>WLWD01000004.1_pt1:70000-2650019 | contig 2650019 bp, 2637 predicted proteins | sample 6712731 | NCBI WGS metagenome assembly WLWD01 (sample SAMN12718690, study PRJNA576275) | sponge metagenome | isolation source: marine sponge | host: Mycale hentscheli | place: New Zealand: South Island, Marlborough, Capsize Point | collected 2014-11-01
CCGAGATTCCCTAAGTAGCGGCGAGCGAACGGGGACCAGCCCTTAAGCTTATTGATTGCTAGTAGAACGCTCTGGAAAGTGCGGCCAAAGACGGTGATAGCCCGGTATACGAAAGCACTGATTAAGTAAAATCGAGTAGAACGGGACACGAGAAATCCTGTTTGAACATGGGGGGACCATCCTCCAAGGCTAAATACTCTCTACTGACCGATAGTGAACTAGTACCGTGAGGGAAAGGCGAAAAGAACCCTGGTGAAGGGAGTGAAATAGAACCTGAAATCGTATGCATACAAGCAGTGGGAGCACCTTCGGGTGTGACTGCGTACCTTTTGTATAATGGGTCAGCGACTTACTTTTAGTGGCAAGCTTAACCGCATAGGGAAGGCGTAGGGAAACCGAGTCTTAATTGGGCGAATTAGTCGCTAGGAGTAGACCCGAAACCGGGCGATCTATCCATGGTCAGGGTGAAGGTGAGGTAACACTTACTGGAGGCCCGAACCGGGTAATGTTGAAAAATTATCGGATGAACTGTGGATAGGAGTGAAAGGCTAATCAAGCTCGGAGATAGCTGGTTCTCCTCGAAATCTATTTAGGTAGAGCCTCATGTATAACTCCAGGGGGTAGAGCACTGTTATGGCTAGGGGGTCATCCCGACTTACCAACCCATTGCAAACTCCGAATACCTGGAAGTTCAATCATGGGAGACACACGGCGGGTGCTAACGTCCGTCGTGGAAAGGGAAACAACCCAGACCGCCAGTTAAGGTCCCAAAATTACAGCTCAGTGGGAAACGATGTGGGAAGGCTAAAACAGCCAGGAGGTTGGCTTAGAAGCAGCCATCCTTTAAAGAAAGCGTAATAGCTCACTGGTCGAGTCGGCCTGCGCGGAAGATTTACCGGGGCTAAGCTGTATACCGAAACTGCGGATGCTGCATTCTTAGGAATGTATGCATGGTAGAGGAGCGTTCCGTAAGCCGTTGAAGGTGTGTTGAGAAGCATGCTGGAGGTATCGGAAGTGCGAATGCTGACATGAGTAACGATAATGCGGGTGAAAAACCCGCACGCCGAAAACCCAAGGGTTCCTGCGCAACGTTAATCGGCGCAGGGTTAGTCGGTTCCTAAGGCGAGGCCGAAAGGCGTAGTCGATGGAAAACTGGTCAATATTCCAGTACTTTGTATTACTGCGATGGGGGGACGGAGAAGGCTAAACATACCGGACATTGGTTGTTCCGGGGAAAGTGTGTAGGCAGAGGTCTTTGGTAAATCCGGGATCTTAATGTCGAGACACGAGACCATCGGTCTTTGTACCGAGAAGTTGTTGATGCCATGCTTCCAAGAAAAGCCTCTAAGCTTCAGGTAATACAGAACCGTACCCCAAACCAACACAGGTGGGTGGGATGAGAATTCTAAGGCGCTTGAGAGAACTCGGGTGAAGGAACTAGGCAAAATAGCACCGTAACTTCGGGAGAAGGTGCGCCTTGGCTGGTGATGAGACTTGCTCTCTGAGCTGGCTAAGGTTGCAATAAAATGGTGGCTGCGACTGTTTACTAAAAACACAGCACTCTGCAAACACGCAAGTGGACGTATAGGGTGTGACGCCTGCCCGGTGCCGGAAGGTTAATTGATGAGGTTAGTCTTCGGACGAAGCTTTTGATCGAAGCCCCGGTAAACGGCGGCCGTAACTATAACGGTCCTAAGGTAGCGAAATTCCTTGTCGGGTAAGTTCCGACCTGCACGAATGGCGTAACGATGGCCACACTGTCTCCACCCGAGACTCAGTGAAATTGAAATCGCTGTGAAGATGCAGTGTACCCGCGGCTAGACGGAAAGACCCCGTGCACCTTTACTACAGCTTTACATTGAACTTTGAACCTGCTTGTGCAGGATAGGTGGGAGGCTTCGAAGCGATCACGTCAGTGGTTGTGGAGCCAACCTTGAGATACCACCCTGGCACGTTTGGAGTTCTAACCCAGGTCCCTTATCGGGATCGGGAACCATGTATGGTGGGTAGTTTGACTGGGGCGGTCTCCTCCTAAAGAGTAACGGAGGAGCGCGAAGGTACCCTAAGTACGGTCGGAAATCGTACGGTTTGTGCAAAGGCATAAGGGTGCTTGACTGCGAGACAGACACGTCGAGCAGGTGCGAAAGCAGGTCTTAGTGATCCGGTGGTTCTGAATGGAAGGGCCATCGCTCAACGGATAAAAGGTACGCCGGGGATAACAGGCTGATACTGCCCAAGAGTCCATATCGACGGCAGTGTTTGGCACCTCGATGTCGGCTCATCACATCCTGGGGCTGAAGCAGGTCCCAAGGGTATGGCTGTTCGCCATTTAAAGTGGTACGCGAGCTGGGTTTAGAACGTCGTGAGACAGTTCGGTCCCTATCTACCGTGGGCGTTTGAGATTTGAGGGAAGCTGCTCCTAGTACGAGAGGACCGGAGTGGACGAACCTCTGGTGTTCCGGTTGTCACGCCAGTGGCATTGCCGGGTAGCTATGTTCGGAAGGGATAACCGCTGAAAGCATCTAAGCGGGAAGCCTCTCCCAAGATGAGATCTCACTGGGAATTTAATTCCCCTGAAGGGCCCTTGAAGACTACAAGGTTGATAGGCTGGGTGTGGAAGCGCAGTAATGCGTGAAGCTAACCAGTACTAATTGCCCGTGCGACTTGACCATATAACACTCAAGCGAATTGAGTTGTTTATGAATAAAGTTGAAGTCCAAGAAAAATATCTTGGCAAGACAAGTCTATACTTGAAACCTAGTTACAATCCAAAATTAGAATTTACTGAAAGTTAATTTCAGTAAGTTCAGCCAGTTTGCCTGGTGACCAAAGAGCGTTGGTACCACCCGATCCCATCTCGAACTCGGAAGTGAAACGGCGTATCGCCGATGGTAGTTTGGGGTCTCCCCATGCGAGAGTAGGACATTGCCAGGCATCAAATTGAACCCTCAGTGCTTTTAAGTGCTGAGGGTTTTTTTATTTACGGTGGTGAGCTCTCGTTGCTCGAGGCCGTTCTCGGCCATCCCTGGCCTACACGGCACTTGTGCATCCTGCACATCGTAGGGCATTGCCAGGCATCATATTAGAAAAGCCCTGTAATTTATTGCAGGGCTTTTTTTATGCTTACTTATATAATTGCATACATGATTTATCATTTACAAATATTGGCTGGTGATGAGTGACTGAGCATACGCCAAGTATTAAAAAATTAGCACGTACTTTTCTTTCAATAGAAACTATGTTGCCAGAACTTGAGCAAGAAGCTGCAAGCGCTAAAAACGAACGCGAAGGAATTATTACTGCTAAATATTTTAAACCTGATCAAGATGAGCGCATTAAAGAGTGGTTTACTAAATTTCTAACATTGCGGGAAAGCCTTTGGGAAATCATAGATGAAGTTCATCAGCAAGCCGCCATAAATATTAATGATATTAAAACAGATGATGAATTTCGATTATTTATAATAGGTTTTAGTGCGGCTTGCCAGGTCGTTAGATTGGATCGTTTGTTGTTAGAAAGGGTAGCTACCCATACTTTTATTCAACGTAAGTTAAACGAAGAAATTCCTGAGAAAAATATTGAACCGAAACAGTTCACCAATATCTTTGAGGCTTTCGTAGATGTAAGAAATGCGCATAAGATTCTACAAGCGATACGGTTTCTAGATCGCAATCGTAGCAAGATAGGTAGCTTATTGGATGATGAGGAGGTGGGTAATTTTGTTAGAGCTTTTCCGCAATATCGTAATTATCTAGATGAACACAAGAGAAACTATTTAAAACGCAGCGTGGACTTTTTTCGGCACGCTTTTCGTAGGCGGGGTGCCCGCATAAAACAGCAGACACAGTTTAGACTTTTAGAAGTGTCTGGACGAGTATTGTCAGAATGTGTGAATAAGACGAATAAGCAAGTCACACATGAGATTCGAGAACAACTTCGTCAATTTTTAAAACCTGGGGATGTGTTTGTAACCAGGCATAAATACGCGCTGACGAACGTATTTCTTCCTGGGTTTTGGCCACACTCAGCCATCTATATTGGTACAGAAAACGAGCGTGAAGCATTGGGTATTGAAGTGTCAACTCAAATACAAGAAAAATGGCAAGGAAGCATTTGCACATTTGAAGCACTCAAGGACGGTGTTCGAATGCGAACATTGGAAAATACATTAGCTGTGGATGGGTTTGTAGTGTTGCGTCCCACTGTGTCACAAAAGGGAATTAAGCAAGCCATAGAAAGAGTTATTGCTCACGAGGGTAAGCAGTATAATTTTGATTTCGACTTCTTTCGTTCTGATCGTTTAGTTTGTACAGAGCTTACTTATCGAGCCTATGATGAAATTGAGCATATGAAGATTGAGCTTAAAGAGCGCGCGGGAAGGCCAACGTTATCTGCAGAAGATTTATGTGATTTAGCGCTTGATACCCAAATGTTCGATGCCGTGGCAATTTTTGGTGTGCAAAACGTGAATGATTTGGAAACTAACAAGCAACAAGTTACGAAATTTCTTAAGAATAGTTATTTAGCAAATAATTAAGATTTCAATGTACTGATGATTGTTATGAATGTATCAAAGGTAAGCTTTATTCTTGGTTTGGTGCTGGGTTCTTTTTGTGCTTTTGGGAAGGGCATGCCCAATGCATCAGAAATAGCAAGATTACACGTTAAAAAATTACATGACTCTGAAACCATATTTGATTTAAACAGTCTTCCTGTTTGTTCAAGGTACGGCTGTTTAAAAATTACGAATGTGTCACTAACCAATGAGCAGTGGGGAAGTGTCGTTGCTGCGTTTAATACTCGTACTGTATCAGCTGCGAAAGAGCGAAAATTGTTGTCAGTTGTTATTGGGCAAATAGAGGCTATTGTAGGTGCTAAGAACAATACGCACAGCGATGTTGGTGGGACGTTTAATATTTACTTAAATCCAGGTCAGGGTAAAAGCGAGCAAATGGATTGTATAGATGAATCTGCAAATACCTTATTGTATTTAAGAATTTTACAGCAACAGCGAAAATTATATTGGCATGATATCTATGGATTAAGTGGTCGGGGAGGTATTAGGGCGGGTTATCCGCATACAGCAGTTTTAATTATTGATAAAAAAACCGGTCAAAAATATATTATCGATTCTTGGTTCCATGATAATGGTGAGCCGGCTGAAGTTGTTCCACATAAAGTGTGGAAAAAAGGTTGGAAGCCTGGTGAGAAGTATTAGATTGTTGTAAATGCACCTCGCAGATATTGCGAGGTGCATCGAGCTATTGTAAGTATATTTTAGTTAACAAGAGTGTCTGTAATGATATGAGAGTTAACAATGTCCTTGCGAACTGACCATAGAATAGCAAGTACTTCATTTTGTTCTTGTTGCGCCATTTTATGCATTGCGCATGCTGCTAGCACGTCATCTACTACTGCATTAAATTCCATTTCATTAATGTTCATGCCTTTGTGAGCAGACTTCATGTCCATGCCTTTATATTCAACATCGGTCGCACCAGTTGCTGCAGCAAAAATTTCAAATACTCTTTTCTTTACGTAAGAAGGGTCGCTGCCAGCGAAGCGATCTTTCACGATTGGATTTTTAGCATGGTTGTTCCATATATCTTCTACAATAGCTTTAACCTTATCTTTGCCACCAATACGGTCATATAAAGATTTAGCTGCTGGGGCAGCAGCAGAAGTAGATGAATCGGGTGTTTCTGATGAGCATGCAACCATTAGTGTTGCTGCAAAAAATATTGGTATGAGGCTGATAATTTTCATTTTGTAAACTCCGTGTTCTCAGCGAGAATTTCGATTTTATTTATTCATATATAGTACTCATATTCAGACTTTCTTACTACTCTTGTATATGGCCTATATCATTGATTTGTATATGCTAATTTAAACAAATAAGACTATAAAGCAAACATGACCTTAGTTCGATTTGATGAGGTGTCGCTTGAGTTTGGTGACACGCCATTATTAATGGAAGCCAATTTTGCCATTGAGGCGAAGGAGCGCGTGTGCCTGATTGGTCGTAATGGTGCGGGTAAGTCGTCGATGCTGAAGATGATTGCCAACGAGCTGCAACCGGATCATGGCTTGGTGCAATGGAAAGGTAATCTGCGTGTCAGCACACTTGAGCAGAATTTATTAGAAAGCTCTGATGAGGTTGTGAAAGATGTTGTATTGCACGGATTGCAGGAGCAACAAAAGTTAATTGATCAATATAATGAACTATCTCATAAAGATTTAGATAAACAAGGTCTGAATGAATTGCATGATTTGCAACTCCTTATCGACGCTTGTGGAGGTTGGCAGCTGGCGCAACGTGTAGAAACCATCATGACGCAACTACAGTTGCCTGCTGAACAAAAGTTGAGTGAATTGTCAGGTGGCTGGCGTCGTCGTGTAGCGTTGGGGAAAGCATTGGTCTCGCAACCAGAATTACTTTTGTTGGATGAGCCCACTAATCATTTGGACATCAGTACGATTGAATGGCTGGAACATCATGTGCGGGGTTATCAAGGCAGCGTAATCTTTATTACTCATGATCGCACTTTTTTACAAAAGCTTGCGACACGTATTGTTGAAATTGATCGAGGCAAGCTAATTAGTTGGCCCGGGAATTATCAAAATTACCTTAAGTTAAAAGAAAAGGTGCTAGAAGAAGAGGAAACGAGCAATAAATTATTCGATAAAAAGCTTGCACAAGAAGAGGTTTGGATACGTCAGGGTATTAAAGCAAGACGTACACGTAATGAGGGCCGAGTTAGGGCGCTTAAAGCGATGCGTGAGGAACGTAGTAAACGAATTAAACGGGAAAGCTCAGCACGTGTGCATCTTGAAACAGCTGAAAAATCTGGAAAGAAAGTAATTGCTGTGCGTAATGTTACACATGGTTATGGCGATAGAACGTTAATTAAAGATTTTTCACTTAAAGTCCAGCGTGGAGATCGAATTGGTTTAATTGGTAATAATGGTGTCGGTAAAAGCACGTTGTTGCGAATTCTATTGGGTGAAATCATTCCAGAAAAAGGTACGGTTAAGCTTGGTACGAATCTAGAAATTGCCTACTTTGATCAACTTAGGCAGGACTTGGATTTAAATAAGACCATTGCAGAAAATATTGGTGATGGGAAAGATTATTTGACGCTACATGGTAAGCAACGACATGTAATTGGTTATTTGAAAAATTTTTTATTTAGCCCAAAACGCGCAATGACACCGGTAAAAGCATTGTCAGGTGGTGAGCGCAATAGGGTCATATTGGCAAAACTGTTTACTAAACCTGCAAATCTTTTGGTATTAGATGAACCAACCAACGATTTAGATGTAGAAATGTTGGAAGTGCTCGAGCAGCGTTTGGTTGAGTACTCAGGAACGTTAATATTGGTAAGTCATGATCGTGACTTTTTAGATAATGTAGTAACCAGTACGTTGGTTTTTGAAGAAAATGGTAGTGTGAAAGAGTATGTGGGCGGCTACAAAGATTGGGCGCGCCGCGGCAAACAGCTTTTAGAAACCGACGCTCCTGCTGGAGTAGGCGTGAATAATGCTGCTTCATCGGCTGCAAAAGAAGAAGAGAGAAAACCTAAGAAGTTAAGTTATAAATTACAACGTGAGTTAGATGAGTTGCCCGGGAAGATTGAAGAGCTTGAAAAGTTTATTCAGGGGTTGACGACTAAAGTTGAAACACCTGATTTTTATGACAAACCTTATGATGAAACGAGTGAAGTGCTTGAGCAATTGTCGACTGCACAACAAGAGCACGATACGGCAATGCAGAGATGGTCAGAGTTGGAGAGTTAGCTTTCTAGGTATTCTTTGCAGGCTTGGTAGTCTCCACGAAAGCAAATAAATTCCTCGCGTTTTTTTAATTGGTCTTCATACATAGGGTCATAATAGTTTTCCAAGATGATTTTTAGCCAGTCATAATGGTTTGAGATATCGCCTGTGAGAGAATGTTGTTTAAGTGCGTGTTGCATTGCTTTGTAAGCAACTTCATAACGCGCCGGTCCTAAGCGCTTTTGTATTTTTTCTAGCCCGAGTAGTAAATAGTTAGAAAATGATTGAAGTGCACTGTTTGAGTCTAAAGATTCAAACTCAGAATGCATGTCTATTACATACTCTTGTATCAATCTTTCTAGCCTTGCTTCATAAGGCTCTTCAATAACTACTAACTGAGACTCACGCATTTTTCCAAATAAAGATTTTGGCAGTCCTGCTTTGCCAATGGTGCGAGCCTCATCTTCTAAAATGATATTTAAGATATTTTTGTGTCTTAGCTTCAAAAAATCTATCGCTAAAATATTTTCAAAATTTACTTGGTTGTTTTGAGGTTGCGCATGGCCACCAAAACTTGAGCCGCGATGATAAGCAGCCGCTTCTAAATCTATCGCATTGTCTAGTTTATTGATAAGTATAGTTTTAGCGGAGCCTGTTTTACCGCCTACGAGCATAAAAGAACAATCTTTTGCAGCATGATCAAGTTCATTTAATAAGAATGTTCGTAGGGCTTTGAATCCTCCGGTTACGATGGGCAGATCTACACCAGCTTCTTGCATCCATTGTTGGGCTATTCTGGAGCGTAAACCGCCACGAAAGCAATATAGCGAACCGTTCGGATTTTGATTTGCAAATTTTACCCAGGCAGCGATTCGTGCTTCGCGTATTTCACCTTGTACCAGCTCGTGGCCTTTCTCTATTGCTCTGTCTTGGCCAAGATTTTTATAGCAAGTGCCTACAATCTCACGTTGTTGGTTATCCATGATTGGTAGATTCTTAGATGTAGGGAATGCGCCACGCTCAAATTCAATTGGAGCCCGTACGTCCATCATGGGGGAATTATTTAAAAATAATTCTGTGTAGAGCTGATAGTTTTCTTGCATGCTAGTCGCGGGAAAAATAAATATCACCGTAACTCGCGCTTGCAATGCCTTTGGAGTTATCGGTGTCGGTCATGATGGCAACACCATCGATATATTTTGGTAGTTTTTTAAAATATAGCATCAGGTCTTCTTTGATATTAATTTTTTCGTGCTGCCAAATATTTGTTTCATCACGGTTGGATCTAAGAGGGATCATAATTGCTTTGTCGGTAAAAGCATTGGGCCAATGTGATTCTGAGGAGTCATTACTAGACCATACATAGTTTAAAGCTTTTGCGCTTAATGGTGTGTATCCTGTTTTAAATACAACATAAATTCTTGCCGCGTAATCATCGCCGCTTTTGTCTTTTTCATTGAGTTCTGGCAAGGCTTTGTCTATCCGCCAACTCCAATTCAAAAAAGGAGTTTCATGTATGTTAACCTTTATTTTTTTGTATAAAGCAGATGCGGATTGCTTGCTCTCTGCATGTAAATAAGAATTCTGTTCTTCACTTTTAATAGAGTATTGCGTTTCACCTTTAAATGATTTGTTTTCCCAGTCGTCAAGGTCCATTTCTGAGAAGTGTGCAATCAGGATGGTTTCTTCATTCGATAAATCAGCAGTAACATCCATTGCCAATATTGTGATTAGAGCAACTAAAAGAGCCAATATGTATTTTTTAAGGGTTGTCATGTATATCCTTTTTTCAATCAATCATTTTCCCAATTAACGCTTTTCCTAGTAAGCTTCTATTTTTATAGTCCATTAATTAAATGCTAAATAACAAATACTATACTCAAGACCAGCATGGGCCCTATGAGTTCTATGCCTTAGGTGATTTTCAGCTTGAATCGGGTGAGATCTTAAATAATGCACAATTAGCTTTTGCAGTTCATGGCAAGTTAAATGAAGCGAAAGATAATGCCATTCTATTCACCATCATGTTCTCAGGCACGTCCAAGAATATGGAGCATTATATAGGCGCAGGTAAGGCGCTAGATCCTGAAAAGTATTGCATCATACTTCCTAATCAGCTGGGCGGTGGTTTATCTACATCCCCGCATAATATAGATGGGTCACAAGCCATGACGGGTTTTCCAAATATATCCATAGCCGACGATGTAGCTGCGCAGCGTAAATTGCTAACTGAGTATTTTGGAATTCAAGAACTACAGTTAGTAACCGGTTGGTCGATGGGTGCGCAACAGACCTATGAGTGGGCAATACGCTATCCAGATATGGTTAAACGTGCGGCACCTATTGCTGGAACAGCTAAATGCACGTCGCATGATGCATTATATGTAGATGTATTTAGTGATGCGCTGAAGTCTGACCCTGCTTGGAATGGCGGCAACTATACTGAAGTGCATAGTTGCAAACTCGGGCTGAAGCGTTTAGCGAACGTGTTTGCTTTGATGGGTTGCTGCACAGAGTTCTATAATAAAGAACAGTGGGTAAAATTAGGTTTTGGCTCTATGCAGAAAATGTTAGAAGGTTTTTGGCATGCTTGGTTTCAGCCGATGGATGCCAACGCACTTTTAACTCAAGCTAAAAAATGGAAAAGTGGAGACTCTAGCAAGCACGCTGGAGGAGATTTAGTTCAAGCGCTTAAAAGAATTAAGGCAAAAACCTATGTTATTGCATTCGAGCAGGATATGTTTGTACCTGTGAAGGATTGCAAATATGAACAGAAGTATATTGCAAATAGTGAATTAATAGTGATTCCATCTTTAATGGGGCATTTCGCCATGTTAGGTTTGCTGGAAGAAGATTTTGCAGCGATTAATGATACATTCATGTCGTTGTTGAGCAGTTAAAAATTTTATAAATAGGATTTGAATAAAACTGAAAAATGAAAAAAGCATTGATAACTGGGGTTACTGGGCAAGATGGCTCCTATTTGGCTGAGTTTTTGTTGGATAAAGGATATGAAGTGCACGGCATTAAGCGCCGAACCTCGCTGTTTAATACGGACCGTATTGATCACCTATATCAAGACCCGCACGAGAATAATCGTAAGTTTATTTTGCATCATGGGGATATGACAGATTCGTCAAGTTTAATTAGGATTATGCAAGAGGTGCAACCTGATGAAATTTATAACCTTGCTGCACAAAGTCATGTTGCGGTTTCATTTGAGGAGCCGGAATATACGGCAGACTCGGATGCTTTGGGCGCGCTACGTTTACTAGAAGCGATTAGAATTCTTGGGTTAGAGAAGAAAACTAAGTTTTATCAGGCATCTACTTCAGAGCTTTATGGGAAGGTGCAGGAAATTCCTCAAAATGAAAACACACCATTTTATCCTCGTTCTCCCTATGCTGTAGCTAAACTTTATTCATATTGGATTGTTGTGAATTATCGTGAGGCGTACGATATCTTTGCGTGTAATGGCATCTTATTTAATCATGAGTCACCTGTTCGCGGAGAAACATTTGTAACAAGAAAGATTACACGTGCACTTGCCCGTATTAAACTGGGCTTAGAAGATGCTTTGTTTTTAGGAAACATAGATGCAAAGCGAGATTGGGGGCATGCACGCGATTATGTTGAAGCGCAGTGGTTGATGCTGCAACAAGATAAGCCTGAAGATTTTTGCATAGCTACCGGTGAGCAGCACAGTGTTAGAGAATTTGTAAGTATTGCAGCAGAAGAGCTTGCTATGAATATTGAGTGGTCGGGCAGTGGCTTGCAAGAAGTAGGTAAAGATGAGTCTGGTAAAGAAATAGTTAAAGTGGACCCACGCTATTTTAGACCGACAGAAGTAGAAACATTATTAGGTGATCCGAGTAAAGCCAAACAAGAACTAGGTTGGGAGTGTAAGGTTAGTTTCAAACAGTTAGTTCGTGAAATGGTTCAAGAAGATTTGGCTCTTGCGCAACGCGATGCCATGATTAAAGAGAAAGGCTATAAGACCTTTGACTATAAAGAATAATTTTCGATTCGCCTAAATGGATAAAGATGCAAAAATTTATGTCGCTGGGCATCGAGGCTTGGTCGGGTCAGCGATTGTCCGAAAGCTTAAATCACTAGGCTTTGAAAACATACTTACAGCTACAAGAAATGAACTTAATTTAGTAGATCAAAAACAAACGTATCAGTTTTGCCAAGATCATAAACCTGAGTACGCGTACATTGCTGCTGCAAAAGTAGGTGGAATTCATGCTAACGATCATTACGCAGCAGATTTTATTTATAATAATTTAATGATAGAAGGGAATTTGATACATGCTTTATATGAAGCAAATACTAAAAAAGCGTTATTTTTAGGAAGTACCTGTATTTATCCTAAATTAGCTAAACAACCTCTAAAAGAAGAGTATTTGCTAGGTGGGCCATTGGAAGAAACCAATGAGTGGTATGCAGTTGCAAAAATTGCAGGTATTAAGCTCTGCCAAGCATACCGTAAACAGCACAATGCGGATTTCATTTCGGCAATGCCTACTAACTTATATGGTCAGGGTGATAATTTTGATCTTGAGACATCCCATGTATTGCCAGCCCTAATGCGAAAGATTCATGAGGCAAAAATTAATAGTGATGAAAAAGTTATAGTGTGGGGGACAGGGGTCCCTAGACGTGAGTTTTGTCATGTGGATGATTGTGCGGATGCATGTATTTTCTTGATGCGTGAATACTCCAGTGGTGAAATTGTAAATATTGGCGTTGGATTAGATTTGTCAATAACGGACTTGGCTCAATTAATCAAAGAAGTGGTTGGTTTTAATGGAGATATTGAGTACGACACAAATAAGCCTGACGGAACACCAAGGAAGTTGGTAGATGTTTCTAAAATTAATGATTTGGGCTGGCAGGCAAAAATTCCACTAAGGGAAGGCCTGGAGCATACTTATCAATGGTTCTTAAATAATCAATAAGTATATCCATTACTTATTAGACTGTTCTAATAAATAAGCCTGTATAATTCCATTTTTGTTTGAATAATCTGTTACAAATTTATGACTGCACATTTTAAATGGTTTGGAAAACGTGAATCCGTTGAAGAGGTGGAAGAGGGTAAAACACTTGCACCTAAATTTGATGAACATGGTCTGGTTCCGGCGGTCACCACTGCGGCGGAGTCTGGTGAGTTGCTGATGCTTGGTTATATGAATGCTGAGGCATTAGAAAAGACAATTGAAACTGGCGAGGCTCATTATTGGAGTCGTAGCCGTGAATGCTTATGGCATAAAGGTGCTAGCAGTGGTTTGGTGCAAAAGATAGTTGAGTTGCGCATTGATGATGATCAAGACGCGGTCTGGCTGCGAGTAGATGTGGTGGGTGATGCGAGTTGCCACGTTGGTTATCGTTCGTGTTTTTACCGTGCGATACCTACCGGTGATAATCCTGGCGAAACACCAATTAAAATGGAATTTAAAGAATACGAGAAAATGTTTGATCCTAAGGAAGTGTACGGAGATGCTCCAAATCCAACTAAGCTATAACTAGGATTATTTCTTATGGAACAAATTCAGACGCTTTATGGTTCTTGGCTCGCAATCTTTGGGCCAAACCCGTATTTCAAAGCATTTGGAATTGTTCTAGCATTTGCGGCTTTTGCCTTAATCTTTAACCTTGTAGTTATTCGTTTTTTAAAACGTATAACTGCTAAGACATCGATCAAAGGTGACGACCATATTCTTGAACTTATACAAAAACCTATTTTTGTAAGTTTAGTGATATTCGGGTTTGTGCAAGCCATAAAAGTTTTGCAAATGCCTGAGAATGTTGTGTCTACAACGGAGGCTATTTTAAAGACGATCGTTATTCTTCTTTGGGCATCCTTTGCTATAAAGTTTTCAAGATTCTTATTACAAGCAATTAGTTCTAGAAAAAGCACTGATAAAAATAAAAGTCAGTTAATACAGCATAGCACTCTGCCTTTATTTAGTAATCTCGCCCTAATGATTATTGTGGCGGCAACAATATATATGTTGTTTTTGGCTTGGGGGGTTGATGTAACGGCTTGGTTGGCTTCTGCGGGAATTATAGGTTTAGCGCTTAGTTTTGCTGCGAAAGACACCTTGGCGAATTTATTTGCAGGTGTGTTTATATTGGCGGATTCACCTTATAAATTAGGTGATTATATTGTCCTAGATACAGGTGAACGGGGCAAAGTAACGCATATTGGAATTCGTAGTACCAGGATGCTCACGCGTGATGATATTGAAATTACCGTTCCTAATTCGGTTATGGGTAATGCAAAAATTACCAATGAGGCGGGAGGACCAAATAGTAAAAGACGTATCAGGGTAAAAGTGGGCGTTGCTTATGGGAGTGATATTGACCAAGTTCGTGATGTATTAGAACAGGTTGCCAAAGATAATGAGAAGATTTGCGGTTTGCCAGAGCCACGGGTGCGGTGTCGGAACTTTGGTGCTTCAAGTGTAGATTTCGAATTATTAGGTTGGATCGATCAACCTGTGTTGCGTGGGCAGGTATTAGATCAGTTATATACAGATGTGTATAAGAAGTTCATGGAACATAACATCGAGATTCCTTATAGTAAGCAAGATGTGTATATAAAGAGTATGCCGCAAGCTTAATAAAAACGAAAATATATAATGATGAAAACAGCTGCTAGCGTTGCACAAGTAAATCCAAACGATAAGGAAGTTGCCTGTGATGGCGGCGGCGGTGTGTTGGGTCATCCCATGGTTTATTTGCCGTTTGGTAAAAATTCATCAGTAGAATGTTATTACTGTGGAAAACATTTTGAGAAAAGTCTGCCTAAAAAATAAACAGGTAAATAGGTAAGTAAAATAAGACTAATAACTTATAGTTATTTGAATATTTATTCTTAACGTTAATCGCAACCTAATCTATACAAGCTATCTAAAATAACCTATCTATATTAGATAGGAATTAAGTTTCTTTTTTATAGACTAATGTAAAAGCTTTTCGTCTGTAAGCTGATCATGTACATTTGCACCCCTTCGAAAGGATTTCAAATTTTAATAAGCCTAAATTAAGTGAGGGAAATATGGCATCAGATAGGATAAGTGTGATGGTTACATCCGGTAGCCGCGAACAACTACAAATGGCAGCTATGGTAGCTTCAGTTGGAGCTGTTAGTGGCAATGACGTAACCGTATTTCTGTCTATGAATGCGTTAAAGTTTTTTGTGAAAGATTCATCTGATAAAGCACCTGCTGAAGGTGAAATGGGTGTTCTATTAGAAGAGAAAAATGCACCAGATTTTATGGAATTGTTTGGGCAAGCTGTGGAGTACGGAGATGCTAAAATTTCCCCATGCTCAATGGCGGTCGATATACTCGAGCTAAAGCCAGATGATTTGCAAAGTTTTGTCTCAGAACCATTAGGTTTAACTGCCTTTTTGAGTGACGCCTCTGAAGGCCAAGTTTGGCATTTTTAAGTTAAGGAGAACACATGTCGGAAAGAAAATTAGTTGATGCAAAAAATACATTTTGTCCAGGCCCTTTAATGGAGCTAATTGGGCAAATGAAAATGGCAGAGATTGGGGATGAATTAGAAATTTTGTCTACTGATCAAGGTTCAGCAGCGGATATCCCAGAATGGATTAATAAAGTAGGTCATGAAATGGTGGAAAGTTTTGAAAACGATGGTGTTTGGCACATTGTTGTTAAGAAAACCAAATAGATTCATTAAGACATTGGTCAAAACATTTACCAAAACTTTTAAGAGAATAACGAATCAATACTTATAAATATAAGAAGAGGGGTTAAACATGAAAATACTCGTTGTAGGTGGCGGAATGGGCGGAACTATTCTGGCTAACAATCTAGCAAGAAGATTAACTGGTGAAATAAAAGCTGGTAAAGCAAGTATTACTATGTTGTCGGCATCCGATAAGCATATGTATCAACCAGGTCTTCTCTATGTAGCGGTTGGTAAAATGTCACCCGATGAATTGTATCGAGATCAAGTAAGTCTACTTGAGTCGAGCATTACCTTTCGTGTTGATCCGGTTACTAAATTTAATCTTAAAGAAAATAATGTTGTTACTGAAAGTGGTAAGCAATATGACTACGACATTATTGTTATTTCTACCGGTTCACGTGCACATGCTGAAGGGACACCAGGCCTAAATGAAAATGCAGCTCAGTTTTATACTGAGGCAGATGCAGTGAAAATGTTTAAGACTTTGCAGAACTTTGAAGGTGGTAAGGTAGTGGTTGCAGTGGGTGTGCCTCACAAATGCCCAATGGCACCACTAGAAATTACATTTATGTTGGCAGATTACTTTCAAGAACGTGGTATCTGGGACAAGGTTCAATTGCACTACACTTACCCAATTGGTCGCGTGCATAGTTTAGAGCCTGTAGCCAAATGGGCGCAGCCAGAATTTGACCGTCTCGGTATTACCTATGAAACCCTATTTAATATGAAAGAGGTTCAGCCAGGTAAAGTGCTTAGTGAAGAAGGAACTGAGGAAGAATATGACTTACTAGTTACGGTACCTGCGCATAAAGGTATGCAAGTAATTGAAGATAGTGACCTAGGTCCAGGTGGCTTTATCCCAACAAATCGCACACGTCTGAATATCGAAGGTTATGAAAATGCGTTTGTAATAGGTGACACTACTAACTTGCCAATTAGTAAAGCAGGCTCTACCGCGCACTATGAAGCTGAAGCCTTGGCCGAAAACATTGCCTCTACTATTAAAATCGGAACTCCGGTTCGTGATTACGATGGCAAAGTGTTCTGCTTCATTGAGGCAGGTGAAGGTAGGGCAACGTATGCGATGTTCAACTATCAGAACCCACCTGATCCAAAGGCGCCTACTAAAGGTATTCATTGGTTTAAGACGGCTTATAACAAAATGTACTGGGCCACTGCGCGCGGTTTACTATAGGGGGACATTGTCATGAGCGAATTTCAATCAATGCAGACAGAAGCTGAGCGTATTTTTGAAAGTGCAGCGGATGCGCTTTCGGATGATATTGTCGGTAGACTTGGCAGCACCATGGGCGATGGGCTTATGTTGTTGGATCAAGTTAGTCGCAGTAATTTAGATAAGGCAATCCCTTTAATTGATCATCTTGTTGAAACTGGCGATTTAGAGCGTGCAGCTAATTTAGTGCGTGTGCTCGGTGCAGCAGGTGATGCAATGAGTGATGATATCGTCGGTAGACTTGGTGAAATGGCGAGTTCATTAATGATTATTGCAGATCGTATTTCACGAAATGAAAATATTAATAAATTGCTAGATCTACTAGAGCGTGACTACATGATAGATATGTTGACTAGCATGTGTGAAGCGGCAGCATCGGCAAAAGCGAGTCACGATACGCCATCTGCTGGAGGAATCATGGGCTTGTTGAAGACTATGAAGGACCCGGAGGTGCAACAAGCGTTGCAGTTTATGTCTAAGTTCAGCGCTGGATTTAAAAACAGTTAGCACATTGCTTTTGAGTTACTAAAACCTCTGTTGAAGAAGAGTTCTTTGGCAGAGGTTTTTTTATATCTGTTATTTTTTGCTGATTTATCGGCCTTTGTCCAGCCGAGGTACGATAACTATTTCTTGGTGGTTTTGTCTGTCTTTGCCCTGTCGGGGTGCGATGATTATTTTTTGAAGGATTTATCAGCCTTTGCCCAACTATCTCTTAACGTAGTAATTCTATTAAAGACCATCTTATCTTTAGAAGTATATTTACTGTCTAAACAAAAATATCCTTGTCGTTCAAATTGCACGCGATCTCCCAAATCAATAGTTGTAGCATGTGGTTCGATCTTTGAATTTGGATGTATGGAAAGTGATCGGTTGTTCAAAGTTGATGTAATGTCTTCTGCTGCTCCTGGATTTGGCACATTAAATAATCTGTCATAAAGGCGTGTCTCTATATCTATTGCATGTTTGGAAGAAACCCAATGAATGATTCCTTTCAGTTTCTTTTTATTTTTGCCTGCACTGTCAGGGTCATATTCGCAGCGTAGTTCTATAATTTTGCCGGCATCATTTTTAATTACTTGCATGCATTTAATATCGTAAGCATTTCGTAAGCGAACTTCTTTCCCTGGGCCTAGTCGGAAATACTTTTTTGGCGGTTGTTCCATGAAGTCATCACGTTCTATATAAATGGTTTTTGAGAATGGTATAGATCGTTTGCCTTGTTCTGGATCTTTAGGGTGATTGCTCGCTGAGAATTCTTCCTCTTTATCTTCTGGATAATTCTCAATGACAACTTTCAACGGGTCGATTACGCACATTAGTCTATTTGAACGGGGATCTAGGTCTTCTCTAATGCAGTTTTCTAGCACACTCATTTCGATAAACGCATCTTTTTTTGTAATCCCGATGCGGTCACAAAATTCTCGAATTGATTCGGGCGTGATGCCGCGACGTCGCATGCCAGAAATTGTCGGCATACGTGGATCATCCCAGCCATCTACATGATTTTCACTTACCAGGAGATTTAGTTTTCGTTTGCTGCTAATAGTGTATTCGACAGATAGCCTGGCAAATTCAATCTGCTGTGGATGAGAAGGGGTGCTTAATTCATCTAGCACCCAATCATATAAGGGGCGATGATCTGCAAATTCTAGCGTGCACAATGAATGAGTGACTCCTTCGATGGAGTCTGAAATACAATGCGTGTAATCGTACATGGGATAAATACACCAATTATCTTGAGTTCTTGGGTGGGTGGCGTATTTAATGCGATATAAAACGGGATCACGCATATTGATATTGCCTGAAGCCATATCAATTTTTGCACGTAGCACATGCTCACCCTCTTTGTGTTTTCCTGCGCGCATATCAGCAAACATTGCTAAATTCTCATCTATACTTCTATTGCGATAAGGGCTTTCAATACCTGGCTCGGTTAAAGTGCCTCGTTGTTTGCGAATCTCTTCTGCGTCTAAGTTGCACACGTAAGCTTTATTTAATTTTATGAGTTCAACTGCATATTCGTATAAGTTTTCAAAATAGTCTGAGGCGTGTCTAAGTTCCGACCAATTAAATCCTAGCCATTCCACATCCTTTTTGATTTCATCGATGTATTCCTGACTTTCTTTTTCAGGGTTGGTGTCATCAAACCGAAGATTGCATTGACCTTGGTAGTCGCGGGCTACGCCAAAATTTAGGCAAATAGACTTTGCATGGCCGATATGTAAATAGCCATTTGGTTCTGGAGGGAATCGGGTGACTACCTTGCCATTATTCTTGTTATTAGCAATATCTTCATCAATGATATGGCGAATAAAGTTTGAAGGCTGTTCTGGTGTATAGCTCATGTATGCTAGTAATAGTGTAGTTAGGAATATTATATATTTATTAGCGTAATAAATTCAGAAAATAAAAAGGGAATAGAGTTGAATTCACTGTTAAAAAAAATATTAATTATGGGTGCGCCATTTTTGCTGCGGAAATTATTCCGCGGGAATAAATTATTTAAATATATTGGGTTGGTGCTATTGCTTTTAATCGGTGGGGTATGGGTGTTTTTTCAATACCCTTTCAGCTTAGCTGAGCCTGAAGTAGGTGCTAATTATCCAAGTGACTCCCAATCGGCTAATGTTAGCCAGTCAGATATTCGTTCCCTTTATGATGCACAACGGTCCGGAGTTATGGTTTCGACAGTTGCTAATGTTACACGAATTTTAAAGGATGATAATGATGGTTCCCGTCATCAACGTTTTTTAATTAGGACGCCAGATGGATTAACTCTTTTAGTTGCGCATAATATTGATCTCGCGCCACGCGTGCCACTTGGTGTAGATAGTCGAGTTTCGATCTATGGTCAGTATGAATGGAATAATAAAGGTGGGGTGCTGCATTGGACGCATCATGATCCGAATAATACTCATCCAGAAGGCTGGATCATTTATCAAGGTAAAAAGTACGAATAAGCCTAGTAGGCCGCTGTGCTACTTTTCGCTACATAATTTGCGTAGCGTTTTAAGACCTTTTTTACGTAACCTTTAGTCTCTGCATAGGGCGGGATGCCGCCGTACTTTTCTACTGCATTAGGGCCAGCATTATATGCTGCGAGCGCTAATTCCGTATTGTCATTAAATCGCGTAAGCATTTGGCTGAAATATTTTATCCCGCCGCGGATATTTTGATTGGCATTGAAAGAATCCTTTACGCCTAGTTCTTTCGCCGTAGCAGGCATCAGTTGCATGAGTCCTCGAGCGCCAACAGAAGAGATTGCTTTACGGTCAAAGCATGATTCGGTTGCAATAATTGCTTTAACCAACTTTGGATCAACCTCGTATGCGATGGAATAGGCTTCAATGGTATCTGTATAACTGCTGGCACGTTTCTCTAATTTTGTTGGAGTCATCTTTCTACACGACACGACGGCAGTGGGTCTGCCTATAGTGGCCATAAGGGTGTATTTTTCCTGTGGCATTTTTCGATCTGTTATCCAACTGGTGCCATCGTCCTCTTTATATACATAAAATTCAGCTTGAATTTGCAACGGCAGGCAAATGAGTAACATGCCTAGGTATATTGGACAATTAGCTAAAAAGCTGCTGATGTATTTGTGATTCATATATGGGAAGAGAGGTTAAGGTATGATTGTATCTAATTATTATTTTATAAATATCCTTTCCATGCTATGAATATTACCATTTATCTCGTTAAGTTCTATTTTTCTAAGGGTAAATTTCGAAACAAATGCATTCTGTGGGTATTGTCTCTTTATTAAATGGCACAAATTTTAGTTAACCCCAAGAATTGCGAAACGGTCTCTGAGCCATTGCGTGAGAAAAGTATTCGTAGGCATCTAAGTGCCCAGGATAGAGATGATATAAAATCTATACATGTCTTTCCAAATATTTCGTCTACAAATGATTATTTGCTAGAGAATGCACTAGATTGCAAGCAAGTTAGTGTGTGTGTGGCTGAGCAACAAACGCAAGGTCGAGGGCGATATGGGCATCAGTGGGTGTCTCCTGCAGCAGTAAATCTATACTTATCTATGTCATGGCCTTTGCAGGTTTGGAGGCAAGAATATGAAACGCTTAGCCTATGGTTGTTGATTGCTATTGCTGAGTTATTGGAAAAACACGGATGCAAGCATATTCAACTAAAATGGCCTAATGATGTTTGCGTGGAAGGCAATAAACTAGCTGGGATTTTGATTGAAAGAAAAGTTAATCAAACGAGAAATAATTTAATTATTGGTGTGGGTTTAAATGTTGCCATGTCCTTAAATGATAATGTGGAGATTGAAACCCCCTGGGTTGACTTAATATCTATTAAACCTGATTGGCAGTTATCAAGAAATGAGCTTGCAGCAGAGCTAATATCTTCATTTTTGAAAACCTTGGCAAAGCTCGAAGAAAACCAATTGTGTGATTTAAATAATAAGTGGCGACAATACGATATGTTGATGAATAAAAAAATCGAGTTTCTTCATAAAGAAAAAATTAATATAGGATGTGTAAAAGGAATAAACAATCTGGGTCAGATTGTTCTAGATATTAATGGTAAGTTTGAGCATATGCATAGCACATATATAAGTGAAATCAAGCCAATTGGAAACTCATAGTGAAATTATTATTAGATTTAGGTAATAGTCGTTGTAAATTTGCCATTGTTGAAAATGGCAGACTGGAACAAAACGACACACATAACTATGGGCCATTTGGAAAACTCTATAGTGTTAAGTCTTTATGTGATCAATATAGTGATGCTAGTGAAGTCATTATTAGCTCGGTGCTTAGTGCAGAAATGAATTCGCAAATTAAAGACACCCTATTAAATGATAGTGTGAAGAATATTTATTTTCTAGATCCTACAGAAAATAGCTTTGGTATAAGCCTTGCGTATGCAGATGCAAGTACATTGGGTGTGGATCGTGTTGCAGCGTTGATTGCCGTAAATGAAAAGTATTCTGGAAATAACTGTATTGTAGATTGTGGCACAGCGGTAACGATTGATGCTTTAGATGCTAAAGGGGTTCATCAAGGTGGGGTGATATTGCCAGGCATAGAAAGTATGAGAAAGACACTGATGGAAAATACTAAAATAGAAATTACTAACACGGAAGAGGCGGAATTTAATGTGTTTTCCAAGACTACGGGGAGTGCAATTCGCGCTGGTTGTATAAGTGCTGTTGTCGGTGGTATTGAGTATGTTGTAAATAGAATGGTGTCAGATTACGATGGTTTTGATCAGGTTGTGTTGACGGGTGGTGATGCTGAATTTATAGAGTCATATCTTTCTCTGCCTGTGAAATTTGATGAATCACTCGTGCTGGATGGCCTGAAAGTTGTATCACAAAATATTTAAATATATATAAATAAGCTATGGCTATGTGAAATAAGTATGCGCTCTTTATTTATACTGTTATTGGTTATCAATTTAAGCTATCTGGTGTGGGGAGTTGCTTTTTCAGAAAAAAATAATACCCCTGTTATTGTGCAACAACCTCAAGGTATGCAAACACTTATTTTGTTAAGTGAGCGACCAGACGAAACAGTTGCAAGTGTAAACATACAGTCGTTAGAAGAAGCGCCAAAAATATCTAAACCAAATGCAAAGGTGGGTAAAAAGTTATCTCCATCAATAACATCGGCAAAAACATGTTATTCGCTGGGTCCTATTTTAGATGAGAAGAACAGTATAAAGTTAGAACAAAAATTAAAGCAAAATGGGTTTGAGCCAAAACATAAATCGATTACAGATAAAGAGCCTAAATCTTATTGGGTGTATTTTCCTGCAGAAAAAACTTTGCAAGATGCGAAAGCAGTGGAAAACCAATTAAAAATTGCCAATGCGGATGACTATTTTATAATTCGCAAAGGCAAATATACCAATGCGATCTCTTTAGGGCTTTACAACGGTTATAGTCGCGCAAAGATACGAGTAGGCAGGCTAAAAAAGCTCGGGTTCAGTCCAAAAATTCAAACACGTTATAAAGAAGTGACTAGACATTGGCTAGATTTTCAAGAAACCGATCAGAAACGTCTGAAAACCAGTATTTGGGAAAAAGTACAAAAAGATGATAACCCATTACAAAAATTAGCTAGACCGTGTGCTGTTTCAGCTCCTAAGAAAACTAGCTCGTCGTCAAAGTAGTTGAAAAATTGGCTGCCCAAAAGGCAGTGTGAGACTGCAGGTCGCTAATTTTAAATTGATCATCGATTAATCTAGATATATTACTTTTTTTCACTTTGCCTGATGTAGGTAAAGGCATTAAACTCCTTGGCTTGTGTGCTGGCGTAGCTCAGTTGGTAGAGCAGCTGATTTGTAATCAGCAGGTCGGTGGTTCGAATCCTCTCGCCAGCTCCATATTAAAAAAGCCCTCTTTATGAGGGCTTTTTTAATATGGAAGTGTCAACTAAATGATGTTCATATTAGTGGTGTTGTCTTCTGCTTTATTTTTAGGTCATCTGGTTTCAGAAAGTTAACCTATATATCTTGTTTGGTTAGGTTTGTGTGTGAAGTGTTGATAGCCAGTGCTACAATTTTCTATGGAAGTTCTAAATACAACGGCTGAAATGAATCGTATATTAGTGTACAGGTCGGAGAGAAATATCAATCCTATTGTTTTGTATACAGATGCGTTTTACTGTCTTTTTAGTATTTATGCGTATAAATAATCTATTCTTTTTAAAAAAACTATGAGTATTCAGAAATTTCTACGAATAAGTTTGGTATTTCTTATTTTATTTGTAGTCCAAGGCGCGGTTAATTCGAGTTCTGATAATACAGAGAATGGCGTTGCTATATATTTAACTAAAGACATGGAGAAGCTTTCAAAAGTAACAAATCGTTATTGGAAAAAATTAAATTTCAAGTCTGAGACTTTGTCTGACTGTTTATTATTTTCAGTAAATTTAAGCACGTGTGTCGAAAACAGATTGCGTAAGGTAGTAGAAAGATTGGGTCCACAAGACAATATAATTTTAATAACAGATTTAAAGTCTGAAGCATTATTAGAAATTTTTGGTAATAAAAATGTTAGTAAGCAATTATCGCTGTTAATTTCATTTAGACCAGGGGAGTTAGATGTAAATAAGCTTGATGTACATAATCTGCATCCACCACTAGTTATTCTGGTTGGGGCAACGGATGATCGCGAAGTAATTATAGGCTCTAATAAGACTGCATTTAAATTGAGAGAGAAAGGCCTGTCAGTATGGTCAACATGGTTGACTCCTTACCCACGAAATACTAACGGCAATATTTCTATTTCAAGCCCACAGTTAACCGTAATATCTTCAAATGTTTTGGGTATAGGTGTAGATAATAATTATCAACAATTCTTAAGTGCTGAGAGAAAGTGGCAGGACCCACTTGTATCTAATGAAGAGTTTTACTCAAATTTAAATTATATTCATAAGAAACCTATTAATGAGGAGTTGTGGAATATATTGGTGAATTTTTTTTCACAAACACCTTATTACCTAAATCAATTTCCTCTTGAATCGTATTCTGCATTCGATGTTTTAAAATTCTTGAGTTATGAGCATTCTAAAGATGGCGATATGTATTTAACATTCAAGAATAAAAAAGGAAGATATTTCGTTATTGATCTAAGTGTTTATGCTAAATATAAACCAGCGATTGTTGTTGGTTTAGATCATGTGTCAAATTTGTATTCGCTTACAAGATTTTATAGAACTAAAAAATCTTATTCATGGGTTCCTGAAGATGCACCTAGGCACCAATTTGTAGAGTCCTTGGGGCCTTTTTTGTTTTTCGAGAAACCGCTTCCTGCAAATCTTAAACTGCCCTTATCACAATATGGGCAAATTATGCTTGAGACAATTGAAGTTACAAAAAACAATCCTCTAGATAGCTTTGATGACTTGGATTCAGATTTAAGTAATGTGTTGCTGGGGAATTGCATAAGTTGTCATGAAGTTTTTGGTATAGGAGGGAGGGCACATCACATTGTTGCATTAACAGGTGAAGTTGCTCCAGGATTTGGGTTACCGCTAGATTCATATGAAAATAAAGTTATGAAAAATTTTCTATATAATCAGGATGCTGTTGCAGCAGAAATTGGTGTTATTCCGAATCCAGTTTCTGGGTCTGTTGCAAAAAAAATACTGGATTACTTGTATTAGTAAGTAAATATAATAATTATATTTTTAGCTGATGTTTGGGGGATGTTCTTGCGACTATATTTTAGAAAATCTTATTTTTTATTATAAGCGCTTAATTTAAAATGTTACTAATTAAATTAAAAATTACAATTCTAATTTTAAGTGCATATATAGTGCTTAATGGTTGTGTTATTTCTAACGTAACCAAAGATACTGAGGATCCTGAACTTAAACTTCGCGCTCCATTGGATGGCATCTGGATTGGAGAATTCGATATCCGCGGGAAAGGACCATACGATTTCACTGCTGTTCATTTGCAAGATAAAGCCTACGCATTCAGTCTGAATGCAAAAGCGATGTGCGTGGGAACGCTAGAGTTTGATGGCAAACATGTCCTGAACAAGTATGTATTATTTGCGTTAGATGGTGGTCCGTTTGATTGGGCGAACCTTACAGGAACGTTCGAGGATGATGGGGAAAATCCAAAAACAATTTCTACTTATTTTAAAACGCTTAGTGGCGGTGATACTGGTGCACTTAAAGTTGCATATAGCGAACTTTATGATAAGTCATCTTCATTGGAATATTTAAAAGGCAATTGGTCTTATACAGATCGTGACCAATTGACTAGTACTATCTTTATTGATGAAGAAGGTGTTTTAACCGGCCATGATTCGGATGGGTGTGAGTATCTTGGTTACTTGGATCTCATTAATCCTCGATACAATGTATACCGTGCCAAGCTTGAAGTGATTGAATGTGGATCGGTGAATGACGAATACGAAGGAGTTGCTTTTATAAATGAAAATACATTGGCGGTACAAATCGCTAATAAAAAGTATGCGCTGTTCTATGCATTTGAGAAAAAATAATAACATCTTTACTAACAGGCAATACGACTATGTCTGTCGCAAAATACTATCCTTTTAATGGTGAGCGAGGGCGATTACGTCTTGGTCTGAGCACTATTGAATGTTCTGAATGGATTCAGTATGAAGATGATTTCGCTGATAGAATTAAAGAGAAAGAGAATCTTATAAAGGCTCAAGGTAAGAAAGTCTTGGATGCAGTGCCTGCTAGTCTTGCGGCGCAACAAGAGCTCTTGAATATCTTGCTGGATAATATACAACGCTACCATGCAGCTAGATTTGTGGTCTCTGATGGTGAAATTGCAAGCAAAAATAATAATAAACGTTACATTATCGCAAGTTATGAAAATAATCCGCTTGAGTTGGTAAGTTATTTGGTGGCAGACGATTTTTGTTTGTTAGAGGAGGTTGATGAAGATTATAAACTTGTTGCAGCATCTATTTGTGCACCAACATGGTGGACACTTGCAGAAAAAATGGGCAAGTCACTTGCAAGTATTCATGCTCCTATAGCAAATCTAGAAGAAAAAATTGGCCGTATGATTCGCCATTTTTTAAAGAACTTGAAGGTTGAAGATTGTTATCAGCGCTCAAATTGGTTTTTATTTTCGCGCCCTGATCTTTGCGTGTTCCCAAATAGTTTTGATATGTATGAAAGCATGGTTAATGTCGATCTAGAGAATATTGAAGATCGACTGTATCTGCGTAGCGAGCGACAAACTTTTCGTAGATTAGAGAACACAAATACCATTGTATTTGGCATTAAGGTGTATGTTGAGTCTATAAGCATTGTAAAAAAGCATCCTGCAATTGCAAAAGATTTAGTCATTGCGCTAAACACTATGACAGCAGAACAAAAACATGCTTTAGGAATTGAGTTTGTAGAAAATTCTCTTGTAAGTTATCTACAACAGTACTTGTAGGATGTGAGTGTTTTAAATGCTGTTGAAACACCAACTGCAATATATATGAATTCTAGCACCCAGATTTGTAAGACCTCGGCCATCAATAATTACAAGTTAGTGACTTATCTGTATTTAACTGCTTAGTCTACGAATGTTACGTAATCATTTTACGTTCGCTTAACAATGCATTAAGCTACCACCGCGTAATATTTGGGTTTGAACTATGCTGAACTTCACACTATTGACAGTTCACAGATAAGTCACACACAATATTTCACCATGGAGGGGTGGCCGAGTGGTTAAAGGCGACGGACTGTAAATCCGTTCTCTCTGAGTACGTTGGTTCGAATCCAGCCCCCTCCACCAGACATGCGCATGGCTACTATGCGCGAATTAAGTATGACAAAGTCATGCTTTCTAGTTTTTGCGGGTGTAGTTCAATGGTAGAACCCCAGCCTTCCAAGCTGATGATGTCGGTTCGATCCCGATCACCCGCTCCATAATTCTTATTGGGTACTTTCGAATTCATTATCCTAACGGCCTAGCAGCAGCGAAAGCTAATAAAAGATGATCCAATATCCATCAACTATCCCAAGAGCACTAATAAATAGTGCTGCAACGACTAAATTCTGCGTTTACAATTGCGCCCAATAATTATTTGCCCGCATAGCTCAGTCGGTAGAGCGCATCCATGGTAAGGATGAGGTCAACAGTTCGATTCTGTTTGCGGGCTCCATGAATAAAGAAGACAACTTCAAAAAATGTAGGCCCAGATAGTGGGTGAGTTAATAAATTGAGGGTAAAAGAAAATGTCGAAAGAGAAGTTTGAGCGTAATAAGCCGCATGTGAATGTGGGCACGATCGGTCACGTAGACCATGGCAAGACCACCTTAACGGCGGCGTTAACTAAAGTGATGGCCGAGGCCCAAGGTGGCGAATTCAAAGCCTATGATCAGATTGACAATGCTCCGGAAGAGCGCGAGCGCGGCATCACCATTGCAACGGCTCACGTAGAATACGAAAGCACGAATCGCCACTATGCACACGTAGATTGTCCGGGACACGCGGATTACGTAAAGAACATGATTACCGGTGCAGCGCAAATGGACGGAGCGATTTTGGTATGCAGTGCTGCCGACGGCCCGATGCCACAAACGCGTGAGCACATCCTTCTTGCACGACAAGTCGGTGTACCGTACATCCTGGTATACATGAACAAAGCCGATCAAGTGGATGACGCCGAATTACTTGAATTAGTAGAAATGGAAATCCGAGATCTACTCTCTACCTACGAATTCCCAGGCGACGACACTCCGATTGTGATCGGATCAGCGCTTAAGGCCCTAGAAGGCGACACCTCCGATATCGGTGTACCGTCGATTATCAAACTCGTAGAAGAAATGGATGCTTTCATTCCAGAACCAGTGCGTGCGATCGAAGGTGACTACCTCATGCCGGTGGAAGACGTATTCTCCATCTCAGGACGTGGCACCGTAGTAACCGGTCGTATTGAGCGTGGTGTAGTGAATGTAGGGGATGAAATTGAGATTGTAGGCATCAAAGAGACCGCCAAGACCACCTGTACCGGCGTGGAAATGTTCCGCAAACTACTGGATCGTGGAGAAGCGGGTGACAACGTAGGGGTATTACTACGTGGCACCAAGCGTGAAGAAGTGGAACGCGGGCAAGTGCTGTGTAAGCCTGGTAGCATCAATCCTCACACCAAATTCGAAGCGGAAATCTACATTTTGAGCAAAGAAGAAGGTGGGCGTCATACCCCATTCTTCAACGGCTATCGTCCCCAGTTCTACTTCAGAACTACCGACGTGACCGGCGCATGTGAACTTCCTGCAGGGACCGAGATGGTCATGCCGGGTGATAACGTACAAATGACCGTGACCATGATTGCCCCGATTGCGATGGACGAAGGCTTACGCTTTGCGATCCGTGAAGGTGGGCGTACCGTAGGTGCTGGTGTCGTGGCCAAAATTATTGAGTAAGATATAGTTTCAGGGATAGAGTGGTTGGTTAAAAACCATACTGCCTATCTCTTCTGATAGCGTAAAAATAGATTTAATCTGAGTCAATAAACACGTTATAATTTCTTGTTTGGCGATTGCTAGGCGTATATCGGTTAAAGGCCAGTAGCTCAATTGGCAGAGCGGCGGTCTCCAAAACCGCAGGTTGGGGGTTCGATTCCCTCCTGGCCTGCCATAATGTGTGAAATCTGAGCTAAATCACGAGTAACCCCTACACGTAAATTATTTTGATATGACTGGAAAAGCTGAAGCAACAACTGCAGGCGGCATGGATGTCTTTAAGCTGGTAATTGCTGCTGCAATTGTACTGGCAGGTCTAGCGGCATTTTATGTGTACGTAGATTATCCGTTGTTATATCGGGTACTAGGAATAGTGGCTGCTGTATTAGTTGCAGCGATAATTGCGTTTACAACTGAGCGTGGCCGAACACTAGCAAGTTTTATGAAAGATGCGCGTACTGAGGTACGCAAAATGGTTTGGCCAACGAGAGGTGAGACCTTGCAAACTACTCTTGTGGTATTTGTAGTAGTCATTCTTTTGGCGCTATTTTTATGGATCATTGATCGCATATTAACGGCTTTAATACAGTACGTAATCTGATAAGAGTTTATTGATGTCTATGCAATGGTATGTAGTGCATGCGTATTCTGGTTTTGAAAATCAGGTACAGCGAGCGTTAGGTGAAAGAATTGAGCGCCTAGGCATGCAGGAAAAGTTTGGCGAAATTATGGTGCCAGTTGAAGAAGTGGTAGAGATGCGAGAGGGGCAGAAGCGTCGCAGTGAACGAAAGTTTTTCCCCGGTTATGTTTTAGTAAAAATGGAAATGGACGACGACAGTTGGCACTTAGTGAAAGATTGTCCAAAAGTGCTTGGTTTTATTGGCGGTTCATCAGACAAGCCTGCGGCAATAAGTGAAGCAGAGGCTCAAAACATATTGCAGCGTATGCAAGAAGGTGTGGATGCGCCGAAACCGAAGGTTCTATTCGAGCCTGGAGAAGTGGTACGTGTTACCGATGGGCCATTCAATGATTTTAATGGCGTAGTTGAAGAAGTGAACTATGAAAAGAGTCGCATGTTAGTTGCAGTACAGATTTTTGGTCGATCGACTCCAGTTGAGCTTGAGTTTGGTCAGGTTGAGAAAGGCTAAAGAAAGATTAAAAAAGAAATTTACTCGGCAAATAAACCCGATGAATAAACAAGCGAAAATTAAAAGATAATGGCTAAGAAAGTAGACGCATACATAAAATTACAGGTTCCTGCGAGTGAGGCAAACCCAAGTCCACCAGTGGGTCCTGCGCTAGGTCAACATGGCGTAAATATTATGGAGTTTTGCAAAGCATTTAACGCGCAAACTCAAAATATGGAAAAAGGCATGCCAGTACCTGTCGTAATTACTGTCTATACCGATAAGAGTTTTACGTTTATAACTAAAACACCACCTGCAGCCATCTTGCTTAAGAAAGCAGCAGGCTTAGCTAAAGGCAGTGGCCGTCCAAACACTGAAAAAGTTGGCAAAGTAAATCGTGCGCAACTTGAAGAAATTGCGAAGACAAAAATGCCTGATATCACTGCTGCCGATATGGATGCAGCCGTTCGCACCATTGCAGGAAGTGCTAGAAGTATGGGAATAGACGTTGAGGGAGTATCGTAATGGCAAAAGAAGGAAAAAATTTACGCGCTGCGCGCGAAAAAGTTGAATTGGAAAAGTCTTACATGCCGACTGAAGGCATTAGCTTAGTCAAAGAATGCGCAACTGCAAAATTTAATGAGTCTGTTGATGTAAGTATAAACCTTGGTGTTGACCCTAGAAAATCTGAACAAAACGTTAGAGGATCAACAGTATTGCCGAATGGCACAGGTAAAACAGTTCGTGTCGCAGTGTTTGCGGAAGGTGCTCAAGCGGATGCAGCGAAAGCTGCGGGTGCAGATCTAGTGGGTTTAGAAGATTTAGCAGAGCAAGTTAAAAAAGGTGAGATGGATTTTGATATTGCTATAGCGGCACCGGATGCGATGCGTGTTGTGGGCCAATTAGGGCAGATTCTCGGCCCGCGTGGCTTAATGCCTAACCCTAAAGTAGGCACTGTATCTGCGGATGTTGCCACGGCGGTAAAGAACGCTAAAGCGGGTCAAGTGCAGTTTAAAACCGAGAAAGGCGGAGTTGTGCATTGCTCTATAGGTAGTGTGCAATTTGAAGTACAGAAACTTGAAGAGAACCTAAAAGCCTTAATTGCAGATTTAGTAAAAGCCAAACCATCTTCTGCTAAAGGTGTATACATTAAGAAAGTTGTGATCTCATCTACCATGGGTGTAGGCGTGACCTTAGATCAAACAGCTTTGGCATAGATAGAAATTGAAATATATAAAAGTAACTGTAGTTGCTTTTATATATAAGTAATTGGGTGTTGTTTCTAGATTATTGAATTAAGAAACAACCGTCCAAGACCGTAGGTGCAGCATCATATGGGTGTTGCTTAATGAGGAGGCTCAGCCTGCGTAGACTGTGTACCCCAAATCAGGAACATAAATTCCTGAGTTGGTTGCACTGTAAGGGGAATGCATTGATTGGTCTTTTGAAAAGGCTAAATCGCATTCATGTTTTTATAAACACCTTGTGTGTATTGTTAACTCAGAGGACCCCATTGTGGCCTTACAACTTGAACAAAAGCAGGCGATCGTATCCGAAGTCTCGCAAGTTGCAGCTGATGCGCATTCTGCTATCGCAGCAGAATACCGTGGACTAACCGTTGGTGAACTAACTGAATTGCGTGCTAAGGCGCGTGAAACAGGCGTTTATCTAAAAGTCGTAAAAAACACTCTAGCCAAACGTGCCTTAGAAGGTACGCCATATGAGTGTATGCGCGATGGTTTGGTTGGTCCGCTAGTGTTGGCGTTTTCGCAAGAAGACCCCGGTTCTGCGGCAAGACTTGTGAAAGATTTTGCGAAACAAAACGATTTGCTTGCGGTAAAGATGATCTCCATTGGTGGAGAGTTATTAGATGTTTCAGAACTAACGAAGTTATCTAGCTTACCAACTAAAGATCAGGCAATTAGTTTGCTTATGGCTGTTATGAAAGCGCCAGTTGAGAAATTTGTGCGTACTCTTAATGAGCCGCATGGAAAACTGGTTCGGACTATTGCTGCGGTGAGAGATCAAAAGCAATCTGCTGATTAATGGTTAAAGTTAAGTTTTAAGCGTTATTGATTTGGGTAATTATTTTTAATTTAGGAGTAGAAAATGGCTGTTTCAAAAGAAGACATACTTGAGACGATTTCAGAAATGAGCGTAATGGAAGTGGTAGATCTAATCTCTGCTATGGAAGAAAAGTTTGGTGTATCTGCAGCAGCAGCTGTAGCAGCAGCACCTGCAGCTGGCGGTGACGCCGGTGCAGCAGCAGAAGAGAAGACTGAGTTTGATGTTGTAATGAGTAGTTTTGGTGGCAACAAAGTTGCTGTCATTAAAGTCGTTCGTGCAGTTACTGGTCTTGGCTTGAAAGAAGCAAAAGAAATGGTAGAAGGTGCGCCTTCAACTGTTAAGGAAGCAGCAACGAAAGACGAAGCTGAAGATATCAAAAAGCAATTGGAAGAGGCTGGCGCAGCTGTAGAGCTCAAGTAGTTGCTACTAGCGTTAGTGTTTAATTTTGCCAAACAACGTATTCATGCGTTGTTTGGTTATATTTGTGTCTGCATTTTGACCACGGGGTAATTCCATGGCGTATAGCTATACCGAGAAGAAAAGAATTCGCAAAGATTTTGGCAAACGTCCTGAAATCTTAGCTGTTCCATATATGTTGCAAATACAACTGGCTTCCTATCGCCGGTTTTTGCAAGAAGATGCTACGAAAGAAGATCGTCAGACTTCTGGCTTGAATGGTGCGTTTGGCTCCATTTTTCCAATCATAAGTTATTCCGGTAATGTTGAACTGCAGTATGTAAGTTATCGTTTAGAAGAGCCGGCGTTTGAGGTAAAGGAATGCCAGCTGCGTGGATTGACTTATAGTGCTCCTTTGAAGGTGCTGTTGCGTCTTGTTATCTATGATAAAGATGCGCCTGCAAGTGCTAAGAAGGTTAAAGATGTAAAAGAGCAAGAAGTGTACATGGGCGAATTGCCGCTTATGACGGACACCGGTGCGTTTGTTATTAATGGCACAGAACGGGTAATTGTTTCTCAGTTGCATCGTTCTCCAGGAGTGTTCTTTGATCACGACAAAGGTAAGACGCACTCTTCAGGCAAGCTTTTATACTCTGCTCGAGTGATTCCATACCGTGGCTCATGGTTGGACTTTGAATTTGACCATAAAGATTGCTTGTTTGTACGCATCGATCGACGTCGAAAACTACCTGCATCTATCCTGTTGCGTGCGATTGGTTACAGTAGCGAAGAAATTCTATCGATGTTCTTTGAAACTAATACCGTAAATATTACGGATAAAGGGTTCATTCTTGATTTAATACCAGAGCGACTACGTGGTGAAATTGCACCGCTTGATATTAAAGCTGGCGGGAAAGTAATTGTTGAGGCGGGTCGTCGGATTACTGTGCGTCATGTGCGTAAGATTGAAAAGGCAAATATAAAAACTTTGGAAGTGCCGGTTGAATACTTATTAAATAAATTTTTAGCGAAAGATTTAGTTGATACCGATACTGGCGAGTTAGTTTGTAAAGCAAATGATGAATTAACTGAAGAAAATATTGAAAAGATTCTAGAGTCATCTGTTGATGTGTTGGAGTTGTTGTATACCAATGACATTGATAGAGGACCATATATCTCATCAACGATAGGCATTGATCCTTCTAGTAATGCATTAGAAGCGATGGTGGAAATCTATCGCATGATGCGTCCTGGCGAGCCGCCGACTAAAGAGGCTGCGCAAAATTTATTTCAGAATTTATTCTTTGCGCCAGAACGTTATGACTTATCGCCTGTAGGTCGAATGAAGTTTAATCGACGCGTTGGACGTGAAGAGCAAACAGGGTCAGGTATTTTAAATAATGACGACATCTTAGATGTCATGAAAGTGCTGATTGATATCCGTAATGGTAATGGCATTGTTGATGATATCGATCACCTTGGTAACCGACGTGTGCGGTGCGTAGGTGAAATGGCAGAAAATGCTTTCCGTGTTGGTTTAGTGCGTGTTGAGCGTGCCGTTAAAGAGCGTTTAACCTTGGCAGAGTCTGAAGGTTTAATGCCTCAGGAAATGATTAATGCTAAGCCAGTTGCAGCAGCGATTAAAGAATTTTTCGGTTCTAGTCAGTTGTCGCAATTTATGGATCAAAACAATCCATTATCTGAAATCACCCACAAGCGTCGTATTTCAGCATTAGGCCCAGGCGGATTAACACGTGAGCGAGCAGGTTTTGAAGTGCGTGACGTACATCCAACTCATTATGGTCGGGTATGTCCGATTGAAACTCCTGAAGGTCCAAATATTGGATTAATTAATTCGCTAGCCATTTTTGCACGTACTAATGACTATGGTTTCTTGGAGACACCTTATCGCAAAGTAATTAACGGCAAGGTTACCGATGAAATTGAATACCTTTCTGCAATTGAAGAAAGTCAGTTTACCATTGCGCAAGCCAATGCGCCGTTAGATGAAAAAGGTAAATTTGTAAATGAATTGGCGTCGGTAAGACACTTAAATGAATTTTCATTAGCGACCACTGAAAAAGTGGAATACATGGATGTATCGCCGAAACAGATTGTTTCGGTAGCAGCAGCATTGATTCCATTCTTGGAGCACGATGATGCGAACCGTGCATTAATGGGTTCAAATATGCAACGCCAAGCGGTGCCCACATTGCGCGCAGAAAAACCACTGGTTGGAACCGGTATTGAGCGTGCAGTTGCGATCGATTCAGGCGCAGCATTATCTTCACGCCGCGGTGGAGTTGTGGATTCGGTTGATGCTGGCCGTATCGTGGTTCGCGTTAATGATAAAGAAACAGAAGCGGGTGAGCCTGGCGTAGATATTTACAATCTCACTAAATATATTCGTTCAAACCAAAACACATGTATTAATCAAAAACCTTTGGTGCGCCCGGGTGATGTAATTGCGCGTGGCGATGTATTAGCAGACGGACCATCAACAGATTTAGGCGAGTTGGCTTTAGGCCAAAATGCGTTGGTTGCGTTCATGCCATGGAATGGATACAACTTTGAAGATTCGATTCTTATTTCAGAGCGTGTAGTTGAAGAAGACCGTTTTACAACAATTCATATTGAAGAGCTGACGTGTGTGGCTCGTGATACCAAGCTTGGCTCCGAAGAAGTTACAGCAGATATTCCAAATGTGAGTGAAAACTTGTTAGCCAAGTTGGATGACTCGGGAATAGTTTATGTAGGTGCTGAAGTAAAGCCAAGTGATATATTGGTAGGCAAGGTTACCCCTAAGGGTGAGACGCAGCTTACTCCTGAAGAAAAGCTTCTAAGGGCTATTTTTGGTGAGAAGGCTTCTGATGTAAAAGATACTTCATTACGCGTGAAGTCTGGTATGGAAGGTACGGTAATTGATGTGCGAGTATTTACTCGTGACGGCGTAGAAAAAGATAAGCGTGCCTTGCAAATTGAAGAAGCAGAAGTTGAGCAAGTACGTAAAGATCTAAATGACCAATTACGTATTTATGAGGCTGACATTTATTCGCGTATTGAGCGTTTAATTACTAATAAAGTAACGGATGGTGGACCAGATGAATTGGCTGCAGGTTCTAAAGTAACTAAGGCGTATCTAGATGGTCTAGAGCGTGAGCGATGGTTTGAAATTCGCATGCAGAATGAAGATGTAAATGCTCAATTAGAAAAGCTTGCTACGCAGTTAAAAGAACAGCGCGAATCATTTGACCAACGCTTATTAGCTAAGAAGGAAAAAATCACTCAAGGTGATGATTTAGCGCCAGGCGTGTTAAAGATGGTTAAGGTTTATATTGCGGTAAAACGTCGCATGCAACCAGGCGACAAGATGGCGGGCCGCCATGGAAACAAGGGTGTTGTTTCTATGATTGTACCGGTCGAAGACATGCCGCATACAGAAGATGGTACGCCAGTAGATATTGTATTGAATCCATTAGGTGTTCCTTCACGAATGAACGTCGGTCAGGTTCTAGAGATACATTTGGGTTGGGCGGCTAAAGGCTTGGGCTTGAAGATTGATGGCATGCTGAAGAAGAATGGAGATGTGCAACAGCTGCGCTCATTCCTGGATGAAATCTACAATAAAGATGAAGGTATATCCGTAGATCTTAATGAATTCAATGATGATGAAATCATGAACATGTCGAATAACTTGCGTACTGGTGTACCAATGGCTACCCCAGTATTTGATGGTGCGCAAGAATCAGAAATTAAACGCATGCTGAAACTTGCTGATCTGCCTGAAGATGGTCAAACCCTTTTGTGGGATGGGCGTACAGGAGAATCGTTTGAGCGCAAAGTAACGGTTGGTTACATGCATATGTTGAAATTGAATCACTTGGTTGATGACAAGATGCATGCACGTTCAACCGGTCCTTATAGCTTGGTTACACAACAGCCTCTTGGCGGTAAAGCACAGTTTGGTGGTCAGCGATTCGGAGAAATGGAAGTCTGGGCGCTTGAGGCCTATGGCGCTTCTTACACCTTGCAGGAAATGCTAACGGTTAAGTCGGATGACGTTACCGGTCGAAACAAGATGTATAAGAATATTGTTGACGGTAATCATAGTATGGATGCCGGTATGCCAGAATCGTTTAATGTATTGATGAAAGAGATTCGTTCTCTTGGATTGAATATAGACTTTGAGCAAGAAAAGTTTTAACGATAAAGTTTAAAAGTATTTGTTATTTAAGTTGCAACTAAGATTGCATTAAAGACGTAGTTACTGGAGATGTAATGAAAGACTTACTTAGTTTATTAAAGAATCAAGGTCAGGTAGAAGATTTTGATTCGATTCGTATTGGCTTAGCTTCGCCTGACATGATTCGTTCATGGTCGTATGGAGAAGTTAAAAAGCCAGAGACGATAAACTACCGAACTTTCAAACCTGAACGTGATGGTTTGTTTTGCGCAAAAATATTTGGTCCTAATAAAGACTATGAATGTTTATGTGGTAAGTATAAGCGTCTTAAACATCGTGGCGTGGTATGTGAAAAATGTGGTGTTGAAGTAACGCTTACTAAAGTGCGACGTGAGCGCATGGGCCACATTGAATTAGCCAGTCCTGTTGCGCATATTTGGTTTTTGAAATCTCTGCCTTCGCGTATTGGTCTTTTGTTGGATATGACCTTACGTGACGTAGAGCGCATTCTTTATTTTGAAGCATTTGTGGTGGTTGACCCTGGTATGACAGGTCTTGAGCACAAGCAGCTTCTTTCTGATGACACCTTCCTTGAAGCGATTGAAGAGTATGGTGATGAGTTCGATGCGCGTATGGGTGCAGAAGCGATTCTAGACATGCTTAAGCAAGTTAATTTGGAAGAGCAGGTTGTTGAGCTGCGTGATGAAATAAAAGAAACGCGCTCGGAGGCGAAACTTAAGCGCTTGTCTAAGCGTATTAAGTTAGTTGAGTCGCTACTAGAATCAGGTAATAAGCCTGAGTGGATGGTATTAACCGTATTACCAGTATTGCCGCCAGATTTACGTCCATTGGTACCTTTGGATGGCGGTCGCTTTGCGACTTCAGATTTGAATGATTTATATCGTCGCGCTATTAACCGTAATAATCGTTTAAAAAGGTTATTGGAGTTAAATGCTCCTGACATTATCGTGCGCAATGAAAAACGCATGTTGCAGGAGGCGATTGATGCATTGTTAGATAATGGTCGTCGCGGTCGCGCCATTACCGGCACCAATAAGCGCGCACTGAAATCTCTTGCCGATATGATAAAAGGTAAGCAAGGTCGTTTCCGTCAAAACTTATTAGGCAAACGTGTTGACTATTCGGGTCGTTCAGTAATTGTTGTAGGGCCAACCTTACGCTTGCAACAGTGTGGGCTACCGAAAAAAATGGCGTTGGAATTATTTAAGCCATTTATCTTTAGTAAATTACACATGCGTGGTATTTCGCCTACCATTAAGGCATGTAAAAAAGTCGTAGAAAAAGAAGGTCCTGAAGTTTGGGATATTCTAGAAGAAGTGATTCGTGAGCATCCAGTGATGCTTAATCGTGCACCAACGCTACATAGATTAGGCATTCAAGCATTTGAGCCGACTCTTATTGAAGGAAAAGCAATTCAATTGCACCCTCTAGTATGTGCGGCATTTAATGCTGATTTTGATGGCGACCAAATGGCTGTGCACGTGCCGTTATCTATAGAAGCTCAGCTTGAAGCTCGCGCATTAATGATGTCTACCAATAATATTCTGTCACCTGCGAATGGTGAACCGATTATTGTTCCGTCTCAAGATATTGTATTGGGTCTTTACTATCTCACGCGTGAAAAAGTTAATGTTCCGGGTGAGGGCATGATTTTTGCAGATGTTGAAGAAGCAGAACGCGCATATGAGAATCGCAAAGTTCATTTGCATGCAAAAGTGAAAATTCGTGTTGATGATTATGATATTGATGAGGATGGCAAGGGTACTCCAATTCGTAGAATTATAGAGACTACAGTGGGGCGCGGTATTTTGTCGCAAGTGCTGCCAAAAGGCTTGGAATACGAATTAGTAAATCGTGATATGAATAAGCGTGCAATTTCAAGTTTGTTAAACGCTTGTTATCGACGTGTAGGATTAAAGGACACGGTTATATTTGCAGATAAACTGATGTACACCGGGTTTAAATTTGCAACGCGTTCGGGCGTGTCGTTCTGTGCAGATGATATGGTCATACCTTCTGAAAAACAAACTATCTTGGCAGAAGCAGAAAATGAAGTGAAAGAAATTGCTTCACAGTATTCATCTGGTTTAGTAACCAAAGGTGAGCGCTATAATAAAGTAATTGATATTTGGTCACGTACTAATGATCAAGTTGCCAAAGCGATGATGGATAGCTTAGGTCACGAAGAAGTGGAAGATGCTGAGGGTAAAATTGTAAAGCAAGATTCCTTCAACTCAATTTATATGATGGCTGACTCTGGAGCGCGGGGTTCCCCGGCACAGATTCGCCAGCTCGCAGGTATGCGCGGATTGATGGCAAAACCTGATGGTTCGATTATTGAAACACCGATAACTGCGAACTTCCGTGAAGGATTGAATGTATTGCAATACTTCATCTCAACACACGGTGCGCGTAAAGGCTTAGCCGATACTGCTCTTAAAACGGCTAACTCTGGATACCTGACACGTCGTTTGGTCGATGTTTCGCAAGATTTAGTAGTTACTGAAGATGATTGCGAGACAACAAATGGTTTGTTACTTACTCCAATTATTGAGGGTGGCGACGTAGTGCAGACTTTACCTAGCAGGGTGCTTGGAAGGGTGACTGCAGAAGATGTGATGGATGTTAAAGGCAAAGTAGCGGTACCAGCTGGAACATTCTTGGACGAAGCATGGGTAGATAGGTTTGAAGAAATTGGTATTGACGAAGTTAAGGTGCGCACCCCTATAACTTGTGATACACGTTATGGTGTTTGTGCATCGTGTTATGGTCGCGACCTTGCACGTGGACATCTAATAAATATGGGTGAGTCAGTTGGTGTAATTGCAGCGCAATCGATTGGTGAGCCTGGCACACAGTTAACCATGCGTACTTTCCATATTGGTGGTGCGGCGAGTCGTGCAGCCTCTGCAAGTGATATCACGATTAAATCTACCGGTACGATACGTATGCACAATATTAAACTTGTGCAACATAAAAATGGCCACAATGTTGCGGTATCGCGTTCCGGTGAAATCGGTATTATCGATGACCAAGGTCGTGAAAGAGAGCGTTATAAGATTTCCTATGGGGCAACCATTTCTGTAAATGATGGTGATAGTGTTACATCGGGACAAGTTGTAGCGACTTGGGATCCGCACACCCATCCGATCATTACCGAGGTTGCGGGCCAAGTTCATCTTACGGACTTTGCTGAAGGCGTGACGGTTGAATCATTTACAGATGAAGTAACCGGTTTAAGTTCCACCGTAATTTCAGATCCAAAGAGTCGCCCTGCTGCGGGTAAAGACTTGCGACCTTCACTTAATTTATTAGATAAGAATGGCGAACCTCTAACCTTCACAGGTACTGAGATTCCAGCGCAATATATTTTGCCGCCAGGCGCATTGGTTAATTTGCAAGACGGTAATTCAGTGGATGTGGGTGATGTGATTGCGCGCATTCCACAAGAATCTTCTAAGACTCGTGATATTACCGGTGGTCTTCCACGTGTTGCTGATTTGTTTGAAGCGCGTAAACCGAAAGAGCCAGCGGTATTAGCAGAACAAACCGGAACGGTAAGTTTTGGTAAGGATACAAAAGGTAAAGAACGTTTAGTTGTAACTGATGAAGAAGGTGAGTCAACTGAAGTGTTGATTCCTAAGTGGAGACAAATCAATGTGTTCGAGGGTGAGCATGTTGAAAAAGGTGAAGTTGTTGTTGACGGCGAACTTAACCCACATGATATTTTGCGCTTATTGGGTGTAACCACACTTGCTGAGTATTTGGTTAAAGAAATACAAGATGTATACCGACTTCAAGGCGTAGGTATTAATGACAAACACATCGAGGTTATTTCAAGACAGATGTTGCGTAAAGCGGAAATAGTTGATCCGGGAGATACTAATTACTTGCGTAATGAGCAGGTTGAAAAATCGCGTTTATTAGATATCAATGACAAATTAGAAGCTGAAGGTAAGCAACCAGCAACCTATAATCCCGTATTGTTAGGTATTACTAAAGCATCTTTGGTTACTGAATCGTTTATTTCTGCAGCATCATTCCAAGAGACTACTCGCGTGCTTACCGAGGCATCGGTTAGAGGCTCAAGAGATATGTTGCGCGGCCTAAAAGAGAACGTAATTGTGGGCCGTTTAATTCCATCTGGTACGGGTCTGGCTTATCACGAGAAGCGCCGTTTAGACTCATTGGCGAACATGGCGTCATCTGATGAGGACCAAGAAAAAACGGCAATGCCGTCAGAAGCGATGATGGAAGAGGCATTGGCAGAAGAGCTGACTAATGCAGAGGCAAATGCTGAAACAAGTAGCGCAGGAGAAGAGAGTCCCTCAGCTGAAGGCTAAATTAGCTCTAGCTATTGTAGGAGAGGGATCAAAACAGGTTCTTAATGGGTATAAACCTATAAGAGGCAATGTATTTCAATAATTAAAGCAAGGGTTTGCTTGACAGTGTAGCTGCGGATTTCTACAATTCCGCGGCTACACACAGGCCGATGTTTCATCGGCCTGTGTTTATTTTGCCCCATGCTAATTTAAAGTAGAAAATTTTATGGCAACAACGAATCAATTAGTACGTAAACCGCGTAAACGCAAGGTGGAAAAAAGTAATGTTCCTGCCTTGGCAAGCTGTCCACAAAAACGTGGAGTATGTACACGTGTGTATACCACTACTCCTAAGAAGCCTAACTCAGCATTGCGTAAAGTCGCACGTGTGCGCTTAACCAATGGCTTTGAAGTAACAAGTTATATCGGTGGTGAGGGGCATAATCTACAAGAGCACTCTGTAGTATTAATTCGCGGTGGTCGTGTAAAAGATTTGCCTGGTGTTCGTTATCACACCGTACGTGGAAGTTTGGATACACAAGGTGTGTCAGATCGAATGCAAGGCCGTTCTAAGTACGGTACTAAAAAACCTAAAGCTTAGGGAAGTCTAAGTCTTAAACCACGAACCGTTCCCGTTCATTAACTAAACTAATCGAAAAGATTTATAAAGAGTAAGTTGCCATGTCGCGTAGAAGAGAAATACCAAAAAGAGAAATATTACCTGACCCGAAATTTGGTGATCTACTAGTTGCTAAATTTGTAAATATATTGATGAAGCACGGTAAAAAATCCACCGCTGAGAAAATTCTTTATTTAGCATTTGATAGTGCAAGTAGTAAAAGCGGGCAGGATGGATTAGAGGTATTTAAAAAAGCACTTGAGAATGTGCGTCCTTTTGTAGAGGTAAAATCACGTCGTGTCGGCGGTGCGACGTACCAAGTTCCTGTGGAAGTTCGCCCAGTACGCCAAACCACATTGGCAATGCGCTGGATAATCGAAGCAGCGAAAAAGCGCGGTGAGAAATCTATGATTAACAAGTTGGCGGGTGAGTTAGTGGATGCATCTGAACAAAAAGGTTCAGCAATGAAGAAACGTGAAGAAACTTTACGCATGGCCGAAGCTAACAAGGCCTTTTCTCATTATCGTTGGTAGCGTGAGTAGTATCTTCTCATGGCGCGCAAGACCCCAATCTCGCGGTACCGTAATATCGGTATCATGGCGCACATTGATGCAGGCAAAACTACAACAACAGAGCGTGTTCTTTTTTACACGGGAATATCGCACAAAATAGGTGAAGTTCATGACGGTGCCGCTGTCATGGATTGGATGGAGCAAGAGCAAGAGCGCGGAATAACCATTACTTCTGCAGCAACCACTTGTTTTTGGAACGGAATGGCAGGTCAGTTCGACCAGCACCGTATTAACATTATCGACACCCCTGGGCACGTAGATTTTACTATTGAAGTGGAGCGATCATTACGTGTGCTGGATGGTGCATGCGCTGTTTTTTGTGCGGTAGGTGGAGTCGAGCCGCAATCGGAAACGGTATGGCGCCAGGCCAATAAGTATCATGTGCCACGTATGGCATTTGTGAATAAGATGGATCGAACTGGCGCAAATTTTTTGCGCGTGGTGGAGCAAATTCGTGAACGACTTGGTTCGCATGCGGTGCCGATTCAGTTAGCGATTGGTGCAGAAGAAAACTTTCAGGGTGTGGTTGACCTGGTCAAGATGAAAGCGGTCTATTGGAATGAGGCTGATCTTGGTGCCACCTTTGAAGAGAAAGAAATACCGCCAGACATGATGGAAGAATGTCAAAAATGGCGTGAGGAAATGGTAGAAGCTGCAGCCGAGTCCTCAGAAGAGATTATGGATAAGTACTTAGAAGAGGGAACCTTATCAGTGGATGATATTCGCAAGGGATTGCGCCACCGAACATTAGCCAACGAAATCGTACCGACCTTATGCGGTTCAGCGTTTAAAAATAAAGGCGTGCAAGCGATGTTGGATGCGGTAATTGATTATATGCCGTCACCCATTGATGTACCGGCCATTCAGGGTATTTTGGATGACGGTAAGGAAACGGAGGCTGAAAGAAAGTCTTCGGATGAAGAGCCGTTTGCTGCGTTGGCTTTTAAGATTGCAACGGACTCTTATGTAGGCGCCTTAACCTTTTTTAGAGTCTACTCGGGTGTAATGAAATCTGGAGATTCAGTTTATAACTCCATTAAAGGAAAGAAGGAGCGTGTAGGGCGAATATTGCAAATGCATGCCAACTCACGTGAAGAGATTAAAGAGGTGCGTGCAGGAGATATTGCTGCAGCCGTTGGTTTAAAAGATGTGACCACGGGAGAAACGCTGTGTGATTCAAAACATGTCATCAAGTTAGAACGTATGGAGTTTCCTGAGCCGGTGATTTCAGTTGCGGTGGAGCCAAGGACGGTGGCCGATCAAGAAAAGATGGGTGTTGCGTTGCAAAAGTTAGCGCAAGAAGACCCTTCTTTTCGGGTGAAGACGGATGAAGAATCAGGGCAGACGATAATTTCCGGGATGGGAGAGCTGCACTTAGATATTATTGTTGACCGCATGAGGCGTGAATTTAGTGTTGAAGCAAATGTGGGTGCACCACAAGTTTCGTATCGTGAATCCATTAGCACGAGTGTTGATCATGAAAGTAAATTTGTGCGACAGTCTGGTGGAAAAGGCCAATATGGACATGTGTATTTACGCATTGAGCCACAGCCACAGGGTGGTGGATTTGAATTTGTAAATGAGATTAAGGGTGGTGTAGTGCCTCGTGAATATATACCTGCCGTAGAGAAGGGTGTAAAAGAGGCGCTGGATAACGGGGTAATCGCTGGTTATCCGGTTGTTGATGTCAAAGTGACTTTATACGATGGTTCATTTCACGAAGTGGACTCATCAGAAGTGGCGTTTAAAATAGCTGGCTCAATGGGTTTTCGTGAGGGAATGCAGAAAGCAGATCCTGTGTTGTTAGAGCCGATTATGAAAGTGGAAGTAGTTACACCCGAAGAATACATGGGTGATGTGGTAGGTGATCTTAATCGTCGCCGAGGCATGGTAGGTGGAATGGAAGAAAGTCCTTCGGGCAAAGTGATACGTTCCGAAGTGCCATTGTCAGAGATGTTTGGTTATGCGACGGATTTGCGTTCAGCCACTCAAGGTCGTGCGACCTACTCAATGGAATTTGATAAATATAAAGAAGTTCCTAATAAGCTTTCTGACGGTATGATTAAAAAGAATTTTTAATAAGTTTGTAAAATATTTGTTGTAAATTATGGATCTAGATATCTTTTGTGAGGTAAAAGAAAATGTCGAAAGAGAAGTTTGAGCGTAATAAGCCGCATGTGAATGTGGGCACGATCGGTCACGTAGACCATGGCAAGACCACCTTAACGGCGGCGTTAACTAAAGTGATGGCCGAGGCCCAAGGTGGCGAATTCAAAGCCTATGATCAGATTGACAATGCTCCGGAAGAGCGCGAGCGCGGCATCACCATTGCAACGGCTCACGTAGAATACGAAAGCACGAATCGCCACTATGCACACGTAGATTGTCCGGGACACGCGGATTACGTAAAGAACATGATTACCGGTGCAGCGCAAATGGACGGAGCGATTTTGGTATGCAGTGCTGCCGACGGCCCGATGCCACAAACGCGTGAGCACATCCTTCTTGCACGACAAGTCGGTGTACCGTACATCCTGGTATACATGAACAAAGCCGATCAAGTGGATGACGCCGAATTACTTGAATTAGTAGAAATGGAAATCCGAGATCTACTCTCTACCTACGAATTCCCAGGCGACGACACTCCGATTGTGATCGGATCAGCGCTTAAGGCCCTAGAAGGCGACACCTCCGATATCGGTGTACCGTCGATTATCAAACTCGTAGAAGAAATGGATGCTTTCATTCCAGAACCAGTGCGTGCGATCGAAGGTGACTACCTCATGCCGGTGGAAGACGTATTCTCCATCTCAGGACGTGGCACCGTAGTAACCGGTCGTATTGAGCGTGGTGTAGTGAATGTAGGGGATGAAATTGAGATTGTAGGCATCAAAGAGACCGCCAAGACCACCTGTACCGGCGTGGAAATGTTCCGCAAACTACTGGATCGTGGAGAAGCGGGTGACAACGTAGGGGTATTACTACGTGGCACCAAGCGTGAAGAAGTGGAACGCGGGCAAGTGCTGTGTAAGCCTGGTAGCATCAATCCTCACACCAAATTCGAAGCGGAAATCTACATTTTGAGCAAAGAAGAAGGTGGGCGTCATACCCCATTCTTCAACGGCTATCGTCCCCAGTTCTACTTCAGAACTACCGACGTGACCGGCGCATGTGAACTTCCTGCAGGGACCGAGATGGTCATGCCGGGTGATAACGTACAAATGACCGTGACCATGATTGCCCCGATTGCGATGGACGAAGGCTTACGCTTTGCGATCCGTGAAGGTGGGCGTACCGTAGGTGCTGGTGTCGTGGCCAAAATTATTGAGTAAGGATCATTGAATAGAGATTGTTTGCAAAAACGTTAAATTAGAGTATTCATTAAAACCGAAGAGTAAAGAGCATGGCAGCAGGACAAATAATACGTATACGCTTGAAAGCGTTTGATCACAGACTGATTGATCGCTCAGCGACCGAGATCGTTGAAACGGCTAAGCGAACTGGTGCGAGGGTAAAAGGGCCGATTCCGTTACCCACAAAAAAGGAACGCTTTACGATCCTGATTTCTCCACACGTGGATAAAAACGCTCGGGATCAGTATGAAATTCGTACACATAAACGCATCATGGACATTGTTGAGCCTACGGATAAAACGGTAGACGCGCTAATGAAGCTGGATTTAGCAGCAGGTGTAGATGTGCAAATTAAGCTGAATTAAGCGGTCTTTTGACACAATCAAGAATAGACGGTAATAACACCGAAAATAGTACGAAAATATTGAGAAAATATAGCTTATTGAGTAGAGAAAATGGTTTTCTAACACGCTGATTTTTGTGATAATGCACGGCTTACTACGGCCCGGCTATGAGGTAACTCATGCCGGGCCTTGGTTATCCAGGAATAGGGAAATCATTAACAACCATGATTCTTGAATATGTGTTCAGAGCATATGTTCGGCTTCATAAGCTTGGGCCAAAATTAATAGGCAAGATAAATTAGGCAAGTAATACAAAATTATGTCATTAGGTTTAATAGGTAAAAAAGTAGGTATGACGCGCGTCTTTACAGAAGCGGGTGTATCGGTGCCAGTGACAGTAGTGCATGCGCCTGCTAATAGAATTACGCAAGTGCGTACACCAGAAACGGATGGCTATCATGCTGTACAAGTGACGTATGGAGACAAAAAACCTTCAAGAATAAATAAACCTATTTCTGGTCAGTATGCAAAAACAGGAGTTAAAGCCGGACGAGGCTTAAGCGAATTTAGATTAGAGGCCACTCCAGCTGCCAATGCATATGATGGGCTAAAAGTGGGAACAGAAATAAATGCAGCATTATTTTCGGTTGGACAAAAAGTTTCCGTTGCAGGAGTAAGTAAAGGTAAAGGATTTGCTGGTCCAGTAAAACGTCATAACTTTCATATGCAAGATGCAACGCACGGCAATTCAATTTCGCATCGTGCACACGGTTCAACGGGTCAATGTCAAGATCCAGGCCGTGTATTCAAAGGTAAAAAAATGGCCGGCCACATGGGTAGCGAGCGTGTGACCACAAAAAATTTAGAAGTCGTTCAGATTGATACCGAAAAAGATTTGTTACTAATTAAAGGCGCAGTTCCCGGTGCACCAGGTGGTGATGTAATTGTTAAGCCTGTTGTAGCAAGTGAAATCAATCTTCCTACTGATGAAGAACCAGTTAACGAGCAAGAAACAGCAGCACAAGATGCGGTTGCCAGCACAGAAGAATAACCAGAGTCTTAAGAAATTATCATGAAACTATCACTTGCTAACTCTAAAGCTACTGTAAATGTGTCAGATGATATATTTGCACGTGAGTATAACGAAGATTTAGTGCACCAAGCAGTCACGGCATACCTAGCTGGAGGTCGCCAAGGTACTAAAGCAAATAAAAGCCGCAGCGATGTAAGAGGTGGTGGCGCAAAGCCGTGGCGTCAAAAAGGTACCGGCCGTGCTCGTGCGGGTACATCAAGCAGTCCAATCTGGCGTTCAGGTGGTGTTACCTTTGCAGCTAGACCAAGAAACTATAAGCAAAAATTAAATAAAAAAATGGTGCGTGCAGCCTACGCATCAATATTTTCTCAATTGGTTCGTCAAGACCGAATGCAAGTTGTTGATGCATTCGCAGTAACCGAGCCAAAGACAAAACAAGCTTTAGAGCTTTTGGGTAAACTTTCTGTTACTTCTGCATTAATTATTACTGAAGAAGCAGATAAAAATTTATATTTGTCAGTGCGTAATTTGCCGCATGTGGATGTAACTGAAATTGGCGGTTTAGACCCTGTTAGTTTAGTTAAGTATGAGCATGTAATTGTCACCAAAGATGCTCTAGGCGCTATCGAGGAGTGGTTGCAATGAATCAAGAACGTCTATTGACCGTTTTACTTGGTCCACATATCTCAGAAAAGACTTCTATTGCAGCTGATAAAAATAATCAGCATGTTTTTAAAGTGATTCGTGGCGCAAAAAAACCAGAAATTAAAAAAGCAGTTGAAAAGTTGTTCGACGTTAAAGTTGCTGCGGTGAATACCATAAATATGAATGGTAAGAAGAAACGTTTTGGTCAGCGAGCTGGTAAACGTTCGGATTGGAAAAAAGCAATAGTGACACTAGAGGCTGGCCACGATATTGATTTTGGTGGATTTGAGTAAATAAAGAACTAACGTTATGGCATTACAGAAAGCAAAACCAACTTCACCAGGACGCAGATTTGTAGTTAAGGTCACTACACCTGGTTTATATCAGGATGGACCTTATAAGCCGCTTTTGGATGAAAAGCGTAGAACGGGTGGTAGAAATAATAATGGTCGAATTACCACAAGGCATCGTGGTGGTGGCCATAAACAGCGTTATCGCATTGTTGATTTCAAACGCAATAAAGATGAAATAGCAGCGAAAGTTGAAAGATTAGAGTATGACCCAAATCGAAGTGCGCATATCGCATTATTGAAATATGCAGATGGTGAGCGTCGCTACATCATTGCGCCTAAGGGTCTGCAGGTAAATGATGAGGTAGTTTCAGGTGTTCAAGTTCCAATTAAGGTTGGCAATACATCGCAGATTCGCAACATACCAGTGGGAACTATTGTTCATAACATTGAGATGAAGCCTGGTAAAGGTGCGCAGATTGGTAGAAGCGCAGGTGCTGCCATTCAAATTATTGCCCGCGAAGGTAACTATGCAACCTTGCGTTTACGTTCTGGTGAAATGCGCAAAATTTTATCTGAGTGTCGTGCGACGATCGGTGAGGTAGGTAACGCAGAACATAATTTACGTAAGTTAGGTAAAGCGGGTGCCAAGCGTTGGCGAGGTGTGCGTCCAACCGTTCGTGGTGTTGCGATGAATCCAGTTGATCACCCACATGGTGGTGGTGAGGGTAGAACGTCAGGTGGTAGACATCCAGTGTCTCCGTGGGCGATGCCAACTAAAGGTTATAAGACTAGAAAGAATCATCGAACGGATCGTTTAATTGTGCGTCGCCGAAATAAAAAGTAAAGCGTAAGAAATAGACGTACAAGAAATAACTAAATATTTATAGAGATAGACAAATGCCAAGATCGTTACGTAAAGGACCTTATATAGATCATCACTTGATGAAGAAGGTTGAAGTGGCAGCAGCCAATAATGATCGCAAGCCAATTAAAACTTGGTCGCGACGATCTTTAGTTGTGCCCGATATGGTGGGTTTAACCATTGGTGTGCATAACGGCCGTGTACATGTACCAGTTTTAATAAGTGAAAATATGGTAGGCCATAAGTTGGGTGAGTTTGCAATCACACGTACATTTAAAGGTCATTCTGGAGATCGTAAGGCATAATCGTAATGGAAGTTTCAGCTAAATTAACCTTTATAAGAATTGCACCGCAAAAGGCTCGTCTTGTGGCAAATCAAGTTCGTGGTCAAAAAGTAGATCGCGCATTAGGAATTTTAAAGTTCAGTCAAAAGAAAGGCGCTGTATTAATTAAGAAGGTGCTTGAGTCTGCAATTGCGAATGCTGAGCATAATGAAGGTGCAGATATTGATGAACTTAAGGTTTCAAAAATATGTGTGGATGATGGTCCAACGCATAAGCGTTTTAGAGCGCGAGCGAAGGGTCGTGCGGCAAAAATTTTGAAGCGTACTAGTCATATTACTGTTGAAGTCAGTGACAGTTAAATTATTAAATAACGAGAAGTTTTATGTGCAAAACCACTACATTGTTAACTCTAAACGAAGGTAAGTGCTAGATCATGGGTCAAAAAGTACATCCAACTGGAATGCGTTTAGGAATATCCACCGAATGGACATCAAGGTGGTATGCAGAAGGTAGAGACTATGCAGAATTTTTGCAGAGTGATTTAGAAATACGTGAATATTTAAAAAAGAAATTATCGCAAGCGTCGGTTAGTCGAATTCAAATTGATCGTCCAGCTAAAGCTGCTTTTATTACTATTCACACTGCGCGTCCTGGGATCGTTATTGGTAAGAAGGGCGAGGATATAGAGGCACTTCGTAAGGAAGTGGCACGCAGAACTGGGCTTAGCGTAAATAATGTAAAGATTAATATTGAAGAAATTCGTAAGCCAGAAATTGATTCGCAACTTGTTGCAGAAAGCATCGCGCAGCAATTAGAGCGTCGCATCATGTTTAGACGTGCAATGAAGCGTGCGGTTAGTAATGCAATGCGCTTAGGTGCATTGGGTGTAAAAGTGAATGTCGGCGGCCGTTTAAATGGCGCAGAGATTGCACGCAGTGAGTGGTATCGAGAAGGTCGTGTGCCTCTACATACTTTGCGAGCCAATATTGATTATGGATTTGCTGAAGCGTTAACCACTTATGGGATTATTGGTATTAAAACCTGGATATATAAGGGTGATGTATTTGATTTAAATGCAAAAGAAAACGAAGACACTGCTGATAAGAAACAAACAGCAGCTAAAAAACCAAAACAAAAAACAAATTAATACAAATAAATACTAGTCATGCTACAACCTAAACGTACAAAATTTCGCAAACAATTTAAAGGCCGCAATCGTGGTCTTGCGTTGAATGGTAATAAGGTTAGTTTTGGAGAATATGGTTTAAAGGCTACAGCACGTGGTCGTATTACTGCACGTCAAATAGAAGCGGCCCGACGTGCCATGACACGCCATGTAAAACGTGGCGGAAAGATTTGGATTCGAATATTTCCAGATGTGCCAGTTACTAAAAAACCTCTAGAGGTTAGACAAGGTAAAGGTAAGGGTAATGTTGAATATTGGGTAGCAAAGATTCAACCAGGGAAAATGTTATATGAAATGGAAGGCGTAGATGAGGTGACTGCACGTGAAGCATTTAAACTTGCAGCTGCTAAGTTGCCAATTAAAACTACCTTTGTTTCGCGTACGGTAATGTGATCATGAAAGTTGAAGAATTAAGAAGTAAATCAGTTAAAGAGCTTGGTTCTGAGTTGCTTGAGTTGCGCAAAGAGCAGTTTAACTTACGAATGCAAAAAGGTGTTGGTCAAGCAACACGCGTACATCAGTTTAAGTTAAACAAGAAAGATATTGCACGCGTAAAAACGATTATGAATGAGAAATTATCTCAGAAATAGTTTTTAAAAATTTACTAATGAAAGTATAAGAAATCATATGCAAATGCTTAATATAAATATCTTGTCGTTGAGAGTACCAAATGTCTGAAGAAAAGAAGATACGCACTCTGCAGGGCAAAGTTATTAGTGACAAGATGGATAAGTCCGTCACGGTCTTGTTAGAGCGCCAAGTGAAGCATCCGTTATATAAAAAATATATTCGGCGTTCAACTAAATTACATGTGCATGATGAAAATAATGAGTGTTCGATTGGTGACATGGTATCGATCCGCGAATGCCGACCTTTATCTAAAACTAAATCTTGGACTTTAGTTGAAGTTATAGAGACAGGTGCTGAGGTCTAGTTATGATTCAGATGCAAACAACGTTGGAAGCAGCAGACAACAGTGGTGCACGCAAATTAATGTGTATCAAGGTGCTTGGTGGTTCGCACAGACGTTATGCCAGAATTGGCGACGTTATTAAAGTTAGCATTAAAGATGCCATTCCACGTGGCAAAGTTAAAAAAGGTGAAGTGTATAACGCAGTTGTTGTGCGTACAGCAAAAGGTGTTAGACGCACTGATGGTTCATTGATTCGTTTCGATTCAAATGCTGCTGTATTGTTGAATGCAAATTTACAACCTATTGGCACACGTATATTTGGACCGGTAACACGTGAATTAAGAACTGAAAAGTTTATGAAAATTATTTCTTTAGCGCCCGAAGTGCTTTAGAGAAAATATAATAAAGACAATTTAAGTCAGATTATTTAAAGAAGTACATAGATATGCACAAGATACATAGAGGCGATGATGTGATCGTTATCGCTGGTAAAGATAAGGGCCGGCGCGGAACGGTTTTGAAAGTGCTAAACGATAAACGTGTTGTGGTGGAAAGCATCAATATTGCTAAGAAGCATCAAAAGCCGAATCCGAATGCTGGTGTTTCAGGTGGCATCGTTGAGCGCGAAATGCCGCTCGATATATCTAATGTAATGGTGTTTAACCCAACCACCAACAAGGGTGATCGAATTGGCTATAAGTTTCTTAAAGACAATCAAAAAGTACGCTTTTTCAAATCGAATGGCGAAGTGGTCGACGTATAGAGATTAACAATATGGCTCGTTTACAAGAATTTTACAATGAAACTGTTCGTGACCAGCTAATGGATAAGTTTAGTTTCAAGAATGTTATGCAAGTGCCTCGCATTGAAAAAATCACACTCAATACAGGTGTGGGTGAAGCAGTGCGCGACAAAAAACTAATTGAAAAAGTTGTTTCTGATATGGAGCAGATTGCAGGCCAAAAAGTTGTGGTTACTAAAGCGAAAAAATCAATTGCAGGGTTTAGTATTCGCGATGAATATCCAATTGGTGTAAAGGTTACCTTGCGTAAAAAACGAATGTATGAGTTTTTAGACCGCCTAATTAGTATTGCGATCCCTCGTATTCGAGATTTTAGAGGCATGAGCGCCAAAGCATTTGATGGGCGTGGAAACTACAGTCTTGGTATAACTGAGCAGATTATTTTTCCAGAAATTGATTACGATAAAATTGATGCACTTCGTGGAATGGATATTGCCATTACAACCAGTGCAAGAACAGATGAAGAAGCCAAGGCTTTGTTAGAAGCCTTTAGTTTCCCATTTAGAAAATAATTATATTAGATTTAAAACTGAGATTTATTTATGGCTAAGCTTTCAATGGTTGCACGCGATACGAAGCGTGAAAAAGAAGTGAATCGTTGTGCGAAAAAACGTGCTGTGTTAAAGGCAATTATTAAAAGCCCGACGACTAGTTACGAAGAAAAAGAAGCTGCGGTATTACAGCTACAAAAGTTACCTAGGGATGCTAGCCCGGTTCGAATGCGCAACCGATGTAGTTTGACTGGTCGATCTAGAGGTTATTACAGTAAATTTGGCTTAGGTAGAAATAAATTACGCGAAGCTGCAATGCGTGGTGATGTTCCAGGCTTAGTTAAGGCCAGTTGGTAAACATAATTTTAAGTGCTGTTAGATAAAGATTAAGGAAGCATTATGAGTATGAGTGATCCCATTTCCGATATGTTAACGCGTATTCGTAATGGACAAGGCGCAAACAAAGTTACCGTTGATGTACCTTCGTCTAATGTTAAGCAAGCGATAGCGAAAGTACTTAAGGATGAAGGTTTTATAGAAGATTTCTCGGTAAGTAAAGAGGGTGTGAAGTCAACGATAGTTGTAACACTTAAGTATTACATGGGTGAGCCAGTAATTTCTAAAGTTCAGCGTGTGAGTCGTCCTGGTCTTCGTACTTATAAAAGCGTAGATGAACTTCCACGAGTCATTGGTGGAATGGGTATTGCAATTATTTCGACTTCTAATGGTGTGATGAGTGATCGTGCAGCAAGAGCTGCGGGGCATGGTGGTGAAGTGCTTTGCACAGTTGAGTAATAGTTGAGTTAAAACGAATTAATATTTAAAGATTAAGAATATATATGTCACGAATCGCTAAACAACCAGTTTTAATTCCTTCGGGAGTAGACGTGAAACTTAATGGCCAACACTTGGCAGTTAAGGGTTCTAAAGGTGAGATGTCTATGAATATCCACGAAGATGTGAGTGTGGAATATGGTGACAACGAAATTAATGTTCAGCTTGAGAAGACAAAAAATATAGCTATGGCTGGAACCATGCGATCGCTGATTAATAATATAGTGGTTGGTGTAACTGATGGTTTCGAGAAGAAGTTAGAGCTAGTGGGTGTTGGTTATCGAGCACAAGCTAAAGGTAAAACCTTGAATCTAAATTTAGGTTTTTCGCACCCGGTGAATTATCCAGTTCCTGAGGGCGTTAAAGTAGAAACACCAAGTCAGACAGAAGTTGTGATTAGTGGTGCTGATAAACAAAAGGTCGGTCAAGTAGCTGCTGAGATACGTGCCTATAGACCGCCGGAGCCATACAAAGGTAAGGGTGTTAAATATGCTGATGAACGAATTGTACGTAAAGAAGCTAAAAAGAAATAAGTAAGAAAAAGTAAAAAAGCTGAAATAAATAAGAGTTAGTTAATACGATGAAGATGAATAAAACAAAATCGCGACTGCGCAGAGCGCTTAGAACACGCAGTAAAATTGCTGAGTTATGTGTGCATCGTTTAAGTATTCATCGTACCTCTAAACATATCTATGCACAGGTAATTGCGCCTACTGGTGATCAAACACTAGTTGCTGCATCTTCTGTTGAGCCAGAAGTGCGTGGTGCTATTAAGTACAGTGGCAATGTGGATGCTGCTAAAGCCGTTGGTGAAAAAATTGCCCAACGTGCAAAAGAAAAAGGTATTGAGTCTGTTGCTTTTGATCGTTCAGGGTTTAGATACCACGGACGTGTTAAAGCGCTCGCTGATGCAGCGCGTGAAGCTGGACTTAAATTCTAAGTAAAAGATTAATTTTAATTACTAAATATAAGAGCAACTAGGTCTAAGAGAATATGGCTGCAAACGAACCAGCAAGAATATCAGACGGTCTCGAAGAGAGATTGGTTTCAGTTAACCGCGTAGCGAAGGTGGTTAAAGGCGGCCGTCAATTTGGTTTTACTGCATTAACGGTTGTTGGAGATGGTAACGGTAAGGTGGGTGTTGGTTACGGTAAAGCGCGTGAGGTTCCTCTAGCTATTCAAAAGGCGATGGAAAAAGCACGTAAAGATATGAAACAAGTTCCTATTGTTGATGGAACTTTGCATTACCAAGCGATCGGTATTCATGGCGCAGCTAAAGTTTTTATGAAACCTGCTTCAGTGGGTACAGGTATTATTGCAGGTGGAGCGATGCGTGCAGTTTTTGAAGTGGTTGGTGTTAAAAATGTGTTGTCTAAATGTATTGGGTCTAGAAACCCAATTAACGTGGTTAAAGCAACCATTGATGCGTTAAACAGTATGCAATCGCCAGACTATATTGCTGCAAAGCGCGGAAAGACAATTGAAGATGTATTGTCGTAAGCCCTAAAATTATAGATGTATAAATTATGAGTAAGCAATTAAAAGTTACGCTTGTTAAGAGTTTGAATGGCCGTTTGGCTGCTCATAAAGCTTGTGCGCGAGGATTAGGGATTCGACGAATCCATAATCCAGTAAATGTTATAGATACGCCTGGTAATCGCGGCATGATTAACAGAATTAGTTACATGCTCAAAGTTGAAGAAGCGTAGTCGAATTGGTTTAGTTCAATAGTTAAATAAGACAAGAAACATAGACATGAATTTAAATACATTAAAGCCAGCCGATGGCAGTCGACCAAACCGTAATCGCGTTGGTCGTGGTATAGGTTCGGGTTCTGGTAAAACTTGTGGCCGTGGGCACAAAGGTCAAAAATCACGTAAAGGTGGTTATCACAAGGTTGGTTTTGAAGGTGGTCAAATGCCTTTGCAAAGACGATTACCTAAAATTGGTTTCCGATCACGCAAAGCCAGTTTAACAGCAGAAATACGCTTGCATGAGCTTGAGTTGGTGAGCGAAGAAGTTGTAGATATTGATGCGCTTAAAGATGCGAAGTTAGTGCCTGCTACAACTAAAAAAGTAAAAGTAATTTTATCTGGAAAAATTGAAAAATCGGTGAAAACAAAAGGTTTAACATTCACTGCAGGTGCAAAAAAAGCAGTTGAAGCTGCTGGCGGGGCTATAGAAGCTTAATGTCTCGAGCAGCTGCCAATGTAGGTTCTCTTGCTGGTTTAGGGCAAGTATCAGAATTACGTAAACGTTTGCTATTTGTTTTGTTTGCGATGATTGTGTATCGCATTGGTACTTTTATTCCTGTACCAGGAATTGACCCTGCTTCCATGGCGAGATTTTTTGAACAACAGAGTAGTACTATTCTTGGAATGTTCAACATGTTTTCCGGTGGCGCACTGGAAAGATTAAGTTTATTTGCATTAGGGATTATGCCGTACATTTCTGCATCTATCATTATGCAGTTAATGAGTGCAGTAGTACCTTCTTTAAAAGAGTTAAAGAAAGAAGGTGAAGCTGGGCGTCGAAAAATTACTCAATACACACGTTATGGGACGGTGTTTCTTGCAACATTCCAGGCGATTGGTGTTTCAATTGCGTTGCAAAACCAGCAAGTGGCATTATCACCAGGCATTGGATTTCTATTTACGGCAACCATTACATTAGTTACTGGGACAATGTTTTTGATGTGGTTAGGTGAGCAAATTACGGAACGAGGTATCGGAAACGGTATATCAATTATCATTTTTGCAGGGATCGTTGCAGGTTTGCCTGCTGCAGTTGGTGGGACTTTAGAGCAAGTAAATGAAGGTGCATTCAGTGCAGGATTTGCATTGTTTTTGTTTATGATGGCAGTTCTTGTTACCGCATTTGTAATTTTTGTGGAACGTGCTCAACGCCGCATTACGGTTAACTATGCACGTAGGCAGCAGGGTAGAAAAATGATGGCTGCACAATCTACACATTTACCTTTAAAGCTGAATATGTCTGGTGTAATTCCACCTATTTTTGCATCGAGTATCATATTGTTTCCTTCCACTTTACTGCAGTGGTCTAGTAGTCCAACAGGAAATTTCTCATTTCTGCAAAATATTGCTACTGCGATTTCGCCAGGGCAACCTTTGTATGTGATGTTATATGCACTAGCGATTGTATTTTTCTGTTTCTTTTATACTGCAATCGTATTTGATTCGCGTGAAACAGCGGATAACTTGAAGCGTTCAGGAGCTTTTATACCTGGGATTCGCCCAGGTGAACAGACTGCACGCTATATCGATAATGTATTAACGCGTTTAACTGCTGTTGGTGCAATCTATATTACCTTGGTGTGTTTATTGCCAGAGTTCTTGATTTTAAAATATGGTGTGCCATTTTATTTCGGTGGTACTTCGCTATTAATTATTGTTGTTGTAGTAATGGACTTTATGGCGCAAGTGCAAGCACATCTAATGTCCCATCAATACGAAGGGTTAATGAAGAAAGCTAATCTTAAAGGTTCTGGCCGATCAGGTGCAGGTCGATAAGAGAGTAAGCTAAAGAGGTTATAATGAAAGTACGAGCATCCGTTAAAAAAATGTGTCGCAATTGCAAGGTTATTCGACGTAATCGTGTAGTTAGGGTGATATGCAAAGATCCTCGCCATAAGCAGCGACAAGGCTAAATAGGGTTAAAGAGTAAAGAATATGTATTTTGTTGATTACACTGATAGAATCCGCGCTCCTCAGCATTCGATAAAGCAAGGGGTCGTTTTACATCTATCATTCACATGTTTGTCACCGTTTAAGGGGCTTAAATAAATGGCACGTATTGCTGGCATTAATGTACCGGTGCATAAGCACACCGTGATTGCATTAACCTCAATTTATGGAATTGGACGTACCTCGTCACGTAAAATTTGTGATGCAACCGGTATCGCTCATGACGCTAAGATTAAAGATCTTAGTGAAGATGAAGTAGGTAAGTTACGAACTGAAGTAGCTAAATATCGAGTTGAAGGCGATTTGCGTCGCGAAATTACCGTAAATATTAAAAGATTGATGGACCTAGGTACTTATAGAGGCATTCGTCATCGTCGTGGATTACCACTACGTGGCCAACGCACTCAAACCAATGCGCGTACACGGAAAGGTCCCAGAAGGCCTATTAAAAGATAGACCAATTAAAAGATAAGACCTATAAAACGATAGTAAATTTACGTAACCAAGACTGAAGAATTAACAGATTAAATATGGCAAATATATATGGCTAAGGCACCAACAAGAACTCGTAAAAAAGTTAAACGCGTTGTTACGGACGGCGTTGCACACGTGCATGCGTCTTTTAACAACACCATTGTGACCATTACCGATCGACAAGGTAATGCACTTTCGTGGGCTACATCAGGTGGTTCTGGTTTCCGAGGTTCTCGTAAAAGCACACCTTTTGCTGCACAGGTTGCGGCTGATCGTGCAGGGCAGGCCGCTCTTGAATACGGTCTTAAGAATTTAGAAGTACGCATTAAAGGTCCAGGCCCAGGTCGTGAATCAGCGGTACGTGCTTTACATGCGGTAGGTTATAAAATTACTAATATCAACGACATTACGCCCATTCCTCATAATGGTTGTCGTCCACCAAAACGACGTCGTGTTTAGGGGTTAATGTTATGGCACGTTATTTAGGACCAAAGTGTAAATTAAGTCGCCGTGAAGGCACCGATCTGTTTTTGAAAGGTCGAGCAAGGCCACTTGATTCAAAATGTAAATTAGATAAACAGCCAGGCCAGCATGGAGACAAGCGTGGGCGTCCATCTAACTATGGCGTGCAGCTTCGTGAGAAGCAAAAACTACGTCGTATCTATGGTGTGTTAGAGAAGCAATTTAGAAATTATTATAAGAAAGCATCAGGTATTAAAGGCTCAACGGGTGAGAACCTGCTGACATTACTTGAATGCAGATTAGACAATGTTTTATACCGTATGGGTTTTGGTGTGACACGTGCAGAATGCCGTCAGTTAATCAGCCATAAAGCCATCGAAGTAAACGGTGTAGTTGTGAATATTCCTTCCTATCAAGTTTCAGCTAGCGATGTGGTCACGGTAAGAGAAAAAGCTAAGAAGCAGTTACGTATCCAAGATGCGTTAAATACTGCGGATCAAATTGGTTTGCCAGAATGGGTTGAAGTGGATATTAAGAAAATGCAAGGCACATTTAAATCTGTGCCAGAACGAAGTGATTTGCCACCAGATATCAATGAATCACTCGTAGTAGAATTGTATTCTAAGTAAAAGTTAATAGCGTTAAAGAGGTTTCATCGATGGTCGCAACAAATGAATTACTAAAGCCTAGAGTAGTGGATGTTCAGGTAACGGATGAATGTCACGCAAAAGTTGTACTCGAGCCACTAGAACGCGGATTTGGACATACACTTGGAAATGCTCTGCGAAGAATTTTACTTTCATCTATTCAGGGTTGTGCAGTTGTTGAAGCACAAATAGATGGTGTATTACATGAGTACACTGCTATCGAAGGTGTTCAAGAAGATGTAGTGGATATTTTGCTTAACCTTAAAGGCGTTGCCGCGGTTATGCATAATAAAAATGAAGCCATGCTAACCTTGAACAAAACTGGTCCTGGCGTAGTCACTGCTGGTGATATCGAAGCAGATCATGATGTAGAAATTATCAATAAAGAGCATGTGATCGCACATATAACGGAGCAAGGCTCATTAAGCATGACGCTTAAAATTGCTAAAGGTCGTGGTTATCAGCCTGCAACACAACGCAAAAACGAAGATGAGCGTGCAATTGGCTCGCTTTTAATTGACGCGAGCTTTAGTCCAGTTCGTAAAGTTGCGTATTCTGTTGATACCGCACGAGTTGAACAGCGTACTAATTTAGATAAGCTTATTGTTGATCTAGAAACGAATGGAACCGTAGATCCAGAAGAGACTATTCGTAAGGCGGCTGGAATATTACAACAACAGCTATCTGTATTTGTTGATCTGCAAGGTGATGAGGAAGTTGAGGATGAGAAGAGTGAAACTGAAATTGATCCAATCTTGGTTCGTCCAGTAGATGATCTTGAGCTAACGGTTCGATCAGCAAATTGTTTGAAAGCAGAAAATATTTATTACATTGGTGACTTAATTCAACGCACCGAAGTTGAGTTATTAAAGACGCCTAATTTAGGTAAAAAGTCTTTAACTGAAATCAAAGATGTTCTTGGAACTCATGGCTTGTCTTTGGGAATGCGTCTTGAAAACTGGCCACCAGCAAATTTGCGTGAAGAACATAAAGTTATAATTTAATAGGCCAAGACAGGCCAAGAAGAAATAGGTAAGTATCGTGAGACATCGTAAATCAGGTCGACAACTCAATCGTAATAGCTCGCATCGTAAAGCGATGATGAGCAATATGGCGACCTCATTATTTTCACATGAAGTGATTCGTACAACGTTGCCTAAAGCAAAAGAGTTACGCCGTTTTGCCGAGCCAATCATTACGATTGCAAAAGAAGATAGTGTGGCTAAGAGGCAATTAGTTTTTTCACGTCTACGTGATAAAGCGATTGTGGGTAAATTATTTACCGAACTGGGCCCTAGATACAAAGAACGTCCAGGTGGTTATACGCGAATCCTTAAGTGTGGCTTTCGCACCGGTGATAAAGCCCCTATGGCAATTGTAGAGCTTGTCGATCGACCTGTAGAAGAGTAGTTATTTAATTCTAAATTAATCATACGTAAGACTGGAAAACACAGTGCTATCATTTTTAATAAAGATTAAATCCATTTGCCAAAAGGCATTATCAATAGGACGATGTAATGGGTCTACTAGATCAACACATCTAAATCCAATTTCATTTAAGTACGCACACATCTCATAAAACAATAAGCATTCTGGTGCAATGTTAAAGTTATAGCATTCCATAACTATAACCTCAGTTTGTTCTAGGGTTTTATTAGCACCTTCTAATATTGGCACCTCAAAGCCATGGGTATCAAACTTTAATAAAAAAGGACCTTTGAGGTTTTTTGATTGAACCTCGCTATCTATACTAGTTACATCTACTTCAATATTATGAGATTCGTAAGGCGTATATGAAGCTTGCCCTCCTAGTGGGTCTTCCGCGTTAAAATAAATTTTACCTTTAGATTTTCCTGCAGCAGCCAATATATACTGAAAGTTCTCATGTATTTCGCAAGTTTTGTGTAAAGCTTTTTTGTGAAATTCTTGTGCTTCAATTAGTAAATATTTGCAATTAGGTAAGTGGTTCTTTAGTGATAATGACCATGATCCATTGGAAGCGCCTATATCAATTACAGAATTGATTGTACGATATTTGCTCGAAATATTACGCATTGCAGTTTCCATAGAGCCATTGGATTTCCCACGAGACCTAACGATATCCAATCCGATCGAATTAAATAATTTCTTTACTTTTAATGTAAAAAATCTTTTTAGATGATTTGTATTCACTTTAAGAGGGTGACCTAATAATTAAATGTGGAAAGTTGTTCTGATTATATACGATATTATCTAATTTAGGACTAAAGAATAATAAACGTAAACTATCATTTAACTAGCATATTTATACGCTATGTCTCTAATGTGTTTGCACAATATAGGTAGAGATCGCCGTTAAGAGCAAATCAGCAGCAGAGAATTTTCAATTGAAAACCGGAGATCAAAAAGCAAGTATTCTTTAAGTGTAAAAGTATTTGATTAGGTGGCTTTTTTGATCTTAAGAATGTGCTTCAAATATTGGCCCGTTGATGAATTTTTATTGTTAGCAATTTCTTCCGGTGCACCTTTAGCAACAATAGTGCCGCCACGATGCCCACCTTCAGGGCCAAGATCAATTACCCAGTCTGCTGTTTTGATTACATCTAGATTATGCTCGATGACAATAACTGTGTTTCCTTGATCTCTAAGGCGATGTAGTACTTTTAAAAGTTGTTCCACATCATAAAAATGTAATCCAGTGGTTGGTTCGTCTAAGATGTAAAGTGTGCTGCCAGTACTGCGCTTAGAGAGTTCTCGTGAAAGTTTAACGCGTTGTGCTTCACCGCCTGATAGTGTTGTAGCACTTTGTCCCAGAGTGATATAAGACAGTCCTACATCCATAAGTGTATCAAGTTTGCGCTTTACTAATGGTATGGCGTCAAAGAATTCCACAGCATCTTCGACAGTCATTTGTAAAATTTCATGAATGTTTTTACCTTTGAAACGTATATCAAGTGTTTCGCGGTTATAGCGTTTGCCATGGCATATGTCACAAGGCACATAAACATCTGGTAGGAAATGCATTTCAACTTTAATAACGCCATCTCCTTGGCATGCTTCGCAACGTCCTCCCTTGACATTAAAGCTAAATCTTCCTGGTGAATAACCACGCGAACGTGATTCTTTAGTATTAGAAAATATCTCTCGAATAGGTGTAAATAAACCGGCATAGGTTGCAGGGTTAGAACGTGGAGTGCGTCCGATTGGACTTTGGCTTATATCAATTACTTTATCAATTTGATCTAAACCTTTGATATCACTGCATTCTGCTGGAAGAATGCCAGAGCCATGTAAATGCCTCATACAGTACTTATATAATGTTTCATTAATTAGTGTAGATTTGCCTGATCCCGAAACACCTGAGATTACGGTAAGCAAACCTAGCGGTAATTCAACGGTTACATTTTTTAAATTATTCCCAGAGGCTTTGACTATCTTTATAGCTTTAGACCTCTGAAAAGGGAGTCTAATTTCAGGAAGTGGAATACTCCTCTTGCCTGAAAGATACTGTCCTGTAAGGGAAGCTGAGTTGTTCTCAATTTCAGCGGGTGTGCCCTGAGCAATAATTTTACCACCATGTACACCTGCGCCAGGGCCAATATCTAACACATAGTCTGCACTGCAAATGGCTTCTTCGTCATGCTCAACTACTATTACAGTATTGCCAAGATCTCTGAGATAGTTCAACGTACCGATTAAGCGTTGATTGTCACGTTGGTGCAAGCCTATTGAAGGTTCGTCGAGAATATAGGTGACGCCGACTAAACCCGAACCAATTTGGCTAGCCAATCGTATACGTTGAGCCTCACCGCCAGATAAAGTGTCTGCACTGCGATCAAGTGTTAAATAATCTAATCCTACATTGACTAGAAATTTTAGTCGTTCATTGATTTCGTTTATAACTTTCTCACCTACTTTTTCCAGGTGGCCAGGAAGTTTCAATGAACCAAAAAACGTTAATGCATCCTCTGTAGACCATGAGGTGATAGTGGGAAGGTTGGTTTTTTTAATAAATACACTTCTAGCTTCAGTATTTAAACGCTCACCGTTACAGCTTTGACAAGTTTGAGTAGTGAGATATTTGCTCAGCTCTTCACGAACCGCGCTGGATTCGGTTTCATTAAAACGCCGATCCATATTGGGAATAATGCCTTCGAATGTATGCTTGCGCTTATAGGCTTTGCCATTTTCACCAGTATATTTAAACTGTACTTCTTCCTCTTCACTGCCATACAGAAGAATTTCTTGGGTTTCTTCATCTAGCTCATTATATGCAGACTCGATATCGAATTTATAATGGTCTGCGAGCGATTGAATTAAGTTAAAATAATAAGCATTGCGTCGATCCCAGCCTCGAATCGCTCCTCCAGCAAGACTGATATCTTCATTGACAATCACTAAATCTGGATCAAAAAACTCTTCAATACCTAATCCATCGCAATCGCTGCAAGCACCAACAGGATTGTTGAATGAGAATAACCGCGGTTCGAGCTCATTTAAGCTATAGCCGCATTTTGGACAGGCAAATTTTGCCGAAAATACTAGTTCAGCTTCTTTTGGGTTATCCATAGAGCAAATGATGGCAATATCATCCGCAAGCTTAAGGGCGGTTTCAAAAGATTCCGCTAAGCGCGACTTTAAGTCTTGTTTGATTTTAAATCTGTCTACAACGACTTCAATGTTATGTTTTTTCCGCAGATCTAATTTGGGCGGCGTGTCCAATTCATAAATTTCGCCATCTATACGCGCTCTAATAAATCCCTCTGCCTGTAACTTGCCAAGCAGTTGAACATGCTCGCCTTTTCGGTTCTGTACTACTGGGGCAAGCAACATGTATTTCTTACCCTCTTCGAAGGAGAGAGCTTTATCCACCATTTGACTGATGGTTTGAGCATGTAAATCAATATTGTGGCTAGGACATCTTGGGGTACCTGCTCGTGCATACAGCAAGCGAAGATAGTCGTATATTTCGGTAATTGTGCCTACAGTAGATCTAGGGTTGTGGGAGGTGGCTTTTTGCTCAATGGATATAGAAGGAGATAATCCGTCAATAGAATCTACATCAGGTTTATCCATACGGGCCAAAAATTGACGAGCATAGGCTGATAGCGACTCTACATAGCGTCGCTGTCCCTCAGCAAAAATGGTGTCAAAGGCTAGAGATGACTTACCTGAGCCTGATAAGCCCGTAATGACAATTAGCTTATCTCTGGGGAGGTTAACATCGATGTTTTGTAGGTTATGGGTTCGTGCTCCACGGATACTAATTTCTTTCATATTTTAGGCACATACAAGCAAACAGACTAATATACGGCTTTTTGCTTCTTGAGTACAAAAATCTAGATGCCTATTTACATGGTATTAGATCAATACTATTTTATTCTTAGCCTATACAGCTTGAGAATGCTGCTGTATATAACAATACTAATTCCTATCTTATAAATTTGCATGTCTAGCAATCAGCACTACGTTTTTTTTTCTCGCACTTTGCCCTTCCATGGTATAGGAGGAATGGAAATTGTCGTATGGGACTTGCTTACAGAGATATCAAGAAGTGGCCAGGGTAGAGTTACAGTTGTAACAACCACTATTCCTGATAAGCCAGAAAAGTTTGTTGAGGAGGGTGTGAATGTAGTTGCTATACCGGGTGTAAAGCCACGTCGTTATACAAGAAAGTTTTGGAGGCTTTCAGCAGATTACTTTGATCAAAATTTACGTAAAGATACGACTTGTGTAGTGAGTGTCGCCATGGGCGCGTGTGGTCTTTTGTTTCAACGCGAACAATTTAGTGATGTGCCAATCGTATGGCAGGCACATGGCTCTGTTGTAGGTGAAGTGATTTCAAAACTTCGCACAAGGAACCCTATTCAAATTTTAAAGTGTTTAAGACAAATTAAATACTTTATCCGTGAATATAGGGCATTAAGAAAAGTTGATAAAATTGTAACTGTAGGAAAAATTGTTGAACGTACTTTTAAAAGTAAACCTTATACGCAATATTTAAATGAAGAAAAAATAATACTTATAGAAAATGGAATTGACATACGAAAATTCCATCCTTCATCCACTATTAGAGATGAGTTGCGCAATAAATATAATATATGTCTAGATGGGCCGCTGATTATTTCAGCATCAAGACTTATCCTACAAAAAGGCATAACGCAGGGAATTTTAGGATTTCAAAAATTTTTAGAAAAAGTACCGAATGCGCATCTACTTATAATCGGAGATGGACCAGATAAGAACAAGTTCCAACAACTGGTCGTAAAGTGCTCATTAGATAATAAAGTGACTTTCGCAGGCGCAAAGCCATATTCTCAAATGCCACAATATTTTCAAATGGGAGATATTTTCTTGTTTCCAACATTGAGAGTTGAAGGTGCACCATTGAATATACTTGAAGCACTTGCCACAGGTTTGTCGGTTGTGGCTTCAGAGTATTTGCATGAATCTCAATGTATTTCGCCATATATCTATATAGTAGATGCTAGAAATGCAGAAGAGGTGGCGAGTGGTCTATTTAAAGCCCATCAAGCACTTAATCAAAACGTTGTAGAGTTGTCTAAAAAATATTCAATTCAAGGTGTCACGACGGAGTATGTAAACTTATTTGAGAGCTTAAGTCGCTAAATTCATGTTAACTAAAAGTATTATTATCTAAATATATTATTCAGAATATGGTGAGATTTGCGTTATTTGCCCGTAGAATATGTTCATTATAAAAATCTAAGCACAAGGTGATTCGAGATGGCAAGAGGCGTAAACAAAGTAATATTAGTAGGCAATCTAGGGCAAGATCCAGAAATTAAATACATGCCTAGTGGTCAAGCTGTTTGCAACATCAGTATTGCCACAACAGAGTCTTGGAATGATAAAACTTCGGGCGAAAAAGTCGAAAAAACTGAATGGCATAGAATCGTATTTTTTCGCCGTTTAGCCGAAATTGCTGGTGAGTATCTACGAAAAGGTTCGCAGGTATATGTTGAAGGTCGATTGCAAACCCGTAAGTGGCAAGACCAAGGCGGTAATGATCGCTACACCACTGAAATTGTTGCAAACGAAATGCAAATGTTAGGTGGTAAAGGTGGTGGTGTAGCTTCTATGCCTGAATCTGGCTCTTCGTCTTCTCAGCCAGAACCTGCAACGGCTGGCTCGTCCTCTGATGACTTTGATGATGATATTCCATTTTAAAGATAGAGAAAGAATTGCTTGAATCTAAGTCATGATTTTGCAAGAAAGTATTGACTGTTAAACTATAATTTTCAATTCTATTATTTTATCTAAGAGCTAGTATTTTAGTATAAAAGCCTAATCTTATAAACTGCATGCAATATAGCTTTGCTTTTAGCAAAGCTATTCTTACACATCGTAACTTCCTTAATTCTTTGATATTTGTATGTTATGGAACATGATTGATTCAATTTATCTGACTTTAAAGAAATACATTGAAGGTAGAGAGAATGTCAGGAAAATTTTAGCTAATTCAAGCTGGTTATTCGTTGAAAAAGCAATTCGATTGGTAGTTGGATTGGGTGTGGGTATTCTAGTGGCGCGTTATTTAGGTGTAGAGCAATATGGAATGCTGAGCTATGCAATTGCGATTGTGGCATTATTTTCTTCTATTTCAAGTTTAGGTTTAGATGTAATTGTAGTTAAGGAGTTGGTCGAAAAAGATAGTTTGAGTGATATTGTTGATACAGCATTTGTGCTTAAGCTCAGTGCTGGGTTTGTTGGATATTTTTTTGTTCTCATTTCCATCGTTTTACTGAAAGATTTATATGATCCGACGACTGTCTTGGTGATCATAATTGCTTTAACAATACCATTTAAATCATTTGAAATAATTGATTTATGTTTTCAGGCTGAAATGCTCTCAAAATATTCTGTATTTGTAAGGTCTGCTACGTATTTGATTATGGCTCTTGTCAGGGTTTTTCTAGTAGTAATGCAATCCACGTTAGTTATGTTTGCAATAGTAATGACAATTGAGTCAATCATTGCAACTATAGGGATGTATTGGATATTTAAGAAAAGAGGGAGCAGCAGCTTGGGGTTGAAGAATTTCAACACATCACTTGCGAAAGAGCTATTAATGAACGGATGGCCTATGGCACTATCTGCAATTTTTGTTTTGATAAACATGGAAGTAGATAAGATTATGATTGGAGGGCTGTATGGAAATTTTGAGGTGGGCTACTACGCTATAGCTACGAAACTATCACAAATTTGGTATTTTATACCTATGGTAATTGGAATGTCAGTTTTTCCAACTCTAATATCTAAAAGAAATAGTAGTGTTAAATTGTTCAAATTAAAACTTCAAAAGATTTATAGCTTTCTAACTTTATCGGCAGTTATAATTTCTACGCCGTTTATTTTATTTTCTGACCAAATTGTAATTACACTATTCGGCGACCAATATATGAGTAGTGGGAAAATGCTTGCTATACATATCATGAGTCTCATTTTTATTTTTCATATCTCTATGCGCGCAAGGGTTTTTTTGCTAGAGGGTCTAGTCAAATTTATTGCTATAGATTATGGCATGCTCGTAGCAATAAATATTATACTTAATTTATTATTAATACCATCATACGGTGGAATCGGTGCAGCGATTGCTTCGTTATTGTCGTGGTTTGTAAGTGCAATTTTCTCTCCATTGTTTAATTCAAAAGCATCAGAGTCTGTTCAAATGTTTTTAAAATCATTTACTTTAAACGCGATTACAAAATGACAAAAGAAATTGATTCTGATGAAATCTCATTTGCTAATTTATCTGCAGTAGATGATGTAGGGGATGTTTTTCTCTGGAGAGGCCGATTATTTAGAGGAATTAATTATAGCTATGGAGATAAAATTAAGGCTCTTCTAAGCAGTGATATGGTATCCAAGTTGATTGATTGTGATATGTTTCCTAATTCATGGATTTCAGATAATAAGCTACATGATTATGAGTTGCTTGTAGAGCATGAAAAGATTTTAAATGTAACATACCCGTATGAATGGACTTTCTCTATGCTTAAGGATGCGGCTTTATTGGTGCTTAATATAAATTCGATTACCCAGGAGTTTAATTTTCAAACAAAAGACTGTCATGGCTTTAATGTTGTATTTGATAATTGCATTCCGAAATTTGTTGATTTGGGGAGCTTAGAAAAACTGGATACCGCACGCTCTGGCTGGCTGGCCTATGAAGAGTTTATTCGTTGGTATTACTATCCATTGTATGTATGGAGTACTGGAAATGAATTTATGGCAAGGCGAGCTCAATTAGGTGTAGAACTAATGCCGCATCACTCGTATTTGCAGTATAGATATCCAATATCGAGAGTAGTCAAAAACAATTACGTTAGAAAAGTTGCGGACAATCGATTTATTAGAAACAAGATGGCTTGTGTTTCAGAAAAAAGAATACAAGAAAAAATGCCAAAATATGGGAAAAAGATTTTTTCAGTTTTAAATGCTCTAAGAATACTGCCGAATCATAGACAACAGATCACAAAGCTTAAACAAAAGATAAATAAAATTAATAAGAAGAAATCAAAGACGATATGGTCTAATTATGATGATATTTACTTCAAAGAGCGTGATATTTTAAGAACTAAAAGATTTGAAAGAATATTGGAGTTGGTCAACTCGTATGAAATAGAGTCTATCACAGATCTTGGGTGTAATAGAGGGGCATTTGCTGAGTTATTGTTAGAAAGAACTTGTGTAAATAATGTTGTATGTATTGATAGCGATGAGGTGGCAGTTGATGGAATTTATAACAGAGTCAAAAAAAGCAAAAAGAAAATAACCCCGGTCTTGTCGAACTTTGTGTCGCCTTTTACAACGTATAATGGAGACCCTCCGCACGAAAGATTAAAATCGGATGCGGTAATTTCGTTGGCTGTTACACACCATTTGCTCTTAAGCCAAAAATTTTCTATTAATCGAGTGTTAGAAATAATTCTTTCGTACTCATCAAGTTTGGCGTTTATTGAATTTATGCCATTAGGTTTGTGGGATGGTGTGCGCGGGCAAGAAATACCGTCGTGGTATACTGTAGATTGGTTTAGGGAAGCTCTAAATTTGCAAGCTGAAGTGATTTTAGAAGAAAAATTAGAGGAAAATAGGGTTATATTTGTTGCGAGGAAAAAATGACAAGTGCTATTTTTTAAGTATATGAAAGTACTTGTGCATTTCGCCATTATTAACTTTATGGTAAGAGTGAGGATGTATTGTATTTGAACAATATGCAGTATATCCGAATTATATGGTGAGTAGTTATGAGAATTAAACATTTAGAGTGACTGTATGTATGTTTGAGTATGTGAGGAGCAAGAAGTGTTTGAATATTGGTGTTTTGGCAGATGGATTTATAACATGGGGGGGTGGGGTTGATCTCATAAAATCAATAATTCGGTCATTAGAGTCTATTCAAAATGAGTGCAACATAAGTATTTATCTTTTAGTTCCAAGTGGAGTTGGTTATCAGACTAGGCGTAAGCTTAGTATATTGCGAGCTAGTTTTATTTATTCATCTAAAAATACTAATTTTACAGCTTTGAAAAAAGTAGCCTTTAAAATGTTATCACCAGACCAGACGTGTGGTTTATTTGATAAATCTAAAAATGTTAATTTGGTTGCTTATAAATATTCAAACAAATGTTTATTAGAGACGGCACATAGATTAAATATTGATGTAATAATTCCTTCTATTAAAAACCTTGGAATAAACTTTGATATACCATGGGTCGGATATATTCCCGACTTACAGCATTTGCATTTAAAGGATAATTTCACAGATAAAGAGCGAGACAGTAGAGATCAAGTATTTCAAGATATGCTATTCAGTGCCAACGTGGTTGTCGTGAATTCTCAGTTTGTTAAAGAAGACCTAGAAAGAAATTATGAAACTGACGCTGTTGAGATAATTGCATTGCCATTTTCCCCAAATCCAGAGAGTGTGTGGTTAGAATGTGGATCAGAGGTGAGTGAGTCATGGGCGTGTAATGGTAATAAATATTTTATAATATCAAATCAATTTTGGATGCATAAGTCGCATATTACAGCATTCAAGTCGTTGAATTTACTGTTGCAAGAAGGGAGTAGGAATATTCATATTGTTTGCACGGGTAGTCCGGATGAGTATAGGGATGCTGGATATTATGATTCTGTACAAAGAGAAGTACGTAATATGGGAATGAGTAAAAATATTCATTTTTTAGGACATCTAGATAAATTAGAGCAGATTGGTTTTATCAAGAGAAGTGTTGCGCTAATACAACCAACATTGTTTGAAGGAGGCCCAGGTGGCGGAAGTGTTTATGATGCGTTGTCTATTGGAGCTTATGTAATTGTTTCAGACATAACAGTAAACATGGAGATAGAGGGGGAGCGAGTTATCTTTTTTAAGTCGAATTCTTCTGAGGATTTAGCGAATAAGATGCGCGATCTTCTTGAAAAAGAAACAGTAGTAGTTGATAAACAAAAATTAATACATGATGGATATCAGCAAGCAGAAAAATTAGGGAAAAAAGTGATGAGGGCAGCTTATCAGGCACTAAAATATCAATAAAGTGCGAATAAGTAGTATATGAGTTGGTCTGGGTGACAGCTTTTGTTAAATTATTGAGTCAAATAGTTTAACGCTGGCACATTACTTTGTAATCTTTAATTTATACATTTGGAGATGCTTGAATAATGAATAACATATTAATTATAGGCGGCGGCGGGCATTCTTCTGCAGTTATTGACGCATTGAAATTAAATCCTGAAGTAAATATTGTTGGATATGTTGAAAAAAATGGAGACTTGGAAAGGCCGCCAATTTTAGGTGTTCCTTTTCTGGGCATAGACACGGATCTTAAGTCAATCATAAAAAGTAAGAATATTGATAGTATTAGTGTCGCAGTGGGCGACAACTATACTCGATCAGTATTGGTTAATTACATATACCAGAGCGTTTCAAATATAAAATTTATAACTGTCATTCATCCAGATGCGGTGATAGCTAGTGGCGCTAGAATAGGGCATGGGACTGTAGTAATGGCAGGTTGTGTGTTAAACCCAAATTGCAATATTGGAGAATTTTGTATAGTTAATACAAATAGTTCGATAGATCATGATTCAGTCGTTGGTAATTTCTCAAGTTTGGCGCCTAATTCAGTTGCAGGTGGGTGTACATCTATAGGCGATTGCACAGCTGTCGGTATTGGCGCAACAATTTCTAATAATATCAAGATTGGCAGCAATTCAGTAATAGGGGCGTCATCGCTAGTGCTATCAGATGTTGGTGACAATATGGTTGTATACGGTTCTCCAGCAAAATTTATAAGAACTCGGGAGCTACAAGAAGTATATTTATAGATTATTTCCGGATGCCATTATGATTATATAGTGCTCATCGTAAATATAGTAAATAGTAAGCTAAACGAGCATAACTTGTTAGTGTGTGTGACATTTAATTATGTTCTTTTGGTATAAGTCGAGCATTATCTATTTAATAAATTATAATACTAGTGCATGTAAAAAGTTCTTTTATTAAGTTGGAAAAATGAGCAAAGATATTTTAAAAAAAGTACTACGTGCAGTTCGCAGTGTATTTTTGAATTCTGCTGAATTGACGAATCTTGAAGGAAGGTTGGAGGAGATGCAGACTGCGATTGGTAGGATTGAGCTGAGGCAAATCAAGATGATGAAGTCCAACGAAATAGAAAATGCGGAATTCAAAGTATTTTCGCAATGGGGTGAAGATGGGATAATTCAGTATCTACTAGATTATGTTCCAATAAAAAATAAGGTGTTCATCGAAATTGGTGTGCAGGACTATTAAAGAATCAAATACTCGTTTTTTGTTAAAAAATAACAATTGGGAAGGTGTCTTGATTGATGCTTCGAAGGAAGATATTCAGTCGATTAAAGATGATGCGACCTATTGGAAATACTCAATTAATGCAATTCATTCCTTTATATCTCGTGAGAATATAAATGAAGTGATTGAAGCTACAGATGTCCCTTTTAATATTGGTCTATTATCAATCGATATAGACGGTAACGATTACTGGGTATGGGATGCTATAGAATGCATATCACCAGTCATTGTGATTTGTGAATATAACAATCTATTTGGCCCAGATTTAAAGGTTACTGTGCCATATAAATCAGATTTTGAGCGATCTAACGCACATTACTCGAATCTCTATTATGGTGCATCAATTTCAGCATTGCAGTTGTTGGCTGAAAACAAAGGTTATATTTTGGTAGGTTCTAATTCAGTTGGCACAAATTTATTCTTTGTAAGAAACGATATGTCAAAATTTATTAATTCAAAAACTGTTTCTGATACTTATGTAAAGTGCAATGTAAGGGAATCAAGATCTAAGAGCGGTAAGTTGACGTTTCTAAGTAAGAAAGAGGCGCTTAAAGAAATCAATGAATGTGCATTGCATGATTTTGAAACGGGGAAGACAAGAAGGGTGGAAAATCTTTTTGTTGAAAATTAATAATCTTGTTTTCAAATGTTTTTTTAAATCTGTGTATAGATAATTTACCTTAAATTGTTAAATCAAATGTGAGCACCTGGACTGTATTCTAAGCTGCTGGTTTGTTTATTTATGAAGACTATATCTAAAAGCTCTTTCAGCCACGAAAAATAAAATGAATAAAATACCACTTTACAAGCCATATTTATCTGATCTAGAAAGAGGTTATCTATTGGAGGCATTCGATTCTACGTGGATTTCATCTAAGGGGAAGTTTGTAAATAGGTTTGAAGAGAGTTTTTCAAAATTTGTTGGTGTTTCTAATTGCACGACAGTATGTAATGGGACAACTGCGTTACATCTGGCTTTATTAGCATTGGGAATTGGCAGAGGGGATGAGGTAATTGTACCTACACTTACGTATATTGCTTCAGTTAATGCAATTATCTATGTTGGTGCGACACCTGTGTTTGTGGATTCTGAAGATGATACATGGCAAATGAGTGTCGCAGATGTCGAGAGAAAAGTTAATGACAATACTAAAGCTATTATGTCGGTGCACTTGTATGGACATCCGTGTGATATAGGTAGTATTAAAAATATATGTACAAAAAATAATATCTATTTAATAGAGGATTGTGCAGAAGCACTTGGCGCATATTACCACAGTGAGCATGTAGGAAGACAGGCCGATGTATCTTGTTATAGTTTTTTTGGCAATAAAACAATTACAACTGGAGAAGGAGGTATGCTTGTTGCGCAAAATATAGATATTTTTGATCGAGCTGTGCAGTTTAAAACTCAAGGGGTTCGTATGGAGGGGGACTATTGGCATGATGTTGTTGGATACAACTATCGGATGACAAATCTATGCGCGGCAATTGGTTTGGCGCAATTAGAGAGGATAAGTGAGATATGTGAGAAAAAGAGATTGCTTGCTAGTTGGTATAAAAAAGGTTTGGATGCGCAAAAAGTTGTGGTTCAAAGAGAGTCAAAAAATATTATTCATTCTTACTGGTTGGTAACCGTGCTAGTTAATGATGCTAGAAAAGTTGAAAAATTAAGAAACCATCTTGCAGATAATGAGGTTGAGACTCGGCCTGTATTTAGGCCTATTCATTTAATGCCGATGTACTTAAGCAAAGAAGGAAATTACCCTATTGCTGAAAGGATAAGTGCACAAGGTGTTAGCCTGCCTAGTTGGCCTGGTTTGAGTTTTGAGCAGATCACCTATATATGTAATTTAATTAATAAGTTTTTGTAATTATTTTCTAGTGATAATGAGAAGTTGATTGAAGTAATGAAATTGATGAAAATTCTGTTATTAAAAAAAATTCTTTATATATAGCAAAATATAAATACCTATAGACTATATGTCCGCGAAAATATGATAATAAACAGTGCAGATGCTGATTCCCCTAAAATTTCAATAATTACAGTTGTATATAATGGCGAGCGATATATTGAGGAGACGATAAGGAGTGTAGTCGCACAATCATATAACAACTATGAATACATCATTATAGATGGTAGTTCTACAGATAAAACACTTGAGATAATTAATAAATTTGAAAGCTCAATAAATTGTTTGGTAAGTGAGCCTGATGATGGTATGTATGATGCCTTGTTTAAAGGATTTGCGTTAGCTCATGGTGAGATACTTTGTTGGATTAATGCTGATGATAAACTTATGCCATGGGCTTTAGAAGTGGTAGCAAATGAGTTTAAATCTAAAAATGTAAGTTGGGTGACTGGTATACCGGGATTTTGGGGTGAGCATGGGGAATTAAGTTTTGTGGGTAAAATTCGTTGGTACCCCAGATATCTAATCAAAAGAGGTTTTTTTCATCACTTGGCGTTAGGTTGTATACAACAAGAAAGTACTTTTTTTTCCAAAGAATTATATCAATCATTGGGTAAGCAAGAATTAAATCAAATTTCATCCTTTAAGAGTGCTGGCGACTACTACCTATGGCGTTGTTTCGCAAAACATTCGTCACTGAAAACCATTCCTACTGTTATCTCCGGGTTTAGGATGCACCAAGATAACAAGTCAAATGATCTTCGTAGTTACTTAAATGAAGCTGGCATAAAAAACTTTTATTTTTTACGATTAATGGCATGGCTTCCAATTCGACTGGTTCATGTTTTTGCATCATTTTTATATTCTTCATATTTGTATTATGGGAAAAGAAAAGTGCATGGGTTAGTTCATTATTATTCTAAAAAAGTTAGCAAGAAAGTTGGATAATATTATTTAGCTAAGTTATATGGAACAGAATCTCAGTAAATATGTAATGGGTGTTCGAATTGATTGTATAAATATCGAAGAGGTTGTTCGAAAGGTGGTTCAATTAGTTAAAAATTCAAAATATGGATATGTTTGTGCTGCAAATGTTCATATGCTAATGGAGGCGCAGGATTCTAGAGATTTTAAAAATATAGTTAATACTGCAGCAATTATTTGTCCTGATGGGATGCCGATTGTTTGGGTCCTTAGGAAGCTGGGTATCTATACGCAACAGAGAATTACAGGCTACGATATTACAATAAATATTATTAGAGAAGCAGCAAATAGTGGGATGCGAATCGGGTTTTTAGGTGGTGAGCCAAAGGTTTTAATAGAAGCTGTTGAAAATTTAAAAATGAATAATGAGAATTTGAAGATACCATACACATACTCCCCTCCATTTAGAGATCAGTCACAGCAAGAGACTGAATCTCTAGTGACAGGTATAAATGATTCAGGTGTTGAGGTGTTGTTTGTTGCACTTGGTTGCCCGAAGCAAGAAAAATGGATGCATGATAATGCTAAAGAAGTTCGTGCTGTGATGGTAGGTGTTGGAGCTGTAATTGAGTTCCTGGCTGGCACCAAAAAAAGAGCTCCTAATTGGCTGCAAAAATTAGGGTTAGAGTGGGCATATCGTTTAATGCAAGAGCCTCGAAGGCTGTTTAGCCGCTATGTAATACTAAATTCTCGATTTATAGCTATGGTGATAAGGCAAAAATTATCAGGCGATTTTTGAGTATAATGATGTTTTATATTCGTAATTAATATTCTGCTTAGAAATCATTATGCGTAGAGGGTTGTTGAATAGACATTCTGATGTAATTAATTTAATTCATCGGTCGTTAGACTGGTTGGTGATTATAACTTGTGGTTTGATTGTATTTGCAATCTATCCTGGTCAGTGGCCTCTATCAAAATTTTATATTTCGGCTCTAGCTGTTGCAGCCATTTTGGTCTATACAATATTCCCATATTTTTCTTTGTACCAAGCATGGAGAGGCGCATCATTATTTGAGGAAATAAGGACACTTAGTTTTGCATGGTTGGTTGTAGTTCTATTAATGCTTGGTATTTCAGTTCTCACTAAGTCAAGTGAAGAGTATTCGCGCATATGGTTGGTTGGTTGGTCTGTTTCGACATGGATTGTTTTAATCATCTCTCGCGTAATTGCAAGAAACGCTTTAGGTTGGATGCGTGAAAAAGGTTTAAATATTCGCAATATAGTTTTAGTTGGCAATAATAAATTGTCTGAAGAAATCGCAGCTAAATTTAAAAAAGAAATATGGGCGGGATTTAACTTAAAGGGTGTGTTTATAAAAGATTTTGATCCTGAGGATACTGTTGTTGGACATCCAGTGTTAGGTGGAATCAAGAATATGGCTCAATATGTTGAAGAAAATAATATTGACCAGGTCTGGATAGTTATGCCATTAAAAGAAGAAGAAGCAGTAATGCGCATTCTCAATGAATTGAGACTGAGTACAGTAGATATTAGATATGTTCCGGATATTTTTGGATTAAATCTTTTTAATCACTCCATTACAGAAGTGATTGGATATCCGGTTATAAATTTGTCGGTCTCTCCGATGGTTGGAATGAATAAGTTTGTTAAAGTAATCGAAGATGGAATTTTAGCACTTATTATATTTATTGTTTTTTTTCCAATAATGCTAATAATCGGAATACTTGTGAAAGTAACTTCAAAGGGTCCAATGTTGTTCAAGCAGAAACGCCATGGTTGGGATGGGCGTGTCATTAATGTATATAAGTTTAGGACTATGCATCTTCATGCTGAAAATGGTGGCATTGTTACACAAGCAATGTCTGATGATCATCGAGTAACAAGACTTGGCAAGTTTCTGCGTCGAACCAGTATGGATGAATTGCCTCAAGTATATAATGTACTGCAAGGTAGAATGTCGCTGGTTGGACCACGACCTCATGCTATTGAGCATAATTTGGATTACAGAGAAAAAATTGATCAATATATGCTCCGCCATAAGGTTAAGCCTGGTATTACGGGATGGGCTCAGGTTAATGGTTATCGTGGTGAAACGAATACTATAGACAAAATGAAAAAACGGGTTGAATACGATATATACTACATTGAAAATTGGTCGCTATGGCTAGATCTGAAGATTCTTTTTCTTACAATTTTTAAGGGATTTACGCATAAGAATGCCTATTAAATGGATTAGCTAAGAATGCAAAAAGTTTATATCAAAACACAAGGCTGCCAGATGAATGAGTATGATTCAGAAAAAATGCTGGATGTGCTTAATTATGAGTGTGGTATGGAGACTACTCAGGATCCGTCTGAAGCTGATGTGTTATTACTTAATACTTGTTCTATACGTGAGAAGGCCCAAGAGAAAGTGTTTTCACAGTTAGGCCAATGGCGTAAATTAAAAGAGAGTAACCCTAACTTATTAATAGGCGTAGGTGGTTGTGTTGCGAGTCAAGAAGGCGAGGCATTAGCAAAACGATCTCAACAGGTGGACGTTGTATTTGGTCCTCAGACCATTCATAGATTACCAGAGTTATTTAATCAGGCAAAAGCTAGTAAGAAAGCGATTGTTGATATTTCATTTCCTGAAATTGAAAAATTTGATTGTTTACCTAAACCAAGAGCGGATGGCCCAACTGCTTTTGTGTCGATCATGGAAGGCTGTAGTAAATATTGTACGTATTGTGTTGTGCCTTACACAAGAGGGGAGGAGTTTAGCCGTCCTCTTGTAGATGTCATGAAAGAAATAGAAGAATTGGCTCGTCAAGGAGTGCGAGAAATTACTCTGTTAGGTCAAAACGTAAATGGTTATCGAGGCTTAGACGAAAATAACGATATTGTAGATTTTTCATTGCTTATCTATTTTGTAAGTAAAGTGGAGGGAGTGGAAAGGATTCGATATACCAGTTCACACCCAATTGAATTTTCAGACAATCTTATTGATGCCTATAGGGATGTACCAGAGTTGGTAAATCATGTGCATTTACCCGTGCAAAGTGGTTCGGATCGTGTGTTAGCGGCAATGAAGCGCGGGCACACTGCATTAGAGTTCAAATCAATAATTAAAAAGTTACGTAAACAGCGACCTGATGTCAGTATCTCGTCTGATTTTATTATCGGTTTCCCTGGCGAAACCGATGAAGAATTTGAGGATACTATGAAATTTGTTGAAGAAATAGGTTTTGATCAGTCATATAGTTTTATATACAGCCGTCGGCCAGGAACTCCTGCGGCTTCACTAGAAGATGATGTTTCTCTTGAGCTTAAGAAAGAAAGATTGCACCGATTTCAGCAACTAGTGAATAGTATGGCTGCAAAATACTCGAAGGCTATGCTTGGAACTGAGCAGGTGGTTTTGGTTGAAGGTTTATCTAAAAAATCAGATCAAGAATTCTCTGGTCGAACAGAAAATAATCGCGTGGTGAACTTTAAAGCACCAGATGAAGTTATTGGTAAATTTGTTCGTCTTAATATTACTGATATTTTCTCAAATTCTCTGCGTGGCAGCTATCTTGAAACCTTGCAATAAGGATGCGTAGTACTTGTCTGCTGAAATCTATTCGATAGATATCGTGCTCGAGCCTGTCGATAATCCACGACTTGCAAACCTTTGCGGGCCGCTAAACGAGCATCTTGATCAGCTTGAAAGCAGACTTGGTGTGGAAATTAACAACCGAGGTAATGCTTTCTCTATTCGTGGCGATGCTAAATCGAGTAATGCTGCTGCGGAAGTACTTAAAGAGTTGTACGATTCAACCAAAAAAAGCACTCTTTCTTCGTCAGATGTACACCTATATTTACAAGAGTCGGAGTTAGCAAACATAGCTGAACAAAGCCAAAGTAATAATCGTGCAGCGGTGCATACCAAGCGTAGTGTCATTAAGGCGAGAGGCGATAATCAAGAAAGATATATCCGTGCTATAGAAGAGCGAGATTTGGTATTTGGTGTTGGTCCTGCGGGTACAGGTAAAACTTATTTGGCAGTGGCTTGTGCAGTTGAAGCTTTAGAAAGAGATAATATTCGTAAGCTTGTATTAGTGCGGCCAGCGGTAGAGGCCGGTGAGCGTTTAGGTTTTTTTGCCTGGTGATTTGGCGCAAAAAATAGATCCATATCTTAGACCTATGTATGACGCGCTTTATGAAATGATGGGCTTTGAAAAAGTAAGTAAACTGGTCGAAAGAAATGTGATTGAAATTGCGCCTTTAGCCTACATGCGAGGACGAACTTTGAACGATGCTTTTATTATTTTAGATGAAGCGCAAAATACTACTGTAGAGCAAATGAAAATGTTTCTTACACGTATAGGTTTTGGTTCAAAAGCGATTGTAACTGGAGATGTGACTCAGATTGATTTACCAAATACTAAGGAATCTGGCCTTAAGCATGTAATACGTATTTTACATGATACGGAAGGAATCTCTTTTTGTAACTTTCAGGCGCGAGATGTTGTAAGGCATCCTTTAGTTAAAAAAATTATTCGAGCTTATGCTAAGCATACGAAAGCGTAGACAACAATAAAACGATGACCATCCATTTAGATGTGCAAGTTGTTTCGCAAGAAACAGGCATACCTGATGTAACTGACTTTGAGTATTGGGCAAATACAGTGCCTACAAATATTGAGACAAATGTTTGCCTTCGTATTGTGGATGAATCAGAAGCTAAAGCGCTTAATAATCAATATCGCCATATCGATAAAGCAACCAACGTGCTGTCATTCCCAGCAGAAATACCCTCACAAGTAGAGATGAACTTTCTTGGTGATATCGTAATATGTGCACCAGTAGTGGATGATGAGGTACAGCAGCAAGGAAAGCAGTTGAGTGCGCATTGGGCGCATTTATTAGTGCATGGAATATTGCATTTACAAGGCTATGATCATGAGGATGAGCAGGCTGCGGATGAGATGGAATCCTTAGAAATTGAGATACTGCAAAAATTAAATATCCCAGACCCATATCAATAAGTAAAACATGATGAGTAATAGTGATAACAATACGATGCGACCAAGTCTGCTTGCGTCTGTAAAGCTACTTCTGAGCGGAACTCCACAGAGTCGTGAGCACATCATTCAGTTGTTGCGCAATGCTGAAATTAAAAATGTATTAAATAAAGATACACTTGAAATGATAGAAGGTGCATTTCAAGTTTCAAAAATTCAAGTTAAAAATATTATGATTCCACGGTCACATATGGTGGTGGTTCGTGAAGATGCAACATTGCAAGATATGCTTCCAATTATTATTGATTCAGCGCACTCAAGATTTCCTGTTGTGGGAGATAGTCGTGATGAGGTTTTGGGGATTGTACTTGCTAAAGACTTGCTGCGGTTTTTTATTGATGGGAAACAAGAAGAGTTTAGTTTGGATGATGTGCTTAGGCCGGCGGTAATCGTGCCAGAATCAAAACGTGTAAACACCTTGTTAAGCGAATTTAAGGACGGCCGTAATCATATGGCCATTGTTGTAGATGAATACAGCAGCATTTCAGGACTGGTTACCATTGAGGATGTGCTGGAACAAATTGTTGGTGAAATTACTGATGAGCATGACATTGAAGAAGGACGCTATATATTTGAGCATTCCAAAGGCCACTACGGTATAAAAGCTTTGACACCAATAGAGGACTTTAATGAGTTTTTTTCAACTGCATACAGTGATAATGACTTTGAAACATTTGGTGGGTTGGTGCTGAGTAAATTTGGTCATTTGCCTAAAAAAGGTGAAAAAATAGAGTTTGATAAATTTGAGATTGAAGTGTTACGTGCAGACAGGCGAAGGTTACATTTACTAAACGTTTCTCATCGTACTTGAGCGATTATTTTAATAAGCTTATTTAAATAAAAGCCACTAAGATTAAGTATAAATGTCAGTATTGGGTCTGAAAGCTTTACTTGTTTCTATAGCGGGTGCGATTCTTGTATTTGCCTATGCGCCATTTTCTATTGGGTGGCTTACGTTTGTTTGTCCTGTAGTTTTGTATGTGGCGATCGCGCGCCAATCTGCTGGCATTGCTGCGACATTTGGTTTTATCTTTGGGTTGTTCTTTTTTGGTTTTGGTGTGCCATGGACTTTTAATAGTATTCATGAGTTTGGTCATGCGCCATTAGTACTTAGTGCGTTTCTTGCTGGATTGATGGTAATTGTCCTAGCCTTATTTCCAGCAGGTGCTGCAGGTTTAACGGTTTACCTGAATTCAAAAAAACATTTTAGCTTTTCTACAGTTGTGACTTTTGCGTGCTTATGGGTAGGCTTTGAGTGGATACGTAGCTGGATATTTACCGGATTTCCATGGCTGTTGATAGGGCATGTGCATCATTCGGGACCATTGCAAGGTATATTGCCTGTATTTGGAACGTATGGCGCAAGTTGGCTAAGTGTTTTATTTGGATGCTTAGTCGCTGTAATTCTATTTGCTAAGTTTAAACAAAAGATACTTTCTGCATTATCTATAATAGTAATCGCAATATCGTTATATTTTGTAAATCAAATAGCATGGACGCACGCAGATGATGAAAAGTTAGATGTAGTGTTAGTGCAAGGAAATATTTCCCAAGAGATGAAATGGGATCAAAGTAAGCACACTTATATTATGGAAAAGTATTTGCAAATGAGTAAAAAACATTTCGATGCCGATATTATCATTTGGCCAGAAACCGCGATTCCAACATATTATTCAATGGTAAAAGATTCTTTTATTCAAAAAGTGGGCAAAACTGCTGATCAAAATAATATAGATTACTTGATCGGAGTGTTTACTTTCGACCCCGCAAATGGGCATGTATACAATAGCGTAATGACGCTGGGGAGCGAACTTAGTTTTTATCGCAAGCAGCGCTTAGTTCCTTTCGGAGAATATTTACCTTTTCGCGGCGTGTTGACTTTTTTAGAGCGTTATATTGATATTCCGATGGCAGATATTTCGAGTGGTGAGGGCAGGCCTTTGGTACGATTAAAAGGTTATCCGGTGGGCAGCTCTATTTGCTATGAGGCGGTATACGGAAATCAAGTGATTGAGGCGATGCCGGAAGCTAAATTTCTAGTTAATGTGAGTAATGATGCCTGGTTTGGAGATTCACTAGCGCCGCACCAACATTTGGAAATAACACGCTCAAGAGCGGTGGAGACGGGTAGATATTTATTACGTGCGACTAATACAGGGATATCTGCAGTGATTAATCCGAACGGTATTATTGTTAATAAATCAGTACAATTTCAAGATGATGTGATAAGAGCAACCATTAGTCCTTATAGCGGCGTCACGCCCTATGCTCGTTGGGGAAATTGGGGCATTGTAAGTATCGTATTTAGCTGTCTAGCGGGTCTTGGTATTTTAAGATGGTTAACTAGAACACATTAAATTTATAAAAATATTGTAGCTTAATAAAGTATGTCTAAGTCATTGTCTTCTCTCATTCCAGTGGTTTTATCTGGTGGTACTGGCTCACGTTTATGGCCTTTATCTAGAAAGCTCTATCCTAAGCAATTTATTCCTTTAAGAGGTGAAACAAGCTTATATCAATCTACACTTGAGCGAATCGTGGATTTAGATGGTGTGGGGAATATTGTAACCATTTGCAATGATGAGCATCGGTTTATGGCGGCTGAGCAAGCGCGTTTATCAAATATCGAAAACTCCGATATTATTTTGGAACCTGTTGGGCGTAATACCGCTCCTGCAATTACCATTGCGGCATTACATGCTTTAAATAAGCAAGCTGATGCGCATTTATTAGTGTTGCCTGCAGATCATATATTGGGTGATGGAGAAAAATTCTCATCAGCTGTGAAGCAAGCATATCGAGCTGCAGAAAATCATTTAGTAACATTTGGAGTTGTCCCATCTCGCGTTGAAACAGGTTATGGCTATATAAAACATGCGCCAGAGGAAGTTACAGATAATACATTCTCTGTGACAGACTTTGTTGAGAAACCAGATTTTAAAACTGCTGAGAAGTATATAGAGAGTGGTAACTATCTTTGGAATAGCGGCATGTTTCTATTTCGTGCGGATATGTTTTTGCAAGAGATCGAACAATTCCAACCTGAAATATATGCAACCTGTAAACAGGCTTATGAAAGTGGTGAAAAAGATCTCGATTTTATTCGTTTAGACGAGCAAGTTTTTTCTAAGGCGCCGAGTATCTCAGTTGATTACGCAGTAATGGAAAAAACTAGTAAGGCAGCTGTAGTGCCATTAGAAAGTGGATGGAGCGATGTTGGATCATGGCATGCGCTGTGGGAATCTTTTGAGCAGGACCAGAACCACAATGCTACTTCTGGCGATGTGGTTGAAGAAGATTGCAATGGTTGTTTTATTCATGCAAGCAATCGACTTGTAGCAGCGGTGGGTATGCAAGACCATGTTATTGTTGAAACAGCTGATGCAGTATTAGTTACACCACGAGATCGGGCTCAAGATGTTAAGAAGATTGTCAATAAACTACAGCAAGCGAAGCGTGACGAAGTAGATATTCATCCCAAGGTTTATCGCCCCTGGGGTGCATATGAAACCATTGATATTGAAGATCGATTCCAGGTAAAGCGCATCACGGTTTCTCCGTTACAGAAATTATCCCTACAAAGCCATCATCATCGAGCTGAGCATTGGATAGTCGTAAAAGGAACTGCACGAGTCACCTGCGGAGAAAAAGAATATTTACTCAGCGAAAATGAGTCCACCTACATACCTATCGGCACCAAGCACAGATTGGAAAACCCGGGTAAAATTCCCCTGGAGCTCATCGAGGTGCAATCTGGTACTTATTTAGGTGAAGATGATATCGAAAGATATGATGATGATTATGGTCGTTAAGTACTTCATTTAATCTTTGAATTATAAGCTTACTTTCTAGTATTTTTATTGAGATGAAGCGATCCTAGCTGTTATGCTTGCTAGCTTTTGGCAACGCTGACTTGTACCTGCATGCAAAATTCATATAACCCACAAGAAATTGAACGTTCTGTTCAAGATTATTGGGAAAATACTCAAGCCTTTAAAGCACTTGAAGACAATAAGAAAGAAAAATTTTATTGTTTAGCAATGTTTCCATATCCTAGTGGCAGGTTGCATATGGGGCATGTACGCAATTACACCATCGGTGATGTGATTAGTCGTTACCAGCGTATGCAAGGTAAGAATGTGCTTCAGCCCATGGGTTGGGATGCGTTTGGACTACCAGCTGAGAATGCTGCGATCAAAAACAATGTTCCACCCGCTAAATGGACCTATGAAAATATTGATTATATGCGTTCCCAGCTTAAGCGCTTGGGTTTTGCATATGATTGGAGTCGTGAATTAGCCACTTGTCATCCGAAATATTATCGCTGGGAACAATGGTTTTTCACTAAGTTATTTGAGAAGGGGCTGGTATATAAGAAAAAAGCTACTGTGAATTGGGATCCGGTTGATCAAACAGTGCTCGCAAATGAACAAGTTATTGATGGTTGTGGATGGCGTTCTGGCGCTGTAGTTGAACGAAAAGAAATTGAACAATGGTTTCTTAAAATAACCGCTTATGCCGATGAGCTAATTAAAGATCTTGATAAGCTTGAAGGATGGCCTGAGCAAGTAAAGGTTATGCAAAATAACTGGGTGGGTCGCTCAGAAGGAGTGAAAATAAATTTTGCTATAGAAGATATGCATGGCGATGGTCAAGATTCTATAGATGTGTATACCACCCGCCCTGACACCTTAATGGGTGTGACTTATGTGGCGATTGCAGCGGAACATAAACTTACAAAGCTTGCGGCGGAGCAATCTAATGAAGTTGCAGAATTCATTTTTAGTTGCAAACAAACAAAAGTATCAGAAGCTGAAATGAGTACTATAGAAAAGCGAGGTATAGATACTGGTTTGCTTGCGACACATCCTATTACAAGTGAAAAAATTCCAGTCTGGATCGCAAACTTCGTGCTTGCAGAATATGGTTCGGGTGCTGTGATGTCAGTACCAGCACATGATCAACGTGATTGGGAGTTTGCAACTAAATATAAATTACCTATCAAGCCGGTTATAGCAGAAGAAAAAGATGCATTGAGTGTTGATGTGTCTAAGAATGCTTTTATTGAAAAAGGTTGGTTGATTAATTCAGCCCAATTCGATGGTTTAAGTTCTCTGCAAGCTTTCGAAAAAATTGCTGAACAATTAGAAAGCCAAGGCAAAGGCAGTAAGCAAGTGAACTATCGCTTACGAGATTGGGGGGTGTCGCGACAACGTTACTGGGGTTGTCCCATACCTGTGATTCATTGTGAACAATGTGGTTCTGTACCCGTGCCTGAACAAGATCTTCCAGTTTTGCTTCCAGAAAATATAGATTTTGATGGTGCGAGTTCACCGTTAAACAATTTAGCAGAATTCATAAATGTTAACTGTCCAAATTGTGCTAGTCCTGCAAAAAGAGAAACCGATACCTTTGATACTTTTTTTGAATCAAGTTGGTATTTTGCGCGTTATTGTAGTGTTAATAACGATGAGGTGATGCTTGATGAGCGTGTCGATTACTGGATGCCAGTAGATCAATACATAGGGGGTATTGAACATGCAGTATTACATTTATTATATGCTAGATTCTTTAATAAGCTCATGCGAGACGAAGGCTTATATAAATGTGATGAACCATTTGAAAATCTTTTAACACAAGGCATGGTATTAAAAGATGGTGCGAAAATGTCTAAGTCTAAAGGCAACACGGTAGACCCTGAAGAGTTAATTAATAAATATGGCGCAGATACAGTGCGACTATTTGTAATGTTTGCAGCACCACCTGAGCATTCTCTTGAGTGGTCAGATACTGCGGTTGAGGGCTCGTTTCGATTTATAAATAAGTTATGGCGATTGGTAGAAGATTACGCAGATAATGAGCAAGATAAAGTCTCTGTAAATTTAAATGACTTAAATGAAAGCCAAAGTAACTTGCGTCGCAAGTTGCATGAAACGATCAAGAAAGTGACTGATGATATGGGTCGGCGTTTTACCTTTAATACCGCTATTGCCGCAAATATGGAATTAACAAATCAATTACAGAGTTTTGAAGATACTTCTGCTCAAGGAAAGGCGGTATGCCAAGAAGCTTTAGAGGCAATTGTTCTTATGTTGGCACCAATTTTACCTCATGTTTGTCATGCAATGTGGCAACGGTTAGGAAATGTACAAGCTGTATATAAGACGCAATGGCCTGGCGTAGACCTGAATGCATTAAAAAAAGATAGTATTGATCTTGTGATTCAAGTGAATGGTAAAAAGCGTGCTACGATTACCATTGCAGCGGAAGCTGAAAAACAACAAATAGAAGCTGCCGCCTTAGATGATGATAATGTGAAAAAGTTTATCGAAGATAAAAATATAGCTAAAGTAATTATTGTACCTGGTCGTCTGGTAAATATCGTAGTTAAATGAATATGAATAAAATTTTACTAATTCTTCTTACCATATGCATGATTTCTGGGTGTGGATTTCATCTGGCGGGTGAGGGTGAGTTTGCTAGTGAGTTGAGTCACACACATATAAAAAGTGCATCCTCCAGTAAAGAATTATTACGATTGTTAGATAAGAATCTTAGAGCTAACCAAATAAATATTGTAGGTATTGATAGTGCAACTGCGTTACTACATATACTTAATGAGGAAACAGAAAAAGTTGTTCTCACTGTAGATAATGATGGTAAAGCGCGTGAGTTTGAACTGTTGTTGCGAATTACATTTGATGTTAAGAGGCAAGACAATACCATTTTGCTGGGCCAACAAACTATAGATCTGAATCGTGATTTCGTGTTTGATAAAAGTGACTTGCTGGGTACCAATGAAGAAGAGCAAGAGTTGTTTGATGAAATGCGCAAGGATGCCGCAAAGTTAATCGTCTATCGACTTCAAACTATTTAATTTAGCTAAAGTGTTCAGTTGGGGATATGAACTATCTAACTGATTTGGTCTAGAACTATTTTCCCAATAGCAGCAGAATCCAGTTCTCCGTCTCCTTGTTCTACAAGTTTCCTTAAGTATTTTTCTACTCTCTCTGTGCCAGGCATGACAATATTGTTTTCTTGTGCGCTTTTTAGGGCAATGCTTATATCTTTAAAATGCAACTCTGCTTTAAAACCCGGTTTATAGTTGTTGTCTAATATGCGTTGCCCATGCAGTTCAAGAACTTTGCTGTTAGCAAAACCGCCGAGTAGCGCGTCTCTTACTTTGCTTGGGTCTACTCCAGAGGATTTCGCTAATAAAAATGCTTCGCCAACTGCCGCTACGGTTTGTGCAGCTAAAATTTGATTGCAAGCTTTCGAGACTTGTCCTGCCCCATGGCTGCCGATATGCACAATGTTTTTACCTAAAAGTTGAAGCACTGGATAGGCATAGTTAAAGGCATCAGCATTGCCGCCAACCATAATGGAAAGTGTGCCATCAATAGCGCCTTGTTCGCCGCCTGAGACAGGTGCATCCAGCATGTCGATATCTTTAGATGCAAGATCTTGTGCTAATGAGCGAGTTACTTCGGGCGAAATAGTGCTCATATCAAGCACCAGGTGCCTGGGTTTTGCGCCGCGAATGATTCCTTTTTCCCCTGTGACGATTTCAACAACATCAGGGCTATCTGCAACCATGGTAATGGTAATGTCGCAATGCTGGGCTAGTTCAGCAGGGCTGTTGTATATCTCAATATTATTAGCAGAAAAAGTTTGCAGTGATTTGGGATTTCGAGCATACAAGCCTAAATTATGATTGGCTTGAAGTAAGTTATTGGCCATGGGTTTACCCATGATACCTAGTCCGATAAGACCAATTCGGTTGATAGTCATTTCATAAGAGTTCGAGTGTTAAGCGATGTAAAGCTTAGCAGAAACGATTAGTTATTTAACAGCGATTGTCTGAGTATAAATGTAATATATAAAACTACTTTCTGTTGATATTGTCTTGGCTAGAGCGAATATTGCTTATGACAGAGCTTAAGGCAAGATCAAAACGATTGCTTTCGCTTATTAAGCTGCTTCTTCCAGTAGATAGATCATCTAAGAATGTTTGCAAATCAATTTCTATACTATAGTCACCTGACCGATCACTGAATACTAAATAATTTGTTTCTATGATTGCTTTAGAGAATTTTAAGCGACGTTTTGCTTTATCTTCCCCTTGATATACTTCTAACCATACTCCAGGGACAATACTATCTGGTAGGTGTTCAACAACATTAAGATCAGGTTCTACTTCTATATCATTTTCGTCAAATTCTTCTTCTGAATCTAGCTCGCTCGCTAAATCTTGTTTTTCTTCAATCTCATCAACTTTTTCAATATCTTGTCTCACATTAGTTGCTATCGTTGGCTCATCTGAATGTGGGGCTATACTATCGGCAGATTCAGACAAAGGCTCTTCATGACTAACAATAGGGTCGTCATCTGCATGATTACATTCAGTAGCTTGGTCAGTTTGTTCGGCCTCAATTGAAGCTGTTTCAGGCGCTGAGATGGGAGAAAGGTTTTTAAATAAATGAATTACATTATCTTGTGTTTCATTAGACTCATTAATTTTTACGTCTTGCTCAGAAGAATTATTTTCTATTTTATTTGTTTCTTGCTCTATTTTTCGCAAATAGGTTAAATACCAAACTTCAGTTTCTTCTAAAATATCTTCGAATTCGTCGTTGCGATTAGTGAAGTACTCAAGTTCAATGCGAATGTTTTCAAAGAACTCATTAGGGTGTTGGATGTATTGGCTTACATCATGAAGTGAATGTGTGCCCTGAGAGACTTCAATTATTCTGCGTAAAGTGCGTACGGAGTTACGCCATTGCTTTGCAGACCTGCCGTGGGTCATATATACATATGCCATATGGGGTGCCCAGCACTTTAAGCAAAATTCAAGAACTTGATTGGCTATTTCTTTGTTTTTAGTAAGTTTCTTGATTGTATGGATAACAACGCGTTTTGCTGCAGATCGTTGAGACTTGAGTTTATGCTTATTCAGCCCCGTTTCTTCATTAACTGCTTGTTGCTCTAGTGAAGCTGTGTCAATTTGTTGAATTTCAGATAGGGCCAGCTCAAAAATTTGCACATCAGTGTCAAAACCTTCAGTAATGCTTCTGACAATAGTGGTAAGCCTTTTAAATAGTGATTTTTCATCACCACTAGCGCTTATTCCAATCGATGTTAATTTATTAAGTAGCAATCTTGCAGGATGTTTTGCATTTTGGAAAAAAGTGAAGTCAATTAATGCAAGCTTGATAGTAGATATCTGCAATCTTGCTAGGATAGCTTTTATGGCATCACATATAGAATTATCTTCAAGAATTACCTGGAAGATATTGCTAACGAAGTCAATGACTTTTTCTTCATTGGCTACTATTTCAATAGCATCTAATGCACCTTTTTCGTGTAGTGTTCTTCGTACAGCAGTTTTAATTTGCTTGGCTTGGAAAATAGCGTTGTTTGCCGCTTCGACTCGTTGCACACTGGATAAGGCTCGTACAAATTGTCTTCTTTGTGCAGGGGATGAATTTGATTGAGTGTTTGGACTGTATGGTTGTAGGAGTAAACTAACTGTTGTTTCGTCTAAGCCTGTTTGACCAGCACCATATACATCCATTGCAATTTCATCAATAATTTCAGGCGTGCTGTTTAACTGCTTGCCTACATAATCAGTGTTCGTTTCATATTCCTGCTGCCATGTCTCTTGTTCTACAGGGGCAAAAAATTGCCCCGTGGACATGCTCATAATCGATGAGTTTGATGGGTCATCATCGAGGACAGCATTTGCATCATCTTGCTTATCTTTCTTGTTTTTAGAGTCTTCAGCTGGATTGATATCAACGTCTAATAAAAAATTGTGCATTGCCGAATAAAAATCGTTTAAATTTGGTGAAATATTTTGATATAACAACTTACTGATAAGAATTTTTCCATCTACAGAGATATTTAATGGTGAGATACAGTTTTGAATTAATTTATAATAGTCCTGAGGTTGAAGACAGTAAGTATTAAAATCTTGATGACAAATAAAGGATAATTCTTCTAGTTGCAATGTTAGTATTTCAATCAGATCAGCGTGTCTTTCAACACTGCGATCGATAAGTTGATCAATTGCAAGAGTTAGTTCAATCAAATCTGTATCCATACTATGGGTATCAGCTTGACCAGTAGTTTTTGAGCGTTTAACTTCTGCACCAGAGGTATAAAATTGCGACTCTAATTCAACATAAAATTCTGAAGCTACAATATGCTTTCTTTCAATATAAGCGTCCAATGCTTGATCGCGCACTTTGCTGTTGGTTTCATTAATTTGGGCTCGATAGCTAGGGTCCTTTGCTAATTCGAAACTCTCTTCTAATACTGCGTTGAGAAAGTTCTTTAAATTGAGATGAACGATTTCAACCACTTTGTCGTAGTTGATATGGCCTTCATTATCAAAAATTTCTTGGTGGTTCTGTTCAGGCATTTAGAGGTAATTTTCAGGTGAATATCTATATTTTTCTAAGAAATAGTGTAGGGTATTACACTTAAATATAATGTTAATTGGCAATCGCTTAATCTAAGGCATTGTGCCGTTCATCGGCTATCATGTACCCTGTGCTAAATATGAATATTTCAACAACCCTGTAAGCCCACCGCATATGCAAATTCGCTTTTCACATTTAAAAGATAAGTTAGCTCGATCCTCTATATTCCCTTTGCTGGTTAGTGGTGATGAGCCTTATCAGAGTATGTTGGCCTGCGATATGTTTCGCGCACGTGCAAAAGATCTTGGTTTTTCAGAACGTAAGATACTGACTGTAGAAACAGGATTCGATTGGTCTGAGCTGCAGCATGAACAAAATAATATGTCATTATTTGGTGAGCGCACTTTGATCGATTTACGCATAGTAAATGGTAAGCCCGGTGCAACAGGTTCGAAGGCAATAATCAATTTTATCGAAAACTTACATGAAGATGTTATGTTGCTTGTGCAGGTACCCAGATTGGACCGCAGTGGAATTAATTCTGCTTGGGTTAAGGCTATAGAAAAAATAGGCGGTGTACTTCGCGTTTGGCCATTAAATGAAATAGAAACACGCAACTGGATTCAACAAAAGCTACGTGCAAAAGGGCTAACTGCAACGAGTGATGTGGTTGGGTATATTACGCAACAGGTTGAAGGTAACTTGCTTGCTGCAATGCAGGAAATTGAAAAAATAGCACTCGTAAGTGAAGATAAAAACTTAGATCTAAAAAGCGTTCACACGCTTTTAACGAATAGTAGTCACTATTCGTTGAATGAATTAATGGATGTGGTGTTGAAAGGTGATGTGGCAAGAGTTATTCGAATTATTGCAGGGCTTAAAAAAGAAGATGTTGCGCCGCCATTGTTATTGTGGGGGCTTACTGAGCAAGTGAGAAAATTAGTTGAGAGCAAACCTAATACTTCCTCTAATATTTCTGAATCAAACTCTAAAATTCGAAAAAATACACAACAAGATACTTTGCGTTCATTATGCATGTTGCATCAAAAGAGTACTGGTGTTTGTCGGCAAGATTTGGCATCTAAAACCTCGGATTTGTTGAAGCAATGCGCGCGAGTGGATCGAGTAATTAAGGGTCGTGCTTACGGAGATCCTTGGCAAGAATTGTTGCAATTGAGTATCGCCACAAGGTACTCAGTATAAATATTGGCTTTAAAATAAAGATATGCACCTATGAGTAATGCAATGCACAAGCAACAATTATCAATTAAGGATTACATTCAAAATGTGACTCTACAGGCAGCTGCGGTACGTGCTGAAATTGCTGCTGCGAGTACAGAAACAAAAAATCAAGCATTGAAATTTATTGCGGATGAGGTTTTGAGTTCTAGTGCAATATTAAAACAAAACAACCAACTTGATCTGCAAGCAGGAAAAAAAAGTGGGCTAGATAGTGCATTGCTCGATCGTTTGGAATTAACGGATGCGCGCATTAGCGCGATGGCTGAAGGCTTGATGCAAGTCTGCACACTGGCAGATCCGGTTGGTGAAACGACCGATTTGGAAACGCGTCCCAGTGGTATTCAGGTGGGTAAGATGAGAGTGCCAATAGGCGTAATACTTATTATTTATGAATCACGCCCTAATGTTACAGCGGATGCGGCAGCATTATGTATTAAGTCAGGAAATGTGACCATATTGCGAGGCGGTTCTGAGGCGTTGAATTCAAACCAGGCTATAGCAAATTGTATTCACACAGGTTTGAGTAAAGCAGGACTTTCTAAGGATATTGTGCAAGTTATTACAACTTCTGATAGAGCTGCAGTAACCGAATTACTCCATGCGGATGATGATATAGATATAGTCATCCCACGTGGCGGAAAGAGTTTGATAGAAAAAATCATGCAAGAGTCTCGTATTCCATTAATTAAGCATTTAGATGGCGTGTGTCATGTATATATCCATGAAGAAGCGGATGTAGAGATGGCAACTAATATTGCATTTAATTCTAAAGCTCAACGTTTTGGTGTTTGTAATGCAATGGAAACATTGTTGCTTGATAAAAATATAGCTCAACAGATATTACCTGGCTTGCAGAAAAAATTTACTGAAAAAAATGTTGATTTAAGAGGTTGTGAAGAAACACGCAAAATTCTCCGCAATATCTCAATTGCGACTGATGAGGATTGGTATACAGAATATCTTGGGCCGGTATTGGCAATTAAAGTTGTTGATGGTGTTTCTCAAGCGATGTTGCATATTGAAAAGTATGGTTCTCATCATACGGATTCAATTGTCACAAATAACAAAACAGTCGCGCAGCAATTTTTACGTGAAGTAGATTCTAGCTCAGTAATGATAAATGCCTCGACTCGTTTTGCAGATGGTTTTGAATATGGCTTGGGTGCTGAAATTGGTATCAGCACGGATAAGTTACATGCTAGAGGTCCGGTAGGGCTTGAAGGTCTGACTACTCAGAAGTTTATCGTTTTAGGGGAAGGTAATATCCGTGAATAACTTTTTTTACTATGCGCTCATTAATAAGGGAGGAGTGTGTTAGGTATTTACCGCGGCAGCTTTGATCCTGTATTTGTGAGATTCTTATGTTAGGTATCTTTGGTGGAAGTTTTGATCCCATCCATTTCGGTCATATCAAATCAGCATTAGCATTAATAGAACGTTTTGATTTTGAAATAATACGTTTTATCCCTTGTCAACTATCACCACATAAAAAAACTGTGCATGCAAGTGCAAGTCACCGTTGGCAGATGTTAAATTTAGTTTGCAGTGGCAGTGAAAGATTTATTGCAGATGATCGAGAGCTGAAGCGCAAAACACCGTCATATACAATTGATACTTTGCAAGAGTTGCGAGAGGAATATGGTAAACAGCAATCACTAGTATTGATCCTAGGATTAGATGCTTTTTTAAGCTTTTGTAAATGGCATCGATATAAAGAAATATTATCACTCTGCCATATAGTGCTAATGCAACGACCTGGCTATAGTCTGCCTGAGAGTTCGCGAGATAGTTCGCCAGATAATTTACAAAGGTTAGGATGTGAGAAAGAGTATTATGAGCAAAATAATACTAATGATTTTAAAATATTAACGAATACACCCAGCGGGAAAATCTATACGAGTGATATAGAGAAAATAGATATTTCGTCGACTATGATTAGAGGAATGATCTCCAAAGGGCAGCAACCTAAGTATTTGCTACCGGGTAACGTCTGGAACTATATTCGCCGAAATAAACTATACAAATAAATATTATATATGAAACATACTGACACAGTTAAAATTGCTGTTAACGCTCTTGAAAATATGAAGGGTGTTAATATTGCAGTAATTGACACGCAAGGGAAAACGGATGCGTTTGATGCAATGATTGTTGTAACTGGCACTTCAGATCGACATGTGAAATCTTTAGCAGACAACGTTGTGAAAGAGGTTAAAAGTAAAAGTTTGGGTGTGCTGGGTGTGGAGCAAGATCGTTCTTGGGTGCTAGTGGACTTATATGATGTGATTGTGCACATTATGCTAGAAGAAACACGGGAGTTTTATAGTTTAGAAAAACTATGGGAAATTAGTACAGACCGAATACAAGTTTCGTAATCTAGATGTTTTTCAGCAGATAACTTAATAGAAATTAACTAATAAAATAGTGCAGATCTATATTTTAGCTGTAGGGGGTAAATCACCTGCATGGGTTGAATCAGGAGTGGCTGAGTATCTTTTGCGGATGCCTCATGGATGTAAGGTTAAGTTGGTAACGGTTGCCACAACAAAGCGAGTAAAGAATATCTCTATTCCACAGGCTCAAGAACGCGAACAAGATTTGCTATTAAAAAATACACCTAATAATAGTCTGCGCATCGCTTTAGATGAGCATGGGAAAACATGGACTACAGCGGTTTTGGCGTCAAAGTTAGCGTCATGGTTACAAAATACCCCAGTAGTCACTATATATATAGGAGGGCCAGACGGATTTACACCTGACTTTCTTAATCGGGTTGACATGGTATTGTCTTTATCTTCATTAACCATGCCACATATGCTGGTACGTTTGGTGTTGGTAGAACAACTATATCGGGCGTGGACGATAACCCAAGGCCATCCATATCATCGAGAATAAGTCTTTATAATTAATTCATGCGTGAGCTTATCCTTGCATCCGGCTCAAGTCGTCGGCATTCATTGATCAATAAACTCAATCTAGAGTATCGTGTATCTGCGCCAAATATCGATGAAGGTGTAATGAATGGCGAGACACCTACAAAATATGTATGCAGAATGGCGCGAAATAAAGCATTGGCGGTTTTTGAAATGTGCGCGACTAATCAAGTGGTTTTGGCCGCCGACACTATTATTTCATTGCATGAGGAAATTATTGGTAAGCCAGAAAATATTCAACACGCAAAAAACATATTACAAAAATTATCTGCAGTTGAGCATGAAGTGTTAACTGCACTATGTCTTAAAACACTAGATGATGAGTATGAGGTGATGGTGGCAACCAGAGTTAAATTTAGACAACTTACCATTGGTGAAATAGATGCCTATTGTTCAACGGATGAACCTTATGATAAGGCTGGTGCATATGCCATTCAGGGTTTAGCGTCTTCATTTGTTGAATATATATCTGGAAGTTATACCAATGTTATAGGTTTGCCGTTGTCGGATTTGTGCCGCCTTCTAAAACAATCTAATTTGTATAATTTTGATGATGTCTAAGTAAGACTGGGTACAATGAATAATGAGTGAAGAAATTCTAATTAATGTAACCCCTCAGGAGACTAGAGTTGCGATCGTAGAGAATGGGGTATTACAAGAAGTGCAAGTTGAAAGGGTTAGTAAGCAGGGCTTGGTTGGACATATATATAAAGGTTGTGTGAATCGAGTTATGCCAGGTATGGACGCAGCTTTTGTTGATATTGGGTTAACCAAAGCGGCCTTTATACATAGTTCCGATGTGGCTTTCCTGCCTAAAAGTTCTCGAGGACAACAAGCGGAAATAAGCCAGCCGGATGAGACAATCCTTCAGTCACAAAACGATAATATTACGAAAATGTTGCACGAAGGCCAGCAGCTGTTAGTGCAAGTTGTAAAAGATCAGTTGGGAACAAAAGGTGCGCGCCTTACTACTAATATAACCTTGCCTTCACGCTATATGGTGTTATTGCCCTATTCACACGATGTTCGCCTTTCAACACGCATAGAAGATGAAGAAGAGCGTGAACGATTGACTACTACCACACAAAGTTTAGTTAATGAGCTTAATGCAAATTGTGGATGTATACTGCGTACTGCAGCGGAAGGGGTGGGCGAATCTGAATTAAGAAGAGATTTAAAGTTCTTACTTAATCTTTGGGCAACGATTGTCGATAAGGTGAATAAAGCATCATCAGTTGATGAGGTGTATTCCGATCTCCCTCTGGCAGTGCGAACCTTAAGAGATCTTTCGGTAGATGATATTGAAATTATTAGAATAGATTCACGCATAACATTTGATACTGTAAAAGAGTTTTCTGAAAAATTAGTTCCAGAGCTATCTGATTGTGTGACTAGGTATTCAGGAAATCGGCCTATATTTGATCTATATTCAATTGAAGATGAATTGCAGAAAGCTCTACATAGAAAAGTAACGCTTAAGTCTGGAGGGTATTTAATATTCGATCAGACTGAAGCTATGACAACGATTGATATTAATACAGGTGGATTTGTTGGGCATCGGAATTTAGAAGAGACAATATACAAAACAAATCTTGAAGCAGCGCAAGCTATTGCAAGACAACTTAGATTACGAAATCTTGGGGGTATCATCATTATCGACTTCATCGATATGGATGATGTTGAACATAAACGTCAAGTCATACGTGTATTTGAAAAATCCTTAGATAAGGATCGTGCCAAAAGCCAAGTATGCGAAGTTTCACCTTTAGGCTTAGTTGAAATGACGCGCAAACGAACACGAGAGAGCCTGGAACATATTCTGTGTGAACCGTGCGCAACTTGTTCAGGGCGTGGCTATATTAAAACAGCTGAGACAGTTTGTTTTGAGCTTTTTCGTGAAATTATGCGTGAAGCAAGGCAATATGAGACGAACGAATTGCTGGTTTTGGCGTCTCAACCAGTAGTGGATTTATTATTGGATGAGGAGTCAACAAGCCTGGCAGAATTGGAAGATTATATTGGCAAGACCATTAAACTGCAGGTGGAATCACTCTATTCTCAAGAGCAATTTGATGTGGTTCCCCTATAACTTATTTGTAGTCACTAATCTGTTTCGCTAAGTCATTTTTATGCTACGTAAATTATTCCTAAGCGGCTGGTATATCCTAGTTGCAATATTAATATTGTTTGCGATTGTCATGAGTGTCGTGCGTGGTTATCCATCTATTTATCAACATTATTTGCCGGAAATTCAACAGAATATTTCATCAATATTAGGTAAACCTGTGCATGTAGATTCTATTCGAATTGATTGGCACGGTATTACTCCACAAATTACAACACGGAACTTATCTATTTTTGAAGATGATGATCGATATGATCAACTTCTAAATGTGGATAAAGCAATTATTTCAATCGATATCTTTAAAAGTATCGCAAGAAGTAAAGTAATACTTAATCAATTAACATTTGTGGGCGGTAATCTTGAAGCGATTCGCACAGAAGATGAAAGAATTCTATTAAATGGAATTGATATTAGCGAAAGATTGGCAGAACGCAAAAAGTTAAATCAGAGTAATAAGCTAAAAATTAATTTATTAAATAGTTCAATCTCAATCATTGATGAAGTAAAAAAGTTAGACTACTTTTTTGATCGTGTAGATGTGGAGCTCAAGTTTTCAGGCGATCACTTTAAGGTTTCTTCAAGGTTCATGCTACCGAAAACTTTAGGTGATTCGCTTATTTTAAGTGCAGATATTCGAGACTTGGATAAAGGTTTTAAAAACATAAAAGGCAAACTTTATAGTAAAGGCGACAATATAAATTTAGAGCTGTTGAATGACTTTTTTCCAAAACTTCAAGTTGGTATACACAATGGTGTTTCAGATTTTCAGGTGTGGGGTAATTTTAATTCTTTAAAACAGCGCACATTTGTTGGTAGATTAGGTCTGGATGATCTGGTGTATAAAGATATTGAGGTGCCCATAAAAAATGTTGTTGTAAACGAAGAAATCATATCTATTGATACAGGTTTTAAGTTTCAAGGAGATATAGAAGATTGGCGGTTCGCATTAAATGATGTAAGTATTAAAACAGCTACAAATGAATGGCCTGGCAAACAATATGAATTTAGTTGTGTAGATTGTGGCCAACAAAATTTTACTATATCAGCGGCACTGGATTATATGGATACAGATCAGTTGCTTTCTACCTTGCAACATTTTCCATTTATTGTTGAGCGCTTAAATGATGTGCTAGATAAAATAGAAATTCATGGTGTATTGAATGCATCACAACTATCAGCGCAATTTAATAATAATCGACTAACAAAATATGCTTATAGATCATCATTACAACAAGCAAATATCTCTATTCCAGCGCAAGGCATTACGGTTACTTCGATAGTAGGAGAGGTAATGGGTGATCATCGTAAGGGTGAAATTAATTTAACTTGTGATTCCCTAGGTTTAAAGATAGATAAAATTTTAAGTCAGACGCTGCATAATCAAATTCTAAGAGGGACAGTACATTGGCAGCATATTGATGGCAACGTATTGCTGGCAATGCAAGAATTGATAGTGGGATCGAATGAGATGGTTGCAAATTTGCAAGGCATTTTGCAAATTATTGAAAATAAACCTTATGTAGATATTCAAATTAATGTTCCTCATGTAAAAGCTGAAACGATTAAGCAATATTTCCCATATAAGAGAATGAAACCAAAGCTTTCTAGATGGTTAAGCGAAAGCATTGAAGAAGGAACACTTAAAGATGGAAAATTATTATTCCATGGTAATCCGAAAAATTTTCCATTTAAAAATAAACCTGGAAGGTTTGAGATTAGTGCAAAAATTGAAAATGGTGTATTGGCCTATCGTCCAAATTGGCCGGTAGCAAGTGATATTATTGCTAATTTAGAAATTAAAAATAATTACCTAGAAGTAAGTGCAAGGCAAGGTACGATACTGGATTCATCAATAACTCGAGTGCACGCATATATTAATGATTTAAAGTTACCAAGATTAATACTTAATGGTAACGCAGCTGGGCCAGCCAGTAATATACTGCAATTCTTGCAACAGTCTTCTATCCTTCCAGAGGATAGTAAGGTAATAAAACATATAACTGCTAGCGGAAATACTAAACTTGATTTGGACCTTTCTTTAACGCTCACTAAAAAGTTAGAAAAGCAGATATTGGTGGGAGGTGTCGTCGAGTTTGTAAATGCTGGTCTGACGGTAAATGCATTATCACTTCCATTTACAGATCTAAATGGAAAGTTAAGTTTTGACAAGAGTGGTGCAGAAGGAAGTGGCTTAAGTGCAATGCTATATGGCGCACCAATAATTGCTAATGCAAGAAAAGAAAATAGTGGGCGCACATTGTTATCTGTATCGGGTGATTTTGATCTTGATACTTATTTTTCATCCAATTATTCAAAGTTTAATAAGTATATTAAGGGTATTGCGCCTGTTTCGGCACAAATTAATATTCCCCGTTTTGGTAAGAACAATACTGACAAGACATTGCTTGTTAATATTGATAGTGATTTGTATGGTGCGACTACACTTCTTCCGGAGCCGTTTAAAAAAGCATTTGATGAGTCGAAAAATATTTCTATTCAAACCAGGCATCCACATGGCTTAAGTAGCGAAATATTTGCTAGTTTAGAAAACCAAGTTTTCATGCAGGCGATTATCGATAAAAATACCAGCGAGTTATCTAGCATGGAGCTGCGGATGGGCAATAAGCAGTTTAATTTACCTGAAGAGGGTGTAAAGATCTCAGGAAGGATGAATAACTTTAATATTTCCGATTGGAGAGAGCTCATGCAATCTGAGGAAGATCATTCCATCGAAGTTAAAGAGATTGATATATTTGTTAATAGTGCAATGCTAGGAGGCTTGAATCTAGAAAATGTTGATTTTCATGCCACAAAAAACACGCAGTTCTGGGTGGGCGATATTATCTCGTCAGTAGCTAAAGGTAAATTTGAATATCCTATTGACGCCAAAAGCGGCAGTGTAGCTACTGCAAACTTTGATTATTTGCGATTTAAATCTAAACAAAAAATATTACCATCATCGAAGTCTACTCAATTAGATCCACGCACTTTACCTGCCCTAGTCGTTAATGCAAAAGAGTTCGAGTATAAGGATGCTGTATTTAATGGTGTTAGTTTAAAGACAAAGCCATCGGCTAATGGGCTTACGATAGATTCATTGCAAGGTAGTGGTCGAGAGTTACAAGTTTCTGCTAATGGTATATGGGCAGTTGATACAGAGAATATGCAAGAAACAAAACTTACTATAAGATTAGTTTCACAAAATTTGCAAAATTCACTTGCAGGTTTAGGTTTTGGAAGTTCAGTTTCGGGTGGAGAAGGTGGTGTAGTAGCTAATTTTACATGGCCTAAAGCGCCATACCAGTTTTCATTAGAATCGGTCACTGGGGATGCAAATCTTAGATTTAAAGATGGCGCTATTTCTTCAGTTGAGCCAGGTGGTGCAGGGCGATTAGTCGGCTTATTCAATTTTGGTGAAATATCAAAGCGTTTGTCTTTAGATTTTACTGATTTTTTCTCGAAAGGATATGCATTTGAAAAAATACGTGGCGATTTAAAATTTGAAAATGCAAATTTAACGACCGAAAATTTAAAAATCAATGGACCTTCAGCAGATTTATTAATTCAAGGCCGTACGGGTATTGAAGCTCAAGACTATGACCAAGTGGTAACCGTGACGCCTCATGTTAGTGGAGGCTTGCCCTGGATTGGTTTAGCGGTGGGTGGGCCGTTAGGTGCAGTAGGAGTGCTCGTCGGTGAGAAAATTGCAAAATCAATTGGTGTGGATGTGAATAAAGTTACTGAAGTTAAATACACTATGAAGGGTAGCTGGCAAGAGCCAGTTATTGAGCCAATAGCTCAGAAAATTGCAGAAAAAAAATCTGTCCCACAAGTTCAAGGCCAGCCGTCACCTGATTCAATACCACGAATAGCGCCTGCGCAAATAGAGCCAAATACAAATCGAATAGAACCCTAGAGGTCTTTCACAGATTTGTATTAGTGGTTTGCTTATATCTCTACTTTAATAGACTGGATTAATGGCAGGTTATGCGATAATGCATCAATCATTAGCAAATCGGTTTTAAAGTATTTTGAGTAAAGTAGCAGCAATCCAAATGGCATCTGGACCTAATGTGGATGCAAATCTACATGAGGCCGGTCGGTTAATTTCTCAAGCAGCAGTAGCAGGCGCTGAACTCATTGTACTACCAGAAAATTTTGCCATTATGGGCATTGAAGAAAGTGACAAAGTAGCAGTACGTGAAGCACACGGTAATGGACCTATTCAAACGTTTTTATCTGATCAAGCGAAGCAGCATAATGCATGGATAGTGGGAGGTACGGTACCTTTGGAATGTGAGGATCCAAATAAAATCCTTGCTGCTTGTCTGGTCTATGACAATAAGGGAAATTTTGTTGAGCGTTATGACAAGATACACATGTTTGATGTTGATTTAGTGGATACGGGTGAAAAATATATCGAATCAGAAACCATTGAATATGGCAGTCTTGATTTAAAAGTAGTTGATTCACCATTTGGAAAAATTGGTTTGGCTGTTTGTTATGATTTGCGTTTTCCAGAATTATTTAGAGGTCTATTGGATCTTGGTGCTGAGCTAATAGTGTTGCCTGCAGCATTTACCGCTGCCACCGGTAAAGCGCATTGGGAAAGTTTGCTTAGAGCGCGCGCAATTGAAAACTTAACGTATATTGTTGCAGCTGGTCAGGGTGGCTATCATTTAAATGGTCGTGCAACCCATGGTGATAGTATGATCATTGATCCTTGGGGAGCGATATTAAACCGTATAGAACATGGTGCCGGTTTTACCCTTGCAGAAATTAATCTTGATTATTTGCAATCAAGACGAAAAACATTTCCGTGCATTCAACATAGAAGAATGACTTAAAATAATTCATAACAAATAATGAAATGGTTTTTTAACTTTTCAATTTAGTAAATATATTATGCACAATTCTCTAGAGCTTGCGAAAAGCAGCATCTTAGATCCTTCTGGCTTAGATGAATCTCATTTATCACAAGCCTTTTCGACATTATTAAACTCATCAGCTGATAGTGGTGATATTTATTTTCAAATGCGTAAGCATGAGGCGTGGTCATTAGAGGATGGTATTGTTAAAGACGCCAGCTACAATATAAGTCAGGGTGTTGGGATACGTGCAATCAAAGGTGATAAATCTGGATTCGCTTACTCCGATGAAATTGTTTTACCAGCTTTAATAGAATCTTGTAAAGCAGCGCGTGCCATTGCTAGAGGAAATCAAAATGGTCAAGTGCAAACTTGGAAATCTAACTCTGGCAATCAACTCTACATGCCAGATAATCCATTAGATTCGATCACTGAAGCTGACAAAGTTAATTTATTACGCTCACTCGATGCTTTAGCTCGCAAACAAGACGACCGTATTAAACAAGTGATGGCATCGATTGCAGGTACACATGAGATAATTTTAGTTGCAAATAGTGATGGCTCAATGGCGGCAGACATAAGGCCGTTAGTTAGATTAAATGTTTCAGTGATTGTTGAAGATAATGGTCGCTTGGAGCAGGGTAGCGCCGGTGGCGGTGGCCGCGTAGGTTATGACGTTTTTACTCAAGAAAATCATGCGCATTCATATGTACATGAAGCCGTGCGTATGGCGCTATTAAATTTAGAAGCTGTCGAAGCACCAGCGGGAGAAATGGATATCGTCTTAGGTCCAGGTTGGCCAGGTGTATTGCTTCATGAAGCGATAGGTCATGGTTTAGAGGGAGACTTCACGCGTAAAGAGACTTCTGCATTTAGTGGCCGTATAGGCGAGCGAGTAGCAAGTAAAGGTGTAACCGTAGTGGATGACGGCACCTTGGAAAAACGTAGAGGTTCGCTAAGTATCGATGATGAAGGTACAACGACACAATGTACGACATTAATAGAAGATGGAATATTGAAAGGCTTCATGCAAGATAAGCTTAATGCAAAGCTTTCAAACACCGAGCCAACAGGTAATGGTAGGCGTGAATCTTATGCACATTTACCTATGCCACGTATGACCAATACCTATATGTTGGCTGGAGAACACGATCCTGGTGAAATAATAAGTTCTGTTGATTCCGGTTTTTATGCAGTGAATTTTGGCGGAGGGCAAGTAGATATTACTTCTGGAAAATTTGTTTTTTCTGCATCCGAAGCTTATTTAATTGAAAAAGGTAAGGTAACAAAACCAGTTAAAGGCGCAACCTTAATTGGTGATGGACCAGACGTTCTCACGCGCGTCAGCATGATAGGGAACGACCTAAAGCTTGATGAAGGCGTAGGTACTTGCGGTAAAGAAGGCCAAAGTGTGCCTGTAGGGGTTGGGCAGCCCACTCTACGTATCGATGGCATTACGGTAGGCGGCACCTCTAAATAACAATTAACTGTAGTTACTTAAATGAAAGTTCAACCGTCCCCATATACAAAAGATAAATTAGAAGACTTAGTCCAATCTTGTTTAGCTGAAGCTAAGCAACAAGGTGCAACAAGTGCTGAGGCAAGTATAAACGTTGAGCATGGTTTGTCTGTAACCGCACGTTTGGGTGAGGCAGAAACATTGGAGCATCACAATGATCGCGGCTTAGGTATAACTATTTATATGGGCCAGAAAAAAGGTAGTGCTAGCACTACTGATTTTGAGCCTTCAGCAATAAAAGATGCAGTAACAGCAGCCTGTAATATTGCTAGTTTTACTGAAGAAGATGATTGTGCAGGTTTGGCGGATGCCAAGCTTATGGCGACTGAGATGCAAGATTTAGAGCTTGATCATCCTTGGGGTATATCACCAGAAGAAGCACTTGAGGTGGCGATAGAGTGCGAAAATGCCGCGCGTGATGTTGATAAAATTTCAAATTCTGAAGGTGCTTCATTGACTACATCACGTGGCACTACGATTTACGCGAATTCACATAATTTTGTAGGTAGTTACAGCTCAACCCGGCACAACTTGTCTTGTGTTGTCATTGCAGAACAAGATGGCAATATGCAAAGAGATTATTGGTATGCAACTACACGTGATCCACAGCATCTAGATTCTGCGGAGAGTATTGGCAAAAAAGCGGCAGAGAGAACCGTAAGTCGACTTGGCTCACGTAAAATATCTACACAAACTACACCGGTAATTTTTGAAGCTAATATGGCGCGATCATTGTTATCGCATTTTATTTCAGCGGTTAGTGGTAGCTCTTTATACCGCAAAGCCTCATTTTTGATTGATCACCTAGATAAGCAGGTTTTTTCTGATTCCATTACCATCACTGAAGATCCATTTATTAGAAGTGGTTTTGGTAGTAGCTCATTTGATATGGAAGGAGTAGCAACAAAAGCACGCACGTTAGTTGAAAGTGGTGTGTTGAAAGGCTATGTCTTAAGTAGCTATTCAGCTAGAAAGCTAGCCATGCATACTACCGGCAATGCAGGTGGAGTGCATAATTTAGAGCTGCAAGCAGGCAAGAAAAATTTAGATCAACTGGTTAATCAAATGCAAAAAGGGTTGTTAATAACAGAGTTGATTGGCCATGGAGTAAATACGGTAACGGGTGATTATTCGCGTGGAGCCGTAGGTTATTGGGTTGAGGATGGTGAAATACAATATCCAGTAGATGAGATTACCATTGCTGGAAATTTAAAGGATATGTATCAAAGTATTGTTGAAGTTGGTAATGATATAGATCGACGTAGCAATATAATTACACCGTCACTTTTAGTCGACAACATGATGGTTGCAGGCAGCTAGATAGATAATTAATTTGAAGATTCTTCATTTAACCATTTAACGCTTGTGATTCGAATAGAGACATCTAATTTTTCATTTTCAAATTTATCCAACTTTACCGGTATATAATTAAGTTCTTCTGCGTACCATCCTAGGTAAGTGGTTTTTTTGTCATTATCTTTTTTGCGCACATATTTATTTGCGTTAAATTTTCCGATTTTTGTTTCAATTAATTCAGTACTTTCTAGTTGATATTTATATTCTTTAATTCTGCCTTTAGAAATTACTGAATAGATATTGGTAGACACATCTGCATCTGGTTCACGCATCAATAATAATTGAGCAGAGTAGTTATCAAAGGTGTATTCAGGGGCATCTAATTCATCATTTCTGCCTTTGTATTTAACTGCAACTTTGTTGTTATTCCAATCAAAAACGTAATGTTCGTTTCGATCTTTATCGCTATTTTTCATAACATGGGTGAATTCAACCGTATGGTAGTTATTGTCGATTAATTTTAAAATCGCACGATCAGTTACGACCTGATCGCCAAGAAATAGTGCTGCCATGCCTACAGGTTTGGTAATCGATTCATAAATTAGTTCGTCACCAACTTTTTTCAGGCTAACATTCATTTTACCAACACGCATGGACCCTTTATGAACATCATATGTGGCTTCAAATTCTGGTGGTAGATTGCTTTCGTTGAGCACCGATGTCGGATTACTCCAAGCTGGTTGAGCCAAGATATATACAGCAATGAATGTAAGAATTATTTTTTCCATTGTGAATCTTCTATTTCAATAAGGCTTCATATTCAGGGGAAAGCAATAGGGTTTGTTTGAGCGGTAAATTGTCAACGTGAACTTTCCCCGCTTTAAGCTCTAGGTGTTTATCGCAAAACCATTTCACGGCGAGCGGGTAAATGATGTGTTCTTTCTCCAATACGCGTGCTGCTAAAGATTCTGCACTATCTGTCTTTTCTACAGGTACCTTTGCTTGAATTATTAAAGGCCCATCATCTAATTCAGCAGTAACAAAATGTACTGAACAACCATGTTCGTTTTCTCCGGCTTTTAAGGCGCGAACATGAGTGTGTAACCCTGGATATTTGGGTAATAGGGAGGGATGAATATTCAATATATTATTTGGGTATTCATTAATAAAAGTTGGGCTGAGTACACGCATAAATCCCGCCAAAATGATTAGCTTAATATTATAGACCTCTAGAGTTCTAACGAGTTCCACATCAAAGGCTTCGCGTGAGTCATGTTTACTATGCTCAATGATATGGGTGGGGATATTTGCTTGTTGTGCGCGTACCAATCCATAAACATCAGGGTTATTGCTTATTACGCAAGCAATGCTGGCATTTATATTGCGTTGATCAATATGATCAATAATCGATTGTAAGTTGCTGCCACCGCCAGAAATTAGAACAGCTATTTTGCATGTTTGATCTGGTTCGGCTTTTGACACAGATTTATTACAGAGAAACTTTTTGATCTGAAGACGACTTTTTAATTTCGCCAATTTTCATAGCCTGGTGACTGCTTTCTTCACTGAGCTTAATGGCTTCTTTTGCTTGGTCTTCAGGTAATACAACCAACATGCCTATGCCACAGTTAAAAACTCGTAGCATTTCTTCGTTATCAACCAGACCCATTTTTTGTAGCCAATCAAATACAGTAGGACGTTTCCAGCTATTGGTATCAATTTCTGCAAGAAAGCCATCAGGCATTACTCGTGGAACATTTTCTGTTAGTCCACCACCCGTTATATGACATAAGCCATGAATATCAAACTTATCAATTAGGGATAAAACGACATTGGTATAAATAATGGTGGGCTGTAAGAGTAATTCACCTAAGTTTTTACCATCAATCATTTCATCTAGTGAAGTATTTGTAGTTTCGACGATCTTGTTTACAAGAGAAAATCCATTGGAGTGAATACCGCTAGAGGGAAGGCCAATAATTACATCACCATCATTGATTTTGCTGCCATCAATCAACTTGCTGCGTTCTACAACTCCAACGCAAAATCCAGCTAGGTCATATTCACCTGCATCATACATGCCAGGCATCTCAGCAGTTTCGCCACCAATCAATGCGGCCCCCGACTGTCGACAACCTTCAGCAATGCCTTCGACAACGACTCTAGCTTCATCAACAGATAATTTGCCGGTCGCAAAGTAGTCTAAGAAGAACAGAGGTTCTGCACCTTGCACGATGACGTCATTTACACACATTGCGACCAAATCGATACCAATGGTTGTGTGTTGCTTAAGTTGTTGGGCTAGGCGTAATTTCGTGCCTACACCATCCGTTCCAGAGACTAAAATAGGTTCCTGGTATTTATCTTTTTGAAGTGCAAATAGGCCGCCAAAGCCACCTATGCTCGACATAACCTCAGGTCGGTGCGTAGAACGTATCGCCGGTTTAATGAGATCAACGAGTTTATTTCCAGCATCGATATCGACACCAGCGTTTTTGTAGCTAAGACCCATGTATTTATTTGCTTAAGTGTGTGTTGTAACTAATTGAAATTATTGAATACGAATTAGATGTTTAATGTCAGCATAGAGTCGCTTAGAATTACCATTGCTTCGTTATTCGGTTACTTATACCATCAGAATGACAATAATAAAAAGCATTTTCAATTGTGTATAAGCGCGGATTGTATTACCCAATGCATTGTTTTACGAGTGGAGTTGAGACATAACATGTCTTATTGGAGATTTATACCAAACCTGATTACTTTGGTACGCTTCGCGGCGGTGCCTCTGCTGGTGTGGTGGTTATTTGATAACCAATTCAATAACGCTTTATTGCTATTTTTATTGATGGGTCTGTCTGATGCCTTGGATGGATACTTGGCAAGATCCTTTAATTGGAAGACTACTCTGGGATCATATCTAGATCCTGCAGCTGATAAGGTAATGCTTATTAGCTCCTACATAGCCTTGGGCGCATTAAATCTTCTGCCTCATTGGTTGGTATTAATTGTCATTATGCGCGATGTTGCGTTGCTTTCCGGTGCGGTCTCCTATGTATCGATGACTAGACGTTTAGAAATTGAGCCGAGCCTTATCAGTAAATTCAATACTTTTGTGCAAATCCTATTGGTACTTGCGGTTATTTATAGTCAAATAAATATTTTTCCAATGATTATTATTCAAACGCTTGTTGGGCTAACTCTGTTTACGACTATTGCAAGTGGGTACGACTATCTAGTTGAAGAGCGCTCAAGAAGAGCATCTAAACAATCCAGTAAGCAAGCGTAAGCTTTTAGTTTTTTACAAATTTGAATGACAACTTCCTGTCTACAGATGCCAATGCAATATTCACTTGATATTGCACTGCCAAAATTTGCAACCTTTGAAACCTTTATCGACACCAGCGATAGTCAACTTCTGTCTGTTCTAAAGCAATTAGCGCAAGAATCATTATCTGAACCTCGCCAATACTTTCTGTGGGGATCGGTTGGTACGGGGAAAACACATCTACTTCAAGCAATTTGTAACCAACTTGTCAGCACTGAGCAAAATGTAATTTATTTACCCATGAAGGAGCTGGTTAATCAACAGGCAACTATCTTAAATGATATGCAGCAATTAGATGTTTTGTGTATAGATGATATAGATGCTGTATTAGGTGATAAAGAATGGGATCGACAATTATTTTTATTAATAAACGAACTGCGTACAAATAATAAAAGTACTGTGATGACTGCAGCACATAATCCGCACGAAGCTATGGTTTCATTTCCAGACTTAGCTTCAAGACTAGTGTGGGGTCCAGTGTATAAACTAGACTTACTAGAAGATGATGAGAAAAGTTGCGCGATTCAAGAACATGCAAAAGTACGTGGTTTAGAAGTATCAGATGAAGTATGTAGTTTCTTGCTTAAGCGTTTTCCACGCGACTTAAGCAAACTTATAGGATTGCTAGATAAGCTTGACGAAGCGTCTTTAATTCAGCAAAAAAAGGTTACCGTGCCTTTTGTAAAATCAGTTTTAAATATTAATTAAAGCGATAAAGTGGCGACTCGTTTGCCCAGTGCAAAACACAATTTCTTTTCTTCTTCACTAAGTTTGTTTTTACTTTCAGGCCCTGCTAAATGGCTTGCTCCATAGGGGGTGCCACCGGTATTAGTGCTGAGTAATTCACTTTCACTATAAGGAATGCCGACAATCATCATGCCATGATGTAATAAGGGCAACATCATAGAGAGCAGAGTGGTTTCTTGTCCGCCGTGTAAGCTTGAAGTAGAGGTAAACAATCCCGCAGGTTTATCAATCAGTGCACCGGATAACCATTGCGGGCTGGAGCTATCCAAAAAGTATTTAAGCGGTGCGGCCATATTTCCAAATCGAGTTGGACTCCCCATCAGTAAACCATTGCATTGCTCAAGATCAGTAGGTTCGGCATAGGGGTGTCCTTCTTCTGGAATGCTGTCATCAATAGCTTCACAGGTAGTAGAGACAGGTGCTACGGTGCGAAGTTTAGCCTCTGTACCTTCTACAGAGTTCACGCCTCTCGCAATATGCTGTGCCATATCTTTGGTGGCACCGTAGCGTGAATAATATAAGACTAAAATATTTTTCATTATAAAATATCCAGAATATTTTCAGGAGGCCTACCAATTGCAGCTTTGTCATTGTGAACCACGATAGGGCGTTCAATTAGTATTGGAAACTTCATCATGGCATTGAGGATATCCTCCTCAGAAGAGGTGTCACTTAAACCGGCTTCTTGATAAGCACCTTCGTGCTTCCTAAGTAATTGGTCAGCAGATATGCCTAGTTTAGTGAGAATCTCTGTGAGTTCTGCTTTTGAAGGGGTCGATTGTAGGTATTCGACAACTTCAGGTTCTGTCTCTTTTTCATTCAATAGCTCTAACGTCATACGACATTTCGAGCATTGAGGATTGAAATAGATAACGGTCTGATTCGTACCCATTACGGCTTTTTCTCCTGTATAAATCCGGTTATATTTAGTTGGTCTAAAATAGACTAAGATTAAATTTGATTGTATAGATCAATATAATAAAGCAATCAGGTTTCCAAGTTTTAAGCAATTGTCGAGCTATTGCCACAGATTTTTTAAAATATCCCACTTATGCCAATTTACGAATATCAATGCCAAGTATGTGAGGCTGTTCATGAGGCCCTGCAAAAGATAAGTGACCCTCTATTAAAGAAGTGTCCCGAATGCGGAAAACCAAAGCTTAAGAAATTAGTTTCTGCGCCGAGTTTCAGGTTGAGTGGCACAGGTTGGTATGAGACCGATTTCAAAACAGACAATGACAAAAAGCGCAATCTTGCCTCGGACGATTCTCAAAAGGAAAGCCAAAAAGAAAGCCAAAAGGAAGGCAAAAAGAAATCCGATGCTAGTGATAGCAAGTCAAAAGATAGTAAATCAAAAACGGATAGCAAGGCGACAGATAAAAAAGCCACAGCAGATAAGCCTAAAGCCAAATCAAAAAAGACCAAATAGCAGGCCAAATCATAGATAGGTTGCAGACTGACCATCATTAGCTATATTGCATAGGCCTTATGTTGCCCCGTATATTGCATAGAATAGTTCCAAAACGTACTATTCGCCGCTTGTAATACATATATATAAGGTAAGGAATGAGAAGTCATTATTGTGGCCAGGTCACCGAAAAACTGATCGATCAAGAAGTATCTGCTTGCGGTTGGGTAAATAAGAGACGTGATCACGGTGGGGTCATCTTTATTGACCTTCGAGATCGAGAAGGCATCTTGCAAGTCGTTTTTGATCCAGACACTCCCGAAATATTCGCGTTGGCCGAGCAAATTCGTAACGAATTTGTGTTGCATATTAAAGGCCGTGTGCGCATGCGACCTGAAGGTACAATTAATTCAGATCTGCCTACCGGGCAAATAGAAGTACTTGCAAAGTCCTTAGAAGTTTTAAATGAATCCGATACACCGCCATTCCAATTAGACGATGATGATGTGCATGAAGAAAATCGATTGAAATATCGATATGTAGATTTACGTCGGCCATTCATGCAAGAGCGTATTCGTACCAAAGCAAAAGTTGCCAGCGGTATTCGAAACTTTTTAGACGATAACGGTTTTTTAGATATTGAGACACCAATTCTTACTAAGGCCACACCAGAAGGTGCACGTGACTACTTAGTGCCAAGTCGAACGCAGCCAGGTTCATTTTTTGCGTTACCGCAGTCACCGCAGTTGTTTAAACAACTTTTAATGATGAGTGGTTTTGATCGTTACTATCAAGTAGTGCGTTGTTTCCGCGATGAAGATTTGCGTGCCGACCGTCAACCAGAATTTACTCAGTTAGATATCGAAACCTCATTCATGAGTCAAGATGAAATCATGAGCATTATGGAAACCATGATGCGTGAATCATTTAAAGAAAATTGTAATGTTGATTTTGTTAATCCATTTCCAAGGATGACTTATGCAGATGCGATGCATCGTTTTGGAAGTGATAAGCCTGACTTACGCATTCCGCTTGAGTTTATAGATATAACCAACTTAATGAAAACGGTTGAATTTAAAGTATTCAATGCACCTGCAAACGACGAAGAAAGTCGTATTGCAATGCTTAAGGTTCCAAATGGCTCAAAAATTTCACGCAAAGAAATTGACGGCTATACCGATTATGTTGGGCAATACGGTGCAAAAGGTTTGGCTTACATTAAATGCAACGATGTAAGTGATCTGAAAGAAGGCTTGCAGTCGCCAATATTAAAATTCTTACCAGAAGAAACCATTCAGCAACTAGTTGAAGTTTCAAAAGCAGAGAATGGCGATTTGTTATTCTTTGGTGCAGACAAGAAGGTTGTAGTAAATGCAGCGTTGGGTGCATTGCGTGTAAAGATTGGTCATGACTTAAATATGGTAGAAGAAGGTTGGAAACCACTATGGGTAGTCGACTTCCCGATGTTTGAATGGGATCAAGATGCAAAACGCTGGTCAGCATTACATCATCCATTTACTGCGCCAGATTTTTCAGACTCGCAAAAGCTAATCGACAATCCTGGCGAAGCCTTGTCACAAGCCTACGACATGGTATTAAACGGCACTGAAGTCGGTGGCGGTTCAGTGCGTATTCATAAACAAGATATGCAAGCTGCAGTATTTAAAGTGTTGGGTATAGAAGAACAAGAAGCGGAAGAAAAATTTGGCTTCTTACTAAAAGCGCTAAAATTCGGCGCACCACCACATGGTGGTATCGCATTCGGTTTAGATCGCTTAGTAATGTTAATGACAGGTAGCCAGTCTATTCGTGATGTGATTCCATTCCCTAAAACACAAAATGCGACTTGTATGCTCACCGATGCACCTGCAGATGTAAGTGAACGTCAATTGAAAGAACTGCATATTCGCAAGCGTGTTTCGAAATCTGAAAAGAGTTAAGCATATGTACTTCTATGTACATCAGACTCGATTAGTTTTTACTGTTTGGTTCTTGTATTAAAATCCAAGGTCTAATCACTACAGTCCACACGTCTGCATTGTCTTTTTCCCATTCAATAGCTTGTTGGTCGAAGTTTTTTGCTATCAGTCCAGTTACCATCCATTGTTTAATTTGATCTGCATCGTCTATAGAGATGGTATAGCCGACTTCAACCAAGTCTAGAGTATTGCTTACTAAGATGAGGGTGCCTTGCGCGTAAAATCTTTCCAGTTCTTTCCAGGGTGCTTTTGCGGTTTCGCTAACAATTTTGGCTTTTTCTCGTAGAATGAATTCTTCTAGTTGATCTTTTGGTTGATCTTCTTGCTGGTCTTTTGCCTGGTCATTTTCTTGATCCATTGAGAATTACCAAACAAATCTTAGTAGGCTTGTTCGTTTTCTAGTAATTCGCGTACATCGTAGGCAGCAGGTTGTTGCTGAATATCAGATGAGGAAGAGAATTGCTTGGCTTCTTTAGAGTTTGGAAATTGCTGTACTAATAAAAGTTTGTATTGGTTTGCTTGGTCTGGTTTTCCATTTGCATCATTGATTTGTGCGCCTAGCAAAAGTGTTTTAGGGGTGGGTTGAGCCACTTTTTCATATTCTTGCAATAACTTATAAGCATTGTCGTAGCTATAGTTACCATATTGGATTTTAGCAAGTTGATACCACGGTACGGGAGACTTTGGGTTGATTTTTAATGCAGCACTAAAATAGTTAGTGGCTTTCACTTTGTCTGGTATCCCTAATACACATAGTCCTGCATTAGTGAGTGCCACATCGGGTTGAGCATTATTCATATTTTTAGCTGCAGCAACATAAATTTTCTCAGCTTCTAACGGTTTGTCGTGTTTACATAGAAAGCTTGCGTAGTTGGTTTGTGCCGCAGAATGATTGGGGTCATGTGATAAAGCGCGTTTGAAATATCGTTCGGCTTGTTCAGTTTGGCCATTCTTATTATAAATCAGGCCGGCTACAGTATAAGCATCGGCAGACTTGGGGTTGAGTTCTAAAGCTTTCTTTACAGATGCCAATGCCGCGTCTAATCTGCCAGCATTCATATATTGCACGGCTTGGATAACATATCCCTCATCTTGTACTTCAGTATTTGGTGGTGTGCTTGCGCAGGATGTGAGTAAGCCAATGAGTGTGATGGCAATTAAAATACAGGGTAAACGCTTAGGAAAAATCTGTGTTTTATCTGTACACTTTAACGATGGGAACATAATAAGTTTCTTGTAAAGCCTGTTATAAAATACTAATTTATCTAGTTTTAAATGGAATATAAACGACCAGAATCTGTACTTGTCTTAGTATACACGCAAGCCAGTGAAGTCTTGATGCTGCGACGCAAATATCCTAATGACTTTTGGCAGTCGGTTACTGGAAGCCTTGAGTTGGATGAGAGTCCTCAGCAGGCTGCGCTGCGTGAATTACAAGAAGAAACGGGTATTTCTGGAAACCCGCTTCACGATTGTGAGTTTTCCCAAAATTTTGAGATTTATACTATTTGGCGTGAACGCTATGCCCCTGGAGTGACCGAAAATAAAGAACATGTGTTTGCTATAGAGCTTCCTGAAAAAATTGATATTCAGTTGGACCCTAGAGAGCACGAAGAGTTTATTTGGTTATCGAAGCAAGAGGCAGGTGATTTGGCGTTCTCACATACCAATAAAGAAGCCATTAAGCGCTGGGTTCCCTAAGCAAGGTAATAATCATGGAACGGTTCTATAATTCAGTGCCATCCAAGGTTGATTGTTAACTTAAATATTGTATTAAGATAATGCGCGAAGTTGTTGTTTGTACACATGGTATTTGGATGAATGGCTGGGTGATGAAACCTCTATCGCGTTATTTAAGTACCCATGGGCATGAGTGTGTGGAGTACTCCTATAAGAGTGTTAGACGCAGCCCTAAAGAAAATGCTCAGATGCTGGGCAAATTTGTTCAACAATTAGATGCTGATATCGTACATTTTGTGGCCCATAGCTATGGCGGACTCATTCTTCTGCATTATTTTCAAATGTTTGATGCGGCGAAGCCAGGTAGGGTCGTCATGTTAGGATCGCCGCTAACCGGTAGTGGTGTAGCAAAGCATTTATCAAAAAACAATTTGTTAAAAAATAATATCTTAGGAGCAAGTTCTAAGTCTTTACTTGGGAGCGCGCCTAATTGGAAAGGTACGCATCCTCTGGCGGTTATTGCGGGTACTAAAGGCTATGGTGTAGGTCAAATGCTAGGTGCTTCATTGGATAAGCCTAATGATGGCACAGTAGCGGTATCTGAAACCAAAGTGAGTAACTGTACCGTGCATATCCAGGTGCCCTATAGTCATACTGGTTTACTGCTATCAAAAAATGTGGCAACACTGGTAGATGAGTTTATTCGCACTGGAGATTGTCATTAACAAAATTATCCATTTTAACTTTGCTCATTTTATCTAAGCCTATCCTTTATATAAGGGTGGTCTACTAATGAGGATGAAAGTGCTAAAATACTGCCGTTGATTTGGGAGAGCTTTGCTATGCCTACTCAAGGTATATCGAAGGTAGAAAACTAGAGGAGTTTCAATGGCGGGTCATAGTAAATGGGCCAATATCCAGCATCGTAAAAAAGCGCAAGATGCTAAGCGCGGGAAGTTATTCACCCGATTTATTCGCGAGATCACAGTAGCCGCTCGTATGGGTGGCTCAGATATGGATGCTAATCCACGTCTGCGTCTTGCTGTAGACAAAGGCCTATCCGCAAACATGAACAAGGATACGGTGGAGCGTGCCATTAAGCGTGGCGCGGGTGAGCAGGATGGCGATGATTATGAGGAAATTCGTTACGAGGGTTACGGACCTGGCGGTAGCGCAATTTTAGTGGACTGTATGACAGACAACCGTAACCGGACAGTCGCAGAAGTGCGTCATGCTTTTACCAAATTTAATGGCAACATGGGCACGTCAGGTTCGGTTGCCTACATGTTTGAGAAGATGGGCGTTATACAGTTTGCACCTGGGACGGATGAAGATGCGGTAATGGAAGCGGCGTTAGATTCTGGTGCTGAAGATGTCGTCACCTCGGATGATGGCAGTATTGAAGTATTAACGTCCCCTGAAGAATTTATAAACGTTAAAGATGCTTTGGTTGCTGCAGGTCTAGAAACTGTAGAGGCTGAGCTTACAATGCGCGCAGAAAATAGAGCTTCTTTATCAGATAAGCACGGTGAAACTATGTTGAAGCTTTTGGACATGTTGGATGAGCTTGATGATGTGCAAAATGTTTTCTCTAATGCCGATATACCAGATTCAGTTTACGAGGCTGTTGCGTAGAGTATTGCATGCAATACAACGTGCCTGAAAAGAAAGACAACATGATTCGAATCTTGGGTATAGACCCTGGATTACAAATAACAGGCTTTGGAATCATTGAAAGCGATGGTAGAACGAGCCGTTATATTCATAGTGCAAACATTCGCGCTAAAAATACCAAAGAGGGTGATGTAACCATCCCGCACCGTTTAGGTATTATTTTTAGTAAATTGTCAGAAGCGATTGAACAATTTCAACCAGATGAGGTGGCGGTTGAAGAGGTGTTTATTAATAAAAATGCATCTTCTTCTTTAAAGCTGGGTCATGCACGCGGTGCTGCCATCTGTGCAGCAGTACATCAACGTGTTCCGGTGAGCGAATATAGTGCACGTTCTGTGAAACAAGCTGTAGTAGGAAATGGTGCGGCCAATAAAGATCAAATCCAGCACATGGTGCTTCGTTTGCTTGGCTTGCGTGGAGAGTTGCAAGCAGATGAGGCAGATGCATTAGCGGTAAGTTTATGCCATGCGCATACTGCTTTAATGCTTAATAGCAGACGGACTTCTAGCAAATCAATTGTTGAGAGTATTGCATGAGGTTTTTTCGTGACACTAGGTTCATAAGGCTGAGCTCATGATCGGTCGTTTGCAGGGCGAGATCATTGAAAAGCAAGCGCCGCATCTTCTATTAGAGGTTAACGGTGTAGGTTACGAATTAGAAGCACCTATGTCTACGTTTTACGAATTACCGGAGTGCGGCCAGTCGGTGATGTTGCATACTCATTTAATGATTCGTGACGATGCGCATACACTTTATGCATTTAAACAAGTGCATGATCGAAGTTTGTTTCGTAATTTATTAAAAGTGAATGGTGTGGGAGCCAAAATGGCGTTGGCTATTTTATCTGGTATGGATTCGAATGCTTTTGCGCAATGTATTCATCATGGCGATGTGGATTCACTTGTGAGAATACCGGGAGTTGGCAAAAAGACTGCGGAGCGGTTAATTTTAGATATGCGCGATCGATTAGATAAAGAAGTTACCTTACAAGTTACCAGTAATGGTAAAAATGGAAATGGCGTAAATGGGTTTGTGCAAGATCCGATTGCAGATGCGGTTTCAGCATTAGTCTCGTTGGGTTATAAGCCGAACGAAGCAAGTCGAATGGTGGGCAATGTCGATACAAAGAGTCAAAACAGTGAAGATATTATTCGTCAAGCACTTAAAACCAGCATGTCGTAAAACAGACCAAGTTAATTAAAAATTCATGGCCAATACAAATATTGAACTAGAAGAATCACGCATCGTCGACACCCATGTTGAAAAAGAAGAGGTGGTTGCAGAGAACGCAATTCGGCCCAGTCAACTTTGTGATTACATTGGCCAAGAAAAAGTTTGTGAGCAAATGGAAATATTTATTTCTGCAGCTAAACAACGCCAAGAATCTTTAGATCATGTCTTAATATTTGGGCCGCCAGGTTTAGGTAAAACAACGCTTTCACATATTGTTGCGAACGAGATGCAAGTAAATATGCGTCATACATCTGGCCCAGTGTTAGAGCGGCCAGGTGATTTGGCTGCGATCCTTACTAATTTAGAACCGCATGATGTGTTGTTTGTAGATGAAATCCATCGTTTAAGTCCAGTAGTAGAGGAAGTTTTATATCCTGCCATGGAAGATTTTCAATTGGATATTGTGATTGGAGAAGGGCCCGCAGCGCGTTCGATTAAATTAGACCTCCCTCCATTTACATTAGTGGGTGCCACAACACGTGCAGGACTGCTTACATCTCCATTACGCGATCGATTTGGAATTGTGCAACGACTTGAGTTTTACAATACAGAAGAACTAGCAACCATTGTCCGACGTTCTGCAAAAATATTAGATGTGAAACTCAATGATGATGGTGCTATACAGATCGCGAAACGCTCTAGAGGTACGCCTAGAATTGCGAATCGTTTATTACGTCGCGTGCGTGATTATGCGCAAGTTAAAGCCGATGGAGTAGTGACAAGTAAAATTGCAAATGCTGCTCTAGATATGCTGAGTGTGGATGAACACGGCTTTGATAATATGGATAGGAGGTTGTTGCTTGCGGTGATTGAAAAATTTGAAGGTGGGCCTGTAGGCGTGGATAGTTTGGCTGCAGCTATTGGCGAAGAGCGAGGCACTATTGAAGATGTCATTGAACCGTTTTTAATTCTTAAAGGTTTCATGATGCGTACACCACGTGGTCGTGTGGCAACGGGGCATGCATACCGTCATTTTGGAATTAAAATCCCGCAACATAATTTAGGTTCATCAGAAACAGATTCTAGTGAAGATCTGTTCTCATCTACATCCAGTGAAACTACCCAATAAAGTTAACCAATAAATTAATTAAGAAAAGCTCATTTACGATTAATGAAGCCCTTTTTATGGCATACACGCGTTTACTATGAAGACACCGATGCAGGTGGAGTGGTGTATTACGCAAATTATTTAAAATATATGGAGCGGGCCAGAACCGAGTGGTTGCGGGCATTGGGAGTGGAGCAAGATGTGTTGATAAAAGAACTGAACGTTTTGTTTGCGGTACGGTCAGTAACTATAGAATATAAGAAGCCTGCGAGATTTAATGATGCTTTGGCAGTGAGTGTGGAGACTCATGTGCTTAAACCGGCAAGTATTACATTCAAGCAAGACGTAAGCCAACAAGGTGATGAAACAAATTTATTTACTACAAGTGAAGTGAATGTTGTTTGTTTGAATGCAAGTGATTTTTCACCTAATCCCATTCCTAAAAATTTATATAAAGTTATTCAATCAGGGGAAGTATAACAATGACGACTGATACCAGTATTTTAGGCTTGATAATGGAAGCCAGCCTGGTGGTGCAACTGGTGATGCTGATTTTGCTTATTGCATCGGTCATTTCATGGACCATGATGGTTAGCAAGTGGAAAATTATTCGCGATGCTCGTAATAATGCAGATAAATTTGAAGATCAATTTTGGTCAGGAACGGACTTAGCCGCACTGTATGAAAAAATTAGAGTAAAAAAAGATCCTACAGGTATGGAGCATATTTTTCTTGCCGGGTTTAAAGAATATGTACGTTTGCATCGCCAGCAACGCGTTTCACCGGAAGCGATCACCGATACTGCTTTGCGATCGATGAAAGTTGCGATGGCGCGAGAAGTGGAAGCGCTGGAACACTATCTTTCATTTTTAGCTACGGTAGGTTCTACCGCTCCCTATATTGGTTTGTTTGGAACGGTATGGGGAATTATGAATTCATTCCGCGCGTTGAGTGATGTGCAACAAGCCACACTTTCAGCAGTGGCGCCTGGTATAGCAGAAGCGCTGATCGCAACTGCAATGGGATTGTTCGCGGCCATTCCTGCTGTCATTGCATATAACCGTTATTCCACTGATGTAGAACGTTTAATAATGCGCTATGACAATTTTGTTGAAGAATTTACAGCTTTATTGCAACGCCAAGCCTTAACAAAAGATATGGATATGCAGGCGCGTGGATAAACTTATGCATAAACGGGTGATTTAGCATGGCCTATGTTGGCATTAAGCGTCGCAAGCGCATGGCAGAGATCAACGTAGTTCCATACATTGATGTAACGTTGGTATTGCTGGTAATTTTTATGGTTACTGCGCCATTATTTCATCAAGGGGTTGAGGTAGATCTACCTTCTGCTCCTGCGAAACCATTGGAAAAAATCGACGAAAATCAAGAACCTCTGATAATTTCAGTGGATCGAGCAGGCAAAGTATTTGTGAATAAATCCGATACACCAAGGGAGCCCGTGGCGGATGAGTTTTTTAGAAACCAAATCGAAGAAATACTATCTAAAGAGGCAAGTCCCGTATATGTGCGGGGTGATAATGGTGTGGATTATGGTCGTGTCGTTACGGTGATGGTGATGTTGCAACAAGCAGGCGCTGAGAATGTTGGATTGATTACTGATCCCACTGTCTCTGATTCCACCATGTCTGACTTAACTGTGAAAGAACTTGATCCTTTATAGGTTATGGCTAAATTCAAGCGACATTTGCCAATGTCGGCGACAATTGCGATTGTTGTTCATGTGGCGATCATATTGCTATTGGTGGTTGGCTTTCAATTCAAGAGTGATCGAAAAGCTAATCCACTAGATAATATCAATACGATTAACGCCACGGTTATTAGTTCTGAAAAATTTGATGATAAAAAGCTATCTAAAGAGAGCGAGCAACAAAAGAAGCAGCAAGAAATTAAGCAAAAACTAGAAGAAGAAAAAAAACAACTTCAAGCTGAATTAGAGATAGAAAAGAAGAAAGCTGAGGAAATGCAAAAGGAAGCGGAAGCTGAACAGCAAAAAGTAGAAGAAATTAAAAAACAAGCTGCTGTAGAAAAGCAGCGTTTAGAAGAAGAATCTAAAAAGCAAGCTGCGGCTGAAAAAAAACGCTTAGAAGAGGAAGTAAAAGAGCAAGCTGAACTGGAGCAGAAAAAAGCTCAGGAAGCGAAAAAATTAGCGGAGCAAAAAAAGGCAGAAGAAGCTAAGAAATTAGCTGAAGAGAAAAAGCGTAAAGATGCAGAGACAAAAAAACTAGCAGCAGAAGAAAAGAAACGTAAAGAAGCTGAAAAGTTAGCCGCAGAAAAAGCAGCAGAACAAGAGCGTTTGGCAAAGATACTAGAAGCAGAAGAAGCTGAAATAAATGCCGCGGAAGCGGAAGCGCAACGTGCTGCTAAAGCGCGTGCAATGAGTAGGGATATAGCGATTTATCAGGACGCAATACGCAGTAGGATACAAAGTCGCTGGCGTAAGCCAATAAGTGAACAGCCAGAGGCTTGGTGTAAAGTTTATGTGCGTCAAGCACCTGGAGGATATGTGGAAGATGTAGTAGTAGAGCAATGTACTGGTGATGAAGCATTTCGTCGTTCAGTTGAGGAGGCGGTTTGGAAATCTGATCCATTACCAGAACCACCAACACCTGATCTGTTTGATCGAGATTTACGTTTTAAATTTATACCGGAGATTTAATGAAAACTTTTGTTAGAGTAATGGCCTTGGGTATGTTTCTTTTTATGGGGCAAAGTGCATATGCAGTTTTAGAAATTGAAATTACTCAAGGTGTTGAAGGCGCGTTGCCGATAGCGATTACTGTTTTTGCTGGCGATACTTATTCCGCACCAGAAGCAATCGAAACTATTGTTCGAAATGATTTAGCAAGAAGTGGGTTTTTTGATGTGCTCGACAAACAGCGTTTTCCTCAAGTGGCAGTTAACTCATCACAGTTAAATTTTAAGGCTTGGCGTGATACTGGAGTAGAGAGTTTATTGCTTGGAAAAATTATTCAGGCAGGTGAGGGTCAATATCGCATTGAATTTCAGTTAATCGATTTAATCAGAAAGAAAAGATTATTAGGTAATGTGATTCCGGCTGGCACTAAAGACGTACGCAAAGTTGGGCATAAAATTAGCGATTTGGTTTTTGAAACTTTAACGGGTATACGAGGTGCATTCAGTACTCGTGTAGCGTATGTAAGTACGATAAGCCAAGGCGATTCAAAAAAATATGTATTACAAATTGCGGATGCGGATGGTTATAACGCTCGAACTATTTTTTCTTCCAGCAAACAAATTTTGTCTCCAGCCTGGTCTCCAGATGGTTCGCGCCTAGCCTATGTTTCATTTGAAAGTGGCAACTCAGCGATATATATACAAGATATAATTCAAGGTACGCGTGCAAAAGTATCTGCAAAAAAAGGCATCAATAGTGCGCCCTCCTGGTCTCCAAATGGAAGGCAATTAGCGCTAACCTTATCAGCTGCTGGCAGTCCTGATATCTATATATTGGATATAGCGGCAAAGAATTTAAAGCGACTCACAAGTGGCCCTGCGATCGATACCGAACCGAGTTGGATGCCAGACGGAAAAACTTTATTATTCACTTCTGATCGAAGTGGAGGTCCACAGATATATCAGGTATCAGCCAATGGAGGAAAAGCTCAACGGCTGACGTTTGATGGCAAGTATAATGCTGCCGCAGATGTCTCACCAGATGGTCGTTATCTTGCCTTGGTGAACAATAGTGGTAATGGGTTTCGCGTAGCGGTTATGGATATGCAATCAAAGGCTATGCGAGTCATTAGTAATGGTAATTTAGATGAAGGGCCTAGTTTTGCACCTAATGGAAGTATGATTATGTTTGCAACTTCTGATCAGGGTCGTGGAGTTTTAGCTGCCGTAAGTGCAGATGGGAGAGTTAAACAGAAACTACGTTTAACCGAAGGCGATGTGCGTGAACCGTCATGGTCACCATTTCGTTAATTATGTTTCGAAATTTAATCCGTTTCGAATTTTATTTTAGTAACCACAATGAGGAGTGAGTTATGACTAAGCAACTACTTATAGTATTTTTTATAAGTTTATTTTTAACATTGGGTGCATGTAGTTCCAGTACCAAGCAAATGCCTGGCGATGTAATCAGTGATGATTACGAAGGTGGTGATCCTTCTTTAGACGATGCGTCAACAGCAGGTCTTGATGGTGAAGGTGGCTTGACTATGGGTAGCCTTGACGATGTGATTTCCCAATCCGGTAATGTTGTGTATTTTGATTACAACAGTGCTGAAATTCGTGATGAGTCGTTACCATTAATAATGGCGGCTGCAGAGTCACTAAGCACTAATCCGGCATCACAACTTCGTTTAGAAGGTCATGCGGATGAGCGTGGCACACGTGAGTTTAATCTTGCCTTGGGCGAGCAACGTGCACAAACTGTACGTGATTTAATTATGCTGCAAGGTGTAAGTGGTAATCAGCTCGACATTGTGAGCTATGGTGAAGAAAAACCTGCGGTGATAGGTTCGGGCGAACAGTCATGGCAGCAAAACAGAAGAGTTGAAATCATTCAGTAAGAACCGCTGGCTAAAATTATGGAAAGAAAGTTAAGGATGAAGTGTAAATTATTTGGGTCAAGGCTATTGGTGACACTTGTTTTAATGCAAGTGTCAACCATGGCAGCTGCCCACAAGGCTAATAACGAGCGACTCGATACGATGGATGCAAGAATGCAACGTGTCGAGCGAGTTGCGAATAGTGAAGCTTTGGTTAATTTGTCACAGCGTATAAACGTGTTACAGCGCGAAATACAGCAATTACGAGGTGAGAATGAGCAGCTTACACATGAGTTAAATACTCTGAAATCGCGCCAACGCGAGCAGTATTTGGATATTGATCGACGTTTGCAGGCATCTGGACCAGTGTCTATGTCTGATAGCCGTAGTGCTAGTGAAGGTGTGTTGCTTGACAATAATGCCGCAAATCAAGTTCAAACCTCTGGCGATATTAATAATTCAAATCATCAAGTAGCTACAACAAGTGGCACTATTGTTTCTAATAGCGCTTCAAATGATGCAGCACAAGATTATAAGACTGCATTTACTTTGCTTAAACAAGGTAAGTATGACGATTCCATTGTGGCGTTTAATGGTTTTCTGCAAACCCATTCGCAAAGTAAATATGCATCCAATGCGCAGTATTGGTTGGCTGAAGCAAACTATGTATCTAAACGCTATCCGCAAGCCTTATCTGAATTTACTAAAGTTATTGAGCAATATCCTGCGAGTTCTAAAGTGGCAGATGCTAAATTGAAGTTGGGTTTTACTCATTATGAGCTGGGTCAATATGAAGAATCTCGAATTGAGCTAACTCGCTTACGTGCACAGTTTCCGAATTCAAGTGTTGCGAGCTTAGCTCAGCAGCGATTAGATAGGATGGCCAGAGAGGGCCATTAAAGCTAAGGTCATTAAGACTTAATTTTTAAATTTTATGACTGCTACTATTGCTACCTTGGGCACACAACCGCAAGCAGATAAGCTTCGTATTACTGAAATATTCGCGTCAATTCAAGGTGAATCAACCAGTGTTGGTATGCCTACTGTTTTTGTGCGTTTAACGGGTTGCCCCTTGCGTTGCCAATATTGTGATACTGCCTATGCGTTTAGTGGTGGTAATTGGATGCAGTTTGATGAAATTACTTCAAAAGTTGCAGCCTTTAATCTAAAACATGTAACGGTAACCGGTGGAGAGCCACTGGCACAAAAATCTTGTTTAAGTTTGCTTAGTACTCTGTGCGATCAAGATTACAAGGTTTCTCTTGAAACCAGTGGCGCATTAGACATCAGTGAAGTGGATCCTCGTGTAATTAAAGTGATGGATATAAAAACGCCAGCGTCACAAGAGGCGAGTAAAAATCGTTGGGAAAATATCAGTTATCTACGTGAACAAGATCAAGTCAAGTTTGTAATCTGTAATCAATCTGATTACGTTTGGGCAAAAAATATAGTTGTGGAACATCAGATAAGAGATCGTTGCGAGGTTCTGTTTTCACCTATGATGGAAGTGGAAGAAAGCAATGTTGATCCATTAGAGGCTAAACAATTAGCAGAATGGATTGTGCAAGATCAACTTGATGTACGCTTTCAAATGCAACTGCATAAAATACTTTGGGGAAACGTTCCTGGTAAATAATAATACCATGCATAATTTAGGTCTTAATCCTAACATTGTTGCAGGGAAATAAAATACAGATATACATCATATTTCACACCTAAAAAGTTCAAAATTTTGTCGCAGAAAACAAACGCCATTATCCTGCTCTCTGGAGGTCTAGATTCCGCCACTGCACTAGCTATTGCTCAATCGAAAGGTTTTGATTGCTATGCGTTAAGTTTTTCTTATGGTCAACGTCATGGTGCCGAACTTGCTGCCGCCACAAAAATAGCTAATTTAGCAAAAGTTGTTGAACATAAAATTTTTCATATCGATCTTGCTACTTTTAAAGGTTCGGCTTTAACGGATGATGAAATTAGTGTTCCGCAAGCTGAAGTAGCGACTGCATCAGAGGGTATTCCAGTAACCTATGTTCCAGCTCGAAATACTGTATTTCTATCTATCGCATTAGCTTGGGCAGAAGTGCTGAAGAGCGAAGATATATTTATTGGTGTGAACGCAGTTGATTATTCTGGTTATCCTGATTGTAGGCCAGAATTTATACAGGCCTATGAACGCATGGCGAATTTAGCGACCAAGGCTGGAGTTGAAGGCAATACGCTTAAAATTCATACACCTTTGATCTCCTTAAGCAAATCCGAGATCATTACCTTAGGTAGTGAACATGACGTGGATTATGCTAATACTGTTTCTTGTTACTTGGCAGATGAGCAGGGTAAAGCTTGTGGAAGTTGTGATTCTTGTCATTTTCGCAAGCAAGGATTTGAAGAGGCTGGAATTGTTGATCCAACTAGATATACCAACTAAATATACTAGTTACAAACTAGCCAGAAGTGGATAGGTAAATGCATGGAGCTTTATTAAGAATTACGGTAGGATAGCGCGCTTCGCGTGGGCCGTTAGCTCAGCTGGTAGAGCACTCGGCTTTTAACCGAATGGTCGACAGTTCGAATCTGTCACGGCCCACCATTTTTCTGATTTAAAAATTATAAATATTATCTAGCGGTAGTCGCTTCTGCATCTAATATGACGAAGTCTACATTGACTGGCGTAGGAATTTCCTCACTTAAGTTACTTTCTTCAGAAACTTCTTTTCCAGCAATATCTATGGGGTTCGTTAAAGACATTGCGTGAAATAATGTCTCTACTTGTCGAGATGAAATTTCTATAGCAAAGTTTTGTTTGTAGTCTATCGAAAACTGTTTAAGTGATTTTCTGGTTTTCACACCATAAACGCCATCTATATTGCCTGCAATATATCCAAGCCTATTTAAATAGAATTGAATAGTTGTAATCAGTTGTCTTTCAGATGATGTTTCTTCAGGGGTATGGTTCGCCTGTAAGATGGTTATTATTTTTCTATCGTTCGCCTTATGAGCAAAGTCTATTGCTTTCATGCCTTCTTTAGATGTTAGGTCTGTGTCAGCGCCTAATTTTAAAAGCATGCCAACCGTATTAATGCTACCCATGCTTGATGCGAGCATGAGTGGTGTGATGCCGGCCTTATTTCGATGATCAATGTTTGCTCCAAAAGCAATGAGTTGCTCTACTTCACTGGCACTGTCCATTTCAATAGCATTATATAAAGATTCGTACATGCCAATGATAAGTCCTTGTTTATTATCTTTGGCAGAGTCTTTTATAAAATCATTCGTTTCTGTTGATAGCGCTATGTTTAAACTCGCAGAAATAATCAGTAGAAGTGTGAGTAGTTTTTTGTTGGGGAACATCCTGTTCACTTAAATTATGAAATTAGTATATTGATCTTAGTGGGTTACCTTTAGCGCATCCATTCAAATGCATTGAAAATGAGATACAGTTCATACTCTGTGATCTTTTTTTACATTTATTTAGAAATAAACCTTTGAATGGCTAATGTAATTCGTACATTACAAGCCTTGAAAAGTAAGGCATTTATTCAACAGTAATAGTTTTGCTTAAATGATGTCTGATCTCACCAAAGAGAACATGATCAGCGTGACAAAGTACCAATACTTATCTAGCACTTATAGCATTACAATGCAGTATTACCTACGCACCTGCGAAGATAATACAAATCAATAATGATGTAGAACCAGATATAGAACGCACTGCATCTGTGGAATGCTATAAGAGGATAGTGACTAGCAATCCAATACGTTATTACGTTCCCACTCACTAAGATGCGATGTGAATTGATCCCATTCTTGCATTTTTAGTTTTACAAATGATTCAACAAGCTCTTCGCCTAAGCCTTGTTGAATAACTTTGTTTTTTTCTAATAAGCGTAGTGCATCAAGCAGATTCGTAGGCAATAATTTAGCATTTTTTACTTTATGACCTTCTTCATACATATCAATATGCAAAGGTTCGCCTGGATCACGTTTGTTTTCGATTCCTTCTAATCCTGCTGCGATGATGCCTGCTTGTAGTAGATAGGGATTAACGGCACCATCCATTAAACGTAACTCAAATCTACCATCATCTGGAACACGAATCATATGGGTACGATTATTACCAGAATAAGTAATCGAGCTTGGCGACCAGGTGGCACCAGAGGTGGTGCGTGGTGCACTAATGCGTTTGTAACTGTTTACAGTAGGATTAAATACTGCGCAAAGTGATTGTGCATGTTGCATGATGCCGCCTAAAAATTGATAGGCGAGTTTAGATAAACCTAAGTCATCATTTTTGCTTAAAAATAAATTCTTTTTGCCTGTTTTGTCCCAAATGGAAACGTGTGCATGACAACCGTTACCTGTTAAGTTGAGAAATGGTTTGGGTGCAAAAGTAGCGCGTAGCCCGTGTTGTTCGGCGAGCGCTTTAGTCATGTATTTAAAAAATACATGACGATCTGCGGTTTTTAAGGCGTCGTCGTAATCCCAGTTCATTTCAAACTGACCATTCGCATCTTCATGATCATTTTGGTAGGGGTTCCAATCGAGCTTAATCATACAATCACAAATTTCGCTAATGAGTGGATATTGGCGCATTACCGCTTGCTGGTCATAGCAAGGCTTGGATTGTGTGTCGGCAGAGTCGGCTAAAGCTGTTCCTTCTTGATTAATTAAAAAGAATTCACACTCCACGCCGGTTTTTACGCGATAACCTTTTTTAGTAGCGCGTGCGAGTTGTCTTTTTAATGCAACGCGTGGTGAGGCTTCAACTTCTTTTCCATCCATCCATAAATCACAGGCGACCCATGCGACTTCGGGATTCCACGGTAATTGAATTAGGCTGCTGGGATCTGGGATACCAAATAAATCAGGGTGGGCTGGGGTCATATCTAGCCAGGCCGCAAATCCGGCAAATCCAGCGCCATTTTTTTGCATATCTTTAATGGCACGTGCGGGCGCTAGCTTTGCACGTAGATTACCAAATAAATCTACAAAGCTAACCAGAAAATATTTAATGCCTTTTTCTTTTGCTACTTTTTCTAAATCGATAGCCATGACATTTCCTCCAGGGGATTTTATTTTTATTTATTTTATTATATTAATTAAATTTTTAACAACTTAATATTGGCCTGGAATCCAATCGGTTCCAGCTAATGGGACTTTAGCCATTGCAGCTGCCTCAACGGTTAGCGCAACCAAATCCTCAGGTTCTAAATTATGCAAATGAGATTTACCGCAAGCACGTGCCAAAGTTTGTGCTTCTAGCACCATGGTCTGCAATAAATTTTTAATGCGTCGACCACCTAGCTCTGGATCTAAATTTTTGGATAATTCAGGGTCCTGAGTGGTTATACCAGCGGGGTCACGACCTTCATGATAGGCATCGTAAAATCCAGGTGCAGTGTCCATTTTTTTATATTCATCAGCATACTTAGGGCTATTACATCCCAGGGCAAATAGTGCAGCCATTCCTATGGAAACGGCATCTGCGCCTAATGCCATACATTTTGCAACATCGGCACCATTTCGTATGCCACCTGAAACAATAAGTTGTACCTTACGATGCATGCCCATTTCTTGTAAAGCCTCTACTGCAATTCGTACCGCAGGTAGAGTGGGGATACCAACATGTTCTATAAATACATCTTGAGTTGCCGCCGTGCCACCTTGCATGCCATCTACAACGATTACATCAGCACCCGCTTTTACGGCTAACTGCACATCATATTTAGTGCGAGTTGCGCCGACTTTTATATAAATTGGTTTTTCATGATTGGTTATTTCGCGTAGTTCCTGAATTTTAATTTCTAAATCATCTGGTCCGTTCCAATCTGGATGTCGACAAGCACTGCGCTGATCTACACCTTTAGGCAATGTACGCATTTGCGCAACACGATCACTTATTTTTTGTCCTAATAACATTCCACCACCACCCGGTTTTGCACCTTGGCCACAGACGATTTCAATTGCATCGGCTTTGCGCAAATCATCTGGATTCATACCGTAACGAGAAGGTAGTAATTGGTAAACGAGAGTCTTAGAAGATTTTCTTTCCTCTGGGGTCATGCCGCCGTCACCGGTTGTGGCGCTAGTGCCCATCATGGCAGCACCTTTACCTAATGAATCTTTAGCTTCAGCAGACAATGCGCCAAAACTCATGCCAGCAATGGTGATAGGGATGTCTAAATGTAGTGGCTTTGTAGCAAAGCGTGAGCCGAGAACAACATCGGTGTCACAGCGTTCACGATAACCCTCAAGTGGATAGCGTGACATGCTAGCTCCCAGAAATAACAAATCATCAAAGTGAGGAAGTCTACGCTTTGCTCCTCCACCCCGAATACTGTAGATGCCTTGTGTAGCAGCTCTTTGTATTTCTTGGATAGTACTTTTGTCCCAGATATATGATTCTTTCATTTCTTTTTCAGTATTCATTGGTGAATCAGCATTGTGTTTCTATTTAAGAGTTACGATTTTATATATTTGATATTCAATAAAGATTTAAGATAAAGAAGCGTTATCGATATTAAAGTTATAAAGATTTCTTGCCGATCCGTAACGTTTAAATTTTGTAACATCTGCATCAATATTGGCTTTTTGTAAAAGTCCACCAAGCTTCTCAATGTGATCGGTTGTCATTTCTTTTTCAATGCAGTCTGTGCCTAAGCTTTTTACTCTTCCTTGTACAAAAATTTGCACTTCATATACTGAATCTCCCAAAGCATCACCTGCATCACCACAGATAACCAGGCTGCCTGCTTGGCCCAAAAAGGCACCCATGTGACCAATCGATCCACCTACAACAATATCAATTCCTTTCATTGATATGCCGCAACGAGCAGCAGCATTTCCTTCAATAACCAATAAACCTCCGTGACCACTTGCACCGGCATATTGCGAAGCATTGCCTTTAACCGTTACCTTTCCTGACATCATATTCTCTGCAACCCCTGAGCCAGCATTGCCGGATATCGTGATGTTGGCGAATTTATTCATACCTGCACAGTAGTATCCGACGTGACCATCAATATTCACATTAGCAATTGAATCAATGCCTGCAGCAATAGCATGTTTACCACGCGGGTTATTAACTAAGTATTCAAGTTGGTCTTGAGTGCCGTTGTTTTGCTGTAATTGCTGGTTCAGTAAACGAACATCAGCAGATTCAAGATCAAAGGTGTTCTTCACGATTACGTCTCTTATTAAATTCAGTGTGTTTTAAGTTGTCTACCGCCCATATTGCGGCTTCCAAACGCGAATGTTTTTTTAACTTATGCAAGATATTTTTTACGTGTACTTTAACGGTTGAATGGCAAATATTTAGTTCACGCCCTATTAATTTATTGCTCAATCCGACCGTTAAAAGTTCTAAAACTTGCATTTCTCTAGAAGTTAAGTTGGCAATGTCTATTTTAGGTGAGCCACTAAGTTGATGTAAGCTATCCTCTAGTTTTGTTAATTGTTTAGTATTATTTAGTGCTCTAGAAAGTCTGTGATTTATATTTCCTTTTAAATTAGGTTGAATGTCGGAGGATGCGGATACGACTAGTAAAACTTCAGATTCTGATAGCGCATCTAATGTTGCTTTACCGTTTTCAGAGTGTGGATTGATATTAAGCGCAATAACGCCATCAAGTTTGTCTACTAAGTCTTTTACAAAATTTAAATCATCCATCATTAATATCCTTCATTTAGCCCGTGCCCAACTGTAAATTTTTTCTGGTTCAGGCTCCCAAATATTTGCGTTTTCAACACCTGGTAGGCTGGCAATTGCGCGAAACTCAGACGCCATGGCAGCCCAATCATCTGTCTCTGCCATGATGGCAGGTTTGCATCCAATGGGATCTTTAAGAACAGCAAATCCATCGCGCGTGCCTACAGCAAATGTATAAAACCCATCTAAATCTTCAATTGCATTCTCAAGCGCTTCATTAAGAGTGTCGCCTTCACGAATACGCCACATTAAATATCCAGCAGCTACTTCGCTATCATTATCCGTTTTAAATTCAACGCCTTCTCTTTGTAACTTTCTGCGTAAACGATTGTGGTTAGATAAAGAACCGTTATGGACTAAACATAAATCCAATCCGGTAGAAAATGGATGAGAATGCTCTGTGGTGACTGCGCTTTCTGTTGCCATGCGTGTATGTCCCAGTGCATGCGTACCTTGTAGTGCAGTTAGATCAAAGCGATCAATAACGTCACTGGGAATGCCTTTGTCTTTGTAGATCTCGATAGTTGTACCAGAGCTGGTTACATACAGCTGCGGGAATTTTTCAGATAACCAAGTTAAAACAGTATTCGAATCACTAGGAGTAATCACTACAGCATGAGTAAATCGAATTTCAATTGAAGTGCTGTTGCCAAATTTTTCTTTTAGCTGTGTAGATATATTTTCCCAGCTTAAAGTTGAATCTTGATTGAGAAGCGTTACTTTTGAACTACCTGTCGCTACCGTATTTCTATAAAACGCAACACCCGCGCTGTCTGGTCCGCGCTCGGTCATCTCGACCAGCATGGGCGCGAGTAGAGATCCTAGCTGTGATTCTAAAGCTGGATTTTTTATGAAAAGCCCTACGATTCCACACATGATAGCTGCGCCTTAATGCAATATTTCGTTTAAAGCTCATAGTAAAACAAATTCTCATTGGGTCAACTCATATGAATAATGTTTTCCTGTGAGGAAATATACGTATGGTATTTAGGCGCTTTGGTTGGGGGTAATAATCATAGACAACATTCTGATCGGCAAATCTACGAGCTTTTCTGGCCCATGAGGCGCATCTGCATCAAAGAAAAGAGAGTCCCCTGGGTTGAGCATATGTGTTTGATTTGCATGACGGTAAAGCACTTTGCCTTCTAGTACATAGAGAAATTCGACACCAGGATGTTGGAATATAGGAAAAACCTCTGATTCCTCTGTAAGCGTGATAAGAAACGGTTCCACGGTGACCTGTTTATTAATGGTGTGGCCCAATAACTGGTAATTGTGGCCTGCACGGGTACCTTGGCGATTGATCATAAGACCTTCGCCAGAGCGAACATAGGTGCAGTCTCGTTCTTCTTCAAATTTGCGGAATAGCGATGTGACGGGCACATTAAGGGCAATTGAGAGAGATTTCAGAGTGGATAAAGAGGGGGATGTAAGCCCATTTTCAATTTTTGAAAGCATTCCTGGCGATAAATCAGCTTGTTTAGCCACCTCGGTTACCGTCATTTTGAGTTGCTTGCGAAACTCTTTAATTTGATGACCAATCGCGAGCTCTAAAGAAGGTGAATTTGCAGAAATTTGTTTGTCCATTTGACAGCGCAATATACTTATTTCAATAAAATCAATAGATTATATAATCCGAATATCTATTTTATTATAAGGAAATAATATTTACTATGATTAATATCATATAATATTGAGGCGAGCCAAGAGAGTTGGTTGTGGTTTAGAGATAGGAGCTACAGTTTAGATAGCGCACTGTCGCCAACCGGAGCGCCATTAAATTCTACAAATGCATCTTTTAAACATGACCACATATAGCCCGTGGATGCACTGTCAAATAGTAAGTAAAAAGCTGGGGTCTGATTTATATCGTTACGAATAATAATTCCATTAATACGTGCAATAGAAGTTTGTGCAATGGAATGGTTGGAAAATTTATTTAGACGTAAATCTATTCCACAAATTTTTGCGAACATTTCGCTAGCATGCTCTCCAGTAATCATAAACCATGCAGAAGAGTCATTGCGCGGAACGGTATAACATTTAGCAGGGTGGATATTGTCGTACTCTTCTTCGAACGGAGTGCATTGATTTCTACCGCTGTTAATATTATTTAAAATAAGTACTTCAGTATCTGCAAGTCGTGCAACTAATGCACCATTCTCTTGCAAGTAAGCTTGATTATTTGTTTCACCAATATTCAAGCCTTGAGTTTTCGCCCATTGAATGGCTTGTTTGCCTTTAAATCCTGATCTGGCAAATGAAGTTAAATCAACTATGCCCAAACGTTTCGCTTGGATAGCTTCTTCTTCAGCACTGTTTCCATAATCATCGACCAATACAACATCACGATGCTCGATAAAATTTGCGCCTTCCGCTAACAGCGTTCTGTAATGAGGGCTGCGGATAAGGAAATGGTTTGGGTGTGTTTCTGACATAGCTACATTTCTTGGCGTTTATTATCTGGATCATAAAATGGTATATCGACGACTTGAGCTTGGATAACCGTTCCGCTAGTGAGTTTAATGCTGATCTGCATACCTACCTCGGTATTTGCTTTAGCATAAGCCAGGCCAATTATTTTATTTAAACTAGGAGAATGCGCGATAGAAGTTATATGTCCAACAATATTGTTTCCTTCTAATATCACATTCGATTCTGTAGGCATTTCTTCTTGTAAATTATCGATAGTAAAGCCGACTAGTTTACGGTCAGAAGGGTGGTTATCGATTAACTGTAATGAGCGGCCCCCAACAAAGAAGGGTTTCTTTTTTGCAATCGCCCAGGTCATATGAACTTCTTGGGGTGTGGTCATGGCATCAGTATCTTGACTAACAATAATATGGCCTTTTTCCAATCGTAGTAATCGTTGCGCTTCAATGCCTACTGGTTGAATATTTTGTTCTTTTCCCGCTTCTAATAGCGCATCCCATAAGGCTTCACCTTGTGAGGAAGGCACATGTATTTCATAGCCTAATTCACCAACAAATCCTACGCGTAATAAGCGTGCTGGAATATGTGCAACGGTACCTTCGCGTACGGCTAAATAAGGAAATCCTTCAGGGGTAAGATCGATGTCATGACAGACTTTATGTAACACTTCGCGAGCATTCGGTCCTGCAATATTTACGCCTGCATATGCTGCAGTTACATTCGTTACATCAACATCTAATCGCCATTGGGTATTCCACCACATCATAGTGCGATAGACATTATCCACACCACCTGTAGTTGCGGTAACATAAAAGTGCTCGTCGCTGAATCTACATGCAACACCGTCATCGATGATGGTTCCTGCTGGATTGGTCATTAATAAGTAGCGAGACATGCCTATTTTTTGCTTTGCATAGGCAAAGGTGTACATGCGATTTAAGAACTCAGCTGCATCCGGTCCACGAACTTCGAGCCCACCTAAAGTTGATACATCTATTAAGCCAACGTTATTGCGTATGGTTAGGTTTTCGTCTCGTATACATTGATCTCGATTTTGTGGTTGTCCGTAATATCCAGGTCGCCACCAGACACCTGCAGTGATCATCTGTGCGCCAAGTTCTTTGTGCCGGTGATGGATTGCGGTAAGTCGTTCAGGTTCAAAACTTCGTCCTGCAATGACACCCAATTTTTCTGCTCTAAAAGGTGGGCGAGCTGTGGTTACACCCACTTCTGCAACTTTACGTTGCGTCTGATCTGCAACAATTCGTGCGGTTGCAAGTGCTGAGTGGCGACCTTGAGAAGGCCCCATGCCAACTGTTGAATATCTTTTTACTAATTCGAGTTCAGAATAACCGTCTTTGCAAGCGTTGACGATATCTGCATATTGAAGATCTTCATCTAAATCTACAAACTCTTTGCCTTTAGGATGCGGAAATAGGGGCCATGGATGATTTCCATAAGTATTAGTGGCGGACAACTGTTCCGCAATGATGTCATTAACTTCTAGCCCTAAATTATTACAAGCAGCTTTTCCAGCTTGTTTGCCGGAATCTATTAACGCGGTGAGTTCGCTAACACCGTTTACAGCACCGGCTAAATGTAGTGACCTGGGAAGTTGAGTTATAGAAAATCTCGCGGTATCGTCGTCATATGAAATTTTGCCGCCAGATTGAAGCGCGAGCTGATAGGTGGGTGTGAATCCAATGGATACGCAAAGCAAATCACAATCAAAATGTTTAGATTCATCTGCGCATTGACCTTGTCCAATAACATTGCGTAATTCGACACTCTCAAGATGGTTTTTGTCTGCCCGCGACTCAGCCGCATAAACAGCATGACCGGTATGAATCGGTATACCTTTTTCAAGTACTTTTTCATGTAACGAGGTAGCAATAGGGGATTCACGCAAGTCGGCAATGGCAACAATATCCACACCATTATCAAATAGATCTAATGCTGTGCCATAACCATCGTCGTTAGCCGTAAGAATTACTGCGCGATGTCCTGGACGTACTCCATATAAACGAATCAATCTTTGTGCCGCTGAACCAAGCAGAATACCGGGTAGATCATTGTTATGGAAAATGGCGGGCTGTTCCATTTTTCCAGATGCCAGCACCATTTCTTTTGCGCGTAGCTTGTACATGCGGTTACCTTGAATAATGGGCAGCCAATTGTCTGCGAACCATCCATTGCAAACTGCACTGGTTAATACTTCTATATTAGATTGACTAACCACTGCTTCAAGTAATTCATTTCGCATTGCAGATGACAATGTTCCATCCACATCTAAACGAGAATAATTTAATGAGCCGCCGATAAGGTGCTCTTGTTCGATTAGGATAACTTCAGCGCCAGCCTTGGCAGCCACTAATGCTGCATTCAGTCCTGCAGGTCCAGATCCAATAACGGCTACATCGCAAAACTTATCACTTTTGTCAAAATAAGCATGCGGTGTATTTGGGTCTATTTTCCCTAGGCCTGCGCGTTTGCGCACTACGGGTTCCCAAAATTTTTGCCAAATTCCTCTAGGTCGATAAAAAGCTTTGTAATAAAAACCGACTGGCATAAACTTACTAAAAGTTCCCACTTTTGCATCTTTGTCGTTTTCTAGACTGCCATTATAGTTTTGTCCGCTAACTTGCAAGTCAGTAGTTATTTTACGACGATCTGCCGCGACGTTAGGTTCACCTTCAAGTTGAACAAGAGTGTCAGCTTCAAGTCCGGCCATAGACATCACGCCGCGTGGGCGGTGATATTTAAATGAGCGTGACAGTAGCCAAACATTGTTCGCTGCTAATGCACTAGCAATAGTATCTCCGGCTAAACCGGTATAGTTTTTACCTTCAAAACTAAAGGTGATCGATTGATTGTGATCAACAAATAGTCCTGTGGACGTTGGCAGACGATTTATTTGAGTATCCATTACTTTATTTGTTCAGCTAGAAATCCACACGATCAGTAAATACTTCATTGGCAGGATAGGTGTTTAAAATTTCATCAGTGACGGTATTGCGTTCTGCGATGAACCAAAATGTGGTGGCCGTATGGCACCACCATTCGCGTATAACACCTGCTGTATTGTTAGACATCCACGTAAAGTCAGCCCATTGTTCATCGCTTAATTCATTTGGATTGGGCATATCCGTAACTTCGCCAAAACAAATAAATTCTGAAATGTTTCTTGGTCCGTTTAAGGGGCAGTTCATTATTTTCATAATTATATCTACTAACAATTTTTACTAATGACTTGCTGCGGTGGCGCCAGCTTCGTTTGATAACTTAAAGGTTTTAAAACGTTCTAGTTGAAATGGTTGAATCATTTCTACAGTTTTTTCTTGTGCGATCGTTTCTGCCATGCATTTTCCAGAAATTGGCGTCGCTTTGAATCCCCAAGTACCCCAACCAGCATCCAGCCAATAATTTTTCACTGGGCTTTCACCCATTACAGGGCTGTAGTCTGGCGTCATGTCGGTAATGCCTGCCCATTGGCGCAATAACTTTAACTCTGCAAAAAATGGGAATAACTCTAGCGTATGTGCAATAAGACTTTCTTTAAGATCAAGCGTGGATCGAGTGGAGTACAATTCATAAGGATCAGAACCACCACCAATAACAATTTCACCGCGAGCCGTTTGAGAAACATAAGCATGCAATCCTGCTGAGCTTACTAATGGATCAAGAAATGGTTTAACAGGTTGCGTGACCATGGCTTGTAAAGGATAGCTGCGTATCGGTAATTGAATACCTGCCATTTTTGCAACTACAGAGCTCATACCTGCAACCGCTTGAATCGCATGATTGCATTGTATGGTGCCACGATCTGTTTCGATAGCAGTTACTTTTCCGGAATTTATTACTACATCGGTCACTTCGGTACGCTGATGAATTTCAACTCCCATTTGTGATGCACGCATAGCATAACCCCAAGCGACTGAGTCATGTCTTGCGGTACCACCATCACGATGCCATAACCCAGCTTGTATCGGGAAGCGTGCATTTTTATCCATATTTAGGGTGGGTACAATTTCTTGAATTTGTTTACGGTCCACCATTTCTGAACGAACACCCATGTGTTTGTTTACTTCAGCACGCAATGTAAAAGTACGCACACTTGCATCAGAGTGCGCAAGTGTTAGCTGCCCGCGTTGCGAATACATTTGGTTGTATCCCAACTCATTCGCTAAATTTTTAAACAGTTCGACAGAGGCTTTATAAAAGGTTACTGCTTCGGGAGAGATATAATTTGAACGTACAACTGCAGTGTTACGTGCTGTATTTCCTCCACCAATATAGCCTTTGTCTAGCACTGCAACATTAGTGATGCCGTGATAGCGAGCTAAGTGATATGCAGTAGATAAGCCATGGCCGCCAGCACCGATAATTACGACATCGTATGATTTTTTTAAATCCTTGGGTGCAGGAATATCACGACGAGCAGGATATTTAGATGAGAAGCCGTATTTTAATAATCCTAATGGCATGAGTAATCTCTAATTTAGCAACTTATATCTATGTTAAAGCAAGTTAATAATTATATTTAAATATTAAGCTATTATTGTGTAAATTTTGTAATACTTTTATGCTCGTTAAGATTGCAAAATTGATGTATGTCCTGCAATTTAGCACTCTTTTTAAATAATATTATTTCTTACGTAATGCATAAAAACGTGCAAGGTATTGACGGCAACATGGTGCTTTAAATTATTTGCAAACAGTTGATAGTTAAAGAAATAATTATACAGATGATTGGTTGTGCTGAGTGTATGGTCAATTGCTCGAAAGATGTACTCCCTATGGAGTAACGAAATAACTTACTTAGTTAATGATTTAATTCCACGCACCTGAGATTGAGTTTTTGGGATTATTAGTAACAACAATATGAGTAAGATGAAGAAAGCGAGGTAGTGCCTCAAGCGATGGGATTTGTGTCGTAATTGGTGTTGAATAGTTTGCTTGTACGTTAGACTGCTTTTAAATAAAAGCCCTGCAAAGCAGGGCCTTTATTTAACATCAAATATGATTATCGATGTTGTTTAGACTCTCCATGGTGAAAGTTATCAGCCTGATAAAAGTGCCAATACATATATAATGCAATAGCACCCACCGTTCCTAAGAAAATTAGCAATGTATAAAAGTCTGCCATTTTCATCTCCTCCAGTTCCAACGAATTTTTTCCTATTTTAGGAAAAGTATAGGTTTTAGCTTATGCCAAAACCACGCAGACTATAGGGTATATAATCTGTAAATGTCAATATTTGATGGGTGGGGTATTACCTAAAAACTGCTGCATATAGTCATAATCCTGTTTAAATATACGATTCGATCACAGATTCGATCGATATTTCCTTGTTTTTACTAAACTTTTAAGTGTTTTAGCCGAAATCTTAATGCGGATAAATACGTATTTTGAACTTTGGATCTACAAGGAAGTTTAGCCATGGCGGTATTTGATAAGTTTAAGCAATGGGTCGAAAAAACATTTGAGACGACTCAATCTAGTAACGAACAAGTATTAGATGAGCAATATCAAGAGCAGATTGATGTTGAAACCCCGCGTGAAGAGTTGTTTAAACAAAACATTCTTATGGGTGATACGGGTCGCTCTGAAATTATAGGTGAAGAAACCGCTTCTGAGAATATTGCCACTTCTGCAGATGAGTTTGTTCCTGCTAGAAATATAGAGCAAGAACAAGGTGCATCATCTGAACAAAATCAGAATGAAATAAATATTCCTGACTTTTTAAAGGCAGATAATGATTCTGATTTAAATACTGCTAACGCAGCTCAACCTTTTTCTAATGATCAAGATTTATCATCTGTTAGTGGTCTTGACGCTACTCAATTTAATTCAACTCCAGTACCAAATGATTTTGTTAGTTCATCTTCTGTAGGAACAGGTTCTAATTTCCCCGGTGACTCTGGTAACAATATAATTCCAGACCCTGTTCCAATATCTGATCTAAGTCCTGTTTATGATTCAGACACCACTGCGAACAGTGTGAATGAAAGTGCCAGTGCCGGCACCAGTGTTGGGGTGACCGCGTTTGCGGATGATCCGGACAGTGCCGACACCGTGAGTTACAGTTTAAGTAGCAATCCTGGTAATGCGTTTGCGATCAACACCAGCACCGGTGAAGTCACGGTCGCCAATCCTGGTGCACTCGACTTTGAAACCAATGCGACGATGCAAATCCAAGTGACCGCCACCAGTAGTGATGGCAGTTCCAGTAATGCGACGTTCGACATCAGCATTGGTGATGATGTAGACGAGTTCGACATCAGTGCGGTAACCGACAGTGACACCACTGCGAACAGTGTGAATGAAAGTGCCAGTGCCGGCACCAGTGTTGGGGTGACCGCGTTTGCGGATGATCCGGACAGTGCCGACACCGTGAGTTACAGTTTAAGTAGCAATCCTGGTAATGCGTTTGCGATCAACACCAGCACCGGTGAAGTCACGGTCGCCAATCCTGGTGCACTCGACTTTGAAACCAATGCGACGATGCAAATCCAAGTGACCGCCACCAGTAGTGATGGCAGTTCCAGTAATGCGACGTTCGACATCAGCATTGGTGATGATGTAGACGAGTTCGACATCAGTGCGGTAACCGACAGTGACACCACTGCGAACAGTGTGAATGAAAGTGCCAGTGCCGGCACCAGTGTTGGGGTGACCGCGTTTGCGGATGATCCGGACAGTGCCGACACCGTGAGTTACAGTTTAAGTAGCAATCCTGGTAATGCGTTTGCGATCAACACCAGCACCGGTGAAGTCACGGTCGCCAATCCTGGTGCACTCGACTTTGAAACCAATGCGACGATGCAAATCCAAGTGACCGCCACCAGTAGTGATGGCAGTTCCAGTAATGCGACGTTCGACATCAGCATTGGTGATGATGTAGACGAGTTCGACATCAGTGCGGTAACCGACAGTGACACCACTGCGAACAGTGTGAATGAAAGTGCCAGTGCCGGCACCAGTGTTGGGGTGACCGCGTTTGCGGATGATCCGGACAGTGCCGACACCGTGAGTTACAGTTTAAGTAGCAATCCTGGTAATGCGTTTGCGATCAACACCAGCACCGGTGAAGTCACGGTCGCCAATCCTGGTGCACTCGACTTTGAAACCAATGCGACGATGCAAATCCAAGTGACCGCCACCAGTAGTGATGGCAGTTCCAGTAATGCGACGTTCGACATCAGCATTGGTGATGATGTAGACGAGTTCGACATCAGTGCGGTAACCGACAGTGACACCACTGCGAACAGTGTGAATGAAAGTGCCAGTGCCGGCACCAGTGTTGGGGTGACCGCGTTTGCGGATGATCCGGACAGTGCCGACACCGTGAGTTACAGTTTAAGTAGCAATCCTGGTAATGCGTTTGCGATCAACACCAGCACCGGTGAAGTCACGGTCGCCAATCCTGGTGCACTCGACTTTGAAACCAATGCGACGATGCAAATCCAAGTGACCGCCACCAGTAGTGATGGCAGTTCCAGTAATGCGACGTTCGACATTGCAATTGAAGATATTAATGAAGGTGTAGTTGTTACTACAAATAATGTCAATGGTAATGAGGACAGTGCTATAGCACTAAATATACAATTATCAAGTGTAGAACAAGGTTCTGCAGTTGCTATTACCATTAGTGGTGTTCCAACTGGTTCAGTGCTATCAGCAGGTGTAGATAATAATGATGGGACTTGGACTTTAGATCAAACAGAATTATCAGGGCTAACGTTAACGCCTCCTGAAAATAGTGATACAGACTTTTCATTAGCTGTGCAGACTACTGTAACGGAAGATGGCGTTACTCTGACATATAATAATACCTTTAATGTAAACGTAGACGCAGTCGCAGATGCACCTATGTTAGTGGGTCCGAATACGATCACACATTTGCAAAATCCTGCCACTAATTTTGAAGGTGGTTTAGGTAATGTAGATGTTTTAGGTACAGTAAATAATCCTAATTCATTCCAAGGACAAAACCCAACAGAAGGTGCCTCAATAGCACAGCTATTAGCTAGTGGTGCGACCGATGCACAAGTAGAGGCAGAACTAGGTTTAGCAGCAGGCTCTTTGGATGTATTGTCTCCAGGTAATGCTACGGATGGATCTTCTATGCAAACAGCAATAGCTGTGCAAGAAGGTGATGTAATTACATTTGATTGGAATTTTTACAATGCAGAGAATGCTGGTGATATTGGTAATGGTTTTAACGATTTCGCAATTGTAAATATAAATGGTACTCCTCAAGGATTATCTCAATCTTCTAATATTGGAAATCCAGGTGCTACGGGATGGCAAACATTTACCTTTACTGCAACAGAAGATGGTGTGCTAGATCTTGGTTTTGCCGTAATGAATACAAGAGATCAGGCGGTCGACTCAAGTTTGTTGGTAGATAATCTTGAAATTAATGGCAGCACTGTAGACACACGCCCAGTGGATTTAAATCTAGCAATCGCATTGGTAGATAATGATGGCTCAGAATCTATCGAAATAGAAATATCTGGCGTGCCGGCTGATGCAAGTCTAAGTGCGGGTACCAACTTAGGTAGTGGTGTTTGGTCAGTAGATCAAAATGATGTAGATGGTTTACAGCTTGTGCCTTCGGCAACAACCTCTGGAACGGTTTCACTAACAGTGAGTGCTACGTCCACAGAAGCGAATGGTGGTGATACTGCAACAGTAACACAAAATGTAGATGTGGTATTTGAAACATTAGATGGGCCTATGTTCGGAACGTTAGGTAATGACAACATCACGGGTACCGCAAATGATGATGTAATTGTTGCGCGCGATGGCAATGATGTTATTGCGGGTGGTGATGGTGATGATTTAATTGTTGGTGGTGCAGGAAATGATATTTTAAATGGTGATGCAGGCAATGATCAAATTTATGGTGGTGATGGGAACGATTCTCTCAATGGCGGTGATGGAAACGATATCTTAATAGGTGGCGCAGGAAATGATGCTGCAGTGGGTGGTGCAGGTGATGATGTGTATGTGTTTGAAGCATTAGGTGATACAGATTCATTTAGTGGTGGCAATGGTGGTGGTTGGACCGATGTTGTAAGTCTAGATGTAGATATCTCGTCCTTACCAAATCCTGCTGATCCATGGACGGTTACAGTAGGTGGTAATGAGGTTAGTTATGATGTCGCGCTTGGATATTTGGATTTAGGAACTGATGCCGCGGGATCTATTACTTTTGATGATGGCAGCACATTGAACTTCGATGGTGTTGAAGGTATTGAATGGTAATTGATTGCGTAAATTTTATTAATACAATTATTAAATGAGACGAGGGTCACATATCGATCAAAAATTTACGTTAATCAGCTGATATAGCGCTAAAGATAGTATCAAAGTAGCCGTTACCGTACTTGCATAAATGTAAATAAAAAATTTGAGCAAGGAATGCGATAATGGCAAGTGGTGATAAGGATGTTGATGTAAAAAAGGTCGTCTTGAGTGATGAGCAATTTGATGGTTCTTCAAATAAGAACCAAATTCCTGATGCGGGTGATCAATCTTCAAACTTTCCCCAAGAGGAATTTTTTAAACAAAATATTCAAATGGGTGAGGCAGGCTTGTCTATTGGGGATGAAGCCTTACAGCAAGCTGGATCTCAGGATACAGGCAATTCCAATTCTTCAATAAATTCTGAAACATTAAATCAGCCGCATGAGACTGATTCTCAATCTGCTCAAGAATTATCATCAGATAGCGTATCAAAAAGTTCAAACTCTTCTTCGAAGTCTGGCAGTAGTAAAAATAATTCTACCGATTCAAGTTCAGTTTTATTTTCTGAAGCGCAAAATACTGATCAAGATAATATTTCAGCTGATAGCAATATAAATCAAACCACAAATTTTGTTAGTGGCGAAGAATCGGTTAATTTAGGCTCTTCAAATTCTCCCGGTGCAGAATCTAATGAAAATAGTAATGTAGACAGTGCAGCTAGTTCACCTGTTTTAAATGTTGAGCAGGCGGTGGGAGACGAAGATACTGCAATCTCTTTAGATATAAGTGCAGCACTAACAGATAACGATGGTTCAGAAAGTTTATTTATAGAAATAAAAGATATACCTGAAGGTGCAATACTTTCAGATGGTGTGAATAGTTTTAGTGCAAGTGCATCCGAAACAAGTGTGAATATAAGCGAATGGAATACAAATACGTTGACCATAATCCCTGCTAGTAACAGTGATTCAGACTTTGATTTAACGATCAGTGCTACTTCGACAGAAGAATCGAATAACGATACTGCTACAGCAACTGCATCGTTAAATGTTGTTATTAATTCTGTAAATGATGCGCCGGAAGGAATTTCGTTAGATGGTACTAATGTAGCAGAGAATAGTGATGGTGCAGTTATTGGTACTGTTTCTACAAGCGATGCCGATGTAAACGATTCTCATAGTTATAGTGTTAGTGATGACCGTTTTGAAGTTGTTAATGATGGCGATGGAAACATGCAGCTTAAATTAAAAGATGGTCAAAGCTTTAATTATGAAAAAGATTCATCTGTAGACGTAACGGTGGTTTCAACAGATGAAGGTGGTTTGTCAGTTTCGCAAGAATTTACTATTAATATTGATGACGTAAATGATTTTAATCATATTATTGGAACAGATAACAATGATCTTCTACGTGGTACTGCAGGTGACGATAAAATTGAAGCTTTAGATGGAAATGATCGCGTTTATGCTGGTGATGGGCATGACGCAGTTTACGGCGGTGCAGGCAATGATGTTTTATCTGGGCAAGGCGGTAATGATGAAGTATATGGTGGTGCAGGTAATGATTATATATACGGTGGTGATGGTGAAAATGTATTAGATGGTGGTGATGGTGCGGATCGGATTTATGCGCATCAAGGTGGAACAGATGAAATACATGGAGGTGAAGGCAATGATTATATCTATATCGATGGTAATGACAGCGTCGATGGTGGTGCTGGGACAGATCGCGTTTATACATATGGCGAAGAAGATGTATCCCTCAACATGGGGGACGCGAACGTAGAACAAGTGTTTGCACAAACCGATGCCGATCATGACATTGATGCGAGCAGTGCTGAAGCGGGTGTACAAGTAATTGCGCGTGGTGGTGACGACAATATTGTAGGTTCAGACCATAATGATGACATACGTGGTGGTGATGGAAACAATACTTTAGACGGTGGCGACGGTGATGATCGGATTTACGGTCACACGGGTGGAACAGATGAAATACATGGAGGTGAAGGCAATGATTATATCTATATCGATGGTAATGACAGCGTCGATGGTGGTGATGGTACGGATCGTGTGTATACGTACGGCGAAGATGATATCTCCTTAAACATGGGCGACGCGAATGTTGAAAAGTGTTTATGCACAAACCGATGCCGATCATGATATTGATGCGAGCAGTGCTGAAGCGGGTGTACAAGTAATTGCGCGTGGTGGTGACGATAATATTGTAGGTTCAGACCATAATGATGACATACGTGGTGGTGATGGAAACAATACTTTAGACGGTGGCGATGGTGCGGATCGGATTTATGCACATAAGGGTGGTACCGACGACATCAGTGGTGGTGCAGGTAACGATTATATTTACATTGATGGAGGTGACAAAGTAGATGGTGGTGATGGTACGGATCGTGTGTATACGTATGGCGAAGATGATATCTCCTTAAACATGGGCGACGCGAATGTTGAAAGTGTTTATGCACAAACGGATGCTGATCATGATATTGACGCGAGCAGTTCTGATGATGCTGTTGTTGTTCGCACAAAAGATGGAGACGATGAAATTACAGGTAGTGATTACAATGATAATCTAGGTGGTGGAGCAGGGAATGATGTCATTGAAGGTGGTGCAGGAAATGATTACGTGTATGGACAAGATGGTAATGATTCCATCAGTGGTGGTGATGGTGATGACCGAATGTATGGCGGCAGTGGCGATGATAATCTTAGTGGCGGTGATGGTAATGACCGCATGTATGGTGAAAGTGGTGACGATACATTAGTAATTGGCGAAGGCAACGATATTGCCTATGGTGGTGATGGTAGTGATTTATTTATATTAGACACACTTGATGGAAATGATGTTGTTCACGGTGGTACAGGCGAAGGTTGGTCTGATATTTTGCAAATTGATGTGGCACCTGGTGATACCGGTGATAGCGATAACCCGTGGAGTATAGAAGTTAATGGGGAAAGTGTAGAATTTAGTATTGCGGATGGAGGTATTGATATGGGTACCGATGCGTCCGGCGTAATTTCTTTTGCAGATGGAACAGAGGTTGCTTTTGATGGAGTTGAGTCTATTCAATGGTAGTTAATTTACTCTGCTATGCCAGTCAACGCCCTTTGTCTCTAAAAAAGTTGGTTTTATCCAGTATAAGCAAGCAAGTTTCTGATTTCTAAAGAGTTTCATTCTTTAGCCGATAAATATTCATAGATCTAGAGCATGCTCACTCACAAGGTTGTGGTGGGCTGTATACGTATGAAGTTATTTAAAGGTTAAGAAGACAAGAATGGATCAACTGAAAATGACAGAAAACATTTCTGTTAATGATTCAAACCAAACTAATCATAAAGTTCCTACTGCATGGAAGCGTTGGGATGTTTTGCTCGCGTCGTTATTTATAAATTTAACAACATTAGCTTTACCTTTAGTGATTCTGCAAGTTTATGATCGCATTCTGCCAAATCAAGCAACCGATACTTTTTCTTTATTAGTATTCGGATTATTAGCTGCTGCGATATTGGACGGGGTTTTACGTGTTGCACGATCAGCCATCCTTACTTGGAAAGGCGTGCAATATGAACATACTGAAGGAATACATTCTATAGAAAGAATAGTTCATTCAGATCTTGTGAAGTTTGAAAGTGATTCCATTGGTTCTTACTTAGATAAAATGGAAAGTCTTAAAAAAGTTCGAGAATTTTATTCTGGGCAAAATATCTTAATGTTGGTTGACCTACCATTTGTTTTAGTTTTTCTATGTTTGATATTTGTGTTTGCAGGAAAAATGGTGCTAATCCCCGTAACTGTTATTGGGATCTTTGTGATAATTTCATATTTTACTGGAAAAAAATTAAAACTAGCATTAGAGCAAAGGTCTTCTGCGGATCAACGTAGACAAGATTTTCTAATTGAAATTCTGCAAGGTATACATACAGTCAAAGCGATGGCAATGGAAGCTTTGATGTTAAGAAGGTACGAAAGATTGCAGTCTCAGTCTGCATCTAGTGTTTATGAAGTGAGTCGAATTAACAGCATTGTATCTGGTTTAGGTGCAACTTTTTCGCAAATCGTAATGATTAGTTTTGTAGGGATTGGAAGTATCTATGTTGTTTCGGGAGAATTAACAGTGGGCGCGTTAGCAGCAGGCACTATGCTTTCAGGAAGAGTGCTTCAGCCAGCATTAAAAGCAATGGGATTATGGACACAGGTACAAGCTGTAAATATTGCTGGCGACAAAGTGAAGGAGATGTTGTCGTTACCATTAGAGGCATTAAAAGAAAATTCATTACCCGTAACGTTAAAAGGTGAAATTGAATTACGAGACGTGCATTTTAAGCATGAAGGTTGTGATGTTGAGTTATTGTCAGGGATCTCATTAAATGTACAGCCTGGAGAAGCCATTGGAATCATTGGTGCAAATGGTGTGGGTAAAACTACATTAATTAATTTAGTTATGGGATTTGTAAATCCAACTCAAGGTGAAGTGCTACTTGATGGTAAAAATATTAAAACGTTAGATGGTTCATCAGTGCGTGCACAAACAGCTCTTATGCCTCAACAAGGGACAATTTATGAAGGCACAATACTTGACAATTTAACTTTGTTTCGTGAAGGGTATGCAGTAGATCAAGCTATAGAACTTTCTGAAATGTTTGGTTTAACTAAGGCGATCACTAAGTTGCCCAATGGACTAGATACGCGTATTGGTGGTGCAAATGTAGACTCTATTCCAGCGGGTGTACGTCAACAAATTATTTTAGTGCGATCATTGATTGGTGACGCCATATATGGCGAACCTAAAGTATTGTTATTTGATGATGCTAATTCATGCTTAGACTTTGGTAATGAAGCTCGCTTACATAAGTATTTGCAAGAAAATCATAAAGGCCTAACGATGATCATTATTTCTCATCGGCCTTCACTATTAGCTATATGTGACAGACATTTCGAGCTAGCGAATGGCGTCCTAAATAGTATGCAGTTTAAATTGGCTAAAAAAGATTTGAAGAAATCTCATTCTTCACTTGATCAGGCGGTAAATCAATAGGTGAAAATATGAGTGTTACTGCTGAAGATATTAAGAAATTGGCAGATGAGAAGCGCTTACCGCTTTCTGAGCGTTTAGCCAATGCAATTCGCAATAGTGCTTTTAATAAAGCGGCCGAAATTTCACCTTATGCGGCATGTATTATGCCTATACTTTCAGAATTAGGGTGGCGGTCGTATAAACGTGAATTAATTGAAGCGATCCCACACTTTGCCAATCATTTGGACTTGGTTGATTTACGTAATATGTTAGTCACTTTGGGATATGAAAGTGACGAGAAAAAAACATCGGTTGAAAAGTTAAATTCATCATTATTACCATGTTTGTTTGAATCTAAATCGGGTGGAATTTATGTAATAACAAAAAAATCTGGAAATGAAGTAACGTATTTTGATGCTCATGAGAATGATTATCGTACTGGTGACTTATTGAATGAAAAAGGTACTGCATATTTGTTTACTGATATGCATCCTACCCATGCAATGACAGGGCAGGAACAATCTGCAGATCAATGGTTTGTCCAGATATTAAAAAGATTTCGTAAGCTGGTTAAACATTTAGTAGCAATGACGTTTATGTTGAATATTATTGCTATGTTTGTACCGCTTTTTATAATGGTGGTGTATGACAACGTAATTGGCGCAAGATCAACCCATACAATTCCTTTTTTGATGGTAGGAATTGGTATTGCGCTTTGCTGTGAATTGATATTTCGCTTGGTGCGCTCAAAAACACTGGGTCTATTAGCGGGCCGGCTAGACTATATAATTGGTGTTGAAACGTTTAAAAAAATTCTTTCTTTACCACCTGCATTAACAGAACGTTCAACAGTAATTTCACAATTGTCTCGCCTGAGACAGTTTGAATCCATACGTGACTTTTTCACGGGTCCAAGTGCAACCTTATTCTTGGAGTTACCATTTGTATTGCTTTTCATAGGCTTATTGTTTTTATTAGGTGGAAGTATTGCGTACATTCCTATTGTTATGATCGCAATATATACGCTCTTTGGATGGTTGTGGTTTCCAAGTTTAAATAAAAAACTTGTGCATGCAGGTCATGCACGTTCAGCAAGACAGCGAATGTTAATGGAAACATTTTCAGGGCTGCGCGAACTTAAAGCCTTAGGTGCAGAAGGTGCTTGGTTAGAACTGTATCGAGAAGCTTCAGGGGAGGCGATGACGCGGACATTTAAGACTTCAACTAGTCATGCGCTAATAAATAGTGTTGCACAGTCATTAATGACAATCGCTGGTGTTTCAGTATTAACTTTAGGCACCTTAAAAGTAATGAATGGTGATATGACCATTGGTGCATTGATCGCAGTTATGGCATTGATTTGGCGAGTGCTTTCTCCATTGCAAGGTGTGTGTTTAGCCATGTTACAAATCGATCAAATCTCACAAAGTATTAAGCAACTAAATCAGTTGATGCGTGTTCCTTCTGAGAGAAATAGTTATAAAGCTGGATTGATCATGCCAAAAATATCCGGGAAAGTTACTTTTGATCGAGTTACATTCCGCTATGGTCAAAATGAAGATCCTGCTTTGATCGGTGCATCTTTTGATATTAATCCTGGAGAATTTGTTGCCATAGTGGGTGGCAATGGATCTGGAAAATCTACAGTTTTGAAATTAGTAGCAGGAATGTATCGAGCTCAAGCAGGAATGTTGTCAATAGATGATACCGATGTACGTCAAATGAATGCTACTGATTTACGTCGCGTAATTGCATATATGCCTCAAAAAGCTAGTTTGTTTTATGGAACCATTGGACAAAACATCCGATTGAATCAACCTTTGGCTACCGATAAGGAATTAATTAAGGCTGCAGATCAAGCAGGAATATTGTCTGCACTTAATAAGTTACCAAAAGGGTTTGAAACTTTGGTCGGTGATCATACTACTTCACGATTACCGTCTGGATTAGTTAATGGTATTTGTTTGGCTCGCTCATATATCCGACAAGCACCTATATTTTTAATGGATGAGCCTGGTACTTCTTTAGACAAGATAACGGATCAGAATTTAATGGATCATTTAGAAAAAATGCGTGGTAAGCAAACTGTATTAATGGTGAGTCACAGACCTTCGCATATCAGACTTGCAGATCGTGCCATTGTAATGGTCAATGGCATGGTTGCACATGTGGGGACACCTGGGGAAGCAATTAAATATCTAACGGAGATGCAAAGATGACTGAAGAAAGCATATCTTTATCCGACAAAGTTAAATCTGAAGTGCCAAGAGCGCGTGCGCGTTTTATTGCACAATCAATTCAACTTGAGGAATCAGATGCACCTGGTGCGGTAAGTATTGGAATTATAACCATAGCATTTCTATGTGTCGCTATCGTAATTTGGGCCTATGTTACTCCCGTTAATGAAGTGGCAGTAACGTCTGGTGAGGTGGTGCCAAGTGGCCATAATCATGTAGTGCAGCACTTAGAGGGTGGTATTGTAAAAGAAATATTTGTTAATGATGGTGAGATAGTAGAAAAGGGTGAGGTATTAGTCCATATTTCACCTATTGCTTCAAAATCTGATCTGCAACAGATCGAAGCACGTCATGCAATATTAAAACTTCAACTCATAAGATTAAATGCAATTCTATCTGGTGTTGAGCCTAATTTTAATCAATATAAAAAAGAATATGCAGGACTAGTTGAAAGCGAAATTAACATATATAAAGCTCAGTTAAAGAGTTATCTTGCTCAATCGAATGTTGCGCAAATAAAAATAAAACAACGCGAACAAGAATTTAAAAGAGAAAATAGCAAAGCAAAATATTTGAAGCGTGAGCTTAACGTTCTGCAACAGCAAGTCGTAATGCGAAAAGATTTAGCAGAACGAGGCTTGATCTCGAAGGTTGAATTTTTAGATAGACAAACGAATATGGCAGAAACTGAAACCCAATATCAGCAAACTTTATCAAATATTCGAGTGGCTGCTGAGTCTAAGCAAGAAGCTTATGCATCTTTTGAAGAATTAGATAGTAAGTTTAATGAAACTATTAAAAAAGAAATTGGCCAAGTTTCTGGTGAGTTAGCTGAGCTAGATAAAAATTTAACAAAATTTCAAGATCGTGTGGCTAGATTAGAAATTAAAGCCCCAGTTTCAGGAATAATCAAAGGATTAACTATTAATACTATACAAAGTGTTATTAAGCCTGGTGAAACCATTATGGAAATTGTCCCGGCAGGTGATGTATTGATCGTAGAATCAAAAGTAGCTACAACTGATATTGGCCATGTGAGTATTGGTCAACGAGCTGAAGTTAAGGTTAACAGTTATGATCCGCATAGATTTGGTACAGTCATGGGTAAAGTAAAGCAGATTAGTGCTTCTACGTTTTTAGATGAACAACATAACCCTTATTTCCAGACAACTATTGCTCTAGATAAAGACTTTGTAGGAAGCACTGCTGGAAAATATAGAATTATTCCGGGAATGACTGTGCAAGCAGACATAAAGACAGGCGAGAAATCGGTACTTGATTATCTACTAAAGCCTATCTATCGAGGTTTTCAAAATGCATTCCAAGAAAGATAAGTGGAATTAAAATTTGTTAATGAATAGTGTCATTGCTTTCATTTAAGTCATGTTTTTTAAACCAAAAATTTTCAATTGATGCTACGATTTCTTTGAAGTCATCAAAATTATCTGGCTTTACAACATATGAGTTAGCATGGAGATCATAGCTCGTAGTCATATCTGATTCAGCTTCAGAACCTGATAAGATGATTATAGGTATATCTTTTAATTCATTACTGGTCTTAATTTTTTCAAGAACTTCACGACCATCTATCTTTGGTAAACTCAAGTCTAATAAAATAAGGTCGGGACGGGGGAATTGGGTAAATTCTCCCTGTCGACTTAATATTTTTAGTGCTTCGTCACCGTCTTTGGCAACACGTAAATTATATTTAAAATGAGAGGAGCGGAATGCTTCCTTGGTAAGCAACACATCGCCTAAATTATCTTCTATCAATAATATCTCAGCTGTTTTATTTTTGGTGTTAATTGTATTCATGCTGCTTTACCTGTTTGTGACATTATATTAGGAATAGAAACAAAAAAAGTGCTGCCAGAACCTTTTTTAGATTCTATACGTATGGTGCCTCCCATTCTGGTAATGACTTTTTTGCAAACAGCTAAGCCTATCCCAGTTCCTTTATACTCATATTTGGCATGTAACCTTTTAAAAGGTTCAAATATTTTTGCATGGTAGTCATTTTCAATACCTATGCCATTATCTGATATGCTAATTACTAACTCGTTTGAATGCTGAAAAGTCTTTATTTCTATTATTGGTTGATTGTTTTTGTTTTGAAATTTTATTCCATTGCTTATCAGATTTTGAAATAAACTTACTAAGCTTGCTTTATTTGCTTGGATTGTTGGTAAGTCGTGAAATAGTATGAGCGCATTTGATTCGCGTATTTGTTTTTCTAAATTAGCGTACACATTATTTAATATATTATTTAAGTCTAGATATTCAATTTTCTCATTTTGCTTGCTTGCTTGTGCATAATCAAGCAAATCTTTGATCAATATGCGCATTTGACTTGCAGATTTTGATAATATATTTAAATATTCCGTGGCAGTATCATCTAACTCTTTCCCATAGTTTTTTTCAAAAAGACCTGTAAAGTTAGTAATCATTCGTAATGGTTCTTGAAGGTCATGCGAAGCAACGTGTGTGAAACTTTCCAATTCAGAATTGGCGTTTGTGAGTTCTTCAACAGCATCTTCTAATCTGATTTCTGTGTCATGTAGATAATCTATATATTGAGAGCGCATCATCTCGTTACCAATCCATTGAGCAATAAGCCTCACAAAAGATTTCTCTCGTTCGGAAAATGGCTTTAATCTTGGTTTGTAATCAGAAAAACTAACGGTGCCATATATCCTGCCATGCACATATAGCGGGGTTCCAATATAACAATTTATGCCAAAATCTGTGTGTTCTGATAAATAGTTAAGATTTGAATTTGCCACATTGTACGCAGCGACCATATCATTTAACTCTATGGTATGAGAGCAAAATGTTTCGCTTAGATTGTAAATAGATTCAGTGTTGATTTTATATTTGTCTGGGCACTGACAGTAAGTCACTGAAGATTTTTCATCTATAATATTGCAAATAATTCCGCAATCTAAATCTAAATAACTCAGCCCTTCCTTGAGAATTGTATTAATTTTATGATTCAGTGAAAGAGCTGCATCTGCGCTAACTAAATAAAGCGAATTCATGAAATGTTCATTGGCTTTACGATTAGAGATATCTACATAGTAGCCCACCATGCGAGTCGCTTTTCCGTCTTCATCTCGTACAGCTTGACCACGAACCCGCATCCAAATGTATTCACCATTTTCCCGACGTAGTCTTCCTTCAACATCGTATTCAGTGTTAAATTTTAAGTGCGAGGTTAGAGATAATTGTGCAGCTTCTTTATCTGCAGGGTGTGTGCGTTCGCTAAACCAAGCAAGGCTTGGTTTGAAATTACTTTCGTTAATACCTAATAGTTCTATGAGACTTGATGAGCAATAAAAATCATTTGTAATTATATCCCAATCAACTAATCCAACTCTGGTGCCTTGCAATGCAAGATCATATCGTTCGGTATTTTCACGAAGTTTCTTTTTGGAGGCGTATAAATCTGTAAATAGTTGATTGAGCGTTATAGCAACAGTGCCGATTTCATCATTAGTTGATATGGGGATTGGGGAAAACTCATTATTTGAGTCATTACTAATTAAGGATGTATTGATTAATTCTAATGGCCGAAATATATATTTGTTCGTTAAAAAATACACTAACCCAATAGCAAAAATGGTCGTTAAAATTAAATAAATGGAAGTACTCAAAATTTGTTTTTGCAATAGTATGCGGGTTTTATAGGTATCAAAAATAACGCCTACCGACGCTTTGGTAAACTGACCATTGCTAAATTTATTCTCTAACCAGATAGATGAAATTGCTGTGTACTGATCAGTGTTGGCATCAAAGTTAAAAGATTGATTATCTTTAAAGTTTGAAAATATTTCATTCGATGGTAACCCAATTAGTGCAGCTTTGTTTGATGCAATTACGGTGGGGGGCTCATTAATTCTTACAATAATAAGCTTTATGTCGCGATTAGCTGCTAAAGTGTTAACACCTTTGATTAGTGCGGGAGATTCACCTGAGGTCTGAGCCATATAGTCAATGATGTCAATGATTTCTACTGCACGAGTATTCAGATTTTCAGAGAGGTTATTGCTAAACACCCTGTACATAAGAGCGCAAATAATAAGAACAGCAATAATAAATATAAACAAAAAAGATAAAATTATACGTTTTTGAGAAGAGGTCTTATAATTTTTACTTACAACACTCATTACTATTATTGCTTAATCTAAATTACTATTAAATATGAACTGCGAATAATCTATTTTCGAAGTATCTAAGTGCATAAATACAACATCGCCAGTTTTAACTAAATTATCTTGGACAATACCATCTTCATTAAAATATTGATCTTGCTCGTCTGAGCCAACTAAATGAATTAGACTCATTGAGTTTTTAAATTCTTCAATTGTTATCGGAAGTCGTTCAGTTAAAGTTCTATATGAGTCTTCATTATTGTTTTCAACATATTCAAGAGTATCTTTCCAGGCTTGTAAAAATTGTTTTTGTAATCCTGGGTTATTAATAAGCACTTGTTTATTGATAGCGATTACATCTAGTAATTTTTGAGGAATCTGGGAGCTGTCAAATAGTGTATTTACATCAAGTTGTTTTTTTATGGCAATAGAGACAGGAGTGTATGAAGTAATGGCATCAACTTTGCCAGTTTTTAATGCTCTAGGTAATTTATGTAATTCCATAGGGATTAATACTACTTCTGAATATTTTATATCATTTATTTCTAGTGCCCGACTAACAAGATAGGAGCTAAAACTTCCTGCTTCTACGCCAATTTTTTTACCTTTAAGGTCTTTTAAGTTTTTAAATTGTTTAGATGCAAGGATTTCATCTGCACCATTTGAGTAGTCTATTACGGCAATGGTCTGGGCTATTTGTTCAGAATATTTGTGTGCTTCTAATACCTCTACTAATGTGGCCGCCATGCCATCTACTTTTCCACGCTCAAATGCACGACGTACTTCTGCTAACGAACTGAGCTCGACCAGTTCAATATCTATACCTGCTTGTTTGAAAAAACCTTGTTTATGCGTAATAAATAAATATTCGAAACCTGGCCATTGAGTGATACCAATACGAATTGTCTCTTGCTTGTTTTCATATGGATTGAAAGATAAATAAACAAATAGCAGTAAGGTGCCTGCAATCAGTAAAAATGAAATAATGTTTCTTTTGCCCGAAAAATTCTGTGACATGTGTACAAATTTTATGAATATCAATAAATAATAAATTTAAATGTCAATTTAACGACATTTAAATGGATCGTTTAAGATAACAGAAAAAAGTATGTACTTTTATAAACAATGATTAAAGATTTAAGTAGTCAATATTTTGACACTCATTGCGCTGCACTAGTGTTTTATTAAAAAAACGAAAGCCTATCTAATTTAGCAAATAGTTTTATAACGCTTGGCTAATTTGTGTTTTAAATGTGTTTATGCATGAAGGGTTAGAGACAATAAAATCTGCACCCGCATCTTTGGCAATATTATGAATGTTTGTCGATGCCTGTGTAGTTACAAATCCAAATCTTACAGTATTGTTAATTTCACGTAGCTCTCTTAGAAGTTGCAGTCCACCCATCTCTGGCATATTCCAATCTGTTATTACTAAGTCAGGTTTTTTGGTCTCAATGATATGCAGCGCATCTTCACAGCATGAGGCTTCATACACCTTATCTACATGTACTTCTGCTTGATTAAGGTTCCATTTAATAATGTTCCGCATGGCTTGACTGTCATCTACAATTAAGAGTTTCATATATACAAGCTATTCATACTTCTAAGGTTGGGTTATGGGGTGTATCCATAATCCTGTATCGGCATATTTGCTTGATTTTTAAGCACTTTTTCTATTATTTTCAAAATTATCGTATTCCTCGCTCACTCGTCAGCTACTCATCTATTTCATAGCAAATAACTAAATATTTGCCTGTTTTGGCCGTTACAGGGTATGTCGAAAGATTCTATCTTCGATGCTAAAAATACTATATATAAAACAGTAAGTTACATAAATGTACTCATTGAAAATAAGCTGAGCAAGGAGCGTTTGTAAATGGATTTAGCCACTCTATTAGGCTTGGTGGGGGCTATGGCAGTAATCGGGTTAGCGATTGTCTTAGGAGGTTCAGCAGGGACCTTCATGAACGTGCCATCTCTTGCTGTAGTTATAGGAGGCACTTTTGCTGCGACCTTAACGCGAATTTCTTTGGGAGATTTTTTTGGTTCATTTAAGTTAGTTTTATCCACTCTTTTACATAAAGCGGTGAGTCTTTCAAAGCTAATTGAAGAAGCTGTAGAACTTGCGGATGTTGCTAGAAAAGAGGGTGTGCTTGCACTTGAGGGGAAAGAAATTGGTCATCCGTTTTTAGAGCAAGGCATCAATTTATGCATAGATGGGCATCCAACCGAAGTGGTTCAAAAAATGTTAAGCAAAGATATTAATCTTTCTATTGAGCGACATGAAACCGGTAGAGAAATGTTTAAGTCTATTGGTGATGCTGCACCAGCGATGGGTATGATTGGTACATTGATTGGATTAGTGCAAATGTTGTCAAATATGGATGATCCTAAGTCCATTGGCCCTGCGATGGCGGTTGCATTATTAACTACTTTATATGGTGCTGTTATTGCAAATGCAATTGCATTACCAATTGCAGATAAGCTCAAGAAGATTGCTCTGGATGAAAGACTCAGTAAGGATCTAATACTTGAGTCTGTATCGGCTATTCAAGCAGGCACAAATCCAAGGGTAGTTGAGCAAATATTAGCGACTTACTTGCCAGATAACTTGCGTGGAAAAGTGGGTGAGGCAAGTGAAGAAAAAGAGGCTGCATAGTCAAGTCTGACAATGTCTGATGCACCTCCCGCTAAAGCGCCAGAATCTGCAGGATCACCGTTATGGATGGCAACCTTTGCCGATTTGATGTCGCTATTGATGTGTTTTTTCGTTTTGCTTTTATCATTTTCAGAGATGGATGCAGCTAAATTCAAAGAGCTTGCAGGTTCTTTGTCTAAAGCATTTGGTGTGCAACGAGATGTGCCCGCAAATGAGCTACCAAAAGGCACAAGCGTTGTTACAACAGAATTTAGTCCAGGCAAGCCAGATAATGCAACACTGTTAAAAATAATGCGTCAACAAACTACAGATGAGAGTAAACAAAACTTAAACTTTACAAGTGGAGATAAAAATTTAAATAAAAAAGAAGTTGCAAAAGAAATATATCAAGCTGCGGTAAAACGTATGCATGATGAAGCCAAAAAAATTACTCAAATATTAAAAAGTGAAATTGATTCAGGAATTGTTGAAGTGGAGTGGACTGATAGAGAAATTGTGATTCGAATTAGAGAGCGAGGTACATTTCTCTCTGGTGACGATAAAATTGAACAAGAATTTTCATCTTTATTGAAGAAAATTGCGATAGCTTTAAATGCAGTTGAAGGAAAGATAATTGTTTCCGGTCATACCGACAATCGTCCTATTAATACATCAAGATTTCCATCGAACTGGGTATTATCTGCGGCGCGTGCAGCAGCAGTTGTGCATCATTTAGAAGCAAAAGAGAATATTAATCCTGAACGATTGCAAATTAGAGCGTATGGAGATATTAAACCTATATTTACTAATTATACAGAAAATAGCCGCTCTAAGAATCGACGAGTTGAAATATCTATTTTAGGAAATAAGAGTTTGTTGTATGAATATGAAGATGTTTCTTCAGTTATTGATAACTAATTAGATGGTTAAAATTATGAGCAATGCTGATACACAATTAGATAATGCGAACGATAGTTCTATTGAGAATCGCAATGCGTTCAGGATTAACGACAATATTTTATTATCACTACGTTTAATTCCGGATGATCAATTGGAGGAAGTTTTAAAAAAATATCCTGAAAATAATGCTGAATTACAATTGTTAAATAATTTTAGTGACTCATCCAAAGTTTTAACTGATCAGTTTGCATTGGTGCGTAGGCGTTATCCTGAAATTGCAAAGTATTTAAAAGTGATGGACGATAAGATTAATACAATAGCTAGAAGACAATTTTCTGAATGTTCTATGATTCCAGATTTAAATTGGCGAGAAGTGAACATAAGCGCAAGTGGTTTACGATTTTATTATGATAAACGACTAAATATTGGTTCATATTTAGAGCTGAGACTGCAACTATCACAAATTTCAAAGTATATTCTTGCTTATGGCAAGATAGTACGGAGTGAAGTAGAAGGTGAGGAAGAGGGTTTATTTACAATCGGTGTCGAATTTACCGAAATTAGCCTTGAAGATCGTGAAGCTATTCATACGCATGTTAGAGGTAAAGAGATAAGGCTTATTCGCGAGAAAAATCACATTTAAAGGCAAGCCCTATTTAGATAGCTTTAATATTCAATCACTTATGATTACTAGTTCCTAAAGGAAAAATCAATTTGGCCGATAAATAAGTAGTCTGACACTACTAAATCGATATCGGTATGGATGATTTTCTACAAATAGGCAAGACATGGATAGGATATGGTCTTGAGATATCACAAGACCTATTTTCTATTTTATTTCTGATCCTACTGGTTTGTATTCCAATCTTATATATTACGGATATCACGCAGTCCAAACATGCGGTACGACGTAATTTCCCCGTTATCGGGCGCTTTCGCTATTTTTTTGAACATGTAGGTGAATTCTTCCGACAATATTTCTTTTCTATGGATCGTGAAGAGATGCCATTTAATCGCGCGCAGCGTTCATGGGTGTATCGCGCAGCAAAAGATATCAGTAACACGATAGCATTCGGATCTTCACGCGACATAAGTAAAGTAGGTACGGTGTTATTTGCAAATTGTCCGTATCCAACCTTGGGTGAAGATGCAGCACCATTGGCTAAGCAAACAATTGGGCCTGAATGTAGACATCCATTTACCACTAAATCTGTTTTTAATATTTCAGGGATGAGTTATGGGGCAATATCTAAGCCTGCTATTTTGGCTCTTGCAGAGGGAGCAAAGAAATCTGGTTGCTGGATGAATACTGGTGAAGGTGGATTGTCAAAATATCACTTGCAAAGTGGGTGCGACATTGTATTTCAAATTGGTACAGCAAAGTACGGCGTAAGAGACCTCATTAGTGGAAAATTGAGTGAGTCGAAGCTGAGGGAAGTATCCCTGCATAATCAAGTACGTATGTTTGAAATAAAGTTGAGCCAAGGTGGCAAGCCTGGCAAAGGAGGTATTCTACCGGGAGATAAAGTCACTAAAGAGGTGGCTGATATACGCGGTGTTAGAATGGGGGAGGACTCAATCAGCCCTAATCGCCATCCAGATATTAGTAGTGATGAAGATTTATTAGACATGATTGCATTCATTCGTGAGATAACAGGTAAGCCTGTTGGATTTAAATGTGTAATTGGTTCTGAAGATTGGTTAGACCGTTTATTCCAATTAATTACTGTACGTGGAAAATCTACCGCGCCAGATTTTATTACAGTTGATAGTGCAGATGGTGGAACGGGAGCTGCTCCTATGCCATTGCTAGATGATATGGGTCTACCGTTAAAAGAAAGTTTGCCAATGTTGGTGAATAAATTAAATCAGTATGATCTTTATGAGAGAGTAAATGTAATTGCATCTGGGAAATTGGTTACACCAGCAGATGTTGCCTGGGCTTTATGTCTGGGCGCTGAATTTGTGTCCTCGGCGCGTGGCTTCATGTTTTCTTTAGGTTGTATACAAGCTTTGCAATGTAATAAAAACACTTGTCCTACTGGTATCGCAACTCATGATAAGGGGTTGCAACGAGGTTTAAACCCACATTTAAAGTCATTGCGTGTAGCAAATTACGTTAAGAATATAGTGCATGAGGTTGGGATGATTGCGCATTCGTGTGGAGTGAATCATCCTCGAGAATTGAATAGGCGTCATGCGCGAGTAGTGCAGGAGAATGGTTTATCAGTACCATTGAATATATTGTATCCATCAGAAGGTTATGAGTCTGTTGTGGAACGTCGAAATCTTGGTGCGCGTCCATGGTCAGGGAGACAGGACGATAATGAGGACATAAATTTAGAAAATACAGTTGTAAACATACCTCTTAAGCAACTGAGTGAAAAAGCGGACTCGAGTTTATAGTAATGGATCTTCAAGATTCTGAAAATGATGTGATAGAAAGTAAGTCTTCAGGGTTACTGTCGTTACCTGCTGCATTCATTAAAAAATTATATGCGAATAATAATCAGCTATCATCAGATCAGCGAGACCAACAGACTATTGAATCTGAAGTGTATGGGGATGAAAGCTGTGAAGATGTTAGAGAAGTTTCTAAGTCATTGAGCAACTTGATTTGCAGTGCTCAAGAATTGTTTCAAAACCACGATGCATTTAATTCTGTTAATAATATGGCACATGAAATCACTGATGTGTCAGATTCTAATCATGTTTTAATTTCACTGGTAAATGTACTTGAAAAAGTAAGTAAGAAATACGTAATAGAAAAGCAAGAACTTGTATTTGAGTTACCTCTTGAAATACTCAAAAAATTTAAGTTTTCAAAAGACTATCAAGATAGAAGCACTTCTCTGCAAAAAAAATGTAAAGACATAAAATCCATTATGGATCTGAATGAATGTGTACGATCTATTTATGATTTATTTTATAGTGTTTATAAAGATACCTATGCAGATAAGGAGGAGCTTGAAAATTTCTTGTTTAATATTGGTGCTCAAATAAGTCGTATCGGTGATACATTGCATACTGTAGCGGAAGACCAGGCATCAGACTTAAAGGTTCAAGATGACTTAAATTTAAAAATGAATGATGCTGTGAGTCTTATTAGTGAAAATATTATTTCTGGAAATGACTTGGCATCATTAAAAAATACTGTAAAAGTACAGCTTGATACACTGCAAAACATTGTTGAGGAAGAACGTCAAATAGTTAAAGCGCAAGAATCTCGTGTAAACAATAATGTAAAGGCGCTTGCTAAACAGGTAAATGAATTAAAGTTAGAGACTCAAGAGCTTAAAGACAAAGTTCAACGTGAAAAAGAACATGCTCTGCGAGATCCGCTTACAAGCTTATATAACAGACAGGCATATAATGAGAAAATCTCTGAAATTGTCACATCAACAGAAGAGCATGATAGTAATTTATCTCTACTGATATGGGATATAGATCATTTCAAAAGATTTAATGACATTTATGGTCATGTTGTAGGAGATAAGGTGCTTAAAGCAGTAGCAGAAAAGCTTAGTAAATTGCTTAAGGATAATTATTTTTTAGCCAGATATGGCGGTGAAGAGTTTGCAATGCTGACACCAGGATTATCCATTGAGGAATCAAAAGTGTATGCAGATCATGTCCGCAATGAAATTTCAAATATTGCGTTTATAGTTAAAGGCAAGAAAGTGCAAATAACAATCTCTTGTGGAATTACAAGTATTCAAATAAGTGATAATTCGCAAAGCATCTTTGAGCGAGCAGATAAAGCATTGTATGCAGCTAAGGAACAAGGTCGAAATCGTGTAAACATTTTCACGATTTCGTAGATCTAGCGTAAAAATTTCCCATCAGCAATTTTAACTTGGTTTCTTCCTGAATTTTTAGCTAATTTCAGCGCGTTATAGGCTCTCGCATATAAAGAGTCAACTGAGTCACTGCTATCTAATTCAGTAATACCAATGCTAGCGGTTACACGTATACCCTTGTTATTCTTAGCAAGTAGTTCATGATTTGAAACAGCTGATCTAACTCTTTCTGCGATTATATTCGCATCATGTTCTTGTGTATTGCTTAAAATTAAAGAAAATTGATCATAACCAAACCTATATAGAAGATCAGTATCTCTGAGAACACTTTGTAAAGTCTCATACACATGCCTGATGATTAGATCACCTAACATCAAACCATGGTTTTTTTTCAAAATCATGAATCGATCAATATCAATAAGCACAAGGCTTAATGGTTGTTTCTGTCTAAATGCTAATTTTGCTTCTCTGGTAATTTGGCCTTCTAGGAGTCCCCAATTAGGTAATCCTAAGTAAGATTCATTTGCAGTAACTACCATTGCATTTTCATATTGAATGGCATTACGTAATGGAAAAATTGTTGCAGAAACATATTCGTCCAGGCTGCATTTTTCATCTTGCGTTAAATCATCTTTACAATAAATAACGATATTGCCCCATGTATCATCATCAACTTCTATGAGATAACTGTATGAGCTATTGGTTTTTATGCCGCGATTAATATGGGTATACAACAGCGGGTATTCATATTCGATACCACATATCGCCATATCAGCTTTTAAAGACTCAAAGAAAGTCTCAATTATCTGATTTAGGTTTAATGTAGTTTGTAGCTTTAAAACAAGCGCAGCAATGGTCCGATTGATCGGTTTGTTAGCAGAAATTGCCGTAGCAATTTCAAGCGCATGGTTTGAGCTAGTGGTGAACCTTTCAACACTAGAGCTATTCATAAATCCCTCTCCTTAGAATTTAATTTCTTCTATTAAAATGCAGTTAAATGACACCTCTAATATCATTCCTTAAACTTACTGCAAGAGGTAATTATGTTGAAGAATTTAGAGTTCTAATGTTAATTGGTTCAAATAAAATTTATTATTATCATTAAATTAACTACTAAGTATTGGTTATGTTAACTGTGTATGTTTTTAGTAGTTCTAATGAACTTAGTTAACATAAATGGTGTGATGAACAGCACAATAATGGTTAAGTTAGACTTAGCTAATTAATATTAGCGTCTTAATTAGATGCAAATACAAACTAAATTGGATGAAATAATCAACTGTATTAAAAAATAATTCTAAATACAGGGAATGTTAGTCAATTATATTAACTAATATGTAATTAGACTGAAGCTAATTGTCTTGATACGCGCGAGTGGTTTGAGTGTCCACTGTCATCATAGGTTTTTGTCTGCTGTGTACCGGTTAACGAATAAAGAGTGTCTAGTGCACTATTAGTAGATTTTAAACGGTTGGCGAGCAATATGCTATTTTCATCAGATAGTTCGCGACAGAATTGAATCAATTCTTGGGACTCATTCCATGCTTGAATGTTTTTTTCTACACAAATAACATTCATCATTTTAAGTGATTGTTCAAGATTGATGTTCGTGTTATCAGAAGTGTTGTTAAAGTAGTTTGCAATGAAGTCTGATAATAGTTGCATACAGGCAAACTTATCTTGAGTTGCTTGACTGATTTCATCAGCCGTTCCTTTAATTAATACTTCTTGTTCTCCTTGAAGCACTTCTACAAGAGAATTTAGCTTTTTATTAAAGCGTGCTAAAAAATCCTGAATAGAGGAGGCCGCGTACGGGTCAGCATGTATACCCGTGTTGATACTGCTATCGGATGAGCTCATGAACTACTTTAATAGTTGTTCGTACTCAATTAGCTTAGTCGCGATATTCTCCGAATTAATTTTGTAAGTTCCATCTTGTAACGCTTGTTTTACAGTATCGACTTTCTGTCGATCTATAACAGGCTCCGCAGCCAAGCTCTCTCTGATTTTATCTAAGGTTTGGGCAGATGAGATATCTACCTTTCCTGTGCTAGCGACATTAGCAGATTCACTTCCGCCAACATTGGTATTTTTAGCACCCTTGGATGTGTTTTGTAAGTTACTACCGTTTATCGGTCCACTTATATTACTGATTTTGTCTGTCATGTTCGCTTTTCTCGTTTTCTCTATGGTGCTTATCGGCCGTATTCAGACTAACTTTAGTAGTTTAACTAAATATTTTGTGATTTCTGTCAAAGAGTTACCAAAACTAAGTGCTTACCTGAGACGTAGGCCTCAATTTCACGCTTAGAGCTGGTATTTTTAACCCTTATTCGCTCACCTTTGCTGCCATCGCTTAAGGCTACACCGGTTGCGCGTACCTCAATTCCACCCGCCCTTGAAACAATAGTGATTCGCTCACCTCGTTTTATCATTTTCTGTGAATCCAGCATAGTGTTCGTAAGCACTTGATTTGCAGGTATATTTCGCTTTATTTGCATACCTTGTATAGGGGTGTCAGAGAGCAAATATCCGCCTGTTAGGCGAGTAATATCACGTTTTTCTTTACTAATAGAAGCTAAATCAAGCACTTGGTTACGATTTAGACCTATATTTGATACCCATACACTCTTATATATATGTATGTGCGCACCAACATAGACTTTCCATGGCTTATCACCTGTACAACGAACCCCAACGGTTGTGTTGCCAAAGCGTTTATTACCCAATGGCCAGAATGCTTGTAAAGGTGTTGAGCATTGGTGTAGTCGCAAGCGTCTATCGAAATCCTGCACGGTAATCTCAGAATCCTTTGTGTCTTTTGTTTCTGATTGCAGAAAACTAGCTACCGTATTTTTTAAACTTTCATGGCTCTGAATGCCAGCGTGAACATTGCTTACACTCGATAGCAAGATGAAGATATGTAGAAAAATTAAATGTTTTTGCATGGCTTATTATCGTTCAGTAGTTAGTGTTAAGTAAATTCCATCGGTCCTAATATATATTCACTTTATATATTGAATATAGATGTAATATTTTTAATGCAAAATACACACCTAAAATTTCTTTGCAGTATCTAGTGATATCTTCAATTCAGTAGAGCTATTATTGCCGTAAGGCGGCAATACTTGCCGCGATCATTAATTACTTCGTAATGTTACTTACTTAATTGCAGCTAAATTATGTATTTTTAAAAATTGGCATGACACTTGCTTTGTAATAATCACTATTAATTATTAAAAGTAATCTGTGTCTGTATTAGATAACTATTTTGGTATTAGTGCGCAATCTGTTGTAGCAAGATCAAAACGTGCAGAGATATTAGCATCAAATATTATTAATGCTGATACACCAAACTATAAAGCAAAAGATTTAGACTTTGCGTCGATCCTAAATGCAAGTAACAACGTAGGTTCAGTAAAATCTGTTTCTATTAATGCTAGCCATGGAAATCACATATCTAGTGGTTTGACTGATTCATTTTCATTTCAAACAAAATATAGAGTCCCAGAGAATTCTTCATTAGATGGCAACACAGTAGATAGTCATGTTGAAAAAGGACAATTTGCAGAAAATGCAGTGCGCTACCAAATTAGTTTGTCAATGTTGAATAATAAAATTCAAGGTTTAATTAGTACATTGAAAGGTGAATAACAATGTCATTGTTTAATATATTCGATATTGCAGCAAGCGGGTTAAGTGCGCAAAACACGCGTTTAAATACTGTTGCAAGTAATTTAGCAAATGCTGAGTCTATAGCAAGCACACCGGAAGGTGCATATAAGTCTAGACAGCCCGTATTCGCAACTACATATGAAGGTCAATTAAATAATGTGAATAATTCAGCAAGTGCTGGTTTGCGAACTGTAGGAATAGCTGAGAGTTCGGCAGAAAATGTTGCTCAATATCAACCAGGTAATCCAATGGCTAACGATGAAGGTTATATTTATTTGTCGAATGTAAGCGTTATTGAAGAAATGACAAATATGATGTCAGCTAAGAGCAGTTATCAATCAAATATTGAAGTGTTAAACACATCTAAAGAATTATTGTTACAAACATTACGTTTGGGCAGGTTATAAAAAAGGTAAATAAATATGCAAGCTATTTCATCCGATATATTAAGTTTAATTAATTCACCTCAACAGCAAGAAAATAGTTCTGACGATCTAGGCCAAGCCGATTTTCTTGAACTTATGGTTACGCAATTGCAGAACCAAGATCCATTTGAACCTCTACAAAGTGGAGAGTTTATAGGGCAACTTGCACAGTTTGGTACTGTTTCTGGTGTTGGTGAATTAAACAATTCATTTAGTGCTCTTTCGAGCTCATTGATTTCAAGTCAATCACTTGGGGCAACAAATTTGATAGGAAAAAATGCATTAATCCCATCGGATAGCTTGAGTTTAAAAGAAGGTGAAATAGCAAGAGGAGCAATTGGGGCAAATGCGCCTGCGAGTAATGTAAACGTTAATATTTTTGATGAAGCAGGGAATCTAGTTAAAAGTCTACCTATTGGTGTTGTTAACGACGAATTGCAAGATTTTTCTTGGGATGGAACAGATGCGAGTGGAAACCAAGTGTCAGATGGAGAATATTTCTTTTCTGTAGTGGGTACCCAAGGCGATGATAGTGTTGCATTAGATACCTACGCATATAAACAGATTGAGAGTGTTTCGTTAGGACAAAATTCTAATTCAGTCCGCTTAAATGTTGAGAATGGAGGAGAACTGAAAATCTCTGAAATATTAAAGATTGAATAAGTAAAGTTAAAATATATTTGTTAATTAAAAAGGGAGAATTATTATGCCATTTGATATTGCACTTACAGGACTAAATGCAGCGCAAAACGATTTACAGGTTATATCGAATAATATAGCCAATAGTGAAACTACAGGTTTTAAACGTTCAAGAGCAGAATTTGCAGATTTATATGCTACATCTCAATTTGGTACATCAAGCAATGCTATTGGACAAGGTGTTCAAGTTGCATCAATTTCTCAGCAGTTTACTGATGGCGACATTACCTTCACCGATAACTCGTTAGACTTAGCAATTTCTGGCGGCGGCTTTTTTGTATTAAGTGATGGTGGTTCGCAAACATTTTCTCGTGCTGGCGCATTCCAAGTAGATAACCTTGGAAATATTGTTAATTCATCTGGTAGCCAGTTGGTTGGTTTTCAGGCCGATAGCAGTGGAAATTTAACGGGTGCTCAGGGACCACTAGCGATTAATCGTTCAAATATAGCACCTAATGTAAGCAGCTTAATAAATATAGATGCAAATATTGATGCATCTGAGCCAGTCCTGCCTGCATTTTTAATTGGGCCAACGGGTGTTCCAGATGCTGGTACCTATAATCATGCAACTTCTTATACAGTGTTTGATTCCTTAGGTGGTGAGCATGTTACTACTAACTATTTTAGAAAAGATAATGCAAATGATTGGCAAGTGTTTCAGCATGTAGATAACGCGCAAATATCAGGCCCTGATGTATTAACGTTTGATGCATTCGGAGCACTTAGTGCGATCAATGGAACAGCAGGTCAAACCACTACAACTTCTGCTGCATTTACCCCTGGAGGCGTCGGTGCTCCAACCACATTTACGGTTGATTATGGTGACATTACGCAATTTGGTGGTGGTTTTGGTGTGAGTGCAATTGATCAAAACGGTTATGCAACAGGTCGTTTAAGTTCACTAGACTTTGACCCTTCAGGTACTTTGTTTGCTCGTTATACGAATGGGCAATCCTTAACTTTAGGGCAGGTTGCACTAGCTAATTTTGCAAATTCACAAGGTTTGCGTCCTACAGGTAATTCAGCTTGGTCAGAGTCTTTTGCATCGGGGCAACCGCTTATAGGAGTACCTGGTTCAGCAGATTTGGGTTTGATTCAATCAGGCTCATTAGAGGAATCTAATGTTGATGTAACGGGTGAATTAATTAATTTGATTCAAACGCAACGAAATTTTCAAGCGAATGCACAGGTAATTGGAACAGCAGACACAATTACTCAAACCATTATCAATATTCGTTAATAGTTAACTAAAGGTTTAAATCATGGATCGCTCATTGTATGTAGCTATGAATGGAGCAAAGCAGGTGCAGCTTCATCAAGCAACTAATACTAATAATCTTGCGAACGCTAGTACCACTGGATTTAAGGCAGACTTTGATGCATTTAATAGTTTGCCAGTAATAGGTCCTGGTTATGAAAGTCGTATTTATAACCAAGATGAACGAAGTGGGATCGATTTTTCTGGTGGTGCGTTACAACACACTGGAAGGGAGCTTGATATTGCAGTAAGCGAAAATGGTTTTATTGAAGTTCAAGCGCCTGATGGAAGTAGTGCTTATACCCGTGCGGGTGATTTGCATACCACATCAGCGGGTTTGTTAGAGACAGGTGCAGGTCATCCTGTGATAGGAAATGACGGACCGATTGCATTACCTCCATTTGAAAAACTTGAGATAGGTGCAGATGGGACTATTTCAATTTTACCTGTAGGTCAGGAAGCAACAACTTTGGCAACAATTGATCGCATTAAGTTAGTTAATGCTGATGCAGAAGTGCTTGTTAAAGGCGAAGACGGGTTGTTAAGGGCGGCTCCCGATGTGTCTCTTGAGGCGGATGCATCGGTTGCTGTTACATCAGGTGTGTTGGAGTCTAGTAATGTAAATACGGTTTCAGAATTATTAGATATGATCGAATTAACAAGGAATTTTGAGCTGCACGTTAAAATGATGCAAGCAATTGAAGAAAATGATTCTGCTACAACGCAGTTACTAAGAGTTAATTAAAATAAAAATTACATATAGGAAACTAGTATGAGTAGTACAGCACTTTGGAATGCAAAAACAGGTTTGGATACACAGCAAACACGAATTTCAGTGATTGCTAATAATTTGGCTAATGCAAATACAACTGGATTTAAAAGTGATCGTGCAGTTTTTGAAGACCTTATTTATCAAACGGTACGGCAGCCAGGAGCGCAATCATCTCAGGACACACAATTTCCTACTGGTTTGCAAGTAGGTACAGGTGTACGTCTAGTCGCAACAGAAAAATTATTTACTCAAGGAAATTTAACGCGAACAGGTGGTTCTTTAGATCTTGCAGTACAAGGTAATGGGTTCTTTCAAATTTTACAGCCAGATGGAACCATTGGTTATACCCGTGACGGAACCTTTACATTAGACTCGACTGGCCAAGTTGTAAACTCGAGTGGCTATGTGTTGCAACCATCAATTACGATTCCTCCTAATGTGGTTAATATTACCGTTGGCGCAGATGGAACCGTGTCTGCGCAAACTAGTGGAAGCGCAGCGTCAACACAAGTAGGAAATATTCAATTAGCAAGTTTTGTAAACCCAACAGGTTTGCAGGCGCGTGGGGGGAATTTATTATTTGAAACAGCTGCTTCAGGAACTCCGCAAATTGGTACTCCCGGAACTAATGGCTTAGGCCAACTTGATCAAGGGTCGTTAGAGACATCCAACGTTAATATAGTAGAAGAGTTAATAAACATGATCGAAACGCAAAGAGTATACGAAGTTAACTCACGAGCGATTGAAACTATCAGTAGCATGCTTGAATTTGCTAACAACACAATATAATTAAAATAATAATATGAAATATATTTTCGTCATTCTTTTTTTGATTAGTATCGCATCTGGCTGCTCTTCAGTCGGAAGTCTAAAAAATCCTGAATATGCACCTAGTGATGCAATGATTCCAGAGGCAAAAACAACTGTAGATGGTGCTATTTATGATGCATCTTCTAATTTGTTTTTATTTGAAGATGTCAAAGCAAGAAGAGTAGGTGACTTGATTACTGTGGTGCTAGAAGAAAGTATTAATGCATCAAAATCTGCAAGTACAGAAGCTGATAAGGAATCTACTATAGGCTTGCCTGCGCCAACCTTGTTTGGTAAAGATAATCGTTTAAATGAAATAGTAAATGATATTGAATCTAGTCATGAGTTTAATGGTGAAGGTGAAACTACACAAGAAAATAGTATTGAAGGCAATATTACGGTAATGGTTCACCAAGTTTATCCTAATGGATACTTGCTTGTTAAAGGTGAAAAATTAATTGAACTAAATGAAGGTAGTGAGGTTGTGCGAATTTCTGGAATAGTACGTCCTACAGACGTCACTACGGATAATACGGTCTTGTCAAATCAAGTAGCGAATGCGCAAATTACCTATAAAGGTAAAGGTATCGTAAGTGATAGCAGTAAGGCAGGTTGGTTAACAAAATTCTTTTTCTCTGCAGTGTGGCCCTATTAAATACTATGAAAATATCAAAAATAATTAGTTTAAGCCTCATGCTTGTTACATTTTTAGCATCGAGTAATGTTAGTGCAGAAAGAATCAAAGATATTTCTTCTTTTGCTGGAGTTCGTAGTAATCAATTATTAGGCTATGGATTGGTAGTCGGCTTAGATGGTACAGGCGATCAGACTTCACAAACTCCTTTTACTATTCAGAGTTTAAAAAGTTTTCTAAAACAATATGGCGTTACAATACCGCCAGATATTAATCCACAATTAAAGAATGTAGCTGCAGTAACGGTTCATGCGGAACTATCGCCATTTGCTAAGCCTGGTCAAAATATAGATATAACCGTTTCTTCATTAGGTAACGCCAAAAGTTTACGCGGTGGTAGTTTATTGTTAACTCCATTGCGTGGTATTGATGGCCAAGTATATGCGATTGCCCAAGGTAACCTTGTTGTAGGCGGGTTGGGAGTGCAAGGAAGTGACGGGTCTAGTATTAGTATTAATATACCTAGTGCAGGACGAATTCCAAATGGTGCTAGTGTAGAACGCGCTGTACCTTCTCCATTTGCAACGAGTGATGAACTGTATTTGAATTTACATGCAGCTGACTTCACAACTGCTAAGCGTGTACAAATGCGTATTAATAAACATTTTAAACAAAATGTTGCCTATGCAGTAGATGCGGTGACGATAAAAGTAGATGCGCCATTAGATACGGTGTCTAGAGTTTCGTTTGCAGCAGATTTGGAGAATATTGAGTTAATACCTGGTGAGGCAGCAGCAAAGGTAATCGTCAATTCTAGGACAGGTACGGTTGTCATCGGTTCTAATGTTAGCGTGTCACCTGCGGCAGTTACTCATGGTAGTTTGGCAGTAACGATTACTTCTGATCCTTTGGTAAGTCAGCCTAATGAGTTTTCGGATGGAGAAACCGTCGTTGTCGATCGAACTAATATTGAAATTGAGCAAGAAGCAAATCGCATGTTTGTGTTTGGACCAAGTGTAACGCTAAATGAAATTGTTCATGCGGTGAATCAGGTGGGTGCCGCGCCGGGAGATCTGGTAGCTATTTTAGAGGCGCTTAAACAAGCTGGTGCGTTACGTGCTGAACTCGTTATTATTTAAAAATGGAATTTGTATAAATGGAATCTCAGCTTGACGTAGCTAAGACACTTAGTAGTCTTGCACAAACTAAACAACTAGGCGGCAATGGTAGTGCTTCCGATCTCGGTGATGCAGCACAGAAATTTGAAGCGTTCTTTATCCAATCGATGCTTAAAAGTATGCGTAGCGCTTCCTTGTCTAGCGGATTGCTAGATAGCGACAAGTCAGATTTCTATAGAGACTGGCATGATCAACAGCTTGCAACTGATTTGGCATCTAAAGAAACATTTGCAGTTGCTAAATTACTGCAACGTCAGTTTGCGGGACAGCCTGCTGATGCGACACTTGATGTGAACTTGAAAATAGATCCATTATTTCGGCGCAGTTCGATTTCCTCGCTTGGAGCGCCAGATTCCCAAGAAGCTACCACTCAAGTGGCATCTCTTGGTATATCTAGTGGCAGTACTGGTGGACCAATTAATACCACACTAAAACAAATAGTTACTGATGAAATTCAAGAAACTAGCGGTATAACAAGCACTTATGAGCTGTCTGCTCCTGAGCAGTTTGTTCAAGAAATTTATCCGTATGCTCATCAGGCCGCTACAAAATTGAATACATCTGCCGATGTATTGGTTGCAATAGCAGCATTAGAGACAGGCTGGGGTTTGCATAGACCTCAAGCTGGTTATGGACAAGATTCCCATAATTATTTTGGGATTAAAGCGAATAATTGGCAAGGCCCAGAGGTTACGAATGTAACGCACGAATTTGATGGTGAGAAAACGATTAAGATTCAAGATAAATTTAGAGTATATGAAACGCCTGCAGATTCATTTAACGATTTTGCAGAGTTTTTGTTAAGTAATCCGCGCTATCAAGATGCGATCAGGAATGCTAGCGATGTAAAAAGTTTTGCAGCAGAGCTACAAAAAGCAGGTTATGCGACGGATCCAAACTATGCCAAAAAGATAAATTCGATTATGGATGGGAGCATTCTAAAAAATGCAATACATTCTTTGAATGAGCAGGCATCAGCTGGTGATGTAACCTCTGAATATCAAGCAAAAAATACTCACTAAGATAAAGAGATTGAATCGTGGTAGACGCATCAAGAGTAGCTATAACAGGATTGCAAGTATTCCAACGTGCGCTTGCGACTACTTCTAATAATGTAGCGAATGTAGGTACTGAAGGATATACGCGTCAACGTGTTGATATAACTTCGCGCCCATCACAAAGATTTGGAGACGGATTCTTTGGAAGTGGAGCAAGAGTTTCAAGTGTACAGCGTATCGAAGATCAGTTCCTAAATGCGCGTGTACAATCTAGTTCATCAGATGTTGCACGTTTAGACTCTTATTTAAGTTTAATAAATCGTGTAGAAAACCTAGTATCCGGATCTCAAGGTGGTTTGGATAATGCGTTTCAAAACTTTTTTAATAGTTTGCAAGATCTTTCAAATGATCCTGCCTCTATACCGGCTCGACAAGTTGTTCTAAGTAACTCAGATACGCTAGTTGCACGTTTTAAAGATTTAGATGCTAGTTATAACGATATCAATAAGGAAATTAATACACGATTAAGAGGTGATCTGAATGATATCAATAGTCTTACCAGTGGAATTGCGGATTTAAATAAAGCAATTGTAGCGGCTAGTGCTACTACATCTGGTGAAGGTGTGCCAAATGACTTAGTGGATCAAAGAAATGTTTTAATCGGAAGATTATCAGAACGCCTTTCAGTCAATACAGTAGAGCTAAGCGATGGTTCGGTGAATGTATTTATTGGTGGTGGTGAATCAGTAGTGATCGGTAATTTATCAAGAGATTTATCTGCTATAAATGACCCGGCTAATCCTGGTGAGTTGCTGGTTGGGATCAATGTAGGGCCGAGTACATTTGATATTACCGATAAAATCACCGGTGGTAGTGTAAGTGGCTTGTTAGATTTTAGGTCTGAACAACTTGGTCAAATTCGAAACCAGACGGGTCGATTAGCGCTAGTGTTAGCAAATGAATTTAATGCTCAACATCAAGCTGGATTAGATGCTAATGGTTCTGTGGGCGGGCAGTTTTTTGCAACTTCTGCACCGCAAACCTTAGCGAATCAAAATAATAATGGTACAGCAACAGTAACTACTAGTATTACCGATATCAGCCAGGTGACAACTTCGGATTATGAATTAAATTTCGATGGTGCAAACTTTACCTTAACAAGACTAAGCGACGGTGTTAGTACTAGCGCTGCGTCTGGGCCATTTAATATTGATGGTATACAGGTAGATATCGCTGGAGCAGCGTCAGCAGGCGATAGTTTCTTGATTCAGCCAACCAGAAATGGTGCTGCGGGTATTAGCGTGTTACTAACTAATACTAGTCAAATTGCTGCAGCATCTCCAGTACGTAGTCTGGAAAGTACTGCAAACTTGGGTAATGGAGTAGTTACTTCGCCAGAAGTACTGGATGTAAATAATGCAGATCTATTCGATACGGTTGAGATTCGATTTAATACACCAGCAACTACTTTTGATGTTGTAAATGTAACGGATGGCGCAACGATAGCAGTCGGTGTTGCGTATTCAAGCAATGCAAATATTGATTTTAATGGAATCCGCGTACAAATTCAGAATCAGCCTGAAGCAGGTGATGTATTTACAATAGAACAAAATACAGGTGGTATTGGTGATAATACAAATGTGGTTGCTTTACTGGATTTGCAAACATCGCAAACAGTGGGTGGCACTGCAACGTTACAAGAAGGGTACGGTTCTTTGGTGAGTCAAATTGGTACTATTAGCCGGCAAACCAGTATTAGTAGTCAAACACAGCAAGCACTTTTTGATCAAGCTGTACAGGCGCGCGATAGTGTTTCAGGCGTTAATCTTGATGAAGAAGCCGTAGATTTAATTAGGTATCAACAAGCATATCAGGCGGCTGCCCAAGTGATCGCTACATCCAATACCTTATTTGATACATTTTTAGCTGCTGTTCGAAGGTAAAAATAATGACTAGAATTACTACAGCTTATTTATTTCAAAAAACTGCAGTAGATATTGCCAAGCAGCAATTTGAAATTTCAGAAGTTCAAAATCAGATAGGTACGGGCAAGCGCATTAATAAACCTTCAGATGGTCCAGCAGAAACCGCAAGAATTATAGATTTAAACCAAGCGATTGGCAGTATTGATCAATTTCAGCGCAATGGTATTTTTGCTAATCAACGTTTAGGGTTGGAAGATGCAACACTTTCGAGTGTAAATAATTCATTGCAACGTGTTAGAGAGTTAGCTTTACAGGCTAATAGTGGTAGTCAAACTGGTGAGACGCGTGCAATTATTCGTGCAGAGGTAGAGCAAAGACTAGAAGAATTACTTGATTATGCCAATGCACGTGATGGAAATGGAAACTATTTGTTTTCAGGTTCTAAAAGTCGTACGGAGCCATTTACACAAACTGCAGCAGGTGTAGCGTATAATGGTGATCAAAATCAGCTTACATTAAAAATATCTAATAATCGCACTATTGTTTCTTCGGAGTCTGGTTATGATATTTTTGTCAATATAAAAAATGGAAATGGAGACTTTGTTACATCATTAGATGTAGCTAATTCGGGTAATGGGGTAATTACAGTCGGATCGGTCATAGATAATGCTGCATTCCAAGCTAATGACTTTAGTATTACTTTTACCTCGCCAACAACCTTCGATGTTGTCAATAACACCACTGCTACTACTATTCTGGCTGGTCAGAATTACGTTTCAGGTCAAGCTATAAGTTTCAATGGTGCTGAAGTTTCTATAGCAGGTGAACCACAAGCGGGTGATGAATTTCAGGTTAATGCGAGTCGTAGACAAAATGTATTTGCAACATTACAAAACTTTATAAATGCCTTGCAAACAGGCTCTACCGATCCTGCAGATCAAGCTCAACTTACTCAAGCATTAGATCGTACCATTAGTGATGTAGATAATGCTTTAGCGAATGTTCTTAATACTCGCACTTTTATTGGTACACGACAAAACTCAATAGATAATGCAAATATTGAGAATGATGGAGCAAAGTTTGAGTTGCAAACTACACGGTCTCAAATTGAAGATTTAGATTACGCACAAGCCATTACGCAACTGCAATTGCAACAAACAACTTTACAAGCGATTCAAGGTGCCTTTGCACAAGTTCGCGGTCAAAGTTTGTTTAACTTTCTTTAATTAACGTATAAATTAACCCTTCGTCGGATAATTCTACTTCCTATTAGTTTTACCATTAAAGAAAATCGCCTTGCTGCCATGTGTAGTTGATTGAATTTCTTACATTTTTTTCAAAAAATCCTTAAAGGATTCAAATCACACGCCGATAAGCTTAGCAGGACAACGTAGAGGCTTGGTTCTTTGCGGTGTCGAAGTCTCTAGTTAGAGATTTTAGACTTTTGTAAGGATGAACTACTTAAGGAGTAAGTAAAATGCCTCAAATTATTAATACAAACTTATTTTCGTTGAATGCTCAACGAAATTTAAATACCACGCAAGGTCAATTACAGACCTCGTTGGAGCGTTTGTCTTCAGGTTTACGAATTAACAGTGCGAGTGATGATGCTGCTGGCTTGGCGATTGCAGAGCGATTTACTTCACAAATTCGAGGATTAAACCAAGCCATTCGTAATTCAAATGATGGTATTTCGTTTTCTCAAACCGCTGAAGGCGCTTTATCAACCGCAACCGATGCATTGCAACGTGTTCGTGAGTTGGCGGTACAGTCTGCTAACGATACGAATTCATCTACAGACCGTCAGGCTCTGAATAATGAAGTGCAACAGTTAATTGCTGAAGTTAATCGTATTTCGAATAGCACGCAATTTAACGGCCAAAATATTCTTGATGGCACTGCAAGTACGTTGGTGTTCCAAGCGGGTGCGAACCAAAACCAAACCATTAGTGTTGATGGTGTGGATGCTCGAGGTTCAACTCTTGGTGCTAATGTTTCCGTTAGTGGTTCAATTGAACAAGCAGCTATTAATACTGCAGTGACAACTGACACATTAACTGTGCAAGGTGTGGCAGTAGATCTTTCTGGCTTATCTGCTACGGCAGCTACAACTACCCAAGTTGCAAATGCAATTAACAATGTTACTGCGACATCAGGGGTACAAGCTCAGATTAATACCACTGTTACAACAGGGCCATTGGTGAATGCTGCTGGCGCTGCAAATATTAATGGTGTGTCATTAACGCTTGCTGGTGATGCAACGGACCTTGATACCATTAACAACTTTTCTGCGCAAACAGGTGTTACCGCTTCAGGTACTACTGGAGCCATTGTATTAAGTAATACAAATGGTGCTACGATTGAAATTGACGCGGGTGTTGGATTAGGTGGTGCTGCACAAAGTGTTCAAGCGGGTATTACACTTTCAGCTGCAGTTGGAACAACCGTTACTGTAGGAGGCGCGGCACCAGCCGTTCTTAGCGGTAATGCAGTTGGTGCCGGCGGCGCAGACCAAACAGCAAATGGACTTAGTGTATTGACTCAAGCTGATTCAAACGCTGCGTTATTAACTGTTGATGCGGCTTTACAGCAAATTAATACTTTGCGTTCAGAGTTAGGTTCGGTTCAAACTCGTTTTGAGTCCACCATTTCTAACCTTCAGATTACCGTTGAAAATCTGACTGCTGCACGTTCGCGTATTCAAGATGCTGACTTTGCTGCAGAAACTGCAAACTTAACTCGTTCGCAGATTCTACAGCAGGCGGGTCTTGCAATTGTTTCTCAGGCAAATTCTTTGCCGCAGAACGTATTGTCGCTACTTCAGTAGTTGATAATTAACTTTCGTGTTTATGCATCTAGAGCTTTTCCTATCCTTCTAGATGCATAACCGAAAAGTTTGATAGGAGATTTAAAATGGTTGCACAAGTAATTAAATTGCCCACTGTAGCTACTAACAATTTTCAATCTACACAATCTGGCGCTGCAGCTGAAGTGATTAAAAAATCAGCTAGCGAAGCTAAGGTTGATAGTGAAAAAGCAAATGAAGTTGCTAAGCAAGCTACGCAAAATGTGGAAGCTGTGCGCAATGCTGCTAAAGAATTGAATGATTTTAGTGAAAAAATACAGACGAATTTGAACTTCTCGGTTGATGAAGGTAGTGGTCGATCAGTAATCACCGTTACCGATACTCAAACTGGAGATGTAATTCGTCAAATTCCGGCAAAAGAGGCCCTCGCGGTGGCAAACTTACTCCGTGAAGCATCCGCTGCAGAAATCGGAAAAGTTGGATTATTGTTAGCAGCACAGGGCTGAGCATAAACTGGCATTAATATTGCTATCTATCATCAAGGATTGATGGAAATTAAATAATTATGGCAGGTACAATAACATCGTTAGGTATAGGTTCTGGGATTGATATTGAAAATATTGTAACCCAGTTAGTCGCTGCTGAGCGCAGACCTATTCAACTTCTTGAAACACGTCAAACTGAAATTGATATTCAGGTTAGTGCTTTAGGCTTGATTAGGGATTCTGTATCAAAATTTCAAACGGGTATATCTGATCTTAAGCTATCTTCTGGTTTTAGATCATTTTCCGTTACCTCAAGTGATGACCAAATAATCACTGCATCGGTGGGCGAGGGATCAGTTCCAATAGCAAGTGATATCGAAGTATTAAGTCTAGCGCAAAAAAACAAATTAGCCTCCTCTGCATTTGCAAATGGCGACAGTATTGTTGGAAACGGACAGCTAGATATTTCAGTTGGAGTGGCCACGTTTTCAATTAGCATTAATGATAATAACAACACCTTAATAGGTATTCGCGATGCTATAAACGACAATTTCGATAATACAGGTGTGTCGGCATCCATTATTACTGCAGATGATGGTAGTCATTTAGTTTTAACTTCAGAAGAAAGCGGTACAGAAAATGTTTTGAGTGTAACCGTAATTGGAGATAGTGATGGTAATGATACAGACGCTGCTGGTCTTTCTAATCTAGTATTTGTAGCTGGTGGCACGGAGAATTTACAAGAAATAGATATCGCACAAGACGCAACATTAACCGTAGATGGTTTTGATGTTACACGTTCTTCAAATGAAATTTCAGATGTCATCGAAGGGGTCACCTTATCTTTAAAAGATATTGGTACTGCAGCATTATCCGTTACTGAGGATCGCTCCGTAGGTAAAAACGCAATTGAAACGGCAGTCACTGCCTACAATGATCTCATAATCAGTTTAAACACTCAGCGTGAATCTACTTTGCAAGGTGAATCTTTATTGCTTGGGATTGAAACCCGAGTACGTCAAATATTTACTAATAGATTGAATGTTACTGGTAGCGATTTTAATTATTTATTTGATGTAGGTTTAACGTTTGATCGCGATGGAATACTTAGCTTAGATGACGAAAAGTTTGATCAAGCTATCGAAGATGATTTTAATGGTGTCGTGCAATTATTTTCAAATCCTGACGATGGTTTCGCGCAATCTATTGATTCGATTTTATCCAGTTATGTGGAAACTGGCGGCTTAATACAAGCGCGCACAGATGGCTTGAGCGATAGCCGATCTCAAATAGACGATAATATTGCACGTATAGAGAATCGTATTGTTCTTACTGAAAAGAGGCTGCGTAGTCAGTACGCGGCGCTGGATAGTTTGGTCGGGCAACTGAATGCGACTAGTAATTTTTTAACTCAGCAATTGGCGAATCTGCCGACAAATAGCTTAATAAATAGTAGAAATTAATACCTAAAGTAAAATAAGGAAACTAGATATGAACATGACAGCAGCAACATTGGCTATAGATGAATACCGTAGTAGCGGTGTGTTAGGAAATGTTGAGCGATCGGATGCGCACGGATTAATTAGTTTGCTATTTAAAGGCGCTATTGATCATCTTTTAGCTGCAAATGGTTATATAGAGCGCAAGCAAATACAGGAAAAAACAGTGAGAATTTCCAAAGCGATTGCGATATTAGACGGCTTAAGATCCAGTCTTAATCTAGATAATGGTGGCGAAATTGCGCAAAACTTAGATGATTTATATGATTATATGCAAAGACAACTCGTGGTTGCGAATGCAGATAGTGATGTATCTATAATCGATGAAGTAATGGGGTTGTTACGTGAGATCCAAGAAGCTTGGAATTCCATACCTAATGAAGCCCGTGTATAGCAGATAGCGGTTGGGTGCAATATGAATGCTAGTAAGCAGCTAATGCAAGTGACTGACTCGGCGAATGAGTTGCTGACTACTATCGAGAATGAGTCATGGGATGAGGCAATAGCGCTTAGTCTACAGTGGGATAAAAGGGTTCGTACATTTATCCATAGCTTATCTGCTGAGCAATTTATTGCTATGAAAAGTGAAATTGAGATAATTGTATCTCAAAATAACAGTATAGAAAAACGTTTAGTTGCCATGCGCGCCAAAGTATTGACGCAAATTCAGGAAAATAACACTTCACGATCTGCTATTCAGCTTTATAACAGCGCCGTTTAGCTTTCATAAGGTATTGCTGTATATAATTGCAGCACATCGATTGCTAATTACAAGCATTTCATTGCGAAATAAATTTGTGAGGTACCATTAATTTAGGCTGTTCAGAATAAATATTATTTATTTTTTAGTTGCAATAAATTGTTGTATTATTTATTAACAAATAAGTTTTGTATCCATATTAAAAGTAATGTATCTTTTAATATGTTGAGTGGGGCTATGTAAACGTAGAACAAACTATGTAGAAACATTTATAATATTTTGAGGGGATGGCAGATACGGAAGCTGTCAGCGCAATAATCACGTGGAGTGCGTTGTCTCTTAATCATAAGCTTTAAAATTAGTAATTAAAAGGCTGGTTAAAGATATGCAGGTTGAACAATCCACGCTTGAATTCAAATCCGATGCTAGGCAAGATCTAGGTCGCCGTAAAAATAACAAATCACTTCTAGATGGACACAGTAAAGCAGTCCAACAAGTGAGTGATCTTATAGAGCGTGTTGCCAATACGAGTGCAAATGTTCTTATCTTAGGTGAATCAGGTACAGGCAAAGAAGTTGTTGCCCGTAGCATTCATACTATTTCCAATCGAGCAGCAAAGTATTTTGTACCCGTAAACTGTGCAGCAATCCCGCAAGAATTACTTGAAAGTGAGCTATTTGGGCATGTAAAAGGCGCATTTACAGGCGCTATTACAGATCGTAAAGGCAGATTTGAGCTTGCCGAAGGTGGCACATTATTTCTTGATGAGATTGGTGACATGGATCTCAATATGCAGGCAAAACTGTTAAGAGTATTGCAAGAGAAAGTTTATGAGCGAGTTGGCAGTGGAAAATCAATACGCGCTAATGTGCGTGTTATCGCTGCAACGCATCGTAATTTAGATGATATGGTTGCGAAAGGTGAGTTTAGAGAAGATCTTTATTATCGATTACATGTCTATCCAATTGAGTTACCACCATTGCGTCGACGTTCCGAAGATTTACCGTCTTTGGTGTATGCAATTACTGATAAAATAAGACAAGAAACGGGTACAGACGTTAAAGTAACACCTGATGCAATGTCTGCATTAGCACGCTACACCTGGCCAGGGAACGTTAGAGAACTGTCTAATTTGCTCGAAAGACTTAGTATTTTGTACCCAGATAAAGAAGTTGATGCTGCAAAATTGCCAAGTAAATACAGTACTTTCTCAACTCCAAAACTGCCAAGCAGTGCATTGGTATCTGAAAGTGTTGCTACAGAGGAATTTGCAGAAATAGAATCGACTGATCAAGATGAATCATGTAGTACTATTGGTTTGCCCGTGCTTACTAGAGATGGTGTTGATTTAAAAGCTCATATCGCATCGGTAGAACAGTTTTATATTGCCCAAGCTTTAGAGCTTGCTAACGGAGTTGTGGCGCAAGCTGCAAAATTACTTGGTTTGCGACGTACAACACTCGTCGAAAAGTTGAAAAAGCATCAATTCCAACGAACTTCAACGTCATAAAATTGACTTCATTACATTTCAAAAATTCTTAAGCTGCTGTTATATAAAGTAAAACAAAAGTAGGCATGTTGTTTGCATAGTAGTTAATGCGCGTCAAATTTATGCGCATTAACAAATTACTACGCGAGGATATGCCAAATGGAAGTAGCAATTGATAACAGGAAGCTAGCACTTGAAAGTGCTTTTGATGATTTTAATCGTGTTTCAGAAGGTTTAACCTCTGCATATGATCAACTCGAGAACCGGGTTGATACTCTCCAAAAAGAACTTGCTGAAACTAAAAACGAAAAGTTTCATCAATTAGTCGAAAAAGAAAAGCTTGCGGATAGATTATCTATATTGTTACGTACCCTGCCTGTAGGAATAGTCGTACTAGATGACTATGGAACCATCATTGAAAACAATGAAATTGCCGACAATCTAATTGGTACTAACTTAAATGGAGTAGCTTGGAAGAAGATAGCAAAAAAGTATTTGGTAGCAGGATATTCGGGCAACAGTGAAGTTTGCTTAAAAAATGGCAATCGCATTTCATTAAAAATTGAATCTCAGCAACGCAGTGAAGGTAAGGTCATCATAATTAATGATGTGACTGCAGAATTTAGTTATCACGAATCTATCAATAGAAAAGAACGACTAGAATCATTGGGAAATATGGTGGCCTCGCTTGCGCACCAAGTACGTACACCTTTGTCAGCGGCATTTCTTTATGTATCAAGTTTAGAAAAGCGAATAGGTAAGCAAGAACTTTCTTTTCAATTGGTCGAGAATGTTAAACATTGTTTGCATAGTTTGGAAGAAACTGTAAACGATATGTTGTCTTTTGCAAAAGGAGAATGGCAGCTGAATGATGTAATTAGCGTAGAACAACTTATTAGTAATATACGCAATGATATTAAACATGAGTTTGGTAAGAATTTAATTGAAATAAATGCATCTATTTCTACTGATAATCCCAAAGCATCTATTAACTATATTGCATTCTGGGGGGCACTTAAGAATGTTATTCACAATGCCATACAAGCTAGTGAATTCGATGCAAAAGTTCTAATAGAAATAAAGACCGAAGGAAAAGAAGTTGTGTTTTCAGTGCATGATAAAGGGAAAGGTATTTCTGATGAGCTTAAGCAGAAAATATTTGAGCCTTTTTTTACGACTAAGGCAGGTGGCACAGGTTTAGGTTTAGCAGTGGTCAAGTCTATTGTCGAAGCGCATCGAGGAACGGTTGAGATTAAAGATGAATATCCACAGGGTGTATGTATTGATATTCGTGTTCCTAAGTCCTTAGAGTTTTCTCCGATTTCAAGTTCAAGTAAACAAAAAATTCAAGATAGCTAACTATATAAGATTATAAAGGGTAGATTATGCAGGGAAAAAATATATTGATTGTAGAGGATGACATGAATTTAAGTCATGCCATTGCCGGAACTATTCGTGATCATGGTTTTACAGCATTTGAATCTTCTTCTCCAATGAGCGCTATGGGTCTACTTGGTAGAGAGCGTATCGACATGGTTCTTAGTGATATCCAGTTCGATAAAACCGTTGATGGCAATGATCCTATTACAGATGGATATGAATTATTAGATGCTATTAAACAAAAATATCTTTCTTTGCCGGTTGTGTTGATGACAGCTTATGGAACGATAGAGAAAGCAGTGTCTTGTATAAAGAATGGGGCTAGCGATTACTTGGTAAAACCATTTGATGTTGATCTGCTGTTGAACATTGTTAAGAGCAATATTCAAGTCAAGTTTTCAAGAGCGAATAATGGTGATAACTATATATCTGTCGATAAAAAATCTATTGATACAAAAAAAATAGCTAGAAGAGTAGCAACCACCTCGGTATCAGTATTTATAAGAGGTGAAAGCGGAACGGGAAAAGAAGTTTTGGCACGTTTTGTTCATGAAAATTCTCCACGTTCAGGACAGCCATTTGTTGCTATTAACTGTGCAGCGATTCCAGAGAATATGTTAGAAGCCGTTTTATTTGGGTATGAAAAAGGTGCGTATACGGGTGCGCATCAAGCTAAAGCAGGTAAATTTGAAGAAGCTCAGCAAGGCACATTGTTATTAGACGAGATTTCTGAGATGGATCTTGCATTACAGGCAAAACTATTAAGAGTGCTACAAGAAAAACAAGTAGAGAGGTTAGGTGGTAAAAAGTTAATTGATTTAGATGTAAGGATTATTGCTACGTCTAATAGAAATTTAAAAGATGAAGTTAAAAAAGGAACCTTTAGAGAAGACTTGTTTTACCGATTGAATGTATTTCCTATAACTTTGCATCCTTTGCGTGATCGGATTGGAGATATTTTGCCTTTAGCTTATATGCTACTACATAAACATTCGCCAAATAAAGCACTAGAACTTTCTGAGGGTGCGCGTGAAAGTTTGATGAAAAATAATTGGGCGGGTAATGTAAGAGAACTTGAAAATGTAATTCAACGTTCAATTGTGTTATGTAGTGGAACCGTAATAGAAGAAGATTTACTAGAGCTAGATGAGTTGGAAAGTGCTAATGAGGAAACCGTTACGAATTTAACGACTGATTTAAAATCACATGAACAAGATTTAATTTTGCAGGCGTTAGTTTCTGAGCATGGAAACAGAAAACTTGTTGCTGAACGGTTGGGCATTAGTCCAAGAACGCTTAGATATAAAATTGCAAAAATGAAAGACCAAGGCGTTCCTGTGCCATCAGCTTATAGATCGGTATAAGTTTAAGACTATTATGAGGATCTTAATATGAGTGACATAAAAATAAATGAATTACTTTCTCAAATTAGAAGCATTTCTAGTCAAGTCGAGCCTAATATCAAGATTAATCAGGCTGGCAATGATGCACCTAGTTTTTCATCTGTATTAAAAACTTCAGTAGATAAAGTTAATGAACAGCAAATGATGGCTGCTGATTTGGCAAATCGATTTGAGCAGGGTGACTCTAGTGTGGAACTTTCCAGAGTCATGATAGAGATGCAGAAAGCGCGTGTTTCATTTGAAGCGGTCAAGCAAGTACGCAATCAATTAGTGACGGCATACCAAGAAGTTATGAGTATGCCTGTTTAAATAGCATAATTTATAATAAGAGAATATAACTACATGGCAGCAACATTAGAAGCTACTCAAGTACCCAACACATTCAGTTTAGCTGATTTTCTACGGCAATTATTTTCGCATTTGGGAATAATACTGACCTTAGCTGCCGTATTGGCATTGGGAGTGGGTGTAACACTATGGTCTATAAAGCCAGAATATAGTCCAGTTTATTCGAATTTATCTCAAGCAGATGTAGGTATGGTTGCTGATGTATTGCGTTCTTCAAACATACCTTTTCGTATGGACTCATCTTCAGGGATGATATTGGTTGCAAATGACAAAATTGGTGAGGCAAAAATAATACTCGCTTCTGAAGGATTGCCACAGTCAAATGGCACAGGGTATGAAGTACTTAATGACAAACCTTCCTTAGGCACTAGCCAATTTATGGAGACCGCACGTTATCAGCATGCACTAGAAACTGAGCTCAGTCGTACAATTGCGGGTATGAGAAATATTGATAATTCTAGAGTGCATATTGCAACGCCCAAGCAATCCGTATTTATTAGGAATAGAGGGCTAACCTCTGCATCTGTAATGATTAAGTTAATGCCAGGGAGGGTGCTAGAGTCAGGACAAGTATCATCTATTACACATTTGGTGGCTTCTAGTGTTCCATATTTAGATGCTGCTAATGTAACGATTGTTAATCAGTGGGGACAGTTGCTTAGTTCTACTGGTACTGATGATGTTATTGATCAGTCAAATAAACAACTGGCGTATAAAAAATCGGTAGAACAAACTTATGCAAATCGAATTGAAGAATTACTTGCGCCTATATATGGTCGAAATAAAATTAAAGCTCAAGTAAATGCAGAAATTGAATTTTCTAAGAGTGAGAGTGCTGAAGAGTTATACGATCCTGATAATAATCAAGTGCGTAGCGAACAGATCTCAGAACAACGTAACCAAGGAAGTTCAATCGCTGCATTAGGAATCCCCGGAGCATTATCGAATCAACCTCCTTCAGGTGGAACGCTTCAAACAGAAGAGTCACAAGAAGGTGAGGAGGGTTCATCAGCAAACTCTACACCAGTCTCTACATCGCAAAATACAACAAAAAATTATGAATTAGACAAGACTATGCGTTATACGCAAGAAGCAAAAAGCTTGGTTAATAGAATTACTGTTGCGATTGTTGTAGACGATAAAGATGTTATTAATGAAGCTGGCGAAACTGTAAAGACACCACTTGCTAGTGAAGATTTCGCACTAATCCGCGGTATAGTTCGTGATGCAATAGGTTTCAATGAGGAGCGTGGCGATAGTGTTACCGTATATAATAGTAGTTTTCTCCCTCAAGTAGTTTTAGAGGAGCCAGAAGCTACTCCTATCTGGAAGCAGTCTTGGTTATTGTCCATTATCAAACAAGTTTTTGCTGGTATCTCAGTGTTGATCATACTATTTATGTTTGTGCGCCCAGCAATGAAAGCATTAATGAGTAAGCATAATTCAGCAACGGGTGGTTCCAGTTCCGCATCACAACCGTTATTAGAAGGTAGCTCAGGAGAAGTAGCCATCGCAGCCGCCGCTGCAGGAAATTATCCTAATTATGTACAACAGCTTGCTATGGCTAAAGAACTCGTATCACAAGATCCTAAACAGGTTGCAAAGATAGTAAAGAACTGGGTGGCACCAAGTGGCGAATGAAGAATCACCATCGGCTGATGTGAGTGCATTAGATGGTGCACAGCGTGCAGCTATACTTATGATGGTACTAGGAGAATCAGAAGCATCTAAAGTACTGAAATTTATGGATCCGGAGGAATTAGAGCTCATTGGTTCCGCAATCAGTGCATTAAAAGATGTTACACAACATCATATTTACGATGTTTTAAATGATTTTAGTGATGTAAATGAAAAACACACGCCGCTTGATATTGGTGCACAGGATTACCTTAAGAAAATATTGTTTCAAGCTATAGGGCCTCAGAAAGCCAATAGTATCTTGTCGCGTATTGAGTTAGGACCTAATGCAAGTGGGCTTGAAGTTTTAAAATGGATAGATCCTTCAGTAATTGCAGATGCAATTAAAGATGAACACCCTCAATTGATAGCGATTTTGTTGGTTCATTTAAAAGATGAACAGGCGGGACAGATATTAGAATTATTGGATAAAGACAAAAAAACAAATGTTGTGATGAGGATTGCCAGACTAGGTGATGTAAATTCATCTGCATTAAAAGAGCTTGAGCTTCTTATCGAGAGTAGATTTACTCAGGAAACTGATAGCAAGATTAAAAATCTTGGTGGAATTAAAGCAGCTGCAGATATTTTGAATAATGTTGATAAAGATACTGAAAATAATATTGTGGAGACATTAACAGAGATAGACAAGGAATTATGCGAAGAAATTAAAGGCAAGATGTTTGTATTTGATAATTTATTAAGTGTAGATGATCGAGGAATGCAAACTATACTAAGGGAAGCACCTCAAGATAAGTTGGTCACAGCACTCAAAGGAGCTAGTACAGAGATTGCAAATAAAATATTTAAAAATATGTCTAAACGTGCTGCAGAATTACTTAAAGATGATCTTGAAACTGCAGGTCCAGTGCGTTTAGCAGAAGTAGAAGAAGCACAGAAAGAAATTTTAGAGGTTGCACTTAGATTAGCAGAAGAAGGAACGATAATGTTGGGTGGGAAAGGCGATGATTTTCTTTAGATCTTAAGGCATATTTATGGACAATCAAGAAACCTGGCAGCGTGCATCACTAAGCACATTTGAACTGAACAAAGAGGGCCCCTATTTAGACCAAGAGTTATCAGTTTCAAACACACAACGTTCTTATGAGGAAAAACTAAAAAATGGCTATGAGGATGGGTTAAAACAAGGCCAACAAGCTTTAAATGAGTACAAGCAAACTTTCGATAGCGTATTTTCTAGTTTAGATAATGCTCTTAAAGAAGTTGATCAGAATGTAATTGAAGCCATAACGCAACTTGCAGTATCTATATCAAAGCAAATCATAAGAAGAGAGTTGCAAATCAATTCTGAGCAAGTTGTGTCAGTAGTAAAAGAAGCTATTAAGTTATTGCCACTCGATAAGGGTCGCTTAATAATTCATTTAAACCCTGGTGATTTAAATGTTGTGCAAAAAGTATTTAATCAAGATGATATTGTGCATAGCTACTCACTTGTAGAAGACCCTTCGGTACAGCGTGGTGGTTGTAAGTTAGCAACCGATGATTCAATTATCGATGCAACGATTGATTCGCAAGTAGCGCAAATATCCGCAAAAATATTAGGTAGTCAACGTACTACGGATCGTTCAGATGAGTGAAGCTCACAACACTCTTCCATATTATAGTCAACGCAAGCAGCATTGGATTGATGCAATTAATCATGCAGAACAATCTCTGACACCGTACAACTATACTGTTGAAGGAAGATTGACTCGTCTCGTTGGTTTGACTATTGAGGCACAAGGTTGCCAGGTCAATATTGGTGGTCGATGTTTGATCGTGTCGCCTAGTAATCAAAAGATGGAAGCTGAAGTGGTAGGGTTTTCTGGTACCAAGAGTTATTTGATGCCAATTGAAAATATGCAAGGAGCCGTGCCAGGTGCACGTGTTATTCCCACAAAAGATAACCATAAACTACCTGTAGGTGAAGAGCTATTAGGACGCGTAATTGATGGCGCTGGACAAGCTTTGGATAACAAAGGCCCTGTGCAGGCAAATGAATACCGCGATTTAGAAGGCAAGAATATTAATCCGTTTGAGAGAATGCCTATTGAGACGCCGCTTGATGTCGGTGTGAAAGCCATTAATGCCTTGCTAAGCATTGGCACTGGTCAACGTATGGGCTTATTTGCAGGAAGTGGTGTAGGTAAAAGTGTTTTATTGGGCATGATGACAAAATTTACTTCTGCAGATGTCATTGTAGTCGGTCTAATTGGCGAACGTGGTAGAGAGGTAAAAGAATTTATTGACCAAATACTTGGCGAGCACGGATTAACAAAAACGGTTGTAGTGGCAGCACCTGCAGATTGTTCGCCACTGCAAAGAGTTCACGCGGCTAAATATTCCACCACTATAGCTGAATATTTTCGTGATAAAGGTAAACACGTTTTATTGTTGATGGATTCATTAACGAGAGTAGCGCAGTCATATAGAGAAATTGCTCTTGCGATCGGTGAACCACCGGCTACAAAAGGCTATCCACCATCTGTATTTACTAAGATACCTGCTTTGGTAGAGCGTGCAGGTAATTCTAGTGTTGCTGGTGGATCCATCACAGCATTTTATACCGTGTTGGTTGAGGGAGATGATCAGAATGATCCCATTGCTGATGCTTCTCGAGCTATTTTAGATGGTCATATAACTCTGTCACGAACCTTAGCTGAAACTGGGCATTATCCTGCTATAGATATTGAGGCGTCTATAAGTAGACTATTTCATACAGTATGTGGTGCGGAACAGATTAAAACTGCACAAAGTTTTAGAGAACTTTATGGGAGATATAAAAAACACGAAGATATGATTAATTTAGGGGTTTATCAGTTAGGAACTGACGAGAAGATTGATCAAGCTATCGAATACTACCCTAAATTATTAGAATTTCTCAAGCAAGATATGCAAGTAGCATGTAATTACCAGTCTTCTCTAAGTGAAATGAATCTTTCACTTGATCCAAGTATCTAACTAAATAAATAGAAAAATATCTCTGTGACGCGCTCGAAAAAATTAAATGCTGCACTAGAGGTGCTTGATTTCAAGTTGAATAAACAATTTTCATCTTTAGTTGAGCTTATGCAGCATAAAATTGATAATGAAAAAAAATTACATGATTTGATGAATTATCAAAATAACTATATGTCTATAAATACAAATAAAGATAAGCAAACTATAACCAGCCTACAGATACACCATAAGCTGATGAATAAACTTCAAATAGCTATTGAAGTACAACAGCAAGTTGTTCATGACCTAGATTATAAAGTAAATCAAATGATTCATATTTTACAAAAAGATCGAGCACAAAACCGAGCTTTAGGTGTGCTTATCAAACGCTATCACAAGCAGGAAACTGAGATTAGTGAACGTAATGAACAAAATGAGTTAGATAGTCAAGTTCTTGCAATATTGCAAAACAATTCTGTGTCCTAGGCGAGAGGGATCAACAAAAAACAGGTAAAAGTTGGCCCGAAAAGTGCAATATCTAAGGCAAGGAATAATTTAGATATGGCAGAAACAGAAATATTATCGGCTACTAATTTGCAAGCCGCATCGAATACATGTGCAAGTTGTCTTACTTCAGAGACTACTGGCTTGAATCAAAGTGCGAACGGTAATTTTGGTACACATCTAGAAGAATCCTTAAAAGAAATTACTGCTACGAGTAACGGAAAAGTATTGCCTATAGATGGCAAGGGCTTGCCGCATGCGATATTACCGAAATCGTTAAGTAATCTAAAATCTGAACTACATTCGATAGTAAATGATATTCAAATAGCCGATGTTGATGCCAATCAATTGATTGAATCATTTAAAGGGATATATCAAGAGGGCATTAATACTAACTCTATAAGTCTTGATGATGAAATAAATATATTACCTGATGCTGAGCTTGCGATACAGGAATTCTTAGATTTATCTAATATTCCTGAATTGTCTACTTCAATAGAGTCACTTTCATCAGGGCTGCAGAATACTAATGAAATAGAAAATCAAATAATTGATGAGTTGAATATCATTCCAATACCGGTTGCGCAAGAAAATAGCGCTTCAAATAAGCCTGTACAAATTGAAAATTTAAATACAACAGTGGGAGTTATAGGAAATCAACGTATTTTAACATCTGTTAGTCCACCTTCTGTAGCTAAAATACAACAAAGTCAAAATAACAGCTCTACACTAGAATCAGAAGAGCTTACAGCTCTTTCAGGCATTCAAAAACTTGATGTAAGTGAAAACATTTCTGATAAATTGAATGATTTTATTGCTAAATATTTATCTGAAAATAATACTTCTAGAAATGCCTCAAAAAACCAACCAATAAGTACAGAAATATTTCAACAGAACTTTAATTCAATTAAATCTGATCCAGTTATACAAAATGTAAATATAAATGCTGCAATTGATTCATATGGTAATTTAAATGCGGGAGCCTTACAAAGTAAGCTGATAGAGTCACCTATACCGCTATCAATTAAACTTGGTACAGGTTCAGAACAAATCCAACAAAGTGTTGATCAATCCATCACGCAAAATGTTAAGTGGTTGATTGGAAATAAAGCACAGAACGCAAAAATTAATGTTTTCCCAGAAGCTTTAGGACAAGTCAATATTGCTTTGAGTCTTGAAGATTCAAACTTAAAACTTAATTTTATAGCTACCAATACCGTCACAAAAGAGCTTATTGAGGCAAGCATGTCTAGTTTAAGGAGTCACTTTGGCGAAAGTGGTATAAATTTACAGGAAGTACATGTCGAAACACGTAGTTCAAATGAAGCAGAACAAGGTTCTCAGTATTCTGATTTAGATGATAAAAGTCAGAGTGACTTCAATAATGGTTTTGATGAGACTGATGATGAAGTAGGTGAAGTAGTTCCACATGTATATGTCAATAACTCTGCACCCCGATACTTGCTGGATGCGTATGTCTAAGTAATCCTGTCAATATAATTCACTCTAACAACGAATCTTTGACGATTATCGATTCGATTTAATTCTTACTAGTCAATTTATTGGCTATCTTAAAAACTTCATTGCATAAGTGGTTGATATTTATGGTATTAATTTACTATAAAAGTTGGCACATAGGTTGCAATTAGAAATATGAAATTAAATGTTTCTACTATGAAGGTTTGCAAATGAAAAAAATTATTATTTTTGCTGTTATCGGCATTGTACTTGTTGGTGGTGGAATTGGTGGTGCAATGTTTTTTATGAAGTCTCCTGAAGTACCAGAAGGCGAGGAAATGGCTGAAGAAGAAATGGAGCCTGAGATGAAAGAAGCCATCTATGAAAATATTCATCCCGCATTTACGGTGAACTTTGTAGATGGATCTAAGAAGCATTTTATGCAGGTTTATATGGTAGCAAAGTTTTATGACATGGAGGCTAGGGATCAATTCAAGATGCATATTCCTGTAGTACGTAATAATTTACTTTTATTAATGTCAGGTAAAAACAGCGACGAGTTATCGACTATAGAATCTAAAGAAACCCTCCGGAAAGATGCACTTATGACTGCTCAATCTGTTATGCAAGAGATTTATGGAGAGAACTTAGTTGAAGATATATATTTCACTAAGCTCGTGATGCAATAGCTAATAACTATTAAGAGTTAAAGTAATGAGTTCTGCAGAACCAGAAGCAAGTCAAGAATCGGAAGACGATCAAAACAAAGAAGATGCTAATGCGTCTGAACATGATGATTCAAAAAAGAAAGACGAAGATTGGGATGGTGAAGAGCGAAGATCTGAAGATCGTCCTTGGAGTGATGCGGATAAAAACAAAAGTGAAGATGAGCAAGTATTAAGTGAAGAGGAGCGAAATGCTTTATCTGGTGATGTTGAACAAATAACAGATGAGGCAGGAGTATTAACATATGATTTTTATTCTCCAGCTCATATTAACAAGTCTAGTCTTCCGGCATTGACAATAATAAATGAAAAAATTATTGAATCGATGAGTGAAGGATTAACGGATTTATTGCAAAGAGAAATAGAAGTCACAGCGAATGATGTAGATATAAGTAGGTATGGAGACTTTATTCATTCACTACCGATACTTATAGATACAAGCATTATAAATATTAGCAAAATTGATTCTCAAGCTCTAGTTTGTATAGATGGTGGATTAATTGAAATTATTATGGATGCATATTTCGGTGGTGAAGGAAAGTTAAGTGAGGCAAGTGATAAACAAGTATTTACGGAAACTGAATTTAATATAAGTAATAAAATATTAGAGATGTTTCTAATATCTAATAAAGCTGCATGGGAAAAAACAGAGCCGTTAGATTTTCAGTATGTTCAACGAGAATTACAACCAAAATTAATTAATCTACTTGACGAATCTGCTCTTATCGTCGTTTGCCAATTTAAAGTTTCTTTAGATGAAGAAGCAAGTTATATAAGAATAGCTTATCCATATAAAGCACTGGAGCCAATTAAGCATAGTTTGAGGAAAATGGTTCCAGAACGTGATGAGGAAAGCGATGGTCAATGGAAAAAACAGTTATTTAACAGTATTAAAGCAGCGCCTATAGAGCTAAACACGGTACTTGCAGCATTTAATCTTACGGTTGATGAAATTGTCAAACTTAAAACAGGCGATGTAATTCCTTTTGCTATGCCGGAATCAGTAACAGTGTATTCAAGTACTACACCTATTTTCACAGGGAAAATAGGCTCTGTAAATGATGCAGTAGCAGTAAGTATAAGTTCATGGATAAGAAAGAATGAGAGCTAAATATATCAGGATAAAAATATGAGTGAAGATCAAACAAATGAACCAACAGCAACGCCTCAAGCTGCTCAGAATCAAACGGTAGATGCTGAGATGAATGCTTTACCAGGAATAAACAATTTAGATGTTGTATTGAATATTCCAGTAGATGTTTCTCTTGAGCTTGGGCGTGCAACTGTTGATTTGCAAAACTTAATAGAATTAAGCCAAGGTTCTGTTATCGAATTAAATCGATTGGTGGATGAGCCAGTAGATGTGTTAGTGAATGGAAAACTTGTTGCCAAAGCAGAAGTAGTAGTCGTTGATAATAAATTTGGCGCTCGTATTACAAATATCGTGAGCCCAGAGAAGCGTGTCGAGAAACTTAAAAATAAACCTAATTAATGAATAAATATAAAAAAATTACAATATTAGTCATGCAGTTACTTTTATTGTTTTGTATAACATCTAGTGCTTATTGCCAAGAGGTCGGTAAAGAATCATTCTCTGGTGAGTTTGCAAAGCCAATAATAAATTATGGACAAATCATATATGCAACACTCTTTGTAATAATAATAATAGTTTTTGCATTATTCTTATTAAAAAAGGTTCGCTTTAATAATATGAATGGCCAAGGATTAATAAAGGTTATCTATAGTTATTCTGTTACTTCAAAAGATAAATTGTTAATTGTTAAGGCTGGACCAGATTATTTATTATTAGGAGCTTCTAATTCAGGGATTAGAAAAATTCATGATTTAGATCAAGACTACATTCAGGATATTTCTTCTGAAGATAAAGTCAAAACAAATGAATTTTCGAATATTTTTGTCAATCTTCTGGGCAAGAATAGTCATGCGTAAATTAATACTAATCTTTATTACTTTTCTTGTAGTACCCGATGTGTTTGCACAATCAGGTTTTCCTGCGCTAACTGTAGAAACAACTGCAGATGGTGGTCAAGCATATTCACTGAGCTTGCAAGTGCTGGTATTAATGACAGCAATAACAGTATTGCCAGGTTTGTTGTTAACCATGACATCCTTCACGCGCATAATTATTGTATTAGCGATTTTAAGACAAGCATTAGGAACATCTCAAACGCCATCTAATCAAATATTATTAGGACTGGCTCTTTTCATCACGTTTTTCGTAATGACACCGGTGTTAACAGAGGTATACGACAATTCAGTACAGCCTTATCTTGCTGAAGAAGTTGATGCACAAGCTGCAGTAAATAATGCTATCGATCCTATTAAACAGTTCATGATCGCACAAACACGCGAAAGCGACATTTCTTTATTTGTGGAATTATCTGGTACTACTGGAATAGAAAAGCCTGAAGATATTTCTCTGTCTATATTATTGCCAGCATTTGTAACTAGCGAATTAAAGACAGCATTTCAAATAGGCTTTATTTTATTTATTCCATTTTTAATTATCGATTTAGTCGTGGCAAGTGTTTTGATGTCTATGGGAATGATGATGTTGTCGCCATTAATTATCTCCTTACCCTTTAAGTTGATGTTATTTGTTCTAGTGGATGGATGGTCTTTGGTGCTAGGGATGTTGGCATCGAGTTTTTATATTAGTTAATAGGATAAGAAATGACACCTGAAACAACATTGACGCTATTAAATAATGCGCTATGGATAACTGTAATTGTGGCAGCGCCTATATTGATTTCTGTATTAGTAATAGGTGTTTTTGTTGGAATGTTGCAAGCCGCTACGCAAATTAATGAAATGACGTTGAGTTTTATTCCTAAACTAATTGTTTTATTTCTAACATTGTTGTTGGCAGGTCCATGGATGCTAAAAACACTAACAAATTATGTAACAAATTTGATTACTAATATCCCAACCTTGCTAATCTAATTCCAATACTATGATTTTTCAATTTAATGAAATATTAGCAGGTATACACGAATTTATTTTGCCATTTACACGTGTAGCAGCCTTATTTTCTGTCGCACCAATATTAAGTAGCCCATTTTTACAACTAAGAATAAAAGTAGCCATAGCGTCCATAATCACAATATTTATGATTCCTTTACTTAAGGAAACACAAGCAGTTGTATTATTCTCTTCAAATGGAATTATTCAAGTTGGGTTGCAAATTCTAATAGGTTTGCTAATGGGTTTTATTTTACGTCTAGTTTTTTCAGCGCTCACTATTGCTGGAGAAAATATTGCGGTGACTATGGGTTTAGGTTTTGCTCAAATTACAGATCCTGTTAATGGTGTAACCGTACCTATTGTTAGTCAATTTTTATCCATTACAGCAACGCTATTATTTTTAGCATTTGATGGCCACTTAGCGTTAATTAATATGCTATTTGATAGTTTTACCTATTTGCCGATTGGGCATACCTTTGATTATCAAGGAGCATTATGGGGTGTAGTTGCATGGGGAACTAATATGTTCTCTGGTGCATTGATGGTAGCGATTCCAGCGATTACTGCTTTGTTAGTCGCAAATTCAGCTTTGGCATTAATGACCCGTGCAGCACCACAATTAAATGTATTTTCAGTAGGGTTTCCCATCACAATTATTTTAGGACTTGTGGTTATAGCAATAACCTTACCAAGCGTAGCAGTTGTATTTCAAAATTTACTAAATACTGCATTTGAACAAATGCCATTTTCTCAATAAGGAAGATTAGATGGCAGAGCAAAGTTCACAACAAGATAAAACGCAGGAGCCTACGCAAAAAAAGCTTCAGGATTCGCGAAAAAAAGGTCAAGTTCCTAGGTCACGCGAATTAAACACTATGCTGGTTACATTTGTGGGTGCGGGTGGCTTGATATTTACTACAGGTTCTATCTCCGAGAGTTTACATGGGATTTTTTTGCTTAACTTCCAATTACCAATTTCTCATATTATGGATAAGAATTATCTTATTCCACATTTTACTGAAAGCGCTATAGCCGCGTTATTCGCAGTCGCTCCATATTTGGCATTAATGTTTGTAGTGGCTTTATTTGGCCCTATGGCTATCGGTGGAATGTCGTTCTCTATGAAAGCTATGGCATTCAAAATGAATCGTCTAAGTCCGCTTTCCGGTTTTAAACGTATGTTTGGTGTAAAAGGCCTTGTAGAGCTATTAAAGGCGTTATTGAAAGTAGGCCTAATAGCTTCAATTGTTTTGTCGTTATTAAAAGTATTTACCTCTGAAATATTAAATTTAGGATTTGAGTCTACGCAAGACAGCATTGTCCATTCGTATAGATTGATACTGCTAATATTTACAGTTTCATCAGCAGGATTAATAGTAGTGGCTCTAATTGATGCACCTTTTCAATTATGGCAACACAACAAGCAATTAAAAATGACTTTGCAAGAAGTTAAGGATGAATTTAAAGAGACTGAAGGTAATCCAGAAAATAAAGGGCGTTTGCGTAATTTGCAAAGAGAGCTAGCGCAAAAGAGGATGATGGAGGGTGTACCGGATGCAGACGTGATCATAACAAACCCAACTCACTTTGCAGTTGCACTTAAATATGATGCAGATATGTCAAATGCACCTTTAGTGGTAGCTAAAGGTGTTGATTTTGTAGCAGAAAAAATCAAAGAAATAGCTTTGAAGCATGAGGTAAGTGTTTTTTGTGCTCCTGCATTAGCTAGAGCAGTTTATTACAGTACGGATATTGATAAGGAAATACCTTACGGTTTATATATATCGGTGGCAAAAGTGCTCGCGTACGTATTTCAACTTAAGAATGCAAGGCCAGGTAAATATCCGGAACCACCTGAAGAATTTGAAATACCAAATGAACTTAGAATTGATTAATTAAGGGAAAAGTAACGTGGATAGCGCTTTAAGTACTTTTAAAGAATTTTCAAAAAATGGTTTAGGTACACCATTACTTCTAGTCATGATGTTTAGCATGATGATAGTACCATTACCGCCGTTCGCATTAGATTTGGTATTTACATTTAATATAGCATTTGCATTAATTATCATTTTAGTAAGTATTTATACGTTACGACCATTAGATTTTGCAGTATTTCCCACTGTTTTACTTGTAGCGACCATGTTGCGATTATCGCTTAACGTCGCATCTACTCGAGTAGTACTTATTAATGGGCATACTGGTACAGGAGCTGCAGGTAATGTAATTGAATCATTCGGTAATTTTGTTGTAGGTGGTAACTATGCTGTAGGTTTTGTCATATTTGCGATTCTTGTGATTATTAATTTTGTGGTGGTTACCAAAGGTGCAGGGCGAGTTTCAGAAGTAAGTGCACGTTTTACATTAGATGCCATGCCTGGCAAACAAATGGCCATTGATGCAGATTTAAATTCAGGTTTAATCTCTCCAGAAGAAGCATTGCAAAGAAGAGAAGATATCTCTAAAGAAGCAGATTTTTATGGTTCTATGGACGGCGCAAGTAAGTTTGTCCGTGGTGACGCCATTGCAGGTATTTTAATCATCTTTATTAATATAATTGGTGGTTTAGCGGTAGGCATGGGCCAACACAATTTAAGTTTTGGTGTTGCGACTCAAAACTATCTACTGTTATCAATTGGTGATGGATTAGTAGCTCAAATTCCATCATTACTATTATCTACTGCAACAGCAATCATTGTTACTCGTGTTTCCGCTTCTCAAAATATGGGTGAAACAGTTCTAAAGCAGGTATTCAGTGATAAACGTGTCTGGATGATAACGGCAGCAATTATTGGTGGCATGGGACTGATTCCAGGTATGCCGAATGTTGTATTTTTAATTATAGCAGCGATGTGCATTGTATTTTCACGAGTAGCGTCAAGTAGCGTGAAGACTGTAGATGAAGATGAGACTATGCTTGATGAAGAAAATGAAACAGAACCTGAAGATGTAGAGCTAGGTTGGGGGGATATGCAAAGTGTAGACATTATTCGTTTAGAGGTTGGTTATCGGCTTATTTCTTTGGTAGATAAAGAGCAACAAGGAGAACTTATAGGTCGTATAAAAGGTGTTCGTAAAAAAGTTTCTCAAGATCTTGGTTTCTTGCTACAACCGGTACATATACGCGATAACTTAGACTTGCCGGCAAATAATTACCGCATTGTTATTCAAGGCGTAATTGAAGGCGAGGGGGAGGTATACACAGAACGTGAACTAGCAATAAATCCTGGAAACGTGAGTGGAAAGATTGATGGAATTGTTACTAAAGATCCGGCATTCGAAATGGATGCTATCTGGATTGAGCCTAGTCAACGCGACCAGGCCCAGACATTGGGTTATACCGTTGTTGATCCTAGTACTGTAGTCGCTACACATCTAAGCAAGATTCTACGTGAAAGCGCTCATTACTTCCTTGGGTACGAAGAAACCAAACAGTTGTTAGATAAATTAGCCGATCGGTCACCTCAATTAGTTGAAGATTTAGTGCCTAAAACATTGCCAATGAGTGCCGTGGTTAAGGTTATGCAAAACTTATTGCAAGAAGGTGTTCCGATAAGAGATATACGTACGATCGTTGAAACTTTGGCGGAAGCGGCAAATACTAGCCAAAATACTGACGCCTTGACAGGTATTACTCGTATCGCACTTCGAAGAGCAATTGTCCAAGAAATCAATGGGATGCGTAAGGATCTGTCCGTATTTACACTTTCTCCTAAGTTGGAACAGTTATTGCAAAAGACTATACATGAAGGACCAGAAAGTTATTTTGCTTTAGAACCAACGTTAGCTGAAAAGATGCAAGACTCTGTACGTGATTTAGCGCAACAACAAGAAGCTGTAGGTTTGCCTCCAGTTCTCTTGGTTACCAGCGGTTTGCGCATAATGTTGTCAAAATTATTTAGAACGAGTGTTAAAAACCTACACATTTTGTCATTTGATGAAATTCCAGAAAGTAAGAGTATAAGTATTATGGCAAGTGTAGGTGATCAACATGATGGCGTGCCACAACTTCCAGAGGTTGCTGCGTAACTAATTAGTGAAACATATTAATTAGTCGTAAATAGAAAGGTATAAAAATATGGAAATGAAAAGATTTCATGAGAATAATATGCATGCGGCTTTGCAAAAAATACGCGAAGAGCTTGGTGATAACGCTGTAATAATTTCCTCAAATCAAAATTCAACTGGAGTTGAAGTGGTGGCTGCGACAGATTATGAAGCGGTTGCTAATAGTGATGTTGTTCCTAGTGCTGAGGTTTATGAAAAATCTCCCATGGTAAGCGAGCAAGTTAAATCTAAATCATCTATAAAAGTAAAGCCAATAGCGCATGAAATGAATACGTCTTCAATCCAAGAAGAAATTAGCCAGCTGCGTGCCATTATAGAGTCACAAACTGAATTGATAAGCTGGAAAAATCTAATTACTCAAAACACCTCTACAAGAAAAATATTACAAAGGCTATCGATAAGTGGGTTTGGTTTTAATTTAAGCAAAGAATTACTAGGAGAAGTTAGGCAAGTCGATGACTTTGATGAGGCATGGGATCTAATAGAGAGTGATTTAAAAGATAAAATATCAATTACTCAGGAGAGTGTAATTGAATCAGGTGGAATTGTTGCACTGGTGGGTCCTACTGGAGTTGGAAAAACTACTACTATTGCAAAGATTGCTGCTCAGTATGCGATGAAGCATGGTAATAGTGACATAGCAATTATCAGCACTGACTACTTTCGAATAGGTGCGCATGATCAAATTAGCATATACGGAAGCATACTTAATGTTCCTGTGCTTACGGCTAATAATGAATCAGAGCTTAATAAGGCGTTTAAAATTGCTAAAAATAAAAAACTTGTTCTGATTGATACTGCTGGATTGAGCCAACGTGATCCTCGTGTTCAAGAAGTAATGCAGATATTAAATAAGTTATCGAAAGACTTAATTACTTATTTAGTGATTTCAGCGAATTCTCAATTATGTGTGCAAAAAGAAATCATTAACACCTTCATGTCCGATAGTCTCAATGGTGTTGTAGTTAGTAAAACGGATGAGGCCTCACAAACTGGAGGTATTTTGACAGCAATTATTGAGCAAAATTTACCTCTTGCCTATGAGACTACAGGTCAGAAAGTACCTGAGGATATTGCTCGTCTAAATCAAGATGAAATATTAACTAAAGCTTTTAATTTTGGGAAGAGATTTGGAAGCATGGAATCTCTTCACTCGACGGATCTATATTGTGAGTTGGTAAAAAATGTTTGAACAAAAAAATTGTAGTGTTACCCCTATTGACCAGGCTTCTTCACTGAGAAATTTAAATGCAACTAATGAGGTTAATGTTCTAGCAGTAACTGGAGGAAAAGGAGGGGTAGGTAAAACCAATATTGCTATTAATTTGGCCGTAGCGCTTGCTGACCTTCAAAGGAAGGTAATGCTATTGGATGCAGATCTAGGCTTATCTAACGTTGATGTAATGTTAGGTTTACGAGCAAGAAAAAATTTATACCATGTACTACAAAATGAGTGTTGTATAGAAGATATTATTATCCCCGGACCACATGGCATACAAATTATCCCAGCCGCATCAGGGGTGAGCGAAATGGCTAATCTTAGTGTGCAAGAGCATATGGGTATTATTGATTCTATTAGTGAACTTAATCCATCGCTTGATTATTTCATTATTGATACTGCGCCTGGCATTGGCAACAGCGTATCGTTATTAACACATTTGGCTAACTCGATAATTATTGTAGTGTGTGATGAGCCAGCTTCTTTGGCTGATGCTTACGCACTTATAAAAGTATTAAGTAAAAAAGGCGTAAAGAAAAAATTTCAAATTATTTCCAATATGGTTGAATCAAGTGCGCATGGCGAACGTTTATTCTCTCAACTTGAAAAAGTATCTAATCATTTTTTAGAGGCGTCTTTGGAATACTGTGGATATATTCCTATTGATAAATATGTAAGAAAGGCCATTAAGAAACAACAATCAGTTATAGATGCCTATCCTACTAGTCGATCTTCTTTAGGATTTGCACGTATTGCGAGAGAGTTAAATAGCAAACCAAAAGGAATTAACGCAAGTGGCGCAATTGAGTTATTTCTTGAGCGACAATTATCAAACCAATAATTATATAAAATAATATTATGAATGAAGCCGCAACAGAAAGTTATACCGCAGTTCAGAATTTAGATATTGAGAACGTAGTAACTCAACATGCATCTCTAGTGAAAAGAATTGCTTATCATTTGAAAGGCAGATTGCCTGATACAGTGTTGGTAGATGATTTAATTCAATCAGGTATGGTTGGATTATTAGAAGCTGCCACAAAATTTAATCCGACTCAGGGTGCGAGTTTCGAAACTTATGCAGGGATACGTATTCGTGGTGCGATGTTAGATGAAATTAGACGTGGAGATTGGACCCCTAGGTCTGTACATCGTAAATCTAGGGATATGATGGAAGCAATCAGGAAAGTTGAAAATAGAACATTATCAAGTGCCACCGATACAGAAATTGCTCAAGAAATGGGTGTTGAGCTAAGTGAATATAATCGAATTCTTCGTGATTCATCGGTAGCTCAAGTATTTAGCATTGATGAAAGCGAAGAATCTACAGACTATAAAATTGAAATGAGCTCAGACTCTGACCCTGATAAAGAATACATAGATGAAAAATTTCATTCTGAGCTGACATCATCAATCAATCAATTGCCGGATCGTGAACGATTAGTAATGTCACTTTACTATGAGGAAGAAATGAATTTACGCGAAATTGGTAGTTTACTAGAGGTGAGTGAATCGCGTGTCTGTCAAATACATGGTAAAGCTTTAATTATGCTTAGAGCAAAATTGAGCGAATGGTTAGAAAATAAGAATTAGTAATATAAAGGACTAATTTAATTCACATAAAGGACTATTAGGAAATATAAATGATCTAAGAGTTTTGAAATGGTTGATAGTAATAAAATTGGTTCATTAACCAGGACTTGGCCCACTCAGCCAATCAAAAAAGATCGTCCTGATCAAAATAAACAGCATCGAAATACGAGAGATGATAAGACTAAAAAAGGTGATGATGAACAAAAAGATCCAGGTGATACAATAATAGATGAATATGTTTGATCAAATCTGAGGGAATTATGGAAATATACAGTTTAAATTATGATTATATTAAAGATTTCACATATAACGTGACATCGTATTTTAGTTTTGAACAATCTGCTTTATATTTTTCAATACTCATAGTGTTAGTATCAATTCTTGTTTTAAGTAGAAAAATGCTTAAGCTAGAAAAAACTCAATTAAATGATATCGATGACATTACTGGTTTTAATCGTTTAATTGATGAGGAATTAGGCATGTTAAAAAAAGAACAAAATAATATCAATCAAGAGATTGATAGTTCAAAAACTAAAATAACATCTAATAGTGAATCTAGTAGTGAAGGAAAACTTTTTAATAATGCGCCGTACACACAGGCCGTGCAGCTAGCAAGTAGAGGCTATGCTAGAAAAGATATTATTTCTCTATGTTCATTAACAGAATCAGAGGCAGAATTAATACTTGCTCTTCATTCAAATGATAAAGCTGCATAGAGCTATAGATAGCATATGTTCATTCGTTATATTCAAATAGTTAGTATAGATAACTAAAGGATTCCAACCATTAGTCGATATGTTTACCTGTATAAGGACGTATCGATATGTATCACAAATGTACATGGTGTAAGGCTAGAATTACTTTTCGACCTACTTATTACACACAAGGATTTTTACAGCTGCAACCTGGGTTCGGGGTGTACTGCAATGCTGCTTGTTCATTATCTGCACACCAGGCTAATTCTAAGCCTAATATATCCATTCTAAATTTCCCTCAGTAGAGCAAATGCACTGAAATATATAAATATATTGTATTTATATCAATAAGTTATAAGCCTTAAAGTAGTTATTAAAGAGGCCGATAAATTACTAGAGATTAGATATTTGGGGATTCCGTATTTTCCATTGATCTGTAACTTATTAAACGTATTAAAATTTACAAGCTGTTTGCATGTGCTGTGAAATAAATACATGCGCAAGTAACTATGCAACGGAGCATGCATTGGAAAAGCATTTATCACGAAGGCGCATCCATGAACTATTAGAAATTGCATCTGCTGGTGACAACATAAGTCGAATAGTTGATGTTGGTTTAATCATACTTATATTGCTTAGTGTTATTTCGATAGTTTTAGAATCAGTACAAGTTATAAATGATTCATACCATGTATATTTTTATTGGTTTGAAGTGGTATCTGTTTTCATATTTACACTTGAGTATGTTCTTAGAATATGGTCGTGTGTAGATAGTCCAAATAATATAAAAAGTAAGAGCAGCTATTTAATGTTAAGAATACGTTATAGCTTTTCATTTTCAGCAGTAATTGATTTGCTCGCTATTTTACCATTCTACTTCATGATGTTTGGTTTATTTGGTAATGCAGATATGAGGTTCTTGCGTTCGTTTAGACTGTTAAGAATATTCAAGCTAACAAGATATTCAGCTGCCTTTGATGTATTGAATGTTGTTTTCAAAGAAAACCTTCGTGCATTTGGTGCAGCCTTTTTCATTTTACTAGTTGTAATGTTATTGGCAGCTTCAGGTATGTACTATTTTGAACATGAAGCTCAGCCTAAAGAATTTTCTAGCATTTTAGCTTCTATGTGGTGGGCATTTACTACACTAACCACTGTAGGTTATGGAGATGTGACACCCATCACAGGCGCTGGTAAATCATTTGGTGCACTTATAACGGTTGTAGGAGTAGGAATGGTAGCTTTGCCGACAGCTATTTTAGCTTCAGCATTTTCTGAGCAACTTCGTTTAAGAACCAATAAATATGAAAATCTGGCAGATAGAGCTTATGAAGATGGAATTTTAACTACAAATGAAAAAGAAGAGTTAGAGTCATTACGTGAAGAATTGGGTATAGGTAAAGCTGTTGCTGAACAGATTCTAGCTAATGAAGAAAAGAGAGTAACTTCAAGCAAGATAAATCAAGAAGATAATAAGTGCCCACATTGCGGATATAAAATAGTTGTCACTAATGAAGATTGTTCAATTCCATTAATAAAAGCAATTTAAAAGCAATAATAAATTATGCAGCTAAATAGTAAAAAAATAATTTCTATAGCTAATGAGGAATTAAATGATGACTCATCATATGAAATTCAAATAGATAGTCTTAAGAAGCAGAAAAATCTCCTACAAGATGTCATTGACAAAGTGCCTAATCTGATTTCAGTGCGTGATGCCTCTGGTAAATTCATATTAGTGAATAAAGCTATAGCTAATGTTTATGGATATGAAGTAAATGACTTGATTGGAAGAAATGATGAAGAATTAACGCATCATCCCTGGAAAATAGAAAGCTGTATTGAAATAGATACAATGGTGATGCAGCAGAAACAAGAAAGGACCATTCTGGAAGAAACTATAACAGACAAAAATGGAAAAAAGATTTGGTTGCAGACCACAAAACAACCATTTATTGATACTGCAAATAATGAGTTATACGTTTTAGGAGTTAGTACAAATATTACCCAACAAAGAATTGCTAAAGAAAAACTTATCCAAAGCGAGAAAAGATTTAAGGATTTCTCAGAGACTGCAGCCAATATATTTTGGGAGTTAGATAAAGATCTCAATTATACATATATTTCTGGAAGCATAAAAAATCTAATTGGCGATTTATCTATTTATCCATTGGGGAAAAGTTTTGATACGTTGTTTTCAAATAGTTCAAAATGCGAATTCGATTTTGACGCTTATAAAGAAATGTTAAAATGCCAAAAAGATATCTCAAACTTTACGTTTAATGTTAAAAATGAAAATAAAGAAGTAGATATATTCAGAATAAATGCAAAATCAATATTTAATAATAATGAAAAGTTTGAAGGTTATCGCGGAGTAATACGGAGTATCACAGAAGAAAAATCCTTGCTTGAACGAATAGCGTATGACGCTAAACATGATGCATTAACTGGTTTGGCAAACCGAAATGAATTTGATAAGCAACTTAAAAGGGTGCTTAAAAAAGCTAAAGACACGGAAGAAGATTCAGTTTTATGTTATTTAGATTTAGATCATTTTAAAGTAGTTAATGATGCTGCAGGTCATAGTGCGGGTGATCAGCTACTGATTAGTTTGTGTCATATCTTAGAAGATAAAGTGCGCGCATCAGATATAGTTGCCCGCTTAGGAGGAGATGAATTTGGAATTATTCTAGAGTCTTGCCCACTGAATAATGCAGTAAACGTGTGTGAAAATATTTTACGCAGTATTAACCAATTTGTTTTTGAGTGGGACAAACAAAGTTTCAAGGTTGGCGCCAGCATAGGTGTCGCGATGATTACAGATAAGTCAGTAAATGAAGCATTGATAATGAGTCAAGCAGATATGGCGTGTTATCGAGCCAAAGAACTAGGTCGTAATCAAATGCACATCGCGCATACAGATGATACTGCAATAATTGAACGATCTTCTGAGTTTACATACGTAAGTGCAATAACGGATGCGTTAAATAACGATCGCTTGTTTTTGATGAAACAACCTATTGTTTCTGTATTAAATAATAATAAAGAAATACCTCACTATGAAGTACTGTCTAGAATACTAGACGTTAAAGAAAATATTATATCGCCGAATGAATTTATAAGAGTAGCCGAACGATATGGAATGATAACAGGAGTAGATCGATTCGTTATTAAGAAAGCATTTCAATATCACAAGCAAACTTATGCAGGCAGTGAAGTGGTAATTTCAATAAATTTGTCGGGAAACACAGTAAGTGACCCTTATATCTTAGAGTTTATAAAGAAAGAGTTAGATGAGACAGGGCTGGATCCAAAAACAGTTTGTTTTGAGATTACTGAAACAGCTGCAATATCCAGTATTACTAAAGCTGTGCATGTTATTAAGGAATTAAAAGATATTGGCGTTAAATTTGCGTTAGACGATTTTGGTAGCGGGCTTTCTTCTTTTGGATACCTTAAAGATCTACCTGTGGATTACCTTAAAATTGATGGAACGTTTGTAAAAAATATTGTGCATAACGAGAAAGATCGGGCGATCGTACGATCGATTAATGAAGTAGCCAAAGTAATGGGAATGCAGACCATCGCCGAATTTGTAGAGAATGATGAAATATTAGAAATATTGAAAGAAATCGGTGTGGACTATGCTCAAGGATATGGGGTAGGTAAGCCAAAAAGAGTGACTTAAAGAGCTGTATTCACTCAAGAAATTTAAAAATTGACCGTTAACCTAATGAATTAATCAAATTATTATTCATTAAAAATACAAGAATGAAGTCTTAAGAAAAAAGGATGAACGTGACGATATTTGATAACCCAAAATTAATATCATTGCTGGAGACATGCAAAGATTTGCCAACGCCACCGGGCGTAGCAGAGCAGATTATTGGTTTAAGCGCTGATTCAAATAGCAATATTTCTGCATTAGCGGAAGTCGTAAGTCTAGATCCAGCATTGACGGCAAAAGTTTTACGTATGGCAAATTCACCAATGTATGCCAGAGCCGTTAAGGTGGAAAGTCTAGAACAGGCCGTAATGATGTTTGGTTGGAATGGTACTTTAAATCTTGCGTTAAGTTTTTCATTAGTTTCTAAAATGCCTTGCTCCTCAAAGAAAGGGCTTGATTATAATTTCTTTTGGAAAAGATCTATATCAGCAGCAGTATCCGCTAAACATTTAGCTAAAGTGGTAGGAATAGATGTTAGGAAAGAAGATCTCTTCTTGCCAGGTTTGTTACAAGATATTGGCATGCTCGCTTTAGATAAGGCAGTGCCTGATTTATATAAAGAGATTAGCGAGAATCAGCATCAGCATAAGATGGTGCAAAAAGTTGAAATTGATAAACTTGGCGCTGATCATGCATCTGTTGGCGCATGGTTATTAGAACATTGGGGCTTACCGCAGAGAATAATCGATTTAGTAGCCATTAGTCATCATGAGGAAAGATATGCAAAAGTAGGAAATACAACTCCTGCTGAAAATTGTATTGAAGTTTCAAATGTGATCGCGGATTGCATTTGTAGTGATGAAGATAAAAAAGATTATCACTACGCAGCAAATGTATGTGAAAAATTAATTGGGCTAGATGAAGTTGGTTTTCTAGAAAATTTAGAAGGCATATCGCAAGAAATAACAGAAGCAGCTGCAATATTTGAATTAGATGTGGGTGATCCGAGATTAATAAATTGTATAGCAGAACAAGCTAAAGAGCTGTTATTGCTTCGAAGTATGGAGACCCTAAAAACTGCTGAAGAATTACATCACGAAGCAGAGAATTTAGAGTCAAAAGCAAAAAAACTTGAAGATTCTGTAAAATTAGACGCGTTAACAAATATCTATAATCGAGGATATTTAGAAATCTCTTTGAAACATGAATTTGAATTATCTGTACAAAGAAATAGTCCTCTTGCTGTTGTGATGGTTGATTTAGATTACTTTAAAAAAGTAAATGATACTTATGGACATGATTGTGGTGATAAAGCTTTAGTCTATGCAGTTGAAATATTAAGGTCTTGCGTACGTGGCACAGATTCTTTGTTTAGATATGGAGGTGAAGAATTTGTAGTTGTGTTGCCAAACACAGGTGATGTAGGTGCTGAAAGTCTGGCTTCTAGAATTGTAGAGGCATTTGGTAGTAAAAATTTCAAGTTTCAAGAAGAGATAAGTTTTCCTCTAACTGCTTCACTAGGTGTTGCAACACAAGGAGAAAGTATCAGTTTCGATAATTGGGAAGACCTCTTGAATATAGCGGACTACTGTCTATATGCATCAAAAGCAAATGGCCGAAACCAATATACACTCTATAAGGAAGAAGACGCTGCTAATTCTGCAACTGGCTAACTGAATACTTAAACTGGAAGTGATAATTATATGGAACTATGCATACAAGATTTAATGGATAATGAGACGTTTGCCTTATTGGAGAAATGTGACGATTTGCCTAGTCCACCAGGCGTGGCAGATCAAATAATTCATCTTAGCTCAGACGCAAATTCTGATATCGATACACTAGCGGAAATAGTAAGTTTTGATCCTGCACTAACAGCAAAAATTTTACGTATTGCCAACTCATCTTTATATGCGCGTCGTACTAAAACTGAAAATATCCAACAAGCTGTTGTTATGTTTGGTTGGGAAGGCACTCTAAATCTTGCACTTAGTTTTTCGCTTGTAGGTAATATGAAAGATAGTGGTGACGGATTAGATTACACGTACTTTTGGAAACGTTCTCTAGCTACTGCTGTTGCCTGTCGTTGTTTAGCCGGTGCTACAGGTTACGCTAAGAAAGAAGAGTTATTTTTACCAGGTTTACTCCAAGATATTGGCATGCTAGCAATCGATAAAGTGCACCCAGAATTATATTCGGGGATACGTGATAAGCAGCAAGATCATCAAAGTTTAATTAAATTTGAGAAAAGTAAACTTGGGTTTGATCATGCAGTGGTAGGCGCATGGTTGCTAAATAAATGGGATATTCCTGATAAAATTACAGAGCTAGTGTCCGCTAGTCATGGCGATAATATAGAAAGTGTAAGTGAAAACAATTCTACTGCAGCTAAATGTGTAGCATTTGCAGGAATTCTGGCGGATTGTATATGCTTTGATCATGCTGGAGAAGGGTACCTTAAAGAAGCGGATAAAGCAGAGAAAGAGTTTGATATTGATATTATAGAATTTATGAATCTAATCGGCACGGTAACAAGAGAATTTTTAGAAACTGCTAACATGTTTGATGTTGAGATTGATGACCCAGATATTTTAGAGACCGTCGCAGAAATGGCTAAGATGACTTTAGAATTGAGTGGAACAGGCACAAATACAAATCAAGCAGCGTAGTATTTCCAAAAAAATTACATGAACAGTGCGCGCGCATCATGTTTTGAGGTGACCTAATATATAAATACATTTGACTCGCTTAAGCTACTAACAATAGTATAAATACTTAACGTTATTGATTCTCATCAAATTATTTATGGTTAAGTGTGATAGTGAAATAATTAAAATAGGTATTGTGGGAGAAGGTAGTCTTGCCAACCTGCTTATTATGAAATTATTGGATGCAGATATTTTTGTAAACCTATTAGCTTCTAATAATAATCAAAATTTAGATAAGCCTACTGTCTATTTCCACAATTCTTTATCTGCTCTCGTTAGATCTAGCTCGATAATCATTACAATCACACCTGATGGTCCTGCGTTAGAGCAGGTATTATTTAGTAAACAAGGAGTTGTGAATTGCATAGCTTCGGACACTATAATAGTGGATATGAGCTCGGTTTCACCTGAATTCATCAAAGAAATATCAGAACAGTTGATTGAAAAAGAAATACAATTTCTAGATGCTGCACTCATCAATGAAGAGCGATGCGAGTCAGGCCTCATTCAAATGATGCTTATAGGAGGAGAGCGTCATACTTATGAAAAAGTGATGCCCATTTTTAAGCAAATTGTATCAACAATGAAGCATTTAGGAGAAAATGGTGCCAGCCAATTTTATCGACAGGCATTTGGGGTGAGAGCTAAAAGAGAATAATTTTCTATGACTGAGCTTGCTGCATCTCTAAATATCTAATATTGATTTCATGTAAAAAATCGGACAAATATAGATTGTAACCGATTGATTATATTATCAATACCGTCTGCACCCTATATTATTACATTATAAATGTTCTTCTATATTATAATGTATAGCAACCAAGCTAATAACTTCTTTAGAGCAATTATTTATGTCCGTTGTTCAGTATCTAGATCTTCCTAGCGCCGCAAGACTAACGGGAGTGTCTGTAACCAAAGTATATAGATTTATTCATAATGGCGATTTAGCCATATACAAGATAGATGGAAAATTTGTGGTGAAAGTTGAAGATCTTTTGAAACAAAAGACAGATATCAAAGATTGTGAGCTATTGGAGCCAACGTTTATGAATCTAATTTCAGAAGTTAAATCTGAAAATATAAATTAATCACTCCTCATAATAATAGAGTGTGTTTCATTTGTTTAGTTGATGAAATTTACCTTCGTGCCAAATTGTAGGCGCCCCACCATTTACACTTAAATATTTTACCTGACCGACCAATATAATGTGGTCTCCACCAGAATATATATTCTCTGTGTTACATTCGAGTGAAACAGGGCTCTTTGAAAGTATAGGCAGTCCGTAAGAACCTTGCTCAAATTCGCCTCCCTCAAATTTATCACTTCCCTTTGTGGCAAATTTGAAGGCGAGCGCTTCGTGTTCTGCGCCTATGATGTTGACAGCAAATTGATTCTCATTATTGAATTTATCAAAGCAATCAGCGTTATTCGCCAGGCACACCAGAATTAATGGAGGATTGAGCGATAGCGATGAAAATGCAGATGCCGTAAAGCCACATTTTTGTCCAGTTTCATCTACCGTAGTCACAATGGTTACGCCACTCGGAAAACAAGCCATTGCTTGTTTGAATAAATCTTCACAAACTTTTTCAGACTTCATGCTTAATTATTTCTACATACCAGGAAAAAATTATGGTTATTTAACACTTAAAAACACAGGGTTATAGTGAAAGCTTATATTGTATTTAAGTATTGTGATAGGTCTGCAACATATATGCCACATAGTACTTACATTAAAGTGCTTGAATTTAGTCGATTTAATATTTATAAAAATATATTTATACACATCATAAAGAAACATGTTTCAATATGAATAAAATGTTGTAAATAACTTGTTCTATTTGATACATTTAAGGTACCGTAACGAGTTATTAATTTGTAATATTAATATATTCATTAGTTCTATTTTTAGTAATTAATAGAAAATAAGATTTTTAAACTTTGGTGAGTGACACATAGAATTAAATTAATACAATATTTGTTCGTTAAATCCGAATTTAATAAGAACTATGTCAATTCTTGATCATGACCTAAAAAGATGAGGTGTGTGAGGGGTTAGAAATGAAAATTTCTCATAAAATATTAGTAGTAGAACACGATATAGAGTTCGGTGATTCGGTAAAACAGTTACTTGAAAGTGAGCTGATGGAAGTCACTCATGTAACAAAAGTTAATGTTGCAATCGAAAAGTTACTGTCAGAACATTTTGATCTGATATTGAGTGATCTTAAATTAAGTGGTCCAACAGGTTTAGACTTGCTTAGAAAAGTTCGTGCTTCCAAGCTAGAACTTCCGGTCATTATCATGACAAGCTATACCTCTATCAAATGTGCAGCGCAGGCTTTGCGTTTAGGTGCATCTGACTACATCTTAAAACCTTTTACTGATTCTTATCTAGTGCACGCAGTTGCGAGAGGTTTGAAAGAAAAATCTATTCAAAAAGAAAATACTCTCTTGCGACGTAATCTAAGTGCTGCACTACATACTAAACAAGAAATTATTGGTATTAGTCAGTCTATTTCAGAGCTTAAAAATTTAATAAACCGAGTTGGCCCAAGCGAAGCTACGGTGCTTATTCAAGGTGAGAGTGGAACGGGTAAAGAGTTAGTGGCTTTAGGTATTCATAAAGCGAGTACACGCAGTGAAGGAAGGTTTGTGCCGGTTAATTGTGGCGCAATACCGATGGATCTTATGGAATCAGAGTTTTTTGGTCATGTTAAAGGTGCTTTTACCGGCGCAATAGCAAGTAAAATAGGCCTTATTCAGGAAGCACATGGCGGGACTTTGTTTTTAGATGAGATTGCAGAGCTAGCTCCTATGTTGCAAGTAAAGCTGCTTAGATTTATACAAGATAAAATGATTAAGCCAGTAGGAGATAGTAAAACACATGAAGTAGATGTTCGGATTATAGCGGCATGCAATGCAGATTTACAAAAAGAAGTGAATGAAGGTCGGATGAGAGAAGATTTGTTCTATCGTTTAAATGTGATTCAAATTTCTGTGCCTCCGTTGCGACAGCGTCTAGAAGATGTAGAGTTATTGGTAAATTATTTTATCAAATTTTATAATACAAAATTAGGTAGAAAGGTTAATAAGATTAACAATGATGTTTTGATGTTTCTGAAAGAATATGAATGGCCTGGAAATATTAGAGAACTTGAAAATTCAATTGAAAGGGCAATCATATTGGCTAAAAATGATGTGCTCTCGGTTGAAGATTTCAAGCACATTAAAACCAATGGGGCGCATAAAAAGCAATCAAAGCAAAATGAAGAGAATATGCATGGGCCGATGTCAATTGAAGATTATACAAGACGTGTGATTGAAGAGTATCAAAGTGACTATAATGAAATTGAGTTGGCAAAATTGTTGGGTATCGGTAGGAAAGCACTATGGATGCGTCGCAATCGTTGGGGGTTGTTCCGCGAAAGACAAAAGAGTGCTGTTGAATTTTAATAAAACTTCTTGGTACGTTTAAATCGAATAGCAGCACACTATATAAAAACAATTCAAGATTGTATTGCTGTGGCCAACTCTTTATCTAAGTTTAAAAAATATTATTTTCTATTTGATAGATAATTATCTTATAAGTATTTATCAAATTGTTTCTGATTAGATACTTATCGTGTCATTAAGAAACATATCGCAACGGTATATCAATTATAAGCATTTGTTTTTATTAGATATTCAAATAGGAATGAATATTGCTTACACTTTCTATAAAGCAGCTTCTTGTATTGCGTGTATTTGTAAAAAAGCATATAGAGAAAACGTACTCCTTCTCTTGGTTTGATATATATAAGTCTAGTAGTATTAAGAAGCTGTTTGTATTAAATGTAGTTAAATTAATAATAATTTCAATATTCTTGCTTTTGTTTTTTTTATAGTTTCGCTATGGAATTTTCGAAGTAAAATTTTGGAGGAGAAGAAAATGATGTTCTTAAAACTAAAAAAGTCGATAGTGCTTGCAATATCTTTTGCTGCATTATTGATTAGTCCTTTAGCTGCTTTCGCAGAAAGTATGTATATACCGATTCCTAGCTATCGCGTAGGCCCTTATGCTGCCGGTGGTACTGGTTATTACGGAGGAATTCTGGATTATTATAATCTTATGAATATCCGTGATGGCGGTGTAGGTGGAGTTAAGCTTACTTGGTCCGAATGTGAAACTGAATATTCAGTAGAAAGAGGTGTGGAATGCTACAAGCGACTGAAAGATAAAGATGGTGGTGCACTATTCTTTGATCCTCTCAGTGTAGGCATTGCAATTGCATTAAATGAAGTGGTGCGCGCTGATAACATTCCTATGATTACTGTAAATCATGGTATGAGTGAAACCATTGATGGTGAAGTGTTCCCTTACGTATTTCCTTTAGGAATGGGTGTGCCGGACGAATATAATGCAACAGTTAGATTCATGGCGCATTTAGAGTCAGGCGAAGACCCTAATACAGTAGACCTTAAGGCAGCCCTTAATGGTAAGAAGGTTGTTACGGTTTATCATGGTTCTCCTTATGGAAAAGAAGCGCTTGGTTATATGGATGAAATGGGAGCAGAGTATGGATTCGAACATACTAAAATTGAAGTCCCTCACCCAGGTAATGAGCAAGCGTCACAGTGGTTACAAATACGTAAAATTAAACCAGACTTTGTTTTCTTGCGAGGATGGGGTGTGATGAATCCTGTAGCAATGCAATCTGCAGCGCGAATCGGATTTCCAGTGGATCGTCTGATTGGAAACATCTGGAGTAATTCAGATGAAGATGTTCGACCTGCAGGAAAAGCAGCGCATGGGTATCAAGCGATAACCACGCATCCAGCTGGTATCTTCACCGAAGTTCAACAACAGATAATTGATACGGTATATAAGGCAGGGGAAGGCGATCTACAAGATCGTAGTCGTCTAGGAAGTGTTTACCATAATCTTGGTATCACCGCTGGAATTATGCATGTCGAAGCAATAAAAAATGCTCAAAAGCGTTTTGGAAATATTGCTTTATCTGCTGAGCAAGTGCGTTGGGGATTTGAAAATATCCACTTTGATGAAGCACGAATTAAAGAATTAGGAGCTGAAGGTTTATTAGCGCCTATGTTGGTTACGTGTAAAGACCATGTTGGTGGACATAACTCAAAATTCCAAAAATACAATGCAGAAACTCGAAAGTGGGAAATTGTAACGCCTTGGATCAAGAGTCAGGCTCCAACCAATGCGCTATTTGCTTCAGCTGAGAAATATCGCACAGATAATAAGATAGAGAAGCGTAGTTGTGATGATACAAACGATCGTGATAACTGGACACTTTCAGGTGATCAACCTGCAGCACCTGCAGAAGTGAGTACTTGGAATTAAGGATTACAGCTAAGGTATGTTTTATAAATATCACTAGTGATTAGTGTTTATTAAAATGTACCTTTAACGTAAAAGTGCAAAAGGCAAGCCGGATTACACGGAGTTTGCTGTTACAAGGAAGTGCGTCCGGTTTCGTTTTGCTACATGCAGAATTGTTTCAAATGGAAATGTGTTTCTAAAAGAAACACATTTCCATTATTTATATCTTCCTGAAAAATAATTAGTTTTTATAAATCAAAGTTTTATATATCTGTATGGAATTGGCATAATTGATGCAATCAACTAGTAAAATTATTCAAATTTCATAAAGAGCTATTTTCTGTGACAGAAGTTAAATTCAACACTATTTCAGAAGCGCTAATTGATTTACGCAGAGGTAAGTTGGTAATCGTTGTGGACGATGAGTCGCGCGAAAATGAAGGCGACTTCATAGGCGCAGCCGATAAATGTACCCCTGAAATGATTAACTTCATGTCTACGTATGGCAGAGGTTTAATTTGTACCGCAATATCTGAACAAAGAGCAAGTGAACTCAATTTAGATCTTATGGTATCTGACAAAGATAACGATTCTTTGCATGCTACACCCTTTACAACCTCTGTAGATTTTAAACATGGAACGACTACAGGAATATCTGCAGCTGATAGATCAAAGACCGTTAAAGGATTAGCAGATTCACGGATTGAAGCAGATAACTTTTCACGACCAGGTCATATTTTTCCGCTTCGTGCTGTAGAGGGCGGAGTATTTAAACGCAATGGACATACCGAAGCGGCTGTCGATTTAATGGATTTGGCAGGTTTGCAGAAAGCGGGTGTGTTATGTGAAATCATGAACAAAGACGGAACCATGGCGCGTCTTGCAGATTTAGCTGAATTAGCAAATACGCACGGCTTAAGGTTAATTAGTATTAAGGATCTGATTGAATATAAATTACGTTTTGAGTCTAGAGTTGAACGCGTAGTTACAGTGCAATTACCCACAAAATGGGGAGATTTTGAATTGGTTGCATTCCGTGACGTATATACAAATAAGGAACATTTAGCCATTGTTAAAGGTTCATGGGGTAAGGATGATGATGTTGTTGTTCGCATACATTCGGAATGTCTAACGGGTGATGTATTAGGTTCATTACGTTGCGATTGTGGCGATCAAATTGAAGCTTCGTTAAAAATCATTAACGAGCACGGCTCGGGAGTTGTTCTTTACATGCGTGAAGAAGGGAGAGGAATAGGATTACTGAATAAATTAAAAGCCTATTCGCTGCAAGAGTGTGGTCTAGATACAGTACAAGCAAACCGAGCTTTAGGATTTGATGCAGACCAAAGAGACTATACCGTTGCTGCACATATATTAAGTGCACTCAATATTGAGCGAATTCAACTGCTAACAAATAATATTAATAAATGCAGCTGGATGGATACGCATGGAATTAAGTGTACAAAAAGAATTCCAATTCTTTCGACAAGAGAAGACCACGAATACCGAAAAAAATACTTGAATACAAAAAAAGAAAAAATGGGTCACGTGATACCCATGAAAAAATAACGAATTAACGATTAGCTATAAAAGTTAACATATTTTAATATTTTTTATTAAGTAAATGATTAATTAAGTAAATGATAAGGAGTAGCTGGAATGTCTGATGAAGAATTTGGTCTTAAGGACTTAACTGCCGACATGATAAAAACTGTCAGGAATGAAACAAGAGCAGGAACTATAGACTGCCGTGATGCCTTAATTGAAAGCAAAGGTGATACCGCGAAAGCAATCGAAATATTAAAAGATAAAGGAATCGGTACGCCTAAAAAAGTATGGACCTAATTAAAATGCCTTTTGCAGCATGTGCGTCTAACTTTGAATATGGAATTTTCGAAAGTTAGGCGAGAGATAAATGATAAATATTTAATTAAATAAGAGAACTGAGGTTATTAAAAATGGCAACATATCCTAAATTATTAAAAAATTCGGAGAATCCAATGAAACCATCCGCATGGATGGAATCGGATCAAATCGAATTTGCGTATTGGGTGCCCAATATTTCTGGGGGTTTGGTGATAACAACTTTACCAATGGATACAGATTGGACTCCGGAAGCAAATATTAAATATGCACAAGATGCTGAAGAAGTAGGTTTTGCAACGGCGCTTGCACAAACCCGTTGGTTTGCTAGCTATGGCGCTGACCATCAACATGAGGCATTTACCATTGCAAATGTTATTTTGCAACACACAAAAACAATTGAAGTGATTACTGCTGTACATCCAGGTCTTTGGCATCCTGCAATTGTTGCAAAGATGCAAGCTTCGTTAGATGTATGTAGTCAAGGTAGAACTTCGATCAATATAGTCAGCGGTTGGTTTAAAGGTGAGTTCACTGGTTACGGATTACCATGGCTTGAGCATACGGAGCGTTATCGTAGATCAGAAGAATTCATTCGCATTATGAAAGGTATGTGGACTGAAGAAGAATATACGATGTATGGAGACTTTTACCAAATAAATGGTGCACCGATGCTACCTAAGCCACTGCATAGAGTAACGGTATTCCAGGGCGGAAACTCTAAAGATGCTAGGCGTTTAGCAGGTAGAGTAACCGATGTGTTGTTTATGAATGGCAACACTAATAAAGGCTTTAAGGAAATCATGGATGACTCACATGCATCTGCTGTAGAAAGTGGTAGAGATCCAAGTGAACTTCAATTTGGTGCGAATGGTTTCTGTATTGTTCGCGATACCATGCAAGAAGCCACTGATACCTTGCGTGATATTATCACCAATGCAGATGTCGAAGCGGTTAAAGGTTTCGGTGAAGCGGTTAAGAATGCAGGCCGATCCTCTGCAGAGGGTGAAGGCATGTGGGCTAATTCATCATTTGAAGATTTAGTTCAATATAACGATGGGTTTAAGACTGGTTTAATAGGAACACCAGAAACTGTTGCAGATCGTATTATTGAGCTTAGACAGCTTGGTATGAAAGTAATTCTTTGTGGATTCTTGCACTACAACACTGACTTAAAAGCTTTTGGTGAAAAAGTTATACCGTTAGTGCGCGAGAAAGAAGAAGACCTTCGTAAAGGCAAGTCAATTGGCAAAAAGAAATCAGCTTAATAGTAAGTAAAGATAACGTTAGATTATTTAATAAATGTAATTTTTAATTTACAAAAAAAGCTTAGAATGTGAAGCGTAGAGAAAGGGAAGTAATTTAAGTTCCTTTTCTCTGGTCGTTTTCGAGTTATATTCAGGAGGTAGTTGTTATGAAATTACTAGGAATATCTGGAGGTGTAAGTCAAAAGACATTTGTAGCGATCGAAAAAGCACTTGATTTCGCATATCAATATGACAATTCAATAGATATTGAAGTATTGAGTATTGGTGAGCTTGACGTTCAGTTTTGTGATGGTAGAGACCCAGCAAAATATGAAGGTGATTCCAAATTAATTATAGATAAAATTATTGATGCTGATGCATTAATATTTGGAACGCCTATGTATCGAGGGACTTATACTGGATTATTAAAAAATGTATTCGACCTGATCCCTAACGATGCTCTGATGGGTAAACCAGTGGGGTTAATTGCTACAGGTGGAAGTGATCATCACTATTTAGCATTAGAGCATGAGTTAAAACCTTTGCTAGGGTTTTTTCTAGCTCACGCCATTCCGGGTAGTGTCTATGCGAATAATGATCACTACTCAAACAGAGATTTGGTAAGTCAGGACGTTATTGATCGTTTAAAGCAACTTGCAGAATCTATTGTTAATTTCGTAAGAATTTTGCCCGAAGATAAATCCAGCCTAATTGGTGCAAGAGGACCTACAATAGGCAGAAAGCCATTGTTAAAAAAAGCTAGTTAATCTTAATTCAAGTAACTTTATAAAATAATCTAGGAGAGAGCTAATGTCAGAAAGCCCTAAATATAAAATATTACAACAAGTGGTAGATGAAGAAACTTATAGAACCGATACATCAACATTGTTGGCATATGATACGAGTAGTAATAAGTTCCTATTTAGAGCGTTAAATTCTAATTATTTTTTACAAAACGATGATAACGAAGAGATGCAAGTTCTTGAGATGGAGCAAGCAGAAGAAATGTGGAATTCGATGTCAAATAAGCACGTTACTAATGTTACAGCAGCTTTTCCAAAATTCAATGGTGGTGTTGGCATGGACACGTACACAAATTTGTATGACGATTAAGATTGAAAGTAGTTAAAAATTATTTATGAATTGAAAAAAGGAGTAAGTAATATCTACATATTTAACACCTGAATTAAACTTTTGCAGTAATTGCGGTGAAAAGCTTGTACGGTTGGTGCCTGATGGAGATTTGATAGAGCGAAGTGTATGCGATGCATGTAATTTAATACATTATCAAAACCCAAAAGTACTAGTAGGCAGTATAGTTGATTGTAATGACAAAATTCTTCTGTGCAAACGAGCAACAGAACCGCGTATAGGTTTCTGGACATTGCCATCAGGATATATGGAAAATGATGAGACTGTACTAGAGGCCGCAATTCGTGAGACGGAAGAAGAAACGAAAGTTTCTGTAAAAAAGATGAGCCTTTTCGCTGTATTCTCTTGCCCAGATATCAATCAAGTTTATTTTATTTTTCGTGGTACCGCTATGAACGATTGTGCGAGCACGACAGAAGAAAGCTCTGAGACTAGATATTTCCAAAAAGAAGATATTCCCTGGGAATTTTTATCCTATTCAATCATGAATAAAGCATTAGATTGGTACTTTTACGATAAAAAATTGGATAAATATCAATTCAGAATGTTAGATGTGTATGGAAGTGATGCATAATTATCTAGTTAATAGTTTGAATACTAATCAAGACATTAGAGAAGTATTAAAAGACACAAATTATTTTTAAATTACTCCATCAATAGGTTATTAATAGAAGTAGATAGCTATGACTGGAGTATTAACCTGTTTCGTATTGCACTTAGTTGAATGGTGAATTTGAAACATTGCTAATAGCGATGGAGCGTTCTCAAGTTAAATTTAATGCTAATCAGCAGCTTATCTTCTATGTCTAATTTGGCCTATAAATTGCAAGTATATTCAGTAACTTAGCCAAATTTTATTAGAGGCAAGCAATGTGAGCCAAGAAAATATTAAAGATCTGACCGGGGTAAAAGACTCTGTACAGAATCTTATAAGTAGAACATCAAAAAACTCAAATTTTGGCAAGTTTCACTACACCGTAGATACGCATTGGGAAGGTGGTGTGTTATGTAATGCAAGAGTACGCAATGAGCATAACCTGGTAATTGATGAAAAGCCTATCTTAGGCGGTTGTGATTTAGGGGTGAGCCCAGTTGAATTAATCCTTGTTGCATTGGGTACATGTCAAGAAATCATGTATTCCGTAACGGCAACTCGAATGAATATAGAGCTTGAAGAATGTGAAGTAAAACTTACTGCTGAACTGGATGTTAGGGGAATGCTAGGGGTTAAAGGAGATGAAGATTCATTTCCTGGATTTACAAGTATAGATTATATAACAAAGTTAAAGAGCAATGCTTCAAGTGAGCAGCTTGAAAGTTTAATTAATACTGTAGAAAAACAGTGCCCAGTATTAGATATGTTAACAAGAAAAGTAACTATTAATAGCTCAACAATTGTTAATAATCAAGAGTTGAGTTTGCAAGATAAGGTTGCATAAATAATAATTGAGTCTTCCCTGCAATAATTAATCGTTTAGTTGTCAGTCAAGTACATTAATCAATTTATATTGATTGTTTTTGCGTTTCTAAGTATTCAATAAATAAAATAATAAAATATGAGTGAAGAAAATAATAAAGTATGAGCGAAGAAAATATTAATAGTTTGGAAACGGTAAAGGTAGCTGTCGGTAAAATAATTGATAGTGCGAATGAAGACTCAGAGTATGGAAATTTTAAGTATTACGTAAATACTAGATGGGAAGGCGGAACGCTTTGTAAAAATCAGATACGGCGGGCACATAAGTTGTTGGTAGATGAGCCTCCTGCATTCGGCGGTGATGATTTAAGTGCCAGTCCAGTCGAATTGGTTCTTGCCGCTTTAGGGTCATGTCAAATTATCATGTTTTCCGCTTTAGCTGCTACTAGAGGAATAGAGTTAGAAGAGTGCGAGGTGACCTTAAAGGCTCATTTAAATGTTAGAGGTTTATTAGGAATAAAAGAAGAGCAAAAAACTGTTTACCCAGGGTTCTCTAACATTAGCTATGAAACAAAAATTGTAAGTTCTGAATCGACAGAAATTCTCCGAGATTTGATAGAGGATGTTGAAAAACAATGCCCAGTGATGGATATGCTAATCAGACCAGTAAAAGTCGAAGGCACAGCTCTGATTAATGATGAAGTACTTAAGTTAACATCAAAAGTGTCTCTACTATCGAAGTTATTAAAAATATTCCGAAAAAAATAAAAATAATTTAATTAATAAGAGTAGCTATGAGCACATTATTTTCAAAGTCTAACTATGATGCGCTGTATCAGTGGTCGTTAAAAAATACTGAAGAATTTTGGGGTGCACAAGCTAAATACTTTTTAGATTGGATAGCGCCTTGGACTAATGTTATGGAGCAAGATGCCAACAGAGTGCATGCTAAATGGTTCAATGAAGGCAAGATCAATGTTGCTTATAACTGTGTTGATCGTCATCTAGAAAAACAAGGCGATAAGGTCGCAATTATCTGGGAGAGTGATGATTCGAGCGAATCTAAAAAAGTTACATACAAGCAATTACATGAAGAAGTATGCAAATTCTCCAATGTACTGAAAAATAAAAATGTAAAAAAAGGTGATCGGGTATGTATATATATGCCACTGATTGTGGAGACGGCAGTAGCTATGCTGGCTTGTGCAAGAATAGGCGCAGTGCATTCAGTAGTATTCGGTGGATTTTCCGCAAAATCACTCAGTGACAGAATTCAAGATGCAGAATGTAAAATAGTAATCACTGCAAACGAAGGTTTGCGTGGTGGTAAGACTGTACCTATCAAAAAAATTGTTGATCAAGCGCTAGACGATTGTCCTGAAGTTAATTCTGTAATTGTAGTTAAGCGTACAGATAGTGAAATACAAATGCTAGATAACCGTGATGTTTGGTATCACGATGAAATAACACAAGTCTCTAAGAATTGCCCAGTAGAGGAAATGCATTCTAGCGATCCACTATTTATTCTTTATACATCTGGATCGACAGGTAAACCAAAAGGAATTTTGCATGGCTCTGCAGGATATTTATTGCATGTCTGTATGACGCATAACTTTGTATTCGATCATCAGAATAATGATATCTATTGGTGTACTGCAGATTTGGGTTGGGTGACTGGCCATTCATATGTTCTATATGGGCCATTATCGAATGGTGCTACTACATTAATGTTTGAAGGAGTGCCAACCTATCCAGATGCAAGCCGATACTGGCAGATCATAGATAAATACAAAGTTAACACTTTTTATACTGCCCCAACCATACTTCGGACCTTAACTGCATTTGGTAATGAACCTGTAAATAATTATTCACTTAAAAGTTTACGTTTATTGGGAACCGTTGGTGAACCAATCGATGTTGAAACTTGGAATTGGTATTTTGAAAAAATTGGCAAAAAGCAATGCCCAATAATCGATACATGGTGGCAAACAGAAACTGGAGGTGTATTAATTTCTCAATTACCAGATGAGGTTACTGATCAATGCGGTACTGATGCGCGACCCTTTCTGGGAATAGAGCCATCTTTAGTAGATGATAAAGAACAATTAACCACTGAGAGATCAGGTAACTTGGTGATAAAACGGCCGTGGCCTGGTCAAATGTTGACTATATGGTGATCAAAAAAGGTTCGAAGAAACCTATTTTACGAGCAGTGATAAAGGTGGTTACTACTATCCAAGTGATCGTGCATTAATTGCAGAAGATGGAACCGTTCGCGTCACGGGTCGTGCAGATGACACCTTAAATGTTTCGGGACATCTTTTTGGGGCTACTGAAATTGAAAGTGCATTAATACAGCATAACGATGTTGCAGAAGCGGCAGTGGTTGGGTTCCCGCATCCTATAAAAGGGCAAGGAATTTGCGCATTTGTTGCTATGAATCAAGATGTACAGTCGAGCGAAGATTTACACAGTGAATTAAGACAGGTGGTTCGTGATCAGATTAGTGCAGTAGCAAAACCGGATGTTATTCACTGTGCAACGGAGTTGCCTAAAACACGCAGTGGTAAAATAATGCGTCGTATACTTCGGAAAATTGCGAATAAAGATTTTTCTGATTTTGGTGATACTTCTACATTGGTGAATCCATCGATCGTCAATGATTTAATCGAGAGTAGCGAAAATAATCAGTCCTAGCTATGGGTAATATTATAGAAGTTAAAACGCCTGATTTGTCAGGTGTAAGTGACGTGCCTGTAACGGAAGTTTTTGTTTCACCTGGCCATGAGGTTAAACAAGGCGACAATTTAATTGCGATAGAAACTGAAAAAACAATTATAGATATTACTGCACTTGTTAGTGGTGTAGTTAAAGAGGTAATTGCTTCCGTAGGTGATCGAGTAGTAGAAGATCAAGTGCTGATAACAATAGAGTCTGATGACACAGTATCTTCAGAGGTTACTTCACCTATTTTAGGTGGTATTGATAAAGACTTATCCACTCAAGTAGTAGTTATAGGGTCAGGTCCTGGCGGATATTCTGCAGCTTTTCGAGCAGCAGACCTTGGTAAAGAGGTGGTATTAATCGAACGTCATGCAACACTAGGTGGTGTTTGTTTGAATGTAGGCTGTATCCCTTCAAAGTCTTTGTTGCATGCCGCAAAAGTAATTAGTGAAGCTAAAGAGATGTCTGATTTAGGGATAAAATATTCTGGGCTTGAAATAGATACCGTTGCAATGCGGTCCTGGAAAAATAAAGTTGTTAATCAACTCACAAGTGGACTGCAAAATTTAGCAAAAAAACGCAATGTAAAAATAGTTACCGGTGAGGCTGCATTTGCATCATCAACGCAGTTGAAACTAAAATCCCCAGATGGAAAATCATACAAAATAAGTTTTGAAAATGCTGTCATTGCTGCGGGTTCTGAAGCAATAAAGATAGCTGATTTTCCACATGAAGATGTTCGAGTGCTAACATCAACTGAAGCTTTGGAAATAGACAGTATTCCAGATCGTTTGCTAGTAGTGGGCGGTGGAATTATTGGTTTAGAGATGGCTACGGTATATCACGAACTTGGTTCAAAAGTTACGATTGTCGAATTTGCAGATTCTTTGATTCCTGGTGCTGATCCTGACTTAGTAAAGCCTTTACAACAACGTATTCAGCACATGTATGAGAATATTTACCTAGGAACAAAGGTTTCGAGTATAGAGTCTACTCTGAATGGAATGTACGTTAGATATGAAGGCGATATTGCACAGAAAAAAGATGTTTTTGATCAGGTGCTGATTGCGGTGGGTAGAAAGCCCAACGGAAATAGCATTGATGCAGAGAAAGCAGGCATTAAGGTAAATGATCGAGGGTTTATTCCAACAGATAATAAAATGCGCACAAATGTAAAAAATATATTTGCTATTGGTGACGTTGTTGGGCAACCGATGCTTGCACATAAAGCATCACATGAGGGAAAAGTGGCTGCAGAAGTTATTGCAGGTATTGACAGTTATTTTAATGATAGTTTAATACCTTCAGTGGCATATACTGATCCTGAAATTTCATGGGTGGGAATGACTGAATCTAATGCTAAGCAATTAAATGTCGATTATGAAACTGCTTATTTTCCTTGGGCAGCTAGTGGAAGGGCTTTAAGTATTGGTAGAAAAGAAGGGTTGACTAAAATATTTTATGATTCGAAAACAAATAAAATTATCGGTGCGGGAATAGTGGGGTCTAATGCTGGCGAATTGATTGCAGAAGTGGCATTAGCTATAAAAGTAGGTGCTACAGTAAATGATATTGCAGAATTGATTCATCCACATCCCACACTATCGGAAACTATTGGCTTTTCTGCAGAGGTTGCAAATAAGACAATTGTCGATATGTACCTTAAATAAATATGAGTAACACTCAAAATAGTGAGCTCGAAAGACGTGTAGATGAAGTGTTATTTTATATATGGGATCCTTTTGGTTTTAAGGGTGAGCCTTTTGCACGAACGGAGTATCGAAATTATGTAGAAGAGGTTCTAAATTGTTTGCAAGATGCAAAATCTGCCAATGAGCTAACTGCTCTGCTCATAGATATTGTAGAAAATAGGATGGGTTTGGTATTTAGTCCTGAAAAATCACAGACAGTAGGAAAACTATTATTCAGACATAAGAAAACCATAGAATCTGAAACTTAATAGCTATTCAAAATATATATTTATTCGATGATCTGAGCTAAATAGGTTCTGCTTGCACTACATAACGTAAAGGTCCGCCTGTATGAATAGCATCAAAAGGATAACAAGTTATTAATGTAAGTTGTTCTAAGCCAAAATCCTGCATTACTTCAGACTGACTTTGGTCAACAATGAATATATTAGCTACTTTGTAATTCATCTTTTTGTTAGGTGTTTGCACTCGGATTTCGTCACCAAGCTTCAAATATTTCAGCACAGTAAAGTGGGTATCTCGATGGCCAACGATTACACTATTGCCTCCATTTCCTGGTAGTGGTGTTGCGCTAACGTGTCCTGGAGCAAACGCCATTGTGCGACCTGTTCCACCTGCAAGCACGATGTAGTCTTCCTTTCCGTTGTTAAATGTAATTTTTGCAATAGGATGGGTGTCAGCCCATTCCCATGGCTTAACTTTAGATTCTCCTTGCAAAGTCTTAGACCAAGCATTGTTTAATAAGTATTGAGCAAGTTGAGCTTTGGCATAAATGTAACTACCAGATCCAAATTGCCAGCACCCTGCAACTATAATGGCTATTACAGTAAGTTTTTTTAACCATATATGCTTACTTAATAACATATCTTCGTAACATAAAACCTGTAATGAGCAGCAATATACCTAGCATTAAATTCATTTGTGCTGGAGTACCTCCTTGCGGTATGTTGCCTGGAATATTCATATTCCATCCATGTGGTTTTTTAACTGGCACAGCTTTGTCTTTGCTTACTAAGTCAGTTGGTTTGGTGGGTGTTACATCCACTGCGACTAAGCTCGTATGTTTAGTGACTATATGGTGCTCAAGCCCAAGTGCAGTAATCGCTTGTTTGATTTCTTCTGCATTAGCTCCATGACTAATCTTCTGACTTAAACTTTGAATTTTATTTCGCGCCCATAAAACATTTAAACCTGTTTCTTTTCCACCATCTGTGATCGGTAAATCGGTTGACCAATCGGTTTGATTGGTATGTCCTTTGATAATTAGCTGTTTCTGATCTTTAGGAAGCCTAAGGCTAACAATAAGAGGTTCGCCGATATATAAATCATGAATTGGGTTAGGCCAATGGTCTATATTACTATCATCTTTCCAAATCATTTCTATATCACTTAATACAGGGTGATTTAATTTTTGAAACAACTGTGTCATTTTTTCCTGCACTTCTTCAATTTTTCCTATGTAAGTGAAGGTGCCTCTACCTAGAGATGCAGCTTCACTCATAAAATAACTATTAGGAGCAGAGCCAATACCAACCGTGAATAAACGATTGTTATTTAGTTTTCGTTTAATGATTTTAAACAACTGCTTTTCGTTGCCTACACTGCCATCAGTTAAAAATATAACTTGGCGTATGCGTTCACTATTTTTGACATTAGAGAGAGCGGTTTTTAATGCTGGTGCGATTTCAGTGCCGCCATTTGCTAGTAGCGAATTCACGTATTTTTTTGCGCGATCAATATTATTCTCTCTAGCAGGCAGAGCATGTTCTGAAAAAGCTTCAGTATAAGAGTTGAATTGAATGATATTGAACCAATCTTCGCTTTTTAGCTGGCTTAAACCCAATAACAAAGCTTGTTTGGCTTGTTGCATAGATTCGCCTGACATTGAACCAGAGGTATCGATTACATAAATCATTTCTTTGGCTAATGTTTGCTGCTTACTCCAATCTACTTCGGGTGGCATTAACATCAATAGTCCATATCGATCATTATCTTTATCTTGGGTAAATAACGCAGCTTGAGGTTCATGTGTGGTTTGCGGTCGCCAGGTCAGTTCAAAGTCACGATTTGCAGGAGTAGCTTGATTGATTAATTGAATGCGGTATTGATTTGCTTCATTAATTTGTTTGCTGATCGGGTGGTAACGGCTTTCTACATTTACTATCGGAAAGCCTGCATCTAGGTTGATGTTGATGGAAACAGGATTATTGTGCCCTTGGTCAGAGTCTATAACCGGAGGAGTGATGCTGCTAGCATCAGGAACTTGATCGGTGTTCATAGCCCAACCCAAACCATTAAATTCTGCTACTTTTTGTGTGCCAGGGATATATCTAATGCCAACCACCATAGGAAAGCGAATAGAGAATTGACCTTGGTCATAACTAAGTGTTTGTTGATATTGAATAGAAATAGATATTTTTTCATTTGGCCCAATATTAGCAACTGAGTTTGTAAAAATATTTGATCGTTGTTGTTCAATTAAACTGGCTTTTTTACCTTGTTGCTTAGCTAGCTCATAGATTTGTTTTGCTTGTTTTCTTTTTTTTATTTTACCTGCAATGATACGCTCACCAATAATCATATTCATATGATCTACGGCTGCGTTTTCAGGTAAAGGAAATACATAAATACCGTTTACCCATTCTGCTGAAGGGTTAGTGAAATGCTGCGTAATGTTAACTCTCGCAATTAGTCCCGTAATATCCATTTGCACATCCGTATCTACAGTAGGTGCAATGTAGTATTGCCCAGCATGGTTAGTTTCTATTAATAATCTGCCGCTCTCTGTATCATTAATGGTTACGATCTCTTCAAGACCATCATGATCTGCTAGGCTTGTTTCATAAAAATTAAATATCATAAAAATGAATAGCAGCGAAAAAAAGGCAGCCCGTAGGCTGCCAGATGGAGGAGAGGATGTCTTCAGGTTTACGAATTTAAGATTCGTTACGTTTTGCAATGATCGGCGCATAATATTATCCTTATCTTCAATAATAATTATTGTTTCTTAAAGGCAACGGATAACTTTTCTTCTGCAGCTGCAATTTCTTCAGCAATATTATTTGAGCTAATTTCAGTTGGCATGATGAAAACTGTAACGCGCCGATCAAAGAAATTGTTCTCCAGATTGTTTTCTGGATGTAATGGTTGGGTCTCTCCATGCGCTAGTGTGGTGATGCGATCCTCTTGAATACCATGTTCGATTAGGAATTCTTTTACCTGTTTAGCACGCTGATTTGATAACAACATATTATGATTTTCATCACCCATTCGATCTGCAAAACCAGCTACTTCAATCTCTAAGTTTGGTGTGTTGTTAAGCGTATTCGCGAGGCCTACTAAATACACCTGGTACTGTTTTTCAATGTCTATTGAGTTGGTGCGAAATTGAACATCAAAATTTAGTGCATGATTTTTCAGTTCTTGGTTCTGTGTAAGTAATATTTCTATAGTGCGGTGAGTATCGTTGAGAACGAGAGATTGTCTTGAATTATCATCCTTTAGACTTTGGAGTTTATTGGAAGTTTCGTTTAGTTTATTTTCAAGAAAGTTGTTTGAGCTAGCTAATTGTTTGACGTTATCCTCACTGACAGCATTTTGACCAATTAGAGTGCCAATAAAAGCACCGGTAATAATGCCTATAGGTCCAGCAACTAAGCCACCCACTACTGAGCCGGCGCCAAATCCAATGCCTGCTTCTGTATTGGACTTATCGATATTAGAAATAGGTGAGCTTGCAAGTAAGGGTGTTGCAGTTAGAGAGATTACTAAAGCAGCAATGGATAGGGTAAGTTTCATAATATTCCTCATATTTAAGTATGTTGTAGATATTTCAGGTTTGTGGTTACGTTGAGGGTATTAAATAAAACGCTTATGACGTTTTTGAGTGAGAAAATAGGCCTTTTGCTGTTTAAATGTGGCAAGAATAAGGCAATTCTTCCAAGTGACTGGTTTTGCAGTAATTAATCCGTATAGTTTTGTCTATCAGTATATAAATAAGAATTTGTTATGAGTCGACGTGTAGCTGTGATTGAAGATGAGTTTGCCCTAAGGGAGAATTATGCTGATGTGTTACGTAAACAGGGCTATAGCGTACAAACTTTTGCTAATCGGAAAGATGCTATGTCGGTGTTTGAACAACGATTACCCGATTTAGCTATTATCGATATTGGTCTACAAGACGAGGTGGATGGAGGATTTACCCTTTGTCGCTCGTTGCGTTCTATGTCTGAAACGTTGCCCATCATATTTTTAACTGCACGGGATAGTGATGTGGATACCGTAAGTGGTTTGCGAATTGGAGCAGATGACTACTTAACAAAAGACATTAGCTTCCCACATTTACTTGCACGCATTGCGGCTTTATTCCGTCGTCAAGATGCGATGGGTGAACCAACTACAGGTGAAGCAGTGTTGCAGCAAGGTGATCTTAGTATGGATACACAACGTATGGCTGCCATGTGGCAAGAGAAAAATGTTGATTTAACCGTAACTGAATTCTGGATGGTGCATGCGCTTGCAAAATATATCGGTCATGTGAAAAATCGGCAACAACTGATGCAAGAATCTCAAATGGTTGTAGATGACAGCACCATCACATCGCATATTAAGCGTATCCGTAAAAAATTTATTCAAATAGATACTAAATTTGACTGTATCGATACTGTATATGGTATGGGTTATCGTTGGAATTCTGGCGATTCAAAATAATTATATATGTCATTTCTTAAGCCAAGAATAGGCTTGCGTCTCAAGTTAGTTTTCTTATCTAGTTTCTTATTCGCCATTCCATGGTTGGGCTATAAGTATGTTTGGGAAATGGAAAAGTATTTGCGTAAAGGCCAAGAGCAAACTTTAGTGGGTACTGTAAGTGCTGCAGCAACTGCTTTACATGAACGTCCTAATCTTTTTAACTCACAAGCAAGTTTTTTAAGTGATGTGAGTAAAGGAAGAGATTTGTATGCAATTGATGTTTCAGATCCCATTCAATTAGATGGTGAATTGCAAGAATGGGAAAATTTCCAGTATCAACCACATTATTATGGGGATGATTATGTACTTGAAAGTAATTCTAAATATAATCCATCCTCACTTAGTTTTAACCATATGGTGGTTAAATATGAAGAATATCTATATGTAATGTTTGAAGTCATTGATGATTACATTGTTTATAGAAAAGAGAATAATTTTAATGTGCATCGCAATGATAATATTCAAGTTGCTTTCTTAGATAAAGAAGATCAATTTCAGCGTTATATCATCTCTAATGAAAACCCTGGCTGGATTAATGCCTATTTAACTAAACCAGAGGTTGGGAGTGTTTATCCAATACGGCATGAAAGCAAGATTCAGGGTAATTGGGTAGAAACACCGAATGGCTATAATGTTGAGCTACGTATTCCGCTTGAAATGATTGGTAGCAAGTTAGGGTTTGCTATTTATGACGTCGATAGTAGTCGTACTCGAAAGATAGACAATATTGTAGGAACTTCTGCCACACAAGAAGCTGACCAATTGGGAACTGTACTAGTGCCTTCGCCAGAAATTGAACAAATACTGAAAGGACTAGCGCGTTCGAATTCAAGAATCTGGGTGATAGACGCTCATCGCCGTGTTTTAGCCAGAATGGGTGATATTCGTTCTGCTACAGGCATTATGAATGATAATGAAGTCTATAAGCGAGATTCATTATCTTGGTGGCAACGTACTGAGAAAAAATATCTGCACCCTATATATTATAAATTACTTACTCGTCCACCGCAGGACTTTGTAGATGAACTGGAAAAAGCTACTGAGCTCGCAGGTTCGCAGATTGATGATGCAATTCTTGGCGAAGTTAAATCATCTTGGTATCTAACACCCGATAAAAAAGCAGTTGTACTATCAGCAGCGCACCCAATTTGGGTAGATGAAAAAGTTTTAGGTGTGGTGGTTGCAGAAGAGACGACAAATGGAATTCGCACGATCAGAAACAAAGCATTGGAGAGATTATTTAGTGTAATTTTAGGTGTGATGCTGTTAGGTACACTCGCGTTATTTTTGTTTGCATCAAGAATTTCGTATCGGATTCGAAAATTACGTAGTCAAGCTGAACAAGCCATTGATGAACAAGGGCGCATTCATACTGTCTTTAAAGGTTCGGGTGTGAATGATGAAATTGGTGATCTTTCAAGAAGTTTTTCAAGTATTGTTAGTAGACTGGGACAGTACAATAGTTATTTAGAAAATATGACGTCGCGTCTTTCGCATGAATTTCGCACACCCGTAACAGTAGTGCGTTCTTCTTTAGACAATCTTGCAATGCTGGAACATGATGCAGAAGCTAAGGTCTATATGGAGCGTGCGCAAGAAGGCATTAAAAGACTGAACGCTATTTTAACTAATATGAGTGAAGCCACGCGTCTAGAGCATTCATTGCAGTTAAGTGAAAAAGAAGTATTTAATTTATCTAAATTAGTACAAGGGTGCACGGAAGGATATAGAGCTGCATATAATGAATATTTATTTGAAACTGATATTTGTAAAATAGATTTACAAGTTAATGGTGTGCCAGAAAATATTTCTCAATTAATTGATAAAGTTGTGGCTAATGCAGTGGAATTTAGCAATACAAGCGAACCGATAAAGATAATGCTTAGTAAAGAGATGGGGCAAGCAAAGCTTACGATCATAAATAATGGGCCTTTATTATCACAAGAGATGCAAGGTAGGTTATTTGAGTCAATGGTTTCTGTGCGTGAACAAAGCTATAAAAAAGAATCTGGACAAAGTGAAGCTCATTTGGGAATAGGGTTATACATTGCGCGATTAATTGCTGAATTTCATCAGGGTCATATCACAATTGAAAATACTAGAGATCAATCAGGTGTAATCGCAACAATATGGCTGCCCATAATAACTACAAAGAAATTAGATTCGTGATGCGTATATGCATGAGCATGATTGCATTGTGTATGTTTTTATCTGCCTGCACTTCAGTTACAGAACAGGTAGATGAAGAAGGTGCCGTCGTACATATAGTGCTAATTTGGTTAAAGGAGTCAGGAAACCAAGGACATATTCAACGGATTATTGAGACTTCATCACAATTGAACGAAATTCCTGGTATTCTAGAAATGCGAGTTGGGAAGTCAATTTCAAGCGAGAGAAAGATTGTTGATGATAGCTTTGATGTGGCGTTATATATGATTTTCGAAAATCATACTTCTATGCAACAGTATTTAGTTCATCCTGAACATATAAATGCAGTCAAAACCGTCCTTAAGCCATTAGCTAGTAAAATTCGTGTGCATGATTTTACTTCAGTGGATCTTTAGGATATATGAATTATCTTAGTACGTTCTGTTTTCGTAGAGAGTTATTTCGTTTACTAAGTTTTCCATTTCAGTGATGATGTGATCTGCACCAGAATTGATTAGTTTTTGTTTTTTTACTAGATCTGCAAACCCAAATACAGTCATGCCTGCTGCTGCACCTCCTTCAACACCCAGTGGGCTATCTTCGATTACAAGACAACGACTAGGATCCTGACACTGCATGTTTTCTGCCGCATGTAAATATACGTCAGGATATGGTTTTCCGCGTAGTACGTCGGCAGTGCTAAAGAGCTTTCCTTCAAGATGTTTAAGTAAATTAGTTTTACCAAGAGTGGTCTGCATTTTTTCGTGAGATCCACCAGATGCTACGCAAAATGGGATAGACAGTTCAGCTAATAATTTTTCAACACCAGTAATAGCAGTAACAGATTTTTGTAAAGCCTTGCTTATATCATTTTGATAACGAGCTTCTAAACCAATGGGTGGTTTATGCCCTAACATTTCTTCAATTATTGTTAAGCACTTTTGCGAGGATATTCCCATAAAAGTGTCAATCAATTCATCTAAACTTAAGGATAGCCCACATTCTTCTTCTAGTACTTGAGAAAAAACTTCTGAGGTTACTCGCTCGCTATCTACCAATACGCCATCGCAATCAAAAATGATTAACTCAAAATATCTCACTATCTAAGTTTTTTTGATAAGAGTTAAATCGTGATAAGAGTTATTTTAAAATCGTAATCTAACAAGATCTAGATTTATGGTTTTGATACTTTGGAGATTTAAAGGTTACATACTTATATAGCCCTGCGAAAAGACTTAATAAAAGCATTATGGGTAATAATATAATCCAGCTTAATAGGACCAATAAAGCTCCAATGCCATTCTTTTTTTGTTCAGCATAGCGAAATATTTCTTCAGCGCCTATTTTAATTAGCGCTAAGGTGATAGCCGCTAGAGGTGCTGTTATAACTACAAATAAGCATATTATTAATAGTCTCATAATTAATATTATACATTGAATGCCTGCTTATCATCAAACGCAGGCATTCAGTTAGTTATAGTTTAAGTGCGTTTAGGCATTAAAAACCATAGAACAATCGCGACGGCAAATAGTGCAGGGATATCACCAAACAAGTTGGCATGTTCATGGCCATCACTAACTAGTGCTTGGATTAACATGACGCCACCGTGAGTGATGCTGGACCAAACTGTGAACCATAATAAGCTGCGATGTTCACTTGGATCTTTGGCTGCAAGTATCAAGAACACACCGAGCGTAGCGTAAATGATAACAATCATTTGCTCATACTCGCTTTGTCTTGGTCCCCAACCCCAGCTTTCGGGAGCGATATAGTTCATCATGGCGAAAACGCCAAATATGAAAAATAAACCTGTAATAATTAAAAATATTTTTAAGAGTTTTGCTTTGGTTTCTTCAGCCATAATTACCTCCATAAATAGCACGTTATATATGAATATTCGTCTGTGCTGATTTTTGTTATTGTGTCGTCTATTATAGATATTTATTATTAGATGTCATGTGGAATTCGGCATAAAATACACGTTCTTCAATATATAGATTAGTTATGAAACCAGCCTTACTTCTTGTTGATATACAAAATGATTATTTTCCAGGTGGAAATATGGAGTTAGTGGGTATCGATATAGCTAGTTCAAATGCAAGATTGCTTTTAGATAAATTTCGCGATCAAGATTTACAAACTTTTCATATCCAACATACTTTTCAAGACAACCAGGCAGGTTTTTTATTACCTAATACCGAAGGCTCTGAAATACATGGCAGTGTAGATCCATTGCCTAGTGAGACTGTTATCTCTAAACACTTTCCAAATAGTTTTCGCGAGACAAATCTTCTTGATCAATTAAAGGTAAAAAACATCACTGATTTAGTAATTTGTGGAGCGATGAGCCATATGTGTATTGAAGCTACTGCTCGAGCAGCAGCAGATTTAGAATTTAAATGTGTTGTTGTTCAGGATGCATGCGCAACTCGTGATATAGAATTTCATGGTAAAGAAGTGTCAGCTATTGACGTTCATAATGCTTCAATGTCTGCCTTGGACTTTGCATATGCAAACGTTGTAAATGTGGATGAATTAATTTGAGGATATAAATACCGTGAACCGGGCAGAGCGACGACGTCTTACTAAAGAAAGCCGCAAGAAAAATGTGGCACTACCAATTACGCACGATGAATTAATTTCGAATGCAGTTCAGCAACTTCAGCAAGGAAATCTCGAACAAGCAGATAAATTATTCAACAAATTAATCAGTTCAAATCCTGATGACCCCAATGCGCTACATTTTGGTGGAATCACAAAATATCAACTGGGTTCATACAGCAAAGCGCTTGAGCTTCTAACACACGCAACACAAGTTGCACCTAATTATGCAGAAGTGCATAACAGTCAAGGTATTGTCTTGCTTGAACAGCGAGAATTTGATAAAGCACGCCAATGTTTTCAACATGCGATTGATTTAAAGAGTAATTATGCAAATGCTTATACCAACTTAGGCAGCTCATTAAAGGGAATAGGGAAATTGCCCGAAGCATGTGCAGCTTACAGTAATGCTATATCGTTAGATCCCAATAATCGAGAAGCAAGCTACAAGCTTGCGGCCACTCATTTAGCAAATAATGAAGCTAACGAAGCGCTTGAAGCTGCAAACAATTGTCTAGCAATCGATCCTTATTGCCAAAATGCTAGTGCGTACAAAGCTATAGCATTTTCACAGCTTCAACGTCATTCGGAGTGGAATTTATTATACAACTTTGATGAGATGATTCATAAATTCCATATTCCAGTACCAAAAGGATATGAATCCTTACAGTCATTTAATGAGCACCTTGAGCAAGATGTCCGAAACCATGAGACATTGACGTGGGAACCATTAGAGCGCGTGACCAGTGGTGGCGCAGTTACAAAAGATATTTTATTAAATCCTTCAAATTCTATTCTGGCATTTGAGAAAACTTTACGATCTGCAATAGATAAATATCGAGATAATCTTGTATATAACAGTGAGCATGTTTTTTACTCTCGTTTGCCAAAAAAGTATCGTCTTACATTAATTGCGTCTATCTTAAAAGAAAATGGTAAGCATCCGCCTCATATACATGAAGATTCATGGTTAAGTGGTGTTTATTATGTAAGCGTTCCTTCTGCAGTAAATGTTTCTCCTGATAAGCGCGAAGGTTGGTTGGAGTTTGGTAGGCCTGATTATTTGGTGCCTGATGAGTTTGAGCCTTATGTTACTGCGATGAAGCCAGAAGAAGGAACAGCTTTATTTTTTCCATCCTATTATTTTCATGGAACTATTCCATTTACAGGATCAGAAGAAAGAATTGGAATCGCCTTTGATGTGTATCCAGCAGAATGAAATCTATCATTTTGGTATTCGTGATCTCTATACTGCATTTTTTTGTAGGAATTTGGTTATCAATTAGATCTTTTGGCCACGTATTTTCTGTTTTTGATTCTGGAAAAGATCTAACATTTATGGAAAAAATTAATTACTGGGTGGTAGAAATATTATTTTTTCCTATTGTAACGTTATTTGAAAAATCTAATTATGAAGGCGCAAGCTCGTTGGGCCAATATATCCCATTTATACTAAATAGCTTTTTGTGGGGTGTTTTTATTGTTTTTACTTACAAATTATTATTCAATAGAAATAAATAATAGTAATTATTGGAGTCTTATATGAAGCATCAATACAAAGTTAGAAAAAATAGAATTAAATATGTAGTGATTACATTATGTTTCCTTTTGGTTAGCTTAGGATATTCAATGAATCTTTATGCTGATCAACTAATGGTGGAGGAGAGGGTGCTTGTAAATGCGCCTGCCAAAACAGTTTGGGCACTTATTGGTGGTTTTCAGGTTTTAGATAGATGGCATCCAGCTGTACTTGCAACTACATTACTGGGTACAGGAAAAGATACTGGTGACATTAGAGTGTTAGCACTAGGGGATGATGTGCATATTGTGGAAAAACTTGAGTTATATGATGAAACTGAAATGTCTTTTCAGTATTCAATACTTGAATCACCATTACCGCTAGAAAATTACCATGCAGTAATAACTGTTAAAAGCGCTGCAGATAACGAAGCTGAAGTCATCTGGCAGTCCACCTTTAATGCAGTAGGTGCAAGTAATGATGAAGTCAAGAAGACAATAAGTGATATATATTTGGCAGGTTTAAATGCTTTAATTACACTATATAAATAATTTCTTAAATCTAGGGAGATGCCTTATGAGCGCATTAAATCATTTGGGACGATATGCTGAGGGTTGGACAAATGGAAATGCAGAATTAGTTTTGCAAGCCATTACCAATGACTATATTTTGGACGATCCCAATGTTGGAAAAATCTCAAAAGATAAATTTTCTGATTATCTAAATGATATGAAAGAAACGGTAAAAACACTCTGTAACGGTAATCTACCCGAACCATTTATGCAGCTTACAGAAGTGCTGACTTCGGAAGAGAATGACATAACGACGGCATCATGTGCATGGGAAATTCCTGGCACTAATATTAAGGGTGCAGGGCTAATAAAAGTTAATTCATCTGGCGTTTTTTCAGAAATATTAACCTATTACACTAGACTTGCTTAATGATTGTATCTAATGAATATAAATTAGTTTGAGTTATGCAGTTACGCGAAGCAAAGCTAGATGATATTCCTGAATTATGTGAGCTATTAAATTATTTATTTGAACAGGAAGAAGAATTTAAGCCAAATACTGAGGTTCAAGGCAAAGGTTTAAAGAATATAATTTCTAACTCAGATGTCGGTGTAATAGTAATTGCAATAGACTCAGATAAAATCATTGGCATGGTTAATATTTTGTATACCATATCGACTGCGCTCGGTAGTCGAGTTGCAATACTTGAGGATATGGTCGTTACTCCAAAGACACGTGGGAAAGGTGTGGGTTCAATGCTAATGAAATACTCGCTTGATTTAGCTAAACGAAATTGTTGTAAGCGTATTACTTTACTAACTGATTTTGATAATGAAGGGGCGCATCGTTTTTATCAAGATCACGGATTTTCCCGCTCTTCAATGGTGGCATTTCGGAAATCTATTTAAATAATTTTATTACATTATACTTAATATAATTTCTTTCTCGTCTGATATATAAGGTCTGAAAATTTCCTGTATTTCTTCAGCAGTAGATTTAATTATATCAACCGAAATATATTTATGCCCTTGAATTATGAACAGGCAATCTTTTGTATCTGTAGTGGTTTTAGTTTTATCACATTGTCTACAATCTAGTCTGCATAGTATTTCGTTATCATCGTCTATATAACAATACTCTCCGCTATTAACACTTAGTTGTTTCTTCTTACCTAGGGGAATGAATAACTCATCTCCTTTAGTGAAACATAATCTTACATTTCCATTTATATGGCTTAGGTCATGAGCGCCAATGGATACCTTGTTTTTGATTGCAATATAATTGTACGTGTCTACTATAAAATTGATTGGGCGTAATGACTTATGCTTGAAGAGTATCTTAATTAGACTTTCAGGAGATGCAATTAATGTATTGTCTGTGATGTTTACGTCTTTGTGCAGGTTTCGATAGCCAATAATGTTTTCATCAATTTGAAGACTTTCGATCGAGTGCTTTTGTAGATATTGAGTATAAAATTCTTCAATATTTTGTTTTAGTGAATCGTTATAGTGATGGTTATCTATGCCTTTGATAATAAGGAATGCAGCATGTATTCCGAGCACAGATACTTCTTCACATATTTTAAAATCCATACTTTATTAATATGAAAAATTAGTTAATATTTATAATTAAAAATAAGCAGGACGAGTCTATGTTAGTAGTGTGCTTATTTGAGCGCTTGACTGATAAAGTATTTTCATACCAATTAAGATCGCTAGTGTACCTGTTATTACTTTAAAGTACCGAAGTGGAATAATTTTGAAGTTCCGATGCATAGGCATCGTCATAAGAATTGAGAGTAATGACATGCTAATAATAAGGCCAAAACTAAACAGCGCTATATATGCAAATTTCAAATAAATCGAATCAATAGTCGTTGTTATCAGCGCTATGATGACACCAGATCCAGCTGCCCCATGTAATAAGCCTATCCCAAGTGATTTTAAGGATAATTTAGTTTTATTATTATTTTCTGTTATTTCTGATTCTATATGATTACTTCCTCTATCGTGAAGGAGCACCTTTGATTTATTAACAACATCAAACCCCATCCAAATTAAAACTAAGCCTATAATAAATTCGAATAGTACAAAAATATTTCTATCTATTTCAATATTTAGACCCATTAGTATCATGCTGAAGATAAATAGAGTAATGGTGTGGCCTACGCCCCATATGGCACCTTGCTTCGCAGTTGCAGATAAAGAATTAGATTGTGTTGAGACAGAGAGGACTGCTGCCATATGATCAGGCTCAAATGCGTGGCGAATGCCTATAGTGATTGCAAGTATAAATAATAGAGTCATTTTACAACGTATGTTTATTTTCTTCGAATGTTAGGTTTAGTGCCGATTAAAGACTCTCTAATATCCATCCATAGTTGAGTGATTGTCTTTTTTAAGTAATCTCCATCAGGGGCTAAAAACTTAATGATGATTCCACAGTTATTGGGTAAGAGAGTAGCTCCACCATATACGTTGCTATTGGATTTAATCGTTTCTTGCAACTGTTCCAATATATTCTCAGTGTTGATTGAACGATTGATGATTGAGATGGTTCCCATACCGATAAATTCTCGTCCAGCAGATAAAAAGTTTTTAGGATTTATTATGTAGACATCCTTAGCCAACAATTTCTTATTTTCATCATGTATTTGTAAATAACTATTTAATTGCTTGAATAGGTCATCTTCACCATTTAGAAAATGTAGTAAAAAGGCATCTGCGATGATGGCGGTACTAGTTTGGTCTGCAAATACATTGATTGTTGAACTCAGCTTAGAGGTTGGAAAGAGTATTAATGGATCGGATACATATTCTGTATATGAATTATCTGTGGCGTTAATATTGACGGTTTGGTGCGCATCACCTTTCGTCATTCCATGTACGATGGTGGAGGCTTGTGTAGTAACGTGGCTAAATGAGTCAGCGTTCGCTATAACATTGGTGGTTAAGTTTTCATTTTCATATATCCCGCCAGAAGCTGATTGAATGTAAATATTAGCCATCCCAGGCGGATCATTTTCAAGATATTGAGTTCTACATATATGAAAAGGATAGGATGCATATTGATTTTCAAGAAATGTCTTCCCATCAGCATTTCTGGCAAATTCTAATGATAAATTTGTCATTAATTTTCTACACTATTTAAAAAGTACGTTATTGATAATGTGGTTTGCCACATCTTCAATCCCTTGGCCTGTTTTACAGTTAGTGAGTACAAGAGGTTTGTCACCTCTAACTTCCTGTCCTTCTTTAACCATTAAATCAATATCTGCACCTACGTACTTTGCGATATCTACCTTATTAATTACGAGTAAGTCAGATTGCACAATGCCTGGGCCACGTTTACGTGGTATGTCATCACCTTCAGAAGTGTCAATAACAAACATCCAATAATCTACAAGATCTAAAGAGAAAGTAGAGGCAAGATTATCGCCACCACTTTCTATAAGTATGATGTCTAAGTTTTCAAACTTTTGATCTAATAAGTTTGCAGCTTGTATGTTTAGTGTTGGGTCTTCGCGTATGACAGTGTGTGGGCAAGCACCAGCCTCCACAGCCACCACACGTTCAGGCGCAAGTAAACCAGATTGTTGTAAACGTTTAGCATCTTCGCGTGTAACTAAATCATTGGTTACAATTGCAATTTCATTCCCACGATTAATAAAAAAAGGAATTAATTGTTCGATCAGTGCTGTTTTACCAGAACCTACAGGCCCACCAATGCCCACTCGCGCGGGACCGTTTTGAGAAGCTTGTTTATTCATCGAAGCATGTATCGTTGTGTTAATGGTAATGTTTCAGCGGGTTCGCAAGTAGCCAGATCACCATCAACAAACACATCGAATGTATTTGGGTTAACCGTAACTTTAGGGCAACTATCGTTGTGCAACATATGGCCTTTATTGAGCTTTCGAGTCCCTTGTGCACCAAGACAGGTTTTTTGAAGTTGTAACTTTTCGCCAATATTGGCATCTACAGCAGATTGATTGACAAAGTTTGCACTTAGTTGTTGTTTCGCATTACCGAAGGCTCCCCACTGTGGTCGCATCGCTAAGGGTTCACAAGTCATAAGTGATGCAGCACTATCGCCCATAGCAGACCACACTATGAAACCACCTTTTATAATTAACTCTGGTTTAATTCCAAAAAATGCAGGTTTCCATAACACTACATCAGCCATTTTTCCTTTCTCTAATGAACCAATGTGTTGATCAATACCAAATGTTCGCGCAGCGTTGATGGTATATTTTGCGATATAACGTTTTATTCTTTCGTTATCACCATTTTTAGTAGTTTCTTCTGCGAGTCGTCCTCGTTGGTCTTTCATTTTGCTCGCTAATTGCCACGTTCGACAAATAACTTCGTTAATACGTCCCATACCTTGACTATCAGAGCCCAGCATGGAAATGGCACCCAGATCATGCATTACATCTTCAGCCGCAATGGTTTGTGAACGTATTCGACTTTCTGCAAAGGCAACATCTTCAGGTATAGCAGGATTCAAATGGTGACATACCATAGTCATGTCTAAATGTTCATCAAATGTATTGACTGTGTATGGATTAGTTGGATTAGTAGAGGAGGGTAGGCAGTTGTATTCACCGGCCACTCGAATGATATCGGGTGCGTGCCCACCGCCAGCACCTTCAGTGTGATACATATGAATAGTGCGACCATTAATGGCCGCTAATGTATTTTCAACAAAACCACTTTCATTAAGTGTGTCGGTATGAAGTTGCACTTGAAAATCTAAATCGTCCGCGACAGAAAGGCAGGTGTCAATCACAGCGGGCATCGCACCCCAGTCTTCATGAATTTTTAAACCTAAACAGCCTCCTGCGAGCTGATCGATTAGGGATCTAGGTTTAGACGAATTGCCTCGACCTAAGAATCCAAAATTTATTGGCCATTGTTCAGAAGCTTGTAACATCTTGCCAACATTCCATGCTCCACCACAATCAATGCCGACGGTTATTGGACCCAATGACCCGCCCAGCATAGTGGTAATGCCTGAACCGATTGCGTGTTCGCATAATTGTGCACTATCAAAATGCACATGCACATCTATACCGCCAGGTGTTGCAATGAGACCTTCTGCATCACGCACCGTAGTCGCTGCGCCACAAACAAGATCAGGGTCAACATTATCCATCGTGGCAGGGTTGCCTGCTTTACCTACGCCTGCAATATTGCCTTCTTTAATTCCTATGTCTGCTTTAACAATGCCTAATACCGGATCGATAATTAGTGCGTTACTCACCAACATATCTAAGGACCCTGCGGCACTATCATAGCCAGGTGTTAATCCCAAGCCATCGCGTAACGTTTTACCACCGCCATGTAAACATTCATCGCCCGGCACGGCATAATCATGTTCTACTTCTGCAAATAGTGAGGTGTCACCTAGACGTACGGCATCCCCTTTGGTGGGGCCATACATAGTTGCATATTCTTTTCTTGAAATTTTAATCATTGTTATGCCCCTTTATATCCACGATTTTTAGCTTGTAGCAAGGCTTCTTGTTTTTTAACTTCGCTAGTAGTTGAACCATTGGTTAAGCTGTTTAAGCCATGTACTTCACCTGCACCGCCAAATTTAACCAGTTGTACTTCCTTACTTTCACCTGGCTCAAATCGCACTGCAGTACCCGCAGGAATGTCTAAGTGTTTCCCAAATGCATCTTTACGCTTAAAGTCTAATTCTGGATTGACCTCAAAAAAGTGAAAGTGGCTGCCAATTTGTACTGGGCGATCACCTGTATTAAGTACTTTTAATTTAATTGAACGCTTACCTGCATTAATTTTTATATCACCTTCTCCAGATATAATTTCTCCAGGTACGATATTCTCTTTTGTCTTCTTTTTACCTGATCGAATTGGCTCATGCACAGTGACTAACTTGGTGCCATCAGGGAAGGTGGCTTCAACTTGAAGCATATGCATCATGTCTCCTACACCAGGCATGACATCGTCAGTAGTGAGTAATGTCGAACCATAACTAATCATTTCTGCAACGCTTCGACCATCTCTTGCACCTTCACATATTTCATCAGCGATAATGGCGGTTGCTTCAGGATAATTTAATTTCAATCCTCTATTTCTTCTTTTTCTTGCAAGTTCGGCTGCAGTGTAAATTGTTAAACGCTCTAATTCAGTGGGTGTGAGTAGCATGGTTTATCTCCGAATCTTTTTAATAATAATTATTTAGTTTGCAAATAGTCTTGTTTCAGAATATTCATGACGCATCGAAGCAATATCGGCAAACGGGGTGAAGGCGTGTATTTCTTCTATAGCGGGAATAGGCCAAGTTAAAATCTCGGTAATTAGTTGACGAAATGTAGTTAAACTATTTTGACAATCAATATGACCGACTATCCCCAGTCGCAACGCAGCACTTAATACAGAAACACAAAAGTTATATGCGGATAGCATCAAAACAGAGTTGCGAGACAAGCCTAGTGAACTCCAGATTAGAGCTTGAGCAATAGGTAAGTGGCCGGGCGCTTTGCCTTCATAACTTAGTTTGAGGTATTGATCTGCTGTCGGGTTGTTTAGTTGTTGGTAAGTCGTTAATAGAGCAGAACCTAATCTTTTAGATCCCTCTCTTAACTCAGTCGCTAATGTCATGCATTCAACGAGTTTATCAATAGAAATAATATGTTCGATATTATTCTCGATATTGTTGGCATGATCATAGGTGTGAGCCAAAACAACACGCTCAAAGGGTCCCCATCTTTCAATTAGCTGGTTTTCAATAAAATTATCGAGCTCCTTAATCGAAGTGATGACCTGGTCATTGTTTAACATTTCCAATCCCCAAGAAAATGACACCGCACCTGATGGGAAGAAGCTATCGCCATGTTGTAAAAGCGTGAGTATTTGCTCTTCTTCAGTCATGGCTAAATAAGAGTAATTTTATTTTGCGCAAAGAAATCTTTTAATCGATCAAGATAAATTTCTTTAGGGCTTTCAAGCGCAATATCAAGGCGTTCATTTTCAAACTTAACGCGCCAATGCATATTGCCAGCAAAGTAGCCAAGCTCAATTGCGTTGGAAATATCTTTAGGGTGAAGTGATAGCCACTGGTCTTCAGCCATTTTTACAACAATAGCGCGGTCATCTTCTAATAATAAAACAGCGCCATTAGATAGTTTGTTGTCACGCGATATGGTTACTGCGCAATCTGTACCTTGATCCGTTTGAGTGCGGAATCGTCGACGCTGTAAATTTGCATGATCTAAAACAATATATTCGACTTTATTATGGTGTGATAAATCGTGAAGTTGACTCGATAGGTTCGAGTCATGTGAATGACCAAGAACTTGGTTAATTTGTATCATCTGATGTTCATTTTTTTTATTGTTGGCAGATATTCAAGTTAGGCAAATATTCTTAAGCCATAACCGCTTATTTCCTTAAAAATGCGCTATTTAAGCGATTAAATATACACATACTATACATAAGTAATATTTATATATATTTTTATACTAGTCATAAGTATATATCCTTATATATACTTATGACCACATATCCGAGTATATTTTATAAGAGCTATTAACATGAATACGTCTACGTTAATCGCATGGATTCACAATAATAAACAAAGAGCGCACTAATAAAGGGTAATAGAATATGAGTAAAAATATTAGACAATTAGCTGAACGTTTTTACGAGCTTGTAAATAGTGGAGGTGAGCTTTCAGAAGTTTTATCTGATGATTTTATCTTTGGAATAATGCCTGGGTTTCCCTATGGAGGAGATCAAAATGGATTGCCAGCTTCTCTAGAGTTTTTTGACAAGCTAGGGAATCACTTTGATTTTTGGGAAGCCAACCCACAAAAATACATTGAAGTAGATGGTGAAAATATTATTGTTCAAGCTTTATACCGAACCAAAGCGACCAAGTCTGGCCAAGATGTTGAGGTGGAAACAATACATCTTTGGACCGCTAAGGATGGTAAGTTAAATACTTATAAGCACTACTGTGACACAGCATTACTATGTTCCGCGCTGGGTCATTCGGTGCCTCATTAATCGTTATATAAGGAATAATATATGTGCGGCATAGCAGGCATTATGCTTAAGGACTCGTCGGATTTTAAAACCGGTGAGGCATTAGTAGATATGCTCAATGGTTGCCAACATCGCGGTCCTGATTCTACAGGCTTTGCTTTATATGGTGATGCTCAAAAAAATACGCTCAAGCTTAGATTATTAGTAGGTCAAGGTGAGATAGGTGTGGCAGCCATAACTCAAATTAAGAAATCATTGAAAGAAAATAGCGCTTCTATAATCGAAGATGAGCATATTGGGGAAACCTACCGTGCAACGGTTAACTATTCTGGCGATATCCAAAAATTTTCTTACGCACTTGATCAAGCTGCAAAAGTGATTTCTATCGGCAATAGCTTAGATATTATTAAAGATGTCGGAAGTGCAGAAGATGTAGATGCGAGCTATGACATACGACAATATAAAGGTTCTCATGGCTTAGGTCATGTGCGTTTAGCAACTGAGTCAGACGTTAAACCCGAAGCTGCGCACCCATTTTGGGCCACGGGATTTGCTGATGTTGCTATCGTGCACAATGGGCAAATCACTAATTACTGGAAAATGCGTAGGCGCCTTGAGCAACGTGATTATGAATTTCGTACGGATAACGATAGTGAGCTCATTGCAGTTTATCTTGCCGATAAACTATCAAAAGGAATTAAATTAAAAGAAGCGCTAAAAACTTCAATTGAAGATCTAGATGGCACGTTTTCATTTCTTGTTTCTACAGAAGATGAAATTGGTTATGCAAAAGATCACTTGGCCGTTAAGCCTATGGTGATGTATGAAACTGAGGATATGGTTGCCATTGCTTCTGAAGAAGTTTCACTCAATAAATTATTCCCAGGGCAAGCGCTCAATACAAAAGAACCACCACCAGGAACCTATAACACATGGTCACGATCGATCTAGGGAAAACTTCCGTAAGAGAAGGTAATGAAAAAATTCGACAAAGTGGTAAAGACGGAGAAGATGTCGAAGTAATCAATCCTGATGCACGCCACCATATTGGCGTTGGTTTAATTCATCCCATTACAGTAAAAGTTAAAGGTTCTGCAGGTTATTTCTGTGCAGGGCTAAGTGATGCTGCTAATTTTGAAGTGGAGAGCAACGTTGGTTGGGGTGTGGGCGACAATATGTATTCCGGTTCAGTGGTGGTTGGAGGCAATGCGGGTGCAATACCTGGAGTTGCAATTCGTGGAGCTGAAATTGTTATTCGTGGCAACATGGGTTCACGTGCTGGCCAGGTGATGAAAGCGGGAACTTTGTGCTGTGCAGGCAATGCAAATTTTATGGCCGGTTACATGATGTATGGCGGGCGTATCATTATCTTAGGTGACTCTGGTGAAAAAGTTGGCGAAGACATGTCTGCTGGTGAAATATTTGTAGCCGGTAAAGTTGAAAATTTAGGTTCTGACGCTGAGCTCATTGATATTGATAGTGCAGAAATTGATGAGGTAATGGAATTTCTTGAGCATTATAAAATTCCGTTTAAAGGAAGTTTTCAAAAAGTTGTTAATGCGGGTAAGAAGCTACGCTACGCAACCTCTGAACAGCAAATGCGTAGCATCCCATTTTTCTCATTTTCTGGCGCATCTGATTACTGGAATCCAAAAATACAAGAAGACTTATATGTTAAGTCACAAATTGGACGATATCGAATTCGTGGCTATGGAGGCGCACGACCGTTACCGCATTTTTCTGACATTGCATTTAGAAAAGATTTATCTCTTGCTGGTGGCGATGCTGATGTTGTCTCTAAAGTAAAAATGCGTACTGAAATTGGCGGCATTAACGGTGCTCAACCTCTTAAATTAAGTATGCCGGTAATGATTGCGCCTATGAGCTATGGCGCACTGAGCGCTTCTACTAAAAGAGCTATTGGACTTGCTTCAACGCTTTCAGATATCGCTGAGAATACTGGTGAAGGAGGCATGAGTGATGCGCAACGCGGTGCAGCAAAACAACTAATATTTCAAATGCTTGGAGGGAGATTGGGTTGGAATATCCATGATATGAATCGTGCAGATGGTTTAGAGATTTATATTTCCCAAGGGGCAAAGCCTGGTTTAGGTGGGCAGCTGATGGCTAAAAAAGTGACGCCAGAACTTGCCAAAATTAGAGGTATACCAGCCGGCATTGATTTGCGTTCACCTTCACGGCATCCAGATATTCTAGGTGCAGATGATCTAGTAATTAAAGTAGAAGAGTTACGTGAAGCCACAGGATATCGATTACCGGTAAGTATTAAATTAGGCGCAGGTCGTGTGCGTGACGATATAAAAATTGCAGTAAAGGATGGTTTTGACTTTGTTGAGCTCGATGGGATGCAAGGTTCGACGGGTGCTGGAAGTGCAGAAGTTATTGACTATGTAGGGATACCAACGTTGCCTGCAATTATTGAAGCACTGAGTGCGTTAGAAGAAATTGGTAGACGTGATGATATTCAAGTTGTTGTTATGGGCGGAATTCGTGATGGAGTAGATGCAGTGAAGGCATTGTGTTTGGGTGCCGATGCGATAGCTTTAGGAACTTCAACCATTATTGCGGGAGGTTGCATAGCGTGCATGCAGTGTCATGTAGGCCAATGTGTAACTGGAATTGCCACACAAGATCCTGAGCATGAGAAACGTTATGAACCTGAAGTGGAAGCACAAAACATTCATCGCTTTTTAGAAAGCGTGCGTTGGCAGATTGCAACCATTGCAAACGAACTAGGGTATGACGATGTAACACAATTTAGTCGAGATGATTTAGTGGCGTTAACGCCAGAGGCCGCTGCAATGACTGGTTTGCCATATGAACCTCAATATGGAGATGCAAATATCGACATCAAAGTGAGGGCAGCAGTATGAGCGCTGTTTATGATATTAATCGCATTTTAATGCCTGATGTGCCACCCGATTATGAAGATCACACAGCAGATGTAAATTATGTTCCCGCACCGTGCCAAGTTGCATGTCCTATAGGAACCGATGCGCCTTCATACATCGGTTATATTTGGGAAGGGAAGTTTGAAGAAGCATTTGAAGCGATAACGGCAACCAATCCTTTTAGTTCTATTTGTGGTCGTGTATGTGACGCACCCTGTGAGCCAGCTTGCCGGCGTGTGGATAGTGATGGACCATTACAAATACGCAACTTAAAACGATTCGTGATGGATAAATTAGGTTCTACGTATGAACCAACACCTGTTAAAGCAATACAGTCAAAAACGGTTGCCATTGTAGGTTCAGGTCCTGCGGGTCTTACGGCTGCACACGAATTATGTGATGCAGGGTTTGAAGTGCATGTATATGAAATGACAGATCGATTAGGTGGCATGATGATTTGGGGGATACCTGCATTTAGATTGCCCCCCGGCATAATAGAAGAAGATATTGATCGTTTGCTGAAACGCTTCCCAGATTTACACATTCATTTAAATACGGGTCTTGGCAAAGAAGTTTCATTAGATGAACTCAAAGCTAAGCATGATGCAGTGTTGTTAACTATAGGTTCTTGGTGGGGCAAACCGATGGGCATCCCAGGCGAAGAAGGTAACGAAAAAGTTATCGATGGCGTAAGTTTTTTGCGTCATGTAAATGCGGGTGAGCGACCAACACTACCGGAAACCGTCGTGGTGGTGGGTGGTGGTGACGTTGCAATGGATGCGTGTCGTGCGGCATTAAGATTACCTGGGTGTAAGAATGTAAAAGTTATTTACCGTCGTGGGCCAGATGAAATACCTGCCAGAAAGATAGAGCTTGAAGGTGCGATCGAAGAAGGCATTGAGTTTATTTATTTCACACAACAAGTTGCGGTTGAAGAAAATAATGGCACGTTAAGTCTTAAATGTGTGAAGACGAAATTAGGCGAAAAGGGTGAAGATGAGCGTCTTCAGCCTAAAATTGATGAGGGAAGCGAGCACGACATTGAATGTGGAATGGTGATTGCTGCAGTGGGTCAAAAAGGCATATGCGACGATTTGGAAAACCATAATTTGATGGATGTCGATCGTGTGCATACAGACTGGGACACCATGCGTACTAAAGACGCAAAAGTTTTTGCAGCTGGAGATGGTGCATTTGGCGGCTCAACAATTGTTATGGCGATGCAACATGGCCAACGTGCTGCGTACTATGTGAAATCGTTCCTAAATGATATCGAAGATCCAATTCCATACCGAACACCGTTTCGAACACGAAGAGTTCCAGTAGCACAAGATATTAAATGGGAAAAGTTTAGTCCACATCATCCTGAATTTTTTGGGGTTGGCGAAGACCCGGTTAGTTTTCCCGAAATAGAGTCTACTTATGATTGGGATACTGCGCGTAATGAGGCTGCACGTTGTTATCGTTGTGATGCTGAAACAGGTTCTCCAGATTATTCGGTAGCGCATCGTGAAGATATTTTTTCTATGGCACGTACCAATCCTGCAGATCATATGAAACTAAAATCTATGTTGCAGAAACGATTACGAACTCGTACCAATCCATTTCCAGAAAGTCGTGCACCTAGTTTAGACGATTTAGTGTTTCTACCAGCAAATTTATCGCGTCTAGTAATCGATCCTTATCGTGAAGCATGTAATGTCAATACCGACCTGGCCAATAAACTTGAGATGCATCATCCATTTTTGGTAACGGGTTTTGATAATGAAGCACAAGAAATTTTCGAGGCAATGAGTCAAGGATGTGCCATATCTGTAACCCCGTATCTTGGACACAAGGATCCAGGTAAAGACACGAATTGGTTACAGTTAAGTACGTCGTTATCAGAGCAAACAAAAAATACAGCTGGATATGTTTATCACTTAGATAAAGGCGAAGAGCCAGTCGGATTAACACCTGCTGTAGACAGCCAACTTGTGGGTTTGGTCGTTTCTAATGCAAATGATCTTGAGCAAGCGATTATCTGCTCGCTGGAGAATGAGCATGATATCTTAGTATTAGATAGCACAGGAAATTTAGGTAGTGCTTGGTCAGAATTAGCTGCTTCGCCAGACTTTAGTATTTTGCGAGATGCAATCCGTATATTGCGCAAAATGAAAAAAGAAGAGGTAGTCGAGCTTGTATACTTTGGCGGTGTGCGATCTGGTACTGATGCCGCAAAGTTAATTGGTTTAGGTGCAAATGTAGTAGTGATGGGCGTATGTGCTGGACTTGCTATGGGTGGCGAAATTAATAATGATAAAATGGTATTTAGCTCAAATTATTCCGATACTGATCGTGTTCAAGGACTGGTCAATATTGTTAAGGCTAATCTAGGTGAAGCCTCTATGATGGCTCGTTGCACTGGGAAAACAAATTTATATAATGTGGAACCAGAAGACTTGAGTGCGATTACTGAAGATGCGTCTGAGGCCACCGGTATACCATTGCCTGGAAAATGTGCCTAGAAAATTCGAATAACACATTAAAAAATTAGTGTGTCTGATAATATTTGTGCACAATAACTTGTAACTATTGGACTGTTGTCAAATTAGGTGCGTTAACTTTCCCATCCATCATAAATTCTTGCATGCTGTTATCAGCAAGCTTTTGATCTAAGCAAGATATTTTTCCTGATGCATTAATCTGATGTAACTCAATATTATAGATGCCATTTAGAGCTAACGATGATCGATTATAAGCACTTGAAGGTGAATTGTTAATGCAATCCAAGTCTTCAGTGTCTAAGTATGCAAACCATTGGGGTAGCAAGGCAGTAACTGAAGAGCCTGTCAGAAAAGCGGTTAATTTGAAATCTAGATTTTCATCATCTGTTAAGAAAAGGGCACTTCCTTCTGCTTTTGCATTCTCTAAAGCCACAACAACAGTGTCTAATTCGACATGTGAAAAATCATTTAATGCTTTACCTATTAATTTAAGAGCATTGATATTTATATTTTTACCGAAGTAGTCAGCGAGTTCTAATGTACCTTTCTTGCTAACAAGATCAAATTCTGCTTTATTTACATTTAGAAGCTTATCTAGCTCAAGCTCCACAATCCCGGATAGCCTTACTTCCAATGGAGTGAGATAAGAAAATTGTGGTGAAATTTCAGTAAGTAATGCAGGTCGAACTTCGTCTAGATTTACTAGTAGATTAAAATTTTCACTTGCTGTCATATACAAACAGTTTCCAGATATATGCAAATATTCACCTCGTGCAAAAACTTTAAAGTCATACTCGCAACCGATACCTTCTGTATCAGGCATTAAGGTTATGTTTGCTTTAGGTATACGTATTAATGATCCTGTTATTTCATCACTTAGAGTGAGGTCGGAATTGACGATTCGAAGATTTGTAAGAGTTTCTTCCGTAATGGATGATGCTGTTGAGTTTGTAGCTAAGCTAATAAGAATTGTTTCTAGCACTCTTCCTGAAGATCCATCATCTGTATTACCCATATCAAATTTTAATGCACCACCAGCAGTGCGAATAAAACTGGTTCTTGGGTTTTGAATCTCTATGTTTTGAATTATTAGTGGCTGGGTAAAAATGGATTTAATACTTACTTCAGCTAATACTTTCGGAACTGAAGCAAGCAGATTTTCACCATAATCCAACGCACGCGTAGAGCTTAAGTGAAATTCTAAAGTTCCTTCGATAGGCCGCCAGCGAGTTTGAGCATTGTCAAAATCAACATAGTAAGCATGAAAGCGGTTGTCTAGTTGATTTTTTATATAACTTGATAGAAATGGAAGAGGAATTGGTCTAATTGCCATGACAATTAGAACTGTAATGAGAGTTAATAGCATCACTGCTACTAATGTGGTTACAGCTTTCTTGACTGTAACGCTCATTCTTGTTTACCTAAGTGACTGAATCACTATCCTGAACCAACCCTGGAAAGAATCTTGTATTTAAAGTATTTAATTCTCTTATGCATTGTAAACTTAATATATACATGTTGATAAAATAATTTATCAAGGAATTGTATGATTACTTTTTTTATAGAGATAGACACAATCCGTATCTTCGTCACCTTCAGAAATAGCTTCGCCATCTGTTTTTAAGATTTCTAAAAAATATTTTTGGATGGTTTTGCAGGCCGTAAAAGTGAGTGCCTGTTTATGAAGCCATATATCATCTTCTTGATGTACTTTATGTGTTTGAAACAGTGTACCTTTAGGGTCGGCTGCTATACCAACATACCAGTCATTAAAATCACCACCAAATTCTTTTATATAAGCAAGAATTTCAAATTTGATTTGTTGTACGCTATAAATCATATAACTAATAGGCAGTTATTTAATTGGAAGGTGTGGGTTGTATGGCTACTTGCATGTTGTTGGCACCTGTCTTGTTGCGCCATTGTTCCGATAGTGTTGCTCCCATAGCTTTTTCTTCCGCAGACATACTTTTCACGATTGATTCGAGTTCACTAAGTGCGGTGCCAATGCCATGCTGTGCAGCAAGGCTTAGCCATAAATAAGCTCTTATACGATCTTTTTCCACACCTTGGCCATGTGCATACATGTAACCTAGTCGTGACTGTGATGGGTAATGTCCAAGCTCAGACGCTTGTTGATATAACTCAGCAGCGCGCTCTGGATTTTTATCAACTCCTTCACCTTTGGTATAAATAACCGCTAAATTAAATAGGCCATTAACATCGCCATTTTCAGCGGCTGCTGATAGCCATTTAATTGCTTTATCAACGTTTTTATTTGCACCTTGGCCCATATAGTACATTGCACCTACGTTTGCTTGTGCCATCGAGTAGCCTTGTTCAGCCGCTTTTTCGTACCAGGTCAACGCATTTTTATCATCGACATCTACTCCGTCGCCATTAGCATATAAAGAACCAAGCCAAGCTTGTGCTTCAGGATTGCCTTCTTCGGCTTGTATTAGCCAAATTTCATGTGCTTTTTCATAATCACCATTGTTATATGCTTGACGTGCTTGGCTCATATTATTTTCCTTTCGGTTTTCCATTTTTTGTTCTTTATTATTATTTTAGTCTTTAGTAATTACTAACGTGCGATATTGTTACTATAAAGTGGAGCATTCCAGTAATAATCATGTTCTGTTTCAATTATTTCAGTTATGTAACAATGAAAAGAATGACCTGCTAAATTCGTTTCAATCGGAATCATGTTATTTTTAAGCTCTGGGGCGCCGGGTGCAGTTAATTCATCTGCTTGACTTTGCATATGTTGTGCTTTGGTTGTAACCGATTGAATGTAGGCTCGCAAGAACTCTGGAACTTGTGATGCATCACTATTAGATTCTTTTTTTGCATATAACGAAGTGCGTAAAGTACACTCACCCATGCTTGTGGGTTGCAGAATTACACTTACAAGAAAATCCAGATGCTGAATAAGCACTAAGTTAGGAAATAGCCAACATAGTTGTATATTTTCCATGTCATTTTCAATGGCGTTTTCTAAATTTAGGTCGATATCATGGATAGAAAGGCTTGGGGTCATAAAGCAGTTATAAGCTTGTTCAACGTCGCTATTTGATAAGTTGTTGCTTATATTATTTCCGTCAAAAAAGGCACGTCCAGCAAATTTCCAATTTGAGCTGCATTCAAGCCATTCATTATTTTGTAATGAAAAGTCTTTATTTAATATTGATTCAATATTGTTTGCGACAATAGAGTATTCATCTGCAAGATTGTTGCATTCATGATCTAGATTGATAAATATGATTGAGCCTAACACTTCTACTTTTACCGGCAGTAATCGCTCAGGGATTAGTCCTAAATATTGATGCATGGTGGGGGTGTTTTCACCAATTTCTTCCACGCGAATAACATTTCGGTCACGGCTGTAACCGCAAGAGGTAAAAGAGCATTTGGTTTTCTTGCCGGTTTGGCATTGAAGCGGTACGGCGCGACATCCGCCATGTTGGGCCTTATTGAATCGACCTATTAAACTTCCATCATCTTGTCGTTGTACGTGTATGCCGTGGTGTCCTACAGTGAAAGGTAGAAGGTCTCCGGCATTTGGGATTTCATTCGTGAATCCTACGGCTATCCAATTGCGTGTCCAGAGTTTTTCGTCCTCTAATTCACTAAAAATTTTTGATTGATATGAAAAGGGTGGAAGTATCGTTGCTTGTCCAAAGGGTAGGCTAGAAGATTTATATAAGTCTTTGTTGGTGAAATCAACACCATCTTCTACAAAACCCATGTCTGGATGAAATTCCATATTGCACCACCCACGTTATTATAATTCTATTATCTTGAGCGTCATTGACACTTCATTGTGTCAATGACGCCTCGGAGGTTTACACATTTTTGAAATAATTCGACTTACCTAAATAAGCGAATATATTGCAAAAGTACTAAGCCTTACTTTGCTTTCTTATTCATCGCTGGATCGTGATCGGCACGTCCACGATGGATGTAAGCACTCTTAGGTGCAGCTGGTAATGGACCATCTTTCATGAAGCGGTCCAGAACATTTCCAACTAATGTAGAAATATTGTTCTTACCGTTGTTCCATGGCAACGATCCACAAAAAGCGATTGAACTAAATGCGAAACAACCACCACCGTTCGGTGTTTCATGGAAAGCAATATCGGATCGCACGCGTGGATGTTGAGTACCATCAATACCTTGTTGGCTAAACCCATAGTCTTCCATTACTAATAGGTAAGCTTCAGTATGACGTCCCGCAGAAGTAGCGCCGACTAATGTGTGTGGGGGTGAACCTAACATGGTGTCGACAATGTCGAGTTCAGTACCTGCAGCACCGCCGCCCACTAAGCCAAAGTTTCCGATTTTCTCATCGTAGTCGATGCCATTAAATGCCCAAGATATACGAGGATCTTTACTTTCATAGGTTCGTGAATAGTAGGAAGAAATATCAAATCCTTCTGATGACATTCCTGTACCGGCAACCGAGTGTAAATAACGACCGCGATAACGCCACATGCCACCTAGTTCACCAGTCCCTTGGTGATAGTATTCACCGGGGTCTGCGCGCCAAGTACGAATACCGGATTCGCAACGTCGCATTTCAGTAACGATGCCACGACCCAAATCTTCATAAGCAGGGTGATAGGAATGGATCCAATACCAAGCGTCTGCACCCATATACATCAAGCGTCCACCTTGTTGCGTATAGTTATGTAGTGCATCCAGTTGTGGTCCGCTGTTGTGCTCAGGGTGTGAGCCGGTAATTACAACATTGTAATTCTCAAGTCGTGCCAAACCATCGTAGCTTACATCTTCATCGGTAATACAATCATAATCATAGCCCATTTCTTCTAGCCAATAGATCATGTGTAGATCAGCAGGGTATTGCCACGGAGCTTGCATTAAGAAGTGATCGTACTTCGGACGAATACTTAGAATTGGTCTTAGTCTTGAAGACAAACACAAACCAGAACCATCTGTGTGAGTATCATAAATGGAGCCACCATACTCACGATGTTCGCTTAAGAACATATTTTGGTCTTGCATAATCGGTACACGGTACACTAACAATTCTGCACCACCTGCATTGTTTGCAAGGTGCTCGTTTGCGTAAGCCATATAACTAATCGTCGGTACCATGTAAGCAATTTTAGCGGTCTCTTCGCCTACATGTGGTGCCACCCAAAACGGAATGTATTCTTCGTCACCGGAATCCGTGGTGAGTTTTGCAGCATAGAACTTACTGTCCATGCCTGTTGGCACATCCCATTCGAAATCAACATCCCAACGTGCATCATCGACATCGTCATCGTGAAAATGGATTGCACCGTATTCTTCTGGCGCGTGTTTCCAATCAAAGTTGTGACCTGAGAAGTTATATCCTGTCATTGCTCGAGTAGGGCAATTTACAATTTCTAAATCATATAAATATGGACCATGATCCATACCTACCATGGTGTTAATTCCATCTGAGAAATCCCATGCACCTACAATGGCTTCAGATAATGGGCCGGTAGGTCCGCTATGTCTGCGTTCGGTTAATCCGGGTTGTGCACCAAGTTTCATGGTTTCAATATCTTGACGACTTAATGCTTGTCTACAAAGCCTTGGGCTATCAATTTTGCCATTGTAATGGCCCGTCATGATCATCCCTGCAGGGCGTGAAGCTTGTGCTTGGGCATTTGAACTTGCGCCGTCAGCGTATGCGGCTACTGCGAAAGGAACCCCCTCTGTGTGTTGTATTTTACCGCTAATTTTTTCAGTGACCGGTGGGATATCTGGGTCCAAGGCATACTGAATTTGCGGTTCATGATACAGCGTTGCCTTGCCTGTTTTCGCATCAAACGTGGCTGCAACAAAATGCCATGCATGATCACGAATGGGAGCACCTGTGGCAATTTTTTTGTTGTTGATACGGAGCTCTAAGCATCCATCTTCATTGATAAATAATCCATAGCCTTTTCCATTAGCCCATTTTGTCATTAAACCTTGTGCACCATGACGCCAATACTTTGGGTGCGTTTTCGGCGTAGTCGGCCAAATCCAACATTGCATGGTAAAAGATTCAACTTGAAAGTGAGTAAAGTCATCTGTGTAACCATACGAACCACTATAGATAGTTTGCGGTCTGCCTTTGTAATCCCCATTACATTTTGCAGAAACTTTCTTTTCAATAAAACCTGGACCGCGTGGATTTGTGTCGCCATGAATCATTTTTACGATTTGGCAATCATATTTTTTAGGTCCGTCACAATTCACGTGGAATTTAATTGTATCTCCAGGGTGGACGCCAAACTTATCAGCGTAACCCGTTAATCTCATTGCACACATATTATGTTCTCCTCAAATAAATTATTTTTTTATTTATAGTGCGTAAGCCGTTATTTAGGTTACTGTCCAATTATCGTTACGGCGTTTCCAACCTTCATTAAAGTGCTCTGGATACCCATCCTCTTCATCTAACTCATCCAGTCGCATTAAGAAGATATCGTGCTGCGGATCTTGTTCATTGTCATAAACTTTTTTGCCAACAAAGGTTGGTGGAACTCCACGAACACCTGCAAGACGTCCAATACGCCATTCTTTTTCAACTTTTGTACAGATCACAACTAATTTCCCACCAAAATTTCCTGGCATGGCTGTTCGCATGCGGATTAGAACTTTATTTAGTAATGGGTCTTCTTGAAATCCACCTGAAATATCGGTGGTGTCGCCTTGAGTTTCACACTTCATGATGGTGCAGCCAGGTACACCCTTCATAGATTCGATACATTCCTTATGAGTTGCGATAAGTCTTTCGCGTTCGGGAGTTCCTTTTTTAGGTATTGATATCATTTTTCTTCCTCCGCACATTGCATGAGTTGTAGTGATGGTTTAAAAATATTTGAATAAAAAAGTTTGGTCCTCAGACTTTTGGATGCCGAAATTTCATAAGCAACCAAAAATATTATTATGGGCAAATATGGCCAAAGGTCTACTGCCTTATGACCATAAGTGAATCATATATTGACTTATAGGTCAATATAAGAGGTCTATGAATATGCAGTTACTAGGAACTATCGGTTTCGATCGAGGTGTAAAAAAGAAGGCTCGGAGAGGAGGTTGAATCATTCAATAACTCGACAACACTAAATTAACAGAATGTAATTTAATCAAATAGATACTAGAGGTAACTTATAACTGGCTTTAGCAGAATCGTTAATCAGTTCTTATAAGGTAATTAAATAGTCAGGTGCTTATGTGCAAGTTCTTCTGTGAGTTCACTAATCGGGCCATGCGCAACAATGCGTCCAATATCCATGATGATAAATAAGTCCGCTAATTTTTTAGCAATTTTGATGTGCTGCTCAGTCAAGATTAGCGTCATACCCATGTCTTTATTTAAGTGGTGTAAGGTGTTTTGAATTTCTTCCACAATATTAGGCTGAATACCTTCTGTGGGTTCGTCGAGTAATAACACTTTTGGATCCGTTGCTAAGGCTCTTGCTACGGCAAGTTGCTGTTGTTGTCCGCCTGATAGTAGGCCAGCACGTTTATCAAGATTATCTGCCAGATAGGGAAACAGTTTCAAACAGGATTCAGGTAGCGTATTGGTTTTGTCGTTACGTGCGAAGGTACCAAGCACAATATTTTCTCGCACACTAAATTTTCCTAAAATCCGACGACCTTGCGGGACATAGCCTAATCCTGCATGCGCGCGTGCATGGGTCGGTTGACTAGCAAAGTCCTGGTTATTAATTTTTAGTGAGCCCGTCATGCTCGTGGTAAGGCCCATAATGGTTTGTAGCAATGTCGTTTTGCCTACACCGTTTCTACCCAGAACACATAGGCATTGACCTTCTTGCATCGATATATTTATATCGTGAAGGATAGGGGTCTTTCCATAATAGGAAGTAACATTATTTAGTTCTAGCATGCTAGTTAATTCCTTCTGTGCCGAGATATACTTCTTTAACTTTGGGGTGTTGTTCTATCTCAGATAAGGTTCCTTCAGCGAGCATGCTGCCTTGGTGCATGACTGAGATCACATCTGCAATACTTTTCACAAAAGACATATCGTGTTCAACTACAATTAGAGTATGTTCGCCTTTAAGTTCTTTAAAAATTTCTGAAGTTTTTTCGGTTTCTTGTTCGGTCATTCCTGCGGTGGGCTCATCCATCAACAAAAGTCGTGGTTTTTGCATTAATACCATGCCAATTTCAAGCCACTGTGTTTCACCATGGGAGAGAAACCCTGCAGTAGTATCGAGACGATTACCCAGGCCAGCTAATTCGATAATTTCATTAAAGTGTTTTCGGCTACGCTTTTTAGTAAACGGATTCATGTTTTGAAAGGGGCCAATTTTATCAGTTAGCGACACTTCAAAATTTTCTCGTACAGTTAGCTCCTTAAATACAGCAGGTACTTGAAATTTCCGGCCCACGCCTAAGACTGCAATATCTCTTTCAAGTAGCTTGGAAATATTTTTGCCATCAAAATGAACAGTTCCAGAGGTAAGCTTTTGTCGGCCTGTAATTAAATCTAATGATGTTGTTTTTCCAGCACCATTTGGTCCAATCAAACAGCGAAGCTCACCTTCATTGACATTAAAATTAAATCCCTTAACGACAGAAAAGTCGTTATATGTTTTTGTAACTTCCTTAAGCTCAAGTATTGCCATTATGAATTTTGCCCAGTGCTACTGTCAGCTCCATTTTTATTACCAGAAAATTTTCCTAAAATTGATTCAAATAAACCTGTAAGACCTTTTGGAAGAAATAGCACAACAATAACGAATACAACCCCCAGGATAATCAGCCAGTGTTGCTGGAATTCATCACCCGCATAGCTTTGTCCCAGATTAATCAGAAATGCCCCTATAATGGCACCGAGTAACGAGGTGCGACCACCCACCGCCGCCCAAATCACCATAGAAATACTCAACATAATTTCCATTGAAGTAGGGGATACGTATTGAGTGACCATGACCCATAAAATGCCTGCGCATGCGGCGATAAAACCGGAAATTGTAAATAACACAGTTTGATAGTAGGCCACGCTGTAACCTAAAAATCGTGCGCGTTCGGGATCGTCTCGCATCGCTTGTACGATCAGTCCAAATTTTGTGCCTAACAAAAACTTGGTACTTAGTGTGAGAATTACCAGGAATGCCACACATATCCAATACGCGGTCGCACTATAAGGATCAATCGATGTACCAAAAATTTCAAAAGCATTAGGTGGAGAAATACCATTAAATCCTGCGGTAAATGGCTGCATGTCATATACCACGCTGTACCAAGCTGCAAGCATAGCTAAAGTCATGATGGCCACAAACACGCCGACTACTCGCGCTTGAAACATCATGTATCCGAAAAATAAAAAGAATAATGTTGGGACGCCTAATGCTAAGGCTAAGCCTATGGGTGTAGACCAAAACGGCTCCCAAACTAGAGGTAGTTTTTCTAATTCGTTGGTTAACATGAACGTGGGTATAGGATCATTTTCTGGATCTTGAAACTGCATCTGCATTGTGGCAGCCATACCATAGGCTCCCATACCAAATGCGATACCTTGACCTAAACTTAGGATTCCACCGTATCCCCACACTAACGATACCGAAACTGCGGTTATCGAAAATATTAGATAGCGTGCAAATTGATTTAAATTAAATGGGTTATCAAATACAAACGGTACTAGCGCAAGTAACACAAATACCACAATATAAATTGCCCATTGCGCTTTACGATTGTGATAAAGATTCCCATTCATATTATTATTTTCTCCATGTTCTGAGTTAGAATCTTTGCTTAACGCCGAGTTGCACCTTCTGTAATCAAACCTTGTGGTCGGAATCTAAGAAACACAACAATTAATGTGAACAGTATGAACCGCGCGAAGGTTTCATTGGTAAAATATGAGAATATTGAGCTCAATTCCCCAAGAATGCCGGAGCTAAACATACTGCCAACCAGCCCTATACCTCCCACTACTACGACTAAAAATGCCTCGACAATGTAGCCGCTTCCCATGTCTGGGAATAACGTTTTCAGTGCTCCAAACAATGCGCCTGCCACGCCTGCTAAGCCCGCACCGTATGCAAAAGTTATGCTGTAAATTTTATTAGCATCGATTCCAAACGAGGCCGCCATTTCTTTGTCTTGCATTACTGCACGGACTCGAACACCTAGAGTAGTTTTGTACAATAAGAACCAAGTTGCAGCACCTATGAGTATTGCAAAAATAATAATGAAGAGACGGACTCCAGATAAATGAATAAAGTTGGCTTCTATTTGAAAATCTAGAAATTTTGGTACCGCCACATACTTAGGTTGGCCACCGAATATTAAACGAATACCTTGAATTAAAATTAGCGATAGCCCCCAAGTAGCTAATAATGTGTCTAGTGGTCGTTGATATAACGTTCGTATGATCCCTCGTTCAATCGCCCAACCAATCAGTGCAAGCACAATGAATGCTATGGGCAGACAGAGAAGAAATGGAACACCTAAAAATTGTTGGAATACGTAAGTTGTATAAGCACCTAACATGATAAATTCACCATGCGCCATGTTAATGACACCCATCGCACCATAAATAATCGTCAGCCCTAATGCTGCAATGAAAAAAATACTGGCAAGACTAATGCCAATAAACAATGCATTTAGAAATGGATAGAGAGAAAAGGGGGTCCAAAAATCATGAATGCTCATTAACTAATTTCCTCCTGAAACTTACCTGTTAATACATGATAACAATTAACAGTGTTTAGCTTTCTAAGCTTATTATTTTTCGTACACGCAACTAATAATTATAATTCTCATTGCATGTCTAATTTATCGTCCCTAATAGTTAGAGACGATAAGACAATTCTTGATCGAAGTGAGTAACGATAATTGAATTTATCTTTAGTCGCTACTCACACGAATCAAGGTCAGTTAAAGCACGTTTGTTTTAACTTTACCGTCTGGAGTGTGCAGGCCATCTGCTTTACATACGCCGCGTTCCGGATAAATTGACATCGGATCCGGTGCAACATGCTCATCAGCAGCTTTCACAATCTTGAATTGGCCGTCACTTTGACACTGTCCAATTTTTGGCTTGAGCCAGCAATTAAAGTTGTCAGGGTCAATCCAAATTTTACCTTCAGGCGACACATCATCTTCAACGGCTATACCGCCAGACACATCACGAATCATGCGTGGAGTAATGTCTTCGATATTTCCAGTCTTCGCTAGTGCCTTCTCTAAACCATACTTCCATACGTATAGTGATAGATAGGTTTCTTCCATATTGTAGTGGGTTACACCGCCACCGCCGTATTTACTACTTAGATAGCCATCCACAAATTTGTGGTTAACAGGATTATCTAATGTTTGGAAGTATGGTGCAGAAAGGAAATGGCCTGCGCCCGCTTCGGCTCCCATGGCACGAATTTCAATTTCACCTGTAGTCAGTGCAGCGATAGGCAACTTGTCTGACTTAAAGCCTTCTTGTAAGAACTGCTTGTGCATGGCGATATCTGAATCACCCACAACGGTTGAGAAGATAAAGTCTGGTTTGGCTTGACGTACTTTATTGAAAATAGGTGTGAATTCTGAACCACCTAGTGGCACATAGTCTTCACCTACAATTTCGCCACCTGAGCGTTCCAACCAAACTTTGGCATTCTTATTAGACTCTTTTGGCCAAATGTAGTTAGAACCAATTAAATAACACTTAGGACCAAATTCTTTAGCCATAAATGGAATCAAGTCAAATGAATGCTGATTCGCTAGAGGGCCAGTGTTAATAATATTTTGGGTACACTCGCGACCTTCATAACAGGTTGGATAATAGAAAAGATGATCACGTGCCATCACTATTGGCGCAACCGCGCGACGGCTCGCTGAAGTGTAGCCACCAAAAACAGAAATCGCTCGATCTTTTAAGATCAATTGACTAATTTTTTCTGAATAAACTTTAATATCTGATTTTGCATCAATTACAACGGGCTCAATCATTTTTCCAGCAACACCACCCGCGGCATTGATTTCATCAATTGCATACAGTGCAACTTGAGTTGAGTCGTTTTCTATTACTGCTAAATTTCCAGTAGCGGACCAAAGCAATCCCACTTTAATGGTTTTATCACCTTTTTTGATCCAAGGTGCAGCCGCTGATGCATTTTTAACAAAAAACGACGGGAAGCCAAAAGCAGCACCGGCAGCACCGGCAGCAGATCCTTTGAGTATCGCTCTTCGTTTATTACTAATAGGCTTATCTTTCTTCATAAATCCTCCTTACTTTTGAGTGGCGGCCTGTGCAGCAATAAAGCCTCACATGGTTTCTACTAGTAGGTATGCGCAGAGCATCTAGGATGCCAATCTCAGAATTGTTTAGAATCGAATGTTAGTCGTGCCTCTAAATGTTTTGTTTTAAGGACATGGCCATAAGTATATAGACTTATGGCATATAGTGAATCACATGTCAGTCATTAGGTCAATATATACTGACTTAAGTATCTAGTATGACGAATTGCGATATTGTAGAAGGTAACCCTCCTAAAAAAAGTTGGTAAAACAGCAATTATTTCAAGGCAAAACGCATCTATATTTTAGGTATACGAGGATTTAAAAATATTAAATTTTCAATTACTTGAGAAATGTATTGCATTCAATTTCTTTGCTCATTATCGTGCTTAATAACTACTGTATATCTACTTGATATACGGCTATCTGAAATTAAGATCATTGACTAAAGACAATATAATCAACAGGAATTCTTTTTAATTCTTATGAGTGTGGATTCTTCAATTTTTAGAATTGTGGTAGCAGATGACCATGCGTTAGTGCGGGGTGGTCTTGTTCAATTAGTTAAGCTGGTTGAAGAGAATGTAGAAATTGTTGAGACTAATGATTTTCAGCAAACTTTAGAGTATCTAAAAGAAGGGATGCCTGTTGATTTGTTATTGCTGGATCTTTTAATGCCGGGCATGAGCGGCATGGAAGGCATTAAGCAAATTTGTAAAGAATGGCCCGAGGTACCTATTATAGTAGTTTCGGCAAGAGAGCATGTGGCTGCAATACGCAGTGCACTGGCTGCGGGTGCTATGGGATATATACCTAAGACATCATCGCCAGACGTGATGATGAGTGCAATTAAATTAGTACTATCTGGAGGAGTCTATGTTCCGCCACATGTTTTAGGTACAAGTTCTTCTAACGATGACCCCACACAAGAACAAGCAAATTCAGCAGAATTATTTGGGAATTCTTTAGAGCAGGGCTATGCACAGCTTACTCCTCGGCAATTAGAAGTATTAGATCTCATGGCATTGGGTAAACCGAACAGAGACATTGCTAATGATCTTGGTTTAAACGTCGGCACGGTAAAAATGCATTCATCGCGCATTTTTAAAACCTTAAATGTGCAAAATCGTACAGAAGCTGTAGCAATGTACGCACAAATTAAGAGAGATAAAGAGTTCTCTTAAATCTAGGCCAGATTAATTTCGTTTTTATTATTAAAATAATTAATTTTGTGACGAGCTTTAAGATTAGCACCTGTGCAGATTGCTACCCATGATTTATGAAGCAGAGACTTTAAGCTGATCTGTAGGTTGTGAAGTTTCATTAGACTCAACAATTAAATGAGAGATAAGTGCTCTTAATTTGGCGGGATGTACTGGTTTCGATAGTACGCGGTATCCGTGATCTGCAATTTTACGAACTTCGCTTGTGTCCGCTTCACCGGTAATAATAAATGCGGGAACTGGATAGCCTAGTTTTGCAACAATATTATTGATGGCTTGCACACCATTGACACTTCCGGGTAGTCGATAATCAGCAATTATGATGTCGGGGATATTTTGTGGATCAAATATCAAGCGTTCTGCTTCTTGTGCAAATTTAGCACTGATGACATTGCATTCCCAAGATTCCAGCAGTTGTGTGGTTGCATTCAGTACCATCTCATCGTCTTCGATCAACAAGACAGAAGCGTTATTTAAACCTAATAAGTTTGTTTCATAGGGTCTTGGTTGAATAGGCTGTGTGGATTTGTTACCCAATTCGACAATCACTGCAAAACGCGATCCTTGATTAACTTCGGAAGAATGTTCTATTTGATGATTTAGGCATATAGAAAGTCTGCGAACAATCGCTAAGCCAAGCCCCAACCCTTTGCCGCGGTCGCGTTCTTTGTTATCCAATTGATGGAAATCATCAAAAATAGCATCACGTTGATGCTTCGGTATGCCAGGGCCAGTGTCCAATACTTCAATAGAGAGTTTTCCCATTCTGCGCCGACATCCCAATAAGACACGGCCTGTATCTGTATAGCGAATGGCATTGGCCACAAAGTTTCCGATAATTTGTTCTAGTAAAATTGGGTCACTACGTACGTATACACTTGAGGGCACAATGTGCAATGCAATTCCTTTTCGATATGACATTGGCCGAAAACTACGTGCCACCCTGTGCAACACTTCTTGTATAGCAAAGTCTTCGATTTGAGGTTTCACTGCACCTGCTTCCAATTGAGACACATCTAAAATAGAATTTAATAAGCGTCCAGTTGATATGGAAACTGCGTCGATATCTGAAACAATTTTAAGTAAATTTCTGTCTTTAATTTTTTGTTGCAATGCTGTGATATACATTTGCATGGCATGTAGTGGTTGGCGAAGATCGTGACTTGCAGCAGCTAAGAATTGTGATTTAGCCCGATTTGCTTTTTCAGCATCTTCTTTCGCGTCACGTAGGTTTTTATCTTGTGCACTTAAGTCATGTTTTAGCTTATTGAAACTCCGGCTTACCATTCCTAGTTCATCACCGCGAGACATTAATTCTTTTTCAAGTGATGAATCTTCAACATTGTGCAGAGCACTAATGGAATTGATAGTGTCCGTAAGCGCATGTAAAGGATCAGATATATTTTTTTTCACAACATAGTAAAAAACAGTGATAACAAAGCAAATTGTGATAATTGAAGCCAGTATGGTGAAGCTGGATGCAGTGTTTTCTACGCGGTCTGCATATTCTACCGACGCGTCGTTGAGATTACTTAGCTCGCTAACGAGTGTGTCTAGTTCAGAAATAAGTGTTTTTTCGCTTGCTGCAACATCTGAAACCATTTCCATTCCCATTAGGAATGAGCCGTCTTCCACGTGTCGAAATACTTTTTCGGCACGAATGTTGTGAATGCGACTTGCTTGTCTGAGGCTGGAAAGTTGACGTAGTAAGTTCTGGCTATATTCTCTAATTAAGTTATTTTGTTCATCTTTTTGAGAGGCCGCTTTCGTAATGAGTTTATCAGCCCAATCAATTTCTTCATTGATGTTGCTATGATCTTCTTGGTAACGCCCACGAGCAGCGATATATGCTTCTTCAGCTTCTTTGTCATAGACCACGCGATCGCCAACAAAGATAATGTCTTTTAAGTTTAGTCGGCTATCTTGTATTTGATGACGAATCGATTCGGATGAGTTAAATAGTGGCAAGTATAAGTCTGATGTTTGTTTAACTACATTGCCTACTGAACTAATTTGTGAGAGTGCGATTGTAGTTACGACTGAGTAAGAAAAAATTTCAAGAAATATAATTGTCAGAACTTTTTGTCCAACTGACATGCTGTTAATAATATTTTTAACTTTTCTTTTCATTTTTTACTTAAAATAATATCTCTTATTTAAAGGCTGAGAATATTTAAGAAGCTGCTTTGACAATTTTACCATTTGGCAAATGTAAGCCAGTGGTCGAACATTCGCCGCGTTGTGGGTAGAGAATATATGGGTTGGGTGGTATTGCTTGATCTTGTTGTGATAATAGTTTTACTTGACCAGTAGCATCAAATTTCCCAATTTTAGGCGTGAGCCAACTGTTAAAGTTTTTTTGGTCTATGCGTACTGCACCTTCTGGCGATTCTTGATCGGTTAATTCTAGCCCAGCAGAGTACTGTCGTAATTTCATTGGGTTAATTGCAGATTCACCTTCTTCTTTAACAAGTAGTTCTACCGCTTTTTTAAAATAAAGGAAGGTCAAATAAGTTTCTTCCATATTGTAGTGCGTAACGCCACTGTCACCGTATTGACTACCAAGGAATTCATCAACAAATTGCTGATTGGTTTCATTGTTTAAGCTTTGAAAATAGGGTGCAGAAAGTATATGGCCTTCACCATATTCCTTACCCATTAGTTTCACTTCCATTTCAGATGTAGTTAATGAGGCAGTCGGCAACATTTCTGGACTAAAACCTGCCTTAAAATATTCTTTTCTAAGAAATATGTCTGAATCTCCAACTACAGTAGAAAATATCCAATCAGGTTGGAGTTTTTTTATTTTCTTGAAGATTGGGTCAAATCCTGCTTGGCCGAGTGGCATATAAGATTCGCCAGTCAGTTCTCCATTCGACTTTTCGAGCCAACGTTGTGCGTTTCGATTAGATTCTTTAGGCCAGACATAGTTTGAGCCAATGAAATAAGCTCTAGGCCCAAAATGTTTAACCATATAAGGGATTAGGTCGTAAGAGTGCTGATTCGCTATTGGACCAGTACATATTATATGTTGCCAGCATTCGCGCCCTTCATAGCAAGTTGGATAATAAAACAATCCATTATTTAAAGTAACTAATGGCATTACAGCGCGTCGACTTGCAGAGGTATACCCGCCAAAAGTTGCAAGCACATTTTCTTTTAACATCAAGCTTTGAATGCCTTCTCGATAGGCTTTCATATCCGATCTTGCATCGACAACAATGGGTTCAATTTGAAAACCAGCGACCCCGCCATTTTTATTGATTTTATCTACCCAATAAAGGCCAACGTCTCGGGAAGGTTTTTCAATAACACTAAGATGGCCGCTCAATGACCATAGCAAGCCAATTTTAATGGTGCCGTGTTTCGTTATCCAAGGTGAGCTAGCCCGCGCGCTTGATAGCTGTGGGAAAAATGGTGTTAGCAATGATGGGGCTGCACATGAGGCTTTGAGGAAGTCTCGACGATTTATAGCCATAGTTTAAATATGCCAGGCAAGTTTATGAATATCAAAATATTAGTTCATAAAGTGTAACGTTTCACGCCTACAAAGAAAGGGGTTAATTCTATAATATTGCTTTTAGCGAGTACTTATGTGAGAAATTCACATATAAATTAACTGCAGCTTGAAAATACACTGCTTGTGTTAAGCGTGGTAATTAGGAATGGCTCGATCGATTTAGCAGCTTTGAAAATTCAACCAAATTTTTTGCTGTAATATCAGGAGCATATTCCCAAGGATCAAATATATTGCTCGGATCACGTTGTATCCATGCTGCATTTAATCCTGCAGACTTTCCTCCAATTACATCAAAGGGATTGCTTGATATAACCCAACAATCGGCAGGGTCTGCATCTGTTTTTAATGCGAGGTATCTATAGACTTTCGGGTTTGGCTTGAAAGTTTGTAATTTGTCTACACTAATTATGTCTGCAAGATAATTGATTAACCCTGCATTAGATAATAATGTATTTAATGTCGATTCAACTCCATTCGAAAATGCTACCAATGTATGGTTATTTTGTTTTAGTAGTTCGAATGCGGGAACTACATCGGGGAATACTTTAAGATTCGAATACAAATTAAGAAGATTTTCTTCTTCTTTGCTTGGGAAACTTACATCTAAACATTCAGCTGCAAACTGCATAGCTTGTTGTATGCAAATATCAAAATTTTGATATTGATTCATTAATCCGCGGCGAAAAGTATATTCGAGTTGCTTTTGTCTCCATATCTCTGCAAACGGTATAGCTTTATTACCAATTAGACTCTGTAAATAGACGCTTATTTCTATAGGGTCAACCAGTGTCCCATAAACATCGAATCCAATTGTTATCTTTTTCACGTTTTATGTCTCTGGGTTTTTCTTATTTTCTAACTATATATTTATGTAATAACAATCTTGAGTAAACTTGAGAAATTCAGTGATGAAATTTGCTGGGATGGTATTTTGCAAAACAATCAAAATCAATATATGGGAATAAAACATTACCGTTAACATCCTTAAAACATCATATTAAGCCGAAAATAGCTTATTCATTAGAATTTCTTGCCGATATTGCATAAGTCATCATTCTCTTAGTGGAGACATTGTGCTTTTTAAGCTAGGGACAGCAATCCTATTAATCTCAATACTCTCAGCTGCATCCGCAGACGAGATAGTTACTTACTTAATATACACACGTGCGGATACGGGTGAGATAATACAAGGCACTGCGTTTACAGATAGTGATCAATGGGAGGTCGATGGGTTTGTAATGCTTGAACATGACAAGAAAACTAAATTCACCGGAAGTTGGACACGGCAGGGCACAATAGAAGCAGTAGATATTAATGGGAACATGTATATGTTTGATGTTGTTATGGTGATCAATAATGATCAAGCACTGACGTTAACGGGTATTTATTTAATTTAGTTCAAGCAAGTCCTCGTCAGCATACCAATCTACTTGGTTTTCCATCTTTGGTTATTCATTACTTCAATCTAAGGTCGTGCCTTTATTATTGACCTTTTCATAATATAGATAAGCAACAGTTATCACCCAAGATACGAATACAAAAGGTGCGGTGAGTGATGGCCAGCCAGATAAAATAAACGCCTGGGTAACAAAAACAGTTAATACGATACCAATCAACGGGAATATTATTGGTTTCATGTTTTGTAATGCAATAGCTGTCAATACTGCGCTGAATCCATAAAGACCATTTTGAATATTTGCATCCGGATAGTTTAGTGATTGTGCAAGTAGCCAAGTTAATGTTGTCGCAATCAAGGCCCATACGAAACTTGATTTTGAACAAAGCAAAATAGCGAATAACATTATTGCGCCAGTGATTCCGTTTCCCTGAATATATACTTGACCCACGGCTTCTCCTAAGCCCGCCGTATGTATGTTATCGACAAAGTTTAAAATATCATTTGCAGGTTGTAGTGTTATGAAGTCTTGAATGAGGATGATAAACCAGGTGATAAAAACAAAAGGAGCTGTAAATGCAGGGAGTTTTAAATACTTAGGGATCCATTGAGTAACAAAAACAGATAGTACGCAGCTCAAAATGAAAACGATGAGAGATGTAATTGTGGTTTGAAAAATATATATATTTGCGATCCCAATTAAGGTTGCGTTGTACCCAAAGATTCCTAAAGCAATATCTTTTTTATCAAAATTGAGAATTTTTGCGGAAGCAGTGCCAATAACAGCTCCAAAGAACGCACCTAGTGCCATTTTCCACGAGTGAACGGCAATGCCCGTCAAAATTATTAAACCAGATAAAGAACAGGGTTGAACGATGACTTGTGCAATGCCAGACATCGTGTGTTTAAAAAAATTAATCACTTTAGGTATTATGTTTATTTTTTATAAAAGTAATTTAATAGAGAGAGTTTCACTCTAAAGTTATTTTTAGCTATTGTATAATCTTTATCGCTTAAATTAATAGAATTTATTAACAAGTTGGCTATCAATGCTTTAAGCTTTCTAGCATTGTAATACGCTAAGGCTGTTTATATGATTAAGTCTTCATGGAAAGTTGGTATTTTATTTTCTAAAACAGGTGCCACCTCTGTTATTGAGCAGACTCAATTAAATGCGACTTTGCTTGCTATTCGTGAAATCAATGCGCGAGGTGGTGTGAATGGTCGACGCATTGAGCCGATTGTTTATGATCCGGAATCTAACCCGGAAAAGTTTCGACAACTTGCTAGGCGTTTAATTACTAAAGACTCCGCAAATATCATCTTTGGTTGTTACATGTCCAGTGCTCGCAAGGCGGTGATACCTATTGTTGAAGATTATAACGGCTTGTTGTGGTATCCAACATTGTATGAAGGGTTTGAATATTCAAAAAATGTTATTTATTCCGGTGCGACACCCAATCAAAATAGCATGTTCTTGGCGCGCTATTTGCTTAGTCAATACGGGAATCGTTTTTATTTTGTCGGTTCTAATTATATTTATCCTTATGAATCAAATCGGATCATGAAAGATATTTTGCAATCTACAGGAGGCAAGGTGGTTGCAGAAAAATATCTTCCCTTGAATGCAAGCAATGAAGATATTGATCCAATATTAGTAGATATTCTAGAAAAACGCCCGAATGTGATATTCAGTACGATAGTAGGAGCAGCAACCAGTAAATTTTATAAGAGTTATTGGCGTGCAGGTTTGCAACCAAGGCAAATGCCTATAGCAAGCCTTACTACAAGTGAAGCAGAAGTAACTGCAATGGGTCATGAGGTAGGTTCGGGACATATTACTGCAGCACCATATTTTGAAACGGTAGATACACCTGCTAACAAACAATTTGTTAACCGTTATAAATCTATGTTTGGAGCATCAGAGTGCACAAATGCGTGCGCAGAAGCTGCTTATTTTCAAGTTAATCTTTTTGCAGATGTATTGCGTCGTGTAGGGACTATGGATACGGATATAGTCCGTACTGCGGCGCTCGGAACTATTTTTGATGCGCCTGAAGGCACTATACAAATAGATCCAGACAATCATCACACCTATTTATGGCCCAAAATTGGGCGAGTCGACAGTCATGGCAAGTTCCAAATTGTTGCAGAAACCGATGCACCGGTTAAGCCTGACCCTTATCTAGTTGATTTAGGCTCTGATAAAAGTCTAAATCGTATGCAATATTACGAAAGTGAGCTGAATTAATTATGGCCATAGAAATATTAAAAGATCTTCGTAAATTACAGGTTCTTGTAGTGCACCCTAATGATGAACAAGGTGGTGATATTTGTCAGCACATCGAACGAATTGGTTGTAAAGTTAGAATGGTTTGGCCTTGTCCAAATGATATTAATTCCGATACTGATGTAGTTCTTTTGCAATCTTTGCATGAACATCCATTCACTGATAAACCACTATGGTTAAAAGAAGATAAGAACAGTCCTACCATTATTGCAATAGTTGATTATGAAAACCCAACGGTATTGCAGACCGTTTATGAATTAGGCGCCCACGGGATTATCAATACACCTGTGCGTCCATTTGGTTTGTTAGCTAATTTAGTCATCGCAAGAACGCGTTGGCGAAAAGAATTGGCATTGACTTCTAGAGTGGAGAAACTTGAAACTAAATTAAGAAAAATTCATGCAATCGAGCATGCGGTTGCAATACTTGAGCGAGCCAATGATATTAGTCATGAGCAAGCTTATGAATTTATTCGCAGCAGGGCAATGGAGCGTCGCGTGACTACAGAGGATATTGCTCAAGAAATAGTTAATGCAGATAAAACTTTAGAGGTTAATGTCAAATAAAACCTGTAAATCCAGGACATTAATATGAGTGTAAATATCAATTAGGCAATGCGTCCTTGACGTATTCAAAAAATTAGTCTAAAAAGTTAAGTAACTCATAGCATTCTTGCTAGTTAAAATTTACAGAACCAATAATGCTTCTGTAATTACTAAAATTGGGCAAAAAAGCCCTCACGGATGTTTATATCCGTGAGGGCTTTTTTATGTGTGTGAGAAAAATAATTATTAAACAGTTAGCCGAAAACCAAACTAGTTTGAAGTTAAGTTTTTGTTCGTAAAATATGTCGTTTTATGCCTGATTTTAATAATAGGTGTGAAAAGACGAGGAGGATAAAATATGTATCACGGTGATATATCAAGTAGTAAAGATGCAGTAGGTGTTGCAGTAGTGAACTACAAAATGCCACGACTGCATACAAAAGCAGATGTTCTAGATAATGCACGCAATATTGCCAACATGATTGAAGGCATGAAAGTTGGATTGCCAGGAATGGATTTGGTCATTTTCCCGGAATACAGTACGCATGGGATAATGTATGACGAGACAGAGATGTATGAAACTGCATCAAGTATTCCAGGTGATGAAACTGAAATATTTGCAGAAGCATGTCGAAATGCAAAAGTTTGGGGTGTCTTTTCCTTAACGGGCGAACGACATGAAGATCATCCAAATAAAGCACCTTATAACACGCTTATTCTGATGAATGATAAAGGTGAAATTGTACAGAAGTATCGCAAGATCATGCCATGGGTCCCAATTGAAGGCTGGTATCCCGGAAATTGCACTTACGTTTCTGATGGGCCAAAAGGTCTAAAGATCAGTTTAATCATTTGTGACGATGGTAATTACCCAGAGATCTGGCGTGATTGCGCCATGAAAGGCGCAGAGTTAATTGTGCGTTGCCAAGGTTATATGTATCCGTCTAAAGATCAACAAGTCATGGTTGCAAAAGCTATGGCATGGATGAATAACACTTACGTTGCCGTTGCAAATGCCACTGGATTTGATGGCGTGTATTCTTACTTTGGTCACTCTGCAATTGTTGGTTTTGATGGCCGTACCTTAGGTGAGTGTGGCGAAGAAGATATGGGTGTTCAGTATGCTAATTTATCAGTTTCATTAATTCGTGATGCACGTAAAAATCAGCAATCTGAAAATCATCTGTTCAAATTATTGCATCGTGGCTATACAGGTAAAATTAATTCAGGTGAAGGTGATACAGGTGTTGCTGAATGTCCGTTCGACTTTTACAAAAAATGGATTACAGATCCTGAAGCCGCACGTGAAATGGTGGAATCTATTACCAGAACTACTGTTGGCACAGAAGAATGTGAAATTGAAGGGATACCAAACCCAAAGACTCACAGATAGTTTTGTAGTAAGTAATGTGGAGGCATTTTATGTCTCCACATTTATTTTTCTTAATAATAATGCGTATTATAAATTCGCTGGAAAAGTTTGAGTGCATAGTGAGAGACAAGGTATGAATCTTGATGATTATTTGATTACGGAAGAACCTTACTACTCTCCAACTCATAACGAAATTCAGCTGTTCGAGGCGGCGTATGCAAACCGTATGCCGATGATGCTTAAAGGGCCCACTGGCTGTGGTAAAACCCGTTTTGTTGAATACATGGCATGGAAGCTTAAAAAACCATTGATTACCGTTTCTTGTCATGAGGATATGACAGCTTCGGATCTAGTTGGTCGTTACTTGCTCGACGCAGAAGGGACGGTTTGGCACGATGGGCCATTAACGTTAGCAGTTCGCCATGGTGCAATTTGTTACTTAGATGAAATTGTTGAAGCCAGGCAAGATACCAGTGTGGTTATTCATTCCTTAACAGATAATCGTCGTGTTCTTTCATTAGAAAAGAAAAATGAAGTTATAAAAGCTAACAATGACTTTCAAATTGTTATTTCTTATAACCCAGGTTATCAGAGTGTGTTAAAAGATTTAAAAGAATCAACCAAGCAAAGATTTGGTGCAATTGATTTCGACTATCCTAAAGCAAGCGATGAAGCAAAAATTATTGCGCACGAAACAGGTATCGATAACAAAATTGCTGAAAAACTTGTGCAAATTTCTGAACGTTCTAGAAATCTAAAAGGCCATGGTTTAGATGAAGGAGCATCTACCCGCATGTTAATTTACGCCGCACAACTTATATCCAAGGGTATTTCTTTAGAAGAAGCCTGCGAAGTAGCGCTAGTGTTACCGATTACGGATGATCTTGATATTCGTAATGCGTTAAGTTCAGCAATTGAAGCATGCGCGTGAGGTGACACTTGGCTACCTCCACGACGCGAGGAAAGTATGAAATTTCTTCGCTTACACAAGAACCTGGAGATCCAGATGAACGTCTGGTTTTTCTTGTTGATGAAGGGAAGCAGTTTTTTCCAAATGAATTTTACCCGCTTTGGAAAAGTGCCTGTAACAAACTTTCGAATGCAGGTTATGGGGCTTTAATACCGCTTTCTTATGCGCGCTATTCACCCAAACTAGTCAAAATATTAAATTCTGAAGTAACGATTAATTTAGCAGTAACTGTTTCATTGTCTGCGATTAAAGTGAATCGTGCAGCAGCAGAGTTATTAACCAAAGCTGCAGTGATTGCAGCACATGAGTTAAAATCAACGCAGGCATTTTCTTCTTGGGTAACGACTATTGAGGAATTAATTTATCACGCGCCTGAATCTTTGCTCGCAGTTCTAGAGCGCACACAAAAAATAGTTTCTACCTTAACGCCTGATCAATTTAGATCTTGGGTATTAACTGGATTGCGCTCAACGGGAGATGATGCTTTACGGCAAATCAACTATTTTAGTTTTACAGATCCTGAATCAGAAAAGTGGTTTAGGCACGAAGCAGGAGATGTTGTTTTTACTGATCTTGATCGCCGTTTAAAACTCTATTTGATTTCTCTTTGGGGTTTGCGTCCACCGATACGTGATCTTCCAGCTTCTACATCACCGTTATCGTTAAGACGGATTTCAATTAGCAATGGTGTAGTACGAATACCCGAAGTGTTTCCTGGCTTTCATGATCAGCAAGCTGAAAGAATTTTTCGTGCGGGACTTGCGCATGTGGGTGCGCATTTGGTGTATTCAAAAACAATTTTTCCTTTAGGTGAGCTAAAACCTATCCAAGTAACATTGGTTTCTTTGCTTGAAGATGCTCGGGTAGAGTATTTGGCGATGCAATCCTTTCCAGGTTTGCGAAAACTTTGGCAACCATTTCATGTTGCAAAGCCTAGTGGACCAAAACTGGTGCCACTGCTATTAACACGACTCGCACGCGCACTTATTGATAAAGAATATAAGGATAAAGATGGCTGGGTGCAAAAGGGTCGTGATATGTTTTTTGATGCACAAAACGATATGACGGATCCTGCTATGTGTCGGAGAATTGGGGTTCTTTTAGGTAATGATTTAGGTCAGTTACGCGCACAATTTAATGCAAAAACATATGTCGTAGAACCCGCTTATCGAGACGATAATATGGGTTTGTGGGACTTTGGGGATCAGCAAGATCAAGAAGAAGAGGATGATGGCGTCTTTATCGAAGCCATGCGCATGGATCGTGAGGAAGAAGTCGATGATTCTAATAGTGAACATGAGCAAAATGAAAATACTGATGATGAACAGCAATATCATGCGCGAGAAAGTACTGATACGGAACAGAAAGAATCCGAAGTTGCAGTACGTTATCCAGAATATGATTACTTAACAGGATCTGAGCGACCTAACTGGACTTGCGTATTGGAATATTTTCCTGATTTTGGAGATGCGTATAAAATAGAGAGAATTTTAGAAGAACATAATAATCTAGTTAATCGAATCACTAATTTAATTCAAACAGCAAAGGTAAGTTTGCCAGAACGACTGCATCACCAAAGTGTTGGCGAGTCCTTAGATATAGACGCATGTATTAATGCAGTGATTAGTCGAAGGATGGGGGATACTCCTGATCCTAGGATTTATAGCACTACTGAGCGCAAGCATCGTGATCTATCTGTATTGGTGCTATTGGATATTTCTAATTCAACCAATGATAAAGTTCAAACAGCAGGTACATCAGTTTTAGAACTTGAGCTTCAAGCAACTAGTTTGCTTGCTTATGCAATGTCGGAATTAAATGACCCATTTGCTATTGCTGCATTCTGTTCCGACGGCAAAGAAGATGTGCATTATTATCGAATTAAAGATTTCAATTCGCCCTATGACACCACGGCTCGCGCACATTTGGCAGGTTTGCAGGGTAAATTATCAACGCGTATGGGGGCAGCAATGAGGCATGCTACAAGAGATTTAGTAGCTCAACATACACATAGAAGATTGCTGTTGGTAATTTCAGACGGTGAACCTTCGGATATAGATGTAGATGATCAGCAGTATTTGGTTGAAGATGCACGCAAGGTAGTACGGTCTATTTCCCGGTTAGGTATCGATACTTTTTGTGTGGGTTTGGATGCAGGTGGAGATAATTATTTGCACAAAATATTTGGCAGAAAAAATGTAGCGGTAATTGATAGACTAGAGCACTTGCCAGAAAAGTTACCTATGTTGTACCTTCGTTTAACTGCATAGATATGTAACTAAAAGAATAATAAGATTTGTAGGAGTAACAATATGTCAGAAGATAAAATTTACCCAGTACCCGCGTCAGTTTCTTCAGCTGCACATATTGATGCAGCGAAATATGAATCAATGTACGAAGAGTCGATAAGCAATCCTGAAGGGTTTTGGGCTGAACAAGCAGATAAGTTTGTAACCTGGTATAAAAAATGGGATACCGTTTTAGATTGGGATTATCGAAAAGGCCATATTCGTTGGTTTGAAGGGGCAAGCTTAAATGTATCTTACAACTGTATAGATCGACATTTAGATACGCGCGGAGATCAAACTGCGATTATTTGGGAAGGAGACGATCCAAATGATGACAAATACATTACCTATAAAGAGTTGCATCAAGAAGTATGTAAGTTATCAAATGTTTTAAAATCTCGTGGCGTTAAAAAAGGTGATCGGATATGTATATACATGCCGATGATTCCTGAAGCGGCTTATGCCATGTTGGCTTGCACACGAATTGGTGCGGTACATTCTGTAGTGTTTGGTGGATTTTCACCTGATTCATTGCGTGATCGTATTCTAGATTCTGATTGCCAAACTGTAATTACTGCAGACGAAGGTGTGCGCGGTGGAAAACCAGTGCCACTTAAAGCCAATACTGATAAAGCCTTAGAAGAATGTCCAAATGTAAGTACGGTCTTAGTGGTTAAACGTACAGGCGGCAACATAGATTGGCATGATTCACGAGATTGTTGGTATCACGAACAAATTTCAGCTGTGAGTAGCGAATGTGAACCTGAGCATATGGATGCCGAAGATCCGATGTTTATTTTGTATACCTCGGGATCTACAGGAAAACCAAAAGGCGTATTACATACAACAGGTGGTTATCTATTATTTGCAGCCATCACACATAAATATGTGTTTGATTATCAAGATGGCGAAGTTTATTGGTGTACCGCAGATGTTGGTTGGGTGACTGGTCATACTTATATTTTATATGGGCCGCTATGTAATGGTGCGATAACCATGATGTTTGAAGGGGTGCCAAACTACCCTGACGGCAGTCGTTTTTGGCAGGTGTGTGACAAACATAATGTTGCAAGTTTTTATACTGCACCGACAGCAATTCGTTCGCTTATTAGTATGGGCAATGATTTTGTTAAAAAAACCAGTCGCAAAAGTCTACGTATACTAGGTTCAGTAGGCGAACCCATTAACCCAGAAGCATGGGAATGGTATTACCATGTCGTTGGAGATGGCCGTTGTCCGGTTGTAGATACGTGGTGGCAGACTGAAACGGGTGGGCACATGATTACGCCATTGCCAGGTGCAACGGATTTAAAACCGGGCTCTGCTAGCAAGCCTTTCTTTGGGATACAGCCAGCCATCGTTGACGAAAACGGAAAAGAACTTGAAGGTGAATGTCAGGGTAATTTAGTAATGAAATTTCCATGGCCAGGTCAAATGCGTTCTGTATACGGTGACCATAAACGCTTCATTGAAACTTATTTTTCACAATACCCTGGTATGTATTTTAGTGGTGATGGATGTAAACGTGACGCGGATGGTTATTATTGGATTACCGGTCGTGTAGATGATGTATTAAATATTTCTGGTCATCGATTAGGTACTGCAGAAGTTGAAAGTGCATTGGTGCTACATGCAAAAGTTGCCGAAGCTGCAGTAGTGGGTTACCCGCATGATATTAAAGGACAGGGTATCTATGCGTATGTGACACCCATGTCAGGGGTGGAAATGACTGATATATTAAAAGAAGAGCTAGTCCAGCTTGTGCGTAAAGAAATTGGCCCGTTTGCTAAACCTGATATTATTCAATGGGCGCCTGGATTACCAAAAACACGTTCTGGAAAAATTATGCGGCGTATTTTAAGAAAGGTTGCAGAAAACGAAATTGATAATTTAGGAGATACTTCAACGCTTGCTGATCCATCAGTAGTGGATGATATAATTGCCAATAGGGCTAATATCTAAATAAATTGGTGCATTTTAAGGGTTTTAAAAACAAAGAGTTAAATTGCCGAATAATCTCGTTTAACCACTGGTCGTTTTAAATCTACCGTTTGGCACTATCTGTGAAACTCAAATAGTTTTCTCTGATATCTCTATGTCTTCCATTGGAGTTGGAGAGTTTAGAGTCATGCAATTAATCGACTCAATTTTATCTGGTGTTGATATAAAAACTTGCATTGCGGCTATCGCAGTTTTATTGCTGGTATTGTGGGTGATGAAAATTGCGAGAGAAGTGCGTTCAAATATGCAACGTGCAAGGAAGAATAAAAGAAAAAATAAAGAAGAATTAAAACGTATTCAAAATTTACGCGAAAATTATAAGCAAGATATTTCGATTTTTCTAAATTCTTACCGTGCTGATATTTCAACTAAGCTAGCCGAAAGTAAAGCAGAGAATGGCTTATTTATTTTTTGGAGCGGTGCTGAAGATGTTTATAGTAGATTTGCAAGTGATACGTCAGAAATTAACAAACTACCTAATCAAGATGAGCGAATAGCAGTTCGAAGTTTTTATACCGAATCAAAAGCATTTTTAGATGGTATTTTATACAACAACTATTTGTTGAAAAAATATCAATATTTACATTGCAAAGTAAAAACTACTACGGCAACTTCAAGGGAAGTTAGAGAGGTAGGCGATGTAGCAGAACAGATGTCTACACTAGGTGCTCAGCTGCAACAACAGCATCATGAGTTGTTAAGTAGTTTGCAATCTGCCAGAGCTTATTTTTAGATAAATAATTATTTAAAATTATCTCTTCTTTTTCGAGCTTCTCGGTATTGCTCTTTTTTTGTTTCAATTCTTGCTTTTGAGCTGCTATCAATGCCAGGTACGCGAAGGGATAATTGAATTTGCTCCATTGCGGTTCCGTATTGTCCATGTGCGGCATAATAATCACTTAATGATTCATGACTTCGCCACGCTAAGTTTGCTTTGCTTGCTGCTTTAGCCTTCAATTTGTCAAATGCTGGATTTTCAGGTTGTGAGATATACAGTTGGTCTAGTTTTTGTAGGGCGAGATGGGCATTCCCGCTTTCAGTTAAAGAAGTGGCTAAATAATAAATAACTGATAGGTTGCTTGGGTAAATTTCCTCTAATTTTCTAAGCGAGTTTTCTGCTTTTGTATATTGCCCATCTACAATCAATATTTGGGCATTAGCTAATTTAATTGTAAGTTCGTTGTCAACATTTACAGAAATGGATTTCAGTTGTTGTAAAGCTTTCTGATTTTTTCCTGTACGACTTAACGCTAACGCGTAAGCATAAGTTTCAGTTTCACTTAAGCTTCCTGGTATTCTGTTTTTCTTTTTATAATAATCAGCAAGCTGATTCGGATTACTGGTAATTGCAATAGTACGAGCTTTTGCATACTCAAAATGTATAGTATTTGAAGTGAATGAACCTTTGTATTGATTGGCTCGCGATTTTGATTCACTAATGCGGTTTGTTGTTAGAGGGTGAGAACTTAAAAATTCAGGAATCTGTCCTCGGTTTAATTGCGTATGTTTATTTAAATTTTCAAAAAACGCTGGCATACCTTGAGGATCAATGTTTGCGTCGACTAAAAGTTGCATGCCTATTCGATCTGCCTCTTGTTCAAAACTACGTGTGTATGCGAGTTGTCTCTCTTGTAATGTAGACTGTGTTGTTAAGAGAGCAGCTTGACCTAGTTCGCCTCCACCATAGGCAACAGCAAGAATAGAGCCTAATAGTGTAAGCGCAGATATAACACCAAAAGACTTTGTATTTGCAAAGTTGCGTGCTATATGACGTTGTGTAACGTGTGCTATTTCATGTGCAAATACGCTGGCAACTTCGCTTTCTTTTTCGCCTAAAGTTAGAAGACCGCTATTAATAGCGACAATACCGCCTGGTAATGCAAAAGCATTTACATCAGAGTTCTGTATCAATACAAAAGTAAATGGGAAATTAGAATTTAACCCTGCAGAGGTAATTCTCGTACCTAAAGAATGTATGTATTGGCTTAATTCAGGGTCGTTTATGACAGGAAGGTTCCCACGAACTTCAGAAATAAGGATTTGACCGAGTTCTATCTCTTTGGAAACACTTAGCCCTTCACTTGCTGGTCCACCAATATCAGGTAAATTGATTTCGGCTATTGAAATATTAGGGCCAAATGTTAGTGCTAAAGTTAAAACTAAATGACCTATACGTTGAAGAGATAGGTTTGCTCTAAATGGCCAGGTTTGGGAGTTATTCATATCTATAAGACTGGCTAGTGAGCAAATCGTTTACATTATTGTAGTCGCTCATTAGTTTAAAAGCTGAATTATATGATTACCATGGAGAAATTGAGGTTGTTTATTGGGAGGTGGACCCACATATTATAATATCATGATATTATAATATGATATTGTTGCTTTGGGCTTGTGCGCCTTTACGCTACTATTGCGAATGAATTTTCAAGGAGTTTTAAATGTCTGAGTTTGATCAAGAGTTAGATGCATGTGGATTAAATTGCCCATTACCTATATTAAGAGCAAAAAAGGCGTTGTCTGGTATGGATGCTGGCAAAGTATTACATATAATTGCAACTGACCCTGGTGCTGTTAAAGACTTTGAGGCTTTTTCAAAGCAAACTGGTAACGAGCTTTTAGATTCAAAAGAAGATGATGGGAAGTTTTACTTCCATATTAAGAAGAAGTAATAAAATAACAATAAAATATTAAGATGCTTGTGGCAGTCATCGTCACAACGTAAACAGTCTTAGTTACTCGCTTCGTTATTTAGTGATCAATATGCTCCAGTCATTAAGGCTGGAGCATATTTTTTTTGCGAATAAAATACAAAACAGCTACAACTTAATGCGGCATATTATTTCCATATTGTTAGAAAATGAAGCAGGCGCTCTGTCTAGAGTTTCGGGTTTGTTTTCTGCGCGCGGATATAATATTGAGTCGTTAACGGTCGCGCCTACAGATGATTCCACTGTTTCTCGAATCACAGTGATAACAGAAGGTAGTGATAAGGTTATTTCGCAAATTGTAAATCAACTAAATAAACTTGTTGATGTAGTGAAAGTGCTCGATCTAACGGCAGATGAGCATATTGAACGTGAAGTGCTGCTGTTAAAGCTACATGATAATGATGTTGCGAAAGCAGTTATAGAGATATTAACAAGTGAATATAAGGGTCGTGTGGTAAGCGATTCAAAAGATGCAATTGTGGTTGAGATTACTGGAGTGGGTGAGAAACTAGATCGCGCCATTCAGGCAGTACCATCAGAAATTGTATTTGAACTTGTTCGTTCCGGTGCACTTGGAATTGCAGCAGGAAAACAAATTTTAAAATTAGAGTCTATGCGGTAATAATATTAATTAGACTTTTGAAGGCTTAGTAAACGGAGAATAAGCATGAATATTTATTATGACAAAGACGCAGACCTTTCAGTTATTAAAGGCAAACAAGTTGCCATTATTGGATATGGTTCACAAGGTCATGCGCATGCAAATAATCTACAAGATTCTGGCGTAAAAGTAGTTGTAGGTTTGCGTGAAGGGTCGTCTTCATTTGCTAAAGCTAAAAATGCTGGCATTGCTGCAGTATCTATTGAAGAGGCGGTTAGCTCTTCTGATATTGTTATGGTACTAGCGCCAGATGAGCACCAAGCTAAACTCTACAAAGAGTCTATTGAGCCAAATATTAAACACGGTGCTACCATGGCATTTGCTCATGGATTTAATATTCACTTTAAAGGTATTGCACCGCGTGAAGATTTAGATGTAATTATGATTGCACCTAAAGGGCCAGGACACTTAGTTCGTTCTACATATGCGCAAGGTGGTGGTGTACCTACCTTGGTAGCGATTCATCAAGATTCTTCGGGGAAAGCTAAAGAAACGGCAATATCTTATGCATCAGCTAATGGTGGTGGGCGTGCTGGAATAATTGAAACTACTTTTAAAGAAGAAACTGAAACTGATTTGTTTGGTGAGCAAGCTGTGCTTTGTGGTGGTGCAACTGCGTTAGTGCAAGCAGGATTTGAAACGTTAACTGAAGCGGGTTATGCGCCAGAGATGGCATATTTTGAATGTTTGCACGAGTTAAAGCTTATTGTGGACTTAATGTATGAAGGTGGCATCGCAAATATGCGTTACTCGATTTCAAATACGGCAGAGTATGGTGACCTTACTCGCGGACCACGTATCGTTACAGATGAAACCAAAGCTGAGATGAAGAAAATTTTATCTGAGATTCAAGCTGGTGAATTCGCAAAAGAATTCATTAATGAGTTCGATACGGGCGCATCAAACATGCAAACACTTCGTAAAAAGGGTCAAGAGCATCCTATAGAAGATGTGGGTGCTAAATTGCGTGGCATGATGCCTTGGATCAGTGCAAATAAAATAGTAGATCAAACTAAAAACTAACTAATAAATAGCATGGCGTATCTTGCCATGAACTCCAATTATGATTCCAATTGCTAGAGAAGTACGTGTACTTTTAATAGCGATTGGTGTTGCTCTCGCACTAATTCAGTATAAGTTTGGAGCAAGCCTTTTTTTGTGGCTAGCTTGGATAAGTTTTATCGCTCTGCTGTTCTTATTTAGAGATTTTAGTCGCTTAGTTCCTTCCGAGCCATTGGCTATCGTGAGTCCTATAGATGGGAAAGTTCTAAAAGTAGAAGAGTCTTATGATCCTTATCTTAAAAGAGTGGGACAGTGTATTCATTTAAAACAAGGTGTTTTAGGCGAGTATAATATTCACAGTCCTTGTGAAGGTAAGGTTGACAATCTTTGGGTGATCTCTCCAGTCGAACCTACATTTTCACAACTTGCGTTACTACTTCACACTGATGAAGATGATAGTATGGTGATAGCAGCGAATCTTCAGTCTATTTTCCGTCACGCCACTTGCTCTATAAGTGTTGGTGAAAAGTTAGGCCAAGGTCAACGTTGTGGTTTTATGGCATTTTCTTGTGGAATTGTCCTATATCTTCCTGCATCTGCCCATATAACCATAAAGACAGGACAATCGGTTCGCGCTGGAAGTGACAAATTGGCAGAATTCGTTCATGAGAATTCTAACTAACCGAAAAGAATGAATGAGATAAAACAAAAGCCGCGTAGAGGCATTTATTTATTACCGAATTTGCTGACGACGGGAGCATTGTTTGCAGGTTTTTACGCCATTATTGCTTCAACAGCGGATCGATTTGAGCATGCTGCCATTGCGATTGTAGTAGCTATGCTGTTGGATGGTTTTGATGGCCGTGTTGCGAGGATGACACAAACTAGTACAGAATTTGGTTCTCAGTATGACAGTCTTTCTGACATGGTCTCATTCGGAGTGGCGCCTGCACTAGTGATGTATTTTTGGGCATTGATCCACTTTCAAGGTTATCCGGTGATGTCTAAGCTGGGTTGGTTAGCTGCATTTTTCTATACGGCAGCAGCAGCGTTACGTTTAGCTAGATTCAACACGCGAATTGGTGAAGATAACAAAAGATATTTCCAGGGATTGCCTAGTCCGGCTGCGGCAGCGGCGATGGTTGGATTTATTTGGGTATGCCATGACTTGCAATTATCGCGTGCGGATTTTGCAATACCAGCATTAGTTGTCACTATCTTATTAGGTGCAGCAATGGTGAGTAACTTTAGCTACTACAGTTTTAAAGATATAAGCCCAAGCGAGCGAGTGCCATTTTATGCGTTACTCGCGATAGTAATTGGGTTTATTTTGGCTTCCTTGGACACACCAAAACTGTTTTTTGCATTATTTGCAGTGTATGCATTATCTGGACCGATAACCCATGTGATCCGTTTAAGACGCAAGCGTCAACAACGTTTGCAAGATGGGCAGAATCCAGAAATAGACAAGAAAAAGTCTAGCAGTACGTGAAAATAAGCTATATATCCGATTTAAGCTTACCGTTGGTAATTTTGGTATAGAAATATCTAGTTTATACCGCTATATTGCACTCATGGATAAGACGTTCTCAAAATATATGCGTAACAATACTATGGTTGCTTCTAGCACATTAGTATCTACTATCGCACTCCTACCTTTATTTCTTCTGCCGCAGTAGCGGCTAATCTATGCCTGGCGAGGCAATACGTACAACCAATATTATTCTCATGTCTACTTAGTAGACATTTCTCTTATATTTTTTATAGGTCTTTGATTGCAGAATAATTTTGTATTATTTTTCTTGTATATTATTTTGGTAAAGATTTTATAAGTCAGATTCTATAGAATTCTATGGATACAAAGAGTGAAATGGATGAGAAAGTGTTTTGTATTAACACTAGGAAATAGTGTGTTTTTTTAGGAGTAGTACGGTGGCAAGCAAAGAAAAGTTAATAATATTTGATACAACCTTGCGTGATGGCGAGCAAAGCCCGGGTGCGTCCATGACGCGGGATGAAAAAGTTAGAATTGCTAAATCTTTAGAGCGTATGAAAGTCGATATCATTGAAGCAGGGTTTCCAATGGCGAGTATAGGGGACTTCGAGTCGGTTCAAGCAGTCGCGGATGCAGTTAAAGACAGCACAATTTGTGGCTTAGCACGTGCGCTAGATCGAGATATCGATCGTGTGGGTGAAGCTTTAAAGCCTGCAAACTCCTCAAGAATTCATACGTTCATTGCTACTTCACCGATACATATGAAAAGTAAGTTACGTATGACAGAAGATCAAGTGGTAGAACAAGCAATAGCTGCCGTGAAACGTGCTAGAGGTTTTACTGATAACGTAGAATTTTCACCAGAAGATGCTGGTCGTTCAGAATTTGAGTTCTTGTGTAGAGTCATTGAGTCGGCAATCAAAGCGGGTGCGAATACTATAAATATTCCAGACACAGTGGGGTATAACATACCACACCAGTTTGGTAGTTTGGTTGGGCGCTTAATCGAAAATATTCCTAATTCTGATCAAGCAGTTTTTTCGGTACATTGTCATAATGATTTAGGATTAGCCGTTGCTAATTCTTTGTCCGCAGTATTGCATGGAGCGCGACAAGTGGAATGTACGATTAATGGTTTAGGTGAGCGCGCAGGTAACGCATCATTGGAAGAAGTGGTAATGACAGTGCAAACGCGCCAAGATGTATTTGATTGCAAAACTAATCTTGATACTACACAAATCGTTCCTACTTCACGCATGGTGTCGACCATTACTGGTTTTCCTGTACAGCCTAATAAGGCCATTGTGGGAGCAAATGCGTTCGCACATGAATCCGGTATACATCAAGACGGCGTACTTAAAGCGCGAGAGACTTATGAGATTATGCGTGCAGAAGATGTGGGGTGGGCAGCTAATAAAATAATTTTGGGAAAACATTCTGGTCGGAATGCATTTAAAACTCGCTTAGAAGAATTAGGCGTTAGTTTTGAAAGTGAAGAAGAATTAAATAGTGCTTTCACTAATTTTAAAGATTTAGCGGATCGAAAACATGAGATCTATGATGAAGATTTGCATGCTTTAGTTTCGGACACAGCCTATGAAGAAAATGAATATTGTAAATTAGTAACCTTAACGGCGCATTCAGAATCAGGTAAAACTCCACATGCAGAAATAACATTATCAGTAGACGGCAAAGAAGAAACAGCCTCCTCGAATGGAGGTGGGCCAGTTGATGCAACATTCTGTGCGATAGAAGAAATTGTTGCTAGCCAAGCACAATTACAGCTTTATTCGGTAAATAATATTACAACAGGAACGGACTCACAAGGTGAAGTAACGGTGCGCTTACAAAAAGCAGGAAGAATAGTTAATGGACATGGCTCAGATACGGATATCGTAATGGCTTCGGCGAAAGCATATTTACATGCTTTAAATAAACTTGTTGTTCCTGAAGAGCGGCAACATCCGCAACATCATGTATAAGGACTGATTAGTACTAAATAAGTTATGAACGAAGATAAACGTCTTTACTACCTTGAGCAAATGGGTGTGCAGACATGGCTTTCTAATCAGCATGTTGCAGAATCTGAGAATATTGAAGTGCAAGAGCATGTTCAAGCAATAGCCATACAAGAAAATTTAAGTGTAGAGCAGCAGCATGCTGCTTCAAGTTTGGATGAACTAAAACAAACTGTTTCTAATTGCACTAAATGTGAATTGCATCGAACGCGCACACAAACCGTATTTGGAGTAGGGCATCCTGCAGCAGACTGGCTGATTATTGGTGAAGCGCCTGGAGCAGATGAAGATCGTATCGGCGAACCTTTTGTGGGTAGAGCAGGGCAGTTACTTACTAGTATGTTGCGTGCGATGGGCTTAGCGCGTGAGGAAGTATTTATTGCAAATATATTAAAATGCAGACCACCAAATAATAGAGATCCTCAAGCAAATGAAATCAATAGTTGTGGCTCTTATCTGCGCCAGCAAATTGAACTCATACAACCAAAGATTATTCTAGTAGTGGGCAGAATTGCAGCGCAATCGTTATTGAATGTCGACACACCCATCGGCAAAATGCGCGGCCAAAAATTTATCTATCAAGATACAGATATTCCAGTTGTTGCTACTTACCATCCTGCCTACTTGCTGCGTAGCCCACAACAAAAACGCAGTGCTTGGGAAGATTTGAAATTTGCGCTTGAGGTGTTTTCTCATCAGGTTTCATCCCACAAGACAGCTGAATCTAGCTAATTATCGGTTTTTTTTGAGCGAATAATGCCTTATTAACTCGAATAAACTACACTTTCACTATGAGTGCAGTTTTTGAGTATCCAATTGAGACCTACCGTCTAATGACAGCGCATGATCTTCCTGCTGTTATGGAAATTGAGCACCGTAGTTATGATTTTCCATGGACCGAAGGAATATTTCATGACTGTATGCGGTTTGGCTACTCATCTTGGGTGACTGAAATAGATCGAGATATCATCGGCTATGCAGTTATGTCTTTGGCGGTTCAAGAGTGTCATATTCTTAATCTTTGCATAGATCCTAAGTTGCAGGGCCAAGGCATAGGTAGACGGTTGTTGCTGGAATTGCTAGATATAGCACGTGTACGTGAAGCAGATACTGCTTTTTTAGAAGTTAGGCCAAGCAATGTGCAGGCATTATCACTATATTTTTCTGAAGGCTTTAATGAAATTGGCAGTCGAAGAGACTATTACCCAGCAAAATTTGGCCGGGAAGATGCGGTAATTCTCGCAAAAGCACTTACTAAATAAACTAAATCACCATTCTTTCCTGTAGTAACGACCAACGTTTCGTTATAATCGCGCGCTTTCGGCTACTAAAAACCTAATCTAAACTTTAGAACCATCACTGTGAACGAACATCAGAAGCAAACCGCTAAGCGTCGAACTTTTGCAATCATCTCTCATCCAGATGCTGGCAAAACCACGATTACTGAAAAGCTTTTATTATTTAGTGGTGCTATCCAATTGGCCGGTTCGGTAAAAGGTCGTAAAGCTGCACGTCATGCAACATCAGATTGGATGGAGATGGAGCAACAACGTGGAATCTCGATCACGAGTTCTGTTATGCAGTTCGACTATAAAGATTGCATCGTTAACTTACTAGATACACCGGGGCACGCAGACTTTTCTGAAGATACGTATCGAACACTCACTGCAGTCGACTCCGCCCTCATGGTAATCGACAATGCGAAAGGTGTAGAGGAGCGAACCATTAAATTAATGGAGGTGTGTCGGTTGCGAGATACACCTATTGTCACTTTCATTAATAAACTCGATCGTGATGGTCGAGAGCCCATTGAGTTGTTGGATGAAGTCGAAAGTATTTTAAAAATAAAATGTGCACCTATTACTTGGCCGATTGGTATGGGTAAGCTTTTTAAAGGTGTTTTCAACTTATTGAATAATTCTGTACATCTTTATAATCCTAACCACCAGGGAAGAATACAAACTGGTGAAATTATTGAAGGATTAGATAATCCGCGATTAGATGAGTTATTGGGTGATCAGGCACAAGAGTTGCGAGATGAGATTGAGCTTGTGCAAGGTGCGAGCCATGAGTTTGATCAACAGGCTTATTTAAAAGGTGAAATGACACCAGTATTCTTTGGTTCTGCAATTAACAATTTTGGTGTAGCGGAATTATTGGAAAAATTTGTTGAATATGCTCCTGCGCCACAACCCAGGGTAGCCAACCTTACAGAAATTGAGACCAGGGATGTGCTAGCAGATGAAGAAAAGTTCTCCGGATTTGTTTTCAAAATTCAGGCCAATATGGATCCGAAGCATCGAGACCGACTGGCTTTTTTGCGTATCTGCTCAGGCAGTTTTCAAAAGGGCATGAAATTGACGAATGTGCGTCTCGATCGTGAAGTTAAAATTGGTGATGCATTAACGTTTATTGCTAAGGACCGTGAACATGTGGACCGGGCTTATCCAGGCGATATTATTGGTCTGCATAATCATGGAACGATACGAATTGGTGATTCTTTTACACAAGGTGAGCGCTTGGCATTTACTGGAGTGCCTAATTTTGCCCCCGAGTTATTTCGTCGAGCACAGTTAAAAGATCCCTTAAAAATGAAGGCTTTACAGAAAGGTCTTATACAACTATGTGAGGAAGGTGCAACGCAGCTTTTTCGCCCTCTAACCAATAATGACCTAATATTAGGTGCCGTGGGTGTGCTGCAATTTGAGGTTGTTCAACATCGCTTAAAACATGAATACAATGTTGAGTGTAAATTTGAAGCAGTTAATGTGCAAACGGCTCGTTGGGTAAGCAGTGACGATGAGAAGGAGTTTATCAAGTTCAAGAATAAGACTGAGCTCAATTTGGCTGTGGATCATGGTGATGAATTAGTCTATATCGCGCCAACACGAGTAAATCTTCAAATGGCACTAGAGAAATGGCCAAATATTGAATTTCGAGCTACTCGTGAGCACAGTACAATTTCTGAACAGTAAATGTTGATTGGGTAAATACCAATGTCTAGCTCTGATAAAGATCGCATTTACGCTTCTAAACAAGACAAAGTGGAGGACTTTGCCTTCGACGAATATGTAGCAGGCGTATTTGCCGATATGATTCAACGATCGGTTCCAGGGTATACCGCACTGAATCAGTTACTGCCGCTTGTTGCTAATCAATTCATACAGCCGAATTCAAATGTATACGATCTAGGCTGTTCTTTGGGTGAAGCTTCTATCTCTATTGCAAAGTCGATGACCAAGACGATGGCTAGGGAAAATGTAAATATTTTTGCGGTAGATAACTCAATTGCCATGATTAGACAATTGCAAGAAAGACTTGCAAGTATTCATTTAGAAGCTCTTATTTGTCCCTTGCAAGACGACGTAACCGAAGTTGAGATAAATAATGGGTCGTTTGCAATACTAAATTATACATTGCAGTTTGTAGAGCGTTCCAAAAGAGATGCTCTGATAAAAAGTATATGCAAAGGTTTGAATGCGGGTGGTGCATTATTGTTGTCTGAGAAAATCACTCACCAAGACGAAAATGAAGATGCGTTGATGCAGCGATTGCATGAAAACTTTAAACGTCAAAATGATTATAGTGAGATGGAAATCAGTCAAAAACGTGAAGCGTTAGAAAATGTATTGAAACGTGATACGCATGAGCAACACATAGAGAGGTTGCATCAAGCTGGATTTTCTAAAGTATCTATTTTGACTAAATACCTTAATTTTGTTTCTTACTTAGCCATAAAAGATTAACAATGTAATGATTTCTCCCGATCGTGAAGCGTTAGTTTCTGCACTAAAGGATTCGAAACTAAAAGAACAGCAAATTGAAATTCTCACTTTGCTTGATGAGAAGTATGAAAATCCCAAGCATGGTCACTTTAAAGATTGGCGGAATACTTATGAATCGCTACCGGTGCTTAATTCAACTGAAACTGATTTTCATCAAGATACAATTATAATTGGAAACCCTGATGACATTGCGTTGAATGAAATAGATTCATTTGAAAAAAAACTAAAAGAGTTAAGTCCTTGGCGCAAAGGGCCATTTACGGTATTTGGGATTCATATCGATACAGAATGGCGCAGCGATTGGAAATGGTCGCGAATTGCATCGAAGCTAGATCTAAAAGATAAGCTGGTGCTAGATATTGGTTGTGGTAACGGCTATTACGCATTACGTATGCAGGCTATGGGTGCGGAATTGGTGTTAGGCATAGATCCAAGTTGGCACTATGTGTTCCAGTTTCATGCTTTACAAAAATATTCTACTGTCCCTCAACAAGCTTTTGTTCTGCCATTTGCTTTCGAAGAGCTGCCAGAAAACTCCCCGAGTTTTGATACTATATTCTCTATGGGAGTGTTGTATCACCGTCAAGAGCCGCAGCAACATCTAAATCAAGTCTATAGTAAGTTGCAACAGGGCGGTCAATTCATTCTTGAAACGCTCATTATTAATGATCCGGATGCGGATGTGCTAATTCCAAACGACCGTTATGCAAATATGCGAAATGTTTGGGCTCTTCCTAGTATCGATGTATTAAAAGTATGGCTATCGGAAGCAGGATTTGTAGATATCAATGTAGTGGATACTACGATGACGACAGTAGAGGAGCAGCGTCAGACTGAATGGATGACTAGATATTCATTAGAACAAGCATTGAATCCAGACGACCATAGCCTGACAGTGGAAGGCTACCAGGCACCATTGCGGACCACTATTATAGCCGAGAAAGGAGCTTAATTACTTTTCTTTTTGAGTAGAGGTTGGGGATCAGTTTGAGTAATTAATCGTGCTCCTCGATCACCTTTGAAATAAATCCATAGCCAGTGCATTGCGACAACAATGCGATTACGCACACCTATTAAAAAGTAGATGTGGGCAATACCCCAAAGCCACCAAGCAAATCTGCCGCGTGCCTTCATCCAACCTATATCAAATACTGCTGCACGTTTGCCTATAGTGGCTAAGTCACCATAATGTTTATAGCGAAACGGATTGCTAGCAGTTTGGCCTTTAAGTCGTGCTGCAATGTTTTTGCTACGTATTGACCTTGCTGCTTAGCTGCTGGAGCTATGCCAGGTACCTGTTTACCATGTTCGTCATTTATAGTTGCAGTATCTCCGATAACAAATACTTCTGCATGATTCGCTAATGTTAAATCAGATTCAACCATTACTCGGTTTACATGATCGGTTTCTGCTTCTAGCCAATCTGCAGCAGGTGAGGCTTGCACGCCAGCAGCCCATAAGATAGTTTTTGATGGCAATTTGTTGTCCCCAAAAACTACCCCTAACACATTGCAGTCTGTCACAGGTTTTCCAAGTTCAACTTCGACACCTAAATTTTCTAATGCATCCATAGCATAAGCAGACAAGTTTTCTTCAAAACTAGGTAAAACGCGTGTGGCAGCTTCGATTAAAATCACTCGTGTTTCTTTGGTATCTATATTTCGAAACTCGCCGCTCAACGTATGATGTGCAAGTTCCGCTATAGTTCCTGCTAATTCAACGCCGGTGGGTCCGCCACCTATGACAACAAAACATAATAAGGCTGCACGATGCTCAACATCGGTCTCTCTTTCTGCCTTTTCAAATGCAATCAAAATCTTTTGGCGAATACTAGTTGCATCTTCTAATACTTTTAGGCCGGGCGCATGTTCTGCCCATTCGTCATGTCCAAAATAGGCATGACGTGCCCCAGTGGCTAAAACTAATGTATCGTATTCAATAGAATCATCATTTTCTAGAATTACTTTCTTGTTTTGTTTATCAATATTGATCACTTTCGCTAATAAAGTGGTGATCTCGTTGCGCTTGCGCAATAAATGTCGAATCGGCCAAGCAATTTCGGAAGGAGCGAGTAACGCAGTGGCTGCCTGATAAAGTAGTGGTTGAAACAAATGATAATTATGTTGATCTATGAGCGTAATTCGAACATTAGCTCCCTTGAGATGATGTGCAGTTTGTATACCACCAAAACCAGCACCAACAATTACTACATGATGTAAATTAGTCATTAAGCGTTATTCTATAGTATTAATCTCCGTGCATTCTATGCCTACTTTTAGGCATAGAAGAGGTTATTGAAAACACTATATCTACCAGTTGGGAGAAAGAAATTGTCGCAATTGAGTTGTCACAATTTCCAGAGCAGTAAGAAATTGCTTAAATTCAAGAACCTAGCACATTGTTTCTAAAGTCTTCTAAGTTAATGATTGCTGTTTTTGAATAGTTCATGATCTCTTTAGCTAGTTTTGGTTTGCTTATGAAATAGCCTTGCGCTATATCGCAGCCAAGAGTTTTTAGAACATTTAATTGTTCAACTGTTTCAATACCTTCTGCAATAACAGTTTTATCTAATGATTTTGCCATAACAATTATAGCTTTGACGATCGCTACAGATTCTTTGTCTTTATGAATATCGTCAATAAATAATTTATCAATTTTTAATGTTTGTACGGGCAAGTTTTTTAAATAGCTTAAAGAAGAATATCCTTTTCCAAAGTCATCAATAGAAATACTAATGCCTAGTTTATTTAAATTATGTAATTTATTAAGAATATTGGCGTTATCACTTAAAAATATACTTTCAGTAATTTCAAACTCTATGTTTGTAGTGTGTATATCAAAATCAGAAATAAGCATTTCAACTTCGCTTATAAAATTTTCATGACTTAATTGTCGAGGCGATATGTTTATTGATAGTTTAGATAGCGAATGACCTTCTAGTTGCCAGTCTTTACATTGCTTTAGTGCTGCTTGTATTGCCCATATGCCGAGTGGAACTATAAAACCGCTCTCTTCTGCATAGGATATAAATTTCTCTGGGCAAATATGTCCTTTTGTACTATGCTCCCAGCGCATAAGTGTTTCTGCCCCATAAATATCACCTGTTTCAATATTTATTTGAGGTTGGTAAACCATATAAACTTCTTGGTTCTCTATACTATGGAAAAGATCTGCTTCTAGTGAAGCTTTTTCTAGTATGTCAGCCTGCATAGCGTCAGAGAAGAATAAATATCTGCCTCGCCCTTTTTGTTTAGCCTTATACATTGCAATATCTGCTTTTTGTAATACTTCATCCCAGTTTCTACCGTCTTGTGGGTAAACTGTAATGCCTATACTGGCTCCAATATATTGCTCGTAGCTATGTATAGTAAATAATCTAGAGAGCTGACTAATAATTTCATTGGCAGTATTAGTTATGTGGCTGGAATCGATAGTGAAAGGATATAAGATAACAAATTCATCTCCTCCATAACGCGACACAAAACCTATATCATCTACGCACGATTGAATTCGTGCTGAGGCCTCGATCAGTAATTTGTCGCCAATTTCGTGTCCTTGTGAGTCATTGATTACTTTAAATCTATCTAAATCAATAAATAGAACTGCTACTTTTTGATTGTCATTTTTTTGTGACATTTTTAGAAAAGTTTCAGATAATAACTGGCGGTTAGGTAAGCCGGTTAAATCATCAAAATTAGCTTGCTTAACCAACCTTTCTTCGCGTTCTATAGCATTTAAAGCCACATTAACTCTTCCTGTATAATTGCTTAATTGCTCCATGCTTTCTTTGTTGAGCTGTGGCAAGTATTCATGGCCGATTATTATTAAGGCTGTTGTTTTTTGGTCTTGCTTAACTGCAATGGTTGTAATGTAGTTAGAATGTACAGCATCTAACCATTCAAACGTATTTAACTTATCACGTTCAAGTGTTCGAACATATGAATCAGTATGGTCTAGTAACATGTCTATATCTATATCATTTATGTTTACTGGATAAACTGAATCAATTTTATTATCTGTCTTGCTGTAAGAATATAAATTTCCATTTATCTCATTTTTATTATCTAAAAGTATTACTGAGGCATAGTTATATATAAGATAATCTTCTAAGTTCTTAAAGATTGCCTGAATCACTTTGTTTTTATTCATGGTTGTTAGAATAGCTCTGTCGAGATTAGACATGGCTGTCATTACAGTGAACTGTCTGGCTAGTTCTGTTGACATAGAGTTAAATGAATCGCCTAACTGCTGAAATTCATCCCCAGTATTGAAGTCTACTTTTCCCTTAAAGTCACGTTTCGCAATCTTTCTTGTCAATAAAGAAAGTTTTTCTAATGGCACTAATATTTTAGATATTTGGTTAATACTAATCAATGTGACTACAAGTATTGAAAGTAGTAATAAAGGAATCAGTAAATTACCAAATGACTTGATAGACGCAATAGCTACGGCGTTAGGAATTGTGTAATAAATAATCCAACTTTCAGCATTATAGCTTCCGTTTAAAAATAATTCCCATGATGCTACGATATAATTTTTGTCATCTATGTCTATCGTATAGGTTTCAATATCGTGATTAAAGTATTTAGTATAATTAGATAGAGTAGTTGTATTTAGAGAGCTATTTGAGCAATTTAATAAGCCTATACCATCTGCTACAACACATGCATCATCATCTCCTGCAAAATTATCCATATCGCCGAATATATATTCTTTATTAACATCACCTGATAGTAAAAAAGTTGTATCTACTGTATTTATTAGTCTGCTGAAGTTAATTGTAATATCGTCATTATCATTGTTTACTGTTATTTTCGTATTACCTTCTAGTAAATGTTTATAGGCAGAATTATTAAAACTTAAATTGTTAGAATAGACTTTAATATTTTCAAATAATGGGGTGTTGGAAGAGTCAATTTCTTGGAAAATTTGATTGATCTCGAAATTTATATAATTTGTATCAATTAAACTTTCACCTAGGCCATTAAGCTGGCTCTCTGCAACTAGAATCCGATCAAATATAGCCATTCCATATGACTTACTCTCTAAGCTTAAGTGCTTATGCTTTTGCTGTGTGAGTAGGTTGGTTACATAGTTGTACGTGACAATTCCTGTTATAGATACAGGTAAAATGGCTGCAAGAAAAAAAAGAATGAATATTCTTTTTGCTACTTTGCTCTTGGTAAACGCAAATTGAATTTGCATAAAAAATAGGTATTAGTAATCTTCTGCTTTACCAACAAAGCCGCCATCGCGACCGCGAATGATATCGTCTTTACTGTGATTAGCGGTTAACGGCCAAGCACTTCTTCCATCTTCGCCTTTACTGTAAAGATCATAATCACTATTAATGGGCACTAACGAATGATCTTTTCTTCTATGTCCTGGTGGAACTACATCATGGTTTGCGTATACATATGGGTTGTCCCAAGGATCTTTCATGCCATCCATACCGATATCAGCTAAAGAATTCGGCAAACTTCCATAGGAAAGCTCATAATCTTCAATTGTGAATTGAATAACTACTAGGTCTTTTTCGGCTCGCCCATCTTCAACACGTGTTGTGTAATCTTGGTAGGTTGGTACAGCAACCATCATAATAATACCAGCGATTGCTAATGCAATCATCAGTTCTACTATGGTAAACCCATTAATACGAATTTTACGCATTCGTAAGTTATGACCAATTTTAATTATCTGTTTCACTGCTTGATAACATCCGTGTTCAAATTGCACTTGATAATTTATATCATGGTATTTTATTAGAATATTTAGTTACATAAAGTGACTTTGTAACCAGGATGATCTATTTGTCTGGTTAGATGTATAAAAGGTCTATTTATAGGAATAAATGGCACTAAATTAATGAATTGAATATTCAATTTTAGATCGAATCCTTAATCGAAAATTCCCAAATTAATTATTCTTTAATAAGCGCCATGTGTAGTGTTATTTGTTGCGTTCACTCTAGAATTTAGTCCGTTTGTATAAAGATTGTAAGGTATGTGTCGATACCTCTTCTAGCTGTGCATGCAAAGATAACAATTAGAGGAAATTGACAAATGGATATTCAACTATCTAATACAACAAAAGGCTTCACCCTTGTGGAACTTTTAATTGTAGTGATCATATTAGCGATCTTAGCCGCGATTATTGTGCCACAGTTTTCAGCTAGCACTAATGATGCAAAGGCTGCAGCTTTGCAATCAAATTTAGCAAACTTGCGTTCATCCATTGAATTTTATTATCAAGAGCATGGTGAATATCCTGGTGCAAATATCGCCACTGGTGCGACCTGTGGAAGCGGTGCTGCCGTAGGTACCGGTGCTGCGAATAGTCAAGAAGCGCTCATTGCTCAACTCACTCGTTATACCAATGACGCAGGACTTGCGTGTACAGGTAAAGATGCCACTTTCAAATACGGGCCCTATTTAAAAGGTGCAATTCCAGATAACCCTGAAGGCACGAGCAACACCATTGTGGTGGTGAGTGCAGGCGTATTAGGTCTTGCATCTGCAGCAGCAGGTGGCTGGCGATACGATACTGTCACCGGTGAATTTATTGCAGATAACTAATCGCTTAACACCCCAAATAGAGTTAGTACGGGCATGCATGTTAAGGACGACATTAATTATTAAACATGATTTCTTTGCAATCATTTTCTCGTCGTGTTCAAACTTCTGTTCCATGGACAGAAACGGGTCTTATAGGTGTCGACTTTTCGATTGATAACATTAATTTAGTTCAATTAGGAACCATGATTAATGGAAAAGTGGGGCTAAGATCATGTTGTTCAATCAAGTATGAAAAATCACGTGAAGAATTATTGTCTTCTCCAAAAAATCTTCGCCCAATATTGCATCAAGTTATAAAAGAACATGGATTTAAAGGGAAAAATATTATTTCATCTATGCCATCAAGTGATGTGCGAATATATTCGATTAACTATACAAAGTCTAAGAATAGTGACGACAGTGAATCGATCTTACAAGCATTACAAGGCCGTATAGACGAAGATCTATCTCAATATGTAATCGATTATTTACCCGTTCGATCTGATGATAAGCATGGTGAGCAACTGGCGCTTGTTGCACTCGTTAAACAAGATTTAGTGATTTCATATTTAGAATTGTTGCGCAATTCAGGTTTGCATGTAGAAGCTTTAGAGATAAGGCCAGCAGCTATTAAGCGTTTGGTGTATTCAATACATCAAAAGCAGAATTATCAAAACGTCTTAGTAATAAACTTCGGCAATGATAAGAGTTATTTGACGGTTACTTCAGGACGAAGATTATTATTTGATCATCAAATTAATTTTGGCGTTAAGGCACTTGTTGAAAAGATGTCTAATGTTTTAGAGATGCCCCATGAAGCAACACTGGGACTTATGCATAAGCATGGTTTTGAGATTGGAAATGGGTCTAGCTCAGGTTCAGGTTCAGATTCAAATTCAAGCTCTCCTCAATCTACATACATAGATGAAGATGTCACTAAAACACTACTCGATATCGCGAAGCCGATATTCTCAGAGTTAATAGATGAAATTAATAGAATACTTATATTTGCAGCATCAGAAAACCAAGGTGAGTCGATAACCAATATATTTCTTTTAGGCAGTCTTGCGCATATAAAAGGTGTGGATGATTATCTAGATAAAAAATTAAACATATCCGTTCAATCTTTATCTGACCCTTTAGCATCCTTTCGTAATGCTAGTTCGCAAGAAATATTTGAAGAAATGTCTACACCGGATATGGCAATTGCTACAGGCTTGGCACTAAAAGGGTTGGTAAACAATGAGTGAGATAGATTTGATTCCTACAGTATATCGCGAGCATGTATGGAAGCTACACGCTCTTAAGTTATTTGGGTTCATTATTTTATGTGTGTTTATTGTGGTAAGTGTTGCTTATGGAGCATTAGAGCATGTAAAAAATGAAACAAATTTAGAGATAATAAAATTATCCAAAATTAAAGAAATTACTTCACAGCAACGTGATAATCTCAGGCTGCTACGTGGAGAAAAGAAAGAATTAATTTATCAGTGGGCTTTGTTAAGTGGATTAAGAAGCGCTGTAGATGCTGAAGACTTGTTTGTTGCTATCGATGTTGCCATTCAGGATGTAGACATATGGTTTACAAGTATGAAATTTCAACGTACTGAGATAGAGGTAGAAGAAGAAAATTTAGTTAATACGGGTTATTTCTTAATTGTAACCTCAGATCAGGAAAAACAATCGTTGGCGATTGGCACAAAGATGCTAATTTCAGGCCAAGCTTCTAATCATTCTACATTGTCATCTTTTGTAAATAATTTGTTAGATCAGTCAGAAATATTAGATGCAAAAGTACTTGAAACTTCTTCAAATAAAAGAAACAAGACAAAGTCTGTAAATTTTAATTTGGCTATAACGGTTAACCTGGAAAATAAAATAAGTTAATCATGCAAGTCTTAAATCAATTAAATCAAAAAACATTTTTACTGATGATGGTTGGGTCGATTTTTCTGCTAGTTGCTGCTTCGTCTGCATATGGTATTTGGCCGCAAATTAAGGATATAAAAACAGGATTAATGACACGAAATGAAATGAAAGAATTGGTTTCTAATAAAGATAAATTGGATGAACAACAGCTGAAGTTAGCTCAAGAGGTAAAAGAAATTAAGCACAACTTGAGAGGTGATATGGCTGATTTGCCTGAAAAGAAAATGGAGGCATTCATTATTGGCGAATTGCACAATATTTCATGGAATCACGATATCAACTTAATAGGAGTAAAGCCTGTTCAAGGCAATCAAATACAGATGTTTCAAGAAATATTATTTAATGTACAACTTTCAGGAGGATATTTTGACTTGTATAAGTGGCTACATGAGCTAAGAGCTCAGTTGGGTTTTATTGTGATAAAAAGTTTGGAGCTAAACACAATTAATAATAATGACAATAACTCAATACTGTTAATGAAATTAACCATAGCGTCATATAAGGGTCTCTAGAATGAAGGTTAAGTTCTTTACCTTATTGGCAATCGTGAGTTACTCATTATGTGGGTATGGATACGCTGAAGTTAAAGAAACTCAGTTATTAAAAAAAACCCATTTATAAATCCAGGGTTTGTGAGCGATGATTCGACCAAGCAAAGAAAAGTGCCAGAAGAAAGTTCTACATTATCAGAAGACAGCTTGCGAGCAACTTTATCCTCAAGTCAAAATTCGATTGCAAATATTGATGGTTTAATGCTTTTCGTGGGGGATAAGATAAGAGGTTACGAAATGATTTCCATTGGGGAAGGCTCAGCAACTTTGGTTAGAAATGGTAAAGAAATAACTCTACACGTGAGTGAAGCGCATAAAAAATTAAAATGAATAAAAATAATTACATAAAGTGTCTCTATAGGATAGTTCACGTCTTTGCGTTATGCATAATAGCTTCATTAATAGCAAATGTATCAGCGCAAGAATCTAAAAAAATATCTTTGACTTTCCATGATGTTGAAATATCAGAAGCAATGGAGATGCTCTCTATTAAAGAACGTGTAAATATTGTGTTAGCTAAGGATGTTTCGGGTGAAATATCCGTTAACTTATATAATGTAACCATTAGACAAGCAATATTATCCATTGCTGATGCTGCGGGATATGCAGTTGAATATCGAAATGGCAGCTTTTTTATTATTAAGCGTGAAGAAAGCGGAAAGTATGCGAGAAGTGGGTTAACAGAGTTACGAGCTTTTAAAGTCGAATATTCAGATACAAGTGTTGTAGAACAAATATTAGAAACATATTTGTCGGAATATGGAAAGATCACCAATCTAGCTCAACGTAGAATGCTTATTGTTGAAGATTTGCCTTCATTTGTTAGACGAATCGAAACTATATTAGCTGAGATAGACCAACAGCCAAAACAAATATTTATCGAAGCTAAAATATTAGAGATTTCACTGCGAGATACTGAATCATTTGGATTAGATTGGACGAAAATCTTTAGCTCGGATGGAGGAACAGGCGCAGCAGGAACAAGGGGGTTATCAAATTCGTTATCACCGGGATTATTTTTTGACTTGGTTACTCCAAATATTGAAGTGGCATTAGACACACTGTTTACTAGAGGAAGATTGCGTACATTATCCACACCAAAATTATTAGCTCTTGAAGACCAAGAGGCAGAAGTAATTATTGGTGACAGATTAGGCTTTCGAGTTACGACAACGATTAATCAAATCACCAGTGAAACCATTGAGTTCTTAGAGTCAGGCGTGATTTTGCGAGTACTACCATCTGTTGATGGGCAAGGCCGAATCATGCTCACGATTCATCCAGAAGTAAGCACTGGCCGTGTTGAAGATGGAATTCCAAGCCAAGTGACAACCGAAGTATCAACTCAAATGCTAGTTGAAGATGGGCAAACAGTATTTATTGGTGGTTTGATTCGGCGCAGCTTAGATCAAAGTAAGCAAGGTGTTCCAGTATTGGGAGATATACCTTTGCTAGGGCGTGTTTTTTCTAATAAGTCAGATAGCAGTTTAAATACTGAGACGGTTGTAATGATTACACCGCATATTGTCGATGATCATAATAATATCATCAATAATGCTGAGAAAGCGCGTGCTCTTAGAATCGAGAGTGAGCTGGAAAATAGAGCTACTGATATCAATGTAAAAACTGATAAAAGCTTTAAAGATGATTCATCTACTAATGAGATTGATGAAAAGTCTGCTGATGTTGCTGTTATAAAACCAACAGAAAATACTCCTATAATTTCATCTACCTGCAGTTCGCGACATCCAGCAAACCCCGCTAGTTATAGTAATGGATGTTATTAAATAAAATGACTAAAAATAATTCAAATAATATGTCTGCTTGGGTAAGTCAACGTATGGGGCTTATGGTAATACTAGCTTCATTGTTTGCTGCAGCTTCTATTGTTTATTTGATATTTAATCATTTGCATAGCTCTCGTATTGCACAAATTCGCACACAAGGTATAGATCTGGTTCGATTAATATCTGAAATACCTTATTACCAACTGGTTCCAAATGACGGTCACCGAGGAACCTTAGAACTTATAAAATACAATGAAAATGATCAAAATTTTGCATACGGTGCAATAGTTGATAAGACAGGATTATTAATTACAAGTGCTGCTGTACCAGGAATTATTATCCCAAAGCTAAAGCCACCTGCAGATCCGAGTAGCTGGTTAGCAGAGAAAAGACTTACATTAGAAGGTGATGGTAAGAAAATTATAGAATTTCATTCGCCCCTTATAGAAAAGGGGGCGCTACTTGGTTACGTGAGGCTAGGATTCTATGAGCCAAAATATGGATTAACTGCAAGTGAAATTCCGTTCTTAGCATCAATTTCGCTACCAATATTTTTGATTGCAGCGTTATTTCTCTATTTGATTAAACGAGAAATTAGACCATTAAAAGCCGCAGGGAACAAAATAAATGATTTGGTTAATAAAGGTAATTTTGAACAAGTCCAAATACAAGCGAGTGGTGAGTTGTCAGAGTTTATTCACAAATTTAATGATTTTGTTAGTCTCGCGAAATCGAGAATATTAGAATTAGAAACGAATAAAAGTGATTTAGTAACGTCATCAAAACTACTGACTTACAAACAATCAAAAATAGAAAGTGTACTTCAAGCATTGCCAGAGGCCGTTATGGTGTTTGATGAGTCGGGTAATGTCAGCTTTGTGAATTCTAAAGTATCAAGCTTGCTGAATGTACCAGTAGATACAATTATAAATAGTGACATTGAAAATTGGTTAGCTGATTCAAATGCAATAAAATATATTAAAAAAATAAAAAATAATCCTACATCAAATTATCCTTCTGAAAAACTGGAATTTACACCCGAACATTCTACTGATAGCCGTATTGCTATAAAAGCGTATCCCTTATTTTCGCCTAAAGACACTAAACACGTGTATGGAACTTTAGTACTGTTTCAAGATGTTACTGAAGAGAGTTTTGCAAAAAATGCTCGCGGAGAGTTTGTAGCGCATGTAGCACATGAGCTAAAAACTCCACTCAATGTGCTTGCGATGTATAGCGAAACATTACAGCGAGAGGAGGGACAATCTGTTGAGTTTCGTACTGAAGCAATTAATGTGATTCATGATGAGGTGGAGCGGATATCTATGCTTATTAACAATCTGTTGAGTATTACAAAGATAGAAATGGGTAGCTTAAATCCCGAGAGGCAGCATGTTAAATTACGTGACTTGTTAAAAGATGTATTTGAAACTATAAAAAGAAGCGGCCGTTCTAAAAATTTAGAATTTATATTTGATGTGCCAAATGAAATTTCGTCATTATATGTTGACAAAGATTTGCTACGCATTGCAATTAACAATTTACTAACGAATGCTATTAAATATAGCGATATAACTGGAACAGTAACTCTGTCTGCAGAGCAAGTCGATAATTCAATTCATATTAGAGTGCGCGACACTGGAATTGGTATTGATGCCAACGAGCAGCATCAAATCTTTGAAAAATTTTATCGCTCTAATGATGAAAATGTGAGGGAGCGTACTGGCCATGGATTAGGTCTTTCTCTTGCTAAAGATATTATCAATTTGCATCACGGTAAACTTAAATTGCAAAGTGTAATAGGAGAAGGATCAGAGTTTACGATTATATTAGAAAATAATTCTTCAATGCTAGAAAGGGCAGTTTAAACATGAAAAATATTTTAATTGTTGATGATGAGCCTCATGTGGTTAGAGTTATGACGCTAGCATTAGAGAAAAACGGATATAAAGTAGTTTCGGCATTTAATGGCGAGCAAGCGCTAGATAAATTAAAAGAAAAATTACCAGACTTTCTAATTACAGATATTGATATGCCACGTATGAATGGAAGAGATTTGTGTAAAAAAATTGATGAAGAGATGCCTGACAGAAAGTTTCCAATACTAGTGCTTACCTCTAAAACAGAAATAGAACATCGAGAATGGACGAGAGATATTCAACATACAATGTTTCTCGAAAAACCTGTAAGTATTCGAAAATTGATTAAATTGCTAGATGACTATAGAAATAAATTCGGGTTGGTAGCGTGAAAAATCCACTAAAAGAAATTGATTATATTAAATTTAGTCAACTGATTACGCATTTAAATTCAAATATACAGGCATTTTCCGCTTGTGATGCGAATGGTAACGTATTCTGGTTAAACGTGCAGTCATACAAGGAATCGATTAATGAAGTAACAGGTGAATTACATAAAAACATAAAACGTAATCTAGATAATTCTGATCAAATATATTTTCGGTCATCTGTAAATAGCGAATCACTTTATCATATCGTGTTATTTGATTTAGCAGATAGACCATGTGGAGGACTTTCTATCATTGTTAAATCAGATAGCAATAAAAATAAAAAAAATAAAACAGATGAAGAAAGCTTAGAACTCATTGCCTCACTTGTAAGTAAAGAGAGAGCGCTTTTATCAGAGTTGAGTTCGATGGCATATGAATTAGAAGAAAGGTATGAAGAATTAAACCTTGTATATGATACGGATGACCAATCTAGTGGATTAGTTAATGGTCCTGAAGTTTTGCAAAATCTTGTTCAAAATTGCACAGATTATTTAGATGTTGCAATGGCGGTTTTAATTATGCCAAGAGAAGATTTAACTATATTTCATCATAATACTAAATACACAATTCATTATGTTCATTCCATGTTACTACAGGTAAAAAATAACTTATTTCCATGGTTGGAAGAAAATGGGAAAAGTTTGGTGATGAATGATTTATCTGATGCGTTACGAGATTCATTAATACCAGATGTACCTTATAAAATAGCATGTAGCCCAATACTGATTACTAACGAAGAAGTAAGTGGAATGCTTGTTACATTGAATCCAAATTATGCACGAGACTTTTCTAATAGTGATCGAAATTTGTTAGAAACTATGGCGAGAAAAGCCGCTAAAGTGACTATGGCTAACTATGACAGTCTTACTGGGTTGCTAAAAAGAAATGGCTTTGAGTATTTGCTTGAATCTGCACTTAATACAGCACAGTCTGAAGGAAAAACCTTCTGCATATTGCATATAGATATCGATGGGGTAAAAGTTGTAAATGATACAGCAGACACAAAAGCAGGAGATCAGTTAATCGTTGATGTAGGTAAGCAGATACGTGAAAAAATTAGAGATACTGATTCTGTTGCACGTTTGACGGGTGATAAATATGGAGTGTTGCTTGATTCATGCTCATTAGAGATGGGCTGTAGTATTGCTGATAATATTAGATTAGCAATTCAGGAGATGGGCTTTTCTTGGGATGATCAGAGTTATGAAACATCTGCTTGTATTGGTGTGGCAGAAATGAATGCAGATTGTGAAAGTATACAAAGTATTTTTGCAGCTGCAGAGCTAGCGGTGAACGTAGCCAAAGAGCAAGGTCGTAATTTAGTGCAAGTGTATCAATCAGGCGATACTCAGTTGCAACGTCGAAAAGGAGAGGTGCATTGGGTTAGAAGGCTTCAGAAAGCGCTTGTTGAAAATGGATTAGAATTATTTTGTCAATTAATTCAACCTATTGATAATTCGTCGAACACACTGCATTTTGAAATATTACTACGCATGAAGAATGAAGACGGCAGTATTGTTCCACCCATAAAATTCCTTCCTGCTGCAGAGAGATTTCGACTCATGCCAAACGTGGATGCATGGGTCATCGAGAATAGCTTTAAGCTGCTTATGGAGGCCTCAACGCAATCAAACGTATTCGATTACATTTGGACTATAAATTTATCTGGCCAATCTATGAATGAGCCTAATATAGTAGATTTAATTACCTCATTATCAGATAAGTACCAGGTTTCACCTGAAATAATATGTTTTGAAGTCACTGAAACTGTCGCAGTTAATAATTTACAAGATGCAAAGCATCTTATGGGTATTCTTAGAGATCAAGGGTTTCGGTTTGCCTTGGATGATTTTGGCTCTGGTTTAAGCTCATTTGCATATTTGAAAAATTTACCAGTTGATTATCTTAAAATCGATGGGTCGTTTATCAAAGGTATTGTCGATGATCCATTCACACATGAGATTGTTAGGGCGATCAATCAAGTTAGCCAAGTTCGTGGGCTGGAAACGATTGCAGAATTTGTTGAAAACGAAGACATCATACGTTGTATTAAAGATATCGGTATTAATTATGCTCAAGGATACGGTGTTGGTAAACCGATTCCACTTTCTGAGCAGTTGAATAGTCTGCAACTCGAAAAATTGCGTTTTGTTAGTTAAATATTTTTCATGTTTGATCAATGCCTTTCTCTATACCTGCGAAATTAATAGTTAATTAATTATGAGCGCTGCAGAAGAATATATTACTCAAGAGATTATGCGCAGTCGCGTGGGAGCTATGACATATCTTGCGCCTCGTTCAAAACTTGTGGGAGAATCAATAGAAAAGTTTAAAGCGATTGTGGCAGACTGTATTAATCAAAATGAAAACCATATAGTCGTTGATCTAATAACCACCTCGCTCATTAATAGTGAAGCGTTAGAAGTATTGCTCGATACACAAGATGAGTTAACTAAAGTGGGCGGGAGTATTAAGCTTGCAAATGTTAAAGACAAAATACTAGAGGCTTTCCAAATTACTGGTTTTAAAAATGTAATTGGTATTTTAAAAACAGATGGCCAGGAAACTACCATTTCAGCAATTCAGCCTGATTTCAAAGAAAATGTAAGATTGGGCGACATTTTATTGGCAAAAGGAATCATTACAGCGGCACAAATAGAAGAGGGCTTGAAATTACAAGACGCTACTGGAAAAAAGCTTGGGCAAGTTATTGTAGACCGTGGATGGGTTACCGAACAAGATATTTTGAAAGCTCTATCCGAGCAATTATCGGTTCCATATATTCGTTTAAGAGCAGATCTATATGACCTGGAAGTGGTAAGTTTGTTAGATAAGAGTGTAGCAAAACGTTTAAAAGTACTTCCACTATTCAAAATAAGAGACGAACTTTCTTTAGCCACTGCAGATGCTCAAGCGGTTCCAAGTTTTAATGAAATAGAAGAACGATTAGGGTGTCGTGTACGACCAATCCTTGCTAGACGTGAAGATATTCTTGAGAACATAAACGAAGCTTATTCAAATGGTAATCTTGCATCTGAATTTATTGGAGAATTAGAAGAAGATTTTGAAGTCATCGATAACCAACTTGATCATGACTATGCGGCTATTGATGAGGTTGCTGCAGCCAGTCCAGTAATTAATTTAATTAATTCAATTATTCAACGTGCGGTTCAAGATCATGCCAGTGATATTCATATAGAGCCCGCACGAGGTAAATCACGTGTTCGATTTCGTATCGATGGTTTGCTATATGAAGTTATGGCGCCAAAGGCTGAATTACATCCCGCTTTAGTTTCGAGATTAAAAGTCATGGCTAATCTAGATATATCAGAACGTAGACTACCTCAAGACGGTCGAATACAAGTGCAAACTCAAGGTCGCTCAGTTGATTTGCGATTTAGCTCATTGCCAGGATTATATGGAGAAAAAATAGTATTACGTGTATTAGATAAGAATCAAGCAATCCTTGATGTTAATAAATTAGGTATGAGTAAACAGTCGCTCGATGTATTTACTAATTTGTTAGACAGTAGTTATGGATTATTGCTGGTTACTGGACCAACAGGCAGCGGAAAAACTACTAGCTTATATGCAGCAATAAATTACTTAAACTCTATTGAGAAAAATATTGTAACGATTGAAGAACCAGTTGAGTACCAAGTTGATATTGTTAATCAAAATGAAGTGAAGCCTAAAATCGGCTTAACCTTTGCAAAAGTGTTAAAGCATGTATTGCGACAAGATCCAGACGTAGTCATGGTAGGTGAGATACGCGAACGCGAAACAGCAGAAATTGCAGTACAAGCAGCGCTCACAGGTCACCTTGTTTTATCGACATTACATACTAATGATAGTGTGGGAGCTGTTAATCGCATGATAGATATGGGAATAGAGCCCTACCTTTTGTCCTCAGCGATGATTGGTGTTGTAGCACAACGTTTAGTTCGAGTGATATGTCCTGCATGTAAAACGAGTTCTTTGGCTCCACCTGAACTTGTTAAGCGATATGGATGGTCAGAAAAAGAAGCAGTAAGACTTCATCGTGGCAGAGGGTGTGCTGAATGTTATGACTCTGGATATAGGGGACGCATCGGTATTTACGAAGCATTGAAAACGGATGCAGAATTGCAGCAACTAATTATAACAAACCCAAGTCGTGATCAATTAGATGATTATATTAAAAAGAATCATGTCAAAACGTTATTTTCGGATGGTTTAGATCAAGTTCGTGAAGGTGTAACCACGATTGAAGAAGTAACTCGTGTGGTTAATACTGGTTGAGTAAACTTCTATGCCTATCGAAATAAGACCATCAACTGCAGATAAAGTCGTTGATCAACAAAACAATCCGTGGCAGAAAAAATTAACGCTATTTTCTGCTAAAAAAGTTTCATCGAAAGATAGGATTTTTCTATTTCAGCAAATTCAATTGTTGCTACAGACTGGGACTCCATTGTACGCAGGATTATCTGCTTTACAAAAACAAATTGAAAAGCCAGCTGTAAAAAATCTAATTAGTGAATTGATTTCTACCATTGATGAAGGCAAATCGTTTTCCTATGCCTTGTCAAAATATCCCAATGTCTTTACATCAACACAGGTAAATTTGATATCTGCGAGTGAAGAAGGTGGATTCATGGGGGATGTATTGCAACAGATACTGGATATGGAGGAGCGACGAGAAAAGTTAAGGAATACGTTAATTTCAGCAGTATCGTATCCTTGTATCTTGGGATTATTTTCTCTTGGTGTAGTGATATTTATACTAACGTTTGTATTCCCAAAGTTTGCGGATATGTTTGCAAAAATACACGATACATTGCCAGTCACTACAAAATCACTCATGTGGATGAGCGGAGCTTTAACTAATCATTGGATGATTATCATCGCAGTATTCGCAAGTTTAATAATACTAGTGGGTAAGTGGATTAGTAGTAAGTCAGGCAGAGTGTTTGTTGATAATTTTAAATTATCTTTTCCAGTTATAAAGAGTGTGTTTACACAGTTGTATCTAGTTCAGTCTTTGCGCGTTATGAGTTTGTCATTGGCTAACGGTGTGAGTGTTATGGATACCTTAGCAGACTGTAAAAATACTGTGCAAAATAAGCTTTATCAAAAATTTTTGTGTGATGTAGAGCTAAAAGTACAAGAAGGTAGTGGTATCAGCAGTGGCTTTGCACAAGTAAATTTTATTCCACCGCTAGTAAAGCAAATGATAACTACCGGCGAAGAGACCGGTAATTTACCTATAGTAATGGGAAAAATAGCAGATCATTACGAGACTGAGTTATTAAAATATTTACAAACCTTATCTAAGCTCGCAGAGCCGATTATGCTGTTATTAATGGGTGGTTTAGTGGGCATTATTGTCAGTTCATTAATTTTGCCAATTTTCTCTTTGTCTCGAGCAGTTCACTAACCAAACAAGCTCATTCACTATCACTGCTATGATTTACATGTATATGTAAATTACTGAAAATAAGGAAATTTTCCATATATACAACATAATTATTATCTGCTGGTGCCAGTTATAGCTAAATTACTAGCATTTATCAATTATGTGAACTGAGTCATTTAAAGACCTCGCTCAACTGCCGATAACCTAAAAGTAAAGGTTTGCATACAAATATTTAATATTAATTGAGAGGGAATTTTAAAATGTATTTATCAAAAGTAAAACAAGCGAAAGGATTCACACTTGTGGAGCTTTTAATTGTTGTGATTATATTAGCGATCTTAGCGGCAATTATTGTGCCGCAGTTTTCTGCCAGCACTAATGATGCAAAGGCGGCAGCCTTGCAATCCAATTTAGCCAACTTACGTTCATCCATTGAATTCTATTATCAAGAACACGGTGAATACCCTGGTGCCAATATTGCTACCGGTGCTACCTGTGGAAGTGGTGCAGCCGTAGGCACCGGTGCCGCGAATAGTCAAGAAGCGCTAATCGCACAACTCTCACGCTATACCAATGACGATGGACTTGCCTGTACCGGTAAGGACGCTACCTTCAAATACGGACCTTATCTAAAAGGAGCGATTCCAGATAACCCCGAAGGCAGCAGTAATACTATTGTTGTGGTGAGTGCAGGCGTATTAGGACTTGCTTCAGCAGCAGCAGGTGGTTGGCGCTACGACACCGTCACCGGTGAATTTATTGCAGATAACTAATCGTTAATTTTCCCTGGCAGAATATGCTGGGGTTTAATTGTTTTTATGAAATCGCAGGGTAGCAAAGGCTTTACTCTACTAGATACCATGATTGTAGTGTCAATCATGGCAACTTTTGCAGTAATGGCACTTCCTTCTTTTACTTCTAACGATACCTATCAACTTGATTTGGCTAAGAATGAAATTGTGGCTGCAATTCGTTTTGCTCGCAGTGAAGCCTTACGCACGGGAGAAACTTATGGGGTAGATATAAATCGTGCAAGTAAACAAATAACAATTTACAAAGCAGATTTAACGGTTATTCCAGTGGGCCAAGAATTTATTGCATACCATCCTATAAATAAAAATCCATATGATTATAATTTAAATACAGATTTTAATTTAATCAACGTTAGTATTGTAAATTCAACAGAGCCATTTTTATTTACTGATTCGGTGCGACGTAAATCTTTGTTGTTTGATGCAAATGGCACTCCAGTTTGGTTTGACTCAAACACAGGAACTACATATCAACTTAACAACGGTGTTGTTGAATTAGCTAAAGGAGTGCATACATATAATGTAAGTGTGCAACCTTACAACGGTAGAGTAACCAGCCAGTGAAACGTGTTGGCTACATATTTTATGTTAAGCGCTTACAAGATGGCTTTTCATATATAGAGATTATCGTCGCAACCTTTTTGATTGCAATTACTCTTATGCCTGCACTTGAATCCATGGAAGGGGCATTGGCAGGTTCTGAAGTGCATCAATCTTTATCCACACAGCATTTTCAACTGCTCAGTAAAATGGAGGAGGTTTTAGCACAACCTTACAGCGCATTAGAAACAGCTGCAGCCGCAGCGGCTAGTGCAACGGTTCCAACAAGTTTTTCAGATGCCGGCGGTACAACTGATAGACGTTTAGTTTTTTTATTTGGTTACGATGGCGATAACGCCGATGCAGATGCAGATGCATTTACCGGGGTGGATGATGGTTTGATGTGGGTGCGCGTTGAAATAGAGGGTAGTGCTCAGATTTTTGAATCCGTTACGAGTCGTTAAGTTAGTTATTTTTGTAACAAGTTAACGATGTTAATAATAAATAAAAAAGGCTTCACGCTTATCGAAATGTTGGTTGCGATGGTAATCGCAGCATTACTGATTGCGGCAATGGATGGAGTTATAGGTCAAGCACTTGAGGCAAATAGTGCCACACAAACACGCAACGACTCAGTTCAAGCGGCTGACTATGCCATGCAGCGTATGACGAAAGCAGTGACATCAACCAGGAAATTGCTTATTCCATTAGGCGACAATGTTGTCACGACGTATCGTGAAAATGTTCGTGAACAAACCATACCAGCTTCACCGCCTGAAACCGGAAGTACGTTAGCAACAGCGGTGCTTGCGGTGTCTTTACCGCTTGATTCAGATTTGGATAGTAATGGAGTGCCTGATGCTGACAACGATAACGATGGTCGTTACGACGAAGACTTGCCTGCAGATTCTCAGAAAGATGGTAAGGCGGGTATTCGTGATTTTGATGATGATGGAAACGGTACTAAAGACTTTATATTTTCACCTGCGGGTGATGATGATGAAAGTAATGATCTTGCACAAAGTGAAGATCCTATCAACGGTATGGATGATGACGGCGATGGAAGTATAGATGAAGATTCTAGTGCAGATATGAATGGCGATGGTGCGCCTGGAGTTGTGGGGGTAGATGATGATGGTGACACTCAAGTGGATGAAGGTGATGTAAATGATGATGATGAAGACGGCAATGTTGACGAAGATTGGTTAGACCCACTTGTTTATTATTTAAATAATGGTGCGTTGATTGAACGCATTGCGGTCCCGTGGGATGCAAACACTAGCGGTACAGTTGACGGGAGGGACTATGTTGAATCAACCATTGCAGAAAATGTAACGCTACTCCGATTTGAACGTGTGCCCATGTCCGCGGGTGATCGTGCACAGCTAGTAGATATAACTTTAGAACTCTCTCCACCTGATGGTGAGGTGGTCAGTTTAAACGCACGTGTTCGTGTGGGTGCAGCGCAATGATCCACTTTGATATAACACTTAAGAGCATAAAAATACAACACGGTTTTGCGTTATTACCGGTTGTAATCATAATTACCGTCATTGCAAGCATTGCACTGCTTATAAATAGTCAAAGCGCGATGAATACAAATAATGTGGCATCACAAAATGAGAAAACTGAAGTAGTGTATCTTGCGCAAGCTGCTTTAGAGCATGCTACATGGGTAGCTGATGATAGCGGGTGTACAGGGTATTCACTTCCTGCTACATCGCTTGGTGCTAATTCATATACTGCAACCTATACACCAACTAATGATTCACCAGTTACTATTGCGGCAACTGGAACGCTCTCCAATGGTGTGACGCACACTATTACTGGAAACAATATGCAAGTTTTTAATCCCAATACTCAAACCATATTATTGCAACCGGGTAGCGAGGGAATAGATAGTTTTATTGAAGGTGACTCAGGTCATCAAGATCACAATAAAGAAACGGATAAAGATTTAAAAATTGATTCTGAGACGAATAAAAATTATCGTATATTATTTCAGTTTGATCTTTCATCAATACCATCAACTGCGAAATTGGATTCGGCTGTATTGGAAATGTATATGCATAGTAGTAGCGGTGCAAATGATGAAATAGAAGCGCACGCACTTACACGTGCATGGACAGAAGATGGTGTTACGTGGAATGACTATAATGGAATAAATTCCTGGAGTACTCCAGGTGGTGATTACGATGCAAATATTGCCGGTGCGTTTACACCGAATGGGGCAGGATGGAATTCGTTAGATATAACTAGTCTTGCACAAGCGTGGGTGACAAGTGATTACCCTAATTATGGAATGATACTTTTGTCTCCGTCTGCTTCAGGCAATAACAAAAGAAATTCCACAGTAGTGATGCGGCTGATTCAAGTTTGCATCCAAAATTCACGATTACTTATAGATGTGAGTGTGGCGTGGGACCGTGTGCGCTTCCACCATCCAATGAGCCCATCGCTCATTGGAAACTAGATGAAACCAGTGGCGTCAAGGCATTGGATTCGGTAGGTGGTCACGATGGAGAGCTGGTTAACGGTCCAGTTTGGGAAGCTGGGGGTCGCATCGACGGTGCTTTAGATTTTGATGGATCAAATGACCAAATAGTTGTCCCACATGATGACACGTTGTCGCTTACAGAGGCGCTGACGATGTCAGCTTGGGTATTCAATCAATCAGCATTTATGTCATCGACCCAGCGAGTGATTAGTAAGGAACAAATCGGGCAGAACGATTCCTATTGGATGGCTTTGTCTGGTGGTTATTTGTATGTTGGCATTGGTGGAGCAATTTATACACCCGACACAATTTTTAATACCAATCAGTGGTACCACCTTGCCACTTCATACGATAGTGTGACCGAAGAAGTGCATATCTACGTTGATGGCGCGTTAGAATTAAGCGAACCAGCAATTGCGTCGTTAAACGAAAATACCGCTGACATTACGATTGGCAATAGCAATTGGGAAAACAAACCATGGGAAGGATTGTTAGATGATGTGCGTCTTTATAACCGTGCACTAACCCAAGAGGAAATTGACGAACTTGCAAATATACCCTCTGCAAACCCTGTTGCACATTGGAAGCTAGATGAAACCAGTGGCGCTATCGCTGTTGATTCAATAAGTGGGCATGATGGTACATTATTCAATGGTCCAGTGTGGAATGTCAGTGGACAAGAAAATGGCGCGTTGGGTTTTGATGAGATAAATGATTATGTCTTAGTGCCCGATTTTGCATTTGGCACAGATTTCACTGTGTCATTCGGCTTTAAGATAGATGACAATTCAGGTTCGTTGTTTCAATATATGTACAGCCATGGCGATATAAATGGTGTCAGCAGTCTCAATGTTTTTCTTAACGAAGACGCACATGGCACTGATCCCAATATATTACGCACCGTGATTCGTGATGAGAATGACACCCTTAATAATACCGCTTTGGAATTTGATGTCAGCAGTATCATAAAAGATGATTTCTGGCACACCTATACGTTAACAGTTGCAAATGGGAAGGGAGCTAATGTATATCTCGATGGTGTGCTGCAGAACTCGGATTCGCGGGGTAGCGATGCTTTTAACCCGACAACTGATATTTATCTTGGAGCGCGACAGGATTTGAATGCTGATCGTCTTTATGGTGGTTTGCTCGATAATGTCCGTATTTTTGACAGCGTACTTAGCGATACGGATATAGCAGCGCTTGCCATAGAAAAAGGTAGCGGGGGCGGGGGCGGCGAACCACCTCCCGAGCCAAGTTGTTCTGGTTATTTTCTTGACGAATTTAATGCGAGGAGTTATTCAGGTAATAACGGTACATTAAATTGGTCTACTGACTGGTTGGAAATAAACGAAAGCAACGGAGCAACTTCTGGGGATGAACAGGTGCGCAGTGATTTAGGGAGAGATTTCGTATTGCGTGTGCGTGATAATGACAGTGGTGGCGAAGGTGTTGAGCGTGAAGCAGATTTATCATCTTATACGAGTGCTACGTTGAATTTATTATTTAGCAGAGCTTCTCTCGATAATTTAAATGACTATGTAAGTATTGAAGTATCTTCAAATGGTGGTAGCACTTGGGATGAAATTGATCGTATCGAAGGGCCTGCAGACGACTCAAGTTATCTAACATTCAGTCAAGATATAAGTAAATTTATATCCAGTAATACTCGGATTCGTTTTATTTCCTCTTCAACATTGGGCAACACAGACGAAGTGTATTTTGATGACGTGCAAATTGAGGTGAGTGGCTGTGCAAAGTAATTACTAATGGTATAGATCATTAGTATTGCTAATCGTCTTGAATAGGTTTTTCCAACTTATGAGGAAAGCATGTGGGAGACGGAAAGCCATCGTTTATTGACGTCGTAAAAAGCGTACTTGCCAGCTTTTTTGGTGTGCAGAGTGATAAAAACCGCAAGCGTGATTTCCAACATGGTAGTCCTGCGCAATTTATAATCGTTGGATTAGTGTTGACGATATTATTTATCATCGGAATGATACTTATAGTGAAATTCATTCTTGCTTCAGCTGCATAAACTATAACGCATCATAATCCTCAAGAAACTCAAAAATTCCCTCTGCTAATAGTTGATAGCCGTCTGCATTAGGGTGTGCAAAATCTGATTTTAGTGAGTTATCACCTAGAATATCAGGCAGTAGCGAAAGTTCGATTGGAATGTTAGTTTCATTGGCAATTTCTTCATAAAGTTCAGAACTCTTTAGAAAAATACCTGGTTCAGGTACACCGAGCATGGCAACTTCTATATTTCTTGTTTTTGCTGACTCAATCATTGCTGATAAATTACTTTTTTGCTCAATGCGAGAAAGTTTTTTTAAGATGTCATTCCCACCATGAATAAGAATGAGTAGGTCGGGCTTATGTTCATCGAGTATTTTTGGTAAACGTTCTAAACCTTTACTGCTAATTTCTCCAGGTACTCCAGCATTAATTACAGTAATGTTTGCCAATTTGGATAATAGTGCAGGGTAGTCTTCTCCTTTATTTGCGCCTGTGCCGTAGGTTAGGCTGTCGCCAAAAGCAAGTATTGTTGCATCACTTGATAGCGGACTTAGATTTTTAGATGAGTCGCTGCATGTAAAGAGAGCAAAAACTAACAGTAATATTGCTAATACATTTATTTTCATATAACTACTTATTTCAGTACTCAGTGATCCCAAAAACTTTTCCTGCAAACACCAAAAGCATCGCATCTTTCGCAAGTATCGTTGTTTGCAAGAGCTGTAAGCGGGATGTCTTGTTGTAGACTCTTAAAGAATGACTGTAAGCGATGAAGATGTTCGTTTTTTAGATTATCAAGTTCATTATCTTTAATTACAGCTATGCTTTTAACGGTATTGTTGTCACCTATTGCGACAAATTCAACCTGTGTTGTTTTCTCATTTGTGTTGCCTTCATTTAATAGTGCATACATAGGTAATTGCACTTGTTCACCTGCAATAATACTTTTCTTGGTCGGTGTAATTCCAGTTTTATAATCAATAATGGCATAACCCTCTGAAGATCTGTCTACTCGATCAAGTCTGCCATGAATTTGTGACGTCTCATCGATATTATATTTCTTGGAAATTTCGTGATCCTTCGGAAGGTAATTTGCTTGTCGTTTACTTTCCCATTCTATGAATTTTGGGACTAAATTTAACCAGCGTTGCAGCCATAATTTGTTATTAAAATTCTCATCAGATTCATTGTCAGAAGATTGGGCGAATACTTGTTTGCTAATCGAACATAATGTGTCTTCGGCTTCTTTGCGATTATGTGTAGTAACAGTCTTATTAAAAGGGCCGGGAATAGAAGATAAATTGCTGAAAAAAGCATGAATGCTTTGATGTACTAAGCTTCCAAAATCTGCTTTGCTTAATTCTTCTTTAAGTTCATTTGTTTGAGATAGTTTTAAGCAGCTTAAGACAAAGTATTGATAAGGGCAGTCAATCAGACTTTGGTATTGAGAAATTGAAATACTGTCTGGTTTAATTTCTGGTAATAATACAGGCCCAGGTTGTATTGATTGTGCTGGAAATGGAATTTCTGATCGTTTTTTAACAGTAGTGGAGTCTTGTTCTGTTAAATGTTGCAAGTTGGTATTAGTTAAATGCTTTCCATATGCCATGTAGTAAAACGTTTCGATGGCTTCTAGCCATGGAGAAGGAGTCATTATTTCTCCATTTTTCTCAGTTTGTACGGTTATTAGTATTTGGTCTGCAGCATCGAGTAAACAGCGAAATTGGTGTAAATGTCGCGCATGATCATCACGCCAGGTAGGAATGTTTAGTTCGGTACGGACCTGTTCGTTAAAAAACACGTAATTATTATTAGTACCAGGAAAATTATTTTTATCTACTGAGGCGATTATTAGTGCGTCAAACTGTTGCAGGCGACTTTGTTCCAGACTGCAAAATGTTACGCTAGCCTGGTTAATTAATTGAGGAATAGGCGGCTTGTAGTTTTGCTGATCAAATATTCTAGACATAAAACGTCTAGATTCAGACCAACTTAGTTTGTTATCGACTAATTTAAAATGAGTAACCTGATCTTCAAATAAATTGATAATCTGCTTTCCAGCATCATCATTGCTTAGTGTGGTGTAAAGGCCTATTGGCTTTAGGCTATTTAACAGCTCATTTATAAATCGATGTAATGGATAGGTTTTATGACTATGCAACTTTGCTAGCAATTGCGCACTGGTTTCAAATCTATCGATTAGCTCTATTAGGTAGTCAAAAATGCAAGCATCTACTGTTTGATTCTTGGCCTGAACTTTCTCAATGGCGCTACGATAACGATGGATGCCACTATGCAGATTGAACGCAAGGATAACTTCTTTTTCAAAAAAATTAATGGCTTGCTCATGTAAATCACTGTCTTCGACAGGAAAGAAGGGAGAAGTAGCAAGCGCTAATAGTTGTTTGGCAGGATATCTTTCTTCTATTAATTGTAGCCACCATTCTACTACTACAGCAGCACTGGTTGTAGCTAAGGCCCAGCCTGCAGCATCGTTTACAGTAATGTTGGCGTGTTCAAGAACTGCGCGCAATCTTCGTACTAACTTACGATCTGTAGTAACAATACCAATATTATGTTTGTTTTCATTAACCCAAATACGAATTTGAACATCTATGGCTTTTGTATGATGCTCGAAGTTATTGCTTTTATAGGTGCTTAAATGATCACCCAATGAATCAGGTTGCGAACCTGCAAAAATTTCTGCTCGTTGTTTAATGTTAAGTGAACTATCTGCAAAAACTTCGTCGAGCAGTATAGAATATGGGGTGCTTTCATTATTCTGTTTGAATTCTAATTGGGTGTCAGGGTTAATGTACTTTTTTAACCAATAATTGGTTCGCACAGAGCAATCTGAGTTACTCGCATAAGCAAAAAATAATAATGTGCATTGTTTTTCAATTCTATTTAGAAAATCGCATTCAAGTTTAGATAACTGATCTAATCCTACACAATAAAATATATTTTCCTCTGAAATATTTATACTCTTTAAGGCATTGGCATAGGCTTGAGTGGGATCAATGTAATTTTCATCAGTAGTTTGATTTAACCAAGCTTCCCATAATACTTTTACTAGATCAGATTCGTGTAAAAGAGCACGAGAAATATCTTGGTTTTCACCTTGGTAGTATGTATTAAATTCTATAGGCTCAATGTCATTTAATAACATTGCATCGAATAGTGATAAGAGTTCGTTAGCTATACCCCATGGGTTTGCACTGGAGAATAAATCAGGTTGTTGCTTAATGGCATCAACTAAAATCAATTCACGTGCATACTGAGCTAAAACCGGCTTGTTTATTTCATGTTTGCTACGGACCCATTGGTGTATTGTGGTTAACGTCGGTGGTAATACTGCATCGTGGCCTTGCTTTACGGCTTCTTTGAGAATTATTTCGCGCAGTATACTTTGTGATAGTTGATTGGGTAAAAATACAGTGACTTTGCGTAGGTCGGGAAACAAATGTGTTGCTTGTTTTGCAATTTCTTTACTGATGATATCCAGTAGGTTATTGCTATAGTGAACAAGATGTATGTTGTTGAGTGCGTACAAAAGTGAATGAAATTCTGATTTATCTAGATGCTTTATTAATAAATGGTCTCAAAGTGTTCATGTGTATAAACATACCCACTGCATTCACGGTATTTTTTGGTTCGTTTTATGTCCACGAAAGGAATGTATGCCGTTTTTGCAGGAGTAAACTGGTCAAGAGAAATCAGAGCTTCTTTATGATTCATTTAAATTATTCTTCTAAGTAATCGCGTTTATTTTCGACAGTTTCCCAATCTTTTGCATCATCGGGGGCGGGTTTTATACTGGTTATCACTGGCCACTTGGCAGAAAACCTTTCATTAATCTCAAGAAAATCATGCTGATCTTCTGCTAGGTCATCTTCACTCACTATCGCTTCAACCGGGCACTCAGTTTCGCACATGGCACAGTCAATGCACTCTTCGGGATCAATGACCAGCATATTGGGGCCTTCATGAAAGCAGTCGACCGGGCAGACCTCTACGCAATCAGTATATTTGCACTTGATACAGGATTCAGTTACTAAAAAAGTCATAAAAATTGTTAACGGTTGTTGAGGTGAGCAATTGTAGGGAATTGTGGCAAAGATGAAAATATAAGCTGAAATTAACGTAAATTCGGATGAGATCGTGACTAGATCGCATTCCCTATATATATAAGACGCTATAATTATCTGATAATTCCAATAATTATAACTCAGACAATAAAAATAGTGATATGTCATGAATAAATATCTTGTAACCGGTGGTGCTGGTTTTATTGGCTCGCATACGGTAGATCAACTACTTGAGCAAGAACAACGCGTGGTAGTGCTGGATAACTTCTCATCTGGTCATCGTGAAAACCTGCCTGAATTTCATCCTTTATTAGAAATCGTTGATGGAGATATACGTGATGCCTCGGCAGTAGCAGAAGCAGCTGATGGGGTAACCCATTGTTTGCATTTAGCCGCACAAGTTTCTGTAGTGAAATCACTTGAAGACCCTGTAGATTCAGCTACTCATAACATTCTCGGTTTTATCAATGTACTCAACGCGATCAAGAAGAATAAAGCTAAACGATTTGTATATGCATCATCCGCGGCTACCTACGGAAACCCAAAGACCTTGCCTTTAAGTGAAGCAGAACCGCTAGGCCCGGAATCACCGTACGGTTTAGAAAAACAAATAAACGAGTTATATGTAAAGTTGTTTAAAGATCTTTACGATACATCTTCTTGCGGCATGCGCTTTTTTAATGTGTTTGGCCCAAGACAAGATCCAAAATCACCTTATGCGGGCGTAATTGCATTGTTTGCAGATGCGGTGTTAGCCAATCGAGCCTTAACTATTAATGGTGACGGTTCTCAAACACGTGATTTCATTTATGTAAATGATGTGGCAAGAGCTAATGTAGCTGCGCTAGGCTGTGACTATCAGGGTGCTGTAAATGTGGCGACAGGTTCGACAGTTACTTTGCTAGAATTAATTGAAGTGTTGGAAAAAATTGCCGGACACACTTGCGATAAAACATTTGGGCCTGAAAGAGAAGGGGATATCAAACATTCCGCAGCAATGGTAAATACATTGCAACAATCACTTAATGTAACCGCTAAGCATGGTTTAGAAGAAGGATTAAGGGAATTATTGAATCAACCTGTTAAGGCTTAGATTTATTGGTAGCTATGATCGCTTATGGCCGAAAGCGGACATTTAGCTTAGAGACTTTAGTTTATATAAAATTTCTAAAGCTTCTTTAGGGGTAAGTTCATCTGGTTCTATATTCTCTAAGAATTCAACACTAGGATGTGAAATTTCTTCTTCTAGCGCTAAACCAAGCTGGGACTGTTGGTTAGTTGGTTTTGTTCGTATCACTTCTGATTCCAATTGTTTTAATTTTAGTTTTGCACTGGCAATAACCGATTTTGGTATACCTGCAAGTTGCGCCACTTGTAAACCATAACTTTGATTTGCAGGACCTTCTTTTACAGCATGTAAAAATATTATTTTTTCATTGTGTTCGATCGCATCAATATGAACATTATGAATATTGTCAAAAAGTTCAGGTAGCTTGGTGAGCTCAAAGTAATGCGTGGCAAATAAGCTATAGGACTGATTTACTTCGCTAAGATGCTCCGCGCAGCACCATGCAAGAGATAATCCATCGTATGTGCTGGTGCCGCGTCCCACTTCATCCATTAACACTAAGCTTTGCTTAGTTGCGTTGTTTAATATGTTTGCCGCTTCTGTCATTTCAACCATGAAGGTAGACCGGCCGGAACTTAAATCATCTGATGCACCGATACGTGTGTAAATGGCATCTATAGGGCCAATTATTAATTCTTCTGCAGGGACAAAACTACCGCTATACGCTAGCCAAGTAATGAGTGCAATTTGACGCATGTAGGTAGATTTTCCACCCATGTTTGGGCCGGTAATAAGTAATAACTTACGTTGCTCGTTTAATAATGCGTCATTAGCAGTAAAAGGGTCGTTTTGTACATTTTCAATAACAGGGTGTCTGCCCTGCTTTACGCGTAAACAATTTTCTTCTGTAAAGGTTGGTTGTACGTAATTTAAAGTAGCAGCGCGTTCAGCTAATGTTGCAAGCGCATCCATTTGTGCTATCGCTTTAGAGCAGTTCTGAATAACTAGTAAGTCGGTATTTAATTCAGCTATTAGTTGCTCGTATAAAAATTTTTCACGCTTTAGAGAACGTTCTTTTGCACTAAGCACATTGTCTTCAAACTTTTTAAGTTCTGGAGTAATATAGCGCTCTGTATTCTTTAAGGTTTGTCTGCGAGTGTAATGCTCAGGCGCCTGATCTGCATGGCTGCGTGGAATTTCAATGTAATAACCATGAATACGGTTGTATGAAACCTTTAAATTTGTAATATTGGTTGCGCTTTTTTCTTGTTGCTCTAAATCAATTAAAAATTGATTTGCGTGAGTGCTAATGTTGCGTAACTCATCTAGTTCTTCATCGTAACCCGATTTAATAACGCCACCGTCACGAATGAGCGCGGGAAGCTCTTCTCCTAAAGCATTTTCAAGTTTAAGTTTTAAGTCTTCATGATTGTTTAACTGTTTAGCAGATTCAGTTAGCAGTTCATTTTTATAATTTCCGAGTTGCAATTGGATGGCTGGAATGCATTGCATAGTTGTGCGCAGGGCATCAAGGTCTCTCGGTTGAGCAGTTTTTAAAGCAATACGACTACGAATACGAATACGTTCTATATCTTTTACTTCTGAGAGAAGATCATGCAATTCACTGTAATTATTTTGTTGCAAAAACTCAGAAATAGCAGCATGACGCAACACTAAAGTACTTTTAATGCATGTAGGTTGGTTTAACCAAGCGCGTATACAGCGAGAACCCATTGCGCATGCTGTTTTATCTAGCACGTTGACTAAACTATGTTTTGTATCACCTTGAGTAGAAACTTCTATTTCAAGATTTTTTCGCGTAACTCTATCGATAGCCAAGTATTCATCTTTATGGCAAACCTTCAATCCATCGATATGTGGTAGCTGTGTTTTCTGAGTGTCTTTGATGAATTGCAGTGCTGCACCAGCAGCTGATATGGCTAAAGGATATTTATCACAGCCATATCCACTTAAATCTTTTGTGCCAAATTGCTTGCATAGTGCAGTGACCGCTGATTCAAATTCAAAATGCCAGGTAGGTATAGATCTAGAGGTGTATTTATCAACTAACGGAGTTAAATCTGTATTTAATAAAGTATCTTCTGCTAATAAAATTTCTGCTGGTTGTATGCGATCAATTTCATCGAGTAATTCTTGATTTGAATTGCAAGTTTGTAATAAAAATCTACCAGAGCTTAAATCTATATAAGCGATTCCATAACTATTTTCATGCGCGCATATCGCCAGCAAATAGTTTTCTTTTTGCCGTTCTAGTAATTCATCTTCAATAACGGTGCCTGGTGTGATCACGCGAGTGACTTTGCGTTCTACCAGGCCCTTACTGGTTGCGGGGTCACCAATTTGGTCGCATATTGCAACAGACTCACCGCGTTTTAATAATTTCGCTAAATACCCCTCTGTTGCGTGAACCGGTACACCTGCCATAGGAATTTCATCAGCAGAATTTTTGTTACGTGATGTTAAAGTAAGATCAAGTAACTTGGCGGCACGTCTCGCATCTTCAAAAAACAGTTCAAAAAAATCACCCATACGATAGAACAGCAACATATCGGGATATTCTGCTTTGATACGTAAATATTGCTGCATCATAGGCGTGTGTTTTATTGGAGGGCGTGCGATCATAAATGGCAGTCTAACGAAGAATACTTTTTTAGGCAGCTCAAATAGTATCCAATAGTAAGGCAAGTACAAGAATAATTAATTCATGTTGATTGAGAGTAGTGATCGTTGTGCCAAATAAAATTCTGATTAATAAATTGGCAGAATGTTTAGTTGAAAAAAACTTAACCCTTGCGGTTGCGGAATCTTGTACGGGCGGAATGCTTGCGCAACAATGTACTTCGATTGAAGGTAGCTCTAGGTGGTTGGAATGTGGATTTGTGACCTATAGTAATGCCTCTAAAATTCGCTTGTTAAGTGTAGAAGCTAATGTTCTAAATGAATATGGAGCGGTAAGTCCTCAGATTGCAGAACAAATGGCTATTGGGGCTCTTGAGCATAGTAATGCTGATATTAGTGCTTCTATAACTGGAATCGCGGGCCCTGGTGGTGGTAGCGAAGTAAAACCGGTAGGTACTGTGTACATTGCAACCGCGGTTAAGAATCAAGCAGCCCATGCAATACTTCATACATTTCAGGGCGATAGGCACGCTATCCGTGAGCAATCGACACTAACTGCAATAGAACACCTTATAGAGAGAGTACATGGCTAAAAAGCGCTTATTTTTTGGCCTATTGCCTGACCAAGAGGTCCATTCTCAGTTGGTGGATTTATCTAGGTCATTTCCTATTATAAAAGGAGTGAAACCTGTACCTAACAATAATCTGCATATTACTTTGCAATTTTTAGGTGATTTAGAAGCAAGTGAACGTAAGTGTTTGGAAAAGAAGATGGCGCAAACGTTTGTGCAAACATTTTCATTGCGTTTAGATCTTTACGGTTATTTTAAGCTTTCGCAAACTTTATGGCTTGGATGTTCTTCCTATCCTAGAGAATTAACTAGACTGACTAACCATCTAAAATCTATAGCAGAAAATTGTGGTGTAAATACAGATGAACGTATTTATAAACCACATGTGACTTTGTTTAAGAACATGCCTAAGGCAGATTTTCCTGATATACCTTTTACCATTACTTGGCGGGCAACTGAATTTCACTTACTGGAATCCGTTACAGATGAAAATATAACTCGATATAATTCACTTGCAACATACTCGTTCTTAAAAGAAGAATAATGTAAACAAATAAATTTAGATGTCATAGCAAGTGTTTTTGCACTTCGGATGTGCCAAGATAATCAAACTAATGTTCAAACATTAGCAACAAATCTATATTCAAGAATAGGCCGTAACATAGGCCATAAACGTTAGAGGTAGTACCAGTGGACGAGAATCGTAAAAAAGCGCTAGTGGCCGCACTTGGTCAAATTGAAAGACAATTTGGTAAAGGTGCAGTAATGCGCTTGGGTGATTCTACTGCTGCACGTGATATTGAAGTTGTATCCACGGGCTCTCTAGCTTTAGACGTTGCTCTGGGAATTGGTGGCTTGCCTAAAGGGCGTGTAGTAGAAATTTATGGGCCAGAATCATCAGGTAAAACAACGTTAACGTTGCAGGCTATAGCTGAATGTCAAAAGAATGGTGGCACTGCAGCCTTTGTTGATGCGGAACATGCTTTAGACCCAAGTTATGCTGAAAAAATTGGTGTAAATGTAGATGATCTTCTAGTTTCTCAACCGGATACTGGTGAACAGGCACTAGAAATTACCGATATGTTGGTTCGTTCTGGTGCAGTAGATATTGTAGTAGTGGATTCGGTTGCTGCATTAACTCCGCGAGCTGAAATTGAAGGTGATATGGGTGACTCACATATGGGCTTGCAGGCGCGTTTGATGTCGCAAGCATTGCGTAAACTCACTGGTAATATTAAACGCTCCAACACCATGGTGATTTTCATTAACCAAATTCGCATGAAGATCGGTGTTATGTTTGGGAGCCCGGAAACTACCACAGGTGGTAACGCGTTGAAATTTTACGCTTCAGTGCGTTTAGATATTCGTAGAATTGGTGCGATTAAAAAAGGTGATGAAATTCTTGGTAACGAAACTCGTGTGAAGGTTGTGAAAAATAAACTGGCACCTCCTTTCAAGAAAGCTGAATTTGAAATTCTTTATGGTGAAGGTATTTCTAGATTGGGTGAGTTGATTGATATGGGTGTTGAATATGACATGGTAAATAAAGCAGGATCTTGGTATAGCTATAACGAAGAGCGTATAGGGCAAGGCAAAGAGAATGCGCGTGCATATTTGCTTGAAAATCCTGAAATGGCGAATGAAATTGACCAAAGATTACGTGCACAATTATTACCAAGTGATGATAACTTAAATCAAGATGTAGAAGCAGACGATACCGCAGCAGAGGAGGAAGCGACTGAAGCCTGATTCTAATAAGCAAGCAAATAAGCCAGCACGATCCGTACGTAATTCTGCACTTGGAATTCTAGCTAGGCGTGAGCACACACGCCTAGAGCTGACTCGGAAACTTAAAGCCAAAGATTTTACGGATAGTGAAATCGAAGAACAGATGGAAGTTCTTATCCAGGACGGTTTGCAAAGTGATGAGCGATATGCAGAAAGCTATGTGAATATGCGCCGCAAACGTGGATATGGTCCTCTCAAAATTAAGCAAGAGCTTCAACAACGTGGAGTTTCTTCAGATCTAGTTGATATATTTGTCGAGTTTAACGATACAATCTGGTTAGACACGGCATGCCAGGCCTATGAAAAAAAATTTGGCGGTAAGCTGCTAGATACTGTAAATGAGCGTGCCAAACGTATGCGTTTCCTTCAGTCCCGTGGCTTTACTGGTGATATAATCCAAAAAACATTCAGTACATTCGGATCATAAAATCATTTTGAGACGCTATTGATGGCGTCCAGTGTAGTCAATATGGAACTTAGCTCAGAACTTCGCAGTGCATTTTTAAATTATTTTAAAGAAAACGGTCACGAAATTGTGCCGTCTAGTCCACTTGTGCCCGGAAATGATCCTACCTTGTTATTCACCAATGCTGGAATGGTGCAATTCAAAGAAGTATTTCTTGGTAAAGAAGTGCTCAATTATAGCCGTGCAACCTCAAGTCAGCGCTGTGTACGTGCAGGCGGCAAACATAATGATTTAGAGAACGTTGGTTATACCGCAAGGCATCACACCTTCTTCGAAATGTTGGGTAATTTTAGTTTTGGGGATTATTTTAAATCTGAAGCAATTCACTACGCTTGGGATTTTCTAACCAAAGTGGTTGGCTTGCCGGAAGAAAAATTATGGGTAACGGTTTTTGAAGAAGATGACGAAGCTGCAGAGATTTGGCTAAACGAAATAAAAGTGGATCCCAATAAGTTAGCACGTATCGGAGCCAAAGATAATTTTTGGTCGATGGGCGATACCGGTCCTTGCGGTCCGTGTACGGAAATATTTTATGACCATGGAGATAAAATACCAGGCGGCCCGCCAGGAACACCTGAAGAAGATGGTGATCGCTACGTAGAAATTTGGAACCTGGTGTTCATGCAATATGATCGTGATAAAAAAGGTAACTTAAACCCACTACCAAAACCTTCAGTGGACACTGGCATGGGTTTGGAGAGACTTGCAGCTATCTTGCAAGGTGTTACGAATAATTATGATACTGATCTTTTTGCTGGAATTATTAAAACTACTGCTGAAATTGCAAAAGTAAAAGATACTTCAATGCCATCGTTACGTGTTATTGCGGACCATATACGTTCATGTAGTTTTATGATTATCGATGGCGTGATTCCTTCTAATGAAGGTCGTGGTTACGTGCTGCGGCGCATTATTCGACGTGCGGCACGGCATGGAAACAAGTTGGGAATAACCGAGCCCTTTTTTTATAAACTAGTTCAACCACTAGTGGATAACATGGGTTCTGCGTATGCGGAACTGCCAGAGGCACAACAGCGGATAGAGAAAGTATTAGCAACAGAAGAACAGCGATTTAATGAAACACTTCATCAAGGCATGCGTATTTTGCAGGATGATATAAAAAGTTTAACAGGTGACACAATTTCAGGTGAAACCGTATTTAAACTTTATGATACGTATGGGTTTCCGGCGGATTTAACCGCTGATGTAGCTCGTGAGAAAAATTTAAAAATTGATGAAAGTGGTTTTCAAAAGCAAATGAAAGCGCAACGTGAGCGTGGACGTCAAGCCAGTCGTTTTGATGTGGATTATGATGCATCTATTGCTGTACTCACTAATTCAGAGTTTACTGGATACGAACACATTGAAGATCAAGGCATCGTAAAAGAGATCTTTGTTAATAATGAAAGTGTAGAGGCTATTAATGAGGGAGAATTTGGGCTTGTCATTCTTGATCAAACGCCTTTCTATGCAGAATCAGGTGGCCAAGTAGGTGATCAAGGATTGTTAAAAATTAAACAAGCCGCATTTGAAGTGATTGACACACAAAAACAGGGTAATGCACATGCGCATATCGGCAAGCAATTATCGGGGGCATTAAACGTAGGTGATAAAGTTAATGCACTGGCTGATGCAGTGCATCGACAAGCAACCGTTTTAAATCATTCTGCGACCCATTTAATGCATGCTGCTTTGCGAGAAATTTTAGGCACACACGTTCAGCAAAAAGGCTCGCTAGTTGCACCGGATCGTTTGCGTTTTGATTTCTCTCATGATGCAGCGATAAGTGATCAAGACTTACAAAAAATTGAAGACATTGTTAATCATCAAATTCGCCTGAACACAATAGCGACTGCAAACACCATGTCAAAAGACAAAGCGCTCGAAGCTGGAGCGATGGCATTGTTTGGAGAAAAATACGGGGATGAGGTGCGTGTACTTTCAATTGGTGAGTTTTCAGTTGAACTGTGTGGTGGAGTACATGTGAACCGTGCAGGTGATATTGGAATATTTAAAATAATTTCTGAAACAGGAATTGCTTCTGGCGTTCGTCGTATTGAAGCGGTAACTGGTGAAGGCGCACTGCAATGGATTAAAGACAATGAAAATCAGTTAGCAAATATTGCCGATGCGGTTAAAGCATCCAAAACAGATGCTCGAGATAAAGTCGTACAACTTGTTGAGCGTAACCGAGCTCTTGAAAAAGAACTCAATCAGTTGAAAGGGAAGTTGGCCACTCAAACGGGTAGCGATTTAGCGTCGTCTGCAATTGAAATCGATGGCATGAAAGTTTTAGCACATAAAATTGAAGGAGCTGATCCTAAGTCTTTGCGAGATACCTTAGATCAACTAAAAAATAAGCTAGGAAGTGCGGCAATTGTTTTAGGCACTAGCAATGGCGATAAAGTAAGTTTAATAGCTGGAGTAACCAAAGATCAGACTAGCCGTATCAAAGCGGGTGATCTAGTTAATGCAGTGGCGGTACAAGTTGGTGGTAAGGGTGGTGGACGTCCTGATATGGCGCAAGCTGGCGGCACGGATCCTGCGGCACTCGATGCAGCGCTTCAATCTGTACCAGATTGGATACGTGCAAACTTATAGTTCTATAATTTACGGTCTTAATAGTGGTAAATCTCTAGTAAATTCCTGGCCTGATCATTAGAATCTACTCGCATTGCTTCTTGGCATCTAATTCAAATATTCAAATACCTAATATAATTTATTAAGAGATAGTAATTTTGGCGCTTATCGTACAAAAATATGGCGGGACTTCAGTAGGCACAGTTGAGCGTATCGAAGCCGTGGCTGAAAAAATTATTGCTACAAAGAACCAAGGCAACCAAGTTGTAGTAGTGGTATCTGCTATGAGTGGTGAAACCAATCGTTTACTTGGTTTAGCGGAAGAGGTTCAGGAAACTAAAACACCTGCTGGCCGTGAATTAGATGTATTAGTGTCGACTGGAGAACAGGTGACCATCGCATTGTTATCTATGGCATTACAAAAAAGAAATTGCGATGCAGTGTCTTGCACTGGCGGGCAATTAAACATTCTTACCGATAATAAATTTAACAAAGCACGCATTCAGGATATTGATGGTGAGCGCCTAAAGAAATTACTGGATGATGGCAATGTTGTCGTAGTTGCAGGATTTCAAGGTGTAGATTGTGATGGCAATATTACAACATTAGGCCGAGGTGGTTCTGATACCACAGCAGTGGCGTTAGCAGCTGCTGCGAAAGCAGATGAGTGTCAAATCTATACTGATGTAGATGGTGTTTACACTACTGATCCAAGAGTAGAACCCAATGCACGGCGTTTATCACGCATTACATTTGAAGAAATGTTAGAAATGGCCAGCTTAGGCTCAAAAGTTTTACAAATTCGTGCAGTAGAATTTGCTGGTAAATATGATGTGCCACTTAGAGTTCTATCATCATTTAAAGAAGGTCCAGGCACTTTAATAACCTATGAGGATGACAGCATGGAAGATCCATTAATCTCAGGTATTGCATTTAATCGAGATGAGGCTCAATTGACTATAAAAGATGTGCCCGATCAACCGGGTGTGGCCGCCCATATTTTGGGTCCAATATCGGCTGAAAACATCGAGGTTGACATGATTGTGCAAAATATAGGCAGAAAAGATACCGCTGATTTCACCTTCACAGTACATCGAAATGACTATGATAAAGCACTGAAAATCCTTGAAAATACTGCAAAAATACTGGGTGGAGGGCGCATTGGTGGAGACCCAAATATTGTAAAATTATCATTAGTTGGTGTAGGGATGAGGTCTCACGCGGGAATTGCGAGTAGAATGTTCAAAGCACTAGCTGATGAGAAGATAAATATCCTTATGATATCGACCTCGGAAATTAAGATTTCGGTCGTAATAGAGGAGAAGTATCTAGAACTTGGTGTAAGAACATTGCATGAAGCATTTGAATTAGATCAGGCGACGGAGGAAAAACACTAAACAGTAAGTGTGGGAAGAATAACAAAACAGCTTTGGTAGGAGAGAAACCATAGGAGTGACGGTTAACAGGAAATGTTGATTGTTGCATTGGTTAATTAAATAAAAATAATAAACGTATAAAAACGGACTATCTAGGAGATACGGGAATGCTGATTTTGACCAGGAGAGTTGGTGAAACATTGATGATCGGAGACGATGTTACGGTCACTGTGCTAGGAGTTAAAGGTAACCAAGTACGTATTGGGGTAAATGCCCCGCGTGATATTGCGGTGCATCGCGAAGAAATTTACGAACGTATCAAGCGCGAAAAAGCTAATGCAAATGAATCAACAGGCTAGCAACTAGGTCATTTGCGTTAAACACTTCTAAAAATCATATGGGCTGTCGGTGATTACATCATCGATGCTATAACTTCTATTCGTTTTAATAAATGATTTGTTAAATCATTTCGAATTATTTTTCGGTTGCTTTACTAATAACTTCCATAATCCATAAATAAATCGCTAAGAAAATAAACATTGAGCCAAATAGAATTAAAACCCATGCGATGACGTGAATATTGCTCAAGGGTAGGAATAATATTCCGATGCCGATAGCTATTTGTGCGATTCCGAATAGGAGAGTTTGGAGTGGTGTGAGGTTGAGCATGTGTGAATCTTACACGGAGAGATTGATTCGAGTCATTCATGACTCTCACATTCGCTACGCTCATGCGTTGCTAATGCAACGTCCAAATCGGTTATCCTGCCGATTTGTCGAACTCCAAACAGTTCGAATGACTTACCAAACATACCAATATTAAAATGCCCCAATAAAGGGGCATTTTAATATTGGCGCGCCCGGAGAGATTCGAACTCCCGACCGCTCGGTTCGTAGCCGAGTACTCTATCCAGCTGAGCTACGGGCGCAATTATGAAGCCGGCGATTATAACGAATAACCCGATTGGAATTACATATATTATTAGGTATTCGATATACTCTCGTTTCGAATTCGGAGAGGTGCCAGAGTGGTCGATTGGGGCTCCCTGCTAAGGAGTTGTACGGGTGACCGTACCGAGGGTTCGAATCCCTCCCTCTCCGCCATTACTATTTAAATCAACCTTGCCACCTCTGTTTGGTATGCCGCTAAATACCTATAGTATCGCTTCGCGATGGTTACTTTGCGCATAATACCCATGCGCGCGTGTCCTCTTCGCTATTACTATTTAAATTAGTTCTTACTATTCCTATTTCAGCGTCAGCAAAGTCGATTTCACACTCATAATATCCGGCTTTATCCGTTAAACGGCAATGATTTGCCGCATTTATGGCTATTAAGTCCATAATTTTAGTCGCTTTAAACCATTATTAGTTGTCCACAAAGGTCATTCAGCGTTCACTACGGGCAATTGGAAAAATAGGTTACAGAATAGATAGTTATAAAAGAATGCTAATTAAGATTAAAGATTCATCCAGTATTAGAGATTGCGATGTAACAGACGAGAATATTTATTCAACAAGGCGTCAATTCATCAAGACTTCTGCAAAGTATGCTGTAACGGGTGCACTGGGCAGCTACGGGATGTTGCCTATTATTTCGCCTACTAATGCTGTGGCTTCCATTGATTTTTCATCCGTTAAGCAAACCTCGTATAATGTAAAAGATAGTCTCACTTCGCATAATTCCGTTACTTCTTACAATAACTTTTATGAGTTGGGTTCTGGTAAAAAAGATCCCAAGTTAAATGCCCATTTGTTGAAAACAAAACCCTGGAGTATCACAGTTGAAGGACACTGCAATAAACCGGGCACCTATGCACTGGAAGATTTTATTAGTCCGCAGGTATTAGAAGAACGAATTTACAGATTACGATGTGTTGAGGCTTGGTCAATGGTAATCCCATGGGTTGGTATTGAAGTGAATAAGGTGTTGAAGAGGTTCGAACCTAATTCAAATGCAAAATTTGTAGAGTTTGAAAGTATTTATGATCCGGAAAATCTTCCGGGTCAACAACGAAGAGTGTTGCAGTGGCCATATACAGAAGGGTTGCGCATAGATGAGGCGATGCATCCGTTAACTATTTTTGCAGTCGGCTTGTATGGAAAGGAACTGCCGAATCAAAATGGTGCGCCATTGCGTTTAGTGGTGCCATGGAAATATGGATTTAAAAGTATTAAATCCGTAGTAAAGATTCGTTTTATTGATTCACAGGCTAAAAGTGCATGGAATTTATCCGCACCAAGTGAATATGGTTTTTATTCTAATGTGAATCCAAGTGTGGATCATCCTCGATGGAGTCAGAAAAAAGAAAGACGTATAGGCGACTTTTTAAAACGAAAAACCATGCCGTTTAATGGTTATGCCGATCAAGTATCACAACTCTATCAAGGGATGGACCTTAAGAAAGATTTCTAAGTTTTTAATACAGTCTATTTACTGTTTCTATTTGTTTCTAGATCTTATAAGTGTGTTCAGCACTTGCCGGCAAGTTTATTAATCAAATACTCCATATTTTTCATGCACATATACGGTAACAACCTTACTTCTAGTTGGTTGAATACTCGGTATTTATAAGAGTATGCTCAAAAAATAAGCTTAACGATTACATGTTTATTATTTTGCCTATTTTCTATGTGTGGCTAATAAAAATAATAAAAACACAATTAGCGGAAACAAATGTTCGGACAATATTTCAATATTGATGAGTCGGTTTTTTCGATTGCACCCAATCCAAAATACTTATTTTTAAGTAAGCAACACGAAGAAGCCTTAGCGCATCTAATCTATGGCGTAACCCGTAAAGGGGGTTTCGTATGCCTAACGGGTGATATTGGCACAGGCAAAACAACAATCTGTCGCTGTATGTTTGAGCAACTGCCTGAAAATACAGATATAGCTTTTGTTATTAACCCTAAATTTTCACCAATGGAGTTATTGGCTTCCATATGTGATGAGTTGCATATAGGTTATTCGCCTTTTCAGCCTAGTATAAGAGAGTATGTAAAGAAGCTTAATACTTATTTGGTTGAGGCGCATAGCAGAGGTAGAAATACAGCATTGGTTATTGATGAGGCTCAAAATTTAAGTATTGAAGCACTGGAGCATGTTCGTGCACTCACAAATTTAGAAACTAATGAGCAAAAATTATTGCAAATAATTTTAATAGGCCAGCCCGAGCTAAAAACCTTGCTTGCAAAACCTGAGCTTGAGCAGGTAAATCAAAGAATTACTGCGCGTTTTCATATCGGCCCGTTAAGTTTGAATGAATCGAATCATTATATTAATCACCGCTTATTGGTAGCTGGAGCAAAGGAAAAAATCTTCAGCGCTGCGAATATCAAACAAATCTATCGACTTTCAAAAGGTGTGCCGCGTCGTATTAACATCTTGTGTGATCGTGTTTTATTGGTTGCATACACAATACGTAAAAGTAAAATTTCTTCACAAATAATTACACAATCTGCGGAAGAAGTGTTCGGTGATGTGCCGGTATATAGCAATTTATTCCCTAAAGCATTGGCCGCAAGTATTTTTGTTGTGTTGATTTCTGCTCTTGGGGTATTTGCATTCCAAAATTATATGATTGATTCGCCAGCAATTCAGAGTTCATTGGCTGTTTTTTCCGAGAATAAAATAGCATTGACTCCCGATGCCGATGAGGTGAAAACTTTTATTGGAGATGTAACTGAGGTTGTCAAAGCAGAGGTTAAGTCTGCTGAAGTTTCTGAGGTTAATTTTGCTTCTACCATAAAAGCAGAGAAACTAATTATAAACCAGAAAGAGATAAATGAGAGAAAAGCAAACTATGTAACAAAAAACATAGCAAAAAGTGAGCCAATTAAGGTAAATGTTAGTGCGCCTGTAAAAGATGTGGTTAAAGAAGTAAAAAAATCAACATTAGAAAATAATGCGCCAAAACTTGTTAGTAATGAAAAAGTATTACAGTTCACTGGTTATGGAAAAGCGTATCAGCAACTATTTAGGTTGTGGGCAGTTGATTATTCTTCCACAGAAGTAAGTCCATGTGAGCATGCGTTTAATAATCAATTGCACTGTTATCAGAGTAAAGGCTCCATAAAAAATATAATTGGTTTAAATCGGCCAGTGTTGCTTAAAAGTAAGTCTGAACTATATGAGCCGAGCTATATGGTGGTGGTATCTATAGAAGGTGACTATGCAATTGTAAGTGAAAAAGGGGATTATCAGCTTGTTGCTATTTCTGACATTGAAGCAAATTGGAGTGGTGAATTTGAAATGCTATGGAGACCATTAAGAGCCGGGGTTTCCTATATTAAACCAGGGCAAAAAGGAAAAGCAGTTGCGTTATTAGATCAAAAGCTTGCCAAACTGCAAGGACGTAAGTCATTAACTTCTCACCCTTTTGTTTATTCGGAAGACTTAGTAAATCAAGTGAGAGCTTTTCAAATAGCCAATAAGTTGCCTTCCGATGGTGTAGTGGGGCCTATTACTCAAATGTATTTCAATAATAAAAATATAGATACACCTTACTTAATTAAATAATATCGGTCATACATATGTCATTCATACTGGAATCAATTAAACAAGCAGAAAGAGAGCGCAAGCTTGGCCAGCAGCAAGCGCCTGCTATATCGATTGAATACACCGCTGCTCATATTGATGATATTGAAAATAATAAACTGCACTGGGTGTTATTGACATTGGGGTTAATAATTTCAGCAACTCTCGTTTGGTGGGTTACAAATTATTTCACCAACAAAGATCGTCGATATATAGAAGAGCTGTCTATGAATGATGTCAGTAGCGAAATTAAAATTGAAGCTAAGACTCCATCAATTATCGGCGAAAATGTCGCTAAACACAGCATTGCTATGGTTCCAATAAAGAACTTGCATAAATCTAATTTAAAGTCCGTTAGGCTAATAACTGAAGATGAGCCTCCTGTAACACCATCTGTTGTGCAAAAAGTTGAATCAAATGAAAAAGAAGCTAGTAAAAAACCAAGTGCTAATGTTCTTGTAAATTTTCAACCCAAACCAAAACCAGCTTTAGAAAAAGAAATTAGTACTGTAGTAAATAAAATTAACGATTATTCTGGTAAGCAAGAACTGGTGGATATTTATTCTGACTTGGCAGCATTGCCAAGAGAAGAAACGATTTCAAATAAACCAAATAAACCAAATAAACCAAAGAAAATTATTGATCAAACGGCAGAAGAATTCGTGCTAATTGAAACTGCTAGCTATGTGACTCCATCTAAGGCGATTGCATTTGAAAGTAATCCATCAGAACTACATCCACCTAAATTAAGTGCAGTAGAAGAATTTAAGCAACCCGAAGAGTCAGTTTATTCAAAACAACATAGGCAAGCCGTTAGAAGTGGTGTGCCTAGCTTTGGTGAATTGCCATATGATGTGCAGGAGAAAGTTCCCGATTTTAATGTTTCTGTGCATATGTTTCATGCTGATCCGGTACAACGACGAATACGTATAAATGGACAGATGTATACGGAAGGTAAAAGCCTGCAACAAGATTTGGCATTGATTGAAATTACGCGTTATGGGGCTGTATTTGATTATCAAGGCCATTTATTTCGCTATAATGTGCGCTAAACTGTACTTCATAAATGCTTGTACGGTTGTTTAAACGATTAAATTCAATGCCTTAGGCTGAAATACCGCCTTTTATACAAGTATTTTTAATTTTGTGTCATCACGATTATGATTCCATAGTCGAGAATAATAATAATCCTGAAATATCAGGGTAATAGCGTCTTTTCTTCATAAACCTTATTTGGTTAATTTAGGCTCAAGTATATAAAGTATGTCTAGTACTGCCGTAACGCTGTCCAACGAGGACATAGCAGATTATTTGCAACGTGGCGAAAAACTACGTGAATCTGACCTATCCAAAATAAAACGCATGCAAGAAGAAACTCCTGATGTTTCTTTTGTGTCTATGTTGAATAGGCTGGGTGCGGTAAGTGATAAAGATATTGCGGAAGCACTTGGAAACTTACTTGCATTGCCCATCGTTGGACGTGATGAGTATCCAACTGAAGAAGTGTTGAATGGTGCTATTTCATTTCGGTTTCTCAAAGAAAGTTCTTCCATTCCACTTGAACTGCAAGAAGATAAAGTTGTGTTAGCCATGGCAGATCCTCTTGATCAGCATGTTGTAGATGCGGTTCGCATTGCAACAGGTAAAACTGTTGAAGTTCGTATAGGTACACTTTCTGATATTGATGAAGCTATCAATCAAATATCAGGTCTTGATTCCAGTAAAATGGATCAAATAGTTGATGCAGTTAATGTTGATGAAATTTCAGATGATGAGTTGGATCACTTAAAAGATTTAGCTAGCGAAGCTCCAGTTATACGATTAGTGAATTTAATTATTCAGCGTGCTGCAGAACAAGGTGCTTCGGATATTCACATTGAGCCGTTTGAGGGTAACTTAAAAGTTCGTTATCGAATTGACGGAGTATTACAAGAGGTTGAATCTCCGCCGCGTCAGTTTGCAGCTGCCATTATCTCTAGAATAAAAATCATGGCTAAGTTGAATATAGCAGAACGACGTCTGCCACAAGATGGAAGGATTCGTAACCGTATTCAAGGTCGTGAATATGATATGCGAATTTCTACTGTGCCAACCATGCATGGTGAAAGTGTCGTAATGAGATTGTTAAATCAAGAATCTGTAGTGTTAGATTTTAAAGCACTTGGTTTTCAACAAGCAGAGCATGATAAATTTATTAGCGCATTGCGACAGCCGCATGGCATGATTTTACTTACCGGTCCAACGGGTAGTGGTAAGACAACAACCTTATATACAGCGCTAAGTTTATTAAACGAGCCGCATCGTAAAATTATTACCGTAGAAGATCCGGTTGAGTATCAACTTGAAGGTATTAACCAAATACAAGCTAAAGCCAGTATAGGATTAACCTTTGCGAATGCTTTGCGATCTATTGTACGGCAAGATCCAGATGTAATTATGGTCGGTGAAATGCGCGATTTGGAAACTGCAGAGATTTGTGTGCAATCTGCATTAACTGGGCACCTTGTATTATCCACTTTACATACTAATGATTCTGTAAGCAGTGTTACGCGTTTAATGGAAATGGGTGTAGAGGATTATTTATTAACCTCAACATTAAATGCTGTGATTGCTCAACGTTTGGTGCGCGTTTTATGTGATGAATGCAAAACGAAAACAGAAATACCAAATAAGATTAAAGAAGAGTTAGGTTCTAATGCTTCTTTTGATTATATGTACGTTCCAGAAGGTTGCGAATCTTGTCATCATACTGGGTATGGCGGAAGAATTTCTATTATTGAGATGTTGCTCGTAACCGACGAGATCAGAAAATTAATATTAGAACATGCCGATGCTTCAACCTTGGCGGCCGCTGCTACGCAGCAAGGTATGCAGACGATGTATCAAGATGGATTGCAAAAAGTTGCCCAAGGGATAACTTCTTTGGAAGAAATTTTGCGTGTTACTCAAGACTCATAGTATGGATGCTTAGTTAATTATGCCTATGTTTGAATATAAGGCGACGACTCCTGAGGGGAAGGTGTTAGAGGGTCAGCGCGAAGAATTAGATCATCCTGCAATGATTAATTGGTTGCAATCTTCTGGGTATATTCCAATTTACGCGAAAGAAGCAAAATCATCTTCAAGCCATTCACTTAAAAATGCTTTTTCGCTAACAAAAAAATCAATTAACTCAAATCAACTGTTGGCCTTTACTGAACAGTTGGCCACATTAGTTAAGGCTAAGCTTCCAGTTGATCACGCATTGCGTATATTTAGAGATTTATCGGAACATGAGAATGTTAGGGATATGTCGGCTTCATTATTGGAAGACGTGGAAGCGGGTAATGACTTGTCTAGTGCACTGGAAAAACAAAAAACCATTTTCAGTCCCTATTATATCAACATGGTGCGCGCCTCTGAGGCTAGTGGTAATTTAGAAATTGGACTCACTCGTATGCACGAGTATTTAGAAAGCGCTAAAACCATGCGCGATAAATTAATCTCATCACTAATTTATCCTATGATTCTAATCGTTGTAGCGATGGCATCTATATTGGTAATTATGACGTTTGTAGTGCCGAAGATAACTGAGTTGTTTGAGGGAAGTGAGGAGCTTCTCCCGGTAGCGACAAAAATGGTTATAAGTGTGTCCAATTTCGTTAGTAGTTATTGGTGGTTGTTGCTAGTGGTTTTAATTCTATCTGGGTTTTTAATTCGATATTTGTTTACTTCGCCGAGTTATCGAAAATTTTGGGATGCGAAGTTTGTAAGGTTGCCAGTATTTGGTGATTTGTTGGTAAAACATGAGACTGCAAAATTTACCAGCAGCTTGGGTAGTTTGTTGTCCAATGGTGTGCCAGTGTTATCTGCGTTGCCCATAGCGAAAGCTAATCTTACTAATAGTTTGTTTCTCGACAATATAAGTAAAGCGATGGAGCAATTTAAAGAAGGTAAAAGTCTTTTTCATACCTTAAGCATGGCGAAGTTGTTTCCGTCGCTAGCATTACAAATGATAAAGGTTGGCGAAGAAACAGGTGAGTTGGATAATATGCTGAAACGTGTTTCTGAAATTTATGAAAAAGAAACTGCCAATGCCATGCAAAGGATGGTGAACTTATTTGAACCAGCAATAATAATTTTATTAGGAGTTGTTATCGGCGGAATTATTGTTTCGATATTACTTGGGATGGTAAGTATTAATGATTTGGCTTCATAACGAATATAGATAAATTAGAAGAGAGTACGTATGTATAAAAAAGAATGTAATGTTTCAAAATCTAGAGTTAAGGGTTTTACTCTAATAGAATTACTAGTTGTGGTTGCCATTCTTGCTTTATTGGCAGGTATTGTGGGTCCGCAAGTTATGAAACGCTTAGGCGATTCAAAATCCAAGGCGGCGAAAATACAAATTGAAGAATTATCGACAGCTTTAGAAATGTATAAGATTGATACCAATCGCTATCCTACTACAGAGCAAACACTAGATGCTTTAGTGCAACAACCTGCTGGGGTGGATGGTTGGAATGGCCCATACCTGCGCAAGAAGTTTGTACCGCAGGATCCATGGAAGCAAAACTATAATTATCGATTTCCAGGTAGAAATGCAGAATATGAAATATTTAGTTTAGGTGCAGATGGTGCAGAGGGTGGGGAAAAAGAAAATCAAGATGTGTTGAGTTGGAATTAAACATTTAATAAATTAACAATGCTTTGTTCAAATACATCAAGCCCACGAGATAGCGCATTTGGATTCACACTGATTGAGTTGCTGATTACATTAGTTATAGCGATCTCCATCACAGCACTTTCCGCTACTGCATACAGTCGTCTTTCATCTAGCGCTGCTTTGAAGGCCACATCTCAGGATATTCTGGTTACTTTGCGACGCGCGAGAATTTCTGCAATTGCAAAAAGTGAAGAGGTTGCTTTTTCAATTGATAATGAGAAACGAATCTATTGGGTAGTGGGGAGTCAAAGGCAACGATTGATAGATTCATCGCTCGATTTGCAAATATTTTCAGCTAAAGGCTTAAGTGCAAATAAAAATATTTCACAAATTCGTTTTGCGCCAGATGGTAGTTCATCGGGAGGAGAAATAAAAATTTCCAATGGTAAAAAAATGTATAGCATTGTAGTGGAGTGGCTGTCAGGGAAAGTAGAAATAAGATGAGTCGCATTAGCCATGATCTTGTGCGTGAAACAAAATATAGAAGAGAAGGTGGATTTACACTATTAGAAACCTTGGTGGCGTTGTCGGTTTTGGCAATTTCACTTGGTGTAGTTTATCAAGTATTTTCTTCTGCATTGCAGAGTTCTACGTTAGCCGATGATTATGCACAGGCAAGCATGTATGCGGATTCACATCTGGCTGAAATTGGTAAAAAAGTTCATTTATTACCTGGCGTTACTGAAGGTGCATACAACAAACGATATCGTTGGAAGTTAGAAGTACAACCATTAGATGGTTCCAGTTCTCGTTCGATAGTAGAAACAGTAAAGCGTTATCAAGTAGTTCTAAATATCTATTGGCAGGCAAGAAGAGGCCAACGTTCAATTCGTGCAACAACTTTTAGATTGGCGAGCGCTTGAAGATGAAAGCCTGCAAACAATCATACGTTCCACGCCTTTGTGTTGCTCGTCAATCTGGTTTAACCCTTATCGAATTGCTAATTTCTTTAGTCATTATTTCAATAGTAGTGACCTTATGTGCTAATGGCTTTACTTTTGGAAGTCGTGTTTGGGCTAAAGTTGACGACCATCAAGATAACTTAGAGGAAGTTGTAAGTTCACAACGATTTTTACGAAAAGTACTAAGTGAAGCTGTTTTTTATCCTATTGAAGAGGATGAAACAAAAGACAATTACTTTGATGGAAATCCTGAGAAAATGATATTTCTAGCGCCATCCCCACAATACGGCCTAGATGATTATCTTTATATTTATGAAATATTTAAGCAAAAAAAGAATGGCGCATATAATTTAAGTGTGCGTTATTTGCCTGCAAATACTTATTTCTCTGGTAAGGCGCGCGCAGCAGAACGAGATGTAAAATTAATTAAAAACGTAAAGAATATAAAATTTGAATATTATGGTCTAAACCAACGAACAGGTGCTTTAAGTTGGTACAACAATTGGTTGAACCAAAGTGCTTTACCTTCACGTGTATCAATAACAGTAGAGTCATTTGAAGATGCTGTGTCTTGGCCGCCTTTAATTGTTGAAACTAGATATGGTAGTTATATCTTACCCTAAGCGGAACATATGAAATCGATACATAAAACTCATTCCAAAGGTTTTGCTTTAATCACTGTATTGTGGATTACGGCATTCTTAACTGTAATTGCGGGTTCAGTGTCTTATCAGGCGCGTGCGAGCTTGAGTTTAGCGACGAATGTAGTAGCAGGTTTCAAAACCAAACATGCAGCAGAAGGGACATTGTTGTTAACGATTGATACTTTAATTAAACGAGATGCATTGCAAGGATTTCACTTAAAAAACCCGAATTTTAATTACGAATTAGATGATATAGCAGTTTATGTGGAGGTTGCTGATGAATCGGGGAAAATCGATCTCAACTTAGCATCAGTTGATTTAATAAGGTCACTTTTTGTAACTGTTGGTGTTGATGAAAAAGTTGGTTCATCTATCGCAGATGCAATTGCAGATTGGCGTGATCAAGATAATTTAAAAAGAGTGGATGGTGCGGAAGATCAGGATTATGCAGCAAATGGTTTGCTGTATGAGGCTAAAGATGATGAATTTGATAGTATTGATGAATTGTCACTTGTATTGGGAGTGACTCCCGAAATATTCGCTAGAGTTAAACCTTACGTAACCGTCTTTGCTCAAGATATTGGAGTGAATACAAATTTAGCATCCGATGTGGTTAAAAAGGCAGTGCAAGATATTATAGGCACAAGTAACAGTGAAGAAACCTCTAGTGATTACATTTCTTCTACAGGCGGTCTCATTTATACTCTGCGTGCCAAAGCTACCGGTCCAAGTGGTTTGTCTACTGTAATTACGAGTATTGTGCGATTGCAAAGAGGTAATACGTTTGAGCCTTTTGCTATATTAGGCTGGAAGCAGAGTTAAAAATCCTCTAATTGTTGCTGATACACTACATGGAAGTTTAAAAAAGAATAATTAAAGGAACCGTTGCTATTTCTTCTTCAATTACACAGTCGTTTAAAGATTTCTTCACTTGGTGGGGTGAGGGATTGTCATTGCTTTTGCCTGGCGAAAAACATTTAGGTCATAGTCGCAGTAAAGATTCACTATTGTTAATAATTGCAAGAGATGAATATCAGGTTTTGGATAGCAGTAGTGTTGAGTTATTACATGCTAAACAAGCCATTACGGCTGATCCTGCTGAATCGCTCAAATATCTTTTTAAAGAAGAGGCAAGCAAAAAAGGTGAATTGGCTTTAGATGTTCATATAAATGAAAGTGAAGTGCTGACTAGGCATATTTCATTGCCGGCTAGTACAGAAGAAAATTTATATGAAGTTATTCAATATGAAATGGATCGTTATACACCTTTTAATAAAGACGATGTCTATTGTGATTATAGAATTGAAGATCGTATTAAAGAAAAAGAGCTTATTAAAGTTTTATTAATTGTTGTCAGAAAAGAAGTACTAAATCCTGTGGTACATGCAATTGAGAGCAGTGGTGTTCATTTACAAAAGATTGATATTGTCGATTCCCAAAATTCTGATAATTCCTTGCATAACGTAAAATTACTACGTTCACATTCTGATTTAGGGAATAGTAAAAAATCATCAATTAATTGGATAGCCGCTGCTGCATTGGGCTTGCTGTTATTAACAGGTGTTACCCCGTTGGTAATAAACTACATGCATATTTCAAAACTTTCTTCTGAGTTAGAGGGGCTTGAGAAAACTGTACAAAAAGTTAAGCAGCTGCAAACAGAATATTCAAAAATGCAGGATCAAGTAGGGTACTTGATAGATGTTAAACATAGAAATCCAAGCATCATTGAATTGCTTAACTTATTAACACAAGCTATTCCTGACCACACTTATGTGCAGAGGCTATCCTTAGAGGGTGGGTTACTCTCTATCCAAGGCTTGTCCGCATCTGCATCAGATTTAATTCCAATTATAGATAAAAGCGGCATGTTTGATGATATTCGATTTGCTGCACCCGTTACACAAAGTGGTGCAGATGGGTTAGAGCGGTATTCTATTACAGCGCAAATAAAGGCAGCCCAGGAATAGATACCATGTCGCAAACACCAGAATCTAAACACAAGTTATATGCAGCAATAGTATTAATTATTGCGATATTAATTTTACTCTTTATCGTTGTGCTTCCATTGTTTGCTCTTTATAGCAGTAGTAAAGAAGAGGTGACATCGCTGCAACATCGATTATTGCAGTACAAAACCATCTCACACAAAACTAGTGGATTATCAAGTAAGCTTGATAAATTACAGCTATTTAATGAAGATCAAGAGTATTATTTCTCAGAAGGGAAAGCAGCTTTAGTATCTGCAGAATTACAAGGGATAATTAAAGAAGTGCTTAATCTACATGGCGCAAAAATTTTAAGCACACAGCCAGTGACTAGCGGTAATCAGGATGAGCGGCAAATAAAGATTTCGGTGCATTGTCGGGCTGATGTAATAAGTTTGCGTAATTTGGTATATGAATTAGAGTCTCATATACCCGTTTTAATTATTGATAAGATAAATGTTGGTAGAGGTTATCGAACTACTTTTAGAGATCAGCAGTCTAAAGGCTCTAATGAGGCACTAGATATACGTTTTGATGTGTCTGGGTTTTTGGCCGCTCAAGAAGCAACACCAAGTAATACAAAGAATGGATTAGATACAGAATTATGAAACTTATATTAAGCACCCTCTGCATTGCACTACTGGCTTTATTTGCCTACCAAGTGATGTCTTATCCTTTGGATGTCGAAAGTGTACGTGGCAAAAGCCTTGATAAAGAGCTAGCAAAGTCTATTGATTATGATTTACCACAATTAGCAGTGTTAAAAAGTATCGATAAATACTCGGAAATTGTGCAACGGCCTTTGTTTGTAAAAGGCAGAGCTGCTGCCGTGAATATACGTTCAGTCACTAAAGCAACAACCGTAGACGCATTAGCGCATTTAATTTTAGTAGGTACCGCAAGTAGTTCAGATGTACAAATAGCGATAGTAGCGGATACAAAAGCTAAACAGATGGAGCGTTTGAAAGTAGGAGAATCGTATAAAGAATGGAATATTGCTGAGGTTTCTTCTAACCATGTAATTTTTCAAAATGAGGAATTAGAGTACAAACTATTTGTGACGCCAATTAAAGGAAGTCAAAAAGAAAAGCAGGCAAAGCTGATTAAGCAGTTAAATAAAAGTAAAATAGAAAAAGCAACGGCAGCGATTAAATCTTACAAGGGTTGGAAAGGAGCCAATAAAAATAAGCAAGGTAAAGATAGTTTAAATACGGATAAACCTAAACAGAAAGTTGCTGGAAAATCTTGGAGCTACCGTAATAAGTCTACGAAAAATAATTCTTATAAAGATAAAGAAACCGGAAGTGCTAAGCCAGCTAATAAACCTGTTAGAAAATCACCTATAAGAATTCCCGGTGAAGAAGAGAAAAATGCAGCTTATTATGAAGCTGAAGATGACAATGAAAGTTCAACTGCATCGAGTAGTCGTGCAAATACAGTTAGAGAAATATCTGCAGAAGATTACTATGATGATGAAGATATCACTGAAGATGAGCTCAAAGCACTAGAAGGTTTGGGTGCTAAAATATTCGATGATTAATAGATAGTTAGTAATAATCTATTCGCAATGCCTAATAAATTAATTGCCGTGCTTTATGTGCGGTATTTGTAACGTATTGATGTATAAAAAAAGCCAATAAAATTATACAAACAACTGCAATAACTACTTGAACTTAAACAGACTTTCATTGACTTGCGCTAGGCCAATGCGTAACGTGTATTCAAATAATTAATACTCACACCGTTCGGCCCCAGACCCCGCCTTATGCATTGGTGTTGTGACACTCTAAACTAAAGAATATGTTTAGAGGATAATAAAATAATAAGAATAAAAAGAATAATTATGGAGGAGGTGCGTGCAGCTTTGCGCGTTCACCATAAGTTACATTACAACTCAATTACTGATGTACATGTTTGGATATAACAAACAGTCTCGGCTACCTGGTTGTAAAACGTAAGGTTACTATGGACACTCAAAAACAATCTAGTTTAATTAAGCTGGCGCATGCAAGTTTTGTTGCGTTGGTGTTTATTATCAGTGGTTGCACCACAACTGCCAACTCACCAAAAGTATCAGATGTTAACGTTGATAATGCTGTCAAAACATCTGCGAAACAAAATGTTGATGTAGAAACAGCTAGAACTGAAGCAAACACACCATCTAAGCCTGAAAAACGTGCTGCAGAAATATATCCTGGTACGGGTACGTTCACAGCAAGACCAAGTGCAGATATATCGTCTAGTAGTACTGAAGGTGATATCACCTTAATGTTTCAAGATGCACCGATCGAAGAAGTTGCCATGACGATACTTGGAGACCTACTGGGTCGTGCTTATGTGGTTGATGAACGTGTTAAAGGTTCAGTAAGTCTTAAAACGGGTCGGCCATTAGCGAGAGATTCGTTAATACCTGTAATGGAAAACATTTTAAAAGCAAACAATGCAGTATTAGCTGAAAATGATGGTGTATTTCAAATTCTTCCTGCAAGTGAAGGGTTGAGTAGTGTAGTGACTCCATCTTATGAATTAGATCGCCAAAAAGGCTATCAAGTCATTGTTGTTCCGCTTCGTTATATCTCAGCAACTGAAATGACAAATGTGTTGCGTTCATTGCAAGGTGAAAATGCAATGATTCAATCCGATGAAAGTCGGAATATTTTGCTGGTTTCAGGCACACAAGCTGAACTAAAAAATATGTTAGATACGGTGGAGATATTTGATGTTGATCAATTCAAAGGGATGTCTACTGCAATATTTAGATTAAGTTCTTCTTCTGCAAGCAAAGTAATTCAAGAGCTAAACTCAATCTTTGGACTTAATGGCGAAGAAGGGCAGGCAGGAGTGCTGCGATTTGTAGAAATTGAACGGTTAAATGCAATTCTTGCGATTACGCCGCAACGAAAATATCTTAATACCGTATCGCAATGGGTGGATCGACTAGATCGAGTCGACAATAGTATCGCAAGAACATTACATGTTTATTTTGTGCAAAATTTACGTGCGGGGTACTTGGCACAAATTCTTTCTGAACTATTTGATGCAGATATTTCTACACAAGAAGATGGTAATCAAGCTTCATTAGCACCGGGTTTAGCGGGTTCAACAAGCAGTAGTTCTGGAATTGGTAATTCGGATTATATTAGTGGTGAAGCCGATGGTATAAGTGCAGGTGTGCCCACCGGTGCAGGGGCTTCATTGCCAGGTTCTCTGAGCCCTAATGCAGATCGCTTTGCTTCAACTGATCAAGCTTCTAATGGCGCTAGTAACAGTGGTAATAATAGTGTAATTAAAATAATTGCCGATGAAGAAAATAATGCGCTGGTAGTAAAAGCTACCAAAGAAGAATATCAAGATATTGCTGATGCTATTAAACGTTTAGATATCTCACCATTACAAGTTTTGTTAGAAGCCACTATTGTTGAAGTGGAACTAACTGGAGATTTACAATACGGAACACAATGGTTGTTTAGAAATAATGATATTGATAGTAATACTGGAATAGGTCGTTTAGGGCTTGGAGTGGGGGGTGCTGACGCAACTTTAGCAGGTATAGCTTCAGAAGGTTTTTCATACTCGTTAGTAGATTCGGGCGGCTTGGTGCGTGGCGTGTTAAGCGCTTTGGCTCGCGATAATAAAATGCAAATTCTTTCGTCACCTTCGCTAATGGTGTTGGATAATCATACGGCATCGATAAACGTTGGAGACCAAGTGCCTGTGAGAACATCCGAGTCTACCAATACTGGTACAAGTGATTTGGTGACGAGTACTATTCAGTTTGTAGAAACGGGAGTGACCTTGCAAGTGGCGCCTCGTGTGAGTCAAAGCGGCAATGTGGTGATGGATATTTATCAAAGTATTCGAACTGCAAATGAAACTGAAACATCGGGAATCGATTCACCAACGATAGGGCAACGTGAAGTTAGCACTTCGGTTTCTGTACCGAGTGGTGACACTATTGTTTTGGGAGGTTTGATACAGGATACCAATGGTCAAGGTAACGTTGGTGTTCCAGGATTGCGTAATTTACCAATACTGGGTAGCTTGTTCGGCACTACGACAAACGCGTCTTCGAGAACTGAGCTACTGGTTCTCATCACTCCAACGGCTATTCGTGATGCAGCTGAAGCGAGAGAAGCAACAAATGAATTACGTAAAAAGCTAGATGGTTTAGATATTCCTGAATTGAATAATCCAGAGGCGAAGATTAAAGCGATTGAGCGTGGTGGTGTGCGCTGGTAATTGAAATTGCCCATATATATGATAGATAAAAATAATTACTGGTAATGCACGAAATATGGAGCTTATTCAAGTATATTGAAGCGTTGTCACAACAATAAAAACATAAGACGATAAGCTCATCATAGAACTAGAGCAACTACCCTGAGTTGGGGCAATTTGCCGGGAGGAGGAGTTATTCGAGCGGATAACAGCAAATATTTTACATCCACAGCTAAGCTGCCTTTTATCAAACAAAAGGTCCCGCTTTCAGTTGTTGTATTCCTATTGTCTGCAGTTATAGCCTTACTCTTATGGAGTGGTTGGGAACAGTATTCTCAATTCCATAAATCTCAAATGGATAGCATGTCACAGTCATCTTGGTCTGCGGCAAATGAAATATCAAATTATGTGGAGATGATGCAAAAAAACATAGCTATGTTTGCTGATATCGAAACTAAAATGCTCGAAGATGCTCAACTCAGTAAATCTTCAGAATCAATTGCCATTGGATTGTTAAATCAGCAAATTAACAGTAATTATCCTGATGCCATAAATTTTCTAATTTGGAATCGAGATGGAAAATTAGTGATTGATGCAAAAGGTACCCAGATTAATAAACCCGAAGTGTATGTATTGCCTTCCATTAGTGGTGTGGATGCAGAATATGCTGTACGCATGCATCGAAATTCAGATCAGGATCATTTTAATATTATAGTTCCCTGGAAGTATGAAAATAATTTCATGGGAATATTTGGCGTAAGTTTTCCATCTGAATTAGTTCAGCCTTTACTCTATAAACATCAAAATATTAATTATCAACTTGTCCTATGGCGCCAAGACTCTCCTGGTTTTGTAGAGTTAGCAGCACCAAATTCGGACTTGGATTTGGTTAATGATGTCTATCTTGAGCCTGAAGATATGCAGCGAGTAGGTGCAGTGGCCTCTATTGGTGGCACTCAATGGGATGTGGTGTCCTTGCATAATCACACTTTGTTTTCTGACGAGTTAAGAAAAATAGTGGTTAGTAGCTTGTTAAAATTTTTAGCAATTCTCATAGTAGTTATAATTGCAGCCAAGCTTTATCAAAGGGAAACGCGACGTCGTTATGAGGCAAATGAAAAAATACGCAAAACCCAAGAACGATTGCAGCTTGCATTAGAGAGTACTCAGGACGGTGTGTGGGAAATAGACTTAGGTAGAGATGAAAATTTCTTCGACGAACGATGGTGTGAATTAGTGGGTTATGCAAGTGAAGAGTTGCAGAATGGTAAGCAGCCGCGGAATAGGATGATTCATGAAGACGATATAGCCAGCGCAAAACAATCATTTGATTTACATCTATCAGGGGATGCAGATTTTTACGAACATGAGCACCGAATTAAGCATAAGTCTGGCAATTGGATTTGGGTGCATGATCGTGGTCGAATTTTAGATAGAGACGAAAACGGCACACCATTGCGAGTGATTGGAACTACTGCTGATATTACCGAGAGAAAGCATGCTGAGTTAGCGCTCAAGAAAAATGATGAAGCTTTGCACTTTTTCTATTCAATAGTTTCAGTTGAAGGGAGTTCGCTGCACACGCAGATTCAATGTTTATTGGCAGGTGGCTGTAAACACTTGGGCATGAAATGTGGCATTTTTTCATATATTGAAGGTGAGCGTTACACAGTGATGCAAGTGCATACTGAATCGCCTACTTACCAGGTTCAAGGCGGTGATAAGTTTGAACTTGGTCTTACATATTGTCAGTTAACGATTGAATCTCGAGATGCATTGGGTTTTGCGCATGCAAAAACAACAGAGGTTGCACATCATCCAGCATATGCGGCGCTAAAGCTTGAGGCGTATATTGGTGCAGCAGTGTATTTAGACAATAATCCTTACGGTACGTTAAATTTTACTAGTTTACAGCCGCGCGCCAATGAGTTTAACGATACAGAGAAAAAATTTGTGCAAATGATGTCTGAATGGATATCAAATAAGCTGCAAAGCCAGTTTGCCGAACAAAGACAAAAAGAGGCTGATCAAACTCTTGCGCTGCATTTGGAAAATTCGCCAACTGCAATAGTGGAGTGGGATGAAAATGGTGTTATTGAGCGTTGGTCACATCAAGCAGAACAAATATTAGGGTGGAGTGATGAGGAGGTTGTTGGAAAAATGCCATCTAACTGGTCCGTGAAGCATCCGAGTCATCCTGAAATGCTTATTGAGCTGCAGACATACATGCAAAATAGAAATGCAACCTCTAATCAATTTGGATTAACGATACAAGATGCATCAGGTAAATTAAAACATACAGAATGGGCCGCTACGCAATCATCGGATTTATTTAATGTAAAAGTTAGCTATATGGCACTTGTGCATGATGTAACTGAGCGTGTTGAAATGCAGCAAAATCTGTTGCGAAGTCAAACTAGGTTGCAAGACTTATATGAAAATGCACCTGACATGTATTTTTCTGTAGATGCAAATGGAACTATTCAATCCGTTAATCAATTTTGCGCAGATTATCTTGGGTATACAAAAGATGAGTTATTAAATAAGCCTATTTGGAATTTGATGCATGAGAATGATATTAGACGGGCTAATCGGCACTTTAATGTTGTATTTGAGGATCAAATTAATGAGTTTGAGATGGAGATACGCATGCTTACACGAGAAGGTGTGCTTATTAATACCCATCATAGACTGCGGGTCATTGAGGCACAAAAAGGTGTGCCGCGGGAGTTAAGAATTCTTTGTAGAGATGTTACACAACGATCTACTAGTCAGAGAGAAAGGCTTGACCATATAAAAGTACAGCGTGACGAGGTTAGCCGTGAAATGCGCCATAGAATCAAGAATAATTTACAAGCCATTGTTGGCTTGTTAAAAGTAAATTTAGATGCTTATCCAGAATTGCGCAATGTTCTAGTCACTTCAATTAATCAAGTTGACACCATTTCAATTGTAAATAACTTGATGATTGACTCAGCGCATAGATTGGTCAATGTCGTCGAGTTAATTAAACAAATCACCCAAGCCTCAAGTAAATTATTTTCTCAAGAGGTATCTTTTGAAGTGCTCTGTGACGATTCCGATCACTTAGAATTTTGGGAGGAAGAAACGGTTGCGGTTTCTTTGATCATTTCAGAATTGATTACCAATGCGATGAAACATCGTTCATCTTATGCAGTGGATTCAGATGGAGTGCGCATCATAATTGATAATGAAGAATCGAAATTAATAATTCAGGTAGCCAATAAAATTAATTATGCTGCTGGTGAATTTTTCAGTTTCGAGGAAAGCTTAAACAGTGGTGGAGTGGGCATGGGAATGATTCAGTCTTTGATGCCACCTGAGGGGGCAGAGCTTGAATATGAGCAAGAAGGTGATTACGTAAAAGCAACCCTTACTTTGCATCCGCCAGTGATACTCAATATGTATGCGTCAGAAATGAATGTATTAGAAGCCGTGTCATAAATTTCAGTGTTTATTTTAAGTTTGGAGTTGTAAAGCGTGGCAAAAGCACAAATATTACTCGCGGATGATGACCGCGTTATACGTGTAACGCTAGCGAAGAGTTTGCGTCAGTATGACTTTGATGTGCTGGGAGCCAGTAGTGGCAATGAAGCGGTTGAGATGGGTTGTGAAATGAAACCGGATCTTGTCATAATGGACTTTCAAATGCCTGATATTACAGGTGTGGAGGCAGCACTCCTGCTTAGAGAGAAGGCTGATGTGTCGTGTATTTTTCTTTCCGCTTATTCAGATGAAGAATTTGTAGCCAAGGCTGCAGAAGCGGGTGCATTGGGTTATTTAGTGAAGCCTATCGATGTGCAACAAGTATTGCCATCCATTGAGTCGGCCTTACAGCGTGCCGCTGAAATCAGAGAGCTTAAGCAAACCGAATCACAGTTAAGCACAGCCTTACAACAAGGTCGTGAAACCAGTATTGCCATTGGTATATTAATGGCGCGATACAATATTAGCTCAGAACAAGCATTTGAAATGTTACGTTCAGAATCTCGTAATCAGCGCAAAAAAGTAGGCTTAATAGCCGCTGAATTAGTGAAGTCGGTAGACAATGTAAATCGTTTTACCGGCGATATGTTTGATCGCACAAACACTAAGCCCAATTAGGCTGAAATGGGTCAAAGTTTAAGTAGTTTAATAATTACTCATGTAACTCACTAAAACTACGTAAGTTATGCTAAATTGAATTTTTATTCAATCTAAAAAACCTTACTAGTGCTTGATTTGACTACATAATTAGCCTATAAAGTCTCAATAATTATAAGAATTTTGATGGGCATTTTAGCCCACTAAAAACACTCCAGGACCTAAACAACGTCCTAACACTGGCTCGTACATACCGAGCTGCCAAACGTCCAAAATCACGACGTTTACATTTCACTCCAGGCCTTGTACCTGCCTGATCACAATCTATGAATTTAAGATTTGTTTGCTGTGCGTTTGCGTGCAGTTGCAAAACGAAATTTAGTTAGATTGGGTTGAGGCAAAAATATTCTCAATCTACGCGAACCTAAATTTCAGACACTGAGACATAAACTTCTTTAAAGAAGTTATTTTGTAATTAGTTTTTTTAAACCAAATGGTTTATTGGCTGCAAAAGTATGTTTCTTAATGTTAAGACTACTAGGAGGGAGGATATGAAAATATCTAAATCAATTATGCTATCGATGGTAGCGGCGCTGTTAACAGTTCCGTTTACCAATGCGATGGCTGAAGATAGTGGCTGCGATTATGATCTTCGCAAAGGCGCTGTCTATGTAAATGAAAATCGCACAAAGCGCGATGAAGATGGTAATGCTCAGCAAAACCGTTTAATCGTTTTAGCTCGTGGAGATGGCGGAGCACTTACAGAAGTGCAACGTGTTGAGTCAGGTGGTTATGGTAACGATGATGGTATCGTAACTTCTGGTCAATTCTCTGTAATCGTGCAGAAATTTAGAAATCGTCAATATGCAATGATGATCAATGCAGGTTTTGATCCAGATGCTGGTGGCAACTTAGATGGCTCAGTTTCTGCTTTCCGTGTTAACAAATGTGGTGTAAGACTTACAGACACTGCTTCTACTAAAGGTCAAGAGCCTCGTTCAGTATCACGTGATTCACGTCGAGTAATTGGTTTCAATCGTGACTTAGTAGGTGTTGTAAATGCGGGTTCTGGTGAAGTTGAATTCAACGGTTGCCCAGGTTTACCTGAAGGCTTCTTAACACCAGTAGGTTCAACTTGTGGCCCACGCCCTGTAATTGAAGACTTTGAAGGCACTTCATACATTATTTACCGTTTCAACAACCGTCGTGGAACTTTCCGCCAAATAGCGAAAGGTGATACTCGTGATGAGAATGGTGATCCAGCACAGATGAGCTTTATCAATGAAGGTCGTCAAATGGTTATTTCGCAGCGTAATACATTCTTTGCATTAGGTAATGGCACAGAAGATGACATCATCGAAGTGGTTAAGCTGCGTTTAAATGGTAAACCAATGCGTGATCGTTCTAGTTGGGCAAATAGCCTAGCTAAGCTTTTAGGTTACAACGTTGATGGTGCGAACCCTGATTCAATTGCGCCTCGCTTTGCTAACCCTGTTACAAGTGAAACTTCTGGTAATGACAACTTCGGTTTCTCAGTACTCCCAGTTGCAGGTGAAGACTTCAATGACTGTGTTGTGATGACTCATGGTAGTTTCCAACAACGTGGCCAGGGCGGTACTTCACAATTCACCATCAATAAGTTTGGTTCGAAAGTACGTGTTCAACCTAACAAGCCAGACCTTGGTGATGATACTTGCTGGACGCAGATTTCAACTCGTACCAGCACGGTATATTCTCAAGCATTCTTCAACTCTGGTATTTCGATCCGCAAAATGGATCTAACTACTTGTATTATGGAAGATGGTGGTCCACCGGTGATTGCTCCGGATGGCGTACCACAATTCTCTGGCTTAGTTGAAAACTTCCGTCATAGAATCAATAGCAGTCCTGCAAATGATGCAAATTTTGGTTTGAATCCAACGGATCAAAGTGATTTCTTGTATCAAGCCGGTGGTTTAGATATGGCCTTAACACAAGGTCCAGCTAATAAGACAGAGTATTTATATGCATTGAATACTCCTGTGCCATTTGCGGGTATTCCTGATCCTGATGGTGGTCCAACCACTGTTCAAAACAGTTCAGGTGATTTTCTTTGGATCCCTGGTGGCCCAACTACCATCGCAATTTATCGTGTAATCGAAGATTGTGAAGGCGAAGACACCATTTGGGACAAGCTTAATGCTGATGGCACTGATGCTGGTGTCGATGATTGCCGCCCTGGTGACTTACAGTTCGTAGGTCGTTACGCGCCTGGTGATATCTCAAGCAGTGGATTTGGTATCGCTGCAATGTAGTAAAACTTTTTAGGATTATAGATCCTAATAAGTTCTCTTAGTGGTCAAGAGCAGCTAACTAAGGTTAGCTGCTCTACATTAAGAAATTAAACAAAAAGTTTTATCTAGTTAACTATTAACTAGGGAGTACAAATCGTTTTTATTGATGTTGTTTGAGGACAGATTGGAAAAGCTCCGAGAAAACGCGCTTTTTAGTACATCAATAAAAATATACATATAGCTGTTTAACGAATCCTTTGCCTAGAACATGCACGGATATGTGTTAAACCAAATTTTAAATTTGGGAGGAAAAAGTGAAACAGCACTTTACTAAAGTATTATTAGCGTCAATGCTATTGATAATTGCGCCTCTTGCGAGTGCAATTGTTACAGCTGAAGATGCAATTCCTGATGAAATTCAGGCCCTCTTACCATCTGATGATGGAAGTTCTGATGCTGCTTCTCAAGAAGCAGAGTTCTTGGCAGAATTTGCAGAAGATGATGATAGCGGTGTAGCCCTTTCTAACGCTGATGTTGAAGTCGTGATCATGTCTGATGATGATGGTGATGCATCAGGTTCTAACAACTCTAACAGTGACTCTAGCAATAATGCTGGCGGTTCCGCTGGTAGTTCTGGTTCTGCTGGTAGCTCAGCTGCTAGCAACGGCATCCAAGTGGCTGCTCTAGACGGTATCCCACAAGATATTCTTGATCTTTTGCAAGAACTATTTGGTGACGGTGACGGTGGAGATGATGGTGACGCGGGTAATGGTGGCGACGAAGGTGATGACGGCGAAGAATCCGGAATTAGCAACGTAATCACTGATGAGCTTGTTTGGCAGTATGATGAAACTGCATTCAGTTCAGACTTTTATGACCGCAATGGAAACGGTCCAGCGTTAAGAACCACCATTACTCAAGCTAGTCTTCCTAGTATGAGTCTTACGGATATCCGTAGGCAAGGTGCACTGATGTATACCACTCCTTTCCGTCATGCAGACGGTCATGGTGATGGACCGGGTATTAACCCTAATGACCCCACTACTGAAAATGGTTCAGGAGATGGAGATGGAATCTTAGGTAATACGGGTCGTCCAACCTTACAAGGTAATGGAACATGGTTACGCATGAATGGTCTGGATACGCAAACGTGTCAAGAATGTCATGGAATAATCAATAACTCGGTCATTCCACCAATTCTTGGTATAGCAGGTCAAGGTGGTATTTCTGCATCACCTTTCTTTAACTCCAGAAATGCTGATATTGATGACTCAGATGGTAATAGTCTTGATAAATTAGGTATTGCAGCATTTGATGGTCGAGCCATTAACCCTCCTAAGAACTTAGGTATGGGTGGCGTTGAATTAGCCGGTAGGGAAATTACTCTTCGATTGAACAGGATTTCAAACCTTGCTTCACGTTTAGCTCAACGTGCTGATCGTCGTGTTCGTTTGCCATTGGTTGCTAAAGGCATCGATTTTGGTGACATCGTAGCGAAGCCAAATGGCGATCTAGATACGTCTGATGTTGAAGGTGTTGATGGTGATTTGGTAGTTCGTCCATTTGGTCGTAAAGGTGAATTCGATACCATTCGTGGTTTTGATACTGGTGCGATGGCATTTCATATTGGTATGCAGTCAGTTGATGAATTCGGTCCTGGTGACCCTGATGGTGATGGAGTAGAAGATGAGTTAACTACAGGAGAAATGTCAGCATTACATATCTTCTTAACCACTAATGAGCGTCCATTCCAACAGGAGTTGACGACTAATAAGCAAAGACGTGGTAAGAGAATCTTCAACCGTATCGGTTGCACTGGTTGTCACAAGCCTACTACCAATACTCGTAGCTCTGTGCTTGAGTATCGTATTTCGGGTGGTGGCGTCATAGATCCAGATACAGAACAAGATCCTTACTTCTCAGTTGATCTTAGTAGTGACGTCGTTGAAGGTGCACAGTTTGAAACCAACCGTCGTGGTGGAATCAAAGTGCCAATCTTCTCTGACTACAAACGTCATAACATGGGATCTCGCCTAGCGGAATCTTTCCATGCACTAGAGAATCCTGATTGTGATAACGAAGTTGCAGGTACTGAAATTACTAACTGTTCTTTCCTTACAATGAAACTTTGGGGTTTAGCAGATACTGCTCCATATCTACATGATGGACGTGCTCTGACTGTATTTGAAGCCATTGCATTTCATGGTGGAGAAGCACAACGTGTACGTGATCGATTCTTAGGGCTAAGTAAAGGTGGTCAAAACGCACTACTTTCATACTTAGGAACTTTGAAGAATCCAGTGAATCCTAACGCAGACGTGTTAAACCAAGTTCAACTTGGACCTAACTAGTCGGTAAGAATTCACAAAGGATTTGTGATTACAAAAAGCCGGGGCATATAATTGCCTCGGCTTTTTTAATGCCTAAAGTTTGATCTAGTGCCATTAATATTTCTGAATTAAATTATCGAGTTAGATAAGATACTTAAATGAAATACATTAAAATTATATTCATTATAATTATTTTAGCCATGCTTATGATAACTGGCTTAGTGGTTGGTAAGACCCGAAGCGAAGGTGCTGAGTTGGTCCGTGAGGCGGATAAATTTAATATTCCTGTCGTAAAGCAGATTATGTCAGTACTACCAAAATGGAATTATGAAAGTTTATTGCCTTATATGAATAAGAGCTTTAATAAAACATTTTCAAAAGAAGAATTTCAAAAAGAATTAGATAATTTAAGCATCTTGGGAGATGTAAAAGCAATTAAGCATATCAGACATTCAGGACACAAACGTTACAAGCATTGGTTGTTCCACAGCTGTGCCGTGAATAAATATTCAGTTTCGACATTATTTGAAAAAGGGAAAGGCACTGTGGTTATGGATCTGAATCAGTGTTATAAAAAAGTAAAAGTGACATTTTTTCAAGTTCATTCAAAAGTACTTCCAGTAAAATCACCATACGAACCTTAAAAATAAATGCCTAGTACTATGTATAAGATATTTTTACTCATACTTTTTAGTTTCGCAATATGTGCCTGTATGAATGAACCTAAAAATAATATTCATGAATGGCAGATAGGTACTAATACTAGTGTTTCAAAAGTAATTTTTGAACAGAGTGAGGCAGCAAGCGTAAAGATTTGTTCAGATGAATACAAAGATATTGGTTTTTCCACGAATATAAATATCGACTATGACGAAAATACATATTTCAGACTTTTAGAAGGTGTTTGTATTACAGTTAAGGCCAAGAAAATTAGAGTTAGATTTGCGACGCCATCAAGTGGAAAAAGAGCACGTGGGACATTTGAAATTTTAGATTCTTAAAGCATGTATTGTGAAAAATCATTGGCAATAATTAAGGGGTAATTGGTAGAAGTTTTGTCCTCTAAATTAACAAAGATATATTTGGTAGATGATGATCGAATTGTTTGTCATTCACTTACCTTGATTCTGCAAAAATATGATTATGAGTTGGAGGTATTTAACTCTGCTGAAGCTTTTTTGAAGACACACCCAAAGCCGGAGAATGGGATATTAGTGCTTGATCATAATATGTCAGGAATGACCGGTTTGGAGTTGCAGCGGTATTTAATAGACGAAAATGTAACCATTCCGATCATTTTTATCACTGCGTTGTATGGAACGGTAAATGATACAGCCACTAAAAATGGTGCAATTGGCGTTTTTGAAAAGCCATTTGACCCTAAAGAGCTGGTTGATTTGCTGAGTTCTGTAAGCAAATAAATTATTCAATGGTCATAATGTAATCACTTAAGCTTAATAATACTGTTTGTATAGCATATGTAGTTTGTATAGGCGGTATTTGTATTATTGAACCCTTACTATAGAATCAACTCTAATCTATACATTATTACCACCAAGGCATTGAAAATGTTGATAAAAACCAGCAAGCAAATGGATTTAAAAGAGTCTGACATTACCGACCAAGCGATATATAAGGATCGCCGTAAATTCTTGCAAAAATCAGCATCGATGACTGCCATATCAATGGCACCTTCATTTCTGTGGCCAACCATAGGCTCGGCGGATATCGGATTTGAAAATATCATTAAGAGTGATTTTTCAACCAAAGATGAACTGACGCCCTTAGATGCTATAACAAGTTATAACAATTTTTATGAGTTGGGTTTAGATAAAGGGGACCCAAAACGTAATGCACAGCATCTTAAAGTAAAGCCGTGGAATGTATTAGTTTCAGGTGAGTGTGAAGAAACAGGTGAGTATGATTTAGAAGATTTTATATCACCGGCAAAACTTGAAGAAAGAATTTATCGTTTACGTTGCGTAGAAGCCTGGTCGATGGTGGTGCCATGGGTAGGGGTTGAATTAGGTCCAATATTAAAACGTTTTAAACCAACCTCTAAAGCTAAGTATGTTGAATTTAAAACGATATTAGATCCAGATAATTTGCCTGGGCAAAAACGTCAAGTGTTGGAATGGCCTTACCGAGAAGGCTTACGTATAGATGAGGCGATGCATCCGCTGACTATTTTAGCAGTAGGGCTATATGGTAAAGAATTGCCTAATCAAAACGGTGCGCCGTTACGTTTGGTGGTGCCATGGAAATACGGTTTCAAGAGCATTAAATCGATTGTAAGTATCAATTTTCTTGAAGAGCAGCCTGCTACAAGTTGGAATATTGCAGGACCTAGAGAGTATGGATTTTACTCTAATGTAAATCCTGAGGTTAATCATCCACGTTGGAGTCAAAAACGTGAACGCAGAATTGGGGAATTTTTAAAACGCGAAACATTACCTTTTAATGGCTATACAGATGAAGTGGCTAGCTTATATACAGGAATGGATCTTAAGGAAAATTTCTAATCTAATAATTTTTAAATAAAAAAATAAAACACCCAAAAAATTGTGTTAACGACCCTATCGGGTAAGAGAATCAAGCCCGTACTCTTTATATTACTGCTAGTGCCTTTAGCAATGTTAGCCTATCGCTTCTATTCAGAAGGGTTTGGCGCTAATCCTATTGAAACGATAAATCGATACACAGGCGATTGGGCGTTAAGAATTTTATTACTGACATTAGCATTTTCACCACTGATCAGAATCACACGATGGCATAACATAATTCAATATCGACGCATGGTGGGCTTGTTTGCATTTTTCTATGTTTGTGTGCACTTGTCTTCTTATATTGTATTAGATCAATTTTTTGATTTTAGTGAAATCATTGATGATGTATTTAAACGCCCATTCATCACAGCTGGGTTTTCTGCATTTATATTACTTATTCCACTTGCGGTTACTTCAACTAATAAAATGGTCGAGCGATTACAATATCGTTGGATTCAACTGCATCGAATTATTTATTTAATCGGAATGTTAACCGTATTGCACTTTTGGTGGATGGTGAAGATTGATACGAGAGAACCGATGATTTACGCTATAATTTTAGCGATCCTGCTAGGGTTTCGTTTGGTTTTCTATTTAAAACGTAAAGTTTAACGATAATTTCATACTGTTCATGACGTATTCTCATATAATCGTCATCGACCAAGGTACACACTCTACGCGTGCCATCATCTACAACGCTTCTGGCGAGTCTATTTTCAGATCTCAGCAAGAAATTGATCTTTTTTACCGTGATTCGTTGCATATTGAGCAAGATGGCAAACAAATTCTTGCTTCATGTCAATCAGTATTAACGGATGCGCATAAGTTTATTAATGATAATAAGCTAGAAGGTATTGCAATGGCACTTTCCACGCAACGGTCAACCGTTATTGCTTGGAATGTAAAAACGGGTGAAGCGATAACGCCTGCGTTAAGTTGGTTAGATACACGTACACAAGATGAATTGAAAGAGGTGTCACTAGCAGAAAATGTTATTAAAGAGAAAACCGGGTTACCTTTATCTGCACATTATGGTGCATCCAAATTACAGTGGTTTTTAAAGCATGATGAGCGAGTACAACAGGCTCAATTGGAAAATAATCTTAAATTTGGGCCGCTGGCAGCCTATTTGATTTTTAACTTAGTTGAGCAACAGCCATTGTATGTGGATTATTCTAATGCTCATCGAACCCTATTGTGGAACTTGCAAACTAAATGTTGGGATAACGATTTATTGGAAGCATTTTCTATAGATGAATCAAATTTACCTGAACCTGTGCCAAGTGATTTTGAGTATGGGGAATTAAAGAACTATGGTTATCCATTAGTATTAGTGAATGGAGATCAAAATAGCGCGGTATATGGGTATGGGAAGTTAGCAGAACAAACCACTTTTATAAATATGGGTACAGGTGCATTTGTATTAGCGAACAGTAAACAGCAACCAGTATTAAACACAAAATTGTTGGCTAGTATTACTTATAGTTCTGAACACGAACAAGAATACGCTCTAGAGGGAACGGTGAACGGAGCAGGAGCCGCTATGACTTGGGCTGAGAGTGAATGGAGTATTAGCGATATAGAGTCACTATCTTGGCAAAAGGTTGAGGAAGTGCCTATATTTCTTAATTCAATCGGCGGGTTAGGCTCGCCATTTTGGCGGAGTGATGTGAGTCCACAATTTCTGGATGTAAATAAAAGTCATAATGACTATACAAAAGAACAGTGTATGGCAGCATTGATGGAAAGTATCGTATTTTTATTAATGATTAATATTGAAGAAATGTTTAAGCATGGAGTGGTGACGAATCAATTATTGGTTGCAGGAGGGATGAGCAAAGATAAGCACCTATGCCAGTGTTTAGCTAACGTATCTTCTGTAAGTGTTGTCGTTTCAAACTTCAAAGAAGCCACATCACGCGGTGCAGCCTGGTTAGCTTTGCAACGCCCAGAATGGGGTGTTTTAGAAAGTAAGATATTTAATCCAGTTAACGACAATGCATTGCAACTTCGCTATGGTGAATTTAAATCTGCAATGCAAAGGTTAATACATTGATGAACAGATTAGTTGCACACCGCGGCGATATGTCTACCTATCCCGAGAATAGTATGCTTGCCTTTCAGGCGGCTATAGAACTTGGGTATACGTATATTGAGTTAGACATTCAACTTTCAAAAGATAGGGTTCCAATCGTTATTCATGACGATAATTTAAAAAGAACAACAGGCATTGATAAGAATGCAAAAGATCTCACTGCTGATGAAATAAACCAAATATATCTTAATTCATCTGCACAAAATGAAAATAGAAATGAACTATTAAAGATCAACACGCTCAAGCAAGTAGTTGAGAAGTTAAATATATATTCAAAAATTACAGTTTTTGTTGAAATAAAAAGACAAAGCATAGAACACTTTGGGTTAAGTCAAGTTGTAGATCAAGTATTGGAAGCGCAAATGGGTGCTAAGTTTAATATTGTAATTATTTCCTTTGTGGGGGAGGTTATAGAATATGTAAAAAATGTGCAGTCTTATCCAACAGGGTTTGTTTTAAAAAAATATAATAAAAAATATCTTTTAAAAGCAAAAGAACTTCAGCCAGATTATTTGTTTTGCAATATTAAAAAAATCAATAAGCCTTCTGATTTATGGGACGGTTTATGGAGATGGGTGCTGTATGACATTACCAATCCAAGTTTTGCGTACGAATTATTAGAGCAGGGCGTCGATATGATTGAAACTGGAGATATCAAAAAGCTTAGTGCTTCTGAATATTTTCAGTAAAAAATATGGATTATGATGTAGCAATTATCGGTGGCGGTATTCATGGTGTAGGGGTTGCTCAAGCTGCTGCTGCGCGTGGCTATAAAACGGTTTTGCTAGAGCAATACGACCACCTTGCAGAAGGTACATCATCGCGTTCCAGTAAGCTAATTCACGGCGGATTGCGTTATTTAGAGCAATTCGAGTTTTCTTTAGTGCGCGAATGTTTGTTAGAGCGTAGTTATTTACTTAAAAATGCACCAGATTTAGTCAAACTTACGCCGGTTTATATTCCGATATATAAAAGTTCTAAGCGCTCACCCTGGATGATACGCGCAGGACTTTCTTTATATGCGTTGCTTGGTAATCTCAGTGCCGATGCCCGTTTCAAGAAAGTTAAAAAAAGCCAATGGAATCAGTTGCAAGGCATCAATCAGGAAAATCTACGCGCAGTGTTTCAATATCATGAAGCACAAACGGATGATAGTTTGCTCACCAAGGCTGTTATGAATTCAGCACAACAACACGGTGCAAAACTTATTCTTAATGCAAAAGTCATTAGTATTGATCTAGAAGATAATCAAAGTAAGCTTAATTATGTGAGTAATTCAGGACAACAAACTCTCACTAGTAAGGTTGTTGTAAATGCTGCAGGTCCATGGGCCACTAATATTGTAGATTGTGTGCAACCAAAACAAAAAAATGCACAAGTCGATTTGGTGCAAGGCGCACATATTATCTTGCCAGTACAACTAGACAAAGTAATATTTTATATTGAAAGTCCAAAAGACAAACGACCGATATTTGTGATGCCTTGGTATGGTGAAACGATGATTGGAACAACAGAAAGTATATTTGATGATGATCCTAGTAAAACGCATGCCTTAGCCCAAGAAGTAGAATATCTTCTTGATGCATTTTATTTCTATTTCCCTGAACAAAAAAATAAAAAGCTATCGATTAGTAAAAAGTTTGCAGGATTGCGAGTATTGCCACGTAGCCAAAAAAATGCCAATCAGCGTTCCAGAGAAACAATATATTTACGTGATCGAAAAAACAAGCCACGTTTGTTGTCTATATTTGGTGGTAAGTTAACGTCCTATCGTGCAACTGCAGAACATGTGCTCGCACGGATTGAGTCATCCCTACCTGAATCGAAGCCCCATATTAGAACAAAAGAATTAAAGCTGGCTAAACCAGGCTAGTAAATAATTTAAAGCTTGATAGAAATAAGATATTTAGAGTAACTCTCGCGAATTGATATTTTTTCTTGAGTTGACTGTTTTAATAGCTCTTCGAATACCATTTCGAAGTCTTCTCGTATGATCTTAAAAAATACATCTGACAGAGGGTTTTTTCCTGTAGGCAGGGCAATTACTTTTTGCTTAAATTTAATCGGGAATATATCATTTCCTGAAAATAATACTTTAACTGCGAATACCCAACGCCAATCCCAAGAATAGGGTGCAATAGAGTCCTTCCCGGCATACACCTCCAGCAATTCTCCATCTTTGGCTATATCTTCACTATATATAATAGCTTGATAAGAGTGAGCATTATTTGAACAGATCAATTTTGCCTCAACGATATCTGCTTTTTGCGAGTGAAGACTAAGCTTGTTATATAATGTAGGGTAAAATAATTGCAGAAAGGCTAATAGCTTTGGGTATTGTTTGCTCACATCAGCCATCTATAGATACTGTTCTAATCCAATATATCTATCAACCCGTTATGCGCCCGTAGCTCAGCTGGATAGAGTACCTGGCTTCGAACCAGGTGGTCGGGAGTTCGAATCTCTCCGGGCGCGCCATATTCTAAGCCACTTGTCCGAGTTTTTGTTTGATTAAAAAATAGGCTGGGTAAGCTTTGGGGTAAGCTTTTAGTATTTATGCGTCAAAGCTATTAATTACAGTATTCAATTCTAATAAGACATTATCTAAATCTCTCATGAAAATAGCATTTCTTATTTTTCTATTATGCATATCTGGCGTAACGCAATCTGAAGAAGGTCAATGGAAGCCTGATCCTAAGTTTCAGCTAGAAGAAGCAGACTATATGCAAACTTTGCACTGGATATCTGGTGTTTCTTATACGTTGTCAAAGCTACAAGCTGAAAACATGTTTTTATGTGGCGGGCCTGACTCAATTGGTTCAAAAGAAATAATTGATTATTTGAACGCCGAATATTTAGATAAACGAATCACTTCGGAACAAGCTATTGAGGCAATTTTCAATAAATTAAAATCACTATACCCTTGTCATGACAAATGACCGCTAACGACTCAAAGCGGACATAATTAAATGCAGAGCATGAAGATTACATTTCTAATTATATTCATAGTGATTTCTTGTGCGGCTTCATTCTGGCTGGGCGGGAAAACTGCAATAAATAGAGTTTCAAAAACTATTGATGGAATGCAAACACAATTAGCATTCGGGCATAAGAAAACATACGATGAGATTTACGCTGATTTAAATAATGGGTGTAAAAAAGCAGCTCTAAGCAGATTATCTTTCGCTATGGATGAGCAGATGATGTTAATGGCGGATTACTTTCAATCTAATAATGACTCTAGGTTAGAAGACTACATTAAATTAAGAGACCCTAACTTAATTAACACTCTGCATTCGTATAAAGTTGATTGGAAAAAGACTTGGAAAATCTCACCATGTAATTAATATTGAATGACCACTATTGGCCGAAAGCAGACATAAGTACATTATCCTGATAGCAGTGATACCCATGAAAAATTTCTACGTTTTAAAATATTAAATTCCTTGAGAAATCATGCCAATAAAAATAACAGAATACACACATCCGACAGAGGATAAAAAAGGGAAAGAACTTGATTGGCTCTGTGATGAATCGTGGAGACTTCCTGATCAACTAGATGCATTCGAAAAATGGCTCATTAAAAATAAATCATTACCAAAAGGCTTTTACGCTGCAGATATTGCCTTTAGTCCAAGAGAAGATGCATTCGGTGGTGGGGGAGTTGTATCACTAGAGTCAATGAACATTATGTTATCAATAGGAATGGAGCTATATCTATCGGAATATCCATATGGAACTGATGAATAAGTCAAAAAATTTAATGATGAATATTTTTATTAGATTTCTTGTAACAATATTAGTGTTTTTTGCAGCATATATTTATCTGTATTGGATGTCATTTTCATCTGTTAGCGAAAGTGATTTAATTGTAAATGCTCTTTCCATAATAAGTGCTATAGGTATATGCAGTTTCGTCTGGATAAGATTAAAAGCTCAAAATAAAGGCCCACTTTCTTATATTATTCTCGGGGCAGCACTGATTGGTGCGGTGAGTTTTCTTGGAGGATTCTTTGGTCCAATGATTTTTACACCAAACGCGAATCTTGGTCCGCTTCTTGGTCTATTTACAACTGGCCCGATAGGATTTCTATTTGGTGGAGTTGCAGGATTAGTTTACTGGTACTTGCGTCACCGAAAAGAAATCATTAAATTTGAATAATCTCTTATGACTCAAAGCATAAATTCATTAAGTAGAAGAATAGTAGTATGAAATATAGCGGTGTTGGATTATTTAAGCATGTTTTTGAGAATCTAAACAAAATAACTAAATATAAAGAACGAGTGGTGATGACAGAAGCGTCCTCATTAAAAGAAGCTGAGCAAGTCATTCTAAAAGAATTTAAAGATTATGCGATTGATGGAGTCGAGTATTTAGAATTATATAAAGTTGAGGAAATGTATCCAGAAGAAAGACCAGTTACAGAAATAGCGAGCACATTAAAAGTGTTTGCTGGAAGTGATAAAGAATATATTGAGAAGTTCTGGAATGGCCAAAGACCATACTCGTGTGAGGATGTAGGGTGGAGTCATGTTTGGTATAAAAAAAGTGAAGGTATAAGCAGTTGTTACAACTGTAGAGAAGAGCGTGATGGTGAATTGTGGCAATGACTGCTATTGGCCGAAAGCAGTCATTTAAAATGTTATGAATTACACAGATGGAAAAGAAGTGATAGTTGGTGACAAAGTACGTTTAGGTGATGACGATGGTGGGATTGTTGTCTGTTCAATTGATCGAGATGAATACAAAATCAATCACCCTAAGGATAAATGGAAGTATTTAGAAAAAGGAGTATTAATTGAATTTCCTAAATTTGGCCTAATTCACTATGAAGAGTCAGAAGAAGACTTGTCGTTAATCAAAAGAAGCGAATGACTGATATTAGTCGAAAGTAGACGTAATATTATTAAATTAATAGTAAGTAAAATGCAAAAGTATTCTCAATAACAAACCAACATTATGCTTAATAAGCTTACTGATCTATTAGGGGTTGAGTCGCAATCTGTTAGTCACAAAGAACGTCTTATCTCAGGAATAGGGGCGTTTTTAGGTATATTTTTTGTATATTTTGCAAGCCAGTATTTTGTTGGAGATCAAGGCTTAATATTTATCCTCGCCTCAATGGGTCATCTGCCGTATTACTGTTTGCAGTGCCTCATGGTACGTTGTCACAGCCATGGCCGTTAGTGGGAGGGCATATTTTGTCTGCACTAGTAGGGGTTACTTGTGTGCAATTAATAGACAACCAATTATGGGCAGCCTCTATGGCGGTTGGAATTTCAGTGACGGTAATGTACTACGCGCGTTGCACTCATCCTCCTGGTGGTGCCACTGCGTTGGGTGCAGTACTTGGTGGACCGGTAGTGCATGAGCTGGGTTATCAATTTGTTATCACACCCGTGCTACTGAATACAATAATTATATTATTCGTTGCGGTTGCCTTTAACGCATTATTTCAATGGCGACGCTATCCAGTAAGCATAAATGTACGTAGAGATAAATTTAAGAAAGAAACACGTAAAACGTTGAGCACATCGTTGCCGTCCATTACTCATGAGAATTTCGTGTATGCATTGAGTCAGATCGATACGTTTATTGATGTGGATGAATCGGACTTACTGCGCATATACGATTTAGCCACTCATCAAATACAAGACGCTGCTCAAGATAGTTTGCAAATTAAACTTAATGCCTGTTACAGCAATGGAGAATATGGGAACGAATGGTCTGTGCGCCAAGTGTTAGAAATAATTAATGATGACGCGAATGAAGAAGAAAAACTTAAATACAAAGTGGTTGCAGGTCATGGGCGAAGAAAAACGGCTACCACGACATTAGAGCATTTTGCTAAATGGGCGCGAAATGAAGTGTTTCGAGATGAAGATGATTGGCGAAAAGTTGATTCAAATCTTTAGAATATATTGCTTGTTCGTTTATATGTTCTGTATGTTTGTTTATGGTTAAAAATCAACATTCATGTACTTGGTAAATTAACTATTTGGCTAACGAATAGCTAAATACTTTTGCGAAAACATTATCCGAATATGTATTCCAACCATTAAATAAAATATGAAAAATATAATAAATATCACGATTGTTTGTTTCTTCTCTTGTACAACTATTTTGGCATGTAGTAATAATTCTGAACTCAGTCCATTTACTAGTGACGGTTGTTCACTTTTCCCCGATAGCTCTGCAATCACTAAAAAAGATTGGTGCGAATGTTGTTTCCAACATGATTTGGCATATTGGCAAGGTGGTACAGAGCCGCAGCGTGAGCATGCTGATATCGAACTTAAACAGTGTGTATTGGAGAAAACAGAGGATGAAGTGTTAGCCAAAGTGATGTATGACGGTGTGCGTCTTGGTGGCAGCCCATACTTCTATAATTGGTATCGTTGGGGTTACGGTTGGTCGTACCTAGATAATTCGCGGGGGAAGTATCAAGCGTTGACTGATGATGAGTTAGAGCAAGTAAAAAGGCTTACAGAACAATATCTTGCGGACAATAAAAATAATTATTGCGATACTCGTTGAATGTTCTCCATAAGTTCTCTATGATGAGAACTTATGGAGAACATTATGCTAACCGAACGCGAACAAACCACACTACAGTTCATTCAAAGCTATATAGCTAAGCACGCTAAGGCGCCACTGCTTACTGAAATTGCTGAAGGCTTAGGCATTCAGTCTAAAGGTGTGGCGCATCGCTATGTATCTACATTGGAAGAACAGGGTTATATACGCCGGCATCAAAAACATCGTGGCATCGAATTGGAAGGCCATCCTGATTGCGATGAATTACCACTTTTAGGACGCATTGCTGCCGGCAAACCCATAGAAGCGATTGAAAATCGCGAACTTATTAATTTTGCAAACTTATTAGGTGGCCCCAACCGTTATGTATTGCAAGTGAAAGGCCACTCTATGATTGACGAAGGTATTCGTAGTGGTGACCTTGTGGTAATTGAGCAATCCAGTACTGCGCGTAGCAACCAGATTGTAGTGGCGTTGATTGATGACAACGAAGCGACATTAAAAAGAATTAAATTTCCGAGTCGCGATGTAATTCGTTTAATTCCTGCCAATAAAAACATGCAACCTAAAGAATATCCAGCTAATCGAGTATCTATCCAAGGTGTATTGGTTGGGCAAGTAAGAATGTATGAATGAAGCATGAGAGGTTGCTTCAGAAGCGTTGGAATCGAGCGATTGTTTTTGTTGACATGGATGCTTTTTTTGCCAGTATTGAGCAAAATGCACGTCCTGAGCTACGCGGCAAACCCATTGGAATCACCAATGGTTTAACAGGGACATGCTTTATAACGTGCTCATATGAGGCAAGAAAGTATGGAATAAAAACAGGTACGCGTCTTAAAGAAGCGCGGTATTTGTGCCCTCACGTTCAGCAAATCCCTGCTAGAGCAGAACTATATGCCAAGGTTTCTACTGAAATCATGTCGGCATTACAAACCGTAACGCCTGATATAGAAATATTTTCAGTAGATGAAGCTTTTCTTGATGTTACTAATTGCCAAGGCTTATATAAAAATCCCATTGATGCTGGAGAGCTCGCTAAGAAAATTGTTTACGAAGTAGCGGGAATTACTTGTAGCGTAGGGGTTAGTGGTGACAAAGTTACTGCCAAACATGCCGCGAAACTAATAAAACCAGATGGTCTTTTAGTGGTTCCACCCTGGTTAGCGCGCGCGCATTTAAAAGATGTTCCGGTTAGGGAGCTTTCTGGTATTGCAGGGGGCATTGGAGAATTTCTTAACGACAGACAAGTATATGTTTGCGGTGATATGGCTAAGCTGCCGATAGGAGAATTAGCAAGGCGTTTTGGAAATATAGGGCGACGTATCTGGTATATGGCGCAAGGCTTAGATACTGAACCTTTAAATAGAACGGTAGCAGCGCCAAAATCTATTGGGCATGGGAAAGTTATGCCACCTAATACTAAAAACCTTAGTGTGTTAAAAACATATTTGCATCATATGAGTGAAAAAGTTGCGGCGCGTTTACGCAAGCATGCATTAGAGGCACGTAGTTTTTTTATTGGGTTTCGCATTAAGAATGCTAAACATAAGTGGTTAGCAGGAAAATTTCAGACAGAAGAGCCTACTAATGACGGGCAAAAGATTTGGATGCTTGCCAAGAAATTGTTGGATCGTTGGAACGGCGAGGGGGTATTTCAAGTGCAGATCACTGCGATGGACCTACGGCCAAGCGGAAATCAGTTGTCATTTTTTGATGTGCTGGATGAGCAGCGTCAGTGTCTTAATCGAGCCCTGGATCAGATAAACGAGCGTTTTGGGGAATTCGCTGTGGCCCCGGCTACTTTATTGCAGCGCTCTGATATGCCGAATGTCATTGCGCCTTCGTGGAAACCGACAGGGCACCGTAAAACAGTATGAGCAGGATTTTATCTATACCCACCCGGCGGAACACCGTAAGACAATAAGACAAGACGTGTTGGCCACACTATAAAATTTACAAATCAGGGATATAAAATACACCCAGAATCCGTAACTTAACTCCAATTATCCTGCAAAAGCAGCCATTTAGTAGTAAAAATAATGTAATTTAATAGCACATTAATACAATAAGTTACGGTTATTCAGGAAGGATAGCCAAGTTATAGGAAATAACTAACGTATTGAAAAGGAGCATTCATGCTGTCAACAAAAAGTATTCAAAGGCTTTATAGGCCATTCCGATTGCAGAAGTTCCCGGTAGTTAAAAAACTACGTAGTTTGAAATCTGCTCATATAGCTTCAGAAAATGCTGCAAATGATACGAACTTGAGTCGTGATCAAGTCATAGAGATTTATGACTGGATAGCACAGCTTAATTCAGAATCAAATAGTTTATGAAGCAAGGGTGGGATTAACTAAACATATCTATCAAGTTAATTATTTATAAGGAAATTTAAAATGGAAATTACACATACAATTCTTGTTTTTGATGTTATTGCTCTAATTGGAATTATAGTTTCGAGTGCAGTCTATATGTATCGACATAAGGTTCACTAGCAAACTAAATCTTCACAAAAACATATACAGGTCCAACTCCATGCGTAAGCCATTACGCATAAAAATAAAAAAGCCCCATCTCTGGGGCTTTTTTTATATGTTATTCACTATAAAATTTTGAAGTAGAGTTAGCTTTGAAACTATATTGTAAGTTATTTTCCAGAACTAAATGCTGAGCATTTCAGTGCGCCAATTAATGCCCGATGAAATTCTTCAGTTTTATCATCACCAATTTCTTCGCGCACGCAGTGAATTAATTGTTCACTATATTGAATACCATCACTGGCTATATGTTCGCCCTTAGAGGTAAGTTTAAGATTGACTACACGTCGATCTTGTTTGCTGTGTTCTCTTTTTACTAGCTCTTTGGATTCTAGAAGCTCAAGCTGTCTACTGATAGTGCCGGAGTCAGTAAACGTTGCTGCAGATACTTTTGCTGGCGTGATTGCGAGCTCAAGATAGATTGCCTTTAAGATGCGCCACTGTTGGTAATTAACCTGGTGTTTTTTTAGAAACCCGGTGGTTTTTTTCTTGGCAATGCTGTGTATTGTTTCTATATACGTAATGATATCTGCGTCATTAGTCGGTATTCCACTTTCTAGTACGCGTTTTGTAAAATTATTTTCTTCTTCTGAAATGTTCATGTATTTCTCATGTAGTAGTAAAAATGTCCTTTTTTTACCAACCTTATTAACAACAACTCTACTAATCTCAGTTAGTTTTCCCATTACAACTGGTTGTTGTTTAACAACTATATAGTGACAGATTATGCTGAATGCGTATAAGAAATTGTGAACTACTTAACAAAATCTATTCATACAAATTATAAATATGCGGGCTAGTCGACGGTTTGTATTCTAGATCTAAGATAATGCATACATAACATGTGTGATTTATGTTTTCTGCACAATGTTTGTGCAATAAGTAGATTAGCTGTGATTGCTGTATTTGATAATGAAACCTATTTATTAGAGAAATAAACACTTTAAATAGATATGAGTGGAATATATAAATTGTTGTAACGTGGCTAATGCCATTAATCTATAAATCCAATTCTGGGGATCGTTGAGGTGATTTTCTGGTAATGGGGCTCTACGAGATTAATTGTAGCTGTTAAGTGTTTTGACCCTCCATCACTTATACCAATACGTTTAGCCATAATGAGATTCACTCGCATAGTTATTGCTCCCTACCATATACGTTATATTGCTAGTAAATACAGAGGTTTATTCATGAGCTATTTTGGTGAAAGCACTTTAGAGCATAAAGTTCTAAAATATATGGAAGGCATTAAAAATTCAAATGAACTTAAGGATTTTGAGGTTATTCGAATAATGAATAAAGTGGTTGAGTATTATCGCGATAGTCTTGTTTATGAATTTAATGAAGATGAAGCTAATACCATATTGCAAGAAGCAAGTGATACTAGTATTCGAGAACAGCAGAAACCACCTTCTTCAACTTCATAAAAATAGAAATTCTGATGAGTACGTTATAGAGCACTATTAAATTTTATGTAAGGAACTTTTTAGTGAGGTCACAGTGCTTGCTGTGATAATTAACGCTAACCGTGTAACAGTAAATTTAGGAAGTAGTGCGCAAGTAACTGCGCCTAAAATTGCGCCATATAGTGCACGTTTTACTTGAATACTTTCTATTGATAAACCATGAGCGTAACGAGCGAAATGCTCACAATTAAATGTGAGTAATTTGTACTTAATATTCTTATTTATATAACTTCGCGCACGTAGCAATACGATTTCTTTGGGATGATGGCCTTGGATATAACTTTGTTCAACGGTGTGATTGCCTACTACTGTACTCCAAGGCTCTTCTTCTGCTCCATTTGTTCGAAAGGACAGGGAGATAAGATTAGGCATGCCATTCATTATATGATCACTGACAATGGCTAAATGTTTGTACATGGGGTATCGAATAGCGATGACCGTACCGGGAATAAGTTGGGTTGGATTAATATCGTTATGCATAGGTATAGGGTATTTTACACTAACATTATTAGAAATAATTTTATCTCTATAGAATATGGACTATTCTTTTGTGAAAAAGTTTCACGAGCAATAGGTGCACATATAGGAATGCATTGCTAATGTGCAACTAGATTCAAATGCTATACTTAAGTCTGAGTCACTTAAGCAATAATGTGAAAATTTAAGCATTAATAATATTATGAATCAACAATCTATAGCAAAATTGCTTACTAGAGCTATAAGCTATTTTTTCATATTGTTTTTAATTGTCTCCTGCTCTCAGGCTTACTATGGTGCTTTAGAGAAGGTTGGAATACATAAACGGGATATCATGATAGACCGTGTTCAGGAAGCTAAGCAGTCACAGCAAGACGCCAAAGAACAATTTCGATCTGCACTGGAAGAATTTAGTTCTGTCGCTAATTTTCAAGGTGGTAATTTAGAAGAAATCTATAAAAAGCTTAATAAAGAATTGCAAAAGAGTGAGGCGCGAGCAGAGGATGTCACTACAAGGATAGACAGTGTTGAAGATGTGTCTATTGCTTTATTTAAAGAATGGGAGCAAGAATTAGATCAATATGAAAGTCAGAAGCTGCGTAGACAAAGTGAACTACAACTAAAAGATACTAAAGCTCGCTATCAACAGCTAATGGCCGCGATGCGTTTGGCGGAATCGAAAATTGAGCCAGTATTAAAACCATTCAGGGATCAAGTGTTGTTTCTGAAACATAACTTAAATGCAAAGGCTATCGCATCATTACGTGGCGAGCTTGTTCACGTAGAGTCTGATACTGATAAATTGATAAAAGAGCTAGAAACCTCTATAGCTGAAGCGGATCGTTTCATTCAGGAAGCTGGAAATTAATTTTAAATAGTATAGTAAAAGTCGGTTTTACAATTATATAAAAATAATAATCTGCTACATAACTTATCCACTTATTCCCCTATATCGTCCATTTATCTCTATTTTCTGAAGCCGTATATAATGCGCTTGATATAGTGCATACCCATTTCACAGCTGGGGCGCATTGTGAAAGTTATAATATCGCCGATATTTTATTTTGTTAAAATCCTGCTCTTAGTTTCTGTATCTACTGCAGCAGCAGATAGTTTTTCTTCTAAATTAATAGATTCTACAAATAATACTGTTATCGATCAGTGTGTCAAAAATGTAAATCAAACCTCTGACGATGGTCTCGATACTGCAGATCGTCTTTACCAAACCGGTATGTGCCATTTCTGTGTGAAGTGCAATTTTGAAATGGATAATGGTCAACTGTTTCTTGTTAATGATGAGTTATGGCAGGGAAAGCTGCCGTATGAGGCATATAAAACTGCATACGGGCTTATTTCGCAAGCAGCTGGTTTAGGCGATCGTACAGCAAATTATGGTTTAGCTGTTTTACTTTATGTGTCAGATTTAACTAATAATCGGCTTTCTAAGATTGAAATTTCTAAAAATAAAACTGATTCATATAGGAATACGATAAAAAATGAAGAATTGACAGATGAAGAGGTGCAACAATCAATAGATAAGATCACTGAGCGAATATACGAAAAGAACGACAAACAAGATTTTTCACCAGAAATTCATAAACATTTGTTAGTTGCTGCAAAACAAGGTTATATGCCCGCACAATTTGCTTTAGGTGAAGTATATTTCAGGGGTATTGGGGTAACACCAGATGCAGTGCAAGCTTATGCTTGGGCGGCAACTGCAGTTGCGCAAAACCCACCATTCGGAAGTTTTCGCCGTGATGAAAAGGCGACAAATTTAGACCATGTAAAGTTAAATGAAGCCGAAGCTATTGCAGAAGAATATATGAAAAAATATACAAATATATATGATAGCTCTTCGATTTCTGCAATGCGTTAAAATATTAGTATCTAGTAGATAGGTCTTCTTCTTGCAGTGAATCCACTTCTCTTTGGATCATGTTTGTCGAAAACGTCTCATCAATTTCTATAAATACAATGTGCATAATTTGCATGAATTCAGATTTTTCGTTTGTAAGCAATGGTCTGTCAAATTTCGTTTTATACAGCTTTGCAATATTGGTGATGAGTATTTTTAGTCGGTGTAGCGCATCTTGATTAGTTTCGCCTCGGATATTATCTGTTGCCCAGGTAATAATATCTCTTACATGCATTAAGTCTGTGCGAGTACGGTCTAAAATTTCAGGCAAATATCCCAATCCAGAAAACGATGCTTTGGCTTTTAATAATGGTATGCCAAATGTAGGTAGTGTGTGTAAATCATGCAAGACTTTATTGATGTCTTCTGAAGTAGTATCTAGCTGGTCTGCGGTTAATTTAGCTTGTGGTATATCTAAGCTGCTTTTAACCACTGCATGATAATCTTCAATATAGGTTTCAATTTGCTTCAAAAACTCATCAACAATATATCTTCGCTCAGCGAGAATACTTCGAATTGCTTTGGCTGAACAAGCATCAAGTGAGTGATGTTTTACCTTGTATATAGGCATTGTGATTGGTGTGTAGGCTTATGTGCAAATCAATAGTTTAATTCTTATTCTACACTAATACATGTAGTTTAGAGTGCGTGCTAATTTAGTAGTTTGGTTACAATGTTTTGCAAGTTTGCTGCATTTGCTTGTCCAGCTGGCAATGCTTTTCCAGCTGTTAATTTGATTTTTGCTAGTATTCTACGAGGTATTCCGCTCACTGGTTTGCCATGTTTATTGCTAAAATAGCTACCCCACATGCCATTTAGTGCCACAGGAACCACTTGTACAGGTGTTTCCTTGAGTATGCGCTCGATGCCAAGTTTAAAACTATCTACTTTACCATCTAAGGTAAGTTTACCTTCCGGGAAAATTCCAACTACATTTCCCATTTCCAGTTCTTTGGCTATCTGCTTATAGGCTTTCTCCAAGAGTTCAGGATTCTCTTTTTTCGGTGCAATAGGAATAGCACTTGCTGTTTTGAATATGAAACTTAAAAATGGAATATTAAAGATTTTATGATACATCACAAAACGAATGGGTCGGCGTACGCAACCACCGATAATTAACGCATCCATAAAACTAACATGATTACATACGACAATCGCTGCGCCATTTTCAGGGATATTGCCGAGATCTTGTGTTTTAACGCGATATACAAGATGTACTAAAATCCATACTACGAAACGCATAAAAAATTCTGGAATTAGCGTGTAGATATAAATTGCAACTATCGCATTTAAAATTGCAGCGACTAAAAATAACTGGGGTATCGAGAGCCCAGCTTTGGTCAGTACGATTGCATATAATCCAGCCGCAATAATAAACAAGGCATTTAAAATATTATTACCGGCAATGATGCGGGAACGACGTTTGGGGTTGGATCGGGCTTGAATTAAGGCATATAAAGGCACGATATAGACACCGCCAAAGCCTCCTAATAAAAAGATATCAGTGATTAAGCGCCAATTGGAACGATTAAATATAAATTCTTTAAACCCAACGAGCTCTGTTGAAGTGTGGTTTGCTGTAGCAAAAAATAAGTCTGCACCAAAAATGGTGAGTCCTATTGAGCCAATAGGCACAAGACCTAATTCGATAGTGCGGTTAGAGAGTCGCTCACAAGTTAACGAGCCAATGCCAATGCCCACGCAAAAAAGCGCCAGGAAAAATGTCACGACTTGTTCATTAGCGCCTAATGAAAGACGTGTAAAATTAGGTAATTGTGTAATGTATGTTGAGCCGAGAAACCAGAACCATGAAACGCCTAACACGGAATTAAATACAGTTCTGTTTTCTCTTAACGCATTTAGGTTGCTGAATGTTTCAGATAAAGCGTTCCATTTAAGCTTTAGGTTAGGGTCAACTGCAGGAGCAAGAGGGATCTTTAAGCTGTTTACAAAACCTAGAGTTGCTAACGTTAAAATAGCGCAAGGTATTAATAGTTTAGCGCCTGACGATATACCGATTAATATGCCTCCTAACATTGTGCCTAGCAAAATTGCACCAAATGTAGCAGTTTCAACTAATGCATTGCCGCCAACAAGTTCATTTTTCTTAAGATGTTGTGGGATAATGGAGTATTTAATAGGACCAAATAGTGAAGACTGTGTGCCCATTAAAAATAGCGTAAATAAAAGCAGTGGAATATTTTGAAAATAAAATCCAAATGCTGCGACAAGCATTATGAAAATTTCTGCTAACTTAATGCGTCGGATTAACGATGACTTCTCATAGCAATCTGCAATTTGCCCTGCTAATGCAGAAAATAATAAATACGGTGTAATAAATAGAATGGCAGCTAGGTTAATAATATTGGTGGAATCGTTTGAGCCTGAATAGCTGCTCTGGAATGCTATTAGAATGAATAGTGCATTTTTGAAAACATTATCATTGAAGGCGCCAAAAAACTGTGTCAAAAAGAAAGGACGAAATCGATTTTCTTTAAGTAGTTGAAATTGGCTATGTGAGTTATCTTCTAGTTCTTTAGACACTGTTTTAGTGGCAGCAAGCTTGGCCAAACTTTTTCAGACGCCAGTAATTATAGGGCCAGGGCGTTAAAAACCCTACTAAAAGCATAATTGGGATCACCCACCAAACTAATTTTGCGCCACCGGTTAAAAAATAGTCGCTTAAGTTCATGGCAACCTCCATGGAAATCATAGAAATAAAGCTCATGCCTAATGCTGTCTTGAGTGCTTGTTTAAATTCCATGCCTTTCTTACTAAGTATAATAGTTTCTAGAATGATACTAGTGATTAGTCCATTGATGATCGCTAGTGTGAGTATAAATAGTGGCTTAATATTGAAATGGGTGAATTGAAAAAATGCTATTGTGCCAAAATCACCGATAGAACAACCTATCAAACACCACATCGTGTTGTAAGCACTTTGTTTCCAGGTTTGCGGACTATTCCAAAATGTCATTTTTCAGTGGTAATCGAGTGGTTGGATATACTAGACAATAAAAAAGCGTGGCAAAAATTATTCGCCACGCCTTTGTATAAGAATGTATTGATTATTATTTGTAATCAGGATTGATTGCACCTTGGTCAAAGTCCAATTCAACTTCTAAATCTGTTTTTAGACGTGACTGACAAGCTAGAATATAATTGTTTTTTAACATATCGCCATCGAGTGTGTATGCGAAGTCTGTTAATTCTTTAACTTTACCGCTTACTAGCTTGGCACGACATGAGCCGCATGAGCCAACTTTGCAGTCACAGGGCCAATCAATACCAGCGTTCTTAGCAGCTTGCAAAAGATTTATGCCGCCTTTGACTTCAAAAGTTTGTCCAGTATTTTTAATCGTAACTGTAAAGTCCTTATTTTTCCCACCTAATCCAAACATGTTGCATTCTCCTGTAGCGAGGGTTATGGAACGGTTTTCGTAGTATACCGCATTTAATTTCTTGCCGAATCATAACGCTTCCAGCCTTTAAGTCGAACAATTTAGGTATAAAATGTTCTGCTACATAGAATAAAATGGCGAATAACGATGGATTACGTATGTCTAGAGACTATGTTTAGCGCTAATCTCAACTAAATATCTATATTTAGCTGTTGAATCTGAGAAAGATTAGCGAACAGATCTAATGAGAACTGGCCCAGTTGTGTGTGAATTTTTGTACTTGTGTTATTCAATTGTAGAGCGCTAATCATCTTAAAGATTTTGTTATCACAAATGTAGTTACAAAACATTTAAAACTGAAATCAATAAAATACATTCTGTAAAGTACAGATTACTGGTAAACAACAAAGTTTAATATACAGTGGATAGATACATTAAGTTTTAGATTGATGAAATACTTTACCAAGTCGCATGCTATTTTGTGTGGCTGTTTGCATTAATAATATTATCTGTAAAATATTCATATGGGCTGGTTTACATTCAAAAGCAATTAAATGACTAAAAATATTAAAAAAATTCGAAATGGAGGTTTGCTGTAGTAACGTACTGTTTGTAAGTGAGTTGTTGTAAATTCGTCCCATTCTCATAATTTTGACGTATTACGGTCAACGGGTTAAAAGCTTCACTCGTGCTACTCGATCACTGTTTTATTTTAATAAGACGTTAAAATTCTACTCTTAATCAGTGCATTGGAGTTGCACCTAAAGGGACTTAAGCGTGACAGATTAATGTCTATGAGCATTGTGCATCATTGGATAAGTCTTTCAGCATGGTTCTAAGATATAGCTATGCCTACAAAATCTAGTTCAAAATTAGGTGGTTTAAAAAAGCTCACTAGCGGTTTGTTGTCGAGTGTGGGGAATTCTGCGCCTATTGAACTAATGTGTCGATTTGATGGGCGAATAATTGAAGCAAACGAAGCTACACGCTCATTAGCAAAATCGTTAGATGCACCAAAAGTTAACCGTCTCCTTCCTGATGATCATTTCGAGTTAGTGAGTCGAGCGTTGCATAGTGGTGATGTGATAGTTGCAGCGAATCGCATTTATGGATATGAGTTTGAATGGAAATATTATCTAGATCAAAGAAATAAAGTCATTCGGATTGAAAGTATTAAGTACAAACAAAATCTTAAAAATTTAGACACAGCAGCTTCAGATTTTATAACAGATGAAAGTTGGGCAGGTTTCATTGATTCAATTCCTGTCGCTGTATGCGTGACTGAAAATAATAGTGACGAAATCAAATATATTAACCAACTTGCAGTACGTATTTTAAATATTAGCGCAGGTCGTGAAGCTAAAATTAGATTGAGAGATGTTTTTACAGATACAAAATCGATCAAAAAAATTAATGAATTACTTGTTGAGCAAGGATTTGTCAGAGACCTAAGAGTTTCTACACAAGGAAAGAACAATAGTCGTTGGGATAAAGATGAAAAATAGCTGCAAGTAAATATTAAATTAATCCGTAAAGTTCAAGGTTCATTTCTGATTTGGACATTTACCGATAATACTGCTGGATCAAATACTGAGGCAGCACTTATTGAAAGTGAGAATAAATTCCAGAATGTGATCCAAGGTGCACAGGAAGGAATTTGGGAATGGCAAGCAGGTATAGAGGGTTCGGAGTGGTGGTCACAGCCAATGTACGAATTGCTTGGCTTACAAGTGGACGAATGTGACATTGGGCTCTCGCAACTTCAACGGTTAATCCATCCTGATGATCGTGAAATATTCGCTAATGCTTGGGCTAAATTGATTTCTGAAAAAGGTATGCAGCTATTACTCGAAGTACGTATTGCAGTAAAGAAACAAGGCTATAGATGGTTTTTAATTCGTGGAACTGCAGATTATGATTACACAGGAAATGCGAAGAAAGTCGTAGGTTCAATCAGTGATATACATTTGCAAAAACAAACACAAGTTCAATTAGCTGAAGAGAAAGATAAAGTAGTTGCAACTTTACGCTCGATTGTTGATGCGGTATTAACTACAAATGAGCGTGGTGAGGTGCAATATATAAATCAAGCAGCAGCTCGTTTCTTGAATTGCACAGAAGAAGAAGCGAAAGGGAAACATATAGAAAATATCATCGATCTATATGAGGAAGAATCAGATAAAAAAATAGATAATCCAATACTCTCTTGTCTATCGGGTAGCCAGAAGAAAAATCAAAAGCTCAATGCAGATATTGTCACCAAGTCTGGCGCTAAATATACCGTCCAGCTTATGGTGACTCCGCTTATTTCACAAGCAGGTAGATTATATGGTGCAGTGACTGTTATGAACGATGTTACTAATTTGCGCCTATTAGCTAGACGTTTACGTTACCAAGCAAGCCATGATTCATTGACGAGTTTGATTAATCGATCCGAGTTTGAGCGCAATGTCAGAAAAGCTATTCTCAATGCAAAAACAAAGCAAAAGAGTAGTTCACTCATCTATCTAGATCTAGATCGATTTAAAATGGTAAATGATCTATATGGACATGCTGCTGGTGATGAACTGTTGATTCAGTTTAGTAATTTAGTAAAAAGTAAACTTAGAGGTACAGATATACTTGCGCGCCTAGGTGGTGATGAATTTGCATTATTACTCACGCAATGCTCTATAAGTGAAGCAGAAGAGAAAGCGCATGAAATTTTACAATCCATTCAGGAATATAAATTTATTTGGGAACAAAAAAGTTTCAATGTTGAGGCTAGTATTGGTGTCGCAGAAATTAATCAAAAATGTTTTGACTTGTCTTACGTGTTATCTGCAGTCGACAGCGCATGTTATCTCGCTAAAGAATCTGGTAGGAATTGCGTACGTGTATTTAGGGAAGGGGATGAGGATATTAATCGTCGACGTGGACAGGAACGTTGGCTACAAAGATTTGATAAAGCACTAAACGAAGGTCGTTTAGTAGTAACTGCACAATCTATTATTAACATAAAGGCAAATAAAAATGCCAAAGTTGATAAAAATGGTTTTGAAATATTAATTAGAATGCAAGATGATAGTGGACGTTTAGTGCCACCTAATGCATTTTTGCCAGCAGTTGAGCGTTATAATCGAGCACCTAAACTTGATAGGTGGATATTAGACAAAGTTTTATTTCTTCTATCAGAGAATAGAAATATACTGTCTCAAATTGATAAGTGTTCGATCAATTTGTCAGGTCAATCTCTAGTATCAGAAGGGTTTTTGCCATTTATAGTGGCGAAATTAAAAGAGTATGCAATAGAGCCTAATAAAATATGTTTCGAAATAACAGAAACTGCTGCTATTGCAAATTTAGATCAAGCTACCTCTTTTGTGCAAAGCCTTAAGGATCTTGGTTGTTACTTTGCATTGGATGATTTTGGTTCTGGATTGTCTTCATTTGCATATTTGAAAACTCTGCCTGTAGATTTCTTAAAAATTGATGGTATGTTTGTTAAAGACATTCATAATGACAATGTAAGCCGTGCCATGGTTAAAGCTATTAATGAGATGGGACATGTTCTAGGTAAACAAACTATTGCAGAATACGTTGAGAATGAAGAGATTCTAAATATTTTAAAGGATATCGGAGTAGATTTTGCCCAGGGGTTCCATGCCGGACGTCCCGAGCCGATATTAGAATTTTTTAAATCTTCGCAATTTAAGGTAATAGCGCCAAAGACGCGTAAATTATTTGCTGCAAATGGCTAAGTAAATAATTCTAAATTATTCAACCAAGGGTTTCTAAACCCATAATAGTTGAGTATGAGTCGACAGTATGAAATCTTGCAACAGATGAATAATGACTCGTAGCACCAAGTAGTTGGACTTCTAGAATATATTTCTTTTCATTTTCCGAGCAAACATGTCCTCTTAGTGTTTGTGCAGTAATATCAGCTTCGTCTTTACAACTTAAAGCGTAATGTTTGGTGGCAAATAAATACTGATTATCAGAATTTCTTACAGTGTCTTGACGCAGTCGATATTCGTTACTGGTACTTGTTTGTGGCTTGCTGCTAACACGTTGAATAGTAATATCTACATCCCCAATTCCAAGTTGCATCATCAGCTCGCTATTACGATCTAAATGAGCATCCATGTAAGCCGTTTTTTTAATAAAGGCCTCGGCTGATTCACGTAAATGCGCCTTGCGAAGCTGACGATCGATTCGTTCATCGCCGAGTTGTTCTCGATATTGGAGTCGAATGCCTGAGCGACTAATAAAAATGCCCATCACATCGATTGGGTACTCGGCTTCGAGATAATCGCGAAATTGTTCTGTGTTTAGAGCCATTAATTTAAAATTTAAAAAATATTCTGGCCAAGCGCTTTCGCCCTGACAGAGTAAATTTTCAGGTATTTTTGGGCACTTTAGCTGCCGTAGATGGCTGAGCGTGATTAATTACAGGTCGAAACTCCAAAAGGAAGGTAACCTGGGCACCACCCTGTTAAACCTGTAAAAACAGGTATGATTCCGATCATGCCAAACCACCATGCGCCACCAAGGGCAAGCGCCAAGCCAATTAACAATAGGCCAATTAATATTCTGAACATGCGATCGGTATCGCCAACATTTACTGTCATTATAAGTATCTCCTGCAATGGTTTATAAGTTGGACTTTAAAAAGTCTCAAAGAATTCTATACATTATTAAATTCACCCCTACACTTTAGGATTTAAGTTAAGGATAAATCAAGGGTTAATTTGAACTGGTTGTTAATTGTTTAAAGATTGCTATGACCGCCATTCATCCTTAGTTTACCTCCGCTGGTTCGGTAAATTGAAAATTAGCTTGATATCTAATGTTTTTGGCCTTTGAATATGTGATTGAGAGCCGTTAATTATTGTTAATTTATAGCAGAATCAATGATCTACATTTAGGAGTGGTGAGATGGGCAAGAAATCTTTTTTTGATAAAATTGTTGGTAAAAGTGCGCCTGAAGCAATAGCTGCCGCTGTACCTGCAGAATCAGGGATCGATAGTCGGGAGCTGGAGGGTGAAGTGGATCATCTGTGGATGAAAGAAGATATTGATGCTAAGAAACCTTCATTAAAAAAAGATCCAAGGGTTGATACCGGAATATTGCGCAATCGAATCGCGGATAAGATTGCTAAAATGAATAATCATTAATTTTGTAAATTATCCTACCTGGCTACACTTCGTAGCGTTTTAAAATTTCGAGCGCTCAGTACTGCGTTAACATAATACTTCTTAAAAAAAGTCTCATATGCGTAATCGCAATTTAAATATTGCGGTTTAGTTTTCATATACCTTAGGCTTTGTGGCAAAATTGATTTTTCGTTGGGTACTTGCTTCCTGATATGCGTTTACTGCATCCATTAATTCAAATTGTATTAACATATTTTTTAACTTACAGCTTGTTAGCGGGCGAAGAGGCTCCAGAGCTATCGGGTGATTTTATTCAAGGCGGCTTAGTGATTGGCCACATAACGCCTGGCTATAAGGTAAAAATTAATGACCATAGTGTGCGGGTCTCAGTTAATGGAGAATTTATTATTGGCTTTGGGCGAGACTATCCTGCTAATGCAGAATTAAGGGTAACAAGACAAGATGGCAGTGAATATCACCATATTCTGCAGATTGAACAGCGCGAGTATAAGATTCAACGTATTAATGGTCTGCCTAAAGCGCAAGTCAGTCCTAATGAAAAAGCCTTAGAACGCATTAAGCAAGAAAGTAAAAACATTTCCCGTGCGCGCAGTCTAGATGAAGAACGTATAGACTTTAAAGCCGAATTTATTTGGCCTATCAAAGGTCCGATTACTGGTGTGTATGGAAGTCAGCGTATACTTAATGGAGAGCCGAGACAGCCGCATTACGGCATTGATGTTGCAGCGCCTACAGGCGCTCCTGTGATAGCCCCAGCGGCCGGGGTGGTTACTTATGCGGACAATATGTATTTTTCTGGTGGCACCCTAGTGTTAGATCACGGCCACCATTTATCCTCATCATTTCTGCATCTCGACAAGATACTTGTACAGGTGGGTGATCGAATCAAACAGGGAGAAAAAATTGCACTTGTTGGTGCAACCGGTAGAGTTACGGGTGCACATTTGGATTGGCGCATGAATTGGCATGGACAACGAATTGATCCAGGACTGTTGATGGATGAATTCCATGAGAATAAGTAACCACAGCTATATTTATAGATAACAATAAGTTACATTGATTATATAAATTAAATGATTAGAATAAGTAATTCTAAAAAATTGCACAGAGAATGTAAGGAAAGATGAGCACTAGCGGTCTTGATAATAACGGCGATAGAACTTTGCAGTTTGAGGCGATGGTAAACGCTTACTCAAAGGACTTATATCGATTCGGATTATGGCTGACGAAGGATGCTCAGGTATCGGAAGACCTAGTGCAAGAGACTTTCTTGAGAGCATGGAAGGCGATGGATCAACTGAAAGATCCAAAAGCTGTAAAAAGCTGGTTATTTACGATTTATCGACGCGAGAATGCGCGCCGCTTTGAAAAGGTGAGACCTGACACCTCACCTATAGATGATGTGAACGTAGATCAGTTTGCACAGATTGAAGATAGCTTTGCGAAGACAGAAGTGATTGCCTTGCGTAAAAGTTTGAAAGAATTGCCAGCAGAGTATTTAGATCCACTGTTGCTGCAAGTTTTAGGTGGTTATACCTGTGATGAGATTGGCGAAATCATGGATATTAAGCCCGGTGCTGTGATGACACGAGTATTTCGTGCACGTAAAAAGCTACGTGCAATTTTGGAAGATGATGGTTCAGATATAGATGAGCAAGATAATGTTGCTGAAATTTAATCCTTAAGGATTTTTGATGAGTATGGATACAATTTGTTTGGAAACTAGAAGAGAGCTCACAACCGATCCGAGTTGCAGAAATTCGGATGTGTTGCAGCATCTTTCTTCTTGTGAAGAATGTACGTTATTCTTACAAAAACTCAAGCCATTCGACGATAAACTAAAATCGGCTATTAATATTGATGTGCCAGAAGGTTTGGAGTCGAGGATTATTCTAGCTCAGCGCATGGCCCAGACTGAAGAGAACATTGAAGGTGAGAATGTCATATCAATCAATCAAGCCTCGAAAAAAGATAAAAATAGTGGCAGACGTGATTTTCGATGGATGTCATTAGCGGCGGCGTTAGTACTTGCAGTGGGTTTGTCGCTTGGAATGTTTAAATTGGGCGAGTCACACGGTGTTCAAAACGAGGTGCTTGCTCATATCGATAGTCATCTTATGGAATTAGAAGTAGACGACAATATTCAACTTGCATCATTGAATAATGTATTACAAGAGCATGGATTGTCAGCCAATGAAAATATTGGCTATGTTAGGCACGTATCGAATTGTCCTATTGATGGAAAGATGGTTCCTCACTTAGTGGTAGCGGATGATCAAGGTAAGGCCGTTACAGTAATGTATATTCCTTGGGAAGACTCAACTAAACGCAGCCCATTTAAGAATGATCGATTCAATGGAATTCTAGTGGGAGCGCAGAAAGGTAGTTTCGTTATCGTTTCTGAAGACCCAAACTCATTGCAGCCGATGGAAGATCGTGTAATGAATGCTATGGAAGTTAAAATATAATATTAATACGAGTACGAGCAAGCGTTTAAGCTTGCTCATATGTGTATATAAGGCTAACACGAGTTTTACATTCGCTCAGCTTATGCTTTGATAGTACTCCATTAGAATTTTGGCTACTTCGGGCCGTGCAAATTCTTTAGGTAAATCTTCGCCTGCTGCAAGCATGCCGCGTACCTTGGTTCCAGAAAGTAATACAAAGTCATCTTTTTCGTGATCTGGTGCATCGCGCATCATCACAACTTTATTCAATTTCTTAGAGTAGGCTGTGTGATCCGCACGGAAAATCTTAATATCTAAGGCATCATCAGGCACTTCATCATCAAAGATGGTTTGCGCGTCAAATGCACCATAATAATCTCCAACACCTGCATGATCACGGCCAATAATAAAATGTGTGCAGCCACAATTTTGTCTGAACACTGCGTGCAATACGCCTTCGCGTGGACCGGCATATAACATGTCAAATCCATACCCGGTTACCATCACGCTGTTAGGTGGAAAATACACTTCGACCATTTTGCGAATCGCTGCATCACGCACAGGGGCAGGGATGTCACCTTCTTTTAATTTTCCAAGTAACATGTGAATTAAAACGCCGTCAGCATTAACGGATTCTTGTGCCATTTTGCATAGTTCTTCATGTGCACGGTGCATAGGGTTGCGTGTTTGGAAACCAACAACCGTATTCCAACCGCGTTCTTCTATTTCATCACGAATTTCGCCAGCAGTTTTAAAAGTGCCTTTGAATTCTTCACTAAAGTAACTGTAGTTTAGAACTTGAATGGGACCAGAAAGAACGGTTTTGCCTAAAGACATAAAAGTTGCAGCACCTATGTGGTCTGGATCAGTGGTGCGGTAGACTTTTTCCGTAATATTCGCAACTTGTGCATCGCTTAATTCTTCAATGGATTCGATATCTTGTATTGCAAGTACTGGATTGCCTTCAACATTTGGGTCACGTAATGCAATTCTTTTGGCATCGCCGATTACACTTGCGTGTTGAACTAGATTAAGTACCGGAGTAGGCCAAAACAAACCGCTGCTGGTTTGCATTTTGTCGGCAACAGAAACGGCATCTGCTGCTGTCATAAACCCTGTTAAAGGAGTGAAGTAACCAGCGCCTAACATAACTGCATTAGCAGCGGCAGCGGAGCTCACTATAATGGACGGTAAGCCCTCAGCTTCTTTTTCTAATTGTTTGCGAGTGGCTTCATCTTTAACAAATAAAGGCGTTAACGTGTCCGATCCATGCGGCTTAATCATTATTCTCTCCCAAGATAATCTAAATGATAAGTGAATTAAAATATCTGCGCGAAGGCGCGCATATTATTATGCAATTGGTAAATTACAGTATGAAATCTTAGTACTAGCTAGTTGATTCTCTTAATAGTCCTATTAGCTGTCCTATATTTTCTTTTCGTTAGTATCCATTGATTTATGCAAATTAGTTGAAATATTCAACTAAAAGGTCAATTTAATAGCACTCCTATAGCAATTTTGTATACTTTTTCAGGTCTATTTCTCAATTTTAGTCTCTATCTTATGCGATTATTTGTCCATTAATTATGAATGGGCAAAGTGACATGGATGATAACTTTGATACTGTGATTCACGAAGTTGTAGAAGAATTTGAAAAAATTTCTACAACCGAAGATATGCGCACCGGAATTGATCGTCGATACCAAAAAGCAAAGGATTTCCCTCTAAAAGACAAAAATGGAAACGTCATTGCAAAAGACCGACGCTCACAGGAAGATAGACGTAACCTAGAAATCGATATCGACGATATATCTGAATACACCCAGCAAACTCATTAAGTCGCCAGAAGCTATTCTGCAGCAATAAGTTGGCTCCAGTATCAGTTAACCTGCGGCCTGTAGACCGGTACAGCGCAATGCTCATCTTCATCAGATAAGACTCCAGTGATGCCAACTGAGCCTATCTTCTGATTATTACTATCTCTAACGACTACTCCATCAGATACGGGCAACAACTTTTATCTGCAATATTGATCTGTGCATTTAAGAACATGGGCTTTCTTCACTCATATTTCTAAATTACGCGAAGACATTCCAAGACCAATAGCTCCTCATGCCTTTGCCTTAACGATTTGCGGAAGCATAAAACTTGCTACATTTGTTCTGGAGAGTGCTTTTAGATGACCACTTGTATCGAGTATAACGATAGTAAATGGAGTCAAATAACGCTTTTTACTTCTTGTATATGCAATTTCAATGTCCGTATTCGCGTGTTCCAGAGCAATTTCAGACAGGTTTTTTTACCTTAGTAATTAGATATGTAATTCTGAGCTGTATATTAGAGTTAGGCATTTACTCTGCATCTTAGTAAAATGGTCAGAATAATAAAACCGATAATAAGAAAATAAATAACTAACTATGACCAATGATTCTTCCATTATAATTATTTCAGCATGATATTTTCTGGCAACGCTATAAAGGTTGACTATATTCAAGACTCGATTGCGAATCTAGTATTCGATCTTGAGGGCGAGAGTATTAATAAGCTCAGTAAAACTGTTGTCGAACAGTTGGGTGATGCTGTTAGTGTAATTGAAGACAATGAGAACATTAGCGCATTAATTATTTCGAGTAATAAAGATGTATTTATTGTTGGCGCTGACGTAACCGAGTTTCTTGGTTTTTTTAAATTAACTGAAAAAGAATTTGTTCAGTGGATAGAGGCTACTCAAGCTTTATTTAATCGCATAGAAGACTTGCCAATTCCAACGGTCACGGCCATTAATGGCTATGCATTGGGTGGAGGTTGTGAGTTAGCGTTGACTACGGATTATCGCGTTATGGCTTACAGTGCGCGTATTGGTCTGCCTGAAGTTAAATTAGGCATCTTCCCAGGCTGGGGTGGCAGTGTGCGTTTGCCTAGACTGATTGGTGCGGATAATGCATTGGATTGGATCTGCACGGGTGACCAGAAGAAAGCGCAAGAAGCGTTTAAGTGTCACGCAGTGGATTCAATTGTTGATGTCGATCAACTTCAAAGCGCTGCGATGCATATAGTTCAACAGTGTTTAGATGGCAAGCTTGACTACCAAAAGCGCAAACAGGAAAAACGCCAACCCCTACAGCTGAGTCAATTAGAAAGTATTATGGCATTTGAATCCGCGAAAGCTGTGGTTGCTGCAAAAGCCGGTCGCCATTTCCCCGCGCCATTAGCTGCAATAGAGACCGTACAGCATCATGCGACGATGTTACGTGACGAAGCGATGCAGGTTGAAGCGCATGGATTTGTCAAAATGGCAAAAACTAAGGTTGCGCGCAATTTAGTAGGGCTGTTTTTAAATGATCAGCGCATTAAGAAAGTTAGTCGAGGCTATAGCAAACAGGCGCATGCTGTTAAGCAAGCAGCAGTCTTAGGTGCAGGAATAATGGGTGGAGGTATCGCATATCAATCTGCTTGCAAAGATATTCCTATAGTCATGAAAGATATCAAGCAAGAGGCGCTTGAGCTGGGTAAGTCTGAGGCAGGTGGATTGCTTTTAAAGCAAGTTAAGCGCGGCAAAATTAAGCCTGAAGAAGTGACAGACACTTTAGCAAAAATCGACACAACCTTAAGCTATGGTGATTTTGCAAATGTAGATTTGGTGGTTGAAGCTGTTATAGAAAATAAAAACATCAAATCTTCGGTGTTAGTAGAGGTGGAGCAACAAGTTAAATCCGACTGCATACTAACTTCCAACACATCGACCATTTCAATTACAGAGCTAGCATTATCTTTGCAGCGGCCTGAACAATTTTGCGGTATGCACTTTTTTAACCCGGTTTATCGTATGCCATTGGTAGAGGTGATTCGAGGAGAGAAATCAAGTGAAGCAGCGATTGCAACTACGGTTGCTTATGCAGAAGCGATGGGTAAAACACCTATCGTTGTAAATGATTGTGCAGGTTTTTTGGTGAATCGCGTGTTATTCCCATACTTTGCTGGTTTTGATGCGCTGGTTCGAGATGGCATAGATATTCAGCGGATTGATAAAATAATGGAAAACTTTGGTTGGCCAATGGGTCCAGCGTATTTATTAGATGTTGTTGGTATAGATACTGCGCATCATGCATCGGAAGTGATGGCAGAAGCTTACCCAGATCGTATGAGCAAAGAGTTTAAATCAGCGACCGATGCTTTATATGAAACCGAGCGTTACGGTCAAAAGAATAATGTTGGTTTTTATAAGTATGAGTTAGATAAACGCGGTAAGCAGAAAAAAATAGCAGATGAAAATGCTGTCAGGATTATTGAAACCGTGCGTGTTAATTCGCTTGATGTTTCTGATGAAGAAATTGTCGATCGTATGATGATACCCATGTGTATGGAAACCGTGCGTTGTGTAGAAGAGGGCGTTGTAGATCATCCGCTCGATGCGGATATGGGTTTGATTCTAGGTATTGCTTTCCCAACTTTCCGCGGTGGTGCTTTACGCTATATTGAAGAGATGGGTGTGCAAGAGTTTTGTGAGCGCGCAGGGAAGTATTCACATATTAGTCCTATTTACGCACCTACTAAAGGCTTAATTAGTATGGCAAAGAAAAAAGAAACTTTTTATCCAAAAGTGTAAATAATGATTGAAGAATATATTTTGGTGGGTTTTTAAAAAATGAATTTAGCATTATGAGTTTACTATCATGAGTATTCAGATATGAGTCTTCAGTCCCGTGATGCCGTTATTATTGATTGCGTCCGTACGCCTATGGGTAAGACTAAAAATGGCATGTACCGTAACGTGCGTGCAGAAATGTTATCAGCTGCATTAGTGAATGCATTGTTTGAGCGAAACCCAAATGTGGATCCATCTGAAGTTGAAGATGTTATTTGGGGTTGCGTAAATCAAACGTTGGAGCAAGGTTGGAATATTGCACGTTACATTTCATTGATGACAAAAATTCCCAACACTGCAGGTGGCCAAACTGTTAATCGTTTATGTGGATCTTCCATGCAATCGATTCACTCAGCAGCGCAAGCAATCTATGCAAACTGCGGAGATGTATTTGTAATAGGCGGTGTTGAACACATGGGACATGTAGGCATGACGCATGGCTGGGATCATAATCCAGCATCCAGCAAGTACACGGCTAAAGCTTCAAACATGATGGGACTTACGGCTGAATTACTTGCTATGCAGCATGGCATCAGTAGAGAAGATCAAGATAAGTTTGGTCTGCGTTCCCATCAATGTGCGCATGCTGCAACCATCGAAGGTCGTTTTAAAAATGAAATTGTTCCTATTGAAGGACATGATGAGAACGGCTTTAAACAATTATGTGAAATAGATGAAGTGATACGGCCCGAAACATCGTTAGAAAAACTAGCTGCATTACGCCCGGTATTTAAACCCAGTGGCGGGACAGTCACCGCGGGTACTTCTTCAGCGCTTTCAGACGGCGCTTCAGCAATGATTATTATGTCAGCAGAACGTGCACAAGCATTAAATTTAAAACCTAAAGCAAAAGTTAAATCCATGGCTGTTGCAGGCGTTGATCCTGCAATTATGGGATACGGTCCTGTACCCGCTACGCAAAAAGCTTTAAAGCGTGCAGGTTTGAGTGTTGATGATATTGAATATGTTGAGCTTAACGAAGCGTTTGCTGCACAATCGTTGCCTGTGCTTAAAGATTTAGGCTTGCTAGATAAAGTGGATGACAAAGTTAACTTAAATGGTGGTGCTATAGCACTTGGGCATCCACTAGGTTGTTCGGGTGCCAGAATCAGCACCACCTTGTTACATATAATGGAAGACAAAGGTGCTACATTAGGTTTGGCGACAATGTGCATCGGTTTAGGGCAGGGAATAGCGACAGTTTACGAGAGTGTTTAAATAATCTATTGCGTCTTAACGAGTGCGGCTTATTGCTCCATAGTTTCTCATTTTATTCTGAAGTTGAAATAATATTCCTTAAAGTAGTCTATTGGGTTGGGAATATTTAGCTGTTAAATTTATATCTTATCTGTGCTCGTTATTTACCCACATTGCTTTGCCTGCATTGTTGCTCTGAATTTATTTGAATCGGATAATGTGTGGCTTTTTATACATATTTAATAACGATACTGCCAACTCTGCTTAAGGACTGAGCGAATGAGAAATATTTCTATCCCACCTAGTACTAAAAGTATTATTAAAAAACGTATGGCATCCTTGGCGATCTTTGTGATGCTTGGTGCACTACTGATTTACGAAGAGCCTACGATTGAAATTGCTTGGGTAACGGCAATTTTATTGCTGACAATTTATTTATTTGCGTTTGAAGTGGTCGACGTCGATATAGCAGCTATTACGATCATGGTCTTGCTTGGATTAACAAGTTTATTTGCGCCGATAATGGGTTTAGAACAAGGCTTAGTAGACACTGCACATTTGTTTGATGGCTTTTCGAGTAATGCGGTAATGTCGATCATAGCAGTTATGATCATTGGTGCAGGTTTGGATAAAACGGGAATTATGAGCAAGGTTGCAGCGTTTATTCTAAATATCGGTGGAACTTCAGAAAAACGTATTATTCCAATTATTTCTGGCACAGTTGCATTCATTTCTTCGTTTATGCAAAACGTTGGTGCAGCAGCGCTTTTTCTACCGGTCGTGTCACGGATTTCTTCTCGCGCTAAATTGCCGATGTCGCGTTTATTGATGCCAATGGGTTTTTGCGCAATTTTGGGTGGAACGGTGACAATGATAGGTTCATCACCACTTATCTTATTAAACGATTTAATTATAACTTCAAACTCTGCGCTTGCAGCGGATCAGCAAATGCAGACTTGGAGTTTGTTTTCGGTAACACCTGTAGGTATTGCATTAGTAGCCACTGGTATTTTGTATTTTGTTATCTTTGGCCGGTTTGTTTTACCAGTTTCTAAAACAGAAAGTTCCACATCTAGCGGAAATACTATGAGTTATTTTCATGATGTGTACGGTGTTAATTACGATCTATATGAAGTGGTCGTACCAGAAGGCAGTGACATAATAGGTAAGCGTCTCGATGACTTTGAAGACAAATATCAGTTGCGTGTTATTGCGACTAAACAATCTGGTCACGCCACTCGAGTAGGTCCAGGTGCATTAGATCGAGACACAGGACTGAGTGCAGGCATGGTACTTGGAATAACGGCAGAGCCAGATTATCTTGATCATTTTATTCAAAAATATAATTTAAAAAGACGTCCTCAGTTGCGTACTTTTTCAGAAGATCTGGCGAGTAATAAGGCAGGTATTGCAGAAATAGTTATTCCACCCGGTTCAAAATTAATTGGTCAGAGTGCACGTGATATTTGGATGCGTAAGACCTATGGTATTTCGATGATCACCATGCACAGAGATGGTCATACAATGCGAGAAGTTGAAGATATTCGTAACATTCCTTATCACTCTGGCGACACATTAGTAGTGCATACCACTTGGGAAGCCTTAATGCGTCTGGAGAAAGATAGTAATTTTGTTGTGATTACTAGTGAATATCCGCATGAAGAATTGCGTCCTAATAAAGTGTTGTGGGCAGGTATATTCTTTTTAATCGCGCTTTCATTGGTGTTGTTTACTGAAATTCGTTTATCGATTGCATTGTTGACCGGGGCTATCGGTATGGTGTTGTCCGGTGTTCTACGCATAAATGAAGCTTACGAAGCGGTATCTTGGAAAACAGTATTTTTATTAGCAAGCTTGATTCCGCTTGGAATGGCTGTCGAGCAAACCGGTACCGCAAAATGGATTGCCGACCAAACATTGTTAGTCGTAGGGGACATGCCGATATGGGTGATTCAAGCGGCGATGGCAGTGTTAGCAACTTTCTTTACATTAGTAATGTCGAATGTGGGTGCTACAGTTTTGTTAGTGCCACTTGCGGTGAATATTGCTATTGGTGTTGGGGCAAATCCAGCGCTTTTTGCACTTACCGTCGCAATCGCCACATCGAATTCATTTCTTATCCCGACTCACCAAGTTAATGCTTTGATTATGGGCCCAGGTGGTTACCGTGTTCCTGATTTCATGCGTGCGGGTGGGATTATGACCATCTTATTTCTAATTGTTTCGGTAACTATGCTTAATCTGTTGTACTAAGGTTATGCAGTACTAGCTTTTTATTAAATGCTAGTCCCCAACTCCTAACATTTCTAAGATTTCGTCAATATAATCAAGTAAGGCGCAGGCCATCATATCGTCTTGCTTCTTATCGCCAATTTTAGAAAGTGCTGATAAAGCTGTTGTAATTTTATCAGTATCTTGTTTAGAAGTTTGGCCAGATAATTGATTGGTGCGACTGATGTGTTCTTGTAAATTATCTAAATGAATTTTTGCAGCAGCTTGGTCACGTTCATCATTTAGAATTTGCGGAAAATAGATTTGTGCTTGGGTAGTGAATTCTGCGATTGCTTCATGTACACCAGGTTGGAGATATTCATCTAGCTCTTCATTAAGAGGAGGGATGTATGACTCATCACTAGGATCTAGGTTGAAATTTTCTTTGCTGTTGTTTTTTTTATTCATTAGTTAATTTAATGTGAAATGCATCACATTTTGTAATAGTTGGTGTACACATATGTACAAATACGTTAATTATTGGATAGTAGCCTAGTTTTAAATGCTTGGTAACTTTGGAGTGAACTCTTGTGAAATCAGTCAGATTGATGCCTGTTTCACATTTTGCCTTGCCTTAAATGTGTACTATCTCAATCTAGTGTTGAGTTGGTTTACTTAAGGGCTGTGCCACGTAGTACTGTCCGGTAATCAAGGATGTTTAGCACTTACCAAGGAGGTACCATGTTAGCGACTAGTTTTATGTTAATTGTCTGGTTAATGGGTTTTCTATTCATTTCTACTGGATTAGAGAAATCTCAACAATTACACAATGGTGAATTAACGATCTATCCAGAAAAGCGTTTAGCTTTTGGTGTGGGTTTGGTTGCTTATATTGGAATTTCCCTTGTGATAGCCATTACATTTGTCCTTTAAGCTTATAAAACAGTTAAAGCCTAAATATATAGTTTTTTCGTGGTATTGGTTGTCTTTTCTAGACACCTTTAAATTTTAAAACCTGTCCGTTGTTACACCATCGCTGACCTGTCGGCAGTGGGCCATCCATGATGAGGTGTCCATGATGTCCGGCACAGCGAGCACATCGATAGCCCGTTTTAGGCCACATACCTTTTAAATCAGTATAGGTTTCTAAATGTCCATGTATATGGTCGCTGAAGCTTGGCCAGCCAGTATTACTGTCATATTTCATGTCTGCTGTGAATAATTCTAAATCACAGCCTTGGCAGCTATATGTGCCAACTTCATAAAAATTTGTGTACTGGCTAGAAAATCTTGGTTCTGTCGCTCCCGTGCGCAGGATGGCATATTGAGTCGGAGTTAATTGCTCATGCCAAAACTTATCGTCTTTTTGCCATTTCTTAATATGCGGCGATGCTTTAATAGCAACTCGATTTTGTGTAGAGCTCAGCTGAAGCGCAGTGAATAGGGCAAATCCACCCGCAACGATAAGGAAGTTTCTTTTATTCAATTTACTAATACCTTGTGCGTATAGTCTCGCTGGCAATCTGCCCGCTAATAATCTGCTAGTGTAGCGTTTCTTGAAGATACATATGCCTCGCACCCTAGCTTATAAATTACAGCAATAATTAATATTAGAAACAATCTGTAAATATATGAATAAAAACATAATATTTATATCATTTGTAGTTGTGATGAGTGCTCTTGCGCAGTTGAGTTTAACTTTTGAGGTAGATGGTTTGCAGTTTACGCGAGAGGGTGTTGGTGAAGGCCAATGGTGGCGTTTTATCACAGGTAATTTTGTGCATCTAAGCTGGCGTCATTTTGCAATGAATGCTGTAGCCTTGGTGGCAATTTATGTGTTGTACCCTAATAGTTTAAATGCTTACGGATGGGTGGTTGTGTTTGTACTCAGTTGCTTATCGGTGACGATTGGTATCTGGGTGTTTAGCCAAAATATTCATTGGTATGTGGGCCTGTCAGGCGCGTTGCATGGTCTACTAGTGACCTTAATAATTGTCGACTATATTGTTCACAAGAATTGGTTAAATATTATTTTGTTGTTTGGTGTAATTGCTAAATTAATATGGGAAGGCATGATGGGGCCCATTCCAGGAAGCGAATCGACAGCAGGTGGCCCGGTAGTAGTGCAAGCGCATTTATACGGATTTGTAGGCGGTTTAATTATCAGTGCTTGCATGCATACATTCAATAAAAAGAAGAAGTTAACACTATGACTGAAAATAATGTATCTGATGAAATATATAAAGAATTTCACCAAATAAACCGTAAGTTGACCTATTCGACAATTGGCCTAGTGTGCATAACGGCGTTGCTGGTCTGGTTGAATGGGATCGATTTTAGAGGCAAGCATCTTAGCGAGATGGGCTTGCTGTTTATGCTTTTGGGGTTCTTCACATATAAAATCCCCTATATCAGCTATCGATTTTTGCTGTATAAATATAAGAATGTGTCTGAAAAACGCTCTGCTATTGGCTACGATTGGAAGCAATTTCGTGACATCGCAATGCTGCGCAAATATTAGATAATTGCCAATATCAATTACTATCCGTCCGGCTGAAATTATTCACGAACTATCGGAGTAAGCTGTCACAAAAGCGAGAGCTTGCCTATGGTAAATTTAAGTTCTAACTTATTCATTTCTATTGCGAAATCGTTAAAATCTGACAATCATTAAGCAATGCTAGGCATATTTCGTAAAAAACCATTACGCAGTTCATTTTTCCCACGCGGCGAAAGAACGGATATCAATTGCGATGTATACGTAAAGCGTATCGGTCAGACTACTTTAAAAGCCAATCAGGGAAATATCAGTGAGGGTGGCTTATATGTGTTGATTCCTGAACATGATCTTGAGCGCGGCAAGAAGGTAGAGATTGTGTTGGTGAATAAAAACGGTTCGCTGCGACGTATCAGTAGGTTGATGGGAATCGTAATACGTACAGATGAGAAGGGTGCTGCAATGGTAACTTACAAAAAAGACAATATGAATTCCCAGCAGAGCTTATTAACTGAAGAGCAATCACTGAAGCAAGAATTTGGTGAGGTCTAAAAAGCTGTATTTAGAGCCTATTAGCATGCAATCTAAGGTCAAATGGTTGAAATTCACAGATAAGCTGTAAAATTTGCAAACCTTGCAGGACTATAATACAGGCTGTAGTTTCTCTCCTTCTGAAACTGGCCCACGTAGAATTAAACCTCTAACGTGGGTTTTTTTGTCCTGAACATTTCCGACGAGGCTATTCCTGCAATTTTTCTATGAATAGGGCTGTGATAGCATCTTGCTATGCATGCATTATTATTAATTGCCCACGGTAGTCGGCGACAAGCATCAAATGATGAAGTTAGAAAACTTACCAAGAATTTAGAACAACACATCGATGGCGAGTTTTCGATAATTGAATGTGCTTTCCTTGAGTTGGCTGAGCCTTCCATTCCTGACGGTGTAAGCGCGTGCGTACAAAAGGGTGCGGACTCAGTAACCGTGCTGCCATATTTTCTATCTGCAGGACGTCATGTGATTACAGATATCCCTGAAGAATTAAAAAAAGCACAAAACATACATCCGCGAGTGAGTATAAAAACTTCTCCTTACTTAGGATCGGCCCAAGGTATTAGTGAGATTTTAATTGACCTCAGCAAACAGGCATCATAATTATCCATTTGTCTGAAGATTAGAAAAACTCATTTGTCAGCGAGATGAGTAAAAGAAGTTAGAGTTGCTTTAGCTTTGTAATTTATTTAGTTCTTGTTTTAATTCATTTTCGTTTTGTGCATCATAAGGTGAATTTCTAATTTGATCATGAACCTTCATGCGATAGCGAACAAACTGATCAACCTTAGTAAAATGCATAAAAGGATTGCCTTCAATTTCTTCTTTTAAAGTAGAAGATTTCTGCACTGCATAATTATGGCCAGGGTGTATGACAATTTCGGTTGGTAAATCGCTTTTAAAGTGTTTTAAAGTGGTATACATCTGTTCAGGATCACCACCTTGTAAATCGCAACGTCCACATCCAAAGACAAATAATGTGTCGCCTGTAATTAAATCTTTACCTGCGCGATAGCATGCAGAGCCAGGCGTATGGCCAGGGGTATGCATCACTTCTATTTCAGTATTGCCTAGCTTAATTGCATCTCCTCCATGATGTAATTTTGGTTTGCTTAATTTTTCACCCCAAAATTCAGCTTCGCTCTTTAATATATGAACTTGCGCATCGTAATGATTAAGCAGTTCTCCTAAGCCATTTATATGGTCATGATGACTATGTGTTAACAAAACGTCTGTTATTGTGACATTTAGTTTTTTTGCTTTATCAATTATCTTATCAATGTCCCATGCAGGATCGACCACTGCCGCAGTGTTGGTCTTATCGTCTACTAATAAATAAACAAAGTTTTCCATTGGACCCAGTTCTAATGCATAGATACTGTGAGAGGATGTATTTGCAACAGTCATTATGTGGTTTAGTTCTATAAAGAGAACTAAATTGTAACAAGCTTTGAATTAGGATATTAAGGTTAAATATGAAGACGCTTAAAGATTATGTAGATTTTGACTTAGATATTTTATCTATTGGGTTAAATCCGTCCACCATCTCAGTAAAGAAGGGTTATTATTTTGCTAATCCTAGAAATCGCTTTTGGAAAGCATTAAATGCAAGCGGCCTCATTCCTGAAGAACTCACTCCTTCGCAACAGGCCCAAGAAAAGCTATTTTTACAATACAAGATAGGCTTTACCGATGTCGTTAAGCGGCATTCTTCGATGGGCAAAGATTTGGTTGCTGCTGATTACAAGAAATATGCACCAAAGTTAGAGGCAGGCATATTGCAATATCAACCTAAGACGTGTTGGTTCCATGGCAAAGTGGCTATGCAGAATTATCTGAAATATACAGGCAGTAAAAATAAAATTATTGATTGGGGTTTGCAAGATTTTAAAATTAATGCATCGACGATATTTGTTACACCTAATCCGAGTCCGGCTAATGCGGCATTTTCACTTGATGTTATAACAGATTGGTATAGGAAGTTATCCTTATTGGTAGGGCAAGAATCATAAAAAATTGTAATCTTAAGATGCGTTAATAAATAGCAGGAGGTAAGTATGTATATAAGTAACGAGCTTTCGAATGTATCCATTCAGTGGACCGTCATCTGTAATCATGAATATAAGCGACTTTCGCGCACTAAATGGCGAATTGATTTCCATTACAAATGTGGCGCTGAAATGACACTTGAAGATATATCAGATGACATGATTCAGTGCTTAATATTAGGCGCATTTAATAGTAAAAAAGAGATGAAAACAAACCTTGGAGAGGTAAATCTGGATTCAAATGCTATTGAATTTCCTGTTGAGGATTGGAAAGCGTTGCAGCCTTTAATTGTCGTTTAGAATTGGCAGATATTTCGCAAATATTTAATACACTGTAAAGTTGGTGTGCTAGCGCACATTAATTTTATTTCATCGGTTAATAATTAATATTAATTCTTAACCAATGTTTATAAGTTAAATGCTTTGGTAATAATAACTTTAATTTATTAATGCGCTGAATTGTTTCGCAAAGAAAATTAACTATATTTACATAGTTTCAAATTGAACATTATAAAATTGATTCAGGTTTCAATTTGAGATTTAAAAATAATGCAAATATATCTATTGCGTAGCTTAAAAATAAGTATAGAATTTGATATGTCATATGATTTCGCAATATTGCATCATGTGAGACGCAAAATCGCATCACGTCATCTCGATGCTCATAACAACATGTTATGGGTAATAATAAAGTTAGATAATTAAAAGTAAGCTGTAGATCGTGGGTGCAAATATAGACCCCATCTTGCACTTGAAAATTACTAAAAGTAATTTCGATTACTATAAATTGGACAACCATAACTACGGAAAGAAAAGTAACAACAAGCGATAAGTTGGTATTTTACTTGTATTTATAATCACTACGGCTTCCTACTGTAAATGTTTGAGGAGGCTGATTAATGGCGATAAAAAAAGCCACACCAAAAAATAAAAAAGCAGCTCCTAAAAAAGCGGCTCCAAAGAAAAAAGTAGCCACTAAAAAGTCTGCTTCTCCTAAAACTGTAGCAACGAAAAAAGAAAAAGTTTCCGCTACTCCAATTTCTACCGAAGCTAAAATAGCTAGGCGCAAACTAGATGCGTTAAAACGTGGTATTCACCGAATTAGTGATGAAGACACCATGCCATTTTCTGTATCTGTCGTTGGAATTGGTAAAGCAGGTGCTGATGTCATCGCACAAATACTAAAAGACAAAATCAATGATTCCGGAAATTCCAAGAATAATAGTGACGATTCGGTATTTCACGCACTGGCAATTGATATAGGCGATCAAGATCTTAAACAAATCGACGATTTATTAGAAAAGCTTCCAAAAGGTACTGCAGAAGTAGAGACCTTTGCTATTGATGTGCCTAGTAGAGACGATTTGTTTAATAGTTTGCGAAGAATGCGTGAGTTCTTAAAGCTTGAATACCCTCGTTATTACTGGAATCCAAATTACGAGCCATGGTTGCCTTCAAAAACTTCAGTACCTAAAGCTGGCGAGCATTTTAAAAGATCGGTAGCAAAAGCGTTGTACGCAAGAAGTTACTATGATGACTCACGTTCAATGCGAAGCGCATTAAAACGCTTTTCTGAGAAAGTCGACAATTCACCCGGTCAGTCTGTTGTTTCAATAGTGTATGGCTTAGGTGGTGGTACGGGTAGCGGAATTATGGTCGACATGGTGCGTCATCTTTCTAATGTTTGCTTTGGTAGACGCGTATTAGTGGTGGGAATGGCCATTGCTCCTTGTGATGGCGATGACGAAGCACATAAAGGTAGTCACCTGTTTCCAGCGTTAAACGAACTTGATTGTATGGGTGACGAGGAAAAAAACAAAGGTGTCATAGCAGTATGGGGTGACTTATACCGGAATCCATTTACGGGTGGCGTCATTATTGTGCCGCAAAAACCGGTTTGGGATGCTACTCAAGACCTAAAAGCTACTCATGAACGCGTCGATCGTGAAGTTTCATCATTCTTAACCAGAAACAAAGGCGTAGATCTTTGGGAAACTTTGCGCATGCTGAATTGGGTAGGTGCTCCACCTACACAACATGCGGCTGCACGTACTCCCTACGGAAATCAATGGGCACATGTTCTAGGTTTTGCAGATGCAGAAGGTGGAATTACGGTTACGGATGATATGGCAAGCCGCATGGGTATTCGCGATACCTATAAGCCAGAATATATTGAAATGAGAGCGGCGAATAGTGAAGATGCAAAAACCACTAAGGTTGCAGAAACCTTAAGTAAGGCATTTTCGCCCACTGCAGATCCTGCTGTCACACCCTCAGCTAGCGAAAACCCAGGTTCTATTCAATTTATTCTTCCTTGTATTAGTAAAGTCGACTTCGATTTATTTTTTGAGTCGCGTGATCTTTACGATCCGCAGACTTGGGAAGAAAAACTTACAGATCACGCATGGTTACTTGATTTGGGTGTACTGCTCTGTGAACCCGCGATTCGATTTAACGGCATGGCGGGAGAATGTTTGTGGGGCTGCGCCTGTTGGGTGGTGGTTCCATACGATCAAATTCGTGGCCCAGATATAAAGCAAGTTATTAAGACTAAAAGTATAAAAGCGGCAACAGCGTAGTGGCAGCTGCTTATTAAAGTATCTATGGGAAGTGAATAAAACGAATACAAAAAAATTTTAACGCAGGAGCAAAACTAAATGTCGCTTGATTGGACAATAGTGAAAAAGAGATATAAGAATGGAGTTGAAGTTCCAACCGTTGCAGGTGGTAAAACGCTAAAGGTAACGGGTTGTGATGACGAAGCCATTTATATCGAAAATCCGCTATGGAAAGCACAACTAAGTCGTAAGAATTTAGAGAAAGGTGTGCAATTGATTGAAGAAGGGTTGATAGATAAAGATCCAGGACTATTTGTTGAAGACTATCGCGTGTATGTAACAGATGAACGTTCTACTTCAGCGGCCCACATCCTGTACGACTTAGGATTTCTTGATGAAGACACAGGGTTTACGCCGCGATGTTAAATACTTACTTAACGGTGAAAAATTCTAAATAATTTTAAAGTGTAAAAAACTGTAATTAGAAAAATACTAGGAGGAATTAGTAATGGCACAAAATTCATTATATCACAGTGCAACAGGTGAACAGGCGCCGCATTGTATTCATGTAGTTGGTATCGGTCGATCCGGCGCTGGTTATGTGGATGGAATGTTACGCACAGGCGAAGTGGAAGACATTCTTGAAGACCCACGCGCAACCATTGCAGCATTAGTTGTTGATATCGGCGAAGACGATATGATGCAAGCAAAAGATTATGCTGCAGGATTGAAGCAGCGCTTAAGAGAGCGTGGCATTCCAGAAGAGCGATTCCAGTTTGAGTCTGTAAGTTTAGATATTCCTGAGCGGGATGATCTATTCAATACCTTAAGAAGAATGCGAGAGTTCTTAAAGTTAGAGTATCCCAGATATTACTGGAACCCTAATTATGAGCCATGGCTACCTTCTAATTTTAAAATGCCAGAAGCAGGTGAGCATATGCCGCGTGCATTTGCGAAGGCGCTTTATGCGAAGGCTTATTACGATGGTGATCGCCCAATGGAAAAGGCATTGCAAAGATTTGTTGATCACATCGAAAAGGCACAATTACCTTCCATTGTATTAGCATGTTGCAGTCTCAATGGTGGCACGGGTAGTGGAATCATGGTGGATCTTGCACGTCACTTATCAAGTGTAAAACTTGGTCGACGTATTCCAGTCATCGGTGTTGGGCAATTGCCTAATACTGGAGATGGGGAAGAAATTAATCCAGCGCTATTCCCAACGCTCAATGAAATTGATTGCATGTTGGATGATGACAAGAATGCAGGCGTGTGCGCAGTGTGGGGTGATCTATACAAGAGCCCATTCACAGGCGGTTTCTTAGCCGTGAATACTGAGCACTCATTTCAACGTTTGTCGTCGTATACCAAAAATGATGAGACAAACCGTGACATTGATCCTGAAGTTCGTCATAGAATTGCCAATGAAGTTACCAATAAATTTGCCCAGGATTCTTTCATGCGTTTTGCATACAAGGATGACGGTAAATTATTGTTCCGTGCATTAAGACCTGCAGGGTTTACAGGTGCACCGCATGAAACCGTTAGTGGTAAATCACGAAACTGGACACTGTTTAACTTATCTAAATTCACTCACCCAGGTGTGCAAGTACTTCCTGGTGAGTCACTAAGTAAGTGGCGCAAGGTGATGAATGAATGGGTGGATCATATTGATGACTACTCTGGTCTTAATAAGGATTTCAGAACCGATTATGCGGAAGTACATATCCATGCACCACGTGAAATAGGTTTTGATGATATCAATGCTGCGGTTAGAGCGAAGCTTGAATCAAATTTCTTAGTTCCAGGTGAAGATTCAACCATTCAAATTACCAATCATGAGTTCTTTGATCATTTAACTTCGTATGCCGATATTATTTTGCCTGGTATGGCAAAAACGGATCTAGACATTTTCTGGAAATCACGCGATGCCTACGATAAGTACGACTGGGAAGGTAAATTACTACACCACTCATGGTTGCTAGATTTAGGTGTGCTGATGTCAGAACCCGCGATTCGCTTTAATGGAATGGCAGGTGAGTGTCTATGGGGTTGTGCATGTTGGGTCGTAGTTCCTTACGATCAAATGCGTGGTGATGCACTGCCACCAGCCAATCGCACTTCGATTCTCGCTGAAGGTATAGACATGATGACCAAGACCGTTGTGGCAACACCTTAACCATTGTTAACAGATGGCAATAAGTTCAGAGAGGGTTTTAGTTGATGAGTGATGTTTCAGTAGTAGCCGATAAACGAATACCGGTCACAGTAGTGACTGGTTTCCTTGGGTCGGGGAAGACTACGCTCATTAACCGAATCCTTTCTGAACAACATGGACGTAAAATTGCAGTCATTGTTAATGAGTTTGGTGAAGTCAGTATAGATGGTCAGTTGATCGTGCATGATGAGCAAGAAGAGTTAGTGGAATTCAACAACGGGTGTTTGTGTTGCACTGTGCGTGGAGATTTGATCGACACGCTCGATAATTTGCAACAGCGTTCTGAGCTGGATGCAATTTTAATTGAAACCACAGGCTTAGCAGATCCAGCGCCTGTTGCTTCCACATTCTTTCTTGAAGATAAATTAACTTCTAAAACGCGCTTAGATTCTTTTATTGCTTTAGCGGATGCAGTTAACCTGGAGACAAGTCTTGCGCAAAGTGAAGAAGCGCAGGAGCAGATCGCATTTGCCGACATCATTTTGTTGAACAAAGCTGATTTAGTTTCAAAAGAACGATTGCTAGAAGTAGAGCAGTTAATACGAAAATCAAATCCCATAGCAAAGATCTACCACACTGCAAATAGTGATATCGATCTTGAAAAAGTCATAGGAGTGGGTGCTTTTGAATTAGAAGCTAAGTTAGAAGTTGATCCAACATTTCTTGATGATCTAGAGCATGAGCATGACCAGTCCGTGGGTTCATTCGTGTTACGTGAAGAACGACCTATTGATATGAATCGATTCATGATTTGGCTGAATGAAAAACTTGCAGAGCAAGGCGAAGATATGTATCGCACAAAAGGAATATTTAATGCACAAGGTTTTAATGAGCGAGTTATTTTTCAAAGTGTGCGAATGTTGACAACGATGGTGCCTGAAAGATTGTGGAAACCAGGTGAAGAAAAAATTACCGAGTACGTAATGATTGGAAAAAATCTTGATCGCGATGAGTTCGCTGAAGGTTTTGCTAGTTGTGTTGTTCCGGGAAATTAATTTAAATATTTAAAACCAAATTATATATAAACAAAATATAAATAAAGGAGAAATAATATGAATGCTGTTAAAGAAGCTACAAACATGCTAGTTCAAGTTCAAACTAAAGTAATACCTTGGGCAAGTGTATATGCCATATCGGCAGCAGTGATAACTGGTGTATTCATTCTTGCAGCGGTAGGTTTCGCTGGACCAGAATTTTTGCATAATGCGGCACATGATATTCGCCACGGACTTGCTTTTCCTTGCCATTAGCAAGAAATATTGAAAGGGGCGTTACAGGGCCAGATTAGTTTGGCTGGCTTAGAAGGAGGTATGCATGGCTATTAGGGTTGGTGACCGAATACCATCTGTCACTTTTAAGTGGATGGGTTCGGAATCGCCTATTGATGTTCGTAGTAGCACGACTGACGAAGTATTTAGGGGTAAAACCGTAGCTGTATTTGGATTACCTGGCGCCTATACGCCTGTTTGCTCAGAAGAGCATTTGCCAGGTTTTGTGCGTCATGCTGAAGAACTGAAAGCTAAAGGTATAGATGCGATAACGTGTATATCCGTAAACGATCCATTTGTAATGCAAGCATGGGCGCAAGAGCTTAATGTTAGTAATGACGTAATGATGCTTTGCGATCCAAAAGTTGAATTTACCAATGCTGTAGGGTTATGTCTGGATCTTTCAGATTTTGGTTTAGGTGATCGCTCTGAACGCTATTCCATGTTGGTAGAAGATGGTGTGGTGAAGGCATTAAATGTCGAAGAAAGTATTCTTTCATGTGAAATGAGTAGTGCAGAAGCTTTACTTGAGCAAGTAGAAGCATGCGTATAGAGACGTGGTTTAACATTAATTATTTAATATAAATTATTGTTAAATATAATAAATTTATACGCGACACTTGAAGTCGTATCGGGAACATTAGATGGCGGAATGGCGTAGCGTATCTCCTAATCGAGAGCTAGATTCAAATTCGAAAGTCACAGAGGACGCTGACAGTCGATCGAAAAGTGAAGAGCATTTCTATGACGTGCACATTTTTCATTGCACCAATGAAAGACCCGCAACCCATAAGCGCGGTAGCTGTGTGGCAAAAGGGTCGAAAGAGCTCTGCGATTATATGTGTCGGCGTTCAATGGCATTAGGCTTAAAAAGGATTCGTGTAAACCATGCAGGTTGCTTAAACCGGTGTGAGCTTGGGCCAACAATGGTGATCTACCCCGAGGGTGTTTGGTATACCTATACATGCGAAGCAGATATAGACGAAATCTTAAAAATTCATGTTATGCGCGGTAAACGTGTTGAACGTTTGTTGTTGAAACCGGATCAAGGTCCTCGTCATTAGAGTATTGATGAGTATTTATAGAAGATTTCATTACATAAGCAGTTAAATGCATTGCTTACTAAAGGACAAATATCTAAGGAGGGCTTAAAAAAGGAAAAACAAATTAGGAGATTAAAAAATGACAAATGATAATTCAAATGCTTCAACCTCTAAGCCTGAACCTTATAGTTTAAGTGTTGTAGGCATTGGACGTTCAGGTGCAGGTTATGTCGATGGCTTACTAAGAACGGGTGAAATAGAGGATGTTTTAATGGACCCAAGAGCGCGCGTTGCGGCATTGGTGATTGATGTGGGAGATAGTGACTTGCAGCGCGTAGATGGTTATGCAGCCGGTCTAAAACAGCGTCTTGAAGAACAAGGGGTTCCTGCAGATAATTTTCACTACCAGTCTATTTCTTTAGACATGCCTGATCGTGACGAGCTGATTGCAAGCTTAGATAATATGGCAGAAGGTAAATCTTGGTTACCTAAGGATATCAAACTACCCAAAGCCAGCTCGCATCTTTCAAGAGCAGTAGCCAAAGCAATTTATTATAAAGCCTACAATGATGAGCCACGGATTTTAGATGCCGCACTGACCAATTTTGCTAATCACGCTGAGCAATCTGAATTACCTGCACGAATAATGGTTTGCTTTAATTTAGCAGGCGGTACCGGCAGTGGAATGGCGATAGATCTTACTCGTCAATTAAGCAGTGATAAATTAACTAAAAATATTCCCGTTATAGGGGTAGGGCAACTTCCACATAGTGGCGATGGGGATGCGCCAGCCAGCCTGTTTGCAAGCCTAAATGAATTAGATGCAATGACAAAAGGGAATGGCAAACAAGATAACCCGTTTACAGGTGGGTTTTTTGTCGTCAACACTGAGCATTCTTGGCAACGATTAACCTCCTATACGGATACAGGACTACAAGCCGTTCGTGATCGTTTCCGCCAAGAGGTTACCAATAAATTTTCTCAAGATTGCTTTATGCGATTTGCTGTACGAGATTCGGGTACTGCATTAACCCATGCCTTGCGAGCATCCGATGAAAGCAATAAAGCAGGCAATTGGATGCTATTTAATTTAGCGAAATTCACTCATCCTGGCGTTCAAGTGTTACCTGGGGAACCTTTAAGTAAATGGCATAAAGTGATTGATCAATGGATCGATCACCTTGATGACTTTTCGGGTTTGCGTAAAGACTTTAGATCGAATCATGCCGATGTGCACGTACACGTTCCTAGGGAAATAGGCTTTGATCGAATAGATAAAAAAATGGAACAGAGAATGAAAGATAGTTTTCTTACAGCAAAAGACTCAAGTATCCAGATTGAAAATCATGAGTTTTTTGACCATTTAACTTCCTATGCAGATATCGTGCTACCTGGGGTAGTAAGTACAGACCTCGATCGTTATTCCAACGCACAAGCTGCCTACAATAAGCTGAATAAAGGCGAACAGAAATTGTGTCACTCAGTAGCAACTTGAGCATGAATCCATAGTGCGTGGTTTTGATATACAACGCTGAGATTATTTCAAACTTCAACTCTTTGTGTCTATACATCTACCTATACACACAGAGAGTTATGCCTATATAGTAACTTGAAAGAGTGTTCAGTTATCAATGCTTAGTTTCGAAGAAAATTATATACCTGATGAAACCGAACGATTAATATTTTTATTGGAAACCTATGTTCCTTTCTTGAAAAAACATGCTACGGAAGTTACGCAGGAAAACTATAATTTCATCACCAAAATTTTGGCAGATAGGGTCTCTCATGCAGTGTTACTTGAAAGTATTGAGTTTATTTTTGCTACCGAGGATGGTAAGCCTAAAGTGCTGATACCTGATAATGGTATTGAGAGTAAGCTTGGGCCAAATCGTTCTGCAGAATATTTTGGTCTACATGCAGATATTTGTTACATGGTTACGCAACATATAAATAATAAAGTAAATATTTGTTCACAATAGTTTCATAGCGCAGTTTATTTTGGTGATGCTGTGTTAGTGGCAACCCTGTCTGGTGAGTTTCTTAAGTTCTTGCATGTCATTGTCATCTAGTAAATCAGTTAATGCTTTGCGCATTAATTCTTGAATTCGCTCAATCCGACGCTCAGATTCTTTGGTTTTAAAGTCAATTATTTCGCCCATATCCACGCTATCCATTTGTAATTAAATATTAGTTTAATCTAATCTGTAATGGATGGTCTTATCCATATGTAAACCGGATGTCTGGTTTAAAGCAATTGTATCAAAGGCGCTTGTACGTAGAGTATGGTGACTTATAGTGGACTTATATCATAATGTTTTCATTCAATTGATAAATTTACCTTATCAAAGAATTTAATATGATTGATCGGTTGCTAATTATTAAATTAACTTTTCGTACAGAGGTGCAAAAGCTATGACTTGGTATATAACAAAGTTAGCGATTACTGCTGCTTTAATTGTTTCGATATCAGAGGTTTCTAAAATGAGTTCATTTGTTGGCGCATTGCTAGCATCTGTACCACTTGTTTCAGTGTTGGCTGTGTGCTGGATATACGTTGAAACAAAAGATGTAGAGCAAATATCATCGCTAACAACAAGTATATTTTGGCTTGTTCTGCCTTCACTTTCTTTTTTTGTAGTGCTTCCTGTGCTGTTGAAAGCCCAGGTTCCATTTTCAATAAGCATGGCAATAGGCTTGGTAGTAATGATTGGATGCTACTTTGCGATGGTGATGTTGCTCGGTAGACTTGGAACCAATCTTTAATACGCGTGCTCTTTGGATTTTCTGTAACCTAAACGGCAAAGAGTCATTATTAATCAGTTTTAGTGGATGAGAGCGTCACATTGTGTGATTGGGCGCTAATGTATAAACTTACGCGTCTTTATTAACTATATTAATGCGATCACTCATGAAGTATTTATTGATCCCTGTCTTACTAGTACTTGCATCTTGCACAAATAATTCTGAAGTCAAAGATAATGATGCCAAAGCGGCTGAGGTATTGGTTGGTGTGTGGCGCGGTGATGGTACTTACGCTGATGAGGAAGATGCCGGTTGGGCTGAATCATGGAAAATGATTCGAGAATCTGATGGTAGTTATAAGGTGGATTACATGATTGTTCATGATGGAGACAAACTCTTTGAGCAGTCGTCCGATGCTGGCACCTGGAGTTACGAGGATGGTGTTTATTATGAGGTTAACGGCGGCGGTAACAAGATTGCTTATGATGTCTTCTCAGTTAAAGCGGATTGGTTTGAATATAATATTGCGCAAAGACAAGGCACACCAAATATACAAGAGAGTAAAACTGTAGAAGGTTTTCAGTTACAAGGTCCACCAGAAGGGTACTCAGAAGTTACGTATGACCAACCGGTAGATATTCCTGTAGAAGCCGAAGAATAACTCATAAAAATCAATATCGTTGCCTATGTTTAGTTATCGTTCCTTAGCTTTTTTTGGCTTAGTAATTTGCACTGCATCCATGTTATTTGCAGTACTTTATCTAGAAAGGACTTTGTATTTAGATCCTTGTCCGCTTTGTATTTTAGATAGAGTAGTGATCATGGCTTTAGGAGTGTTATTTTTAATTGCATTATTGCATGGACCAAGAACTATTTTTGCTAAAATAAATGGAGTGCTTAGTATTGTATTGACTTCGATAGGAATCGGCCTTGCTTCCCGGCATATTTGGTTGCAAAACCTACCCAAGGATCAAGTGCCTGAGTGTGGACCAGATTTGTACTTTATGTTGGATACCTTGCCACTATTTGAAACACTTAAAAAAACGCTTACGGGCTCTGGCTCATGCGCTGATACGAGTTGGACTTTTGCAGACTTAACGATTCCAGAGCAGACCTTAATTTTATTTGTGATTTTACTGATTTTATCTGTCATTCAGACACTGCGCGCTCGAAAACCTCTTTAAACCTGCAAGGTAACTGTTAGAATTCCTTTCTTTTATGTCTTGGCCAATGCGGCTCTATATATTAGTAATAGATTGAGATAATCGTGAGTACTTCCGCTAAAGAAATTCATCCCATTCCAAATCGCGCGCCAGTAGCAACAAAATATGTCGAGTTGCATGGAGATTATGGCACGACAGATTTCATGATGCGGCGCGGTGAAGTATTGCCAGAAGTGAATGTGGCGTATGAAGCTTGGGGTAATCTTTCAGAGACTCATGACAATGCTGTTCTGGTATTTACAGGTTTATCCCCCTCAGCGCATGCCTGTTCCTCATCAGAAGATCCAGCTCCCGGTTGGTGGGAGTATATGATTGGGCCAGGCAAACCTATTGATACGAATCGTTTTTATGTTGTATGTGTGAATTCACTGGGAAGTTGCTTTGGCTCTACAAGCGCAAACTCGATCAATCCAAAAACAGGTAAGCAATACTGCTCTGAGTTTCCCGAACTAACGATCGAAGACATAGCAAAAGCAGGACACCACGCTATGCAGGAGCTCGATATAGAACATTTATGTGCAGTTATTGGTGCATCTATGGGTGGCATGTCTTCGCTTGCGTATGCATTACAGTATCCTGATGAAGTGGATCACGTAGTCACGATATCAGCAGCATGTCGTTCTTTGCCATTAGCTATTGCAATGCGCTCACTGCAGCGTGAAATTGTACGTTGCGACCCTGATTGGAAAAATGGTTGTTATGAACCCGATGAAGAGCCAAAGAACGGAATGGTGTTGGCGCGGAAACTAGGCTTAGTTTCTTATCGTGCGGCAGAAGAATGGAATGAGCGTTTTAATCGTGCGCGTATAGATCCAAGTCGTCGCAGCAAAGATAAATTTGGCATTGAATTTGAAGTCGAATCTTACTTAGATTATAACGCGCATAAGTTTGTAGAAAACTTTGATGCAAATAGTTATTTGTATTTATCGCGTGCAATGGATTTATTTGATGTTGCTGAACATGGTGGTTCTGTAAATGCAGGTCTTGCAAAAGTTCATGCTAAAAAGACATTAGTGGTTGGGGTTGATACCGATATTTTATTTCCCATTCAGCAACAGGAAGAAATCTATAATGGAATCAAGAATGCAGGGCGTAATGTTGAATTTGAACGCATCGCATCGACGAAAGGACACGATGCATTCTTAATTGACGAGGAGTTATTTAGTCCTATAGTTAGAAAGTTTTTTGCAGAAATTAAATAATTGTTATTTCTTAACGTTTATTAATATCAACATATTCTCTCTCATCCGAACCAGTATATAGCTGGCGAGGGCGACCAATTTTCGCAGCAGGATCACTCATGTGTTCTTTCCAATGTGAAATCCAACCAACCGTTCTTGCCAGTGCAAAAATCACAGTGAACATTTCCATTGGTATTCCCATTGCACGTAAAATAATTCCAGAGTAGAAATCTACGTTTGGATATAGCTTACGTTCTACAAAATAATCGTCAGAAAGTGCAATTCTTTCTAATTCCATTGCTGTGTCAAAAAGAGGTTTGTTTGGGTTGTTATCGCCGAGTTCAGCTAATAACTCATGACACACTTCTCGGATAATTTTTGCACGTGGGTCATAATTTTTATAAACGCGGTGGCCAAAGCCCATTAATCGGAAACCAGAATCTTTGTCTTTAGCGCGGTCGATATAGTAGGCCACGTCGTTGTCTGAATCTACGATGTCCTCAAGCATGCGAATTACCGCTTCATTTGCACCGCCATGAGCAGGACCCCAAAGAGAACTGATACCTGCTGATAAGGCCGCATATGGATTTGCCCCCGAGCTGCCCGCTAGACGCACCGTTGAGGTAGAGGCATTTTGTTCATGGTCAGCATGCAAGATTAGAATTACATCCATCGCTTTGATGAAGGTAGGACTTGGCTCGTAGTCTGTAGTCGGCAAGCCAAACATCATGTGCAAAAAGTTAGGCACATAATCTAGATCATTGTTTGGATACATAAACGGCTGGCCAATAGAATACTTGTGTACCCAAGCTGCCATGGTGGGCACTTTTGCAATCATACGGTTTGCTGCAATTTCGCGTGACTCTGGGTCATGCACATCGATCTGATCATGATAGAAAGCAGATAATGCGCCTACAGTAGCGACCATCATCGCCATGGGGTGAGAGTCGTTATGGAACCCCAGGTAGAATCGACGCATTTTTTCATCAAGCATGGTGTGCATCTTTTGGCGCGCTTTAAATTCATCAAATGCTTGAGCTGAAGGCAACTCTCCATAAAGAAGTAGGTAACAGACCTCTAAGAAAGTGCTTTTTGCTGCAAGTTGTTCAATAGGGTAGCCACGATAACGTAGTAGGCCGATATCACCATCAATGAAGGTGATCTTGCTATCACAGCTGCCTGTAGATACAAAACCTGGGTCGAAAGTGAAATAGCCAAGCTCTTTGTATAACTTGCCTATATCAATCACGCTTGGGCCATTGGTGCCATCAAGAATTGGTAGGTCGACTGTTTTCCCTGTCGTATTATCAGTGACTGTGACGGTACGATCTGCCATGTTGCCTTCTCCTAAATGAATCTAAATTCGTAATTTGTTTAATCTGTGATCAAAACTGACGGCTACCCGCATTGATTTGGGCACTACTATAATCAGTATATTTAAGGTCTGAGATTAAAAAGTATTCGTAACTTATTGTTATTATATAAGTTATATAGTATGCATTGTTATTATTCGCTGCACCAACTCGTTCAAATTTTAGCAAATTATAGCATTTTTTGAACTGGCCAGTGGAGAGAGATAGCTACTTATTCAAGTAATTACGCTTTAGTCTTGGTTAAGAATTGCTCAACATAATTAGCAATCATGTCAATATTATTAAGGTCTAAAAGAGGAAGCTTGCTTTCCACCTGACTAGGGTCGTCAGTTGCTATCGCAATAACATACTTATCACTTGCAGAAATCAAAGGTTTTTTGAGCGTTGGACGGTGGATTTCTATCTTTGCGATTGGCGCTGATTTGAAGCCTTCGACAATAACAAGGTCAATATTCCTGACTGATATATGCTGCAGCGCTTCTTGAAGAGAAAGTTCTGAGTTTTCATCAGCGTGTTCATGAATCATCGCCCAACGTTTTTGCGATGAAATCAGTATTTGTTGAGCACCGGCTTTGCGTATTTTGTAACTGTCTTTTTCAGGGTGATCTATATCAAAGGAATGATGTGCGTGCTTGATTACGGCAACTCGAAGTTTGCGAGCAGAAAGAATAGGGATCAGTTTCTCGAGTAGTGTGGTCTTTCCTGATCCACTATATGCTGAGAAGCCTATTACGGGTTTGTCGAAAGAAATGGTTTGCATATTATTTTGCAGCTAATTGTTGAGATATGGTTTGTCGATCTTCGGGAGTGTTGATATTAATGAAGCAGTTTTGTTTGTCACTAAAATCAACTGCTTTAAAGTTCTGTTGGGCATACCATCGGTCAATCTTGCGTTCACCACTATTTAAATAATCCAGCAAGCTTTTATGCAAATCACAGTCAATTAATGCGTATACAGGCTGCAGTCGTTGACCGTCATGTGCGACAGCAATATGTGTATTCTCATCTATAGAATCTAAGGCAGAAAATAAACGAGTAACTAGATCTTCTGTAATCAGTGGTCCATCACAAGGGCATGTGCATATATATTTTGTCTTAGCTGCATCCATAGCAGCAGCAATTCCCGCAAGTGGGCCCTGATAGTCAGCAAGTTGATCAGAGATTACAGGGTAAGAATACTTTTTATATTCACTTACGTTTCGATTTGCATTGATTAAGATCTCATTCACTTGGGGCTTTAATATGTCCAATACATATTGAATCATGGTTTGTCCGTTAATTTCGATTAAACCTTTGTCTTGCCCACCCATTCGCCTAGACTTTCCACCAGCTAAGACCACGCCGGTAACATTTTCATTATAAATAGTAGTCATTTAAGTAATATAAAGAGATAGTTTTAATAGTTAGTTTATTTAATGGGGTAAAATACAAATATGATATTGTAAATTGATTCCTATAAAGGCCTTTTATTATGAGTGAACAAATAAGTGATCAACAACAACTTGAACTTGAAGCAGCAGTATACAGAAGGTTAGTTGCGCATTTGCAGGCAAAGACCGATGTGCAAAATATTGATTTGATGAATTTAGCGGATTTTTGTAGAAATTGCTTATCCAAATGGTACGTTGCGGCAGCGAAAGATAAAAATATATCGTTAGAATATGAGCAGGCCAGGGAAATTGTCTATGGTATGCCGTATCCAGAGTGGAAAGATAAGTATCAAAAAGAAGCGACTCCTGAGCAGTTGAGTGCATTTGCTGAGGCTGAGAAAAGACGCAAAGGTTAACTGGTCATATTAAATAATGGCTACCAATACCAAAGATCTTAATGATGACGAGCTATTACGCTATAGCCGTCAGATCATGTTGCCGCAAATAGGCATTGAAGGTCAGCAAAAGATACTTGATTCTAAAGTATTACTTTTTGGGGCAGGAGGCTTGGGTTCGCCAATTGCCATGTATCTAGTAGCAAGTGGTGTAGGTGAGTTAACGCTTGTAGATCCTGATACGGTAGATCTAAGTAACTTGCAACGTCAAATTCTACATTGCACTAAAAATCTTGGTGAAGATAAAGTGCTTTCCGCTAAGCAAACACTTGCTGATTTAAATTCACAAACTCGAGTGCGTACTATTAAAGAAATTTTGTCAGGTAATTCACTTGAGGAAGAAATTAATCGCGCAGATGTCGTGGTAGATGCAACAGATAATTTTCAATCACGTTTTGCGATCAATGCAGCTTGTGTGAAATCTGCCACTGCACTGGTGACGGGGGCGGCAATTCGCTTTGAAGGGCAGGTGTCTGTGTTTGATATGCAGGAAGGTAGCGCGTGCTATCAGTGCTTATTTCCAAATGTTAATTCTGGTCAAAATGAAACCCATGAGAATGAACTAGAAGAAAGTTGTTCTGAAACGGGAATTCTTGGTTCGGTTACCGGTCTTATAGGTGCTATTCAAGCTACAGAGGTCATTAAGCTTTTAGTGAATATTGGACAAACACTTTCTAATAAATTATTGCTCATTGATGCATTGAATATGGAATGGCATAGCGTAAAAATAAAAAAAGACCCTAAATGTGCTACATGTTCGTGTTAAATATAACTGCCTGATTTTCTACTTGTCATTAGCTTTATTGCTGGCATCTTTCTGTCTTTCTGCAAAAACTTTAAATTTCACAACTTCAATAAGCATTGATGCTATTGAAGGCAGCGGAATCGATCTTCGCGACATCAAAGTTAATTTTGATTCTCTACTTGAGAGTAAATCATCTTATTCGATTCAAATAGGGTCTGCTGTCTTGCCAGAAAATAGAGGTACGATTAAAGATATCCATCTAGTGTGCTATGAAGGAGAAATTTCTAAACAAGTAGTTGCGTGTAATGAAGGTGTGTTGTCATTTAAAGATCCACTAGCAAGTGCTGATAAGGCTAAGGTTCAATTTCTTAAAAACAAAGAAGGCGATGTAAGCTTTACAATTGACAATTTTGATCTAGCAGGTGGGTCAGCGTCCTTACAGGCAGATATGCAAGATGATGTTTGGCAAGCTAGACTTAAAAGTAACAATATTTCATTTTCAATGTTACAAGAAGTCTTACCAGAGTTTCCGGAACTCTTCTCAAAGGGTTCAATGAAGAGTGATATTACTTTTTTTGGTAACGGTTCTTCATTGAATACTATCCATGGCGATGCGTATGTAAACAAATTTTCTTTTTCAAATGAAGAAAGTACGGCAGTAGGTGAGGGTGTAGGTGCCAAGATTGGCTTTAGAAGTAAACGATTTCAAGATATCTGGCAGAGTGAAATTAACGCTACGACATTTCAAGGTGAGCTCTATTTTGATCCTGTTTTTATAGATGCTAATGCAAACCCTAAAGATTTATATGGAAGAATCAATTGGCAGGTAGGTTCAAGTAAAATTGAATTAGCGCCGCTGCACTTTGAAGATGCAAATGTCGTGCATCTTGCAATAACTACAATTATTGATATTGAGAAAAAACAAGCAATAACACCTGTTCAAGCTGACATTCAGTATGCTTTATTCCCAAAAGTTTATGATGAATATATGCAGCCATTTTTGCTTGATAGCAACATGGCAGACTTAACAACAAAAGGCAGGCTAGCAGGTTCGATATTATTGGATAGTGGCAGAATTGTTGAAACTAACTTGGATTTAAATTATTTAACTTTTGAAGATAATCAAAATAGATTTTCTATTTCAAAATTGAATGGAAAATTTGGTTGGGGCAAGCGTTATTCTGGAAAAGACTACGAATTTAATTTTGAAACTGCCAGTATTTATAAAATGCAACTTGAGTCTAGTAAATTCTCATTTTCAAATGATGAGCAAGCTTTAGTATTGCAACAGCCTGTAAGTGTGCCGATTCTAGATGGGGCGGTAAACATTGAAAGCTTCAAGGTGATGCATCCCGGTAATAAAGATCAGTCTATTTTGATGGATATCAGTGTAACGCCGGTATCGATGTCAAAGATTTCAACCGCTTTTGGTTGGCCTGAGATGAAGGGTAATCTTTCGGGCTATGCTCCAAATGTAACGTATAAACAAGGCGATGTGGATATTCAAGGAGCATTGCTGATCAGAGGGTTTGGTGGCACAACAACGATTCATAATTTAAGTGCTGCAGATCTATTTAGTCTTACTCCAAAATTATCTGCAGATGTTCAACTTAACAATTTAGACTTAATCTCTCTTACCGAAACATTTTCCTTCGGAGAAATTACAGGTCGGTTAGAGGGTTCAATAAATAATATGCAATTTGTAAGTTGGGCGCCGGTACAATTTGATGCATGGTTTGGAACGCCGGAAACTGATAATTCTCGGCACAGAATTAGTCAAACTGCAGTAGATAATCTTACACAAGTAGGGAATGGTGGCGCCGATATTTTGTCTAAAAGTTTCCTCAAATTTTTTGATAGCTTTGGATACGATAAATTAGGGTTGGGTTGCTCCTTAAAGAACAATATTTGCAAAATGCATGGTGTAAATAGTTTTACACAAGACAATTCACGTGGATTTTATATTGTTAAAGGCCGTGGCGTACCTCGAATTGATATTGTTGGTTTTACCGATGAAGTCTCTTGGCCGGTACTGATCGCGAGATTGAAGAGAGTAGTAAGCACCCAGGAAGTTATTGTGAACTAGTGCAAAATATGTACTATTTGGCTTGGAACTTAGCTATAAGTAGTAAGGTCTTATACATGATATACATTTTTGGCACACTTTATAAGGTGGAAAAACAATGAAGCATAAGTCGATCTTAAGCAGTTTTCTATTTGGTTTGGCGCTATCTGCGTGTGTAACCATAAATATATATTTTCCAGCAGCTGCAGCAGAAGATGCAGCGCGTGTCATTGTGCGTGATGTATTAAATGAAGAAGAAGTTGAAGTCACTAATGAAGATCAAGAAGAAAATAATCAAAGTAACGTAGAGAAATTAGATAATTTTACTTATCTAATAGCAAGTTCAGTTTTAAACATACTTATTTCTCCTGCTCATGCTGAAGCCAATATTAATATTAATACACCTGCCATTAGTGCACTGCGAGGTAGTCTAAAATCGCGTGCAGGATCTTTAAAGCCTCATTATGTAAGTGGTGCAGTTGGTTTAACGGGTAATGCAAATGTTCAGATACGAGACCAATCTTTAATACCACTCAAAGAGCGTAATCGGGTTAAGAAATTGGTTGCGGACGAAAATAAAGAACGTGGTGCGTTATATGCAGAGATTGCACGAGCTAATGATCATCCGGAGTGGGAGGCAGATATTCGATCTACCTTTGCGCGTGTTTGGGTGGAAGAGGTAGCTGCAGGCACTTGGTATCAAAATGCTGATGGTGCATGGGTGCAAAAATAAATGACTCTGCTATCAAGTTGACAGTATTCATTAGCGATCAAGCATAGTTTGGTGGCTGTCTTTTTGCGGTTGGATTCCAGTTTTCGGTCTAGGCTACCCTCTGTTTAGCAGAATAATGGATAACCGCTAGTCTATTGCTAGATTAGCTGTATCTGAGCATAACCGCGTATCTGCTACAATCACTATGGTTAAATTCATAGCGATCTTCATTCAATAATGTGGTCTTTAAAAGAAAAAATTACTGACAAAATTTGGGGCGTTGATATCAATACGCTGCCATGGTGGCAAGGCAGTATGCTAAGTATTGTCCGTTTCATTCATATCATGATGGATGATTTTTTAGATGGACAATTAAATCTTCGTGCCATGAGTTTGGTATTCACCACTATGCTTTCAATAGTGCCGCTTATTGCTGTGAGTTTTTCAGTGATGAAAGCATTTGGTGTACATAATCAAATGGAACCCATGTTATTACAGTATTTAGCACCGCTTGGAGGTCAAGGCCAAGAGATTGCGCAGCAAATTATGGGGTTTGTGGATAATACTAAAGTAGGGCTGCTCAGCGGTGTAGGTTTGGCGTTGTTGTTTGGGATAATTGTCAGGTTAATCAATAAAATTGAAAGCGCCTTTAATTATACCTGGAGAGTTCAACAGTCAGGATCATTGGCGAGAAGGTTTAGTAACTACCTAAGTGTAATTATGGTGGGCCCTGTTTTGGTGTTTGTAGCAATGGGGGTTACCGGTACCGCATTAAATACTTCAATAGCACAAGCAATAATAGCGGTAGAGCCTTTCGGAACGTTGCTTAGCTTGGCAACTAAGCTTGTGCCTTATTTGTTAATTATTGCAGCGTTTACCTTTACCTATTTGTTTATGCCTAATACTAAGGTTAGGTTCGTACCTGCATTAATGGGTGGAATTGCTGCAGGTGTGTTGTGGCAGACCGTGGGTTGGGTATTTGCAACGGTAATGTCGGCTTCTATATCTACTAGTTACACTGCGATATATTCAAGCTTTGCATTTTTGTTTGTGTTTATGATCTGGCTTTGGTGGAGCTGGTTAATATTGTTAGTAGGTTCAAGTGTTGCATTTTATAAACAACATCCTGAATATTTACATATCAACGCGCATGATTTAGCGCTTACTAATAGACAGAAAGAAGAAGTTGCCCTGCAAATAATGGCAATCATAGGCCAACGATTCTATGCAAATACTACTCCTGTATCGGTTACAACATTAGTGAGTTCATTGCACTTGCCTCAGCAATCAATAGAACAACAACTTGATCTACTAGTAGAGCATGGTTTATTGGTAAATATAGACCAAGATGAACTAACATACACTCCTGCTAGACCATTAGAAGAGCTATCCTTAAAAGCTGTTGTGGACACTGTGCGTGAGCCTGGGCCAAGTAGCCATATTAAAAGCACATTGAGTGCTAATTTTAATGCTGTTGAGTCTGCATTAAAAAATGTAGATGAGAGTTTAGATCAAGTTCTTGGAAGTAAAACAGTTAAAGACATGGTCAACGAACTTAATGCTGGTAGTGATAAGCTAGAGGGTAGCGCGGTGACATCGATTAGAAACGTAGAGAGAGATAAATAAGCATGAGTGAGCCAGCAGTAGAAGAGCTTAAATTGAAGCTAAGAGAATTTGCACAAGTTCGTGATTGGGAACAGTTTCATAGCCCGAAAAATCTATCCATGGCTTTATCCGTTGAAGCTTCAGAATTACTCGAGCATTTCCAATGGATGACTGAACAGCAAAGTACAGAGTTGACTCCACAGCGACATGCTGCGGTCGCTTTTGAGATGGCAGATGTATTTATATTTTTATTACGGCTATCAGATCAACTGAATATTGATTTGATGGATATGGCTAAACGTAAGATGGAAATCAATGAAAAACGATATCCTGTCGAAAAAGTTAAAGGTAGCGCAAAAAAATATAATGAATATGATGAAGCATAAGGATATGCTTTTATAAATGACCCTTTCGACCCAATCTAAAATTTTCTATACCTAATTCATACTGTGGAAGAACCCATTCAATCGCTTTCCATTGGCGAAAGCACTATTACTATATTGGGAACTGCTCATGTTTCTCGTGCCAGTGCAGATAAAGCTCAAGAGCTAATCGCATCTAAACAGCACGATGTGATTTGTATTGAGCTCTGCCAAAGCCGTTTTAATGCCATGACCGATCCAAATGCGTTAGCAAAAATGGATTTATTTGATGTTATACGTAGTGGTAAGGCCAGCATGGTAACAGCAAGTTTAGCATTAGGATCTTATCAGCAGCGGATGGCAGAGCAGCTCGGCATTGAGCCTGGTTTAGAAATGAAAACCTCAATTAAGCATGCTAAAGAATTAGATTTGCCGTTAGTGGTAATTGATCGAGAAGTAGGCACTACCCTTAAACGAGTTTATCATAATGTGCCATTCTGGAAGCGCCTTTACATTATTGCAGGTCTATTCACTAGTGTGGTCTCCCGTGAAACGGTTTCAGAAGAAGAAATTGAAAAGTTAAAAACAGGTGATCTCCTAGAAACTACCTTTGCACAGTTTTCTGAAGATGCTAATGATTTATTTGTACCATTAATTGATGAACGTGACAGGTATATGTGCGCGAAACTCCTGCAAACGTTAAAAGAGCACCCTGGCAAGAGTTTATTAGCCGTAGTAGGTGCAGGGCATGTAAAAGGTATGATGAATTATTTGCAGCAAAATTCATCGGATAATACTTATAACGCTGAGAATGTTATTGCAAAGTTAGATGTCATTCCAAAGAAGCGCTCTTGGTTTAAATTAATTCCTTGGATAATTGTAGCGTTAGTTATTTTTGGATTCTATTTGGGTTTTCAAAAAGGTCCAGATTTGGGCTGGAGTTTAATTTGGCAGTGGGTAGTTATTAATGGCAGCTTGTCTGCATTGGGTGCAGCTATCGCGGGCGCACATTTAATCACTATAATTACAGCTTTTATTGCTGCACCGATTACTTCTCTAAATCCGACCATTGGGGCCGGTATGGTGACCGCAGCTATGGAATTATTTATACGCAAACCAACGGTGAATGACTTTAGTGATCTACGTAAAGATACTTCATCGGCTTGGGGTTGGCGAAAGAATAGAGTAGCCAGAATTTTGCTAATTTTTGTGTTGAGCTCATTAGGTTCAGCAATAGGAACCTACGTAGCTGGTTTTAGGATCTTTGAGCAATTAACTTAACGGTAAATCAATCAAACGTAAGTAGAAGTCAATAGTTTTCGTCTAAATGTTGTGACAAGAAAACTTCACTAGATTTGTCGATATAAAGATCTCTTAAACAAGTTTTGTTGGTTTGCAAATAAATTGTATCGTGGGTTACAAATTCGTAAGTACCATAAATTTTATCAATCAAACTTAAGACGACGACTTGCTCGTTGTAAGCGGTTTCTTGGTTAAGGTATTGGCCAATAATTTCAGTTTCATTAAGACCAACGTCTCGGTTCATCGCTATAACTTGTGCAGCACTCGCTTTCCACATGCAGAATTTTTTCATTTCTGGATACTCATCTGCAATAGCTTGATTTGGGATTGCAAGAATAAAGATTAGAGCGAGGAATAACGTTAAATAGAAACTAAAAGCTCTTAACATGGTTAACTCCCTTTAACGGTGTGGTGTTAACATGGTAAGCGGCGAAGAAGTTAAAAAGCTAAGCAATATCTCTCGAAATTATCTAGAGTGTCTGCATTAACGGATATTTGGGCACCAAATATTATTTTTATAAATGGCATGAAAAATATTGATGTACATTTTAACGACAAGTGGCGAGCACAAGAATACGAATAAGAGCTGCATCAGAGAAGATGCAGCAAAATATTTTTTTATATGTCTTTAACTAAATGTTCTAGACCTAATTCTAAAATGAGGTAATGCTCTGTGATTAAACCAACCCGCATTCTTGTATTTCAACATATCGCTGCAGAACATCCAGGGATATTTCGAAAGTTTTTACAAGAAGATGGTATTGAATGGCTTCCAATTGAATTAGATGAAGGCGAGTCTATCCCCAGTTTAGATAAATTTGATGCTTTGTGGGTGATGGGTGGCCCAATGGATGTCTGGGAAGAAAAGGAACACCCTTGGTTAGTCGATGAAAAAGCTGCCATTCGAGAGGCCGTTGTTGAACGTAAACTTCCTTATTTAGGCTTTTGTCTTGGTCACCAACTGCTAGCGGATGCTTTGGGTGGAAAAGTTGGAATAGCAGGTACACCTGAAATTGGTGTTCTTGATGTTAAAACTACGGAGCAAGGTTTAGATAGTCCATTTCTACAAAATCTACCTACTGCATTGAGGTGTTTGCAATGGCATAGTGCGGAAGTAATGCGTGAACCTGAAAGTGCAAAAGTATTAGCTTCAACAAGTGCGTGCCCCATTCAGGCAATGTCTGTCGGAGCTCATGCTTTAAGTGTTCAATTTCATATCGAGATTACTCCTGCCACAGTATCAGAATGGGGAGGAATTCCTGCGTATAAGACTGCATTAGAGAAAAGCCTTGGAAATAACGCTTTAGAAAATTTAAACACCGAAGCAAATAAGTACATTGATGCTATGAATCAACATTCTCGATTACTATATGAAAACTGGAAACGGGCTACGTTGCCAAACGTGTAAATGTCCGCTATTGGCCGAAAGCGGACATAATTTTGGCAAGTTAAAGGGAAATCAGGTTGGAAACTTCAAAATACAAATCTAAAATGTCTGCTTACGACCCAAAGCGGACATTTATGCATTATTTGAGCACCTAAATTGTAAAGAATGAAAACTCTACTATTTGTACTTTTAATTTGTTCATCATCACTGCTTCATGCAGGCCAATTTACAGTGGATAAACGATTTAATATTGTTGCTGTAGAGCTTCTGGAACAATTACCAAAACATGCTGCAGATCGTCTATTAGAGGCAGAGCGAAAGGTATTAGGCTGGAATTTTTCTTTCTATATTGATTACGATAAAACTTGGGTACATATTGCAGAGGTTGAAGTTAGCAGAAATAAAGAAAATGCTACTTTGACTGATGTATCTGTAGTAGTTAAAGAAAGGATAGTTGGTCTAATAAAGTCTAAAATAAAAATACATCCCGCTCTAACTGTCGAATGGGAAGGTAAACTAAAAGAAATGTTGCAAAGTAAATGACCGCTAATGGCCGAAAGGAGACATAGTTAGGTTGAAATAAGGGGAAGCAAGGTTGGAAACTTCAAAACAAACGTTCAAAATGACTGCTTACGACCCAAAGCGGACATTCGTGTTTTCTAAAATATGACATACATATTAGCCAACGAACGAGATAAGGACGCTGCTTCGGCGTTTGAAGAATATAAGAAATATCTCACTGCACATAAAGACAAATTCTCAGAATCTGTTTTCAAGTTAGCATCATCAGACTGGTGGTACGATTTTAATAATCACAAGTGTCCGCATGACGCTTGGCTTGAAAGAGCGCTTATTAGTGAACCATCAAAGGGTGAGAGAAACGAGAACAGAACTACAGAAGTTATATTAATGCTACTTGGTGCGAATCAAGATGGGTACATTGAGTTAAGTTATAAAAACGTAGTTTCAATTAATCTTGATTCACATAATGTAAAGCTGGGACATAAAGATTGGCGATATGATGAGTTTAGATATACAAAGTCAGGGTTATTTGTACATGAAATTGAATGGTCTGGTAGCAATGAGACCGCAAATTGGGAAATTGAAGCAGAAGATATTGAATATAGTTGGCATGATAAATGAAAACTTACATTATGTCCGCTATTGGCCGTAAGTAGACAATGCAAACAACAGACAAAAACACCAGAAAGGCTTTGTTTGAGCTTTTAGCTATAGTATTGCTATTTGTTATCGGCTATTTAATAAACGCATATTTATCAGAGGTTATCGGCAAAGCACTTATTGCTGTAGGAACACTTTATTTAACTTATCTTTGGCTTAGAAGCATTATAAATCCATTTGGTGAGAAATGACTGCTTTCGACCCAAAGCGGACATTCAGCTATTAACAATTATGCTGCAAAAAACTATCAATAAATTTAAAACTGGCAATAAAAAAGATAGACATTGGATTTTATTCACAATGCTTATATTTTCTTGGTTGATAGGAATGCTAGGTTTAGCAATGGTTAAATATAATTATCTAGAATTGGGGAAATTACTAGCGGTTATTGGAATACTTTCTGGATTTGTATTCATACTTATGGGGTTTTGGAATATGTTGTTCGGTCCAAATGAGGAACACAATTAGAAGGCAATATCAGCTTTCGACCCTAAGCAGACATTAAATCAATTTTAATTAGTACATTACGTAATGGATTTTTCCTTAAACGAAGCACATTTTATTGCACTATTATTAATTGGAGCTGTATTTATAGGTATTGGACAATTAATTTTATTTTTTGGACTTGCAGATGGGGTAACTCGTCATGATTACATCAATCAGGCCAAAGGAAGTAGCCGGAAAAATCCAGAAAAATATTTTAATGATACGTATTTAATATATGCAAAAATTTTCAAGGCAATTGGGGCTACATTTTGTTTTATAAGTGCTTGTTTAATATTTTTGATTTTATATCGATTATATTTTGCCTGATGTCCGCTATTGGCCGAAAGCAGACATAATTCATAATGAATAAGGGGAATCTTGGTTGGAAACTCTAAAAAACAATTCTAAAATGACTGCTTACGACCCAAAGCGGACATAAATAATAACTGTATGAATAATTCCAATGAGCCACCTCCAGTAATTCATTCAGCACGAATGCTTAGTTACGCTGTGAATGATGACTCAGTAAACTACACAGACCGTATTGAACTTCATGTAGGAGTTGATAGTAAGTTTAAACGTGTTGAAGAAGTCCCTTTGCTTGCAATATGCAGGAACTATGTAAAACCACAAGACATCTTACTTTTCTTCTGTAACTCAGAATGGGAACCGCAAGGAACCATTGCATTTGATAGCGTTGATGAGGCTAAACAAAAGGCTGAACGCGGTTATGAAGGAATTTCACATAATTGGATTGACTCACCTCACTCAGACAATCAAGTTAATGATTTCTTGCGTGAGGAGTATGAAGTTGACCCAAATACAGAATGGTGGAAAACAGAGTGTTTTTTCTGTGGCATAGATAATGATTCTGAAACGGGAACAGTCATGTTACTTGGGAAGAACGGTTATCTATGTGGAGACTGCGTGAAATCATGCTATGAAGTAGTATCTGAAATTGAAAGTTCTTAACTATATGCGTGATAAATATCTCAATGAAAATTAATAGAATGTCCGCTAATGGCCGAAAGCAGACATAATTAGATTGAATTAAGGGGAAACAAGGTTGGTAACTTCAAAACAAACGTTCACAATGTCTGCTAACGACCCAAAGCGGACATTTAGTTGAATACTAAAACATGAAAAAATTCTTTAGAGCATTAGTAATTATCTTCGGGTTAGTAGCAATAATGGCAGGTTTTTACATGTGGCAACAAAATGGATTTAGCTTTCCAATTGGCCGCTATGACAATACTAACAATGCCTTAGGAGCACCAATATATTTATTTATATTAGGGCTAGCATTAATAGCTTACGGAATACTATTCAATGATTAAAAGAAAGTTATATATGGCATTAGAATCAATACTGAAAAATTAGATATGACCGCTTATGGCCGAAAGCAGACATAATTTATTGCTTCTCACTATTATCAATTATACGCAATTAAAAATAACTAAGCGGCTGAAATACTATGCCCTAACGGTAGAGCGCACTCTGGAATGCTTAATGTTTTAGCGTGACAATGTTGGTCACTCAAAAGGAATAGGGGTACTGACATTATGAAATACCTTTCAACTATCTTATTTATTACATTATTATTTTTCTGTTTCAATTCATTTGCTAGTGAAGAACACGTTTGTACTAACGGTGATGCTATGAGAGTTATTAGTGTTGCATATCAGGATGGCCAAAACCAAATGCCTTGTGAAGTAAATTATGACAAGGGAGAAGGTGTGCAAACATTATGGAGTGCGAAATCTGAGATTGGCTACTGTGAAAGTAAGGCGCGCGAGTTCATTGAAAAGCATGAGTCGTGGGGCTGGTCCTGTGAAAACAACCAACAGGCAGTCAATATTGATGATTTAGTCACTGAATTATTTTAGATAATTCCATCTATCTATTTACAATAAAAAAGCCTCGCCATAAAGGCGGGGCTCTATATAAAGTATACATAAAAGTTTGTTTGTTAATTTCCGCTATTGGCCGAAAGCGGACATTACTTAAAATTAAGCTCTAGTGATTCCGGTAAACGAAAGAGCTCGAGTTCTTAGCTTTTAGAAGCTTAGTAAGATCAGTAGCGATGTGTGCGGTTTCGTCTAATAACACATCAATAAATTCTTCATCATCATCTAATTTGTTTAGGTTTTCTTCCATATCTTTTAACATTTCTTGGTATTCACTACGCGTTGTTTCTACTCGCTTATATTCCTCTTTTCTTGATGATTCCAGCAAAGAAACTGCTTTTTGATTTCTTACATCATAATCCAGCTGAAATATTTCAAGTAAGGAGTTAAATTTATCATTCATTTTTACTCTACTGCTATGCATTTCAGAAGTTTGATTGATGATTTGAGCATCAATGTCTCCAATATGATGTTTAACCGGGGCAATTGAACTTGCCGGTAGAGCATTTTTTAATGCGCGTTCACCGTATTCTTCGCCTTTCAATATAGTTTTAAAATCGATATCTGGAATTACGCCTTGATGTTGTGTGCTACCTCCGTCAACGCGGAAATACTGAGCAATTGTGGCTTTTAATTGTCCAAGTTTTGCGTCATCTTTTGAGCTAAAATTATTTAGGTCTACCAGTTGCTGTACCGTGCCTTTTCCAAAAGTGGTTTCACCTACTACAATGCCTCGATGGTAATCCTGGATTGCACTTGCAACAATTTCAGATGCTGACGCACTAAAGCGATCCACCAATACGACTAATGGTCCATGATAAGAAATGTTAGAATCTCGATCGCGGTGGACTTCTATATGCCCACTTGAGTCTTGCACTTGTACGATAGGGCCTTCGTCAATAAATAATCCCATTAACTGAGTAGCTTCAGTAAGAGAACCGCCACCATTACTGCGTAAATCTAGAACTAAGGCATCAATCTTTTCTGACTTTAAATCAGCAAGAAGTTTATCTACATCACGCGTTGTGCTTCGGTAATCTTTTTCGCCTCGTTGATAGGCAGCAAAATCTATATAAAACGTAGGTACATCGATAACACCAATTTTATAGTTCTGAAGATTATCTTCAATTTTAATGACTTCACTTTTGGCAGCTTGTTCTTCTAGTTTAATTTTATCGCGTGTAATTTTAATTTCTGTTATCTTTGCTGCCTGGCCTTCGTCGCCAGGTAAGATTTGTAGTTTTACATCGGTACCTTTAGAGCCGCGAATAAGTTGAACTACTTCTTCTAAACGCCAGCCAACAACATCCTTAAATTCTTTATCATTTTGTTGTGCAATGCCTACGATCCTGTCTGAACCGTGTAAAAGATCACTTAAATCAGCAGGTCCACCAGGGATGACCTTTTCTACCACAGTATATTCACCATCGGTACGAAGCAGGGCGCCAATGCCTTCGAGTGAAAGGCTCATTCTGATTTCAAAATTCTCGGAAGTTCTTGGTGATAAATAATTAGTGTGTGGTTCCAAAGTACTAGCAAATGCATTGATAAAAAGCTGATATACATCTTCTGCATCAATTTGCTCGCTGCGTTTTGCGATACCTTTGTATCGTTTCTCCAAAGTTTCTTTGATTTCAGATGGTTTTTTATCTGCAAGTCTTAAAGTAAGCACATCGTTTTTAACGCGTTTGCGCCAAATTTCATTCAATTCATGATTGCCGGTTGCCCAAGATAATTCTGAACGATCTATAATGAGTTCTTCGTCAACCTTGAAATCATATTTGGTTTTTAATTGGTCTAAGGCAAATAACACACGCTCTTCTACGCGAGCTTGGTAGAGCCGAAACATTTGAAAAGGTGGGCTTAGTTCTGTTTTAGATATCGCATCGTCAAGCTTAAAGCGAAATATTTGAAAGCTATCGATATCTTTCTGATAGAAATAACTGCGGTTAGGGTCTAGTGCTTCAATGTAAGCGCCTAGGATTTCATCTGATAACGAGTTGTCTATCGTGAATTTTTTATAGTGGTACTTATCAAGGAAATGGGTAATTAGCTTGGTAGCACGATCGTGTTGTTTTTCAGGTGCTAAAATTTCACTAGTAGTGCTATATGAAAAACTTGCTGCGAATAGTGTGATTGCAGTAGCAAGTAATAGGGTTAAATTTTTAGTTAATTTTCTCAAGGTGGTTTTCTTATTGTATGAATGTATGTAGATAGGGAGTGTTCTCAATATCTATGGTTTTCGTAGTGTGGTTATATAAAGACTAAAATTTGTACGTAATTTAATCGAACAGCTTGGCCTTGTTATGCTTATTTCAGCTGTAATTTCCAGTATATATTTGTAAGCAATTGATTGTAAGGACTATATTTAACTTGCTATGCTTTTACTGTTAAAGGAAGCATGAAGGGCTGACCCAAAGCGATAAACTGAGTAAAGTAATTGCTTGTGACAGCTAATACTGTTGCGAGCTATTAAGACCATAAAACTAAAAGAAAAATCCATTGAACACTGATAATACGATTGTAATTGGTAAAAGCGATGAGGTGCAGCGCCTTTTTCTAAACCGAGCCAACCGACATGGGCTGATTGCAGGGGCTACCGGAACCGGTAAAACCGTGACTTTACAGATCCTCGCGGAGGGCTTTTCACAAGCTGGAGTGCCCGTATTTGCAGCCGACATCAAAGGTGATTTGAGCGGAATTAGTCAAGCAATTGAAGAGAAACCTAAGCTAGTTGAACGTGCGGCTAAGACTGGAGTAGAGGGCTACACACCGCGAGGTTTCCCGACTGTATTTTGGGATATTTTTGGTAAGCAAGGCCATCCGGTGCGCACCACGATTTCTGAAATGGGCCCGTTATTGTTATCGAGGTTGCTTGATTTAAATGACACGCAGGAAGGCGTATTAAATATTGCCTTTAAATTAGCGGATGATGAAGGGTTATTACTCTTAGATTTCAAGGATTTGCGATCAATACTTAATCACGTTGGTGAGAACTCAGCAGCATTAACAGTGGATTATGGCAACGTTAGTAAACAATCGATTGGTGCAATTCAGCGACGCTTATTAGTGCTGGAGCAGCAAGGCGCTGAGAACTTTTTTGGTGAACCGGCTCTTGAGCTGAAAGATTTGATGCGCAGCACAGAAGACGGTAAAGGGTATATCAATTTATTTGCTGCCGATGAATTGATGCAAAACCCAAGGTTGTACTCAACTTTTTTGTTATGGCTACTTTCAGAGCTATTTGAAGAATTGCCAGAAGTAGGTGACCCGGATAAGCCCAAAATGGTGTTTTTCTTTGATGAAGCCCATTTGCTTTTCAACGATGCACCTAAAGCTTTGACTCAAAAAGTAGAACAGGTAGTTCGTTTAATACGCTCGAAAGGTATCGGTGTTTACTTCGTTACACAGAATCCTATCGATGTGCCAGATGAGGTATTGGGGCAGCTGGGTAATCGAATTCAACATGCCTTGCGTGCCTATACACCGAGAGATAAGAAGGCCGTTAAAGCAGCGGCTACCACCTTCAGAGAGAATCCAGATCTTGATACTGAAACTGTGATTACAGAGTTAGGGGTGGGTGAAGCGCTAGTGTCAGTTTTAGATCCAGATGGTGTGCCCACCATTGTGCAACAAACGAAAGTGCGCCCCCCAGAGTCTCGGATGGGTCCTGCGACCACGGTTGAACGTAAAGAGGTGTTTGACCAGAGTCCAATCAAAGATGTCTATGACACTAAAGTTGATCGCGAAAGTGCTTCAGAAAAGTTAAAGGCACGTACTGAAAAAGCCACTAAAGAAGCAGAAAAGCAAGCGAATGAAGAGAGGGAATATAAAGCAAATAAACCTAAAACAACAAAGACATCACGCAAAAGACGCAGCACTAGAGAGACCACCACTCAAACTGTTGTTAAGAGTGCAACAAAAGTAGTTACTTCTCGTTTAGGTCAATCTATTATTCGTGGAATTATGGGTTCTATATTTAAAGGCAGGTAGGTTCGAAAATGGCTGAAAATTTACTTAAAAAATGGGAAACGTGTTTAAACAATGGTGATCTTAATGGCATTGTAGAGTTGTATGCAGACAATGCAGTCTTATGGGGAACCTTTTCAGATATTATTCGAGATAACCCAGAATTAATTCGTGAATATTTTGAGGCTCTTTTTTTGAGAGAAAATCTTAATGTAAAATTTGGATCATCAAACTTAAGAAGTTTTGGCGAGGCTGCTATTTATTCTGGAGATTATGAGTTTTCTTATCAAGGAGACGAGAAAGTAAGCTGTCCTGCGCGATTCTCATTTGTTTTTTATAAAGATGAAAGTGGGCAATATAGAATTATAGATCATCATTCATCGCTAGTGCCCGGAGCCTGTTAAGACAGTTAAGCCGTTAATTATTCTTTGAAGGCCTTTATTAATGTCTGAGTCAGATAAAGCGCCATAAGACAAGCGTAAATAACAGCCTGATTCAATTCCAAATGCCGATCCAGGTATAGTAGCAACACCATGTTTTTTAATTAGTGTTTGTGCAAGCTGCATATCATCAAGATGAGTATCGATGTTAAGTAGTGTATAAAAGGCACCTTCTGAAGTAGGAGTCTTTTTTAAGCATGATAAGTTGGTAAGCTCGTTTAAAACTATTTTTCGTTTCGCAGACATTGCATTTCTTTTGTCGTATAAAAATTTTTCATTAGAACTTAATGCTCCCACTGCTGCATGTTGTGAAATCACGGGTGGTGATATAAGGATGGTGTCTTGAATTTTCTTTACAGCAGTTAATAAATGTTCTGGTATAACCATATAGCCTATGCGCCAACCCGCAAACCCATAACCTTTAGAGAATGAAAATAACGAGATGGTATGTTGATGCGTGTTCTGATGTGAAGCACTGGAAAAATGTTGGTGTTGTTCATAGTAGAAATCTTCATAAGCTTCATCGCTAATGTGATAAACATTATGTTCTTTGCACAGTTGATTAACTTCAAGCAGTTCTTGCTTCGTGTAAACCGCACCGCTAGGATTATTTGGACTGATAGTAACGATGGCTTTTGTTTTATCAGTGATCGCTGATTTTATTTTTTCTACGTTTAAATGAAAATCTTCATTACAAGAAACTAATACGGGTTTGCAACGCTCCATCATCAAAGACATTTCATGATTGAAGTAATAGGGGAGAGGTAATATAACTTCATCTCCAGGATCGGTGATGGCCAGGATTGCAGTGTTGAATGCCATGTTAGATCCAGCGGTCACGATTACAGCGCTACTTGAATCTATTTCAATATCATTAACAACTTTTAATTTGTTAATCAATGCTTGTTGTAGCTCAGGGATACCTTCTACAGGGCCATAACGATTAATCGATTCATTTGGCAAACATTTTTGTACATTGTTAAATGCTTCTACAGGTGGCCCATAAAAGGCAATGCCTTGACCAAATGAGATTGTGCCTGGGTGGTTACGAGTTAATAGACCTATATAAGGAATAATAGGGCTTTGAACAGCATCCAGCCGTTTACTGTTTTTCATATTATTTGCGTGATATCTAAATTGTTATGCGACGATATATATCTGAAACTTTATAAGGCAGCTTGTCGACTTGATCAATTACCGCAAAATTTACTGCGCCATACATATGTTGTAAATAATCTTTTGCTTCATTATCGATGGTAATGCAAAAAGGGTGTATACCTAAAAACTTTGCTTCGATTAACGCACGTCTTGTGTCTTCGATGCCATATGGACCACGGTAACCGTCTTGGTCATCGGGACGACCATCTGAAAGAGTAATTAAAAGTTTAGTGCGAGCTTCTATTTGATGCAGTAGTTTGGTGAGATGTCGTATTGCAGTACCCATACGCGTGTAATCTTGGGGCTCTATGCCGCTGATGCGTGCTTTAACTTCAACGTTATAATCTTCACCAAATTCTTTTACTTTATACAGCTCACAGCGCTGGTGAGTCACTCCGGAAAATCCATAAATAGCATAGCGATCACCAAGAATTTCAAGAGACTCACAAAGCAATACCAGAGCTTCACGTTCCATTTCATTAATCCATCCTGCAGTTGAGCCACTCATGTCAATCATAAACATTACTGCAATATTACGATCAATTTTTCGTGACTTGGTAAATAGATTTTGTGATGCTTCCATACCTATTTTGGTATCCGAGTAGGCTTCTATAACGGCGTCAAGATCAATATCGTCTCCAAAAGGTTGACGTTTCATTCGTTTATCATCTTCACGTAATGCTTCAAAGGTTCTATGCAGTCGTTTTAGTAATCCACGATGTTTGTGAAGTGTGTTGCTTACAAAATTATTATGTACAGGCTTTATGTCAACTTCTTTTAAATGACACCAATCTTTTCGATATTTTTGTCGAGAGTGATCCCACTCATCATATAGATATACATCCTCGCTTATATCCATGCCAGGGTCATTGGCACTTTCTTCATGTTCTGTTTTCTGCTCAGCATGGTTATCTATAGCGTCAATTAAGTAATCATCAGGAATTTCACCGAAATCTTGTAATATAGACGCGAGTAATTGTTTTATGTCTTCTGGGACTTCAACTGCTTTATCATCAAACTGTAATTCAATTTTAAATCCATCTGGAAGGGAATCATCTTCTATTTTTTTAATGGAAAATCTTTTTTCTCCTGTCTCGGATATTGAATTGTCTGATGCTTTACCATATTCATTTTTTGTGTTTTGTCGGGTAGATTTTTCCAGCTCTCCTTGTAGATGACCCAATTTATTCTTTAATCTTTGTTTTTCTTTTTGTGCTCTAGATTCCATAGTAATTCGAGCTTCATGTGGATTTAAAGATCCTTGATAAAATTTATCTTCGGGAACATGTTCATCTTTGTATACAGCCTCTAAGAAAAACATAGTGTCTTGCACCGTAGTGTCTGGTTCTTTTAGCTTTTCAATGGCTCTCAGCCAAGTTTTTGAAAGTTTTGATAAGTCTTCGGCATTGCTTTGCCTATCGTTCAGAGATTTCATAGCCCGCGCAATACCAGGTAATTCAGTTTCTATACGCGCATCTAATCGTATTGTCTCAAGCTTGTGAAATAACGAAAGTGCACGATCAGGGTCTTTAAACATTTTTACTAAAGTGTCTACATTCATGCGCCAAGTGCCATACCAAGTTTGTGACCATTGATGTACTGCCATGGCTTTGTAGAAAGTAAAATTGTCATCTCTATTGTTAAATTGAGAAGAAACTTCAGGCAATCGAATAGACTCTGTGTCAGAGTAGAAAATATCGCTTGCTTCAATGCCTAAATATCTGCCGCTCAGCCCTATTACAAAGCTTTCTAGAACACGTGATATTTCGTTTAAGGTTACTGTGCTTGGTGCTAGGCTAAGTGATAGAATATAGTCATCAACGTTGCGCATGGTATTAATGCAGTCGTCGAGACCTTTTTCTTTATATATTTTTAGTAATGTATCAATCCAGTTATCCCAAATCTCTTCATCAACAAGTTGTAAACTTCGAGGGGCAAACTGACAAAAGTTAAAAGCTAGCTCAACGCTGGTGTTACGTAACATTTCCACCGAACTTAAAAAACGGTCTTGCTCGACTTTAGCAAATACAGCAAGTTCTTTGGCAGGTTCAAATACACTGCGACGAGAGGGGGATGAAATTATTTGACTTAGTAATAACTCCATTCGAGTCTGAAGTTCACGTACTCCCATGCCTCCATAGCTCGCACTAGTAGTTAGAATACCTTGTCGTTTTAAAGATTTAATAGGTCCGCTATCTTTGCTATAAGCGGGTTTTTCGTATTGCTTTTCTCCTCCCTTATCTAAGATTTTTTTCCATAGTTTTTTCCAGAACATAGCGAATTACTTTCAGGCTGTCTTTTTTAATAAATAGTCTTTTGCTTGATTAATCTTTGTAGCTAAATAGTCATTTCCGCCACGATCGGGATGCATTTTTTGTATCAATGTACGGTGTGCTTCAATAATTTCGTCTTTTGTTGCGTTGTCGTCGACCCCTAAGATTCTATGCGCTTCATCTTTGGTCATTTTAATGTCTTGGTTAGCATTGCTTGCTTGACCATTAGTTTCAGTAGTACTTGCAGGAGTATTTGTAAATAAATTTTTAAAAAGCGGAACAAATCTTAACAATCCAGCAAATTTCTGAAATGAAGCTGCGGCTGCACCAATAATGGCAAATAATGGGTGAAGTTTTCCGGTAATTGCGAGACCAATTAATATGATGGCAGCAAGGGCTAATATTCCCTGAATTTGCTTATTTTTGGGTTGCTTACGAATCCAGCGTAGGAATAATAAAATTCCTATAATCCCAGCTATGATTAAGATTTGGTTCATGAAGGTAGTTTAATGCCTAATTGCTGTGTGTAGGTTAGTCTGCTCAGACTACAGAATTTATATATAAAATATTAAAATAATTAGCCTAGTTTAACCCAAATGCTCTTTTTGATCGTTTAAGTATACAAATCTAGAGGAAAAATAAAGGATTAACTATGAAACGACTCAAATTCACGGCTGCATTTATTGCAAGTTTAATGATTAGCGTATTAGTTGGGCAAGTGGGTGCTACTTCTCATGAGGGAGAAATCAAAAGCACTATACAAGATCAATCTGAAGTGGCAGTTACTATCTATAACGATCAATTAGCACTGGTAAAAGATCTTCGCACTATTCGTTTAGACAGCGGCTTTAATAAGCTTGCTTTTCGCGAAGTGAGTGCACAAATGCGACCGGAAACCGCATTACTGAGGAGTTTAGACTATCCAGATGGCTTTCATCTCATTGAACAAAATTTCGATTTTGATCTTTTAACTCCACAAAAGCTATTAGAAAAATATGTGGGCAAAAAAGTGCGGGTTGTAAAAACTCATCCCATAACCGGTAAAGAGAGCATGTTAGACGCTGTGGTATTGAGTGTGAATAATGGTGTAGTACTGCGCATTGGTGATCGTATTGAGACGGGTGTCCCGGGTAGAATCGTGTTTGATGAAGTACCAGGCAATCTTCGCGACCGTCCAACTCTTGTAATGCAACTCAATAGTGCAACTCCAAAACCACAACAATTACAACTCAGCTACTTAACGGGAGGATTGTCATGGAAAGCGGATTATGTGGCTGAACTAGATGAATCGGACGAGTTTGTTGATCTAACAGGATGGGTTACCTTAACCAATCAAAGTGGTGCTTCCTATAGAAATGCAAAATTACAGTTAGTTGCAGGTGATGTGAATCGTGTTCAAAATGGTTTTAAAGATGCAAAAAGAAAGTTTGAAAGGCTTTCGATTGAGTCAGAAGAAGTAAGTGAAGATATGGTTGAGGAAGCGTTATTTGAATATCACCTATATACCTTACAGAGATCCACTACCATTAAAGAAAATCAAACAAAACAGGTTTCGTTATTGAGTGCAACAAAGATTCCTGTAGTGAAAGAGTTTTTACTAAAAGGCCAGGATTACTATTATAAAAGTTCATATGGTTCAATTGGTCAAAAACTAAAAGTAGGAGTATTTGTACAATTTAACAACGATATAGAATCTAATCTTGGATTACCTTTGCCTAAAGGTGTGGTGCGAGTATATAAGAATGATAAATCGGGTAATGCACAATTTATTGGCGAAGACCATATTGATCACACTCCCAAGAAAGAAGAAGTTCGCTTAAAGTTGGGTGATGCATTTGATGTAACCGCAGATAAGAAACAAACTGAATTCAAAAAAGCCCATGCGCTAGGTAAATATCGGTATGCTTACACTGCGAGTTTTCAAATTGACCTTAAAAATGCCAAGAGTGAAGAAGTTGAAGTGATAGTACGTGAACCTATCCCTGGTGATTGGAAAATGAAAAGCCAAAGCCATAAGCATGAAAAAGTTGCTGCCGGTACAGCAGAGTGGAAGGTTAAAGTCCCTGCTGAAGGTAAAACAACTCTTACTTATAAAGTATTGGTACGATACTAATCCAGCAAAGGAAATATCATGAATAATATATCTTTTTTATCTGTGACATTATTGTCTTTTTGTTTAGCTCAAGCAGTTTCTGCTGAAGACGAAATTCGAAGCACACTGGATGATCAACAGGAGGTAGCCGTCACAATATATAATGAGCAGCTTGCTTTAGTAAAGGATCTGCGAAAAGTTAAATTGTCTGATGGATTTAATCGACTTGCTTTTCGAGAAGTGAGTGCGCAAATGCGGCCTGAAACAGCGCTTTTAAGAAGTATTAATCATCCTGATGGATTTCATTTAATCGAGCAGAACTTTGATTTCGATTTATTGACGCCACAAAAACTATTAGAAAAGTATGTGGGGAAAAAAGTCAGAGTCGTTAAAGTTCATCCAACGACTGGCGAGGAAAAAACTGAAGAAGCGATTGTGCTTAGTGTTAACAACGGTGTAGTGCTAAGAGTGGGGAATCGTATTGAAACGGGTTACCCCGGCAGGATTATCTATGATGAAGTGCCTGAAAATTTGCGTGACCGTCCTACTTTAGTAATCTCATTAGAGAGTGGGACCAGTAAGCAACAAGAACTACAACTGAGTTATCTAACAGGTGGTTTAGGTTGGAAAGCAGATTATGTGGCTGAGCTTGATGAGTCTGATGAATTTGTTGATCTTACTGGCTGGGTTACCTTAACCAATCAAAGTGGTGCAACGTATAAGAATGCAAAGCTACAATTAGTGGCAGGTGATGTAAACCAAGTGCGTCAAGAAATGCAGCCTATGCGACGAGACATGTTGATGTCTAAGTCATCGGGTAAGGCGGCAGCACCGGCGATGGTTGAGGAGGGTCTTTTTGAATATCACTTATATACTTTACAACGGCCCACTACGATATCTAATAACCAAACTAAACAAGTGTCACTTTTAAGTGCAACGAAAATTCCGGTAAAGAAAGAATTTTTACTTAAGGGGCAGAATTACTATTATCGGGGGTCATACGGAAATTTAGGTCAAAAACTAAAAGTAGGTGTATTTGTTGAATTTGATAACAAAGAAGAATCTAACCTTGGTATGCCTTTACCAAAAGGTGTTGTGCGGGTTTATAAAAATGATAAATCGGGTAATGCACAATTTGTTGGTGAGGATCGGATTGATCACACTCCAAAAAATGAAGAAATCAAATTAAAATTGGGTGATGCGTTTGATGTCACTGCTGATAAAAAGCAAACAAACTTTAAAAAAGCTACTGCTATTGGAAAGTATAGCCAAGCCTATACTGTAAGTTTTGAAATTACATTAAAAAATGCCAAAAATGAAGGAGTAGAAGTGGTTGTGCATGAGCCAATCCCAGGGGATTGGAAAATGAAGGAAGAAAGTCATTCACATAAAAAAGTAGCCGCAGGAACTGCTGAATGGAAAATTAAAGTTCCTGCTGAAGGTAAGACAATACTAAGCTACGATGTACTCGTTCGTTACTAATTATAAGTATTAAACATATGTATAACGCTAAACCCGTGGATTGGCTGGGTATGATTGCCTTAGTCATCACATTTGGCAGTGCATTCATGTTTACTAAAATATCAGTGCAGGAATATCCACCAGAGGTGGTAGCGGGTGGAAGAATTATTATTGCTGCAATAGCGTTGATTATATTGTCTATATTTCGTAAAGATTCATTTTCATTTTTAAAAAATCATTGGTTACTATTAATTGCTTTAGCATTTTTTGGCTGTTGCTTGCCGTTTTATTTAATTAGCTGGGGGCAACAAACGGTGGATAGCAATATTGCAGGTATATTGATGGCAGTAATGCCATTAACAACTATCGTTCTAGCGCATTTTTTCGTCGCTGGAGAGCGGCTCACTGCAAATCGAGTAATTGGGTTTATGCTAGGCTTTGTGGGTATCTTAATTCTTTTTGGTCCTACTGCATTGGCTAACTTTGATGCAGATGAAGGGCGGTTAATCGCAATGTTAGCTATACTGGCAGGTGCTGTAAGTTATGCAATTAACACAATTATTGCTAAACGTTTACCGAATGAAAGTTTTGTAGCATTGTCAGCAGCGGTAATGACTATTGCAAGTCTAATTATGTTGCCAGCTATTTTATTAACAGGTCAAGAGTGGGAGTTATCTATTCAAAGTGTCGAGTTTTTGTCGTTAATATTATTGGGAATTTTTCCTACTGCTTTGGCCACCATCATATATTTTGCAGTCATCGCAAGAGTAGGCCCATCATTTTTGTCGCAAATTAATTATTTAATTCCTGTATGGGCCGTTATAATTGGCATTTTATTTTTGAATGAAAGCATTAGTATTAATGCGATCATTGCTCTAGGTGTTATCTTGCTAGGAATTGCGATTGCCCAACGGAAGGGTTTATCTTTTGCTCGGTTTTAAAATAATAAATATATATAGGGCTATATAAGTGCAAAAAAATGTATTGGGTGGAGATTTGCGTAGTTGTTGTGATGAATTGTCTACTGGCTATTATCGTAATGGTCGATGTGAAACGGATGAGCATGATATTGGAGTGCATACCGTTTGTGCAAATGTTACCAAAGAATTTTTAACATATTCCAAATTAAAAGGTAATGATTTATCTACACCTTATCCCGATGCAGAATTCCCTGGTTTAAGGCCAGGAGATAAATGGTGTCTATGTGTACAGCGTTGGATTGAAGCATTAGAAGAAAATAAAGCACCCAATATTTACTTACAAGCTACACATAGTTCTGTGTTGGAGTATGTTGAATTTGAAGTGCTGGCTAAATACGCCCTAGATAAAAATTAGCTTAAAAATTAGCTTAAAAATTAACTTAAATACTTACTATCTAGAAATAAACTTCTCAAGTGCTTCGGGTTTTACTGGGCCGGGGTTATGTCCTACTAACTGACCTTTAGGGTTAAACATCAAAAAAGTAGGTGTGCCACGTAAAGACTCTTCAGTAGCAGATTCGTAATTAAAAGCAACAACAGTAATTTCACCAATCAAATTATCAAATGTCATGGGCATTTCGTTGATGTACTCTGTAATGGAGTCAACTTTTGAATAACCATCAAGCGAAACTCCAATTACTTTTGCATCTGTATCTTTATGTTTGTCGTGAAACTCTGACATTATTGGATATTCGCGCTGACATATACCGCAGTCAGTTGTCCATAACATTACCAGCGTCCATTTATCTTTCTCAAAGTGTTGGGATAAAGTCGTGAATTTGCCTTCAAGAGTGCGTACTTCAGTCCAATCAGATGCACTTACAAAGCTAGTTGTTAATAATAACAAACTGAAAGATGTTAGGTATAAAAGACGTTTCATAATTAAAGTCGATGTATAATTATTAAAGTGCAGGCTAACTATTGGTATGCATTTTAGAAATATTAAAGCAAATATAGTTCCATCTATATAACAATAATGGGGCCTGTTATGGCAAACAATAGTATTCAAAACATATTAAATCAAGTAGGTGCTTTAGCTTTTCCGGGCATATATGACACCCTATCGGCAAAAATTGCAGAACAAGTAGGGTTTCCAATGGCATTTATATCCGGCTATTCTCTTGCTGCTGCCACAATTGGTGAGCCAGATTTTGGTTTACTTACTCAAACTGAGGTTGTAGAGCGTGCTCGTGCCATTTGCAATAGTGTCTCAATACCCATAATTGTGGATGCCGATACGGGCTATGGTAATCCATTAAACGTACACCGAACTGTAAAGCAATTGATTGATGCAGGTGCAAAAGGGTGTTTCTTAGAAGATCAAGTGTGGCCAAAAAAATGTGGCCACATGCGGAATAAAAAAGTCATTGATAGAGAAGACTATTTATACAAAATTCAAGCTGCTGTAGATGCGAGAGGAGATGCTGACTTTTTCATAGTGGCAAGAACTGATGCAGAAGCTGTTTTGGGATTAGACGAAGCGATAGCACGCGTTAAAGCAGCGCGTGAGTTAGGCGCCAATGCAAGTTTTGTCGAAGCTCCTGGTTCAATAGAACAATTAAAGAGAATAGGCCAAGAGTCGCCACATCCAAATGTTGCCAATATGATTGAAGGTGGCAAAACACCTGTACTTCAAAAAGATGAATTAGCAGGTATGGGTTTCCAACTAATTCTATATCCACTTACTGGTTTATATGCCGCTGGTAAGACTATGCGAGATTTTTATACAAAGCTAAATAATGACGGTACAACATTAGGCATGGAAGATAATTTATTAAATTTTGAAGAATTTAATGAGCTTATCGGTGTAGAAGAAAAATATAAACAGTCTGAGAAATATGGCGTGAAGTAAAGATTAACTTTTTAGTAGATCAATCATATAAGTGCCGAATGAATAGATAAGTATAGTAATGACTATTATGCATAATAAGTTAAGCCAAAAACCAGACTTCCTCATTTCTGTCATAGCGATATGGCCTGAGCCAAAAACAATAGCGTTAGGTGGGGTTGCGATAGGCAACATAAAAGCACAGCTTGCAGCTATGGCTGCGGGTATAACTAAAACGTAAGGATGAATATCAAGTGCGGGTGAAATAGCGGCTAATACGGGTACGAGTGTGGCAGTGGTGGCGGTGTTCGAAGTTAATTCCGTTAAGAATACTACTGCTGTAATAATAATTAGTAAAATTAGTAATGGTGGCATGAATGCAAGTCCAGTTGCCTGAGCACCAATAAACTCGGTAACTCCATTAGCTTGTACCGCTGCTGCTAAACTTAATCCACCTCCTAATAAAATTAAAATACCCCATGGTAAGTCTCTTAAGTTTTTCCATTCTAATATAAAGTTGTTGCTAGTCGATTTTGCAGGAATAAGGAACAGCAATATTGCAGAAAAAACTGCAATACTGGAGTCCGTTAGGCCAGATAATGGTGTATATATATTTCCATTAAGTTCAATTGTAAGCCCTTGTAATAAAGTGCGACTTAGCCAAAGCAATATTGTAAATACAAAAACACAACAAACTGTTTTTTCTTCATAAGTCATTTTCCCCAAAGAATACTTTTGATCGAATAATGATTTAGAGGAATGATGGAGCGCAACTTTATCCACCTTATAAATAACTTTGGCTAATAACCACCAAGCAATAGGGAGCAAGATCAAAGCAATAGGAGTGCCGATTTTAGCCCATTGTAAAAAACCAATATCTTGTTGAAACGGTGTATCGATTGCGTCTTTTAAAAATGAAGCGACGAATAAATTAGGTGCGGTACCGATAACGGTTGCAATGCCTCCAATATTTGCAGCGTATGCAATACTCAACATAATGCAGGTGGCAAATGCGCTATGGTTGGAATTTTTACTAGTTAGTAGAGCAATTACGCTTAATCCAATAGGCAACATCATGGCCGTGGTAGCGGTATTGGAAATAAAGGCACTTAAAAAAGCAGTAGCCAACATAAAGCCACCGACAATGCGAGAAGGTGAATTACCAATTTTAGTCAAAATTCCTAAGGCAATGCGCTTGTCTAAATTCCATCGTTGAATCGCAATGGCAATAATAAAACCACCTAAGAATAAAAATATGATATGCGAAGCGTAGGGTGCAGTAGCCTCTTTTATAGATGCCACATCAAATAACGGGAATAAGGCAATCGGAAGTAGTGCGGTTACTGTTATATGTGTAGCTTCAGATAACCACCAAATTGCCATCCATACGAGTAAACATAAGGTAGCTTTCGCTGTATGAGTAAGTATTGTGGGTTCACCATAGCTAGCACTATATTGATCAGGTAGCAGCCAATACACCCATAAAGCCAGTGCTGGGCCTAAAATAAGCCAAATACCCTTGAAATTAGCCGCACCCATATCTCTTCAGTCTAATACTTTGATATTACTTAAAAAATTGTTATTCGTTAAAATAGTAAGTACGAATTTACTAGTTAAGTTATGGAAACAAACACACAAATTATAGATACCTTATCACGTCCTATTCGTGATCTAAGGATATCGGTAACAGACCGATGTAATTTTCGCTGCACATACTGCATGCCTAAAGAAATTTTTAATTCTGATTATGAATTTTTACGTAGAGATGACCTACTTAGTTTTGAAGAAATAGCACGAATTTCTAAAATTTTTGCTTCTCTTGGGGTTAAAAAGATTCGCCTAACAGGTGGTGAGCCTTTGTTGCGGAAAAATATACCTGTACTAATAGAGCAGCTTTCTAATATAGAAGGTATTGAAGACATTAGTCTTACTACAAATGGTGTGCTGCTAACTCAAAAAATGGCGCAGCAATTAAAAGACGCGGGACTGCAACGCATCACAGTTAGCTTAGATGCCTTAGATAATAAAACGTTTAAAGCGATTAGCGACGTTTCATTTAATGTAGATAAAGTGTTGGATGCAATAGAGACGGCAGATGAAATAGGCCTTTCACCGGTTAAAATTAATATGGTTGTAAAAAAAGGTGTGAATGAGCATGCTATCTTGCCGATGGCTAAATATTTTCATAACAGTGGTAAAATTTTGCGTTTCATTGAGTTTATGGATGTAGGTAGCACTAATCATTGGCAATTAGATGATGTCTTTTCTGCTAAAAATATTGTTGATGAAATTAATCAAGAGTTACCCATCGAACCTGCAGATGAAAACTATAAGGGTGAAGTGGCTAAACGTTGGCGCTATGAAGATGGCGGCGGAGAAGTTGGAATAATTTCTTCAGTTACTCAACCATTTTGTCAGAATTGTACTCGTGCAAGATTATCGGCAGAAGGAAAGTTATATACCTGTTTGTTCGCAACACAAGGTAAAGATTTGCGTCATCTTATTCGACAAGGTGCAAAGGATGAATATATATCAGATATTTTAAGTGCAGTTTGGAAAAAGCGTACAGATCGATACTCGGAATTACGAACAACAGAAACCGTATTATTGCCTAAGGTTGAAATGTCTTACATAGGTGGATAATTCAAAAATTGATATTCAGAGCCGTAGTATGGTGATAGCGCAGCAGATTGCCCAGTGATTTGCTCACAAAATTTAAAACTAATTTGCCTCATGAATTATTGAACTTATATAGGTGTTTTGCGTTCTAAATAAGAAACCAAAAAAGGGTTATGCAAAGAATGCTAATGAAGACCTCGATTAACCTCGCTGAGATTGTTTGTTAGTAGTTAGAAATGTTTTATAATTGATCTCTTATAACCATTAGGTGCGTGGTATGAGCTTAAAAGATTACCCAGAGGCGTATAGAGCCTATCTTGTTAAAGTCGATATGCGCGTGTTATCACATTTTGTTGATTATATTTTAGAGAATGGGGCAGATTCATATTCGCAGTTAAGTATAAGTATTAAAATGGCTTTAAAAATAGCATTAGTACTATGCTATTCACGTCCATTTTTAGAGGATAACAAATCTTGTGAGGTAAACATTGGGGATGGTTTGACTGTGAATTATCTAGATGAAGAAAGAGTAATTCATAAAAATATTCTAGAAATGCACAATAAGGAAATTAGAGAATCAGATGAGGTTGTCGATAATATAAAAAGTTTTGAGTCAAATATAGTTCATATTTCCATGCATCGAACTAATTCAGTTCCTTTAGAATATTCAATAGTAGAATCAATAAAAGAGATGGCTGTTAAAATTAATAAGGCGGCTGATGAAATAGCAAATAATAGTTTGCAAACCGATATCGACATTCAGCGCCAACCTGCTAATGAAGTTTAATTTCGATTGAAATACTAATTATACAATTACATTGTGTTTTAACTATTGATACAGTGCAAAACAAAGTGTTGGTATTTTAAGTATCTTATAAATAGTCATGCAGCTAAGTTATAAGTCTCAAGATAATAACTCAACTTATATCGGTTTAAAAATCTAGGGATTTAAATCTAATACTTCTTCAATAGTATCAAACGGTATTGATGCATCTTCATTTACTTTCTTAACCGTGTCAGCGTTGTCTGCTTCAAATAAGCATGTGCAACGCGAATCATGTGGGTAGAAATTGCTTCGAATATATTTTACAGGCGTTCCTGATGCGTTGATTTTATGACTGGTATCTATTGCTGCTTTTTGTGCACCAGCCAAATCATCCATGGTAATTCCAGGTAAATTGCGTTGAACTGCATAAATAGGCATGTTTTGCCTCCTTAATTAAATTTTACTTTTTCTTGAATGTGTCTTTGAGCATTATTGAAAAGTATTTGTAAAGTTATACGTTTCGACTAATCTATAAAAGTAGATCATACGATGTTATTAGTTAATATTGGAAATATATATGAAAAGAAATTTAATCGTTAGCTAATAATATATGTAGAAGTAAACGGTCTTCAATTACCTAAAAATGTTTCGGTTTGACTCAAACAGAAGTCTAGGAAAGATAAAAAACGAGTATAAAATTTATGTATTTTATAAAAAGAGAATTAAGTTAAAGGTATTAGCTTAAAGTTAAAATTTCTTATTAAAACTACTTATTCGAATGATTAAATTAATAATTAACTAAAGTGATGAATTAAAAGTCGGTGTAGTATGCTAATACAAACTATAGAAATTAGATTTACTATAACAGGAGAATAATCATGTCAGATGGTATGGGAATATTAATATTTGCTATATTTGTTGCTGTATACTTTCTTATCATGGCACTTGCTAAAGATAAAGAAGAAGATAAATAACAATCATCGGGAATAATAGTAATTAATTGCGCACAAAATTTGGGCGCTCCAGTCTATTTTGTAAGGTTCGATACTGATTTCAATCAGATCTAATGTTTCACAAGATAATTAGTGAGACTTATAACTTTATGTACGATCAAACGGAAATTAAAGAAATTATCGACAGGGAGACAAAAGCATTCAATACAAAAAATGTGGATCTGTTTTTGAGTGTTATACATCCTGATATGGTTTGGCCATGGCCTCCTAATATGAAAGCACATGACCCTATAGATTGGGTGCTACCGTGGGGACGATACGATAAACAACGCTGGCAAGGTTATTTGCAAAAATTCTTTGATAAATATGAGCTCTTACACAATGAGCGTAATACGCAAAGAATTGAAATTTCTAAAGAAGGTGATGGTGCGTTTGCAGTGGTTGATGTGGATTCATTATGGAAATCTAAATCTGGGGACGAATTACATTGGGATGGCCGAGCCTGTAAAATATACACACTATTAAAGTGTGAATGGAAAATGATTTCCCAAGTAGGATTATTAGATTATTCTGCAACTAGTTAAATATACATTATAAATTTTGTTGCTCCTTTTCAATTTCTAGATCTACCATGTGTTGTCTCTGCAACCTAACCACACTGCCTGAAATGACGATGTAGGATACCAGTAGTCCAAAAGGACCAAAAATGACGGTAGGAATTATCCAGGCAATTGAATTTCCTTTTAATGTATTGGCAAGTTTTGCCATAAAATAAAGATAACCTAGACTACAAAGTACAATTACAGCGATAATTATTCCAAGCCAATAGCTATGCGGGGCACCAGTCAGGTGTTTGCCTGAATAGATATAGACGCTGACGAACATAAACATCAGCAAAATGAAACATAATTTCATCCGGGAGAATAATGCACTAATTGTATCTACTTGATCTGTTGTGTGCTGCATTGTAATAATTATAACTAGCTATTTTAAATTTATAAATATTAACTAACTTAATATGTTGCACACCAATAATTCAATTCTGTAACGATGTCAATTACCGTAGGAATTATATCCGTAGTTTTTGCTCTTCTAGGAATTGGATTGATTCATTTAGAGGTAAACGAGGTAAAAGAGAATGGCTTAGGGTTTGCTAGTACTGGCTTTATATTTTTTGGTGTTTTGTGGACCATTGGTTGGATAGCTATGGCTTTAGGTAACCTAAATGGAAGTGGCGAAAATACGATAGAAATATTTGGATTCATTATTGCAAATTAATAAAAACCTTATTTTTATATAATTAGTTTTATTATGTTTCGATATGACAATACTGGTGTGAGTCAGTATTGTAATAACAGCACTAATACGTAAAATTTATTTAAAGAATAATAAAAATTTATATAAATTAATTCATAGCATCAATATTATTTTTATTTATAATTTACGTCGTTTATTTAAAAATAGGACCTTCATGATGATGTATTCAATATGGACGCTAAAGTGTCTTGGATTAATTACATTTTTTGTTGCTTTGTCTGCATGTGACTTGCTTCAGAGAGGTTTGGATCAAGAAGATATGAATGTATATTTTTATGCACCAGATGGAGAAGAGACGTATTTAGGAGTCGTTCGTGGAATTACCATGTGTAGGTCAACTGTTGTGTCTAAAGCAAAAGCTTTAGCTTTCGATGGCGATGGCGGTCTACCTGAAAACCCTGGTAAAGACGAGCATATACTATCCAGTGACGCAAATTCAGGAAAACCAGGCTGGACCTATCATTGTTGCTGGAAGACAACTACTAATACTTGTAAGGAGAAATTGAAATAGCTGTCTACAAAATCTGTATAAGAAATTTTGTTCTCATATTTTAAAAGTCACATTTTTTAATGTATCTGCAACAGATATGATTTTTGTTCACATAAAGCCTATCGCCAGTGATACACAGTCAAGAGATATAAAAGAAAAGTGGTAACTACATAATTTATATTTATATAACTAGGTTATTTTGTGAATATATAGCTACAACACTTTATATTTTTAAGTGTTTATGTAAAAACAAATATTTTGAATACCCATTCATTATATCTATCGATACGTATAAAAATAATCTAAACTAGAATTTATTAAGAAAAATAGTTTCATAATGACAATTTGTAATTTGTTTATGATTCTTTGAATCTGTTCCGCAATGATCAGGATTTATTATTTTCATGTAAATCATGAGCATAAATAATTAATTTAAAAAATGATTATTCGATATGAAACAAATTATTAAAATATATATCTTGTATTCAAGGTATTGATAAATATTATTATGAAGCCAATAAGTATAAGCTCCTTGCCACAAAGCTATAAAAAAACTTACAACAATAAGAATAAAGCTAATTGCTAAAATATATTTTAGCTAGCTCATAAATAAAGCGAGGAGCTATCATGGACAAGTCCGTACTCGTCCTATCGGAAGGGTTAACCCAAGGTCTTGGGTATGCTTTGATGATTGGATTTGGTCTACTATTTCTCATTCTTGCATTTGTAATTAAACGCCGTCTAATTCGTTCGACTCATGATTTTGTAATTGCAAATCGTAAAGTTGGTTTAGGTTTTGGTGTTGGCTCTGTCATTTCAGTGTGGACATGGGCCATGGCAGTAATGATGAGTTCTGCAATGACGTATCAGTGGGGTTTGTCTGGGCTTTTTTGGTTTGTAGTGCCTAATGGTTTTGCCATTATGGCAATGGTGCCATTAGCGAGAATTCTCAGAAGAAAAATGCCGGAAGGGTACACCATTAGCCAGTTCGCACATACTAGGTTTAACGGTTCAAAAGTAGCTTCTATTGTTGTAACCATCGCGATGATATTTGGAATATTACTCGAGACCTTAATTAACATTAAAGGTACTTCTGTGGTGATGTCGACGGTATTCCCGATTGCATGGGAAACAGTTGTTATTTTAACGGTTGTAGTTGTCATGACTTATGTATTCTTTGGTGGACTTTGGACTAGTGTCATGACGGGGACATTCAATACATGGATGATTACTACACCAGCAGCCATTGTAGTTGTAGCCGTCTACGCGCACATTAGTGGAGGTGCTACCGCAGTGTTTGAAGCCGTAAAAAGTGCCGATGCGAGTAATTTATCCGTTTTTGAAGCAGATGCGGCTGCAGGTTTTGGTATTACATTGGCATTTGGTTTGCTTGCTGCGGTAGTTGCAGATCAAACATTTTGGCAAAAAGTTTGGGCGGTGCGAAAAGAGCAGGTTACAAGAACATTTTTATGGGGAGGCGCGCTGTTTTATCCAATTCCAATTTGCTTAGGTATGTTAGGTTTAGCCGGTTTAGCGTTCGGAGTAACTCCTGAAGAAATAGGTGGAGATATTGTTGCAATAGGCCCGTACATGGTTTCGCACATCGGACTTCCTTTGATATTAATTGTTGCATATGTGTTGGTAATTTTGGCTGCATGCTATTCAACCATTGATGGGGCAGCTTCTGCATTGTCATCTATCATTGCGATAGACATCATCAAACGTTTTAACACTCAAACTAAAGAAGCAACCTTGTTTTACATTACAAGATTTGGAATGATTTTAGGGGGTGTCATATCTGGGGTTATTGTCTTGACGGGGGTAGATTTTACAACCCTGGTGCTGACAACCTACGCCTTAAAAACATCCATTCTATTACCGCTGATCCTTGCTATTGTTTGGAATAAAACGAGTGTTCTTGGTTTTGTTGGTGGAATTGTACTTTCGATTGCGATAGGAATGCCGCTGCGCCATTTGTATGGGGAAATGGTAGGAACGTTTTCTATATTGGCGATCAGCGCCGGTGTCGTTATTTTAGCTTCGCTATTAACGAAACAGAAATTTGATATGAATAAATTGTTAGAAGCCCATAAAGATGAATTGGCACACGACAAGAGTTCGTAGAAAAAATAATTAAAAGCAATATAGTAAGAGAGGAAAATTATGTCAGGACTATTTCTATTTTTTCTTTTAATCGGAGCAGCAGCGACGATTTTATACGCAATGGGTTATTCCGTAGGCGTCAAGTAAGCGTTTGATGATGCACAGCAAGAGGACGAAATTGAAGACTACCAAGACAGTGCCTATACGGTAACTATTGCGATAGCGGTTCTTGCATCAGCAGTGATCATTGGTCTTGTAGGAGTCAGCCCAATATTTATCTATGCTGGGCCATTATTAGCAATCGTTACTACCTTTATGGTGGGCTATGCTTTCTTTTACGAGAAAAAGATGAGGGCTTCGGGTAAATTTTAGAGACTAATTGATCAATCGTAAAATAAAAATAACATGTTATGAAAAGCACGACAGCACTTGCGTGTTGTAGGCCCACAAAAGAAATTGATTTCGATAAGTATAGTACTTTAAGTAACTTGTCCGGATGAAAATTGGCGTATGGATACCAGTATATGGAGGATGGTTACGTACAAACGATCATCGTTACCAGCCATCTTTCAAAACATGCTACGAAGTTGCAAGCCGTGCAGAATCAAGTAACTATGATTATGTCTACGTTTCAGAGAATTATTTGAATGTAGTTTATGGTGAAGAGTTTGAAGTAGCAGATACATGGGCATTTTCTGCAGCCATTGCCGCTAAAACTTCAAAAATAAATATAGTCACATCGACTAAGCCTGGATTTCATGCTCCCTTGCCGATTGCCAAAATGGCACAGGGAATTAATCACATTAGTAATGGACGATTCTCCATCAATATTGTATGTGGTTGGTGGAAGCGAGAATTTGCACAATGTGATGTGGAATACTTAGAGCATGATAGTCGTTATCAGCGAGCAACTGAATTTACTTTGTGTCTAAAGAAGTTATGGACAGGTAAATATAGTCAATTTGAAGGCAATCATTTTGCATTGCACGACGCAATTGTTGCAATGGAAGATTCAAAAGATGGGCAAATTCCAATTTGGGTCAGTGGTCAATCAACAAGTTCACAGGAATTAGCTGCGGAATATGGAGACGTATATTTTATAGATAGCATGCCTGAAGATGACCTAAAAGAAAAAATTCGACAATTACGCGAAATGGAAAGCCGACATGGCAGAAAGTCTCAAATTGCTATGAGTGTATTTGTAATTATGGATGAGACGGATGAGAAAGCCAGGTTACGGTATAAAAATATTATTGAAAATCGTCAACAGAGTCTTATTGATAATTTTAGAATATCTATGGCTGAGTCGGGTGCAACGATGTGGAAAGGATTAACGGATGAACAAATGGTGGACTCAAATTGTGGATTTGATGCAAGTTTAATAGGTAGTCGGGCAACTATTATTAAACGCCTTACTATACTTAAAGAATGTGGAGTGGATATTTTGCTATGTCAATTTGAAGATATGCTGGAAGAAACTACCATTTTTGGTGAAACCATATTGCCTGAAATTACTTAAAGAAATAAATTTAGTGAGATAAACCTCAATATTTATTCAATACAGAATTAAAGTTATGCGCAGAAATATTTTTGATATGGAGCAGTAGACTCTAAAGAGTTATGAACTTATATATGTATAGAGGAGAAATATTATGACTAATAAAAATAAAAGCGAAGCTAAGAGCAAGTGGACTATGCAAAATTTGCCTCGAGGAGCCGATGCAAAAGAAGTTGCACGTGAGTTTGCAGTGGAGTTATTAGATATTGCCAAAGAAAACCCGGTTGTTTCGCCTGCTCACGATAGAAGTAAAAAAAGAAAACAAGCGCACTTGTTAGGCTTTCTCCAGCATGGACTAAACAGCCATGCGACAGGAATGTGGAGAAACCACACAGATAAACGTGGGTGGAAATTTTCTGAACCTGAATATTGGGAGCACATGGGAAGAACCATGGAACGAGGTATGTTTGATGCCATGTTTATTGCCGATGAATTAGCGCCGTACAATAATTACAAACAAAGCTCAGATGACACGGTACGTTATGCGGTGCAATGCCCTACACATGCGCCCGAAACCATTGTGCCTATCATTGGTCATGCGACCAAACATCTAGGTATTGGGGTTACGCTGTCTACAGCATTTGTACATCCATATGCAATGTGTCGCCATATTTCAAGCTTAGATCATTTAACCAAAGGCCGTGCTGCATGGAATATCGTGAGCTCTTATTCTAAGAGTGAATGGGATGCCTATGGCGCGGAGATGTCTGATCGCAGCCTGAGATATGCAAGAATGGAAGAGTATATGGAGTTGTGCAAACTGCTTTGGCATTCTTGGGATAGGGACTCCATTGTTGCGGATCGAGAAACAGGTATTTATGCAGACCCCGAAAAAGTGCACGAAGTAGACTTTGAAGGAAAGTTCTTCAAATGCAAAGGTCGACATTTTTGTTCTCGATCTCCTCAGGTGCAACCGGTATTTTGGCAGGCAGGATCCTCACCGACCGGGCGAGACTTTGCCGCCAAGCATGCGGAAGCCATATTTGCAGTACACCCAAATGTTGATCGAATGAAACAATATGCAGACGATTTAAATGAGCGCTGCTATACAAAATTTAATCGTACGGCTGACAGTGTAAAACGAATCTACGGATTGCAAGTGATCGTTGCGCCAACTCGTACTGAGGCAGAAGAGAAATACGAGCGAATAATGTCGCACATTCCATTAGAAGGGGCATTAGCATGGATATCGGGACACTTTGGACCAGACTTTTCAACCTATGCGTTAGATGATGTGGTGCAGAATATCGAAATACCAGGCATCCAAGGGTTGTTTGAATCAATCATCTATGCAAAAGGCGGAGGCCCCGTTACCGTGAAAGAAGCGGCACTCATTTATGCGCAAGGCATGGGTATGCCACGTGCAATTGGAAGTCCTGAAGATGTGGTCGATCAGATGGAAGTGTTTATGGATAACGGCGCTGATGGATTCATGTTGGCAGCTACGCCTACACCCACTTGTTTTGAAGACTTTGCAGATCTTGTAACTCCTGAAATGCAAAAAAGAGGCTTATTGCGTACTGAGTATAGAGGTAAGACTCTAAGAGAGAATTTACTCGATGATGGACAAAAAAATCTAGATGGAGTAAAAAAACGACTGATTAAGGAAGACCTCCTTTAACCTCTGAGAAGTAGGAAAAGAATACTGTTCTTAATAGGTAAGTTATAAATTTGTTAGTAATTAGCAGTAGAGCACTGCTACTATATATCTTACTGTTTAATAAGCTAGTAATATGAAACTAATCGGGATAGTAGGTAGTGCAGTCAAGAGTGGTCGAACGCGTAAAGCAATCGAGACTGCATGTGAGGGTGTAAAGCAATTTCTTACTGATGACTTAGATATAGATATTATCGATCTATCTAACGATAAAGTATCGATTTTAGATGGACGAAAATTGTCTGAATATACAGATGACACCGAAAGGGTTGTGACCCTGATCGAGACAGGTGATGTGTTTATAATTGGCTCACCGGTGTATAGAGGAACCTACACGGGCGCATTAAAAAACCTATTAGATCTTGCGCCAATCTCTACATTCGAAAATAAGCCTGTTGGCTTTATTGCAACAGGTGCTACGGCTCATCATTACCTTATGATTGATCATGAGATGCGCGCAGTACTTGCATGGTCTAATGCTTATCTATTACCTGGTAGTGTTTATGTGGAAAATCACCACTATGAAGATGGGAAAATTGTTGACAGTCAAGTGCATGAAAAACTGCATCAACTTGGAAAGTCGTCAATTCAAATGACACAAAAACTAAATGGACTTGTCGCCGAGCCATTGTGCTTAACGCGTCAATTATGGAAGTAAGGTATTATTGAAAAAAATATAAGCACCGTTGCATGTTTACATGAATTAGCGGACGATTTTTAGCCTCGGTGCCAAATGTTTTTGCTTGTATAATGAAGGGCCCATGGGTCCGATAATATTGGTTTTATCTGTTGGCAAAATTCTTTCTAAGTTAACCACTGCTTTTGCAAGCTGTTTTAATCGATCGAGTGTTTCATTGCAGATTAAATCTCTCTCTGAAAAATGATTATTATTAGCGTATACACAACCGGGGACCCCAAACGCATAGAAAAAGCTTAATAACGGTCTTAACTCTTGTTCTAAAGCTAAGTAATGGTGATCGCTACCTCCCGTTGCAATCAAGCCAACAGGTTTTCCTAGTAGGGCATCATTAGGCAAAATATCAAACATATTCTTTAGCATCCCAGTGTATGAACCTCTATACATAGGAGTACCTATAAACAATGCATCGGCTTCAATAATATTTTCAATCACATATTGTGTATCACCTTCGTATTTAGTGGGATCTCTACCGTCGCAATATTGAATATCGTATTCACTTATATTGAGTGCTTCTATAGTAATTGAATTGTCATATTGATAAGCAAAATCTAATGCTTTTTCAATGGTGATGATGGTTTGTTGACTCAAGCCACCTGATAAACCGAGTAATTTCATTTGCATGTTCCTCTGTATAAATAAATTATTATTTACCGCATAAACTTGTAAATGCTTTGCTTATAATCGATGCAGTGTCTGGCTAATTTATTTCATTACTATCTTTAGTGTGTAGGTATTATACGATTTCTGCTCTTGCACAGATATATATAAAGCAAATTAAGATCTATCTAATATTTATTTTATTATAAATTTAGTAACTTTTACGACCTAGCTAAACATTTAAGTCATATTAATTATAATGATAATTTATCAGTTGACGTCTGTTCTATAATAAAATGAGAAAATAGATTGATAATTTAAATCTTTAGCAGAATGGGCGCTAAAGAGGAATATATTACAAGCGTAGTTTGTGTGGCCTGGAAATGTACCGGCCGTTATTCAGAACTTCGTGCTCTAGAAACCGTTTTGTTGCCTAAAGTTGAGATATCTTATATAGGCGGTTCAATCTAATTATTTTCCGATCGTAGTTTTATATTGTTGTTTTGTTGGCAATAATATTTCTTTATACAAAACACGCCCAACTATTATTGGGCGTATTTGTTCAAGACTAAGTACAAATTTACTCAGACGTTAGTGCAGCACCAACTTTCCCTGAAATCATTCCTAAAATTGCGCCAATAACTAATGAAACACCAATAACAATTAATGGATTGTTAAAACTACCCGAAGTCAAGGCGTTCATGGTCAAGGCATCAGGTGTTTGAAGCGCATAGGCAGCAACACATGCATAACCAAATACACTTGCTGGAATAGAGTCAAAGATTTCAATATGTGCTAGCAAGCACATAATGGTTACCAGTGCTCCAATAACTATTCCTGCCCAAATTGGCAAAGATAGTACGCCTGCTAAAGGAATGGCTAGAATTATTAGTAATGTAATCCAGGCGAGAATAGCACCGAGTATGGTGCAGATAATTGTTTTTTGTAATGCCTTTCCATCTCCACCAATTACAAAAAAACATCCCCATGCAATAAATACTGCCCAAATTAATACCTTTCCTGCTAAAGGGCCTAGACATAAAGCAGCTGCGATACCACCTAAAACACCAATGCTTACTGATAATGCTACAAGACTTTTCATGTTAATTTTCTCCCTTGGAAATGCATGATTATTTTTATAGTTTTATTTATTTCTTAACTCAGTTTGACTTTAAACTACGTTAAATTGGCACTTTACCCTTGGATATATATGGTGCAAGTTAAATAATTTTAGGTATTAGAATACTCTATAGATGCGATAGTTAACAACTATGCATACATTGCAATGTAGGCAATTCTGTTACTTTGTGAAACGAAATCATTTAAATTAATTTCGCTGATTTAAATTATCTATGTTTATGTCCACATGAGTTGGTTTCTCATTTTGTTTGGGGAGATTAGCTAACAAAGCGGAATTAGGTTTTTGCGAACAGTAATTCAGTAACTTTAGTTATTGTTGAATAGTTAAAATGCTTCTTAATCTAAGTTAAGACGAGTGTTTAGCTTTAATTTAGGATGGTAGCTTATGTTTCTTTTAAGCGTGGCATGAGTTCAACTAGGTTACATGGACGATTTCGATAGTCTAATTGATGTGAAATTAACTTATCCCAGGCTTCTGCGCAGGCTCCTGTGGAGCCAGGTAAACAGAAAATATACGTTCGATTAGCAACCCCTGCAAAGGCGCGAGATTGTAGAGTGGAGGTTTTAATTGTCTCAAATGATAGTACGCGGAACATTTCGCCAAAGCCGGTGATTTCTTTATCTAATAGTGGTCGAATAGCTTCAGGTGTTCCATCTCGACCCGTTACGCCCGTGCCACCAGTGGTTATTATTACATCGGGTTTGGCTTCTGCAATCCACACTGATACTGCCGCGCGCACTTGATAGATTTCATCGGTAACGATTTTCTTTTCATGTACAGCATGGCCCGACTTGTTTAAGCGATCACACAGTAGCTTGCCTGATTTGTCATCCGCTTCATTGCGAGTATCGGATATGGTTAATACCGCAATATCTAAAGGTATAAAAGAACGTTCGTTGTCACTCATATATAATAATGTTCTGATTAATTTATACTCTTAATTTAGCGTACTTCGTAATTAATGTCATAGAAAATGAAAGTTGAAATTTTTAATAAGCCTTATGATCCTTGGCAAGAGGCTAAGAAATACCAAGATGACTGCCTTGAGCCAGGTAAGCATGGCGCGATGACGCTATTTGTTGGCACGATGCGGGATTTGAATGAAGGTGATGCAGTAATTTCAATGACACTAGAGCATTACACTGAAATGACTCAAAAGCATCTCGAACAAATTACTGAAGATGCAAAAAATAAATTTGATATCATAGATGTGCTACTCATGCATCGGGTAGGGCAAGTATTTCCTAGTGACTCAATTGTATGTGTTGCGGTTTGGTCAGAACATCGAGCTGCTGCGTATGATGCCAACCGTTTTGTGATGGAAGATTTAAAAGCTAAAGCGCCTTTTTGGAAGAAAGAGGTTCTTGAAGACAAACAAAAAGAAAACGAACGTTGGGTTGAAAAAAATACACCTGTCTAAAATTTATTGAAGTCTAAATAATCACTTCAAATGGTAAAACTTGAACATTATCACCTTCATCCACACCTTCAGATTCCATTGCTAAAATAATAAAGCAATTTGCATCTGACATGGATCGTAAAATACCTGAGCCTTGTGCGCCTGTTTTAACGACTTCATATTGTGTTGGACTATTTTTACTTTGGCTGAGTATTCCGCGTTGGTATTCAACGCGACCAGGACGTTTTCTTAATTTTGTTTGACATGCTGCATTTACCATAAGAGGTGCTTGATAACGCATGCCAGCTAACTTTTTAAGTGCAGGCTGCACAAACATATAGAAGGTAACCATGACAGAAACTGGATTGCCAGGTAAGCCAAAGAACCAAGCGTTATTAATTTTGCCAAAGGCGAGGGGTCTACCAGGTTTCATGGCTACTTTCCAAAAGCTTACTTCGCCAATTTTCTCTAGAGTTTCTTTTACAAAGTCTGCATCACCAACCGACACTCCGCCTGAAGTAATGATGACATCTGCTTTATCAGCTGCATCTAGAAATGCTTGTTCAACTGATTCACGCTTATCTTCAATCACACCAAGATCAATAATTTCTACACCTAATCGTGTAAGCATTCCATGCAATGTATAGCGATTACTGTCATAAATTTGGCCAACTTCTAATTGACTGCCTACTGGGCGCAATTCATCTCCAGTTGAGAAAAACGCAACGCGAAACTTTTTAACAATACTAACTTCGCTAATGCCTACAGAGGCAAGTAAGCCTAGATCAGCGGGCGTGAGACTTTTGCCCTTGTTGAGAACTTGCCCGCCGACTGGAATATCTTCCCCCGCTTGACGAACGTTTTGTCCGGGTTGATTTGAATGATCTATACGAATGCTATCACCAACTTTTTCTATATGTTCTTGCATAACAACAGTATCGGTACCATTTGGCATGGCAGCACCTGTCATAATGCGAGCGCATTCGCCTTTAAGAACTTCACCTTTATAGGGGCGTCCAGCCCACGCGGTTCCAATATTAATTAAAGTGGTGGTGTCTTTTTTGGGTATATCAGATGAATGAATAGCATAGCCATCCATTGCTGAATTGGTGTGACCCGGTACGTTTATAGTTGAAGAAATATCCTCGGCTAGTGTGCGATTTAGTGCTTCGCGAATAGGAACTATTTCGGTCGCACTAAGTGAATTAATCTGATTAAGAATTTGTTGTAAGGCTCGGCCAGCATCCATAGAGGCAGGGTCAAAGTCATCCATGCAGTTAGGGTCATGTTTAATCGAATTAGATTTTAGATTATTTGTAGTCATAAATGATCTGGTTGCTTATCTGCTATATATTATAAGTATAATGCTCATATTATATGAACTCGAATTCTTAATAAGAATCTACCGTATCTCTGCTGACGATATATTCAGAATATTCGAAATATTTTAACGATTCTATTTTAATCCCACCTATGAATTATATATTTACGTCTATATTCCAGAATACTCCTAAAGTATTTGGCTATTTATTCTTGCTCACATTTTCTTTTGCTGTGAATGCCGAATGGCAGACGGAAGATGCAACCATTATGGGGACTACGATTCGCATTGAGGTGTGGCATGCAGATGCTAATGTACGCCAAAAAGGCATAGATAAAGTTCTAGAGGAAATGGAGCGCATTAATCGTTTGATGAGTCCTTATATTGAACAAAGCCAGTTATCGAAAATAAACAAACATGCACATGAAGGACCTGTTGAAGTCGATAGAGATTTATTTACGCTCATCGAAAAATCATTAGAAGTTTCGCAACTGACTAATGGAGCATTTGATATTACCTATGCAAGTGTTGGGCATTTATTCAATTATCGTAAAGAAATAAAGCCTACAGAAGAAGAGATTGCCGCTGCAAAATTGTTAATTGATTATAAAAATATTGTGCTCGATAAAACTCAATTGAGCGTATCTTTTTTAAAGCAAGGTGTAAAAATTGATTTGGGTGGAATAGCAAAAGGATTTGCGGTAGATCTATCGATTCAACATTTGCAGGATTTAGCTATTAAGCATGCATTGGTATCAGCGGGGGGTGACACACGCTTATTGGGTGATAGGCACGGTCGGGCTTGGTTGGTGGGTATACGTGATCCATCGAATACTGAAGAAGTCATTGTCATGCTGCCATTGCAAGATGAGGCGTTGTCTACATCAGGTGATTATGAGAGATTTTTCGTTGAGGACGGTAAAAAATATCATCATATAATTCATCCGATTACAGGGTATTCGGCAAGTGAAGTACGTAGTGCTTCGATACTAGCGAGTGATTCAACCACTACAGATGCGCTGTCTACCAGCATTTTTGTGATGGGTGCGAGTAAAGGTCTTGCGTTATTGAATAGTTTGGATGGAGTTGAAGGTGTAATCGTCGATCAGCAAGGCAAGCTTTACTACTCGAAAGGCCTGGAAAAAGAACAACAAATGGAAAAATCTCCGTAAATTCTAATCCTGATGTGAAGTGATTCACACTTAACATACCCTATAAATTTATTCTAATTCCGAACGGTAATTTTAATTGCCGCCTGTCTGTTTGTTTTTACCGCTAATGCTCTTGTGACGGTTCCGTTCATTTAACCAGAGAATAATCTGTCTCATATAGTTCTTTTAAATCAATTAGATAGGGCTATTACGTAAGTTTGGTTCTAATGGAAAATATTTAGATGTTAGCCACTGAATCTACGTGAGTTTTTACATTGAGAAGGATATTTATACGCTTTCGGAGTTGGTTATGAGAAGGAACTTTACACATATTTGGGTTGCAATGATTACCATGTGTTGTGCATTGGCTGTGCTATCAAGTTGTAAGACTGGATCATCAGATTCTGCAGATGGCTTTGGTACAATTAATTATCCAATGGTGTACGTGCAAAGAAATTTGGCCGCAGTTGGAGACCCTACTGATGGCGTCACATTCGCTGCCGGTGGCGACCTTATGTATAAAGATGCATCGACAGGTGCAATCACATCAATAAATATTACTTCAGGTTATACACAAGGCCAGGGTGATGTATCTGACCCTGCTACTAACTACGATGCTACAAAAGTTGTGTTCTCAATGCGTGGCCCAAATGATGAAACATTTAGCCTTTGGGAAATGGATGTTGCATCTCGACAATATTATCGTTTAATCGCGGATCCAGTAGTTGAGCAATTTGGCGATGATGTGGATCCAGCATACTTGCCAGATGGAAGAATTGTATTTTCATCTAACCGTCAAAAACGCATGCTGGAAATGCAAACAGAACAAAATATTCAGCAACATAAAACATTAGATGAGTATGAACGTGAAGAGGCTTTAAATCTTCATGTGTTGAATCTTGATACACAAGATATTACACAAATTTCGTTTAATCAAAGTCACGACCGTAATCCATCTGTATTAAAAGATGGTCGCATTATGTTTAGTCGTTGGGATCACTTGGCTAACCGCAATCACTTTCCTATCTTTACAGTAAATCCTGATGGCACCGATATGTTTGTACTGTATGGTGCATTTAGCCCTGGTAATTCATTCTTGCATCCGATGGAGCAACAGAATGGAAACATTCTTACAACTTTGATGCCTTTGTCAGGTACTGATGAAGGTGGTGCACTATTTACAATAAACGCAAATAATTATTCAGATGACTGCGAACCTGCACCAGGTATTGCTGCGGGTTGTAATGGTCAAAATAAACCTGATGGCCAAGTTAATTTTGCAGAAGTAACATTTGATGGCAGTTTTTCTCCAGGTGGGCGCTATGCCTCACCTGATCCATTATGGGATGGTACGGGTAGAGTGCTAGTGTCTCGTGCTCCTGCACCAAATCCATTACTCGGTATTCCTACAGAACCACACCCGTTCAATGGTGAAGACATAGATGTATTTGGGCCGTCAAATTATCGAATGTTTATGGTGGACTTTAACAATGATGCTCGACCTATAGAGACTATTGTCGCAAACGGAATGGCTCACCTGGACCCGGTAGCGCTATTTCCACGGGCATTGAGCGATGTCCCATTAATTAGACCAGATAAACCTGTTAATCCTGCCTTAGCTGTCGAGCCAAATGGTTTGGGTGGGCAAGGTATGGGTGTATTAGGAATACGTTCGGTTTATCACACTGATTTTCTAGACATCATGGGCGATCGCGTACTCGTTCCTGCATTAGGAGAGAGTATTCCTAAAATTGGTGGATCACCTGATTTGTTCACTATGAAGGACCCAAATAATGCGAGTTATTTAAATCGTCCTGGTTACTTTGCACGTGTAACGCGAGCACTACCCACACCGCCAGGAATATCTCGTAGTGCGATTGGACGTACTAATTTTGAAATGCAAGAAGTTGTAGGTTACGTGCCAGTGGAACCAGACGGTTCAATTTTAGCTAAGGTTCCTGCAGATTCTGCTTTAACAATTAGTGTGTTGGATCAAACAGGTCGTGCATTTCAAACGCATACCAACTGGTTGCAAGTTCGTCCAGGTGAAACTAGAACATGTAATGGATGTCATTCTCCAAGACGTGCCGAAAGTTCAATTAATATTGCGCCCATTGCAGGAAACCATGCGAATTCTCTAGGTGCGGAAACCATGGCTGAAACACGTGCGCGCTTAAACAATGAAGCTGCACCAAGTTTAAATGCAGATGCGGTGTTCACAGAATTTTGGTCAGCTAATCTCGAACAAGACTTTACTTTGTCGTTAGCCAGTTTAACCACACCTGTTCCAGATAACGGCCGAATCGATTACGTAACACACATTCAACCACTGTTTGAAAAAGATCGAGGTGCAGATACATGTACCAGTTGCCATAATAATAATTTATTGTTAAATCCTATTTCTGGTGGCTTAACACTTGAAGGCGGGTTATCAGGATTTGCAGGCCATATTATTTCTTACGATCAGTTAATGCGAGGTCCATTTAAAGTAGACGAAAATGGTATACCGCTTCCACCTTTTTTGAATAGCAACGGTCGAGTAGTATTTCCACGTGGTCCAGCATTGGTTCGAGTGGGAAGTTCCGCTAACAGTTCGCGTACCAGTCATTTGGTTGAAACGCTTTACAATACTAAATTAAGAGCGGGTGGTAGTTATGATCTTGGATTGACAGATCATTCTTCAATGATGTTAGCTGATGAGAAATGGCTGATTTCTACATGGGTAGACGTGGGTGCGCAATATACAAACGAACCTTATGAGCTCGTTGGTGGACAATATGTAGTTCGCGATGCAATTGTTTCTAGTAGAACGGTGAGTCGATCTGTGTTTAACGACACTATACATCCAATTTTGAAAAATGAATGTATGTCTTGTCATGCGCCAGAAGGATTTGATGCAGAGTCTTCTGAAGATCCGCAACAATTTGCAGATGAAAATAATGAAGAGCACGAGTTCAATAGATTTATATTAACTGGAAATCAGTCGGGTGATTTCAATGTTACACGCGCCATGATTAATGATCTTTGTAATCCTATGGACAATATTTTGCTGCTTCGTCCAACATCAGACAATGTGGCACCTAATTTGCCACATCCACAAATCTTGTCGGATATTAATGATGTAAACAGTGCCACTCGACCGGTTTTCCTAAACACTGGTCCAGGATCCTCTTACGACGCAATTTTGACCTGGCTTATGATAGGCGAAGCTAGTAATCCAACCTGTCTAAATTAGTAAATAAAACAGAGGTTTGTCGTGCAATCAATATTGCGACTGGTGCTACTAGTCGCAATAGCACCAATCATATTTTTACAAGGATGTGACAGTACATCCAACGAATCACTGCCTAACAGTGGTCAAAGCCTATGCATGGATCTTTATGAGATGTGTATAGAACCTATTGTTCATACTCCAACAAGAACAGGTCAATCATGCTCTATGGCTGGGTGTCATGTTCCACCTGTTGGTCAAGATGGTTTTTTTCTTTTTAATGGTATGCCAACTGTAGGCGCGGAACTGGTGAGTAATTTCAATCAAGTAGAAGCGAGAACGCTCAACAATGATTTGCTACTTACTAAAGCAACTAATACTGGAGGGGTGCACGGTGGCGGTCAGCAATTAAGGGTTGGTGATCTTTGCTACACCGCAATTCAAGAATGGAGTCAGATTAGTTTTAATGGTGGCGTATGTCCTCCTCTGCCTAGTGGCTGTCCTGTAGCAGGCGCAGTCACAATTTCCTGCGGGCCGTAACTTCAAATGTATTGTAGAAAAAAATTGATGTATCACCACGACCAATATCAAAAGATAACTCACTTATTTACGGTGATTTTATTCTTTATGCTTGTTTTTGCCCCTTTTTCTAATGCATTTGCTGAAAAAGAATTTCAACGCGTAAAAATTGTCGATCCTTATATTGAATTACACACAGGTCCAGGAAGAGGGTATCCAATTTTTCATGTGGTCAAACGTCATGATTGGATTGACATCATGAAGCGAAAAACGGATTGGTTTAAAGTCAGAAATGATCGCGGAGTAGAGGGTTGGGTAAGCCGCGCACAAATGGAACAAACTTTGACGGTTGCAGGTATTCCAAAATCATTCAGAGATGTTTTATACGATGATTATCTTCATCGTCGAATAGAGTTTGGGATATCAGCAGGTCAGTTTGACAATGATCCGATAGTGTCTGCACGACTTGCTTACAAATTTACTGAAAATATTGCTCTTGAATTTCAAGTTTCTAAAGTAGCAGGGAAACTAACCAGTTCAGATATTTACGCTGTTAATTTGGTTTCAACACCTTTCCCTGATTGGCGTCTCACGCCACATTTCACAATAGGGTATGGGCGTTTTGAAAACGAACCGAGAGGGGCATTGATTCAAGATACTGCAACCGAAGATGATTTAGCAAATTTTGGTTTGGGTGCTCGCTACTATTTAACAAAAAGATTTTTTATACGTACTGACTATCGTAAATATATCGTTCTCTCTGAAGATGATCGGAATGATGAATTTAGTGAATACAGTGCAGGTGTTTCATTTTTTTCTGATGCTTAACTCATAGGACATCGCATGAAAGTTAAATTAATTCTTATTCTACTTATTCTATTTATTTTGCTACCGGCACATGCAAAAGATGATGCACCTGAGCCTGAGTCATCTCAAGAGCAAGTGATTGAACCAGATATTTATCGTAGAGATATCAATGTGCCTCGAATAGATACAGAGAATTTTGAGATTACAGCCTATTACGGTGTATTAGACATAGAAGATTTTGGAACAGAGCCAAGTTATGGCTTACGAGCGGCTTATCACGTTACGGAAGACTTTTTTATTGAAGGTGCTGTAGGTGCTTCTGAGACTTCTGATGAGACGTTAGAAAATTTAACCACATTCAATATATTGCAAAGTGAAGATATCAATTACTACAACGTTTCCATTGGTTACAACATCTTCCCTGGTGAAATCTTTTTAGGGCGAAATTTCGCAATGACCAGTAGTTTTTACCTGATGTTTGGGGTGGGCAACGTTGAATTTAATGATGAAGATGAGTTTGCATATAACGTAGGTTTTGGAATGAAAGTATTGCCTACCGATTGGTTGTCATTGCGAGTTGATGTGCGTGACATTGTGTATGAAACCGATTTATTAGGAGATAACGAATTTACCAATAATTTTGAAATCACTGGAAATATTGGAGTGTTTTTCTAATGAGTCTGATTTACGGAATTACTGAATATTCAAGGAAGCGAAAAGCTATGAGAAAAAAACAGCTGATTAGTATTGCAGTGGTTACCTTGTTTGTTATGAGTTTCGTAAGTGTAGTTGCTGTTGCAAAGATCAAAGCAGATAACGCGCCAGATTTTGTTTTGAAAAGCGCATCTGGAAAAAATGTGCGTTTAAGTGAACATAAGGGGCGCATTGTTATGTTGAATTTTTGGGCCACTTGGTGTGGGCCTTGTGCTGAAGAAATTCCACATTTAAACAAACTTCATGAATCTCTTGATCCATATGATTTTGAATTGCTTGGTATTAATTTAGATGAAGATCAATCTAAAGCAATACATTTGGCAAATAAGTTAGATGTTAATTTTCCTGTCTTATTCGATACTGAAAAGGACGTTAGCAGAAGTTTTGATATTAAAGCGATGCCAACGACTATCATTATTGATCGTGCAGGAAAGATTAGACATGTCAATCGTGGTTTTAAGAAAGGCTATATTGAACGGTACCATCGACAAATTCAGGCACTAAGAAAAGAATAATGGATAAGAATTATATGAAAGGAGTTACGCATGTTTAAGAGATCAATAAGGATATTGTCTGCACTATTTATTGTTTCTGCAATGATCTCTATAAGTGCTTGTTCTTCATTCCGTTTACCTAGTCTACCTGATATCGAGCCTTGGGTGGCTCCTTATGAGCGTGAATATTTAGCAGATCCAATAATGAGTTTTAACAAAGATCCACTTTCTAATAAATATAGGCAGCATGTTTTCAATACACGTGAAGGTTCACGAGGCGCAGGTTATGCGCATGGCGGCGGCTGTGGTTGTAACTGATATATAGATAAAAGATAAAGCTAATGTACAAAATATATCTATTAATCATTCTTCTTTGTATTTTTGGTATCCAGAATGTTTGGGCAGAAGTATTGCCTGAAGAAAGGGCGGATATTGGTTATCACTATTATGATGGTGGTGGTGTAGAAGTGGACGGTGCCACGATGTTGGTACGTAAAAACTTTGCTGGTAAATATTCAATTTATGGTGGTTATCATCATGACAGCATTAGTGGTGCATCACCGGATGTATTAGCGGGTGCAAGTAAATACGAAGAAGATCGAGATGAGTATACGCTCGGTGGTACCTATTTACGTGACAATACACTTATGGATCTTTCATACACATACAGTGATGAAGATGATTACGAATCTAACATGGCTAGTTTTGATGTATCACATGAAGCATTTGGTGCTCTTACTAAGGTAAATATTGGTGTTTCTATTGGAAGCGATGATATTGAACGTACTGATTTACCTAGTTTCGAAGAGGACTTAGACCGTTATTCATTTCGAGCAGGACTTTCACAAGTCATCACAAAAACGTTCACTATGGCATTCGATTATGAAGCTACAGTAGAAGAAGGATTTTTAAATAATCCTTATCGTTTTGTTTTTGTTAATAGTGTTTCATTAGGCAGTGGCTCAGAAGAATATCCAGATACACGTACGGGGCAAGCCTATTCTTTAAAGGGTATTAAGTATTGGCAGCACCGTGCCTCTACATCTCTCGGCTATCGGTTTTATAGGGACACTTGGGATGTTCGCTCATCTACCGTAGACCTTAATTATTCACAATACATTGGAAATCAATGGGTTGTTGATGTTTATGGACGTTATTACACGCAAGATAAAGCGGATTTCTATAGTGACAATTTCAGCACCAGGTTGAGATACATGGCGAGAGATAAGGAGCTGAGTTCATTTGATAGTTTTGCATTGGGTGGACGTATTCGCTACGACTTATTTAAAGATTACAAATTTTTACGTGCAGCTTCACTAAACCTCGCAGTTGAGTATTTGGATTATGACTATGACGATTACTCGGGGATTGAATCAGTTGCAGATGTAGGAAGTTTGGGAAGTGGATATACGTTTGATGCAACAACAATTCAATTCTACTTTTCAGCATGGTATTGATTAAGTTTGTGGAGAAAACTTATGTATAAGAAATTTATTTTATTTGTTATTTGTATTTTGCTTGCCTATGTTTGTAGTGTCACGGCAGACATTGGAAAATTGGATGCAAGTGAAGATAAAGATTTTCAAGGTTTAGACGAAGATATTCAAGTTTTAAAAGAAGAAGTGCTTGAATTAAATCGTGATCTTTATATCTTAGAAGAAGAACTACTTTATCCCTCTAGCACACAAGTAGCCGTATATGTTTCAGTTGATGTGGGTGATTTCTTTGATTTAGATTCAGTGCAAGTCACGCTTAACGAAAAAATAGTTGCAAATTATTTATATACTGAACGTGAGGTAGATGCTTTATTGCGTGGAGGCGTGCATCAAATTTATATTGGTAATCTTCCATCAGGCGAACACGAGCTGGTGGCTTATTTTGTTGGGAAAGGGCCAAAAGGTAGAGATTTCAAACGAGGAGCCAATCGGATCATTGATAAAGGTTTGGGTGCAAAATATTTAGAGTTAAAAATTACAGATCGTACGCCTAAACATCAGCCGGACTTTGTGGTTAAAGAGTGGGAATAAGTTTTTAGATGTTTCTATCTAGGCTAACAATATTGCGTATTTTTAAAGTCAAGGTTCACTTGACTTTTTGCCTATGTATGCTGTTACTATTTTCTGGTGTGTCGGCTGCAAATATAGAACAACCCAATGTTATTAAGGACCTTCATTATGGTGAAGTTTTATTCCATTTCTATCAAGAAGATTATTTCACTTCAATTGTTCATTTATTAGCAGCTCGTGATTTAGATAGAACTTCACATCATGTGCCTGACGATGAATTATTGCTTGGTGGTATAGATCTCTCGTACGGTTTACACAAAGAAGCTTCAAGAATATTCGATAAATTATTACAAGGGAATGTGCGTGAAGCCATAAAGAATCGCGCATATTACTACTTAGCTAAAATTTATTATCAACGTGGTTATATTGATGAGTCGGCAGACTTTTTGAACAATGTTAGCGGACCAGTTCAAGAAAGTGTCTTTGGTGAATTAAAATTACTAACTGGCCAGGTGTATATGGCACAGGGTAAATATGATGCAGCAATTTCTAGTTTAGATACATGGAAAGCTCCAAAAGGCTATAAGAACTATGCAAACTATAATCTCGGTATTGCTTATTCAAAACGTGGCAATGTAGATAAAGGTATCGAGCATCTTAAAAAAGTAGGTAAGCTTAAAGCCAAAACAGAGGATATGCGCACGCTTAGAGACCGTGCAAATTTAGCATCGGGTTTAACCTTAATACAAAATGATCGTCCTGCAGAGGCAATCAAATATCTTGAAAAAGTACGTTTAGAAGGCCTCTATTCTAATTTAGCGTTGCTTGGAATTGGTTGGGCAAATACAAATGCTGAAAAACACAATGCGGCATTGGCGCCTTTGCAAGAGTTACGCAATCGCAGTGCTTATCATTCGGAAGTGCAAGAGGGCGTGTTAGCGCTTGCCCATGCTTATAATGAGATGGGTCTTCATGGGAGAGCTGTGCAAGCTTATGAACAAGCAGCAGATATTTATTTAGAAGAAGCAAAAGAACTTTCATTTTCTGCAAATGAGATTGAACGAGGGGTGTTGGTAGATGCTTTATTAGATCGTACTAAAGGTGGCCCGCAAATGGGGTGGTTTTGGACGCTCAGAGATTTGCCAGAATTGCCAGAAGTTAAGTACTTTACTGAACTCCTAGCTGAGCATGAATTTCATGAAGCATTGAAGAATTTCCGTGACTTACTATTTCTAAAGAAAAACTTAACACATTGGGATGAAAATATATCTATATATCTAACGATGTTGGATACGCGTAAAGCCCGTTATCAAAAATATTTGCCTCTAGTTCAGCAAAGATTAAGTGGTTTAGATCTAAGTAAACTTCAGACACAGCAAGACAGCATATCTTTCGTGCTAAATGAAATAGAAAATGATAATGCATTTATTCAACTTGCCACCGCAGAAGAAAAGAGAAAAATCGCGAGCATAGATGCATTAGAGCAACGCTTGGAATTACTAAAACTACAAGAGCCAGACAATAATAAAATTGCGCAAATGAGTGAAAAAATTGTTCTTATGCGCGGCATAATGAAATGGCAAATTCATAGTGCTTATATCGAGCGAACTTGGAATCATAAAAAAGAAATATCTGAAATAGAAAAACATTTATCTATCACACCAGAGAAAAGTATTTCTATTAAAAAAGCTATAACAGAAAGTGTTGAAAAATTTGATGAGTTTGAAATACGTATTCTGGCATTACATAAAGAGATTAAAAGATTAATCCCAATTGCAAATCGCGTATTTGAAGAACAATCACGTTACCTTGAGCATGTTGCGATTAAAGAGCTTAAGCAACGCGAAAACATTCTTGTTGGTTATGAAAAGCACGCACGTTATGAGCTCGCAACAGCTTACGATGCGGCTGCATCTTCTACGATTCCGGGTGTAAATGAACCTAACTCAAAAGATGCTAAACCTAAAAAATCAAAGAAATGGTGGAAGCTATGGTAAAGCATTCGCTAAATATAATTTTGATGATTGTAATTTCGGCGACGTTGATGGCATGTGGAAGTTTTGGCGGCGGCGGGAAAGGAGACAAGATAGGCAGTCTCAATAAAAAGCGTGTCAAAGTTAATGAAGACGTGCCCGTTAAAAGTAGTCGTACTAAAGCAATCAAACAATACAGAAAGCTTGTAAAAGAAGATCCTCAGAATGTTCATCCTGAAGTTTTACGTAGATTGGGTGATTTGCGTATGGAAGAAACAGAAGATGAAATGGCTGAGAATATTCAAGTTCCAGACAAAAGTACCTATGCTGAAACCATAAAGCTATATGAAGATGTGTTAGCAAAGCATTCAGCATACCCAAATAGAGACCGTGTTCTCTATCAGCTTTCTAGAGCATACGAATTAACAGGTCAGCATGAAAAAGCTTTAAAGGCTTTAGATCAGCTCGTCTATGAATACCCAAATTCAAATTATTATGGTGAAACACAATTTAGAAGGGCTGAAATATTGTTTGTCGAAAAGCAATACGCACAAGCTGAAGATGCATACGAGTCAGTAATCAAACAAGGTTCTGAAGGCCGTTTTTATATCCATTCTCTATACAAGCATGGTTGGTCGCACTTCAAACAAGTGGACTATGATTATGGAATCCCATCTTTTAATACTGTGCTTGATAGCTTATTGGTGACAGGCGTAGAAGAAGAGCAAATTGCACAATTACCTCAGCCTGATCAAGAATTGTTAGATGATACTTTGCGAGCCATTAGTTTAAGTTTTGCTTATCTAGGTGGACCCGAAGAGTTATCAAAATTCTATGCTGAATCAGGAAGGCAGACGTATGAAATATTAGTGTATGAAAGACTAGGCAAGCAATATCTAGATAAGAGACGTTGGAGTGATGCAGCCAATACTTATCGACAATATGTGGAAACACACCAATTTAGCTCTAAGGCGCCACACTTTCAGATTAAGTCTATAGAAGCTTATAAGAAGGGTGAGTTTCCATCTGAAGTCTTACGGGCGAAAAAACAATTCGTTGTGGATTACAATCTGAAATCAGAATATTGGGCGCATAATGATGTTAATAAGTCAGATGACATTGTGTCCTTTCTTAAGGCAAACATTACTGATCTTGCAAAACATTATCATTCCATCGCTCAAAAAGAGCGTAAAAAGCCTAAGGAATATTATGATGAAGCAGCAACGTGGTATAGCGCTTATTTAGAATCTTTCCCTGAAGATGAAAAAGCGTCTGAGATGAACTTCCATCTTGCTGAAGTGCATTATGAAACTAAACGCTATGCCAATGCTGTGCGAGAGTACGAAAAAACAGCTTATGGATATAAAAAACATCCAAAATCAGCAGAGTCTGGTTATGCTGCCATCATTGCTTATAACGAATGGTTGAAGCTAGAAAAACAAGCAGCTCAACAATCGTTAATTAAAAATCAATTAATCGACAGTAGCTTTAAGTTCACTGAAAACTTCCCAGAACATCCTGAAGTTGCCAAAGTTATGACCGTTACTGCAGAAGAGCTCTATGCACGTAAAGATTATGTACGTGCAACGAAAGCTTCTGACATTATTATTGTCGATCATTCTAACGCAGACAAAAAGTTAGTGTTATCTGCTTGGACAGTAAAAGCGAACTCAGCTTTTGATACTGCCCAATATAGTACTTCTGAAAAAGCTTATATAGAGGCTTTAAATCGAGCCCAAGCGAATGAAGAGTTACGCGATCCTCTTAAAGATAGATTAGCTGCATCGGTATACAAACAAGGTGAAGCGAGCAAGAAAGAAGGCGATCTAGAAGCTGCAGTATCACACTATCTCAGAGTTGGTCGAGTTGTTCCAGATGCAGAAATTCGTGCTACCGCACAATATGATGCGTCAGCTGCATTATTAGAGTTGGAGGATTGGAGCCGAGCTTCTAGTACATTAGAAGATTTCCGCCAACGTTACCCAAGCAATGAATTGCAAGGTGATGTCACACAAAAACTAGCAGTTTCATACGATAAAGGTGGTCAACATATAAAGGCTGCGAAAGAGTATGAGGTAATTGGGGCTAACTCAAATAATCCTACGTTAAAACGCGAAGCACACTTACAGGCTGCAGATTTATATGGCAAAGGCGGTGATTTTTACGGTGCAGAGCAAAGTTTAATGGCTTATGTAAAAGAACATCCAAAGCCTACAGAACCTGCAATGGAAGCCATGCAAAAACTCGTAGATATGTATACCGAGCGAAAATATATTGATGATAAATTGAGTTGGCAACAGAAAATTATAGACGCAGATGCTCGTGCTGGATCTGAACGTAATGACCGTACAAAGTTTTTAGCGGCTAATGCTACGTTGGATCTTGCCAAGCCAGAATTTGAAGCATTTAGTCAAATATTTTTACTTCACCCTTTAAAGAAAAATTTAAAACTTAAAAAGAAGCAAATGCAAGTTGCATTGGATGCATATGAAGCTGCGAGTAATTATAAAGTTCAACAGGTAACTACAGCAGCAACCTATTGGTCAGCAAAAATTTATCAGGATTTTGCAGTTGCAATGATGGAATCTGATCGTCCTTCAGGCCTGTCCGCTGAAGAATATGATCAATATGAAATTTTATTAGAAGAACAAGCTTATCCATTTGAGGAACAAGCGATAGAAATTTACGAATTAAATGCTTCGCGCATTTCAAACGATGTCTATGATGAATGGGTTAAAAAGAGTTTAGCTGAACTTGCAGTACTTTCACCTGCTCAATATGTAAAAGCTGAAAGGAGTGAAGATCTTGTTCAGAACATATACTAAGTTTTCAATGACCAATATTGTAGTTGTTGCGTTAGTTGTAATGCTTGCAAGTTGTGCGAATATACCAAGTCTTAAAAAACCCACAACGACGTCAAAAGCTACAGTAAAAACTGAAAAAACGGCCAGTAAATCTGCCGGTAAAATATTAGCGCAACCTAATTTTAGAATTAGCAAAAAAACAGCTAGTGCATATAACGAAGCATTAAAGCACATGCGTTCAAAAAATTACGACACTGCAATTTCAGAAATGCAAAAAGTTGCGAAAATGGACCCGCGTATCTCTGGTCCATGGGTAAATATTGGTGTCGCACATAAAGAGCTTGGAGACAAAGAAAAAGCTAGATCAGCTTTTGAAAAAGCCTTAAGTGTAAACTCTAAAAACCCATATGCTTTAAATCAGTTAGCTATTCTAAAGCGTGAAGACGGTAATTTTGAAGTTGCTGAGAAACTATATTTACAGGCTTTGTCCGCGTATCCGGATTATAAAAACGCTCATCTGAATCTAGCTATTTTATGTGATGTCTATTTAAGGAAAATAGACTGCGCGCTGGGCCATTATCAAGAATATTTGAGTCTTTCGGGTGGGCAAGATAAGCAGGTTATCGCTTGGATGTCGCAGCTGAAGAAGCAAGGTAGCTAATCGCTATATAAGGCAATAGATAATGCAACAATATATGAAAGAACATTAATGCTCATTATTCTGCTTATTCCTTGCTATTCAGTATCGGCTGAAGGCGAAGCACCGGGTGTGACACAAGAACTAGAAGGTATTGACGTTATTGGAAATCGTGAGCTGCCAAAGGCATTGGTGATTGTTCCTTGGAAAGCACCAGAACCTGGTGATTTAGATGGGTCGCCGCTACAAAGTTTAATTGATGAAGTGCTTGGCCCTGTCGATAAGGACGTGCACAAAAGAAAAGTAAGTTATTACGAACAGTATTATTGATTTTGGTTTTATCCTATTTTTTAACATTGAGTTAAAAGCTGGGTTTTTATTAAAGCGTGTAACGCTAAGGAGCAAAAAATGGAAGAGAACGGGTCAGAAATCATCACAACAGATGGTTCAGAGACTGTACTTATGGACGGAGCTGAAATGCTGGTAATTCCAGAAGTGCACGATCCGAGCATGTATGAAACTGTAGTTACATTTTTTCAATCTGGTGGGCCATTCATGGTCCCAATTGCAATAATTCTTGCTATTGGTATTGCGATTGCAGTTGAAAGATATTTGTATCTTTCAGCTTCACGTGCACGCAATACACTTGCGTGGAACAAATTGCAATCTGCTTTAGCATCTGGAAATTTGTCACAAGCAATGGGTTTTGCTGAAAAATCTAAAGCTGCAGTGAGTCGAATCATTCATTATGGTTTTCTACGCGCGAAAACATCACGTCGTCGTGATGATGTAGAAATTGCTATGGAAGAAGGTTTGATGGAAGTGTTGCCTAAGCTTGAGAAGCGCACGCATTACCTTGCGACGTTTGCAAATATTGCAACACTGCTTGGGTTGCTAGGAACTATTATTGGTTTGATTGGTGCATTCACTTCGATTGCAGAAGCAAATCCAGCAGATAAGGCAGATATTTTGTCTGCGAACATTTCAGTTGCAATGAACACAACTGCATTTGGTTTGATGGTGGGTATACCGCTATTGCTTATCCATGCGTGGCTATCAACAAAAACAACTGAAATTGTAGACAGTCTTGAAATGGCTTCTGTAAAAGTTCTGAACTTCGTAACTGATCGTAAACCTGAAGCAGCGTAATTAAGTAACCTAGGGTAGTAAAATGCTTAACAAAAGACGTTTACGTAGGCGCGTTAATAAAAATGACGCGGAGCTTAGTGTTACACCATTTATGAATTTGATGGTGATCCTAGTTCCTTTCCTGCTCATTATGTTGGTGTTCGCTAAGATTACAGTTTTAGAATTGCATTTACCTGCGGCGTCAAATCAGTCGAAACCTGATGAAAAACGTCTCGTGTTAGAAGTGATTGTTAAAGAAGACCGTTTGATCGTACAAGATAAGAATGGCAACTTCCGACGCTATCAAATTGATAAAACAGAAGAAGGCTACGATGTGCTTACGCTATCGGAAACTTTGCAAGCCGTTAAGTATAAATATCCTGATAATGTTGCTGCCTCAATTTTACTTGAGCCAGATATAGGCTACGACAGCTTAGTGCTAGTAATGGATGCTGTTCGCGCTATCGATCTAGAAGACGAAAAAGGTAGTTTCACTCGTTCAGAACTATTTCCTGAAATTTCATTGGGCGATGCTCCTCTCTCATAAAATTTTGGGAATGATAAGGCTAAATAATAGGAAAGATTGTGAATGACCGAAGAATAAAACGAATGGAACGCCAGCATGGGCGTAACAAGCAGCCACCCTTTAATGTGGTGTCTCTAATGGATATTTTTACGATCTTGGTATTCTTTTTATTGGTGAATACAAATGAGATTACGCCGCTACCTAATCCTAAAGGCATCGAAATGCCAGAATCTATTTCAGAAGTATCACCGCAAGAATCAGTAGTGGTGATGCTCAGTAGTGAAGCGGTTCGACTTCAAGGTGAAGATGTAATCACTATCGAAGAAGTCATGAAAGAAGATTCTGTTGAAGTTTCATTGTTTGTTGAAAAGCTAAAACAGTTAGCTAATGAAGTTGAGCCTGAATCTGAAGAAGATCCAGAACGTGAAGTAACCATCATGGGTGATAAAGAAGTCCCCTATAAGGTGTTGGATCGTGTAATGCGTCTATGTGCGACCTATGCAGGGTTTTCTAAAATATCACTTTCTGTCATACAAAAAGAAACACAAATAGAGCCCCAAATAGAGTCTTAATTATGGCTGCCACAATAACAAATTCATATTTTCCACACGATTTACCCTGGACGCTCCAGCGTGAGCAACAGGCGCGTTACAATAAGTTATTACGTTGGTCTGTAACGGGAATTATTTTCTTCGCATTCTTGTTAGCTTTTTTACCATTGCCTGAACCTGAAGAAATAGAGAAGCCAGAACCAGAACGTTTAGTAAAACTAATCCCTAAAGTGGAAGTGCCGCCACCTCCAGTACCAAAAGTGGTGCCGGTAGAAAAGAAAGTTAAGCCAAAACCGAAGCCGAAACAGGTTAAGCCTAAGCCGCAACCCAAGAAAGAACCCATTAAGACCGCTGCAAAACCTAAAAAAGCACCGGTACCTACTAAGTCTGCTAAAGAAGTTGCAGCAAGCTCAGGTTTGCTGGCAATGAAAGACGAATTGTCCGATATAAAAAACACTTCTTCATCTGCTGCTTTAGGTGAACGTTCATTAAACAAAAGTGGTACAGCAGGGAAAGCTACACAACGCGCATTAGTAACCAAAAACTATGGCAAAGCCAGTGGTGGGATTAACACTGCGGCATTAAGCACAAGTACAGGCGGTAATGGCCTCGGTGGTCGTTCAGCTGGAAAAGTGGGTGGTGTTGATGGCCTTGGTGGAGGTGGGGGAACCGGTTCTGGTAATGGAGATGGTACCGGTTACGGTAAAACACGTGATTTAGAAAAAATTCAGATTATGTTTGATCGTAATAAGAGTAGTTTATTTACACTTTACAATCGTCAGTTGCGTAAAGATGCATCTTTACAAGGTAAAGTAGTACTGAATATTACGATTGCGCCATCGGGTAAAGTAACCGGCGTAAGTATTGTTTCAAGTCAGTTAGGTGAACCAACACTTGAAAGCAAAATACTGCAGCGTGTAAAACTGATTAATTTTGGGGCAGAAGATGTTCCATCGTTCACATTCAATTATCCAATTGATTTCTATCCTGTATAAACGTGTATGGCCAGCAATTTCTTTGCTGGTCGTTTATGTTCTATTAATCTCTCAGTCCTTTGCCCGTCAACCGGATTGGGTGCTAAGCGGTACTTTCATTAATGCTGAAAACACTCATGCGATGTTTGTTGATAATAAAGGCGATGAACTTTTATTAGAACTAGGAGATGATATACAAGGATGTGATCTGGTAGATGTTTGGCAGGATTCAGCGAAGCTTAACTGTGGTGGTGGACTATATACATTGCACTTGCGCAGCAGCGTTGGTGACATTCTTATGCAAGCTGAGTATGAGAAGTCGCTAGAAAAAAGAGAAACCATTGTTTTATCAAAAGCCGAGGTAGTTGACTACGTAAACGAGAAACAAAAACTGGTATCTGAAATCAGTTTTTTGCCATTAATTGAAGATGAACAAGTAGTTGGTTTTACGCTTTCAAAAATACAGCCAGATACTAAAGCCGCTTCACTGGGTTTGTATAATGGTGATGTCATCAAAGCAGTAAATGATGTATCAGCATCGGACCCTGAATTTTTACAAACTGTTGAAGAATTGTCAGAAGTACCAGAAGTCACTATCCAGATAGATCGTAACGGCCAATTGATGGCCTATACATATATACTAGAATAAAAATTAGCATTTATAATAACTAAATATATACTTATCAGCTATTTATACCTATTACTTAATATAATCTCTCCTATCTGAGTAAATTCGTCTCAAGTACCAAAATAATTACAATAAACAAGCATAATTTTTATGCATGTGCTGTACGTTTGCACCCGCTGTAACGGTCTATTGCAGTACAATATTCAACATAATTAATGAAATGCCCCATTAACGGGAGGATTTTTCAATGATATTTATCGTGTGGTTGGTAGCAATAGGAGCGTTGGCTTTTGGCATGGCCAGGGCTCAGTGGTCATATGTAGTGTGGACTGCTGTACTAGGGGGTGCTCTTTTAGTGCTCTCCTTGTCTCCATTTCTAGGCGGGGTTGCCATGTGGATACTCTGGATACTATTCATCCCACTTGCATTGCTAAATGTAGAGAGTGTACGCATTTCAATGTTAAGCAAACCGATGCTTGCCTATGTGAAAAGAATTTTACCGCCCATGTCGGATACCGAGCGTGATGCCATTGAAGCGGGAACCGCCTGGTGGGAAGCTGAGTTATTTCGTGGTAATCCTGAATGGGATCAACTTTTAAAACATGAAACTTCTGAGCTTTCAGTGGAAGAGCAAGCTTTTTTAGATGGGCCGGTAGATGAACTTTGCGCCATGATTGATGATTGGCAAGTTACCAATGAGTTAAATGATTTAACACCAGAAACCTGGAAATTTATTAAGAAAAATAAATTCTTGGGAATGATCATCCCGAAAAAATACGGTGGCTTAGAATTTTCAGCCATTGCCCATTCATCTGTTGTAATGAAAATCTCCACACGCAGTGGTACGGCCGGGGTATCCGTAATGGTGCCGAATTCACTCGGACCTGCTGAATTGTTATTACATTACGGTACAGAAGAACAAAAGAATCATTATTTACCACGCTTAGCCGTCGGCAAAGAAATTCCATGCTTTGCATTGACCGGTCCAAAAGCAGGTTCGGATGCAGGGGCAATTCCAGATACAGGTGTAGTGTGTAAAGGCAAGCATGAAGGCAAAGAAGCGTTAGGGCTTAGATTAAATTGGGAAAAGCGGTACATCACCTTGGGCCCCATTGCGACAGTCTTAGGTTTAGCATTTAAAGCGTATGACCCTGATGGTTTATTAGGTGATCAGGAAGATCTCGGTATCACGTGCGCACTTATTCCCACAACAACTCCGGGAGTTGAAATAGGTAATCGACATAACCCACTTAACTCTGCCTTTCAAAACGGCCCGAATTGGGGTGAAGATGTTTTTATCCCAATGGATTGGATTATTGGCGGGCAAGACCAAATCGGTAAAGGCTGGCGCATGTTAGTGGAGTGCTTATCTGTAGGACGTGGTATTTCTTTACCTGCACTAGGAACAGGCTCAGGTAAGTTTGCTAGCTATATGACAGGTGCCTATGCGGCAGTACGTAAACAATTCAATGTGCCGATTGGAAAATTTGAAGGTGTCGAAGAAGCGTTAACGCGAATTGGTGGTTTAACCTATATGATGGAAGCAGGGCGAAGATTAACAGCTTCTGCAATTGATCATGGAGAAAAACCATCTGTAGTCACTGCAATTCTTAAATATCACAATACCGAAGGGATGCGCCAAGTTATTAATGATTCGATGGATGTGCACGGTGGACGCGGTATATGTATTGGTCCGAGCAATTATCTTGCACGGGCATATCAGTCAATTCCAATTAGCATTACGGTAGAAGGTGCTAACATTCTTACCCGCAGTTTAATAATTTTTGGTCAAGGTGCGATGCGTTGTCACCCGCACTTGATTGAAGAAGTCACCGCAGCTTCACTTGAAAATAAACAAGAAGGTTTAAACCGGTTTGATCAAGCGTTATTCAAACATCTTGGCTACGCAGTATGCAATGGAGCAAGATCATTTTTATATGGGCTTACACGAAGTCGTTTAGCACCAAGCCCTATCGAAGGGCCTACGCGTGGTTACTTTAAACGCCTTGCAAGAATGAGTGCGAGCTATGCATTTGTATCAGACTTTGCCATGTTGTTTTTGGGCGGCGGTTTAAAACGTAAAGAAAAACTATCAGGTCGTTTTGCTGATGCGTTAAGTTATATGTATCTAAGCTCTGCCATATTAAAGCGTTATGAAGACACGGGTCGTCCAGCAGAAGATATGCCTTTTGTTGAATGGAGTACGAAATATTGTTTATACAATGTTCAAGACGCATTAGATGAAATTTTAAGAAACTTTCCATCGACGATAGTGGGCCAAGTTCTACGGTTAATTGTTTTCCCAACTGGGAAAAGTTTGCGTTATCCTAATGATAAAGTTGGGCATGAAGTCGCTAAACGATTAATTGTGCCATCTGAAACCAGAGATCGGTTAACGGATGGTGTGTATAAAACGCTTGACCCTAAAGATCCAATCGGTTGTGTTCAATATGCGTTCCAGGCGGTTACTGCTGCAAAAGATGCTGAACGTAAACTCAAAAAAGCACGTATTCGTCCTCCAGAATTAGGCAGACCAACTAAATGGTTAGAAGATGCGGTGGCGCAAGGTGTGATAACTCAAGAAGAAGCAACATTGGTAGAGGTTTCTCATAAAGCTACACGAGAAGCCATCATGGTAGATGACTTTCCACCTAAGAAAGTTGCAGCAAAACGAAAAGCAACTAAAAAAGCAGCGTAAAGTAAATGTCAGATGTAGAACTAGGCGGTGCCATTAAAAGGCTCGAAAATTTCGAGCCTTTTAAAATGATGCAGGTTGAAATTTTGAAACTCACTCCAGATTGGCGATCCATAAAACTTTTGTTGCCGCTTTCTAAGGCGGCTACGAACCATCAAGGTACCATGTTTGGTGGTTTCATGGCATCACTCGCAGATCCTGTGGCTGCACTTTCGTGTGGAAAACTATTTCCAGGTTATGCAGCTTGGACACGCAAACTAACAATTGATTTTTTACGTGCGGGCACCACTGATTTAGAGCTACATTTTGATTTCCCTCCTGATCTAGAGCCCATCATTAAAAAAGAGTTAGAAGAAAAAGGTCGCAGCACCCTCACATTTACTTATGCGTATCATTTAAAAGACGGATCACTCTGTGCAGAAGTAAAATGCACAGTTGCCATACGTCCACAAGGTTATATGAAGAAGTAGGCAATTATATAAGGAAAAGTCTTTGGTTTCCCATTATTTTGTTGATTAAGCGTTATAAGTCCCTATGAAAACTATCCTTGAATTTTCACCGATAATTCTATTTTTTATAGTTTACAAATTATCAGATATTTATTATGCCACAGCAGCATTGATGATTTCTTATGCTGCACTTGTTTTAGTGATGTGGCTAAGTAAGCGTAAGGTAGAAAAAATACATGTTATTAGTTTAATTGCATTACTAATATTTGGTGGGATGACGCTTACCTTTAAAGATCCATTATTTATCAAATGGAAACCAACCGTTGTAAATTTTATATTGGGTAGTGTTTTTTTGGTCAGCCCATTAATGAAATCTGTGAACATTGCAGAACGCATGATGGGCAGCGTGTTTGATTTGAGTCAAGAGCTTTGGCAGAAAGTTAATCTGAGCTGGATTATTTTCTTTTTTGTGAGTGGTCTGCTTAATATTATAGTGGCCTATACATGCGAGGAATCAACCTGGGTGAATTTCAAACTATTTGGTTTAACTGGGATAGGTATTATTTTTATGGCAGGTTTGTTTCTTTCTCTGCGTAAATATATTTAGTAACGGTAAAGGGGTATTGGTGAGGATGATGTGTGCATGTCCGCAATAAAATATAAATTAAAATACTCCAAATTAAGCAAATCACATAGTACTTACTAACTAAGGTGGTGTTGTCTTACTTTTTACTATAATTTTTTATAAAAAGTATGTTGCATAAAAAAGCCCCTGAATAGGGGCTTTTTTAATTCTAGATTTAGGCGGGGTTACTTCTTGTTCTTAAAGTAACGAATACCTACAACAGCTGCAATACCAGCTGCGAGCAAGCCTAGAGTGCTTGGCTCAGGTACTGATACAGGACCATCGCCATTACAATAAGGTTCGCAGTCTGATAAAGTTCCAGCAAAAGCTAGGTTGTTTAAAGCTAGCAAAGCTATGCCAGTTAGAATAGTTAGTTTTTTCATATTATTTCCTCCCTAAAATTAAGAGCTAGTATTTATATGCTCTATAAACTGATATCAGGTAAAAAGTTAATAGATATAACCTCTTACTAATTGAATCATAGGTCTGGGTTAAAATAATTTCAACCTGTTATGCATAGGCTAATTTAGTTAGATTTGGTTCATAAGTTTTAAAAAACTACTGTTTATGAATTACTTACCCACGTAAGCGTATGTGAAATGAGCCTTAGTGGAATACATTATTCAACAATAATAATAGTGAAAAGAGCATATCGTATTGTGATTAAACTGCATTTTTAAAGTTGTTTTTTAATAACCTCGTTTAAATGCTTGTATTTATGTAACTAGTATTTAGATGTAATGCAGGAATGAGTTTGGCGAATAAGTCTAGGGAATATCAGATCGTTTAGTTTCATTTGTTGAATCCGGTCATTTTGCAAAAGGCATCCAAAGTGATCGCCATACTGAAATAGCTTTTATATTTCTGTATTCCTTCAAACCTAAATTTTCAATGCTATTGCCAGGACTGGGTTCAATTCGTAACGTGCCTAACAAACGATCCCAGATCGAAAAAATCGTACCATAATTGTTATCGTGATCTTCTCGAGGAACGGTGTGGTGAATGCGGTGCAACGTTGGTGTGATCAATATCCAACGAGTTTTATTTTCAAGAAATTTAGGTAAGGTGATTCTGCTGTGTTCAATATAATTCATAAAAGCTACAAACAAATAATTAATTAACAAAACGATTGGAGGCAAACCTAATAAGCTGATAACTGCGATAAAAAATATAGAGTTTAAAATAATTTCAAAAGGGTGGAAACGCCAAGCATTGGTAATATCGAGATCAAAATCACAATGATGTACTTTGTGCATTTTCCATAAGGAGTCATAGTGGTGGTACATGCGATGTGTTGCATAATGCATTAAGTCTATAGTTAACACACCAATTGCAATGGCAAACAGAATAGGGAAGCTGTAATGGTTAAAAAGACCTATGTTTAATTGTTCGGCTGCATAAGCTGTTAACAGAGCAGTAATCGGGCCTGTAAATTTATTTAATGCGAAAATTATTATATAAAATAAAATATTATTTGCCCAGCGCGTACGCGTGAAGTGATCAAACTTGCTGGCAGGGTTTAATGATTCCAAAACTGCAAGCACTAAGAATGTGCTAAGGACAACGAATGTAGCATTGTGCTGTAGCCATTCTGTAATATTAACTTCAGTCATATTCGTTTATTTTAAATGAAAACTAATAGTATAGATGCTTGTTGCTTTATTGGTTTCACGTTCAAAAAACATTTTACAATTATTCTGACAAGCTTTTTCCATATTAAAGCCACATTTATGTATAAAAGTATATGAATGGACCGTCGAAAGTTTTTAATTAGATCTTCTTTATGGGTTGGGGCCGTAAGCGCTAGTGGTTTTTATTGGGTACATCGATGGCACTACATTGTGATTCATCACAGTGCTGGAAATTATGGGAATATCGAGTTTTTACAAAAAGTACATCGACAACGGCAAGCGGGAGATCCTATTGATGCCATTCCGTATCATTACATTATTGGCAATGGAAATGGTCTAGGCATGGGGATAGTTAACAGTGATTGGAGGAATGATTACAAGCTTTGGGGTATGCATGTATCGGCTAATAATGTGGACCGTAATTATCGTGGTGTGGGGATTTGTTTAGTCGGCAATTATGAAAAACAAAGTGTGCCTGAACTACAGTATCAATCACTCCTTGCCTTAACGAAAAACCTGATGGCGACGTATAGCATTGGCCCTAATCATGTAACCGGTCATGGCCATACCGATGGGGAGTCTACGAAGTGTCCGGGTAGGTTTTTTCCTATGGAGAGATTTAAGAAGGAGATTAGCTAATTGAACCAATCTTATGAAAGTTAAGGTGTTTTTAGTTGCAAATGCAGCTTTTTAGATCTTCGAATCTTAGTATGTTGCATGGTCCTTAATTCACCACATATTAGCACGGTCACTGTCGAAGCCAATATTCCAGCAGTCCATTTGTGTTGTTCCTCAGCTTATTCGATTTCCATGAATAACGAGGTCAACTGGCGCTGTAACTCGGCCATTTATCGTTATTGGAATGAGTGAAATATGTGAAATTATTACAATTTAGCCTGAAATATAAGGTTAAATTTATGAGCAACGTATCCACATACACTGTGATCAGTACTGGCGAAATTCATGACGATTATGGATTAGAAGAGGTTCTGAGTAGCTTCGCAATGTTATTTAAAACCACTCCTGAGAAAGCGGGTACTTATGTGGGTGTGCAAAAGATTTTAAAGAAAGATCTGGAGCTCACTAAAGCTCAGGCATTGAAGTCACGCCTTGAAAGTATCGGAATGGTGATTGCATTAAAAGAACATAAACCCGTAGCCCGCACAGATTCGATGTCATTGTCTATTGAGGACAAGGCCCCGATTAAAGCGGATACAACCATGACATGCCCTAAATGTGATTTGCGACAAGAGAAGGCAGAGCAATGCTCAGGTTGCGGGGTGTATGTAGAAAAGTTATTAGCGCCATCCGCTAATGATACCGTGATTGGGCCCTCTACTGTTATTGGTCAACCTGCTATAACAGAAACGCCTACCGCAACTACAACTGAATCACCCACAACCTCAACAACTGTTACTTCAATACAAGACGGCGACTCATTGAAAATGAGCGGCATAGTCGCTGCTGCCGTTGCGGCGGTAATTGGCGCGTTGCTTTGGAAATTCATCACAGTGTTTTTTAATTATGAACTGGGTTTTATTGCTTGGGGGATTGGACTTGGTGTTGGGGTGGGTGCTGCGATGTTTAATTCCAAAGGAATGTCAACCGGAATTATTTGTGGCGTTTTCGCGTTGCTTGCCATATTAGGTGGAAAGTATATGGCGATACAGTCTTTTCAAGATACGTGGGCCAATGATATTTCTACCGCTATTGAAGGCCAGGAAGTAGAGTTTGAAGAATATTACCAACAAGATTTAAAAGCCGCAGAAGCATTTAGTGATGGTGTTGAAAGTAAAGAGGAATTAATTAAATTCATGAATGAGCATGGGTACTCTGAATTCTATGAAGTAGAAAATATCACGGATGAAGAAATTGCTGATTTTAATGAGTATGTAGTGCCTCACTTGAAAAAGATTGCTGAAGAACAACCAAGCTTTGAAGAATGGGCTAAAGGTAGTTTTGGAGATGCGCTTAATGATGTTTCAACAATGGAGCTTGTGAAATCGGATATAGGGATTATGGGAATTATATTTTTGTTTCTTGGTGTGGGAACTGCATTTAAAATTGGCAAAGGTGATGAGTAATTATTGAATTGATTTAGAATACGTAGGTATTGGGGATTATAAGTAAGAAAGTGCGGTCTTAAAATTTGTTCTATGATTTTAAATCAACGCAAAGATTTTAATAAAACATAGACCGCACCCGTTCCTCCATCGTTTTGTCTTGCGGAACAAAATGCAAGTATCTCATTACGTTGTTGTAACCATGTATTCACCATTGGTTTTAGCTTGGGTCCTTGATTGTTGGAACCATACCCTTTGCCATGAATGATTCTAACGCACCGAATGTTTTCTTCTCTTGAAAGCTGAATAAATTTTGCTAAAGCGATCTGCGCTTCGGGTCGAGTGTAGCCATGTAGATCTAATTCAGCACCAATGCTGTATTGACCTTTTTTGAGTTTTTTAAAAATACTTTTTTGAATGCCGGAGCGGCAAAAAGACAAACTGTCGCCAGGCTGTAAGTCTTCCACTTCTAGACTAACTTCTAAAGACTCTTGCAATACGCGCTGCTCATCTTTAATGGTTTCTTTAGGAATAGGGTCCGGCTTAGGCTTAGGAGTGTGTATATCAGCGCGGTTATGCTGTTCTCCCGGTAATGGCTTTACATTGTCTAATAGGTCGGCAAAGCTTAAGTCATCCTGTGATTTTGAGTCTCCTTTGGAGTCTTTAGGCTCAGACATTAGTAAATTTCCATTTTAGTGTTTGAATTTGCTACTATTTCTCTCACGGTACTAAGTAGTATTCAACCTGCCGCTTGTATTAATTTTACCCTTTTATGTAGCAATACACATGCACCTTTTATTAAGTAATGATGATGGCATACATGCCAGTGGTCTTAGATTATTGGCTGAAGCCTTAGCGCCACTGGGAAAAATTTCTGTGGTGGCACCTAACCGTAACCGTAGTGCAGCCAGTAATTCTTTAACGCTAGAGCGACCGATTCGTGCTCAAGAGGTTGCCGATAATTGGTATAGCGTGGATGGCACGCCCACAGACTGTGTGCATTTGGCGATTACAGGCTTATTGAAAGATGAGCCAGATATTGTAGTGTCGGGAATAAATGCTGGCGCCAACCTAGGGGATGATGTGATTTATTCAGGAACGGTAGCGGCGGCAATCGAGGGTCGTTTCTTAGGGTTGCCTGCAGTGGCCATCTCGATTGCATCCTTTCAACCTAAGTATCTGCAGGATGCAGCACAAGTGAGTGCGGCAATGATTAAAAACCTTACCGAAAATTCTTTACCTAGTGATGTAATTATTAATATTAATATACCGGACATTGCAAAAGACGAACTGAAAGGGGTGCAAACCACTCGTTTAGGCAATCGACATAAAGCTGAACCGGTTATTGAAGCAAAGGATCCACGCGGCAAGCCTATTTATTGGGTAGGTGCTGCAGGACCTGAACAAGATGCTGGCATTGGTACTGACTTTTATGCAGTGAATAATGATTATGTTTCGGTTTCTCCTATGCATTTGGATCTAACGCATTACAAAGCAATGGAAGATGTTGAAAAGTGGGTATCTAGCTGTGAACTCTAAACATCAAGCAGGCATTGGTATGACTTCTCAGCGCACGCGAGATCGGTTAATTACTCGCTTAGAAGAAAAAGGGATTACTAATGATCAAGTGCTTGAAGCGATGCGCATGACTCCAAGACATTTGTTTGTAGATGAAGCATTGGCTTCACGCGCTTACGAAGACACTGCTTTACCCATCGGACATAAACAGACTATCTCGCAACCCTATGTAGTGGCACGCATGACCGAGGCGATTATAAAAGATGGTATTCCTAAAAAAGTGTTAGAAGTAGGCACAGGTTCTGGATATCAAGGTGCCATTCTTGCCGCACTTATTAAAGATGTGTACACGGTAGAAAGAGTGGAGCCTTTGTATCAACAAGCTAGACGGCGCGCGATGGAGCTTGGTATACGAAATATTAGATTTAAACTTTCAGATGGTGCATGGGGATGGGAAAGTTATGCACCTTATGATGCAATCGTAGTTACCGCAGCACCTAAAGAGATCCCGGATGCCCTAATAGATCAGTTAGGCGAAAATGGACGTTTAGTCATTCCGGTGGGAAAAACTTCTGAAGTTCAAGATTTAATGCTATTGCATAAAACTAAAGATGGAATAATAAAAGAACGACTTGATGGTGTGAGTTTTGTGCCGCTCATACAAGGAAGTGTATGAATTTCTTTGATGTAAGAGTTTAGTAAAGTGAAATTATTCACGAAACTTTATGAAAAAGTGATGGGTTGGTCAAAGCATCCACATGCTTCGTATTATTTGGGTGCATTAAGTTTTGCAGAATCATCTTTCTTCCCCATTCCACCCGATGTAATGTTGGCGCCGATGTCGGTTGCACGTCCGAATCGAGCTTGGTGGTATGCATTTTTAACGACCATTACCTCTGTGTTAGGTGGTGTTCTTGGTTACTTTATTGGCGCATTTGCGTTTGAATATATTGATCCTTGGTTACAAACTTCTTCATATTTACCAAAATTTGAAACGGCAAAAGAGTGGTTTGCTGAATGGGGCGTTTGGGTAGTGTTTGTAGCGGGGTTTTCTCCGATTCCATACAAGTTGTTTACGATTACTGCAGGCGTGCTGTCTTTAGCACTTATTCCCTTTATTGTTGCGTCTTTTATAGGTAGAGGATCACGATTTTTTCTCGTTGCGGGTATTCTTAAGTATGCTGGCCCTAAGCTTGAGCCTTTAGTGATGAAATATGTTGAATGGATTGGCTGGATTACGGTCTTATTACTCATTGCCGTAGTCATCTATTTTAAATATTTACATTAATGTTCAACCCAACGCGAAAAATAATAACGGTTTTTCTTTTATTATTCCTTTTATTTTTCTCTTTATTATTCTTGGTATCGTGTGTATCGAATCGTAATAGCGATGTCTATTATGATTATGATCACGGTTATCATACGGTTTTAAAAGGTGAAACATTATATTCCATAGCATTTAGGCATGGAGTAGATTATAAAAAAATTGCACGTTGGAATGGCATACGCAAGCCTTACACCATCTATGCAGGACAACGTCTTAAACTATCGCCATCGCAAGCCACATCTAAAACGTATCAGGCTAAGAGTAAAACGAGTTCTACTAAAAGGACTTCAACAAGCAAAAAATCTACGACTAAAAACACTGTAACAAAGCCTGCTAGCAAACCCATTAAGCATGATTGGAATTGGCCAACCAAAGGTGCAGTCATTAGAACTTACTCGTCTCGATCTGGAGGCAATAAAGGTATTGATATCGGTGGCAAAATTGGTCAACCGGTGTTAGCGGCATCATCTGGCAAAGTGGTGTATAGCGGTAATGGTCTGGCGAGTTATGGAAATCTAATCATCATTAAGCATAGCGAACAATTTATAAGTGCTTATGCGCATAATAAAAAACTTTTTGTAAAAGAGGGTGGTGAAGTAAAACGTGGCCAAAAAATTGCCGAGTTGGGCAACACGGGAACTTCCGAGGCAAAATTACATTTTGAAATTCGTTATAAGGGGAAGCCTGTAGATCCTATTAAATATTTACCAAAAAACTAATTAGTTTTCTAAAATATAATTGCAGCAGTGGCTTTTCTACCTTCTGCGACCAAAATTCCATAGGTTCTGCATGCTGCACTCGTGTTCATCGTTTCCAAACCAATTTGATGTTGTGCGAATAAAGCAATAATTTTTGGTTCAGGAAGGATTAAGGTTTCACCGGTACCCATAATTACGATCTCTGGTAGACCATTTTCGGGGTGATTATCTAGTATCGATGCCAGAGTGGTTTCACTTAACTGTGATATATCAGTTACTTCCCATGGCGATATTAAAGTATCAGGACTTACGATTACACTTTTATGGTGAGGCTCGTGGTTGATGAGCACACAATCAGATTTGTATCCTGTGATCATAAATTTAGCATCAGCAATATCTTCGGTAATATCCATCAGAAGGGGGCCGCTTTGTAGTTAGTTTATAGGTGAATGGGTTGGGCAGATGTTGGCTAATCGCGTATTATACTCAGCGCTTATTAGGATAGATGGATTAGATGGAAGATTTTCCCAGAATATCACGGCTTCCCCCGTACGTTTTCAATATTGTAAATGAACTTAAAGCCAATGCGCGCGCGCGTGGCGAGGATATTGTGGACTTTGGCATGGGCAACCCTGATAAGCCTGCCCCTAAGCACATCACGGATAAGTTGGTTGAGGCCGCTCAACGTGAAGACACTCACCGCTACTCCTTATCTCGCGGTATCCCTCGATTACGTAGAGCCGTAGCAGACTGGTATCTTAGAAAATTTAATGTAGAAATTGATCCAGAAACAGAAGCTATTGTAACCATAGGTTCAAAGGAAGGTTTAGCGCATCTAACGCTAGCCACTTTAGGCCCAGGTGATGCTGTATTAGTGCCCAATCCTGCTTATCCGATTCATCCGTACGGTTGTGTGATTGCGGGTGCTGACATTATCTATGTGCCATTGACTGAAGATTCTGATTTTTTCTCAGAATTGGAAAAAGCGATTGAGGATTCGTGGCCAAAGCCGAAGATGTTGATTGTAAATTTTCCGGGCAATCCCACTACGCAATGTGTCGATCTCGCCTTTTTAGAGCGTTTGGTTGCGATAGCTAAACTACATAAAATGTGGCTGGTGCATGATATTGCCTACGGTGAGATTACGTTTGATGGCTATGAAGCACCCTCCATACTTCAGGTGGAAGGGGCAAAAGACATTGCGGTTGAGTTTTACTCTCTATCGAAAACTTACAACATGCCAGGTTGGAGAGTTGGGTTTATGTGTGGTAATCCAACGTTAGTCGAGGCACTATCACGCATCAAATCTTATCTGGACTATGGGATGTTTACCCCTATTCAAGTAGCTGCGATTGAGGCATTGAACAGTCCGCAAGAGGTGATTGATGAAGTACGTGATACTTATAAAAGAAGGCGTGATGTGCTTTGTGAAGGTTTGTGTAATGCTGGCTGGCAGGTTGAAAAGCCTAAAGCTACGATGTTTGTTTGGGCAAAAATTCCTAAAGAATACGCCCACCTTGGTTCCTTAGAGTTTTCTAAGAAGTTGTTAGAGGAGGCTAAAGTGGCTGTGTCGCCGGGAGTGGGATTTGGTAAGTATGGTGACACCCATGTGCGATTCAGCTTAATCGAGAATGCGCATCGAACTCGACAAGCTGTTCGGAATATTAAAAAGATGCTTAAAAATAAATAGTCGTAATCGTTAGTTAAAATTATCACGTATATATAAGAATATGTCTGCATTAGAACCAGTAAAAGTGGGTGTTTTAGGCCTTGGTACCGTTGGCAGTGGTACTGCTAATATTTTAATGCGCAATGCGGATGAAATTGCACGGCGTGCAGGTCGAGGTATACAAATTACTATCGCCAGTATGCGCGATACTAAAAAGACACGTGCATGTGATACTTCTTCAATAAAACTTACAGAAGATTCAAATAAAGTTGTTACTGACCCGAACGTTGAAATTGTGCTGGAACTTATCGGCGGCACAGATGAGGCAAAAGATTTAGTGCTTAAAGCGATTGAGCACGGCAAACATGTGGTGACTGCAAACAAAGCTTTAATTGCGCTGCATGGAAATGAAATTTTTCAACACGCACAGGAAAAAGGTGTAACTGTAGCATTCGAGGCTGCTGTTGCTGGCGGTATTCCAATAATCAAAGCTATTCGTGAAGGTTTGGCTGGAAATTCTATTCAATGGTTAGCTGGAATTATTAATGGAACTGGCAATTTTATTCTTACCGAAATGCGCGACAAAAGTCGTGACTTTGATGATGTTTTAAAAGAGGCACAACAACTAGGCTATGCGGAAGCAGATCCTACCTTTGATGTTGAAGGCATAGACGCCGCACATAAATTAACAATATTAGCTTCGATTGCATTTGGTGTGCCATTGCAATTTGATAGTGTCTATACAGAAGGTATCACTGAAATTACTCGTGAAGATGTTGCCTATGCAGCAGAGCTAGGGTATCGCATTAAACATCTAGGTGTTGCGAAGCGAACTACGAAAGGTCTAGAACTACGTGTGCATCCAACCTTAATTCCTCATCGAAGACTGCTCGCTAATGTCGATGGAGTGATGAACGCTATTGTAGTAAAAGCCGATGCATTAGGTCCGAGTTTATATTACGGCGCAGGTGCAGGTGCTGAGCCAACAGGTTCTGCAGTTGTTGCTGATTTGGTAGATGTCGTTCGAGCGTTGACTTCAGATCCTGAAAACCGAGTGCCACATTTAGCCTTTCAACCAGGTGCATTATCAGACATTCCTATTTTACCCATGGATGATGTGTCGACAGCTTATTATTTGCGTATTCACGTACAAGATCGTCCAGGCGTACTAGCAGAAGTTACACAAATATTTGCTGATCATGCGATCAGTATTGAAGCGATTATTCAAAAAGAACCGCAAGCTAATATATCTAGTGTACCTATTGTTATACTTACTCATGAAGTAAGTGAGCAAAATATGAATAAAGCTATTTCTGAAGTAGAAAAGTTAGAAGCCGTTACAAACAAAGTTATGCGTATTCGATTAGAGACGCTTTCGTAATATATTCCTCAAATATTTAGTATGAAACAAACACACTACACAGGACTTATCGACCGCTATCGCGACATATTGCCACTAGCAGCAGATTGCAAAGTCATTAGTTTATGTGAAGGAGATACTCCTCTCATAGAATGCCATAACATTAAGCAAATTAAAGAAAGAGAAATTAAACTATATCTTAAATTTGAAGGCTTAAATCCAACTGGATCATTTAAAGATCGCGGCATGACCGTTGCTGTAACGCAAGCCGTTTCTGAAGGAAGTCGAGCTATAATTTGCGCGTCTACAGGGAATACTTCAGCCTCTGCGGCAGCCTATGCCGCACGCGCAGGAATTAAAGCATTTGTACTTATCCCAGATGGCAAAATAGCGATGGGGAAACTAGCTCAAGCGATGATGCATGGTGCAACCATTATACAAATACACGGAAATTTTGATGATGGCATGCGCTTGGTAAAAGAAGTGGCTAATGAGGCACCAGTAAATATTGTTAATTCAATTAATCCATATCGCTTACAAGGTCAGAAAACTGCAGCTTATGAAATTGTAGAAGCGTTAGGGCGATCTCCTGATTTTCATTGCATACCGGTGGGTAATGCAGGAAATATTTCTGCACATTGGACAGGTTATGCAGAACTTGCAGCGAGTTCAGGAGAAGAAGTTACAAAAGCTTGTGGATATTGTAATGGTGATTGCCAATTTACAGGTAAAAGTAGCACTTCAAGCCGGCCTAAAATGTTGGGTTATCAGGCTGCGGGCGCAGCACCCTTTATTAAAGGCGCCATGGTTGATAATCCTGATACTGTTGCTACCGCTATTCGTATCGGACACCCGCAAAGTTGGGACTTGGCGCAAGCTGCAGTTAAAGAATCTAGTGGTTGGTTTAATTCGTTTACCGATGAAGAGATTTTGGCAACACAAAAACTACTAGCAACAAAAGAAGGTGTTTTCTGTGAGCCAGCTTCTGCAATTTCAGTTAAGGGTGCTTTGCATGATATAGAAGCCGGAAATATACCTAATGGCAGCACGGTAGTGTGTACCGTTACAGGGCATGGATTAAAAGACCCTGATATTGCTATCAAACAGAGTGAAACTGAAATGATAACTATAGACGCAGAATTAAATGCTGTGAAGCGCGCTATTCTAGATAAGATTTAGAATTAAAAGCTAATTAGATAGTAACAGATAACATTTTCTTGCTATTTCATCCAATCAGCTGGGTTTAGGTTGTCAGCTTGTTCCCAATTAAAATTATTTTTTAGTTTTTTGCTAAGTGGCTTCATAGTTTCTATGTATTTTTCTCGGCTGATGGTTTCTGCCCCTAAACTTGTTAAATGCGAAGAAGGCAGCTGACAATCGAGTAACGGAAACCCCCAATAGTGAAGATGCATCGTTAAGTATGCTAATGCTACTTTTGAAGCATTAGTTTCAAAACTAAACATTGATTCGCCGTAAAACATTTTCCCTATTAACACGCCATATATTCCACCTACTAAACGTTCTTCTTGGTCCCATAGTTCAATTGAGTGCGCATGCCCGATCAGGTGCAGATTATAATAGGCATGCACCATTTCATTTGTAATCCAAGTGCCTCGTGCATAGCTTCTAGGTGTTGCACATGCTGTAATCGTTTTTTTAAAGTCTCCGTCGAAAGTGACGGTCCAATTATGTTTGCGTAGAGTTTTTCTTAAGCTGGTGGAGATTCTAAATTTATCGGTATATATAACGCCTCTTGGGTTTGGCGACCACCATAAAATAGGTTGTCCATATTCGTACCAGGGAAAAATGCCATTACGGTAAGCATTTAAAAGCCTGATTTCACTAAGATCTCCGCCTGCTGCAAGTAAGCCTTCCGGATCCATTAATGCTTGGTCAACGTGAGGGAAGGGTGTTTCCGTGTTTATAGGATCTAGCCAGGTGATATCCACGTTAGTATTCTAATCTTGATGGGATTGTAATGATTTTGATATAACTTTAACCATGATAGGGCGAAAGTGTCATTAATTCATCACAGTCCTTTTGCATGTATTGTTTTTCTCTGTTGCAGAAGTCACGAATTGAAGGTTCAAAGCGTGAATCATGAATGGCATGCGCAGACCAAGTTTTAGTCGGTAAAAATCCTCGGCTAATTTTATGTTCGCCTTGTGCTCCAGGTTCAAATACTTTTAATTTATTCTCAATGGCATATTCAATACCTTGATAGTAACAGGCTTCAAAATGTAGGCTATGAAACGATTGTGTACATCCCCAAAATCTTCCATATAGTTTTTTTGTGCTCGAGAAGTTGATTGCACAGGCGACTAGCTGATTTTCGCTATATGAAAGCACCAGCATAATTTTTTCTCCCATAGTGCTTCCAATCTCTTTGAAAAATTTCAAGCTAAGAGTAGGGATGCCGCTTTTGCGATGGAATGTATTTTCATACAACGCATGTATTTGGACCCACTGTGCTTCATTCAATTCACTCCCAAGAAATCGCTTGATATCAATATTTTGTTCTTTAACGTATCTTCTCTCTTGTTTTACTTTTTTTCTTTTTCTAGAAATAAATTTCTCGAGAAAAGAATCAAAAGAATCATAGTCTTGATTGTGCCAATGATATTGGCAACCTAAACGAAATATTAAACCTTGCCGTTTGAATAAATCACATTCATCTGTTTCGTTAAAAAGCCAATGCGTGCCAGACATGTCTAGTTTTTCTGATTCATTTGTAGTGGCCTGAATCATTTTTGCTGCCAGACAGGATTTTTGCGCTATATTTAAATCTGGAGAAAGCAACAATCGTCTGCCTGTTACCGGAGTATAAGGAATAGACGATATAAGTTTAGGGTAGTAATTTAGACCGGCTTGTTCGTAAGCAGATGCCCAAGACCAATCAAATACAAACTCACCATAAGAATTGGTCTTAATGTATAAGGGCGTTGCGGCTACAAGTTTACTATTTAGGCGAACAATTAGGTGATGAGGAAACCACCCATATTGTTCTCCTAAGCAATCATTACGCTCTAATGCCGATAAGAACTCATAACTTAGAAAAGGATCTTCATCTTCGATCAAAGAGTTCCATTCACTTCGCTCCATATCATTTAGCGAAGTGATAAAACTAAAACTGTAGTTTGAATCAGATTCTGTTACATTAAGTTTCTCTGAGGCCAAAAGAGTTTAAATTATGAGTATTATTTTTGACTCAGATTGTCGATGTACTTTTCAGCATCTAGAGCAGCCATACATCCCGAACCTGCTGAAGTTACAGCTTGTCTATAAACGTGATCCATCACATCACCTGAAGCAAAGACTCCAGGAATACTTGTAGCAGTAGCTTCGCCCTGTAAGCCACTATTAACTTTTATATAACCACCATTCATTTCAAGTTGACCATCAAAAATACTGGTATTAGGTTTGTGGCCAATAGCAATGAATACACCGCTTAGATCAATATCTTCTGTAGCGTCATCTTTTGTGCTTTTAATTCGTATGCCGGTAACGCCACTATCATCACCTAACACTTGGTCAAGATTATGGTTCCATTTGATAGTGACATTACCATTTTTCTCTTTTTCAAACAGTTGGTCTTGTAATATTTTTTCACTTCGCAATGAGTCGCGACGATGAATTAATACCACCTCACTGGCAAGATTAGATAGATACAAAGCTTCTTCTGTAGCCGTGTTTCCGCCGCCGATTACCGCAACTTTTTTACCTTTATAAAAAAATCCATCGCAAGTGGCGCAAGCAGAAACCCCGCGGCCTTTGAATTCATCTTCAGAAGGTAATCCTAAATATTGTGCGGAAGCACCAGTAGCAATTATGAGTGCATCGGATGTATAGGTGCCTGAATCACCTTTAAGTACAAAGGGTCTCTTATTTAATTCAGCAGTATGGATATGATCAAATATAACTTCAGTGTCGTAGCGTTCCACATGTTTTAACATGCGATCCATAAGTTCAGGGCCTTGCAATCCTTCCACATCACCTGGCCAATTATCTACATCCGTTGTGGTGGTAAGTTGTCCACCTTGCTCTAAGCCGGTAATAATTACGGGAGCAAGATTCGCGCGTGCAGCATAGACGCCAGCGGTGTAACCAGCAGGGCCAGATCCAAGTATCAGGAGTTTAAAATGTCGCGAATCAGTCATAATGGTTCCTTTTTCTTTTGTAGTGTTCATCCTAAATCAATCTCGGATGGTAAGTCATATACAGTGGTGTGGATAAGACCGTGTAATTAAGTGGTGTATTGCAACGGATAATAATAAGCAGACTATCCTCACTGATATATGTAAATGGGTGCAGTAACCTCTAATTTCAAGCAATAGAAATAATGTCAGAAGGATATATTGAGCATTGCTATTGATGGTATAATAACATTACACTTTAAGGTGTTTTGATAAACATTTGGTTTTCCAGGCACATTATTTGGAACAATTATGATAATACCTACCAAAGTTTGGCCCCAAACGAATTGACGTAGATTTGAAATCTACTCAAATTTGCATTTATTGTTTATATATTATTCAATAGGTTAGATTGTATAGCTAAGAATTACATTAATTAGGTATTATGCTCGGTAAGAAAGTGACCTAAGAAAATTGAGTCAAAATAATTGAGCCAAATAAATTGAGAGAACTACATTGAGACAAGCAACATTTAAGAAATCAGCTAGCCGTGGAAGGTCAAGAGGCACTGCAAAAGTCCCTCATAACCTGACTTTGTTGAAAGGGCTGCGTGAGAGCGCTTTAGTGGTGTTAGTGGCTCTTGGAGCCTATTTAATGGTGGCTTTGTTAAGTTATAGCCAGGGCGATCCTGGCTGGACGCATACAGGCACCAATCAATTGGTTGGAAATTTGGGTGGTACTGTTGGGGCCTACTTTGCTGATTTGTTCTTCTTTATGTTCGGTTATCTTGCTTATTTAGCGCCACTTATGGTGGCTTACAGCGGCTGGCTCATTTACGAAGGCAAACTTGAAAATGGGCAAATTGATTATCGTACTCTAGGCGTTCGTTGGGCTGGATTTCTTTTGACCTTAGGGGCGGGTTGTGGCCTCGCTACGTTGCATTTTCAATCTGGATTTATGCCAAGTTTTGCAGGCGGCATTCTAGGTGATTTAACCGGCAACGGTTTTGTTTCCGTGTTTAGTTTTGTTGGAGCAACACTTCTATTACTTTCATTATTTTTTGCCGGCATAACTATTTTCTCTGGTTTTTCCTGGTTATGGCTACTTGATGTTACCGGTAAGAACACGCTTAAATTTAGCTCTTGGGCTTGGCAGCGAATTGCAGAATTTCGTGAAGAGCGTGCAAGTAAAAAAGCTAAAATTGATCGTCAAGAATTCGTTAAAGAAACCAAAGTAAAAATTCAAAAACGCGCAAAGCCTCGAATAGAGCCGATTATTAAAGACATCGAGCCTAGTGATAGGAAAGAGCGTGAACGTCAAATCCCACTTTTCAATGCGGCAGCGGCTACGGATCTCCCGCCTGTTTCAATCTTAGATAAAGTTATTGATACATCTAAAGGTTATTCAAATGAAGCCTTAGAGGCCATATCGCGCCAAGTAGAACTTAAGTTGCTTGATTTTAACATAGATGCCGAAGTGGTCGAAGTTCACCCCGGTCCGGTTGTAACGCGATTTGCGATTCAACTCGCACCTGGAATTAAAGTAAGCAAAGTTACTAACTTAGCGAAAGATTTGGCACGCGCACTTTCTGTAATTAGCGTTCGTGTAGTAGAAGTGATACCTGGAAAGTCTTATGTAGGGCTCGAAATTCCTAATGAACATCGAGAATTAGTGGTGCTTAATGATGTTATTGAATCTGAAATTTACGATGACGAGTCTTCACCTTTAACACTTGCCTTAGGAAAAGACATTAGTGGTTTACCTGTTGTTGCAGATCTAGCCAAAATGCCACACTTGTTAGTTGCAGGTACAACCGGCTCTGGTAAGTCTGTTGCTTTGAATGCAATGATTTTAAGTATTTTATACAAAGCCACACCTCAACAAGTCCGTATGATTTTAATTGATCCAAAGATGCTAGAACTTGCTGTGTATGAAGGAATTCCGCATCTGCTTTCACCGGTTGTGACGGATATGAAAGAAGCATCCAATGCGTTGCGTTGGTGTGTAGCCGAAATGGAACGCCGATACCACCTAATGTCTGCATTAGGCGTGAGAAATATGGCGGGATACAACGCTAAGGTTCAACAAGCAATTGATGATGGCGAGCCTATACTTGATCCATTGTTTAAGAATGATCAAGTCGAAGGCCTAGAGCCTGCACAAGCAGAAGAGCTTACTCAGTTACCTAACGTTGTCATCGTAATAGATGAGCTTGCTGACATGATGATGGTAGTGGGTAAAAAAGTTGAAGAACTGATTGCAAGAATTGCGCAAAAAGCACGTGCAGCGGGTATACATTTAATCTTAGCTACACAACGTCCTTCCGTGGATGTGATAACCGGTTTAATAAAAGCGAACATTCCTACTAGAATTGCATTCCAAGTATCTTCTAAAGTGGATTCAAGAACTATCTTAGATCAAATGGGTGCGGACCAGTTACTGGGCCATGGTGATATGTTGTATCTACCTGGAGGCACATCAATACCAGAACGTGTGCATGGTGCATTTGTATCGGATGAAGAAGTACATAAAGTTGTTGCGTTCTTAAAAGAGAAAGGTGCGCCTGCGTATTTAGAAGAAGTAACTCAAGACTCTACTAGTGGTGATGGTATCCCTGGATTAGAGCCATTATCTAGTAGTACAGAGGATATGGACCCTCTATATGATGAAGCGGTAGCCATTGTTACGGAAACACGTAAAGCTTCTATTTCTTATGTACAACGTCGTCTTAAAGTAGGCTATAACCGTGCAGCGCGTATGATCGAAGAAATGGAAAGCAGTGGTGTTGTGAGCGGAGTTCAATCAAATGGTACGCGAGAGGTTATTGCTCCTCCACCTGTTGGTATCTAAACATAGCCTTAATTTTAGATAAGTTCCTAATATTTTCACAAATAATTTAATTTATTGCTGAATCTTAGTCATTGCCAATAGTCTAAAGACTAAGACTCAGGAGACTTTCATGCTTGGTAATTTAAAAACCTACTTATCTGTCGCTACATTGCTGCTCATTGCTGTTGCAATACTAGGTCAAGCACATGCAAGTGACGCTATTCAACGTTTGGATAAATTTTTCTCAGACGTTAATTCTTTTGAAGGGCAGTTTAGACAAATTGTTTACGATGAGGATGGTGAAGTGGTTCAAGAAGCAAAAGGGGATGTTGCTTTAGATAAACCGGGTAAATTTAGATGGCAATACACGCAACCCTATCCACAGTTAATATTAGCAGATGGCGAGTATTTATGGATTTATGATGAGGACTTATTGCAGGCCAGCGCAAAACCAATAGATACTGCTTTAGGTAACGCGCCAATTATGTTGTTAACTAATATACGTCCTCTTACGGATGACTTTGAAGTGAAAGATGCAGATGTTAAAGAAGGCCTTAATTGGGTTGAGTTAACTCCATTAGTGCAGGATACCGAGTTCCTTAAAATACACATTGGTCTGGATGAAAATGGTGTGAAAATGATGGAGCTTCAGGATCATTTTTCACAAAAAACGATTATTGAATTTATCAATTTAAAAACTAATGTGTCCTTTGAGCCTGACCGATTTAAGTTTATCGCTGCGGAAGGTGTGGATGTAGTGGGTTACCCATCCGAATAAATTGATAGTAAAGCGACGAAAGTCAAGGATAACGGAAGTGCAGAAAATGCAAGAGCAATTTTCTGCAAATAAGAGATAATACACTGGATAATTATTCCAGGAACCCGAGATCGAAAATTCTGTTTTAAATTCACCTGATCTATTTGATCAAGCCGATAATTCCTATCGACCGCTTGCGGATCGCATGCGCCCAAATACATTAGATGCCTTTGTTGGACAGTCGCATCTGCTTTCCAAGGACAAACCGTTAAGAGTCGCTATTGAACAAGGTAAATTACACTCAATGATTTTCTGGGGTCCGCCCGGAACCGGGAAAACCACTTTAGCGCGTATAATTTCTCATACATCAGATGCCCAGTTTATTCCTATTTCGGCGGTATTGTCTGGAGTAAAAGAAATTCGGCAATCGATTGAACAAGCAAAGGCCTATAAGCAAGGTCGAGAATCAAGAACCGTATTATTTGTAGACGAGGTGCATCGATTCAATAAGGCCCAGCAAGATGCATTTTTGCCACATATTGAAGATGGCACCATCTATTTTATTGGTGCGACGACCGAAAACCCTTCGTTTGAGCTAAATAATGCTCTTTTATCCAGGGCTCGTACTTACGTGCTGAAAAGACTTACACATGAAGATATTCAACAATGTATAGAACAAGCAATCCAAGATAAGAAACAAGGCTTAAAGGGTCGAGTCGATGAAATTGAGCAAGAAGCCAAAGAGATATTAGCGATATCAGCAGATGGAGACGCGCGACGCGCACTTAATTTCTTAGAAATTGCGGTTGATCTACTGGGCGAATCTGCAGATAAAAAAATAATCACCAAAGATATTATTCAAGAAGTTACTTCGCAATCCTTACGCCGCTTTGATAAACAAGGTGAATATTTCTACGATCAAATTTCAGCATTGCATAAATCAGTTAGAGGTTCTGACCCCGATGCAGCACTCTATTGGTTTTGCCGAATGATTGATGGCGGTTGTGATCCTCATTATATTGCACGACGTGTTGTACGAATGGCGAGTGAAGATATCGGTAATGCTGATCCGCGCGGGTTACAGATTACGTTAGATGCATGGAACACCTATGATCGCTTAGGATCGCCTGAAGGAGAATTGGCAATAGCACATGCCATAGTCTATTTGAGTTGTGTGCCAAAAAGTAATGCTGTGTATACTGCGTATAAAGCAGCGATGAATGCTGCAAAAGAACATGGTACTTTAGAAGTCCCCATGCATTTACGTAATGCACCAACAAAATTAATGAAAGATATTGGTTATGGTGATGGTTATCGCTATGCACATGACGAAGAAGATGCTTATGCCGCTGGTGAAGTGTATTTGCCAGAAGAATTACAAGGCCAGCAATATTATTTACCAGAAAATCGTGGACTTGAAGCAAAAATTAAACAACATTTAGAAACTTTACATAAAAAAACTACAAGCGATTAAAAAAGGATTGCATAAATGGACCAGTTGAAATTATCAAGGGAACTTATTGAAAAGATCGAAAAAGTATTGGTAGAAGAAGATGAGCGCGCAAAAAATCCATTGCTTGCAGGTCAGTATCTAGCAGCAATAATTGGATTTATTGTCGGCAACCATGATCTTCCATCTGGTGAAAAAAACGAAATTATGAATGAGCTAAATGCATTCTCTAAGTATGTTTATGACGACATTACCAAACAGCGTCAACAAACTATGCAACCCAAAGGCGAAGCTTTTGGTATATGGAAGCCTGGTCAAAGCTAAATTCTATTCTTGATTTAACTTCTTTTGATTCTAGTGATTTTAGTTTGAATTTGGCAGATTGCCAAAGCTAAGGTAATCATAATATTCAGCACAGTGTTTATTCATGCCTCTTTCACTGGTTTGGGTTTGCATGTCTTTATGTGCTGTAGTCCATTCACTGCAAGTTTTAGCTAAGCGCACACCGTTTTCATCTATCTTTCTTTTTTCTATCAGCTGTTTATGATCAGCAGAATTTTCGATTGCTTCGGGTTCTATGTGCAATCCCGGTTGTGCTTCGGGGCTTAGCTTCACGGTTTCTCGAGCAGTTTCAAGTTTTGAAGTTTCTGTAGCCTTTGAAGGTGTCGTAGGTACAGCTTTAGACACTTCTACCGATATTTTTTCACTCTCTTTATGAAAGTATTTAGTGGTAATGAAGCTTGATGCAAAATTACCTACAGCAACACCAAGGATTATCAATATTAGTAATCCTACGTAGTTAATTTTTGGTTCCATATTTTAACCTGATTAGACTTTAATCCCTGCTAAATTTATCTGAAATAACGATCTGAGTAGTTAATTTCAGGACGACCAAGTAGATTGAAGAGGATGAGCGTACAAGCATTTCAATTACCAAGTTAAATATTAGTGCTTATTTGTATCTTATTGAATATCATAAATAAACTACAATATTGGATATATATCATAAAAGCAGTCATATTAATGGCTGGCAAATTGCGAATTAATGGATATGTCACTAAAGCGCAAACTCTATTCAGGTAATTTTCGAAAAGCAGTTTCAATAGATGACTTGCATGAAATTGCGCGGCGTCGAATTCCAAACTTCGCGTTGGAATATGTAATTGGCGGCGCTGAAGATGAAGGTTCATTAAGTTGGAATCAAGAAGCTCTAAAATCTATCCGTTTTAAACCAAACACATTGGTTGATACTAGTTCACGACAACAACGTATTAATTTATTTGGTCAAAAAGCTAATTCACCATTGATTATTGCACCAACTGGGCTGAATGGCATGCTCCATCATCGTGCAGATATCGCACTAGCACATGCTGCAAAAAACAATAATATTCCATTTTCTTTAAGTACCGTTTCCAATGTAAGTCTCGAAGATGTTGCACATGATGTGGGTGGGCGTTTATGGATGCAGCTTTATGTGTTAACGGATCGCGACATTACACGAGATATTTTAAAACGTGCAGAAAATGAAAACTATGAAGCCTTAGTTTTCACGACTGATGCGAACGTATTTGGAAATCGCGAATGGGATAAGCGAAATTATCGTGTGCCCGCAAAACTAACGCTACGTAATATGATAGATGTGGCTTGCCATCCTAGATGGATACTTGATGTATTAGTGCCACACGGTATTCCTCGGTTTGAAAATATAGTTAAGTTTATGCCGCCGGAAGCAAAAACTGCTAAAGGTGGTGTGGCTATTTTCCCAAAACTATTCGCCCCTGATATTTCGTGGGATGAAGTGTCATGGTTGCGAGAAAAATGGCCGAGAAAATTAATATTAAAAGGCATTTTGAATGCTGCAGATGCAATTCGTGCAGCAGAGCTTGGTTGTGATGGAATTGTTATCAGTAATCATGGTGGAAGACAATTGGATAGTTGTGTTGCACCAATTGAAGTCTTGCCTGAAATTGTTGAAGCAGTAGGGGATAAAATAACAATTATAGTGGATAGCGGTTTTAGGCGAGGTACTGATGTGCTAAAAGCCATTGCATTAGGTGCGAATGCAGTAATGATTGGACGTGCAACATTATTTGGGCTTGCTGCCGGTGGACAAAATGGTGTTAATCATGCGCTATCTATTCTCACTACAGAAATTGATCGTGCGCTGGGTCAGCTTGGTTGCAACTCTTTAGACGAATTGCATTCCGAAATGTTGATAAACAACATTACTTAATAATTACATTCGTAAAATTTTCCTAAGTTAAATATCTTTTAGGTATTGCTGCACCCACGGTGTATTTTGGATCTACAAAGTTACCTAAACGTACTTTTCCACATTGGCTTAGCATCATGTAAGCATCCCAGCGATCAAAGTCGTATTCATTTTCCATCCAATAAATAAGTTCTCGATAAGCAATTCTGGTCGCATCTTCTAAAGGCCGAGTACTGCCAATGCCCATAATAAAATCGTCAGCTTCAAGTCTTGGCCATTCAATGGTGTAGTCTTTAATTAAATCAACAGTAATGGTGGTTACCGTTGGAAATTCAACTGCAACACCACAAACTTCACCATCACCTTGACATGCATGAGCATCTCCTATGAAAAGCCGTCCACCCGGTGAGCGTACGGGTAAATAGGTAATGGTTCCCGGCCCCATATCGGGAAGATCCATGTTGCCACCATGATTGTCTGGAGTAAGCGAATTAATAGAATCGATTTCAGGTGATAAGGATAAAGTACCAATATGCGGTCGATACGGAAGTGTTACTTTATCGCTCCAATAGACGCTTTGCTCATCAATGTCTACTTTGCGTACTTTTTCAGGCAAAGGTTCATTTAGCGTAGCGGTGTAATAGGTACCTGTTAATGCGCCAAATTCTTTTATCATGCAGCATGTGCCTTGAGGTTTGGGCCCGCGTGGAGCCATAGTTTCTATGTGTACGGCTACCGCATCACCAGGCTCCGCGCCTTCAATCATTATGGGGCCAGCTTGTGGATTTAAAAATGGCATTTTTAATATTTCAGAAGGTTTATCTTGCTCTGATTTAATTGCACCTTCAAATGCATCACGTGTTTCTACAACTACTTGATCACCTGGTTTAATTGTCATCACTGGATCTGAATAGGGACCCATAGTGTAAATATAGGTGCCTTGTACATCTTCTGTTAAATGGTGAGTAACCCCGCTTGATCCTTTGCCCACTCCACGTTTGTACATAATGGAATTTTCTACCCAATCATTTGGATATTTTCGACTGATCATTTCCATAATATCTACCTCATGTTTGTAATAATAATTTAGTAAATTAATTACACAGCAATATGTGCTGCGAGTGTTTCGTCATTATTTAAATCTTCTTTTGTCAAAGCATCCGATACTTTGCCTTTTTCCATTGCATATGCACGATCAGAAACGGTTTGCAGCAAATCAAAATTTTGTTCCACTAGCAAGACGGTAATGTCACCTGTTTCTTTAAGTTTTAATAGAAAACTGCCAATTTCCTCAACGATGCTAGGTTGAACGCCATCACTAGGTTCGTCTAATAATAAAAGTTTTGGCTGATTGATAAGTGCTCGTGCAATAGCAAGCATTTCTTGTTGACCGCCGCTGAGCGTACCTCCGCGTTGATGTAGTCGTTCTTTTAAAATAGGGAAGTAAGAGTAAATAGCATCAAAATTTAGTTTTTTCTGTTTAGCACCGATTAAGCCACCCATTCGTAAATTTTCTTGTACGGTTAACTCAGCAAAAATCCCACGGCCTTGAGGAACATAACCAATTCCTGATTTTGCACGAATATTCGCTTTGGTTAAGGTAATATCTTTGTTATTAAAAATAATTTGGCCAGAGCGTGCAGGCAACAATCCGATAATGGTTTTTACCAGAGTGGATTTTCCGACACCATTTCGACCCACAACAGAAACTATTTCACCTTCTGATAAGGATATGCTGACACCTTGCAAAACGTTTGCTGTTTTGTAACCTGCAACTACATTATCAGTATTTAAAATCTGCATAATTTTAATTAATGTGCATGCCCTAAATATATTTTTTTAACTTCTTCGTTAGCGATAACTTCATCTAAATTACCTTCTGTGAAAATACGCCCTTGATGTAAAACAGTAACTTTTTTAGCAATACTTTTAACAAAATGCATATCGTGTTCAACTACAATGATGGTAAGACCATTTCCATTTAGCTTTTTCAATACCATTGAAGTGCGATCTGTTTCCTCACGTGACATTCCCGCAGTGGGTTCATCTATCAATACAAGATTAGGAAACCCTGCTAGCATCATAGAAATCTCCAACCATTGAAGAGTGTGATGGGGTATTTCGCTAGCAAGCGTATCGTCATTAGGATCTAATCCAAATTCTTCCAGCGCTAACACTAATCTTTCTTGACCTTGTTGATGGGATTTTTTTGAGACAGCTAAAGATGGGTTTGGAACCATAAGATTATGTTTTACACTTAGTTCCTGGTAAGCACGGTTGGTTTGAAAAGTAAGGCCAATTCCATGGCGTACGCGTCTGTAGGGTTGCATACGCGTAACATCATGCCCATTGATGTAGATTTCGCCGCTGTCGGCGCGCTGGATGCCACACAATAGTGAAAAAAGTGTCGATTTTCCTGCACCGTTAGGGCCAATGATGCACCTTAACTCACCAGGCTCAACTTTTAAGTCCACATTGTTTGCAGCAACGACTCCGCCAAAACGTTTGTTAACGTTGCGTGTTTCTAGTGCGTATTCGCTTGCCATTTTAACGGATCACTCTGGTGCTTTTTCGATTAGTATATTTACCTACCCATTCAGCAAGCATGATGACAATGCCGCGTGGGAAGAAGACCATCGTAATGACTAATGCAGCTCCAATGATGACCATTGCATACTGGTTGCCTTGTGAAGACAAGGTAAATGTCACCCAATTTAGAACAATAGTTGCAATAAGTACGGCCAGCAAACTAGTACGTCCACCAACAGCAGCCCAAATTACAGGTAGTGCAGCTGATAACAATCCAACCTGACTAGGTGTTATGTAATTTCCCCATTGCACATATAACAAACCGCTTATAGCCGCTAATACAGCTGATAAAACAAATACCAACCATTGTCTTGCGCGAATATCATAACCAAAAATTTCTGTACGCAATGGGTCTTCGCGAATTGCGGTAACCACTTGGCCAAATTTTGAATTTAATAGCATTCTCAAACTTACGTAACATGCTAAAACAATCACCATGCAGAAGTAGTAAAATGAATTGCCCATGAAAACAAAACTTCCAATTTGAAATGATGGTATACCGGTCATGCCGTTGTAGCCGCCTAGCAGTACAGAACCAACTCGCCACTGATACCCAGCAGTTTGGCCAAGGAAAGTTTCTAAAAGTAGAGTTAATACAAGTGTGAGAATGGGGATGATCCACTCACGTACACGCGAGTAGAAAACAAAGTATGCAAATATTCCAGCAACTACTGCGCTTGCAACTAAGCCACCTAAGATTCCTGCCAATGAAGCGAGTGAATTACCTGCCATATTACCGGCAATAATTCCGTAGGTATAACCGGCAATGCCAAAATAAGCTACGTGCCCAAAACTTAATACTCCACAGTAACCCCATAGCAATGCCATACCGAGTGCGAGTGGAATATTTAGTAAATAATAAGAAACATTGGATGCGCGAAATTCAGAAACTTGAGTTGGATAAAGTGCAAAAAGAATTACCGCAATCACGAATCCAATCCAAAATATTTTTGATGTGCCTATATCAGCATCGCCACCAATTAAATGTAATATTTTTGAGGTCATTTTGTATTACGAGTACGTCTTCGATCCATTAACTTTTGAATTGCTGCTGAAATACCGTCAGGCATGATACGAATGATGATTAGTGAAGCAATTAGCAAAGCTACGGTTCCTAAAAATGCTCCGTATGCCATTCCAATAGGCGTTTTAATTGCAGATAGCAACACGCTGCTGCCTACCGCACCACTAATTACATTGGCTGCTCCTCCCACTACAACCGTTATGAAAGCAGGTGCGACAAATTGTTGGCCCATGAAAGGTGCAATCGTTGAAGTAGGTGCCAATAAGGCGCCACTTAAACCAGCGAGACCTGCACCAAGGCTGAAGGTTAGTGTGTATACATGGCTAGTAGGCACGCCCAAGGCTTTTGCCATTTCTGCATTTTGCATCGTGGCACGTGCTTGTAATCCGTAATTTGTATAACGATAGAGCCAATATAATCCAGCGATTAAAGCAATTGAAATCGCAATTAGGATTAACCAGTAAGCTGAATAAGAAAACCCTCCATAGGAATACGATCCGCCTGGTATTTTTATAGCGGGCATAAATGGACCAAAAACTAGAAGTGTTCCTTGGCCTAATATCAAACTTATACCCCAAGTTACGACCAGCGCACCCAATTCACGGCCATAGAAACGTCTTACAATTAATAATTCAAGTATGGCGCCGAAGATTGCGACCGCAAAAAAACTAACGATTACGGCTAAAGGGAAGGGAAGATTAAGTTGATTATGTGTAATGGTAGCGACATAGGCACCCATCATCATCAATTCGCCATGGGCAAGATTGATGATATTCATCATACCCAATATCACGATAAGCCCGAGTGCTGCTAAGAATAAGAACGCAGCATTTGTACCAAACTGGTACGTCAGGCTCAGTGCAAGAGCATCGGTTTCCATAAGACAATGCTGTTCCGTTGCTTTATCGATTATGGCGTCGACAAAAGTTTAGTCGACGCCATTCGATTTATTGTTATTAGGACATTATATTTAAATCAGCTTTTGAAGAATGGATCTTCGTCAGGAATATATTGTTTGTATTCCTTATGCTTAACTAGGTTAACTCCAAGTCGTTGTAACCACCATGGTTGTATACTTGGCCATTCACGTACAAAGCTAACATTATGATCTGCATCAGCTGTTGCTAAGCGGATATAGTGAGAGCAATGGTGCGTAGACGGTTCCATAAACACAGTGCCTTCAGGTGCTTCAATATGTAAGCCGGACTCCAGTGCACGTTTAACTTCTTCTTGATCCGTTGTACCTGCAATGCGTGCAGCCTTAGCGTACATGTGAATTGAGAAGTAAGTGTTTTGTGCCATCTGACCAATGTACGGATCATCTGGGAACATCTTGTACCAGCGTTTTACAAATGCACGGTTACGTGCAGTGGGTATTTCTTCAATATAGTTAACACAGTTATACATACGATCAAGTGATGGGGCTTTGAAGCGTCGATGTTCATAGCCTTGTGCCATGTTAACGGTTGAAGCCATTGGATACTTAAGCCCAGTTGCTGCGGCTTGTGGATAGTAGTTAGATTGATTTGAACCAACTAACAAGGTGAACACCCAATCCGGTTTGGCTGCTTGTACTTTAGCGATGGATGTTGTGAAGTCTGAAACGCTTAATGGAACAAATTCTTCACCAATAATCTCGCCACCAACTTGCGGTGCAAAAGCACGCGTCCAAGCTGCGGTGAGTTGTCCAAAGTTGTAGTCTGCTGCAATCGTGTAAACTCGCGGCCCAAATTTTTGGATCATGTAATCCACAACCGGGATGACTTGTTGTTCACAAATTGCGCCCGTGCAAAAAGTATTAGAGTCGGCTACGCCACCTTCATATTGATTAGTGTATATATACAGTTGTTTAAATTGATCGACGATAGGTCGAATAGCCTCCCGTTCAGCACTGGTGAACCCAGCCACTAAACAATCAACTTTATCCTCTTGGATTAATTTTTTTGTTAATTGTTGCCAAATATTATTATTTGATTGTCCATCAGTATTGAGCAGTTCAACTTCACGGCCTAATATTCCTGACTCACCTGAATCAACCAATACATCTTCATCCTCAACAAAGGCCATGCCTGAAGCAGACAGTTTGCCACCATCGTGGACAACTTTTAGGTCTTTGTCTCCATTACCCATTACAGGCGCACTAGTTGTGTGATTAGACATAGCGCCCAAACCACCAGAACCAACTGGGCCACCCTTAAGGGTTAATCCAGCGTTGATTTCACTAACTGCAAGTTGAGCGGCATGATCTTTCTGAATCCCATAGACTGCAAGGTTTCCAGATAAGTCTTCGATATGCCCAATTTTTACCGCACCGCCTTTTGCAGCAAATGATTTGCTAATTCCGGCGAGATACATAGGTGCTATAGCACCTGCAGATACTGCTGCGGAACCTTTTAAAAAGGTGCGTCGAGTTACTTTATGACCAACCGTTCCTGTTGTTTCTTCTGAGATGCTTTCCTTAGCAGGTTGATCCGATTTATTATCGTTCTTCATGATTAACCTCCTAGTATTTTATAGACCCTGGAATAAGTCTGTCTTAATTAAATACCATTGCGGTATTTTTATGCATAAGCTTTTATTCTTATTCCAACGCAAACTGCATATGTATATAAATGCAATCTATAGTCGAGTATACGCTCGACTTACCATGAGTCAATTAGAGTGAAGTTGGGTTTTGAATAAAAAATATTGTGTGTAAATTTGAAACGTATAAAAATAATTATGATTTAGTCACGTCTTAATTTATCGCTTACTGCTATTGGGGTCGGATACTTTAATACAATTAAATAGGTGGATAAGATAAAGCTAACAATGGTGCATACTTGTATAAAGTTAGATGCTTTGAGTGTGATCAAACCAGCACTAAAGGCTACGAAGCCGAGCAATAATGAAAACTCACTGAGTTGTCCCAAGCGCACGCCGATTTCTTTCGAATCTTTATCTGATTCGCCACTTTTTTGAATCAAATATTTAAATACATAGGGTTTTATGAGTAGTAGTACTGTGCTTGTAATAATGGCGGGTAGAAGTAACTTCCAAGCTAGGCCAATATCCAGACTTGCACCAAGTGAGAAAAAGAATATCACTAAAAAGAAATCACGAATTGGTTTGAGGCTTTCAGATATATAAAATGAAATCGGTCCAACCGCAATGGCAACGCCCGCAATAAATGCGCCGGTTTCATGTGATAAGCCAATATAGTGAGCAAGTTCTGCGATACCCAAGCACCAACCAATCGCTAATAAGAAAATATATTCTTTGATTTTATCGAATTTAGACATCAATTTGATTAATACAAAGCGCTCAACCAAAAATGCAAAGGCGATCAATCCAGGTAGTGCAAGTGCCAGCTTTCCCAAAGCATAAAAGGTATTAGTATCTGTATTTTGAGTTTCAATTAAAAGTAAAAGAATTATCGCCAAGATGTCTTGCAATAATAAAATACTAATAATGATTTCGCCAACATGCTGGTGATGCAAAACGGTTGTGGGAAGTAACTTTAGACCTATGATAGTGCTGGAGAACATAAATGCAGCTGCAATGACAAATTGATCCATAAGTGGAAGCTGTAGTGTCATGGCTGCTATAAAGCCAATAAGTGCAAAAATTAATGATGCACCAAAAGTTATTAGCGTTGATTGCTTGATGGATGCAATAAGTTTTTGTGGGTGTAGGTTCAAACCTAATAGAAACAACAAGAACATAATGCCGACTTTAGCAATTTGCTGTGAAAACTCAGTGTCAGGGACAAAGTTTAATACGGAAGGACCAAGGATGATCCCAACCGCTATATAGGCTACTAACAATGCTTGTCGTGCAAAAAGAGCAATGGTTGCCAGTGCTGCAGCACTGGTGAAAATGATAAAGATGGAAAATATAATTGATTCTGATGAAGATATATTTATATCCATCTTTTAATCCTCCTTTTAGTCATCAGGCTGGAAAGTGTAAGAGTTTAAACGAGTAGTTCAATCCAATGTTTGACGGGTATTTTTGTGCCTGATTGTATGTGCATGAGACAGCCAATATTGGCGGTGACGATCATATCGGGTTGATTGTTTTCAAGGTTGGCAACCTTGTTCTCTAATAACTGCGAAGACATGTCGCCTTCAAGTAAAGAATAGGTTCCTGCTGATCCGCAACATAAGTGAGAATCTTGAACTTCTACTAAGTTATAACCCGCTTGAATCAATTTTTCTTCAATCTTTCCGTTGATATTCTGACCATGCTGTAAGGTGCAAGGGCTATGGAACGCTATGGTTTTATTCGTACTATTTTTCGTAGTCTTTTCCCTACTATGGGGAGCTTTTGGTGTGAGTTCGCTAGCAATTTCAGAAAGATCGATACAATGTTCTGAGATGAATTTGGCCTTATCCGCATAGGCATTGTCATCTTGCATGATCGTCGCATATTGCTTTATAAAGGTACTGCAACCACTTGAATTAATTAATATCTTCTCGTATCCATCATTAAGTATTTGATACCAATGATCAATATTTTTGCGAATGGTGGCATGTGCTTGATCAAGCTCAGTTAAATGGAATGCGAGTGCACCACAACAAGCAGAATTTGCTTCGTCGAGTTGAATATCAGAATCAGCTAAAACCTTTTTAGTCGCAAAATTGATTTGTGGTGCAGCCGCTTTTTGCACGCAACCTTTTATGGTGAGCATTTTACGAGACGAGGAAGAAAGTATACCTAAACTTGGGCCTAAGCCTGATGCAGAGATAGCCGACAGTTTAATTTTAGCTGGTAATTTGCTAGCCAAACTTGCAGGCAGGAGAGGCTTAAATATGCGCGCTATAGCCAGCAGTATGCCAACACGCATCGAGCTGGAAAATGCATTCAAAATCAATTTGCGTTTGATTTTGCTAAGCACTGGACGTTGTATTGAGGCATTTATGTGTTTCCTGCCAATATCTACTAATTCGCCATACTTCACGCCAGAAGGACAGGTAGTTTCACAGGCTAGGCAAGTTAAGCATCGATCTAGGTGTTTTAAACTGGTTTCATTGGAAGAGCCTTCGCTGTTTTCCTCAAGGCTCTCTTCAAAAAAGTTTTTAATTAAATATATTCGACCACGTGGCCCATCTAACTCGTTACCCGTAAGTTCATAGGTGGGGCAAGTTGCATTACAAAACCCACAGTGCACACATTTGCGTAAAATGTTGTTTACACGTTCACCATCAGCGGATTGAATGAATTCAGATGTAAAAGAGGTTTGCATGATTAATTATAACTCAGCAAACATTTTGCCTGGGTTGAGAATGCCAGCTGGATCTAATGCTTGTTTAAGTTTTTTATGAAGTTTCATAGATGGGCTAGGAATAGGGTGGAAAACTTGATCGGTAATATTTCCCTTGAATAAATTTGCATGTCCACCTACGCGTTTGGCTTCAGAGCGAATTATATTTTCTTCTGCATCACTCTTGTACCATCTTAGCGCACCATTCCATTCCATTACACTTGCTCCAGGTAGGTTTAGCGTTGGTGTATTTGGTGGAATCGATATTCTCCATAGCGGCATATCCGAACTAAAAAAGGCATGGGTCTGCTCTTTTATACTGGTCCAAAACATTTCATGTTCTTCTGTTTGATGGCCACCAATTTCATTTTTGCAAGCTTCTACAGCGGATGCCGAGCTTGATAAGCGAACATATAATTCACTTCCATCGTAATAGGTTGCAGAAATGGGCATAGGGGTATTAGCCCATTGGTTCATTTTGATAATTGCGGTCGCGCCATCTACTGTTAATGCAATGGTTTGTTCACAAGAAGGTTTTGGGAGTAAACGTAGGCTAACCGACATCAATACGCCTAAGGTACCTAAAGCGCCGCACATTAACCGTGATACATCATAGCCAGCAACGTTCTTCATTACTTTGCCACCGAATCGAAGCACTTCTCCTTTGCCGTTTAATATTTCTGTTCCTAATACGCAATCACGTACATTGCCAGCAATTACGCGCCTTGGCCCTGCAAGACCACAGGCAATCATGCCGCCTAAGGTTGCTGCAGCTCCAAAGTGAGGAGGTTCACAGGGTAAAATCTGATTTTGATCTGCAACGGCTTGTTCAATTTCTAGTAAAGAAGTACCGCTGCGTGCGGTGAGATATAGCTCTGAAGGCTCGTATTCGATAATGCCGGTATGACGTGCTAACGAAAGTGGCTCAGCGTTAATCTTTCTGCCATAAAATGGTTTTGTGTTGCCTGCTTTAATTTGTAAAGCTTGTTTTTGTTGAAAAGCATCTTGAAGTTTAGATGTAATCTCAGTTTTGCAATCTGACATATTAACCAGAACTTTATACTTAAAAACGAGGCAAGTCAGGATGAGGGAGTTTGCCATGGTGCACATGCATAGCGCCTAGTTCTGCACAACGATGTAGAGTAGGAATTGCCTTACCTGGATTAAGTAGTTCCTCTTCATCAAATGCCGCTTTTATCGCATGAAATGTTGACAGTTCTGCTTCACTAAATTGCACACACATCTGATTGAGTTTTTCTACACCGACACCATGTTCGCCGGTAATCGTTCCACCAACTTCTACACAAAGTTCTAATATGTCTCCACCCAATTTTTCTGCAATTTCTAGTTCACCTGCTACGTTTGCGTCGTATAAAATTACGGGATGTAAATTACCATCGCCTGCATGAAATACATTGGCTACACGTAGGCCATATTTGGCCGAAAGGTTGCTAATACTTTCTAGCACTTGGGCTAAATGTTTTCTCGGAATGGTTCCATCCATGCAGTAGTAATCGGGAGTTAAATTTCCGAGTGCGGGGAAAGAGGCTTTACGCCCTAACCATAATAATTCGGCCTCTTGCTCGTCTTTTGCAACACGTACCTCAAGGGCTTGATGTTCGTTAAGGATGTTTTTAACTAATTGAACTTGTGTTTCAAGCTCTTCGTCAAAACCATCTAATTCACATATTAATATAGCTGCAGCATTCGATGGGTAACCAGGACTGCAATACATCTCTGTAGCTTGGATAGTAAGTTGATCTAGCATTTCTAGGCCTGCAGGGATTACACCGTTGGAAATTATGCCGTTCACAGCATCGCCAGCCTTTTGGATATGATCAAAAGCGGCTAATAATACTTTTTTGTCATTTGGATCAGGAAGAAGTTTTACGGTGACCTCTAAGGTAATGCCTAGCATCCCTTCAGAACCTATCATTAGTGCGAGCAAATCAAAGCCAGAGGAATCTAAATTCTTTCCACCAAGTTCTAAGATTTCACCCTCTACGGTAAGAATTTTTAAAGCTAGGATGTTGTGTATGGTGAGGCCGTATTTAAGACAATGCACTCCGCCTGAGTTTTCAGCAATGTTGCCACCTATAGTGCAAGCAATTTGTGAAGAAGGGTCGGGTGCGTAATAAAGTCCATAAGGTTTAGCGGCTTCTGAAATGGCAAGATTCCGCACCCCAGGCTGCACAGTAGCCGTTCTGTTGTTGGTGTCTATTTCGATAACTTTATTGAGTTTGGCTAAATTGAGGAGGATTCCATCTTTGTGTGGCAATGCGCCACCGGATAAGCTAGTGCCGGCACCACGAGCTACGATAGGAATTTTAAACTCTTTGCATATTTTAACGATGGCTTGAATTTCTTCGATGTTGCTGGGCAGTAGAGCTAATCGTGGGAGTTGTCTATACGCAGTCAACGCATCGCATTCATAAGGTTTTAGTTGCTCATCCTTGTCTAATACTGCATTTTTAGGCAGTACCTTATGAAATTGTTTTGCAAGATCTGCAGTTGAGATTGAGCTGGGCATTTATTAACTGAGCTTCTTAAATGATTACCATTTCCTTGTATCGCAATATACCATTGATTGATACCATTCGTGGCCAATGATAAGTATACAATTTTAGGAGAAAGATTTGATCCTGGTGGGTGTTGCCATAGGTGGAGCCGTGGGCTCAGTGCTGAGGTACTTAATTCAAACGCAATCTAGCTTATGGTTTGGCAGCTCTTTTCCATATGGAACTTTACTGGTGAATGTTGTGGGTTCGTTATTAATTGGCTTTCTTTCTTTTATTCTACTAGAACGTATTAGCGTTTCTGAAGAACTAAGGTTTGCGATTTTAGTCGGCGTATTAGGCGGTTTTACAACCTTTTCAACCTTTTCATTAGAAACGTTGAACCTACTTCAACAGGGTAATTATATAAACGCTGCAGGAAATGTGTTTTTAAGTGTTGGCTTGTGTTTGCTGGCTTGTTTTCTAGGCCTGAGTTTAGCTCGAGCCATCTAATTATTTTAACTCACACTTTTTATCTATAGATTTATGTTAGATCCAAAATTATTACGCTCAGAATTTAATGAAGTTGCAAAGCATCTAAGTCGCCGTGGGCTTAGCTTAGACAAGCAGCGATTTACCGACCTAGAAGAGCGACGCAAAGCATTACAAGTACAAACAGAAGAATTACAAGGCCAGCGTAATAAAAACTCCAAACTCATTGGGCAGGCTAAGGCAAAAGGCGAAGATGCTAGTGAAATACTGGCTTCTATGGAGAAAATTAATGAAGCTCTAAAAACTAATGAAGCCAAGCTAGAGGTTTTATTGAGCGAAATTCAAACCTGGATGCTTGAGTTACCTAATCTTCCTGATGAATCTGTTCCGGATGGAAATAGCGAAGAGGATAATCTGGAAGTACGCAAATGGGGCGAGGTACCAAGTTTTGACTTTGTAGTTAAAGATCATGTTGATTTGGGTGAAAACTTAGGCGGATTAGATTTTGAGACGGGAGCAAAAATAACAGGAAGCCGTTTTGTCACTATGCAAGGTGGAATCGCGAAACTGCATCGTGCGCTGATACAATTCATGATTGACACCCATACATCAGAGCATGGGTATGAAGAAGTTTATGTGCCGTATATCGTAAATGCTCAAAGCCTCATGGGTACTGGCCAATTACCTAAGTTTGAAGAAGATCTTTTTAAACTTAATCATGAGAATGATTATTACTTGATTCCTACTGCTGAAGTGCCTGTCACTAATATATGGCGTGATCGTATTGCAAAGGAAGAAGAGCTACCGATTAAATATGTTTGTCATACACCTTGTTTTCGTTCTGAAGCGGGTTCTTATGGGAAAGATACTCGCGGTATGATTCGTCAGCATCAATTTGAAAAAGTAGAAATGGTACAGCTCGTTAAGCCCGAATCTTCTTGGCGTATGTTAGAAGAATTAGTGGGCCATGCAGAAAAGGTTTTGCAAAAACTAAATCTTGCATACAGAGTAGTAACACTATGTACAGGTGATTTGGGATTTTCTTCTGCTAAAACTTATGACATAGAAGTGTGGTTGCCAGCACAGAATACATATCGAGAGATATCTTCTTGTAGTACTTTTTTAGATTTTCAAGCGAGAAGATTAAAAGCTAGGTGGAAGAATACTGCTACGAAAAAAACAGAACATTTGCATACTTTGAATGGATCGGGTTTAGCAATTGGCAGAACGTTAGTGGCTATCCTTGAAAATTATCAAGATAAAGATGGGAACATTAAAATACCAGAAGCATTGAAACCGTACATGCAAGGATTGGATAAAATTAGCAAAGAAAAATGAGCAGAAATAAAAAAGCCAGCGCGGGTTGGGGCGCGCTGGCTTCGAGACCTACATTAAATTAATAACGTAGGTTTGGGGACTCGGTTCAAGAAAGCAATACTACTATAACTGTAAGTAGTCTAACACACGATTTGCTAATAATTATTATAGTTTGTTAATTGCAACTATTAGACTTACAGCTATATATTACATATTTTTCACTTACTTGAATGGGTACTGTAAAGCACTTTAAAAGATACGTTCATTAATAAATTTATGGCTTCAATAAACGAATTAAAAACCCATTTTTTACATCCGGGAAAAATTGAATGGATAGGGTTAAGAAACTCACAAAGTAGAGAGATAATTCATGTAGATACTGCAGAAGTATTACTCGATCACGGTTTGGTAGGAGATAAATCTGCTCAAAAACCAGGCAGCAAAAGACAAATTACATTAATTCAAGCCGAATATTTTTCAGTCATGGAATCTTTTTTACATAAAAAGAAAATTTCACCTGAGATATTGCGGCGAAACATTGTCGTCTCGGGCATCAATTTAAGCGTATTGCTTAAAAACAACTTAAAAATTAATGGCGTAATAATTGAAATTACCGGAAACTGTGCGCCATGTAAGAAAATGGAAGAAGCTTTAGGTTTTGGCGCATTTAATGCCATGCGTAATCATGGTGGGGTTAATGCTGCAGTAAGAAAAGGTGGGGTTATAAGTGTTGGTGATGAGGTGCAGGTTAGTATTGAAAAATCTAGCGTAGATTCACCTCAGAAATTGTTGTTTTAGAATTCGCTAGTGGTTATGTTCTTGTTTAATAAATGCAATGAATACGAATAACCAAGCAGTGATAAAAGCTATTCCGCCAAAGGGTGTGATCATCCCTAATTTTGATATGCCGGTTAGGCTAAGTGTGTAGAGGCTGCCACAAAAAATAATAATTCCAAATAACATTAAGTAAACGGCAACTTTTAAGATTTTGCAAGTAGGGTGGAGTTTAATGAGCAAACCAATAACAATTAACCCTAATGCGTGATAGAGATGGTAGTCTACCGCCGTATTGAAGATAGAAAGCATTCGTACACTCAAGGTGTCTTGTATTGCGTGGGCACCAAATGCGCCTAACAGAATCGCTAATGTTGCATTGCCGGTACCGAGTAGGATCGCTAATCTAAACATCCAGTTAGTTTGCCTGAATTTTAGTCCACGGAGAAATATCCTCTATGCCTTCATTTGACACAGTATCGGAAGTAGATGCGCATGAATTAAGTAATGCTATTGACCAAGCCAGCCGTGAAATAGCAACACGTTTTGACTTCAAGGGCTCTAATGCCAAGGTATGCCTGGAAGACCCTAATATACAGATTGAAGCTAAATCAGAGTTTCAATTGGGTCAGGTCTACGATATTTTGATTACAAAAATGTCTAAACGAGGCATCGATGTAATGTGTCTCGAGCGTGGCAAGGTAGAGGAGGCGAATATGTGTGCTCGACAGCAGATTATTCTTCGTCAGGGAATAGACAAAGATATTGCTAAGAAAATGGTGAAGCTGGTAAAAGATTCTAAACTAAAGGTGCAAGCCTCGATTCAAGGAGAAAAGCTACGTATAACAGGAAAGAAGCGTGATGATTTGCAGAATGTGATGAGTCTTCTAAAAGATTCAAATTTAGGGATACCCCTGCAATTTAATAACTTTCGTGATTAGAGCATTTAGTGACTTTTCTGAAGCTATTTTAGTTTAAGAAGTCATCATATATAGTTGAAACTAATAAAAAGCCTCTCTATACGAGAGGCTTTTTATTTAATGAAGAAAGACTTTAGCGGCCAACTAACCACATCAAGCCCGCAACAAAGAGAATGATTAAGCCAATTGGAAATATAAATGCCTGCCAATCACCTTTTTCAGCTTTAGGACTATTGCTTAACCAATACTTTGCCCTAGGGACAAGAAAAAAGAGTAGGGCTACAGTTAATACAACATAGCCAATTTCTAGTCCGCTCATTTTAACAGCTTAGAAGTCAATCAATTAATCGTTAGCAAAGCCTAATAAATGTAATAGTGCGGTAAATATATTATAAATGCTTAGAAAAATTCCAGTCGTGGCTAAAATATAGTTAGTCTCACCACCATTAATGATTCGACTCGTATCGAATAAGATGAATCCACTGAATATTAGAATAACGGCTGCGTTTATGGCTAGCCACAATCCTGGCATTTGTAAAAATATTCCCGCGATGGCCGCTAAGATTACGACAATTAGACCCGCAAATAGAAAACCACCTAAAAAACTGAAGTCACGTTGTGTGGTAAGTGCATAGCCAGACAATGCTAAGAAGATAATTGCAGTTCCACCCATAGAAGTGGCTATTAATTCACCACCGTTTGCCATGCTTAGGTAGTGATTAAGAATTGGGCCAAGTCCAAATCCGAGTAGGCCTGTAAAGGCAAAAACCACGGCAATTCCAGCACCTGAATTTGCAGTGCGTGGCAGCACAAACCAAATTAAGGCTAGTGCGCCAAATGAGCATGCAAGGCTGGCGCCATAACCAGTGTTCATCATGGTAGATACCATGGCCATAAAGGCACTAAAAATCAGCGTTACAGACAACAATGCATAAGTATTACGAAGCACTTTATTGGATGATAATGCGCTCTCGCGGGTAATGTTCTTTGTGGAAAATTGAGGATCACTCATGGTGGATCTTTCTCCTGTATATAAATGTATAAACTCTATGCTATTAACATAATGGTATTTCAGGCTAATTCAAGTCCAATTAGTACATATATTTAGACAATTCAAGGTATAGCAGTTCCCTATAACCTTCAGGTATGCTTGCCGGCCTGATATCGCTAATACGATCACAACACGGAGAGGTGGCAGAGTGGTCGAATGCGGTGGTCTTGAAAACCATTGACTCGTAAGGGTCCGGGGGTTCGAATCCCTCCCTCTCCGCCAATTATAAAAAAAGCCTTCTAGCTAGAAGGCTTTTTTGATCCTGATTGGGGAACTTAAGATTACTGCAGAAGAGAATCAGCCAATTCGTTAATGTACTGTTCAATAGCTGGATATCCTGTATCCATAATACTGTGTTGGTCACTTGCATTTGTAGCATCTAATCCATTGCTATTTTCCCAATCATCTGACATACCATCATTGTCTGTATCTAATGGCGCAATTTTTGCCTGCAGTCCTTCTAATAGGTTTGCAGGGATCCGGGCACCCCATTCTCCAGTGCGTGCTTTAACATCTTGAACAGAAGTTTCGGTAACGACATCTCGAGGAAACGCACCTGAGCTTTTTAGCACGTTGTCATATGCTGTACTATAATTTGTTTCAATTGGGGCAATATAGGTTGAGTAAAATGCAAAATTTGGTCGATTTTGTAATTTAAATGTTCTGCAATCAGGCCCATTAAAATATTCACAAACATATTGAAGCGATGGGTGATCTGATGCTGTTGAAAAAGGATCCAGCACACCTTGTAGGTACACAGGGTCATCTACATAGTTTGATTCAAAGTAGTATCCTAGTTCATTGCCAACGCTTACTGCATCTAAAAAGATTGGTGTCATCGACGAACTTGGGCCACGTTTGAAATAATTATTACTAACTAAAAATGGTCCCCTTGCAGCATTGTGATGTACCCAGTTATCTTTAATGTTGTACATAACGTTGTTAATGGTTTCAGCAGGTCCTACTGAGAGGGCAGGTGCTCTTCTGTTGAAATTTGCAAATAAATTATTTAAGACACTAATACGTCCACCTTCGGGCCCATTTATCATGCCATAGTTATGATTTGCTTCTGGATGTCCAAATAGCGCTGATTGTTCTATGGTGGACCATTGAACAGTGACATCTCTTGCTGAGTAAAGGTCTAGGGTTTCGTCAACTCCAAATGACATGGAAACATGATCCAGGATAATATTTGAGTTTCTTGAAAGTTGAACAGAATCAAATTGTTCGCCTTTTGACTGATTGTTAAACACTGGAGGACGAATCCTAATGTGACGAATGATGATGTTATTTACACCAAAGTCATACGCCCCATACAATCTTCCTTCAATTGTAATACCTGCACCAGGCGCAGTTTGACCCGCAATAGTTACATCGCCATGAGGAATATAAATAATGTCGACTGTAATCACGCCTGATACTTCAAATATAATAATTCTTGGTCCTGTTTGATTAAGGGCATCTTGCAAGCTTCCGGTACCTGCTGCATTGAGATTAGTTACTTTTAAAACTTTACCTCCTCGTCCGCCACTAGCATAAGCTCCAAACCCTCTAGCTCCTGGGAAGGCTGTAATACTACCTAGTGGAATATTTGGTGGAGCTTGATTAGGTGTTTCATTATTCGGCGGGGTTTGATTGGGTGTTTCATTATTCGGTGGGGTTTGATTAGGTACATCATTAGATGGATTATTTGAGTTGGAAGCTACTTGATTATCTGATCCGCCTGAGCCACCGCCACAGCCAACACATAAAATTAGTATGAGATATACAAAATATCTGAATCGTCCAGCATTAATGATGGTCATTGGGTAAACCGGCTCCTGAGGTTTCGTGCCTCAATGTAAAATTTGTGTGAATGAAGAAATCTAGTAAATCTGGATTTATACATACATTAAAAATGTATTATTTTTGGGAAGCTTTAAGAACGCATACTCTTTGAACCAGATAAAGTCAGAATAGAATGTAAGAAGGTTCTGTAAAAACTGCTAATTGGATAAAACGACGTGTTTAAGGGATAAATGGTTAAAATTGATTGTTAAAGTGAGAAACAGTGCGCAGAAAATTTTAGCGAAAATTATAAGGCATACTTAATTAATCACTTAAATCTTAAATAAGAACACCTTGTAATTCATCATAATTTTATGTATTTCTCATATTGATAATTTGCAACTGAGACATTAGGGAAAGCCAAATATTTAGTGAGAATCAGTTCACACTATTTTATATATTGCTGCCGTATGGTGCATAAAATAATAATAAGAACAATTCCTTATACAAATGAAATACAGAACTATCGAGGATTCTGCCAATGTACGATTACGTCGTGAGCGACGTTCTGCGTTGCAGTCTCATGAGTTTCCACTTGAAGATTTGAAAGGAAACCTTGTGAATAAAAATCGTCGCAACTCTCAAGAAAGTCGAATAGTTGGTTTGGAGGTAACGGAAACCAAAATATCTCAGGCTGAGTTTCAAGAATATTTCGACAATCTTCAAGACGCAAAATAAATTATCAGTTGCTCTGGCTTTAAAGAGATCATCAACTTTATATTAGATTAGCTATAAAATAAATTTAGTAGCTCATGTAATATAATTCACTCCACTCCACTCTGTATGTCTATAATTAGTATCTAACGATAGGAGTGGCATTAATGAGTGCAGAGTTCGCATTTTTCTCTAAATATCGCATCTTCTTATTAATACTTTTGCTTGGTGTTAGCGTAAGTGTGTTGGCTGAAAAATCATTGGGGAATAAATTAGTTCACATACCTGGTGGTGAATTTAATATGGGTTGTTCAATAGGTGATAAAAACTGTGGTGATGACGAGGGCCCGTTGGGTGGAATAACAGTTTCGGTCCCGGAATTTCATATTGATCAATATGAAGTCACAGTAGCGGAATACGAAGCTTGTATGGAAGCAGGTAAATGCAAAAGGCCTAAAGATCATCAGCGCAATAAATATTGTAATTTAGGCGATCCTTCTCGAGGTAATCATCCGGTTAATTGCGTAGATTGGGATGAAGCGCTTGCATATTGTGAATGGAAAGGTAAGCGTTTGCCTTATGAGGCTGAATGGGAGAAAGCGGCAAGAGCTGGAACTGCGAGCCCTTATCCATGGGGGCAAGACGTTGACTGTACACATGCGATTGTAGATGACGGCAAAACATTTGGCTCCGTGCCAAATGAACCTGATGGTTGTGGTGAAGATCGCACTTGGAATGTAGGAAGTCGTAATGAAAATAAATTTGATTTGTACGACATGCATGGCAATGCTGGAGAGTGGACAATGAATTGGTATTCGCCAAGTGCAATTAGCAAGATCTACGCAAAAGGTGATCTAAAAGGACCGCAGAAAGGCAAACAACGAGTGGTGCGTGGCGGTTCTTGGGATGAAAATAAAGCAAATTTACGAAGCTCTTTTCGTAATGTAAAGCCTCCAGTAAGTGGTAAAAGTATTTATGGCTCAATTGGGTTTCGTTGCGCCGTTACAAACTGAACTGCTTTATAAAGATTGGTAATGAGAAAGCATTCTCTTTCTCATAGCTACGCTAGGTAATGCACCGACAAGAGCGCCCATATTTTCATCCATGTGATCTATGCGTGAAGTAGCGGGTATAGCAACCGTAACACTGGGATGTGAAAGAATAAACTTCAAAAAGTATTGCGCCCAGTTATGGCAATCAAATTCTTTGCACCAGTTTGGTAATGATACATTCTCAGTAGCATTAAATAAATTTCCGCCTTTAAAGGGTCTATTGATAATCACAGCAATACCTTTGTCTGTAGCAAGAGGTAATAGTTTCTGTTCTGCTTCAGTATCTGAAATGTTGTAAGTGAATTGCACAAAATCCAGCGGTTCTGTCTGCATAATTTTGATTAACTCTTCGTGGCGACGTCCGTGTGATGTAGTGACACTATATATCGAATGCGTTTTGATTCTTTCCAATCACGTAAGGTCATTAAATGCGTTTTCCAATCTAACAAGTTATGAATTTGCATTAGGTCAAAATTATTTAGTCCCCAGAGTTCTATAGATGTTTTCATTTGCTGGGTACCCAGCCATTCGCCTGGCGTCCATACTTTTGTGGCTGAAAAAAGTGTTTTAGGTACTTCTAGATGTTGAAAGCATTTTCCTAGAACAGTCTGAGCAGAGCCGTACATGGGGGATGAATCAATCATACCACCACCATGTGAAAAGAATTTTTGAAGTACTCTTGTACGATGACTTATGTTTGATAGTTTGGGATCGATATCAAATGTTTTCCAAGTACCCATCCCTACGCATGGAATTTGTTTACCGCTTGAAGGAATGGGTCTTTTAATTAGCAAACTTGATGTTGAGTAGCCAAGTGTAGGTACCACAATTATTGCTGTGCTTGTGGCGGTAGATAAAAGAAAATCACGACGGTTCATTACATGATAATCCTCCTAAATGGTTAAATTTACCAAGTATTGGGATCATTGATTCAGTCCATTTCGTGACTGAAAGGCTGTTTGGCAGGTGGCAGCTTAGTTTGTAAGCTTAGGTTTATCGAAAAGAAGATCAAATACTTCTTCTCTTACGTGTGCCTCATCAACTTCAATTCTTGCTACACGACGATCAGGCAACCTGCGTCTATCGTCTCGTACACAGACACCATTACGCGTAATGATAGGAAATTGAGCGGCTTGCATAGAGGTGCGGCGGTCGTTAAGGTTACGCCGTTCTAATGGATTAGCTTGATTCATTTCATTCCCTAAAATAACCATTAACAATGTTATTATTTGATGGGAATACCCTACCTAAAATAGGCCTACAATTATTGTGACCGAGTTCACGTTTTTATTGAATTGCGAATCTAAATTACATGTATTGTTCAATTAAAACAACAGTTTATAAGATATTTTTGAAAACGAAGGTTACTAGATATGCATGATTTATTAATCACTAATGCTAAATTGGTTAACGAAGCTCGCATCAGTGAATGTGACATTTTGATTTCCAATCAACGTATTGAACAAATAGGGGCAGACTTGCAAAAGTTTGAAGCTAAAAGAGTAGTCGATGCAAAGGGAAACTATGTAATTCCGGGAATGATTGATGACCAGGTGCACTTTAGGGAACCTGGGCTGACTCACAAAGGCGATATTGCAACGGAGTCTTTAGCAGCCATTGCAGGAGGCATCACCAGCTTTATGGACATGCCCAATGTTAAGCCGCCAACACTTAGTTTGGAATTGCTAGATAAGAAATATGAAGCAGCACACCAAAGAGCCAGGGCAAATTATGCTTTTTACATGGGTGCCAGTAATGACAATATAGAAGTACTCAAACAAGCTCCAATCGATCGTGCATGCGGCATTAAAGTGTTTATGGGAGCTTCGACAGGCAATATGTTAGTAGACGATGATGATGTACTGGATGCAATTTTTAAATATGCACCTGTACCGATAATAACGCATTGTGAAGACTCGCCTTTAATTAATGAAAATCTTAAAAAATATCAACAACAATATGGTGACGACATACCCATCGAGTTTCATCCACTAATTCGATCTGAAGAAGCTTGTTATCGTTCTAGTTCAAAAGCGGTAAAGCTGGCTAAAAAGCATGGTTCACAACTGCATATTTTGCATTTAACTACTGCGAGAGAACTTGAGTTGTTTACTAAAGGGAATGTGAAAGATAAAAGCATTACAGCAGAAGTTTGTGTGCATCATTTGTTTTTCAGCGAAAAGGATTATGCAGAGAAAGGCTCATTAATTAAATGCAATCCTGCAGTGAAAACAGAACAAGATCACCAAGGGTTATTGAAAGGTGTGCAAGATGATCTAATAGATGTAATTGCTACAGATCATGCGCCGCATACCTGGGAAGAAAAGCAGGGGAATTACATGACAGCACCTGCAGGTTTGCCATTAGTACAGCACGCATTAATAGGGGTGCTGGAGCACATGCATGATGGCGTACTGAGTATTGAAAAGATTGTAGAAAAAACCAGTCATAATGTTGCCATAAGGTTTAATGTGGCAGAGCGTGGGTTTGTGCGCGAAGGATATTTTGCGGACTTAGCCATTATTGATGTGAATAAACCACATACAGTTACGAAAGAAAGTGTACTTTATAAATGCGGATGGTCACCCTTTGAAGGTAAAACATTCCGCTCTAGTATTGCTGCAACGATTCTGAATGGTCAAGTTGTGTATGAAAGTGGCGCGCCTATAGATGAGCCATTTTTTGGAAAGCAACTAACATTTGATCGTTAAATTTATTAAATATTTATATGCCCCGACTTGTTAAGCTTCATTTCCTATTTTTAACAATTGCATTATTTATTGCTTTTATATTAGTCCCGCTAGAACAAATGTATTTCGATCACTATCCAGAAGAAGAAATAAAACAATATTATAGAGATGCTTTTAGTTTCAAATCTGGAGAGTCTTGGAAGATGGTATTCACATGGTTTCTGGGCTTATCGTGTGGAAGACTAATATTAAAAGCGCTAGCGAAACATTAGATATTGATTAGAAATGAATTAAAACAAATCAGCGTCTTATTTGTGTGCATGGGGAATATTTGCCGATCTCCAACTGCGCATGGGGTGTTTCAGAATTTTGTAGATGGAAATGATTTAAATAAGACGGTTGTGGTTGACTCTGCAGGCACCCATGCTTACCACATTGGTAAAAAACCTGATGAGAGAGCGATCTCTACAGCAGCTAAACGTAACTATAATTTATCTAAATTGCGCGCGCGCCAAGTCGTGGATATAGATTTCAAAAAATTTGATTATCTGCTTGCAATGGATAATGAAAATTATTCAAATCTACTGGCTCAGTGTGACATTGAATATCACCATAAAGTTAAACTTTTTTTAGAGTTTGCAACTGTTCATTCTGACATACATGAAGTTCCAGACCCATACTATGGTTGCTTAAATGGATTTGAGACGGTGTTGGATTTGGTTGAGGATGCTTGCAAAGGATTGCTGGAGCATATTAAAAACACCCACTTTCCTAATAGCGAATAATTATTAGGAAAGTGGGTGTTATAAGAAGCTTTGGGGTTTTGCAGCTAACTATGAGTTAGTTTCAGTGTTTGCTGTGTTGTTTGTTGATACGGTTTTAGTTTCAACTGCCTGTGTTTGGTTAGGCGAGCCTGCTGTTTGATCTTGTGCGGTATTACCATGACTTTTCCCATTGCCGCGATTACGATTGCTCGAAGATTTGCGTGAATTATCATTTCTGCGTCTATTATTCGGATGGTTGCGTCTTCGGTTATTTCCACCAGATCGATTATTATTGTTTCTATTATTGCCACGATTACCGTCGCGTGAACGATTATTTTGACGATTCTGGTTGTTACTACGTTTAGGTGGCTCCTCAACCTCATCGCTAGATAACCAAGATAACAGTTTGCTAAAGAAGCCGGGCTTAGATGTAGCTTTTGTTTTCTTTTGCGGCACGGGGGCTGCGGCGTTTATGGTTTTTACTGCAGGTTGTTCCGCTGTAATAGGGGCAGGCTTGTGCAGGTTAGCTTCAGTTTCTTGTTGTGGAATCAGTTCATAGCTCGGTCGGTTGATAACTTCTTTTCCTTCGTCTCTAGTTCTTTCAACATTAAAATGTGGAGTTTCTAAATTAGGATCAGGAATTATAATTATTTGCACATGGTTACGTGCTTCGATATCGCCGATATTAGATCGTTTTTCATTTAATAAGAAACTTGTAACATCTACAGGTAGTTTTGCGGTTATAACGCTAGTTTTATCTTTAAGCGCTTCTTCTTCGATGAGACGCAGCACGCCAAGTGCTAATGACTCAATGCTGCGAATGGTTCCATGCCCGGTACAATGTGGGCATACAATCTGGCTCGATTCTTCAAGTGAAGGCCGTAGTCTTTGTCGTGACATCTCAAGTAAGCCAAAGCGAGATATTCTTCCTATTTGCACGCGTGCACGATCAATTTTTAATGCCTCGCGCAAACGATTTTCTACTTCACGTTGATTTTTATTAGCCATCATGTCAATGAAGTCGATAACAATCAGTCCGCCAAGGTCGCGTATGCGTAATTGACGTGCTATTTCATCTGCAGCTTCCAAGTTTGTGTTGGTAGCCGTCTCTTCAATATCGCTACCTTTAGTAGCTCTCGCAGAGTTGATATCAATTGAGATCATCGCTTCAGTGTGATCAATTACAATGGCGCCACCTGAAGGCAAAGTTACTTCACGGTCGAATGCTGATTCAATTTGAGATTCAATTTGATAGCGATTGAACAGTGGAACGGTATCTTCATAAAGCTTAAGCTTTTGAACATTATGAGGCATGACGGTTTCAACGAACTTTTTAGCGTCGTTGAAGACTTCAAGGTCGTCAATAATAATCTCACCAATATCTTCACGTAAATGATCACGTAAAGCGCGAATAATGACATTGCTTTCTTGGTAGATAAGAAATGGCTTATCCTGAGTGTCTACTGCATTATTGATAGCTTGATGAATTTGTATAAGATAATTCAGATCCCCTTGCAGCTCTTCTGCTGTACGTCCAACCCCTGCAGTACGAACGATTGCACCCATACCTTCGGGTACTTCTACATCGGACAAGGCTTTACGTAGTTCTTCACGATCTTCGCCTTCAATGCGTCGAGATACGCCACCGGCTCTTGGGTTGTTGGGCATTAATACTAAATACCGTCCTGCTAAGCTCATGAAGGTGGTTAGCGCTGCACCTTTGGTGCCACGTTCTTCACGCTCTACCTGAATAACAATTTGTAGCCCTTCACGAATTTGATCTTTAACCGAGAAACGTTCGCCAGAATTTTTGGAATCGCTAAAGTATTCTTTAGAAATATCTTTGAAAGGCAAAAAGCCGTGTCTTGTAGATCCAAAATCTACAAAGGCAGCCTCAAGGCTGGGTTCTACGCGGGTGATAACACCCTTATAGATATTAGCTTTCTTCTGGTTTTGAGAGGGTATTTCGATGTCGAGGTCGTATAGACGTTGTCCATCGACCATGCCTACACGTAGCTCTTCTTGCTGTGTAGCATTGATTAAAATTCTTTTCATGTTTGGTTTTGTCCAAAGTCGTTATCCCTCGGGCTTGTTTTGCTAAACAAAGGTCCGCACGAAATCCCTTCCAATTACTATTATTGGGAAAACCAATAGGCGAGGATGATTCGGCAGCAATGAGCCGAAGGAAATGTAATATTGTGTAGATAAAAATCATTATGTTTTGTTATGAAGCGACTGTGCTATTTAATTTTTCACAGTGCATCTAAACTTACGCTCTACAGATATAATTCTGTAAAGTGTAGAAATTCATTTTTGTGCAAAAGAAAAAATACGAAGTCAAAATTTGATTTGATATGGCTTTTTTGCACAGTGCGCTAAAACTAAGCTATTGCTTATAGTGCACAATGGAGACTATATCAACCTAAGGCATGGGCAGCAAATATATAACTTATCGTTTTTATTGCCTTTTTTGCCAATCAATCAATCAGTCTGTCAAAAGGTCATAAGTACGCCCATGAGCGGTTCCACATGAAAGACAACGCTTCAACACTTACTATCGATGCTGCCAGAGATGGACAACGGATCGATAATTTCTTGTTTACCCGCTTAAAAGGTGTCCCAAAAGGACTTATTTATCGTTTATTGAGAACCGGAAAGATCCGTGTGAATGGTAAGAGAATTAAGCAAACTTACCGTCTGCAGGAAGATGATGAGGTAAAAATCCCCAATATTTCAATTTCAGAATCAACGCCTCACAACATCAATGAGGCCATTAAAAATCAAATAGAAGCCTCTACGATATATGAAGATGACGATATTCTAGCGATCAATAAACCAGCAGGTCTAGCGGTACATCCTGGTTCGATGGTTTCATATGGTGTTATAGAAGTGTTACGTGCCATAAGACCCGATGCGCCTTATTTAGAATTAGTGCATCGAATCGATCGAGAAACGAGTGGTTGTCTACTCATTGCAAAGAATAAGCACAGCCTAAATGCATTGCATGATTTGCTGCGTCGAGAGGACGATAAAAGTGAAGTGGAAAAGATCTACATACTATTAGTTAAAGGTCGATGGGATTTGGGCGAGAAAGTGATCGATACACCATTACAATCTAAAGGACAAAATTCAGATGTAGATGATCAAAAGAATGCATGGAAAGACGCATATACAATTTTTAGACCCATCGAATATTTCAAAAACTTTACGTTATTGAATGCAGAAATTAAAACAGGTCGCACGCATCAAATTCGTCTCCATGCTGCACAAGCTGGATTTCCCATAATAGGCGATTCAAAGCATGGTGATTTTGCTCTTAATAAAGAATATAGAAAAAAGGGATTCAAGCGCATGTTTTTGCACGCAGCAGAAATTTCATTTCAACTCCCTAATCACAAGCAAAGGGTTACCATTGCCGCGCCAATGGGGGCTGAACTAATGACGTTTATGAAAGGTCTAGATTCGTGAAAAGAATGATTTTCTTAATTGAATAGTTTGATTTCCATCTAGCGATGGGGTTTACTGATTTTGTAACAGGGTAACTTTATTAGAACTTATTTATACGGGTGACGAGTCCATATGGAACCAAAAATTAATTTAGACAAAATATCAAATGATGATCGTTCTTCATCTGGTTGGGAGCGAGAGGCAATTGTTAATCTTGCTCAATCAGGTCTAAAAGAGCAACGTCGTGCACGTAAATGGGGAATATTTTTTAAGCTCTTAGGCTTTGCTTATGTGTCCATATTTCTCGTTACTTTAATGGCACCATATTTTTCAAATTTTTCCGCTAAGACGCAACACACAGCTCTTGTAGAACTTGCTGGTGTCATAGCAGATGGTGAAGAAGCAAGTGCAGATAATATAGTGTCAGGCTTACGTGCTGCATTTGAAAATAACAATTCGGCAGCAGTCATACTCAGAATTAATAGTCCAGGCGGAAGCCCTGTGCAAGCTAGTTACATTAATCGTGAAATTACCCGCCTGCGTGAAATGCATCCTGAAAAACCTATTTACGCAGTAGTCACGGATATCTGTGCATCGGGCGGAGTGTTCGCAGCCGTAGCAACGGATAAAATTTATGCAGACAAGGCGAGTATTGTAGGTTCGATTGGTGTACGCATGGACGGCTTTGGATTTGTTGATGCGATGGAAAAATTAGGGGTTGAAAGAAGATTGATGACTGCAGGCGAGCACAAAGGGTTATTAGATCCGTTTCAACCTGAAAATGAATTTGAAAAACAACACATTCAATCTTTGTTAGATGAAATTCATCAGCAATTTATTGATGTGGTGGTAGAAGGTCGAGGAGATAAACTGGCCAAAGATAAAAATATGTTTAGCGGTTTATTTTGGACTGGTGAACAGGCATTAGAGCTTGGATTGGTAGATGGCTTTGGAAGTGCAAGTTATGTTGCGCGAGAAGTAGTGGGGGTTGAAGATATTCAGGACTACACATTTCGTGAAGATATTTTCCAGCGTTTTGCAAAACGTTTAGGCACTGCAATGGTAGAGCCGGTAATTAAAGCATTGACATATCCGGTATTACACTAAAAGCAGCAATTATTTTATTTTGGCAAGAAGTGATCACATGGAGGTGCGAATATCAGTGCAACATGGATGTTGTATCAGATGAAATATTTTTTAACTTGAATGCCCGTTTTCGGCCATAAGCAGACATAAAAAAGCCCCACACTAAGGTGAGGCTTTGGCAATTGCTAAATTAAATTAAAAGTTATTTATTTGTTTTTACGCCGTGTCCAACCTAAACCTAGTAAAGCAAGCACCATTAAGGCCATGGTGGAAGGTTCAGGCACAGGTGTAGCGGAGTAAAACTGGAAGAATTCGTTGGAATTAGATGCCCCGTCATTTTCACGGACCAACACTTTATCGAATGAGGTATCACTAATGAAGCCTATGAACTGCGCTGTATTAAACATGGAGGTTGTAAATGAGGCCATACCAACATCCATCCCACTATTAAGGAAGGTTAATGCGAAATTACTAGCTATAGAATCATCTGCATACGTAAAAGCAAAGGCAGATTGTAATCCAGAGAAAAGCACATCAAAGTTTTCATCACCATTCAATACATACTCAAGACCAGTCAAACTAGCGCTAAAATCGGTGTAAAAATGGGTGCCTGTTCCTGGGGCGCCAACACCATTGGCGTTGTCAAGGGTAATGTTCCCACTAGTGCTAACAATATTACTGTTTGTGGCTGATGCTAATGGTAGATTATTAAATGTTTCTGCCACCAAATTAAAATCAGCTTGATTGGTAGATGTAATTACGATTGCATTAGCATTCCCGCAGATGAGTGTAATTAGAGTAATGAAAAGATATTTCATGATCCTCGCCTCCTTGAGACATAATGTACTGAACTAGTGTGAGTTTTTATTTTTACTTGACACCTGGAAGCATAGCAGTTAGCTAAGAAGCAATAACCTTACTTTAAAAATTCTTTTCAGTTTTGAAGACAATTGTGTGATGAGCATCACATTTTAAATAGAGTAATTATCTAAAACATAACCTTTTTAATAAAAGGTTAGTTGAGTGATGTGAGTACGAATATCCGCATTGTGACGACAGAAAATTGCTCCTCGTCAACTGTTCATGCAGTCGTGAAATTACTGCACTTCCACCACGATCCATGGTGGTCGTAATCGGACATTATACACTTGCTAATTTTGATGTAATCGGATCAAATCCTTCAGCTTGCAACATCGAAGTTAGTTTAATTAACGGCAAACCAATTAAAGTGTTGTAGTCATCGCCTTGCATTTTTTCAAATAAAGTAATCCCAAAGCCTTCAACTTTAAAACTTCCTGCGCAGTCGTAAGGTTGGTCTTTGTCTAGATATGCAATGATTTGTTTCTCACTAAGTGTGCGAAAAGTTACTTGAAAGGTTTCGCAGCTAACGTGTTGTGAATTTGTTTTGCTGTTGATTACGCATAAGCCGGTATAAAACGTTATGGTTTTTCCGCTTGATGCTTTGAGTTGTGTAATAGCATTTACGTGGCTGCCTGGTTTACTAATTATTTTACCTTTTAGTACTGCGCATTGGTCAGAACCAATGACTAATGCATTGTTTTGATGCTGCTTGATGATTAGGGCCACGGCTTTTGCTTTTTCTAGTGCCAGACGTGACACGTAATTTTCTGCTGATTCCTTAACTTTAACCGATTCATCTATATCCGGAGTCACACAAGTCAGGCTTGGAATGAGCGGGGTTAAGAGTTGTTTGCGGTAGGTGGAGCTGGAAGCTAAGACGATATTCATGATGATGTGGATTAATTATACCTAGTGAACTTGGTTAATTTCCTAATTGATTGTTTTGGTAATCACTCATAAAGCGATAATGAAGCGGTTTGGCTTATTTCGTATACTTCAATTTATGCCAGAATCTAATCCAGAATCTAAGCCAAAATCCATGATAGAGCCACAGCAAAAACCACTTCCCATTCGTTTTGATCCCGTAAGTTTCGCAGACCATGAACGAAAGTTAGAAGGCCTGATCGCAGCTAAAGCGATGCTGAGGTTAAGAGAAAATGTGCTCTCGTCCGATGATATGGTGGAAGCCAAGCTAGTTTTTTCTAGAGGATATTATGGATACCCTTTGGTGACAGGGCAGGTAAAAGCTTGTGTGGCCATGAAATGTGAGAGATGTCTGGATGAGGTGCGTATAGCGCTAAACACTGATATCAGTGTCTTGGTGAAGCCTGAAGGAGAGGTTGTTCCCCTAAAAGAGGGTGTAAAGGAAGCTGATTTGCCTGATATTCATGAATACGACGGACAAAGCTTGGTGCTATCAGACTTGGTGGAAGAGGAGTTATTACTGAATTTGCCCCTTGTCCCTAAACATCAGGATATTTCATTATGTAACCAAGATATGGTAGCTTGGCTCGCTGCAAATGAGGCGCCTAGTGAGGACACTAATGATGATCCAGAGGCCTCCACTAAAAGACAGAGTCCATTTGCTATACTTACAAAGCGCTGATTAGTTTGGAGAAGGACAATGGCAGTACAAAAGAGTAGGAAGACACCATCGAAGCGTGGAATGCGTAGAGCTCATGACAGTTTGAATTCTGCAGCATTATCTATTGATGGAACCACCGGTGAAACACATTTGCGTCATCACGTAACTCCAGATGGCTATTACCGTGGCAGGCAAGTGGTTGTGACTGCTGAAGAATTTGAAGACGACGAAGAGTAGACTGTATTCTCTTTAGGATGACGCTGAGCCGTCATAAAATTTGCCACTTCACATTGGTACAGAATTAGTGGTTCTGTACATTAACTGCAAAAATACAATTTCTTAACTGAGAACATCAGTGACAAATATAACCGTTTCACTTGATGCAATGGGTGGTGATTTTGGTGTAACGGTTGTTGCAAAAGCCGCTGTAGATTATTTAGCGGAACATCAAAATATTTTCCTTATCCTAGTGGGTGATCAACAAGCGATCATCGCCGAGCTTGATAAGCTCAATATCCAACCCTATGAACGCCTTAATATTCATCATGCTAGCCAACAAGTTGAGATGGATGAGCCGCCATCACAGGCGTTACGAAATAAAAAAGACTCTTCCATGCGCGTGGCGATTAATCTTGTTAAAGAAGGTATTGCTGATGCAGCCGTCAGTGCTGGCAATACGGGTGCGCTCATGGCTACTGCACGATTTGTATTAAAAACCTTGCCTGGAATCGATCGACCAGCAATCAACAGTGTGATGCCCTCCATGTTGGGTAAAACTTATATGCTAGATCTTGGAGCGAATGTAGGCTGTAGCAGCCAACACTTATTGCAATTTGCGGTGATGGGTTCGGTGCTAGCCAATGCAGCGGATGAAATTAAACACCCAAAAGTGGGTCTGTTAAATGTAGGTGAGGAAGAAATTAAAGGCAACGAACAGGTTAAAGAGGCGCACGAAGTGTTAAAACAAAGTGGTCTGAATTATATAGGTTATGTAGAAGGTGATGATATTTACTGCGGGGATGTTGACGTGGTCGTATGTGATGGTTTTGTAGGTAATGTTTCGCTTAAAACCAGCGAAGGAGTTGCTAAAATTGTCGCTTATTACGCTAAAGAAGAATTTACACGTAATCTTTTTACCAAACTTTGTGGTCTTTTAGCTATGCCAGTGCTAAAAGCATTTAAAAAACGTATTGATCCAAGACGATATAATGGTGCCAGTTTGCTAGGCTTACGAGGTGTGGTGGTTAAAAGTCATGGTGGAGCCGATGCATATTCATTTCAACATGCAATTCGGATCGCACATATAGAAGCTAGCCAGCAAGTACCTAAGAAAATTGCATCACGTATCGAAAAATATTTAACACAAGACAACACAGCATAACTCAAGACATAAACGATAATGACCTATTCGAAAATAATTGGCACAGGAAGTTACCTTCCAGAGAAAGTGCTTACTAATAAAGATTTGGAAAAAATTGTTGACACTTCTGATGAGTGGATTCAAGGCCGAACAGGAATAAAGCAACGTCATATTGCTGCAGACGGAGAAACCACATGTGATTTAGCCGTTAGCGCCTCTAGACGTGCTCTAGAGATGGCGGGTAAAACTAATGCAGATATTGATTTAATCATTATGGCAACGACCACTGCTGATAAGATTTTTCCGAGTACGGCATGTCTGTTGCAAAAGAGATTGGACATTCACGGATGCGCAGCCTTTGATGTGCAAGCGGTTTGCACGGGGTTTGTCTATGCGTTAGCTATTGCTGATAAGTTTATAAAGACTGGCAGTGCAAAATGTGCGTTAGTAATTGGTTCTGAAACTCTGTCACGAATTTTGGACTGGAACGACCGAGGAACTTGTGTGTTATTTGGGGATGGTGCAGGTGCCGTCGTACTTGAAGCATCAGATGAGCCTGGTATTTTGTCTACACACTTACATGCCGATGGAAGTTACGAACACCTGCTACATGTCCCGCATGGTATTTCACAAGGGTATGAACAATTGAAAGCTGGCGAAGCCTATGTGTATATGGAAGGCAATGCAGTGTTTAAAATGGCAGTCAATACACTTGGTAGGATAGTTGATGAAACATTAGCGGCAAACAATATACAGAAAAGTGACATCGATTGGTTAGTGCCACATCAAGCTAATAATCGAATTATTGAGGCGACAGCGCGTAAATTAAAAATGCCTATGGAGCAGGTCGTAGTAACTGTTTCAGAGCATGGCAATACTTCAGCTGCATCGATTCCACTAGCGCTGGATTGTGCTGTACGTGACGGTAGAATTAAAAAAGATGAGACCATAATGCTTGAAGCATTTGGTGGCGGCTTTACCTGGGGTTCAGCACTATTAAAATTTTAGTTGCCATATAGTTTGGCGACCATGTCTAAATCTATATACCAAGTCAACTGTAAAAGGTGCCCGCGGCTCGCTGACTTTCTAAAGTCATCCAAACAAAAATATCCTGATTATTTTTGCAAACCAGTGCCAGCATTTGGTGATCCAAAAGCAAAATTTCTAATTGTTGGTTTGGCGCCCGGTATGCATGGTGCAAATGCAACTGGCAGACCCTTTACAGGTGATTTTGCAGGGATTCTCTTATACGAAACATTGCATAAGTTCGGTTTTGCAAGTAAAGCTAAATCAGTAAGTGTGGACGACAATTTAAAACTTAAAAACTGTAGAATTACCAATGCCGTTAAATGCGTGCCGCCTGCAAACAAGCCCACCACTGAAGAAATCAAAATCTGCAATACTTATCTAAAAAATGAACTTCAAGCGTTACAACCTGGTAATGTCATTCTAGCATTGGGCAAAATCGCACATGACTCAGTTGTTCGTTCGTTTGACCTGAAGCTCAGCCAGCATCCATTCGGTCATGAGAACGTTCATAATATTGGTAATAGCTTAACTTTAATAGATTCATATCACTGTAGCCGCTATAACACTCAAACTAAACGTCTCACACAAAAGCAATTTGAACACGTGTTTAAAAAAGTTTCAGCTACTTTGAATAAGAGTTAGCCTGAATATTTTGAGAAGTGTATAAGAATGGTCGAGCTGAATAAAAATCTGAAGTTTGATCCCAAACAGTTCATTAAGACTCTCCCGCAAGATCCAGGTGTGTATCGCATGCTGGATGAAAATGAAAAGTTTCTCTATGTGGGCAAAGCAAAGAATTTAAAGAAGCGCGTCAGCACTTACTTTTCAAAGACTCAAGCAAGCGCACGAATCGCTAAAATGCTTACACAAACTTGCGATATGGAAATTGCAGTTACGAATACAGAAGCGGAAGCACTACTGCTTGAAAATAACCTAATTAAAGAACATAGGCCTCGTTATAATATTTTATTGCGGGATGATAAAAGTTATCCCTATATTTATATTTCTTCGAAGCATAAATTTCCACAAATTACTTTTTATCGAGGACGACCTAAAAAAACAGGACGATACTTTGGGCCTTATGCAAGTGTGAGTGCTGCACGTTATGCGTTAAATCTATTACAGAAAGTGTTCAAAGTACGCCAATGTGACGATTACTTTTTTAATCATCGAAGCCGTCCTTGTTTGCAATATCAAATTGAACGTTGCAGCGCTCCATGTGTAGGGTATATAGAGGAAACTAGTTACAAGAATGACATTGATGCAGCGAGTGAATTTCTAGATGGTAATAGCGACCAACTCATCGAACAATTTGTGCAGAAAATGGACGCTGCATCAGTTGACTTAGATTATGAAAAAGCTGCTGGATACCGAGATAAAATTGGAATGTTGCGTGAAGTATCCGAACAACAATATGTCAGTAGCGAAGATGGCAATGTAGATATTGTTGCCGTATCAAATGAAGGTGATGTTGCCTGTGTTCAGGTTTTCAATATTCGCTCAGGCATGAATCTAGGTAATAAAAGTTATTTCCCTAAATTACCAGAGGCAGAAATGCCTGAAAAAGTACTTGCAGCATTTCTAGGTCAATATTATTTAACGCATATTATACCAGAAGAAATAATTACCAGTCATCAACCCGATGATGTTGATGTGCTTAAGTTGATGCTAGGCAATAAGCTGGGGGAAAAAATCGACATCATTCATGCGCCACGTAGTAAGCGTGCTCGTTGGTTGGAAATTGCTAATAAAAATGTGGTTGCAGCATTGAAGAGTAAGCTTGCGACTAAAGCCGGTTTGGCGCAGCGCTTTGAAGCTTTGCAGGAAGAATTGCATCTAGAGTATATGCCTACTCGCATGGAATGTTTTGATGTAAGCCATACTCAAGGAGAAGCCACGGTAGCCTCATGTGTTGTATTTGAGCAAGAGGGTGCAGTTAAATCAGATTATCGCAGATTTAATATCGAGGGTATTGAGCCGGGGGATGATTACGCAGCAATGCATCAAGCCCTAACCAGGCGATACACAAGGTTGAAAAAAGGAGAAGGAAAGCTGCCTGATATCCTTTTCATTGATGGTGGCAAAGGGCAAGTCAGCAAAGCGGTAGAGGCATTACAGGAACTGCAGGTTGAAGGAGTAAAGATTATTGGTGTAGCAAAAGGAGTTGAGAGGCGAGCAGGTGAAGAAACCTTAATACCTGCGGATGGAAGTCCTGAAATTCACCTTAGTGCTCATTCATTAGCCTTGCATCTTATTCAACAAATTAGGGATGAAGCGCATCGATTTGCGATCACTAGCCATCGCAAGCGCCGCAATAAGAAACGGATGCATTCGCCATTAGAAAACATTGAAGGTTTAGGTCCAAAAAGACGACAGAACTTGTTGAAGTATTTTGGCGGGATTCGGGGAGTGTCTAAAGCAGGTGAGGAAGAGCTTGCTAAAGTACCAGGGATTAGCAAGAATCTAGCAAAAGCTATTTATCAAGAAATGCACTCAACAGGAAGTTAAATTAAAGTGACATATAGTATACCTAACCTCCTGACATTCCTTAGAATATTAATAATTCCTCTACTCGTTTTTGTGTATTACTTTCCACCAAATGTAATAGGGATGCGCCTCGCAGCCCTATTGTTTGCAATCGCTGCACTGACGGATTGGTTGGACGGTTATTTAGCTCGCAAGCTGAACCAAACTTCAAAATTGGGAGCCTTTTTAGACCCCATCGCGGATAAATTAATCGTTGTTACTGTATTAGTGATGATTGCAGATGAATTTGGAAAATTATCGATACTCATTCCAGCACTTATCATAATTGGTAGAGAGATAGCCGTTTCAGGGCTACGAGAATGGATGTCTGAATTGGGCTATCGAGGGTCGGTTTCGGTATCAATGTTGGGCAAGATTAAGACCACAGCGCAAATGATGGCCTTATTATTGTTGCTTTATCGTTATGATATTTTTGGTATACCTATATTTGATATTGGTGTATGGCTGTTATATCTTGCTGCGGCTCTAACGCTTTGGTCTATGTTGGTATATTTCAGAAGAGCCATTAAAGCTTTTGGTTAGTTACCTTGTCTTTAGTAATTAAGGATTATTGACTCAAGGTAAGGGTCCAATAGAATAGGGCGCATTCAGCGGGAATAGCTCAGTGGTAGAGCACAACCTTGCCAAGGTTGGGGTCGCGAGTTCGAATCTCGTTTCCCGCTCCAATTTTTTACGTAGCAGCAGTAGAAGTCATATGATCACCTACGTATTCTTCAACTTTTTTCCAAATAAGTAGTTGATTTCCAGTTAAGCAAGTTTCAAGACTTTGTAAAATACCCGAATAGCATTTGTATATTTGCTTAGCTATGAGCGAACCCTCGGGAGTAATTAGTAATTGAATTACTCGACGGTCATCTATGTCGTGTTTACGTTCAATTAAACCTCGCGTCTCTAAACTATCAAGGTGGCGAGAAATTGTGGTGGGGTCTGCATCAATGGTTTTAGCAACTTTGGTGGGAGTAACAGCATGGTTTAAATAAAGTATTTTTAATACTAACCATTGGTTCATGGTTAGATTGGCTGCACTCAAAGGTTTTTTCAATTGCTGCTTGGCTTTGTTTACGATACTCAGGCCAAGTAATACGGTAGTCGCATTAAAATCAAGACAAGAAGACGGATCTTTCGTGTCATTTTCATTTGTTGTTGATGTGGTTTGCATGTTGGGTTCCTTGGTTTATTTCCTAACTGCGAATGATCAGTTTTAGCCAGTGCAATCCCTTATTGAATGGATTGCTTGGAGTACCAAATTCGTCCTATAGAGTAAGTAATCAATCTGTAACGATTATCTAGACCTTTCTATTTGGCCTGTAATTACAGGCCAGCATCACAAAAACAAGAATAAACGCACGGATTAGGTTGGAAAAATCAATATTCGACTAAATGTTGTCGATAGCAGGCCGATAATCTTCATTGGCAATCATTGCAATATGGGAATATTAATGAAAGTGTCATACTGTATTTAACATGTTAAATGTCCATACAATAGTTATATATAAGTGTTTGAATTTAGCTAATTCGGTGGATTGGCTTTTGGTCTAAAGTTTCAACTATGGCAACTTTGATCAAACCAAATGAAGCTGAAGTGAAAGCCCAACTTGATTGTATATTGCAAGGGGAGGAGTTCGCGCGCTCACCTAAAATAACTCATTTCTTGAAGCATGTAGTAACGGAAACTCTTGAAGGAAAAAAGCAATATATAAAGGCGCATACTATCGCTATTAATGTTTTTCAAAAAGACAAAAACTTCGACCCACAAACAGACCCATTAGTGCGTGTAAATGCGGTTCGGTTACGCCGAATGCTGCGTCATTATTATTCTTTCGAAGGGAAAAATGATGAAGTTGTAATTGATGTAGTCAAAGGGAGTTACGTCCCACGATTTTATTTCCAAAATGAAAGCCATGCTGCATCAGAAGAAATTACGGACTTAGTTAAAGGACATTCGTTTCCTACGATAGCAGTACTTAGTTTTAGAAACTTAAGTGAAAAACTATCTGATTCTAATTTTGCAGATGGTGTTACTCATGAAATAGTTAGTCAATTAACAAAATTTAAGGAATTGGTCGTTATAGCAAGAAGTGCGATCAATTTATCTGAAGATAGACAAGCAAACACGCAGCAATTAAAAAAAATAATTGATGCTCGTTATGTCTTGAGTGGAAGCGTACGTATCGATGAGGACAATTTGCGTATTAACGTTGAGCTTGACGATCGAGTATCTCACTCCAATGTTTGGACACATTCTTACAATGAAAAATTAAGTGTAAAAGGTATGTTAGAAATACAAGATGAAATTGCTATGCATGTAGCAACTACAATCGCTCAACCCTATGGCGTAATTATACGCAAAGAACTTGCCCATCTAAATCGAGGTTTAACAGATAACTTTACTGCGTATGAGTTATTTTTAAGTTATTTCCAGTTTATAAGTACATTTTCACCTATAGATCATTTTCGTGCACGAGAAGCCTTGGAAGAATCAGTTCGAATGGATCCTCAGTTTTCTGATGCATGGGCTGCGCTTGCCATTATTTATGCCCAAGAATATCAACTTTCAATGAATCAGATTGAAAGAGATGTTGATGTTCGAGAGCTTGCCAATCAGACTGCGAGACGTGCATTAAAAATTGACCCGAATAACTCACGATCAAGGTTTGCAATTGCTATTGCTAAATTGATAAATGGTGAAATAGAAGGAAGCAAAGAAGACATAGCACAGGCATTGGGATTAAACCCAAACAATTCATTAATTTTGGCTCAGTCGGGGCTATTTCTTGCTTTATCTGGAAGATGGGAGAAGGGGATAGAAATGCTTGAGCATGCAAAGGTAATGAATCCTGCACATCCCGATTTCTATTATTTTCCTATTGCGTTCAATTTTTATCGGCAAGGCCTATTCAATGAGGCATTAAGAGAAATGAATAATATTCATATGCCTGAATATTTTTGGACGCACTTTCTGTTAACTGCAATCTATAGTGCACTTGGAGAAACTAAACTTGCTGAAAAATCTGCTCACCAACTTCAAAGGTTATATCCTGATATTGAAGAAAAAGCTCGATTTGAGCTTAAGAAGTGGAATATGCAATCTGAGTTTATAGAAAAATTGTTAAATGACTTGACTCAAGCAGGGTTAAAAATAGCCTGGTGATATAACTCATAATCCTATACCACAGGGTACTTTTCTGTCTGAGTGCAGATTGATAGTATGCGGGTTAAAATTAGGTAACACTTTAAATGCAGGCCTCGGTTATTGCCGGGGGTTTTTATTGCGTGAGTCTCGAATACACTCTTGATTAAGTTTCATGGCTAGGTGGTAGAGTGGTTATACAGCGGTTTGCAAAACCGTAGACACCGGTTCGATTCCGGTCCTAGCCTCCATTATGTAGTAAAGACCACTCTGTTATGCCCGGGTGGCGAAATTGGTAGACGCAAGGGACTTAAAATCCCTCGGTAGAAATACTGTGCCGGTTCGACTCCGGCCCCGGGCACCATTTATAAATTGGCTAATATCCAATCAACAGGATATGCATCGTAAAATCAAAGTCTTGGTCCTGCGCGAGTAACTGCAATCTATTATCGATGCAGTAATATTCGATTTTTTTAATCCCAATACCGTTATTTAAATAAGACAAATGAGTAATTTCACGTTCAATTCGGTTCCAGAAGTATTGAAGGACCTTAAATTAGGCAAGCTAGTTGTTGTCGTGGATGATGAATCACGAGAGAACGAGGGCGATTTGATTGGCGCCGCGGATAAATGTACGCCCGAGATGGTAAATTTCATGGCTCGATATGGTCGTGGTCTAATCTGTACAGCCATTACTGAAGAGCGTTCTAGAAAGTTAGACTTAGATTTGATGGTTGAAACGGATGATAACAATGCCTTGCACCAGACGCCGTTTACCGTTTCTGTGGATTATGTGCACGGTACTACAACAGGAATATCTGCTACTGACCGATATAAAACAATTAAAGCGCTAGCGGATCCTGCCATCGCTGCAAGTGACTTGGCTCGCCCAGGACATATTTTCCCATTACGAGCGACACGAGGTGGTGTGTTTAGGCGTGATGGTCATACTGAAGCAACTGTAGATCTGATGGAGTTAGCGGAATTGAGCCCTGTGGGCGTGTTGTGTGAAATCATGAAAGAAGATGGTGACATGGCGCGATTACCAGATTTGAAGGTATTTGCTAAACAACACGATTTAAAAATTCTCACCATTAAGGAACTCATTAAGTATCGCTTACGTTATGAATCCCGTGTAGAGCACGAGGTTACGGTTGAGTTACCTACATGCTGGGGTGAATTTAAAATTTCAGCATTCAAAGACATTTACACGGATCGTGAACATTTAGCCTTAGTGCATGGATCATGGAAGCCTGATGATGATGTTTTAGTGCGTATCCATTCAGAATGTCTTACTGGAGATGTATTTGGGTCTATGCGTTGCGATTGTGGTGAGCAAGTACGTATGGCGATGGATATGGTGCAGCAAAATCAACAAGGCATCATTATCTATATGCGTGACGAAGGTCGAGGGATTGGTTTAGTGAATAAGCTTAAGGCGTATGCCTTGCAAGAGCAGGGCTTTGACACAGTGGATGCAAATCTTGAATTAGGCTTTGAGGCAGATCAGCGTGATTATTCGGTTGCCGCCCATATGTTGCGCGCATTGGAAGTGAAAAATGTTCAGTTGATTACGAATAATCCTGACAAATGTGAATGGATGCAAGCTTACAATATTAATCTTGTAAATCGAATCCCGATGATTGCTCCAACTGATAGCGAATATCGTCGTAAATATATGCAAGCTAAACGCGATAAAATGGGACACGTAATTGAATTAAAAAATATAGTGCCGCATTGGAAGTGAACTTTAGAAAGTAACCTTCCATATCAATATATAAACATCTTTAATCTTAATATTTCATATGAATCTACTAGGCTTATCCGGTAGCCCAGCAAAAAATGCTGCGTCACGAACATTAAACGCAGTGAAGCAAGTGGTTGATTACGCTCATGCTCAAGATAATTCTATTAGTATGGAAACCATCAATTTTCGTGACCTAAATATTGAGCTTTGTGATGGACGGGATCCCGCTTTGTATGAGGGCGATACCAAAACATTAATTGAAAAGATTGTGGATGCTGATGCATTGATTTTAGGGACGCCGGTTTATAGAGGGTCGTACACGGGTATTCTGAAAAACGTATTTGATGTAATTCCTAATGATGCCCTGGTGGGTAAACCCGTGGGAATTGTGGTTACAGGTTCTACACAACATCATTACTTAACGATTGAGCATGAGATTAAACCTTTGTTAGGTTTTTTCCATGCGCATGCACTACCTGGCGGGGTGTATCTAACACCTGAACACTATAATAATAGCGTGTTAGTAGATGAGGGCGCACTAGAGCGGTTACAACAGCTTGCAACAGCGATAGTGCACTTTGTAAAGCATGTTCCCAATGATCGTAATTTATTAGCAGGAGCGTCAGGCCCGGAAATACCTTGGGAATCTCGATTAAAAGGTGCGAATAAGCTTTAAATTTTCATCTTCAGCATACAAAAGGCTATTCTCAGGGTATGTTAATAGACTTCTATGACCTCAAGATTAGAATATCATTTAAATTCAATAAGATAACTAATATTTATATACATCAAATATAATTAATCTATGTATCTATTTGATTTATAATATATTATTATTCTCTAGATATAAAAACATATATACATCAATACATTTAACCTCATATTTAATGTACCTCTTTTGGTTAAGCTGTGGTAATTTAGCGGCTGGTGGTTCACAAATCTCATTACGTTGAGAGGCGATAATCGAGAATACAGAAGGAGCAATAACTATAAAAATATCTTCTGAAACCATCAATAAGCCTTGCGTAAATACATTTAGCAGCCCTTTCTCCTCTAGTTGGGTCATCAATTAAAACGTATAAACGCTAAAGTTGGATCGCAATGAAAGGCATCTATCAACCCGCCCATCGTGGCGGGTTTTGTTTTTACTGGGTACACTATTTGTGTATTAATTACTTAACCTCCTCGAATGAAATTTAAGCACATTCAAAAGCATGTAATGCCATACGTTATGATGGTTACGTTCTTGCTGATGGCAACTGTTAATTCAATTTATGGAGCAGATATGGCTGGGCGTTATTTGATCTCCGGTGCAGGTAAGGATTCTTGCCGCAGTTTTGTAGATGCCGATACGGTTGGGAAATCGTATTATCGTGCATGGCTTTCTGGTTATATTAGTTCTCATAACTTTAATTCGAAAGACACCTATAGCATTGTGAATAAAACAGAAGTTAGTGAATTAGAAGCTTGGTTGCGTGGCTACTGTTTCTCTAACATGACGCATACTTATGATCAGGCTGTTAAAGGTTTGATGAGAAAATTAGAATATTTTAAGAAAAAAAACTATTACGACAAATAACTAAATATAATTAATAATGGAAAATCAAGATCTTAAGCGCGCAGGATTAAAGGTTACTCTGCCTAGGATGAAGATATTAGAAATTCTCGAGAGTTCTAATAAAAAACATATGAGCGCAGAAGATATTTACAAAGTGTTGTTAGATACTGGTGATGAAATTGGTTTGGCGACTATTTATCGAGTGCTCACACAATTCGAAGGGGCGGGCTTAGTAATACGTCATCACTTTGAAACCGGGCAGGCTGTATTTGAACTCGAAAGCGGCAAACACCATGATCATCTAATTTGCGTAAAATGTGGGAAGATCGTCGAATTTTTGGATGAGTCAATCGAAGCAAAACAAAAAGAAATTGCACAGAAAAATGGTTTTCGCATATCAGATCATTCGCTGATAATTTATGGCATTTGTGACGAAAGCAATTGCCAGCAGCAATAAACATACCGTTATTTAATAATTACATATGTCGAATCATAATTTTCCGCCTGGTCCGGAAGGGCAAGGTAAATTAGGCTGTTTGCCTGAAATGCGTGCAAACCCAATGGAATTCCTTGAGCAGGTAGCACTTAAATATGGAGGTATTGCGCGAGTCAATATGGGTGCATATTACTCTTATCTAGTTTCTGAACCCAAATTAATAAAAGAAGTGCTAGTCGACAATTACGACAAGTACAAGAAGAACACTCGCTATAAACAAGTTCGCATGGTGATAGGTGAGGGTATGTTATTAAGTGAGGGAGATGTATGGAAGAATCAACGTTCACATGCACAGCCTAAATTCACCGCTAAATCGCTCGACAAGCAAGTAGATTGGATCACCGCTTTAGCAGCAGATTTTCTTGATACTTGGGATTCTAATGCAAAAGAAAACAAACCTGTTGAGCTTGAATATCAGTTTAATTTACTGACTCAGCTGTTAGCTGGTGTTTGGGTGATGGGAGAGGGTTTTAAGCCACGTGCTCAGACAGTGTTTAGCATATATAACCAAATACGTATGAATTGGCCGGAAATGACAGATCTAAGGTCAACATTGTTGCAGCCAAAAAATCTAAAAAAAGAGATTAACTTTAGAAAAGCCTTAGCTAACCTAAATAAATGTGTGTATAGCTTATTGGATGATTACTCAAATACTTATGAAAATGATATTGGATTTTTAAAACACTTGTTGCCTGAAGGTGTAAACGATAAATCAGCAATTAAGAAATATATAAAAAATAACAGGCGCAGTTTGCGCGATCAGTTGCTAACTTTATTTGTTACTGCATTCGAAACTACAGCAACTTCTCTTTGTTGGAGTTTGTATGTAATCGACAAATATTCTGAAGTGAAACAAAGTATTCATGACGAGGTGAATCAAGTTATTGGGTTACAGGCGCCAACAGCAGAGTTACTTAATAAGCTTGATTATACCGAGAAGGTAATTAAAGAGTCGTTGCGTTTATATTCTTCTGTGCATTCATTTTCGCGTGTGGCCTTGCTCGACCATGAAATTGGTGGTTATCAAGTGCCTAAAGAGATGACAGTAATTATTTCATCCTATGTTACTCATCGGTTACCTGAATATTGGGATGATCCACATACGTTTGATCCAAGTCGATTCGATAAGCAACGCACGGTGGGTCGATCTCGTTTTGCATATATTCCCTTCGCTGCTGGACACCGTAATTGCATAGGGTCGTACATGGCATTGATGCAAAGTAAACTAGTAGTTGCGCTTATCGCACAGCGGTACAACTTGACTTTATGTGATGGACATAAAGTTGAGAAACATGCCGCAACTACAATGCGGCCTAAATATGGAATGAAGATGAATGTTCAGCACCTTGCGGCGTGAATTGTTAACAGCTATCAATAACCAGCTTTGCGTGCTCGATCATCTGGACGATCTTTATCATCTTCTTGATTTGGGGTGGTATTTTTATTTGAATTTGAATTCGTGGTTTCTACAACACCTCGCCCTGCATTGACTCGATTGTTTGGCTTTTCTTCTACTTGATCTTCCATGATAATATACTTCGAAAATACAACTAATTTACTAATAGTAACTTTACCGTTTATTTATATCGTATAACCGTGAACTAGATCTAAAGACTTCAATAATCCCTCTGGTTGGCGTATATATTGGATATTTTGTGAATTGCATCCCTAAGCGTGTTGCATATTAGCCCTATAATTTGTAATTAAATAGATAAGTAATAAATCGTATTTAATTTAGAGATTTACGGAATTTCCATCATTTTTTGAGACAATACTAAGATGTATTTACAACACTTTGGGCTAGAGCAGCAGCCTTTCCAGCTAACGCCAGATGCAGACTTTCTTTATTTAAGTAAAGCGCATAACCGTGCTAAGTCTTATATGGAATATACAGTATGGAATCGTGATGGTTTTGTAGTCATCACGGGAGAAATTGGTTCGGGTAAAACAACACTCATTCAACAGTTACTTCGAAGTGTTGATGAAAGTGTATTGATTGCTCGTATTTATCAGACTCAGCTAAACGAAATTGAATTTTTCCAAGCGATATTACATGAGTTTGGTTTGAATCCATTCAGTGCTGGTAAAGTGGAACTTATTAGTATGCTAAATAACTTTTTGCTTGAGCAATATGCTGAAGGCAGACAAGTTATTTTGATTGTAGATGAAGCGCAGAATTTAGGTAAGCGGGTACTCGAAGAGCTTCGTATGTTAACAGGCATGGAAACAGATGAAGATAGAATCTTAAATTTGATTTTAGTAGGACAGCCTGAGCTAAAACATCTACTCGATGCGCCTGGAATGGAACAGCTTTCTCAAAGAATACGTTTTAGATTTCACTTGGCAGCGCTCGAAGAGAACGACATACCTAATTATATAGATCATAGATTAGAAGTGGCGGGGCTTATTAAAAATAAATCTGGTAGTTTGCCAAAAATAATAAAAGAAGAATGCATAGCTATTATATATAGATATACAGGTGGCATTCCAAGATTAATTAATTCACTTTGCGATACTGCACTAATTTGTGCTTTTGTGGAGAATAAAAAAACCATAACTGCAAAAATCGTAGAAGAGGCGGTAAATGAATTACAATGGGTGCCATACAATGAGCGAGTAGGCATTAAAGCACTTAAGAACAAGCCCACTAATGCAGTTAATTTTGATACCCCAGCAAAATTAATCGATCTAATGCATGAGAATGAAGTGCGCGAATATGAATTAAAAGATGATGAAACTACACTAGGTAGAATTGGCACAAATGATATTCGTTTATCAGATGAAATGGTAAGTGGCCACCATGCAAAGGTTATACGATTTCAAAACAACTACTTTATCGAAGATATTGCGAGCACCAATGGGTCGTTTGTGAATGGCAAACGTGTTCACAAATGTGTACTAAAAGATGGTGACAAAATTTCATTTGGCCCATATAAGCTGATGTTTCAAAAGGATGCTGATGAATATGTGCATGACCCAGTTTTTGATATGCCTAATGTAACAAATGCATCAGACACAATTGTCTCGGTAGAAGACACGCTGATTAGTGGTCCAGTTGCTGCAAATAAGTAATTTAGCTTCTTATCCCTATACCTTTGTTGAGCAAGTAAAGGCACACTGAAAACAAAACAATTAAAAAACCTATCATTACAGCCATAGAGGTTGTTAGATTAACGTCCGTAATCCCTAATATTCCGAATCTAAAGCTGTTCACCATATATAGAATAGGGTTGGCTAGTGATACGTTTTGCCAAAAATTTGGCAACATTCCTACACTAAAAAATACTCCACCTAGGTAGGTGAGTGGAGTAAGCACAAAAGTAGGAATAATTGAAATATCATCAAAGCTATTTGCAAAGACACCGTTAATTATTCCTGCTAAAGAAAAAAGCGCAGAAGTGAGTATAGTTGTCACAATAACTAAGCTTATATTTAATATCTGCAACTGTGTAAAAAATAGCGCAACGATTGTAACAGCTACACCAACGAGTACACCTCTAGCAATGCCGCCGAGCATGAAACCAATGATGATAATGTAGTTTGGCATTGGCGAGACCAACATCTCTTCAATATGGCGTTGAAATTTAGCGCTATAAAATGATGAAACTGAGTTGGCATATGAGTTTGTAATGATGCTCATCATGATTAAACCAGGCGCGATAAACTCGATATACGAATAGCCGCTAATGTCATTAATTTGTGAGCCTATGAATTTTCCCATAATGATGAAATACAAAGTCATAGTAATAGCAGATGGAAATATAGTCTGAACCCATATCCTCAAGAAACGTCTAATTTCTTTAACTACGATAGTGCGTAACGCAATTAATTGTTGATTGAAGGGCATAAGAAATTAATTGCTTTGACTTTCGGTAAGCTTTAGAAATAATTCTTCAAGCCGATTAGATTTATTTCTGATACTTAATATAGTGATGCCTTGTCCATTCAATATGCTAAATAACTCATATAAAGTTTTATTATCAGTTAGTGTTATTTCGAGTGTTTTATCATCAATTATTTCAAATTGATATTTTTCTAACTTTGGCTGAGTTGTTAATGGATGTTGCAGATAGAGAATAAAACTTTCTTCGCTTATTTTTTCTAGTAAATTACGCATGCTTGCATCGACGATTATTTTTCCATGATCTATGATTGCAATGTTTTTGCAAAGATTTTCTGCTTCCTCTAGATAGTGCGTTGTTAAAATTATAGTTTTCCCTTCGCTATTTATTTGTCTTAAGAGTTTCCACATTGAGCGGCGTATCTCTATATCAACTCCTGCAGTAGGTTCATCTAGAATAAGTAATTTTGGGTCGTGCACCAGAGCGCGCGCTATCATCAGCCTACGCTTCATCCCCCCAGAGAGTTCTCGTGGCGTGCTCTTGCGTTTATCCCACAAGCCCAATTTATCCAGGCAATCTTCAGCGGCATCGACCGCCGTTTTTCTGTCTAAGCCATAATAGCCTGCTTGGCTTTTAATAATTTCTATCAAGGGCTCAAAACTATTAAAATTGAATTCTTGGGGGACTAAACCGATCTGGCTTTTAGCTTGGGAAAATTGCGTATCAATATCGTATCCCATGATCTGAACCTTGCCAGCAGTTTTATTGATTAAGGATGTTAAAATACCTATTAAAGTAGATTTGCCAGCACCGTTTGGGCCTAATAAAGCGAAGAAGTCTCCCATTCTCACGTTGAGATCTATATTATCTAAGGCAACCACCTTATTCTTATAAACTTTACCTAGTCCATCAATACTAAGAGCATTTTCAGTCATAATTTTATGCGTAGTCGAAAAGCAAAAGGAAGCTAATGTCTAATACAGATTTAATGCAGTATTTTTACACGGATGAAGATACTAACAGTATTCCGATTGATGTCGTACTCAAGTCAGAGTTTTCAGCCTGGAAGAAAAATCAATCTAAATATCTGCAAAATTGGATCGAAGCTTCTCAATTCAAAGCTAAGGCAAGCAATGTGTTGCGCATACCAAATATGCAAGGGTCTTTGGAAAAAGTTTTAGTTATTGCGGAAATTGAGAATTTAATGTGGTGTTTAGGGCTATGTGCTAAACAATTGCCTGCTGGCAAGTATCACATTAATTCATCACATAAAGATAATGAACAACTTTATTTAGGTTGGGGCTTGGGCGCATATCAATATATAGAATACAAAAAAGGTCAAGATAAACTTTGTAAATTGCATATAGATGGAGCAATAGATATAAATCAATTAACCGCAATCATACAAGCGGTGACAGTGGTACGCGATATGGTGAATGCTCCTGCCTCAGATATGATGCCGCAACACATATCGAAAGAATGCGAATCTATCGCACAAGAATTTGGTTTAAAAATATCTGAATGTATTGGGGACAATTTAATTACAGAAAATTATCCTGTTATTCATGCTGTAGGTCGTGCAAGTGCGCACGAACCGCGATTAATAGAATTTATCTGGGGCGACCCACAGCATCCTAGAGTTAGTTTAATAGGTAAGGGAGTGTCATTTGATAGTGGTGGTTTAGATATAAAATCTGCTCAGGGTATGCGACTAATGAAAAAAGATATGGGTGGCGCAGCCCATGCAGCAGGAATCGCTTTAGCAGTTATGCGATTAAAACTACCAATCCAACTACAGGTGTTAATTCCGGCAGTTGAAAATGCTATTTCAGGAGATGCATTTAGACCGGGTGATGTACTCACCTCAAGAAGTGGTAAGACAATTGAAATAGATAATACTGATGCAGAAGGAAGATTGATTCTTTGTGATGCCATAACCAAAGCAGTAGAGAGCAAACCTGATTTGTTGATAGATTTTGCAACTTTAACGGGAGCAGCTAGAGTTGCACTTGGAACTGAAGTGCCAGCATTTTTCACAAACGATGATTCTTCAGCAGCAGATTTAATGCATGCCTCTGAGATAGTTAATGACCCGATATGGCAACTGCCATTACATCAGTCATATCGATATATGTTGAATAGCGATATAGCCGATATCGTTAATAGTGCCGCAAGTGGATATGGTGGGGCGATTACCGCAGCACTGTATTTAAAAGAATTTGTTCCTCCCGAAACAAAATGGATTCACTTTGATGTTATGGCGTATAACATGCGTGCCAGAGCAGGGCGCCCAAATGGAGGCGAAGCTATGGGATTGCGTGCGGTGGTTGAGTTTTTGCAAAAACGTTATACAAACCAACAGTAATATGGAAGATTCTCACAAGTTTTCTGTTGCACCAATGCTGCATTGCACAGATAGACACTTTCGCTATTTAGCGCGCCTTCTATCTAAACGATGTTTGCTTTATACCGAAATGATTACCACAGGTGCACTTATTTATGGTGACCGCGATCGATGGCTTAAGCTGCATAAGGAAGAAAACCCAGTTGCATTACAGCTAGGGGGTAGCAACCCATCTGATATGGCGAAATGTGCTGAACTAGCAGCGGAATATAAGTTCAACGAAGTAAATATAAATGTTGGTTGCCCTAGTGATAGAGTGCAAGCAGGCAAATTTGGCGCTTGTTTAATGTTGGAGCCAGATATTGTTTCAAATTGCATTAAATCTATGCAAGAAGTTGCCAGTACAGCTATCACAGTTAAAACTCGAATCGGTGTGGATAATCAAGATAGTTATGAATTTCTGCAGCAGTTTGTTGAGAAAATTGCACTAGCAGGTTGTAAGACAATCATTGTGCATGCACGCAAAGCCCATCTATCAGGACTGAGTCCAAGACAAAATAGAACAGTCCCTCCACTTCATTATGAATATGTTTATCAACTCAAACACGACTATCCTGAGTTAACATTCATTCTGAATGGTGGTTTAAAAAATAAAACAGAAATATTAAGCCATTTAAATGAGCTTGATGGCGTGATGGTAGGAAGAGAAGTGTATGACAACCCCTATTTTTTGTCCGACATTGATGAAATAATTTTCAATACTCCAGCAAGTACAAAGTCTCGTTTTGATGTGTTAGATCAATACAAGATTTATATTCAATCAGAATTAGATAATGGTGTGCCACTAAAAATACTTGCACAGCATATATTTGGATTGTTTAACGGATTACCTGGAGCGAGAGCCTGGCGGCGTTATTTAAGTGAACATATATATGCAAAAGATGCAGGCTTAGAGGTGATTGATACGGCAGTTGAGTCTGTTGCTGAATTTGAGAGTATCGCTATTGCTAGTTAGTGCATTAGTGAACTTAAGCGTTTGAAGAAGTCCTGATAATCATTGTGTGTAGAAAAGTATTGGAAATCTCCTAAAGTATCTAAATCTCTTACTTTATTAAGGCAACTATACTTCCAATTTAATTCATTTATTTTTTCTACCGTCTGCTTTAAAACTTCATTTGAACTCCAAGCAATATCTTGAAAAATTGAAATGTTAAGGTTCGTAGCGCCAATTAATGCATAGCCGCCATCAATTGCCGGGCCTAATACAATTTCATTACCTAAATTCAGTGATTCAAATGTGTTTTGAATATAGCTGGCATTTATCTCAAGACAGTCTGAGCCAACCAGTACTACATTGTTATTTCCATTTAAATGATTAGTTATAGCGTGAAACATCTTCATGCCTAAATCGCCATCACACTGTTGCTTTAAAGTAAGTCCATATTTATTTTTATATTGCTGGAGAATTGGATGGTCTGCATTTGGATAGCAGTATAAATAAACTTCGGCTCCAATGTTAAAGATAGATTTTAAGGTTTCATCAAGTAATAGTTTATAGATTTCTGCTGCGTATTTATCACCTATATCTTTGGCCAGTCTAGATTTCACTAATCCAGGCTCAGGGTGCTTGCAAAAACATATAATAATATTTTCTTTATTCATTTATGAATAATATTCTTTAGCTAATTTATCTGCAGAAGTACCTAAGAAATAACGTAATCGAAGACGCCACATCAATAAGATAGTTTTTATAATTCCGTGTTTTTCCCATTTTCTACTCGAAGTAATTACAGATCTCATCAGGCACAACGGGTTAGAGTACTTCTTTAATCGCTTGCATAACTCAATGTCTTCCATGATTGATATGTCTGAAAAGCCACCACTGTCAAAATAAGTTCCACGTTTTATAAAAAGCGTGTGATCACCTGTTGCAATGCCTGTGATACAACTACGATTATTCATGAACCATGCGATAATTTTAAATATTAGTTTTTCATTGTCGAAGGCAACTTTAAATCGTCCCCAGCTTGCATTTGTGTTTTTGAACGACGTTTCAATATCGTCTATCGCTGTTTGTGGCAATATGGTATCCGCATGTAAAAATACAAGAATATCATTTGAGCTTGCATTTGCACCAGCATGCAGCTGAAAGCCACGTGAAGCTTTTGTGATTAAGCATTTGCAACCAAGTTTTTTTGCTGTTGCAATTGATCCATCGGTGCTGCCGCCATCTACTACAATAATTTCATGTCCTAACTTTGAAAAAGATTTTAAGTAATTTTGCTGTTTAGAAAAGAATGGCTCCTCATTTAACACCGGAATTATGATAGATAGTTTGCGCATAATTATAAAAAAATACTTAACAGTTAATATGTGTAAATTTTACGATTAACATGTTAAATCATTGATAATTCATAGAATATAAAATTATGTCTATGTCTAAATTTTGTTACAATAGAGCTAGCTAATAAGTCTGTAAGTCAATAATAAAGATTTAGCTTATCCATACGGAGGAGTATATGAGAGCCATAACTCAATTGCTGCATAAAGCCAATTATTATCTTATTTCCATTCTTGTTTTAATAATGTCATCCACTGCATTTAGTGCAGGTTTTCAAATTAGTGAGCAAAGCGGAACTGGTCTAGGGCGTGCTTTTGCTGGATTTGGTGTCATCAACGACGATCTTTCGAATGCCTTTTATAACCCAGCTGGTTTGACCTTGAAAGAGGGCACTCAAATTCAGGTATCGGGTTATTTGATTGATGGTAAATCTAGGTTTTCTACTGATGATGGAGCAACCAATTTAGATTTTAGAGGATTTGGTATACCGGTTCTTTCGCCAAATGGAGGATCTAACGATGATGGTGCTACATTTGGAGTGGTCCCAAATTTATATTTCAAAATGGATTTAACGGATAGAATAGTATATGGGTTTTCAATTACAGCGCCTTTTGGTCTCGCAACAGATTATGATCGTGATTGGGTGGGAAGATACCAAGCTAAAGAATCTGATTTGCTTACAGTTAACATAAATCCTTCACTTGCATATAAAGTTTCGGACTCATTTTCAATTGGCGCAGGACTAGTAGCTGAGTATGCTAAAGCTACATTAAGTCAGGCGCTATCGAATGGCCCGGCAGTTCCACCTGCTCCACCATTCCCAGCAAGCGCAGATGGTTTTAGTGAAGTTAAAGGAGATGATTGGTCTTATGGATGGAATATTGGATTTATGTATCATCCAGATCCTACTTTTCGTGCCGGAATTGGATACAGATCCAAGATCGCTCATAAGTTAGATGGAGATGAGAACGATATTACGGGAGTGCCAACATTAGGAGGAAACTTCTCAGCCGATGTTTCTGCAAGAGCGACACTACCAGAAACAATACATGCAGGAATTTATAAAGAAATAAATAAATGGGGCTTGTCTCTTGGTTTTCGATGGACTCGTTGGAATAGACTTCAAGAAATTGTTATTCAAACAGATGGGCTACCAGATTCTACTCTTGAGCTAAATTGGGATAACGTTTACTCAGCAAATATTGGAGTGGACTATTTCTACTCTGATAAATGGACATTCCGCGCAGGTTATATGTTTGATGAATCGCCAACAAATGATCGTGATCGAACTCCTCGAATTCCGGACGAAGACAGAAATTGGTTTGCAATTGGCGCAAGTTATCATCCAAACGATCATCTACAGTTAGATGTGGGATACACACATATATTAATAGATGATGCTGAAGTAAATCTTGCAACCCCAATTGCAGGTGATATGGCAACTAGTAATCTAGTTGGCGAGTATGAAGATCCGAATGTTAATATTCTTAGCCTACAAGCTGTTTATAAATTCTAAATATAAATTAATGTTACTTCAGTAGCCTGGTTACAGGCTGCTGAAGCTTTAACATTCGTAGTAGTTACCACAGGAATATATTTTGGATTGAGCTGCTACAGTCATGTACTGCGAATGTGTTTTGAAAAACAGAGATAATTTCTTTCTTAGTTCCTTGCTGTTCCTTTTAATGAGTACACTTTTCTTAGCGAAATCATATTTAAAGGAATTTGATTAAATAAATTTATTTAGAATGGATTAACATTAATAAAAATGAGTTAATTAATTATTTTATTTATGAATGCATGTTCTAAAATATTGCTCTGACTTTATGCGTTAAATTTCTGCTCATCTAAATATCCTTAACCTATCTATTGTTTATTAATTCCTTTATTTTCTAATCGTTTATTTTTTGCCCATTTGTTTAAATGTTAGTAATTAGTGACTTATGTTTGCTAGCTAATGTTGCAGCTTGTTTCAAACTTTTACATAAATCTAATTGTTATTAACAGATAAAGTAAATTATCATGTACTTATTATAAGTGGATATAAATCCACAAAAATAAATAAATATAAGAAAATTCAGGAAGGGAAGAATGAGAGCGATGCTGTTCGTTTCTCGTTTGCTATTGGCGTTAATAACAGTATTTGCTGTTACTAATGTTTGGTCTCATAACAAGACTCAATTAGTAAACTGGTCAGTGGAAAAAGAATTAGAGCAATCGTTGGTGTATATCAACGATGCTAGTCCGTGGCCAACTAAAACAGGGCAACTAGTAGCTAGCAATAGTAAATACTACCTGGCAGATTTATCACTTCATAAGACTGTAAATAATCACACACCAAAAATAGGCGAGGTAGTTACATTTACTATCACCGTTAATAACGCAGGGCCAAAAGGTGCAGATTATTCGATTGAAGATGTTGTGCCAAGTGGTTACAGCCATATTAATCATATAAATAATGGCGGAACGTTAAGTGGAAATGCTATTACCTGGAAAGGACAATGGATAGATGCTTACGAGTCTCAAACATTTATATTCTATGCAAAAGTTAACACGCCTGACTGCAAAGCGATTGATCAGTATAAAAATGTAGCCCAAGTAACCTATAGTAATAAGCCAGACCCGGACTCCACACCAAACAATGATGATGGCGATCAAAGTGAAGATGACGAAGATTATGCAACGGTTGTTCCTGACACTAATATATGTGATCAAGTTGCCGATCTATCACTTCATAAGAGTGAGGATAATTCCCAGCCTTGGGTAGGTGAACAGGTAACCTTCACCATTACAATCAACAATGATGGCCCGGATGCCGCCACCAATGTAGGCATCAGTGATGTGGTACCTGCCGGCTACAACAACATTGCCAACATTAGTAACGCAGGAGTCGCCACCGGCAACACCATCAACTGGTCGATTGCCAACATCGCGGTCAACGAGAGTGCGACCGTAACGTTTACGGCGGATGTACTTACACCCACCGGCACGGCAAATGAATACTTAAACACCGCACAAGTCAGTGCCAGTGATCAACTGGATCCGGACTCGACTCCAGGCAATGATGATGGCGATCAAAGTGAAGATGATGAAGACAATGCGGTGGTGGTGCCGAACGTGGGTCAAGGCAGTGCGGATCTATCATTGACCAAAGATGTTAACAACGCGACCCCGAATGTAGGCGACACCGTAACCTTCACGATTAATGTAGCCAACGCCGGCCCGGATGCCGCCACCAATGTAGGCATCAGTGATGTGGTACCTGCCGGCTACAACAACATTGCCAACATTAGTAACGCAGGAGTCGCCACCGGCAACACCATCAACTGGTCGATTGCCAACATCGCGGTCAACGAGAGTGCGACCGTAACGTTTACGGCGGATGTACTTACACCCACCGGCACGGCAAATGAATACTTAAACACCGCACAAGTCAGTGCCAGTGATCAACTGGATCCGGACTCGACTCCAGGCAATGATGATGGCGATCAAAGTGAAGATGATGAAGACAATGCGGTGGTGGTGCCGAACGTGGGTCAAGGCAGTGCGGATCTATCATTGACCAAAGATGTTAACAACGCGACCCCGAATGTAGGCGACACCGTAACCTTCACGATTAATGTAGCCAACGCCGGCCCGGATGCCGCCACCAATGTAGGCATCAGTGATGTGGTACCTGCCGGCTACAACAACATTGCCAACATTAGTAACGCAGGAGTCGCCACCGGCAACACCATCAACTGGTCGATTGCCAACATCGCGGTCAACGAGAGTGCGACCGTAACGTTTACGGCGGATGTACTTACACCCACCGGCACGGCAAATGAATACTTAAACACCGCACAAGTCAGTGCCAGTGATCAACTGGATCCGGACTCGACTCCAGACAATGATGATGGCGATCAAAGTGAAGATGATGAAGACAATGCTTTTATATCACCATTAGTGGATCCTACTGGGTTTTTCTACTGTGAAGATACGGGACAAATATTAACTGGTGGTTCAATCGCTTTTGCTGGTGGTATCGTTAACGTAGGTGCAGATGGCTCTACCGGAGAGTACCAAGTAGATTTTTTACCGGTTGCTGTAGGCACTTTGTATACAATGACCGTTACACCTCCGCCTGGGACTATATTAAGCGTAACTAGGCCTGTAAATCCTACACCAATTGATCCAATAGTAGCGGGTCCACCATTAATAATTGGTAGTGATGAACTCGGTACATCTGGATTTTTAGCAGACTTTACGGTTGGTGCTAATACCCCATGGTATGACACATTTACGATTGATCCAGGAGATCAACTGATGCTAAACAATAATATACCTGTAACTAATTGTGCAACGACCGTAATTCAATTGCGAAAAATAGCTGCAGATGAATCAGTCACGATAGGAAGTTTAGCGCAATATGAAATACGCGCTAGAGCCACGTTACCGGTTCCGCTAACGGATATAGATATAGAGGATAATATACCTGGCGGCTTTAGCTACGTAGATGGATCTGCGGTTCTGATTCGCGCTGGAACGGATGGTGTACTCGACACAGGTGATGATGTAGTTACAAGTGCGGTCGTGACAGGTACAGATCCAATAACTTTTGAAGACATAGACTTCGCAATTGGTGAAGAATTATTAGTTCGTTATTTCTTACAAGTAAGTTCTGGAGTGGTTGAAGGCACATACGAAAATATTGCACAGTGTTTTAATGAAAATAGAATTCCATTATGTAATACCACTCAAGCTTCAGTGCAGGTGTCTCAAGATCCTATTTTAGAAAAAGCTACAATCATTGGTAAAGTTTATGCGGATCGTGATGAAGATGGCTGGCAAGATAATGCTAATGCAACCAATATTGTTGTAAAAGTACAAGGTGATGAAGGAATAGGTCAACAAGTAGAAAGTTTAACGGGTCGTGCTGATCACACAGACCCAATTGAGGATCATCAAGCGAGTATATCGGTTGCACTTCCTGCAGATAAATCTGTACCAGTGAAAATAACAACGGACGAAGGTACCATTTTATTAGTTGATCATACGGGTAAGGTAACTGAACAACATGTTGGCAAAAAATCTAAAGGTTTAACGGCACAAGATCTGCGCATAAGCTCGTCCATTCGTAATGGAAGTATGGACCTCATCATTACCAACTATGGAATTCACGAGACAGGAATTCCTGGCGTTCGTTTAGCAACTGTTGAAGGATTGTTGGTTGAAACCGATGAATACGGCCGTTATCACTTGGCAGACATTGATGGTGGAAGATGGGAAAGAGGGCGTAACTTCATACTTAAAGCAGACCCATCAACTCTTCCTGAGGGTTCTGAGTTTACAACTGAAAATCCTAGAGTATTGAGAATTACTCAAGGATTGATGAGTAAGATTAATTTTGGGGTGAAATTACCTAAGCAAGATCCTGTCTATAAAAAATTAATGAAAGAACGTGAAGTAGTGCGAGAAGAAGAAGTGATTGAAACGCGCGAGCTTACGGGCATCGTTGACCCAGTTCATTTTGAATCGGGTAAAGCGGACATTCCTGATAGTTATATTAAACAGCTGCAACGCGCGATAAATAGTTTGTCTAGCAAAGATAATGTAAGAATAAGTGTTATTGGGCATACCGATATACAGCGATTATCGGAACGAACTGCTGCAAAATTTTCAGACAACTATGGTTTGTCTAACGCTAGAGCCGATCAAGTAGCAAATGAATTAAGTGAAGCATTAAACATAAATCGCAGCAGCATAGAAATATCTGGTCGCGGGCCAGATGACCCTATCGCTACTAATAATACATTAGCCGGTATGGCACAAAATAGAAGAGTAGAGATAAACGTACTATATGATGAAAAAGTAATAAAGCGGACTACCAAAACGATTAGTGAACGAGTTGCGGCTGGAAGAAGTGATGTACAGCTACCGCGTGGTGGAAGAGTGTGGGTGGTAGAAGATCCATCTAAAGTAGATCCAAGACTTGATATTCAATTTCATAGTGCCGTAAGCATAAATGAGAATGGCACTTCATCTCCGGTAACATTCAACAGCTACAGCAACTACCTAGCATTTTTAAAGAGATGGGAAGTGGATGTTTATAACGATTCTGATTTTGATTTAATAAATCCCATTGCAACGATTAAAGGTGATAGAAATAATTTCCTACAAATTCATACACTCAGTTTTAATCAAGGAATTTTGTTAGAAAAATCACTTTGGTACGTGCTGCGTGTATACGATGCAGAAAATAGAATGGATGAAACCGTTCCAAAACGTATTGCGGTTATAGATGACAATCTAAACGGATTCGAACCTTTAACCGAAGAGCAACGTATTCAAATTGCTAATGGTTTGATTGGAAAATCAAGTCTTAATAATCAAAGAATTCCAATTCATGGCTCACGTGTGCGTATTAATGGAAGTGGAATCAATAGAAGCCATGTGTTGAAAGTTGGCGACTTAATGGTATCAATTTCTCATAAAGGCACTTTTGCTACTGAACAGCATCTACCTACTGGAACGCATACATTTGCTATAAATGTGAGTGATGGAATTGATGAAACCATGGATCGTGACCTGAGTGTCGATGTAACGGGAGAGCACTTCTTTATGGTCGGGTTAGCCAATCTCACAGTGGGTGAAAATAATTTGTCTGGTAGCGTAGAAGCACTGGGTGAAGATGATCACTTTGATGAAGATGTTTGGATTGATGGCCGCTTAGCGTTCTATCTGAAAGGCAAGGTAAAGGGTAAATACTTAATCACAGCCCAATTGGATACCACCGAAGATGAATTACATAATTTAGGTGATCGTTTAGATGATGAAGATCCTAGCCGCATATTCCGCCAATTAGATCCTGATCAATACTATGCAGTGTATGGGGATGATTCGATCACAATTGATGATACCGATAGCCAAGGAATGTTCTATCTTCGTGTGGATTGGGATAAGAGTATGGCGTTGTGGGGTAACTACAATACCGATATTACAGGAACAGAGTTTGCGCAATACAATCGTAGTTTATATGGAGCCAAAGTAGAGCACCGAAATATAAACACAACTGATTTTGGTGATCATAAGCATGAAATTCATGCATTTGCATCGCAGGCACAAAATGTTGCAGCCCATAATGAATTTATAGCGACTGGTGGATCACTTTACTACTTAAGAAATACTGAGGTCGTGCAAGGTTCTGAAAAAATATGGGTGGAAGTGCGAAATCGTGACACGGAACAGGTCACAGAAAATATTACGTTAACGCAAGGTGAAGATTACGACATTGACTACCTACAAGGTCGCGTTATTCTTACCCGTCCGTTAACTCAAGTGGATTTTGGTAATGGCCCATCAATAATTCGTGATGAGCCACTTGAAGGTGACGATGTATTCTTATTGGTAGATTATGAATACAACCCGGATAGTTTTGATGCAGATGATGTTACGGCAGGCCTTCGTGGTAAGGCTTGGTTGAACAAATATATAGGCCTTGGTGGAACCTATGTCAGTGAAGAGCGTGATGGTGAAGATTATGAGTTGAAGGGTGCTGATGTAACATTGAAAGCAGGTAAGGGCACGTACATTAAGCTCGAGTATGCAGAAAGCGATGCGATACAAACGAGCCAAAGCCTGATATCTAATAACGGCGGTATTAGTTTCGGTCAACAAGCTACGGTTGATGACCAAGATAGTAAAGCAGAAGCGTATGGTATTGAAGCCCGCGCTAACTTTGCTGAAATGACAGACAATGAGCATGAAGGTTATCTCATGGCTTGGTGGAAAGATCGTGACGCTGGATTTTCATCTACAGCAAGAATCGATGATGGAATTGAAACCAGTGATATTGGTTTAGAGGGTGAATATCGTGCCACACAAAACTTAACATTGAGCACACGAATTACGAATCTTGATAAAGAAAGTATTAATGAATTAACCACTGCGAGTATTCAGGCAGATTATTCATTATCGGATCGCTTAACGGTAGGTGCTGAATTACGTCATGAAGACGAAGACGATGATACGTTTGGTAATAGTAAAGCAACATTAGGTGGCCTAGGTTTGCGTTACAAATTCAACCGTGAAACAGAGCTGTATACAACTGGGCAACTTGTTTTGAGTGATAGTGGCGAATATCAAGACAATGCAGGTTTCACAGTAGGCGCAAGCAGACAAGTTACTTCCAAACTTGCATTAAAAGGCGAGGTCTTTACAGGTGATCGTGGCGAAGCATTTATTCTAGGTGGTGAGTATGCGGTAACACCCAATTCAAATATCAGTATTAATGCTGGTTTTGGTGAAGGTGCTGCGACACAAGTTGGAACCAATTACACCACGGCAAGCGGCTTAGAGCTTTATGGAAGTTATGCAGTTGATCCAGATCGTACAGATAGTGGAGCAAATAAATATACCTTCGGAACAAAGCGAAAGTTACAAAACGGTTTGCAAATATATTCCGAAAGTCAGTTTGGGGAAGGGGATGACGAGCAAAGCATTGGACGCACGTATGGTCTTGATTATGATGTAACAGAAGAATGGCGTTTAAGCGCATCATTGCAAACCAATGATGTAGAGCTCAGTACAGGCGACGTAGATAGGCGCGCCGCTACCATTGGCGCAAGATTTAAGAATGATTCAGTTCGATTTGGAACAGTACTTGAATATCGTGAAGATGATGATCAAACATCAGATCTGGATAATAGCCAGTGGGTAACCAGTAACACGGTTGAATGGCAAAAGAGTGAAAGCCTAAGGTTGCTTGGTAAATTAGATTTATCTGCCACACATAGCGATCGCAATAAAAATGATGAAGCAAAGTACGCAGAATTTGATTTAGGCTTTGCTTATAGACCTGCATTTGACGATCGCTTAAATGTGCTGGGGAAATATACCTACCTATATGATTTGGGAACGAGTGGGCAAGAGGATTCAACTACTGATGAGCGAAGTCATATTTTCTCACTTGAAGGCCTATATGATCTAAATCAGAAATGGGAAGTAGGTGCCAAATATGCTCATCGTGAAGGGGATGTGCGCTTTTCTCGCGGTTCTGGCGAATGGTTTGAGTCTGGTGCGCATTTAGCCGTTATACGATCACGCTATCATTTCATTAAGAAGTGGGATGCGTTAATTGAATATCGCTGGTTAGAAGCTGAATCTGAGGACAATGATAAACTTGGGTTCCTAGTGGGCGCCTATGGCCATATAGGCAATAACTTCAAAGTAGGTGCAGGATATAACTTTACAGACTTTGATGATGATCTAACGGATCAAGATTATGAGAGTGATGGTTGGTTCTTTGATGTGGTTGGAAAATACTAGTCTAACTACTTAATTGAGCCTACTAGACTAACTAACTTCTGATCTAGGCCAACAATGGTATCTTTCCATTGTGATTTTCCAACGACACATTCATTTTGTGGAGTAATAGTTGAAAGATCTTGCTCACGGATCAAAATACCAGACTGTGTAACAAATACAGTATATAAAGTATTGGGCTTCATATTTTTATAAGCAGAGCTGCCGTATACCGTATCCACGGGGGGAAATTTATTTTTATAACGATCTGCCACCTTGGCTAAGTCTAGTGTAGAGGTAGTTTTTAGATCATGGGCACTATGATTCTTTGTTTTTTCATCCTCTATTTTAGAATAGCGTCCTGATAGTCTGTCAATTCTATACATGGCATTTAAACCAAACAAAGTAGCCCATGATTTCCATTTTAGAAACTGTGAATCGATGCGCCATTCATCTCCATAAATTCTATAAATACTTTCTTCACAGAAATTACCTAATCTTAGTGTTGCGTCAAATTCTTGAATACTGACAGGAGTAAATGTTAGCTGTGCGATAGGTTTTTCAGCTACCAGGCGTTTGTAAGTATAAATATTACTAAGCACAAGGAATGCTAATACTAGAGAAACTATAGTTAGAAGCTTTAAAACTTTTGGAGCAAAGTATTTAAACATGGCTAGAACTCTAACAATATTTAGTTAAAGGATAATGTCTAGTTAATTGGTTGGTAGTGTATAAGCCATTAAATGGTGAATTTGCTGGAAATTCTTAGAATAGGCTAGATAAGATGAATTTAAGCCTATGTAATGCCTATATATATAATATTTAACATAATATATATTATGCGTAGTTGTATATGAATATATAAACGCCCTATATAAGTTCTCTGCAATTACTGTCAATCTACTGCTAGCTTATCAATGTTTGCTTTATTCATTGAATACAACCTAATTAAGACCTTCTGATGGTTATATTTGTATAACTTTCAGAATAGATGAGAATCCATAAGAAATATGCATTATTTTTAACCTATTGTTTTAAATGATAATTAAAGGATATTTATCTACTGATTAGTTATATTTAATTCCATTAGAATAATATTATATTAGTATGTACTAATACTATATTAAAACTAACCGGAGTAAGTAGTCATGAGCAAATTTTTAATCTCTTTTAAATACACGCTATCAGCTTTCGCTTTAATCCTATTAGTAGGTTTATCTACAGTAGTTTTTGGTGAAGCTAATAATGCAGAAAATCAAGATATAGCTGAGAATGCTTCTGACTGCAAAATGAAAGCCTATACAGATCCACAAGCCCTAGCAGCAGCAATGGCAAATCCAACTGAATTTATGCAAATTATTGCTTTAATGAGCAATCCACAAACAGCACAAAGCATGATGGAGTGCGGCATGGATTCAAAGCAATGGAATGAAATCATGGCTAACATGACAAACCCTGCATCGATGATGGCTGCATCGGGTCAATTCATGAATCCACAAATGTATATGAACTGGATGACTGCAATGATGAATCCAGCGTTCTACCAAACCACAATGAATGCTTACATGAATCCTGCTCTTTATAACCAGTGGATGACTACAATGATGAACCCTGCATTCTATTCGGCTCCCATGGCAAAAATGGCTGATCCTAAATGGCAGCAAGAAAGCACTGCTTGGATGATGAATCCAGCTAATTTCCAGAAAATGTTTGAAGGCATGTACAACACAGCCCCTGTTGTAGCCGATGCAACTTCAGCTAAATAAAATTAAATGCTGGGAAGCACTGGGATGTTTTTGACTCTCCGGAACTAGAGTAGAACAGCCTCCCCCTTAAAGCCTCGATAGATTATTGTATATTTGTCGGGGCTTTTTTATTTATAAATAAATAATTAGTTTAGTGATCTATACGATGAAGTTGGCGTACAGATTAGCAATCTAATAAACGCTTAAATTAATTGGTACAGAATAAATATAATGGAAAAAAATAAAGCATTTGTTTTTAACGCATACGGCGCAGTCTTAGATACTTATCTTCCATTTGAAGAATATAAAGATCAACTTGGCGAGCATGCATTAGTAATTTATAAATTATGGCGATCAAAACGTCTTCAATATTCTTCGCAACTCAGTTTAATGAATCGTTATACGAGTTACGACTTAATTAGCAAATACGCGCTTGAATTTGCATGCGATGTGTACGGTGTAAAAGATGCTGCGATTAAGAAAAATATTCTTGAAGCACATTCAAAGTTAGATTGCTATCCTGATGTAAAAGATGTCTTACAAGCATTGAAAGATGCAGGTAAAACTACAGCCGTTTTATCTAATGGCTCACCACAAAAATTAAGCTCTGCCCTAAAGAATGCTGGATTAGATAATCTATTAGACGGAATATACTCTACAGAGCAAATTAAGACCTACAAGCCATCCCCTGCTGTGTATGAATTTGTTGAAGAGAAGCTCGCTTTGCCTCGAAATAAGATCTGTTTTGTATCTTCAAATTCATGGGATATTGCCGGTGCTGCTTCGTATGGTTTTAACTCAGTGTGGATCAATCGGTATAAACGAACCCCAGAGCATTTACCCTATCAGGCAGATAAAGAAATTAGTAAATTGTCAGAATTAACAAGTATTGTGCTATAAATTAAATATCAGGGTTAAATTAACATGATTTAACATTCTATTTTCCACTGAATTATTAAATAGAACAGGAACTTACATGTTAAAATATCGTCAAATAAGCACATATACTACGTTTTTAGCTTAATGCTAGCTAACACACAAATATTTCAAATTTTAATAAATGATGAGGATGTCATGAATATTTCAAAAAGAAAATTTATTCAAGGTAGCTTGTATTCAGGTGTATTTGCTGTTCTTGGCAAAGCCACTTTTCTACAGTCTGCATTTGCAGAATATCCGACCGCTGCTTTTGATGAAACCGAATATGAACCTGCACTTAAAGGACTAATTGGTGATGCGGAAATGCAAGAAGGGAACGTCACACTGGATGCGCCTGAAATTGCTGAAAATGGTGCAACGGTTCCTGTAAAAGTATCTACCGATTTAGACAACGTTGAGTGGATCAGTATATTGGGTGACAAGAACCCTCGCCCTTGGATCTCTCGTTTCTATTTTCATGGCAAATCTAAACCATTTGTATCTACGCGCATTAAATTACGTGAGTCTTCAAATGTTGTAGCAATTGTTAAAGCGGATGGAAAACTATATACCAGCAAAAGCGCAGTTAAAGTAACTGCTGGCGGCTGCGTTTAAGCCCATAAGTATAATAGAGGATAAGAAAAATGGCTGATGAAATGAAAATTAGAGCAAAATTAAAAGATGGCATTACAACCGTTAAAGCTATTATGTACCACACTATGGAATCGGGTAGTCGAAAAGATAAGGAAACGGGTGAATTAATCCCTGCTCACTTTATTAAAGAAGTTAAAGCTGAGTTAAATGGCGAAATGATCATCTCCGCCGAATGGGGAACGGGGGTTTCAAAAAACCCTTATTGGTCTTTTGAGTTTGAAGGCGGTAATGCCGGCGACACCGTTAAAATAACTTGGACCGATAATCTTGGCGAATCGGGTATAGGCGAAGCCCAAATCAAATAAACCCAGGTACATTAATAAATAAGTTTAAATAATTTAAACCTTAAGATATAAGCAAGGAGCGTTTACGCTTCTTGCTTTTTCCACGGAATTAGCAACTCTGCTAAACCTGTTCCTAGCGCACCCATAAAGCCTTTTTCATCTAGCATGTGATACTGAATTTTCATCGTCAGCGCACAGCCAAAAATAATAGAGGCTAAGGTTAAGAAAGAACCGATTGCTAAGGTAGATATTCCTGTAACACCTTGACCAATTGTGCAACCAAAAGAAAGTACGCCACCAAATCCCATCATCATCGCACCTACTAAATGATTTACCATTTCAGATTTGTTGCTGAAGGTTTCAATTCTGAACGTGCCAGAAATGATTGCGTAGATAAACGAACCAAAAATCATTCCAAATACAATTGCAATACCAAAGTTAATTTCAGCACCGGTATAGGTCATTAAGTAACTTATGGTGTTGCCTACAGGTCCAATAAAGGCCATGCCTTGCGGAGTGATTGGATCAAAGTCATCCTGACCCACGTGACCAGATACATACCAAGCCGCTACAACACAAACTCCAATTACAATGCCTGCTAATAGGTTATCAAAACTTTTTCTAAACTCTTCATGCTTGAAGGCATAAGCAATAAACCCAAAGGCCACTACAAAGCCACCAATTTTTTGTAGCAAACTAATATCTTCTATATTTAGCAATGCGCCGATGTAGCTGAACAATCCTTGGTTATCTATGCCTTGATTAGTGAGATCAGCGCTAATCGGATATATATACTCAAGTCTTACAATTGCAAGAATACCTCGCATCGTCATGTATGCAGTAATGCCTAAAACAATTAACACAATTAATGCTTTAAGATTTCCACCGCCTACTCTGACTAAGTTACGTTGTCCGCATCCGGCGGCTAATGTCATGCCAATACCAAATAGGATACCGCCCAAAACATAACTTAAAAGATAAAGATTTGGAGAACGATAGACGGATGCGTCGATATCGACCCGTCCGCTTAAATATAGATATTGGACCCCTAAAATGGCTATGCCAATAGCAAAAAACCAGGCACCCATGCGCCCTCTAGAGCCCATGTTGACGACGTCACTGATAGCACCCATTGAACAGAAATGTGTTTTGTTCCCAACAAAACCAAACACCATTGCGATTAAGAAGCCTAACAAGGCTACTAAATGAAGGTTTGATAGTTCTTCCATGGCTTATCTATAAAATGTCTTCTCGTTAATTGTAAAAGTCGCGAATTATACCTATGCAACTGGTGATGTGCACTAAAGCGATTGTTAAATAATTAAAAACTATTTGATCGATTGTTAAAATCTATCTACCAGATTGCTGTAGCTCTAATTGCTGTTCGTACCATTTTTTGTACTCTTTTGGATCCATCGGTTGTTGGGTTTGAGCTGCCACACCATTTGGTAACATGGCATGCGGGTTTACCCACATGGTTGGAGCCATCATTTGCGTAGGCATAGCCGCCATTTGATGCATCATTTGAGTCATTTGCGTGTTATTCATCATGTTATTCATCATTTGCAACCATGCTGCAGGCGTGAATTCGAAAGGCGCTTGTGCTGCAAAGGGTTCAGACATCGTATAGTTCTGATATTTGGTAGCATCGGGTGCAAAAGCAGCAGTATTCCCAGATAAAGTTGGATGCTTATAAACAGAGGTGATTGAACTGGCTGATGTTTCTGGTTCGTCTGATTTATTTATGTAATACAAACCAATCCCAGCAGCAAAAATAGCTGCAATCGGGGCGACAAACAAAATATCTTCTAAATAATTATTCATTTTATCAGTGCTTATACGGAAAATGTTTATTGAGTAGCTTGTGGTTGAGGAGCCATATTTTTCATCATCTCCGTCCACTGATTAAACCATTGTTCATATTGTTTTGGATCCATCATTTGTCCACCTGGCATTTGAGACATAGCGTTGTTTCCATGTGCACCCATTCCTGGCATACCCATACCACCTGACATCGGTCCCATCATAGGGCCCATCATGCCCATCATTGGATACATCATGTTCATGCCCATCATAGGGTTCATCATACTGCCACCCATCATCATCGGGTTCATCATCGATGTCATCATATGAGGATTCATCATCGGGCCCATCATGTTCATGTACATGTGAGGATTCATCATTCCATTCATTTGGCCCATCATCATCGGGTTCATCATGGTATTCATGTCAGAGGATGAAGGAGTTTGGTTTTTCTTTTCTTCATCTGCATGTGTGCATGAAATACCGACAGCGAATAAACAGCTAGTGATCACGATTAATCGGGTAAAACTATGTAGTGAATGCATATAACTGCCTTTAAAGGTGTTTGCGTTAATGGTAAATACTAAAAAGCCATACATAGAAAACTATGTATGGCTTGTTTAAATTCATTGCTGCCAATTTATATAGCAGCTTATTGGTTAGTTTGTGGATGTTGCGTCATATTATTCATCATTTCCGTCCACTGACTAAACCATTGTTCGTATTGTTTTGGATCCATCATTTGACCGCCTGGCATTTGTCCCATTGGATTACCGCTTTGCGCTCCTGGCATTCCCATTCCACCCATCATTGGGTTCATCATGGTCATAGGGTTCATCATTGAACTCATTCCACCCATGCCCATCATCGGTCCCATCATCGCCATTGGGTTCATCATTGAACTCATTCCACCCATGCCCATCATCGGTCCCATCATCGCCATTGGGTTCATCATAGAGCCCATCATAGGATTCATCATGCCCATCATAGGATTCATCATGCCCATCATAGGGGCCATCATGCCCATCATAGGGGCCATCATTGAATTCATCATTTGAGGATTCATCATGCTCATCATCGGCTTCATGGATTCCATCATTGGACCATAGTCTTTTGCATAACGGGCAACAGTTTCCGCGTCATGGCACTCAGCGCAGGATTCCATAGACATCGCTTTTTCGGGATCCATCATCATGTTCATCATTTTCATCATGACATTTGGGTCCATTGACTTTTGCATCGCAGAACTCATGCCCATCATATTAGGTTGGGTGTTATTGCTTTCTTCTGCTTGTATTGTTGCAGTACTCGCTACGATTAAACATGCAACAATTGCTATTAATCGAAATAATTCATTTCTTCCTAACATCATTACTCTCCGCTATTTAATTTAAATTCTAAAACTTATTAAGAACTAATTTTAAAAATCGCCTGTGGCAGCACCTTCCATAATGTAATGGAGGTTTTCTCTAATACGTTGTGCATCTTCACGAATACTTTTAGCTAAATGACTATTTGGATTTTGCGAATAATCTAACCAACTTACATCCCAATCCATGGTCATTACCCATAATTTACCTTCACCGTCTTCAAGCAAAGCAATTTTGCACGGCAAGAACACAATAAATTCAGGAACCGCATCTAAAATATTTCTGGCCACTTCTGCATCGCAAAAACGAAACATTTCAACTTTTGCAGATGGTTTGCCCGTTACTGCCTCAATTTCTTTCCAAAGTTTACTTGAACCAACAAACTTAAAGTTAACTTCATTGGCACGTAACTTCATCGCCTCAACTGCGTCATCCCAAGAAATGCCCTCTTCTACGGGTATTTTCTCAGCCATGATGCCCATCATGTCGCGCATCGATAGCGGGCTCATCGCCATCGCCGTTTGAAATGCGTTTTTCTTTGCTTCGCGAGATACGCCAGGGGACAATTTATTTTTAGGCCAATATTGATAGGCTTGAGTGGGCATTCCAGGAATGGAGACTACAGGGAGCTGATCTGGAACTTCGCCTTCTAAATATTCTTTGCTGGGTTGCCCAAACATACTAAACATCATTTTTGGGTCCATGGTCATCATCATGGTATTCATGTTTTGTGGATGAGTCATACTGTTAATAGGATGACTCATCATAGCGTTTGGATTCATCATCATTGCAGGATTCATCATTGGGCCCATCATGCTCATCATCATAGGAGCCATCATCGCCATAGGGTTCATAAACATGCCAGGATGCATCATTCCTGGGTTCATCATGTTTTGATTAAGCATGGGCATGGTTGAATGTGGAGACATCCAAGGATGGTTCGCAGGTACTTGGCTTGTCATAGCAGTATTGTTAGCAGCAGTTTCTGTATTTACTTCTTGCTCAATTTCTTTTTTAAATTCTGGTTTAGTTTCTGGCGCTGCTTCCGCTGCAGTTTCTAAAATTGTTTCTGATTCAATTTCTGGTGTCGTGGCCGCTTCTGCTATTTCTAACTTCTCAATAGATTCTTCAGAACCGACAAGCTCGACGGCCTCATCTTGCATAACCTTTATAGTATCTTCAGAACTTAATTCTTCTTCAAAAGTATCATCTTCAATGATTTCTTCTAGTGCCGAACTTATGCTTCCGTCAACGTTAGCTACTACTTCCACGGATTCCTGCGCAGGTTGGGTAAAGCTCGCTACCTTCGAATATACAACTTGGTAGTTTGTAAGTAGCAACCAACCAAGTAATCCAAATACAAAAAGAATTATCGTTTTCATTATATCTAAGTGCCAGTAATGTAGATTTAGTTATCTAGCGTTTATTTTAAGTATTAGAACATAGTAATATAACAATATATTATTATATTACTATGTTCTAATTCATTTTACTTATTGTAAGCTTAAATTATTAATATAACTATATATTACATATAGTTATATCTTTTGTATAAAGTATATTATTAAGATATTAAAACTTACTACGTCTTTAAAATATTTTTATTTAAAGTTAAGGATAGTTGAATTACGTTGCTTATGAATTAGTTTATTAGTTTTTAATATATCAACAATGACAACATAAATTAGGTATGTGCATGCACCAGTGGCACAATGAATCAAATTAAAACAATAATTGCTATCAATACAAAGTGTTTTTTAAAATTTTCTTTTTCTCCCTGAATAATTCGGATCAGAATTAATGAAATTATTATCTGTCCTTGTTTTATTAGGGGTTGGCTTTGCTTTTGCGATGGCCTCTTCCATGACTTTGGAAACCACTAATGAAACTGAATTCTGTACTTCTTGTCATTCTATGCAATGGGTTAAAGAAGAATGGATGGAAAGTAAGCATTACTCCAATATTTACGGTGTACGCGCTAATTGCTCGGATTGTCATGTACCGCACGATACGGGTCCAAAGTTAGTCGCAAAACTACGTGCGGCAAAAGACGTTTGGCATGAAATTATAGGTACGATAGATAGCGAAGAAAAATTTGAACATCATCGGTGGCAAATGGCCAATGCTGTATGGGATCGGATGAAAGCTTCAGATTCTCGCGAATGTAAATCTTGTCACACTGTCGCAGCAATGGATCTTAAAGAACAAGATCGATCAGCACGCAAAAAACATAAGAAAATTGCTAAAGGCAGTAGCACCAAAACATGCATAGACTGTCATAAAGGAATGGCGCATGAAGTTCCGAAAGAACCTGAGGAATGAGTATAAAACTTAGCATATTGATTTAAATCAGCATATTTCTATAGAAAAGCGCTAAATACTGTGAATTCTATGTGCTAAAGTTTCATAAAGTAATTAGTTTTTCTATAAGACTTTTACAAAATTAATAACAAATATGGATCCAGGACAGGAGAAGTTCTATGTTTAATCATCGTATCCTCGCGACTCTATTAACTATTGTCGTTGGTATAAGTTTCATATCACCCGCAGCTGCAGAAGGTGCTAGCGCTGAAATGCTCTCAAACACATGTTTGGGTTGCCATGGGCCAGGTGGCATTAGTGCCGGTCCTGCCACACCCACAATTTCTGGGATGTCGGAGCTATACATCATTGCCGCAATGTTGGCGTATAAATATGATAACGACGAAGACAAGGTTGACGCCATTATAGAAGCGGATGCAGAGCTTGAAGATGTAGAATTTTTTGCTAGAACGTCTACCGTAATGAATCGAATTTCTAAAGGTTATTCTGAAGCAGAAATAAAAACCATTGCAAAGCATTTTGCTGACTTGCCGTTTGAAGGAGCGAATCAAAATGCTGATGCTGGCCAAGCAAAAGCTGGTGCAGCCTTGCATGAGACGCATTGTGAGAAATGCCATGAAGATGGCGGAAGTTCCGCTGAAGATGATGCTGGCGTGTTAGCCGGTCAATGGGTACCTTATCTTGAATACACCATGGCTGATTTTGCCAGTGGCGATCGAGATATGCCTAAGAAAATGAAAAAGCAAATGGAAGAAGCTCATGCGGCAAGTGGTGATGAAGCCGTGAGAGATCTAATCCAATTTTATGCTAATCAAAAATAGTACCCGAGTATTTAGGAGTCATAACATGTCTAAATTAAACAATTCAAAATTGGCAAGTTCTAAACTGTCTAGAAGAAATTTTTTAAAAGTTACCAGTGGTACTGTTGCAGCAACTACAGCAGGAATTGGTTTTCCGTTTATCGCAAGCGCGGCTAGTAAGCGCGTTGTGGTGGTGGGTGGCGGTGTTGGTGGCTTAATTGCCGCTAAATATATTGCTAAAGGTGATTCTTCAATTGAAGTAACTGTAGTTGAAGCAAAACCCGATCATCATACTTGTTTCATGAGCAATGAAGTTTTAGGCGGTGGTCGAGATATTTCTACGATTAAATTTGGTTACGATAACTTGGCTGATCACGGCATTAAACTGGTTCAAGATACCGTTACTATGATTGATGCAGAAGCACACAAAGTAATGACTGCAGGCGGCACAACATTGGAATTTGATCGTTGTGTAGTTTCACCAGGAATTTCGCTTAAGTTTGGTTCTATTGAAGGCTACAGTGAAGAGGCAGCAGAAGTGATGCCACATTCGTGGATAGCTGGAAAGCAAACAGCATTGCTTAGAAAGCAGTTAGAGGATATGGATGATGGTGGTTTAGTAGTAATTGCCCCTCCTCCAAACCCTTTCCGTTGTCCTCCAGGGCCTTATGAGCGTGCAGCACAAATTGCACACCATTTGAAACACCATAAGCCAAAATCTAAACTTCTTATTCTTGATGCAAAAGATAAGTTTTCTAAGCAAGGTTTATTCATGCAAGGCTATAAAGATGTCTATGGTGAAATGATTGAATGGGTAGCGGCTGCAGACACGGGTGGTGGCGTGAAGTCAGTAGATACTAAAGCAATGACCGTAAGCACAGACTTTGATGATCATAAAGTTGCGGTCGCGAATATTATTCCGGCGCAACATGCTGCGAAGATTGCGCATGATTCTGACTTAGTTGATGACTCTGGTTGGTGCCCTGTGGACTTAGGTACTTTCGAGTCTAAGAAGCATAAAGATATTCATGTAATTGGCGATGCAAGTATCGCAACCGGAATGCCAAAGTCTGGATATGCGGCCAGCACACAAGCAAAAGCTTGCGCGGCGGCAGTAATTAGTATGTTACAAGGTAATGATGCACCTACTACCTCATACGCTAATGCTTGTTACAGCTTAATTGCACCAGACTATGGAATTTCTGTGGTCGCAGTATATAAACTTGCAGAAGATCGATCTAAGATTGAAAAAATAGCAGGTGGCTTAACACCAATGGATGCTTCTGCTGACGCACGTAACCGTGAAGTGCAATATGCCTATAGTTGGTTTAACAATATGACCGCAGAGATGTTTGGATAAACTTATTGCTAACTCGATTATTAAAGGGGACTTTATGTCCCCTTTTTTTATTCTATAAATAATTGGGGAAACGTATGAATAAAATGATGATTGTAAAACTTATTGTCCTAACATTTTCTATATTTATGAGCCAATGTTTATTTGCAGAAGATCTGCAAATGTTGTCTATTATGGATGCCAGCAGAAACATGGAGATGCATCGCATGCCTCTGCCGGTTAACTGGAAATTGAACGTTCCAAAAACTGCTGACGATCCAAACATGATTGGTCCAGGTGGAATAAAGGTGTACTACCGAACAGGTGGAAATTTTTCCTACAGCGACGACCCTTATATGCAGCAGATATATCAACAAAGCGGCCAGAAAATGCGCGCACCCATCAGTGCTGCACAAATTATAGAACAAGATCTTGTGCCACAACTCACTAACCATGGTATGAAATTTATAAAACAATACCCTCTACCTGAAATTGCACAAAGAAGTAAAACCTATAGCAATAAATTGTACAAAAGCATGCCGTCACAAGAGTATTTTGATGCGGCAGGTTCAGAATGGAAAAGTGAGAATGGTAATACTGTATTAGTCATTGTTGATGAAACCGTAAGCAATGGACAAGGTAGTGTTTTTTGGTACTACCAGCTTAAAGTCCTTGAGGCGCCTGCAGAACAATTCGAATCTGCGAAAGCCGCATTAATCTATGGCATTGTAAACACGCAAGATAATCCTAAACAAATCCAAGCTTACAACACGAGTGAACAACAAAAGTCTAATCAGAGCATGTCACAACATAATGCACGGATGAAACAAAACCAACAAAATTTTGACCGACAACAACAAATTCATCGCGAAACTAATGACGCGGTCAATGATTCAATTATGAGCACTTATCGTAACCAAGATGCAGCTAGTGATCGCGCGCAACAACAAAGAATAAATACGATTAACGATGAGAGTACAGTTACCAGTCCATATGACGGCGAACAATACCAAGTAGACTCTGGATCGGATCAATATTGGATTAACAGAGATGGGGAATACATTCAAAGTGATGACGCGTTTTATGATCCGAACATGGATCAAGAGCAAAATAATCAGGAATGGCAGCAAGTGGAGCCGCAGTATTGAGTCATTACTGAATAGTTAAAATCATAAGTTTATCTTAACGGTAAACGCGCCTCTGATCTGTCCTATCTCAAACCCTGTTGCTTGATCATGCGGATATAAATTCTTAATACTTTCTTTTACTGACGGTGCAAGCGTGCTTCCATGGCACAATATGCAAGGTTCTTGCATAGGAATCGCTTTCATATAGCGAAATACTTCTTTATTATTTTCAGCTACCACTTCATGTATTTCTAAAGATTTTAAATCTGAACTTGATTCCACTTGAGAAGAAAACCACATCAATTGTTTCGTCTCCCAAGCATCTGGCTGGTTTGCAGGGTTTCGAATTTTGAGTGATGTGCGCCCTACTTTTAGATCATTGCGGATTGATATTGCAGTGCTAATTTTAACTGCATCAATATTGCAGACTGAAATAGCAGAAATTGGCCCCTCAGATTGAAGGGTATCAACTAGTTTGCTTTTTAATTGGTCACCTAATTGTTTACTTACTACACGGCTTAATAATAATTCCCCATCTACGTTTTTTGAACATGCAACTATGACGCAGGAAAAGATACAAATATAAATAAATAAATTGATTTTTTTCAAATTTTTTAATCTATATAAATAGGCAAATGTCAGATTTTTGTGCTTCAGGTAAGAAAGACGCAGCCCCTACCCAGTCTGTTACCTCATCAATAAATTCTTCTCTTTCGAAACCAAATAGATCTACGGTCATTTGACAGGCCACCATTTTAACTTCAGCTTCAATAGACAATTCACGTAATTCTTGAATACTCGCAACACCTTTGCTACTTAGTGTTTGCTTCATCATAGAAGTGGCAAATTTTTCAAACCCAGGAATATTGCTACTCAATGCATTAGGAATATTCCATTGCACATTCTTAAACCAATCAGGTCCAAATGGCATTTTCATCGGCATGGCAGGATTACCAAGCGGCGAAATTTCTAAATCAAGATCTTTTTTTAGTAAATTTAAACCATAGAATGTAAAAAAGCAGGATACATCCCAGCCTAGTGCAGCTGCGGTTGAGGCAAGAATAAAAGGTGGATAGGCCATATCCATAGTGCCTTTGGTAGCAATAAGTGAAAGTTGAGGTGTTCTAGCCTCTTCACGTTCTTGAAGTTTTTGTTCTAGTCTTTCATCAAACCACTTGTTTAATGTTTCTTGATCTATGTTTTGTATATCGAGTGTGTCTGACATCGCACCCTCCCAGGTTACTTATTCTCTGAATTAAGTATATTAACATTTACTTATACTGAGGACTTTATCAAACTCGTCCACAATTGTTGTGTGCCCAATGGGGGTGGTCTGCTGTAAATGACATCTAAATGTCCAAAAAAATTGTAATTTCCTAACAATATTATTAGATATTTTATGAAGTTATAGAGGTTAAGTGATGCTTTTTATTATTAAAAATATTTAAATAGAGAACTGCTTATTGAAATTCTTAAATTTTCTGTACGAGATATATTTTTCATTCGTAGATAGACGTTGATTCTGTGTGAAATTTCGCTACCAAATATAAGCTATTTACTACCCCTCATCAGGGCATTAGTATCTGAATAGAGTAGAAAACTCTATGTTTAATGAGTGAGTTAGAGTCGAGGTAAGAGTCAGTTTAGAGCTGCTCATAATTCTGCTTTTAACTAGAATTATGGCGTCCCCAAGGGGATTCGAACCCCTGTTGCCGCCGTGAAAGGGCAGTGTCCTAGGCCTCTAGACGATGGGGACATATTTGAGTTTTACACCCTATTGAAGAATTTCTTCTTTAACAGAGGCGGCGAAAGTTACGCTAACCATGCTTTTGCTGTCAAGTAGATTGATTAGATAGTTTAAATGAACCTAAATACATACATTCAACCACGCAGCGGATCATAATAAATAAAGAATGGATGCTACAACCTTAACCAATCTATGGCCTAAAATAGAAATGAAGCTGCCCCGCTGGGTTAGCATTGCATTAGCTATACTCATTTTAATTACCTTGGCTAAGGTAATTGTAGGATTTTTTGACAGTGGCTCAAATAAAGTCATAACGACTCCTACCGCTACTAACACCAATGTAAAACCACAACCACGCACTAATCACGATCGTAAGATTGCTCAACTACATCTAATGGGGAAACCTGCCCCGGCTACTTCTACTAAACAAGTTAAAGATGCACCTGAAACCACCCTCAACCTAAAATTGTTGGGTGTTCTCGCGGGAGGCAAGGACTATGGCTACGCCATTATTTCTAGTGGTGGAAATAAAATTAAGCATTACGGATTAGGTGATGATGTGCCTGGTGGCGCAACACTACATGCTGTTTTTTCTGATCGAGTAATTTTAGAGCGCGATATACGCATGGAAACTTTGCGTTTACCTCGTGCCAATGCCAAAGGATTTAATCAAAAGAAAACAAAGAAAACTACTAAGGCAGCTATTCAACAAACTAAACCTGCAGGAAATGAGACTAACTTCGAAACAGTGGGCCAATTTCGCCAAGAGATTATGAAAAACCCTGTGCGTTTGACGGAATTTATCAACGCAATTCCTGAAAATAATGAAGATGGCAAATTTATGGGTTATAAGCTTACGCCTAGCAAAAACACAGATATGTTTTATCAGCTTGGCTTGGAACCAGGTGACGTGGTCGTAAATATCAATGACATCGTCTTAGATGCACCCAATAAAGGCCCTAAGGCAATGCAGACATTATCGACGGCAACGGAAATTAAGATGATCGTGATGCGCGCAGGGACTGAAATCACCTTATTTCAGAATATGAGCCAATAGGCTAATGAGATGCCCGTTGATCAAGGAATAAACAACACAGGGTTATATGTGATCAAGCAGACACAGATATTAGTGTATAAACCACAGGCATATTCTATGCGTTATAGCGATATCCTGATAAGCTGAAAAAATCAATATTTACATTGTATAAGCTACATAACTATATGAAAAATAAGTTTAACTTGAATCAGACTTTTAAAGCCTTTTGCGCTTGTGCAATGCTTTTTGTGTCTACTTTTAACGTCGTATTGGCTGAAACAGGAGTGACGTTAAATCTTAAAGATGCGGATATTCGTTCTTTTATAGAAACTGTTGCGGAAGCTACAGGGCGTAATTTCGTTGTCGATCCACGTGTTAAAGCTAAAGTTACAGTGGTTTCTGCACGGTCAATGAATCGTGAAGAGGTATATCAAGTATTTCTTTCTGTCTTGCAAGTTCATGGTTATGCAGCTGTGCAAGTTGGTGAGATTATTAAAATTCTACCCGATGTAAATGCTAAACAAGGACCTGTTGCAACGGGCAGCGAGAGTAGCAAAGCAACTGGTGACGAGCTTGTTACGCGTGTAGTGCCTATCAAACATGTTCCTGCCGCACAAATGGTTCCAATTTTACGTCCACTTGTACCACAACAAGGACACCTAGCAGCGTATCCAAATAGCAATGTATTAGTTGTTTCTGACCGAGCAGCAAATATTCAAAGATTAATTTCAATAATTAATCGTATCGACCGGCCGGATAGTCAAGAAATAGAAGTTGTGCCTTTGCAACATGCATCTGCTGCAGAGGTTGTAAGAATAATTAATTCTATGAGCCGCCAAGATGCACAAGGACAAGTACCTGGTGGCACTACCCTCGCAGCTGATGAACGTTCAAACAGTATTTTACTTTCTGGTGATAATGCCGCGCGTTTACGTATTCGCGGACTTATCGCCCATTTAGATACTCCTCTCCAAGGTGGAGGTAACGCACAAGTTGTATTTTTGAAATATGCCAAAGCTTCTGAGCTTGCACCTATTCTACTTGGTGTTTCTCAATTTGAAGCTGAAGGTCAACAAGGCGGTGCCAACGGAACGGCAGCTTCAGCAAATTCTCAAGATGTAGATATCCAAGCAGATGAAACTACCAATGCTTTAATAATTACTGCTTCACCCGCAAAGTTTGATAGTTTAAGAAGAATTATCAATCAGCTTGATGTGCGACGCGCGCAAGTATTGGTTGAAGCCGTAATTGCTGAAGTGTCAACTAATCTAGCTAAAGATTTAGGCGTTGAATTTGCTTATGTGCCAACCGATCGATCTTCTGGTACCACACCTGCTTTTGGAACCCTTTTACCGAATAGTGGAATTGATCTTACAGGTGTGCTCGGTGATGCTGGCAGTGCCATCAGTGCAATTACCAGTGGTGCGTTTGTTGGTGCAGCAAAGTTAAGTGGTAAAGATCGTTTTGCTGCTCTAGTGCGAGCGCTTGAGGGTGATACGGCTACTAATATTTTATCTACTCCACAATTAATGACGCTTGATAATGAAGAAGCAGAAATTGTAGTAGCTCAGAACGTACCATTTATTACTGGGCAGTTTACTAATACAGGTTCAGGAACCGATTCAGCCGTGAACCCATTCCAAACCATTGAGCGTGAAGATGTTGGTATTACTTTAAGAATAACACCACAAATTAATGAAGGTGATAGTGTTAAGTTGGATATAGAAACAGAATCATCTTCTATCTCTGCTTCTGCAGTTGCAAGCGACCTCATTACCAATAAGCGTTCAATTAGCACTAGTGTGTTAGCAAAAGATCAGCAAACTATTGTATTAGGTGGTTTGATCGAAGATTCGTTTAGAGACAGCGTACAAAAGGTCCCATTATTAGGTGATATCCCTTTGTTAGGGCATTTGTTTAAAGCAACTTCTACAACAAATGACAAACAAAATTTAATGGTGTTTATTCACCCAGTGATTATTCGTGACGCAGCAACAAGCAGTTACACAACAAATTCTAAATATAGCTTTTTAAGAGCTAAGCAAATTGAATACGAGATTAATGAACGTGGTTTAATCAAAGAAGGTGCTAAGTTATTACCTGATCTCGATGAACTCGTTACGCAAGTTCCTGGCGGTAGTTCTGCAAGCTCATCCTCACCTGTTTCCGTAGACCAGCTGTTACAACAATCACCTGGTGTTGAAACCACTGCTATCGAAGTGTCAAATGATATCCAACTCGAGAATATACAAACAGATGTAATTCCTGCTGAAGAAATTCAAACTGAGAATATATCGATATCAACCGATTCTGACGTAATCATCTTGGAATAGTGAAAGAGCAATTAATTATATGGAAACAGAAAAAGCTCAACCGTCACTAGCACCACGAGAGATCCGCAGACCGCCATTTAGTTTTGCAAAACGGCACGGCATTCTAATTGGTAATGAAATTAACGGGCGTGTGATGATTTTTCAACGCCCAGATGTAAAGCCTCCATCACTTGCAGAAGCACGTCGCTTTGTAGGTAAACCTCTAAATATTCGCACCCTATCCGAAGATGAGTTTGATGAATTATTAACTCAGCTCTATGATGATAGTGCAACAGGCACTTTAGCTTTAATGGAAGGCTTTGAGGATGATCTTGATTTAGCTAGCCTTGCAGAAGCATTGCCTGAACCTCAAGACTTAATGGATGCTGACGATGACGCTCCAATAATTCGTTTAATTAATGCCTTGCTTACTCAAGCCGTAAAAGAAGGTGCATCGGATATTCATATAGAAACTTTTGAGTCTAGACTCTCTGTTCGTATGCGTGTAGATGGAGTTTTACGCGAAGTGTTACAACCACCTCGCAACCTTGGTGCATTGGTTGTTTCGCGAATAAAAGTAATGGCTGCTTTAGATATTGCGGAAAAACGCTTACCGCAAGATGGACGTATTTCATTACGAATTGCAGGACGTCCTGTGGATGTACGTGTATCTACCCTTCCCTCTGGGCATGGTGAGCGTGTTGTTTTGCGTTTATTAGACAAACAGGCAGGCCGACTTGATTTAGAACATTTAGGTCTACCTACAGACCTTCATAACAGGGTTAAGCAAGCCATTGAAAAACCTCATGGCATCGTTTTAGTTACAGGTCCTACTGGTTCAGGTAAAACCACAACCTTGTATGCTGCATTAAGCGAAATTAACGATAAGAAACGTAATATTCTTACCGTTGAAGATCCTATCGAATATTTCATTGATGGTATTGGACAAACCCAAGTTAATGGTAAAGTCGATATGACTTTCGCGCGTGGGTTGCGTGCAATTCTTCGCCAAGATCCAGACGTTGTGATGGTGGGTGAGATACGTGATTTAGAAACCGCCTCTATTGCTGTGCAAGCTAGTTTAACGGGTCATATGGTTTTCTCTACTCTACATACTAATACCGCAGTGGGCGCGATGACGCGTATGCGCGATATGGGAGTTGAACCATTTTTACTATCTTCTAGTTTAGTAGCAGTACTTGCACAACGACTCGTTAGAGTACTTTGCGATGAATGCAGAACTTCACATACTGCTAGTTCGGTTGAATTTGATCAGATAAAGAATGTGCAAATTGGAAAAGATTTAAGTGCCCCACCTACCATCTATTCACCAGGCTCATGTGGTGCATGTAATAACACTGGGTATTCTGGTAGAACAGGAATATACGAACTTATTACGATTGATGAAACCATGCGGGGCATGATTCACGATATAGGTGCAGAACAACAATTAGAAAAATACGCACACCAACACACGGCTAGCATTCGACAGGATGGTATTCGCCTAGTGCTTGAGGGAGTAACTACACTTGAAGAAGTCATGCGCGTGACCAAAGAAGATGTTGAATACTAAACCTCGAGCCAGATTATGCCTGCATTTGAATATACTGCTTTAGACACCTCTGGCCGCGAGAAACGCGGTGTTATTGAAGGTGATAGTCCTCGTGCTGCACGACAACAGTTGCGTTCTAAAGGTTTTGATCCTCTCGCTATTAACCAAGTAAAAGAGCGCAAAGACAAGTCATCTCTTGGTAGTGTGTTCGCACGTAGATTTAATTCAACTGATTTAGCGCTATTTACTCGTCAATTATCTACTCTTGTACGTTCCGGCACACCTTTAGAAGAAGCCTTACGCACCATTGGCAATCACACAGAAAAACCGCGTGTGAAACGCACCATTATGGGTGTTAGATCACGTGTGTCTGAGGGTTTTCCACTTGAAAAAGCAATGAGTGAATTTCCTTCTGATTTTCCTGAAATGTATCGTGCAACAATCGCTGCAGGTGAAAAGTCGGGTCATCTTGATGCGGTACTAGACCGTCTTGCGGATTACACTGAGACTAAACAAGAAACACAACAAAGTGTTATAGGTGCGCTTGTATACCCTATTGCTTTATTACTTATTGCAATTGCGGTAGTTGTGCTTTTAGTTGTCGTAGTTGTACCTAAAATAGTTGGAATATTTGAAGATCTTAGCCAAGAGTTGCCAATACTTACTCAAATGCTAATTTCGCTTAGTAACTTCTTGGTGTCCTATGGAATATATATTTTAATTGCCATCATTATAGGGCTAGTTTTATTTCAACGTGCAATGCGTACAGAAGCCTTTAGAGCGAAAGTGCAAAAGATTTACCTTCGCCTACCAATTGTAGGCAAATTAACCCGTGGCATGAACACGGCTAGATTTTCTAGAACCTTAAGCATTTTGACTGCATCAGGTGTGCCAGTATTGGATTCGTTGCGAATTGCAGCAGAAGTAATTATGAATCGGCCAATGCGCCAAGCCGTACAAGAAGCCGCGGTGAGCATCAGTGAAGGTGCAACGATTCATTCCTCATTAGAACGTTCCGGTCACTTTCCACCGATGACGTTGCACTTAATTGCCAGTGGTGAGCAAAGTGGAAATTTAGAAGAAATGCTAGATCGTGCGGCATCTCAACAAGAGCGAGAACTAAATACCGTTATCAACACCACCCTAAAGCTATTAGAACCACTCATTATTGTCTTCATGGGTATCATGGTATTAGGAATTGTAATGGCCGTTTTGATGCCAATTTTCAACTTGAATCAGTTGGTAGGACAATAGACAATTTATAACGACTGTTGTTCATTAACTAGTTACGGTAACTATATGTGTTTTAAAGTGTTTATAGATTTATGAGTGCTAATTACAAATCTATACCAATCATCCGTAATGTATGACCAATAGTAAACTTAACTTGATAGCAGGCACCTTAGTTATTGATACAATTTACACATATTTACCCTTAATAATCAGCGAGTTAATTAATAGAGAGAGTTATTACTAAAATATGAACAACGTTAAGAGAATTAAAAATCACAACATGAAGGGTTTCACTCTGATTGAAATCATTGTGGTTGTGGTCATCATTGGTTTATTAGCTGCTGTAATTGCACCAAACATATTTGGACAAGTGGAAAAAGCACGTCTTAATAGAGCTTTAAGCGATCTACGCGCATTAGAGTCTTCATTGAATCTCTATCGATTAGATAACTTTAACTACCCTACTACTGATCAAGGCATACAAGCTTTAATTACCAAACCAACAGGAAGCCCGGAAGCCAAAAACTGGAAGAAAGGTGGGTACATTCCAAGAATGCCTTTAGATCCTTGGGGCAGCGAATATCAATATGCCAACCCTGGCACCAGTGGCAGCGATTTTGACTTATTCACTTATGGTGCTGACGGGAAAGTCGGCGGAGAAGAAAATAATAAAGACTTATCAACTGCGGATTTAAGGTAGTACCCATACTTAACTTGGAGCTTAGCTAATCAATGATATACAAATCATACCCATATGCTAAGCAATCACCTGTAGCTAAGATTAATGCAGGTTTTTCTCTTTTAGAGTTATTAGTCGTTATCGTTATTATTGGCATATCCACGTTGGCCGTAACGTGGGCATTTGGTGATAATCAGGCTGAACGAATGTCACATAAGTCTCGCCAATTAGCTGCGCTGATTGAACTAACTCAAGAACAAGCAATGTTTAATTCTGAAGAATTAGGGCTGTTATTCACAAAAGATAGCTACACATTTTATAAATTGGTAACCGTTTTCGATAAAGACAATAAAGAAAAATCAGCATGGCAAGCCATAGAAGGCGATAGAATTTTAACCAAACGCAGCCTACCCGACGGTTTGGAATATGAACTCTACCTTGAAGGCATTAAGGTTACCTTTGCTGCCGCTAAATTAAAGGAGATTACACCGCATGTTTTTATTCTTTCTGATGGATCAATAAGTCCGTTTGAGCTTAATCTTACCGATAAAATTGATCATAGTTATAAAATGAAAATGGCAGAGAACGGAAAATATGAAATTGAGGCCGTTAATTAACTCATGAGCACTATGAACCACTTTAAAGGTTTTACATTGCTAGAAGTTATGGTGGCACTTGCAATTGTTGCATTAGGTATGGCTGCTGTAATTAAAACCGTTACCACTACCACTTCTAACACGATTCATTTAAGAGATAAAACTTTTGCTTATTGGGTGGCGCAAAATCAATTAGCAGAGATTGAGCTTACCTCAGGAAGCCCAAAAAAAGGTTTTTCTGATGGTGAAGAAACATTAGCTGGATTAACATGGCACTGGACCCGAAAAATAGAAGGAACAGAAGATCCAGACACAAATCGCATAGAAGTTACCGTGCGTAAAAATAAAGATAAATCTGCTCAGAATTATGCAACGTTAATCACGTTACTTTTTAATCCAAGGTAAGTTGAATTTTATGTCACATAAAATAAACAATTCATCAGGATTTACCTTGATCGAAGTGGTGATCGCAACATTTATATTTGGTTTTGTTTCCATCATGGCATACGGTGGGATGAATTATGTCTTAAAAGGACAGAGTCAATTACAAAACTCTTCTAACCAACTGAAGGGCTTACAGCTCACATTTAGATATTTTGAGAAAGATATAAACCAAATGATCAATCGCTCGGTCAGAAATCAATACCATGATATGCAGCCCGCGTTCGTTGGAAATGAAGATAAAGTATTTAGTTTTACCCATGCAGGCTGGCGTAACCCTGCCAATCTTGTACGAAGCAAAATGCAGCGTGTTTCTTATGAGTTGGATGAAAATACTCTTAAACGCCACACATGGGGGCAATTAGATGGTGCCATTGCAGAAGATTATTTTACCACAGACTTGTTAGAAGGCGTTGAGGCGATAAAACTTCGTTATCGAGATCAAGTTAATCAATGGCAAACCACTTGGCCGCCACTAAATAGCGGTTCGGTTCAACAAGCATCCTCTATTCAACAATATGGTATGCCACGAGCATTGGAACTAACCATTAAGATGGAAAACATGGATGAAATTAAGCGTCTCTTTGTCGCTCCTGAAACTTCCTAAATGATACAAAGTATGAACTTTAAATCTAAAAAGAAACAGTCAGGAGTTGCTCTTATTACAGCAGTGTTAATTGTCGCGCTCGCAGTGGTTGCATCGGTGTCTATTGCAGAAAACTACCAATTGAACTTTCGTCGAACTGTTACTGCATTCAATAGTGGTCAAGCATGGTCTTATGCAAAAGGTGCTGAAGAATGGGCCATGGCCATTCTAGCTAGAGACCTAAAAGATAGCGGTGGTTATGATGGGCATGATGAAGCTTGGTGGAATGATGGTGATCCTCTAGTTTTCCCTCTACCAGGTGGTCTTATCGAGGGTAAATTAGAAGACGTGCAAGGTAAATTAAATGTTAATAAGTTAATGACAGGAGGCAAACCCAATCCTGTAATGTACAAACGCTTTGAACGTTTATTTGCATCCTTAGAGATTAATGTTGGGCTTGTTGGTGCAATTCAAGATTGGATTGATCCAGACCGAGACTTTACAGGTTCTGATGGAGCAGAACGTGATGTTTACAAAAAATTGGAGTACGCATACTTACCTGCTGATCAACCTATGAAAGATATTTCAGAATTGCGCTTAGTGCATGGAATTGATGAGAAAATTTATAATAAGTTACTTCCTCATATCACTGCATTACCCAGTGATACGATTTTAAATCTCAATACTGCTTCTGCAAATGTATTAGAGAGTTTGGGAGAAAATATCCCGCCGGAGCAGAGCGTGGGTAAAGATATAGTAAAAGAACGTGAAAAAAAGCCGTTTAAACAGCCTAATGACTTCGTAACTATTCTTACTCAAAAAGGTTACACGGCTGATATTAACGATGGCACAGTTGGCGTTGCAAGTAACTATTTTTTACTGAATACAAAATGTTTGATTGGCAATAGTCAAGTAAAAATGGTTAGCATGATTCACCGCGTTGGTGGTAATAATTTAAAAGTGGTTAAACGAAGTCAAAAACTCTAAATAGAGAACTAAAAGAGAAAACAAGATGGAAGAAACCGTAATCATATACATACAAAGTGATTTACTTCAAAATATAGATACAGAAGATCCTCACTTTGTTAAATGGATTAAGTTAGATGAAGAAGGTGTTCCTATCACAAGAGGTGCAGAAGCACGACTGGAACAGGTTTCTTCTGTTACACAAAATGCAAACGTAATTGTATTATTACCACTTGAAAAAATGTTGCTTACCAGTGTAAACACTCGAGCACGCAAGCAAAAACATTTACAAAAAGCTGTTCCCTACGCGCTGGAGGATGAGCTAGCGGATGATGTAGACAGTTTGCATTTTGCTTTAGGTAATCGATATGGTGAAAATGATTTTCCTGTTGCAGTTATCGATAAACACACTTTAGACGCTGTTTTAGATGCACTTTCTGAAGCAGGTATATATCCAGATTTGTTAACAGCAGATATGTTTGGGCTACCTTTCAGAGAAGGTACTTGGACCATTCTGATTGAAAATGATCGAGCACTTGTCCGTACAGCAAAGCATCAAGGCTTCACTATCGATTTGCATAATCTTCAACAAATGCTTACTACCTCTCTACGCCAGGCAGAAGAAACCCCTGCTGAACTTAATGTGTATTGTTGTGATGACCAGCAAACAGGCGTTAAAAAGCTTAACTTGCCGATTAGCACTAATGAATTAGACGATTGCCCTCCTGGCTTATTTGCTGATGGCTTGGATGAAGATGAATGCATTAATTTATTGCAATCCAGCTATAAGAACAAAGACAAAAAACATCGTCAAGTAGGCCCATGGAAAGTGGCAGCTATGTTATTTGGAGCTTGGATTGTATTATCGTTTATATCAGTGTTTCTTGATCATGCGCGTCTCAGCAAACAAGAAAAACGACTTGATACTCAAATAGTACAGATCATGAAACAAACCTTCCCTGATATACAAAATGTATCTGCAGATAGTGCGCGTACAAAAATGGAAGCTCGTTTGAAAAACTTTATGGATCTGACCAGTGCTAGCTCAAATGCTAGTTTTATGGAGCTACTTGCTATGAGTGGTGAATCTATGAAACAAGCAGGGAAAGTCGATATCGATACAATGAATTATCGGGAAGGTAAATTAAATATGCAAGTTAAGTCTCCTGATGTGCAAGTACTCGATAGCGTTAAACAATCTCTGAAAAGTAAACATTATTCAACCGATATACAGTCAGCCAATACACAAGGCAACATAGTCGAAGCAAAACTCGTTATAGCTAAAGGAGATCCTAAATGAAAGATTGGTGGGAAGCACTTCAGTCACGCGAACGCTATATGGTATTTATCGCAGCTGTATTAGTAGCTATAGCAATACTATACCTAGCTATTTGGACCCCTATTGCATCTAGCCGTGATGACAAACAAAAACGCGTAGAAGCTAAGCATGAAACCGTAGCTTGGATGAGTCAGAAAAAACAAGAAGTAGATCATTTAAAACGTATTAATCCAAATATGTTTAATCAAGCTAACGATGGACGTTCATTACTTGCAATTGTAGATACTGGCGCCAAGAATATGGGTATACGCCCTGCCATCACTAGAATAGAACCTAAGGGTGAAGACAGTGTTCAAATCTGGTTAGAAGATATGGCCTTTGATTATCTTATTGTGCTCTTAGGTGAACTCGAAAGAAGAAATAATATAGAAGTTTCAGATGCGTCACTCAATCGCTCAGACCAGGTTGGAAAAATAACCGGAAAAGTAACTTTAATCAGATAATAATTATGAAAATAATCATAAAATTATTATTAGGCTTAGTTATATTTATTGGTGCTGTCGCCTACTTTGCACCTGCTTCTATTGCTGAAAAGTTTTTGCCTAGCAATATTTCTACAGCAGGACTGAGTGGCACTTTACTAAATGGTAATGCACAAAATATTGTTATAGATAAAGTCAGTATACAAAATACTAAATGGTTATCTAACCCACTTAGCTTGCTTACAGGAAAGGTTCAAGCAGATGTATCCATTAATTCGAATAATATAAAAGGTGAATTTGAAACAACCTATGCTGGATCATCTGTTTACACAAAAGATATCGATCTTGTAGGTGAGTTATCCTTATTAAGCCCCTACTTCGAGCGTTTAGGTTTAACTATTCATGGTCAATTCGATGCAAAGTTTGATAAGTTAGATATTAAAAATGGTATTCCAAATAATGCTGATGGCATTTTAAATACCTCAAATACTAGTATATTAGGCCTATTACCTTTAAATTTAGGCGATGTCAGTAGTGAATTTTCACCTCTTGAAAATGGTTTTCAAGTTTATTTAAATAACCAGAATGGTGAATTAGATTTGAATGGCGTGATCAATATATCCAGTAACGGCGTATACAATGCAGATTTGACACTAACTAAGAATGCGAGTACTCCGGATAATGTTTTGCAAACTATACAATTGATTGGTAAGAAAATTAATGAGGAAAGCGTAAAACTAATTCATCAAGGCCAGCTAGGCATCTAGGCATCTAGGGAATCTAGGGAATCTAAATAAATAAATAGTTATTTTTCCCTTTCATTTGATTCATTAGTAGAAAATATAGTCTCAAATATTGAATCTTTAATCTGCCATTCTTTAACAATTATTTTTGAAATTCTACGTTCGGGTAAGCAGCGTCTGTCTTTTCTAATGCATGACCCTTGTGTTGTGATAACAGGAAATTGACTAACCGCTACATTATTCCTTCTTTCAGGCTTATTACGTCGATCGTTAATGATAGGATTAGCTGGCATACGAGTATTATAGCCAAATTCCACTTTATTTATGGAAAATTTGGTGGAGCTAGGCGGGATCGAACCGCCGACCTCTTGCGTGCCACGCAAGCGCTCTCCCAGCTGAGCTATAGCCCCAAATATCGTTAATAATCTATATCGTACTCACAATATATCCAATCGCCCGATCGATACGTTGTGTAGTCTTTTTTTCGCCCAATAGTTCTAATGTTAAATCAATTGATGGTGAATCAGCGCCGCCTGTAACCGCTAACCGTAATGGCGGTGCCACTTCACCCATTTTTAAATTCATAGCTTCAGCAGTAGACTTAATTTCTGCATGGATATTATCTGCTGTCCAATTATCAATATTGGATAATTGAGTTTTCAAAGTTGTTAACACCTCAACTTTATCTTGAGTGAAATTTTTCTTAGCAGCTTTTTCATTATACAGCTCAATATCTTGGTATAAAAATTGACTGTTATGACAAAGCTCTTGCAAGGTTTTACTTCTATCTTTCATTGCATCATATAAACGATATAAATCTGGTTGGCCATCATACTTGTAACCATGGCCAGTAAAGTATTCATCTAATATATTACCGAGATCAGACCCAGATATATTCTTCATATGTTGTTGATTAACCCATTGCAACTTATCATCATCAAAGGTTGCTGCAGACTGTTGAATTGAAGCTAGATCAAAATGTTCTATCATTTCTTTTACTGAGAATAGCTCTTGATCTCCATGTGACCAACCAAGTCGGACTAAATAATTTAGCAAACCCGTTGCAAGAATACCTTCTTCACGATATTGATTAACAGAAACAGCTCCATGTCTTTTTGAGAGACGTTTTCCATCAGTTCCGTGTATTAAGGGAATATGCGCATAAATAGGAGGTTCTTTACCTAATGCTAAAAATATATTGTGTTGCCTAAAAGTATTATTTAAATGATCATCTCCTCGGATAACGTGTGTGATATTCAAATCAAAATCATCTACTACAACCGTTAAATGATAGGTAGGAGAACCATCAGACCGGGCTAGAATTAAATCATCTAACTCACTATTCTGTACGATAACTTTTCCACGAATTTCATCATTTATTTGCACATTTCCCAGCAAGGGATTTTTGAGTCGAACCACTGATGATTCAGATGACTGTAAGCTTTGATTTAAATCACGACACTTTCCATCATAGCGTGGTTTGAGTTTTTTGCTAATTTGTTCTTCACGTAATGCGCCTAATCTTTCTTTCGAACAATAACAGCGGTACGCATTATTCTCTTCGAGTAATTTTTGGATGACTGCTTGATATTTGTCAGAACGCTTAGATTGATAAACGGGCTCAATGTCTGAGTTAATACCTAACCAAGATAAGCTGGAAAATATATCTTCAGTAAACTCACTTTTAGAGCGTTCTTTGTCTGTGTCTTCGATCCTAAGCACATACTCACCTTTGTGCTTACGAGCATATAACCAGTTAAAGAGTGCCGTGCGTGCCCCTCCAATATGCAAATACCCAGTAGGACTAGGTGCAAAACGTGTACGTACTTTCATATAAATAGATAAATTTAAAGGTATTCAAGCTTTCATATTAGAAAGCTCTATATTGTACAGATGATTATATTGCTTTAAAGCGAATTGAATTGGATAAGATCAGGATCACTGTTATCGAGAATGGTTTTGCCTAAGCTTATTCTTCCTTCTCCCCATAGCGGAAATTCTTCTCGACGTAAGTAGATGCTGCGACCATCTTCGGTTAGCACATATGTACCATTAGTGCTTTGGTCTCTAATTAAAAACTTACCACGTCGATATTCAACAATAGCATGTTGTCTGGATACCAAATTACCCTCAATAACAATACCGCAGTTTAAATCACGACCAATAGTTAAGGCAGGCATATTAGCAAGCAATGCTATTTCACTGTCTTGAAAAGACAATTGCAGTTTAGAGGACTTCATATTTTCTAATGAAGTTGTTCCAGAAAGTATTTGCGTTGAAGCTTCACCTTCCCACATGACTTCATAGATAATAGTTTGTTCTTGGCGACCTTTTATTCGCGAAGTATCGTAACGGCGCGTAAAGTGAGCAATTTCAGGAGGTATATGCTTAACAATCGCATCAGTTGCTATTATTTGTCCACCTTTAGCGATATCCCGCATAGCTGCAGTAACGTTAACTGAATCTCCAAACATATCCGTAGCTTCGACAATGGCAGAGCCGTAGTGCATACCTATCCTTAATGCTAAACGCACACCATTTGGATCAACAGTTTCTTTTGCTGTTTCTTGTAGCTTAAAAGCAGCTTGAAAGGCTAATTCAGGATCAGATAGATAACATAGAATTTCGTCACCTATGAATTTCACAACCGTGCCTTTATGACGTTTAATAATTTCAGACATTCGAATCAAACAGCGAGCAATGCTGTCTTGAGCTAATGTGTCACCATATTCTTGGTATAAGCGAGTACTACCCGCTATATCAACAAACATTACTGTAACGTCTTTACTATCTTTGGCCATATCGTAGTCTTAATATTTTTCTTCTAATTCTAGATACTGATTTTCATTATTTAATTTAAGGCGTCCTAAATAGGACATTCCCAATAATGGCGTTGTCGGGCTATTACCTTCAATAACTACCGCATCTATATTTCTCAACATGATTTCGCCAATTTTTACCTGATCCAAAGAAATTGAATATGCGAGCGCCTTTCCAGAGGCTGTCGAAACAATCGTTTTTTCTCCCTTTAACTTATATTGTAGCCCAAGCCGTTTGGCTATTGCAGAATTTAGTGCGACTGAGGTTGCACCAGTATCTACAAGAAAATCAACTGGATAACCATTGATAGAGCCAACGGTTCTAAACATATTGCTCCCATCTCGATATATTTGCACTTTCTTTTTTAAAGTTTTGGAATAGCTTGCACGAACACGATTGCCTAGATTATATTTTGATCGCTCTCCATTCACTTCTAAAACAGCATATTTGCTGCTTGCTTCAATCAGTTTCACACCTAGTTTTGCTATTTCACCCACTTTCAATAGATGTTGTTCATCGTCAATACTGACCATAGCTTTATTTTTAAACAAAGCCATCACCTCAATGTGTGAAATTTCAGCTTGAGCAGCATTTATCACTATTGAAAATATTAAAAAACTAACAAGAGAGCTTGCGTACTTATACATGATATTTAACTAGGCTGTTGCGTCAGTCTTTTTTAAAAACTGCATGAATTGACTTTTATCATTTGCTGCTTCGAAAGCGGCTTCTGGTGTTATTCTTTCATCATTAAGCAATTTCTTAATTGCAGTATCCATGCTTTGCATACCAAAGCTTCGTCCGCCTTGGATGGAGTTATCAATCTGGTCAGTTTTTCCTTCTCTGATGATGTTTGCTACTGCATGAGTGTTAACCATAATCTCAACAGCTGCAGCTCTACCCTTACCATCTTTTGTTTTGATAAGTTGTTGAGAAATTACTGAACGCAATGAAGTGGATAACATGGTGCGGATGTGGTCTTGCTTATTCGTTGGAAACGAATTAATTATTCGATCTACTGTATCCGCAGCACTATTGGTATGCAATGTACCCAAAACCAATATACCTGTCTCTGCAGCTGTAACGGCAAGACTCATAGTTTCTAAGTCACGCATCTCGCCTACAAGTATCACATCTGGATCTTCACGCAATGCTGAGTGTAATGCACTTGCAAAAGATTTAGCGTGTTCTCCAACTTCACGCTGACTCATTAAACAATTTTTTTGTTCATGGATAAACTCAACTGGGTCTTCAATTGTTAAAATGTGCCCCTTAAGCGTACTATTAATTTCATTGACCATTGCCGCTAAAGTAGTTGATTTACCTGAACCAGTTTTACCAGTTACTAATATCATTCCGGATTTTTGTTTACTTATACTAGCCAGTATCTCTGGCATAGATAAATCTTCTAATGATGCAGTATCCATAGGAATGGAACGCATTATCACGCCTACCCCATTTAGATGCCTGAATGCATTAACTCGAAAACGTCCGCAGCCTTCTATACTGTGAGCAAAGTCTGCATTATCTTCTTTTTCAAATGTATTGCGAGCACGAGTTGGCATGAAGTTATTTATTGCATCAAGCAATTCCTTTGCACTTATCTTATCTTCTGATATAGCTTCTAAATCACCAAGCACTCTCATTCTTGGTGGGTCACCCGACACTAAGTGCAAATCAGAGCCACCGCGCGCAACTAACATCTCTAAAAGTGTATCGATATCTATCATAATATATATTTATTGTTAGTTGGCTTTAGGCAATAAATCTGGATCAGTAACAAACTGTTGGAATAACTTTTTATCATTTGCATGTAAGTAAGCATCATCTGGATCTATTTCTTTATTTTGCACAGCTGCTAATAACGCTTGATCTTTAAGTTGCATTCCTACACCACTACCTGTTTGTATTTGATTGGGAATTTGAAAGTTCTTTTCAGACATAATTAAATTACCAATAGCATGATTCATTATCATAATTTCTACTATGGCTCTTCTGCCTCTTCCATCAACAGTTTTCAATAAATCTTGTGTTACAACAGCGTGCAAGTTTTTTGATAAAAATATTTTCCCCTGTCCTTGCTGTTCTGCAGGAAGTGCATCAATTATTCGGTCTATAGATTTTGTTGCAGAGGTAGTATGCAAGGTACCAAATACCAAATGTCCCGTTTCCGCGGCCAACATTGCCATACTGATAGTCTCAGCATCACGCATCTCACCCACGAGTATAATGTCAGGATCTTGACGTAAAGAGGCACGTAATCCATCACCAAAGCTTTTTAAGTGAGTCCCTACCTCACGCTGCATCACTTGGGAATTCATACTCGGATGAATGAATTCAATAGGATCTTCTAGTGTAATAATATTTTCTTTGCGAGTTTTATTAATATGGTGAATTAATGACGCAAGGGTTGTTGATTTACCTGTACCGGTAGAGCCAGTTACCAATACCATACCCTGTTTGAATTCAGCAAAAGTTTTAATTACTGGCGGTAGCTTTAATGTTTCAAATGCTGGTATTTCAGTTGGGATATGCCGGAATGTTGCACCAATACCCGAAGATTTTCTAAATAAGTTAATACGAAATCGACCCACACCCTCAGACATGTAAGAAAAATCTAAGTCGTCTCCTTGTCGAAACTTTTCTTTTTGAGACTTCGTCAAAATCTCACTTATATAACCTTCTAATTCTGTATCACCAAGGTCTCTAAACTTTATCGGTACTAGGTCACCATGCATTCGAAACATAGGCGGAACACCAACCGCTAAATGGATATCTGAGCAGCTTTGCTCGCGACCCAGTTTTAAAAACGCATCTATTCTTGCCATTATTAATTCACTATTTAATTCATCAATTTTTCAATTGCATCTTTAAGCTCTGCCATACTTTGATATCGGTGCTCAGCTTTAACACTCATGGACTTAGATACTACATCGCTAAGTTCTTGTGAAACCAATTCATTTTTTTCACAGACTTTTGTTGCCTTACCTTGCACATGTTGGTACATGATAGACATACTATCCTTTCCAGAATATGGCGGCCTACCTGTTAGCATCTCATACATAATTGCACCTAAACTATATATATCTGTACGCTCATCAACTTCCTTGCCTAATACTTGTTCAGGCGCCATATAAGTAGGTGTTCCTACAAGTAAGCCTGTTTTGGTTAACTTTGTATCAGTAGATTGAGTAGCCGCAGCAACACCAAAATCAACTATCTTTAGAATACTTTCTTCGTTAATTAGAATATTATTTGGTTTCAAGTCGCGATGAACTACATTTGCTTCATGTGCGCTTTCCATTCCGCTACATACGTCATAAGTGAACTTTTTAGCACGTTCAACGTCCATAGGTTTTTTATCTTTTACTTCTGCACTCAAAGTGTGGCTTCTAAAGTATTCCATAGAAATTGCATGTGCTTTGCCAAATGACAACATGTCATAAATACGAATTACATTCGGGTGAGTAATTTTTCGCGCAAATCGAAGCTCATATATAAAACGCTTAATGATGCTTTCGTCTGTTACAAATTGAGCATTTAAAAATTTAAGAATAATTTCTTCACTAATAATTGTATCTTCCACCAGGAACACAGAACCAAATGCACCTTTACCAATTTTCTTAATGTAACGATATCGATCTGCAAGCATATCGTCTGGTTGCATGTCATCTGGATTGATAATTTTTGATTCAGTTGATACATCACCGCGAGTCACCTTGCCAGGCAAGGTTAAGGTGTCACTTTTAATATCAATATCGTCACTCTTAAACACCTGAATCGATGAATCAGCAGGTTCTTGTTCAACAATCCTATTAATCGCTTCTTGGCCCAGCTCCTGGATTTCCTCAGCTTGATTTTCAATGACTTTATCGATGGCTTTTACAACAGTTTCGATAGTATTGTCATCCGTAATTACCATTAAAGTTTTTATAGCTTCTTTAATTACATTTTCGGATTTTGACTTTAATTGTTTAACCGTAACATCTACTGCGTCATTTGCTTTTAAGGTTGCAAATGCTTTTAACAAAACCACCACCATAGCTTCGTTATCACTATTATTGCTAAGCATGTTGATGAGAACAGGCACGCATTTTTTGTTGCCTAAATCAGCTAGACCATCAATTGCTCTTTCTCTAACCCACCAGTCAGAATCATCCAATGACTGCACTAATGCTTCAAAGGTGCTGTCATCTTTAGTTGCATTAATTATCTCAATAGCAGAACGGCGAATAAATTCATCGTCATCTTTAATCAATTGAATAACTGCTCGAACTACACGTTTGCCACCAATTTTTCCTAAAGCATCAGCAGCACGACTGCGCACCCACCAATCTTCATCTTTGATAGCATTGAGCAAATCTTTTACTGATTCTTTACTAGCAATCTCATTTAAAACTTCGACAGCTGCTCTGCGTACATATTCAGATTCATCTTTCAAATGCGGGATTAAATACAATACCGTTTTAGGGTGCTTAATTTTAACGATCGCCTCGATGGCTTTATTTTGAACTTTGAAATCTGGATCGCTAATAAGTTTACAAAGTTGTTCGATATCATCTATTTTATTTGCACGCGATAAGCCATCCAATGCTGCTAGTCGTACCGCTTTATTTTCATCGGACAAAAGCTTACTCAATGACTCATTTACTCTAGGCGTATCGAATTTCGCCAATACTTTTGTTATATATGTGCGAATTATCGGATCTTTGGTGTCCACTCGATTTACTAGTTCAGGCACAATAGTATCGCCTGCTATGCTTTCTAACAGTTTAAATAATGCGGCTTGATCGTTATGCTCTAACTTATAGGCATAACGTAATAATTTGGTTCCATTTACTTTTGACTTTTGCGCGGTAAGCAAACTTATAAGCATTGGTTTTGAAGCGTTTTGTTTCTCAAATAAATCAACATATCTATTTGGATCAATATCAGGTGATTTTGCTAATGCCTCGACAACGCCATCTCGTACTTGATTGTTTTGATGCGAAAACAGTAGTTTGAAATGCTCTGCATTTTTTAGAACAGCAAGATCCGACAAAATATTAATTATATTTTTTTCTTGCTCTTGATTGGCGCCCTCCAATCGATTAGCAAGCTTTGGAATGGCTTTGTTTGCGATCTTTTGCAGTTTTGCTAGGTTCTTTTGATAATCAGTCCCTGCCCCTGAACCTTGCGAGATGATTTGATCAATCGTCCCATCTACGCGAATTGCACCTAATACACCCATATTTCCAAGCAGCTAATTTGTTTTACGTTATTGATTAATTTTATTATTGTGAATCTGAAGATTAATACAGTCTGATTTCATGTTAGTCCTTAGTCGATACCGAACTCTGGGAAACGGCCATATCTAACTGAAATATAGTAGTATATTTCTCAACATATTGAGTTTACCTTGCCCTTCAGGCTAGGTCATGAATTAGAGGAAATTCACCGACCAAATTACGATATGCAGGGATAGCAGGCTGTACAAGGCCGCTAATACATCATCTAGCATAATGCCTAAGCCACCTTTCACCTGCCGGTCCGCTACACAGACCGGCCAAGGCTTCCAGATATCAAATAAACGAAACAGCAAAAAGCCCAAAATAACCCAATACCAAGTAACAGGCACAAGAATCATGGTGATCAAGTACCCTACGATTTCATCAATAACAATGCCAGAATGATCAGGCACTCCTAAAGCTTTTGCTGTCAGACCTGAAGCCCAGCAGCCTACAAAAAATATTATAGTTACAAATAACAAATAAATAGAAAGTGAAAATGTAGTAAGTGCCAGAAAAATTGGAATAGCAATAAGTGTACCCATTGTCCCAGGTGCTATAGGTGAAAGCCCTACCCCAAATCCAAATGATATAAAATGTATTGGATTTCGTAAGACGGTCTGTGTAACAGAGTTTCCTATCATGAGAAATGATCAAATCCAAAACTTTTGGGTAATTGCGTAGGTTGATTATTATCAAAAAGCGATATACCAGAACCTGAAATTATTTTACCTACTTTACTTACTAATATCTTTTCTGAATTAAAATATCTCTCTAGTTTGATTTGATCTTTTTGCTTTATAGTAAAGATAAGCTCGTAATCTTCGCCACCTATCAGCAATTCTTTTACATCATCGACATGATTTACCATTCTTAGCATTGCACGAGAAATTGGTATTTTTTCTAAATCAATTATTGCACCTTTATTACTCATAGAAAGTATTCGTTGTAAATCAATCAAAAAACCATCTGAGATATCTATAGCTGAATGAGCATACTTGACTATGTGCGCAGATATATCAAAACGTGGCATAGGTTTATGCAGGCACATTAAAAAATAATCTCGATCATTGGAATTTAATTCAGATTTAAAATTATTATTTATTAATTTTAATCCCAATGCTGCATCACCTAAATATCCGGTTACATATATTAAATCACCTATTTCGCATGCACATCGTAATAACTTTCTCTGTTCAGGCAGACTGCCTATCACTTGCACAGTAATGGATAGCGGACCTTTCACTATGTCGCCACCTACAATTCTTAGCTTGTGTGCATCGGCTAATTGATAAATGCCATCAGAGAAATCTTGTAGCCATTGGTGATCTATATCCGGCAATGATAAGTTTAGTGTAGCCCAAAGAGGCTTTGCACCCATCGCTGCAATATCGCTTAAACTTACTGCCAAAGATTTATGTCCAATAAATTGCGGATTGCAATCTGCATGAAAATGCACTCCTACATTAAGCGTATCAGTTGTAATTACAAGCTTAGAGTCTTCAGGTGGATTTACTATAGCCGCATCATCTCCAACACTGACGTCAACTGTTCCGCAAGCTGCCTGATGCTTAGTAAAATATTTCTGAATTAGTTCTTGTTCTAACAAATTTTAGTTGAGATAAGAGTAATAATTTAACGATTATTTTGAGTGACTTGATCTAACACTCCATTGATAAACTTATATCCCTCGATAGAACCAAATTTTTTACATAAGTTAATCGCTTCAGAGAGAATCACTTTGGAAGGAGTTTCAGACTTATGCATAATTTCATACGTAGCATAAAGCAAAATAGCATTTTCAATGGGGTCTATTTGCTCAGTTGGTAAATTTAGATAAGGTGAAAAAATTGCAGAAAGCTCTACACTTTGATTAATTGATTCTGTTAGCAAATCAACAAAATAGTCTTTATCTACTTTATCCCAATTTTCATCTTCAACGTATTGCGCTAACAATTCATCTATTTCGTGTCCTGATATTTGCCACTGATATAGCGCTTGCAGAGCCAATCTTCTTGACCAATGTCGTTTTTGTGGTTCCACAATACTGTCACTAAATAGACTTCAGAACATTAATCATTTCTAACACGCATAATGCGGTATCTCGACCTTTGTTAAGTTCAATATTACTGGTGGATGAACGTTCGAGAGCTTGCTCGATAGTGTTGGTCGTTAGCACGCCGAATGCGATTGGTATATTAGATTCTAAACTAGCTTGCTGAATACCCTGTGCACTGGCACTGCATACATAATCAAAATGCGGTGTATCACCACGAATTACACAGCCCAATGCAATAACAGCATTATATTTTTTGCTCTCGGCAAGCGCTTTACATACAAGCGGTAATTCAAATGCACCTGGGACAGGCACATCCATAATATCGGCTTCATTTACACCATTTTCAAGCAATGTCTGATGCGCTGCTATGCGCATGTTATTAACAATTTCTCCATTAAAACGCGCAGATACAATAGCAATTTTTGCATTATTGCCATTATAGTCAGCACCTTTAGTTTCACTATGTTTCATGTTTCATTTTTTATAAATTACTATCTGTATTTTATGATCTATTATTAATAATATTTTCAAGATATCTGGCAATTAAATCTACCTCGATATTCAGCAAATCTTCAGTTTGAATTGCGTTTAATATTGTATTTTTCAAAGTATGTGGAATAATTGTAACGCACAGTTGCTCATCCTTAACTTTATTTACAGTCAAACTTACACCATTTATGCAAACTGAACCCTTTACAGCAATATATTTTACTAGCTCAACAGGGCTGCTAATCCACAAAATGGTTTCGTTATCGTTATCTTCGCGAGTACTCAATACACCTAAACCATCTACATGCCCACTGACAAAATGACCCCCGAGACGAGTAGTTGGAGTTACCGCACGCTCTAGATTTACTTGATTATTTCTAATTGCTCGGCCAAAGCTAGTGCACTGCTGAGTTTCTTTGGATACATCAACATAAAATGAATTTTGTTCGATATCATAAGCCGTTAAACAAACACCATTTACCGCAATACTATCCCCAAGCTGCACGCCATCAATAAATTTACTAGAAACTTGAATTCTATATTGGTGTATATCTTCTTTTTCGGCGACACTATGTATTGTGCCAATTTCTTCAATAATTCCAGTAAACATGATTTCTAAAGCTTACTTAATTTAGGTCAATCACATATGACGTTAATGGTAATGCAGTAGCATTATTGAACGTTGCCCCCGCTTCTACTCCATTTTTTGCAATTTCTTCTGAACTTTCCATACGATCATATAAGGCATACATGGCGCCTAGCGCAATATCACCACCTGAACCTACCGCCCAAAATCTTGAATATTCAAAAACTTCTCTTAATGCATACACTGCAAAAATTCCATGAGGATTCACAATTAATGTATCAATCCTTGAGGATTCATATGGATCATCTTCCTCGTCTTTAGGATTTAAGTAGTATTCTTCCTTAAGAATCGGATGCAATGTTCTAAAAGACTCAAAAATATCTAACTGAGAATTAAAGTTTAAATTCTCGCCGTATTTTTTCAATAAACTTTGAATTACAATGTGATGCGCAGCACTGCCCACAATTCCAAAATAATTATCTTTATATAAGTAAACTTTGTCATGCGTGTTATCAAATTCGCTTGATTGCTTAACGTCCCCGAATGTAGTTAAGGTATCTGCGGCTATACACGCTTTGCCATTTTTTTGAACTGCAACAATAGTAGACATATATTTATTTTTATGAATATTGAGGTTTTAACTGTAGTTTTAAATTTCGCCCTACTTTTCTAGTTTGACAGATTTCAAACTCTATCCGATCTTGCATGCTTTCAATAAAATCTAATTTAGCCATCCCATAACTGGAGTGCCCCATAATATGCGGCGCCATATAAACAATCATTTCATCAACGAAATGATTTTTCAATAAACTACCTACTAATGTAGAACCGGCTTCAACCAATACCTCATTAAAGCCGCGTTTTGCAAGATCTATTATCACAGCCTGTAAATTAACATTGTTGTTACTTCGCTCGGTGTTAACAATCTCAACTTGATTACTTTCTATTTCTGCAAATTTATCATTTCTTTTGGCACAAGTGTAAATAATCACATCTTCTGATGTCTGCAATGTTTTAGCATTAGCTGAAATACGCAGTTGTGTATCCAAAATTACTCTTTTTGGCTGTTGAATATTATTTTCTATTCCTAGCTGCTCTTTACTAAGCCTTACAGTCAAACTTGGATCATCTGCTAGCACCGTATCAATGCCTGTCATAATTGCACAACTTCTTGCGCGAAGTTTCTGCACATCTAAGCGAGATTCATCGCTACTTATCCATTTGCTTTCACCAGACTTTAATGCGGTTTTTCCGTCTAAGCTAATAGCTGACTTCACGGTTATATACGGTCTATCTTGCGTCATGCGCTTAACAAAACCCTTGTTCAGTTCCATTGCATCAGCTTCTAAAATACCTGTAGTTGTTTTAATCCCATGGCTCTCCAAGTATTCCAACCCTTTACCATTAACCAGTGGATTGGGATCTCTCATAGCAGTCACCACGCGAGCTACTTTCGCAGCGACTAAGGCTTCTGCACAAGGAGGTGTTTTACCATGATGTGAACAAGGTTCAAGGGTTACATAGAGGGTTGTATCTGAACTATCTCTTACGGTATTTAATGCAAGAATCTCCGCGTGAGGCTTGCCCGGAGATAAGTGATAACCGCGACTAATAATCTCACCATTTTTTACAACTACACAACCTACTCGTGGATTTGTTCGAGTTGTATACAGGCCTTTTCTTGCTAATTGCAAGGCTTCGACCATAAAGGCCTGGTCGTTTAAATATTTATTCATACTGACTAGCCGCCAGCTAATTTATGAAGATTTTAGTGAGTTTTTTTATCAGCATCGTCAGCAATTAATGAAAGCTGGCTCTTTAACATTTCCGGAGTCAGATCATTTTCAACGCGATCAATAATGTCCTTAAATGCTTGCACATCCTCAAAACTCATATATACCGATGCAAATCGCACATAAGCAACTTGATCTAGTGAACGTAGCTCTTGCATGACCCACTCACCGATAACTTTAGCAGGAATCTCGCGCTCACCAACACCAAGTGCCTTTCGGGAAATTAAGTTTATAGACGCATCAATGAGTTCAGTCGCTACAGGTCGCTTCTCACAGGCAAGAATTATTCCCTTGCGTAGTTTTTCTTCATTAAAAGGCTCTCGTCTGCCGTCATGCTTAACGACTCTCGGCAAATTTCTTTCTGCAGATTCGAAAGTTGTAAATCGTTCATTACAGTCTAAACATTCACGACGCCTGCGAACTTGATAGCCCTCGCTCGCAAGCCGCGAATCTATGACCTTGGTCTCTTCTGATCGACAGAAAGGACAGTGCATTAGCTAGACCTAATAAATTTAGAGTTATGCAACCGCCTGTTGTTCATCGCTAGAACTATAAACTGGGAAGCGCTTACATAAATCAAGCACCTGATTTTTTACGCGATCAATTGTTTCCTGGTTTTCCAAGTTATCTAGTATGTCGCAAATCCAATTGGTAAGGTCTTTACATTCTTGTTCTTTGAAGCCACGCGTAGTGCCCGCAGGTGTACCAATACGTAAGCCACTCGTAACAAACGGTGATTGTGGATCACCCGGTACAGTATTCTTATTTACCGTAATGTTTGCATTACCTAATGCCGCATCAGCAGCCTTACCTGTAATACCTTTATCAATAAGGTCAACAAGGAACAAATGACAATCTGTACCACCCGAAACAATCTTATAACCACGCTCCATGAATTGATCCGCCATGGCTTTAGCATTTTTTACAACTTGCTGTTGATACTCTTTAAACTCAGGCTTTGATGCTTCTAAGAATGCTACCGCTTTTGCTGCAATCACATGCATTAGAGGTCCACCTTGTGTTCCAGGGAACACTGCAGAATTTAACTTTTTAGCAATTGCATCGTTCTTGCGAGCAAGAATGATGCCGCCACGAGGGCCACGTAAAGTTTTATGTGTGGTTGAAGTACACACGTCAGCAATAGGGATAGGGTTTGGATACTCACCTGCAGCAATCAAACCAGATACATGTGCCATATCAACCATCAACAAAGCACCGACTTGATCACAAATATCTCGGAACCGCTGCCAATCCCAAATTTTAGAATACGCTGAGAAACCAGCGATAATCATTTTTGGCTTGTTTTCTTTGGCTAAACGTTCAACTTCATCGTAATCCACTTCGCCTGTTTCAGGGTTTAATCCGTAAAGAATAGCGTTGTAGTTCTTGCCAGAGAAATTTACAGGGCAACCGTGTGTTAAATGACCGCCGTGAGATAAGTCTAATCCCATAATCGTGTCATGTGGCTCAAGCAATGCTAAAAATACCGCAGCATTAGCTTGCGAACCTGAATGCGGTTGTACGTTTGCATAATCAGCCCCAAAAAGACTTTTTAGACGATCAATAGCTAATTGCTCAGCTACGTCTACAAATTCACAACCACCGTAATAACGTTTTGCAGGGTAGCCTTCAGCATACTTATTGGTTAGCACAGTTCCTTGAGCTTCCATCACACGAGGACTGGTGTAGTTTTCTGATGCAATAAGTTCTACGTGCTCTTCTTGGCGACGAATTTCCTTATTGATTGCATCGGTTAATTCATTGTCAAAACCGGCAATTGTCATGTCTGGTGTAAACATTACGAAGGTCTCCTACGAGGAAAATTTATAATTAGGTAAAGGTTGAAATTTAAGCGGTAAATTATAGCTCAAATTATTAAATAAAAATTGGAAAATATGGGTAGATTTCAAGCGTTTAGCCTGTAAAGACTAGGGATTACAGGGTCTTATCTACCGATAGAGATAGTAAATTTACAGCCTTAAAACTTAAACTTAAGTTTAGTTGAGAGATAATCAATATCAGATTCTTCCATCTGATAACGCTCCCACTCAGCACTCACGCCAAACCGGGCATTGAGGTCATAATTTGCGCCTAAGCCGTAAAAAATATCAGTGCCACGAGTCTGGCCTAGGTATTTGGCATTAGTCTGATTGTAATTAGGATCCACTTCCCAGTTAAACAAACCACCTTTCATATACAAGAAACCATTATCGTTTATTGGGTAACTGCTTATTCCAGATAGGAACAATCCATTCGACTCAAAATTTTGAGAGCCTACTTCAGGAAACCAAAGTGATGAACCCGCAAACATATCGTCTATTCCAAATGAAAGATCATCTTGATATTCAAGTTGCATCGAAAAGTTTTGAGTGGTTCGGTAACCTCCAAACAAAGAAACATTATTGCTCGTAGCATTCCTACTTTCTTTGTAGCTTAAAATATCATTCAATGAAAAATCGCTATCAGACAAACTACTTGGGTATGGAAGAACTTCTTGTTGAGCTGTATCGGATCCAACAAACCACTCTGCCTGAACATTGCTGAATGTCAGCATGGTGATTCCAGCCGTGATGGTAATTTTTATAATATTATTTCGCATGGTGCCAAACAGTAATTTATCCCTAAATTTTAAACGCTTATTTCCTTGCTTCAGTATAAGGTATTTGTGCAGAAAGTAGGCATATTTACCTGAATTAATTGACTTAATTAAAATTTGGTAATGTTAATTTGACAATATTGGTACACAAATTAACCGGAAGTCCACTCACCCACCACACCGATAATAACTACAAATCCCTTACATAAACTAGATGTATTAGATTACGACAATTTATTCTAAATTAGCGGATTAATCTAGTAATTTTCTAGCATTTCTGAACATTTTTAGCCATGCACCATCTTCTTTCCACTCAGATGGATGCCATGAATATTGGACAGACCTGAACAATCTTTCGGGGTGCGGCATCATAATCGTAAAACGACCGTCTTCATTGCAAAATCCAGTGGCTCCTTGCGGAGATCCATTAGGATTAAATGGATATATATCAGTAATTTGAAGATTATTATTAATGTAATTTAACGTAATTTGATTACGCTTATTCATGTAATCTAGAGAATCATTCGATACTTCTGCCCTACCTTCACCGTGCGCCACCACAACCGGCAAGGTGGAACCTTGCATATCGTTAAAGAGTAATGAAACCGAATCTTTAACTTCTACCATTATTAATCGCGCTTCAAATTGTTCCGAAGTGTTTTGCACAAAGGTTGGCCAATGTTCAGCGCCAGGAATAATTTCACGTAGCTGTGACATCATTTGACAGCCGTTACACACACCTAAAGCAAAAATATCGGGATTCGCAAAATAGTTTGCGAATTCGTCTTTTAAATAATTATTAAAAAGAATCGACTTTGCCCATCCACCCCCTGCACCCAATACATCACCATATGAAAATCCGCCACAAGCCACCAAACCATGAAAATTTTCAAGCTTCTGACGTTTCTCAATGAGGTCTGTCATGTGAACATCTACAGAATCAAATCCTGCGCGATCAAATGCAGCGGCCATTTCCATATGACCATTCACTCCCTGTTCGCGTAATACAGCAATGTTAGGCCGCACACCCATACTAATATAAGGCGCACTAGTATCCTCATTAAGGTCATAGGTTAACTTCGCACTTAAACCAGGATTGTTTTCATCAATAATAGAGGCAAGCTCTTCATCCGCGCATTTAGGATTATCACGCAAAGTTTGAATGGCATGGCTGGTGCCAGACCAAAGCTTTAACAGTTCAGCCCAGTCTCTTTTATAAATAACTTCTTTATTATGTGAGAAGTTAATACTGTTGGAGTCATTAAGTTCACCTAATGCATGTGTGTTTAAAGTCAAATTATGTTTAACCATAATATTTTCTACTTTATCTAAATCTTTTGTATCAATCTGTATCACTGCACCGAGTTCTTCAGAGAACAAACTGGCAATTACGTCGTCACCCAAATTGTCTACAAGACCATCTAAGTGAACATCAATACCCACATGGCTGGCAAAACTCATTTCACATAGGGTCGCTAGCAAGCCGCCATCTGAACGATCATGATAAGCATGTATTAACTGTTCAGCTTTCAGTTCCGTTATGGCTGCAAAAAAACTTTTAATTAATTTTGTATTATCTAAATCTGGTGGAGTGTTACCTGTGTGCGAATAAGCTTGCGCTAACGCAGAACCACCCAAGCGATTCTTCTTCGATCCTAAGTCAATTAATAAAAGAGATGAATGCTCTAGCGCTACATTAAGTTGTGGCGTTAACGTTTTGCGTACATCTTTTGCTTGTGCAAATGCAGATATAATTAAAGATAAAGGCGCGGTAACCGATTTGTCATTACTTTTACCTTTCCCATCTTCTTTCTTTTCTTCAGTCCAATGGCTTTTCATAGACAAAGAATCTTTTCCAACCGGAATTACAATTCCTAAATCTGGACACAATTCTTCACCTACGGCTTGTACCGTTGCAAACAAATTTGCATCTTCTCCTACATGGCCTGCGGGCGACATCCAGTTTGCAGATAAACGAATATCGGAAAGTTGTTTTACATCCGCTGCTAATATATTGGTAATTGCTTCACTAATGGCCATACGACCCGATGCAGGGCCAGAAAGTAACGCAACAGGTGTACGTTCGCCCATCGACATCGCTTCACCGCTGTAGCCTTTATAATCGCTGCAAGTAACTGCAACATCCGCAACAGGCACTTGCCACGGACCCACAAATTGGTCTCGCGTGACCATTCCCGTAACGGTTCGATCACCTATGGTGATTAAAAAACTTTTCGATGCGACACTCGGCACTTGCAACACACGGTTGATGGCGTCTTCAAGATTAATTTCAGCAGTGTTAATTTTTTTTGCAGAGGATGTAATCGAAGTTACATCTCGTGTCATTTTAGGGGTTTTACCCAGCAGAACATCCATCGGAAAATCAATGGGATTATTTTTAAATGTATCATCAGAAAGAACAAGCTGAGGTTCTTTCGTGGCATTACCTACGACTGCATAAGGGCAACGTTCACGCTCGCATAGCGCTTTAAACTCATCTAAAAGATCTTTATTGATCGCTAGCACATAACGTTCTTGAGCTTCATTGCACCAAATTTCTTTAGGAGACATACCGGGCTCAGCATTCGGGATCTCCCTAATTTCAAAGTCACCACCTAAATCTGCATCATGAATTAATTCAGGAATCGCGTTGGATAAGCCTCCTGCCCCCACATCATGAATAGAAATAATCGGACTGTCTTTCCCGCGCACCACGCATAGTTCAATCACTTCTTGGCAACGACGTTCCATTTCGGCATTACCACGTTGCACCGATGCAAAATCTAAATCTTCAGTACTGGTGCCGCTCGCCATAGAAGAAGCCGCGCCACCACCCAGACCAATTAACATGGCAGGGCCTCCTAAAACTATAATGGGTGTGCCATCTGGGAATTTTTCTTTTAATACATGTTCTTTTCTAACATTACCCAATCCACCGGCAATCATAATAGGCTTATGGTACCCACGCACATCAGTACCGTCTTGTTGTTCAGAGGCATCTAACTCTAAGGTTCTAAAATAGCCAAGAATATTGGGCCGACCAAATTCATTATTAAAAGAAGCCGCACCAATAGGCCCTTCTTTCATAATATCTAACGCCGATACAATTCTTTCCGGTTTACCGTACTCAAATTCCCAGGGTTGTAACTTTCTAGGTAAATGTAAATTTGAAACGGAAAAACCACACAACCCCGCTTTCGGTCGGCTACCACGCCCTACTGCACCTTCATCACGAATCTCACCACCCGAACCGGTTGCAGCACCCGGAAAAGGAGAAATGGCAGTGGGGTGATTGTGCGTTTCTACTTTCATTAAAATATGCACATCTTCATTATCAAATTGATATTGATGTGTAATCGGGTTGGCATGAAAACGCGTTGCAGTGTGTCCCGCCATTACTGCAGCATTGTCACTGTAGGCAGATAAAATATTTTCAGGTGAATGTTTGTAGGTGTTCCTAATCATGCCAAACAAGGTTTGTTCTTTTGGCTGACCATCTATTTTCCAATTAGCATTAAATATTTTATGTCGACAATGCTCAGAATTCGCCTGCGCAAACATCATCAACTCAACATCGGTTGGAGAGCGTCCTAATTGTCCATACTTCTCAATTAAGTAATCAATTTCATCATCGGCCAGTGCAAGACCCATTTCTTGATTGGCACTTAACAAGGCAGCTTTAGGATCATCACCTAAATTAATTTCTACTAACTCACGCTTAGCTTCCTCTATAAATAATGACTTAGCCTCTTCAACATCATACAAAACCGATTCTGTCATGCGGTCATGTAATACGTTCGCAATCTGTTGAATCTCTTTTTCGTCTGCGGAAGCTTTTAATGAAAATTCATACAACGTACCGCGCTCAATTCGCTGAACATTAGTTAAGCCACAATTATGTGCAATATCAGTCGCTTTGGATGACCAAGGAGATATCGTTCCAAACCTTGGGGTCACCAAGATCTGAAGATCATTTTTAGAGGTTTTTGAAGCAGGCGCTATATATAAGAGTAAGGCTTCTAGCTTAGATTTTTCTTGTGGGTTTAACTCACTGCTAGATTGAATAAAGTGAACAAACTTAGCTGTGAAACCTTCTACTTTTACAGTAATACTTTCTAGTTGGCGATGGAGTGATTCGGTTCTAAATTGAGATAACGCATGACCTCCGTCGATGATCAACATGAAAATGCAGTGCCTTTTGTAGGGTGGCTGAATGTATATATAAGAAAGGCGTGAATCATAACGAAAACAGACGGTCTAATCATCAAGATAATGATGCTATCTGGATACAGCCTAGGTGGTTGTTTATATAGTATAATTATAGTCTTTAATACCCTGAATACATGGGGGCGATCGGTTTCGACGTGGATTGCGAAACTAGAGGTGCATGCCGAGTATGTTAGCTAATCTCGTAAATCTTGCTGCAAACTTATAGTTGCAAACGATGACAACTACGCTCTAGCTGCATAAAAACCAGTCTATAGCCGTCCGACCAGTTCAGCTTACGGATCTGGACCCGGGCGTAACCTTAGTAAGCTCGTGGTGAAGTCTGTCTAGAGCGGATCCATTAAAACTAATCTGGGCTCCCCTCTATATGCCCTGTCGGTCGGGAGTATAGGGGCTAAGTTAAAGAGCGACTAAGCATGTAGTACCAACGGCAGAGAATTTGCGGACGCGGGTTCGATTCCCGCCGCCTCCACCACATTGACATTCTAGGACATCCAGTAAGATCCAGTTTAGTATTACTTTCAAGCATTTAAACGGATTTCTTATCCAACTACATTCAGTAAGGTTTCTTGACATCCTGGGGCAACAAGGGGCATATATGGGGGCAACTATAAGAATAATAAAAGACATGCCCCCAAATGACCTTAACCGTCATACAAGTTAAAAACTTCAAAGCATCGAGCAAAACCTATCGAAAGTATGATGGCAATGGCCTGTATGTAGAGGTCACCCCGAAGGGTCAGAAATACTGGCGGTACAAGTATCATTTTGCTGGCAAAGAGAAACGCATCTCGCTCGATGTGTTCCCCACTGTGTCCTTAAAAGAGGCACGTCTTGCACGAGATAAAGCAAGGTTAAAACTCTCCAATGATGTGGATCCCAGTGCGGTTCGAAAAGCCAAGCAGGAATACGATGTGGCAATGAATGAACATTCTTTTGCTGCAATTGCCTTAGAGTGGCATACCAAACTCCTTACGAACAAAGCCCCCAGTCATGCCAAGCGCGTATGGCGCGGTATTGAAAAAAACTTTCTCCCCGTCATGGGTGACAAGCCAATTTCTATGATTACGGCATCGCACATCCGTACTGCATTAGAACTGATTGAACAACGTGGTGCATTAGAAACGGCGCGTCGCTCACTGCAATATTGTTCTCGCATCTTCCGTTATGCCATCGCAAAAGGATATTGTGAAAAAGATCCCACCATAGGATTGAAAGATTCGCTCGCACCTCCTGTGGTGACACACTTTCCCTCCATCATCGAGCCCAAGAAGATTGGCGAGTTGTTGCGCGAGATCGATGCATACGATTCACCCATCACACGATACGCCATGTATACGGGCGTATATACGTTTGTACAACCCGCGAATATTCGCATGGCGGAATGGAGTGAATTTAATATAGAAAAGAAGGAATGGAAGATTCCTGCTGAGAAAATGAAACTGCGAAGAGCACATATTGTGCCGCTTGCGACACAAATGATCACCCTCTTGAAGGAGTTAAAGATGCTCACATCCAATAGCATCTACCTTTTCCCAAGTATTCGCAGCCGATCTAGGCCCATGAGCGAAAACACCATCAATGCGGCTTTTCGCAGAATGGGTTATACAAAAGATGAGATGACCTGTCATGGATTTCGACACATGGCCTCTACCCTTTTAAATGAAGAAGGAAAATGGAATCCTGATGCCATTGAACGACAACTTGCCCATGTAGATAAGAATAAAATACGAGCGGTTTATGATCGTTCCTCACATTTAGCTGAACGCAAGCGGATGATGCAAGCCTGGGCAGATACGTTAGATAATCTTGCGCATCCCAATAATGTTGTTCATTTACCAGCATCGGAAACAGGCTAATTGTAAATGTCTACACCCAACGAAATTCTTCAAAAAATGATCAAACTATTGTCCGATCATTCAGACCCGTTATATACATTAAACTTATATGTAAGCGCAGGATTAACACCACCATCAGATGTACATAGCGAAATTGCTAAACGATATAACGAATATATGCATGCAGGTGGCAAGAAATCACTAGATGAAGCTTTTTATCACCGACCATTCACTAAAACAGGCAATCATTCATCTAACATGTGTTTAAGAAGAAACAAAATGCATGCAATGATTTATATGCTATGTATGAAAAAACGTTACCCTGAAATCTCTAAACCAGTACATGCGCAAAATTTTATTAATCTATATAAATTAAAAAAACCTGATGCAGGAAGCCTTGTTAGGATGACGAATCTATCGCTTAATTTGTATATTGATCAGAACTATGACTCTAACCTTGATCGAGACGAAATTAAGGAAGAAGTAGCAGAATTATTTGACCCTGTATTGGAAATACTAGGCTTTGATAAAACTAAAGCCCCCAATACACAAGAACCTCTTCCAAAATTACTAGATCCAGAGATAGAGAAAGAGCATTTAGATACGTATCTTGATTTTCTCTATGAGACTGGACAAGAGCATATCGCTCCGGAATTTTTTCCAACCTAAATAATCCTGGTAACAGGATGCATTAATCCTGCAAGATCTGCTCAAATCTATTGAGTTACCAGGAGATACAAATGAAACAAACTGTTTTAAAGCTTCCAGAGGTTGTGGAACGTGTAAGAATTTCTCGTTCTACTATTTATCATAATATAAGTAATAATTCATTTCCCAAGCAAATTAAACTAGGTGAAAGAGCAGTAGGTTGGCTAGAGGCAGACATTAATAATTGGCTAAAGAACAAAAGTATATTAGTAAACGCTGATGACGCAGCTCTGAAAAATAAATAAATATTTATCTGTGATTCTCACATGAGAATAAAGTATTCAGGTTCATCAAAATGTTAATAATACAAGTGATAGATATAGGTCAAATTTATGAGTACAAATAAAATAGAAATCGATATGGATAATGTTGCCTTTCTTGCTGAAAGAGGACTAGATAAAAGAGAGATTGCAGCGTATTTAAAAATATCAGAATCCACGTTCTACCGTCGATTGCAAGACGAACAATTTAGTGAGGCCTTTGAGCAAGGCAAATTAAGAGCCTCATCTAATGTTAAACTGGCATTGTTTAAAAAAGCTCTTGATAATGAAAATTTATCTGCTCTTTTCCATTTGTCAGATCGCATTTGTTGGCCTAAACGCAAGGCTATTTCTGAAGGTGAATATAATAAAGATGGAACATTACCACCACCAGAGGTAATAATCGTTACAGATGAGATGATGCAAGCATTTAATGAAGAATTCGATGAGACTTATTAGTTAAGATCATAGTTATACAATTGCCTTGAATTAATATTAAGCACATAACCTAATTATTTTGGTTCTTTACCCTATATCTCTGTATATCGATATTTCATCACCAATAGCTAGCAATAATCTTTTTTACAAGCTTAATTTTCCAACTATGCACGCTCTTTTCCCCCGAATAAGAATTTATTTTATCAAACCCAAACACCAGGTACTCACGCCCATTTATTGTTCGCAAAACAGATCGCAATAGTTGTTCTAGGTATTTTTTATCATCAGTAACAAATAACAACTCTTCTAGCGGGCGCGAATTATAAACAAACCACTGTGTTACACCTCGCCTTAGTCTTTCTGCTTTATCCCATGTATCCCAAATCCCTAACGATGGTAGTTTTGATTGAATTTGATCCCACTCTTGAGGCGACATTCTGTTCAACAGCAAGCTTTCATGGATAGCATCAAATGAAAATGAAATTAATTGTGCAGCATATTTTCCTGACTCAGATAGTCCAACATTCAGCAAGAATATTTTTGTGGGCGTATCAAATGCTTGTACATCTCTTTTATGTTTTTCTATTACTTTTGCAAACATCTTTGCACTGTTTTTATTATGTGTAGTTATGCCAATTGATTTCGCAATTAAAATTACACTTTTTTCGGAAACATCTTGAGCCTCTGCGAGCGAAGTTAGAACAATATTTGCATATTTACGTATTACCATACGCCATTGTTTGCCAAGTTTATTTAACTCAGATATTGATTGAGTATCAGCCCATTCTATAATCCAAATGGCCGTGTTACTCCCCAACGCTATCTCTAATTCATTAGCTGCAAAGTTGGCACCAGACTCTATAGCCGCATGTACAATCGCTCGTGATTCAGAAGGTTCAAGTTGTGCAACAATGTTAGCAATATTTTTAAATTCTTTGACATTAATATTTATTTCACACCACACTTTAACGTCTGAAAGTAACAAAGGGTTTAAAGTCAATAAAAAAGGAATTAACTTAGAATGCACTAAACCTATCTCTATAATCTCATCAACTGCCAACGACTTTGCTAATATTGACAAAATTGAGATGGACAATGACTTATCTGCATTTGCCCATGCCAAACTTATTAACTTGTTCTTGTTATTGGTATCTGCATTCTCCCAAAAGTCTATAATTAAAATTGGTAAATCAAGAAAATCCAAATTGAAAGCAGATTGATACGGCGAATTAAGCAAGTCATATAAAACAAACCATCTACTAGCATTTGGCAAAAGGCTACGGCGTAATGGATCTTTTTGCTCGATGAGCCAAGACTTCAAGCTTTCAGCTTGCTCTGTTTTTGGGAATTCTTTTCCTACTATATCTATCAGAGATTGGATAGATTTATCAGAAGAATAATTTAAAATCTCAGCATATACCTGGGCTAGCTTCTTAAAGTATGATAGATTTTCGTTGAAATCTGGCCCCACTAAATCCAAGTATTCTCTTAGCTTATCGCAGTTTGGATTTTCCAAATCCTTGCTTACAACATGTATCCATGCTTTATTCCTAACTAGGTTTAAGTCGTGATTAATTTTACTGTCAGTATCAAAAATTATTATTTTGGAATTTGTCCATTTGGATTTTCTAAAGAGATCAGTTGATACTGATTGTAAATCAAAATAATGATCCGATGACTTTCTAGGAGAAATCGATAATGTGCAAAATCTATATTGTTTCTGCAAACTAGACCACCTTTGTGCCCATGTCTGTAATATGATTTTTGACAACCCAGGATTATCGCCTATTAGTAAAATTGAACTGTCACTGTCATATAACAATTCAACAAGTTGCGGAACCCAGTTGAATAAATTGTTAAATGGAATGTATTCAGAAGTATCTTCAATACTTACCTTATTGTGGTAAGACTCAAAGTCATCATTCTCGACTGGTCGCCGAAACAGCGCTAAAAGTCCATTTAGATTGTTATGAATTGGCAAGCTTTTGAAATCAAGCAGTAGAGTATGTGTCCATACGCATCCAGGCCTTGGCATCTCAGGTGCGGGCCAAGTCATTGCAAGTGCATAAAGTTCTTCTGATGGAAGCGGATATCCAGTAAAATACGGCTCGAAGGTCTGTCCACCCGCATTGCCAGATAAATCACTAAGGATTGCTAGTTCTCTTTGTGCCGTCTTAGAAATGTCTGTTGAGCTCTCTAAAAGTCTATGACCATCAGAATATCCATGAATACATTGTTGTACTATCACTAAATAATGCTCATCAACTCAACGACATTGACCATTTAACTATCTGCGTTAAATCCCCACCTTCGTAGTCTGACGTAATCACTTTAACCCGGTTTGCAGGCTCAATTTTCAACAACTCTTGTTTGTCATCAGTGTAATCGCCACCTTGTGCACTTAGTCCAAAAACCTTATGAGCTAAACGCTTATCATTTGAATAAAAGAACTGATTTAGTAAGGGAAGTCTTTCTTCAACCCACTTTTCTGGTGTTTTATTTGCATCTTGTTTTTCTATTAAGTCCCAAGCAGATACCACCACAGCAACTCGAAGTTTCTTTGAGTTTATTGGCGGAATAAAAAGATTTTGAAGTAAGTCTATGAGGATCGTTGAAGTAGGATCATTCTGAGGAATCCTTGGTTTAATTTGCACAGGTTCCCCGCTATTTTTTACTATTTCGTAGTACTCCTCTAGTCTCTCTGGCTCTTTTACTTTTTTGGGATGCACAAATAACAACACACCGCTTGCTTTTTGCGCTAATTCTACGTACTCGGGATCAAGAGTACGTTTCGTCCACTGCCGTTCGTAGCTTTCACCCGCAATATCATGAAATAAAAGTTCTGATTCATTTGAAGTGATTGTGTCTTTAACGCACATAGTGACCAAAGGAGCGCTGTTGGCACTTCTAGCTACAGTTTCACATTGTAACCATGCTGCGCATAGCTCATTTAAATGATGATCATCCTCACCGAGATTAGTTACTGTTAATGCTGTCGGAATACTTTCTTGTTCGGCGACATGCCAAAGTGCAGCAAGGAATGTAGTTTTTCCTGTTTCAGGGAGTCCAATTACCAACTGGGCTTTTTTCATATTCATATCAAGAAGATAAAAACCGATCAAATTCTCTTTTTGCCGATTTTTGACCTTTACTGATGTCGAGTTCTATCTTTTTTTCTTTTTTCTTTACCCATTTTTCAAATATTGTATCTATTCCATATCCAAGACCAAGTGATGATTCTTGTTTTGGGCTCGCAGCAACTTTAAAGAATTCCATATCTGCAATTTTGTCTTCTACAGTTGTTCTAATCGTTTGTTCAAAATCTTTTAATACTGGCTCAAGTTCTTTTTCGCAATTACTTTTTATCACTACATCCCATTTTGAGTAAAGTATATGAATATTGGTGTGAGATTTTAACATTCCCTCTTCGATACATCGTCTTAGTAATTGCCTAGCATCAACAAGGCATAAGTGCCTCGTAGTTTGTGATGATAAAAGTTCACAATCTATAAGAAGAGCAATATAATCTGCCCGAGTTAAAATTGATATTTCCCTACAGTCTTCTGCACTGTCTTTTGCCATTCTGTAATATTCGCCAGACATATCAGCGAACAAGAGATTTGAATTATTAGGCAAGCTATTTTGCCGAACACATAAATGAAGAAATTGCACTCCTGCACCCAGCGGGGTTCTAGTAGCTGTAGGTGCATGTATCCCTGATTCAACCCTTGCTAAATGAGATCGTTCTTCAAATGCTACTAACGTTCTGCTTTCAGCGAAAGTGCAATTAGCAAATTCACCTATGTGAAAGCTGTCATAAATACTAGCTAATAAAGTGGTTTTTCCACTTCCTTTAGGGCCCGCAATAACAATAATGACAGTATCATATTTGCTTGTTATTTCTGAGGCACTAATAGAATCAAGTTCTTCTCCTCCATGTATAGAAATTTCTTTTGATGCTTCCTCATGGACTTCCGCAATACTTTCAGTTTCGGATGAATCATTAGGAATTTCATCGGATGAAGAATCTGAAATAGTATTATCTTCAGGTTCAATCATTATTTTGCAGAATCGAATTTAATATTTTTAGAAACAATAATTCTGTATAAAACTGACAAGATAGTTTTAAAATACTAATATCTCGCTTTGGATCTACCTTAATTGAATCGTAGTACCCAGTAACCCAATTTTCACTACTTTCGTGAGATCGTTTAAGTGCAAAAAATATTGGGATGAAATCTTTTGCTAATTCTATGTTAGCACCAGAAGCCTCTAGAAAATTTTCAAAAATGTAATTTTTCCAGCTTACTTCTGCATCATTTACTACCGATTCAATACTTAAAGTTTTCCCAATATAGTCGTTATCTACAGATCGGAGCATTTTATCCAAATATGCTATTGATCCAATAGGAGCAATCGGCAGTTTTGTTAATTCAAATAATTCCCCGGGTGCTCTCAAACACAGCTCTGAAAGTGACTTCTCAACTAGCAGCGAATTATCATACTTACTAAAGCCACCAACAACCCACCACATTATATTAAGTTCTTCATCCTGAGCTAAAAGAGTATTGTGGTTAACCTGTAATGCAACTTTGAATCTATCCATAAACTGGCTAGTCTTTTCAACTAGTGATTTCGCTATTAATGCTAGCTGTGGAGCTGCGGTATTTACTGCAATAGTTTCTAACTCTTCTAATTCATTTTTTACATCTATTCTTGGTATTGTGATTTTTGGAATCTCTTGCCTAGATCGAAGCGCAACTGCCTGCTTATCTACGTAACTGTCCACAACCTTCAGTATATTTGGTACTGGAACGTCGGAATTTTCCCCTTGAAAACTCATACATTTCACAGCTAACGCTGCCATTCTCTCCAGTTCATTATCATGTAATAAATTTACTCCAATTGTTATTCCAGCCAGCACTCTCCATTCGTAGTTATTGTCACTACTCATGAATGTTGAATCTGCTTCATTAAAGTGCTTGTGAAATATTTTTTTGAACGACGCGTTTTCAGGCAAACGATCGAAGAAAATACGGATTACATTCAGTATTTCCTCGCCAGTTATTGCAGACCACAAAGATGAAATCCCTTGTGTACGTTTTTCTGGCAGCCCCTCAAATAATTCAGTTTTAGGAGTTCTATACCAATCAGCAAATTTTGGATGAACGTTCAATTTATTTACCCTTTAGTAGTTAGTTTCCAGTCTCTTTTTCTGTGTCTTCGATCATTTCCAAAAATTTACTTGTGAGTTGTTGACTTTTTACTCGCTCAAGCACACCCTTGAATTTATCTATATCCCGAAGATTTTCATCTTCATTCTCAAGTAAATTAAATTCCTTAGCAATTCTTACTTTTTCATAAAATGGCAATCTAAGATAACGATAGACAACCTCACGCATGGTTTCATGTTCTAAGCTTGATTCTGGAGTTCTCACTTTGGGCTGAATAGTTGTTTCGTTTGTTTTGTTAGCAGTGTCTTTACAGTCGCTATGTCCATTATAATCAAGAGGTAGATTTATTTCAGTATGTGAATAATTATCATTACCATCATCTGACCTGAAGCAATGGTCTTGTGTATTCCACTTTCTTGGGAATATTATAACCCTCATTTCCAGATCCTTATCAGTTAAAACACTAACCTGAACAAGATTATATCTTGGCCCCCAGCTCGTGTGGTTACGTGTTGGATGTAAGGCGCCCGCATTAAGGCGTAATGCACCATTGCATTTCTGTATCTGGAATTCATGTGTGTGGCCATAGAGTTGTATTCGAGCGCGATTGTTTAAGTAACTATCAATTTTACTTTCATTGAGATTCCAATTTATAGGATGATGGCATAACGTAATGTATTCAACATTCATATTCTTTGGAGGTACTTGAAACTCCCCTAGAACAAGATTACCTGGGCTATGACTATCACGAGGCTTATCTAAGTCAGATGATATAAGTACTGAATTTAGCCCTCTAAGTCGAAGCTCTATTTCACCATCAAGTTTTGTGAGTTCAGTTTCTTCCCAACATGGATTATCTGGATTAATTTCACAACCAAACTGAGTCGCAAATAAATTGTATTGTTCAATAGGTTGATAAATCCCAGAAGCAAATACTTTATCTCTACAGTATTCTGTGATTACACTTGAAACCTGCTCAGGTTCCGTCTCCCTTATGTTTTTATGAATTTCACGTAGATGTTTACTTTTTTTTAATAAATCACGATCAACATCGTGATTGCCAGGCGTCACCCATACATTTCTCGGCATACATCCCAGTTTTTTACACAATTTATTCAACCACTCATCAGCAGTTGTATACTCTAAACTCTTGCCAGAAAAAGCAATGTCCCCAGTAACAAAAACGGCATTGATATTTATCTGTAATTCATCACATAGCTGTTTAATATCATTATCTAATTCATTACGAAGATCTTGATCCAAGTCATACATATCTCCACTACAGTGAGAGAAATGGATATCGGATAGATGTAAAAAAGTAAAGGTTTTCGGCATGAACTATTTTCACAAGATAATTAATTTTACAATACAATTATAAAGTATATGGATGGAGTTTATAACAAAGATCTAACCAGATGGTATTAAGAAAACATTACTTATTTATATAATTCAATAAGATAGATGCAATTGAGAGTAGTCGTAGTCGCCGCCATCCAGTAATGTCTTGAGACTTTCAACAGTGTTCATAGAAGTCTAAAGTTTTTAGACTTTTATCTCTTAACTTTAAAGAAACAAGATTCAATTTTTTAATACATATGTATCAACCAACCTCATATAAAAGCCTTTAGGGGCAACTCTTAGCTCGCCTCCTTACGCTTATATATATACCAGTAACTTAGCGCGCAATGCGGTAGTGCACTCATACACCCTTATTCACTCTATAATGAATGTGAGTTAGGTAATCGGGAAAACCCCAGAACTCGACGTTAAATACATTAAGAATAGGATCATGGATCAAAGTGTAATATCTGATAATTGGTCACTGCAGTGCATTTCCGAACTACTTACTGCGGGGATGAAAGATGCAGAAAGTCATTACATTAAAATTGACCGCAAGAATGATTCTTATGGCTATGTGAGTCTACCCTATGCGGTCATTCAAACTGAGGCCTTATTTGATATTTTTACGGACATTATTCTTCGCAATCAAATAATAGTCGATGAAGAATATATTCATGTTTGGAATCAGAAAGGAAGTCCATTCCAGAGCGCGTTAAATAAAGGTGTTATTAGATCATATCCCTTCTTAGTCGATGAAGAAAAACTAATCGATCCTAGGAATGAATTTGTAGATCGCCTTTGTGTGACATCAGCATTGAAAAAAGATCACCAAGAAAACAGTGATGGATGGAACAAAAACAAATGTTCTCCTCATGAGTATTTATCTCAAACTCTATGGGGCGGCGCTGGTATGCTAGCGAGGGGATTTGTTTATAAAAAGGGTTACACACCTCATCCGGTCCGTAAAAGATTATTCATTGATGCGGGTATCGCAATGACAAGTGAGGATGCTGTAGTTCAATTAGATAATCTTATTTCTGAAAAACGTGCAAATATTTCATCTGTAAATATTAAGCAAGATGAGCTTCATTCTTTGACAGTAAACATGCCCCCTTTGCCAATCAAAGTCATTCAAGAATCCAATTCAATTAATGATCTAATTACTGTTGCATTGCAGCTAAGAGAGGAATATCAAGAATTAAGAAACTGGCTTGGATGCTACCAACAAGCACTAAGTGACGGTAGTTACAGGGAGATATCTAAGTATAAAAAGATTCTTCACTCAATATCTCAGTACGTTGATTCAAAAATGGGAGTGATTGATCCTAATGCTCCGACTTTTTCCATAAGTATCTCGGTCTTAAAAATCGCTAGAAAAGGGCAACCAATAAATACTATTCAAAATCAATTCGGAATTCGGTCAATGATAAACAAACTCATTGTCAGTAAATCTGGGAATACTGAGATTAAGAAATTTTTAAACTTTTTTGAGCAAAGAAATACAACTGTAGGACTAAAAGTTATTGATAGCTTTGCGCAGAAAAGCATTAAATAAAGCAAACCGTTAAATGCGGACTATATGATCCGCAATTAAGCCGAATGCTGACAATCTTTTACAGTAAATTAAATTGGGGGCACTTATTGGGGCACAACAAATATTTAAATTTTGAGATTCGCCTTATTTCAACAACTTAGCCCATGAGTTAGGTAGTGCGCTAGTCCACCCTACTTTAATTCGAAGTCTGCTTTAGGTCTATATCGAGGTCATTTAATTTTTAGCTCTGGAGCCCAAGGCATTGAACAATCTGGTGTCCAGTTTTCCATAGCGACTTGTTTTGCTTTTTCAGCTTCAACCATTTTTTTCGTTGGAAGTGGCACTACAATAATAATTGCTAATGCAATTCCAATAGCAAGCACTCCAAATGCATCACTGTAACCTATTGCAGTTCCAGAGTATAAGGGGTTCCATGCTGCAAGTGAGTCGGAATTTGAGGTTACTATTGAGGAGAAAAGCGCAGCGCCTAACGAACCACCGATAAAATACATCATAGTATTAAGGCTAAGTGCAGAAGCTAAATTAGTTGAACGAACCATTGCTGAAACTACAGCAGCAATTGGTGTATTAAGAAGAGCAAAGCCAGCACCTAAAAAGCCTGCTAAGGTCATCATAATCATCACAGAACCACCAGAAAGAAATGATAATGAAACCATCGTTAGCAACATAATACTTGCTCCCAATCTTGTTGGCAGCCTCGGACCTACACGATCTACCAAGCGACCCGCCAAAATCCCACAAATTGCAGCTGCGATGGCTCCAGGAAACATGACAAGACCAATCTGAAAAGTATCGAGTCCGTTATATTTAGCAAGCATAAGAGGAAACCCGATGATTGCAGCTAGGTTTACCGCTGCTACTAAGAAGGCCAAAAAAATTATCCGCAAATAGCGTATGTTCTTAATCAGCTCATTCGGTATAAATGGCTCATGAGAAGAACGTTGACGTAGCGTTAAACCTATCAGGCCAGCAACACTTAATGTCATTGCAGCTAACACAATCGGGTCTGTCCATCCAGATTGAGTGCTTTGTGAAACAGCATAAAGTAAACCTGTAATTACTAATGCCAAACAAGTGCCACCAATGATATCTATTTTACCATTAGATTGTTCTTCATCACGGGGAAGAACCATCCATGCAAATGGCAAAACAAAAATTACTAGTGCACTGACACCAAAGATACCGCGCCAGCTTGCAAATTCCGTAATTATTCCTGTAACCAGTGGTCCAATTGCAGAACCCACACCCATTGTTGCACTAAGTATACCGATTGCGATGCCTCGCTTTTCTTTTGAAAATGCACGACTGGCAATCGCCATACCAAGACCTGGGAAAGCAGCGCCCCCTGCAGCTTGCAGAATTCGTGCAGCTAACATCGTTTTAAAATTCGGTGCAGCAAAACAAGCAAGCGAACCTAGAAAAAATAATGTTATTCCTATTAAAAATAGTGGTCGTGCACCAAACTTATCTGCTATGCGGCCATAAAACGGAATCGCAATACCATACGTCAATAAGTAAATGCTCATAACCCAACTAAGCTGCATTGTATTTATATCATATGCAGTACGCATTTCAGGAAGTATCACAGTAACTCCAGACGCATTGAGTACGCTAAAAAAAATCGCTACACAAACAACTAGAACGACGCTTTTTTTTATTTTCATCCGTCATTGTCTAAGGATGATCGTTGTATGCATCAATTTTGTTATTGTCAGAAATGAAACGAGATGCTGGGTCGTCGCCGGGATATTCGTCAAATTCGATAACGTTTCGATCCGGATCTCGTACAAACAATGCGTTCATATCTTTAAATGTAAAGCGTCCAGTAATATTGATATTGTTTTCGTTCAAAAATGATTCTAAATCAGACATTGATTCTACTTTCAACGCCATGTGAGTATAACCAGCGTATTTTTTATCGACATCCATCAAAACATTTTCATCGTTTTGTTCTGTACTTGGGCCAAGCAAATTCAACACAATACCTGATGCATGTCGCATCATTATTGGGTGACCCATTTCAAATCCAATATCGACGATCAATTCAAATCCGAATTTCTTGTAGAATTCAGTTGCACGTTGTTTCTCTTTTACACGAATACCAATGTGATCAATCTTTTGTATTGATACCATCGAAGTTCTCCTTATATATAGTAATTAAACTGTCCGACGTGTTTTAAATAACAGACTCCATGCGAAGCCTGTCATTTCTACTCTTCTATCTATTTCCATTCCTTGTCTGGATCCATCTTGAACAAATATTCCATGAAGATTCGTGTGACCTCTTTTTCGGTAGCGTTGCGTGCATGATCACGTTGAAGTTCTGCCAAGACGACATTCCAAGTAATTGGTTTTACACCAGCAATTTCCATACGCTTCATACCGTTGTCGTGTGAAAGCTGCGAAATGCTGCCAATCGTATCCTCCGGAACCAGCACTTCGTAACCGGTGTTCGCCGCCTCAATCGCTGGGTAAGCCAAACATACATCAGTCCACAACCCGCCCATGATAAGTTTTGTTCGACCCGTTGCTTTAACAGCAGCAACAAACTCAGGCTCTTCCCACGCATTTACGTTGGTACGATCTATGATAACCGCATTGGGTGCCAGTGCTTTGAGTTCTTCAATGAAAGGCTGCGAACCGTTCAAGCCAACACCAACATGTGAAAAAATAATCGGCAAATCAAAATGCACAGCTGATTTCACCAATGCGGTTGTATTGTTAAGTAGATCTTCATGGTTGATGCTTTTGACGCCCATCAAAATATGAGGTTGATAGTCAATGAGTATCAGAGCGGAGTTGGTAGGCGAGATGAAAGGATCTTCATTTGGGTTTCGATGAGGTGTGCCTTGATAGTTATCTGGATATTGGGCGACCCCATTTACTGTTTTAATCATGGTTTCTCCTTCCGCCGAAGCAGTTTGTATAGTGGTTAATAAAGCTGCTATAGCGACTAAAGCGATAACAGGAAGTCTATAAATCTTCATTTGTAGCGTTCTCCTGAGTAGTAAGGTGGTATGTCGCTACTATCCATCGTTTCAATTTCTTTCACTAGCTAGTAAAATAACAATTTAGTGTTCTATTAATGGAACGATAATGAATAATTTGAATGACATGGCCATCTTTGCCAAAGTGGCTGAATTCCAAGGTATTTCGCCTGCTGCGCGTGCATTACGCATGCCTAAATCTAAGGTAAGTCGCCGTATGGCAGCTCTAGAAGCTGAGTTGGGTGTGCGCTTGCTTGAAAGAAGCACAAGAGCAGTACACCTCACCGAAGTTGGCGAGATATTTTTTCAATCCTGCAAACGAATAGTTGAAGAAGCGGAAGGTGCTAGAGAATCCGTTATACAAATGCTCGAAATTCCGCGTGGCCGGTTACGCGTTAATGCTTCGGTTGCAATTGGTCAGCACTTATTAGCACCCTTTCTGGGTGAATTTATGGCACTTTATCCCGAGATTGAGCTAGAGATGCAACTAGAGAATCGGAGAGTAGATTTAATTCACGAAGGCTATGATGTAGTTATTCGCCTTGGCAAGTTAGAGGATTCCACGCTGGTTAGTAAAGTGCTAGGCGAAGATCGTGCAATTCTTGTGGCATCGCCGAACTACATTAAACAGATGGGAATGCCGAAACAGTTAGGAGACCTAAAAAATCATCGTTTCTTAGTGATGGGTGACACACACAACTTCGATCATTGGGCACTAACAGATATTAATGATCGTCAAGAAACATTCGATGTAAGCCAGTATCAATATACGAATCTTAATGATCTGACAATGATACGCCAAGTAGCAATCGATGGCGGTGGCATTGCACTTATGCCCCGTTACCTATGTACAGATGATGTTATGAAATCCGGAAAGTTGTGCCAAATTTTAAGTGATTGGCGTACACCAACATTTCGCTTTTATGCGCTATATCCAAGTCATCGCAGCATGACGATTAAGTTAAGAGCATGGCTCGACTTTTTTAGTAATAAGTTAAATATGCACAAATAGTTTATAAACAAATCGATTTGGTTAAAGGTTAAATCGAGTGCCCTCTTTAAGTAAATCGTATAAAGTTTGGATATACATTTATATCAAGATTAAAACCAGAAAATCATTATGAAAATATTAGCATTTGCAGCAAGTAGTAGTAAGAATTCGATTAATAAAAAGCTTGTAACTTATGCTGTAGGTTTACTCAAAAATGCCCAAACGGAGATTCTAGATCTAAATGATTATGAACTTCCTTTGTTTAGTGAAGATAAAGAAAAGGAACTTGGCCACCCTTCCCTTGCAAATGATTTCTTATTAAAAATTTCTGGAAATGACGCGTTAATTATCTCATTTGCAGAACATAACGGTTCTTACACGGCTGCCTATAAAAACTTATTTGATTGGTGTTCTCGAATTAATACAAAGGTATTTCAAAATAAGCCGATGGTTCTTCTCGCAACATCACCTGGCCCAGGTGGTGCTTCTAATGTATTGACGACTGCCAAGACATCAGCACCTTTCTTTGATGGTAATGTAAAAGCTAGCGTATCAGTACCCAAGTTTTACGAAAATTTTGAATCTGGAAAGCTCATTAACCCTGAAATAGATGAGCAAGTTCATACTGCAGTTAAAAGCCTGTTTTAAAATCCAGCTAAGTCCAATACTGTTTAACTACAGCAGCGCATTATTGGGTTATATATAGGCTAATTATATATTACTGGCAATTATTAATTAAAAATTTACTGATAGAGAATAGCTCCATGAAAGAGTTGGTAGTTTGGGTAATACATACTCCAGCTGGAGCTATTGGACTTGTTGCTGCTGTTGTTGCCTTGTTCGTAATGAAAGGAGGTAATATTCATCGAAAAGCTGGAAATTGGTTCACTGTTTCAATGTCTATAATGTTGATTTCAGGATTCACAGCAGCATATTTAAAAGAATCCACAGATGACATGTTTTTAAGTGCTGTAGTGCTTTATACCGTATTCACCGCATGGCTAACGGTGAAGCATAGAAAAAATGAAACTGGCTTCATGGAATATGCGGCTCTTGTATGGATTGTTGTTTTTGCTATAGCGGCATTTTTTGTAAGCGCTGGTTGGCGTGGAGTAAATGTTCCAAGCGTTTATCTTTATTGGGGAGGTTTTGCAATTTTTTGTTCTATTGGTGATGCCCGTAATTTATACCAGTCTGGCTTATCAGGAATACAACGTATTATTCGACATGTATGGCGTATCGGATTTTCTTTAATTTGGGCACTGTTGGCATTCACAGATAAGATTGTAAAAATGCAAGGTTCTAACGTTAAAGAAATGCCAATAGAACAAGTATTTTACATTGTTGGGATTCCGACGATGTTGGTACTTATAGTTATACTGTATTGGATAGTAAATATTCTATTTTTTTCTCGTAAGAAGTTTGCTAATTATTATTAAAGGTCAGGTAACTTATTTTATGTCTGCTTACGGCCAATAGCGGTCATTTTAAACGATAAGATTTAACAATAATCCAAATTGCAAATGCTAATTCACTGACCGTCATTACTACAGCTATAGCGATTTCTAATGTAGGAGTAATGAGGTTACTATTTTGAAAAAATGAATTAGTGCTGTGTACGAAGATATAACTTAGTCCACCTAGTAATAATAAAATTGCGATTAAATTTGGTGTAAATTTGGATTTGAAGCAGAGTATAGAAAGCGTCAATAAGTGGAATCCAAAAAGTATAAGTCCATAGGAAAAAAACTTCTCAAATCCCTCAAAGTAGGTTGTTATATTTTTTATTCCATTGCTACTTATAAAGGGCTCTACTAAGTTGCTAATCGCAACACAAAGAAACAGTGTGTAGACAATTCTTAAAACGGATGTTAGTGCCGCTAAATTCTGATTTACTGTCCGGTAAAATAAATAAATAGTTATTGAAACAATTATATCTAATACTAATATAAGCACCCAGCCAGCTATTCCAGATTTATAAAGATTTAAATTTTCTTGGTACAGTTTGCTTGTCAGTTCTGTATCTGATAGTACATAAATTGTTCCATGCACATAGCCATATACATAACCTGCGGCAAGTGCCATGAGGATCAGTGAGATACCTGTAATTAGTCCATTTTTCTTGTTCATTGCTACATCGTTTGTTGTGCTAGTTGTTACAAAATAAATTAGGCTATCTGAATGTCCGCTTTGGGTCGTTAGCGGTCATATTACTTTTATGAATTTTTCATTGAATTGAGATACCGATAACACATTGGCCAATACTCTTTTAAAACAGCTTGAGTGCCCAGTGATATGCGGAGTTAATTTCATAATCAAAGTACAACTATCCTTATCGACGCAACCGCTCCTATCTGCGTACGCACATTTTCCAATTTGCTTTAGCCTGCTCTAATGGTACGCCACCTCTGTTAATTTTAAACGCGCTTCGATAACACGTGTTAGCGCATGCACTAGCATGTTCTTTGTCTAACGGAGTCTTGGCACTTTCCATCTTTGCTTTACATTCCTGCTCTTTTTTATTCATATCCTTGATTATCGCTTCAATGGTCTCAGGAGCTTGCACAACCTCTTTGGGAACAGGCGGTTCGCCGGAAACTATTCTTTCAATTGCCGCATGTTCTTCATTACATTGTTTAATTCTATCTTCGGTGAGTAACTCCGGATTTTGATCTGCCATTGCTGCTAATCGCGCGCAAGACATTAAGCACCCGGTAACACTCGCACGTTGTGCTTTTTCCGATGATTTTTTCCAATCAATGCATTGTTGTCCTTTTTTACGAAGGTCATCCACACTCGTTTCCGCATGGGCATTTGTGATTAAAACATTAAGAAAATTAACACATAGTAGTAATAAGAAAACTATATGTGCTTTTTGTATCAATGTGGATAATGTCAATCTCCGCAGATTAATTCGAAAATTCCTCATAACCTTTATCCTATATTAATAGAGTTGAATATTAATAATGTCCGCTTTGGGTCGTAAGCTTTCATTTAATGTTCCCACATTGTTCTAGTTGAATCTTTCTCTTCCGATATCTTAGAGCCTGTCAGTTGATCCCATAAATTCACACCTACCATTACTTCAACATGTCGTGTAGGCACTAGAAACTTTTCTAAGGATTTACTGGATGATGCATGTGGCATTACAAAAGACCACATATGAAGTGCACCACTTTTTCTCTCAGCTAGCACAGATTTAAAATATAAATGTGGTACGGGAAGTTTAATTGGACTGCTATCTGTTGTTGTTATGGTTTCAATCACTAAATCAAAATCAAATATGGGCCCACTAATGACATAAACTTCATACACATCGTCCAACTCGTTTAACTTGCGTACAGCGGTTTCTAAACGTTTCCAAACCCCGCGATTAAAACCTCTAGTCTGTGGTGACATGTTTGACAGTAAAAATGTTTCACTATCTTGTAATGCTTCTTCATTTTGATTCGCGCTCGCAACAAGATGACCTCTATCAAAGCCAGATCCTTCATATTGCGCTTTATCAACTCTGAATAATTCTGGTATTCGGAAATCGGATCTAAAGTTTTCAGACCGCTCTACATCTTCCAAACCTCGATCTACTATTTCGAGCGCCCATTTAGCTTGTCTATAATAATAAGAGTAACCAACGATATAGTGTCTATTAATAAGTATTTGATCTGCCGCAGGCATGCCATACCGAGTTTCTGGCCATTGACTTGCATCTTGCATTTAACACCCCTTACCATGGCTAAATAACGCTAAAATCTATTGTAATACGATAGTGTTTAAAGGTGTCTTACTACAGCCAGGAAATATAGGGGTTACATTTGGGGCATTGAAACTAATGCAACTCTAATAAGTTTATACTTATCAAATAGATAGCTTATTAATCAAGTAGCTACCGCCTCCACCAAATACACTCCCTATGAAATACAGTTTAATAATACTATCAAGCATTTAAGTTGGCTTTATATTGAACTACATTAAGTATTGTTACTTGGCGTTCTTGGACAACTATAAAAATTAAATTTGTAGCTATGTTCGTCTAATTGTAGTCATTTACGAAAAACCGAGACAATTTAAATCTGACACCCTACTTCTGTAATCAACAAACTAGCATGTAGTGACAAATACTAAGAACTTGTAGTTAATAGTAGTTATATACGTCTAATTATAGTTATTAGCTTCTAATTGTGGTTATTTTCGCCAAGCGTATTTAGCGATTACCTGGTTGGAAGCATTTGTTGGGATGCATCTGTAATGAATTGGCAATTGTCACCTACTGATCTTTGAAAATTAATGCAAACACAACCGATGACCCATGATCTTTTTGGTGACAATATAAGGAAAATTTTAGGCAGCACAGCACAATCTACACACTATCACTTTAGAATATATAAGGTATAAGCTGATGAGCAGCGACGCTAAGCGAAATAATACACCTCTCAATTCCTTGGAAACACTCTCTATAAACTCACCTGACGATGTTATTAATTTACTTCGTACCGAAAATTATATTTGTGAACGTGGCTTGGCTACAGCTTTGTTACTGTCCCTCCGCCTACGGCGTCCACTCTTCCTGGAAGGTGAACCCGGAATCGGAAAAACGGAACTTGCCAAAGTAGTCGCCAATTCGCTCAACCGGGATTTTCTGCGATTGCAATGTTATGAAGGTCTCGACATTGCCACATCGGTTTACGAATGGAATTATCCCCGCCAAATGGCCGCAATTAGATTGTCGGAGTCAACTCTCGAACCAGATCAACATCTTATCGATGGTGTGTTTAGCAAAGATTTTCTTATCAAACGGCCTCTTCTCAAAGCCCTGGAACATAGCGATAAAGGGGCACCGGTGCTTCTAGTCGATGAACTTGATCGAGCTGATGCACCATTTGAAGCATACCTCTTGGAATTAATGTCGGATTTCGAAGTTACGGTTCCTGAAATTGGAACATTTCGTACTGACGAGCCACCTATCATCATTGTTACATCAAACCGGACACGTGAGGTTCACGATGCATTACGTCGTCGCTGTATTTATCATTGGATCGATTATCCGACTGAACATCAGGAGTTGGAGATTCTTCAGGCCCGTATTCCTGACATTCCTGAACGTGTTTCAAGAGAACTTGTAGCGTTCATTCAGATTTTACGTCAACAGGATCTCTTCAAAGCACCTGGCATTGCGGAAACGCTTGATTTTGCGTCTGCGCTAGTCGAACTCGACGAAACAGAACTTAATTCGGCAACACTCAAAGACATGCTCGGAACCCTCGTTAAATACCGAGATGATCTGACCAAAATACAGAAAGGAGATCTAGATACCTGGGTCGAAGATGCACGTCGATTGTCTATTGCGAAGGAGCTTTAATGGCAGAACACTGCCTAATCAGAAATTTACATCATTTCGTAAACCTGCTTCGCAGCCTGGGTTTACCCATCACAGTGGAGCAGATTGAGTTTGCTGCGAAGGCAGTTGATGAACTTCACATGTTCAAGCGAGATGATTTTTATTGGACGCTCGCGTCATCCCTGGTAAGTAGAAAGGATGATAGAAGTTTGTTCGATCAGGCATTCTCTGTTTTTTGGAATCAAATAGGAAGGCAGGAAGGTGTCGAGATTCCCACCTCGGCTGATGAATTTAAAACCATTGCTTCTTCCAAGCAGGAAATCTCGTCTGATAATCAGAGTCAAAAATCAACAACCATACCCTCGGTTACTGCTATGGCTATGGCTGACCCAGTTGAAGACGCACACACAATCCCGGAGTCGACCGCAACATTCTCCGCACACAAGCGCATTAGGGAAATCGATTTTGAAAAATTAAACGCATCAGAACTAGAAGATGCAAAACGCATGATTAGTTCCCTGAAGATATCATTACCGAGTATTCCAAACAGAAGATACAAACCTTTCTATCACGGAACCCGAATGGATTTTCGTGCTTCAATGAGAGAGATGGTTCGGACATCAGGGAGTTACCTTCCACTCAGATGGCGGGAACAAAAACGCTGCCAAGTTCCAATTCTAGTTCTTTGCGATATATCAGGCTCTATGGAGCGGTACTCTAGAATGTTCCTTATCTTCATGCATGCACTAAAGCGTGCAGGTTCAAAAACGAATTGTTTTGTCTTTGGAACATCCTTAACAAACGTTGATCGACCAATGAATTCCCATCACCTGGAAACCGCAATGACACAGGTTGAACATATGGTGACGGATTGGTCAGGCGGCACGCGAATTGGCGCGTCCTTGAGAGATTTCAACAAGACCTGGAACCGACAAATTCTGGACCAAAGAGCTTTGGTCTTTTTAATTTCAGACGGTCTCGATCAGGACGATGCTGAAGATGTCCAATTGCAGATGCAGCGATTAAAATTGTCCAGTCGAAAAATTATATGGCTGAATCCCCTCTTGCGGCACCCCGACTATGAGCCTCAAGCTTCAGGCGCAAAAGCCATTTTGCCGTATGTCGATCAAATACTGCCCTTGTATAATGTACAAAGTTTAGAAAGTCTCTGTCGTCATATCGGTAGTGTCTTTAAACTTTAAGAAAGATACATAACACCTTGTTATAGTTAATATTAGAGCCATTACTCATGACATTGACTTAATTAGAAGTGAGTGTACTCTTTAGCAATGCGAATAATTTGTGATAACTGATATCAGATTTAGAATTTCACCTTAAATTATTGAATTCCTGGCCTATGGAAACATAATTATTCAGATGAATGAGGCGTACACAATGAAAGGCTTAACGATTAACTGCGATATGGGCGAAGCATTTGGGATCTATTCATTAGGAGATGATGAAGCCTGTATGCCTTTCATTACCCATGCCAACATTGCTTGTGGTTATCATGCTTCAGATCCGATGGTTATGTGGAAAACGGTTCGTGCGGCAAAAGCTGCGGGCGTTGATGTGGGTGCGCATCCAGGCTTTCCCGATCGTGAGGGTTTTGGCCGACGAAAAATGCACTTAACTCGCAAGGAAGTTGCAGCGATCGTCTTGTATCAAGCTGGCGCGTTAAATGCTTTCCTGCAAGCTGAAGGTATGTCTCTCAGTCATATCAAACCTCATGGCGCTCTTTATGGAATGGCCCAAAAAGATCCGGAGTTATGCGAAGGAATCGCGGATGCTGCCCAGGCACTTCAAGTACCTGTAATTGGCTATTCCGATTGCGCTATGTCGGAAGTTTATGAGCGGCGTGGGATTGAATACGTCTGTGAATTTTATTCCGATCTTGATTATGACGATGACGGACAGCAACTCATCACCAAGACGCATGATTCGGTTCCCATCGAGAAGACAGTCGCTAAAGTCTTGCGCGCTATTGAAGAAGGCGTTACGCAATCAGTCAACGGCAATGACGTTCAAGTTTCGGCGCAGACGATTTGTATTCACAGTGACACCCCCAACGCTATTGATGTTGCAAAGGCTATACATAAAGCATTGAAGCCTCGCCTCAGCGTGTAGTCTGGATACGTTCTCATCGTCAAACATCAAGATACATAATTCATGATATATGCAAAGCCGAGATATCTTCCAGGTGGAGATAGAAACATCATCATCGAATTGGGTGATGAGATGAGCTTTGATCTAAATTTCCTGGTGCATAGCCTTACGGCGAGCATTCGACGCGAGAAACCAAAAGGCATCATTGAACTGGTTCCATGCATCGCTACCATTATGGTCTCTTACAATCCTACAGAAATCGGATTTGAGACACTTATTAGCACTATTGAATCGATCCGTGACAACTTGGGCGATCTCAGTAGCTTAGAACTCGAAAGCCGAATGTACTATGTTCCAATCCTCTATTTTGATCCATGGACAGAGGAATGTGTCGCCGATTACTGTAAGAATCTAGGAGTCGAGCATTCCGATCCTGATGTCATCGTGGAAGCTAATGACCTGGACGATCGAACCACTTTGCGACGTATTCACGCCAGTACAGACTATTGGGTCGCAGCATTGGGATTCTGGCCTGGGCTGTGTTCACTTATGCCTCTAAATCCAGCCAATCAACTGATTGCGCCGAAGTACAACCCGCCACGCGCATCAACGCCGAAGGGCGCGATTGGGCTCGGTGGTGCTATTACATGTCTTTATCCTGATCAGACACCGGGTGGATTTAGAATTTTCGCACGGACTCCTATGCCAATTTGGGATCGCTTACAACAACTCAAAGCTTTTAAAAACAGCCCTGCACTTTTCAAACCTGGAGATCGTGTTCGTTTTATTCCGATTGACCTTGACGAGTTTAAATTCATCGACAGTCAGGTCGAGGATGGCAGTTATGAACATCCATATGTAGATTACCAGCGTTTCTCGCTGCGTAACTATAAAGCGTGGCTAGCTGATATTGGCAAATCGAATCAGGATTCTGAGGATAGCGGCAATGCTTAATGTCATTGAACCAGGACTTGAAACATCCATACAGGAGCTACCGGGTCGCGTTGGATATTGGGAGCAAGGCTTTCCTGTTTCTGGTCCAATGGATTTCTGGTCGTTCAAACTTGCGAACCTCCTGGTTGGAAATGCGGCAGAGACTGCAGGATTTGAATGCCAACTCAAAGGACCAAAAATCAAATTTGAGCAACCCGCTGTTATTGCTATTACAAGATGTGATATGACACCAAAGATTGATGGGGTAAGCATCCCAAGTTGGACAAGTGTTGCAATCAAAGCCGGACAGACCCTGGAATTAGGATATGCAATAAATGGTTTGCGGGCTTACATCGCTATTTCTGGAGGCATTGATACACCACCTGTGCTCGGTTCACGCGCCACATTTCACATGGCAGGTGTTGGGGGTGTCGAAGGATATGCGATCAAAGCCGACCAGAAAATACCCATTGGAATTAGCAAGGGTAAGGCCGGAATTACGGTTTTGCAGGCATCCCGACTTCCTGATCTTAACTCTAAAATCTGGGAAATTGAGGCTGTACCTGGCCCGGATGATGACTGGATTGATGCGGAGGGGCACAAAATTTTCCTCTCTAGCGATTGGCAATTACTAGCGCAAAGCAATCGCACAGGTTTTCGATTGGAAGGTCCTGATGTGTCCTTCACTGAAAAGGCCATGAACAAACGTCCGGAACACGGCAGCGACCCGTCAAACATACTCGATCATGGATATCCACTGGGTGCAGTGAATCTAGCGGGCCTAACTCCAATTATTTTAGTCAATGACTCTCCCAGCACGGGCGGATTCATTAACCCATACACAGTACCCAGTGCGGCTTTTTGGAAACTGGCTCAAGCCCGGCCAAACGATACATTCCGATTCAAGTCGATAAGCGTAGAGAAGGCACAACGGCGTCGACAGGAAATCGATGACCTTTGTACCACGGCTAGTCTAATAACTGCGAGCATATGATTTTCAATCTAACCTGTATTTTAAACACAAGACTGCGAGACCCATTATGTCAAACATGATTCCTAATTCGCTGGAGGCTCGCGATATTAATAATCTATTTCATCCGGCAACAAATTTACGAAACCTGATCCAAGATGGACCTTTAGTTATTAAAGAAGGGAAAGGCGTCTTTGTTCGCGATAATAAAGGACGTGAGTATCTTGAAGGTCTAGCAGGATTATGGTGTACGTCATTGGGATACGGTGTAGAAGAACTTGCGGATGCGGCCAGAGAAGCGATGGCAACGATGGGTTTTGCGCATTTATTCGGTGGTCGCTCGCATGAATCTGCCATCGAACTTGCAGAGAAGATCAATGTAATCTCCCCTATTGGCAAAGGTAAGGTGTTCTTCGGAACCTCAGGGTCTGACGCAAACGATACCCAAATTAAAATTATCAGATATTACTTTAACGCGATCGGTAAACCTGAAAAGAAAACAATAATTGCTCACAACCGTGGGTATCACGGCGTTGGTATAGGCAGTGGAAGCCTGACTGGGATTCCTGTAAACCATAATATGTTTGATTTACCCATTGATGGTGTCGCACATACTCGGTGTCCTCATTTTTACCATGAAGCCGAACCTGGAGAAACAGAGAAAGAATTTTCCTCTCGTCTAGCACGAGAACTCGAGGAGCTTATTTCTAAACTTGGCTCGGAAAAGATTGCAGCATTTATTGCCGAGCCAATATTGGGTGCTGGCGGCGTTGTCGTTCCACCAAAAACGTACTATGAAAAAGTGCAAGAAGTACTTAGACGCCACGAAGTATTGCTTATCGATGACGAAGTGATCTGTGGGTTCGGTAGAACCGGGAATGTTTTTGGTGCTGAAACACTCGACATGGTGCCGGATACGGTATCTATAGCGAAAGCATTGTCATCAGGTTACCTACCCCTCAGTGCCGTAATTATTCCAGACCGGATGTACGACACACTTGTCGAACCGAGTGCGAGCAATGGTGTTTTTGGACACGGATATACTTATTCCGGCCATCAAGTTTCATGTGCGGTTGCCAACCGAACACTAGACCTTTACAACGAATGGGGTGTTTTCGATCATGTATCATCCGTTTCGGAAGATTTCCAAGCTAGGCTGCGTACATTTTCAAACCATCCCTTAGTTGGCGAAGCGAGAGGCGCTGGATTGATGGGAGCAGTCGAATTTGTTCAAAACAAAAGTACCAAATCTTCGTTCTCACCCGCAGGCCTAGTCGGACAATACTGCTTAGCTCGTTGTCTGGATCATGGTTTAATTCTTCGGGCACTTAGCGACACCATCGCATTCTGTCCTCCCTTAGTGATTACCAGCGATGAAATTGAAGAATTGTTCAAGCGCTTCACCAAGGCATTGGATGAGACCTGGAAATGGGTGCAAGAAACCAACAACCTATGAACCTCCATTGATTCAGAATCAGAAAAAACATTTGCAAGAACAGTCATACCTACCCTGTTACTTAAATACACCGAGGACATATATTCATGGCAACGTCGCTTAAGGATCAATCACTGTTTCGACAACAATGTTATATCAATGGAGAATGGCGCAGTGCCGATAGTGGCGAAACCATCGAGGTAACCAATCCAGTTGACGGAGAAGTAATTGGGACGGTTCCAAATATGGGAACCATTGAAACCCGCAAAGCAATAGAAGCAGCAGATAATGCAGGACAGGACTGGCGATCGAAACCGGCAAAAGAACGTTCCATCATTATCCGACGTTGGTATGAATTGGTCATGGAAAACGTAGATGACTTAGCCAGACTCATGACGATCGAACAGGGGAAGCCATTGAATGAAGCAAAAGGTGAAATTGGATACGCTGCCAGCTTCTTAGAATGGTTTTCCGAAGAAGCAAAGCGTGTATACGGCGACATAATTCCCGCACCTCAACAAGATAAACGGATCGTTGTACTCAAACAACCCGTAGGTGTAGTAGCTGCGATCACACCGTGGAATTTCCCAACCGCAATGATTACACGAAAGGCGGGTCCTGCTTTGGCTGCAGGTTGCACATTTATTGCAAAACCTGCCAGCCAAACTCCATTCTCAGCTCTGGCCCTTGCTGAGTTGGCAGAGCGTGCCGGCGTCCCATCTGGTGTGCTGAACATTGTGACCGGCTCGGCTGGCGCTATTGGAAGTGAGATGACAGAAAACTCAACTGTCCGAAAGTTATCTTTTACAGGTTCCACGAAAGTTGGAAAGTTATTGATAGCACAATGTGCGGGAACTGTGAAAAAGGTTTCCATGGAACTTGGAGGCAACGCGCCATTCATTGTGTTTAATGATGCCGATATTGACGCAGCAGTTGAAGGTGCAATGCTTTCAAAATTCCGCAACGCTGGACAGACATGCGTCTGCGCAAACCGTATTCTTGTACAAGAAAATATTTACGATATTTTTGCTGAAAAATTCACTGCTGCGGTGGCCAAACTAAAAGTTGGGAATGGCCTGAATGACGACACCGATCAAGGTCCGTTGATAGATGAAAATGCAGTTCTTAAAGCTAATGAGCATGTTAACGATGCACTTAGTAAAGGTGCAAAGCTGACAATCGGTGGCGAAAGACACGAGAGTGGCGGCACTTTTTTTAAACCTACTGTGCTCAGAGATGTCACCACGGATATGTTAATTACACACGAAGAAACTTTTGCACCTGTAGCGCCATTGTATAAATTTGTTACGGACGATGATGGAATAGAAATGGCAAATGCGACTGAGTTTGGATTGGCTGCTTATTTCTATACCCGAGATAATGCACGCGTATGGAAAGTGTTGGAGGCATTGGAGAGCGGCATTGTTGGCGCGAACACCGGTTTCATTTCTACTGAAGTAGCGCCATTTGGCGGAGTCAAAGAATCCGGTATTGGACGGGAGGGTTCCAAGTACGGTCTCGATGAGTTCTGTGAAATTAAATATGTATGTATAGGTGGCGTTTAAGCATTAATTCCAGTTTGATCATTCATCGTCTTTGGTGTACCCGCACCTTACGCCAGGATGCTATCGAACTGTTCAAAAAACTGTTTGGACATTTTTCTTGCAACGCCCTCCAGCAGACGACCACCTGCTTGAGCTATTTTGCCTCCCACATCAACCTCAACAATGTACTTCATTGTCGTTTGATCACTATTATTCTCTAACAATTGTATTCGAGCTGATCCTTTGGCAATACCGGCAGCACCGCCTTCACCCTGACCCGTAATTGTGTAGCTTTCTGGCGGAACAAGATCGCTCAGCTCAACTTTCCCTTTGAATCGGGCTTTAATTGGACCGACCTTTGTTAGAACTACAGCGCTAAATTCTGTGTCACTGATTTTTTCCAAGGACTCACATCCTGGAATCACCTGTGACAACACTTCTGGATTGTTCAGTGCAGAGAAAACCTTATCTCGGCTCGCGTTAACTATAACTTCATCGACTATTTTCAATTTTTATTCCTTCTATTGAATAGTAATCATGATGGTTACTACCTCGTGAAATTTACCCAATGATTTCTTGAGAAAAAGTTTTGCGTGCATTCATTTCTTATTATTCTTACTAATTTGTTTTTCTACTAAAGAGGCGAGACGCTCACCACACTCCGCTATGTCTGCAACGATAGCCTGCCGAACCTTCTCAGCATCCCGGCTTTTCAGGCCCTCGATTGCAAGCTCATGATTTCTGCAGAGAAAGTCTGTTTCCTTTTTTGTCGATTGCTTATTAGATGCTTTCCACTCGTCACCAAGCAAGTAGTTAAAAACGGGCCCGACTCTCAACCATGTCAACTTAATATAATCGACAATAGTATGGGACTCCGATGCCTCATAAATTGAAAAATGGAAAACTCTATTCAGGCGAAGGTATTCCTTGATATCTGAATTTGTAATTGCATCGTGCATGCTTACACTCAGTTGCTTCAGATTATCGATCGTGGTGTCGCTGATATTTTCCACAGCTTTCGCCGAGACAATACCTTCTACAGCACTACGAAGAATCGTCAGCTCTTGAATTTCCATTTGGGTGAGTTCGGGTACTGCGATAGTTCTATTTGGCAGCAAGACTAATGCTCGTTCTGCAACAAGAGTTCGAAGCGCGTCTCTTACAGGCATCGGACTTGTACCAACCACTGCGGCAAGTTTTCGAATCTGCATGGTGTCACCAGGAGCAAACTGCCCATCTAAAAGAGCCTCACACAGTTTATCGTACACCTGCTCATGAACGGTTTCTCGCTCAACATGGCCAATGTTTTTCATTCAACCCTCTAACCTCCGCTGCAAAATATTTCGTCATTCAATGTTAAGTTGTTCGACTTACCACTGTTATTAACTATCTGTGGTCTTCGGGTATCAGAAAACTAACTCTCCGCTACCTATGTGTTAGTTCGTTTCTCTTAAACATTGAATCGACTACGCATATTCTCTGGATCACCAAAAGGTAAATCCAATTTCTAATTACGAATTAACTCGCGTAATCGCATTGGCGTGATGGGTAAGAAATCGATTGAGATATCAAACTCGCTAAGGGCATCTTCAATCGCGGAAACTAATGCTGGTGGAGATCCCATTCGCCCACCTTCACCGCCACCTTTAACTCCGTATTCAGTGAATGGTGATGGTGTCTCCACATGATCAACTTCCATATCAACAGGAGATTCCATAATTGATGGATGAAGGTAGTCAGTCAGAAGTACATTTTGTGGTTGGCCATTTTCATCATAGGAGAACTGCTCCAAGAAAGTTGAACCGATTCCATTAACGATGCCTCCACGTATATGACCATCGAGTGTCTTCGGATTAACAATCGTTCCACAATCGTGAACTGCAACAAATTTCAACACATCTACTTTCCCTGTTTCAATGTCGACCTCTACGGCTACAACATGACAACTATGCCCCATGATTGGATAGAAAATACCCATGTGCTTACCATCTTTATCAGGGAATGTTGTCACCGGGTGATCGTATATGTAGGTAGCATCCAAACCACTTGTTAAATCAAGATCCGCAGGAAGACTTAGACGATAATAATGTGCTTGATCAGAAATCTCTGCAATGGTCATGCGTTTGTCCGGCACACCTTTCACTTGCACAGCACCATCGACCAACTCAAGATCATTTACGGAAGCCTCCATAAGATGCCCGGCAATCTTGAACATTTTCTCACGTAATTTTGTTGCTGCTCCGACCACTGCACCGGTTATCATAACGGTAAACCTGCTGCCACCTGGCCCCACGGAGTCGAGACCCTGGTCGGTGTCGGCATAACAGACTTCTATATCCTTCGGGTCGAGTGATAGCTGCTCTGCCAGTACTTGTGTTGCCACCGTTTCTGGACTATTCCCCCAAAACGGTGAGTTGAGCGTCACCATCGCCTTTCCAGTGAGGTCTATTTTAATTGACACAGAATCTGGTGAGCTTGACCACTCAACGCCCTCCTCAAGATTCCACATCCAGAATTCCGTTGAACTAAACACGCTACGTTCTTGGCAGGTTGCAACTCCGATTCCAATATATTTGCCTTGTTTGCGCATCTCGACTTTCTTCTTGCGCCAATCGTCAATATCAATTTTATTAAGTGCCTTTTCAAGTACGGCCTGATAGTTACCACTGTCGTACATGTTTCCAGTTGGTATCAGATAAGGAAATTGATCTGGCTGAATGAAGTTTTGTTTTCGAATATCCAACCGGTCACGACCAAGTTTATCTGCCGCCGCATCGACAAGTCGTTCAACAACAAAGTTAGCAACTTCAGAGCCAAATCCACGATAAGCACCTTGCTGACACTTGTTTGTCAGAACGGCAGTTAAATCAACTTCAACACTATTGATTTGATAGGGTCCGATACATTGGGATAACGCATTACCGTGTTGCCCAACGCCAAATTGGAGATACGCGCCATAATCGTCGATAATTTTAGTTTTTAGACTAAGTAAAGTACCGTCATTTTTTAGCGCTAGTTTGGCGTAGTAAACACGGTCAGAACCATGATTGTCACAACTTGTTGTATTGTCCACTCGGTCTTCGATAAATTTCACTGGGCACCCCGCCATTCTTGCGAGCATAGCTGCCATAATCGGAACCTTGTGCACGAACATCTTGCTACCAAAACTACCGCCCGCTAAAACCGGTTTAATATTTAGTTTGTGCCCTTCTACACCTAACGTCTGCGCAATCATCCAGCCGCAATAGTTGTACATGGATGTATTCGCATGCACGGTAAATTTGTCCGTTGCGCCATGATACTCAGCGACTGCGCCGACAGTCTCAAGCGGCTGACCACCCGAACGAGGCCACCTAAATTTCTTCTCTATTACGAGGTCTGCTTTGGCAAAATCCTCATCAACCGGGCCAAATTGATACGCTCGAGCCAGTGCAACATTGGTATCACCTCTTTCAGGGTGCAAGACGGCATCCCCTTTAGAGTGAATGGCTTCCTCCATGTCGACCACTACGGGAAGTGGATCGTACTCAACTTCGACAAGATCACATGCGTCTTCGGCGATATATCTGGATTCAGCGAGCACCGCGACGACCGCTTCACCAACATGACGAACTCGGTCAGCGGCAATGACATGTTGAGGAACCGGTGGGCTCGACCAGGTTGGAAGTGCCCCAACTTGCTCCAATGCCTCGGCACCTGTTACGACGAGAATAACGCCGCTTAAGGCCTCCGCTTTACTCTTGTCAATTTTTATAATTCGCGCATGGGCGTGAGGACTTCGCAACACGGCAACATGCGCCATGCCTGGTAGGCTGATGTCATCAATATAAATTCCCTTACCTTGTAAGAGTCGCGGGTCCTCCACGCGCTTCATACTGTTACCTACCCACTTCATGTCCGAATGTGGTTTAGTTGTCTGCCGACTTTCTGGAATATGTGCTTTCAAAACCATTATCCTTCTCCCCTAATAGTCTCGGCCGCTGCAAGAATTGAATCGACAATCGTTTGATATCCGGTACATCTACAAAGATTGCCCGAAAGCGCTTCACGCACCTCGCCCACGGTTGGGTTTGGATTGGCATCTAAAAGTTCTTGAGCCGTTGCGAGCATCCCAGGCGTACAGTATCCGCATTGCAACCCATGATTTTCCCAAAACGCCTCCTGCAATGGAGACATTTTTCCGTTTGCAGCATGGCCTTCAATAGTTTTGATCTCGGCACCATTCGTAACAACCGCAAATGTCAGACAGGAACGAACTGATTTTCCGTCAAGTAAAATCGTACACGCACCACAAATTCCGTGCTCACATCCGACATGGGTTCCAGTTAGACCCAAGTCATGTCGCAGAAAATCACTGAGAAGTTTTCTTGGTTCAACTTCACGCTCATACTGTCTACCGTTTACCTTTACTGAAATAGAAACGTTATCCATTATCATCCCCTTAGGTCGTTGCTCGTTGGACTGCGTCAGACAAACCCCGCCGCGTCAGTGACAACGTTAAGTCACGTCGATACATTGCATCCGCATGAAAATCAGAGAATGGATCCACCGCCTTAGCAGCAGCTTCAGCAGCAGCTTCAATGTTATCCTCATTGACATCCACACCTTCGAGCATTTTTTCCGCTTCCGTCATCCGCTGTGCTGTCGGCCCTACTCCACATGCCGCGATCCGAGCGCCCTGGAACTTACCAGCCACAACACGCGCTGCAGCCCCAACACCGACGATGGCAAAATCCCCTTTACGAGGGCTAATTTCAGTGAATCCATAGCCTTCATCTCCAGATCGTTTTCCTATCCGGATTTCCGTTAGTAGCTCATCTTCTCCTGCGGAAACTTCGTAGATATCCTCGAAAAAATCTCTTGCCGCGACTTCACGCTCTCCACGAACTGATCGCAGAACCATCACTGCGTCATAAGCCAGCATCACTGCTGGGTTTTCTGATGCTGGATCTGCGTGAAAAATATTCCCCCCAATCGTCCCTCGGTTCCGAACGGCCTGATGGGCAATCCAGTTATAGGCTTCGGTTAATAAAGGACAATGTTCAGCGACAAGCGCCGACGCTTTCACATCATTATGACGTGTCATTGCACCGATCTGTATTTCGTCCGTAGTTTCTTTGATGTATGCAAGGTCGATAATCCCATTCATGTCAATCAATTCTGATGGACTAATCACCCGAAGGCCCATCATAGGAATTAAACTTTGACCACCGGCAAGCACTTTAGCGTCTTCATTATTTGCAATGGCTGCTAACGCTTCTTCGATGGAAGTCGGGCGAATGTATTTAAAGGGAGGAGGCTTCATTTAATTATCTCCTGCATTAGAATAATTTTTCGAAATACTTGACCTGTTTACCAGGCAGCCCAACCGCCATCGACTAGCAGGTTGATGCCATGCACAGAATTTGCATCGTCAGATGCTAAATATACGGCAGCACCAGTAAGCTCATCCGGCTCGAGATGACCAACACGATTGGGCGTGAGAGAAGCATTATGTTCGTCATACCCTTCTACTTCTCGAAGATGGGCATTGAGGTCTGTTTTAATATTGCCGGGTGCCAAACTATTAATGTTAATTCCAAACCGTGCAATTTCGAGACACATTGCTTTGCTCATATTAATCAAGCCACCTTTCGATGCACAATATGCCGCAGAATTGGGGAATCCACCAACACCCGCGATTGAAGTTATATTTACGATCTTTCCACTTCCCTTTGGCTTCATGACGGCAATTGCCGCCTTCGAAAGAAAAAATACAGATTTTAAATTAAGATCTAACTGCGTATCCCAAATCTCTTCTGTCATGTCTTCAATTGGAGTTGGCATAAAGGCGCCTGCATTGTTTACCAAGATATCTACGGTGCCAAAATCTGCGACAACATCATCAATCAATTGGTTACAATTTGCGAGATCAGACAGATCATATGCATAGACCTTTGCTTTGCCACCACCATCGGTAATTTCTTTCGCAACAGCCTGCGCAGCTTCAGAATTCGACTGTCCTACTATGGCAACTATTGCCCCCTCTTCACCATAACGAAGACTAATAGATTTCCCTATTCCACGTGAACCACCCGTAACGATGGCAACCTTTTCTTTCAAACGCATAGTACGTACCTTCTTGTTAATCATCATTGCAATTCAATCAGCGACAATTCTTGGCAGTCCATGGCAATCTTCGGTGAAGATTTAGAAATTTTCTGATCGTAGCGTAAGGGCTCCGCCATAGCAGCGCCTATTCACAATTATCGATATCAGTGATAACAAATACCAAATACCAAGTCAACCGTTGCTTTGAAAGGTAGATTTAACGACGCACAAGATTCAAGTGTTCAAGATCAGCGGGAGTATCGATGTCGATTTCGCCACTAAGGATTTCTATGTCGATAATTTTTTCATTCGATCGGTTCAGAATGGTCTTGGCTCCTTTATCCTCTTTTAGTCTTTTCATTTCATTAAATGCATTTTGAGCAAACAATGCAGGCACACCTCGTGAACCTGCATAACGAGAACAGACAATATTAGAACCATTAAAGTTTGAAACTATAGTCCTGAGATCGGACACCGCAATCGCTACCTGATCTGCAAGTAGAATCATGATTGCATCATGTTGGCTTTCAATTGCGCGCACGCCGCAAGCGATAGAAGACCCAATACCCTGTTCCCAGTTTGGGTTGAATATGACTTTGGCATGTTGGATCGCGGTGCTAATTTCACGATGATAAGCACCGGTTACTACAAATACCGAGCCAGGGAAAACCTCATTCGCTTTATCGATGCAACTCTGCAGCATAGTTGTGCCGTCCAGTTCTATCAGTTGTTTACATGAACCAAATCGAGATGCATCACCTGCCGCCAATATCAGAGCGGCGATAGGCTTCATGTGGTTAAGATCTTGCTTAGTGAACGTGCTGATTTCTCTTTTAGACTGGCATGGCACTCCGCCAGTATGGATAGTGCAATGGTTTCCGGTAGCTCCGCACCTAAATCCAGCCCAGCCGGACTGGCCAGTGGTATCTGTAAACTTCTATCGGTCAGTCCGGCTGCATCCAGCACCTCTTTTCGCCTGTTGATAGGACCGATAAGCGCGAGATATTTTAGCGGTGATGACTGTAATGCCCTCAATGCCTCCATATCAATTTGAATGTTATGGCTCATCAGAATGCCAGCATCAACCGAGTGGCTCTGCGCATAATTTGATAATTCCTCAGTCGATGTACGCAGTATTTTATCAGCCGTCATAAAATACTCGCGCCGGGCATTGGCCGGTCGGGAGTCATAAAGCGATACAAACCAGCCGAGCTCATGTGCAATAGACACGACGGGACGCGCATCATGCCCACCACCGATCACTAACAAATGCGGGTCGGGTTTGATTTCGGTTTTTAACCAGGCTTCACCATCCTCTTCTATTAGGCCTGTTCCCTCCTCATGACTTGTATTAAGGAAACGGCTTTTTACCTCACCGTTTTCATCCGGGACAAGTTGAAAAAAAACACCGCTACGTCTTTCGAGCAGTGCCTGATGGATTTCGGTCAAACACAGGTATTTATATTTCTTGAGTACAGGTTGAAGTAGAATATGGACGACGCCACCACAGCCTATGCCGAGTTGAAAAGACAAATCATCCTCGTCGGTAGAATCGTAGCAAATCGTTTTTGACCGGCCAGATTGCATGACGCGCTTGGCATGTTGCTGAATATCTGACTCGAGACAACCACCACTAAGCAGGCCGAATTGCGGTCCATCACTACTAAACAACATCATTGCACCCGCTTTTCGATAGCATGGCCCATGTGTTTTATAAACCGTACCCAGTACCCACTGGCAGCTATCCCGCTTTTCATACCATTCTTTAAGTAGCTGCGAGAAACGATTTCCCATACTGATATTCTACCTTTTATTAATTATGAAATTCCGGAGCAGGATTATGCATTATCACGGCGCTGCTCCGACGATCACCTCTTCGCACTCAACATCAATTTGAACACACATCGCACTGATTGCTTCATATATAAGGTCTTGAAAAAATTGATTAAGGAGTCCGACCATACTGATACAAATGGCTGATACAAATGGTGAATCGTGGATAAATAGTCATCCCAAAAAACAGTAATATCAAGCACTATCTTTACGAATTAAATAATCTCTGCTAAATCAGGTGACTGTTAATATTATATTGTTGAGATAATTCCGACACCAGAGTCTTAAGAATTCTAGTAAGATCCAATAACGTTTATATCTCCCTTAATAAGAAATACCCAAAATATGAAAGATCTAAAAAAAGTTTTTCGTAACCTTGAAAAAGAATTGAATCAATCAAGTTGGTTTGATGATGGCTGGGATATTTACAACCGCGGTGTTTATCTGCAGCTCTACAAGGATAACTGGCATAACCAGAATCAAGGAGGAATTCATTTTGAAACTTTTATTGAAGCCAGAGAAGTTAAACAAAAAGCATTCCCTATCTGTATGCATGCGGAGGAAGATTGCCCTTCACAACAGGCGTTCATACAAGAGTTTATGGCGCTAGAAGGAGATCGCATAAAGAATTGGAAGGGCTATCAGATCGGCGATGGCGAAGGCTACAGCATTTGCAAAAGAACGCTCCCTCTCAATTTTAAGAATCTGGAACAACGGCTCTTCGAAGAGTTCAACAGACTTCGACAGCTAGAAAAAGGGATCGAGCAAGCACTGAGTCTAGTTAAAGCCTAACCTAATCTACTTGACCCAACTCGACATGATGAAGCAATAAAACATTTTGCAAGGAGTAATAAAGCAATGAAACGGCAAAAAAATCCTTGCATTGATGTGTGTGAGTTCACTGGCCCCAAAGGATGGTGCATAGGTTGCGGTCGAACTCAGCAGGAATGTGATAAATGGAAGACGATGAAGCCCTATGCAAGAAATACCCTTGATAAAGAACTTCAAAGAAGAATGTCCAAGATTAAATCTCTTTTTAATGCTCCATAATCAAAAAACACTGCACAAGACAAAGTACTGCTAGTACCCCTATTTATATAGGTTATCAAAGGCGTTTTGCTCGCTTTCAGGATGGTTTGTTTCGAACCTTTTGTTTATTATCGGCAATATAATCAAAAACATGCAAATACTTAGGGCTACTTAAAATGACGAATGAACTAATCTCGCCTCTTTCCGCACTTAGACGTCTTATCGAATCCAAACAGATGGAAAAATCTGATGTCGATTTTATTAACGATAAAGACTATGTCTGGTCTCCTCATAATAAAATTATCAACGTAACCCCAGGTCCTGCTTTTGGGTCTGAATTGGTGACTCAATTTTCATCCAACCAAACAAGAGGCATGCGTGGCCCAGGTGTGGCGAAGTATTTTGCATCGGTTCGTGAGGACTACGCAAAAATGGTGGATATGCAAGAAGGCGGTAGAGCGTTGTTTTATACCGGTTCAGGAACCTCTGCAACTGAAGCTGCTGCAGGCTCTTGCCAGACACCGGATGAAGTAGGTTCGGACAAGAAAGTGATCATCACATTAGAGATTGGCGCTTTCAGTAATGCCATGGGTAATTGCGTTGAAAACTTAGGTAGAGGTGTGGTTCGCATTAATGGTGAACTGGGTGAAGACCTACCTTTTGCTAAGTGCAGAGAAGTGTTGGAAAAAGACACGAATCATGACATTAAGATGGTGATGGCACCGCACAATGAAACCGGTGCTGGTGTGACAACAGACCCTAAGAAGTTACGTGACTTATTAGATGAACTAAAACACCCTGCGCTGGTTTTTATTGACGGTATTTCTTCTATCGGCAGCATGCCGTGCTCGATGACTAAAATGGGCATCGACATGCTAGTGGGCTGTAGCCAAAAAGGTATGATGGGTACCCCTAGTATCGGAATGATTACCCTCAGCCCTAAAGCAGTACAAAGAATTCAAGAGTCTGAAAAACAGATGGCAGATGCGGGAGTTAAGAAAGGCCAACATTACCTTAACCTTGGCAAAATGATTGAAGCCATGGATAGCCTGGGTTTACATATTGAAACCCCGAGTAATTACTCACAATTCGCGGTGGCATTGGATTCGATTGCGATCGAAGGCATTGATCGCGTTTGCGATCGTCACAGAGAGTGTTCTGAAGTGTACCGTGCTGCAGTTCAGGCTGCAGGATTTGATTTAGTAACCAAAGATAACAGTTTGGCATCGAATGCAGTAACCGCTATTCGAGCACCAGAAGGTCATGGCGAGAAAGACATTATGAACGTCCTCATGATTATGTATTACAAACACGCGGTAGAAGCGGCAGCCATTCCTGGTTATCCAGATATGGGTTGGCGACTTTGCGCAACAGGCGGAATTCAACCTCAACATGCGTTGATGGCTTCAATCGCTTTCTTGAAAGCAGCTGAAGAAGCAGGATTACCAATTGATGCTGACAAAGGTATCGCTGCGGGTTCTAAGAAGTATGCAGAAGTGGTTCAGTATCATCGCCCTCTTCCTGGAATTGATGTATACGGAAGATAAGTCTGTTAAAAAATATTGAAGAAACAGAAGAAAGGACTCTAATACATTAACTAAAGTGCATTAGCTAAAGAAAGTTCTTCCTTCAAATACACTTCCCAAAACATCCAGTAGATCATCCAGTAAAATCTAAATTCTTTAGATTTTACTGGATATATAAACCGTTATTTATCCCACTTCATTCAGTCTGGCTATTTGTTATCATTGTTATATTATAACAATAGAATATGAAGCCATTTAAGCCACAAAAATTAGTCATAGCTTATTTTCTGCTTGCGTTAGTGAGCTCTCAATTCTTGCTGGCTCAACATAGTGCTGATCATCTAGATTCAACTAGCCACTCTCAACAAGATAATGAAAAAAATGAAAGTGATATTTGCCAGTTTTGCGTTACCGCAAAAAATCTAGAGCAAGATTTTATAATCCATAGCGAATTACTTTTCTCGACCCCATCATTTAAGAAAGTTTATTTATGCTCTCTAAAGTATTCTAGCCGTACAACCTGTAGCAAACCTTTTCAATCTCAGGCCCCTCCTGCACAGTTCTCTTAAAACTACGAATTAATAAGCCTTAATGTAAGGACAGCAATACTCGCATTATTGTGCCGAATAACAGGCTTTGTGGTCGATGCTATAAACACCAGTAATCACCACTTCTCTGGACTTTATCAAATCACTATTACAGTGAATTTGAAGGATCAAGATTATGCAAATAACACCAAAAGCACTACTAACTATTTTTTTATTTTTACCCATCGTCACAATTTATGCTTCTGAAGATCAACATTCTCACGATGAAGAAAGTATGTTTGAAGAGCATAGCGCTCATGAACATGGTCATGCTTCTTCACAAATTACGTTTATCAACCACACACTCAATCTAGCATTATCACTACCCTCGATTGATATATTTGGCTTTGAACATGAACCTCACAATGAAAAAGAACATGAAATCATCACTCAATCACAAGCTATCCTTAAGAATGCGGATAACATAATTTCCATACATCCTAATAACGAATGTGAACTTAAATCTATTAGCTTGGAAAGCAGCATAATTGATTCTGTAAATGAAAATGATAAAGATCACAATGATCATGAGTCAGATGAACACCATGATGCCGAATCACATGACGAAGAAGAACACAATGATGAAGAACATAGCGACGTATCGCTCCACTATGTTTACAGCTGCTCACAAGACAACCTAGAATCAATAGAATACAAAATATTTGATCACTTCCCCACAATTGAAGAAATTGAAGTACAGTTTGTTTCAAATGAGACTCAGAATCTATTTACTGCAACACCAAAATCTCGCGCTCTATCATTTAAATAACAAAATCTAATCCATTACCTTCAATAAATTACTTTATGTCACAAGATTGTATTCAGTTATCAAACGTTGAGTTTTGTTGGGGCAATAACCAACCATCATTATTCAATATTGAGTCACTGACGCTTAGAAAAGCAGAAAAGTTATTTATTCACGGCCCGAGTGGCTGTGGAAAAACAACTTTATTGAATCTGATCTCTGGAGTCCTCATGCCTACTCGAGGAGATATTTTAGTTTTAGGGAATAACATGTTTTCCCAAAAACAAAAGTTAAGAGATCAGTATCGAGCAGATCATATGGGAATTATATTTCAACAGTTTAATTTAATTCCCTATCTCAATGTATTAGAAAATATCACTCTTCCCTGCCTATTTTCATGGCGCAGACGAGAAATGCTTTCCATACAAAAACGTAGCTCTACTGATGAGGCATTAAGATTATTAGCGGCGCTTGGTTTAAAAGACAAAGATATTATCTTTAAAAATGTAACAGAGTTAAGTGCTGGCCAACAACAACGTGTAGCGGCAGCACGTGCATTAATCGGTTCTCCTGAAATTATTATTGCAGACGAACCCACATCTGCTTTGGATCAGGACGCTAAACAGGGCTTTTTAGAACTGCTGTTTGATGAAGCGAAGAAAAGTAACAGCGCATTGTTATTTGTTAGCCATGATCTAACTTTATCAAATTTATTTGATCGCTCGGTATCATTAAATGAATTTCGCTCTGTGGAAAACGCATGAATATCAAGATTTTCCTACTAGCTTTAAAAAGTCTCCGCTTTCGTAAACTTTCAATAGGTTTAACTATTTTCTCACTAGCCATCAGCGTTGTGTTACTTCTAGGGGTAGATATCATACGCGTACAAGCTAAGGAGAAGTTTGCTAACACTATTAGCGGTACAGACTTGATTGTTGGCTCACGTAGTGGTTCTACACAACTATTGCTATACAGCATCTTTCATTTAGGTAATGCAACAAACAATGTTTCCTGGGAAAGCTACAACAAGATCATAAGTCATCCACGAGTAAATTGGAGCATCCCTATTTCCTTGGGTGATTCACACAAAGGCTACCGTGTAGTTGGAACTACAACAGATATATTTCAATATTATCGATATAGCAAACGTCATAAATTAACGTTCTCAAGCGGCCAAGAGTTTTCAGGGATTTTTGGTGCAGTTCTTGGTGCAGAAGTTGCCAAAAAACTTGACTACCAACTTGATGAGAAAATTATTCTTGCGCATGGCATGGGTAATGTAAGTTTTGCCGAACATAAAAACCTACCTTTTACAGTAACAGGAATATTAAAACCTACCGGCACTCCCATTGACCGATCTGTATTGATAACGTTAAAAGGATTAGAAGCCGTACATATAGGTTGGGAACAAGGCGTACCTAGTAAAAACGCTATTCAAACAAATGATCTAGAGAAGGATGACGATAGACTTCAATCTAAATCCATAACAGCATTTCTACTAGGCCTTAAAAATAAACAAGATATCTTCTCCATACAACGTGGAATAAACAATTATAAATCAGAGCCGTTACTTGCGATTCTTCCAGGTATTGCACTCATGGAGCTATGGAAAGTGGTTGGAGCAGTAGAAAAAGTAATGCTGATCATTGCAGCACTGGTTGTTGTAACGGGTTTGTTAGGGATGTTAGCCATTATATTAACCAACTTAAACGAGCGTCGACGCGAAATTGCAGTGCTGCGTTCTGTTGGAGCTTCACCTAAAACAATATTTACACTAATGGTCATTGAATCAGAGATATTGGTGATACTAGGAATATTTTTAGGTTTAATAATTTTGTACTTTTTATTAGCGCTTATTAATCCTATGTTATTTAATACATATGGCTTAAATATTGAACTTCAATCACCCACCAAGCTCCAATGGATCATGCTACTCATCATCTTATTAGGTGGATTGGTTGCAGCAATATTTCCGGCGATCAGCGCTTATAGGAAAACTTTACAAGACGGGTTAACCATACGAACATGAATTCATTCAAACATAAACAATACATTTCTTTTGCACTGAACATATTGGTGTTCATTTCCATAGCATGCCCAACATTACAGGCAGAAGAAGCTAAAGAGTTAGATTGGGGTGACCTAGCACCAGAGGGTTATTTTGAAAGCTTGGAGCAAAACCAAAAGTCCACATTAGGTGGATCATTTGATGCTTTTGGTGATGCACTCGGTATTGAAACTTTTGAAGATGATTCTGAAGAAGCGCAGCAAGCCTATGATGAGTTACAAGTCACGTTACGCTCTGCACCTATTGTTCCTGAGTTAAATGGACAATATGTAAAACTCGCCGGATTCATTGTACCCTTAGAATATGATTTCGAAAATGGCACCTTTAGTGAATTCCTGTTAGCGCCTTACTTTGGTGCCTGCATACATGTTCCACCACCCCCATCCAATCAAATAGTATATGTAAAGTCACCTAAGCCACTAGGTCAGAAATGGTTGGATAATGCCGCCTGGGTGGAAGGTACAATAACAACAGAAAGCGTTAATAGTGACTATGGTTCTGCTTCATATTCGATGAAAGATGTTCAATTAGATATCTATGATGCTGACTAAGCAGTGTGTATAGCACCGCAATAGAAAACTCGCTTGAAACCCCTATATATTTAATACCCATGCGCAGGCTAGGCGCCTAGAAGCTAGGTGCGGTAGTGCGCTAGCTTAGCGAGTATACATCTCAAAATAGATGTTATATTATAACATATCAATATGAAGCTATTTAAGCCACAGAAGCTAGTTATAGCTTATTTCCTACTTGCATTAATTAGCAGTCAATTCCTGCTGGCTCAGCATAGTGCAACTCATCTTGATTCAGATAATCATTCCCAACACGATGAAGACGATAGTGAAAGTGATATTTGTCAGTTTTGTGTTACTGCAAAAAATCTAGAGCAAGAATTTCTAGTTCAGTCGCATGTATCTCTTTCAGCATCTACATCAAAACAAAATTCTTTATGTGTATTTGAATACACTCTTCACTCTACTTGTAACAAACCTTTTCACTCACAAGCACCTCCTACTCTTTTCTCTTAAAAAACGTTTTAATTAACTTTATGAGGAAAGATTATGTCCAGATTATATTACTGGGCGACTGTCTGTGTGGCAGTTGCCTTATTTACCTGTAGTCAAAATGTATTTTCAGCTGAAAATACAGATTTGATAAGCTTAAAAAATGAAATAGCTGAAATGCGAAAACTCTATGAGCAAAAAATTCAGCTCTTAGAAAAGAAAGTAACGTCATTACAGTCACAACAAGAAGAACTTAAAAAGCAAGAACCCGCAGCTCAAGTAGCGCGAGCGCCTGCAACGAGCCAACGTAGTATTGGCTCAAATGATTTCAATCCATCGATTAGCGCAATTCTGCAAGGAAAATATAATAGTTTTTCTAAACGAAACTCTGAATTTTCAGGCTTTGCAGTGGGCGAAGAAGGTGAACGATCATCAGAAGGATTCACGCTTGATGAAACCGAAATTAACCTTGCTGCAAGCATTGATGACAAGTTCCGAGGTAGCTCAACCATTGCACTAGTGCAAGAAGATGGTACACAAGTAGAGCTTGAAGAAGCGTATATCGAAACCATTGGCCTACCCTTTGGTATAAGCGCTAAAGCGGGAAGGTTTTTTGCATCTCTTGGTTACTTAAATGAACATCACAGCCATGCCGATGATTTTACGGATCGTCCATTACCGTATCGGGTATTTCTAAATAAGTCATATAACGATGATGGCGTTCAAGCCACATGGATTGCGCCAACAGATTTATACACTGAACTAGGGTTTGGTGTATTTCGCGGCGGTGACTTCCCTGGTGGTGGTGAAGGTGACTCGAATGTGGGTGCATGGACTGTATTTGCTCGCATTGGTGGCGATATGGGTGACAACTCTGCTTGGCGAATGGGGTTATCCACTTTACAAGTCGATGACTTAGAACGATCTAGCAATGAAGATGAACTAGAATTTGCCGGCGACAATAAAATGTACATTGTTGATGGTCGTTACATTTGGGCACCCACCGGAAACAATCGCGAGAAGGAATTAATCCTACAAGCTGAGTATATGCAACGCGATGAAGATGGTATCTATGACGACTTAGCAGCCGGCTCTGGCCCTGTTTCGTATGACGAAGATCAATCGGGTTGGTATGCGCAAGGCATTTATAAGTTTCACCCACAATGGCGTGTAGGCGCACGCTACAGTCACCTTAACCCTGGCGATGTACCTACCGCATTAGTGGGAACCGTGTTGGATGATCAAAATCATGATCCGGAAAGTCTATCCTTAATGGCAGATTGGACGAATAGCGAATTTGGTCGTTTGCGTTTGCAATACAACATGGAAGAGCTTGCAGATGATAATCGTGACCATCAGATCACGCTTCAATACATCATGAGTATGGGTGCACATGCCGCCCACTCTTTTTGAGGTGAAGTATGAGTAAATATGTATTTTTTCTAATACTATCGTTACTTCCAACGGCTTCTATTGCCAAATTAGACATTTTTGCATGCGCTCCTGAATGGGGCGCACTTGCAAAAGAAATTGGTGGTGAAGAAGTTAACGTATTTACGGCATCCAAAGCCTCGCAAGATATTCACCATCTTCGCGCAAAACCTAGTTTTTTAGCCAAAATGCGTAAAACAGAACTTGTGTTTTGCACCGGTGCATCACTGGAGGCAGGTTGGTTACCGGTTCTCTTACAAAAAGCAGGAGGCGCTAAAGTGCAAGCCGGTCAAGTGGGTCATCTCCTTGCAAGTGAATATGTAGAAAGACTTGAACAAGCCGAATCAGTAGATCGTTCAATGGGGGATGTACATGGTGAAGGTAACCCTCACATTCACTTAAACCCACATAACTTAATCTTAATAGCAGATGAACTAGCGGAACGGTTATCGATACTTTCTCCTGATAAAGAAAAGTATTTTAATAATAGACTAGAAAACTTTAAGATAAACTGGCAGCAATATATAGAGGACTGGAAACAAAAAGCTCAATCTTTAACGAATAAATATGTTGTCGTGTATCACCAAAACTGGATTTATTTACTGAAGTGGTTAAATATAAATCGAGTGACAACGCTTGAACCGGTACCCGGCATGCCCCCACGCATTTCTCATTTAGAAAATGTACTTGCATCGGTTAAAAACCAAGACATCACGGCTATATTGTTAACGCCCTACCAACAAAACAAAGCGGCGGCTTGGCTATCAGAACATGCAAACATACCTGTGGTTACACTTCCCTATACCGTGGGTGGGAGTAAAAATGTTACAGACTTGAAATCTTTATTTGATGAAACCCTGCAACTCTTGCTTGAAGCGAGTTCATGATGATATCTGCTGACTTATTCGTTTTATTACTGCCTGCCTTTGCAGCGGGATGTTTAGTGGCAACCACGCACGTGCCTCTGGGCCTCGAAGTTTTAAAACGTGGGATTATTTTTATCGATCTAGCCATTGCACAAGTAGCAGCAATGGGTGTTGTGATAGGCCATGTAACTTTCCATAATTCAGGCCAGCTTCAATCACTTCTGCTGGCTTTAGTCTTTGCCTTATCAGGCGGTGGATTGTTCGCTTGGCTAGAAGCAAAACAGTTTAAACATTTAGAAGCCATGATTGGTGCCGTTTTTGTGGTGAGCGCCTCCATTACCATTCTTCTCCTTGCCAAAGACCCTCATGGTATTGAAGCCATGGAAAAACTACTAGCAGGACAAGTGCTTTGGGTGAAATGGTGGCCAGATTTAATGATTACGTTAATCATTTATGCAATCATTTTACTAATCTGGTTTAAACGAGATACGAACAATTCATCTTTATTTTATTTCATATTTCCAATAGTAGTGACTTTTTCAGTTCAGATCGCGGGAATTTATCTAGTGTTTGCTAGCTTGATCTTGCCTGCCATCGCCACTTGCCAAATTAACGGGAAAACGAAGTTACTAAGTGGCTACGCGGTAGCATTGATGAGTGTAATTTTAGGTTTAATGAGCGCAGTATTCTTTGACCTACCCACAGGACCTGTGATTGTATGCACTTACTTTGCAGTCTCTATGTTGCTGCTTTTAAGTACTTATAAAATTATTATTAAAGTTAAATAGAAAACTCGTATATAGAAACAAGGTTAACTAACTAGAAATAACATTATTAGAAAACCTGGTTACAGAGTTAAGTTTCGTACTACCATTTTCTTAATGTCAGGTTCTGGCAATATGAGCTTGTAGCACGATTACTAAGGTGGACACTGTTTAAATACCTGTGCTTTATATAGTTTGTCTTTTGCAAAGTGCAAATTTGTAATTTTTTCATTTGCTTGGGCGCTACTATCTGTAGCGAGGTAGGCAGGCAAGAAAAATAGACTGCCAAAAAATCCAATAGTTTGATTAGAATCTCGCTTATCACCTATTTCTTGGCTTTGTATAACGTGCTCGCTATTAAGTTCCACTAATTCTTGCTTTATTTCTTCACAAGTTAAGTTTGCAGTCTCAGGGTCAAAATCATCTACACTTAGCCTATGTTTTGAGTGCACAGAGCCATAATCTGGAGGTAGATCTGGTGCACTTGTGGCGCATCCGTATAAAGCTAGTAAAAATACGATGATTAGTAAGAACTTATTCAATGTACTCAACCGCTCTACCTTTACCTTCAAGCGCCCCCCCCCAACTCATTAACGAAATCCCTACTTCTCCATATCGTACTAGTATCACTGCGTCCGCTCCTAACTCTGCAGCTTTTACTTTTAACTTTTCGTCTACCAATACTGGAGTAGGATCTTTGTGAAATATAGTAGTCTTTCGAACAGTCACCGAGATATCTCCTAGTATTTTATATTTCTTATTTGAGATATCTTCTTTAGTTACAAGAATTGAATCGGGAGACTTAACCGCTTTTGCTGATTCAGTAGCAATTTCGGAATCAGCAGTATTCTCAACATTCTTAACCTTGGATGTACTCCATGTGCTACTACAACTACTCAGAATAACGATTAAAAAACCTATATATGCTAAACGCATAACGCACCTCTCATAAAATTAATAAAGATATTCTGGGAACCTAAGAACAATTCACAACCAACCTGTTTCTAATTGGTTGTGATTATATAACTTATAATATTAACTTGGCTATAGAAGCCAGTTTATTACTACCGTTACTGATGTCTGCTTTAGGTTAATAGTAATTAATTTAATTTTTATTTGTTTCATTTCTCCACTTCCATGGTGGAATAGGATTTTCTGTTTTCCATAAACCTACCTTTTTTGATTTCGCCCAATATTCTTTGCTGTTTAAATCTTTCTGCCTTTCTTTTGGCAAATGTTTATAAAATCTTCGCATCACCCAAGCGTGTCCGCAGACGACCATTTTTGCATTCACATTAATCCATTCATTATCTACATTATTTTTGACATAAACAGTTGCCACCATACGATCATATTTATCGTAACCATGCGGTTCTAATCGAATTTTCTGGCCACCAATAAATCGAATCAAGCCGTATTTAGCCGTATCTCCCCAAGGTTGGCCATCTTCTGGGCAATCGATTGAATCTAAACGCACTCGAAAATTACTCCAAGCATCTCCAACTATAATCGTATCTCCATCAATCACATGATGAACTTTTTTAATTACAACATTTTTTCTATCTAAACTTGATCCTCTCTTATTGGAAACTCCTTTATCAACATAATTTTCTGATTCTGGCTTTGTGCCTTCATCTGACTTAAGTCTAAATACTATGGCTAGAGCAATTAATATAACTACAATTAAAAGTACTCCTACTTCCATTATTTTGCTTGCATTACTTTACTCGATCTCATTTAGTCATCTCGTATTGCCATTTAAGTATGGCGTGGTCCTCACCTGAAATAATGCCGGTTACTTCATACATATCTGAACTAAGCATGCGGGCGTGTTCGCAAGAACCGTAGCCGACATCTGTCATTTCGTAATTTAAAAAGATGCAATCCCCTGCAAATGCTATTTTTCCGGTTACATCACCAAAGGTAGAGCAGTTTGCTACACAGCGTACTATTTCAGATTCACTCGTTACAATTGGCATGTGTATATTAAATATTCCTGTAGCTTCACCGGGCTCATCAAAGTTAATTTCTCGTAGAATATTCCAGATCTTATCTTCGTGAGTTACCGTTTGTTTGCCGCTTATGCCAATAGCATCCGCTCCGTATTTTTGAACGGTACCAGTAAATTTCCATTCTGCTGGTTCTAACAAGTAAGTATGCGTACATAGATTTAATGATGATGTTTTAAGATCGGACGGGTCGAACAAGCTATCTAAGAAGCTACACCCGTTATATTCACGAACCGGATTTGTATGCGCCTGCATGAAGTCTAGTGTTCTTTTTATAGCGGCAATATCTGCTAACCGCTGGCCAATTTCTTTACTTTTACGACGAATCAAAAACATAACATCCTGGTATGAATTACCGAGGTAATCGAAATCGAGTAGCTGTTTAATTTCGCCTAAACTGAAACCAAGATCTTTGGCTCGTTCGATGAACGTGAGTTCTTTTATAGAATTATCGTTATATATGCGATAGCCGCTTCTTTTCCGATGCGTAGGTTGCAGCAGCCCTTGCCGTTCGTAGTATCTGATTGTGTCGACATTCACCCCAGTTTCTGCCGATAACTTGCCTATTTTGAATTCCATATTTGTGTCCTCCAATTGGTGCTGGAACTTTAAACTCTGACCCTACTCCAGAGTCAAGTGGTTACGGAATTTAATTATTTAATACTGTAACTATTCTTCTATAATTATATTTATGGGCTTTTTTAAGGAAGCCTGTAGAGAATGACTGTTAAACAATGACTTAGCAGATTTTTAGAAGGCACATTCGAGCATTGAATGAAGGGTTCATCTGTGACGATTTATCGCAGTAAACTATGAGGCCACCCTCTTAAGTTAGCGGTAAGTAGTAGAATGTTATGTGCAATTGGAAGTGCTGCACCACCGATTGAAAATGGATTAATGCATTCTATTTCCACTCATCCATTTGGGAATTATTATGAAAAAGAAAATTATTATTGCCATTATCTTAGTGTTGATCATTGGGTTATTAGCCTTTGCTAACATGAATAAGATAAGTTCTGTCTCATGGATCCCATGGGGAGACATTAATAATACAAATGGAATAGCAATGAGTGGTTATGACCCGGTTGCCTATTTTACTTTAAACCGAGCCACTGTAGGTGATGAGACGATTTCCTATAACTGGAAAAACGTTGAGTGGCAATTTGCATCAACAGAACATTTAGCACTGTTTAAAGAAACTCCAGAAAAATATGCTCCTCAGTATGGTGGATATTGTGCAACGGCCATCAGCATTGGATTAACCGCGGACGTTGACCCTAGAAGTTGGCATATAGAAGACGGAAAATTGTATTTATTTTTCAATGGTGACCCTAAAAATGATTATATAGCTGATATCGGAGATGGCATTATTCAAAAATCAGAGTCTAAGTGGAACAATAGATAACGCGTAGGGTTTATTTAAAATATTCGAACCTGTTCAAGTGATATGGAGAATGAGTTATGAAAAATAATATCGTCTCGCATAATGAGTGGATTGAGGCACGAAAAGCATTCTTAACTAAAGAAAAGGAATTTACTAAATTACGTGATGAACTCAGTCAGCAGCGTCGAGAATTACCTTGGGAGAAAGTAGATAAGGAATATATTTTTGAAGGCCTCAATGGACCCATTTCTTTGTCTGATTTATTTGATGGTCGCACCCAGCTAATTATTTATCATTTTATGTATGGCGCTGACTGGGAAGCGGGTTGCCCCAGTTGCTCGCTACTCACTGATCATTTTAATCCCGCCATTATTCATCTTAACCATCGAGATGTTTCCATGGCAGTGATTTCCAAAGCGCCTTATACAAAATTAGCAGAATACAAAAAGCGTATGAATTGGGGCCTTAATTGGGTGTCTTCATTTAAAAACGACTTCAATCGTGACTATCATGTTTTCATTTACACAAGATGAAATCGATAATAATAAAATTTATTATAATTATCAGAAGGATGCATTTCCCAGCACAGAAGCGCCAGGGGTAAGTGTCTTCATTAAAGAAGATGACGGAAGCATTTATCACACGTATTCTACTTACGCACGTGGCCTAGATATGTTTATTACGGCCTATCATTACTTAGACTTGGCACCAAAAGGACGCGACGAAGACGACCTGTCTTTTACGATGGAGTGGGTGCGTCGACACGACGAATACGAACGTTAACCCATCAAAATTATATTCGTTTATTAGGCATGTAACTAAGAGGTTATCTGCAAAAATAGCCTCTTAGTTTTTATATGTAAAACTTAGTGATTCGCTATAGAACTCCAAACTTACGTTGCCCTACATAAAAAGCAGTACCTGAAGACTCTGAAGAAAACGTAATGGTGGTACCTGCATCAAAATAAACCACGTCGCCTGGTTTCATTTGAACGGTTTCGCCACCCTTCTCAGTTAAAGACATCTCTCCTTCTAGCATGATCTTACATTCATCATAACTGTAGGTGTATTCCAATGGATTGCCGGCTTCCATTCGGAAAAAGCCGCCACTAATAGGTGCTGCTTCATTTTCAGAAGCTACCGTATCCTGCAAAAATGCATTTATACCATCAATATTTAATGATGAAATTTCTTTAGACTGTGCTTTATTAAAATATTTCATTGCCATTTTTAGATTCCTTTTTTATTGAAAATTTCCAAATTAATTTTAACCAGCGCTCATAATAAATGATTATGGCTAATATAATCATGGGTGCTTAAATTATATTCTATGAAATGTGTGTGATTATCTTTATAAAAAAATAAGCGTCCTTGCTAAACACTGAAGAATTCCTGTTCGTCCAGATAGGAGGTGACTATTTATTCATCGTAAGGAGGAGTTTTAATCGATAATTATCAGCCACCACTGCCAGTATCAGCAAAATGCCGATTACCACCATTTGTAAATAAGAATTAAGCTGCAAAAGATTCATACCGTTTTGCACAAGAATGATAAATATTGCCCCCAAAACTACGCCACTTAATTTTCCTATACCGCCAAAAATACTTACGCCACCAATTGCACACGCCGCAATGGACATAAGAGGATATTCGACCCCTATATTAGATTCCCCGCTCTCTAATCTTGCTGTGAGTAATAATGTTGCAATGCCTGTTATTAAGCCTGCTATCACATAGGTAAAAAATATGACTCGTTTTGTATTTATGCCTGACAATTCAGCGGCTTTAGGATTTCCACCAATTGCATAAAAGTAACGTCCTAGACGGGTCCAGTTAATTAAAAAGTACATGCCGATAATAATAAGAACGGTTATACATACCGGAACAGAAATGCCAAATACTTTTCCATATCCAAAGAAATCTGAAAAACCTCCTGGCATTCCATAAACCGGTGTTCCTCCCGTCACGTAAAAAGCAAGCCCTGCTACAATTGAAGATACAGCTAACGTCATTACAAACGGTGGCACATCAAATACTGCAATACCAATGCCATTAAACGCACCAATGGCCATCGTTGTTGCCATTCCTGCTAAGCAACCCATGGCAATCACTAGCGCTGGAGACATGCCACTTGATGCAAGTGCCACCATCGTCATAGAGGTGGTCACCGAGCTCATGGCAAACATCGTGCCTATGGATAAGTCCAGGCCACGCGTTAATAAGACAATCATCTGAGCCATTGCGGCCAGTACCAAATAAGTTGATTGGCGTGCTACGGTAGAAAGATTAGATTCTGTAAGAAAAGTATCTGTAGTACTGGTTAGAAAAATAACGGCAATGACTAAAAACCAAGGTAGCACTCCCGCTTTAACAAAGACTATTTTTAGTAAATTGATGGCTTTCTCAACTACGCCTGTTTCTATAAACCCTTCATGGATACTTTCAGCCTGATTCGAACTCATTGTGAACACCCTTCCTTTTCAAAGAAATACTTGAGTACATTTTGTTCTGATAATTGTTCTTTTGGTAATTCCGTCTGCAGCGCACCACGATGCATTACGTATGCACGATGCGCTAGATTTAAAATTTCTGGTAAATCAGACGATATGAGTAATACACCCGCACCTTTTTCACATAGCTCTGCAATAAATTTGTAAATTAACATTCGTGCACCCACATCTACACCCACCGTGGGCTCATCGAATATAAAAAGTTTGACGTCTCGAACTAACGCCTTACCTATTAATGCTTTTTGTTGATTGCCACCTGAAAAATGTTCGACATCGCGTTCAATATTGGGTGGATTTATATCTAATTTTTTAGATACATCTTCGATTTTTTTCTTTTCTTCTGATCTTCGTAGAAACCAATTATAGGAAAAGGCTTTTAACCCAAGAGAAGCTAAAGATACATTTTCTCTAACATTTTGAACCATCACTAACCCTTCTTCTCGTCTATCCGATGGCACGTAATACATGCCGCGGTCTAGCATCACGCGAGGCTTTAAGGTGTTTATATGACGCTTACTGCAGTAAACTGTGTCGCCACAAAATTTTATTTTTCCACTTGTAATATTTTCTATCCCAAATACAGCACGCCCTACTTGTGATTTTCCTGACCCCACAAGTCCCGCAATTCCAACCACTTCCCCGCTTTTAATTTGCATAGATACATCTTGTAAAACATTATTTTGAAGTGTTAAATTTTCAATTGTTAATAATGCTTTATCCGGTTTTGCTTGAATGTCTGGAAAGACTTGATCAATTATCCGGCCGGTCATCAATTCAACTAATTTTTGCTCACTGGCTTCTTTAACGGGTATGGTTGATACAAATTTACCGTCGCGAAGAACCGTAATACGATCACCAATTCTCTGAATTTCATTAATTCTATGCGTGATGTAAATGATTCCAATTCCTTCTTGCTTAAGTTCTTCAATTTTTGAAAAAAGCTGATCTGTTTCACGCTCAGTGAGTGAAGCTGTAGGCTCATCTAGAATTACAATTGAAGGTTTGGTGCGAAATGCTTTTGCTATTTCTACCATCTGCTGTTCTGCACGAGATAAATACATCACTAAACTATCAGGATCGAGAGGAAATCCTAATCGGCCTAGTGTTTCATTAGCTTTTTCGCGTAATTGGTTTTTATTTAGGAATGGTCCTCTGGTCATCTCTGAACCCAGAAATAAATTTTCTCCTACCGTTAATTGCGGAATAATAGAAAATTCTTGAAAAACCGCACTGATACCGAGATTTCGCGCTTGATGCACAGATTGCAGTTCTACCTCCTGCCCATTTAGTAAGATCTTGCCTTTTGTTGGAAGATGCACACCCGCAATGGCTTGAACAAGTGTTGACTTGCCTGCGCCATTCTCACCAAATAACACGTGCACTTCACCACTTCTTACATCAAGGCTTACATTATCTAGCGCTAATGTGCCTGGAAATTGTTTAGAGATATTCTCTACACGTAGCAGTACTGAATTTTCAACTGCTTTCATTACTTTATCCTTGTCAAAAGGAGTCGACTTCAAACCATTAATCGACTCCCTTACTGCAGTTTCTTCAACACGAATTTTAAATTGAGCAGACATTTTTAATATTCGCCTACTTAATTAACTTATGTGTTACATAGAGGTCAGTCCACACGGAACACAGGCTTCCATCCATCTGGCGCTAAGGTAGATGCTGGATCGAAATCGTTGTAATTTTCTTTCGTTACAACGGTTGGTACGGGTTGAACATGCTCAGTAATGCGGTCTGGGTTTTTGTATTCTGGTGAACCACCCGTTGACATTGGAAGACCTTCAAGAATACGTACGGCTTGATCGATAGCAATTTGACCTTGTAGCACCATGTGATCGGTTGGCGCCATATCCATACGACCTTGCTTTAAGAGAATGTGTGATCCGGTATTGTAGTAATAAGCTACCAATCTGGTGGTGTCTTGAATTCCGCGATCACGTACTACGCCTACTGCAGCTTCAATTGTGGGTGTTGCACCTACAATATAGTTTAGATCTGTAGTGCCACCTTTTGTTCGAGAAGCAACAACATCTTCTACAAGTTTTAACTGGATACTTTTCCCTGTATCGCCCCATTTCGTGGCAATGATTTCAACATCACTACCTTTAACCGCATCATGACAACCCTTATCACCGGCTACTGACCATGCTGCACCCGGAGGACCTGGGAACCATGCCGCTGAAGTTTTACCGCTTCCTTCAGGATGTTTCTGAGCAATCCAATCGCATGCAAGATATCCAAGTAAATACCAGCTTTCTAAAATTTTTGCATCGACTTGTGTGCCAATACCATTTACAAGATCTACAACCGGAATTCCTTTGCCTCGAATTTCATCGACTTGATTGATATTACCTTTACCTGAAATAGCCGATAGAATTAACGCATCAGCCCCCGCCGATATACAATCTTCTACTTGGCGAAGTTGTCGTTCAAGATTTGTGTAACCGCCCGCTTCTAATAACGTGACTTTTTGACCCAGTCTTTTGCCTTCAGAAATAATTCCATAAGCCACACCTACCCAGTAAGAATCTTTCAAATGGGGAAAAGACACACATATGTTGTGTTTCTTTTTAATTTGATCAGGGCTAAGGGGGACATATTTAGCACCGGGTAGTTTTGCAGCATTGTTTTCTGGCAATGCCCAACATTCATCCGTTCCACCCGAACAAGATGGGTTATAGGGGTTTACATCTGCTGGCCACCAATCTTTTGCATTCAGTGACGAGGTAACCATTATGACTGCTGCGAATAGTACAGCATACATAACTGAGTTTAATAATACTTTCATAAACACTTCTCCTTCGATTTTGTTTTCAATTATTGTTATCTAAATTTAAAATTTTTATGTTTCTTAAATCATTTACGGACATCTCAAAATTATTTGATTTAATTCTTTGATTAAAGAACACCTTCTTTACGTTGCCCAACATAAAAAGCCAATCCAGATGATTTCGATTCGAAAGTCACCGATGTGCCTTTATCAAAATAAACAACATCACCTGGTTTTAACGTGCACGTCACACCGCTTTCGGTAATCGTCATTTCCCCTTCCAGCATAATTTTGCATTCGTCATAGCTGTACGTGTAATCAAGCGGATTACCCAAATCCATGCGAAACATTCCACATGTAATGGGTGCACTTTTATTATTGGACGACACGACGTCTTGAAGAAACACATTAATTCCATCCATGTTTAAAGACTCAATATCCATCGATTGAGTTTTTTCAAAATATTTCATTCCCATAATTTTTCCTTATCTTTCTTATTGGAAATACAATGTGTATTTATTTGACTAAATCTAATTGAGTGCTGAAATTACTTTTTTTGTATATAAATATTTATAATTCTTATGAGTTTAGTATTGCGAGTTATATTTGGAATGGATATGACAAAATACTCCTAAAATTACAAAATAATTTATTCGCATATGACAATAAATACTCATATCAATGCGAATCAGATCAAGTATATTTATATTCTTTATTATTATTTAGGATGCCAATTTGCTTGTGACTGAAATTCAATCAAGCACATTTGAGAATGAGCCTCCAACAACGAAAGATCTCAAAAAGTATTTTGTTGATAAAAATTTAAACAATACGACGAGAGAATCGATTGATTGTGCAGCGCACATGATTCTAGTTATAGAGAGCCCCAGAGACACTGTTCATGTGGGACTTGCGCATATGGTAAATAGACTCAAAGTTTGTCGTGCAGATGCAGGGTTTGCTACTCCTGAAACTGAGATATACACACCTATTTCTGAGTTCTGCAGCGAAGATACTATTCCTCCATCAATCGTTGGATGCGTATTACCAAATCAGCATGAAACAATGCAGAGAGTTTGGAATAGCTCATCGCCTGTTAAATATGAGGATGTTGAAAATAATCCACAGTTAGCACTTATCAAAAATAAACTTCTAGAATTGAAATGTAAGTCAATGTTAATGCAACGGTTAGTCTGGAACGATAAGTTAATAGGAATAGCTTGTGTGGATCACACCACCAGTAACCATATATGGAACCAAACAGAAATAGATTTTATGGAAAGGTTTTGCACAAAGTTTTTAGCCCCTTTAGCAGGTATAAGTAACTACTGGCACAACCCAAAAATGCATCATATGTTTAAAAAACCATCTGATTCGGAATTAGTTGCAATTCAATTAGCCGCTAAAGGTATGAGCAGCAAACTGATCGCTATTGAATTAAATAAATCTGTTAGAACAGTAGAAAATCAGTTACGCCATGCACGCAAGCGACTAAATGCACACAACCTCGCTGAGCTTATTAAGAAATGTGAACCATGGTTGTAATTCTATAGTAAAAGTGCTCTTGCTTTAAATCAATTCAAAATATTCATTGGCTATTAACTTAACCATGTATATGGATATTTAAATAATCAATACTTTCATATTTAAATTTAACTTAAAAGTAAATTAACAAGCAATGATAAAAATTAAATCACATTTATATTTTATAATAGTAATTATATTACTTGGTTCTTCATTAGTGTTCGCAAGTTCTAATAATCAAGAAACAAATACTGAAAGATATAAAGGGTCTGGTGATCGTAAGCAAGGTTACGACAAAGACTCCTATGTAACTAATTCCCTAAGTCTCGAAAAGAGAACTGGTAAGGAAGCCAATCTATTGCAGTTTGCGCAAGAAGCGCCACTTGGGTTGCCAAATTTAAAGATACCTCTTGATAACCCTATTGACGCAAATAAAATAAATTTAGGGCGACGTCTTTTTTTCGACAGACGATTATCGCTGAATGATACTTTTTCTTGCGCTATTTGCCACGTTCCTGAACAAGGATTCACAAGCAATGAGTTATCTACCGCAATTGGCGTTGAAGGTCGAAGCATCAAACGTAATAGCCCAACCATGTATAACGTTGCTTACTACTCTGTTTTTTTTCACGATGGCAGAGAAACAACGCTAGAACAACAAGCTTGGTCACCTTTATTAGCTCAAAATGAAATGGCAAATCCTTCAATTGGCTATGTCCTTAAAAAACTCAAAGCGATTAAAGATTATGAAGGCTTATTTGAGAATGCATTCGCTGGCAAAGGCCCTACGATGGAAACTGTAGGCATGGCCTTAGCAAGTTATCAACGCACATTGAATTCTGGAGAGTCTAAATTTGATCAATGGTATTTTGGTAAAAAAGATGCTGCCTTAAGCGCAGATGAAAAAGCCGGCTTCGAGCTATTTACAGGTAAAGGTAGTTGCTCTTCCTGCCATATCATTAATGATCAGTATGCATTGTTTACTGATAATCAATTTCATAACACAGGACATGGATACGCTGTATCAATGGCTCCTAAACCAGAAAAAGTGAATGTTCAATTAGCACCTGGTGTATTTGTAGATGTTGATTATGAAATTATAAAATCCGTATCACAAAGAACTAAAGCAAATGATGTTGGCCTATATGAAGTAACACAAAATCCTAATGATCGCTGGAAATTTAGAACTGCAAGTTTGCGAAATATAGAATTAACCGCTCCATATATGCATGACGGAGCTTTCAAGTCTATTAGAGAAGTAGTCGAGTTTTATAACCATGGAGGTGTGTCTAACGAGTTATTAAGTCCATTGATCAAACCTTTAAACCTCACCGAGAAAGAAATAGATAATTTAGTAGCTTTCTTACATGCGCTCACAGGTAACAACATACAAACGATTGTTGCAGATGCATTTTCTGCTCCAATCGGTGATTTAAAAACGGAAGACCCAAACTGGGCACATGAAGCAGAATTAACAAATTAATTAACATATCCGCTTTTGGTCGTTAGCATTTTTGCACTCCCATTAGGTTTGAAAGAACCGCCTACAGCCGAAAGTTAATGGGATATATGGGGATTCAAGTAAATCTAGTTATTTATATAATTCAATCATTTATGAAATAAAGGATAGTCGCAGCTTTAATTAATTTAGTAAATTTGTATGGACGACCTTAGTTTGTATAAAGCTGAGAATTTCATTGGTAGAATAAGCTCTCAATAGACATTGTTTATTCATTGGAAGCAAGATATGGCTAGCGGGTGGTCTCGTGATGGAGCGGTTCAAGATCAGATAGATGCCAGTGTAGAGGATGCGATAAAGCTGGCACGTAGTCGATTACCTGATGGCGAGAGCTTACATAATTGTGAGGAATGCGAGAACGTAATTCCAGACGCACGCCGTAAAGCCATTCCTGGCGTTCGATTATGTGTAGACTGTCAGTCTGAGCACGACAAAGAGCAGACTACATTCACTGGTGTCAATCGACGTGGCAGCAAAGACAGTCAACTGCGGTAAACGAGTTACCCTGCTCTTCTCTAATTAGTTCAATTGAGTTTTGCTGGGATAGAATAAGCAATTAACAGCTCTTATAGCTCTTCTCCTTACACTCGGCGTATAATTTTTCCGCTGCTTCGATTTGAGTGGGAGTCATTTGCTTTACAAGTTCGCTTTTATATTCGCTTGCAGAATCGCCTAACCCTTGAATGTCGGCAGCATTAACCCACATATAGGCATATAACTTATCCTCTGGCACTCCTTCACCACTTGCATACATCTTACCTAGTTTGAATTGCGCTAAAGCCGCACCCTGCTCTGCAGACAATAGTGCTTTGTTTGCAGCTTTTTCTTCTTTTGTTTTACAACCCTGAATTACAAATACTAAAGCAAACAATGCTATACAAATAGGTAATGTAGATTTCATGCAAGTAACTCCCGCGTAAAAAGTGTGATATTCATTTGCTGTAAGGATTACATCAAACCATCACTACTTAATTTAATACCATTAATCCAACGCACACATCTTTCGTTACTCATAACAAGAAACGAAGTATTTGCGCAAGTCTGTCTACCAAAATTCTGTCAACACTATCATAGAAACAACCTAGGCATTTTTGTGGAAGGATATTTAACATTCTTAGAGATTTAAATACTAAATAGACTATATAATTGAATGAGATACGTTACCTATATTGAAATTGCCGCATCCTTTTACACTATCACATCATAATTTAAGATAATGCCTTCTACTTCTAATACATTTATAAATTAGATAATTATTAGGATGAATAATTCGCCAGAATCTATACAGAATGATGTGATACACAGTTGGCATATTCGCGCGCACGCTTACGTTCAACTCATCGAACGATGGCCTATTTTTACCCATATGGTCGCACGGCTTTTGGCTTTTATACCTAAAGAATTTGATGGGCATGCACTGGATATCGCTGGCGGGAGTGGTCTAGTTTCGGAACATTTGCTTAGAAGAAGCCCAAAGTCGCGTGTAACTCTAATAGAACCGGCGCAAGGAATGCGCGAACTAGCTTCACATCGTCTTGGCAAACAAGTTGAAATCAAGGACACCACTAGCGACAACATAGATAAACTTGAGCTTACTGCTGATGCTGCATTATGTAGTGCTTCATTTCATTTAATAAACGAAGAAACAACGCTGCCTTCAATAGCTTCAGCACTTAAGAAAGACTCTATATTTGCTGTTAATCTGTGGGGACATTCCTTCGATGAAACCATAAATTTGCAGAAAAATACTGATTGGACTCAATTTGTGGATCAAGCACTACATGAATTCTATCTGCCACCGATGAAACCGCCCAACAAAATATCGTCCAGAATAAAAAGCAAGGAGAGATTAGAAATAATTGGGAACAATTGTGGTCTTCAATTGAATGAAATGAACATCGTAACCACGAATATCGATACTCGATTCAGTATCGAATTTGCCGCTATGGACTATAAATTTCTTAATCAGGTTGAGAAAGGAATACGAGAAAAAGTAATAGCTCGAGCGCTGGAGTTATGTCGCGGTATAGATACAATTTCTACTGTTGATTTTAAATTTGAGAAAATTTGAATTTGCTCATAGAATTCTAAATTATTTTTTGTTCCTAGCTATTTGTAATGTTAGAGCTGGGACAAAATAAGCTTTCTTAAGTCTTACGCTAATTCAATCATTTTCAAATCTCTCTCTATATTTTCCCAACTCGGTATAAAACTATCTAATAGCCTTCGAAAATGCTTGTTATGATTACGTTCTATTAAGTGTGTCATTTCATGTACTACAACATACTCTAAACATGCTTCTGGTTGTTTCGCTAACTCAAGATTCAACCAAATTCTCTTCTTATTAATATTACATGTACCCCATCGGGTTTTCATTTTTTTTACACTCCACTCAGATACCTTTTTACCAATTATAGGTTGCCATTTTTCAATTAAAACTGGAATACGCATTTTTAATTCAGCTCGATACCATTCGTTCAATACTCTTTCTCTATTAACTAATTTTGTATTTGGGCGAATACACATTTTCAATGTGCCAGATGATTGCAGCTGCATTTGTGGTTTACCAGATTGTTCGACGACTTCTAATGTATATTGCTTTCCCATGAAATCATGAGTCTCACTGGTAACGTATTTTTTAACTTGCAGTATTGGCAGGCTTTTAATAGTTTGTATTCTTTTGTGTATCCAGCCCATTCTAGATAGCACAGCTGCCTCTAAAGCTTCATCTGTAATATATTTTGGTGCCGAAATACGGACCTGACCATTGGCCGCACGAACCGAAAAATTGATATTTTTTATATTTTTTCTTACGACCTGAATATTAATGCCAGAAACAATCAGATTTTCACCCGAAACAAGCATCGTTAATACTTCTGAATTGAGATCAAGATGTTAAATAACCAGCTTGTTGATTATGCTAAGAATCAATATTTAATTACAAGTATTTACTTAATATTTTTTTCAGCCATTTCATCTTTTACTAAGCTGATATTTATACTAATTTGCCCTTGAATAAACTCGCTAATAATTGAATCGTATTTTTCTGAAGATTTTTTTGCAGCTTGCTCTGGTACTTTTTGTGAAAACTCAATGGTTTTTTTGCCAAGAGGTGAGCTGTAAAATTTCACGAGTTCTATAACTTCATCATGTGTATATGTTTCTTTATATATAGGCATATAGATATCTTTTTCTACAGCAGCATAAGGCATTTTTTCAGCAACAAAGTCTTGGTAACCTTTTACCATTTCACTAAATCTATTTTTTAGAATTTCCCCTACCTGTTTCTTCTGCTCTACTGTCAAGGATTCAGAGCTAATATCTCGATCTGCAGCTTGGAAAAAACCGCCTTGCATTTGATTTATGATCACATTATTCAGACTAGAATAATTATTTTTCACGCCTGTTAGCTCAAATAACGTTTTTAGATCATTATCATAGCTATCTGCCAAAGCGGGAAAGCTAGCAAAAAGTAATGTGGCAGCAAAAAATATTTTCATGATTAATTATTCCTGGTGGTAAACAAAATTATAACTAAGTGTTTAATTATCTTCATAGTAGTCGATTAAAATTCGCCTTACTGCATGGGTAGCCTCATCAACTTTTAGATTATATTGCTTGGCAACTAATTTGCCAATTTCCTCAATGCTTCATCCCCATCGATGGCGCCTAATACTTGTGCTTGAAGCAAATGTTCTGATGAACTAATTTCATTTTCATATTGCTTTGGTATGGATTTTGATGTGCTGCGAACCCATTCAGGAAGATATTCGTATTTTGTGGGGACTACAGCATCTTTAATTTTTTTTGCATGAAAAGTAAATACAGCCTCTGTACGCCCATGAGCACTTAAGGGTGAATGCATATACCGAATTGTGTTTCTCTTAGTTGAAACAATTTCAAATCCATTTTTCTCAATCAACTCTATTACTTCTTCTTCACTGTAACACCAGGATTGCTGCTTATGGAAGAAAGCTAATGACCCAGTATTGATCCATGAACCCCCTTCTTTTAGGCATGAGTTTATACGGGGAATATAATCTCTCAAATTTTGCGGGATGATATCTAGTAACCATGGGGTCACTAAGGTGTCAAAACTTCTTTCTTTTACCGGCGGATTCATACCATCGCCAAACATAAAGAAAATATTCTTATTAATATCTTCCGGCGCTCGACAATTTTGTTCTTTAACAAATGAATCTTTATTGAGTGGCGCAATTGGAAATTCATTTAAGCTAAATGGCTGGCCTTGAATTGCCTGGCAAGCTGCAAACATTAATAATGGATTGATATCTAATAAAACTGAACATGTTGGTATGTACTTTTGATGCAAATCGTAAGAAAGCCGCCCTGCCCCTGAACCTATTGTAAGTACTTTACCTAACTGCTGGTGTTCGGATAGAACATTATTTACCGCATCAATCATTTGTTCGTTTTCACCATTATCCCACGCCCAATCACGAAAGATATTATCGTAATAACTAGTTAACCCTTGAACTTTAGGTGTTTTTGATTTCAATGCACTCAATGGATCATTTATTAACTCAGTATTTAGATGTTCGAATTTAAGCGGAGACAGTAAATCTAATATCTGTGATATCTGTTGTTTTTTAGCGTTGAGTAATTTATTAATTCGTTTTTGGCCCGACTTACTTAAGCGTTTATCTTTTTGAGCCTCTTTTAAACGCTGTTGCGCTTGTTGATTAAGATGCAAAAAACCGTTTAAGCGCGCTTTCCACTCCAGAAGATTTATACTTGGTTGTTCAAACAACCATGGGATTGTCACTTCGCCGCACTTGAATAGAGGAAATTCGGTACTACATTGATCACATTGAATAACTTGGCCCACTAGCGAGATAGTGGCTTGTTGGTGATTGCATGCTGGGCAAGACATGCTTTCTAGAAGACACGTAGCTATTGATCCAGAAGCATCAGTTGTTTGCGAAACTTGGGGAGCGCTCAATTTATGCAGAGAAAATATGATTTACAGGACTTAGTATTGTGCTAATTCAACCTCAGTATGTCACGAATCTTATCGTCTAATAAACACCGAGCATAAAAAAACGGGATGATTATAAATCATCCCGTTTCTAGTTAGTTTATGCTACTGATTATACAGTGATTTGGTTGAAAGCAATATGCTCCACACCAGGGTTAGCGCCTAAGGTAGGCGTACCTAATGCTGCTCCAAATGCACCTGCATCTCCATGTAGTGCCAAGTAGTTTAAGACCACTACTTCAGCAAGAGAAACTACACTGTTTGCATAAGGGCTAGAGTTAGTATCGATGGTACCACCTGCCGTAAATGCACCAAGCTGATTAGATGCTGCACCGTTGCGCATCAGATTAGCTGTAGCTACCAGTGGACTGTACACAAACATAGCACTTGATGCTCTTTGTGAATTGTCTGAACGCCAGCGGAATTTAGTTACATTACCGCCATTTGCACCTGCATTTTCAGGATTGTTCGTATCTGCAACTACAGCGCCATCACTGAAAAGATAGATCATCAAAGGTTGGTTTTGTAATCTTGCATACTCTAATGATGCACCAATGATTTGACCAATCTTAAAGTCTTTGTCATCCGTATCAGGACGTGGATTCTGGTGATAATCTCGACCACCAAACTCCATGGTGCCTATACCGCCATAGCCATTCACAACCACTTTCATGGTTGCTGCAGCTTTGCGGAAGTCACCATCATTACTAATCTCACCATTAGGAAAGATGCTTAGTAAATCAGCATCCGCTTCAGGATCTAAATCCGTTGGCAAGATAGGTGATTGGAAGGTTGCAAGACTTTGATCGTAGCCACATTGTATTAACTCTTCAGTAGCCGCTGCTTCAGTAATTAAACCAAGTTTAAGCTGCGTAAGAATTTGAGTTGCTACGGCAACACTATCGCTTGGGAAACCATCTGCTTCACCACCACTTAGACCAACTGCTTCGTTACGGTTGCTAACACGTGTCGGACCAAACTCTGCAGAAACCATGTAATCAGGTGCTCTTGAGCGACCGCCTGACTCTGAGTTTCGCGTACCTGTTGATACAACAAATTCACCTCGAGCCCCTGTACGAGCAATTCCGTACATAGGGTTATGAGGATTGTTGCCTGTATCGTTTTCAGATCTGGCTGCGATAATGGATCCGTTCACATTACCTCTTGTGCCCGCACTGGTTTTATCCAGCATGCCTCTTAACATCGCACTATTTGGGTGCATCGCCAAACCAAAATCAGTGTTTACACCGACTGCATTTGGACTAATTGCTGCAGGCAGCCCTAATGATTCGTATGCATCATCTGGTAAGAAGGCAGTTTGACCACCTGCGCCGCCGACCATGATGTTAGAACCTGCAATGTTTGCACCGCCGCCCATATCAATCGCTAGGAAAGGAATTTTTCCTGCACCTAGCAATCCGTCGTCTGCACTAATTTCGCATGCATGTGCTCTGTTAACCATTGCACCTAAACTTGGTAGTAAAACTGTGCTAGTGCCTGCAATGAGCCCTCTTCCAAGAAACTCTCTGCGGGTGACAGGTCTACCATGACCGGTACTTCGGCACGATTCCTCGATGCGCTGCTCAAAGTGGCGATGAGCCTCTTCTGCGCGTCGACTTTGCTCTCTGTATTTCGTCATTGTCATATACCTCACTAGCCTATTAGTTAATTGTTACTGTGCTGCTTGCTAAGCCTGCTGCACATACTGCTTGTAGAACTTGACGACCTGCATTGCCATTACATCCATTTGCACAGTTTTCAGCATCCATGATGCCTACTAGCGCTGCTATAGATGCAGTGCGATCAGGTTGATTTAGCAAGTTCACTCCAGCAGTTTTATCTATAACTGCTCCAGCAATTGCATCTTTTTCACCAGCTGCTATTGCACAGTTATTATCATTAAAGAAGTCTCTGCAACGACCATTGTTATTGGTGATCTCACCACAATAAGTTGTTGCTAAACGTTGAATCGCTATTTGTTGTGCACCACCAAAGCCAAGTGCATCAGCAGTTGGAGGCAACTGATCTCGTAATGCGTCATAACGATCTCGTACGTCACGATCACGCTGACTGATTCCTGTGAGAGCAGCCATAGTGTCGTGCACTTGTGAGAAAGTACGCACACCTACATCCGGCTCCGGCACATCAGCTGGCGGCACAGGTTCTGATGGTCCTGCAATAGATTCTGTAGTACCCGTTTGAGCACCAAGCACTTCAAATTGAAGGCTCAATTGATCTAATGCTGCACCATTTACAGATGGAATTAATGCACCAAGAGGCGAAATCTCTTGACCAGATTGATTCACCATCATGTTGACTCTGCGGAATGTTTGCATCGCTAAAGGAACATCGTTGTTCACTGCAATGCGCATGTTCTTCACTTGAACACCTGCTACATCCGTCACCAACTTAGGACGTGCAAATACATATGAAAAAGGATCCATTTCGTACGCTTGCATTTCAACGTATCCAGGAGCTCCTAATACAGACGCTACATCAAAACGTAGAGATGTAATCGCACCTGCACCTGCTTCAAAGTTTTGTGCTACTTGTGCACCATTTAAAGCCGCATTGTGAATCGCTACCATTTTAAAGGTTCCGCGCCACAAACGATCGTTTGTAACCTCATTACCTAACACAAACAAGTTATCGTCCTGCCAGTTCAACATATCACCCGCTATGGCTTCTTCGACAGCTAATTGACCATTAACATACAACTTACGACCTCCAGCCATATTGTCATACGTCATTACTACATGTGTTAGCTCAGTAATTACCATGTCTTCAGTACGAAGCGCAGGATTACTCCCATTCGCACCTGAGTTTATGGTTTGAACACGTGAATCATATTGTTCTACTTGTTGACCTAAAGTGAAATTACGTCGACCAGTACTAATAGAATATGAAACGATCCGTGCAGGTCCAGTTTGAGTTATATTTTCTGGGATAACCCATGCTTCAACACTAAACTGGTTTCCGCCAGATAATAAATTAAATAGCTTTTGACTATCTGCTAAAGAAGCTTGAGCTTTTCCTGATACGTTGGTTAAACCGCCTTGTGGGTCCCATTCAGTTCCCTCAAGAGCTAAAGTCAAGTCAGCGCCTACGTTACTGGTTCCGACTGTGGTATTACCAGTACCTTCAGCAAATGCAAATAGGGTAATCATGTTTGCATCTGCACGTGGAATACTGCCTTCTACAACTTGTGAGAAATTTGTAGTTGCACTAGCAACAATGTTGCCATTGTTGTTATTTCCACCCGCTGCATCAATTTCTGCTTTCATAGCGGTTATAGCTGCTAAATACTCTCCAGCAATTCTTTCACAATTTGGAGCACAGTTATGATCGTTATTAGGCCTTACATAAAAACTAGATAGATTTGGCGTACTAGTATTGTACAGACCTTGACCACTTGCCAATGCATAGGAACCTGCAGCGTTATCGACAGCAAATTGTATGGGTGCGTTTTCATTTGCATTATTTGAATGACAAAACATGCATGAATTTATAGGGCTTCTAATCACTGGAAATAAGTGAGTCGTAAATAAAGCTAAGTTATCTACATCATTACCAGCGTCATTATTGCCACCGTCACCATTATCAATAGGCTCATCATCACCCATGTCGCCGTTACCGCTACCGCTACCGCTACCGCTACCGTTTGATGCAGTTGACGCAGGATCATCAGATCCACCGCCTCCACCGCCACCGCAAGCAGTTAATACAAACGCTAGCGCAATCATGCAAATCATCTGTAGCACATAACTACGTGATGTTTGTACACTTGTGCTGCTACGCTCAAATAAATAATTATTCTGACTCATAACATTTCTCCTAATTGCCATACCTAATTCGTTGGGCAACATCGTTATTGGCCCATGCAATAAATAGCCGTCTCTGCAAAGACTCGCTTCATACTGCGGTTATTCGCTTCAAAAATAGTTGCAATGTTTTCCACTGCTGTGTTATCTGCATCTCCGTTAGGACTGCGATGACACACTTTTTCAAATACTTTCTTAACTTGGCATTCGGAAAACTGTCGCGACTGTGAAAGCTCCATACCTAATTCTTTAGCGCCATTACCTAGTCCGCCATTAGCAGCATTCCAACCTACCCAGCTGTTCTTGCCAGAACGCCAGTAGTTAGCCCATGAATCATTTTGAGTATTAAATCCCGTTGGGAACACACCTGCATCGCGTACATATTTTGGCTGTACTTCGCCTGCTGTATAAATAAGTCGCTCACCTTCATCTTCAACTTCAACATAGTCGTAGTAGGCGAATGCACCCGCAAGACCATCTAAACCTGCGTGACAGGTAAGACAATCATTCATAAATATTTTGCTGTCGCCACCTGGTGAACGATCTACGTCTTGACGCACACGGTTTGGATAAGCTGCTTTATCACGAAAAGCTTCCATATCCATACACATGAAATTTAACGTCGCAAAACGTACTGCTGCGCGGTTTGTGCCCGCTACTATAAAAGCCTCAGCATAACCACGTGTAGTCATGATGCCTGCAGTTTGAGCAGCACCGAGTTCACTATTAAGTGAAGACTGAGTTGAAAAAATTAAAACAGAGGGGTCACTAAAATTAACACGATCGTTTTGAAGATCTACATAGTGATCATTATCATTGATTGAATAATCAGCATCAGCTGCTCCTGCTGGAGCGTGATAAACCCTATCTGCATATAGAATTTGATCAAAGGGAACGTTATCACGAACAAAACCCATTACTGTCGCCGTAGAATCATTGAGATCTCGATAAACTGATTGATCTCGATTAGTCCAAGGTGTCGCCCAATCTTTAATTGTAGTGTTTATAAAAGACGGGTTAGCCATTGCAATATCTGCAGCTAGAAGCGGCTGTGCTGTAATCAGATTCGTCATCTGTGTAAGCACTGCTTCTGTTGGCGGCACACCGGCTAAGCGGTCATGCATTCGTTTAGCTTGTTCGCGTGGTCCTGCAAGAGAAACTGAAGTACTTACAATTCCTAATGTAAAGATAAACGCACCACATACGTTAATAATTTTTTGTCTACTTAAATGCATTTTCGCACCTCTCGTATTTAAAACATTCATATCGATTAACTTAAAATTCGCTCGCTTAAGCAATTAAGTAAACGAAAGCTTATCGACAGCCACTTCCCGGACTGTGTGGAATGAGAAAAAACGAAACGAAATGCGGTAGGTAACTATTAACAAAAGCTCTTTTAACCACCACTGGTTAAAATAACTATTATTTAATCGTTACGGTCCAACCTGATGAACTGATTTTCACCATCCTAGCGAATATCATGCTCGGCAAGATGCCGTTTCATTGTTCCAAACTCCAGGTACGAATACTGAAGCTAAATAAAAGCAATAAAACAGCAAGTAAGATAAATGGATGGTTTTAACCTATGAACGGTTATTAAGAATTGGGAAGAAAAATAATCAACTTAAAATCAATACATTATGAATTCTCGAAATATTCAAATTACACAATATTATTAGAATATAGCCAGCAATTAAGATAACCGACTGAAAGAAGGAAGTATAATTTTTAAGTTAAATAATACTCAAATCTACTTTGAATTTTCATTCTAGAAAAGAATTTGTAAGTGCATCACAGTTTGATGCACTTACAGAATTATTAGACATGCTCTACATTTAATACCGTACCATTAAGCGAGGTCACTTTTACTTTTTGTCCCACCTCACAATCATTGCCGTACACTTTCCACATGGTGTCATCAACATTTATTTTCCCGTAGTTATCATTAATAGGTGTCTTTAATGTAAAAACACGGCCTATCAGCTCTTCGCCACGCTTATTTAATGTAGGGTGTGCGTCCACCTCAGGAACCTTTTTCCTATATAGGCGCCAGCCAAGTATAGAAAGTACAGACAAGATTCCAAACAAAGTAATTTGCCATTGCCAGCTCAGGTCAGGCAGCATCCATACAAGAAGCCCTAATACAGCTGCAGATGCACTAAACCAAATAAAGACTGCACCTGGCGCAAATATTTCTATTGATAAACAAACAATAGCAATCACCCACCAGTGCCAGTATTGCAAATTTGTAATGAATTCACTCATAACATCAGTTCCTTAATAAAATACTTTATAAACATCTAGGCTTTATCGGACAAAGCAGATTTTGCAATTTCCGATATTCCAGCTATGGATCCCATCAAACTTGAAGCCTCTAATGGCAACATGATGATCTTCTGATTATCCGCTGAACCAATTGTACTTAGCGCCTCTATGTACTTGGTTGCCACAAAGTAATTCACCGCTTGAATATCGCCACTCGCTATAGCTTGAGAAACCATCGAAGTTGCATTCGCTTCAGCTTTGGCTAAGGCCTCTCGTGCTGCCGCATCACGTTTTGCAGCTTCAAGTCGGCCATCCGCATCCAGTATTGCTGCTTGTTTTTCGCCCTCAGCTTTTAGAATTTCAGATTGCTTATAACCTTCGGAGGTCAAGATTTCTGCACGCTTGTCACGCTCTGCTTTCATTTGTCGTGCCATGGAATCCACCAAGTCTTGTGGAGGCGCAATATCTTTAATTTCGATACGAGTAACTTTAACGCCCCATGGTGAAGTCGCTTCATCTACTACGTGTAATAGCTGAGCATTGATTTGATCACGATTTGATAAAGACTGATCTAAATCCATCGAACCTAATACAGTACGAATGTTCGTCATGGTTAGATTTAACGTCGCTCGTTGTAAATTATTTACATTGTATGATGCCTTTACTGGGTCAAGCACTTGGTAAAATACAACGCCATCCACTCTCACCACGGCATTATCACGCGTGATCACTTCTTGCGATGGCACATCAAGCACCCGCTCCTTCATATTCATCTTATTACTAATGATATCTACGTATGGAATGATGAAAGATAATCCAGGTTGCAAGGTTCTGCGAAATTTGCCAAACCGCTCAACTGTCCATTCAAAACCCTGTGGTACGCGCTTTACCGCCATAACGACGGTAAGAACCGCCAACACTAAAAAAGCAATGGGTAAGATTTCTAACATGTGTCCCTCCTAGTAAAAGACCAAATGTAATGATATCGTTTTGTATGTAACGATATATTTACATATTTTTACATTTTAGTCAAGGTATCTAGAAGTTTTAATTTACTAATGGTAATATATATTTACGTCAGTAACTTATACATTACATATGCAAACAGCACAAAAGAGCCCACCCCATTATGTTCATGACCCAAAATGGGCTACCGGGGTTTCAAGACTTATAAAAGCCCATATGGCAGCGACAGGCATTACCTACGCTGATTTGAGCGCTAAGCTTAAAAATCTGGGTACTTCCCAATCTCCAGAAAATTTACGAGTAAAAATCAATCGCGGTAACTTTGGTGCTCAGCTATTTGTGCAACTATTAATCGTGATGGGCAAAACGGAAATTAACCTCAAAGAGCTTGAATTGATTGTAGATAACGTTGATCTGTAACTTCATTAGAAAAACGTCGTGAGCTAGTTCTCACTAAATCACTAATACCTGAATCTAATGTGGTTAAACTCAACTACTTAACCTTTAGATCCTACCTTCTATCCTCTTCCTTGCTCCGCATAAGCAAGTAACAAGTAAAAATATCAGTCTACTTTTCCATGGCGGTCAAAGATGATCAATAAAACCGTATTTGTTTCTAAGTTAATGCTTTCAATACTATGTCTTGCACCTTGGGTAGTTAATGCAGAAGAAGAAACTCCACATGAGATTATTGAGCATACTTCTACAGAGGTTTTAACTGCTCTAAAAAATGATGTGAGTGGAATAAAGAATAATCCAAATAGAATAAACGAATTGGTTGATGAAATTATCCTTCCTATTTGTGATGTTGAAAGAATGGGAAAATATATACTAGCCAAGCATTGGAAAACCGCTAGCGAAGATCAACGTAGTGCATTTGTGAGTGAATTTAAACAAATGCTAATTCGCAACTACGGCAAACACTTAGCTGCATATTCGAATGCAACGGTAACGGTAATCCCACTTAAAATAACAGAAGAAAAACTTTATCAAACTGTTAGCACTGAACTCGATACTCGTATCGGATCTAAGCCATTTCAAGTTGATTATGTATTTAGAGTGACTGATAGCTCCACTAAAGTGGTCGACGTGCGCATAGAAGGAATGAGTATACTTAAGACTTTTCGCACTGCATTTACACAAGAAATAGCCGAAACCTCACTGGAATCGTTAATAGAAAGGATTACATTAGTAAACCAGCCTTCACTTGCAATGAACACTGTACATTAAGTCAATCACCCTATTTTAGAATTTTTGACCCGCTATTACCGCTTTACTCTCTAGATCTTCTATCCACCAATGTGAAAATGGAACACAACGAACAAGATAGGTTCGTTGTATTTGTGCTTCAAATTCTAGTGTTTTAGCTTTCCCGCTAAACTCTTCAGAGTTGAATTCTCCTTGAGCTTCATCACAAAAAACTTTAATTTGATGCTTACCAACAGCCACTTCGACTAGATTGTTGCTAGGTTTTACCACTTTTTTACCATCAATCTCAGCAATTAATGCACTGCGCACATAATCGCCACTCACAAAGACTCCATCACGCACATAGGCAATTGGGGTTGCAGGTGTTTGCTCAATTGAATGCCAACTAAGCGCACCGCAAGAATACAAAGGGACAACCAAAGCCAAACATTCTAGGCAAAGCATACTTTTACATAGATAGACACCGAAAATCTTACGCCAATAGGTAATAAAAGATGGTATCAGTGGCATATAACGTATTCTTTATATTGCATAAGATGTTTTTCTAAACTTATATCTGTTAAAAATTTCAGGAATTATTATGTCTTCTGCATTAGCAGTTTCAGATTCTAAGCATCTCATTCAAGAATTAGAACCCATACTGGTTTCTCTTTATCAAAGTGAAAATGGCAAATCTCCTACACTTTATGAACTAAAGCAGTACTTAGTAAGCTACGCATCAGAGAAAATTGTGGATTCATTAATAAACTCTGATTCCACTATGTTCAAATCTATGTCTTCAAATGAAGCTTTGGCTGCAATTAATCTCTACATTAGAAAGCTACGTGTTTGGTAACAGATTGTTTCGCTTTTAGTCTTCCATCTAAATTGAGAGCAGGTAAAATCAGCCGCTCTCATGATAATCGAGTTACTACATAATTATAAGAATGAATTTTTTATCCTAGCTTGGATTTCTCTTGCCTTGTTTATAGTTAGTATAGCGATAATTCCTTGGATCGTTATTAAAATTCCCGAAGATTATTTCCACGAGCGATATCGTGTGCGGGTTAGCAAAAATAGTGGCCATCCACTCATTGCACAGTTATTTACTGGTCTGAAAAATATAGCCGGATTTATATTTGTTGTACTAGGAGTCTTAATGCTGATCCTACCTGGTCAAGGAATACTCACAATTCTCATGGGTTTATTTTTGATGAATTTCCCTGGCAAATATCGACTTGAGCGAAAAATCGTATCTCTCCCACGCATATTGAAGTCATTAAATTGGATTAGAGCTAAAGCCAATAAAGCTCCGCTGATGATAGAATAATGGGCAAGCTAATCGCTATTTGATAGAGGTAGAGGTAAATGCAAAATACTAACCCTGACTCAAACCCTAAAGCTACAACGTGGTTTAGTGGGCTAATATTTATTCTCGGCATCATTTGTACAGGTATTGCAGCAGTAGGCATATTTTGGTTAAGCAAAATTATACCTGGGATTTATCAAACTCTGGCCGGAACTGACTTCTCTTTCATGTCAAATTCAGTTGTGTTTCATTTACTTTGGGTTGTGTTCTTTTTAAGTCTACTCATGACAGGAGTCAAATTACTAATTTCTGCATTAAATAAACGCACCACGGACCTTGTGCCTGGGGTTTCTCTATATTTTCTAGGCGCTTCGCTGCTAATTATAGGTTTGTTTTATTTGCTGTTTGGTCAGTTGATTTATGCGCTAATTTCCATCATTGCGGGAACATTTTTTATCTATGTAGAGGGTACAACTGAGTTAGCCTAGCTTACCCAAGCAAGCTTATTTATTAGATTACTTAACCTTTCAATTCAGATTATCTGCCTGCCTTGAGTATGAATTAGTCATATAATTCCTGCTCTTTCATCCATTTCGTCCCCAAAATCCGCATCCTTTATCGGTAAGAACACCACTATGAATGGGATTTATGTCCCAATACAACACAGAAAATTCTCTAAAAATTATAGTTTTACCTACTCTTATGCGATTAACCCTAGTTAGGATCATATGGAAATGAAATACTCTTCTTTAATTAAATTCTCAATTCTCACAGCACTTCTTAACTTAGGTTTAGCAAGTAACGTGATTGCAGATGACGCAACTAATGAAATAAAAATTGCTAAATCCGAAGAAGTCTACTCCGTGCCGGATGATTACGGCAAAAGTAAGCAAGGTAAATTTTATTCAGAAAACAGCGAATCAATTCTCGAAGATGGACGATTATTTCTACAAGTAAATATTGCTTCATATCATCCAAGCGAAGATAAAGACGATGATTTCAATGAATTTAACCCTGGTGCAGGTTTTGAATACCATATGGACGGTTACTACTACGCTGCGGGATTCTTTGAAAATAGTATTGATAAATTCAGTACCTATTGGGGTGTGGGCCACGAACGAACAATCGGTACAGATTGGTTTGGTCTCGGCATTTTAGGTGGCGTAGTTACAGGATATGATGGCGGTTTTTCACCGCGGTTAGCCGCTGTACCTTATATTTTATTAAAAAATGGGCGCTCTTCACTAAAAATACATTATGTTCCAGCTGTTGGTGATGTAGATTCAGATGCCATTGGTTTTTCCGCTCGCTTTGATATGGGCGGTTTTTTCTAGCTATCGTTTTAGACTCAGTCCAGAGTCATGTTTGTAAGAAGACTAGGCTAATACCACTCTTTAAACTGTCCCACGCTCTAGTTATACTTGCCTCAAGTAATGGAGAGACCGTTATTCCATGAGCTTCAGTGATTTAATTCTTGCGATTCTAATTCTTACAGGCGCTGCCTGCATAGTTTGGATTTTAGATATCAATCCTTACGATAAGAAACTACATGTATATACTCAAACTTGTGACAATATGATTTTGGAAAATACCTATTGCAAAGGAAATTGGCAAGATAACCCTATAGAAATATTCGTTATCAATCAGGATACTAAGCAGATTATATCTAAGTTGGAAAATCAGCATGATTCAAGTATTTATGAAAGTTGCACAATACGAGATCGAAAAAACTGGCTATGTAGCGTAGGGCTAACCCAGCAAAATATTACAGTAAAAGATGGGCAGATCACTTACAGTGAAAACAGCGATACCCGTCAAATCACACGCCTAGAATGGTTGCAAAATAAATTTCTAAAAATAATGGATTAAATTAATCGTTAATCATTATGAGTGAAACAATTTTTAATAAGATAATCAGCAAAGAAATTCCTGCTGAAATTGTTTATGAAGACGAACAGTGTTTAGCGTTTAAAGATGTAAACCCGCAAGCGCCTATTCATTTACTCATCATCCCTAAAATATCTATTGAAAAAATTGCTGATGCAGAAATAAGCGATCAAAAACTACTAGGCCATTTATTATTAAAAGCAGGTGAAATAGCAGAAGAACTAGGAGTTAAAGATGCTTTTCGCTTAATAATTAACAACGGAGAAGATGCAGGACAAACCGTATTTCATCTACACATCCATTTACTGGCGGGAAGACCTTTTAGCTGGCCACCTGGTTAATCCTCATCTACTAGAAGCTTGCGCGCATCACTGAGTTTTCCCCGCTCTTCATCTCCTAAATTAGGATATTTAAGCTCTAAGCTTTCTAAAGATTTCTTTACTATTTTTGCAACGGTGTATCGCATGTAAGGTTTATCATCAGCCGGAATGGCATACCAAGGTGCCCATGGCTTTGATGTTGCATTTAACGCATCTTCGTAAGCGCGCATATACTCATCCCAATGCCCACGTTCTCTTAAATCAGACGATGACCACTTCCACTGTTTTTCTTGTGTATCAATTCTACTTATAAAACGGTTCTTTTGTTCTTCTTTTGACACATTAAGCCAAAATTTCAAAATAATCGTACCGTTTCTAGCCAAATGTTTTTCCATATCTTGTATAGATTCAAAACGCTCTTGCCAAATGTTCTTTTGATCAATCTCATCCGGGAGATTTTGGAAGTTAAGAATCTCAGGATGAACTCGTACGACCAAGACTTCTTCATAGTAGCTGCGATTAAATATCCCAATTCGACCGCGTTCAGGTAAGTTTTTATTCGTTCGCCATAGAAAATCATGATCAAGTTCCGAAGCAGAAGGTTTTTTAAATGAGAATACTTGGCAACCTGCAGGATTGATTCCCGACATTACGGCACGGATGGTTGAATCCTTACCTGCAGCATCCATTGCTTGGAAAATTAGCAATACTGAATGCTTGTCAAAGGCATATAGTATTTTCTGCAGGTCTTGTAGATCATTAACTACTTTACCTAATTTTTTTTTATAATCTTTATTATCATCAAAAGATGATGAAGATTTTGTAGAAGCGGAAGCTAAAGAAAAGCTGCCATCTGACGGCACTAAAAACTCTGATTGAATCGCTTTGAACATATAATCGTAAAAGTAGTAAATGTTAGTAGACATAAAAAAGCCCCTTAGTGCTGCACTAAGGGGCTTTAATTATACAGCTTTTAATTAAAGCTTTATGCCAAGCTTGGATAATGTTTGCATTGTCAAACCACCGCGCGGCAGTCCATTAGCTCTTTGGAAAGCATCTACTGCAACCATAGTTTGGTTACCAATCACGCCATCAATCGTGCCTGGATTATGACCTGCCTTTTTTAAAGCACGTTGAATATCAGTAATGGTTGTACCTGTCATATTGGTTTCACACAATACCGGTCTCCACTGCATGGATTCTTCAGTTACTTTAACTTTCTTTGAAACTACTTGCGTTTTGGCAGGAATTTCAATTTTCTTTTCAATGGCTGCAGAAGCTAATTTACGCTTCTTAATGACTTTATATTCAGCTGGCACTTCTACCACTTTAGTAGCGGCAGCTGTTTTCACTTTCTTCTGTTTAACTGTTTTATATACTGCTGCAATTTCTTTGAGGCACAAACTCGAGCCTGTTGCCTTACCATTACCGCCAGCACTACTACCCTTTAGGGCCCACATAACTTTTTCATCAGCAGTCTTAACACGCTTAGTTACGGTTTCATAAGTAGCAGGAATTTCGATTTTCTTTTCTTTTGAAGGTGTGACTAATTTACGAACCTTCTCTACTTTATACTCAGCGGGAATTTCTACTTTTTTAGTTGAAGATGGGCTTTTGAGTACGCGCTTACTTACTGTGTTGTAAACTGCAGGAACCTCTACTAAACACATAATTTCGCCAGTACTTCCGTCTAATCTTTCAACCGGGCCTCGCCCTTTCTTCCATTCTGTAGTGGCGGGTTGTACTAAAACTTTTTCTGTAACCGTTTCATACATTGCTGGAATTTCAATAAGTTTTGCAGAAGCTTCTTTGACTAAAACCTTCTCTGTAGACCACTCATATTTAGCAGGAATAATTTCAATTTTCGCGGAGGCTTCAGATTTTAATACTTTCTGGGTTTCTGTTTTATACTGCGAAGGAATGCTATATTCAGCATAACAGCCTCCTACTTTCGCATCCGTAAGATTCAAGCCATTTGCAACAGCACCTGACAATGACGATGCATTTGCACGACTTGCTTTAGATCCCGCTCCACGTGTCCATATTTTTTCAGATGGAGTAACCAATACTTTTTCGCTTACAGACTCATAAGTAGCCGGCACTGGAATTAACTTTTTTGAAGCTTCTTTCACTAAAACTTTTTCTTCTGCCCATTCATATTTTGCAGGAATAATTTCAATTTTAGATGATGCTTCTTTAACGGTTACAGTTTGTGATTCAGTTTTATATGCTGCAGGAATAATTACTTTTGCATAACACTCGCCTGCTTTTGCATTGGGTAGAGCAGATGAAGCATCAGTAGTTACGTTCTTAACAGCGGATACGGCAGCGCTTCCAGCTTTTTTCGCCATTTCACCCGCTTCTTTCATAGCGTGGTTATCTGCAAAAATCGTATGCGTGCTCGTCAGCATAGCGATAGATGCAACTGTAGTGAAAATTCTCTTAATTTTCATCGACTTCTCCAATAAAGTTAATTAGATTGATTATGAATAAATAGTCTGATTTATTTAAGTGTATTGCAGACTAAGCTCCTCTAAGATTTTCGCATTATACGACAACCGTTTTCGAACCAAAAGTATAACTCACATATGCATATGTACTAATTTGTATGTGAAATTCCTAATAATTATGAACCGCAATATTTTTCTCTAACTTCTAGAGCCTCTGGCATCCATCCATTAAGTAATCTAATGCGCGTTTCATGACTAGGGTGAGTCGACATAAATTCCGAAGGCTGCCCTTTACTATGTTCAGCCATCCTTTCCCATATCTTAGGCGCCTCGCGTGGATCAAAACATGCTCTAGCCAAATAAATAAGCCCCATATAGTCTGCTTCTGATTCATGCTTTCTAGAAAATGGTAGTAATACTCCATACTGAGCCCCCATCCCCAAGGCACCCATAACCATTCTCTGAGTACCCACATCCATAGAGCCAAGAGCCATTCCCGCCGCCATACTTCCATATTGAACAAGCTTTTGATGCGCCATTCGTTCAGCCCCATGCCTAGCAATAGCATGCGCGATCTCGTGACCCATTACTGCACTAAGCCCATTTACGTTTTCTACAATCGGAAGTATTCCTGTGTAGACTGCAACTTTACCGCCAGGTAAAGCGAATGCATTTGCTTGGCCTTCATCAATGACATTAAATTCCCATTCAAATCCTGGATCCTCATCAATTACTTTCGCAAGGCGGTAACCAATCTCACGCACAAGATCTACAGCTTGTCCGGATCGTAAGACATTCGCTTGCGACAATAATTGTTGATAGCTCTGCAAACCTAATGCCATTTCTTGTTGTTGAGAAATATCTATAAGCTGCGAACGTCCCGTCATAGCAACTTCTTCTTGATTGCTAAAATAGTAATACGCTAGATACAAACCAAATAAAACAATCGGCAGTAAACGCAGAGCGCCGCCTCGACGGCTACCACCACGTCCATACCGATATGCGCTTCTTCTCATATGGAGATTATTATAGTTCGTGTAAATAAATGTTTATTGAACTAACGCTTTTGCACCTATTCGTAAAACATCATCCATAATTGAGCCATCACCGCCGACATCTAAAAATCCACTGAGCAGATCCATCATTCCGCTATTTGGCCGTGCGGCCTGTTGTGGGCGAAGTAAACCATCCGATGATGCGCGTTTATTCATAGCGCCCATCACAACCGTTGCAATCACTGGCAATAATTTTTTAATTAACGCTGAATCAATTCCTGTATTAGAGGCTGCGTGCCCCGCGAGACTTCGACTAGCGTCTTTATTTCCTAAGATATGCCCTAAAATTCCGTTACCATCTAAAAGTGTATTTTTGTTGCTCAATGAGTCAGGTTGATCATAGTATCGATCATGCCTGCCAGAGGTTAGTGCTCCCATTAATCCATCAAGCCCATTTTGTGTCGCTGCACCATTTTTTATTCCACCGGCAAGTACAGGCAAAACCTGACCCAATAATTGTTGCATTTGGTTAGGTTTTAATCCCGACATGGAGGTTAAAGTATCCAGAGGGCCACCTTTTTGTGATTGCAAAAGCATTTCGAGTACATTCATAAATTCACCCACATATTTTTAATGTCACACTTGTCTAAGACATCTTGTTTATATCAATAATATTTAAGTATTACACATATAAGATTATGAATTTTTGTAAATTTTTAAAACATGTTTTGCTATCATCAGTGCTTCATTGGTGGGGATTACAGAGATTTCCACAGAACTTTCCGGGTTACTTATTGTAGCTTGGCCACGCTCATTAGCCTGTTGATCCAGTGCTATCCCAAGCCATTTAGCTAACATACATATTTTTTCACGAATAACTGGCGAGTTTTCTCCAATCCCTGCTGTAAATACAATTTGATCTACACCACCCAACTCAGCTACTAAGGCTCCGATGTGTCGATTCACCTGATAACAAAATAATTCAACTGCTTGCACAGATGCGTGAAGACTAGAAGCTAGTAATGTACGCATGTTGTTACTTTCATTTGACACTCCTCGCAAGCCAGATTCTTTATAAAGTAAATCTGAAATATCTTCAGCGCTCATTGAATAATGACTCATTAAATGTAATACAACTCCAGGATCTAGGTCACCACAGCGCGTACCCATTACTAAACCATCCAATGGTGTAAAACTCATTGTCGTAGCGATAGATTTTTTATTTGCAACCGCACACAAACTGGCGCCATTGCCTAAATGAGCAATAATAATTTTCTTGCCGTCGATGATTTGCTGCTTATTAATACGTTCGACAATATATTCATATGACAAGCCGTGAAAGCCATACCGCCTAATTCCATCGTCATAATATTGTTTTGGCAACGCAAAACGTTTTGCCACACCTGGCATAGATTGATGGAATGCCGTGTCAAAACAAGCAATTTGCAGTAAATCAGGATATAAATTTTTAACAATTTCTACTGGTGCTAAATTATGCTGCTGATGCAAGGGTGCTAGTGGCTGATAACTATGCAGATCTTCATTAACCTCATCGGTAATTAATACTGGCTTAGAATATTTCGGTCCGCCATGAACAATTCTATGCCCTACTGCCACCAGTTTTATATTAACTTGCTGTGACAACCAATCAAGAAAAAATTCAATCGCAACTTTATGGTTTGGTAGATCGACGGTAATTTCGGACAGCTTTTTATCAATCAACAAATTATTATTTGCATCATAAATATTAATTTGTGCCTCTTCATGAAAAAGCCTAACTGCACGAGCATTGATTATGCGAGTTAATTTATTTTTTTCTCTATCGAAGACTGAAAGTTTAACGCTAGAGGAACCAGCGTTAATAACTAGAACATTTTCCATCCTTTATCTTACAACTTTGAATTATGAACCATTATCACTGCGAGTGCGCATGCAGCCAATCGACTCACTGCATCATCCGCACGACTAGGAAGCACCACGGGAACTTTTGCGCCTAATACAATTCCTGCTCCTTCTGCGTTAGCTAAGTATTCAAGCTGTTTGGCTAGCATATTACCGGCCTCGATATCTGGTACGACCAATACTTCAGCTTTACCCGCAACATCAGACTTTATACCTTTAATCTTTACCGACTCTTCAGAGACAGCATTATCAAATGCTAATGGCCCATCTAATAAGCCACCTTTTATTTGACCACGATCAGCCATTTTGCATAAGGCTGCAGCATGCAAAGTGGATTCTATTTTAGAAGTGACCGTTTCTACCGCTGATAAAATTGCAACACGAGGAACTTTTATATCGAGCAAAATTGCTAGATCGATCACATTGCGAATAATGTCAGCCTTGGTTTCTAAATCAGGTTCTATATTTATGGCAGCATCGGTAATAAAAAGTGGTCTTGGATAAGTCGGCACATCAAATGCAAATACATGACTCATTCTGCGACCTGTGCGTAATCCTCCTTCTCGACTCACTACAGCTCCCATAAGTTCATCGGTATGAATTTTACCTTTCATAATTGCAGATACGGAACATCCTTTTGCCATATCAACAGCAATCTTTGCAGAGTCATGACTATGTTCTGTGGCAACTAACTCGTATGCACTAATATCCAACTTTGCTTCTGTAGCAGCTTTTTTAATACGCTGTTCAGGACCTATAAGAATTGGGTTTATTAAGCCTTCTTTTGCAGCTTCGACTGCACCTAACAATGAAGTTTTACCGACTGGATGAACCACTGCAGTATTTAAAGCGGGCATTTTGGACACTGCTTTAAGTAATCGTTCTAAGTGTGGCCGTGCTGGAGTTTGCATAATATTTAACCTGAAATTTAAGGCGAATTAAGAAAGTTATCGAAAAGATGAAATATTCAAGCAGATTACAATTATTTAACAACTAAGGTAAGCTTGAAATTCTCAAATACGAATACAAATAATATCAGGAGAGCACCAATGAGCGTTGCAAAAATTTCAGAAATTAGTTCTTCATCCACCAAAAGCTATGAAGATGCTATAGAAACAGGCATTGCCCGCGCTAATAAAACCCTAAACGGCATTAAAAGCGCGTGGGTTAAGGATCATCAAGTATCGGTAAAAGGTGGCAAAGTCACAGAACATAGAGTCGTGCTTAAGATCACCTTTGTTCTTGATTAACTTAATACTTGGCTGTAGACATGAAAATCTACAGCCAAGCATTAAAGAGGCGAGGGAATTTTTATGAAAAGCGTTATTGTTGTAATTCTTGGTTTACTTTCTCTTATATATATCATGAATCCTACTGCCGGATTCATTGAAATCATTCCTGACAACTTCCCTATAATTGGAAATCTAGATGAAGCAGCTGCTACTGCATTATTATTAAGTTGCTTGAGCTATTTCGGTATCGATCTGTTCAATCTTTTCAGAAAAGACAAGAAAAAAAACAGCGTGATCGAAAACGAAGAAATCACTAAGCAGTAGAATCTCCATTTGCTTCTTTTACGCTACGGCATGATTGTAGCGACTATCACAAAAAGAAGTGTTTAATAATACTGAAGATTAATTAAGCTCAGCTAAGAACTACTACCCTTCATTACGTTGAATTTCATTGAATCGTTTATCGATCCATTGTTTTAATCTTTGAATACGCTGCTCAGTCGCCCCTCTACCATCAGTATCACTTAAGTTTTCACGTATATGTAGTATGAGTTCTTCATATTTTCCAGATTGTTCTCGATAATATTCAACATTGGCTTTACATTTTTGAAGCTCTTTCTTAAGTGAAGCGAAAGTCATTTCACCATGTTGTTTGGCAGCGCCATTTTCAAACGACTGCTCTTTTATCTTCTCTACCAAAGAAAGCATATCTGCCTGCTCTGCTTGAACCTGGGGGTAACAATCTATTAGATCATCAATATGAATTTTGCCGCGCGTAGACGCAAGTTGATTGTTGTTGATTTTTTCTTGAATTTCTTTTGCTTGAACCTTTGCTAGCGATGCAGCTTTAGAAACTGAAATAAATTGCGACATTAAAAGTTATGCCTTACTTAATGTGCTTACCAAAGTATTATTATCGAATAGGCGTGTAACCGCCGGCAATTCCCTCTTTACTGAGAACAAATTGCCAGAGCTGCAGGTTTCTTGCGCGAAATGCGCCTGCACAGCATAGCAAGTAATACTTCCACATTTTATAATGTTGCTCGTCATATTTTTTACTTAAATGCTTCCAGCCATTCTCAAAATTATCGAACCACGCCATTAATGTTTTATCGTAATCAGGACCAAAACTATGATAGTCCTCTATGATAAATTCATCATCAATTGCCATAGTAATATCTTTCATAGAGGGAAGCACGCCATTAGGAAATATATATTTATTAAACCAAGGGTCTGGACTATGACGCGTAAAATTCGAACCAATTGTGTGCAATAGAAAAAGCCCATCATCCTTTAAACAACGTGAAGCTACTTTCATATAGGCTTTATGATTTTTCGGGCCTACATGCTCAAACATTCCAAGTGAAACCACATGATCAAACTTTTCGTTTAGTTCACGATAGTCTTGCACACGCACATCAACAGATAATCCAGCACAATCATTCTTGGCATATTCAGCTTGTTCTTTTGACACCGTGACACCAACTGCATGCGCACCATATCGCTCTGCAGCAAACTTTATAAAGCTCCCCCAACCACAACCAATATCTAATACACGTTGGTTTTCTTGTAAACCAATTTTACGACAAACAAGATCTAATTTATTTTCTTGAGCCTGATCAAGATTTGCCGCATCTTTCCAATAACCGCAAGTGTAGGTAAGGCGCTTATCAAGCATACACTCGAAAAGATCATTCCCCATATCATAATGTTGCTCGCCAACACGAAAGGCACGACGAATATTTTGCAGATTAAAAAACTTTGCTTGTAAAACAGCCCATATATAAGAACGGCCCTTAACTCTTCGTTCTAAATCAGTACTTAAAAGTTTATCGAAAAATTGATCAAGAGTAGCGACATCCCACCACCCTTCCATATAAGATTCTCCTAAACCCAAAGAGCCTTGCGCCAATATGCGTTGAAAAAATCTACCGTCATGAACTTGTATGTCCCAAGACCTATCACCACCGATGTGAACATCAACATCGGCTAATAGTTTATTTACGCGCACCTCGAACTTATCCAAACCCATATTCCCACTATAAATTTGTAGTTATTTAACAGAGAAACTTACTTTTTATTTTTGATGCTTCCGCATACAATTGAAATATAATAAAAATAAAAACCCATAACAAGAAAAGATAAGCCCATGTTGCTATCTATCAATCTAATATTTGCATTTTTAGTGCTGTTGATTGGTGTTTTGATGCTTTTAATCAGACATTAAATCAAGATTCAGATAAATTTAGTTGTCTGTTATATGCAATTTTTAATGAGAACAATTGTGTACAGCTGACACAGCAGTTGTTGTGGCTAAAACAACAATAGAAAAAGGGTTTTAAGGCTAAGGATAATATTTTAGCTGCAGAGGAATCTGATACAAGCATCATCATCACGATCAATCGGTGCACCTAAACTTAATACACCGTCTCCGTATAAATATGCTTTTTGCCCTTGAATACGAATTTTGCCTAGATCATCCGCCTCAATGAAGGTGCCATTGAGACTATTATCTTGTAGAACAAATTCGCCATTCTCATAGCTGATAATTGCATGATGTTTAGAAACAAAACTATTTACGACACGCAAATCGCATTGATGTGAACGCCCTAAAGTAAATTGCTTTAAACGAGTATCAAAATAGTAGCGCTGCCCGGCAAATTTCAGGTTAAGCGTGCTGGTATTACGAATAGGCTGATTTTCTTGCCAAATGAGTTTCAAATTAATTTTTCGGCGATCGGATATGCGCCGTCTATCCTTGCGCACAATATTAAAATCGCTATCTAATAGCGGAAACTGTATAGACGTCGCATCGACACGACGATCTCTCTCACGATGAACGTATACCTTTGACTCTGCTTGTACGCTTTCCATTGAACTATTACTTTGCATTCTCAATCTCAATCACATTAGTATAAGCATGGAATAGCGTCTAAAAAGTGAACTAGATCAACCTGCCCAGCAAATTATTTCGAAATAAAAAACTATATATTCCCTATATTATTCATGGATTTAGGATAATTATATCTAGTGATTTGCAGACTGCTCTGCCCGATATTTGTGAGTAAAACCAAACCCAATGCCTTCATTTGATAGATGCACCACAACTGCCCACACGCGGATCAGTTTAATTGCGTTGGCTTCAGAGACTGAAAACACGAGTTGCACTCTTCTACCCACGTAAGCATGTTCTGGCACAGAATCTAGAAATGCACCTCGAGTACTCAAATTTGTTGGGCGGCAACGCGTTAAATTCAATTGCGGGCAATATAAACGCAAATTTGTAGGAGAGGTTTTACGCCTTGCTATGCGTCTCTCATCCTTAGTAGCAGCACTTTGGTTCATCGATCCCTCTTTGAGTTAATTATTATTATTGTAGTTGGATAGTAGTAAAGGTATATAACTTACTAAAATATAATAAACCCTTGTTTAACAAGGTCTTATACTGTTAATTAAAAACAGTCTAGCGCAACTTGAAGCGGGTTTATAGTTCAATTTGTTAATAAATCAGGCTCATATTGACAGAAATTAATATCCTCAACTCTCTAAAATTAAGCTTAAAGCCTCAATAATTAGAAATATATTGAGGCTAAATCATTAGCTTTGGACAATGAATATTTGCAAATCGAGCGATCTAGCAATAATAGACTTGGTAAGTGTAACGTTTTTACTTACAATATCGCCGTTCTGTCATAACACTAGATAAGTTATTATCTAGTGCATCCACCTGGGAAGTTGGGTGGTACGTGACAAACACAAAAATTAATCAATCGTACGATTATCAATTAAAATAACTTCGGAGTTATAATTATGCTAACTAAGAAACTTCTAATCCCTGCAGCCTTTGCTATGGCGGCAACATTCACCACAGGGTGTCAGCAAACTACTATGGCTGAACCAGCTATGGAAGCTGAAGCAGACCCTATCGCAGAAGTGCGTGAAATTGCTAATGAAGCTTTGCGTACAGCGAATACAGCTGCACATGACGCTGCTACTGCAAAAGATATGGCTCTAGCGGCTCAAGACGCTGCTGCTGCTGCTCAAGCTTGTTGTGACGCGAATTCACGTCGCATGAGCCGTATGTTTGACGGTTCTATGAGCTCTAAGTAGTTCTAGTAAGATTTATCTTCACTTTTGAAGATAAGCAAAAAGGCCCGTATACGGGCCTTTTTTGTGCATGTCTAAGTAGCTTGTTCTGATTAACAAATAGTAATTAGATCTACTGTGTTTTAGTCCCCACTGAAATAGGCAATCCTGTCTTATTCTTCGCTAATTGATTAGCAAGTTCCCAGTTAATTTTATAGCCTTCTTTAGACTTAGTAGCGCCAATAATGGCTTGCACAAACTGAGTTAAATTCCTTGAATTAGTACCTGTTTCATCGCCTTCACTTGGATGCATTTCGGCATATAGCTTGCCACCACTCCACGCCAGCTTGTAGGGTTCGTTAACAATGGTGACAGGAGTGTTTATGGATACTCGGCTAAACAAGTCCTTAATATCATCGGGATGTAAACGCACGCATCCATGAGTTACTTTCATGCCAATGCCACGCGGGTTATTGGTGCCGTGAATTAAATAGCCAGACAAGCCTAAGCGAATAGCATAATCACCAAGTGGATTATCCGGCCCAGGAGGAACCGTAGCGGGTAAAGGGTCATTTTTCTCTTCATGCTCCTTACGGATTGATTCAGGCGGGGTCCACGTTGGGTTTTTCTTCATCCCAATAACACTAGTCTGTGTGTTAGGCGTGTCCCAACCCTCTTTCCCGATACTTATCGGATAGGTATACACATAACCTGGTGCATTTTTAGGGAAGTAATAAACACGCATTTCAGCAAGATTGAGAATGAGGCCTTTATGCTTAGTGTTAGGCAAAATATAGCGAGTTGGCATTACAAGCTGTGTGCCCTCGCCCGGTAACCATGGATCAACATTTGGATTTGCCAGTACTAATTCTTGAAAGCCCAAACTATAGCGCCTAGCCAATTCAATGAAAGTATCCGATTCTTTAGCCGTCATCAGGCTCATTTGGCCTACGATTGAATCGCCATTTTTAGGTAATTGGTATCGTTCTGCCTGTAGCTGCATCGAGCTAAGCAAAAGAAATAAGCCAATGATCAAGTAAATAGTTTTCATGCTAAATTTTGCAATATCAAATAAATTGCGCCTATGATTTAAACTATAGTGAGCTATTGGACTGAAGTAAAATAAAACCGTTTAAATACCCAATTAAAATATGACTAAAAGACCCATATACACGCTCGACAATTGCTTAAAAAAAGTGAACCTAAACCCGCATAGGCTCTCCCACAAAGGTTATCTGTATATATGCATTTGCTTATTTCTATCAAGTTTATTACTGGCTTGTGCTTCTACCCCGCCCTCCAAAACGTTGCCACAATCAAAAGTGGCGGTTTCAAGTGTTGACCATACAAATTATCGTAAACATGTGAGTGGCGATGTAGACACCGTAAAAGCAAAGCTCAAACAAGCACAAGATTTAGAGGCAGACAAGCAACACGCAACTGTTGAACAACTAGCCCAACAGATACTGGTAGATGTTGAATTGATACGAATTAAAACCCAACGTTTAAATGTAGAACAAGAAGTTAAAAAAATTGAAAGCAGCATTTCTAATTTACACGATGAATTGAACTGGCGCGAGCCCGTTCAACTTAGTCCACTAAATCAATAAGCGTTAATCATGTTCAGAATTTATTTAATTATTTTTATAGTAACGGCTGCTTGCAGTTGCGCAAGCGCACCGAAATCTTATCCACCGTTAGCTGAAGCTAAAGCAGCTCTTGAGAAAACTAAAAAGAAAGCCGGTATATTTGAAGTTGCATCGGTAACGCTATTTGAAGCGGATGAGCAACTCAAACATGCTGAAACTGCTTTAAACGAAAACGATACGGATAGCGTCGACCATTACGTTTATCTTGCAACTCGCAAACAACAAATTGCTCAAGAATTGTTGCTTAAACATCAGCAAGAACAAGAACTCATTAATCTCAAGCAACAGCAACATGAAATGATTGCACATGCACGTCGCACTGAATCAACGCGCGCATCCTCGGAAACACGCAAAGCTCAACAACGGATACAACAGCTTGAAAAAACACTTGGGCAATATAAAGCAGAAGAAACCAGTCGCGGCACGATTTTAGTCATCAACGATTTGCTGTTCAATACAGGTGGAGCCAACTTAAAACCACAATCTCAAAGAAGATTAGAGCCGCTGGTACAGTATTTACAGGGTAACTCTCAACGAGAAATTATCATTGAAGGACATACCGACAGCATAGGCAACCCACAAGTGAATAAACAATTATCCTTACAACGCGCCGACACTGTAAAAGAATTTCTTATGACACGTGGAATAGATTCCAACCGTGTAGAAACCCGCGGCTTTGGCGAAGAAGTTCCCGTTGCAACGAATACCACCAATGCTGGCAGAAGCTTAAATCGTCGCGTAGAAGTAGTGATTAAAACGCCGGGTCAATAATTTAATAATAATCGCTTACAGCCAATTTGCGAGCACATGGGTGTAGGTGTACCAGAATAAGTAACATCAAGGATGATACAACTCATTAAATCTTTTCTTCAGCTAATGATCACTTTCGGCCATAAGCGGAATTACAACTTAGAAGTTCGGATTGATATGCCTTTCAAAAAAAACCCGTAGTCAAATCAGCACAAAACGCATCAGAAAATTTTACTTGACCCTCTAGTACATAACTTTTCTCAACGCCTGTACTGATTCGTGATGCGTATACCACGGCCGTTGGATCAAGTATTCCTTGTTTGTAGCTCTGGGTACGCTGTGTAGAAAACTCAAAATCATCGACATTGTATCCATGCTCTTCTATGCATGTGATGATTGCGATTAAGAAGTTATCCGTAAGTAATGTACGGTCAAAATCCATTTCGATTCCTTCAAAATTACCAACCTGATTTTATTGAACAATGTTGAATTATAGTTCAAGAATAAATTATTAGCACGTTGCAGTTAGATATAATGTTAAACGTAAAAAGATAGTTTACGTAGTTGCTTGATTATTTTAATTGTTATACGACCGCTTTGGGTCGTTAGCGGTCATTGAACAAGGCTGCTTTGAAAACGCGAGTAAGACTATTACTTAATGTTTAAATTTATTCAGGTTTAAAGCCTTATACCGCTCCACAATGATAGGAAATCCCATATCTTTCCAAAATATTGGACTTACTCCCCCAGTCAGCATTCCGCCAAACTTACTACATTCAATATAGAGTGATTTCTCATAATTTATACTATATTCCGTTAAGTCCAAGAATGCGGTTTCAAGTATTTGATTTAACGCATCAACAGAATTCGGTACATCTACTCCTTTAAAGTGATGCTCTAAGATTTTCCATAAATAGGGGTCACCTTGTAGCCCCCATTTAATAGGATTATCGTGAAATAATTCTGAAAGTTTCATTTCTACATTTATCTAAAAATATCACCTTTAATTTGAAAGCAGGCATTAAAAACTTATTTTGCAACCGCTAATTCAATCCCCTGCTCTGCTACATCCACCAACATCTTAATCTCCTCAGGTGTAATCACATATGGCGTCATGAAGTAAATCACGTCACCCAGAGGTCTTAGCAAAACATTATTCTTCAAGCCGTGTTTGTAAACCTCCAATCCTCTGCGTTCCTGCCATGGATAAGATTGTTTACTCGCTTTATCTTTTACCAATTCAATGGCTGTGATCATACCATGCTGCCTTACATCTCCCACATTCGGATGAGCATGGAAACGCTCACACTGCTTTGCGAATTCAGCACTAAGTATGTGGTTGTTTTCTACAGTATTCTCAGTTTTAAATATCTTTAAGGTAGCGAGTGCCGCCGCACAACCGAGTGGATTTCCGGTATAGCTATGTGAATGCAAGAAGGCTGTGAGATTTTCATAATCATCATAAAAGGCCTCATAAACATTATTGGTCGTCAATACTACAGATAATGGAAGATATCCGCCTGTGAGACCTTTAGATAAGCACATAAAATCAGGACTGATATTGGCTTGTTCACAGCCAAACATAGTGCCGGTTCTACCAAACCCTACTGCAATTTCATCTGCAATCAGGTGCACACCATATCGATCACATGCTTCACGCAATAACGTGAGATATTCCGGTGCGTACATGCGCATGTAACCTGCGCATTGCACTAGAGGTTCTACGATGACAGCACAAACCTCTTCGTGATGCTGTTCTAAAGTTTTCTCCATGTGCGCAAACATACGTTTAGCATATTCTGCTTCTGGCTCACCCGCTTCGCGGTTATAGCTATCTGGACTAGGAACAGTGATTACATCTAACAATAGAGGTTCATAGACTTCTTTATAAAGTGCCACATCACCTAAAGACAAAGCCCCGATGGTTTCGCCATGATAGGAATTACTGAGATTAATAAATTTCGTTTTTTTAGTTTTATCAGTATTTTTCCAATAATGAAAACTCATCTTTAATGCAACTTCTACTGCAGAAGAGCCATTGTCAGCGTAAAAACATTTGCGCAGTGGCTCTGGAGTTATCTCAATCAACTGCTCTGATAGATTAATAACGGTCTCATGTGAAAATCCAGCCAACAATACATGCTCCATGCGATCTAACTGTTCTTTAATCGCATTGCTTATCGTTTCGTTTGCATGGCCAAATATATTTACCCACCAGGAACTGACCGCATCTAAATATCGAGTTCCATTAAAATCTTCTAGCCAAACTCCCTTAGCACTTTTAATCGGTACCATGGGCAGGTGCTTATGATCTTTCATCTGGGTACAAGGGTGCCAAACAACTTCTAAATCTCTGCTTTTAAGTTCCTCAGCTTGATTGGATAAAGTCAAAATTCATATTCCTAGGTGTTGGGGAGGAAGACTCCCATTCTGCTCTTAGCTAAATTCGTTTCGAAGCCGTAAGCGCTATTGTAATTAACCGGTCTTGTGGATGGCAAAAACTACTGTATTTATGCTTCACATGAAATAAAAACCAACCTGCTGCTTAAAAAACGTACTTATGTAGTTGATGTAAATAAAGATGCAAAAGCCCGAAACCACTTTAACTTTGAATATCTTTAGCTTAGTTAAGTCCTAACGTACACTGCGGTTATCAATGAGTACTAATAGCGTATATATCGTCGATGGCAGTCGCTCTCCTTTCCTTAAAGCAAGGGGGAGACCCGGACCATTTCAAGCTTCAGATTTTGCGGTTCAATCCGCTACACCATTATTGATGAGACAACCGTTCGAACCAGAAGAGTTCGATGAAGTTATTGTGGGGTGCGTAGGACCCAGTGCAGATGAAGTAAATATTGCGCGCGTAATTAGCTTACGTCTGGGATGCGGAGATAAAGTTCCTGCCTGGACCGTACAGCGCAATTGCGCCTCAGGTATGCAATCAATTGATAGTGCATTTTCAAATATTTTACTCGGCAAATCAGATTTGGTTTTAGCAGGGGGTGCTGAAGCCATGAGTCATTCCCCTGTTTTATATAACCATCACATGGTGAATTGGCTAGCAGACATGAATCGTTCCAAAACACCATTACAAAAACTAAAGACCATTACGCAATTACGGCCTAAGTTTTTTACTCCAGTAATTGGCTTATTAAAAGGACTTACCGATCCAGTTGTTGGATTATCGATGGGACAAACTGCAGAAAATCTTGCACATATGTTTAATATTTCTCGTGAAGAGATGGATCAATATGCTGTCGATAGCCATTTGCGTTTGGTGTATGCACAAGAGAACGATCTTTTCGACAATGAAATAGTAAATCTGTACGACGACAAAGGTAAAACGTATAACAGTGACGATGGCGTGCGACCCGATTCAAGCTTAGAAAAGCTGGCAAAATTAAGACCGGTATTTGATAAAAAGCACGGCAATATTACTGCAGGCAATAGCGCACAAATCACCGATGGTGCTTCCTGGGTCATTCTAGCCAGTGAGCAAGCGGTTAAAAAACACAATCTTAATGTCATGGGACGATTGGTAGCCTCCAACTGGGCAGCCTTAGATCCAAGACATATGGGATTAGGCCCGGTACATTCAACTGTACCGATGCTGCAAGCGCAAAATTTGAATGTTAACGATATTGATTATTGGGAGCTAAATGAAGCTTTTGCTGCCCAAGTATTAGGTTGTTTAGCCGCATGGAAAGATCCGCACTATTGCCAAGAACATCTAGGTTTAGATAAGGCTTTTGGTGAAGTCCCACATGAAAAACTTAACGTTGATGGTGGGGCAATTAGCATGGGACATCCTGTTGGCGCAAGTGGAACTCGCATCGTTCATCACGTATTAAACGTTTTAAAACGCAACAAAGCTAAACTAGGTGTAGCTACCATATGTATTGGTGGAGGCCAAGGCGGCGCTATGTTGGTTGAAAATTTACAATAACAAACTATGCCTGACGAAAACTTTAAGCATTGGGTAATTGAAGAAAAAGAAAACGGCATTATTTGGCTAGGCATGGATGTTGAAAATGCAAGTGCTAATGTGTTATCCGCCACTGTATTAGCAGAACTTAATCAACTACTCGTCCATTACTCTAAGAACCTCCCAATAGGAATTGCGATCACTTCTAACAAAGCAAAAGGCTTTGTTGCCGGAGCAGATGTTAAAGAATTTACTAAAATTTCTAACCACCAAGAAGCTCTCGAGTTAGTGCAATACGGGCAATCCGTTTTTAATCAACTTGACAAAATGTCTTGCCCTACTGTTGCTGTAATTAATGGCTTTTGTATGGGTGGTGGTTTGGAGCTAGCGCTCGCTTGCGATTATCGTGTTGCATTAGAAGACCCCAAAACACGTTTATCACTACCAGAAGTTAGGTTAGGCATACATCCTGGATACGGCGGTACAGTGCGTATATTACGCCATGTGAACCCACTTGTTGCTATGGATCTCATGCTCACAGGCAGGAGTATCAGCTCTAGTTACGCTAAAAAAATTGGCTTAATTGATGCTGCTGCTCCACTACGCCTATTAAACAGTGTTGCTAATAAATTAATATTGAGCAAACCAGATAAGCAAAAAGCTCCAAAAATTTCCAAACTTCTGAACAGTCGATTAGTACGACCTATTGTTGCCATGCAAATGCGTAAGCAAGTCGCCAAAAAAGCCAAACCTGAACATTACCCTGCTCCATATGCCATTATCGACCATTGGCAAAAGCACTACGGCAATGAAGTAAAATTTTTACAACATGAAGCAGAATCTGTCGCACGTCTTAGTACAAATGACACAACTAAAAACTTAGTACGTGTATTTTTATTGCAAGATGAATTGAAATCTCTAGCCACTGAAGATAATGAAAAGATAAAACATGTACACATAATTGGCGCAGGTGTCATGGGCGGTGATATTGCCACCTGGTGCGTATCACAGGGGTTACAAGTTACGCTGCAAGACTTAAAAGCAGAAAGTTTGGCTCGCGCAAAACAGCGTGCCTATGATTATTTTAAGAAACGTTTAAAAAAGCGTTTGCTAATTAAAAGTGCAATGGATCAATTTATTTTAGATATCCATGGCGATGGTTTAGCAAAAGCAGATATCGTAATTGAGGCTATATTTGAAAACAAAGATGTGAAGCGAAATTTGTATGCATCGATAGATGCTAAGATCAAAAAAGATGCACTCATCGTTACCAATACTTCAAGCATTGAAATCGAACTACTTTGCGATGCTATTTCTGACCCTACTCGCCTTGTCGGTTTACATTTTTTTAATCCAGTTACTAAAATGCCATTGATTGAAATTGTTAATGGGGCACAAACCGATCCTACTGTTTCGCAACGTGCAATTAATTTTGCAAAACAGATTGGCAAACTACCATTACCGACAAAAAGCTCACCTGGTTTTTTAGTCAACCGAATTTTAACACCTTATATGGTTGAAGCAGGCTTGCTATATGACACAGGCACTTCAATTGAAGCAATAGACCGTGCTGCCAAACAATTTGGTATGCCAATGGGTCCAGTGGAATTAGCAGATACTGTCGGGCTTGATATCGGACTACACGTTGGAGAGCTACTCAGCAAAGCCTATAACTATAGTCTTCCCAATTCGTTTAAGACCTTGGTAGATGCAGGAAATCTTGGAAGAAAATCCGGCCAAGGATTCTACACTTGGAAGAAAGGCAAAAAAATCTCGCCAAAAACTAAATCATCCACCGACAACATTGAATACATTCAAAATCGTTTGATGTTGAGGTTTCTAAACGAAGCCGCAGCCTGTCTGCGAGAAGAAGTCGTGGCCAATAAGGACCATCTAGATGCGGGGGTAATATTTGGTACCGGTTTTGCTCCCTTTAAAGGGGGTCCAATTAACTACATTGAGTCCCGTGGCCCTGATTCGTTGCTTAAGATTTTAGAGTCTTTGCGCGGACAGTATGGCAAACGCTTTGAACCTGACTCCGAGTGGCAAAAAATTAGCAAATAAAAGTGTTTTTTAGCTAAGTAAATAACTTAAGTTCTTCCTGTAAACTATTGATTTACAGAAAATACGTTTATATTAAAATACCTTAAATAAGTATTTTAACTTATTGTATATAAATACATTTATTGCACAACATATAATTGACGCTCTAAAATAGCACTTTCCTTGTGCGACCTTCTACACTACAGTGATTCGACAATAAAACAGATAGGCAATGAAATAGCTTATCAACAATAAATTTCTCTAGGAGGATTCAGATGGAAGCATTAATGCCATTGATTATGCAGCTTATAAGTGGAGCTGTAGGCGGAAACATTATTGGAGCTCTAGCTAAGAAACTTAGCTTAGGGTTTCTCGGTAACACAGTCGCTGGACTGGTTGGCGGTGGATTAGGCGGACAATTGCTTGGCGGGATGCTTGGTAGTGGAATGGTCGGCGAAATAGGTGTGGCTGCAGGTGGTGGCGGTATTGTGATGGTCATCATTGGCTTAATTAAAAGCATGATGGCGAAATAGGTCGACACTAGCTAAAGTAGAAATCTATTCTCGCATGCATCGTAGGGCGTTTATGATTCATAGACGCCTTACTCGTTACTAAGGATCGTAGTCAATTAAGAGTCCAAATTAGTACCCTTACCTATCCAAACCTAGCACTTACTAACTTGCCTTTTCAGGCACTTTGCACTCTTTAGAGTGCTCATTATTAAAACTTATCGTCGACCACCACTACGGTTATCATTTCTTGGCCGTGCTTCGTTTACTCTTACACTACGACCTTGAACATCGGTTTCGTTGATCGCATTAATTGCAGCTTCACCTTGCGCATTATCTGACATTTCAATGAACCCAAATCCTTTCGATCGACCAGAGTCTCTGTCCATAATAATATTTGCACTGGAGACCTCTCCATGAGCTGCAAATAAATCACGAAGTTCATCTTCTGAGATACTGTAAGGTAAGTTACCGATATAAATATTCATTTTTTCTCCTAATTACTCAAATCACTATGCGAACTGTAAAAATTACATCGCCAACAAAGCAGTTCACAACTTTGGCGACAATAAAAAGGTCGGGTCAGACTTGAATACATAACTTAAGAGAAACTTAATAGTGCCTAGGAACGAGTGAGTACAAGGAATATAAGTAGGGATTTCTTTAGATAGTTACAAATAAGACGAACAGAGCCAGATACGGAAATATTAAACTATGTGCTATGACCTAAATGTGCTTGAATACAAAATTGATATAATCATTAACAGATTAGATAGTGCACGAAACAAGCATAAAAGTCTATGTTTACGCATTTCCAAGTGTTTCCTATTGCCCCAAATTACTAATATTTACTTGCAACGCAATACATTCCACTGTCCGCTAAGCGGATGAGGTTGCCAAGCATAATCATCATCCGCAACTTTTATCCAATATGGAACTCCGGCTTTACGCCAAGGGTCGAACACAATGCCTTCTGACCAGTTGGACTCTGCTGCATAAATTACTACCGTATTATGTTCACGCAATTGGCTACCAAGGCGAGCAACCAACCAGTCAAACTTTAATGAACTAGTATGCAATTCGCGTAATTTTGTATGCAAATCTTCAGCCCAGTGACAACATAAACCTCTTTGACGAAACCCCGTATTGACTAACATGTTGTGGTACAAAGCAGGGCTAGCCATATCATATTCATCCGCAAGTACAATCGCCGTGCTAATTAATACGCGCGATGTTTGACTTGCATCGGTTACTAGAACTTCTGCCGATAAAGCATTTATAGCTTGTGTAAAATCTTCGACTTCACTATCAATATTTTCAGGTGTAGGCACATGTGAGCAAGCTGTAATAACTATAACAATAAGCAAGTAACCTAACAGCCTCAATTGCTTAAGTTTAGGCATCAGAAAATAGAAGTGCAGTAGCTTATTTATATGAAAAATAACTAGTCAGGTTTAATAGCGTACCGTCCGCTACCGATTAACATTATCACTAAACTGATTAATAAATAGAAAGCTTGAAGCTCTAATCTCCAACCGCCATGTTCTGTCAAACTTAACAGATCATTCATATGCACCAAGCCGATGGCTAGTAGCATATTTATAAATATTAGAAATCCACCAAATCGCGAATAAATCCCCAAGATAATTAGTAATGGCGCAACAATTTCACCTACATATACGCCATAAGCAAAAATGGGGTGCATTCCTACTCCTTCAAGCTGGTTTTTAATAAAACCAAGTGCTTGCAAATCAACCAGTTTTGCCACGCCATGAAACAACATTAGCATACCAAGTGTGACCCTCAGGATAAACTTGGCTAGGTCTTCGGTTCGATAAATGCTACTCATAGGTACCTTAATAATTGCAGTTAATATTCGAATGATCTTTAGTATACAATTCTAAAATTCGTCATCAATTTATTAGATCTTATCGCTTTTTAAGTTCCACACATATCGACACATTATAATAGCCACTAACTAGGCTTGGAACATAAAACTACTTGTATGGTTCTGGGTCTATATCTTTATCAATCTAAAATAATGCTTAAATTATAATAAAAATGAAAATACTCGTCAGAACAACCCTATTTAGATCAACTATATTGCTTTTCCTTTTATCGATTAGCGGTATTTTCTCGACCAATCTATGGGCAAAAGACCCTGCTAGAGTGATTGCTGGGTGGGTAGAAAAAGTGAGGATCGAAAATCAAGAATTTGATGTGAAAGCTAAATTAGATACCGGTGCACGAACCTCTTCCATAAATGCTCGAGATATAAAGTCTTTCAAAAAAGATGATGGGCAACGCTGGGTACAATTTACTCTGATATTAATTGACAGCAAAGATAATAAACATGAAATACAAATGGAAAAACAACGTTCACGCCGTACCAACATTAAGAACCATAATGGTGAGCATGATAAACGACATGTAGTAGATATAGAACTATGCTTTAACGGTCGAAAAATAATTACCGAATTCACTTTAGCTGATCGTCGAGAATATATTTACGATATACTTTTAGGTAGACAATTTTTGAAAAAAACGGCAATTGTTGACCCAAAACGAATTTTTATGACCACCCCAACATGCGAATAAAACATTATAGCCAACAAGCTTCATAAAGCTTAAATGTTACATTCATCCTTACAATTTCTATACACAAATGCATAAATTAGCAGTTCGTTTTTGGTCAATAATATTTATTGCTATTGGGTTAGCTATTTTCGCGCATAAAGTTTTTCAGTTGGGGATGCCTATCACCCCAGACGCTACAGCTGAAACCTGGACGATACAAGCGCGCTTAGCTTTTACTGGCAATGGCAGAAACATTAAAGCTTCTATGTCTATACCCAACATAACTCCGGGATATATTAAAATTGATGAACATTACATCTCGGGAGATTTTGGACTTAATGCAAAAGTAAGTGGCGATAATAAAACGGCAGAATGGGCAAAACGCAAAGCAAGAGGCCAACAAACACTTTATTACCGCACAACCCTAACACGCTCGAAGGTCGCTACAAATTGGACAGAAGTTCCAGTTTACCCTAAAGCACCAGAATTCTTTGAACCGTATTCAACAGCAGTTGATAAAATAATTGAAGATGTTAGAAGTCAATCTGCCGACACAGCTTCATTTACATATGAGTTAATTGCTCAGCTGCGCTCTTCCAGTGGTAATGAAAATATCGCGCTGATAAAAGATTTAGCTAGAACAGACGAACAGTTTGCAAATTTGATTACTAAACTTCTTTCAGTAGCACACATCCCCACACGCAAGCTTTGGATAGTCGAACTTACAGATGCTGCAAATGACATCATTCCGCAAATTTTGATACAAGCTTACAATGGTGAGAGATGGCTCACTTTCAATCCTAAATCAGGTGTATCAGGCATCCCTGCAAATCATTTGATATGGAAAATTGGCAGCGGCCCCCTCTACAAACTAAAAGGTGGAGATGCAGCTGAAATAAAATTTTCCGCAACCAGATCTTTTATTGAGTTACTTGAAGTGGCCAAACTAGCTGCTAAAGAAAAAGGCTCTGTTTTAGGAAAATTTACTTTATTTTCACTGCCTGTCCATAGCCAGAACACTTTTAGCTTGATCTTAATGGTGCCACTAGGCGCCGTACTCGTAGTATTTATGAGAACGTTTATCGGCGTGCAAACTTTTGGAACGTTCATGCCGATTTTGATTGCAGTAGCATTTCGTGAAACGCAATTGTTATGGGGCATAGTTCTGTTTACCGTAATTGTATTTGTCGGATTGCTGATACGTTTGTATTTAGAGAGACTACGCTTGCTACTAATACCAAGACTCGCTGCGATATTAGTTATCGTTGTTATATTGATGTTGCTGATTAGTTTTACCACGAGCCAATTAGGATTAGATCGCCTATTATCAATTTCGTTATTTCCCATGGTGATTCTTGCAATGACCATTGAGCGTATGTCAATAACCTGGGAAGAAAATGGTGGACAAACTGCAATAATTCAAGGTTTAGGCAGTCTGCTAGTTGCCTGTCTTGGTTATTTAATCATGACCAACCAACATTTAAATTATTTAATGTTTGCATTCCCTGAATTTCTTCTTGCCATTTTGGGCATATGCATCTGGATGGGACGTTACACAGGTTATCGTGTTAGCGAATTATTTAGATTTCGCGACATTAAAACTTCAACATAACGAGCCATGCCCAGCTTTGTAAGTCCATTACGTTTAAGAGACAAAGGCGTACTTGGTATGAATCAACGCAATAGTGACTTCATTATGCGTTACAACAAGAGAAAACTTTATCCTCTTGTAGATGGCAAACTGCAAACCAAACAACTTGCAATAAATGCGGGTATAGCTGTACCAAAGCTTTACTCAACAATAAAATATAATCATCAACTAAAAAAGTTAGAAACACTTTTAGAAGAACATAATGATCTAGTGATTAAACCTGCACATGGTAGCGGTGGTAGTGGCATATTGGTGCTCTCAGGAAAAGTTGGAAAATTATATAAAACCCCTAGCGGCGACTTGATGAGTTCAAATGCCATTAGGCATTACATCTCTAATATTTTATCGGGCATGTACAGTTTAGGCGGAGTGCCTGATCATGCTTTTTTTGAATATCGAATTAAATTTGATCCCATTTTTAATCAAGTCAGTTTTAAAGGTGTACCGGATATTCGCATCATTGTATTTCGCGGCGTACCTGTTTCAGCGATGGTTCGATTACCTACCAGCGATTCAAACGGTAAAGCAAACTTACACCAAGGCGCGATTGGCGTGGGTGTAAATTTGGAAACGGGGTGCACGACTCATGGTGTAATAGGAAATACCGCCACAATACTTCATCCTGATACCGGACATTCCATTCAAGGCCTGCAGTTGCCACGCTGGAAAAAGATCTTGCAAATTGCAGTTAAATGCTCAGATACCGTGGGTTTAGGCTATTTAGGTGTTGATATCGTCTTAGACCGCACGTTGGGCCCGCTTATGCTTGAATTGAATGCCCGTCCAGGATTGAATGTCCAACTAGCCAATCAACGTGGATTGCTAGCTAATTTAAACACTATTGAGAATTTGGAAAAAATACCTTCTGAAGTAGATCAACGCGTAGCCTTCGCACAAGCATTAAATCAATAACTGGAAGAAATACTCAATCATTCTATATGTCTTCTAACTTCTTCAAATCCATCGCAGCGTTATTTTTAGTTATTATTCAGCTTAATATTGTTAGTTTTGCTGATGAGCTACAAATCAAGAATGGAGATAACCTAGCAAATGACAAGCAAAGAGAAGAACCAGCTATAGATAAAAAAGAATCCGAAGAAGTAAAAGTAGCACCTAACCTTGATCTTAAAGAAGTTGCACCTCCACCCGAGCCAGTAGTAATTACGCCTAAAGCCGAAGAGAATGATACAAAAACTAATAATGTAGAAACTTCGAACGAAGCAGAAGTTGCAGAAGAAGACTCATACCCCAGTGCGACCGCTGTAAAAGAAAAACCTGAACGCAAAAAGTTAGTCATCTTAGGCGCTGAAGTTCCACCGGGCACTTCAACACGTCTCGCATGGTCCCCACAAGTCAGCATATCTGGATTAGCATTACCCACACCTGTATTAGTAATTAATGGTGCAAACCCTGGCCCTACTCTATGTCTTACCGGCGCAATTCATGGTGATGAATTAAACGGAATCGAAGTGGTTCGTCGCGTGATGTATGACATATCGCCTGAAGAATTTAATGGCACACTCATTGGTATACCGATTGTTAATCTTCAAGGCTTTCAACGTGGTTCACGATATTTATCAGATCGACGTGATTTAAATCGTTATTTCCCAGGCGAAGCAAATGGTAGTTTAGCTTCTAGAATTGCAAGTTCACTATTTAATGAAGTCATCAGCCATTGTGAATATTTAATTGACTTACATACCGGTTCTTTACGCAGAACAAATCTTCCACAGATTCGCGCCAATATGAACAACCCTAATGTTGCAAAGTTTGTAGAAGGTTTTGACAAAATTGCGGTAGTTCATCATAGCGGCAATCAAGGCATGTTACGTACTGCCGCAAACAATGCAGGAATTATTGCAATAACAATGGAACTCGGTGAATCCTTGCGCATTCAAGAAAATCAAATTCTTGCAGGCACTCATAGCGTGAATAGCTTACTCGATAAATTTGAAATGTACCCTCGTGTATTTATCTGGGGCGATCCTAAACCAGCTTATTATAAATCGACATGGATTCGTGTTGAAAGTGGCGGCATCTTATTCAGCAAGATGGGCTTAGGTGATAATGTTTCAGTCGGTGATGTACTAGGAATCGTTACTGATCCCATCACAAATCAAAGCGCCGATTTAGCAGCCCCCATCAAAGGTCACATTATCGGCATGGCAGTAAATCAAGTCGTAATGCCGGGCTTTGCTGCGTATCACATCGGTATAGAATCCAATCAAGAAGATATGACCATAACTGAAGAGGAATCACAGTTGGATGTGAATCCTAATGATGAACTAGATCCTGAATAACCTCTGCTATTGTTCAACTATAGATATATATTTATCCACAAAGTTTAGCCAGAATCGCAGCTAGAAATACTAATACTATTTGTTAGGAATAGTCAGTTACGCATAGCTACCCTACAGCACCTCTTTTAGAACACTGCTACCAGCTTAGCTAGCAATAGCACAGACGCTTCAAACCAGCCTCTGCAAAATATCTTTTATTATGATTACTTCAGGTCTTAGCGATGGATTCCAATACAATCACTTCATTTAGGCACTTAGCACTGAAAGATACTCTGCTAAAATCACTAGATGAAATTGGCTATGAAACTCCCTCTCCTATTCAGTCTCAAACCATTCCACTGTTATTGGAAGGTAAAGATTTAGTAGGGCAAGCACAAACAGGAACCGGCAAGACTGCAGCATTTGCACTGCCTATCCTTAGCAATTTAGATATCAAACAAAAAGATCCGCAAGTTTTAGTGCTTGCCCCTACTCGTGAGCTTGCTATTCAAGTTGCTGAAGCATTTAAAAAGTATGCGACGCATTTAAAAAATTTCCATGTGCTACCTATCTATGGCGGACAAGACTATCGCGGTCAAATACGTTCCTTACAGCGTGGCGTACATGTAGCAGTAGGTACACCCGGCCGAGTAATGGATCATATGCGACGCGGTACATTAAAGTTAGATAATTTAAAAACCTTAGTACTTGATGAAGCCGATGAAATGCTGCGCATGGGTTTTATAGATGACGTTGAATGGATTCTTGAACAAATCCCCGAAGAAAGACAAATCGCTTTATTTTCAGCAACCATGCCACAACAGATTCGCCGTATCGCGAATAACTATTTAAATGATCCGGTAGAGGTTACGATTAAAGTTAAAACCTCAACGGCGGAAACGATACGACAACGCTTTTGGCCGGTAAGTGGAATGCATAACAAGTTAGATGCATTAACAAGAATTTTGGAAGCAGAGTCATTTGATGCGATGCTAATTTTTGTGCGCACCAAAACCGCTACAGCAGAGCTTGCGGATAAACTAGCAGCACGTGGTTACTCAACTGCCGCATTAAATGGAGATATCGCACAAAACACACGTGAACGAACAATCCTTCAATTGAAGAACGGAAAAATAGATTTATTAGTGGCTACAGATGTAGCTGCACGTGGACTGGATGTAGAACGCATAAGCCATGTAATTAATTTCGACATCCCCTACGACACTGAAGCTTATGTGCACCGTATTGGTCGTACCGGTCGCGCAGGCCGCGAAGGTGATGCAATTTTATTTGTCGCTCCTCGTGAAAAACGTTTATTACATGCGATTGAAAAGGCAACCAATAAAAAGATCGATATGATGGAGTTACCCTCTACCGAACTCATCAATGACAAGCGTATTGCTAATTTTAAACAGAAAATTACCGATACATTAGCGAATGAAGACCTAGGACTTTTTACTCAACTTATCGAACAGTATCAAACCGAACATAATGTTCCTGCAAATGATGTTGCTGCAGCGCTTGCTGTGTTACTTCAAGGCGACACCCCCTTACTCATAAAGAAAAAGACTCATGCTGGCCCACCAAAAGACTGGGGCAGAGATGATTCTAGAGGTAGGGATAGGAAACCTAGAGGTAATGAGAGAAATAAAGATAGGAACAAAGAAAGAAATAAATCAAGAAAAAATAGAGATTCATCCTCAAGAAGTGATCATCAATTAGAGGAAGGCATGCAACGCTTCCGTCTAGAAGTGGGCCATAAACACGAAGTCAAACCAGGTAATATTGTGGGCGCTATTGCCAATGAAGCTGGGTTGGATAGCAAAAACATAGGAAGAATTGAAATTCATGATGACTACAGTGTAATTGATTTACCTAGCGGTATGCCAAAAGACATTTTCAACACGCTAAAGAAAACTTGGGTCTCTGGCACACAACTTAAAATATCTACCTTAGGCTCAAGTTCAGAGTCAAATGAATATATAGATAGCTCTCCTAGAAAACCTAAATCAAATAAAAAACCAAGATCTAGATCCAAGCCGAAGCCCGGGAATAAAACTAGAAATAAAACTAGAAACAAAGCAAAAAATAAAGATGGGAAGAAAAGAAAAAGAAAAGTTAAAACAACTCTAAGTATTTAACGATTGCCTCAGATATATAATTAACATTAAAATTAATAGAGTTCCAATCCACATAATCACATAGGTTCTCATACTCTTCTTAGCTTTCTCTTTCTTCCACCACGTACGTGGGCTAATTCCTTTAATTAAAAATACAACATTACAAGCCAGATTAACGCATGCAATATTAATGGCCAAAAGCAACACTGCACCCATTGCCAAATTGATATTGCCGTAACCCAGCATAATTCCTACCGTTGCCGCGGGAGGAAGCAATGCTACGGCTACCATGACCCCCACTAAGACACTCGATAATCCCGTCGTTAATGAAAGTGCCGCTGCCGCCCCTGACGCAAGTGCTAACGCTACTGAATCTAACCCAACTTCAGTGCGCGCTATTAACTCAGGACTAAAAGTATCGGTTGGCCATACAAAGCCAATGACAATGGACATCGACACTGCAATAGCAATGCCTACTAAAGTGGTAAAAATCGATTTAACGACTAATGAAATATCGCCCAATGCCGTACCCAAACCTAGAGCTAAATTTGGGCCTAACAAGGGTGCAATCACCATTGCACCGATAATTACTGCAACATTATCTTTAATTAATCCAACCGCAGCTACAATCGTAGATAAAACCACGAGCAATACAAACCCAGTATCAAGGTGAGAGTTCTTCTCGACACCTTTATAAAGCATCTCACGTGATGCCGTTGCTAGGTCTTCATCTCTGCGCTCATCATCTGATAGCTTTGGCAATGATATTTCTATAGGTAACACAACGATTCTTTCATTAGGTTGTGTTTCTAATGATTGCTGTAACTTATCAAGTGTATTTTGAATTTTATTATCTGGCACCAGCATTCTCATTTGCTGCAAACCATCCTCACTTAAGGAGCCAAGGCGGAAATCATATAGTTCTAATTGCTCTGCGATAGCAGATACTGTATCCACATGTCCTAAATCTGCTACAACTTCTACATATTTCATATAAGGTAAATCTACACTTTAAATTAATTAAGCTTAGTTCGCTGAACTGTAATTAGTTAAGTACTTATCTAGATGGTTTGCAAATTCCTGGCGATCACTTTGGCTGAGTGGCGGTGGACCACCAGTATGCACGCCACTTCCCCGCATACTGTCCATAAAATCACGCACTTCCAACCTATTCTTAATCGTACCTACCGTGTACATTTCCCCACGTGGATTAAGTGCTTCGCCACCTTTTTCAATAACTTCTGCTGCGAGCGGGATATCACTGGTAATTACGAGATCGCCTTTACTTAGACGCTTAACAATTTCATTGTCAGCCACATCAAATCCTGATGGAACTTGTAACATAGTAATGTTCTTCAAGGATGGTTTACTTATAGATTGATTAGCAACTAATGTGAGTTCAATGCCTGTACGTTCTGCTGCTCTAAATAAAATATCCTTAATTACAACAGGACAAGCATCAGCATCTACCCAAATTTTCATGTAGTAAACAAATCGACTAAAATCTATTATTTACTAATTACGTATTTCAATATTTCTACCACTTGGTCAGGAGATTGAGCCCAAGCCATTGCAGCAGCATCCACTTCTTTTAAAGGGTGGATAATATCTTCATCATGTAATGTGATATAGGGTTTACCAAGTGCCGCACAACAACCCGCATCAAATGCAGCGTTCCATTGCTTGTATTTATCACCAAACCGTACAATTGCAATATCACAATGTTCAATAAGTGTTTTAGTACGGATACTATTTACTTTAGAAGACTTATGGTCGCGCCAAAACTTGCTACTTTCCCCACCTAGTACGTCACCCGCTGCATCACTCGCTTCATGATCTGTAACCGCAGAGGTAAAAGAGACAGGTAAATTATTTACTTTAGCCCCTGCTTGTATTTGTTCACGCCAATCTGTGTGTATTTCACCAGATAAATATACTAACCATTCCATTGAGCAATCTTTTTGAATTTATTTTAAGAATTAATTAAGAGCAGTAGAAAATACATCTTAACCACTTCACTTAGCTTTCTATCTCTGAGAGGAGTAGTTAATACATTCTAACTAATGAACATGTCCGTGAGCAATTTCCTCTTCAGTTGCTTCACGCACACTTATGATTGTGACATCAAAATTCAATTCGACTCCTGCTAGAGGGTGATTTGCATCAACCGTTACCATGTCGCCATCAACTTTTTTAACCACAATTCTTTGCATGTCACCATTTGGGTTTTGCGCCTCAAATGACATTCCTACCTCAATATTGTCCACACCTTGGAAAGCAGTTTTAGGTACAGACTCCACTAGCTCTTCCACTACATCTCCATAGCCATCAGCAGGTTGTACTTTTACAGTAAGCGCATCGTTTTCAACCTTACCTACCAATTCCTTTTCTAAGCCTGGAATAAGATTACCCACCCCATGCAAATAAGTGAGAGGCTCCGCGCCTTCAGAGGTATCAATTACATTCTCATCATTATCTGTAAGCTTATAGTGAATACTTACCACCGAATTATCACCAATCATCAACGACATATTTATTCCTTATTTAATGAATTTTCCACATATGAATTACAGTTTATATGGACAATTCGGTCATTATTACTGGGATAGGAACAAAATTCTATATAACGCATAAGCTAGAAAGATGATCGCAAGCAGGATAATTGGGCCAGAACCACCTTTAGGCCTTTCCACTTTTAGATAAGGATTTTGCTCAAAGTATGCCTCAACAAGCTGTTTGGCCTCTTTTAGAGGCATTGATCTTTTTACACGCAGGATCTTAATCGCACCGATTTTTCTTCCTTGCTCAAGCTCCTCAATAATGTCTGAGTCTAAATCTATTCTTTCATTCATAACATTAAATTACCGACGATAACAATTCAGATAGCGCTAATTACTTCGCACTCTATGCGGAGCCTTAAAATACATTATTAGAGAAACTATTAAAATCAGTAAAAACAAATACATAAGTTTTCGCCAAACACTGCTGTAATGTCTTAAAACACTAACTTCGTTTACATAGATAGTTTCACAAGCACCATTCCCCACATCATCACGAGTTGTGCTAGTCCCTCGTGTACCACCGGTGTTTAAGTTTTTATAACTAGTTAGCCAGCCGGCGATTCTGATCTGATCACCAACTTTTATCTTACGAAGTTTTTTTCGAATATATTTATCATCCGAAATCAAATGATTATTTGATAACTGTGCAGGCTCAAATCTTTCCCATGCTTGCTGATCTTTGGTGCCAAAATTACAAGTAAATTGGCCGTTCCAAAATTTAATCTCTGGAAGATATTCAGTAAACGCACTTTTATCCCATACAACACAATAATCTGCAACATTAAGATGGTCATTCCATCTCTTGTGTAGATTATAATTACCATCATGAATTTCATAAGAAACGACTAATCCATATAGCTCATAGTCGTACAAAGGCTGTATTTCGTAGTCAACCTTATTAACGTTTACAGAAAATGCAGATTTCTCTATTTTATTCTGTGTAGGCTCACCCTTCAGCTCATCTACAACCTTCATGTCTTCTGACAAATCGTTTCTATTCCAAAAACTAATCAGTAGAAGAACAAAACTTAACGGAATAATGTAATTCCATTTCAAAATAAACACCGATCCACTAATGCAGAGTTTTAATTAAGTTCCACCTGCTAATTTTATTATTTTAGATGGATCATATCCTGCAACAATTTCTCCGTTAATTAAGAGCACAGGCACCCCTTTCACACCCAATCTATCGTATTGTTCCCTTCCTTCTTGTGAGCTTTCAACATCATATTCATGATATTCAATATTATTCTCATTCAATAATTCTCTGGTTTTCTCACAGTATCCACACCAAGAGGTTGCATAAAGAATCACTTTCCCGTCATGAGCTGCAGCATAATCAGGTGGCGGATTAATAAAATTTGTAATCGAACTCCAATTCAAGACAATTGTCACTGCTGCAATAATTAAAAAATACTTTTTCACTTAAATTTCCCTTAATGGTTACTACGCCTAGATTATTTTACTACACATAATAATTATTCTTTTTTACAGGCTTGCATGATTTCATTTAATCTATCCTGCCCCATACTATTCATTAGCTCAATGTTCCGTATAGGTATTTGATCAATATCTGGATAGTTAGCAATAGCCTTTTCAAGGCTATCTTCTCGAAGTAGATGCAACATAGGATAGGGTGATCGATTAGTACAATTTTCTACATCATTTGGATCAGTTCCATCAAACTGATAGTTTGGGTGAAAACTGGCAATTTGATATACGCCTTCTAGGCCCATTTCTACCAGCAAACTATCCGCAAGACTCAAAAACTCATTGTAGTCAAAAAAGTCTTGTAGTACTTGTGGATGAATAAGGAGTGTAGTTTCAACAGTTGCATCGCTATCAAGCAATTCTAACTCTGTTTGCAATGCACCCAACAACTGTTCTTCGGTGAGCGCATTTGTTGCAAATAAACGTACTCTATTGTTGACCAATTCACGTTTAACAAATGGGCATAGATTCAACTCGACGACAAACGATTCAATCCACTGCCGTACTGACTCAGTTATTATATTATCTTGCATAGTCTAACTGAGCTAAAACAAGCTTAATAACTTAATTAAATTTTAATATTTAAATATGAACTGCACGCTCATCAACTGCTAAAGCAGCTTCATGCATACCTTCCGCGAGACTAGGATGTGCATGAATTGTGCGCGCTAGATCTTCTGAGGAAAGCTCAGACTCCATAGCTACGACCGCTTCAGAAATGAGTTCAGATGCATTTGGGCCTAGAACATGAACACCTAGAATTTGGTCTGTTTTTTTATCGGCAATTATTTTGAATAGTCCTTCAGTATCGCCCATAGCACGCGCACGACCTAGCGCCATGAATGGAAAGGTACCAATCTTAATTTTAATACCCGCTTGCTTACATTCTTGTTCTGTTTTACCAGCCCATGCGATTTCTGGCCATGTATAAATCACCCAAGGAATATTATCGTGATTCATCACTGCATGTTGACCGGCAAGCATTTCTGCAACTGCTATACCTTCTTCAGAACCTTTATGAGCTAACATCGCACCACCAATGACATCACCAATGGCATAGACGTTTTCAGCTGAAGTTTGCCAACGATTGTTAACTTCTATAAAACCTTTTTGATTTGTTTTTACTTTTGCCAAATCCAATCTCAAGCTATCTGTATTAGCTTTGCGGCCCACTGCGACAATTAGCTTATCTACTTCTAATGACTTTTCTTCACCATCGTTCGTATACTTGATTAATGCTTTGTCACTACTGACATTTACTTCATTTACTAAACTATTTAGACGAATATCTAAACCTTGTTTGTTTAAAATCTTATGCGCTTCTTTGGCTATAGCTTTATCAGCGCTAGGCAAAAAGTCTGGCATGGCTTCGAGTATTACAACCTCTGAACCTAACCGCTTCCAGACACTGCCCATCTCTAAACCAATCACACCCGCGCCAATTACCCCTAAACGTTTTGGTATTTCTTGCAACGCAAGCGCACCCGTAGAATTCAAGATGGTTTTGTTATCGACTTTAGCGATAGGAATATCAATCGGATCCGAACCACTCGCAATTACTATATGCTTTGTTTGCAAGATTTCAGACAGTTGAGTTGCTGCATTCTGAACTTTAATGGTTTGAGCTGTTGCAAAGCTTGCAGTAGCCGAAAAAACGTCAATCTTATTTTTTTTTAATAAACTTGCTACACCACCGGTAAGCACTTGCACTACTTTGTCTTTGCGCTTTTGCATCGTGGGCACATCCACTTCAACACCGCTGACTTTAATACCGTGTTCTTTGGCTTGCTCATTAAGAAAATGCACATGATGACTAGAATCCAGCAATGCTTTAGAAGGTATACAACCTACATTTAAACATGTGCCACCCAAGGTAGCTTTACCTTTAGTATTGACCCAGGAATCTATACAGGCTGCCTTCATACCCAATTGCGAGCACCTAATAGCACAAACGTAACCAGCTGGCCCAGCACCGATTACCACGACGTCATATTTTTTATTATTATCAGTCATTACGATCTAGACTTGCAGCAAAAGTCTATTTGGGTCTTCGATGATACTTTTAACATGACTTAAGAATTGCACCGCTTCTTTCCCATCAATAATGCGATGATCATAGCTAAGCGCTAAATACATCATAGGTGCGATGATCACTTCTCCACTTTGCGCAATTGGACGCGCTTGTATGGAATGCATACCCAATATAGCACTCTGCGGTGGATTAATAATTGGAGTAGACATCATAGAACCAAATACACCACCATTAGAAATGGTAAATGTCCCACCAGTGAGCTCTTCTATAGCGACTTTATTATCTTGCGCACGAACTGCTAGGTCGTTAATTGTTTTTTCAACGCCCGCAAAAGACAAACCATCTGCATCACGTACGATAGGAACAACTAGGCCGCGTTGCGTACTAACCGCCACGCCAATATCAAAGTAATCATGATAAATAACATCTGTATCTTCAACAGATGCATTTATAATCGGAAATTCTTTTAATGCTTCTACCGCAGCTTTAACAAAAAATGACATGAAGCCAAGTTTTACTCCATGTGATTCTTCAAAGCTTTCTTTATAACGTTGACGAAGATCAATTATGCTTTGCATATTCACTTCATTAAAAGTTGTTAAAATTGCGCTTTCATGTTGAGCCTGTACTAAGCGCTTAGAAATACTTTTACGCAAACCAGTCATAGGTACACGTTTATCTTCACGTGCCGCAGCTAGTGAAAATTGTGGCGCCAACATGATTTCAGTAGCGGAATCTATATCACTTGCGGTTGCCGGCGCTGCATTTTCAACCAGCGCTTCAATATCTTTTTTCGTAACGCGCCCATCTTTACCAGTACCTTGAACACTTTCTACATTTATATTATTTTCAGCAGCAAGCTTTCTAACCGCAGGACTTGTTTTAGATACACTTTCTGTAACATATTTCGCCACAAGAGATTCGCTTGGCGCAGGTCGAATCTGCGAAATATTGCTTGGATTATCAATCACATTTACTTGCTCTTGATTAGAACTAGATGGCGTATCTGTTACAGGTGTACTACCGTTCGTTACGGCACTCTTAGCACGTTTCTTGCTAATATTAATCACAGCAATAACATCATTGCTTTGTACACGTTCATTTTTATGTTTTGTTATGGAAGCTAACTTACCTGTTTCAGGCGCGGTGATTTCGAGAATTACTTTGTCCGTTTCCACATCTACAAGCTGCTCACCTTCTTCCACAAACTCACCCGGTTTCTTTAACCAATCGCCAATAATGGCTTCAGTTACCGATTCTGCTAATTCGGGAATAGTTACATCTATTTTCATGACATTACCTCAATATTTCATGAATCAGTTAATACAGTTAACAACTTATACGACTCTCAATGGTGGCCGGGACACTTGCTCTCGTAAGCCTAACGCATCTTCTATTAATGCTTGTTGTTGCTCTCTGTGAATATGTAAAGAACCCGATGCAGGTGATGCTGAATAGGTCCTTCCGGCATATCTCAAATTTTGATTCTCGTGCAAGCATACCTTTATGTTACGCCTTGAATGCATAAAGAACCATGCGCCTTGGTTGCGTGGTTCTTCCTGGCACCAAACAATTTCATGCGCACCTGAATACTTATTAGCTATTTGCTTAACTTCTTCATGTGGAAAAGGATATAACTGCTCTATTCGCACAATGGCAGTATTAGTAATTTTATGTTCACGTCGTGCTTTAGCCAATTCATAATATAGTTTTCCTGCACAGAAGATTATTTTTTTCACTTCTGCAGCATTTATTTGCTCTACTTCGTCCAATACAGGATTAAACCCACCCTCAGTGAATTCATGTAGTTCAGATGAAGCTACTGGATCTCGTAAAATATTTTTTGGCGTCATAACAATCAGTGGTTTTCTATACGGACGCAGCATTTGTCTTCGCAACATATGAAAAACCTGTGAAGGAGAACTTGGCATGCACACTTGCATATTATCTTCGGCGCATAGCTGTAAATAGCGCTCAAGTCTTGCAGAAGAGTGCTCTGGCCCTTGACCATCAAACCCATGTGGTAACAACATTACCAGACCGCAATAACGCTGCCATTTTGCCTCAGAAGAACTTAAAAACTGGTCCACATACATTTGCGCATTATTAGCGAAATCGCCAAACTGAGCTTCCCAAATAACCAAAGTTTGTGGTTCTGCAGTGCTATAGCCCACTTCGTAGCCCAATACAGCTTCTTCTGACAATAAGGAATTAATTGGCAAAAATAGCGGTTGATCTTTTTTGATATGTTGAAGTGGCACATGAATCTCACCGTTTACCTGATCATGAAAACCAGCATGCCGATGAAAAAAGGTTCCACGCACACAATCTTGTCCAGAAATGCGTACACCATAGCCTTCATCAAGTAATGACGCATAGGCCAGGGTTTCTCCAAACCCCCAGTCAGCATTCATTTCACCATTACCCATTTTTAAGCGCGCATCGACAATTTTCTGCACTATACGGTGTAAATTAAAGCCTTTAGGTACTTTAGTGAATTTTTGTGTAAGACTTTTTACTTGATCAACACTGAGTTTTGTACTTGCCTTATCCCGCCAATGCGTTCCGATATAAAGTTTATAATCTACAATAAATTTACGATTAACATTCTTTGCAATGGGGCCACAAACTTGTTCGCCTCTTTGTAATTTATTTAAATACATTGTTTCAAGCGCTTTAACACGTGCAGGCGTAATGGTTTTGTTGCGAATGAGTCGATTTGAATATACTTTTCGCACACCTTCTTTATGACGAATTGCCTGATACATTAGTGGCTGAGTAACAGATGGCTCATCTGCTTCATTGTGACCGTGCTGGCGATAACAGATCATATCGATTACCACATCACGTTTAAATTTCATTCTGAAATCTACTGCTAGCTTTGAAACGTAGGCGACAGCTTCTGGATCATCACCGTTTACATGAAAAATAGGTGCTTGCACCATCTTTGCCACATCGGTGCAATATAAAGTTGAACGAGAATCCAATGGATCACTGGTAGTAAAGCCAATTTGGTTATTCACTACAACATGTATGCTACCACCTGTAGTATACCCACGCGTCTTAGAAAGATTCAGCGTTTCCATTACAACGCCTTGACCTGCAAATGCAGCATCGCCATGAATTAACAACGGCATGGCATCTACACGCTCAGTGTCCTTGCGTCTTTCTTGACGCGCCCGAACTGAGCCTTCAACCACTGGGTTAATAGCTTCTAAATGAGACGGATTAAAAGCTAATACAGCATGCACTGGCCCATATTCTGTTTTTAAATTAGCTGAGAAACCTTTGTGATATTTGACATCACCAGAACCACTAACAGGATCTAGCGTGTCTTCAAATTCTTGGAATAACTTTTCTGGACTTTTGCCTAATATATTTACTAATACATTGAGTCGACCTCGATGCGCCATGCCCATAATAATTTCGCTTACTTTATGAAACCCACAGCGCCTAATGATCTCATCTACAATAACAATTAAGCTCAAACCACCTTCTAGCGAGAAACGCTTCTGCCCTACATATTTGTTATGCAGATAAGTTTCCAAGGATTTTGCTGCAATTAACATCTCTAAAATGGTGCGTTTACGTTTAGCTGAAAACCCTGAAGACAAATAAAACTGCTCTAAACGATGTTGTATCCATTCTTTTTGTTCTGAAGAGGTAATGTGCTTAAATTCAGAACCGATAGTTCCGCAATAGGTAACCGAAAGCATATTGATGATTTCGCGTAACGGTGCTTTTTTAATGCCGCCCAATGAACCCGTTTCAAACACGGTTTCCATATCGGCGTGAGCTAATCCATGAAATTCTGGGCTTAGCTCCGGAATATCTGCACGGACACTGGCACCTAGCGGATCTATATCGGCTTGACGATGACCTAAATAACGGTAGGCACTGATTAATCGAATGACACCAACTTGTTTTCGATTATTTGATCTGGAAGTGTTTTGTGGAGCTTCAGAAGTTTTTTGATGCGCAGTTTCACGCAAGTTTGCCCTAACGCTTGAATGGGTAATATTGGTAACAGAGGCTGGCTCAAGTTTACCAAAGACTTCGCGCCAATATTCTGACACTGAATTTGCATCGGTTACATAATCTTCGTAAAGGGCTTCAACATACGCAATATTATTACTATTTAATTGCCCACCAGTAAGCTTTAAAAGTGCGTCTTTATCCATGTGTATTAATAGATGAGTCTTACGTCTCTAGACAACTCTATGAGATAACAATTCCAAAACATGCGCAATCCTACGCAACTACATTGTATGGGTAGGTCGATCCGCCTGAAGCGCACCAGCAAGTAGGCCTTCAATCTTATTTCGGGTCTGACCATTATCCTGGTTACTAAATTGAACTCCGATTCCTGCAGTACGATTACCTTGAGCGTTAGGAGGTGTAATCCACACAACATTACCGGCGACAGGAAGTCGCTCAGTGTCTTCCATTAAGGTAAGCAACATGAATACTTCATCATCCAGCTTATATGCCTTATTGGTGGGAATAAATAGGCCACCATTTTTAATAAATGGGATGTACGCCGCGTACAAAGAGCCTTTGTCTTTGATTGCTAGCGATAGTATGCCTCTGCTGCCTTCTGCCATAATAAATCTTATATATTTTCTGCTTTATACCGGATGTTCTAGCATTTCCTGACATCGAATGAGCATGTCTTCGATGAACAATCTCTTATTGAGTGGTGCGCTAGAAAATCTACGCAATTCAATAAGTTTGTCCATAAAGTTGAATAACGAATGTAAGTCTACTCGGCCCTCTAGACTATGCAAGCTCCGACGAATGTCCGGATTTTCAAGGGTCACCGGCTCTTTCTCATAATGGCATCGAATCAGATCTGCACACCAAGCTTGCTGCCAGCACACTAACCTCTCTAACGGCTCATCCTGGTGTTTCGCTGAGACCTTGCTTACATGGGTCTTGCCTGATAGAAAATGCCCCAAATCCTTGTAGTAGTCCGTCCTGTTTTCCCCTAACCCTGAACTGTATAGCTCAAGGGCTAATAAGGGCCTATTTCCAGCCACTTTAAGAAGCGCCTGCCAATGATCATGCGATTGTTGTTGTACTAACCAATTTAGACTCTGCTTCTCATCTGGAAGTTTAAATTTCCATGTCTGACAGCGGCTTTTAAGGGTCGGTAGCAATGTATCAGCTCGGTGACTAATCAGAAACAAAATAGAATTTTGCGGTGGTTCTTCAAGAGTTTTCAACAATGCATTGGCAGCATTTATATTCATGGTTTCTGCATAGTTAATGCAGACAATTTTATACGCACCCTGTTGACGACTTAACGTCATGAATTGATTGATATCCCGTATATCATCAACCTTTACTTGTTCTATTTTATTTTGTGACTTTTTATCTTGACCGGTGTCTTCGTCAACATTAATCATACGAATGTCAGGATGAGTTCTAACAGTAAATAGATGGCAATCTTTGCATTCACCACAAGCATGATCATCTAAGGTTGGATTAGTACAGTTTAGTCGCTGGATAAATGCCAAACAAAACTCTAACTTACCTATCGACTCAGGTCCGGATAACAATACCGCATGTGTAAGCCTATTATCTTTTAAATAACGAGAGGCTTGATGCCAGATATCAGTTTGCCATGGGAATATCATACGCACATCAACCTTTTTACTAGGCAATCAATCCCGCAAAACGTTGTTTCATAACAGCTTGAATAGCTAATGCTGTCTCATTAATTGTTTGATCAGCATCCACTACAGAAAATCTCTCAGGATTAGTCTTTGCAAATTTTAAATAACTATTCCGCACACGTTCGAAAAATTCGCGTTTTTCCAATTCGAAACGATCTTTTTCTCCACGTTGAGACACTCTTTGCATACCTCCTTGAATATCGCCTGATAACAGTACCGTCAAATCAGGCCGAAATTGCTCCTGCACTGTGGATTCTATATTTTTGATTGCAGAAAAAGCTACACCTCGCCCTCCACCTTGGTATGCATAGCTAGCATCTGTAAAACGATCGCATAACACCCACGTGTTGTTTTTTAACGCAGGATAAATTATTTCTTTAAGATGTTGAGCACGCGCAGCAAACATCAATAACAACTCTGCCATTGGGTCTATGTCAGTGCCATCATTATTAAGAAGTAATTCTCGTACACGTTCGCCAAGTGTAGTGCCTCCTGGTTCACGCGTGACTAGACAGGCTATATTTTTAGTCTTTAAATATTTTTCTAAAAGCTGAATTTGCGTAGTTTTTCCAACGCCTTCTGTACCTTCGAAAGTAATAAACTTCGCTTGGTACATTTTCTCTGCATCATTGCCCATAATCGTTCTGAATATATAAACGCTTATTCGCTTTTATGATCAGCTTGATATTTATCTTTTTTCCCACCCAGTTGATATTTTATTACCGCTTCCCGATGCTCATCATATGTTTTTGAAAAATGGTGAGTGCCATCGCCTTTAGAAACAAAGAACAACACCTCAGTATCTGCAGGATGCAGTGCAGCGGCTATAGACGCACGACCCGGCAATGCAATAGGTGTAGGTGGCAAACCTTTATGCACATAGGTGTTGTATGGCGTATCTGCTTTTAAATCTTTACGCCGTATATTGCCATCATAAGCATCGCCCATACCATAGATAACCGTTGGATCAGTTTGCAAACGCATGCCACGTTTTAAGCGAGTTATAAATACAGCCGCAACAAGATTACGCTCATCATCAACACTGGTTTCTTTTTCAATAATAGACGCCAAGGTTAATGCCTCTTCAGCAGATTGCAGCGGAGTATCTTTGGGACGATTAGACCATTCTTCTTCCAATACTTTCTCCATATAGTCATGAGCACGTTGAAAAAACTCCACATTCGAAGTACCTGCCGGAAAATGATAGGTATCTGGATAAAACCAACCTTCTGGATGTTGGTTTAACTCTAACAATTCTAATAATTCATCTCGAGTAGCCGCCGTTTGCTTAATTTTTTCATGCTTATTAACTTCTTCCCAAAGCTGCTTAAACGTCCAACCCTCAATAACGGTTAAGCCAAACTGAATGGTTTCACCTTTGATAAGTTTATTAAGCAACTGCACAGGACTTAAGTTAGCTCTAAGTGTGTACTCACCTGCCTTAATTGAATTGCTTGCACCACTGAGCCGACCAAATATTTTCCATGGCAATTTTTCGGCCACTAAACCACGCTCGACCAACTGCTGAGTAATTTGTCGAAAATGCATTCCCGGCTCGATAACGAGCTGCACTTCTTTACCACTAGAAGACAATGGCTTATTGGCATAATCTTTAAAATAGATAGACAGCATCGTAACTACGATGGTCAATATAATGAACAGTGAACTAATGATACGTGTATAGGTTTTCACGCAAGATATCCTAGCTATTAAATACTGCTATAAGCTGGTTGATTATAGCGGTTTTGCTTAGCTTACGCTCACAATAACTTCGTACCGGCCAAATAGCATTTATACTGTTACATAAGAACATAGCTTGAATTTGGCTAATTTCAGATTGTTTGAAATCACGAACATCCACATTTACATTGTTTGCACGACAATATTCGATTACTTTTTTACGCATCACTCCAGCTACACCACGCCGATCTAAAGTAGGCGTAACAAGTGTATCGTTAATTTGGAAAAACACGTTGCTGGAAGTAGCTTCAATAACATTATCATCTTCATCGCATACTAAACCTTCTTGATAATCATCTTCCCACTCGCTACGCGCAAGTATCTGCTCAAGGCGATTCAAATGTTTGATTTGAGAAAGTTTACTTTGTTTAGATAAACGGAAATCGCATTGCGTAACCTTCACACCTTTTTCAGTAAAAGTTTCTGGATAATCAGGCCAAGGAAACTTTTGCACAATGCGGCTCAGCTCTTGTACCGTAGGCTTATACCCTCTTCCACCTACGCCACGAGTGATAATTATTTTGATCACACACTTTGAAGTAGACTCTAAATCAAGAACTTGTTGTACTTCTTTTTTAAGCAAAGAGAAATCTAAGCCTTGCAATCCGAGCGTCTTGCAACCTCGCAGAAGCCTATCTAGATGATCATCCCAGTATTGAAGTTCACCTTGCCTAACCGCGATGGTCTCAAATACGCCGTCACCATATAGCAAGCCTCGATCCATACTCGAGAGCTGATCGCCCTGGATGCCATTTATGATGACTTCAGGATTCTGCATTCTATTGTTTGCGTATTTGGATCATGTCGCGATGATCAAATACATTAATGAAGAGCGTTAAACTTTTTTCATCACAACGGTGCCATTAGTGCCACCGAAACCAAATGAATTAGAGAGCGCCACATTGATTTGCTTATCACGCGCTTCGTTTGGCACATAATCAAGATCACACTTAGGATCTGGTGTGTCGTAATTTATCGTTGGCGGCAATATACCGTGGTATAAACCAAGTATACTAAATACAGCTTCAACACCACCTGCAGCACCCAGCAAGTGGCCGGTCATAGATTTGGTCGAGCTTACTGCTAGTTTATTTGCATGCTTGCCATAGGTGCTTTTAATTCCTTGCGTTTCAGCTACATCACCCGCCGGTGTCGAGGTTCCATGTGCATTGATATAATCCACATCGCTTGCATTTACTCCAGCATCCGCTAATGCATTTTGCATGCATTTTGCACCGCCACTTCCACCTTCCGCTGGAGAAGTCATATGATACGCATCACTACTCATACCGTAACCAGCCAGTTCACAATAAATATTAGCTGAACGCGCTTTTGCAGTTTCGTATTCTTCTAATACGATAACACCTGCGCCGTCTCCTAGAACGAAACCATTTCGATCAAGGTCGAATGGGCGGCTTGCGCCTTCTGGATTATCGTTATGCGAAGAACAGAGTGCTCTTGCTGCTGCGAAACCACCAATTCCTAATGGGCAGGTTGCCATTTCTGCCCCGCCTGCAACCATAATGTCGGCATCACCATACATAATCATTCTTGCAGCATCACCGATATTATGTGTTCCTGTTGTACAAGCAGAAACAATTGAAATATTTGGACCACGGTAACCCTTCATAATAGATAAGTTACCTGAAACCATATTAATAATATTACTCGGCACAAAAAATGGTGAAATCTTTTTTGGGCCACCCTTAAGATAAGCTTCGTTACTTTTCTCAATGCCAGGCAAACCACCAATACCACTACCAATAGCCACACCAATACGATCAGCATTTTCCTCGGTTACTTCAAAACCCGAATCTTCTACAGCTTGAATGCCTGCACCAATTCCATAATGAATAAAAGGATCCATCTTACGCTGATCCTTTTTAGACAAATAATCATCAACAACAAAATCTCGAGTTTGCCCAGCAATTTGTACTGAAAATGCACTTGCATCAAAACAATCTATTTTAGAAATACCGCTTTTGCCAGCAGTGATATTTCCCCAAGCTTTTTCAATGGTTGATCCGACTGGGGACACAATCCCCAAACCGGTTACGACTACACGTCTACGAGACATAAAATTTACTTTGTATTAGATAACTAAAAAATGATTAAGCAGTTTGTTACCTATAGCAACAACACTACTTGATGAATAAATAAGCTTAATAGCTATTTATTATTATTAACGTAATCAATCGCTTCTTTTACTGTTGTAATTTTCTCAGCCGCTTCATCAGGAATCTCGCATTCGAATTCCTCTTCCAAAGCCATTACTAATTCAACAGTATCTAAAGAGTCTGCACCTAGATCGTCAACAAAAGATGCGTTTTCTTTAACTTCATCTTCACTAACACCTAATTGCTCAACAATGATCTTTTTAACTCTCTCTTCGTTTGTGCTCATAAAATTGCTTCCTTATTTGCAAAAAAATTCAGACCGTTCTAAATCGGCTCGCTATTGTATTGAAAAGGTGATCACCTTGCCATCATCATGAATACCACTAATCTGGCGTAAGACCAAATTAGTCTTAGTATGTTTTCAAGGCCTTAAAAGAATTTATTGATTAGATACAAAGATTTAGACGATATAGTTTAAGTGAATATATGTTTTTTATTTAACATATTCTAGGCCATATATAGGCCTCCATTAATATGCAGTGTCTCCCCTGTTATATACCCAGCGCTGTCAGAAACCAAAAATTTAACGGCTTCGGCTATATCTTTGACATTCCCCATCCGGCCTAAAGGGATTTTACCCATCAAAGCTTTTTGTTGATCCTCATTAAGGTCGTCAGTCATATCCGTTTCGATAAAGCCTGGTGCAATAGCATTTACAGTAATACCGCGAGAACCCACTTCTTGAGCCAGTGATTTTGAAAATCCGAAAATTCCGGCTTTTGCAGCTGCATAATTAGTTTGACCTGCATTTCCTGATGAACCCACCACAGAGGAAATATTTACGATACGCCCGGTTTTAGCTTTCATCATATCTCGCAAACAAGCTTTAGAAAGTCGATACATAGAAGATAAATTGGTATTAATAACATCATTCCATTCATCATTTTTCATACGCATCAGCAAATTATCCTTAGTGATACCCGCATTGTTAATCAATATTGTGGGTGCACTATACTTTTCTTTAATACTATCTAAGCATGACTTAATAGAGTCATCTTGCGTAACGTCAAGCACTAAGGCATACCCTGCATATCCTTTTGAATTCAATTCCTCTTGAATCTTTTTCACTCCATTTTCAGTAGTAGCAGTGCCAACAACAACATAACCATCTGCTGCTAATGTATGTAGAATTGCTTTTCCTATCCCTCGGCTAGCTCCGGTTACCAGTGCGACTTTATCCATAATTACTTAGATACCTGTTGTTGTATTCTTTCTGGCGCTTATCCTTGCACAATTTCTAGGGCTTGTTCCAAGCTTTTTATATCGTACACGCCATAGCATGGCACACTTTTGTCGATACGTTTACTAAGACCTGTAAGCACTTTACCTGGACCCAACTCTATAAAAGTCTGCACATCCTGAGAAACCATATGTTGAATCGTTTCTACCCAACGCACAGGATTGAATAACTGTCGATATAAGGCATCTTTAATATCTTGCTCACTTGCATGTGCTTGTACATCAGCATTGTGGATAACACTTACATCAGAAACGTTAAAGGTAATATCACTGAGATAGTCTCGCAACTTATTGGCAGCTGACTGCATTAAGCTGCTATGTGATGGCACACTTAGAGGCAGGATTACTGCGCGTTTAGCGCCTGCTTCTTTAGCTGCATCTATCGCTCTTGATACCGCTGCAGAGTCTCCAGCAATGACTACTTGACCAGGAGCATTAAAATTTACGGCTTCTACTACTTCACCTTGCGATACTTGTGAACAGACGTCGGCGAGTTTATCGTTATCTAGGCCTAACACTGCAGCCATTGCACCTTGTCCTACCGGTACAGCTTCTTGCATCACCTCACCACGGAAACGCGCCAGAGGTACTACCGATTCGAAATCCAGCACTCCTGCACACACCAAAGCGGAGTATTCGCCAAAACTGTGTCCGGCGACAAATTCTGCTGAGTTAGAAAACTGCTTAACCCAAATTCTCCAAACTGCGATACTTGCACACAACATTATAGGTTGTGTATTTTCAGTGCGATTAAGCTCCTCATCTGGCCCTGCAGACACCAATGACCACAAATCCTGCTGTAGGATCTCAGAACCCTGCTCAAAGGTTTGTTTAACTTCGGGATATACACCAGCCAACTCAGCTAGCATACCAATAGATTGGGAGCCCTGACCGGGAAACAAATATGCGTGACTCATTTAATAAAGCTTGTAATTAATAGACATTAGATGGGGTATTTTGAAACGCGATATTGTACTCATAAATCAAATCGCTTGTTTTATTTTTTTCTTCTCCCATAATGTGCGACTTCTTATATATGCGTAGGAGCTGTATGGCTAAGGAAGACCAAATTGAAATGGAGGGTACTGTAATGGAAACCCTGCCAAACACCATGTTTCGAGTAGAGCTTGAAAATGGTCACACCATAACGGCCCATATTTCTGGGCGTATGCGTAAACACTATATTAAGATTTTGACCGGTGACAAGGTTACAGTTGAAATGACACCTTATGACTTATCTAAAGGAAGAATTACGTTCCGAGGGAAATGAGTAACCATGAAAATTATAAGAATTTAAGTTGTTACTACTTCAAGATACTCAATTTCAAGCACACTCTTTGACTCGTTCTCATCACTAGCACGTACTACTACCTTGCCACCGTTTTCTAAGCAGCCAAACAATATTTCTTCGGCTAGCGGCTTCTTGATGTGCTCTTGGATAACGCGCTCCATTGGCCGCGCGCCCATTTTGACATCATAACCTCGTTCTGCAATCCACTCTTTTGCGGAAGCTTCAATTTGAATTTCAATTTTCTTAGACTCTAATTGCGCTTCTAGTTGAGAAATAAACTTATCAACCACATGCATAATGGTTTTCTGATTAAGCGGTGAGAATTGAATAATTGCATCCATTCTATTTCTAAACTCAGGCGTAAACGTACGTTTAATAATTTCTGTGCCATCTGACTGATTGTCTTGTGTAGTAAAGCCAACACTAGTGCGGCTCATTTCAGAAGCACCTGCATTTGTTGTCATCACTAAAATCACATTGCGGAAATCAACTTTTCTGCCATTGGTGTCGGTCAACGTACCGTGATCCATAATTTGTAGTAACAAATTGAACACATCAGGATGTGCTTTCTCTATTTCGTCTAATAATAAAACACAGTGCGGTGCTTTTAATACCGCATCGGTTAACAACCCGCCCTGATCAAACCCTACGTAACCTGGTGGCGCACCAATTAAACGCGAAACCGTATGACGCTCCATATACTCCGACATGTCAAAGCGTAATAGCTCAATGCCAAGTACCATCGATAGCTGTCGGGTAACTTCGGTCTTGCCAACGCCTGTTGGACCAGCAAATAAGAATGAACCAATTGGTTTTTCTTCATTACCAATTCCGGAACGTGACATTTTAATTGCAGTAGACAAAGTGCCAATTGCATCGTCTTGACCAAATACTACTAATTTCAAATCTCGCTCTAAATTCTTCAACACCGTTGTGTCATTAGAACTAACGTGTTTCGGCGGTATGCGGGCAATCTTAGATACCACATCTTCTATTTGTTTAATTGAAATAGTCTTCTTACGTGATGATTTAGGCTTAAGATTCATATTAGCCCCTGCCTCATCAATGACATCTATTGCTTTATCGGGCATGAACCGGTCATTTATGTACTTATCCGCAAGCTCTGCAGCAGTTTTTAATGCTTTATCAGAGTATTTAACGCCATGATGCTCCTCGAAGCGACTACGCAGTCCTTTGAGGATTTGGAAAGTCTCATCAACCGTTGGCTCATCCACGTCAATATTTTGAAATCTTCTCGCTAAGGCACGATCTTTTTCAAATACGCCACGAAACTCTTGATACGTAGTAGAACCGATACATTTAAGTTCACCAGAACTTAACATTGGTTTAATTAAGTTTGAGGCATCCATCACGCCACCCGACGCAGAACCTGCACCAATTACAGTATGTATTTCATCAATAAAAAGGATCGCTCCCTCTTCTTCTTTTAACTGATGCAACACGCCTTTAAGACGCTTTTCAAAATCGCCACGATATTTAGTGCCTGCTACTAAACCACCTAGATCTAACGCATAGATCGTGCTGTCTTGTAAGATTTCAGGAACCTGTTTTTCTACAATTCTCTTAGCTAAGCCCTCTGCAATTGCAGTCTTGCCCACACCTGCTTCACCCACCAACAGTGGGTTATTTTTGCGGCGGCGACATAGAATTTGCACCACACGCTCAATTTCGTTGTCACGACCTATTAGAGGATCTATCTTTCCCTCCATTGCGCGCGCATTCAAATTTGTCGCAAAGCGCTCTAGAGGCTTTGGTGCGGGTGCATCACCGTTTAAATCTACCTCAGGATCACCGGTTAGCTCACTCTCGTGCTCCATCGGTACTTTTGAAATTCCGTGAGCAATAAAATTAACCACATCTAAACGTGCAACATCATGTTGCCCCAACAAATATACTGCATGAGATTCTTGTTCGCCGAATATAGCGACTAAAACATTAGCACCCGATACTTCAGCTTCTTTTTTTCCAGAAGATTGCACATGGAATACAGCGCGCTGTAACACTCGTTGAAAACCTAAAGTAGGCTGTGTATCGCGATCATCATCCTCAGGTAACACGGGAGTATTGTCACCGATAAACTCTGTAAGCTCGGCTGCAAGTTTAGTTAAGTTGGCCCCACATGCACGTAACACATCGGCTGCAGCAGGATTTTGCGTGAGCGCAAGCAATAAGTGTTCTACGGTCATGAATTCATGCCGCTTTTCTCGCGCCTCTTTAAAGGCAACGTTGAGAGTAAATTCCAGCTCTTTATTTAGCATAAGTACCTGTCTTTAATACTTCTACTTAAGCCTCTTCCATGGCGCAAAGTAATGGGTGGTTATTCATTCGTGCATAGTCATTAACTTGGGCTACTCTTGTCTCCGCCACATCGCGTGTAAACACACCACATACGCCTTTACCTCGTGTATGAACGTGCAACATGATGCGGGTAGCTTTTTCACGATTCATCTTAAAAAAGTTCTCTAGAATATGTACCACAAATTCCATAGGAGTGTAATCATCATTCAATATAACAACTTTGTACATCGGCGGTTGTTTGATCTTAGGCTTCGCCTCTTGGACAGCCAACTCATCATCGTGGCGAATTTCTTCTTGATCAGACATACTCGATAGGTAAAGCTATTAGATTAATATTATATACAGCACTATATTGCAGCCTAGTTACAATATCTAAAACGCACCATTTGGCCTACTGAAGGATACTGTGTATTACAGAGTAAGATGGAGGTAAACAGAGTGAGTTTCAAGTCTTTTCAATAATATTAATTAACTATTAAACTCAAATCATTGAATTATATAATAATAATTAGTATTTACTTATTTAATTGCGTGTAGTCCTTATTGAATTTTACATATTTGCTTCGTACGTTAGCTACTTAAAAAAACACAAAAACTTATGAAATGGGAACCTCATATAACCGTTGCAGCCGTAATTGAACGTGAAGAAAAATTCCTATTGGTGGAAGAAATGGTCGAAGGTACTCCGGTACTCAATCAACCCGCCGGTCATTGGGAGTCAGGTGAAACGCTCATAGAAGCCGCAAAACGGGAAACTCTTGAAGAAACCGGTTGGGAATTTTACCCGACCGCCCTAGTCGGCATCTATCAGTGGCAACATCCACGCAAAGATGAAACCTTTTTACGATTTACATTCTGCGGAGATTGCAGCAAACAACAAGTTTCTACTGAACTTGACGACGGTATTTTGAATGCTAACTGGCATCATAAAGATGAAATCCTTGCATTGCCCGAGACCAGAATTAGAAGCACGTTAGTTACTGAAAGTTTAAAGGACTACTTAACTGGCAAACGCCAAAACTTGAACATGATGCGTAGCATTCACCAACATTGGTAGTTTCTCTAATTTCAAACATAGCTTTCATTCATGACAAATAAGATTATTGTCGGCATGTCAGGTGGTGTAGATTCATCCGTTTCAGCGCATCTTTTACAGAAACAAGACCTTAAGGTCGAAGGCTTGTTTATGAAAAACTGGGAAGAAGACGACGACGAAGAATACTGTTCCGCATCAGTTGACTTAGCAGATGCCCAAAATATTTGCGACCAAATTGGCATACCTTTGCATACCGTCAACTTCTCAAGTGAGTATTGGGATCGTGTATTCGAATATTTTTTAACTGAATATAAAGCTGGCCGCACCCCTAATCCAGACATCATCTGCAATAAAGAAATTAAATTTCGCGCATTCTTAGATCATGCGCTTAATTTAGATGCGGATTACATTGCCACCGGGCACTATGCAAACTGCGATATCTCAGAATCCGAAGCATTGCTATTTAAAGGTTTAGATTCAAACAAAGATCAAAGCTATTTCTTACATACCTTGGATCAACAACAGCTATCAAAAACGCTTTTCCCAATAGGTAAGTTAGAAAAATCTGAAGTGCGTAGTATCGCCAAACAGAATGGCTTAGATACCTATGACAAAAAAGATAGTACTGGAATATGTTTTATTGGCGAACGTAAATTTAGAGATTTTTTGAAAAATTATATTCCTGCCCAACACGGTGAAATAAGGACATTAGACGACAAAGTAATTGGTAAACACGAAGGCGTTATGTTTTACACCATAGGCCAACGCCAAGGCTTAGGTATAGGCGGTCAACGTGAGCATTCAGAAGAACCTTGGTATGTTACTGAAAAAAATATTGACGCTAACTACCTTTATGTTGTGCAAGGACGAGAACATAAATCTTTATATCACTCCAAACTGCTAACTCAAGAATTTCATTGGATTGCAGGTAAGCCGCCTGCTTCTTTAGATAACTTAAAAGCCAAAACTCGATACCGTCAAAGCGATCAAGCCTGCTCTATCCAACAAGCTAGCGATACTGGTTATGAGATTACTTTCACTGAACCACAATGGGCCATCACTCCTGGTCAAAGTGTTGTGCTATATCAAGACGATAATTGTCTAGGTGGTGCTATTATTGAAAAGCGTTTTAATTAAACAGGTTGTAAGTTACGTGTTCACTATATCTAAAGATCAAACCATAGCACTTGCTGGCTTATATCAGTCTTTAGCACTAGTGCAGACTATAGCTTGGGAGGGTAATACTAATCATTCCTGCATGGTTCCAACCATTGAAAGCATATTAAAACTAGATGCTAATGAATACATAGATGTATATGGCTCAATCGATAATCTTCAGCTTGGCATTCAGACACTAAAAACCGCACTACAAAATAAAAGCGAGAAACATGCTATTGAACGGACACGCTATGCAATTAATCTTATGTACCTTGCTTCTAAATTCGCAGTAAATCCAAAAGCAGTTTCTTCTCTTGGTAGCCAGATTGAACGCATCAGCAATCAATACGATTCGATAGATGATAATTTAGATGATATCACTGAAGACCTAGGAGGGCTTTACCGAGAGCATATTAGTCCACTGGGGCCTAAAGTAATCATTGAGGGTGATCCGGTGTATTTAAAGATGGACCAAAATGCCAGCAAAATTCGTGCATTGCTCTTAGCAGGAGTTCGAGCAGTCGTACTATGGAAACAAGCTAATGGTAAGCGCTGGACCTTATTGCTAGGACGAAAATCACTTATGGATAATTTATTAGTCCTGGAACAAGCTATTTAGCGCTAATTAACACTTATTCCCACCTCTATTTACCACTTACAGGCAGTTATTCTGAAAGCGAATTTGTCCGACAATCACACTCCCTTGGGACGCGAAATTAGATAAAATACTCGTCATTCTTCGCTTCCAACCTGCACGATAGAGAGGTTTTATAACTAAATGAGTTTGTATGCTGATTATTTGAAAGAAATTGAGCTTCGAGAAAAGGAGCTTGGTTTACACCCTAAGCCAATCGATAGCGCTGATTTACTGGCAGAGATTATTGAACAGATTAAAGATCCTGCCCACGAACATCGTGCAGACTCGCTCAAGTATTTTATTTATAACACATTACCGGGCACCACCAGTGCGGCCGGTGTGAAAGCAAAATTTCTCAAGCAAATCATCCTGGGTGAAGAATCTGTCGAAGAAATAACGCCTGATTTTGCCTTCGAACTGCTATCGCACATGAAGGGTGGACCTTCGGTTGAAGTGTTGCTTGATCTCGCCCTCGACGATAACAATGACGTAGCGGAACCTGCCGTAGCGGTGTTAAAGACACAGGTATTTCTTTATGAAGCCGATACCGAACGACTCGAAAATGCATACAAAGCTGGTAATACACGCGTAAAAGAGCTTCTTGAAAGCTATGCCAATGCAGAGTTCTTTACTCAGCTGCCCGAGATCGATGAAGAAATTCAGGTCGTAACTTATGTTGCTGGTGTGGGTGACATCTCTACAGATTTACTCTCGCCAGGACACCAAGCACACTCTCGCTCGGATCGTGAACTGCATGGCCAGTGCATGATCACACCCGAGGCGCAACAGGAAATTGTCGACTTACAAAAACAGCACTCTGATAAAAGAGTGATGCTCATCGCCGAGAAAGGAACGATGGGTGTAGGATCGTCGCGCATGTCTGGTGTTAACAACGTGGCTCTTTGGGCCGGCACACCCGCTAGTCCATATGTACCCTTTGTTAACATTGCACCTGCTGTTGCAGGCACGAATGGGATTTCACCGATCTTTTTAACTACTGTCGATGTGACCGGTGGCATTGGTCTTGACCTCCAAAACTGGGTTAGAAAAGTCGACGCTGACGGAAATTCTGTTCTCGATGAAAACGGAGAACCCATTCTTGAACAAACCTTCTCGGTGGATACTGGTACGGTTTTAACCATTAACACAAAAGAGAAGAAGCTCTACAAAGATGGCAAAGAAGTGGTTGATGTTGCCAAAGCATTTACACCACAGAAAGTAGAATTTATGAAAGCCGGTGGCTCGTATGCAATTGTATTCGGCAAGAAGCTGCAAAACTTCGCTGCTAAAACACTTGGCGTTGAAGCAACATCGGTATTTGCGCCATCAAAAGAAATTTCAAACGAAGGTCAAGGCCTCACTGCGGTAGAAAAAATATTTAATCGCAATGCAGTTGGCGTTACCTCAACAAATAACTTGCATGCAGGCTCAGATGTACGCGTTAAGGTAAACATTGTGGGTTCACAAGATACCACCGGCTTAATGACCTCGCAGGAACTTGAAGCCATGGCTGCAACGGTGATCTCACAAAGCGTTGACGGTGCCTATCAATCCGGTTGTCACACTGCTTCAGTATGGGATGAGAAAGCGCAAACGAATATTCCAAAACTGATGAAATTTATGAACGACTTTGGTCTGGTCACAGCACGTGATCCTAAAGGTGTCTACCATGCAATGACAGATGTGATTCATAAAGTACTTAACGATATTACAATAGACGACCGCGCCATTATCATAGGTGGTGATTCACACACACGCATGTCAAAAGGCGTTGCGTTCGGCGCTGACTCTGGCACCGTTGCATTAGCGTTAGCTACTGGTGAAGCAACCATGCCAATTCCTGACTCCGTTAAAGTAACCTTCAAAGGTGAAATGAAAAGTTACATGGACTTTCGCGATATTGTGCATGCAACACAGTTGCAAATGCTTGAAGAATTTAACGGCGAAAATGTATTCCAAAGTCGTGTGATTGAAGTTCATATCGGCACCCTTCTTGCGGATCAGGCTTTCACCTTTACCGATTGGACCGCAGAAATGAAAGCCAAGGCATCAATTTGTATTTCTGAGGACGAAACATTAATTGAGTCGCTGGAAATCGCAAAGAGTCGCATACAAGTTATGATCGACAAAGGCATGGAAAACCCAGCGAAAACTCTGACGGGTTTAATTAATCTAGCCGACCAGCGTATTGAAGGAATTAAATCTGGCAAACAGCCTGCTTTAACGCCTGACAACAATGCCAAGTACTATGCAGAAGTCGTCATCGACCTGGATAAAATTGACGAGCCGATGATAGCCGACCCTGATATAGAAAACAGTGATATCTCCAAACGTTATACGCATGATGTCATCCGCCCACTCTCTTTCTATAAAGACAAGCCAGTTGACTTAGGTTTTGTTGGTTCTTGCATGATTCATAAAGGCGATATGCAAATCATCGCGCAAATGTTACGTAACATAGAAAAGCAACAAGGCAAGGTAGAATATAATGCGCCACTTGTGGTTGCCCCACCGACGTACAATATTGTTGATGAACTCAAGGCTGAAGGCGATTGGGAAGTTTTACAAAAATATTCTGGCTTTGTTTTTGACGACGATAACCCCAAAGCTGACGCACGCACCAAGTATGATAATGTTCTATACCTGGAGCGCCCTGGCTGTAACCTGTGTATGGGTAATCAGGAAAAAGCAGAACCAGGTGATACCGTTCTTGCTACATCAACACGACTTTTCCAGGGTCGTGTAGTGGGTGATGCTAAAGACAAAAAAGGCGAATCATTATTAGCTTCAACACCACTTGTAGTGCTATCAACCATACTCGGCCGCTTCCCAACGCTTGAAGAGTATAAAGATGCAGTAACGGGAATAAAGCTGACTGATTTCGAGCCACCCAAAAAAGAACTCAGTAGTGAGCCATCCGTTCAACCTATCAAAAGAATGGTTATCGGCTAAAAGTGAGCACATGGATGTGCGAATAAGAGTCGCATCTTGGATGATGCTTTCATGTTGAATCTTTTTGCTTTATGGCTACTTACGGCCAATAGCGTGCATTAGAGTGAGCAATTAAGTCTACTTGTATAAAATGGTGGCATACTCCATTACGTGCTTAGACAGCTGGCTGCGTAAACTCTTTACACCAACAATAAAAACCCTTGCGGTTATATACTGCAAAGGCTTTTTTATGTTTCAAAAAAAAACAAAATGCGTTCTAATAATATTATTCTTGGATGTCTTTTTGCCATGATTGCAGAGCTTTGCTTTGTAGGCATGGGTTCGTTAGTTAAATTACTTTCTGAAAATCTTCCTAGTCAAAATGTTTTGTTTTTTAGAAATCTATTTGGCTTATTAGTCCTCTCGCCCCTAATTTTCAAACTCGGAGTAAAAACATTAAAGACTAAAAAACTAAAGTGGCACTTCTTGCGTTCCTTATCTGGCGTTTCAGCAATGTACTGCTTCTTCTATGCATTATCTGAATTACCACTTGCAGATGCCATGTTATTAAAAATTAGTGCACCCTTATTTATACCCATCATCGCCTTTGTTTGGTTAAGCGAATATATATCCTTACGTGCCATTATGGCGATATTGATTGGATTTCTCGGTGTAGTACTAGTTTTAAAACCAACTGGGGCCATACACATTGCTTCGCTTGCAGGTCTAATGGGTGGCGCACTTGCCGCACTGGCAAAAGTTACCATAAGGCGAATGTCAGACACTGAACCCACTAGCCGAATTGTTTTTTATTTTGGAGTTATCAGTTTGGTGATAGCCACTATTCCAATGTTTTGGTTTTGGCAAAACCCGAACAGTAAAGAATGGGGGCTACTTATACTATTAGGTGCCTTTGGTACCTTTGGGCAGTTATTCCTAACCAAAGCCTATACATTAGCGCCAGCGAGCAGAATTGCACCCTTTACCTATTCGTCTATTCTATTTGCCGGTATTATCGGCTGGGTATTTTGGGATGAAATTATTACCGTACTCACGGTATCAGGCGCATTATTAATTATTTTAGCGGGCATCCTTATTATCCAAGAAAAACGACAATCAATCTCGGCGATTGAAGACTAATCAATATCTTCTCTCAATTCACTTAACCTGCATTTTTAAAAAGCAGATGAATTAATTTTAATAAGTTAAATCCTTAAAATCTGCCGCAATTTTATTCCAGCTCATTTGAATTTTTTCAAATAATTCATAATCGAATCCTCTTTTCCCTACAGATGATCTTTTGAAAAATATTCGATATTTTTGGTTAGAATCTTTTTCAGCAAATGCATACATTACATCTCCCACTTCAGGCGAATCTTCAGAGACTAATTCCACTGATTCCCAATCAACCGTGCCTTTGTTACTCATAACTTCCTTAATGACATCCATAAATATCATATTGCACAATTTAACTTGAGTAGAATCAATTTGCTGAGTTTTCATGATTATTAATTTAGAAAGATATAAAAGATGCTTGAATAGATAATTACTTAAAATGTAATCTGTAGTTTTCTAATTGCTTATAGTTTATTTTATATAGGCGCGCTTCAAATTGACTGGTTATATTCTGTAACTTAACGGTTAATCTCTCTTCCAAAGGTCTATTAAGTTCTGAGTACTCTTGAATAAGTTCAACATATAACTCACAAATAGAGGCTTCATTCGCATAATTTCTTTTCTTCCTAAAGTAGTTTGCAGCTAGTAAAAAATAATTTGGGGATGGCATAACACCTGAATCGACATAATTTTGAATTTCTAGCCGACACTTTCCAACCACCTCTTCAATGCCGTAACTTTTACCAATTAAATGGCTAGCAGATTTGAGCCAATATACTAGGTAGAACGAATATCTTATCAAACCAACTGAGAGACTTTCCCTAATAAACGGTCAGTGTCATAAGGTTTCTCAAAGAAACCGGCTGCGCCTAATTCAAGCGCTTTTTCTCGGTGACTAATTTTCTTGCTCGCAGTGATAAAGATAACCGGAGTACTTTGGGTAGCGGTCAGCTCCTGCATAGTTTCCGCGACGGTCAAACCGTTACCACCAGGCATAGCAATATCCATAATGACTAAATCAGGATTGTTTTGAACCGCTGACTTTATGCCCATAACTGCATCGTATGCTAAAACTGTTTCATACCCCATTGAACGCAAGCGAATCTCTAAAGACTTCGCAATACGTTTATCGTCTTCTATTACTAATACCCGCTTCATTCTGATACTCCTTTATCAAAGTATTTCTGCATTAATAGTTTTATTAAACCAAGCTATTAACTTTAGTCAGTAGCATATCTGCATCATAGGGTTTCTCAAAAAATCCTGCAGCACCCATTTCCATTGCTTTTTCTTTTAATCCTATTTTTTTACTAGCAGTTACAAAAATTATAGGAATACCTGCTGTATCTACCAAATTATTAAATCGTTCTGCCAAAGAAAAACCATCGCCTCCTGGCATAGATATATCTAATAAAATTAAATTAGGCTTAAAAGTTTTAGCGCTAGATACCGCAACGACTGCATCATGCGCAGCTTTTACTTCATAGCCACATGACTTGAGTCGAATACTTAATGCCATAGCGATTTTTTTATCATCTTCAATGATCATTACTTTTTTCATATTGCTTGTTCCTGTATTAACGTATCTAGATTTACTTCCTGAATGAGTGAATTCATACCTGTATCCGAATCGTGAATTGGCAAAGTAAAAGAGAATTCACTTCCTTTACCCACAAGACTATTAACAGATATTTTTCCATCATGAAGATTTACCAACTCTCTACAAATATTTAGCCCCAACCCTAATCCACCCAAACTAGTAGAGGTTTCATTTGCACTTTGCTCAGGTGTAACCTGATATAGTCGCTCAAAAATACTTTTTAAATCTACGGGAGAGATACCACAACCATTATCAAATACTGTAATTTTAATAAACTCTGAATTCTCGGAGTCAGTTTCTGCTGTAACGTAAACTTTCCCATTATGATCTGTAAATTTAATCGCATTATTAATTAAATTCGTTAAGATTTGTTCAACCCGATTTGGATCCATATAAACGTCTGGCAAGTCATCCGCAAAATGCGCGCTTAGTTCGATCGACTTATATTTTGCAATTACCGTCATAGCTGCTATCACTTTATCAATAACCGTACCTACAACATTAGGTTCTAGCTCGACACGTAATTTTCCTGTTTCTAGACGAGTCACATCTAGCAAATCATTCACACCATTAGCCATTTGCATACAGCTATCTTTTATAATTTGTAAATATTCATTCTGATCATCATTAATCTCACCTGATATACCATCTAACATTATGCTTGCAAATTCTTTTATTGAAGTTAATGGAGTTTTCAGTTCATGCGAAACAGTTTGATAAAATCTTTGGATTTCATCGTGCTTACGTGTTAACTCGCGGTTTTTTTCTTCAAGTCGATGAGTTTGCTTTTCTATCGCTTTACGTAAATGAAATTTTTCAACTGCATTACCAATCGTTCTTTTCAATGACTCAGTTGAAACTACACGTTTGGGCAAATAATCTGTTGCACCTGCACGTAATGCATCTGCTGCAATGGTTTCGTTACCCTGACCCGTTAGCATGATTACGGGAATTCGAGTTTTTGTTTGCTTATCCATTAAATTCAAGAACTCAACGCCATCTAGGTCTGGTAAGTTGTAATCTAATAAGATGCAATCAAAGTCATCTGTTTCACATACTTTTATGCCATCTTCCCCAAGCCCTAATTCTGAAAACTCATAACCTTGTTTGTAGTCATCAATTAAGTACTGTTTATATAGATCTCGGTCAGCAGGATTGTCGTCTATAACCAATACTTTTAGATCATTTTCTGTCTTTGGTCCGAGGTGAATACTCTCCAGATTGGGCTGAACACTCTCCATATTGGCATTTATCCCTGACATAAATATAAGATCATCCCTAAGGTTGGTTGATTTTGATAAAAAGTAAAGCGGCTCAATAACTTATATCGGCAATACGCTTAAACTCTTTAGAAGAATTAAATGGCTAAAATACAGTAGCTTACTGTTGAAAACGCGCGAGATTATAAGTAATTACGCAATTTGGATTTTTAGAACTTTTATTGCCTAGCGATATTAGAGCAAGTAGCTATACATCTGATAGCGCATCACACTTAGTCTGAGGTATTTTAACTAACGTAAACCAAAAGTCCGTCATCTTATGTATAGCTTGCTGGAATTGATCGAAATCAACAGGTTTCTTTATATAACAGTTTGCATGCGCGTTATAAGTTCTGAGCATATCTTTTTCAGCATCTGAGGTAGTTAGAATGATTACCGGTATACATTTCAATGAAGGATCGGTTTTAATAACTTCAAGGACTTCTCTACCGTCAATACCAGGCAAATTTAAATCTAATAATATAAGATCGGGCTTAGTTGCATTGGAAAAATCATTTTCTTTATGCAGATATTCCAATGCTTCTTCACCAGTTTCCACTACACTAAGCAAAACTCGTACTTTAGCAGCTTTTAAGGCTTCAATAGCCAAATCTGCATGAGCTTGATTATCCTCTACTAAAAGTATCTTTACAGTCGGATAACTTATTTCTGATTCTGTTCTCATTTCAATTCCTATTGTTATAATCAAGCCGCAATTTGATTTGTTTTATCTAATCTATACCTATCGTCAATGGGTAAGGTAAAAATAAATATAGTCCCTTCATCAGGATTAGATTTTAAACTTATTTCACCGCCGTAGCGTTCTATTATTTTCTTGCATACTGACAAGCCTATGCCGGTGCCAGTATATTTGTCTCGTGAATGTAAACGTTTAAATATCACAAATACTTTTTCGTAATATTTTTCATCAATCCCTATACCATTATCCTCTACATAAAATTTCCAAAAATCACCTACTTGTTCTGCATTTATATGTATTTTTGGAGGTTTACTCTGGTTATATTTAATCGCATTACTAATTATATTTAGGAGAACAGTTCTTATTTGTACGGGATCAGCATATATATTTGGCATTTCACTCCAAGTGATTAAAGCAAATGATTCATTTATTTTAATTCTTAAATCTTGCTTGATATCTTTCAATATCTCTTCAATCCAAATAGATTTCTCATCACCTTCCTGTGTATCAACCCTGGAGAAAGTCAATAGTCCCTCAACTAATGCTTCCATCCTAGAACAACCGGTAACCACATAATTAATAAATTTATCTGCATCTTCATCTAAATTACCCGCATATCTTTTTGAAAGTAGTTGAGAGTAACTGCTTATAACACGTAGTGGTTCTTGTAAATCGTGAGACGCAATATAGGCAAACAAGCTAAGGTCTTCATTTGACCTTTCCAATAATGTTGTTTTCTTTTTCAATTCTTCGTTTAGCGTCTTTCGCATACGCATAAGACTTCTAAGCATATTGAGTGTGGATGCAAATTTTGAAAATTCATCTTGACCAGATTCATCAATTTCAAAATTTAAATTGTCACTAGACAACTTCTTAGTGACTATAGACAATTTAGCTAGTCTTATAATTATATCCTGATAAACAAATTTCCATACTACTAGCAAGAAAAATATTATAGAAATAATAGCAACGACATAAAATGCATACTGGCTATTTAAAATAGTTTTACTCAATGCTAACGCAGTTTTATCAGTATTATCTTTTACAGAAATAGATAATAAGTTTACTGCCTCGTAAAGCTGTTTGGTAAGCGCACTATTTTCTTTGTGTAAAGCTGATACTTGTCTTGACGTTTCTGTTAATTTTAATCGAGCATCAAATAAATCTGGTGTGTCTTGTCCATATTTTATCAACGTTAGAATATGCGGCCCCATATCTTTACGCAGATCTAGCCCTTTATAATTGACTACTGATCTGGTAATCACCCTTAATGCGTGATCGTATTCTTGCTCGATATCTAATATTTTATCCTTAGAATCCGCCCCCTCTATTGTTAACATATTTTTCCGCAGCTCCGCGGTCCTCGCTATTAGCTCTGATATTACACCGATATTAGTAATACTATTGAGTGCTAAGTTTTCAAAATTTTTATTTTCCCGTAATTCAGTTATCTGCTCTGTAAATTTATCTTTTACATTTATCTTTATTAAAGTTGTAGATTGTGCAATGCCCTCCAACGCACTTCTCATTATCTTCAATTCATGACTGAACTCACCTTTAGTTTTTAAACTTTTATTTAAAATCTCATATTCAATATTCAAATTATTCTCTAGCTTGCCAAGAATAGTTTCAATTTCATCAGAACTTTTATTTAAAGTAGAGACATCATTTAACTGCTTCAGTTCTGTATACAAATAATAAATAGATTCAAATGAATTATCCTTATTACTATTTAATTCATATATCGTTTTTGAGTCACTCATTTTTAAAGAAAACTCTATTAGATCATGTGCATATAATGACATAGCATTGACTCCCACTAGCGCAGGAATAGATGCATTTGTTAAAGAATTTTTAGATTGATCTATATTGCGCAGTATATAGTTGGAGCTGAACATCGCAAATAAAAGCAAAAACAATCCTATGGAAAAAAATATAATGAGCTTTTGCCCTATTCCCAATGATTTCATCTTACTTAACAGCATATTAAAGAAAATATAAAAAATGCCGTTAAAGAATGTACTAATTTTTTAGTAATTTTCATTGCATCAAACATTAGGAAAAATTAAATAATTTTAGATATCTTTTTTCGTGATATTTCTAAAGTTTAAATTATGCTTTTGAAATGAATACGAACTAAATAGATAACCCTCTAGCTTTATATATCGGCATTAGATGCAAATAATTAAGGGAAATAATATGAAATACCAATTTTCAAATAGTCGACGAAAATTATTGATAAAGGCTAGTTCTGCTGCAATTGCCTCTCAAATCTCGGCCACTTCACTATTTGCAAAGCCTAATCAAGCTCAATTCACACTTAACAATTTAGATGAACAAATAATAAAGCAGGCAAAAAAGCTGACCGAAGGAAAATCAGTCACTCTCTCTATACTACAACCACAAGGATCTTTAGGTAATGTTAAGCCAGTAGGCGATATATTTTCTAAATTAACGAATATTAGTATTAACTATATTGAATCTTCACTAGACGAAATCAATGCAAAAATTTTAGCGCAATCACTGTCTAATGAAATATCTTTTGATATAGCGCTTCCGGCAACTTTTGGTTTGCCTGACTTAATTGAAGCTGGCTCTATAAGAGACCTAGATGAATTTGTGGATAGCTATGAACCAACAAATTTTTATCATGACATGCTCTATCCAACCGGTGATTTCTACAAAAATAAGTTTTATGGGTATCAAACGGATGGCGATACTTATCTTATGTTTTATAATAAAGCATGGTTAGAAGACAAAACAGAGCAAAATAACTTTAAAAAAGAATATGGATACCCATTAGCTGTTCCTAAAACCTGGGAACAACTTGACCAGATGACTAGATTCTTTCATCGTCCTGACGAAAATATGTACGGTGGCGCTTTATTTAGAAACAAAGATTACATTGCATGGGAGTGGTGGACACGCTTTCATGCCAAAGGTTATTACCCATTTAACAATAAACTACAGCCACAGATTAATTCAGATGCTGGCGTAGAAGCATTAACTGAATTACTTGAGACAACAAACTATTTATACCCTCAATCAAAGACCAATGGGTTATTTGAAAACTGGGAAGCCTTTGCAGAAGGTAATATGTTTTGCAATATAGGCTGGGGTGGCACACAAAAATATTTAAATGGACCTAAGTCTAAAATCAAAGATAATCTAGCTTTTGGTCCCGCACCTGGCGGTATTGTGAATAACGAGTTATTGCATACGCCGTATTTCAATTGGGGTTGGAACTACACAGTTTCAAGCTTAACAAAAGAACCAGAAATTGCTTATTTATTTACGCTTTTCGCATGCAGCCCCAAAATGTCCACAGAGGCAGTTAAATTTGCTGATGGTTACTTTGATCCATTCCGCAGTGAACATTATTCAGATAGCGAAATTCAAGAAACCTATTCTGAGCCATTTTTAGCCGCACATAAATTTAGTATGGAAAACAGCATTCCTGATCTCTACCTTACTGGACAAGGTGAGTATTGGGATATTCTAAAAGAAAATATTGATCTAGCGAACCGTAGCACCTTAACCCCCAAGCTTGCACTGGACACCACTGCTAAAGCTTGGAATCAGATTAGTGCACGTTATGGAGTTAAAGCTCAACTGGAACAATGGCAATTTCTAAAAAGCAAATATCCAGAAAATATACGCAAAAAGTTGATATAAATTTCTCTGAAAAAAATAACTATAATGCTAATTAATTATAATTAGCATTATTTTTGAATGCTGTGCTCACGTTGATGACGCTTTAATTTATTATCTGTTTTCAAACAAATGGGCCGCTCATGGGTGATCCGAACCTTTTTCATATTCGTCTAACTCGATCACATTACTATCAGGATCACGAATAAAAACGGCTGACATTCCTTTAAAACTAAATGAACCGGTTTCTGCTATGTTATTTTCTTTTAAAAATTCTTTAGCTACATTGAGTGAATTTACTGTCAATGCAATATGTGTATAGCCTGGGTACTTTTCATCAACATCCATGAGAATGTTATTTTGGTTTTGTGTGGTCGCAAGACCTAATAAATTCAGCACCACACCACTTGGGTGCTTCATGATGATTGGGTGGCCATCGTCGAAACCAAAATCAACTAATGCTTCAAAACCTAAGTTTTCATAAAATTTTACAGATTTGACTCTATCTTTTATTCGAATACCAATATGATTGACTGATTCTATATTGAGCATAAATTTGTTCCTTTAAATTACTTTTGGCCAAACACAATCATCCAAGACTCACTCATTATAAGCACAAGTCTATTTATCTAAAGTGTGCTGAAATTCTCTTCACTAAATAATAGAACAATTCACCATCCTCTCAGGTGTAAATACTTCTTTATTACCGAATAAAGCTACAGCAATAGTCAGTCGTTTCAACTATTTTCAGCTGAAACTTTGATTTGGCTGGAACTTCAAAAGTTTCGCCGCCATGTATCATTTTCCATTTACTATTGGGCAAAAGAACCCCTAACTTTCCAGAAATAATCTCCATCTGCTCTTTATCATCTGTATTAAACTCATATTCACCTGGCAGCATAATTCCCAATGTTTTGAGGGAGCCATCTTGAAAGACTACTGAGCGGCTTGTTACTTTCCCATCAAAATAGATATTTGCCTCACGAACTACCGACACATTTTCAAATTCAGACATGTTTCAAATTCCTTTAGTATTTTTTTGTTTTATTTAGTGTTAGATAGAAGCTTGCACGCATCGTAGCAGCCCGTAATCATAAACACCTTCCAATGCCTCAAAGACAGGTTTTAAACGTTTTTCTTTATCCTCTCCAAATGATTCAATAGCAAAGACGATTTCATCGTATTTTTGCTCATCTAATTCAAGCACCTCTTTGACGTCTAACAAACCTGTTTCAATTGCAGCGGATAAATGTGTGTACACCGTTGTGCTGGTTAACTGACGTTCCTTAGTGATCTGATCTATGCTTTTACCTTGCTGATAAAGCATCAGTGTTTCATTTACCGTTTGCGACAAATTGTTATCTAATAACTCTGACAGAGGGTATTTCGATATCTCTTTAATAAATTGTTTTCCAAAACGTGTAAGTTTCTGCTCACCCACACCAGTAATATCACTCATAGCACTTAATGTCAGCGGACGTTCTTTTAACATTTCTTGCAATGTTGAATCATGGAATATTACATAAGGAGGCACACCCGCTTTTTCTGCTAGCGACATTCTGAGAGAGCGTAATGCATCCCACAATGCTTCGTCTTGGGGTCGAACGGTCTGCTTTCCTTTTTTGCCCGAAACTTGCTTTTCTTGTTTTTCCATCTTGCGCAACTGCAAGCTCAGTTCGCCACGTAACAATGGTCTACATTTCTCGGTTAATCGCAATGCACCATGTCGCTCAATATCAATTTCTAAATACCCTAGCGCAATCAATTGACGCATCATCACGCGCCATTCAGCAGTGGAGAACTCTTTACCTATTCCATAAGTGCTCAGTTGATCATGCCCATTGCGTTGAATACGGTCATTTTCTTTACCAAGTAAGATTTCTACAATGTAATTCACACCAAAACGTTGTTCAGTGCGATACACACAAGATAATGCCATTTGCGTAGCTTCCGTCGCCTCCCACTTTTGAGGAGGATGCAGACAGTTATCACAGTTGCCACATATTGCACTTACTGCTTCATCAAAATATTCCAATAATGCCTGCCGACGACAACTGACTAACTCACACAAACCTAACATTGCTTCCAGCTTATGATACTCTACCCGTTTATGAGTATCGTTAGCATTCGAATTTTGGCTGAACTGCCGTAAGGTAATAACATCTTTCAAGCCATATGCCATCCACGCATTGGCTGGCAAACCATCCCTGCCTGCACGCCCGGTTTCTTGATAGTAGGCTTCAATGCTCTTGGGTAGATTAAGATGTGCAACAAAACGAACATCCGGTTTATCAATACCCATTCCAAACGCAATCGTTGCAACAATAATCACTCCTTCTTCTCGCAAGAAGCGGCGTTGGTTCTCTTGTCGCACCTCGCTAGATAAGCCTGCATGGTATGGCAATGCCACTCTGCCTTGATCTGTTAACCATTCCGCAACAGAATCTACTTTTTTACGTGATAAACAATAGACAATACCTGCATCATCTGCATGATTCTGCGAAAGGAAGGTCCACAAACGCTGTTTAGTGTTCGCACCATCATTTATCGCATAATGAATATTGGGTCGATCAAAACTGTCGATAAAGATTTTGGCTTGTTCTAATTGCAGTTGTGAAATAATCTCTTCACGGGTGCGCTGATCGGCAGTAGCGGTTAAGGCAATTCTGGGCACATCAGGATAGCGAGTATGAATGGATTTCAGGCGTTGGTATTCAGGCCTAAAGTCATGTCCCCATTGCGACACACAATGTGCCTCATCAATAGCAAACAAAGACAATCGGGCATTATCCAACAGTCTCATCATTCTTTCGGTTAATAAACGCTCAGGTGCAACATAGAGAATATCCAACTCACCGTTGACTAATTCTTGCTCAACTGCGGTAGCGTCATGATATCCAAGACTTGAATTCAAATATGCCGCCTTCACACCTAGCTGTTTAAGCGCATCCACCTGATCTTGCATTAAGGCTATCAGCGGTGACACCACAATACCCGTTCCATCGCGCACTAATGCTGGAATTTGATAACACAGTGATTTACCCCCACCGGTAGGCATTAATACCAATGCATCTTCACCTTGCAGCAAGGCATCGATAATATTCTCTTGAGAAGGGCGATATTCTTGAAAACCAAAAGTGGTTTTTAAAATTTCGTGGGCACGCTGCAACAAAGTGGAAAGAGTCTTATCAAATAATTGGAAAAGCATTATGACTGATAAGCGAGATAAGTTGAATTTTATTAACAAGTGCGATGTTGATCAAAATATGACTGTATAATAATCGATACAAGACCGCACCAAACTTATCCGCGTTCAGCTATGAAAAACCGAGAACCTGAAAAACTTATAAAAAAACATGAGAAGTTGACTCATACCGATATGATGAAAGTTGATTCACATGTGCAAAGAGAAAGTGATGGATGGTTTCTGAATACCTTAATGATCGATGGCTGTGATGCACCTTTTAAATACAAGCGCAAAAAAAAATACAAAAATCTACAAGGTCAGCGAGTAAACCTCACTTATTATGCAAATAGTGAAAATGTAGCCGGCATGGAAATGGAAATAATGACCGTTGTAAGAATAAAAGTGTCGTAGAATACACCAATGAAACTACTTGTCCGAAACCTTGCACGCACCACCACAGAAGCCAAACTTAGAGAAATGTTTGAAGTTTATGGCACCCTACAATCTTGCTCGCTAATAATAGATGAGGAGACAGGCACTTCTAAAGGATTTGGCTTTGTAGAAATGCCAAAAATGGGTGAAGCCAAAGCAGCTATGGTAAATCTTAATTATACCGATGTAGATGGAAGTAGAATTCGGGTGAAAAAAGCCAATTAGATTTAATGAATTTAAAGATTAGTAGAAAAAGACTCCGACCTCTTTTTATTATTGATTGAAATATGAATTACCATCAAGATCCTTAAAACAAGGAAAGAATTCACCAATAAAGCGCATCATTTCTTCTTCGTCTTCATTGCTGTCCATATAACTTCTCCAATCGCTCTCTATCATGCATTGTTTAATCTGCTGCTTCACTGCATCTAAGCATTCGTCATTTTCGCCACAATCTTCATTTAATTGATATTCCATAGTCTTCATAAATGCAAATTCTTCTACCTTTTCCGAAGAACAGCCACCGGTAAGTAATAAGGTGAAAATAATTGCGTTTCTCATAATCAATTTGTCCTAACAATACTTATTAACTCATCCGCTAGAATTGCAGAGCTAAAATAGTACCCTTGGCCATTTTTTATACCATAGTCTTTTGCAATTCCGAACACTTCTTCACTTTCAATACCTTCTGCAGTAGTGGTTAACTTCAATTGTTGAGCAATTTCTTTTGCATGCTGAATGATAGCCCTGCTGTCCTCATCTGTTGCAGCATTGACCATAAAGGATTGATCGATTTTTAATTCATCAAAAGGCAATCTCTTTAAATATTCTAATGATGCATGCTTAGTTCCATAATCATCCAAACTAAATGATAACCCTAATTTTTTATATGCAAGCATTGAACCACGAATTTCATCAACATTATCGATACTAGACGTTTCAGTTAGCTCTATTTTGAGCATTCTCGGAAGCCAAGAATGTTTTTTGATCAGCGATTTTAACGCTTGCTGAAAATCTTTATTCAAGAATCCATGCGCAGTAATATTCATTGCAATGGGTAGATTAATGTCTTTTTCATTCCATTCAATCAACAAATTACTTACATTTTTAAGTAACCAAAGATTTATTTCGTAAATGAGACCTGTTTTTTCTGCATATGGAATAAACCTACCTGGATCCAATAACCCGTAGTTAGGATGTTGCCAACGAATTAAGGCTTCTGCTGAGATGAGATTTTTATCGCTTAAACGTACTTGAGGCTGGTATAAGATCGTTAATTGCTCTTCTTGAATGGCACGCTGCAGCATGCCAATAATTTGAATGTCTTCTAAGTGCTCATCTGCAGTTTCAGAGTTATACATGACTACGGACTCACCGCTCTTTTCTGCTGCTATGAGTGAGTTTCTGGCTTTTTCTATTAGTTCTATACTGTTTTGAGCATTTTTAGGGTATACCGACACACCAATAGAAACTCCCACGTCCGTAGGCTTACCTTCCACTGCAAGCGGTACTTGTACGGATTCCGCTATGTTCTTAGCAATAGCATGAATATGGTCTTGATCAGTAACTGGATTTATTAACACTGCAAATTCATCACCGCCCAAACGTGCGATTAAATCTGTTTTCCTTAAGGAAGCGCGTATACGACTCGATATTTCTTGCAATATTGCATCACCCACAAAATAGCCTAATGTTTCATTAATGACTTTAAAACGATTTAAACCGATGATGAGCAATGCTAATTCGTCATCTTCTCTGCGGGAGACATTGAGTGTTTTCTCTAATTGTTCATTAAAAAAGGTTAAGTTAGACAAACCGGTTAAATCATCATGTGTGGCATAGTAATGCTCTAATGTCTCTGACTTTGTTAGGTTAACGGCAAGCTCAAAGCTTGATTTGGCTGTCAGCCTAATAAAGACCGCAGTAATGTATGCACTAAATGCTAAAAAATAATGAACTGGCTCTAATGGGCTGGTAAGAATTAGAAGTAGAAATGCTACAAAGAGAGCGATTAAAACAAAGGCCACAAGAATGAGCCCATTTAAAGTTTTATTATCTTCTTGAAGATCTTTTACCTGCAGAAGTCTTTGCGTGGCGTAGATAATAATTAAAATTGCTGCGCACACCACAACGGACAAAGCATAATTTTGCCAGTTGTGCATAACGTTCATTATGTGTTTGTTTTAAGCCTCGTGGATTCCGCCTTTCGTTAATGCAGCCGGGTCTAAGAGTTTCTTAATTTTCTCATCACTCAAATCAGTCATTTCTTTGGCCACATCAAATACTGGTCTTCCAGACTTGTAGGCTTCTTTAGCTATTGCCGCACCTTTTTCATAACCAATGACTCGGTTCATTGCAGTTACTAAAATAGGATTCTTAGAAAGTGCATCATTTAAATTATCTTCATTAACTGTAAAGCCTTTAATGGCTTTGTCTGCTAACACCTTACAAGAATTGCTTAATAGCTGAATGCTTTGCAAAAGGTTAAAGCCAATGACAGGCAACATTACGTTTAATTGAAAAATACCCGACTGACCCGCCATGGTGATAGTGGTGTCGTTACCAATGACTTGTGTGCTTACCATAGCTACCGCTTCAGGTATTACTGGGTTTACTTTACCTGGCATGATACTGCTTCCAGGTTGCAATGCAGGCAGCGCAATTTCACCCAAGCCTGCTAATGGTCCCGAGTTCATCCAACGTAGGTCGTTAGAAATTTTCATCAAGCTCACTGCCAATGCTTTTAGCTGACCACTCATTTCTACAGCAGAGTCTTGTGTTGCTAACCCTTCGAATTTATTCGCTTTGGATGAAAATTTTACGTTAGTTAACTCAGTTAGTTCTTTTGCAACTAACTCTCCAAACTTTTCATCAGCATTAATCCCACTACCCACTGCAGTGCCACCTTGTGCCAGTTGGCGCAAACGATCTAACGAATCATCAATGCGCTCAATTGAATATTCTATTTGTTGCGCCCATGCATTGATTTCTTGGCCCATCGTGACAGGCATGGCATCCATTAAATGGGTGCGACCGGTTTTAACTAATTTTTCGCATTCGTGTGCTTTATTTTTTAATGTGCTGAATAAGTGAGCTAGCGCTGGCTTGAGCTCTTCTTCTATTTGCAAACATGCACTAACATGAATCGCAGTAGGAATAACATCATTCGAACTCTGACTCATGTTAACGTGGTCATTCGGATGTATTTCAACTTCGCCAACTGAATTAGCAAGGTGGGCAATTACCTCGTTGGCATTCATATTGGTACTGGTGCCAGAACCGGTTTGAAAAACATCAATGGGAAATTGCCCGTCGTAATCACCGCTCGCGACACTCATCGAGGCTTTTTTAACACAGGACTCCACATCCTTAGACATTAATCCTAACTCGGTATTCGCTCCGGCACATGCAGTCTTAATTAATCCTAATGCGCGTATAAATTGTCTAGGCATGACCAAACCACTAATGGGGAAGTTTTCTACAGCTCTTTGTGTTTGCGCGCCGTAAAGTGCGTCTGCTGGTACTTTTAGTTCACCCATGCTGTCCTTTTCAGTGCGGAAATTTTCACTCATCTTATTTCTCTTTATAGTTCCAAATAATTTGTAGATCTTGCGTTTATCGGCTCATGGCAAAATAGTGTATTTTGTGACCTCAGAATGGTACAAAGTGTACCTACAGAATGGTGTAAAGTGCACCTACAGAAAGGTGTATTTTGTTGGTTTCGATGTACTCCAACATGTATTAATAACCTCTAATTAATCTGATTTAAAGAAAAACACTAATGAATTCTAACCCGCTTACGAATATCTCACCTGTTGATGGGCGATATGCAAATAAAACCGAAAATCTAAAGAGCATCGCCAGCGAATATGGCCTTATAAAATATCGCGTTATTGTCGAAATTGCGTGGCTCAAACACTTAGCCGAACGACCAGACATTTCTGAGCTGCCGTTTCTTTCTGAAGAAGCCAGTATATTTTTAGATCAAATTGTCGTTAATTTTTCCCCAGAAGAAGCCACGCGTGTTAAAGAAATTGAAGCCACCACCAATCATGACGTGAAGGCAGTAGAATATTATTTAAAAGAAAAAATAGCTGACCAAACAGAGTTGGCCGAAGCATCAGAATTTATTCATTTTGCATGCACCTCGGAAGATATTAATAACTTAGCCTATGGATTGATGCTAAGCGATATGCGAGATGACGTACTGATTCCGAGTTTAAAAAAGATTTTAGAAGACGTTAATAACCGTGCAAAAGAATATGCTGATATTTCAATTCTTTCGCGCACACATGGACAACCTGCAACCCCCTCCACCATGGGTAAAGAATTTGCCAATGTTTATGCACGCATCAATAGTCAGTTCAGTACCTTTAGATCAGTAAATATTTTAGGCAAAATAAATGGCGCAGTAGGCAACTATAATGCCCATATGATTGCCTACCCCTTTGTGGACTGGGAAACGCTGTCTGCAAAAATGATTGCATCATTGGGTTTAACTTCCAACCCATACACAACTCAAATTGAACCACATGACTACATTGCTGAATATGCGGATGCTTTATGCAGGATTAACACTATATTAATAGACTTCAGCAGAGATACTTGGTCTTACATTGCAATTGAATACTTCAAGCAAAAAGTAGTTAAAGATGAAGTGGGATCCTCAACGATGCCGCATAAAGTGAACCCAATTGATTTTGAAAATGCCGAAGGAAATTTAGGCATTGCTAACGCAATGCTCAATCATTTTTCTGCAAAGCTACCTATTTCAAGATGGCAACGTGACTTAAGTGATTCTACTGTATTGCGCAACTTAGGTGTTGCAGCTGCACATTGTGAAATCGCCTATCAATCTTTGTTGAAAGGACTTTCTAAATTAGAAATCAACATAGATCAGCTAGATATTGATTTGAACAAGAATATTGAGATCTTAGCAGAACCTATCCAGACTGTAATGCGTAAAAACAAGGTATCTGGTGCTTATGAGAAGCTTAAAGAACTTACACGTGGACAAAAATTGGATATCGAGAAACTGGCAGCATTTATTACTTCTTTAGACTTGCCTGAAGAAGATAAAAACCAATTGCAGAAGCTGACAGCTTCGAACTATGTAGGGATTGCTAGTAAATTAGCAAAAGATTCTGACTAGTTTGCTTCTTTTAGCCTGCTTCTTTAGGTATAAAGAAATTATCTAACTTCTTAGTTAATGCATCTTGTGTAATATTTGGGAATAGATACGCCCATCCATTTAATCTTTGCTTAGATTTTTCAGCTAATTCTGCTGCTGCTTTAGGGTCAGACTTTAGAGCAGAATCCGAGGTGGATTCTGTTTGATTCTCGTTATTTACAATATTTAGATCTACATCAGCAGCTGAAAACTCTACTTCTACAGTGAAGTATTTATCAATTTCTAATGTGTACGCTTTAGTGGTTATGGTCAAGCCATCAAAAGTTTTAAATATCGTTACGACTGGAACGATAGATTCGGTATTAAGTGTTGAGAATGTCGCCACATCACGAAGTTGCAAAGAAGATAAAGCATTTGCAACTTGATAGATTTCTGATTCTGATAAACTCATATCCTCAGGAATCGAGGCATCTAGTGTATATTCATATTCCTCTTCGCCATCATTGGCAATGTTTACAATTTCACTATCCGGATGTTGTATTTGAACAGACTTTATTCTTTCTGGTGGAATATCTAGAATATCTTTTTGCAACCAATCCGTTACAGCACGTTTGATATTTAATTTTTTATTGATCAGCCAACTCTGTTGGCCGTCTTTTCGGCGAACATACTGTGTATTTTTACCACTACTGCCATTGTTGCCAAAGATAATATCGTTTACCCCATCTAAGCCTTCAAGTGTGAACAAAACACCTTGTGCCTTTATATGACTAACGTCTTCAACTCCAAGCTTGCTGTAATTATCAGGATTAGATGTTTTTGCTTCCGCTAATTTTGCATCGGCAAGGCCGGTAAGCATAAGACGCACTGCTGCAATATTTGCTTGATAGCCATCACGATTATCCACTACCCAACCATTCTCCGACTTGCTTACTTCTGAAAGTAGCACACCGCCAGACTCTGTAACCGCAAACTTACTAACACTGTTTAAGTTATCTACTAAATCAGGAATAAGATGAGTATTCGCATCAGCCGATTGTTGAATCGGATCCGAGTTGAAGTAATAAGCTATTACACCGATAGCTAAAGCGCCTAATAATAAGAGCAGAGTTTTTGATTTCATAACTGACTAACTAGAAGACTCGAAGCTAAATACGACCTCATACCCCTAGAGCACGTTTTCTTTTTCGTGATCTAATAAAAGATAATATTAGTGCCAAAATTGATATAACAATAGGCACTAATCCAATATTTATAAATTTTAATTTTGAACCAAGTTTTTCTATATCTAGATCCAGATTATGTCGAACTTGTCTAAGCTCTTTACGAACTTTAAATTTATCTTGCTGAAATCTGATTATTTCTTCCTCTTGTTCTGCAGACAGTTCCAATTCATTACTATCATCACGTACTTTTTGCAGCTCAACCAATTTTGCTTCTGTTTCAGTAAGCTTAGCCTGTAGCACTTCTTCCGTTGATCTAAATTTTTTATCAGCAGCTAAACGCAAATCATTCACCACCACAAAAGGCCGAGTAGAAGTTTCACGACCACGAATACTGATTAAGTCTGTGCTACCGGTAAGATTATCGATCGCATTAATAATCAAGTCGCCATTATTCGCCCAAGAATTAAAGATTTGCTCACCAAAGAATTCCTGCACTTGAACCCACATGCGATCACTAAGCATGTCAGTATCGGCCACTACAATTAAATTCGCTTCATCTTCGACGCTTACTAAATGCTCACCATATTTAGATTCATCAACTTTCTTAGCACCCGACATAGCAGGCCTAGTTTCAAATGCAGAATTCAGTTTGCCTTCTATTCTTGCTGACAAAATATATTTCTCGCCTGTTGGCTCAAAACCATTGCTCAATTGATTTAAGTCTGGAAGAAATCGAAACCTGGAGGCTTCAATTAAGGTTGAATCATCACTAGAGGTTACGATAGGGGTTATATTTATATCCACACCCTCTTTCGCTTTGATAAAGCCGGATACGCCAGCACTGATAACTTCCAACTCTGAAGAAATTACATCGTCAGCATCGATGTCTTCATTTGTGACGGCCAATAAACCATAGTGCCGTGATTGTCCATTATGCGCACCACCCACAGTCAAAGCATACTTTCTATCTAAAACCACTTTGCTTGCATCGAAATCGATTCCCCAAGCATCAAATAATGTTTTCAAGCTAGAAGTACGACCACCCTCTACTTCTAAAGGTGAATCTTGCTGTTTAACAGGTATATCTACTTCAGAATGAGGGTCTACAAAGAAAATCGCTTTACCGCCGCGCATTACAAATTGATCAATCGCGTACTGTGTGGGCACCGTGATATTCTTTGGGTGCACAACCATCAATATGTCTACATCCGCATCAATTAAGTCAGTAGTCACATCAAGCTGCTTCACTTCAAATAACTGCCTCATTTGAGCCACGATAGCCCAGGCCTTAGTCATTTGAGTAGTTTCCATGTCAAAGCCGCCAAAAATTGGAAGCTGAGTAATAATACCTACTACGGTCTTCTTAGGATTAGATAGTGTAGTGAGTAGCTTGCTAACATCGTATTCTAAAAACTGTTCGCGCTGTGGCTGGAAAAACGGCAACACTTCGACATCTCCAACCGCATTACTCGCCGCTAACCCAAAATACATATTTTCACCGGTTGCACCGACTGGAATAGCTTGTAGGCCAAACGAACCAGCTTGGTCTTCTTCCTCTGAAAACGGTAACGGATCTACAATATTGAGAGCTATATTGCCGTTAGAAAGCTGTTCGTATTCTTTTAATAATTCTTTAACACGGGTGGCATAGGTACGCAGCTGCGGAACATCTTTACTGGCCTTATCTGAATAAAATAAATACATGGTAACCGGCTCTTCAATACTCTTAATAATATTCCGAGTACCATCGGTTAATGTAAAAAGTTCGTTTTCAGTAAGATCGATGCGTGTATTAGTAAACAGAGTACTGCTCACCATGTTCACAACCAGGAACAATACAATTAGCACTAGCAGACCAATAACTGTAAATGATTTTGTTTTCTTGCTTACTATTTGGGATGCCATATGCTTAGTCTGCTTTTTTCATTTCTACAATGATGGTGTTGGCGTATAACCAAAATCCAATTAATGATACGAAATAAATTACATCGCGTAGATCGATAACCCCTTTTGCTAGTGATGCGTAATGTGTCAAAAAACTGAGTGACGAAATTGCATCAACAATATTTTGTGGCATCCAGGCTTTAAAGAAATTAAGCACTAACGGAGAACCCGCCAACAAAAATAAGAAACAAATGACCACGGTAATTATAAAAGCAATAACCTGATTTTTTGTCATCGCCGATATACATGAACCAATTGCAAGAAACCCACCCGCCATTAGAAAGCTTCCAAGATACGCTGCAAGAATTACACCGTTATCTGGATTACCTAAGTAGTTAATGGTGAGCCAAATAGGGAATGTTAGTACCAATGCGATACCGATAAACATCCATGCAGCTAAATATTTACCAATCACTGATTCGCCTACCGATATCGGCAAAGTCATAAGCAGCTCAATACTTCCGCTTTTTCGTTCTTCTGCCCATAAACGCATACCGATTGCAGGTACAAGAAATAAATATAACCAAGGATGATATTGAAAGAATGGACTTAAATCAGCTTGACCACGCTCATACAAGCTGCCTAAGTAAAATGTCATCGCGCCACTCATGATCAAAAAGATAACAATAAATACATAAGCCACTGGAGTCGCAAAGTAGCTGCCCAGCTCTCTTTTAAAAATAGTAATTATATTTCTCATGATGTCTTATCTGATGAAGTATGGTTTTAAGAAATATGTCCACTGGTAATTTCGCGAAAAATATCGTCCATCTTGTCACTGCTAGATTTATTGCGCAGCCCTTCCGGTGTGTCATCGGCTAACACTTTTCCATCTGCAATAATAATGGCCCGTGAACAGATCGCATCCACTTCAGACAGGATATGTGTAGAAATAATGATTACTTTATCTGGCGCAATACTTTTAATCAGTTCGCGCACTTCAAACTTTTGATTGGGGTCTAGCCCATCGGTAGGCTCATCTAAAATCAGCACATCCGGATCATGCATGATAGCTTGAGCTAACCCTACTCTTCTTTTAAAACCTTTTGATAAAGTGTCGATGGATTGATTAAGCACCTTATCTAAATGTAAGCGCTGTATGACTTCTTTATTTCGATCAATCTTATACTGACCCGAAAGCTGACGAACTTGTGCGATAAATTCCAAGTACTGAGCGGGAGTCATTTCTCCATAACTTGGCGCGCCTTCAGGTAGATAGCCAATACGTTTTTTTGCTTCAATTGGTTTTTCGCTGACATCAAACCCGCAAACCTCAACGCTTCCCGTTGTAGGAGCTAGAAATCCTGTAATCATTTTCATAGTTGTGGATTTACCAGCACCATTCGGCCCGAGAAAGCCAAGCACTTCACCAGGTTGCACATCGAAAGATACATCTTCAACAGCAGTCAAATGTCCAAATTTTTTGCTTAGATTTTTTATTTTAATCATGTTCTAGATACTGCTATAACGAGGAGATGTACCCCTCATTCACTCGGCGGGAAATTTTACTGGGGAATTTATATTTTTCAAGCGCGAATTTTCAAGGCACTATACGCGATTAGCCGCAAAATTCCGAATATGTTTGGCAATCTTACCCCATAATTAGATTGGATTAAGAAGATAACTCATAGTTCCATAAGCCATTATCGTTAAAAAGCCATTTGCGGTGAGATTATCGAGCTGCTGGTTTATAATTTAACCGATTTGGAGCTATTAACACATAACAACTAAAAATTAAGAACTAATATATATGGGGATCTCAAAAGACAATTTTTTCAAAAACTTCATGCTCGGCGTTACCGGCGAAAGCATGCATGTGGAAACAAGACAGTCAAATCAAGATGCTATCTTGAAGCTGCTTTCGGCCGCCCAAAATCAGGTAGCTATTATTAGCCGACATCTCGATCCTACCATTTTTAATAATGCAAAATTTATAGACCATGCTTCTGAGTTCATTCGTCGTACCAAGGCTTCAAATATCAGAATTCTTGTTCACGATACCGACCTCATCGTTAAAAATAACCATCGCATTTTAACCCTAAGTCAGCGTGTTTCTTCAAAAATTCAAATTCGCACAATCTGCAACGACTACACACAATTCAATCAAAGCTATCTTATTGCCGATTCGACGGGCTATATCCACAATCTAAAGTCTGATCTATACGATGCGGAAGTAAACTTTAATGATCCTGATAAGTCTAAAGAGATGATGGAAACCTTTAAAAATATTTGGGAACTCAGCCAACAAGAGGCAGAGGTTAGAAGGTTATGTATTTAATAAATTCTACACCAAAATATATTTGGACTTTACTTATTCTAGTACCTCTGTTGATACCATGCATTTCTTTAGCTGGCCAGAATGATCCATTGCAAATAATTGATTTAAAAAATCGCCCTGCAGATGAAATTATTCCCGTAATTAAACCGATGCTAAAACCAAGTGATGCAATAACTGGTACAGGCTTTCAACTTTTCTTAAGAACGGATGCTAAAACATTAGAAGAAGTAACACGTTTACTTCAAGTTATGGACAAAGCACCTCGAAACTTAGTGATCAAGGTACGCAATAATTTAGACTCCGCATCTAAATCTACCGACTTTAATACCTCTGGGAATTACGATATTGGTGATGATGTAAAGGTGGTTGTCGGAGATCGACCTCCTAAGGATAAAGGGACTAAAGTACGAATCAATAGCAATAGAAATAGTACTGACCGCGACACGGAACATATGATACGTGTAATCGAAGGTGGCCAGGCGTTCATAGCCGCAGGTGAAATTCGCCCTTATGAACATCGTACTATTATTAAACATCGCTACGGAGTATCAGTTTACGATAGTGTTGACTACCAAGATGTAACTAGCGGCTTCTATATAACTCCTAGACTAACTGGAAATAACAGAGTCTCATTGCATGTACAACCTCATTACCGAACCATTAACGAAGAACGCAGTGGCACTGTAGATGTTCAAGAAGTCGACACCACATTAGAAACCAGACTGGGTGAATGGGTGCAAATTGGTGGCGTAGATACCGATGCTAAATCTAAAGACGGTGGAATCCTTAGTACTTCTCGTAATTCTAGTTCTATACGCAGTGAAATATATATCAAAGTAGATTTAGAATAATTTTTTCAGTTAGACCACTTTTTCTGCAACTCATCTTTAAGTTGTATAAAGTTATACATTGCGATCATTGGGATTGCGGAACGCAATTTTCCTTGGTGTAGCATCTCAATTGCGGTTGCAGATGGCACAACGTGTACACGTATATCTTCGCCCTCTTCTTCTAAACCACACAGTCCTTCTAATCCAGCAGAATCCGTTTTTCCTATATATACATGAGAGAGCTCAGAGAACCCACCCGGGGTAGGAAAGAATGAGGCTACATGCTGTAGATCCTCTAGCTTACAATTCGCTTCTTCAAGCGCCTCTCTATGCGCAACTTCTTCATAGTCTTCACCTTCTTCCACTAAACCTGCAATGATTTCCATAAGCCAAGGGTTTTCATCGCCCACTGCACCCACTCTAAATTGCTCAACTAAAACCACTTCGTCTCGTATAGGATCATAAGGCAGCACGGCTACCGCATTTTGCCGGGAAACCTGTTCTCGCGTTAACGCTTTACTAAACCCACCTGCAAATAATTCATGCTCGACAACAAGTTGATCCACTTTAAAATGTCCATCGTAATTGCGCTTACGTTGTTTAATTTTCCACTGCATGAACTTACTTAAATAGACTTTAGCAGCTCAACATAATCTTCTTCGGTATCCACACCAATCCCTGCTGGTTGCTTAGACACTTCAACATGAATCTTATAACCGTTTTGCAATGCTCTAAGCTGCTCTAATGACTCTTTTATTTCGAAAGAAGACAGTGGGAGCCCAGTAAAGAGGTTTAAAAAACCAACACTATATGCATAAATACCTAAATGCCTAAAAATATCTTTTTTATCGATATTTGGATTTTTGCAATTAAGTTTAGTGATATCTCTACTAAAGTTTAATGCATAATTATTCTCATCAAACATTACCTTTACAACATTTGGATTAGCAAAATTTTGATCTTCGGCAACAGGTCTACATAAAGTAGTCATACTTGATTGCTCATGAGTAAGCAGATTTTGCGCAACTTGTTTTATATTTTGCGCTGGCATTTGCGGTTCGTCGCCTTGAATATTAACGATTGCAATCTCATCACCCCAACCGTTTAACTTTGCAACTTCTGCAATTCGATCTGTACCTGAAGTATGTTTATCTGATGTTAAACAGATATTTGCATTAAATTTTTCTGCAGCGTCAACTATTCGCTGATCATCTGTAGCAATAATGACTTCTTCAGCACCACTTGCACATGCATTTTCATACACATGTTGCACGATAGGCTTATCATTGAGGGTTAATAATGCTTTGCCTGGCAAACGTGTTGAGGCATAACGTGCAGGAATAACTACTTTGAAATTCACTTATTTATTATTTCCAACCCACATTACATGGCTTTGTATTTCTCATACTCACCTTCCGAAATAGAACGCGCTTCATCTTCCAGCATAACGGGTATTCCATCTCGCACCGGATAAGCGAGACGCGCTGAAGTAGAAACCAATTCTTGCGCATCTTTATCATATTTAAGCGGCCCTTTTGTAACTGGGCACACTAAGATATCTAACAATTGCATATCCATTAGTTTATTTCCTCTAATAATTTTGAAATACGGCCACCAAGTTTTTCATTAGACTGTATAGTCATTGGCAAATACCATGCATTTTCTGTATTGAACTCCCTGCATTTTACGGCATCTTTCTCGGTCATGATAATAGGTAAGTTATCATTAAATTCTATATCTGCTTGTTTATATGTGTAATGATCAGTAAACACATGTGGAATTATATCTAGATCCGCTTTCTCTAGTACAGCAAAAAACCTCTTAGGACTGCCTATTCCTGCAACCGCATGCACTTTTACATTAGCAAAATCTTCAAATGACTTTTTTACATCAGCACTTGTTAGTGATACAAATTCACTATAACTAACAGTGTACTGATATTCATATAGAGCATTTTCACCATTGCTAATAACAAGATCTACCGTATTTAATCTTGAAATTGGTTCGCGCAATGGCCCTGCTGGTAAGCACCTGCCGTTACCAAATAGACGTTCGCCATCAACCACTACAATTTCATAATTACGAGCTAAATTATAATGTTGCAGACCATCGTCAGAAATAATCACATCAAGATCATATTTATCATTTAAGTACATCGCTGCCTTAGTGCGATCTGCCGCTACCGCAATCGGGCACGAAATTTGTTGTTTAAGCATCAAGGCTTCATCGCCCACTTCAACCGCATCACTATCGTTTAACACTTCAATTAAAGAAGATTCATCAGTGCGCCCATAACCACGCGCAACAACACCTACCCTCAAGCCTTTATCTTTACAACACCGTGCGAGATGGGCAACAAACGGTGTTTTACCTACGCCACCAACTGTAATATTTCCAACTACTATTATGCAAGAATCAATTAGATCTGCTTTAGAACGAAATATTTTATAAAACGAACGCCTAAAAAATGAGACTAGCTGGAATAACCACGATAGTGGCAATAAAAATATAGATAGAATATTTTTTGAATACCAAAGTTTTTCGATGTCGATTATCAAATCAAGATTATCTAAAAACTTATAATTTATGCATTTAACGCTATGCGTTAACTGTCAAACCTGGTTCACTGATCTGCATCTTATACAGTGAAGCATAAGCTTCGTCTTTCTGCAGCAGCTCATTATGACTACCGATCTCAACAATAGAACCCTTATCCATTACAACGATTCGATCTGCTTTTTCAATAGTTGATAGACGATGCGCAATTACCAGCGTAGTGCGATCTTTTTGCAGTAACTCTAAAGCCTTCTGAATGTACTGTTCTGACTCTGTATCTAACGAAGATGTAGCTTCATCCATAATCAAGATCGGCGCATCTTTCAATAATGCTCTTGCAATGGCAATCCGTTGGCGTTGGCCGCCAGATAGCAACACGCCATTTTCACCTACTAACGTATTTAACTTATCAGGTAGTTTATCGGTAAATTCTAATACCCGTGCGGCTCCTGCAGCTTCTGTTACACGCTTATCTTGAGCATCTATGTTTTGTGCATAGGCTATATTATTCGCGATAGTATCATTAAAAAGAATCACATCTTGATTTACGATTGCGATCTGATCACGCAAAGACGCCAAACTAAGATCTATAGTATTCACGCCATCAATGGCTATTGAACCGGAATCAATGTCGTAAAACCTCGGCAACAAATTCACAATAGTAGTTTTTCCACTGCCTGATTTTCCTACAAAAGCAACGGTTTCACCTGACTGAACCGTTAAATTAATATGCTCTAATGCTTTAGTTTCACGAGAAGTATATTTGAAGCATACGTTATTATATTCAACGCTACCCTTGCAACTAGACATTATTTTGCTTGCTGTGTCTTTTTCTTTCTCAGAATCAATTAATTCAAATACGCTTAAGCCGGCTGCTATTCCAGTTTGTAAAATCTCATTCAGTAAAGTTAGTTTTTTTGCTGGCGTTAAAATTGCAATCATTGCAATGATAAAACTTACAAATCCACCAGCAGTTTCCTCTGTTGCAATTTCCGGTCTTGCAGCTATTGCTAATACGGCAACCAATACAAAACCTACTAAGGTATGAATAATCGGTGTGCTAGCCGCTTTAGTTGTTATCTTTCGCATACTATTGCGACGATAACGCTCATTCGCACGCTCAAATTTATCAATTTCGTATTGCTGCCCACCAAATATTTTTACAATCCGATGGCCGATTATGCTTTCTTCGACAATATGCGTTATCTTGCCTACAGACTTTTGCATTTTAGTACTGAATTTTCTAAATAGCTTACTGGTATAACCAACAATTACGGCAATTAAAGGAACGACGATTAAAAACATTAATGCCAGCTTCCAGTTATTGATAAACATTACGGCTAAAAGAAAAATTACTTTAAAGACATCTTCAACCAAACTGCGCAAACTTTTAACCGCTGCACCAATAATCTGCTCTACATCGTAGGAAAATTTAGATAACAAAGTGCCCGTTGCTTGATGATCAAAATAATTTGTTGGTAGAAATTGAGCACGCTCGAACATTTGCTGGCGAAGTGTTTTGGTTACAAACGCTCCTACAAATCCTATTAAATAGGTACCAACAAAATTTGCGATGCCTCTAAGAATAAAAATAGCCAGTAACGCAACAGGTATCCATTTTATTTCTTCATAGTTTTTTTCAACAAACGAACTATCAATAAATGGACCCAGCAAATAGACCATTAATGCCTCCATGCCAGATAGAAACATCAATGCTATAGAACCTAATAACAAATATTGCCATTTAGATAAGGAATAACTTAGAAGTCGGCGGTATATTTGCCAACCTGATTGCTTAGGTAGATTAGAGGCTTGCTCGGCCATTATGCTGTTTGAATTTGATTATTTAGGTTTAGAAGTCGCAATCGATAATTTTGACACACCTGCTTTTGCTACGGCATCCATTGCAGTCACTACTGCCTGATGTGGAGTAGTAGCATCTGCTCTGATGATAACGTTTTTATCTTTATCGTCTGCTATTATTTTTTGTAGCGATTGAAGAAGTGTTACGGCATTGTTATTCGCAAGACTTTGACCATTAACGTAATAAGCACCCGCAGGATCAATCGTTATCTCTATCGGAATCACCTCTAGTGCTTGCTCCTCTGAGGAGGCTTCGGGCAAATCAACTCTTAATTCTGCTTGTTGATTGAAAGTGGTGGTCACCATAAAAAAGATCAACAGCAAAAACACCACATCTATGAGAGGTGTGATATTCACATCTAAGCGATCTTCTTCGGCGCGAGTAAAATTCATTTTTGATCGTTATTTATGCAAAAAATAATTATGAGCTAGCCTTGCGTTGACCATGCATCACCTCGACCAATTTTATGGCTTCCTCTTCCATACCTACCACTAAGGTATCTAACCTTCTTCTGAAATAACGGACAAAGATCAAACTGGGAATGGCTACACTAAGTCCTGTAGCAGTCGTAATTAATGCCTTGGATATACCACCTGCTAACTCACCAGGATCTCCTACTCCTACACTCGTAATTACACTGAACACTTGGATCATGCCTATTACAGTCCCCAGAAGACCAAGCAAAGGCGAAATAGCAGCAATCGTACCCAGTGTATTTAAAAAGCGCATTAATTCATGAGCAACATGTCGACCCGTTTCCTCGATGCTCTCTTTCATGACTTCGCGGTCATAATTTTTATTCATCAAGCCTGAAGCAAGTATTCTGCCCAATGGCGAACTTTTGCGAATCTGTAGAATTCGATTTTCGTCTAACTTACCTTCCTTACTCCATTGCCAGATTTTTGCAGCTAGATACTTAGGCGCAACTCGCTCTTTCTGAAGTGTCCAGAAACGCTCAATAATAATCGCCAAAGCAACAATAGAACTGGCTATGATTGGCAACATCAACCAACCACCTGCTTTTACAATTTCATACACTTAGCATAACTCCTCGAGATTTTACTTTGCCTAGATTAACAGTATTTTAGACGCCTGATCCGGCCAAATATAAACTAGAACTTAGAATGCCAGAAACGTTGTCGCACTTCACGATATCCTGGCAGTAATTGCAATCCATTTTTATCTGAAAAATTAAACGTAATCATACCGTGAGAAGCCGTATTTACTAAGTCGCTACCAAACTCTTTGTAGCGTGAGACCACTTTTTCATCGGGAAAACCATAAGGATTCCGGTATCCAGTGGTAAATACGACATAATCTGGCGAGGTGGCCCGAATAAATGCACCGGTAGAAGAAGTATTACTACCATGGTGCGGTGCAATAAGAACGTCTATATCAAGCAAATCTGCTTGCACATCAATCAATTGCTTTTCAATTGGCTTCTCAATATCACCGGCAAGCAAAACACTTCCAGACGGATGCTGCACAAGTAATACACAAGAACTATTATTACTCGATAGCGTTTTTTTATCTTCCGTAATTTCAGGCGGATGCAAAAATTGAAAGTTAACCGACTTCCACTGCCAACTCATTCCTGCTTTACAAATTCTGGTTTGATCATGCTGGTAGCCCTTAATGTGGCTACCAAGCAAATGCTCAACATTTATATTCGTGAGTATCCCTTGTAAACCTCCTGCATGATCTTTATCACCATGGCTTACTATCAGGGTATCGATACTATCAACACCTCGATGCCGCAAATAAGGAACCACCACAGCCTCACCTGCATTAAAACGACTACTAAATTTTGGCCCTGTGTCATATACCAACACTTGATCACCGATTTCTAAAACAACTGACAAACCCTGGCCAACATCTAATGTGGTTAATCTAAGATCGTTTTCAGGTATTCCAGCAACTTGAGCAAAAACTAATGGGCTTAACAAAACCAAACTTAGCGTTTTACCAGGCCAACCTTTAGGTGAAAGCAACAGTAAAATTCCAAAAACTGCTGGAATAATTGTCCAAATTGGTATTGCATGATGCAAGCTAGCAAAAGGCAAGGCATGCAAAAAATCAAGCACTGCCCAAAAGATTTCTAATAAAATGTTTGCACACTCTAGAATCCAACTCCCCACTGTTTCACTTATAAGCAAAAATAACGACCCAGTTAGCGCTATTGGTACAACTAAAAAACTCACCCAAGGCACGGCAAATAAGTTTGCCAGAGGTGAAATTAAGGACGCCTGCTGAAAAAATAATAATGTTAAAGGTAACAAACCCAACCCTAATACAATCTGTATTCTTACAAGGTTGTACCAGCCCACTGATTTTGAAGGCTTACCTTTAATTGAAAAGAGAATGATTGAGACAGCTAAAAAAGATAACCAAAACCCAGGTGATAATACCGAAAATGGATCCAATAAGAGCACACATAACAAAGCAATCGATAATATATTCCACGCACGCAAAGACTGCATTGAATACACTGACAGAAATACAACAGCCGCCATAATCATGGCGCGCTGTGTTGGAATCGAAAATCCTGCCAGCATTGCATAGAATACTGCTGCAAATATCGCAGCTAACGCAGCAATACGTTGCGCCACTACACACAAACAAAGTTTTTCACTTCGCTTCCATAAAAATAGAACAATAAAATAAATAAATCCAGAAACTATTCCAACATGTAAGCCTGAAATAGCCAGCAAATGGTTTGTTCCCGTTTGAGTTAATACCTGCCAGCGTTGTGAATCCATTTGCCCACGCTCACCTAGCACCAAAGCTTTAATAACGGCAGAAAATTTTCCTTTAGTACGTTCTAATTTTTGATTTAAGGTTGCACGCAAAAAATAAGTTGGATTTAAAATACTCGTAGCATGAACTCGTTGATTATTGCCTTTACTACGCACATAACCTGTAGCGCGTATCCCATGTTCAAATAGCCATTTTTCGTAATCAAAACTACCAGGATTTGCATAGCTCCACGGTCGTTTTAAACGAATTCTTAGCTGCCAATGTTCGCCCAATTGTAAGGCTGGGACATTTCCATACCAATTGAGCCTAACTTTCTTAGGTAGCAATATCGTTTCGCCATTTGTCGAGGTACTTGAATTATAAATAGAAAATTCGAACCTTGAGCTACGACCTTGAACGGAAGGGATAGAGATGATCTGTCCCGAAACTTCTATATCGACACCTTCCAATGATTTATCAAGCTGCGGATAAAGATTGAGATAGGCGTGCACCAAAGCCCATAAAAAAAACCGAGTAAAATACTTACTACTAGAATACTACGAGGATATTTAACACCTATTATGATCACCGGTAGAATCCCAAAGATCCAATACCAGTGCGGCAGCGATGCAAAGACTGTTAAAATACAGACACCGAGCGTAAATGCGACTGCGATCTTAAACATATACAAACCCACCCAATCTATGCATATATTTAATACTTTAACTCAATCACTTAAATAGACCTAAATACTCATAAATGCCTCGCGATTTTCTAAAAAATTTCTTCGCAATCCAAAAGATCAAAGACGATAAATCTTTAAATATTTTCGGAGATTTTATACATGACCAGAACTTATGGCATATGCGCAGACGCTCTGTCGCGGGAGCTTGTGCTATAGGGCTTTTTTGCGCATTTATACCATTGCCCTTCCAAATGCTCATCGCGGCTGGATTCGCGATAATTTTCAGATGCAATTTACCCATCTCGGCAGCACTAGTTTGGGTAACCAATCCAATAACAATGCCACCGCTTTTTTTCCTTGCCTATAAAGCGGGAGTATTTCTAACAGACACTCATTTAGAGCCTTTTGACTTCGAGTTGAGTTTTAATTGGTTATTTACTGAATTGCGTGAGCGCTGGCGCCCCTTTATGATGGGTTGCTTTTTCCTGGGTACATCCGCCGCGTTATTTGGCTTCATAACCGCAAGAGTGTTATGGCGTATTCGAGTCGTTACCTTTTGGAATAAACGCAAATTACGCAAATTAAAGAAATAAATGAGCGAGTACACGTAAGTACGAATATAAGTAGCATCATGAACGATGCATCATATTTATTTATAGCAGATATCCTCTTACAGTCACAAACGGATATTCAAGAATTCTGAAAATGCGGCTCATCTCCAACCACTTGTGTTCAAGAATATTTTATCTCTTGTTTACTCATGGATTCACATAGAACTTGTACAACAATTTATTGACACTATTTATGATTTGCAACCTCACTAAATAATTTTATAATTAATACTGCTCGTGACTGAGCACGAACTATCAAAATATTTTCTAGAGGTTGGGCTTATGGAAAAAAATGGTGTAGCGGTTACCAATCTTAATGACCAAGATCCTAATATCTTACAGATGCAAGGCTGGTTTTTAGTCACCACTTTACAATCTATAGAAGATGGCCAAGATTCCGATACTTATAATAATGCAATGGATAAAGCTTTATCCCTAAATTGTGAAGTTGGACTCCGCAGTTACGTGAAAGACAACCATACGTTCTGGGAAGTGTGGAAGCATTTTTAATCGATGAACAGCTGATTCGCGTGCGTTCTAATATTTTAATCGATAAATGTATTAAGCTCGTATTCAATTCCGGCAGAAAAACGACATCCGTTGACAATATTCTCAACCATGTTTCCGAGTACGGTTAGTAAGTTCTTTTCACTATCAGTAAATTTTCTTGATTCGATTCCTATCAAGCACAATGTTCCAATATTCAAGCCTGATTTGGTCTGCAATACGTATCCTAAATAAGATCGAATCCAAGGGCACTCCAGCACAAGTGGATTGTCATGAAATCGAATATCCTTATAGGCATCTTCAATTTCAAAAATACGAGAATCTGGATCACAAGCATTAGCCTTAAGAATGGCATGAGCACAAAAGGAGTAAGTTCGTGCCGTTTCTGTTACCTCTAGTCCTACAACCGACTTAAACCATTGACGATTTGTGTCAACTAGGCTGACTAAGCAAATGGGTACAGATAAAGCTTCGGCTGCAAAACGTGTGATGCAATCGAATCGCTCATCCGGCTGAGTATCGAGAATATTTAGCGATTGCAATGACTGCAAACGTAAAAATTCATTACTTGGAAGTGGTGCAACTATCATTTATCTAATTCATCCCAACTAAAATAGATCAAACATAATAGTTCTATTTCATAACTATTTACAAGCAATCTACTTCAGTGTTTTCTATTGGGTATATACAAATTTTATTAGACAAATATTATATTTGTAAGAGTCATAAATGTTAGCATTGGGTCAATAGCCGCCAAACTGAATGTCTGTTTTATTACTCAAAGAACTTCTCAAATTTTAGCAAGCTGCCCATCTTCTAGTGTGTATATCTCATCCATGGACTCTGCAATACGAGAATCGTGAGTGACGATTACAATTGCAGTGTCTAACTCTTCATTTAACTCAAGCATTTCATTCTGCACGTGCATTGCATTTTTACTGTCTAGATTACCTGTAGGCTCATCTGCAAGAATCACTTTAGGATGCGTGACTAATGCACGCGCAATCGCTACTCGCTGTCTTTCACCACCTGAGAGTTCTGTAGGTTTATGCAATATACGATTCGATAAACCTACTTTTGATAATATTTCTTTGGCTTGCCCCTCTGCATCTGAGATAGATCCATCACGCAACAATAAAGGCATTGCAACATTTTCTATTGCCGTAAACTCCGGAAGTAAATGGTGAAACTGATAAATAAATCCTAAAGATTGATTCCGCAACTTTCCTCGTGCTGCATCGGACAATGTCGACATATCTTCACCGCAGACCGTTACCGTCCCTGAATTAGGAACATCTAATCCACCAAGCAAATGCATTAAAGTACTTTTGCCACTACCTGATGCACCAATTATAGCTACCCTGCTTTTCTGCTCGACATTAAAGTTAATGTTTTTCAAAACTTCTACGCGAGCAGGGCCACTATCAAAAGCCTTAGATAGGTTTTCACATTGCAACACTATGCTCATAATAGATTACCCATACCTCTTATTCATATCTTAGGGCCTCAGCAGGTTGAGTTCGCGCTGCTTTCCAGGCGGGGTAAATCGTAGCAAAAACCGTGATAATGAAAGCGACAATGCAAATAACAATGACTTCACTTGGAATAATTTCAGATGGGAAATCACTGATTGGATATACATCTGGAGAGAGAAATTTAGCGCCGCGTATCTTTTCAATCATTCTAACAATACTTTCAAGATTCGAAGACAGTAATACTCCACCTAACGCACCTAAAAGCGTGCCCACCAACCCTATTACCGTGCCTTGCACAACAAAAATTCCCATAATGCTTTTTGGCGATACACCCAATGTTCGCATAATGGCAATATCACTTTGCTTTTCTGTGACTACCATTACCAGCATCGAGATAATATTAAATGCCGCAACAAAAACAATGATGATAGTTATGATAAACATCATGGTTTTTTCCATTTTCAAAGCACGAAAAAAATTGCGATTATGATAGGTCCAGTCAGTAACCCAATACTTTCCACCAAGTTGATCACGAAGTTTATAGGTGATCTCTTGGGCATCAAATAAGTCTTCAAATTTTAAACGCAACCCAGTTACCGAATCGCCTAAGTGGAATAAACGCTTAGCATCACTAATATGGATTGCTGCCGTATTGCGATCGTACTGCGGCATACCAACCGCATAAGTCCCCATTACCGTAAACCTTCGAAACTTAGGAATTATTCCTGCAGGCGTTACAGTCGCTTCAGGTGTAATAACCGTTATCTTCTCTCCAATATCGACATTTAAATAATTTGCCAAATCACCGCCTAGCAATATTCCAAATTCGCCTGGCTTTAAAATATCCAAGCTACCCTCTTGTAAATGTTCTCCAATTTTAGAGACCTTCGTTTCAAGTTGCGGATTTATGCCTGTTAGCATTGCACCGGTCACCTGCTTTCCATGCACAATCATTCCCTGACCTTGCACATAGGGCGCTGATCCTTGAATTTCAGCATTACCTTCAAGTGCTTCTTCTACTTTTGGCCAATCGCGTAATTTACCATCCAGTTCTAATACCGTGGCATGCGCTGTCATGCTTAAGATGCGGTCTTTGATTTCAAACTGGAAACCATTCATTACCGAAAGAACAGTAATGATCAATGTAATACCAAGCGCTAAGCTAAATACTGAGATGAAAGAAATGAATGAGATAAAATGATTTCGGCGCTTGGCACGCAAATAGCGAGATCCAATATAAAATTCAAGTGGCCGGAACATATAATAAGTAGATTGAGCGAGTTAAATCAGTTGAAGTTATTTATCTAATATATTGATTTTAAAGGATTCGTAAGCTTTATCATGTATACAAATAGGAAGCTCATGATGATTTCAACACAAAGCTGAAAACTCTTTAATTTCATATGAATCTCTAGCGCCATATCCTTTAGTCCGCTAAAACTCGACTATTATCGTGCTTTACTAGAGCACACATTCCCGCCATTAGCAGGCAGTGATATGATTCATATAATATTCAACATACAGCTTAGATCTATGCGAATTTTTATAAGTTCAACTATTACTCTGTTTTTAGCAATGGCAACCTTACAGGTAAACGCTCAGGTAGTGAAGACACCGGAAAGCAGTGCCCAAGTAGTTGTCAATTCAAGCATGCCCCTTCGCGGCTTTTCCAAGACTCAAGTTGAGACAAGCTTCGGTCAACCTAGTTCTAAACAAGGACCTGTGGGCAGCCCATCCATCTATCGCTGGGACTACAATAATTATTCTGTTTTCTTTGAAAATAATATCGTTATTCATTCTGTTGCTCATTGATTCATATCAAATCAGCTAGCAGAATAAAGACCCTCTAGCACTCAAACAAATTACTTGCCGTGGGTTCATACCGCCTCGCTCCCGAATGGGCGCGTCAAAATGCTGTTATTCTCGTTTGGCCACATTGCCATTCTGACTGGAGCAACCAGCTAAATGAAATAGAAGTTACCTATACCGAAATGAGCCGGTATATTGCAAGACATCAAAAACTCATTCTGGTCGCTTATGACCTAGCTCATGTACTCCATATACAAGAAACTTTAACTCAGCAAGAAATTGAACAAAAAAATGTTCTGATTATTCCTGTACCCACTAACGACACTTGGGTACGTGACTATGGTCCGATCACCGTAAAATCTGATAGTGAATTAAAATTTCTAGACTTCGGTTTTGACGCTTGGGGAGGCAAATATACCCACGACCATGACGATGCATTTAATCAACAGTTTAAATTTCATTTAAATAACGATATTTCCAGTCAGAAAATTAATTTTATTTTAGAAGGCGGCAACCTCGAAGTTAATAGCAAAGGTGTATTATTAATTTCTAGCAATTGTTTCAAACGCAGGACATCTAAACTGCATGCGCAATTCACCACATTTGAACGCAACTTTGAAAATTGGTTTGGCTGTAATCGAGTCTTATGGATTAATGATGTTGCACTCTTTGGTGATGACACAGATGGACATATAGACACCTTGGCGAGGTATTGTGGCGATGATGTTGTCGTCTACTCTGCATCTACACATCATTCAGATCCTAACAATGAATCTCTTGATTCTTTAAATAAACAACTCAATAAAATTAAGCGCAACGATTCCTCCATTTCAGAACTTATTCCATTACCTTTGCCTACGCCGATATTTAATAACGGCAGTCAACTGCCAGCGACCTATACTAACTTTTTAATTACAAATGAATATGTGCTAGTTCCAGTCTTTAATGACAAACAAGATACTCACGCTTTGAAAACAATTGACACCTTATTCCCCTCGCGTGAAATCATTGATATAGAGAGCAATACTTTGATTCAACAGTTTGGCGGGATACACTGTGCCACTATGCAAATTCCTGAAGGATGTCTGAAGTGAGTTCTATTAATGCTGCACTTGTGCAACAGGAAATGTGTGCAGATTATCAAGCGAACCTTGATTACAGTCTTGCGCAAATACAAGCTGCCGCTAAAAATGGTGCTGATCTTGTTGTACTATGCGAACTACATAGCAGTCTATACTTTTGTCAAGAAGAGTCCTCACAATACTTTGATCTAGCTCAAACTATTCCCGGACCGCTTAGTAAAGAGTTAGCAACGGCTGCTAAAAATAATAATGTTGTCATTGTGGGTTCAATATTTGAAAAACGCACGGAAGGCCTGTATCACAATACTGCAATAGTATTTGATAAAGATGGAAGTCTTGCTGGCATGTACCGGAAAATGCACATCCCTGATGATCCTGGCTATTATGAAAAATATTATTTTGCTTTTGGCGATTTAGGATTTACACCTATTCAAACATCAATAGGTAAACTTGGTGTAATGATATGTTGGGACCAATGGTTTCCTGAAGCCGCGCGCCTAATGGCATTAGCCGGCGCACAGATATTAATTTATCCATCGGCAATTGGCTGGGATCCTCGTGATGATAAAGATGAACAACAACGACAATTCCAAGCCTGGCAAACCATTCAACAAAGTCATGCAATCGCGAATAACTTACCCTTAATATCAACTAATCGAGTGGGAGTTGAAAAAGACCCTTCAAATCAATCAGCAGGCATAAAATTTTGGGGCCAATCCTTTACTACGGATGCAATGGGAAAAATAGTTGCTCAAGCCTCTTCCACACAGGCTGAATCTATTCAAACTACAATTAACCTTAATCAGATTGAACAAACACGGCAATTATGGCCCTACCTACGCGACCGTCGTATAGACGCTTATAGTGATTTAACTAAACGCTATATTGATGAAAGCTCATAGATTGGTAGCACAATTTTTTCTTCTAGTATTACTTTCTAGTTGCGCCACATATATTCCCTACCCTGATGCTTGACCTGAAATTTATCAAAACTCTGATAACAACTGCCTAAGCTTAGATGGTAAATATAAAAACAACTGGGAAACAATTAACTAGTTTTGTCAGTGAAAAATTGATAGAAACTTTGCATAGCTATTGCTAAAACAATAACACCAAGCACTAACACTGCTAACAAAATTAGCGCAGCAGTACTTCCCACCCAATCCACACCAAGAAGGTTTACAATATTTGTTTCACGAAATTCCAAATATTTAGGGATAAGCCGAGAAACAAATAAGCCAAATATTAGTAAAAATATTATTCCTTTTATCAATATTAAATCCTCTATTTTATGACACTCGTAATACTAAATATGGAACCAGAAAGAATACTATCAGAATAATTTTAAAGAACCCAATAAGTGCATAGTGAATAGCATTGAATTTCTCTTCGGAGATCACAAACCATTTGCTATGTAAATTATATAGCCAGTCATGACCCACTATAAAAAATAATATCCATATTGAAAGAAATATTATATAGATTAGCGAACAGCAACCTAACAGATAAAGCAACTCTGATTTAGACATAATTTACCTCCTTCGGTAACCATCAAGAAGATGATTAAAGTAGAAGTTAATTATATCAATAACACGAAGATATAGAGACTAGCTATAGCCTAAATAATTAAATATTTAGATAACCGTTATGCGAAATACAACGGCATTTAAGGAAAGTTAAGCTGCTGCAGTTGCTTCTATGACGGGCTCCGACACCTCTAGATCTGAAGGGTCGTAAGCATACACACGGTTATGGCCTTCAGAATTTGCACGTTTCATTGCTTTTTCAGCAACATCCGTCAAATCAAATCCGCTTTTAATTCTGTCTTCAACGCAAGAGACACCCGCAGTAACGGTTACGTGCAATGCATCTATTGCACTTTTCTCATTGTTTGGTAGTACTTCTAATCTTTCTATCTCACCACGTAAGCGGTCTGCTAACATGATAGCCATATCCGGTTTAGTCTGTGTTGTAGCAACTACAATTTTATGCTCATCGTAGCGTGCAACAATATCTGATGAACGTACTGACTCAACAAGGAAATCACTAATTTTTCTTAACACCACATCACCCACCAATCTACCATTCTTTTTGGCAATCGACTCTAATTCGTCAACTTCAAATAATATTATTGAAAGTGGCTGATTGTAACGACGTGATCGCTGTGTTTCTTCATCAATTCTACGATCAAAATAACGACGGTTATAAATATCTAATATAGGATCTATAATGCTTGCTTGATCCATTGCAATCGCTTCGCTTATATCACGAGTAGTTTGATAGGTTAGGAAACATAACAACAATACAAAAGCAGAAGCTGCAAAACAGATTGATGAGAGCGTAATACTTGTTAGAGCAATCTTACCTGTCCAAAGCATAAACAAATATGCTGCGTAGCCGACGATAAAACCGACAATAAAGAATGAAAGCACTTTCCAGTTATTGCGCACTTCACCTAAAGGAAGTCTTTTCACTAGTTGTTGGACCGTAAACAGTGAAGCAGCATATAGGCATATACCACTCAGAAATAAAATGTTCGCTAACAGATACATGCCAATAACCTCTAAATCATCCTTAATTTAAAAGAGTTAGAATTAGAAATAAATTCTTACGGTACTAACTCACTTATTACCACATCCACTGTCTCGGACTGATCAGTTTTAACAGAGCTGACACTTCCAAATATGTCGCCACTTTGCATAATTGCCTGTCCAGACTTAGAAATTCTGGCAATGACTTCAACCTGCTCCATGCTAGACAAAGTCATACTAGGCATCATTGAAACAGAATCATCTAGGGTTACTGTAGTTGGTAGGTCTCCAGCGGTCATTTTCACTAGAGCTAAAGGCATTTTCGGGCCACTCATCGCACGAGCATAAATAAATAGTGTGTCCGACTTCACATAATTTTTGTGAAGCCCGTCACTTAAGATTACGTTAACAGTTATGCTCGAATTTGAGTTACTTTCTGGTTTAGCAACAGTACTTTCTTCAACAACTTCAATGCCAGCTTTTTGCTTAGCATCATTTAAGTATTTGACAAGAGCCGCTCTTACATCACTTTGATCGTTTGGTACTTGTTGTAACAACTTCTCTAAATAATCTACAGATAATTTATAGTTTTGTAATTGATAGGACGCTAAACCGGCATACCATAAGCCTCGTTCATTGTTTGGACTAATTTTCAAAGCTTTATTGAAAAGTGACATAGCACTTTCGTCAAAATTATTACCCGCTGCAAGCCCTTTAGCCTCACCATATGAAATTAACACATCGGGATTTGCACCATCGGATAACTCATTTGCTTTTCCATAGGCTTTAACCGCTTCTTTATATCGCTTTGAAACCACATAGGACTTGCCCAGCATGATCCAACCATCTAAATTATTTGAATTTTGCTTAAGCTTCCCTTCGAGTTCTGCTATAGCTTTTCCAATATCAGGCATTTGGCCTTGCTGCGAAGCCATTTTGCTTTCAAATTCTGGATCAAGCGAAATCAACCCATTATTTAATTTTAGATACGAAAATATAGCTAAAACTGGCAATACAAATAAAACAATAATCGGCATTATTTTATTACTTCTATTAAATATCACTTCTTTATGATCTTCCAAATCATCAATTAGTGAACGCTCTAGATCAGATTTAGCAATATTGTATTGTTCTAAATCGATCAGATCATTATCACGATCACTTTCTAGTTCTAGTAGTTTTTTCTCATAAACTGCTCGATTAATTTTTTTACGATCAAGGTCTTTAGGAGCTTGTTTTGCAAATAAAGAAGGTAAAATAATTATCAGAGCGATAGCAATTAGCAATGCACAAATAATCCAAAAGTTTAACATTTAGTATTTATTCTTTAGTATCTTTTAATATGGAATCTAATTTTTGCTTTTCATCATCAGAAAGCTCAACTTTTGCACCTGAGGTCTGTTTCCTTACAAACAATAGCACCAGTAGCAATATTGCCGCGAGGAATACAAATGGTCCAAACCATAGCAAATAGGTTTTAGGTTTCACTAAAGGCTTATATAAAACAAAATCACCGTAGCGGTCAGCCATAAAATTTATAATCTCTGAATCCGTTGACCCTCTATTCAGCATTTTATTTACTTCAACGCGTAGATCATTTGCCAGTTCAGAATTTGATTCAGCAATCGTCTGATTTTGACAAACTAAACACCGCAGCTCAGCAAGCAAAGCATGGTAACGTGCCTCATATTTAGGCGATACGTCAACTGGTTCAACAGCAAACGACTGATTAGAAAACATTATTAGCGCCATAACCACTATATGGAAAGCACCAATTTTATATAAGAAACTATGATTCATTTTTTAATTGTTGTATCAGCGGTTGAATCTTATTATCTAAATCGTTCAAAGTAAGTGGACCAATATGTTTGTAGCGTATAATTCCTTTTTTATCGATTAAGAATGTTTCTGGCGCTCCATACACACCCCAATCAATCGCTACTCTTCCTGCTTCATCAAAAGCATTTGCTTTAAATGGGTTACCAAAATCTCTTAAATATAATTTAGCCTTTCCAGCATCATCTTTATAATTGAGCCCATATATTGGCGCAATGTTCCTCTTCGCTAGCTCTAATAAGGCAGGATGTTCTTGTTTGCAGGCAAAACACCAGGTAGCCCAAACATTTAATATTGATACTTTTCCCAGAAATTCATTATTTGAAAACTGAACAGAGCTATCTTCTAGCATAGGAAGGGAAAACTCAGGAACTGACTTACCAATCAATGGCGATGGCACTTCCGAAGGATCTTTATATAAACCAATAAAGAGAAATCCACACAACACAAAGAAAAGTATGACTGGTAAGAGATACTTAAACATAAGATATAGATTAAGACGTAGTCGGAATAGCTTGTTTATCTTTAACTGGTTTTACCGCAACATTTTCACGCTTTAGTTTAAGCCTATAGCGTCTATCTAAAGCAGCTAACAAACCACCTAATGCCATCAATACAGCGCCTAGCCATATCCATTGGATAAAAGGTTTGTAATACAGTCGCATTCCCCACGCCTCATTATCTATCTGTTCGCCTAACGCGACATAAACATCACGCAAAAATCCAGTATCTATACCTGCTTCTGTCATTGGGCTTTGTTGAACTAGATATGTACGTTTTTCTGGTAGCAAGGTCGCAACTAGTTTGTCGTTCTTATATACATTCACTGAAGCTTGCTTAGATGAATAATTTGGTCCTTGAACTGATTTCACGCCATTAAAGCCAAACTCATACCCAGCCATTTCAATTTTTTCTCCTACTCGCATGGGCACTTCCTTTTCTTCTTGGAAAGCACTCACAAACGTTACCCCGAATACAAAAACTCCAATACCAATATGTGCTACTACCATTCCATAAGTTGCACGAGGGATTTTTTTAAATCGTTGCAATGAATTTAATTTTGCTTCATTACGAAATACACTTTTAAATAAATAATACAGCGCTGCACAGATTGACCAGCCACCCAAGCTAATACCCAAAATCACAAGAATAGGAGCTCTACCTGCAACAATATACGGCAAGGCCAAACCTATAATTAGACCCAAAATAATAATTTTAAAGAGCTTTTTTAATGTTTCTTTTAAGGTTGCTTTCTTCCAGCGTAAAAATGGACCCACACCAATGATAAATACCAATGGGAGCATCAATGGTACAAACACCGCATTAAAGTATGGCGGACCAACAGAAATCTTTCCCGCATTCAATGCATCCAAAAATAATGGATATAATGTGCCCACTAAAATAGTAAACATTGCCACTAACAACAGAACATTATTCAATAGCAGTGCAGTTTCTCTAGAAACCAATTCAAACTGCCCTATTGATTTTATCTTTGGTGCTCGCAACGCATAAAGAAGCAATGAACCACCAATAACGATTGCCAAGAATAATAATATATACACTCCACGTGCAGGATCTGTTGCAAAAGCGTGTACAGAAACAAGCACACCAGATCGCACCAAGAATGTACCTAACAAACTAAGCGAGAATGCCAAAATAGCTAACAAGACTGTCCAATTTTTAAAACTAGAACGCTTTTCAGTTACGGCTAGCGAATGAATCAATGCCGTACCGACTAACCACGGCATAAATGAAGCATTCTCTACTGGATCCCAGAACCACCAACCACCCCAACCTAGTTCATGATATGCCCACCAGCTTCCTAACGTAATCCCTATTGTTAAAAACACCCATGCCATAGTGGCCCATGGGCGAGACCATCTAGCCCACGCTGAATCAAGCTTACCCTCCAGCAATGCCGCTATAGCAAACGCAAACGCTACTGAAAACCCAACATAACCCATATACAACATAGGTGGATGAATTACCAAACCAGGATCTTGTAATAGAGGATTTAGATCTTTGCCTTCAAGTGGTATTGGAAATATTCTTTCGAAGGGATTTGACGTAAGCAACATGAATAATAAAAAACCCACACTTACAAACCCCATCACTCCTACAACTCGCGCCACCATAATATTCGGAAGGCTGCGGCTAAATATCGTAACTGCAAATGTCCAAACACTTAACATTAGTACCCACAATAACAAAGAGCCTTCATGAGCACCCCAAACAGCAGATATTTTATACTGCAAAGGCAATGCTGTATTCGCATTGTTCGCAACATATAGAACTGAAAAATCGTTCTTAATAAAACTGTATGTCAAACAAATATAACTGATTACGATAAACAAAAATTGTCCGCGTGCTGCAGGTTTAGCAACTCCTATCCATTGACTAGTATTAGTTTGAGCACCAATAATAGGCACGACGGTCTGCACGAATGCCAAGCACAGTGCAATGATTAAGGCAAAATGTCCGATTTCTGGAATCATAATTTATTGAACACTATTGAGTAGAGTTTAATTAATAATTTTTCTTTGGAATATTATCTGGATGTGCTGCTCCTGACTCTTTCAAAGCATCAGCCACTTCTGGAGGCATATAGTTTTCATCGTGCTTAGCCAACACTTCTTGCGCAATGATGATTCCATCTGCATTTAGCTTGCCTTGCGCCACAATTCCTTGCCCTTCTCGGAACAAGTCCGGCAATAAGCCTTTGTATCGCAAGGTAACGGTTCCAGACGTATCCGTTAAGTCAAACTCCGTTGTAACTCCATCATTAAAACGATTAACACTGCCTTCGACTACCAACCCACCTACTCTAAATAATTTATCTTGTTGGACATTACCTGCAGCAATTTCGGCCGGAGTATGGAAATAGGTTTTATTCTTCTGCAGCGCATAAACACCTAGTGCAGCTGCACTACTAAATCCAAGAAAAAGGATGGTAATAAATATTAAACGTTGTTTTCTCTTTGGTCTCATATTCAGTAATTCTATTAGTTATTCTTCTAAACTATCTTCAATTTCTTTAATCAAATTTTTCTTACGACCATTTGCAAATAAAATAGTGAGCAGTAAAGCAATAAACGTGATTCCATACGAACCCCAAACATACATCCATTTACCATCCATATAGAAAAATTCTTGCATGATTAATTTCCTGTAACGAGCTGTTTAACCCATTTTGTTGCACGTTCACGTGAGATTATTTCATTTCTAATACGCATAATTAACACCCATCCAAAATACACTTTAAAAGCAATGGCCATTATTAATAATGGATACAACATACTTGGATCCATCGATGGTTTATCAGAAACAATTTCCATATTTGGTTGATGTAATGAATTCCACCAAGTAACTGAGTAATGAATAATTGGAATATTAATTACTCCAACAATGGACAACATACTCGCAGCTTTTGCAGCAACTCGCTTATCTTCTATAGATGAATATATTGCAATCACACCAAAATATAAAAACAAAAGAATTAATTCTGAGGTTAAACGTGCATCCCATGTCCAATACGTTCCCCACGTGGGTTTACCCCAAAGCATTCCTGTAACCAGTGCAATAGCAGTAAAAACTGCACCAATAACCGCACATTCAGAAACTACAATTTCTGATATTTTAGTCTTCCATATCAGCGCAACAAATCCTGCACCTGCCATCACCATATAAACAAACATTGACATCCATGCTGCGGGCACATGAATAAATATTATTCTGTATGACTCACCCTGTTGATAATCAGTTGGAGCAATAACCAAACCCCAATACAAACCTACGACTGTCAAAATAAGAGTTAATGCACCTAACCATGGCAGCCATTTCCCAGACCACTCATAGTAGTATTTTGGTGAAGATAATTTATGAAACCATGCCCACATACGTTAACTCATACTTATTTTTAAAGATCCACTAATCGCTAGAGGCGCCAATATTAAAGCTAGTATTAATCCAGCCCCCAAAATGGCCACATGACCTGAATAAGGTAAGCCTTCTATCGCAGCACTTACCGCGCCAGATGAAAAGATTAAAACAGGTATATATAACGGCAATACCAAAAGGCCTAATAATACACCACCACCACGTAATCCTGCTGTCAGTGCCACGCCTATTGCGCCAATTAAGCTGAGTATCGGTGTACCAATTAATACTGTGATAAATAATGTGGGTATTGCTTGCTGCGGTATATACAAGAGTAGAGCCATCAATGGCACGATAATCAACATGGGTAGACCGGTAATCAACCAATGTGCGATGACTTTGCCCAGTATCAACACCGTTGGCGGATGCTGGCTTAGAAACAACTGTTCTACACTGCCATCATCAAAGTCTTGACGGAAAATGCTCTCCATGGAGATCAATGCTGCTAATAATGCGGTTACCCACACAACACCAGGTGCCAGTTGACTTAAAAATACCTGGTCCGGACTAACCCCTAAAGGAAATAACGTTACCACAATTACGTAAAATAGAATTGGATTCATTAATTCAGCACGTCGACGAAATGCAACCAACAAATCGCGACGTATTATTGTAAGAAGAGCACTTAACATAATCTATTTTATAAATTAGAAAGACTGATTTTTTTCATTAGTGTAGATGGAAGTTTTAATTCTCTATGTGTAGTCACAATCAACATTCCTTTTTGTTCTAAATGATTTTTCAACACCATTTCAAACTCAGCAACAAAATCCTTATCTAATGCCGTTAGCGGTTCATCTAAAATCCATAATTGTCTTTCTTCAAGCTGCAATCTAGCTAACGCAACACGACGCTTTTGGCCTGCAGATAATTTACGTGTGAGAATATTTCTCTGCTTAAACAAACCAACAGCACGAATAATTTCCTTTATCTCTGCCTCAGTTCGATCAGAACCCACTAAACGTTGAGCAAATACAAGATTTTCTGTTACGGTAAGATCTAGCTTAACGCCTGAAGCATGACCTATATATGAGATTTGCTGTTGGTAGTTATCATGACCTTCAACTGATTCGCCATTCCAAGTTATCTCGCCATCAGCTGGGTAATTAAAACCACATAGAATTCTAAGCAAACTCGTCTTACCACTACCATTAGATCCCTCAACTACTAATGCCTCACCCGATTCAAGTTCGAGATGAACATTAGAGAATAGTTCAGTGCTACCTTTCACACATTTCAAGTCATGTGCTTCGAGTACGCTTACCTCCTGTGTGCGCATAGCATTATAATATTTAAGGAAAAATGTAGGTTAAGATGGGTAACTCATTAATTACATAGAGATCTTAACACGTGGTGGCGTAGAAGCGACGAACGATGGTGTGACACCGATAATTGGCACATTAAAGCGAACTGAAATAGCGGTTTATCTAAGATTTAGTCTAAATACATGCACTTTTAGTAGTTGAAAAATCAAGCCTGAAATTCACCCACACAATCAGTAGAATGGCGTGCTTTTCTGCCGGCAATTACATTAACTTACCCATAATGATCCACGTATTTCGCAAACGCCAAACCTTTTGACTATTTGATGAGCATCTTTAACCCCCCTCTGCCTAGTAAAAATCATTCGCATGTGACCTGGGGACGCACGTATGGATGCAGCAAAGGACTGGCGCTGGCTAAAGCAGTTGAACAATTCAGTGGTCTGACATTAATTATCACTCCAGATATTCAAGCCGCACATAATTTAGAAAGCGAACTTACATTTTTCTGCAAGCAAGGGATAGAAATTTATTTGTTCCCAGACTCTGAAACCTTGGCTTACGATGTATTTTCTCCACATGAAGATATTATTTCTGATCGCATCTTGGCGTTAAGTTCCCTACCTAAAACAAAACAAGGCGCACTTATAATTTCTGCAGGAACTATTTTATCAAAATTAGCTGCAAAAGATTTTATTCTCGGCCAATCGATAAATCTCGCAGTAAGTGATCAACTAAATTTAGAGACTTTTAAACAAACTTTAGTTAAAGCCGGCTATCAATATGTTTCACAAGTCATGACGCATGGTGAATTTGCAGTGCGCGGCTCTATTATTGATTTATTCCCAATGGGCAGTAATCAGCCCTATAGAATTGATTTATTTGACGATGAAATTGAAACGATTAGAACGTTCAATCCCGAAACGCAAGTATCAATAGATAAAGTAGAATCATTCAAAGTGCTCCCCGCTCGCGAATTTCCTACAGATGAAAAAGCAATTAAACGTTTTCGACAAAATTATAGAATCCAATTTGAAGGCGATCCAAACAACAGCGTGATCTATCGCGGAGTAAGCAATAATAATCTTCCTTCGGGAATTGAATATTACTTGCCATTATTCTGCGAGGAAACCAGCAACTTATTTGATTACTTACCAGACAATAGCCAATTAGTTTTAATTGAAGATATTGTAGATATTGCAACTGATTTTGAAAATGATGTTTTTCATCGTTATGAACAACGCAAATACGATATAGAACGCCCACCTCTACACCCTAAGCAGCTATGGATCTCTAGTGATTACTTTGAAAAAAGTATATTCAAACTTAACACCATAAAATTACAACAATATGAGCTAGAACAACTGCATCGTGATCAATATAACTTTGATGCACAAGCACTCCCGACGTTGACTATTAATTCTCGTATCAAAGATCCTGCAAGCGAGCTTTTACGTTTCATCGAATCTAGTGGAAATAAAATATTATTTTTAGCTGAATCACCAGGCAGAAGAGAATATGTTTTAGATGTGCTTAAAGGATTCCAAATTACCCCTACTGTTGTTGATTCATGGCATGAGTTTTTAGAAAAAGACCACTCTATTTCTATCGCATTAGGACCATTAGATAGCGGCTTGATTCTGCAACAAGAAAAAATTGCAATTGTTACAGAAAGTAATTTATTCGGAGCAAGGGCTAAACAAAAAAGACGCAGACGTAGACAAATCCGTGATGCTGAATCTTTAATTAAGAATCTTTCAGATCTAAGCGAGGGTTCAGCAGTAGTACATGAAGATCATGGCGTAGGTCGCTTCAAAGGTTTAAAAACGTTGAGCCTAAGCGGAACAGATACTGAGTTTCTTACGCTTGAATACGCAGAAGGCGACATTCTCTATGTGCCCGTATCGTCTTTACACTTAGTAAGTCGTTATAGTGGTGCATCGGAAGAAAATGCACCACTTCACCATCTTGGCGGTGAAGCCTGGAAAAACATTAAACGTCGTGCTGCAGAACGTGCACGAGACGTTGCTGCCGAGTTACTAGACATTTACTCGCGCCGGGAAGCACAACAAGGATTCCAATACAAAATTGATCATATAGAGAATAATGCATTTTGTAGCACCTTCCCTTACGAAGAAACGCCCGATCAGTTAAAAGCTATCGATGATGTAATACAAGACATGGAATCTACACGCCCGATGGATCGAGTTATCTGTGGAGATGTAGGTTTCGGCAAAACAGAAGTTGCAATGCGTGCTGCCTTCATAGCTGCCAACGCGGGCAAACAAGTTGCAGTATTGGTGCCTACAACCCTTCTATGTTCACAGCATTTTCAAAGTTTTAACGATCGCTTTGCTGATTTACCCATTGAAATTGAATGCTTATCAAGATTTATTCCGGCAAAAAAACAAAAAGAAGTTTTAGTAGGTTTAGAAAGCGGCATTGTTGATATTGTAATTGGTACACATAAATTATTTAACACCTCGATTAAATTTAAAAACCTAGGCTTAGTCATTGTAGATGAAGAACAACGATTCGGTGTACGTCAGAAAGAAATCCTTAAGAAAATGCGCACTGAAGTGGACATTTTAACCTTAACTGCAACACCTATTCCCAGAACATTAAACATGTCGCTAAGCGGCTTACGTGACCTTTCTATTATTGCTACACCGCCTAACCAACGGCTGGCGATTAAAACATTTGTAGGGACATGGAACGACAACATGATCCAAGAAGCCTGCATGCGCGAAATGAAGCGTGGCGGACAAGTGTTTTTCCTTCATAACGAAGTTAAGACGATAGAAAAAGTGGCTAAAGACATTCAACAGCTCTTACCTGATAGCACAATTCGCATTGCGCACGGTCAAATGCCCGAAAAAGATCTTGAACAAGTGATGTTAGATTTTTACCATCAGCGTTTCAGCATCTTAGTCTGCACCACCATTATTGAAAACGGTATCGATATACCGACTGCAAATACCATGATCATTAATCGAGCAGATAAGCTTGGCCTTTCACAATTACACCAGATTCGGGGTCGTGTCGGCCGTTCTCACCACCGTGCATACGCATACCTTATAGCTCCACCACGTGCAGCCATGACGGCAGATGCTGTTAAACGCTTAGAAGCTATCGAATCATTAGAAGATTTAGGTGCAGGATTTACCCTCGCCACTCATGACCTTGAAATTCGAGGCGCCGGAGAATTACTGGGTGCTGAACAAAGTGGTCAGATTCATGAAGTAGGCTTCACTTTATATAATGAGCTATTAGGCCGAGCGGTTGAAGCTTTGAAGGCAGGTGAAATTCCAGATCTTGATCAACCGCTTGATCAAGGTATAGAGGTTAATTTAGGGGTGCCTGCACTCATCCCAGATGATTATTTACCTGATATACATGGTCGACTCGTGATGTATAAGCGCATTGCCAGCGCTAAAACCAATGATGATCTTGATGATTTGGAAATTGAATTGATTGATCGTTATGGGTTGTTGCCAGAGTTTGCTAAAAATTTATTTTTGGTTACCCATCTTAAACTGCTCGCGAGCAGCTTTGGAGTATCCCGCATTGAGATGAGTCATGAGACTGCCCGCATCCATTTTGGCAAGTCTCCTAAAATCGACACCACTAAAATTTTAGAATTGATATTGCAAGAACCCGATACCTATAAGCTTGATGGCTCCGAAAAGCTCACCATATACACCGAGACTGAAAATATTGCGGAACGAATTGACACCATCGTGAATCTATTAAATGATCTACAATTAAAACAAGCCGCCTAACCCTTCATATAGAATCTTATGCACCCACTCATTAAGCCTAACTTCATCGCCGTTTTACTGTTTTTTTCTCAAACAGCCATAAGCAAAGATTACATTGTAGAAATGATATTTTTCGCAAACACTAATAGTGGTGCTAATTCAGTACATATATCAAACCAAGCGATAGAACCCGATTTAGGTGCCTCAATCTCACTTAGCCAAGGCGCACAATCAAATGGCTTTGTGCCACTTTCCTCAGATACCTTTACACTTTCTGGCAAAGCAAATGCCCTGAATAAATCAGGCAAATACAGAGTTTTAAAACATATGTCTTGGTTACAACCAGGCCTTGCCAAAGAAGATGCCATTGCGGTTCGTATACACGCAGGGAAAAATTATAAAAGTGAATTTAGTGAAAGGTCTTTCACCAATCAGCCTACAAACGAATTAGACGGTACCGTGAAGATTGTGCTTGGACGTTACCTGCATTTATATACAGATTTAGCCTATCGCAAAACTTTTAGTGTGAGCTCAAGTGATGCATTAGGTCGAGATCGCGTGCTTGCAGACTTCCCAGTCAAAACACATCGCAAAATGCGTAGCAGCACATTACATTATATAGATCATCCTTACCTCGGCATTCTAATAGAAATCCGCCCTGCTGGCTGAACTTTGAATAATCGCTTTCGATCCACAATAAATAATATTCGACTTTGAAAGCATCAGTATTATTTCCTAATTAATCTAATGGTTTCGACAATCTTTTCTAGCTCGGGTCTTATCTCATTTTCGTGACTTTCAGACGCCTGAAAGTTTATGGTAATAACTTTAGAGTCGAGTATCGTCAGATATACGCGCCCGAAAATCTTTAACTTGAGATCAGGGTGATTTTGAACATTGAATAAACTTCGGAAATTTATTGCTCTATAGATTTCTCCATCGATAATCTCATCATAGATAATGCTTGTATTTAAAACTTGCTTAGATTTACCCATGGTATGAATATTTTTATTCAGCCATCGGTCCTTGTTCATTATTAAGTCAGTTTCGGAATTAAACTTTGGATCGCTTAATTCAAGAATATGTACTGCTATTGAGACTCCACTTTCCTCCCCTGTAGCTTGTTTACCAAATAACCATGATCTTGAACCTCCATCCTTATCTAGTTCAATTGCTCGCCAAGTTTCTGGGATCTGTATTGAAAAATCTGGATATTTAAATTCTTTTGCTGCTGATACAGTATGAAAACCAAAGTTTATAATAAGAACAACTAAACTTAAAAGTAAGTATTTCATATGCAAATTCCAATAAGTGCATAGCGTCTACTTTTGACAGCCATGGATGCTAGAACAGTTTCCGAGGAAGAAATTTCTGTCGGCCAATAACAGAACCAATATACGCGATTATAATAATTTTACTTCTCTGCTAAATCCTTCAAAGCCTTATTCATTGAATTTAACATCGGAGGAACACTTTCTTCCATATGACTACAAATAATCGGGGCAAGTAATCCTTTAAACGTTTCTTTATGTATTAATTTCGTGCCTAAATCAGTTTCTTCAAGTTCAAATATCTTGTCATTAGTAAAAATGAATCCAGCGATCATATGTGCGCGCCAGTGAAAATAATTTGGTTCCTTAAGCTCAGTGATTATTGGATTATATTTAGGTCCGTTTTTACCTTCTTCTTTGCTTATCATAGTAATACTAAGAGTTGACCCAACAGTTGCGATACCTTTTGAGCCATTAATAATTGGGCTCCATTCCTGCCAATTATTAATATCCGAAATAATGGACCAAACCTTAGAAGGTGAGGCTAAAATTTCGATTTCTGTTTTAATTTCTTGCGTTTTACTTCCTTCTACATACAAGAATAAGAGACCTACTAAAACCAACCCAAGAAGTACTAAGATTATTTTTTTCATTAATTACAAAATCCGCTTTGGCTCGAAAATAGATATTACTAATTTGAAATAGCAGAAACTAAAATAGAATTCACACTAACCATTCCGTCATCAATGGCTTGTTTAATTTCTTGCATAGTTATTTCATTTCCGCCAATACCTGCTGCCCAGTTAACAGACAATGCACAGCATGCGTACTTTAACCCTAGTTCTTTTGCTAATGATGCTTCAGGCATTCCTGTCATTCCTACGATATCGCACCCATCTTTTTGCATTCGAATAATTTCCGCTGCGGTTTCTAAACGTGGGCCCTGAGTCGCTCCATACACACCACCTTCATAAATATCAATTTCACTTTCTATTGATGCTCGAATAAGCTTTTGCCGAAGTTCTTCGCTATAAGGGTGGGTAAAATCAATATGGGTAACATCTGATAAATTTTCTTCGAAAAATGTATGTTTGCGGTCATATGTGTAATCAATTATTTGATCAGGTATAACTATTTTTTTAGGTGGAATATCATCATGAATCCCACCAACTGCTGCCACCCCAATAACATGCGTAACACCAACACTTTTTAATGCCCAGATATTAGCGCAATAATTTATTTTATGAGGCGGGATAGTATGTCCAAGACCATGTCGCGCAATAAAAACGACTTCTTTCCCAGCTAACTCACCCATTATCAAAGGAGCACTGGAAATCCCATAGGGTGTATCTATGAATTCACTAGAATCAATACTGAGCTCATCAATGGATGAAAATCCAGTGCCTCCTATGATTGCGAGTTTAGTCATAGATTACAAATCACGCTTATCATTAATTCTTATTAATGGCGTATATGGAAGATAGATTGCGCAGATAACCCTTGTAATCCATACCCCACCCAAATACATAACGATCGGTAACTTCTAAACCAATAAAGTCAGGCGTAATATTTACAGGAGTATTTGATAATTTTTTCTTTAACAAAACGGCTGACAATACTTTCTTGGCACCTTTTGCATGACAATATGCAATAAGCTCTTGCAAGGTATAACCTTCATCTAATATATCATCAACAATAATTACGATTTGATCTTTAAGCGAAGTATCCGGCTCTTTATGCCAATGAATACTACTACCTTGTGTGTTGTTACGATAACGATCTACATGCACATAATCTAGAACCATTGGCAATGAGATGCGCTGCATTAATGCAGCTGTAAACATCAACCCACCTTTCATCACGCACAACATAACTGGAACTTCACTATCCAATGAAGACTCAATGCTCTGAGCAACCTGATTTATTGCTTGTTTAATTTCTTGCTCAGATATTAAAACATCTGCATTTTCACGAACTTGAACAATTTCTTGATGAGTGAGATCTTCCATGAATTACTTAGTTATGACTGAGTTAATACACTGGTATCATTATTCTCTACTTGCAAAACACGTGTAGGGAATGCTAAATCTGCATTATGCTTTTCAACAATCTCATACACTTTTAAAAGCACTTCGTGCTTCACCTCATGAAATTTAACCCAGTTTACCGTTTTGGTAAAAGTGTAGATAAAGAAATCAACCGATGATTCATTGAACTCATTAAAATTTACTATCATGGTTTGATTGCTATCAATTTCTTTATGACTTAGCAACATTTGTTTCACTTCCTTCACAATATCATTTACCACAGAAATATCGTTATACCGAAGGCCCATCGTTTCATAAATTCTGCGGTGTGACATGCGTGATGGATTTTCAACAATGATGTTCATAAAGATCGAATTTGGCACATAGATCGGTCGTTTACTAAAGGTACGAATGCGCGTTTGGCGCCAGCCTATTTCTTCTACCGTTCCTTCTATTTTCTTATCAGGCGAACGAATCCAATCACCCACCTTAAATGGCCGATCTAAGTACACCATTAGACCTCCAAAGAAATTAGACAGTAGGTCTTTGGCTGCGAAGCCCACTGCAATGCCCCCTATTCCTCCAAATGCCAACACACCTGAGATACTAAATCCAAGTGTTTGCAACATTACTAATGCAGCAGTAATAAAAATCGAAGCGCGCACAAGTTTTGCTAATGCATGGGTAGTAGTCAGATCAACCGGCTTACCCTTTTGACGTTGGCGCACAACGTATGCTTTTTCAAATTCTTTTACAAAACGAATTAAGAACCATGCAAGTGTAGCTACGATGGTTACATTTCTTATTGGACCTATCGCACGAAATATTTCAGCCTCACTTCGACTCGCTACAATTTCTGCCGCAAATAAAACTCCAATTACCCATACCAACATACGGAAGGGCCTGTTAGCTGCTTGTATGAATGCATCATCCCATGGATTTGCAGTTTTTTCTGCTCGTGCAGATAGTTTTTTTAAGAAAATTTTAAATGCGAAGTTTATTAATAAAACCGCCAATACAATTACAAATACTTGTAATACCCATGGCTTGAAATACATCGCTAAACTTGAGTCACCAAAAATATTTGTGAAATCTATGTTTTCCATTCTTTATATCTTTTTTCCAAAATAATTTTACAGGGTGAGTTCGCCATAAGGCGAATCTTGATAGGACTCTACTTGTGTAACGGCGTGTTGCCATTCAGTAGAGTTTCTTAATTTCTGATAAGTCGTTGGATCTTTACCACCGTGCATACGTGTTAAGCGCATTTGTGATGCTGGATTATTATAGTTATCTAACTGTTCTGCCACTAAACATGCATTTTCACTAGAATTGCAAATTAATGCCATATCACATCCGGCACTCAATGCTCTCTGTGTTCGTAGTAGATAATTATTACCATCCCCGTCATCACCCTGGCTATCACATAGAGCAGCCTTCATGCTTAAATCATCACTGAATATAACACCCTTAAATTCTAACTGCTTTCGCAATACATCTTGTAACCATAATTTTGAAAAGGTGGCTATTTCAGGGACAACTTTTTCATATATAACATGCGCACTCATCAATCCTGCTAAACCATTATCAATTAAACGTTTAAACGGAACGAGATCCTTACTTGCTATGTCTTCAAATTCTCTTAAATCGGTCGGCAATTCAATGTGTGAATCTGCAGTTACCGCGCCATGCCCAGGAAAGTGTTTTCCTACGGCTTGCATTCCCGCATTACGCATTCCTTGCACATAACGTATTGCAAGTAACGAAACCACTTCAGAATCTTTATGAAATGCACGATCACCTATCACTTGGCTCACGCCATAATTTAAATCTAATATCGGCGCAAAACTAAAATCAATCCCTATAGAGCGTAATTCAGAAGCCATTAACCATCCGCTAACTGTAGCAAGCTCTTCTGCTCGCTTAGGTTCAGAATCATAAATTTGACCCAAAAGATTTATTGCGGGCAGTTGCGTAAAGCCTTCTCGCAAACGTTGCACTCGTCCACCTTCCTGATCAATAGCAATTAACAATCTTGGGTGTCGTAGTTCGTGGATTTCTTCAATTAATTCGATCAAGCGTTCTACAGAAGTAAAATTTCGGCTAAATAAAATTACACCGCCTACCTGTGACGATTGCAGTAATTCCCTCTCCTCCACAGACATGCAATCTGCAGCGAGATCTACCATTAGTGGACCCAGTGACATGTGTTGATTATTTGCGATTGCTGCCTAGAAGTGAAGCATGGTGATGAGTAATTTCATCGTTACTCGGTAAGATTTATACTGAAGCAAAAAAAAGGCCGTCTTAATAAGACGGCCGAATCCAGGAGGAGTCGAGAATAACAACATGCCAAATAGAGGATATCTGTATCATGTTGAGAGGCTCATGAATAAAGAAGCATATATGATGCCAAAAACCCTATTTTCTTTTTTTTCAGCTACTTATCGATTCTAGTCGTGTATTAATTGCTTTAATATCGACAATTTTGGGCACATTTGTGACAATTTATAGCATTAAAGTTACGTAAGTGAATTGATTAATAACGGTTTTTTGTCTCTTTTTTCTCAGCATAACGCGATCGCTTAATTAATATACAAATCGAATCATTTATCCATGCATACCATCCGTAACAGATGATTTCTATTTATACTGGGTGATTAGGCCGTGAATTAGCCCATAACGCGTACCAAAGTGACTCAATAAAGAGTTGTGAATTAGGCTAGAAAAAAATACAAAAATAATGATTGAATCCGTATATCAAGCACTCGTCGACAGTGAACAGCTTGTAGAAGACCTAAACCAAAAGAAAGTGATACAGGCTTTACAGGTTTTGCATGATGAACTTGGTGAAGACAACCCTGATGACTCAACCATAATTGATCGTTTCACTACTTTCTTATCACGCAAATCCAATACAAGAACGATACAAGGCCTCTACATATGGGGTGGGGTTGGTCGTGGCAAAACATTTTTAATGGATTTGTTCTTTTCGAATCTACATTTTCAAGACAAATTGCGTCTACATTTCCATCGTTTTATGGATCAAGCTCATACAATGCTAAACAACTATCGTGATGAACCCGATCCGTTAAAACTTGTTGCTAAAGAGTTTTCAACTAAAGCCAAAGTGCTTTGTTTTGATGAGTTTTTTGTAAACGACATTGGCGATGCCATGATACTCGCAGGATTGCTTGAAGGCCTATTCGAGAACAACGTAGCTTTAATAGCTACATCTAACGTTGAACCTAGTTTGCTTTATAAAGATGGTTTGCAACGAGAACGTTTTTTACCCACCATCCAACTATTGCAAGAACATACTAAAGTTATTCATCTTGAAGGTGAAATAGACCATCGTTTTGAATTCTTACAGACCAACGATGTGTATAACTATCCTATTGAAGAATCTTCACGTGATTGGCTTAAGCATAGCTTCCTAAATCTTGCCAATGAGCGAGTAGAATCATCATGGGAAAAAATAAAAATAAACGATAGACAAATCCAGACTATTCAGCACACAGACACCGTAGCTTGGTTTGATTTTAATGAAATATGCGATGGTCCACGCAGCGCTTCTGACTATATCGCGATAGCTAAACAATTTAATACTGTATTAATTTCTCACGTACCCATCTTTGAAGGGAAAGATGATCAAGCCCGCAGATTTGTTAATATGGTAGATGAATTCTATGATAGAAATGTTAAATTAATTTTGTCTGCAGAAGCGAGTCCCGCTAAACTATATAAAGGAAAGCGCTTAGATGCTGAATTTGGCCGGACTACCAGCCGATTGAGTGAAATGCAGTCACATGAATATTTAGAAAAACAACACCAACCAAATTAAAAATACATTTAGGAGTTAGTAATGAAGCCAGCAGTACGCGTAGCAATAACAGGAGCCGCAGGAAATATAGGCTATGCAGCCGCATTTAGAGTGGCCGCAGGAAACATGCTTGGCCCAGATCAACCGATCATATTACAGCTGATTGAAATCCCGCCTGCACTTGGAGCTTTAGAGGGTGTTGAAATGGAATTGCGTGATTGTGCATTCCCGCTGCTACACGACATAATTTGTACAGCAGATGTTAACCAAGGCTTTGGCGATGTCGATTACGTTTTATCAATAGGATCCAAACCACGAACCAAAGGCATGGAACGTGCAGATTTACTTAGTGAGAACGGCAAAATTTTCGGCCCTCAAGGTAAAGCAATTAATGACAATGCATCTAAAGATGTAAAAGTGCTTGTCGTAGGTAACCCTGCCAATACCAATGCACTCATCGCATGCAATAACGCACCTGATTTAAACCCTTCACAATTTACTTCCATGATGCGCTTAGACCATAACCGTGCAATCAGTCAGCTTGCATCTAAAACAAGCGCCAAGGTAACCGACATCAACAAGATGGTCGTTTGGGGCAATCATTCACTAACGCAGTTTCCTGATATTGGCCACTGCACTGTAAATGGCAAACAGGCTAAATCATTAGTAGATGATGTCTGGTACAAAAATGAATTCATGCCTAAAGTACAAAAACGGGGCGCAGAAATCATCAGTGCACGGGGCGCTTCCTCTGCTGCATCAGCGGCATCTGCTGCCATCGACCACATGCGAGACTGGGTGCTTGGCACCAATGACTGGGTCAGCATGGGCATGATTTCTAAAGGTGATTACGGAATAGCTGAAGGTTTAATGTATTCCTTCCCCGTTACCTGCAGCAATGGAAGCTACGAAGTAGTTCAAGGGTTAAATCAAGACGATTTTAGTGTGCAAATGATGAAAGAAACTGAAAAAGAATTACTCGAAGAACGCGAAGCAGTCAAAGACTTGCTTTAAAAATCACATAGATGATGTACACGACTGCATGGTTGCAGGAGGTACGATTCCATGGATGGAATCGGTAGAGTCGAGTCTGGAACAGAGACCGAGATCAGCAGGAGCAGTTACCGAGGATGTACAAGTGTCACGTGAGACAGGGTGTTGGGGAAAACCACGAGAATAAGAGTAGCAACATGAATGTTGCTTCAAATTAAATCTTCTGTGAATGTCCGCTGTCGACTAATAGCGGTCATTTACCACGTGTTCTTTTCGCTGCGGGGCAAACATTACGTCCAAAAATATGGGCTTGGCTTTGCCTTTCAATTTCTACGTCATGCTTAATTTTTTCCATATCTAACTTTGATACTTGTTGAAGTATGGAAGAAACATCATGTTTATTTAGTTCCGATATGGGCTCGCAAAATAATACAATTTGTTCGCGCATAATTAAAACTGTGGGTTCTTCTGTAGAAATACCAAGCATTTGTGCAATGTCTTGGCTTTTATCAATATCGATGTAGGCAATGGTTTCCGACAATGATGTATACTTATTTCCAAAAATACGGGCAAATACCTCTTCTGGTTTGTTTATAGAGTCTTGATAAAAAACACATAGTAGAACACTAGTTTTTTTGGTTTCTAAATAAAATGTTTCTGAATTAAGCTCAATCATCGAAAATGATCCTTTCAAATCTTAGTGCCATATAAATTCGAGTAATTTTACATTGATTTATTCTATTATGGTGAATGTCTGCTTTTGGTCGTTAGCGGTCATAGTAATTCATTAATTCTGCGTCTGATATTTCTTTACCGAGATGACCCTTAAACACAGCTGAGTATTCAGTATTATTTTCAAGAAGCTTGAATTTTATTTGCTCATACTTTTCGGTATAAACTGTTATCGCATCATGAATAGTATTTGCAACCACATTCGCAACTTTTTCTAAGTAGTTTTTATCTGATTCTTCAATAATTTTAATTTTATTGCTATAACTAGAGTAGTCCCCCAAAACAATGACACATGGCATAACATCCTTAAACCAATGTAGATGACCTAGATTTACCTCTAAATACCTATCTCTCCAGTCCCATGATGTACCGAACCAGAGGTTTTTGCGACGGTAAAGTACTTCTGGTTTCATGCAGTCTTTGAGTCTCACCTCTTCAAAGCCGAGCTCTAAAAGAGTCGGTGCGAGCACCTTATCTATAGTCTTGTGATATTCAGACTTCTTCATATCAAATTGAGTCAATAAATATGTGAATTGATGAATGTCCGCTTTCGGCCAATAACGGCCATTAACACCACGTATTGTTATGTGCTCTTGTTGAATTAATCTTAGTTTACCCACACACCATTTGTCACCTGGCAATCAATAGCATCTAGACACATATGAATAATCAAGCCAAGTCCTATAAATCGAGTCTTAGGCACAAAACAAAGTACAAGATACAAACCGATAAACCATGGTTGATGTAACGGGTGAAAGCCAATGCTACAGCGATTAGGGTTATAAATGGGGCTTGCAATTAAGTGATCGAGATCAACGAGCATTGTCGCGACCATTATAAAATATGCGTATTTCCAGTGCCTTCGAAAGAAAATTCCAGTTACAACTGCTGGAATCACAAAATGCAATACTACATGAATCATTTACACGCGACTTTATGTCTGCTTTCGGCCACCGGAGGACATTACACTTGCAGCGTGATGCTGCGTCATTCTTCACCAAAAAATCGTCTTCGAACCGATTCACCAATTGGTGCCTCTGGTCCTAATCCAAATAAATCTGGCATACGAGAAGGATCTTCACCAATTAAAGGTAATGCTTGCTCCCTTCGCTCATCAGCGACTTTACCAGTCTCTAGAAATATGCTTCTTAGCCAATCTTCATGTGTACGAATAATCATGAAATCTCGGTTTTGTTCTTTTGCATATGCATTTCCTGCAACATCCCAATCTTCTATCTCCAAAAGTCGATTACTTAATTGTCGAACACTACGAAGTGTCATTGCCATCCCTTGTCCAAAAGCTGGATCACAAGTTGAAGCTGCGTCACCTATTAACGCTACTCCATCTTTGTAAGGATGTTCAACCCAGCTATCATCTGATGGAAAACTTGCCAATGGACCGATAGCACGTGCATTTGCATATAAGCTTGGCTCACCGCCTGTGCGCATAGACTCTTCAATAAATCTTGGAAGATCATCTGTTTTTTGGAAACGAGGATGTTTATTACTTGGATAGCCTAGATATGCTCGTACACGGCCATCGCCAATTGACCCTAGAAATGTTTCTTGCCCATTACTCGGATTCATGACTGCATACCACATGTCAGTCGGTAACGGGACATCTTCAAGAAGCACACCGGCAAACATTCTTCTTGGCGGATCACTTATTACATCAAACCTTGCATGTTTTCTTACTATAGAATTTCGCCCATCCGCTCCTACTACTAAGCGAGCTTGCAGCTCTTGTGTACGACCATTTAGTTTTACGATTACCTTTGGATTGACTTCATTCTGTATTGTAAGTATTTGTGTTCCACGTTGAACGTCTGCACCCTCTTTTTCTGCTGCGCTAAGCAAGATTTCTTGCATTGCAGGATGATAAAAACTGAAAAGTGGTGACTGATGTGGCGTAGTTTCGGGAAAGTTTCTATGCGCAATCTGTTCATTAACCAAATAAATATCCCACCACGGAACTTCAATTCCGCACGAATCACATAGTAGCTCGTATATTCCGAGTCTTTTTGCTTCAGGTACTCCCCATGCATGCATCCCTTCGCCTCGAATTCGGTCCTTGAATTCGGTAGTACGTTCTAGAATTAAAACACGCAAACCATGTTTGCTCATTACTTTAGCTAGAGTTGCGCCGCCTAAACCGCCTCCAATTATAATGATGTCGTACATGATGCACCTAAAGAACTATTCTTATTTCTATTATTAAGTAATTAAATTTTATATTTTAACATATAATTTATAACGTCCGCTTTAGGTCGAAAACGGCCATTTACTCCTCACTTAAATGTTTCAATTCATGTGCGTGTTGTTCCCAGTTTTTACCATCAAATGGCTCAATAGTAATCCCCATAGGTTGTTTATCTAAACATCGCACATTTATATCAAAACCATCAGGATTAGAGCGTGGTATGTAGAATGACTTTATGCCGCATGTTTTACAAAAGAAATGTTTAGCCTCACCCGAATCAAAAGTGTAGGTAGTGAGGTTGTCTTCCCCTTGCAATAATTTAAACTTTGACTCTGGAACAATAAGATGTAAAAACCCGGACTTTGAGCAAATAGAACAATTACAATCTTGGCATGTAATGTTTTTGCTTGCCTCTACCTCAAATCTTATAGCCCCGCAGTGGCAACCACCAGAATAAATCATTGCAACACCATTATTTCAATATTTTTGAATGTGCAATTGAGACTTTTAGCTAGAAAATCCACATTTACATGCTGGAAGTTTCTGAAATAATGCGAGTTATAGAATAATAACTCGCATATCAGAAATAAGTTTAAAGGTTCACGCCATCCCATTCCGTTACAAAGTCATTTATATACTTTGCAACTTCATCCGGGCGATCTTCCTGTACCCAATGACCGGCACGTTCTATGTATTGCACCCGTGTTGGACCCGTAATTCTTTCTTTTAGTTTTTCAGCTGCCGAGCATGACATAAAGTTATCCGCCACTCCCCACATCACCATGGTAGGACACGTAATTTTACTATGATCCACATCAGTATCTGAATTTTGCGGGTCGGCAGAGATACGAATTAAGGACTTAAATCCTGTAATGTCTGGACCACGTCCCCAAAACTGTAAATAATTTTGTTTGCAGTTTTTATCGGTAAAAGGCGCGCCATCATAGCTACCCATGCGCATCAATGCAGGGAATCCTGCAACCGCCTGTGGCAATGCTTGCATCAACACTTCATCTGGCGCTCCATCCAATCCAGCCAATGCTTCTACTTCACATACTGGCCATTGATCGAAGCAAACCGGATTAATTAATATGAGACGAGAAATATAATCGCAATACTTCGTTGCAAATACTTGTGCGACACCGCCACCATGATCGTGAGCTACTAGTATAACTTTGCCTTTTAATCCAAGGCCCTCAATAACGCCTTTCACAGCCTCCGCTTGATTCATAAACGAGTGCTTAAATTTATCTAATGGCATATCGGACTGCCCGTAACCCACCATGTCCATGGCAAGGGTACGATATTGTGGAAGCTGTGCTTGCACATGTCTCCATAATCTCGCATTCGTAGGAATACCATGCACCATCAGCAACGTGGTATCACCACTACCGCTTTCTTCGATATTTATATTGATTTTCAACCCATCAACAGTGACTTCTTGCTTCATAACTTCTCCATACTTTCTATTTTTTATAGGATTTATAATAGTCTTATTGAGTAGCCAGGAATATAGCGGACACAAAAAAGCCCGCTTGTTGCGGGCTTTTTTGAATAATAGCTGTAAAAACCAACTAGTTTATTTAAGCTGCAGTCCTTTTCGGGAACATATGGCTTCTGTTGCCACCTGTAGCTTGTTGTCTAAGCGCTTGATACTCAGGTTTCTGTGTAAACTCACCTAGAGAAACACCGTCTAAGTAATTGTAAATCTTAGTACTTAGCTCGTCCCAAATATGATGAGTAATGCAACGATCATCAAACTGAACGGAAAGCTCTGTATGCTCTTGTTGAGGTTGTACGTTTTCGTCAATTGAACTGATTACTTGAGCAACCGAAATTTCGCTTGGCGATCTTGATAAGCGATATCCGCCACCTGGGCCACGTACACCTATTACCAAACCACTTTTACGTAATTTAGCGAATAACTGTTCTAAATAAGATAAAGAAATACCTTGGCACTGTGAAATATCTGCCAGTGTTACGGGCTTATAGTTATCATTTATTGCTAAGTCCATCATTGCAGTAATTGCATGACGCGCTTTTGTTGAGAGTTTCATATCCTTCACCTTCTACCTTGAATGGCATAAATTTGGTTTAGCGAACCAAAACCACTAATCTTGCGGTTATTTTAACACCAACTAGTGTATTGAAAATGTCGACTGAACCAAATTCTGAGAATTATTATTATTCTTAAATATCAACAAGTTACAACATAATGATAATTTGTTCACTCAATTATAGTACTGGAACTAGCCTTATCCTGCAATGGTATTTCGACATTTTTGGTGATTAGTTGGTTTTGGCCAGACGTAGCCCCGACCTGAAAGCTATGACCTTGACGGTCACAGTAAGAAAGCCATTTATATAGAAAGCGGTTCATTCTCCAGCGCTTTAGAAGTGTTGGGTCCACTTTATGGTTGAAGGCATGGAAATTAGGGTCTCGACGCTTATAGGCCTGACTCATGACCTCAGCCTGTAAGGCGTCATAATAGATTCTTAGCTTTAAATTTGGATAAGCTAGAAAGCCTTCTTCGGCATCTGAAAAATAATAGGTTAAGGCAATGGTTGCGGTATATTTGGTCTGTTCCAAGACCTGGAGGTATAGATCCATACCATGGTCGACTCTAGATACAGCAACCGCTGGCATACTGTCTTTATCGCCAAGTAGTTTACGTAAGCGAATATAGTTACCCTCATACATCTCCATCAGCCCAGAAAATGAATTAGGCAATGGTGCTACCAAACTATTTCTTGGCATACGTCCTTGTCGAAGGGTTTGCATCATCAATCTATTGTGGCATTTGTATCCACTACCTCATTAAATAATCTATTAAAATAGTTACAACAAGTTCTATGCAAAAATAGTTTTGCATAGTTTGAAGTCTCTCACAAAGTTACAAATGTGTGAAATATGTTTTACTTATCGTTACTTATTAAAGGATCGAAGGTATAAGCGTAAAGCGTATAATTGTTCTTGACTCATTGAATCTTTTGCGATAGTTGCTTTAAACTTCTTTGTATTATTCTGCAACAATAATACTGCAAAATAATTAAACAACCACTCCGCTGAAATTAATTTTGCCTGAAGCACTTTGCCATTTTTTAATTCAATTTGGCATTTATTATTACTTGAACATCTAAGTTTATAAATTGAATTCTCTGATTTTAACAGCGCGTATTGCTTAATTGTATAAATAGCCATTATCAAAACTATAAATACTAAAACTACCTTAAACAAAACAGACAAAGATAAAAACAAAATAGAAATAAGTGCTATAAGATAAAGCAAACTTAAGCTTAAAAGCAAAACTTTAGAAGGTTTCAGTATGATACTGAAATTATCGATAGATGTGTTCAATCACGTTATTAATATTTTGATCTTCAGACAATTGTCGACCGACAAGAAGATCATATAGCTCAGGATCCTGCATATCTAACATGCGCTCAAAAGCATGTTGCAAGTCTCCACTAGCGGTTTGGTAGTAGTTATTTAGAAATCGTTGCATCAAAACATCCAGCTCTTTTGTGCCTCTACAACATCTCCAAGCTAGCTTTTGCAGATTTTCCACTTAGGAATAATTAGTTGTTTAGCCGCGTCGCTCTACAATTAGCTTTTTAATTTCAGCAATGGCCCTAGCAGGATTCAATCCTTTTGGACATGTGTTAGTGCAGTTCATAATAGTATGACAACGATATAACTTGAATGGATCTTCTAGTTCATCTAATCGTTCACCTGTCGCCTCATCTCTACTGTCTGCAATCCATCTATAAGCTTGTAATAATGTTGCAGGACCTAGATAACGATCACTGTTCCACCAATAACTAGGGCAACTTGTAGAACAACATGCGCAAAGAATGCATTCTTCCAAGCCTTCAAGCTTTTCTCGGTCTTCTTTAGATTGCAAACGCTCTCGATCTGGTGGGGGCGGTGAATCAGATTGCATCCATGGCTTAACTGATGCGTATTGAGCATAGAAGTTTGTCATATCAGCCACTAAATCTTTAACTACTGGCATATGAGGTAATGGGTAGATTTTCAAATCACCTTTATAGTCATCTACAGCTTTTGTACAAGCCAGTGTATTTGAACCATTAATATTCATTGAACAAGAACCGCATATACCTTCACGACATGATCTTCTAAAACTTAAAGTTGGATCAATCTCATTTTTTATCTTAATGAGAATATCCAAAATCATCGGGCCACATTCGTCCATATCCACTTCATAGATATCGGTACGCGGATTTTCACCTGCCTCAGGCTCAAAACGATAGACCGTTACTTTCTTGATATTTTTACTGCCGGTTGTGCATTTAAACGTTTTACCAGGTTTAACAACCGAATTTGCAGGAAGTGTAAATTGCGCCATAGTGGAATCTCTCTAATACGCCCTTAATTAATATACGCGTGGTTTAGGTGGAACAACTTCAACATCGTCAGTTTGTGTATACATGTGTACCGGACGATAGTCTATTGTAACGTTGCCTTTTTCATCTACCGAAACCAAAGAATGCTTCATCCAATTATCATCATCACGATCAGGATAATCATCGCGCGCTTGTGCTCCACGACTCTCGGTACGATTCAACGCAGATTGCGCAGTGGCCAATGCTTGTGGCATTAAGTTGGTAAGCTCTAATGTCTCAACCAGATCTGTATTCCAAATCATTGAGCGGTCAGTAACTTTTAAATCATCCATTTGATCATTTAAGGCTCTCAGTTTATCTAAGCCTTTTTGTATTGAGTCACCTGTTCTAAACACTGCAGCATGATTTTGCATAGTCTTTTGCATTTCCATGCGTAGGTCTGCTGTAGACACACTACCATTGGCATGCCGTAGCTTATCGAATCGATCTAATACTTTATCTACCGCACCATTCTTTAAATCGCTATGCGGTTGCTTTGGCTTAACCAATTCTGCTGCGCGTATTGCAGCCGCTCTTCCAAATACAATCAAGTCTAGTAATGAATTTGAACCTAAACGATTTGCACCATGCACAGATACACATGCAGCCTCACCAATTGCCATCAATCCAGGAATTACGGTATCGGGGTCTCCATCTTTAAGTGTGACCACTTCACCTTGATAGTTAGTTGGGATACCGCCCATGTTGTAATGCACAGTAGGAATCACGGGAATTGGCGCTTTAGTGACATCTACTCCTGCAAATATTCTTGCCGACTCTGCAATACCAGGTAACTTCTCATTAATAACGTCTGCACCTAAATGTTCTAAATGAAGATGAATATGATCATTTTCTTCACCGATACCGCGACCTTCATTAATCTCAACCGTCATGGAGCGGCTCACCACATCACGAGAAGCCAAATCTTTTGCGTTAGGAGCATAACGCTCCATAAAACGATCTCCTTCAGAGTTTGTTAAGTAACCACCCTCTCCACGCACACCTTCAGTAATTAAGCAGCCTGCTCCATAAATTCCGGTTGGGTGAAACTGCACAAATTCCATGTCTTGAAGCGGCAATCCGGCACGTAACACCATGGCATTTCCATCTCCTGTGCAAGTGTGTGCTGAAGTACAAGAGAAATAAGTCCGACCGTAACCACCCGTAGCGAGTAACACCATGTGAGCACGGTAAATATGTAAATCACCTGTAGCTAAATCCCACGCCATAACACCTTTACAAGTGCCATCATCATCCATTAGCAAATCAGTCGCAAAATACTCAATAAAAAATTCCGCATTGTGCTTTAAAGACTGCTGATAAAGAGTATGCAAAATCGCATGACCTGTTCGATCCGCTGCAGCACAAGTGCGCTGCGCAATACCTTCACCATAGTGCGTGGTCATTCCACCAAACGGCCGCTGATAAATTTTACCTGCGTCAGTTCTAGAAAACGGAACGCCGTAATGCTCAAGCTCCACAACCGCAGGAATGGCCTCGCGACACATATATTCAATTGCATCTTGATCGCCCAGCCAATCAGAACCTTTAACCGTGTCATACATATGCCAGCGCCAATCATCATCACCCATATTGCCTAAGGCTGCACTCATTCCACCTTGTGCCGCCACGGTATGACTGCGTGTTGGAAACACTTTTGTAATGCACGCAGTAGATAGACCACTCACTGCCATACCTAAAGTTGCGCGCAAACCTGCTCCGCCAGCACCTACCACCACAACATCGTAGGCATGCTCAATTACATTGTAAGCTTTACTCATAAGTTAAATATTTTTATAAAAAGATTTTTAGCAATGCAACAATTCCTGCTACTGCTAATGCGATGCAAAGAAAATTAATTAGAATTATTGTGACTACTTTTAACCAGCCGTGCACATAGTCCTCTACAATTACTTGTAGACCAAGCTGCGTGTGGTAAAAGGTTGCTGCAACAAACAAAATAAGTAAAACGGCTACATAGGGTGTTTGCAACCAAGCGACTACGGTTTCATAGCTGGCATCACCTAACATCGCTACAGCAAAAGCCATCCAAATTGCTAGTGGGATTAGCGCTATTGCCGTTAGTCTTTGCAGCCACCAATGACTAGCACCTTCTTTAGCTGACCCTAGACCTTTTGCTTGTGATAATGGTGTTCGTAATGACATAAATACTCTAGTTTAATTTTTCTCGATTATAAAATGGTTATACGTTCGTGCAGTAATAAGCTGCACCCCATACGGCGAAGGTAAGTATAAAACTAGCAATAATTACCCATACACCCGACTTGGTTGTCGTACTTTTCTCAAAGCCATAGCCCGCATCCCAAAACAAATGACGAATGCCATTAAAGAGATGCAAAAAAAGTGCAAAGGTCCAAAGAAAAAGAAATGCTTTACCCACTTTATTGGTGAGAATTCCTTGTATCCACTCATAACATTCTGGATCAGCAGCAATAGCAACGAATATTGCAACCATTAGCGCAGCACCTATAGCAAGTGCAACACCAGTGATACGATGCAAAATTGAGATCGCCATGGCTAAAGGCCACTTATATATCTGCAAATGTGGCGATAATGGCCGCTCAAAGTTAGCCATATAACTCCTCTTTAGAATGTTAGTGATGTATGCCTCTACCTAATATTACTCGTAGGTAAAATAACCGTTGCAGTATAGAGGCAATTAAATCGATTTATTATGGTCTGAATACTACCCGATTGATGACCGATATTGAACATATCTCTAAAGAAATGCGAATAATTACAATCGCTTAAATGATTTTAATCCTTTGTTTTATGCTAGATTTAACCCTATAGCAGAGCAACTAATACAAATATATGTACGATTATTTTTAGTTTGACTACATTTTAAACAATTTAATATGAACAAAACCTATTTATGCGATTTATCGAATCTTGGCCTTATTCGAGCTAGTGGCGAAGAAACTCAGACTTTTCTACATGGTCAGTTCACAAATGATTTAAATCTAGTAACCGAAAATATCAGCCAACTCAGTAGCTACTGCAATCCAAAAGGCAGAATGCTTTCTATCTTTCGAGTTTTCATGAGAGGTAACGATTACTTTTTGCTAATGCCTAGAGATGTCATTGAAGCAACCTTAAAAAAACTCACCATGTTTAAACTTATGGCAAAAGTTGATTTAACAGATGTATCTGACGAATTTTCTTTATTTGGTCTAGCAGGTCCAGACACAGATTCATTTCTAAAAGAAAACAATCTATCAATTCCTGGGAAAGTAGATCAATCAGAACAAACAAATGAAACCACTATCATTCGAATTCCAAGTGATAACTCTCGAGTTATTATTATAAGTAAACCTGAAAACGCAACAGCAATACAAGAATCTTTATCAGCAAACTTAGAAACCTCTTCAATAGTTTGGGAATTGGAAGACATTCAAAATGGTATTCCGCAAATCACTGCAGAAACAAGCGAAGCCTTTATCCCTCAGATGGTTAACCTAGAACTCATCGGAGGCGTCAATTTTCAAAAAGGTTGTTACCCAGGGCAAGAAATTGTCGCCCGTACACATTACTTAGGCAAACCGAATCGCCGCATGTATCGAATTAGTATTAATAGTGAGAATTGCCCATCACCTGGAACCAATATTTTTTCAATCAAAGATGGCGAACAACCCGTAGGTAAAATAGTTAGCGCACAAAAATCAAGCAGTGATGACTGCCAAGCACTGGCAGTAATGCGAACCGAAAAAGAAAATGCTGATGATTTACACATAGACTCGTTAAGCGGACGTGCAGTAACTATAATGGACTTACCTTATTCATTAGAGGTTACAAAGTAATCTAGAACTCTATACTAAACTGAACTGCGACAAGATCACGGTCATTTAATTCATTATCGTCATCGTCGAAAACAAAATTGTTTTTATACTCACCATGCAAGTAATCTAAAGACAAATTTATCCTTTTAGCTGGTCGCCAAGTGACATTCATGCCGTATTGTTTACCAGGTTCTTCAGAAAATTCTTCACTACCCTCATACCTTATTGCAAATTGTAGATTTGGATTAGGAAAATAAGCAAATTCAATATTGTAGGCTTCAGGCCTGTCTTCCTGATTATCAAACTCTTTAAATCTATTGGCTGCTTGTGTTATTTCAGTAGTTATTTCAAATTTATTAAACCCGAATAAAACAAAAGCATTCCAGGCAGAAACTCTTTCTTGATAAAAATAATTTTCATCGCGTAGAAATCGCTCGTCACTTTCTGAAAGATCTGACAAGTAACCTAATCCGAATCTAATATTTTCATTATTTGAAACATACTCTAGCAAAGCACCCCAATCATATTCGCTTGACTTGTTCTGCTTTTCTACATCGCTATCTATAACAAACAGTGAAAATTCAAATGCCTCGTATATAGAGTAATCTACGATCACACCATTTTTGATGGTTTCACTAAACTCAAGCATCGGTCCCGTGATGAAGTGACTATAGTATTCCCCAAAAGGTGCCGATACTCTCCCTGCCTCAATTCCAAGACCAATATTTTCAAAATCAAAAAATACAAACGCCTCATCCCACTTACCATCTTTTTGATTATTGTCATATTCAAGCTCATAAACTAATTCTGCACCAAACCATTCTGTGAACGAGAGTTCGAATGTAAATTGTAGTGCAGGCGTGGTATCTCCATATTCTCGTATCTTTTTATCGTTTTTAAAATTATCTTCAAAGTATTCCTTCTCTATTTCCAGCAAGCCAGAAAACTTAAGCCAATCCGTTAATGCAGTTCCTAATCCTGCCTCACGCCTTTCCTCAGGACTACGATAAATTCTTGCGTTAGAGTGTTCATTCGATAAAGCTTTATTTTCAATTATTTGGTCTTCAGTCGCAAAAAGATTTCCGCAATTCGCTAATAAAGCTATTACAAAACAAACTTTGGTTAAATACTTTAATATTTTAGTCCGTATATTTGTAGCAAATATAAACATATATAAAGTTAACCAGATGGTAATGTTTCAAATATAATTATTGCATTACTGTTAACAATACAACACTTGAGGATTTAGTAATATATATTGAATACGCGTATCCTATTACCTAGAACCAATACTAGAGATGCTTTAATTTAACCACAAGCATTTCAGAGGTATTTTATCTATGAAATTACTACTTATTGAAGACGATCAAGTGATTGCAAATTTCATTCAAAAAGGAATGAAAGAGGCAGGTTTTGTTATTGATCATATGCAAGATGGTCAAATAGGCCTAAATGCAGCTGTCAGCAAACAATATGATCTTGCCATAATTGATTTAATGCTTCCTAAGCTTGATGGCTTAGCTATTATTGATCGTATACGCGAAAAAAAAATCAACCTGCCTATTATCATTTTAAGTGCTAAGCGAACAGTAGATGATCGTATAGATGGTCTTCAACATGGAAGCGATGACTATTTAACAAAACCATTTTCATTTAGTGAATTATTAGCACGAGTTGAAGCTTTACTACGTAGATCGAACAATACTGTAGAACCAACTAGTTTGACTATTAATGACTTATCGTTGGATCTATTATCTCGCACCGTAGTACGAGATGACAAAAGAATTGACCTCCAACCCAAGGAGTTTGCATTACTTGAATATTTAATTAGGCATACAGGCCATGTAGTTTCTAAAACAATGATAATGGAACGTGTTTGGAACTATGATTTCGACCCAGGCACTAATGTTGTAGAGGCGCGCATTAGTAAACTTAGAGAAAAAGTTGATAAAGGCTTTAATACGCCACTAATCCACACTGTTAGGGGCTTGGGATACATACTCAAAGAAGGTGATGTTTAAACTTCCAAACACTTTATCATTTAGATTGACGTTATGGTATGTAGCCACTTTCATATTCATATTGCTTGCGGCACTAATTATTTTCTACTTAATGGTAAAGACAACACTTAATGCGCGCATAGATGAAGATTTAATTGAAGAAGTATCTGAATTTAGAGCAATGTACGAAAAAGGCGGATTCTCTGAGATACAACATGAAATAGAAAATGAAGCATTAGACGAAGACAGCGACAAAGAATTTATAAGATTACTTAATAAAGAGGGCAAAGAGCTGTTCACATCTGATTTATCGAAGTGGAATGGTATGCACACTATTCAAACAATTTTACAAAAAACAATTCTCTCTCATCCTAAGCCCATATTAGAAACCATTCAATTCAAAAGTAAGGACCACGCTACAAGAATTGTTTATGGCCTTGTTGCGCCAAATATTATTCTACAAAAAGGAGAATCTACTGAAGAAAAGAGTGAACTAATGGAATTAATCGCATTGGTATTTATACCGTTATTTTTAATCGTGATTCCTATAGCTACATATGCAGGTTGGAAGGTAGCCAAACAAGCTACTAAAGGTATAAATGAAGTTAGTCATGCAGCAGCAGAATTAGAAAAAGGTGAATTTACACATCGTGTAGCCATACATTCCCAAAGAGACGAAATTCAAATTCTAGCTGATACATTTAACAACATGGCAGAACGAATAAATAGCCTGATCACTGAAATGCGCGAGATGATAGATAATATTGCACATGACCTTCGTAGCCCACTAGGAAGGATCAGAGCTATATCTGAAAGCGCCTTATCAGGTACTGATTCTATTAAAGAATATAAGACCGCTGCAGTCGACACACTTACGGAATGTGACCGTTTAATCAATATGATAAATACAACTCTTGATATAGCAGAAGCTGAAGCAGGGGTCTCTAATAGCACACGCGAACAAGTAAACTTAGGTCATTTAATTGAAGAAGTCTGTGAGTTATTTGAGCCCGCTGCAACAGAAAAAAGTATTACATTATCATTCGAAAACAAATTAGAGCGTTATATTCAAGGCAATAAACAGAGTTTACAACGCATGTTAGCCAATTTATTAGACAATGCACTAAAATATACCCCTAGTAGCGGTGACATAAAGGTAGTACTAACGAACAATCCTGATGCTCTACGTATTGATATAACGGATACTGGCGTAGGAATACCATCGTTAGAACAAGAAAGGATTTTTGATCGTTTTTATCGTTGTGATGGTAGTCGCACAACAACTGGATGCGGTCTTGGCTTAAGTTATGCAAGAGCAGTTGCTCGCGCACATGATGGTGACATTATAGTTGTAAGTAAGCCAAATAAAGGCAGCAAATTCACCATCACTTTCCCTGCTCCGCATTGAACTCTTATTCTATTACCAATTGATAATGCACAAATAACTTTTTAGTTAAATTAGTTCTGTATGTTGGTATTTGAGATAAAATTATTTCTCAGATTATATATACATGAAAATTGCTCACGTTCTTGGAACATTCGATCGAACTGGTATTACAACAGTCGTAATACAATTATCCAAGACCATGGCCAATTCAGGTCATAATATTGATATTATCGTATGGGATTGCAATAATATCCCCAAACTACCAAACAATGTTAATGTTGTCGCAATAAATGTTTTTGGTCTATCTCGACGGCCTCTATTAGGAAAATATATACGAAAATTCCATAAGCGATTTCTTACTGATGTAATTTACTATTATTTATATTCTTCGTTTTTTTCTAAATTAATTGAAAAAAAAATATTTTCTCACAATAATTACCATCAAGTTTTCTTCCATGGGATGAGGTATTACCCATTTTGTAAAGTTAACTTCCCACATGTAGTTGTTGCACATAATACCAAGTCACGCAGTCTATTAAACACCACTAGTTATATTAAAAATACAATCAGCAAGTATTGTATTAAATATATTTATAGAGGAAAAACTATTCTTACCGTATCTAATGGTGTAAGAGATGATTTAATCAATAATTTCTCTGTTAATAAGAAAAATATATTTTGTGTATACAACCCATTCGATATTGAGGATATAAAAAAGAAATCTAATGCATTTACACCCGCCTTCAATCCAAAGAATGGTTATATACTTGCTGCAGGCAGAGCATCAAAACAAAAGAGATTTGATGTATTGCTTAATGCTTATGCTTTATCGAATATAAGCGAATATCTAGTTATTATTGGATCTAATCAAAAGCACTTTAACGGATTGAAAAAATTAGCATCAAAATTAAATATAAGCCATAAAGTCCACTTCATTGATCACCAAGACAACCCCTTCCCTTTCATAAAACAGGCAAAATTGGTCGTAGTTACATCTGAATACGAAGGATTTGGCAACACTATAGTCGAATCATTGATCTGTGGAGTCCCTGTAGTAAGCACAGATTGCATGTCTGGACCTAATGAAATTCTTATTGGTGAATTAAAAAAGTACTTAGCTAAGACTAATAATATCACTGACATTGCTAATAAAATTAAGATGTGCCTTAGCGATAATCCAAAAATAAACTCTGCAAACCTAGCGAGGTTTGATGACAATTACGTTGCATTCAAATATTTAGAACATATTATCAATTAATAATCATTACCAATTGATAATTCAAAAAACAGCAATTGGTTAAGTTCCTCAAGTAATTTAAATCTCGTAATTATTTTTAAGTACGGGAGAAAACCATGCATCATTCAATTTTTAGTAAACAACTACTGATTGCACTATCTTTAGTCGTATTTAGCATTACCACAACCAACAGCAACGCAAATCACTATAATAAAAAGGAACGCACATGCACAAAAACTGCAAAGTTTTTAAAATACTCATGTGGTTTTGAAGTCAGAGATGACTATTTAGCTGGAATTGCAGTTTGCTTAAATGAATCAAATAACGGCGATCAACGTGACTGTTTGCGAGAAACAAGAATTTCTCAACGCGAAGGGCATCAAGAATGCCGCGAAGTATTTCGAGCTCGCAAAGATTTATGCAATAGCATTGGCGAAGAACCATACGACCCACCATTTGGTGAAAATTTTGCTGAGTATTTTATTAACCCCACTGAAATTGGTAATAGTGTCAGCCCTAACCCTTACTTCCCACTTGTCGAAGGTAACAGATGGGTCTATGAAGGCACATCTATTGGAGATGAAGGTGAAGAAGAAACCGAAACAGTAACAGTAACAGTTACGGATCAAACCAAACTCATTGATGGCATCACTTGTGTAACCGTTATTGATGTTGCAGAAGTGGATGAAGAAGTCGTAGAAATTACAGATGATTGGTATGCGCAGGATATCTATGGAAATGTTTGGTACTGTGGCGAAATCTCACAAAACTTTGAGCTATTCGAAGGTGATGAACCTGAAACTCCAGAGCTCGTCGATACAGAAGGATCATGGAAAGCCGGACGTGACGGTGCAAAAGCAGGTATTTTACTTCCTTCAGTTCCAGAAGTTGGTGAATTTTATCGTCAAGAAGTTTTCTGGGGTGATGCTGAAGATGTTATTGAAATTTTAGCAACTGATGCAACAGAAACCTCCCCGGGCGGATCCTGCAATGGTAACTGTCTACAGACATACGACTTCACTCCATTGGACGCTGAAGCGAATGAAAATAAATACTACCTACCTGGCACTGGATTAATTGTCGAAATTGATCTGGAAACTGGTGATCGTGTAGAACTTATTGAGTTCACCTCAAATTAATTTACTTGACAAGTGTGGCGAACGACATTAGTTCGCCACATATTTAATAAAATTAAAACATATAACCAAATCATGGACAAACAGATCACACCTTTAGAAAATACTGTATTAAATTTATTTGGATCTCGATCTAACAAACATCAAATTCTTTTATCCACACAAATTTCTCAAGCACGCGTCGAATCAAGACAAATTACAAATGTAGGTTTCATTACTAAATTTAGAATGCCAAATACGATCACCACGTTAACCACCATGAGCAAACGTAAAGTGTTTGAAATTTATGCAGAACATCCGCACACGCATGCAGGTGCCGAATTCTCACTTTGGTTTGAATATGGTAGATTAAAATATTTGGAAGGCTATGTGTTTGTAGGACAGTGGCCCACAGAAGAATATAATTTCCATTTTTTAGATTATAACGACTCCCTATGTTCCGAACTTGTAAATTCTAACTCTTAATATTGCAATTCATTCTATTACACGTATACAAATTACATATCTAAAGTAATACTAATTATTACCATTTGGTAATCTACTAATCATCTTATAATTAAGTTCGCTAAGTATATTAGGAAGCGTGCATTCCATATGCACTTTTCTAATTACTTTGGTGTTTTAATTATAATGAAGCTTTCTATTGTTATAACCTCGTATAACTATTCTCAGTTTCTATATAGATGTGTTATATCTGTTATAAACCAAAACCACTTAGATAGTGAAATTTTAATTGTTGATGATGGATCAACCGACAGCACAAGAAATATTGTTGAAACAATTATACGTGAACACTCTCATTGTTCTATAAAGTACATTTGGCAGGAAAATATGGGAGTATCTAGCGCGAGAAATCATGGAATTGCTGAAGCAAATGGCGAATATATTTGGTTTTTAGATGCTGATGACTACTTAATTAAAAACTCTCTACAGATTATTGAACAATACATTAGTAGAAATCCTAATATAGACATGCTATTTGGTGGTTATGCAGCTATATATATTGATAAGATCGTAGACAAATTCCCTAGTAAATTAAGTTTATCTAGGCATATCAATTTCAAGAACTTCATCAAGAGAAAAGTTCGCGGAATCACTATTGGTGCAACTATTATAAGAAAAGCTCTGCTGCATAAGTATATGTTCTCAGAAAACTTACACGTAGGTGAAGATTATGTGTTAATTTCAAAAATTCTAGCTGTCAGTGATCAATGCTTCTCTTTACAAGAAATTCTCGTTAACAAGAGAAGAGATAGTGAAATTAGTTTAAGAAATAATCATACAAAAGCAGCAGTATCTCAAGTTAATTGTGTAGAAGCCTTATTTGGTGACTCCAATTTAGATAACAAGCACAAGAAACATAAAAATTATTTTATTTCGACTAAATATCTACCCGCCAGTCGTTCTTACTATTATATTGAAGATTATAAAAAGTCTGTTTCATGCTATTTATCAGCAATATCAAAATATCCACTTGCTGTTTTGCGAACAAAATATTTGAAGATTTTTATTAAGTCTCTATATATGTTGATCAAGACTAGATTAATCTCGAATTCCAAACTTACTTTCTCTTAAAGTATTGCTTTTAACTCTGGAAACAACCTGCCTATGGTTTAACCATTACACAATCAACTTCAATCAACTCTAACGTTGTTCCATCTCGATCTACAGCATATAAACCAGAGATATTAAATCCTTTCTGCTGACAAAACCCTAGAACCTCTCCATAAGGCGGGACATGCTCGTATATTGATTTAAGTGATATCTCAGTCTGCAATCCTATTAAGCTACTTATGCATAGCTGTGCGCCTTTAAATACCTCAAAATCATGCCCTTGAGTATCTATTTTCAAAAAACAATTATGTTTACTTATTGAAATGGACTCACGTTTTATAAATTCATCGAGCGTTATCATTTCAACCCGCTCTTGTCTTAATATTTTAGATGCTTTGCCTGAACGCAGTTTGCCAAATTCACTAAATTTATGAAGAGAAGCTAATCGGTCACGCTCAGAAATCGATATTGTAACTTCACAGGAATCTGCACCCAGAGCTAAATTATAAGCTTTCCATTTTGCATCTGAACGACTTGTTGCCTTTAACTTATTGAATGCAACACTACCCGGCTCTATAGAATAAATTAAACCCTGATAGCCATTAGCACGTAACATCTTAGCAAACTGGCCTTTATTCGCACCCACATCAAAAACCAAATCAATTTCATAATTTTGAAAAAGGTTATTTAGATGCGTCCGAAGTGTAAGCTCAATAATCTTTGGTTTTTCTAATTCATAACCAAATTTTTGAGCAATAATACGAGCTATATTCATAGCAATTTAAAACTATTTGAATTGAATTCGAAGAATATATTTGCAATTATTCTATGATTTTTCTAATTCAGAATTGCTAAACATTACCAATTGATAATCTAATAATCAGCTAATGTACTCTGCTACATCTCCAGTTGCTTAGTGCTGTCACACTATAGTTTCGTATTTGCATGACTTTAAATTGGCCGCATATGTGGGAATAGAATCACATCACGTATCGTATGTGAATTGGTAAATAGCATTACTAAACGATCGATTCCAATTCCTTCACCTGCAGTAGGCGGCAACCCATATTCCAATGCACGTATATAATCTTCATCGAAATGCATAGCTTCATCATCGCCCGCATCTTTTTCTGCTACCTGGACTTTAAAGCGTTCCGCTTGATCTTCAGAATCATTTAATTCTGAAAAGCCATTTGCCAACTCTCTGCCGCCTACAAAAAACTCAAAACGATCCGTTACAAACGGATCATCATCATTTCTTCGTGCGAGTGGAGAAACTTCAGTTGGATAAGCAGTAATAAAAGTGGGATCTTTAAGATTTTCTTCCACCGTTTTTTCAAATATTTCAATTTGAATTTTTCCTAAGCCATAACTATCTTTAATCGGAATGTTTAGTTGTTCAGCGACCACCTTTGCATTACCTATATTATCTAAATCATCTTCCGATAATTTAGGGTTAAAATGTAGAATTGATTCTTTAACGCTCATTCGTGCAAAAGGCTTACTAAAATCATAGGTGTCTTCACCATATGCAATCGAAGTAGAACCAAGCACTTCATTACATACACCTCTTAGCATTTCTTCCGTAAGATCCATTAAGTCATAATAATCCGCATAGGCTTGATAAAATTCAAGCATAGTAAATTCTGGGTTATGACGCGTAGATAAACCTTCGTTACGAAAGTTACGATTGATTTCAAATACACGCTCAACCCCGCCGACAACTAAACGCTTCAAATACAGTTCGGGCGCGACGCGCATATATAAAGGTATGTCTAAGGCATTATGATGGGTTTCAAAGGGTCGTGCCGTTGCGCCGCCCGGTATCACTTGCATCATCGGCGTTTCGACCTCTACATATCTGCGTTCTGAAAGAAAGTCTCTCAAGTATTGAATAATTTTAGTACGCGTATTGAAAACTTTACGTGATTCTTCATTCATAATGAGATCAACATAACGTTGGCGATAACGCTGCTCTTGATCTGTTAAGCCATGAAACTTTTCTGGCAATGGCCTGAGTGACTTCGTTAATAAAGAAACGGTTTCCATTTTTACATACAGGTCGCCTTTACCAGATTTATTAATCGTACCTTCAACGCCTATGATATCGCCAATATCCCAGGTATCTATATCTTTAACTTGCTCTTTCTCTAAGCCTTTACGATCGATATATGCTTGGATTCGGCCCGTCATGTCTTGTAATACAATAAATGGCCCGCGCTTAGCCATAATGCGACCCGCAATTTTTGCATGCTGATTTAAATCAACAAGCTCTTCTTTAGATTTATCACCGTATTTTTCTTGCAAATCTTGCGCATAACTATCTCTACGAAAACTATTCGGAAATGCATTGCTACTTTCACGCATTAAGTTTAATTTTTTACGACGCTCTGCGATGAGTTTGTTCTCATCAGCACTTTGATCTATTTCTTGTGTTTTATTTTCTTCAGACATAATTTTCTACTTATAGGCCACTTTTAAGACTTGCTTCAATAAACTGATCTAGATCCCCGTCTAGAACCGCTTGGGTATTTCCTGTTTCAACCGATGTACGTAAATCTTTTATTCGTGATTGATCTAATACATACGAGCGAATCTGACTGCCCCAACCAATATCGGCTTTACTATCTTCAACTGCTTGTTGCTCACCTTGACGCTTTTGAATTTCCAATTCATACAATTTGGCTTTCAATTGTTTCATTGCTACATCTTTGTTTTTGTGCTGCGAGCGGTCATTCTGGCATTGTGTCACAACCCCTGTAGGAACATGCGTTATTCGAACTGCGGACTCCGTCTTATTAACATGTTGCCCACCTGCACCGCTGGCACGGTAAACATCTATGCGTAAATCTGCAGGATTTATATCTATTTCAATATCATCATCAATTTCTGGTGAAACAAATACTGCAGCAAAAGAAGTATGCCTGCGACTCCCAGAATCAAAAGGAGATTTTCTCACTAATCGATGCACACCTGTTTCGGTACGTAACCAACCAAAGGCATAATCACCTTCAAACTTAATTGTTGCACTCTTAATACCTGCCACTTCACCTGGGGAAACTTCAATTAGCTCGGTTTTGAAACCTTTACGTTCGCCCCATCTTAGGAACATACGTAATAACATTTCTGCCCAATCTTGTGCTTCAGTACCACCTGAACCCGACTGTATATCCAGAAACGCATTATTAGGGTCCATTTCACCAGAGAACATGCGACGAAATTCGAGCACAGCAACACGTGCATCTAGCGCCTGCAAGTCTTCACCGATGGCTTTAAGCGTTTCTTCATCCCCTTCTTCTGAAGCCAACTCTAGAAGATCACTCGCATCCGTCACTCCTCCTTCAACATCGTCTATGGTTTTGACTATTATTTCTAAGCTAGCACGTTCTTTACCCAGTTTTTGAGCAAGCTCAGGCTGGTTCCAGATATCTGGATCTTCTAATTCACGACTGACTTCATCGAGCCGTTCACATTTATTTTCATAGTCAAAGATACCCCCGGAGACTAGACGAACGTGTTTGTAGATCTTCGATCAATTTTTGTAGAGGGTTAATTTCCATATTCTTTTATTAAATTTTAAGTCGTATTATTTGCGCGCGTATAGTAACGCATATCTTGCCCCGAAATAAGCCAAGTAAAGCGAATTATTAAGCGATTTGTTAAGTTTAAATCGATTCTAAATGCTGGACAATGAGCTGTGCAGAACGGGCGCCACGAAACTCATTTATGCTGAGCTGATATGCAATTCTAACTTCGCTACTTTCTTCACGCCATTGATGCTTTTCAATATTGAAAGCAATCGCATCTATCTTTTGTCGACCCCCTGATGGTGTTAAATTTAACTTCAAGTGGTGTTTACCGACAATTCGATGATCATTCACGTTAAATACGCCATCAAAAATAGGCTCTGGAAAACCTTGACCCCAAGGACCGGCGCGAAATAATAGTTCAGCTATATCCAGCGATAGCTCATTTTCTTTTAACTCGCCATCAGACAATAAAATTGCCTCCAATTGTTCTGGAGTAACCAGCTCTTCTATCACATGATTAAAAGCTGAGGCAAACTCATTAAATTTTTCTTTTGGAATCGACATCCCTGCAGCCATGGCATGTCCACCAAAAGTATTAATTAATTCAGGGTGCCTTGTTGCAAGTAAGTCGATTGCATCGCGAATATGCAAGCCAGGAATAGACCGCGCTGAACCTTTAAGTTCTGTATCGTTAGTTTGCGCAAATACAATAACGGGGCGATGAAACTTTTCTTTTAATCGTGCAGCGACAATTCCGATGACACCTTGGTGCCAGTCTGCATCATATAATGCAATACCAAATCGATGCGCATCAACATTTTCAAATTTATTAGACTTCAATACCTCTAATGCCTGCTTTTGCATTTGCTGCTCAATTTGTTTGCGCTCCTCGTTTAGATCATTAAGTTGTTTAGCAAGTTCTAGCGCATGTCCCTCATCATCTGTAAGCAAACACTCAATACCTAAAGACATATCTTCTAAACGACCGGCTGCATTGAGACGAGGCCCTACTACAAACCCAAGATCTGTAGAACTCACCCTAAATAACTTTTTACCAGACACGGTAAGCATTGCTCGAATTCCTGCACAACATTTGTCTGCACGTATGCGACGGAGTCCTTGATCAACAAGAATTCGATTGTTGTAATCAAGCTTTGCTACATCTGCAACGGTACCTACCGCAACAATATCTAAAAATTGGGCAAGATTAGGTTCTCTTAATTGCTTTTCAGTAAACCAGTTGCTCTCTCGGAGCAACGCTCTCAATGCAGATAACACATAAAACACCACACCTACCCCTGCTAAGTGTTTGCTTGGAAAATTATCACCATTTTGATTAGGATTAATTATGACATCCGCTTTCGGAAGCTCTCTACCTGGCAGATGATGATCGGTTATTAAGACATCAATACCTTTTGCTTTTGCAGCAGCCACTCCTTCTATACTAGAGATCCCATTATCTACAGTGATAATCAAGGCTGGATTGGATTCAGCAGCGACTTCAACTATTTCAGACGTTAGCCCATAACCAAACTCAAATCGATTTGGCACAAGGTAGGAAGCATTTGAATAGCCAAAGCTTTTCAATGCTCGAATAAACAACGCTGTGCTGGTTGCACCGTCCGCATCAAAATCACCCACAATCAAGATATGCTGATCATTTTTCATACAGCGATAGATTAGCTCTACCCCTGCTTCTACATTAAGTAATTTTCCAGGCGGCAAAGCCTTAGTAAGCGAATGATTAATTTCTTCTTCATTACTAATGCCACGTTGAGCATAAATGCGCTGCAATATGAGAGGCAGTTCATTGATATCCTCACTGATAGCAACATCAGGACGGCGCTTAATTGTGGTTAGCATGTATGAATGACCAATATGAAATATAATTACATGAGCATTCTAAACAAGATACTAAACTTAAATCACTGTTATTTATTGCTCACTCTCTCTTTTGAGCTCATCAAAAAACCAAGAATTTAATTTAAGTGCGTGTAAAATGATTATATTTATTAAGTACTTATTTAAACTTACTCAAGTAGTTGTTTTACACAGATAATGGCTGAACATATTCTTTTCTTAACCGGCAAACTTGCAGAAAAAAGTTTGCATCGAGTATTGGAATCTATGCAGCCCACAGAATTTACCTATGAAGTACGTCAGCTGGGAGTCAGCGTCGCTGCATTAATGACGACCCAGCTAATAGAGAAACGCTTAACGGATACGGGTCTAGCACAAAAAGTTATCCTCCCAGGTCGATGTCGAGGAGACATTGAAGCGCTGTCCAATTCATTAAAACTACCCGTCGAACGAGGCCCTGATGAATTAAAAGATTTACCAGCGTATTTTGGACAGGTCGATCGAAAAGCAGACTTAAGTCAGTACGACGTACAAATATTTGCAGAAATTGTTGATGCACCGATGATGACCGTTGCTGATATTGTTAAACGTGCTCAGACCTACAAAGAAGATGGTGCAAATGTAATTGACCTTGGCTGCTTACCTAGCACTCCTTTTCCACACTTAGCTGAATCTGTGCAAGCACTTAAAGCCGAAGGTTTTAAGGTCAGTGTTGACTCATTAACTCCCGAAGATTTAGTAACGGGCGGAAAAGCAGGAGCCGACTTTTTACTGAGCTTAAGTGAAAAAACTCTTTGGATTTTAGACGAAGTTAATTCCACCCCGATTTTGATAGGCAACACTCCTTCAGATGCGCGCTCACTTTATCGTGCTATTGAACAACTGATTAAACAGGGACGAGAATTCATCGCAGACTCAATTTTAGATCCCATTCATTTCGGCTTCACCGAGTCAATTATTCGTTATCGTAACTTGCGCAAACGTTATCCTGACATCGAGATCATCATGGGTATTGGTAATCTCACCGAACTCACGCATGCAGACTCTGCAGGCACCAACGCTATACTACTGGGCATAATCTCTGAGTTAGAAATCAGACATGTACTTGCCACCGAGGTAAGTGAGCATTGCCGATACGCTGTACGAGAAGCAGATCTTGCACGAAGAGTTATGTACGCATCCAGAATTGATAGCATTCCTCCCAAGGGCTACGACAATGGTCTGATGGCGCTACATGAACGCAAACCGTTCCCATACACGATAGAAGAAGTTAAAGAATTTGCTGCCGAAATTAAAGATCCTAATTTTCGTATTCAAGTTAGTGAAGAAGGTGTACATACATACAATCGAGATGGTATGCATACCGCAACCGATCCATACGAAATCTACCCTAAATTAAATGTAGATGATGATGGTGGGCATGCTTTTTACTTGGGCATTGAGCATGCACGAGCGCAAATTGCATGGCAATTAGGCAAACGCTATGAGCAAGATGAAGAATTAGACTGGGGTGTAAGCACAAAAAGTGCAGCTGATGACTTAAGTCAATTCAAAGAAGCCGGCACAACCATGCACACACGGAAGACCAGAAAAGACAAAAGACTAAACACAAAGAAGAAAAAGTAATGCCCTTTATTAGAGAATGTATCGTTACATCGATCCGCGATGATAAAAGTATTCATATTGCCCCGATGGGAATTCATGAAGAAGGAGAACATCTTATTATTTTGCCGTTTAAACCCTCAGCAACCTTAGATAATTTACAAAGAGATGGCACCGCAACATTGAACTACACTGATGATGTGCGCGTGTTTGCTGGATGTTTAACCGGACATCGAGACTGGCCTACATGCCCTACCGAAGTACTCAAAGGTATACGTTTAGAAAACTGCCTAGCCCACACAGAGTTAGAAGTAATTGATAAGGTAGAAGATGAACAACGACCCAGATACACTTGCAAAGTGGCTCACGAAGTCACACACAAACCATTTCATGGGTATAATCGCGCTCAGTCAGCCGTTATTGAACTCGCTATATTAACGAGTCGCCTACACATGTTGCATCCAGATAAGATACAACAAGAAATTGAATATCTAAGCATTGGTTATGAAAAAACTTCTGGACCACGTGAACAAGAAGCTTGGGCATGGCTAATGGAAAAAATAGATACCCATAGGAATAAGGAAAGTCAAACATGACAGGAATGCTAGCCAGTGTTCGCGATCTTGAAGAAGCTAAATTAGTCTATCAAGGTGGTGCAGACATTATTGACCTGAAAGAACCCAATGAAGGTGCATTAGGCGCTGTGCCATTAAACGAGATACATCGCGTGGTTGATGATTTATGGGAAAAATGTGTAGTTAGCGCAACCATCGGTGACTTACCTGCAGACACCGCCAAAATAAATGAAAAAGTAACTCAAACTGCTGAAACCGGTGTTGATTACGTAAAAGTTGGCATATTCAGTGAGCGCCATATCGAATCTTGTTTACCAAGCCTCATTCATTGCACCAATAAAGGCATCTCAATCATCGCTGTATTTTTTGCAGACATGGAATTTGATGTGGACCTAGCCATTAAAGCCGCAGCAGATGCACGTTTAAAAGGCGTCATGTTAGACACTGCACGCAAAGGATCCGGAAGTTTACTGACCCACAAGAACATTATGCAGTTAGAATATTTTGTTAATCGGGCCAAACAAAATGATTTACTTACTGGACTTGCAGGATCACTCACTACCAAAGATGTCCCTACCTTACTTAAAGCCTCTCCTGATTATGTTGGATTTAGGACCGCTTTATGCACTAGCAAGCTAAGAACCGGCTCATTAAACGAACAAGCTATACAGTCTGTAAGAGAATCAGTCCCGGTTCCAGAAAAATTACTACGAAAACTAGCTTAAAACATTTCTATTAATTATTGTCAATTGCTCCATGAAAAAATTAAAAAATGAAGCAGAGTTAGTTAAAAAAGCAATACGCGTGGGAATGATCTATGCTGAGAAACGCGGTGTAGTTAAATTTGAATCCACCGATTCTGCAAGTGAAAAAATTGAATATCTATACAAATTACTTGTACACGACAAGCTAATTCAACCTTTAGCAAAAGACCAACAAGGCTTACCCGGCATGAAACACAAACTTGCTATTTGGGTATCCAAACAACTCCCTAAAGATCACCCGCTACTGCAGTAAATTTTTAAGTCGCTAAAGTATCGATACACTATCTATGGCGATACCCAAAAAACAAAAATCATTATCTCGAACAAGATTTCTTAGCCCATGGAAGCGATTTTGTCGTCTTGTAACACGTATCTTCTATCGAGAACTTGAAGTTACAGGGCTAGAAAATATTCCTAAGGATTCTGGATTATTACTATGCGCCAATCATGTGAATGCTTTAGTGGATGTCGTTGTATTGCAAGCATCCACTAATAAAGACTTACGCCCGCTTGCACGTAGCGGCCTATTTTTAAATCCATTTCTCAAACCAATATTAAATACGATAGGCGCTGTACCCATTTATCGTCGCCATGACCCAGATAGTGATACCACACAAAATCAAGACTCATTTGCAAAGTGCTATGAGCTTTTAGCAGAAAATGAAACCATAATAATATTTCCCGAAGGGCAAAGTCATTCAGATCCGCACATTAACAAACTAAAGACTGGCGCCGCACGCATTGCACTTGGTGCAAAAGAAAACAACAAGGCAGCTCCTGTTGTTATCCCAGTCGGACTCACTTTCTCACGTAAAGGGAAATTTCGCAGCGATGTATTAGTACAATATGGAATAGCTGTAGATATAACCACATCTGAAAAATTAGATTCATTTGAGTCAGTAGAACTAATAACGGATCGCATTAAACAAGAACTTGCAAAAGTTACGTTGAATGCGGATTCATGGGAAGATATCTATTTGATTACTCGCCTAGAAAAATTCTTTGCTCTTCGAAGAGGAAAATATAGAAAGGGACAATTAAAAGAGCGTTTCCATGCGCTGCAACGGCTTATCGATGCACAGCGTATTTTAAGAATCTATGAACCAGACAAAGTGCGTTCATTAGTTAAACAATTACGAGGCTTTGAACGATTATGCAAATGTTGCGGTATTCGCGACTACCATTTGACAATTAAATACAAGCCATTACTCGTTACCATATATATTTTACGTTTACTCTTGATCCTATTAATCGGCTTACCCATTGCAGCCTGGGGAGCTATTAATAGCTTTATTCCTTATCAGCTCACTCGTGACGTCGCGCGACGCATAGCGAAAGCTCCAGACCAATATGATACTGCCAATGTATCGTTTGGAATGCTCTTCTTTTTAGTATTTTGGGCAGCGCAAACTTATATTATAAATCTCTATTTTGGAATGACATCTTCGATAATATATCTTACTAGTGTTGCAATTAGCGCACCTTTTGCACTAAAGCTACGCAAGGAATATCATATAATTATCGACAATGTAAAAATATTTTTTTTATTCATGCGAAAAAAACAGCTACGCGAATATCTTGAAAGAAAACGCAAGGAAATAGAGATAGAACTTGCAAAATTATTACGCATTGTCAAAAGACTACCCACTATATAAAAATAAGGCTAGCACTATTTACTAAAGAACAAATTTGAAGATAGCGATCAATATTGGAAAACTGTAAACGAATTTATAACCAATAACTTTTTTGATTTAAACCACCTAACTAAAGGAGTTTAATTATCATGCAAACCATTAAACAGCTGTTAGATAACAAAGGTAATGAGATATCAACAATTGATCCGAACGATTCAGTATACGATGCAATCAAGTCTATGGCAGATAATCATATTGGCTCATTAATTGTCATGCAAAACAAACATGTTATAGGAATTATTACTGAGCGAGATTACTCAAGAAATGTAATTCTCAAAGGGAAATCTTCTGCAAATACACCTGTTAAAGATATAATGACTAGCAACGTCTTATGCGCTAAACCAGAACAAACAATAGAAGAAGCCATGGCTTTAATGACAGATAAACGCGTAAGACATTTACCCGTGATCGAAAATGGCAACCTTCTCGGGATTGTTTCTATTGGTGACTTAGTAAAAACAATTATATCAGAACAAAAACACATAATTGAACAACTCGAACATTATATTAACGGTTAATCTCATGCATGAATGACTCTACTAATGATGAGATTACTCATAATAATATTCTAGATTTTTGGTTTTCTGAATCTACCAAAAGACTTTGGTTTAACTCAATCCCCGAGTTTGACCAATCTATTCGCTTAAAATATCAACCTTTATGGGAACAAGCATCTGAAGGCCTGCTTGAAAGTTGGCGCGATACTTCGTTAGGTGCATTATCATTAGTAATCGTATTAGACCAATTCCCATTAAATATGTTTCGTGGAACTGCGAAAAGCTTTTCTACGGAAGCCCAAGCCATTATCGTGTCAAGAACTGCGTTAACCCAAAGTTTCGACAAACAATTAAGTAGTATTCAACTACCATTTTTATATATGCCACTCATGCATAGTGAAAACCTTGATGACCAAAATTATTCAGTTACATTATTTGAACAAGCTGAATTAGAAAGTAATATACGATTTGCAAAACATCATCGAGATATCATTGAAAAATATGGACGTTTCCCACATAGAAACAACATATTAAATCGAACAAGCACAGATGCTGAACTAGAGTATTTAGCCTCGCCACAAGCATTTAAAGGATAGCCTACCCATGCCAACAGGAAAGAATTGGCCCATCAGCTGGCAAGACTCGCTGATAGCTTCACTAGTCATCATTTCTTTTGTTAGTTTATTTTTTATCGAACCAATTTCTCAAGATCTTGCATACCATAGCTTTGCAGATAAACGAAATATGCTGAGCATCAGCAACTTTTTTGACGTGGCTTCTAATCTACCGTTTTTGTTTGTAGGTATTTTAGGTTTATTCTGTATTTACCAAAATTGGGGTGTAAGCAGTAGTTGGAGTTGGTTGATCCTTTTCTTAGCTGTCTTTCTTGTCGCATTTGGCTCTTCTTATTATCATCTAAGCCCAGAGAATAAGACCTTAACCTGGGATCGCTTACCCATGGCAATAGGATTTATGGCTTTATTTGTAATTGTTCTGACCGATTACGTAAACAGTAAACTTGAGAAATGGCTGCTGATCCCAATGTGCCTAGTTGGAGTGGCTTCGGTCATATACTGGCATATGACAGATGATTTACGTATTTATGCTTGGGTACAATTTGTTTCTATGGGTTTGCTACTGATAATCATTTCTATTTATAAGCCTTACCACTTACAAACAAAATATCTTGTATATGCCTTTGTTTTCTACACTCTCTCTAAGCTTGCTGAACACTTTGATAAGCAAATATATGAATTAATGGGACAAATAGTAAGTGGTCATACAATAAAACACCTGCTTGCCGCTATAGCTACGTTTTGCTTTTACTTATTACTAAAACGGCGGGTAACCTAAGCACTGTAGTTTATATACAATACAGACATGGAACACTCCCACCAGCACCCTACTCCTAAAAATTACAGCTTGGCGTTTGGCATTGGCACGGCTTTAAATGTAATTTTTGTAATTGTTGAAGCAACTTTTGGCTTTTTATCTAATTCTTTAGCGCTCATTGCAGATGCAGGCCACAATCTTGGAGATGTTCTTGCACTACTTTTGGCATGGGGCGCAACGTACTTAGCTCAACGCAAACCCACCAACACAAAAACCTATGGATTACGCAGAGGAACTATCTTAGCGGCCTTTATAAGCAGTCTAATTCTTTTAATGACGATGAGCATTGTTGCCTGGGAAGCTTTGGGACGATTTTCTATCCCGTCCGAAGTCAATTCAATGACGATTATTATTGTAGCGGCAATAGGTGTCGTTATAAATACTGCTACTGCACTGCTATTCTTAACGAGTCAACATGATGATTTAAATATTAAAGCCGCATTTATTCACATGGCTGCCGATGCAGGAGTTTCATTAGGTGTAGTCATTGCAGGCATCGCAATAATGCTAACAGGACTGTTTTGGATTGACCCTGCAATTAGTTTACTAATTGTTATTGTGATTGTGATCAGTACTTGGGGTGTATTTCGAGATTCATTTAACTTAGCCATGGATGGTGTACCCAAAGGCATAGATGTTGAAGAAGTAAGAAGCTTTATTTTACAACAAGATGGAATTACGGCTATTCACGACTTGCATGTTTGGGCCATGAGCACCACCCAAGTTGCACTTACTGCTCATATTGTTCGTGATACAACAAATTTAGATGATCAGTTTTTACAACAGCTTAGTTCTGAATTACAAAATAAGTTTGGAATTATCCACCCGACTATACAAATTGAATCTGGAAAAAATGCGCATTTATGTGACCAAGCCCACCTTGATAGTGTATAGCTAATCTTTGGCTAAACACATTCCATGCATTAATAATTTATATTACGTCCGCTTTCGGCCAATAGCAGACATTTACATGATTCAGTTGCTCTATTTCATGACTTCCCAACTTTCAATTCCACCTGTTACTATGCGGAAAAAAGGATGAGCATCAAGCTCCTTAATCGCTCTTACCTTAAAATATAATGGTCGATCTCGAGATTTTAACTTTACAAGTAAATGCCGCCTCTCATATTCCAGTTGGCCAATATTTACATCCATTATTAATCTAGATGTTGTCTTATCAATTTTATCAACGTTAAAGCTATACCCTCGCTGTAAAGATTCTTGATGAATGTGATAAAGGTATTTACCAATTGCAAAAATTGGTGCTCTTTTTGACTTGAACCGATCTAGCTGCGGGTGATTACGATAACCCTGCGTTTCACCTTTCAATACTTTTTGGGCAAGCAATGCTTCTCTCCAAAGAGCTACCAAACCTTTAGTATCGAGATATTTCGGATGAATTGACCATAAGCGCATAAGAATTCAGTATGTACGATTAAAAGGATAATTGAAAAGGCTGCAATACCGATAGCGAGCATGCGATCTTGATAACTAAAGATTATTCATTTGCACAAAAGAATAATTTAGATATATAGCAAAACTTACCCATGTTAAATACGGCAACATCAATACACCCGCCTTTTTGTCAGTCTTAAAGAAAATAATGACTGTAGACAATATCGCAAGCCATAGAATGATAATTTCTAATAGCGCTAAATCAGGTCGATGTATACCAAAGAATAAATACGACCATAGAATGTTTAAACCTAACTGCACAATAAACAATAACAGCGCAATGCTCAGCCCATATTCACGCTTCCCCCAAATACGCCACGCAGCAACTCCCATTAAAATAAATAAAATATTCCATACAATTGGAAATACGATATTAGGAGGGGTCAATGAAGATTTCTGCATACCTAGGTACCATTCCCCAGGAGTAAAGAAAGACCCTACAAATCCAACGAATAAACACAAGCCTATCCAGAAAGCTAAACTAAGCCATTTTACATTCATTTTAAACTTTGAGTGGTTTCATTACCGATAGCAACAACGGAATGATGCTAAAGGTTGCAAATAGCGACACAAGCATTGCCACACTTGTCAGCAAGCCAAAATAAATGGATGGCACAAAATTAGAAAGGATCAATACCACAAACCCCAAGGTGATGGTGATAGAGGTAAAGTACAATGCCTTACCTACAGTTGTTTGTGATTTATGTATAGCCTGGTAGTTATCACCACTTTCAGCATATTCTTTCTTATAGCGATGGATATAGTGAATGGCATAATCCACCCCTATTCCTATCGTGATGGCTGCAATCGTTATGGTCATTATATCTAACGGAATACCGAACACACCCATACACCCTAAAATAAAGAGCGCTGTAAAAATATTCGGCAATGTTCCAATAATCGCAAGCTTCACACTTCTGAATAGAACAATCAGCATAATAAGTATTGCTACAAAAACAGTACCGAGCGTTAAGATCTGTGACTTAAATAAACTTTGTAGAACATTATTGTATAAAACACTAATTCCTGTTAACCGTACACTTTCACCATTTTTTATAAATTCGCCATTTAAATCTGCCTTGATCTTTTTCAGCAAGTCATTGCGAATCAAAGTGTGGTCAGAATCCTTGATACGCGCTAGTACACGTGCTTGACTTCCATCACTTGAAACGTAGGGCGATATCAATACGTTTTTAATTTTTTCTGGTACTTTTGAATAGACCAGTGATAAATGAAAATCCTCTAATGGCCCACCTTTATTGATCGTTCTGAACACTTCCTCAGTGCTTGATAAAGACAACACCTTGCCAATTTGCGGCAGGTCTTCTAAATATCGATGAACTTTGTTAATCTTTTTAATTCCGCTGCGGTTATACCAATAACTTTTTGCCGTAAAGTCATCTTGGGTTTCTTCCAGCTCTGTTAAATAATCACCAAACTCTTCATCTTCTTCTAACTCGTCATCTATCTCCTCTTGCTCAGAACCTGCTTCTAGCATAATCTCTAGCGGAACCGTCCCCCCCAAGTCTTGATCTACTAATTCCAGTCCTTTATATATATCAGTAGATTTTTTAAAATAATCAATAAATCGATTTTCTACAGTAAGTTGACTGATACCTAATATATTCAGTGCAAACATTCCAATTAATATCGTTAAAGTTAATTTCTTATTTTTAACAATAACTTGCAAAATATTTTCAAGAAAATCAGCAGATTTATCTTTCTCTAGTTTGCGTGATATAGGCTTAATCAGTTTTATCAGTGCAGGCAACACCGTAAACGTCAGCAGAAATGCACAAAACAGCCCAAGTATCATAATGTAGCCAAAAGTGATTACTGGATTGATATCACTCACCACTAATGAGAAAAACGCTATCGCAGAAGTCAACACCATGTACGAACACGGAGTGATGATTTGAGAGATAGCAGTTCTAATCTTATCTTCAACACTATCATCAGGATGTTTTGCCTGAATTTCCTGATAGCGAATTATTACGTGTATCGATAACGTGACTGAAAATATAATCAGCAAGGCAACAAAATTAGAGGAAATAATGGTTAACTGAAAGCCTAATAGCGATGCTAAACCTGCAACCAGTAGAACATTTAATACTGCACAAATAAGTGCTAAGAAAATCCACGCTGGTTTTCTAAAAAACAAGAACAATACCACTATCATAATACCCAGGATGGCAATGCCAAAAGTACGTATGTCTTTAACCACATACTCTTTCATGTCATTTCCAATTAAAGGCGCACCTGCTAAATAAAATTCCCCTTTATCCACTTCCGCAGCCAGTATTCCTCTTACAGAATCTAGCACTTCCTTATAACGCTGATTGATGACTTGTCGTTCTAATATAATATTATCACGCAGCTCCTCTAGCTCATTTGTGATTTGTGTTTTCTTAGGGTCGGATTCTTGCTGTTCTAATAGCTCATACTTATGCTCAATTAAACCAACAAGTTCTTTATTCTTCTGTATATCAACTTTTATAGCGGTTGTACTTAAGTCTTTACTGATTAAATTATTAACGTATATCGGACTCGAGGTGAATTCTTGTTCCGCTTTTTTAAGATCAACATTTGAGTTCAATAAATTGGAAAAACTAGTTTCGCCTGTTTTTTCATCTTCTTTGAGTTGCAATAAAAGTGGCACATTACTCAATGAGGTGACACCGGCTATTCCATTGATTTTCTTAAATTGATTCGATATATCTTCTATATAGCGAATGGTTTCAAGCTCCAACATAGCTTTATTGGGCTTAAAACCAACAATTATGTATTCATCCGTACCATATTCGCGGTGCACCTCTCGATAATATTTAAGATCAGGATCACTCTCTAACATGAGCGAATCAGGAGAAGCATCAATGTTTAGATTTGCAATATAGACACTAGATGCTGCAACGAGCGCTAACATACTCACAAGTACAACGATTGGTTTGCGTATAACTATTTCAGTTATTGCACTGCTAATAATTTGGAACATGATTTTTTATTTTAAAGTAATTTATATTAATGTGTATTAAGCAAGCTCTGTAAGTCGCTCACTTTCGACTTATGCAAAATATTTAAATTTATTTTATTAGCATTGACTAATTTATTTAATGTTGCATCTATACATTTGCTTTTAGTAAGAGAGTCTAAATCTGTTTCTTCTAGTACTTGTTTTGAAGATTTTACTAATAATAGATTATTTATACCCAACTTTCCCGCTAACCATACTGCCAGACTATCTGAGGTCACGTCCCAAGTTTGGTCCAATGTACATTGATTACGAACCATCTCATAGGGTTCCCATATAGCTACTTTTGACTCTACCCAGATTTGGTGTGTGCGTTCTGCTGAATGCGTTAATGCCATTGCAGGACAAAGTGAAGCCAATACATTCGCATATTGCTGCATTGCCATAACCGCCATATGGTGCGCATAAACTCCTAAATCAAATTTCTTATCAGCCAACCTCACTTGATCTGCGAATGGCCCACCCCCAGGAACGATGATGATTTTTTTACTCGAATATTCGCTAATAGAATTTAACCACTGAACTAGATACTTACTATCGCATAAGCTACCGCCTATTTTAATCACCCAAGCTTCAGTATTAATCCTAATATCCTTGGGCATATTCCTTACCTTGCTTCAGTACGCGCATCATGGCCGCTGCCTTATCAAAGGTTTCTTGGTATTCCGCACTCACTTCTGAGTCGTGAACAATTCCGCCACCAGCATAAAAATACATCTGTTGGTTTTTATGCAAAATTGTTCGAATTGCTATATTAGTATCCATATTGCCATCATTACTTATATACCCAATCGCACCGCAATAAATACCTCGACGATGTGGTTCTAGCTCTTCGATGATTTCCATCGATCGTAGTTTAGGAGCCCCTGTAATAGATCCTCCAGGAAAACTACCACGCAACAAATCAAGCGCACTACGATGATCTCGTAATTTTCCAGTAATAGTGCTTACCATATGATGAACATTTGGATAGCTCTCTATATCAAATAATTTTGGCACTTTAACAGAGCCTAAAGCGCAGTTTTTACTAATATCATTGCGTAGCAAGTCTACAATCATGACGTTTTCAGCTTGGTCTTTTTTGCTATTTATCAGTTCTTGCAAAAGCGCATCATCTTCTTGTAAATTTTGTGAGCGTGGGCGCGTGCCTTTAATTGGTTTGGTTTGAACGACATTGTTTTTAACCGATAAAAACCGTTCTGGAGAATTACTAAGGACTTGGAAATCCGTGTAATTCAAATAGGCACTAAACGGTGATGGATTGATACGACGAAGCACACAATAAGCTTGCCAAGGATCGCCTTCAACTAGCGCATTAAACCGCTGGGCTAGATTTACCTGATAACAATCCCCTTCTCTTATATAAGACTTAATCTGTGCAAAAGCTTTTGCATAAGCTGCTTCATCCATATTAGATTCGACACTTCTCAATACATTAAATTCTTGGCGTTTTTTTAGCGGTTTTTTATCCAGAACATATTTAACTAAATCATCCCAATCTCGCTGTATGCGAAGATCGGTTTTATCGCCCACCAAAACAGTATTTTTCTTTTTGTGGTCTACAATTATTGCCCAGGAGTAGATCCCTATTTTCATATCAGGCAAATCAATATCGTCTTGCGAAATAGATGGAAGCTTTTCCAGTGATCTACCTAAATCGTAACTAAAGTAACCTAGCGCACCGCCTACAAAAGGCAGTTTTAAATCATTCTCTAGGGAATCGGATTTGTTTTTTTGTATTTGGGGTAGAAGATATTCTTTTAGTACAGAAAAAGGATCACCAGGAGCGGATAAAGATTCTGACCATGATTCAATATTATTTTTATTATTTTTACTAGTTATGCAAACTTTTGGTCTTGAACTGATAATGTCATAGCGGCCATATATAGCATCCGGCTGATTACTATCCAAAAATACTGACCAAGGTTCTTCAGCAAATTTATCAAACAATATACTGCTATTATGTGAATAGGGTATTTCTGCAATTAAATACTTATTCATCCATCATCGCCTATAAAAGCAGGACTTGCATAGGCTAAGCACGCCACCGATGCTGCAGGTGCACAATCACCCACCCCAAATTCACAATTTAGCGCTGTTAGATCAAAGTATTCTTCAAAATCAATATATTCTCTACCCAATTGCTGTGCCAGATCTCTTACTAAGAAACGCCCTACACCAGCACCTACGATTGGCGTGGCAAGTGATACGCTCTTTTTCATGAATTGATGGCGACAGGCATCCTTGATTATTTGAACTTGAGCGGCACGTATTTGTTTTGCAACTTTACGCCATACTTCCAACTCCTCTTTCTTTGCATCATTAGCAAACATTCTTGCAAGGCGAGCTGCACTACTTGATACATCTTTTGCGCGACCATCAAGCGTATCACTTAGATCTGCGTAAGCGGATAACTCACCGGTTAGACGATATACATCTGCAGTATTTGCAAAGTACTCATTGATGACAGGGATTTGTTTTTCTTTTACTAGAGCAGACTTGCTGATAGCAAATATAGGGGTTCTAACCACGCCACAGTACACCAACTCTCTTGCAATCAGCCTTTGTTCATCCGTGTATCCTGCATACGCCACTTTATGATCACGCACTTCGACAATATCAGTTGTAGTACTGCCAATATCAATAAATAAAGCATTCTCAATGTTAGCTGCGGCATAATGCGCACTTGCCAGCCAGTTTGCAGAAGCAATTTTACAATATTCAGCAGTCGCTTGATCAGCACCCACAAACCCATCCGTCCCTGCATAGTATTGCACCTTAGATGCGCCTAGTTTATTTGACATTTCTGCAATTATCGAAAGCACGCCTTGCTCGCGATCCACAAAATGATCCACTAACTCTCCCGTCATAGTTATGGCATGCACATACTGTTCAAAATTAGCATTTTTTTGAACCACATCTATGCAGTCACTTAATTCATTAACTCCCTTCCAAAGAGGACAAACCAATTGTTGAACTTGAGAAATAATTTGCTTGTTAGCGATTGCAACTTTTACGTGTGCGCCACCAACATCCCATCCTATAATATTAGGCTGCACGTTCTGCCCCGACCTCAACAGTAACGCTAGCGTTTATAGTGGCAATAATTTCTGGCAATTCCTGCTTAGCAAAAGTCTGCAGCAACCATTCAGCAGGGTTTGTGCCTAATGCTGATTTCAAACCCACATATGAGGTCGTTAATCTTGGATTAATTTCAACCAATAACACTTCATTATTGGTAATTAAAATATCTACTCCAATATAACCTTTTAAACCAGGCAAGGATTTTATTAACTTCTTACTAAATTCGATAAAATCATTTCGCTCAAGCGCATTAACCACACATTCTTTTAATTTCAGACTGTCGTCTGTCTCGATAAGCTTTTGTATATTGGCACTTAACACCCGACATTTACCCTGCCAACATAACAAACTTAAACTTGCGCTTTGTGCTTGAATATAGGGCTGAATAATGTAGTTCTTCATCTCGCCCAGGTTTATTGCATCACTTAGATGTTGTGTAGTGGTTAATAAATGGATGTTTTCACATCCAACCCCGTCTTTGGGCTTTATAATGATTCTATCTGCTTCTACAGATTCTATATTTTCTATTCCGTACGTTGGAATTTGAGAAACACCATAGCCTTGCAAATATTCGAAAGTATCTAGCTTATTGCCCACCAGCGCTATGCTTTCGGCTGTGCTATTAAGCAACATGAACCCTCTATTAGAATATTTCTCACACAAACTAGATAAAATATTTCCACTTTCTGGTGCAATAATCAGCAAAGCATCCACATGCGAGGACAAAGTATCAATCACCTCAACATAATCGTGCTCTGCACTCACAACATGCTCATCATTAACACAAGGGTTACGCTGCAATCGATAATCACGCATTATACTGACTTGCACATCAGCCAATTCTGAAAAATCTTCAACTACAGCATTAAGCATTAATTTACCTTCATTCACTAACGTAGCTGGCAACGCCTCGCCTACCAACCCTCCACCAGTGATATACTCGAAGATCAATATATTCATATTATTTGAAATGCTAATCGTCCCTGTTATAGATCTTTGCAAAGGTATTGTTGTTCATGCAATTGAAGGTAATAGAAAAGAATATCAGGCCATTGAATCTAAGCTTTGCTCTTCTGCTGATCCATTAGATGTCATAAGTGGCTTTCTAAAAGTATTTAATTTCAAATCAATTTATATTGCGGATTTAGATGCATTAGAACAACAAAATGCTCATTTAAAAATTGTTGAATCCATCTGCAATAAACACCCAGAATTAGAAGTTTGGTTGGATACCGGCCCTTCATTGATAGAGCATTATTTACAGAAAACTGATTTTCATAATTTACGTTTAATTCTTTCCTCAGAGTCACTGCCTTCAGTAACTACTTTCTCTTCACTGCTAGACCAATATCCTCAACATAATTTTCTTTTATCTCTAGACTACAAAGCCAATACACTGCTTGGGCCACAAGGGCTTTTACAGCACAAACAACAATGGCCAGAAGATGTGATTGTGTTAAATCTTAATAGTGTTGGCGCTAAAGCTGGTGTTCAAATCCCAACCGAACTTAATCATCACGAAATAACCAATAATTTTAATACCTATTATGGTGGAGGTATACGCAATTTAAACGACATAAAAAAACTTAATTCATTTAGTTTCGCAGGCGCACTTGTTTCAACTGCTTTACATAATCAAGATATAACGGGTGATGATATCCACTTACTTAACCAATAGCCTTAAGCCTTCGCTGAGAACTTTGACTTAAAATATTACGCAGCTGAGATTTACCTAACTCGTCTGAAACAAAGTACCTTAACAAAGCACTTTGCCCTTTCTTTTGCATCTCATCCAAACTTGGACCTTTATAAGTACAATGTGACTGACTGGTTTCATATATTTGTAATTCAGTTAATCCCGGAAGATATTCAATTAACTTTTCCCAAATGAAAATATTTAACAGTTCAGTACTTGAACGCCAAGATAGTTCTGCTGCCACGTAATTTAAATTATGGTGATCTAACTCATTAACAATTTTTTCTTTTGCGATACGCTTCAAATAACCATAGTCGAGAACAAATCCTGTTAATGGGTCAATATGATCTTTGACCTTAACGTTCATTGCATATCGCCCGCCATGAAGATTCTCACATTTATCAGGGTGATCGGTAATAAAATGCGCAGAATCAAAAACCAGTTCTTTAACTACTGTCGCCTTTTCATGCTGTTCAAAGAATCGTTCACATGCATTTGGTATGTCTTGCAAGTATTCAGATAAAAGGTTAACTAACCGTGTAGTGTCTTCCAGTGTTTCACACCTCATTAATTGGCCTTCTGTATATTCAGACGCAGCAAGAGGTTTTAGTCGAATCTGATATTCTTTCGCCAGTTCGACTCCCACTCGTTGCGCATCTTCAATTTTTGGAAAATCAACAAACAGGTAGCCTGCATGTAGCTCACCAATATGCGCAATTAAAACCGCAATTTGCTGTAAAAATGAAGACCCAGAACTGTTAACGATCCTTGGTGGCAGAAAAACGCTCGGTACTTTTAAAAAGTTCTTTGCAACTACTCGATGACTATCATTTTCGTAAAAGTATTCTTGTTTGAACTGAAAACCTAGTGCATGCAGCACTTTTTGGTACCAGAGCAATTGCTCTAACCTGCGTATGCCGAGCGTAATGCAGTAAAATTCACCTTGTTGTTGAATCGCATCTGCCATATATAAGCCAGCAAGCACATCCTGCACCTGTTGGTTGAATGATTTAGTGGGCTTTAAATAGCTTGCAACATTATCTTTTTGATTTACCTGATCAGCATTAAGCAACAGATCTAGAGGTAGATGATGACGCAATGCATACTCTTGCAAGGTTAACCCGCAACAAGCAAACAAATGCTCATTGTCTATTTGATTGCCAAGCTCTGTTTTACATTCATTACATTGCATACGAATACCATCGAATCTGTCTAGTGAAACTATCTAGTCAATATATCTAGTTAATAGATCTGGGGCTCATTATATAAGAAAATCTTACAGGTTAAGAAGAAACCAATAGGCAAAAAAATGCCCCGATAAAAATCGAGGCATTTCTATAAATTGCTCTAAAAAGTAGCCTAGAAACCCTTGAATGGGTGCTCTGCGCTGTCTTTTTGTGCAACAACTGTAGCAGCCTTAGGCTCGTCCTTAACGGCGCGCTCTAAAGATTCTTTTACAGCTTTGTAGTTGTTTTCATAGATAGCTTCGTTGCTCTTAGCTTCCCAGTGAATGAAAACACCAACACAAACGAAAACATCATCCGCTTCGTCTGCAGGGATAGTGCCGTCTTCAACGCTATCTGCTACTGCTTTAGCAACAGCTGCTTGAGCTGGGCCAAACATTTGTACTGCTTGCTCGCCACCTTTGATGGTCACTTTATTGAACATCATAGTATTTGGCTTACAAGGTAGGTTTGGTGCAACAACAGCTAATAAAGTTGAGAAGCCGTCCTTGTTATTTACCAAGCCATTACAGAAAGCTGTTTCAACAGCAGAACCGCGTGGTCCGATTAATAAATCGATGTGCGCGATTTCAGCCATAGTGCCTGAAGGGTCGTTATCATTAACGAGAGACTCTCCAGTCATAACTCTATTGATTAATGCCATTATTTTATTCTCCTAAAATTATATTTCTATTTGTCGACAAACATAGGTTCATCTGCTGATAAACCTACAATCTCCCTTGGAACTCCGCAGACAATGTCTGTGAACCTACCACTGTCTTACAACCGACCCATCCTATTAGTATAGGCCAGCCGCGAAGATGCTAGCTGCAGTAAGATCCGCTGAGGTTCCCGGGTTGATTAGGTCTCGCTTGAGTTGGCGGTCAATTTCTAATAATTGTGCCTCGTGCCCACTCGGTATGTCCGAACGGCAGAGCTCCATCTCAAGATCCGAGATCATATCACTAATTTCCCTAGCTTTTAAGAGCCCAAATTTCCGTTCAATTAAACTATCTGGGTAATGTGCTAAATAGGACATGAACAACCCTGTTGTAGCCCATTTTTCGTCCTTCCATTTCTCCATCAACGTCTGGTAGCGAGGCACACCAAAGTTAAAAATATCCTGATAATTGTTTGAATATTGAGCAGCGATCTGATCCCAGCTAGATGCAATTTTCATTGTATTTAAGAGAGTTACGCTAGGTTCTTCAGAAATATCTTGATCGTCTTTATCGCCCATTCCCCCAGGTTTCGCTATGCGTATCGCTTGATACACAAGCTGCGCATCTTCAATTGATGTCTGCTGTAGTATATTTTCTAAAGCCAGCTGAATATCGCCTCCAGTCCCCCGTGCATAGGCAGCATGAACTAGCGGGGCCATTAAAAGAATCATGCCAAGATTAGTATTGGTGCCCACCGCAGCATGAGTAGCTGAAGCGGCATTCAAGATACGAAGTCCTAAACTTGAATTGGGATCAGTAATCGATTCTGCACTTACTTTGGCACTGGTCAAAAAATCATCAACACTGAGATCTTTAGCGCCTGAGTAGACACTGATATTACCCGGCTTTAGAGATTGGACATCTAATTGACATACATGCAGATAGAGACGAGTAAGCTCTGCTCGCAGTTCATTATAGCCACTCATTTTGCTGTTTTATAAATCCGGATGAAATTCTCTAGGTCTACTAGAAATATACTCTAGATCTATACAGTGTGCTTGAGGAAGCACACTGACCGTAATTACTTTTGTGAAAAAGCTAGAACCTTTTTAATGGTAAGCCCTTGCACGAGAATCGAGAAGACTACTATGAAGTAAGTAATCACAAGAAGAGGCTCTCGTGCCGGCCCATCTGGTATTGAAAGTGCTAAGGCAACAGAAATCCCGCCGCGCAATCCACCCCATGTTAGTATGGTTGTCACATAAGGGGAAAAAGTTCTGAACTTACTCATTATCTTGATTGGTATACCCACACATACAAATCGCGCAAGTAGTACGACTGGAATTGCGAGCAATCCAGCTATCATAAATTGATTAGTAAAGGTTAGGATCAACAATTCCACACCAATTAATAAAAACAGAATTGCATTGAGAATCTCATCAATAAGCTCCCAAAAATCATCAAGGCGCTCGCGGGTATTATCTGACATGGCTAACATTCTGCCTTGATTACCAATGAATAGTCCTGCTACCACAATTGCAATCGGTGCAGAGACATGGATAGATTCAGCAAACGCATACCCACCAGAAACAAGTGCCAAAGTAATTAAAGCTTCAACCTGATAGTTATCTACCCCACGCAACATAAAGAATCCAAGTAAACCCAGACCTAGACCAAAGAAAACTCCGCCAATGGCTTCTATCGAAAATAACTTAATTACATGCGAAGTGGTCATCTCATCACCACCGGCAGCAATCCCTAACAACACAAGAAAAACAACTACTCCAACGCCATCATTAAATAATGATTCGCCAGCAATTTTAGTTTCTAAGGTTTTTGGTGCACCCACTAATTTTAAAATTCCCATCACTGCAATAGGATCAGTAGGTGAAATTAGTGCGCCAAACACCAAACAATACATATATTCAACAGGAATTCCTAGCCATTGCAGAATGTAGTACATTACAGTACCAATAATAAATGTAGAACTAATTACTCCGACAGTAGCCAGTGTGGCAATTAACCATTTCTGCTCTCGTAAGTCGTTAATATTTACATGCAATGCACCAGCAAAAAGCAAAAAACTCAACATACCGTGCAACAATGCTTCATTGAAATCTATGCTTTTAACCAGCGCTGTTGCCTGCTCATCTAAAGAAAATCCAAATTCTCCAAATAACAGCAGCGCTAACGAGAACAACAAGCTCAGCAACATAATGCCAATCGTTGTTGGTAGCTTAATATATTTATAATTTATATAGGAAAACACTGCAGCAAAAGATAGAAGTAGTGAGATAATTTCAAATAAACTCATAAGAACCTACTAGCATTAATTCAAATGTTAAACTAATTAGCGACAGTTAAGTCAGCCTGTGTTTGCATACAGTTAACAAAATCCTCAGCAAGCCTGTCTGCCACCACTAAGTTATTCACGCTTTCCAACCCTTTCCAGGCAGGAATGCTATTCACCTCGGTGACCCATAATTTTCCATCCAGATCTTGCATTACATCAACTCCAGCATAGTGCATATCGACTGCCTGCACGGCATCTTTAGCCATTTCTGCAAACTGGTCATTTATGACGGCTGAGTAGCACTTGCCACCATTGGCAACATTACTTATCCAATCCATACCTTCTCTTCTCATCGAGGCAATCACCCGATCACCAATCACGAATATTCTCCAATCAAATGCACTTTCATCACCAGTTTGTATGAAGCGCTGCAAGTAATAGATTTTGTTATAGACCTTAAAATTTGTAATATCTTCAGGCTTACAAATAAGCTGTAGATCTTTACCTTGCGACCCAAAAAGTGGTTTTGCGACCACTTTATTACCCATCGCTAATTCACGTCGAATAAAGGAATAAGCTTGATGCACATCATTCCCAATCCACGTAGGTGGTGTATGTATTCCAGCTTGATCTAATAGAAAACTTGTCATGCCTTTATCAACACTACGCTCAATAGCTCGCGCACTGTTGTAAACCAATATTTTTAATTCGTGTAAGGCATGCAACACATCAAGATAGAAGACAACCTCCTCTAAGGTTCCACCCTGCACTCCTCGCACAAACACCCCATCTGGCAATGCTCCTTCAAAACCCGGTATGAATAAGCTACTACCATTTTTATTTTTTTCATGACCACTGACATTGATGTAACAGTCCGTTAACGAGACATTTGTACACTTATAGCCTTTTCTTGCAAAGGCATTATGCAATTCTCTTCCGTGCCACCCTGGATCATCGGTAACAAGTGCAATACGTTTTGACACAAAAGCTCTACTATGAAAAAGATTTATTTAACAAGGCTGGATCTAGTTTTCCACCTCTAAAGGTGTTTCCACTTTCTACTGCAGTAACCATCACTGACGCTGGACTAAATAACATCGGATCGACTTTAAAAAAGTCATACTCATAGTCCTTAAATATTTGCGCAAAAGGTTTGCCATAATCTTTGGATGAGCTTGACGGTAATTCTTTCGCCAATTTTTCTGCTGCGGCATCATCACCTTTAACAAACAACTGCGCTCTTCCAGCAAATAGAATCGCATCATTGGTTCGGCCCATAGCTTTTACAAAGTCTGGAATCGGTGGAGACAATGGCGCACTGGCTGAGCCATCTAAAACATGCTCTAAAGGGAAATGTAGTTCATGGGTTTTATGCATAGCCACTTCAAGCACACGTGCAACCACTTGCATATTGCCAGCTATTGAACTGGTTGGTGTTAAGACAAAGGTTATTGCACTAGGATCTAACTTGCACGTATCTGCAACCTTATCGATCACCTCAATGGGTGGCAATTTATCGACCTCAAGCACAAAAACTGCACTGTCACATTGATCTTTATACCCTAGCTCTTCGAATAACGGCTCTTTTAGAGCAATTGCACGTCCTGGCCCTGAACCTAGTGCATGGAATTTTTCATGCGACAAACTCCAACCAGCATACTGGCTCGCCAAACAGGCTAAAACTGGATGCGAAGTATGTACATGCAAAGAAAGTGGCCAATCATCTACCGCAGAGGCATGGTATAAATTCACATTCCCTAAACCACCCATACATATTTCACCAATAATCCTACCGGCTTCCAACCCTCCTACACATTCTATTCCAGCATCAATATAAGTAGCGCCATTAGAAAACTTTCCAATATTCACTCGCAATGCTTCGCTTTTTGTTATCAGCTCGTGCACCAATGGCTTGACTAATTCATTCACACTGATCATCGACTTCTTCCTTATTATTTAGCTAATTGTTATTTAAATATTTTATTTAGATTTATTGTTTATTGAGCAAACTTCGCAAGAATCGATTGTTTGCGAGTTTTAATCATCTCATATACCTGGGCACTATTTTGCCCACCAGCAAAAATACTACAAACTGGCTCAAATTTCTTGATAACTTCTTTTGCATGAGGTCGATCTGCTGTCCAAAGCGGCCACGATATGCTTTCTGACACATTAATATCTGTAGGTGCATAAACAATTGCATGAGCTCGCAGCAGTTGCTGGCCTTTAACAGCTGGAAGTATTCGACTTTTACATACTTCAATATGTTGACTCATTAACTCACCAAATTTTGTTTCATATAATTCATATGTGGCTGGAATACGCGGATTTACTTCTAAAACATAGACTGACTTACCTGTACAAATAAAATCAATACTATTTAATCCTATAAGTTGGAATTCTTTTGCAATTACTTTCGCATATCGTAAAGCATTATCTTTAATTTCCTTATCCAGCTTTACCTGATTAATGGCGCCAGCATATGCATAAGGCACGCAATCGCCTAGCTTTTCGCTCCATAAAGTATTAAACCCCAACTCCAAAATTGCTTTTCCATTCGCTAGGAAAGTGAGTGAAAAATTTAGGCCATTTATCTTTTTCTGAAAATATATATTTCTACAAGAATCTATCTCACCATTAGCAGGAGCTACACCTACTCCACCTGTACTCTGCGCATCTTTAACTAACCATGCGTCATTCGAAATTAAACGAGTCTCAAACTCAAATCGTACATCAGGATATGGAATTGAATGCTGATCTAGTATTGAAAAAAATACTTTTGGATTTTTACATGCACTTAGCACTTGACTAGAATTACCAAACACTGGATCGACATTAATTTCATCCAACAAGCTTGGGTTGGATTCCATTGCAGCATCAAAAAACAAGCCATCGAATGATGTTTTAGATTGCAACGCATCAACCACTTGCAAAACCTCATCATGATCAAGCCCAAAATGAGATCGCTTTACTTTTTTAAGTTCAGTAGTTGCTACACTAGTATCAACATCAGCAAATCCATCTGCAGCTGCTACTGAGCATCCCAGCGACTTTAAACCTTGCGCAATCGCCCGGCCCGAAGTCGCCACTACCAGATAATTAGGCAAGGTAAAAGCCTAGCCTTAATTGATTATCTGTTTACTACTTTTCCTGCACAATTTCTCTAGCGACTTCAAAAGCGCGCTCAAAGTGAAGGAATATTGGCTCGTCTCTATCATGCATCTCTTGCAGTAGTCTGTGTTGAGTTTGATACTTCACATTTCCAATAGCCAAGGCACCAATTCCAAATGCATTTTTAGAACCTTCAATTGGCTCACATGCACCCATTACATCAAGACCATAAATGCCTGAAGGAGGTACCGCGTTTACATCCGCTGCAACTTTTAAGTTTGTGGCTGCATTCTTAATATGCTCTTCAGTAATTACTTGAATGCCTGCAGCTGCACAAGCCAGTATCACATCTGCTTTGCCGACAATACCGTCAATCATATCGTTAGCTTCGCCTTCGATACCAGACAGATCCGCTCCATATTCACTATTACAAAGTGCTGCAACACGTTGCGATTTATCTTTTTTCCGACCTAATATTTTAACGCTCGAAGCACCTGCTCTTGCAGCTAATACTGCAGCAGTAGAGCCTACTGGTCCTGTTCCGCCCATTACAATCACACACTTTCCATTCAGGTCAGTATCATGTTTGTCTTTTAAAGCCTGCTCTACAGTTGCTACCATCCCTGCAGCGGTTGTAAACGCCCCACTAGGATCAGCAAAACACGAGGCCTGGAAGGGAGGCACCATAGATTCTTGCACAATTTCCATCATATCCATTGCCATATGCATATCGCGTCCGCCAAGAAAAATCCCTGTGCGTTTTAGGCCAGATGGACTACGTGAAAATATCGCATCTTGGGTTAATGCTTGCACATCGTCTTTTTCTACGTCTGTATAACCAACAGCATTATCCCACCCTGCATCCAATGCCATATTAACGTCAAAAGGACTTAAATTTTTTGCAGGTGTGAACATATGAAGGATGTATGGCTTTTCCATTTTTTTCTCTCTCGTTTCTTTCTTTAAATAAAATTAATAAATAACTCAATGCACAAAACAAGTTTGCACATTCAAATATATAATACTGTTTTAAGACTTATTTGATTTGGATAAAGGAGTGAAATTTTGTTTTTCAATATCTTTTTCTTCTAAATCTTTTACAAGTGCCCCAATATTTCTTGCAGAAACAATTTTGAAATCCAAGTCCTTATTCTTTTCAAACTTAGATTGCAATTTACGTAACATTAAATGCGCTTTGGTCTCACTATCGACAAACGCAAACCCTGTTGGCCCCCAAGAGCTTTGCCCCACACCATTAACGCCTAACGACTCTAGGTAGTTACATGCCCCGGCTACTGCAGAGCTAGTATAGCGTCCTCCCTGGGCAGACGCGAAATATTCGCCGATACACCTTTGTAATTCATATATACCTAGATTAAATACATCAATATTCTGCTCGCATACTGCTGGCAAAATCTGCATTAGCACTAATCGACATAGATGTTCAGCAGTTTGAGATGAAAAATCAGGCAAAGTGGTGAAAGAAGCATCTTCATCTTGGCCGTGCAAACCACGCTGGTCTTGATCGAAAATTAATATCACACGCCAATTTGAAGGAAATTCCAACCTGGAAATAATGGGCGGCACCTGACTGTCAGAATTACGGCCTGCATCAACTAAAAATCCACCTCGATCAAATGCACCTATACCGATTCCTGACCTGGCACCACGATTAGATAAAACTGCAATTTCTGAACTTGTACAATCTATCTCAAATAACCTAGAAATAGCGGTGCCTACTGCGATAGCTAGCTGGGTACCCGACCCTAAGCCAGAATGATCAAGAATTTGTTCTATTACTTCAATTTCGAAGTTATTAGATAGGCCCTTATACGCAATAAACTTCTCCGCATACTTTTGCACACGCCCGGAAGGATCCCCGATAACTTTGAGTTGTTCAGAAGGTCTAGCAATAATTTTAGTTGCTACCCCATCTAATGTGAGCCCAACACTACCAAAACGCCTGCCCAAACCACCTTCAAGGTCTAAAAACCCAAGGTGAAGACGTGCGGGTGCTTCTACATAGACAGGTGAAGATTTCATAGGGCTAAGTCTATTCTATCTAAACTAATAAGACCTTAGATTTTAACTAATTAGAATCTATCAGCACTTAAAAAATGCCTCGAATTTCGAGGATTTTAATTATCAGAACAATCTCTTTAACTTGTCGCCAGGCTCTGCCTATATCTTTAAGCCTTTCTAAGACTTTTCCGTCTACATTCTTAATTTTTCTTGTCCAGGCTACTTTTACATTTCTTCACACATCAAAAAACGTAAATCTACTTTCTACCCAATGCAACAATTTGTATTGATACGTTATTTATTTAACTCACATTGCTTTTCATGAAGCCCAACTGGTGCTCCGTAATCATTTCTCTCTCTAACAATTACCGTTAGCAGAATCTTTTCGTCTTCTACAGTGTAATGAGCAGATTCAACACGTACGTGATGTGGATCAAGAGAAATTTTTGTTTTTAGCATTTGTTTAAAACAGTTATTTATATCAATCTTTTCAACCACATCATCAGGTGCTTTGTTTTGTGCGTATGAAAATGTGGCCGCAAAAAAGGCTATACTAAATATAAATATTGTTTTCATGACTATTCTCCTAATTATCTGTATTTGGCATGCATCTAGTTAGACCAATAAATTTCCACTTCAATTACACTAACCATTCAACTAAATAATAAATAATCTGCCCTTCTGAAGATTTAGAAGGACCCAACACTTTCGCGGCAAATCGATTAGAAGTTTCATCCACTTCCGCAAGTGCTTCTTCTTCGCTGGACTTGACTTCAACACAGTTCGCGGAAAAGCGTTTGTTATCTCGCTTGGATTCTCTTTTTGTTTTCTTATTGCGCTTTGGCTCATACACCACAGCATACTGAATATCAGATACACCTCCCGCCGGATCCGGGGGCACATACCCTCTCATTATTCTTTTAATTTAATTTGCAGCATACCCTCTGCAACATTTATATATTCAACCCCTGCTGCAAAAGTTTTCCAAAATCCGCTTTCCAAACCAAACTCAGAAACTAAATCTACATTTTTTAAATTTCCTAACCATGCATTGGGAATGGGCACGCCCATAATGCTAACCCCTTTTAAAATCACTACTGGTCTATCGTTTGCAAAAGATAAACCTAAACCAGTATTCACGCGCAAGGTTTTGCCCCCTATAAAGGGAAAATCGGGATCCATGGGTATAATCATTTTCGCACTGGCAAGATCATTTGCTAAATCAATTGCAACTCGTTTCGCCATATCCGTATTGTTAGCTAACATGGCATTAAGTTCTTTTTCACTAAAATTTATTTCGCGTTTGCTGGCATCTTCTTTATAAGGCTCAGGCGTCAACTCCTTTTCCTCATTTATTTGTTCTGAGTTTTCATCATCTTTTGAGCCAATTCCAAATAAGCCTTTCTTCTTTTTAGGTTCGTTATTGGCAACTGTGGTATCCGGCTGAAATCCTAATGCTTGCAATTTTTCATTTAAAACTACCGTTTCATTTTGAGATAAATGCACGGGCTTGAACTCTTTTGCAAACACATAGTATTGCAATACAAAATATGTCAATACAACTGCAACTAATAAGGTTAGCAGTACAATTAAAAATACCTGCTTACCGCTGAAGCCTTTTTTAGCACTGCCCCCATTTACACTTATATCAGTCATATATTCTCTCTCCACCAATCATTATAATTATTAGAGTTTTCGCCAGCTCGAAGTTCCATCTGGATGATCCTGAATTTGGATTTTCATTTCGGTAAGTTTATCGCGGATTCCATCGGCTAATTCAAAATTTTTGTCAATTTTAGCCTGAGCTCTTGAATTCAATAGCTTTTGAATTTCATCTTCATCAAGATCTCCTATCCCACGAAACCATTCATTTGGGTCTTGCTGCAAGATACCCAGCATATTGCCCGCAGCTAATAATTGTTTTTTAAGAATTTTCCTAGATTTAGGATTTTTCTCGCCATCTTTCCCGCCACTCACCTGCTTAACCAACTTATGCAATTCAGCAAATGCAGCAGGAGTATTTAAATCATCTTTAAGCGCTTGTAAAAATTCAGTCGGCACATCTTCCGCAGTAACTTCAACTTTTATATCTTGTAAATCCTGCAACGCCCCATAAAGTTTATCCAGATTTCTTGAGGATTGTTTAAGCGCGTCATCTGTCCAGTCCAATGGGCTTCTATAATGTGTGCTTAACAATGTCACACGAATAGCCTCACCAGGTGCCTGCTCTAACAAATCTTTAACCAACAAAACATTGCCAATGGATTTGGACATCTTTTCTTGATCAACATTCACAAAACCATTATGCATCCAGTAACGACTAAATAATTCTCCTCCATGCACACAGGTGGTTTGCGCCCTTTCATTTTCGTGATGTGGAAACACCAAGTCTTGGCCTCCGCCGTGTATATCTATGGTTTTACCTAAATGTTTCTCGATCATTGCAGAACATTCGATATGCCAACCCGGCCTACCACTGCCCCAGGAGCTATCCCAAGCAGGCTGATCTTTAGTAGAAGGTTTCCACAATACAAAATCAGACGGATCCTTTTTAAAGGGTGCCACTTCAACACGCGCACCTGCTAACATTTCCTTTTGATTTCTACCTGAGAGCTTCCCATATTCTTTATATGAGGGAACATCAAAAAGCACATGCCCTTCTGCCTCATAGGCGTGTCCGTTATTAATTAATCGCTGAATCATGTCAATAATTTGCGACATGTGTTCTGTCACGCGCGGCTCAATGGTTGGCGGCAGCACACCAAGCGCGCCCATGTCTTGATGATATACCTCAGTAAAGCGCTTACTGATGGTATCAATTGAAGTTTTTTCCTTTAACGCAGAGGCATTTATCTTGTCATCTACATCAGTAATGTTTCTTGTGTAAACTACATTAGGGAACTCATTTTGAAGAAGTCTAAAGAACGTATCAAAAACCACGGCTGGCCTTGCATTTCCAATATGAGGATGACTATAAACAGTCGGGCCACATACATACATGGTTACCCGCTCAGGATCACCTGGCACAAACTCTTCTTTTTTTCGCGAAAGCGTATTATAGATATGTATATTCATGTAACTATTTCTTCATCCTTGCTGTTAGCGCAAATATAACACCAGAAATGAATTGGTTATAGGCAGATATTAATTCACACATACATACTCACAAATTCAAGACCCACCTAAACACTTCCCTATCTTTATTGACCGTTTTTCTTTTTTGATAACAGCTCATTCAATAACTTATTGAATAGCAGTATTTTTATGAGCATCACATAAACCATCATCCATTAAGGCAGGTTTTTATCATAGTCGTGATCTAGAACAAAGAAGTAAATCAATCTCTGCCTTACAGTAAGTATGTGCATTCACATGGAAGTTGGATCACACCCAAGGAGAGAGACAACATGCTTATAATAAAAGCAATTTATCAATTGCCTATGCATATCTGTACGTTATGCCGGATAGGCATTATTGCGATTATTATAAATGCAACCAGTCCAGTAATTGTTTTTGCTAATAATTTCTCGCAGCCCGAAATTATAAGCTCCCCAGACAACTCTCTACACTCTAGCCTAAATTATGCTTTAAACAACTCTACATTACCCTTAATTAATGAAGTTACTAAGCTTTACGAATCTAGAAAATACAACCTTTTATGGAGCAACGGCAATCAATATAACCACCACGCGCATGCTTTATATAATGCAATTCAAAATGCGCGCAAACTAGGGTTAAATCCCGCAGACTATGATTTAGATGTCATTAAATATTTTCTGGAAACCACCATTGATGATTCAAGTATTTTAGGAAAGTTAGATGTTACCTTTACACATGCATATTTGAAATTGGCCAGTGATATTAATAATAAAGCTGTTTCATATACTTTAACTGATGAATATAGTCTTTTTACAAACAATTCATTCTTAACGAACATACAAGCAAATGAAACCAGTAATACACAAAATATTGTCGAGACTCCGCTTTTAAACCAAGACCCCTATTCTAGATTACTGAACGCATTAGAAAAATATCGCAACTTAAGCAATGAGTTCGAACCTATTATTTTACAAAAGAAATCTCTCACAATTGGTGATGCATCTTCTGAGATCATAAAGACAAGAAGTAGGCTATATGAATTAGGTGATCACAAAAGCGCCGATTTAACAAATGATGTATTTGACGAAACGCTTGCCTTAGCAATTAGTGACTTCCAATATCGTCATGGATTAGAAGCAGACGGCATTCTTGGCAAAAGAACCGTCCGAGAAATCAACAAGTCCATCGAACAACGCACTCTTCAATTAGAAGTGAATCTTGATAGAGCAAAACAAATCTCAGAACTTGGTAGCAATCGTTATATCTTAGTTAATGTGCCTGAATATAAGTTACATGTAATTGAAAACGGAAAAGCAATTTATCAAACTCGCGTAGTTGTCGGAAAAAAGAAACATAAAACGCCTGTATTGACTTCTGAGATATCTGAATTCGTATTAAATCCATATTGGAATGTGCCCACTTCAATTACAAAAAACGAAATCATCCCTAAACTTCAAGAAGATCCAGAATATCTTTCCAAAAATAATATGAAAGTTATTTCGAAGTTTAACAATCAGAATATTTTTGTTGATCCAGATATTATCGATTGGACAACTATGGACCCAGAAATCGATTCATTGAGAATTCGACAAGATCCCGGCAAAAAAAACGCATTGGGACGTGTTAAATTTGTATTCCCCAATAATTATAGAGTCTATCTACACGACACTCCTTCCCGCACCCTATTTACACGTAATTTACGCGCATTTAGTCATGGCTGTGTGCGAGTAGAAAACCCTTTCGAATTAGCAAAAGTACTTATTTCTAATAGCGAAAACTGGTCAAACGAAAAGCTAGATTATTTTGCTAAACGAAAAAAAACTAAAATAATTAGATTAGATAAGCCAATTCCAATACATATCACTTACATGACCGCCTGGGCAGACGAACAAGGCATCATTAATTTTCGACCAGACATCTACAAGCACGATAGCCAAATAGCAAACAACTTGTATAATACTGCACATTAAGTTAACCAGTATGTATACAAGGGTGTTATGTGAATCAACCTTCCGAACCTCTCGATTCGAGCAAATTAAATCGTCGTAAATTCTTAAAATGCTCAGTTATACTGGCTGCATCAAGCACTTTTCCTCATCTAATTCATGCAAATACTGTTCAATCTTCAGAAAGAACTTTAGAGTTTATAAACTTACACACCGATGAAACATTGCACAGTTGCTACTGGGCAAATGGAGAATATGACACGAACAGTTTGAGCGAAATTAACCACATTCTTCGCGATCACCGTGCGAACGAAGTGTGTGAAATGGATCCTAGTTTGATTGATTTGCTGCATGCATTACACGAAACTACCGGCTCAAATGCCCCTTTCCACATTATCTCTGCATACCGATCTCCGCAAACCAATGAAAAATTGCGCCAAGAAACTAATGGCGTGGCAAAGAGAAGCTTACATATGCAAGGCAAGGCTGTTGATATACGTCTACCTGATGTAGAACTTTCACGCTTACGCGATGCCGCTATTTCACTAGAGGCTGGCGGAGTGGGTTATTATGCAAAAAGCAACTTTATCCATATTGATATTGGAAAAGCTCGCAGTTGGTAATCCTTATCTACCTTAATGATCCATACCAAGGTCATATTCCATAATTCTCACTTTGTTATTTGATGAAATATTTTCATCTTATTTTTCTTTTCCTGATGCTCGTTTTTGCTGCTTTGCAATGGAATGATATCGATGCACCTATTTGGATTTCTATATATCTTGTAACTGCCCTGCTTGCATTGATAACGTATAAACAAATATGTCTAACTTGTTCAGTTGCGTGGGCATTAGTAACTACTCTACTAGCGAGTTATATGCTGATTGGCGTAGCTCCAGGAATAGTGAGTTTCATAGAAACCAACACATACTCAGAGATTTTTTTCTCAATGAGCAACGACAAACCCTATATTGAACAAACACGTGAAGCACTAGGTCTATTAATAATATTATTTTATTCCGTAGGTATATTGATAAACACTTGCATAAAGAAAAAATACAATAGTACCGAATGAGCATACTAGACGTCCCTTATGCCGCACCTAAGACTATTATATTTGATTGGCATGCAACTTTAGTCGACACACACGATGCAATGTATTACGCCATAGATGAGGTCTTACCAAAGCTTGAAGAACTTGGGCTAGCTGATCAACTCATTGATATCGAAGAAAGTAAAACAATCGATGATGCAAAGCTTGTTAAATATGTAAAAGAACAACGCAAGTTACACCCAAAAATCAAAGAAGCTCGCAAAATATCAAGAACAGATATTTTTGAAATTTTATTTGGAACTAATAAAGAAGCAAAAAAAGCTGCCCATAAGGCTTTTGATCACGCTTACCGTAATCATTTTGGCAAAGTAACTGCAATTGAACTGCGGTTTGAAAATGTACTAAACGAGCTCAAAACCATGGGTATAATTCTTGCTGTACTTACCAATAGAAAACGCGAATTCATGGAAAAAGAAATAACCTGCGTAGATGGTCACGATTGGTCGCACTTTTTTAGCGCAGTAGTCTGTGGAGACGATGTAGAACATCGCAAACCTCATCCAGATTTAATCCTAAAAACGCTAGAAGAATTAAATATTAAGCCAGGCACACACGCATGGTACGTGGGAGACAGTACAACGGATATTATCTCTGCAAGAGAAGCAAACGTAACCGCAATTTTTTACAATGGTGCAAATTGGGATCAGGAATGGATTGATAAAATCTTCCCTGGTACAACTAAGCACCCTCATCAGCCAGATTGTGTAGTGAATAACAGCCTAGAGCTTCTAGGACTTGCAAAAAAATATTTAGATAACAATAGTATCATTGAACATATATGATCGACTCACAGTAGAAAACAACACAACAAATATGACAACCCAAAATACAGAAGGCGTTTTAATTAGCCAATCCGTTGCAATCTTAATTGATGGCAACAATATCGAACGAAGTATTCATAGTGAGACTGGTGATGAAAACTCCATGCTCAATTTTGACACTCTTATCCCTAGACTACTTGATAATCGTGGTTTAAGTAGACTCGTGTATTTTCGTGAGGGCAAACAAATTTCACATAAGCTAAAAGAACGTTTACATGAATTTTACCATGGCTCTGTCCGTCCTTGTCATAAAAGCGCAGACATTCCACTTTCAATCAAGGCTACTCAGGTAGCCAGTAAAGTAGATACCATCATTATCATGTCAGGTGATTCTGACTTTATCGAACTAGTGCGTCATCTTAAAGCTGAAGGAGTGCGAGTTGAAATTGCCGCAGTACCCAGCACGACTTCAAAACTATTAATAGAAGAAGCAGATTACTTCCATGCTCTCAACAAAGAGTTTTGGTTTACATTGGGCCCCAAAAGAAGCAAACGAAAAGCGCCGCAAAAAAAGAAATCCAGTCGCTCTACATAATCATAACTAAACTATTCAGGCTCACCTTGCCAAAGCATTTCATAACCGATCTCATACGCTTCTTTTGCATAAGATCCTAAGGCTTCAAATTTCTCTTTAAATACAGAATCTGCATGGGATTTTTCATGCTGCTCAAATGAGTTCCAATAAGTCACAATTGCAATGTGATCCTGTGTCTGCTTTATTGAAGCAATAGAACCTTCATCCGATACAAAACCAGAAAATTTGTATACCTGACCTCCAATAAAGCCACCTTTATCATCACCATACTTATTTTTTACAACATTACACATTTCACCCAATGCAAGCTGTACATCTTCATCAGATACGCCTTCTTTAAGCTTAACAACGTTATATAACATGACGCATCCAAACGGAATGCTAAGAGGATTAAACATCAAGATCTCCTAATTAATTACTATTATCAATCATATATATAAGTCTACATGTCGCCATTTTCATTATCCATAAATTGCTAAATTCATAGACTTAGTAATCACATAGAGATATGATTTTTATTCTATCCAATAAAAAAAGTGAGAATAAAAATGGGATTATTTGATTTTGCAAAAGAATTCGGCAAAAAATTGTTTGGCAAAGACGACGATGCCGCGGAAAAAATTTCACAACATATTCAGGAATCTAATCCAGGTGTTGATCCATTTAGCGTTGCATTTGAAGATGGAAAAGTAACACTGGCTGGAAATGCCTCGAGCATGGAAGCCTATGAAAAAGCCGTTCTCATGGCAGGTAATGTCAAAGGTGTAACCGAAGTATCTGCTGAAGGTCTTATGGTCCCAGCATCAGAAATTGAAGCTAAGGTTGAATATTATGTAATTGAAAGTGGCGATTCTCTATCTAAAATTGCTAAGCAGTACTACGGCAACGCAATGGATTACCCTAAAATATTTGAAGCAAATCGCGAAGTTATTAAAGACCCAGATTTAATCTATCCAGGACAGAAAATTCGCATTCCTCTCGATTAAAATCAAATCGACCCCTGCATTAAGATTGCGGGGGTCGATTATTTGTCAATTAGCTCATCACTAAGAATTTACTATCTGAACTTAGTGCTAGAACCACATCTGCACTCACTTTCATTCCGCCTGGACTAATATATCCTGCTGTTCCTGAAGCCTGCTAACCATCGTTTTTATTCTCTATTTTACTTATTGCCGTCTAACACAGAATTCAGCAACTCTAAGGCTATATTTGCTGACTTAGACTTCAAATTAAGTAAAATCTAGAGCTTTATATATTTCAATGACATTCAGCCCTTATCTAACCTTTATACAATAATTCAAAATCCTATGTTAGATACCATTCGCAAGTTTGAAGTGCCTGAAGGCGTTGACCTAGAGCTACGCTTGGCAGGTCCGGTGATTAGAATCAATGCGTGGTTAATAGATTTTATTATTCGCTCTGTTATTCAAACCGTTGCGTATTTCGTTCTTATATGGCTAGGAAGTATTGGCTGGGGATTAATCTTACTCTGCATCTTTATAGTAGAGTGGTTCTATCCTGTTCTATTTGAGCTGTATCAAGGCGCAACCCCCGGGAAGAAAACGCTCAACCTATACGTCTGCCATGACGATGGGACGCCGGTAAATTGGCAGAGCTCTATGTTAAGAAATTTATTACGTGTAGCCGACTTTTTACCTTTTGGCTATGCCTTAGGCTTGCTTTCTATGTTCATAAATCGAGATTTTAAACGTCTCGGCGACATAGCTGCAGGTACTGTTGTGGTTTATCGCAATAACAAGAATTCAAAAATCAATGTGCCCATAGAAGACCCCAACCCATTGCCTTTACCTCTAACGATTACCGAACAACGGTCTATCTTAGACTTTGCAGAACGACATGATTTTTTATCTGTTCCGCGTCAGCAAGAACTTAGCAATATCCTCAGCAATTTAACTTGCAAGGAAAATGATGCTTCAGTAAAAGAATTACATAAATATGCCAACTGGCTTTTAAAAGGTCAGTAAAAATGAAACAGATTCAATTTGAAAATAAATACAATTCTTTTTGGGAAATGTTTGAGCATCTAGTTAATGATCTTGGGAAAAATAAGAAAAACCAGACTTCAAACCTACTAGAACGCTACAAATTCCCTAAACACTATCGAGAAGTATGCAATCACTTTGCCATAGCTAAGCAAAGGCATTACAGCCCTATTCTTACTGAGCATTTACATACTCTAGTGTTAAAGGGTCATGAACAAATTTATCGTAATAAAACAGTTTGGTTATGGAGAGTTGTAGAGTTTTTATCTAGCGATTTTCCTAGCTTATTGCGCAAACACTATAAGATTTTCTGGTTAGCAACCATGCTGTTTTATCTTCCAGCTATCACAATGGGCTTGGCCTGTTTCAAGAACAGCGAAGTTATTTATAGTGTAATGGATCAATCTTCTGTAGCAGATATGGAATATATGTATGACCCAGAAAACAAAAGTGTAGGACGTAACGAAAACCGGCAAGCTGACACTGACATTATGATGTTTGGTTACTATATATTTAATAATATATCAGTTGGATTTCGCACTTTTGCGAGCGGCATCCTCTTAGGTATTGGTTCATTATTCTTTTTATTTTATAACGGCTTGGTAATCGGTGGCGTGTCTGGTTACCTCACTAGCTTAGGCTTTACTGAAACCTTTTGGTCTTTTGTTTCTGGTCACGGATCATTTGAGCTTACTGCAATTGTCATTTGCGGCATGGCAGGCCTATTACTTGCAAAACCTATATTTTCTCCAGGCAATATGAAACGTGCCGATGCTTTAAAAGTCATTGCTAAAGATTCAATTCAGTTGGTCATGGGCGCAGCATTAATGTTAGTTGTTGCAGCATTTATAGAAGCATTTTGGTCACCCTCTTCGTTTATAGACACAAGCATCAAATATATTGTTGCAGCAATATTGTGGGCAATTGTGATTACTTATTTTACTTTTGCGGGTCGAAGTTCGAATGCAAGTTGAAGATTTAGCTATTACTTTGCGCAATCGTTCCAATTGGGAAGCAATCGATTTAGGTTTTGCGTTAGCGAGACAATGGTTCTTAAGATTATGGGGCGCCTGGTTGATTGCTGCGTTTCCCATTTTCATTATCGTCATGATATTGACATATGCGGTAAATGATGAATTGTTTAATTCATTAATATTCATTTTATTCTGGTGGTGCAAACCTTTATATGAACAGCCATTACTATATATTTTAAGTCGTCAACTATTTTCAGAATCAGTTGCCTTGCAAGATATTTTTAAAAATTACCTCAAAGTGATAAAACCTCAGCTAGGCGCCCTATTACTATGGAGAAGATTAAGCTTAAGTCGTTCATTTAATAACCCTGTTGCCATGTTAGAAAGCATTAAAGGTAAACAGCGTCGCACCAGACTTAGCGTATTGCACTCACAACAGAGCAGCGCAAGCCAATGGTTAACCATCGTTTGTGTACACTTAGAACTTCTACTTTACCTCTCATTTCTGTTTTTTATGTTTGCTCTAGTACCCTCCGAACTAATGGATGGCTTTACAATACTTGAGTTATTTGATGAAGAAAATTTACTATTAATTACCATCACGAACATCGCTTATTTTATTGCTATCTCCATCATAGCGCCCATCTATGTAGCAGCAGGATTTGCTCTGTACATTACAAGACGCGTAAAACTCGAAGGCTGGGACATTGAACTTGCTTTTAAACAAATGAAAAATCGCATCGAAGGTAACAAGAAAACAAAAACTAAGCCTCTTAACTCTGTATTAGCCAGTTTTCCGCTCGTAGCGTGCCTTCTTTTTACTGCATTTTCTCCAACCCAAAGTTATGCAAATGACAAGCTCTCCGTAACAAAAGAAACGGCTAAAACTTCCATAGAAGAAGTGCTAAACGTAAAGACTTTGGCAAAAAAACTACCAAAATGGAATGGACTTATGTTGGCTCTGCTACTGATAATGATGAAGAAAAAGACTCACCCGAGTGGTTAGAGAAATTCTTAAAATGGCTGTTCGGTAATTTTATTGACGGCGATGCAAGCTCTGGTCTGAAAATTTTTGAAATAGTGATATGGCTTGCCGTTGCGGTCATAGTCGTTTGGCTAATCAACAAATATTCACATTGGTTAAGCTGGATAAATCTACAACCCCGCTTAAGTAAAAAGGCCAAATCTATACCTAATATAATTTTAGGCATGGATATCACTCAAGAATCTTTGCCTGATGATGTCTTGGCTACATTTTCCAATTATATAAACAACAAACAGTATAGAGAAGCCTTGAGCTTATTATATAGAGCTACTCTCTCAGCCATTATTCATCGAGGTGATATTGATATTCCTACCAGTGCTACAGAACGAGAATGCAGTAATATGATCGCCGACAAACGCAGTAAAGATGAGTCTAACTTCTTTAAGGCGCTGACAAACGCTTGGGTGATGCTTGCCTATGCGGATCGTTCCCCATCCGTTGAAACTTTATCTCACTTGCGTGAAGGATGGACTAGACATTACCAAAACAGCGAATACAAGGAGAACTCATGACAAATGATCGTCGTGTAGTTGCTTTACTTCTTGTAGGACTATTAGCCATTTTCTCTACCTTGACTATAAAATGGTTTTTCAACAACTTTGAAAAAAAAGAAGTGGTAAAAAGCACTGGATATTCGGCGGAAGCTAGGCGCAATAAGTTTCTAGCAGCGGAATACTATTTGCGAAATTTAGGTCGTGAAGTAGAAAGCGACAGTAATCGTGCGCGATTATTGGAAACGCATGAGAGCTATCAAACTATATTAATCAATGATTATGGTCCTAAACTCTCTCCTACACATTTTAAAAAACTTAAACAATGGATTGAAAATGGCGGACACCTGATATTTACTGCTAACAATTTTCAATACAGCTATGATGATGAAGATGAGTATATTGAAAATGATTTTAAAAATAATCAGCTACTAAATGAATACGGAATTCTTCCCAGTTACACTAATTTTGATGAAAATAACGAAAACAGCGACAATGACAATGAAGATAATAATATTTCAAACTATATACTCCGTGACAATACAGAAATAAGCATAGACTTTTCTTCCTCAACTCAACTCTTAGACACCGCCAATTCTGCAACACTTTCATTAAGTGACCATTACGGCACTCATTTAATACAGCTTGATATTGGTGAAGGAAAGTTAACCGTACTGAGCGATAACTATTTATTAAGTAATAATTATATTGGTGAGCATGATCATGCATATTTATTATCATCATTAGTCGAAATTAATAATTCAACAAGTAAAAAAATACTTTTACTTTATAACAACCAGTCGGATTCAATTTTTACATTAATCTGGAAACATGGGAGAGAAGCATGCATTGCCTTTCTCGCTTTTCTAGTTCTAGGATTATGGTCATTACGCAATAGACTCGGACCTATAATGCCTGTTATTAATTATTCAAATCGAAACATCACAGAACACTTAACCGCAATTGCACGATTTAGTTGGCGACAAGATCATGGCATACACTTGCTTAACCAGAGCCGTATCGCATGTGAGAATGCTATGCTAAAAAGATATCCAACATTAAAGCAGATGTCTACTCTAGAACGCCTACACCACATTTCAGATATATTAGATATTGAAGCTAAAAAAGTGCATAGCGCACTTTATTTCGAACCCAAATCAACCAATGAATTCATCAACTCATCACATTACTTGCAAAAATTATGGATACTTCAATGAATGATAATACAAGCCACGAGAGCAACAATATTGATTTACAAGCTACCGGCGAACAAATCAAAAAACTGGAAACTGCTATTTCTTTAGCCGTTGTAGGACAACGCGATGTCGTCAAACAAATTCTTGTAACGCTTATTGCTGCTGGTCATGCTTTAATTGAAGGCGTACCCGGAACAGGTAAAACCTTATTAGTAAGATCTTTAGCTACTGCAGTTGGCGGAAAATTCAGTCGCGTGCAATTCACACCAGATTTGATGCCTAGCGATGTTACCGGTCATGTCATGTACGACATGAAAACAACAGAATTTAAAGTAAGGCGCGGCCCTGTATTTTGCAATTTTCTGTTAGCAGATGAAATCAACCGCGCTCCTGCAAAAACGCAATCTTCTTTGCTAGAAGTCATGCAAGAACAACAAGTGACAATTGAAGGTGAATCATTTCAACTTAATGACCCTTTTTTAGTACTGGCAACACAAAATCCGATTGAACAAGAAGGCACTTACCCATTGCCGGAAGCGCAATTAGATCGTTTTTTACTAAAAATTAAAATTGATTACCCTAACCATGAAGATGAAGTCAGTATTGTTAAACAAGTCACCTCGCAAAGCATTGGTGACAAACTTGATGTTTCTGCTGTAAAACAACAACTGACACCAGAACAAGTCGTTGCCTTACAACAAGCAGCAGCCAAATTACATATTGATGAACAAATCATTCAATACACTGTCCGTATCGCTTCTGCTACTAGAAATCGCAATGGTATAGATATCGGCTCTGGCCCACGAGGCAGTATTGCATTATTGCGTGCTGCACGTGCCAACGCTTTGATTAACGGTAATAGCTTTGTTACACCAGATGATGTGAAATCGGTCGCCCCTAATGTTTTACGCCACCGTATAGTTCTTAATGCAGATCTAGAAATTGAAGGCTATCCTGTTGATAAAGTCATAGATGACATTCTAAAAGAAGTCGATGCGCCTAGAATATAAGAATCTGTGAGCCAATAATTCCTTAATATGAAGCCCTCAAGAATTACGATTTGGTTTATTGCCTTTTGGGTAGCGCTAGGCCTGCTTGCAGCTTTCTTCCCGCAATTAAAAATACTATGGGAATTATTTGGTATTGGCTTTCTGATGATATTGTTAATTGATGCATTCGCTGTCTTTAAAAAACCAAACATTAATATTCACCATCAGGTTAATCACAACCTGCCAATTTATAGTTGGAGCAGTATTAAACAAATAATCCGTAATCAATCAGCAGATAATTTACACCTACTAGTACACGACCACTACCCTGTTGGTTTTAAGATCGAAAGCCTACCTGAAGCATTTACGCTTGCGCCAAATGATAGTGTTGAGCTGCAATATAGAATTAAACCGCTCGCTCGTGGCGACTTCAGTTTTAGCGGCACAGATATTTTAAGGCGCTCCCCTTGGCATTTATGGTTACGTAAGTTCTTTTATGAAAATGAAAAAAATGTAAGGGTATTTCCAGACTTTGCCTCTATTAGTAAATATATTTTGCTGGCTACTGATAACCGACTAAGCCAGTTAGGTATCAAAAAAAGACAGCGTAGAGGCGAAGGAAATGATTTTCACCAGCTACGTGAATACCATATTGGTGATAGTTTGAAACAAATTGATTGGAAAGCCAGCTCTCGCTTAAACAAACTTATTTCTAAAGAGTATCAAGACGAACGCGACCAACAAGTTGTTTTTTTACTGGATTGTGGTCGACGTATGCGCCACGCAGACGAAAAATATACTCACTTAGATCAAGCTATCAACTCTATGTTGCTACTAGCCTACGTTGCAATACAACAAGGTGATGCTGTAGGTTTTAAGTCTTTCGCAGGTGATGAACGTTGGGTGCCTCCCAAAAAAGGACCTAATGTAGTAAATAACTTACTACACAAAACCTATGACCTTCCTTCTACTTTATACTCTGCTGACTATCTAATAGTTGCAGAAGAAATTCTCCGCTTGCAACGACGACGGTCTCTAATTATTTTTGTTACCAATACCCGTGATGACGATTACGATAACTTAGTTTCAGCCATTCGCTTATTAAGCACACGTCATTTAGTAATTCTTGCCGACTTACGTGAAGAATCGCTAAACGAATTTCAAAAACAATCTGTAACTGACTTAGACAGCGCACTACAATTTCATGCTACCGAGCAATTTCTCCACCAACGTCAAGAAAATCACCGCAAGCTTAGACATTTAGGTGTAATTTGCCTTGATGTGTCTGCCGAGCAATTACCTACTCATTTAGTCAATGAGTACCTAAACATTAAGCGCTCAAGTAAGCTTTAAACTCAAATCATATATTCAGAAGTAATCTAATCAGTATAAATTGCTCTATAGGCAGTATAAAAAGCCGCCATACCCATCGGCAGCAACACTAACCAGCCTAAGAAAAACGGTATTGATGCAATAAATGCTAAAACAAGCATCACTATGCTAAATATCAAAAATGGCAGAATATTTTTCAAACAACCCATGAAACTCATTTTCAGAGATTCTATAAGTGGAACACCGCCAAGTGAGATGAGCGCCGGCGCAAACCAAAACATCATGGCAACTGGAATCATTAGCAAAAGAGCCACTAAAACAGCTAACATTATTCCAGAATTAAATATTGCAGCAGGATCAATCGATTCAGGGTTTGCTAATGCACCTAACCCACCCATACCACTAAACATGAACGCACCAATAATCACTACTAAAAGAATTATTACCCCAAGATAGATTGCTCCCAAACCGATCAGGGAACCCGTGTTGCTCTTAAAACCTGCAAATAAATGACCAATTTCAAGATTATCACCGCGTTCTAGTGCTGCACAGCCGATCATAAATCCAGCCATGAATACTGCATATAATAGTGACATCGCTAGCCCACCAATAATAGGAACAAACTGAACTACAATATTTAACACAAACCACAATATAATTAGAACAATCCATATCAATGGACTCATTTTAAATAAATTAAAAGCATCTTTTATCCAGCTAAGACCTGACATGGCAGGTAAAGACTTTATTCCGGTAACGGCTAATTCAACATCAGACCCCTTTCTTCCCTCTGTTAAATTTGCATCAGGCGCTTGATACGGATTTTGTTCAGACATATGACACTCCCTTTGTATTATGGATTACTGTTATTTAAGAATAATGTATATATGCAACTATTCAAAGGCTGCCTGACTATATTTATAATTCTAGATGAACCATCTATACTGCTAGTTAGTCCAATATAGCAATCATTCTATTTGCCTTCTAAAATCATCACTTATAACTAACAGTTAAAGGACCACTCCATGACGATGCGATACCAATTAGTGTTTACTTGCCTACTCCTCAGCTGTGCAAGCCTAACTTGGAGTCAAGATATAGAGTTTAAAAGTGGCAATAAACAAGTAGCCTTAGTAGAACTGTATACCTCACAAGGCTGTAGTAGCTGTCCGCCTGCCGACGAATGGCTAGGTAATCTTAAAAACAAACCTGGCTTATGGAGTGAATTTGTCCCTGTCGCCTTTCATGTGGATTATTGGGATTTCTTAGGCTGGAAAGATAGTTTCTCAAAAAAAGAATATTCCGATAGACAACGTTTGCACAGAAGACAGGGCAATGTAAAAGTGGTTTACACCCCTGGCTTTTTTCTTAATGGAGAAGAATGGAAACGAAAGTTTGGACGAAAAACACCTTCTTTAAGTAATGACGCCACAGGCAATTTAGCAGCCACTTTAAGCGGCAATATCCTCAAGGTAAATTATGAATTTCATGAGTCAATTAGTCCTGCGACATTAAATGTTGGAATATTAGGCTTCGGTTATCAATCTCAAATTCAAGCTGGTGAAAATTATAATCGTGTACTACAAGAAGATTTTGTACTTCTTTCACACTCTGAATATATAAGCTCTAACCATAAATGGGAAATCAAACTACCTGACAAAGTTAGTCCGAAAGCAAAAAGATATGGCTTAGCCATTTGGATCAGCGATGGAACTGACTTAAAGCCTTTACAAGCAACAGGCGGGTGGTTACCTGAAAGCTATTATTAATAGAGCACATTTTAGTAATGTGGAGGAACCTCATCCCCCGCACTTGCATCAGGCAGGCTTGAAACAATTTCTTTATACTGTTCTTTCAATTGATTACTAAGCACAGTTAATTCATCAATCTTCTTTTGCTGATTAACAACATGAGAATTAAGCTCTTGCAACAAGTCTTCTTGAAAAGATAGTTTTGTTTCTAACTCTACTATTCGCTCTTCTAGAATATTTTCAGGCTTATCTTTTGACATCACTATTATCCAAATAATTGTATAGCAGGCTCATTTAGCTCACCTAATTGTTCTCGTAAATCAAGAATATGTTGCTCCCAATACTGAGTGGTATTAAACCAGGGAAAAGCACGAGGAAAAGCAGGGTCATCCCATCGCTTTGCCAGCCATGCGCTAAAATACATTATCCGCAGCGTTCTTAACGATTCTACATATTTGATTTGCTGCAAAGGAAATTCCGAGAATTCATTATAGCCTTCTACGACCTCATTTAGTTGCGCAGTTTGCCTTGCCCGATCACCTGAAAGTAACATCCATATATCTTGTATTGCCGGTGCCATTCTAGAGTCATCGAAATCAATAAAATGTGGAGCATCATCACGCCATAGAATATTACCTACATGGCAATCACCATGAACACGAATATATTCCGCATCCTCACCATCAATATAGATAGTATCAATTATTTTTAAGATTTCATTTACAACAGCATCATAAGATTCCCGAATATGGCCAGGCATAAATTTATCTTTAATTAATGCGGCACTCTCATGACCATAATGTTTACAACTTATAGAAGGACGTTTCTGAAATGCCTGCACAGCACCTACAGTATGCATACGCCCTAAGAACCGACCCATAATAAACAAATTATCTAAATTATCTAACTCAGGCGCATGACCGCCCTTTCGTGAATACAAAGCTAGTCGAAAATCACCATACTTAAATAAAGTTTCAGAATTTTTTACTAAAGGGGGTACAACAGGAAGATCTTGTTCGACTAATTCTGCGCATAACTGATGCTCTTCTAGAATCTGTGCATCAGTCCAACGCTCAGGTCGATAAAACTTGGCAATTATAGGCTCATCATCCTCTATACCTACTTGGTAAACACGATTCTCATAGCTGTTCAATGCCAGAATTCTGCCATCACTAACATAATCGTGCTGATCTACTGCATTTAGTACAAAACTGGGAGTAAGTGCATCAAATGGATGATTTTTAACACTCTCACCTTCAGATGATTCTTTGTCTTCAGGAAAAGAATTACTCATATGCCTACGTTAGCTGATTATTGAGATTCACGCTAACTAAATACTTATCTTAAATGTCTAAGTCAGCAATGCATGCAAATGCTCCTGGATGTTTTTATCACCCGCAAGCCACTTCTTAACAACATCATGACCTGCTAGCAGACATTCTCTCCCATATTCCTTTTTACTAAATTCATCTCGAGTGCGATTTACAATAGTTCTGCCCTGCTCAGCACTCAAACCTCCGCCCATTAAATAACGCAAGTATATATCGTCTTCGTGAACCTCTACATCCGCAGACAATTCTTTAATTAAACTATAGGTAAAAACAGATATCATCTTTCGCACATCTCTTGTCTTTTCTTGTGCAGGAATTGGTAGATTTTGGGTAGCCACCTGTAAAATATCATGTGTTTTGCTACATAGCTCTTCTAAAAGATGTATTTCAGCCATTTTAGTTAACGTCGAGAAATTGCTACTCGAATTGCATCTAACCTTAACTGTGCATGTTGCATATACTCTTCAACCTGAACAGTAATTGATTCTAAATATTCAATTTCTTCTTGGCGTATATTTGGATTTACTTTTGATAGTGAAATTAAGCGCTCTAACTCAGCAGCTTGTTGTACTTTCATCGTATCGGTTGCTTGCTTAATCACTTCTTCCATCTCTACTTCGGCAATACCATTTGCATGTTCGATCAACTCAGTAATTTGCGCACGAGTATGCTTAATAATACTTTGTGCAACATTTTTCTTAACACGCTCTGCCTTATGATCCATATGTTCAGAAGTTAATACTGCACCTAAATCATTATGATTATGGTCAATCAATACACGGATAATCGCTTTTGAAAAATAATTGTCTAGTCTTAATATTTTTGGTGCGGCACAATGAATAGTAAAAATGCATTCTAGTAATACTGTACTCGGCTTCAGTGCTTGTAACTTGAGAGTACACAAAGTTACATTTCCAAACTCCCCAGAAAGTATCATATCCATACTACCCGTAACCATGGGATGCTCCCAAGTATGAAACTGCATGTCTTCTCGCACTAAAGCTTTAGCTCGATCGTAACATGCAGTTAATCCATCTTCTGGCAAACATGGGAAACTGTGCTCATGCATATGGTCGCCTGGTTGTAATACAACACTATGCAAACTATGATATTGCTGATCCACTCCAAACTGATCACATACACGCTCCATATAATCAGCTAACTCCATTTGCTCGGTTGAAGTCAAAATATCTTGCACTACCTCAGCCGCTTGATTTGGATTGCATGAATTAAGTTCTAACAAACGATCTCTACCTTGCTGTAAAGCTTGCTGCATTTCATTAGTTTTAGTTTTTGTGTCCTGAGCTAATTGCTCAAAATCTTCATTATCTTTCTGATTTATTAAGCATTCTTGCAAACGATCAGAAAATAATGGGTACACCGCTTGCCCTATTGAACATACCTGACGAAATGCATTCAATCCTTCATCATACCAACGCATTAATTTTTCTTGCGCACTATTCTTATAGCAAGGCACATGAATTTGAACCGTATGTAACTGTCCAATTCGATCTAAACGTCCGATACGTTGCTCCAATAAATCCGCATTTAATGGCAGGTCAAACAATATCAAATGATGCGCGAATTGAAAGTTTCTTCCTTCACTTCCAATTTCAGAACAAATGAGTACTTGCGCACCCTCTTCCTCATCTGCGAAATACGCAGCGGCACGATCTCTAGCGATCAGATCTAATCCCTCATGAAACACTGCTGAGCGTATCGCATGTTGTTGATTTAAATAATCCTCTAATTGACTTGCTGTGTTCGCCAATGCACAGATCACTAAAATTTTTTCGTTGCGATTTTCTAGTAACCATTTTGACAACCATTCAACACGAGCATCTAAATTTAACCAGTTTTCACCTAAGCGAGTCTCAGTACGTAAATGAGAAGCAACGAGATCTGTAGTTGACTCATCTTCATTGGTTTCTTGCATACTGACTATTACGTCTAATGCCTCTTGAGAGGTTTCCAAAAGATGCTGATGTAATTCACGCTGTGGGAAACCCTCCACTGCATCACGTGTATTTCTAAACAATACTCGCCCTGTGCCATGTCGATCCAATATAGTTTGAATCAATTCATCTATAGCTTTTCTTGGTGAATGATTTGGATTTTGTAATGCAGTTTTAAAATTCGCAGTGACTTCATTACCTAATAATGCAGAAATTTCATCTAATAAACTTGCATTTTTTCGAAGCTGCTCAGTTGCATCATCAGTAAGTAATTTTTGTACAAGCTCATTAACTGGCTGATAGCTTGTTTCTTCTTGCCTATATTTTTTCAGATCGTGATACCTATCAGGATCTAACAAACGCAATCTTGCAAAGTGACCATCAACTCCAAGCTGCTCAGGAGTTGCGGTTAACAATAGTAACCCAGCAACATTTCGCGCTAATGCTTCAATACATTCATATGCATTGCTTACATTATCTTCAGACCATGTTAGATGATGCGCTTCATCTACAATTAATAGATCCCAATCTACCGCTAATGACTGTTCAAAGCGTTCGCTGTTATCGGTTAAGAATGATAATGAACACAACACACATTGTGCAGTTTCAAAAGGGTTCCCAGGTTCTGCTTCGTCTAATGCATGGCAACGCTCTTCATCCAAAATAGTGAATTGCAGATTAAAACGACGTGACATCTCAACTAGCCATTGATGCACCAAACTGTCTGGTACTACAACCAAAACTCGACTGGCTGCACCAGTAATAAGTTGCTGATGCAAGATCAAACCTGCTTCTATGGTTTTTCCAAGTCCTACTTCGTCAGCGAGCAATACTCTAGGTGCATATCGTTTTGCAACTTGTGAAGCAATATAAAGCTGATGTGGAAGTAGCTGTACTCGCGGACCAAGCAAACCATAGCTTGGAGACTTTTGTAAACGATGTTGATGATGTAAAGTTTCTACACGCAATGAAAAATTTTTAACCTTATCAACCTGACCAGCAAATAAGCGATCTTGTGGCCGGCTAAATTGCACAAAACTTTCAAGATCTATTTCTTCAAGACTGTGTTGATTACCTTCTTCATCTAAACCTTGGTAAATCAAGTAACCGCCCTGTTCGATTACTTCAGCAATTGCAAAACTCACACCATCTGCATTGCTGACTTTTTCACCCACCGTGTAATGCACTCGACTTAAAGGAGCATTGCTTATTGCATAGGTTCTTCGTTCACCAACAGCGGGGAAACTAACGGTTACACGACGATTAGCAGTATCTACGACTATTCCAAGACCGAGCTCAGACTCTGTGTTACTTACCCACCTTTGACCAGGTACAAACTGAATATCCATTTACGCCTTAAATATTATGAATAATCCTATAAAAGGATAAAGCAAACCAAAAAGAGAAATAACTCTCTCAGCTTAAAGTCGAATAGAACCTAAAGAGGTTTGGAAAGGCGATTTTAGAGTGTATTACGAGCCAGTAATACGTACCAAAAGGTATAAGGTGGTGAGACGAGAAGGCTGATTTAGCTTAATTTGATATGGCTTTATAAAACTGTTCTTCAGAAATTTCTTTGCGGTCAAAATAAAGTCTAAATATTTGCTTTGCACGTCTATCATTATCAACAATTCTCTTCAAAAAATTGCGCATTAATTTTGATCTGACGTCCGTAGGTAGAGGTATAGTGCTTGCCATCACTCAAGCTCCATTTGAGTATATGTAGATGCTTTACGTTACCTTATATAGGCAAATCTTTAAGCCCTTGCCTGGGCTAAACGACAAAATTAACCGATCAAAAGAGGTAATCCAAGCTAGAGTCCCTTATTTTTAGCCAGATAAATAACTGTATTTTGCAAATACCCTAGTTATAGTTGCAAAAAATTGCCTTGGGAAATTTTTGACAAAAGCGTTGAGTAAAGTCCTTACAAGCATTACTGGATGGATCGTTTTGACATGCAGCTGCGATCTTAGCTTTTTTACACTTATATGCGTTAGGAAAAGTCCCGCAGAAATTATCAAACTTCTGTAACTGACTCTTACAATCCGTAGACTGAGGATCCTTTTTACATAAGCTTAAATATTTTGATAACAAACATTCTCTTGTATATGGATTTTGTTGGCAGAAAGCATGACCAGAAATCGCAGTTCGATTCGAAGCGGAATTTGTAACCGCAACAGTTTGCGTAGTCTGATTTTCAGGAGCCTCGATAATAGCTATTTCACCTTCTTCAGGCTCAAGCTCGATAACCTCTAAATCTCCATTACCCCGAACTTCTGACTCATTACTCACCATTACATCAGCACTCATCTCGCCCTCAGGAACTACTACTACCTCTGGAACGTCAATCTGCACATTACCTTTGGTATTCGCAGCAGATTTAATCGGAACTTCTTGGTAGATTTCAGAACCGTCAGCAGTCTCAATCCTGCGATATTCCATAGCTTGTGGTCGAATTACCTCATGAGTTTGGCCATTTTCATCAACCACCACATCTACGGGTTGGCCTACAATAACGTTTTGAGAGGTACTAGTACTGGGCAAATCTTCTAGATATGCGTCTAAAAGGTCCGTCTCTTCTGCAATGGCCCATGTCGATACAACTAATAGAGATGAAATTAGAGAGATATATAGTTTTTTCATAGTCGCCACCTGCTTGGAAATATAAATACCTTACTAATTGTACCCTTTTTCTTGAGGATGCCGCAAATACATTCAAACCTAACTTAATCAGCTCAAATGCATCTTGTCATTAAGAGAATATGGCCAGAAAAATAAGCAAAGATTACATTCTATTTTCTTTATAAAACATATCAAAATAATTGAATAAGTAACCGCTAAATATAGAAGATAATTTAATTGCCTACGCAAATTAATCACTTTATATAGCAATCTTACTGGGAGTCATAATAATTTAGTTAATTATAATCAATGCAGACGCCTATAAATTAAATTTAATAGCCGTATTTAAATCTATATATTGTATGTTTATCAACACTGTCAATTCGTATCTTTATTGTTATTAGCGTAACTTCTTTTTCACGCAAGGAGTAAACTTTGTTTGTGAAATCTATAAAAGACAATGCAGAAAATACTTTTTTTCCAGAAAACTGGTCAGATGATAATGCAAAAAGCATCGCTTTATCTGAAGGGCTTAGGCTTTCCGCTGATCATTTAGATGTCCTACATGCCTTACAAGAATATTACTCACGGCACGAAATAAATCAGATCAACATTCGTGAGCTGCACGATGCATTAAATGAGAAATTTCATCATAGTGGTGGAATGAAATATGTATATAGCTTATTTCCAGGCGGTCCTATAGCTCAAGGCTGCCGATTAGCGGGACTGCAACCGCCAGCAGGTTCTGTAGACAAAGGGTTTGGTAGCGTAGTTTAAATTCTAGAATAATTGAAATTAAGCTTCATATAAATGCTTAATGCTATCGATTTCACCAATATCTACAACGCGAAATGTGCATGCTCGGTTATGCTTAAATATATTAGACTCGCAAAGAAGCTCGACAAAACCATCTTCTAATAAATATTTATCTGATTGAAAATACCATCTAGAAGCTGATAATGTATGTGCAGTTAGCCCGTGCTCTTTAGCAAAGTTCTCAACGAACTTATTTGCATCTTTCTTAATATTATAGGCCGAATGATCTAAAAAATGCTCAGTTTTAGCTTTATACATTAGACCAGAGCAGATACTTTTAACGCTATCAGTTTGCATGGAACGCCTCCTGAATTTCTACATTAATAGTAAGAATTATACGCCTATAATAATCTAATTATTAATCCGAATAGCTGATGCCGCAAATAGAGATAATTAATTGCTTTCCGCCATATGCATATGCATATGCATATGCATTTATATTTTATTGCATTAATTATTGCGTTTATATTTAATTATTGTTTTAAACGATATCCTGTCTTAAACATCCACCATACGATGGCTAAACACGCTGTTGAGAATAGCAGTACCATCAATAAACTGACTTGAATACTGACATCTGATACTTCGTAAAAACTCCAACGAAAACCGCTTACCAAATACACTACAGGATTAAATAAACTTACAGTTTGCCAAGCTGGAGGGAGCATACCGATCGTATAAAAACTTCCACCTAAAAAGACTAAAGGCGTAATCACCAACAATGGGATCAATTGCAATTGCTCAAAACTTTTGGCCCACAGGCCTATTATAAAGCCAAGCAAGCTAAATGAAATACACGTTAGTACCAAAAAACTCAGCATCCAAATTGGATGTGCAATTTTTAATTCAACAAAAAATCCAGCAGTAGCAAGGATTATTAAGCCGATGATGAATGACTTTGTCGCCGCAGCACCCACATAACCCAATACGATTTCAACAAAAGAAATTGGCGCAGATAAAGTTTCATACATAGTGCCCGTAAAGCGTGGGAAATAAATTCCAAAAGAAGCGTTAGATACGCTCTGTGTAAGCAATGCCAGCATCATTAAACCAGGCACGATAAAGGCGCCGTACGAGATACCTCCAACCGTTTCGATACGACTGCCAATTGCAGAACCAAACACCACAAAATACAAGATCGTTGAAATAACAGGCGAAGCAAAACTTTGCAAAATCGTATGCCATGCACGCAGCATCTCGTATTTATAGATCACTCTTACTGCTTGCGTATTCATGCGCTTTCCTCAGTAGACACTTTCACTAAATTAATAAATATATCTTCAAGAGAACTTTGCGAAGTATTTATATCTTTCAACAATAAACCACTCTTATCCACAGCACGCAATAACTCTGCAATGCCAGTATGTTCACTATGACTATCATAGGTATACGTTAGCCGATTACCCTCTGAAGATAACTCCAAAGACCACGTCCATAATGACTCAGGTATTGAATCAATTGGCTGCTCTAGCTCCATCATCATTTGCCGTTTACCCAATTTGTGTTTTAACGAATCTTTTTCATCCACTACAATAAGCTCACCTTCATTAATCACTCCCACTCTATCTGCTATCTCCTCAGCTTCTTCAATATAATGAGTAGTAAGAATAATAGTTACCCCAGATTGTCGTAGCTTTTCCACCAAGGTCCACATATCTTTACGCAACTCAACATCGACTCCAGCAGTGGGCTCATCTAAAAACAATATAGTAGGCTCATGCGATAAAGCTTTAGCAATTAATACACGACGTTTCATTCCGCCAGATAAAGTCAAAATATCACTATCTTTTTTGTCCCACAGTGATAAGTTTTTCAACAATTGTTCGAGATAAATTGGATCAGGTTTCTTGCCAAACAAGCCTCTACTAAAACAAATAGTGTCCCAGACCGTCACAAACATACTTAGCGTTAACTCTTGTGGCACCAACCCGATCATGCTGCGAGTTAGTCGATAATCATTAACGATGTCATGACCATCAACTGTTACTGAACCCTCGCTTGCATTCACAATTCCACAAATAACAGATATTAATGTTGTTTTACCTGCACCATTTGGCCCCAGCAGCGCAAGAATTTCACCAGGCTGAATTTCTAAACTAATACCTTTGAGTGCTTGATGCCCACTTGCATAGGTTTTGGAAAGGTTAGTAACAGAAATTATAGGGTTCATACATGATTTATATCATGTTTTAGCAAAACCTCTAATTAGATATATTTTTGATCACTATTTGTTCTCTCAGCCCCATTCATAATTTGCAGTGCATTTAAGCATCAAGCATCGAAATGAAGATAGGCCGCTTAACTAAGCATCAATGTAGTAATCAGCAATACAATTAAGATTGTATTAATTCAATTTACATCATCACTTATTATTTCTGAGTCAATTAAGAAAACACGCAATTAAAATTACGTTGAATTTAAAATGTTACACTGAAGTATTTTAGAACAATGAAGAGAAAATGAACAAAAACCACTTACACCTACAGCTAAGTGGCCGAGAAGAAATGACAGCAACAAAAACTACCCACCTATTTACTAGGCAGTTTAATACCACTCAATCTAATTAAATCTATCTAGAGCGCTTACTTATCCGTAGCTGACTGAAGAGCTTAATACTAAGCACAATATTGCTATAAAAAATATGGCAAGAATCACCGATTCCGCCCAATTTACTTTTAAATGCTCAACAAAGTCATGTACTTTATGCTCAAAAGGAACTGTATTCATAACTAACAACCTCTCACGCTAATTAGCTTATGTAATTAGCACTATTTTACTTTGTAATTCAACAATCTACAAATTCGCAACGATGTTTTGTTGACGATTTAGAACACGTTCCTATGAGGCTCATTAACCATGATTATTAAACAGCGCTATAATTGGTGCATCTTGGTAGAAATAAATTTAATTAATCTTAAAGATCAATACTTACTATAAAAATTAATAAGTAACCATAGATAAAACGGGTGCATTAGGTAATTTTGATCTGCCATCCAAAGCTAGCAATTCAATAATAAAGGCAAAACCAACTAGCTTACAGCCTAATTTCCCTATAAGTTCAGCTGTTGCAGCAGCAGTTCCACCCGTTGCAATTAAGTCATCAACAATCAAAACTCGACCCTCTGCATGAATTGCATCTTGATGTATTTCTAAACAATCCGTTCCATATTCAAGCTCATATTCAATTGAATGTATTTCAGCTGGTAACTTTCCTGCTTTACGGACTGGCACAAACCCTGCTCCTAGCTTATATGCTATCGGTGCACCAAATATAAAGCCGCGCGATTCCACACCAATTACATAATCTATTTTTTGATCTAAAAACTCATCGCTAAAATGATCAATCACATAATTCAGTCCTTCAGAGTTTTGCAACAACGTTGTAATATCGCGGTAGACAATTCCTGGTTTTGGAAAATCAGGTATATCTCGGATAAGCGACTTAATGTCCATATTATTTTTGTTCCATACAATTCGGTTATTTATATAAAGCTATTGTTCATCACACTTTTTACACTCTAACTCATGCCCTAACATCTCTTTACGACCCTCTTCTGTTAACACCCAAGGACGACTCACCATTGGAAGGTTATGCCTTACATGCTGAAAATGCCCACACGAAAGTTCAGCGACCCAATGGCTTTCTTCATCTAGTTTATACCCAACAATACTTTGTTTCATTTACATTGTTCAGACTTATATTTTACCGTGCAAGTATTTTTTCCGCTCTGGTTCAGGAAATTTTTCTATAGCGTAACGTAGCATCATACGAGGCATTTTCTTATAACAATTCAATAAAAATGCTCGTTCAATATTTGGATTCTGCTTGCCTACTTCTCTCAGCATCCAGCCCACTGCTTTATGAATTAATTCCTCACTATCATTCAACAATTGTTTCGAAATTTCCAATGTGTCATCAAATTGATTATTTTTAATGAAATGCAAGGTAGAGATTATCGCAATACGCCTTTCCCATAAGTTTTTTGACTTGGCAAGCTTATATAATGGACTTTTATTTTTATCCTCAAGGTACATGCCTACAATTTTATATGCAGAACAATCGACCAAATCCCAGCTATTAATATATTTTGTATTATCCAAATACAATCTGTAGATGACTGATTTTTCATGCTTACTACTTTCAAATTTTTGAACCAGAAGAAAGAGCGCGCATAAACGTTCTTCATGGTATACAGACATTAATAATTTATGAATTTCAATCAGCGAGAGCTCGCTATATTGTTTTGCAAGTTTTCTAAGAACAGGCACACGTATACCGAGGAATTGATCCCCTTCTCCATACTCACCTTTCCCAGTTTTGAAAAAACGTTGCGAGTGAATAGCGTACTCAGGATTAGCAAGACCTTTAAGGTCTTCGCTCAATTTTTTTGATGACATTCACAAAGCTCCATTTAAAGCTTTGATTAAAAATTGATAGCTTGATAGCTAACAGAAATATTAACTATCTGTTTTATTTTCAGTACTTTCTTCAGCGCTTACTTCTGTTTTAGCTTCTGTTTTAGCTTCTGTTTTAGCTTCTGTTTTAGCTTCTGTTTTAGCTTCTGTTTTAGCTTCTGTTTTAGCTTCTGTTTTAGCTTCTGTTTTAGCTTCTGTTTTAGCTTCTGTCTTTTTATTTGATGCAGTCGCACGCTTACCAAACTGACGTTCGTTTAATAGCACTACATTTTCTTCCATCGCCTCTGTCACCTCTTCAAGGCTGCCTTGCTTATAACCATTTATACAATTTGTGCCATGAGCAATTTCATAACGATACCAGTCAGAGCCTTCAGCGCCTGGTGGTGGGTCTGTTTTTAAAATCGATTTGATCTCATACAGCTTACGAACTACTGGAACTTCATCTGTCATATGTTTTACTTGAATAGTTAATTTACATTTATAATTTCAGGGCCGCCGGGTATAAAAAGAAATTTACCAACGATTGCCGCCGCCACTCGATCTCTTCTCTTGTGGTTTAGCTTCATTAACCGTTAACGCACGTCCATCAAGATTAGTGCCATTAATTTCTTGAATCGCTTTTTGTGCTTCTGCACTGCTAGACATTTCAACAAAACCAAAGCCTTTACTTTGGCCCGTATCGCGATTCATGATTACATTTGCAGATTCAACCGTGCCACATTTACCAAATGTATCTTGTAGTGTTGCTTGATCTACTGAATAGGGCAAATTCCCAACGAATAATTTTTTTTCCACAACAACCTCCTAAAGGTTTAATAACCGTCTATGAGGATGAGGGCAATTTTACCGGCAGACTCGAAAGAAACGATATGACAAGGAAGTGCTAGTTTACGCTTTTTTGGCGTAAAAAGCCCGTAGACGAAATTTATGCAAGTTATAATGGTCTTTTCTGATGCTTAAATACCCATATAAAAATACTGTACACAAACTAGAAACAACCCTATACCGAACTATGTATTCGCCTACTCATGCGGGATAAAACTTGAATTTTCCAAAGAAGACGCTAAAAGAACAGCAAAACTTCATGCTTAAGTGAACAAACTGGGAAATACTTCAAATCTTGTGTCCCATAAGGCATGCCCACCTGCTAGAGATAGAATGGGATAAAAGATGATAACTCGAGGTACTTGTCAAATTTCCCTTACGATAAACTATAAAGCCAGCAGTGTTTATCGATGTTAGGCAATACACACTGCTGATTATGATTGGTATCTAATTAAGACTTAACACTTTTAACGCTTTCTTTAATGCGTGCTGCAATATCGCTTACTTCCATTTTCATGGTTAGCTGAGCAAGTTTTTCGCCGGTCTCAGCATTCAGCAAAAGCATAAACCCTGTCTTACCAGCATTACTGTCATATAAGTCGCTTATCCCCAAAGCGGCTGCCATCATTGCGGCCTGATGTTTCGTAGTTTCATCAGTCAGATTTAAGGTCACAAATAATATATCTTGATTATCAAGCTTGGCCTCTTTCCTAGCCTCTGCCACTTTTGGGTCAAGCGCTTTGCAGCTACCACACCAATCTGCATAAAAAAGCACGCCGTAGACAGCAGGTTTAGCGGTAGTTGAGCTCTCATCACCATGTGAAACCAACGGCATGGCAATTAACAGCATGGGAATGAGTAAAAATATAAGCTTTCGCATGTCTTCTCCTAATAAATTTTATGACATACAGAAATAGACCCAATAGATGAGCATTTCATTTCACCACCTTACGATTTAATAGAGAATAGATACTTGGAACGATATGATTGCTCTGGAACTTAAAATTCACGGCCTGCAGAGAAAGTGAAAACAGCGCTAGCATTATCACCCAGATCCGGAATAAATCGTGATTTTAGAAAATACTGTTGATAGCCAATTTTAAATTCTGGAAGAATAATCGGATAAAGGTCACCAGCATGGTCAATATTATCCTCATACCCAGTAACCAGCCCAGCAAGAGCACCTATGGTGCAGATAAACGTATCCGAAGAACATAGATCATAGGTATACGCAACGCCAAGGTAAATAGAAGTATCATCATAAGAATTATTAAAAATACCACCTGTAGCAGACCATCGCTCTTTGAAGAAATACGATACACCTAAACCATAGTTATCTTCTTCATAACCATCATCATCAAAGTGATACGAAGTGAGGTGCAGCTCAACTTCTAAATTTTCCGCTATAGCCGTACCACAAAAAATCAACAAGATAACTAATAATATTTTCATATGCTTAATTTTTACCTTTATCATTTAACCAACGTTATTCATTTAAAGCGCTCAAGTAGTGCTTTTGCATTATCACCACGCAACTGCCATGACATGCACCGAACACCTCCTCCCATTGAACAAACATGATGACTAGAAACTGGCACAACTTCGCGAGAAGTTGCTGCCCGCACTTGCTGTAAAGCAATCTCATCTTCAGGAATACCAAATTGAGGCAGATAGATTCTATTCGCTGTAACTAATGCATTGGTATACAAACCACAAGCTGAACCAAAACGATCATCGTATATCTCGCTGTCATCATAGGGTGTAACAATCTCGTGAATCGTAACACCAGGTAGACCGCGCTCTAAATCAGCTCGTAGGTCATTAGCATAATCAGGATCTTCTGCATAAGAATTAATTACTAAGACATTAGCATCCACAAATGCAACTACACCATCCGCATGCTCTAAGCCACCTTGTTCGTCCGATTCAATAAAAGCAACGTTTTTCACTGCCAATAATTTTCTGAGCTTAGAACGTGCTTGTTCTTCAGAGAAGTCATTATCACGCAAAAATTTACGACTGATCACTACATTGCCAGCGTAATCATCTACATAGTTACCGCCATCATTCAATAAATCAGTTTCCTTAAAAACAAGTTCTGCATTTTCAGACACAACAGCAATCCGCTCCTGTACAGCATCTGCATCGCCTTGACCTTTTTGGCCACCACCTTGTCCTGCAGCGGTGTAACGAAACATTATGGGTTGCGCCGCATTGGAAAAACTGAAATCACGCATCCAAATATCACTCATTGGCGCAATAACGACTTTATCTTCACCAAGAGCATCCACATAATCATCGTAGGCAAACTCATCAACAAAGACCAACACATCATCACGATCATGAATTTGATTTACATATTCCACATGAAATTCAAATATATTCTTAGCCTGATCAGCGTAATAGGGATCACCGGAAATCGGCGCAGCCAGTACAATTAATTCTTTTTGCAATCCCTTGTCCTCAGGTTTCTCATTTGCTGATAAACAACCAAGCGTTATTGCAAACAGAATTACAATATTAGAGATTATAAATTTCAGCGGCGTAATGTTTTATGGTAAAAAGACCAAAAGCCTTTTAGAGCAATGAAAATCATAAGTATTGGCAAGATGTTAGCTATTCAATACTACCTTTAAATGGTAAATGCGCTCTGCGTTGAGCTGCCTTTAATCTACCAATACGAGCTTCAAGCTTATGAATTTTATTCATGCTTGCAGAGCAAAGTCCCTGGTAAGTCCCTACTCTTTCTTCAGTAGCTGCAAGTCGTTGTCTTAAATCGAAGGTTTTAGGATCATGGTCGTACGTCATGCGTCTAATCTTACATCAATCCAATCATTTTCCGCAGCTTGCATCATCTGCTCCACTTCTGCTCGATCATCTGAATCAAACCAGTTATTAAACTCATCTTGCTCAAGCATCACTGGCATTCTGTGATGTATCTTTTGCATTTTTTTGTTCGGTGCCGTAGTAAGAATCGACATAAACATCTCACCGGTTTCACTATTGATTTCATACAAACCACCAAATGCAAAGCCATCCACTTTTGACGGACTAATTTTATAACGATCTCGCTTACCCTTAGGCTGGTTCTGATCCCACTCAAAGAAACCACTAGCAGGAATAATGCAGCGATTATTAAACATCGCCTTACTCCAGGTTTTCTTACCCCAAGCTTCAGCACTTCGGGCATTGATAAGCGGTTGTTTGCTAAATGACCGCTCCCAGCCCCATTTCATTTGTGCAAATTCATTACCATTGTCCGTGCGAATGGCAACCGCGACCTCATTGGTTGGATAGATCTGCTCACGTGTAGTAAACCCTATTTCAGCATCGATCAATGCTTCAACAATAGACAGAGGTACAGAATCCAAATAAAAACGCCCACACATACTTTTATCTTCCTAATGTCTGTTAGAAATTTGCTTCATTAGCCATACACATATTCTTCTAACTACCCATCAATCATTCAAGCCACTTAAACATAACTACTGAAGCCTGTCTTGAGTTTTATACAATCGGATATTAATTGACTTCAATTGATTAATATTCAACCAATATTTCTTTTCGTATCCAATATTAATCAAATTAAAATGCACAAATTTAACTTGTCAGTAGGTTACCGGATTGCCAAAATCAACACTTATATCTAAAATACAAACTAACAAATCTACTAGGTTGGGGGCCAGTAATTGTGAACGAAGATTCAAACAATAATTCTTCTCATCAACGACAGTACGTACAAACTAAAAAAGATATCATTACTTCTGTTTATTCTATTTTAGTTTTGTTTGCGGTAATGGCGCTTTACTTTCTATATGGGTAAACCAATTCGTTAGAAAGAATTCTCGACCACAAGCTCGTCTAAAGGAAGTTGCCCAGGTTTAGGCCAAGGGTCTTTTATGCCTTTCCCAATCGCAACCATTGGTCCAATCACATGAAAGGCAGGCAGATTAATAAGCTCTGTGACTTTTTCATGATCAAATCCAATCATGGGGCAAGATTGATAATCCATCTCTTGTGCAGCAAGCATCATGGTTTGCATCGCAATCCCGATGGATCGTTGCGCTTCATCACGCTGCAACCATTCTTTCTCCACATGAAACGGCCCCATCCAATTCACCAGCAATTCTGCGACCTCTTTCGGTGCATTCTTCCAATAACGCTCAGGCTCTTTATTCCAAGCTTTAACGTCTGCAGTAAAAAGCACTAATAGAGAAGCATCGGTAATTTGCGCTTGATCATTACCAAACTCGGTTCGAATTTTAGAACGCAACTCAGGGTCACGAAGAATAACAAAACGCCAATGCTGTATGTTAAAACTGGTAGGTGCTTGGATGGTTGCTTCAAGCAACTTAGTTTCTTCTTCTTGAGTTAACTTATGATTTTCATCAAAATGTTTAACGGCACGACGGTTGTAGATGGCTTCGATTGTATTCATATTTATTGCTTAAATTAAATTTAATAAGGTTCAAGTTGATTTGATCTTATCAAACACTATGGCCCAATGTCTGCTTCGACCGCCATGGACGGCGGAAGTGCAGAAATTGCAGGAGCAAATTTCTGTCGGCCAATAGCGGACATCGATAAATGACTGTATTACTAATTCTGAGCTTAATAAAAATAATTTAAAAATATTTAAATTAGATGTAATAAACATATCTTAAAGTAGGTCTCCTAACACAAGATCATGCATGGTTCTTAAATTTTATACATTAATCATGTTAAAGGAGAAAAAGTAATGAATACAATTAAAACATTAACAATGCTGCTTGTCGGTGTAGCGCTTATGATGCCAGCGTTTGTCAGTGCCGAAGAGTTTAAAGGTAAAATAGTTGGTCATCGTTGTGCCCAACTGAGCAAAATGTGCCCTCTTGTTGGACTAGAGGAACATATTGTGATGGAACAAGATTTCGTTATGGTTAAAGAAGACGGGTCAATCCATACTCTACATAATTTAAATCGTGATACAAAAGTACGGTATGTAGGTAAAAATGTGGTTATTCAAGGCGATTATGACGAAAACACAAAGGCAGTTTATGTTAACGAGTTCAGTAATGAGGAAGGGAAGCAAATTTGGTCTTGGAAACAGCAATCAAAAGAAAATCCTTTAGGCCTCACTGCTGGATAAAATCCACAAGCAATAACAAATAATCCCCTGTGGCTTGTTCTTAAACTCTGCGTTTCTTTGGTAAAAAAGAACTAAATTCTTATCAAAGAACCGCAGAGCATTATTATAGAGAACGGAGTGAATGTCCGCTTTGAGTCGAAAGCGGACATTAAGTATATTCTATTATACTAAGAACCCATCCTAAAAATGCACAACTTAATATCACTTTTACAATATCAATTTTAAATTTAAATAGAGCAATAAACGCGACTATTCCGATTACTAATGATACCCAATCAATTTTACCTACTAATTCTTCAAGCCCATTAAAACCATTCGACCACAACACGTGATAGGCGAAGAAGATTGCTAAGTTTATAATCACACCCACTACTGCAGCAGTGATCCCTAACAATGGTGCTGTAAAGTGTAAATCTTCTCTTGTCGCCTCAATGGCGGGGCCGCCAATAAATATAAACAAAAATGATGGTAGAAAGGTAAAGAAGGTTGCTACACAGGCTGCGGCAATGCCTGCAAGCGGTAACATCTCTGGGCCGAATATTTCTTTGGTCCAACCGCCTACAAATCCTACGAAGGTTACCACCATAATCAATGGGCCTGGCGTGGTCTCGCCTAACGCTAAACCATCGATCATTTGTGTACCGGTGAGCCAACCGAATTGATCTACCCCACCTTGGTATACATACGGCAACACGGCATAGGCACCACCAAAGGTTACTAACGCTGCTTTAGTAAAAAAGATACCCATCTGTGTAAGCGTGTGATTCCATCCGTATTTAAAATACAGAGCAGCAAAAGCAGCCAGCCCTATTCCCAAGCCCACAACAATAAATGTAACCAATCTAGGCCAATTAAACTTTATGTGACTGGGTGCGGGCGTATTATCATCGATTAATGCAGGGCCATAGGAATCATGTGCTTCACTTGGATGCAAACTGCCACTGAAATATTGAGGTACTACCTTAGAACCAATAAAACCTAAAATACCTGCTGCCAGTACGATGATCGGAAATGGAATATGAAAGAAAAAGATCGCAACAAACGCAAGCACAGCCATAGCGCGCAACACATTGTTTTTAAGTGCACGTGAACCAATTCGATATGCTGCAAATAACACAATAGCAGTAACGGCAGGTTTAACCCCATACAACACCCCTGCCACAATTTGTGTGTTGCCGTATTCTAAATAAATCCAAGTAAGTGCGATGAGAATAAATAAGGATGGCAGTACAAATAAGAACCCTGCAATTAAACCGCCTTTCACACCATGCAAGAGCCAACCTATATACGTAGCGAGCTGTTGCGCCTCTGGCCCCGGTAACACCATGGTGTAATTAAGAGCGTGTAGAAATCGATTTTCAGATATCCAGCGCCTACGCTCCACCAGTTCTTGGTGCATCATGCTGATCTGACCTGCTGGCCCACCAAAGCTGATGAAACCAAGCTTAAGCCACCATTTCATGGCTTCAAATAAACTAACGGAATTGGGTTTTGTAGTAGGTGGCATTAATTTTCTTCTTTTTGGGCTTCTTATTCTGTTAATTTATTGTCTTCTTTTTTGGGCAATAAAAAAGGCAGCCCGAAGGCTGCCTTTACATAAACCCTTTGCATAAACCTATGTATGAAGGGCTATTCGCCTACACCAAGTTTTCCACCTTTCCCAAGTCCACCTTCAACGTTTTGTACTTTGTAATTGCGTAATGCTTTGACCATATTGTTGTATGAGTTTGCAAAGGCTGCTGCAATTACTTTACCTTCAGGTGTTTTAGTAAATGCAGATGCTGCACCACCGCTACCACCTTTATTAAATATTCCAAACCCTGCGCCAAAACTGAATTTCTTTGAAGTGCCTTGTGCAGCGGCTATTTGCACACTAGAGCGGTTATCGATTAATAATAATGTGGTTGAAGCCTCGTCTCTTTTTAATTTTCCAGCAACACTATCTAATAAATCGCCTGCACCCCCAAGCTTTCCAAATAATTTACCTTTCGCTCCACCAGTTTCTTCTGAAACTTGAATCTCAGGGCTCATAGTATAGTCCGCCGCTACCATTTGGCCTTTACCAAAATTACTGCCTTCACGAGTTTCACCTGATGCTTCTAGTTGGCGCTCACCCATCACTTCTTTCATTGCTTTGCCTCTCTCAACCACAACAAAACAATTTGATTGCTGAACCATTAAACGTAGCAAAGGGGTTGTACTGCCTAACGTTGGGTAACGACGATAATAGCTATGCCACCAGGTTGAGTGTTGATCTTCATGCACCGCTAATGTGCCAAGAGGCTCGGAACAAGATTCTAATTGGCTATCTGCACCAGTTGAATTTGCGCCACCCGCAGAACCAGAAACCCCATCCGCATGTGCTGGCAAAACGAATGTTGCTAAAGCGAAAAAAGATATTAAACCCATTGGAAAAGACATTAGTCTAGACATTTGCATCATAGATAATCCCATTGTTGTAAATTAGTAATAGCCTAGTTGGAAGCAACCAACCAAAAATGCCGGATAAATATAACATTAACATCGCAGATGCTGTATTTGTCAATAAATTTATAATTCAAACAGCACCTTAATGACCAAACCAAAGAAAATGCTTTAGCTATAAAAGCAGAACTAAGTCGAGATCTATCCGTTAGCGATGGCTAACATTTCATCGCGGCGAGTGAATTTCTCGCGTGGTTTCCCTTTTGGTTCACCAGCTGCTACTTCTGCTGCATCAATCTTTTCCCATTGCGGATAATTAATATAGCTCGCACCATTAGCATCAAGTATTTTGTACAGTGCTGCTCGCCCTGCTTTATCGCTAGTAAATTTATTTACATCTTCTAATAGCATTTCGACTGACTCTACCGCGCATGCGCGGTTGGTACCGATAATTCCGGAAGGCCCACGTTTAATCCACCCTGCGGTATACAAACCCGTCACTACATCACCTCCATGTTCAGTCGTAATGCGACCCTCTTCATTTGGAATGGTGCCCCAACGATCATAAAAAGGCACATCTTCTATGGGCACGCCGTTATAACCAATACTACGGAATAGTATTCCACAATCGATTTCCATAGTTTCACCCGTACCTTTGCACGATTGTTTAAAGGGCTCACCTGATAGTGTATTAATTTCGAATACAACTTTTTCTAAACGACCATCGCCTTCAAGACGAATAGGACTTTTTAAGAAAGTTGAAATACATGTGCGCGGTTTACCGCTATCTTCTGATTCGGCAAACTTTTGAAATATTTCGACGTTCTTTTTATTGCCACGCCCTGCTTTTTCTTCTAACTCTTGTTGACTAACATCGTTCAGTACTAATTCTTTAGGATCAATATAAGCGCGACAGTTTTCGATTTCTAAAAACTCTTTCAACTCTTTTGAAGCAAACTTGGCTTGTGCAGGACCACGACGGCCAACTACATAAATGGTTTTGATCTTACTTTCTGCTAAGGCATCAAGCGCATGCTGTGAGATATCAGTGTGTTTTAGTTCATCAACAGACTTAGCCAGTATTCTAGACACGTCAGCCGCTACATTACCTTGACCAATTACCACTGCGGTTTCATGCGAAAGATCGAAGCTACGATCACGATAATCAGGATGGCCGTTATACCAACCGACAAATTCGGTTGCGGTATAACTACCCGCTAAATCTTCACCTGGAACACCTAATTTACGATCAGTTTCTGCACCACAAGTATAGATAACGGCATGATAAATTTCTTGCAACTCTTTAGCTTTAACATCTTTACCGACTGTTACATTACCAACAAAGTTAAATTCTGGGTTTTGCGCAATTTTTTTATAGACTTCGATGGCTTGTTTAAGTTTTGGATGATCGGGTGCTACGCCACTACGCACTAAACCAAATGGTGCAGGCAATCTTTCGATTAAATCAATTTCAACGTTGAGATCAGATTTAATTAGTGATTCAGCAGCATAAAAACCACTTGGACCGCTTCCGACAATGGCTACACGTAATGGATTACTCTCACTACCAATACTCATTCAAAACTCTCCTATTTCTCTCTAGATTCTATTCTTATTATTCTTCTTGAATCCCTTCTCGATCATTCCGTTTTATATGACACAAACAAAAACGCACAACATAAAGCTGTGCGTCTTATAAAATCTAAGCTTTATTGATTATTTAAAATCCTAGCTCTGTTTTACGATCTTCAGCACCATCCAGAGGATCCATTGGCTCTTCGATTAATGGCAAATCACCACACTTATCAGCGTTGATCTCCACCCATCCTTCTTGGCCTTCAGGAATATCATCTTCCTCGTAAATTGCCTCTACTGGGCATTCCGGTATGCAAGCGCTGCAATCAATGCATACATCTGGGTCGATGTAGAGCATTTCATCATCAAAATGAAAGCAAGCTACTGGACATACGGATACGCAATCTGTAAATCGACAGCCTTTGCAATTCTCTGTAACAACTGTAGTCATGTAGTTTCTCCTATGTGACTTACCCAATGAGATAAAAAAGTTAGACTAAATATGTAGATGCCGTGATAAGTGTCATGTGGTCGTTGCACTAACGTTCAAACAGTAGTACTTCACCACGATTGAGCTCAATCCCGTCTCCGCAATAGCGCTTGAATTTCCCATTTAGGTGTTTATCTTGGATTTTTCTTTTAAATCCATTCTCACGTAATTTTGTGAAATACAAACGCAAAAACAATGGATGATATGTACACGAATATTCAAAACTAGGCAACATGGGTGCATCTTGTAACGACACAATGGTGCCTCGTCTCATTCCCGCGCCTGTCCGTATTCCTAATTCACCCAAAACAATTATCGAGCCGGCCAACATATTTACACCTGTAAAGTCGCCGGCATTGCCACCAATAGCGATTAGCCCGCGACGCATTGCACTGCCAATCTCATTCTTGGCATCACCGTGCACAAATATTTCTCCACCTGTAATACCAGTGGATTGACCTCTATAAGCACTACCAACCATGTGACCTGCATTTTTCTTTATCGTAATGCGCCCACCTGACATTTCTGGCCCTACCCAATCCCCTGCGGAACCATTCACTTCAATTGCGCCACCCGACATCCCGGCACCCAGGTGCATACCCACATCACCATCGATAATGATCTTGCCCTTTGACATTCCAGCGCCAATAAGTTTTACACCACTTAAATCCCCTTCGACATGAATTTCTGCAGCACCCTTACCGGTTACTTTGAAAAAATCACCTAATTTACACTTCACATTACCGTGCATAACGTTGAGATGCTCGATACCGGATTGAGACAAGCTCGCGAACACAGTGGGATTAATCACTTCAGTTTCCAAAGGCACTTCAGGTTTTGTATACAGCTTTAAGTGTGTAACAGACATATCTATTTACTTAAGGTCTTTTTAATATCTTTATGTTTTTACTAAATAATTTATTATTTTAGTTTCTTATTTTAACCGTTCGCAATTTCATGCAAGTGAAAATGAAATTTACCCAGATCACCACCATAATTACCTGCAGTAATCATCGTCGCGCCTTTTTCTGCCGCAGCATGAATGCCACGACGCATGGATTCCTTGATCGCTTCTTCGCTTAGGCCATCTACTACAATTTCATACACAGCCTCTACATTCTCTGGCACTACAGAATCTTTTGAGATGGCACGTAAGGTTGGACAATAAGCGTCATTCGTTGATGCGATAAGAGCCTTATATTTAGAGCCTACTTTACTGCCTGATCGAACCAACCCTTGAGGGAATGGCAAGAATACCCCAGCTACTTCTCGCATGGCATTTGCGGCTGCGACTGAAGCTCGCAAGGTAGTGCTTTTTCTTGGTCCGAAGATAATTAAGTTGCCACCACCAATAGCGGATTGAATACCGAACTTATCATCAATTAAAAATTCACCTTCCATCACAGGAATACGCCATGAACGAATGCCATCTATAACTTTACTAATTTGATGCCCATCACCGAAGTAACGCAGCTTGCCACCTACTGATACAGATTTTTCAGATTCTAAACCGTTAAAACAGGCTGTAGTAGGGCAGGTCATTACACATTGACCAATACGGTCAATTAATTGACCTGCAATGGTTTTACTACTCATGGTGAATAACAACACGCTAATACCTGGGCGACCATCAGGCGTATCTTCTTCAGGAATTTCACTTTCTACTGCTGCTTCTAACTTACAACGAATCACTGAAGTCGCAAACCCTGTCATTGAAGCTGCTGCTGCGCGCGCCCATTGTTTGGTATCGGCAGTGATGATGACTCGAGCACCCCACATCGAAAACGCTTCTGCGAATGTATCTACTATTTCTGTTTTATTAATCTTCATGATTATAAGACCATACTTTAGCCATTAAGATTTAGGATTCGTAGGAATCACTTCATGATTATGCAAATAGTCATCACTAATTGCATAATTATTAAATTTGACTGAATAGTAATCCTCAAAGAACGGTTCGATTTCACCTGCAATGTCTTTATTATAACCAGGCTTTGTATGCAGCAGCTTGCCTGAATGGTCCGTTGCAAACTCATGATCTTTAATGATGGTTACGCCATCTTTTATGACGTAACGCGGTGCATTAAACATGGCTTCTTTATCGTGCTCTTCAGTGTAAATAGTGAGATCCGCATCTGCACCGATACCCAAGTGGCCTTTATTGGTTAATCCCAATGCACGTGCTGGCCCTGCTCGTGTAATGATGGCAATTTCATTTAAAGTGTATTCGCGATCCAACTCTCGCAAACTAGTTTGATTAATAGCTTTTTGATTTACATGCGATAACGCTTCTTTACGATAACCGCTATCCATTAATAATTTTATGAGTTTTGGGTAGCTCATAAACGAACCACCATTTGGATGATCTGTTGATAACAGCACACGCCAAGGATCTTTTGAGTGTAAAAATAATTCTAGGCCCATCGCCCACTGTAATGCATGGGTGTAAATATGATCTTGGTAGGTAAATGGGATAATACCGCAACCACTTTCACACTCCGTGTCTGCGTTAATCCATTTGTTCATTTTAACATTACGTAGCATCCAAGCTAATGGTGCATCGGCCGTCATTGCCGTGGCTTTACCAAACATAACTTGCCCAACATCAGTCGTTATATTTTCGTTATCATTTATGTAGTCAATGATAGAGCGAACACCAGAAACTGCGTCTTTATTTACTTCTCCACCAAAACTATGAAACTGTATATGCGCCATATGCACACGGCGCCCTTGAGCTGCCTTCATAGTATCCAAAGTAGTTTCGATATTGCCGCTATGTCCTAGATTATTGCAATGCACATGCGGAGGATGAGGTAAACCTAATTCATGCGCTGCTTCTATGAAACTTTCAATTACATGTGTAGGGGTTATATCGTAATGATCAATATTGTCGTTAACGTTTGTTATGTTAGCGTTCTTACGGCCCTTCCAAAGTTCATCCGCACCCACATTCACTAACTTAAGAGTGAATGCATGCACAGAGTCAATCCACCATGCAATGGCTTCTTTAAATTCTTGCTTGCGTCCTTCTTTTAATAACTTAAGTAAAAATGCGTTATTCCCTAACAAGACGTAAAAACCTTTATCAATAACAGGCGTATCGTCTAACTCTTCCAATGTGTGTCTTGCGGTAATTGGTGGTACTGCTGCTTCCATTGCAGTGGTATACCCCATAGTTGCATAACGATACCCGGTTGCAAATGTGGATGGCACCACACCACCCGTTCCAGAGCGTGTATGCGCAGTTTTAGGATGCACGTCTAAACGATGATCTTCAGGCTGTAACTTACGCGCAAGATTAACTTTTGCACCCGCAATGTGACAATGGATATCAATTGCACCTGGCATAACCACCATGCCATGCGCATCAATTTTAGTGGCAGAGCTTGAAACGGAATCGACTATCTTGCCATCCCTTATAAAGATGTCTTGTACTTTTCCGTCAATGTTGTTTGCAGGGTCGTATACACGACCATTAACAATTTTTAATTCAGATGACATGTTCTATTTGTTTTTATGTTTACAGATGAATCCTATTCTTCTGCTTATAATTTTTAACAACATCCGTGTAATAAAATTACTCTTTCTCCAGCTTCTTTTGCAACATTTACGCTGCAACTCTGGCCTTCTTGCCGCTTAATAACTTTTTAACTCGATCTCGAATAGCTTCTAGCACTTCTTGATCACCTGGATAGGTTGATTCCATTGCTGGACGTAACGTAATCGGCACATCATCCATTCGATACACCGTTCCACCAGTATTAATCCCATAAGTCGATACCGCAAAACGCACTTTAGCGATACTGCTAGTCACTGTGTCTTTTGTATCTAATGAAATGATAGGAATCTTTTTCATATGTTCAATTGCAGCTTTAGGAAAGTTTGAAGCAGGATCGGATGCTATAATCATTGCAGCATCGGCTTCACCTCGCGAGAGCACATCTGTTGTTGTAAATTCACCTGGATTAAATCTTGGATAACCTCTATTGAAATTTACACCAAACGGATAACCCGTTTGCCATGAAACAACATTGTCTGCACCGGTTACATTTCCGTGACCGCGTACAGGCTTTGCAACAAAGTGAGTGAACTCATTTAAATCTGCCGCAAGGGAAAGCAGTGCTCCTGAATTAAAGTGACGCCCTCTTGTCATGGTCAGACCCATTCCAAAAAACAGAACACCGAATTGACAATTTTTCATGCGCTCAACTAGGTCATCCAGTACTTCACGTGATATACCGGTTTGTTGTTCGATATCGTCCGCAATCTTTTTGCCTTTAACCAACGCACGTAGTGCCCACAATACTTCAAAATCTTTACCTGGTTTTATTTGCATGAAAATATCGGCAACCGGTGTACTAGGTGTTCTGCGCACATCTACCAATACAACAGTACGATCTTTCTTTCCATTTGGTATGTACATGCCTTTAGGGGTAACGGCATAGCGAGTGAAATGACGAGGATGAGATTCTGCGGGATTACCGCCCCAATAAATAACTAAATCAGCCCGGTTTTTTACCTCACCAAGAGTTGCAGTACTTTCGCCAACACCTTGGAAGGCCATGCCGGACGGACCGTGGCAAACAGAAGTAGTCGTATCAATATTGCCATTGATGGTATCCATAATATCTACGGTTACACGTTGCGCTTCACAAGTTGAATCACTCATACCATAGGTGATTGGGAATTTTGCGTCGACTAAAATTTTTGCTGCAGCATCAACACCTTCTTTAAAAGTGGCTACTTTGCCGTCGACAAGTACTACAGGGCGAGTATCAACCGTATGCTCATAAAACCATGCACGACCTAATACACATGCTTTTTTAGCTTTAATAATACGATGCTCATCTAAGTCAACCGTCAGCTCCATGTCGTCACATACACATCCGCAAAATGTGCACGTTGCATCTTTTACAATTTTTACATTCTTACCTGCATTAGGATCTACCCTTTTTTTTGGTACAGGTTTCTTGTCTTCTGTTGATACTGCTTCAGTCATAGAAAATACCTAGCGTTGAACTAATTATTTAACTTTAGTGATCTTAACTTCCATATGCTTGGATAAAGGCATGCCTGTCCCAGCAGTGTCCGATGCCATTAATTCACTTGATGGCGGGCCGTAAGGAATAAATATCATTCCAGTTGGTAAATCCTGATCTTTTTTACTCTTACAAGTCACTACGGTCTGACCTACATCCGACTTAAGTTTGATTTTATCGCCATCCTTAAGCTTTAAACGCCGCATATCTTTTTCATTCAGCTCCGCTGTCGACGTTACCCTCTTATATTCGTCTTTGAGCTTGCCTTCATTTAATGAGGTGCCCTGACTTTGCGAACGACCGGGTACTAGAATCATGGTCTCCGCCATCTATACATCCTTAAAAGTCATATTGGTTTGGTCACATATGTGAGAGAAAATAGAGGAGCGATTGGAGTCCATCAAATATAAAACCGCTATTTATCTACCGAATTCTTCCTTGAAAGTAGTGTGTACTAACTCTTCTTTAGCAAAATAATAGCATAGTTCCTTCAAAATCCAGCAAATTTATCTCCTCAATTAGATAGGGTATCTGTCGCCCACCCACCCAATTGGGTAAAAAATGTACATCGAGAAACTAGCGAACTCGGCTTGAAATTCGCTACACTCTCTATAGAAGCAAACATTACAACAAATAATAACAACTAACGACCAGGAGACTCCACATGCCTAAATATATTATCGAACGTGAAATCCCCGGCGCAGGCGATTTAACTGCTGCCGACCTTCAAGGCATATCGCAGAAATCATGTAGCATTCTAAAAAACATGGGTCCACAAATTCAGTGGGTAGAAAGTGTAGTAACAGATGACAAAGTGTACTGTACTTATATTGCGCCTAACGAAGAAGAAATTCGCAAACATGCTAACGAAGGCGGTTTCCCAGCGAATAAAATTTCAGAAATTCGTGGAATGATTGACCCCACTACTTCCGAGTGATTTCTAGATTATTCTCCATAAGCATCCGTGCTTATGGAGAACCAAATATACACCCCATATTAGTAACCACAATTGGAAAATCACCAATATCTCGTAATACTTGAGCAGTATTATAGTTTGTAAGCAGTTGCTCGACTTCATTTACTTCAATATCTATTAAACACTCGTGCATGACACGCAGCACGAAGGTTTTCTCATTTTCGAGAATATTAAAGTTTAAACTTTCTTTTTTTTCGTGCTCCCATTCATCAACGGTAGCACCAGGAAAATTTTTAGAAATGTAATCTAGTATTGGTTTACTAAAGTCAGCATAAGCAGTCATAGCTGCTATTAATTTGGAAGTAATTTATTAGTATCGCATTGATCAGCTGTAGACCAACCAAAGGTTTCTTTCAAGCTAGCGAAAAATGATTTCTTTTCAGGCTCATAGATTGCTGATGGATTCTCTATCACCTCTCCCGTTTCCGCCATACGTTCATATTTTGTAACCAAGTCTTTTAAAAATTTCACCATCTCTGGTGAGTCCCACTCACGCTCACCAACTGCTTTATACACAAGTTTACCTTCAGGGTTAATCAAAAAAGTGGTTGGCAAACCACGTACTCCCCAACTCGCTAAACTCATATCTTTATCTATAAGGATAGTGAACGAAACTGGCACTGCCTCTAAGAATTTTTTTATTCCCGCTAAACTTGGGCCCACATGCACACCTACTACTTCAAGACCCGAACCACCGAACTCATTATGTAAATTACTCATTGCTGGCATTTCTTTACGACAAGGTGCACACCAAGTCGCCCAAAAATTAAGTAGAACAAATTTACCTTTGTAATCGTTTAAATTTACTTCATTGCCATTCATGCCTTCGAGGTTAAAGCCACCGGCCTTGGGTGAACCACTAATTGGGTCCATCAAGCCTTCTGCCATCACCGGCATAGCTACCGCAAAACATATTAAAAAGATAAACAATAATCTGGTCATTTATATACTAATCCTGCTGATTTTCTGAATACCGGTTAGATTGAAATTATGTCAATAAGTTCGCAGCACTATAAAGGCTTTGACGAGGAGGATGAAGATTCATCACTATCTAATATGCTTTGTAGAAAATCAATCATAAATGGTGCATTCCATACCCTTGTGCCTACAGCTCTATAGCGAATGTTTCCTTTTGGATTGACTATAAAGGTAGTCGGCATGATCGGAATACCCCAGTCACCCAACTGTAAATCCATGTCAAATAATACTGGGTATTTAACGTTATTTAGATTTAGCACTGACTCTATACCTTCAGAAGGATCTCCAGCATGAATAGAAATAATCACCATGTCTTCTCTATCTAGTAATTCCTGCGCACTTTGCAGTGTAGTCATTTCACTTTTACATACATTACAAGACATCGACCAAAAATTTACTAGCACATGTTTGCCACGATAATCTTCTAGCTCATGCATTTCTCCATCTAGATAAGAAAGCTTAAAATTTTTAGCTTCATAATTTGGCGGATAGGCCTCCATCAACTGTCCATCTTCTGCACTGACTGAAATAGTCGCTGTCAAATTTACGACAAATCCTACGACAACCGCTAACACGTATTTTGGTATTTTATTCATTATTTACTGATTATTATTCAGCCTTCTTCTCATGTGCCCAGTTCGGATCATCCTTACTAATGTCTCCAATGGGTGCTGCAAAAGCGTCTGCTACTAAAACCCCAATATTGCTCCCGGTTAACGACATCATAAACGCAACCACGTCATCCATTTCTTCATTCGTAAGTTCTAATGGTTTAATTAAAGGACTAAGCACTTCATTTGGAACGCCACCCTGATTATAAAACTCCACGACTTGTCGCAATGTATGTAATGAACCATCATGCATATAGGGCGCGGTTAAGGAAACATTTCGTAGCGTTGGCGTACGGAATTTCCAGCGATCATTCGGGTTTTCTGTCACTTCATAACGACCCACGTCATTTGCCTTTGGTCTAGACACAGCTTTTATAACCTCATTATCAAGCTCTGCATACACACCTGGTGCAAGTTGCACGCGCGTGGTTTTACCTTGGATACCCATTGAAGCTTGATAACCCAAACCAGTGTTATGCAATTGATTGTCTGTGAACAAGGCATAGTCTTCATGCACCAAATGGCATGCACTGCAAGTTGCTTTGCCATTAAACAATTCAAAACCTTTTTTTACTTGCTCGCTTACCGCATCTTCTTGTTTCCCAAAATGCCATCGATCAAAAGGCGAATCTGCCGAATTCAATGTACGCTGGTAACTCGACAGCGCCATACCGACTGTTTCCATGGTTGGTCCACGCCCATCAAATGCCTTTTCAAATAAACCTTTGTATTCTGGAATAGCTTTAATTTTATCAATTACGTAACCTATCGAAGGGTTAGCCATTTCATTACGCGCTAAGAAAGGTGACCAAACTTGTTGCTCCAAGGTTGACTCACGCCCATCATGAAAAATTAATTCCAAATAAGCCACGTTGTAGCTCATGGGTGAATTACGTTTTCCAGAACGACCCTCCACTCCAACCGCAGTTTGTATTTCGTTATTAGTAAACCCTTGCTCAGGTATGTGGCAGATTGCACATGAAAACGTATCATTAATTGATAGGCGCCTATCAAAAAACAATCTTCTTCCTAATGAAACTTTTTCTTCAGTTACAGGGTTGTCTGCAGGAACGGGAACAGGTGGCAAACCTAATGGAGGGTTATTAACAAATTCTAATAAATTAGCTTTCTTTCCAATGCGCTTTTGTAAATCCAAGGCGTTGGTTTTGTAATTTATAGAATCATAGCCCTGCTTATTATCACCAGGACCATAGTAATGCTTACTATCATCAGCACTCTTTTCGGTCTCTGTTGAGCTACGCAACTTATCCGAAGACATTATCAAGCCAACAACACCGGCTAGAATTACGGTATTAATAACATATGCTATTTGTCGTCGACTAAAAGTCATTACAAAGTAGCATCCTTATCGATTATTCCATCTTCTATCAATAGTGTTTTAATATCTGTACTCACTAATTGGTCATGCAAAAATGACACGCTATATTCTTGTCTAATTTTCTTAGACTTATCAATTAAAAACGCACGCAATACGTGCGCCATGGCACCTGTGTAGTTGCCTTCATTGTCATACTGTTTAATCATCATTTGGCCATAGCTACTGGTGATCGGCAGCAGTTTTTCCTCAGAGGCAGTAGTTAGAAACACCCATTCCGGCTCACCACCTTCAAAGCCTGCACCATACAATCTCATAACTTCAGGCGAATCATGCTCTGGATCAAAACTAACGCTTATTAGGCGTATCTTATCAGCAAGCTTAGGATTGTCCTTGAATCGCTCTTTAATTTTGTAAAACACAGCTGTCGCTAACGGACAACCATTAAGGTCTGTGCAGCTACTGTATATAAAAGTCAGTAGTACAATTTTATCGCCTAACAAATCATCTAGCTCAAGCGCCTCTCCATCCACCCCTAATACTCCGCCGCCGCCAGCAGTGTTGATAACAGGTAATGAATAGCTACCCGGCTTAGGCAATTCGTATGGCAGTTCTGCCACCCAGCCATCGGCAATCACGCGTACTTCCGCCTCAGCAACCGCAGCATGTGAACCCGGTATGGGTGCATCATCATCTTTGTGCCCACATCCCGATAACACAAGTAACGAAAAGAATAATGCAATCAAAACTTTCATCTATGAAAATTCTCTATATAAATCTTTTGCAGAAACAACAAGGCCGCCTCGAGGGCGGCCTTGTTTCGAACTTAGCTTGTTAAATCACATAAATGCTTTACATCAATGTAACTTTTACAGCCCTTACTTAGCTTGAGACAACATAGTGTCGCTAGAGTTCGGCTTTTGAGAGTAAAGCGAGTATGCACCGAAACGCATTTGGTGCGCACGACCCAACTTCAACTCATAAAAGTCTACAGTGAACTCATGCGCAAGCTTCTTACCATTCCATGTGAATAGCTTGAAGTATTGCTCATCTGCTTCACCTGTTTTATCCCAGCTACCTAGCAAAGATGAAGTGAAGTAAGCACGCTTACCGTCCCAACTTTGTGAAATCATATTCACTTGTGCGCCAATCTCGTGCTCATATGTTTGCTTTGGAGCGTGTGGATCTGTGATATCAAAGAAACGAGTCTTACCGTCCATGAACGTTTGAACCCAAAGACCTTTGTCATCAGCAGTGATTGAGATATCAACTGGTAGAGGCACTTTAGAAGGATCGCCGATATCACCTACGTCTGCTGCTTGCCACTCACCTGCTTCGTCTTCATAAATTAACCAAATTTTTGAAGTTAATGCAGTGGTAGTGAAACAATAGTTATTAGTAGCTCCCCATGCGCAACGAATTTCTAATGGCGCACCTGGTACTTCAAATACTTTCTTAGGCTTACGAGTGTGCAAGTCCCAAACTACTACAGTGTTACCAAAACGCTTCATCGCTTCAGCATCACCAAGCATTTGACCAAAGTCCATCATGTAGTTAGACCAGCCAGTGAATGAAGAAGTAATCATTACATTACGACGAGGTAACGCACGAATGTCATAACCATAACCATCAGCAGCATTTCCTACTTTTTCTGCTCCGCGTAGATCTTCATCAGTTGGGTTCCAGTGTGCAGCAATGAAATCACCTTCGTTAGTGAATTCAGCCATACCAGTACGACCACCGTGGTCAACGTTATTTGATAAAGCACTTACCATGATACGTCCTGGTAATGCGTACATAGTGTGAGGACCAACCATACCGCCAGTCTTTTCAACAAAGTCAGTAATTACTTTGTGAAGCGTTGGCTTGCCTGGGTTTGTGTGTACGTCAAAAATAAAGATCTTATTGCTGTCTAATCCACCAGCAAAAAGATAACGACGGTCATCTGTTAAGCCAGAGTGATGCGCTTCATTACGACCGCCTACAGATAATACGTTTACAACTTTTCCGTAATTGTTAGATTCAGGATTTACAGAAAGAGTAACAAGCTTATCTTGCCCATCGCCCATTCCTTCAACACCTAAAGTCCAAACATATACATAGTCTTCCTGGCCTACAATTTTCGCCATGTAGGGAGACATGCATGTCTCATCCGCCATTGCGGTAGATTGAAAACCAATTACCGAAGCGAACAACACACATGTTAATGTGACGATGCTCTGCATCCATTTGGCTTTTGATATTGCCTTCTTCTTCATAATCTTATGACTCCATATCGTTATAGATTAGTTAACCGAGGATAAAAATCTTAGTGTTATTCAAGCAAAACCAAGCAGCCACCTCTCTCTATTAATACTATAGATAAAAGCAATGCCCAATCCTGTAAGAACCTATTGCGGCATTATGACGCATCTTGATAGTCCATTCAAAGATATATCATTCCTCTTCCTAGTCACTGAAAATTAATGTGCTACTCAACTTTATTAGACATAAACTAGACAAAATCGATCATTTTAATATGCATATTAATAATATTCGCTGGCAAGAGATAAGTTATTGTAATTATTATTGAATTTATGCTTTTTAATACATAAATTAGGGAACTGCTAGGATGCCACGTTCTCTAACTCTATATCCGTAACGATTACGACGCTTTTTGCTACGTATTACAACTATTACTCAATATGTTTAATTTCTCACTCCTACGAATAACTGTTTTATTCATATGCTTATTACCTGCTTTTGTTTTTAGCGATGAGAGCCGCATTGGCGGTAATTTTGAGTTAACTTCGCAACTAAATCAGCCTTTTACATCTACCGATGCACACGGCAAGGTTGTGATATTGTTTTTCGGCTTTACACATTGCCCAGATGTATGCCCCAATACACTGGGAACGATACAAACCGTTCTAGGGCAACTCGGCGAACGCGCAAAACATGTGCAACCAATCTTTGTTACAGTTGACCCTGAACGTGACAAACCTGAAATTTTACATAAATATTTACAATATTTTAATAATGATTTCATTGGTTTAACAGGAACACCTGAAGAGATAGATAAAGTAGTAAATCAGTTTCAAGGCTTCTATTCTTATGATGGCGATTTAGCAAGTAGTCAATATACAGTCGATCACACCTCCAACCTCTATATTATTAATACAGCCGGTGAGGTTACCAATATCATTCCCTATGGCTTACCACCTCAAGCCATTACCAATTCAATAGAAAAACTACTTGATGGTATAGATAGTTAATATTATTACTTAAAGTAAAATATTAAGAGCCTCAGAACAAATCTGTTCCTATTTCATCTATTAGTACTGTAGATACGCAAACCGCTGATCTTTTGGCGTGCCTTCAAGATCATTCTCTTCCTGACTTGGCTGCCATAACACCACTTCTTCTATTTTCTTCGCCAATTCAAAATCTTTGTTCGTCACTCCCTTAGCAGCATGATTCATCAATTTACAGATAACAAAGGCGTAGGAAACGGTTAAGTCAGGATGATGCCAGGCTACTTCAGCCAAATGACCAATCGTATTCACAACCATCAATGTCCCTTTCCAACTGTGAGTTTTATACTTGCGACGAATCCAGCCGTTTTCGTAGACCCACTCTGGCAAGTCTTCTGCTAATCGCTGATTAATTTGATCTTCTGTATACGTTTGTTCGGGTTTAATTTCACGCCATTTAGACATTGATTTGACTCCTATACTGATTGTTTATATGTATAAAGTGTGGATAAAATTGACTGATATACAGTAGCATTTTCAACAAATCTGTCGAATTTGAGATACAGACAATTTATGCTCTATACGGTACATTTTAATAGTGGATTTATGAAGTAAATGCGAACAGTCACACCTAGCACTTCACTATCTGTTTAGTGCCGTACCCGATCACACTGTTCCTCCGTTAGGCTCGCCCAATATAACTAGTCATGCAATTTGAAAATGTTACTTGTCCGCATTGCGGATTACTCTGTGATGATCTGTCAGTAGATGTGACCGATTTAATTGTGAAGCTTACTGATTCTGCGCATCCCTGCTGCAAAGCTTTTGATGACGCGTCAATACAAACCAATTCTCTGCCAACACCGTTAATTTCTGGCAAACCTGCTTCTGAAGCACAAGCACTAAAAAAAGCCGCAGAATTATTACACGCAGCAAAGCTGCCATTGGTAAGCGGGTTGATTGCTGACGTGCAATCTTGTCGGGAAGCTGTTGCACTAACTGAAAAGTTGAGTGGTGTAATTGATCATGCCAATGGACGCTCAATTCGAAAAGGCACCGCTGTAATGCAACGTATTGGCGAAGTTAGAACTACTTTGGCTGAAGTTCGCAATCGTGCTGATTGTGTTGTGATATTTGGTTCAGGTGTTTCTACAAGATTTCCACGTTTAATGGATCGAATTTTAACTCCAGAAAAAACACTTGGCACTGAAAACACTAATCAGAAAAAAATATTCATTCTTGATGTGTCCAGCGACAACACAACACGATGCAAGACTGAGAATAATGTTTCGCACATCTACTTAAATTACCCGTTACTTGAATCACTTGTGTACCGGTTCCAAGAAGTAGTTACTAGGCCTAAGGAATATTTTTTAGAACACAACTCAGAATCTGATCCTGAACATGATAAGGATACTAAACACCTATTTAGTATTCTCGACACTATTTCAAAAAGTCAGTACACCACTCTTATATGGAGTGTTGGAGATTTCAATCAAGAATCAGCTGAACATACTGTGCAAGCACTTACTGAATCCATTAAAACTTTAATGAAAGATGTTCGTTGTGTGGGATTGCCTTTAGGTGGTTCAAAAGGTGAAATCACAGCAAGTCAAGTTGCAACCTGGCAAACAGGCGTGCCACTACCTGTATCCTTCACTCAGGAATCACCCATACACAATCCAGTACTTTACGATGGCACGTCCGTATTAGAAAACCAAGAAGCCGATTGCTTACTGTGGATTGCTACCTATAACTCGGACGACGTTCCACCAGAGCATGACATTCCTACCATTGTGCTCGGCCACCCCAATATGAAATGTAATTCCGCCGAAGTTTACTTGCCAGTCGGTGTACCAGGAATTGATCATCGAGGTCTTGCATGTCGAACAGATAATGTTGCAACACTACCGCTACATAAAATTCGTGATAGCAAACTTCCCGCTGCAAGCGATCTATTAAACAAACTCATCGAGCTACTTTAATATGGCAATCAAACTATCAGGCGGCGAAATTTACGACCCGGCACATCAAATAGATGGCGAGAATAAAGATCTTTATATAGTAGATGGAAAATTAAAAAAGAATTTAACGGATAATGATAAGTTAGATCAAACGTATGACCTAAGTAATTGCATTGTTATGGCAGGTGCAATTGATTTACATACCCATATTGGTGGCGGCAAGGTAAACATTGCACGCACCATGATGTTAGAAGATGCACACTCTCACCCTCATCCAGGCACTGACATTCTACGTTCTGGAAATGGACGTGCAGTCCCTTCAACTTTCAGCGCAGGGTATCGTTACGCGGAAATGGGATATACCGCATGTTTTGAGCCTGCTGTACTACCGGTTAATGCTCGCCAAGCGCACATGGAGCTGGCAGATACACCTATGGTAGACAAAGGTGGTTACGCATTACTTGGTAACGATGATTTTTTATTAAACATGATCCGCGAAGGCGCCACGCAAAATGCGGTCAATGATTATGTTGCATGGCTATTAAATGCTACTCAGTGCATTGGTATTAAAGTGGTCAATGCAGGAGGTATTCATGCATTTAAATACAATCAACGTCGGCTTGATATTGATGAAACCGGACCAGCTGGCAGCAATCCAAGAGAAATTATTGCAACCTTAAGCAAAGCGGTACACGAACTTGGCATTGCTTTCCCATTGCATGTGCACGCAAGTAATCTAGGAGTACCAGGTAACTTTTCTTCAACATTAGCCACTATGGCTGCTGCTGATGGCTTACCTATTCATTTAACCCATATTCAATTTCATAGTTATGGCACCGAGGGTGATTATAAATTTTCTTCTGCTGCATGTGAAATTGCAGAAGCAATAAACAGAAACAAAAATGTAAGCGCAGACGTTGGCCAAATAATGTTTGGCCAAACCATAACCACTTCTGGCGACACCATGATGCAATATTTTGGTCACGATCATGCGTCGCCAAAAAAATGGACAGTGATGGACATTGAATGCGAAGCAGGTTGCGGCGTAATTCCTTTTAAATATCGTGATAAAAGTTTTGTGAATTCTTTGCAATGGGCTATTGGTTTAGAAATATTTTTACAAGTAAATGACCCGTGGCGTATTTTCCTAACCACAGACCATCCAAATGGCGCACCTTTTACAAGCTATCCGCATTTAATTAAATTGCTGATGGATCGTTCGTTCAGAAAAGATGTGTTTAAAATTCATAATGTAGATGCACAAAAAGCATCTAATCTTGCCTCAATGGATCGCGAGTATTCTTTATACGAAATCGCCATCATGACACGTGCAGCTCCTGCAAAGATTTTAGGATTAAACACCCACGGACATCTAGGTGAAGGTGCTAGTGGTAACGTTACGGTTTACCGTAAACAAGACGATATTGAACAGATGTTTGCCATACCTGCCTATGTCTTCAAAGATGGAAAACTGATTGTAAAGGATGGCAAGATTATTGAAACCGTACAGGGTGTAACCCATGTAGTTAAGCCTGAGTATGACCAGGCTATCGAGAAGCCACTGAAAAAATACTTTGATGATTATCAGACCATTTCACTTAATAACTTCAAGATTTCAAATGATGAAATGGTAGAATGCATTGGCAATCAAATAGAAATTCATCCAAGTGGCAATAACTAGCTGGATACAATTAGAAGCAATCGTTTAGCATGATTATTAATGGCGTAGAAATTGAGGACACTTTTGCAGAAGCATTCTCTATGCGTGCAACGCGCGTCATAATTACCGCTATTAACTACAAATGGGCACGCCACGCAGCTGAAACTATGACCGGATTTGCAACTTCTGTAATTGGCTGCGGAGTTGAAGCTGGAATAGAGAAAGTTATTGGCAATCATGAAACGCCCGATGGCCGCCCAGGCATTTCGGTGTTGTTATTTTCCACCGACAAGAAAACATTAGAAAAACAGCTGCAAACCCGCATTGGTCAATGCGTACTAACCTGCCCCACTACTGCTGTATTCTCTGGCATGGACGGTGAAGATCAAATCGCACTTGGTAAAAATATTCGCTACTTTGGCGACGGCTTTCAAACTTCTAAAAAAATTGGTGACAAGAGATTTTGGCGCATCCCTGTTATGGACGGAGAATTTTTATGTGCTGAAAGCACGGGATATCAAAAAGCTATTGGTGGTGGAAATATTTTAGTGTTTGCACGAGGCATTTCACATGCGTTACTAGCATGTGAAGCTGCTATCGATGCAATTGGCATGTTACCCAATATCATAATGCCATTCCCCGGCGGTGGTGTTCGTTCAGGGTCAAAAGTCGGTTCAAAATATAAATTTCTTAACGCATCTACTAACCACCCATTCTGCCCAACATTAAAGGGACGACCAGATAATGTGTTGGGGAAAAATATTGAAGCGGCAATGGAAATTGTTATCGATGGGCTTACCAAAGAAGATGTAACGTTAGCAATGTATCGAGGCATTGAAGCAATTTGCGATTTAGGAAAGTCACAAGGTATAGAAAAAATAACCGGTGGTAATTATGGCGGCAACTTAGGCCCGCATCATTTTCATTTAAGAGAGATTATGAATGAGTCTTACAACCGTTACATATAAAAGTAGTACTAAACAGCGCCTGGATATGCGCTGGTTGAGTCAAGCCATTAATGAGTCAATAAATTGTGATGCTGTCAAAAACCAACCACTGCAAATAGGCAACGAAGAATCAAACGTTGGTGAATTTTTTGATATCACAGGGAATTTTTCAAACCAACCTATAACATTAGAAAATTCAAATCAAAGCATGGATTATCTTGGTCATGCGCTTAAAAAGAAAACTGAACTCACTGTTAACGGTGATGCGGGTCATTTTGCCGGTGCTAAATTAGCAGGTGGTAAGTTAGTCGTGAAAGGCAATGCACAAAATTATGCTGGTTGCGGAATGTCTAAAGGCCAAATTGAAATAACAGGCAACGCAAATGATTATTTAGGTGGCGCATTTGCTGGCGACAAAAAAGGCATGTCTGGCGGCACTATTCTAGTACATGGAAATAGTGGTAATTTTACCGGCGATCTATTACGACGCGGCACCATTATGGTAGTTGGCAATATAGGTGATTACTGCGCCAGCAGGATGATTGCTGGCACCATCACCAACCTTGGTACCATAGGTAAACAAGTAGGCGTTGGTATGAGAAGAGGCACTATTCTATTGCCCCATAAGCCAAAAGATGTACTCACAGGTTTTCATGACTGTGGGCGCCATAATTTAGGTTACTTAACCTTATTACTGCATGAATTAAGGCAGTATAAAAGTACTTTCCAGTCACTCCACCCCATGCGCCGCCGTGTACAACGCTATATTGGAGATACCACTGTTGGTGGACAAGGCGAAATGTTAATTTGGATTGGATAAAAACTATAAGTATTTGATTAACATTTGGTATATGCGCTATTTTATGCGCTAACCATAGTCTATATTTAGCTGTACACATTCGATTATTAGGGAATTTTTGAAGCCAATGGATAAAGCTGTTTCACGCAAACGCAATAAAATGAAGGGCGAAAAACGCGGACGACGCGTGGATGCCGATGCGTTACAACAAGTTCAAGATCTAATCTCCTCTCTTCCAGTCAGACGCGATCTATTGATTGAATACCTGCACTTAATTCAAGATGAATTTGGCCACATATCTGCAGCGCATATAACAGCACTTGCTAGCACAATGCGCTTATCCACTACTGAAGTATATGAAGTAGCTACCTTCTATCATCACTTTGATGTAGTTAAAGAAGGTGAACAAGCCCCACCTGCGTTAACCGTACGTGTTTGTGATTCCATCAGTTGTGAAATGAATAATGCTGAAACATTAGTCAGCGAACTCAAAAAATACCATGGCAACAACGTTCGCATTCAACGCGTTCCTTGCGTAGGCCGATGTGATACTGCACCTATCGCGGTTGTAGGCCAAAAGCCCATCGATCACGCAACATTAGAAACGGTGAACCAAGCTGTTGAAGTGAATGATATAGATTCACCTACTACGGATTACATTACCTATAACCGTTATATAAATAGCGGTGGTTATCAATTAGTTAAACGTATGTTTGATACCACTAATGGTCCTGAAAAAATTATAGACATAATGAAGGACTCTGGCTTACGTGGCCTGGGTGGCGCGGGATTTCCTGCAGGACAAAAATGGGAAATTGTTAGCAAACAAGATGGTCCTCGTATACTAGCGGTTAACATCGATGAAGGTGAACCTGGAACGTTTAAAGATCGTTATTTCCTAGAAAAAGATCCACATCGATTTATTGAAGGCGCCTTAATTGCTTCACAAGTGGTAGACATTGATAGCATCTATATTTATTTGCGTGACGAATACGCAAACTGTTACACGATGTTATTACATGAGCTGGATGAGCTTAAAAAAGATCCACCATGCCAACTCCCACACATTGAATTACGCCGTGGTGCAGGTGCATATATATGTGGTGAAGAATCAGCCATGATTGAATCGATTGAAGGTAAACGTGGTATGCCACGTTTACGCCCTCCTTTTGTTGCTCAAGTTGGTGTGTTTGGGCGCCCTACTTTAGAACATAATCTAGAAACCCTATTTTGGGTGCGCGACATCCTTGAAAAAGGTGCGTCTTGGTTTTCAGAACAAGGCCGTAATGGTAGAAGTGGAATGCGCTCATTTTCTGTAAGTGGTCGAGTTAAAAAACCTGGCGTTCATATAACAGATGCCGGCATCACGATAAATGAATTAATTGAAGAACATTGCGGCGGCATGTTAGACGGCCATGAGTTTTATGGGTATTTCCCCGGCGGCGCTTCAGGCGGAATATTGCCTGCCTCAATGGGCGACATCCCATTAGATTTCGACACCTTAAATGAACACGGTTGCTTCATCGGTTCAGCTGCGATTATTATTTTTTCAAACAAAGACAAAGCTCGTGAACTTGCACGCAATGCGATGAGCTTTTTTGCGCATGAGTCTTGCGGAAAGTGCACACCATGTCGTGTAGGCACATCAAAAGCGGTGATGTTAATGGATAAGCCAAAATGGGATCAACCATTAATGCATGAACTTTCACAAACCATGAATGACGCATCGATTTGTGGTTTAGGACAAGCTGCGTCAAACCCAATGACATCAGTAATAAATTATTTCCCTAAAGAATTAGACTAGACCAAAATGAATAAACTAGGCAAAGGAAAGTTGGAGCAACTTAATGGCCGCTAATCCAGAACATTTACAGGATTTCAAAACTATAGCTTTTTCACTTAACGGTGAAACTATAAAAGCCTATGAAGATGAATCTATCCTAGAAGCTGCTCGTCGTCATGGTGTAGACATTCCTCATTTATGTTACACACCAGGCATGCGTGCTGATGGAAACTGTCGTGCATGTGTAGTTGAAATTGAAGGTGAACGCGTATTACAACCTTCTTGTGTACGCACACCTACTGAAGGCATGGTAGTGCATACAGACAATGATCGCTCTACACATTCGCAAAAAATGGTGCTGGAGTTATTGCAGTCTGATATGGCCGAAAGCCAATACACTCTGAACAGCGAACTTGATCAATGGTCACAGAAACTAGAAGTTGGATTACCACGTTTTGAATCGCGACATAATCCGGAACAAGATTTATCCCATCCCGCTATCGCAGTAAATCTAGATGCATGTATTCAATGTACACGTTGTGTACGCGCATGCCGAGAAGAACAAAACAATGATGTAATTGGTTATGCTAACCGCGGTTCTCATTCTGAAATTGTATTTGATATCCAAGACCCTATGGGTGATAGCACCTGTGTAGCGTGTGGCGAATGTGTTCAAGCCTGCCCCACTGGCGCACTTATGCCTTCCAATCAACTTGGCTTACAAAAGCCTGACCGCAAAGTTGAATCAACTTGTCCATATTGTGGTGTCGGTTGTTTGCTTACTTACAATATTAAAGATGAAAAAATTATTTATGTAGAAGGACGAGACGGACCCGCTAACAAAAGTCGCTTGTGCGTAAAAGGTCGTTATGGATTTGATTATGTACACCATGATGGTCGACTTACCACTCCATTAATTCGCAAACCTGGCATGGAGAAAATTACTGATGTCGAAAAGTTATCATTCAAAGACATCGATAAATATTATCGCAAAGCTAGTTGGGAAGAAGCCTTAGACTTTGCTGCTAAAGGTTTAGTTGATATTCGAGATGAACATGGACCTAACGCTTTAGCAGGCTTTGGTTCAGCAAAAGGCTCTAACGAAGAAGCCTATTTATTCCAGAAACTAGTTCGCACCGGATTTAAAACCAATAACGTTGATCACTGCACACGCTTGTGTCATGCATCATCTGTTGTTGCCTTGCTAGAAGGCATCGGATCTGGAGCCGTTTCCAATCCAGTAGAGGATGTAGCTAAAGCCGATGTAATTGTAATTATTGGTTCCAATGCAACAGATAATCATCCCGTTGCAGCTACCTTTATTAAGAATGCTAAACGCAATGGTGCAAAATTAATTGTAATGGATCCAAGGCGTACTGATTTAGCACGCCATGCAGACCACTTCTTACAGTTTAAACCTGATACTGATGTTGCCATGTTAAACGGCATCATGAATTCGATTATCAAACAAAACTTGCTTGATAAAGATTTCATTAAAGATCGCACTGAAAATTTTGCAGACTTTGCTAAACACATTCTCAAATACACTCCTGAGAGCGTAGAAAAGATTTGTGGTATCCCGGCTGAAACACTTCATGAAGTTGCCAAAGTATATGCAAGCTCTAATGCTTCCATCATTTTCTGGGGCATGGGTGTGTCTCAGCACATACATGGAACGGATAACGCGCGTTGTTTAATTGCCCTTTCTATGATGACGGGTCAAATTGGTAAACCTGGTACAGGTTTACATCCACTACGTGGACAAAACAATGTGCAAGGTGCATCGGATGTAGGACTTATACCAATGGTATTCCCAGATTATCAACGTGTTGATAATCCTGAGGCTCACTCACGTTTCGAAAAACTTTGGGATACTGAACTAGACAACAACCCTGGTTTAACCGTAGTAGAAATTATGCATGCCATTTCGGATGGAAATCTCCATGGTATGTACGTGATGGGTGAGAACCCTGCCATGTCGGACCCGAACTTAAATCATGCGCGCAAAGCACTTGCATCACTTAAGCATTGTGTGGTGCAAGAGATTTTCATGACAGAAACCGCTTGGTTTGCAGATGTAATATTGCCCGCATCGGCATTCCCAGAAAAAACTGGCACCTTTACCAATACCGATCGACGCGTACAACTTGGCCGACAGGCACTCATGCCACCTGGTGAAGCGAAGCAAGATTTATGGATCATCCAAGAAATTGCCACACGGATGGGGCTCACCGATTGGAAATATCATTACCCTTCCGATGTGTTTGATGAAATGCGACAAGGTATGGATAGCATTAAAGGTATGACATGGGACCGTTTGGAAGAACAACATTCCATTACTTATCCATGCGAGGAAGAAAATGATCCAGGTCAAAGTGTAATTTTCACTGACGACTTCCCTACTGAAAATGGTAGAGGTAAATTTGTTGCTGCTGAATTTACAAATGCGGATGAATTACCCGACGAAGAATATCCATTTGTTCTCGTAACGGGTCGTCAATTAGAACATTGGCACACCGGAGCGATGACCAGACGTGCAAGCATGCTAGATGCCATTGAACCAGTACCCGTAGCAAGCATCAATGCATCGGATTTAGACAAGATGGGTGCTAAGGGTGGCGACAAAATCAAACTTGCTTCACGACGTGGGGAAATTGAATGTTTCGCTAGAATCGATAATGGCATTAGCCCAGGACAAGTCTTTATGCCATTCTGCTATCGAGAAGCGGCAGCGAACTTGCTCACCAATGAAGCGCTAGACCCATTTGGTAAAATCCCTGAATTTAAGTTCTGCGCCCTACAGGTAAAACCCATCACACATTAGCTTCAATAATGCCTTGATCGACTTACCCCCTAGGCACTATTGAAGCAATCTCTTATATAGGCCAGAATCCGGCGCTTTCCGGGTATTCGAAGCATTTTATTGATAAATGGGAGCTAATTAAGCTGTCTTGATTCATACAATCAAGTAGACTTGCGGCCCTATTTAGCACTTCAATTAATATCCAGAACTTATTGAATATATTACATAAAGGTAAAGGTAATGAGCGATCTATCTAACTACAGAAACATTGGCATCTTTGCACACGTGGATGCAGGCAAAACCACAACATCAGAACGCATCCTCAGCCTTACCGGAAAAATTCATAAAATTGGCGAAGTACATGATGGTGAGGCTACCACGGACTTCATGGACCAAGAACGTGAGCGCGGTATTACCATTCAATCTGCTGCCACCAGCACTTTCTGGAAAGACCATCGCTTAAATATTATCGACACTCCAGGGCACGTAGATTTCACCATTGAAGTTTACCGCTCACTTAAAGTTCTAGATGGCGGCATTGGCGTATTCTGCGGATCAGGCGGTGTTGAGCCTCAATCAGAAACCAACTGGCGTTATGCAAACGAATCGGCTGTAGCGCGTATCATTTTTGTTAATAAACTGGATCGTCTAGGCGCTGATTTTTATAGCGTTGTGGATCAGATCAAAAAAGTATTAGGTGCAAACCCATTGGTAATGACCTTACCTATTGGCACCGAAGACGACTTTGTGGGCGTGGTTGATTTATTAACCCGCAAAGCATGGATTTGGGACGGCTCTGATGACCCAATGAATTATAAAGAAGAAGATGTGCCTGCTGACATGGTCGACAAAGTAGAACAGTTTCGTGAAGAGATGGTTGAAATCGCGCTTGAACAAGATGACGAAGCGATGGAAAAATATTTGGACGGTGAAGAGCCAAGTAATGAAATACTTAAAGCATGCATACGCAAAGGTACTATCGCACTTGATTTCTTCCCTACATACTGCGGCTCCGCATTTAAGAACAAAGGTGTTCAATTAGTATTAGATGCAGTGGTTGATTATCTACCCAGCCCTACGGAAGTGCCACCGCAACCAGAAGTAGATTTAGAAGGTAATGAAACCGGTGAGTTTGCAGAAGTTGATATTGATAAACCACTACGCGCATTAGCATTCAAGATAATGGATGACCGTTATGGCGCCCTAACCTTTATTCGAATTTATTCTGGCAAGTTAAATAAAGGCATGACAGTAATGAATAGCTTTACTGGTAAAACCGAACGCATCGGACGAATAGTTGAAATGCATGCCGATTCACGTGAAGAACTAGAATCTGCACAAGCTGGCGACATTGTTGCTGTGCTAGGTATGAAGAATGTGCAAACTGGACACACATTATGTGACCCAAATCATCCTGCGACCTTAGAACCAATGGTTTTCCCTGACCCCGTTATTTCAATGGCAATCTCTCCTAAAGATAAAGCTGCGTCTGAAAAAATGGGTGTCGCTTTAGGTAAAATGATTGCAGAAGATCCTTCGTTCCACGTGGCTACCGATGAAGACAGTGGCGAAACTATTCTTAAAGGAATGGGCGAACTCCATTTGGACATTAAGATTGATATCCTTAAACGCACGCATGGTGTTGAAGTAGTAGCCGGTGCGCCACAAGTAGCTTATCGCGAAACAATTACCCAAAGAATTGAAGATAGTTATACACACAAGAAACAATCTGGTGGTTCAGGTCAATTTGGTAAAATCGATTACATTATTGAGCCTGCAGAAGCTGGCACAGGTTACGAATTTGAATCTAAAGTAACAGGTGGTAATGTCCCGCGCGAATTCTGGCCTGCTGTTCAAAAAGGCTTTCAAATGATGATGGACACCGGTGTCTTAGCGGGTTACCCGTGTCTTGATGTAAAAGTTACTTTAGTGGATGGTGCTTTCCACGCAGTGGATTCATCAGCCATTGCATTTGAGCTTGCGGCTAAATCAGGTTATAGACAATCAATTCCTAAAGCAGGCCCACAACTACTAGAGCCAGTTATGAAGGTTGATGTTTTCACACCAGAAGATCACGTAGGTGATGTAATTGGTGATTTAAACAGACGCCGCGGAATGATCAGATCTCAAGACGCTGGCGTTACAGGTACACGCGTAAAAGCAGACGTACCATTATCTGAAATGTTTGGTTATATTGGTGACTTACGCACCATGACATCAGGACGTGGACAGTTCTCAATGGAGTTCTCTAACTACATGCCATGCCCTAAGAACGTTGCAGAAGTGGTCATTAAGCAAGCTAAAGAGCGTGCTGCAGCCAAAAATAAGTAATTAACATCTTTTGCATACCAAACCCGCTTAGAGCATATGCCTAAGCGGGTTTTTTTATGTTTATACTTTAATTTAGATTCATAGCTAACATAAAACAATTAAACTTAACCTGATGAAAGATCTTCAATGGCGATGTAATGTTTTTCAGCAACTTGATAAAAATACCCTATATGAAATTATTAAACTTAGAATAGATATTTTTGTTGTAGAGCAAAAATGCCCCTACCCTGAACTGGATGAAAAAGATCGACACGATGGAACGCTACACCTTAGTGCACATGACAATGAAAAATTGATTGCTTATGCGCGACTGCTACCACCAGGGTTAAGCTACGCAGAAACAAGCATTGGAAGGTTCGCGGTTGAGTCATCTTCGCGCCAGCAAGGCATTGGTTCATTACTTATAAAAAAATGTCTTGATGAAACCAATAAAGCTTGGCCTAAACACAATATCAAAATAAGTGCGCAAGAATATTTGCAAGAATTTTATGAGAAATTTGGTTTCATAAAAGTATCAAGCTCCTATCTTGAAGATTATATTCCACATATCGAAATGCTAAAAGATAAAAACAAAATTAGTAATTGAGCTAAACGATGAATTTAATGCCTTTAGGTGAAATCCCATGCGAACAATTTCTAGCAGAGTATTGGCAGAAAAAACCATTATTAATTCGTAATGCACTGCCTAATGTAAGCTCCCCTGTCAGCGCAGAGATTCTTGCGGGATTAGCCTGCGAAGATGAAATTGAATCACGCATCGTTATTCAACATCAATCTGAAAAAGGCTGGGAACTTAAACACGGTCCATTCAAAGAAAGTGATTTTTCAACCCTGCCAATTTCACATTGGACCTTATTGGTACAAGCCGTTGACCATTGGAATCCTGAAGCGGCTAAATTTTTGGAGCTATTTACCTTTATCCCACGTTGGCGAATCGATGATCTAATGATCAGCTATGCTTGTGATGGCGGTGGTGTAGGCCCACATTACGATAACTACGATGTATTCCTGGTGCAGACGAGTGGTAAACGAAAATGGGAAATTGGTGGCATCTATAATGAAGATGCTCCGTTACTTAAAAACCTGCCCGTTTCTATTTTAAGTGACTTTAGTGCGACTGAATCCTGGGTACTGGAGCCCGGCGATATTCTATATGTACCACCCGGCTTTGCACACAATGGTATTGCTGAAGGGAATGACTGCATTACTTGCTCCGTTGGTTTTCGCGCTCCCTCACATAGTGAAATTTTACGCGAATACACAGACTTTATTGGAGAACAGCTTAGCGAATCAATACGCTATGAAGACCCTGATCTACTCATGCAAAACAACACAGGTGAGATTAGTGCACAAACAATAGAAAAAATACAACACATCCTTCAAAAATATACTGGAAATAAAGAAGTGATTAGCAATTGGTTTGGGCATTACATTACTACCCCGAAGTATTCTCAAGAATCAGAAAAAATATACACATCAGATGATTTAAAAATATATCTAGATTCAGGAAATTTCATTTTCAGAAATGAAATCTCTCGATTCGCCTTCGAAGCGAAAGATAATAATCTTATTTTATATGTCGATGGAGAAAGTTTTGAAAACACTACAAGCTTGAACCCATTAATAGAAACACTCTGCGCTAATATTAAATTTAACAAGCAAGACATAATTCAGACTGATGAAAATCTAAATTTATTATTGAAATTACTACAACGTGGCTCGCTTTATCTAATAGATAGATAGCGTATTCAATTTTTTCTAACTGATGTCTGACTTATCATTCACCCCAATACCAAAGAACTCTGACGTACTCATTATTGGTGCTGGGGCAGCTGGATTGATGTGTGCTTTTCGTGCTGGGCAACGGGGAAGAAGCGTTTTGGTATTAGATCATGCTAATAAAGTAGGAAAAAAAATACTTATGTCAGGTGGCGGCCGTTGTAACTTCACAAATTTATACTGCGAACCCGACAATTTTCTTTCCAATAATAAAAATTTTTGCAAGTCCGCGCTCTCGCGTTACACCTCCTATGACTTCATCGAATTAGTACGTAGCCACGATATCCCCTACCACGAAAAAACATTGGGGCAACTGTTTTGTGATAACAAATCAAAAGATATTCTGGAGATGCTTTTAAATGAATGCAACCAAGCTGGTGTTAAAGTTCGCACACATTGTTCTGTTGAGCAGATCAATCCATTAGGGAGTGGTTACGAAATTAAAACTTCTTTAGGCACTACAACTTGCGAATCTTTAGTGATTGCAACCGGTGGCTTATCTATACCAAAAATGGGCGCCACAGGATTTGCATATCAAGTTGCAAAACAATTTGATTTAGAAGTACTTCCTACACGCGCTGGCCTTGTTCCTTTTACATTAAACCAGCCTATTCTAAATATTTTATCTCAACTGAGTGGTAGTTCTATTGAAGTGGTCGTTACCTGCAATGCCATGAGCTTTCATGAGAATCTTCTATTCACACATCGAGGACTGAGTGGACCGGCCATGCTACAGATTTCGTCCTATTGGAACCAAGGCGATGAACTCACCATAAACTTGCTACCTAAAATTGATTTATATGAATATCTTAAAGACAGGAAATCACAACGACCCAAAGTGGAATTGAAAACACTGCTATCCGAACTTATGACAAAGAATATTGCACAAACACTAATTCATTTATGGTTTTCAGATGACGAATATAGCAACAAACAGATAAATCAATTTTCTAACCAGCAATTACAAGAAATAGCAGACCATTTTCATAGTTGGAAATTAAAACCCAATAACACCGAGGGCTATCGAACAGCAGAAGTAACATTAGGTGGCATTAACTGCAATGAGCTATCTTCTAAAACCATGCAAGCCAATAAAAAAGATAATTTATATTTTATTGGAGAAGCAATCGATGTGGCCGGTCACTTGGGTGGATTTAATTTTCAATGGGCCTGGGCATCAGGCGCTGCTGCCAGCGAGTTTGTATAATTAGCAAGCACTAAATGAAAAATAATAAAATTTCTAGCACTTTGTAATGAAAAATAGCCCAGCAATCAAATCAAAGTATTAGGTTGATATATATATGCGATAATAAACTTAAATATGAATAACAAACGTATCACTATCACAGGACTCCTTGCAGTTGCATGGGCTATTGTAGGGTTATTTTTGCTACTAGGCTTTGCCTGTTGGCGCTTATCTGCTTACACCATTGAATCATTCTCCATGCCTCTAAACTGGATGCATTGGGTCGTGTTTATAGCTTGGACAATATTTATGGCTCATGGGGAAGGATACAAAGGTTTTCAAAAGAAATTTTCGCCACGCTTTGCTGCACGCTGTAAATATTTATCGCATAGCACTACATCGTTACAATTACTACTCGCCCCACTTTTCTGCATGGCGTATTTTCACGCACCCAAGAGACGCGTAATTGCTACCTGGGCACTTACCGTGATGATTATTATTTTCATTTTTACCTTTAGACTTATCCCCCAACCCTGGAAAGGCTTGCTCGATTTTGGTGTAGTACTTGGATTAGCTTGGGGAATGGTCTCTACATTCATTTATTGCTTTAAAGCGTTCACTGACGATAGCTTTACATGGGATAACGAGGTCCTTATCACATCTTGAACTATTCTCGATGCAATCTATCTAATTACATGCAACACCTATAACAAATGATCAATCGGAGAATTAAATGTTTATTGCCATGAATCGATTCAAAATAATTCCAGGAAATGAAGAAGATTTTTTAGACATTTGGCGAAACCGCGAAACTTTTTTAGATGAAGTTCCAGGCTTTAAAGAATTTCATTTATTGGAAGGCCCTAAAACAGAAGAATATAGCTTATATGCTTCACATTCTATTTGGGACTCTAAACAAGCTTTTGAAAATTGGACTAAGTCCGAAGCTTTTCGTAAAGCTCATGCCAACGTAGGTGACGTAAAACCTGTCTATCTTGGTAAGCCTGAATTTGAAGGATTTCAAGTGGCTATTTGATTAAACGATGCTATTACGTGCAATATTATTTAGTTTAACGCTCTACTTTTTCACAAGCCCTGGTCTTGCGGCTAGTCCTTTAGACGCACTTAAAAAACTATCGTCTTCATCACTATTGCTGGTCGATGAAAATAAGCAAGTACTGCATGCAAAAAATGCAGCGCTCCCATATATACCTGCTTCCACTATAAAGGTACTAACCTCCTTAATTGCCCTTGAGCACTGGGGAAGTGATTATCGATTTAAGACGGATTTCTATTATGACCCCGTAGCAAACAGTTTATGGGTAAAAGGTTATGGTGACCCTTATTTAGTTTCCGAAGAAATAGATATTATCGTCAACAAAATCAAGCAAGAAGGCATAAGCGAGTTGGATGGAATTAGTGTTGATAATAGTTACTTTAGTAAATCGATCAATATTGACGGCCAGGGTAGCTCATTAAACCCCTATGATGCTTCACTTGGAGCAACCGCAGCTAATTTTAATACCATTAATGTTCGTGTTTATTATGATGCAGTCAGCAGCAGTGAAACGCAAACACCTTTGACACCACTAGCCAATAAGCTAGCAAAAGGATTAGATATTGGCACTCACCGGATAAATTTAGGCAATGCAGAATATGGGTCTAGGTATTTCGCAGAATTACTAAAAGCTAAATTAAATTTATCGGAAATACCAACCGACGCACTTTTTCAAAGTGGAAATATTCCTGATAAAGCAGTATTACTCTTCACCCATCAAAACAGCAATACACTTGAGCAAATCATTCTTTCTATGTTGGAGTTTTCTAATAATTTTATAGCCAATCAATTATTTTTAACGCTAGGTGCTGATATTTATGATGCACCTGCGAACACCACTAAATCACAAGTCGTAGTAAGTGAATATATAAACAATAATTTTAATTGGTCTGACCACATAATTATTGAAGGCGCTGGGTTATCCAGACAAAATAGATTGAGCGCTCAGCAGCTGATTGATGTACTCAATAAGTTCAAACCCTATCGACACTTAATGCCTTCACAAACAGATGATATTTTTGCAAAATCAGGCACACTAAATAATGTTAGCACCTATGCAGGTTATATACATCGAAATGATTATTGGACTCCTTTCGCAATCATGATCAATCAACAAGTAAGCTTCAGATTCAGAGAAGAAGTGGCCGCAGAATTATTGAAATAGTCGTGTAGAAAAAAACAAGCATGTTGCCACACCGAATGACAACATGCTCTATAAAATGATCACTTACACCTCCTTAGTAGTTTTAAATTGCGACCATCTTTCCCACTTGTGTTTTAGAACAACTCCATGTCGCTCTAACAATGAAGCGAAAATGATTGCTGACACTCCTATTACAGCTAACGTCGCCCAGTTAGTGAAATCAATATGGATTAACGTGTTATACATTTGGTGAGCAAATGCAATAAAGGTAGCTACCAAGCCAGAAATTAAAGTTAATCTAGATCTCTCAGCCTGACCAATGACTACTACCGCTATTCCTGCTACTAATAACAGCACTGCAGCCGCAGCACCTCCATTTATAAGAAGCACTAGGAAGTTAGTCATCAATAAAGCGAATACTGCAAACGCAGAAAACAATGAATGCAAAGAACCTGCTCTTTTAGCTACATCTAATGCAAGTAATGCGAATACCACACCCATAACTGAAAATTCATAATTAATGGGAATGATTGCTAAGGAAGAAATTCCAGCATTAAATGCCACAAATCCAGCAGTAGCGATCGAAGCCCAATTTAATATTTGTTTTAATATCGAACTCTCATCTAACGGTGTAGAGAATATCCTCATCATCAGAAATACAATTGCGCCTAGCATTACAAGCAATATCTCGTCTACTTGATATAACCAAAAACTTCTAACTAACATTATCAACGCTGGAATAAATACTGTTGCTACAGCAAACATTCCTTCTGGCGTCTTCAGTGAAGTTTCACTAAACAATCTTTTTCGCAAAATCCAAAGAGGCACCATCACCGCCGCTAATACAATTAATCCCACCATTAATGATGTTCGTACAGGTATTAGTAATAATAAATTACTTATCACAAATAGCACTAATAAGTGTTTTGCAAAATTTCTGGAAAAAACCATATAGCTAAACCAGGCAATAGGCACCATTACAATTAGTGCGCTTACCCCTGCCACACCAACCGAAGCTAAGCTAGAGGTGGTCCAAGTTAGAAAGTCTGGATATTCATTTATCGACCCAAACCATTGCACTTGTGAGAAAACAAGTGCGCCCAGAATAGCAAAGTTAGCCGTAATGGAAATTAAGCTTAAACCAAAAAATACTCTACCTCCTTTATTTTCTTTCATTAAGAAACTTAACCCGAAACCACCTGCTGCTAACAGTAATGTTTGCATCAACATCAAATAGAATCGGTTTACATCACTACCTACTGACCAGTCTTGCATTAGGAATGCAGACATAGACGCAATAACTGCCATCGCACCTGAGAAACGTAGCAACTTAGAAATATTTACAAAGTTCTTCAAGGATTCAAATACATTTTTATTATCCTCCTCCTCAATTTCACTTTCACTTTCATCGATATGTTTCGCTCGCTTTCTTAAAGTTTTATTTAGCTCTTTGTCATTTTGATTATCGTCGAAACTATTATTCCAGCGATGAAACGGACTCGTAATCCTTTTTGTATTACTCATTGTCGACCTCCTTGTCTGATTTTTCCTTACTCAATATATCTGCAAGATCAGCTTTAAGACATTCAGCATCTTCTGCTTCGTTATAAGAATCATTTAATGTATCGATATGTGCAGTATTACCTGCCATATACTCTGTTTCCGTTACCAACATTTCCCAACGCTCAAATGTGTCATCAATTCCGTCAGCACAATCTCCTTCAATTTTATTGATAACCCTAAGTGCATCCGCTGCAGAATGCCTAGATCGCATTAAGTTTCTTTGTTGAGTCAAATCGGTGATTCGAGATTCAATACGATCCACACTAGTACCAACATTTCTTTCTAGCTCTTTATGCCGTGTGATGGCCTCTTGTGTTTGTGTAATTTGCTGCTCACATGCGTTCCTTCGCTTGACACATTCCAATGCTTGAGTTTCATCTTGCTCTGCTGCACGGATCGCTCGATCAGTCCATTTTTGATGCATAGTTTGTAACTCACCATGCTTGGTTCGCATGTTGGCTTCTTCTTTCTGTACACGCGCCAATCGAACGCGTGCTCTAGCTGCAGCAGTCCTTGCATCCTTAAGTGCAGCTTCTACAACCGCATCATGGTTTTCCACTTGTGAGACGGCATTGTCTAAGCCGGCTGTTATGGTGGCTTGTAAACGGCGGATAATACTCATAATCAAATCTCCTTTACTTTTTGTGGGTTCGAAGTGAGTATTGACCAAAGAATCGTATAGTTAAACTATTTTGATAATAGTTGCTATATATTGAACATTAAGTATTATATTTTAATACTTATAGAGGAATCATTAAATTAGGCAGGTTAAAATATGGCACAAACCAAAGCACTCATTCATACACTGAAGTCCTGCTTGAAGGCTCAAGACAAAACTTATGTAGATGTAGCTAAGGCCTTAAATTTGACTGAGGCAAGCGTAAAGCGGCTGTTTTCACAACATAGCTTCTCTTTAAATCGTTTGGAAACCGTATGCCAGATGCTGGATATGCAGATTTCAGATCTCGTTCAACAAATGAATGAATCGCAATTTCATCTAGAGCAGCTATCTGAAGAACAAGAACGCGTAATTGCCGACGACTTACTTTTATTACTGGTCACTGTTTGTGCTTTAAATAAATGGTTATTCGAGAATATGGTAGAGCGTTACAAAATAACTGAAGCGGAATGTATTCATAAGCTAGCGCAGCTTGATAAGCTAAAAGTGATTGAGCTTTTACCTAAAAATAAAATTAAACTACTCATAGCACCGAACTTTAGTTGGAGAAAAAACGGACCTATCCAAAGATTTTTTCAAGAGAATATCGGTCAAGAATACTTCAAAAGCAGTTTTCAAAAAGAAGAGGAAACATTAATCGTTTTAAATGGTATGTTATCTAAACTTTCAAATGGTGAATTTCAACGCAAACTTAAGCGATTAAGCAGAGAATTTAACGATCTAAATAACGAAGATTCATCATTAGATATATTTGAACGAAATGGCGTTACGCTAGTGCTTGCGATGCGTAATTGGGAATTTGGTATATTTAAACCTTTACAGAGATAATTTTTAATATAAACGCTATCCTATTAGTCGTTTAATATCATCTGCAATTGGATTAATCACGTCATTATCTGACCAATAATTATTATGACTCAATGGATTCCAATTATTTAACAAATTACCTACATTAACCGCATTATCCTCATTCACTTCATATTTAAAGCTTTCTTTTATATTCCTAGTCGATATGTTCTTTAACGGCCAACCTAGTGGATCATCAGGATCATAAAAGTTTTTCCATTTAAATGAATATCCTTTACTGCTAGAAGAAATAGCTTTTATTTTTCCATGTGGAATTCCAGCAAGAAAGATTGGTATATTACAACCTGTAAAACAAAGTAACTTTAAGTTTTTCAATCTTCGAAACTTGTCTAAATCAGACCCTACTGGAGAATCATCGAATCCCCCTTCTCTCCACGCGCCAAGTTGGGTCTGTTTAGATTGCACATCCCAAATATAATTTGAAATTACATGACAACCCAATGAATGTGCCATTAAAACAATTTTCACATTAGGGCCTGCTGCATCATAAGCCTTATCTAGCGCATCCAATATTCTATCTTGCACTTGCTCATATGGACTTCCTGCTTGGCTCGCTCTACGTTCTAAACCCGCAGCATCAGAAAACCCATACAAGAGAAACTTCCTTAAAGCTATCCAATCAATGTCATCTGTTGCTTTTATTCTGGTAAAAATATCTTTTTGGTGTTTTTGAAAAATATCCGCATAGTAGATAGAATCAAAATAAACACTCGGCCATGCACTGCCTACCTTTTTAGATAATTTTTTTTCTAATTTTTCAGCATAATTACGCGGTGTATCTCCCATCCCATGAATCACTAGCACAACTGTTTTATATGACATCGCAAGACCCTCACATAAAGGTTAAAAATAATTTACCTTAGACATGGTTTTATTATAACTAAATTCATATATCATCTATAAACACTATTCATTTTCACAATTTCTAGCTCTATACATTTAAACTTATAAGTTAAATAATCATCGTAAATACTTAGAAAGCATATATATGAAACATGCACAATTTCAAAAATCTCTAGAAAAAGAATTACCTGTTTGGGAAGAAAAAGGCTGGGTAACCAAGCAAAATAGCGAGTCAATCCTAGAGCACGTAGGAAGTTCAGAGTCCAGATTTAACCTGCTCGCATTTGGTATCGCAGTTCTAGGCGTATTATTACTCGGATCAGGAATCATTACCTATTTTGCTGCAAATTGGGCAGAAATGGCTAAGATCACAAAACTTATTTTGTTATTCAGCGCCATGTACGTTTCATTTGCCTGCGCAGGATACTTTTTAAAAACAGATAAATCACCCATGTTAGGGCAAGCATTACTCGTGCTGGGAGTCATAATTTTTGGCGCCAACATTATGCTTATTGCACAAATTTATCATATCGATGAACACTACCCCAATGGCGTACTATTTTGGGCTTTAGGAGGTTTAGTTACTGCATATCTTATGAAATCTCATGCAGTGTTGGTTTTGACTATTGCTTTATCAGTATTATGGACATCATTAGAAACATTTGGATTTAATCATATTCATTTTTGGTACTTGGCAATCTGGGTGACCTTTTTGCCGCTAATTTATTTTCGCCGCTGGAATTTCGCACTGCACTTAGCTTTGATCGCATTAATCATATGGAGCATTTATAGTTTTTTCGGGATTGATTATAGAGACCAACAAATCACGCAGATTTATCTAGTACAACTCTATTTTGTACTATATTTAACATTATTTTTGATTGGAATGCTTTGTGCCACTACGAATCAACTCAATTATTTTGCCAAACCTCTTCAGAACTATGGCGCTTTCGCTGCATTACTGAGTTTTTATATGCTCACTTTCCCTGAAATTCAACGAGGCTTCAGATACTTTGATGACCATCTTAGAACACAAGCTTCAACTGTCTGGCTGGCATTAACATTTTCCGCATTAGTACTGCTAGTTATTTTAGCAATATGGCACCGATCAAGAGTTACCACTAAAGAAAAACCAAAATATCTTATTTATGGTCAGTTTTTAATTGCAGCGGTTGTGTTACTGATTATCTTTAATTTATTTCTTGCAGGAAATTACGGTGGCTGGATGGCTATCGCATTAAATCTATTATTTTTTGCTGGAATGATATGGTTATTATTTGCAGGTACGCATACCAATAACCGTACACTCATTAACTTAGCATTCTTATTCTTCGCATTAGCATTAATAACTCGGTACTTTGATACATTTTGGAGTTTATTGAACCGCTCATTCTTCTTTATGGCAGGAGGGATAATTCTTATTATAGGAGGATATTTTCTCGAAAAACAACGTAGAAAGTTAACTGCAACTATTGCAAGCAGCTCTAAGCAGGTAATTTAGCATGGTTTCAAAAATAATATTTATATTAATCCTATTTACATTATTTTTATGCTCCATGATCGGCATGAAACAATGGACCCTAAGCACAGGAACACCCGTTCTATTAGAAACCCAACCCATTGACCCTCGCTCTCTATTCCGCGGTGACTATGTAAGATTAAATTACTCAATTAGCAATCTTAAACCTTCAGAACTTACAGGTGACGATGAGTTTAAAAAGCACGATGTAATTTACGTTACATTAAAAAAACAGAAAAAATATTGGGTTCCTCAATCTGTAACTCATGAAGCACCACAAGAAAACGATCTATACCTGAAAGGCACAATACAATATGTCAGCCAACATTCTTGGAATCAAGAAACTGAAACCTCAGATGAGATTACAAATTTACAGATAAAATATGGAATAGAAAACTATTTTGTTCCTGAATATGAAGGGCTTGAACTTGAGCGAAGAGACAACGATCAAGTGGTAGATATCCGTGTTGCAATCGATAAGTATGGAAGATCAGACATAAAAGCTGTACTCGTAAACGATATAATTAAATATAAAGAAACATTACTTTAAGCAAACAAAAAAACCCGGCATACGCCGGGTTTTTTTACTCAGGGAAGGGCTTAGTATTTAGTGATGACGCTTAAGTTCAGAATCATGATAACCATCACGCTCTTTCATTAGACGCCACATTCCTACTAGCGTTAATCCAACAACTGTTATTTGCAATGCAATAATTAATAACGCTTCCATTTCCAACTCCATACTTTAGGTTATAAAAATATCTCTCTAAAAAGATCAGATTAGGAAGGCGCATTGTCTAATGTGAACTACGTCACATTTCTCTGTTGGTGATATTTGGAGTAGAAGACTAGACGAGCGGTAGCCTACAGCACTAGTCCTTCACCCATAACAAGCATCGATTGTTGGCAGGCATTGCGTAATCCTTAATAACAGCAAGCCCCTGTTGCTTGGCAAGATCATTTAGATCATCAAAATCCCTAACGCCGCTCAAAGGGTTCTGCTGCTTCAAATATTGGTCAAATCTGGCGTTACTAGGGCTGGTATGCGCCCCAGCATAGGAAAATGGCCCATATATCAACAGTTTCCCAGACGGTGCCAATACTTCACCCACTCCTTTGAAAAACCGCTCCACCATTGCCCATGACATAATGTGTAAGCTATTTGCAGTAAAGAGCGCATCTACCGTTTGAATATTCCAAGGTTGATTAAGTACATCCAGCTCAACAGGTGCCTTGAGGTTAGATAGAGCCGCTTCTACGGCCCAAGCTTGAATACTAGGTAGGTTTTCCGCGCGATCGCTGGGTTGCCAATTCAGGTGTTGTAAATGCTTGGCAAAATACACAGCATGCTGCCCAGAGCCACTGCCTATTTCTAGTACCGATTTACGGTCTTTAAATACTTCTTGCAGTACTTCTAAAATCGGTTTTTTGTTCTGCTCACATGACTCTGAGTGGAGTTTCATTTATTAGCTAAGGCATCATTATCAAACGTTATACCTGCCCACCCTGTTTTCATGAAGTTGCGGATATTCTGGTGATTATTACTATCCGGGTTTTGCAATACATCCTCACGGTAGTACACACCAAAACAAGCGAGTGTTTTTTCTTCATCAAAGTTATTTAATTTTGCAAAAGCAAAAAGTTTACAAGAACCTTCATTTTCCCCAGCTTGGTTAACAAGATTTCCATTGGTAAATGCAGTAGGTGTATACGCATAAGCTGTTTCAATTACAGCCATGGTATCCTGAAATTCTATTGATTCGGGTGAAGTTTGGAGCTTATCCGAAAAGACTTTAGGTTGCATAGAGTTTACGATCAGCTTTTAATATGTGACAGAACTTCATTAATCATGCTTTTGATCATAAGATCTCTAACTTTAATTAATGCAATAGGCTTATAGCATGCAGATCAAGATTCACTAGCTTCCAGTTTCCATCTGCTTGGTCTTCTTCATCTGCCTCACAGTAGTATACCTGACCCAAATCATTGACCATAGTAAGTACATGGACGATGTGCAGGATGCACAAGTGTCGCGTGAGACAGGATGTCGGGAGCGACTGTACGCATATGAGAAGCATCAGGGATGATGCATCAAATTATTATTATTTTTGCTAAATTGTCCGCTTACGATGCAAAGCAGACATTATAAAATATAATACACTAAAATAGTTCAAGTAACATATATCACATCTAATTAGTTTCAGATTGGTATATATTTATGAAAAAATTGGTTTAGATGATTATGAATAAAACACTTTTAGTCATGCCGCTAATTTTACTTTCAATAAGTAGCGTTAGTTCGAATGATGATGAAATAATTGGCCAAACACCAGGCTGTATGATGTCGGACTACACGCTTGCAGATAAATCTGATTATGTTTTACCTTTCCCAATCGGGAAAGAATATACCGTGACTCAAGGGAACTGTGGATTACATACACATAGAAGTGAATATAACTTACGATTTTCCTATGATTTCCCTATACCAATAGGTGGAGATATAACGGCAGTAAGGAATGGCGAAGTAATCAATCTCGATGAACAGTTCCCTAATGATACCAATGACCACTCGCAAACAAACTGGATTGGGATAAAACATGAAGATGGAACTATTGCAGTCTACCTTCATCTGAATACAAAAGGTGTATTTGTAGAAATTGGCGATGAGGTTAAACAAGGCGAGATTATCGGAATATCAGGTAGTAGTGGTTATACTGAATATAGACCCCATTTACATTTCCATATCACAGAAAAAGAGCACGACACTTGCCAATTGAGTCTCCATGAGCAACCAAACACTTCAAAATACTCTTTAAAAGGTTGTAAAACTATTCCTATTACATTTAAAAATGCTGAACCACAAGACACACCACCCATACAGGGAAAGATATATAAAGCAGTCACTTTTTAACTATATAAATATCTTCTTTTGGCCGAAAGCAGACATTTTATATAACCATCAACTTTCTGCCAGCAATCTCTTAACCGGCATTTGTTTAGTACGTTGAATGGACACATATCCTGCCACTAATACTAACAAAGGCGCTAACATCAAGCACAAAATTGCCGTTTTAGGATTAAAGACAAACTGCCCTTCTATTAGGTAATTAGACAAGACAAAGCTGATTACTAAATTCAATAGATAAGCAATTGCCCCTGCAATGAACCCAATTAGAAGAAACTGGGTACGGAAAACTTTTTGCACCAACTTTGTATCTGCCCCTACTGCTTTAAAAATTGCAGTACTGTAAGATCTATTCTTACGCAGAATCATTTCTATTGAGACAAACACCAATACACTTGCAAACAAAGCAAAATACAATACGGTTTCAACCGCATAGCTAATTTTTTGAGCAATACCACGAATTCGATTTAACAAGAAATCCACATCAAAAAAAGTAGCACTCGGAAACTGTTTTACAAAATCTCGTAATATTGGCCGTTGTTGTTTATCTAGATGCAAGCTTCCCATATAAGAAACCGGCAAACCATCTAATACACCTGGATAGAAGATCATATAAAAATTAGGTGTAAAAGACTCCCACTCTACTGAACGAATACTGGTGACTACTGCTTCTACTACTTGTGTTTCTACTGTGAATGAAAGCTTGTCACCCAATGTGATTTCCAGGTTTTCTGCTAGACCTTCTTCTACCGAAACCGTAGCAGTATTTTTATTTTTAGATTCGATATACCAATCACGATGCCATTCACCGCGTATAATTTTATTATCTTTTGGTAATTGTTTGTTCCAGGTCAGCGCTAGATCCCTTCCTAAGGACTCGTCTTGGCGTTCCGTTTCTTTACTGGCATATTCTCGAATCGGCAGATCATTGATTGCGCTTAAACGGCCTCTTACCACTGGATACAATGGACTATGCTCCAGGCCCTGTTCTTTTACTTTTTCAAGAAATGACAACTTTTCATTCTCAAATAAGTTAATGGCGAATATATTTGGCGCATTATCGGGTACTTTAGATTGCCATGAGGCCACTAAGTCATCTCGAATGGTTGAGATGAGCGCTAGTGAGAAAAAAGTAATTGCGATACCAACTACTTGGACAATCACCATACGACGATTCGCCTTTAGACTTCTTGCAGTAAGTTTTGTCGACACTGATTTCGATTCACTATATTTTGAAAACCAACTAATGAAGTATTTTGTTACAAAGTATGCAAGTAAGACAAATAGAAATAACACAACAATGATATACAAACTAATCTTTACCTCTTGCGTGCCCACGTAAACAATGGTCGACAAGCCCATTAGCATTATTGCTATTGTAAATATAATAGGCTGCTGCTGCGTTTCTGTACGATTGAGCAATAGTTTTGGAGCAGTCTTTAAAAGCTTATTTAAAAATGGCCATGCAAAGCTAGCCACTACTACCAGTGCCGTAAAAGCACTCAGCAAGTATGGTTGGATGCTTGCAGCAGGCAACGTTTCCGGTATCAGGTCACCCAGGCTTCTTAATATAATGATATGCGCCACACCGCCTATCATTAAACCTATGACTACTGCGATTAAGCTAAACACGACAAAAGGTACTGCAACTGCAGCAATCATTCTTTTCCCTTGCAGCCCTAAACAGCGTAATAGCGCATATTGATAAGTCATTTCATTTGCATATTGGTAACTGACGAGTGCCGCTGCAACTGCACCGAGCAACACTGCTATGAGTGCTGTGATGTGCAGAAATCGGTAGGCACGATTCAGTGTATTCGCCAATGTTTGATTTGCAGCATCGATTGTGATGAATTCCTGATTCAGTTGTAAATTAGATTCAAGCTCTTGCTGCAAACTTTGTAACTTGGACGCCTCACCTGTAAACAGGTAACGGAATTTTACGCGGCTTCCCGGGCGTACTATTTGTGTAGCGGCTACATCTTCCCAGTTCATCATTATGCGCGGGGTAAAACTATAGAAGCTATTCCCTCGATCGGGCTCATACACTAAAATTTTAGATATTTTGAAAGATGTTTCACCTACGTTGAGATGTTGGTTTAATGAGAGTCCCAATTCATTTAATACTCTATCTTCTACCCACACCTCACCCTGTTTAGGCACTTCCTGAGTAGCTTGCGGATCTCCATAAAGTTGATTAGACACCTGAAGCTCGCCCAACAAAGGATAACTATTCGAAACTGCCTTAACACTTGATAACAGAAAGGCTTCTTTTTCTGCTACTTGATCATTAGTACTTGAATTAGTCATGGCCATAGCCATAGTCTGAAAAGTGAGCGTCTTTGCACTACTAAGAGAAAATGATTCCAGAACCGCTTTTTGTTCATCACTTAAATCTGTTGTGGATTGAAACACTAGATCTGCCGCAATGACTTCTTTTGCCTGACTATTAAATAATTTCTCTAATCGGTCTCCTAGTAAAGTAATACTAAATGTAACTGCACAAGCAATGGCTACCGCTATACAAAACAAACGCATAGAGTTTTGGCGAAGTTGCCTGACTAGAAGGTTGTTATAAAATGTAAACATGACTATTGATTTTTATGCAAGTTGTCTTTAAGAGAAGAGTCTTTATGTAATTGACCTTGATGTAATTTACCTCCATCAAGGCGATAACAGGAATCACAGCGTTTCGTTAACGACTCATCATGAGTGACCAATACCAATGCAGTACCTTGTTCTTGATTAAGCTCAAATAATAAATCAATAATTTTAGATCCGGTGTTACTATCTAAATTACCGGTTGGTTCATCTGCCAACAGTAATGGTGGTGTTGTCGAAAATGCGCGCGCAATGGCTACCCGTTGTTGTTCACCACCCGAGAGTGTTGTTGGATAATGATTATTTCTATGACTCATACCAACGCGGTCTAATAATGATGTTGCTTTTTCTTTTGCTTGAGCATCATTATTGATTTCAAGTGGCAGCATTACATTTTCTAATGCCGTAAACCCTGGCAGTAGATGAAATGCTTGAAATACAAAGCCTACATATTGATTGCGAAGTGCTGCACGCTCATCTTCACTCAACTCTTCAAGCTTATGATGGAACAATTCAATACTTCCTGTGGTCGGAATATCAAGGCCTGCTAACATACTAAGCAGGGTTGTTTTACCCGAACCAGATTGACCAATTACAGCAACTGCCTCTGCTTCGCTCACCTGAAGATTAACCTCTTCCAAAATTGAAATTGGCCCTTCTTCCGTAGAGACATTTTTGCTAACTTGGCTACAACGAATAACAGATGAATTTGAAATGACGTTTCTCCGTATTGTAATTATTACTTTCCTGATTACCCTTCTGGCTGCCTTTAATTTATGTCATGCCCATGACCATGTCAGGGACAATACCATTTTGGTATTAGGTGACAGCCTCAGTGCTGCCTATGGCATAGAGATTGAACATGGCTGGGTCAATCTTTTGCGTAATCGTTTGGATAACTATAGCGAAGACGGGCAATGGAATGTAGTCAATGCTTCAGTTAGTGGAGAAACCACCGCAGGCGGTCTAGCACGTCTCCCCAAATTGATAGAAAAATATAATCCCGCACTATGCATTATTGAGCTTGGCGCCAATAATGGCTTGCGAGGCCAATCTACCTCTCTCATGAGACAAAACTTAGAACAAATGGTGAAACAATGCAGTGTTTCAGGAACATCATTACTCTTAGGTATAAAACTACCTCCTAATTATGGAGAAAGATATACACAGGCCTTTCATCAAGTTTATTCTGATGTTGCCAGTGAATGTGATATCTCGCTAGTACCTTTTTTTCTTGATGGTATTGCATTGAAAGATGAATTCCTACAAGCCGATAGATTACATCCTACCGCTGATGCTCAACCCGTAATATTAGAAAATGTATGGCCTATATTAAGTAAGGCACTAGGATCACTTTAATATGAATTGGTTTGTTTATATCATTGAAGCAGACGATCAATCCTATTACACAGGAATCTCTACTGATATTGAAAAACGTTTCAAGCAACATTTGGATGGCAAAGGTGCTAAATTTTTCAATGGTCGAAAACCAGTCAAATTTGTGTATATAGAAAACGAACATACACGTAGTAGTGCAAGCACTCGTGAAGCTGAAATTAAAAAGCTAAGCCGAAAACAGAAAGAAGAACTAATTAACGAAACTGTTGATTAATTTCCCTCGCCACTCTTTATTTACGGAACCTTCACATAATCACGAAAAGTATCTCCATATAAACTCATAGTATTAAATAATTATACTTCTTATATTTTTATTGAAACCTCTTTAAGCAAGTTTACTATTACTCACAAAACTTACTTAAGGAAATTAAGATGCGCTTGTATCGTATTTTGTCAATAGTAATTGGGATCGGTGCAGTCACACTACTCTCTTCATGCACTACACTCATGCAACAGTTTACCGACCAAGGTATGCGCCGTGGAGTATCTTCCAGCCTAGTTGAATATTTATACCCTAAAGGTGAGACTCCGCCCGAATTCAAAGAAGAATCACCTAAATTAGAACTACCTTTGCGAGTTGGTGTTGCATTTGTTCCTAGTCATGCAGACGATTCAATTGCGCTAACCGCTACACATAAATCCGAATTACTTAATAAAGTAAAAACCTCATTTGAAGACAAAACCTATATTCATGAGATCATTATCATTCCCGAAACTTATATGCGTTCCAATCATGGATTTGACAGTGTTGATCAAGTAGCACGGTTATATGGGTTAGATACCATAGCTCTAATTTCATATGACCAAGTTATTTACACTGACGACACACGAGCTTCAATTCTATATTGGACTATCGTTGGCGCATACTTCATCAACGGAAGCAAAAACGACATTAATACATTTGTCGATGTGGCAATTTTTGATATTGAAAGCCATAAATTGCTGTTGCGCGCGCCAGGTACGGATGAGGTTATCGCAAAATCAACACTGATTAATAGTTCAGAAAAACTTCGTACTGCAAGACAAAAAAGTTTCGCTACAGCAATAAATAACTTATCTATAAATCTTGAAGATGAATTAGTCAGCTTCAAGGAACGTATTAAGCAAGATAAAAGTGTAGAAATTGCATATCGCCCAGGATTTTCAGGGGGCGGAGGGTCAATGAATTGGTTAGCTCTAATCCTTTTCGTATGTATTATATTAAAAGCTTTTACAACGCATAGTAATAAAAATATATTTTTTCATTTTTACAAAAGGTATTGGGAGTATTCGCCTGACCCTAGGTTCTAGAGAAGCGCAAGATCAACAGTCTCGAATTGCCTGTGTGACATCTAATGCTTGGCGATTTTGCCAAACATCATGTACACGAAAAATATTTGCACCAGCTAAAACTCCAAGCGCGGTAGTTGCACAGGTTGCAGGCATTCTCTCTCTCGGATCTTCACGATTAGAAATCTCACCCATGAATCGTTTGCGACTTGTTCCAAGTAGCACAGGGTAACCTAACTCTACAATCTTCTTAAGATCTCGTAGCAACTCTAAATTATGCAGAGTGCGCTTACCAAAGCCAATTCCCGGATCAAGAATGATATTAGATTTTTCAACCCCTAAACTTTCTGCATGCTGAGCACGTTCGAGTAAATATTCAGATACTTCACGCGTTACATTCTCATAACTAGGATTATCTTGCATGGTTCCAGGGTCGCCTTGCATATGCATTAAGCAAATAGACACATTGCAACTCGCCGCGAGTTTTAATAGAGATTCATCTTCACGTCCAGCACTCACATCATTCAACATTGTAGCCCCTGCTTCTAATGCCGCTTTTGCCACTTCCGATAAAGTTGTATCAATACTAATGTGTATATGCTGAGGGATTTCCTTACGCAAACCAGCTATCACATCTAGTACTCTTCTTTTTTGTTCCGTAGCATTAACGCGTTCTGCCCCAGGTCGTGTGGACTCTCCTCCAATATCAATAATGTCTGCACCTTGTTCGATCATTTCCAAACCACGGGTAATTGCATCTTTAGAAGATGGATACATGCCACCATCAGAAAAGCTGTCTGGGGTTACATTTAAGACCCCCATTAATAATGGTTTTGTATAATCAAGTTGCATATTAGACATCACTACATTTTTGAATATGGTATCACTTTTATACTACTACCTACTTCAATACTCATAAGATCTTCACCCATATACAACTCACCTTCGTAACCATCATTGACTTGCTTTAATACTTCTTCCTCTGGAGTTCCCACAATAATTACATGTGTCATTACCGCTGCCCGAGGTTTTGTGCTGTCTAGCACTTTTATGAGTTGCTCAGGATTGGTGTGATAACGCTGTATTTTCTGCAGGCGAGGATTATTCTCTAGTATTTCACTTTTAACAGCCATTATCTCGTGCACTAAAAGGTCTGTTTTAAGTGAGTGGTCTACGAGACTCTGTGAGTAAGTTGTATCGCCAGAGATGACTACTGAACGTTTACCAAAATCAATGCGGTAACCAAATGCCGGATCAACAGGTCTATGGTCTACCAGAAATGCTGTCACTTTAACGCCATCTTCAGAAAAAATTACGCCTGGTTTTATATCATTAGTGGCTACAGCTCCAGCATTGATATCTAACCCTGAATATTGGTTTCGTAATTGCACATCATAAGAGTAGGAGTGTCCTAAATGATCAACAAAAGATTTTGTGCCATTTGGGCCATAAATATTAAGTGGCAGAGGTCGTTGATAAATCCAGCCTGTAAGCCATACATCATCTAAAGCTGAAATATGATCTGAGTGGAGGTGAGTGATAAATATATGTTGTATATCGGAAATACGGATATCGAGTTGCTGCAAACGTTGCACTACACCGCGGCCCGAATCGAAAAGCAAATATTTCCCCCCAACTTCGACCAATATTGCAGGGCCACTACGTTCTACACTTGGACGAGGACTACCCGTACCTAACAAAGTAACTTTTATGAAATCAGCATTACATGCTACCGCATATAAGCTAAGCATTAGTACAAATAAAATTCTTTTTAACATGTCTTACTCACCAACATAGTTAATTACTTTTATTTTCTACTTTTCAACACGCAATACCGCAAGGAAAGCCTCTTGAGGTATTTCTACTCTACCGATTTGTTTCATTCGTTTTTTACCTGCTTTTTGCTTTTCTAGTAATTTTTTCTTTCTTGTTATATCTCCTCCATAGCACTTTGCAGTTACGTTCTTACGCAAAGCCTTAGTGGTTGTTCTGGCAATCACTTTCGAACCGATTGCAGCTTGAATAGCCACATCGTACATTTGCCTTGGAATTATCTCTTTCATTTTAACTGCAAGATCTCTTCCAAAATTAGCTGCTTGATCTTTATGCACAATTAACGAAAGCGCATCAACACGCTCACCATTAATGAGCGTATCTAACTTTACTAATGGCGCTACTTGGAATTTAGCATGGTGATAATCAAATGACGCATAACCACGACTTACAGATTTTAGTCGATCGAAAAAATCTAACACTACTTCGCTCAGCGGTAACTCAAAATTAATAGAAACTTGATTGCCATGGTAATTTAGATTTTTCTGAACACCACGTTTTTCGATACATAAAGTAATTACATTGCCGACATAATCATGTGGCACTAAAATTGAAGCATGAATGATTGGTTCATGAATTTCGTTTATTTTACTAATCTCTGGCAAATCGGATGGATTATGAATTTTTTTCACCTCGCCATCTGAAGTATGCACTTCATAAATTACAGTAGGTGCAGTAGTAATTAAATCTAAACTGTATTCTCGCTCAAGACGTTCTTGCACAATTTCCATATGCAACATTCCAAGAAAGCCACATCGAAATCCAAAGCCCAAAGCATCAGATGATTCTGGTTCGAAACTAAAAGCAGAATCATTCAAACTTAGTTTATCTAATGCATCACGAAATGACTCATAGTCTTCAGAGTTAACAGGAAACACACCAGCAAATACATTCGGTTGCACTTCTTTAAAACCTCCAAGCGCTTCTTCAGCAGGATTAGAAGTATTCGTAAAGGTGTCACCAACTTTAGCTGCAGTAATATCTTTAATCCCACAAATTATGTAGCCCACTTGTCCAGTGTTTAAACTATCACTTTCTTTTCGTTTTGGTGTGAATACTCCCACCTTTTCAACCTGATGACTTCGCCCGGTAGACATCGCAGTTATCTTTTGTTTTGGTTTGATCTCTCCTTGCATCACTCGTACTAAAGAAATAACCCCTACATAACTGTCAAACCAAGAATCTACAATTAAGGCTTTTAGTGGCGCATCAACTTCACCCGTTGGCGCTGGGAACCGTTGCACTATCGTTTCAAGAGCTTCTTCAACACCAATACCTGTTTTTGCACTGACCAGCAAAGGATCAGTTGCATCGATACCAATAACATCTTCAATTTCTTCAGAAACGCGATCAGGATCAGCAGAATCTAAATCCATCTTATTTAGTATTGGGAGTATTTCTAAGCCAAGGTCGATAGCGGTGTAACAGTTAGCAACACTTTGCGCTTCTACCCCTTGAGAAGCATCTACGACCAACAGCGCACCTTCGCAAGCCGCAAGGGAACGAGAAACTTCGTATGAGAAGTCCACATGACCAGGAGTATCAATTATATTTAACTGATAGGTATGACCATCTTTTGCTTTATAGTCGAGCGACACACTCTGAGCTTTAATGGTGATACCACGCTCACGCTCTAAATCCATTGAATCTAACACTTGTGCACTCATCTCACGCTCCGACAAGCCACCGCAGTGCTGAATAAAACGATCTGCTAGAGTAGATTTTCCGTGATCAATATGTGCAATGATAGAAAAGTTGCGAATTCGCTCCATAGATTAGTGTAGGAGTTTTCCTTAAGACCTGTGTGAATTTTATACGATTAAATAACAGGTCTAATTATCGCTTATTTTTAGTAACTTTTACTAACCTTTCCTAGCATTCTTACAATTAATTAATAGCACTTATCTCTTTAGGGACACTACTTTTTCGTTTTCTCATTCTTTCTCGGGAATTCTCATTGCCAGAAATTCTGGCCCATGAGAGCGTTGTACTAATATAGATATGAATTTACCTTCCGGTAGATCGTCCATCAATTTCGAGAACGCAGCAACCGTTTCTACAGGTTCACCATTAATCATCTGTACAACATCACCATTGCGTATACCTGCAGCTTTCGCTGCCCCACTTTGGGCATCTAAAACGAGTAGACCGCCATTCTCAAGTTCTAAACTTTCCATTTCATCGTCAGTTAATGGACGTAACACCAAACCAAAGACAGTATTTTCAGATTCTTCTTCAGGTGCATCTTTACTTGCTAGAGATTGATCTTTTTCAGGCAGTTGGCCAATTTTTAACTTTATATTTTTAGTTTTCCCATCACGCATTAATTTCAATTTGACAGTGCCACCAACACGCGTACGCCCGACGAGAGGCGGCAATGATGCAGAGTTCTTAACCTCCTCACCATCATAACTAAGAATAATGTCACCCACTTGTATATCAGTATCTTGCGCAGGACTTTCTGGTAATATTTTTGCTACTAATGCACCGGTTGGTTTTTCCATTCCAAAGGATTCAGCAAGTTCACGTGTGACTTCTTGTATGTAGACGCCCAACCAACCACGCGACACATAACCGTTAGTTTTCAATTGTTCAACCACATCCATGGCATCTTCAATTGGAATCGCAAACGACAATCCCATGAAGCCACCTGAACGTGTGTAAATTTGCGAATTAATTCCTACAACATTTCCGTCAAGATCAAACAGTGGCCCACCAGAATTACCTGGATTTATTGCCACATCGGTTTGAATAAATGGCACATAATTCTCACTCGGAAGACTTCTACCTTTAGCGCTCACAATCCCTGCAGTTACTGAAGCATCGAATCCAAATGGTGATCCAATAGCCAATACCCACTGCCCAACTTTCACCGCATCTGAATCACCAAGTTGTACACTTGGAAAATTAGCTCCTTCTAGTTTAAGCAACGCTATGTCACTGCGCGGATCACTACCTACCATTTCAGCAACCAATTGTCTGCGGTCACTTAACTTTACAATAATTTCATCTGCACCTTTAACAACATGATGATTTGTAATTACGTAGCCATCATTTGAAATAATAAATCCTGAGCCTAATGAGCGCGAATTAAAAAATTCCTCCCCACCATTACCACCATGCTCACCAAAAAACTTTTCAAAAAAATCTCCGAATGGACTGCCTTCAGGAAGTTCAGGGATTTCTACTCTAGGCGGCAAACCTCTTTTAACCTCGGTTTGCTTACTGGTACTTATGTTCACCACTGCATCAGCATGCTCTTCTACGAGCTCTGTGAAATCGGGTAAATTATAGCGGGCTACTGCACTGGTTGAGACAGTGCAAATTAAAATAAAAAAACTTATTAATAAACCAATAAAAACATTCCTATTCTTCATTAGCTACTCTCCGTTCTGGCTTTGTGATTTATTTATATTTTTTATTACTTACGTATCTGAGCAAAAAACTCATATACATGTTCTAAAGATATCTAGACAATTTGAAAACTGAAAAAGTTTAATCTAAATATTATTTATATTTATTTAGTTAAGAGGCGTGTAGATAATAGATGAACCAATCATCTTTACTGTACCTTGCGGAACTTCTCCCACCACTGTAATTTGATGTTGGTTAAGATCTCTGGCATAAGCATTTATTACACCTTGTTTATGCGCTCCTTCGTACATATGCTCTGGATCATCTACCTTGCTGATAAATACTGAAATAGAGGCTAAACCATCCGTAATCACCATATGCTGCACAGGATTATTACTCGCACTCATCAATCTACTGGTTACGCTTCGTAGCGAAAACCCTGGGGGCAACTCTTCAATTTTCCATGCCCGATCAGGTTGCAACTCGCCATTGAGCTCAACACTCGCAGTTTTCCAGGTGTAATCATTCAAATGCACACTTGGTTGAAATAATTTTTCGGGCGCAGTTTCGCGCATGCGAAAACTAGTGAACATCATGTTTTCGATTACTTTACCACTGGCGTCGAAGGTCTTAGATTCTAAAACCATACCCTGTTGAGCCTCTACGCAAAGTTCATGGCCATATCTAAGATCATCTAGCGGTTCAAAACGAACTAAGGTGCAGTTGTGCCCCGCAACTCTCGCCTGACCAACATCGGTTAATTTATAATGAAAGGCTAATTCGTTTATGTCAGTAGGCAAGGATGATGGCAGTCCATGCGCCTCACTAGCTGCTTCAATTACCACTAATTTATCACGCGGCCAAATACAAGTTAGCACATCCTGATCACGAATGACTTCTCGAGCATCGCCTGTAAGTGAAACAAGCTTCTCTCGCACACCATTATCGGAATAACCATGCACAATGCTCATAGTCTCAACATTTCCGTTGTGCATGAAAACAAAAGTACCTTCGTAGTTACCTCTCTCCAGCGTATTATTCATTTTGCTTAGCAAATTCTGCATTTCAATTTCGGAAGCACCCACCGATACAGCAGAAAAACTGCAAGTTATAAGCAGAATTATGGGTAATCGTAATAAAATCATTGGTAACTTAATCTTTTGTTTCTAACTCGTCTTTGCCGTAGCCAACAATTCTGACATGCGGAACAGAAACACGTGGAGACGCATACTCAGCGTGATTCATTATGTAGCTATTGAAACTCGCTGCTGCTTCTGGATTTGAAATAAAGTTCTGTAAATCTTCACTACTAACACGTTGTATATCACTCTCTTCTACCACACGATCCGCAACGACAGCTGCAGGAGTTATTTCATTTTTAGTTTGCATATAGTTTTGAAACGACACAAAAGAAACCACTGCAACTGAAGCAGCAATCGCCAAACCAATTGCAGTTTTAAATCGACCTGAGTCTTTTTCAGATTTAATTACCACATTAAGCTCTGGCACATCCATATCTTCATCATCCAACCTACTCATAACATTATGAACAAAGTTTTGGTCAATTTGTTTAGGCAGCTCATTTCGCATAGCATGCCCAATCAAATTGTAACGATGCAGCTTCACGCGAAGCTCATTGTCTGACTGCATTTCTTTTAAGATACGTTGTGTCTCAAATTCAGATACATCTTCATCTAAAATTCTTGACAGTAACTCTTGATCTATTTCCTTCATAATATTCATTCCATATTTAGTCTAAGCTATTTACTCAGTCTAATTAGCTCAATAGTGGCTTAAGATGTTTATCAATTGCTTCACGTGCGCGAAATATCCTTGATCTAACGGTACCAATTGGACATTCCATCACTAATGCAATTTCATCATAAGTCATTCCTTCTAACTCACGCAGTGTGATTGCGGTCTTCAAGTCTTCAGGCAATTCCTTTATCGCTCGATAGACTGTCTCTTCTATTTCGCGGGTCAGCATATTGCCCTCAGGCGTATCGTACTCTTTCAACGCAGTTGCTGACTCAATATGCTCGGCATCTTCTATATCCACGGCATAGGTAGGTGTCTTACGACTCTGCGAAACCAGATAATTCTTTGCTGAATTAATCGCAATCCTATACAGCCAGGTATAAAAAGCACTATCGCCGCGAAAGTTTTTTAAACCACGATAGGCTTTAATAAAAGCTTCCTGTGCTACATCTTGAGCATCGTCTTTATCCTTAACGAAGCGGGTCGCCAAGTTAACCACCTTCAGATGGTACTTGGTCACCAGCGCATCGAACGCTACTTTATCCCCTTTCTGAGCCCTCTTTACGAGCTCCTTATCGTTATTATTCTCGCCCATTAGGGCCAAACTCCTGTACGTGCAATCTTATATATAGGATTGCTACTGTATGACAATGTTATTGGTGAAGAGTTCTACATCCCTTGCTCAGGAAGGGATTCTACCGCTAAGTGGTGTAGTTTTGTTAACCAGATCACCCTTCTATGCCACAATGGCCTCTATTAGACCAAAAGTAGTCCAGAAACAGGAAAATAATACGGATTTAGTCGTTGTATATGCATGATTTTGACATATTAATTATCGGTAGTGGTGCAGCTGGGCTGAGCCTCGCTTTGCGCTTGCAAAACGACTTCCGTATAGCTGTGATCTCAAAAGGTCCACTGGATGATGGCAGCACTGCCTGGGCACAAGGTGGCATCTCTGCGGTGATGGATAGTGAGGATTCGATTGAACAGCATGTGGAAGATACCTTGGATGCTGGAGCTGGGCTTTGCGATGAAGCGGCCGTATTGCACACCGTCTCTCACGGCAAGGAAATGATCACCTGGTTACAAGAATTAGGGGTCGAATTTACCTATGAAACTGGTCGAGATGGAAAGAAGTATTTACACCTCACTCGCGAAGGCGGTCATACCCATCGACGAGTCGTACACTCAGCAGATGCCACAGGCTGGGCAATTGAAAACGCACTGATTAAAAATACCCAGGATAAAAGTAACATTGAATTGTTTGATCATCATATTGCAATTGATTTAATTACCACACACAAACATTTACAAAGAAGAGCTAGCGACAAAGCCAATCAATGTGTTGGTGCCTATGTACTAAATACGCATGACAATCAAGTTAAAACTTTTAAAGCAAAGCATGTCATTTTAGCTACTGGCGGCGCTAGCAAAGTGTACTTATATACCAGTAATCCTGATGGGGCTTCGGGTGATGGTATCGCGATGGCGTGGCGCGCAGGTTGCCGTGTTGCCAATATGGAATTCATGCAATTTCACCCAACCTGTTTATACCACCCTACCGCAAAATCTTATTTGATTACGGAAGCAGTACGCGGTGAAGGCGGAAAATTATTACTGCCTAATGGCGCGGAATTCGCACATGAATTTGATTCCCGTGGTGTACTAGCACCTCGCGACATCGTGGCACGTGCAATCGACTATAAAATGAAACAAATGGGTGTAGATTGTGTATATCTAGATATAAGCCATAAACCGAAAAAGTTTATTCAAGAACACTTCCCCAATGTGTATGCCCGTTGTTTAAAACTAGGCTACGACATGTCGAAAGAGCCTGTGCCAGTTGTTCCCGCTGCACATTACACTTGTGGTGGCGTGATGACAGATCTGAAAGGCCAAACTGATGTAGAAAACTTATATGCAATCGGCGAAACCACACACACAGGATTACATGGCGCAAATCGCATGGCGAGTAATTCGCTTCTCGAGTGCTTAGTATTTGCATCCTCAACAAGTGAATTGATTAATACAAAAGGCATTGACAATATCCCCTCCGTAAAAATTCCACCATGGGATGCCAGCCGAGTAACGGAGCCAGATGAAGAAATTGTTGTCGCTCACAACTGGGATGAACTAAGAAGGTTTATGTGGGACTACGTTGGTATTGTACGCACCAACAAACGTCTGCAACGCGCAAAACATCGCGCAGATTTACTCAGCTCAGAAATTGATGAGTACTATAGTAATTTCCGAGTCGGCAGTGATTTGATTGAATTAAGAAACTTAACCTTAGTTGCAGATTTAATTATACGTAGCGCATTAAGTAGAAGAGAAAGCCGCGGTTTGCATTATACGTTAGATTACCCTGACGCAGACCCTAACTTAGAAAATACAGACACTATTCTCGATCCAAAAACTGAGACAATAATTGCTAAATCACTTTACGCGAGCTAGTAGCTCAAACCAGTTATCAAACTTGCGAAAATAAATTTTGTCGATAGTATTTAAGCTCATCAATGGAATCGCGAATATCATCTAGAGCTAGATGTTTAGACTCTTTACTAAACCCTCTAGCAATTTTAGGATACCACCGATTTGCTAGCTCCTTCAGGCTACTAACATCTAGGTTTCGATAATGAAAATATTCCTCAAGGCTCGGCATTAATCGCGCCAGAAAACGACGATCCTGACAGATACTATTTCCACACATAGGCGATGTGTTGCTTGAAATGTATTGCTGCAAAAACTCAATAGTTGCTTTCTCAGCCTGCTCTTCATTGAATTCACTTTTTCTTACACGCTCAATTAAACCTGATTGACCATGTTGATTGGTATTCCATTCATCCATTCCAGCTATTAAAGTAGCAGGTTGATGTACCGCAATAACTGGACCTACTGCCAATTCTTCTAAATGCTTATTAGTAACGATGGTGGCTATTTCAATGATACGATCCGACATTGGATCCAAGCCTGTCATTTCTAAATCGATCCAAATTAAATTTTCAGCGTTCACAGACATTAGTATTTCCTTACCAGTTTTGTATATCATACCTATATGACTAAAAATATATTATATCCATCTCGCGGTCCAATGCATTGCCAAACTTTCAAGTTCTTAGTCATCTCCCTATTCTGTTTAGCGAATGCTATATTTTTAGTTCCTGTTGATGCTCAAGATGGCTCAGCACTACATTCAGAGAATTGCATAGCCTGCCATTCAGCCATGACAGGAGGCGATGGCTCGGTTTTATATACGCGTGATGATCGAAACGTAATCTCTTTGGGCGCACTCAACAAACAGGTTGACAGATGCCAATCGAGTCTTGGCTTAAATTGGTCTAATAACAAGATCAACAGTGTCCAGCAGTATTTAAATGAATTATTTTATCAGTTTTAATTGCTGGCAACTCCTAAGCTATTATTAATAAATACTCCGCAAAGATCGTAAGTCGTCATGGTGCACATCTTGTTGTTAAAGATGATCAAGGCATCAGACATACTTGCATATCTTCTAAAAAATTCAGCCATATTGTTTGCGGTGATCGTGTCGAGTGCTCCAAAATTGATCAAGATAGAGACCAAATTCTTAATATCCTGCCACGTAAAAATGAACTTGTACGACAAACCGAATATGCAAAGAAATCAGTCGCCGCAAACATAGATACTATTATTATAGTTTGTGCAGTTGAACCCGAGCCTTCATTGGAATTAATCGATCACTACATTGTTGCAGCAGAGCAATTGCCCTCCGACGTAGTTATTACTTTAAATAAAATTGACTTAGAAAATCATTTATCAATTATAGAGTCATTGCAGTCCAAATATACTAATCTACCGTACCCAATCGTCACAACAAGCAAGCTTTCTTCTATTCATAATTTAGATGCCTTAATAAATCTACTAAAAAATAAAACGTGCATTTTTGTTGGTCAATCAGGCGTCGGTAAATCAACATTAATTAATGCGCTAGTCCCAAATATTAATATTGACACACAAGAAATATCAGACTTAAGTCGGCAAGGCCGGCATACGACAAGCTCAACCACATTATACGACCTCCCCTTAGGAGGAGAATTAATTGATTCTCCAGGTGTAAGAGAGTTTGTCATGCCTAAACTTGATGCAAAAAGCATTAGCAAAGGATTTGTCGAAATTGAAAAATTTAGAAATGAATGCAAATTTCATAATTGCATACACATACAAGAACCTAAATGCGCAGTACTCGAAGCAGTTAAAGAAAATAGAATTAATAAGCAGCGTTATGAATCGTATTTAAAAATGATGGATAATATAAAAGAAGAAAATTATCAATAATGTTTGCGGCTGTTAAACGCTTGTGCAATCGTATTCTGATCTACAAACTCTAACTCCCCTCCTACCGGTACACCTTGTGCAAGGCGAGTTGTTTTAATATCTTGCTTACGCGCCATCTCACTCAGCACATGCGCTGTTACCTCACCTTCAACCGTTGAATTGGTTGCCAGAATCATCTCTTCAATATTCTGCTCAGTGAGACGCTTTTCAAGCACTTCTAAACCAAGTTCTTTAGGGCCTATCCCGTCCAGTGGCGAAAGGCGACCCATCAAAACAAAATACATACCTTTATAATCAGTGCTCTTTTCAATAGTGAATACATCTGCTGGACTCTCAACCACACAAATCTGCTTAATTAAGCGAGAATTATCATTACAAATTACACATAAATCATGCTCTGTAAAAGTACGGCAGTTAGCACAATGTCCTATTTCTTTTACAGCCTTGTTAAGGTTATCAGCTAAATTTTTTGCGCCATCACGATTACGTTGCAATAAATGAAATGCCATTCTTTGCGCAGATTTAGGACCTACACCAGGCAGACACTTTAAAGACTCGATCAGGGCGTCCAAAAGCGTTGGGGGCTGCGAACCATTACCTGAAAAACCAAATGACATGTTATTTACTTAGCGAAAATTCTAGAACGGGAGCTTCATACCTGGTGGTAAGTTTAATCCACTCGTTAACCCTGACATTTGATCTTTAGTCAGTTCTTCAACTTTATTGGAAGCATCGTTCATTGCTGCAGCAATTAAGTCTTCCAACATTTCTTTATCGTCTTTCAATAAACTATCGTCAACCTGAACTCTACGGACCGCATGCTTGCCTGTCATAGTAACTTTAACCAAACCGCCACCCGCTTGCCCTTCTACTTCTAAATTCTTTAGTTCATCCTGCGCCTTTTGCATGTCTTCTTGCATTTTCTGCGCTTGCTTCATTAAGTTGCCAATTCCACCTTTCATAATTTCACCTATTTATCTCATCCATTTATTCATAGAAATAATTGTTAATGGGTTTCACATATACTCAGATATTGCGTCTATATCGATTAGATTTATAATGGCTTCACTGACCCTTCAATAATTTCTGCGCCGAATTGTGATTTTAACGCCTTTACTGCTTCATCTGACTCAGCAGTTTTCTCTGCTTGTGATTGTATTTTTTCTCTTGCTCGATCTTTCTTTTTAGCTGGAGTCTCAAGCTGATTCGAAGAAATTTCGATAATTAATTTGAGTTCATTGCCAAAATATTCTTGCAAAGCTTTTTCTAATCTTTGCTGAGCACCTTTGGTAGCAATTCCTTCGTGTTTATATGCTAGATGCAGGGTGATCGTTTCATCCGTTATAGACTCTATACTGCAATTAGATGCAAGCGAATAAGAAACTGCTTGTAAACCAAGTTTTTCGACTAACTTTGGCCATTCTTCATTATTTTCACTTAGATCTTTCAGCGATGCATTTTTGTTGGGTTTTCCCGCTTTGTTAGATTCAGAACTTTCTTTAATTTTTTTTTCTGTTTTCTGCGTCGTATCTGTTTTTTTTAACGTGTTGCCAGGAGAGGGAGCCACATCTATTTTTATTTTCGTGCTCTCCGTTGGCCTAAACGTCAGCATTCGCAATAATGTCATCTCTAATGCACTTTGCGGTGTAGTAGACAAATACAAATCTCGCTTACCAATTAATGCAATTTGATAATACAACTGAACATCTTCAGGACTAAAACTACCCGTCAACTCTTTTACAAGTGCCGCATCAAACTCTAACGTTTCTAGCATACTCGGCACTGCTTGTGACAACGCCACTTGATGCAAAACTTCTATTATATCTACAAATAAACCATTAAAATCTGCCGAAAGTTGCGCTAACTCTTGTGTTGCTTGCATGATAGCGGCTGAATCTGAATTTGCTAATGCTTGCATCAATTTATGCAAAAACTCTCTAGGCACTGTGCCTAACATTTCATGTATGGCTATATCCGTAACATTGCCATCACTATAAGCGATTGCTTGATCTAACAAACTGAGAGAATCACGCATACTGCCATCAGCAGAACGTGCTAATGCATGCAAAGCATTTTTTTCGAAAGAAATTTCTTCTGCTTGCAAGAGTTTTTTTAACTGCGTAGTAATGGCATCATTTGATAGACGTTTAAGATTAAATTGCAAACAACGGGACAAAACAGTGATAGGTAATTTTTGCGAATCTGTAGTTGCCAACAAAAACTTAACATGAGGCGGCGGCTCTTCTAAAGTTTTTAACAATGCATTAAAACTGTGCCCAGATAACATATGCACTTCATCAATTAAGTAGACTTTAAAATTACCTCGTGTGGGACTATATTGAACATTGTCCAGAAGCTCTCTTGTATCTTCAACTTTAGTACGTGATGCGGCATCCACTTCAATCAAGTCAATAAATCTTCCTGCGTCGATCTCCTCACATGAACCACAGGTTCCACACGGTGAAGAAGTCATGCCTTGCTCACAATTTAAACACTTTGCAAATATACGCGCCAAAGTGGTTTTACCGACCCCTCTAGTACCAGTAAATAGATATGCGTGATGAATTCTTTCTTGGTCTAGCGCATTTGCTAATGCTTTTACCACATGACCTTGCCCAACCACTTCAGTAAAATTTTTAGGCCGCCACTTACGCGCTAATGCTTGATAACTCATTTAATGATGGTTTGAAATTCGTATTTAGATCGAAATTTAATGATGTGCAATTAACTTATTATATAGTGCGACCTGTGCCAGCAATCCCGTTGTACCCGAAGCAACTGTTACCGTTGCTCCCTTCCAGGCCTGGCGGAGTTCACAGCATTTCGTCACATGGGCACTGACACAGGCCGCAGCAAGACTATAACTTACAGCTCGTCGTATTAAAACATGGCAAATACTGATTAAAGTATAACCAGACCTTTAAATTTGGATATAAAATAATACCTTACTCGTAAAGGAGGATGTATGTCTTTGTTATTTTTGCTCTCACCTAGGAGGGTATTTACCAAAGCAAAAACTCGAATAGGTAAGGCTAATTGGGAATTCTGGATAGGTAACTTTTTTGTAGTTTTTTCTACCGTTCTAGGTGTGTACTTGGCGGCTCACGCTGCACTTGAGACGGCAATACAATTTGAAGCCGTAAGAGCAGATCGTGACAGTTATTACGTACGTACTTCACTTCATAATGAGCTTGAGAATAACATCGACGTGTATGAGGAAATTATTAAAAATTATCGTAACGGCAAAAGTGGCTATAGTAAAAACAGTCAATGGCAAAATCATCCAGAATATTTTGTGTGGGAATCTCTCAAATCTTCGCCCGCATTATTAACCACACCGCCTGAAATATTAGCTGGGGTAAGCAACTTTTATAAGTATTCAGGACTGGTTATAGAAAAATTAAGTAAAAGAGGTCCAACAAACGATACTGTATATATAGCCAATAAATTTGATGAAAAAATTATTGAATTCAAAGAAAAAACTTTGCTATTACTTGAAAATAATCTTGATTCACTAAGAGAAGAATTAATTACGCAAAAAATTGAGCTACAATAAACGCCATTAAATTCAAAAGTTGAACCTATAGATAAAAGAAAGAAACATGCCTTACGTAAATATAAAAGTAACGAAAGAAAATGTAACATCACAACAAAAGTCAGAGCTTATAAAAGGTGTAACAGCACTACTTGAAAATGTGTTAAATAAAAATCCTGCCACGACAATAGTAGTTATAGACGAAGTAGACACAGACAACTGGGGAATTGCTGGCGAACCAGTAACACTAAGAAGAAAGCGCGGTGAATAAAGAACTTAGATACACCCCATAATGCTAAAGCACTTCATTTGTTGTCGTGCCTAAGGGCTAAGTTCAAAATCAATACGTGAAAGAAAAAGGGAGATGGAGTACGCACCTCCCTATATTACGTCAAGCCGGACCAGAGCCTGGTAGTTAGAGAAAGGCCTTTTCTATAAGGCCTTCTTTTTATTTATATCTGTATTGGAGTAACACCCATGCTTTACGAGTATCTACACCAAAATCATCTGCATCGTAGTCTGCGTATTTTATGGCTCCAAGCAAATTCTTCACACCGAAGATATTGGGCTTGCCCCACAATAAATTTAACTCATCTCCATAGTCAGAAATCCTTCCACTGGAGCCTGCACCTGTGAAGGTTTTATCTGCTTCATAGTCGTGATAGGCCACCACAATTTTATTTTTACCAATGGTGTCACCAAAAAGACCCAATACTTGAAACGTAATACTGGTATCTTCAAGGCCGCCCACAGGGGTCGCTGATCCACCTGGCGCACCTACGAACACGTCTGCCCATCCATTAAAAGCGTGAACAGTAGCCAAAGGGGTTTGTAGTGCATTTCCACCATCACCTTGCCCTTCTAGAACTTCATAACCCACTCTGATCTGATAAGAAGGCTCACCTACAGGCAGAAATCCAACGTTATCAACTCTCGTTCCGCCCCAATTTAAGCCTAACTCTATATTGATATAATCATTGTCATCAAGTTCAGTATTGACCTGCACACCCATGGCGTTTTCACCTTCATCGCCTTTTGGATCTTGGTTAGCCCATTCGAATTCAGTTTGTAAATTAACGTTACCTATTTCGTGTGTACCGACAAAACGTGCACCCCAGGTATCTGAATCTAGCGCATTGGGTGGTACTGCACCAGGACCTGCTGGTAGTCCAGAACCTTCTTGAAAGGGTGGAGTTCTGCGGTTGTCATCAAAGTCTAACAAATACCCATAAGCTGTTAGTGTTCCAATTTCTGGGAAGGTGTAGCTTACATTTATTAAATGACCATCATCAAATTTCCATTCATCAAAAAGAGACCCAGCTCCAAACAGTCGCTTCACTTTTTTTACATATGAGTATGAAAAGTTAAGGTTTTTAATCGAGCTGCTATCAAATCTAAATGCATTCATGGATACGTTATTATTACGCCAAATAACATCACCTACCCAACGATGGTTGTTATAAATAATGGTTTGTCTGCCTAATTTAAAAGAAGTCTTTCCATCACAAAATCCTGCTCCTGGCGAAGCTCCGCAGGAAGAATTATTACCACTGCGCCAACCAATATAGGCTTCATTCACTTCCCCAAAATCATTGTCCGGAATAATGGCGTTTCCTTCAGCAAGCCTAGAACCTACTGGACCAGGGGGAATTCTAAAATCATCATCTAGGTTGAGAGCATCATCATTAAGATTAATTGCCGCTTCTAATTCTCCACGCAAATAAAATCCTTTATAACGAGCCGTGGTAAAGCCAAGTTGAGCTCGGATACTGGATAAAGACGCATCATTCGTACCTGCAAGTGGAGTCCCGCCTCGATCTTCTTGCACATCCTCATGTCTTGCCCTAAGCCACAAATCTGAACCGCCTTGCGTAAACATGGCGTTTAGTGTTCCTACTTCAGGGTAGAGTTTATGATGTGCGTTAAAGTGTGCATTGGGAACATCATTAAATCCTACTGCGTTAGCACTTTGAGCGATCATGAATATGGCAATCGCCACAAGGTACGGTAGTGGTTTGAAATAGACCATGGGTACTTCTCCTCCCTTGAAAGAATTAGGCCGAGATTACTTGAATCCCGACCGGATACTGACTTAGTAATTTGTAAATTTTATAGTTATTATATACTAATCTTATGGGCTGTTATATTATCTTAATAATCAATATAAAAGAACGGCACGTTATTCGTCCAAGACTTTGTCGTTATTGAACTCATAGGTGTTAGCTATGGATATGCACCGCTTACATAGTTATGCATTTGTGCCACTCTATTATTTAGTGACAAGGAAATGCTTGCGCATGTCGCACATCGTGAGCAGCGTTATGCACGGCCGCCGTACTTACGAAACCAGCACCGTATAGAATCACTGATCCTAAAATAAATGCGCATGCAATTTGTAACGGCTTTGATAGCGAAGTTGTACGAGTTGCAAGTTGAATAGTACTTTCAGTTGCTGTTTGATTTTGCATAGTTATGCCTCCTAGATTTGAAAAATATATTTTCTGATAATTATTTAAATAAAATGTGTATTAGTGATGCCAACTGTAGCGTTTAATTAACATTGCACATGAGCTATCCAGTATGTAACCCATAATTCCGATGGTAAGTACCATCGCAGTTAAACGGTCATATGAAAGCGTCTCGCGTGCATCCGCAATGGAATAACCAAGACCTGTAGTTACGCCCAAAAATTCAGCTGGTACGAGTACAATCCACGCCACACCTAATGCAAGGCGTATACCGGTAAGGATATCGAACGCAATCGCAGGAATAATTATTTGTGTAACCATATGCCATGGTTTTGCACCCAAGTTTTTGGCAACTTTAAACCAGGCCGGATCTACCTTAGCAAGCCCAGCTGCAGTAGCAAAAACAATAGGCCAAATTGCTGCAATGGCAATAAGAAACACAATTGCACCATTCCAAGTTGCAAATACGATTACTGCAATCGGTTCCCAAGAAAGTGGGCTGATCATACGTATTAATTGAAATGGTGAATTACTCAGTTGTCGAAAGATTTTACTTCTACCCAATAGGATTCCAATGGGTACACCAACAATAATGGCAATCAATAAACCAATACCTAAGCGGTAGCCACTAGACTGAATCGCTGATTGTATTTTTCCTTCTGCAAATAATTCAGGAAATGCCTGAAATGTTGGAATGGGTCCAAAGTCTTTAAAGTTAGTGGTATTAGGATTAATCTCAATGAGATAAGCCCCAAACAACCAAAGCAAGAAAAGAATAAATAGGCCGGCAACCCAATAAAACAAGCTGACACCAAAATTCTTTGCATAGGAGCCTTCCTGATTAGGAAGCGCTCCTGCACCAGCATCTATTAAGTCAGTATTGGCATCTCCATTGCTCAAAGTTCAAATACCTCCGTGCGAGTATAAGGATCGCCTTCAGTTGGTACGCTGGCATCATTACGCCATTTTGGATTGGCTTCTAATGCTGCTTTAACATAATCGTAGTTAACCAAATCTTCATTTACATGCTCAGGCGTAAGCGTATCTAAGAACTTTGCATTTCCTGTAACCACTGTTTCTTTCAAATCATTAATTACAAGCTCTGTTGCAGACCGATAAGGCCAAGCTTGGAAGTCAATGCGGTTCTGATCCCAGTCTGGGTGCTTAATGGCCTCAGGATTTTGATAGTACGCTGGATCGTAAAACAACATTGCACGCTTCACGACTTCTTTTGGTATAGGGAAATAACCTTTACCATCTTTGGATAATAGCTCAGCCATCGCTTCTCTATTCTCGGCTAGATGTATTTGCGCTTTTATGATTGCGTTATGTACACCCTGCGCCCAAGCAGCACGATCTGGATCCATTGCATCATCTTCGTGCATCACCACAACACAACATGGGTGTCCTTTCCAAGCATCACCGGTAAAGCGCAACACTTTTCCGCCCGCTTTAAGTTCACCAAGAGCATTAAACGGTTCTGCAACGCAATAACCATCAATACTTCCTGCTGCGAGCGCAGGCGGCATGGACGGAGGAGGTAAAACGAGGAAGTTGCATTCGTCCGGCGCCAATTTTGCTGATTGAGGCTTAATGACAGGTTTAATTCCGGCAGCTTTCATAATTTTTTGCGAAACAATATTATGAATCGAATACCAATACGGTACTGCAAACTGTTTGCCACCAAAATCTTTTGGCTCATTGATACCACTATTCTTACCCACAAGGATTGCTGAACCATTGGTATGGTCCCACGCTGTAACTTTGATAGGATATTTATTGTTGTAGCGCATCCAAACCGGAATCGGTATCAACATGTGCGTGAGATTAAAACGATGTGCTGCAAACGCTTCCACTAAAGGCGACCAGCCACGAATCAAAGTGGGCCTTTTAGAGTCGAGACCTTCATCTTTGAAATATCCTAATTCATGCGCAATTAACAACGCAGCAGCATCCGTGATCGGGATGTAGCCAATTTTAATTACTGGATCCCATTTCTTTTTCGCAGAAAAAGCAGGCATGGTCATGCCAGCAGTTCCTAACGCCGCACCAACTTGGAGTAATTCACGTCGATTTACACCGGTACCTAATGCGCCGGTAAATGTCGGGTCATACTCAATCGCGAGATTAGGATCATCATGTACAATCCCTTCGCCATGCTTCTGGTAGATCTTCTTCATGTTGGAATTCCTCTCATCGTTTCTCTTCTGGGTTACTCTTCTGGGTTATTCATCTGATGTGCACAATCAGACCTATATATTAACTGCGTAGTTCATAAGTTTATACCCACATTATTTTTATTATTATAAGTGGTTACTTTAAGTAACATTTGCAGCATCTTGAAATACTTGCATTAAATTAGCTCTTAATTCTTGTACGGCAGGATCTTCACGGTCTCGCGGATCCGGGAGATCCACTTTTAAATCATGAACCATTTTTCCTGGCGAACCTGCCATGATGAGTGTGCGGTCTGCCATGATCACAGCTTCGTCAATATCATGCGTTACCATTACAATATTGAATCCCATTTTTTTGGATATCGCTCGCACATCTTTTTGTAGAGTCGCCCTAGTAAATGCGTCCAGTGCAGAAAATGGCTCATCCAGCAATAACATTTCTGGCTCCATAACCAAAGAACGCGCTAACGCTACACGTTGTTGTTGTCCACCGGATAGGTCTTGTGTATTTTTATGCGCATATTCATCCATGTGAACCAGACTAACCGCTTCTTTAACGCGGTCAGCAATTTTATCTTTTGACCAACCAGCAAACCTTAAGCCTGTGCCAACATTTTGCTCCACTGTCATCCAGGGGAAAAGATGAGGCGCTTGAAACATCATGATCCATTTAGATGATGCCGCTTTAACCGCTTTGTTGTTAACTTCTACCGTTCCGTTAAATCCACCCAGCAAACCGGCTACTATATGAAGCAAGGTTGATTTACCACAGCCAGAACGACCAATAATTACCAGGGACTCACCTGGATCCGATTGCATATCCAACTTCTCAAAGGTCAGCGGAGACTTTGAGTTATAACGATGCGTAACCTCCTTGAGGTTTATGCTAACGCCATTGCGTTCTGACATACGTGTTTTTCCCTTATTTATATTCGTTTTTTTAGCACTGTTATCTATTGACCCAGTGCTTAGCAAAGAGTTAATTGTTCCTTTGAGTATTTCTTGTTTACTCAACTAACTACTCCATTCGACCATTCGTTTGGCAAGAGCAGCTCTTAACAAAAACATCTTTGCAATTACCCATAAATTTCTATTCTGCTATAACTTTGTCACACCACTCAGTATCTTCTACAAAGGTATCTGGGTTTCCTGGTTGGCCGCCTGCATTCGCCATATCTTCTTCTGTAATACCTCGTGCTCGCGAACATGCACCACAAAACTCAATACGTGCGCCTTCTGCAAGAACATTTTTCCATTGCTCTGCAACGGAAGGCCAGCCCATTGGCTTTAAATTTTCTCGTACTACTTCGCGCGCCATACAAACTGCTTCGCCAAGTAAAAAGATGCGAACTTCGTGACCAGCACTGGCTAGCGCATGACCGTGGCCTAACACCATTGCTGCTCGAGTTGGGTCATCGCTACCCCACGATGATTTCATAAATATTTTTGACATGACTCCTCTTCCTACTTGTATAACTGCTTTAGTTATTTTTTTATTAGCAGCAATGTTTTAAATTATTCGACCATATTCAACCGCTTATCAACTTCCTGCATACGACTTTTTAAATCATCTTCATCAATCAATCCTCGACGTATCATTGAATGAGCTAAGGCAAGTAACTGTCTCTCAGGAAATGGAACATCTTTATAATGCTCATCAGTAAGCTCATCTTCTTCCCAACGACGCTCAACACCAGGTAATGCACAAGAAACTTCTGAAAGCACATCACAAGTTGCCTCAAGTGTGATCTTCCATGGAGGATCAGGATTTTCGACACCCCATTTTTTACTTAAGTCACGCCAAGATTTTCCTTCAGCTTTAGCTTTAACTTCTTCAAGTAATGACACAGATGACTTATCTAATTTTCTTTTAGCCATCTCCTCATCAAGAGAAATTTTTTCTGGATTAATTTCGACCATGATCTCTATTTCCTTATAGCCCCGTCTTATAATCTAGTGCCCGTATGGGTTCACAGCTGGACGTATATATCGCTTATCATTAGCGGTCTTACCTGGCTTAGGTAACGCAACACCAATTAAACAATCTCGTGTAACAATTTCGGTTAGCTGATCTTCGGTCCAACCATCTGTTCCTTCAGGACGTTCAGGCATGACGATATAACGGGTCTTCTGATTGGAATCTACGACTCGCACTTCAACCTCTTCAGATATCTGCAAACCAAATTCTGCTAATACTTGGCGCGGCCAACGCACTAAGCGACGACGATAATTAGGTGTTCGATACCATTCAGGTGATTGACCAAGAATAGGCCGTGGATAACAAGAACAAAGTGTACACACAACAACATGTTTTACAGTTGGTGAATCTGCCATTACACGCAAATTACAATAATCACTAGGCGTACCGAATTTAGTTGGCATTTGGTTCACCCAATCAATACCTACTTCAAGACTCGCCTTAACACTATCTTCTATACATAGTTTTTTATACTCTGGGTCCAACCACGCTTTAGCCACTAAGCGTGCAGCAGGCACGGGACCCAGTGTATGCATGTATTCTGTCCATGCATTATGATCATCTTGAGTAAACAAACCTTTCTCGATTGCAAGTTCGCGAACTGCAAGCTCAAGAATTTCAAACTCACTGACCTCGTCTACCATTGGTGCAGCTTTATGATTTTTTGACATGTGTCTCTCCTCTTTTCTCGTTCTTTTTATCTAGACGTAAGTTATGCCAGGACCAGTTAAGCAGGTTCTAACCCATGCTCAGGAATTTCTGTCTCCAATGTATCTTGAGAAAAAGTATCAGAATATTCAGGCCAAATATCTTTTTGCATGAATAGCACGCTATACATCCACTCAACATTATCAGTGTTATCCCAAGCTTCATCTTCTGCCGGAGGGCTTTCATACACTAAACGCACAACCGTTGCTTCTAAGCCGCGCGTATACATCGGTGTACGAGTGTAAAATAGATCAGAAATATCACGTACTTTAACTTTATCGCCTACTTTAAATTTAGCGGTCCCTGCTTCACCTTTGAAACATTGTGGATCACCAATACCAGTTGCTTTTTTTGCATGATGCTCTAAATCATAATGTGGCTTACTCATAACGTTTCTTAACCTCATCAATTTTTTCGTGTAGTTCAGTGAGGGAGACAAATTGCTTGTCAACCAAGATCAATGCAGCCGTTAACAACCAACGTCCGTAATAAGGTAATCCTAAATATTGAGTTTGACCCACATCAACATTTTGACGTCTTCTTCTTTCTTCTGCAGTCCATACGCCACGCCACGCTAATACTTCACACGTTACAAAAGTATTGTGCTCCCAAACTTCTTCTTCTTTCTCTTCCCATGGTATAGGTACATCTCGTTCGCCGCCGACATCGTGTACAGGACGTGTATATGCACGATACTGTTCGTTTGATATTTCATCCGGTGCGGGTGCGTGTGTTTCTTTGTGAATCGCGGGCTGTAGCATGCCTACGTAATCTAGATGACCAAGCACTCTATTGCGTGTAGGTGTTGACATAACCTAGTGACTCCTCTGATATTTATAATTCTTTTTAATTTGTTGCCTTACTACTACCATTGTTTTTTTATAAAAAATAATAATAGGTATTTATACATTATTTTTATAGGCGCACAAATTACTTGATGACAAGTCTAATGTAGCTATGTTATTAATCCATTACTTTGTTTTTATCAGACCTATAGGATTTAGCTATGCAACAGCGAGATATCTTTCCTCGATCACTACAATACTTAGTAGCCATAGCGGAATACGGTAGTTACACCCGTGCAGCAGAAGCACTGCATGTATCACAACCTACCCTGTCACAACAAATAAAACAGTTAGAAGAATCATTACAGTCGCCATTACTAGATCGATCCGGAAGATCCGTACAGTTAACTAATGCAGGCGAAATATACATACGACATGCTCGCCGCGCTTGGGGTGAATTAGATGGCGGTGCTCGTGCAATTCACGATGTGCAAAATTTAAGCAGAGGATCATTACGTTTAGGCTGGACACCCATTACTGATTACCTAACCTGTTCGTTATTAGAAAATTTTAATGGCCTGTATCCAGGCATCAACATCAATACCTTAGAAATGCCGCAAGATGACATTGAAGTGTCTGTTGCAGAATCACGAATTGATATTGGTATAGTGTTTAGCAAACCGTTTGCATCTACCACACGCCCGAATGAACTGGAGACCGATGTATTGTTTGAAGAGAAGCTCTGTGTTGCAGTAGGCAACTCTCATCCTAGAACTAAACAACAAGAAAGGATGAGCGCACAAAACCTCGGGCAAGAATCTCTAGCTTTGTTGAATAATGATTTTGCTTTGCGCCGTCATGTGGATGAATATTGCAATAAATATGAAATCGAACCTCGTTTTGCAGTTGAGAGCAATTCACTAAGCGCTATAATTTCACTAATTAAACATCGCCCACTTGCAACCATACTTCCTCTAAGCATTGTTAGACAACAAGGCTTACACGCTATCAATCTTTCACCAGAAATGCAGCGTAAGGAAATAACATTAATTTACCGTAAAGATGGTTATAAAAGTCCTGCTACCGTTGCATTCTCAGAATTAGCCCACTTATGGTCTAAAGATGAGTTGCCTAAACACTAGTTACAGTTAAATCTCCTTGAGGAATTACTTAACATACAAGTTAAAGTCAAATAATCATGTAAATGATTAACTACACTTTGATGATGAATACAAAATTAGAATTTAATTTCTTCTGATTAAAATATGCAAGCAACTGAAAAAGCACTTATCAATTTTTTTGAACAGGTCGCTTTAAAAAACAAAGCTCTATTGACACAGATAGAAATAGAACAGAGCTTTGATATAGACAATAAAAGATGGCAATTTACCTTGCCAAATTTACATTCTTTTCTTCAAAACCAAAATAATGTATTCAGCTCTGTTGATTACCTAACATTTCGAAATATTTTATATAACAGTCCTATCAATCAAACAGTGAAGATACATGGTGCTGAAATCAATATTTCTGATAATCAAGCTAAGGTAGATAAATCTCGTTATGCCTTAATTTGGAATAACAAAGTTAATTAGCTCTGGTAGAACAATATTTTCCTTAATCGTTATTTTTCCAGCCTTACTCACGTTTTCGCTTACTAGCGCCTGCAAAATGAATAATAGAATAAGAAATCCCAAAACCTGCAAACATTGAAAAGATAATTAAAATAATATTTGCTAAATTAATATCTCCACCAAGCTTTGTATTAATATCAAATACCATTGCTAACACATTCATTATTATTAATGCTAAGAACACACCTCCAAAAAATAATATGCGAAATGGCCTCGTGCCAGTCATTATTACATCAACAAATTTGTTTAAAAATTTTTGCATCGTCTTGTATTCTCTCAGTAAAGCAATCATGACATAAACTTGCCTGACTCCACTAATAGAATATTTTACAAACATAGGTAATTAGCTATTGAAATATTGTACCGTTCGGTACAATATTCATATATCAGTTAACTATGACTAAGGATGCAATGATGTCTGAAAGACCCCCCTTACCACCATTTACTCAGGAAACTGCAATTCAAAAAGTTCGTATGGCTGAAAATGCTTGGAACATAGGTAACCCAGAGAAAATTTCACTTGCCTACACTGAGGATAGCCGTTGGCGAAATCGAGATGAGTTTATTAACGGTCGCGATGAGATCGTAGCTTTTCTCACACGCAAATGGGATAAAGAATTAGATTACCGACTCATCAAAGAACTCTGGGCATTTCATGACAACCGTATCGCGGTACGTTATCAATACGAGTGTCATGATAGCGCTGGAAATTGGTTTCGAGCATATGGAAATGAAAACTGGGAGTTTGATGAACGTGGCCTCATGCGCCAGCGTCAAGCGAGTATTAACGATATTCCTATTAAGGAAACTGAGCGAAAATTTCTGTGGGATAAAGGCCCAAGACCCGATGATTTCCCCGGGTTAACCGAATTAGGTCTCTGACTTTATGGCACGAGACATTACCGAACATCACGACGTAATTCCCACGCTTGGTGAAATATTTCGAGAATTTGGATTTGCAGGCACCTCCCTTGCAGAAATTACTCATCGCACCGGCCTCGGCAAAGGTAGTCTTTACCATTATTTTCCAAATGGCAAAAAAGAGATGGCTGAGGTCGTACTTGATAATGTAGCCATCTGGTTTGAAGAAAATGTATTTCTACCACTTCGTGAGAGCAATAATCCAAAACATGGAATTAAAGTAATGTTTAAGGCAGTAGATGATTATTTCCATTCAGGCAAACGTATTTGCCTCGTGGGTGCATTTTCGCTTGATAACACGCGCGATCAGTTTGCTTGCAAACTAAATTCATATTTCACATCATGGAACCAGGCACTTGCATCTGCGCTAAAACGCGATGGACTAAATGCCAATCTCGCCAATGACATTTCTGAAGATGTCGTCACAAGCATACAAGGAGCGTTAGTCCTGGCAAGATCACAAGACAATCCAAAAGTATTTACACGAACATTAAAGCGACTTAAAAAACGTATTGAATCAAGCGCCCATGACTAAAGAGCCATTACATAACAATATCGACTCACCACGATACAAATCATTACTTAAGCAGCTTAATAACCACCCTCTTTATGATTTTTTAAATAATGAAAACAATCTGAAAATATTCATGGAGCATCATGTTTTTGCGGTATGGGATTTCATGTCGCTTATTAAGGCACTTCAATTGCACCTTGCCCCTATTACGATCCCTTGGATACCGATTAAATATCCACATCATGCCAATTTCATCAATCAGCTTGTATTAGAGGAAGAGTCTGATCTAGCACTAACGGAAGCTGCAGAGTTTTCTCATGCTAGTCATTTTCAAGGTTACTTGAATGCCATGACAGATATAGGTGCTAACACACTACCAATTTCACATTTTATTAACCTAGTTGAAACCAAAGGTCTTGAGAGCGCCCTGCAAACTCGACACATACCCTACCCTGCCAAACAATTTTTGACGTTCACCTTTAAACTTATTGAACGTAATCAGCCTCATTTGTTAGCAACGGTTATAGCTTTTGGAAGAGAAACTATAGTTCCACAACTTTTCCAATCTATTCAAAATGGATTACAGATTAACCGAAATGATGCACCTAATTTGCATGCTTATTTAGCTAGACATGTGCAACTTGATAAACATGAACATGGCCCACTTGCTGTACGCATGGCTAATGAGCTATGTGGCAATGCTATAGATAAGCAATCTGAAGCAGTTGAAATTGCAGAACAAGCTTTAGCAAGTAGACTAGAATTTTGGAATGGAATACATTTATCGTTAGTGGCTTAATGAAATTATTTCATGCAAGACAAAATTGATTGATGATTTATTAAGAGTATTTTAAAAACTCTACTCTCTAGCTCGACCAACACTTCGTATGTTAAGTGCATTACAAAATAATCAGCCAAATGTTTTACAGTTCGCCCACATCACGGACACTCATTTATTAAATCAGTCAGAAGATACTTTTAACGGTTTAAATACAAAAAATTCTCTTGAGTCGGTTTTATCTCACATCCAATCAAATTATGCCGATATCGATTTTTTGTTGCTTACTGGAGATGTCTCGCAAACAGGCGATCAACAGAGCTATAACGTTTTAAAAACGATATTACAACAATATGCATTTCCCATTTATTGTGTGCCAGGCAATCATGATGTACCCAATCTTTTACAACAGGTCATCTCTAATTGTCCTTATGATTCAATCAACATCATCCAAATGGGTAAATTCTCATTGGTTTTATTGAGTAGCTGGGTAGATGAACAAAATCACGGTGTAATTTCACAAAACTGTTTACAACAGCTCAAAATGCATCTTAAAAATAGCGAAGGCCAATTTAATATATTTGCCATGCATCATCCGCCTGTATTGATCAACAGCAAATGGCTAGATGAATTGGGACTCATGAATAAGACTGAATTTATAACGCTTGTTGAAAATTATTCTCAAGATGCGCTCGTTTTATTTGGGCATATCCATCAAGATTTTGACCAGCAAAAAAATAAGTTACGTTTGCTCTCAACCCCCTCCACCTGCTATCAATTCAAAAAATATTCCGACACCATACAAGTCGAAATTACACCTCCACCCTCATATAGGATCGTTAACTTGGATTTAGACAACCACCAAACAATTAATATACGTACAAAAATTCATCATATTGAGTGAAATTGTATAACAAATCAGTCATTTGAATGATATTCACCTTATTTACCAATTATAATTCGGAGATCTATAGGCAAAATCTATAGATATAATAAATACAAAGTATTCGGATACATTATTCATCTCATTTAGACTTAACGATCAGCTTGGATGAACGGTATATTAATCAAGCATATAAGAAGACTATCAAGTGCAATAGACGAACAAAGAATTCGTGTTCACTTAATCCAAACAAGATGTCTTGTTTGAATAAAAAATAATTAGGAAGGAGTAGCAAAAATGAACATAGCCAAAGAAACCTCACACTTATTGATTCAAGCTCAGACCAGAACCATCTCATGGGCAAATGTTTATGCCGTGTCAGCCGCGGTTGTAACGGGTGTATTGATTATTTCTGCTGTGGGTTTTGCCGGACCGGAAATGCTGCATAATGCCGCACACGACATCCGACACGGACTTGCATTTCCTTGCCACTAAGGAGTTAAGCAATGAAGACTTTTAACAGAATATTCTTAACCGCATTGTTTGCCGGTCTGCTGGCCGGCTTAGCACTTGCAGGCCTTCAACACTACACTGTAATTCCTATGATTTTGGAAGCAGAGACCTATGAAGTTACAGATAGCGATGATGCAGCTGATCATGGTGAAGAAGAAGCATGGGCTCCTGAAGACGGCACTGAACGTACATTCTACACTGCAACCAATAGCATAATCGTCGGTATAGGATTTGGGCTACTGCTATCTGCATGCTATGCAATACGCCGCAACATCAGATGGCATCATGGAATTTTATGGGGACTCGCTGGTTTTGCAGCATTTCATCTCGCGCCATCCTTTGGCTTACCGCCAGAACTGCCTGGTGATGCTGCGGCACAATTGGAACAACGCCAAGTATGGTGGGTCATTACCGTAGTGCTTACAGCAATAGGGTTGTGGATTATTGCGTTTCAACCAAAATCATATTTAAAACTATTTGGTATTGCTTTGATAGCATTGCCACATGTGTTTGGAGCACCACAACCAGAAGTTCACCATGGGCTCGCACCTGAGGAACTGAGAACTTCATTCAAATTTGCATCGCTTGGGACAAATGCAATTTTTTGGATCGTGCTGGGGACTCTAAGTGCATATTTTTATGTCCGTATTGAAGATCGCAGCGCAATCCGCTCAGCTAGTGAGACTGTTAGCTAAAAATTAGCATTCCCTGTTGTTATATTTATAAATAAGTGATTGAAATTACTTCAATCACTTATTGGATAGAAATGTCCAAATTTTTATAAATAGATCTGTACATCTCATCACACTAAATTGATTGATCTGTAAAAATCAGAAGAAAAAGAAGAAGGAGTTTACCCATGAGTATATTTAAATTTTTAGTTACTTCGTTAGTTATTTTAGCTACTTTTGAAAACGTCTACGCAAATGACATCCAAGATGAAATAAGCGCGATTAAAGCGCGATTAAACCAACTCGAACAAATTGTAAATAAACAAAGCGAAACGATTAATCAGCAAAATGATGTAATTGAAGAGAAGTCCAAACAAATTGAAGAGTTGGTGCAAAACTCGAATACAAATTCAGAATCGGATGACGGATGGTTTAATAAAATAGAAATCAGTGGTGTCACGGAAGTGGAAGCGGGTTATAACGATCCTGATGATGGAGAAAGCAGCAGTGATATTGTGTTGGCTACTGCCGAGCTTAGTGTTGCCGCTGAGGTGAATGAATGGGTATCTGCAGAGACTGTTTTACTATTTGAAGAAGACGATACCGATCTTGAAGTTGACGTTGCCATTGTGACCATTGCGAATCCAAATAAGCCTTGGTTTGTTTCTTCCGGTTTAATGTACGAGCCTTTTGGTATGTTTGAAACGAATTTAATTTCTGACCCATTAACATTAGAGATTGCTGAAACGCGCGAAACTTCAGTGCTTGCTGGAATTGAGCATAATGGTTTTAGTGGCGGTGTGTATGTTTTTAATGGTGATCTTTCTGAAAAAGGTGACGATGACATTGATAACTTTGGTGCGTTTGCCGGTTATATGCAAGAAAATGAAAATAGTTCTTTCGCAATTAATCTTGGTTATATAAATGACATTGGTGATTCAGACAATTTACAAGATGTTATTCAGGACAACATTGATGCTGCTGCAGTTGAATACAGTGACCAAGTCGGTGGGTTCTCTATTGACGGCATCTTCACCTATGGGCCTTTCAATGTTATTGCTGAATACATTATGGCTACGGACGATTTCGAAGCGAATGAGTTGACTTATCGAACCGGCGGCGCAGAACCTGAAGCTTTTAATATAGAAGTGGGTTATAGCTTTAATGTGGGTGGCGTGCCTATGACGGCAGCACTTGCCTATCAAGGCACTGATGAAGCGGTTGCGTTAGAGCTTCCAGAGGAACGCATAATAGGTGGTTTATCTGCTGAAATATTTGATGGCACCGCACTCTCGTTCGAGTGGGCACATGATGATGACTACAGTGATTCAGATGGCGGTACCGGAGAATTTGGTGGAGACACCATCACTTCTCAACTTGCTGTTGAGTTTTAAACAAGCCACAAAAAGAACTAACACCGATCTTTAAAAATATACTACTTAAAATCTATTTTCTAAATATATGTGAAAATTTTTCACGCAAAGTTACATTATTTTCAAGCTTTTGAATTTTTTTCTCTTGCCTAAGCAATTGTTCACGAGAATAGTGTGGTTCAGCTATCGCATCAACAGCTAAATTAATTAAGCTATGCTCAGGTCCCATCCTGCCCGCCTCTAACTCTCGTTGCGTTAACTCATACAAGGTTTCAATACAAACGCTACCACCAATAGTGCATTCTCGAGTTATCAGCATTTTATAATCTTGATCTCTAACTTCTCTAATCTTGTCTATATCTACACTATCTTGCATATGTAATTCAACAGCATCCATCAAAGATTTATACAATGAAAGCAATGTTATATAGTCTTCAACCTTTGATGATTTTTCATGCCTGTTAATAATTTCTTCCCGGACTTGTTGCCAACCCGATACATCTTTAGTGCAACTGTTTACCTTATCTGCGAGGATTTTCAAACTCATCTCTTATAAACAGCATTAAATAGTATAATTTTTAGGCTCATGTTTTTTTGCATCAAAGCAACTTACCTTCTACAACTGACACAACATAACCACCCACATAGACCTCACGAATCCCTGCAAGCATCTTCGCGCGCAGCATAATCAACGATGGTCGACGAACTTCATAACCCTGCTCTATTCTTAAGGACAAACCAGATTCAGGAAAATACTGATGCTCCAACAGATAAGCACCAAGAAATGCAGCGCCATTTCCCGTTGCTGGGTCTTCACGCACACCATGCGACTCAAAAAAGAACCTCACACAAAGATCATTCTCAGAATTATATGTTTGTTGAGTAAAAAGGTAAGTGAGCGGTGGAAATCCATTCGCTAACATTGAAGAATATTTTTCAATATTTAACATACATTTTCGAAGTGCATCTAAACTGCGGAGTGGAATTATCATGGCAGATGTTCCAGCAGAAACCACCTGAATAGGCGTTCTCATCTCAATGTCATCTGACGATATACCTAAAGCAGTGGCAACAGGCTCAACGGCTGAAATAGCACCCAGCAACATTTCTGGAGCTGAAAACCACACAATTTCTTTCCCAGCATCCGATATTTCAAATGTTACTGGTACCTGAGATTCGCTTAGGTTTAGTTTTATATGTGCACTTGATTCAGAAATAACATGATTACGAAGCACCTGAGCTGTTCCAAGAATTGGATGACCCGCAAATGCTATTTCTTTTGACGGCGTAAAGATCCGCACACGGTAGCCTCCATTCTCCTCAGGTTCTGGAGTAACAAAAGTGGTTTCAGAAAAATTCATCTCCGCCGCTATCTTTTGCATCGAATCTTCTGAAGGTAATCTCTCACCTATTACTACGGCTAGCTGATTTCCCGAGTAAGACTGTTCAGCAAACACATCAACTATGTAGAATTGATAAGACATTTACCCAGTTTTTAGTTGTTTATATAGTTTAAATACATTCTGCAAACTAATTATTTTTTATATATATGTCTGCAAACATGAAACCATACCTTTTAATTTTCCACTATCATACTGGAACCATTTGCATCGAATTACATTATACTCCCAACGCGAAACGTACCTAACATCTTCACCCAAAACGGGCGCTTTCCAGTATTCCCCCCTCATTAAAGCCAAATTTATTTTTACCTGTCCCATCCTCGTACTGGCATTGCCAATTATTTTTATCCTTAATCGAGCAGTTTTTGTATTCATCTAACAAATTTGCAACTTCACTAATTACTGTGTTTTCACCCACACGGTACGCTACTTTCATTACCGGGCGCCATTCATTAACCACACTATCTTCAACAGTAGGTTTCACTACAACATAGGAAAAAACAATTTGCTCATTGTTACAAGCAATAACACATAGTGCTGATAAGAATACTATTAGTAAATTACGCACAGATAAATTAGTATACTTTCGTTAATTCAGGATTATTAAATTAGCTAGCTTAAGGTTAAATAATACTACATTATAGTTTTCATGCCTTCTAAAAACACATCAGAATTCATTCTTTTATCTGAATTAATAAACATATTGAAAGACAAAGAATATTATCAGACATTTGCTAAAACTATAGCCATGACTAGTAATTCCAAAAATCCGATGCCATCTGATGACGAAGTTGTTGCAGAGATGTTTCGTTATTTTATTCAGACAGATCTTCTACAAATATTTCGTGAAAAAGCATTGGTGACGTTAGATTCTATTGAATCTGAAGTTGATAGGAGAATACTAAAGAATACAGAATCCGAAAATAGTGAAGATAATTTAAAGAACACTATTCACGATGACATCTGGAAAAATGAAATATATATTAATATTAAAGAATTAAAGAAATTATATGCAAACAAATGCATCGTTTTCCCTAATTCATTACTAACAGAATTATCTACTCAAGAGAATTTATAAATTAAGTTAATTGCCCACTCACCAGTAACGTAAAATCTGGTTTGTTTCCATTTACTTTAGCTTCCACAGTAGCTTCGGCAGCTCCTAACGCAAAGGAAAGTGCAGCATCTCGATCCGCAAAGGTTTTACTAATATCTAGTGTTACAGCATCTTCACCTGACTTGAATAATGTCGCAACAGGCTTGAACTCGCCAGAATCAGTTTCCTTAGTTTTGTATAAAATCGTATAGTTTTTATATTTTTTTAGATCTGCTTTCACATCACCCCCAAAATTAGATTGAATTCAGAAGCACTTTTTCAACTATTACTGCTTCAAATTGAACGGTAGAAAGCATACATTTGATCCTCTATTATTTTCACCATGACCGACGAAAAGCGAAGATATTCGGCCGAAAATACAGGATGTTGAAATTGGCGGTGGTTGGAGTCTTAAGCAAACCCTACTCTCTTATATAATGTATAAATTCCCTGATTAACATCCTATTTACAGGGAATATTTATACATTAGCGCTTGATTCATCTCCTCCTCCAGACATTCTTTCGAATTACCAAGCACTTAGATCATTTCAAATCGGAAATGTCTTTTCAATAACAGGGAAATATCAGGGAATTTAAACGTCCGCTTACGCCCATAAGCGGACATAACACCGTGGTTCAGCATCACTCATCCAAGAGCTCGTAATATGACAACGAGTTCCCAAAAGGGTCGCGAAATTCAAAATATTTTACTGCTCCAGGCACTGATTCAATTTCTGTTACCGCACTGCCAACCTTAAGAGCTAACTCATGACTCTCCTTGATGTTGTTTGATTCAAATCGCACGACTGATGGATTAGGTTCGTTGGCTTCGACTTCAAAGAGTTGCAGCCAACATGTTGGTGTAAGGCTAAATTCCCAAACATCAGGTACTGGATTAATCTCCTCTACACTTCCTAGTAGTCGGCGATACCACTTTGTCGCGCTGCCTATGTCGGCAACAGGCAACCCGATAGTGACGGTTTTAATTTCGCTCATATCTATGGGTCCTCCCAATAAATTACTTTAGATATGTCCGCTTTGCGTCGTTAGCAGACATTTTAAGCTTGTTATTTAGTGAATCCAACCAGATTCTCCCCTTAATGCTTTTATTTATGTCCGCTTTCGGCCAATAGCGGTCATCAAACAAATTAGGTGGCAGCATAGTTTAATCACTAGCTTCAAGGCGTTTTACCTCTGCGTCGATATCTTTACACGTGGCGTCGATGCTGGTGCTCATATCGCTAATAGTTTGAAAAAAGTCACTAAACAAAGTTGCCTGTTTAAAAAATCACTTCTTAACAGAAGTAATCTACTTATTTCACTTTCTTCTTCTATAGCCATTGATAAACCCAGGCTTTATGCAACTTGGACCACATCACCAACATATTAACCTCATCAAATGATTTAGTTGTCATTGAAACCAAATAACATTTAGTATTTTCATCTAGATGTATTAGTTTGTTTGGACATGGCACAACCATATCAATAAACATCATTGAATTTACAAACGGGCGAGTGACCCATTCAATTTCATGTTCACTAAAAGCGCCATAATCAGAATTGTAGTTTTTTGCGTGGGAAATCGAAAGACACGCAAATACAAGGAGAAACATAGTCCTGATCATGGCAACACCTTACTCGGTTTTATTAGACTCTAAAAGCTTAACGATACGAGCATTTAATTCATTGCTAGTATCTAGTCTCCTTTTAATACCGAATATAGCAAAAGGTAAGAACAGCCATACTAAAAACCAAACCACTAAAAGTAGAATAATTACTAGCCCTGTGCCTGGTGACATAAAATTTTCCATTTCAATTTCTCCTTAATTTAGTTAGATTTTTTTGGTGTTATTTTTGATGTAAACAAAACCAATAAGCCAAAGAAGAAAGCTAAAAGACCCCATCCAAAAACATTTCTATCTCCTTTAAAAAAGCGCAGCAACTTGGTACGTTAAACCGCGCAACACTGGGTAAACTACTTAACAATAGGCGTGTATTTACCAGCCATTACCATACATGCCGCATGTTTTTGTTGGTTAGTCATTGATCGAAGAGATCTTGTTTTTCAACCAATTGAAAGGCTGGTCGAATTAGCCCTCTTTGATGTAATTCTGATAACGCGATGCCGATTGCAACGCCTAGTATAAATTCAATCATTTCTTTGACTCCTTGACAGAGCCGACAGCCTGAACCCATGTAGCCCACTCAGCGCTGGTTAAATTCGATAGTAAACACAACTCATTCATTTCGTTTGTAGTCTCTAACTATTTATTAGATTGTTTAAATGCATTCCTAACCCGCTATTCATGTAGAAACTGTAATGTCCGCTTAGGGTCGTTAGCGGACATACATCTCTTTTTCTAAATAGCCAATCTATTCCTGATAGAATTCTGCAACTTGAAGTAATATCGCTTTTAACTCTTTAGTGGCAATTTCTGCTGCTTTAGCTTGCTTGAGATTTAGACCATTAGCTTCGGCCACGGGGTCATAAAATCCCACAACAATTCTACCTGGCGGAGATTATTCAGTGGAATCACGAAAAACTGTACATCGACATGGAATGATTAATGAAACGAAAGGGTCTTCTTCTATTACTCGTGCAAGATACTGCGTCTTGCAAACCGGTATCACTTTGTTATGCGCGTATTTGCCAAATGATTTAATGGCTGCACCAATATCATGGCGTTCTACTATTTGCCAATTTTCACCCTCTACTTCTTCTTCAAGGATATTGACTACTTCATTGAAGCCTAATTCCCCCGACAAATAAATAACATATGCATCTCCACGGCGTTCAATATCACCAGCACTGCCTGGAATGGGAAATATTAATAGTAGACATAAAACAATTGCATGTGGTAAATAAAAATTGCAGCCAGTTCCGAGTTTAAACTTTATATCATTTATATAAACCTCCTCACTAAATTTAGTATCTAAATAGCACTTAGTTTAAATGTCCGTTTTGGGTCAAAAGCGGATATTCACATTGTGTTCCGTATGGTGTTCGTTCTGTAATCAAGTATCCTTTCGGATTTTCTTTTCTGAGTTTAATTGCTCGTATCTTGGCACCCTCCGATTTAGCTTTTTTCCCAATTTTAGATAAGGCTAGTGCGTATTCATCTAACATATTTGCATATTCAATTGGTGTTTCTTTTTCTCTACTTTTTTTATCAAGCTCAAAGAATGATTTCTCCAAATATTTAGTGGCTTGCTCAAATTTATTTTGATCCAGATATAAACGAGACAATTCTGTCAAAGACAAATATAGAGGTTCACCTGTTTTCTTATCTAGTTCTAATGCTTTATTTAAAAAGAATTCTGCTACGTCAAAAATGCAAGTTACACCAAGTGATCTTCCATATTCGTAATAGAATATTGCACGAACTTTATCATCCATTTCCCCTAAATTTGCATTCACAATGGCTCTTGCCCATTCGATACGCGCAGCTTTCCAATCTCCTGATTTTTGATGAGTGTAAGCTGTTTGTGCATGTAGAATCGTATTCTTTTCGTTTACAGCAGTAGCACAAGAAAACTGCGAGACACAACCATCTGCCGTTTTACATTGGTATTTCAATGCATCATCCGATCTCCTGACAGAGACAGTCGCGGGAGCTGTCGTTGACCACACTCCTCGTTTGTTAGTCAGTACGCAATCACCACTGGATCCATCACCAAATGAGAGCGTAATGGGGGTCATTGCATCTGAAGTCAAGGTGGCACACCCGGCTATGCTCACAGTGAGCATTGCGATAAATAAATTTCTCATGATATTTCCCTTTGTGCCCCTTATAGACGTGATCGGCCAAATAGTTTGTGCTATTTAGTTGAATGGAATTGGAAACCAATTTAAATATGCTTTAAGTTTTCCTGTTCAGTGTTTAATTTAACACTATGAACTTACATATAAGGCAATAGCCTGTACGAACAAAGTTGGTCTTTGCTACGCCCTTCATTTTACCTTTCACCACGCAGTTAAAAGCACTGCTTGACTTTGATCTACAGTGCATAGTGCAAACTACGTTCATTACTAAACATTGAGAAATCATCAAATGTACTCGCTCTAGAGGGTAGCGCGAGTGCATGATGAGACTGCCAGGGTGATTCACAATCTGTATTTTTAAACCAACTTATCACCCTGGCTCTTTTCTAAGTAGGATGATCATTAGGTTGGCCGTCAATGACTACATCAAAAGCATTACTCGTTTATGGAGAATCAAAATGTCCAGATTCTATGTAAACATGCATGCTCAAAGTACTGGAGAGCACATGGTGCATAACGTAGAAGCTAATTGCTTATACTTGCTTGATTTGAGTTAATCGATTGAATTTAGGAACCTTCGTCTCGTGTCGAGAAGCTGTTAACAAAGCAAAAATACTTTATTCGAATGTTAATAGGTGCGCCGACTTGGTACCCCTGAATGTCACACTCGGTAGAAAATAGAGCCTCACAGGGATGTTTCATCTAAAGTAAGTACATCAATGGAGCGCTCTACTGCAAATAGTCTTTGCCTTACACTTAGCTGCATAGCGCATACTATAGTTGGGTGTCGGTGGGTTATCCTCAATCTCTCTCTTACTTAGAGATTCATGGGTACATTTCCAACTCCAACCCATCGGCATCCACTACCTAGTGTGGGACAACAAGTTGGTTTTTAGGGAGGACACTAGCATTGATGCGCTTAAGGTCGACACCCATATTTCGTTATTCATTTTTGCATAGGTAATGTGAAACGACTTATATATTGTTTCCGTTTCTCGTCTTTTCTTTTCGAGCCCTATATAAAATATATCGAATAAAAAGACCTTAGGAATGAATAACCTGCTGTAGATGAGCCTCCCCCTTTAAAAGGGAGGGTTTAATTATCGACCTAGCATCAAGCTGTGAATGTCCGCTTTCGGCCAATACAATAGCGGACATTGCAACTGAAATTGTTTGTTTTATTCAAAATCCCCCAGATCAATTCCTTCATCTATTTTTTTTGAATCCTCTTCATCTTTTTTAATTTTTTCTTCTTCTATTTCTTCAATTTTCCTTTTTTCCTCTCCCACCAAAGTTGAAGTATCATTGACCCAGTCTTTTTTTAACTTTATAGATTTAACAGCAAAATCATGAAATAAAATACTTTTTGAAACCGAGTCCCATTCATTATCTAGATAATTTTTTAAATAGGTTGTTTCTATTACAAGTTCACTATTAAAAAATAACCTAAAATCACCGTGGTATCCCGTATCACCGTATGTGTGGAAAGAATGACCATTTACATAAAATAATTCATAATTGTTGTTCTTATACGTGAACCTCTTGACTATCTGACAATTCTCATAATCTTCTTTTGTCTTTGAGCTATCCATCTCAATTCCATCAGAAATTCCAATTCTGTTATCCATCAACCATTCTAATGATTTTGGTATGTTGTTCTCATTTAGAATATCAATTGCTTTTTGCAGCTTAGCTTTTGATTCATCGATTCCCATAAATGCTCCCTATTTTAACAAACAATATTCTAGCCAATGTCCGCATTGGGTCGTTAGCAGACATTTTAAGACTGTATTTTAGAGTTTCCAACCTTGCTTCCCCTTGTTTCAATTTAATTATGTCCGCTTTCGGCCAATAGCGGACATTAGTTTTTCTTAATACGGAAGCTATCGGCAAGAAAAATTAATGCAATAGCTAGAACTACTACCAAACTAATTACAAAAAATAAATGATATGTGCTCATTATTCTCATTTAATCTTTTGTTATCTTTGCTGTAATAATCGCTTAGCTAACATGCATGCTACTTCACGAGGCTGATCAGCATAAGTCAGCACAAACGTTTTAGCACCTAAGCGTTCGTGTTTTACTAAGATCTTTCTCGTACCTTCAGGACCGACTGAGGTTACCTTGAATTCATAACCATCTACGATGACGATGGTGTTTAGTTGTGGTAATTTATATTGATCATTCATTTATGACTCCAATATTTGGCGCACCCCAGCCATATTTATATAAGCTTGAATACAACGTACGTGGGTTTATTCCGTGTTCTTGCGCATGTTCTTTATAGTGTTTTCTGACCCGGTTATAAGTGTGAAACATTTTTTGTAATCGAGCGTTAAGTCCCCTCCGTGCATTGCTTGCTTGAACTGCTTAGGTGTGGAAAAAGCTTTGGTAATTTCACGTACCTGCATAGCCGACTCGTGCTCTTGCGCGCTTACGCTCGCTCTGTGCTGCTCGGCTGGCATCGTGATTATTTTTTCCAGCAAGCACTCTTTCTTTTTTTCCATCATCGCTATCCAGCCTTTACTCAGTGACAAATAAAATACATACTTGCATTCATATGCATTAATTTCGTGAGCCACAGTGCAATACACAGTAAAGTTAATGCTTTCGTATTCGCGCACCTACTCCATAAGCTCTATATAACCGATGTCACGTTACGATCACACCGTGGTGTTTTACATATCATTGAATACGCCATCGTTAATAAACTCTTTTCATAGTTATTACGGGTGACCCAAGATAATTAACAACTCGTTTGTTCGCTCTTGTTCACTTAAAATGTCTTGCAGCAAAAAGCGATGTAAAACTGTATTTTTAAGTTCGCTACACACGCATCCTGCGCAGGATGATCTTTACAGTCGTTATGAAACTGAGCGTGAGATTCTTCCAGTTCCACTTGATACGAATCCTCCTCAGCAAGTACGTGAGCTGAGGAAGACCCAAGAACCACGCTTATTACAACGCTCTTAAGTACAAGGTGAACACTCATAAATATTCCCTTATGTTGTTGAGTAATTCTGCAATCGAGATAGAATCTTTTTGCCCTAGCTTAAGCTTCTCAGCTACATTGCTGGCATAAAACTCTTCATCTGCATTAAACCAATAGAAATTGTGATGCAAGACACCGACTAACATCTTGTTGTTAGAATCCCCACCAATAGGCAAGCGTCCTATTTGTATGTGTGTGCAACTAATCATTAGCACAAACTCGCTCTGTTCGTCATGTGCATAACCGAATGTCACGGGAGTTTCATCACTTAACATTGCAGCGATTAACTGTGCATCATTCTTGTTCATTATGCGTGATGAATGTAATACTGTTTCTTCTAACATCATTTGATCATCATAATAGTGAATGCAATGATGGTGATGATAATGAACCAATTCATTGTGCTCGTTGTTTTCTTAAATCGCTCTTCAAACTTGTTAAGGCGATTCTGATTTAGCTGCTCTCTAGATTGTTCACTCATGGCTATCTTCCCTTGCTTTACAATTCCTATGGTTGTGCGGGTAATACGCACCGTTAAACAAATACTGTTTGCCTTGTTTCTCTAAAATTAATTTACGGTTACAAAGTTACCGCTACGGCTGCGATTATTATTTTCATATCAACTCCTATTCCTATTTAAAAAAACCGTGCAAGGGTACTAAGTCATCCTTGTCTTGCACGGCGTAGTTTTCGCCATGGGGAATGACGAATTCTTATCTCAGTTCGATCTCCTTAAAGGTTCCTAGTCTTGGGACCTCAACGACCGTGCCGCCGTAACGAATTCGAGGCGCAACACCGCTTGGACATCCAAAGGCACTGCGACAGAAACAGCCACGGGTATTAGTACTAAACAGATACTTGCCATTGCGGATCTTCTGGCCGACATTGGTAATGATGTTATTGAGTGCAACGTCTACGTTGCGAATATCAGGACACTCCCAATTTCCAACGCTGCCATTGAGCCACCATTGCTTGCTACGATTCTTGCCTTCAAAGGTGGAACAGGTTCCACTTCCGCATGAAATACAAAAAGAAGCGGGTCGGGCTGAGATCGCTACCCAGCCATTAGGGCGCACGGTGCCACTGGTAACCATGTTAATTAGATCCGGTTGTCCAGCACGGAAGTTATAGGTAAAGGTACCCGTCTCCTCTTGCATGACATTGCTACGATTGATTCGTACCTGCCCGCCTAACGTTGCCACATGATCCGCATGCCATGCCGAGGGTCCGACAAAGCCTGGATTGTTAGGACGGATGCGATAGCTCATCGTGACCGGTCCATTCAATCGTGAATGATTCTCTCGGTCATCCATATTGGATGAACCATTCCCCCACGTACCGTTACAGGTCGGGGCAATACATTCACGCACAAGATCCGTACCTGCCACAGCCATGTCACTCTTAACCTTGGCCACGATATTGGGCTCAAACAAATACACTTCGTTGATCCCGTGGCGAAGCCACCCATCTTTTGTATCCGTGGATAGCGAGAAGATGTTGGCAGGCAAGATGTTGTTAAGCACTGCGCGAACCAGTTGGATAGCGCGGTCATTCGTACCCGTCACATAGCGACCACCATTGGCCACCGTGGGGGTGATGCTCGCCATCTGAAACACTTGCGTGCAGTTATTGGTTTCCGTATTGCTCGTAACTTCAGTTTGAGCCATGCGGTTATACACAAGGTTCACATAAGCCGTACCTTCTGAGTGACCCACTAGCAGGATCTTCTGGTAGGGGTTTGCAGTACGACCAGCATTAATGATGCCCATCCAACGCTCCACATCGATGGTGGCACTAGAGGGCAGTGAGGCAATTTGGCCTTGTAATGCTTGGAACAGCGTTTGGATCGCAGTGGGGACTACTTTAATCGTGCCGTAAAACACACCCCAGAAATAGGTAGTGGGTTTCATGCCGACACGGGTAGCCTCGGTGACTACTGCATCCGACTCCCATAGATCGCTTAGTAATCCAAGCGGTACGCCAGCCGTAGCATTGTGGAGCAAGCGAGTGCTGCCTGCCGGCCTGCCATGCATGACATCTAGCTTGCCTGGGACTCTATCTGCTTTAGCCTTTTTAGTTTGAATCCCATTGATATAATAGATTTGAACGTCACTAAGATTTGCTATGCAGATCGACGGTGATAGCAGTGCTGCTAGTACCAGTAGCAGCGCTGCACCTTTTATCTGTTTCATAATAATAGCCTCCTGATGCGAGATACTTCTCGCCATCTTTAAGGTAAATGGTAAAGCGTGAGTCACCACCGAAAGACTCTGCGAGTCCTTTAGCTGTGATGTCTACCACGCCAATAATTTTGAATACGTCTTTACGTGTCACGACGAAGTCGTGATCCTCAATGTGATACTGATAACCAGGAATATATTTGTAGTCCTTCAAGCGATCGTCTTGGCCACCTAGGATCTGTCTGCTTCCTTGGTTGTAGCCTTTGACCTCTTTAACAAAACAAATCTTTTTGCCAAGGTCTGCATGGTCCTCGTGTATGTCGATGACATAACGATTAGTAATGACATCCATTGCAAGACGAGGCGCACAAGCTGTGAGCAAGCTTGTTATCAACATCAATAGGATCACTCTTACTGACACGGTGGCGGTACCTCCGCGAGTGTTGCATGTTGTGATTGAAGATGACTCCAATACGCACGACTTCTAACGGGGTTGTTCAATACTTGAGGCAACAAGAAGTCAGAACCACGTACATCACCAAGCTCCGTCATGCCTTCAAGACATGCCTCTTTGCTTGAGATGATCCGTTCAGCCGCTTGTGTTACCACCGGTACACCGGGAGAGGAAAGCAATGCTTGGTAACCTTTGGCCATCTCTGCATAGTGAATCCGTGCCGGTAAACTTTGGGTGTGTCCAATGATGGAGAACTCTGCATCATCACGAATACCGTCGGCATCCATGTCTTTACCTGCGAGATCGTTATCATCCGTTGGGAACGGTGGCAGCATGCAGGTACGTCTGGATTTTAAGAAAAAGGCAGGAAACTCACAGGCAAGTGTAGGTGCATCAATAGGATGCTCTTGCACATAGTTCTCACAGATCGTTGCACAGTCTGGTAAGCATTCGCGTCTGATGACGACTCCTACATTATTACTGCATACCTCAGACTCACCCTCACAGGTGTTTGCCTGACACACCTTGGTGATGTCGGTGTAGGGTGAACCCGAACAACCCGTCGGGGGTTTCCAGGCAGTACAAAAAAAAGCTGGATACTGACATGCACATCGATTGTTAGGGTTATACACCGTGGTCCCTGGGTTTCGATTCAATACCGTAGCGTATTGTGCCACCGGGGTGAACGCGCCTTCATGCCCGCTATCTGGATTCAGTTGCATGATGAAGTGCTGACCATAGACAGGACTGGCAAAGGGTCCAAGATCAGCAAGGCGAATCACAAACGTGGTAGCCGAGGTGTTTCCCGGTGGTGTATTAAAATTAAAGTATTTACGTGAAGTATCAATATGATCCAGCACGCCTTCATCGGTGCTGAAGGTGCCAGGACGGAACCACATAAAGGCTCTGAATTGTCCCGAGGTGACAGGATCACCGGCCGGTACACTCACGCGTATGGTGACATTCATCGCATTACCTTGCTGCTCGAAGGCGCGATCAATGGTGACAGTTGGTATAGCATGTCCTTGTGATACTCCTAATATCCATATCATTAACAACCAACCTATCATCGATAGGTTTTTTACTTTCATAGTCTCTCCTCCCCAATTGAGGGTAATTACAACCTAGATCACCTGTATGCCATCTATGAGCAACTTGGTGATGTCCCCTTTCTCTTTACCCACATAACAATGTGCACTGATTTTGGTAGCGTCTTGTTCATCGTTACTGGTTTTAATAGTGCGATCCCACATAAATATAAAATGATCGACGTCTTGCAGGATGCCAGTGTCTGGGATCTCGATGCCGTTAAGCATCATGGAGACGATCTGATCTTTGCAGACCTCCATCATCATCTTCATATGATTGTTATCAGGCTTATTCGCGGGCAACACTTCATCTGGCATGATCGGTGTGAGCTGTTCTGGATCAATCTCATCTTGTGCATCCTCGCCATGGAGGGTTGTTGCACACAAGAGAAGTAATAAGATGAGCCTGCTCAGGGTTGGGGCTAGACAGGCTCGGACCACGGTAATTTCTTGTGGGTCATACCATGGCTGGGGACGCGGTTTAAACACAGTCTTGTACAATTTCATCATATAAACTCTTTGTAATTATGTAGAGCACGTTCTCCACATCAGTTAGATGCAGTTCCACGTATTCATTGTTGGCGTCGTTGTTTAGTTTCTCGGTGTTAGCCGGGGGATCGGGGGCTAAGAACGCACTCACCACATCAAAGGATGTATTGATGGGAAAGCTCACCCCAAACATCACCCCCACCGGTAATGTTTTATCTACATCGTTATTCACATCATTAATGAATGCTTGGTTCACAATGGAGCGATGCACGCTATAACTTGTAGGGATGTCGCTCAATCTGAGCGCATCTCCATTCACAATGGAGACGAGCACCACTTGCGAAAAACAGCGGGCTTCGCCCGTGTCAGCAAAGTCGGTGATCACTCCCGGTTCATCTGGACTGGCTACCTGCCAGCATGCTTGAAGCATGAGCACTAGCACTACAATACTGAGTGGTTTCAGATTGCTTTTTGCGAAAGCGAATAATCGCGTCCACACATTTTTTATGCATTCCATTACCGCCCCCTTGTTTGTGTAGGTAGATCTCCAAGATCTCTAGCTCGCGTCCATGTATAGGTCGCTGCTTGTTGGCTTCTAAATGCAGGTCCACTAATCCTCGAAAACCAACCGGGTTATAGATTCGATGTTTTAATGTAGCTGCCTCCATATATATTCCTTCATGTGTTTGATTATTTTTTTATCGTTTACCGCCTTGTACAATATTCAAATGCGCTTCATGCTTGATATGTGAGAATAGGTAATTCATAAACTCACACTCACAAGTTGGATCCCCATCACAAATCTTGATGATCTCCAACAACACTGCACGACTTTCCTTCATCTGATCTATCTCTACACTGATCTCTTCTAGTCGTGTCAGTGCTTCCAACCTCACAAACTCCTTTGCGTGTGTAGTCTCAGAGTATTCCAATACACGTTTGATTTTCTCTAAGGTGAACCCTAATGCTTGTGAAGCTTGTATAAATCGACATCGGGCAAAACACAGATCCCCATACATCCGATGTCCAGCATCGTTGCGTCCAGGAGAAAGTAATCCAGCTTGCTCCCACACGAGCAATGTATCTCGGCCAATACCAAGCTCTACGGCAATCTGGCCACGCTTCATCAATTTCATAAATGCCACCTTTCAACATAACCATTTCTCTTGGAAACAATTGAAGTTGTTAATTAAAGCGTTAGACGCAGGTACAACCGCAAGTACTTTGTGGCTATAGACCTAGGTCCAACATCCATGTTTTTTGTGAACTTGGTCACACTTTGTTCAAAATGTGACCAAATTGTCATTAAATTTAGAATAAGTCTAAATTCCTAAAAATCTAGACCCAAACCTTTATCCACTCATTACACCCATAAGGGAATATCTGCGATAAATGAAATTTAAATATTTACAGCGAACTTAAGGACAATGATGATGATCAAAGATAAAGCCCGCCCCATAGCCGATCAAAAACACCACCCACAAAAACGAAAACATCACGCTGCCTACTGCATCAAAGAATTTCATCATGAGTAAACTCCTTTGACCTGCTTGCCAGTAATTTGCATAGCAAATAGACAAACATCTTTGATCTCATCACACAGTAAAGAATCTTTAAGGAGATTGGATATCGTGCCTAAGAATTGATTAACACGAATAGTTTCTATATCAGGATCCCAACAATCCCCGTGCTGTACCTCTTGAAGTCTTCGGGCCTCTTGTAAACAATCTCGACAATCTGGCGGCTGTCTTTACCTGATAATTCTATAATTCAGGAGTGAACCTAACCCCATTCCTAATCCCAGGGAGAATCCAGGTGTTAGCAAGGAGAGAATAAATGCTTGATTTAAGGATAGCTTTTTGGAGCGGGAAACGAGATTCGAACTCGCGACCCCAACCGATTAGCAAGCGTCACGAGTTAAGATTACGAATACTTAAAAGCACGCCTTAATCACTGTGATGATAGTTGGCTAATATCTTTTTGTCTTTTCACAACGCTTTTGCAGAAATGTAGAGCAGTGTCGAGTAATACAAGATCAGCGAGCTCATAGATATGTCGTCTGCGTTGGTCATCCATTTTGGCTTGTAGAATTCCAGCTCCCATCAATATTTTGATGTTTCCGGGCGTCTCACAATCAAAAGCAACGGTTTCTCTTAATCTTAATTGATCTTCGGCTGGCTTACTCAGATGAGCACCGCCCAGATAGTTTACATGAAACTTAATAAAGTCATACCTAGAAAACTGCGAGCCTTGATGTACGCACATGCATTGATCGATAAATTTTTTCGGCTTAGCGTTAGTTTCTTTAACTTTAATTTTGCGAGGTGCTCTATTCTTTTTCTTGGTGGGTGTTGTGGTGTTCGGTGGCATGCCAAATTCAATGCCATTAAATATAATACGTTCTAACCAAAATAGATTTACATTTAACGCTAGAGCTTGTGTATTTACTTCTGAATGGGAGTAACGAAACAGAATAGGTTTGAACTTCTGCAGAATTAAATGGTTTTGGATGATATCAATATCGCCATGTACCAAATGTCTGCGCAGGATCGGGCCGTACTTGGTGCGAATGTTTTGCGGTGAGTGTTTTTGCAGCAGAATGTCGAGACACATTCCTTCACTCTCTTCTAGCAAAATAGCCGCAACTTCTTTTATATCTACTGAGCCTGCCATTAGCGAAGGCAGCTAAACTTGTTTGCACCCAGACCAACGAGTGTACCGCACCGACCCATAATGTAGTGCTAACATTTTCAGGATTAAGCAAGGGCTCTGCAATCAAGCCTGGGTAGATAAGCCAATGTATGATGCATAGCTTCAGCTATAACAAATAAACTGATGACTACTGTAATAAGTGTTTTCATGTAAGAACTCCTAAGCCTTTTCAGCCCACTCCAAAATCTCTTCCTTATTCAAACGACCGTCTTTGTTGAGGTCCATATCTTGAAAGATTGCCTCGTGTTCTTCACGAGTTAGTTCAGGCTTACTCTTTTTGCGGTAATCAAAGTCAGCATCCCATTCAGCCTTATCTACATATTTATCTCCATTAGTATCCGCATCCATAATGAAGCTCGAAACAATCATGCTCACGCAACCTGTAAGCGTGATCGTTAATATTAGTGAGAAAAGTGTTTTCGTATTGATACTCCTTCGTTAACAGTGTTCATCGCACGGGCTTGATACCATGGTCCTAGGTCCATTATACAAAGAACTTCTGAGGTATCTTCCCAAATTACGTAATTTGTATTACTCATTCACTTCTACCTCTCGCATTGCAAATGCACTAGCCATCAAGCCATCATTAGTTTCAACAGCAGCAATAAAATAAAGCCAACCATTATTGCGGCCAAAGTTAGCCAAGCCATTAAAGTTACTATCCAAATCACCACAACCAAGAAAGAGGCCGCCAATATTATAAATACTGGTATCCACCCGATCAGTAAACGTATTTCTAAATGTGCAGCCATTAAGTGGTGCATTATAAACTAATTGAGTATTTACACTTCTGACCAGAGGTGCAGTAAACGATACATTAGCAAATACCGCATTAAACAAAGGCGCGGGTATTAGATCGGTTGAGATATCAATATCATCTGGATTAATCGTTTCCTGCGGTAACTTTAAAAGCGTTAGGAATTCACCGATTTCATTAATCACATCGACATTTATTGCGTCGGCATTAAATACAAAACTACCTTGATCTGTGAGAACTAAAGGTTCATTAGTTCTAAGTTCCAAATCTCTTAAAAGAACCCCGTTGTCGTTCACATCAGTGTAAGGACGCATCGATACAGCCCAAAGCACAAGATCATCCACTAATTGTAATGTGAATTCGCCAAAGTTTAATCGGTATGCAAAAAGTTCTTCTTGGTTTTCATTAACCATGGTTATAAATTTACAATCTTCAGTAACTAATAGCTGACCATCCACAACAAGATCATCATTAACAAATGGATTAAAGGTTATTTCATACAGACCTTGCAAAACCAAGTCATCGTTAGGATCACATAAATTCGTTACAGTCGGACCGCCTTCGTCGCTGCCGCCATTGCTACCAAACAAAAAAAATAGAACGGTCAAGATTAGCATTATCAATTTATTCACTTTGCTTTCCTCACTTTTCGTAAACAATTTAAACAAACCAGCATCAGGTCGCCATCAATCTCTAATGCTTTACTTCTGCCAAAACTTAGATATGAGGACCTAGCGGGGCTACTCTGGGGCTTGGGCCGCTGGCGCGCTAAGCTCATACATTTCTTCACTTGCCTGTGGCTCATAAGATCGTTCTAAAAAGCCCGACGATAACCATTTACTGATATAGCTTTGTGCAGTTTGGGGTAAATATTCTCCATAGGCTCTCAATTGCTTCAGCTCACGATTGATGCGCTCATGTAAAATAGAACTAGGTAGACGACGTTCTTTTTCCAGTAAAGTAAGTTGTAAGCAGCGCTAATGTAGCGGGAGCATTGTCTGTCGCCAACAGTTTCCAAGCAGGTTCACTTCGAAGACGTTTATAGCTGACAATCTGTTTATATGTTTTCATCCAATAGTCCGCATTTAGTTGCGGACTCCCCCTACAGCTGCCTCATAAGTATCCTCGAAAGTTTGTTTACTTTAGTGAGATTGGTGTATCAAAAATTCGACTTGAGTTTGACAAAGATGATAATTGATTTGCGAAGTAAGATTAGAAAACCGACGCCGAAATCTCCATATAAACTTTAGAAGGTACAGTGGCTAAGAACTTTCTTCCATCCTTAAACTTACATACAAAGGTAATTTGTTTCTTCTTACCTCCAGCAAGCAATCCTGCTAAAAGACCCGCCGGACCAAGAAAAACTCCAACAGATCTTGATGAGATTAAAAAGATATAAGCTATATCCTTGTCCATGGAATACGTAAATAAAAAAGTACCGTGGTGTTGTATATGCCACGCAATTATAGGCACATCGTCAATTGAAGTAATATTGTATTCATCCATATTCTCGTTACAAATAATTTACCAACAAGATAATTACACCGACAAAAACTAAGGCGCTAGAAATGATAGCTTGAATTACTTGTCTTCTACTTATTATTCCAAATACCTCATTTACAAATCCTAAAGTGTGTTTTTGTGTATTTCTTGTTTCATAGACAATTTTTTTCAATTCAACAACTTCAGCTACTAAACAATTATATGTATTAGTTGTTTGTCTATTAAATTTACGAAAACTATCTTCATCAACATTTATTTCTGAATCTTGCAAGTTTTGTTTCATGCTTTTGTATTCCTTAAACTCTATACCTTATTGTCAAATGTACGAAAAAATAGCAAATATAGAACACAGTTACAATCCAATTAAAACAACAAAACTGTGTACTAAAGAGTGAGAATCTCACTCATGGTTTGTTTTTTTACCTGTTTCACTACTTTCCACCACAATTCCCATATGCAATTAAAAAACAGCACACCATCATAGTTTCTGTATTCGAAGATAAATATAAAAGCCTAAGCAACTCACGATATAAAGCAAATACACAGACGAAAAAAGATTTCTCTCAGACAACATATACAACAGGCTCACTAAACATAAGCTAGCGATGCATATCGACAAGCTGAATATTGTTTGCATTGGATTTTTATCTTTCATAATTTTTTGATTGATCTCTAATTTAATTACACTTAATCACAAGATGCATTATTCAGGTTACACCATACATAAGGGTCAAGTACCGACTTCACAAAATAAAAAAATAGTTTGCATTGAGGTATACATTTACAATGTCGTCTGCGTGTGACGTGACATTAATCAGTATGCTAATAACGGATATAGCACTGCTCATTAGTTCTTCTTAAGCGGAGATACTTTGTTATAAATACAATAGTTAGATTCGTTTCTGCCTTCCGGCATAAGTAACTTTTTCTTTCGTAAAAGCGAAGCGTGGCTACGGTTACGCCCGCTTTATCTGCTATCTGCTGAATAGTCAGTTCCACCAGTTTATCCCTCTAGCAAGATTGTTATAATTAAGTTGTATTTTAAAACTATGAACCTATGGTTAAGGCAAGCGCTTAGAGTAAATAAAGAAAAATTGCAGAAAATGTTTATTAAAAATGTTAATGAAATTGCCACCAAACAAACTCTTTAAAAGTGAGCCCAGCGCAGGTTGGCGGACGCTGGACTCGGACCATTACTCCTCTTAGGAGGGATAACAGCACTCTGGCAGTCACAAAATGCACTAGTATCTAATCCATCTGACCGCATAGTACGCAGTGACTCGATTTACTTCATTAAAACCTCGCCTAATTAAATTTGCAAAATCTCTTTTCATTAACTTAATTGGTATAAAACTTTTCTCATGATCCATAATATAATTACCAAAAAGAGGAACTGAAAAAAAGAAGAACTTGCAAAAATCTTTTTAAATTCTAATTAAACAAATGACAATAAATCAGCTATTAACTTCAAGAACTGGTGGCATTTAAAGAGACAATTTAAATGTACTTACAATAATTTATTTCAATTGCATAAAGCTACAACGCTCTAATTCTAATCTTCCCTTTATATATACTAAGCATATGCATTTCATTGCTTACCCCTTAAAAAGGCGAGGCCAACCTATCGGAGACCCCGCAATGGGAAATAATCACTATCTATGCCCCTGCTCTTATGGAGAGATATTTTCTCAAACGTTGAACGTATTCTGGTATTCCAGGTAGTAATACTAAAATGCCATGCAAACACTGCTTCCTAACCAATAAAAAAGTTATGTTGCTTACTATGATGTTCCATCATTAACATTTATTCTGTATCTTGTATGTTTTAATCTATACTCTTGCGTACATAAATTCTATTCCTCAAAAACAACGCATACAATAGTTCCACAAGACATTAGGCTAACGAAATATATTGATGTGTTGCTCATCGTTTGCATTGAATTGCCATTCTTCTTAACTTGATTGACCCTTATTCATCATTACACTTCAATGCTAAGAATATTGTATAGGTTGCACTACAGGTAAGAGTCAAGTATCAATTTAGCAAAATGAAAAAGTGGCTCATGCATCGAGGTATACAAGCTTCTTTGATCAAATTATGCCTCTATAGTTATCTATTTCTTAGTGGTAATTTCCTTTTGCGCAGCTTCAATCAATTTATCTAGGACCGCTCGAATAAAAAAAGAAAATTATTTTTTTTTGCTTTTAAAAGTCCCTTCAAAATTGATTGAATGTCACACAAAAATATCGAGGTGGAGGAGCCTGGGATTCATATCAATATTGATGCGTGACATTGACCGGTATGCTGACAACAACGCAGGCTATTCATCAGCTCACTTTAATTATCCCTATTTTTTCAAAAACATATTTAAGCTCAAGCGGCAAATTGCAACCCTCTCTCGACACTCCATAAAAGAAGCGCAAGTTTTCATCTCCGTCGTTACCAAGTAGTTTTAAGTTTCTATAAATATCTATTTTATCAACGTTAAATAGATTCAAATAATCAATCGCACTTATTATGTCCGTCACATGTTTTTCTGTAGTAAGAAATTTTTTTTGATCAACTTCTTTAAAAAACAAGCGGAGTGATTCATCCAACTGATGTAAAAAACGAGTAATAATAATGTCTTTATCTCCCTCTCTTCTTTGCATAACATAGCCGCCACTCACGGTGTATTGATATCCGTATCACGCTTCATCGAATAGTCCCAATCTATTAGGGTTTTGGTGCCATTCGATAATACTCCTTTTGATTCATATAAATCTTTATGGATCCTTTTTAGAAATTCACACCCACTAATTCCATGACCAGACACCTCATATTGTTTAAAAATATCCTGGCCTGCAAAGGTAATGATGCCCTGCACTTCACCATACACTGAACATTCAGCAGTAAATTTTTGTGTAACATTGGAGTCCTTCACAATAGGAATATTAAACGTGATGGATTCGTTGGTGTTATTTTTGTCTAATAAATGCAATTTACGTCGAACGCTCCACAAATTATTCTTGTGTTCAATGTAAACATTGCCTGTCATTTTCACACCCAGCTCTCCATTGGCATGGCAGTGCCCTTTTAAAACCCACCGGCCAATATCAAATAAATAAGAATGCCGACAAGACATAAAATCAGGACTGGGCGTAAGTTGCTGTTTATTTAAATACTCAAAAAAAGTAGCAACATCTTTAGTACCACCCAAACTGCATTTTTCAATGAGTTCCGCTAACTTGTCTTTTTGATTTGTTAATTTACTAATTTTATTATTTGTTTGGTTTAATTTTAATACCGCAAAATCTAAAGCATTTGGATAATTTTCACTTTTATTATTAATGACTAAAATTTGTTTGATCTCACTCAATGTAAACCCAAGTGTTTGTGCTGCCTTTATAAAGTTAATGCGAATTAGAGATGGTTCGGAGTAAATCCGGTAGTTCGATCCGTTTCTACCTTCTGGCAAAAGTAATTTTTCTCTTTCATAAAAGCGAAGCGTGGGTACAGTCACGCCCGCTACATTCGCTATTTGCTGGATGGTTAATTCCATTATTTGTCCTTATTAACATGTCATAACTCATTTGTATTTTTAAACTATGAACCTATGTCTAAGGCAAGCATTAAATACAGTTATTTTTTAAACTATGAACCTATGTCTAAGGCAAGCATTAAATACAGTTATTTTTTAAACTATGAACCTATGTCTAAGGCAAACATTAAATACAGTTATTTTTTAAACTATGAACCTATGTCTAAGGCAAACATTAAATACAGTTATTTTTTTAACTATGAACCTATGTCTAAGGCAAACATTAAATACAGTTATTTTTTTAACTATGAACCTATGTCTAAGGCAAACATTAAATACAGTTATTTTTTTAACTATGAAATAATAATTAAGGCAAGCACTGAGTAAACTGACACCAATGAGGATAGGTATTGTCCGCCATATAATAAGGTGTAATTGCCGGTCTAGATAAGCAGCAGGAGTTTTTATATTGTTGTCCTTTTTTCATCCATCATTGCAACCAAATTATCAATCGATTCCGTATAGTCCGGCCTCATCTATACATATATATATGTATAGAGTGAGGCTCATCGCGACCAACAGCCAATTCTCTTGCAGTTCTCTTGCATCCCTCTGTTCGTCAATGTAGTAGATCTTCTGTCTGTACTTCTTTTTCAACATCCCCTTCCTATAGTTAGTGATTAGATGTTGCAACTTGAATCCACGTTATAAAATCACCGTTTCCTTTGTACCACTGGCTCCAAGATAACGTTCGTACATTTCTACAACAGTGCATGAAGGCTCACTGATTGCTGTACACACGGTTAACCTGGGCGTCATTGGTCACCACCACATCCAGGTCGCCATCACCGTCCACATCCCCCAGCGCCACGTCAGAACTGTCATCGGTGTCGCTGCTCAGATTCGCGCCGCTGAAGCCGCCACTGCCGTCGTTGATATACTCCCGGTTAACCTGGCCGACATTGGCCACCACCACATCCAGGTCGCCATCACCGTCCACATCCCCAAGCGCTACGCCAAAACTGCTAAGGACATCGCTGCTCAGATTCGCGCCGCTGAAGCCGCCACTGCCGTCGTTGATATACTCCCGGTTAACCTGGCCGACATTGGCCACCACCACATCCAGGTCGCCATCACCGTCCACATCCCCAAGCGCTACGCCAAAACTGCTAAGGACATCGCTGCTCAGATTCGCGCCGCTGAAGCCGCCACTGCCGTCGTTGATATACTCCCGGTTAACCTGGCCGACATTGGCCACCACCACATCCAGGTCGCCATCACCGTCCACATCCCCAAGCGCTACGCCAAAACTGCTAAGGACATCGCTGCTCAGATTCGCGCCGCTGAAGCCGCCACTGCCGTCGTTGATATACTCCCGGTTAACCTGGCCGACATTGGCCACCACCACATCCAGGTCGCCATCACCGTCCACATCCCCAAGCGCTACGCCACGACTTTGATTGGCGTCGCTGCTCAGATCCGCACCGTTGAAACCGCCACTGCCGTCGTTGATATGCACCCGGTTAACCTGGCCGGCATTGGCCACCACCACATCCAGGTCGCCGTCACCGTCCACATCCCCCAGCGCCACGCCACGACTTTGATTGGCGTCGCTGCTCAGATCCGCACCGTTGAAACCGCCACTGCCGTCGTTGATATGCACCCGGTTAACCTGGCCGGCATTGGCCACCACCACATCCAGGTCACCGTCACCGTCCACATCCCCCAGCGCCACGTCAGAACTGTCATCGGTGTCGCTACTCAGATTCGCACCGCTGAAGCTGGAACTGCCCCAGGTGCCGGACAAGGAATTGTGGTACACCCGGTTAACCTGGGCGTCATTGGCCACCACCATATCCAGATCGCCGTCACCGTTTACATCCCCCAGCGCTACGCCAAAACTGCTAAGGGTATCGCTGCTCAGATTCGCACCGCTGAAGTTAATGCCGCTGGATGTGCTGGTGTTGGTATACACCCGGTTAACCTGGGCGTCATTGGCCACCACCACATCCAGCTTGCCGTCACCGTCCACATCCCCCAGCGCCACGCCAAAACTGTCATCGGTATCGCTGCTCAGATCCGTACCGCTGAAGCCGCCACTGCCGTCGTTGATATACACCCGGTTAACCTGGGCGTCATTGGCCACCACCACATCCAGGTCGCCGTCATTGTTCACATCCCCCAGCGCCACGCCAAAACTGTCATCGGTATCGCTGCTCAGATCCGTACCGCTGAAACCGTCGCTGACGTCGCCGTCGTTGATATACACCCGGTTAACCTGGGCGTCATTGGCCACCACCACATCCAGGTCGCCGTCATTGTTCACATCCCCCAGCGCTACGCCAAAACTGTCATCGGTATCGCTACTCAGATTCGCACCGCTGAAGCCGCCACTGCCGTCGTTGATATACACCCGGTTAACCTGGCCGGCATTGGCCACCACCACATCCAGGTCACCGTCACCGTCCACATCCCCCAGCGCCACACCACGACTGTTATTGATGTCGCTGCTCAGATTCGTACCGCTGAAGCCGCCACTGCCGTCGTTGATATACACCCGGTTAACCTGGTCGGCATTGGCCACCACCACATCCAGGTCGCCGTCACCGTCCACATCCCCGAACGCTACGCCAAAACTGTTATTGGTATCGCTGCTCAGATCCGCACCGCTGAAGCCGCCACTGCCGTCGTTGATATACACCCGGTTAACCTGGCCGAAATTGGCCACCACCACATCCAGGTCGCCGTCACCGTTTACATCGCCCAGCGCTACGCCAAAACTGTTATTGGTGCCCAGCGACTGGTCAGAATTTACAAACCCCGGCACCAGATCAATCGGGATGGACGCCGCCGCGTCCTCACCATTAACCCCTTCGATGCTGTTTGGCATGATCATCATGCTCACATCAATGCCCGAGGGAGCATTGAGGGTGGTGGTGGCGGCATCAAAGGTCCCGCGGGTCTTGAAATTTATGCTGTTATCATCAGGTAGGGTCACCGTGATCTTGTCGTTCCCCGGTCCAAGTGCAATCGTCGCACCGCTGCCCAGGCTGTCGCCCTCTATCGGCAAGTTCAGGTCGTCGGCATCGGCGTTAGTCACACGAATCTCGCGGTCAAACGGCACAATTAACTGGTCGTTGGCGTCCAGTACGCCATTTCTGTTGACGTCGCTAAATTGGGCCACCCCACTCACATTCGGCACCCCTACCGGGGTGTTTAACGTGTCAGTGGTCGGACCCGGCACTTCCGTGCTGGTCACACTGCCGGTGTTGTTAATGCTGCCGGCATCGACATCACCTTGTTGCACTTGATAGGTGCCGCTTAACACACAGCTTGCACTCGGTAATAACCTCGCACAGGTAGTGGGGTTCGGGGTCAGTTGCGCATCCGTCACCACCACATTGTTCAACGTGGTGTTGCCATCGTTGGTCACCGTGACACTGTAAGTTAAGGTGTCGTTCAGACTCACCGTGGTGGTGGTGTCTTCATCGGCATTGCTATCTAAGGTTTTCACAATCGCTAAACTAGCGTTTTGTGGGACCGGGGTGTTTAACGTGTCAGTGGTCGGACCCGGCACTTCCGTGCTGGTCACACTGCCGGTGTTGTTAATGCTGCCGGCATCGACATCACCTTGTTGCACTTGATAGGTGCCGCTTAACACACAGCTTGCACTCGGTGCTAACGTTGCACAGGTATTTGTGTTCGGGGTCAGTTGCGCATCCGTCACCACCACATTATTCAAGGTGGTGTTGCCGTCGTTGGTCACCGTGACACTGTAAGTTAAGGTGTCATTCAAGCTCACCGTGGTGCTGGTGTCTTCATCGGCATTGCTATCTAAGGTTTTATCAATCGCTAAACTAGCGTTTTGTGGGACCGGCATGTTTAACGTGTCGGTGGTCGGACCCGGCACTTCGGTGCTGGTCACACTGCCGGTGTTGTTAATGCTGCCGGCATTCACTTCCGCTTGGTTCACCACATGTGTACCGCTTAACACACAGGTCGCACTCGGTGCTAACGTTGCACAGGTATTTGTGTTCGGGGTCAGTTGCGCATCCGTCACCACCACATTGTTCAACGTGGTGTTGCCATCGTTGGTCACCGTGACACTGTAAGTTAAGGTGTCGTTCAGACTCACCGTGGTGGTGGTGTCTTCATCGGCATTGCTATCTAAGGTTTTCACAATCGCTAAACTAGCGTTTTGTGGGACCGGGGTGTTTAACGTGTCAGTGGTCGGACCCGGCACTTCCGTGCTGGTCACACTGCCGGTGTTGTTAATGCTGCCGGCATCGACATCACCTTGTTGCACTTGATAGGTGCCGCTTAACACACAGCTTGCACTCGGTAATAACCTCGCACAGGTAGTGGGGTTCGGGGTCAGTTGCGCATCCGTCACCACCACATTGTTCAACGTGGTGTTGCCATCGTTGGTCACCGTGACACTGTAAGTTAAGGTGTCGTTCAGACTCACCGTGGTGGTGGTGTCTTCATCGGCATTGCTATCTAAGGTTTTCACAATCGCTAAACTAGCGTTTTGTGGGACCGGGGTGTTTAACGTGTCAGTGGTCGGACCCGGCACTTCCGTGCTGGTCACACTGCCGGTGTTGTTAATGCTGCCGGCATCGACATCACCTTGTTGCACTTGATAGGTGCCGCTTAACACACAGCTTGCACTCGGTGCTAACGTTGCACAGGTATTTGTGTTCGGGGTCAGTTGCGCATCCGTCACCACCACATTATTCAAGGTGGTGTTGCCGTCGTTGGTCACCGTGACACTGTAAGTTAAGGTGTCATTCAAGCTCACCGTGGTGCTGGTGTCTTCATCGGCATTGCTATCTAAGGTTTTATCAATCGCTAAACTAGCGTTTTGTGGGACCGGCATGTTTAACGTGTCGGTGGTCGGACCCGGCACTTCGGTGCTGGTCACACTGCCGGTGTTGTTAATGCTGCCGGCATTCACTTCCGCTTGGTTCACCACATGTGTACCGCTTAACACACAGGTCGCACTCGGTGCTAACGTTGCACAGGTATTTGTGTTCGGGGTCAGTTGCGCATCCGTCACCACCACATTATTCAAGGTGGTGTTGCCGTCGTTGGTCACCGTGACACTGTAAGTTAAGGTGTCGTTCAGACTCACCGTGGTGCTGGTGTCTTCATCGGCATTGCTATCTAAGGTTTTATCAATCGCTAAACTAGCGTTTTGTGGGACCGGCATGTTTAACGTGTCGGTGGTCGGACCCGGCACTTCGGTGCTGGTCACACTGCCGGTGTTGTTAATGCTGCCGGCATCGACATCACCTTGTTGCACTTGATAGGTGCCGCTTAACACACAGCTTGCACTCGGTAATAACCTCGCACAGGTAGTGGGGTTCGGGGTCAGTTGCGCATCCGTCACCACCACATTATTCAAGGTGGTGTTGCCGTCGTTGGTCACCGTGACACTGTAAGTTAAGGTGTCGTTCAGACTCACCGTGGTGCTGGTGTCTTCATCGGCATTGCTATCTAAGGTTTTATCAATCGCTAAACTAGCGTTTTGTGGGACCGGCATGTTTAACGTGTCGGTGGTCGGACCCGGCACTTCGGTGCTGGTCACACTGCCGGTGTTGTTAATGCTGCCGGCATCGACATCACCTTGTTGCACTTGATAGGTGCCGCTTAACACACAGCTTGCACTCGGTAATAACCTCGCACAGGTAGTGGGGTTCGGGGTCAGTTGCGCATCCGTCACCACCACATTGTTCAACGTGGTGTTGCCATCGTTGGTCACCGTGACACTGTAAGTTAAGGTGTCGTTCAGACTCACCGTGGTGGTGGTGTCTTCATCGGCATTGCTATCTAAGGTTTTCACAATCGCTAAACTAGCGTTTTGTGGGACCGGGGTGTTTAACGTGTCAGTGGTCGGACCCGGCACTTCCGTGCTGGTCACACTGCCGGTGTTGTTAATGCTGCCGGCATCGACATCACCTTGTTGCACTTGATAGGTGCCGCTTAACACACAGCTTGCACTCGGTGCTAACGTTGCACAGGTATTTGTGTTCGGGGTCAGTTGCGCATCCGTCACCACCACATTATTCAAGGTGGTGTTGCCGTCGTTGGTCACCGTGACACTGTAAGTTAAGGTGTCATTCAAGCTCACCGTGGTGCTGGTGTCTTCATCGGCATTGCTATCTAAGGTTTTATCAATCGCTAAACTAGCGTTTTGTGGGACCGGCATGTTTAACGTGTCGGTGGTCGGACCCGGCACTTCGGTGCTGGTCACACTGCCGGTGTTGTTAATGCTGCCGGCATCGACATCACCTTGTTGCACTTGATAGGTGCCGCTTAACACACAGCTTGCACTCGGTAATAACCTCGCACAGGTAGTGGGGTTCGGGGTCAGTTGCGCATCCGTCACCACCACATTGTTCAACGTGGTGTTGCCATCGTTGGTCACCGTGACACTGTAAGTTAAGGTGTCGTTCAGACTCACCGTGGTGCTGGTGTCTTCATCGGCATTGCTATCTAAGGTTTTCACAATCGCTAAACTAGCGTTTGAAGACCCACCTCCACCTCCCCAGTCACATGCCCCGAGAAGACTGACACTGATCAGGAGAAGCATGGTGAACTTGATAGTTTTGGGTACACGACTTGTTTGATCGCTACACACGCGTAGGCTCGTATCGTTAAACAAGGTAGTGTGCAGTCTTATATAGGTTGCAGGGTTCATTTTTATTCTTAAAATTTTTTATTAGACCCCTAAGTTTTTACGCTATGAACTTAAGTGTAAGTCAACCCTTATTTAAAATTGTTTTTGAAGTTAAACTCGACCTATGAAGCTAAGTGCATAGTAATTCTTGCACTGAAAAAATTTGCTTGCGCTCAACCTTTTCAATTTGTTCACCGTTAACAGACAAAAATCCCTTGACACTAATCTTAGGTGCATAGTGCTTAATATAAAGTTCTCTACAAGAAGACGATGAAGTTATTTTTTTGCTACATTTTTACCCATGTAAGCCGTTTTATTATTTTTTATAACCAAAAAATCAGGTTGAGTAGTCGTGAGAGTAAACGTAATGCCTGCATTGATGGTTACAGTAGCATTAGAAGATGTATTTTCTAATCTAAGTATTTGCAAGGGATGACGCGGATGGGATATACCAGGTATATGACACTGGTGGACTCTACCGGTTAGAGGCTGATTCAGTTGAACATGCAATCGAAGATGTAAAAAATAGGGTGATACATAAATTTGAACAAGATGAACTAACAGAAAAAAATGCAGTGCTTGAATTTAAGAAATTTATCTGCAGGACTACGGTGTTAGCAAAAAGTAAATTATGAATTCGATTTGACGCCATTAATATAATAGAGAGCACCTCGTCATGATTTACTGTTTACTTTTTTCTCTTCTATTTCTTCATTATGGCTGATGCAATCTTTTATACAAAGAGCATTCAGATTAGGAAACACAACACATATATTTTATTTAGGACGTAGCAACATCTACCAAACACAAAAAATTGAAGGACTCCAGACAATCTGAAGCGAGTAGACATTACTTACACTAAAGTCATAGATAAAAAATAGACTCTGTATCTAGCAAAACATTTATTTAATAGTTACAACGATGATTTTCGCCCCAATGCCACAAGACGAATTTACCCGTTTACGGGCACTGCATGCGAGCAATTTGCTCGATACTCAACCTGATGTGCGGTTTGATTGCATTACTCAATTTGCAGCTAATACACTTGATGCACCAATTTGCCTCATTACTCTGATCGATATAAGCCGCCAATGGCCCAAGTCGACATATGGGATTAATAAAATTGAAATTCCACGAAAAATCTCAATTTGTGCACATGCAATTTGTGAAATCAAATCGACTAACCTGAAAGATCGTATTTATGAGATTTACGATACGAAATCAGATATTCGTTTTTTTGATAATCCACAAGTAGCTGGCAAACCTTGGATAAGATCTTACATTAGCTATGTATTGCAATCTGAATCCGGCAAGAACATCGGAACACTATGCTTATTTGATACAAGTCCTAGGATATTCACATTTCATGAAAGACGTATGGTTAGCATTCTTGGAGCAATGGTCGAGAACATCATCTATGGCCATCACTTTTCTACCAGCATTGAGTATGAACTCAACAAACTGCCCTAATGATTGCCTTTAGCCAAAAGCATTCATCCAGTGAATGCTATGGCATAAAAAGCACGACAACATCAGCGCACCCTAGTGTAATTCGTTTCTTCTCTCATGCATTTTTAACATACTAAAATTAATCGACACTAAATTCACTTGACATTATCTTATAGTTCATAGTGTTTAATAACAGAATGGATACAAGCTGCATTGGAGTATTTCGGTGATCAATCTTAAACAAACAGACCACTTTACTATTTTTATTAGTATTGTGAATCTTCATTTAGAACAAATTAGCCAAAAACATGTCTGTCTTCATACTGAAACCGAGTACGAAGTGACGAAAAAGTGGCTTGAGCAGCAGCGTGCTAATTTGTGTAATAAAGCATATTACAGTGCAGCATTGGAAATTGTAAGATCGAGGATGAAGAAAAAGTAAAAGTTCAAATTTTCCATTATGTGACGCACTGCCTAGCCTTGCAGTTAAGTGCAACCTTTATACTTGCGTAGTATTTAGTAAGACAAGCCGGAGAAAAACCAATGAAGATCAATGGACTTTGGACTGTAGAATTTCATGTCCCGTTTATCAAGTCATACGGGATGGGAATGGTGGTATTAGAAAATAATCGAATCATTGGGGGAGACAGTGGATTCTATTACGTTGGAAACTGCTACTGTAATGATAAAGAAGTTAGTGGCAGACTCAACATCGTACAATATAACGAACACGCAACATCTATAATTCCTGGGCTTCAAAACTGGTATATGGATTTTGTCGGCCAAATTATTTGTGAGGAGGAAATCTTATTTGAGGGCAAACCTCTATCCGCCCATGGGACACTCATTCCAACTCCGGAGGAGATGAAAATCAATCTTTCATGCCACAAAATTTTTGCGATAGAGTAGCCAGAAATATGTTGCCAGTATAAATCTAGGCAAGCGTACAGTTACCAATATTTGTAGCTCCCTAGAAAATTTAATAACCGCCTTAACAGTGTGCTTACATAAACTTACTAACTTTCTCTACGACTATTTTGAGGTCAATGCACAGAATCAACTCCCGAACTTTGCTATGCTCAAAAAATGGCCCGTCGCAAAAAGCTCGGCAATGAGCATTATTGATAGGGAGTCGTTTCGAAACGTATCTAATGATTCACCCGTCATAGGTGACATGACTTTCGAATTCAATAGCAGTGATACTAAACAAAACTATCAAATAATTTTCAAGTTGTCGCATATGAGCAGCAAAGGATTTTGTGTCGACTTGTATGAGCGCCAGAGATTAGACGAGTGGAAAAAAATTGCTACACATTTTATGTCAATTGATTAACAAGGAAGTAATAAGATGAGCAAATTTAATATACTTGTAAAAAATGAAACATTTACCTGTAGGTTGGAAGGTGCAGATGAATTAGCAATGCTAAAAGTGACTCATCCCGAATTTGGATCGGTTGGCCCAACACAACTTGGTGGCAGTAGAAAAGAAGAACTTTCTAGGCTGCTTGCAATGGAGTTGATTACGAAATATAGAAAATGATTTGCAATAAGGAAAATACAGCAACTTCATATCCATGAAGATGAGTTCGAACGATTTTTTGATCACATTATTTCCAAGTAAGTAAAATCCTTAATTGGTAAATAATTTTGGTCCGACTATAATATTCGTAGGTGTAGAGCCACGTCGCCGAATCCATTCAAGAAATTGAGAGGTACTATCGACTTGATCATCATATTTAGTATTGGGAAACCCTAACATCTCATGCAAGTAATCATCTAGCCATGATGCGTCTTTTGGAAGAGTCACCTGTCCATTTTCAATCATCGAACTCACCCCTTCCAAACGTACGATCTTATCGCCATGAGGTTGTATGGCTATAGGGTTTATCACTTCGTTAGATTGTCGTAATTCCTGAATCAACGATAACCCCAACCCGGCTTTTTCGATCAGCAATGTGTTTGCATCAAATTCATTCGCAAGACGAACGACTTGACGTTTTAACTCAGGAAATTCGACTTGCCGTCGCCACACATGTAACAAGTAGTACTTTTTCTTGATAACAAGCCACGTCGTACACACCGAATAATCACCTTTTAATGTGCCAGCAATATCCCAACTTTGGACAATGCGACGATGGCTAGGGGTAGGTTCATGTGTATACCACTGAAACCATTCACGCTTCACCAAATTGCCTTCAACCGGAATAGGACGTTGCTGATACTGTGCAGAAAATGCCATGCTGCCAATATCTTTTTTTACACCATCCAAATACGATTGAGACAATCGTGCTTCATGCAACAACTCACCTTGTCTCCAATAATGAAAAGTATCTTGCCCAATGGAAACTTTTTGATCATTAATGGCAATGGCGGGTAATTCCAAACGTTCCCAGTCTAGCGCCACTTCGCCCGCTAAATCTTCTTCATGCAAACGTTGCATGACTAAAATCAACACACCTTTGGATGGCCGATTAAATCGACTTAACAATGTATTGGTATACCAAGTGATGACATTTTTACGTGCGACATCGGAAAGTGCATCTTCTGCTTTGAGTGGATCATCGATAATAATAATGTCCGCACCCCGTCCTGTAAGCGTGCCCCCAATGGAGGTGGCCAGCCGCCCGCCACCCAAAGTCGTAATACAATGGGCTTCGGTCTCTTTAGTCCATCGAACCTTGGGAAACAAAGCGCAATACCACATACTATTGATGACTACACGAAACTTCTGAGCAAGATCGACGGCTAAGTCTTGTGAATAACTAACACAAATAAACGTCAAGCCAGGATTGTGTCCTAGCGCCCAGGCGACAAATGCGACTGATGTACAGATCGATTTTAAAGAGCGCGGAGGTTGGGTAATCACCAATCGCGGCTCCTTGCCTTCATAACATTGCATTAACGCATAGGCAATCGCATCGATGTGCCAGTTATGAAGATACGTAACACCAGGAGACAAGGTTGCAAACACTTTGGCCACAAATGCTGACAACTCTATTTTTAAAACAGCATTCAGCAATTGTTGCGAGTTACTCATCATCAGACACCTCCTTTGCGTTATTATCATGCTTAGCTTGATCACGAATTTGTTTCGTAAAGCGTTCGATAATTTTTGCATCCTCATTTGATAACGCTGCAGCGGCTAAATCGATTTCCTCCTCATCGTAGGTGCGCATCAATTCGATTAAGGTTCGTATGGCAGGCACATTACCGCTTAAACTTTTTTCCGTTAACTTTAAAAAAACAGCATACTTTGCCGAGATCTTTTGTTTTTTTCCATTACGATTTACCTTCACTTTGCTGTTGATGACTTCTATTAATTCCGTTTTAAAGTTACGCACTCCACGAGGGCGACCTTTCGGATTACCTGATTGACCCTTTTTAAACTGTGAATCTCTGGGAGGTTTGCTGTATCCAATTTCGTAGTCATCATCATGAATTGTCATCACTATTCTCCTTGCGTTGTTGCGCTATGGCATGGAAAGCCAAACCTGACGACTCATGAATGGCATCTTGTTGAGTAGCTTCTTGCCAACGTTGAATAGCGATATCTACATACATTGGATCAAGTTCCATTCCAAAGCCACGCCGACCGATTTCCTCGCAAGCAATAATGGTTGTCCCTGAACCAAGAAACGGATCTAAAATAGCACCGCCACGATTGGAGGCATCTAAAATAGCGTCAGCCACTAATTGTTTTGGCTTGACGGTGGGGTGCAACGCTAACAACGCCTCACGGTCTGGGCCAAAACTGCTACACCCAGCGTACTCCCAAACGTTTGTTCGATAACGTCCCATACGCCCCAGTTCGACATTGTTAATATGAGAGGAAGTGCCTACTTTAAAGACAAACACTAATTCATGTCTGCTGCGGTAAAAGCTACCCATGCCGCCATTACTTTTCACCCACACACATAAATTATGCAGTGAAGCGTAGATATCTTGCGTCGCGTTGAGTAGAAGATGCATGTGTCGCCAATCCATGAAAAGATAGTGCAATGCACCTTCTCTACTAACCTCAACCATCGCACGACATACCGTGAGTAAAAATTCGAGGAACTCTGTGGCAGACAGTTCACCTGAAGCCATGGCAAATTCTTTGTGCTGAACGCGACCGTTGCCTGATACATGGCCTCGAATCGGTACATTAAATGGTGGATCCGTAATCACCATCTGCACTGGCTCACCATTTAGTAATGCGTGGTAATTATTTTTGTCACGTGCATCGGCACACAAAATCCTGTTCTCCCCCAACATAAATAAATCATTTGAGCGAGATACGATAGGCTCTTGTGGATCAAGTACTGGTGGTGGTGATTCTTCATCGGAATCTAGATCACATAGCATCACGTCCACCTCTCCCATTTCAAATCCGGTGAAAGTGATATCAAATTGGCTATCAACCGATATTAGCTCAGTAATTTCCAGCTTGAGCGCAGGTAAATCCCACTCGGATTCTTCTCCTAAACGATTCAGTGCTATACGTAATGCGCGCAGCTGTTCCTCGGATAAATGATCAATCCGCACGCATGGCAACGCATCCCAACCAAGTGCTTTTGCCGCAGATGCCAAAGCCCATCCACCTACCACCTGGCTTTTTTGATCGACAACAATCGGTAACACGCAGCCATAGGTTTTTAAACTGTGCTGTAATTTTTTACTTTGCCTCTTGTCATACTTACGGATCTGCCGACCTAGAGGATTTAATTGTGAAAGTGGAATCTGTTTGATCTCAAGAGCAACAGATGTATCGAAAGTAGATTTTAATGCATGCATAACGACTTCCTATGTAGAAATCGCTAAGCTTGCATGGTTTATTTAACTAAAAATATTAAATAATTTGGCCATGAGTAAATTAATTATATTAGTCCAATTACATTTTTTATTTTAATTTTTAATTAATTCAGCCATTATAGTTGAGATTCTTGCATCATTTTTTGATAGGTCCTTAACAGATGGACCCACCAAAGATGTGTCTACATGTTCGAAAAACGCCTTGACAAAACAATCGGCTTCGGAAAATAGACCACCGCTTATGTATTCTGTTTTATCATAAGGATAGTGAGTCGGCTTCTTACCTGTAACTTTTTCATAATATTCAATTAGTAATTGTATAGTAAGCCTAAGTGCGGTCTTAATATCGGGTCCACGCTGTGATTTTAATTTATTAATACTTGTTTGCGTAGCATCGCTAAGGTGCTCCAATTGTATTCTTAACTCACTTAGTTGCATAAATCTCAACTCTTCTTCTATTTTCGTTTTATGCGTATTCATCATAAGCTCATCTATTATTCCATTCTCAGAAGCCATATTTAACTCCTGTAGCACATGTTCTAAACTCTGAACTTTTTCCAACACGGATTCAAGCTCCGCGCGTTGCTCTGCTCTTGTTGAAGATATCTCTTCTATATATTTCCAACGCAAATAATCCGCGGAAATTTCTCGCATATATATGCGCATAGCTTCATATTCGGACGGCTCCTGAATACCCAACAGCTCACTAATTTTTTTCAAAATATCTAAATTCCATTCAGGCACTTCGGGTTGCTTAATTGCCTCATTTCCGCCCCATCTTGGTTGTGTTTTCGACATAATTCCTCCAGATATACAATCAATCTTTTACAAATTCTTTACAAGATGAATACTTATATTTTGTTACCCAAAATAACGAATTCACACAGCTCGCTCTATTTATTGGATCCCTAATAATTAGGTATATATTTTTATGAAGTCAATTAAAAAGTTTAACCCAGCCTCACAAATCTTCCCAGAAAACAACTCTTGTCACTGGACTTCCACCCCACTGTATGGACGAATGGTGGGGTGATACGACAACATCAAGCACTTATTAACAAAGCTACCAAGGACTTAAGCCGTGAGGACAAAGCCGTACTTAAAGAGCAGTTTGTACGCCTATATAAAAGAGAGGTGCCTAAACGAGTAAGCACTACCTTTTTACATGGCAATGTGGCCTGGGGCTTACAAGCTGAAGCACAAGGACAAAATCCCATTAAACTACGCAAGAAAATATACAAACAGTTCCAGAATACACTCAAGCAAAAAACGGCATCCCCATCTCCGGGCACCCAATTAATACGTGAATGGCGTGGTCATACGTATATCGTAAACAAAACCAAAGAAGGCTTTGTTTACAATCAACAAACTTATAAAAGTTTAACTCCCATAGCCAAACACATTACGGGCAATCATATCTCAGGACCCAAATTCTTTGGCCTAACGAAAACCCTCCATGAAAAATAACGCTACCAAACGCTGCGCAATCTATACCCGTAAGTCTTCAGAAGAAGGACTCGATCAAAGTTTTAATTCACTTGATGCGCAACGTGAAGCCTCTGAAGCGTATATACATAGTCAAAAGCATGAAGGCTGGGTTGTAGTGAAAGATACATTTGATGATGGTGGTTTTTCAGGCGGGAATATAAAGCGCCCTGCTCTTTTAAAACTAATAGACGCTATCAAGCAAAAGCTCGTTGATGTGATTGTAGTCTATAAAGTTGATCGTCTCAGTCGCTCCTTAGCCGACTTTGCCAAGCTAGTGGAATTGTTTGATGAGCATTCGGTGTCTTTTGTCTCCGTGACACAACAATTTAATACATCCACCTCCATGGGTAGACTGACGCTCAATGTATTACTTTCATTTGCGCAATTTGAACGTGAAGTCACCGGTGAACGCATACGAGACAAAATTGCCGCTTCTAAAAAGAAAGGCATGTGGATGGGTGGACCCATTCCACTCGGGTATAACGTTAAAGATCGGCTCTTAGTAATTAATAAGAAAGAAGCCAAAACCATACACTATATTTTTAATCGATATATTGAATTCAAATCAGTCCGTTTACTGAAACAGCATTTAGATCAATCAAGATATAAAACTAAACAAGGCAAACACTTCAGTCGCGGTATTTTGTATAAAATACTTCATAACCCACTCTATATTGGAAAAGTAAGACATAAAGACCAGGTCTTCGATGGCCAACACCCTGCCATAGTAGAACTTAAAGTATGGAAGCAGACACAATCCATCCTGCGAATAAACCATCACGAGTCTATCAATAAAACGCATGCACTTGAGCGGAGTCCTTTAGCAGGATTGTTGTTTGATGACAGAGGTCATCGCATGACACCTTCACATAGTAAAAAAGGTAATAAACGCTATCGCTATTATGTGAGCCAAGCCTTGCTGCAACATCAAGATCAAGAAGCAGGCTCCATCGCACGGGTCACTGCAGAGGAAGTGGAAACTACAGTATTAAAATCACTGACTGAATTTTTTTCTGATGCACAAAAAGTATTAGAGATTATCGGTTATGAGAAACCCAAGCTGTCGTTAATAAAGATGGTTAACAAGCAAATAAAGAGATTACTAAAAGAAGAAAACCATGATTTCAAACAACATAACAATCTTAAGTCTGTTAGCAAGATCATTATCAAACGTGCTGAGCTAGCTCTACATATCTTTCCTGAGCAATTAGCACTTCTATTTGGGCTAGACCCTATAAATAAAGATTCTTATATCTATAAGAAAGCCATTGAATGGCAACATGTCGGTAAAGGTCAAACATTGGTGATCAATGGGAAAAGTGCTGTTGTGAATACTTCTTCTACTCAAGCTGTTCAAAGAGCGATTGCTAAGGCAATGGAATGGAATCAAGGTTTACTGGATGGGTCAATTGCTTCTCTGCGAGAAATTGCAAATAAAGAGCAAGTGCGGGTGAGTTATATTCGAAGGATTCTTCGACTGGCGTATTTGTCACCAATAATACTAAGTGCAATTAATAATGGTTTGAACTCGACAGATCTAGCACTTGAAGAAATAAGAGAGATTTTTCCATTAGATTGGGGAAAACAGAATAGTAAATATGGAACGAATTGATTTTTTTATGATAAAGAGAAACCATTGAACAAACATTGTTATGAAATGAATAAATTAATATTCATATTCATATTCATATTTTACTTTTTAACACTCTAAGGGTTATATAAAGATAATATAAATTAAATAATGCCGAGAAAGCAATAAAAGTAAACTAGTGATTGTTACACAAACAGAATTCACTATTAATAATTTCAGTTTCTAGCCTCTTAGTGCGATTTTTCTTTCTAATAATGCCGATTTTAATTATTTGCTGAATATCTTTTTTAAAAGTACTTTCACTCACTTGATACATTCCACCACGTGCACCTTCAAAACCACAGTTCCATGCCGCCAGAGCTTGCCCATATCTTATAGCCTCAATAACTATATCTTCTGAAGTATCCATTAAGTTTATAGCTTTTCTATTGCAAAGCTTTGATATCAATCCCGCACTTGTCCAATCACCGCAGCCGCAAGCATCTTTAAATGCAGAAGTTTGAAACGCTGGCATTTTTTTCCACTTTCTATTTAGATTATTTGAAGAATGCGTTCTATATCGTAAGCCTTTATTCCCAAGAGTTTGAATTTCAAGAAAAGCAGATGTAAAACCTTTGATATCAGTAAGTGAAGAAAGGAACTTTTCATTAGAATATTTAACAATATCTGCAAGTTCTAATGCCTGCTTAAGATGTTTAACATCTGGTTTTGCTGATGGCTCAAAAAAAATAATGGCTCCTAGGCTTTTGAAATGTTTTGCCAAATCAATGGCTCCAGGAGAAGTTCTATCAAAAAAGAAAAGTGTTCCTGAGGCAATTTCATCTTTTATCATCTTGGTAGCAGCAAGAGTCACAGCCTTGTAATTTGGAAGCCATGCACCACATTTAGGGCAATTCTTCCAATGAAATTTATGTACAGGCTTTCCCTGCTTATTTGTAATGTTTTCTTGCGTTATTATCGGCGTGTTGGTTGTAGGCGATTGCTCAGCAAAATTTAAGTCAACACCCCATCGCTCCATATCAGCTTTAACACGAATCGATGCCGCATCACCGTTTAACCTAGCAATTGGATAAGATTTCCATCCTAAATAATTCAATATTGTAAGAACATTTCCACAAGTACCACCAGCCCAATTATAACAAGGCACTTCTGGATCTGAACTTACAATGATGTCAAGTGAAACCAAGCCTGTGCCATAGGCAACTGGTGAAGATTTATATTTGATCACTTTATGAATTTCTCCTGTCTGTTTGATAGGCTTCTCCATAGAGCCAAACATGGGCAGTTTCAATATCTTTTATTGACATTGCATCAACTTTTGACCAATCGACATGATACTCCAGTGCTTCAACATAAACCACGGGGTATTTCCCCTCAAGTGCAGCCATCAGCATACCAATAGCAAGCATTCTATTACCTAAGGGAGACAGAATGAGCATTGAACCACCAAACGTTTCAAATACCGGCTGACGTTCCTCATCAATTCTCATAATCGTTCTGTAAATATCTAAAGGCCTTTTTTCGTCTGCAAACACAAAATTTCTTGGGTCAACTTCCCAATCACTTTCTAATTCTGTCAAAAAACTAATTGCTAATTTATCTCCTTTCTTAGGGTCTTCTGATGGGAAAGGGAAAATTGGGCATGTATCATGTGGCTCCTCACTCGCGTGAATGCGATTTAAGATTCCTTTTTTACCAGTAGACATAAGTGGAAGCCAGAGTTTCGCCTTTTCCCCTTCCCCCATTAAATTTGGAATTGAAAAACCTCTAATATCAGTAACACGATCTATGGGAGTTGAAGAAATAGAAGAATCTAGTTCATCGTTGGAAACGACTGAAAGATGAACATTAATAAGCTTATTAGATGATTTGGCAGATTCGTAAATATAAGAAACAACAGGAAAGCTTACACCAACAGACAAGGCACTAAGATCAATTACAATATCAGTATAGTCAGTAATATCTATATTTTTAATACTGTTAGAAATATTAATACCGCCAACAACAGCATTATCATCAGCAAATATATTGATCTCTAGGAATTCTATAGAGCAAGACATGTTATTAGCTTCCTCAACATTTTTTTTCGCTCTTTTTACCAATTCTGGATCGGGATCGGGGCGCTCTTCTCTAATCAGCATGGCATGTAAACGCTCACCCATGACCAAGGACAATTCCCTAAGAAGAATAATACTTCTGGGATCAAAACCTGCACCTCCTATAAAAAGGCACCTATGGCGTTTTTCTGAAAAATACTGAGAGTAAAATTGAAATACTTCATTATTATAGTGCTCAATGCAAAAATTCCATCTCATATCACGTCCATTCATAGTCATTATTCTTCGAGTGGATGCAATAAATCTTCTACAGTTCTTTCTAAAAATCCGCCCCTTGATAATGTCAGACCAGAAGAAATAATTACTGGCCCAGACAGCTCTATTAAGGACCACATTTTGTTCTTAGTAGATTGGCTAGGTTTTATAGAGATCGCATTATATGCGACACCAAATTTTAGGATTTTTGCTAACTCAGGATATTGTGATGGTATTTTACTAAATTCATCTTGTGGAATGCCAAAAGCATTTGCTCCTCCATTCAAGGGGGCGTTTGGTTCTAAGGATTTCTGTAGGCACTCAAAAGCTATTTGCTTACACAATTTCCTCATTTCACGATTTTTAGGAAAGTCCCACTCTCTGACCATTTCAATAGCGCGGTCTATAATCATTTTATGTTGATAAGACGGGGGCAAACTAGCAGGCTGCGACCTGATTATTCTTGTTTCCGCAGCATTTACAAGCTGGCTAGCTAATTGCAAAAATTGCTCCGCATTTTCTGAACCCCCATCACAAACTGCATCTATGCCATAATAATACGGGCGTCCATATTCATGCATAAGAAATATTCTTGCACCATCTGCCAAACCAGAACTAACTTTCATTGGTTTGTTTAATTCTACCGAATTGGATTGATCATCGTTTTGATCAAATAGGCTTGCTTGTGGCACTCTCTTAGTATATCTATGCACCATAATATGAAGCATTGCTAGTTTTACATCTTCAGAGTTATCAATAGTCTGCGCAGTAGAAAAATATGCATCTACATCTCTCTTAAATTCCTCATAAATCTTATTACTAACTATTACTTTATGCCTTAGATTTTCTAGCTTACTTTTTAGTTTTTCTATTTTAGAACCAGAAATTGGGGGAATATTAGTATTGAGAAGATCAGGAAAACTTGTAAGGCCTTGACGCGAAAAAACCGGCATTAAACGCAGATATTTATCCGCCATACTCCTTGCCATTTTTCGGAACTCTGATCGCTTTTTAGCTCTATCTTTAGAGCTTTGCAACCAAATATAAGTGATTTCTCTACTTGGCTTAACTGGTGACTCTTGTTCTATAACTGAGTTTGTATCTAACTCTTCTAAAAGGACTGATTGGGGCGTTTGTGCATCCAGTCGCATAAGCATCCATCTTGCAATTTTCATCTCTCTTTTAACCAGCCAATTGACTAGTATTGTCAACTGGTCTGGATGAAGAGTATGTACATCATCAAACATAACCATTGGTCTTAGTAAAATTGAACCACCTGCTCTGTCGAAAGTAAAATACTTGATAGCATCAAAAGGATGATATGAACCAGTAGCTATTTTTCCAAGATCCTCCTCTAAAGGTGGTACTAAAGCGGTTCCTATTTCGTATATAGATCGCTCAATTTCTTTAGCTCTTTCAAAAAGGCTTGCTCCATTACAGCCCCCTATACTAGTCTCGGCCGCTTCGGCACCCTCACGGTATTGAAGATTTATCATTGAGAGCTTGACATGAGAGGCGTCTTCTAAACCTCTTAACCATGAAAGCATCGCACGTGCTTGCAAAAAAGATTTTAGTAATCCCATCTTCACGTCTAGGCTATAAGGCAATTCCCAAAAATCTCTATATTCAGATTCCATAGGAATTCTGCAGCCAAGAAATTTGATAGCAAGCGTGTTTCCTGAAACCTCTATAATTCCACATTTTTTTAGAGCGTTTACTAACGGCTTATATTCAGATAAATTTGGGTTATCTAAGAGAGTCTGTACAGTTTTATACTGTAATAAGCTTGAAATTGTTGTTTTACCGCTTCCTGGAGTCCCTATGATCATACTGAGACGATCATAAAGTGTTCCTTCTTTGGAATGTTTTTCAAAAAATGTATGTAAAGGCTCTGGTGCAACAACAGACAAAAATGCCGCATCATCACGCATATATTCAGTAGTTCTTTTTTCAAATGGGTTAGCCATGATTTTATCCAGAAAACTCCATGTGACGTTGTCTTCTTCTAAATAAAGGTCTCATAGAATGAACCTTTTCATTGCCTTTAGTCTCCGCCCATAACAATGAAAGCGAGTTATTAGGCGCATTATGATCCAATATTACTGGCAAACCACATCCAGCATATCCGAATTTGCCATCAGAGCATCCACTTTTTTTAAAGTGCTTATCGTAGATGGAATGGTCGTAATATCGCTCACATAAACTGGCGAAAGGCTCATCTGATGAAGTAGTCAACTTTATCTCTGAAGGAAGAAGCATGCCAAATGAAAATTGAACGTCAAATATCCCCATTTCTTCCAGCTCTTTCTTAGCTTGAGAATATCGTTTCTCAATGTTTTCTTGTGCTTGATGAGTGCCAATGTAGTGATGCACCCTTATTTGAAACTTATCTACAAAAGGACTGCTTCCTCCTAAGTCCTTAGTTGCTTGCACTAGAGCATCCGCAAACTTCTTTAGTTTCCCGACAAAGTTACTTGAACCAGCAGAATCTTCTCTTATCAAAGTTGTGCCTGAGGCTGCAAAGTCATCAACTAGGTAAACTCTTGCAAATTTTAAACTTCCATCTTTAATTTGAGGATCGTTTTTCAACTCACTAAGTAAATTTTCCCACTTGAAATTACTGATTTCAGTTGTTATCGCAACTTGCTCATTTGATATAATTCCTACATTAACTCTTCTAAATGAATCTAATCGCGCACCATCACTTAATCCCATAAATAATGTTTTTCGAATTTCAGATTTGAAATATTCTAGATTCTTTATAGTAGACCAAACCATGTAATCCGGAATATCCAATTTCTCAGCAACTGTTTTCTGGAGATTTTTTTGTACTATTTCTGGAAAAAACTTCTGGACAAGCCGCTGCATTTCAGCCTGACCAATATAAATTAAATTCTCTTTTATATATGTATAGGCTACCCCTCTATCCTTAAGTGGAAATTGCTGGAGCCATGTAGCAAGGCTTTCAATAAATCTTGCGCCAGCAAGATACCCTCTATATCCGTCATACTTATAAGCGGACATAAAGGAGAGCCAACGGAACTCTTCTTGAGCCTGCTCATCAGACCACGCCATTATTTGAGCTAGTATTTGAAGACCTAGTTCTCTATTCATATTTTTTCCTTTAAGGGAAAAACCTCAGGCTTCCATTCTTTCTTTTCAAACGACTAAGATAATAAAGTGTGCCTTGGGCACCACGTATCCCAGCAGGACACAGATTCCAGCAAGTTACTGGAGAGTATGAGACCTCATCAACGCTTAAAGAAAAGTTTTCTTTAAGTAATCTAGCATCATTTCCAGGCCACCTTCCTCTGTCTCCGATACTCAATATTTCAGAATGTTCATCTATTTCTTTTTTAATTTCTTCTACTACGGATAATTTTGATATATCCCTTGCAATGATATCTATTGAATGACTAGAACGAAGAACCTCTCCTTTGTGCTCTTCACATTGATATAATTCATCTTGGACTAAATCCCAAAGAAATGTTTCTGAAAGAGGTTTGTCATCTTTTCTTTTCACTGTTAGTTGATATTTTTTTTGATCAAAACTTGCAAGTTCAGACAAGAAAATATTATCTTTTAATTTCTTAAATAATGATTCCAGCTCCATCACAGGGTCAGAAGCAGTATTCAAATAATTATTATTAGACAGATTTTTCAATTCTGAACCATTGTAATATCCAATTAAAATTTTGCTCCAAAACTTTTTAGGAATAACCTGTTGTAAGTCTCTTCTTATAGATTTTCCTCTACCTGTTGCAAATCCGACAATCACACCTTCTTCTAGTAATCTTATAAGCTCAACGGCCATGCTATTACTAGGCGGGTCCCAACGTTTATTACTATCCACAACAGTGCCATCATAATCTAATACAATCCCACCAATACTTGCTTCTGAAAGTGTTTTGATGAAAACACCATAAGCTTTGTCCCATTGTTTTTCACTTATAGTGTCGTAACTCAAAGGGGACAATTTTCTTTTTCTTTCTATTGCTGCTTTTTTTTTGTTTATGGAAGTTACAAATCCTGGGTTAGCGGATAATCTATAAATTTTTGAACCAAAAGGCGGAACACCTGGGCGACCCGGATCAATCCCTTTTACTTTGCCTAGCCATTTCGTCAAATACATAGATAAAATGATCCCTGCAATTGCTTCAATACCGCCCAGCGAATTAAATGAGACATGAACTTTAGGTACTGTATTTGGTAGCAATCCAAGAGTTTTCTCTACAATTTCATAGTCATTTTTAGTTGATAAAGCAATTATGCCACTATCATTTTGATGCTTAGCAAACCAATGATGTCTACCGTGAGCAAAATTTCTTATATCCGCTAGATGCGTTGATATTAGTCCTGACTCTGTAAACTTTGACTCAATGTCCAATGCCGCAGGTTTTAAATTGAGACTATATAGAACATGGAGAGATTGTTTATCCCAAAGCGGTTCTATGGTTTTCTTGATATGCTCGAGTTCACTGTAATTGAATATGCATTTATTGATTAACTCCCCAGTGGTTTTTGGCAATTCTCTTATCTCATCACTAGAATCACTATAAGCCCTATATAAAAGGGTAGTGAAGGCAAGAAGTGAATTAGTAGCAAGAAATCCATCCTTACCAGATGGAAGAAAGTACTCAAAACAATTTGTATACTCATGCTTTTTTGACAGCTTATTAAGCTTACTTCCTTTCCGACCTACTATCGCACTAACAGTATTCATTTCACGTAGGATTGTATGTTTATAGGCTCGATAAATATCTACGTTATTTCCGCTAGCTGACATAAACCAAACTGAAGCTTCTGCATTGCGTGGAAGAGCAGAGATCAATTCAACAGGAGTTACAGCTTTCACAATCGATGAATAAAATATTTTGTGTAAAAGCGCATGGAATTCTGCAACAGAAAAAGAACCTCCCGATCCGACAGAGAGCAATGGAAAGCTCCAGGTACTCTTTATCAGGTCAGATATTACCGATACATCTATGCTTAATGCCCACTTATAAGTTGCATCAAATTGCTCTAATTCTTTCTCGAATAGCTTTCCCATCACAACCTCTTAAATTAGTTAATTGCAAACAAAATACGCTAATTTATTCCTTTGAACATTATAAACATACCTCTTAGATTCCACATGCGTCCTCATCATTAGCATTACAGATATACTCACCTAAGCAAAACGGAGGTAGATTAATTATTGGCCAGATAGGTAGCAACAGCACACAAGACTGTTTGCATGTCTTGATGAACATTTGAGTACTTTTAATCTAAACTATAATTAACATCAAGGGGAACCGTGTTTTTCACAAAAGAGTACTTTGGGTATTTTCTGATAACCATTAGGTTTCCCGGTGCCCCTTTGCAACTAACAATATCCGCAAAACCTGCAGAAATAGGCAGTTATATTCTAATTTAAGTATCTCTTACAAGAGTCAAGACTGGTTGGCGGAGAGAGAGGGATTCGAACCCTCGGTGCCGTATTAGGACACACACGCTTTCCAAGCGAGCACATTCGACCACTCTGTCATCTCTCCACATTTGAGTGGATAAATACTACCAGAATAGTGAATTATTCGGCACCGCCTCTAGTAATACTAAAAGACTAAGACTGCTTATCTTTATCGGTACTTGCGTTATAAATATGGGATGGAAATTGTGCAATGTTCTCACCTACTTCAGATATTTTTGCAACACCCTGCTTTTCCACTTCATCAATACGAATAATTGCATGCATAGGCACGAAAAATCGCTTTACTTGATCAAACTCAGTTTTGAGTTTTTCTTCACCAGGATCAACTACTACACTGGTGCGCTCGTCGAATTTCAACTCTTCAATAGTAATAAACCCATGCAAATCGGATTGATAGACTTTGCTGGCATAGACTTCATAAACATTACCTTGATTATAAAAGCTTATTTTGAATATATTTTTTGCAGCCATAAATCTATAATTACACGAACAAATTAAAATTTAAACTTTATATTTTAATTGATTTTTGGGCATCAAAGTTATCTACGGTTTGATAGCCTTTATAGCCACGAGGATTACATATTACGCGTACACCGTACTTCGTATAATCACTAGCATGATGTATATGCCCATGCGCCCATAATTCGATTTGGTTTTCTTTCAGCGTCGGCTCTAACTGGTTACAATAGGCAAACTTTAAATAATCATCTGGATCACCCGCCCAACTTTTTTTAGTAGGCGCATGATGGGTAACCACAATGGTAGGTCCATCATATTTTTTAGCTAGCTCACGATCCAACCACTTCTTACAATCGTGATTAATCTTAATCAACTTCTCAGGTGTTATTGTAGAATTATCAAGTGATACATAGCGAAAATCATTCATGATATTTTGCAGATCAGTCATCATTTCTTTGTCATCACATTCATTGAAGTCAGTCCACATCGTACAACCTAGAAAACGAACCCCATCTATGACTACACTCTTCTTCTCCAAGTAGCGAACATTACTACCCTTACTCATCCCTATTAGCTCGTCCTGCAGTTCATTTATATCATAACCCCAATATTCGTGATTACCGGCCACATAGATCACAGGCATATCAAGTGTCTGCAACCATTCAAGCCCCTCGAGCCCTACCCCAATGTCACCTGCAGCAATCAGCACATCACATTCTTGATCTGGAAAGTCAAAGCTTCCAAATTCAAGATGGATATCAGAAATTATTTTAATTTTCATATACGGATTGGAGCATTAAGAATTTAGAATATCGTGACACATTAAAATTTTTGCTGTATGACACAGCACAAACTACCTATAGTAATCGCAATTTAAGCGTTATTGAATCAAATTCAATACTAAGTGCTTGATTAGGCAGACCAGGTGGAATCAAATTAATACGGCCTATGACTATAGATTTTATCCTAGAAACGAAAAACGCCACGCAAAAGCGTGGCGTTTTTACTTAGAAATATCAGATTATCGCTAATCTAATTTTGTAGCTGTAACTTAAAACTTAAGACCAAGAGCTCGAATAGTTTCTACAGTAACGAAGTTAGTTCCGTATGGAAGACCTTTCTTCTTCGCGTAGCATTGCGTGCCACGGAAAGTGCATGGACCCATAATTCCATCAACTTCACATTGATAACAACCATTTCTCTTAAGAGCACTTTGTAATGTAGTTACGTTGCCAGTCGTCATATTTACTTGGCATAACACAGGCACCCATGTTAATTGCTCACTACGAACCTGCTCGGTACGGGTAACGGTTCCATATTCTTCAGGAATGGCTACACGTTTTTCTTGAGATGCAGTAACTAATTCAGTTACCTGAACCGTTTTATACTCTGCTGGAGAAGTAATGGTTTTAGTAGCCGCTGGGCTAACTAGAACCGTTTTTGTAACCGTTTTGTATTGCGCTGGCACTTCAACCAAGCACATTAGCTCACCCGTATCAGTTACACGCGAACCAATTATCTTTTGATTACCGAAACGATCAACGATCGCTGCAGCACTTGAACCACCGGCAGCTCCTGAACCTGCGCCTGCAGCCATAGTACCTGCGCCTTTCTTCCACACTGTAGTAGCTTCAGAAACTTGGATTCTTTCAGTCTTTGTTCCATATTTAGCAGGAACAGAAACAAGTTTTGAAGTTTCTGGCTTAACTAAAACGCGCTTGGTTACCGTCTTATAAGTAGCCGGGATAATCTCAACTCTTTCAGAGGCTTCTTTCTTAACCACTTTTTCAGTGATTGTGCGTCTCTCGCCAGGTATTAACATACGCGCATAACATTCACCAGGACGGGCATTAGGTGGATAAAGATCACCTGACGCAGATGACATGGCTGGAGCTGCAGCCGGCTGACTTTCCCCGCCTTCCATAGCCATTTTCTTCTGCCTTTCGTACTCAGCCATATTTGCTTCGCGCTCAGCTGCCATTTCAGCAGCAATCTTTTCTTCTTCAGTCATTTCAGCTGCAGGCGCTTCCGCTTCTGCAGTAGCAGTGGTCTGACTGGTTTGACAAGCTGCTAAGATCATTGCAGTGATAAATGCTGCAAGTAGCAAACTAATACGTTTCATGTGTGTATCTCCCAATGGGTTTGTTTTAATCATTATTTGAATTTGGAAAATATAGCACTTATATATCCTTACTTTATAAACGCTATTGTAAACGAATGTGTCAATATAGTTAATATTTTCAAATAATGAAATAACAAGATATTAACTCATAGAAATCATGTATTTATCAATTATAAGCAAAATTTAGTCAAATAATTTTGTCCGGAATACTCTTTTTTGATGCAGATTTAAGCTCGCTTGGAACCTCGCTATGTGCAATTTTGCATCAATCCAATCAATGTTTCGTAGCAAGCTTTCAACTCAACTTCCCTACTCAAAGGATCAGCCAGACTCCAATTATCACTAGAACAAATCTGCTCAAGAGCTTGAGCTGCCTGCGAAATTTCTAGCATTTTATGCGAACCCGATGATCCCGCAATTTTGTGACAAACTATACGCAATTCTACTAAACCACTCTCTTCAAATTTACCGGTCTGAAGATTTTCCCAATAGCGATTAAGCTGCTCTAACTTATCTGGAAAACTATCAATATAGATCTTTTTTAACTCGGATACTTTTTGCTGGGCCTCAGCAGATAGCTCAGACATGATTTTCGAAAATATTATTGATTGCATTCATTAAAGGAGATAGTTGAATTGGTTTTGATAAAAACTCATTGCACCCAGCTCGCATAGCCTGCGTTTTATCATCATTATTCAATGAAGCAGTCATCGCAATAATGGGTGTATTGAAATTTTTTTCTCGTAATTTTGTAACCACATCAACACCACTAAGTTTAGGTAATTGCATATCTAACAAAACTAAATCTATGGCTTCATTTTCACAGCGATGCAAGGCATCCTTACCATCTGTAGCAGTAATGGTTGAATAACCAAATTCATCCAAATATATTTTCAACAGTTCTACTAGATCCATATCGTCCTCTACAATCAATACATTTTTAGCACTATTATTTAGTAATGCACTTTTTATAGAGGATAAATCTGCCGGCCGTGCCTCAACACGTAGTATAAATAAACAACCCTCTCTAAACTTGGATTCTAATTCAAGCCTGCCATTTAGTTTTTCTGCAATTTGCGCACTGATGGCTAAACCTAAACCTGCGCCTTTTTTATTATTTGCATCGTAACGGTTATAGGCATGGAAAATATTCGCTTGATGCTCGACAGGAATCCCCGGACCTGTATCGCTAACCCTAATGATTAATTCACCATCTTCCCAATTAAAATTAACCGTCACCGAACCCTCATCGGTAAACTTAAATGCATTGCCAATAAGATTAATAAGTATTTGCTGCAATCGAATATAATCTGAATATATGGCCTTAGGCAGTGTCTTACTAGCTTGTACATTAAAGCTGATATTTGAGTTTTCCGTATGAGCTCTAAACATATGCTCGAGAGTGTCGATCAGCTCATTGAGCGGAAAAGGCGCGATATTAATAAGCAGCTTGTCGGCTTCAAGTTGGGCATGCTCTAGAACATTATCGATAAGTGATAATAAATACTGTGTGTTGCTTTCAATAGCTCTTGCATACTGAAGCTCGTTATCATCAGATGAATAGTTACTCGCCAATAAATCTGAATAGCCCAAAATTGAAGATATAGGAGTACGAAACTCGTGTGACATCCTGGAAATGAAACGAGACTTAGCATTATTTGCAACTTCTAATTGTTGCGTCAGTTTTTGTAACTTTTGATATAAAAGTTTCGCTTCATTCGAGTCTTGAGTAGCTTGCTGCTGACGTTGATGTTCTTCACCCGCCTCAAGCAATACCACATAACGATGAATACTGATCCTGATAACGTTTACACTACTAACGTTTGATTCATTAAAATTTACAATTGGCAATGAAACGTAAGGTTCTTGCTCCAGGCCAACTAGAAATGGAAGCGCTTCAATACAACTTTGGCCTGCTTCGAATGGTGGGAGCTGATAATCCGCCAATTCGCCATAATGGGAAATATAATTATTTTCATCATCCACTACTACAATAAGTGGCTTCAGCTTGCGTGCGGTTAAGGTATATAAATTCTCAGCAATCTTTTGGACATGCTGGTTCATTAGATTAATTTACGCCCCAATTCTAAAAAAGCAGTGTCTACATTTTCACCCGACTGGGCGCTAGTTTCATAATAGTCCCATCCTCTGGATTCAACATCATTCAGCTCTTGTGAAGTACACTGCCATTCACTCAGCAAATCTTTTTTATTGATCAGCATACAAAAAGGGATTTCACCTAATACATTATGTATATGCTCTTGTAGTTTAAAGGCTGTTTCGATGGTATTCGGACGTGTGCCATCCGCTATCAGCAAATATCCTGATGAGCCTTTTAAATAATTATCATCAAGTGCAGTAAAAACATCTTTCCCTGCAACGTCCCATACCATTAGTTTTAAAGTAGTGTGGCTATCCATTTCAATTTCTTTAGCATCCACCTTTACTCCAACAGTACTAATATATTTATCGGAGAAAATATTTTTTACAAACCTTGAAGTTAAACTAGTCTTACCAACAGAAAAATCTCCAATCATGCAAACTTTTTTATTGATAACGGTCATAGAAATAGATATGGCTGGCTATTGCTTTCCTACACCAAGCTATTCACAGATGCTTGAAACAGAAAAATCTAAATAATTAGATATAATTTTAGTGCAGACAAAGTTAGTCCACATCAGGCTCAAGACGATACCCATGCTGATAAACAGACGTTAACTTCCATCCATTTTCTTTATTAAATGCTAACTTACGCCTTAAACGACTAACATGCGTATCGACTGTGCGCGTATTAATATCCGGATTCTTACCCCAGACTCTTTCCAGCAAGTAACCTCGCGATAATACTTTGCCAACATTTCGTAATATGAACAAACCAAGTTCATATTCTTTCTGGGTTAATTCCACCTCTATACCTTTACAAGTGATGTTGCGCTTTTTTAAATCAATTACATATGGAGAAATCTCAAGAACCGTTTCATTTTCGTCAGGAGGGTTATTTCTTCTATGAACCGAATTAATACGCGCTAACATCTCTGCTCGATTAATGGGTTTAGACATATAATCATCGGCACCCGCTTCTAGCGCTTTAACTACATCTTCTTCTTGATCACGCTGAGTAATAAAAAGCACTGGGCAGCTCCAATCCAGATTCTCACGTACCCATTGCAAGACTTCAAAGCCGCTCATATCGGGCACTTCCCAATCAAGCATAATGACATCAAAACTTTCTTTATTAAGCGCACCTACCATCTGGGCGCCTGCATGATAAACATATGGTTGATGACCGGCGTCGTATAGCCAAACTTCTAGAAGTTTAGCTTGATCTTGATCATCTTCGAGCAGTGCAATTCTCATTATAAAGCCTTAGTTGAATTGCTAAGCAGTGGGTAAATTAAAATATAGAATAATTCAATAACTATACAATTAAAATAATATAAATATTGAAAATATAAATAATGTTATTTTTACAGATACTTCTTAAGCCTATGATTGATATGCATTATTTACTCAAGCTGTAACGAACACAATGAATATTTTACATATCAAGCTCCATATTTTTGATAATTTCCTCTCCAAAACCGGTAGTACTCACGAGTGTCGCACCCGGCATTAATCGTTCTAAGTCTTCTTGGACTTCTCTAGAGGTACCTGGGCGACGCATGTTAGCACCGAACCCTGCACGTGCACGCGCTAAGTCATAGGTTACCGTTCGCGCTGCAATTGCACCTTCCACACCTTTGATAATCAGATCTGCAGCCTCATCCCAACCGATATAACGCAACATCATTTCTGCCGATAAAATAATTGAGCCTGGGTTAACACGATTTTTTCCTGCAAATCCAGGTGCCGTACCATGTGTAGCTTCGAACACCGCGACGCTATCTGAAATGTTGCCACCAGGAGCAATTCCTATACCACCTACTTGCGCTGCCAGCGCATCTGAAATGTAATCACCATTTAAATTTAACGTAGCAATCACATCGTAGTCTTGAGGGTTTAATAATATTTGCTGCAGGAAGTTATCTGCAATCACATCCTTAACAATAATTTCATTACCGTTAAGAGGATTTTTAATCTTGCACCATGGCCCATCCCCTATAACTTCGGCACTAAATTCACGAACAGCTAAATCAAATCCCCAATTACGGAATGCGCCTTCTGTAAATTTCATTATGTTACCTTTATGCACTAAGGAAACATTTTGCCGATCATTATCGATTGCATATTGAATGGCTTTGCGAATTAAGCGTTCTGAGCCCTCTTTAGAAACTGGTTTAACACCAATTCCAGAGGAATCTGGAAAGCGAATTTTAGTTACGTTCATTTCATTCATCAGAAAATCAATAACCTTTTTCACATCATCGCTATGTGCTTCCCATTCGATTCCAGCATAGATATCTTCAGTATTCTCACGAAAAATAACCATATCTGTAGTTGTCGAATTCTGTAGAGGTGTTGGAGTGCCCGCAAAGTAACGAATGGGTCGTATACATGCATACAAATCTAAAACTTGTCGAATTGATACATTTAAAGAACGAATTCCTTCTCCAATAGGAGTCGCTAATGGTCCTTTAATAGAAACAACGTAGTTACGCATTACATCAAGCGTTTCTTCTGGCAAGAAATTCACTGCACCATAAAGACGTGATGCTTTTTCACCCGCATAGATTTCCATCCAACGAATTTTACGTTTGCCATCATAGGCTTGATCCACCGCTGCAGTCACCACTCTCCGCATCACCGGAGTGACATCGATTCCAATTCCATCACCTTCGATAAATGGAATAATTGGATTGTCTGGGACTTTCAGTGATCCATCTTTGTTAAACTGAATAGCTTCCCCATCCGCGGGAAGTTGAACATGTTGATAAGGCTGATTCGCCATTTACTATCCTCTACATTTCAAAACAAGGTAGATGCTTAATCACCGAGTTATTTTTTATTTAATATTCTAATTTTACTTTCTGGACTTTATTATAGTTCATAATAATTAAAGACAGGCTTTATCTGCTCAATCTTTCATCAACTAACTATGAAACGGGCATAAAAAAACCCGATATGTGAAGAACATACCGGGTTTCAATAAACTTATGTTACTTATTTATCGCTGAACTGCTCTTCTTCCGTAGAACCGGTTAATGCTGTTACAGAAGAAGCACCACCTTGAATTACAGTAGTAACATCATCAAAGTAACCTGCCCCCACTTCCTGCTGGTGAGATACAAACGTGTAGCCACGATCACGACCTTCAAATTCAGGCTCTTGAACCATTTCACAGTAGTGCTTCATGCCTTCGCCTTGTGCGTAGTTATGTGCGAAGTCAAAAGTACGGTACCAGTTTAAGTGGATACCAGCCAAAGTAATGAACTGGAATTTATAACCTATCTCAGATAGGTCTTCCTGGAAACTGGCGATTTGAGAATCATTTAGATTCTTCTTCCAGTTGAATGAAGGTGAACAGTTATAAGACATCAATTGACCAGGAACTGCAGCTTGCACTGCTTGTGCAAACTCGCGCGCAAAGCCAATATCCGGTTTTCCCGTTTCACACCAAACCAAGTCAGCATAAGGTGCATATGCTACACCACGGCTAATTGCTTGTTCTAAACCATTCTTAACTCGATAAAAACCTTCTGGTGTACGCTCGCCTGTAAGGAAAGGCTTATCATTGTCATCAAAATCACTGGTTAATAAGTTAGCCGCTTCAGCATCTGTACGCGCTAAAACAATCGTTGGCACACCCATTACGTCTGCAGCTAAACGCGCAGCGCCTAATTTTTGACAAGCTTCTTTCGTTGGCACAAGCACTTTACCACCCATGTGGCCACACTTCTTAACCGCAGCAAGCTGATCTTCAAAGTGAGCACCGGCAGCACCGTTAGTAATCATATTCTTCATTAATTCGTATGCGTTTAATACACCACCAAAACCGGCTTCCGCATCTGCAACGATAGGTAAGAAATAATCAATCGCATCTTCTTCAGACATTTTGCCGTCAGCAATATTTTTCCATTGAATTTGATCAGCACGTTGGAACGTGTTGTTAATACGGCGCACCATGGTTGGAACAGAATCGTAAGCATAAAGAGATTGATCCGGGTACATGGTTTCAGAAGAGTTACCATCAGCAGCTACCTGCCAACCTGAAAGATAAACGGCTTCTAAACCTGCTTTTGCTTGTTGCATTGCTTGGCCAGCAGTAATCGCGCCAAAAGCATTCACATAACCTTTTTTAGAACTACCATTCACTTTTTCCCAAAGGTTTTCAGCACCTCTTCGTGCAAGGGTACACTCAGGCTGTACACTACCGCGTAGACGTACAACGTCTTCAGCACTGTAATCACGTTTAACATTTTTCCAACGTGGATTAGTTGCCCAGTCATTTTCTAATTCTTTAACTTGCTCTGCTCTACTCTTGCTCACTATCTACTCCTTAATAACCCCTGATTGAATATATATACTTCCAGACCCATGAATCGTGCCCAAGTAATTATGGGCCGTGTATATTAACAGATACTAATTTAGAGTTACTATAAATATTGGGATATCGGTCATGCAAGTCGTGAATAGGTAAATAAGAAAGTTAATTGAGCATGCTTAAATCTCTATCTTGGTATCTACCTTGGGATATATTTTGACTGATCTCTACTGCGAAAATGTATTTAGCAAAGTAATAGCAACACAGGAAACAAATCGATGACATTTAAAACCGCTGATCTATGCGATGACCATGAAGGCAAAATATCTGTAGCAGAACCACTATTTGCGGATTTTGGAGGCAACATTTCGTTTAGTGGGAAAATTATTACCATCAAATGCTTTGAAGATAATTCATTAGTACGTGAAGCGCTTAAAACGCCTGGCGAAGGTCGTGTTTTAGTTGTAGATGGCGGCGGTTCTATTCGTAGAGCGTTGGTAGGAGATTTACTCGCTCAAGCCGGTGCAGATAACAATTGGTCGGGCATCGTTGTAAACGGATGCATACGTGACTCAGGTGTAATTGCGACCATCAAAATTGGCTGCAAAGCGCTGGGTACACTGCCCATGAAAACCGATAAAAAAGGCATTGGCGAACAAGACTTAACGGTTCATTTTGCGGATGTAGATTTTATTCCTGGGCATTATCTCTATGCAGACGAAGACGGCATCATTGTTAGCGCTGATAATTTATTAAGTTAGCGATATACATTCATGGAGCCAATTCTTATTGAATATGATGCAGGCATAACTTGTATCGATGCTATGTATATGCAACCTGGTCACGCATGTTGTTACTTAATGGTTGAAAATGGTCGTGCAGCTTTTATAGATACTGGCACAGGTCATAGCGTTCCTTATCTGCTCGCAACACTCAAATTAAAAAACTTAAGCGTTGAAGATGTTGATTATGTAATTCCAACACACGTGCATTTAGATCATGCCGGGGGTGCAGGTTTACTCATGAGCAAACTGCCCAATGCAAAATTAGTCATCCATCCTCGTGGCGCTCAACATATGATTGATCCCGAAAGATTAGCCGCAGGCACGGCCGCAGTATATGGCGAAGAAAAATTTAAACAGTACTACGGTGAGATTATTCCCATCGATGAACCACGTGTCATCGTTGCAAAAGATGAAGATGAAATACAATTAGCTAGCCGCATTCTAAAGTTTTTAGATGCACCCGGTCATGCAAGACACCACTTTTGCGTGTACGACCTAACCAGCGAAAGCTTTTTCACTGGCGACACCTTCGGCCTTTCATATAAAGAGTTAGATAACGAACATGGTGCCTTCATACTGCCCACCACAACCCCTGTGCAGTTTGAACCAGACGCCTGGCAAAACACCCTCACCCGAATGTTAGATCATCAACCTAAAAACATGTACCTGACACACTTTGGACGCGTCACTGAAATTGACCAATTAGGCAAGCAGCTACGAGAAGGTATCGACGAATATGCAAATATCGCAAAAGGTTGCATGAACTCTGAGATTTCTAGTGAAAGTCGAGAACAAACCATTAAAGAAAAAATAACCGAACACCTACAAACTAAACTGCGAGAGCGTTACTCAGAAAGCGAAGTGATTGAATTCACCAAATTATTTGATTCAGACCTAGACCTGAATGCAGCAGGATTAGAAGTGTGGGTAAAACGACTTGAGAAAGCTGCTTAGAAAATCTGCTTTCGACCCAAAGCGTACATAATTAAATACTTATATTTGAGTTTAGAAACACTATGGCTAAAAAGGAAGAAATACATCAGTGTAGTCAAAACAAGTATAAAGATGTCGAAATTCGATATGGGAAAATCAACAAAGAACAATGGTCATGGATTATTGAAACTACTTGGTATGCAACAGAATCGGAAGTGGAAGATGGCTTGGCACGTGAAGTGAGGATACCGCTTCATTCAGACACTTTACTAATAAATTTTTGTCCATTTTGTGGGGTAAATTTTTCAGATAAACGAAAAAAACTTGGTAAGTAAATGTCTGCATCTATGCGTAGTGACCAAAGAATGGAGCTAATGCGCTGACCGATTTTTGCTCCTGCAAAATCGGCATACAGTACATCCTGTACATAAATTGAGCCGCAGTTATTTTTAAGGAACGAGTTTACTTATAAGTAAATGAGTACTGAAAGGATACCTGCAACGAAGTATTCAGTGATTTAGATACGTTCCTGCTCTAAACGAAGCAAGGTTTACGACGGTGGTAGTACTTAACCCCATCAAACGAAACCTTATCCTTACCGCCACCCATGTACATCTCTGCAACATCGGATGATTCAAGCAAGTCTTTTGCTAAACCTTTTTTAACAACGCGACCATTTTCAATCATGTAGCCAACTGAAGCATAACGTAATGCAACCATTGCATTTTGTTCTGACACTAAAAAGCTTACGCCTTCTTCTTCATTAAGTCGTTTAACAATTTCAAATATTTGTTCGATGAACTGTGGTGCTAGGCCCATTGATGGCTCATCTAAAAGAATGAGACTTGGCTTAGACATTAACGCACGGCCTACAGCAATCATCTGTTGCTCGCCACCTGAACATAATCCTCCAGGATTTTTGCGTCGATCTTTAATTCGTGGGAATAATTCATACACATGTTCAAGGTTAGTTTTTACTTCAGCTTTACTCATGTTCTGAATAAATGAACCTGTCATTAAATTTTCTTCAACACTTAAGTGAGAAAATATATGTCGGCCTTCTAATACTTGAACAACCCCTTGTTTAACCATTTCATATGGGTTGTACTGCGAAATATCTTCACCATTAAGTTCGATACTTCCTTTAGTTACTTCACCACGCTCTGCTTCAAGCAAACGTGAACAGGCTTTTAAGGTTGTAGTTTTACCCGCACCGTTAGCACCTAACAAAGATACGACATCACCTTTGTTTACGGTAAGAGTCACACCACGTAAAGCGAGAATAACGCCTCCGTATAGTGCTTCAATATTATTAATTGAAAGTAATGGTGTTTCGCTCATAACTATTTTCCTAAAATACTAAAATCCCAAATCTTTGGGCCTGAATCTTGCGAAAGAAAACTCTGATTTATTAGCCTTAATGGAATCTCAGACTATCTAATAAATCACAACTTCCTCAAATACCTAAACTTACGACTTCATATTTCCTTTTTAGCTTCTTCAACCAACCGGCCAACAATATGATGACCGGTTGAGAAGAAGTTAATGACTTAATCTAATAAGTAAATTAATTACTTAAAGATCCCTAATTAAAGGTCAAAATCATCATCATTACTGTCTGCAGAACACGGACGAGCCGCAATCTTGTTGTCGGTTGCATATTGCTCTGCACCCGCATCAATGATCGCTTGTGATAGAGGTACGTCGCCCTCAATCCAATCCGATACGATGTTCCACTGACGTGCACCTGAATCCCATTGCTGGAATTTAGCAAGATGTCCGCCTACGTGGTCAAGACAAGATAAAGCAAGTTCTGGTACAAGACCCGTAGCGCCTAACTCTTCGATGCGATCCGCACCCAATTGTAGGTTCTCAAAGCCCCAACGTGCTTCAGATGAAGTCAACGCGCGGTTGCCAAAACGTGCTTGGGCAATACGTAGCGCTTCTGTGTGTACTACACCCGCTAGTACGCCAAGGTTCCAATATACTGAGCCTAAACGTGACTTGTCTTGTAAGTCGCCGTTTCCGCCGCCGTATACGGTCTTGATGATTTGTTGTACCACATCAAAGTCGGTACCCGCTGGGTGAGTGGTAATAGCTTGGTAGCCATCCGCTGCTTTACCCGCTGGGATTACGTCTTCGTCAGAGTTAGACCAGATGTTGCCGATTAATCGGCTTACTGGGTAACCGGTACGTACCGCAGTTTGCATCGCAACTGGGTTCATAACACCCCAGCCTCTTAGCAATACATAGTCAGGCTTTAATTTACGAATGTTCAACCATTGTGATTGTTGCTCGTTACCTGGATGAGGTACTTCTAGAGGGTGGTGGGTGCAACCGTGCTTCTCACACATGCTGTCCATGAAGTCGATCGCTTCACGACCGTATGGAGAGCCGTGGTACAACATGGCAATCTTCTTGCCTTTAAGGTTGTCACGTCCGCCTTCTAGTACGTCACCAATGAAGTGCACCATAATGGAGTGCTCGTCATAGGTGTTGATACCTGGCATAAAGTAGTACGGGAAGATGTCGCCGCGTTGGCCGGCTGTCTTACCGTGGTTTACCGCGATGATTGGCATCTTGTCTTTACGACCGGTTTCAATCAATGCAGTAGATATACCTACTGATAGTGGGTCAAAGAATACCGCACCACCTTCACGATCTTTCAATCGCTTGTAGCACTCTACTCCGCGCTCTACTGAATATTCAGTTTCGCACTCTGACCAAATAAGCTTTACGCCGTTTACACCGCCGTCTCGCTCATTTAATAAATTGTAGTAGTCTAAGATCCCACCAAAGTACCCTGTTCCACCTGCCGCATATGGTCCTACACGGTAGCTTGGAATCGGTACGTACATGGTGTCTTCCGCTAACACTGCTGTGCTAACGCTTAGCATCGATCCTAATGCTACCATTAACGTTAATAGTCTTATCTTCATGTGTACTCCTCCAAAGAGTTTTACTTATTTAAAAATAGCTTGCGCAAGCTATTTTCTTTTCCGTAACTGTTCTTAATTAAACAGTTACAAAAAACTTTTTATAATTCCTATTGTTTAAACGGCCAAATTCGTAAACGGTGTTTTGCAGAATTCCACAAACCCGCAAACCCCATAGGTTGATAAATCAGCAACAATACAATAATCGTACCTACAATAATTTTAGAGTTATTCTCTACAAATGCAGTATCAAAAGCACCTTGGAAAACTTTATCTCCAATAATAGTGATAAAGATCGGCCAGAAATATACAAATATAGCACCCAAGAACGAACCTAAGATTGAGCCTAAGCCGCCTAGTATTACCATAAACATAATCAAGAATGATCTTCTTAAGTTAAAGATCATAAAATCTAGGTTACCAATGTAACAGTAGCAATACATGGCTCCAGCAACTCCACTATAAAAACAACTTACAAAGAAAGCATTGAGTTTTGTTTTACCTACTGATATACCAATTACACTTGCAGCAATATCCATATCACGTACCGCCATCCAATTACGTCCGGTAGAACTACGCACCATGTTTTTTGCGGCAAGGGTTAATAATACGGTAACGATCAAGGCGATAAAGTAGCGGAAAATGTAGTCGTTGTAGTCTCTAGTAATTCCAAAAAAATCAAAAATTTCTTGCTGGAACGGCAAGAAGCGATAATGAAAAGGAGGCAGCGCTGCAACACCCGAAGTACTATTATTCAAGAACCATGGGTAGGCATTAAAAAACCACTCTGCAAAAAATTGTGCGCATAAGGTAGAAACTAAAAGATAGAACCCTTTAATCCGCAAACTCGGCAGACCAAATATAATCCCGACTAAGCCCGCAATAATTCCTGACCCCAAGAACGCCAACCAAACATTCATCCACTCCAGTCGAAATAACAAGTTAAAGGCTGTGAACGCACCAAAACACATAAAACCGGCCGATCCTAATGAAAGTTGCCCTGTGTATCCGGTAGCAATATTTAAACCTAGTGATGCAACCCCTAACACCATCATCGGAATTAAGATTGCGCTAAATACGTAATCCTCTTCACCAATCCAAACAAGAAATGCTGGCACAATAGTAAACATGAATATTAAAAATGCCCACATCACCCAGCGATCTTCGCGCACAGGCATCATGCGACGATCTTCAGAATAACTTTTAACTAATTGGCCCGTTTCTCGGTAATACATTTTTAAATTTCTCTACTTAATTCTTTTTAAATTATTTATTAGTAAGCGTATTTATATACGTTCAATTTCTCGCTCACCGAATATTCCGGTAGGCCGTATAAGAATGAAAACTAACGCAGTTAAATATGCCCACCAATGCTCAATACCTTGTCCACCCAGCACCGGGGCAAAATACAACTCACCTATTTTTTCGCTCGCGCCAATAATAAGTCCGCCAACAATACATCCAGGAATTGAGGTTAGACCACCAATCAAAATTACAGGCAATCCTTTTAATACCGCAGCGGTTAATGTAAACGAAACACTTAAACGCTCCGCCCAAATCAGTCCAACGATGAAAGTGATAACGCCCGTTACCGCCCACACAATCGCCCAAATTTTAGAAAGCGGAATACCCACTGCTTGTGCTGCTAAATGATCATCAGACACCGCGCGTAAAGACAATCCTGTACGGGTATATTGGAAGAATAAATAAAGCCCCAGCACTAAAGCAAAAGCAACCGATGCTGCAAAAGCATCTGACTTACTAATAATTAAATCAAACCACGGGTTGTCAGGGGCCATTTCTCTAATCGGTAATGGATCACTTGGTATACCTAGCTCCAGTCCATGCACAGCCGAATCCCACGTCCCTTGTGCCAACCCTTCCAAGAAGTAATTCAACCCCACCGTCGCCATAAATAGTGACAATAATGATTGATTTGCTAACGGCCTCATCACTGTACGTTCAATGATAATCCCCATGATCACCATCACTACAGCCGTAATCGTAAATGCCACGTAAACATTCACTTGCCTTTCCGTGAGACTTACAAAGGTCAGTGCGGCAAATAACAACATGGTGCCTTGCGCAAAGTTAAACACGCCTGAAGACTTATAAATCAATACAAAGCCAATGCCCACCAGTGAGTACATCACACCTGAAAGCATTCCAACAATTACAGTTTCAAGCCCAAACGGAGAGAAAATCCCCTCTGTTGTGAAAATAGCCAATACACCTGTTATAAATTCCACTCGAGTGATCCTCCTACACTACATACTTGTGTTGTTTGTTACTCATGGCTCACACCCAAGTACGCATCGATTACATCTTGATTACTCATTACTTCTTCTGGTGTTCCATCACCAATTTTTGCGCCGTAATCCATCACCACAACATGGTCAGAAATATCCATCACAACCCCCATGTCGTGCTCAATCAATACAATAGTGGTACCGCGGTTACGGTTAATCTCTTGAATGAAACACGCCATATCTAATTTTTCTTCGATATTCATCCCGGCAATTGGTTCATCCATTAACAGCATATTAGGTTCAGCAGCGAGTGCTCGCCCTAACTCAACACGTTTTTGCAATCCATACGACAAGGCTGAGACAGATGTTTTTCTAATGGACTGCAAACCTAAAAAGTCAATAATCTCTTCACACACTTCTCTGTGCTCGAGCTCCTCTCTTTTGCTGCGCCCAATGCCTAATGCATTTTCGATGAATGTCGATTTCATCATCAAGTTTCTACCCGTCATAATGTTTTCAACTACAGACATTCCGGAAAACAGTGCAATATTTTGGAAAGTACGACCAATACCCATCACCGCAGCTGAGTGCGGTTTCATTTTATTGAATTTTTTGCCTTCGTAAGTAATTGAACCTTGTTGCGGAATATATACCCCGTTAATGACATTCAACATGGAACTTTTACCCGCTCCATTAGGACCAATTACTGCACAGATCTCACCTTTATATACCGTAAAACTGATATCGGTGATGGCTTTTGTGCCACCAAATGCTAGATCGATATTCTCGATCACCATATGCGGCTCTTTTCCGTTGACTCCGTTACTCACTTATATATTTTCCAGCAATTAGTTTTAAATTATTTGTTACCTAACTCTACTTCTTTTACGTTGACTCAATTTTTAGTTCAGCAACGGTTTGACCACTCGAATCATCTTTAACTTCAACACTATTTTGTGATGAATACATCGCATTCACTAATGCTTTGTGTGTGCCCATTACAACATCACGTTTAATTTTACGTGAGCGTGTAATTTCACCTTGATCGACATTAAACTCTCTGTGCATTACTACAAATCGTTTAATCGGCGGACAACTACCGCCTTCAGTTTCACTGATATGCGAATTAACCTCTTCTACCGTCGTCTTAACCAAGTCATACACTTCTTGCTGAGTCGCTAAATCACGATATCCAGCGAAACGAATGTTATTTACTTCAGCCCAACTACCCACTGTCACCCCATCAATAACAATAAAGGCAGCAATAGAGTCTTGGCCTTCACCCACTGCAACCGCTTCTTGAATATATGGTGATGATTTCAGTGCTGCCTCAATACGATGTGGGACAAACACACTCCCAGTACTAAATTTACCCACCGAGTCAACACGATCTGTTATCTTTAAAATACCACGTGTATCGATATCTCCTAAATCACCGGTCCTTACCCACCCATCAGAATCTTTTGCTGCACGAGTTGTTTCTGAATCTCGATAAAACTCTTTAAAAGCGTTTATACCTTTAAAGACTATTTCGCCATTGTCTAACTCCTTTATCTCTACACCTGGCAAAGGAACACCCATACTGTTTTCACCTGCTGCTGTATTTGCTTGCTCTGCACCTTGCACACAAATAAAGCCAGCACTTTCTGTAGTGCCATAGCATTTCTTTAGATCTACACCTATACCGCGAAAGAAATTAAAAATCTCACCGCTCATAACATCACCACCGGTGTAAGCCGCTCGAATATTAGAAAGCCCATAGACATTTTTAAGTGGCGAGAACATAACCAACCTGCCTAGCATGCCTTTAAGGCCACCACCAGCACTGCTGTTTCCGCCTAACAATTCTTCTCGAGTTTGTCGCGCATACTTAAACCATTTATCAAATGACTTAGAATTAGATCGTTGCGCACGTGCAGTAATTTCAGAATAGAGTTGCTTATAAAAGTGTGGTGGTGCGTAAAGTAATGTGGGGCCCACATCACGCAAGTCAGTCATTACCGTGTCATTACTTTCAGGACAATTAATTGTAAAGCCTTTCAACAACCACAATGTATATGTGAAGAGTGTATTAGCCGAATAAGACAAAGGTAAGAATGCAAGTACTTGCTCTTCTTGTTTAATATTTTCTTGATTAGCAAACGCCGACCCAGTGTTTACCAAAGTACCATGCGTATGCACAGCACCTCTTGCATTTCCTGATGTGCCAGCGGTATAAAGTATGAATGCCTCTGTTTCTTGCGTAACTTTCGATACGACATCATCGAGAAAGCTAACATGCTCTAGCGCAAACTTTTTACCGACTTCCTGTGTTTGTTCAAAGCTTGATAAGTGAGAATGGTCATACGAAGTCATTCCACGACCATCGCTATAAATCACTTCTTGCAAACCTTCACACTGATCCATTACATCTTGTAAGGCATCAACTTGCTGTTGATCTTGGACCATTGCAAACTTTGCTTCGCAATTATTTAAAAACGAAACCAGTTCTTTGGTATTTGAATCTGGATGAATTGGAACAGGCACTGATCCCAAACACTGTGCAGCAATCATTGCGAAATAAAGGTTGGGAATATTGTTGCCAATGATAGCAACTTTTTCATTTGGCTTAAGACCCTTAGCAGCTAGACCACATGCTAATTCTTTTACAATGCTATTTGCATCTGCCCATGTCCATGTCTTCCACAATCCATGATGTTTAAATCGTATCGCTGGATCGGAAGATCTTGTTCTAGTTTGTTGTAAGAAAAGACTAGGAAATGTATCCATGCTAAAAATTCAAACCCCTATCGCTCCATCTGTTTACTGGCAAATTATTATAATATTTATCGAACAGTATTATAAGCAATAACTATAGTAGAGTTATTACTTTAGTTTTGAACATCGATAAAGTTCAAAACACTGTGCCAGTACCTAGTTTAAAAAAGTTAAGTAAAGTGCGTCTATATCTTTCTATTTATTGTTATACCACCTAGCAGTAGATTGCCAAATCAGCGATATCAGACAAGACCGCTAAACTACACTAGCAAACCAATGCTTTGCAAGCCTTTGTGTAAGCAAATTGTAGCTGATACAGGGATAAATTTTCATAGAAAATGAATTTGTACAAGGATGATTGTAGGCAAGTCCAAGCACAGGGGATGTGCTAGATGTATCACAATTTAACCAACAAAACCTCATGAGCAGTATGGTTATCTGCGTGTATGCTGAATAAAATCAACAAGGATAGGAAGTGTTTTTAGAACCGTTCTAAACGATCAAATATTGTTCGGATTTCATTTACGGTAATGGGATATCTGCTCAATATTACTATCAGTAGAACGCAAAAAATCTCGCTCAAACTCTTCGCTCTTCATTGGCTTGCCAATATAGTAGCCCTGAATATAATCGCAGCCCTCTTCCTCAAGCAATTTTTGCTGCTCACCCGTCTCAACGCCCTCAGCAAGTACTTCTAAATTCAAACTTTTGGCTAATGCAATAATTCCTTTTACGATTAATCGATCTTCGTTATTGGTTTCAATATCACGCACAAATGCTTTATCAATCTTGAGTAAATCAATAGGGAATTTACGCAAGTAATTTAGTGAAGAATATCCAGTACCAAAATCATCAATAGACAGCTTCACGCCCATTGCCTTCAACTGATGCAAAATTGAAATAACCTCTTCTGGTCGTTTCATAATGATACTTTCTGTAATTTCTAATTCTAGATACTTAGGTTCAAGTCCTGATTCAGCTAAAACATGCTCAACTTGTGCGGTGATATCACCATTCTCAAGCTGCCTCCCAGATAAATTTACAGAGACAGGTATAGGCTTGTGACCTTTATCAATCCACGATTTTACTTGAACGCATGAGCTAATGAGCACCCAAAGCCCAACTTCTGAGATCAACCCTGTTTCTTCTGCAAGCGGGATAAAGTCGTTAGGCCCTACTAAACCTTTTTCTGGATGGTTCCATCTCACCAACGCTTCCATACCCATCACTTTAGAAGTCTGCAAATCATATTTTGGTTGGTAGTACACATCTAATTCTTCGCGATCTAATGATTGACGTAGATCTTGCTCAATTTCTACTTTATTAGTAACCACAGCTTCCATTTCTGGCTCATAAAATAAGAAACTTCCACCGCGTTCTTTTGCTTTAAACATTGCTGTATCTGCGCGCTTCATCAGCTCACCAATATCGACGCCATCATCCGGGTGTATAGATATTCCAATACTGGCAGTAACATATATATCTTTGCCATTAAATGTATAAGGCTCACCTAACTTCCTGCAAATTTTATCGGCGATATTAGATACAACCCCTCGATCCTCAATACCATCCAACGCCAACGTAAATTCATCTCCACCCAAACGCGACACGGTATCCACAGAACGAACACAACTTAATATTCTTTCCGCCACTTGTTTGAGCAACATGTCGCCAACACTATGCCCCAAAGTGTCATTTACATATTTAAAACGATCTAGATCTAAAAATAACACTGCAATCATTTGCGATTGTAGACGTACTCTCTTAATTAACTTGTTCATTTGGTCAATGAACATTGTTCGATTTGGCAATCCAGTCAGTGAGTCGTTATACGCAAGCTCACGCACATGGACTTCTGCACGACTCGCTTTAAGTAATCGAGAAACACGTTGACGCATAACCGCAAAGTGAACCGGCTTAGGAATAAAATCTGTAGCACCAGAATCAAATGCTTGCTCAATAGAACTTTCATCATCAAGTGCTGTAACAATTAATATTGGTACATGTTTGCCACCCTTGAGCATGCGAATTTTTCTACATGCATCAAAACCATTTAAATTAGGCATCAACGCATCTAGAAGTATCAAGCCAGGCATACTTAGCTCACAACGTTTTACCGCCTCAACACCATCAGATACTGATTCAATCTCGTAACCATCAGAGACTAGAACATTTTGCAATGCCACGCGCATACTGCGGTCATCATCTGCAATCAAAATTCTTTCCACATCGGTTTGCATTAACAGCGTGTCTTCTTTAGTTACATTGATTTCTTTTCTTAAATCACTCAATACAAGAGCTGCTTGTGGAAAAATAGCTTGGACCAATGCATGCGCACCTTCTACAGAATCATTTCTACCAATTCCTTCTAACTGTTTCGCAAGATGTACCAACTTAGCTGCACCAAAATTTGAACTACTCCCTTTTATGCTGTGCGCATAGTGACGTAATGAACTCGGATCACTCTCTTCAACACTCTTTTCAAGAGAACGTAATAAAATTTCCATGTCATCAATGTATACTTGCACCATATCATTGAAACCACTGCCCACATTTTCACGCAAGCTTTCAACCGCACCTTTATCAATAGCGCTTTGCTCATCTGTTTCCATTCCTGCCGTGTGACTCACCACAGTTAAGTTAGCATCTGTGTCCATGCCAACTTCCTCTGTGACTGGAGCGGCTTCAATCCATCGGTCAAGTTTTTCTATTAATTTTTCAAGCTTGAGAGGTTTTCTTGTGTAGTCATTCATTCCAGCCTGAATGCATTTCTCACGATCTCCTTTAAGGACATTTGCCGTCATAGCAATTATAGGAATCTGAGATATTTCTGATTCAAGCTGACGAACCTTACTAGTGGTCTCATATCCATCCATTTCCGGCATGTTGCAATCCATAAAAATGGCATCGTACTTTGCAAGTTCTAGTAGTTTTAAAGCTTCAATTCCATTGCTTGCAATAGAGCTTTTGCAGCCAAGCCTTTCTACCATGGCCTGCGCTACTTGTTGGTTAGCATGGTTATCCTCAACGATTAAGATCGTTGCATTGAAATTTGGAATAGAATTTATACCAGGAGCAATTTTATCTTTATCAGTAATGATAGGTACTGGCATATTAATCATGTCAGAAATGCAATTAAATACAGTGGATTGACGCAGAGGTTTCTTAACGTAAGAATCTATTTCTCTAAAGCGCTCTAGAAATGCTTCTGGATTGAATTGATTAGTCATCAACACCAGTTTCATCGGCGCTATATTGGAATCTTTAGCAATGGTACGTATCAATTCGATACCATTTATGTCACCCATCGTCTCATCTACAAACCCAACGTCAAATGGTCTTTTCCTATCATTCGCTTCACGTAATAATTTTATGGCTTGGTCATCATTTTTTGCACTTACCACATAAGCACCCCCATTCTTCAAAAGTCTGCTGCAAATTCGCACGTACCATTTTACTGTCGTCAACAACAAATATTCGCAACCCTGAAGCAGTTGAATGTCGATTATCAAACACCTCTGCTTTAGAAGACATTTCCTTAAACGGAATCTCAAACCAAAACGCACTGCCCTTCCCTGCATTACTCTCTACCCCTATTTCACCATGCATAGACTCCACTAGCTGCTTACATATAGCTAACCCTAAACCAGTACCACCAAATTTTTTGGTAGTAGATGCATCCTCTTGCTGAAACGCTTCAAAAATTTTCTTTTGTGCCTCTTCAGTTACACCAACACCTGTGTCTGTTACCTCAAATCTTAAAGTAAGATAACCACTTTCATTTGCAATGTTATGCACCTGAAATCCTATTTCACCTCTATCGGTAAACTTGACAGCATTACCACCCAAGTTGATAAGCAATTGACGAATCCGACTAATATCTCCCTTAAGGTGAGACGGCACGTCTTTTCCAATTACGTATGCAATATCGAGATCTTTAGAAGTTGCTTGCCCGGTTAGAATGCCAATAATATCATCGAGCAATTCGCGCAAATTAAACTGCTCATGCTCAATTACCGTTTTACCTGATTCCATTCTGGAGAAACTCAACACATCATCAATTAAATTTAAAAGCGCATCACTTGAACTCTGTGCAACACTTACATATTCTTTTTGCTTGGGCCCCAGTTCCGTATCTTTTAAGATATCCAACATACCAATGATTCCATTCAATGGCGTGCGCAACTCATGACTCACATTTGCTGCGAATTCACCTTTAGCATGTGCATATTGCAGTGCGGCTTGCCGTGCACTCTCTAGGTTATTTTCACGATCACCGAGTGATTTAATCATGGTATTAAATGCGTGTTGCATCTGAGTTATATCTTTGGGTCCCCACAGACTTGCACGCACACCCATGTTGCCATCTTCAGCTTCATGCATAAAACTAGCTAATTCTTTCAAAGGTTTGATTACACGATCTGTAATTGAAAATAAAACAAACGCTAAAATTGCAGAGAGTATTAATGAAATTAATATATTTATATTTAATATCTTTCGCTCAAGAGCGTGCAAACTTTCTTTTCCCATACGAACTCGAACATAACCAAGCAGTTCTTTTTCTTGCACATCTTCAATAAACGGTAACTCAGCAATAACAGGGTCTGTGCCTCGCGCAAATACCGGTGACACGAAATACCATGCATCATTTGTTTCTGAAACTAGCTGTATTTCATTTGGCCAATGCGCCACATTATCTGCAAGTGCGCTATCTCCATATTCAATTAACGGCGCTTTTTGAACATCAAAAACCGCAACCCCTTCCACATCTTGGAAATTCTTAATCGCCTCTACATTATCTTTTGCGCTTTCTTCGCTGAGATAAAGCAAAGCCAGTATATTTCGCTCAGCAAAATCACGAGTAATCTGGAATCCTTCAGATTCAACTTTTTCTTCAACCTGATTCGAAGTTAAAGTGGTAATCAAATAAGTAGATATTGCAGCCGTAATAAAAATACCCACTAAAAACGCAGTAACAAGCTGCTCTTTAAAGCCTCTTGTATAAAAACGTTTTATAATTCTAAATGGATTCATTATTACTTATTTCTTCTGTTTACTGTTACCACTACTCAGATGGAAACACTGCGTCATATTTACGCAAATCATTACTTGTAAAGCGCACCCCAAGATGTTCCGCAGTACGCTTGTTAAATGCAGTTTTTAAATCTTCAACAGGAATCAATGTATCTATTTCTGCGCCACCGTTTAACTCTTCTAGCGCTACTGCGCCAAGACTAAACCCAAGTTTTAAATTGTCTGGATACATTGCAAACAAAACCCCTTTGTTTACATGTGCAGGACTGCTTGAGAACACTGCTACATGATGAGACCAGGATTTCTCAAGCACAAAAGACAACAGCGTGCGATTATCTATAGAGGTTGAATCTGGTGGTAACCAAATTGCAGCATCCTTAATTCTTAAACGCTTAAATATTTCACGATAAAGTTTTGCAGAGTTAGAAAGACTAGAAGTTGCATAGGTAATCAGCTCCAAACCATGTTTCGTGGCAGCAGATTGCGCCTCCCTCATTAACCATTCTGATTTTTTAGGGTTATAAACGACAATAACTTGCTTAATGTTTAGTTTTTGCCGCTTTAACGTTGAAAATAATTTATCTGGCGAAGCAGCAAATGATATCCCTGGGTGTGTGATTGATTTAGATTGCAACACGCCGCTTAATACAATTGGAATATCTTGCGTAAACTGATTGGCGGCTTTTTCTCCACGACCACCCAATGCTACGCACACTTTGATGTCATTCTTTCTTATCCAATCATTCAAATCTTTTTGGGAATATTCTTTCGGCAATACATATCGCTTAGTTCGCCCGTTAATTTTTTTCTCAACGCCTTCAGCAATATCTTCAAAAATCTTATTATATGGTGCACGCAATTCAGGATAGATAACCGCAACAGAAGGTGTTGCTGCAAAACTTGGGATTGATAAAATAAGTAAAAATACACAAGCAGCCATAACTATTCTTTTGATAGAATATTTCTTTGCGAAGTAATTACAGAAATGTAATTTTCTAATCATTAACTATTTTGAATTCTTTATAGTTTTTATTGGATACCTTTATGGTTAAATTAGTTTAATAAATAAATCGCAGCTCCCCCCAAGCACTCCTTCTAGCAAGTGGTAAATCACCTGGAATAGCAGCTCCAGCCAAACCATTCTGGCTTGATTCAAAAGCACGCTTATTAAATAAATTACGAGCTGATAATGCTAACTCCCAGCGATTACTAAATGCTTTGGTTCTTAAAGTCACATCAAAAATATCATAATCATCGATATCACTGCGTGCATCTCCATCTACACGCGCTCGATCCATTACAAAATTCCATTGTGGCGTGACATGCCAGTCTGGAATAAACTCCCAATTCACACGCACATAAAATTGATGTTGCGGAGCATTACCTGAATCTTCATTTAAATCTTTATCTTCAGATTCTTGATATGCATAGTTACCTGTAAAGCTTAAGTCTCTATTAATCGTCCAATCGGCTTCAAATTCGAGACCGTAGCCTTCTTGTTCACCTATATTCTGCGCTGTAAGCGAAGTGGCAGAATCCGGTGTAAAGCGAATAATGTCATCCCACTCATATTTAAATAAATTCAATCCGAGTTTTAAATTATTTTTTGGCCGATAATCAAATGCCAACTCAATAGTTTCTATTTCTTCAGGATCGAGATCTGTATTTCCATTTGCCACTGGATTATTTTGGTTTCTAAATTCTGCAAAAGATGGTGCACGAAAAGCTTCGCCATACAGTAACTTCGCAGTTAAGTCATGGCGCGCAGCCCAAACAAGTGCAAGCCGAGGGTTCCAAGTGTCGCCAAAATCATTGTAATCGTCATAACGCATACCAGCAGTAAGTTCCCAATCATTACTCAACTGCCAAACATCTTGAACAAACGCAAATGAATTATTTCGATGCTTTTCAGGCAGGAACACAAAAGGCGTATCACTTACATCGGTTAAAGTACCAAACCCTATTGGACTGAAATTATTTTCTTCCTCTACTTTATAAATTTCCTGATGCGTATAACCAATGCCTGATCTAATCGTATGACTATCGAAGCCTGTGAAAATACCAGTAAGGTTATATCGTAAATGTCGTTCCCATACTTCAGGATTCCCAATTACGCCATCTGCAAATGGCGGCGACAAGCCAACTCCAGGTATAAACAAACTAGAACCTGGTGGAAACAAAATAAGATCATCAGAAACCTCTTGCGAGGTATTTAAGTAACTTACTTGTGCTGACACGTCCCATGCGTCTGTAAATGTTGGGTTATGATAAGTTAAGTCTGCATTCCAACGACTGCTTTTAAGCTCTCCACTTGGATCCAATGCTTCTGCAACTCCTGCACCGGTCTCAAAATTTTCTCTACGTTGCAGCCCTGTGCGAAACTTCCAGTTGTTTTTTGAAATAGTCAAACGCGTATCAAAATTTTCAGTGGCAGTATTCACTGAACCTGGTGCTAATGATGAACCTTGTGCAGTTGCAACATCAGCATCAACATCTTCATCATGACCATCGGTATCACGAAATTCAGCAGATAATGCAACATCAAAGCCGCCCACTTCACCGCCATATAGAGCCCAGACATCACGCGTATCAAAACTACCCAATCGTGAACCAACTTCAACACCATCAATTTCAGAACCATCTTTGGTAATCACATTGATTACACCTGCAAAAGCATCCGCACCATATACAGCAGAACCTGGTCCGCGTATTACCTCTATTCGTGAAATTGATTCAACAGGGAAACCACCCCATACTTCCCCTCGATTACCAACATATAAGTTATTAATAGATATTCCATTAACTAACATAAGCACTTGAGGGTTATTCTGATCATAAACACCACGAAAAGTGTATATAGGTAAGTAGCCACGCGCAGTTCTAGATACATGCAAACCCGGCACAGTTTCTAATGCATCATCAATATCAGTTGCACCCATTTGCTTTATATCTTTAGCAGTAATAACAGTAGCTACTGCAGGCGCACGTGAAATAGGTTGTGCACTACCTGTTGCAATACTAATTACCTCCTCGTCTCCATAGAGTTCGATAAGCGCTTCTTCTTCATCGTAATCAGAATATGCAATGCTTGTAAAAGCTACAAACAAAAGTGCACTTAAAAATATGAATTTAAATTCAAAAATTGATTGGTGGTTCATGCTGACACTCCTTGATGTCGTACATTATTATTCCCTTCGCTTGCAAAGTTATGAGTACATTCCATTACCATCCGAACGAGGACACACCTCGCCAGACAAGCGAAAAAACCTATTAACACACCTTATTTTAAGGACTTACGAGCGTTTTAAAGACTATATGTATCGGATGTTTGATACCGCGGGTCAAACGATTTTGAGGACTAACGGATGTTTTATTAGGATGCGTGGAATGGAATTTATTTGTGACTTGAATGTTTGAAGATTTGCAATAAATTTATCTATATTTTACAACCCACTACAACACTCCAGTACCCAGTAGTTGGCATTATTTGAATATTTTGAAATCCAGACTTTTTTAGAATTTTTTTAACTTCACTTCCAGTATATTGCTTACCTTCAGTCCAGGCCATCATGCCAACATTCCCTGCTGATGCCATTAAAGGGCCAGATTTATCATCATCAAAAAGCATTTCATGAATAATAATTTTTCCTTGTTCGGGTAGGCTCTGAAAACTTTTTTCAGCAAGAAGTAGACATTTTTCTTCTCGCCAATCATGAAATATTTGCGAGTAAAAATGCACGTCAGCTTTTGGGAACTCGCATTTCCAAAAATCATCAGAAACAAATTTTATTCTTGCTTGTAAATTGTATTCTGATAATAATTTTTTAGCCGCGGTTATAACAGTTTTAATATCAAGAAGTACTGCACTTAAATGCGGATAATATTTTAATATCCCTATTATATGTGCGCCAGAACCACCTCCCACATCAAGCAGTGTATGGTTACTTGAAAGATCAACTTTATCCGGCCACCCTAATGCTGCAGACATACTTGCACTGTGCATGGCATGAGTAAACTTTTCAGATTTATCATTATCGTCAATATGAGCATCAAATATATCAACTCCACTATACACTTGAGGCGAATTGGTTATTACAGATTGCTTTAATTGCTCACATGTCCAGTTCGATTTATTCGATAATGCCAACATTCCACCAAAATAAGTTTCACTTTCTTTAAGCAAATATTTCTTTGAAACATCGGTTAATGTATATTTCCCATTTTTCGAAACAACAAACCCTAAATTTACCAACATCAACACTAACGCCTCTACTGGTCTTTCCTCCAAACCCAATTCATTTGATAGTCCTAGTAATGTTTTTGAAGAGTCTGAAAGTTTCTCAAATATCTCAAGATCATGAGCCACAATGAGAGTGTTATAACTAATTCGACCAGCAATTACATCCCAAACAAGAGTGTCATCTACCATTCTCTTATACTGCTACCTTCATACTTTATGCGATTACATCTAAATGGAAAAAACATATTCTCTGGCTTTTCTGCTGCATCTATAAAGCACGTTGTAAAACCTATACTAAATGAGACCAACAGATAATTATAATATTCTCTGGGAGTTAGCCCTTGGTCAGCAGCAAGTCCAGCAGCAACCGCAGCAATGTTTGCTTTTTTGCGCCAACGACCCTCACTAAGAATTTTTTCAACATCAAATACTAGTTTCAAGTACTTTCCATTCGCTAAACCAAGTTTATGCGCTAACTCTACTAGAGGTTTTATTCTCTCGTCTTCTTTAACTATTGGTCTTGCATACCCAAAAATTGCTCTAAAATTTTTTAACTCGCTTAAGACAATTTCAGACAATTCCTTATTATTTTCAATTTGCTCCTGTGCACGGTAGAAAAAATCAATAGCCCTGATATCAGGACGTCGGCCATATAAAAGCGCTTCAGACATTGCACTTGAAGCACCCACTGCTAGACATGCAGTGCTTCTTGCAGTCCCTGCTAATGATGATACTCGATTATTCCAAATTCGTGGATCAGGATAACTTGTACATATAGTCCAAATTGAATCGAATAATTGTATTTGCTTTTTTGAAAACTCACGACCAGTTACTCCATATAGCAATAACTCCATCCATGATTTATTTGAAAATTCGGTAAATAAATCTTTATCGCGAAAAACTACTCTTTCTCCAGGAAATACAAGCCCCATAGTAGTTTCCCACCTGTGCTCAAATTTGAATAAATCATCGTTACTCATGCTTTAATTCGATTACTTATCACGTGATTCATTTTTCAGATTTACTTGATGCAAGAAAAAAGGGTATCTATTACAGCCATAATAACTTTGCTCAAGTGCGTTCGCGCCAGCCCCAGGTAATCTTAACAGTAGATACAACATTTCACCCTGTTCTTTAGATAATTCCAAATCTCTTAATGCAGTTGCAATTAAGCCTGTAAAAGAAACTGGAATCTGGATAATTTTTTCTAACTCAGATTGATTGTTTTTAAGCCAATTAATATTAGAGTTTGAATTAGTTAACGATGATAACTTGTCTAAAGTTTTCATTACTGGTGTAGGACAAGTTACACCGTGCGGATCAAATCCCGGTGGATGCTCCATAGGTAGCCAAATATCTGCACGCTCTTCTTTTGGCGGATTTAATAATATTTCTTTCCACTTTGTAATATCTTGACCACATTCTTCCCATAACTGCATAACCAAAAACACTTCTCTCGCACCGCCATATTGCCCGGCTCCTACCGCAAGCGCTGCCATTAAAGCTGAAGCAGCGGTTGAACCACCAACACCTGCATTCATTGCAGCACGGACACTGTGGTCACGTATTCCTGGATTCGCAATTGCAACTGCAATCGTTTCAAGTAGCGTAGCCTGCTCTTTTGTAGGTTTTTCTAATTTAAAAAGAAGATATAAATATTCAATCCAACTTGCTTTTCCTAACAAGTCCCCATACACATCGTAACCCGCACAAAAACACTTTTTTGCAGCAAAGGGATTGTCTGGTTCAGGTTCTTCTCTCCAGATTTTTGAATGAATGACTTCTTGTTTTTTTTCTTCCGAGGACATTATCGGTAACGCTTGCTATGGGAATTTAGACTTTACTAAATATAACTTTAAAAGCTCGGAATAAAAACAAAGGCTTTATGTATTTTAAGAAATGCTTATGCTAATAAATAATTTATTTAAGCGTGCCTAATGCTTTTAATCGATTATCAATTGGCGGCACTTCGTCTTTATCAATGCGCACATCTAAAATCACCGGACCATCTAACATTAACTCTTTAACATTTAATGCTTCTAAATCATCAATTGAATTAATCAAACGACTCGTGATGCCCATTGAATCTGCGTACTGAACAAAATCAATCTTTGGCAACTCATAACCAACGGGTTCGCCGCCGCCTAAATTTTGGCCGTGTTTTACCATGCCATATTCTGAATCATTAAGAATAATGAAAAATACGGGTAATTTTTCTTGTAAGGCTACTGTTACTTCACCGCCATACATCAGCATTGAACCATCACCGGTTATACATACCACTGGGTGTTTATCATTTGCTAGCGAAGTTCCAATTGATGACCCAATTGCCCAGCCCATAGAACCAAATTCTAAGCAGGTCCAAAATAATCCGCCATGCTCATCTCTTGATCCCGCAACGCGTCGATCATACGGATGCAAATAATGTATCGACCACGCCATGCTATTACCGGAATCACATAAATATTTTGTTTCGGGAGGAAATATTTTTGGCAATAATGTCATAAGCCTTTGCGGCTTAATTGGAGCACTATTGTCAGTACATTTTTTTTCTTCCAACAACTTAAATGATCGTTTTAGTTCTGATTCATTTAAAGTATTGCTGCGGCTTTTGCTTGAACCTCTATCATTAGAGGTCGCTATTTTTTTAATATCAAGACTGTTTTCAACTTCTTCAAATACTTTTGCAACATCTCCTCTAACGTGTAAACGCGCCATTGGAGAATGCATTAAATTACCTTCCGAAGAATCAATGTGTATTAATCGTTGATTTAACACTTTTTGATCCCAAGTATTACTTGCGGTCTCACTGAGTGTTGTTCCGATTGCAACGATGGTATCTACTTCATCATCAATGACATTGATTGCGCTATCGTGCCCTGCAAATCCTAAAACGCCACAGAATAATGGATGAAATGGACTAACAAGCCCTTTTGCGTGAGGCGTAGTTACAATCTTTGCATTTACACTCGTTGCTACATTTAAAATTGGCCCTATTCCATTCAAACAACCTTCACCGACAATGAATACAATATTCTTTGATGATGAAAGTTCTTTTGTAAGTATCTCTACACTGTCACTATCAACTGGTTGTGGCTTCCAAAGTAAATTAGCTAAATCGTTCGATGGATAATTAACTGGGCTAGCAGCTCTTAGAACATCTAAAGGAATACTGAGATGGGCTGGTCCCATCGGTGAACGAAATGCTGTCATAATTGCTGAAGCTAACTTCTGTTCAAATTGGTTAACGTGAGATACCAATGTACTGAAATGAGTACAAGGCTCAAACATTGCTACAGTATTAATTCCTGTATCACCCGATTCTTGCGCTGCATTGCGCCCAAAATTTTCTAGCGCAGTTTGCGCTGTTATAACCAGTAACGGTGAATGATTATCATATGCGGAGGCAACTCCTGTTATAAGGTTTGTAGCACCAGGCCCTGCAGTGGCACAACATACACCCAAGTTACCACTATTACGCGCATAACCATCCGCCATAAACGCAGCACCCGTTTCATGTCTGGCTACTACCGCTCTTGGCCCACCCCTTTTAGCACTGCGCGACAATGCGTTGTACAACGGTTCGATTGCGCCACCAGGAATACCAAATACAAATTCAACACCTATGTACTCTAAGTAGGAAACAAGTAAATCTCCCACTTCATAAGATTCTTTCGAAGTGATCGGCGCAGCATCGTAAACTTGCGAATCATTTGCTGTAGGCAAATCAACAACATTGCGCGCACCAATCTCTAATGCATCGCTCTTTTCTGTAACGATATCCATTAAAGATGCAGAACTAATGTCATCTCCGTTTGCAGCCATCTCTCAACTCTGGTGTGTTTAAACTATTATTTATGTAAGTGTATTAAATATACGTGATTTATTTATTGAAGTGATCTCGTAATAGTTTGTATTTACAACTATTAACAATGTATTCATATTTATTTTTAGTTGTTATTAAGCAAAATACAACACTTTACGTGTGTTTAACATGCATTTATTTACTATTTTTCAAGTGTATTCATAAGTAAATGATTCTTGGAGAATTTAAAGAATCCATCCATTGTCCACACGGTAAGACAAGCCAATCTAGAATTTCGAATCGTTAAAAATTTTATTTAACCACCTAACAACCAAGTTAATGGAACAGTAACGAAGCTATGGTTAGTGATAACAGACATATATGCGGCTAATACAATTATTAAATAATACATGCTTAGCTACCCCTCTATTTATATCGAACCTTTACATAAAACCCTCAGTAACCTTTATAAATGCTATTTGCAGATAATTATAATAACCAATACGAGCTATTAAACTTTAAAAGTGCGTAATGAATTTATAGATGCAAGCTAAGTGCGCTTATCTTCTAAAGATTGAAATCAGATATCTTTAAGACCGAATTCAAACCATATTGATTCGCAGATACCGATGAGACAAAACACCTTTTGGCACTTCTTCAGCAAACGCCTATTGAGATATATGAATACCTATTTCAAATTGTATATTTGAAATCTACCGCTATATCACTCTAAATATTCTAAAAACAATAAAAACATTTAAGAATAGTCACTTAGCGGATTTGCTTAACTAACTGCTATAAATGTAATGCTTTTTTCTGCAGAAAAGTTAAGCAACGAAGTTAAATTTCTTATGAAAATATAGAATTTTTCGTTACATTTTTTTCGCTAATTCATGCACACTTGCAAGACATATCACAGTTCATCATATTATTCCTTTTTAGAATGCTCATGAACTCTGATAGGGAAGCACTATCTAATAAGAGTAAAACGAAACCGCTATTCCCATGAACTCAACATTGCGCACATTTAAAATATTAATACTCGCTGTTGCAGTGGTCGCAATTCTTATTGTTGTTAATCAAAAGTATTCTTCATCTTTATTGCACGAAATTAAACGCGATAATAAATTAACGGTTATTACGCGTAACAGTCCCACCACTTATTATATAGGTCCGAATGGACCCACTGGTTTTGAATATGAACTTGCAAAACAGTTTGCAGACTTTTTGGGTGTTGAACTAAACATCATTGTAAAAAACGAATTTCACCAAATATTACCTAGCATTGTAAATAATGATGCGCATATTGGTGCTGCTGGAATTACCCATACCAAACAACGTGATGCCTATGTCAACTTTGGTCCTGAATATACCAAGGTGGTCTCACAAATCGCTTATAAAAGTGGCCAAAAAAAGCCTAAATCTATCGTCGACCTTGAAGGCAAACGTATAGCGGTCGTCAAAGGCAGCTCTCATGCCCAAATGCTACTAGATCATAAAGAGTTTTTCCCAAATCTAGAGTGGAAAGAATACCCCGATTTAACTTCAGAAGAGCTGATGCTATTAACCACAGATAGTTTGATTGATTACACAATCGCCGATTCAAATGAACTTGCCGTAACGCGACGTTATTTTCCAAAATTAAGAGTCGGTTTTAACTTAGGTCCAGAACAACCTCTTGCATGGGCCTTAAGAAAATCAGAAGACGATTCTTTACAAAAAGCGGTTAATAATTTTTTTGTGAAAATAGAAAGTGATGGTTCGCTAACACACTTAAGAGAAAAATATTTTGGTCATATAAACGATATAACTCCAGTAGATAGTCATACATTTCTTAAACATGTACGTGAACGTTTACCTAAATATGAAAATCTTTTTAAGGAAGCTGCTATTGAATATGACCAAGACTGGCGATTTCTTGCAGCAGTAAGTTATCAAGAGTCATTATGGAATTCGAATGCTGTTTCTCCCACGAGTGTTAAAGGCTTAATGATGCTTACCCGTGATACCGCTAATGATCTCAACATTAAAGATCGTGTTGATCCACATAAAAGCGTAAACGGTGGAACGAAATATTTTTTATCGATGCACGAAAAAATACCAGCACGCATTGGAGAGCCAGATCGCACCTGGATGGCCCTTGCTGCTTACAATGTTGGATTTGGTCATTTAGAAGATGCACGAATTCTGACCCAAAATGCTGGCGACGACCCAGATCAGTGGATGGCGGTTCGAAAATATCTTCCGCTTTTAAGTAACAAAAAGTGGTATGAAAAAACTCGCCATGGTTACGCACGAGGCAAGGAACCTGTGATCTACGTACAGAATATACGCAACTACTTTGATTTATTAGTTTGGCTAGAAAATAAGGGCGAACTTTACGACATGGTCGCACAAAACTAGCAATTTTTATTACCTACGCTGGCGAAAAAACTGCTGCAACATCTCTGCACTTTTTTTCTCTAAAACTCCGCCCTGTACTTCAACCGAATGGTTATGCCTTGCGTCAGAAAGCACATCAAACACAGTTCCCGCCGCCCCAGTTTTTGGATCATATGCCCCGAAGACCAGCCTTTTTACTCTAGCGTGCAAGATTGCCCCCACACACATCAGACAGGGCTCTAAAGTTACATAGAGTGTGGTTTTAACTAATCGATAATTTTCAATAGTTTTAGCCGCATCACGTAAAGCCATAATTTCTGCATGTGCGGAGGGATCATTACTAGCAATCGATTGATTCCATCCTTTACCGATAATCTTATCCTCAAGAACCACTACCGCACCTACAGGAACTTCTTGTTGGCTCATTGCATGCTCAGCCAAACTTAAGGCTTCATGCATCCATTTTTGATCATCAGTCAAAGAATTAAGGTCGCTGTTAAAATCATTCCCACTCAATCGTGGCGGGCGGTTTCCCCGAAATATCGTAAGTCACTCTAGAGATTCCCTCAATCTCATTAATAATACGACGCGACACATGATCCAAAAACTCATAAGGAAGATGCGCCCAACGCGCGGTCATAAAATCAATAGTTTCTACAGCTCGCAAGGCAATCACATAATCATACCTTCTTCCATCACCCATCACGCCTACTGATTTTACCGGCAAGAAAACAGCAAAAGCTTGTGAGACATCGTCATATAATTTATGCAATCTTAATTCTGAAATAAAAATATCATCCGCCAGTCTCAATAGATCTGCATATTCTTTTTTTACTTCACCCAGTATGCGCACACCTAAACCGGGCCCAGGGAAAGGATGGCGATAAATCATTTCGCGCGGCAAACCAAGTTCTTCACCCATTTTGCGCACCTCATCTTTGAAAAGTTCTCGCAATGGTTCCACTAATTTTAATTTCATATCTTTTGGCAAGCCACCAACATTGTGATGCGATTTAATTAAATGTGCTTTGCCCGTAGAAGAACCAGCAGACTCAATAACATCTGGATAAATTGTGCCTTGCGCTAACCATTTAGCATTTTTTAATTTAGAAGATTCATCTTCAAAGATATTAATAAATAGGTTACCTATAATTTTGCGTTTTTTCTCAGGATCAATCTCGCCTCTCAATTCATTCAAATAGCGTTGCTCTGCATTAACACGAATTACTTTCACACCCATGTGTTGCGCAAAAGTTTCCATTACCTGATCGCCTTCGTTTAAACGCAATAACCCTGTATCTACAAATATACAAGTGAGCTGTTCACCAATAGCTTTATGTAACAAAGCAGCAACTACCGATGAATCTACACCCCCTGATAAACCGAGAATAACTTGATCATTGCCAACCTGTTGCTTAATGTTTTCAATCGACTCATTAACGATGTTTGCAGAGGTCCAATCGGAACCGCACCCACAAATATCACGAATAAAACGTCCTAATATTTCTTTACCTTGTTTGGTATGGGTAACTTCTGGATGAAACTGTAAGCCGTAAATTTTTAGTTGTTTGTTCTCTATTGCGGCAATCGGCGCACTATCTGTACTTGCAATAACTTCAAAGCCATCAGGTAGTGTTGCAACACGATCTCCATGCGACATCCAAACATCCAAGCAATTCTTGCCGTCAGAAATGCCATCTAATAGTTCGCTCCCACTCTCAGTATTCACTTGCGCATAGCCAAACTCTTTTTCATTTGACTCTTCAACATCACCACCTAGGTGTTTAGAAATGGCCTGCATACCGTAACAAATCCCAAGCACAGGAATGCCCAGTTTAAAGATTTCATTGGAAACTTCCGGTGTATCTTGCAGCGTAACGGATTCAGGGCCACCAGAAAGAATGATACCCTTTGCACCAAAAGCAGTGATTCTTTCTAAAGCAATGTCCCAAGGATAGATTTCACAATACGTTCCAAGTTCGCGAACACGTCTTGCAATCAGTTGTGTGTATTGAGATCCAAAATCCAGGATTAATACTTTATCGGCATGAATATTTTTCATGAAAAACTAAAATTTGAAATGATGCACGAAGATAGTTTATTCGACGTGATAATTTGGTGCTTCCTTAGTGATCGTCACATCATGCACATGACTTTCTCGATTGCCGGCAGCAGATATTTTCACAAACTCAGGTTTAGTACGCATTTCATCAATCGTTCCACAACCCACATACCCCATACTTGAACGCAGCCCGCCAAGAAGTTGTTGGATAATATTAACTACAGTCCCTTTATAAGGCACACGACCTTCAATACCTTCTGGTACAAATTTGTCTGCGCCGCCTTCTTCATCTTGGAAATAACGATCACTAGAACCTTGTTGCATGGCTGACAAAGAACCCATACCTCGGTAACTTTTATAAGAGCGCCCTTGAAAAAGCTCGACTTCGCCCGGAGCTTCTTTAGTTCCAGCAAACAATCCACCAATCATAATGGTGTTTGCTCCTGCAGCTATGGCTTTGGCAATATCACCTGAATAACGAATGCCACCATCTGCAATTATGGGTACCTTGCCTTTTACTAATTCGCTTACATTATCAACTGCACTAACTTGCGGCACGCCTACTCCGGCAACTATACGGGTTGTGCAGATGGATCCAGGTCCAATACCCACCTTTACCGCATCTGCGCCTGCTTTAATTAAATCTAAAGCAGCTTCACCCGTAGCAATATTTCCGCCAATAACTTGCACTTCTGGAAAGTTTTTCTTCACCCAAGCGACGCGATCCAACACCGCTTGCGAATGACCATGCGCGGTATCCACCACGATCACATCCACTCCAACTTGCACAAGTTCTGTAACACGTTGATCAGTTTCCGCACCCACACCCACTGCAGCACCAACAATTAACCGCCCTTCATGGTCTTTACACGCTAATGGGAAGTCTTTTGATTTTTGAATATCTTTAACTGTTATTAGCCCACGCAATTCAAAATCATCATTTACCACTAAAACTTTTTCAATTCGATGCTCATGTAAAAGTTTTTTAATTTCACCTTTACTCGCGCCTTCTTTAACAGTAACAAGTCGATCTTGCGGCGTCATGATTTTTGATACTGGCTCATCTCTACGTTTTTCAAATCGTAGATCACGGCTGGTTACAATACCAAGCAATGATTCTCCCGCTACAACTGGCACACCGGAAATATTTTTTTCGCGCGTAAGCTCCAGCACTTCACCAATACTGGTATTGGGTTCTACACAAATGGGTTCTTTGATTACACCGCTTTCAAATTTCTTAACCGCTCTGACTTCGCTAGCTTGTTGAGTCACTGAAAGATTTTTATGAATGACCCCAAAGCCACCTTCTTGCGCCATCGCGATCGCTAAGCGAGCTTCTGTTACGGTATCCATTGCAGAAGAAACCAGCGGCATGTTGAGACTAATTTCGCGAGTTAGCTGAGTCTTAAGTTCAACTTCGCGCGGTAAGACGCTAGAGTGAGCTGGGACGAGAGAAACATCGTCAAAAGTGAGCGCGTCTTGTTTGATTCGCATTGTGCGGTCCATGTGCCTAAGTGGCGGCTCATTATAGTGATTGCGCGATACGCGGTAAACTTAATTTATGCGCATGGATGTACTGTATGCCGGTAACGCAGGAGCAGTTATCGGTATTATGCCCATGAACGGACTGTATGAACGCAGAAGATACGGTTCCATGGATAGAATCGGTAGCGTCGAATCAGGAACAGAGGTCCAGAGTAATGCCAGGAGCGATTATCGACGACAGCATGAATGCAGGAGATAGAACAACGCTGGAGCAGTTACCGAGGAACAATACTCGCGAACCATTAACGACTACAATCTACACTGTCAATAATCAAGTACTATGCCCAATATGGATAGCTCTCAAATAGGAATGGATCTCGAAGAACGGCAAATATATTCCGTCCTGCAACTCAATCGAGAAGTTAAACAACTATTACAACAAAACTTTCCATTACTATGGGTAGAAGGCGAGCTCTCTAATGTGGCGCGTCCCGCTTCAGGACATATTTATTTCTCGCTAAAAGATCAGCAAGCACAAGTTCGTTGCGCGATGTTTCGCAAGGCAAATTTAGGCTTAGCCTTTCAACCTGAAAATGGCATGCAAGTATTAGTACGGGCACGAGTCGGTATATACGAGCCTCGAGGTGAATACCAACTCACCATCGAACATATGGAAGAAGCGGGTGTTGGTATTCTGCAACGCAGATATGAGGCATTAAAACAAAAACTCAATCAAGAAGGCCTGTTCGACCCAGACAATAAACAACCACTACCCTCTTATCCACATGCTGTAAGCATCGTAACCTCTGCAACTGGAGCCGCGATACGTGACATTCTTAGCGTGCTACATCGTCGCTATCCCCTGCTTACTATTCGCATCTATGCCGTGCCGGTTCAAGGAAATAAATCGGCCGCTGCTATCGTAGACGCCATTCAAGAGATCAATAAACGTAAAGACGCTGATGTGGTGATTGTTTCTCGAGGAGGTGGCTCGATAGAAGATCTTTGGTCATTCAATGAAGAAGAAGTTGCACGTGCAATCTATTCCTCCAAAATCCCAATCGTCGCAGGCGTCGGCCACGAAGTAGATTTTACTATTGCCGATTTTGTTGCCGATGTGCGTGCCGCCACACCCACTGCAGCAGCAGAACTTATTACTCCACATCAAGATGAACTGCTAGAAACATTTATACAATATGAAAATACTCTGCTTTGCTTGTTGCGCGATTCGATAAGCAATTTTCATCAAGCTGTTGACTGGATGACACAACGCTTAGAATCTTTACATCCCAAACAAATTATCCAACGCAAACAAGAATTCTTAATCGAATTACAGCGACGCGCGCATAGTGCCGTTAAACTTAAGTTGTCAGACCGAGTAAATCTGCTAAGTAGATTATCACTCAGGTTTGAAAGCCATTCTCCCCATGCACGTGTAAGAGAAGCTAAAATTAAATTAATCGATCTCCACAAACAGATGCACCGAAGCATTCAGACCCATCTGCAACAAAAGCAACAAGATATACATGCTTTAGCTAGAACTCTGGATGCAGTCAGTCCATTGGGTACTTTGAATCGTGGCTATGCCATTGCCAGCCACCGGGCAAGTGGACAAATTTTGCACAATAGTAATCAGGTATCAAAAGATGACGAAATATCTATCCAAGTGGCCAAGGGGCATATTTTCGCTAAGGTTAAAGGTAAGCAATAAGCCATTCTTGACACATTTCAAGAAAATTTCAGCTTTATACCTATAACCATTGCTTGCCAGAAGCCTTCTTATCTGGCATAAAAGCGGGCTTCATTTTCACAAGAGTCTTCCATGCCAGCTAAAAAAGTCAAAACCAAGAAAAAAGCCGCTCCTAAAAAGAAGGCTGCAGTAAAAAAAGCCGCACCTAAGAAAAAAGCAGCGGTCAAAAGAAAAGCTGCGCCTAAGAAAAAGGCTGCGGTTAAGAAAAAAGCTGCGCCCAAGAAAAAGGCTGCAGTCAAGAAAAAAGCCGCGCCTAAGAAAAAAACTGCAGCAAAGAAAGCTGCGCCTAAAAAGAAGGCTGCGGTTAAGAAAAAAGCTGCGCCTAAAGCACCACCAGCAGAAAAGAAACCTTCCAAAGCTGAGCTGAAAGAACAGAAGGCGCAAGCAGAAAGAGAAAAGAAAAAACAGAAAAGAATTGAATTGTTAAATAAACGTTCCCCAGTTGAATTGCCGGTTGAAGGTATCACGCCCTACACCCTACATCGTGGTGAAAGCTACATGAGTGACGCGCAGCTAGAACATTTCCGCAATATATTATTGTGTTGGAAACAAGAATTAATTGATGAAGTTAAACGCACGGTCGATCAAATGAAAAATGACGCTAGTCAATTTGCTGATCCGGCCGATCGTGCTACGCAAGAAGAAGAATTTAGTTTAGAGCTCAGAACACGTGACCGTGAAAGTAAATTGATTAGAAAAATCAACCAGACGCTGTCAACTATCGATTCTGAAGACTATGGTTATTGCGAATCGTGTGGCATTGAAATAGGCATTAAACGTTTGGAAGCACGGCCAACTGCCACCTTATGCATTGACTGTAAGACCTTGCAAGAAATCAAGGAAAAACAAATATTTACCTGATATTTCTCAGAGAAAATTAAGTTAATTTTTTTGGGATGAGAGCCCTGAATAGTTAACCTAAACGTCTTACTAGTATAGTTAATTTGTGAAACAACAAAACTATATAGGTCGATTCGCCCCCTCTCCTTCCGGGCCATTACATTACGGTTCGTTAGTAGCAGCTACAGCAAGTTATTTGCAAGCAAAGTACAATAATGGAAAGTGGTTAGTTCGCATAGAAGATATCGACCCACCACGTGAAGTTGCCGGCGCTGCAAACGAAATACTTAAAACCCTTGAACACTTTCAGTTTGAGTGGGATCAAACACCACTCTATCAATCGACTCGTCGTGAGCAATACCGCTCTGCAGTTAATAGTTTAATTCAACAAAACCAAGCTTATGCTTGTTCATGCTCGCGAAAAGACTTAGCCAATAATATTCAGAAAAGTGAATTAGGAAAACGCTATCCAGGAACCTGTGCAAACAAACAGTTAAATACTCGTGAAACATCTCTGAATTTAAGACTGCGCACTAAAAATGAAAATATTAATTTTCAGGACATCACTTATGGAAAATTAAGACACAATCTTTTGAAAGAGATTGGTGACATTATTATTTATCGTAAATTGGACCTGCCAAGCTATGCTTTAGCAGTAACAATAGATGATGCCTACCAAGGCATTACCGAAGTAGTGCGCGGCTATGATTTACTCGCCTTTACCCCAATACAAATATATCTTTGCCAACTGTTACAGCTACCTATACCGAAGTTTCTACATATCCCTATTATCCTCAATCAACAGGGACAAAAATTAAGCAAACAAACCGGCGCAGATGCTATCAGCAAGCAAAATTGTGGGAGCGTGTTAGTTCAGGCGCTGAAAGATTTAGGTCAACCTGTCCCAGAAAATCTTGAAAAAGAGTCCTCTGGGAATGACGAGCTAGGACAAATATGGAATTGGGCAATTAAACACTGGAATGTAGATAACATTCCCAAAATCAAACAAGTTTATCCATCCCAAAACTAAAAACGGCCGTGATGTACGGCCGTTATTAGTTAATTATTAAAGACGAAAACGAGGCTTATTCATCGCCTCCACTTTCTTTGTTTTTAACCCAATCCCATGGCTCTTCTTTACCCACCGCAAAAAAGATCCAGAAGTTGCCAATGATCATAATAATGAACATCAAAGCGGTAAGGATCGCCCAAACTGGCTCGCGGTTATGTTCGCCAATATTGAGCCAATTCATAATTCCAAGGAACGCGACGGTCCATAACGCCATAACGCCTAATGCTTGTAAAGTACGCATATCTATCTCCTAAACTCTAAATTTAACTAATTCTTTAACGCCCGCCAGGCATTGAACTCGCATCTAAAAACTTATCAAAGTATATATTCTCTTTATTCATACCTTGGTCAACCATGACATCAATTGCTGCATCGATCATCGGTGGAGGACCACATAAATAGCCCTGAGCTTCGTTCAAAGACAATTTACCAGTATCTACGTAAGCTTCCTTTAAATAGGTGGTCACAAACCCTGTTGCGCCCTGCCAGCCGCTTCCTTCTGGCTCTTCACTTAATACAGGAACGAACTCAAAGGAATAGTCTTTATTCCATTTTTTACCAATTTCTGCTAATTCGTCCATGCAGTATAAATCTTGCTGCGCACGTGCGCCAAATAGATATAAACAGTTTCGTTTCACTTGTTCCGCAGCAGAGCTTTCTAAAATGGCCTTAATAGCGCTCATACCACTGCCGCCTGCTACACACACCATCGTAGAATCTTCATCACGTCGAAAGAACTGTCCATAGGGACCTGTTACTTTAACAGTTTCGCCAACACGCTCTTCTGCGAATAGCCATTCAGTAAATTTACCGTTTGGCACTAAACGCACATAAAATGTAAATTCACCTGGATTCTCTTGCTTAGGGGCTTTTGCGTAAGAATAAGAACGTGGATCATCTAAAGCGCTAATCGCGACTTCAGAATACTGTCCAGCCATTCCTGAATGCTCGACTTTGCCTTCACACTTAACGACTAGCTCTTTAATGTCGTGCGTTAGGTTACGAGTACTTATGATTTGACCTTCGTATGAATTTAACGCTATTGCAGGCGCATCACTGAGCTCAACTTCAATTGCAACATCGGTTTTAAGTCGCGTTTGGCAAGCAAGAATCTTACCGCTCTTGAGTTGATCTTGATCTAGTACATAAGAAAAATCTGTTAAAGCTTTGATTTTTCCATTTTTAAGCGTGCACTGACAGGTGCTGCAACTACCCACACGACAATCGTGCGGCCACGGGACACCTGCTTCTAAAGCAGCTTTTAACAAGTTGTCACCGGCCTTTACGGTAATGGTATGCTCGCCACCATTAACGGTTGCTTGCCAGTCTTTATTACCGCCAAATAATCCAAACATGATATCAAATACTCACTGGCGTCCTTTCCAGTGTTGAGAACGCTTATTGTATGTTTAAGAGAGACGCTTAAACGTTAATAGAAATGTCTCGCAAGGTTCCAGAACTTACATCGCTTGCAGTTGGCAAGCAGCTATAAGGCTCAAGCTTTTCCTTACTCGTTGAAGGATGCGATTTCACTTTGCCGTACCAAGCATTCACACCCGCACGTGAACTAATTAAATCACCCGCTCCACTGTGCTCAAGTAAGTTGCAACATGCTGCCCAGTGAATATCGGCTAAAGTAAAGTCTCCACAGATAAAGTCACCTTTCTTAGGTGGAGTCTTAAGTTGATTTTCTAATCCATCAAACAAAGTGGCTAAGCCGTTTTTATCTAGGTTATCACCCATCATTGCCTGAACTTTCTCAGAAGCAACACCTGCCCACTGATACATCACCGCACGATGCACACCGTTACGTGGAACTAAAGATGGACCAAAACCTTTATCATCAAGATATGACATTACGGCAGTAGTGCCATAAACAATAAAGTCAATATCTTGCAATACGGGCCCAATTCCATAAGGAGATTTTGCAAGAAAATCACTGTCATCCATTCCATTAATGAGCACGGCTTCAACATCAACGCCTTTCTCACCTGCTGTTTGCATACACTTCCCAGTGTCTGGACAGCTTGGGTGTCCACTCAATATCATTTTTGTTCTTAACTGATCTCCGATCATATCTCCCCCTAACAGGCAATCTTTATTAGGATAGTACAAATGTTAAATAGTGCTCTTTAGAGCACTACTCAACCATTAATTTTCAAATAAACTTTAGTGTTTATAGGCGCTAAAGTAAAACGTTATAGCTGATTCTAATCAGCTTAACCTTCAATTTTCAAAGCGCCAGAAGGACACTTAGAAACTGTTTCACGAATTTCTGCTTCAGGTGCCGCATCTGTATCAATTACAAATTGACCATCTTCTACTTTAAATACACTTGGTGAGCCTTTAACGCACTCGCCAGCATGGCTACAAGTATTCGCATCATAAGTTACTTTCATTTCTGAACTCCTCGTTTTTCTCTATTATATTGTATAGCTATAGTCTTATTTAGTATGACTATAGTTTGCCGTTTTTTTTTATACTTTAATAGCTTTTTAGCTAAAAATGCCCTTAACCTGGTTAATAAATTATGTTCAAAATATGAGCAAGGATAAGGGTTTATCTTTTTATACTTAAACGTATCCAGCCTGTTTATTCATCTGTGCAGCGATCTTAAGCTCACCTTCAGACGCCATCTCGTCATCCCACTTCCCCAGCTGTTTCTTCATGTAGGCATGAAACACAGGTGGCAATAAGCCTAATGCAAAGAGAGTGAAGTAGCCGCGCCCGCAGTTCGGAGCCCCCACTTCGTCGAGTTCCCAAAAGTGGGTCTCGCCTCGATCGTGGTGATCCGCTTGGCGACCAATTTCGATAAAGAACCAGCTGGTAAATGCGGTACTGTTGTCCCAGCTATGACGGTAGTCAATCGGTTGACCTTTTTCGCGTATCAGGCCGTAGTGCTCAAGGTAGTTCAGTACTTCAAGTTCAAAGTTGGAGATGAGCCATACACCGGCTAAACAAAGCATGCCGGTCCAGCCGCCTACGAACCAAAATAATAGAACGGTCGGTAGGGCCATGAAGTAGCCTCGGATCCAGCGGTTTTGCCAGGAGAGGAAGTTCACGCCGATTCTTTCGAGGCGTTGCTTCTCCATCATGAAGAGGAATTTGCTTTGCCCAAATCCTGATAAAGGATAGTGGGTGTACATGCTGCGTCCACGTGGAGCAGTCGCCGGGTCGTCTTGGTGACCGAGTTCTAGGTGGTGGTTGTAGACGTGGGCGTAGCAAAAGTGGGCTTTACCACTTAAGGCCATCATCCAGCGCGCGATCACAAAGCTGAAGCCTTTGGTGTGGGCCAGTTCGTGTCCGTAAATAATACCAATCCCCGCAAAGATGCCGGAGGACATCACTGCACCGATGAGTTGGCGTCCGGTGATGCCGTCTTGAACGGTGAGACCCAGAATACTGGTTTCGCCAATCGGCACGTTGCCCATGTATTGCCAGATGCGCCAAGCAAGGGCGAGTTGTATCAAGGCAAAGACGGCCAGCATGCCGTACATGGTGCCATTGAGTAACGGGACGATGCCCATGGTGTCGCCTTCGTCATCAAAGCCTGCACCCGGAGTTTGGGCCGTGGTTAAGGTGTCGACAATGATGCCTACGCCTAATAAAACTACGCCGGTCCACACCCATGGACCCCCCGCAATCACGCCAAATAAACTGGCGAATATTAATAATGGTGCGAGAAAGTACCGCGCGTTGATTAATAACTTCTTCATGTTCGTCTCCACTTCATCACAAGCTTATGCCTGTGCAGAAGAAAATTAAGATTATAAAAATAGATATTTGAAATCTGTTTTCGAGCATGAGGCACTTAATTTTATAATTATCGGCCAGCACACTGATATTTATAGGAATTATAGCACTCGTTGAATGTATTTTTATAGCCTAGCCTTCACAATTTTAAGGTCAAAATATATGCTTCAAAAACTAAACACAGCATGAACAAGCTGGCTAATGAACCATCAGCTAACTCATTGATGGAATACGCAATTAGCCAATTTTAGAGCGAAAATAGAGAATACTAATGTTAGAAATTACATTAATAGCCATACATCTAGCTTAAGAATTATCTTTAGAATCAAAGTCTAAGGATAATGAATTAATACAATATCTAAGACCTGTAGGATTAGGACCATCTTCGAAAACGTGCCCTAAATGTGCGCCGCAAGCATTGCACATTACTTCGGTTCTGCGCATACCATGAGATTCATCAGACTCCTCTTGAACACATTCAGCATTGGCTGGTTGAAAAAAACTTGGCCAACCGGAACCCGAATCAAATTTATGTCCCGATTCAAATAGTGGAGCCTTACAAGCCACACATACATACATGCCGTTTTCTTTATGACCATTAAACTCACCACTAAAGGCGGGCTCCGTACCCTTCTGCCGACAAACATGAAACTGCTCCGGCGTTAATTCTTCACGCCATTCATCATCGGTTTTTTTGATTTTTGATTTATCAGTCATATTAGATAGTTTGAACTAAATCCCTTCGAACAACCACCTAAGCACATGGACGATGTACATGGATGCACAAGTGTCTCGAGTGATATCGCAAATACTTACAGCTATACATGCGAATTAAGTTCAAAAATAATTTGGAAATCAGAAGCAACCGTGTTCGCATGCTACAACAAGGATGTTGTATCAGCTTAATTCTTTTTTGCTAATGTCTGTTATCGAACAATTGCGGATATTAAACATTAATAGGTGTTCCTATTTTGTACTACTTAATCCATCTTCAATAGGTAGATTTTCAAGTTTCCATTCTGGAAATCCGTCTTCTAACCTACGAGCCTTGTAACCTTTAGAACGCAATTGTTCAACAGCTTCAAATGCCATGATACAAAATGGTCCTCGGCAATACGCAACAACTTCTTTTTTCTGTGGTAAGCGCTTTAACTCATCTTTTAATTCGGATAGTTGAATGTTAATAGCATGTGGAAGATGACCTGATTCAAATTCTTGTTCGGGACGCACATCTAGAACCGTGATTGTCCCTTTTTGTGCACGCTTCAATAACTCATCTCTTGAAATGGGTTCTAAATCATCTTTGGAAGACAAATAATCTTTTACCAAAATTTGAATTTCAGCGATATTTTCTTCGGCAATCTTCCGCATGAGCGCTAATAACGCCACAACTGAATAATCACTTAAGCGATAAAATGACTTTTGACCCTCCGCTCTGGATTTGACTAAACCAGACCTTCGCAGTCCCTGTAAATGTTGAGAGGTATTGGCGACGCTCAGCCCAGACGCTTTTGCTAGCCCATCTACAGTGCATTCACCTTGCGCCAGGAATTCCAATAGCGCTAAGCGATTACCGTTACTAAGCGATTTGCCAACCTGGGCAAATTGAGCAAACAATTCTTTCTTGAATGTACTAGAAGACATAATAATATAATATTCAATTGATCTATTGAATATTATATTGTACTTTAGGTTTAGATTCAATTATTTAAGAGAAATACGCAGTGCCTATAGAGGAATTTATATCTAGTTATGAGTTGAGCATTCGCTTTGGGTTCTTCTTTGCAGTGCTAGCAATAATGGCAGTGTGGGAAATTCTTGCTCCTAGAAGGACTCTTAATGTTTCAAAATCTACACGTTGGATGAATAACCTTGGAATTGCAGCGCTTAACACAATTATTTTACGACTAATATTTCCAGCCGCCGCAATAGGTATGGCGGCATTAGCAGAAACACAGGGCTGGGGCGTATTAAATTATATACAGTCTCCGATCTGGCTTACCTTAATTGTGTCCGTAATTATTATGGATGCTGTAATTTATTTCCAACACGTGTTAGTACACGCTGTCCCTGTGCTTTGGCGATTACATCGAGTTCACCATGCTGACCTCGATTTCGATGTAACCACTGGATCACGCTTCCATCCGATTGAAATTATATTATCCCTGCTTATTAAGTTTGCCACGATTATTGTGCTTGGCCCGCCAATTATTGCGGTTGTGATTTTTGAAGTGCTGCTAAATACCACCAGCATGTTCAACCACGCAAATGTACGTATACCAAAAAGTGTAGATCGACTACTGCGCTGGTTTATCGTGACGCCAGATATGCACCGAGTTCACCATTCTGTTGAAGATGATGAAACGAATAGTAATTTCGGATTTAACTTACCGTGGTGGGACCGATTATTTGGTACCTATCGCAATCAACCACGTGCGGGACATAAACTGATGACTATTGGCATTAATACATTCCGCGATCGTCAACATTGCACCTTGTTACCTGGCATGTTGGCGATGCCATTTATTGGCAAGATCACAAATTACACAATTAATAGCCGTCAATGGGACGTTCCTAATAAACAAAACTAAAAATCAGGAGAAAAGTCATGTCAAAGATATTCATGAAGTCCTCATGGGGAAGTGACAACCCAACAAATGCTGAAATGGTATTTGGGCACGGCAATGCGCTGGCAGAAGCTGGAAATGATGTTCGGATATTCCAACTCTTTGAAGCGGTGACATTGGCCCGCCCAGTTGTACGTGAAAATTTGATCCCAGTAGGATGGCCTTCGATTGCAAAACAGTGGGATGAAAGCGTAAAACTAGGCATCCAAATTGAATGTTGTGGTGCGTGTTCTAGGGCCCGAGGCGTTACCAATGAAGAAATCGCAAAAGCTGGTGCACTTATAGGCACCCCGGAATCCTTCGTAGAAGATGTAGAGTGGTCAGAGAAGATAATTACTGAATAATCAGGAAGTGTGGAACTAAATTGAAAAAAATACAAATATCCGCTTTGGGTCGTAAGCAGACATTTTTAACTACGTTAAACCATAAAATATATTAAGCAAAAAAAAGGGCACATATTGCGCCCTTTATTAACTCTGATGACTGCTCTTATTCTTCTATAGCCTTCATACTTAAACGAATGCGCCCTTGCTTATCAATCTCAAGCACTTTTACTTTAATGATGTCGCCTTCTGTTAATTCGTCCGTAACATTTTCAACGCGCTCATTTGAAATTTGTGAGATATGAACCAATCCATCTTTACCCGGCAACACACTTACAAAAGCACCGAAGTCCATAATCTTTACGACTTTACCTTCATATATTTTACCCACTTCAACATCAGCCGTGATTTCTTCGATACGTTTCTTCGCATCGTCGCCTGCAGCTTTATCAATCGATGCAATCTTAATTACACCTTCGTCATCGATATCAATGGTAGTGCCAGTTTCTTCAGTAAGCTGACGAATCGTTGCGCCACCTTTACCAATTACATCGCGAATCTTATCTGGGTTGATTTTCATCACGGTAAAGCGTGGTGCAAATTCTGACATTTCTTCACGTGCAGAGGATATGTCTTTCGCCATTTCACCAAGAATAAATAAACGACCTTCTTTAGCTTGAATGAGGGCTTTATCCATAATTTCTTTGGTAATGCCTTCGATCTTAATATCCATTTGCAAAGCAGTAATACCGTCAGTAGTACCTGCAACTTTGAAATCCATGTCGCCAAGATGATCTTCATCACCCAAGATGTCGCTCAAAACCGCAAAGTCATCACCTTCTTTGATTAAGCCCATAGCAATACCTGCGACTGGTGCTTTTAACGGTACACCTGCATCCATCATAGACAAACTGGTACCACATACACTCGCCATAGAACTGGAACCATTAGACTCTGTAATTTCTGATACAACACGTAGAACATAAGGGAATTCTTCTTCACTAGGTATAACCGCTTGAATACCGCGTTTAGCTAATTTTCCGTGACCAATCTCGCGACGTTTAGGTGAACCCACAAAACCCGTTTCACCTACACAGAATGGAGGAAAGTTGTAATGCAACATGAACATATCTTTATATTCACCTTCGATTGCATCAATAATTTGTGCATCACGACCTGTACCTAGAGTAGTCACTACAACCGCTTGAGTTTCACCACGAGTAAATAAGGCACTACCGTGTGTGCGTGGTAAAAATCCTGTGCGAACACTAATAGGGCGAACCGTATTCTGATCACGACCATCAATGCGTTTTTCGCCAGAAATAATTCGACCGCGTACAATTTTCTTTTCTTCTTTTTTGAATGCAGTCAATACATCTGCTGCACTTGGTCCATTCTCTTCATCTGCTAACGACGCCACTACTGCATCACGTGCTTCGCCGACTTTTTCTTGGCGAGTCATCTTTTCAGCAATGCTATACGCTTCACCTAATTGTGTAGCACATGCTTGATTCACTTTAGTCGCTAGAGATTCATCTGCCACTGCTGCTTGCCAATCCCATGCTGGGGTACCCACTTCAGCAGCGAATTCTTTAATTGCAGTAATTGCCGTTTGCAGATTTTCATGTCCAAACATTACTGCACCTAACATCACTTCTTCGGAAAGAATTTGCGCTTCAGACTCAACCATGAGTACTGCACTTTCAGTACCGGCAACCACTAAATCTAATTTTGAATTGTCTAGCTGAGAATAATTTGGGTTTAACACATAGCCATCATCAACATAAGCAACGCGTGCTGCACCTATTGGACCACTGAAAGGAATGCCAGAAATCGCCAATGCTGCCGAGGTTCCAATCATTGCGGGAATATCAGGATTAATATCAGTGTTCATCGAAACAACGTTTGCAATGACTTGAACTTCATTCATGAAACCATTTGGAAACAGTGGGCGAATAGGACGATCAATTAGGCGACAAGTAAGCGTTTCTTTCTCGCTAGGACGACCTTCACGTTTAAAGAAGCCACCAGGAATTTTTCCTGCTGCATAAGTCTTCTCTTGGTAATTAACCGTAAGTGGGAAAAAGTCGCGACTTGGGTCAGCATCTTTTTTACCTACTACCGTTACCATAACTGTAGTGCCACCCACATCAACCATTACCGCTCCTGAGGCTTGTCTAGCAATCTCGCCAGTCTCAAGTGATACATCATGGTCGCCGTACTTAAATGTCTTAGTTATTTTGTTCACTGATAATTTCCAATGTTTGATTTACTGTTAATGTTACGAACTCTTTGAAACAAACTCATTCACACGACAATCTCATATTGCCAATGAAAATAAATTCGTGATGTTAATTGAATGCGTTAAAGATACAGACACTGAATACCCTCTTACCTTAGAGAGCACTAGCAATTAGCGTCTTAAACCAAGAGAGCCAATTAAATCTTGATATCTTTTTTGATCTTTTGAACGCAAGTAATCAAGAAGTTTGCGACGGTGATTTACCATCTTTAATAAGCCATGACGTGAGTGATGGTCTTTCTTGTGCTTGCTGAAATGATCGCTTAAATGGGTGATACGCGCAGATAGGAGTGCTACTTGCACTTCGGGTGAACCGGTATCGGTACTTTCTCGTTGATATTTCTTTACGATTTCTGACTTGTCTTGTGCTGTAATGGTCATCTTATTTCTTGCCTTATTTTCTCTGCCCTAAATTTTTATGGGCCTTATGCCTACTTCTTGCAATTCCGCCTTTTACCAAGTGCGCGATTCTACCACGTAGGCCCTTACGAACAAGGGAAATCTCTTGGTGTACCCAGTCATCAAAAACCTAACCTTAAAGAGGTATTAATTGTCTCAATAAAGGGGTTTTGGAGCCATACGTCCGTCTTCTCGAATTGTACCTATTCCATAAAATTGCTGGTTCGCTTCATATATCCTCACCAGCCCTTGTGCAGGTAAATTGGCAAGGCGCATAGCGTGCCCATTACGTATATCTACCATTTGATCCTCACCGATTGATATTGCCGGCCAATCTTGTAGTGCATGGTCGGTTGGCAGTAATGTCTGATCTAAATCTGGAAACCCTCGTTCAGAAAACTGCTCTAACTCCTCAAGGCAATACATTTTTGGATCAGTAAAAGGCCCTAATGAAGTGCGCCTTAATTCCACCACGTGCGCACCGCATAACAATAATTTTCCAAGATCTTCGACCAAGGTTCGAATATACGTGCCCTTTGAACAGTGCACTTGCATGGTAACCAAGTCTTGTTGCTGTTCTATCAACTCAAAATTGTGAATCTCTACTTTCCTAGGTGCTCGCTCGACTTCAATGCCTTTTCTAGCCAACTCATATAAACGTGAACCTTGGTACTTTAAAGCAGAATACATAGGCGGGATTTGTTCAATGCTACCGGTTAGGCTTGCAGCATGTTGCAGGATTTGATTTTTAGTAACCTTAGAAGCATCCCGTTGCTCCAGAATTACACCGTCTGCATCAGCTGAATCTGTAGTCACTCCTAGTTTTAGAACGACTCGGTATTGTTTGTCTACGGCTAACAGGTAATCAGAAATTTTTGTTGTGCGACCAAAACAGATCACTAACAAGCCTGTTGCCAAAGGATCTAAGGTTCCAGTGTGGCCCGCTTTTGCAGCATTAAAGATGCGTTTTACTTTTTGCAGTACGAGGTTAGATGATTCACCAGCTGGTTTATCAAAAAGTAACAAACCATTCAGCGCACGACCTTTATTTTTCCTTCTTGACACTCGCGATATGAATTATTGCTTATTAAGGCTTTTTTGAATCAGTTGCTCGATTCGATCACCTTTAGCTTCCGTATCGTCAACAATAAATCGTAACTCAGGCATTTTGCGCAAACTTAGAATTTTACTTAATTGTGTTCGCAAATAACCACTAGCACTTTGCAGACCTTTAATCATCTCTGCTGCATCTTGTTGTATATCCATCGGACTGAAATACACTTTTGCAGTTCCGAGATCTTTACTAACTACCACATCGTAAATAATGATATCAGCAACACGTGGATCTTTAACTTCATTACGTAACATTAAAGTAAGTTCGCGACGAAGTTGCTCGCCGATGCGTAGAGGCCTGGATGATTCTCGTTGCATTTTAATAAATGCTTTTTATAAAGGTTGTCGTTCTAAATTGTTCTAGTTAAATCATTTGGGTTAAATCGTTCTGGCAATTTCTGTACGTTCGTATACTTCTATCTGATCTCCTGGCAAAACATCATTATAGTTTTTAACTGCGATGCCGCACTCTGTACCCGATTTAACTTCATTCACATCATCCTTATGACGACGCAACGATTCTAATTCGCCTTCAAATACAACCACATTATCACGTAATACACGAATTGGATTACCGCGCTTAATGACACCTTCAACTACTTGCGTACCCGCCACTGCACCCATCTTCGATGATCTAAATACATCTTTAACTTCAGCAAGACCAATAATTTCTTCGCGCAGCTCTGGTGTAAGCATTCCGCTCATAGCCAACTTCACATCATCAATCGCTTCATAAATAATGCTGTAATAACGAATCTCGACATCTACATCAGATGCAGTTCTCTTTGCAGCACCATCAGCTCGCACATTAAAACCAATCATTACCGCTTTAGATGCTTCGGCTAAATTTACATCAGATTCATTAATTCCACCCACAGCTGCCATTACAATCTTAACTCTAACCTCCTCTGTGGAAAGCTTTTCAAGGGCATCTTTCAACGCTTCCGCACTACCTTGAACATCCGCTTTAATCATAACGTTAACCGTAGCGGCAACACTTCCACCCATCTGACTGAATGCGTCTTCGAGTTTAGTAGCTTGTTGCGAAGCAAATTTCGTATCTCTTGATTTGCTTTTACGTACATCAACAATTTCACGCACCTTGCGCTCATTGGCAACAACGATGGCATCCTCACCTGCATTGGCTGCGCCGGATAATCCTAAAACCATTACGGGTGTAGATGGCCCTGCGGTTTCAACTTCATTACCGTTTTCATCAAACATGGCACGAACACGGCCAAACTCTTCACCGGTTAACAGCATATCGCCTTTAGATAACATCCCTTGTTGCACTAATACGGTTGCAACTGGCCCACGACCTTTATCTAAACTTGATTCAATCACTACACCTGAGGCAGGACCGTGATCTACGGCTTTTAATTCAAGAATTTCAGCTTGCAATGAAATAGCTTCTAGCAATTCATCTATACCTGCGCCTGTAAGTGCTGAGACATTCAAAAAGATCGTATCGCCACCCCATTCTTCTGGTAACACTTCTAATGCAGAGAGCTCATTACGCACACGTTCTGGATCAGCATCTTGTTTATCTGTTTTATTTACCGCGACAATCATCGGCACGCCAGCAGCACGCGAGTGTTCCACAGCTTCTTTTGTTTGCGGCATTACACCATCATCTGCCGCTGCAACTAAAACAACAATATCCGTGGCTTTTGCTCCTCTTGCACGCATTGCAGTAAAGGCAGCATGACCTGGTGTATCGAGGAAAGTAATCGTTCCTTTATCGGTGCTAACGCTATAGGCACCAATATGCTGAGTAATTCCACCTGCCTCACCCGATGCCACTTTGGTTCGGCGAATATAATCCAGTAAAGAAGTTTTACCGTGATCAACATGACCCATGACCGTTACTACAGGGTTTCTAACCAGCGCTTTTGAATCATCATATTCAACCTGCAACACAGTGTCTTCTACACTTGAAGCTTCCATCGGTTTTGCTTCGTGACCCATTTCCTCTACCACAAGGATCGCAGTATCTTGATCAAGAATTTGGTTGATGGTGGCCATTACGCCCATTTTCATCATCACTCCAACCACTTCAGCAGCTTTAATCGCCATCTTTTGTGCAAGATCAGCAACCGAAATATTTTCTGGCACTAAAATTTCACGCTTAACTGGCTCACTTGGCTTTTCGAACTGATGTTTATCACTAGGAGCGACCTTCCCTGGGCGACGGTGCTTAGGTTTTGCTTTGCGCTTACCACGCTTATCACTTGCTACATGTAATTCTTGGCGCTTTGTTTTACTAGGCTTCTTAGATGCAGGTTTTTTATCTTCTTCAGGTTTTTCAGGTGCAGGAGTAACCACTCTTATTCCAACGGGATCAGTTGCTTTTTCCTTCTCGACCACATCTTGAGCAACCGCTTCTTGCTCGGGTGTTTTTTGCTTTTCGAGCTCTTCTTGTTGAGCTTGCTGTTTAGCTTGTTCTTCAGCCGCTTTCGTAGCTTCTACTTGCTCTAATTGCGCTGCAATTTTAGCCTCCTTCTCTGCTTGTTCTTCAGCGCGCTGCTCTTCTTCTTTCGCCGCTTCTTCCAGAACCACACTTCGCTTCACATAGGTGCGTTTTTTGCGAACCTCAACATTAACTGTACTTCCACCTGTAGCGTTTCTACCTGTAGAACCACCCACTTTCAAAGTAGAAGTGCTTTTCCTACGTAACGTAATCTTTTTACCTTCACTAGCAGGTTCACTGGAAGATTCCTCAGCAGCCTTACTACGATTGTTACGCAAATGGTCTAGCAATTGCATTTTTTGCTCGTCGGAAACCACTTGATCTGCAGCATTAAACTCCAATCCTGCTTCTGAAAGCTGAACTAGCAATTTCTCAACTGGAGTTTTAACTACGTCCGCTAGTTGTTTTACAGTAACTTCACTCATTATTTAATTTATTCACTAATAATTTAATATTAAATTTGATTAACTTTCGCGTTACGTTGTAGCGCCTTCATTTTCAAACCACGGTGCTCGCGCCAACATAATCAACGAACCTGCGCGCTCAGAATCTAAACCTTCAATTTCCAACAGCTCATCAACAGACTGCTCTGCTAAATCTTCCATAGTAGAAATACCTCTACAGGCCAATTCGAAGGCTAGATCTTTATCCATGCCCTCCATATTTAGCAAATCGGCAGATGGCTCCACATCGGCAAACTTTTCTTCTGTTACTAACGCAGTAGTAAGTAAAACGTCTCTAGCACGAGCGCGTAATTCCTCCACCATCTCTTCCTCAAATTCTTCTACTTCTACTAATTCTTTGGGTGGAACATAAGCCACTTCTTCAACACTCGAAAATCCTTCTTGAGCTAGAATCACTGCAACTTCTTCATCCACATCAAGTTGAGACATGAACATCTCAACAATTTCTCGCGTTTCAGTTTCACTTTTTTCTTCCGCTTGACCCTCAGTCATTACGTTTAACTCCCAGCCGGTTAATTGACTAGCTAGTTTTACGTTTTGGCCGCCACGACCAATAGCTTGAGATAATTTTTCATCTTCAACTGCAATATCCATACTGTTCTTGTCTTCATCAACAACAATAGAAGTTACTGCTGCAGGAGACATAGCATTGATAACGTATTGCGCAGAATTTTCATCCCAAAGAATAATGTCAATACGTTCACCGGCCAGTTCGTTAGACACTGACTGCACTCGAGAACCTCGCATACCAACACACGCACCGACTGGATCCAATCGCGGGTCATTAGATTTAACTGCGATTTTGGCACGCAAACCTGAGTCTCTTGCCGCAGAAAGCACTTCAATTAAACCTTGCCCAACTTCTGGAACTTCTAATTTAAATAGCTCAATTAAAAACTCAGGAGCCGTTCTAGTTAAAAATAGTTGCGGGCCACGCACTTCCTCACGAACCTCATACAAGAATGCTCGCACTCGATCACCAGGTCGCATTGCCTCACGCGCAATCATGTGTTCACGTGAAATAAACCCTTCTGCATTACTACCTAAATCTATAAAGGTTCCAGAATGATCGCTTCGCTTTACCACGCCCATAACCAATTCACCGACACGGTCTTGAAATATATCTACAATTTGTGCACGCTCAGCTTCACGGATTTTTTGAACGATTACTTGCTTTGCAGTGTGTGCAGCAATTCGACCAAAGGCTACAGATTCAATTGGTTGTTCTATGAACTCGCCAATTTGCATTTCCGGATGATTCTGAATGGCATAGCTGTAAAGTATCTGCGTTTCAGTCGAATCAAATTCTGGATCTTCGTCGTCCAGCACTTCCCAACGCCGAAAAGATTCGTAATCACCCGTCTCACGGTTAATCTCCACACGTATATCCATTTCCATGCCATGTTTCTTGCGCGCTGCAGTCGCCAGAGCCGCTTCGATAGCTTGAAAAATAATATCTTTTTCGACGCCTTTCTCATTAGAGACAGCATCGGCTACAAGTAAAATTTCTTTGTTCATAATTTAAAAAATATTAAGTTCCTATACTTAAAAAAATCTAATACCATAAAATTAATTTTTAGTGCTCAGATTCGGATCAATATCCAAATCTAATTTCGCATTTTTTATTGCCTCAATTGGCACTAAAAACTCTTTACCTTCTTGTGTAACTACCGTTAGTTGCACATCATCCGCATTTATCAATATCCCACGTATATTTCGTCGCTCATCTATTGGCCAAGTTGTTTTGACTTTCACCTTACTTCCAACTGCATCTTTCATTTGCTCGGTACTAAACAGCTTTCGATTTATACCAGGAGAGGAAATCTCCAAGGTATATGGCACTTGCACAGGATCTTCTACATCCAGCACAGCACTAAGTTGCTGACTTACTCGCGAACAATCATCTAATGTTATACCTTCACCATGATCAATAAATATTCGTATCTGTGCCGTATTTTCACTTGCTTGGTACTCTAATCCCCAGAAGTTGTATCCCATACCTACTATTACGGGCTCAACAATGGGCACTATTCCGTACGGATCATTAAACAACTTCGCTTTACCTATTTTCTCGGCCTAAATTTCTTGACCAAATATATTTAACCAATTCGCCAGGCCCAATAAAAAAGGCCCTCTAGGGGCCCTTCCGAATCATTGAAAAACAATGACTTAGCAAACTAATACCCAGCCAGTATAGGTAAAAAAAATCGCGGCTTCAAGCAAAGAGTTTATCTGCTGCCTGTTTCACTGGCTGGGGGTAGCTTTTTTGAGATAAGAATCCTTCTCTGCAAGGCTTAAAGCTAGCAATCTCCCCGCCTATACGCCTTAACCATAAAAAAAGCCCGAATAAATCGGGCTTTTTCTCTAACGCTAAATCTGCGCTTATACGTCTACCTTATACATCTACTATGTCAGCCTTCATTGAATAAAGAATGCAAAGCACTTCATCTTTCTCACCTTGGGCTACATTGTTCTTATCAAGCGCTGCTAAGACATCATCACAAACCGCAACAAATTCTTCATCATTAATATTCATTCCAGTATGCGCAGTAAGCATATCTTGACCCGTGTATTCTTGAGGTCCGCCAATTCCGGAACAGAAGAATTCCCAAACAACCTGCTTAACTTTTTCGCCATCACTATTCACATAGCGATTCTTAACCTTAGGGTTGCTGGTATGGTTAGCCCATACATCCGCAACGATATTTCTTAACTTGTCACCGCCGCCAAGACGGTCATATAAACTTGCTCCACTCATTTGAAAACTCCTTTACATTCTTATAATTACTATAAACTTCAACATATACACAGACTATTGGGCCATTATACCGTGTTCTTTACTTGAGTTGCTAGCCTAAGAGGTTCTCAATAACATCTTGCAAACTCAACGTAACTACTTGTAAAGTAAATATTTATCTAACACTTGGTTTGGCATATACACTGCATCGGTATGCAATATTCTTATTCATCCCACAGAACATCCGTATTTTGTTCAATAGCAGCTTCAAGTAACTCTATAAGCGGTCTAGCTCGCTTATCGATACTCACATAATTTTCACTATCATCTGATGCCTGGCCTTGTTCACAATCTTGATCAATAGCCATCTCTGCACGCACCGAGCTTTGCAGCTGTTCTAATGCCTTTGGCAAATCATCTATTTGAATAACTCCTGGTACAGCACCACTATGGCCCATAGACTTAATGAGCTTAATAGCCACATCACCAAACATAGTGATATTTGCGTAGGCTTTGGTTTCAAATGTGATGAGCATGCAGATAATTTAACCACATTAAGAAACAACTTAGTGCGGGAATTTAGCTTTTATTAGATCACTGATAATAAAGAAAAATACGGTGTCACTTCGTGACAATTGATTTGCGAGTTATACCCACTCGCAGATGTGGTAGCGGGGGTAGGATTCGAACCTACGACCTTCGGGTTATGAGCCCGACGAGCTGCCAGACTGCTCCACCCCGCATCAATCTGAGCCGCAGAAGTCTACGCAGATAAGTTAAATAATACAAGAAAGTAAATTAGGTGTTCGGCGATGAATAATCAATTTTGCATGACTTTATCACGATTTATTTAATTGGCTTAAAGCAAGTATGATTCGTGATAGTTATTTTGTAATTAGCACCCCTTGCCCCGAATATCTCCGCTGAATTAACTAATGAGTATGCTAAACACAAGCAACGATGCTCTACTGGAACACATTCACACAATAGTTCAACAAATAGTTTGGAAAGATAAACAATCCCACAATAAGCAAACCATTTACTGAAAGAACGGTATTGGCAACTAGTGCGTTTTGCGCACCCAAACTTTGATCAAGTTCATCAAAGTACATATGTTTAATAACCCGTAAGTAATAAAACGCACCTACGATCGACATTATTACCGCCAAAACGGCTAACCAAAGAAAGTTGTTATAAACCAAGCTCTGTAATACATATAATTTAGCATAGAAACCAACCGTGAGCGGCATACCTGCCATTGAAAACATTATCAATAACATGATTATGGCTAAACGTGGATGCGATTGCCCCAAGCCTTTAAATTCTGAGAGCGCATCCACATCAGTATCATCATTTTTCTTTAATAACAGTAATACACCAAAAGCACCTGCCGCCATGAGCACATAGATTACTGTGTAAAACAATGCAGATGCATAACCAAAATTCTCGCCAGACAAGAACCCTAGCAATACGAAACCAATATGCGAAATGGTTGAATAAGCGAGCATACGTTTGATATGGCTTTGCGCAATAGCAATTACATTCCCAAATATTAAAGACAACACTGCTAATATCATCAACATCTGCTGCCAATCCACAACCAGTTCCTGCATACCATGGCTTAATAAGCGAATCGCCATCACAAACGCAGCAAATTTTGGAGCAGTAGCAATAAATAAGGTAACCGCTGTAGGCGCTCCCTGGTAAACGTCTGGCACCCACATATGAAATGGCACCGCACCAAATTTAAATGCAACCCCAACAACAATAAATGTTAATGCAAAAATTAAACCTATATTTAAATCATTAACATTTGCTATATAGGCACTGATTTCACTCATACTCAATGCGCCAGTAACTCCATACATAATAGACATGCCATACAGCAGCATGCCTGAAGCAATCGCACCGAGAACAAAATACTTTATCGCGGCTTCTGCTGCATCATTAGAGTCACGCATATATGCAACCAATGCATACAAACACAAAGACAGTAACTCCAAGCCTAAATAAATAGTTATAAAGTTTTGCGCAGATGCCATCACTAACATTCCTAATGTGGCAAACAATCCTAATATATAAAATTCTGGGCGCGAATGGCTGCGACTCATCAAATAGGGTCGCGCATAGACAAAAATCACCACAACAGTAACGCACACCAACAACTTAATAAATTTAGCCAAATCATCATAAACGTACATTTCATTAAATAGCACGACATCAGGTTGTTTTATACCTAGCAGTATCAGAAAAACTACGCCAAACAAAGTGGCCATACTCAATGTGAAAGTAAATAGCTCGCTTCTGCGGCCTGCAAATATACTAATCATCAAGATAACCGACGCCGCAATTAGTAACGCTACTTCAGGCATCACAACTAAATATTTTGCCAACATAGCAAACAAGCTTGAAACTGAATCAATTGAATTTATATCTAAGCTATCCATTACGATTATGTCGTTTTATAAAGGGAGATTAGTTTGCTGCGCTTGATACAAAAGATGCGAAACTGATGCATCCATCATTTCTATAAGTGGCGCCGGCCAAAGACCAATCCACAAAACAAATATCGCTAAAACAAACAAACAGAAAAATTCGCGACCATTTAAATCTTTAAGTTTAGCCACTTCATCATTACCTACTTCACCAAATAGCACACGCTTAACCGTCCACAGTGTATACGCTGCGCCTAAAATTAAAGTGGTTGCGGCTAAAAATGCAAACCAAACATTGGCTTTAAAGCTTGCCAATATCACCATAAACTCTCCAACAAAGCCTGAAGTTCCTGGCAAACCTGCATTAGCCATGGCAAAAATCACGAAGAAGGTTGCGAATTTAGGCATTACATTTACTACGTCACCATAATCTGCTATCTGTCGACTATGCATACGATCATATAAAACACCTACGCAAAGAAACATTGCGCCAGAAATAAAGCCGTGCGAAATCATTTGCACCATGCCACCTTGTAATGCGAGTTCGGAATACGAGCTGTTACTAGCGGCCAATTTAAAAATTACGAAGAATCCTAAGGTAACAAATCCCATATGCGCAATCGAAGAATATGCAATTAACTTTTTCATATCTCTTTGCGCCAAAGCGACAAAACCGATATACACCACAGCAATTAGTGAGACTGCAATTACCAAATAAGCCAACTGATTACTTGCGTAAGGAGTGATAGGGATACTAAACCTTAAGAAACCATAGCCACCTACTTTCAACATGATGGCAGCCAATACAACTGAACCACCCGTAGGCGCTTCCACGTGAGCATCTGGTAACCAAGTATGCACTGGCCACATAGGAATTTTTACCGCAAAGGCAATGAAAAAGGCTAAAAACAAAAACAGTTGCTGATTTTCGTTAAATCGAGCGAGCTGCAATGCCGCGATCTCAAATGTACCAGTATTTAAATACATATAAATAAGCGCGATCAATAGAAACACTGAGCCGAAAAAGGTATACAAAAAGAACTTAATGGTTGCGTATACTCTTCTTGGCCCACCCCACATTCCAATAATTAAAAACATTGGGATCAACATAGCTTCAAAGAAGATATAGAAGAGAATGGCATCTAATGCGCAAAATACACCGATCATCAGGCCTTCTAAAATAAGAAATGCTGCTAAGTACTCAGCAATACGCTCACGAGCGATTTCCCAACCTGCAATAATGACTAGTACAGTTATAATGGTAGTCAATAAAATTAATGGTGCTGAAATACCGTCCACACCCAATGCATAGTAAATATTAAATACATCGATCCACGGTATTTGTTCATAAAACTGCATTGCATATTGACTGCTATCGAAACCTCTCATTAGCACAACACTGGCAAGTAAAGTAGCTAATGCAATTATTAATGACAGCCATCTAACTGCACCAACTGATACTTTTTTTACTGCAAGTACCAATAAGCCACCTATTATCGGTAACCAAATTAATACGCTTAAAATTGGAAGTGAATAGAACATTTTGGCTACTGTAGAAAAACCTTACTTAACAAAATTAACAAGCCAATGATCATGGCAAAGGCATAATGATATAAATAACCTGTTTGTATGGTTCGTGTTTTAGCAGAAAACCAGCTAACGATTTTTGCAGAACCATTTACTATCAAACCATCAATTAGCAATCGATCACCAAATGAATCACAAAATGCACCAATTTTTCGTGCGCCCGTTGCAAATAAAATCTGGTATAACTCATCAATGCCATATTTGTTTGATAGCACTTTATGAGGAATATGTAGTTTTTGCTTTAAGCTTTCAGCCAATTGCGGCTGTTTTAAATACAAGAACCAAGCGCAGAATATGCCAGCAAATGCCAAGTACACTGCATAACCTTTAAATGCATGTGCAACAAAGGATCCAATTCCATGATAGTGCTCTTTAAGTTCAGCTACCGCATGATGATTCTCGGCTACAAAAATACTCTGCGCAAAATAATCTCCAAATACGAATGACCCTATAAACAAGCCTGCAAATACTGAAGGAATCGCTAATAGAATTAGTGGAATGGTAATTACTTTAGAAGATTCTTTCACATGTTCTTCGGTATGTTTGTCCATGCGTGAATCACCATGGAACACTAAAAACAATAAACGGAATGAATAAAACGCCGTGACAAATACACCTGCTAAGACTAACCAATAAGCAAATTCTGCAGCAGGTAAATTTGAATAATGTACTGCTTCGATAATGGAATCTTTAGAAAAGAAACCTGCAAACCCTGGGAAGCCAATTAACGCCAATGTGCCTATAAATGCCGTCCAGTAAGTAATTGGCATATATTTACGTAAGCCACCCATTTTGCGCATATCTTGTTCGTGATGTAGTGCGACAATCACAGAACCAGCGCCTAAAAATAGCAAAGCCTTAAAAAAGGCATGTGTAAATAGATGGAAAATTGCTATTGAATACGCAGATGCCCCTAAGGCAACGGTCATGTAGCCTAATTGTGACAATGTAGAGTAGGCAACAACTCTTTTAATATCGTTCTGCACAATTCCCACTAACCCCATAAAGAAGGCAGTGATTGCTCCGATAATTAGCATGAAGTTTAACGCAGTATCACTAAGCTCAAATAAAGGCGACATACGTGCCACCATAAATATTCCTGCTGTCACCATGGTAGCGGCATGAATTAAAGCTGATATAGGTGTCGGACCTTCCATCGAATCTGGCAACCAAACATGCAATGGCACTTGAGCAGACTTACCCATTGCACCAACAAACAGTAACAAACAAATTACCGTCATTACAGGCCAATGGATATTTTCAGTGATTGCGAAAGTTTGAGTATTAATTAAAGGCGCCTGAGCAAATACAGATTGATAATCCAGCGTATTAAAAACTGCCAATACCGCACCTATACCTAACAAAAAACCAAAGTCCCCTACTCTGTTGACTAAAAACGCCTTCATATTGGCAAAAATAGCGCTGTCTCTTGTATACCAAAAACCAATGAGTAGATATGAGACCAATCCAACTGCCTCCCAACCAAAAAATAATTGCAAAAAATTATTTGCCATTACCAGCATTAACATTGAAAAGGTAAACAGAGAGATATAAGAAAAGAAACGCTGATAACCAGGGTCATCATGCATGTAACCAATAGTGTAGATATGCACCATTAATGATACAAAAGTCACTACCAACATCATTGTTACAGTTAACGGATCAATTAAAAAACCAATTTTAAAACTAAAGTCACCTAACGCTAACCATTGGTAAATATCGATTGAAGTGTGTGAAACCTGATCAAAGATTACTTGTTTAAATATAAATAAACTTAAAACAAAAGAAACCGCCACACCCAGAATTGTTAGCCAGTGCGTGCCATTTCTCCCGATTACTCGCCCAAACAAACCAGCAACAATAGATGCAATCAAAGGTGCAAGAACAATCGTTAAACAAAGCGCTTTCATACCTTCTTTGCCTAACCTTTCAAATTATCGATATCTTGCACGTTAATCGTAGAACGATTGCGGTACAACACAACTAAAATTGCTAAACCAATTGCCGCTTCAGCTGCAGCTACGGTAAGTATAAAAAATACGAAAACTTGGCCTGCAAGATCGTCCAAGTAGTATGAAAAAGCTACAAAATTCATATTAACCGCTAACAACATCAATTCAATGGCCATTAACAATAGAATTACATTCTTTCGATTAAGAAATATGCCCGCAACGCTCAGGGAAAATAGAATTGCGCCAAGCACAAGAAAATGCGTCAAAGTAATCATTTTTTAATTATTATTTACTTACTAATCTCAATTTATCTTTATAGTTTATTCTCTATCCAGATCCGCCAAACGAACGCGATCTTTTCGCTGCGCACTAATTTGCTGATGTGGCTTTTGTTTCTTAGAAACCGTACGTTTCCGCATGGTTAAGGTAATGGCGGCAATAATTGCGACCAATAAAATCACCCCTGCAATTTCAAATGGATACACATACTCAGTAAACAACAACTTTCCCAACTCTTGAGTGTTACTGTAATCCGCAGGTTTTGGATTTGCTTGAACATGCTCAAAATTAGACTTAGTCAAAATTATGATCATTTCTGCTGCCATTGCGGCGCCCACAATCAATCCTACTGGCAAATATTTAGCATAACCGGCGCGCATCTTTGCGATATTGATATCTAACATCATCACCACAAACAAAAATAAAACCATTACAGCGCCGACATATACCAACACTAATACAATGCCTAAAAATTCAGCTTCTAGTAACAACCAAAGCGCACCACTAGTAAAAAACGCTAAAACTAAAAATAAAGCCGCATGCACAGGGTTGCGTACCGTGATCATCGCTAGCGCAGATAACACTAGAATTCCGGCGAAAAAATAAAATATTGTCGTTTGTATTAACATCTAAATTGTACTTTTACTTTCTTGGCTTACCTGTTTTTTGCTATCTATAAGGCGCATCTGTTTGACGGTCAGCAGCAATTTCTTCTTCATAAATTCTTCCCACCTCTAGCAACATATCTTTGGTCATCACCTGCTGACCTCGCTCATAAAATGCGTATTCAAATACTCGCGTTTCCACTATGGCATCAACGGGACAAGCTTCTTCGCAAAAACCACAATACACACACTTAAATAAATCTATGTCATAGCGTGTTGTGCGTCGACTTCCATCTTCGCGTTCTTCGCTATCAATGGTAATGGCCAGTGCCGGGCATACTGCTTCACATAACTTGCAGCCAATACAACGTTCTTCACCACTCGGGTATCTACGCAAAGCATGTAAACCACGAAATCTTGGGGATTGCGGCGTTTTCTCTTCAGGATACTGAATGGTAAATTTCTTAGTAAAGAAACGCCTGCTTGTTAACTGCAAACCCTTAAGTAACTCGAAGAGAGTAAAGCTTTTAAGTATATGTAATAGAGCTCTCATTGCTAATCAAACCATGGTGGTATCTGGAAATATAAAAGAACACCTTCAACGAAGATCCAAATTAATGTAATTGGCAATAATATTTTCCACCCCAAACGCATAATTTGATCATAACGATATCGTGGAAACGTGGCGCGAAACCAAAGAAAACAAAAGATAAATAAGCATGTCTTAGCAATAAACATATGTGGCCCATGGCCGAGCACAAAACCTAAATAAGGAACACTTGTCCAACTTTCCGGGAAAGGACTGAGCCAGCCGCCCAAAAATAATAATGCAGTTAATGCAGAAATTAGAATAATATTGGCATATTCTGCTAAAAAGAATAATGCAAATCCCATTCCTGAATATTCAACATGAAAACCAGCAACAATTTCCGACTCACCTTCAACCACATCAAAAGGCGCACGATTCGTTTCTGCTACCCCTGCAATTAGGTAGGTAATAAATAAAGGCAGCAAAGGTAGCCAGTACCAATTGAATACACCTCCCTGTTGTTCTCTAACGATATCGCCAAGATTTAAACTTCCACTCGCCATCAATACCCCAACAAGTGCAAATCCCATGGCAATTTCATACGCTACAATTTGTGCTGCTGAGCGTAATGCTCCCAATAATGCATACTTAGAATTCGAAGCCCAACCTGCAACGATGACACCGTATACACCCAATGATGTCATAGCTAACAAATACAATAAGCCTGCATTGATGTCTGCAAAATTCCATCCATCTGCGAATGGAATCACCGCCCATGCCGCTAACGCAGGAATCATGGACAGAAGTGGCGCCAAACGAAATAAGAAACGATCTGCATCATTCGGCAATATCATTTCCTTAAACATTAACTTCAAAGCATCTGCAATTGGTTGGCCAAAACCTTTTGGCCCAACTCTATTAGGCCCAATACGGACTTGCATAAAACCAATTACTTTACGTTCAGCTAAAGTCACATATGCAACACAACCAAATAACACCAACACAAAAATAGACATATAAACCGTCATCAGTATTACTGGCGGTACGATTGAAATTATATTTTGCGCCCATTCAAACATTCGCAGTCCTTTGTATTTCAACAGGAGCGATTGCCTCACCTAATACATCTACTTGTGTAGAACTTTTTTGTATCCACACACAATGATCTGGCATATTTTCAACAATTCGTAATGGCAGTGTAACTTCCCGCTTGTCTTGAACAACTCGGACCACTTGCTCATTTAACATATTTAGCTGCTTAGCCTGTTCTACAGACATTGCAACATGGCTCTCTTGATCCACCGCCGCTTTTTGCAATGAAGCTGCGCGGCGAACTATATTATCAACTGCATAGACAGGTGTGTCAGAAACGCGATGCAACTTGTTAACATCAGATTTTAAATTTACATGGTCATAGTTTTCTAGATGACTAGTAAAATTCATTTCGTCAGAAAATAACTTCTTTAATTCATCTCTTATCTGCTCACTAGTTTGATATTGCACATCATCAAACCCTAGTTTGTTTGCCAGCACTCGCAATACTTTCCAAGCCGGTCGTGCTTCACCAGGTGCAGATACGGCTTTACCTATACTTTGCCAATGCCCTACGGTGTTAACAAAAGTACCATCCGTTTCAGCAAAAGTTGCAATAGGTAAAATAACATCTGCATATTGTTGGATTCGTTCATTATTATAAGGAGTAAACACAACAACCAAATCCGCTGCTTGCATTGCCTCAAGCACTGCAGGCGAATTTGCAAAATCAAATTCAGCTTCCAAATTAAACAAAACATAGGCACGTCTAGGTACTGCCAGCATTTCCGATGAATTTAATCCAGCATCAGTATTAATTTCACCCGCTGGCAAACGGTGCGGCAATACACCTGATAACCATGCACCTACTGTATTTCCAGATTGTGCAAGTATGCCAAAATTAGAATTCGTTGCTTGCGCAACAAAATTACTTAAAGCACGTAACACTGAAGCTTGCGGGTGACCTTCCGCAATTGCTCCAAGCATTATGCTTGACCGTTGTCCATTCTTTAGTGAGTTATATATATTTTTCGCATCTTCTGAAACGGTTGCATTATTAACGATACTTTTAAGCTCAGTTGACAAATTATCTAAAGAATCTGAACATTTTGCTATTTCAGCCAGAGCGGTTAGCCATTGTTGTGGAGCAAGGCTCCAAGCGTAATGACTAGTAAAATGGAAATCATATTGTTGTGGATTTAACGAACTTACTTCACACCCTTTTGCGCTAGCCTTACGAATTCGGTGAGCCAACATAGGCTGTTCTAAACGAATATTAGACCCCACTAAGAAGAGACTATTATTTTCTTCTATAGATTTGATCGATTGCCCTAGATATGGGAACAAGGGCATTGCTTCCTGATCAGTAAAGTCAATTTGTTGCGTACGATGATCAATATTATTAACACCTAACTGACGAAATATTTTTTGCAATAAATACAATTCTTCTAAAGTTGAATGTGGTGCAGCCAGAATACCAATATCATTTACTTGAAAATGTTTAAGCTTGTCTGCAACATGCGCTAAAGACGTATCCCAATCACCTGCTTGCCAACCTTGTTCCGTTTTCGACATTACTTGGGTTGCACGATCACTTGCATTTAAGCCTTCGTAACTAAAACGATCACGATCCGAAATCCAGGTTTCATTAATGTCATCATTTTCACGTGGCACAACACGCATCACTTGATTGCGTAGTGTATGCAAATACACATTGGATCCAACACTATCATGTGGCATTACACTTGCAGATTGCATTACCTCCCAGGCGCGCGCTGACATACGAGAAGGTTTTGCATTCAACGCGCCCACCGGACAGACATCAATAACATTACCTGACAGTTCTGAACTTAGAGATTTTTCTACATAGGTCCCAATCTCCATGAATTCGCCGCGACCGGTAGAACCTAATTCACTAATTCCTGCAATTTCAGTTCCGAACCGAACACAACGCGTACAATGAATACAGCGCGTCATATCAGTAGAAACCAATGGGCCTAGCTCTTTATCTTGCACCACGCGTTTACGCTCGGTGTAACGAGAAATGCTATTGCCATATCCCATTGCAACATCTTGCAATTCACACTCACCACCTTGGTCACATACTGGGCAATCTAGTGGGTGGTTAATTAACAAAAACTCCATGGTTCCTTGCTGCGCATCTAATGCTAAAGGAGATTTTGTGTAAACCTTCATTCCTTCCATAACCGGCGTAGCACAAGCTGGGAGTGGCTTTGGCGCATTCTCAACTTCGACCATACACATGCGACAATTTGCTGCCACCGATAATTTTTTGTGGTAACAAAAACGCGGCACTTCAACATCGTGTTGATCGGTAACTTCGATCACCATTGCACCTTTTGGCGCAGTAACTTCTTTGTCGTTGATAAATATTTGTACGGTTTCTTCAGACATTACAGATCACCAATACTTATGCTGCATCTTTTTGTTTAGCCACATCTAACATGCTGCAGCCATGTTCAATGTAATGCACAAACTCATCACGATAATGTTTAATAAAACTATGCACTGGCATAGCAGCAGCATCACCTAAAGCACAAATCGTTCGACCTTCTATCTTGGTTGCAACATCATCAAGTTTATCGATATCTTCTAGCTGCCCTTTACCTTCCACAATGCGACACAACATTCGATACAGCCAGCCAGTACCTTCTCTACATGGCGTACATTGGCCACAAGACTCAGAAAAATAAAATCGTGAAATACGTTGCAAAACTTTTACCATGTCAGTGGAATCATCCATCACAACCACTGCGCCTGAACCAAGCATTGATCCCGCAGCGGCAATCGACTCATAGTCCATATTAGTGTTCATCATTATTTCGCCTGGTAATACAGGCACAGAAGACCCTCCAGGTATCACAGCTTTTAAATTTGCACCATCCGTTACCCCGCCGGCTAACTCGAGCAATTCTGAAAATGGCATGCCTAATGGCACTTCAAAATTCCCAGGCTTGTTCACATGTCCTGACACAGAGAAACATTTTGTACCACCACTTTTTTCCACACCCATAGCGGCAAACCATTCTGCACCTTCGCGCATAATGCTTGGTACGGAAGCAAAAGTTTCGGTGTTATTTACGGTAGTCGGTTTTCCATACAAGCCTACATTGGCTGGAAACGGAGGCTTGAATCGAGGCTGGCCTTTTTTACCCTCTAATGATTCTAGCAATGCCGTCTCTTCACCACATATATATGCACCTGCGCCCAATGTGTCATACAAATAAAAAGTGAAATCAGTTCCCATTATATTGTCGCCCAAATAACAAGCAGCGTAGGCTTCATCTAAGGCTTGTTTAAATCTTATATAAGGTTCATCTAAAAATTCACCGCGCAAATAGTTATAACCCACCGAAGAGCGCATGGCATATGCTGCAATGGCAATACCTTCGATAACTGAGTGCGGGTTATACCTTAAAATATCACGATCTTTACAGGTGCCAGGCTCAGCCTCATCTGAGTTACAAACAACATAACTTTGAATCTCAGCTTTACGCGGCATGAAACTCCATTTTAAACCTGTTGGAAAGCCCGCGCCGCCACGACCACGCAGACCCGAAGCTTTAATTTGTTCGATAACTTCATCTGGTGAAGTATTCTCACGCAGAATTTTTTCCCAAGCAGAATATCCGCCCACACTTAAATAATTTTCCAGCGTCCATGGTTGGTCAAATTTTAAGGTCTGATAACAAACGTTATTTAATTGCATAACTAATTCAATTTAGCCGTCTAATTGTTCTAAGATATCATCGACTTTTTCAATGGTTAGATTTTCTTTGTATACATGATCTACTTGCATCATTGGCGCACCACAACATGCCGCTAAACATTCTTCTTCTTTTTTTAAATAAAACTTTCCATCTGGTGTACTTTCACCTATATCAATACCAAGTTTATTTTTTAAATGTTCAACAATCTCATCTGCACCTCGAAGCATGCAAGATAAGTTAGTGCATACAGAAATTGTATGCCTGCCTACTGGCTTCAATTCAAACATGGAATAAAACGATGCAACTTCATATACCGCTATAGCAGGCATTTCTAAATACTCCGCTATGGCATCCATTTTTTCCACTGGCAGGTAGCCTTCTTCATGTTGCAAAGCACGTAAAGCGCCTAGCACAGCTGACTGCTTTTGATCCACTGGGTAGCGCGAAATCCAATCTTCAATTTCGTCTTGCAAATGATCTGATAGAACTGATTTTTTACTAGAGATCTCGTTCATCGATCTATCTCTCCAAACACGATATCTTGAGTACCAATAATCGCTACAACATCTGCAAGCATATGCCCACGCGACATTTCATCTAGAGCAGCAAGATGCGCAAAACCAGGCGCGCGAATTTTTACTCGGTATGGTTTATTGGCGCCATCTGAAATTAAATAGATTCCAAATTCACCTTTAGGATGCTCAATGGCCGAATACACTTCCCCTTCAGGCAAACAATAACCTTCAGTAAATAACTTAAAATGATGAATCAGTTCTTCCATGCCCATTTTCATATCACCACGTGATGGCGGTGATACTTTATGATCATCTACCATCACTGGCCCAGGATTATTTCTAAGCCAAGTTATACATTGTTTAATTATTTCATTGGATTGGCGCATTTCTTCCATACGAACAAGATAGCGATCATAGCAATCACCATTTACACCAATTGGAATTTTAAAATCAATTTCGTTGTAGGTATCGTATGGCTGCTTGCGACGCAAATCCCACTCTATTCCAGAACCGCGTAACATTGGTCCTGTAAATCCTAACTGCAATGCACGTTCGGGAGTCACAATACCTATATCAACCGTGCGCTGCTTCCAAATGCGATTATCAGTTAATAGTGTTTCGTATTCGTCTACACAAGCTGGAAAACGCTTGGTAAAGTCTTCGATAAAATCTAAAAAAGAACCGGTTCGCGCTTCATTTAACTTTTTTACTTCTTTTTCATCATGCCAACGTGATTTAGTATATTTTGGCATTTCATCCGGCAGATCACGGTAGACACCGCCCGGGCGATAATAAGTAGCATGCAAACGCGCACCTGATACAGCTTCATAACAATCCATTAGATCTTCACGCTCACGAAACGCATATAAAAATACGGTCATCGCACCAATATCTAAAGCATGTGCACCCAACCACAATAAATGATTAAGGATTCGAGTAATTTCATCAAACATTACACGGATATATTGCGCCCGTTCAGGCACTTCAATACCGGATAACTTTTCAATCGACATAACATATGCGTGCTCATTACACATCATGGATACGTAATCGAGTCGATCCATGTAACCAATGCTTTGGTTATACGGTTTACTTTCGGCAAGTTTTTCGGTTGCGCGATGCAATAAACCAATATGTGGATCAGCGCGCTGCACAACCTCACCATCCATCTCCAACACTAGACGTAACACCCCATGTGCTGCAGGATGCTGCGGCCCAAAATTCATTGTGTAATTATGTAAATCAGCCATCAGCTGCTTCCTTTTCAGACTTGCCCTCTGATTGGCCCTCTGATTGGTCCGCTGACTGACCCTCTTCAAACCGATGATCGTCTCGAATCACTTTCGGAACATTAATTCTTGGTTCAATTGAAACCGGCTGATAGATAACGCGTTTTTGATCTGGGTCATAACGCACCTCAACATGACCCACCAATGGAAAATCTTTGCGGAACGGATGACCTGTAAATCCGTAATCTGTAAGAATACGCCGCAAATCTGGATGACTTTCAAAAACAATTCCAAAAAGATCAAACGCTTCACGTTCATACCAATCTGCACAAGACCATAAACCTGTCACGGAGGAAAGGATCGGCAACTCATTGTCTTCGCAATACACTTTCACACGTATTCTTAAGTTATTCGCAACAGATAACAGATGATAAACCACTGCATAGCGCGGCCCATCCATTTCTGTACCTTGCTTAGCGTCATCAAAAGTAAAACGACCAAAAGAAGCTTTCTCTACTCCTCGACTAAATCCAGAAGAAGAAGGAGTTTCAGTATTCCACTCATCCGTTCCAAACTCTAAATAATCAACGCCCGCTAAATCTATTAATTGATCAAATTTAAATTCTGATGCACTGTTTAGTTTTGAAAGCACGCGCAATAGTTCGTCTGGATGAACAAGGATTGTAAGTTCATCATATTTAATTTCTACTGACTGTAGCGAAGATGCAAATACACGTTGCAGCTCAGTACTTAATTTATTGAGTTGATCTTGCATAGAACTAGCACTTAACGTGCAATAGTATTGGTGCGACGAATTTTATTTTGTAACTGCAATATACCGTATAGCAGTGCTTCTGCAGTGGGAGGACAACCTGGCACATACACATCAACCGGTACGATGCGGTCACAGCCTCTCACTACTGAATAGGAATAGTGATAATAACCACCACCATTTGCACATGAACCCATCGAAATCACCCACTTAGGATCAGCCATTTGGTCATAAACCTTACGTAATGCAGGCGCCATTTTATTTACTAATGTTCCGGCGACAATCATCACATCCGATTGCCTAGGACTCGGACGAAACATTACACCAAAGCGATCAAGATCATATCTCGCTGCACCTGCATGCATCATTTCTACTGCACAACAAGCTAAACCAAATGTCATCGGCCACATTGAACCTGTTCGTGCCCAATTAATTAAATCGTCAAGTTTGGTTGTTGCAAAACCTTTGTCATGAAAACCTTGATCATGAAAGCTTTGTTCTAGTGGACTCATAGGAGTATTAATTGAAGAGTTAATATTTGCCATAACAAACCTTTTTATTTCTTAACTAGGTTTAATCCCAATCAAGCGCACCTTTTTTCCATTCATAGATAAAGCCGATGGTAAGAATGATTAAAAAGATTGCCATTGAGACAAAACCTACCAAACCTACTTCACGAATCGCCACGGCCCAAGGAAATAGAAAAGCAATTTCCAAATCAAAAATGATGAATAAAATAGCCACCAAGTAGTAACGCACATCAAATTGCATGCGTGCATCTTCAAATGCTTCAAAACCACACTCATAAGGTGATTCTTTTGCTGCATCTTTTACATGTGGTCCCAAACCTATTCGGGCTAAACCCAAAAACATTATGGCTCCACCAAAAACTGAGGCTATGACAATAAAAATTAAAACTGGAAGGTAGTTTTCAATCATTATAGTTTCTCTTGTAGATCAAGCCACATAGTCTCACGAATAAATATACTCTTAGATTGATGTTTCATTCGATCTATATCCTCGTGGCCCAAAAAAGCATGACCACTATTAACTTATTATTTTTGTTTTGTAGAATTTGATCTAAATATTTATACAGCGAATTACGCAGTATATCTTGTCAGAATACCTGAGTATTCAAACACATACTTAATTATATCGTACGACGTATACTTGACAGACATAGCTTGTTCATTTTATGAGCAAACTCTCCCGCACACGGAATAAGGAATCGCACTGCGATACGCTATCTGCCTGTAATAGGTGCACGCAAATTTAGTCTGCGCATGCGTGGTGCCGATGGCCGGACTCGAACCGGCACGAGGTTGCCCCCACTAGCCCCTCAAGCTAGCGCGTCTACCAATTCCGCCACATCGGCTGCATGAAAAGACCATTTTATCCTAAGGTATTCTAACTAGGATAATTTTTCGCTGATAGCGATATAAGACAGGATAATCCCTAGCTTATTAATATCCAAATTAGCTTTAACAAGAAGGGGTTAGCTCGACAAACTACAATATAGACAACAATAAAAGATCATGGGATCATGGTTCAATCAACAGTTTACAACCAAATATATAAAGTTTGTACTTAGGGAGAACTAATAATGGATAAAGACGAATATAAAGTATTCGATATGGCCGCACTCATCGTAGGCATAGTAATCGTTGTATATGCTCTCGTTATGGCTTTCGTATTCCCTTAAGCCTTTCAGCTAACACCAAGGCTAATGGTTTAAAGTTAGAAAAATAACTTAGTTAGCCTTACTCTGGAACGTCGTCTGGCGTCACATTATCCAGAGTGCTTTCAACCTCTTCTTTAATCGCATCCATGCTGTCTTGAACTTCGTTTAACGAATCATTAGAGATAGCATCAGTTTGTGTATCCACAGGCATATCATCTTCAACACCCATCTCTTGGTCTGGTAGATCAGAAGACTCTGATTCCTTCATACTTTCAACATCGGGAATATCGGTAACAGTCGTATTTATTTCTGTTTGTTCAACATTGTCGATGACACTTTCTGCAACAGGTCGATTACTCGCTAAATATGCAAGCGCTAAACTATTTATGAAAAATAATGTTGCAAGTATCGCAGTCAAACGCGTTAAGAAAGACGCTGAACCTTGCGAACCAAATACGGTTCCGGAGGCACCGCTACCAAACGCCGCCCCAACATCAGCACCTTTACCATGTTGAATAAGAATTAATCCAATAATGCCAATTGCAAGCAGCACATCGATGGAAACTAAGATGCTATATAAAGTATTCATGTATTAAAGATATCGTTATTAAAATATTTATTTCATTGACAACTTGTGAAGCTGCATAAGTTTGCGGTTTTAGTTTTCAGCCTTAATTTGCAGCAAGGGCAATTCCAATAAAATCATCAGCCTTAAGCGCTGCCCCACCAATCAAACCGCCATCAATATCGGGTTGTTGTAATAATTCCCGCGCATTATCAGGCTTCATACTGCCACCATAAAGAATTCGAATATTCGCCGCAATATCTTTATTTTGCGCATCCAAGGTAAGTCTAATTTCTTTGTGCACTTCTTGCGCTTGAGCTGGGGTGGCAACTTGTCCTGTTCCAATTGCCCATACAGGCTCATATGCGATCACTGCTTTTTTAAATGCCCCTATACCAAATAGATCAAGCACAGCGTTAATCTGTGAAGCCACTACTACTTCCGTATGCCCGGCTTCACGCTCTTCTAATGTCTCACCTACACACAAAATTGGTACTAATCCATTTTTTATAACATGGGCAAATTTTGTTGCAACTTTTTCGTTACTATCTCCATAGACATGTCGGCGTTCAGAATGACCAATGATGTTGTACTTACAGCCAAACTCTTTCACCATCGCGGCCGCAACTTCACCCGTATATGCACCACTTTCTTGATCAGAACAATCTTGGGCACCAATCGATATATCGCTACCCTCTAATAATTTCTGCACATGAGACAAATAAATATAAGGTGGGCACACCGCGAGCTCAGCATTCTTCACAGTAGATAAATGCTCCTGAATACCAGAAATTAGCTCCGAAATACTATCCAGCGAGCCATTTAACTTCCAGTTTCCTGCTACCAGTGGTTGACGCATATATAAGTGTCTAATGTCAGAATATAAAGGCGCGCAGCTTACCTATGCCAGGCGCTTTAGGCAAATACTATATTTTTCTCAAAATCACTTTTACAGATGAGGTTGGATTAGCTACGCGGGCTAGCTTAGCAAGCGGCGCTTACGCTGTCCGCAATCTGCTGGGCTAATTGCTGAACTTTTGGTGCATCTACACCTTCAACCATCACCCGTACAAGCGGTTCAGTCCCAGAAGGTCTAAGTAGCACTCTCCCTGTATCAGCAAGGTCAGATTCTGCATCTTTTACGGCTTGTTGAATTTGCGGCGTATTATCTAGATCAATCTTAGCTTTAATCGGTACATTAATAAGTATCTGCGGATATTTACTCATCCCTGACTTGGCATCACGCAAGCTGACTTGCTGATTTACCAATACTTGTAATACTTGCAAGGCTGAAATAATCGCATCTCCCGTAGTGGTTCTATCCAAACATATAATATGTCCAGAAGATTCTCCCCCAAGCAACCATGAACGCTCCTTGAGCATTTCCATGACATAACGATCACCTACCGCAGCGCGACTAAACTCAATATCTTGTGCACGTAATGCGTGCTCAAGCCCTAGATTGCTCATCAATGTTCCAACCACTCCGCCGTGCAAAAGATTTTCACTTTTTCGTGCTTGTGCGATGACATATAAAAGTTCGTCGCCATCTACTATTGCACCAGTATCATCTACCATTATTAAACGATCACCATCACCATCAATCGCAATTCCTAAATCAGCATGATGCTCAATAACAGCCATACGCAATGCTTTTGGATCGGTTGCGCCACATTTTTCATTTATATTCAAACCATTTGGTTTAGATGAGAGACTAATGACTTCAGCGCCTAATTCTGTAAATACATTTGGAGCAATGTGATAAGTAGCTCCGTGCGCGCAATCAAGTACGATCTTTAAACCATTTAATGTAATTCGCGTTGGGATAGTACTCTTACAAAACTCAATATATCGCCCAGCGGCATCCGTTATACGCTCAACTTTTCCAAGTTGATCAGAAGCAACTACTTCTAACGGCTTATCCAGTTGGCTTTCAATTTCTAATTCGATCGAGTCTGGAAGTTTTTTTCCTTCAGAAGAAAAAAACTTAACACCGTTATCGTAGTAAGGGTTATGTGAAGCACTAATTACAATTCCAGCTGCTGCACGCAATGTGCGAGTTAAATACGCAACCGCAGGAGTAGGCATAGGGCCCAATAAACGCGCATCAACACCTGCAGCAGAAAGTCCTGCTTCTAACACCGACTCAAACATATAACCGGAAATACGCGTGTCTTTGCCAATTAAAACTAAATTGTTATTTTCGCTACATAAAACTCGACCCACAGCCCAACCCAATTTTAATACAAACTCAGGCGTCATCACCCCGTCGCCTACGCGACCGCGGATTCCATCGGTACCAAAATATTTTCGTTCCATAAAAACTAAATCCAACTCATTATTTAGTAGTAGATTTTATAGCCTATTGCACAAAAAAAGTACTTTGATTTGTTCACAATACGACAGAATCACGCGTTTGCGTGATTGTTATGGCCTTTCTTTTAGAGATTAGTTGAGGGTATTCAAGAAGCAACTAGATTAAATCGCTTCTTGTAAGATTAAATACTACTAGTGCTCACCTGCCGGTCCACCTATTGGACCAGAATCTTTTTCATCTTGTGAAGACGATGCAGTAGAACCAGAATCAGGCTTATCATCATCCATCCAATCTTTAGGCGGACTAGGTACTTTGCCTTCCATAATTTCATTGATTTGATCTTTATCGATGGTTTCATATTTAATCAATGCTTTCGCCATCGCATGCAACTTATCCATGTTTTCATTAAGAATTTTTTCTGCACGCTCATAATTAGTATCAATGATACGACGAATCTCTTGATCTATGGAATTTGCAGTGTCATCTGAAACTGATTTGTGCTGCGTTACAGAATGACCTAAGAAAACTTCACCGTCATCTTCACCATAAGAGAGTGGACCCATTTTCTCAGACAAACCCCATCTAGTTACCATCGCGCGTGCTAGTTCAGTTGCACGTTCTATATCATTAGATGCACCGGTAGTTACACGGTCAGCCCCTAAAGTGATTTCTTCTGCAATACGACCACCAAACAAAGTGGAAATCTGACTTTCTAAACGTTGCTTACTGTGGCTGTAGCGGTCTTCTTCTGGCAAAAACATCGTCACACCTAGTGCACGTCCTCGTGGAATAATGGTTACCTTATAAACCGGATCATGATCAGGAACTAAGCGACCCACAATAGCGTGACCCGATTCATGATATGCAGTGTTTTTCTTTTCTTCTTCATCCATCACCATGGACTTACGTTCTGCGCCCATAAGAATTTTATCTTTGGCGCGCTCAAACTCTTCCATGTCTACCGTACGTTTATTTGCACGTGCAGCAAACAAAGCTGCTTCATTCACCAAGTTTGCTAAATCTGCACCGGAAAAACCAGGAGTTCCACGGGCAATGTAATCTGGTCGAACATCTTTACCCATAGGGACTTTACGCATATGTACTTTAAGGATTTGTTCACGACCACGAATATCTGGTAGTGGAACCGTTACTTGACGATCAAATCGACCAGGGCGAAGTAACGCTGGATCTAAAACATCAGGCCGGTTAGTTGCAGCAATCACGATTACGCCTTCGTTACCTTCAAATCCATCCATCTCAACCAGCAATTGATTAAGAGTTTGTTCACGTTCATCATGCCCGCCACCAAGACCTGCGCCACGGTGCCGACCTACTGCATCAATCTCATCGATAAAGATAATACATGGGGAATGTTTCTTAGCTTGAGCAAACATATCACGTACACGTGATGCGCCCACACCGACAAACATCTCAACAAAGTCTGAACCAGAGATAGTAAAGAAAGGAACTTTAGCTTCACCTGCAATGGCTTTCGCTAATAAGGTTTTACCAGTACCCGGTGAACCTACCATTAAAACACCGCGAGGAATTTTACCACCCAGTTTTTGAAACTTACCTGGATCACGTAAAAATTCTACCAGTTCGGAAACTTCATCTTTTGCTTCTTCAACGCCTGCTACATCAGCAAACGTGACTTTTATTTGATCTTCACCCATTAAGCGCGCTTTACTCTTACCAAATGACATCGCGCCACGACCAGAACCACCACCTTGCATCTGGCGCATGAAGAATATCCACACACCAATGAGCAATAACATTGGGAACCAGCTAATTAATATATCTAAAAGTAATGAACGCGGCTTTGCTTCACCCGCCTCAACCACCACATCATATTTAAGTAATGTATCTAATAACTTCTCATCGCCTGGACTATTCGTTTCAAACTTTTCGTTATTTTCGAGCATACCCGTAATCTGGCGATTATCGGGACTAATCATTACCGATTGAACGTTGCCTGATTTAACTTGTTTTATGAACTCAGAATAATCAAGTTCATCTGGCGTCTCTGGGCGTGGTGCAAAGTTATTGAAAACAGTCATTAAGACGACTGCAATCACAGCCCAAAGCAATAAATTTTTTACCATGTCGTTCAAAAAGTTAACCTCTTACTTATAATTCAAACACTTAAACGAATATTGACCTTACTATAACTTAATATGAGTGGCCAGGGCATACATCTCACGGCTACGCGGTCTGGACGCTTCTGGCTTACGAATCAATACTTTACTGAATTTTGAGCGCAATATTTTTACATAATCATCAAAACCAGTGCCTTGAAACAGTTTCACTACCAGACCACCGTCCGGCGCCAAGACCTCAACACTAAACTCAACGGCTAATTCTGCTAGATACATGGCCTTTGGCTGGTCAACGCTGTTGATACCACTAATATTGGGGGCCATATCACTTAAAACAAGGTCTATAGGGTTTTGACCCACTAATTCACGCAAAGATTCATATATATCTTGCTCGGTGAAGTCACCCTTTAAGAAATGCACATTATTTATTGCATCCATATCCAGTACATCAATAGCGATCAACTTACCGGTCTTACCCACTTTCTTAGCCACATACTGACTCCAACCTCCAGGGGCAGCACCTAAATCAACAATATTCTTTCCTTGATGAATAAGATTGTATTTTTTATCAAGCTCTTCTAATTTATAAACCGCACGCGAACGCCAACCCTCTTTGATCGCGCGTTTAACAAATGGATCATCATTATGTTCTTTTAACCAGGCCTTACTTTTCATAAGAAATTATTAGTGTGAATAACAATTAGAACTCAAAGAAGTTCTAGTTTATTTCAAGACGAGGCAAATGAGAATGAGAAAGCGGAGTGTATATGCTCATACTAGAGCATTTCGAAAGAACATTTAACGACCTAATACAATTAATTAGGGTGGAATAAATCAGAGCTTCAAGCACTCACTCGTAGCGGACTTCAACTACTTCATAGTCTTTGTTCCCCGCAGGCGCTTCAACCGTAATCAAATCACCTTCTTCTTTTGCAATCATTGCACGAGCTATCGGAGAAGTTACAGAAATCATACCCTGCTTAATATCGGCCTCATCCTCACCAACTATTTTATAGGTAACTTCGTCACCGCTATCTTCATCTGCCAATATAACCGTTGCACCAAACACAACACGACCGTTAGCATTTACTTTAGTTACATCAATAACTTCAGCATTAGATAATTTTCCTTCAATCTCTTTAATACGACCTTCTGCAAATGACTGTTGTTCTCTTGCTGCATGATATTCTGCATTTTCTTTTAGGTCACCGTGTGCACGTGCGGTTGCTATAGCCTCGATAATCTGAGGTCGCTTAACATTCTTAAGCTCGTCTAATTCAGCGCGTAATTTTTCAGCACCCTTAACGGTTAATGGAACTCTATTCATACTTCACACCAAAATAATTAAAATAATGTGCAAAAAATACTAATCTTTTACATTAATGATTTGTTTGGGCATGCAAATCTTGAAGTCGATAAACCTGATAACTATCTTTGCTCTGCATGGCTTCTTTAAGCGCCCAAGCCCCCGCAATCGTAGTGGTATAACACACCTTATGTTGCAGCGCTTCCCTTCTAATTGTAAACGAATCCGCAATCGCTTGTTTACCTTCTGTGGTATTCACAATTAAGTCAATTTTACCATCAATTATCATGTCGACAATGTGAGGACGCCCTTCCCTAACCTTATTCACCGTATCGCATTCAATGCCCTTTTCGCTCAGAGCTCTTGCTGTTCCTTTTGTTGCCACAACATTAAAACCAAGCATTTTTAGCTGCTCAGCAATAAGTGTAGCTTGTTCTCTATCTTCCTTACGCACACTTAATAACACACACCCCGACTCAGGAAAATTCGTTCCTGCGGCTAATTGTGACTTACCAAACGCTTCGCCAAAGGTTTCACCCACTCCCATAACTTCACCAGTAGACTTCATCTCAGGACCCAGTATTGGATCTACTCCAAGAAATTTGATAAATGGGAATACCGCTTCTTTAACTGAAAAATATTTAGGTGTGATTTCTTTAGTTGCATTTTGTTCTTTAAGTGTTTTACCCACCATGCAACGTGCAGCAATTTTTGCCAATGGCTGGCCAATCGCTTTAGAAACAAAAGGTACGGTACGTGATGCGCGTGGATTTACTTCGATTAAATAAACTTTCTCATCTTTAATCGCAAACTGAATATTCATCAAACCTTTAACTTGTAAAGCCAATGCAAGTTGAGTCGCTTGCTTGCGCATTACATCTTGCACTTCATCACTTAAATTATAAGGAGGCAATGAACATGCGCTATCACCTGAGTGAATACCAGCTTGCTCAATGTGCTGCATAACGCCGCCAATTAACACATTCTTTCCGTCACATATCGCATCGAGATCAATTTCTACCGCGTTATCAAGGAAATGATCTATCAATACCGGCGCATCATTAGAAACCTTAACGGCTTCGCGCATATAGCGCTCTAAATCGGAACGATTGTAAACAATCTCCATTGCGCGCCCACCTAAAACATAAGAAGGACGAACCACTACGGGATAACCAATCTTGTCTGCTGCTTCAACTGCTTGTTCAGTACTGGTCGCGGTTGCATTAGGCGGCTGCAATAATTTTAAATCATTGACTAATTGCAAAAAACGTTCACGATCTTCTGCAAGATCAATTGAATCCGGACTGGTGCCAACAATCGGAACGCCAGCGGCTTCGAGATCTTGAGCAAGCTTTAGTGGAGTTTGCCCACCAAACTGCACAATTACTCCATACGGCTTTTCAACACGCACAATCTCTAAAACATCTTCTAGCGTTAACGGTTCAAAATAGAGTCGATCCGATGTGTCGTAATCTGTTGAAACAGTTTCAGGATTACAGTTCACCATAATGGTTTCATAACCATCTTCGCGCATTGCAAAGGCTGCATGCACACAACAATAGTCAAACTCGATACCTTGGCCAATGCGATTTGGCCCGCCGCCTAAAACAATAATCTTCTTGTTGTCGCTTGGCTCGGCTTCGCACTCTTCGTCATAACTTGAATACATATACGCAGTACTCGTCGCAAACTCTGCTGCACAGGTATCCACCCTCTTATATATAGGGTGAACACTCAAAGCTGTTCGTTTTGCTCGCACATCATTTTCATTGCACTGCAACAGCTTTGCGATTCTACGATCCGAAAAACCTTTGCGTTTAATACCACGCATCGTTGGCTCATCGATAGACGCTAATTTCATCGAAGCCATATCCGCTTCCATATCGACAAGCTGTTTTAGCTGGGCAAGAAACCAAGGGTCAATTGATGTAGATTCAAATAGCTCTTCATTACTTTGCCCCAAGCGCATTGCATCACCCACATACCAAACACGATTTGGACCAGGCTCCTGCAACTCAGAAGTTAATATACCTAGATGTTCCTCATCATATTCCTCGTGCATAGGATCTAAACCATCGACCCCTACCTCTAAACCGCGCAAAGCTTTTTGAAATGATTCTTGAAAAGTTCGGCCTATGGCCATTACTTCACCCACCGATTTCATTTGCGTACTTAACTTCGCTTTAGCTTGCGGGAATTTTTCAAACGTAAACCGAGGAATTTTTGTTACTACATAATCAATACTCGGCTCAAATGATGCCGGAGTTGCACCACCAGTAATTTCATTTTGCAATTCATCTAACGTATAGCCAATCGCAAGTTTTGCAGCAACTTTAGCAATAGGAAAACCCGTTGCTTTGGATGCCAATGCTGAAGATCTAGACACGCGAGGGTTCATTTCAATAATCACCATGCGACCGTCTTCAGGATTTATTGAAAACTGCACATTAGAACCACCAGTATCCACACCAATTTTACGCAACACATCCAACGATGCGTTGCGCATGATTTGGTATTCTTTATCGGTAAGAGTCTGTGCGGGAGCAACGGTAATTGAATCACCCGTGTGCACACCCATCGGGTCAAAGTTTTCTATTGAACAAATAATGATGCAGTTGTCATTTTTATCTCGCACCACTTCCATTTCATACTCTTTCCAACCCAACAAAGACTCTTCGAGCAATACTTCGCTAGTCGGCGAGAGATCCAAACCATGCGCAATGATCTCTTTAAATTCTTCTAAGTTATAAGCGATTCCTCCGCCACTGCCACCCATAGTGAATGACGGTCGAATTACGGTTGGGAACCCCAAGCTAGGTTGCTGCTGAATCGCTTCTTCTAAACTATGTGCAAGTGCGGAACGTGCAGACTTTAATCCAATGTCTTCCATCGCTCTGCGGAACAATTCTCGATCTTCTGCCATGTCGATGGCTTCTTTTTTCGCACCAATCATTTCGATTGAAAACTTTTCTAAAACGCCTTCACGATCTAAGTCCAAAGCACAGTTCAAAGCGGTTTGCCCACCCATAGTTGGCAGCAACACATCAGGACGTTCTTTTTCAATAATTTGTGCAACGGTTTGCCACGTGATGGGTTCGATATAGATCGCATCCGCCATCTCAGGATCCGTCATGATGGTAGCTGGATTAGAGTTCACCAAAATTACACGGTAACCCTCTTCGCGTAGTGCTTTACATGCTTGCGCGCCAGAGTAATCAAATTCACATGCCTGCCCGATCACTATCGGTCCGGCACCAATTATCAATACACTTTTTATGTCCGTACGTTTAGGCATGGTTTAAACGTGCCTTATACTCTTCCATCAACTTGATGAAATGTTCAAATAGAGGTTTAACATCTTGAGGACCCGGACTGGCTTCTGGATGGCCTTGAAAACTGTAAGCGGGTTTTTGAGTGTGGCGGATACCTTGTAACGATCCATCAAATAGAGATCGGTGTGTTGCCTCTAGCTCATTCGGCAAGGTTTTCTCATCCACTGCAAAACCATGATTCTGACTACTAATCATTACCAAGCTAGTGCTCAAATCTTGTACAGGATGGTTCGCACCATGGTGACCAAATTTCATCTTGGTGGTTTTTGCACCACATGCCAGACCTAACAATTGATGACCTAAACAAATTCCAAAGGTAGGTACACCTGCCGCAATTATTTCTTGAATAGCTTGAATCGCATAATCACAAGGTTCCGGATCACCCGGGCCATTAGATAGAAAAATTCCATCAGGATTTTTTGCCAGCACTTCACTTGCTGTCGTAGTTGCAGGGATTACTTCAAGCTCACAACCAAGGTCATGAAGAATACGCAGAATGTTACGTTTTACTCCAAAGTCATATGCTAAGACTTTGAAACTATGATTATTCTTCTTGGTACCATCCTGATTACTTTGGTAACCATTTTCTAAATCCCAACAGCCCTCGTTCCATGCATAAGGTTTATCAGTGGTAACTTCTTTTGCCAGATCCATGCCTTTCAAACCAGCAAAACCTTTCGCAGCGGCTAAAGCTTGTTCTTCACTAATATCGCTCAACGAATTTCCGGCCATGATAGCGCCGTTTTGCGCACCCTCCTCTCGTAGAATTCTAGTCAACCTACGAGTATCAATATCGGCAATCGAAACTACATTATGTTTTTTTAAATAAGTAGATAAATCAGATTGTTGTCGCCAATTACTTACCTGTATCGGTAAGTCTCGAATGACCAATCCAGTCGCGAAAATTTGAGCAGATTCTTCGTCTTCAAAATTAACACCTACATTACCAATGTGCGGATACGTCAGTGTGATGATTTGTTGCGCGTAAGAAGGGTCTGTGAGAATTTCCTGATAACCCGTCATAGAAGTATTGAAAACGACTTCCCCTACCGATAAACCCGATATGCCAATAGAGCTTCCCCAAAAAAGACTGCCGTCTTCTAAAGCAAGCAAGGCGGGTTGATGACTCAAAAAACGACTCTCCTAATCTATAAGGCGCAGATGTAAAAACGGGACGACCAGTTGGTCATCCCGTAAAAATTCTGTGCAATCGGTGGACCGGGAGAATTGTACTCAAATCATCGGCTTAGTGAAACCGAGAATTAGAGATATTGGCTGAGAATTAATCAGTTTAGTAAGCACATGGATGTGCGCATATGAGTCGCATCAAGGATGATGCATCAAATTAAATCTTTCTTTGCGAAGTCTGCTTACGGCCAATAGTGAGCATAGGGAAATGCAAATATGAGCTGCAACAAGGATGCTGCATCAAATCAAATGTTTTTACTTACTAATGTCTGCTTTCGGCCAATAGCGGTCATTTAGTTAAAATTAAAATCCAGTAAATAACTACCATTAGTGGAATAAAAGCTGCTGATATAACACTGGCTTGCCAGTATTTTATTCTAGTGTTTACTAGCTTAATTAAATTTTCATCATTCGTGCTTTTGGCTAGCTCTAAGTCTTTTGACAATGAAAATATATTTTTCCTTATTCCAGAATTTGGATCTATATATGTACTGGGTGGCTGGTGTGACCATTGCGCTATAAACCATTCCCAAGGTGATTTGGGCCGATTATCGATCACCTGGAATTTAGAATACAAACCCACATGATTTTTCTCATAACAATCCCAAACTTTTCTTGATTGTCGGCCTAGAAGGAAAAAGAAAACTATTGCTGGAAGGATAAAAAAAACGTAAATCATATTCAGACAATAGTTCTATATTGGTAATGTCCGCTTTGGGTCGTAAGCAGTCATTTTAGAATTGTTTTTTAGAGTTTCCAATCTAGCTTCCCCTTAAATCTATTTAATTATGTCCGCTTTCGGCCAATAGCGGCCATTTATTTTTGTTAAATTTTAACTCATTATATGTCACTGACAGTGGTTAATTAAAATTCAATTGATAGAGAATAGCTTCATGAAAGAGATGGTAGTTTGGGTAATTCATACTCCAGCAGGAACGATTGGACTCGTCACTGCTGTTGTTGCCTTGTTCGTAATCAAAGGAGGCGCTATTCATCGAAAAGCTGGTAATTTGTTCACTATCTCAATGTTCATCATGTTGATTTCAGGATTCGCAGCGGCATATTTAAAAGATTCCACAGATGACATGTTTTTAAGTGCTGTAGTGATCTATACCGTATTTACCGCATGGCTAACGGTAAAGCATAAAAAAAATGAAACTGGTTTCATGGAATATATGGCTCTTGTATGGATTGTTGTTTTTGCTATAGCGGCACTTTTTGTAAGCGCAGGTTGGCGTGGAGTAAATGTTCCAAGTGTTTATCTTTTTTGGGCAGGCTTTGCAATCCTTTGTACAATTGGAGATACACGAAATTTATACCGGTCAGGCTTAACAGGAAATCAACGGATAATTAGACACGTATGGCGAATCGGATTTTCGCTGATTTGGGCTTTGTTAGCATTCACAGACAAGATTGTAAAAATGCAAGGCTCTAGCGTTAAAGAAATGCCAAAAGAACAAGTATTTTTCATTGTTGGCATTCCGACTATGCTGGTACTGATAGTAATTTTGTATTGGATAATAAATATTCAGTTTTTTTCACGCAAGAAGTTTGCTAAGTACAATTAAAGGTCGGGTAATTTTTTCATGTCCGCTTTGGGTCGAAAGCGGACATTAATTATTTTTTACAACCCTATCCGTACCATGAAAAACACCCTTCACACCTACAATAGAAAACACTATCCCAACTATTGCAGAACTCAAATCCTTTCTAGTCCAGGCAAAGTAAAATCCTAATATACCAATAGCAACTGTCAAAATTGATAATGTTATCAACACAGATGGGCTCATTAATCCATTATCTGATTGACGACCCTTGCCAGTAATTAAACGATAAGATAAAACAAAAAGTAAAATTGTAATTACGGGTGTAACGAATGTTATCGTTAGAAATACAAGTACTGATTGAATTTCCACCCCAGAAAGACTGAAACTTGCTCCAGATATAATCCCACTAATAATAGCTGCAAATGCGTGCAAACTAATCCAACTTCCAATAAGCGCTAAAATCAGGGTAAATACCCCGAACCAAAACGAGCTAAACCCATCCGCCTCAACCTGTTGTTCTTTTTTCATTTGAAATTTAACTTTATTCTTATTGTCTGCTTTTAATCGAAAGCAAAAATCCAAGCTTTACTTTGATCTCCCAAGCATCGACTCCAATCTTGGGGCACTAAACCCACTCATTGTTTGCTTACCTACAACAATTAATGGCACCCCATTACCGCCTAAACTTTTAAATTTACGGTGCGCATTAGAGTTCTTTTCTATATCGTATTCTTTGTAACTTATTCCATTATTTGACATGTATTTTTTTGCTGTTTTACAGACACCACACCAAGCAGTGGAATACATAACAACTTTCTTTCCGGAATAACCTGTATCTTGACTTGAAATTGTTGCTGGCCCTTCGACTGAATTAACCCTAACTTCAATTTGCTCTGCTTTTGCTGTGGGCTTGTCTGTGAAGATTACTCGTCCATTTTCATCTACTGTTTTATATATTTCTGCGTATGCCGTAAAAGGCAAAAATACTATTAATATATAAAGTACTTTATTCATGGTCTAGTACCCCTGTTCTTTCATTTCTCTTTTTCTTGCATCCGCCGAATCAAGAATTGTTTGTTCTACTCCTTTTGCTTTATCTAGTGCTGATTCATACTCTTTAAATACATTGTCTTCACTTAGCTTTTGTGATGATTTTTCGACGACTACTGCTTTTTCATTTGAACAAGCAGTACTTAATATAAATAAAAGAATTACTAAAAGCGATGAAGGAGTTGTCATATTATACCAACCAAATTGCGAGTTATAAATCCAACCAAAGTTTTTTAGGTTGCCTCATGCCTGCAATTTTACAACCTTGTTGCCCGTATCCATATGGAAATAGCGCATAAACATACTTACGGGTTGCTTTTTCCGGACCAAGTTCTGCTTTTAGTTGTTTTAATATTTTCCGCAGCTCTGGAACCGAGTGATTCTCGTAATAATATTCTCGAATAAGGCGGATTAGATTCCAACGATCTTCAGTGAGTTCTAGCTCTTCCTTTACAGCAATCTTTTTTGCTATTTCTTCAGTCCAATCTTCTGGGTCTAATAAAAATCCGTCCTCATCAGTTTGGACATCCATTTATGATTTGCTAAAGAATAAATAGCCTGCAAATGCGATTAATATTAAAGAAAATATCTTTTTAAAATTAGCTGTAGACACATGCTCTAGTATGTGTGGCCCAATTTGCGCACCAATAATTCCACCCAAGCCTAATACAATCGCTATTTTATAATCTACATTAGAAAATTTTGAATGCGCAAACACTGCAGATGCGGAGATAATTAAAATAGCTAAAAAAGAAGTTCCAACTGCCTTTTGAGCAGTATAACCCAATGCAATGAGTAGAGGCACCATTAGAAAACCACCACCTAGACCTGTGAATGATGCTGCGATACCAATAAAAAATCCCGAGAACAAAAGTAATGCGTAAGTTAATGTCATAGTCATATACCTTGGTTTAAGAACTCTTAATTTCGTAACGATAATGCCCAGTTATTTCATATTTAAAAAGGATATCGTCTTCAACCGGGCCACCACCAATATTGTGAATGATTTTCGGACGTTTTGAGTCTGGGACAGATTGATTTGAGACAATACCAATATGCGGCAAATTGCCCGGCAACATCCACGTAACAATATCTCCAACCATATAATTTCTTGCATCCTGACTCACCTGCAACTCTTTACCCTGTCTTTTAAAGTAGACCTGTAAATTAGGTACGCGACGATGATCGATATTAGTATCTGTAGCACGCAAGCCCCAAATATTGGGATACTTAGAAAAATTAGCACTCATATCTTCGTGAACCCGTTGTTGCAAATCAACACCTAGCTTTCGATAAGCTCTAACTACTAAGTCAGTACATACACCCTTGTTTAAGGGCACATCACCCATGGGATACTTAATGGCGCGGTACGCACCATCATATTTAACTTCATGCTGGGTTCGTTCTTGCGCAGCATTTACGAGCTGGTTAGAAAATGAATCGAGTAAAATATCTGCATGAACAATACTTGCTTGTAGAAACAAGCTGATCGCAAGTGCTAAGAACGTTTTATGTAAGGTCGAGGACATCCTGCATATCGTATAGACCAGAATTTTTGGCGGACAACCAACTCGCAGCACGCATCGCACCTTGCGCAAAAGTCATTCTGCTAGAAGCTTTATGTGTAATTTCGACACGCTCGCCGGTTCCTGCAAACATTACGGTGTGATCACCTACAATGTCACCCGCACGGATGGTTTCAAATCCGATGGTTTTTTTATCACGCTCACCTGTAACACCTTGTCGACCATATACCGCACAATCTTTTAAGTCCCTACCTAAACTTTCAGCAACGACTTCACCCATTCGCAATGCAGTGCCCGAGGGAGCATCTATTTTATGACGATGATGTGCTTCGATGATTTCAATATCGTATTCATCACCCAAGGTTTTTGCAGCAGTTTGCAAAAGTTTTAAACAAAGATTTACACCAACACTCATATTGGGTGCAAACATAATTGAAATGGTTTCGCTGGCTTTTTGTAATTTTTGCTTTTGAGAGTCATCCAAACCTGTGGTGCCGATCACCATTGATTTTCCATGTGATACACATAATTCTAATGATTGCATGGTGCATTCTGGAATAGTGAAATCGATCAGCACATCAAAATCGCTAACATGAGCCGCTAAATCACTACTGATCAAAACACCTGAGCTTTCTAAACCGACGGTTTGACCTGCATCCTCACCAATAGAGCTTGAAGACGCAATTTCAAATGCTGCGCCTAATTGGGTATCTTGATGCTCAACACACGCCTGTATGAGTGTCTTACCCATACGACCACTAGCGCCATTTACTCCTACACGAACCATTTTGAATTCCCTTTGAATGAAGGGTTAAAGTGTACACCAAACTATTCGATCGTCACACGAGGTGAATTGCAGAAATTATTCGTCCCAGAACTTCAAGTTATCAAAAAAGCCTTTCACATTGTCCGTCCAAGAATGTGACTTAGGACTGTGCTGATCTCCACCTTTCTCAATCTCAGCTGAGAACTCTTTCATCAGATCTTTTTGTTTTTTAGTGAGATTCACGGGTGTTTCTACCATCGTGGTGCATAACATGTCACCGGTTGCTCCACCTCGTACCGGTTTTACACCTTTGCCACGTAATCTAAATAAACGCCCTGATTGAGATTCAGCAGGTATTTTTAATTTAACTTTTCCATTGAGTGTTGGTACTTCAATTTCCCCACCCAGTGCTGCCATACTAAAGCTAATTGGAACTTGGCAATGTAAATGGTTTTCTTCGCGAGTAAATAATTCATGCGGAAGCACGTGGATCTCAACATATAAGTCACCAGATGGACCATTGTTCGCACCCGCCTCACCTTCTCCACTTAGACGAATTCGATCGCCTGTATCTACACCTGCAGGTACTTTAATAGATAATTTTTTATTTTCTTTGGTGAGACCCGTACCCCGGCAGTAATCACAAGGTACTTTAATGGTTTTACCTTTACCTCTGCATTTAGGGCAGCCTTGTTGAATAGAAAAGAAACCTTGCTGCATGCGTACTTGGCCCACGCCACCGCAAGTTTCACATGTTTCTATGGTTGTGTTTGGCGCTGCTCCTGAACCTTCACATTTCTCACATGTAGATTGCTTAGGAATATCAATCGTAGATTCGGTACCAAATACGGCTTCCTCTAAACTTACTTCTAATCCGTATTGCAAATCGGAACCACGGTAGACACGTTGCCCGCCACCTCGACCGCCGCCAAAGATGTCGCCGAACATATCTCCAAAAATATCACCGAAATCTCCTGTTCCTCCACCAGCACCTTGCTGCACGCCTGCATGACCATATTGATCATAGGCTTGGCGCTTATTGGCGTTGCCTAAAACTTCATACGCTTCTTTAGCTTCTTTAAATTTTGCTTCGGCCTCATGATCACCTGGATTCCGATCTGGATGATATTTCATTGCAAGTCGACGAAAGGTTTTTTTCAAATCGCCTTCATTGACAGTGCGCTCTACCCCTAGAACTTCGTAGTAATCTCTTTTTGCCATTTTTATTTTAAGATTTTTACTTTCAAAAATTTATTAGCGTCGTATACACAAAAATCCGGACTCGTTTTCACGACCCCGGACCGGTTTCATTACTAGTTTTTTAATTTAATTTATTTGTTATCGTCCACTTCTTCAAATTCCGCATCCACTACATCATCATCTGCAGCAGCACTCGCGTCACCAGCTGGTGCACCTTCCGCACCTGCACCATCATTTTGCGCATACATTCGCTCGGCAAGTTTACTCGATGCTTCTGCGAGAGCCTGTGTTTTAGTCTCGATAATCTCTTTATCATCTTTTTCTAAAACTTCTTTGAGATCTTTAACTGCATTTTCAATTTGCATGCGTTCTTCTTGCTCTACTTTATCACCCATCTCTTCAAGTGATTTTTCAGTCGCATGTATCATTTGGTCCGCGGTATTGCGCGAAGCAACAATTTCTGCAAATTTCTTATCTTCCTCTGCATGCGCTTCTGCATCTTTCACCATGCTATCGACTTCCTCATCCGACAAACCGCTAGAAGCTTTAATCACAATAGACTGTTCTTTGCCGGTAGCTTTGTCTTTAGCCGAAACATTTAGAATGCCGTTCGCATCGATATCTAATGAAACTTCAATTTGTGGTATTCCACGCTGTGCCGGCGGAATATCTGTTAAATCAAAGCGTCCCAACGATTTATTCCCTGTGGCTTGTTCACGCTCACCTTGCAAGACATGCACCGTTACCGCAGTTTGATTATTTTCAGCAGTTGAGAACACTTGCTGCGCATTTGTTGGAATCGTGGTGTTCTTTTCAATTAACTTAGTCATCACACCACCCATGGTTTCAATACCTAATGAAAGCGGAGTAACATCTAGCAACAATACATCCTTAACATCACCACCTAACACACCAGCTTGAATGGCTGCACCTACTGCAACCGCTTCATCAGGATTTACATCTTTACGTGGCTCTTTACCAAAGAAATCTTGCACAACTTGTTGCACTTTAGGCATACGAGTTTGCCCGCCCACTAAAATCACATCATCTATATCTGACGCAGATAAATCCGCATCTTTGAGTGCTTGTTTACATGGCGCAATAGTGCGTTGCACAAGCTCGTCTACCAAGGATTCAAGTTTGGCTCGTGTAACTTTAATATTTAAGTGCTTAGGACCAGATGCATCTGCAGTGATGTAAGGAAGGTTCACTTCAGTTTGTTGACCAGCAGATAATTCGATTTTAGCTTTTTCTGCTGCTTCTTTAAGTCTTTGCAATGCAATAGGGTCGTTATGTAAATCAAAACCTTGGTCTTTCTTAAATTCATCTGCAAGGTAATCGATTAAGCGCATATCAAAATCTTCACCACCAAGGAAGGTGTCACCATTTGTAGATAGCACTTCGAATTGGTGCTCTCCATCTACTTCAGCTATTTCAATAATTGACACATCAAACGTTCCACCGCCTAAGTCGTATACCGCTATTTTGCTGTCACCACGTTTTTTATCCATGCCATAAGCAAGTGCAGCAGCAGTCGGCTCATTAATAATTCGTTTAACGTCAAGACCTGCGATCTTTCCTGCATCTTTAGTAGCTTGACGTTGCGAATCGTTAAAATATGCAGGCACAGTAATCACTGCTTCGGTCACCTCTTCACCAAGATAATCTTCAGCAGTTTTTTTCATTTTCATTAATATACGTGCAGAAATTTCTGGTGGCGCCATCTTTTCACCATTAACTTCTACCCATGCATCACCGTTATCTGCTTTTACAATATTGTATGGAACGAGCTTGATATCTTTTTGAACGGCCTCTTCATCAAATCGACGACCCACTAAACGCTTAATTGCACTTAAAGTATTTTTAGGATTAGTAACTGATTGACGTTTAGCTGCTTGTCCCACCAAAACTTCGCTATCGTCTACAAACGCAACAACCGAAGGAGTAGTTCGATCACCTTCGCTATTCTCAATGACTTTTGGTGTGGTGCCTTCCATAACTGCCACACAAGAATTGGTGGTACCTAAATCTATACCAATTATCTTACCCATCGTTGTTCTCCAAAATACTCAAAATTATATTGATTAAAATTTAACTAACTCTTATCTATACTCATAGATTGGGCCATGAAGGTGGTTTTCAAGGATCCATCTATAAAATATGCGATTTTTACCCAAAATTATTGGGATTTTAGCGTTTATCTACTGGCTTTCCCTTATTCAGCCGCTTTGGCGACAATTACCATCGCAGGCCTGATCAATCGGCCGTGCAAGGTATAGCCTTTTTGCACCACGGTTAACACCGTATTAGGCTTGTGATCTGCGCTCTCTTGCATCGTCATTGCTTCGTGTAAATTTGGATCAAAAGCCTCACCCACAGGGTTCACTTCTTCTAGCGAGAACTTTTCAAATGAATTACAAAGCATCTTAAGAGTCAACTCTGTACCTTCTTGCAGCTTTTCTATATTGATATCTTCAGTACTTAGACCAAGCTCTAAGCTGTCTTTAACTTGCAGAAGCTCATTCGCAAATTTCTCCACTGCATACTTATGCGCATTGGATACATCGCGCTCTGTACGTTTACGCAAGTTTTCCATTTCAGCTTGCATACGTAACATCTTGTCGTGATACTCTGCCGCTTGTTGTTGTGCATCTTCTAACTGTTGATCTAATTCTTGCACTGGCTCATTTGTATTAGGCTCACTTGCATCAGCTTGAGGCTGAGCATCTTCTTGTTCATGCGTTGTTTCATTCACAATTGAATCATCCGTTTCTACATTTTGTTCTGTGTTGGTCATAAGGTTCTATTTTAGATATAGGCCAATATGTAGGCTAATTCTAAATATTCAAGTATTATTATTTAATTTTTAGTGTGCTTATTTAGCATTTAGGGCTTCACCAAGAAGCTTAGCAGTTAGATCAACAATGGGTATTACTCTTTCGTAAGACATGCGCGTAGGCCCTACCACTGCTAACACACCCATAATTTCATCATCAACGGTGTAGGGCGAAGTCACCACACTACAATCATCCAATGCCTTATAACCTGACTCCTGACCAATAAATATTTGCACTCCTTCTGCACATATACACCGATCTAATAAATGTAAAAATTCTCGCTTTTGACTAAAAGCATCAAACAAACCGCGTAACTTATATATGTCGGAGAGCTCTTCATATTCCATCAGGTTGGTTTGACCTACAACCACGTAGTCTGGCTCGCCAGAACTCGTGTCAGAAAAAACTTTTTCACCCATTTCTACTGCCGATCGCATCAACTCATTCATGTTCTCACGCACATGATCTAGTTCCTGCAATATTTTCTGCCGCGCCATCACCAAGTCTTGCCCGGCACATAGCTCATTCAAATAATTAGCGGCTTGTTCCAATTCCGAAGGACTGTATTCTCTGTCAGTGTGAATGATGCGATTTTGAACTTCTTTTTGATTAACAATTAAAATCGCAAGTACGCGTTGATCCGATAATGGTAAAAATTCAATTTGTCGTAACTCAACACGGTCATGCTTGGGCAAAGTAACGACACCTGCCATACTGGTTAATCCTGAAAGCAACCCAGAGGCACTTTCAACTAAACCACTCATACTTAAGTTTGATTTAAGATCTTTTGAAACCCGAGTTACCAAATCTGTTGTTAGAGGTTGCACTGTCAACATGGTATCGACAAACAGACGATATCCTCTTGTTGTGGGTATACGCCCCGCAGAGGTATGTGGCGCTTCAACAAAGCCCATATCTTCCAGATCTGCCATTACATTACGTACGGTTGCTGGACTGATATCTAATGCAGACATTTTTGCCAAATTCCGCGAGCCCATCGGCTGACCATCAGTGATATAGCTTTGCACCAACACTTTTAGCAAACGTTGCGCACGCTCATTTAAAGAGCTGTTGAAATCGTCATTAGGACTCATAGATTAAAAAGCAGCATATATAACCAATGGATAGATTTAGCACTCAATATAAGAGAGTGCCAAATAATCATTGCAGCCCACCCTATACATGTCAAGAAGCCTGCATACAGGTGTGGCAGACCATGGTGTACGCACTAGATCCATGATAGCTTTAAAAAAAATCAAAGACATAGACCACTCGTGAGCCAGTTTTCCAAAATCGGTATAATTTCCAAACCAGACGATTCTGCCATTGCGTCTACGGTTCAATCTTTATATCAATATCTTCACAGCCAATCGCTAGAGATCTGTGCCGACCCTGTATCGACTACGTTTTTAACGAGTGAGCCTATAAAAGCCTCTAGCATTGATGAAATTGCATCCAATAGTGAACTTGTCATAGTCGTAGGAGGAGATGGCACAATTTTGCATGCTGCACACAGTTTAATTCAAAAAGAAATTCCCCTGCTCGGTATTAATTTAGGACGTCTAGGATTTCTTGCAGACATAAGTCCAAACGAAATTGAAAAACAACTAGGTAAAATTCTTGCCGGCGATTACATAGAAGAAAAACGATTAGTTTTACAAGCCAGTTTAATACGTGATGGCAAGTCAATCGGATCATGTTGTGCCATTAACGATGTTGTCGTACATGCAAAACAAATGGTGCGCATGATTGAATTGGAAACACGCGTTAATAATAACCATGTAAATACATTGCGCGCAGATGGCTATATTGTCGCCACCCCTACTGGTTCAACTGCTTATGCTTTATCCGGTGGCGGCCCAATTCTACACCCAAATACCGATACAATTGTGTTAGTGCCAATATGTCCCCATACATTAAGTAACCGACCTATAGTGGTGGATGCCAACAGTAAGGTTGAAATTTTATTGCCGGAAGGAAGCCGTCATACCGCACTCGCTTCTATCGATGGTCAAATTGATATGGATTTCATGCCAAATGATACGATCATGATTGAAAAAGGAAAACAAGCTTTACGACTAATACAACCCAAAGACTACGACTACTTTGATGTGCTACGTGAAAAATTGCGCTGGAGCACCTCTCCAGACAATAATCACAGCTAAGCTTCAGCAGTTTTCAGCAAGCCAATGCTAAAATCTATTTTCATTAAAAACTTTGCAATCATTGATGAGTTAGAGCTGGATTTTCATAATGGCATGAGTGTATTAACAGGTGAAACTGGTGCGGGCAAATCAATTATAATAGATGCGCTTAATCTTACTTTAGGAAATCGTGCCGACCGTTCTGTTGCACGAATCGAAAATGAAAATGTAGAAGTAGTAGCCACTATTGATGCCGGTAGTTCAGCAGAAGCCGTAACCTGGCTTAAAGAACACGATCTTGATGATGGCGAAGAATGTGTATTACGCCGCGTAATTAGCAAGGATGGAAAATCAAAAGCTTATATAAACAGCAGCCCATCTTCAGTAACTGCACTTCGCAGTCTTGGCAATTTATTTGTTGATGTTTATGGTCAACATGAGCACCAATCACTTATGCGCTTAGATATGCAGCGCCAACTATTAGATGGTTATGCCAGTAATAGTAAACATATCGAGGAATTAGCTACAGTTTTTCGACGTTGGCAAAGTTTAAAAAACCAGCTGCAATCAGCAGAAAACAATCAAGCTGATACTCGCGCCAAATTAGATTTGTTGCGTTATCAATACCACGAATTAGAAGAGCTAAATTTAAAAACTGATGAATTTAACGAGATCAATGAAAAGTTCACATTATTAAACAATTCAAAAGATCTCAATGAAAATAGCATGCGCATCTCACAACAACTTCCCGGTGACAATGAGAATTCGATTTATGATTCACTAAGCTCGTTAATTAATGATGCCGAAAAGTATGCGGCCATTGACAATAAACTAAATGAACCACTAGAAGCATTACGTAGCATCCATATACAAATCAAAGAAGTCGCAAACAGTTTACGAAATTACTCAGAAAAAATTTCATCTAACCCACAAGAACTACAATTACTTGAAGACCGCATTACTGCAGTAGAGGAAATTTCTCGCAAACACAAGGTTAAGCCTAATCAACTAGTAGCTATGCATGTCTCAATTAAAGAGGAATTGAATAGCATTGAAAGTGGTCACGATGATCCTGAAAAAATTAAAGTCTCTATGCAAGAAGCAGAACAGTTGTATCGCACTACTGCCAAAAAGATCAGCAGTGCGAGAAAGAAAGCCGCAAATGAACTTAATGAAAAAATAACCGAATCTATGCAAGCACTAGGTATGCAAGGTGGTCGCTTTCATATAAACGTGGAACCCAAAAAAACTCCAGAACTATCCCTAAACGGCCTAGATGAAATACAATTTTTAGTCAGCACCAACCCCGGACAGCCACTGCGAATGCTAAACAAGGTGGCTTCAGGCGGTGAACTTTCCAGACTTAGTCTTGCCATACAAATGGCAACTTCAAATAATTTAAAAATCCCTACCCTTATCTTTGATGAAGTCGATACCGGCGTGGGCGGAGCGACTGCAGAAATTGTTGGCAAACACCTACGCAAATTAGGTAATAATGCACAAGTATTTTGTGTGACACACTTACCTCAGGTTGCTGCACAATCTCATCACCATTATAAAGTGAATAAATTTGAAAAAAATGAATCCATAGCCACTAAAATTTCTCACTTGGCAGAAGATGAACGCATTGAAGAAATAGCGCGCATGTTAGGCGGGGTAGAGCTAACAAAGAATACACAAGAGCATGCCGAAGAGATGCTCCGTCAAAGCAAATTATAAAAAATGAAACATTTAAAAACCTTAACCTACATATTATCAATAACATTATTGCTGGCTTGCCAAAACAAATTGCTCACAGTGCATAAAATTGACGTGCAACAAGGCAATGCGTTAGATGCTGAAATGGTTGATAAAGTTAAAATAGGCATGAACAAAGAACAAGTGCGATACGTACTTGGCAGCCCAATAATTACAGATAGCTTTCACCCAGATCGTTGGGACTATATATATTTATTTATACCCGGCTATGGCGAACAAGAACGAAGACAACTCACACTAAAATTTGATCGTGACGAAGTGATCGACATAAATAGACATAATATTTTAGAAAGCGATTCGCTCGATGCCTCCACAGACAAAGACACTGACAATGCGAATAAAGAAAATAAGGAGGAAAAGAAAGAAGACTTAAGCAAAAAAGACCGAGAAAAATTAGAAGAAATTGAAAAACAAGCTGATAATTTAGAAGATGTACTAGAAGAAAATAAAAACCTTGAAAATTAAACCTCAACGTAATTACTGACAATCCCCTACTCGCTTACCTTCCCACGTAGTAGACATCGTCATTTGCTGACCATTGAAGTCTGCATTCATATTCATTCCACCAGTGAGTGAGTCTCCAGAGGACTCTGCATGGCCAGTTCCAGTCATCGTGACACCTTGGTTTACACAGTTAATTGACCACTGCATAGATGAAGCATCAGTACTGGAATCCGTTACTGTACAACCAGCGGCGGCATCCATCATGCTCTCAGGAGAGAATTCAGACTCTTGTATACACTCTTGAGCAACATCTTCTTGTGTGCCAGCTGGGCTTGTAACCTGACTTTTAATTTCCCATAAGCCGGGGTCAATACTCATGTCTTCAGCATTAACCAAAGCTGCGAAAACTGAAGTGAAATATAGAGACGCCATTAAGAACGCTTTACATAAATTATTTGACATGGAAAAGCCTTATTCTAGTTTAATTTACTAATCATATATTACAGCAATACTTCAACATCTATTAGTTTTGCAGCTCTGCACGTCTGCGGCGTGCATGCATTGGATCAATAGTAAGCTGTCGATAAATCTCTACTCGATCTTGATCATGCAGTATCTGTGTATTTTGTACGACTTTCCCGTAAATACCAACCGCATTTTTTACAATGTCAATTTCACTGTATTTCTGCAAAATGCCTGACTCGTTTATGGCTTGTTCAACGGTACTATTTTCAGGAAGCTTCACCATTATTAATTCCTGATGATCACTTAATGCGTAAACCACTGTAACCCTTATATTCTGCTCACTATCCATATAACTGCTGAGCCCTTTCAGTAAATGCAGACACTAATTTATTTGCAACTTGATTAAAGATCGGTCCAAATGTAAGTGCGTATAAGCGATTTGAAAACGAGTACTGCATATCCAATTCGACCTTGCATGAGTGTTTATCTAATTCATAAAATACCCATGTACCTACTAAGTGCTTAAATGGGCCTTTTAATAAACGCATTGTAATTTTTTTATCTATTTCTAGCTCATTGCAGGTTGTGACGGATGCATTGATACCACGTTTTGCAAAACTCATAGTTGCTTGTTTTTCATTTCCACTATCACTATGTACAGTACACTGCACACACCAGGGAACAAATTCAGGATATGAATCCACATCATTGACTAGTTTGAAAATTTGCGCCGCAGAATATGGCAGCAATGCACTACGCTGAACATGAGTCATAAAAGAACGTTATGTTAGATTGAATTTCTCAAGAATACCCAGCACATGCAAAAAGATAAGAATCACTCCAATCGGCGTAATATACCTAGCTAAAATACGCCATAGCTTATATGCACCTTCGTGTTTGATTTTTAGTTCTTCACGTCGTGATTTTTCTGACATTATCCATGCAGCAAAAATACAAATCAAAATGCCACCCAAGGGAAGCATAATATTTGAAGTTAAATAATCAAGTATGTCGAAAAAAGACTTTCCTTCCAAGAAGGTGCCATTAAATACTTCAATTTTTTTCCAACTATTAAACGAATAGACCGTCCCTAAACCAACTGTCCAAGCCACTAATCCACAAATTATTGAAGATTTTGCACGAGAAATTGTAAATTTCTCGACCAACCAAGCCACTGCTGGTTCAATTAACGATATCGCAGAAGTCCATGCTGCGAATACAAGTAAGATAAAAAATAATGTGCCGAAAAATAATCCGCCAGTCATCTGACCAAATGCCAATGGAAGTGTATTAAAAATTAAACCTGGCCCTTGCCCTGCTTCTAAGCCATTTACAAACACGATAGGAAAAATAGCTAAACCTGCTAAAATTGCCACCAATGTATCTGCAAGCGCAACCTGAAAACTAGTGGTCGCAATCGATGCATCATCCGGCAAATAAGAGCCATACATCATGATGGCACCCATACCCAAACTTAGGCTAAAAAATGCCTGGCCCATTGCTTTCAACACAACTTCTGGACTTAGTTTGGAAAAATCGGGAGCAAATAAAAATTTCAAGCTCTCTATGAAATCTCCGTGCAACATGGCATAACCAATCATAATAAAAATCAGAATAAACAAGGCTGGCATTAAAATACGAACAGCAGTTTCTAAACCTTTACTCACTCCTCTTACTACAATTACCATAGTGAGAAAGATAAATACGCTATGCCAAAATAATAAACGTCGTGGATTAGAAATTAAATTACTAAACACTTCACCAGCTTGTTCACTCGTTACTCCTGAAAACGTACCGGTTGCAGTTTCGATTACATACGCTAATGCCCAACCTGCAATCACACTGTAGTAAGAAAGGATTAAGAAACCAGCCAAGACGCCTAGCAAACCTAGTAAACGCCATGCACTACTACGCTTTTCTTCTTCCGCAAGAATCGTCATAGTATTCACAGGACTACTTCTGCCGCGACGCCCCAACAATACTTCAGACATCATGACTGGTATTCCAAATAAAGCGATACATAACAAATACAGAAGCACAAATGCACCACCGCCATTTTCACCCACCATATAGGGGAATTTCCAAATATTTCCTAGGCCCACTGCAGAGCCTGCCGCCGCTAGCACAAACGCAAAGCGTGAAGACCAGTATCCATGTATTGAGGTTCTTACTGTTGCCATAGCTTTTTTATTTCATTATAAACTTGTGATCATTTACAAAATGAACAAGAGGTTATCGCAAGTAATTCTTATAGCTAAAAATTGCCATCGAATGCTTATGTTAAATACACCATAATAGCCACATGGCAAAGCCTAAGCATAAATCAGATAACTCTATTGCAGTTAATAAAAAAGCCCGACACGATTACTTTATCGAAGAAAAAATTGAGGTTGGACTGGTTTTAGAGGGCTGGGAAGTCAAAAGCTTGCGGTCAAAAAGTGTACAATTAAAAGAAAGTTATGTGCTAGTAAAAAATATGGAAGCTTGGTTACAGGGCGCACATATAAGTCCTCTACCTTCAGTTTCTACCCACAAAGTAGCGGACCCTACCCGTATTCGCAAGCTACTCATGCACAAAAAAGAACTGGCGAGATTAATTGGTGCTGTAGATCGCAAAGGTTTCACACTCGTACCATTATCCATGTACTGGAAAAAGGGCAAGGCAAAACTAGAAATCGGTCTTGCCAAAGGAAAACAAAAACAAGATAAACGTGCCAGTATTAAGGAAAGAGATTGGCAGCGTGATAAGCAACGACTGTTAAAACTTGGCAAATGAATTAACTAACTTTATGTGACACCTTACTACAGCATAAATTAGATTCTATGCTGTATGTTATAAATGTTTCTTTTAGTTAGTTTTTTACTCCGCAGTTAAAAATACCAGACTTAGATTCTTTTTGAGTGGCCTCCAAACAATCAGAGTAAGAACCAAATTCACCTACTACCGTTGAAGTCTTTGAGTTAGAGCTCGCATACACTTCTCCCACCCATTTTCCACTTGCAGAACCACCGTCATCACCACAAGCTGTAAGCAATAGCGTTACGGCAAATGAAATACATACTAAAAACTTAGGTAACATTAGATATCTCCACATAGTTTATCCTTGGGTTGATTCTTGGGGTTGTGCAAAATTGTGTAAATTAAGACTTGGCAAAATGTAACGAAATTCGAGCTAGTCAGCAACCGTTTACGAAATATTCGCATTGATTATTCATGCTAATCTTTCGACCAGACGCAGCCCGCCTCACTTTCCTGCTGAATCTTGTTCAAAAAAGCATCATGCGCCTGTAACTCCTCATCACTAGCATAAATTACTTTCAATGCTTCACGATTAGCATCAAGTCCAGCTTGCGCACTATTTCGTTTGCTCGCAGAATCTGCATTTGCCGCCAAACTAAGGGTAGTTTGCCCACCGGTTAAGGCAAGATACACATCTGCAAGAATTTGCGCATCAAGCAAAGCGCCATGCAGCTCTCTATGAGAGTTATCAATCTCGTAACGCTTACATAAGGCATCTAAATTATTTTTTTGCCCGGGGTGCATTTTTCTTGCCATGCCAAGTGAATCAATGACTTTGCAGCAACTATTGATATCAGTAATGCGATGTCCCATTTTTTTAAGTTCAGCATTAATGAAACCCACATCAAAACTGGCATTGTGAATAATTAATTCAGCATCAGCGACAAATTCTATAAAGTCATCAGCGATACTTGCAAACTTTGGCTTGTCAGCAAGAAAATCGAGCGATATACCATGTACTTCTTGTGCGCCTGCATCAATTTCACGCTCGGGATTTAGAAATTGGTGGAACAATTGGTCCGTTGTGCGACGATGCAAAACTTCTACACAGCCAATTTCAATAATTCGATGCCCTTGTGAAACTTCTAGGCCCGTAGTCTCTGTGTCGAGTACAACTTGTCGCATATCAAAATGTGTATGTTTTAAAAAAATCTACAATAACAGATTATCAATCGCATCATTTGCCAATTGATCTACTTGTTCGTTTTCAGTGTGGCCACTATGCCCTTTGACCCACTCCCAAGTAACATTATGTTGTTCAACTAATTTATCTAACTGTTTCCATAAGTCTTCATTCTTTACAGGTTTTTTTGCAGCCGTTTTCCAACCATTACTTTTCCAATTTGCCAGCCACTGTTGAATGCCATCCATAACGTATCTTGAATCGGTGGTGACATGAACGGCACAAGATTTAGTTAGCTTTTCAAATGCAGAAATTACCGCTTGTAATTCCATTCGATTATTTGTTGTCTCTTTTGATGCCCCGTTTATACGAGTCTCTTTGTTAGCATAGCGAAGTATTGCACCCCAGCCACCCGGACCTGGATTGCCCCTGCAAGCACCATCGGTAAAGATCTCAACTCGATTTTCGGACATATTTACTCTGCCTGGCGGTAGGTTCAGTGACATTCACCGGAATCATACGACGTCGCGGCTTCCATGGCTGCGGTATAGGTGTCAGTGTAAGCTCACGCTTCTTCGCTATAAATATCTGCAACCCGCCTAAACGTCCTAAACCCACTTTCTCAGCTTTACTCAAAAACTGCATCCGTTGTTGAAAACGCAAATTCTGAATGGGTGGTTGTAAACCTACATGCTCAATCGTCATAACTTTAAAACCTAATAGCGAAAGCCAATCTTTCAACCTTCTTTGTGTATAGAAATGAGCTGCCCAGGGTGCCCGCTGACTGCGCATAAATACCAGTTTACTCAAGCCCATCATGCTAAATGGATTAAAACCAATTATTACTAAGTGTCCTTCAGAAATAAGTACACGATGAATCTCACGCAGCACCTGGTGCGGCTTAGGTGAAATATCTAATGTATGAGGTAAAACAATTAAATCTAAAGTATTTTGCGGAAACGGCAAAGCTAGTGGCGTGGCAGCAACATTACCTTGCTCAGTATTTAAGGTCATGTATATTTTTTGCCCAATCTTACTACTAGAAATTAGATCTATCTCATCCGCTAAACCACCAATTTGCAATGCATGGTAACCAAACAAACTCGGCAACAACTTATCTAACTTAATTAATAAGTCTTTGTATAAATTTTGTCCTGCAGGTGTTTCATACCACCCCTGTAATTGTTGTGTATATTTAGCCGAATTAAAAAGCACGGATTCTTCCATGTATTAATTCTACCTTAAAACAGATGCTTGGAACGCAAACTTTTCATACTAGATCAGAGCCTCATTATGGTTAGCAAAAATCCCACTAAATTTAATAGTTGATCTATTTATATTGTCTCTTTATGCTTCGCGGCCATGAAGGAGCACAAGAACAGTCTAGCTATAGTACTCTTGACTTTCTCTGTAGTAGCTTGCACACACTCTCCAACAAACACCGAATTTGACAACCCCGCAGTATCCGAAAATGCGGATGCATTAGTCCAAAAAGCAGATTTTATTAGTCCACCACTACTTAGCGATACTCTAGATAATAATGTACTAGCCAATACTAGAAACCATCATCTCATATGGCAACATTTTGAAAATAAATTTGCCTTAACGAATTCATATGATCACCCACATGTTGTTCAGCAAAAAGATAAGTTTTTAGACAAAAGCAAATATTTAGAGAGAGTAACCAAACGCTCTGAGCCCTTTATTCACTTCGTTTTAAGTGAAATTGAAAATCGAAATATGCCCGCAGAACTCGCTATCTTACCGATAGTTGAGAGTGGTTATTACCCTAGAGCTCGTTCGCGCGCGCGCGCCGAAGGACTATGGCAAATTATGCCGTACACAGCCAAAGACCTTGGCTTAAAACGTTCAGTAGGCTACGACGGCCGTCATGATGTTTACGCATCCACTTCTGCAGCACTCGATTATCTTGAACAAATGTACAGCAAATTTGATGAAGATTGGTTACTTGCACTCGCTGCGTATAACGCCGGCCCACAACGTGTTATCAATGCACTGAAAAAAACCAACGCTCACAACAGTGATGTTTACTGGGATTTGAAATTACCACGCGAAACACGCGAGTACGTTCCTAAAATTTTAGCTTTATGCGCAATTATAAAAGACAAAGAACTCAGTAGCACTTTGCTGCACCCAATTGAAGACACTGCTTATTTAGAATCTATTAAACTTAGTAAACGCATCTCACCTGCAAAATTAATACAAGCTGCGAATGCCAACGAAACTGAGATAAAATTACTAAACCCTGCAATACGAAATCTTAGTACACCGATCGCAGCAGGCTACCATTTACTTGTACCCAAACGTGATGCAGAATTATTAGCGCTTGCTATAGATAACATGCAAGAAGCACCTCAACCTACATGGGCAAATCATAGAATTAATCGCGGCGAGTCGCTAAGTGGAATAGCGAGACGATATGGCACCACTATTGGCGCCTTGCGCGAAGCAAACAACATGCAGAATAATAAAATAGTTGCAGGACGTAATTTAGTAATACCACTTCGCCAAACATCTCATAAACAAATTGCGGCGCAAGCTACGCCCAAACCTAATCGCACTCACGTTAAGCCCGGCAGAACCGTCGATGAACCTTACATCTACGTTGTCGCCATGGGTGATAGCTTTTGGAAAATCGCAAATCGTAACAACACCACAGTTAAAAGATTGTTTGAGATTAACGGTCGCAGCGCCGATAAGCCGCTTCAACCTGGCGAAACCATCTTAGTAGATTAAGATCACCGCCTCCTAGCATCTCATCTCACTAGCTTCTATAGCCTTCAAAATGGAAGGAATATCACATAATTCACTGATTTTAATGACTTACGTCCCTAAAATACGATAACTCGTCGCACTCTAGGCCAGCGCATATAGTCGCCTTAGCAGGGTCTGTAGTATGCTCCAAAGCCTTGTAATGCCAATACACTTGGTATGGAAATCAGCACCTTAGAGATGCCTAGTAAATAGGTAATTGCTTGGATGTGTTTTGGAATAACTAACCCTGGCTGGCAATTAATCTACCAGGAAAAGTCATCGATAACTCATGGAACAAATGGATGTGCAAATAAGTCGAGCACCAGACTTGAATAAGCATCATGCTATACATGCTTAGAGAAAATAAAATCAATTCAACATGGTTTGCGCTAAGCCTATTGGTTTCAGTGTTAACCGCCATATTTCTTTGGGTGACTCAACCACCAATCTTAGTCACCCAAGTTGCCGTCATCTCTTTAATCTCAATGGTCGCGCTCGCTTGGGCTTTTATGGATTCGTCTAGCAAAGGTATATCAGACACATCACAAACAGATGCAGCCAGCCGATTTGAATCTCGCAATAATCAACGCAGTGTAGGACTTAAGCTGCAAGGCTTAGGACAGTTAAACTTAGCATTTGAAAAGTTTAAGCAATGCGCACATAACCACGACACGGCTAACTTGTTGTATAACTTAGCAACTGATTTTCAAATCAAAGGTGAACCAAAAAACGCTAAAAAAACATTTGAATTTATCTCAACTTTTGAACCTAACTTTAAAGATGTGCAGGAACGCATTGCATTTTTCAATGGAGATACAATACCTGGAAATTTTGTTGCCAATGAAAACCCAAATAAAGAAATTTTACAAAAAGAAACTCCAGAAAAAATAACTCCAGAACCCGTTATACAATCGCAGCCAACGATAAGCGATAAGACAATTGCTTCAGGAAAAACCATAATTGTAGCTCCGGAGCAAGAGCCAGAAAAAGAAGCCGTACTGTATGATGAATTAAGTGAGTACCCAACACTTTATGGTAGCCGTTATAAAGTTAAAAACGCATTAGGCCAAGGCACCACGGGGGCTGTATTTAAAGGTAAAGACATTGTCACTGATCAAATTATCGCCATCAAGGTTCTCAACCTATCATCAGAACTGGAAGCCAATCAGCTAGAAGAATATAAATTTCGTTTTCATAGAGAAATCGAAACTGCTGGCAATTTAAGCCACCCCAATATAGTAAAAATTCTCGATAGCGGCGAAACTGATGGTTTTGCTTATATTGCTATGGAATATGTTGCGGGGATCAATCTGCGAGGTTACGCACGCGCAGATAGCTTACTACACCCCAAAACCGTGTTAAAAATCATAGCTCAATGCGCGGATGCCCTCGCTTATTCTCATAAACAAGATCTTATCCACAGGGACATCAAACCAGCAAATATCATCTATAACCAAACCGATGATTACGTTAAGCTTACAGACTTTGGTATAGCAAGAATTCCTGATTCAACTAGAACGCGTGCTGGATCCATTTTAGGCACACCCTTATATATGTCGCCAGAACAACTGGCTGGTGAAAGGTTAGATGCACGTTCAGACCTGTATTCATTGGGAGTAACCCTATACCATCTATTAACAGGCTCGCCACCGTTCCGACCAAAAACAATGGCTGAGTTGATGCGCTCTATCACACAAGAACAACATAAAGATATTTCTGAAATCAACCCTAGCACACCATCATGCATAGCCTGGACCGTAAACAAAGCACTCGAAAAAGCACCAGACAAACGATTCCAATCTGCTGCAAGCATGGCCAACAAATTACGCGAATGCGAGATGATGTTAGATAGTTTATGAATCTCAAAGGTACACTAGAAATCGCAGGCCGTTCTAATGTGGGGTTAGTGCGAACAAACAATGAAGACAAGATTGGTGAAGACCAAGAAATAGGTTTAGTAGTTCTTGCCGATGGCATGGGAGGCTATAAGAGTGGCGAAGTCGCAAGTGAAATAGCGGTAAACACGATTCTTGAAGAATTGCGCTCATCAATACCAGATCTTCCTCCTGGTGAAATTGACGAGCAAACGGGTTACACAAAAGAAAGTTTAGCGGCTAGAAATTCTGTGGTTAAAGCAAACGAAGCTATTTTTTCCATGAGTAGCAATGAAGCGCAATATCGCGGCATGGGAACAACCTTAGTAATGGGTATTTTTTACGATAACCAAATCACTATTGCTCATGTTGGTGACTCTAGAATGTATCGCTTCCGCGATGGCAAATTACAACAAATCACCGTAGACCATACATTATTACAAGAACTTGTAGATCGCGGCTTCTACACACAAGAAGAAGCCAATACCTCGTTAAATAAAAACCTAGTTACACGTGCATTAGGCATCGAAGGCAGCATAGCGGTTGACATTAAAGAAGACTTAGCAATGCCTGGTGACATCTACCTTTTGTGCTCCGATGGTCTGACAGACATGGTCGATGATCAGGAAATTCATGCAACCGTAACAGCCTTTAGAGACAATCTAGATAAGTTAGCTGACAAACTTGTCGCCATAGCTAATGATAACGGTGGCCGTGACAATGTCTCGGTTTTGTTAGCACAACCAAATAAAGAATTCCCAGGCAAGAAAAACTGGAAATCAAAATTCGGTAAATTATTGTCGAAATAGATTATGAGCACACCAAAACTAATTATAAGTCTTGATGAAAAAATCGTTGATGAGATCCCAATTGAAAAAGAGATCATCACTATTGGCAGACGTACGGATAACGATCTATGTCTAGATAACTTAGGCATCAGTGGATACCATTCACAAATCAGTACCGTACTAGATGATTGTTTTTTAGAAGACCTAGATAGTACCAATGGCACTTTTGTGAACTCAAAAATTGTCAAAAAACATGCGCTCAAAGATGGCGATATCATCGATATTGGCAATCATCGAATCAAGTATGTGAATCACTTAGCATCTAGTTCAGCTAACAGTGAATTTGAAAAAACACTGATTATGACTGCCACTACTGAGAGAAAGAATGCACTTAAAGAAGAGCAAGACCTGCAAGCTTTAGAGCATCAAATTAACCAGCTTGAAGATGCAATGTGTGACCCTCGTGCTACTGACGAAAATGTAGCGGATTCTTCAGACCAAACAAACGAAGATAACAACAACGAAATTGATGATTCACGCAGCAAAGAAACTACGAGTAGAAAATTTGAGAAGGCCATATCATCCAACCCTGTAGAAAGTTCTATATCTAGTGACGTAGATGATATTCAAATAAACTCACAACCTCCCTCTTCAAGTATTGGTCGTATTCAAATACTGAACGGGAAAAATAGTGGCAAAGAAATTGCGCTAGACAAATCTTTAACCACAGTGGGGAAACCTGACATAGCAGTTGTGGGAATAACCAAACGAAATACTGGCTACTTCATCATGCACATTGATGGAAATAAAAATACTCCATCAAAACTCAATGGCGAAGTGATCGGCGCAAAAGCAGAACCTATTGAAGATCACGACATTATTGATGTAGCAGGAATCAAACTAGAATTTTTCGTCGAGTAACCTAGCACGAACCTGTGTCTGCAAGAGATGCATCCGAACATGCTTTTCAGTTAAAAGCCTTCTTTTCCTAAACATCTACATTCGACCGTTAGGGGTCACTTAATACTTCTGAACTAGCTGAAATCAGCAGTCAAATCAATTTTAGTAACATCTGGTGATATTCTGGGATTAATCTTAGTTCTAGAAATCAATGCTTTGCATTAATTTACAAGTTCACATCCTATCTCAGTAAAGAAAATTGAAAATAAGCCGATATTCTTAGATATTTTGTAAATTATGTGCGTATGAAAATACTGTGAATACAACATTTAAACACATTGATACGTCTGATCTAAAACGAATACGAAAGATTGCAAAAAAAACTATAGATCATAGTTATCGATACTTTCTTGATGATGTATCGGTTGATCACTACCTAGAAAGTGGTCATCTTGAGACATACTTAAATACTAATATTAATAATACTTGGTCATTACATCAGGATAATAATATTCTTGGCTTTTCTGTATGCATTGATAACGTAATAGATTTTATGGTGATTGATTCAGATCATCATCGCCAAGGACTTGGAACAATATTGCTTCAACACTGCGAAGGTCTCTTGTTTGAAAATCACCACGTCATTGCACTTGAAAGTTTTGAGAAAAACACAAAAGCATATGAATTTTATGAAGCTAACAATTGGGAAAAAATAGCTAAATACAAAGATTCTAAATACAATGAAGTGAAGTATATATTTCGCAAGCGTCTTCTTTCTGATACAAACTTATAACACTTTTTTATACACTGAAATCAATCAGTCAAGCTACTTTTTCTGGTGGCACTAACTTAGGTACTGCAGCTAGCAGCTTTTTTGTATATTCATGCTGAGGATTAGTTAGCACCTGCACCACATCACCTTCCTCTACTATTTTACCTTGATACATCACTGCTACACGGTCTGCAAAATAAGCCACCACTGACATATTATGGGTAATAAACAAATAACTAATACCCAAACGCGCCTGCAAATCATTCAGTAGATCTAATATCTGCGCCTGCACGGAAACATCTAATGCACTGGTAGGCTCATCACAAATAATTATTTTAGGATTTACCGCTAATGCTCTAGCAATACAGATACGTTGACGTTGCCCACCCGAAAATTCATGCGGATATCGTAAATGCGTATCTTTAGAAAGCCCTACTTGTTCTAGAAGCTCCAATACTCGTTTTTTACGGGCTGTGGAATCGGCCAACACATTAAGTGCTTTCATTCCTTCTTCAATAATGTCTCCAATCAGCATGCGTGGATTCATAGAAGAATAAGGATCTTGGAAAACAATTTGCAGATTGGTTCGCTGCTCTAGTAACTGTTGTTTATCAATCTTATGGATTGGCAACCCTAAGTACAAAACTTCACCTGAAGTGGGTTGCACTAAACGCAATATGCCTTTACCAACAGTAGTCTTGCCACTTCCCGACTCACCCACGAGTGCAACGGTTTGTCCTGGTGGGATTTCTAGCGAAACACCATCAACCGCCTTCACATGGCCAACGGTACGCTTAAATATTCCTTTCTTGATCGGGAAATGTACTTTTAAATCTGTAACACGCAAGCTGTCTTTTGCTGTGACCTGTTGGCCTACAGTTTTTTCAGTTTTATTGGCTGCCAACAAAGGCTTGCCGCGCTTCTCCATTGCTGGCAAAGCCGAAAATAAATCCCAGCTATAATCATGCTGAGGATTAGAGAAAAATATTTCATTACTCGATTGCTCGACAATCTTGCCTTGCTTCATCACCGCTACGTGATCTGCTACCTGCTTCACCACGCCTAAATCATGAGTAATAAACAAAATGGCCATTTTAAATTTCTGTTGCAGTTCGTTAATCAAGTCCAATACGCGTGCTTGAATGGTTACATCTAACGCAGTGGTTGGCTCATCAGCAATTAATAACTTTGGTTCACAGGCTAAGGCGATCGCAATCATTACGCGTTGCTTCATGCCGCCAGATAACTCGTGTGCAAACGTATCTATGGTATGTGCAGGATTCTTAATATTCACTGCATCCAATAAATCTAATGCTCGTTGCCTTGCTTGCGCTTTAGTCATCCCCTTATGACGAATCAACACTTCTGATATTTGCTTGCCGACTTTGACCACTGGATTTAATGAAGTCATCGGCTCTTGAAAAATCATTGAAATGCCGCTACCTCGAATATCGCGCATTTCTCGCTCCGGAAGTGACAATAAATCTTGACTACCAAAATGAACTGAACCCGTCGTTACACGTGCAGTTTCTGGAAGCAAGCGTATCGTAGACAATGCAGTAATAGATTTACCACTTCCTGATTCACCTACCAATGCGAATGTTTCACCTTCATTCACTTCAAAACTCACACTATCCACTACCGTAAGCTTGCGACCTCCTGATTCAAAAACAGTACTTAAATTCTCAATTCGCAATAGCGGAGATGATTTTGGTTGTTTACCTAAAGTTGACATATTCTCAGACACATTTATTGTTTAGCTATTATGACTTGGCAATTCTAGGGTCTAATGCATCACGCACGACATCCGCAAATAAATTCGCAAATAACACCATCGTGAACATAAAGAACAATGAAGCCGCTAGAGACCACCACACTACAGGCTCCCGTGCCATTTCAAGTCGCGCACTGTTAATCATATTGCCCCAACTATTCATGGTTGGATCGACTCCTATATTGATGTAAGACAACACCGCCTCAGCTAAAACTAATCCGCTAAAATCAAGCACTATGGTAATCAAAACGATATGCATCATATTAGGCAAAATATGGCGGAATATAGTTTGCGCTGGCCCAACACCAAATGCAGATGCCGCTTGAACAAAGTCTACTTCTCGCAACTTAAGTGTTTCAGCACGTAATAATCGACATAAACCTGTCCAGCTAGTTAGACCCAAAATAAGACACAAGAACAATAAACGCAGATCTGCGCGCTGGGTAAGGCTAGCAAACTCTTCTGCATGTTTACCCATGTAAACATTTAACATCAGAACTGCTGCAGCAATTAATAATACTCCAGGAATAGAATTCAAAGTCGTGTACAGATATTGAATAACATCATCAATCCAACCACGGAAATAACCCGCCATAATTCCCAGTGTAATCGCAAACGGTAACATTAATAATGTTGTTAACGTGCCAATTACAACACCTGTGCGAATACTCTTTAAAGCTTGGTATAAAACATCTTCCCCAACTTTATCTGTACCTAAAACATGATATTTAGTGGCCCACTCCGCCCCCACTAATAAAATTGCCAACAAGGCGGCCAAAGTAGCCGCAATAGTGCGCCATGGAATATCTGATTCACCACACGAGATATTTTTAATTACAGTAGAAAATAATTTCTTAGTGCGAACCGACATAATCAGACACAGCAACACCATCAGCACCAACCAAACTACGAATGCTTTAACAATTCCGGCAACCGCTAAGCGTAAAATATCAGCACTTTTCTCCTGCTCTGGGTTTTCTAGATGAACACCGCCCCAAGTTAGACGCGGATACTCGCGCATCTTTGTACCATCCTCTAATTGCACGGTTTCTTTAGCAAACAAATACGCCGCGAATGGTGCTGAATAAGTTTTTTCAGTGCTATTGCGAATATCTGCAACAATAAGATCAAATACACTTTGTATTTCACCACTATATTGAGTTTCCATATCCGCTGAAGAGTTTTCAACTTTAGGATGGAAGTGCATAGAATCAAGAATACCGATACTGATGTATACCAACAAAACTATCATCGAGATCACACCCGCTTTGCTACGAACCACTTGTCTCCAAGGTTTACGCAAGTGCGGTTTGCGCATGGCGTACATGAAGAAAGCGAAGATAACAAACACTAATACAAAAATTAGCACATCCGTTATCAAAAACACTGGCTTAGCAAACATATTTAATCAAATCCCAGCATCAGTTCAACCTTACTCTGGGGTCCACCACAGTGTATGAAATATCTGTTAACAGTAGGCCAATGATGTACAAAACAGCACCCAAGAAAACCATCGAACGTACGATAGAAAAATCTTGTCTATTAATTGCATCAATAGTGTAACTTCCTAAACCAGGTATACCAAAAAACGATTCCGTAATCAGACTCCCCATAAATAACAATGGAAGAATCACGACCACACCCGTAAGAATAGGAATCATTGCATTGCGCAACACATGCTTGAACAGCACCATTTGTTCTGAAATTCCTTTCGCACGTGCTGTACGCACATAATCTTTATTAATTTCTTCTAGAAATATAGTGCGATACCAACGCGTACTCGACCCTATTCCACCGACAATACCAATCAATACCGGTAGGATTAAAAACTTTATACCAAACATACCATCTTCGAACCCAGAAATCGGCACCACGCGCAATATCTTACCCATGACAAATTGCCCACCAATAATGTAAAACAGACTTGATATAGACATTAGTGCCACGCATATCACTACTGCCCAATAATCGATATAGGTGCCACGGAAAAAGGCAATCAACAATGCCAAAGAAATCGTTACCAGCAATCCGATAATTAATTGCGGTACAGCAATCGCTAAACTTGGCCACATACGCTGACTGATATCAAAGCTAATATCTCTACCACTATCTGAACGTCCAAAATCGAACACAAACAAACGCACTGACTTAGTGTAAAAAATAGTTTTTGTTATTTTTTCAGCACCTTCCTCTTCCGCATTATAAAAAAGCGGTTGATGATATCCGCGCTCAGATTTCCAATCTTCAATCTGTTCTTCCGTCACATGCTTTTGACCTAAAAACATACGCGCCATATCATCTGGAGAATTCACAACAAAAAATAACAAGAATGTAAGAACGTTCACGCCAATAAGAATCGGAATCGCATATAAGATGCGGCGGATAATGTAGGCAATCATTTCAAAGTGCTCCGCTCACGTTTTCTAAAAGAAATCACTGCAGGTATTAACGAAGCTAATAAAAATAATCCGATAAATATTAATGGCCAGTAATTGGGCTTATTCCACGCTTCACGTTTAGCTTGCCGCGCTTCACCTACCACACGTTTATATTTCAAAAGATTATTTGCCATTAAATTCGGTTTTACGTTTTGGTACCAATCATGAAACAAAGAAAATGCTTTAGGGTGGAAACCCCATAACCAAGGCGCATCTTGTTGGACAAGATTTGTCATCTCTTTAATAATAGCTAAACGTCCTGGTCCGTTTTGAATGTTTTTCATTTTTTCAAAAAGTCGATCGAATTCCGGATTAGCGTAATTCGCTGCATTTTCACCATGCTCCTTTACCTTCCCATTTGGACCATATAAAAGGAAAAAGAAATTCTCTGGGTCTGGGTAATCTGCATTCCAACCCCACTGAAATATTTGACTCGTACCGTTACGCATTTTCTCCTGGAAACGATTGTAGTCTGTAGCACGTATTACTAGTTGTATGCCAAGCTTTTGATATTGTTTACGCATCCAATTTAATTGCGCTTTTGCATCAGGACCTGCAGAAGGTGTATCAAAATTTAACACCAAAGGTTTATTAGTTTTCGGATCAATTCCGCCTTCATAACCTGCTTGCTTCATTAGATCTATGGCAACCTCAATATCTTTTCTTTTAGGTTCGCCAAATTTCCAGTCATATACAAATGGATTAAGACCTGCTTCACCCTCTATATTTCCAAATATGCCTGGAGGGATTGGGCTCTGCGCAGCAACACCACGGCCATTCGCAAAAATAGAAATGTATTCTTCGTAATCAACAGCAATAGATATCGCACGGCGCAACAACCGAGATTGTTCTGACTCACCCCCTACAACAGGATCAATCATATTAAAGCCCATATAAAGAATAGAAGTCGTAACCGCTGTTGCGAGCTGGATACCTTTCTCTTGCATTAATTCTGTTAACTGCAAGTCGCCACCCGAACCAAATTGAATAGCCTGATCAAAACTATCCGAAGACACACTAGAAGCATCGTAATAGCCTTGCAAAAACTTGCTCCAATACGGAATAGTTTCTTTTTCTAAGCTGTAAACCGCTTTATCTACCAATGGCAGACGTTTCCCCGCATCTTTTAGCAACCCATTCTCTCGGTCTTCTGTCTCACCTTCGGAAGGATAACGCTCATCATGAAAGTTAGGATTCTTTTCCATCACCATGCGCAAGTTTGGATTGTTTTCCGTCAACATGTATGGCCCGGTACCAACTGGATACCAATTGAGAGAAATATTGCGTTCCTCCATACCATCTTGCGCATAAAACTTTTCAGCTTCCCATGGCATAGGAGCAAAGAACGGCATTGCCATCCAATAAACTAGTTGTGGATACTTGCCTTTAATTCGAACTCGATATGTATAACGATCTACTACAGACACCCCCGTGAGTTTAATATCTCGTAGATCTTGCCAACCTTCATTTGGATTTGGATATATCTCACTGGCTTGTTTACGAAACTCGTCAAAGCCAACAATGTATTCACGCATTACGCCTGCAATGGGGGAATGCAAATAAGGACTCGCTACTCTTTTAATTTGATACACATAATCTTCAGCAGTGAGCTCTCGTGAACCTGTTGCTTCAAAATCACTTAACGTATGGATTTCTTCTAAATCTTTTTCAATTAAATTTAAATTAACCGAATTTCCCTCGTCATTTTTTGCAAATGCAGGATGAGGTTGAAATTGAATACCTTTATTTATTTTGATTGTATATTCTGAAAACTGAATACTATCTATTGCGTTTTCATCCACCAGCACTTCGTTCTCACCAAAATAACGCACCTCAGGCAACCGAGAAGCCGTAAGTGGAACCAATGTGTACGGGCGCAATAAATAATGATATTGCAATGGTGGCTCATATATTTGCGCTATAAATTGGTATTCATTAGAACTGTATGAACTAACAGGATCTAAGCGTTTAGGTCGTTCACTAAACGAAGAATAGATAACGTTTGCTGTATCACCTTGGCGATCACTAGGATAAGGATTATTCCATACACCCTCACTACATGCGTTAAGCAAAAACGCTGTGAAGGTAATAATTAGAATTGCTGAACGACTGCTCACGTGATGAGTTTATGATAATCTAACAGTTAAAGATTATTCTTCCCTTAAACGTAAATTGAGTGGCAGTATTATAGACTGTTTAGCAGTAAATGTAGTTCAGTCTTAACAAGACTAACAGTACAACTTTTAACCTCTACGAAAATATAAATCGGAATACAACATGGGATTTTTAGCAGGAAAACGCGCCTTAATCGTCGGCATAGCAAGTAACCGCTCAATCGCTTGGGGCATCGCTGAAGCAATGAAACGCGAAGGTGCCGAATTAGCCTTTACCTACCAAAACGAAAAGCTTCAAGGTCGTGTTGAAAAGTTTGCAGCCGAATGTGGGGCTAAAATTACCTTACCCTGTGACCTTGGAAATGATGACGATATAACCCAATTATTCACTGAGTTAGGCAAATCTTGGGATAGTCTCGATATTGTAGTCCACTCTGCCGCATTTGCTCCTAAAGAAGAATTAGCTGGAGACTTTGTAGACCTCACCACCCGAGAAGGCTCAAAAATAGCGCATGACATCAGCAGCTACAGCCTCACCGCTCTAGCAAAAGCGGCTAGACCCATGATGAAAGGAACCAATGGCGCCATTGTTTCACTTACTTATATGGGCTCCGTACGCGCCATGCCTAATTACAATGTTATGGGCCTCGCCAAGGCCAGTTTAGAGGCCAATATTCGCTACATGGCCTATGCCTTAGGTCCTGATGGTATACGAGTTAACGGCATTTCCGCGGGCCCAATTCGCACCCTTGCCGCAGCCGGAATTAGTGATTTCAGAAAAATGCTTGATCACGTAGAAGAAAATGCCCCGCTACGTAAAAACGTAACCATCCAAGAAGTGGGTAACACTGCTGCATTCTTATGCTCTGATTTAGCTAGCGGAATCACTGGTGAAATTACCTATGTCGATGCAGGATTTAATATTGTAGGGATGTCTGGGTACGGCCGTTAAGAAAAACGCAAGTGCAGAAACTGCACGACTGCATGGAAGCAAGAGAAGGAGATGTCACTTGCCTGAATCTATTCAAACACCTGCTCCGTGGCATCTATGGGTAATCGGTGTAATTGCGCTTTTATGGAATGCAATGGGAGCATTCGACTACGTCATGTCGCAATCTAAAAACGAAGCTTATATGAAGATGTTCACCCCTGAACAACTTGAATATTTTTATAGCTTTCCCTCTTGGTCTGTAGCTTTGTGGGCCATTGCAGTTTGGGGTGGTATGCTAGGCTGCATTCTCTTGTTGCTAAGAAATAAATTAGCAGTATGCACATTTTTAATTTCTTTGATATGCATGACACTCAACACCATTTACATCTATGCTTTTACAAATGGCATTGAAATCATGGGCGATCCATTTTCACTAGTATTTAGTGCTGCGATATTTTTAGTGGCTGTATTTTTATATGTATACTCGAAAAAAATACAGGCTAACAATATTATTGTTTAATGCTAGGAACATCCATACTTTTTTATCAACGCAGCATTGGTTGTGCCTTGCACAATCATACTAAACACAACAACACCAAATACTGCTGACTGTATCGTCCACCAGTAAGGTAACGTTGTTGGTAATGACAATACTAACGCAATCGCGATTGCACCACGCATCCCACCCCACACTAGAAGAATTTGCCAGCCCATTGAAATATTATTTTCTAACGGTTTTGTGACTAAACTACAAATTATTACCGCAACCATTCTTGCAATGAGTGAAGCGACAATCGCAATTATTATTGCAAGCCAACGCTCGGAAAACATATTTAATGTTACTACCAGCCCCATCAACACAAACAGAAAACTGTTAAAAAATAATCCCAACCACTCCCATGTTTCTCCAATACCTTTAGTCAGAGCAGCGTCTGCTTTGTCTAATGTAAATCGTGTAGTCAATGCTGCAATAGTAACGGCCAGTATTCCAGAGACATGAAAAAGATGTTCTGCACAATAAAAACTTGCAAAAGCCGTAAGTACTAAAATAAATTTGCTTGCAGTTGAGTTTGAAATAAAAACAATAACCAATGATGCTAACAACCCCACCAGCAAACCCACAACAATGCCTCCAAAAAATACAGATGCAAAGTAACCTATATAGTTTGATCCTTCTGGCCAAGTTTGAGTTGCAAAACCCAATACAATCGTAAATAACACAATCCCCGCAGCATCATTAAACAAACTCTCACCTTCAAACAAGGTAGTTAAATCATCGGGCGCATTGTTTGCATGCAGTTGAGAAATTACCGCTACAGGGTCCGTTGCAGCAAGAATAGCGCCAGTTAGCAGTGCTGCTATCCAAGGGAAACCTGCAGAGTGGCCAATACCTAAGTAAATGAGCGCCGCAGTTACAACACAACTAATTAATACACCAACAATGGCTAACACCAAGACTGGAATAACCCATTTTTTTAATAAACTTAGTTTGAGATTCCAAGCGGCTTCAAAAATCAGCACTGGCAAAACAATAAAGAATATAATGTCCTGAAGATTATACGCGCGAACACCGGTATCTATATTAATAAACTCAAGACTCAAGCCCATTAACAAACCCACCAGTGCACAAGAAAGTGTTAACTCAAGTTTTAATATACGATTAACTAATAGCCCAACAATAGTTAATCCACTTAATATAAGAATCTGGCCTGTGACAGAAATTATCATTTTTTTAAATACAGTTATTATAAAATGAAGAAAAAATTACCCAATACATTAATCATAGACCACATTTTGACACATTAACTTTCATTTTAAGCTGATAACTAAAATTAGTGAAATATTATGGAAGGAAATTAACCATCGAAAGAGTACACTAAGCCAATATGGCAACACATCATGCAAACCCTGGTGAAATCGTTGACCTGCAAACATGGGCTGCGGATTTACCTAAAGAACACACAAAAGCTATCGTCAAAACAAGCGGATTGGAGCTTATTAGAATAGTATTGCCTGCTGGGAAAGGCATCCCCAATCACAAAGTATCAGGGCCAATTTCAATACAATGTATATCAGGAAAGGTTGCAATTACTACCATGGGCGCCACACAAGAATTAAATTACAACCAATTACTACATCTTATGCCAGGCGAACCTCATTCTCTGAAAGCAACAGAAGATTCTGTGGTGTTGTTAACAATTATTTTTAAATAATTTATAAAATATTTATAACGAATCAATTTGATTATTTGATGGTAATTGCGAGCCACGCCATATTGAAAATAAAGCAGGGAATACAAATAGCACCATAATTAATGCAGAAGCTACTCCACCAATCATAGGGGCAGCGATTCGTTTCATAACATCTGCACCCGTTCCTGTGCTTAGCATTATTGGCAATAAACCTATAAAAGTAGATAACCACGTCATAAGCATTGGACGTATTCGTTGACTTGCGCCATCAATAATGGCTTCTTGCAAATCAATGCGTGAATTCAAGCGATTTTCATTGAGTCGATTACGCCATGCAATATCGAGATATAGCATCATTAATAAACCGAGTTCAATGGCTAAACCAGCAACAGCAATCATCCCAACCGCCACTGCAACACTTAGTTTGTAGTCCAATACTGCAAGTAACCAAATACTCCCCACTAAAGAGAATAATAGAGCTGTCATAACTAACAATGTTTCTACTAATGATTTTCGATGCATAAATAACATAAAAAATATAAAAAATAGTGTTAGCGGAATGAGGATTTTTAGTTTCGCTTTCGCTCTTTCAAAATATTTAAATTGCCCTGCCCATGCCAAACGATACCCTGAAGGAATAGTAACTTTCTCATCTACTACTTGTTTTGCTTGTTTTACGTAATCTGCTATACCGACTGTATCTTTAACATCAACAAAGACAAATCCGACAAGTTGGCCATCTTCATTCCGCAACATTGGAGGCCCAGTTCTAAACTGAATGTTCGCTACTTGAGTAATTGGAATTTGTGCCCCATCTGACGTGGGAATTAACACGCGCTCAAGTGCATCCACACTATCGCGGTACTCACGCGCATAACGCACTAAGATTCCATATCGTTCTCGCCCTTCTACTGTTTCACTTACCTTAATTCCTCCCATTGCAGCTTCAATTACACTTTGCACATCCCCAATGTTCAAACCAAATCGAGCAGCCGCTGCACGATCAATATCAAAATCAAGGAAATACCCCCCTGTAGTTCGCTCTGCGAATGCACTTCGTGTATTGGATGCAGTACGTGAATCATCTAGCAATGCTCGCTCAATATTTACAGCCGTTTTTTCAATCTGCGCTAAATCAGCACCAAAAACTTTTATACCAAGCGTGGAACGAATGCCTGTAGCAAGCATTTCTGTTCGTGTTTGTATCGGCATCCACCAAATATTCGGCATACCAGGAAATTGCATAGCAGCATCCATCTCATCGATAAGTTTGTCCCACGTCATATTCGCACGCCACTCACTTTTAGGCTTTAACATGATATTGGTTTCCATCATCGATAATGGCGCAGGATCAGTTGGACTCGAGCTACGACCTACTTTACCGAACACAAGCTCTACTTCAGGAAATTTTAACAATTCCCGATCCATCGTTTGCATGACACGCGTGGCCTCACCAATTGACATTCCGGGTAACGCAGTAGGCATATAAAGAATGCTGCCTTCATTCAATGGCGGCATAAATTCGCTGCCTAATTGACGGTATGCAGGTAGGGTAAATACCATCGCAATTCCTGCTGCTGCCAACACGAACCATCGCCACCTTACCGCGAGCCTAACGAGTGGAACGTAACCTGCCTTCAAGCTACGATTTAACCAGCCTGTGTCGCCACGAATTCGACCTCTAATGACGAGAACTGCAAGCGCTGGTATTAACGTAACAGACAACAATGCTGCAAAACCCATTGAATAAGATTTTGTAAAAGCAAGAGGTTTAAACAATCTACCCTCGGTACCCTCTAATACAAATACAGGCAAGAATGAGACTGTAATAATTAGTAGCGAGAAGAATATACTTGGACCAACTTCTTGCATTGCTTTTATGATTAAGCTTGTCCGTGCTTCACCTTGTACATTTTCACCCTGAAGTTTTTTATGAATGTTGTCAATTATTACAATTGCCGCATCCACCATTGCACCAATAGCAACTGCAATACCTCCTAGCGACATAATGTTTGCAGTGAGTCCTTGATAATACATTGGGATGAATGCAAGAAGTATTGCAATAGGCAATGTTACAATTGCAACTAATGCTGAACGAACATGTAATAGGAAAATTATGATTACCAATGAAACAATAAATATTTCTTCCAACAATGTTTTCTTTAAAGTATCTATTGCACGCTCGATCAAACTTGAACGATCATAAACCGTTACAAGTTCAACTCCTTTAGGCAAACCTGCCTGCAATTCCTTAATTCGTTTTTTTACATTATCAATCACCGTTAATGCATTTTCTCCATAACGCATTACAACAATCCCACCCACTGCAATACCTTCTCCATTAAGATCAGCTTGACCACGCTGTAACGCAGGACCCAAACTAACCGTTGCGATATCGGCAACGCGGATAGGAACACCACCTGTACCAATACCTAACACAACCTCTTCCAAATCTTTTACAGATTTCACATAACCACGACCCCGAATAAATTGCTCATGACCCGCAATTTCTAAAACTCGTCCACCGACATCATTATTCGAACTACGCACTGCAGCAGTAACTTTATTAAGGGGAATTTTATATGCCGCAAGTTTGTTAGGGTCAACATTAATCTGATACTCTTTTTCAAAGCCTCCAACCGATGCAACTTCTGCAACACCCTCTACCGCCTCTAACGCATAGCGCAAATTAAAATCTTGTATTGAGCGCAAATCTGCCAAGCTTTGATTTCCAGATTTATCAACCAGCGCATACTGATAGACCCAACCAACACCGGTTGCATCAGGACCCAATGTAGGTCTCACACCATCAGGCAAATCTTCTGTGGCAGAATTTAGATATTCAAGCACACGGGAACGCGCCCAATAAATATCTGTGCCCTCTTCAAATATTGCATACACAAATGACAAACCCATAAAGCTTTGGCCACGCACAAAATCAACATTTGGAGCGGCTAAAAGTGTTGTAGTGAGTGGGTAGGTGATTTGATCTTCTACGAGATCTGGACTACGTCCTGGCCATTCAGTAAAAACGATAACTTGCACATCCGACAGATCGGGAATGGCATCCAGTGGTGCATTCATGAGTGAGCGATAGCCCCAAAAGGCTGCTGCACATACAATCATTAATGTAAGCAGCCAATTTCGTGCAGATACTTCAATAAGTTTTTCTAACAATCCATGGCGTACCGATACATCGTTATCACTTACCATTGATCTATACCCGCTTTTAGTTTTGTTTCAGAAGCAATTAAGAAATTGCCTGAAGTGACCACAATATCTCCTAGTTCTAAGCCGTCTACAATTTCAATTACGTTATTTACACGCCTTCCAGTTTTTACTTTTACGGGTTTGAGTTTTCCTTCACCTAAGTCGACAAATACCACACGACTATCACCTGCAATCATGACAGCCTCTTCAGGCACCACGAGACGGTGGCCAAACTCAGCCACTAATTTAACTTCAGCATACATATCAGGTTTTAATGCACCATTTTCATTATCAAGATTCAAACGTATACGCGCAGTACGACTATCACCCTCAAGATAGGGATAGATGTAATCGACGGTTGCCTCAATAGTTTTCGAAGGCAAGTAAGGCAACGTTATAGTTGCCGCCATTCCTTCTTGAATGAGCTCTAAATCAGCTTCATATACTTCTGCCTCAACCCATACCTGTGACAAGTCTGCAATTCGAAATAATGTTTCCCCCATTTTTATTGCGCCACCTTCTTCAACATTTTTTTCAACTATTGTTCCACTTGAAGATGCATAAATTGGGATGTATTCGCGAGGTCGGTCACGTTTTTCGAGTGCTTTAATTTCCCAAGAAGACATATCCCATAACTTTAAACGTTGACGTGCAGCAATTAACAAGCTGTCGTCTGAGCCACGTCGCGCTAAACGTTTTAGAGTTTCGAGATATTCTTGTTGCGCGGCTAAAAGCTCAGGACTGTATACCGTAAATAACATTTCACCTTTTTTTACTTGAGCACCCACATAGTCTGCAGAGAGCTCGCCCACCCATGCATCAAATTTTAAAGTAACATTACTCAATCGGCGTTCGTCATAAGTCACACTCCCAACAGCCCGAATCTCTTTGCGCATATCACCGTGTATAGCTTTCCCGGTTTCTATGCCAATCATTTGTCTGCGACGATTGTCGATAGTGATAGTTTTAGAAGTGACATCATCATGTGTCACCGCTACCAAATTCATACTGCAAATCGGGCAAGCTCCTGGTGTTGCTGATTTAACAGAGGGGTGCATCGCACAGGTATAGTGAGAAATTCCACTAGGAGTCGATACGATTTGTGTAAGCCCTGGTTCACCTGTTTTAAAACCAAGAATTAGATCACCGTGGCCCAATGACTCTGTTTCTATATCAATAGCTAATGCCCACTCTCCGACTTGCTCCAGCGTAACAGTCCCTTGCAATTGCCCAGGCTGTGTGGATTTAAGCTCAATAGGAATGTTAATCGGTATCTCATTTGAATCTTGCTCAAACTGCACTACAGCACGCCCTTGAATAGGACCAACAAGTTGATCATTTTGATCTCGTATCCAAATCGATAGTGTATGAACTCCAGTCTCAGGAGTTACAGGATCCATTACTGTACGTATACGATAATTTCCAACCGTAACAAATTCTTGAGGGTCAAGCTTTAAGGTAGAAAGCTCTTGAGACTTTTCAGACCCCATAGTTTCTGCATCGCCGCCCTGCATAGGATTCCAATAAAACAACCCCGCACCAATTATCACAACGAGCACTACAACAATACTAATAATATTATTTATATTAGTTTTCATAATCTACTCCTGCGCTAAATGCAACGCGCCCATCAAGTCCGTTACCTGTCCAACGCTCTAGATCTGCTACACGACTAAAGTAATTTGCACGATTACGCTCTAATGCTTCTTCTGTTATAAGTTTCTTTTGCTCAGCAGTTATCACAGATAAAAAGCTCCCTGCTCCACTTTCATAGTCTGCAAGCGCTGCACTTAAATATTCATTTGCTAATGGCACTAAAGAGTCTTCGTAAAGCTCAATGGCCTCAGAAGATTCAATAGTTTCCGCATACGCTCTGGCTAATTCACCAAGCAGTTGCGCGCGCTGGTCAACTAACTTCATTTTCAAACTGTGTTCATTCGCCTTTGCCTGACTTAAAGCCGCTTTGCGTTTACTACGATCGAAGGGAACGTTAATAGACACGCCTACAATTGGACGTTTGTCATGCGCATTCCACAAACTGTTATAACCAGCAAAAAATTGTAGATCGGGATAAAAATCTTTCTCAGCCAAATCAATGCGAGCCGTATTTGCAGCCACTTGTGCGTCTATGCGTTTTAACTCTGGATGCAGCTCAAGCGCTCTTTGCTCTAGTGAAGCCAAGGTGGGTATAGGTGTTTGAATAGCTACATCCGCGACAGATGGAAGTGGTGTATTCGGATTCTGATTCAGTAAGGTATTTATTTGCGCCTGGATAGAAGTTTTTAATCGAATTAGCTGCAATCCATGTCTATCCAGGTTTCTTTGCTCAACTTCAGCTTGCAATACATCTTGTTGTAATGCGCGCCCTGCTGCATACCGTGTTTCAGCAACGGCTCGTAATTCTTCTAGCAGCTCACTGGTTGATTCGTGAATCTGCAATGATCGATTTACAAAGTACCATTCAGCGTAAGCTGACTTTGTTAATGCAATAAGACGCAATCGCAAGGCATTCACATCCTCATGCGCAACTTTTGATTCTTGAAGTGCTTCTTGTTCTCGCGCGGCAAGTGTGCCAGGCCACGGCACTTTCTGGCTTAGTTTAATATTTTGGTTTAATCCTCTACCATCATCAGCGTCTAATGTTTTTGGCGCAAACCCATAACTAAAAGTAGGATCGTCCAAAGAACGAGCAGGATCTATCTGATACTTTGCAGCTTCTTCAATGGCAAGAAGTGCTTCAATACCTGGATTTCGGTCCAGCACCAAATTAACCAGACTATCAGCAGCAATAAGCTCGCTGTTGTTTTGATCGGCATGATGCCCGTGCTCTGCACTAACCCAGCCCGGCACTAATAAAAATACAAATAAACTAAATAATAATTTTTTTCGATTTGATACGGCATCCATATGCCACCTCCATTACGTCGTATTAACAAAGTAATAAACTACTCATGAAGAAATGCGCGCGCAGCACATCACCTACAAGTTAGAGGTTGCTAGATTTAAATTCGAAGACGTCGTGTAACGAGGTAGGTATTAGAACCTTGGCTATCGGGGGGGCTTGTATAGTAATTATTAATTTCCGCGAAACGAATAGGGTTCACCCATTGTTCACTTGCAATTAAAATAGCTACAGGAGGATCCACATCAGAACGAATCTCAACAGATTTAATGACACCTGTCTCACCATTTATTTCATCACTAAAGCCAAGCTCTATAGAAACTTCACAACATTGATTTTCAGGTGTTAACGCATCGCTGCTATCTGAATCTGAACAATGGTTATGATCTTCACAACAACATTCATCCAGGAATACCGCATCCATCATTCCACACGCAAACATTTGCTGTGCTTGCAAAGGCCCTGCTAGCAGCAAGAATATTAGCGTTCGAATGATAGGTCTGCGATGCATCTTCATGATGGTTAGTCTATGACTGGATATACTTAGTTGCAATATATATCACAATTATCATCGTGAAGTTTTACTGCTTGGTATGAATGGACTTTTTATACAGCTATATGAACTCCCACACACCCAAGTTTACGTATAAACCCAGCGAGAAGTACCGCTGAACTTGCAACACAATCTAGTAGATGGAACTACTTTACTATCTGGGTTTACTATCTGGGATTGCTATACAGGGCTGATTAATGTGCCTACTACATGGGTAGCAGGCAACAATAAATTGAGAAACAAGTTACGCGGCTATAACTTTTGACTGCCCTTGCAAGATTAAACTAACCGCTTGATCAGCAGACAGCACAGGGCAAACGATCCTATTTATTCTATTCATGGTTGCTACATCATCTGCTGCATCCTGACAAGAACAAGCATCGCCAATGACAATAGGCATATAACCTTCATCTCTTGCTGCACGTGCGTTACCTTCTATGCACCAATCCATGTGAATACCACACAGCACAATAGTTTTAATTCCAGCGCGCTCAAGCATTAACTTTAGAGGAGTACCTACAAATGAACTTTGGTGAGCATACTCAAAAAATTCTGAATCTTCAGGCCGCGAAATCTCTTTTAGCTCATCCACTAACTCTCCATCCCATTTCTTATAATCTACCGATCTATTTTTTACATCGAAGGCATCCCCCCAACTACCATACTGTGCCCGATCCAGATCAGTCATAGGATAATCTTCGCGAAACACATCGTAACCAATCCAAAAAAACTTCATATCTGCTGCACGACAAGCATTCGCCACTTTAATCGTATTTTCTAGTGTGCCACGCTCCCACTGTTTCTCATCACCTTGCGCGCCCTCAGGCTTATACAAACTATTACACTGACTAATGGAAACGAAAGCCGCGGGTTGAGCTAAAATTTTTACTAAATCAAGACTCGCCCATTGCTCGGGCAATTCAGGCACGGTTGAAGACATAGTGGATCCCTTTGTTATTCGAGTGATATATATGATCTTAGCTAACTGCTAGCACATAGAGCAATTAATAATATGTCTTTGACGAATAAATCAAATCTATTAACAATCAAATGGATCAAACTCACCTAGATCGAATGTTTATTCATCAGTGATTTTGCATTATTTATTCTGTGGATTAATGGCTCACACAATGGCATTAAATCGTCATCTACACGTTGTCTTGTGGGTTTATATTTGTAAACATACTTGTTTACAAGGTCTATATACATCTGACAAATTGCGATTTCATTTTCATAATTTCTAACACTCCTTGAAAACATGGCTGCTTTTTCAAAATATTGCGGTGAAGGAACATCATTAGCGGATTCTGAACGAGCAATTTCATTTCTGCATGCATTCACCGCTTGCAATAAATCGGATTCTTCTACAGCGGTTTTATCAATCGATTTTTCTTTAAGATTTTTACTTCTCTCAAAGAGGCTGGTTAGAGTAAAGCTGCTTTTGCGAATGAGTGAGTTAAGAAGTGTATCTAAAACGCTCATTTAAAATTTGAAGTAAGTAATTAGCATGTATTCGCTATTCTCCTCCACACAGAAGTATGCGGACGAAAATAAACGATTAAAGGTAGAAATTACTGTGTAGTTGAATGTAGATTCATTAATTACTTGATAATTATCAACCATTAATATCTGCATCTATTGTTTCCCAGATAGGTAACGTGATAACGATAGACTTGCTACCAAGCCTACTGCAGCAAATGCAGAAAGAAACATAAAAAAGTGTTGGTGCCCCAGCAAGCCAGGTGAATGATCAACTAACAAACCCGCTACCAACAAGACAAAAATATCTGGGGTAAAACCTATGACGGAAACTAGCCCTACTGCACTTCCTGTAATAGCAATGGGCATTTTCACTTCTTCGTAAATCGCAAAATATAATCCGCGCAATCCAAATATTGCAATACAAGTGACCAATACATTACCCATAAAAATCCATGAAATATTAAGTATGGGTGTTGCAAATGCAAAATACATGTCAGCGAAAAGCAACATTAGAAAACAAATCGAAAGCATTTTCACAACATGAAACCGATCCGCGAGAAGCCCCGCTGCAATAGCAGCAAAGGGTCGAATCCATGACCCTAACGTAACTAATTTTGCTGCTTCAATTTCATCATAGCCATATACATCCACTGCAAATAGTGTGTAGTTATCAAAACCCTTGTAGCCAACATAAGCACATACAACAATTAACGCTTGCAGCCAAACAGCTGGGTACGAAAAAACTTCTTTAATATTATTAAAAATAGGTTTCTGTTGGTTAATCGCAGATACTTTTCTCTTTTTTTTAGAAAAAGAAGCAAATGCAAACCACACATAGAGCCCAATGGCAGCAGTAATGAATGTATAGCCATAAATGACAGTACGAAAGACGTTTGTTTTCTCAACAAAAGTGGCCGAGTCATAACCCATCGGGAAGGAAAAATGAAAAACCATCACTGCAGCGGAAGCCAACACCACTGCGAGCAAACCACGCCCTCCTTCGAGAATTCCAAATGCTAATCCTTGTTCTTGGTGACCACCCCACTCTCTGGTCGCTCGAATTAAAGCACCCCAAAATAGAATAATGGTGGTAAAACCAAAAAAACCATATAACCCAACGAATTCAGGGTAATTTGGCAGCGTCGCCATGAACAAACCACCCAGTGCTGTCATCCATAAGGAGAGTGCAATTAATTTATGAACCGGAAAGCGGTCTGCGATAAATCCGCCAGGAAAATAGCAAAGCATCGCTACAATTCCATAAATACCTTGTGCAGCGCCTAGCTCAGTAGCAGTTAGATTAAACATCTCGAGCATAATCGGTCTAAAAAAACGAGCAATGTGAAACGGCAACGCAAAAATGGCTTCACCTGCCAAAATGAGGCCTAAAATTAAAATCATTCTTTTATGACTAAGCATTGGATGTTTCTTTATGAAATGAAATTATGATCAATTCTATGAAAGCGTCAATTCGATACAAACTTTTTATAAGAATTATAAAAGCTGAAAAAACTAAAGCATAATTCAATGACAATTTTTATTGCAATCTAAAATAATCAGCGGAAAATAAAGTTGCGTATTACAACAAATATAAAAAATATGAATAGAAGAAAGGAAGAAGTTACAAAAACAGAACGATACTACATAGAAACAAATAAAGATCTTAAAATTACTGTTATTTCACTAATAACACTAATCGCAATAATGATTCTTTACTTTTTATACGGATAAATCGAGTCAGTTAGTAACTAATTTAGTAGCTATATTCTTTAGTTCAGGGTGACGATAATCACCTTTAGGTTTTTTTTGGCCATTCATTCAATTTTCACATTCTCTCAACAAAAACTTATACACTGCTCAAGCAGTTTTTCTAGAAATTAAATGAACAATAGTGCGCCATAAAAAAGCGAATCCAATAATCACACCCACCGTTATAAAATAATATTTCCATGTAGCCTCGGGTTTAAATCCTAAGCCTTGTTTCCATATATCTTGAATGGGCCCAAACGAACCCGGTCCATGCCCACCTGCGCCATAGTAGGGCTGTTGCGACACTCTCCATAACACCAAAAACAGGGTTCCTAGCCATGCATAGCGCAACCACATGCTTGGCAACCAACTTGCGATCCTGGCAAATACAAATGCAATGAGCCAAAAAATACCATATGAAATAAGAAAGGTAGCCGCTAAAAATGCAATGATGAGAATTGGCACTTCCCCACTTTCTTTAAGAAATTCTACAATCAGCACAATCAATGCAGAGAGAATAACAGCAGGTGGTATAGTAATGACAACTTGCACTAAAAATATAATAGTTGGTGCCACACAAAGTAATGCGACAAAAAGAATTAGACGAAAATTTTTTTCGCTCATTTTAGCAATAATACTGAGGTCTGCTTTCGGTTAGAAATCAACATTTAACTATTTTGAATATAGTGTAGCAAAGCGACAGCTTGGTTGTGTTCTTTATCACTGGCCCCAAATAGAAGCGTAACGTTTGATTTTTTTAGATGCTGTGTGATTAAATCTAATTCTTCGTCTTTGCTTTTTAGTTCTTTATTATATTTTGTGCAAAATGGTTTCCATTTATTTACATCATGATTAAACCATTTTCTAAGCTCATTTGATGGGGCTATTTCTTTCAACCAAAGATCAATTTTAGCTTCAGCCTTCTTCAGTCCCCGCGGCCATAGTCTATCCACTAAAATTCGATAGCCATCATCTTTGTTTGATTTTTCGTAAATCCGCTTAAGTTGTAGTTTTTTCATTTGCGTAAGAATGCTCGTTTAAGAGATCATTCAATAAGTTTTTGCGCTATTTTTTTTGCCGTTAGCGCTGCAGTAGGGCTTTGCGAAACTTGCGCAGTAACAATTGCGCCTTCTAATAAGAGACATAGCTCATCGGCTAGTAATAAATGATTTTCAATATTGGCTTCTTCAGCAAGCTTAGCTACGTAACTTCGCATTTGCTGTTTAAACTGCCTACTTATTTCTCGGATGGGGGATTCAGATTCCGAGTATTCACCGACCGCATTGATAAACATGCAACCGAAAAAATTATTCTCGTTAAACCATGCACCGGCGACATCGAATATTGCGAGCATTTTATCCTTAGGTGACGGACCCTGCTCTTCAACCGCTCTCATAAAGTTGTTACGAAAAACGCTGTCATACTGTTGTAGCGCAGCGTAAATCAGTTCTTCCTTCGAACGAAAATACAAATACATCGTTTTTTTAGAAACCCCTGCGGTGTCTAAAATACGATCAATCCCGGTAGCGTGATAACCGTGCTCACAAAATAATGTGATTGCAGTATCGATCAAATGCTCTCTTCTACTTTGTCTTGGCATAACATCCTCATTCAAGGATACTATATAGTATCCTTTTTAAATTCAATAATATAAGTGCTATTGCATCCATATCACATACTATTTAGATTAAAATATATCATATTAATCAACAAGTAAACAGCGAGTCACCTTTAAACATTATTAAAATAAACTCTTGACTATGTAAAAATAAAGCCTATATTACGCGTCATTAAGGAAACAGATCGGTATCCTTTTAAGACCATAATTCAACTAGAGGAGTTTATATGTCAATTCTAACCCTAATAAACCCAGCTACAGCGGAAGGTAAAGCCAAAACCTTGTTAGCGGCGGTTCAAAAAGCAATGGGGGCAACGCCCAATATTTTTACCGCATTTGCCAATGCACCGGCCGCATTAGAAGGCTATTTAAATTTAAACGGAGCTCTCAGTAATGGTGTACTGAACGCTCAATTAAGAGAAAAGCTGGCATTAGTAACAGCCGGAACCAACGGTTGCGATTACTGCGCCTCTGCGCATACCTTTTTAGGAGAGCAAGCGGGTATTGAGCAAAATGAGCTCGTTCTTAATCTTTCTGGAGTATCTACAGACACGAAAACGCAAAATGCATTAACGTTTGCTCGTTTGTTAATCCAAAAACGCGGTCATGTAAGCAAGCAAGATATACAAGCCGTTCGTAGCGCAGGGTTCAGCGATGAAGAAATCGTCGAAATCCTTGCTCATGTTGCTTTAAATACTTTCACGAATTACTTCAACGCGGCATTCGATATCGATATCGATTTCCCTGAGGTCAATACAGATAAAGCCCTCCGTGCGGCTTAATCATCTACTTTAAATAATATTTACAAGAGGAAACTATGATGAAGAAACTATTATTACCACTTTTAGCGCTCATGTTTGTTGCGAGTGCTAGCGCCACTGCGGTGCAAGCAGAAGAGATTGTCCATAGCACAGTAGGCGTCCAGGGCTATGGCCTAGTGTCGTACCAAACTGGGAAAAGACCCGTACAGGGAAATGGCAATCATTTAGTCACACATGACGGCGTGAACTATTTGTTCTCAAGTGCTGATAACCAAGAGGCGTTTAAAAAGAACCCTAACAAGTATCTTCCTGCCTATGGCGGTTGGTGTGCTTTTGGTGTTTCTGTAAACAAAAAATTCATCGGTGACCCAACTGTCTGGGAAATCGTTGATGGCAAATTGTACTTCAACCTTGATAACAGCATTAAAAGCATGTGGGTGAAGGACATCCCCGGCAACATCAAAAAGGCGGATGCTAATTGGCCGAAAATCAAGAACAAACACTACTCTGATCTCTAGGTCCCAGCTTGAAAGCCTGTTTATTGCATTCCTAACTCCCCCTGTAGTGCAGGCTTTCTTTTTTATTTTTAGGAGATGATTTATGGAAACAGCATTATTTTATTTAGCGCTCAGTGGAGTACTTACTGTGCTTTTATGGACACCTTATATTCTTGCAAGAGTATTTGTCTGGGGATTACCAACCTTTTTAAATAATTATCCAGAAGGGTATCCAGCACAACAACCTGAACCACCCATGTGGGCACAGCGTGCGCAAGCTGCACATGAAAATATGGTTGAGACCATGCCAGCGTTCATCGCAGTAGTGGTAGCAGCAATGTTTTTATTAGAAGGAAATGTGGAGGCTGGCGCAACAGTTGGCATGTTGGCAAAACTATTTTTCTTTAGTCGCATTGCTCACGCAGTTGTATTTACTCTGGGGTTACCTTACTTACGTACACCCGTATATCTCGTATCTTGGGCAGCAATCTTAATGATTGGCGCAACAATTTTACTGTAAGTATTAAAGACAAAGATCTAAATAATTTATATCGTTTTAACAAACTTAAAATCAACTATTTGTAAATTTTACAACAACCAGGAGAAGACTATGATTACAATTAATCTCATTAAAAGAGCTAGAATTTTTATTCTGCTGCTTTTAACCACAAGTATTTTCGTATTTTCAAGTTTCGCAAACTCGGCATCAGATACCGATTGGGGACCAAAATATAATTCTAAAGGTGAATTAATACTCCCTACAAATTACCACGGATGGATTTTTCTAGGCGCACCACTTACTCCGCATGCACTAAATAATGGAAAAGCAGGATTCCCTGAATATCATAATGTGTATACGCAATATGAAGCCTATACGGCCTATAGAAAGACTGGAGTGTTTCCAGAGGGCACTATTCTTTTAAAAGAACTGCAATTAACGATTGAAGGTACCAACGATGATGGTTCAAGAGGTGAAGCCTCTGGCCGTGGTTATTTCCCAGCAGCTTTAAATGGAATTGATATTTCAGTTAAAGATAGTGAACGATACAAAGATACCAATGGTTGGGGTTTCTTCAACTTTGGTCACCATGCACCGCCATACGCAAAGACAGCAGCTGCCTTACCTAAAGAGGCTTGTGCAGCTTGTCATATCGCTAGTGCAGAGAACATGGTGTTCATAAAGTTCTATAAACCTATTCTTAACGCAAAATAAACGTAATGAATATTAATCAACCCACATTAAATCGACTCAACAAAACATACCTGGGTCGACTTTTAATAAAATCATTTACGGAGAGTAATAAAATGAGTGATGTAGAAATTGAAGGATATTGTCCAGTAGCGTATTTCGTTGCAGATGGCCCGTTAAAAGGTAGTGCTGAATTTAGTTCAACCCATGAAGGGAAAACGTATCATTTGGTTAGTGAGGATGCCAAAAAGGCATTCGATGCTAATCCTGCTAAGTTTGTGCCAGCATTTAGCGGCTCATGTGCCTTTGGTAGATCAGTGAATGAAATATTTCCTATTGACCCAACGAATTACAAAATAGTGAATGATCGTCTTTTCTTATTTTTGAAAAATGAAAAAACGGATGCCTTAGCACTTTGGAATGATGGTAACGAATCAGAACTGATTGTTGCAGCGGATACTAATTTTAGTGCAGCAGCAGCTTAAGCTGAAGTCTTATTAGGCCTATAAAAATGGCAAGCCATAGGGTGCGCCATTTTATACAGAGTAAGAAAAAAGAGGTCTGGCCCTTTTTTTGGTGATGTTAAAGATTAAGTGGCGAACTGCTATGGTTTGTTAGTCACATTTAGTTACTCATCGGTTGGTTCACAACTTGGGCAAATATCCAGATCACAAATCTCCTGTTGCGTATAGCGGGGCATGATGTGTTGTGGACAATTCCTGTCCCAGGCTTCTATATGAATAATATAGGCACGTTCCACTTTGGCTTTGTAATCGGATACTGAAAGTTGTTGAATTAAGCTTGTATCATCTTCATTTATCTCAGCAGTACCCCAGAGTTTGATGCGTGCCCTATTCGGATAATCCATGAAGAAAAGACATACCTTATTGTTATCTTCCAGATTGCCATAAGAGATGTACTGCCTATTTCCAGAAAAGTCGGCGAAACCTAGTGTGCGACTATCAATTATTTTTAAAAAGCCTTTAGGTCCACCACGATGTTGAATATAAGGTTGCCCTTCACTATTAACAGTGGACATATAAAAGGAATCGCATTCTGCAATAAAATCTCTGAGTTGGTGTGTAACTGTATTTTGCCAACTACCTCGCTCCTCCATATTTATATAGGAAGATCGTGAACCTTTTTGATCTTGGATCTTTTTCACCGTATCGGTAAATGCTATATCACTTATGTAATCTCTCATTGCTTCTCCAAATTTTTGAATTTAGATAGTAATCCTGTCGACAACGATTCATCGAATGTCCGATTTGGGGTCTAATTGAACATTCAAACTCCTGGTGGTTTCTGTATTTTTAATATTTTCATTTGATGTGCAAGCGTGGTGGGCTTAATACCTAGCAATTCTGCAGCACCCTCTTTCCCCGAAACTCTCCAGCCACTATGTTGTAGAGCAGCAATGATGTTTTCTTTTTCGCGCTGCTTAAATTCTTTTACGCTTATATATTTAGATTTTGGCAAAGCTTCTACAGCTTTTGTACTACTTGTTTGTGTGGTTACATCAGATTGAAATTGAGCAGAATCCAATTGTAATTTTTTACCAGTGGATAATATCGCAGCTCTTGCAATAACATGCTGTAATTCTCGGATATTTCCTGGCCATTTATAGTTTTCTAAAATTCTTCCTTGCTCGCGGGTAAGATTAAATTCACATTTACCCATATCGGTACAGGTGGCATTTAGAAAATGCATAGTAAGTGGAATAATATCTTCACGTCGCTCACGCAAGGGTGGCACTTCTATAGGGAAAACACTTAGTCGATAAAATAAATCTTCTCGAAACCGGCCTGCTTCAACCTCTGTCTTTAAATCACGATTAGTAGCAGCAATTATGCGAACATCAACTTTTTTTGTTTTTTCATCGCCGATACGTTCGAATTCTTTTTCTTGGAGTGCGCGCAATAATTTACTTTGCTGATCTAATGGAATTTCACCAATTTCATCGAGAAACAGTGTGCCTTCATCCGCAAGTTCAAAACGCCCCACACGATCTCGGTGCGCACCCGTAAAAGAACCCTTAACATGGCCAAAAAACTCACTCTCAAATAATTCTTTTGGTATGGAACTACAATTTACTTTTATAAGTGGTTTGTTTGATCGATTACTTTTACTATGTATGGCACGTGCAGTTAATTCTTTACCAGTTCCTGACTCACCATAAATCAATACATTTGCTGGCGTAGGTGCTACCGCCTCAATTTGCACTAACATTTTTTGTAGAGCGGAACTTTCGCCAACGATTTCACCAAAATTTAATGTAACTTCAAATTCTTCTCGAAGATAGTCGCGTTCTTTCTCCAATGCACAATGTAGTTTTTGTATTTCTTCAAAAGCATGTTGTAATTCTAATGCTGCTTTTTTACGATCACTTATATCACTAAATACAACTACTGCACCTGCAACCTTGCCATTTTCTATAATGGGCGTACTGATATATTCAACTGGAATAGCAATATTATCTTTAGTGAAAAATACTTCATTGTTTTCACGATGCACTTTCCCGTCTTTTAGAGATTTATAAATGGGACATTCTTCTTGAGGATAATGCGAACCATCTGCTCTACTGTGATGATGACATTCGTGTGTGTTTTTCTTACCAAGAAAGTCTTTAAGCTCCCAACCCAACATATCTGTTGCAGATTGGTTTACAAAAGTGGCATGTCCATCTGCATCAAAACCATAAATCCCTTCACCCGCAGCATCTAAAATTAACTCATATTCTAAAAGCCTCTGATTGCCAGATTCTTCTAGTGTTTGTTTAAGATTTACAAGCCGTTCTGACATCAATATTCACTCTAAAATTTTAAATTAAGAATTTAATTACTCCCCAAACGCTCCATTAGGAAAACAACGTAACAACCTAGCTAAATTATACGAAATATTAGGAATCTATTCCCAATATTTTGGGATTAACAATATATTGTAATTGCTGAAATCACTCAAGTACTTGTTTTTATTGAAATAATAAAGTTGGCACGGCCTATGCAATAGAGCCTAGTAAGAACTTTAATACTGAAGTTCTTAAACAAGAAACTACTTAAATCACATAGGAGATTTAATCATGAAATCAAAAGCACTTTTAACAGCTGTACTACTTGCCGCTTCTAACTTTGCATGGGCACAAGGTGGCATATCAGTAGATAACTTTGAGCAACATTATGGTGTTGCTCCGGTTGATACTAGCCAAGCTAGTTCGTTTTCAAGCGACGAGTCTTATGTCGACCTGTCTAAATTAGGCAAGCCTTCTAGCGGACCGGCTTATAGAGGCGGACCTTCTAACGGACCGGTTTTTTTCGACCTGTCTATATTAGGCAAGCCTTCTAACGGACCGACTTATAACGGCCAGTCTTAAGAGGGTTGCGTGTTAATACCAGCACACATGGATGGCTTATGAACAAGGACGTTCTTTAGATATTAATTACGAGGTAGATCATGAAATCACTAATACCTAGCATAATTTTATTAACCTTAAGCACAGTGAGTTATGCAGACAACATAGCTTCAGAACCACACTTTTGTGAATGGCTTGGCGATACGGCAACGTCTGTTGCAAAAAACCGAGCATTGGGAATGGATGAATATGACCTTATCGGAAAGTATTTATCAGAAGGAAAAAGTTATGGAGAACAAAGTGTAATGATTCCACTGATCGATCGTGTCTATGGAATCGAGGGTGATATTAGTCCCGATGAAATTGCTTTTATCGAACAACAGCGTTGTGAAATCGCATTTGTAAATATTTCAAAGTAATTAACTATTTTTAAATAACGCTATGCAAATAACAATCTATACACAACCAAGTTGCCCTTACTGCGATGCAGCAAAGACATTATTGGATTGGAATGAAATTAGTTATGTGGAAATTAATGTAACAAGTACTACCAAACATCCTCATGACACTACTGAATTATTTAAAGATAGTCCATTACCTAAAATATTTATAAATGATGAGCATATTGGTAGCTATCAACAGCTTGTAGAATTTATTTCACAAGGAAAATATAATTCGGAAATTTGAACTTATTCAACTAGAGAAAAATATAGCAGGGACGCTTTTTAAAATCAGTCATTAACTAATCAAAACATTTAGGAGATCGACATGCCATTAATTCAAGTTACCGCCACACAAGACACACTTAATAAAAATGATCAGGATGCGCTAATGTCTAGAGTGTCCAATGCCGTGCTTAAAGCAGAACGCGCACCGATTGACGATGCCGGTGCTCAGTCTTTGGTGTGGGCCTACTTTAATGAATTACCTGAAGGGTCAATTTATGTCGGCGGAGAGAATCTGGAAGATGCGCCTCTGCGCATTGATGTCACCACACCTGAAGGTGCACTTAATGAAAGTACACGTAAAACTCTCGTAGCGGAAATTGGCGAAATTGTCGACGATATCGTTGGCCCATTTGATGGTCGGTTAAATCATTGGACCATGCTCTACGACCTTAATGAAGGCAACTGGGCCGGCGGCGGACAAATCTTCCCTCTTGCTGGCATTCAAGCGGCGATGAATATTAAAACAGCCTGATGGTTATGCCTGCTTCGGCGGGCAGCTTTTATTAAATAAAACAAAGAAATTAAATTGAGAAAATAATGAAAACGTTAACTACCGATGTAGCAATTATAGGATCTGGCACTGCGGGCCTTAATGCACTGCGTGAAGTTGAAAAAGCTGGATTAAGTTGGTTACTCATAGAATCTGGAGAGTACGGCACCATGTGCGCTCGCACGGGTTGTATGCCATCCAAATTATTAATCGCTGCTGCAGAAGTTTCTCATACTATAGATCATGCAGACGTATTTGGTATTCATGCCAAGGATAAAACCATCAATGCTCAATCCGTGTTCGAGCGTGTGCGTAGCGAGCGAGATCGCTTTGCTGGATTCGTTGTAAAAAGTACCCAAGCGAGGCCAGAAGAGTTTCGCATCAAAGGCCACGCTAAATTTATCGATAACAATACCTTACAAGTTGACGATCACACCATTATTAATGCGCAATCGATTGTAATTGCTACAGGAAGTGAACCCTTTATCCCACCTGCTTTTAATAAAATTAAAGATGACCTATTAATTAATGATGATGTATTTGAGCTGCAAGAGTTCCCACGCACGTTAGCGGTTATTGGAACTGGCATTATAGGGCTTGAATTAGGTCAATCATTGCATCGCCTTGGGGTTGAGACGACATTTTTTAGCCGCTCTGACCAATTAAGTGCACTTACCGATCCTGTTGTACATAGCAAGGCTCGTGAAGTGTTAAGTAAAGAGCTTAATTTTGTCTTCAATTCAAACATCACGCATGCAGATAAATCTTCTTCAGGTATACACTTGAAATGGAGAGATGCGAATGATACTGAACATAGCCAACTGTTCGACAAAATTCTTATCTCAACCGGTCGCAAATCTACTTTACAACATTTAAATTTAGAAGCTGTAGGATTAACAAACGAGCAAGTTAGACAAGAATGGAATGAGCAAACTGCTCAAGTAGGTGATTTGCCCATATTTGTTGCAGGAGATGCTGCAGGTCATAGGCAAATTCTACATGAGGCCTCTGATGAAGGACGCATTGCAGGTAAAAATGCAGCCTTGTATCCTAATACCATTGCACAAGTACGTCGTACGCCTCTTGCCATTACCTTTACAGATCCACAGATGGCACTAGTGGGTAAAACCTATAGTGAACTTCAGCCTAAAAACATTGAAGTTGGCGAGGCTTCTTATGATGATCAAGGAAGAGCAAGAGTCATGAACCAACATCGCGGCATAATTCGCATCTATGCAAACAAAACAGATTGCACATTAGTCGGTGCAGAATTGTTTTCACCACGAGCTGAAAATTTAGCACACTTACTTGCTTGGGCGGTTCAGCAAAAAATGACCATTCAACAGGCTTTAGAAATGCCCGTGTATCATCCCGTTTTAGAAGAAGGTGTTCGCACTGCATTACGAGATGTTATGAATAAGTTGAAACTTACCGGGAATTGCCGAAGTATAGATTTAGCGGATGCGCCAGGGGAATAGCATAAAAAAAACATTACTCTGAACTCTTAGCCTCTGCTTTAACGCCTGTTTACTGCTGCCTGTGGTGTAAGCTATTTTAATATTTAAAGTGAGCTAAGTTCTATTGCTTTTCTGTATTATTTTTGCAATATGTATTCGCTTAACAAAAGGTGCGCAATTTGGCAGCAAGTTTGTTGATATTTCAGCTTCAGTCAGTCTTTCTCTGGCAGCATATTGATTAACGAGGCTAATATACATTTCACAGATTGCGATTTCATTCTCATATCGTTTTTCCGCTCTTGATAAGTCGGCAACTTGCTCAAAATGCTTGGGTGCCGGCATGATGCCGGAGTCTTCTGAATTCTGAATTTCTTCCCTACAACACTCTAAAGTTTCATTAAGCTCATGTATGTTTTCAGGAAATAGAACGGGTATTTGATTTATTGCCTTAAGATGATACCTATCTGAATAGCGTCGAAATGCTTTTGCACTTAGCTTATCACTGGTTTTAGCGATAGATTGAATTATGGTATCGAACTTACCCATTGCTATTTCATATAAAAATGAAAGTACAGTTTGGATTATTTCAATGCAGGCGCGTCCCACTTCCCGATAATCGGTTTAAGTAAAACGCTGAATTTTGAACTCAATAAAATTACTTTATGAGTGATACATTTTATTTTGCACAACGAAGATATCTAACTCTTTATTTTCGCTTACGTTATAACAAACTCATGAATATTTTAATGCATTGAGCCGTTTGCGCTGGCATTGTTTGCAACAACATGTGCGGAGCATCAAAAGTTTCAACGGTTACATTCTTACCCAGCTTTTCAACCAGTTTCATTGAGCTTTCATACACCAGTCGATCTTTTTTTGCTCTGAGATATAAAATGGGCAGCTCACATTTCTGCAAAATATCCGCTACATCTACATCTGCTATTTCTCTTAAGCGATAAAAATACACTTCACGCGTTAACTCAGCGGTTGCGGCTTGAATATTACGAATTAAAGTAGTATCCGACACCCCATTCATTAGCATGGTTCTAATATGCCAAGCAGGAGTTTCTTTTTGCAAGTGTTTGGGTTTTAGAAAAGGCCGAATTAATCTAGAGAGAAGAACCTGAGGATTTTTAACAAATGAGACACATAAAATAATGCCTTTTAGGTTTTCATCTGCATATTTAGACAACATCATCGCCAACGGCCCACCGAAGGATTCTCCAAGAAGCACATACGGCGAATTGGGCAACTCATCTTTTAAGTAATGACACAAATCAGAATACGTCATCACCTTATCACTTGGATAAGACAAAACGATTGTATTTACATCATATAGTTCTTTGTGAAGCGGAGTAAATAAACGACCCGAACCATCAAAGCCTGGCAGTAAAACGAGAGTTGGTTTCATTTTTCAGTATATTTAACCATCTGGTTATAGAAATAAGATTAACACTAGACTGGTATATCTCAATCTTGATCACCGATACAGGCTGGTGCTAACAAATTAATAATTTTTGTACGTCTGCTTTCGACCGCCATGGATCGAAGAAGTGCAGGAGCAAGTTCTGTCGGTCAATAGCAAACATTAACCTTTAAGTGTTAAAATATATTCTATTTTATTAACTGAGCTTATGGACAACACTATGTATTATGCGGTGTTGGCCGAGTACTTACTACGTTGAGATACATTTTAATTACTCTCCTAATTTGTTTTCAGTCTTCACTGTTAGCCAGTGAGGCTCAACAAATCAGAGATCCTGATAGCGGACTACTCTCCTGGAAAATAGATAATCAAGGCTTCCATCTAGAATTGATGCAACTACTACCAGATTACATTCGTGCTATTTATGGTTCACACGGGTTTCCAAGTGAAGCCATTGAAAATATTGCCAGTTATTGCGCTTTTGGAACGATCGTTAGAAACACTTCTGAAACGAGTTTGTCTTACCGTGTAAAGGATTGGTATGCAGAAACTGCTGATGGAGTAAAGCATACATTCAAAACCAAGACTCAGTGGTTGGACGAATGGAAAATAATGAACATACGCTACTCCTGGACAATGCTGCCATCAGAACAAACGTTTAACATTGGGGACTGGAGTCAGGGGTTCACTACCATCAAACTGCCACACGAAGAACCATTCGATCTCATCTACAGCTGGAATCTGGATGGTGAAAAGATAATGGGAAAGATCAAAAGCTTACGCTGTGCGCCCATCAGTCTACAGAATAAATAAAATGCGTCACACAATAATACTGCTAGTTATTTATTCCTTATTTGCTTCGCCAGTGTGGGCCGCTGAACAAACACTTCCAAAGCTTGGCTTCCAATTAAATAAAATATCCGAACCTTTTGATGCGCCCGATTTCAACCTTCAAGATATGGACGAAGATACCTATTCTCTGAAAGATTTTCATGGAAAAGTGTTACTGATAAATTTCTGGGCCACCTGGTGCCCACCCTGTCGCCGAGAAATGCCTTCAATGGAAAGGCTATACCAAACCATGAAAGGCACAGATTTTATCATCATTGCGATTAATCAATCTGAAAGCCAAGACCATGTTTTCTCTTACATGGGTGAACTCGGTACCGACCCAAGTTTCCCGATCCTTTTTGATCTGGAAAGTAAGATTTCTGAGGCCTACAAGGTTGAAGGTATTCCCACCACATATTTAGTAGATAAGAAGGGAAAAGTAAGATACCGAGCCGTCGGCGGAAGAGAATTTGATCATCCGGAAGTAGCAACGATCATTCGCGATTTGCTAGCAGAAGAATAAAACAAATCATTTCCGCTTTAGACCACCATGGATGGCGGAAGTGCAGAAAATGTACGACTGCATGGATGCAGGAGGTAGAGCAACGCAGGAGCAGTTGCCGAGGAGCAAGTTTCTGTCGGTCAATAGCGGACCTTAAGAAGTTGTTTCAAATTCAATCTGTCCTACAACCTAAGTGACCTTTGTAACCTGGCAAACAGCAGAAGAAATGTTATTACGTGATTTACTGTTTGTTTAAGTCAGACAAACATAACCATACTGCTGCCCCAAATAATGGAAGGTCTTTTAATATAAATTGACCTGGCATAGGTGACAAAAATGGAAAGTTAAGGCCTTCCTGTATGACTGGACCAAAGATCAAAAACGTACTGGTCACAAGAAGCGTTAACGCAGCCAATCCAGCGCCTATAGCCCCTAGCTTGGAATTCATGCAGCCTATAAAAATAAGAACTGCCGCAAGGATTTCTACAATTCCAATTATTCCTGTAGAAAGTGAATTTCCAAAAATGTTTACTACCCAACTGGTTAATGGATTAGTCATCATTAGACCGCTTACTGCATCCGACTCATAGGTAAAGAATTTTAAAAAACCCATCCATAGAAAGAACCCACCCAAAGTTAAACGCGTCAAGTTTAGCCCTAATGCTGAATTATTATTCATCTCTTGCACTTTACAACCCCTTCATTCTTTTGCTTTAAATTTAATGCTAACCACTACTCAATAAAACCAAGTAACACAAACTGAATGTACGGAAATACAAACAACGGCTTGTTAAAGATAAAAAGCAGTATCCCTTATCGTTCTGAACAACGTTATTTAAAGGATAGTGCCGCCTTTAGCTGCATTTTTCTTGGCTAGCTTTGCGGCTTTCTTTTCTTTTGGTGTTAAAAGCGCTTTCTTTTTAACATTCTTTTTACTGTCTTGCCCTTTACTCATGATAATTTCCTCTTTAATTTACGTATAGTTTTCCATCCCATCTCTTTCTATTTACAAATGTTTTGAACTCGTCCCCAAATTTTATCTGGTATCGAATTTTGCCAAACACCGCTTAGTAATAATGCAAACTTGCTATTGGTTTTTGCCTCTGACTCCACTTTCTCAATTATTTTTTCACCATGATTGGCTAATAAATCTTCTAAGGGACCTGCAGCCAGTACTTTAATTAAATGACTACTCGGTTCTAACGTTAGAATCGCTAGGATTAATTTTAACCCGACTTCTGGTATTTCATGGGTAGCCACGTATTCGAATTCATCTACCCATTCAAATTCGTCTCTTTTTGGGTCATCCACTTCATACGCCCACCTTTCAACCCATCCCATTGCAACTTCGTTTATTTCCATTTACAAACTTACGCCTCAAGTATGCCTTTCTCTCCTTCCGTCCTACCTATAATTACTGCACCACATGAATCACTAAATACATTCACTGCAGTTCTACACATATCTAACACTCTATCGACTGCCAAAATTAATCCAATGCCTTCTGCTGGCAAACCAATCGCAGCTAATATCACTGCAATGGCGACCAGACTTGCAGAAGGTATACCTGCAACTCCGATAGAAGTCATTAATGCGAGTACCACAATCGAAATTTGCGTGCCGATGGTTAAATCTAAACCATACGCTTGTGCAATAAACATTGCGGCGACACATTCATATAACGCGGTGCCATCCATGTTTACAGTTGCGCCTAGCGGCAACACGAAACTGGTGGTACGCCTAGACACCCCTGCACGATCACGCACACAATCCATGGTGACGGGTAGTGTTGCAGATGAGGATGCAGTAGAAAATGCGGTGAGTAATGCAGGCATCATGGCTTGGTAATGTTTGATGGGGCTGACGCCACCTACAAATTTTAATAACAGCGGCATGACGACTGCAATGTGAATAAACAATGCGGCTAGCACGGTAAAGAAAAACAAGAGCAGTGGTTCAAATGCTTCTAGGCCGGATACGATCATTACATTGGCCACCAGCGCAAATACACCTATCGGTGCGAATTTCATTACTAAGTCCGTAATGAGCAGCATTACCTCATACACACCTTCCCAAAAGTTTTTCAGCGAGTTACTAAGCTCTTTTTTAATTTTAATCATGAAAAAACCAAACAATAGACTGAAAAAGATCAGACCTAACATTTGGCCTTCTGCCGCGGCTTTAATAATGTTTTTGGGAACCATACGTAGAAAAACTTCCACCACATCGCCTGCGGATTTGCCTTCTACATTTTTCATTACTTCGTCAGTATTTTCACTAAAGCCTAAGATTTCTTTTGCAGGTACTCCGTCAATAATGCCGGGCTGAGTGATGTTTACTATGGTAATGCCAATTAATATTGCAATGGCACTGGTCATTACGTAATAGCCCAGTGTTTTTCCGCCTAAACGCCCGAACGCATCCCCTGAACCTAGATTGCTAATCGCTAAGATAATGGATGAGACGATCAGTGGCACAATGATCATCTTTAAGGCATTCAGGAAAAGTTTGCCGACGAATTCAAATATCGATGCGAAGGTAATGCTAAAAATACTGGATTGCGAATCAAGAAATAACCCGACTAGCACTGCGAGTAACAGTGCGATAAGAATTTGCCAATGAAGCTTTAGCTGCATGGGCGAAGAGTATACTAGACTTATCTAGTTAACAGTACTAACTAATGGTCTTGGCTAACAGTAGTGGCTTACTGCTCTGGTGTAGAAACTTGATCTTCAAAGATGATGACTTCGCCCTCTTCTTGTATGGCATCGATAACCGCCGAGAATTCTCTACGGCCATAATTCACACGTTGGGACAGCTGCTGAAATTTAGCATCGTCTAATTCTTCAGGACCGGGAGTTACGCCAAATAGCTCAATCAACGCAAAACTACCATCGCCTTGCGGCACGCCATCTACTACGCTTTCACCGTCTGAAGGATGGGGCATTGTAAACGCGTGCTGACTTAAAACTTGTGGCACTCGATTATCATCACGGCGTATGGCGCCATGCGAAATAAGTTCTAAAGAACTTTCACTCGCGATGGAATTTATGCTTGCGCCATTTTGCATCTTCACAAACAAGCCTCGACCTTGCTCGGAAGTGGCTTCGGCCGCTTTACGCAAGGTGACTAAATTTTTGATTTCATCTTTAACGGAATCAATTGGTTTTTGTGCGGATGGTTTATGCTCGACTAAGCGCATGGTAACAACATGCCCATCTGCCACTTCAATTAACTCACTATTCAAATTTTCAACGAGCACATCTTCTGAAAAGGCTAAGGTTTTAACTTTAGGGAAAGCGAAAATTCCCTCATTGCTTGCGGTAGTTAAAAACTCTGTCTGTTTAATCTCTAAATCAAAGCTTTCAGATACTTCTATCAAGTCATCCGGTTGCTCTACCACTAGATTTGCCATTTCATCTGCAACTTCGATAAATCGTTCTTGTGCCAATTGGCTTTTACGCTCATTGATGATTTGTTCGCGCACATCTTCGAACGGTTTTTGTTCTGACGCCTGAATTTCATCAAGTTGTATCACTTGAATTCCTTGCTCGGTTCGAATTGGCTTGCTGTAACCACCGATATCCAGCGAGAACAAAGCATCTTCTAACGCTGTACTGGTGAAGTCTCCGGGTGCAATGAATCCCATTTCTCCGCCTTTTAGAGCAGAGAGCTTATCTTCAGAATTTTTTACCGCAAGCACTGAAAACGCAGCACCGTCTTCTAATTGTTTAATAATGCCTTCAGCTTTTTCAATGGCTTGATCCCACTCTATGGCATCTGCGCCTAGCTCACTGGGGACTTTAAACATGATGTGTCTGGCTTTGCGCAGCTGTGCGGTTTGATAGCGCTCTATTTGTGAATCATAAATCGCTTGCGCGTCCTCTTTACTAACACTAAGGCTATCCGCTAAATCCTGTTCTTTTAGTTCTACATACGCGAGTTTGACTTGCTCTGCAGTTTGATAATGCTGCTTATTGTCATTGTAGTAGGCTTCGATCTCCGCATCGCTCACCGTAATGGTTTCAGGTTTTACAGTGACGATTGCATATTTAAAGTCTCGCGTTTGTTCTGAGATTGTTTGAAAACGCTGTAGCTCGGCTTTCGGAATAAACGAAGATGCCGCTAATGAGTTTTCAAATTGGCGTAATTTATCTTGTTCTCTTAAATCATTTTCCCATTGCGCTTTGCTATAACGCTGCGACTCTAGTAAACGTTGATACAGTGTAGGATCAAACCTACCGTCTTTTTGAAACTGTGGAATCTGTTGGATTCTTTTTATTAGGCTCGCATCACTAATGCGAAACCCTGCTTTATCTGCTTCTTGGCGTAATAGTTCAGTACGCACCATGTCTTTAATGACTTGCTTGCGCACGATGCTTTCATCTGGATATTGCTGTTGATAGTTTGCACCCAGCACTGACTGCAACATTTGTTTGCGCTGCTGCACTTGCTGATTGAATTGCGGCTGAGTAATTTCATTACCGTTTACATTAGCAACGGGTGCTGCACCACCACCGCCAAAATATTCTTGTATCCCCCAAGAAGCGAAGGCTAAAATCAGCAGACCGATGATGATGTAAGCCACCCAACTGCTGGCACTATCTCTAATATCTTGTAGCATAATGATGAATTACTTTCTATGGCGATGAGCGTTTATAAATAAACAATAAGCTCATGTGAATTCTGATTGTTTAAGACCTAATTACTTTTCTAATATATTTATACTATTGATATTAACCAGCACTTATTAAGTACTGGTTAATGACTACTACTCTTTACTACACTGCCGGGTTTTCATAGGTCAGGTCGCTATTTATTTTTTGGGAATAAATGGCGGAGTGGACGGGATTCGAACCCGCGACCCCCGGCGTGACAGGCCGGTATTCTAACCAGCTGAACTACCACTCCGTCATAACTGTGGTGGGTGCTGAGGGATTCGAACCCACGACATCCGCCTTGTAAGGGCGACGCTCTACCAGCTGAGCTAAGCACCCCAAAAGGCGCGCTAGTTTACGGCATCCTTCAAGCCTTTGCCAGCCTTGAAGCTAGGCACATTTGAGGCTTTAATTTGAATGGTTTCACCGGTGCGTGGATTGCGTCCCTGGCGAGCCGCTCGTGCTTTTACCTGGAAGGTTCCAAAGCCCACTAATGAGACCGTATCACCGCTCTTAAGAGTCGATGTGATGGAATCTATAACGGCGTCTAATGCTCTTGCGCCATCTGCTTTAGAAAGACTTGCCGCATCTGCTACGGCTTCTGCTAGTTCAGATTTATTCATTGAGCCAAGCTCCCCTATATAGGTTGATACAACCGGTTAAGGCTGTACGTTGTTAAGAATAAAAAAATAATTGCTCGTTAATCTCAGTAGTACTACACGAGATGAATTGAAAGGACATTGTTGGTCGCAGTTTTTTGATGATCGCGTAGTGTTTAGATCATTGAACGCAAGTGTTATACCAAGCGCTTCGGAAGCAAGTCAACAAAGGATAGCCCTTTATTTACAACAAATTTACTTTTTAATGTGCCTGTACAGGCTTATTTTTTGCTGCAGCTTTCTTACCTTTAGATCGCAAATTGCCTACCGTATCCGCATCATCGAGTGGCTCGGGCATCTTTACAAGTGCTACTTGAAGTACTTCATCAATCCATTGAACTGGAATGATTTCAAGCTTTTGTTTGATATTGTTAGGAATCTCAGTTAGATCTTTTTCATTTTCTTTTGGAATCATCACGGTTTTAATTTCACCGCGATGAGCGGCCAAAAGTTTCTCTTTTAGGCCTCCAATAGGCAGTACTTCGCCACGTAAAGTTATTTCACCTGTCATCGCCACATCGGCTCGAACTGGGATCTTTGTGAGGGCTGAAACGATCGCGGTGGTCATACCCACACCGGCACTTGGGCCATCTTTTTTCACGGCACCTTCAGGGACGTGAATGTGGATATCGGCCTTCTCATAAAAATCAGGCTTAATGCCTAATACCGATGCACGGCTACGTACAACGGTATGTGCCACTTGGATTGACTCCTGCATGACATCTTCCAATTGACCGGTACGGCTGGTCTTACCTTTACCTGGAACCACTACGGCTTCAATCGTTAATAATTCACCACCGACTTCGGTCCAGGCTAATCCTGTTACCTGTCCAACTTGGTCTTTTTCCTCGGCAGACCCATAGCTGAAACGTTTCACACCTAAGAATTTTTCTAAACTTCTAGGCGTAATCGAAGCTTTTGTCGTGTCTTTATCTTTGCCTTTTTTAAGTACAATTAACTTAACCACCTTACGGCAAATCTTTGATATCTCTCGCTCTAAATTACGTACACCGGCTTCGCGCGTGTAATAACGAATGATGTCACGCACTGCGTTTTCGGCAATATGAAATTCTTTATCTTTAAGTCCATTGGCCTTCATCACCTTAGGTACAAGATATTTAATTGCGATATTTTTCTTTTCGTCTTCGGTGTAACCCGGCAAACGAATTACTTCCATACGATCCAATAAAGGTCCTGGAATGTTCAAAGTATTAGCCGTCGCCACAAACATGACATCGGATAAGTCGTAGTCCACTTCTAGATAATGGTCACCAAACGTATGGTTCTGTTCAGGATCGAGCACTTCCAACATTGCTGATGCGGGGTCGCCACGGAAATCCGCTGCCATTTTATCAATCTCGTCCAACAAAAATAGCGGGTTGCGCACTTCTACTTTGGACAAGTTTTGAATAATTTTACCCGGCAAAGAACCTATATACGTTCTTCTATGTCCGCGTATCTCGGCCTCATCACGTACACCACCTAATGACATACGGGAGAATTTGCGATTCGTCGCACGCGCAATGGATTTACCAATTGAAGTTTTACCCACACCTGGAGGTCCCACTAAACATAAAATAGGGCCTTTAGATTTTTTCACTCTTTGTTGCACAGCTAAATATTCAAGGATACGCTCTTTGACTTTATCTAAACCAAAGTGATCTTCTTCAAGAATATCTTCTGCGGCACCGAGATCATTACGCACCTTAGATTTTTTCTTCCAAGGCACACCCACTAACCAGTCGATGTAGTTACGCACTACGGTTGCCTCTGCAGACATCGGAGACATCATTTTTAATTTGTTTAATTCAGAATCCGCTTTTTCTTTAGCTTCTTTAGACATGCCTGCTTTTTCAATTTTATCTGCAAGCTCATCAACCTCATTAGGCACATCTTCAATTTCGCCTAATTCTTTCTGAATGGCTTTCATTTGCTCATTCAAATAATACTCGCGCTGAGATTTTTCCATCTGCTGCTTAACACGGCCGCGAATACGCTTTTCTATTTGCAATACGTCTAACTCACCTTCAATTAAGGTAATAAGATGTTCTAAACGCAGTTGTACCGTTCTTATCTCTAATACATGTTGCTTTTCATCAAGCTTTAACGACATGTGCGCCGCAATGGTATCGGCAAGTCTAGATGGCTCATCTATACCCGCCAATGAAGTTAATACTTCTGGTGGTACTTTTTTATTTAGCTTTACATATTGCTCGAACATTGAAGTTACTGAACGTGCTAAAACTTCTAATTCTTTTTCATCATCTGCTTCTTCACTTTCTAGTAACGCAATTTGCGCACTAAAAAATTCATCGTCTTCTGAATAATTAATGACTTCTGCACGCTCTACGCCTTCAACCAATACTTTAATGGTTCCATCTGGAAGTTTAAGCAATTGCAAAATGGTAGAAAGTGTTCCAATTTGATGAATCTCATCTATTTGAGGATCATCAATTTCTGCGCTCTTTTGTGCGACTAACAATATCTGTTTGTTATCCGACATCGCTGCATCTAGCGCTTGGATAGATTTTTCTCGTCCTACAAATAATGGAATGACCATGTGCGGATACACCACCACATCGCGCAGTGGGAGCACGGGTACCGTCTGGCTAGCATCATCGATTACATCATTTGAACTTGAATCTTCACTCATATGTTTTATATACCGTTGGTTAAATCTATTTATTTACGTAAGGCAAATTAGTTGATTAAATCAATTATTCTTATGGTTATGGGAAGTTTGCAGGTAAATCAAAATATGGGGATATTTTGTAGGGAATTCAAGGCCAGCTTGGCTGACTGTGCACATAAATGAGTTAAATAGAGTTATTTTGCCCATTTATTAACCAATTAGTCGTCAGAGGCAGCCTTCTCGTACTCAGTGCCTTCATAGATAAGATAAGGCTTAGAGTCTCCAGTGATCACTCCTTCATCCACCACCACTTTACTGATGCTGTCTTGGGAAGGTAAATCATACATGGTGTCTAACAATACATTTTCTAAAATGGTACGCAAACCTCTGGCACCGGTTTTACGGTCCATGGCTTTACGTGCCACTGCATACAATGCATTTTCTCTAAATTCAATATCAACGCCTTCCATATCGAATAAACGCTTATATTGTTTAGTAATTGCATTTTTTGGTTCAGTAAGAATTCGCACTAAGGCTTCTTCATTTAATTCTTCTAACGTCGCTACCACCGGTAGACGACCAACAAATTCAGGAATCAGTCCGTAGCGAATTAAATCTTCCGGTTCTACGTTATGCAAAATTTCGCCAATGTTTGCTTTTTTCTCTTTGCTACGCAATTCTGCAGAGAAACCAATGCCACCTTTTTCAGTTCGGTCGCGTATTACTTTATCTAAACCTGCAAACGCACCGCCACAAACAAATAAAATGTTACTGGTGTCTACTTGCAAAAATTCTTGTTGTGGATGCTTTCTTCCACCTTGTGGTGGGACTGATGCGATAGTACCTTCAATAAGCTTTAGCAATGCTTGTTGCACGCCTTCACCAGAAACATCTCGAGTAATGGATGGGTTGTCAGACTTACGTGAAATTTTATCGATTTCATCTATGTAGACAATACCCGTTTGCGCTTTATCTACATCGTAATCACATTTCTGTAATAACTTTTGAATAATGTTTTCAACATCCTCACCCACATAACCTGCTTCAGTAAGTGTTGTGGCATCTGCAATAGTGAAGGGAACATTTAATAAACGCGCTAAGGTTTCTGCAAGTAATGTTTTACCCGAACCTGTAGGTCCTACCAAAAGAATATTACTCTTAGCAAGTTCTACTGCATTCTTACTAGCATTTTTTGCATCTAAACGTTTGTAGTGATTATAAACCGCAACGGACAACACTTTTTTAGCGCGATCTTGACCGATTACGTATTCATCTAGAATTGCATTGATTTCGACTGGCTTAGGAAGTTTAGTGGAGCCGGCTGGCGCCTGATCCTGCATTTCTTCACGAATAATATCGTTACATAACTCGACACATTCATCACATATAAATACTGACGGGCCTGCAATTAACTTGCGAACTTCATGTTGGCTTTTACCGCAGAAAGAGCAATACAACAGCTTGCCGCTTTCTTGATCCTTGGTTGTATTGTCGTCACTCATTAAGAATTACCGCACATCTTCGTATAAATTAAGATGCTGATATTTGAATTAAGTTCTATGTGGAAATTGATTATCCCTAAAGATAATACGCTCTAGTTAAGGCAACTATACGCTTATTTCTAGAGTTTTGTAGTAGACCTAGAAGGCACTTTTTGCACAAAATTTGAGCGTTTTCACAACCTATTGATTCCGAGTTAGTTCTAGCGAGCTAAGCTCCTGATTTCTTGCTGGAATTTTGACGCCAGGTTATTTAGCTCTCGGTATCTTGCGTGCGTTTATCCAATACTTCGTCAATTATCCCGTATTCCTTAGCGGTTGCACTGTCCATAAAATTATCACGATCAGTATCTTCACCAATCCGTTCCACAGATTGGCCAGTATGTTTCGCTAAAATATTATTTAGCTCTTCACGAATTTTTAAGATTTCACGCGCATGAATATCAATGTCTGTTGCCTGACCTTGAAAACCGCCTAAAGGTTGATGAATCATTACTCGTGAATGTGGCAATGCATAGCGTTTGTCTGCTGCTCCACCTGCCAATAATAATGCACCCATGCTAGCAGCCTGCCCAATACACAAAGTACTAATGTCTGGGTTAATAAATTGCATGGTGTCGTAAATAGCCATGCCAGCTGTAACAGAACCACCAGGTGAGTTGATATACACAGAAATATCTTTATCTGGATTTTCAGATTCTAAAAAAAGTAATTGCGCTACTACAAGATTGGCCATTTGATCTTCAATGGGTCCTACAATAAAAATCACTCGCTCTTTTAATAAACGCGAATATATATCATAGGCACGCTCTCCGCGTGCAGACTGTTCTACTACCATTGGCACAAGACCTAAGGCTTGTGTATGTTGAGCACCATTTTGTGAGTCTGAGTGTTGTGAATTATAGTCAGGCATATTTATTTCCTACTAATTATTAAGCTGAAAACTTAAGTTTGTTTGTTAACAAATTCATCAAAGCTGAATTTTTTAGACTTCTTTTTAGCCTCGCCCAGTACATAGTCTACCACTTGTTCTTCCATAACCATCATTTCTACATTGGCCATCGCTTCACGATTGTTTCTGTAGTATTGAATCACCTCATCAGGCTTACCATAGCCCGCAGAGATTACTTGAAGTTGCTGAGCTACCTTATCCTGGTCAACTTTGATTTCTTTTTTCTGTACTATTTCGCTAATGATTAAACCAAGCGATATTCTTTTCTTCGCCTCTTCTTCAAATAAGCGATCTGGAAGCACATCATCAGGCAAGCCTGAGTTATCTGGCATTTGCATATTACTCATTGCTTGACCACGTAACGCTTCAATTTCTTGCTTTTCCAATGCATTGGGTATGTCTACTTTGATTTCTTCAAACAAGCAATCCATTACATTGTTCTTTTCAAAGGCTTTTTTACGCTGCTCTAATTCAAGCGTCATGTTTTCGCTTAATTGTTTGCGAAAAGCTTCTATCGTGCCTTCTTGAATACCAAATTCTTTAATGAGTTCTTCATTAAGCTCTGGCAGCTCACCCTCTTCAATTTTTAAAACTTCAATTTCAAAAGTGGCGACTTTCTCTGCAAGATCTTGCTGCATATAATCTTTTGGAAATGTTACCTCGAAAGATTTTTTGTCGCCTTTTACAACACCTGTTAGTTGCTTCTCAAAATCAGGCAATAAATTACTAGAACCTATTACTGTTGGAAAATTTTCTTGGCTACCGCCTTCAAATGCTTCGCCATCAATTTTACCAACAAAATTCATACTTACTTGATCATCTTGTTTCGCTTTACGCTCAACTTCAGTCCATTTCATTTTCTGTTTAAGAAGTTTTTCCACAATATCATCTATGTCACTATCCGCAACTTCAACGTCAGCCACTTCTATTTCAAACTTACTGGCGTCGGCTAATTCGACCTCAGGATACACTTCAAAAGTTGCGATATATTTTAAATTTTGATTAACCTCTAAACTGACAGGATCAATACTTGGGCTACCTGCAGGGCGAAGTTTTTCTTGCATTACCGCTTTTTGAAAACTTGTTTGCATGGTTTCTGCAATCACTTCTTGCGTTACTTTCTTTCCGTACTGTTGTCGCACTACACGCAAAGGTACTTTGCCTGGACGAAAGCCTGACATTTTTACCTGTGTACTTAGATTTTTTAGCTTAATTTCGATAGCAGAATTAACTTCTTCAGCCGGCACTTCTACCGTCATTTTGCGTTCTAAGCCTTCTGATGTTTCTAGAGATACTTGCATGGGATTTATATTATTCTATTGATTATGAAAATATTATGAAAATATTATGGAAATTTCAGCGTTTAATTATTGCGCCCTTTTGTATGTATTATTTGTACAGCCCTAAACCATTCTAAGCTCTTTTTGATCACTCACTTGCTCAACTCTAAACCAATAAGCGCCCTTCTTTAACTAAGCAGTTGGCTCGGTTCTAGACCAACACTCCTTACATTTTTCAATTACTCTGCCTTAGGATGGTGCGAAAGGGGAGACTCGAACTCCCACGGGTTGCCCCACTGGTACCTAAAACCAGCGCGTCTACCAATTCCGCCACTCTCGCAATATTTAACTAGGCAGGAGACCCATACATATGAGCCGCACAGAATTATAACCGAATTTATTTATCAGAAATGTAGCTACAGCCATATATTCTGAAGATATATTAAACTTATAATTCCTCTATGCCTGCACTTTTAATCTTTATTGCCTATTTTGCAATAGCACTTTTGAGTGGGGCTGCTATTTCATATCCCCTACATACCTTTTTGGCAAATTGGTTTGAGCTGGATTTTGATCGAGTAGCCAGCCGCAGCGTTTTAATTGTAGCAATCATATTTTTTATAGCACTGTATAGAAAACTCGGTTTTGGCTCATGGCAGGAAATTGGCTTTAGCTCGGATAAGAAACAGTTCTTCAAAGACTTAGCTAAAGGCATAGGCTTTGGCATATTAATAATGTCTCCGGTCATAGCCGGTTTATTGATCACCCAAAACCGCATGATCGATATGGACTGGGAAGTATCTCTGTTCAATATACTCAAACTAGCCATTACCGCTTTAATTTCCGGCTTAATCATTGGCATTTTAGAGGAAACTCTTTTTCGAGGAGCGATGCTAGGGGCTATCAAAAAATACAGCTCTGCTATCTTTGCAGTGGTTGTCACCAGTTTATTTTATGCGCTGGTACATTTTATCCAGCCTGATATCGAATTGAATACAAACACTCTGAATTGGATGAGTGGATTTGTGCTGTTAAAAAATGCGCTGCCGAATTTTGCTGACATTCCCCTTATTATCGATTCGCTTATCGCTTTGTTTTTAGCAGGCGCACTACTTGCGATTGTGAGAATACGTACTAACCGTATTGCGCTTTGTATCGGTATCCATGCTGGCTGGGTTATCTCAATTAAAATATTCAAACGCGTTACTGATACAAACATATATTCAGATTATGCTTTTTTAACTGGAAATTATGACAAGGTAATTGGTTATCTCGCAGCTGTGTGTATTGCTGCCTTTATCGTATTGCTGCTAAATATACAAACACGGAAAACGCAAGGCTAGATTATATTTTTAGTTAGTGTTTAACCTGGGCCACTCGTTTCCAACCTATTAAATAGGGATCTAATAACCAGATGCGATTTTCAGACTTGGTATACGCAATTTCTCGTGCATATTCAGCTTGCCATTTTGTATTACTAAAATTCTGTTCTGCAATTTTAATTGTGTGTAGTTTTTCATCGATGGCGACCACGACTGCAACATGCCCAGTGCCTAAATAGTCTTTACCATAAATTAACAAATCGCCTCTTTGTGGTAATTCAGCAGCACCATTTACAATAGAATCAAAACTTAAAACTTGTTTACTAAACGGATTATTTACTTGCTGCATCCCCCAGATATCAGCCGCTATATCTACATCACCGAAAACAACACTCTGTTCGCTCAATAACCATCTTCTTGCATATTCAACACACTGCCATTTTATACCCGTGTAGACATCGTTCCGATGATTAGGCTCAAAAATGACACAATTTGAATTGCAGTTTGAATATGCAGATACACCCGCCGGTGATTTACCTATTTCACTCCCGTAGCGGGTTTTGCAATCTGTACTGCATTGCTGAGGAATGGTGTCAGTGCTCTCCAATAATGCATCTGCTAATACATCGGCATTTACAAGCAAACAGATAAGTATGCTGAATGCTGCCCAGGCAGGCGCCCAATTAGATAGTTTTTTCATGCCAGATAAACGCTTTTTTGAGATGATTCATGACCGGCCCACAGGGTTTTGCATGTAATTATAGGTGATCGCTTCAGCGATGGGTCTTCGAAAATCAAATAACTTCTCACCACTGACAAACGACCCACTTAAATTTATTGGTTAAATATGAGCAAAATTATTAAATTTTTGTTATAAATCGCAACTTGATAACTGTATTTTATTATTTGGAGTAAGTGTGGGCCTTAAAGTGAACTGTTCTGATTTGGCCGCCATATTTGGCGTCAGTCAAACTAAAATTGATACCTGGGCCGACCAGGGATTGCCTTTTTCTATTAAACCGAAAAAAAATACTGCTCAGCCTACTACTTCAAAAGATTATATTTTTGATACCACGGAAGTAATTGAATGGTGTATCAAAAACAAGATTTCCTTATAAATAAATTCTCTTGCTATACACCCAGAGCCTGAAAATTAAAGAATAATTTGGTGGGGTGAGCGATGGGGATTGAACCCACGACCACAGGAATCACAATCCTGCGCTCTACCAACTGAGCTACGCTCACCATAATGAGAAACGGATCTTAACGTATTTCTAGTTAGATTGACTATGTTACTAATTAGAGAGTAAGAATTACCTCGTGATCAAATATTAGCGTGTAATACCTACACGCAAAGTCCCGAGAGGATTACAAAATACTTCCTCGTATTTTGCCCTTCGGGCCATCGCCTTCGGCGATGTTCAAATTCGTTCCATACGAATTTGTCGTACCTGGAATTCAAATATCAACGAACATACCATTTAATTTATGGCCTTTCAGGCCATAAATTAAATGGTGCGCCCGAGAGGATTCGAACCTCTGACCCTCGGCTTAGAAGGCCGATGCTCTATCCAGCTGAGCTACGGGCGCTCACACCGAGTAAGTGTATCACTAGCCATCATTCCCAGTGAATGCCAAATATAATGCCTGTATAGAAATAGAATTTGGCCTAGCTCAGAAACTAATCTGTGCGTAAGCGCTTTCAGCCTAGAATTTCGTAAACTAGTAACTCGTTTTATTTTTAGCTATTAGAAAATGCTGAAATCGTGCGATGATTTGCGGATAGGTATAAAACCAAATTGCTTTAATATTAGTCAGCTCTAGCATTTTGAATTTAGTCGAAGAAAATTTATTGGTATAAATATTCGGCTCAACATCTCTTAAATACCCGAGCAACACGCCTAACGAAAGCAATAATAAAATAATGGGCAACGCTAAAACAGATAACAAAACCAAACCACCTACAATAGTCAATTTGGTCGCGGCCAATGTCACATAGATTATCCAATTCATTTTCGCCACCTTCCCTGTACGATCATGATGAGTATTATTATTATGACTCCACGGTAATCTAAAAGTTTTGACCAACTTCAAATAAGCAGATTAATTAGTGGATATACACAACAAAAATAGCAATAAACATGTAAATACGGTTAACTCATACCTCTTATTAATAAATTTAATATCGAGAGTATAATGACTCAGAACTTGCTAAAATAGCGCTCCTTTACACATGCCTAAACTTTTAATCCCTCTTCTTAAACTTCTTTCGTTTTTCCCTCTTTCCTTCCTACATAGTTTATCTTGGCTATGTTATCTACTTCTTTTTCATGTGCTTAAAGTTCGTAGAAAACTCACACTTAAAAATATTAAAGCTTCATTTCCAGAATACTCAGAATCTGAATGCCTTAACCTAGCCAAGAAGCATTACAAAAGCACTTGCATGGTAATAGCTGAAACCATCAAAGCACTTAGTCTTAGTAAACAAGAAATCAAAAATCGTGTTGAATTTAAAAACTTACATGTATTAGAAAAATATTTAGAACAAGATCAATCTGCAATAATAATTACTGCGCATTATTGCAATTTCGAGTGGGTACTTTTAGCTTGCGCACAACACCTAAACTATCCAGTAGACACTGTATATCGCAAACAACGCACCGATAGCTTAGAAGAATTATTTTATTATTTACGCACACGCTTTGACGTAACCCCATTGCCAATGGAAACCTGCGTGGCTGATTCGTTGAAACGATCGAAAATTACACGCATGCTCGCTATGGCAGCTGACCAATCCCCAAAGAAAGAGGATGCAGTATATTGGCAACACTTTTTAAACCGTGATACTGCTTTTCATACCGGATCAGAAAAAATTACCCGTGCATTCAAATATCCGATAATCTTCATGTCGTTAAAAAGAATGCGTAGAGGACATTATCAGGCAACCTTAAAGTTACTTGCAGAACCTCCTTATACTACGCAAGATCCTAATCAAATAATGCGCGCCTATGTGTCTGAACTTGAAACATTAATACTAGAGAACCCAAAAGATTGGCTATGGGCATATCGAAGATGGAAATTCGAAAAACCTGCTTGCAACTAATATTATTTTTTTAATTATATTCAATACATTTCTTGCGAAAATTCACTTTAAAATGCATTGCGGCAATACCATTGCCGATACTTTATGGCTTATCTTGGTCGTTATATATTCTACTATTTTATATAGTACGTTTCAGGCGCGACATTGCTGAAAATAATATACGCAATTCATTCCCAAAACTTAGCAAACATGAACATCGAGCATTACTCAAGCTACATTATCGAAACTATTGTGACGTTATCTTAGAGATCCTAAAAACAACTAATCTAAAACCAGAACAACTAAAACAATGGGTCAGTTTTAAAAATTCTGAAATAATCGAGAAACCATTAGAAAAAAACCAAACGATTATTTTATCTCTGGCACACCAATGCAATCTTGAATGGGCCACACTAGCCGCAAGCCTACACACTGCTTATCCAATTGACGGCATATATAAACCATTACATCAAAAATGGCTTGATGAATTAACGCTTGAGTCGCGCTCTAAATTTGATATCACACTAATCCCTGCTAAGACCTGTGTCACCGATTTAATCAAACGTGCGAAACAAACACGCATTATTGCTATTGCACCAGATCAAGCGCCAAGGCGTAGAGACGAGGCATACTGGGCCACGTTTTTAAATCAAGAAACGCCGTTTTATTTAGGTTTAGAAAAGATCGCCACCTTATTTAAGTACCCAGTATTTTTTATGCAATTAGAACGAACTAGCAGAGGGAAATACCAAGCCACCTTTAAACAGCTTGCACAGCCGCCTTATGACAAAGAGTCTTCTTTGATTTCAAAATCTTACGTGCAGGCTGTTGAAGAACAAATTCTACAACACCCCCAGGATTGGTTATGGATTCATAAAAGATGGAAAAAGAAAAAGTCTTTAAACGACTAAAGACTCTTTCGTTTTTATATATTGAGCAAGTGTAGCAATAGAAGGATGGTCAACTAAGTCTGTGATTTCAATTTTACCAGGATACAACTCATCCAATCCTGAATGTATTTCTACCAAAGAAAGCGAGCTTGCCCCAATCTCTAATAAACTGTCATCAATGCTGAATGTTTTCTCTGGTAATGCTTCCTGACAGATATTTTTGATCGCATTCACAATCTCATCATCGCTCATTTGATCAGCTTGCACGCTTACATTTTGTACGGGCGCTAGTTCTTGCAACACATCATCAAACTCACCATTTAGAAATTGATCTGCAAGCGCAGAACGCTGCACTTTACCACTGGTTGTTTTTGGCACCTTCCTTATTGGCACAACATGATGCACCTCAATACCATACTGCTCATTTACTTTTGTTCTAGCAAGTGCACTTATTTCTTGAAAATCGTCTAACTTCCCTTTGTGCAAGATAAACACTAACACTTGCTCAAGATCATTTTTATCAGATGATATCCCGCTCACCACAACCTTGCCTAATTCAAGCCCCGCTAATTGATGCAACGTTTCTTCAATATCATATGGGTAGTAGTTTTGGCCATTTACAAACAGAATCTCTTTATAACGACCAGTAATAAATAACTCTTGGTCCGAGACAAAACCAAGATCTCCCGTGTTCACCCAACCGTTATCAAAAAATATACTTCCGTCATCTCCAATAATCTCTTCGGTTACATTGTTTCCAGAAATATGTATATGCCCAACGACACCATCTGGTAACGCCTCACCCTCTTTGCTACTAATCCTAACGTTGCAATGCGGAATCGTTTTGCCAACCCCTACCAGAGTTGAAGTTGAATCCATTTGCTGCAAAATTTCTGCTTTCGCACCAATAGCTAATGATGTTCGCTCTACATTAATGATTTTTAAATCTGCCCCTACTGCAGGGAAACTAACTGCCAAACTGGCTTCTGCTAAACCATACACTGGAAACATACTATTTTTTGGCAATCCATACTGCGACAACTCACTGGTGAACTGCTCACACAAATTTACCGAAATAGGTTCGGCACCATTAAAAATTAAACGCATATGCGAAAAATCTACATTTGCCATGTTTTTATTTTCTTGACCTTTCCGACTATAAGCATTCAAAAAATGCTTATAACCAAAATTAGGAGAACACAACACATTGGCTTTTTTATCACTTGCGGCCATCATCCAATATAGTGGGCGGCGTATAAATAAATCAGTACGCATAATGTAATGATTGTAGTTACATACAATTGGATTAAGGTGAAAACCTATCAACCCCATGTCGTGAGTAAGCGGCATCCAACTTAAGCTAGTGTCGTCTTTAGTAAATTGTGCAGCACGCTGAATTCCATCGATATTAGCCATCAAATTACGATGCTTTAGCACAACACCTTTAGGGCTACCGGTAGAACCTGATGAGAATTGAATAAAAGAAATATCTTCAGGAGCTACATCAGCAACCTCCCCAAATTTAGAGAGATCAACCACATCATCTGTAAGAATTACATTCTCAGATAATTCTTCATAGGTTGAAACTTCTGCTGGCTCACGAGCACTCGCCTGTAATTTCAGAAGTGTTTTACGGTCTGTGTATAAGTAAGCGCTATTTATTTTTTTATTGGTTAACTTTTTATTGCTTAATTGGCGGTATACATTTAATACTTTGTGTCGATGCTGGTCGCTAATCCCTAGTGCTAAGGGCACGGGTACAATGCCACCAAATTGGCAAGCCCAAAAAACATCCACTATTTTCTCATTGTCGCTTAAATTCAACATGAGGTAGTCACCTTGCTTCAAGCCTGTTTGCTGCAACACGTACAACAACCCTAAGGCACGCTCATATAAGACATTAAAGGTAATGGTTTTCTCTTCATCTTGCCCGTTTATGAAACCCACAAAACGGTCTTCACTTCGGTTATGCGTTAATGCATCGACTAAAGTTTTAAATTGCATGAGGGAAATGTACGGGAAGTGATCTATAAAACAAGGTGCTTAACGGCATATAAAAGACAACAAGAAATGGCTTCGCCATTATTTACTTGCGTGTAGTACCTACACGCAAAGGTGGTCGGGACACGAGGATTCGAACCTCGGACCCCCTGCTCCCAAAGCAGGTGCGCTACCAGACTGCGCTATGCCCCGACTGATTGCGGATCATACGTGGTACTGAATAATAAGGTCAATGCCACTAAAGCAGTGCTTAACTCGTAAAAGCAGATATTGCAGATTTATTGCTACTTTAAAGGCCCTCACAATCTATCCGAGGTGAACTATTGGCTGGTTTTCCAGACCAATATATGGAATTATCCACACTCACAAACGTACTGGAGGCGAAATGAATACACTGCGTAAGCAAATATTTCTAATAGTATTCATACTTTTATTTACACTCACATCTAACATTCAGGCAGAAACTACAATGGTAAAAATGGATACTAATCAAGGAACAATCATGCTCGAACTCGACGCAGATAACGCTCCTAACACTGTGGCAAATTTCCTAACTTATGCAAAAGAGGGTTTTTTTGATGGCACAATTTTTCATCGTGTAATCTCAAATTTCATGATTCAAGGCGGCGGCTTTACAGAGGACATGAACCAAAAAGATGTTCACGACCCAATTAAAAACGAAGCTAATAATGGCCTAAAAAATGACAATGGCACCATTGCGATGGCGCGCACCGGCGACCCACACTCAGCCACTGCGCAATTCTTTATTAATGTTAAAGACAATGACTTTTTAAATTTCAGCAGCGAAACCGCTCAAGGCTGGGGTTACGCAGTCTTTGGCAAAGTTACTGAAGGCATGGATATTGTAGAAAAAATTAAAGCTACAGAAACGACTACCAAAGGCCCTTATCAAGATGTGCCGGTTGAAGCCATCATTATTGAAAAGGTCACCATTGTTGAGTAAACCTATCTTCACGCAAGTAACGGAGTAATGTCTCAAACTTTATTTGTTTCTGACTTACACCTCGATCAAAAAAGGCCGCATATCATTGCGGCCTTTTGTCGTTTTCTACATGAATGTTCCTCTGCAGATGCGCTATATATTTTAGGTGATCTATTTGAATACTGGATTGGAGATGATGACCCTGCAATAGGATTAGAACCTGCAATCAGCGCTATTCGAAAGCTCAGCAATACCGGTGTACCTGTATATTTTATTCACGGTAATCGAGATTTTTTAATTGGCAAACGATTCGCCAAACAAACTCAGTGCAAAATTCTAAAAGAAGAAACCGTTTTAGATTTATACGGCACCCCTACACTTATTATGCATGGCGACACACTGTGCACTGACGACATTGCTTATCAAAAATACCGTGCCAAAGCCCGCAACCCATTTATTCAAAAACCATTATTGATGTTAAGTGTAAAACGGCGTTTAATAATTGCAGAAGGTCTACGCAACAAAAGTAAATCCGCCACACAAGACAAACCTGAAGACATTATGGATGTTAATCAACTCACCGTTGAACAAGTGATGCAGAAACATAATGTTAACCACCTCATTCACGGCCACACCCATCGACCCGCAAAACATGAATTTAATTTGGGCGGAAATTTATACAAAAGAATAGTGCTTGGAGACTGGTACGAACACGGCAGTGTTCTACGCTGTACACCAAATTTGATGAAATTGGAAACAATTAATACTTAAATGTCCAGCTACGACCGCCATGGATGGCGGAAATGCAGAAATTGCAGGAGCAAATTTCTGCCGACTCAAAGCAGACATTCATGATCTATAACGCGATCCAATTTCTCGCATAGAAATCATTCTCTCCATTTACTAAAAACGTAATCATTTTCTTTTTGTGAGATGTGACAAGCAAAGCAGGCAGTTTCATAATCAGCGCCCACAACTCTATTGTCAGGATCTCCAGCTCCAAATCCTTCAAAACCCCATCCAGCAGTATTCGAAAACTTTTGTAAGTCTTTTTTCATTATTCCAAGCACCTTGCGTTTTCTTTCCGTAATAGAATTATCAGATTCGACTGATTCTAGTAAATCAAAAATAATGACTGAGCCATCCGGAAACTTACCAGACTGATAACCTTGTAAAGCTTTATCATTCGCATATATATGATGGATTCCTCCAAATGATGCATGTAGCGGATGCCCCTCTTGGATGATCATGCTTTTTATATGAGTCCAATTCCGGTATTCCGCAGGGTATTCAATCAATGAATCTGATGCATGTGCAATGATGCCTATTAATAATGTAATAACTGTTATAACTAACGCCCTTTTTGTTACTGTATACATGATGATCTCCTTTTATACTTCGTTATAAAGTATGTAAATTTAGTGCCGCAAACAAGCACGCACTTTTTGGAAAGGTAGTTACAAATCGGTACAAATTATGGAAAAGCAAAAGAAAAATAGAACTCAAATAATTCCTGTTTCTCGCATGGTTGAAGATATTATTGGATGCAAATGGTCTTTGTCTGTTCTAAAGGCAATTAGAAATGAACTGCAAAGACCAGGGGAGATACAAAGATCAATTGATGGAATTTCCACTAAAGTCCTAAATGAGCGATTTGTAAAAATGATGCGATATGGAATATTAGTTAAAAAAGTACACCCAGAAGTACCGCCTAGAGTGGAATATAATTTGACTGATTTTGGCAAAAAATTTGTTGCAATATTAGATCAAATTGAAAACTTACAAAATGACGTTTCTTAGAAATAAATTTAGGGGTTAATATTAGATTTAAAAAGTGATGTCTGTTATTGGCCGAAAGCAATCATTTTAATTTTTCATTGTCATAAGCCATCCAATTACTAAGCTGGAGACACCTATCACACCAGCCAGAGGTTGCTCCAGTATCCAAAATATCAATTTTTGCATCGCTTTCCATTCCAAGTCTAGAAGCCCATCAAAACTAACTCCTAAATACTGCAACGGTTTGTATAAAGGAATCGGTAGCCACTCTCCATTTCCAAGCCAGTGATAAAACTGATAGCCAAATATGCTGATTGTAATAAAAAGCCCGCATCCAATCACAACATAACCACAATCACTAAGTCTATTTTCTTTTGTGTTATTTCCCATAAGATCTTTCCAGGTCAATACATCTATACGTTTTGTAGTGCTTGCAATTCTAGGTCACTAAACCCTGCTTTCTTTCGCGCTTCTATTTCAAATGGGCCACGCAACTCGCCAGACATGTATTCCTTTAACAATTCTTGAAATGTTTCTTCTGGCAGTTTATTTTCCAAGCTACATGCATAGTTGAACCACTGACTGCCAATCGCTACATGACCTATTTCTTGCTCAAATATAATTTTTAAAATCTCAACCGTCGCAGTATCACCATGCCCCTGTAAGCGTTTAATCATTCCTGGCGTAACATCCAATCCTCTCGCTTCTAAAACACGTGGCACTAATGCCATGCGTGCAATCACACTGTTTTGGGTTTTCAGCGCCATCTCCCATAATCCATTATGCGCATCAAAATCCCCGTACTCACAATCTAGTTCTTGCAAGTGCGCTCGTAGCATTGTGAAATGCTGCGCTTCTTCAAATGCCACTTGCATCCAATTTTCATAATATTCCAATGGCATATCTTGAAACCGATACATAGCATCTAATGCCAGGTTGATTGCATTAAATTCTATATGTGCAATTGCATGAATTAATGCAATTCTTCCCTCTTCTGTAGCCAAATTGCGGCGCGGCACTTCACGAGGCGAAACAAGTTTTGGTTGATTAGGCCTGCCAGGAGTGACAATTGATTCTATTTTTTCGGATTTCGAAAGATCAATGTCTTCTTCATTAAAGCGAGCCTGCAATGCAAACACCGCTGCGCATTTTTGTTCGGGCTGCGCAAGCAATAAACAGGCTAGAGTTTCTTTAAATACTGCAATCATGATTACATTACGAGGACACTAATTTTTGATAATAACCAAAGAAGATACGAGCAATTTATCAAAAAGATCAATGACGTCTGCATTTTTCATGCGCACACATCCAATCGATGCAGCTTGGCCAATCAAGCCTTCTTCATGTGTACCGTGAATATAAATATAGCGCTCATAACTATCTACGTTATGGCCTTCAGAGTTTTTAGCTTTATTAAAACCTTCTTCTAAACCCTCTAACCAAAGTATTCTAGAAGTTATACATTCTACTTCTGTACACACTGCTTCATGTTCGATGGATGCTAATGAGTTTGTCCGTACTCTGGATAAAAATATTTCAGCATACTCAGCTTCTGCACCAATTTTTTCTTTAATACAGTGAACACCAATAGGTGTTTGATAAGATCCTTCTTGTTGACCCACCCCATGACGTGAAGTTGAAACTGGATAGCTACAAACAAACGAATCTTTTTCAAAAAGAGACAAGGTTTGTTCACTAACACTTACGATTGCAGTGGGAAAATCTACATATTGAGGATATTGTTCACGTGCTTGCTGCAATAAGGGCAACAGCTTTTCAGCTGATTTAGAGTCAGACATGCAATGAGGTTTTAATTACTATTATGTAAATCAATCCCTGCATACTCTTTTTCACGCTCTTGCTTTGAATCATCATTGCGAGAATTTTCTAGGTTTTCAAAATAACCTTCTTCAACCCCGGTTACATAATCACCATTAAATACCGAAGTATCAAATTTTTCTAAGCGCAGATTGCCTTGTTGCACAGACCAGATTAGGTCATCTAAATCTTGATAGATGAGCCTATCTGCCTGAATTTCTTTACAAATCCCATCTACATCACGATTAAATGCTATCAGTTCACTACGAGCCGGCATATCAATGCCGTAAATATTTTGGTAGCGAACGGGTGGCGAAGCAGAAGCGAAATATACTTTCTTTGCACCTGCGTCTCTTGCCATCTGTGCAATTTCTCGCGATGTGGTACCACGCACAATGGAATCATCCACTAATAAAATATTCTTACCCCGAAACTCTAAGCCAACAGGATTAAGTTTTTGACGTACTGACTTTTTGCGTTTCTTTTGCCCAGGCATGATAAATGTTCGTGCAATGTAGCGATTCTTAATGAACCCTTCGCGGTATTTAACACCTAACAAATACGCAATTTCAATTGCTGTAGTTCTACTGGTATCGGGTATCGGCATAACTACATCAATATCATGATCTTTCCAATCTTGAAGAATTTTCTTCGCTAAACATTGACCCATGCGCATACGCGCTTTTTGCACGAAAACATCTTCAATTACTGAATCGGGTCTTGCAAAATATACATACTCAAATATGCAAGGTGTATGCACAGCGTCTGTAGCGCATTGTTCGCTTGCCACTTTACCGTCTTCATTAATGAAAATAGCCTCGCCGGGTGAAATATCTCGCACTAGACTGTATCCAAGTAAATCTAGCGCAACGCTTTCCGATGCCACCATGTATTCCATGCCATGTTTGGATTCACGCACACCATAAACAAGTGGCCTTATTCCATTAGGATCACGGAACGCAACGATGCCTCGCCCGGTAATCATCGCAACCACTGCATAAGCACCTTTACAACGTCGATGCACACCTCGCACTGCAGCGAATACATCTTCTGCACGCAGTTGTAATGATTCTTGTTTAGCGAGCTCGTGTGCAAAAACATTTAGCAAAATTTCAGAATCGGAATCGGTATTAAGATGACGACGATCTTCTAAGAAAAGTTCTTTCTTAAGTTGTACGGCATTAATTAAATTACCGTTATGCGCTAAAGAAATACCAAATGGAGAATTCACATAAAACGGTTGTGCTTCAGCAGAAGATGATGAACCAGCGGTGGGATAACGTACATGACCAATGCCTACATTGCCTTTTAAGCGCTCCATATGTCGGCTTTGAAATACATCACTCACTAAACCAATAGACTTACGCTGAAAAAGCCTACCATTATCATAAGTAACGATTCCTGCCGCGTCTTGCCCACGATGCTGCAACATCAATAATGCGTTATATAAATCTTGATTAACCGCGCTGTTTGCAACGACGCCTACTATGCCACACATGCGTTAAGCCTTAATTTAATTAGTAGTGATAAGCTGAAGCTTGTAGATCCGCTTCATCTAATGAAAAATATTTGGAGAATTCTGGCGGCATAAACTCAATAACTTTTTTAGCCACCAGTTCAAAAGGCGGTAAAATCTGTGAAGCTTTCCATGTATCTGATAATGGAAAGTTTGTATAGGAAGCCGCTAATATAAGTAATACAACTATAGCGGTGCCACGAAAAATACCAAAAAAGCCTCCTAAAAGACGATCCACCCCTCGTAACGCACGATTTTTTGTCAAATGACTAAGAATATAATTCAGCAAAGCACCTGCAATTAAAGTGCCGATAACAATCAATACAAATGCTATCCCTACACGCAACTTACTCACCTCAATCTCACTTTGCGAAAGACTAAAAGTGGCATCATCAATACTTGCAGGTAAAAATAACGCGACTTGATTTGAAAAGTTTATTGCTAACCAAATGGCTGCAATCCAACTTACTAAAGACACAGCCTCTTTCACAAAGCCGCGGAAGATGGCAACAACAACCGAGACTAGTAGGATGAAAACAATCCCTATATCAATCCAAGAAAATTCCATATTTTATTTTAACAATGTGTATCTACTAGATTTAATTTAAACCCGCATAAGCTTTTAAACATTACAAAAACATCATTTATGGATGTTTAGTGACGAAACTTCCTTTCAAACCATGTTCTTTTTCAATCTTATCACGCAATTTATCTGCATTCTCACGCTGCAACTCAGGCCCAACTTTCACTCGATAGACTGATTTATCACCACTACCCGATCGCTCAGTAAAAGCCGATAATTTGCTTGCCAATAACTTCTCTTGCAACGCTAATGCTTTGCCTTTTTCACCAAATGCAGCCACTTGTACAGCCCAGGCGGTTAAAGCTGGATTTGTTTTAATATGATTTTCGGTAGCTTCTACCACTTGCACCTTAGCAACTTGAGTAACGGTAGTTTTAGTTTCTTCAACCGGTTCAGGCAAAGTTTTTTCTGCCTCCTCCACCTGAACTGAAGCATTAATATCGGCATCTTCAGGCTTTTCTATTGGTGGTAACTCATCCAACTTTTTAGTGTCGGGTAAATCACTATCAAAAGTAAAGGTGGGCTCTGGCGGTACTTCCATATTAAGTGCCACAGATTCTTGACGCCCTGAGCCATCTAATATCATCGGCACAAAAATTACTGCAAGGGCAATAATAACGGCTGCACCAATTAAACGCTGTTTTAATGTAGTTTCCATATAGATAATATTTTGATTTTGAAGTCTATTTGACCTCTAATCCCTCAATCAGTTTACAATCCATGCATATTTAGACATAGAAATATTTGTCAGAATTATACTTCTAGGCTCAGTACTTCTGCTACTGTTAAAAAAGATCCAAATACCACAATGCGCAATGATTCATCTTGCGTGTTTTTAGCAGCATTATAGGCCTCTGATATAGAGGAATAAGAATATATGACGCAATCGTGGCAACAGTTATCAAGCTGCTTTTTCAGACTTTCTTTCTCAAGCGCTCGTTCAGAATCTAACTGAGAAATATGCCACTCATCAAACATCCCTCCTACACACTCTATAATACCGCAGACATCTTTATCTGCTAACACTGCAAAAACTGCGATGGTTTTCTGTACAGGCTTCAGTTCCCGTAGGTTATTAACCAATACCTTTGCACTGTCCAAATTATGCGCTACATCTAGAATGATTTCACAAGGTCCTGGAATACGTTGGAAACGCCCAGGAAGACTAATTTTACTTAAACCTCGATCTACGCTTTCCCGAGTAACGGCTAAGACACTATCAAGTCGAACTAATGCCATCAATGCGGTTGCTGCATTTCCAATCTGCACCTCACCATAGAGACTCGGCATGGGCAAACCATCCCAGTTCACACTTGCTCCACTAAACGACCACGTATCATCGCTGCGCTTAGTGTAAGAGTAATCTTTATTTATTAATAATAACTCTGTACCCAGTTTTTCAGCATATTCAATTAGACTATTTGGCGGGTTTGTATCGCCACAAATTGCAGGTCGGTTTGCTCGGAATACTCCAGCTTTTTCAAATCCTATTAATTCTCGAGTAGAACCTAACCATTGCACATGATCAATTCCTATACTCGACACAATCGCGACTTCAGCATCAAGAATATTTACTGCATCAAGACGACCACCCAGCCCGACTTCATAGATTGCTACATCTAAGTCCGACTCAGCAAAAATTTGCATCGCTGCTAGAGTGCCGAACTCGAAATAACTAAGACTCGTATCTCCCCGCGCGCGGTCAACTTTATCAAAAGCATTACATAAAGAACTATCATCTGCATTCTGCTGCTGAACACGTATACGTTCATTGTAGTGTAGTAAGTGTGGCGAAGTATAAGCGCCCACACGATACCCAGCATGATGAAATATAGACTCTAAAATAGTTACGATAGAACCCTTACCATTAGTGCCTGCTACAACAATAGCGGTATAATTAGGTTTGCCTACATCCATACTGTTAGCGACATCTAAAATGCGCTCAAGGCCTAGCTCAATTTTTTGCGAGTGCAAGGTTTCTTGCCAAACCAGCCACTCTTGCAATGTAGAAAATCTCATTGCATCCCCTGCTTGATTATTATGCAGATACGATTAACGCTGAAATTCAATAAAGCAATTATTAAATATTTAATTTTCATAGCAGCAGTCTTTTGCAAATTAAAACAATTTAAATAAAGTCGGCTTAAGAGATACATAGATCTCTAAGACAACTAAGAATTTAAGAAAATTGAATTATCAGTAAAAGTTCTATAGCTAACGTAACTAGCTAAACGGTGATTATTCTTATTTTAGTTTTATTCTTCTTTAACGATATCCGCATGAGTGAGAATGCATAGCATCTCATGCAGTTGATCACGCATATTATTTCGATCAACAATCATATCTAGTGCGCCATGCTCCAGCAAAAATTCACTTCTTTGAAAACCTTCTGGCAAGGTTTCGCGCACGGTTTGCTCGATCACTCGTTGCCCAGCAAAACCTATCAAAGCATTGGGTTCAGCAATATTTAGGTCGCCCAACATAGCAAAACTAGCAGAAACTCCACCCGTAGTTGGATCTGTTAATACAGAGACAAAAGGCACACCATGTTCGCGCATTCGTTCTAGCACCGCACTGGTCTTGCTCATTTGAAATAACGACATTAAAGCTTCTTGCATGCGCGCGCCCCCACTAGTCGAAAAACAAATTAATGGTATTTCTTCACTAAGTGCATATTTCGCTGCGCGTAAAAATTTTTCACCCACTACCGAACCCATTGAGCCACCAATAAACTTAAACTCAAAAGCCACAGCAACTATTGGCAATTCTTTCAAATAACCTTTCATTATAATCAAAGCATCTTTTTCACCAGTAGCTTTTTGAGCAGCACTAATGCGATCTTTATATTTCTTACTATCTTTAAATTTCAAAAAGTCGACAGATTCAATATCTGCAGCCAACTCTTCTTGCCCTTCTTGATCAAGAAACGCTTCTAAACGCGCACGTGCGCCGATTCGCATATGATAATTGCATTTTGTGCAAATTTGTAAATTACGCTCTAAATCTGAACGATATAACACTGCACTACAACTCGGACATTTTTCCCACAAACCTTCAGGCACTTTGCGCTTACTGGTACCTTCAGTACGAATGCGCGAAGGCATTAATTTTTCTAGCCAACTCATGCAAATTTTCTCATTATTATCTTAAGCAACTTCTTCATTGCCGTGTTCATTGCTCAATGTATCACAGGTCACATTATCCATAGCTAAGCGCATGGTAGACAGCAAAGATTTTATGTTTTCTAACATAACATCTTGGTCAGATGCATGGGCTTCTATTTCACGAATAATTGCGCTACCCACCACCACGGCATCGGCTATTAATGCAATCTTACTAGCACTTTCCGCATCCTTGATGCCGAAGCCTACACCCACTGGCAATGAAGTTACTTTCCCAATTTCTGCTACTTTATTTGCAACTTCCGCGGTATCGAGATTTCCTGCACCGGTTACCCCTTTTAAAGAAACGTAATACACAAAACCTGAAGAATGATCGCAAATATTTTTAATCCGTTCCGAGCTTGTTGTTGGTGCTATTAGAAATATATTATCAAGCTTGCATTTTTTATATTCGTTTACAGTATACCCAGCCTGCTCAATAGGCATATCTACGGTAAGCACCCCATCAACTTGTTTTTGCTCAGCTTGCTGTGAAAACTTTTTAACTCCCATCACCTCAATTGGATTTTGATAACCCATCAGCACAACTGGTGTGTCAGCATCTTGTTGCCGAAATTCTGCAACCATATCTAAAACTTGTTGCAAACTTGTGCCATGCACTAGCGCACGTTCACATGCAGCTTGTATAACAGGTCCATCTGCCATGGGATCTGAAAACGGTACACCTAGCTCGATAATATCAGTGCCTGCTTCGACTAAGGTATGCATAATTTTGACAGTTTGCTCCGGGTGAGGGTCTCCTGCAGTAACATATGAGATTAACGCTTTGCGATTTGATTTTGCTAACTTATCAAAACAAGCTTGTATACGACTCATATCGTTATACCTTCGATATCTGCTACGGTGTTGATATCTTTATCACCACGACCCGATAAATTTACAATAATCTTTTTATCGCTAGACATTGAGCTAGCCAACTTTAATCCATACGCAACTGCATGACTGCTTTCTAAGGCCGGAATAATTCCTTCAACCAGTGTTAACTCATGAAATGCGGCTAGCGCTTCATCATCAGTTATCGATTCATACTCCACTCTGCCAATATCTTTTAGCCAAGCATGCTCTGGACCTACACCAGGATAATCCAAGCCTGCAGATATAGAATGTGTTTCAACAATTTGCCCGTTATCATCTTCCATTAAATACGTTCGATTCCCATGCAACACACCTGGGCGTCCTGCATTTAATGGTGCCGCATGCTTACCGGTGTCAATTCCCAAACCGGCAGCTTCTACGCCAAACATTTTGACGCCTTCATCGTCTATAAAAGGATGAAATAAACCAATTGCATTTGAACCGCCGCCTACACAAGCAACCAGCGCATCTGGCAAATCACCAGTTTGCTCATACATTTGAGTTTTTGCTTCACGACCAATTATCGCTTGAAAGTCTCGAACCAGTAATGGGTATGGATGCGGTCCTGCAACGGTACCAATAATATAAAAAGTATCATCAACATTGGTTACCCAATCTCGCAGCGCTTCATTCAAAGCATCTTTTAGCGTTTTTGAGCCTGAAGTGACCGGCACAACCTTGGCCCCAAGTAAACGCATCCGATAGACATTAGGCGCTTGGCGATATATATCTTGCTCACCCATATACACTACACATTCAAGCCCTAGACGCGCAGCCACGGTAGCACTGGCAACACCATGCTGACCGGCACCTGTTTCCGCAATAATGCGCGGCTTGCCCATGCGTTTAGCAAGTAATGCTTGGCCTATCGTATTGTTGATCTTATGCGCACCCGTATGATTCAGGTCTTCGCGTTTTAGATATATCTGCGCACCCGCGTATTTCTGACTCAACCGTTGTGCATGATAAAGCGGGCTGGGTCTTCCTACATAATTAGCGAGATCTGCATCAAATTCGGCTACAAATTCAGGGTCATCTTTATAATGGAAATAGGCCTGTTCAAGCTCTGCCAGCGGCTCTATTAATGTCTCCGATACATATTGGCCACCGTATTCACCGAACATACCTTGTTTATCTGGCATCTCACCTGAAATATGGTCTCCCGCTGCTCGGGGCGTAGTTTTTTGTGCAATCCTAGTCACGATGTACTTCCTTAATGAATTGCTCCATTTTAGCGGGGTCTTTGATACCTTTGCCAGCCTCAATTCCACTACTCACATCAACCGCATAAGGGTTCACTACACGTATCGCCTCGGCGACATTGTCTACTGTTAACCCACCTGCAAGAATGATGGGTTTATCTATACTTTTGGGGATTGCGTTCCATGTAAATTTTTCGCCACTACCTCCCATCTGGCCTTGTGCGTGACTATCTAATATAAACCCTGTGGCCGAAACATAACGCTGACAAAAATCCTCAAGTGATGAGGTGCTCGCCATAGGTACTGCTTTTAAGTAAGGCATATTAAACTGCGCACAAAACGTCTCTTCTTCGTCTCCATGAAATTGCAGTAAATTTAGTTTCACACGTTTTATTATATTTTCAACTTCAGTAACTTGCATGTTCATAAATAAACCAACTTTAATAATAAATGGAGGTACTTTACTAACTAATTTCACAGCAGTTTCAACATCTATATTACGTGCACTATTTTTTACGAACACAAACCCCAATGCATCCACACCCAGTGCTACTGCATTTTGCACATCTTGCTGCCTGGTTAAACCACAAAATTTAATACGTGTTTGCATTTGAAATTTTTTACTAAAAAATTAACTACCCGCAATAGCAGGCCACCTTATTTTGGCATCTAAACCAAAGCCTTCATCATACTGCACTTTAACTAAATATAAGCCCGCTGCGGGCGCAGTAATTCCGCCTAATGTGCGATCACATTTTTGCAAAACTTTAAGCGACCAGTCTTCAGCTTGCTCGCCCTTAGCAATAGTCATTAATACACCCATGATATTTCTCACCATATGGTGCAAAAATGCATTGGCATGAATATCCATGCAAATAAATTCATTATGTTTTCTGAGTGTAATCTTACTTATGGTGCGTATAGGACTTTTTGCTTGACATGCTACTGCACGATATGAAGTAAAGTCATGTGTGCCCAGCAAATGTTCTGCAGCATGCTGCATTTTTTGCAAGTCTAATGCCGCATATTCCCAAGTCACCAGATGATCTAGCAATGCAGGACGCGTTGCATGGTTGAATATTACATATCGATAAAGCCTGGATAGCGCACTATATCTGGCATGAAATTCATCTTGCACCTGCTTAGCCCACAACACAGATACTGTATTAGGCAAATATCTATTCACCCCCTGCACCCAAGCTTTAAGCTCACGTTGAATATCACAATCAAAATGAACAACTTGTTCCGTAGCATGCACGCCAGTATCTGTTCTACCCGCAGTAGTAATTACGGTTGGAGTATTCGCGACTTTTGATATTGCTTCTTCTAGACGTTGCTGAACAGAATCCGCATTCGATTGGCGTTGCCAACCATAAAATTGACTACCGTTGTATTCAATCCCTAAAGCGATACGCATCGGTTTAATTGTATGAATTTGTAGACAGCTTAGCTACAAGTAAACTATTTCGAATCAAATAAATAGCAGACGCAAAGCCTACAGAGATTTTATTAAAACAATACTATTTCGAGCTACTGCTGGATTTTAGCTACCCAGCTTATCCATTAAATCTTTGGCAGCTTTAATTTGCGACTCATCACCTTCATTAATTACTTCAAGTAAAGTTTCTTTAGCAGCATCCGAGTCACCCATATCCACAAAGGCTTTAGCTAAATCAAGCTTGGTTCCCACTTCTTCAATTAAAGAAGGTGGGCCAAGTTCTTCTAAATCAGTATGGGTTTGCGCTACAGTTTGCTCTGCTGGATCAAGAAATTCTGTATCCATATTGCTGGCATCAAATTGCTCTGTATCATCACCATCCAATGCATCGCTTAAAGAACTTGGTGTATAGGCTGCAGTCGCTTCTGGATCAGCTGGCGAAATTCCAGTATCGACATTCAACTCATCCGCTTGCATGGCAACAGTATCATCTAGCGCTTCAGATATATCAATCTCATCTTCATCAATATCTAGTGGCTTTAGATCGTTCATCGTTGTCTGCATTCCGATCTGCTCTAACTCTTGAGTAAGATCATCCATGCTCGCGGTCTCATGTAAGCCAGTAGCAATCGCATCGATTTCAGTATCCTCTGCATCATCGTCATTAAGTATATCGTCAGACAAATCATCCACTTCAAAATTCAGAATATCGGAAGTTTCATTAGCTTCCATAATTTTACTGGCAACCGGATCATCTTCGAACTCATCTTCAATTACTGGATCGTCAATATTAAAATCCAGGCCGTTATCATCGTCGCTAGCATCATTATCAAGCATTGTGTCTTCCAAATTCGCATCTGATAACGGATTATCAATAACGGTTTGTAAACCGATATCTACATCAGCAGCATCAGGCTTATCTGCACCCGAAAATGCAGCAGCACCGACTGCAGCCGCCCCAGCAAATAAAGCACTGCCAGGTGCAAGCTCTTTACCCATAGCCATGATGTTTTGCCACTGACTGCTGGATTCTCCAACTTCATCTTTAATTTTCTCTGCGTATTGTTCGAAACCTTGCTGATCTTTTTGGCTGTAATACACTTCAGCAAGCTTAGCTTTATATTCATTGTTGCCAGGCTCTTTGGCGATAGCATCGGTTAATAAATCTTGTGCTTGTTGATGTAAACCATAAGATATATATACATCTGCTTCATCCAACACATCTTCGCCAACCTCAGCATCTCCAGAAGCATCTGACATCGGGCTGAAATCTTCCTCATCATCCAATCCCAGGTCTTCCATTGTCCCTAGATCATTATTACTCACCTCTGCCGCTGCATTTGCTTGTGGAGTTACAATCGTCTCATCGAGAATGTCATCAAAATGCTCATCGTCTTCGCCAATATCTTCTAATGGCATTTCTCCAAGCCCTGTCAGCTCGATGGTTTTCACACTCTTCTTACGCCAAAACCATAAGCCGCCCAGTAATAATAAAACCCCAGCCACTAAAGGAACTACTGCGTTTTTAGCACGCTCTTTTAGAGAACCCAAAAAACCTAAAATACCTGGTGCAGCTTCTGCCACCTTAGGTAATTCAGCTTGTTCAACTTCGGGCTTAACTTCGACTGGTTTTTGTTCGGGCTTAACTTCGGCAGGTTTCTCAGCGGGTTTTACTTCTGCGACGATCTCTTCTTTAATCGGTTCAATTTCTGGTAGAGAATTCCAATCGGGAAGTGGTTCTAATCTTGGTTTACTAATTACCTGTTCAGCGACTATAGGTTCCTTAAATTCGGGTAACGGCTCCACAACCGGTTTTTTAATTTCTTGAGCAACTGGTTTTTCTGCCGGCTTAACTGCAGGTTTGACTTCAGGTTTAGCTTCTTCTTTAGCTGTGTTTTCTTGCAACATCTTTTCTGCTGCGGCAGCTTTATCAGCCTCTGTACTCAACTGTTGCTGTAAATCTTTTAGCTGTTGGTTTTGAATATTTAAAATCTTCTCTTTCTTTTCCAACATCGACTCAAGCGCTTCAACACGGCTCTTCAATTCTTCAGACTCTTTAGTTTTCGACTCAGCAAGCTCTTTGCTTAACGTTATTTCATTTTGTAACTTCTTAACTTCTTCTCCACCTGCTACTTGTGCATTGCCTTTTGATTGCTTGCCATCATCCGCAGCTAAAATATTAAGGTCCTGTTTTGCAGTATCTGGTTTTTCTGTTGTTTCTTTAAGTGCCTGTTTAGCTTGCTTTGCAACATCACTCTTTTCCTTTACCAATTCAGGAGCATCCACATTGGTTGCCGCTACTTGGGAAACATTACCTCGATACTCTCTCCACAATGCATTTTGTTGTGAAACCTTTTGACGCGCATCAATGGTCGATACAATCTGTGCCTCTCCTGCATCAGGGATACGCAACACCGCGCCCTTCTTAAGTAAATTTATATTATTGCGTGTGAAGGCATTTGGATTGGCTTGTTGAATAGCAATCATCATCTGGTTAACTGACAAAGCACTTGATCTACTTGCAGGCCTAGCTATTGCATATAGAGTATCACCAGCAACCACGGCATGCTCACCAGCAACGCTAGCTTCTGAATATACTTCTGATTCAGCAACAACTTCTGAGTCTGTGTTATCTGCAATTTCAAGCGGCACAGTACTATCTATTCCAAGCGTCTCATCCATATGCGCACGAATTGATTCAAGATCTTGCAATTCAGATTCATTCATCTGTTCATTGGCAGAAACATCCTCTGGCACAACAATATCATCCGCTACTTCTGCAACGGGCTGGGATTCTTCAATGGTTTCAGCCACAACTTCTTCTAGTTGCTCTGCTGTAGGTTCTATCGTCACAGTTTCTTCGACAATAATTTCTTCTTCAACATTTGTGATCGGTTCAGAGCTATCTATCCCTAATTCACGATCCATATGTTCACGAACCGCTGCAAGATCAGTAGCAGGCTCAGCAATAACTTCTGCTGGTGTTACAACTTGTGGAGCAACGAGCTCGGCTTCAACCACTTGCTCCTGGATAACAGGAGCTGTAACCGGTGTTGCAATTTGCGGCGCTTGTTGTTGAGCAAACTCAGGGGGATCAAGTAGAACGGTGTACTCTCTTAACAATCTTCCTTTTGGCCAGGTAACTTCTACTAAAAACGTTAAAAATGGTTCACGCACAGGATCTTTCGAGGTAACGCGAATAGCGGTACCACCACCTGGCAAAGAAACAGGTCTAAATATTAGCTGGGTTAAAAAATAGGGACGGGGAACACCCACCCGATCAAACACGTTTGCAGGAGCTAATTCAACTCGCATTTCTTCTAATTCATCTGCACGTGCTGAAATTAAAGTGATATGCGCGTTTAGCGGTTGATTCAGCGCTGAATCAACTTCTATTTCGCCCAAACCCAATGACAGCAATTGCCCAGGAACTAGTAGTAAAAATGAAATAAGAAGAATATATATAGATGATTTACGCACCATTTTTGTGCTCCACCTTAATTGAGTTGTGTGCTTAAAAGATTGTTCGTATTTTATATGTCAGCAAAACTAAAAAACTCTAAGAATTTCTTTGAGTTATCGAATTAATTCACTAGGTAACTATAAATTAAATATGGCCTTTTATCAAAACTTCGGCGATCTGGATACTATTCAATGCAGCCCCTTTTCTAAGGTTATCGCTTACCACCCACATATTTAGACCGCGTGGATGGGAAATATCTTCACGAATACGCCCTACATATACAGGATCCGTGCCTTCACCCTCCGTTACCGCAGTCGGATAACCACCATCTTTATGCTCATCCATGACCACAACCCCAGGGGCTGCTGCCAATAAATCGCGTGCTTTTTGAGCAGATAGCTTCTCTTTTAACTCAAGATGTACAGCCTCGGAATGCCCATATTTCACTGGAATACGCACAGTAGTTGGGTTCACCAGAATTGAATCATCTTCCATAATCTTTTGCGTTTCCCAGACCATTTTCATTTCTTCTTTGGTATAGCCGTTATCCATGAACGTATCTATATGTGGCAAGGCATTGAAGGCAATCTGTTTCGGATAAACGTCGCAATTAATCGGCTTATTGTTAATGATATCTCGGCTTTGCTCATCCAGCTCATCGACCGCCTCTTTGCCGGTGCCTGATACGGCTTGATACGTCGCTACATTGATACGCTCGACACCTACCGCATCATGCAGAGGTTTTAAGGCCACCAGCATTTGGATGGTAGAACAATTTGGATTCGCAATAATGCCGCGAGTTTTATAATTTGCGATTTGGTGTGGATTCACTTCTGGAACGACTAATGGAATATCATCGTCATAACGAAATTGCGAAGTGTTATCTACCACCACACAACCTTGCGCAGCGGCTTTAGGGGCATATTCTTTAGAAACACTGGCGCCTGGAGAAAACAAACCAATCTGAGTTTGAGAGAAGTCAAATTCAGCCAAGTCCTGCACTTCTAATTCAACATCACCAAAAGAAACTTTTTTACCTGCTGAACGAGAACTCGCTACAGCATAAACATTGTTAACCGGAAATTTTCTTTGCGAAAGTATAGAAAGCATTTTCTCACCTACCGCACCAGTAGCTCCAACTACCGCAACATCATATTTTTTCATTTCTATTTAATTAGTTCTTATCTGTAATTAATTTTGATCATTTAACATAAGGCACTGATAACTGCATCGCCCATCTCATTTGTGCCAATAGCTGAATGCTTGCCTGCGATGTCTGCTGTACGTAAACCCTCTGCAATGACCTGTTGCACAGCCTGCTCTACTTTATTGGCAAGATCTACTTCATTTAAGCTGTAACGCAACATCATAGCGATCGATAGAATAGTGGCTAAAGGATTAGCAATATTTTTGCCTGCGATATCTGGCGCCGAACCATGGATAGGCTCATACATTCCTTTATCATTACTATCCAACGAAGCCGAAGGCAGCATGCCGATCGATCCAGTCAGCATTGCTGCTGCATCAGAAAGTATATCGCCGAACATATTACCCGTTAATACCACATCAAATTGATTAGGCTCACGCACCAACTGCATAGCAGCGTTATCTACATACATATGACTTAGTGCTACATCTTTATATTCTGCATGCACATTCTCTACCACTTCACGCCAAAGCTCTGATACTTCTAACACATTAGCCTTATCCACCGAACAAAGCTTGCGGTTACGCTTTTGCGCAATACGAAATGCAATATGCGCAATTCGAGTTACCTCATTTTCGTCATACACTAATGTATTAAATCCCTGACGAATACCATTCTCTAGAGTACGTATTCCACGTGGTTCGCCAAAATAAATGCCGCCTGTTAACTCACGCACGATCATAATATCTAGATCCGCAACCAATTCAGGCTTGAGCGAAGATGCACCCGCTAACGATTTATATAATATAGCTGGGCGAAGATTTGCAAACAGATCTAATTCTGACCGAATACGCAACAAGCCTTTCTCTGGGCGCATTTCGCGCTCAACCTCATCATATTTTGGCCCGCCCACTGCACCTAATAAAATAGCGTCGCTTGCTTTAGCTAATGCAAGCGTTTCATTAGGCAAAGGTTTTTTGAACTCGTCATAAGCACTGCCACCAATTAAAGCTTGTTCGATTTCAACCTTAAGTCCGCATTCGCGACGCAAATGCAACAATACTTTTTTCGCTTGCGCAATAACTTCTGGACCAATGCCATCACCTGGTAATAATAAAACTTTACTCATCTTTTTTTATTCTGCCGCAAACAACCAGGGACTGGTCTGTTTTAATTGTATTTCGTAGGCTTTAATTTTATCTGCATGTTGCAATGTAAGATCAATTTCATCAAAACCATTCACTAGACAATACTTTCTAAACTCATCGATCTGAAAAGAAAAAGACTTATTTTTATCACCCGTTACGGTTTGTGAATCTAAATTAACATTACATTTGTATGCCGAATCAACACTTATTTTCTTAAACAAATAATCAACTTCGTCTACACTTAATGACACAGGTAATAAACCATTTTTATAGCAGTTGCTACAAAAGATATCAGCAAAACTTGGCGCAATAACAACTTCAATGCCGTAATCTAAAATAGACCAAACAGCGTGCTCCCTAGAAGAACCGCAGCCAAAATTTTCTCGCGCCAATAAAATTTTAGCGCCTTGGAACTGCTTTTGGTTTAACACAAAATCATCATGTAAACGCCGTTGACTATGATCTTGCCCAAGTACACCAGGATCTTGATAACGCCAGTTATCAAAAAGGTTGACGCCAAAGCCAGTACGCTTAACGGATTTTAAATATTGTTGCGGGATAATTGCATCCGTATCTACATTGCTGCGATCAAGCGGGTAAAAAGCCGCGGTTATCTCTGTAAACGCCTTCATTTCACACCTCCCTGCTTACATTCACAAAATGACCATGCACTGCAGCCGCCGCAGCCATTGCAGGACTTACTAAATGCGTGCGACCACCTTTACCCTGTCGACCTTCAAAATTTCGATTAGAGGTCGAAGCACACCGTTCACCTGGTTCCAACTGATCCGCATTCATTCCTAAACACATCGAACAACCAGGTTCTCGCCACTCAAACCCCGCAGCTTCAAAAATTTTATCTAAGCCTTCTTGTTCTGCTTGCTGTTTAATTAAGCCTGAACCCGGCACCACCAAGGCTAATTTAATATTATCCGCTAATTTTCTTTGCTGAATGACATTGGCGGCTTCACGCAAGTCTTCAATTCGTGAATTAGTGCATGAACCAATAAAAACCTTATCCAATTTAATTTCTTCCATGCGAGTGCCTGGCTGTAAATCCATATATTGCAGTGCACGTTGTTGGTCAGCGGTAACATTACTTGGAACCGCTCCATCCACTCCCACCACCATTTCTGGAGAGGTTCCCCAGGTAACTTGTGGCTGCAACTCACTCGCGTCTATTTCAATTGTAGAGTCAAAGTACGCACCTTCATCAGAATGCAATGTACACCATTGCGCTACTGCTAAATCCCAATTTTTATCCGTTGGAGAAAAAGGTCGACCGGCAACATATTCAATGGTTGCATCATCCACAGCAATCATACCGGCACGTCCACCTGCTTCAATCGACATATTACAAACTGTCATGCGCCCTTCTACTGATAATGCACGTATTGCACTACCTGCAAATTCAATCGTGTGCTCATTCGCGCCTGCTGTTCCTAATCTACCGATGATAGCTAAGACAATATCTTTTGCTGTCACGCCTACTTTGCATTGACCATTCACTTGCACCAACATGTTTTTAGACTTTTTCATCAACAAACATTGTGTCGCTAGCACATGCTCAACCTCTGAAGTGCCGATGCCAAATGCAAGCGCACCTAATGCACCGTGTGTAGAAGTATGTGAATCACCACAAACAATAGTCATCCCTGGTAAAGAAGCGCCTTGTTCTGGGCCGATCACATGCACAATACCTTGTCGAACATCTAGCATAGAAAATTGCGTTAAAGAATAATCTTTACAGTTTTGATCTAAAGTATCGACCTGCGTTTTAGAAATCACATCGTCAATACCGGCACTTCTATCCGTAGTGGGAATATTGTGATCTACCGTTGCTAAAATTGAATCTTTACGCCATAAATTACGCTTCGCTAAGCGTAATCCTTCAAATGCTTGCGGCGAAGTTACTTCATGCACTAAATGTCGGTCGATATAAAGCAAGCTCATACCATCGTCGCGTTCATGCACCACATGGCTCTGCCAAACTTTGTCGTAAAGTGTTTTATTTTGCATTTTCTTCAATAAAATCTATAAACAGTATCAATTCAATCCTAGGTTAAACTAGTAAACCTAGGCTTCACAATCCATAAGTACTGAATAAGGGCGAGCAATGCTATACACATCGCCAATAAATATACATAGGAAGGCCCGATTGAATTCCAAGTATACCCGCTCACCAGACTCCCAAGCGAGCCGCCAAGACCAAAACTTATGCTTGCAAATAACGCTTGGCCACGACCCTGGATACTGCCCGAGAAGTATTTATCTATAAGGTGAATCGCCGAAGCATGAAATAGCCCATATGAAGCTGCGTGCAATAATTGCGCAAATAAAAGTATAGATAAATACTCCACATAGTAGGCAATTAGCCACCAGCGAACCACCGTAAGCATCATCGCGACTACTAGCAACAATTTTGCCCCAAACCGCGGCAACCATCGATACATGAAGTAAAACACGACCACCTCAGCCAGCACCCCTAGCGACCACAACTGCCCAATTAACGTTCTAGAATAACCATTATCTTCCGCATATATACTAAAAAAAGTGTAGTAAGGACCATGACTAGCTTGGATTAGAAAGCACGCTAACAACAACGCAAATACCTGTGGCTGCAAACAAGTCTTCAACATCGAGGGACGTGCAATTTTATGCAAACTTGGCGGAGTCTCATTAACCAATAATGTATTCATCCAAGTAAATAATAAGATCACTAGAATGACCCATGGCAAATGCTGAATACCAAACTTTTCCAACGCTGGCGCCAACAAGGATGCGGTAACAATAAAACCGACTGATCCCCACAAACGAATACGACTATACATATGTTTGCTGTCACCCAAATTATTCATAGTGGCAGCTTCAAATTGTGGAAGCGTTGCATTCCAAAAAAAACTAAAGCCCGCTAATATAATTAGTAGTGACCAATAACCTTTAAGCACTAACGCTGCAGCAAAAATCACCATGCCAACAAACGACGCTAAGCGAATTGCCGATAAACGCTTGCCCGTGTGATCCGCGACCCACCCCCAAATATAGGGCGCAAAAATTTTTGTAGCTAATAGTACTGCAGAAAGTTCACCAATTTGACGTGCTGAAAATTCGAGATGCCTTAGATATAAATTCCAATACGGAAGAAATGCGCCAATGCTGGCGAAATAGAAAAAATAAAATCCTGCAAGCGATTGATGCTCTGCAGATGATTTCTGCTTAACAAACATAATTTAGCGAAGACTTGGATACAGCTACAGCACTAAATGGACGCTGGTATATCCGGCGTTGAAGTAATTACATCTGCATTTTGCGCGCGATGACGCAAGACATGATCCATTAAAACTAATGCAAGCATAGCCTCAACGATAGGCACTCCGCGTATACCTACACAAGGATCGTGCCTACCCTTAGTAACTATTTCAGTAGCGTTACCCTGCCGATCAATCGTTTTACCAGGAATACGAATACTTGAAGTTGGTTTAAATGCAACACTAGCAAGAATATCCTGCCCTGAAGAAATTCCACCTAACGTTCCACCTGCATGATTAGTAACAAAACCTTGTGGTGTGATTTCATCACGGTGCTGCGAACCTTTTTGGGCAACGCTATCAAAGCCTGCACCTATTTCAACACCTTTAACCGCATTAATACTCATCATGGCATGTGCGATATCTGAATCTAGCCGATCAAATATAGGCTCACCTAAACCGATTGGTATTCCACTTGCCACAACATTCACTCGCGCACCAACCGAATCACCCTGCTTACGCAAGTCATCCATATAGGCTTCTAGTTCAGGTATTTTACTTTCATCCGCGCAAAAAAATGGATTATCTTCTACCACTGCCCAATCTTTAAGCTCGACAGCAATTTCGCCAAGTTGCGCCAAGTAGGCTCTAATTTTTATACCTAGCTTTTCATTTAAATACTTACGCGCTATTCCACCCGCTGCGACACGCATTGCAGTCTCTCTTGCTGATGAACGCCCACCACCACGATAGTCACGCAAACCATATTTTTTAAGATAGGTGTAATCCGCATGACCTGGTCGAAATTTATCCATAATTTCGGAGTAGTCTTTCGAACGTGCGTCTTGGTTGTAAATGATCAAACCTATTGGGGCACCGGTCGTTTTGCCCTCAAATGTTCCAGATAGAACTTCAACCTGATCGGGTTCACGCCGTTGCGTGGTATGACGAGACTTGCCTGGCCTACGGCGCTCTAAGTCATTTTGCAGGTCTCCCTCACACAAAGCCAAACCTGGAGGACAGCCGTCCACAATACAACCAATCGCCTTGCCATGGCTTTCGCCAAAAGTGCTAACGGTGAATAATTTACCTATAGAATTACCAGACATTCTCGAATTGTAACTTATCAGTGTAAGGAATAGCAGCATACTGATTGATTACAAAACTATTCACTATCTATTCTGCTTGGTATACACAAATTTTGGCTATGAAATAATATCCACATGAACCAAGTCTTGATGCCTAAATACTCATTTCAGCATGGCAGTAGTTTAAATATTTTGCTTGTAGCGATAGCTACATTCGCAATCGGAGTGGCGTTTTATTCATATAAGAGCTCAAAAACAATAAGTGTAGATAACTTACAGAAAGCAACTTCTTTATATAGTAACCCACGCGAACTTCCAAAGTTTTCATTCACAGATCATTCCAACAAAACATTCAGCAATAAAGATTTAATCGGCTCTTGGAATTTAATTTTTTTTGGCTTCACTCATTGTCCTGACGTATGCCCACTTACACTTAACATACTAGATCAAGTGAGCAACAAACTTGAAAATACGAATCTTACTCTACGTAACCTATTTATATCTGTAGACCCTAAACGCGACTCGCCTGAAAAATTAAAAGAGTATGTAGAACATTTTGATCATGATATGGTTGGCTTAACTGGCGATAAACAACAAATCGACACCCTCACCCAATCACTTGGTGCCATTTATGCTATTGCTGATGATTCAACAGAGAATTATTTAGTCGATCATAGCGCACATGTTTTTGTCGTCGCTCCGAATGGCGAAATGGTTGCTTTGTTCAGCACCCCACATGATACAGAAGTCATAGTTGAAGACTTTAAAATAATCAGTGCACTCTACGAAAAAAAATAAAAGTTATCTTTAGATATTATGTGGAATCAAACCAAGGGATTTTTATTCCTCTTATTCCCTCATCATTTAGTTTCGCGCTTTACCTTTTGGTTAACACGTTTGCAAACACCGCTTAAAAATCCTGCAATTCGACTTTTCATACGCGCGTTTGATGTTGACATGAGTGAGTCAGAACACCAATCTGCAGAAAACTACATTAGCTTCAATCAATTCTTTACCCGCAAATTAATCGCAGGCTCACGTCCTATCGATAACAATACAAACACAATTGCTTGCCCTGCGGATGGACGAATTAGTCAAATTTCACACTATAAAGATGGCCAAGTTATTCAAGCCAAGGGGCAAAATTTTTCTATATCTCAATTATTAGGCGGGAAAAATAATTACGGTACACTTTGTGAAAGCGGAAATTTTGCAACCATTTATTTGTCACCTAGAAATTATCACCGCGTACACATGCCTTACGATGGCGAATTAGTTGAAATGATTTACATACCTGGCAGATTATTTAGTGTAGCGCCGTATTCTGCAGAAGTAATCAAAGGTTTGTACAGCAGAAATGAACGTGTGGCATCTATCTTCAAAACTGAAGTGGGTTACATGGCCGTCGTCATGGTGGGCGCGGTAAATGTTGCAGCGATTGAAATGGCCTGGGAAGGATTAGTTACCCCTCCACACGGCAAAAATATTGTTAGAAAAACTTATGGAAACGTTAAGCTAAAAAAAGGCGACGAACTTGGTGTCTTTAATATGGGCTCAACAGCCATCATGGCATTTGAAGAAAACAAAATAGAATGGCACAACAACTTGCAATTACAGCAAGCCGTGCAGATGGGCCAGACTATTGGGGCGACCCTAGGAGAAGTAGTCAACTAACCCAAAGAGAAAGACAAAACATTTTTAATATCATCTACACCCAACATTGCCATCAGCAGACGATCAATCCCTAACGCAACACCTGCGCTTTCAGGTAACCCCGCCTCAAGTGCTGCAATAAAGTCTGCATCGACCTCTAAAGCCTTTTTACCCACCAGTATTCGTTGGCGATTATCTTCTTCAAAACGAAGCAACTGTTCTTGCGCATCCGTTAGCTCCTGAAACCCATTAGCAAGCTCAAGCCCACCAAAGTACAATTCAAATCGTTCAGCACAGTTTTTATCATTTATTTTTGCTAACGCTGCCCGTTCTGCAGGAAAATCATATACAAATGTCATGCGTAATTTTTCTATTTTAGGAATAATTATTTGGTCAAGAACAAGATCTTGGTATTGATCAGTGTTTAGCACGGAATTCATTTTTATCGAATGATCTCCACATACTTGTAAGTAGTCTGCCTGATCTGCAGTTTGGATATCAATAGCTGCATATTTTTTGAAAATTTTCTTATAGCTAATATATGTGACATCAGGCGGCTCAAGATAATTGCTCACTAAAGTCGTAATTATCTCGGCAACTTCTTTCATTAAGTCTTTATATGTCCATGCAACGCGGTACCATTCGAGCATAGTAAATTCATTGCTATGCTGGTTTCCTCTTTCGTTGGCTCGAAACACTTTGCATAATTGATAGATATCACACTTATGAAAAGCCAATAATCTTTTCATCGCATATTCAGGCGAGGTATGTAGGAATTTAGAGTTGCCTGCAGTCATACTATCGATATGCAAATCCGTTACAGCATAGCGATTAAGGATTGGCGTCTCTACTTCAGCGACATTCCGTACTTGAAAGAATGCACGAATTTGTGCATTAACTTCTGCACGCATATTTAGTACGTTTAGTGTAGCTTGAGGCTCCCAACTCATTTAAACATGCTGCGGTTCATTAAAGACCAAAACGTATAGATTAGACTTAACGACTTCAGACTACTCTAAATTCAATCTTTAACGCGAGACACATATTCTCCGCTTCTTGTGTCTATTCGTAAAATTTCACCCTCTTCCACAAACAATGGCACTTTCACAACCGCACCTGTTTCTAAGGTAGCCGGTTTGGTACCGCCTTGTGCAGTATCACCTCGTAGACCAGGATCTGTTTGAGTAATCTGCAATTCGACAAAATTAGGAACGGCCACTGACAACGGCAAACCATCTAGCAGGGTCACAACACATTCTTCTTGCCCTTTTAGCCATTGAGCGGCCTCTGCAACAGCTGCTTTAGAGATTGCAAATTGCTCAAATGATTTAGGCTCCATGAAATGCCATTCTTCACCATCGTTATAAAGATATTGCATCTCTGTATCCATCACATCTGCAGCTTCAACAGTTTCTCCAGATTTAAATGTACGGTCTACCACGCGTCCTGTTTTAAGATTACGAAGCTTTACACGATTAAATGCCTGACCTTTACCTGGTTTAACAAATTCATTTTCAACTATATTATAAGGATCGCCATCTAAAATTAGCTTCAAACCTGACCGAAATTCATTACTATTGTAGTTTGCCATAATTAAAAACACGAAACTTTATGAGTTCATCGAATATCCATAGTCTAACACGAGATCGTTCAAGCTCTAAAGATGAACAAGATTCTAAAATCAACATTGAACCAACATTAATAACACAGCCACCTTCTAACTGGCAGCTAGAATACAAAACATCGATCACTAACATTGAGCAACTTTGTCAAACATTAGGATTAAGAATTGAACAGCTGCCCATTAGCTCACAAGCAAACAAACAATTTCAAATAAGAGTTCCTCAGAGTTATGTAGATCGCATGCAAGCGTCTAACCCTAGTGACCCATTACTTTTACAAGTCTTACCCACAAGTTACGAAGAAAAATCAATTGAGGGATATTTAAAAGATCCAGTTGGAGATTTAAACAGCGCCAAAGCACCCGGCTTACTGAAAAAATATAATGGCCGCGCTTTACTACTTGCAACCAGTCGTTGCGCTATACATTGCAGATATTGCTTTCGCAGACACTTTCCTTACTCTGCACAAAATCCACGTCATGATAACTGGACACAAGCAGTACAAGAACTTCAACAAGATCACAGCATTACAGAAATTATTCTAAGCGGTGGCGACCCACTAGTACTAGATGACTCAGAATTGGCAAAACTTGTTTCAAAACTAGAATCTATTGAGCATATACAAAGATTACGTATTCATACTCGCCTGCCAGTAGTGATACCAAATCGTATTAATGAAAAATTACTAAACTGGATTAGTAACTCTCGATTGAATGTAATTATGGTTCTGCACATCAATCATGCTCAAGAAATTAATTCTGCTCTTCATGACGGCCTGCAAAAATTGAAAAAGATAAACTGCACACTGCTAAATCAAAGCGTGCTACTACGAAACATAAACGATCAATCATCCAGCCTAATCGATTTAAGTGAAGCATTGTTTAATGCTGGCATTCTTCCTTATTACTTACATCTTCTAGACAAAGTCGATGGCGCAGCACATTTTGATGTATGCAAAGAAAATGCTCGCAAACTCATGCAAGAAATCACCAGGCAATTGCCCGGCTACCTAGTTCCTAAACTAGTCATGGAGATTCCCGGAAAGCAATCTAAGAGCTTAGTAAGCTACTGAGCTGCATATTTTCAATCACCATGCATAGTCGTCCAATATGCCAACACGGTCACACTTCAAAATAGCAAACACTCTATTCAGACATTCTTCCGGACAAACCCACAAGATTTAGAGACAAGTCGCAGGGCAAATACCACTGCTTTAGCTAATAAATCTATACACTTATATAGAATTTATTTGACTAAATTAGCACTTGCTAAATCATTGTTTATGTAAGGAATTATGCTTCTCGATACACACATCTCCATGCCCAGCCAAGATCCAATGGCTGAGAACAAATTTTCATTGCTACCCCGTGACTTACGTAAGTGGCTAAATAATTTACCCTATGTAGACCAAGATCTTGCTGTGCAGCAGTTCTATGATGGATTAAAGCGCTCTAATCGACAGGCACATGCCACTAAACAAAGACTTGCTGCAATTGAAATTATGCGCCCAGTTGCCCATGATTTTCTAAAAAACCAACGAAAATATTTATTATCTCAGCCATTTCCATTGTCAAAAAAAGCTACCGAAGTTTTAAAGCTTCAGCAAAACATACTCAATGAGCTAGCAGTTGTTTATAAAATAATTATTCAAGAAACAGTAAACCGAGATAATCGCCTCAGCAGCAAAAAATTAATCACTTGCGTTCATCATGCGATGTATTACCAGTTAGAACAATATATAACGTTAGCTCAAGTTTATTCCGAACCACCACAGAGTTTTTGGCAAGATTTATGTCAACTATATGGAATTGCGGAACATTTTGATCTAACAGACATGCAAACTAAAAATGAAATTGATCTAGTAAGCCCTAAATCTTCGCCTGAAGACTTGTTTACCCAAGCATGCCTTTTATCACTTTCCAATTTACATACTTACGGTCATGGCGAAGCTGGAAAAATTGCAGCGTTCCTAAGTAAGACAAGCCAACTAGCAGACTTAACAGAAAATTTTCCTACAAATCGTGAATATACGTTTTTTATTAACCTTGCCTTGCGCAAACCTGTACGCCTTATGCCTGACGAGGAAATTCCGATATCTTCAAAAAACCGCTATATCGATGCTACGTCACTAATAAATAAATTAAATGAAGCAATTAGCTCTAATCATAGCGGCGAAATTGAATCAAACTATTTGCCGAATGATTTAAGCAAATCTTTATCCAAACGCTTGCTAAAAAAATTAACTAGTAAACCTAAACGAACTTCTAAACGAGCAGTTCCTGCGAAAGGTAGACTGCATGTAGTAATGGGCATGCGTGACACAATTGATATTCTTCAAACTGGACATAGCACTGCTAAGAACATTCCAAACCCTGAAAACAACAAATCAAACTTAGAATTAATGCCGATCGATAACTCTCGAGTAGCTACATTTTTTAATGACAACCACAATGAAGATGAAGAAAGTTATCTTGTTTCAAGTTCGGATGCCTGGGACTGGATAAGTCGCGGCAATGTAGTTTCAGGTCAGCAAGATCACGAGAAGACACAGATCGAGATTGAAAAAAACCAAAATATCTGCCTCAATCCTGTTGTACAGACTTGGGATATTAGCAATGCGAGCAAAGGCGGTTACTGTCTAAGCTCCAATAACATATCTGACTATCAATCCCAGGTGGGCGATATCATTTTAATTCGACTTGAAAACAAGCTAAATGACGAGTGGCGCCTAGGTGTTATTCGCTGGATGCAATCATCATCAGAACAAGGTGTGAAAATGGGCATGGAAATCTTGCATGGCTCTGTTGAAGTACTGGAAGTTATCGACGCGCACCAAATTTATAATAAGTCTATAGAGCTAGATTATATTCTGCAGGTAACCGAAAACACACCTAGCGGAATTTGCAAAACCATCATCACACCACCAAACGCAGCTACTAATGGCGACCACCTAGTCATACAAGTTGGCAGGAAATCACAAAATATTGTCTTTCAAGATCGATTAGAACAGACCATCTCATTTGCAAAATTCTCCTACAGCGAGACACCAACCATGCCGAATGGGAAGCAAGAATAATATATGATTAAATTCTTGAAGTACCTGAAATATCAAGTAATTTACTCGTTTCTACGCAACCCAATACCGTTCAGAAGTGTAAATAAAGGCATTGTCGTCTGCCTATTGCATAGCCTGCGCTACTTGCCAAAATGTCAATTGGCGCCAATAACCATCTAAAGTACGGAATACTCGAGATATTATGAATCATCCGCTGCAACTCATTTTCGTTGACAGCAATCCTAATGATGTTGAAGAAATGGTTAGTTCCATAAAAACATCGGGGATTGCTGTACGCTCGCGAATTGCTCAAGACGCGGATGATTTAACAACTCTGCTGAACGAAGCTCAGCCGCATATTATTCTGCATGCTCTCGAAAATAACGAAGTAAGCTTAGAACAAACCGTCTCTACTATTAACGGCCGCGCACCTGAAATACCCATAATTGCCTTAACAAAATCTTCGGAACAAGACCCTGTCGCGTATATGCAACAAGGCGCTACAACATTAGTAAATAAAAATAACACTGAACATCTGAATCTAGTTGTAAACAGTACTGCGAAAACTCAATTTCATATTCAGGAACTTAAAGGAGCTGCCGAAAACTGCAATGAGCTTGAAAACCGCTGCCAGAGACTCATGGAAAGTTCTCGCGATGCAATTTGTTACTTACACGAAGGCATGCATACATATGCAAATGAAAAATATTTAGAAAAATTTGGCTATACCAACAGTGAAGAACTATATGGTTTGTCAATCATGGATTTGGTCGCACCTGATGACCAATCAGCAATGAAAGACTTGCTCAAACAATTCTCCAAATCAAAAGAAGCCGGAGAAAAAAACCTTACATTTAAGAAAGAAGACGATGAAACGTTTTCTGCTAAATTTAGCTTCAACCCTGTTAGTGTATCCGGCGAAGAATGTGTACAAATTGTTATACAAAGCGCCAGTGGTGGTGGTGACACCAAAGAGCTAGAAGAGCAACTGAGCTATCTTAGTGAACGAGATGTACATACTGGCTTCTACCATCGCAGATCTATTATGGATCAACTAGATGAGGCAGCGAATACAGCCAAGCATGGAAAAATTTCACAAGCCTTTATTCAAATAGATATCGCTAACTTCAATGATATTAAAGATAAGTTTGGTATTGCGGCAATCGACAAAGTCAGCAGCAACGTTGCTAGCACACTACGCGACTGCTGCACTGAAAATGAAACACTTTCCAAGTTAACTGAAGAGTCATTTGGTGTACTCACATCAAACATAGACACTAAATTCTTAATGGCTTTTGGCGCCAATGTCATTAAAAACTTAGGCGAGTTAATTACCACCTCAGGTAGTGATTATATCTCTATCAAACCTGCCGTAGGCGCGGTGAAGATTGACCAATTCACATCCGATGTTCCAGATATCTTAAATAAAGCTAAGAATTGTTGCGATGAAGCCTGGGAGAATGACGCAAATAAAATCGTTATTTATAAGCCTAATGACGCTCAAATGGGCGAACAAGAAAAAGACGAACGATGGACTCTCAAATTACGCGAGGCAGTAAAAGAAAATAGACTGGCTCTTCTATATCAACCCATCATTAGCTTGCATGGTGAACCTGGTGAGCGTTACCAAATCTACACTGCTCTTCATAATAAAGACAATGAGCTCGTACCGGCTAGTGAGTTTGTTATGCGCATTGAGCGCACCGGCTTTGGCAAAATGCTGGACCGGTGGATCATATTAAATGCCTTGAAAAAGCTGTCAGAATTGCGCACTAAAGGCGCAGATATGCGTTTATTTATCAAGTTGAGCTCTAACTCAATTCTAGATAAAGATCTACCTGGCTGGTTAGAAGCTCAATTTAAAACAAATAATATTTCACCTAGTTTTGTTTGCTTTGAAATTAAAGAACAAGTATTAATATCAAATTTCAAAGAATCAAAAATATTAGTTAGCGCACTACAAGGAATGAAGTCAGAAATCGCAATTGATGCTTTCGGCGCAGGCGACAACCCATCGAAAATTCTTAAAGCAATTCCAGCAAACTACGTAAAAATCTGTCATAGCTTGATGTCTGATGTAAGTGACAACCAAGAAAATCAGAGTGCTATTCGTGAAATTGCTGAAGCATTAAAACCAATGGGTACAAAAGTAATTGCTCAATTCATTGAAGATGCAGACACCTTGTCAATCTTATGGAGTTTAGGTATCAACTATACACAAGGTAATTTCCTACAGCCGCCTAGCGAATATCCAAATTACGACTTCTCTCTGTAAGTTTTTTCACACCTGAAAAAACATCACTAACAATTCAGTGTATCCACTTTACGGATTTCTTATTCGTGGTTTCTAAGTGCAGCAATACGATCTTCTAATGGTGGATGGGTACTAAATAACTTCCTAAGCCCATCTTTAACCCCACCAGAAATTCCAAAAGCTGCAAGCTGTCCTGGTAATTCTTCAGGTTGATGCTGAGCTTTTAAACGCTCCAAGGCTGCAGCCATTTTCTCTCTACCTGCTAAGTCAGCACCACCTGCATCGGCTCGGAATTCACGCCTACGTGAATACCAACTTGCAATCATGGAAGCCAACACTCCTAAAATTATTTGCGCAACGATACTGACAATAAAATAACCAGGACCAAAACCACTTCTAGATTTAAATACAACCTTATCAACCAGAATACCAACAATACGAGACAAGAATATTACAAAGGTATTTAACACCCCTTGTATTAGCCCCATCGTTATCATATCCCCATTTGCAACATGACTAATCTCATGCGCCATAACGGCTTCTGCTTCGTCTCGACTCATTGCATTTAACAAGCCGGTACTTACCGCTACCATCGCACTATTACGTCGCATCCCTGTAGCAAAGGCATTCACTTCTGGAGTATCAAAAATTCCCACTTCAGGCATACCAATGTTAGCTTGTTCCGCTTGACGTTGAACGGTATCCACTAACCATTGCTCTGCCTCATTAGAAGGCTGCTCAATCATTTGCACACCCATAGATCTTTTAGCTAGCCACTTAGACATCGCCAAAGAAATAAAGGAACCACCAAAACCTATGAGCAGAGACATAATAAATAGCCCAGTCAGCTGACCCGACATACCATTTTGAGCAAGAATTTTATCTAGCCCAAAAACTTGTGCTGCAATTCCGAAAACAGCCACCACTGCAAAATTTGTAGCGATCAATAAAAATATTCGTGCGCCCATTAGGAAACCCTCATAAAACTTAAGTTGTTCAATCTATATTTAATTTAAACCTTGCTCTTGGTCGTCCTTGAAATGCACCTCTATAGCATCAATATTTCGATATCCTTGAGAAAGCTTTAAGCCTCTTTGACCACGTTCACCCTCAAAAGTGTCAATCTCGTCGCCTTTCATTTTTTTAGTACGCTTACCCGAATATAAAGTTATCGCCTCACCATCCTGTACCAACGCAATGGCACGCATAGATTCTTCGCCACTAACAACCTTCTTGCTCGGTATATTAATAATTTTATTGCCTTTGCCTTTTGGTAAAATTGGTACATCGCTCAATGGGATAACCAACATATTCCCCTCTGAACCGATAGAAACCACCCAATCTTCTTCAATGTCCCGCACCCTAACTGGCGCTAATGCCAGCGCCCCCTTAGGAACGGAGAGCAACGCTTTACCCGCACGATTTTTAGTAAACATATCCTCAAGTTTTCCGACGAATCCATAACCTGCACTACTTGATATTAAGTACAAATCTGATGGTTCGCCCATCATTACACCAACAAACACTGCGCCATCCGCAGGTTTCAGTTTGCCGCTTAAAGGCTCACCTTGGCCACGCGCAGAAGGCAATGTATGCGCAGCTAATGAATAACATCGCCCTCTCGAATCTAAAAACATAGCGTTTAGATTCGACTTTCCATATGCGTGAGCTTGATAGGTATCTCCAGACTTATAATTTAGTTCGCGCACATCCACTTCAGTACCTTTAGCCGCGCGCACCCAGCCTTTTTCTGATAGCACCACAGTAACTGCTTCTGAGGGCACTAATTTAGATTCATCAATTGCAGCAGCTACTTCGCGTTTAACTAATTTAGATCGACGTTCATCTCCAAACTCTTCAGCATCTTGCTTAAGCTCTTTTTTAACTAAAGTTTTTAAACGCGCACTAGAACCTAATGTTTGCACAATGGATTTACGCTCTTCGCTTAATTCTTTTTTCTCAGCCTTAATTTTTATCTCTTCAATCTTTGCTAAATTACGTAATTTTAAATTCAGAATAAATTCGGCTTGTTCATCACTGAGTTTAAATTTTTTAATTAATTTAGCTTTAGGATCATCTTCGGTACGAATTATCTTGATGACTGCATCAATATTTAGATATGCAATTAACAGTCCTTCTAATTCATGTAATCGCTTTGAAACTTTATCTAAACGCCATTGCAATCTTCGTTTAACGGTTTCAATACGAAACGCCAACCATTCCTTGAGAACCATTCGAAGATTTTTAACTTGAGGTCGACCATCAATACCAATCATATTTAAATTGGCACGATAGTTACGTTCGAAATCAGTAGTAGCAAACAGATGTGACATTAAGTCATCCATGTCTATTCGATTATTTTTTGGCGTAATCACAATTCGAATTGGATTTTCGTGATCAGACTCATCACGCAAATCTTGCACCATCGGTAACTTCTTTGCTTGCATTTGTTGGGCAATTTGCTCAAGCACTTTAGCCCCAGATACCTGATGCGGTAGGGCAGTAACCACGATATCGGAATCTTCTTTAACGTATACTGCTCGCATCCGAATCGAACCATTACCAGTTTCATAAATTTCTTTAATTTCTTTCGGATCTGAAATAATTTCAGCATCAGTGGGATAATCCGGACCTTTAACAAACTTGCAAAGGTCTTTAACGGTCGCCTTAGGGTTATCTAGCAGATGCACACAAGCGCCCACAACCTCTTTTATATTATGTGGAGGAATATCAGTCGACATTCCCACCGCAATGCCCATGCCACCATTTAATAAAACATTGGGCAATCGTGCAGGTAAGACAAGTGGCTCCTGCATAGTCCCATCAAAGTTCGGCGCCCACTCTGTAGTACCTTGATCTAGCTCTTGCAACAAAGCTTTAGCGTATCTGGTTAATCGCGACTCTGTGTAGCGCATCGCGGCAAAAGATTTTGGATCATCGGTTGAACCCCAATTTCCCTGCCCATCTATGAGAGGATAACGATAGGAAAAAGATTGCGCCATCAACACCATGGCTTCATAACAAGCACTGTCTCCATGTGGATGATATTTACCTAACACATCACCTACGGTACGAGCAGATTTTTTATGCTTTGATACAGCAGATAGACCCAGCTCTGACATAGCGTAAATTATTCTGCGCTGCACAGGTTTTAAACCGTCACCAATGCTAGGTAAAGCCCTATCAAGAATTACATACATGGAATATTCCAAGTACGCTTTTTCTGCAAACTCCTGGATAGGCAGCTTGTCTGAAGGATCAAAATCCATTTCTAAATTATCACTCATAATTTATTCATTTAATTTTCTAAATTTCAACCAAATTACCTTTCTTTTGTAACCAAGTTCGTCTATCAGCAGAGCGTTTCTTAGCTAGCAACATATCAATCAGTTGAAAGGTTTCTTTTACATTGGTTAACGAAAGCTGCACAAGACGTCGAGTATCTACTGCCATCGTGGACTCTCTTAATTGCATGGGATTCATTTCTCCCAAACCTTTAAAACGCGTGATCGTTATTTTACCGGTTTTCTTTTCGGCCTTAATACGATCTAACACACCTTTCTGCTCTTCATCATCTAAGACGTAAAACACCTCTTTACCTACGTCGATTCGATAAAGCGGAGGCATCGCCATATATACGTGGCCGGCTTCAACTAAAGTTTGAAAATGCTGTAAAAACAGAGCGCATAATAGTGTCGCAATATGCAAACCGTCTGAATCTGCATCTGCAAGCACACAGATTTTACCATAACGAAGTCCTGATAAATCTGAACTTCCGGGCTCAATACCAATAGCAACAGAAATATCATGCACCTCTTGTGATGCTAAAACTTGATCCGAGGAAACCTCCCAAGTATTTAGAATTTTACCGCGCAACGGCATAATCGCTTGGTACACGCGATCTCGCGCTTGCTTGGCTGAACCGCCTGCAGAATCGCCCTCCACTAAAAATAATTCAGTACGCGACAAATCTTCAGAGGTACAATCCGCCAGCTTTCCAGGTAGTGCTGGACCACTAGCAATTTTTTTACGTACAACTTTTTTACTTTTTCTTAAACGAGTTTCTGCATTGCTAATAGCAAGTTGTGCGATCAACTCGCCTGATTCTGCATTTTGATTTAACCAATGTCCAAATGAATCTTTAGCAACCCCAGCAACAAATACAGCGGTCTCTCTAGAACTTAAACGCTCCTTAGTTTGGCCTGCAAATTGTGGTTCTTTAATTTTTACAGATAACACATAACAAAGCCTTTCCCATACATCTTCAGGAGTAAGCTTTACTCCACGTGGTAGCAGCTTGCGAAATTCACAAAACTCACGCAATGCTTCAGTTAAACCGGTTCGTAAACCAGAAACATGCGTACCCCCTTGTGCAGTAGGCACTAGATTCACATAACTTTCTTTTAGACCTTCCCCTTCTTCCAACAACCAAGTAATGGCCCACTCTACTGCTTCTTCATCGCCTTCAAAGTGTTCACAAAAGCCATCTTGTGGAAGATACTCAAGCCCTTCTATCGACTCCAATAAATAATCTTTTAAGCCATCCTCATAACACCATTCATATTTCTTCTTGTTTACCTGGTCATCAAAACCAATTTTTAGGCCAGGACAAAGAATCGCCTTAGCGCGCATGGTATGCAGTAACTTAGAAACTGAAAAATTATTACTCTCAAAATATTTAGCATCTGGCCAAAAGCGAATAGTGGTTCCAGTATTTCTTTGCCCTACCGTCCCTACCACCTCAAGCTTGGAGCTCTTTTTGCCTCCTTTAAAAGCCATGTTGTATTCTTTACCGCCACGACGTACCCAAATCTCAAGATTCTTTGACAAAGCATTCACTACGGAAACACCTACACCATGCAAACCACCAGAAAAAGAATAATTTTTATTAGAAAATTTACCCCCAGAGTGCAATGTACTAAGAATGACTTCTACACCAGGTAGCTTTAATTTCGGATGCTTATCCACCGGCATGCCACGCCCATCATCTGCTACCTCGAGCGAACCATCTTTATATAACTTGATATCAATAGACTTTGCATGTCCTGATATCGCCTCATCAACGCTATTGTCGATTACTTCATGCGCTAAGTGATTAGGTCGAGTGGTATCGGTATACATCCCTGGACGTTTACGAACTGGGTCCAATCCACTCAATACTTCAATATCTGAAGCGTTATATTTCCCTGCCATTTATATATCCAAAGTTAAACTAAAATATTATTTATCAAGTTCAGCCAAATAATTGTAGGAATGAAACCACACCAGTATGCTAACCGAATGGCTCATCAAAAATCTAATTCAGCAAATTCGAAAGAGACTAAAGCTGATAAGACTGCACTCGCAATCAATCCTGAGGCAAATATCGCTGTATTCGCATCTGCTGGCAGCGGCAAAACCCATCTCCTCGTACATAGAATTCTAAAACTACTACTTAGCGGTGTAGAACCCTCGCATATTCTTGCGATCACATTCACGCGCAAAGCAGCCGCCGAAATGCAGGAACGTTTAATGAAAGTTCTAGCAGAATGGGCTAATGCGAGTGAATCACAAGCTAAAACCATACTACAAAATCTCTCCCACCCCCACGATGGCGCAAGCATAGCAAAAGCTAGGAAATTATATGAAGAATTATTATTTTCAGAATATGAAATACGCATAACTACTTTTCACGCATTTTGCCAGGATATCCTAAAACGATTTGCTATCCATGCAGGTGTGCCCGCGGGCTTTCACGTTATAGAAACCAACGATGAGCTCAAACAGGAAGCGCGTAAAAACTTATTTAAAACGGCTCAGCAGGGTGATCAAGAACTAAGCAGAGCTCTTTTCACTCTTCTACAACATTGCAGCACAGTAAATAATGTACATGAGGTGCTTGATACGTTCATCGACTCAAGAAGCGATTGGCGGAGCTTTACTGAAAACCAAGAAAACCCTGCTCACTATGCGAATGAATGCCTTGAAAAGCTGGTTTTTCCCAAACAAAAAGAGGCAGACAAAGACCTTAGCCTGCTCATACCAGATTTAAATAAATATCTAGCTTACCTATCAATCCACAAAACGAAAACCTATCAGTCTTATTGCGAAATACTATCTTCTGCTTTAGAACACAGGCCGTTAGAGCGTGATCAACTAATGGCTATTACACCTATATTCTTCACCAGTAAAATGGAAATGAGGGAAATAAAAGCAAGCAAGGCATTAGAAAAAAGTTTAGGTGCCGAAAAGACACAAGATTTTATTTCTTTGCACATTAAATTAAGCGCGCAAATTTCAAACTACTTAGATGTGATAAAAAAAGAAAAATTGATCGAATTCAACCAAGCATGGTTTTACGCAGGACATCATCTCTTAGAAGAATATCAAAAATTGAAATTTAACCAACACGCTTTAGATTTCGATGATCTGGAGTGGTATACCTATTTGCTCCTAAATCAACATGATAATGCAGCTTGGATTCAGTACAAGCTGGACCAGCGTATTCAGCATATATTAATAGATGAATTTCAAGATACGAATCCAACTCAATGGAATCTACTCTTTCCCTTACTAACTGAATTAGCATTCGACTCACACGAAAATCATAGAAGCTTATTTTTCGTGGGTGATGCTAAGCAGTCAATTTACGGATTTAGACGCGCGAACTCTGATTTACAGTTTACGGCAGCCGAATGGGCAAAAGAACATCTGAACGCACAAATATTAGAAACAGATGATTCTTACCGCTCATCTCCTGCAATCATAAGTTCTATAAATAAAATTTTTTCTCAACAAGACATTGAGCTAAATAACTTTAACTCTCACCAAGCCATCCAATCTGAACTATGGGGCCATGTTCAAGTTACTGCGCTAACACATGCTGAAAATTTAGAAGCAGAAAACTTAAAACAAACAGGCTTTCGAGATCCTTTACGTGAACCTAAAGAAATTTTTGAAATCGACAGTCATTTTCTAGAAGGACAGCAAGTCGCAAGTAAAATTAGTAAATTAATATCTGACTCTACACCCATTATGGAGAATCAAACTCCACGAGCTATTAAATTTAGCGACATCATTATCCTTGCCAGAAACCGAACTCATTTGGCACAACTAGAACTCGCACTAAGCGAACAACATATTCCTTATAGCAGCACTTATGATGGAGACTTCCTAAATAAACTCGAAGTCCAAGATATACTGTCATTGCTCACTTATTTGATTCAATCACATAATGACTTGGCACTTGCACAAGTGTTGCGATCACCATTGTATGGGATGAACGACCAAGACTTGATGGAGATAGCCTGCATGTCTGCAAGCTCTTGGCATGAAAAACTAAAATCCTATACAGAGACATCAACTAACACACTTGCGAAACAAGCATTTGAGCAATTGCAAAACTGGCGTAACCTGGCTAATACATTGCCCGTACATGACTTGTTAGACCACATCTATTTTGAATCTAATCTGTTATCACGCTACGCAAGCAGCTTACCAAGCGAAGAGGTGGGCGGACTAAATACCCAAGTACTCAACAATCTAATTGCACTTTTACAACTGAGTTTAGATTTAGATGCCGGTAGATATTCAAGCGTTCAATCGTTTTTAACCTCATTGCAATCAAGCCCTGCCATTGGCATGACACAGCTACCGCAACATGATGATGCAGTACAGATCATGACTGTACATTCAGCAAAAGGCTTAGAGGCACCTGTAGTCTTTCTTGTTGACAGTGGCCCCAAAAAACCACAATTACAAACTTATAAATCTATGATTAATTGGCCTTCTCATGCACATCGGCCCGAACAATTTTTCTTGCTTGGACGCAAAGATGGTATAGATATCACCACTCAATCCATTATCGACCAACAAGCAAATATTAATTGGAATGAAGAACTAAATTTATTATACGTAGCACTTACTCGCGCAAAACAGTATTTATATATTAGCGGTACTGCAGCAAAACTAAGCTCAGAAAAATCTTGGCACTCTATTATTTGTAATGCGTTATGTGAAGAATCTCTAGATGCAGAAAAACCTGTGTGGAAGTTCGAATTTGGCTCACCGCCATCGATTACAAAACAAAATCCGACTAAAGTGGTTAAAATCCCATCAATTAACTATGATCTAAGCAAACCCTTACCAACACAAGAAACCATTAATGACGATGCTCAACAGGCAGCTCCAGAAAACATAGAGCACGCCAATTATGGGACGCTAGTGCATAAAATTTTTGAGCTGTTTGAACAAAAGCATACTAGAAATGGTTCAGCATTTAAGATAGCAGTAGAAGCTTCACTTGGGATTAAGATTAATTCTAAAGAATTTGAAAATGCAGTGAATGAAGTCACTAATTGCTTAAAGTCTACCGATATTAAACATGTGTTCAGTTCCGTTAACGGTCGTGAAGCATTAAAAGAAGTACCGATCAGCTTTATCAGAAATGGAAAAGCTTTATATCGAGTCATCGACCATTTAGTAATTGACCATAACCAAGCATGGATTATTGATTACAAGACAACACGTGACGTTAATACTGATTCTATGCATGAAACTGCAAAGCAGTACCAGCATCAAATCAGCACATATATTTATGCGGTAAAAAAACTTTACCCAGGAAAATCTATTCGAGCATCCATCTTATTTACAGCAATCCCAGCGCTATATGACATTGAACTAGAATAGATAGTCCAAAAGCACTGCGATAAATTTCAGTGCTACTTAGCTTTATTCGCTCCCTCATCTAACATAGCGGCTAAATCTTTTGCAGGGCGATATCCCGGTAATAACGTGCCATCATCTAAAAGCAATGCCGGAGTGCCGGTTACACCTAACTGCTGACCTAGATTAAATTGCGCAGCAATTGGATTATCACAATTTGCTTGCGGAAGACTTTCACCAGCCTTTGCTTTAGTCATCGAAATTTGTTGATCTTTAGCGCACCACACATTAACCGCTTTCTGAAAAGATGGAGTGTTTGGACCACTTCGTGGAAACATCATATAACGTACTTCCACACCGTAACTATTTAGCTCATCCATTTCCGCATGTAGTTTTCTGCAGTAACCACAATCAATGTCTGTAAACACGGTTAAAGTATGACGAGGTTTCTTTGGAGAAAACACAATCATCTCTGACTCATCCAGTTTACCCATCAATCCTTTACGAATTTCGGTGCGCGTGGTTTCAGTGAGGTTTTCATTCGTATCCAAATCCACAACAGCACCTTGAAATACGTAACGACCGTCACCAGAGGCGTAAAAAATATCCGAACCAAAAACAACTTCGTACATTCCATTAATTGCGGTTGGTCTTATAGAATCTGGCTTATCCTGAGGTACTAATTTTTCTAAGCGTTCATTAATGTTCGCAATATCTTCAGCCTCACCCGCCGATGCAATTTGCACACAAAAAATGGCAATAACGAAAGATATGATCAACTTATACATGGGTATTTCCCTATTAGATTTGAATTGGTTATGTAGGCTTCTTACGGCCCTACTATATAAGACCTGGATCTTGGAGAATAATTTCATCCAATAGAGTGGTGAAATTACCCTCTTGGGTGGTGTTTCCGGTGTAACTCCTGCAATCTCGTCTGGGCCACATGAGTGTATATCTGTGTAGTAGATAAATCACTATGTCCGAGCAACATTTGAACTACCCTCAAATCCGCCCCATGATTGAGCAAATGTGTAGCAAAGGCATGGCGCAATGTATGCGGAGAGAGATGTTTTGTGATGCCGACATTTTTCGCATGCTTTTTAATTAGATGCCAAAATGCTTGGCGTGTCATCGCCGTGCCGCGATTAGAAACAAACAAGGCATCACTCTGGCGTTTCTTAAGTAGGTCGGCACGCGCCTCATTAATAAATTTTGAAATCCATTCGTTCGCTTGCTCGCCAAATGGAATCAATCGCTCTTTATTGCCTTTACCCGTAACGCGTATCACACCATGATTCAAATTCACTTGACCCAAGGTTAAACCGATTAATTCACTCACGCGCAAGCCACATGCATAAAGCACTTCTAACATTGCCCGATCTCTTATCCCATGAGATTTATTAATATTGGGCGCTGCAAGTAAACGATCTACTTCTTCTTCAGTTAAGGTTTCAGGTAGAGGTCTGCCTAATTTAGGAAATTCGATTTGCGAAGATGGATCTTTTTGCACAGCCCCTTGGCGAACAAGATAACGATAAAAACGACGAATACTAGATAACAACCTGGCCGAGGTACGCGGCATACTCCCCTGCTGTACCCGATACGATAAATAATCTAACAAATGATCGCGCCGAGCCTCAGTAATATTAACCGTTGCTTTAGAGAGCCACTTAGACAAACCAATTAAATCATTACGATAAGCAGATAAAGTATTTTCACTTAAACCATGCTCAACCCATAGCGTATCTAAAAACGCCTCAATAACTGGTTGATCCGGTGGTAATGAGTAAGATGAATTGCTCATGAACAGGAATAGAGAAATAGATATACTCGTAGATAAAATACAAGTTTATGAATTTCACATAATAAAAGCAACTTTTGTACAATTTCTACAGCACATCATGCAAACTCAAAAAGAAGACAGCATTCAACACATTTCATTATTGAGACGATTCAGTGCAATTCTTTATGATTCCTTTTTGTTACTCACAGCTTTATTTATTGCTTCTTTTGTAATTGTCATTCCCACAGGTATTAAACCTGAAGACCCATATTTCTTTTTATTTCAAGCGTATATCTTTCTTATTGCATATCTTTTCTTTGCATGGTTTTGGACGCGTGGTGGCCAGACACTGGGGATGCGCACCTGGAAAATGAAAGTGGTTAATCATGATGGAACAAAAATTAGTTACGAAACCGCATTAATCCGTTTTATTGTTTCCATAATTTCCTGGTTGCCATTTGGCCTAGGATATCTTTGGAGCCTATGGGACAAAAAACACCGCACCTGGCACGACATGGCATCAAAGACAAAGCTTATAAGAACATAAAGCTTACATGGACGACGGCCATGGATGGCGGAAGTGCAGTAATTGCACGACTGCATGGGGGCAGGAGGTAGAGCAACGCAGGAGAAGTTGCCGAGGAGCAATTTTCTGCCGACGTGAATAAAATAAATCTTTTTCTCGAATGTCCGCTTTCGGCCAATAGCGGACATTGGACGACCAGCCTCAGTGGCAGCGAGTTGCCAACTGAAACCACTGGTTAGTGCTTTGTTATCTCTGAGCTTAACCAATGATTGTATTGCTCTATTCAAATTATGCGCGTTTATTCATCCACCAGCCAAATAAACCGCCACTAAAAAACATAATCAATGAATAAGTAACAGCTGGAATCATCATGACATCATTGCCAATTAATGCTCCTGCAACGACTAAGGCTAACGTTCCATTCTGAATGCCAACTTCAAAACCAATTGTTACGGCCTGGGGATGTGAAAGTTTTGCAAATTTAGAAAGTCGATACCCCAAAATTAAAGCAGTCAAATTAAGCACTAACGTTGCTAATCCTGCTTGAGAAAAATAACTAGTCATATTAGTGTTATTTTTTAATACAATTAAAACAATGATAAAAATCAGAAATAAAATTGAAAGCCATTTGAGTATAGGCTCAATTTTTTTTGCGAAATTTTCCCAACGCGACAAGACGAACATACCTAAAACAACAGGAATAACAGTAATGACTAACAATTGAATAATCGTTTTAACAATAGGTAAGTTAAATGCTGTATTGCTACCCATAAAATAATCCATACTCAAACCAGCAAGGATAGGAATGCTGAAAGGCGCAATTAAACTTACTATTGCAGTTAAGGTAATGGATAAAGACACATCGCCCTTAGATAAATAAGTGAACATATTTGATGTTGCACCTCCTGGAGCTAACGCAATAATAATTAGACCTACAGCAATTTCTGGCGGTAGTTTTAACGCAATAGTAATAATAAAAGCGATCAATGGCAGTAAGAGCGTTTGCGCGCAAATACCAATGGCCACGACTTTTGGTGATTTAACAATCTTCTTAAAATCTAGTGGCCTTAAAGAAATGCCCATTCCAAACATAATGCAGAAGAGAGAGATTGGGAGAATTACTTTAGTAAGAAAATCAGCTTGCATATTTTTCTTTTTTCTTTTGGCTATTCATTACTTAGTGGAGAGCTTTACTAATGTCTGCTTTCGGACAATAGCGGACATTCATCAAATCAGTGAGTTATTACATTTCTGCAAGTTTTTGTAGTTAATTATAAAATACTTCTGATAAAAAATATAAAATATTAAACGGGAGAGACTATGAATAGGATTTTATTCTTATGTATTCTATTAACGTTTGTATATGGATGTGCTTCTAAAGCAAATCTTGAATTAAGTCTAGACACTTGGGTTGGTAATAGTGTGCATGGACTAGTTCAACATTGGGGGACACCATCAGATGTTAATAATCTTTCAAATGGTAGTACATTATATACTTGGCTGTTTGACGACGGCATAACTAATTCACCTATTAGCGGCTCTATTAATGCAATAACTATATATTGCAAAATTACTGTTGATGTTTCTAAGAACGAAACGATTCAATCGTGGCAAATAGAGGGTAACGATTGTAAAGCGTAATAGAGTCTATAATATATATTCCATATAAGTGTTTAATATGTCCGCTTTGGGTCGTTAGAAGTCATTTTAAATGTGTAATTTAGTGATTCCAACCTAAATCCCTTTCGGTAGTTTAGTTTATGTCTGCTTTCGGCCATAAGCGGACATTCAATCATCCGTTGTTTGTGCTTTTTATAAGTCCATGCTTATTTAGAAAGCTCTGCTGCTGTATCAGCAAATACACCCTCAAAGTCATCAGCTTCTCGTTCGGTCTGTCCACCATGTTTTAAAAATGCTGCGATGATTGTCTGTGTTTTTTGCTCTTTAGCACGCTCTAGAAAGTGACGTAATTCAAGCTCTGTACCAGCTTCTTCATCATTAATTGATGCAGCGATAATTTCTTTATACATAACAATATCGCGAACTTCTAAATTTCTGGCAACTAAGAGTATTTGTTCAAGAAAAGTGTCAATCTCTGCTAGAGGTACAAACTGAGTAATGATATTAAAAGCCTCAGCTTGTTGAGCGGTAAAGTCTGCGCCGGTTAATAATGCTTGAAGTGCTTTGCTTTTACCCAGTCGGCGGGCAAATTGAACTCCGCCTTGGCCCCCTGTTGGAATATTTATATTAAGTTCTGGCTGGGCAAATGCTGAATTTTCAGTACCGTATGCCAAGTCACAGGCCATAACAAATTCATTGCCGCCACCGCGTGCAATGCCATCCACGAGAGCAATAGAAAGCTGCTTCATGGCCTTAATGTTATTAATCATATGACTGAACTCAATACATGCAGCTTGCCCTCCCGGCGTGCCATTAATGACATTCAAATCTAAGTGAGCCGAGAAAAACTTATCATTCGACGATTTAAATACAACTACTTTGGTATCGCGATCGTCCTTTAGTGAGAGGACAAATGCATTGACTTCGTTAATCAAGTCAATTGTCAATATATTTGCTGGTGGGTTATTAATGACAACACTCTTTACCCCATCATTACTGGTAATAGTCAGTATATTCATATGCTTCTCCTGAACTTATTTTTCTTAGGTAAGAACGTTTCTGAATGTCCGCTTTGGGTCGTTAGCAGACATTAAGAAAAAAGATTGATCGGCCGCATCATCCCTGATGCGTCTCTAATTCGCACATCCTGTGCTCACGCTTTGGGTCGGGAAAATATACTCCTCGTCAACTGCTCCTGCGTTGCTCTACCTCCTGCCTCCATGCAGTCGTGCAAATTCTGCACCTCCACCATCCACGGTGGTCGTAGCAGTGGTTTAATTTTCAAGCCATTTTCCGCAACGCAATAGAGGCAATTGCTATAACAATTAATGTTGGCAAAAAAGCACCCACCACTGGCGGGATGTCATACACCACACTGGTATTGCTTAGCACTCTGCTTAGCAAATTGAATATCACCGCAACCCCAATTCCCAGTGCAATACGTTGACCTAAACCTCCTGCGCGTGCAGAGCGAAATACAAAAGGCACTGCGAGTAATAGCATTGCGATACCTGATAGCGGCACTGCAAAACGGTTAAAATAGGCGAGTTGATAACGTTTTGAATCTAGCTCGTTATCTTCTAAGTAACCGATATATTTTTTTAACTTAATGGCCCCCATAAATTCAGGCTTAACGGTGATCACATCAAACAATTCTGTCGAAACCAGTCGTTCCCAATGCTCCTCTTCTGCAGCCACGGTTTCTACACCGCTATTTGAAATTAAACTATGTTTTATATCGGACAACCTCCAAACATCGTTTTCATACACTGCTTGTTTAGCAAAGCTTGCGCGTTTTAATTTGTATTGCTCGTCTAATTCATAAATCCAAATATCTCGCATTCGATAATCAGGGTAGATTTCTTGTGCATTGATGTAACGATTATTATCGCGCACCCATATCCCGTATTTTGAGCGTAATGATATTTTCTCAATGTCGCCGATCTCTCCATTAGTATTTTTCGCATCTCGAACTTGGCTTTTACTTAAACTATTTGCATAGCCTTGAGCGGTAGGCACCACCATTTCTCCTACCCATACACTAATCCCGATTAACACTATCCCAACCTTGAGTACCGACCAAATGATTCGTAACTTGCTTATCCCAACAGAACGCAACGCGACTAACTCACTTTTAGCAGCCAATCCGCCCAAACCAATTAGGGCGCCTAATAAAAGTGCAGTGGGCATAAATTCATATAGACGCTGTGGCATTTCAAACAACAGTCGTAACATGACATGTCCAACGGTGAACCCGCGATCATCCACAGATTCAATGTCGTTTATAAAATCGATAATCGAATCAATAGAAAATAGAACTAATAACGCAAATAACGTGCCGACAAATACAGTTCTTCCTAAATAACGATCAAAATGTTTAAACACATTCATGCTAAGCACCTAATCGTTGTCGCATACTCAGCACAATCACCAACACAAGCATGCCCGCATGCACTACAAACATACCTGGCATTAAGGGAAGCTTTCCGTCTGCTACCCATGTTTCTGCGAGGATGAGTAAATTTGAATAAATTAAGTAAATGACGATTGCAATGGCCAAGCCTGCAAATCGACCCTGCCTTGGGCTGGTTACACTTAACGGAAATGCCAGTAAAGCCAGAAGCACTGCTGCAATCGGTACAGATATACGCCACTGAAACTCTGCTATATCTGGCAACTGTTTTGATTTCAACAGTTCGGCAGTAGATTTGAATTCGGGATTTTGATTATCCATATTTAAATCAAATTCAGGTATGCGTATTGCATGTTGATTAAACGAAAGCAAGGTAAAGCCACCCTCTCCTGGTGTACCTTCATAACGCTGGCCTTTTTTTAGAATCAGCGATTCGCCCCCCAGTTCTGCTAAATTTTTCTGCTCCGCATATTGCGCCGTTTCAATGGCAACATTTCCATCTCTTCGGTCGTAAATAAAAATATTTTTAACTTCACCAGACTCTCTGTCAGATTGTTCAACAAAAACCACCCAATTGCCTTGATTCGATTCAATAAACTGTCCAGGTGTTAAACTATAAATATCGGTAAAACCCCCGGCCTTTTGTTTTATGATTTCAATTTGTTGCTCTGCCCAAGGTGCGGAAAATACTGAAAGGTATAACAGAAATATAATCAGCGGTATAAAAAGCAAACTTGCATAACGCAATAATGAACGCGAACCAATACCACTCGCTTTAATGGCATAAATTTCACTATCACGATACAGGCGACCCAAACTAAGCATAATCGTCAGCAATAGCGCAAAAGGAATTAATAATATTGCAGACTTTAAAATTCCAAGCCCTAGCATCGAAACGACAACATCTGCCGGCAACTTTCCTTTCATTACTTTTGCAAGCAGGCTTACAAAGGACTGCCCCACTATCACCAGCAACAACACTATGCTAACTCCGGCGAAAGTTTGAGCAAGTTCTTTAGAGAAGTATCGGTTTAATGTAGAAAACATATGTGCTTTTTATTGATACAGACCAGATCCTTTGGTTACATTTAGCCCAATATTAGCAATAATGCAGTAAACACAGACAGTTTAATTGAGGAAAACCATGGATTACATTGCAAAAACCACTTCCGTAGACAAAGAAGCCGCAGATTGTGTCGTAGTGGGCATATTCAAACCCAAACGTCTTAGTGATTCTGCCAATAAGCTAGATAAGCTTTATCGAGGCAGTATTTCCAATGCCTGCCAACGTGGCATCGCTGGCGGTAGCTTAGGTCAAATTACAACACTGCATAACTCTAGCCGCAGCAAACATAACTGTATTATTGTAGTGGGTTGTGGAGAGCAAGATGAATTCACCATTAGCGCATACCAAAGAGTACTCGCTACGGTAGCCAATGAAATTAAACGCAATAAAACAAGTAATGTAATTAATTGCTTGACTGAGCTACCGGTTAAAAACGTAGACACACTGACTAAAGTGCAACTTAGTGTGACTGCTATTGAATCCGCTATGTATATCTATAGCGAAACCAAGCCCAGCGCAGCAAATTCTAAAACTCGTCTTAAAAAGCAAAAGTTTTTAACGGCAAATAAAGATGATATTGCTGGCATGCGTGATGGTATTGAATTTGGACAAGCGATTGCCAGTGGAATGAATTTAGCCAAAGAACTCGGAAATTTGCCTGGAAATATTTGCACTCCCACTTACCTTGCTGAACAAGCACTGGCACTAAAGAAAGGGGTTAAAAAACTAAATGTAACTGTGCTTGAAGAAGCACAAATGAAAAAACTCGGAATGGGCGCACTACTTTCAGTTTCAACTGGAAGCGTAGAGCCTGCAAAACTGGTCACCATGGAATACAACGGAGGCAATGATGACGAACGCCCAATTGTTTTAGTCGGCAAAGGCATTACCTTCGACACAGGTGGCATTTCATTAAAACCCGGTTCGACCATGGATGAAATGAAATTTGATATGTGTGGCGCGGCAAGCGTGTTAGGCACTATGAAAGCCTGTTGTGAATTAGATTTACCCATTAATGTAGTAGGTGTAATCGCTTGCGCTGAGAATATGCCTGATGGTAAAGCTACCAAACCTGGTGATGTGGTCACTACCATGTCAGGGCAAACTGTAGAAATTTTAAATACTGACGCAGAAGGCCGCTTGGTGTTATGCGATGCACTCACTTATGTAGATAAGTTTGATCCTGAAGTCGTTATCGACATTGCCACCCTTACTGGAGCATGTGTGGTGGCTTTAGGCCAGATTCCATCAGGCGTAATGAGCAACGATGATGACTTTGCCAAAGACCTTATTAACGCTGGCGCGCTAACAGGAGATCGCACTTGGCAATTACCACTCTGGGATGAATATCAATCTCAGTTAGATAGCAATTTTGCAGATATCGCCAATATTGGCGGACGATGGGGCGGCACCATCACAGCAGCGTGCTTCCTATCTAGATTCACCAAAAAATATACTTGGGCACATTTAGACATTGCCGGGGTTGCGTGGCACCAAGGTAAAATGAAGGGCGCCACAGGTAGACCCGTTCCATTACTTACTGAGTACTTATTACATCAATCTTATGAATTTTAAGTATTAACATGGCGAACACAGAAATACCTCGCGTTGATTTCTACGTGACCAAAAACAGTACGCCACAATTTGCTTTGAGCACGGCCTGCCGAATTGCGGAAAAAGCATTTTCAGCAGGCCATCGAATTCATATACACATGAATAATGAAACGGATTGCGAAAAACTAGATGCTCTACTTTGGACATTTCGTGATCGCAGCTTTATTCCTCATGAGATCTCACCCGTGCCAATAGCAGATTGCCCGGTCACGATCAGCTCTGAAAAGAGCCCAGATATGACCTCAGGACATACTGATATGTTAGTGAATGTATCCGATCATCAACCGGAAAATTTCAAGCAATTTCAGAGGATTGCGGAAATCATTGATAGTCATCCTGATTCCATTGTCGCTGGTCGTGAACGCTATCGCTTTTATCGTGAGAGCGGCCTAGACCCCCAGCACCATGACGTATCCTCTGCTTGACTTAATCAATTAATTCTCTTGCTTCTATGGATGGAAACAGCGCTAAAAAGGCACCGGTCTTAGACAATTTAGTGGGTACCTCAAATACTCCCATCGGTAATAAACAGACGCCTACTAGACCACCACAAGCTCAGACGCCTTCTCAGGTCAAACCTGTACTTGCGCCAATGAATGGCAATGGAGCCTCCACTAGCACTGCTCAAGCTGTTCAGAATGCTGCCGTACAAGCTGAAAATACACCTCAAAATCGTCGCACTGATAAATCACTATTTGAAATCGAGCTCACCAAAACCGTGCACGATATTATGCTTAAGCATTTTGAAAATGCGAGCGAGCAAATTGTGCAACAAGTACTAAGCGAAGTTCGCGCTCGCCTCCCCGGTCAAAGAAAGTCTTAACCCTACATATTGGCTAAGCCAATGCTGTATGCTTACCTGAGTACTTCTTAGGCGCATCTATATTGTTATACTAATAGCTTGCACCAACTTCATACCTCGCTGCATCATACGTACTAATAACCATTCGAATTACTTTTCAAATCATCTGATCGCCTCAATATAGTCACAAATCTCGACATGGAAAAGACCTATCAACCCAAAGATATCGAACAGAAGTGGTATCAGTTTTGGAAAAGTAATAATTACTTTTCGCCTTCAGGCGAAGGCGAAAATTCTTACTGCATTATGATTCCACCACCCAATGTAACGGGAACCTTACATATGGGCCACGCTTTCAATAACACCTTGATGGATTGCCTCACTCGTTATCATCGCATGTGCGGCTATAACACTTTGTGGCAGCCCGGAACCGATCATGCCGGAATCGCGACGCAAATGGTGGTTGAACGACAGCTAAACGCTGAAAATAAAACTCGTCATGACTTAGGTCGCGAAAAGTTTGTAGATAAAGTTTGGGAGTGGAAAGAGCAATCTGGCAACACTATTTATGGCCAATTAGAACGTATGGGTTCTTCACTGGATTGGTCGCGCGAACGCTTCACTATGGACGAAGGTCTTTCTGAAGCGGTTAAACAAGTATTCGTACGTTTATATGACGAGGGCTTAATTTATCGCGGCAAACGTTTGGTGAACTGGGATCCAAAACTTCACACTGCGGTTTCAGATTTAGAAGTTATTTCAGAAGAAGAAAATGGCCACATGTGGCATATGCGTTATCCACTGGTGGATGCAAAAAGCTCAGATGGAAATGATTACTTAATTGTAGCGACGACAAGACCAGAGACAATGTTAGGTGATACTGCGGTTGCCGTGCACCCTGAAGACAAACGCTACAAGAGATTAATCGGTAAAACTGTAAAACTGCCTTTAACTGATCGCGAAATTCCCATTATAGCGGATGACTATGTGGATCCTGAATTTGGTTCTGGTTGCGTAAAGATTACCCCTGCGCATGATTTTAATGATTATGAAGTAGGTAAACGTCATGACTTAGAAATAATTAATATATTCACTATAGATGCCAAAATTAACGACAACGCCCCTACACAATATCAAGGACTGGACCGTTTCGAAGCACGCAAAATAATTGTTGCCGACTTAAAAACACAAAATCTGCTAGCAGAAATAAAAGACCACAAACTGATGATACCTAGAGGTGATCGTTCAGGCGTTGTGGTTGAACCCTACTTAACAGATCAATGGTATGTGAAAATTCAACCATTAGCCGACCCTGCAATCAAAGCCGTAAAAGATGGCAACATTCAATTTGTTCCAGAAAATTGGAGCAAAACCTATTTTGAATGGATGAATAATATTCAAGACTGGTGCATCAGCCGACAACTTTGGTGGGGACACCGCATACCCGCATGGTACGACAGCGATGGAAATATTTATGTGGCTGAAAATGAAGAAGACGTACGTAAAAAATATAATTTGGATGTCAATTTTGAACTTAAGCAAGATGAAGATGTACTCGATACTTGGTTTTCATCTGCACTATGGCCGTTTTCAACCTTAGGCTGGCCCGAACAAACTAAAGAACTAAAAACGTTTTACCCAACTTCAGTATTAATTACCGGTTTCGACATCATCTTTTTCTGGGTCGCTCGCATGATCATGATGGGTTTGAAATTCATGGAAGATGTTCCATTTGAAAAAGTATACATCCACGGCCTTGTGCGTGATGCAGATGGGCAAAAAATGTCTAAGTCTAAGGGTAACGTTTTAGATCCAATCGATGTCATTGATGGAATCGATCTAGAGACTTTAATAAAGAAACGCACAGCCGGCCTCATGCAGCCTGAAATGGCCTCTAAAATCGAAAAAGCAACTCGCAAACAATACCCAGACGGCATTAACGCCTATGGTACAGATGCCATGCGTTTTTCATTTGCGGCGCAAGCTTCAACAGGGCGAGATATCAAATTTGATTTAAATCGAATTGAAGGTTATCGAAATTTCTGCAACAAACTTTGGAATGCTACTAATTTCGTATTAATGAATTGCGAAGACAAAGATATCGCCAGTCAAATTGACAAACAAAAACTCACCTTGGCGGATCGTTGGATATTAAGCAAGCAACAAGAAGTTATTGATTTAACGCACAAGCATTTAAAAAATTATCGCTTTGATCTTGCCGCACAAGCATTATATGAATTTTCTTGGCACGAATTCTGCGATTGGTATGTTGAATTATGCAAACCCACTCTTTTTAAAGATGACGTCGATGAAAACGTTAAACAAAACTCTCGCCGCGTTTTGTTGGAAGTATTTGAAAATTTGCTAAAGCTTCTACACCCTATTATTCCTTTTTTAACAGAAGAAACATGGCAACCGATCGCCAAACAATTGAATCTGTCAGGTGACAGCATTTCTACTCAAGACTTCCCTAGAAGCAACAACGACTATGTCGACGTAGAAAGCTTACGAGAACTTGAATGGTCAAAAGAATTTATCAATGGCATTCGTAAAATACGCTCTGAAATGGACATCGCACCTGGCAAACCATTAAACATATTGTTGCAGAATTGGTCACCGCAAGATCAAAGCTATTTCGAAAATAGCCAGCAATTTATTTATTCTCTAGCAAAAGTTTCAGATATTAAATGGTTGGAAGATGACTCTGCACCTGAATCTGCCACAGCCTTAGTCGGTGAAATGAAAATTCTCATCCCTCTAGCAGGCTTAATTGATAAAGAAGCTGAAAGCGCTAGATTAGAAAAAGAAATTGGCAAAAATGAAACCAACTTAGAGAAAACCTTAACCAGATTAGATAACCCTAATTTTGCCGACAAAGCTCCAAAAGAGGTTGTTGATAACCTTCGTAAGAACGCCGAAAAACTTCAAACTAAACTCAATCAACTAAAAGAACAATTAGCAAAAATAAATAAGCTCTAGCACCAACATTTATGGATATTTAGATGAGTGACTCTGTAAAACAAGAAAAAAAATTATTTATGACTCGCCTGATGACGCCAGACATGGCTAATTTCTCTGGCAATGTTCATGGCGGCACAATATTAAAGCTCTTAGACGAAGCTGCATTTTCTTGCGCATCTCGCTACTGCAAATCTTATGTAATGACTGCTGCATTAGACCATGTTGAGTTCAAGTCAGCCATCACCGTTGGTGATCTTGTTACCTTCAAATGCAATGTAAATTATGTTGGTCGCAGCTCAATGGAAATCGGCATACGTGTAGAAGGCGAAAAAATTAGAGAAAAAACAAAGTATCATGCCATCTCATGCTATTTTACCATGATCTCTGTCAATGAAAATGGTGTGCCTCAACAAGCGCCCACATTGCAAATTGAATCAGAAACCGAACAAAAACTTTTTGATGCAGGGAAAATGCGCCGCGAAATGCGCAAAGAAACCAAAGAGAAAAACCTTCAACTTCATGTTGGAATAGACACGATAATTGTTTAGTTCTCCTTAATTTTTCAAAAAATACTCATCTTTTTTGAATGCAAATATTCTCTTGATTAAATTCTATAACATCGCCTGAAACTATTTTCTTTCGCTTTCTAGTTTCAGTTTTTCCGTTAACCAGAACGAGACCTTCAGCAATCACAGCTTTGGCTTCGCCACCACTGGCGGCCATACCTTCGAATTTGAGAATTTTATAGAGCTCAATAGGCTCATGAGAAATTTCAACCACCCTCATTATAAGAGCCGTATTTTGATTGCACAACTAAACAGGCTTCGCACTTGATGTTGAAACCGAGTTGAAGGATGAATCGCTTATAAATTAAGGTTCATCTTGTATTGAAACTTAACGCAACAGCTAGGCAACGATATTAATCGCTGCTTGGCTGTTGTGATAATTTACTGAGGGTAAACTGCGTTAAGCAGTAGAACTAATTAGATAGCTTTTACTTTATTAGCGCATGGTCCTTTCTGACCTTCGCCTACTTCGTATTCTACTTTCTGTCCGTCATTTAGTGTTGCATAGTCGCCGCCACTTTGAATTTCAGAATGGTGTACAAACAAATCTTTTCCGCCGTCTTCTGGAGTGATGAAGCCAAAGCCTTTATCTGCATTGAACCATTTTACTGTACCGTTACTCATATTGTATTTCCTAATTTAATGAATCTTAATTTAATCGAGGCTTACTGCTTTTGAACAGACTTTGCTATTCACTACCGTGACGTCTCAATAACCACACATGCTAATCATTTTCTAGGCATAACGCCAATAAAAAAGAGATTTCTAGCCTTTTTATCAATAAATAGTACGGAATTTATATCATTTAGAGGTAGATTCTTGCCCACAACTCCAACATATATTGAATTGCCCCTCAATTTCTTCTCCACAGCCTATGCATTTCCAGGTCTGCGGATTGGCTTTAATCGACAGCATAAACTCATCTACAACTCTTTTAGCAGGGGCAATATCGTCTTTATCTACCACCCATAATTCAGGCCAGACCTCTGTAGGAGGAAGTTCTCCCACGCCACCGGATAGATGTTCGTTTTTGATAATCGAGGCGATTCCCTTTTCTTCAAGGAGTTCTTTTATCTGATAAATAAAGATTGGATTAGGTTCGCTATAGATGCGCTTCATTCACGCAGTATAACAAAGGCCTAATGGGATATTTTAGTTAATGATTGTTAAAGAATATCTTCGGGAATACTCAATTAACGAAGCTTTAAAGTGTAGCTTTTTTTGCTTTCGCCGGTTTTGGAGCAGACCGCAACAATTTCTACTTCACTATGCTCGCTAGGAATAGTAATTCCTAAAAGGCTCCGGGTAAATGGTTGTTCTTTAACATGTGGATGATGAAGCGTGCGCTCACCAATCAATTCTCCTTCAGCAGAGTATATACGCCAAGCATTTGCATAATGCTCCCAACCTTCATCAGCATGCTCCAAAGTAACAGTGACATTATATTTCTGCGCAGTAGTCTTTTCAGTTTTGACCTGAATTATTTCTACTTCACTTGCAAAGCATACACTCGAAAATATTGTCAATAAAAATATAGTTAAAACTCGCATTATTACTTCCCAATTATTCTTTAACAAAAATCTGACCCATGTCTTTAAAGGATTTAAATTCCAGATAATTATTGCTTGGATCTTGAATAAACATTGTAGCTTGTTCGCCAACCTGCCCTTTAAAGCGGATACATGGCTCGATGTGAAATTTGACTCCTTCGCGCTTAAGACGTTCCGCGAAATGTTCCCATTCACCCCAATTTAATACAATTCCAAAGTGCCTAACCGGCACATCATGTTCATCTACCGGATTAGAAGGCGTAAACATATCTTCATGGTCATACAAATGTGCACTAAGCTGATGACCATGAAAATTAAAGTCTATCCAGCGCGCGTCTTCGCGCCCAACCACACAACCTAGAAGGTCAACATAAAATGCTCTGGTTTCCTCTATATCATAGACTGGGAACGCTAAATGAAAAACAGATGTTGCCATAATTAAAACACCATTTTATTTTTTGGTTTTTCTGCTACATTGTCACGCAAATAAACTGGTAAGGCTTCAATTGCCGAAACATAATTATCTTGTTCATAAGCTACTTTACCCAACTTCGCAACATACTCTGCTTGAGGAAATACTTTTTCCTTAAAAGCTAATTTTTTACCAATTGCATGTTGCAAATCTCCTGCATATGGACCCCACCCAGAGCCAACGCCATAACAGTCATCACCCACATCTAGCTCAATTTGGTTTGCCGGGGCAACTTTTTCTTCGCCTACCAGATTCATCACATGATTATCACCTAACTTATATAAACCATAATATATTTCCTGCATACGTGCATCGATACAGGGCAGCGCTTGAGCAGCCTGTACAGTCTCAAAAGCAGCCTGAGCTAGTGCAGCTAAAGACGAAACGGGAACTACAGGCAGATCCTGTCCTAATGCAATCCCTTGAGTTACGCTAGCCGCTAAACGCACACCGGTAAACGCGCCCGGACCTCTTCCAAAAGCAATCGCATCTAATTGTGAAAGACTGATTTGGCCTTGTGCAAGTACATGTTCACACATAGATAAAATAATTTCGTTATGCCTTCTGGGCGCAATTTCACTTAGGCAAATTACTTCATCATTTACCAGCAAGGCAGCAGAACATGACTCTGTAGCCGTCTCAATAGCTAACAGCTTCATACTCAGACTCACGCAGCTCTAAAAAGTTTATCGCATCATCAAGACTTGAAGTACGCATCATATTAGGCAAACTTTTTATAAATGTTTTCCCGTAAGGTTTAGAAAGAATTCTAGGATCACAAAGAACCACCACTCCATAATCCTCTTCATCACGAATCAGTCTACCAACCCCTTGTTTCAAAGAGATCACCGCTTGAGGCAGTTGATGTTTCATGAATGGATTTTCACCTGTCTGACGTAAAGCCTGTAGGCGCCCACTCAACACAGGATCACCTGGTGAGGCAAATGGAAGCTTGTCGATCACAACACAACTCAGCGCATCCCCGCGGATATCCACTCCTTCCCAAAAACTACTGGTACCTAATAACACCGCATGGTCTGTTTTAGCAAACACTGCCAGTAATTCTCTACGCGGTGAATCACCCTGAACCAACAAGGTAAACTCGTCGTGGTCGGCTAGATAGTTTGCTGCAACGCGCAGAGCTCGATGACTGGTAAACAATAAAAAAGTGCGGCCTTGATTTGCTTCCAATAACGGTAGCACTGCATCAATTACTTTATGAGTGTAGTTCTTATCATTAGGCTCAACGTCAATCACTGGCAAATATAAACGCGTATTGTTTTGATAATCATACGGACTGTCCAACATTAACGTTTCAGCATCCAGCAAACCCAGCTGTTGTTGAAAATGATCAAATTTTGCACTCACGGTTAATGTCGCAGAGGTAAATATCCAACTACATTTGTACTGCCGCATAAATTCTTGAAATGAATCAGCTACGACTAGTGGCGTACTATGTAATTTAAAACCGCGCTCAAAACATTCTAACCAGTTAATTCTCTCGTCATTACCTTCTGAGATTAAATACAGAGCTTGCTCTATGCGCTCACAGCGCTCGATGCACTTAGTCATTAACTTTCCACGGTCACTCAATGGCACAATCACTTCATATAATTCATGTACCACTTTACACAACACATCAAACTGATCTTCAATCTTGGAGGCAGAAATAATTTCATACCATGGGAAGCGACCATTCTTACCAGCCAAGGCAAGCTGAAAATCCGCTATTGCTTTCTGCAACGCGTCTGCCACTGGCTGCACTTCATTAACTTCTGGGGCCTCTTCGATTTGTGCAGCAAGCACATCGCTTGTTAAGTCATTCATTTGCCGACTACTGCTAGAAGTGGCAAGAAAGGTACTGGCCAATTCCGGCAACTGGTGTGCCTCATCAAATATTACAGAGTTTGCACTTGGAAGAAGCTCACCGAAACCTTCCATCTTTAACGCTAGATCAGCAAAAAATAGATGATGGTTAATAATAACCACATCTGCCTGTTGTGCTTTTTGTCTGGCTTTAATTACATGACATTTATCATAACTCGGGCATTCTGCACCTAAGCAATTATCTATTGTTGAAGTAACAATTGGCCAAACCGCATCATTTTCATAGATTGCCGTTACCTCTGCAATTTCACCCGTTTTGGTAAACTGAGACCACTCTTTAATTATATTTACTTTTTTAGCAAGCTGACGGTTATGCATGATTGCACTAGGCGCGTTATGCTCCAGTCTATGCAAACACAGATAATTCGCGCGCCCTTTTAACAAAGACGTCTTAACTGGTAACTTAAGAATTTTTAGAATGGTTGGCAGATCTTTAAAATACAATTGATCTTGCAGATGCTTGGTGCCAGTAGATATCACTACTTTTTGTTTAGAAAGTAAGGCCGGTATGAGATAAGCAAAAGTTTTACCTACCCCTGTGCCTGCTTCAACAATTAACTGGCTATAGTTTTTCAATGCAGTTTCTACTGCATCGCTCATGGATTGTTGTTGTGGACGATAGCGAAATTTTTCTAGATGCTCTGATAACAAACCTTCTTTACTGAAAATACTTCCACTAATATTTTCAACACTGCTTATTACTTCATCGAATGACATTTTAAGGTTTACCAAACAATGTGACCATCACATAGGCAGCAAGACCTTCTCCACGACCAACAAATCCCATACCTTCATTGGTAGTAGCCTTAATATTTACATTGTCCATAGAAGTATTAAGCAAATCACATAGATTCTTTTGCATAGCAGGAATATGGCCAGCTAATTTAGGTTTTTCTAAAATAACTGTGCTATCAATATTCCCAACCATAAAGTTTTTTTTATCTAACTCTAACATTACATTTTTAACCAATACGCTGCTCTCAATATCTCTAAATTTAGGATCATTATCGGGATAGTGCTTGCCAATATCTCCCATTGCAGCTGCTCCTAACAAAGCATCACACAGAGCATGTAACAAAACATCGCCATCTGAGTGCGCATCCAAGCCTTTCTCAAAGGCTATCTTCTCACCGCCTACAACAATAAAGTCGCCATCATTAAATCGGTGTGAGTCATAACCGAAACCTATTCTTACTACCATATGTTGAATGATTATTGATTAATGATTTTAAGTATTGTCGTTGCTAGCGCTAAGTCTTCAGCATGAGTGATTTTAATATTATCACTTTGCCCTTTAATTAATTTAACTTGCAAACCTAAATGCTCGATAGCAGATGCTTCATCAGTAATTTTTATATTATTTTTGACACAATGCGCTAATGCTTTCTTCAAAGTACCTAAGCGGAACATTTGCGGAGTATGAGCACGCCATATAATCTCGCGGTCTAGTGTTTTACTCACAACATTGCCAGACCCTTCTTGCATCTCAGCCATCTTCAGGGTATCGCTCATAGGTGAGGCAAGAATCCCACCTACTTCATCTTGTTCAAGCTCCTGCATTAGCAAGTCCAAATCTGAATGTCGCAAACAAGGCCGAGCTGCATCATGCACTAAAACAAAGTCTTGATCTTCAGCAAGAGTATCATCTAAATATTGCAACGCGTTATAAACCGACTCTGCTCTAGAATTGCCACCAATTACTGTATGGATTTTTTCATTTTTTGAAACGCTCAGAGTATCCCAATTCTGATCATCTGCATTCAGCGCCACAATTACACCTGTAATATTAGGCTGCTGTAAAAAGCTACTTAGCGAGGCCTCAATAACGGTTGTATCGGCTAAAGGAAGATACTGCTTTGGAACCGAAGATTTCATACGCTGACTAATTCCTGCCGCAGGAATAATCGCCCAGAACCGTAATGCCGCCATCATCAATTCATCATTGACTAGAGGATTCTTTAGATTCGCTTTCTACAATATGGATAAAAGTTTCATCCTTTTTAATCATGCCCAACTCATTTCTTGCACGCTCTTCTATGGCCTCTAAACCAGTCTTTAAATCTTCCACCTCTGCTGCCAAGACTGCATTGCGTTGTTTAACTTGCTCATTTTTAGCTTGCTGTTCTTTTACAGTTTGTTTTAGCTCCATCACATCCCGCACACTTGCATCACCAAACCATAGCTTGAACTGCAGCAGCAGAAATAAGACACTCATAATGATGATAATGACTTTCACAATTGAACTTATTGCTAAAAATTATACGCTTTCATACCGGGATACTTGGCGGCTGTACCAAGCTCTTCCTCTATACGAATTAACTGGTTGTATTTTGCCACTCGATCAGAGCGTGACAACGAACCGGTCTTAATCTGCCCTGCACCAGTAGCTACCGCAAGATCTGCAATGGTTACGTCTTCTGTCTCACCTGAACGATGCGACACCACTGCAGTATAGTTTGCTGCATGCGCCATATTAATAGCCGCTAATGTTTCGCTGAGCGTGCCAATTTGATTCACCTTAATTAAAATAGAATTCGCTACTCCACGATCAATGCCTTTTTGCAGTATCTCAGTATTGGTTACAAATAAATCGTCACCAACTAATTGAACTTTTTTACCTACTTTTTCAGTTAACAGTTTCCAACCATCCCAATCATCTTCTGCAACACCATCTTCGATAGTAATAATTGGATATTGGTTTACCCAATCTACAAGATAATCAACAAACTGCTCTGAGTTATAAGACTTACTCTCAGAATGTAATTCATATTTACCATTTTCGTAAAATTCAGTACTTGCAACATCTAGACCAAGATGAATATCTTGACCCACTTTAAAACCAGCAATCTCTATTGCTTGCAATATCGTTTCTACCGCTTCATTGTTTGATTTAAAATCCGGCGCAAAGCCACCCTCATCACCCACAGCAGTGTTAAGACCTCTTTTACTCAATACACCCTTAAGTGCGTGAAACACTTCAGCACCGTAACGAATCGCATCACGGATTGAAGATGCCCCAGTGGGTACAATCATGAATTCTTGCATGTCGACACTATTGTCAGCATGTTCACCACCATTAATGATATTCATCATCGGCACAGGCATGATGAAATCACCACCTTGATGTAAATATTTATATAAAGGGATTTGCCTTGCAACTGCAGCGGCTTGAGCTACTGCCAAAGATACAGATAACAATGCATTCGCGCCTAGGCGACCTTTATTTTTAGTACCATCTAAATCTAACATTGCCTGATCAATTTCATGCTGTTGAAAACAGTCCATACCAGTAAGCGTTTTTTGAATTTCGGTATTTACATTATTTACCGCATTCTTCACGCCTTTACCCAAGTAACGTGCCTTATCACCATCTCTTAATTCCACCGCCTCCAAGGATCCAGTTGAAGCTCCAGAAGGCACTGCAGCTCTACCTGCTTGACCAGATTCTAGGATTACATCTGCTTCTACCGTTGGGTTACCGCGCGAATCGATAATTTCTCGCGCATGGATTGATTTTATTTTTGACATTCTATTTCCCTAATATTTCCTATGTAATTACTATTTTCCCTAAATCATTAAGTCTTGTTCTATAAAACCTGATTTTTTAACTGCCTGATCAATTTCTTTTAATTGTTCTAGTAACGCTTTAATTTTTGCTAATGGCCATGAGTTTGGTCCATCACTTTTTGCAGCTTCTGGGTTTGGATGAGTCTCCATAAATAAACCTGAGATACCGCTGGCTATAGCTGCACGCGCCAACACCGGAACAAACTCTCGTTGCCCGCCTGAACTACCATCATTACCACCAGGCAATTGTACTGAATGTGTAGCATCAAATACTACTGGGCAACCTGTATCCCTCATGATGGCTAGGGAACGCATATCAGACACTAGGTTGTTATAGCCAAATGATGCGCCGCGCTCACAAACCATTATATCTTGATTGCCTTGAGCTTTAGCCTTATTCACAACATGCTTCATTTCAGTAGGCGATAAAAATTGCCCTTTTTTGATATTTACAGGTATGTTGCATGCCGCAACGCGTTGAATAAAATTCGTTTGACGACATAGAAATGCGGGCGTTTGGAATACATCTACCACATCAGCCACTTCTTGCATCGGCGTGTCCTCATGCACATCGGTCAACACAGGAAGTTTAAATTCTTTTTTCACTTGCGCAAGAATTTGTAATCCTTTCTCCATTCCCAATCCTCGGAAACTATTTATCGATGAACGATTGGCTTTATCAAAAGAAGATTTATAAATAAAAGGAATTTTCAGTTGCTGTGTTATTTCTTGCAGCTGGCCGGCTGTTTCACGCGCCAATTCGAGACTCTCGACCACACAAGGCCCCGCAATGAGAAAAAAGGGCTGTTGAAGCCCTACTTCAAAATCACAAAGCTTCATTAACTTATTGGGTTCTTTTGGTCTTCAGCTTGAGAAACTAAATCAGGCGAAGACGTTGGATTTTCATCAGACTTATATATATTCGGTCTTAGCTGCTGATCGTGGTGACCTCGCGCAGCCTGTACGAAACCTGAAAACAAAGGATGTCCCGAACGTGGCGTAGAAGTAAATTCTGGATGAAACTGGCAGCCGATAAACCAAGGATGTTCTTTGATCTCGACAACCTCCATCAAGGTTTCATCACTAGACATTCCGGTAAATGACAAACCAGCATTCTGTAATGTCTCCATAAACGTATTATTAAACTCATAACGATGTCGATGACGCTCTGCAATTAATTCTTTTCCATATAGCTGATGCACTAAAGAGCCAGGCTGCAATTTACATTCTTGTTCGCCAAGACGCATAGTGCCACCCATCTCTGAAGCTTGACTGCGTCGCTCAACACTACCTTCACGATCTTGCCATTCAGTAATCAGAGCAATGACCGGATTTTTTGTGCCTTGTGCAAATTCAGTACTGTGCGCATCACTTAAACCTACGACATATCTAGCGAAGTCAATCACGGCAACCTGCATTCCCAAACAAATACCTAAGTACGGTATTTTCTGTTCACGTGCGTAACGAGAAGCAGCAATTTTCCCCTCAATTCCACGATCACCAAAACCGCCTGGCACGAGAATCGCATCTAAGTCTTCTAATACTCCAACACCACTAGATTCGATACTTTCTGAATCGATATATTGAATATTAACTTTTGTGTGTGTTTGTATTCCCGCATGTGTAAGTGCTTCATTAAGCGACTTATACGATTCGGTAAGGTCTACATACTTACCGACCATACCCACAGTAATCTCCGCCTCAGGAAATTCAATCGCATGCACAACATCTTTCCAATCTTTTAAATTTGCCGCAGGTAACTGCAGTTGAAATTTATCAACCACAATGGTGTCTAATCCCTGCGCGTGCAACCAAAGCGGAAGCTTATAAATTGTACTTACATCCACACAAGAAATTACTGCACGTTCTTCTACATTGGTAAACAATGCAATCTTCTTACGCTCACCATCTGGCAATGGGCGGTCAGAACGACATAATAAAATATCAGGCTGTATACCAATGGAACGTAATTCTTTAACCGAGTGTTGAGTCGGCTTAGTTTTCATTTCACCAGCTGCTTGTATATAAGGCACCAAAGTTAAATGAATAAAAATTGTATTTTCCCGTCCCAACTCTACACCTAGTTGACGTATCGCTTCTAAAAATGGCAGCGACTCTATATCACCTACTGTTCCGCCAATCTCTACTAATGCAACATCTGCACCTTGCGCTCCAAGCTCAACTGATTTTTTAATTTCATCTGTGATGTGTGGAATGACCTGAACCGTGCCACCCAAGTAATCACCACGACGTTCTTTACGAATAACGTTTTCGTAAATTTGTCCAGTGGTAAAGTTATTATTCTTGCTTGAACGGAAACGCACGAAGCGTTCGTAATGGCCTAAATCTAGATCGGTTTCTGCACCATCTGCAGTGACATACACTTCGCCATGTTGAAATGGACTCATGGTGCCAGGATCAACATTGATATAAGGATCGAGCTTCATCAGACTGACTTTTAATCCTCGCGCCTCAAGAATTGCGCCCAAAGAAGCCGAGGAAATACCTTTACCTAAAGATGAAACTACACCGCCGGTGATAAAAACATATCGTGTCATCTAAACCTCGCGTGCACTGATAAGATTAAAGCTACCAAATAGTGCTGTAATTTGTGGTGAGAACGTATTCAAGACGGGAGAAAAGCGTATCAAATGAAGCGCTTAACCACAATCTATAGATTAGCTAATTTAGGTTTCACAATTAGGAAGTGGTTTCACAGTCGCGCCCTATATTCCAATATCCCAACACTGAAATGAGTTGCTCTTGATGAAATAGCAATGGGATACGTGCTCTTTCCCAGGGTGGTATACCTCCCTCTTGCAGAAGGTTTTTCAATGACCTATGTTGCTTACTTCCAAATGGCTTTAGACGCTCACCACCCGCTCGAAATCGAACAATCAATTCGTTAACGCCATCAGGAAAAGGCACGCCAGCATCTTTAAGATCCTTCGGCTGTAATGTTCTATCTAAAGATTCGATATATAACGGCTGATCAATATTCCAACGAATCACTTGATTAGCATCATGCGGCTTTAAGGGTTGCATTAAATACACGCAATTTCGAAAGCGACGAATTTCTCCCTCTTTCCAGGATTGCAACGGCGATGTCTCTATTTCTTTCTTTAGCACTATATCTGAGACGATTTGTTGCAAGACTTTCATACTTGGCACGCGCATGTGATTGGATTGAATCCAGTACCGCAGGACATTATTTAATCTCTCACTACTAAGCACTTGCAAAGCCCTTACATCCAATTTTAGAACTTGAGTCGTTCTAGCTGGTTGAATATCGATTTCTGCAAGATCACTTAAACAACTCAATGCATCTGCTTGCAACGTAGAAGACCTAGATAAAGTTTGATTCGCACCCGGCCAACGCTCAATCAGCTTTGGCATAACTTGATTGCGCAAATAGTTACGATCAAAATCGTTAAACTCATTAGAGGGGTCCTCCACCCACTGCAGATTACTTGATCTTGCATACTCCAATAATTCTGCTCGTGCACTAGCTAACATTGGGCGCAGATGAATTCCAATAGATAATTTTTTATCCGTTGGCATAGCTGCTAGCCCTGCAGGGCCAGCACCACGCAACAGCTGCAACAATACGGTTTCCGCTAAATCGTCTTGATGATGCGCAGTCACCATTGCAGAATTTACATCTAGCATTTCTTCTAGCAATGCATACCTAGCATCTCTTGCACAGTCTTCAAGACTTTTTTGTGGAGACTTGTTTATTTGTGCATGTTTAACAGTAAGAGATACACCCAAACCATTGCATACAGCTGCGCAATGTTGCTGCCAACCATCGCTGTCTTGTTGTAAATGATGATTCACATGTACGGCATGTATCGGTAATTTTGCCGCATGCATAGCATGCAACAAAACAGTTGAATCTAAACCGCCACTGTATGCGATATAAAACTTTTCAATATATTGGTAGGACGAGAAAAATCGTTGCAACAGAGAAATAGAAAAAGACATTAGTGCATCAGCTTTACTATTTAGCCATTAAAAAAATCTAGCTAGATTCTTTGAATTCTCCGTACTGCGTTAAACGCTGAAATCGATTCGTTAATAACTGTTCCGTTGTTTGTGATTTTAGTCGATCTATAGTAGTCGCTAATGATACCCGCACATTTTCACATGTAGTTTCGATATCTCGATGTGAACCGCCCAGCGGTTCCTCAATAATTTCATCAATTAAACCTAACTCCAACAAACGTGGCGCAGTGATTCCGAGTGCTGTTGCGGCATCTTCTGCCCTGGCTGCATCTTTCCATAAAATCGATGCGCAACCTTCAGGCGAAATTACCGAATAAGTACTGTAACTAAGCATCGCTAAATAATCCCCCACACCAATAGCCAAGGCCCCACCTGAGCCACCTTCACCAATTACAGTACAGATGATTGGCACACGCAGTGAGGACATTCTCTGCAGGTTCACTGCTATCGCCTGACTTTGTCCGCGTTCTTCTGCACCAATACCTGGATATGCACCTGGTGTATCAATAAATGTGAACACGGGCATTTTGAAGCGTTCTGCCAATTCCATGATGCGTAGTGCTTTGCGATAACCTTCAGGCCGTGGCATACCAAAATTACGTTTTATGTTTTCATTGGTATTACGACCTTTTTGATGGCCAATAATAGCCACTGAATCACCTTCAAATTTTGCAATGCCTGAAACGATGGCCGCATCATCGGCATACATACGGTCCCCGTGCAGTTCAGAGAAGTTAGTAAACAGTCTTTCGACATAATCTAAGGTATAAGGCCGTTTAGAGTGCCTAGCTAATTGCGCTACTTGCCAAGGCGTTAAACTTGAGAAGATAGATTCAATTAAACTTTTCGACTTAGTTTGCAGTTTGGCAATTTCATCATTGAGATTGAATTCATTATCACTCTCAACTAACCGTAGCTCATCAATTTTTGCTTCAAGCTCAACAATGGGCTGTTCAAATTCAAGATAATCAGGATTCATTCTAGTCTTTATTAATCAAGATACTGGCAATTATGCATTAATACTTGGTTTCTTGTATACGACACTTGTATTTAAAACCTCAGATACTTTACTTAAGCGCTGTAACAGTTTTTCATCTAATGAGATATTCCAGTGCTCAGGAAATTCCACTCCTGTCTCCACAGAATTATTTTCATATACAAGTCTAATTGGGCAGTTACCGTCTTTAAACGGTAAAAGTAACTGATGTAGTTCTTGCACCCAAGACGGTGAACTGCTATTGGCTTTAATTTTAATATTCAACAGAGCACCAAACTGTTTTAAATAGTCATCAAAACTCCAGACATGGTCTGCGCGCACCCGTACCCGACCTGTATATTCGTCCCAGCCTAAGCTGCCTTTTATAATTAAAATAGCGTCTTTAATTAATACATGATCAAACTTAGCATAATCTTTTGCAAACACTGCAATATCCATTCGCCCGGTATTGTCATCTAAACTTAAAAAAGCAATCCGCCCTTTTGGACTGTTTCGTAAGCGTATTTGATCCAATAGACCTGCAACTAATATAGTTTTTGATTCATCGCGAGCTTGCCAAGATTTTTGCGGGCCTAATTCATTCCCTGTTGCAAGCAGTTCTTTTATATTCTTACTGGTGATTTTATCCAGCTCATTTCGATAACGAGTTATCGGATGTCCTGTTAAATACAAACCTAGCGTTTCACGCTCACCAAGCAGCTTTTTCTCTTCTTCCCATTCAGCCACTTCCTGAACCTTACTGCTCTTCATGCTCACCTCAGCATGACCGAACATGTCGTTTTGTCCCGCATCATCATCACGGTGCCGTTGTTCTGCAAAACGTAAAGATTTATCAAGATGCTGAAATAAACTTGCACGCGTATAGCCAAAACAATCCATTGCGCCTGCACGAATTAAAGCTTCGATACAACGGCGATTTACTTTTTGCGAACCAAGACGCAAACAAAAATCATCTAAATCTTGGTACTCACCATTTTCTAATCGCTCATTCACCATTTCTTCTACAGCTGCTTGACCGACGCCTTTTAACGCACCCAATCCATATAAAACAATATTGTCTTCAGGAACCGTAAAGTTATAGTTTGAACTATTAATACTTGGCGAAAGCACTTTAATATTCATGCCACGACATTCATCAATAAGAATAACAACCTTATCGGTGTTATCTAAATCAGATGACATCACCGAAGACATGAACTCAGCTGGAAAATGCGTTTTCAACCAGGCGGTTTGATACGCCAACAATGCATATGCAACAGAGTGCGACTTATTAAAGCCGTAACCTGCAAACTTTTCCATCAAATCAAATATATGCGTGGCAAGCTTTAGGTCAACGCTACGCTTTACTGCACCACTTACAAAAATTTCGCGCTGCTTCTCCATCTCTTCAGGTTTCTTTTTACCCATAGCACGACGCAACAAGTCCGCACCACCCAACGTATACCCCGCCAGGATTTGTGCAATTTGCATCACTTGCTCTTGATACAGAATCACACCGTAGGTTTCTTTAAGAATATGCTCAATATCAGGATGAAAATAATCGACACGTGCACCATGTTTACGCAATATAAAGTCGTCGACCATTCCAGATTGCAATGGACCAGGACGATAAAGTGCAACAAGCGCAACAATTTCACCAAAGGAATCAGGTTGAAGACGTTTAATAATATCTTTAATACCGCTCGACTCTAACTGAAATACTGCAGTAGTTTGTTGACGTTTTAGGGTGTCATACGTTGCTACGTCATCTAGTGGTAAATCTTCAATTTCAACTAGCGGTTGCTTAAGTAGTTTTTGTTTTTCGTTTACCAACTGAACGGTATTGTCGATGATCGTTAACGTTCTTAAACCCAAGAAGTCGAACTTCACAAGACCCATCGCTTCAACGTCATCTTTATCTAATTGTGTAACAACATTGGTTCCACCTGGCTCACAATATAGAGGAGTAAATGCGGTTAACTCCGTAGGTGCAATCACAACACCTCCGGCATGCTTACCCGCATTGCGCGCCAAGCCTTCGAGTATCAGCGCCATATCAAACACACTGCGCACATCTTCCTCATTATCATATTGCTCTTTCAGCGTAGGCTCCGCTTTCAGCGCTTTATCTAAAGTCATACCGACTTCAAAAGGAATCAGCTTGGCAATTCGGTCAACAAACCCATATGGATGGCCGAGCACACGGCCCACATCTCGCACTACCGCACGTGCAGCCATCGTGCCGTAGGTAATAATTTGACTGACTCGAGTTCGCCCGTACCGCTCAGCAACATAATCAATAACGCGATCTCGATTATCCATACAAAAATCGATATCAAAGTCAGGCATTGATACACGTTCTGGATTTAGAAAACGCTCAAATAGCAAATCATATTTAAGTGGGTCTACATCTGTAATACCTAGAACATAAGCAACCAATGAACCAGCACCCGAGCCGCGCCCTGGGCCTACTGGCACGGCATTCGCTTTAGCCCAACTTGTAAAATCTGCAACGATGAGAAAATATCCGGCATAGCCCATTGTATTAATTACATCTAATTCAATGTCCAAACGATCTTGATAGTCTTGCACAACATCAGAATCATCAATCTGCAGTTTTAGCAGCCGCTTCTGCAAGCCTTTCTCAGATTGCTCACGCATAAATTCAGGTGCCGTATGCGTCTCTGGAATTGGGAACTCTGGCAATACATTCTCGCCAAATGACAAAGTAACATTACAACGCTTGGCTATTTCCACCGTATTAGTGATAGCTTCAGGAATGTCCTTGAACAATTCCACCATCTCTTCACTACTGCGAAGATATTGCTGTGATGAATATAATTGTGGGCGACGCGGATCGTTTATAACTCTACTCGAGTTAATGCAAACACGTACTTCATGCGCATCAAACTCGCTTTGCTCTAAAAACCGCACATCATTAGTAGCCACCACAGGTAAAGCATATTTAGCTGCAAGCTTAATAGCTTGTTGATTATAAAGATCATCTTCATCTCTACCTGTACGCTGTATTTCTATATAATAATTATCTTTAAAATGTTTGCCCCAGAATGAAACATATTCAACGGCTAATTTTTTATTCCCAGCCAAAATTGCACGTCCAACATCACCATCACGCGCACCGGAAATTACAATTAAGTTTTTACCTGCTCCGACCAACCAATCTCGCTCAAGTGTCGGACCACTTCCTCTTTGACCCTCTATATACGCTCGAGTTATAAGTTTTGTGAGTTCTTGATAGCCTTCATTGTTTTTGCATAAAAACACAACACGTGAATTGGGTTCTTTTGCAGAAAGCCCAGATAACTGTGCCTCAACGCCAATAATGGGTTTAATGCCATTTTTTAGCGCCTTCTGATAGAACTTTACTAATGCGAATAAATTATTAAAGTCGGTTAACGCAACTGATGACATACCTGAGCTACTAAGCTGCTCCATTAGCTTAGGTACGCGAACAATACTATCTACAAGCGAATACTCGGTGTGTAAATGCAAATGTACAAATTGTGACATGGTAATTACTAAATAGCTTTATATTGCATTCAATGCAGCTATTGCATCTCTTACAGGTTTGTAACTTTTACGATGCAATTTACATGGACCATGCTCTTGCAACGCAGCAATATGCATTGCTGTAGGATAACCCTTATGTTGATCAAAACCGTATTGCGGCAAAGTTCTGTGATGCTCTTCCATTTCTGTATCACGAGTAACTTTTGCTAAAATGGATGCAGCACTTATTTCTGCAATGAGCTGGTCACCTTTGACTATTGCAGTGCACGGAACTTGCAACGCCGGACAATGCAAACCGTCAACATATACATGAACTGCCTCCTCTAGCATTGCGACATATGCGCGTTGCATTGCTAGAAGCGTTGCCTGATGAATATTAATCTCATCAATTTCGTCAGCAGTAGCATAGCCAATACCCCAAGCGTAGGCTGTAGCTATAATTTCATTATATAAATGTTCACGCTTCTTTGCGGAAAGTTTTTTTGAGTCGGCAAGACCTTCAATGTGAAAATCAGGATCTAAAATCACACTTCCCGCAACAACGGGACCAGCAAGCGGTCCACGACCCGCTTCATCTATACCCGCAACAAGACCTGATTCTGCTTTAATAATAGGCATTAAATATTGCTTTCTTTAGTAAAAATATAAATGTGTTAGCGGCTAAATATTGACCGATTCGTTATGACGAACGTTATGCCTAGATACATAAACTTCGTATACTGCGCGCTTACTTAAAAGGATACCTAAAAACCAGTGTCAGAGATACGAACTGCCGTCATAGGTGTTGGATATTTAGGCAAATTTCATGCACAAAAATATTCAGAATTAAAAAACAGCAAGTTACTCGCTGTTGTTGATAAAGAGTTTGAAAGTGCTCAAGAAGTAGCCACTTCCGTGGGCTGTGATGCTTGCACGGATTATCACGATCTACTAGGAAAAGTGGATGCAGTAAGCATTGTTGTTCCCACCGACCTTCATCATCAAATTGCTGCAGACTTTCTCCGACATAAGGCTCATGTTTTAGTCGAAAAACCGATTACTACGAGTATTGAACAAGCCGATCAACTGGTTGAACTAGCGAAATCAAATGACTGTGTATTACAGGTAGGTCATCTGGAGCGATTCAATCCGGCAATTATTGCTATTGAAAAAGAGATTTCACAAATCAGTTTTGTCGAATCTCATCGCCTAGCACCTTACAACCCGCGTGGCACAGAAGTAAGTGTGGTACTCGATTTGATGATTCACGATATTGATATCATTTTAGATATCGTAGACTCTGAAGTTGATAAAATTGATGCTAGTGGCACACCCGTGTTATCAAATGATATTGATATAGCCAATGCACGCATTGTTTTTAAAAATGGTTGCGTTGCAAATGTTACTGCAAGCCGTGTGAGTAATAAAACTGATAGGAAAATGCGTATCTTTCAAAATGATGCATACCTTTCTGTCGATTTCCAAAATCGAGAATTAGCTACTTATCGAAAAGGTGATGGCGAAATGTACCCAGGTATACCGAATATTGACATTCAAAAAAATACTTTTGATAAAGCCGATGCATTAAAATCAGAAATAGAGCACTTTCTATATTGTATTGAAACTAATTCCATTCCTAAAGTGACAGGACAAGACGCAAGACGGGCTTTGCAAACTGCAATTCAAATAAGTGAACTTTTGGCATAACTGCACTTTAATTTACTATACTCACTCTACTTTCAACTAAAATTTACCTAACAAATCCATATGATCCCTATGCTTGACCTAAAGTTGCAATATGCAACGCTGAAGAATGAAATAGATGCCGCCGTGGCGGATGTGCTGCAAAACACACATTTTATTATGGGCCCAAATGTTCAACAGTTTGAGTCAGAAGCAGCACAATACTTAGGCGTTAAACATGCAATTTCATGCAATTCAGGAACCGATGCTCTGCACTTGGCGCTTCGTGCATGCGGGATCGGAGAAAATGATGAAGTCATCACTACACCATTTAGCTTTGCTGCCACCGCTGAAGCAATTTGTTATGTCGGTGCAACTCCCGTGTTTGTTGACATTGAATCAGATACTTACAACATTTCCACAAAAGCGATCGAATCCGCAATAAGTAGCAACACCAAAGCTATTTTGCCCGTACATATATTTGGCCAAGTGGCTAACATGCAAGAAATAACCAAACTTGCAAAAGATAACAATCTAAAAATTATTGAAGATTGCGCCCAGTCATTTGGTGCTCATATCAATAACCAACAAACCGGTAGTTTTGGAGACGCAGGTTGTTTTAGTTTCTTCCCTAGTAAAAATTTAGGCTGCTATGGGGATGGAGGTCTTTTTACTACTAATTCAGATGATATTGCAGAGCAATTTACACTGTTAAAAAGTCATGGCAGCAAAGTTAGGAATCAACATGAGATGGTTGGCTGGAATAGCCGACTTGATGAGTTGCAGGCAGCCATATTACGAATCAAGTTAAAAAACATCGATGAGTTCAATAAAAATCGGATGACTGTAGCCAAGAAATACAACGAGTTACTATCATCAACCTCTATTAGCACCCCATCATTTGAAGAAAACATGTCACATGTATTTCATCAGTACACTCTATTAAGCGAAAAACGTGATGCTATTTCAGAACAACTCAATAAAGAAAGTATTGGTCATGCGATTTATTATCCCATACCGCTCTCAGAACAACCCGCTTTTAGCTCAATCTCACACACAAAAAGTCTTAACATCACACAAGAAATTTGTAACAAATGCATATCGCTCCCCATGTACCCCGAGATGTCCGACGAACAAATAGAAAAAGTAGTAGACACAGTTAAACGTGCCTAAACAAGCTGCACATAACAATACCTCCTCTCTAATGATCGTAACGGGGGAAGCTTCTGGTGACCTGCATGGTGCACATGTCGTTCGCGAAATAAAAAAAATATTTCCTACTATTGAGTGCTATGGAATTGGCGGCACACAAATGCAACAAGTCGGGGTTGATATACACACCAACGTCTCTGAACTTTCTGTAGTGGGTCTAGCTGAAGTGCTTAAACATTATCCACGACTACGCAAAATTCTGAATAAAACTAAATACTCATTAAAGCAAAAAAAACCTGATTTATTAATCTTAATTGATTCCCCAGACTTTAATCTACCTTTAGCGAAAACTGCAAAGCAATGCGGTATCAAAGTGTTGTATTACATCAGCCCGCAGATATGGGCATGGCGTAAAAATAGGATTAAATTGATTCAGAAATATGTAGATATGATGGCGGTGGTATTTCCTTTTGAAGAGAAATTTTATCTTGATGCTAATGTACCGGTTGAATATGTTGGGCATCCGCTCACCAAAGAAGCTAAAGCTACGGTTGAAAAGAATCGACTCATCAATTCCAATGAGTTAGATCCTAATAAGAAATTAATTGGCCTCTTCCCCGGCAGCCGTTTAAGTGAAATAGAAAATAATTACCCTGTTTTATTAGACTCTGCCAAAACATTACTTAAGCAAAGAGAAGATGTTCAATTTATCACCCCTGTCGCCTCAACTTTATCGAATGATCTAATACAGAAGTATATTTCTGAAGCTGGTATAGAGGTAAATACTACATCTAATAATATCTATAATGTAATTAACGCTTGTGACGCAATTGCTGCTGCATCAGGTACTGTCACCTTGCAAATTACTCTCATGCAAGTACCAATGCTGATCATTTACAAAATATCCCCTATCACATATCAAATCTTCAAAAGAATAGTTAAATTCTCTTATGCTGGTATTGCGAATGTGATCGCAGGGAAAGAAATATCTCGCGAATTCATTCAAGCAGATGCTACAGCTAAAAATGTTTCAACCGAATTAAACAAATTATTATCTGATGAAAGATATATTGCGGAAATGATAAACAATATGCAGAAAATTAAAAATGAACTTGGAAACAAAGATGGATCTGCAAATACAGCCCGTCTTGCTGCAGATTTAATTAATACTTAAATTATTGAGTAATTCCACGCTTGCTTGAATTTACAAAATCCATAAAATGCTTCACTTCTGGAAATTGATCAGCAAGTATTTTAACTTCAGCTAGATTCTCACTTTTCGAATGCTTGCTTCGCACTAACAACTTATAAGATTTATGCAATGCCTTTATACACTCTTCTGAAAATCCTCTACGCCTCAAGCCCTCTTTATTTAGGCCATGCGTACTCGCGTAATTTCCAGAAGCCATCACATAGGGTGGCAAATCACGGTTTAATGCTGTGCCCATCGCACAAAATGAATGTGCTCCAATACGGCAAAACTGGTGCACCAATGTAAAACCACCAAGGATGGCAAAATCTTCAACGGCCACATGGCCCGCCAAGGTAGTCCCATTCGCAAATGTTATATCATTTTCGACGTTGCAATCATGAGCAATATGCACATAAGCCATAATCCAGTTTCGATCACCAATTTTTGTAAATCCTTGATCTTCTTCAGTACCGCGATTAATGGTCACATATTCACGAATAGTATTATCATTACCAATGATTAATTCGCTATTTTCACCGTGATATTTTTTATCTTGCGGTATTTCGCCAATGGATGAAAACTGAAAGATGCGATTACCTGTGCCGATTGTTGTTGGCCCCTTGAGCACTACATGCGGACCTAAAGTGGTATTTTTCCCAATTTTTACGCCTGGACCAACAATAGAATAAGCACCGATAGACACATCAGTGTCCAACTCAGCACTGGAATCGATCATTGCAGTAGGATGTATGCCTTCTGATTTTTTAATCTTCACGGAAGACTTCTGCATACTTTAGCTTAATTTTTCTCAACTTCCTTAAACACACACATTAACTCAGCACTTGCTGCTACTTCATCTTCTACTGAAGCGACAGCTTCAAATATCCCAAAGCCTCGTTTTTGCCTTTTTAATCTCACATCCAATGTAAGTTGGTCACCCGGGCTCACTTGACGCTTAAATCGAGCTTTATCTATACCAACAAACAAATACAAACTTTCATCATCTGGACGCCACTCCGGATTACTCAAAGCCAGTAACCCAGAAGCTTGGGCTAGCGCTTCCAGAATTAACACTCCAGGCATAACCGGAGCACCAGGAAAATGGCCTTGAAAAAATGGCTCATTAAAGCTTACATTTTTAATCGCTAATACAGATTTTCCTACCTCACACTTAATCACTCGATCCACCAGTAAAAACGGATAACGGTGAGGCAGATATTTTAAAATATCATGGATACTCATCTCGATTAAATTAGACATGTCACGTACTTAATAAATTATCTTATAGAATTGTAATAGCTTACCAACCAAAAATAGCTAGAATCACATTTTAATATAGCAAGAAAAATCTTTAATAAATAATAGAAGCGCACTCAAATATCAGAATGCAAACCCAATAAATTAATACAATCTGATCAATATCGTAACTTTTATACTCAAAATTACTATTGTTTTTGCATCTCTTGCAACACACGTTCGGTTAAGTCTATCTTCTCACTCGCATAGAGAACTGGCTGAGTAACCACTAAATCATAATTCTCTGCTTTAGCAACCACTACAATGACCTCATGTACTTTCTTTTGCAGTTTGCCTAATTCTTCGTTTCGACGAATATTAAAATCTTCTCTTAACTCATCTTGCTGACGATTATATTCACGCTTTCTATTGAGTATCTTTTTTTCTAAGTCAGCACGATTCTTATCATTCATGATTGGCCCATCATTTTTTAATGTCTCTTCATGCTTCAATACTTCATCACGCACTGCAGTAAGCTTTTTATCGCGACTAGAAAACTCAGACTCCAAACCTTTGCGTGCAATTTCTGCCTGCGGCGACTTTTCCATCAGCTCTACCATATTAACAAACCCAATTTTAATCTCAGCCATTGCAGACATTGGCACAACTAAAAATAGAACTGCAAAAAATCTAATCGCTATCTTAAACATAAAACATGTTTCTCCTAAACTTAAAAGCTCGTCCCTAAATTAAATTGGAATGTCTCGGTGTCATCTCCGGGCTCATCATTAAACGGTGTAGAAAGTGCTGCGCTTATGCCACCTAATGCTGTAACCCAATTCACGCCCAACCCAAATGCCCCGCGCAAATCACTTGAATCGAAATCACTAATTTCTGGAAATACATTTCCACTATCAATAAATAGCGCTAACCGCGCCCGATTCTTGTTTTCCAAAAATGGAGGTGGAAATAAAACCTGGGCTCTAACAACTGAAACAAAATTACCCCCAAATGAATCGTCTTGCGAGTCACGCGGACCTAAGGAATTACTCTCATAACCTCGCACAGAATCAAAACCACCAGCACGAAACTTCTCGAAAAATGGCAAATCTGTTGTATCTCCGTACTGATCACCATAACCGATTTCGCTACCTAACGACAGAGTGAATGTCTCGCCAAGCGGGAAATAAAATACGTTTTCATACGTAAGTTTATAAAATTCTAAACCACTACCAGGAAGAGTTATTTCTGTAGCAAAGCTCTGTCGACTGCCTTTATCAGGGAAAAGACTGCGATTACGAGTATCGTGTGTGAATCTGGTAGTCCACGTTAGATTAGTGTAGCTATCATCATTTTCATCAATGAATTGCTGAATTTCGAGTGGAGTATTTGAATTTGTCTGAATATCTGTATTCCCCAATTGAAATGTAGCTCCAATTCGATCCACCTCGGTGAGTGGAATACCGTAATTCACACTAAGCGAAAATTGGTCTGAATCAAAATCGGATATGTCTGCCTCGTCAGCCTCAGTAGACACAAAATTAAATCCAAACCCCCTGCTCACGCCATCAATATTGTGATATGGATTAACATAATTAAGACCATAGACAGTATTCACACTGCTAGTGTTAACTTGGAACGATACAGTTTTACCTGTACCCAAAAAGTTTTCTTGGCTCACACTAGTGGAGCCCACGATACCCTGACTATCTGAAAATCCCGCACCAATGTTAAAACTTCCCGCCAATCTCTCTTCAACTGCGATATCTAAATCAACAAAATCATCGACCCCAGGGATACGTTGAGTTTCTATTTCTACAGCATCCACATAAGACAATCTTTGAATTCTGCGCCGTGATGCCTCAACATTTGTTTGCGAATACCAACCACTTTCCATTTGTCGCAGTTCTCTTCGATAGACCTCATCACGCGTGGTTTTATGACCAGTGAAATTAATTCTACGTACATAGACGCGTTTTCCAGAATCGATAAAAAAGGTTAAGTCTACTTTTTTAGTTTCCTCATCTACTTCAGGAACAGGATTGATATTTGGAAATGCATAGCCCTCATCACCAAGCCTACGTGAAATAGCCGCAGTAGACCTTACGATTTTTGCACGCGAGAATTTGTCTCCTATAGATACATCGACCAAAGACCTCAACTCTTCTTCCGGAAATATAAATTTCCCAGCAAGTTTAATTTCGTCAATCGTATACTGCTCGCCTTCATCTACATTGATGGTAATAAAAATGTCTTCTTTGTTGGGACTAATAGATACTTGAGTAGAGGGCACATCAAATCTCAGATAACCTTCATTTAAATATTGTGAGCGCAAGATCTCTATATCACCCTGAAGTTTTTGTTTTGCGTAACGATCACGAGACCCCCAAAATTTATACCAAGGCTTTAATCCAGATTCAAAATCGTCAGTGAGATCTTCTTCCTCAAATGCGCTATTACCAACAATTTTTACTTGTTTGATTTTAGCAGCATCGCCCTCAATGATATGAATGCCAATATCAACGCGATTCCTTTCTAGCTCCCTAATTTGCGTATCAATATCTACACTATATTTTCCAAAGGCAAAATATTGTTGCACTAACTCATTTTCAAGTCTTTCAAGAACAGAACGATTGAATACACGCCCATTTGCGATACCAACGTCTGTCAATACTTCAGCGAGCTCTTCATCGTCAAGAGTTTTATTGCCATCAAAATTCAAACTTGCAATTGTTGGTTTTTCTTGGACAGTAACAACTAATATATTACCTTCACGGCGTAATTGAATATCATTAAAGAAACCGGATTTATAGAGTTCACGGGCAATATTAGCAGTGCTATTTTCATCTAACTCGTCGCCAACTTTAATAGGCAAATACGTAAATACTGTACCTGCTTCAATTCGCTCAAGGCCTTCTATTTGAATATCTTGTAACCGAAAGGATTCTGCAAATACAGGCAAAGAATTAACCACAAGTATGCAAACAAGCACAAGTCGCTTGATTAAAAATGACTCCATATTATATTTTTTATTTCTTAATTTATTTATTGCAACAAGCGCTGTATATCATTATAGAAAGCTAGACCCATCAGTCCTGCTAACATAATAATGCCTAATCTTTGTCCAGCAGCCTCAATTTTTTCTGACACAGGACTGCCTTTAACCATCTCGACCAAATAATAGAACAGATGGCCACCATCGAGTACAGGTATAGGTAGCAGGTTAAGTATACCAATACTAATGCTTATAATCGCAAGCGCACCAACGAATGCCGAAAATCCGATAGCTGCAGACACACCGGCATATTCTGCAATAGTAACAGGCCCACTTATATTCTTTAATGAAGCCTCACCTACTACGAGCTTCCACAGTAGCTTTAATGTTAATATAGAGACTTCCCAGGTTTTCACTAAGCCCTTCCCCATTGACTCGATCGGCCCATAGCGAACAACCACTTTTTGCGCCTCTAACTGCTGTTTATCTACATAAGGGTAGGCACCAATTCGCCCTATTACTCTCCCATCAAGCGCATCAGCTCTAGGGGTAAGCTGTACACTTAATTGCTCGGCACCTCTTTGCAAAACAAAACTAATTGGAATATCTGCGCGCTCTTGAATATAGCTAACTAAAGCCACCCAAGTATCAATCTCTTTGCCATCAACACTGACGACTTGGTCACCTTCGAGCACACCCGCATCTTTAGCTACACCGCGTTTAATTTCGCCAAATCTAGCTTGGTACTGGTAACGCCATGGTGAGATACCAATTTTTTCAAGCAAGTTTCCTTCAGCTAATAACTGTTTTGTGTCATTTAAATCAAGCGTTACGGTCTTTTGGGAACCATCACTGCTCAATGTTGCATTTACTGAACCAGTTTTAAGCGCACCATTAAGCATCTGAATAGATGTTTCTTGCCAAGTCTTAACAGGCTCACCTTCTATATGCGTGAACGTATCTTGCACTTCAATTTTCGCGTTAGCAGCGATACTTTCAGCCTGTATTTCTCCAACAGTAGGTTTAACACCGTCTACACCTGCAACAAAAGTGATCCAATAAGCAAACACAGCAAAAATAAAATTAAAAATTGGACCTGCAGAAACAATCGCAAATCGTTTCCATACATGCTGACGATTAAATGCACGATGCGCTTCACTCTCGCTCACCTCACCTTCTCGCTCATCTAACATTTTTACATATCCGCCTAACGGGATGCTCGCAAGTACATATTCAGTTTTATCAGTACCGGCTAACTTTGTAAAAAGTGGTTTTCCAAAACCAACCGAAAAACGTAACACTTTCACACCGAGTTTTTTAGCGACCCAGTAATGCCCAAATTCATGCACAGTCACTATGATCCCAACTGCAGCCACAAAAGCTAATACATATGTTAAAAACTGCATACTCTAGTGCCTCACCAGCGAGTTGCGAATATAATTTCTCGCATAATTTCGCGCTTGTTGATCTTTTTCGAATATAACATTCAGCTCATCTACTACAACATGTTCAATATCTTGCAAAGTGGCATCTATTACTGAAGAAATATCAGTAAAACGAATTTGCTGGTCTAAAAAAGAACTAACCGCCACTTCATTCGCTGCATTTAACACTGTTGTAGCGCTTTGCTCAGCACTCATCGCATCATAAGCCAACTGCAAACATGGGAACCGATTATGATCAGGCTTCGAAAACTCTAGCGCACCAATTTCAGTTAAATTTAAAATATCAACGCCGGAGTTAATTCGTTGTGGCCACGCCAAAGCATGCGCAATGGGAACGCGCATATCAGGATAACCCATATGTGCAAGCACGGAACCATCTGGATAGGCTACTAACGAATGTACGATTGACTGAGGGTGAATCACTATCTCAACATCCTTTACATTAACGTCAAATAATTTACATGCTTCAATCAATTCCAAACCTTTATTCATCATAGTCGCAGAATCCACTGAGATCTTTTTCCCCATCTCCCAATTTGGATGCGCACAAGCTTGCTCAGGCGTTATATTTTCAAATTCTGCTAATGCTTTTGTTAAAAATGGTCCGCCAGAAGCAGTAAGAATTATTTTTTCAATTTCACAACGATCATTACTTAATGGTAGACATTGAAATACCGCATTATGTTCACTATCGATTGGCAGTAATTGAGAATTATTTTGTTTGGCAACTTTCATCATCAAATCACCAGACATCACCAAAGCCTCTTTATTAGCCAGCAATATATTCTTACCTGCCTTGGCCGCAGCCAAGGTAGCTGGCAAGCCAGCAGCGCCAACTATTGCCGCCATCACACAATCTGTTTCGTCAAGACTCGCAGCAAGATTTAATCCATCGTTTCCGTTCGCTAACTCGGGCTTATATTGGCTATTAACAAATTTGGCTGCGAAATTATCGACAAGCGATTCATTCGCCACTACCGCTAGATTAGGGCGGAAATTAATACACTGCTCATACAATAGATCAATATTTTGATTTGTTGTTAACGCTACAACTGAAAATAATTCTGGATGACGCCCAATAACATCTAGCGTATTAACCCCGACTGAACCGGTTGCACCCAATATTGAGACTTTTTTCATACTGGTTTCTTAATTTTTCAGAATTACAAATTTATATTGCTTTAACAGCCGATACATAACCAAGATAAGCCAAACACATAACCTGGGGCTGCCGCAGTTAAGCTATCAATCCGATCAAGCACCCCACCATGTCCAGGGAGAATAGTACCACTATCCTTTGCACCTGCCTTACGCTTTAGCAAGCTTTCATACAGATCACCCACCACTGATATTAAAGCTATAGCCACACACAAAAATACAAAATAAACCCATTCCTGTTTGTCGACTGCGAATAAACGTACCGCAATAAATGCCATAATAACTGACGCCACTAATGCCCCGAGCACTCCTTCTCGAGACTTGCCTGGACTCAATTCAGGCGCTAATTTATTTTTGCCAAACTGTTTGCCAGTAAAATATGCAGCAATATCTGCAACCCAAATTAAAGCCAATAAAAACATTAACATTGCTGGATTTTGAGCATGCAACATTGTAAGTGCTAACCATGCAGGTACTAATACTATTATCGCTGAATATTCCAACAACCATTGTAGTCGAATCGACTGTAACCATTTCGATTTATATAGCGTTAACAAACAGGCCACACCCAGCCACCATAAACTCGCAGCAAGTAAAATTGAATTTTCTTGATTAGCGCCTGCAAAAAACCATATCACCAATATCAACCCACCCACTAAAACCACATATAATAATTTCTTGATTAAAGTTTTTACCCCAATCAGTGTTGACCATTCCCAGGCACCTACCAATGTGATACCAGCAAAAACAGCAGCTACTAATGTGTTGGGAAATTTAAATATTGCAAAAACAATTAGCGAGCCTAAAATTGCCGCAGTTATGACTCTTTGCTTTAACATAAGTTACTCTGTAATTTGCTCTTGCGTGCGACCATACCTTCTTTGCCTTAAACGATACGACTCAAAAGCTTTATTTAACTCGTCAGTAGAAAAGTCTGGCCACAAGACATCGCTGAAATATAGTTCTGTATACGCTAGCTGCCATAACAAGAAATTGCTAATACGTTGCTCCCCACCAGTCCGAATGAATAAGTCAGGTGCAGGCATGCCTTGCGTGGCAAGCTTAACCTCCAATGCTTTATCATTTATATCAGATAACGACAGCTTGTCATCTTGAGCCTCTTCAATCAGTTTTTTTACCGCCTGAAGAATGTCCCACTTACCACCATAATTAACTGCAATATTTAGAAATAATTTTTCATTATTAGCTGTAAGTTGTTCAGATTTTTGAATTTGCTGAAATAACTTTTTTGAAAATGCATCAGTTTCACCAAGGAATTTAAGGCGAACACCATTCTCAGCCAAATTTTGTACTTCATTTTTCAATGAACGCATAAATAGATCCATCAGCGCCGACACTTCAGTTTTAGGTCTATTCCAATTCTCGCTACTGAATGCAAATAAAGTTAAATATTTTACCCCTGCCTCTCCGCTGGCCTTTATGACTTCTTGCGTAGCTTTTACACCTTCTCTATGCCCAGCAGTACGTGGTAACTTGCGTTGCTTTGCCCATCTACCATTGCCATCCATAATAATAGCAACATGGTTTGGAGTAGTTTCATCCGACATTTACAAAACTGTATCAATTAAGAGAAATTAATTTTCAAAAAGTCACGTTATAAATATTAGACTTCCATAAGATCTTTTTCTTTCTGCCCTAAGATCGATTCAATTTCTGCTATAAACTCATCTGTCATTTTCTGAATCTCATCTTGCGCTTGATGATCTTCATCTTGAGAAATTTCTTTTTCTTTCAACAGGTCTTTGAAATCAGCATTTGCATCACGACGTATATTGCGAATGGCGACACGGCCTTTTTCTGCCTCGTTTTTCACAACTTTAACCAGGTCTTTGCGGCGCTCTTCTGTTAAAGGTGGCATTGCAATACGTATAATTGTTCCTGCAACAGTTGGATTCAATCCGAGATCGGAGCTCATGATTGCTTTTTCAATATCACCAACAAGATTACTTTCCCATGGCGTTACCGCTAAAGTACGTGCATCTTCTACCGCTACCGTTGCGGCTTGATTGATGGGCACACGATTACCGTAGTAGTCCACCATTACGTGATCGAGCAATTTTGCATTCGCACGCCCCGTACGCACTTTTGATAATTCATTTAATAATGAATCAATACTCTTACGCATACGTTGCTTAGCATCTGTTTTAATATCTTCAATCACACTTATACTCCTGTCACTTCCGTACCAATACTTTCACCTTGAATTATTTTAGTTAAGCCCCCTTCAGAGAATAAATTAAACACTCGCAAAGGAATTTGATTATCGCGACAAAGCACAAGCGCCGTGGCATCCATTACTCCTAACTTCTGCTGAATTGCATCGTCGTACTTGATTTTATCGTAACGTTTGGCATTAGGGTTCTTATGTGGATCATCGTCGTACACACCATCTACTTTAGTAGCTTTCAACATAATGTCAGCATTAATTTCCGAAGCTCTTAAACTAGCAGCAGAGTCTGTTGTAAAAAAAGGATTTCCAGTGCCTGCCGCAAACACCACTACACGACCTTTCTCAAGATGCCTTACTGCACGTCGGCGAATATAATCTTCACAGACCTGATTAATTTTTACTGCAGACATTACGCGACAGTAAACGCCCAAATTTTCTAGTGCATCTTGCAACGCCAAACTATTCATGACTGTGGCTAACATTCCCATATGGTCTGCTGTGACTCGGTCCATACCTCCTTGCGCAAGCCCTGCCCCTCGAAAGATATTGCCACCGCCGATCACAATGGCTACTTCTACACCTAACTTACTTACATGAGCAATTTCTGCACCTATGCGAGTGATAATTTCTGGATCTATACCATAATCATATTTACCCATCAGCGCTTCGCCGCTCAGCTTGAGTAAAACACGCTTATAAATTGCTTTCTTTTCTGACATATGATCCTTGTCTGTTTATATAGGACATAAAAAAAGGGGCAACGCCCCTTTTTTAGTGATTAAGCATCATCACCTTTATCTTTTAAATCATCGATTTGTTTCTGCACCTCATCGGCGAAATTTTCTGACCTTTTCTCAAGCCCTTCGCCGACCTCATAACGAATAAATTTAGCTACCGATGCACCCGCACCTTTTAAGTATTCTTCAACCGTAAGACCGTCATCTTTTATAAATGGCTGACCAAGTAACGTACTTTCTTTTAAGAATTTATTCACTTTCCCCAGAACCATTTTTTCAACAATTTCTGCAGGTTTGCCGCTGGCTTCTGCTTGAGCTTTAGCGATATCTCTTTCTTTGTCTAATACATCTGCAGGCACTTCGTTTTCACTGATACAAAGTGGTTTAGTTGCCGCAATATGCATCGCCACATCTTTGCCAACCTCATCACTACCATTGTGGTCAACCAATACTGCAATTCGCTTTCCGTGCGCATAGCTTGCAACACTCGCATCAGAAAATAATTTTTCAAAGCGTCTTACTTGAATATTTTCACCAATCTTAGTTACTAGCTCAAGACGAGTTTGTTCAACGGTTTGCCCATTCGGCATTGAAGCCGCATTCAAATCTTCAACTGTTCTTAATTCACTGCTCAATACCAACTCAGCCAACTGATTAGTAAAGTTTTGAAATCCATCATCTTTAGCAACAAAATCTGTCTCACAGTTCACCTCTAGAATAACGGCTTGTTTTCCATTGCTAGCAATTGCAGTTGTTCCTTCTGCTGCAATTCGACTCGCTTTTTTATCCGCTTTAGCTTGACCTGATTTGCGCATTTGCTCGATAGCGGCATCCATATCGCCACTTGCATCCGTAAGTGCTTTTTTACACTCCATCATTCCTGCGCCAGTACGTTCACGCAGCTCTTTCACCATTATTGCTGTTACTTGCATTACTTCTTCCAGATTATTAATTAGTTATATATTTAATACGTTTTATCAAGACAGTTTGGCTGGTAATGATTTTGCCTGGCTAATCCATGAATCAATTACTGCCTCTTCAGGCACACTTGGAGCAAGAGATTTCTCTGTATTGGTAGCTTGTAATTTTGACAAAACATCTGCTGCTGCTGCAGCTGCAAGCTCGGCCATATTGCTATATCCGCTGACTTCAAGCAGTTCTGCTTCATTTCCAGCTACGCCGGTTAAGCGAAAGAAATCACTCATCTTCACCCACCGATCAAGTGACTTCACATTCAACCCTGCTGTTTCAGCGCATTTTTCACGCGCATCTTGAGATGCACACTGATCAAGCAACTTCTCAACAGTTGATATTCCAACTTTTTCTAAAGCCTCACCATATTTAGGACCAATACCTTCGATGTCAGTAATTTTAGTGCCTTCATTTACTACAGCATCACTAGTGGCTATTTCAGCAACAGGCTTAACCACTGTTTTTTTCTTAACTGTAACTTTTTGCTTAGGCTTAGTCTTAGCTTTAGAACTTGTCTCTTTTTCGGTTACTTTTCCAGATTCATCGACTTCGACAAAATCATCTTCGTTACCGCCTGCCATAACACGAACACTTTCTTTGCCTTCAGAAATTGCATCTGCAATATGCGAGGAATATAACTGTATTGCACGAATGGCATCGTCATTACCAGGAATCACATAATCCACACCATCGATTTTGCAATTGGTATCTACTACTGCAACTACCGGAATACCTAACTTATTGGCTTCTTTAATGGCAATCGCTTCATAACCTACGTCAATAACAAATAAAACATCAGGCAGTGATGGCATGTTTTTAATACCACCCAGACTACGCTCTAATTTATCAAGCTCACGCTTAAGCATAAGTATTTGCTTCTTATTTAGACGCGCTATTCCATCGCCGCTTAACATTTGCTCTAAATCATGCAAACGCTGAATAGATTTTTTCACGGTATTAAAGTTAGTCAACATGCCACCTAACCAGCGATGGTTAACGTATGGCATACCACAACGAATCGCTTCTTCACGCACCGAATCTCGTGCTGAGCGTTTGGTACCTACAAATAAAATGGTGCCGCGATTAGCCGCCATGTTGCCAAGGAAAGTGGCAGCATCGAGAAACATTGGTAATGTTTTCTCAAGATTAATAATATGAATCTTGTTACGCTCTCCAAAAATGTAAGGACTCATTTTTGGGTTCCAGTAACGGGTCTGGTGACCGAAGTGCACGCCAGCCTCTAACATTTGGCGCATAGTAACGCTAGTCATTATATAAATACTCCTATAGGGTTTTATACGTCCGCATATCCCATATGGAAACTCTAAAGGAGCACCCGACCATATGTGTCGATAATACGTGTAGATTTAAAGTATGTGCGCCCAGTTGCATTTGCCTTAAGCGCGGGCGATTTATAACATGATTACATATTCAGAACAATTACTTAGATCCACGCTATCATTCCACCACAATCAGCATTAACTAAATTAGCCAAAATTATGAGCGTAACCATAAAAACCCCCGATGAAATCGAAAAAATGCGCATCGCTGGGAGACTTGCCTCAGAAGTTCTGGAAATGATTGGATCCCACGTGGTGCCTGGTATCAGCACCTTGGAATTAGATCAAATCTGCCATGAATACATCGTAAACGAGCAACAGGCGATCCCTGCACCACTCAATTATCGCGGCTTTCCCAAATCTATATGCACATCAGTAAATCATCAAGTTTGTCATGGTATTCCTGGGGATCGAGTTCTCAAGAACGGCGATATCCTGAATATTGATATAACCGTAATCAAAGATGAATTTCACGGCGATACCAGCAAAATGTTCATGCTAGGTAAACCACCTGTGCTTGCCCAACGACTTGTGGATTTAACCTATGAGGCACTATCTCTTGGCATACAAGAAGTAAAACCTGGCGCAAAACTTGGAGACATTGGTCATATAATTCAAACTTTCGCTGAAAAAAATCGCTGCACTGTGGTTCGTGAATACTGCGGACATGGCATTGGTCGCACATTCCATGAAGATCCTCAAGTATTGCATTACGGCAAACCTGACACGGGCATGGAGTTAGAAGCCGGGATGACGTTTACGATCGAACCAATGATCAATGCGGGAAAAAGAAATGTACGTTTACTCCCCGATGGATGGACCGTAGTCACAAAAGACCATAGTTTGTCCGCTCAGTGGGAACATACAATTTTAGTTACCGATCAAGGTTACGAAGTATTAACCAAACGTAGTGACGAAAGTTTTTAAATACAGACCCAAGCAGTCGTTTGGATCTTTGCCCAATCACTAAGTCATGCTCAATATTGATATCTATGAGGTGCTTGAAGCGGATGCGCCTATTTTGCAATTTCTGCAACAAGACCACGCCCTTCCACTAAGCGTAGAAAAATATAAAAACTTCAGAATCGAACTTCTAAAGCTGCTTGATCAACGCTTCAGAGCTCAAGCCAATATTTATGAACTCATATCTCTAAACACTTGCGTTATTGATGCTTTATTGAAAAATATTTGGAACTCATACGAAATCCCAAACGACTCCGCAGCATTATTAGCCATAGGCGGCTATGGTCGTCGAGAAATGTTTCCCGAATCAGATATAGATATTATGATTGTCCTCAAGGACGAAAACAATGAAATTGTAAAACCCAAAATTGAATCTTTCTTAACTTTTCTCTGGGACATAAGCTTACACATCGCACAATCCGTTAGAACCATAAATAGCTGCATAGAAGAATCTAAAAAAGATGTCACAGTTTTAACTAGTTTAATGGAACACTATTACTTAGCGGGAAGTGAAGACTTATACAACCAGGTTAGAGATGTTGTTGAAAATAATAAAATCTGGCCCAGTAAAAAATATTTCAAAGAAAAAAGACAAGAACTAGAAGACCGACACAAAAAATTTGGAGACACCGCCAACCACCTGGAGCCCAATATAAAAGAAAACCCAGGCGGATTGCGCGATATCCATACCTTACGCTGGCTAACCAACCGCCACTTTAAAACAGAGAGCTTTGAAGAATTAGCAGAACTAGAATTTTTATCTAATAGCGAATTATCGTTATTACAAGAAGCCTACTTAGTTTTAGCAAAAATAAGGTTCGCTCTACATTTATTTGTTCAGCGCGGTGATGACCGCTTGTTATTTGATTATCAATACGAGGTTGCATCTCTACTTAGTTATAAGAATGAAAACCGCAATCAGCGGGTTGAAGAATTTATGCAGGTTTTCTATCGCACTAGCAACCAGCTCTCTACATTGTCAGATATAATTATAGAACGTTTGCATTCAACCATATTCCCAAGCTTATTTAAACGTAGAGCTAAACCTATAAATGAAAATTTTCAAGTGCGCGCGCAGCTACTTGAAGCAACTACACCAGAAATATTTAAAAAATCTCCAGAAGCGTTACTAGAATGTTTTCAGTTATTACAAGAACACAAAAATCTAACTGGCCTTAGCGATCAATTGCAAAAACTAATCATCGAGAACTTAAATGTTATAGATGACAGCTACAGAAACAACAAAACAAATAGCGGCACATTCATATCTATAATCAGCCGCATTGGAACCAATTACCGTGAATTAAAGCGCATGGCACAACTTGGAGTGCTCGGGAAATATTGGCCAAGCTTTGATGCGGTAACCGGTAGAATGCAGTTTGACCTTTTTCATATATATACCGTTGAAGAACACACCCTTCGAGTTTTTGAAAATGCATGCCAATTCAGTAAAAATACTTCTGAAGGCGAATATGCCGCCTATCATGATATTTTCATCCAAACTCCAAAAGCATTAACACTCTATTTAGCCGCATTATTTCATGACATTGCAAAAGGCCGTGGTGGGGATCATTCTGAACTAGGTGAAGTAGAAGCTAAATCTTTTTGCTTACAACATGGCTTGACGTCATTTGATGCAAACACAGTAGCTTGGCTGGTAAAAAATCATCTCGTAATGTCGATTACAGCGCAACAACAAGATATAGACGACCCTTACATAATTAAAGAATTTGCAAACAATGTTGGAAATCTAACAAGGCTTAATTATTTATACCTATTAACCATTGCAGATATGCGCGGCACAAATCCAAAACTCTGGAATAGTTGGCGAAGCGCATTGCTTTCAGAATTGTACCAACGTGCATCACAGTATTTGCGCCAAGATGTAGAATCCCCAACCAATCGAGATGAACTGGTTGATCAAGTTAAATCTTCTGCTTTGCAATTATTACAAAATACCAACTTAAACCAAGACAGCTGTTTAGCATTCTGGCAAGAGCTTGGTGATGATTATTTTATTCGCCATTCAGATGATGAGGTAATGCGACATACACAAGCCATATTAAATCACAGAGACAAAAGCAATGTAGTGGTAAATATCCATCAATACAGCGCTAGAGGTGCAACTGAAATATTCATTTACTGTAATGATCGAAACTATTTATTTGCACATATCACCTCAACACTTGCTAAATTAAGACTGTCAATCGTCCACGCAAGAGTCATAACATCAAACAAAGGACATGCACTAGATACATTCTTAGTATTAGACGCAAACGAAAAAGCAATCGACGACGAGAAACAATGCGATTTAGTTAAAAAAGAGCTAACTCAAGCTTTAGAACACCCTGAAGAAATCACCCCCTGCATTAACCAAGGCCTGCCAAGACAGATTCGAGAGCTACGTGTACCTGTTGAAATTTATTTTGATATTAGCACTGTCAATAATTACACGACCATGGAAATAAAAGCACCTGACTTTCCCGGCTTACTCGCCAGCTTAGGAAATGCATTTGTGGACTGCAGTATAGCCATACATAATGCACGTATCTCAACATTAGGGGAACGTGTGCACAATCTATTTCACATTAGTAACCTAGATTACCAGGCATTAGACAAAGAACATCAAGAAAAACTAAGAAAGGTAATCTTAGAATATTTACAACAACCGAAACAAGTGGCACTAAAAGTGTAAGCTACTGGCTTTCTATATGAATACTAATCTTACAAAACTACAGCCTTATCCATTTGAGAAACTTAACAAGTTAATTTCTCAAATAGAAACCAATACACAACTACAAGCTGTGTCACTTGCGATAGGTGAACCTAAGCACCTAACTCCATCAATAATCAAAGATGAATTAAATCGCAATGTTAGCGATCTTGCTAAATATCCCACCACCCGAGGCACCGATGAATTACGTAAAGCATGCGCAAACTGGATAAGAAACCGGTTCCAACTAAGCGAAAAATACCTAGATAACAAAAATAATGTATTACCCGTAAATGGAACTCGTGAAGCATTATTTGCATTCGCACAATGCGTAATCGACCCAACCAGCAAACCAGCAGTGTTAATACCCAACCCGTTCTATCAAATTTACGAAGGCGCGGCATTACTTGCGGGAGCTGAACCAATTTATTATGACTGCACGGTAATCGATGGTGATATACCTGCATTATGGGAGATCAGCGATGAAATCTGGAATCGTTGTCAGCTACTTTATATTTGCACACCTGGCAACCCTACTGGCGAAGTAGCTCCCGCCAACACTCTGCAAAAATTAATCGAACACTCCAACAAATATAACTTCGTAATTGCTTCAGATGAATGTTATTCAGAAATTTACTCGCCAAATGCAACACCACCTAATGGCTTGCTTCACAATGCACAAAAACTAGGTAATGAAACATTTCAAAACTGCATGGCATTTTATAGTTTATCCAAACGATCCAATGCACCAGGTCTACGCTCTGGATTTGTAGCAGGCTCCAGTGAATTAATTGAAAATTTCTTCAGCTATCGCACCTATCATGGCTGCGCCATGTCATTACCCACACAAGCTGCTAGTGTTGCCGCCTGGTCAGATGAGTTGCACGTAGCATCGAACCGCCAAAAATATGCGGAAAAGTTTGATGCTGTTCTGGGCATTCTTCAACCTGTCTTACCTTGCCAAAGACCCGATGCAGGATTTTATCTCTGGCCCAAATTACCTATGGATGAGGTTGAATTCTGTAAGACACTTTTTCGTAAGAAGAACGTACTAACCCTTCCCGGTAGTTATTTGGCCAAATCGGTTAATGGTTATAACCCGGGTGAAAACCGTGTACGCTTAGCGCTGGTTGCCGAACTAGCAGAATGCATTGAGGCAGCACAGCGTATAAAAGAGTTACTCGAAGAACAATAAATACCCAGCTATTCAGGAGAGACCATGCCAGGGCAAGACAATAATTCACAAGTACAAGATATTATCGAAGCAGCATTTGAAAAACGTGTAGACATCAACCCAGCAAACACAGACCCAGAAGTTCGCAATGCCGTTGAGTCCACCTTAAAGAAAGTGGATACAGGTGAAATTCGCGTTGCAGAAAAACAGGGCAATGACTGGATCACTAACGAGTGGATTAAAAAAGCTGTACTACTTTCGTTTCGCATGAATGAAAACGAAATTATTGACGCAGGCGTAACCAAATATTACGACAAGGTTCCAACTAAGTTTTCGCAAATGAGCGATGACCAAATTAAAAAACAAGGTGCTAGAATTGTACCTGGCGCGATGGTAAGACGAGGTGCATACATTGCACCTGATGCTATTTTAATGCCCAGTTATGTAAACATTGGCGCCTATGTAGATACCGGTACTATGGTCGACACTTGGGTTACCGTAGGATCGTGTGCGCAAATTGGTAAAAACGTTCACCTTTCTGGCGGCGTAGGCATTGGCGGTGTTCTTGAACCATTGCAGGCAAGCCCTACTATTATCGAAGACAACTGTTTTATCGGTGCACGGTCTGAAATTGTTGAAGGTGTAATTGTTGAAGAAGGTGCGGTAATTTCAATGGGCGTATACATCGGCCAAAGCACAAAGATCTTCAATCGTGAAACCGGCGAAGTAACGTACGGTCGAATCCCAGCAGGATCGGTAGTCGTATCTGGCAACCTACCCTCTAAAGATGGCACATATAGTCTTTATTGTGCAGTTATCGTTAAGCAGGTAGATGAAAAAACACGTAGTAAAGTAGGTATTAACGAATTGTTAAGAACTATCGACTAAACCTCGATTCATTAGCATGCTTAAAGTTTTTGGTATCCCTAATTGTGACCAAGTAAAAAAGTCGCAAAAATGGCTTAAAGATCGTGGGATTGAATTTGAATTTCACGATTACAAAAAACAAAACATCACCAAAAAACAGTTAGGCGAATGGTGCAAAGAAATTAAGTGGGAAATACTACTGAATAAACGCAGCAGGACTTGGAAAGAAATAAGCGGCAAGGAACTTTCCGAGAAAGACAAGTCTAATTTCACTCAGGCTAAAGCGATAACGCTAATGCAACAGAATCCCACATTAATCAAACGCCCTGTGATTCAAAATGGCAAAACCATTACAGTAGGTTTTGATGACAAAATATTCTGCCAAAATTACAAATAACCAACCATGTCCGCCACTCTAGAATTAGCTAAGCAGTTAATCTCTCAGGCTTCAGTTACACCTGAAGATGCTGGCTGCCAAACGATTTTAAGTGATTACTTAAAAGCTGCAGAATTTAAAGCAGAAGTCATGCAGTTCGAAGATGTAACCAACTTGTGGTTACGACGTGGAGAAGCATCACCTTTAGTAGTTTTTGCTGGACACACTGATGTAGTACCAACCGGGCCAGAACAAGAATGGGATTCACCACCCTTCACACCCACTATTCGTGATGGACAATTATTTGGGCGCGGTGCAGCAGATATGAAATCCAGCATAGCTGCTATGGCTGTGGCATGTGAACGTTTTGCCGCAGCTCATCCTCATCACGGAGGATCCATTGCTTTCCTTATAACAAGCGATGAAGAAGGCCCCGCAACCAATGGTACCGTGAAAGTAATTGAAGCATTGCAAGAACGCAATGAAACAATAGACATGTGCATTGTCGGCGAACCAAGTTGCAGCGAAACATTAGGTGACACTCTCAAAATTGGTCGCCGCGGCTCTCTTTCTGCAAACTTAAATATCAAAGGTGTTCAAGGGCATGTGGCTTATCCGCATTTGGCCAAGAACCCTGTTCACGAATTTGCACCCGTACTAGCAGAACTCACTACGTTGCAGTGGGATGCCGGTAATGAATTCTTTCCCCCGACTACATTCCAAGTTTCAAACATCAATGCGGGAACAGGCGCAAACAACGTTATTCCTGGCAGCATGGAAATTGAACTGAACTTACGTTTCTCTACAGAAATTACAGCTGATAAAATTAAAACTATAATAGTTTCCGTTCTGGATAAAAATAACCTAAATTACGAAATAAGCTGGCATTTATCGGGCAATCCGTTCTACTGCGAGCCGGGTTTGCTAACCAATGCTTGCGAACAAGCCATACAAGAAACCGTAAACATCAAACCAGAATTTTCCACCGGCGGTGGTACGTCAGATGGACGCTTCATTGCGCCTACCGGCGCACAAGTGGTGGAACTCGGCCCAGTGAATGAAAGCATTCACAAAATGAATGAGTGCGTGGACGTAGAGGCGCTGGACCAGTTGACCGATATTTATCAGAAGGTTTTGGAGAAGTTACTCACGTAATTTCTGCCGACAAACGAAAATCATTCAAAAGATTTAAATCGCTCTACACAAAGCTTTACACACTCATTGCAAATTTGTGGACTACCCCCCAAGTCTAATCAATTGGCCAGTCTCTTTTTCGGAGCCCTTACAAAACTCACAGAAGCTGTCTTCTTCTGTGCTTCCCATTCCTCGTTTTAGCTTCTTAGTATGACGAGGACTTGTTACTTTATTTTCTTGTGATGGTGAAACTCTTAATGAATCACCAAAATCAACAATCTCCTCAAGCCAATTGATATATAACAATCCTGGCTCTTCATTAGATATCCCACTTGCTTTTACCAAAGGTCTTCCTTCAGAAACACCAAAAGAAATATGCAATTGTTTAAGTGTGCTGGGACCAACCGTAGCGATAATTTCTTTATTTAAAAATATATCGTAATTATATTCATTACCCATAGTAATTAAACCCAAGCTTTCAAAAACTCTTCTAAATGCTCTTCACCTGAATCAGACAAGTAATCTCTGAGCTGCTCACATCTGCGCTCATATTCTTTTTCATATATCTTTCCGCGCATTAATTCAAATCGCAGAAATACTAAATAGGTATTGAGCACGTCCGTTTCACAGTAGTTACGGATCTCTTCAATTTTTCCATCTAAAAATGCGCCACACACTTTACTACCGTCCATACCCAATTTACCTGGGAAACCTAGCATGGTTGCAATGTGATCTAACTTTGCGTTGGCACGCATTTGAAAACCCGCAAGCACATCCATTAGATCGATATGTCGCCAGTGAAAACGGCTTATATAGTTGTTATAACGGAAACTCGTATCATCATCCCCCATTTGCCAATAGTGCTGAGCATTTACACCATGCAATAAAGAACGGTAGTGCATGGTCGGCAAATCAAAGCCACCTCCATTCCAGGAAACGATAGTTGGATTATATTTTTCCAAACCATCATAAAACCGTTTGATTAATTCTTTTTCGGGTGAATCTGTATCGCCTAACGACCAAACTTTTACTGAATCATGTGTGGCTAGTACCGCAGAAATAGCAACAATACGCTGCATGTAGTGAGGCATAAAATCACTACCAGTTTGCTGATTACGCATGTGCTCGATAGCTTTAATCACGTCTTTATCAGGCAAACCATCTAGATCATAAATTTTCTTACCTGATTCCACATCAGGTACTGTCTCAATATCAAACACAAGGGTATTCATTATTTATTTGCAAGCCTGTTCAATTTCTATATCAAAAACTAAAGTATTCATATTTTAATGCTGGTAAAAATTACTGGGCAAAAACACCCGTTGATAAATACCGATCACCTCGATCACATACAATGCTTACTATTACTGCATTTTCTACTTGTTTGGAAAGTTTTAATGCAGCGGCCATTGCGCCACCCGAAGATACGCCACAAAATATTCCTTCTTCCTTACCCATTCTACGCATCATCACTTCTGCTTCTTCTTGAGTAACCTGAATTACATTATCAATATCTTTATCATCAAAAATGCTCGGAACATATTCTTCTGGCCATTTTCGAATACCTGGAATCTTTGAACCTTCTGACGGCTCAACCCCTACAATCTGGACATCTGGGTTCACTTCTTTAAGAAATTTTGAGGTTCCCATTATCGTACCAGTAGTACCCATGGAACTTACAAAGTGAGTAACTTTTTTATCGGTATCTCGCCAAATTTCAGGTCCGGTTGTTTTGTAATGCGCTAAAGGATTATCAGGGTTTGCAAACTGATCTAACACTTTACCTTTACCTTCACTTTGCATTTGTAACGCTAAATCACGCGCATGCTCCATCCCTTCTTCTACCGTTACAAGAATAAGCTCTGCACCAAACGCTTGCATCGACTGACGACGTTCCATGCTCATATTTTCAGGCATGATTAACTTTAGTATGTAGCCTTTCATTGCCGCTACCATTGCCAGGGCAATACCCGTATTACCGCTAGTGGCCTCAATTAACACATCGCCTGGCTTAATGTCACCACGCTCTTCAGCTTCAACAATCATACTTAATGCAGGCCGGTCTTTAACGGAACCCGCTGGATTATTGCCTTCTAATTTCGCCAATACTAAATTAGAGGTATTACCAGGCAAACGTTGAAGCCGCACTAGCGGTGTATTACCAACAAACTGTTCTATAGTAGGAATTTTCATTTAATTATTATTTACTTCTATACATATATTTCTATGTAGCTTTTTCAATTATTAGCGCTTGCGCAACTACATATTTTTTTTCATCCGAAATACTGATATGAACATCGAGCTTTTCAGCTAGGATCTCTTGCGCAAATTCATCTGTAAACTTTAATATAGGCTTACCCTTTTCATCATGCCGCACATACATTTTACACCAGTGCACATTATCTCTTATTCCTGTACCTAGCGCTTTTGAAAACGCTTCTTTTACTGCAAATCGTTTTGCTAAGAATGAGACCTTATCTATTGAATTCTTTAATTCGATTAATTCATCATCATGGAGTATTTTCGAAGCAAAGTTTTCAGAAAATCGCTCATACGATTTAGCAATACGTGAAATTTCTACTATATCTATTCCTGTTCCTAAAATCTTCATATTGATTACATGCCAATTTAAGGCTTTGCATCCATCTTTTCTCGCATTTCCCGCACTGCAGTTTCTAAGCCCACAAATAATGCATAGGCCACAATTGAATGGCCAATATTTAGTTCATACATACGTTCAATATTTGCAATGGCTGCAACATTTTCATAATGCAACCCATGCCCTGCATTCACCACTAAACCAAGTGATGCAGCATGCGCTACCGCTTTTTTGATTCTTTCTAACTCTTGAGATTGCTTATCACCCTCACTACTTGCGTATGTTCCAGTATGCAATTCAATGACGGGAGCACCTGCTTCAGCCGATGCATCTATTACATTAAAATCCGGTTCAATAAACAATGAAACAGCTATATTTGCTTCTGTTAAAGAAGCAGTAACATCTTTTATTCGAGCACTATGTTTAATAACATCTAAACCACCTTCAGTCGTCAGCTCTTGGCGGTGTTCTGGAACAATACAACAATTTCCGGGCTTGACCTTCAATGCAATATCTCGCATCTCATTCGTAGCCGCCATTTCTAAATTCATACTGCTTTGAATAACTTCTTTTGCCAAGTAAACATCATCATCTTGAATATGACGTCTATCTTCACGCAAATGCATGGTGATTCCATCAGCGCCCGCTTGCTCTGACAACTTTATCGCCTGCTTTAAGTCTGGATAGGGCGTGAATCGTGCTTGACGGATCGTCATCACATGATCAAGATTTACGCCTAAACGCACTTTCGAATTAACCGACATTTAATTATTTTAGAAATTACTTAAGTGATTATGCTTGCATAAATTGCAAAATTTCTCGACTGTGCAATGGTCGACTGTCCAAATGCCAATTTATAACACCTCGCATGAGTCGCTTGGCCTCTGCTAGACATGATGTATCCATACTCAAAGGTGATTGCAAACCTATTAACGTCGCACCCTTAATTACATTCCATGCGGTATTTTCCCTTGCATCATTTTTACAGGGAATTCTAGCGGGGCCTAGTCCTACGTCATATCGATAAAACCCATCTTCATGGATCGGAGTTTCATGATCTACTTCTTTATCTAAGGAAAGGCCGTGACCTACCAGCTCAAGCAATTCTATTTCAAATAACCGCAAAACCTTTTCCTGGCTATCACCTTTCTCCAACAGATGAATAACATTTTTATATAGATCAAAAATTTCTTTGCTTGGACTGGACTTAGGCACTAGCTTTAAAATCAGCTCATTCAAATACATTCCCATAATAGACACTTCAGGTGTTGTTACTTGTTTTGCCGTAACACTCTCCACATGAGTAAGCGTGAACAACTCACCCCTACCACTCCAAGAAATAAGAAGAGGCGTAAACAATAAGTCTACACTTGAATTTTTTTTCTTTGAACTATGCCCAAGACAAGAAACCAAACCATACTCAGGAGTAAGCATCTCTACAATACGGCTAGATTCTCGATAACGTCTGGCATGCATACAGTAAGCTTGCTGTAATTGCACTCTCATAGTTGCATCTTCATAATCGAGTTCAATTATTCCTTAAATTGCGACACGATATCTTGCTGATCTTGCCAATTCTGTTTGACTTTTACCCAAGTTTTTAGCATTACTTTTTTATTAAATACTCTTTCAAGCCTGTTACGAGCCTGCTCGCCAATAGTTTTTAATTTTGAACCTTTTTTACCAATCACGATACCTTTTTGACTATCTTTCTCTACCCAAATAACCACACCAATAGATATTAAATTTTCATCAAAAGTTAGATTTTCAACTTCTGTGTAGATAGCATAAGGAAGTTCTTTATGAAGCTGAGTAATGGCAGTACCACGCACAATTTCAGATATCACAAATGCATCATCTCGATCCCAAGTGACATCTTTGGGGAAAAGGAAAACAGATTCTGGCACCTGGCTACACAAAACATTCGTTAACGTATTCATACTTTTATCATGCAAGGCGGATATAGGGATAATATCCTCAAATTCATAGCGACCTTTTGCATCTTCCAAAATTGGCAATAACGCTGATTTATCTTTCATTCTGTCAATTTTATTTATCACGAGAACAGTAGGTCGATTCGCTTCTTTAACTTGGTTTAACAAATAGTCGTCTTCATCGCTCCAACGGCCCATTTCTGCAACCATTAAAATCACATCCACCTCTTGCAAGCTAGACAATGCATTACTGATAAGAACTTTGTTAATTAATCTTTTATTACCTAACTGAATTCCAGGTGTATCTACCAAAACCAGCTGACGCGTTTCTAAACTTAAGATTCCACGAATATTGTGGCGCGTAGTTTGTGGCTTATGTGTGGCAATAGATAGTTGCTCGCCCAAGAGAGCATTAAATAGAGTGGACTTACCTACGTTTGCACGGCCAACAATAGCTACAAAACCACAACGTGTTTTAGTTGCCATTTCTTATTAATTATTTTTCTTTGAAACAAATTCAAAAGCAATCTCTGCAGCAACTTGTTCTGCTTTTCGACGACTTGTTCCGATCCCAATAAAGGATTCATTACAATTCTCAACTACACATTGAACTGAGAACGTCTCATTTCCAGATTTACCCTGCTTCTCAACAATGTTGTACAACGGCAGGTTTTCACCATTAGATTGTAATAATTCTTGCAACCTGGTTTTTGCATCCTTGAGCTCATCAACTGTTGGAATATTAGAGAATCGGCTTGTATATAACTTTTCAATAAATACACAGGCACTCTCGTAACCTTTAGAAATGAAGACCGCTCCTATCAACGCTTCAAGTGCATCCGCTAAAATTGAAGATCTTCGAAGCCCACCAGACTTTAGCTCTCCTGCACCTAAAACCAAATGACTTGCCAAATTATGTTCACGCGCAATTTCAGCCAAGGTATCTTTTTTAACTAGATGAGCTCGCATACGAGTAAGGTCACCTTCAGGATAGGACGGGAAATGGGTAAACAACCAGTTTGCAACAAAGAATCCTAACAAAGAATCACCCAGGTACTCTAGACGTTCATTATTATTACTGTTTACACTTCGATGCGTTAAAGCGCGAAGGCACTGATCCGAACTTAAAAACTCTTCTCCAAGTAGATCAACAAGACTCAATGTTTATATTCTTAGGTTTTATTTTTTAGTACTGATAGTTTGACGTTGATCAAATGTAGCTATCGCATCCAAATTTGCAATAATAGGAACTCTTACCTCGTAATCCAAACCAAAATCGATTGAAGTTTTATTTCTTTTAAAAACAAAATGATCTTTCTTTACTCCATAGACACCATTGATATTTAGGCGTTTACTTATAGACTGCCATAGTTGCTTCTTATTAGGTTTTTTGCTCTGCATCTCAAAGGCAATATCTTCCACAATTTTTTCTGTGGTGAGGCCTTTGTAATACACGGGAAATAGCTTTATGCCTATCATCATCAAAAACCCTATAAGCGCCAAAAAAAATACCCAAAATATAAATGTTGCACCACGTTGCTTATGCATAGTAATCATTTGAATATCCTCATCTTAAATTATTTTTTTGCCTACTCGATCAAAATTAAACTTCTTTCCAGCAAAATCCCAATTCATCCAAACTAAAAAAGCTCGCCCTACTAAATTTTCTTCTGGCACAAACCCCCAGATTCGACTATCACTACTGTGATCTCGATTATCACCCATAACAAAAAAGTGATTTTGCGGAACGGTAAATTCTCCAGGCACACTATACCCCACCTTCTTTAATAAAATATCGTGCGGTTGATGCTCAAGGTCTTCGCGTAATATGGTCGCACCATTCATTACACTATTTGCACCTTCACCCTGATAAACTCCATTCTTTTGCTGATTAACCAGATCACCATTGATATACAGTTTTTTATCACGATACGTTATGTGGTCTCCTGGCAAACCAATCACGCGTTTAATGTAGTCATCTGCAGGATTTTTCGGAAAACGGAAAACTGCTACATCTCCACGTTGTGGAATGCCAATACCCAGCACTTTTTTATGCAACACCGGTAAACGAATTCCATAGGCAAATTTATTCACCAGAATAAAATCACCATGCAGCAAAGTAGGCATCATTGAGCCTGATGGAATACGAAATGGTTCAGCTATAAAAGAACGCAATATCAAGACAATAAGCAATATAGGAAAAAAGGACTTACAAAGATCTAAAAACCATGGTTCACGGTATTCTCTGTTACTCGGCCCTACAGCCTCTTGACCATGTGTTGAATCATAAGATTTCTCTAGTGCACGTTTTCGCCGCTTATCACCTAGAAAAAGTTTATCTAGCAACCAAACAAGTCCGGTAACTAAAGCACCTATTAATAAGGCCAATTCTAAATCAAAGTGCAAATCTGGAGACATATATATTAATTTATCAGCAATACATTAGAACAGATAGCAAAGTGCTGTCTATTTAGTGCTTTACTTAATTTAAAAGGAAACTAAATTCTACGCTATGAATAGCCATAAAATCATGTAGTTACTAAGTATAGAAGCTATACCTGGTGAGTGCGAGCCTAGACCCGACAATTAGCAAGAATATATAGAAAATTTTGGTCGGGATGAGAGGATTCGAACCTCCGACCCCCACACCCCCAGTGTGGTGCGCTACCAGGCTGCGCTACACCCCGAGAAATGACAAATAGCTATATTGGTTTATAAGTGACTTAACGTTTCAAAACTTGAAGCAGGTCTTCAAGCTCTACACGCATTTGATGAACGACTTGTTGGCTTTGATTCTGGTCTTCTTTAGCATCTGACCCAGCAAGTTTTTGTCTTGCCCCACCTATGGTGTATCCCTGCTCGTATAAGAGACTACGAATTTGACGAATTAAGATGACATCATGCCGTTGGTAGTAACGACGATTACCGCGACGCTTTACAGGCTTAAGAGAAGGAAATTCTTGCTCCCAATATCGAAGCACGTGTGGTTTTACTCCACATAATTCGCTAACTTCTCCAATTGTAAAATATCGTTTGCCCGGAATTACCGGTAATTCATTATTATTATTGATTTCCAGCATATGCCTCGACTCTCGCTTTTAATTTCTGCCCAGGACGGAATGTAACCACACGTCTTGCAGAAATTGGAATCTCCTCACCCGTTTTTGGATTACGCCCAGGACGCTGATTTTTATCACGCAAAATAAAATTACCAAAGCCTGATAACTTTACTTCATGTCCTTGTTCAAGTGCGACACGAACCTCTTCAAAAAAGATTTCGACGAGTTCTTTTGCTTCTCTTTTGTTGAGGCCTAATTCCTCGAACAAATTTTCTGCCATGTCTGCTTTAGTGAGCGCCATTTTTTTATTAGCTTCTTATTTCTGCTCCAACTTTATTTTCAAGTTGAGAAATAATTAATAAGACTGTTTGTTCTATTTCTTTATCTGTAAGGGTGCGTGAAAACTCTTGTAAAATCAAGCTTAAAGAGACGCTTTTCTTTGATTCTGAGATGCCTTCACCTTTGTAAACACTAAACACTTCGACACATTGCAGGCATGCAATATTCATTTGTTCAATGTTTGAACGAATCTCTGCCGCATTGACATTATCATTAACTATCATCGTGATATCCCGACGAATCGAGGGGTATTTGGATAACGCTTGGAAAACACTAGCCGCAGGTTTCTTTATTAATTCATTTAACTGCAATTCAAACAAATAAACAGCCGAATCGATATCGATTGCAGATTGAATACGTGGATGCAACTTACCTAAACGACCAATCACCACATCACCGAATAAAATTTTTGCCGATTGTCCTGGATGTAGCGCAGCATCCTCTGCAGGTAAAAATGAAACTCGATCTATCGGCAAAGAAGAAATCTTTAACACATGCTCTACATCACCCTTAAGATCATAAAAGTCCACCCTTCTACTCATCGAACCCCACTGTTCCGGCTCACAATCACCAACAATGAGGCCTGATAGACTAGGTGATTGTTTTAAACCATCAGTTGTATTTTTAAACTGTAATGCCTGTTCAAAAATGCGTATTCGAGGTTGTTGTCGATGAAGATTGTGTTGTGCAGCTTTTAGCAAACCCGGCCAAGCACTACTTCGCATCACTGATAATTCTTGAGATATAGGATTTGCGAGTTGTTTACTTGGATTCCCATCATTGAACAACTCTTCAATCTCTTGGGCAACAAAGCTAAAGGTAATAACTTCATGGTAGCCACGAGATACCAATACACCCTTCATTGCTCCAAGTTGATTGGCTTCGATGTTTAAAGTGGTATTAATGGCTAATGCCTTCACATCAGCAGGAATATTCTCATACCCCACTAAGCGCGCAACCTCTTCTATTAAGTCAACATCTATCTTCAAATCAAACCGATAACTTGGTGGCTGCACATGTAACACATTTTTCTCAACTTCCACTTTACATTGCAAACGCACAAGTAGTGACTGCACTTTTTGCACGGCAAGCTTTATACCCAGTAATGATTCAACCTTAGAATGCTCTAACAATATTTTTACAGGTTTAGGCAATTCAGATAAGTCTTCTTCGAAAATTACTGGCCCAGCCTCACCTCCAACCAATTCTAAAATTAACTGTGTTGCTCTTTCGATTGCTTGCGTTGCTAAATTAGGGTCAACACCACGCTCAAACCGATGAGAAGAATCAGTATGCAAACCATATCGTCGCGCTTTCCCTGCAACGATTTCCGGCTTGAATGATGCACTTTCTAAAAATACTCTCGCAGTGCCATGCTGAATTGCAGTTTCCTGTCCGCCCATAATTCCAGCAAGTGCCACCGCTTGTTTTTCATCTGCTATTACTAGTTCGTCTTCCGATAGCTCTACCGTTTGACCATCTAACAATTCAAGCTTCTCTGCTTTATTAGCAAAGCGAACTACCACACCACCATTTAATGTGTCCAAATCAAATGCATGCATAGGTTGCCCCATCTCAAGCATAACGAAATTTATGATATCCGTTATCGCATTAATTGCACGCACACCTGCACGTCGTAATTTTTCTTGCATCCATAATGGGCTCTGTACAGACCCCGTCACTCCCTCAATCACCCTGCCCACATAACGCGGGCACTCTTGTTTAGCTTTTATAGAAACAGGAAGTACAGACTTAATAGTTGCTTTAACTTCGGCTATTGTAAAATTTTTTTGCAGAGGCTTATCTAATAACGCTGACACTTCACGTGCCACACCTTGAACACTTAAACAATCAGAACGGTTTGGCGTTAAATCAATATCAATCACTTTATCAGCCAAATCTAAACCAGAATATACATCTACACCTAATTTGGCATCTTCAGGTAATTCCAAAATTCCCTGGGAAGACTCTGTTAAACCTAACTCACTTGGCGAACACAACATGCCAAAAGATTCCACACCGCGCAGCTCTTTGGGTTCAATCTTAAAATCGTTGGGCAACACTGCTCCTACTTTTGCAAAAGCAACAATAAGTCCTTTGCGCACGTTGTTAGCACCACAGATAACGTTGCTAACTTCGCCTTTCCCGTCATCTACCTGACAGATATGAAGTTTTTTTGCATCGGGATGAGGTTCTACTTTAATAACTTTAGCAATTACCACACCAGAAAACATAGGCGCTGCAAACTCAACACCATCAACCTCTAAACCGGCCATTGTTAAAATATCAGCCAGTTGCTGTGTACCCACTCCTGGATCTATCCACTCACGCAACCAGTTTTCGCTTACACGCATGATTTAATTCTTAACCTAGTAGTTAGGCAAACTGTTGCAAAAAACGCAAATCGTTTTCAAAAAATAGACGCAAGTCGTTCACTTGATGACGCAGCATCGCCAAACGCTCAACCCCCATACCAAAGGCGTAACCATTATATTTATTGGTGTCTATACCAACACTTGCAAATACATTCGGATGCACCATGCCACAGCCCATCACCTCTAACCATTTTGTTGAATTAGTTTTTTTATCCAACATGCCAATATCGATTTCTGCAGAAGGCTCAGTAAAAGGAAAATAGGAGGGTCTGAAACGTACTTGCAAATTTTCATCATCAAAAAAGCTTTGCAGAAAATCTATGATGATGCCTTTCAAGTCTACAAAGGAAACCTGCTCGTCCACCAATAAACCTTCAACTTGATGAAACATTGGGCTATGCGTGGGATCAGAGTCGCATCGGTATACACGGCCAGGAGCAATAATTCTTATTGGCGGCTTTTGCTCTTGCATAACATGAATCTGCACCGAAGATGTATGAGTGCGCAATAAAAGCTTATCGTCAAAATAAAACGTGTCGTGCATTGCACGTGCGGGATGATGATCAGGAATATTCAGCGCTTCAAAATTATGAAACTCATCTTCTATTTCTGGCCCCTCTTCTACAACAAAACCAAATTGCTTGAAATAGCTTTGGATTCGATTAAGCGTAAGAGTGATTGGATGCAGACCTCCATAGCTTTGCGCTCTTCCTGGTAAAGTGATATCTAGAGTTTCACTCTTTAGCTGCTGACTTATTTCAGTCTCTTGCAAATACGATTTTCTGCTCTCAATCGCTTCTTGAATACGTACTTTAACTTTATTAATTTCTTGACCCGCCACAGGACGCTCTTCTTTAGGAAGTTTTCCAAGTGCTTTTAGCTGATCAGTCAGCACGCCTTTTTTGCCAAGATACTTTACGCGCAAAGCTTCCAATTTCCCCAAGTCGTCAGTCGACTGGATTTCATTAATTGCAGCGGCTTCTAAAGAACTAAGATCGGACATGTTTTTAAAATCAACTCTCTTAAACAAAAAAGGGAAAGGCGATGCCTTTCCCTTTAATCAACTTATACAAATAGATCTTTTGTGTTGATAACAATCCTCTGAACAGGTACTTGGCTAAGCCGTTGCTAAACTTGCTTTTGCTCTTTCAGCCAGCTTACCAAATGTATCAATATCATGAATCGCTAAGTCCGCTAATACTTTACGGTCGATATCAATTGAAGCTTTATTCAAGCCATCAATCAATCTGCTATAAGATAAATCAAACTGTCTCGCTGCAGCATTGATGCGTACAATCCAAAGTGAACGGAACTGACGCTTCTTTTGTCTGCGGTCACGATATGCATATTGGCCCGCTTTAATTACCGCTTGTTTGGCAACACGGTAAACATTTTTTCGTGCTCCGTAATACCCTTTAGCTTTAGCACGCACTTTTTTATGTTTTGCGTGTGCGACAACGGATCTTTTTGCTCTTGGCATCTCAGTACTCTCTAATCTTTTGGCTAATTTCTTTAGCTAAGTTTGTTTAACTAATTTCTTTTGATATGGGTTATATCTTATGTCTATGACTTAAGCATAAGGAAGCATTTGCTTCACAGCTTTAACATCTGCATCGGCGATCATTGCATCAGCACGCAAGTGCCTTTTCCTCTTAGTGCTCTTCTTGCTAAGAATATGCCTTAAATGAGATTGTGAACGCTTGAAGCCACCTTTAGCAGTTCTCTTAAAGCGCTTTGCAGCACCTCTGTTTGTTTTTAATTTTGGCATCTTAATTTTCGTTTATAAATGTTTATATAATTTCTTTGACTTTTACTTCTTTAATTTCTTTAGCGGAGTGAACACCATCACCAATTGCCTTCCTTCTAACTTTGGTCGTTGCTCTACTTCGCCATATTCTTTTAAATCTTCTTCTACTCTATCCAGTAACTTTACACCTAAATTTTGGTGCATCATTTCCCTGCCTCGAAATCGAATAGTAACTTTCGTTTTATCACCTTCGGTTAAAAACTCAGTAAGTTTTCTTAACTTAGTTTGATAGTCACCTTCTTCAGTTCCCGGTCTAAACTTAATTTCTTTTACATGAATTAGTTTTTGTTTCTTTTTCGCAGCGTGTGATTTCTTGCTTTGCTCAAATTTAAATTTACCGTAATCCATAACCCTGCAAACCGGAGGTTTAGCATTGGGTACGATCTCAACTAAATCTAAATCAGCGTCTTGTGCAATTTGTTGCGCTTCGTCAATCGCAACTACACCAACTTGTTCGCCATCACTTCCAATCAAACGAACTTCTTGATCGGTTATATCACCATTTAAACGATTACCTTTCGCTGCGCTAATATTCTAATCCTCCAAAAAAATTAATGGCCGCGGTTCACGCATTCTTCAGTAAATTTCTTAACGATGTCCTGTACACTCATCGAGCCAAGATCTTCACCACTGCGCGTTCGGACGGCCAGCTGATTTGATTCAACTTCACGATCACCCACTACCAGCATATACGGCACATGGGTCATTGTATGCTCGCGAATCTTAAAGCCAATCTTCTCATTTCTCAAGTCGGAAATGACTCTGAACCCTTGATTTTTAAGCGTTTCTAGCGCTTTACTCACATATTCGCTGTGTTTATCTGCAATATTGATGATCACCGCCTGTGTTGGCGCCAACCAGAAGGGTAAATTACCAGCATAGTTCTCAATTAAAATACCTATGAATCGCTCTAAAGAGCCCAATATGGCACGGTGAATCATCACTGGCACATGCTTATCCCCATCCTCTGCCACATAATTAGCGTCTAAGCGCCCTGGCATAGAGAAATCCACCTGAATGGTGCCACATTGCCATGCTCGGCCAATGCAGTCTCGAAGCGTAAATTCTATCTTCGGGCCATAAAAAGCTCCCTCACCTGGCTGCAGCTTGTATTCCAAGTCTTGATTTTTGAACGCTTGCTCAAGAGCCTGTTCAGCCTCATCCCAAAGTTCATCCGCTCCCACCCTCTGCTCTGGGCGAGTAGATAACGCTAATTCAATTTTTTCAAAACCAAAGTCTTTATATACCTCAAAAGTTAGTTTGATTAATTCAGCCACTTCTTCTTGCAGCTGCTCTCGGGTACAAAAGATATGCGCATCATCTTGCACAAAGCGTCGACAACGCATTAAGCCATGCAAAGTTCCAGAAGGTTCATTGCGATGCACCAAGCCAAACTCTGAAAGTTTTAACGGTAAGTCACGATAACTTTTTAAACCTTGGTTATAAATTTGCACGTGCCCAGGGCAATTCATGGGCTTAATTGCATATTCACGATTTTCAGACTGGGTTGCAAAAATCATATCGCCAAACTTATCCCAGTGACCTGATTTCTCCCAAAGCTTTCGATCTAACACTTGTGGTGTTAACACTTCTTGATAGTCGCGCTTTTTAAGCGTATCGCGAATATAATTTTCGACTACTTTATATAAAGTAAATCCACGGTCGTGCCAAAACACCATACCAGGTGCCTCTTCTTGAAAATGAAACAAATCCATTTGCTTTCCAAGTTTACGATGATCACGCTTCTCAGCTTCTTCCAACTGAGTTAAATATTGTTTGAGCTGTTTTTTATCTGCCCATGCCGTTCCATAAATGCGCTGCAACATCTGGTTATCTGAATTACCACGCCAATACGCTCCCGCAAGTTTGGTTAATTTAAACGCACGTAAATGCTTAGTATTTGGTACATGCGGGCCACGACACATATCGGTGTATTCTTCGTGATGATACAAAGCAATGACTTCACCGTCTGGAATCGCTGATGCAATTTCTACCTTATAATCTTCGTTACGTTCTTTAAAGGTGTTCACCGCTTCGTCACGACTAACCACTTTGCGAATTACGTCGTAATCTTTTTTAATCAATTCGCCCATACGCTTTTCAATCGCAGCTAAATCTTCGGGTGTAAACGGGCGCTCGTATTCGATGTCATAATAAAATCCATTATCAATCACCGGGCCGATTGCCATCTTTGCAGTGGGATAAAGTTGTTTAATGGCATGCCCCATTAAATGCGCAAACGAATGGCGAATGATTTCAACGCCATCGGAATCTTTGCTGGTAACAATTTCTAAACTGGCATCTTCAGTGATCTCCACACAAGCATCCGCAAGTTCACCATCAACTCGCCCAGCAATGGTGGCTTTCGCTAAACCAGGACCAATAGATTCTGCTACTTGATGCGTGGTGACAGGGTTGTCGAATTGTTTTTGAGTTCCATCAGGAAGGGTAATGACTGGCATTCTATTTTCTCTCTTTCAGTGGTGACCTCTACGACTGGCCACATGTTTAAAAATTTTATTTACTACAAGCTTGTGTGACTCCGTCACACTTAATTTGCGAATAGCACCCATTCGCACAGGCGGTAGGCACGAGCAGATTCGAACTGCTGACATCTACCATGTCATGGTAGCGCTCTACCAACTGAGCTACGCGCCTATTGCGATTGACGAAATTAACATAGATCCTATCGCTTAGCACCTCTCCACGGTGCACTACATCGCACTTGGCTTACCAACGATTATATCTTTCAACCTTGTAATCTCATCACGAATTCTAGCGGCTTCTTCAAACTCCAAGTCTTTCGCATGTTTATACATTGTTTGTTCGAGCTGCCTGACTTTTTTCATACCTTGCCCTGGAGTCATACGAGAATATTCATAAACTTCTTCTGCCACTTTTTTACGCGATGCGCCTTTACTCAATGCATACGGCATCTTGTAAGCGCCTTCCATGATGTCAGAGACGTTCTTTTTTATACCCTTAGGTGTAATTCCGTGCTCTTTATTGAAAGTCACTTGTTTTTCGCGACGGCGGTTTGTTTCTTCAATTGCTTTCTGCATAGAGCCAGTAACTTTATCTGCATACATAATGGCTTTACCACTTAAGTGTCTTGCCGCGCGACCTACGGTTTGAATAAGAGAACGTTCAGAACGCAAAAATCCTTCTTTATCGGCATCTAGAATCGCAACCAGTGAAACCTCTGGAATATCTAAACCCTCTCTTAATAAATTAATTCCCACAAGCACATCGAAATCTCCTTTACGTAAACCACGAATTATTTCTACGCGCTCAACCGTGTCAATATCAGAATGCAGATAACGCACTCGCACACCATGTTCATTTAAATATTCAGTAAGGTCTTCTGACATACGTTTAGTTAACGTAGTAATTAAAATTCGCTCATCTTTTTGAACACGTTCATTAATTTCAGACAACACATCATCTACTTGAGAGCCAACAGGGCGCACTTCAATTTCTGGATCCACTAAGCCTGTTGGGCGCACTACCTGCTCTGCTACCGCATCTGACTTTTCGGCTTCATACGGGCCCGGTGTTGCAGACACATAAATCATCTGTGGCGCTAGATCTTCAAACTCTTCAAACTTTAACGGTCGATTATCCATGGCCGAGGGAAGACGAAAGCCATATTCAACCAAAGTGCCTTTACGCGAACGATCGCCTTTATACATCCCCCCAAATTGTGGAACGGATACATGGCTTTCATCCATTACCATAAGTGCGTTATCAGGCAAGTAATCTAATAGACATGGCGGTGGCTCACCAGGAGCACGCCCTGACAAATAACGTGAATAATTTTCGATTCCGTTGCAGTAGCCAATTTCTTGAATCATTTCCAAATCAAAGCGCGTACGTTGTTCTAAGCGCTGCTCCTCAACTAAACGATTTTCTTCTTTCAACACTTTTAAACGATCCTTTAATTCATCTTTAATTTGATCTACAGCGTTTAATAAAATTTCTCGTGGCGTTACATAGTGTGTTTTTGGATAAACAGTTAAGCGTGGAACTTTACGAATCAGCTCACCGGTAAGGGGATCAAAATAGCTGAGGTTTTCAATTTCATCATCAAATAATTCGACGCGAATCGCTTCTCGCTCAGATTCTGCAGGATGCACATCAATAACATCTCCATGTACACGAAAAGTACCGCGGCGCAGCTCAACATCATTCCGCTTATACTGCAGTTCAGCGAGTTTATGCAATAATTTACGCTGATCGATGCGATCACCTCGATCGAGATGCATCACCATGCCTAGATATGCTTTTGGATCCCCCAGACCATAGATAGCCGATACCGTTGCTACAATGATGGTATCAGGACGCTCAAATAGCGCCTTAGTCGCCGATAAACGCATTTGCTCAATGTGGTCGTTTACCGAGGCATCTTTCTCTATAAAGGTATCACTTGAAGGTACGTAGGCTTCTGGTTGATAATAGTCGTAATACGAGACAAAATATTCAACTGCATTTTTAGGGAAAAACTCCATCATTTCCCCATACAATTGGGCTGCCAAAGTTTTATTGGGCGCCAAGATGATGGTAGGCCTTTGAACCTCCTGAATAACATTGGCAATAGTGAAGGTCTTACCGGATCCTGTAACACCTAAAAGGGTTTGATGAGCCAAACCATCACCCAAACCCTCTACCAATGCCGATATGGCATCTGGCTGATCACCGGCTGGATCAAATTTTGTATTTAGCTGAAAATTACTTTGCATGGCTGTGATGGCTATTTGAACACTTACTTGCTTATCTCTTGGCTTATCTCTTTTAGAAAGTTCACGTAGGATGCCTTGCCGCTGTAAAGTGACCCACCAAACCTCAACTTTGACAACTTAAAATACAAGGGAACTCTTGTGACCAGTCCATTAGCCAATCGCGTATCTCGCATTCAGCCATCCGTCACTTTAGCCATAACGGCTAGGGCAAATCAAATCCGTGCCGAAGGTGGAGATATTTTGAACCTTGCAGCAGGCGAGCCAGACTTTGATACACCAGAACATATTAAAGCCGCTGCTATTCAGGCTATGCAAGATGGTAAAACCAAATACACTCCTGTACCTGGAACTATCTCCTTAAAAAATGCAGTCATTGATAAATTTCAACGTGAAAATCAACTTAGCTATGAAGCCAATGAAGTTATGGTTTCAAATGGCGGCAAACAAGTATTTTACAACTTATGCCAAGCAATTCTAAATGATGGTGACGAGGTGCTCATTCCTGCACCGTACTGGGTATCGTATCCTGACATGGCCTTATTAGCAGGCGGCGAACCAGTAATCATCCCTAGTAACGATGAAAACCGCTGCAAGATCACCGCTGCGGATTTAGAAAAGCGCATTACCCCAAAATCAAAGTTATTTGTAATTAATAGCCCATCTAATCCTTCAGGAATTGCTTACACCAAAGAAGAATTAGCCGAACTTGGCAAGGTTTTAGAGAAACATAAAAACATTGTAGTGATTACTGACGATATTTATGAACACATTATGTTTGGCGGACAAAAATTTACCAACATATTAAATACCACGCCTTCACTTAAAGACCGTACCGTAATTTTAAATGGCGTTTCTAAAGTGTACTCAATGACAGGGTGGCGCATTGGTTTTGCTGCGGGACCAGGTGACATCATTAAAGCTATGACTAATATTCAGTCACAAAGCACTTCAAACCCAAGCTCTATCTCTCAAGCTGCTGCCGAAGCTGCACTAACGGGTGATCAAAGCTGTGTGAGCACTATGTGTAAAGCATTTGAAGAACGACACGCGTACATTGTAAGCGCATTAAATGAAATTGATGGCGTTGATTGTATGAGTTGTGACGGTACGTTTTATTGTTTCCCAAACATACAAGGACTCATTGATAGAACAGATGGAATTTCAAATGATGTTGATTTTGCAGAGCATTTACTAGTGAATTCTGGAATCGCCGGCGTACCGGGTACCGCATTTGGCTCACCAGGTCATATACGCTTTTCTTACGCAACGAGCATGCAAGTTTTAGAACAAGCAATGAGTCGCTTAAGAAACTTATAAGAGCTAAGCCTTATCTAGAATCTTTAGAACAAGGCTTTTCCAACGATTGGAGATTGGACAGATCAAATTGATCTTCTAATATCGATTAGACCAAACGTTGGGATTTAGAATTAAGCTAAACTTAATTAACCTTGGCTAGCAAACTTCGTAGCTGAAGCACCATTAAGGTGTTGTGGCAGTACATCGCGCTGAACGTGCTGCTTGAAACGCTGCACATCTAAACTGTCCGAGATGCGTAGCATTTTATACATACCATCTTCAGATAAAATCATCATATCAATCCACGGATTTTTTGGATTCTCCGGAGTATCAATTCGAAATTTACGCTTTTGGTCATCACCTAAATTTCGTGTCGCTACAGTTACATTTGGCTTACCGGTTCGCTTATTAATCGCTAAACCTAAGCACCTACATATATCTGCCGCAACAAACCATGGCTCACCGGTCCCTTCCTTGACGATCCGAATCTGATGGCCACTATACTCAAATAGCGTTACGTTACTCACTTTGTGTCACTCCTTGTATTCACACAATTCTCATACGCGACATATGTCGCTTAACTTGGGAATATTTATAGAACGATCAAAGACCTACAGATGATGGTTGCCGCTTATTGGTACTATCAGCCAGATGACCTGAGCGGCAAATTAGGGCAAAAAAACCAAAGGCTATATGGGCCGACCAGTGAATCCTGTTACTCGCGGGCTAAATGGAATCTATATTGAGGTATTAAAGACTTATTTGTGTAGAGCCAAATAAACATCAAATTCAACAAATTGTGTGAGCCAGGATAACGAGTGTTACTTTTTAAGACAACAATTTAGGAATACTACCGAATCTATGTTGACCCGCATGAAGCGGATCGTTATTCTTTCTCGCTTCCATTATTCCCTGGTAGCTCAGTTGGTAGAGCGGGTGACTGTTAATCACTAGGTCGGCGGTTCGAGCCCGTCCCAGGGAGCCACCCATACGGCGAAGCAAAAACCGAATTTAATAACTCGTATTAATCACTATTCGAATCGTTCCGAAACGACACAGACTTAAACTAACAATGATAACTAACTTATCAAATTCATTATCTTGAATTTAAATATCCTAATTCTATTCCAACAATACCTCATCGAGTATATTTTTTATTGACTCGTATATTGATTCAAAGTATTCGATGCTTTCTCCATATGGATCTGGAATTTCAATGTCTTGCGTATTTGATAATTGCCCAAGAAAAATTAACTTGCCTTTTATATTTCCGTTGCTACCTAATATAGATTGATAATTATGTTTATCGAATACAATAATTAAACTGTATTTATTGAGATCAATTTTATCTGCCTCCTGAGATCGATGATCATTTAGAGATATTCCAAACTTTTGAGACGCGGCCAATGCTGAATCTGGCGAAGAACGGCCAGAAACAGGAAAGTAACCTGCCGAATACCACTGAACCTCATTTGAACTAATCTTTTCAGCATATTCCTTTGCAAATGGGCTACGACAAATGTTGCCCTTGCATACAAACAAAACTTGACCACTTTGCATAAAGACATTATTGATAAGGCGTCTCGCCTTTCTACGTGCGAATCCTGACGCATGCCATCGAACATTTATTGGCCTAATTAAGAACCGATCTAAAACTTTTGAGACCAGTTGTTTTATATCCATTAGAAAAGGTTTAGGATCATCGAGTGCAAATGAATCAAATGATTCTTTACCTTTCAACAGATTTAATAATTCAGCCGCGACTGAACTTGAAGATCTAGTTATCAAAGTGGGATCATCATGATCAGCTCGGTAATTTTTTACCATCCAGCCAATATCTTTTAGAAAATTACGAGCGTAAATATTTTTTTTATATTCGACCGTAAAATTAGTTTCCCCATGCACAATCATTTCAAACAGCCAAAGTGGAAAGTTTGCTCCGGCTGCAACGGCCAAAGGTAATGAACCCCAAAATCGGCCATTAATTTCGATAAAGATAAATGATGCACGGTCAGGAGACATTTTGAACTCCACCATGCCAACTCCACTATAATCAAGTTTCTGAATTATTTGCGAGCTGTATTGTGCCAAGCGAGCATCTACAGCGACACTTTTCCGATACGAACTTCCGCCTCCCTCTAGGGGCTCATGCACCCTTTCATGTTGAAACATATATAGAGGAATTCCGTCCTTTGCAATAAATTCGATGCCAACACCAATGCCTTGAAAATATTGCTCTAATACAAATGAAGGTTTCGTTATATTCTTATTATTAGTATCAAATAAACTTTTCAGATGCTTTTCATTGCGAACAATCTTTACGAACTTCTTGCTAGACAGGTTACTTGCATCAAATGATGATAAAGGCTTAGCAACAATCGGCCAGCCATACGATTTTGCCAACTGGTTTGCAGCATCAAATGAATCTACAACACATCCTTTTGCTAAGGGTACGCCAAGCGCCTCGGCCACCTGCCTACTTTTATTTTTGTTTGAAGCAATATCATAAGCGTGTTTATTTAATGTATATATTTTTGCGTATTTTTCTAGGTGTTTCAGGTGCATCTGAATTGGAATAATGCTCTGGTCATCCGTCGGCACTACTAAATCAAATGTGTAGTCCTGCATCAATTTCAGCATTTCCGATAACCATTTCTTAGAATCTTTATCGAAATCGAAAACAGAATGGGTTTCTTGTATATACTTAGAAGCAGGAAGCGGTTCGGTACTACTCGTATTTATAGCATGCACCGTTAAACCGGCACGACCCAACGACCGAGCTACTGCCAAAAATGCGCGGTCCCCCAGCCCGAGTATCAATACTCGTTTCAAGCTCATTAAATCGTTTCTCAATATGGCTTAGCTTGAATACTGATCAGCGTACTCGGTAAGTGTCAAACCCGTGTACCGATTTGCACAAAAATCAAATAGTTTATCCAGCGTACGGAATAATTCTTCGATCGATTCATTATTAGGAAAATTTGGACTCCCACCAGGCATAAATTCTGACGAATGCAGCATAAACTGAAGATAGTCAGTTTCTAAGTTTGAATATCTAGCCGCCATTGCTAACAAGGCTTTTGATGTAGACGACTTCGGTTTTGGCCTCATCCATTGTTTCTCAGGAGCAAGCCGACGCGCTATACGATTTAATATTGGAACGCTTGATGCGGCTTTTGCCCAGGCAGGTCTCCAAGTATCTATACTGACAGGCGCCTCAAGAAGTGACGAATTTCCAGACTCAGAAATAGAATCTAAATTCAAATAATAAGGATGTTTAGGGAACGAAGTGTAATCTGTACCCTTAATTCCTGCAGAACCCTCGCCTGTTTCTTGCCACGATATACCAGGTGTAACTGAGCAATCTATACGGTAACCCATGTCTGCTAAAATACGTGCATAACTTTCATTAAATGCCCATCGTCCAGCACGGTGACTCGTCATCTTAGTTTGAAAAGTATCTTCTAATAGCTTTGTCATATACTCGATTTTATTCAACATTACATCTTGCGGATACTCGATCAAAAAAGGTTGCCAATAATAGTCATCTTCGGTAATTGGCGTGATCGGCGGAGAATTCCAAGCATGCAGATGCATACCAATTTCAGCTGTATTACGTTTTATAACATCTCTAGCAAATTCAACAAAAAAATTGTCGACCGCCATCTCATAGTTCGTCAAATAAGTTGGTTTGAATGAGTACCGCTCACACAATTCCTGGAATCTAGGAAGATACTTGGCATTTTTGGCACCTATTTCCTTGGGCCTACTCCACAAATTATCACCTTCAGTGTCTATGGTAATAATGAAAGCATTTTTTTTACGTTCATTTGAACTTAAATTCATTATCTTTCAAAAATATGGAGTGAATTGAATTTTATGGAGTTAGCGTGTCTTAGAACACACTCATGCGCACTATTTTTATCAGCCACAAAGGTAGGGAAACCGTAAAACCATTTCCCCAGACCGAAGACTTTAATGGCTTTTGTCATATACGTTTTTTAAACTTTTTTTCTATATTAACACACTGGAATTAGATATCACATCTCCACTCTCTACAGCATAACTAGGCAAAACAACTTCAACATTTAATTACTTACATTGGTCTTATTATAATTCACACTCATTTTAAATTTAAAATCGCGTGCGGACTTTGTAAGATTGAGCTAATTTTCAGCACAAAATGCCTCTAACTAGTTACTTTCAGCCTTACTATTTAGACTCTTGGAAATTTACTGGATTAGTATGTTTTTTAAGAGTAACAGACGTCAGCCTGCCAACGCATACTACAAAGCAGAAATATAAGTAAATAAACTTATATTAAGTGGGCTCATAACTATATAGGCCTGGACGGCGGAAAGAGGCATGCCTGATATTAGTAGACCCCAATAAAGGCATTCTTACTCAGTGACTAGGTAAAGCTCTAGTAAGTAATTTTAGTCAAAAGAATAATTTTAATAAAAAAGGTAGACACATTTATTACAGTGCAATTTGAAGTACTTGACCACTATTTGGGCGTACTCCGTTTCCAGAAGTAATTCTGATCTCTCTAGCTGCACTACTCGCAATACTGGCAGAAAAAGATGTAGCCTTATCCCAACCTACAGCATAAATTGTAATTCCTGATAACGGAATACCATTTCCTAATTTTAAAACTACGTTATCCTTAAGTGGGATTTCAGGATTAGTGTTAAACAATACTACTTTCCATTTGTTGTTATGTAAGAACGCATGTCCAATTGCGTTACCAGCACTAACCGTTACATTTTCATCTCTTGGAGCCGCCACACCTGCATCTCCCCAAGCATGCACACCAAGAAATTGAACATCATTTGCAGAAATGCTTTCCTGCAAATGCGCTATTTTATTGTTGGAATAAAAATCGCTATTCGGAGAACTCGCAAAGGGCGCATCTTTTTGTTCATTAATAATTTTTTCAGATACCCTAACAGGATTTAATGGTTTGTAGTGCCCTGTTTTATTATGCCCAGTTGAAGTATACCAACCATTAACTGGAGCACGGGGAACACTCGTCATTCTAGTTACTTTCATCGACTTTCGCGTATAACTTGAATAAGAAGTGTTATAACGCTTGTTTATATCATCAATATCGGTTGGATCTAATTTCAAATGGTCGTATACAATCGTCAGGCCGTCCCAAAAATTTATAATGGATCTTGTCCATTGACGCAAAAAATTCGTTTGTTGTTGATAAGAAGTATTATCCCAATATCGTTTTTTGCCTTCGGACATCACAACACAATAATTATTATCAGAATAATGGGCTAGATGCTTAGGCCCTTCCACCTTCTGCAAGCGAGGCCCTTGAGAACCAGGGAAAAACCCTGTAACAACATCTGGCCCACGACCAGAACCATAATTCTCAATATAAACTGTATTAATTGAATTCCTCTTATTATGTAATGACGACGCTGCAGACTGATGTGTAATTGGCTTACCGCCATGCCAAATTTCATAGTACATTCCCTGACCGACATGATCTTGCTGCCCCATTTGTTGCTGATTATAGAAAAACTGTGGTGCGCCATAATTCCAATCTTTGCGCGCTGCAAAAACTCCTTTATCACCTGTATTTATAAATGTTGGTAAATTTGGAATTGAAATTAGTGAATTTGGTATGGAATCCACAAAAGAGTTCGTATACATTGCTTGCTGGTATCCATTCCAGTTAGACCCCACATTACTAATGTTTTGTGTCGCCGCATTTTCCATAAAATATAATAAAGCTTTATGCGCGGCTGAACCGGTAGTATCCAATAAAGCATTTTCAGTAAAATAATGCATCCGGTGGCTCGTTATAGGCTGTGTAATAGGGTAATCCGCTGCGTAATTTCCGTTAGCGCTTTGATCTTGATGATCATTCCAGAGCCATACACCTGACTCATCGGATATATGCAGTAAAGCAGTAAGTAGCGCGAATTTATTTGACCAATTAGGATCAGGATTTGGCTGACCTGTCTGATTAGCTACAGCTCTCCATCTAGCATAAAATCGAGCTGTATTAGCAGTATAACTGGTAGCTTCGTTCCAAAATCCTCCAGCCATGGTACCTTTATTGGGTGCAACTAATTTTGCATTCATCCAATTATCACGAAGTTCATTACGCACGTTTGTAATGTTTGCTAATACTGAACCCTTTTCTGTTCGAGTTAGTAATTCAGAAATTTCCAACCATGAGGTGCCCTCATCAGTATCATCCGGTAAGAAATTATTTGCATACTCAGTATTTAAATGATTCGCCCATTTTGTAAATACAGATAGTATTTTTTGTCTGTCAGATGAGCTAAATATTACTGGATAATATGCATCCAACCAAAGATAAGAATACATAAAATCTGCAGCATGTTGTCTAAAACTATTTCGATCATTAAAATTATGTTTAACAATTTCATCGATAAGCATAGGTCTAACAACATCTTTCCAATTTCCAGCAACACCACTTGGCACTGCGATTGCGTTGTTTCCGAACAATACCAGTGGCAATACTATCCCTGGGAATAAACTTGAATTTTCATATGCCTTGCGTCCATCAACTGTATAGGCGCGCGCAAGTTCTACTAGTTTTGAATAACGTGTTGGATCGTTCAATGCCGATTGAATGATTAGATCTCTTCTCTCCGGAGTCAACAAAGGAACATCATTGGTAGTAGGTGTCACAGGAGGATCTAAATCTGAACCGGGCAAATCTAGTGGATCTGTTTTTGGTGCAGATGGCCTAGGTGCAGATGGTGTAGGTGTAGATGGTGTTGGTGTTGGTGTAGATGGCGTAGGTGCAGATGGTGTAGGTGCTGATGGTGTAGGTGCTGATGGTGTAGGTGCTGATGGTGAAGATGCTGATGATGCAGATACTGGAGAATCACTACCGCCACCGCCACCGCAGCTAACTAATAAAACAGATATGAAAAGACAAAGAAATATTCTAGATATAAATAAACTTTTATTGGAACACATAAATCCAACTCGCCTGGTGTTAGTGAAATTAATTTTGCTGATAGGCCTTCATTAGCAGTATCAGTAAGCCCATAAAATCAAACGCGTAAATTAAATTTATGCATATATTATTTTGATTGTTGATTCTTAGATTGTTTGCAATCTATGTAATGAACTGAATCAAGGTGATAATTTTTTGTGAACTAGGTCACAAATATAAATTTAAAGAAATTTATTTTCCTTTGGCATTTGACCAAAGGTTATGAAATTAAGACGAGTGGTAAAACTGTGAGCGCTATTTATACAAACGAAAAAGACGAGAATATTTATTTATGATATAAAATTTTTGCGATAAAAATTCCAATAAATTCATATATATGATTAGCATATCTTGGTAACTATCTGAAAACTTTTAAATTAAATTTTAAATATAGAAGCAATAATCAGATCTTGAGTATAGATTATGAATTAATATTATTTTATTACTCACTAATAATTTAAATACCATCTATATATTTTTTGAAAGACTTGCCGATCTGTTCATGGCGAAGGGCATATTCAACCGTAGCTTCCAGGTACCCCAACTTACTTCCACAGTCGTAGCGCTTACCAGTAAACTTATACGCTATAAGTTTTTCAGTTTTAGCTTGTTTTGCCAATGCATCGGTAAGTTGGATCTCCCCACCTGCACCTTCACGAGTTTTTTCTAGAATATCAAATATCGAGGGCTCTAATAAATAGCGACCCACCACTGCCACATTAGATGGAGCATCTTTTGGATTTGGTTTTTCAACAATTGTTTCTACATCCCACAGATTATCTTTAACTTGTTGGCCACTAATAACACCATAGTTTTTTACATCTTCTTTTGCTACTACCTGCGCACCTACTACACCACAACGCTCTTTCTCATATACATCCAACATTTGTGAAAGGCAACCACTACCACCATCATCAATGAGATCATCCGCAAGCACTACAGCAAATGGCTCATCACCTACAACAGGTTTTGCACATAGCACTGCATGACCCAAACCAAGAGGCTCAGATTGTCTAATGTAAATACAATTTACATTCTTAGGAAGAATATTCTGTACCAGATCCAACATGGTTTCTTTACCATCAGCCATAAGCTCTGTTTCTAACTCATATGCTTTATCAAAGTGATCTTCAATTGAACGTTTATGGCGGCCTGTTATAAATATTAATGTGTCAATTCCTGCTGCTACGGCTTCTTCCGCTGCATATTGAATCAATGGTTTATCAACCACTGGTAGCATTTCTTTTGGATTAGCTTTAGTAGCTGGAAGAAATCTCGTGCCCAGCCCCGCAACTGGGAATACTGCTTTACGTATACTTTTCATGTGTATTAGTCTATTTTTATTCTGAATTAGAAAACTAATATTTTGGTTAATAAAACATCAAAGCAATGCTTTATTCTTAGAGCTTCGCGATTGAGCGACAAAGAGTAACAATTACCGCACTAAGATATCCTCTTTATTTTTCTCTAAGGTTTTTGGACCAATTCCTTTTACATTAGCTAACTCTTCCGCTGCATAGAAAGGCCCATTTGCTTCTCTATATTCGATTATAGCCATAGCTTTTTTAGGTCCAACACCCTTTAAGTTTTCTGCTAGCTCAACCGCACTTGCAACATTAATATTGACAGGCTCTGCATAGACAACAGACATAAATAGAATAACAAAAGAGAGTAACAATAATCGCAACATTCGACCCACCCGACATTGCACAATTTTAGTGGTAGTTAGAATCTATCTAACTATGGTTTATATTTATTTGTCTTATTTAATTTATCTAGGTTAGCTAAAAATTACAATTCTTTCTGAGGATTTATTTTTACATCTAAATACTCGAGGACCAGTCTTCAAGATATTGATTCATAACCATAATAGGATCACTCGCTGCTGTAATAGGCCTACCTACAACAATGTAATTCGCACCAAATATGCGAGCTTGCTGAGGGGATGCAATTCTGCTTTGATCATTTGCCTGATCATTTTGCATGCGTATTCCAGGTGTAACCAGCATCGGTTGCTTTCCCCACTTTGCTCTAATTATGGCCACCTCATGAGCGGAACACACCATGCCATCCAATTTAGCGGCTATCGCTAACTCAGCGAGTGTCATAACGCATTCGCTAGGAGTTTGTTGAATACCTATACTATTTAATTGTTGTTGATCTATTGACGTCAACACCGTGACCGCAACTAACTTAGTTGCTTGAGATGATGGCGTTGCAGACATTGCGTCATAAGCAGCTCTCATCATAGTAGCGCCACCCAAAGCATGCAACGTCATCATCCACACCCCTAAGTTAGAAGCCGACTTACATGCCGAAGCTACGGTATTTGGGATATCGTGGAGCTTTAAGTCCAAAAAAACTTGGTGGCCTTTGGCACTTAACTGTTCAACAAATTTCGGCCCTTCTGCGATAAATAATTCAAGACCTACTTTTAATTTACACGGCTGTCCTTGTATGCGCAGCAAAAAATCATTTGCTAACTTAGCATTAGGATAATCAAGAGCAACGATGATTGGACTATCTTCAGTCATAACAAGTAGATGTATATTTCCTTATATCCAAACTTTGTTAATTTAAACTAGGCATAACGGGTACAACAGTCCCCCAAGAATGGCAACTTGGGCATTGCCAATATAATAATTTCCCATGAAACCCACATTGTTTACATTGGTGTGTACTGCGATTACTAATAAATTGCTCAACACTTTTCTGAATTTTCACCAATCCCATTTCACTTATAGATTCATGTTCATAATTTTTACTTTTTAGAAATCCATTTACCTCAAGCAGAGACAACTCAGACTTTTCTAACAACCAGTCTAAAATAATTTTTTTATCAACATCGTCTTCTCTTAACTCCTCAAGTAAACTGCTTAACGTTAACGCGCTTAAATTAGTATCATTAATACTACGAAGAAACTGCTTAAACCCTTGGCGATCACCCTGATGTAAAAAAGCTTCTCGCAGTTTCATAAAAACTTCTGGCAAATATTCAGGTTTTTGTTTTGCTACAGCAACATAAGACTTTATTGCAGATTTAAAATTTTCCTCATGCATAGCAATATGACCCAACAACACACTAGCGCGCGCGCAATTATTATCATAGGAAAGTGCTTTTTTAGCTAGTTTCTTAGCTTCATTTTCATCATTACCGCTGTTTTCTAAAGCCATCTCACTAAGCTCACAATAATAGTGCGCAGTAATGTGATTCAATTTTTTACCTTGTACCTTTTCTAACTTTTTAGTGGTCTCAATCGCCATACTCCATTCTTTTTCTTGCTCATACAAACCAAGCAATAATGGGTATGCTTCATCAGTTTGCAGCCCAATTTCTATAACATCGTTTAATAAGGACTCAGCTCGATCTAGCAGACCTGCTTTGAGGTAGTCTTTAGCTAACTCCAGTAGTGCAGTAGACTTATCGATTACTTCTAGAGTTGGTCTGGCGATTAAATTTTGATGAATGCGAATGGCTCTATCCACTTCACCTCTACGACGAAACATATTGCCTAACACCAAATGCGTTTCCACCGTTTCCGTATCGACATCAACCAAATCAATAAATACTTCAAGCGCTTTATCTGGCTGTTCATTTAATAGATAGTTTAAACCTTTTAAATATTCACCAGGTATTTTTGGCTTTGAACGATTTTTATAAAATATTTGCGCTAGAAACCAACCCGCAACTCCCGCTAAAAGCAGCAGTAACCAATATATTTCCGGCATTAATGAGAACTCTTGATGGGAAGTTGACGAAGATTAGCAACCTCTTGTTCTGCAACAGTTACTTTTTTAGCTAATGTTCTAGCTTTATTTTTGTTCTTTAGAATTATGCTTATGCTAAATAATATTCCAATTAATGCTCCCAACACAAAACATACCAACATCGTTAAACCGAGAGGTACTTGATAGCTTTGAATGACTAAATTCAAGGAAACCAGATCAAGATTTTCTAGTGTAAATACGAAAAATAAAAGAATTAACGCGAGGAAAAAAATGAAGAGTGAAAAACGTGCCATTTAGAATTGAACCACGTACAAACCTACCACAGGTTTAATGCAATAAAACCTAATCGTCGGTTAAACTTTTGTTGACACGTTCGCGTAGTTCTTTACCAGGTTTAAAATGAGGCACATGCTTCCCAGGTAGTGACACAGCATCACCTGTTTTTGGGTTACGACCGATACGCGGCGGCCGAAAGTGTAACGAAAAACTACCGAAACCACGTATTTCTATACGGTCACCTTGTGACAATGACGTGCTCATTTGCTCAATAATACTTTTAATCGATAGTTCTATATCTTTATGAGCAAGATGATTTTGTTTTAATGATATCTTTTCAATAAGCTCCGACTTAGTAATCATGTTTTTTTCATCATGTATGTTCATGAGTTACTCCTATTTTGGACCGTTACTTAATTCGTTTGTAGTTAATTATTATTAATTATTCAGTAGAATCGCCATTACTATCTTCAATCGATTCCTTCAAAATATCACCAAGACTCATAGAAGCTGATTCATTACTACTGTATTCCTGAACTGCTGCTGATTCTTCTTGATAGTCTTTTGCCTTGATCGATAAATTTATAGTTCTAGATTTCTTATCTACTCCAATAAACTTAGCTTCGACCTCATCACCTTCTTTTAGCACGGTGCGCGCATCTTCAACGCGATCTCGTGCGATTTCAGACGCTTTTAATACACCTTCGACCCCATCACCTAAATCAATAATGGCTGCCTTAGCATCTATCTCCAACACCTTACCAGTAATGATACTTCCCTTTGGATGCTCTGCAAAGAAGCCTGAGAATGGATCTTTCTCCATTTGCTTAACGCCTAACGAGATACGCTCACGTTCAGCATCTACAGAAAGCACCATGGCACGTAGTTCATCACCTTTCTTGTAGCTGCGTACAGCTTCCTCACCAGTATCGCTCCATGACAAATCTGATAGATGAACTAGACCATCAATACCGCCATCAAGGCCAACGAAAATTCCAAAATCAGTGATGGATTTGATAGTACCCGTCACTTCACTACCTTTATCATGACTGGTTGCAAAGTCGTCCCATGGGTTCGATTTACACTGTTTCATGCCTAGTGAAATTCTACGACGCTCTTCATCGATATCTAGAATCATCACTTCAACTTCATCACCCAACGATACCATCTTTGCAGGATTTACATTCTTATTAGTCCAGTCCATCTCAGAAACGTGAACCAAGCCTTCGATACCTTCTTCAATTTCAACAAAGCAACCATAATCTGCAATATTAGTAACCTTTCCAAAGATGCGAGTGTTTTCAGGATAACGACGATCAATGTCTCTCCATGGGTCATCATCAAGCTGCTTGAGCCCAAGTGATACTCGAGTCTTTTCTTTATCAAACTTAAGTACACGCACTTCGATTTCATCACCAATAGCGACAATTTCCGAAGGATGCTTAACACGCTTCCATGCCATATCAGTGATATGCAATAAACCATCTACCCCACCAAGATCTAAGAACGCACCGTAATCCGTTAAGTTCTTAACGATACCTTTAACAACAGCACCTTCTTTCAATGCCTCTATGAGTTCTTCACGTTCTGCGCTGTATTCAGATTCAACTACTGCACGACGTGATACCACCACGTTATTACGCTTAAGATCGATTTTAATTACTTTGAATTCAAGTTCTTTACCTTCTAGGTATGAAGTGTCGCGTACTGGACGCACATCGACTAATGACCCAGGTAAAAAGGCACGAAGATCACCTAGCTCAACTGTGAATCCACCTTTAACCTTACCTGTAATCGTTCCGGTAACCGTTTCACCAGACTCGTGAACGGTTTCTAACTCGGTCCATGCTTTGGCACGTCGAGCTTTTTCACGTGAAAGTTTAGTTTCGCCATAACCATCTTCAAGCATGTCCAATGCAACTTCAACGGTATCGCCTACTTCTACTTCTAGAACACCATCAGTAACCTTGAATTGGTCAATTGGGATGATGCCTTCTGATTTTAGACCGGCATATACAATTACGGCATCTTTATTAATATCTACAACAGTGCCACTAATAATGGCGCCTACAGTTGTATTTAAATTGATTACGCTCTCTTCAAAGAGCTCTGCAAAACTTTCACTCATAGTAATCTTATTTCAATTCCTATTATTTTTAGGGATCGGTTAATGCCCGCCACGAACAATTTCAGCAATTCGATCTACAGCTTGCTGAATTGATAAATTCGTCGAATCCACAAGTAAAGCGTCATCGGCAGGACGTAATGGAGAGACATTGCGATTTTGATCCCTAGAATCTCGCGTCTCTATCTCTTTCAAAAGGGGCCCAAGGCTAGCACTAATGCCTTGTTTCTTCAACTGTTTCTGCCTTCTCAGTGCCCTCTCATGTGGGCTAGCAGTGAGGAATATTTTACGCTCAGCATCCGGGAAAACCACCGTACCCATATCTCGCCCCTCTGCTACCAAACCTGGTAATTGTCTAAAAGAATGCTGCTTTTCTAGCAAAGCAGCCCGCACTTGTTGCAAAGACGCCAACTCAGAGGCTCTGCTTGCACAATCCTCAGTACGTAATTCGCCTGATACCTCATACTCATTCAAGAATACGGGTACATTCTCTTGCTGATCATTTGCTTGTGTCTGAGCGCTCATGTTTTGAGCATCAAAGCCAAACCTAACATTCATTTCCGCGCATAAAGACACCAGGCCCTGTATGTCATCTACTTCTATCTCTTTTTGCTGGCTCAGCAAACTCAATACCCGATACATAGCGCCACTATCCAAATAATGGTATTTCAGAGTAGACGCAACTTGTCTGGCAATCGTACCTTTACCAGAGCCTGCAGGACCATCGATGGTGATTACAGGTATAGAGTTTTCGGTCATGGTGATTTAAGGAGTTTAACGTTGAGAAATATTGAGGCCGAGATCAGAGACCGTGTCAACAAAATTGGGGAAAGAGGTCATAACATTTTCTGTATCTAGAACTGTTATAACAGCATTCGCTTTTATTGAGGCCATAGCAAACGCCATGGCGACACGATGATCACCTCCACTATCAATTTCACCACCTTGAAATTGCCCACCTGTAATCACCAATCCATCCGGATTTTCATTAACACTTATGCCCAGCATTTTCAGACCGTTTGCCATGACAGCAATTCGATCTGACTCTTTTACCCGCAATTCTTCTGCACCAACTAAGGTAGTTACACCTTGGGCGCAAGCGGCTGCAATAAATATAATTGGAAATTCATCAATTGAATTAGCAATTAGCGAATGAGGAATTTTAATTCCATGCAGTGCACTACTTTGAACAATTAGATCTGCAACCGGCTCCTTACCCATATTTCGCTGATTAGTAACCTGAATATTCGCTCCCATTAACTGCAGTATTTTAATCACTCCATCACGAGTAGGATTAACTCCAACATTACGTATAGTCAACATAGCCTTATCAGAAATCAATGCACCAACAATTAAAAAAGCTGCGGAAGAAATATCGCCCGGAATTTCGATTTCACAAGCAGATAACTTTCCACCTCCCATGACACAAGCACTTTGATCATTTAACTCGACAGGGTAGGAAAACGTTTGCAACATTCTTTCAGTATGGTCACGTGTAGGAGTATTTTCTTCGACACATGTTCTCCCTTGTGCATACAATCCTGCCAATAACACGCATGACTTTACCTGCGCACTGGGAACGGGAAGCAAGTACTCAATTCCTGACAACACCCTTGATGGCTGCATCACTAAAGGTGGCGTATAGCCTTCTTCACTAGCAATGTTTGCACCCATTCTCTTTAAAGGTGTTTGAATACGTTGCATGGGCCGTGATGAAAGTGAGTGATCACCTATTAAGGTAGATGTAAAATTTTGCCCACTTAAAATACCTGCCAATAATCGCATCGCAGTACCAGAATTCCCCATGTCGAGCACTTTATTTGGTGCACGCAAACCTTTTAGACCCACACCTTCTATGCGCACATGCGTGTCGCCAATGCGTTCGATCTGCACACCCATGTTTTGGAATGCAGTTAGCGTTGCTTCACAATCTGTGGACGACAAAAATCCAATCACATCGCTAACACCTTCAGCCAGCGAGGCAAACATAACGGCACGGTGCGAAATCGATTTGTCGCCAGGTACCTGCATATCGCCACTGCACATCGCGTTTGGCTCTAAATGAAAATTTGCAGATCCCATAGGATATTATTCTAAAACTGGTTAGATGAACTACCCTATTTATTAGAGTTTTTGTTGTTCATATTTTTATCGCGCAGCTGTTTCGCTTGATCGAAAGACGCATGGATAGCTTTGCCATCCTGCATAGCTATCTTTTGTTTTAATTCTGCCAAACAATTAATAAAACCATCGATGGAATTAATAATTTCATCTTTATTTGCCACACAAATATCTGCCCACATGGTTGGGTCACTAGATGCAATACGCGTAAAATCATAAAATCCACCTGCTGCGTAATTAAATATACTCTCCGCATCCTCTCGTTGACCCAAATAATTCACCAAATTGTAGGCCACCATGTGCGGCAAATGGCTGGTAGCTGATAAAATAGCATCATGCTGGCTTGCAGACATAAAATCCACATTGGCGCCTACTCCCTCCCACATTTTAGTAATTGCATCGCTAGCAGATGCAGCAGTTTCCTCTGTTGGAGTCAGAATCACTTTCCTATTTTTATATAACTGCTCCACAGCGTGCTCAAAACCACTCTGCTCACCCCCAGCAATGGGGTGCCCGGGAACAAAATTAATCGGTAGCTCGCCAAAAACATCTAAAGCCGCTTGGACAATATCTGCTTTACTACTGCCAACATCCGTTAATAGTGTTTTAGCATTTAAGCTGGGTTTTAAAATAGAAAAAGTATCTTTAATTTTCCCTACCGGCACACCCACCACAATAATATCTGCATCGGAAACATCAACATCTTGCAACAACTGATATTCATCAATAATGTTTAACGCTTGTGCTGCAGCCAATCTTTGTGCATCTCTACCCACACCCACAATCGATCGCGCAAGATTGTGTTGCTTCAAATCTTTAGCCAGCGAGGCATTAATCAGGCCCACACCAACAAGGTATACTTTGTTAAACATAATTTATTAAAAAAACGATGTTAAAGAGAAAACTATAACTTTATAGTACCGAGATTTATAATACTGCACGGGGATATGAACCAAGCACCTTAAGTAAGTCTGCCTCTGTTTTTAATTCTGCTACACAATTTTTAATAGTGTCACTTTTAATATGTCCCTCAAGATCTAGAAAGAAAACATATTCCCAATTCACACAATGTGAAGGTCTTGACTCGATTCTCGTCATGCTTACATTATTTTTCGCGAGTGGCTGCAATAAACTATAGAGCGCGCCGGACTTGTTGCGTGCAGAAATCAATAAAGTGGTTTTATCATCATCCGTAGGCCCTACTTCTTGCTTACCAATGATTAAAAATCGAGTGGTGTTATCCGGAGAATCTTCGATTTTTTTATTCTGTATCGTTAAACTGTAAACAGAAGCTGCAGTTTCACTAGCAATAGCAGCTGCATTTTCCTCATTTGCCGCACGCTTTGCCGCATCGGCATTACTACTCACTGGCACGCGTTTAACACCCGGCAAATTCGTCTCTAGCCATTTTTTACATTGCGCCAAAGATTGCTGATGTGAATATAAAACTTCTATGTCAGAAAGTTTTTCCACATTACTTAATAAATGTTGATGCACTCGCATCTCCACCTCACCTACAATACTTAAGGTAGATTCTAAAAACATATCTAAAGTACTGTTCACAATTCCTTGAGTAGAGTTCTCTATTGGCACTACGCCATAATTAGCATTATCTGATTCCACTTCGCGAAACACGTCGTCTATGTTATTGGTTGCGAGTGTTTGAATTGAATGCCCGAAGTGCTTGTATGCTGCTTCTTCGGTAAATGTGCCCGATGGGCCTAAAAACGCTACTTGCAATCTTTGCTCTAGCGCCAAACACGCGGACATCACTTCGCGAATAAGCCTAGCCATCTCCTCATTTGAAAGTGGGCCGTTGTTATACTCAAGCACTCTCTTTAGCACACTCGCTTCACGATCAGGTCGGTAAAACGCATTGCCTTCTCCCGATTCTGCTTTTACTTGTGCAACCTCCTGAGCCAACTTTGCCCGCTCGCTAATAAAATCGAGCAATTTTCGATCTACAGCATCAATTTCTTGCCTCAATTCTGAAAGTGATTTTTTATCCATTTGATACTAAGAAGAATATTTGCAATATGTCTAACATAACCATACTTGTTTAAATTTTATTACGTGTAATCTAGAGTGAATAATATCAAGAAATACAAATCATGTTACAAATGATTGCATTGAATTCTTTTCTATATATATTCTAGTGGGCTAATACTGAGATATTAGCTCTTAGTCTAGTGCTTATTATACTACTTCAATTTCAGACCAGACGAGGGCTCTGCTCATTCCGAGACGCAAGCATCATTCCATGCAAGTATATCGCTGCCTACATAGAATAATCACATATGCAAATACACTTTCATGAAAGCATATTTATCATTTCACTCTGCTTTCTTTTTAAAATATTAATCACCCTATTATTACAAACATCTGACTCTATAAATTACTCACTCTAAAATACTTGACTTTATATGCTAATATTTAATACAAATTTACCAAATAAAAAGAGTTAGGATAATTTAGATGCAGATTGATGGCCGTTTAACTGGGGAAACAAATATTTTTGAAACAGATATTTGTATTATTGGTGCTGGTGCTGCAGGAATTACTATCGCAAAAGAGCTTATTTCTTCCGGAAAAGATATCTGTTTAGTAGAAAGCGGAGGGCTGACAGTTACTCAAGAAAACCAAGGTCTAGCGAGTGGCGAAAATGTTGGTCATGAATATTTTCCACTTGAAACAACAAGGCTAAGAGCATTTGGTGGTACTACAGGCCACTGGACAGGCTGGTGCCGACCAATGGAGCCTATCGATTTTGAAAAACGTGATTGGGTACCAGATAGTGGTTGGCCATACGGATTTGATACATTGAAACCTTACTACGTTCGCGCTCAAAAAATAATGCAAATTGGCCCATATAAATACTTACCGGAAGAATGGGAGTCCCTATCCAACGAACCATGGAACTTTGGGCAAGAAAAATCTAACTCAAATGAAATTCAATCACGAATCATTAATCGATTGGTCCAGCATAGCCCGCCCACAAGATTTGGCGAAGTCTATCGTGAAGAACTATTTGCGGCAAATAATATTCGAGTTTTTCTAAATTCAAATGTAACCACTATAAATGCTAACAAAACCGGCGAAAACATAAATGATATAACGGTTCGCCCAATTGATGGGAAAGCATTCTCAATAAAAGCAAAACAATTCGTATTGGCGGCCAGCGGGCTTGATAACCCAAGAATTCTTCTACTTTCTAATAATATTCATAAAAATGGCTTGGGTAATAATAACGATAATGTAGGTCGCTATTATATGAATCACACCTGGTTTGCTGCTGCAGGGATTGTTTCTACAATACCCAGCTTAAGCTCAGCTTTCTACGAGTATGGCAAAACTATTGCATCCTCTTCCAAGGGCCAAAAAACCAATGTACAAGGCTTTATAGCATTTACACCTGAGACCCAACGAAAGGAGAAGATTATTAACTTAAGTCTGGTTGTAGAACCAGGCGCAAATCTCAAATGGCTGATAACAAAGCCGATGGAAAATGATAGCTGGCACTCTCGCATAGGAAGAGCAATAGCCAATATTGATGAGCTTGCAGCCAAAGTACTACACGATACTTTCTCGGATTCGTCAGATTATCAAGTCTTCTCACTTATAAATGAGATAGAACAGGCCCCGAATCCAGATAGTCGCGTTACTCTAACTGACGACATAGATATTCTTGGACAACGCAAACTTCGTCTTGATTGGCAATTGCAAGATCTCGATATAAGAAGTATTGCACGTGGACACGAATTATTAGGGGCGGAATTAGCACGACTCGGAATAGGTCGAGTTGTAGGCGCAATGGACCCAGAATCCGGCTGGCCGCCAGGTCCGTTAGGTAATTGGCATCACATAGGAACTACGCGCATGAGCGAATCGCAATCTAAAGGCGTTGTCGATGCAGACTGTCGAGTACACGGAGTTAACAATTTATATATAGCAGGAAGTTCTGTTTTCCCGACCTCAGGCTACTGCAATCCAACCTTAACAATAGTAGCATTGTCTATAAAATTAGCTGATCATCTAAAGATTCAATAACCAATTTAAACCCAAATGAATCGTTATAGACGTAATATTATATTCACAATTGCAAGCGGATTATCTTTTCCTTGTGTTGCGAAGTATTCACACTCAATTCCGCAGATTTCGCCTGTTTCACCATCACCAGTACTCAATAAGATATTTCAAGAATGCTGTCCAAATTTAAGCGATGCTGCTTTCATAGGGAAACAATATCTGCGTCTACAGCCCAAAGAATCAAATGAATCCTTACTGAAATCAAAACTATGGGGCGACATTCCATATACAAAAGTAGAACAAGCTGAACCTTGCATTCAAGCAATAATAAAAAATCATATTGCAGACTGCTCAGAAACAAATATGATCACACTAAACGGATTAGTGCTATCACAAACTGAAATACGCCTTTATGCTTTAGTTTTTCTGCAGTTTGGTTAATGCCACCTTAGCAATCAGACAAAAAAAAGCCCACTAACAAGTGGGCTTTTTCAAATAACATATTAGTTTTATATATTTTTTTGCTTCTTACGGCGAACCAAACCTAATCCAAGTAAGCCTAATCCCATTAAGCCCAATGTTGCAGGCTCTGGCACTTTCGTTCCATGACCATATAGATCTGCCCCAAGCCATTTTTTGTATTTACTGTTGTAGACCCAATCACCATAGTAAGGTGTGAATGATTTCCAAAATTTACCACCACCCCATATTTTTAAATAATCTTCAGTCACAACATTGTTGTAGTATCCGCCATACCATCCAGCGTCTGCAAAGTGGAAACCGCCCTTATATGTTGATATACCAGAGTAACCATACTTTGTTACAGTGCCATAAAGCGAACCACTGCCATCGAAGTTTAGATAGCCACCAGAAAAATCAACACGACCATACCGACCTTTTAACCAGCCTTGTACCTGAGAAAATTTACCAACAGTATCATCCCAGTATCCAGTTAGAGTGCCTGATAACTTTTTGATACTAGTATTACCATGTATTTGGCTATAGCCGTAACCTGGGCTGTAAATATCGTATTTAATTTTGGCAAGCGCCCATGCGTTAACTGGAAGAAAAACAAATCCCAGTACGCATATTACAAAAAACTTCTTAATCATAGTTAACTCTCCCTAGTAAAACTGAATAATACTGAACCTCTTCTCTGTGCAGAGTATACCAACTTCTAATATCGTGTAAAACCTTGAATTTAATAGATTTACTATCTCGTGACGTAGTTCACTAAATCTGTCATTAGACGTATGGATAACTCACTATTCATCAGTAGGTTATTGAGCTTTTGTACATAACAACTACACTTAAGCTTGAAGTTGAATGAATGACTAAGTACCTGCTTTCGATACGAAATTCCCTAATTATAAGCTGAGAATCTAAACCTCTATAGACAATCTCCTTAAACTTTAATTAATAGAATTATGTGGTATCAATTCTTTCGTAGCTTGCTGTGTCTCTTTCAATCAAACGAGTTAAAATATAGATTAACCCCAATGCAGCAATCATATATTGACCTATAAAGAATCTCGACCACAGCACTGGAAATAACAGATAATGAATAGCTATATACCCACAAGAAATCATCGTAAGAGCAGTTACTGGATTCTCCATTAATTCAATAATAGTTTTTTTATTAAGTGATTTAAAATTCTTCATACGAAAAAATAGAATAAGTTGCAGCAAAACATTTAGAACAAACACCCAAAACCTATCTTCATTAACAACTTTAATGCTATTTCTTAAAACTACGGTAAAATATTGCTGCAGACTCACGCCTAAATTTGAGAATTCTAATGGATGTGCGGCAAGCATATCGCTGATAAAAACGAAGTAAAATACCGTACTCCAACCATAATTCCCAACCAATTCATTCACACCAAAATATAAAACGGCTGTTGCTGCAACTGACACACAAGCCTGCACTCGCCATTCAGGTTTGATTGCAAAATAATATGTAAGAACAAGCAATACAAATATCACCATATCCGTACGTATCAATACTGAAAGTACTAACAGGGGGAAAACTGCCCAATGCTTTCTAATAAACGCGTAACAAATCAAGCCAAGCCAACAATATGCTAAAGAATCGGCAGAAGTCTTCTGCCCTGCATCAATCACCCCAGTTAGTACGAATAGCAAAGGCAATAGCGCTCTGAAAAATACAGGTTTGATTTCATTACGATACGCGTGAAAAAATACAACTAGCCCCAATGCTGCTGCAGCTGCCGTAATCACGTGGCCAGCGGTAAATATATTAACGCCTAAACTTACTAAAATAAAAATTAATCCTACAAAGACAATTCTAATTTTATAATAAGGAATTTGTTGATTAAAAGCATCCGAATCCTCACTCATTAATTTTCTATAACTATCTTTTTTAGTTAGCTTCTCAAAGTCCTCCTCGGACACATAATTCTGTAGTTCTCTATACAAGTATTCATGCACGATCTCAGGCTCTTGGTTATCCAAGGTCAACGCAGAAGCCGCATATCCCAACATGTCCCAATTTTGATCTTGTGAATTCATACAGACTAAAAAGAAAAATAAACTTGAAAAAATAATGAAAATATAACAAAGCTTATTTAACATATTATTAAATGACGAAATGCTCTGTGATTTACTCTTGATTTCCATCTAAATTATCTTTGCTGCAAAGTATAAGATTTATTTGTAAAGCGCTTATTAATCCATGATCGAACAGGATTTTCATAGAGATGAAATGATATTGCACCTACTATAATCGACAGAATGAAACCAGATAATTCTCCGCCTGGTAATTTATAACTATATTGATAAAAAAGCTGCTGCCATAGGTAAATTGAGTACGACCAAACACCAAGTAAGCGCAAATACTTTAAACTCAATAAGTTGCGAAACAGTCCAGATGTATCCTCTAAGTGATTAACTGTGAATGCGAGCAATATTGGGGCTAGCGAAAAACTTAGCCATCCTGGTACAGGTTTTACTATGTAGCATAAAATCACTGCTCCAAATGTTAAAAAAGGGATGATTGCATGCACCCGCAATGCCAAACTATTTTTAATTAAATTATATCCTGCAGACAAAAATATGAAGCTGATTGCACACTCTGTTCGTATACGAAACACCTCAACTGAATTCTCCAAACCTGAATTCTCCAAATTTAAATATTTGTAAAAACAAATTGCAATAGATAAAAATCCAAGCATAACTAAACATGTAGCGGCTAATTTATTGCGTAGAAATATAACAGTCATAACACTCATTAATACATAAGCGTGTTCTTCCACATTCAACGACCACAAATGCCCGGTCGGAGTATTAACATCCCAAATATGAGGAACGCTTGGATAATACGTTCTAATAAAGGTTAAATTAGCAAATATTTCTCGTGTTAAATATTCATGACCTACGATTGTTTCAAATATATAGACAACAAATACAAACAAAAATAAAACAGGCAAAATACGACTGAAGCGTCGAATATAAAAATCCTTTAAATTTAACCGCTTCTCGAATAAGATTTTGCTCATCAGCATTCCAGAAAGGACGAAGAAGATATCTACACCTAAGCGATCTTCCCAAATCCATTCGATATCAAAAAAATGCCCAATTAGCAGAAAACTAATCGCAATTCCTCGCCAACCATCCCAGATTTCTACACGTTTCAAAACAATTTAGCTGAGCTACTGCTTCAGCCCTCTTAGAGTGATTGATTAGAACCCTTCTTGTAGTCCCTATACGCTGCTAGTAACATATCGATATCACCATCTTTTGGTACCCAATTAAGCTCTCGCTCGCCTTTACTAACATCTAGCACACATGTTTCGTCTGCAATTAAATACTGCTCCGGATCCATTATCGGAAAATTAATGCGATCAAATATTTCAAGAACAAACTTAACAATAGGAGCAGGCGTCGGAATTAAGAACGACTTACTTCCAGCAGTTTTAATTAACGTCCCAAGTAGTTGATTAACAGTTGGTGGATTAAGTGAACCAAGATTATATTCCTCATTAGGAAATCCCGCTTCAACAGCACACAAACAAGCATCTGCACAGTCACTAACAGAAATAAATTGATAATAATTCTTGCCGTTACCAATAGTGGGGACAGGAAGATTCTTATCTATAAGTTTGAATAACTTTTCTAATATGCCTAAGCGACCAGGACCAATTATTAAGCGCGGTCTAAATATAGGAATATTGAAACCTTTTGTGCGATATTTTTCACAAAGCAATTCAGTTTGATATTTAGCTTCCCCATAAGGGCCTAATGGTGCTCTTGGGTGCGACTCAAAACGCGGATCTTCAAGGGTATGTCCATACACCATATCTGTTGTGTAATAAATAAGATTACGCAAGCCATGCTCTTGCATAAAATCAAAAACATTTTGAGTGCCTACATATAGCGCCTGCCAAAAGTATTCTTTTCGTTTTGCTCTTTTTATGATGGGCACTAATAATTCAGCTGCAAAGTGATAAACAACATCACCTTCCTCAACCTTAATCTCTTGAAACGTTTCTTTATTGATAACATTCATCTTTAAGTACGTCACGAACTCGCTTTCGTAAATTCCGGACGACAAAGTTTGTTTTCTGTCACAGATAAGTACATTCTCATTCCGCGCACATAACTTTTTAGTCAACTCAGTCCCTAGAAATCCATCACCGCCAAATATTATATGTTTCATATTACAAACAATTCCTTATTAACTACAATTACTAAGTGCGCGCAACCACAGCAACGCCCGCACAAATCAACAGCACACCGAGTATACGCCAGAAATTAACACCTTCTTGCAATACTAAATATCCCCACATTGTTACTAACACAAACGATAAACCTAAAAAAGGATAGGCATAACTTATCTCAACGCGCGAAAGAACCACCAGATGCGATGCCATACTAATAACCATTACCAACAAACCAGTAATAACATACCAATTAAAAATAATATCAGTAGCTGATGATATAAATCCAGAAATTGATACTTCAAATTTATCGATCATCGTCATGCCTTTTTTTAGCAAGATTTGTGATGCGAAATTTGTCAGTACTGTAAAAAGTATCAGCGGTATAAAGCTGCTCATGCGTAATATAATCCTTAAATATATGACTAAAGACTTAGTTTTTTGAAAATGCCTTCAGGAATACACCTGATAATAAACATTATATAACGCCAAAACCATGGGCTGTATATTACATCTCGACCCTTCATAGAAGCCTTAAAGATATCATTGGCAACCTGCTCAGGCGTCGCCCAAAGAATGTTCTTATCAAATTCTTTTGTCATAGGTGTATCGATAAAACCTGGCTTGATTGTAGTTACCGAACAGTCCGCTTTCTGCAATCGATTTCTCAATCCTTGCACAAACATACTTAATGCACCTTTACTTGCACCATATATATAGTTTGATTGTCGACCACGATCACCTGCTACAGACGAAACAATTATTAAGCTCCGGTTAGTTTCTTTCTCAACCTTGTTTGCAACATAAGTCAATAACGAAGCTTTGCTTAGAAAATTTGTGTTTAGTGCATCGTAGGCTAGATCCCATGAACCTTCACAGGCTTTCTGATCAGGCAGTACTCCATAAAAAAAATAGTACTTACTTATACCGCCAAACTGTTCTGCTATATCCTGCATCAAATTAGGGTGTTGATCCACCAACGCCAAGTCCGTATTGATGCATTTAACAGGTTGAGTGGAGCGGGCGCGAAGATCTGCTGCAATACTTTCTAATCGTTCTTGATTTCTTGCAATAAGCAGCAAAGGATCTCCAGCCTGCGCATGTAGTTTTGCTAATACTTGCGCCACGGCCGATGTTGCACCAAAAATTAGAATTGCATCAGTATTATTTTGCATCGTAAACACGTTTCCAAAAATTAGAAGTAAATCGCGGATCAATAAATGCTGCAAATTTGTCACACGCAGGATAGTAAGTTTTGAAAGCTTTACTGGACATCCTATTATCTTTAGCAGGATACACAGCGCCACCTGCACTCATCACAAGATCATCAAGCTCATCTAGCACCTGTAATGTATATTGGCCTCTGTTAGAAAAATCTAGCGCTAAACATATTCCTGGCTTGGGGAATGACAACATTCCGGGAGATTTCATATCGCCAAACTCTTTCAACACTGCAAGAAATGAACCTAGGCCAGATAAAATAATTTTTCTCAGCATCTCTTCCAACACTTTTGTGGCAGCCTTCGGTACTACAAATTGATATTGATAAAATCCATCTTTCCCATAAATTCTATTCCAGTTTTTTATACCATCTAGAGGATAAAAAAAGGAATCGTAATACTTAGTAGCATTTCGATTTGAGACTTTTTTTTGCTGACTATAGTAAACAGCATTAAAAACCCCTATTGAATACTTGTTAATTACCCATGCTGGCAAGTTTAATGGCACAGCAAGGTGTCGTCTAACAGGCTTCTCCTCATGCCGTTTTACTTCATCAGAATGATTTGCGCGCATAAATGCACCACGTGCAAAATTTTCTCCCCCAGACACACAATCTAACCAAGCGACAGTGTATTGATATTTTTCATGTGATTGCTCAGACAGCTCATAAAATTCAGTTAGCCCTTTAAATGTAATTGTTTCGACCTCAAGGTAAGGAGACTTTATGGAAATCAGCTTTATTTCCACCCAACTTATAAATCCAGTAAGTCCCAAGCCTCCTATAGTGGCATTAAATAATTCTGCATTGCTACCTGGGCTACATGATAATCTAGCACCATTCGAACGTAGTAATTCAAAAGCCAGAATATGTCGACCCAAAGTACCATCTCGATGATGGTTTTTGCCGTGCACATCATTTGCAACAGCACCCCCTACAGTGACGTATTTTGTCCCAGGTGTGACAGGTAAAAACCAACCATGCGGAACAATTACCTCTAATATATCTTTAAATGTAATTCCTGCTTCACAACGTAGTACGCCATGCTCAGCATCAAAGGAGATAAACTTATTGAGAGAGCGTCCATCGACTACCTGTCCCGCCGAGTTGAGGCATGAGTCGCCATAACTACGGCCATTTCCATACGGCAAAAGAGAGCCGTCATATGAGTCAAGTGCGAAATCTCTCCAACCTGGTCTAACCGCCTGTTGCTTAGTTTTCGGACAATAGCCCCAACTTCGATAGGTGCTCATGAAAATAGCTTTGGCAAGAACACTGCACCAATCACAACTAAACCTGCAATAGCAGCAGTGAACATACTTACACGATCACGAATTGCAAAAAGTATAGGGTCTTCATGCATTTTACCACGCGCAGTTATCATCCATACTCTACCTATCCAATACAACAACAAAGGACAAATTAGCCATAAAATTTGCGGGTACTGATACATTTGTTCAACTTTTTCACTATTTATATATAATGCAACAACTAAAATTGAAAGAAGCCCTGAAGACACTCCGGTACTAGTCAGCATTGGAAGATCAACTACTTGATACCCTCGTCCAACTGGAAATAACCCCTGCTCTTGTTTTATATTTTCTAGCTCAGATACCCGCTTAGCCAAGGCGAGACTTAAAAAGAAAAACATTGAAAATGCAAGCAACCAAAATGACCACTCTGCATTTATCACAACACTGCCACCGACTATTCTAAGCGTATAAAGTGAAGCCAAAACACAAACGTCTAATATTGCGACACGTTTAAATAAAAAAGAGTAAGACAATGTCGACAAAAAGTAAGCACACAATATCAACTGAAACAACATAGGTAACTGGGCGGCTATCATAAAGACAAGCAGCACTAGAGCAGTCATTATAAGCAATGCTTGCTTTACAGAAATTAGGCCTGATGCAAAGGCACGTAAGCGCTTAACTTTATTAGTTCGATCTGCTTCCAAATCTAACAAATCATTTACTATGTAAGTAAGTGATGCAAGCAAACTCATACTAACAAAGCCAAGTGCCACAATTAAGAATGATTGCAGATCGTTGTAACTATGTTCCAAAAGAAACGGAACAAATATAAGTAGGTTTTTAACCCATTGGTGTGCGCGAATGGCTTTTATAAAGCTACGGAAAGATATTTTCGGCAACAGGAATTCTTCATCTATAGTAAATTTATTGCGTGTTTTCTTTAGAAAACCACCTTCCTTAGCTACGACTAGTACTCGGCGCGCAGCTGGCCACACACTCCAGTCATCCCTATCATTGCCGATATAATCAAACCCTTTTTGACCAAATCGATTTACTAAAATTTTTAATTTATTAGACTTTGTTACATTAGTAATTGCATCTGATGCAATCACTTCATCAAAAATACCCAGATGCTCTGCCACACATTCAGCAAATTTAATATTACTTCCAGTAACGAGTAATAGATGGCGATTATCCTTCTTTATATACTCAACTATTTCTGTATTATATGGGAGCGATGCAGGTAATATGTTTATCTGCTTAGCAACCTCTGACTTGAAATAAGCTTTACCTTTTAATAACCAACCAATCGAAATAATTAAATAAAAAGGATTACGCTTTACAAGTTGTATTATAGATTCTAATAACAGGTCTGTTTTGATCAATGTGCCATCTAAATCTACACATAACGGCACCTCTTTATCCACAATTAATTGACTCCCCATATTCTCAAACCTTATTCCCACAGACCCTGATAGACACAAATTTTTTACGAACGTATTGAAATTGCTAGCGATATCTTCTATACACCTACTAAATGTACACTTTCCTATAACTCAATACAGTGAACCCTTTCAACATTCTCGATATGCTTATATAGATTACTAAATTTATTACATAACTCATTAAATATACACAGATAAATCAGCTAATTTAAGCTAATCTCAAGATATAATATTTTAACTATACTGAGCCACCCCTAACAACTTGATGACATACAACCCATTAGATTATTTCGAAATTCGTGATGATTGTTTATGCATTGCGGATAAAACCTTAAACGATCACATTTGTTCAGGAATTACTTTACCTGCATACATTTATTCTAAAGAAATAATAAGAAAAAAAATTCAACTATTAAGAGACACACTCCCTGCTGCTGTGAGAGTGCATTACTCGATCAAAGCTAATCCGAATCTAGATCTAATTTCATTTATCAAAGATTACGTTGATGGTCTTGAAGTTTCATCACTAGCCGAAATGAAAATTGCACTTTCAACAGGCATTGCAAGCACAAACATCTGCCTTACAGGACCAGGAAAAAGTTATGAAGAACTTGAGATTGCAGTTAAAAATAATATCTTAATCAGTGCAGAATCAAGCCTAGAATTATATAGACTTGATGAAATTGGCATGGATAGAATGCTCAAACCCTCTGTGTTAATTCGCGTGAATCCAACATTCACACAGAAGCGTGCTGGAATGAAAATGGCAAGCGGTTCAAGCCAGTTTGGAATCGATGCTGAAAATATTCCAGATCTTTTTAAATGGTTAAATGATTCGTGCATTGATTTGCATGGTTTCCATGTGTACAGCGGATCACAAATTCTTGATGCTAAAGCAATTATCTATTCCCAGAACAAAGCCATAGAACTCATAAATGAATTTTGTACTCTATGCAAGAATCCTATAAAAACCATAAATTTAGGAGGAGGCTTTGGCATTCCCTATTTTCCATACCACACTCCTCTAGACTTGGAACCAATAGCTAAGAATTTAGATAATTTAATTCCATCACTCAAAAATAATAATTTTATAAAACCGATATCGCCTATAATTGAATTAGGGCGCTTTATTGTCGGTGAGTCAGGAATTTATTTATGCAAAGTTGTTGATAAAAAAACCTCAAGAGGCAAAACTTTCTTAATCACAAATGGCGGCATGCATCATCATCTTGCAGCTTCAGGGAATTTAGGCCAGAAAAATAGAAAGAATTTTCCAGTTTGTATTGCGAATAAAATCAATTCACCCAGCAAGGAAACTGTAAACATAGTTGGAAAACTATGTACGCCCTTAGATATTCTTGCTGATGAAGTACATATCAGCATGTGCGAGGTAGGCGATTTATTTGCTATATTTCAATCTGGCGCATACGCGTTATCTGCAAGCCCTATTAATTTTCTAAGCCACCCAACACCAAAAGAGTATTTGCTTTAGAGCTAGCCCTTCCTAAGTGTAGCCACAATATCAAATAACTAGTTATTTATCATTTTATTGTAATAGTTCAATTATTTGGAACACTATAAATATACCAACTGTCATAAATGAAATTGATTATGAAATATCTTGAGTTTAGTATTTCTGCCACTTCTATATATTCTATTTCTAAAATAATCTTTCGTAAATGAAAATATCTCATTTAATTGTTAGCCTAAACCGTGGTGGGCAAGAACGTGTTGTTGTAGACCTTGCGGCCCAACAAGTAAAAAATGGATTGGACGTATGCATAATTTGCTTAAATGAAGAAGGTGCACTAGCCATGGAAGCTAGAGAGAAAGATATAACTATATATAACTGCAACAAGAAGTCGGCAATAGACGTTAAAGCGATAATAAAACTTAGAAAAATTTTAAAAAGTAACAATATCAGTATTCTCCATACACACAATGCAGTTGCAAATTACTACGGAGTGGCCGCAAAACTAGGCAGCCATATAAAATGTCAAATCAACACGAGACACGGGAATGGAGCGACCCAAGGTAGAATGGTGGAGCGACTATTTAAGCTTAGTATGTTTTTCACTGAACTTTGTGTTTGTGTTTCTGAATCTGCAAAAAAAGCATTCTTAAATGCTAAGGTATTATCTGAATTCAACTCTACTGTTATCTATAATGGAATTCACGTTAACAATGAACCGCCAGACAAAATCGAACAGCAGATAGCATTCAAAAAATTAGGTTTTAATAAAAATGTAAATGTTATTGGGAGCGTTGGTCGTTTATCGCCAGCAAAAGACTTTCCATTACTTGTTGAGTCCTTCGCAAAAATTGACAATAGCCTTAATACCATTTTAGTAATACTTGGGGAAGGTCCCGAGCGAAAAAATATAGAACAAGCAATTTCCAATAACAGACTAGAGAATAAAGTATTTCTTCTAGGCGACAGATCTGACGCGCGAGAACTTATGTCTGGATTTGACATTTATGCTGTATCATCTGCAACAGAAGGCTTTTCTATTGCAATTCTCGAGGCTTGCGCAGCCGCATTGCCTATCGTTGCTACAGACGTGGGCGGTAACCCAGAAATTGTAAAAGCAGGAATAAATGGCTTATTAGTACAGCACGGCAATTCAAGTGCACTAGCAAAACAACTAGAGCACTTTCTCCTTAATCCAGAGTTAGCTTTAAACATGGGCTTAAGCGGATTTGAGTGGGTAGCACAAACCTGTTCTGTAGCAATAATGGAAACAGCTTATATGAACGTATATCGACGCCACCTATAAAGACACTAGAATGCGCGGCATCATCATAACTAATTTATACCCTAACCCTGAACAACCGAATCGAGCGACATTTAATTTCCAGCAATTCGAGCATTTAAGCAGTCATTGTGAATTATTAGTGCTTGTTCCTATATTTCCTGCAGATCGGAAAATTAATCTTCTACAGTCAACATCAAAATTATCCAAAACAAATAAGGTGCATTATTTCAAAGTGCCTATGCTCCCAATAGTTGGCTCATTGCTAAATGCTAAAATATTGGCTATTTGGATACTGATTTTTAAAAAACCATTAATTAAAGCATTTTCACCGGATTTTATCCTAGGCTCTTTCGCTTATCCTGATGGTGTAGCTGCAAGTATTGTTGCCCATAAGTTTGGAGTACCTTGCTTTATTAAGGTGCATGGTACCGATATAAACGTAATGGCAAAAATAAAAAACACTAGGAAACAAATAATTAAAGCGCTAACAATTGTCAGTGGAGTAATATCTGTTAGTGAAGCACTGGCTAAAAATGTAGCCGAACTTGGATTTAGCAGAAGTAAACAAACTGTTATCTATAATGGAATTAATCACAAACTTTTTTCCCCAGCAGATCGTATAAATGCTCGAACTAAATTAGGTCTTGAGCATGATGTCAAAATAATTCTATTTGTAGGCAATATTTTAGTTGCGAAAGGTGCTGTAGATCTGGCAAAAGCATTTATTAGTGGAGTAAATAATGCCTCACTCGTATACATAGGTCGTGGTATAGACGCAGAAAAAATAACTGCAATGAGTGGTGAGTTAAAACAAGACCAATCCATCAAACTAATAGGAACTCAAAATCATGTCGCAATTGTAGATTGGCTGGCAGCAAGTGATGCGTTATCTCTTCCTAGCCACAATGAGGGAGTACCCAATGTGGTATTAGAAGCGATGGCTTGCGGTAGACCGGTAGTTGCAACACGGGTTGGTGGAATACCCGAAGTTTTACATAAGAATGCCGGTATCTTAGTAAAGAAAGGTGATATCACTGCATTATCCGCTGCACTAAATCTAGCCCTTACAACCAATTGGGACCCCAACAAAATAGCATCACATAGCAAGCAATATGACTGGACGAAAAATGCATTACTCACTTTTGAATATATTCGTGACCGACTTAACACCACAGACTAAACTTTAAGAATATTTTTAGCTATTATATTTATGATGAAATCGTGCACCAACCCAACATCTATTAAATCAAATTAATTCAAGGAAATTTAGTGCAATTATTACTTATAATTTCAATCATTATTATTAGCTTGCTATTGGTAGTAGTTATATATTTGCTATTTAAAAAAAATGCGTTTATTTGGCTACCAACCTATATTTGTCAATACTTTAGCAGAAAACACCAAGATAATTCTCTAACTCATATAATTTTTTGTTTTGTTGATCACTTCGAGCCTCAATGGAAAAAACCATCATATGAAGTAGAAGTGGCACGAGTTGATAGGTGGTGCGAAGACTACAGACAGCTAGCAAGTAAATATTTAGATGCTGATGGGTGCCATCCTAAACATACCTTCTTTTATCCAGAAGAAGAATATCGTGAAGAACATTTAAACAAACTTGCAAAAATGTGTTCCGAAGGATATGGAGAAATTGAGATTCATTTGCATCATGATAATGATACTGAGGCAGGATTACGCAATAAACTAAGCTCCTTTACACGCACGCTAAGAGACAAACATGGTGCAATTTCTGAATTCCAAGACGGACGATTGGCATGGGCTTTTATTCATGGAAATTGGGCGCTGGATAATAGCCATCCTAATGGAAAATGGTGTGGAATAAATAACGAACTAGTGATTCTCAAAGAAGAGGGTTGTTATGTAGATATGACTATGCCAAGCGCACCCAGCCCAACACAAACTAGTAAAATTAATAGTATTTACTATGCCACTGACGATCCCGAAAAACCCAAATCTCACAATACAGGGATTGATGTTCAAAGTGGAAAATCGCCTTGTGGAGATCTGATGATGGTTCAAGGCATTCTAGGCTGGGACTGGACATCGCGTAAATGGGGAGTAATACCCAGAATTGAGAACAGTGATATTAGATCTACTCAGCTACCGACAAAATCGCGTGTTGATAACTGGGTACGCCTTGCACCCACTGTAAAAGATCGACCAGAATGGAAATTCATCAAAATTCATACGCACGGAACTCAGGAAGCAGACATGCCAGTATTGCTAGGCAATCCAGCTGACCAAATGCACAAGTATCTCGAAAATAAATACAATGATGGAACGCGTTACTGTCTACACTATGTGTCTGCCCGCGAACAATTTAATATCATCAAAGCTGCTGAAGATGGCCTTATCGGAAATCCAAATGATTTCCGTAATTATGTGCTTCCACCACCCCCACACTTACGTTAATTATTTTACTAAACTTTTCACGTAATTTCTAAAGTAGACATTGCATAAAACTTCATATTTATAAAATTAACAGAACTACAAAAATGGAAAATCAAAACATAGTTTGCTTTGCAAAAGACTGGCATGAAGATCCAACAAGCAACAATCATGTTATGAGAAATATATCCAAACGCAACAATGTGCTTTGGCTAAACTCTATTGCAACGCGCGCACCAAGTTTTTCTAGCGGAAGAGATTGGGGTAAAATTTTTAATAAACTAAGTAAATTATTTAGTAATTCCGAACAAGTAGAAGACCGGTTATGGACTTACACTCCCCTAGTTCTACCTTTCCCATTTAGTAGTTGGGCGCATTTGATTAATGCACTGTTGCTAAAGTATCAGCTAAAAAGAATTACTCGAAAATTAAAATTCGATGATTTTCAACTTTGGACATTTTTACCAACCGCCCAACCATATTTCAACAAACTAAATTATACAGTTGGTGTCTATTACTGTATCGATGAATGGTCAGAATTTAGTGAGCTGAACACAGAAAAGACAGTTGCTATGGAAAATGCGCTTTGTAAAAAAGTGGATGTGGTATTTGCAACTGCATACTCTTTACTGGAAAGTCGAAAAAAATATACTCAAAGCTGTTATCTTGCCAGACATGGCGTAGATTATGAACACTTCTCAAATACTAAACATGCAGAAAATAATCCCCCAAAAGAACTGCTTCACATTAATGGCCCAATAATCGGATTTATGGGACTTGTACACGATTGGGTAGATCAAGACTTAATTGTTTACCTTGCCAAACAAAGACCTCAATGGTCAATAGTAATTCTTGGTAATGCGACAGTTAATATTGAAAAATTAGAAAATGTATCAAATATTATTTTATGCGGCAGGATACCTTATGAAAAATTACCTGAATATATCCAAAATTTTTCAGTTGGAATTATACCATTTAAAATCAATGAACTAACTCGTCATATTAACCCTATCAAGCTGCGAGAATACTTAAGTGCTGGATTACCTGTCGTCAGCACGCCATTGGATGAGGCTGAATTTTATAAACCTAACTGCGCTCTTGTTTCTAATAAAAAAGATTTTTTAAACTCCTGTGAAGAATTCATAAAAAACGATACTCATGAAAAAAGATTGGATCGATCTAGTAAAATGAAAAATGAAACCTGGGAAGCCGTTGTTGACAAAGTAGAAAAAACTGTTGAGAAGTATATTTAAAATGCTATTGACTTATAAGTTTTAAGTCCATACGCAACGCTTCGACCGCTCGGCTAGCTGCTTTCCCATCCCATAAATCTATTTCCCCGCCCTTTTTCCATTTACCTTCAAGCACCTTATTCACATGTTCTTCAAGATTGTCTAAAGTTACCAATTCATTTGTACCCTCAGTGATTGTAATTGGACGCTCTGTATTAGGACGTAATGTAAGACAAGGTTTTTTCAAATAAGTAGTTTCTTCTTGAAGACCACCTGAATCAGTGATGATCATTCGTGAACCGGAAATTACATTCATAAAACGTATATACGGTAAAGGCTCTTCCAATTGAATACTTGCATTGTCTTGAACCTGTTTCAATAACCCAAATTTTTCTAAATTTTTAATAGTTCTTGGATGACAATAAAACAATAATGGAATATTCTCTGCAACTTTGATAAACAAGTCTATTAATAGAGAGAGAGAATGCTGATCATCCACATTTGATGGTCTATGTAATGTGACTACCGCGTAGTTATCATCATTTAGGCCCAATTTTTCTCTCTCTTTACAAGCCTTAATTTTTTCGCCCATCATCACTAATGAATCGATCATGATATTACCTATACACACGATTCGATCTGAATGCACACCTTCATTCTTTAAGTTCAGATCTGCATCATATGAGGGTGTCCATAAACGGTCCGCAATTGCATCAGTTGCTAAGCGATTAATTTCCTCCGGCATTGATCGATCATAACTACGAAGACCGGCTTCTAAATGGCTAACAGGTATCCCTAATTTAGTCGCAACTAAAGCAGCAGCAACTGTAGAATTTACATCACCTACAACTACGACCCAGTTAGGACGATTCTTAATACATACTTTTTCATACTCTATTATCACCTGTCCAGTTTGAAGGCCATGACCACCACTCCCTACACCTAAGTGAAAGTCAGGTTTAGGCAAGCCAAGATCCACAAAAAAAGCATCCGACATATTGTAATCATAATGTTGGCCGGTGTGGACAATGACTGGATTAGCCCATTGCTCATTAGCTAAAGCGTGATACAGAGGCGCTATTTTCATAAAATTTGGCCGTGCAGCCGCAATCAAATGGATAGACTTTGTTCTCATATTAAAATACTTATCTTGAATTTTTTTAGAAAAATTATTTGCTTTTGAGCGCTGGCACTAATACATTTAAATAAGATTGAATATTATATAGCTTATAAAGTATAGAAAATAACTTTTTTAGTTCTAAGCCTTACATGATCCATCAATATTTTCTTACAGAATGAAATTATAAGCGAGTATCAAATACTTAAATTAAGTCATGCTCTTTGCATGATTATTAAAATTTATTTTGCTGTACCTCTATCAGCAAGTCAGCCGCTTCATTTATATACTGTTCTATTGCACTATAACCCGTGCTCATTATCTTATGTTGATCCAAATGACTACCTGGATTCAAACCATTTTTAACTTCCCAATCATCTGACATTCCATCATCATCAGAATCTTGAGGTGCCTTATTTGGCACCAACCCATACATCAAGTCATCTGGAATTCTAGCACCCCAAACTCCAGTACGATTTTTCACATCGCTTACAGAGACTTTGGTTACGACATCACGTGGAAATGCCCCTGCGAAATTTAGCACATCATCATATGCTACCTTAAATGTTTTTTCTGTAGGTGCCTTATACGCTTTCAATGCAGTAAAGCTTGGACGATCCTTCAATCTAAAAGATCTGCAATCTGGACCATTAAAGTAACTACATAAATACTGAAGCGAAGGATGGACATGCTTAGGCGCCCATGGATCAAGCACTCCTTCAAAATGCTCAGGATCGTCTACATAATTAGATTCAAAATAATATCCCAACTCTTTTCCAACATATTCTGCATCTAAGAAATAAGGCGTCATAGAAGTACTAGGTCCACGTCGGAAATAGTTATTACTTACCACAAATTTTCCGCTTGCTGGATTGTGGTGCATCCAATTGTCTTTGATATTATAGGCAACATTATTTATCGTTTCGGCTGGCCCAACAGAAAGTGCAGGCGCCCGTTTACTAAGATGGGCAAATAAATTATTGAGAACGCTTATACGACCTCCATCCGGACCATTTATCAAGCCAAAGTTATGCTTACCTTCATCGTGACCTTGTAAGGCAGATTGCTCAATCGTGCACCACTGTATGGTTACATTCCTTGCCGAATAAAGATCCAATGTTTCATCAACTCCAAAAGACATCGATACATGATCTAAAATAATATTTGAATTTTTTGAAAGCTGAACAGCATCAAACTTTGTGCCATCCGATTCCCAGTTAAATTTAGGTGGACGTACTCGTATGTGACGAATAATAATATTTTTAACACCCCAATCATAAGCACCCAAAAGCCTACCTTCGATAGTAATCCCTGCGCCTGGCGCCGTCTGACCTGCGATCGTTACATCACTATGTGGTATCACAATTTTTTCTGCATGAATTACACCAGAAACATCAAAAACAATAATTCTTGCGCCACGGGTATCTAGCGCTGCCTGTAAACTGCCAGGACCAGATGCATCTAAATTAGTTACTTTAATAACATTACCACCGCGCCCGCCAGTCACATAAGCACCAAAGCCCTCCGCCCCAGGAAATGCAGGCATGATACCTTTTGGGAATGCAGGAACTATTGTCTCTTCAACAACGTTAGAAATTGCATTACAACTATTTAGGGATAAAAATAACAACAGCCATACACAAATAATAATCATATATGATCGTGTCTTTAATAAATGATAATACATTTAATTACTCAATTTATTACTCTTCAATTTATAGATAATGTGAATATTCAGTTAATAAAGATATTTTTTAGATTACTCACATACACACCATATATTATTTATTTTTTCTTACACCCACGCCAACTATATAACTATGCCAAATTTCATTTAAATATGGGGCTTTTGCCAAAATATTAAAAGGTTTTAGAAATTTTTTACTCGCGCCAAATCCATGCACAATAATCGTTGTTTTTTCAAATTTACTACTTTGGAAAAGTTTGCGGAAACTTGAAATAGTATTTTTATTCAGATATTCACCAGGCCTGTCCTTTAAATCCATTACCCCTTGCCACCTCTTGACTGGCGGATCACTATCAAAATGTGAAGGCTTATAATAAGAAGAAGAAAGTATCTTCCTTGCAACATTTAGTATTGTCTTATCAGAGAAAAACACACTCAAAAATGGCACAGGAACTATTCTTCTCATATGAGTTGCCTGATGATGATACCAACCAATTGTCCCAAAAAAGAATGAACCCCCTGCTTTTAGTTTTTCATATGAGTTGGACATTAAATCTAACGGTGACTCTACATGCTCCATACAATCAACTAAAACTATTGTATCGAAAGAACCCATACCAAAACTTGAATTCTCACCATCCACATTAATAAATTCAACTTTATCTCCATAGCCATTTTGCTTAGCAAGTTCTATTGCTGTTTCTATTTCATCTTTGTTAATATCAATACCTACTATTTTTTTTGGTCCTTGATCTGCTAAATAACATGTCCGCCCCCCAATGCCACACCCAATATCTAGAACATTCTTGCCTTTGATATCCAGCCCTTTATAAAGTTTAAATAGTTTATCTGATGAATTTTTCTGCCATTGCCAATATGCACTGTCAGCATTTACATTTTCCAATTCACTATTTATATGCAATTTACGTTTATAAATAAATGATGCAAGCGGATATAGAATAAGTTCACCGATTTTGCTCATATTAAATTTCCTGATAGATAATTTAAAATATTTAGTGAAATGATGTAAACACAAGCCCTGAATTTGGTCTAACTCCTGAACCAGATCTAACTAATATTTGATTCTTATCCTCTATTACATGAGTGCTAAATCTTTTATCCACACTCCATCCTAATGCATATAAATTAAATTTATTCGACAAACCCTCTAATGTAAAAGAAATATCATCCTCAATTGGGTTTTCAGGGTTTCGATTGAACAGCATGACGTTAGTCTCATTATTTAGCTGATAACAGTACCCCAATACATCCAAACTATTTACTTCAATATTACATTGTTTTGGTAATTTTATATTTTTATTGCCCCAAACATGCATTGCCAAAAATTCAGAATTTTCACGATTGATATATTCTTCTATATGCGCTGTCTTATGTGAGTCATACATTTCACTCGGTTTCATTACAGCCCATGGCATATCTTTTTTTTCATTGACAACCTTTATCTTATCCACTTTAGATAGAATTTTATAATAGTGTTCAACATCACCTGATGTAGCTTTATAGTACTCGCCAATTTTAACTGGCATATTCTGAAATCTTGTTAGCTTCATTACCTCTCTAATATAAGGAGCTTTGATATTACTATTACTCTTATACAGATCACCAATTTCTTTAGGATCCGTTTTTACATTGTCGTATACAAAAGTTATCCCTTCCCAAAAATTAATTATTGAACGTGTAACTTGTTTTGCATAATCTGCTTCTTGATTGTAGCCAATGATATTATATATATCTTTCGCATCCCAAATTACAGCTGCATACTTCTCATCTGCGTAATGACCTAAATTTGCACCTACACCTTTTGGCCTAAGAGTGGGGCTCTGAACCCCTGGATACAATCCGCCAGCCGTATCCATATTTTCAATGTATATAGTGTTTGCAGGGTTTTTATGGTTAGATAATCCGTGCGAAGGTGCATACTTCGTTACGGGTTTAGAGTTATAAAATATCTCATAGTTAAGAGCCATGTTTCCGACATGATCAACCATCCACATTGTAAAGTTTTGACTATAAAACTGATTTGCATTTTCACTCCAGTTAGAGCGTGCAATAAATACTCCTTGCCCTCCAGAAAAGTATTCATTTGGCAAGTCTAATTTAGATAAATTTATTGGCTTATCAATCAAATTATTTTCAAATAATAATCGTATGTAACCGTTATAATGACTAGCATTTCCTGGCCACTTGATTTCATTCAAAACGTATAACAAACCATTTCTTACATTATTATACTTAGCACCTATTAGGGGATTAGTTGTAAATCTCGCAGACCGAAAGTTAGATGCAGGATACACAAAATCTCCCCCATATTTAGCATCGACTCCTATTGGATCATTAAATAGCCAATATCCACTAAAATCTGCCATCCATGAGAACAAAACAAATAGCGCATGATCATCTGACCATGAGTTATCTAACGGCATTTTTCCAAGCTGCTTATAAACTTCCCGCCAGCGCAAATAAAATCGAGGAGTATTTGCATTATAGCTAGGCGATTCAGACCACATACCACCTGCCATAATTCCATTTTCTTGAATATAATTAACTTCTAACTGTGTTTTAATTTTTTCATGAGCTTCCTTAAGGTTTTTTAAGGTGCTGCCAGTAACTAAAAATTGCATTAATAAAAAGTTTTCTAGGAGCATAGTAGTTTCATCAGAATCTTGCGGAAAAAGATGTTTATGCTTATCTGATAAATAGTAATTTACCCAATATTGGGCCCATTCGCTGATTTTCTTTTCAGCTTTTTTTCTCTCTAAATTACTAAATAAATTACCTCGGTAATATGCATCTGACCATATCAGTGAATAAATTAAATCAGCACCGTGCTGGCGCATATTATTTCTATTCTTATAATCAAATTCTTGGATTGAACTCAGCAAATCTTCCTTGAAATACATTTCCCAATGCTTGGGTGTACCGTCTCCCTCAATAGCTATTCTTAGCGCCATTGCTGGAAGTAAATCATATGCTTTATCGCTTATATCTATTCTTGTTAAATAAGCATCAACTTTAGAGATTAACGCCTTGTATGTACGAGGGTTAGACTTAATAGATTCTTTAATTATTTTTAACCGTTGCTCGCTCAACAAAGGAACTACAGAATCATAATTTAAGTTTTCACTAGAGGGCGTTTCTTGACTAGTACAAAATAAAACTATACACGCAATTAGCTGTACTAAATATTTTATGTCTATGTTATTTATAAATATCATGGCTCTATTTGACTATCCGCCTGCCCACCAAAGTAATTTATCTACAGGCTTTAAAAAACATACTTTGTGGTATTCATGGACTGTCGAATATAATTTATTTCCTCCTTTCCCCAACATCTGAGCATTAACGAAAAAATTATGTAAGAAAACAAGAATAAAGTTGCAGTGAAAAATAGATTCAATATTTCAAAGCTTTGAGTAGGAATCAAATTCATTATAAAAAAGCTAAAGATAGTTGCCATAATTACTTTTATAATATGAATAATTGGCAACCTTACCTTCAAAGATTTAATTGCCACAATCATAGTTACAATAAACATAAAAAATAGAGATAGTGAAAATGCTATTGAAGCCCCCACCAAAGAATAATTTTTAATTAAATAATAATCTAATACTAATTTTACAATAGTCCCTAAAATAGTTATACGTAAAATAATTGTTTGCTTGTCTACACTCAACAAATAACTTGTGGCTACACTTCCAATACTATAAATACAACAAGCGAATACGATCATCTGAAATGGCACTACCGCTGGCTGATAACTCTCACCATATAACAAAAGAATTATGTCTTTGGCAGATGCACTGAAGTAAATAGAAGCAGGAACAGCAAGAAGTAAAATATATTTTATACTACTAATAAATCTTGAAGCAGCTACCTGTTTTGATTTTGCGATACTTCCAGACATCAATGGCAACAATATCGCATCAAACAAGCCAGGTAGAAGCAACGCAATTGCAAAACCAATCATATAAGCAACTTTAAAATATCCTAGATCATCAGGTTCGGCATAATATTTTAGAAATAGAAGCTCTGATTCTTTAGTGATTAAAAATATAAGTAGTGTATTCAACAAAACAATACTTACATGATTCTTAATTCTCTTGCTTAACTTATTTGAAATTAATTTTTGCTGGCCGTGATGTTTACACCATTTCAATGTAAAATATTTAGATATTATCAAATATATCAACCCTGATAATACATATACAAAAACGAAAGCAGTTAGCGATGAAAAAAATACAGCTGTTAAAACTATTATTAGCAGATAAATAAATGAGCCTATTGACGATATTACAGCTATCGCTTTAAAATTCTCAAAGCCTTTAGAATATGAAACATAAAACATATATGTAGATCGAAGAGCAATTGCAAGCATTAGTAATGCAAATAATGTTAACGAGATGTCTTTTAGATAAACACCTTGTGCTACATAGAAAACAAGAAAGAACAATACAAAAACCAAACAAAGTTTGATTAGCTGAATTTTTCTAAGATAGTCTATAGTTGAAGAAATATATTCTGGTGATTTTACACGACACTCTGAGATAAATTTTACAATAGCAGTTGTAACTCCACCATTCGTAATCTTTATACCCAATGCACTGATCCATATTAGCAATGCATAAACCCCATATGTCTCAGGCCCTAAAGTCCGCGCAATAATAATTGACATAATCATGGCAAAAAATGTCTCTACATACATTCCAGAAGAGGAAAATATTAGATTTTTAACGGCTTTTCCTTTATCACTCATACTAAACAATTTTTCACAGAATATAATTTAGAATATAATCATCCTTAACATAAAATTGATACATTTTACGCTAAGCAAGTTGTGAGTTATAATTTCTTCTAGCTCGATAGTGTTAGTCATGAAAAGCAGCCCTGAGAAAATTTATAAATAAAGCATTTTTCATGAATTAGCTTAATGAATCATAAATTAATCTTTGAAATCTAACTTAAAGTTAACTCCAAAATATTAATTTAGATCAGATGCTAATCGCTCTGATATAGCCTTCTCAACACCAACAATAGGCTTCCAACCAAGTAATTTTTCTGCGCGATCACTTTCAAACTTTAAACGCGCAAGTGCAGAATACAGTCGATAACGCGCAAAAGGCGACTGCCTTCCAACCAACCCTAAAACTTTTTCTGACAATCCACCAATTGCAAATACAAATTTTCTCGGCAGGTATATTACTTTACCTTTCTCACCTGAAGCCTTAATTACATCGCGTTGTGTCCACAATGATGGATCTATAAGCTGAATAACTGTCCCTGACTCAACATCTTTCTCTAAAGATAAATTAATCGCATGTACAACGTCATCAATATAGATCATAGGTAATGTTAATTTACCATCACCTAAAACAATCGATACCCTACCTGCCTTGCGACGAACCGCACCAGTCATTAATGGTAGCTTGCCACCAAATATTTGTCCTGGCCTTAGAATTACTGAGCTTACTAAGCCTGCTTTGCTTGCTTCAACGACTAGTTTTTCTGCTTCGAGCTTACTTTTAGTATAAGAGCCACGCTCATCTGATCTTGGCTCCAAGGAAATATTCTCATCAATCACAGCAGCTTGATCAGACCCTGCCCAATCAACAACAGACATGGAACTGATGTAAACGAGTTTTTTAATACAGTGTTGTTGCATGGCCGTCAAAATGTTTTTTGTACCTTCGATCGTTCCACCCAAGAAAGCATCCCAATCACCTGACATTGTTGCACCTACATGCACAACGGCGCTTGTATCTTTTACAGCTTCAAAGACCACATCAGGACTGCCCAAATCGCCTACAATATATTCAAGGTTACTATTAATATTTATAGTTTTAGGCGGACGTCTACAGAGAATGCGGACTTGTTTCCCTGAATTCAGCAATGAAGCAACTACGGCTGAACCTACACCTCCATTACCACCCGTTACCAGAATGGCATCTTTTTTAGCAACAGGGTTTAATTCATTCCATGATTTATAATCTTTATCAGCTTGGCGCGCAAGTGATTCCGTCCAATGCACAACAGTTTTAGCTTCTTGAATGGATACAGGAAGAGAACTACCACTCCTTATTGATTCATAGAATGCACCAACTAGGTTATGCAACCCTTGATAAGGTTTGCGTTTTTTCATTATAAAAGCGACCACGTTCTTAGGTGTGTCATACAGAGGTCGCGAGGAATCTCTAATAGTATTAATTACTCGCTCTATAGCTTTTGGAGCAGGAGTAACTCTTCTAAGTGATGTAAACATATGGAATGAATCCACACGCAACACACCCTTAGTACCCTGAATGAGCATCATGTTTTGCAATGGATTAATATTCCAGCTCAAATGCATTTGACCCATGCCTTTTTCACAATCGACAACGGCCCGCCACTCATCATAGGCAAGCATATGGTCACCACCCAAACTACGGTATTTTCCTTCTACAGAATTGATAGGGCCGAGAAACTGTTGAATCAAGTAAAGCGCATGCACTCCTATATCACGAAACGGATAACCAGGCTCACGATAATGTGGAGGTAATTGACCTCCAGGATAGGATGGATAAACAGATGATCGTATAATATCGACAGAAATTACATCACCTACAGCACCATTTTTAACTAGTTCAATCGCTTTTAGTATTTCAGGATCGTAAAGCAATGAATGATTTACCGTTGCCAACTTACCTGCTACTTTAGCTGCATTATCAATCGCCTCGCATTCTTCTATACTAATTCCAAGCGGCTTTTCAACTAATACATGCAGTCCTTTTTCAAGACACTCTATCGCAATCTTTGCGTGTGAGTCTGGGGGCGTAAGAATGTGCGCAACCTCTACCCGATCTTGAATCGCTTCATCGATATTTTTATAAAGTTTGCCGCCATAGTGGCTTATTGCTTCATTAGCTTTAATTTGGTCTAAGTCAATAAAGCCAGCTAATTCGACCTGGTCAATATTTTGCAATGCCTTAGCGTGGTGCTCACTGATACCTCCAGCACCTATTAATAATACGCGCACTATCAAATTCTCCTAGTTAAAAAATAATACAATTTATCGTACTCTGCTAAAGAAATCAGGCACCTGTTCTCATGATGGGCATTAATTTTACTTCGAACTGTTAATATTAATATTTTTACAAAATATCACTCGGAGCTCAGCGCTTCGCCCACATTACATAATAATAGAATCAACACTCACCTAATTGTTCTCTCCCATGCTGGATTCACATTTTGAGAAATATATTTAATGAAACCCATAAACAACGCAACATTCATACTAATAAAAAATACAATTAGGGATACCGTCTTTGGAAGTTTTTTATGACTCGATGTTTTTATTATACACCAGGTAAAAATATACATAATTAATTGCAATAAAAATGCTATCAGAAAATACACGTTAGCCATCAATATAAGACTTGTTATCAGCATAATTAACATCAAATGTGGCGTAAACCATCGAAATACTTTATGTGATATATATACGAATGTATGTTTAAAGCTGTTAAATGGGTTTAGGAAATATTTCAATCTCATAAACGCTTGATAATTTCCCATACCGATTCGAACACGCCGACGAAACTCATCTTTCTGATCTTCAGGCTCATACTCTAAAGCAATAGCCTGAGGTAAATAATCAAATCGAAAGCCATTTTTAACTATAGACATTCCTATATAGAAATCGTCAACAACTGTATCGGCTGGTATAGGCTCATATAATACCTTTCTAATTGCATAAATTGCTCCATTTGCACCCAGTAACGAACCTATCCCACCTTCGCACTCTTTAATGAAACGTTCGTATTTCCAATAAAGACTATCCAGGTTAGTGTTTCCTGCTTTTGATAAAATTCTTAATTCTCCACAAACCCCTCCAACCACATTATCTACAAAACTACTTACCATTAATTTAATTGATTCTTTTTCAAAATTCGTATTTGCATCAGAAAAAACAATTATCTCTTCATTAGTTTTGTCTACAAGATCATTAAGAACAGAGGCTTTCCCGCGACGTTGCGAAAATGGAAAAAAACGAACAGAATCATCGCTAAATTTCTTTGCTAGATAATTAGTATTATCCGTACTTCCATCGGAACCTATATAAAATCTTATCTTATCTTCTGGATAATCTAATTCCAATAAGTTTTCAATTCTTTCTGTTATATGAGCCTCTTCATTATAAGCTGCTATTACAACAGCAACACTAGGGAGCACATCATCCTTGCTAACCAGAACTTCTTCGTTTCTTGTACTTCTCTTTATTTTAACTACAAGAAAAATAAAAATAGGAAATAATACATATGAGTAAAATATTATAAACGCTGATATATAAAATAATATTTTCATGGACTAATAAATTATTCAGAAATTATTGCACGTCAATGTCTACTAGAATTCTAAGAATCTAAGATAGATAATCACATTACCAAAATGCTCTTATTGATGCATACACAAATAAAATACTGCAAACTACAAGGAACGCACAAATCCTGTAACTATTACTTAACCTTAACATCTCAAATTCTGGGAAATTTTTTCGAATTTGATAATAAACACCTGCTGACATAGCGCATAATATGAAAAGTAACGGCTGCACGCTTCTTGATATAAAATATGAAGTGATAGCAAAGCCTAGTAACGAAAACAAAACAGTAGTAGCAACCGATTTGTGTTCTAAATATAATTCTGATTTCTCATTAGAGATATTAAATTTATAAGAAAACTTATATAAACCATACATCGACATAGCTAGAAAACCTAACCAAAAAAAGTAACCCACTAAGCCAATCTCTGAAAATACTTGTACATATGAATTATGCGCAGGAATAGGGTGATGAACCGTAAACAGACCATAACCTACTCCAAATAATGGATTAGATTTAAGCATTTGAATTCCTGATCCCCAAGCATCTATTCTTCCAGCAGAAGAAGCATCGCCGGAACTAATTGTAGAAAGTTGAGTTAACGAAAAGGCAATAGGCACAGTAATTGCAATTAAAAATAAGCTAACTACGCGTTTAAATTTAAACCACGCATTAACAGCAACCATTAACAACAAGCCCAGCATGGTTCCACGAGATCCTGTTAAATAGATCGCATACAGTAATAAAGGTAATGTACTTGCCCATATCAGTTTAGGTAATATAAATTTATATTGTTTAATAGTGTATAAAATGAAAGGCAGGGAAACGAGTAATAGCATACCCATATCGTTTGGGTCGTTAAAAACCCCAATGTAGCGAACTCTATTTAGATATAAAGACTCCCCAGTCCACCCTATTCCTCCGCCATGAAATTGATTTATTCCATGAACAGCGATAACCAATGCGCAAATAGAAAATATTTTAAAATAATATTTTAATCTAAACTTATCTATAAATAATGATGCGGATATAAAATACAGCACAAACAATCTTAATAATTCATCTGCTGTATTTATAACACCCTGCAAATAAAATTGAGTTACATGCGACATAATAGCTGCACAAAATAATCCTACCAACATAGTGGTTTGGATCACACTTAAATTTTTTTCTCTTTTAAACAGATATATCAACAAACAAATAGCAAGTGTCAAAAATAAAATATCTGACTCAGCTGTCTCAGGCCGATATTCGTGCAACCTTAAGAAATAAAAAGAAAGGTAAAGTGTGTATAGCGCCGATAACAACATAGCAGCATGCTACCATCAATAATAAAGGGTTTATGAGATACGCGCCCACTTATGCAATAAAAATGCTTTCAGTGTGCTATTAAAAATTATCAAATTGAACATATTTTCAGTCCTGCAATTATACTGATTTTTATATGTTTCACCGCTCGCCATCATAAAATTATAGGATTTTATGATATTCGCAAATGCAAGCTTAATTGCTTCAGAATGAGCGATAAACCCTGGTGACATCTTGGCAAAGATTTTCATGTTAGTCCCCGATTGGTAACAATAAACAGTTCCTTAAATCATAAAATATAGCAATATATTCACCATCAACTTTTATTGGGGCAATTGTAGTATTTTTTTCAGAAAACGTTTTTGCAATTTGTAAATGAAATTTTGGAATTCAGTACTCTCGAATACGCCAGGTTTATTTTTTAATCTCCAACTCTGGGTATTCAAGTTCGCGTAACACTTTCATTGCAGGCTCCACCATACCCACTTTATCTATCAAATATATTTTTATGTTTTCACAAGCATTTAATTTTCTATTTGCAATATTTATAGACCTACGAAATGACTGCCTAAAAGATTTCAAATATTCTTCCCAAGTAGCAGGTAAATCTATAATGTAGCGCAAACCACATTTAATTTCTGATGCACTTAATAAAGCTTGTCTTGAAATTACTTTAAAATATCTTAAACCGATATTATTACAATGCACCTTTTTAAACTGGACGAAATCCCAATCTTGACACTCAATTTTTATATGATGCTAAATTCTTTTACATACTTCTTTTATATATGCTTTAACTGTTATGAATTCAAAATATTCAGAGCAGACTTCTTTTACCTCAGACTCACCTATACCTAAACAATAGATACCTTTATGAGGAATCAGCGAATAATTTAATTTACTACATAAAGAGGCAATGACAACAACCAAATTTTTTCCCTAAGAACCAAAATATGTAATTTAGTATATTTTGTTCTATAAATACCCCCCAAGTATACATTCACTCCCAAGTTAAAAACGGTGAATGCTCTATAATATGAATCTAAAATTTTCTCCCAATCTTCTCTTAGGGCATGAAATGAATCAGCTGTTTGAACAACCTCGAGAGAAAGGTTATATGACAAATTTATACTTTTAACAAACTACTAAAAATTTGTGTATACAAAACCAATTCTTGCCACCAGCTCATCAAAGTCTTCGCCGACCGCATCGCTATCTTTTTCTTGATATTCAAGCGTCGATTCAAATACGAGATTACGTCTAGCGTGATATTCTCCACTAAGCATAATAAGAAAATCCTCATCTTCTCGACTATCGACATCAAATTCTGTTTCTCTATATTCACTCGCTAGCCCAATAGTAGTAGTGCCATTCAGTGGCAATTCAAATGAAATTGTCCCGCCATTCGTTTCACGATCATTAATATTTACCAAATCATGATCATCATCACTTTGAAAGTATGAAAAGCTAGACTCAATTCTTGAAAATCTTTTACTGTAATCTATTACGAAACCCTCTGTATCAACCGTGTCGCCCGTAACATCCATCGCAATATCGCCAACATCTATTCCACCAGCCACTCCTGTACTCCCTCCAGATCCTATACCACCAAATCCGCCACCTAATCCTGCCTCGCCATTAGTACTTGAGTCACTGGTTGTATCCGTAAATTGATCGTAAGCCGTCAGGCTAAGAGAAGATGTAGAATTAATTACGTAGGAAATAGATAGCAAGTTATTACCCCCCCCCTCAGACTTTCTATTAGCACCCTCGTCTCGTTCTATTTCAGAATAGCCAACAACTGCTCTAATATCTAATGATCTTCTCGCTAGATTATATTCTAGGAAATAGTTGTCTCTATCAAAATCAATATTTCCGATTGTTGGATCTAGAGTATCCTCATCAAAATCTGTATCTTCATATAGATAGTTGATAGAAATACTACTATTTGGTGTTAGATCGCGTTGTATTCCTATTTTACCTTGCAACCTATCATTATCGATGTCAGTTTCTTCTGCTTCCGTATTAATATAACGACCTTCTAACAGTAAATTAGTACGACTAAAAATGCGGGGTGTAAAAGTTGGTCCAGTTAAAAAAGTATTTACATCTTGCCTATTTTCTTCATCCGGAGAATCCCTAATATCAACAGGAAATTCGCTTCCAAAATGGTCTTCAAAGGTCCAAACCAGTAGATTTGGCATAATTTTCCAATCTACTACACCATCTAGATTAAAATTATTATTACTTCCTATTACGCCACTTGAATGATCACGATATTCATTAGCAACACCAATTTCTGCATCAAGCCTAGGGCCTTCGTGAATTGCTAAAATTGCTACGCGTGGCTCAAGTACGGTCCCATCATCTTCATCAGTATCAGCACGACCTATATTATCAGAATGCTCCAAAAACACTCCTGCCTCCCAATTAAACTTCCATGCCGCTTGAGCAAGTGAACCAATCAAGAAATACAGTACTAAGAAAACTAATAAAAATTTATAACAAGTAAGTTTGTAATTATACATATTAAGAGCCTTTTGAAATTATTTAATAAATTCGGCCCAGTTTTATAGCTCGAGTGGCTATGAGGGGCAGTGATTATAGATAATACCTAAAAATTTGCTCGGATTGAAACCATCAATGGCTATACGCAGCTCATCTTCAGTAACTGTATCATGTCCAGCTACGAGTACTGAGTAATCAGCAATCAAATCAAGTATTTTTGCATCTGCCGAAGATTTCATATCTGCCACATCCAGAATTATATAACGATCTGGATATCTATTTTTAAGCTGATATATTAACTCACCTAACTTAGAGGAAGTAGCAAAATTATCAATTTCACTTATGCGACTTTCACGTGAAGGAATTACTCTTAGATTATTAACTCCTACTGAATAAATTATTTCTTCAACCGCAACATCACCAGTAAGATAGTCTGTTAAATCTGCACCAATATCCATATCAAATGTTTTTGCAAATGATGGGTTTCGAAAATTACAATCAACCAATAACGCGCTCTTAGTAGAATCTTGCGCAAAACTAACCGCTAAGTTTTTAGCCACAAACGATGTTCCAGAATTATCCTTACATGCACTTATCGCTAACACGGAATTATTTGCGTGAGTAACCTTAAGTAGCTCAGTTCTTAACTCTCTGTAATTATTTGCAGTCTTTCTGTCTGTGGCAATGCCTAATTTTGTTAATTCTTTATTACTAAGCGGATTCCGCTCAATCATTTTCTGAAGGTCTTTTAAAGCTTTAGTCGGCGAAATTTTTCCATGTCTGCGCTTAATATGCTGCGACCTAGATTTTCCTCTGTCGTCTTCTGAATCTGTTTTCTGCAACGCACGCTCTATTAAACTCATGACTTAATTTCCTAATTATGTATTTATCTTTCTAATTAAACTAACGAGATTGATATTCCCAGTTGTTGCATTTTTATATACACCGCAAATATAAATACATTTACCACTATTGCAACAATCGCTAACGACGCAAACAATGTAATCCTACTAGGAGGCCTTTTCGAATTTGGCAAAGGAGCAAAACTAATTTCTCCTAATAATTTTGCGCCCATTGATTTTGTAATATACGATTTATCTCTTATATTTGTGCCTACTTGAAAAAACGCAAATAAAATACTCAATGGTACTAGTAATCCCAATAGCGGTCCCATGCCGGCAACTTGGAAAAAACGCAAACCATCTGATGTAAGCGGCAATAATGCAGGCTCTTGAATCGCAAATCGCTGACTACTTTGCTCAACATCAATATTCATTGACACACGAGCATTTTCACGTCGCTTGACTAAATCTTGGTATACATCATTTGTCACGTCATAATCACGTGTTAATTCAGCAAGTTCAGCCTCAACTCCAGGTAACTTTTTGGCTCGTTCTAACTCGACCTCTAAGAGCTTCTTAGATTGTGCGTGCCTAGAATTTAATGCAGCAATATTTGTTTTTGTATTAATTAACTGATCTCGCAACGCTCCATATACAGTATCTAAATCACCTACGCCTGCACTTGTTGCAAATGGTGAAGAGCTATCACCAGAATTTAGCATCTCCTTAAGATCACTTATTTGATGTTTAAGGCGCACAACATCTGGATAAGTGTCATGATAATCTAAACGCAATGTTGCTAACTCCTGCTCTAAAGCCGCAATACGAGAAGTTAATCCTCCCGCTCGCTGAACAGATGCGCCCAGTTGTTTCTCACCTGCAAGCTGACTCATTAACGCACGTTCACGAATTCTTTCTTCCTGCACTTGCAAACTTAACTCTTCAATTGAAGCACGTAAATCTCCTATCCTATCAAATACGCTAAGTTCATCACCCACATGCTCGCCCATAGCTATCGTTTTATATTCTTTTAATTTTTGTTCTGCTTTTAAAAGCTTATTGTGGTAATCATTGACTTGCTTGTCCACAAACTCAAATGCAGCTCTACTTTCTCGCTGTTTGCTGTTAAGGCTCTCTTCTATAAACCCATCACCCAGCAATTTTGCCGTTAGATAAGCCTTCTCTGGATCTGTGTCGCTTACCTCTATACGAACCAAATTCGGCCCCGCCGACGAAACCTCAATATTCTCGATAACCTCTATAGTTGTTCTAGCTTTTACAACATCCGATGCATCTGAACTTACCCATCCAGCATTTACAATAACCGGCTGCATAATATTTGCACCAAAAAGCATTTCTTTATATAGCTCAATGCGCTGACCAGCAGGTCCGCCAGTTTCCGTTGTTACCGCAGCCCCTTCCATCAACGGTGACAAAACCCCAGATTTGTCAGCTAAAACAGTAGTGTATGAAGTGTACGACTTTGGCCAAATGAATGCTGCAGCTAAAAACATAAAACATATAATTGCAAATCCTGCACACAACCAAAGTATTTTCTTTTTAGCTAGCTCAAAAAATAATTTTATAATTAAATTTGGTGGTAATTGTAAAATGTTCATAATGAATTTATTCCGTAACTATTTTCTAACAAAACAACCGCAGCTTAAAACCTTCTCTCTGGAACTGTAATAATATCTCCAGGTAATAAAATGTGATTGGAATTTATTTCCCCTCTAACCAACATATCTTCCAGTCTCAGCGGCACCGATACTGTTTTGCCTTCGTTCTTTCTAATTAGAATTGCACGGTTCCCAGCGGCGAATTCTCCCAATCCACCAGCCTCTAACACCGCATCGATCACAGTCATTCCTTGCCTATAATCTAGGGATATAGGCTCAAGTACAGCACCTGTAACCCTTACGCGTCGTAAATATTCTTTGCTATCGAGTGAAACCATCGTTACCGTTACATTAGGATCTCGGATATCACTTTTAAGTTGTTGCGTAATATCTGTAGAAACCTCTTCAGCAGTTTTGCCCGCAACTGCAACATCACCAAGCAATGGCATTGATATTTTACCATCGGGCCTCACAGGAACCGAGACCGATAGCTGCTCATTTCCCCAAACATGAACCTGAACTACATCATCAACACCAATACGGTATTCATCGGTTACAATTGAATGCTGATTTGTGTCCAATACGTCAGTCGGAATATTTGGGCTTGCACAAGAAATAATTGCAAATATAGTACTGAATAAAAGGATGTTAATTTTCATATGTTTATATTAATGCTGGCTCGTGAATTTGTCATTTAATTCAAAGACTAATTGTAAGGAAAATATTGTCCAACGCCGTGAGTAATGTCCCACTATTCACCAATAATCAGCATGAAATGAACGGCGAATAGGCAAAACTGACAGATATATAAAATAATACCATTAGGATCTATTTTTTAAAAATTCGACATCCGTGCCAATCAGTCTAGCCAGTCTATGATGATAGTGTTTGATTCAAGAATACGTCATCTAATCAATAGGTTCGTCTATTTTACGCAATAGGCCATACGCTTATTTGCTAGCTATTTCAAAGTGCTCTTGAATTGCAAGATTATCAGGCTCTATCTTTAACGCTCTTGTGATCAACTCAAGTCCACGCTCCACCTTCCCGTTTTTAACTAATATCCAACCTAAAGTGTCACAGATTGATGCGTCATTTGGATTACCTGTGAAAGCTAATTCCGCTGTCGCCAAAGCTCGCGGATCATTAACTTCATAGTAACTCCATGCAAGATTATTTAAGATTACAGGACTTGCTGTATTATTTTGAATAGCATCCTCAAAATATGGTATAGCTTTTTTATAGTTATTCTCAGCGATATACATATTTGCAAGTAGCAATTTAAGCCTAAGTTGCTTTGGTAATTTATTTGCCCAATGCAAAGTCAACTGAATGATTTTAGCTCGCCCTTCAGACTCTTTAATTTGTGCCGCCGCAATATTTAAGATATTCAATAATAGGCTCACTTCATTTTCTGTGAGTTTCACAGCATCTATATTCGATAGCGTATTAATCGCAGTATTAAAATCTTTATTATTTATAAGATAATTAATCCATGCAAATTTTAAAGTTAGGTTATGTGGCTGCGCAGTCAACCATAAGCTAATTGTGTCACCCACTTCATTCTCTCTACCCAGAATACCTAACGTATTTAAATGCATTGATTTAAGCTCAAACGAATTAGGATAAAATTCTATTAGCTCTGTTAAAATTTTCTCTGCCTCAATTTGAGCCCCTAAATCTAAAAATACTGCGCGTATACTATTCACAGCATTTAGATGCTTTGGTTCCGAAATTTTATAATCTTGAAGTAAAGAATCAAATTTTTCCTTATTACTTTGCCGAAGATACACATAGGAAATCAGAGGGACTAATGAGCTCTTATGGTCTACATTTTTATTTACAAACTCATTCAAAGTTTCAGCTGCAGTAGTAAATTTATTTTGTTTAATGTCTATTACAGCTGTGTATATTGCATATTCAATACGCTCACTTTCATTAACTAAATTCTGTTGTAGTAGCTCCCTTGCATCTTCTAACTTCTCTTGTTTAATTAATACTTTTGCAAGCAGTAAAACAATATTTGGAGACTCAGGCATAGATGCATAGACTTGCCCAAAGTGCTCCTCAGCCAACATATAATTATTTTCTGAGTACGCTAACTTACCAAGCTCATAGTAATAAGTAGGTGATTTAGGATATGATTCTATAAACGTTTTATAAAAATCATTTGCGCCAATAGAATTACCAAGCGCAACTTTTGAACGAACAACACTTTGCGCCACTCTCAAACTCTTTTCAGTCAGAATATTTGAATTATCTAACCTAAGTATTTGTAAATATGCATTTTCTGCAGCATCATAATTTCCACTTGCGAAATTTAAATCTGCTTTAAAAGCCCATGCCTCACTAATATTCGGATCATCAGCCAATAATTTCTCAACTCTCTCTTTTGCATCCACATCTTTATGCTCAATCACATCTATTTTTGATAGCCACACTTGCGCATACGGATACTCTGCTGCGTCTTGTGGTATTTTTTCAAACGTAGATCTTGCTACTTTAATTTTTTTCATAGCCAATTCAATCTGGCCGCTTACTAAAATAAATTTTGAATTATTTATATATTTAGTACGAATCTTCTCCGAATTCATTATTTCATTTGCTTCTGCTACTTTGCCTTGTTGAAATAACGATTCGATAACCCATACCTCAATTTCATCTATTTCTGCTACTTGCTCCAATTGCTTAAATTGATCATAAGCCCGGTCAGCATAGCCAATATTTAAAAACGTTTTAGCAATTATAAATCTTGCAATTGGGTTTTTTTCTCTTCATCAGACAGCTTCTGAACCTCAACAAATACGTCGTTATACCGACCTTTATCAAAATAGAATTGGGCTAATCCTAGATTTTTTTCGCTGACTGACTGTTCAATGTTATCTGTACATGATATGAGCATAAGACTTAAACAAACGCAGTTAATCAGTGCACAAGAGCTTATAAATTTCATAAATTATTACAACGCAAAATTATTAGTTAACAGATTTACCATTTTATAGATTTCCTAGTTGCTTGATAGTTATCTAGGACATATTCATTCAAAACCGCATCAGACAACTTATTACTTTCAAGACATGTAGTCGAAACAGATATAAAAGCAGCTCCAAAATTCCCTTGAAGCTTTGCTAGCGCACCATAAAGTTTAGCCTGCCATTTTTTAGTATAATAATTTCCACCTATCTCAAACCAATACCAAACTCGCGCACATTGGCCATCAACCCTAGAGCTTATAGTTGCTTTATTTACTTCTAAATTAGTTGTATTTCCTTTACCAAGAACAACTTGATTTTTTGAATCATCATCTACATCCCATATATCTTTATCAACAAGTCTATTGCCAGAACTTATTAATTCATTACCTTGGCTTTCCTTAAGATAAAGCAAGACATTTAAAGTTACTTTGTTGCTCTGCTTGTTATATTGTGCAGTATATATTTCATCATAAGATTTATAGCTTGGAACCCAATTGGATAGGTATGTGATCGGCCCCATCCATTCACCTGAAGCACGGAAATTACTTCGATTTAAATCTAATTTATAATCAAACTTATTTGTTAATTGGCCTGCGTACAAAGGGGCAGCGGAAATAGCGACTAAATAAAATGCGAAACACACACTAAACTTAAATACACCCTCACTCTTGCAATCAGATCTATTACTATTGACCTCCTCAGATTCACTGTTAGAACTACATGGAACCCCAGGATTTATTCTATATGCAACAATAAACAAAGGTATGAGCAAAAATGCGAATACAATCCAGCCTAAATTTGCGTGATCTTGGACAAGCGGATAAGACATGCCTTTACTTATTCCAATAAATATAATTATCAGCACTCTTATGTAATTCCCAATTAGCATAATTAAAATAGACGTAAGCACTAATTTAACTGTGCTCCAATAACTAGAATAGTTTAGATGCCCGTACACCACAGACAGTAGAATCCCAACCAATAAAAATCGCAGCCCACTACAACTTTCTTCGATCAGAAATACGCCTTGGGGAATCGATACAGCATTGGCATTGATTTGAAAATGAATTCCAAATAACGTTAGCGCTATCCTTGTTACTTCTACTGTCAAATACTGCATATAAGGCAGTAGAATCGACCATACTGGAATTGAGAAAAATAATAAGAAAATAGGCACTAACAATATTCTAGTACCAGCCCATCCAAAAAATATTGTTACAATTAAGCCTAAAAATAAAGGAATAGTAAGCATCTGGATGGTGTTTACACTAGCAACACTTCCCACAAGCCAGACCAATGACATAATAAAAATAAACCCAATTGCCACATAAGATGGGTTTACGATTCTCAACGACTTAAATTTTTTATTAAGGAGTATTAATGCTATAGACAATATCGCGGTTAAATAACCGTGAGAATACGATCCAGCCTCCTCCCAGTATCTAGCAAGCAGAATAAGTAAATCTTTATAGATTGCAACGAATACAATCAATGAAGCAATCAAAAAACCCAAAGCTAACTGAGAATTTTTTTTACCGTATACCGAAGTTGTAATAACCATCCAATTAATTAAGCCTCTGTCTAATAGTTCTGCGTAGAGTTAAATTTCTTATTATCGTGCACCTTTACCCCACAGAATAACTTCAGCGGTTTGCAACAAAATAACTAAATCAAATATTAAGCTATGGTGTTTGACGTAATATAAATCAAAATTAAGTTTTTCTATCGCGTCTTGCACAGAGCTACCATAGGGATATTTCATTTGCGCCCAACCCGCCAATCCTGGCTTAACACGATGACGTTCACTATAAAATGGAATATCGTTAGCTAACTGTTTGACAAACTCGGGCCGTTCTGGCCTTGGCCCAACTAAACTCATATCACCTCGAAACACATTATAGATTTGTGGTAATTCATCCACTCTATAGATACGTAACAATTTACCAATCTTGGTTACCCTCGGATCGCCCTGACTTGCCCAAACAGCTTTACCTTCCTGCTCTGCATCTGAACGCATAGTACGAAATTTAAGTAAATTAAAATTCTTATTGCCATATCCCACTCTAGTTTGCTGATAAAAAACAGGCTCTTTACCTTTTGATTCAAACCAAATCATCATAACTGCAAATATATATATAGGTGCAGTGGTAACTAGCAAGATTGAACTTGCAATCAGATCAAACGCACGTTTAGTAAAATAACGGATGTTATCTTGTTTAAACCCATCTGAAAATATTATCCATGAGGGATTAAGTAAATTACAGTACACCTTGCCTAGCTGTCTTTCTAAAAAAGTAACTAACTCAACAATTTTAACTCCCTTTAATCGTACATCCATAAGCTCTTTTAGCGGCAAAGCAGCTCTACGGTCTGTCAAGGCAACCACAACCTCATCAACTTCATGCACTTTTATCAATTCCATAAAGCATTTATTCTTATCAAGCAATAAATCAACTTGGATTTTTATTGCTTCGTTGCCAACAGGCCAATAACCTACTACATTAATTCCACTGCGATCTGATTTCCTCCGCAATTTTGTAACCCAAGTTGCCTTTTCTCCTGCGCCCAAAATAAGCACATTTCTCTTCAGTGCATCTAGATTGACAGTATGTGAAAATATAAAATGAAATATAATTAAAAACACAAATGAAAGACTGGCTGCAATTAAAAATACACCTCGGCCCATATAGATATTTGGAAAAATGTAAAATATGAATCCAAATGCAACAAAAGCAATAATGAATCCAACCGTTAGACGACTAAGTTTATTAACAATATGCTCTCGGCGCTGCCTCTGATACATGCCCATACTAAAAAGTGTGACAATTACTACAGCGGCATGCATTAATGCTCGTGGAAATAAATTACCTACATTTTCTGCTGCTGAAGATAATGGATCGAGCTCCCCGAAAAAACGCATATACGCAGCGATATAAACACTGATAAACAACACCACTGCATCTGCTAAAGCTAATAAAAGATACGGGGCCTTAATGTGCTGATCGCCTATTTTTATATCAAACATAAAAGTTCATAGTAGTTTTAATTTTTAGTATTTTGCTCAATTTAATCATGTGCAGCTTGGATGAAAAATACACTATTGTTACTAAATCCCCAGCCAGCTCCTCTCAGACATGAAATAAAGCACTATATCCCCTTAAGATTTGTAACCACGTGGCGAAAATCACATAATTCTTAAGTGAATCCATTTATTTTATGTCGGCTAATAACTGTTTAGCTACAAACCCCATAATTAACCAAAAGAAATCAATCATCGTGCTACCTAAAGAAATCAAGATTGGCGTTATCGGACTAGGCTATGTAGGCCTGCCCCTAGCTGTAGAATTTGGCAAACATCTCCCAACCATGGGGTTTGATATCAACACTTCTCGCCTCAGCGAGCTAATACAAGGCATTGATCGTACTTTAGAAGTAACCCAAGAAGAACTTACTTCCTCGGCTAATCTAAGCTTTTCATCCTCTATAGAGGATTTGCAAACTTGCAACGTATTTATAGTAACAGTACCCACCCCGATCGATGAGCATAAAGTCCCAGATTTAACTCCAGTTCGTAATGCCTCAGAAACCGTTAGCAAGGCATTAAAAAAAGGCGATGTCGTAATTTATGAATCAACTGTTTACCCAGGGGTTACCGATGATATTTGTGTGCCGATTTTAGAGTCAGGCACTAATTTCACTGTCAACAATGATTTTTACGTAGGCTATAGCCCTGAACGAATCAACCCTGGTGACAAAGAACACCGCTTACCAACCATTAAGAAAGTGACCTCAGGCTCAACTCCTGAAGCAGCTGAATTTATTGATCAGCTCTACTTGAAAATTATTACTGCCGGTACACATAAAGCTAGTAGCATAAAAGTGGCTGAAGCGGCAAAAGTAATTGAAAACACTCAACGCGACGTCAACATTGCATTGATAAATGAACTTTCCCTAATTTTTGGGCGCCTGAATATCGACACACTTGAGGTCCTTGAAGCTGCTGGCACTAAATGGAACTTCCTTCCGTTTAGACCTGGACTTGTAGGCGGACATTGCATAGGTGTTGATCCATATTATTTAACCTACAAAGCACAAGAGATTGGTTATAACCCAGAGGTAATTTTATCTGGGCGCCGCATAAATGACGGTATGGGCCCTCATGTTGCAGAAAGCGTGATCAAACTTATGTTGCAAAAAAAGGTTCATGTTGTCGATGCAAAAATTCTAATACTTGGGTTTACCTTCAAAGAAAATTGTCCAGATATTCGCAATACACGTGTAATTGATATCGTAAAAGAATTTGACAATTATCATTCTAAAGTTGATATTTACGACCCCTGGATTGACCTTACAGAAGCACATGGAGAATATCATGCTTCTTTCTTGCCCGAGCTTCCATCAAGCAAGTATGATGCAATTATACTTGCAGTAAATCATGATGAATTCAAAAACTTAGGCGCAGAAAAAATACATGCACTAGGAAAAGACAATCACATTTTATTTGATGTTAAAAATGTACTTCCAAAAGATCAAGCAGATGGCCGTCTCTGATACAATCAATCTAGCAATAGATTAAAGTCAAAACAAAAGTATAAGAATATAATATGAAAATTGCTGTTACTGGCTCAGCTGGTTTTATTGGCTCATCCGTTGCGATGCACTTATTAAATCGTGGCGATGAGGTTCTAGGTATAGATAATCTTAACGATTATTATGATGTTAATTTAAAACTCGGCAGACTAGAAAGAGTAAAAGCCTATGATAAATTCACAGAGGCACGAATTAATTTAGAAGATAAAGAAGCTATCTTAGCTGCTATATCAAAATTCAAACCTCAACGAGTAATCAATCTAGCAGCACAAGCAGGCGTACGTTACTCAATTGAGAACCCATCTGCCTACGTAGACACTAACTTAGTTGGTTTTTGTAATATTTTAGAAGCCTGTAGACATCATGGCGTTGAACATCTTGTCTATGCATCAAGTAGTTCGGTTTATGGCGCAAATACAAAAATGCCTTTCTCTGTGCACCAAAATGTCGACCATCCTTTAAGTTTGTATGCAGCAACTAAAAAAGCCAATGAGCTCATGGCACACGTCTACAGCAATTTATATAGCTTACACACTACCGGCCTGCGATTCTTTACCGTGTATGGACCTTGGGGTCGACCCGATATGGCATTATTTTTGTTCACAAAAAATATCTTGGCTGGCAAACCGATTGACGTATTCAACTATGGTAATCACCGACGAGATTTCACATACATTGATGATATTGTAGAGGGTGTCATTCGCACTCTAGATCATCTGCCAGAAAAAAATGAAGCTTGGGATAGCGACACCCCAGATAGCGCATCCAGTTTTGCGCCATACCGTTTATATAATATTGGCAATAATGCACCTGTTGAGCTCAGTCACTACATCGAAGTTTTAGAAGATTGTCTTGGTAAAAAAGCCGAACGTAATCTGCTACCTTTGCAGGCTGGAGATGTACCAGACACTTATGCTGATGTTGAAGCTTTAGTGCAAGATGTTGATTACAAACCAAATACTACTGTAGAAGTGGGCATCCGAAACTTTGTAGATTGGTACAAAGAATTTTATAACACCTAAACCCCTGATTTTACTCCGTCAATAATTGGCCCTTGTCTGCAAACAATGGCTTAGGTATCATTCCCCTATAGATTCTATTGTTTTGTTAGTAATTATTTGATTTTACTAACTAAATATTTAATTAGTATCGTACCTTTATAATGAATGTAGGAGAGCATATCTCATGCAGCTGGTAAATATTCTGCTTACTATAGGCTTGATCGTACTTGTTTCAGGTATCACCGTTCTTTCGCTATGCGCAATCATAGCATCTTCAAGATCTGATCAAACATCCTTAGCAGGTCGTGACCCATCTAACCTCGAAGAACGCCGCAGAAATACTTCTTGCAGTTTCCCGCTTACTTGTGAAGATGGGACCATGGTGTATTTCGAACGTCGCCTGCAAACCTGATAGTCTCCAATCAATCATAGATGGTTTGTTTCAAAGTAACGCATAAACTCAAGCAGCTTAAGAACACCCCGTTGCGGCATTGCGTTATACATACTAACGCGCACCCCCCCCACAGACTTATGTCCGCACAAACCTAGCAATTTTTGATACTCTGCTTGTTGCAAGAATTTGTCTTGCAAATACTTATCTTTAATTTTAAATGGAATATTAACTTTCGAGCGATCTTTTACTCTAACTTTGTTTTCATAAATCTCACTAGTATCAATCACATCATACAAAGCATCTGCTTGCTGTTGTCCTCGTTGGTTCATTTTCTCCACCCCACCTTCTGCTTTAAGCCAATTTAACATCAGACCTAAAACATAAATAGCAAAGGTCGGTGGCGTATTCACTAGCGATCTATTCGCGAAACATTTTTTATAATTAAAAATTCTTGGCACATTCCCACAAACGTTACCCAACAACTCTTTTTTAACAATCACTACGCACAAGCCAGCCACCCCCAAATTTTTCTGCGCACTAGCATAAATTAAACCAAAATCTTTTACTTGAATGGGTCGGGTTAAGATCGAAGAAGTCATATCACAAAATAATGTTGCATCATTCATATTAAAACTCTCTACTCCAGCAATGTCATTAACTACGCCATTAATGGTTTCATTATCGCAGTAATGGATATAGCTCGATTGCTCTTTTAATCCCCATTCTTCTATTGGTCTAATAGCAATCTCTTCTGACTTAACAAGCGCTTGTATTGCATTTATATCAGCAAATTTTTTCGCCTCTTCACTTGCCTTTAACGACCAATGACCGGTACAAACATAGTCGGCGCTATCACCTTGTTGTAAAAAATTTTGCGGCAACATTGAATATTGTGCAGTAGCACCCCCATGCAATAGCAACACTGCATAATCATTAGGTACACCCATCAATTCGCACAATAAACTTTCTGTTTGGTCTAGAATTTCTATGAACTCATCACTGCGATGCGACAACTCGAGCACAGATAGGCCTGTGCCGCGATAATCCATAAGCTCATTTTTAATCTTATCCAAGACCACTTTAGGTAAAGCTGCAGGCCCCGCACCAAAATAAAAGGTTTCTTGCATAATAAAGACTAAAAGCTAATTTATATAAGTAAAGATTTTATAAAAAATCAACTTAAAAAGAGAAAAGGCTAGAAAGAAACCCTAAACATGCATAAATCTAAATATATCTATTCGCTAGAAGACTCATCGTCTTCAGCTTGCTCGTCATCCTGAGACAAATTTTCAATCTTCTCAACCTCAACCAAACGCTCTTCTTTAGAAAGACGAATTAATCGTACGCCTTGTGTATTGCGGCCCATCTGTGAAACATCTTTAACAGGAGTTCTAACTAATGTACCACTGTCCGTAATTAACATAATTTCATCGTCATCAGATATTGCAACCGCACCCACCACATTGCCATTACGCCCTGATGTTTGAATGGCAATTACACCTTGGCCCCCACGTTTTTGAACTGGGTACTCTTCCATCACTGTGCGTTTGCCATAACCGTTCTCGGTTGCAACCAGCACATCGGTAGAGCTCATGTTTTCTTTAATGGTAATTAATGAAACAACCTGCTGCCCTTCTGCTAATTTAATACCGCGTACACCGGTAGCATTTCTACCCATCGCACGCACATCATCTTCTTTAAAGCGAATCGCTTTACCTGTATCACCTACTAACAATATATCTGTATTACCATCAGTTACTTCGACCCCAATAAGACGATCATTGTCACGCAAATCGACCGCCAAAATACCACTGGCGCGTGGTCTTGAGAATTCAGTCAATTTTGTTTTCTTAACCGTACCACTACTTGCAACCATTACTACATATGCATCTTCACTGTATTCTTTAACAGGCAATACAACATTAATACGTTCATCTTCTTGCAAAGGCAGAAGATTAACAATTGGTTTGCCTCGCGCAGTACGTCCCGCTTGCGGCAATGCATAGACTTTTAACCAATACACCTTGCCACGACTGGAAAAACATAAAATCGTATCATGCGTATTAGCAACAAATAGCTGGTCAACGAAATCTTCTGCCTTAACAGATGTAGCGGCTTTCCCGCGACCACCTCGACGTTGTGCACGATATGTATCTAATGGCTGTGACTTCGCATAACCCGCATGCGACAAAGTAACGACTACTGTTTCTTCAGGTATCAGGTCTTCCATAGTAAGATCTGCTTGCGCATCATTAATCTCAGTACGACGCTCATCACCATATTGATCACGAATTTCTTCTAACTCGCCACGGATAACGTTTAACAATCGCTCTGGATCTTGCAAAATATCCAGCAAGTCAATAATCTTTTCCAACAGATCGCTATAATCGCTAACAATTTTGTCTTGCTCTAAACCAGTAAGACGATGCAAACGCAAATCTAAAATTGCTTGTGCTTGCGTAGGCGAAAGATGATATTCACCTTCATGCATACCACATTTTGCATCAAGATCATCGGGCCGCGATGAATCCGCACCTGCTCGATCCAACATCTTGACTACGACACCAGGCTTCCAAGGTTTTGCAACTAATTTTTCTTTGGCAACTGCAGGGCTTTCAGATTTTTTAATTAATGCAATGATTTCATCAATATTCGTCAGCGCAACGGCCTGGCCTTCTAATATATGTGCGCGCTCACGTGCTTTGCGTAACTCAAAAATGGTACGCCGTGTTACTACATCTCGACGATGCCTAATAAAGGCTTGTAGTATTTGCTTAAGATTTAACAATCGTGGTTGACCATCGACCAGGGCCACCATATTGATACCAAACACACTTTGCATTGCAGTGTGCTTGTAAAGATTATTAAGAATAACCTCACTGACTTCACCACGGCGCAGTTCTACAACAATACGCATACCGTCTTTATCTGACTCATCACGCAAACCATCGCCAGCAATACCTTCAAGGCGTTTTTCTTTCACTAAATCTGCAATCTTAATAATCAAGTTAGCTTTATTAACCTGATAAGGTAGCTCAGTAACAACAATTCGCTCACGACCACTCTTTTCATCTTGTTCAATATGTGTGCGTGCTCGCATATGCACACGCCCACGCCCAGTACGGTATGCTTCAACAATTCCCGCGCGACCATTAATTAATGCGGCAGTAGGAAAATCCGGCCCAGGAATATGTTCCATTAATTCTTTATAGTCAGCTTCTGGGTTTTCAATTAGCTCAATCGTGGCATTAATGACTTCTGTTAAATTATGCGGCGGAATATTCGTCGCCATACCTACAGCAATGCCTGAAGAGCCATTGGCTAATAAATTTGGAATGCGTGTTGGAAAAACTGAAGGCTCAGTTTCTTCGTCATTGTAGTTAGGAACGAAATCAACGGTTTCTTTTTCAAGGTCGGCAACGATTTCATGTGCAATCTTCGCCATGCGTATTTCGGTATAACGCATTGCAGCAGGCGCATCACCATCCACCGAACCAAAGTTACCCTGACCATCAACCAACATATAGCGCATGGAAAACGGCTGCGCCATGCGCACAATGGTATCGTATACCGCGGTATCGCCATGCGGATGATATTTACCAATTACATCACCGACTACACGAGCAGATTTTTTATACGGCTTGTTCCAGTCGTTACCCAATACACTCATGGCATATAAAGCACGGCGGTGCACTGGTTTTAAACCATCTCGGACATCAGGTAGCGCACGACCCACAATTACGCTCATCGCGTAATCAAGATACGATTGACGCATCTCGTCTTCGAGATTTACTGACAGTATTTCTTTGGCGATTGCAGCCATTTATGTGCTTTGTAGAGGGTTATTTATATTCGTTCTAATGCGAGAAATTATAACACAAGTCTAGGAGAGTGGGTTGCAAGAAAAGGCATTTAAAATCGAACTGACTGCCTTAAAAATCAATTTAATAGATTTATAAGCCTGATATTTATACCTGCCTGTACCAGAAACCGCTAAATCACTAGGATTCCATGAGTATCTGTATTTTGCTGGCGTTTGGGGCTTCGATAATGCCTTTCTCAGTCACCAAGGCAGTGACAAATTCGGCAGGTGTAATGTCAAAAACCGGATTCCAAACACCCGCCTGATCTGGACCAATAGACTGATTTCGCACACTGGTTATTTCACTAGCTGCTCGTTCTTCGATTTCAATATCGTCACCATTGTTTATTTGCATATCAATAGTACTTGTAGGCGCCGCCACCATGAATTTCACATTATGCTGACGCGCCATCACTGCAAGTGAATAGGTACCAATTTTATTTGCCACATCACCGTTACTGGCTACACGGTCTGCCCCAACAATTACCCATGCTAATTGTTTTTGACGCATCAAACTTGCAGCTGCGCTATCGCAGATTAAAGTTAATGGAATATTATCTTGTAGTAATTCCCAGGCAGTAAGCCTTGTTCCTTGAAACCAAGGACGAGTTTCATCCGCATAAATTGCAGTGATTTTTTCTTGTGCATAAGCACTGCGAATTACACCTAAAGCCGTTCCATACCCACCTGTTGCCAACGCACCCGCATTGCAATGTGTCAGCACAGCAGACTCATTTGTTAATAATGTTGCGCCGAAATCGCCCAAGGTTTTATTTGCCTGGATATCTTCTTGATGCATAATTTGAGCCGCAACCAATAGGCTTGGCACAGGATCACCATCAGGCAAACTTACAATCTCACTACGCATTTTATCGATCGCCCATTGCAAGTTCACAGCAGTGGGTCTTGCAAGCAGCATGTCATGTAAGTCTTGCTCTATTTCTTGTCTCCAATTTTCTGCGGATATTTTGAAACGCGCTCTTGCTGCTAATACCACACCAAATGCAGCAGTTACACCAATTGCAGGCGCACCTCGCACGACCATATCTTTAATCGCATGAATAATATCCACCACTTCATGACAATCTATAAACTGAACATCATTTGGCAACTTGCGCTGATCAAGTAGCACTAAATGATTGTCTTGCCATGCGATGGCTTGATCCGCTAACGAGCTCATATTCTTTTCCAACTAAATTAACCTTATTTCAGCATGCTGCAAGACTATGCATATCTGACTGAAAAGTGAATATTTATATATATTTCGTTTTGGTAGCTTTATATATTGTCGCTTTGAACTATCTGTTAAAGTCAGCATAAAGCTTTATTACTTAGGCCGCAAAATGGAACAGGTGCAAACACTCATTCATGGGAAAACAATTATTCCTATGAGCGATGATACAAAAAAAAATACGAGCAACAACAATGCGCACGTTCTAACAGACTATAGCATCGCCATTCAAGATGGTCGTATCCTAGATGTATTAGCTACTTCAGAAGCAACTGCAAAATATTCAAGCGAGTCTAACTTAGATTACAAGCATCATATTATAATACCCGGGCTCATTAACGCGCATACACATGCTGCGATGTCATTGTTTCGTGGCTTAGCGAATGACTTGCATCTTATGGAGTGGTTAGAAAAACATATTTGGCCTGCAGAACAAAAATGGGTAAACGAAGATTTCGTGCAACTAGGTACTCAACTAGCCATAGCAGAAATGTTACGCGGTGGTGTGACCTGTTTTAATGATATGTACTTCTTTTCAGAAACCACTGCACAGGTAGCCACCAAGTCCGGCATACGCGCGCACATCGGTATGATTTTGCTGGATTTTCCTACGCAATATGCAAACAACGCAGATGAGTACTTCTCTAAGGGTCTAGCTTTATATGATCAATTCAAAGCCCATCCATTAGTCAAATGTACCTTTGCTCCTCATGCTCCTTATACGGTTTCCAATGCGCCATTAGAACGTGTTGCCATGCTAGCCAATGAGCTAGAACTACCGGTTCACATACACCTACATGAAACCCGAGACGAAATCTCACAAAGCATGGAGCAGCATAAAGCTCGTCCACTACAACGTCTGCACGATATTGGATTAGTAAATAGTGGATTACTGGCTGTACACATGACACATATTGAAGATCAAGAAATTAATCTGCTTGCTGAAACTAATGCAAATGTTGTGCATTGCCCGCAGTCAAATTTGAAATTAGCCAGTGGCTATTGCCCTGTACAAAAACTCAGAGATAAAAATATCAACGTTGCACTAGGAACAGACAGCTGCGCAAGCAATGATGACCAAGACATGCTAAGTGAAATGCATAGCGCTGCTTTGCTAGCAAAAGGCGTAGCGAATAACGCAGCTGCTCTACCTGCTTATGAAGCGCTTCGTTGCGCAACCATTAATGCAGCAACTGCACTAGGAATAGACCAAGACACCGGATCATTAGAAATAGGGAAATCTGCTGATTTAGCAGTTATTGATATAGATATACTTGAAGCGCAACCGATGTATGATCCAATCGGTCATGTGGTTTATGCAACACAACGCAGCCAAGTATCGGATGTTTGGGTAGCAGGAAAACAACTATTAAGTAATCGAGAATTATTAACACTAGATAAAAATGAAATTTTAGCTAAAACCAAAGAATGGAATCAAAAAATCAACCAATAGCTTGCAAAGAATGAATAACGCACAAGAAAAAATAAATAACAATGTCGACCAACAAGAAATTGCTAAGTTTGAAGCATTAGCCTTTCGATGGTGGGATACTGAAAGCGAATTCAAGCCTCTGCACGACATTAATCCACTACGCTTGGACTTTATTGATAAGCATGCAAATCTTACGGGCAAAAAGGTGTTGGATATTGGCTGTGGCGGCGGAATCCTATCAGAATCTATGGCTAAGCGCGGCGCCAAAGTTAAAGGCATTGATCTTGGAGAAGCCCCTTTAACGGTAGCAAAAATACATGCTAAAGAAGTAAACCTAGAGATTGAATACCAAGCTATTGCTGCAGAAGATATAGCGCAGCAAGAACCTAGCTCATACGATATTGTTACTTGCATGGAAATGTTAGAACATGTTCCTGATCCAGCGGCGATCGTAACTGCTTGCGCTGCCTTAGTTAAACCTAACGGTCATGTATTTTTCTCCACCATAAATCGAAATCCAAAATCGTTTTTATTTGCCATCGTGGGCGCTGAATATGTGCTTAACCTGTTACCCAAGGGCACTCACCATTACGAAAAACTCATACGCCCTTCAGAGCTTGATCGTTGGATAAGACAAGCATCACTACAAACTAATGAAATTGTCGGCATGAATTACAACCCACTTCACAAAACGTATAAATTATCTTCTGACACAAGCGTTAACTACATTGTACACTCGAAAAATATTTAACAAAAAAGTTTTCCGGCAAGAAAAAAGTATTAGATTGATGCACAACAACGCAAGAGTTAAATCCGTTCTATTTGATTTAGATGGCACCCTAGCCGACACTGCACCCGATATGGCAGATGCTCTCAATAAATTATTCGCAAATCATGACAAACAATCTCTAGATTACGGGCTAGTTCGTAAGCATACATCACGCGGCAGTGTGGCAATGATTCAATTAGGCTTTGAAGAAACGTTAGAGGAAAATTATAGCCATCAATTACGAGATGAATTTTTACAAATTTATGCTGAAAATTTATGTAACCAAACTCGTTTGTTCCCAGGTGTTACAGAATTACTAGAGCATTTAGATGACTCTGAAATCCCCTGGGGTATTGTAACCAACAAGCCTGGCAATCTGGCGGAACCTTTAGTGCAGGAACTTGGTATCGCATTTAATGCAGTTTGCATGGTGAGTGGTGACTCTCTAACACGCAGAAAGCCAGATCCCGACCAACTGCATCATGCAGCCAACATGCTAGGCATCAGCGAACAAGACACCGTCTATATGGGAGATGACCCTAGAGATGTCATTGCTGGCAAAGCTGCTGGCATGAAAACCGCCGTTGCAGCCTATGGATATATACAAGACGATCAAGACCCGCTCACTTGGGATGCAGATGCGATCCTCCATCAAGCCTTAGACCTGAAGGATTGGCTTTTTAGCAACAGCTGATCGACAATATCTACATGATCAGTGTAGAACTCCAAAATGCTTGGCAATTTGTGCTTTTATGCGCAAGCCTTTGCTTATTAAGTGCCGCTTTAGGCGCGCTCATTATGCGCAACCGCGCTCGCAAAGAACATGAAAAGCTTGAGTCTATTTCTCAACAATTATCCATGCAGCTGCAGCTGGAAAAAGAACGCTATCTTGAAAAAATTGAAACTATCGAAGAATCGCGAAAACAATTAGAGAGCTCTTTCACAGTACTTTCACAACAAGCACTAAAATTAAATAACGAAAATTTCCTCACACTTGCAAACGAAAAGCTTTCTCAGTTTCAAATCAAAGCTGAAGCCAACCTAGACAAGAAAGAAAAATCAATTGAAACGTTGTTGCAGCCAATTCAATCAGCGTTAAAAAATACTGAAGAACAGATTCAATCAATTGAAAAAGATCGCAAAGAATCTTTTGGTTCATTATCGCAACACCTAAAAATAATTAACGAATCCCAAGCAGATTTGCGACTTGAAACCCAAAATTTAGTGCAAGCACTACGCCGGCCTGAAGTGCGAGGACAATGGGGTGAACTAACATTAAAGCGCATTGCTGAACTTGCCGGCATAGTTGATCATTGTGACTTTTACGAACAACAGCAAAGTGAAAGCAGTGATTCACGAATGCGCCCAGACATGATTGTACGCATGCCTGATCAACGTGAACTGATTATTGATGCCAAAACCCCTCTGGATGCTTACTTAAATGCTACACAAACCACTGATGCTGAAATTCGCGACCAATCTTTAGTGCGGCATGCACGTAATGTGAGAGAAAGAATGCGCGAACTTGCAAGCAAGTCTTATTGGAGTCAATTTAAAAACTCTCCAGATTTTGTAGTGTTATTTATACCAGGTGAACAATTCCTATCTGCAGCATTGGAGAAAGACCCTCAGCTACTAGAAGATGCTTTGAAGAATAAAGTCATACTTGCAACCCCAACGAGCATCATAGCTCTGCTACGGGCTGTGGCATTTGGCTGGCGACAAATTGCGGTAGCGGAAAATGCGGAAAAGATTCGTGAATTAGGCGAAGACCTTTACCATCGATTAGCTACTTTTGCAGAGCATCTACAAAAACTAGGCAAACATCTAGATGCCAGTGTAGAACAATTCAACAAGGCAACTGGCTCACTAGACCGTCAAGTATTAAGTGGCGCTCGAAAATTCACTGAATTAGGAATAGAAAAGAAAAAGACTATTCCCGAACTAAAGATTGTTGAAAACACTCCCAAGTCTCTATAAGACATTACACAATTCATGGAAGAAATCTCTTGAATAAGACAGAATTAGTAGACCAGTACATACCTCAAGAGAATTCATTTAGCCAAAAACATATTGTAATCACTGGGGCTACTGATGGTATCGGTAGAGCATTAGCGCTGTCGTGCGCGCAATATGGTGCAAAAATTTTACTAATTTCCAAGAATGAAAAAAAACTAAGTTCACTTATTGAAGAATTATCACAATTCTCAAATGCAAACCATAGCTTCTATCTCATAGATTTCAGTATTGCAGGAGAATCTGATTATATAAAGTTTGCTGAATATCTTACTCAAAAAAACAAACCAATTGATTCACTTATATTAAATGCAGGCTACATAGATGCCCTACAAGGCATACGCAATTATCAACTTGAACTTTGGCTACGTACTATTACAGTCAATCAACATGCGCCTTTTATGCTAGCAAAATGCTGCATCCCATTATTAGAAATGTCAGATGACCCTAGCATTGTTTTTTCTACCCACGATTGCAACAAAGCGTATTGGGGTGCCTATGGTGTTGCCAAGTCTGCACAACTTGGCATGATGAAAATTCTTGCAAATGAATTAGATGGTGATAAACCCATTAGAGTAAATGGCATTGACCCATCACCGGTCAGAACCAAATTGAGACTCACAAATTTCCCAGGAATTAATCCTGAAAATTTTGCCGCACCAGAAGATGTACTTGCGCCATACCTTTATTTTATTGGATCGGATAGCAAAGGTATTACAGGGGAAAATTATAAACTTAATACAGACTTTATTGGTTAAATTTTATATATAAACAACTAATCTACTTTGAATCAGGAGCCGAAACCAAACTTTGTAACCCTTTAAACTGACCTGGAGTGAGATCCAGATATTTACCTAATCTCATATCGGACGGCAACTCTATTGACCCATAACGAGTACGAATCAAACGACTCACACGTAAATCTTGCGACTCCCAAATTCTACGCACCTCTCGATTTCGACCTTCTTGTAAAACTACTTTACACCACGTGTTAGCACCCTCGCCCTCTTTCACTTCTAGGATTTTTAACTTAGCTAAACCATCTTCTAACTGAACTCCATTTTGTATGTTCGACATAATTTCATTTGTGATTTTGCCCTGCACCCTAACTTGATACTCACGCTCGACGCGATTACTGGGGTGCATTAAATCATTTGCCAACTTTCCATCGGTGGTCAGCAGCAAAAGACCAGATGTATTTATATCCAAACGACCCACAGATACCCATCGACCGGTTTTTAAATTAGGCAAAGAATGAAACACAGTTGGTCTGTTATCAGGATCTGATCGAGAAACGATTTCACCACACGGCTTGTGGTACATAATCACTCGACTGTGCACACTCGCTTTCAGGGTTATGAGTTCTCCACGAATCTCAATCCGCTCAGAGCCTGTTATCACTTGACCCAAAACACAAAGCTCGCTGTCCACCAAAATTTCACCCGCCTTAATCCAACGCTCAATTTCTCGTCGCGAAGCGATGCCTTGATTAGCAAGTAATTTTTGAATTCTTTCGGACAATGCTCTAACTCTTAATTGAAGCGAATGAAATTAGCGGAGTATGAAGAGGAGGTAAATATAAACGATGGTAATTAATAACAAGATGATTATCTTCGCTCTACTTCCTTAAGATATCAAAAAATCCTGCTGTATTTAATATGTCAGCCAATATTTCTTTACCCCTTTGCGCTCCTCCGATTTATTTAATAGTGTTTTTAATATATTTAAGAATTTTCTCCATCAAGAATCTTTTCCTGTTTTTTTGTAAAACCAACCATAACATTTTGTTTGCATCTGTCGATAAGCTTCTTTTATATTCGTAATCACCAGCAAGAAAATCATATTTTCTGTAATTCATTTTTGCGTTGTAAATAATTGCCAGGTAGTGCGAAACTATACCTGGCCGCATATTATGATTATCTGAATAATTAAAACCGCACTGATAGTTCAATATGTTTTCTCCATATATGAAATTATAAATATAGCCAATGGTGTATGAATCATTGTAGAACTTCAACAATTGAATATTCCCTTTCTCGAATGTGTTTTCAATTAACTGCTTATGGAAATTAAAGAAGAAATTGTTAGAAAAAGAACCCGGGTGTCCTCTTTTTTTCCATTCCTGTTGATGTAATTCTGCCAATCCATTCAGCATCGAAATAGCATCTTCTATAGTTTCTGGCTGACTCATTCTTATTTCCCCATTTTTTTCATATTCCCTTATTGATCTTCTTATTCGTGCTCTAAACTTTGAACTCAATAAACCGATATAATCCATGCTATTGGTACGAATTTTCTTTAAATCAACATAATATGAATTGACATTTTTATTTTCTAAAAAAACTAAAGTGTCTTTGTGAATTTTTATCACCTCGCTACACAGCGTACGCATTTTTTCTGTAGCCCCTGGAATGTATAATTCATCCCATGTGGTAAATGTATCCAGATACTTTATCGTTTCCGACCACACAATAGGGCGCATCTTTTCATTTATGCTTGAAGATATTAAAATTGAGTTATATTCAATTGTTAATTCATCATAATCGTCAATGCCTGTAGTATTTAAATATAAGCCTTGGGAATGAAATAATTTATTTCTTACAACCCTTCTTTCTCCAATAAAAAAAGCCAGCACAGGCTTATTGGACATATAGCCAACAACACAGGTAATTTTTTGCTGTTCTGGCAAAGTAGATAACCAAGTAAAGATCCAATCAATTGATAGGAAAAAGCTGTGACTACAATTAGGCAGCAAGAAAGACCAAATGTTTTTAATTGTAGTAATTTCAGTTAGCGGATCATATGATTTGAAATCAATTGTTATATTCATTTGAATATTTCAAAGTGTGTATATTTTATAGTTTATGCTTTTTTTCAAACTCAACATCTTAATACAAGGCAATGTTGCATAGATATCACTCTATATACGCAAGAATTTCAATTAAGGTGATTTTATATTTAATCCTCATCTTAACCGTGATAACTGAGTAATAAAGCATGGGAATCGCAGCTGTCAGGAAAATATACGTTTGCGCGCTTTGGGTAGTAAACAGTTATTAAACATATTTCCATCTCATCTAAATCGCAAATTACATCATATGGAGAAGCACAATGTTATTTTAGAGGAAGTAGAATCGTATTTAAACGTAGCGAGTTGGTTAGCCGCCAAATTTATCGAGCATAATTAGAATTATGTGATGTTCGACGCAAATGCTATTAGTACTTTTGGAAAAATCTGATTACCTCGACTCTGGATTCGAATAACCTATGACAAAATTACATTTAATTAAAACTGTATCGGTTTTAAAAAAATTAATGGCGGGTTTGATTAGACTCCACAATTTCACCTTCATCCGTAACAACACCTAATTGCGCCTGCTCTTCAGTATCTTCAGGGGCACCCAAATCTAGCTCCGGGTGCTCTTGATCTAAGTCTGCCAACTCCGCAAGACTTGGTAACTCATTTAGGGTTTTTAAACTAAAGTAATCTAGAAATTGTTTGGTACTTCCATACAACGCAGGGCGGCCAGGCACTTCTTTATGACCAACCACTTTGACCCATTCTCTTTCTAACAAGGTTTTAATGATATTGCTGCTTACGCTAACACCACGGACTTCTTCAATCTCACCACGCGTAATGGGTTGGCGATAAACAATTAAAGACAATGTCTCTAGCAATGCACGTGTATAACGCGGTGGTTTTTCATGCCACAAACGCGCCACCCAAGGCTGCACATCTGTTCGTGTTTGATATCGATAACCGCTAGCAATACGTTTCAGCTCCACCCCTCGCCCTTCGCACTCTGCTTCTAATGCTGCTAACACTTCTTTAATTTGATCGCGCGTGGGCTTCTCTTCATCGAGCTCAAACAATTGCAATAATCGATCAATATTGAGTGCACTATCTGCCGCCATCAACGCGGCTTCAATAATATTTTTTAGTTGATCATCTTTCATAAAACACGTTCCTAATCATTTAGCCTTAATTAAATTCATCATCATCTAATTCATTTTCTATAGGGCCCTTAACCGCAGGCTTAACATAGATAGGCGCATAAGGTTCAGACTGGACAAGTTCAATGACATGGCCTTTAATAAGCTCAAGCATAGCTAAGAAGGTAACAATTACTCCACTTCGTCCTTCCTCCACATCATAAAAACGATTGAATTCGACAAAGTCTTCTACATTTAACATCGAAAGTATACGTGACATTCTTTCTCTAACCGATAACGGCTCACGCCCAATATGATGACTGGCAAACATTTGTGCACGCTGCATAACTTCCTGAAATGCTGCAATAACATCCTTTAGATCTACCGTCGGTTGCGGTCGCTCATAATCATAATCAGCTTGAATAACTGATACACCAAACGTATCGCGATGCATACGTGGAATTTCATTTATGTCTTCTGCAACTTTTTTGAATCGCTCGTATTCTTGCAAGCGACGAATCAGTTCTGCACGAGGATCATCTTCGTCATCCTCTTCAACGGGTCGCGGCAACAGTAGACGCGATTTAATTTCAGCCAACATGGCCGCCATCACAAGATACTCCGCTGCGAGCTCTAAGCGCATTTCTTTCATCAGCTCAATATAGTTCATATATTGCTGAGTAATCTGGAAAACAGGCAACGACAAAATATCTAAATTTTGGCGTTTTATTAAATATAAAAGTAAATCTAGCGGACCCTCAAAAGCATCAAGAAATATTTCCAATGCATCCGGAGGAATATATAAATCTTCTGGTGGAACCGTCATCGGCTCACCCTTGACTACTGCAAAAGGTAATTCGCCCTGAAGGTTGTCTTGTGGTGTGTTTTCGTTATCTGTCATGCGTAGTTATGATAACCCAATTGCTTCCCTAACGTCGTCCAAAGTATCTCGCGCAACATCGCGCGCTTCCTCACAACCTTCTTTGATTATGCTTTGCACGGTTGCTTCATCTTCAAGATATTCATTTGCACGCTCACGTATGGGTTGCAATTCTAACTCAACCGCATCGATAACAGGCTGTTTGCAATCAATACAACCAATGCCTGCGGTAGTGCATCCTTGTTTCACCCAACTTCGAGTATCTTCTGAAGAATATATCTCATGAAATTGCCAAACTGGACATTTTTCAGGGCTACCAGGATCAGTTCTTTTCACGCGAGCAGGATCGGTCGGCATGGTGCGAATTTTTTTCTCAACCGATTTAGCTTCTTCGCGCAAAGTAATCGTATTGTTATAAGACTTGGACATTTTTTGCCCATCTAGACCTGGCATCTTAGAAGCCTTCGTTAACAACGATTGTGGCTCAGGAAGTATTATTTTGCCCTCACCTTCTAAATAGCCAAACAACCGCTCCTTGTCACCAATTGAGATGTTTTGCTGAGATTCCAACAAAGCCTGAGCAACCTCAAGCGCTTCTAATTCACCCTGTTCTTGGTAACGTTTGCGATGCTCGCGATATAGCTTGGCATTTTTTTTACCCATTTTACTGATCGCTAACTTAGCTTTTTCTTCAAAATCGGGCTCTTTGCCATATAAAAAATTAAATCTGCGCGCCACTTCACGCGTGAGCTCCACATGTGCAACTTGATCCTCACCCACTGGAACACTACCCGCTTTATAAGCCAAAATATCTGCGCTTTGTAACAATGGATAGCCTAAAAATCCGTAAGTGGCTAAATCTTTTTCTTTTAACTTTTCCTGCTGATCCTTATAGGTAGGCACACGCTCTAACCAACCTAATGGCGTAATCATCGAAAGCAACAAATGCAACTCCGCATGCTCGGGAACATGCGATTGAATAAATAAGGTTGCTGCGCTGGGACTCACTCCCGCCGATAGCCAATCAATTACCATCTCAGTCGAACTTGCTGAAATAATTTGTGTATTGTCATACTCCGTTGTTAATGCATGCCAATCTGCAACAAAGAAAAAACATTCATGTGTATGTTGCAATTCTAACCAGTTATGCAACACCCCATGCAAATGACCAAGATGCAATTTTCCTGTTGGACGCATGCCAGATAACACGCGATTATTCTGAGAAGGATTTGTATTCATGACTAAATATTAACTTGCTTGGCCCAGTAGCTTTTCAAGGTACGGTATATATTCTTGAGGAAGGATTCCTAAAAATGACATTATAAAAAAAAGTATTAATATTGAAGGAGTAAAAACGAGTTTATTTAGCAATCCCATAAACATTAAGCCCAGGAGAATAAACAAACCATACGGCTCAATTTTAGACAACAATGCTGAAATATTATTTGGCACCAATCCTGATAAAACTCTACCACCATCTAAAGGTGGAATAGGAAGTAAATTCAAAACCATTAATACTAAGTTAATAAAAATTCCAGCCATACTCATTAAAACAAAAAATTCAGCATACTTATTTTCACTGCCCGCACTGCTAATAGCAGTAACTAAAATAATCGACCAAAGCATTGTCATTAAGACATTTGCAAATGGACCGGCTGCTGCAACCCAAACCATATCTTTTTTAGGATTACGTAACTGGTTAAAATTCACTGGCACAGGTTTTGCCCAGCCAAACGCATAACCCGTAACTACAATTAAAACGATTGGCACCAAAATAGTTCCTACAGGATCAATGTGCTTAAGAGGATTAAGGCTCAAACGCCCCAAAGACTGAGCCGTTGTATCACCAAACTTTTTTGCTACCCAACCGTGGGCCACTTCATGAAGAGTAATCGCGAAAAGTACAGGTATAGCCCAGATTGTGATCGTTTGAATGGTGTTCATTAGTTGCGCCCATTATACGCAGCGTATTTATGAAGTTGTATGCTCGTAATGACTATATTGCCTAGCTTTTAACCTGTTATTGATCGAAGCCATCAATTATTTAACCAATCGGCATCACCTTTCCCCTGCCTTAATATAGTTGGGCTTGAATCTACAAAATCTATTACCGTTGTCGCCTCAATACCGCAATAACCCCCATCAATAACAAGATCCACATCATGCTCTAGCAACTCACGCATTTCCTGAGGATCAGAAAGCGGCTCGTCACGGTCTGGTAAAATTAGCGTACTGCTCATTAATGGCTGCCCAAGCTCCTCACACAATTTCAACGCAATGGGATGGTCTGGCACTCGCAATCCAATGGTCTTGCGCTTAGGGGTTTGCAAGCGACGGGGCACTTCATGCGTCGCTTTTAATAAAAAGGTATATGGCCCTGGAGTACAGTTTTTCATCAAACGATAGGCACTATTGTCTACCACCGCATAAGTAGATAGCTCGGACAAATCTTTACACACCAAAGTTAGATGATGCTTATCGTCAACCTTGCGAATTTTACGAATTCTTTGCATCGCTTGCTTATCACCTATATGGCAACCCAATGCGTAACAAGAATCTGTGGGATAAGCGATCACTCCACCCTGGTCAATTATTTCTACTGCACGCTGTATCAAGCGCTTTTGAGGTGTGACAGGGTGTATAACAAAGTACTGGCTCATAAGAACTTATTTAACATTATTGCTGATCTTGAGCCACTACTAAGCTAGTTATTGGTTACTTCTGGGCTGCTTTTCATCTATTTATTGCTATACTCCGTTCCGTTATTACGCTAGTTTCTGCAAACATTTACCGCTTTTCAAATAAAACTAGAACCCTAAAATAATCTATTTTCTATGCTATATGCCTTTATCAGCCAGGACGTTGAAAACAGTCTTGAAAAACGCCTATCGGTACGTGACCAACACGTTGCACGATTAAATGAACTAAAAGACCAAGGCCGACTCATAATTGCAGGACCACACCCTGCGATTGATAGCCCCGACCCGGGTGATGCTGGTTTTACGGGCAGCTTAATTGTCGCTGAATTTGAATCACAAACTGCTGCACAAGCTTGGGCTGATAGTGACCCTTACATTGAAGCTGGCGTTTATGAAAAAGTTATCGTAAAACCTTTTAAGCTCGTCTTACCATAATTATTTACAGTTCCATTATTTTTTTACTCTCAAACTATTAAGGAATTTTTCATGTTTAAACAAACATTCGCTGCGATGGCAGCAACACTGTTTTGCTTTGGCCTTTTATTTGGATGCAAAGGTGAAGAAGCACCTAAGATGGCTGCCGTTATTGACGAAAGTGGTGAGTATGCACGCGTTAATGATGTCGTAATCAGCAACAATGATTTTGCCTCATTTGCAAAAGGGAAACGTGAATCACAACCTGAAGCAAATCTCAGCGACAAAGCTATTGCCGACGAATTGATTGCAACTGAAATTTTACGTCAAGAAGCAATTAATGCTGGAATATCAAAACGCCCAGAAATTGTTGAGCAAATAAAACTTCAAGAAAGTAATATTTTAATAAATACACTAATGACAGAAAAATTTGCAGATTTAAAATTCACTGATGATGAGCTTAAAGCAGAATATGATCGACTGATTGGACTGAATGATGCAAGCGAATTTAAAGCCCGTCATATTTTGTTACAAACAGAAGATGAAGCAAAAGTAGTGATCGAAGAATTAAATGGCGGAGCAAACTTTGAAGAATTGGCAAAAGCTAAATCTCAAGGTCCATCCGCTCCTAATGGTGGTGACTTAGGATGGTTTAAAGCAGAAACCATGGTGCCTGCATTTGCTGAAGCGGTAGGCAAAATGGAGAAAGGCGCTTACTCCACTGAAGGCGTGAACACTCGATTCGGCTGGCATGTGATATTACTAGAAGACAAGCGCACCACTGAACAACCTGCGTTTGATGACGTGAAACAAAACGTTCAACAAAGTTTGACGCGTCAGACGATTGAGAGTTATGTGGATGAGTTAGAAGGCAAAGCAACAATTACGCGTTCGGATGAAACCGCAGAAACAGCGGAACCTGCAGCTGATAGTTAGAAATCAATCACTACAAAAACAAAAAAGGCAGCTTAAAGCTGCCTTTTTTATGTCTGCTTCGACCACCATGGACAGCGTAAGTGCAGAAAAATGCACGACTGCATGGACGCAGAAGGTACGATTCCATGGAAGGAATCGGTAGAGTTGAGCACAGAAACCGAGAGCAACACAGAAGCAGTTGCCGAGGAACAGTTTTCTGCCGGCCGATTTTTGTGGAGTACAGGGGCGATGTGTATGGATGCACAAGTGTCGCGTGAGACAGGACGTCGGGAGCGACCGTACGAAAATGAGTAGCAACAAGGACGATGCAACAGATTAAATCCCTTTTAACTTATATATGCTTTTGGCCAATAGCAGCCATTAGCTAAATAGCAAATCTATAAAATGTAATTTGTTTGAATACTTAGCTTAGCCCTTATTTATGCTAACTCTAAAGTAATTTAAATGTCTGCCGATAACTTTAAGAGTTAGTATTTATTCGGTATTCATATGAAGAAACCAGAGATTCCTCCTGGTGAAAATACTCGCCTTGACACACTACTAGCGCTTAAAGTTTTAGATACTAAGCTTGAAGAGCATATTGATCGATTAATCAGCATTGCAAAAGTAGTTACTAAATACTTAAAAACCACTGTTAGGAATTCGAGATGAGTAAAAAGAAAACAATAAAAAAAACAAAGGCAACAAGCAAAGAGGAACGTAGTAAACGTTATGAAAATGAATTACGAAAATTGCAAATTGAACTCATTAAACAACAACACTGGATTCAAGAAAAAGGTTTAAAAGTTGTATTGATTTTTGAAGGCCGTGATGCAGCAGGAAAAGGCGGTACTATTAAACGAATTACAGAACGCTTAAACCCTCGTCATTGTCGTATCATTGCATTACCAGCGCCAACTAACCGTGAAAAAACGCAATGGTATTTTCAACGCTATGTATCTCACTTACCTGCTGCTGGTGAAATGGTCATTTTCGATAGAAGCTGGTACAACCGTGCTGGCGTAGAACGTGTAATGAATTTCTGCACTGAAGAACAATATCGCAAGTTTTTACGAGACTGCCCTGAATTTGAAGGCATGCTGATTCGCTCAGGTATAGTTTTAATTAAATACTGGTTTTCTGTGAGTGATGAAGAGCAAGAAAAACGTTTCCAAGGCCGCTTAAAAGACCCAACTAAACGTTGGAAGCTTAGTCCAATGGACTTAGAGTCTAGACAACGCTGGGCAGCTTATTCTAATGCTAAAGATGATATGTTTGCGCATACTGATATTAAACCTGCAGTTTGGAATGTAGTTGAATCTGATGATAAGAAAAAAGCGCGTATAAATTGCATTAAGCACTTGTTAAGTGCTGTTCCATATCAAGACTTAACGCCTAAACCCTTTAAGTTACCTCCAAGAAAATCAGGCGGAAACTATGTGCGACCACCAATGCATGATCAAATTTTTGTGCCAGACCACTTTTCGAGCATCATGACCTGATATCAGCTAGATATGCGTGTCCGCTTTCTTTGGGTCGACAGAATTATGCTCCTCGGCAACTGCTCCGGCGTTGCTCTACCTCTCGCATCCATGCAGTCGTGCAATTTCTGCACTTCCACCATCCATGGTGGTCGTAAGCAGACATTCTTAACATTTGATTTGAACGTTCCAACCTACTCAGACATATAATTTAGTCTCTAATCAACTCCATAAACTCAGACCTAGACCGCGAATCTTCACGGAATGCTCCCAACATAGAACTGGTTACCGTTTTACTGTTTTGTTTTTGTACACCACGCATCACCATGCAAAAATGACTGGCTTCCAGCACCACTGCAACACCGTGCGCATCTAACACTTCTATTAACCCACTTGCAATTTGTGTGGTGAGTCTTTCTTGCACTTGCAAACGTCTGGCAAACACATCAATCACACGTGCAATTTTACTTAGACCAATCACTTTGTTTTTTGGCAAATAGCCAACATGTGCACGCCCGAAAAATGGCAGCATGTGGTGTTCACATAGTGAATAAAATTCAACATCTTTAACGATAACCATTTCTTCGCACTTTTCTTCAAACAGTGCATTCTTGACGACGTCTTGCACTCCAAGCTGATATCCACCGGTAAGAAAATGCATGGCCTTGGAAACACGTTTAGGGGTATCCAATAATCCCTCACGCTTAGGATCTTCGCCAAGCAGCTGCAACATTTTGCGCACGTGACCTTCAAGCTCGGTATCACGATTTTTATCATCACTAGGGATAATGGTGTCTTCAAAATATCTGCCACCAGCTAGCACTTCTAATGTTTTCTTGTTCATCCCGAGCATTCCTTACAGATCGTAAAATGATTAATAATTTTATGTGTTCTCATAATAACAGCTTATTGCTGACGAGTTAAAACTGCCCATTATTGAAATATAAGCACTTTATTTATAAAATCTATTTTATCTGTGTTGACCCACCCTATACGAAAGCAGAAAATGACCTTGGCTAGCTGATAGCCCAAAAAGCCCCAACAACTTTAATGATTCCAAAAATAACCTTAGAGGGTATAACTATGAGTAATGCAATTCCCACAGACTCTGTTCTTCGTCGACACTACGATTCTTCTAATAACAAGAACAACCAAAGCAAACCATCACAAAGTAGCGGCGGGTTAATGGGTTGGTTGAAACGAATTTTTGGCGGCTAACACTAACGATTCAAACCTTGCGCATATTGCAGCAAGGCATAAGTAAAACGACCATCACCTGTAACGTAGGTATCTGGCATTGCGCCACTTAGGTTTGCTTGCACCCTTACACCATTTTTCATGGGCGTAAGGGAATGAATTTCTGAATACTTAGTCTGCGAAATGGAGTTGTTGATTTTGTAAAAAAGTCCTTGGTTTGTAATAATCAACACACCTGACTTTTCGATTTTAATTGCTAACTCATTATAACGTTTTCTCATCAAAATATTATTTAACACAGAACTAAAAACAGTCCATTGTTTTTCTTGCGCATGCCTTTGTGGTTCTGATTTTGCAGTCTCTTTAAATTCCCATACAACCCGTTCACCTTGTCCTAGCTCGATACCTTCCAATACCTGTGGAAAAGATTTTTCAATGAATTGGTTGTTTTGAATACGGTCTAGATATTCAGCATTTAACAAACGAACTAACTTATAGTCGTCGTCATCTGCTTTATCAATACCAAACTCATCAGCAATACATAATAAGTTTTTAGTTGCTACAAGGTTATACGAAGAATCTTTGACGACAATATCTGCTTGCTTGTGCCAAGCCTTAGCAACCAGTTCATTAAATTGGGAATCCAAAAATTGTGCTGTAGACTTGCAAGATCTTATGTTTGCAATTACATCTACTGACATTTCCTCTGACGACACACCGTCAGAAAATACATCATGCAGACATTTTCGCGTGCCTTGATATTCAGGCAGACAGGATTTGTGCAATGAATGAAATGGCCCGGCAGACTTGCTGCATACAACGCACTTAGCCACAATTCATACTATTCTGGGGAATTAACTACTGAGGAATGTTATTCGTCTTCCAACTCATCATAAAGCCCTTCATCAGCTGACAACTGGCCATCATTCACCTTGAACTCTCTATTATCTAGATAAGCATCACGAATAAATACATACCGGTCTCGGCTTAATTCTTTAGCTTTTTCTTCCGTAACCATTAATTCAGCACGCGTATTGACCAGATTTAATGCGAACAAACCATTACGTTCAGAAGTTTTTATATCGGCCCAATTTGGAGGATAAATAAATGAGTCCACCACCTTCCCGGGACCATCGCGCAAATTACTTGGACCAAAAAATGGCAGCATGACATAAGGGCCTGTTCCCATCCCCCAGTACCCTAAAGTTTGACCAAAATCTTCATCATGTTTTTCTAATCCCATGCGACTCGCTACATCCATAAAACCCAACAAACCAATTGTTGAATTAACGATTATTCGACCCACGTCAGAAGCTGCATCTAGAAATTTGAATTGCAGAGTGTTGTTAAACGCCACACCAAGATCACCTAAATTCGCAAAGAAATTATGTACGCCTTTCTCGGCAAATTCTGGCGTTACTCCACGATAAAGTTCAGCCGCAGGCACTAGATACGTCCGATCGAGCGCATCATTAAAGCTATAAACATTGCGGTTAAAGCCTTGCCAAGGATCTCTATCATCCGCGACAATGTCGGGCGACGTAGCACAACCACCGCTTAGTAAAGCGATTAATATTAAGAAAGTTAGATATTTAGCCATAATGAATTATAAAAAATAATAATAGTTGATGTTGTAAATTGATTTAGCCGCGATGTCTAGAAGATTTTGCCGCTATTCGCATACGTAGAGCATTCAATTTAATAAAACCCTCAGCATCTTGTTGATTATAGGCACCTTCATCATCTTCAAAGGTGGCGATATTAGCATCAAACAAACTATGATTCTCAGACTTGCGCCCCACTACGCTAACATTACCTTTAAATAATTTTATACGCACGGTTCCGGTAATATTTGACTGAGTAGCATCAATAAGCTGTTGCATTGCCAGTCGCTCAGGGCTCCACCAATAGCCATTGTAAATTAGCTTGGCATACCGCGGCATAAGCTCATCTTTTAAATGTGCAAGCTCACGATCCATGGTTAGTGATTCCATTGCACGATGCGCCTTTAGCAAAATCGTGCCGCCTGGTGTTTCATAACAACCGCGTGATTTCATGCCTACATAACGATTTTCAACAATGTCTTGGCGACCCACACCATGCTGACATGCAATTGAATTAAGCGCAGTGAGCAATTGCGCAGGTGTTAGATCTTTGCCATCTATACTTTTCGCATCACCTTGCTCAAAATCAATATCGAAATATGTCGGATCGTTTGGCGCATTCTCAGGTGAGCAACTTAACTTCCACATATCCTCTTCAGGCTCACACCACGGATCTTCTAATGGCCCACCTTCATATGAAATATGCAAGAGATTAGCATCCATCGAATAAGGGGATTTTTTACCGCGCTTTTGCTCCACTGCAATATTGTGCTTATCGGCATAGGTCAATAGTTTTTCTCTGGAGTTAAGATCCCATTCTCTCCAGGGTGCAATAATCTTAATATCAGGATTTAACGCATAAGCCCCTAATTCAAAGCGCACTTGATCATTACCTTTGCCGGTTGCGCCATGTGACACGGCATCTGCACCAGTCTCAGCTGCAATTTCAACTAAACGTTTTGCAATCAATGGCCTGGCAATAGATGTTCCTAATAGATATTCACCTTCATAGACGGTGTTGGCACGAAACATTGGAAATACGTAATCTTTTACAAATTCTTCAGTGAGATCTTCAATATAGATTTCTTTAATGCCTAGCGCTTGCGCCTTAGCACGTGCTGGCTCAACCTCTTCTCCTTGACCAATATCGGCAGTAAAGGTGACTACCTCACAGTCATAGACTTCTTGCAGCCATTTAAGAATTACTGAGGTATCTAGACCACCCGAATAGGCGAGTACAACTTTACGAACTGATGACATAGTATGTATTTTATTGATGCACTTAGTGCACGTTTAATATGAATGTTGAATTATAACTCGATGCCAGACATTACCATGACAAGGCCCCACAAGTGAAAACATATATGGGTGAAGCATTACCAAGTGAGCGAAGAAATAGCACAAGAATTTAGCCCTTTCGCCAATCTACTGCGCGGCTTTTGCCCAGTTGTCGTAGATGTCGAAACAGGAGGCTTCAATTCCAACACCGATGCATTACTCGAGATTGCCGCAGTATTAATAAGTATCAATCAAGACGGCGAACTGGTTAGAAAAGAAACCCTCTCTACCCATGTAACACCTTTTGAAGGTGCAAATTTAGAACCCGCATCTTTAGAGGTTAATGGTATCGACCCAGATCATCCATTGCGACTCGCTTTAGATGAGAAACAAGCCTTACCTGAAATTTTTAAACCCGTACGTAAACATGTAAAAGAAAATAAATGCACTCGCGCGATTTTAGTCGGCCACAATGCTTTTTTTGATCTAGGTTTCCTCAACGCAGCGGCTACACGCACCGGGATTAAAAATAGCCCTTTCCATCCTTTTAGCTGCTTAGATACGGTTAGCCTCGGCGCAATGGCATACGGACAAACCGTATTATCTAGAATAGTAGAGGCTGCAGAAATAGAATGGGACAACAACTGTGCACATTCAGCAGTCTATGATGCTGAAAAAACTGCCGATGTATTCTGCAAGATCATGAATATGCGCAATCAGTTACCCACTATAAAAAATAGTTAGCATTCTAGTGAATTAGATTGGGTAAATATTGTTGGGTTAACTTTATTTGTCTATTGCTTCACTAACCATTTTTTGCAATTCACCTTTCTCATGCAACTCCATGGTGATGTCACACCCACCTACGAGTTCACCATCAATATACAACTGAGGAAAGGTTGGCCAATCAGCAAACTTTGGTAAGTTTTCAAAAACTTCCGGATCCATTAACACGTTCACATATGCAAACTCATGACCACATGATTTTAGCGCTTCTGCAGTGCGACTTGAAAAACCACATTGCGGCATTTGCGGGGTACCTTTCATATAAAGAACGACTGAGTTTGACTCCACTTGTTCTTTTATGCGCTCTAATACGTCCATTTCATCTAGCTCCGATATTTGTTTAATAATCTGATTATTATTTTACTGTGCTTAAATTAGCTGGCAATAGCTGTATCCACATTGCGCTGTAACCACAACTCTAATAAGGCTAAATGCCACAGTTTGCTACCTCGCAATGGAGTCATAAACGCTTCAGGTTTATTCAGTAGCTTGTTTATATACGCAGGCTGAAACAAACCACGCTGCCTACACGCATCTGTGCTCAATATTTCACACATAAATTCTAGAAACTCCCCACGCACATATTTTAAAGCCGGCACAGGGAAGTAAGCTTTTTTACGATCAATAACTTTATCTGGCAACAAACCCCGCGCGATATTTTTAAGCAAAAATTTCCCGCCATCTTTAGTTTTATATTTCGTCGGCGTACGCATCGCTAATTCAACTAGCTCATGATCCAAGAAAGGCACACGCGCTTCTAGGCCATATGCCATCGTCATATTGTCAACTCGTTTAACCGGATCATCCACAACCAAGGTCGTAACATCCATATGCAACACTGCATCTAAAAAATTTTTAGTATTTGCTTCTTCCAATAATTGCGAGACTTTTTGAACAGTAAAATCTTCCATGATTAAATCCGGATGTAAAGTTTCAGTCATTTCTACATGAGTGCGATCAAAATAATGTTTAGCAAAACTTTCAACTGAAAAGTTTTTTTCAGCCTGCATCAAGGGATACCAAAAATAACCCCCAAACACTTCATCTGCACCTTGGCCGGATTGCACAACTGAAATATGCTGACTGACTTGTTCCGCGAGCAAATAAAAGGCTACGGCATCTTGCCCAACCATAGGCTCTGACATCTGCTCTATTGCATGCGGAAGTCTTTGTAGCACCTCATTGTTTTGAATATAGAACTTATGATGTTGAGTAGAAAATTGTTCAACCACTGCATCAGAATATTCAAATTCATTGCCTTGTTCTTCAGGCTGATCTTCAAATCCAACCGAATAGGTTTGTATTTTAGATACTCCTGACTCAGCTAATAGACCGACTAACAAACTAGAGTCTAACCCTCCTGAAAGCAGCACACCTACCGGGACATCCGCAATGTTAAGTCGACGCTCAACTGCCAAACTTAACGCAGCACGAATATCATGCAGCCATTCCTGTTCATCACGATGAGCATCAACATTATCTGCACGAAGTTTCCAATAACGCTCAGTAGTCACTTCCCCAAATTGATTAATTAACATGTAATGAGCTGGCGGAACTTTACGTATACCTTTTAGAATGGTAGTCGGCGCAGGCACGACAGCATGCAAGGTTAAATGGTGATGCAAACCCATAGCATCGAATTGCGTATTTACATCACCTGCCGCGAGCAGTGATTGCGTATTGGATGCAAAACGAAAATGTTTCTCGGTTTGGCTGTAGTAAATAGGTTTTATACCTAAACGGTCACGCGCTATAAATAATTCTTGCTTAGCATCATCCCATATTGCAAATGCAAACATACCGATTAACTTTTCTACACAATCTTTACCCCATTCTGCATATGCTTTAAGAATAACTTCAGTGTCGCCAGTAGAAACAAAACTATGACCTTTTTGCTTGAGCTGTTCACGTAACTGCGGATAGTTATAAATCGTGCCGTTAAATACGATACTAAGATTGGTATTGCTATCTAGCATCGGTTGATTAGCATTTGCCGACAAATCAATTATCGATAATCGACGATGCCCTAAACCAATCGCCTTGGATTGAAATACGCCTTCATTATCTGGACCTCGATTTCGCAGTGGCCGAAGCATGCGCTGCAATGTCTGCGGCTCCACCACATTTCCATCAAATCGAAATTCACCACATACGCCGCACATTTATAATCCTTTGATTAATCTTAGTGATAATGCAGATATAACCATACCTGACCGTTTGTTATTCACATCCGCAGGCTTAATTGCACAGGATTCATACACTTATAATAATAGTTAAGTTTATAGATCGGGTTGGTTATAATCTTGCCAAATAAGAATAAGTCAATATGACCTATTCCAGAAAAATAATTCAAATAATAACTATATTCAGTCTAGAGAGGCGTAATCAATGAATCCATTAAACTCGATACTCGGCACAATCATTGCTGGTTTTATTCTTGCAATCATAATTGCATTCGCATTTGATCCAAATGCATTACACGCTTGGTCACTAATTGTATGGTTTCACGTCCTTGCAGGAATTACCTGGATTGGTCTGTTGTACTATTTTAATTTCGTACAGGTGCCTGCATTAGGTGAAGCCGCTGCAGACAGCGACGGACCAGGACCCGCCGCGATAGGTAAATATGTAGCGCCACGTGCATTAGCATGGTTTCGCTGGGGCGCATTGGCTACTTGGATAACCGGTGCAGCCGCTTTACATTATGTTGGTGGAATTATGGAGAACTTCTTCTTTACCAATGGAATCACTATCATTGGAATAGGCGCGTGGCTTGGCACCATCATGTTATTAAATGTGTGGGGCTTAATTTGGCCAAACCAGAAAAAAGTACTTGGTATAAAACAAGCGAGTGATGATGAGAAAGCTACTGCGAAAAAGATCGCTTTCATGGCGTCTCGCACCAACACTTTGCTATCTATTCCCATGCTGGCTTGCATGGTAGCGCCTGGGCACGGGTTATTTTTCTAAAGCAGAGCTTTTTCAAATACTGCTCTAACCCTGAATAAGGTAGCCAAATAGAGCTAAACCCGGCCCTAGCTCCGCTAGAGTCGGGTTTTTTTGCTTATTTTTTAGACAGCAGTATAATTTTGCCTCCGGCAGCTTTTATAGCTGCCGTTTTTATTTTGACCTAAGTAATTATGTAAATCTGAATGCCAAAGAATGAGCACAATTTGATGTCGACTTATGCACGCAAACCGATCACTTTTTTAAGTGGCGAGGGTGTGTGGTTAGTCTCTGATCAACAGGATAAATATTTAGATGCTTTGTCAGGCATTGCTGTGTGTGGATTAGGACATGCGCATCCAGACGTGGCAAAAGCCATTGCCGACCAAGCTGCAACATTAATGCACACTTCCAACATCTATCGAATTGAATTACAGGAAAAACTGGGAAAGAAACTTTGCCAGCTATCCGGCATGGATGCTGTGTTTTTTGGCAACTCGGGCGCAGAAGCAAACGAAGCTGCCATTAAATTAGCACGCGTTTACGGACACCATAAAAACATCAAAGAACCTGCCATTATCGTAATGAAAAACAGTTTCCATGGGCGAACGATGGCAACACTTACCGCAACGGGAAACCGAAAAGCACATGCTGGATTTGAGCCACTTGTACCTGGTTTTGTAAGAGCACCTTACAATGATTTAGCCGCTGTTGAAAATATTATAAATAACAATACCAGCATCTCCGCTATATTAGTTGAGCCGATACAAGGTGAAGGCGGAGTTATTATTCCACAACAAAATTACCTTTCTAAACTAAAAGACTTATGCACGAAGCATGAAATTTTATTGATGTTAGATGAAGTGCAAACGGGTAACGGCAGAACTGGAAAATGGTTTTGTTTTCAGCATGAAAACATACAACCCGATGTACTAGTAACTGCAAAAGGCTTAGGCAATGGGGTGCCAATTGGCGCCTGCATGGCAACGAAAAAAGTCGCTGATTTATTTTCTCCCGGCTCCCACGGCTCTACCTTTGGTGGTAATCCATTAGCATGTCGTGCTGCCTTGGCCACGATAGGGACCATTGAAAAAAATAATTTAATCAAAAATGCCGAGCAACTGGGTAACTATATCGTTAGCGAGTTACAAGAAAAGCTTTCTTCTAATACACTAATCAAAGAAGTGCGAGGCAAAGGGCTCATGATAGGCATAGAAATGAATGCATCTTGCGCCGAGCTAGTGGATAGCTGCCTAAAACAGAATTTATTGATTAACGTAACTGCGGAACGTGTTATACGCTTACTACCACCATTAATATTTGATAAATCGAATGCAGACACTATGGTTGAAATACTAGTCAATTGCATTGAAGATTTTTCTGTGACGCAAACATAATTTAATAACATTCATTCAATATGAGCACTCGTCATTTTTTAACATTATTAGATTTCGATCCTGATGAATTACGGGCACTGTTAACGCGCGCAGTTGAACTAAAAAAATTACTTAAAAACGGAACTAGCCATACGCCTCTGCAAAACAAAACTTTGGCAATGGTATTTGAAAAGTCTTCCACTCGTACACGTGTATCTTTTGAAACAGGCATGGTGCAGCTAGGCGGCCACGCTCTTTTTCTCTCTCCCAGGGACACACAATTTGGTCGTGGCGAACCAATTGAAGATAGCGCGCGCGTTTTATCACGCATGGTAGACGGCGTAATGATCAGAACATTTGAACACAGCAATGTAGAAAAATTTGCCGCGCACTCCTCTGTACCCGTAATTAACGGATTGACTGATTTAGTTCACCCCTGCCAGTTGTTAGCGGACATGCAAACCTGGTTTGAACATCGAGGCGACATCAAAGGCGCAACGGTTGCCTGGATAGGAGACGGCAATAATATGTGCCATTCCTATATAAACGCGGCAACTCAGCTAGATTTTCAGTTAAATATTGCCTGTCCAAAAACATATAGCCCAAATGCGGATTTTGCTAATAAAGCCAAAGACAGAATCATGATTACTCAGGATGCAAGCCAAGCCGTTAAACATGCTGACCTTATTGTCACCGATGTTTGGGCTAGCATGGGTCAGGAAAATGAACAAAACGAAAGACAAAAAGAATTTCAAGCTTTCCAAGTCAACAAAGAACTACTTTCTTTAGCCAACAAAGATGCTTTATTCATGCACTGCTTGCCAGCACATCGAGGCGAGGAAGTGACCGCAGAAGTAATTGATGGACCACAGAGCGTAGTTTGGGATGAAGCTGAAAATCGTTTGCATGCCCAGAAAGCCTTAATGGAAAATCTATTATCTTAATATTTATATTAACTAGGAGGATCCTTAAATAAATTGGTGTGCAACTAAAGCCTCTAAGCTTCCTAGTTTCTACTACATCTTCTTTTTAGCTAACACCAGTGAAAAATACTTATTAAAAAGTTCGTAATGCTCTACCTCTTGCAAGCCACTTTTTTCAAATAAATTTTTAATAGACGATTTAGTATATTTTCTACTTACTTCAGTAAGTATTTTCTCATTTTTTTCTAGAGAAACTGTTTTATCAAGCGTAGGGAAAGTTACATCTTGCTCACATTGTGAAACTAGATACATTTCGATTTGCTGCAATGACTCGTTATAAAGTGCCTGATGAGAAAATTTATTTAAATCAAAATTAGCACCTAATTTATAATTTAATACATTCAGAACATTCAGATTAAATTTTGCAGTAACCCCTTCACTATCATCATATGCGCGTTCAAGAACACCTTTATCTTTTACACGATCCATGCCAATCAAAAAATAATCTTCTGTATTCATTTTTTTGGCAATTGCTGACAAAAGTACTATAGACTCCTGTTCAGTAAAGTTGCCTATTGAACTGCCGATAAATGCATAAAGAACTGGACCTTTAAGTTTTGGCGCAGCTTGAATTGCAGGAATGTATTCCCCAACAACCGATTCAACGTGCAAATTTTCATACTTATCTAGCAAGCGAAGTGCAGATTCGCATAACACCTCTTCACATACATCTATACTTAAATATGAAAAAGAATCTAAACTTGAGTTTAGCTTAGATAAAATTATTTCAGTTTTTGCAGAAGTGCCCGCACCAAGCTCTACACAAGAGTTCGGTTTTACAACATCAATTATGGATGCAACGTGCTCTTGCAATAATTTTGCCTCTGTTCTTGTGGGGTAATAATCCTGCGTTTTGCAGATGGCATCAAAGAGCTTAGAACCTTCATCATCATAAAAATACTTAGGCGGAAGGCTGCGCGGGCGCTCAAATAAACCCTCTTGGACATCCTGTCGCAACACATCAGATGAATCTTGGGCGGGTAATTCATGTATATGAAACCGTTTACTTTGCAGAGACAAATCCATTAGATATCACTTTAAAATCAGGGTAGCATTGCAACTAGAAACAGTCTAATTTGAAACTGTCTATAAATAGCTGTGAAATTGCAGCATTACTAACAAAGCTAAATAAAAATAAGAATTACACTCTTTAGCTTTATATATTTTCAACATACTTCATAAAAAATAATTTGCTGCAGTAAATTATTGAGGGAGGATCTAATGGAAGCATTAACATCACTATTAAGTACGTTAAGTAGTTTTATCTGGGGGCCCATCATGCTGTTCTTGCTCCTCGGCGTAGGAGTCTACTTAACCTTGGGCTTAAAACTAATGCCATGGCTAAAAATTGGTCATGGTTTTAAATTACTCTTTTCAAAACAAGCTGATAAAAGCCAAGGCGACATTAGTCCCTTTCAAGCATTAATGACAGCACTCTCGGCAACCATCGGTACAGGAAATATTGCAGGTGTGGCAACCGCAATATTCTTAGGTGGACCCGGGGCCATTTTTTGGATGTGGGTAACCGCTTTGTTTGGTATGGCTACAAAATATGGAGAAGCGGTATTAGCAGTGAAATATCGAGAAGTAGATTCACGGGGTAAACGCCAAGGTGGCCCCATGTACTACATTAAAAACGGCTTAGGCGACAATTGGAAATGGCTAGGATTTATGTTTGCGCTATTTGGCACCATCGCAGCATTTGGTATTGGCAATATGGTGCAATCAAATTCGGTAGCCGACGCACTACATAGCAACTTTAATGTTGACCCTATGATCACAGGCATTGTACTAGCGATACTTGTAGGACTCGTCATTATCGGTGGCGTTACACGCATAGGTGAAGTAGCTGGAAAACTTGTTCCAGTCATGGCAGTAGCGTATATCGGAGGTTCACTACTCGTTATATTTGCGAATTTTGGAGGGATTGGAGACGCATTTAGCCTTATCTTCTCCAGTGCCTTCAGTGGCACTGCTGCTACTGGTGGATTTGCAGGCGCAGCTGTAATGGCTGCAATTCGTTTTGGTGTCGCACGAGGTATTTTTTCTAATGAGGCAGGCTTAGGCAGCGCCCCGATTGCACATGCTGCCGCGCAAACAGATGACCCCGTGCGCCAAGGCATGATTGCAATGCTAGGAACCTTTATTGACACTATTCTTGTTTGCACCATGACCGCATTGGTGATTATTTTAACAGGAGCTTGGACTAGTGGCGAAACTGGCGCTGCATTATCGACACTAGCCTATGGGCAAGGTATTGCTGGTGGAAACTATATTGTAACGATTGGTTTAGTCATCTTTGCGTTCACTACATTAATTGGCTGGAGCTATTATGGCGAACGCTGTGCAGAATATATATTTGGCACTGGTGTTATTATTCCCTACAGAATAGTTTGGGTGGTTGCAGTAATGACCGGTGCACTCATTAAACTTAATTTTGTTTGGTTACTCGCAGATGTAATGAATGGCTTTATGGCAATACCTAACTTAATTGCACTTGCATTGTTAAGCCCTGTTATCTTCAAAGTAACTAAAGATTATTTAAATAAAAATTAATCCTTTAGCTGTTAAAAAGTAATACGAAATGGACTTACCCAACCATAGCAAGGATGCTTTAAAAGCGATCAATAGTGCCGTCAATGCTGCACTAGAAGAAGATATAGGTAGCGGAGATGTCACCGCAGCCTCTTTCAGCAATAACGAAATGGCTTCAGCGAAAGTCATTTGCCGCGAAGAGGCTATCCTATGCGGACAACACTGGTTCGAATTAACTTTCCATAAACTCGACCCCAACATTGTTATCAACTGGGATCTTAACGATGGTGACAAGTTAGATAAAGATGTAGCAGTTTGCACTTTGAATGGGAATGCGCAAGCCATTTTAACGGGTGAACGCACTGCATTAAATTTTTTACAGACTTTATCTGGCACGGCTACTAAAACCAAAATATATGTGGATCGGATATCAGGCACTAATGCGCAAATACTGGATACAAGAAAAACACTGCCAGGAATGCGCTATGCACAAAAATATGCCGTACGATGTGGTGGTGGCGAGAATCATCGCATGGGTTTATACGATGCAATTTTGATTAAAGAAAATCACATTGCAACCGCAGGGTCTGTATCAAAAGCAGTGAACGAGGCCAAGCAAAAATACCCCTCTATTAAATTAGAAGTTGAGGTAGAAAACGCCAAGCAACTAAAAGAAGCATTACAAACTCAGACTGATGTTATCTTACTTGATAATTTTTCCCTAGCTGAGCTAGAAAATGCTGTTACAACAACGGATGGGAAAAAGAAACTTGAGGCTTCAGGCAATATGACCTTAGAAAACATACGTGAAGTTGCAAAAACTGGCGTGAACTATATTTCTATTGGCGCAATCACCAAACATGTTCAAGCAATAGATTTCTCGATGCGTTTTACTTCTGAGTAACTTTTTTCGCTTGTTGCCAAAATTGCTCTAGCTCTTCTAATGAATAATCAGCTATGAGCTTACCTTCGCACCGAACTTGCTCCTCTAAATACTGAAATCGTTTAATAAACTTTATATTGCCTTTGCGTAAAGCATCTTCAGCATTAACATGTATATGTCTGCTGATATTAACAACGGAAAACAATAAATCACCTAACTCTTCCTCAAGAGCCTCTTGTTTATTATCAGTATTAATAACTTCTTTTAACTCATTTAATTCTTCTTCTACCTTTTCAATTACTCCAGAAAGATCTGGCCAATCAAAACCGACACTAGATACTCGTTTTTGTATTTTTTTTGCACGAAGCAATTGCGGCATAGCAACAGGAATATCACTTAATAAACTTACCGAAGTTTCATCTGCTTTTTCACTTCGCTCTTGCTGCTTAATCTTTTCCCAACTTTCATTGGCCCAATCTTTATTTTCTGAATTTTGTTTATCGAACACATGCGGATGACGGCGTACCAACTTGTCACAAATATTGGCCGCAACATCTTCCAGATCAAATAGATTTTGCTCTTTTGCCATTTGCGTGTAATAAACAATCTGTAATAACAAATCACCCAACTCATCTTTCAATTGCACAATATCTTGCTGATCAATGGCATCAGCAACCTCATACACCTCTTCAATCGTATATGGCACGATAGAGGCAAACGTCTGTTGAATGTCCCAAGGACAGCCATTCTCTGGATCACGCAGCACCTGCATAATATTGAGTAAACGCAGTAAATTATCCATCGATATATCTGATTAATTGAAGACTTAAATTAAAGATTGGGTAGGAGCTTATATATTAGTATTTAATAATAATCTTATTAAAGAGGTATATGCCTCGGAATAATGCCGTGCTTCTATATATATCAATACGTTCCGAGAACTTCTGAAACCACTTTTTTTGTATAGTTATGTGAAGTTTGTCATACTATTATCATGATATTCGAATGATAATGAAATGACACCACCCGAAGAGAAAAGACCTCAAAATTCAGCCCTATTGCAAGTAAGGATATCTCGTGATCTACGTGATGAATTTATGCGCCAGGTTAAAGATGAAGACGATAGCGCTTCTCGCCTTGTTAGGCAGTGGATACGGCAATATATAAAAGCTAATTCACAAGAAGATTTATTTAACACGTGATCCGAACCATTGACAAACGCTATAAAAATAAGGTGAGCGCAAATCACGCACATAGTGATAGCGATACTAGCCAATTATCAAATATGGCCATAAAAGTTTCATTAGTTAATGTTGGTAAAGATCTTTGGACGTATCTTTGTCGCCATACCCCACCACCACTTGCTATATCTAACTTAGCAAACGAGCAGCAATTAACAGACATTCTCCACGATGGCCATATCGACAGCAAAGTAATAGTACTTGGCCATCATATGAAAGAACCGTTACATGTAATCAACTGGATTCTCGAACACGACGTAACAATCAAAATCTTTTTACTACGCAAACCCACTGACTTTGATCTTATGGATCAAGCTATTCAAGCTTCACCTGTGCTAGCAAAAGACGTAGAAGTCTGGTCAACGGCTAATATAAAAGCACTGCCTGCGGCATTAAAAAACTCATTAGATGATCCCAACACAGACCAAGACAAACTAATTGAGTTTGAAACTTCTCTTGAATCTAAACCAGATATTATTCCAATAGACCCAGAGCTAAATTCTGAAAACAAGCTGGATACAATCTTAGAAGCTGCAGCAATTGGCCTCCTGAGTATTGATGAAGAAGACACTCTCGTCGAACTGAATAGTACTGCTGCAAAAATGCTAAATCTTGATGAGCAAGATTCATTAGGCACACCACTATCATTGATTTTCAAGCAATCCGAAATTATCAAGCTACATCATATTATTAATACCTGCGATGATAATTTAGAAGAGATCAATCCAGAAATAAAATTTCTTGGCTTAGATGATTCGGTAAAGTTCTTTCGAGCATCTGCCTTCAACGATGATGACAAAGATCAATCTGTTTTTAGCTTAGTTCTACAAGACATTACTAAAACATCAATTACCGAAAATAAACTAGAACAAGAAAAACAGCGCAACCGTATCACTTTAAAATTACTTAAAGATGGTGTAATTGCTACAGATATGAAGTGCCAAGTTGAGTCTATGAACCCTGTATCTGAAGGCTTAACAGGGTGGCCAAGTTATGAAGCAAAAGGTAATCATATTGATAGCATCCTTAAGTTAATAGACGCTACAACAAGAGAGCGCATTACAAACTTAGGCAAAGGCTGCTTAGATACCGGCAAGCCTATAGAATCAAGAAGCAATCTCATTTTGCTTGATCGCTTCAATAACGAGCATCCAATAGAATTATCGGTAACACCCAGCAGCTCATTGAATATTGAAACTGGTGGCTTAGTCTTAATATTTAAAGACGCATCTGAAACAAATCGACTTACACAAGAGATCAGCCATCAGGCTTCGCATGACGCCTTAACTGGATTACTCAACAGACAAGAATTTGAATTACGCTTAGATGGCGCAATTTCCAGTGCTGCAACACATGATGTTCAACATGTTCTGTGCTACCTAGATCTCAACCAATTCAAAATCATTAATGCACAAGCTGGCCACACTGCGGGAGACATTGTTCTAAAACAAGCAGCAGAACATATGAAGCAACATATGCGCAGCATTGATGTATTCGCCCGCTTAGGTGGCGATGAGTTTGCTTTGCTGCTGGTTAACACCACAGCAGACCAGGCCAAAATACTTGCACAAAATCTTATTAACACAATTCGCAGCTCCACATTTAAGTGGCGTGATCAACATTTTGAGATTGGCATAAGTATCGGGCTGATTACTATAGATAAACACTCCCAAGATCCTGCACATATGTTAACGCGTGCAGAGCTTGCCTGTTTTACCGCAAAAGACCATGGAAGAAATAAATTACACATCCACAGAAAAGAAGATGATGAGCTAACACGTCGGCATACTGAAATGATGCGTGCAGCTGGCGTAACCGGCGCACTACAAGAAGATCGGTTCCGTATTTATTGCCAACCGATTGTACCATTATCACCTAAGCAAAATGAATCGTTACATTATGAGTTGTTAATACGGTTAACTGACCCTCAAGGCGATTTGATTATGCCTGCCAGTTTTATTCCAGCAGCAGAACGTTATGGCTTAATGACTAGTCTAGATCGCTGGATGATAAGCACTGCTTTCAATAGTTATAACGACATCTTTGGCAAAGAGTCTGGCGTGCAAATTTCTATTAATTTATCAGGCAATTCACTAAATGATGATTCGCTACTCGATTTTATCAAAGGCGAGATTACCCGAACTGGAATTGAACCTTCGAATGTTTGCTTTGAAATTACAGAAACTGCTGCAATCAGCAATTTAGATCAAGTTAGCCAACTGATACTAGAGCTTAAAAGAATTGGTTGTCGCTTTGCTTTAGATGATTTTGGCAGCGGACTTTCATCATTTACCTACTTAAAAAATCTGCCAGTTGATTATTTAAAAATTGATGGCAGTTTTGTGCATGACATGATTGATGACTCAATTGATCACGCTATGGTTGAAGCAATTAATCAGGTAGGCCACATTATGGGCATAGGTACTATTGCTGAATGCGCTGAAAGTGAAGAAGTCGTTGATATGCTGCGCAAACTTGGCGTGGATTATGCGCAAGGTTACGCCATGGGCTCTCCTGTCCCAATTGAAGGCTTGAAGCAGCTAAGTTAAGCCATGCCTATCTCACCACATATCGAACAAGAAATTACTGAAGTGGATGCTCTGCGCAACAAATTAGAATCTCTGGTTCATGATGCACGCAGAAATGAAGTCACTTTACGCAAATTCCAAAATTTAGAATTAAGGTTACTAGGTTGTAGCTCACTTGCTGAACTTATGCAGCTGATTGCTCACAAAAGTAAATCTACCTTTGGATGGGATGTATTAACAATCATATTGCATGACGAGCATCAGGACATAAAACGATTATTGCGCGATGTCGGCGAAGACACTAGCCGATATCCAGAACTTGTTTTCACAAATGACATTTTACAACTTAAGAAATTTTACGGCCGATTCAAAAAACCACTACTTGGATCATTCGATGGTAATCTTCACGAAGAATTATTTCTAACGGATAGAAAGTTCCCGCGCAGTGTAGCGTTGCTGCCGCTATTTCGTAAAAATAAATTACTTGGCAGCCTGAACCTAGGTAGTTTTCAGACAGGTAGATTTAACAAACAAGATGCGACTGATTTTCTCGAGCATCTAGCGGCTGTTTTAGCCACCTGCCTTGACACCACGATCGCCCAAGAAAAACTCAAACAAGCAGGCTTAACCGATGCACTAACCGGAGTAAACAACCGCAGATTCTTTGACCAACGTCTCAACGAAGAAATATCACGTGCGCAACGCCTAAAATCATCTGTTAGCTGTTTGTTTATTGATATCGATCACTTCAAAGTTGTTAATGATAGCTTTGGACACGAAACCGGTGACAGAGTGCTCACTAAAGTTGCGGAACTAATCAGAGCACAATTACGAAATATTGATGTAGTTGCACGATACGGTGGAGAAGAATTTGCAGTGCTGCTAGAGCAGTCTGGTCAAGACTGGGCTGAAGAAGTCGCTGACCGTATTCAACAAAGCATTGCGGAAACTACTTTTGTTAGTGGCGAGAATTGCTCTTTAACCGTTTCCATTGGTGTTTCAACTATTGAAAATCCAAATACAAAACAGAATACTTTTGATCTTGGCCGTGAGTTACTACGCAAAGCGGATAAAGCACTTTATCAAGCCAAACAAGACGGCAGAAATAAAGTCGTTTTACATAGCACGCTATAAACTAATCTAAGCTCGATCAGTCCAAACTGGGAAATTTACCCAATGGCCGCTTAAAGGTAAATGCCGTAGGTTCTGTCACTAGCTTTTCCCTTGCCTGTTTCTCATTGCCACCCAATATACTAAATGGCAAAGACACTACATAAACTGCCGAACCTACCACCGTTGCAACCAAACCAATGGGTCTTGCAACAATAGCATCTGCAACCATCACTTCGGCTGAGCCAGATTCTGCAAATTGGTAGCCATGATGACTACTTCGATATTTGTAAGATGAATCTGCTGCATGAATATTTGTAGTCGAAACAAAACAACAGATAAAAATTAAAAATAATCCTTTATAAAAGATACTAGCTTTCATATTCTACACCTCCAGGTTCGGCTGAAATTATAGGTACCGTCCAACTAAACACTTAATTTAGTTGTTGGTATTTGCAAACTTGATTCAAGCACTCAATAATTAACTCTCGCATAAATAATAGTTTATCTATGAACACTATTTTAGCGCATCAAAGAATAGACTCACTAATTTTTATAACTCTCAGAATAATAGAGAGATATTATAATAATAATAAAAATAAAGGCTCTTAAATACATAATTCGTATAAATAGAACTAAGTCACCCGAATCCAGGATTTAGCGCTCAATTTTATTACACAACGGCCGTTACGTTGATGTGTATAAAAAGGCAAATTCATCGAAAGATGGAGACGCAAAGTCACCGGTCTAAGGATGCCATGCAAACTCTGAAATTGAGAATGCATAAATCTAAGATAGCGGGACCGCCAGTAAACATCGAGCATGTATTCATGTTCATCTGAGTGGTCTTGTTAACCGTGCGACTTGATATCGGAATAACATATGTACCATTCAATTGCGCATTCAAAATTTGGTAATCTTTACTTCTCTGTAAAGTTTTTATTCGTATGCATATTAATTTTTCAAATTTTCAACGTTGCCCATGCTGCGTCACAAGGAAAATTGGGCACGGAATCTACTGCATCGGTTGAAATTGCAGTTACAGTGAATCAATCTTTAAGCGCAGTAAGCCCAAATGAACTATTACTAAACAATTTTAATCAATCTGGCTTGACGGCTAACAAACCATTCTGCATTGCACACAATGGATTCAATAAAAATGCCAGCGTACCTTACGAGCTAATTGTTGATCGACTCATTCCAGTAAACGAAAAGCAACATTCACTACCGTTTAACATTTACTTAGAAGATAAAAATTCAAACAAAAGTAAACAACTGCTTATAAAAGGTACTGCACTATCCAAACACAGCAGCTTAAAAACAAGCGATAATTTAATAAGTGATTGCTCTAATACAGGCGCGCAGCTTTTAATCGAAAAAAATAATACTATTAAGAAAACAGCATTACAGTCCAATGCGGCTGGGTTATTGATACTAGTAGTCAGTCCAAATTAGAGAAATTAAGCCTCTAGTTGACACCTTTATTTAAGAACCTACATTAATATGATATCTCTAATGAGATATATTTTACAAGCTTCTCGTAATAAATTCACTCCAAGTCTTAAAATTTTAACCTCCCTATGTATAATCGGACGCTCCTTTTTTAGTGCTTGCCCACCATAATAATAATTAGGTCGAGCGACATAAATTCATACAAACCAAGGAATTACTGATGAGTACGACAAATGATGCCCTAGCAAAATGGGTAGAAGAGGTAGCGGCACGAACACAACCTGACAATATTGTTTGGTGTGATGGTAGTGATGCTGAATACGATCGCATGGTTGATCAGATGCTTTCAACAGGCACGCTAAGTAAACTTAACGAAGAAACTCACCCTAATTGCTATTTGCACCGTTCGGATCCTTCTGATGTTGCACGTGTTGAGCACTTAACTTTTGTATGCTCTAAGAGTGAAGAAGATGCTGGTCCAAATAACCATTGGATGGAACCTGCAGAAGCGCACAAAAAAATAGATGCTTTATTTGATGGCTGCATGAAAGGGCGCACCTTGTATGTAATACCTTACTGCATGGGTCCAATTGATTCACCACTATCTAGAAACGGTGTTGAAATTACCGATAGCCCTTATGTAGTAGCCAACATGAAAATAATGGCTCGCATCGGTACTCCTGCATTAAACCGCATAGAAAAAGATGGCACTTTTGTTAAAGGTTTACACTCAACGGGTGACTTAGATCCAGAAAGACGTTTTATCATGCATTTCCCTGAAGAACTTTCTATTAAGAGCATTGGTTCTGGTTATGGCGGTAATGCACTGCTTGGTAAGAAGTGTCACGCACTTCGAATCGCAAGTTGGCAAGCACGTACTGAAGGTTGGCTTGCAGAGCACATGCTTATTGTTGGCTTAGAAAGCCCACAAGGTGAAACTCATTACATTGCATGCGCATTCCCTTCAGCATGCGGTAAAACTAACCTTGCCATGTTAATTCCACCAGAGCAGTACAAAGGCTGGAAAGTTACTACAGTCGGTGATGACATTTGCTGGTTACATTTACGTGAAGATGGTCGTTTATGGGCGATTAACCCAGAAGCGGGTTACTTTGGTGTTATTCCAGGAACTAACGAACATTCAAACAAAAATGCATATGAATGCTTGAAGTCAGATGCTATTTTCACAAACGCTGGCACAACAGCAGACAACCAACCATGGTGGGAAGAGAAAGATGATGGAACAGTCCCTGCTACTGATTGGAAAGGCAACCCATACGATGCAGACGTAGGTCCTGCTGCACATCCAAACTCACGCTTTACCGTTTCGGCTAAGAACAACCCTGTATATTCTCCAATGGCAGATGATGCTAATGGTGTTCCAATTTCAGCAATTGTATTTGGTGGCCGACGCAGAGAATTGGCTCCACTTGTATATGAAACCAAAGACTGGAATCACGGTGTTCTAGTAGGTGCTTCTTGTGCATCTGAAATGACTGCTGCGGCAATCGGTGGTGCGGGACAGGTTCGACGTGACCCAATGGCCATGAAACCTTTCTGTGGTTATAACTTTGCGGATTATTTTGCACACTGGTTAAGCTTTAATGGAAAGTCAGACAAGCTACCAAAGATGTTCCATGTTAACTGGTTCCGTCGTGATAAAGATGGCAAGTTCATGTGGCCTGGCTTTGGAGACAACATGCGTGTTCTGTCATGGATCCTTGATCGTGTTGAAGGCAAAATCGATGCTAGAGAAACGCCAATTGGTTACTTACCAAATGTTTCTGATATCGATATCTCAGGTCTAGATGTTTCTAACGAAACTATGGAAGCGTTACTTGGTGTTGACGTAGGTCAATGGCAAGAAGAAGTTGCGGCAATCGGCGAATACTTAGACGAGTACGGTGCACGTATGCCACAAGCCATGAAAGATGAGTTAGCTAAAATCTCTACAGCCTTACAAGCAAAAGCTGCATAGTTTTTTTAACTAGCAAAAAATCAAAAGCCCCGCGAGTTAACACTCCCGGGGCTTTTTTATGTGTGTATGTTTTATGGGCAAGAAGCGATAGGCCCAGAAGAAAACCCTATGCTACCTGTATTCGTACCCGTAGCACGACATGCAACGCCACTATTTATAACCCCTTCAATTCTGTTTCCAACACCCGACACAGTGGAATTTGTAACTTGTATTGCATCATCGCTCGTATCACCATCACCAATATTACTAATTGAAGAAGTATCTAAAGAAACAATACTGCGATTAATCAACATTCCATCTCTTGCAGTGGTATTGACTGATAAGTCTTGAATAGCTGCAGTACTTCTTAAGGCATAAACACCAAATCGACCGCTATTGGTAACCGAAGCCATATTTATATTTAAGTTTCCACGATTTACCAAAATCCCATCAAACACTGAGTTAGAAATATTGGCATTATTAAACGTTACATCACCGTATGTGTTGACCACGCCATATCGACCAGAATTCGAAACAGTTAAGTTTGTAGCGGTAACGATAGGCGCAATGGTTGACGTACCCTGTACTTGAAAACCATCCCCTGTTACATTGCTGACTGTTACATTATTTAATGTAACATCTGAATTTCTATAAATATAAATTCCATCTCTATTTGCAGAAGCAGTGATATTCGTAATCGATGCATTAGTTAAATTCAAATCCGAATCTCGTAGATATAGCCCCTCTCTAGCTGATGAATCAATAGTTGCATCGGTAATCGCAACGTCGGAATTATTCGTTAAATATAAACCCTGTTGACCCGCATTGTTAATCCGAATTCCGTTTATAACTGATGTTGTGCTGTGTAGATATGCGCCCTGATTATTTGCATTGACCACATCTACATTTGTTGCGTTAAACGTTGCACCACGACTATATATACCCTGTCTGCCTGCATCTGTAATATCAAGATTTGTGATATTTGCAATAGAGCCGTTATATACATATAGCCCTTGTGTTCCAGCATCACGTATATCCAGGTTATCAATCGTTAAATTTGTGTTTCTGACTAACATACCTTGCGAAGTCGTAGCATCGATAGATACATTATTTAAATTAGAAGTTGTGCTATTTAAATACACTCCGCGATTGGACGAATTGTTTACAGTCAAATTAGATCCATTAAAGAAAGTAGTACTCGTCGCAAGTAAACCTTCCCTACCAGAGTTTTGAATACTCACATCATCGAAATCTAATGAACCTCTATTTACATACAATCCTTGCTGAGCTGAATTCATAATATCGACATTATCAAAATTTGCCGCTGTTCTTAGCAAATAAATACCCTGCCTTACAGAATTATTAACACTTAAATTCTCGGCATTTAAAGTTGCATCTCGGGTATAAATTCCTTGTGCACCTGCATTAGCAATACTTACGTTTTCCAAATCCATTGAAGAATTACCGTATGCATATACCCCCTGGTGACCAGTATTTCGAATAATTGCATTTTTAATGCTAGATGTAGTGTTATTAGTGATAATTCCTTGACTGGTTACATTATCTATTAACAAATTATTTACATTTAATGTTGAACCAGCATATGCATAAATACCATCACGGTTTGCATTCACGTCTATATCTGTAATTGAAGCGTTACTTAAATTTAGTACAGAATTATGTAGCTCAATTGCTTCAGAACCTGATTTGGTAATTGCTACATTATTAGCCGTGACATTAGAACCTGAACGTATCCGCAAAGCTTCTCGCCCAGAATTTGAAATATTAATATTGTTTAAATTGGCTGAAGTATTGCCACTAAAATACACGGCTTCAAAATCCGTATCAGACACATGTAGGTTATTAACGACTGCACTAGAACCCGAGGTCAATAGTAATCCTTGACGACCAATATTAGATATATTGATATTTTCAAAATTAACCTCGGAATTATTTTGCACATAGATACCTTGACGATTTGAAGCAGAATTTAATACATTCGTATTTAACACGCATACATTTTGTGAATTATTAACTCTAATCGGTCTACCACCAGATAAATTTACACCTGTGATGGTTACATCATCATCGTTATTAACATAGATGAGTTCCCCACTACCTGTTCTCGAAATACTTCCTCGACCACCTGCTGGCGTGTAATCCATATCAATTAAACTGCCATCTGGCTTTTGCGCTTGCAATGTAATGTTCTGACCACCACCTACAATAATCTGTCCAGGTGCAGTATTGATTGCTGTTCCACCTACATTAATCGCACCTTCACTACCATCTGCAATAATCAAACTATTCTGGCCTGCTGCAGTTACCGTGCTTGCGACATTTGTGGTGGATGCATTAATCGTTTCAACCGCACTGATCACTTGGCCCGTTTTAGGATTAAGCAAGGACATTAACGTATCACCTTGACGCTCACTCGTTATGATGTCGTCATCACGTTTAACAATTTCAACCATTCTTTTTTCTAATAAGGATAAAGATGGTTTTTTACTTTTCCCACCGAATGGAATTCTAAGTTGAAGCAAAGCAAATGATTCACTACCGCGAACACTATCTTCTGTATATTCTGCGCCTAGGGTTAGACGTGACCCTTGTGAAAAAGATGAGAGCATAGGCAAATCATGAAACCGCATCTCGAATCTAAGCTTAGGGCCACTCACTTTTTTAAACCCGTTCGCATCGTAGTGATAACCACCGACAAAAAAACGGGAATCCTCTAAAAAAGGAAGTTTTTTCCCGATTTCCAAATCGACACCAGACAAAGCTCTTTCTTCACCAAGTCTTGCTTGTATTTGATTACCATTTAATTCAACAACACTTGCGCGATCAGAATCTTTCTTTTTGTTTTCAGCAATATAAGCATTTGCACGAATATCCCATTCAGTGCTAAGCAATTCTCCACCAATCGTCATCTGATCAAACGTATTATCCGTAGTGGATTCTTTCCAATCGTAAAAACCCCACCCACCAGCAATCCAATTGTCATAAATTTTTCTAACACCAAGACCTACATTGCCCTCTTTATAACTATGGTCATCAAAATTTGTTTTAAGACTAACAAATAATAGGGAGTCTTCATTTTGTTGAATAGGTAGAAATAAGTCGCCTTTGGCTAGAGAGCGATCACTTCCAGGTTTAGCCGAGAATTCAATATACCCTTCCCATTTGTCTTGATCTTGTGCAGATACAGCTGCAAGCAACAACGTAAACAGTGTTGCTATAACAAATATTTTTACAGAAAATCTCCGCAACATTTTCAACCACTCACTTCCTTGTTTGGCTCAACGCAATAATTTCGATACGTTCAGCTAGATTTACGCAGCCCTATTTCATCCTGAAAGGACCTATTCTTTATTATGAGTGGTATTTAGGAATTCTTGAGGTTACTGGTCGGGAAATTAGGCCAAATTCAACTGGAAATATTCAATACTAGCACTACGTCATTAGAATAAATGCCGCTGTAGGCGGATTCAGAAACAGATATTTAGTTGCTAAATGACAATATGAAATGCAGCGTAGCTGGCACTTAAATGAGCGCGACGCCTGTATGACACAAGCTTTGAAAAATGAGTTGGCTAAATTTTTACAGCATTACCAGCTAAGGCTGTATTAATTACTAGCTTAAAACATAAAAGCCCCGTAACTGAAAGTTCACAGGGCTTTTTAGGCATCCATGCCAATTGTTAACTCTCCTTAATCTAGCAGATCTTTTCCTTAACTATATTTTTCCCAGCATTTGTTAAACAAATTTCCTGGTGTCCTTTTTTAGACGCACTATCAATTAACTCAACAACTTGTTTGCCTTGAGGATTTGCCTTATTTAATTGCTCAAAAGATGGCCCGCCACCTTGCGCCATCGCTATTTGTGTAGTTAAAAAAAGTGCCATTAAGGCTAATAGTATATATTTCATAATAATCTCCATTTTTAAATAAATATTCACAGGTACAAAAAGAGACCTTTGTGGAAATGAATTGATTACATAAAATATTCTTATTAGTACAATAAACTTGCTTAAATAAAAAAATATTAATTAAAAATCTGCTCAAAAAACACCTGCATACGGTTCCAAGAGTCTTCATCCGCATCTTGGTTATATCCTAATGCGGGTAGATTAAATTTCTTAGCAAACTCATCTGCCTGTGGATTAGTAAAGCTATGCTTAACATTCGGGTAGGCTATAAATTCATACTTTACACCAGCATTTTGCATTTCTTCTTTAAAAGCATCTACCTGATCTGCTGGAATAAATGGATCATCTTCCCCATGCAACACTAAAACTCTAGCCTTAACAGAACCTTTCTTAGCGGGAGTCTCAGTACCCAAGCTGCCATGAAAGCTCACCACGCCATCAACATCAGTTCCTATTCTAGCTAAATGCAACACCATACCACCGCCAAAACAGTAGCCTATTGCAGCTGTTTTAGAAGTATCGGTTTTATCTTGCTGGTTAAGCACTTTAAATGCTGCTGCTAAGCGCTTTTCTGCCAGAGGTATATTTCCAGTGACTTGTTTCATGAACTTGCCCGCATCACCAGGATGCTCAGCTAGCTTGCCATCTCCATACATATCTACCGCAAAGGCAACATAACCAAGTTCTGCTAACTTTTCAGCGCGCATGCGTGCATATTCATTGTGGCCCCACCATTCATGTACCACCAATATACCGGGACGTTTAGTATCGGTAGATGAATCATATGCTAAATAACCATTTAACTTTGTATCACCTACCTGGTATGCAATTTCTTCCGTATAGATTTTTGAAAGTTGCTCACTATTTATATGCTCATCAGCTTGCACGCACACAGATAACATCAACAGTAAAACAATAAAAATATTAAATCTCATTACTCACTCCTGAATTTTCTGACTAGTTCTATTGGCCCATGACCATCGTTATTGTGATTTTAGATTTTACCATTACCTTTTACAGGTATACGATTTAACTAATGCTTCTTCAACGATAATCGAAGCAGAATACTTGAGACCTTTATTTTTTGTTTTCACATGGTCCGCCACAGCCTTAAGCACTTCATTTTTTGTCATTTCATCTGGTGCGCAGATCGCTAATGACACAGATAAATGATCAAACATTGCCCCCACATAGCCGGCGTATTTAGCTACGAGAAGTAAGTCCGCATCTTTAGACGAGTCTTGAGATTTTTCCCACTCCAAAGCCGCTTCCGCTAACTTTTCACCATTATAAAAGTGATACGCCACAGCATATGCGGGAGACACCATAACAACAATAATTAACACTGCTAATATTTTGCTCATTCCACCCTCCAGTTGCTAAAACTTAAATTAATCTTCAATATGAGATCTAATAAAAAAGCACAAACCCCTAAGCTAAGGATATTTAATTGAGTGCGACTATAGAAGAAAGTTCCAGACATGGCAAAACCTACAAATTAATCATAGCTTTCACCTGTCCTTGAGTAGAAATTTTATTGAAGAAAGTCAACTATAATCGAGACTATGAAAAAATTAATTTATACTTTATGTATATAATTAATTAAGCATATATATTATTAGCGCATAAGCTCTAAATACTTCGCAGCATAAAAGCATGCATTCACAAACACTCTTACCACTTATACTTCTCTCTCTCGCAGGATGCGCAACTTCATTAACACACTCTCCTGTTCCTGAACAACTTGTATCAAAAGCCACTGTCATTGACACTCCCTCGATACGTTTTTGGGGAGACGAAGAATCTGAAAACTTTCGAAACACACACAACTTAACCGAATGGCTACAAAAACGATCACAATACTGGGGCACGAATAAATCCACACCTATAATTAACTTTCTTGCTTTATCAGGCGGCGGTGAAGATGGTTCTTTTGCAGCAGGCATTATCACGGGCTGGACGCGTCATGGTGATCGACCAGAATTTGATGTGGTAACGGGAGTTAGTGCTGGCGCCCTAGCAGCACCGTTTGTATTTTTAGGCTCTGAATATGACGACATGCTTTTTGATGTGTATTCAAATTTAGGGCAAGAAGATATTTATCGTACGCAAATTTTCAGCGGCCTATTCGGTGGTAGCGCAATCTTAGATACCCGCCCCTTAAAGAACTTAATTAGCCAATACGTAACTGCTGAAATCCTCGATTTAATTTCTAAGCAGCATTTAAAAGGTCGGCGACTGTGGATAGGCACTACCAATCTCGATGCAGGTAGACCCGTAATTTGGGATATTGGAGAAATTGCACTCAGCGGAAAACCAAATTCATTAGATCTGGTTCATAATATTTTATTAGCATCATCGGCTGTACCTGGAATTTTCCCGCCAGTAATTATTAATGTAACTGCAGAAAATCAGCCTTTTACTGAGCTTCATGTTGATGGAGGTGTAACTCGGCAAGCATTCCTATATCCACCGCAATTAGTTGAATCCGACCTTATTGAAGCAGTAGAAAATAGAGTTGAGCGTAGACTTTACATCATACGCAATGGGCGGAGTCAGGCTATATATGAACCGGTAAAAACCAGCCTATATTCGATTGCTCTTAAATCACTTAGTATGACTATAGAAAATAAAGCGGTGGGTGACTTGTATAGAATTTATGAAATAACCTCACGCGATGGAATAGACTATAACTTAGCTATTATTCCTAAATCTTTTGATTTAAAACCTAAAGAAGCCTTTGATCCCGAATACACTAAAGCACTATTTAATATTGGTTATGAACTTGCTAAAGACGGCTATCCTTGGGATAAAGCGCCTCCAGAAAGTGCAAACAAATAAATACTTATGGATGTAACTTTCGAAAATAACCGTGGCGAAATATTAGCAGGCGTAATCGACCAAGTAGAAAATCCGATTGCACAAGCTATCTTCTCGCACTGCTTCACTTGCTCCAAAGACCATGCGGCGAGTTATCGCATTTGCAAAGCTCTTGCTGATCAAGGCATTCAGGTATTGCGTTTTGACTTCGTTGGTCTTGGTAAAAGTGAAGGCGACTTTTCTACTACTGACTTCTCCAGCAACATCGATGATATTAAAGCTGCAGTAAACTTTTTAACCAAAAATCACTCAGCGCCACAATTATTGATAGGCCATAGTTTGGGTGGCATTGCTGCAGTAGCGGCGGCATGTGAATTAGATGAAATTCAAGCCGTAACGACTATTGCTGCACCTAGCCGTCCTGCACATGTGCTTGATCACTTCGAGCAACATATTCCTAAGATTCTTAAAAATGGTTTTGATGACGTAACAGTCTTTGATCGTTCATTCAGACTCACCAAAGAATATATTTTGGATCTTAAAGATTATGATGAACGCCATTTCATAAGAAATCTGAATAAACCAATACTGGTTTTTCATTCACCTTTCGATGACATCGTTTCAATCGATGAAGCTGCAAGAATTTTTATGGAAGCCAAACACCCCAAAAGCTTTATATCGCTAGATCACACAGATCATTTAATTTCCAAAAAACGCGATGCTGAGTATATTGCAGAAAATATCGCATGCTGGACTAAGCGCTATATAAACCCGTAGCAAACTAATAAGTAATATTGAACTTTATCTGCTAATTATGGTTTAAAGTTATAACCATATTTTCCAATCACTAGCTTTGTTCATCTTAAGGATCAAAATCATGCATAAACATGTTCTTCTGAGTTTACTTTTTATAGGCATTTTACTTATCTCCTCTTCTCAAGTAACTGCAAATGAAGCTACCGCTGAAGCATTGGTTGATGCAGCTACTACTTCAGTAAACACTTTCACGATTGACCCTGACATGAAATGGTTCCGAGACAATATGAGCAATGCCAAAGGCGTCTTAGTCGTGCCTCAACTGGTTAAAGGTGGTTTCATATTTGGCGGGTCAGGTGGCAGTGGTGTTCTACTGGTGAAAGGTGGCGGAAATATCTGGAGTGATCCTGCTTTCTACACAATGGGATCTGGAACCGTAGGTTTTCAAATTGGTGTTGAGGTATCCGAAATTATTTTAATGGTAATGACCGATAGAGGCGTCGACGCACTGCTTACTTCTTCTTTCAAATTAGGCGGCGATGTTAGTATTGCCGCAGGCCCCATCGGTGCCGGTGCCAAAGCTCAAACTGCAGATATTTTAGCATTCTCAAGAACCAAAGGAATTTATGGCGGTGTTAATATTGAAGGCGCTGTATTAAAAATACGCAATGACTGGAATCATGATTATTACGGTAGCGAAACGGCACCGCGCAAAATTTTGATCGAGCGTAAAGCCACTAACTCACATGCAGATAACTTGCGCAATGCCGTTGCAAATCTTGCAATAAGAAGCGGCGGATAATGTACACAAGATAATAATTCAGGTTTAAATTCAATACGTTAATCAGAAATCTAATAAAATCACCATAGTTTTTATAAGGAATATCATAATAGTATTAATGCAATAATAAGCTTATTTATAATTATAGAAGTTGATTAAACAACACCATGGCAATCAACCCTCCTCCACTCGACAAAGAAGTCTCGCGTATTGCTGCGCTGATGCGCTACCGTGACATCGATTATTCTGATGAAACGGAATTTAATACCATCACCGAATTAGCGGCAGATATTTGCAAGGTATCGATCGCTTTAGTGAGTTTTGTGGATACCAATGATGTAAAACTTCGATTTAAGTGCGGCTTAGACGGAGTATCCAGCGTACCTAGAGATATTTCATTTTGCCACCACACAATAATGGGGACAGATCCGCTAATAGTAGAAGATGCAAGACTAGATCCACGCTTCAAAAATAGCCCCGTGGTCACGAATGATCCAAACTTTTTCTTTTATGCAGGCTTTCCTATTATCACAGTTGATGGCCACGCAATTGGGGCGCTTTGTGTGCTAGACGATAAACCCAATCATCTAAATTCATTTCAAATTAAATCATTACAAAAGCTCAGTAAAATTGTTGGGAAATCTCTTGAATCTAAGCGCTTAGAAGTAGAGAAACAGCAACAAGAATCTCGTAGTCGTTTATTTTTCAAACATGCCCCTATATGTATTCATGGAATTGATCTAGATGGCTGCTTTACCAGCATGAATCCAATTGGATTAAAAATGCTAGACCTAAAACTGGAAAGCCAAGTGCGAGGAACCCCCTACCTTTCTAATGTAGCAGAAAAAGATTACGACCGAATTAAATGCCTTCTTGATAGCGCTTTACAAGGCCAAACATCTACTTTTGAATTTGCAGGCACTAATGGAGACATTTACTCATCATGCTTTGTTCCAATTAAAAATTTACAAGGCAATGTAACCAAGCTTATGGGCATTTCTGAGAATATTTCTATTCGCAAAAATGCTGAAGAAAAATTGGCAAAAGAAATGGAACGCTTAGAGCTTGTTATGTGTGCTACTAATGACAGTGTTTGGGATATGGATAAAATCACAAATAAAGTCTGGTGGAATAAAACCTATACCGACAATTTTGGTCGACCACCAGAAGAAAATACCTGGGATTGGTGGCTAGAGAGAATCCACCCTAATGACCGAGAACGCGTACAAAGTTCTCTTGCGAATATTACGGAATCAACTTCAGAACGCTGGGATGAAAAATATCAATTTAAAAAACCAGATGGTAGTTATTGCTATGTAGATGATCATGCATACATCGCACGAGACAAAAAAGGCAAGGCTACAAGAGTTTTGGGGGCTATGCGAGACATCACCAAGTCAAAAAATGCTGAACAAGAGCTACGTGAAATAAATATTGCGCTCAGCCACTCTTTGCCAGGAATTTCACGTTTAGACAACAATGGATTGTACACTTATGTCAACAATACTTACGCAGAGCTACTAGGATACTCGCGACAAGAGCTTATCGGTCAATCCTGGAAAGTGACTGTAGATCCCAGTGAACTAGTTATTGGTGAACGCGGTTATCGACAAATGCTCGAAAAGGAGAATGTAGAATTCGATATTAAAGGCGTTAAAAAAGATGGATCGACTATCTTCAAACATATTTTGATTTCAAAACGCATGGATAACAATGGATGTTTCATAGGACATCAGTGCTTTATGAAAGACATCACAGATCGTGTAGAAAGCGAAAAGAAACATAAGCAACTGCAACATGAATTGGCGCATGTTTCACGACTAAGCAATATGAATGAAATGGCTACCGGTTTAGCGCACGAACTTAATCAACCTTTAAGTGCTATTTCGCTTTATTGTGATGCTGCACAAACACTAGTGGCTGCTGAACCTAATATTAACCATAAACTATTAGAGATCATTCAAAATGCATCCGAACAAGTCCACCGTGCCGGGGAAATCGTACGACATTGTAGACAATTCGCCAGTAAACAACCTATGGAAAAATGCGCGATAAACTTAAATGATCTCACCCAAGAAACTGTGCGTTTCTTAAATTCAGATGCCCTAGACCATGATATTTCAATAAACGTCACATTAGATAAAGAATTGCCCTCTATTGAGGTAGATAAAGTTCAAATTCAACAAGTATTGGTGAACATAATACGCAATGGCTTAGAAGCCATGCAAAACAATAATGGAAAAGCTCGCACCCTTACCATCTACACACACCTCAATGGAAAAAATAAAAATAAGCCTGAAGCCCAAGTGTCGATTAAAGACACCGGCCCGGGTCTTGAAATTTCACAAATCAATAATTTATTTCAACCGTTCTATACCACCAAATCAACCGGGATGGGAATGGGTTTATCCATTAGCCGTTCAATAATCGATGCCCATGGCGGCAAGCTTTGGCTTGACCCCATTCATAAAAAAGAAACGCAGTTTCACTTCACATTACCTATTGATACAAGATAATTAGATGTCAACACAAGGTACAGTTCATGTTGTAGATGATGACCCCGCAATTCGTAATGCACTTACTGCATCACTAGAACTACGCGGCCTAGTAGTTGAGAACTATGAATCAGCAGAGGATTTTCTACGCTCTTACCAAGACAATAAAATTGGCTGCTTGGTATTAGACATCAGTATGTCAGGAATAAATGGACTAGAGTTACAGGAAATTCTTGCTGAAAAAAATCACAACATACCCATAATATTCGTATCAGGTCATGGCGATGTTCCCATGTCAGTTCAAGCGCTTAAAAATGGCGCGATAGATTTCCTTGAAAAACCATATCGGCAAGAAATATTACACGATCGAATCGAACAAGCGTTGGACCAATCCAAAATACTTAGACAAAAATCAGCAGAATTAGCGAGTTATAATGAACGCATTAACCGCCTATCGCCCAGAGAAAAACAAGTATTGGCTATGTTAGCTACTGACAACGCCAACACCTCTAATAAGAAAATAGCCGAAGCATTAGATATTAGTCATCGTACCGTTGAAGACCATCGCGCAAAAATTATGTTGAAAATGCAAGCTAACTCACTGTATGAACTAATAACTATGGTAAAAAGTGCAAGCTCTGTACAGCTTAAACCTCAAAATACCTAAACAGCCGCCAATACATCTATCTAAATCTTAAAGAAATACATCCGTGTTCATACGGATGTAGAGATACGGATTTACACATTTCCTCTCAAACCACATACTTTCTCTATTGAAAGTAATGCTTCGTGATACTACTGAGAATTTTACTTGGGTTTGGGGATACTTTGACGAGGTTTAACACTCGCTTAAGCCTCGTCAATTCAATACCTGTTAATAACTAATGCGTAAATTTTTATCTTGTTGTCTTTAACAGACGCGCAAGTGCTTTTGGTGCGTCAGAATTTTTATCTTTATACCAATACATTGAAGAGTTATAGCCGGTTTCTATACCCCATTGCATGGCTGGGTCTTTAGCTTGCTCAACAATTATTCTTGCTTCCATAACTGATTGTTTATCGGACAGACCTTGGCGTTGTAGATAAGAATCTAACACTAAAATTAATTCTTGCTCTGGTACTTCATGCACCTCCGCAAAATATGCCAACGCACCATAGGTGTACATCGTCATAACAGCCTGTTGAGGTGGAGTGACATCACGTATTGACGCTTGTGATTTACTCTCGATCATAAACTTCTGCAACAAGTCTAATATCAAGTTATAAGAATCAAAATTTGGCTTTCTTTTACCAATAATCGTCTCAAGTACAGACACAGTTACTTCCCTAAATACTATTATAGAATTAATTGAATATTGATTATTCTTTTGTAATTCAATTGTTTATGCAAGGTAAATTGTGGTCAAGCTATGCATAACAGCATGTAGCAAAAAGCCGATAGACACCTCTATAGGCCACTAATTAGTTACATTCTAAAATCAGTTTAATACTTTGCTAAAAGGCTTTTTGATCACTCACCGTAAAGGCCCAATCAGTTTCTAGTTGTGGACCATTAAGGTATTGATGGACTGGTGCACCAAACTCATAGGCAACCCGATGACCAACTAAATCTTAACTCAGCAGAGAGTGGATTATGATCTGAAGATTTAACATGGTGCGTTCCAGTACTCTTCGGAGTGAGTGCGCGCACGTAAATATGATCTAATAATTGACCAAATACAGTTTTACGATGATCTTCTTGAAAGGTTAAAGCATCAAGCTCATGCTCAAATGCCAACGCTTCAAGAATTTTCATGCGCTTTTTACGCCAAGTATTAAAATCACCAGAAAGTATTATCGGCCCAGTATGCCTAGCTAACACTTCTCTTACTTTATCTATTTGTTTGCGAAATTGCTTAACGCCAAAAGTAAAATTAATAGCATGAATATTAACTACAATAAGTGTTTCATCAGTATCTGACAAAGCGTATTCGGTAATATTTGTAGCCTTTGGTGTTGCTAACCATGGCTCCCAGCAAGTGAGATTATGAGATCGTAATGGCTCATGCTTACTTATCGTCATTACTCCCGTTGTGCGTTTTTTGTCTTGTAACCTTTTGTAAAGGACCAATGCACGGACTCATCAAAGGCCTCAGTTAAATCTGGATGAAGTATTGCTTCCTGGATGATCACAAGATCTTTACCATTTGCAAGATCCGATAAATCTTCTCGCCAATTTGGCTTAAGGCCTTTTTTAATATTCCAGCATAGAAAATTTATACTAGAAGCATTCAATTCTGAAATATTTGAATCTAAGGCTGCTATTGATCGATTTTGTTGATACAAATGATTTCCATATCTGAACAGTTATTAATTAAATTAATCTAATATCCCTAGACCTAGATCAAGCTCTTCTTAGACCCTAACGCACCCAGATTAAAAATTATGTAGCGAATTGCATATTTGGACAAATATAGGGAATACAAGGCTATGCCTATGAATATTAGTTGATAAAGTTGATTATCTAGTAAAAGTATTTAGCAACGCCTTACTAAAACTTACTTTCTACGTTCTAGCAGTTTTTCATACTGTTTAAGAGCATCCGTTGTTCGCTCATAACCAAATTCAATCAATTCATCCGCACGATCGAAATCAAACCAGCCGCAAATATTTCGCGGAATCTCAATCACAATATCAGGCCGATAGGTTGCCAACTTAAAGCGTGTTATTGAAGATTGCATGGTATCCATCGACTGAGTCATTAAATTGAAAATTCCTAAATTGTGCTTATCCTTTTCAACATCGCCTTTAGGCAACATACTATCTATTAGTTTCTCAACACCTAATTGATATTTATTTTTAGCGTGGTTTTCCTCGCTAGCTTCAGATACTTCTTCGCATTCAGTCGAAAATATTTCAGATGGCCCATTTAACGCAACTGCTATAGTTAACTCAGTATCATCATTTAAGGTTGGCGCAATGGGTACAGGATTAATAATTCCACCATCCACAAGTAGACGATCTGAATATTGTACTGGGGAAAATATCATTGGCACTGCAATTGAAGCTCGTATGGCTTCGAACAAGGACCCACTTGTAAGCCATATCTCTTTTTGCTCTAGAATATCAGTAGCGACTGCGGTGTAACCAATAGGCAAGTCCTCAATCGTACGGTCTTTAATAATCTCATTAAGTACCTCAATTATCTTCTCACCTTTAAATAATGATTTTCTGCTAAATGAAATATCCAACAATCGAATAATATTTCTTCTTTTTAATGCCTTTACCCATTCAACATATACGTCAAGTTCACCGGCAGCATAAATTCCACCTACTAGCGCACCTATAGATGAACCCGATATATATTTAATATCGTAGTGATGCTCTTCCAAACAACGTATTACACCAATATGGGTTAATCCACGCGCTGCCCCACTACCCAATACTAATGATATTTTTCTTTTTCCACTCATCGTCTCACCAATAAAATAAAAATATTAGACCTTATAAAACAGGATGTTAGCTAGTAATTTTACTATTCAATTAGCATTTAGAACATATTTCAGGTTAATAATTACATTAACACCATTCATCTTGTTGAAAACTTAAGGAATATAGGGAGCCGCCGATATAACTCATTAACTCAACAAGTGATTTAAAATAATGGACACCCTCAAGACCCCTGATAATCCTCGCTTTCGCTTAAGTCTTCGTGACACTTTGCGTGTGTTATGGCCCTACAGTAAACGAAACTTCATGAGCCAAATTGAAGGTATTTGGTTTATTGTTTTTTATCTCATTATATTTCAACTATTAGTTCTGCAACTTCCTATTGTGTATGCAGCCATGATTGCAGTGGGAATTTTTATCGTCGCAGTCGGCTTGATGTTTTTCATGGAAGGCCTGCGATTAGGCTTAATGCCACTAGGTGAAATTATTGGCAGTATCTTACCCCGCAGTAGCGGTATGCCCATCATTTTACTATTCGCATTTTTACTCGGCGCTGGAGCGACCTTTGCTGAACCTGCTATAGCGGTACTTAAAGCAGCAGGTAGTGGTGTACTACCTGATAAAGCACCCTTACTGTACAGCTTATTAAATGATTTTTCTGGCCAACTCGTTAGCAGTGTTGGAGTCGGCGTTGGTCTTGCAGTAATGTTAGGTGTATTACGTTTTTTCTATGCATGGCCGTTAAAATTTCTTGCCATACCTGCAGTACTTCTTTTGCTTACACTATCTTTTTTCTTTAGCCAAGTTCCAGAATTACGCGACATACTTGGACTTGCATGGGATTGCGGTGCAGTAACAACAGGCCCCGTTACCGTTCCATTAGTGCTTGCACTTGGAATAGGTGTATGTCGTGTCGTTAGTAGTAGCACAGGTGGTGGCGGTGGTTCTGGGTTTGGTATTGTTACACTAGCATCATTGTTCCCAATACTTGCTGTTCTACTTCTTTCTCTATATCACTACACAAGTAATGATTATTATGGAGTATCTAATTACAAAGGCACTGAAATCGTAGCAACTCAATCAATTGACGCAACCAGCGATGAGAAAAGCGTAGACACAGAATTAGTTGCAATAACCGATGTTGAATTTGATAGATATTTAAAAACTGGCGAACTGCCTGATGGTTATGAACTAGATTTTAATGGTGGTCGTGCTGAACTAATTAATGGAGAAATTGTTGTAACTGATCCAAATTTAGTCGTTAAAAAAATATACTCGCGTGAATATAAAATTATTGATGAGAAAACTTGGGATGCTGAGTCTTCTTTCTACACTCAACTAAAAGAAGCCACTATTGGTGCACTTCGAGCAATCATTCCACTATGTTTATTTTTATATTTTGTACTTCGCCTAGTGCTTAAACAACGTCTAGACAAAGGTAATGACGTTGGCATTGGTGTGACCTTTGCACTGATTGGCATGGCACTGTTTAGTCTTGGCATTGCGCTTGGCTTAACTCCTCTCGGCGGTCAACTTGGTAGCAATATACCTATATCCTTTGCAGAAATAGTACCTTGGGGTCTTGATCATTCAGAAGGGCCATTATTTGGCGAAGGCCATCTAGGAAAATTAGTCGCCATCGGCTTTGCATTCTTCTTAGGTTACGGAGCAACGCTTGCGGAACCTGCGCTAAATGCATTGGGTGATACCGTTGAACGCATCACTGTCGGCGCCTTCCGCAAAAAGCTACTTATGCAGGCGGTTGCTATAGGCGTTGGCTTAGGAATTGGAGCTGGCATCGTGAAAATGGCTTATAACTTGCCATTAATCTGGATGCTCATTCCTCCTTACGCCTTAGTTTTATTATTAACCTGGCGCGCACCAAATAGTTTTGTAAATTTTGGTTGGGATAGCGCAGGAGTTACAACTGGACCCATTACCGTCCCTCTTGTATTAGCCATGGGCCTTGGTGTTGGCGCCAATGTTCCAGGTGTAAGCGATGGATTTGGAATACTTGCGCTCGCATCAGTAGGTCCAATCATGACTGTACTTTCAGTTGGCCTCTACACCCAAAGAAATGAGAAAAAACTACAAGCAGCAAGTGAGCCTAATCTTGAAAGTGATTTAGATAGTGACTCAAAACAACTAGGAGCCGCATAAATGTTTAACAGTAAACACCATATTTCACTGATCACAGCAGTATTACCAGAACCATCTGCTAAAGCAGTGATAGATGATCTAACCTCAAACGAAGTGACTGATGTTTTAGTCTCAAATGCACGTGGAACACTGCTTCGTGATCATTGGTGGAAATCCTGGGTGCCGCCCATTAGCCCTTCAAAAACCATGTTACGCATGGTCGTTTCTGCGCCCGATGTAGATCGCGTTGTCAATACCGTAATATCTGAAGGACGACTCGACTTGCAAGCAGCAGGAGCTGTTTTTAGCACACCATGTGAAAGTGCTTACGTTGGATCTGAGTTTCATAACTTGCGTACTAAAGAAACGTTAAATACCACCACCGAATCAAACAAACTATCTGAAAATTTAAGTGCAATCTTTTGCAGTGTTGGTCACAGCTTAAGTGATCGAATTGCCAAAGCTGCAATCAATGCCGGAGCACACGGACCTATTGTGCATTACGCAGAAGGCAAAGGCTTACGGGATCGTCTCGGATGGCTGCGTATTACCAAAGACAGTGAACAAGAAATATTAATGGTTCTTGCTGACAATTCAGATGTAGAAGGAATTTTTGCAGCGATGGCTAAAGCTGGTGAATTTCATTTGCCAGGACGAGGCTTTATGTATCGACTTCCGATCGATAAAGGTATGTTTAATTTGCCTGGTCGCATTGCAAATCCTCACTACCCTGCAAACACCCAACAAATTATTCATGCAATTGATCATTTAACGGGACATAAACATTGGCGTGATCAAGCAGTGTTCAATGTGGGCGGTGAAGGCAAAGGAATTGGACTAAATCTTGGGCAGAAAGATAATCAAGAACTCACTAACCAAATATGCTTCTCTGCAGTCGTTAACCGTGACCAATCACAAGATTTTATGGATCTCATGCTAGACGCAGGAGCGCCAGGCTTAAATGTCAGCTACTCACGATTTGTTGCAATGAACGAAGAAACGCATGAACATCCCGATATAGCTAACGCACATGTAAGTCAAGAATATGCAACGATTCGCTGCATAACAAATCAAGCAACAGCCGACTCAGTAACGGATGCGGTAGAATCGAAAGCCGAAGAAAAAGGCATAAAAGATGTATGTGTGCTAGCCCATGCAGTACCACGTATAGCAAAATATATCCCCGGCACAAAAGACCACCGCGCAAAACCTAAACTAGCAATGGCCTCATAAATAACTTACATCACACCATAGTTTTTTAGTTTGCGTGTAGCGTCAACACAGAAAAGTTGTAGTCGCTACTACATTTGAGTCACGTTTCAATATCATGGCAGATTATTCTTTACATCAAAACTTATAGTCTTATTTGAACGAGTGTTCACATATTTTGGACAATCGCATACCTCTCCCAAAAAAGCACTTTGTATACATCACTTTATTAAGAAAGCATAATGAGATTGCGCAAGTATAATGTTTGGCGTAGGCTAATTTTGAGATAATAAATAACATCAATAGTAAACCTATTTTAAACAGGGGATTTATATTGTGGAATTTTTAATAGTAAAAAAAATTGTTATAGCAACTTCTTCTGTGCTGTTGTTATTTTCAGCAGCCACCGCAAGCGCTGATAAGAAAGTGAAATTTGAAAACGATGCGCAGCTACAAGAAGTTATTAAAGTAGGCAGCAAATGGGAATGCAAATGGAAACATACACCACCAGCAACAACCTCAGGCACAAAGACTTATACATATGAAACTGTATCTCTAAACAAAATCACCGCAAAAGTCGTCAATTCATACTGTCCTGATAGTGTTGGTGCAATTGAAAGTAATTATAAGAAAGGAAAATTACATGGTGTTTTAACACAATCTGAACCTTGCAATGATACCACCAAGGGGCATTACAAAGTTTACGAAAAGAAAGATGGAAGTTTTTATATGAAAGGACCTTATTCTTTCAAATGGACAGATGGAAATACATACAAGGGTAATGCTACCTGCCATCCAAAATAACAGTAAGTATCGCTCCGCAATTATTAATTTGCGTGTAGTACCAACGCGCATAGGTGATGACTATGCGTGGACTTGAACCACGGACCCCAGCATTATGAACTTTAACTTTATATAATTAACTTTAAATAAATTCAGCCACTTACGACACCTGCCCTTATTAAAAACCCTGTTCAATCAGGTTACAACCCAGCTCACCAACGATTGATACTGTCACAATTTCATAAATATTATATTCGCTTTAGGTCGTAAGAGATCATTTGCTATGTCCAATATATGCTAATACTTTTTCCTGATACGTTCTTACTGTACTTTCTCCTCGTTTAGCAGTCTGCGCAACACTGTACAAAGGGGAATTCATTCCCTTCTGCACTTGCTCACATACGTAAATATCCTCTTCCATGAAATCCCCGGAGTTAAGCTGATCATCTGATTTGTCCGAACTCGAATATAACCAAGAGATTGCAGAGCCAAGAAGTTTTGCTGTTTTGGAAGGCATAGCACGTGTCCGCGTTTCTACAACGCATTTGTCAGGTGCTACTGGTTTCACATGGAATGTACTCCATGTAGATTCTGATTCAGCCAACCCTAAATTTGGAAATAACATAGGAACGTAAGCCCCTACTTTATCTTTTGGAATATGATCAATGAGTGGCATCTCTGGCTTATGCCCTTTGCTTAATGGCTCATAAAACCAATAATGTGGCCCATCCCATCCGTAATCTGCTTTTTTATGGTCGTACATATATAACGTCTTTTGATGCAAGTATCGCAAGTGATAAACATCCATGAAATTTTCTACAACGATTTTCCAGTTCGCTTTAATCTCGTGATGTGTACTGTATTCAGGATACTCTTGAAGCTTTTCAGGATGGTGTGGCCCTAAGTGTGGAAGTACTTGATCAAAGTAATCACTTGCTTTTCCTGCATCAGGATCTACATGCACCCATAACATGCTCCGCCACACATCAACGGATGCAGAGTGCAAACATATGCTATCAATATCTAAGTCTGAAAATTCTTCTTTACGTTCAGGAACACCTTTTAATTGACCATTTAAATCATACGACCAATGATGATAAGGGCACGTCATAAAATCGGATAACTTTCCTTTACCTGTTACTAGTGGTGTACCACGATGACGACAAATATTATGGAACGCTTTTAATGTACCGTTGTTATTAACGACTAGTATCGGATGATTTCCTACTTGTGCTGTTGTGTAATCTCCATGTTCACTAACATCTTCAATTAATCCCACAAACTGCCAGGTCTTAGAAAATAAAAACTCTTGTTCTTTATCGAACCATTCTTGCGATAGGTAAGCTTCTTTAGGCAACACAGGTACTTTATTACTCATTGGAACGCCTCCCATATAATGTATGCACTGAACCAAAGCCAAGTTAACACAGTTATCCAGTATAAAATTGGATTTACATTTCGATGTATGGACTCGATAAAATGAGTTGTACCGGTAAATAAATCCGGTATCACCCAATATAAAAATAGAATTGCCCATATCCACTGATAATTTGGATAAAGCACTACCGTTATGTAGATCAAGATCAATCCAATAATAGTTCGCCATTTGACGTTCGCGAGATCCATTTGTTTATATCCAGTTAATTATCAATACTGATAATTAACTCTTGTAGTTGTTTATTGTCAAATTTGATAATAAACTAAGGGTCTATGCCAAGACCAAGCCTGAAAGCCCAGAGAAGTGAAGAGATATTGGATGCTTACGAGCGTTGTGTTTCGAGATACGGTGTAGAGGGCGCTACTCTAGAAAAAATAGCAGAAGAAGCTCAACTGCAACGCAGCTTACTTAGGCACAATGTGGGCAATCGAGATGATTTACTCTATGCGCTAGTAGATAGATTCATACCAAAAACTATGAATGATTCAAAACTACTTGAATCCTATATATCCAGTAAAACAACACCAAAAGAATTTATTAACTATTTGTTTGATGAGTCATATTCTGACAAACAATCTATTCTTGTAGCAATGGCACTAATTATTGCTGCACCCAACTACCCAAAAATTAGGCCCCGATTACAAAAGTGGTCTGAACACTTTACTAAGTCAATTATAAGAACTCTTAAGCAAATCAATCCAAAAGCTAAACCGAGTGATTATCGAATTGTTGCGGCAGGACTTGTGGGTATTTACTTCAATGTAGAATCACTTAGCCCATTGGGTTCAATGAAAACATTTAGGAGCGATTCAAAAATTGCTGCAATTCGTTTGATTGAATCTATTTGATTGCCTGACTTGTTGTACTTTGATAAATTTGTGTATCGCTTCGCGATAACTAATTTACGTGGAATACCCCCACGCAAGGGTGGTGGCTATGCGTGGACTTGAACCACGGACCCCAGCATTATGAATGCTGTGCTCTAACCAGCTGAGCTACATAGCCATATTTGATTTTTGATGGCGGACCTTATAAAACGTCGCGACCAGTGTCAATTCTACCTAAATCGACCCCAATTATTACAGATCCAGTTCTAGGTATTTAAGCCCTACACATTGAACCTAAAATGAACTACATCACCTTCATTCATGAGGTAATCCTTTCCCTCTAGGCGCCATTTCCCAGCATCTTTGGCTCCTGCCTCACCATTTGCATCCACGTAGTCCTGAAAGCCCACCACTTCAGCACGTATAAAACCTTTTTCAAAATCGGTGTGGATTTTTCCAGCGGCCTGAGGTGCCGTAGCTCCCTTTGAAACGGTCCAAGCTCTAGCCTCTTTTGGGCCAGCAGTAAAAAACGTTTGCAGACTAAGTAGTTCATAGCCCGCTCGAATGACTCTGTTTAACCCCGGCTCCTCTAAACCTAATTCTGATAAATATTCTTGCTGCTCATCGCGATCAAGTTGCGCAACTTCTGCTTCGATTTGCGCGCATACAGGAATCACTTGAATAGATCTCTTCTTGGCTAGCTCTTCAAGATTATTTAAGTGTTGGTTATTTTCAAAACCATCTTCAGCAACATTGGCGATATAAAATGCAGGTTTGCCGGTAATTAATTGCAGTTCGCGAATCAAAGGCATTTGTTCTTTACTAACTGTATAGGTAAACGCAACTTCTTCGTTTTCTAAATGCTCTTTTAGCTTTTTATATAATTCCAGCTGGGCCACCGCTTCTTTATCACCAGATTTTGCAACACGCTCTACTCTATAAACCGCTTTTTCAACTGCTTCTAAATCTGACAAAATTAATTCGGTATAAATGGTTTCCAAGTCAGATAATGGGTCCACCTTGCCATCTACGTGAATAATATTTTCATCATCAAAACACCGCACCACATGAGCGATCGCATCGGTTTCACGTATATGACCTAAAAACTGATTCCCCAGGCCTTCTCCTTTTGATGCTCCTGCAACTAATCCGGCTATATCCACGAATTCCATCGTGGTTGGAATGATTTCTTCTGAAGTTGCAATGCTTGCTAGCTGATCTAAACGCGGATCTGGTACGGGCACGATACCTACATTTGGATCGATCGTACAAAACGGATAATTTTCCGCGGCAATTTCTGTCGCAGTTAACGCATTAAACAATGTCGACTTACCAACATTAGGTAACCCCACGATTCCACATTTAAAACCCATATCTAATACCCAAAGTCTTTACATGCACATTATTTAGAATGCAGTCTGCGCATGGCTGCTTCCAAATCACCGCTAACACAGTCTTCAATTGTGTTCATAGCATCGATAATTACATCATCGACTGCAGCGCGATCACTCTTACTGATTTGTTTAAGCACATAACCGACCACTTGGTCTTTATGCCCTGGATGACCTACTCCTAACCGTAATCGCCAAATATCTCTACTTAAATGAGAAAATATACTGCGCAGACCATTATGGCCGCCGTGCCCACCCGCCCATTTAATTTTCGCCTCACCATTCGGTAAATCGATTTCATCGTGCGCGACTAAAACTTGTTCGGGGGAAATCTTATAGAAGTCACAAAAAGGTCGCAGCGATTCACCGCTGTCATTCATATAGGTTTGGGGTTTAAGTAACCAGATCTTTTCACCCTGACAGGAAAAGTGAGCAACCTCACCTTTAAACTTTGTTTCTAGTTTAAACGTTGCGTTTTCTCTACAGGCTAGGGTATCTACAAACCAAAACCCGGCGTTATGCCGGGTTTGTGCGTGTTTTTCGCCTGGGTTACCGAGACCGGCAATCAGACGTATGCCCTTAAACTTAGACATAGTGTTCAGGACGCAAGTGGTTTACTAAGAATCATCTCCAGATGATTTATCATCACCCTTATCGTCGCCCTCTTCCTTAGACTCTTCACCTTCGACCTCTTCACCTTCAGCCACTTCATCACTTGCGACCGGCTCTTCTTCTACAGCACGTTTAACATGCACAGAAACCACAACGTGATCGTGATCTTCACCATGCGAAAGCTCAACAATGGTTACACCATCAGCAACTTTAATATCGCTAAGATGCAATGAATCGTTTAGTTTAAGTTCTCCAGCATCTACTTCAATGAATTCGGGTAGATCTTTAGGCAAACATGAAATTTCAATTTCAGTTGTATTATGACTGATTACACCACCATCAAGTTTTACGCCTGGGCAGGTATCTTCATTTAAGAAGTGCAATGGAACGTGAACGTTAATTGCAGTGTCTTCACGTACTCGCAACAAGTCCATATGTAAAACCGTTGACTTATATGGATGACGTTGCAAATCACGCAAAATTGCACGCTGTGATTTACCAGCAACCTCTACATTTAAAATATGAGAATAGAAAGCTTCTTGCTCAAGACTATGCACTAATGAATTATGGTCCAAGGTTACTGAAACTGAATCTTCGCCACCGCCATAAATTACTGCAGGCACTCTGCCCTTTTTACGCAATCTTCTACTAGCGCCTTTACCAAGGTCTTGCTCGTTACGCAGTTCTGCATTTAATGTGAAATCGACACTCATTACTTACTCCAAACTTTCAATATTCTCTTTAATTTCAACGATCTAAATTTGCGGCTATGGTGCAGGCAAAGCGCCTAGTAAATCCATATACCTTAGTCCATATATAGAGAGCTAACCGACTCTTCCTGGTTAATTCTACGCATTGATTCTGCTACTAAGCCCGAAACCTCTACTTGGCGGATTCGAGTGCACTGCCTAGCGTCCTCGCGGAGCGGAATTGTATCAGTTACCACCAATTCATCCAGCACAGAATTCTCAAGGTTTTCAATGGCTTTGCCCGAAAGCACCGGGTGAGTGGCATAAGCCCGCACACTTGTGGCCCCATGCCCTTTTAGTGCAGTGGCCGCAGCACATAGCGTGCCTGCAGTATCGACCAAATCATCAATGATGTAGCAGGATTTACCCTCTACCTCACCAATTATATGCATCACTTCAGACTTATTCGCTTCAGGACGACGTTTATCAATAATGGCTAAATCGGCATCATCCAATCTTTTTGCAAGGGCTCGCGCACGCACTACACCGCCCACATCGGGAGAGACCACAATTAAATTTGGGTCTTTACGTTTGTACACATCCCCTAACAAAATGGGTGAGGCATAAATATTATCCACTGGAATATCAAAAAAACCTTGGATTTGATCGGCATGCAGATCCACCGTTAACACCCGATCCGCACCAGCAACCTGTAGTAAGTTAGCGATCACCTTGGCTGAAATAGGCACACGAATCGATCGCACGCGTCGATCTTGTCGCGAGTAACCAAAATATGGCATTACGGCGGTAATACGATCTGCTGAAGAACGTTTTAGCGCATCCACCATAATCAGTAATTCCATTACATTGTCATTGGTAGGCATACACGTTGGTTGCACTACAAAAACATCTTTACCACGCACATTTTCTTGAATCTCAACCTGTACTTCACCATCACTAAATTGGCTAACAAACGCTTTTCCAATCGGAATGTTTAAATCATCGCAAACATCCTGTGCAAGTTTTGGATGTGCATTACCAGAAAAAACCATTAAATTGCTATCTGCGGGGAGCGATCTTTGACGAAGCATGTTGAGTTAATGCCTTAAGTTTTTTATTGCGTCATACTATATGACAAAAAATTGGCTGGGCCGGCAGGATTCGAACCTGCGAATGCTGGGATCAAAACCCAGTGCCTTACCACTTGGCGACGGCCCAATTCTTTTAATATCCATAATTACCAGAACTATCACTAGAACTATGGCTGATTATACTCACTTAACGAAATAGCAGGTGATACATTTAAGCCTTTCGTTATGTAAGCAGTAAATTCTTTTGCACAGCCTGCAGCTATTTCTTCAGCCAGTGGCTTAGATGCACAAGATGTAAACAATGCACTTCCAGAACCTGTTAATCGAGCAGGAGCATACTCACCTAAACACTGAAAAGCACGCTCTACTACAGGGTGGCGTCGCGCCAAGGGTTCAAATACATTCCGAGTATCCGCAAAGCATGAAGACCCCTTATTACACATGCTCAAGAAGTCGCGTATTTTGATCGGCACGCAATTGCGTGTCAAATCTGAATCTGCAAACATCTGCTGTGTATTCAAATGCACACCAGGAAATACCACCACGAACCAAGTCTCATATATAGTAATAGATGAAAGCTGTTCACCTATCCCTTCTACCCAACTCGCGTGCCCACGAACAAATACTGGTACATCTGCACCCAATTGCGCAGCCATTAACTCAAGTTCCTGCTGCTGAAATCCACAGTCCCAGATTTGGTTTAGTGCCAATAAAGTTGTTGCAGCATCTGAGCTACCTCCTCCCAATCCTGCACCAAGAGGGATTTTCTTGTTTACCTGAATATCAATGCCTTGCCTATTTTCAGACTTTGCGGCCATTTTATTCTGCAGCAGTTGCGCAGCCTTAACACACAAATCTTCTTGTTGAGAAATACTGGAATTAGAATTTTTGCAAACGATATTGGCATCAGCACGCGAATTAAATGTTAGTTCATCACAAAGATCAATAAACTGAATTGCACTTTGTAGCAAATGATAGCCATCTTCGCGCTGTCCAATAATGTGCAAAAAAAGATTTAACTTTGCGGGTGCAGACCATGTTTGCATAGCAGAATCAGCTAACTAAATTTGATTTAATTTTCTTGCGCACCCAAAGTCCAGCGATCAACTTTAATATTGGCATTCAATGTCGAACTAGATATTTGAATTAAAGCTGGCAATACAGGCTCACTATCATGATAACGCTTATAATCAATTATCCAACCCGCTTGATTAAGCTGCCTTAAGCGACCTTGCTCATTCAACTCTAATGAACCATACGATTGCTTGGGATCAGGGATTCCCAGCAACCAATGTCGCAATCCATTCACAGGCAAAGAATAGCCAAACAACCTTTGCATTAATTCCTCTGGATCTTGCGCATCAAAATGTTCACCTTTAGACGTTTTTAACTGAACACTACCTTGCTTGCCAGTAATTACCGCTACTTTTCTTCCCAATGGCCCATGCAAGTCAATAATAAAATTGTGCTGCAATTGATTCCACTGCACACCTGCACGAAATCCTTCATTATTTGACTTCCCTGCTACACGACCTTTTAATTTCCAGGTTTGTACACTTTGAATATTTGCACGGTGAACTTCCCAAGCCGCTTGCTTGCTGATTTCAGAGCCTGGTGGGAGTTGATGTTTCTCAACCGTGACACATGCCGATGAGATAAAAACAGAAAATAACAACCAAACTAGATTAGATAATTTACGAAGGCGCACCTGCCTCCGCAACGAGTAGCGCTTCATTATTGGAGTCTTTGTTTTAACTCTAATATGTACTCATCTTCAGGGTATCGCTTTAGCATATCGCTCATAACTTTATTGGCTTCATCGTAATTACCTTGCGCCCATAAAAGTTCTACAAGATGGCCAGCAATTTCCGCGTCTTCTAAGATACCAAACGCTTTGCGCAAATACGTTTCGGCTTCAGCATAGTTACCCAAACGAAAATGCACCCAACCCATACTATCCATCACCGCAGGGTCATCAGGGCGAATTTCTAATGCTTTTTTGATGTATCCCAGCGCTTCATCCACTCTAGTATTATGATCTGCTAAGGTATAACCCAATGCATTGAGTGCGGATGCATTTTCTGGGTCTTCAGAAAGGATTGTCTTCAGGTCAGCTTCCAATAGATCAATACGATCTATTTCTTCCGCCATTAAGGCACGTGCATATAACAAATCGCTGTGGCCAGGAAACTCTTGCAAACCTTCGCTATATAGATCCATTGCAGCAACATAAAGCTCTTCATCATGCAGTAATTGGCCCTCAATTAAATACACTTCAATAATTGATTCCGGCGCGCTCAGAGTGTCACGCAAGTCTTTTAAGTAGCTTTGCGCTTTATCAAGGCCGTCTCGCTCAGCATGTATAGACGCAATTCTAGCTTTTGCATCAATGTAATATTCACCTTGCTTTACATTTTCAAATTCAGCAATCGCTTCAGAATAATTCTTTAGTTCTTCATCTGTACGCCCAATGTAGTAATGACTTTCATCAACGCGCTGTTTACGATCAACTAGTCTCTTGAACTTAACTTTTGCCTTTGCATATTTTTCTTGTTGCAAATACAACAAGCCTAACCGATATACAAGTTCGCCATCATTTGGATTCGCCACAAGCAATACTTCAAACTCTTGAATAGCTTCATCATAACGCTCTGCCCCAATCAACATGCGTGAATACGCGGTGCGCATTTCACGATTACCCGGCTCTTCCTCTACAATAATTTTCATTTCCGCAAGCGCTTGATCAACTTCATCAAGATTCATTAAGGCTTGCGCACGCATCGCACGTGCTTCGATCAAGTCAGGCTTAAAACCAAGAGCGAGTTCGCTTTCATCAATTGTGCGTTGAAAGTCTTGCGACTGAAACGCAAGACTAGCTAGTGTTAGATGTCCGTAAGGATTTTCAAAATGCTTGTTAACTAATTTTTCAAGCAACTTAAGTGAAGACTCGGAATCAGGTTCACGTGCAAGCACTGCTCCAATAATACTGTAACCTTTTGCAGGCGAGTCATCCGCAGCAAGCATAATCTTTTCAAAGTGTGGCACAGCACCGTCAACATTACCGCTTCGCAATTCAAGCACACCCAAAATTTGGCTAATCTCTAAATTTTCACCCACCAACTCAGACCAGCGGCTCGCAGCCTTTATGCCTGCCGGCCAATCTTTAGCAAACATTGCAATTCGAGTTGCACGCTCAGCCACTGATGGCTCGTCTGTAAGTAATGAAGCATTTACATAATGCTCGAGCGCCTGATCTACATCTCCAAACTGCCCTGATAGCTCACCTACCAAGACCTCATACATGAGCTCAGATTGGGCATCATATCTCTCAGATTGGGGTTTGCGAATCTGAATCGAGTTTTCAGAGGAGCGAGCACCGCCTGTGCTACCTGGTATCGATGAACAACTAGCCAGCCCAAAAGCCAGCAATATAGCTCCTGATAGGTAGAGAATCCGTGGAATTGTGACGTTGATCTTCAATATACTGTGTTGTGTAGCTGGGTCGATTAGACTATACCTAATAGTACTGTAGATATCTGAGTAATGCATACGCATTTTGACAGATTTTACGGGTACTTAGGCCAGTTTATGCGGGCCCATTCAATCAATTAAACTCAATCATATTGTTACAACTGTACAGCGTAAAAACCCTCAAACTCTCATGTCATTACTCACCCTAGGTATCAATCACACCACTGCCCCTGTAGAGGTGCGTGAGCGGGTGGCTATAAACGAGCAAAACCTAGAACATGCGCTGAAAAAATTAATCACCGTTCCACAGGTTGATGAGGCCGCAATTATATCGACCTGCAATCGCACAGAATTATATTGCAAAGTGAATCATGTTGATCAAGGCAAACGAGAAATCCTTGCCTGGCTCAACACTTTTCACAATCTCCAATCCAGCGATACACAACCATATCTTTATGACCACTTAGATGACTCAGTAGTTCGACATATTTTTCGTGTTGCCTGCGGTCTCGACTCCATGGTGCTAGGCGAACCACAAATATTGGGGCAATTAAAATCGGCATACCAAGATGCAGTTGAAGCAGGAACCTTAGGTAGAAATTTAAATCACCTATTTCAACATTCATTCAATGTAGCGAAAAAAGTTCGCACCAACACTGCCATTGGAGCTAATGCAGTTTCTGTAGCGTCTGCTGCCGTATCTTTATCGAAACAAATATTTGGCGATCTAAGCAAACAATCTGCATTACTCATTGGTGCAGGTGAAACTATTGAACTTGCAGCGGAACATTTAAAAAGTTCAGGTGTTGAAAAAATTACCATTGCTAACCGCAGCATTGAACGCGCAGTGCGTATTGCTAATCAAGTGGATGGCTTTGGCGTAACTTTAATGTTTGTAAATGAAATTTTACCAAAATCAGATATTGTTATTTCCGCAACCGCAAGCACTCTACCAATACTAGGTAAGGGATTAGTCGAACGTGCACTCAAACTACGCAAGCACAAACCTATTTTTATGGTTGACCTTGCAGTGCCAAGAGACATTGAACCGGAAGTTGCCAATCTTTCTGATGTGTATTTATACACAGTTGATGACTTGCAAAATGTAATTGAATCCAATCTACAATCACGCAAAGAAGCTGCACACCAAGCTGAAGTAATTATAGACCACGAAGTGGAAAACTTTTCATTATGGCTGCGTGGACAAGGAGTTGTGGATACCGTACGTGCATTTCGCAATAAAGCTGAATTGCAGCGAGACGCGGTATTAGACAAAGCACATAAAATGCTAGAGCAAGGGAAATCAGTTGAAGAAGTACTGCAATTTTTAGCTCATACTCTTACCAACAAACTCACACATGACCCGACAGAGGCATTAAACATCGCAGGCAAAGAAGGCAAAAATGAGTTGATTGATGCTGCTCGTATATTGTTAAATATCTCACCCAACGATTAATCTCAAATGAATACTGCCTTCAACAATCAAGTTATTCCTGACGTTACCCATCTTCTTCACCATCTGGGCAAGAATCTCGCTCTGCGTTTTCATTAGCTACAAATAACTTTTCTCCACGCAACGCTCGAATTTTCTATATCGAGTTTATATAAATTATTTGTAAAGACTATAACGCATGAAAGACTCTATTTTATTAAAGCTAGAAAATATTAAAGAACGGCATGAAGAAATTTCTGCCGAGCTTTCTGATCCTGATGTAATTAATAATCAAAATGAGTTCACTAAATTATCAAAGGAATATGCTCAGTTAAGCCCTATCGTTTCTAAATTTAATGAACATTTACAAGCGGTAGAAGATTTAGAAACTGCTCAAGAAATGGCAAATGATTCTGATAAAGATATGAAGGCCATGGCTCAAGAAGAAATAAAAACCGCTGAGCAAGCATTAGAACAACTCGAACAAGCATTACAGACTTTATTACTCCCTAAAGATCCTCATGATGAAAGCAATGTATTTTTAGAAATACGTGCAGGCACCGGGGGTGACGAAGCCGCTATCTTTGCAGGAGATTTATATCGCATGTATTCACGTTTTGCAGAAGACAAAGGCTGGAAAGTAGAAGTGATGAATGAAAACGAAGGTGATCATGGTGGCTACAAAGAAATAATTGTGAAAATAACCGGCAAAGAAGTGTTTTCTAACTTGAAATTTGAATCCGGTGCTCATCGAGTACAGCGTGTGCCTGAAACCGAATCTCAAGGACGCGTACATACCTCGGCTGCAACCGTTGCAGTGATGCCTGAGGTAGATGAAGTAGGTGAGATTGAAATTGACACCTCTGACTTACGTATCGACACTTTCCGCGCATCAGGCGCTGGTGGACAACATGTTAATAAAACCGACTCTGCGATACGCCTCACGCACTTACCAACTGGTGTAGTAGTTGAGTGCCAAGATGAACGCTCACAACACAAAAATAAAGCACGCGCGATGTCATTGCTCAGCGCTAAACTATTAGATCAAGAGCGACAAAAACAATTTGATGAGCAAGCAGAAACTCGACGCAATCTTGTCGGCAGCGGGGACCGCTCGGAGAGAATCCGCACGTATAATTTTCCACAAGGCCGGGTTACTGATCACCGCATCAACCTCACCCTCTACAAATTAGACGACATGATGCAAGGCAATGTGGATCAAGTGATTCAACCTTTACGTAACGAACACCAAGCTGATTTACTCGCCAGTATGAGCGATCTATAACAGCCTATTATGACTCTTAAAGAGGCAGTGGAGCTCGCCACCACTACACTCTCCACAATCAGTGATAGTGCAAAACTGGATGCCCAGCTTCTTCTTTGCCATGTATGCAAAATTAAGCAAACTAAAATTATTGCTCATCCAGAACAAGCGCTGAACGAACAACAGCTAGAAATATTTACCTCGACATTAAATCGACGCGCTAAAGGTGAGCCTCTCGCTTATATCACGGGTACAAAAGAATTTTGGTCGCTTGAGCTCATGGTTAATGAACAAGTACTCATCCCACGACCGGACACAGAGCTGTTAGTAGAACTTGCTCTCAAAGAAATCTCAAACATAGATACCCCCCGTATTTTAGAATTAGGCACAGGCTCTGGCGCCATTGCGGTTGCCCTCGCTAAAGAAAGAGAGAATTGCGATATAACTGCAACCGATATCTCTTTACCAGCATTAGAACTAGCGAAGCTCAACGCAAAACAACATCAAGCAGACATCACATTTATACATAGTGATTGGTATAAAAGTGTGCCTGAGAAAAAATATGATGTAGTTATTTCTAACCCACCCTATATCAGCATAAGTGACACAGAATTAGATCAATTTGTATCGCAATATGAGCCTAAACAAGCATTATTAAGTGAAAAAAATGGATTACACGCTTTAACCGAAATAATAAAAAATACTCCAAATTATTTACTGCGTACTGGCAGCCTAATTGTCGAACATGGTTTTCAACAAGCCGACTTAGTGAGTGAATTATTCGCCAATGCTAACTACAACAATGTAAGTACGCATAAAGACTTAGCAGGAAACCTTCGTTGCACTATGGGTAATACTTAATCGAGCAATACAATAGTCTGCTTTAACAAATTATTTTTGTTAACCAGTATCGAGTTCTTTTTATGTATATGTGCTCAAATGTTTTATTGATCACAAAAAATATATGCATTACACAAGCATCATAAATGCTGCTAAAAACTCCGATGAACGACAGAACTTTAATCACAAAAAATTACCTGGGGTTAGTAATAGCTGTGATGGAAAAAAAGGGATACGATTATCGCGATTTTGAGATATCCACGGAACGTGTGCATTCTTATTCGCAAGGTCAGCCAGACCCTAAGTACATCCTTTATGTTTTTCGAGTAAGCACAGGAGTAGAAAAAAACTACTTGCTTGATAATGATTCTAATTTCTTAGATGCACTCAGCAAAGACCTAAAAGCAAGAACATTCGACTCAACCCTTATCCTATAATTCGTCTTTTAGATAATCTTCTATCTGACAATAAATATAATCACTTCACCTGGGTAACCATCTCAGTCAAAATTCCATTTGTGTGGGTTTTACAACCATTCATACACACACACTATGACATTGTTCGTCACTAATTTATTATAAAAATGCATGTTTGTAATGCCGGTAATCCAATCAATATTATGCACAATAATATTCTCCACATACTCAGTAAAATTAAATCTGTTTTAATTTTGCTACTACTCCTATGTATGCAAAATATTTGCATAGCCGCATGGTGGGATAACAACTGGAATCGTAATGTCTCATTGCAACTCACCAATAGTTCTGGAAGTAACTTAATCAACTACCCTGTAGACATTGATATATCTGCCAGTAACTTGCCTGGCTTTGACTGGAATAATAACGGCGACGATTTGCGTGTAATTGATACTGATGAAATTACGCAACTTGATTTCTATATTGACAGTTTAAATTCTGCCACAGAAACTGCAACTCTTTGGGTAAACATTCCAACATTTAATAATGGCGAAGTTCGCACTATTTATATTTATTACCACAATAATGCTGCAACTAATGTTAGTGACGCAGCTGCAACTTTTAGCGAAACTGGAATAAAATACCACACGCGAAATACTACATTTGATCCTACAACACGCGCTCAAGCTGAGGCAGACTTTAACAGCTTACCCGACAACGTTGCTGGCTATGGTTGCACAATACTAAATAATATAACCAATATTGATAATAGCGGAACATTCACCGGTCCAAATAATGACATTATTTATTTTACCGAAACGTTTTTTGAAGTCACTGCAGCCAACGCAGGCATATGGGAATTTCGTATTGGGCCCGACTTTGGTCTTGGTGGCGATCTATATATTGATAACCAATCAGTAGACGCCGAGTGGAATGATGATCTTTGGTGGTCATTTAATTTTGGAAACGTAAATGAAATATTAAGCGGCACTACAACTCCTCTGCCTACCGGTTTCCATAGTTTTCGTACCTTAGGCTCAGAAGCATGTTGTGATGGACCCGCAAGCATTGAGTTCCGTACCCCAGGCGGGTCATTTCAAGAACTTTCAGCAGCAAACTTAAACTTAGTAACACGACAGTGTCCAGTTGAAAACATCAGCACAGCATTTATTGGCACAGAAGTATTAGCAGATATTTCCATTACTAAAACCGACAACATTAACTCTTATACACCGGGTGGAAATACTACATACAGCATTATTGTTAGTAATAACGGGTTAGTGGATGTGACAAATATAAATGTCAGTGATACTTTGCCAGATGGCGTCACCGTTAACGGTAATTGGACATGCGATCCGAGTATTGCACCTGGAGATGGAACCGCGAGCTGTATTACCGGCACTGCCGCAGGCACTACCGCAACAGGAACAGGGAATATTAATCAAAATATAGATATCCCTGCAGGAAAATCTCTGGTCTTCTCAATACCTGTAAACTTTTCTACAGATATGAACGATTACTAATCTGATTCTATTGGCCAAAATTCAAAAAAGGTTTGATGGAAAAATAAAGAATAACTGCTGCAAAAGCGATATAAGCAACAAATTGAACAGGATTATTGAACAACTCACTTAATATATTTTTACGATCAGCAGGCTCGCTTCTATATCTTGCGAGTCGCTCACTTTGATAGCTATCAATTAACTGCATAGCTTTTTCTAACTGATCTTCATCGTTTAACCAAATGGCTGGCATCGAAATTCCCCAACTGCCTGCAGGAGTTTCAAAATAATCAATGTAGTTTTTTTCTAAGAGACTGCGAATTTCCTCTGCCTCATCATCAGGAACATTTTTAAGCCTGAATAATTGAACAGACATACACAAGTTACTTTAATTTATCTTTTAACAAATCATTAACTTGTTGTGGATTTGCCTTGCCTTTTGAAAGCTTCATCACTTGACCCACAAAGAAGCCAAATACTTTATCTTTGCCTGATTTATATTGTTCAACCTGGCCAGGATTATCCTTCACAACCTGCTCAACCAATGCCTCTATCTCGCCACTATCGGTGATTTGCTTTAAGCCTTTCGCCTCGATGATGGTATCAACATCGCCTTCACCCGCCCACATAGCTTGAAAAACTTCTTTCGCAATTTTGCTTGAGATGGTGCTGTCTTCAATACGATCTAATAATCCCGCTAGCATTGAAGATGAAACCGGACTGTTACCAATCTCCATGTCATCTTGATGTAACGCAGCACTAAGGTCACCCAATACCCAATTCGCCGCTAGCTTATATATTTTAGACTGGGTTTTTGCACTAGAACTTTTTACCACTGCTTCAAAATATTCTGCAGTTTCTTTACTCATCGCAAGATTTTCAGCATCGTAATCACTGAGCTCGTAATCTTGTTTAAAGCGTGTAATTTTATCTGCAGGCAATTCTGGTAATTGCTTTCTAAGCTCTTCTATAAATTCTGGCTCAATAACAACCGGCAATAAATCAGGATCTGGGAAGTAGCGATAATCATTCGCCTCTTCTTTTGAACGCATGGATCGCGTTTCATCTTTATTCGCATCATACAAACGCGTTTCTTGAACAATTTTACCACCATCTTCAAGCACATCAATTTGTCGCTCAATTTCATAGTGGATAGCACGCTCTACGAATCTAAAGGAGTTTAAATTTTTAGTTTCAGTACGCGTTCCAAATTCCTCTTGCCCTTTAGGCCGCATCGAAACATTTGCATCACAACGAAAAGAACCTTCTTGCATGTTGCCATCCGAAATTCCCAAGTAACGCACAATAGAATGTATTTTTTTCATATACGCCACCGCTTCTTCAGCAGAGCGCATATCGGGTTCAGATACAATCTCAATTAATGGCGTGCCGCAACGATTTAAATCAATCCCTGTTGAATCTGGAAATTCCTCATGCAAAGATTTACCCGCATCCTCTTCCAAATGTGCACGCGTTATACCAATGGTTTTACGCTCGCCATCACCCAAAACAATTTCCAAAGTACCGTGCTCAACAATAGGCAATTCAAATTGGCTAATTTGATAACCTTTAGGTGAATCAGGGTAAAAATAATTTTTGCGTGCAAACACAGAACGCTCAGCCACTTTAGCACCCACCGCCAAACCAAACATCGCTGCCATGCGCACCACTTCTTTATTTAAAACTGGCAATACACCTGGCAATCCAAGATCTACCGCACAAGCTTGTGTATTAGGCTCCGCACCATATGCAGTTGATGCCGCAGAGAAAATCTTGCTGTTGGTGGCCAACTGCACATGAATTTCTAAGCCAATAACGGTTTCCCACTGCATCACTATTTAAACACCTTACTCATTAAAACCAGGCGGAGACTTTTTATGCCAATCCGTATCCTGCTGATACTGATGCGCAAAATTTAATAATGTATCTTCTTCAAAATAATTTCCAATTAACTGCATACCCACCGGCAAACTGTTTGAAAACCCACACGGCACGGACATCGCCGGCAAGCCTGCTAAGTTAATCGAGATAGTATAGATATCAGACAAATACATGGTGACAGGGTCTGCCGTTTTTTCTCCAATCTTAAAAGCAGGTTCCGGTGTGGTAGGCCCTAAGATTACATCAACACCTTCAAAGGCTTTTTTAAAGTCTTCACTTATTAAACGTCGAATCTGTTGTGCTTTTAAATAATAAGCATCGTAATAGCCTGCTGATAATGCATACGTTCCTATCATGATGCGACGCTTCACCTCATCACCAAACCCTTCACTACGACTTCGATCATACAAATCACGCAAATCTTGCGGCTCTTCGCAGCGATGCCCATAACGCACACCATCCAAACGCGATAAGTTTGAAGAACATTCTGCCGGTGCAATGACGTAATAGGCAGGAATAGCTAAATTAGTATTAGGCAAATTAATACTTTTTATTTCACAGCCTTGTTGCTCATACCATTTAATAGCATCTTCAATCACACTCTTAACTTCAGCACTTAAACCTTCACTAAAATATTCTTCCGGCACCCCAATCACTTTTCCCTTTAACGAGTCATTAAGTGGCTGGACATAATCAGGCACGGCTTGATCTAAGCTGGTGGAATCTTTCTCATCAAACCCCGCCATGGCTTGCAACATATAGGCACAATCTTCAGCAGATTTTCCAAATGGCCCGCCTTGATCCAAACTCGAGGCATAAGCAATCAACCCATAACGCGACACTCTTCCATAAGTGGGTTTCAAGCCGGTAACACCGCATAAGGCCGCAGGCTGGCGAATAGAACCGCCGGTATCGGTGCCGGTTGCCAAGGGCGCAATGCGTGCCGCAACTGCAGCAGCCGAACCCCCTGAAGAACCCCCTGGCACGCAATCCGTATTCCATGGGTTTTTTACCGGTCCGTAATAACTACTCTCATTTGATGAACCCATTGCGAATTCATCCATATTGGTTCTGCCAATGGTTACACAACCCGCTTGATCTAATTTCTCTACAACGGTTGCATCATACGGTGCATTAAAACTGTCTAACATTTTAGAACCGCATGATGTTTTCACACCGTACATGCAAAAAATATCTTTATGCGCAATTGGCACACCGGTTAACAAACCGTGTTTATTCTCTTTAATTAATTTATCGGCATGGTTTGCCTGCAGCATTGCACGCTCACCAAGTTCTGTAATGAATGCATTGAGGTCGCCGAACTTTTGCATGCGATCTACAAAGCACTGCGTTAACTCAACACTAGAAAATTCGCCGTTGCGTAAACCGTCAATTAATTGTGATACGGAAAGTTCGTACATGTAAATTTAAATAAGCTCTAATAATTGAAATCGGCAATACATCTTATTCAATAACCTTAGGCACCAAATAAAGACCTTTCTCTGCTGATGGAGCAATGGTTTGAAACTTATCGCGTTGATTTTCTTCAGTAACTTTGTCTTCACGCAAGCGTTGTGTAGCGTCTAAGGGGTGCGCCATTGGTAGAATATCTTGGGTATCCACCGCATTCATTTGCTCAACTAAAGTTATGATATTGGATAAATCCGTTGCATATTGCTCCACCTCATCTTGCTTAATTTGCAAGCGCGCCAGGTTGGCAATTTTTAAAACTTCTTCAGGAGAAATAGACATGGCTCTTTACTTATTCAGGTAACTGATACAGGTTTTGTGTTATTAAATTATTCTAGCCTGCCGACAAAACAGAAGACTATGTAAATTACTACCGACTAGCTATTTGCGGGGTAGACAAATCTACAAATGAATGGCAAAACTATCACACTTATCCCTTATATTTAATGGCTTGCCGAATATTTAGGCCACTGATAGAGTACGCTAACTCACGAATTTAATACCAAAAATTAATCCTATATGTTTAAACGCATTCTTGGGGCTTTCTCCAACGACCTATCCATTGATTTAGGCACCGCCAACACGCTGATCTACATGCGTGATAAAGGTATTGTCCTGAATGAGCCTTCAGTCGTTGCTATCCGCAAAAACCCTGAAGGTGGGCAACGCACGATTGAAGCGGTTGGTGTCTCCGCTAAAGGCATGCTGGGCCGAACACCGGCCAATATTGAGGCTATTCGACCCCTTAAAGATGGCGTAATCGCCGATTTCACCACTACCGAAAAAATGCTTCAGCACTTTATAAAGAAAGTGCACGAAAGACGTTATTTTAGACCCAGTCCACGCGTATTAGTGTGTGTTCCGTGTGGCGCCACCCAAGTTGAACGTCGCGCGATTCGCGAATCTGCCATGGGTGCAGGCGCTCGCAAAACCTATTTAATTGAAGAACCCATTGCAGCCGCAATCGGCGCAGGCTTACCGATAGAAGAAGCGCGTGGCTCGATGGTGCTAGATATTGGTGGCGGCACATCAGAAGTCGCCGTGCTTTCGCTCAATGGCATTGTGTATTCATCATCCGTACGAATTGGTGGTGATAAATTTGATGATGCCATTGTGAATTATATTCGTCGCAACTACGGCGTATTAATCGGTGAATCAACTGCTGAACGCATCAAACATGAAATTGGCACGGCCTACCCAGGCAAAGAAATGTTGGAAATTGAAGTAAAAGGCCGCAATCTTTCAGAAGGCGTTCCAAAAAGCTTCTCTCTTAACAGCAACGAAATCCTTGAAGCATTACAAGAACCGCTATATGGAATCATCAGTGCAGTAAAAACAGCGCTTGAACAAACACCACCAGAATTAGGTGCCGATGTTGCCGATCGAGGCATCGTATTAACCGGTGGCGGCGCATTACTACGCGACTTAGATCGCCTTATTATGGAAGAAACAGGTATCCCCGTCGTCATTGCCGATGACCCTCTTACTTCTGTTGCACGCGGCGGCGGTCGAGCGTTAGAGCTGATGGATGAGTTAGGCAACGAACTCCTCACCGTAGACACTTAATATTCCCCCAACGCTTTACACTGACGCATAACGAGTAATTCGTTATTATAGATTGCGTCTAATCTAGTGGGATAATTATTGTGTAATTTATGGAGAATTCGCTATAAAAACGCTGTTCGGCCTCGGCCCTTCCACCTCTACAAGATTACTCTTGCTGATCTTGGCATCCGTCGCAATGATGACGGTAGATCATCACTTTCATCATTTAAGCAAAGTGCGCCAAACCATTAGCGTGGCCATGTATCCAATTGAATATTTAGCCGGCCTGCCTGCAAAAGTGTACAACTGGGGATCTGAATCTTTATCGGGGCGCAATAAATTACTTCGCAACAATGCAGAACTGCGTGCAGATCAAATACGTCTTGAGTTACGACTGCAAAAACTTACTACCTTAGAACAAGAAAATACTCGACTTAGAGAAATGCTTAGTTCTGCTAAGTATTTTAAAGAAGAACGTATACTCATTGGCGAACTACTCTCGGTGGATTTAGATCCGTACCAACAACGCATTGTCGTCAACAAAGGCACACGAGATGGTGTCTACGAAGGACAACCTTTATTAGGCGCACGAGGCATTATTGGACAAATCGATAAAGCCGGACCCTTTAATTCTGTAGCACTATTAGTGTCGGATCCGAATCATGCTTTGCTGGGTGTCATTGCGCGAAGTGGGCAACGCAGCTTAGTGGTCGGCACCGGCAACATTCAACAACTCGAGTTATTACATTTAACCAGTACGGCTGATATTCAAATTGGTGATCTAGTCATTACTTCAGGATTAGATGATCGCTATCCATCCGATTATCCGGTTGCAGAAATCACCAGCATCAAACAAGTGTCGGGCGACCCGTTTGTTAAAATCGAAGCCAAACCATTGGTAGAATTAAATAGTATTCGCGAAGTGCTTTTAATTTGGCCAAGCGCTGCCGATGCAGACTATAGTGCCCAGAATATTCAAGAGAACAAACTTGAGAATACTCTTGAAAATTCTGGCGACAAAAATGTTGTGATTCAAAACTCAGGCACTCGTAATTGATTTGAACACATGAATAACTCTTCTGACTTTTTCACCATTGTGGTAACTTTTGTAGTAGCGATGATGCTAATGATCATGCCCTTGCCTGATTGGGCGCGCGCGTACCGACCCGAATGGATTGTATTAGCCCTTATCTATTGGAACATTGCCGTACCGAAAAAAGTCGGCGTCGGCATCGCTTGGATGTTGGGTTTATGCGTGGATGTCATTCAAGGTGCTTTACTCGGCCAACATGCATTAGGCTTTGCGATTACCGCTTACATCGCGATTCGCTTTCATCAGCGCGTGCGCGTGTATCCATTACACCAGCAAGCCATGTTTGTCGGCATGATTTTATTGCCCTACATGAGCATCTCTTTATGGATTTTAGGAATCTTAGGACAAGACCCTAAGACCTGGGTCTATTGGGCACCGGTGATCACCAGCGTGTTAGTTTGGCCGTGGATCTTTTTGGTGTTGCGTGCAGTAAGAAAAACGGCTTTGATTTATTAATTTTTTTATAAAAAAGTCTGACCTCTTCTTTTACTCTCATACGTAACAGAACTCGATTGATTTTTTATACTCTTAGAAATTCTTTTAGTTTAAATATTAATTCAGATAATGTTAAAGCCTCACTTTTATCCAATACATTAACATTAATTAAGTACTCTTCGATTGAAGATTTTAGTTCCGAAGGTTTTTGAATATTACTGCTAGATGAAATTTTAACAATCTCTCTAGTTTTCTTTCCAAATAATCTACCCTTATATTCTTGCGCCTCTACCAGCAAAGATAATAATTTACCATTCGCATCGTATGCCACATATTCATTGTTCTTGACATCGATAGGCTCTATATACGAAGTAAGTTCTTCTTCAGATGAAAATAACAATAGATCGCTATTCTCATTTAAAATTATCGGTAATTTCACTAAAAACGATCCCCAAAACCTTTATCTGTAGCTTTTTTCTCCCACGGTCTATGTCTTCCTATACCTTGTCCTGGCTTGGTTTTTCCAGTCAAAACATTAATTCCTCTACGATGATAATGCGGAAATCTCCCAATTGCATTTCCTGTTCTATTACCGAATGGTGCTATTCTAAAGTTTTTACTAAATGCAATCTCACCTCCGCGCGCAAAACCCCTAATTGCACCTGTACCGCCTATTAAATAACATTCTGGACAAACTGACTCTGCACTACCACTAAACAATGCTCGTTCAACATAACCAGTTCGGTAATCAAATTGATAAATATTGAAGTCTCCATCAGCCAGGTATGTAAATCCACCCTCAGCACTGTAAACAGTTAGCGACACTACTTGGCCGTCGTAAGTCTCAAATTCACCAGAAGTAGGTGAAAAACCACCTGAATGCGCTTCATCATTAAACGCCCTTGAAAATGCACCTGTAACTGCACCATTTGCAAACTTGCCACCACTTACTGCAGAAGCTGTTCCGCCAACAATTGATGCAGCTATTGTACGCTGAGTGCTAAAACCTCTGTTTCCACTATCAATACCGCCAACTTGTTTTGAAAATACTTGCGTTACTCCTGCGGCTGCAAAACCTTCGCCAAATTTACCGCCACTTACAACGCTCGATACTCCACCCACTGCGCCATGCGCTAGTGTTTTTAATGCCTGCTGACCTTTAGTTAATCCATTAGCCAAGCCTGTGACCGCATTACCTCCTTCTAAATAATTAAAGTAGCCGCCCACTTGATTAAACGCACCTGCCGTCAACGCACTTACCAATCCTGCTTTAAGGTCACCTCCGCTTGCCACCAGCCCCGATGCAAAAGCTGCAACATATACATTTACGCCGGGTATAGGTATGGCTACAAGCGCAATGGACACAATTGTCCTACCATATTTCTTTATAAAATCTGCAATGGCGCGAACGATACTCCGCACCAATCTTCGTATCGCTCGTTTAATTTTCTTAAACAAACTCTTAAAGAAGAAGCCACTGGGGTCGGTATAACTCAGTGGATTATTTAATACATAAGAGTATCGATTGAGACTCTGCATGTTCTTCGGTGCTTGCACATTCGGGTCTGCACTTAAGAACCTGCCCAGTGTTGGATCATACACACGGCCATTCATGTGAATGATGCCGACGGCATCTAACATTTCGTGCCCGGTAAAGCCGCGTGTGTTGTTACTGGCGATGGTTGGGATGCCATCATTCCAATTGGCTAGCCTGCGTTTACCAAACGCATCGTAACTTAGGCGATCTACCTCCACTTTGTTTTCATCAGTAATTACATCTATGGAACCTAAATGGTCGCGATGAAGATATCGTGTGTCGTTGGTGTTGTTACTGCGATGGGTATATATTGCAATGGTGTTGCCACCAGCACTAATGAAGTGCTTGTATTCGGTAACGCTAGTATCGCTCTTCTCTACTTTCTCCATACCACCTAAATAGGTGGTGGTGGTTACACCGCCTTCAATTAAGTTTTGCTCGTAACGCGCGCGGCTCGGCCCGTATTTAAACTCTGATTCGCTGCCGTTTTTAGTTATGGAAATCGGTTTGTTGTAACTGCTCCATTCTATAGTGCGGCCATCCCCTGAGATCATATTGCCATTGTCATCGTAGACATAGGTTTTGCTGCCTACACTCGTTACCGCATGAGGCCCTGCATCAACAGAACCAATTATATTACGCGTACCATAGTTGTAGGTTGCACCGGCCTCTACATCGGACTTGGTTTTTATGTTGCCAATACTGTCGTAGGTGAATGTTTTAGTAGTTGCTCCAACACCAATGAATTCTGCTGACTTTAAACGATTTAAACCGTCGTATAAGAAATTCTCGGTGAAGTTTTGCTCTAGATCATTTCGTTGTTTGAGGTTTCCTACATCATCCCAAACGTAAGTTAAATTTTGCAGAAAACCTCCATCACTGTATATAGAATTTATTCGGCCTGTACTTTGGGAGTACGAGCGTGCAGTCATTACATTGTTGCCCAATGTCTCTAAGCTGATACTTCCATAGTCATTCGCTGCGAGTGCTTGCCAGTAATTAATACAGCTGCCTTTGGCCTCACGTACTTTTTCTAAGAAACCAACTGCGTTGTAGATGTTTTGAGTTTGGAAGCTATTACCAGGGCCAGATTCTGGATAAGTGTTGATATCCACACGCCCAACGCTGTCATAACTCACGCTAGCGGTGTACGTTATTCCACCAATTGTCGTTGCGGTTTCGGTCGGTCTACCTAAGCTGTCAAAGCTGTAGCTTCTGCTTAACCCGACATCTTGACCATCAGCGCATAATTTACCAATACCTTGATAACTACTAGTGCTATCTGCATTACAGTCATAGGTCCAAGTACTTTGCCCTTCAAATTCATTGCGTTCATAGAGTCGACCCAGCACGTCGTATTTCATGTCCACGACTTTAAGTTTCGCATCAGTTTGCTGAGTTAACTCACCTAGTACGTTGTACTCATACAGCCACACGCCCATATCAGGGTCATCCATATAGCGTTTAAAACCTCGGATGGTGTAGCGGTTTTCTGTGATATTACTGTGTTCATCGGTAACGAAGCGCAAGTTGCCATACGAGTCGTATTGGAAGATGGTGTCGCCTGGTACTCCAACATCGGTGTTCAAGCCATTATCGGTAGTGCTGAGTGTCCACCCCAAGCCGTTTTTAACTTCTATGGTTTCTTGATCTTTCGCTTCACCTTCGCCATTAGCATTAACGGCTGTGATCAGAACACTTAATCCGTCGTAATCACTAGTAGTGGTGCCCGTTACTGGTGAGTCTTCTTGTTTAACACGATCGAGTAAATCGTAATGATATTCAGTAAACGCACCTGGGCCACCGCTAATGTCTGAGTAGGGTTGATAGACTTTTTTAGTCCGGCCCAAATAGTCATAATCAGTTGCCACATATACTGAAGCGCCATTAAAGCTTTCAGATTCTTTTAAAATATCTCGACCAAGTTTATCGAAGTACGCGACACTGGTAGCCCCAGCCGTTGATGTGGTAGTGACTTTAAATACCGCATTTGGATCTTCACAAGCACTATTACACCAGTTGTAATAAATGTTGGTTTCGGTGCCATCCGAACGGATCTCTCTTATCTTTCTTCCTTGTGCATCGTATTGCCAGATGGTGTCTAAGCCATTCGGCCCAGTGAGCTTGGTAACCCCACCCCATGGGTTGTTGTATTCCCGCGTTTCGCTATGCGTGGGACCCATTGCATTTTCTGCATACACCGGGAAGCGCCCGTTCGCATCATATGTAGTCTTAGTAATTCGCGTACCTACAAGCCCTGCCCCTGTTGTTTCAACTTGTTTGCGGTTGCCATAATCGTCATGGATGTACGTTTTTGTAAGTGCATTTGGTCCCGGTTCTATCGTTTCAGTTAGCAAGAATCCTGTATCAGAAGCATAGGTGAATGCAGAAACACGCGTATCGTTCGGCGGTGAACCATCTGTTGGATCTGCAACGCCACCGGTTTTCGTAACTGTGGCTTGCGTTAAGCGACCTAAATGCCATTTTTCAGGATCATTTTCAATGTTGTCATAGAGGCTTGCTGTAGAAGTAGTGTATTCATTACCACTTTCTGCATCCGTTGTGGTTACCAAAACGGTTAACGCATTACCATAGTCATCTAACGTAGTTTCTGTTGTAACCGTGGTGATGAGTTGATGATCTAAAAGATCATAGGTGCGCTCGGTTTGTTTTTTAACGTACGGATAGATCGGGTCGCCATCGCCATAACTACCTTCGGTGCCTAAAGTGCCTTTAATATCGAATTCCAACACTTCAGAAACACTTAACAGATCACCTGACGGTAACTTCGTTTCTGTTTTATACACCTCTCCAATATGAGGGTACTCTTGCTTACTGTAAGTGATGGTTTGAATGCCGGTGGCGTCATCTATCTCTATAACTTCTTCGAAACCTAAATTTCCGTGACCATGGAAATTTACACGACAGTGTTTATATTTATAGGAAGTAGATAGTTGCCCGCCAATACCATTGTCCACTAGTACATTTGAAACAACACTGCCATGAACGGATGCGCTTAGATCATGATTAGGAAACACTGCTCCTGTTCCCGGTGTATAAACATTTGGATCATCAAGTGTTGCATAATTAAATACAATTGATTTGCCTTCACCATTACCCGCATACCCTTCGGTAATTTTTTTGATTATAGTCGGCGTTGGTGTTTCAGTGATGCGTACAGATGCACCACTAAACCCGGTTTCATCAAACATCACCACATCTGCAATCGCATCACCATTAACGTCTCCAACGCCAACACTAGCATTTGGACATTTATATCCTCCCCATTCAGTCCCACCAAATGGCAAAGAATTGAAATACGGTATATCGCAATACTGGGTAACGCTATATGAACCTAGACTTACTGAACTTCCAATGGCTAGTCCAGAACCTTTACGGATTGTGATGGGTGCATTAAAAGTTTTATTCAGCGGATAATTTGAACCACCACCACCCGGCGCTCCGTTATATCTTTGTGTTGACCCACCATTACCAGAGACTCGAATGTAGTCGTCCACTCCATTTGCAGAAATATCTTTAAAATGGATAACATTACTATCAGCATAAATTCCATCAGCATAAAAAGGGACTTCATTAAAGGACACATCGCCTCGAGATAAGCGAGAATTCCATAACGTCGTTTGACCAGAAATTTCATAATAGGTCAAAATGTCATCTCGACCATCTCCGCTGTAATCCGCTGCAAATACCTTTGTTTTCCCAGGATACTGAAACAAAGCATCAATATAAGAAATACTGGCTAAGTTGGTTCCATCCGATGCATGCAAATACAACCCTAAACCATTCTTATAAACAATGTCTTCATAACCATCACCATTGAAATCACCTACATCACTAAAATCGTGCGTGTAATTACCTGAATACGTTTGTGCAGGTTGAAAATCACTTCCATTGGATATGCGAATCGTGTTTTCTAATAGGAAATCTTTTTTATTGTCCCCATTAATATCGATTAGATGGGTATACCCATCGAAATTACAAACAGTGTCTTGACATCCAATATGTCCATTGCTTAAAGTACATTTGCAACTGGGTGTGTAGGTTGCAATTTGAATTTCAGGACCAAAGCTTGAGCCTGTGGAATGACGCATATAGATATTGGTTGGACTGCCATAATGTGGGTGTCCATTTGGACTGTCTGCTGGTCTTTCAAAATAAACCCAATCATCTAATCCATCTCCATTCACATCTCCCACTAAACTATGTTCTATATTCCGTGTGTTTGAAGGACTCCAATCTTGAGAAGCGCCGAGTTGTAAATCACCTGTGGATTCTTCCCATTCAAATTTTGTCGGTCTTACACAATGCTCTGCTTGTGATGCATCTAGATAACACTCATCCACTTGCTCGAGCAGAGATGCATCGGTATAGGGGTCTTTATAAGTAAACTTATACAGTTTTCTATCAGTAAATCCTTCACCAATTTTAATTTGCGAGACTCGCTCATTGGTTGAGAGCACTGTAGTGCCTGCAATTGAACTCACGTCATCCGTTCGTGACTCATACACAAATTCAACAAATTGGTTTGCGCTTAGACTTGCACTATCATTTTCTGTGTATTCAATACGGAATGGTTTTTGTTCATGTGTGGAAGCGTCATAATTGTAAATGACGTTTAGAGAGTTACCTTTAGTATCGGAGAGTTTATTTAAAGACCAATTTACGACATCACTATTGATTGTAATTTTGGAATCAGATGTAAACCCATATTCAAGTATTTCACCTGACTTCGTCCACACTTGAAACTTCTCCGGACCGATGCCCGTTGTACCCAGAGATACTATTTTATTGAATGAATTTATTTGCGTGCGATACTCAGTGTCAGGAGCGCCATATGTTCCGCCATTGACCGCAACCAAACGCGCACCATCAATACAAAACTTATCATCAGCATCTAAATCTGCTGCACCAAATGCACCATCATCTACAATCGTAGTTCCACAACGTGCAATGGAAGACAAACCACTGAGTTGAAAACCTAATCCGAAAATACTATTGCCACTCCCGCTCATATACTCGAGCGAAAGTTTCGGCTCTACTCCAGCAGTGCCCGGTAAAACACTCAATGGAATGCTATAGGTAGACACACCTGTTGTTCCAACAGAATGCTGTCCCGCTATTGCTCCTACAGAAGCATCACTTTCTGATGGAACTGTAATACGACTGGAAGCTGGAGATCCATTATCAGCAGTACATGCTTGATTGCTTGATTCAATTGTGAAAACACGGCTTGATATATTGCTACTCGAGTAGCCATTACTAACACTGACTGCTTTAACTGTAGTTGTACCTGCAGTGCTTAACGTGAAAGGACTGCTGAATAAGGGCGAATTTGAGTCTGGGATCGTGTTGTCAATGGTGTAACGAATATCGGCACCTGGATCTGGTGAATAAAGCTGCACTTGCACACTTCCATTGTGTGTACCGCCATTTGGCGTAATGGTAGGTGCAGCTAACTGCCCATTTATATTAAATTCAGCAGTAACCACTTCACTATCATTTAGTCCATTTTTAACAGCGATCACTTTTAAGTGAGTGCTACTGATTAAATCAATTGAACCTGTATATAGAGGTGAAGCTGAAGTTGGTGCAGAACCATTGGTTGTATAGTGTAACTGCGCACCTGAAGTGGGTGAAGATAATGAAATGGTGACATTGTTTGCAAATGAACCACCATTAGGCGTAATTGTAGGCGTTGCGACATCAGTATCTATCGTATAGTTTACCGTTGCGCTCCCACCCCAAATACTCTGACCGGTACCACACCCTGGAGCACCACAATTGTTAATTCGATATGCTCTAGCCTTGACCGTTGTTGAAGACGTTATTGTAAATGGACCTGTATACCTTGGAGAATTTGAATTAGGTGTGAAGCCATTCGTCGAATATCTGACATATGGGCTTCCAACAATGGACACTGTCACTGATCCTTCATATGTCCCACTACTTGGAGAAATGGATTGTAAAGTGGGTGTTGGTGGTGGCGGTGGACACCACGGACAAGCTAACGCTTGTGAAAAATATAGCGATGATAAAAGAATAGATAAAACAAAAAATATCTTTACAGTGCCAACCATAAAGCATGAACGCACCCCGACTAGGTTCATAGCTCTTCTCCCAAAGAATTATTTTATTTTTCTATAGTTTATTCTGCTCCTCTTGTTAATTAACCGTCAAGTAAAGTTTTATATATGCATGTAGTAAAGAATTACTACATATTTAATTTATTATTAAAATTAGTTACTTAACTTTATAACTAAGAATATAAATTATAAAAAACTTTTATGTGAGATTTAATTTTCACCCGATGGGTTTGTGTATTCATCGTTCAATTGCTGGACGAATCGATTTGCATCTTCACGAATTTTTATCAGTTTACCGCGCGCATGTTTATTCCACCCGACCACAAATGGCCGCGCTAATGGCTGCCAGCAACGCGTATTGTGTAGAAATGCATTGCGAACGCTTCCAGTCAATTCTTTTTCAGGTAAAGATCTGGCTACCCACTTAGCCGCTAACTTTCTAACGAATTGATGTATGCCAAACAACAATAAAAGCGCCAAAATAATGGCGGTTATCGTTCCTGCATTACCGAAACCATCAAAAGCCGTACCGGTGCCGAAATGTTTAATGAAATAAATTAACATAGCGAAAAAAATGGGTAACAAAATAAATACATCCACCATCAGTACACGCTTTACCCATGTGCGTGTGGCTTCTTGCACTCTTGGAACCAAACTATTTTCAATTTGGTTCGCGGTATTTTCTAATGAACCTATTATGCGATACACGCGCTCTACACTGACTTCAGAAATACGCTGATAAATTTCACCTAAGTCTGCATCGCGTTTACGTTGATAACGGTCACGCAAATTCTTATCTGCTATATGCACCGCTGCATCTTCATTATAGGTAGCGTAAAAACGTCCACTGACTAAACCACCGGATGCCATTGCTCGTTGCCATGCGGCGACTACTTCTTCAGCGTTATCTTCTCCCGCAGTGGTATCAATTTGATTAAGAATAAATAACACTTTATTGGAATCATTGCGGCGCACAGTGCCTGCAACCAAATGCTCTAATGTATCTCTCATTGCTCCTGGCTCAGGATGACGCGCATCAAACAATACTAAAACCAAATCGGATAAGTTAATGATGTGATCGGTAATCCGCAACGTTGAGGTGCGTTGTGCATCGGCATCAAAGCCAGGCGAATCGATAAAAATCTTGCCTTTAATAAGATCCGTTGGGCAGGTTTTAAGTTGTAGATACGTATCTATGCGCGAACCTTCTCCCGCGGATACTTTTTCAATCTCATCGCTGATTTGGTAAAACGGAAAACGTGGATCAGCATCTAGCGCTAAGCCGGGAAGTACTCTAACTTTGTCATCACTGCTGTAACAAATTACAGTGAATTTATCGTCCACCGCTTGATTGCCGGTTTTTTGTAAATCGGTTTGCACAAAGTGATTGATGAAGGTGGACTTACCGGCTGAAAAGGTACCGAGTACTGAGATTAACGGCCACCACGAAATATCGGTGGAATACGATTCTTTATTAGTAAGAATGCCTAGCTTGTATGCGAGCTTATCTAACTCACAAAAATGATCCACCACTTCTACAAGTAGTGGGTTTTCGTTTTTGATATGGCTGCGAAGGCTTTTTATTCTTGCCTTAAGATTGGCATCGGGCCCAGTGAGCATTTAATGTCCTATTAAATGTAGCGATAAAGTTGAGTGGCAGTTATTGTCGCATATAGCGGAACATCTGCAAGCAACTACAGGCATCAATATGCCTTCAACCCCTTATGGAGTCTGTGTTATGGATGTTTTTGCTGCATATTTTTCAATTGTTTTCTAAATTTCTCACAGGGATCTTCATTTGTATGACTAGGCGTGAAATATAAAATATCGTAAATCGCCAACTCATCTTGCAAGTACTCCTGAGGATTATCATTACCTTCCTGTACCGGAATAAACGCAATAGATAAATAAGATGTTTGCTTGAATTTTCTTCGCAGTTGCATAGGCACCGCGTAATCATTTCTTGCATGACCATTGCCCGCAATAAAAACCACAGGAAGTTTTTTGCCCATTAGCGAAGTTGCCATTATACGATCGCGCTGCATTTGTGCTCGCGACATAAAATCTACAAACCCTTGGTTAGCATGACCACAATGAGAATCAATGATATTTTTATTTAAAGTTGTAAAATTATCTTCTGTATAAAAATACTCGCGCAGTACATCGATTTTTTTATCAGTACTTTTTTCATTAGACCAACGATGCAATTCTTCACTACTGATATTACCCGCATATAATTCAAGTTGATGTTGCACGATAGATTGTAATATTGGCGTATACAATTCCCAAGGCCAACCCTCATTTAGCATCCCTGCTAACTCTTGCAACTCATCAGACTTGTTCCATACATGCGGTTGTTCTTGCCATGCTTGTTGTGACAACATTTCCATCACTACGGTTGGTTTTACACCTGAACTTACTAGTGTATTAATAACCTTGGCCTGTAAAAGATGATGATCAGCATTGGTGTGCGCTTCACCTAAAAGTATATAGTCGTAGTACAACAACTCTTGATTAAACTGCTTATTGGTAAGCCATACATTTTTATGGGTATCCCAAATTTTTCCCACTAATATATGGTCTTGAAAAAAAGGTGATTGCCAGTCCTTTGGCCCTTGCTTAGCTGTTACACTGCCCTGGAAAACGAATAACATCAGCAACAAAACATTCAGAAAATGTTTCATATAATGCTTCAGGCAATACTTCCGAAACTTTAGAATCACCAATGTATTCATAATGGAATTTAGAATATTAACCACAACACAAGAGTTAGAGAGGTTCTGCACAGCATGCTACGACGTTGAATGGCTAGCGCTTGATACAGAGTTTATACGTGAAAGGACGTACTATCCAAATTTATGTTTAGTGCAAATTGCCTCGGAACGAGACATTGTTTGCATTGACACCATTGCTATCAAAGACCTCTCCTCGCTTAGAAAGCTGTTATATCTACCATCTATTACTAAAATATTTCATTCCGCAAGCCAAGATCTTGAAATTTTTGTAAACCTTTATGACGAAGTCCCTACTCCTATGTTTGATACTCAGATTGCGGCCAGCTTATTAGGCTATGGCGATCAAGTGAGTTATGCCTATTTGGTAAATGAGATATGTGACGTGGAGCTTGATAAATCTCTCTCTCGTACAAACTGGGAACGCAGACCGTTAACAGGTGATGAAATACGATATGCAGTAGATGATGTTAAATATTTAGCTAAAGTTTATCTGTATTTAAAAGAAGAACTTGCCCAACAGCAACGCAGTCATTGGGCTGAATTTGAATGCAATAATTTATCTGCTTTAGATAAATACAAAGTGGATGCGAGTAAAATTTGGAAAACCGTTAAAGGCGTTGGAAAATTAGAATCCGAACAACTGGTCGTACTCAAGCACCTCGCACAGTGGCGCGAACTTCAAGCCATTGCAGAAAATAAACCTCGCCGCTGGGTTTTAAGTGACAAAGCATTACGCAGTTTAGCTATAGAACAACCTATCGATACAAATTCTCTGCAACATGTAGATGATATCAATCGCGAACATGTTGGATATGTAGATGCACTTTTTGAAGAAATAAGTATAGCCAAAAATATTCCTGAAGCAGAATGGCCTGAAACCAATTTTACTGGCCCACTAAGCAGTGAGCAGCGCAAACTCATCAAGACAGCACAGTCTTTTATTCGTGAGCGAGCTGAAGAGCTAAATATTTCACCAAGCTTATTGGCTACACGCAGTGTGGTTGAAAAACTAATCCGCGGTAAACGAGAATTAGATATCTTATCTAGCTGGAAAAAAGAGCTTATTGGTGATGCGCTTGTAGAACTGATTGAATCCAGCAATCCAATCTAATGCACAAAGCTAATTAATAGGACCTGAATGATATGGCCGGGTGCTATGGCCAATGCGATATAGCATATATAAGCCCTTAATAGATAATTGCCGATATGACTACTGATGAAATTCAAAAATTAATTGAGGCCGGTGTGCCTAACTCACAAGCCATGGTAAGTGGTGGTGAAGGCAAATACGAAGCTATCGTGATTAGCAAGAGCTTTGCTGATTTGAGCATGGTTAAAGAACACCAAATGGTGTACGCCACAGTTAAGCCACAACTCGCAAGCGGCGAGTTACACGCTTTGAGCATTAAGGCCTACACACCGGAAGAATGGGAAAAAATTAAGTAACGAAAACTCTGATTTATTCGCTTAAATACACATCTTCAGAAACAAGTTTAGTGCTTATCTTCGTCATCGATGTCCACTACTGACAAGCCATTCTGACTTGCATAGAACGCAGCAACATTTTTCATCTCTTTTTCACTCAGTGCAGCAACAATTCCTGCCATGATGGGATTTTTACGGTCCCCATTCTTATAAGACATTAGCGCATGAAACATATAATCAGCATGCTGCCCTGCAATGCGTGGGAAATTAGGTGTAGGGCTATTGCCATCTTCACCATGACAAGCAACACATTGCGTTGCTACTTCCGAACCACTTTTAGCTGGCGCTGCATCATGACTTGATTCATGAGATTCTTCTTCTGAAGCGAAACTGGGTTCCGCTGCTATAACAAATAAACCAACCACAACGTATATGAATAATTTTTTCATGATTTATCTTCTATTTTTTAATTGAGAGAAATATATTTATTATTGAAGTGACTGAAAATAGGCACCGATGTCTGCCATATCTTCTTCACTTAAACCTGCTGCTTGTGCTTGCATCGTGCCGTGACTCCGCTCACCTGATTGATACCCTTTAAGCGCGGCAACAATATAGTCAGCGTACTGGCCGCCTAATCTAGGAACATGATAAGTTGGATATACATTTGTATAGCTCGGTACACCGTGGCAACCCAAACAAGTTTCTGATTTCAATTTGCCTTGCTCAATACTTCCCGCTGCAAAACCTGCAGAAGTCGCAAACAAGCCTAAAGCTATAATCAATGATGTGGTGCGTAGAAATAAACGCATAGTTGATTCTCTCCGTAGAAGTTGTGTGGCTAGAAATTGGTCGCTGAGTATACCTAGTTTTCATACAATAGGGATCTCTCCTTTTGGACAAGAGGTAAATCTGGCAGTGGATACGTAAAAGAAACATGGCAATAGATAAAAGTTTATAAATGTCATATAACCGTCATTAAAATGGTGCATTACGAAAATTTAAATTCCGACTCTATTAAAGAGCTGCTGAGCCACTATGGTATACAGATTAATTGCTCTGCACCTGGAGTTGCTATACCTCATAGCTTCTGGGGAACCCCCGAAGCCGGACGCAAAAAAAATCGGTTATATATACGTGCCGATACACCAATCCATTCGATTCTGCATGAATCCTGCCACTACATATGCATGCCTGAAGAGCAACGCTCACTCCCGCATGTTGATGCCAAAGGTTCCGCTATGGAAGAAAATGCGACTTGTTATTTACAGATCTTGTTAGCCGATCATATTGATGGCTACAGTAGCTCCCAGCTGATGAAAGATATGGATGCCTGGGGTTACAGTTTTAGACTTGGCTCAAGCTATGCCTGGTTCACCCAAGACGCTGAAGAAGTACTGCAATGGCTCATAAATCAGCAAATTATTAATTCTCAAAGCATACCGACCTGGAAGCTACGAGATACATATTTTGAATCTCGACCATTAAATGAAACCATACTTAAACCCCACCGTTGAAGGTCTAAGTGCCCCTCTAGCCCATCAAAGATTGACAACGGGCTGAAATATCCATAGCATTTTTAACAGCTGGTTAAATCACTAGCTAATTTAGTCGCTGCTTTAATTCAACAACTTGCAGGGCGACACATAAATACTGCTAAAGCGATGACCGTCCTCAAAGCTTCTAGGTCGAGTCAGCGCCAAATTAATTTGAAGCTGAAGACGGATTCAATGGTTAACACATCCCTTTTCATAATCGTAGCAATAAAGAGTCTACGTTATTGTCATAGAAATTTTCGCTAATACACATTAACGAAACTCACGCTTATAGGGTTAGTCATTAACTTTTAGATTCGCCTCATAAAATTTAGAGGTATTTAAATATGAAAATCGAAACTCAAGCCATTCATAGTGGTTACACTCCAGAACCTACTACCAAAGCGGTTGCAGTACCTATTTATCAAACCACTTCTTACGCGTTTGATAACACGCAACATGGTGCAGATTTATTTGACCTAAAAGTTGAAGGCAATATTTATACACGCATCATGAATCCCACCACGGCAGTGCTGGAACAGCGTGTTGCAGAAATGGAAGGCGGTGTTGGCGCATTGGCATTATCTTCTGGCATGGCCGCTATAACGTATGCAATTTTTGCACTCGCCGAACAAGGCGACAATATTGTTTCCGTATCTACCTTATACGGTGGCACCTATAACTTTTTTGCGCACACCTTACCAAAGCTTGGTATAGAAGTTCGGTTTGTTGATTATCGTGACATGGATGCCATGGACGCCGCGATTGATGACAATACTAAAACAGTATTTTGCGAATCACTAGGCAACCCAGCCGGGAATGTTATCGACTTAGAAGCATTAGTAAAGGTTGCACACAATAAAGGCGTCCCGGTAATGGTGGATAACACTGTGCCCACACCTTACTTATGCAAACCTTTTGATTTTGGCGCGGATATCAGCATTCTCTCGTTAACCAAATACATGGGTGGACATGGAACTTCTATAGGTGGAGTCGTGGTCGATTCAGGAAACTTTCCGTGGGAAAAACATAAAAAACGTTTCGCTGTATTGAATGAACCCGATCCTTCGTATCATGGCGTTATATACACCGAAGCGTTTGGCAAAGCTGCTTATATTGGCCGCGTTCGAGTAGTGCCATTACGCAATATGGGCGCTGCGATCTCCCCCATGAATAGTTTTCAAATATTACAAGGCATTGAAACGCTTGCAGTGCGTATGGACCGGCATTGTGAAAATGCTTTGGCCGTTGCACAATATTTAGATAAGCATGAACTTGTAAACTGGGTCAGCTATGCAGGATTGTCTTCACATACTGATCACAAACTCGCACAAAAATATTTTGGTGGGCGCGCTTCGGGAATATTAAGTTTCGGTATTGAAGGCGGTATTGAGGCAGGCACCAAATTTATTGATGCCCTTAAGCTCATAGTGCGCCTGGTCAATATTGGAGATGCTAAATCACTAGCTTGCCACCCCGCTACCACCACTCACCGTCAGCTTTCTAAAGATGAACAAGCTGCTGCAGGAGTAAGTGAAGATTTAGTAAGACTCTCCATTGGTATTGAGCATATAGACGATATTTTAGAAGATGTTGAGCAAGCTCTGAATAAAGCTAGGTAGTGGCGGAATACAAACCACCTATCATTTACCGCAATGGTCATGCCAATACCATTGCGGCGGCAACTTTCCTTCGCAAAGCCTATGCATTGCGAGTTAGTCATAACTTACGCGAACACAGTGAATCTCTCATATTATCCCTTGAAAATAATGTTCAGTTACAAGGATTATTAACTACACACAAAGACACAAGCCAAACCTCAAACTCATTCTCGGGCCAAAAACCTTTAGTAATGATTCTTCATGGCTGGTTGGGTTGTGCTGATTCCTTATATCTTTTACCTATCGCCAGCAAGTTACACGATCTCGGTTTCAATATATTTCGCCTAAACTTTAGAGACCACGGTGGTACACAACATTTAAATGAAGACCTCTTCCATTCCTGTCGTTTAGATGAAGCATTAAACGCCACTCAAGCGATTCAACAACAAATACCACACTCAAATTTTTATATTGTAGGCTTTTCACTAGGTGGAAATTTTGCGTTACGCATTGGCTCAAAAGCACAAGACAAAAATTTAACGATTGATAAGATCATCTCCATTTGCCCCGTCATGAATGCAACTAATGCTCTAGATGAAACTAATTCTATGTTGAAAATTTATACAGAATATTATCTACAGCGCTGGAAAAATATGTTGAAGGTAAAACATAAGCTATTCCCCGATAATTATGATTTAGCCACCATCAATAAGCAAAGATCACTCACCAACATGACTGAACATTTATTATTAAAATATACAGAATTTAATTCTGTAAAAAGTTACCTAGAAGGCTATTCAATTACGGGTGATTACCTAAATTCTCTATCAGTAGATAGCGATGTATACATAGCTGAAGACGACCCTGTGATTCCTTCTAATGACTGGGAGAATCTACATGCATCTGAATACCTAAATATTCACCGTACTCAGTTTGGAGGCCACTGTGGCTATTTAAACGGATTGTTTAATATGAATTGGATTGACGAACAAGTTATTAAAAACCTACAAACATAAAAAAACCTACTGCATCATGAGACACAGTAGGTTTTAAGGAAGTCCCGGTTATACTTTAAGGAGCCGCTGGGAATACGCTAAAGCCATTTTTCATGTATTTAGCAACAGCAGTGGCACAGGCACCCATGCAATCAACTGGGGTACCGCCACCCATTACACCACCACCGTAATCAACGAACTTCGGCATAACGAAATTGACGTAACCAGTTGTGAGTGTCAAATCATTTACGTCCAAATAAGGAGTAACAGAATCATCCAATCCACCTTCTCCTGTAACACCATGGCAGGTTGCACAGCTTTGGCTGTTGACAATTTTTTCGTATTCAAACTTGCCGAGTAATAATTCCGGATCACCAGCATTAACCGTTACCAGTGCATTCTGAGGTGCAAGGGCAACATTATTTATGCCCGTACAGGCCAAGGTAAAGGTAGTATCAGCCGTCAAGTTATTAACGACTTGGCTGTTTGTTGGCATCACGCCTCTAGCACCTACCCACTCAGCATTAGCAGGTGTCGCACTCGCAGTACAAGTGGCTAAGTCCGTAGCATTCCAGTTCAACGTAACCGGGTCGCCACTATTAACCATTGCGTTATTTGCACTAAAAGTAAGACTTGGTAGAGCAGGATTTACGGTAACTATTACCTGTCCATTCGTTACTAACATGCTCGCGTTAGTGCATGAAAGTGTAAATGTGGTAGTCGCTGTAAGTGGCCCTATTGCTTCACCTGCAGCATTATTTACCGCTTTGTTCGCGTTGTCCCACGCCGCATTTGCTGGCACCGAGGTTGCGCTACACGAAGCCGCATCTGTGGTGGTCCAACTAATCGTACTTGTACCATTATAGTTAACCGTAGTGGGGTTAGCAGTAAAGGTATTTATAACGGGTGCACCAATTTGTGCATCCACTGTGACGTTTGTATTTGCAGTAGCCGGTACAGCATTTGCAGCATTCGTACAGGTAATGCTAAAGGTGTTTACACCCGCAGTCGTGAGGTTCGTTAAGGTTGCACTATCCGAAGCATTTAGCGCTCCTGCCCATTGACCATTGGCAGTTGCCCCACCCGCAGTGCAGGAATCACCATCAGAAGCCCATGTTAAAACTACATCACTACCATAAGGTAAGTTGCCTACTGCATTGGAAGTGAAACTAGCGATGCTCACTTGAACATCATTATCTTGATTAGTCACCATTACATCAGAGGGGTCAACTCCCATATATGCACGATCTGTGCTGGTAGCCGCTACTACAATATTGTAAGCAATCGCACCATCTATAACTGGAGGAGTATCATTCACACCCGTCACGGTAAACAGTTGTGGAGTATTATAGTTACCTGCATTAAACGTATGAGTTGCAGGATTCACTGTGCCTTCCAGCGCATTACTACTGCTAAGACTTACCACCACATCTTGAGCAGGTAAAGTGTTTAGCGCGATTGTAAAACTGTCAGTTCCAGCATCTTCTGTGGTCATTAATCCCATGGTTTGATTGAATACAAATTGACCTTGAGCCACCAGCTCATTATCCATATTGGTTGCGGATATCGCTGGGATGGATAACGCATTGTAATCAGGATCATTACTAATTGTAGTAACGGCAATACTATATGGCGTAGCTGCTAGTGGATCTAACACGTTATCATCAACACCCATTACCGTCACGGTTACAGGAGTTTGCCAATCTGCAGGCAATATAGAATAGCTAGTTTGTACCATGGTCGCTTCACCAGCTAGATTAATGGCGAAATCGATGGTCACTGTGTCGGCAGGCTCTGTAGTTAACGACATTGTAAAACTACTGTTGGCCCCTTCTGTGGTACTAAAGTTTGCAGTACCAGTTAAATTCAAATTCGGTGTTGGTGGATTATTGTTGCCACCCGTATCATAAGTAAGTAAGCCTAGAATAAATCCTTCATGAATAAATGCTGATACATCCGATGCACAAGCACCTACACACGCACCTGGACTATAAGGCGTTTTAGGCATTGCAAAAGTATTGTAATTTGTCAGCGCCGTAACATCATTACAATCCACAAACATACATGATGCAGCACTATTAATTGGGTTTGAAGCGCTTGGTGTGCCTTGACCTTGTGCACCGTGACAAGATGAACAAGCTTGTGTAGCACCATTATAAAGAGCATAACCACGCACAGCTTCTGCTGATAATTGTGAAAGATTTGCAACAGGGCCATTCGACATTGTGCCTGTGCTTTCGCCAGATGACGACCCGCCACATGCGCTTAAACCAAACGATATGATCGCTATTACAGCGATACTTTTTATAATACCTTTCATTGTTCCAACTCCAATTGAAATCAATTTATTTATTACTTACAGCTAAACCGAAAAATCCTATTTTCCATTTAATGCAAGTGCTTAATGTAATTAGAAATAATTTTACTTTCGCAAAGCTTTCTCTTACATAAAATCAATAATATAAGACCAAACATTCATGATCTAATATGCAATGCCTATGATAGTGGCCTCAAAGAATATTTAATAATTTATAACAGACCACTGATCCGTTAATTTTGCCCATTTGTCATGATTAAAACTTCAGAAAAATGTGAACTAGAATTTTACTATGAAAATTCAGTGAATTATGATTTGGGTGAAGGCGGAATTGGTTGTAAATGCACACTTAAGCGCGTGGGTGTTTGGTCTAGTTTCCATTCAAACATCGCTGTATACGCTAATATTGCGCGCACATACTCACGTGTCTCGGTGAATGGAATCGTGTCTACCCAAACATCTGCAGGTAATTCGTTTTTCTCTGGCAACCAAGCGTTGACGCGATGAGGGCCGGCATTATAAGCAGCAGAGGCTAAAGCTCGGTGGCCATTAAACTTTTTCAGCATATCTCTTATATATTTACTTCCAAGATTGATATTCAAGCCAGGGGTGTTCAAATCATAGCGACTTGGAGCCTTGATCTTTAATTGTCTAGATACCTGTTTAGCAGTGGCTGGCATAAGTTGCATGAGTCCACGCGCACCCACTGGAGACCTAGCTTGCGGATTAAATGCACTTTCTCGGCGAATAATTCCGAAAATAAAAGCAGGCTCAAGACTTCTTTTAGTCGAGTATTTATTTACTTGAGTCGTAAATGGAGTGGGAAAACGAATACCCAGGTCATCAAAATATTCGCCCTTAGCAATGGTGCGAATTGCATAATCATGCCAGCCCCATTGATGTGCCAAAGACGCAGAAATTTGATATTGCCGAGGAGAATAATTTTGCGTTGCATGATTCCATTCTCTACGCGCATCCGTTAATTGATTCACTAATAACAACTCTCTTGCGCGAACGATGCTTGGCGTTTGCTCTATTTTCTCTAGCTCCTGAACATTGTACTGCACCGGCTCATCCACGATATTGTATGGAACCGAAAGTTTATCTGCCGCTAAAAAACCGTAGTAGCTTCGCTCATTAGCAATTTTTTCATATATTAATTTTGCCTCTAACTGCAAACCTTTTTCTGAAAATGCGCGTGCTTTCCAATATTGCCATTGCGGCTCAGCCTTCTCTACTTCATTTAACATCGCGATACCACGTAGCACCAAATCCCAATCAAGACTGCGCAAAGCAGAACGCGCGCGCCACATACCTGTGGAAGGATCAACTAGATCTTTAGGCAGCTGATACATCCAAGCAGTCGCCCGTTCATCGTGTCTATATGCTGCCCGCAATGCCAAATTTCGTTCAACCTCATCATGCAAATCTGAACCAAACGCATAGTCTTCTTGAATATCCAACCATACATTATGCGCTGACGTTAAATCTTTCCTGGCTAAACGTTTAAGACCATGGCGAACTATTTGACGATTAAGGTGATTATCTTTTAGTAAAGATTTACTACGAATTTTATTTTTGGGACTGCTATGAACCTCAAGCCAAACCTTTGCGGTAGACTGTTCACTGGTCGGTAATTTTTTAGCCACATACTTTGCTAAACCTGGCCGATTCTTATCCATAGCCAAATAGAATCGTTCCCAAACTTGTTCGGTAGTTAAATAACCTTGATCCTCATACCACTTAAATAACGGATCACATTGTGTTGGCTGCGATTTTCCAATCAGCCATAAATCACGAACTTGATTCAAAAATTGTTGTTTATTTTCTTCAAACTGGTGATTGCGAATTTTTGTATTCAAATAATAGCATTGCAGACTTGCAGATTGTTCGTCTTGGTAATATTTAAGGAAACTTTCTGAACGACCTTTTCTTTGTAGCTGTGACAACCAAGCCAATCGTAATCTTCTAGCTAAAGGTCCATCACTATATGCCGTTATGTACGCATCTATCTCCTCATCATTTGACCTCGAAAGTCGCGTACGCAACTCGTTATAAACTAAATATTGATAGAGAGGATATTCTGTTAGTTGCGTAAGATATTTATTGTATTGATTGATTTGTTTTTTGTTTAGTGCAGCACGAGCTTTATTATATAATTCTCGTTCATGAGACCATTCAGTATCTGCATGAGCTATACCGAATAACAAACACGACAGTAGGACACTGCCCGATAAACAAGTTAGCGAAAAGTGGCTTGAAAATGGATTGGGTTTAAGAAAAAATCTACACAGCGAGAATAAACACTGTGCAGAATTTTTAGAATAGTATTTAGAACGAAGTGGCTTCTTCGAAAGATTTATTGAGCTCTTCTTGAGATTTATTTGAGGCAATTTCAGCACTTTTCGAATCTGATTGGTCAACCAGACCAGTTCCATCGTGTATCTTCATTGTACCGTCGATCATCGCACCTTGCGCAACCGATACACTGGTACCACTCACATTGCCGAAGATTCTAGCACTTCCTGTGATTTCTAGCTTGCCGCGAGCGAATACATCGCCTTTCACCGTGCCACCAATAGTAATATCGTCGGTATGAATATCGCCTTCCCAAACAGCTGTCGAAACAAGCTCCACTAAACCATCAATTTCGCCATTACCTTTAACTGTGCCGCTGATTATTATAGAACCAGTGCCTTTTACATCACCCTCTATAATGAAATCTTTACCAACTATTGTGCCTGGTGTTGATACCTTGTCACGTAATTTTCGCATACCCATATGGTGCCTCCACGCATATATAAGTGTTTATATAGTATACCCATGCTAACGGCTGCATGTACTGTGCAGGCCTTTCATCCCGACTGAAGAGTAAGATTATGCTATGAACTGACAATTTGCTTAAAATTCGCAAACTATGGATACAGTTAAGAATTTTATTGAGGCGCTGTTTAACGCTCCTCACTATTCATATGGGTGGCTAGTATTGGCTGCATTAGCGATTTTACCAGCAATTGTAAGCGGCAATCTTATACAGCAAGACCTATCTAATTATATAAGCGGTAAAAGTGAGTTTAATCAAATAACAAAACCTTTGTTATTAAACCTAATCATTTTTATTATTTGTACTTGCATATTAGCGTACGCGTTTTACTTGTATGCATGGATATAAACACTACATCTTTTGTATGACTTTGAATACAGTAGCTTGTTGTTCGCGCTCTTCAACTAACTTTGCCTCTTGAATAGAAGAATAGTGACTAATTTCCACGTTGTTCTCAATCTTTGATGCAACAATGGACGAATACGTACTTAGAGCACCTAAATTTTCTAGTTTTTGATGCAGCCCAGCTTCACTAGACTTATGCCAAGCAGAGGGCATAACATCATGCACAATTAACAATCCATTCGTATTGAGATTTCCCCAAGCTTTATCGATCAATGCTTCCTGTTGTGATTGGTTTAATCCCGATAGTGCGTGAATCAAACAAATCACATCAGAATTATTATTAAATTCGATACTATCCCTATCTCCCATCTTCACATCATGCTGATCTCCAGTATGCGGAGCAAAATAACTGGCAAAACTTTTCGCAACGGCTTCTTCAGTTTGAGTTATATGTACCGTACTGCCCCCCTCAACATTAATATAGCTACTTAACAATAAATCGGTAACTAACAAACCATAATCGTTGCTGACACAATTCACCTTTACAGGTGCTTTTACTCCAAAGGTATCTAATATAATTCGCTCTATAACTGAATTGTGCGTGTAATTTGCCCATACTCTTGTGGCAATTTCAGCAAATGCCTCAGCCAAACCATCACGATTTCCCGCTTCTAATAGTTTTCCTAGGGCAAGATTTGCACGCTGTTGATAAAACCACTGCGCGGTACTTGCAATCGGATCAGGCCATTTACGACCTACACTTAAAGACATCACGCCATCATTTTCTGCACGCACATTACTGAAACCTGTCCAACGCTCGCGACTTAAGAAAATATTCTCTAAAAAACTACGCGACCAATGGCCTTTTTCCTGAGCCTGCCCCTCAGGATAAACAGGTAAAATTATGACCCCACCTGGCTTAACCACTTTTAATAGCTCCAACAAAAATGACGCGCCCCAATTACTTGCAAACAAAGGAATACTGATGCCGATATACACTCTGTCAAAAAGATTAGGCAATGTTGGGTAAAAAAAATTGCCCACTTTGTCATCTTCTAAACTCACGCTTAAATGAGTTGAAGTTGGCGTCATACTGTAAATATTATCGTCAGGGCGTATCTGGTTATTCTTATCACGCTCGCCTGAAAAGTAATACTCTAAATCTTCAGTGATAAATTCTTCAGTTAAATGAAATGCTGCATCCGCCATAGCTAGTTATTCTTATAAATTTGGTTGGATAGAATAAAATCGAGGATGAATTCTGCTCAAGCAGAGCCCGGGTTGCAAGACAATGCAGTAAATTAATAAAATATTTAATTCGCGAATGCGAATAAATTGCGGTATTTCGCCCTAACGAATGGTTAGAGTAATACCTGACCTTGCTGGTCTTGAATAACCATTACGTGGCAATCTACAATTTGATCGAGAATATCTATCCGTAAATCTACTTGAATAAGCACCACCGCGCTTTCTACCAGCATAGTGATTATTTTGATTATGGTATTTATACCCATTACCACGATGACCAAAATAAGCTGGATAGTAGGCATTTCCAGGCCGATATTCTTCAGCCTGATTAAGATATACAACTTGCGGCACCACCGGTTGTTGGGCTGCTTTCTGTTTAGCTTTTTCTAGCTGTAATTGCTTGCGCTCTAAACGCTCCTCTTTCATTCTAGCCCACTGATTGGTGACCGAATAATAATTCTCTTGGTAAGCCGTACTCTGGTAATCCCTACTGGCAGAATTGCTGTACACATTTGATACATCTATTTGCTTGACGGTGTTCAAGGTATTTTCAGGCAACTGATCTGAATAATGCGTAACCCCTTGCGCATCCACCCATTTATGCACAGCACCTGCATACACCGGCAACGTTACTACACAAAACAATAACGTTATAAGTATTGGGGAATTACGCTTACTTATATACATAATATTAAGACTCTAACGCTAAGTCTTAGTTCTGTCATGTTATCGCTTATAAAACCGCTAATCTTCAACTTTTTGCCAGCCACTTAAGTCTTTAGGAGCAGTATGTTCTTCTAATAAATCCCAGGTAGTATAACCCGATTGCTGCTCATACACTGCGAGTGCCGCTTCTTCAGGGGTATGGAAAGTCAATGTGGGCATATTGTCCACCCACAAGTCCCACAATCCTAGCGGTTCAATTTGTATTTCAAATGTTGATACGTCGGTTTCTAACTTATACTTCATGCATTCATTATAACTCAGAATATTTCTATTAGGTTTTTTGTGTCTACAGCAAACTTTTTTTTTCATGGATTATTTCCAGACCACATCGAAGCCAATGAAGGTAGCGGCAAGCAAGTTTGCAAAGTGTTATTTGATGTAGACTTCGAAGGTGAATTTCATTCTCACTTGTTAGCAGACTTATGGCCTGTTGACGAAGAAGAATGGGAAGCAGACGGTAGACCCATCTATGAAGTACGCTATGAACTGCCCTTCGATTGTGATGATTTTTCTAAAATGGTTGTACAATACTATCAACAAGTCATGGGGCCACAATCCACTACGATCAGTCACAGCGGACCCAAGGGGCCCATTCCCAATCGCAACGTGTACCGTGTGCAGTGGCAAGTAGCATTACCAGCCTCTAAAAAATAAATAATCACCACTAAAAAGGTTCTAACTTGATGGCTGCTAAAGCTCTTCCTCCTATTGCGGATAAGAAAAAAACTGAAATCATCCAGCACGACTACTCTCGCACAGATGACTATGCCTGGCTAAAAGATGAAAACTGGCAGCAGGTGATCCAAACACCAGACGTGCTAGCAAAAGAAATTAGAGATTACCTTGAAGCGGAAAATGCATACTTAGAAGAATCCCTAGGTGACACCAAGCCATTACAGGAAACGTTATTCGCTGAATTACGCGCACGCATTAAAGAAGATGACAGCACCGTGCCCGATAAAGATGGCGATTACTTTTATTATGATCGTTACGAAGAAAATCAGCAGTACCCAATTTATTGCCGTTATCACAAAGACTCTCCTGAGCAAGAAGAGATCTTGTTAAATGCAAATGAAGCCGCAAAAGACCACAAGTATTTTGATATAGGAGATGCGGGCCATAGCCCCGATCATAAATATTTCTCTTACAGCGCCGACACCAAAGGGTCTGAGTTTTATACGCTTTATACCCTTGAGCTGGCAACCGGTAAGCTACTTAATGATGAAATAAGTAATATTCAAAGTGTTTTCGTATGGGCCATGGACAGCTGCACTATTTTCTACACCACTTTGGATGACAGCCATCGTCCTGACAAAGTTATTCGACATACCTTAGGTACAGATACAGAAAATGACGAAATTATTTACCAAGAAGATGATCCTGGCTTTTTTGTTTCACTAGATATCACTGAATCTAATAATTTTATTTTAATTTCAGCACATGACCATGTAACCAGTGAAATATATACCATCGATGCACACCAGCCCACACAAGCTGCGCTATGTTTTTCCAAAAGACAAACCGGTGTTGAATATGAAATCTCAGAACGTAATGGTATTTTTTATATTGTTACCAATAAAGATGGCGCTGCAGACTATAAGATTATGCAAACTGACTTGCAGCACTCTGAACAAATTAATTGGCAAGATACGTACACACCTCCTAAAGGCACTCTATTAAGAGGCATTTATATATTTAAGGAGTTTTTAATTCGATCAGAACGGATAAATGGCCTACCACGCATTGTAGTGGTTGGTTTCCAAAATGATAATTTTTCAGAAGAACATTGTATTGAATTTAATGAAGAAGCTTATGAGCTAAATATTATGGGTGGCTTTGAGTTCGATACTCACATATTACGACTCTCTTACACTTCAATGACAACTCCTACACAAATTTTTGACTATGAGATGTCGACACGTCAGCGCGAGCTCATTAAACAGCAAGAGGTGCCGAGTGGACATCAAGCCACGGACTATACAACTCGTAGATTATTTGCCGCCACCGCAGATGGTGAAACTGTTCCCATCTCTTTACTTTACAAAAACACAACACCTTTAGATGGCAGTGCACCAATGTTGTTATACGCATATGGTTCCTACGGCAGCACAATGCCTGCTAGTTTTTCAACTAATCGCTTTAGTTTGGTAAATCGCGGGTTTATATATGCGATCGCCCATGTACGTGGCGGCATGGAAAAAGGATATGCCTGGTACGATGGTGGAAAATTGGAAAACAAAACCAATACTTTTAGTGACTACATCACATGCGCCAACCACCTTATTGAAAATAATTATACTCAAACAGGAAAAATAGTCGTTCATGGTGGATCTGCAGGCGGTATGCTGGTTGGAGCTACGCTTAATATGCAGCCTGAATTATTTCATGCCGCAATTGCTGATGTTCCCTTCGTTGACGTCCTCAATACTATGAGTGATGCGAATTTACCTCTCACCCCTCCAGAATGGCCCGAGTGGGGAAACCCAATAAATAATGAATCTGATTATTTAAATATTTCACAATATTCCCCTTACGAAAACGTTGCTAAGCAGAATTACCCGCATATGTTAGTTACTGCAGGACTAACCGACCCACGTGTAACCTATTGGGAGCCGGCAAAATGGGTGGCAAAACTACGCGCACTGAAAACAGATAATAATATACTAGTATTAAAAATGAATATGGGTGCCGGACATGCAGGTGCTTCAGGACGTTTTGACTATCTTAAAGAAGTGGCATTAATGTACGCCTTCTTACTTAAAGTCTTCGGCATGGCAAGCTAAGTGGTTTTATAGTATCTTTACAATTCAAATTTGATACTACGCCAAACGAATGACGTAGTTGTAAGACAAAAATTTGCCGCACGCATTTACATAGATGGAATATAAAATGGTTGCTGAAAATCTCATACGCCGCGATAGCGATTCTGATTACATTATTGCCTGGAAGCTTAAATACGATTTTGAAACAGGCAAAATGAAAGACAACACCATGACCTATGGTGAAGCTAAAGAAAAGTGCGCTGAGTTAAATGAGAAAAATCCTGAAAAAACTTTTTGGCCAGAAAAAGTTAAAGCAGCCCCAGAATGGCATATTTTATATGAGTAGACTCTACAGTTAAGCCAGAATCATTCCACTAAGGTGAAAGTCGATCTATTTTCCATTCACCAGAATCCGTCTTAGCATAACGAAGTCTATCGTGTAAGCGATTAGGCCTTCCCTGCCAAAATTCAAATAGCTCTGGCACAACCCTGTAACCGCCCCAAAAACTTGGATAAGGCACTTCTTGATCACCAAATTCTTGCTCCAAACGCTGATATTCTTTTTCGATAGCACCGTAACTCTCAATCACTGAACTTTGCCTAGAAGCAAGCGCCCCAATCTGACTACCCTTGGGACGTGAATGAAAGTATTCCTCAGACTCACTCGCTGAAATTTTTTCAACCCGACCTTGAATACGCACCTGGCGATACATCTTATCCCACCAAAAATTCAACGCAGCCATCTTTATGCTATCCAAATCTTGCGCTTTATTACTTGCATAATTAGTAAAGAACACAAACCCAACTTCATCAAATGCCTTTAACAACACCATACGAGACGAAATTGTTCCATATTTATCAGCAGTAGCCAGATTCATGGCATTTGGTTCTACAAATTCCGCATCACGAGCTTCATCAAACCAAACTTTAAATTGTGAAAATGGGTTTTTACTTGAGTGTTTTTTTTCTAACATTATGGTTTGATAATTCTTCCGTAGCTGATGAATTTCCTTGCTCATTTATATTATTCACTTCTTTTTTTCTAAACTAATCTTGATTTAATAAAGCGCCAGTACCGCCTAATCCGCAATAGCCCCCAGGATTTTTTGCCAAGTACTGTTGATGATAATCTTCAGCATAATAGAATTCAGGCGCCTCTATAATTTCTGTTGTAATCACCCCATACCCCTGCTTAGACAAGGCTTGCTGATATGCCTGCTGGGTTCGTTCTGCTATCTCTTGTTGCTCTTCGCTATAGGTATAAATACCAGAGCGATACTGCGTGCCGACATCATTACCCTGCTGCATTCCTTGAGTCGGGTTATGCGACTCCCAAAATACCTTGAGTAGATTCTCATAACTCATAAATTTTGGATTAAACATCACACGCACCATCTCATTATGGCCGGTTAAACCCGTGCATACCTCTTCGTACGTAGCATTTGGAGTAAACCCACCTGCATAACCCACCGCGGTGGAATACACACCAACCAGCTGCCAGAACTTACGCTCGGCTCCCCAAAAACAACCCAAACCAAACATCGCCATATCCAACTCATCTGGAAATGGTGGCACGATTGTATTTTCATTTACGTAATGCAGTTTACTTACTTGTATTGCTTCTGCTCTGCCAGGCAACGCATCTTGAGGTGAAGGCATTAAGGTCTTTTTATTTGCAAACAACATATTTAATTCAATGAGTTAATCAAGCCATCTCTATTACAAAATCTAGTGTAACGCGAACTGTCAACCAATTCACAACTTGCGCGTTACTGAACCTACACAAAGCATTTTTAAATTGAGTTATATAGGGAGAATTATTATGTTTCATTTAAATAAAAAAAGCATGCTGGCTTTTAGGGCCAGCAATAAATTATGCGCGGCACTATTGGCTACCTTAATGACATTGCCTTTTACCTCTAACGCTGATGACACCGAGGTGGCTGGTACGCGCGCAGAAAAGGCATTTGAATATTTTGACAAAGACGGTAACGGCATGCTCAATGAGAGCGAGAAAGCCTTAGCACGCCGTGCACATAATGTTATCGATTATAACGATGACGGCGCCATTAACCGTGCTGAATTTCATCGTGCTAGAAGAGTGCATAATGCCGCTGACTATAATAACGATGGTGAAATTGGTCCACGTGAAGCAAACCGTGCAAAACGCTTCCATGAAGCTGCAGATTACAATGACGATGGGAAAGTCTCACGAAAAGAATATAAACGGGCCGGAAAGATTCATAATGCTGCCGACAAAAATAACGATGGCAAAATAGGACCAAGAGAATATAAACACGCAAAGAAAAAGCATGATCGAATCGATGTTAACGATGATGGAAAAGTAAGCAAAAGAGAATACAAGCACGCCAAGCGTCATAAGAAGCATCATGACAAACGCAACTAATGAGCACATGGATGCACGCTTAAGAGTCGCACCAAGGAAGGTGCGCTCTATTTTGCTGTGTACATCCATTCCAGAAACGAGCAACCATTTAAACTGGTGTGTGGAAGATCACATTTATAACAACCTATTTGCCGCTCAGGGTGTAAGTCAAACCTCTTGTTCCGTCTTCCATTTTATTCATGGAGGTAAAGCCTAATATTTACGCACATCTAATCGTTGGGTTTAGAATATGTTACATACAGATAAAAACTCTCAGACCACCAAGACTGAGAGCACTCAAATTAATCGAAGAAAAAATTCAGATCGCAGAAAATCTGATGAAGAAATTCGTTTTCCTTTCGTAGATGATGATAGCAAGCTTGTTATGAAAGAAAGAAGGAAATCAAGTCGAAGAACTACAAACTCTAAGATAATCAACAACCCGTTAAAAGCAGTTTCTAAGCTTTTCAAGAAATAGACTTACGGAATAAAGACACATTCAATTCCAACTTGTTTGTCATTAGCGACCAGCTCATAAACAGGATAAGTTCCATCACCATCACCTGATTTTACATATACTAATTTTTCATTATTAAATAAAATTTCACCTGAAAAATTAAGAGTTAACTCATCATCTAACTCCATCATGGTCCATTCCTCGTACGACTCAAAGTCCTCTTTGATACTAGCTAAAAACAACTCGTAGTCAATGAAACCCACAAAAGCGTGATCGATTTCAACTGCGCCAATCTCATTACCAAGTTTTGGATCTGAATCAACTTTCCTCATCCTTACACGATGCGCATGAAATGGAACTGGAACGTAAATTTCTAATATGTATTCACCAGGCTCGCAGGTAATCGAAGGTCCTTCTGGTGTAATTTCATTATTGCTGAGCATCACCATTGCATCTTTAATGGCAAGTGTTTTTCCTTTAACTTCGATTCTAGTTACTTCATTCCATTTCATAGCAGTTCATAAATTTTGGGATTCTATTACAACATTACATAACTGCCTTAGGTCGTTAGCAGTGATTAAACTTCAACAATTTCTGATTTCAAACTAGTTACGAATGCGGCGATTTCTTCACATTCTTGCTGCGGCACACTTATCAAATTAATATTCATAATATCTGTTCAGAATCGAAAACAGTTTTTAACCAGGCACCCTTGTATACACCCACCTATCTTCATTTTCTCGATAGTAACCTTTAACTAATTCCTTCTCAGAAAATCCCATTCTTTCTGCTAAGCATTGCATGGCCATATTATTCGTATCTGTTGTTAATTGAACTGAAATTTTATTTTCATCATATTTTTCACATAGTACTTTCAGCAGTTTTCTACCAACACCTTGGCCGGTATAACTTTTTGCCAAAAATACTTTATGTAAAAAATGAAATTTAGGTCGTGTAGATGCAAATGAAAGTGCAACCCCTGCTATTTCTTGATTCTGTTTTGCCACACAAACATAACCATGCTCCACCCAATGCCTCCACACATGCTCGCCATCAGGAATAAATTCCGAATTTCTATTATGCAACCAGGAGATTCTATCTAACTCTGCTATTTCTAGAAAATCGTTAATAGCTGCCCAACTCACTACAAGATCAGACATCACTCTATTGCACCAAACCTTCCAAAACTAATTGTGTATACAAGCTAGATTCGCGTTTAAAAAAACCTTCCGTGTGGTAAGAGTCTTCTAATTTATACAACTCATAATCTAGATGGTGGCAGACCTCATGAAACAAAGTGCGCATGTAGGTTTTAAAAGCGACTACTTGTTTACGTTTTGCAGTTAGCATCCATACAGAAATCTCGGCAACTTTTACTTTTTTCGACACAGGTTCATACAAACCGTGCAATTCACCATAATTATTATGCGGCCGACTGGTAAGTACCTTTACTTTAATTGGCGGAATTGTAAGTTGGTGGGTGAGCTGATTTACTAATGCTTGGCTGGCCTGCAATACAATTCTTTTCTCTTTTGATTTTAGCGCTGATTGCACAGAGCGCACCAATGGCAATAATTCAGCTGAATCTTTTAGGCTCACATTAGAAATTTTATCGCTGGCGCGATAGATTTTTTTATCTTTGGCAGGCAATCTTTTGTAATAAGAATATGGCATCGCTAACTTGTTGGTTGTGAAGCCAACAGTTTAACGTTTTATAAATCCTGAAACTATAGAGAATTTAAAATTCGTTATGACTTAGTTTACTTAAATCTAAGGTGAATCTAATATCACTCGCTGCAACAGAGATTGAATAATCTTCTAATCTTACTAAACCCTGATCGGTACGGTATGCACCATACCCACGCAACATTCCTGCCAAGACAAATTCACCTTGCTCGCAACTAAGCAAACCACCACCTGATTCACCCGAATCTATCCCTGCACTGGTATGAATCGCTTCAGCCTTTTTGGAAACAAAGTTGCCTGAACTTGTATGCAAACTTTGTGCACGTGGGTACCCAGCTGCCCACACTTCTTGGCTCTCATATAAGTCATTCTTACTTAAAGGAATTGGATAAAGATTTTCAGTCGATACGGATAGTAATGCGATATCGGATTCTTTATCTACCAACAATACTGATGCTAAATACATCGCATTATTAATTTCTACAGCGGTATTATAGTAATCTTCCAAAACATGCGCTGCAGTGATTACTAAGTTACTTGACACAACGACGCCACTAGCGTGACTGTTCTCACCGCTTTCGATAGGAACAATAGAATTTAGAATTTGATTAGTAGGCCAATGACAAGTGAGATCTGCAGCATAACCTGCCGTGGCAAATAAATATAAAAGAACAATTATAGTAAGGTGCTTCATCTTACGCTCCTTATAATGATGCAAGCATTGCTTGTGATTATTGTCTGCCTATATTTTATCTACTTATATAGGCAACTCTTAAGAGCAATTCATGCATGCGTATCGGCCTTTCTGCTAAACGGTGTGAAATATTTAACCCTTAGAGCTAATAAAATTAAAAGTTTGAACCTGTTCGCATTATATAATTTATAAGGGCTAATTAATAAAATTTATCACTCTGCAGCTTAATCTTTGCTATCTAGCTCTATAAAACACCAACCCACATCACGCAGCTGTGCTTTAATTTTTTTCTCTAACGCATTAATATTTTCAACTGATTCTTTTGTAGGCATGGCATCAGGTAATTTAATTTTTGCTGCCAACATAATCCTTGAACCAAACTGAATAGTGATTACATTAAACAGCTGCTCGACATTTTTATCTTGTTGGATAATTTGATTAATTATTTCTCTGACTTCAGGCTCGGCCGACGCGCCTATAATTAATGCTTTAATGCGCCATGCTACGAATATTGAAACTATGATCAATACAATGCCAATACAGATAGAACCTATTGCATCATAGATAGGGTTATCCGTGAGTACACTAATGCCCACAAACACAAAAGCAATAATTAAACCTAAGATTGCAGCACTATCTTCTCCAAGGACAACCACTAACTCAGCATTACGCGTATGCTTTAGCCAATTAGCTAATGACTTTTCACCACGAACATCGTTAATTGCACTCAAGCAACCTAATAAACTAATTATTTCTATAATTATAGCTACACCTAAAACAAGCAAGCCGATCCACGCTTGATTTAGCGCCTCAGGATGTTGCAATTTATGCCATCCTTCGTATATAGAAAACAATCCACCTACACTGAACAACAATACGGCAACAACAAAACTCCAGAAGTAGCTATTTTTACCATAACCAAGCGGGTGTTTTTCATCTGGCTGCTTTTGAGATTGCTTTAAACCCAAATAAAGTAAAACTTGATTGCCGGTATCAGCATATGAATGTATTGCCTCCGCCAACATGCTACCCGAGTTAGTATAAATCGCTGCCGCAGTTTTCATTAATGCAATCGCTAAGTTAGCACCGAACGCAAAGAAAATAGCTTTTAATGAAGATGAATGACCTGAAGCGCTCATAGCATTTCTATTCGCTTATTTTTTGCAGAAACCTGCAGGGACGACAAAGTCTGCGATGGGAATATCATCTGCATTAACGTAACGATAAGATAATGATACTTCGCTATTTATATAACGTCTGGTATTTTTATTTTGACAAGCACTGGTTTTTACAGCAGCTTCGATTTGTTGAGCAAAATTATCCTCCTTAACACTGATACCTGCTTGCTGTGTTGAGCCATCGGTTACCATAAATGAATATTCTATCTCCATTCTCCTTGCTTCAACATTTTGAAGCTCAGTATGCGCATCAATTTTTATCGGCAGCTGTTGTTGTAAGGATTGAATCTCTTGTTGCAGAGCAACTTGCGTGATTTCTGGCTGCTTTTTAAACATCAATGTAACCGTGATACTTATGATTATAATTGTTGCGAACAACAAAAAGACTCGCATAGTCTTACTAAGTGACTCTTGTGTTAAATTCTCCCCTGAAGACATTTTCTAATGCGTAAACTTCCACGACTCTGCTTCGATAAACACGCGCTTAACATTTACAAAGCTTTGTTTAATATTTTTATCAATATGCGCAATAACAGATTCCATTTGTTCTGTATGAATATCATCATTAAACTCAACGCTTAGATTAACCAATATATATTCAGGCCCCATATGCATGGTAAGCACTTCGTTAACGCGCTCTACACCTGTGAATCCGTCAACCATTTCTCGTATTCCATCCACGACCTCATCATCTGCACTCTCCCCGATAAGCAAACCTTTAGTTTCATAAGCTAACAATGCCGCCACAAACGCTAAAATTATTCCTATACCAACCGAAGCAACACCGTCATAAATATAGTTGCCAGTAAGTTGACTGATTGCGATACCAATCATTGCTACAATAAGACCTAAAGTTGCAGCAGCATCTTCAAGAAGAACTACAAATAAACCAGGATCCTTTCCTTGTTGAATGGCTTGCAAATAATCTTTGGAGCCTTTTACTTTGTTGAATTCTTTAATTGCTATGTAAAAAACCCACCCCTCTACAATTAAAGCAAAAGTTAATACGGCATAGTTTACAATTGGATCAGTGATAACTTGAGGATGCTTAATATGCTCCAGGCCTTTAACAATAGACAAGCCTGAACCGACCGCGAAAATTAGAATCGCAACCACAAAGCTCCAAAAATACACTTCTTTTCCATGTCCGAATGGATATCGTTTGTCAGCAGGTTTCTTTGCCTGCCTTAAGCCGAATAGAAGTAAGACTTGATTGCCAGTATCCACCAATGAGTGAATACCCTCAGAGAACATAGCAGAGCTACCTGTAAATACTGCTGCAGCAAACTTCATTATTGAAATAATTGCATTACCGATCAGCGCTGCAAAAATTACCTTTTTAGAAGAACCTGCCATGTCGTTAGATTATAGAATCACTTACACAATGCAAATGTGTAGATTTGTTAAATATAATTAAATTTATACTTTTTGATAGATCTCAACACCAGCATTTTTAAATTCTTGCGATTTTTCTTTCAAACCCTGCTCTATTGCAACTGGAATCGCTTCAATGCCTTGCTTAGCCGCATATTCACGCACATCTTGAGTAATCTTCATGGAACAAAAATGTGGCCCACACATTGAACAAAAATGCGCCACTTTGGCAGAATCTTTTGGCAATGTTTCATCATGTAGTTCACGCGCATGGTCAGGATCTAAACTTAAATTGAATTGATCATCCCAACGAAATTCAAATCGCGCCTTTGAGAGCGCATTGTCTCTAATTTGCGCACCTGGATGACCCTTGGCTAAATCTGCTGCATGTGCGGCAATCTTGTAGGTAATAACTCCATCTCGAACATCTTGTTTGTTAGGTAACCCTAAGTGCTCTTTAGGTGTTACATAACAAAGCATAGCCGTGCCATACCACCCTATATTCGCAGCACCAATGGCTGAGGTTATATGATCATACCCAGGTGCAATATCGGTTATCAGTGGTCCAAGCGTATAGAAAGGCGCCTCAAAACAATCTTCTAATTCTTTTTCTACATTTTCTTTGATCATTTGCAAAGGAATATGCCCCGGCCCCTCAATCATGACTTGAACATCATGCTCCCAAGCTATTTTTGTTAGCTCACCCAACGTTTCTAATTCTGCAAATTGAGCTTCATCATTTGCATCGGCTATGGATCCTGGACGCAAACCATCTCCTAATGAAAAAGCCACATCATAGGCTTGCATGATTTCACAGATTTCACTGAAGTGCGTGTATAAAAAATTTTCTTGGTGATGTGCTAAACACCACTTCGCCATTATGGACCCACCTCGCGAAACAATACCGGTTACGCGATCTGCCGTCATCGGCACATACGCCAAACGCACACCAGCATGGATCGTAAAGTAATCCACACCTTGCTCGGCTTGCTCAATTAACGTGTCTCTAAACATTTCCCAGGTTAAGTCTTCCGCTTTTCCATTTACTTTTTCCAAAGCTTGATAAATGGGTACCGTACCAATCGGCACAGGGGAATTACGGATAATCCATTCTCGAGTTTCATGAATATGTTTGCCGGTAGACAAATCCATTACGGTGTCGCCACCCCAGCGTACTGCCCAAACCATCTTCTCAACTTCTTCTTCAATAGAAGAAGTTACCGCTGAATTTCCTAAATTAGTATTAATTTTAACTAGAAAATTTCTACCGATAATCATCGGTTCTGATTCAGGGTGGTTTATATTATTTGGAATGATAGCGCGACCACTTGCCACCTCATCGCGCACAAATTCAGGTGTAATTTGTTCCGGAATGTTTGCACCGAAATTGACCCCCTTGTGTTGTTTTAATATTTTTTTATAACGTGGATCTTTTCGATGTTCTTGCAAACGCATGTCTTCGCGAATTGCAATATATTCCATCTCAGGCGTGACAATACCTTGCCTTGCATAATGCATTTGCGTTACATTTTTGCCCACCTTTGCACGACGTGGCGCATGATAATGAGCGAAACGTAAATGCGCAGTTTTTGGGTCTTCTTGTCTAGCGTGGCCAAATTCAGAAGAAGGACCTAATAAGAGTTCTGTATCATTGCGCTCCTCAACCCATTTGCTTCTTAAGGACGGAAGTCCTTTTAACAAGTCAATATTCACATCTGTTTCTGAATATGGACCCGATGTGTCATAAACCGTTATCGGGGGATTTACTTCTTCACCAAAACTTGCGGAGGTGCTTGCACATGAAACTGCTCGCATACCTACCTTAAGATCGTCGCGAGATCCTTGTACAAATATCTTTTTTGAGCCAGAAAAAGCTTGTGTAAGCTCTTCTGATAATTGGGCTGTTTTACTTTGAATGCTTTCAGCATTTGCGCTCATTGGTAGTGACCTCTTGTATGGCGGGCGCGCAGCTAATTGGCTTTTAAGCTGTAGCTTCCCTCCGCCAGCATTATCTGGTTCAGGTTGTAAGGGTAAATCTCAGCCCAATACACCAATAACTAATTTAAGCCTTGTGCAATGGACTCCCCCAGCTTCAGGATCTGTAATTTTAATTGAATCACGACTGCATTGATATGGTTAAGGGATCATTATTGGTATAAGAATTACTTGAATGTGTTGCTCAAACAGTGAACACACCGTACCCTTTTACATATTCTGATTTATTAAACTTATTTATGACTTTTAACGTGGCTATTGTCGGACCTGGCCGAAGCAAGCAAGGCACAGGCCCATTCATTGCGCGAACTTTTAAACAGCTGGGATGCGACGTCCAAGCTATAGTTAGCAGCTCGCTAGATTCTGGCCATCAGGCAGCCGATGTTTTGAAAAATGAGTATGCAATTAATTGCACAGCTTATGAAAATCTTGAAGCGTTATTAAAAACTCACTCAATTGACATAGTCGTAATCAGTAGTCCAGCCAATACCCACCTTCAGCACCTAATCACAGCAGTCCAGGCAGGATGTCATGTGTTTTGCGAAAAACCTCTTTGGTGGTCTAATTTAGATTTTACTTCTGAAAGTGATATAAGAAAAATCACCAGTGAAGCTAAAGAGGTAGTAAATTTATGCCGTACCAACAAAGTATTACTGCAATTAAATACTCAATGGCCTTACACACTGCCCACATACTATGAGCTATACCCACAACTAAAAAGCCCACAGGCTATCGAGTCATTTTCAATGTGGCTATCGCCACAAAGCCAAGGCAGCGCTATGATCGTAGATGCTGTCCCGCATTTATTAAGCATGCTGTTTTCCATAGTCGGCAATGGAAAAATCAATAATATCGAATCAAATTATATTGCAGCAAATCTTGATCAGGACTTACTGATTAAATTCGATTACTTACATGCATTCGGGGATACGCGAGTTTCGATCTCACTAACTTCTAGCAATACCTCCCCCAAACCAGCAGCCTATGCCATTAACGATCTGCGGGCTGATAGACATGTTGAACTCCCTCATTACCTGATATCATTACGCTCAGTTGAACATCAATTACCTGTAGAAGACCCTCTGGTTTGCTCTATCAAGAACTTTATAAGTACTATTCACTCTAAAGCCACATCTGATGAAGTCACATTAATTGACGGCATGACGCAGCTAGCGCAAATTTATCAAGCGGCAACCCAACCAAAGAATACATTGGAATAATGGAAAAAATACATACTGAAAGCGGCGAAGTGTTAATGACTCTTTCACCCCTCATTGATTTTACTAAGCATAACTTTGAGGAAAAACAAGATTCTACTCCACTTCATGTGAAGACTGTTTCACACGAAGTCGTTAAGCAGACTGAGCTGTCCCCCATTCATGACTTCATGGGCAAGCTACGCCAACCGGAAGTGCTTGGTAAATTAAAAGAATACGTCGAATGGCAAGTACAATGGCGCGAAGGTTACGCTAATAACTCTATGACGCTTGATGAAGCCTTAGAAATGGCACCTATCAGCGCACCTATTTCTATTAACTTAGACGCTACCACCGTATGCAATTACAAATGTGATCACTGCGTGGACATGGATATTCTAAATAAAAATATTCACTACGAGCATGAGAAATTAAAAAACTCACTCACTTATCTAGCAGAAAAAGGCCTACGCTCTGTAATCATTATTGGCGGCGGCGAACCCACGGCTTACAAGGGCTTTGAAGATATTGTTCGCCATTTAAAGTCAATGGGCATTCAGATTGGTGTGGTAACCAATGGCAGCTTGATGAAGAAAGTTGAAGCAGTTGCCGAAGTGCTAGATGAACGTGATTGGGTGCGACTATCTTTAGATTCTGGAACCAATGAAACCTTTCGCGCAATGCATAAGCCTGGCAGCAAGAAAGTTACTCTAGAATGGATTTGTAGCCATATTCCTCATATCAAAAAGGTTAACCCAAAATTTAAAATTGGTTTTAGTTTCATTATTGTATGGAAAGACTGCGAAACCAACGATACAAAAATCATCGAAAACGTTGATGAGATGCTTGCTGCCGCCAAAATGGCGAAAGACCATCAATTCGATTACATCTCTTTCAAGCCTTTCTTAACGCGCGCAGAGGCAAACAACGCAGAAGTTATCGGCATTGATAAAGAACAAGAGCATGTTGAATCAATCATGAAAAAAATTCGTGCTTCAGTTACAGAATCTATGCAATTAGAAGACGATAACTTTGCCGTGATTGAAAGCACAAATTTACGTGTGTTAGAAAATGGCACCTACATGAACTACACTGAACAGCCACATAACTGTCATATGCAGTATTTCAGACAAGTACTAAGCCCACTTGGTGTATTCAATTGCCCAGTATATCGCCATGTACCACAAGCTTTATTAGGTGAAAAACATGCTTACGATACACAAGCTGGTGTTATCGAAACACAAAAAAATACATTGCGCCTTATTGAAGCTTTTGATGCTACAGAAGAATGCAAAGATGTGACCTGTTTATATAATCATGCAAACTGGTTTATTGAGGATTTAATCAATCATCCTGAAAAACTAGACTCATTAGATTCAAGTTTTGATCGTGGCGACTTCTTTCTCTAATAATCTCTGCGCACTTTCGTAGACTTTATCAACTTCGATATTATTCAAACAGTTGTAATGCCCGAAAGGGCATTGCTTCTTCCAGCAAGGACTGCACTCTAAACCTAAGTATTGAATTTCTTTCTTATCTGTTAATGGCGGTGTGTACTTAGGTGTTATCGCGCCATAGATAGCGACCACTGGACTGCCTACTGCTGCTGCTATATGCATTAAGCCAGAATCATTTGTAACTGCCACTTTTACCAGTGAAAGTAAATCAATAGCTTCTTCTAGATTAGTTTGTCCGCACAAATTAACTGCATCGCCATTTGAAGCTTGAGCAATTTCTTCGCCAATTGGATTATCTTTTTGAGAACCATAAACATACACGTTATAACCTTGTTGCTTAAATCGAATAGCAAGCTCACCAAAATATTTTCCTGGCCATTGTTTAGATGGTCCAAATTCAGCACCAGGCATGAATGCTATCGAAGGAGTTAACTCATCAACTCCTACTTTTTTTGCAGTTTGGTGACGTTTTTTCTCGTCCACCATAAGTTGAGGATAGTAGATTTGCGGAGCCTGTTTTATTTTTTCTGGATCGGCTGCCAGATGCAGATATTTTTCCACAGCTTTATAGGTTAATTCTGTATCAAGCTCTCGCATTTCATTTACAACCCCGTAGCGCATTTCCCCTCGATAGGCGATGCGTTTTGGGATTTTGGCAAAATATGGAATTAATGCAGACTTAAAGGTACGCGGCAGAATAATCGCCCGATCATATTCACCTCGCAAGCTTTTGCCTATTCGATAACGCTCAGCAATTTGTAGCTTACCGTGCTGGAGATTCACTTTTATAACCTGGCGCACTTCTGGCATCCGCGCAAGTACGGGTGCTGACCATGCGGGCGCTACCACATCAATGATGTTGCCTGGATTTTGGCGTTTCAGAGCAATGAATAAACTCTGAACCATCACCATATCACCAACCCAAGCGGGGCCAATTACAAGTATCTTATTTGTACTCAAAAGCGATGAATAACCGTAGTAGATTTATAAATAATAATGCACGGATGTATTCTGATATTATGACGTGCATATAATATAAAACACACCACTAAACCAGATAAATCAGCTGGGTATAGAAACATATGGATATAGAGCAAGCAAGATTCAACATGATTGAACAGCAAATACGTCCTTGGGATGTATTAGATGTTGATGTTTTGAAGGTTATCGAAGATACACCACGAGAATTGTATGTGCCCACTCAACATCAAAAACTAGCTTTTTCTGATCTTGAGATTCCTCTCAATCATGATCAATTCATGATGTCGCCCAAATTAGAAGCAAGGATGCTACAAGCATTGCAATTACAAGCAGATAACAATGTTCTAGAGATCGGTACAGGAACTGGATTTGTTACGGCTTGCCTAGCAAAGCTCAGTAATCATGTTGACACGATAGAACTATACGAAGATCTAAGCGCACATGCCCAAACAACGTTACACCAACAAAAAATAACAAACATTTGTTTTAAAACGGGTGACATTTTGGATAAAAGTTTTTTTAGCAGCCATATTAATAAAAAATATGATGTCATCGCTATTACCGCTTCAATGCCTATTTATAACGATATGTTTGAAGACTTTTTGACCGAAAATGGGCGCATGTTTGTAGTGACTGACAACGCACCGGTCATGCATGCAAAAATTATTACTCGCATCGATAATCATGGTTTTACCTATACAAATCTTTTTGAAACTAATCTGCAGCCCTTAATAGGCTTACAGGCAGCACAGGTATTTGAGCTGTAATGAGACTTTTTTTATTATGTTTAAGGAGTTCAGCCCCCAACAATTACAGGATCATCTCGAACAAGTAAGCAAACAACCGATCTTATTAGATGTAAGAGAGCCTTGGGAGTTTGAACGTTGTTATATAAAAAATTCAAAGTTAATTCCTATGAGGCAAGTACCCAGTGCATTACGTGAATTTGATATAGATGAAGAGATTGTTGTGATATGCCATCATGGAATACGCAGTCGTGCGGTAGCAAACTATTTAGCTCAGCAAAATTATTCAAAAGTGATTAATCTATCGACAGGTATTGACGGTTGGGCACGAGATATAGATACCACCATGCCCATCTACTAATGAATTACTACCGATCATTCAATATTCCCTTAATACATCACGTAAATTACAGATACATAGGCATGCAATTTCCAAGTAAAAAGACTCTTAATTTCCCTAATTTCATTCTGCTCAGCACAATATATATGCTGGTATTGTCGTTTTTTAACCCAGCACATGCATTCAGCCTAATGGATGTATACATGATGGCAAAACAACAAGATGCTGATATTCATGCTGCTGAATCGCGATACAACGCTGAAATACTAGAAACACCCATCGCACGCGCCAATGTATTACCACAAGCCAGTATTAATGCCAATACAACAGATGTTAACCAAGAAACCGATGGCTCAACATTTGGTGTATCTGGCAGAGAAGTAGATTTTAATGATCACGGCTACACGTTAAGCATCACCCAAGCGCTTTACCATCATGATTACTATGTTCAATTACGCCAGGCGAAAACGTCAGTAGCAAGAGCTGGCATTGATTTAGACGCCTCATATCAAGAACTAATAACACGAACAGCGGATGCATACTTTAACGTTCTAGCCGAACAAGATAATGTAAATTTTCGAATATCTGAAAAAGAAGCCATTGAACGTCAACTTGAACAAGCTAAAAAGCGATTTGAAGTTGGACTTATTGCCATTACCGACGTTAAGGAAGCTCAAGCATCTTATGATCTAGCGGTAGCCAGTGAAATCGAAGCCCAAAATGCATTTGAGATATCTAAAGATTCGCTGGAAGTCATTATTGCTGAACGTGCCAGCGAACTAAATTCTTTGTCTGATCGTATGCAATTAATTACCCCTGTCCCTAATGATGTTGATGAATGGATCAACAAAGCTTTGAATGAAAATTTAACTTTACTATCCAGTGAACACACAAGAAAAATTGCGCAACAAGAAGTAAAGTTACAACAATCTCAGCACTATCCAAAACTTGATATTGTCGCTACGCACACGGACACAGACACTGGCGGATTATCAGGGAATCGAGAATCTGAAGATTCACGTATAGGTCTTGAATTAAGCTTCCCTATATTTGAGGGCGGCCGCACACACTATCGCACCAAACAAGCACGCTACAGAGCAGAGCTCTCAACAAACGAGCATGAAAAAATACGCAGAGAAACCATAAAAAACACACGTGACGCGTACTTAAATGTCATTTCTGGCGTCAGTCGAGTAAAAGCGCTTGCACGAGCGCTTGAATCCACAGAAGCAGCAGCTCGCGCTGCAGAAGCAGGCTTTCAAGTAGGCACCAGAACATCGGTAGACGTCTTGCTAGCTCTACGAGAAACATTCCGTGCTAAACGTGATTATTCACGCGCACGCTATGATTATTTATTAAATACATTGAATTTAAAACAGGCTGTAGGTACTCTTAGTGTTGATGATTTAGTTCAGATTGATGGTTGGCTAAATTAATTTCAGATGCTAAAACATTGCACCCTACAAGCACTCGATACAAACTTTCACTTCTAGCGCTAAGCCCTCTCGCACTGGCTCATGTAGCCTATCGCGCGTTCAAAGACGGTGGATGGCGTTTCTTCAAACAACGATTTGGATTTGGGTATGTGCAAACTAGCTCACGCCCCATACACTTTCATTGTGCTTCGGTAGGTGAATTTATCACTGCAAAACCTCTAATACAGGTTATACATGCTAAATATCCTGATAAAAATATCGTTGTAACTACAAACACGCCTACTGCAGCAAAATTAGTAAATAAACTCGATCATAAGAATATTACTCACCATTATTTACCTATAGACCTAGCCTTTTCTGTTAAACGCTTTTTAAACAAGATTCACCCACATTGCACACTCATTCTAGAAACAGAGATATGGCCCACCTACTATTCTTCTGCTGCAAATAAACTAATTCCAATCATAATTATTAATGCCAGGCTCTCAAACAAAACTTCTGAAACAAACCAATTTATTAAAAGTGAATATGCACGTGCACTCAAAAATATAAGCTTAATATTAGCCCGCTCAAAAGAAGACCATGATAAATATATAGAACTCGGCGCAATGACTGAAAAATCACACGCCGTTGGAAATTTAAAATACGCTATAACCGAAAGTGCACATAAAAAACTCGCATGCACCACCATCAAACGTCCTTTTTTCTTAGCCGCATCTACCCACGAAGACGAAGAAACGCAGATTGCCGAACATGTTGAGTTATTAAAAAGAAAAAACTATTTGCTTATTTTTGCACCGCGTTATCCAGATCGTTGCAAGCAACTTGCGCAACAGTTTCAAAACAGTGGAATGAAGGTTGCTGTGCGCAGCCAACGCGATGAAATTGTAGACGCAACCGATATTTATATTGTAGACACGTTAGGTGAATTAAATGTGTTTTTTAACGAAGCTGCGCTAGTATTTATAGGCGGCTCTCTTATCACTCGCGGCGGGCATAACATATTAGAACCAGCAAGTTTTGGGAAATGTATAATTGTTGGTCCTCACACGGATAATTTTGCGCTAGAAACCAAAGAATTATTACAAGTAGATGCGCTCATACAAGTAAGAGGTAACCACCAGCTAGGCACTAAACTCATCAGCTTATTGAAAGATGACTTACAACGAGAACATTATGGAAAAAATGCTATGCATTTTATGGAAAAGCAATCAGGTGTTTTGTATGCCTACTTAGAGTACTTGCAACCGATCTTAGAAAAATCAAATTAACCACTTTCCTAGTCTTAATCTGCATAACCTTGCATTAGTGATGAGAAGTCTGTTGGATGGTAATGAAAATCTTTATTGCTATTCGCTAATTTCTCTAGCGAGCGCTTGAGTCGGCCTAGATTTTGCATCTTCCATTTTTCTGATGAAGCCTTAATAATCGATCTATCAAAATCGATCAGGTAAATCTCTTTTTGCTGATCCAGCATAATATTATGTGCATTTAAATCCGCATGATGACAATTATAATGGTGAAATTTTTTGATAATCTGACCCATTCTCTGCCATTCCTCACTAGAAACAGAATCTTCCACAAGCAGGGAACTAAGTGTTTTTGCATTGGGTATCAAAACTGTGATGATGTCTGCTTGATACGTTAATCCATTTCTATGGATATGCGCTGCCGCAGGTATTGGCACAGGAAGCCCAGCTCCATGCATTGTTAACAATATTTCCATTTCCTGCATGGCTCTGGTTTTAGCCAAGGTCATCCATAAGTACTTATCATCAATGAATATAGCGGGAACACCACCACGCCGATAATGACGCAATACTAAGTTTATTTCATTATATTCAAAACCATAAATACCCCCTCTGCCATGCTGCAATTCTGCATTGTTAATACTTAGTAGCGAATTAGATTCTAGGAAATCAGGGTCAAATAACGCTTGCGGAAACCTTTCGAATAGTAATTTATTGTAGGCAACGATATCATCACCCTCATAGTTGACTTCAATATCTTTCATTACGTTATCTTGAATATTTGTTTTTGACTCTAAATCTAATTCTACGTATTTGATTCTACTGATTTAACCCCACAATGAAACATCCGCCAAACTCAATTTGCATACTGCGTTTATCCGCAATTGGTGATGTAACCCACATGATCCCAGTAGTACATACCCTGCAAAAATACTGGCCCAGCACCAAACTTACCTGGGTTATTGGTAAAAGTGAGGCTAATTTAGTCAAGGACCTTCCTGGTATCGATTTCATCATTTTCGATAAATCCAATACTATTGCAAGCTACCGATCCATTGCTAAAGCGATGAGAAAGCAGTTATTTGATGTATTGGTTTGTGCACAAGTATCATTCCGAGCTAATTTTATCAGCACACTCATACCTGCCAAACTTAAACTTGGTTACGACAAAGCACGCGCAAAAGATCTACATACACTATTTATTGATGAAAGTATTTCAGATACGCCTGAACAACATGTTTTAGATAGTTTTTTTAGCTTTATTGAATATCTTGGCTTAAATGAACGCGAACTTAGTTGGAAATATGAAATTTCTGATGACGCTCAAAGTTTTGCAAGTCAACACATCGATAAAAATCGTTTTAATTTAATTATCAGCCCTTGCTCAAGCCACCCAAGACGCAATTGGAGTAACGCACGTTATGCTGCCGTTGCAGATTACGCAGCTCAAACATTAGATGCACATATAATGTTATGCGGCGGCCCATCCGATTTAGAAAAAACAGCAGGTATCGAGATTGAAAGATCTATGCAAGCTCGAGCAACAAATTTGATTGGCAAAGACACTTTAAATAAGTTTCTTGCGCTTTTAAAATATGCTGACGCCATTATCACACCTGACTCCGGCCCGGCACACATGGCAACCGGGTTTAACACCCCCGTACTTGGTTTACATGCAGCAAGCAATCCTAAACGTAGTGGCCCCTATCTTAGTCAAGATTGGTGTATAGATAAGTATAATGATGCAGCAATAAGATTTAAGAACAAACCTGCCAATGAACTTAAATGGGGTACAAAATTAGAATATGATGGCGTTATGGATTTAATCACCGTAGATGACGTTACATGCAAACTAGAACAACTCGTAAAACGACAAACAAAAGGCAATAATTAAATATACAAATATGGAAAACATTAACATACCAATCTCCCCCGGTGAGCTCTTAGACAAAATCACAATATTAGAAATTAAATCTGAAAATATTGAAAATGAAGAAAAACTTGCTAACGTTGCAATAGAACTGAATCTTTTAAGTAAAATTTGGGGAAATACATCGCAAGATTCAGATCTCGAAGCTCTAAAAAAAGAGTTAAAAGACAATAATAAAGCTCTATGGGAAATTGAAGATAAAATTCGTATCAAGGAATCTAATAAAGAATTTGATCACGTATTTATTGAATTAGCTCGCTCTGTATATATTCAAAATGACAAGCGCGCAGATACGAAGAAAAAAATTAACCTAAAGCTTGGATCGATGATCGTTGAAGAAAAATCTTATGCGGATTACTAAGTTACTTGCCACTTACATTCCGATTGCGATACCAGACAGAAAGCGCATACATCATCATAAAGAGTGCGAGTAAACATTCTTTAGTTTCACCCGCACGTATATCCAAGACAACTGGGATATCTATTTCAAGCAGCCTATAGACTTTCTCATGCCAGCTTACTAACAAAGAAAGTAATGCAGCTGGCAAACAAACATAGGTCGGCAACAACCAATCATAAAATGACTCTTTATTAGGCATATGATGTTTATACCTTCTAAATATAGGAATTAACACTCCACCAATCAAAGCAGCTAGTGACAATAAAGTTCTGGGTATTTGATCAAATATAGCAGCAGTATTATGTAAATTGGTTTCTTGTTGATCGTTAAACTCAGTCCACTGTTGCGGAGTACCCCAGCCAAAAAAGTGCTGCCCCCAGCTCATTTCTTCGCCAGCATAATAAATAGCACCTAGTAAAAATAAAACCATCCAGATCTTCAAGCCAGAAAACTGTACTCTCTGTTTTGCAAATAAAAATAACAAACAGGCAATTATTGCAGTAAGTAAAAATAACACTGTAATATTTTCGATTATCCCCTTTTCTCCATACATATATGCATCTGTATGCACGCCTATAAAACGAGCTATATAAGGCATCACCGCAACAACAATGGGTAACAACAACCAAACTATTTTATGTAAATCTTTACTCATAAATTTTACGCAACCTCAATTTCTACCAATCCATTTTTTTTGCTTACCCCTTCTATCCCAGTTTCTTAAACTACGGTAGTCACGAAATGATTTTTTTCGGATACCTAGTTTAAATGCAAGCCCAACAATTGGATTAGGCGGGAAAAGATATTGCGGCATAATATTAAAATCATACAGCTTAGGAATCCATTTTCCACTTGCTTTATTTACAAGCACATTACCAACACTAATATCTAGATCGTGTATGCCATTTGCCTCTGCTTCGCGCACTATTTCGTAACCGGACTCCAATATTTCACTAGGTAAACAACCAAGCTCAACTATCACTTGTTTTAGTATTTGTCCCGTAACCCGCTCTTGAACCATACAGTGAGTAAACTCGCCATCCTGTGGAAATACTCTATAAGGCTTAGCAATATATCGCTTTATTTTCGGCAACTCATACAGAGCCACATTTCTACCATATTCATACTTAGCGATATCAACTTGATATTTATGTGCATATTTTTGCGCCACCTCTTCATGGTAGATCTTTATAATTACCGGCTCGCTATCTACGTATGCGTTATATGCGTGAGCACGCCCACCTCTACCAATATACTCAGCAATTTCAATATCATTCGGTAAATTTATTTTTGATTCCATGGAACTTTTTCTTGTTAGGGATATGCGCTCATCCAGGCGATCTATTATTACACTAACGCAACACTAAACTTTTCATTAATCTTGGAAAATGCTTCAAATTTAATACCGCTCTTGGCTCAAGCTTGGCAGCATTTAAATAATTTTGTGATGCAATTTTATAATCTTTATTGATACAAGATATTCTGCCAACTTTTAAATATCTTTTTACCAATACATGCTTTTTTAATTTTAATAGCTCGTTGCTAGAAGGCAGGCTCGCAAATAATTCCTCAACACCATGTACTCCAGTTTCTATAATTCGTTGATAGTTTTCGCGCAAGCTATCTGTATGCCTTGGCATCTCCACTAAGATGTCTGGAATAGAAACACATTTATAATGATACATAACATGGCTAAAAAACATAGTGTCTTCATCCACATGCACCTTTAAAGGAAATTTAATCTTATCTAATACACATCGCTTTAACACTGATGAACTAGGTCGTAGACCAACCATCTTTCCATTCAGAAGAGTTATAACGTTTTCCAAATTGCTCTCTACTAATTTTACAGGCGTACGTAATCGCAATTCACCACTGTAGCTTACAGCTTGATAACCACCAAAGATCATATCTATTTCTGATCGATTACTAATTTCCTCATAAACAACCTTCAAAGTACCCGGCAACAACTTATCATCCGCATCCAGAAATAGTAAATAATCCCCACTGGATCGTTTATATCCATAATTTCTTGCGGTGGATACACCTTGATTATCTTGATAAAAGTAACAAATATTAGAATTAGAATACTTGCCCTGCAGAGCCTCTACTACCGTGCTTGTATGATCCGTTGAACCATCATCCACAACGATGATTTCGTGAGCAGACATGGTTTGATCAATAACTGACTTGATCGCTACGTCAATATAGTCTGCATAATTAAAACTGGGAATAATTATAGATAATTTTATATTGTGATTGGACATGGTTAGTTTTTAATTTTGCCTTATAATCCAATACAAGAAATTGTTAAAACAAACATGATTTTTAAAAAACTACCTGTGAAATATATAGATGGCAAAAGTGGCGTCTATGCAATTTCCCCTAATATATCAGATAAAAACACCTTGCTCAGTTGGATTCAAAACAAGAATTTCGAAAAATTCGTAAATGGTGGTAATCAATTACTTCGACACACCCGCAAACGAAACAAACTATATACTTTTCAACACCCAATTTTTGATAAACAAGTTATCCTCAAGGTTTCCGAAATAGACAAGCAATACAAGCTTACGAGAAGAGTTAACTTATATCTATCCACCTTACTTAATGATTATAATTTTCGTGCATTTTCTGGCGCATGCCTTTTGCGTGAAAATGATATTACTTGCCCAGAGCCGATAGCCTACTGGAACGAAAAGCATTATTTTTTAATTAAAAAAAGTTATTATCTTTATGAAATGATCGAAGCTGATAACACTGTACACAGCTTTGCTGAAAAGTTGAGCGCTAAACGTAAATCCAGCTTAGACGAAATACAGAATGTGCTCGCAAACAAAATAGTTCGCGTTGTGCAAAGTATACATAGCGCAGGCTACAGACAAGGCGACCCTCACCCTGGTAATTTTTTAATTTCAAACTTTACCAAAAAGATATCAGAGCTGACTACTGATGAAATAAACCAAGCACAAATATCTATCATAGACCTAGATAAGTTCAGTAATGCTCGAATTAATGCTAGCCATATAAAGCTATTTTTTGATGTTCGCTGTTTTAGACGTTGCACACTAGGCAAACTAAACCAGCAAGATATGTTAAAGATTTATATGGGAAATAAACATTCTAAATTATGGGCTATAGTTTTAGAATTTTGGATGCTTGGTGGGTTTAATTTCACCAAGTGGTTTAAATTTGAGAAAAAAAGAAAATAATTAACTAGTTTTTATTTTTGAAATAAGCTCAGAAGTTGACCTAGATTGAACATATTCAATAGTCTTAACTTCACCACCATTTGCAGTTACCGATTCACCACCAACAATATCTTCTATCTTATAATCTCCACCTTTAACCAGAACATCCGGCAATATTGCACGAATTAATTCTTCAGGCGTGTCTTGATCAAACTCTACTAGCCAATTTACAGCTTGCAAACTAGACAAAACGGTCATCCTATCCTTAATTTTATTGATTGGTCTAGAACCACCTTTAATTTTATTCACCGAACGATCAGAATTAACGGCCACAATTAATACATCACCAAGTTCTTTTGCTTTCGACAAATATTCAACATGACCAGAATGCAGAATATCAAAACAACCATTGGTCATAACAATTTTTTTTCCTTCACCTCGAAGAGATTTTACTTTTTTAATCAAGTCATCTTGAGGAATTATCTTGCCTAAAATTTCACTAGATCTATTGAGTTCATGTTCAATTTCGTTTCTTGTTACCGTAGCTGCACCAAGTTTACCCGCCACAACGCTCGCCGCTGCATTAGCAATGTTCACAGCATCTTCGAATGAAGAATCTGCAGCATAAGAGGCCGCTAATACGGAAATAAATGTATCGCCAGCACCGGTTACATCAAACACTTCTTTGGCTCGGGCTGGAATATTCACAGTTTTACCTGATTTCTCTATAAGCATAACGCCTTTTTCACTGCGAGTAATGATTAAAGCGTTTAGATTTAGCTCGCTTAACAAGCCTAATCCTTTATCTACTAATTCTTGCTCACTGGAAACTTGCCCAACTACAGCTGTAAACTCTGATTGATTAGGTGTAATTGCGGTTACATTTTTATATTTAGAAAAGTCACCCCCTTTAGGATCCACAAAGATACTAGTACCCATAGAGTTGGCTTTGTTAATAATCTCAGCAATGTCCTTTAATGCGCCTTTTTTATAGTCTGATAAAATCAGAACATTGTGCCTTTCGATTTCATTACAAACCCTGCTAGTTAATTTACTGACACTATCTCCTGAAAACTCACCTTCAAAATCTAAGCGTATTAGTTGTTGGTGGCGGCTGAGAACACGTAGCTTAGCTACGGTTTTTGCTAACGGATCTTTTATGCAATGCAGAGCTACATCTTCCTGCTGCAATAATTTTTCTAAGTGCTCTGCAGCCTCATCTTCACCCAGCAATCCTGCCAGTGTGCACTGACCGCCTAATGCAGTGATACTACGAGCCACATTACCCGCCCCTCCAGGCCGCTCTTCAAAATCTTTGACCAACACCACAGGCACTGGTGCTTCTGGAGAAATTCTTTGTGTATCGCCATTCCAGTAACGATCTAACATTAGATCACCCGCAACAAGAATGTTAGCCTTTGAGAAATCTGGTAAAGAAGTTGGCATATGTAAAATGTAAGTAATTAATACTGTGACACGCCATTCTCAATACGTGTGACGTTTGATTGTATACGCTCTTTAAGCCTTTGCTCATTATCTTCAAGGTGTGAGCGATCATTCAAAGAATGCCACAAATGTAGTACCGATACAGCATTAACACCCTCTTTTCTATATACACCATTATTGATGAGTCGAATTGCTAAATCTGCATCTTCGTGACCCCAACCAACATACTGCTCATCAAATCCATTTACAGCCATGAAATCTTTGCGCCACATTCCTAGATTACAGGTTTTGACCCCATACCATTCTTTCTTTTTTAGTTTTCTCAACCACCCAATTGGCAACCGTACTAATGGGAGAACTCGTTTAATGTCTTTGATTCTCCAAAGATTCAACAAGTCAGTAAATGTCAGCTTTGATGGAGCTAGCACAGAACCAACAAACTCTTGGGTATAACTTTCTGACATCATTACACGGCTTCCTCTTAGAAAATAATCCTGCTCCGCTAACTGAGCGTGCCGTTCTATAAAATCAGGGAAAACTACACAGTCACCATCAATAAATATCAGGTACTCTCCTTTTGCTTTTGCAACTGCTTTATTACGGATTTGTGCAGCGCGAAACCCATCATCTTCTTGCCAAACATGTTGAATTTTAAATCTTGCTATTTCTTGAAACCTGGCAACTATATCTTTCGTATCGTCGACAGAACCATCATCAGCGATTATTAGCTCAAACGATAAGTTCATTTGATCATTCAAGGAATTTAATACACTTAGTAGTGCATCAGGTCGATTGTAAGTGCTAACTATTACCGATATATCCACTGTCATTAATCAGAACATAACTTTTAAATTTATACAGCTTTATTTTTTTGTATCAGATTAAATGCATTACTTAAAAACACTAAGTGAAGTAACAGAAATATAGAAACCGCGTTATTGATATTTATCCAGGTATGGAAAAAACCGAATAAAAGAAAACAAATAGAAGTGGTCACTCCTGATAATACCAAATAAGCTATTCTAGGGCTTTGACCATACTGCTTATATATTTTCCAGTAACAATGTATAGGAGCAATACAAACTGCCATAATAAATCCGACAAACCCTAACAAGCCTGCTTCTGCCAAAATGCTTACATAAATATTATGCGGAGAAGTTAATAACCAACCATCTTTAATATACGTTCTGCCACTATCCATCAGCGCTTGCGCATCCAAGGCATAGTCACCCAAGCCTGTGCCAATAATTGGAGACTGTAAAAATATTAATACCCCGGTATGCATCATATGTGGCCTCAAGCCCCATGAAGAAGAATAATTTTCGCTCGGATTTTTAGCCATGTTTTGCAATTCATTTATACCCTGAAGAAATGACTGCGCAACTGGAGAAGACGGATGCAAAAATACTACTGCAATCGCAACACCAAACAATGCAAAGACAAGGGCGGTCTTTTTATTAAATTTATTTATGAAATAAAAACCTAAAAGCCCAATAAATGGGACTACTGAAAGCATAGCTGCTCTAGTTTGATTTAGCTTGATTGCATATAAAATTATTACTGCTGAAATTAAACCCAAGACAAGAAATTTTGTTTTGCGGTACTCGAAAATAATTGCCAGACTCAATAATAAAAATATACTTACCGCAGTCAAGCCATACCTAGACCAATGTCGCGCACCACCAGGTCTTGCCACATCCAACCAATGATGTTGATAAATAGCCACCATACCAGTTACCGCACAACCCAGAACAAGTCCCCATGCAATCCATGGCCCAAGCTCAAGACTATATTTGCGGACAAACATATACATAGGAATAAAGACTACGAATCTTAAAAATCTTTCATATGACCCAAACCCCTCATTCAAATCACTACTATTTATTAAGGAAAACCCAACCAGCAATACATATAGCAAGAAACATGAAAGCAAAAACTTCTCTTCTTTAAATAATTTCTCCAAACTCATCCAAGCAAAAATTAGACTTGGTACTAAAATCAGCAAAAAAACACTTGTAGCTCCTGACTTTACGCTTACCGCTACTGAAGGAAGTAAAAAAACTAACAGCCCGATAGGAATAAATTTCCAATTAGGCAAAATTAAATCAGATTTTTCAAACACGAAATAGAATACTATCTAGGCAAAATAACCAAAGAGTTAAGCTACTAGAGTTGCATAAGAAAGCCATGAATCATCGTAGTTATGACGGCCATACACAGAATCGAAATACATTGATTGAAGTTTTGTTGTAATTTCGCCTCGGACACCTTCACCTATCATGCGATTATCTAGTTCTCGAATGGGAGTGACTTCAGCCGCAGTTCCAGTAAAAAACGCTTCGTCAGCGGTATACATTTCATCGCGAGTGATACGTTTTTCTATGACAGGAATATCGAGCAAACCTGCAAGTGTGATAATTGTTTTACGCGTAATTCCATCTAATGCTGAGGTTAGCTCTGGTGTATACAATTTACCTTTCTTAACGATAAATACATTTTCACCACTACCTTCAGCCACAAAGCCATCAACATCTAACAATAACGCTTCATCATAACCGTCATGCAATGCTTCGTTTAATGCCAGCATAGAGTTCACGTAATTGCCATTTAATTTTGCTTTGCACATTGCAACATTTACATGGTGTCGTGAGTAGGATGATGTTTTTACTCGTATGCCATTCTTCATATTTTCTTCGCCTAAATATGATCCCCACTCCCATGCAGCAACAATGCAATGTGTCTTCAAATTATCCGCACGCAACCCCATACCCTCTGAACCGTAAAAACACATCGGCCGCATATATCCGTAGCTCAATTCATTTTTATTAATTACATCAATCTGCGCTTGATTGATTTCTTCTGCTGAAAATGGCATTGGCATGCCAATTATTTTTGCTGAATTGAAAAGTCTTTCGGTATGATCGTACAATCTAAATATTGCCGTCCCTTGTTCTGCCTTATAAGCACGAACACCTTCAAACACACCTGCTCCATAATGCAGGGTATGCGTAAGTACATGTGTAGTCGCTTCGCGCCACGGCACAAATTCACCGTCATACCAAATCCATCCATCTCTATCAGACATCAACACCTGAGCTTAACTCCCTATAAATTACTCTAAATACAGCCAAGAAAACGTAATCACAAATATGCAGAATTGCATTGTAAATTAAGTAGCATCTGAGTGTAACAGACTTGCCCAATTATTTTGCACCGCGATTCGCTCATTTTCAAATACATTCATACCCACAGTTTCAGGCAATAACCTTAAGCTTAGTTGATGCAAATACTTACGGTATTTTAGGTAAATTTCTTTCAGCTCTTGTACATTCTGCTGCCCCAACAAATCTGCCTGCGCGCAGGCATCAAGAATTCTTATATTATCAGTATGCTCACAAATTTGAGGATGCTTATCAGAATAACTCAGCACAAGAAATTGCACGATAAACTCAATATCAATTACCCCTCCCACATCTTTCTTAATGTTAAAATCAGCTTCTGTGTTAACTGGATTCGCATCCAGCATTTTGTTTCGCATTTCTATAATTGAAGACTGAACGTCTCCAACTACGCGTGATTGACACAACACTCGTTGCCTGATTCTTAAAAACTCTTTACTGAGCTTCTGACTGCTCGTTATGGCGCGTGCACGCACTAATGCCTGATGCTCCCACATCCAAGCATCATTAATTAGATAATTTTCGTATGCATGCATCGAACTAACAATTGATCCCGACTCTCCATGCGGACGTAGTCGCAAGTCAGTATCAAAAACTTTGCCACCTGCTGTAACTGTAGACAAACTATGAATAGACTTTTGCACAAGACGAGTAAAAAAAATATCGTTATGTATTTTTTTACTGCCTGCAGCTCCATCTCCACTTGTCTCACAATTTTCTCCCATACTGTTGTGCAAAAATACAATATCTAAATCTGAACCATAGCCCAGCTCCAAACCACCCAACTTTCCGTATTCAACAATTAACACCTCTGGCACGTAAGTCTGCTCACCCAATACGCATTGTGGTTCACCATGCTGTTCTAGCAACATATTATAGGAATACTGGACTGCACTATTGATACAGGTTTCGGCTAACCATGACAAATGATCACTTACTTTCATGATTGGATAATTTTCTACAATATCTGCAGCAGCTATTTGGATCATTTGCGTATGCTTAAATTCGCGCAAAGCTTCCATGTATTTTTCCAAGTCGGAATCGAAATTCACTAAACTTGCGGTTAGTTGTTGCTGCATTTCGAGCATGCCCGGTGGCTCGTATGCATCATCCATACTTAGTATTTCGTCAAGTAAAATAGGATGGGTTGCAAGATATTGCGAGACCCATGGGCTTGCATGTATAAGCTCAAAGAGTTTTGAAATCTTGTTTTTATTCTCAATCAGCAAAGAAATATAAGTAGAACGCTGTACAATTTTTTTCAATATATTTAAAAACCGATTAAAAATTGGCAACGGCTCTTCAAATTGCAAAAGTTGTTGCAAAAATATTGGCATGAAGCTATCTAACCTAGTTCTTGCTACCGGAATAAGCTTTTTCACAAGACTGCTTACGGCAAAGTTATTCAGCTGCTCATAAATAAACTTTGCGTCACTAAAGTAATTTTTTGTTAAAACATTTAAACAATGCTGTTCATCGTCAATCTGAAGCCATACCTTTTCTAACTCTTCTTCATCATGTCCATCTTCATTTGCAGATTCGTCGTTTCTAATAAAGATTGATATACAGTATTTACTATATTTGTATACTTTTTATACTCAACATAAAATGCTGGCCAATCTTGCACCCCCATTAAATATGCATAGTGCGCCTGCTGTTGACGCTCAAACGGTAGCGCATGGATTTGCTGATCTTCACGAAGCTGCAAACCATTCTCCGCCTTACGTAAAAATAAATAAGCATCTGTCAAATTCTCAGTCCACTCAGCACTAAGCAAGCTCTGCTCTTGCAACTGCTGCAAAGCTTTGAGTGTAGAACGAATGCGTAATGACGAATCTTTCCCTCCATAGATAAGTTGAAACATCTGCGCAATAAATTCAATTTCACGGATACCGCCAAAACCAATCTTCAAATTTTCTTTTGCTGCATCTTGACGTGCTTTTGCATCCACCAAAGCCTTCATTTCTCGCAATGACTGTATCGTCCCATAATCAAGATAACGTCGATATATGAAGGGAGTGACTTCTTGCAGGAAATGTTCGCCAACTTGACGATCTCCAGCAATCACACGCGCTTTCATCCACGCATAACGCTCCCAGTCACGCCCATGAGCCTGAAAGTATTGATCAATAGATAGAAAACTAGGAACAAGTGTTCCAGAATTTCCAAATGGCCTTAGTCTTGTATCAACACGAAACACAAACCCATCCTGAGTTGGCTCAGAAAGAATTTTTATAAATAACTGAACGACTTTAAGGTAAAACTCTATCGCCTTACCTGCTTGCTCTTGCCCAACTACTTGTTGATTATTTTCATCGTTATCAGAATAGGCAAAAACAATATCGATATCTGATGAAAAATTAAGTTCGCCTCCACCTAATTTACCTAACGCAAAAATAACAATGTTTTGCGGTAAAGTTTTTACAAAATCTTTGACAAGCGATTGTGACTGAAGCCAATCAAAACACCATTGCAATGTTTCTTGAACACAAATTTCTGCAAAAAAGCTTAATTCACTTAGTGTTTGTTGTACTGTCGTGTTTTGCTGAAGATCCCGCCAAGCAATTCTTGCAAAGCAAGTTGCTCTTATCTGTCGTAATAGTTGTTGCAACCCCTCAACACTATTAGCCTCTGAAATGGCCTCACTCAACAAGTGACGATATACTTCTATATCGTAATCAACATGCAGTTCTCCACTGGCCAATAACTTTTTTAGCCACCCAGGATGGGAAATACAAACACGCTTTATAAAGGGACTCGCATACCAAACTGCGAACAGCTCGTCTCTATTCTCAAGAATATTTGAATCATTTTTGAGATCAACAAGAACGGTATCAAAATCTTGTTGAAACTTAGATATTGCGGTTTTAGGCGCAGGCTTAAGCATTGGTATATAACAACCTTCGAGACATCTATTCAAACCAGTCAATTAGCCAGCCTGTTGGCCAACCTGTGCGATTTAGATATTCTAAATGCTAATGAGAATAGGTATCATTTATATTAAGTTTATCCATAATTATAGTATGGATTATATCAACAATGATCGGTGCATATATGAATACAAATATTCTACCTAAAATTTACTCAACCATCGCTCTAGGAATGTTGCTGTTAGCTGCAGTCGCCAGCGCCGCTGAAGTTAATATTTATTCTGCGAGAAAAGAAGATCTCATCAAACCCATTCTTGAAAAGTTTGAGCAAGACACTGACATTAAAGTTAATCTCATTACAGGAAAAGCGGATGCACTATTGCAGCGTTTAATTAGTGAAGGTAAAAACAGCCCCGCAGATATTTTAATTACCACAGATGCGGGTCGTCTATACCGTGCAAAAAATGCAAAGGTCTTACAAAAAATTGACTCCGAAACGTTAACAATCTCGATCCCAGAACAATATCGAGATCCAGAGGGCTACTGGTTTGGCCTAACACTACGTGCACGGCCAATCGTTTACGCTACAGATCGTGTGCAGCCCGATCAACTCTCAACTTATGAAGCATTAGTTAATCTGAAATGGAAACAAAAAATTTGTATACGATCCTCGGACAACATATATAACCAATCACTCGTCGCTTCTTTAATTGCGCAGTTAGGCGAAGAAGATACCTTTAAATGGACTGAATCATTTGTAAAAAACTTTGCTCGGCCGCCTCAAGGTGGAGATCGCGATCAAATTAAAGCCATTGCAGCAGGACAGTGTGATATCGCATTAGTAAACAATTATTATCTTGGCAATATGCTGACCTCTAAAAATGAATCGGAAGCTGAAGCAGCTAAAAAGGTAAAAATATTTTGGCCAAACCAAAAAGATAGAGGCACACATGTCAATATTAGCGGTGCCGCCATAACCGCTTCATCTAAAAACAAGGAAGCTGCCCTCCAATTACTAGAATTCTTAGTAAGTGATGCCGCACAACAATGGTATGCAGAAAAAAATCTTGAGTACCCTATCAAACCAGGGATACAACCTAGTGAGATCTTACAGTCATGGGGTGAATTTAAGGCTGATTCATTAAACTTGCATCATCTCGGCGAACATAATGCGCAAGCCGTGATGATTATGGATCGTGCCAAATGGAAATGAGCTAGTGGAATTAGATAAATAAAAATACTTCTGTAACCATCCCATGGACGCAACTCACGAAATTGACAAGCAACACATTTTATTGCGCAATTTTTTGCAGCAAAAAAGCAACTTTGGATGGATTCTAGGCACAGTCGTTATTGCCTTATTGATTAGCATTCCTGTTCTTACGGTCTTATCTTCAATAATTCTTCCAAGTAGCGATGTTTGGCAACATCTCAAAGCTACAGTACTAACAGAATACATAAAAAACTCACTCCTGCTAGTAATCGGGGTCAGCGTTGGCACGCTCACCATTGGAATAACAACGGCTTGGTTATGTAGCGTATGCGAATTTCCGGGACGTAAAATATTTAGTTGGTTATTACTTCTTCCTCTCGCCTTTCCACCCTATATCATCGCTTATACCTACACAGGCTTGCTGGATTTTGCTGGCCCAATACAAAGTATCATACGCGAACAATTTGGCTGGGGATTTGGAGATTACTGGTTTCCACAAGTGCGCACTCTTAGCGGTGCAATCACGATGCTATCATTGGTGCTCTATCCGTATATCTATTTACTTACACGCACCGCTTTTTCAGAGCAATCAGCAAGCTTTCGCGAAGCCAGTCATATACTAGGTATAGGCCTAGGTAAAACATTCCTAAAAGCTGCATTACCTTTAGCAAGACCCGCGATAATTGCTGGTTTAACACTCGTGGTAATGGAAACTTTAGCAGACTATGGAACCGTACATTATTTTGGCATTCCTACCTTTACCACAGGAATCTTTCGTACATGGTTTGGACTGGGTGATCGTGTTGCTGCTACACAATTAGCCAGCCTATTATTACTTTTTGTGTTTCTAGTAATAATTATCGAACGTTACAGTCGTAAATCAGAAAAATATCAGAATCTTTCTAACGCACAAAAAAAATGGCGCTACCCCTTATCAGGCACCAAAGCAACGTTAGCAATATTTATTTGCTCAATACCCATTTTGTTAGGATTTATTATTCCAGCACTACAGTTATTTTTCTGGGCCATCAAAACAGCACCGGATATTGTTAACAACTCGTTTTACGAATTGGTTTTTAACACCATTAGACTTGCATTAATGGTTGCAACACTCGTTGTAGCAGCTGCAACCTTTCTGGCCTATGGGAAACGCGTAAGCTCTCATTATATCGTCCCTTACAGTGTTAATATCAGCGCAATGGGTTATGCCGTTCCAGGAATTATTATTGCAGTAGGTGTCTTACTACCTTTTGCATGGTTCGATAATGCGTTGGATTCTTGGTTAGAAAACAACTTTGGAATATCGAGTGGCTTACTATTAACTGGCACACTTGCAGCACTGGTTTTTGCGCATGTTGTGCGCTTCATGGCAATCGGCCTTAACTCTGTTGATGCAAGTCTTGCTAAAATTCACCGCAATGTTGATGATGCTGCACAACTATTAGGGCATAAAACTTTTGATCGTTTCTTCAGTGTGCATCTACCCTTAATCCGTAGCGGTGTGCTTACTGCAGCATTACTTGTATTTGTCGAAGTAATAAAAGAACTGCCTGCAACATTAGTATTGCGCCCATTTAATTTTAATACCCTCGCTGTTCGAACTTATGAGCTAGCATCAGACGAACGATTAGCGGATTCAGCTTGTAGTGCACTACTCATCGTTGCAGTAGGTATCCTGCCCATCCTAATCCTAAATCGCTCTATCACTAAGAATCAGTAATACCAAGATGCGATTATGCCAAAGAATAATAGTGAATAAAAAATTATGACCACAAGACTGGATGTGCGCAACCTTAGTGTTGAACTGCAAGGCAGAAAAGTATTGCAGAATGTTTCGTTGCAATTACAGCAAGGTCAAATTGCTTCAATGTTAGGGCCAAGTGGCTGCGGCAAAACAACTTTATTGCGAACTCTTGCAGGGTTTCAGCCCGTTGCCAAAGGCGAAATTTATGTGCACGACAAATTGTTCGGCAAACCAGGTTATTCCTTAGCACCGGAAAATCGGAACCTGGGTATGATGTTTCAAGATTTAGCATTGTTTCCACATTTAACGGTCGAGCAAAATATTAACTTTGGCCTTAAATCACTTGTAAAATCAGCACAGCAGGCAAGAACTAAACATGTGCTCGAATTAACCGAACTTGATCAACAAGAAAAAAAATATCCGCATCAGCTATCTGGCGGCCAGCAACAGCGCGTTGCCTTAGCGCGTGCACTTGCACCGAAACCAGAAATTCTTTTACTCGACGAACCTTTTTCAAGCTTAGATCCTGACTTAAGAGAACAGGTTGCCACTGAAGTACGCAAGATTCTTAAACATGAAAATGTAACTGCAGTACTCGTAACCCATGACCAGCTCGAAGCTTTTGCTATGGCCGATGAAATTGGAGTAATGGAAAATGGCAACATCGCTCAATGGGACAGTGCCTACAATATTTACCATAAACCTAAAACCCGTTTTGTCGCTGACTTTGTAGGTTTGGGGAGCATGGTTCCGGCTACAGTTGTAAATGATGAAACACTGGATACAGAATTTGGTGAAGTAAAAGGTGCGCTTAACGGTGAGCACGCTATTGGCGACACGGTAGACCTATTAGTGCGGCCCGATGACATTCCACATGACGATAGTAGCCATATTACTGCGCTGGTTGAAGAAAAGCGTTTTCGAGGCGCAGAATTCCTCTACAAATTACGTCTTCAAAGTGGCAATTTTGTACTCTGTTACGCGCCTAGTCACCACAATCATAAAATTGGTGAACCGATTGGTATAAAGCTGGATCTAGAACATTTAGTGGTATTCCCAAGGGCTTAATTGGCATTACTTTGGACATTGAACCTCTATTGGTCTCCCTTCGTGATGGATAGATATAATCCATTCATAAATGAGCATTCAAGGACTTAGAGGCCTATTATTAAATTGGACTTGACCTTAGGCGTATAAACCACAACAATTATAAGGAAGATGCTAACTAGAGGAGTCAAGCATGAGACTTAGTAAATCCATAATTTACCTTTTAATACTTTCATTTATTTTTGTACAAATTTCACCCGCTTTTGCTGGCATCGTTGGAACGGATAGTTATCTATCTGAGCAAACTATCCAGCAAGACCGTGAAGACTTACGCGCACTTATGTCACGTGACGAGGTTCGTTTACTACTAGAAACCAATGGCCTGACTATGGAGCAAGCACAAGCGCGTGTGGATTCTCTGACAGATAAAGAAGTAAGCCAGATGGCGAAGAAATTTGATGAATTACCTGCAGCAGGTGACGCAGCAGTGGTTGTTCTTGTGATCGCTTTAGTTGTATTGGTCCTTGAACTTGCGGGTATTACCGATATCTTTACCGGCATTTGATCGCCCGTAAAATATTTTTCATACTTAATAATGCCCGCTGTATTGCGGGCATTTTTTTGTTCTTAATCTCGCTTTCTGCATGCGTTGCGCCTCAAACTAAGCAATTACAAATAGAGCGCCCGCACGACCTACCGACCAAAGCGTTTATAAAAAACGTACCCTTTTACCCGCAACAGCAATTTCATTGCGGCCCTTCTAGCTTAGCCATGGCAATGAATTTTTATAGTAAAAATGTAACGCCTGAAAATCTTGCTAAAGATGTGTTCACTCCAGGCCGCAAAGGCAGTTTTCAAGCAGAAATGAAAGCAGCGGTACGCAAACGCGGAATGATTGCATATGAGCTCACTCCTGAACTGGTCTATTTACTCGCCGAAGTTTCGGTGGGACACCCAGTTATTATTTTACAAAACAAATCTATTAAATATTACCCTGTCTGGCATTACGCTTTAGTTATTGGTTATGACTTAAATAAAAAACAAATTTATTTACACTCAGGCACAAATAAAAATTACGCGGTATCAATGAGTGTGTTTGAATTTACCTGGAAACGTTCGAAACGCTGGGCGATGGCAGTGCTGCCAACAGACACATTACCCAATGACCGCAATCTTATAAATGTATTACAAGCGGCAGTAGACTTAGAAGAAGTAGGCCAAGTCGAAGCCGCAAATCAAACGTATCAAACCATTACAAAACGTTGGCCAGATAGTTTAGTTGCCGTAATGGGTACTGCGAATACGCATTTAACGTTAGACAATCCTGATAACGCTACTAAATTCTATTTGCGTGCTATTGAATTGGAACCGCAACGGGCAGATATCTATAACAATCTCGCCTATAGTCTACAAGCACAATCTTGTTACCAGTCATCATTACGTTCAATTAACTGTGCAATTTCTTTAGATCCCAGTAGTGCTGAATTCCTGGACTCGCATCGCGAAATCACTCAGTCAACCAACAAATCAACCCTAAAGTCTTGCCCGAGAATCCGTTGTGGCAGCCCATAAGTAATTATGGTGCGGGTTTACTCCCCTACAACCACTCTTGCCTAGGTCTGATTAGATACGTCCATGTAACGATAAATCGATAAACCAAACATCGATACACATATGCTGACACCAGCAGTCGATTACATTTACACTATGCAGCCTGTAAATCTCTGCATGGTGTAAAAGTGGCCAAACAAAAAACTAAAAACAAAGCTAGTAGAAAATATTCCTCGATGGTGGTCGATGGGGTTGAGCGTGCGCCCAGCCGCGCCATGCTACGTGCAGTAGGCTTTGAAGATGCAGACTTCAACAAGCCACAGATTGGAATCGCTTCTACCTGGAGCATGGTTACCCCCTGCAATATGCACATCGACAAACTTGCTGATGAGGCTGCAAAAGGCGCGAACCAGGCTGGTGGCAAAGCGGTAATCTTTAACACCATTACAATCTCCGATGGCATTTCGATGGGCACAGAGGGAATGAAGTACTCCTTGGTGTCTCGCGAAGTAATTGCTGATTCAATAGAAACGGTGGCAGGTTGTGAAGGTTTCGATGGCATCGTCACCATTGGCGGATGCGACAAAAACATGCCGGGATGTTTGATTGCGCTCGCGCGTTTGAATCGTCCCTCAGTATTTGTCTATGGCGGAACAATCATGCCTGGCAATTATAAAAACAAAAAAGTGGATGTGGTTTCCGTTTTTGAAGCCGTGGGGCAGCACGCTAAAAAAGAATTAAGCGATCAAGAACTTAAGCAAGTTGAGTCGACAGCAATACCTGGCGCCGGCTCATGTGGCGGCATGTACACCGCCAATACCATGGCTTCAGCTATAGAAGCCTTAGGTATGAGTTTGCCTAATAGTTCCGCACAAAATGCCATTTCAAATGATAAGCAAAATGATTGCATCGCTGCTGGCGAAGCGGTGATGGATTTAATTAAACAAAATATTTTACCCAAAGATATCATGACTAAAAAAGCGTTCCAAAATGCTATTACGGTTCTGATTACTCTAGGCGGTTCAACCAATGCAGTACTGCACTTACTTGCCATGGCGCATGCTATGGGAGTGAAACTCACCATTGATGAATTCACTCGCGTGGGTAAAAAAGTACCGGTTCTTGCAGATCTACGCCCGAGCGGCAAATACATGATGTCCGAGCTGATAGAAATTGGCGGCATCCAACCGCTGATGAAAATGCTCTTGGACAAAGGATTATTACATGGAGATTGCCTAACGGTGACTGGCAAAACATTGGCGCAAAATTTAAAAACTGTTAAGCCTTATCCAAAGTCGCAAGATATTATTCGTGATTTTGATAATCCAATAAAAAAAGACAGCCATCTAGTTATTCTATATGGAAACTTAGCGCCCGAAGGAGCTGTGGCTAAAATTTCCGGCAAAGAAGGTTTAAATTTCACCGGTAAAGCGCGGGTGTTTGCGTCAGAAGAAAAAGCTTTAGAAAAAATTCTAGATGGTGGAATTAAGAAAGGTGATGTAATCGTGATTCGCTATGAAGGCCCGCAAGGCGGACCGGGGATGCGCGAAATGTTGTCACCTACTTCTGCAATCATGGGAAAAGGACTCGGCAAAGACGTTGCTTTAATTACCGATGGCCGCTTCTCAGGCGGTAGTCATGGTTTTGTGGTCGGCCACATCACCCCAGAAGCTGCGGTTGGTGGGCCACTCGCTCTAGTAAAGAATGGCGATCAAATCACCATTGACGCACAGAAGCGCGAAATCAACGTGAATCTATCTAAGAAAGAACTCGCGCTGCGTAAAAAGAAATGGACTGCACCTAAACCCCGTTATAAACGTGGGGTTTTAGCTAAATATGCAGCACAAGTATCTTCCGCATCAAATGGCGCTGTAACGGACTAACCTAATTGATGGCTCTATAAATTCGCTTTGATGCAGGGAAGCATCACTGATTTACCAGCACATAAGTGATTGTAAATCGTGAAAAAGATATCGCATTATCGTCTTTCGTCTCTGAAGAACTCAGAATGGCTTCATTCAGAGCTACTAAGTATCTATAAAGCATAAATTGTCAGGCGTGGAATAAGTAGATAGGATTGCCCGTTCTAATTATTACCACTTTAGTATTACCACTAAAACTTTAAGGAGCTGTCGATGGCGGAATTACTCACAGGTAAAGCACTAGAAGAGGTCATAGAGCGCAAAAACAAAATGCGTCGCGAAGCATATGACCGCCGTGCTGCACAAGAAAATAAAGAAGAAGTTAGCGCAAAAGCATGTGCAAATTTTATGACACTTCCTGAATACCAAAAATCTAATGTTGCTATGTGGTACATCGATTGCCGCTCAGAGACTCGCACTAAAGATGAATTAATTGCAGAAGTTAATAAAGGGGAAAAGAAAATTATTGTTCCTTATTGCACTGAAGACGAAAATGGCGATAACAAGCTTGGCCTGTGGTGGATGGAAAGCTTGGAAGAAATGGTTGTTGGCAAATGGGACATCCTAGAGCCACCTAAAGAATTATGGGGCAACCCAGAAAAAGAAGTAACTCCTGAAGAAATCGACATCATTATGGTTCCAGGCACTGGCTTTGATAAGAAAGGTGGTCGCATGGGTAATGGTCAAGGCTATTACGATCGTTTACTCGAGCAACTTCGCGCAGATTGTCCTCTAGTAGCACTATGTTATGAGTCACAAATGTTTGATGAAATTCTTGTGGCGCCTCATGATGTATTCATGGACAAAGTGGTTACTGAAGATGCTGTGTACGAAGGCATCGGTCGAGGTTAATTATTATGGCTGCAAAAATTGATGATACTTACGCAGAAGCGTTTAAAAGTCTCTATACAGAATTCTTAATCACTGCACGTGACCGCAAATGGCTAGACCACGCGGTTAATGCTGCAACGGGCAACGCATCAAGTTCAATCTTGTGTGATTGTGAAGCTGGAATGGATCGCTATGTCGGTCCTGGTGGTGATGAAAGTTTTGAGACTCCTGACGGTCGCCCAGGGGCTATCGTACAACTTCACATTCCACGCTTTCGCAAAGATCGTGTAAAAGCGTTAGAAAAATCTGCATTAGTGCGTATCAGTCAAAACGTTATGACTTGCCCTACCGCCTCATGTTTCAACTTGGTTGATTCAGAAGAGTATTACCATATGGGTCGTAAAGTGGCTTACTTTGGTAACGGTTACCAGAAACGTATCGAACGATTTGGTCGCAAGATGTGGTGGATTCCAACCCTAGGTGGAGAATTCATTTTAGATCGTCGTCTTGGTTATGCAGATGGGCTCATGGGCGGCAACCTTTGGTTCTTCGGTGACAGTGTGGATTCTGCACTACTTGCTGCAGAAAAAGGCGTGGAAGCGATCCTACCAATGCCGGGTGTTATCTCAACCTTCCCTGGCGGTATTGCAAGCAGTGGTTCAAAAGCTGGAAGTAACTACGACTTTACCATTGCCAGCACGTACGAAAAATTCTGCCCAATGTTACAAGATGATCCTACGGTTGAAGCTGGATTACCAGAAGGCGTTAACTGTGTAATGGAAATCATCATGAATGGCCAAGGTATGCAACCGATTATTGATGCCACGCAAGCTGCGATTAAAGCTTCGGTAGACACACCAGGACTGATTATGATTTCTGCTGGCAACTACAATGGAAAGTTAGGTAAGAGCTTTATCTATCTAGATCCAAGTAAACAGCCTGCTGAATAATTAAGTAGTACATGTTTAAAAAAAGCCGCTACTTCTAGCGGCTTTTTTTTTGCGTAACCTAATTTAGGTATCACTTCCCCCACCTATCCTAAACACAAGTTCTAAAGCATAATATTCAAATGACTACAGAATTTTCCAAACAATATGAAAGGACTCCTGGCGGCGCAATCCTTATGAATGGAAGCGTGGTTGCCGAAGCTGTTCAAAGTAAAATAGCCAAGCAGCTAGCACAATCTCCTAACGCAAAGGTAACGCTTGCCACCGTTCTAATAGGAGACGATCCCGCTAGCAAACTTTATGTGGGCATGAAAGAAAAACGTGCAGCCGCCATTGGCATTCAATCCAAGCATGTTGAACTCGCTGGCAATATATCCATGTCACAAGCCTGTGAAGAAATTATTAAGCTTGCGAATGATCCAAGCGTGCATGGAATCTTGATTCAGTTACCGTTACCCAAACAACTCGACACACATAAAATTATCGATTTATTGCCGCCTGAAAAAGATGTCGATGGTTTAAGTGAAAATAATCTGGGCAAACTAATTCGTGGTGTACCTGGATTAGTGCCCTGCACCCCTCTTGGCGTGATGCGCATACTCGAACACTATGAAATAGAAACCAGTGGCAAGCGCGCCGTGGTTATCGGACGCTCTACTTTAGTTGGCCTCCCTCAAGTTTTATTACTAGGCCGTAAAGGCACAGATGCCACGGTAACTTTGGCTCATTCTCGTAGTGGTAATATTGGCAAATTTACAAAATCAGCAGACATTGTGATTGCCGCAGCCGGAATTGCCCATCTTGTTAAACAGGAACACATCAAACCAGGCGCTACTGTGATTGATGTAGGCGTCACTCGAACCGATGAAGGTATTCGCGGTGATGTAGATTTTGATGCCGTGCAATCAATAGCGGGTGCCATCACACCTATGCCAGGTGGCACAGGACCTATGACGGTAGCTTGTTTACTAGAAAACACTTTGTATGCGGCCAAATTACAAAACACCTTATAAGCAATGCTCACTGCAAATTGATACAACACATTCGCTAAAACCACTTTTATATCCCTATAATACCCAACTCGTAATATGCAAATGGCTTGAGCCACTTTAGGGCTTATGGCAAGATGCTTGACCTTTCGCGCGACTTGTTTGCACGTAAATATATTGGCAGCTCTGGCCATCTCGAATAAAAACTATATATAGCGGAGCTACTTCTAAACTAAAAATTAATATCACTTATAAAGGTTCTCTTAATGCCTGGACAAAAACTGTCTTATCCTGGAAAAAATTATTTATTCTGCCCAGGCCCAACACACATACCACAAGCAGTACAAAACGCAATGATCGTTCCTCAAGAAGATCACCGTGCACCAGATTTTCCGGAACTCGTTAAGCCTTTATTACGCGACGTTAAAAAGATTTTCAAAACCACTAAAGGCACATGCTTTTTATTCCCAGCAACCGGTACAGCGGGTTGGGAAATTGCCTTAGCAAACACCATGTCACCAGGTGACAAAATCTTAACTACACGTTTTGGTCAGTTCAGCCACTTATGGTACGACCTGGCTTGCCGCATCGGCTTGGAAGTTGATCTAATTGAAACTCCATGGGGTGAAGGTGTTCCTGTTGAGAAGTTTAAGAAAATTCTCCTAGCAGATAAGAATCATGAAATTAAAGCTGTTGTTTGTTGCCATAACGAAACTGCAACGGGTGTGACCAGTGATATTGGTGCAGTTGGCAAAATGCTAAAGCAAATTAAGCATCCTGCATTATTAATGGTGGACTGTGTAAGTTCTGTTGCCAGTATCGATTTCCAAATGGATAAATGGGGCGTTGATATCGCGGTAAGTGGTTCTCAGAAAGGCTTCATGCTTCCAGCAGGCATGGCTATCTTGGCATTCAGCCCACGCGCATTAGCAAAACGTAAATCTGCAAAATGTGCACGCTGTTTCTTGGATATTCAAGACCACATTAATACCAACAAAGATGGTTTCTTCCCTTACACTCCATCTGTACCCATGTTACGTGGACTGCGTGCGTCGATTGATTTGATTTTAGGCGAAGGTCTTGATAACTGTCACAAACGTCATTACCGTCTTGCAGAAGGTGTGCGTCTTGCGGTTAAAGCATGGGGCTTAAAAACTTGTGCAAAATCTTCTAAGTTGAATTCAGATACCGTAACTGCAATATTGGTTCCTGAAAACAAAAATGCGAATGAAGTAATCCATATTGCATACCATAAGTACAACATTTCATTAGGTGCTGGCTTATCTAAAGTTGCGGGTAAGGTTTTCCGCATCGGTCACCTTGGCGATAACAACGAAGCGCGTATGATGGCAGCTTTAGGTACTGTAGAAATGGCACTGCTAGACGCAGGCATTAAAATTAAGCCAGGAAGTGGCGTTGCTGCTGCAGGTGAGTACTACCGCAAGACCGGCAAGAAAATTAAAAAGTTTGCTGCTCCGAAAGCAGCACCTAAGAAAAAAGCACCGGCTAAAAGAAAAGCCCCCAAGAAATAAATAACGAATAGAAAATAAATAGATAACAAATAGAAGGTACATACTATGAGTTTTACACAACCTACACCAGCAAGATCAAGAGTACAGCGATGTGAACTTGCTGTTCCTGCATCCAGCGTTAAAATGATTGAAAAATCAGCCGACTGCGATGCAGACTTCGTATTTTTAGATTTAGAAGATGCTGTTGCTCCTGGAGACAAAGTACAAGCACGCAAGAATGCAATCGAAGCCGTAAATGGTATCGACTGGGCAGGCAAAGGAAAAACCATTGTAGTGCGTATTAACGGTCTTGATACTCATTTCATGTATCGTGATGTCATTGATCTTGTTGAACAAGCGGGTAGTAAGCTAGATACGATTTTTATTCCAAAAGTAGGTGACCCAGCAGACGTATACATGGTGGATGCACTTCTTACTCAAATAGAAGAAGCAAAAGGGTTTAAAAACAAAATAGCCATAGAAGCAATCATTGAAACCGCACTAGGCATGGCCAATGTAGAAGCCATTGCACAATCTAGCCCACGCCTAGAAGCCTTGCACTTTGGTGTGGCGGACTATTCAGCAAGTACTCGTGCACGTACGGTCAATATCGGTGGCTTAAATCCTGATTATCCTGGCGATCAATGGCATTCCGCTATTTCACGCATGGTGGTTGCATGTCGTGCATACGGATTGCGTCCTATTGATGGTCCATTTGGTGATATCAAGGATCCTGAAGGCTACATGCTTGCATGCCGTCGTGGCGCAGCATTAGGTATTGAAGGTAAGTGGGCCATCCACCCATCACAAATCGAAATGGCGAATGAGGTATTTTCTCCACCAGAAGCTGAAGTAGCCAAGGCGCATCGAATTCTTGAAGAACTCGAAAAAGCAGCTAAAGAAGGTAAAGGCGCGGCAACATTAGATGGCAAAATGATCGATGCGGCTTCTGCAAAAATGGCAGAAAATGTTGTTAGAGCAGCTGAGGCCATTGCTGCGAAGTCATAAAGTTAGAATTACCTAACTTTTATTGTTGTTATTTTTTATGTCCTAGGTGCCCGCATTGCGGGCACTTTTGTTTCTTCCTTTTAGAATTTCTATTTTTGCCCATCCTTATTGCTCATGAATTGAGCAATTACCCAACAAGAGAGTTTGTCCTTGGGCGTCAGAATAGGCTATAAAAGTCGTTTGGTCTGCCGAAATTACAACGATCTATAAGGCGGCCTCCAAGATTAAGCCAATAAGATAAAAACGAATCATTTTCTCGGGAGGGAATTTTAGTGGATATCCATGAGTATCAAGCAAAAGAAATATTATCCGAGTGCGGCGTAGGCATAGCAGCAGGTGGACTAGCATATAGCCCTGAACAAGCAGTTTACCGAGCCAAAGAAATTGGTGGCAGCAAATGGGCCATTAAAGCACAAATACACTCTGGTGCTCGCGGCAAAGCTGGCGGTATCAAGCTATGCAGCAATGACGAAGAAATTTGGAATGCAGCGGATGAACTATTAGGCAAACGCTTGGTAACTCACCAAACTGGCCCTGCCGGCAAAGTGGTATATCGACTTTACGTCGAGCAAGCTACGGATATTTTAAAAGAACTTTATTTAGCACTGGTACTTGATCGCGATAAGCAACGTGTTGTTTTTGTAACCTCAACTGAAGGTGGTATGGATATCGAAGAAGTGGCTGCAACCAAGCCTGAAGCGATTCACAAATTAGAAGTTGAGCCTGCAGTAGGTCTGCGTGACTTTCAAGCACGCGAACTTGCTTTCGCATTAGGCATAAAGCCTGAACTTACGAGCCAAGCCGTTCACACAATCAAAGGTGCATATCGTGCATTCCGTGATTACGATGCGACTATGGTTGAAATCAACCCTATGGTCATTACTAAAGATGATCGCGTATTAGCACTCGATGCAAAAATGGGTTTTGACGACAACGCATTATTCCGCCGTCCACGGATTGCAGAACTGCGTGATAAATCGCAAGAAGATCCTCGCGAAACAGCGGCGTCAGATCGAGGCTTAAGTTATGTAGGCCTAGATGGCGATATCGGTTGCATGATCAATGGTGCCGGTCTTGCTATGGCCACCATGGACATGATTAAGCATAAAGGCGGCGAACCGGCCAACTTCCTAGATATTGGTGGTGGCGCTTCACCAGAACGTGTTACCAGTGCATTCAAATTAGTACTTGATGATGAAAAGGTAAAAGCAATATTAGTTAATATTTTTGCTGGTATTAATCGTTGCGATTGGATCGCCGAAGGTGTTGTACAAGCGTTTGAAAAATTAGAGGTGAAAGTACCGGTTATCGTACGACTTTCTGGCACCAATGTTGAAAAAGGTATGCAAATACTAAAAGACAGCGGTCAACCACTCATTACAGCGGATACTTTAGACGAAGCCGCACAAAAAGCGGTAGCCGAACGCAACCGTGTTGCAAAAGGCTAGGGAGAAATAAAATGACAATAATGATTGATGAAAATACTAAAGTTCTTGTTCAAGGTTTTACTGGCAAAATCGGAACCTTTCACGCTGAAGAAATGATTGAGTACGGTACCAAAGTGGTGGGTGGTGTTACTCCTGGAAAAGGTGGTCAAACACACATGGGATTACCTGTGTTTAATACAGTTAAAGATGCCGTAGCAAGCACCGGTGCCGAAGCTAGTATCGTATTTGTTCCAGGTGGCTATGCTGCAGATGGAATTATGGAAGCTGCCGATGGAGGGATTAAAACTTGTGTTTCCATCACGGATGGAATTCCCGCTCAAGACATGATGCGTGTTAAACGTTATATGTATCGCTACAAAAAAGAAGATCGTATGCGCCTAACCGGCCCTAACTGTGCTGGTAGCATCAGCCCAGGAAAATGTTTATTGGGCATTATGCCTGGCCATATTTATGAAACCGGAAATGTGGGAGTAGTTGCGCGTTCTGGCACACTCGGCTATGAAGCTGCATCACAAATGAAAGCATTAGGCATCGGTATTAGCACCAGTATTGGTATCGGTGGCGACCCCATCAACGGAAGTTCACACAAGGATATCTTAGAGTTATTTGAAGCGGATCCTGAAACCAAAGCGGTGATGATGATTGGTGAAATTGGTGGCCCACAAGAAGCGGAAGCTGCCGAATACTTTAAAGAGCATATGACCAAACCTTTGGTTGCTTATATTGCAGGTTTAACTGCACCGAAAGGTCGTCGCATGGGTCACGCAGGCGCGATAGTTTCAGGCAAAGGTGAGAGTGCTGCGGAGAAAGTAGAAATGCTAGAAGAAGCAGGTGTTATTGTTGCGCCAAATCCATCTGAGCTAGGCTCAACGATGGAAAGAGTAATGAAAGACATCTCGTAGTTGAAGCTTGTAGGAGAGAATAATAATGAGCAAATTAAAAGTAATCGTTTCACGCGCCTGGCCTGAAGAAGTTCAAGCCACGTTACGAGAAAAATATGACGTAACGTTGAATGAAAATGACGTGGCCATGTCCAAAGATGAAATGAAAGAAGCATTAGCTAACTGTGATGCATTTTTACCAACTGTAACTGATCCAGTAGATGCAGAAGTACTCAGTGCAGAACCATTACGCGCAAAGTTCATTGGTAACTTTGGTGTTGGTTTTAACCACATCGATTTAGATGCTGCCAAAGCACGCGGCTTAACCGTTACTAATACACCTGAAGTATTAACTGCTTGTACTGCGGATATTGCAATGACTTTGATGTTAACGGTTGCACGTCGCACCAGTGAAGGCGAAAGAGAATTACGCTCTAAGTCTTGGGCTGGATGGCGCCCTACTCACTTGTTAGCCACCAAAGTCACTGGCAAGACATTAGGTTTAATTGGCATGGGACGTATTGCACAAGCCATGGCACAACGCGCGCATCATGGCTTCGGTATGAAAATCATTTTTTCTGATCCTTACCCACCTCCTGCTGACGTAATTAAGAAGTACAATGCGCAACAAGTAGACTCGATAGATGAAGTATTAGCCAATTCTGATTTTGTTTCTATTCACTGCCCAGGCGGAAAAGATACTTACCATCTATTAAATAAAGAAAGCCTTGCGAAAATGAAGCCTTCTGCATTTTTAATCAACTCTGCTCGTGGAGATGTAATTGATAATGATGCACTCATCGAAGCTCTTAAGAGTGGTGTAATTGCAGGTGCAGGCCTTGATGTTTTTGAAGGAGAACCCGCGTTAGATGAGCGTTTTCTAGAACTTGAGAATGCTGTTCTACTTCCGCACTTAGGTAGTGCCTCTATCGAGACACGCGTAGCCATGGGCAATCGAGTGCTTGAGAACCTAGAGGCATTTGAAGCAGGCGAAACTCCACGAGATAAGCTCGTATAAGCCAGTAGATAGGCCATCATCGGCCAATCTATGCCCATTCGGGCATATCAAAATGGCTAGATCAGTCCTATTATGAAGAGGTCCTTTTTTGGACCTCTTTTACTATGTGTAGCTTAAAATTATTAATCTAAAACAAGTATGACTGACAACGACTCCCCGCTTTCCTGGACGCAACTTACCAAGGTTGCCACCGGCAGTATGATTATCAATCCTGCGGCATCCTATGAAGATGAATTAGTAGAGTTACTTTATCAACAACTACTAAGTGTTATTCGAGCGCGTCAACCTGATATCGAAGCTTATTTTAATGGTCAGCAAGATATTCGCGACTGCCCTACTTCAAAAATTCTATATGTCCTGCAAACCTATGGAATATGGTTCCAACTATTAAGCATTGCTGAACAAAATGCCATGGTGCAGCAACGTCGACAAATTGAAAAAGAATATAATCGTGATCGTGTACCTGGCACTTTTGCGTATTCCTTCTCAAGTGCTGAGCAAAAAGGTATTTCCGCAGAAGATATTCAAACCTTACTAAATAATAGTTTAATCAGCCCTGTAATCACAGCGCACCCTACAGAAGCGAAACGTGTAACGGTATTAGAAGTACATCGTCGAATCTATGTATTACTTAAACAGTTAGAACTCGAACGCTGGACCCCTAGAGAAAGAGATGACTTAGCTAATGAACTTCGCAACGAAATTGATTTACTTTGGTTAACGGGCGAAATTCGTTTAGAAAAGCCCAGTGTTGGACAAGAAGTAACTTGGGGCTTGCACTTTTTTGTTGAATCATTATTTGATGGTGTAAAAGAACTGTATGTAGAATTGGATCGCGCATTAGAACAAGCCTATCCTCATTATGAATTTAAAGTGCCTCCTATTTTCCGTTTTGGATCATGGATTGGCGGAGACCGTGATGGAAACCCAAATGTCACACATAAAGTTACTGCTTCCGCAATACAAACGAATGCTAAAGCATGCATTAAACGTTATCGGCAAGATATTTTTGAGCTTGGTTCTAAATTAAGTATTGCTAATCATTCAGTCAACGTTTCAGAAAACTTTACTAAAGTTTTACAAGAAAAACTTGGAATGCTGGGCGAAACAGAAGCCTATTCACAACGCAATCCAGGTGAAATATTTAGGCAGTACTTGCGTTACATGTTGGCCAGAATTGATGCGACCTTGAAGCATATTAATGATCCAAGTAAGTCTAAAATTGCCTATCATCGTGCAGCAGATTTATCGGCGGACCTCTATCTTCTGGAACAAGGACTATCCGATGCCAAATGCGGACATTTAAGTGATGCAGATGTACGACCTCTGCGACACATGGTGGACACCTTTGGATTTAGAACGGTTAGCTTAGACATTCGAGAAAATACTACGGTAGTTAATAGTGTGCTAGCAGAGATATGGCAAGCATTGCACCAAAAAACTCATATAGATTTACCTGATCCAACATCTGAAGAATGGAATAACTGGATTGTTAATCAATTAACGCAACCTCTACGTGTAGTTCCTCGTTTCGATAATTTATCCAAACAAGCGCAATCTACGTTGGCCATGCTCGAACAAGTTAAGTATTTCCAAAACAAACTAGATCGAAAAGCATTTGGTGTATGCGTATTAAGTATGACGCAAACCGCAACGGATGTGCTGGGTGTATATCTATTAGCAAAGTATGTAGGACTATTTACTGATTCTGATGGACTTGAAGCATGTCGCATTATGATTGTGCCACTGCTAGAGACTATTGATGATCTTGAAAACGGCCCAGCTGTATTAGAAGAACTTTTAGAACATGCATTTGTGCGACGCACGATTAAAAAATTCGGTGGCTCACAAGAGGTTATGGTGGGTTACTCAGATTCTAACAAAGATGGCGGCTTTCTTACCTCTAACTGGATTATCAGCAAAGCTCAATCAGAAATACATGCAGCTGGTGAAAAACATAAAGTACCGATTTCATTTTTCCATGGTCGTGGCGGCTCGGTGAGTCGTGGCGGTGCGCCGAGTGGTCGTGCGATTGCCGCGCAACCGGTTGGCACTATTGATGGCCGTATGCGAGTTACCGAACAAGGTGAAGTGGTTTCATATAAATACGCAAACCGTGGCTTTGCTGAAGAACAAATGGAAATTTTGGCTTCCAGTGTCATCACGCACTCACTTATGTCCGGCAAAGACCCTGCATACCAAAGCAATTCAGAATTAGATGAAGTGCTAGAAGCGCTTTCTGGAACCGCCTATGTCGCGTATCGAAAATTAATTGAGCACCCGGGTTTAGTCGACTTTTATCAGCAAGCCAGTCCAGTTGAAGAATTAACCTTAATGAAAATTGGTTCGCGCCCTGCGCGACGCTTTGGTGCAGCCTCTCTAGATGATCTACGCGCTATTCCTTGGGTATTTGCATGGACGCAAAATAGACTGCTAGTCCCTGGCTGGTATGGAGTAGGTAGCAGCTTAGAGCAAATCATCAAGATACGTGGTGAACTCGGCACAGATCTCCTTAATAAAATGTACGAGAAACACCCGCTGTTTAAATTAATATTAGACGGTGCTGAAAAAACACTTTTACTAGTAGATATGGAAGTTGCTGAGAAGTATTGCGAACTGGTTACAAACGAAGAACATCGAACTCAGATATTCTCTGACATAAAAGAAGAATATGAACTGACGAAGAATAATATATTAAAAATTACTGGCGAAGACCAGCTCTGTGATCGCTTCCCTAATTTTAAACGCCACTTCTATCGACGCATCGAATCACTCAATCAAGTGGGTATTGAACAGGTAGAACTAGTGAAGAAATTTCGAAGCGAAGGCGATGAAATCCAAAATATAGAAGACGTGTTAGTTCCACTATTGTTATCCATTAACTGCGTAGCAGCGGGGATAGGCAGTACTGGTTAAATTTTAAAAACTAAAAATAATAAGACCTAAAATAATAAACATGAAAAAACTTTTATACCATTTTGATACCGATGCTATACCTAGCGTATTTGACTCAGTCGTCGCTTACGATGGTGGCGCCGATCATGTAACTCAACTAGGTGGCGTCAATGAAGAAAATTGTGGCGGCCTCGTAGAAGGTGCAATCTATACACGTGCCCCAAAAGACAAAAAGAATACTGCAATTTTTGTAGGGGGCAGTGATCTAATTGAAGGTCAAAGGCTTTTTCAACTAGTACATGATCAGTTTTTTCAAAACTTCCGTGTATCGGTTATGTTAGACAGCAATGGTTGCAATACCACCTCAGCAGCAGGCGTTGCGCTGTTGAGCAAAGCAACTAATTTGCAAGACAAAACTGCAGTAGTGCTCGCTGGCACCGGTCCGGTAGGGCAGCGTGCAGCAGTGTTACTCGCTAAAAGTGGCGCTAAGGTTCGGCTTACCTCCCGCAAACAGTCCCGCTCAGTGGAAGCCTGTGATGAAATGCGCGAGCGCTTTGGCGTTGTAATGACGCCTATGCAAGCCAGTGACGATGAATCCATACAAGCTGCAATGGATGGCGCCCATGTCGTATTTGGCGCAGCAAAAGCGGGAATTCAATTACTCAATGCTAAACAGTGGCAAGATCATCCTACTTTAGAACTGATTGCGGATGTAGGCACCTCTAAAATTCTAGGATTTGAAGGCATTGATGTGATGGATAAAGATACTGAACGCCATGGCAAGCGAGTGTTTGGTGGCATCGGCATTGGAGCACTAAAACTAAAACTGCACCGTGCATGCATTGCTAAACTATTCGAATCAAATGATATTGCATTGGATGCAGAAGCTATTTATAAAATAGCTCAGAGCATGGCTTAAATAATTTTCTTATGAAGGCTTCCCCAAACTGCTCGAAATGATCGAGCAGTTAATTGCCCTCCCCTCCGTTAGCAGCACCCAAGCTGAAATTGATACTAGCAATCAGCCTGTCGTCAACAGTCTTGCAAATTGGTTAAATGACTTAGGTTTTCAAACTGAAATTGTTGCTAATTCTGATTCATCAGATTCTAACTGCCCTAAAGTAAATTTAATTGCCAGTATAGGTGATGGCGACGATGGCTTAGTGTTATCCGGTCATACCGACACGGTAAACTTTGACCAAACTGGCTGGAATACCGATCCATTCAAAGCCACTCAAGTAGACGATAAATTATATGGGCTAGGCACAGCGGACATGAAATCTTTCTTGGCTATCGCGATTGAGGCGGCAAAAGAGTTTACCAACAAAGATTTTAAGCAACGCTTAACCATCATTGCCACAGCGGACGAAGAATCCACTATGCAAGGTGCAAAAACGTTAGTTCAAACATTGGAGACTAATGGTCAAAAGCTTGGCAAATATTGCATCATTGGAGAACCTACAGACTTAACTCCTATACACCAACACAAAGGTGTAATGATGGAAGCGATTAAAATTCATGGTCAAGCCGGACATTCTAGTGACCCTGGCTTAGGCAATAATGCATTGGAAGGAATGCGTGTTGTACTTAATGAGCTTGATCAATTCAAACAAGAACTTGCTAATAAATACATCAATCATGACTTTGTTGTACCGATCCCGACCTTAAATTTAGGACACATACATGGTGGCGATAACCCGAACCGAATTTGCGGCGATTGCGAATTACATATTGATCTGCGCCCTTTGCCTGGTATGCAGATTGATACTCTTAGAGAACAACTTTGCGAACGCGTTACAAAAATAACTGAACCACTAGGTTTAAAAATTGAATTTGAAGCTTTATTTGATGGCGTACCTGCTTTTGAGACAGATAAACACTCAAAGATCATTCAACTCACCAAACAATTGAGTAAAAAGAAACCCACAAGCGTTGCTTTCGGAACCGAAGGTCCTTACTTTAATGCAATGGGCATGGAAACCGTTGTATTGGGTCCTGGTTCTATAGACCAGGCTCATCAGCAAAATGAATATTTAACGTTAGATTCAATTAATCCTACGATTGAATTGTTGAAGAATGTGATTCACGAAGTTTGCATTAAATAAACACATGGACGATGTGTGAGTACAGGGACTATGTGCAGGATGCACAAGTGTCGTGTGAGATAGGATGTCGGAAGCGACCGTACGAATAAGAGGCGCATCCTAGACGATGCCTTCAAATTAACTCTTTTACCTAATGTCCGCTTTCGGCCAATAGCGGACATTAAACATTCCTTAAGATTAATGAATTACATGCACAGGTTTAAGTGCTTGCCTACCCTGAAACTCTATATAAATACAAAAAGCCCCTTGATGGTCGTTTACGGTTCCAATAACTACGTCGCCATTTCTAATTGCACATAACATTGAAAGCTCTGACTCACAAAATGTGCGTGCGACTACATCTATATTTTGCTCTACAGCTGTTTTAATTCTTTCGTACTCATCAGGTTTAAAGTTCACTAATGTCCGATTTACCAAGGGCTCCTGTTCCAATGAATGTTTAGTTGAATCCATACATCACTCCTAATCTTTAATACTTGTAAATATTAATGAGAATGATTATCATTTGCAAGTAGGCTAATGGAGTATTTATGACTTTTTTCCTCAATGCTTGGCTAGAACGCGAAAATCCTATTTTGGAGCTAAGAGAATCCATTACAAATAGAATGGTTTATCATATTGAAGGTGACGTGTTAAATGATTGGCTAAATAAAGGCGAACTTTGTGTGAATGATTTAAATAGCATTGAAGAAACAAGCGAAGTTATTAGAGACTTACTGCTAAAAAGTATTACAGAAGATGTTTCCACCAAACAAAAGTGCGACTTCCCTATTAATAATGTAATTAAATTTCCTCGTAGGTTTAGAAGGCCTAGCAAAGGGAATTCTAGCTCTCGAAAAAGTAATAATGTTATCTATCTGTATTCATTACTAAGTAAGAGAATTTTAAAGTATCTTGATAATGCTATTTATTAGACAGTCCGAATGTCCGCTTTGGGTCGAAAGCGGACATCACAAAGAAAAACGTTTATTTAGCGAGCGCCAAAATAATTACAAGCAACACTAATATCAAAATAGCAGCTGCACCACCTATTCCACCTGCCGCAGGCAGATCTTCGAAATTCTGCGCAAATACCCTTATTTCTTCATCGGTTAAGGAGTTAATACGCTCTTGTGCTTGTTCTGCAGTAACGCCATGTTGCTCTAAGAGACTGCGCGCTTCAGCTTGATATAAAATTTGATAAAGATTCTCTCTTTTCAGATCAGTATATTGCTCTTGCAATATTTCATTCGTTCCAACCATTCCTGCATATGCAGGCATAGTGTGAGTAAATACGAGTGCAAAAACACAAACATAAACAATTGCTAAATGTGAAAATTTAGTCATGGGCTCACCTTTTAATGTAAAAATACTTGCGGACCGCAAAGTACACCAATTCTTAATTAGTTTTCTTTTTCTTAAAACGCTCAAACTTTAATTTGAAAATATTACCTTGCGGTACCGCATCATCTTCTACAATTAGATCATCAGATACTGCTTGACTATCACGGGTGGAAATCACACGTGCAGCTTCTTCATCTTGACAGGCCACTGGATCAGTGTCTTGATTACGGTAATCTTCAGTCGTACAAGGGCGGAAACCTGGAAACACTTTTGATTCATAAATGGTAACAGTTTCACTACCACTTGCCTCTTGTTTTACCGGTGACTGCGTAGGTGGCGGGGTATCAATAACAATTTCTGGCGGCGGTAGAGCTTCCGAAGTTTCTTCTGCATTAACAACTCCAACAACTAACCATACACACAACATAATCCACAAGGTGGACCATAAAGATCTATACATTAATCTACTCATACCCAACTCCTCAGTATAAAAAGATTAAGTCTACCTGCTTAACCTTAAAATTATATTAAGTGTTATAACTCTGCTTGTTTTCGCTTTGATATTTCTTCGTCTATCGCAGCGATGGATTGTTCCAATTCATTCACAGAATAAATATTTTGAATTAGATACTTATCATGCTCAACCATGGCATAAGATTCATCTAATTCTTTTCGGTAACCACCAATGGCCGTATCCGAATCTTGCATATCTGACACTAATCTTTTATGAAACTCTGGATTTTCATTAAATTTAAACATCATGGACATATAAACTGCCGAAAAACGAAAATCATAGGATTTATAGTCGCCAATTGAATGTACATCCTTGCGCGCCTCACGCATATCTACATTAAAGGTATTGCTATAACCCATCAGTGAATCACGAAACTTGCCTTCTATCTTATAATCTTCAATCATCACTGGAATAACTTGCGCGATCTTCAAACGCACATCATCGTGAGCCATGATGGTTTCTAACAACCGTTGTTTAGCGACTTCAGGTTCATCGCTAGCTTGGCGAATTACATCGAGATCTCGCTGTCGTGTTTCTCGCTCAGCATGCAGCTGCTGCATACTAAGACCGCCTAGATTCTCTGGGACCTTATGCAGTACCTTTACTCGATCTAAGATAGGAGACTTAATGGTCTCGCCCCCAGCAAAACTGGTTGAACTGATGAAAAGCATCAAAGTTATACATATGCCAGCATTAATTAGCCGTATTTTTCGCATTCTTGGTTCCATGTTTTTGATTAGATGTATAAAATTCGACCGGCTAGTGAAATAGCGCTACCGTAGGCAAATTCTCTTCACCTATTATAAGGTCCTAATGAGGTCTAAGATAGCAAAAGATTAGTACCAATAATCTATGCGAATTCATAGACTTAACAAATACGATACCAATTAATTTTATAAAGTTTTAACCATAATTTAGCCGTGCCAAAAGATTCCACATTTCAGCTAGAGAGTTTTCGACAAGCTACGCCATATATATATGCGCATCGTAGTAAAACGTTTGTGCTCTACATAAGTGATGCTTTATTAGCAAAAGACAACCGAGCTTCACTTATACATGATCTGGCACTCGTACATACCTTAGGCGTAAAGCTAATTTTAGTGTTAGGTCTACGCACGTTTATAGATAAAAAACTTGGCAAACAATCTGCTAGTTCATTTGAGAATAATTGGCGCATTACCAATGCAAAAACATTGGATACCATTAAAGAGGTTGCAGGATGCGTCAAAACAGACATAGAAGCACTATTTTCTATTGGTCTGGTCAATACACCTATGTCTGGAATGAAGCTGAATGTTGTCAGCGGTAACTATGTGCGTGCCAAACCGGTAGGTGTGCGCAATGGCACAGACTACCAACACACGGGCGAAGTACGCAGCATTGCCGCAGAAGAAATTCAGAAACAATTAGATGCAAACAATATTGTATTAATGTTGCCCTTAGGCTATTCGAAAACGGGAGATGTTTTTAATTTAACCAGTATGGAAGTAGCAAAGCATGCAGCGTGTGCATTGCAAAGTGAAAAACTGATTCTTATGCTAGATAAATTTAGCGTACCTGGAAAAAAGAAACAAAGTGACAATCACTTCAATGTAAATGAAGCTAAAGAGCTAGCTAAAAAATTACCGAATACCAAACAATTACTTAAAGACTATCTAGGTATAGCTGTGCAAGCTTGTTTAGAAAACGTAAAACGAGTGCATTTGCTAGATGCTTCTAAACCTGGCGCGCTGCTAGAAGAGCTCTACACCCTAGATGGTGTGGCTACCTTAGTAACTGCAGAAACCTATGACGAAATTCGACCGGCAACCATCAATGATGTCGGTGGAATTACTGAACTCATTCAACCACTCATAGACAAAGGTGCATTAGTGTCACGTACACGTGAGCAGCTTGAATTAGAAATTGAGAGTTTTGATGTCATTGAGAGAGATGGCATGGTGCTAGCGTGTGGCGCTCTACAAATTTATGCGCAAGAAAGTGCAGCAGAAGTAGCCTGCCTTGCCGTGCACCCAGAATACCAATCTAACGGAAGAGGCAGCAAAATGCTGACCCATTTAGAAAAAAAGTCCACAGCAGCTGGGGTCAATCTGCTCTTTGTGCTCACCACACAAACCTCTCATTGGTTTCGTGAGCATGGCTTTAAAACCTCCAAAATAGAGTCCCTACCCATGAAAAAGAGGGCTTTATACAACTATCAGCGAAATTCAAAGGCCTATAGCAAAGCGGTATAGCCAGGACGGAGGGGCTTACGCCCAAGCGCTAAGTGACTATAATCAGCGCTGGAAACATACTCCAAACACCACAAAAATATTTTACACCAGGGAGAGAGAACAGAATCATGAAGATCGATTCAAAGATATTAATTAGCCTAGGTATTCTTTTAGGCGTCATCCTTACCATGTTTACTGAAAATATGTCTTTTCAACCTATCAACACTGCTCTTAAGATTGCTGGCGGTTTATTTGCATTTGCGATCGTTTTAACTTTTATTAAGAATCTAGTCAGAAAAATATCAAGTAGACCAAGAAAAGAAAAAGCTACCACTTCGGGTCTGAGTTCAAATCAAACATCGGGCACGGTTAAATGGTTTAACTATAAAAAAGGGTTTGGCTTTATCGAACAAGAAAATGGTGAAGATGTATTTGTTCACCACCGTTCTATAATAGGCACGGGTAGAAAATCACTACGCGAAGGCCAAAAAGTTTTAATGGATATTGTCGATGGAGATAAAGGCCTGCAAGCCGAGAATGTCAGCCCACTTTAGTGGCAAAAACTTCAAATATAATTCTAAATCCTATGTTATGGCTAGTGATAGCCTTAACATTGGGTTTAGCACCCTTCTCCCCTGAACCTCATGTTTGGGAAAAATTAAAATGGGTTATCTCTGGCGCCGAAGGAATGCGACCGATTGATTGGTTTGATTTCTTTTTACATGGCGCTCCATGGGCATTATTGTTTACCTCACTAATTAAAAAGTTTTTTTTCAGATAACAATAAAACAACCCTAGATAACCACATGGAAAACAAATTCCATGATATCGCTATAAGCACGTCATATTCTTGCCATAATTAAACTGTTTAATTCGAGGCTCACTAGTTACTAAGGAGTCTCGAATGTTTTTGGCACATATGCCGGCTGGCTATCTAGCAAGCAAACTCCTAGTTGCGCAATTTTGTTTAGATCCACCTAAAACAAAATGGTTACTGTTCTTGGGTTTATTAGGGAGCATATTTCCAGACCTGGACATGTTCTATTTTTATTTGATCGATAATAGACAACATGGTCATCACAGTTATTGGACACACATCCCTTTTTATTGGGTTTGTTTACTAGCGGTTAGTTACACAATAGCAGCCTTTCTTAAATCACGATTTCTTGTAGCTTCTGCAACAGTATTTATTGGCTGCATCTTGTTGCATTTGTCACTCGATACATTTGCCGGTGGTGGCATCAAGTGGTTATACCCTTTTCAAAATTCATATATCAACATTTTTTCCATACCTGCTCGACAAAACTACTGGGTGTGGAATTACATATTACATTGGACTGCATTAGTTGAGCTCAGCATCATTTTTTTTGCAGCCGTAACTTTCTGGAAAACAGATGGGCAGTCCTATCGACGCCTAAGGAGATAAACATGAAAGAAGTATCCATTTTCTCATTCAAACCACAACCTGGTCCCTATGAAACATGGAGCTTATGCTCTGAACTGATTTTGAATGGCAAACGTACTGGAAAATATGTGCCAGGTTTTGTGATTGGTGCACAGTACGCGTATAAGAACTTATATCTAATCGTAACTTCCTGGGATTGCCCATACGAAGAATCACAAGAGTTTATATTGTTATCAAAAGACTTAACTGTTTTATGCAAAAAACATATTGGCCATATTTACTCAACCGTTTTACTAGAAAATCATGAACCCATTGCTGAAGATCAAGTGTTATTTCATTGCAGCAACGACACGGATATTTTGGTTACAGCAAAATCTGGTTTACTACACTCTTCTCCACCTTTTTTTACTACTAAAAAAATACAGCGCGAAATAATGTCTGTTGTGTAATTAATTTATATACCAATTAAGATAGCCAACTCTTATATTGTTGTTTCATTTCTTCAACCATGTCTGGAAGAGGCTGATTTATATCAATATTAAACGAATCACCAAAATATAATTTAAGGCGTACATTCATTTCATCCACACTTAGATCAAAGCATTCATTCAAACTTTCTCCTAGTCTTTTAGGGCTAGGTTGAAATTTTGGATCAGGCTGAACAATATTGAATAAACATCGGATTTCACGCTGATACTGATTCGCACGCACTTTTAGATCTTCTTTCTCTATTTCATCCTGCATAGGATCTTCGGACGGAAATAATCTTGCCAGTGCTTTCCCTACAACTGCAGTGAATATTGAAGAGATTAATAGCAATAAATAAATCGATCCGAGCTGATAATTCTCAAAAACAAATAACAACCCTATTGTTGTTGCTATAAATACGACCGCATAGATTAAAACTGGATGCATAATTCCTGATAATTTAATATAGCTTAAATAGTAATTTTCAGTAACTAGAAACTAGCAGTGGAGGAAGTTCATGGTCACACTAAAAAGAATCTTTATTATGTTTATTTTGTTATTTTCGCAATGCCTTTATGCAACATCACTAGATAAGTATGTAAAAGTTTGTACCGACAATCAAGCTAACAAAATGGGCCCTGAATTATGTGAATGCATGGGCAGTAAAGGGAAAGAATTATCCGAAGAAGAGTTTGAATTTTTTTACGCTATAGCTGCGAAAGATCAAGAAAAAGTAAATAAAGGGCATACAACACTAGAGCCAAACCAGAAAATAAATGTAATGACATTGACTATGACGGGCCCAACTAAATGTGCGAATGAACTTGCAGCACAGCAAAATTCATCAGACGAAGCAGACAATTCTGATAGTGTGGCTGGTTCTGCTTCAGAAAGTACGAATGATACTGCTTTGGGAACAGTATCTGAATCTGCAGATTCAGCAGCACAATAGCTAACCATTAGAAGAGCAGATAAAAATCTGCTCTTCTAATTTATGCTCATCTAATTTTATATTGGGTCTATGCTGCTTTTGCGGCGATATAGCCAGGTTTACCATTAATGGTTGCTGTTCCTGTAACTGGGATAGATCTCACCAAGGTATCTAGAATCGGACACTGCGCTTCAACAGCATCAACGAGCTGCCTTAGCTCCTCATCGCTTGCTGGACTTTCAATAATGGATTCAAAAGAAAGATCTTGAAAACCTGGCGGGATACCTTTATCCGCACCCATACCAAATAAGCCATGCAAATCTAGGTTACCTTCAAGCTTTACTTTATATGATGTTAATTCAATTCCCATTGCAGAGGCTAAAGCTGCATACATAATCCCTTGGCAGGTACCCAAAGCGGTAAGAATTAAATCTCCAGGACTTTGTGCAGCATCACCTCCACCAAAAGCTGCAGGCTCATCAACTGGAACAGGCGGCAAATTTCGAACTTGTGATGTGCAGTGAACATCGCCATCCCAAATTACTTCTGCACGATATTTTAATTGTGCAGATTTTGGATTATCAGTGATTGCTGCCGCTAAACTATCGACAGCGGTTTTTACGGTTGCTTGTGACATGGTGTCCCTCCTAAAATTTTAGATCTGGGTAAATCGGTATGTAGGTTTGTTTTATTTTCTTATCTCGTCATGTAATTATAACGCTTATAATATCGCACAAATGGTTTATCTTTATTATAAGACATATAAATTTCTGATAATTATTATAAATAATCCAAAGTACACAATAATTAATATATATGTTAACACTGTACCAATTCCCAATTTCTCATTATTGCGAAAAGATACGCTGGTCACTGGAATATAAAAATATTGAATATAAAAAAGTAAATTTACTGCCTGGACTTCATACTAAAAAAGCAAAAAACCTTACCTCTACTTCCTCTTTACCGATACTTATTCATGATAAAATAGTAATCAACGAATCTAGTAAAATTATTAGCTATCTTGACCAGGCCTTCCCTAACAACTCTCTTACCCCAAGTGACCAGTATTTAAAACAAGAAGCTACACAATGGGAAAAATTTGCAGACGAAGAAATTGGATCAGATGTACGTCGCATTTGCTATCACACCTTACTGAACCATCCAGATATCATCACTCCTTATTTTACAATTGATGGCCCCTGGTATGGAAAGCTCTATATGAATGTCACTTTCCCTAAGTTATCTAAAACTATGCGTAAATTAATGAAGCTTGACGATACAACCGTAATAGAAATTAACCAAAGACTCACTCAAACGATTGAAAAGATCTACGCTCATATAAAAGATAGAGAATTTTTTGTAGGCAATACTTTCAGCCGCGCAGACCTTTCAGTAGCATCATTATTGGCACCGTTATGTAGAACAAAAGGCTATGGCATAGAATGGCCTGAAAAGTTTCCAGAACCTTTACATAGTACTATCCGTAAATACGGAGATAAACTAGACTGGGTGCATCGCATTTATGAACAATATCGATGAAACGTTGCACTTGGGCTCAAACCAGTCCCTCAGAAGAAAAATACCATGATGAAGAATGGGGTGTTCCACTCCACGATGATCGACTTTTATTTGAGTTCTTAATCCTAGAAGGTGCACAAGCAGGTTTAAGCTGGTCTACTATTTTAAATAAACGTGAAGGCTACAGAAAAGCCTTCGATAATTTTGAAGCTCAAAAAATTGCACGCTATTCAAATAATCAAATAGCAAAGCTACTACTGAATCCTGAAATTGTGCGCAATAAACTTAAAATTAACTCAGCAGTAACAAATGCTAAAGCTTTTATAGAAATACAACAAGAATTCAAAAGTTTTAATAACTATATTTGGCAATTTGTAAACGGTAAGCCGATTCAAAATGCATGGAAAATTTCATCTCAAGTCCCTGCTAATACAATAGAATCAGATGCCATGAGTAAAGACCTAAAAATACGCGGCTTCAAATTTGTTGGCACTACGATCTGTTATGCCTTTATGCAAGCTGTGGGTATGGTAAATGACCATACGGCTGATTGTTTTCGCTACAAAACCGTTAAAAAGCTAGCTTAAAATGTCTCTAACCATGCCATTAAGAATAATTGCAGTAATTTTAATTGTAGCAGCTGCATTACAGTTCTTTTTCTATAACCAACTTTTAGTTAAACCTATAGTAGTAGCGCATGTACTTTTCCTGCTCAGCATTTTTAGTGATCGACATACAAAACGCATTGCAGTAATTACCCTAGGACTAGCGATGGTGGTACCAATTGGAGCTTGGCGAATGGTAGAAGCCGGCACCGCTACATATAGTTTCTTTTTCATAAATGTTTTAATATTTTTATATATTGCTTTTATTGCCTTTCAAACATTAAAAGCGAGATGAAAAAACGTATTCTATATACGCTGTTATTTACAGTCATAATTTTACTGGCTATAGATCGAAGTGCTGCCTTTCTTTATAAACCCAAACCCGGTTCTACAGATATTGTTCTTTACACAACAAAGTGGTGCCCATATTGCAATAGCCTGCGAATACACTTCCAGGCAAACAGCATCCCTTTCACGGAACATGATATTGAAAAATCACTTTCGGGCATCGCAGGTTTCTGGGCATTACGTGCTAGAGGGGTTCCAGTATCGGCCATCGGTCCAGAGGTAGTATATGGTTATGATATTAATACAATAAATAATGCCTTGATCGACCTTGGATACAGCTTAAAACTCATAGAATAAACTACACTCTATCTGAATACTTACTTATGACATCTATTGTAATCATTGCAATTATTGTTGCTGTACTTATATGGGGGATATTAGTTTACAACAGCCTTGTGTATGACAGAAATACATCCTTTGCAGCCTGGAGTGACATCGATGTTCAGCTCAAACGTAGACATGATTTAATTCCAAAGCTAGTTGAAGCAATTAAACAGTATGCAGACTACGAGAGCAGCTTATTACAATCAGTAACTGAATTACGCTCACAAGCAAAGTCAATTGAAAATATATCAGATCGCGAGAATGTAGAACGCGAATTGCAATCACAAGTGCATAAACTTATCGCTGTAGTGGAAGACTACCCAGAATTAAAAGCAAATCAAAATTTTCTGGAACTACAAAAAGATATTTCTGACGTGGAAAATAACATCCAATATGCAAGACGCTATTACAATGGAGCAGTTCGTAATATCAATACGCGTATTGATTCTTTCCCAGATTTAATTATCGCTCGTTTTTTTAAATACAAATATCATGAATATTTTCAATTAGATGATTAAGCAACGCACAATACTTATATTTATAAATACTTTTCTAGCTTTAATAGTTACCTTTTTCTGCTTATCAGAACAGGCTTTTTCTGCCGAAGAAATCTTATTTTTTGATAGCCACATTCAAGTTCATGACGACTCTAGCATGTCTGTGACTGAAGAAATAACCGTACGCGCAGAAAACAAAAAAATAAACCGCGGCATATACCGTGACTTTCCTACAAAATATAACGGAAAACTTGGTAATAAAATTAAAGTCGGTTTTGAAATAATTGAAGTATTGAGAAATGGTGTATTAGAGCCTTATCATACAAAAAAAATGAGCAATGGCATTCGCATCTATATAGGAGATAAAAATCGCTACATAAATAGAGGCGAACACAAATATTCCATTAAATATAAAACCAATCAGCAACTTGGTTTTTTTGGCTCACATGATGAACTTTACTGGAACGTTACCGGCAATGGATGGGAATTCCCAATTCTTGAAGCTAAGGCAAGCGTGCACTTACCAGACTCAATTCAAGCAAGCGAAGTTAAGCTTGAGGCATATACAGGTTTCACTGGTAGTCGTGGCCAGAGTTATGACACTGATATAGGTTATTCTGGCAATTACTTATTTAAAACCAATAGACCCCTTGCAAATAGGGAAGGCTTAACTATCGTAGTTACCTGGCCTAAGGGCCATATACATCTGCCGAGTTTCACACAGAAAGCGATATGGTGGTGGCAAGCGAATATCGATAGCCCCATTAACTTACTCGGTTTTTTAGGATTATTAATTTTTTATCTAAGTGCCTGGTGGCAATTAGGCAGAGACCCAAAACCGGGTATCATCATTCCCCGCTACCAACCACCTGCAGGTTTTCCAGCTGGCGGACTTCGTTATATCAAAGAAATGGGCCACGACAAAAAAGCTTTTACTGCAGCTCTACTAAGTCTTGCAGTAAAAGGTTATTTGAAAATAGAAGAAGTTGGCAAAACATATAAATTGCATAAATTAAAGAACACTGATCTCAGATTACCTCCTGGCGAACAAGCAATCCATTCTAGTTTTTTTGGTAAAGCTGATCACAATATAGAGTTAAAAAATACTAACCATGAAAAAATATCTAAAGCTATCTCGCAACACAAGGGCGCGTTAAAAAAAGAATATAGTCAAAGTTATTTCATTCATAACCGTAAAGTTCTTTATATAGGCATCCTTATCTCAATAATTATTGGCGCGGTTATTTTGTTCAATTTAAACAAAGGTGAAGATGCTGGAGCAGCATTATTTCTCATATTTTGGCTATCTATATGGACACCGGTAACCGTTTTTTTAATTCTTGCATGGTTCAACCTTTTTAAATCTCGCTTTACTATAGGAAAGGTGGCAGAACTACCTGTAGCCACCATTTTTGCAGGAGCATGGTCGGCAGGCGAAATTGGCGCCTTAGTAGCATTATGTTCAATAATAGGTATAGCAAATGGCTTAATGCTAATCTCAATTTTTATCGTTAATACTATTTTTTATTTTTTACTCAAAAAACCGACACTGGAAGGAAGAAAACTATTAGACAAAACTGAGGGCTTTAAAAAATATTTAGAAGTCGCAGAGCAAGAAGAATTAAATTTGAGACACCCGCCCAGAAAAACACCAAAATTGTTTGAGGCTTATTTGCCTTATGCGCTCGCTCTTGGTGTAGAAAACGAATGGGCAGAACAGTTCACTAATGTATTTAGCATGCACGGCGAAAATAAAGACTATCATCCAGCGTGGTATAGTGGCAGTCATTGGAATAACAACAACTTAGGTTCTTTCACTGATTCAGTAGGTAGCTCACTAAACTCAGCAATCTCATCATCCTCAACGGCTCCTGGCTCATCTTCCGGTAGCAGTAGTTTTGGAGGTGGCGGCTCCTCTGGAGGCGGAGGAGGAGGAGGCGGTGGTGGCGGCTGGTAACTAGAGTCATTTGTCGAATAACAAAAATGAATTCAGACCCTCGTCTCACTCAACTGCATGAGTGGATAAAAGAAATCTTTGGAAATATTGAATACTCGCTAAATTCTGTTTCTGGTGATGCAAGTTTTCGGCGTTATTTTCGCTTAGTCACTCCACATGCCCAGTACATTGCTGTGGATTCACCACCCGAAAAAGAAAGCAATGATGCATTTATAAATGTAACGCATTTATTGGGTGCAGAAGGTCTACCTGTACCACATATTCACTACAATTCTTTAGATTTTGGATTTTTTCTATTGAGTGACTTGGGTGACGACATATTACTTAATGTACTCACCACGGAGAATGCTGAAAGATTATATCAAAAAGCTCTTAATGCACTGTTATTAATTCAAAAAACAGAGGCCACTAACTTGCCTATTTATGACGAAAAATTATTAGCGCAAGAAATGGAATTATTTAGAGATTGGTTCCTCATTAAAAAATTAAAATTACAAATCAGTGAAAATGAAAACACCTTACTTAGTGAAGCTTTCAAAAGCTTAATTAAAAATGCCACTGAACAACCTCAGGTTTTTGTTCATCGTGATTATCATTCACGCAATTTGATGAATATTGATGGGAAATACCCTGGAATTATAGACTATCAAGATGCAGTACTTGGACCCGTCACCTACGATCTTGTTTCTTTATTGCGTGATTGTTACATTAATTGGCCCGATGAGAAGGTAAAAGAATTAGCGTTAGTTTTCCATAAAAAAGCTATTTCTTGTGAAATAATTAACGAGGTAAGTGAGCAAAATTTTATACAATGGTTTGACTTAATGGGAATTCAACGACACCTTAAAGCAGTAGGTATATTTTCTCGCCTTAATATCAGAGACAACAAGCCAAACTATTTAGATGATATTCCTCGCACATTAAACTATATAAAATCTATCGCAAATATTTATCCACAAACAAAGAGTCTAGCAAGTTTCATCAATAGCAAAGTGAACATTTAATATCGTTATGAAATGCATGTTACTCGCAGCTGGATTAGGCAGACGTCTACACCCTATTACAGATAAAATTCCTAAACCTTTAGTTGAGGTCGCAGGAAAACCACTTATTGAATATCATTTAGAAAACTTAAAATCCGCAGGTTTCAAGGAAATCGTTATCAATCTTTCGCATCTAGGCGAAATGATAGAAGAGCATCTTGGCGATGGTTCTCGATTTGATTTAGCCATTGAATATTCTCACGAAGGCGCAACTCCACTGGAAACTGCAGGAGGAATCATTCGCGCCTTACCATTATTAGGCAATAAACCATTTTTAGTACTCAATGCAGACATTTGGTGTAATCACTCGCTGTCATTTGCAAACCTTACACACGGCAAGCTTGCCCATATAGTGCTAGTAGATAACCCAGCACATAACCCTGATGGCGACTTCGTTTATGAATTTGGGAGAATATATAATACTGGAAGTAGCCACTTCACCTTTAGCGGTATTGGCATATACGACCCTAATTTATTTAAAGACTTCACAGTTGAAAAACGTGCTTTAGCGCCGCTTCTTAGAGATGCAATTGATCAAGAACTTGTGAGTGCAGAATATTTTACCGGTAAGTGGTTTGATATTGGAACACAAGAACGTTTGGTGGAAACTGAAGCTTATGTATCAAAAATTAACTAACTCTTTACAATATTCTTTATTTCTCAATAACCAATATATTTATACCAAAACTTACCCACGTACTCATGCAATGCATTGCTTGTTTGTTTTAGTGCGCCAGCGTTCGGAATATACTCTTTCAATTCTGAAGTAGAGGCACTGCGTTTATAGAATACAGTCGGCGCGGAGATTGGATTTAGCCCCACGTCTTCAAAACACCACATTGCTCTAGGCATATGATAAGCATGCGTAACTAACAAAACTTTACTTATAGAATTTTCATTTAGTATTTTCTTAGTGAACATTGCATTCTCAAAAGTAGTTTTACTTTTTTCTTCCAACCATTTCACTTCAACACCAAAATCTGTTTCAAGTGTCTTTTTCATTAACTTAGCTAAAGAATCTCGTTCATCATTCACACTGCCGCCAGAAATAATTATAGGTAGCTGATGCACTTTCGAAAGCCTTGATGCATATCGCAAGCGTTCTAATGTGGCTGCATTTACCGTATCTAGATTTGCATATTCGCGGGCTATAGGAATTCGTCCCGCTGATAGAACCACTATAGCTTGAGTATCTTGAGGCACTTCTTTTAGAACATCATATTCAAATTGCAATGGATCCAACAATTTATGCGCCATGAACGGTGTACTGGCAAAATACAACAGTACCGATGCTAACAAAATACTAAAAGCAGCTGTTTTACGCAGACGAATCAACCAGAAAAATAGGCCAATTGCTAATAAGACGATAAATCCGGATGGAGGGAGCAAAATGTCGCATACAATGCGTAATGTTTCAGAGTTCATAGCTTAAGAGTAACTCAATGCTTGCTGCGCTTGAAGGTCTGCATGATAAGAAGATCGCACTAATGGACCACTGGCCACATGCTCAAAACCCAATTCGTTGCCTATATTTTTCAAGGCTTCAAACTCTTTAGGATCTAGATAGCGATGCATAGCCAAATGGTGGGCGCTAGGCTGCAAATATTGACCCAAAGTTAGCATATCAACATCATGCGCACGCAAATCCTTCATCACTTCTATTACTTCATTAATCTCTTCGCCCAAACCCAGCATTAATCCAGATTTCGTAGGTACATGTTTAATTCGTTGCTTGTGCTTCTGTAACAACTGTAATGAATGTAGATAGTCCGCACCTGGGCGCGCCGCTGGATACAATCGCGGTACGGTTTCTAAATTATGATTAAATACATCTGCTGACGCTTTGCTTAGAACATCAAGGGCCTTATCCATCCTGCCTCGAAAATCAGGCACGAGAATCTCGATTTTTACTTCACTACTTTGTTGACGAATTTCTCGAATACAATCAACAAAATGACTAGCGCCACCATCTTTTAAATCATCGCGATCAACAGAAGTGACCACAACATAGCGCAAACCTAACTTCAATACAGTTTCTGCTAACTTTACAGGTTCATTCACATCCAAAGGCAAAGGTCTGCCATGCGCAACATCGCAAAACGAACATCGCCGCGTACAAACATCTCCCATAATCATGAAAGTTGCAGTGCCCCCATCAAAACACTCGGTTAAATTTGGACAAGATGCTTCTTCGCAAACAGTGTTTAATTTCTGCTCACGCAATAAGCTCTTCAATTCTCGAACTTTAGCTGATGTAGGAGCTTTGACATGCAACCATTTAGGTTTAGGTATGCGTTTCCGGGTAATTTCATCTAGAGATTTAAATGAAATAGGAATCTTAGTTACTTTTTCATGACCTCTTTGTTTAACACCAAGCTTTGCCACATGTGACTTAGATTGCGAAGTATTTGAATTTTTAGCTGTCATGAATATTTATTTTATTAACTTTATATTCTAAATGTTTGCATAGTTTAAGCATTAATTTTTCCGAAACTGCATGTATGCCTTCAGTTACTCCAACATCTTTAAGTTGAGTAACCGTCAATCCCGGAAACCCACAGGGATTGATTAACGAAAATGGACTTAGATCCATATCAACATTCAATGCAACTCCGTGATAACTGCAGCCACTATGCACGCGTAAACCAAGCGATGCAATTTTCGCATCATTTACATATACGCCATGCGCTTCAGCACGTGCCTGAGAATCAATTTTATAGTCATTTAACAAATCTACTACTGCCTGCTCAACAAGCTGAACAAAACGTTTCACACCTATAGATTTACGTTTCAAATTGACCAATAAATAGATGATTACTTGCCCCGGCCCGTGATAAGTCACTTGCCCACCGCGATCAGATTGCACAATAGGAATATCAGTTTGGCTGAGAACATGCTGCGGATCGGCATTCGCACCCAAGGTGATTACTGCAGGATGCTGCACACACCAAATTTCATCCGCTGCAGTTGAAGTTCGTTGCGTGGTGAATTCACGCATTTTATTGAATACAGAACTGTATTCTTGTAAACCTAGATTACGTATGTGTAGTTCACACATCTATTAAGCTCAGCTATTTTACAGCCATGAATTCTAATCATGAAAGGATTAATCGGCGTTTATTTATAGTGCCATTATGACCCATTCACTGGCAGTTAAGTCCATATAAATTCCATCCAAGTGCTCTTGGCTTGTCGTATTTACCACTGCCGTGATGCTGCAATAATTCTTTTGCTTACTTTCCACCTCATTGATCTTGGTATCTTCAAAATCGTTAAGATGTTTCTTTAGTATTTCGACTACCGCTTTATGAAAACCATGATGATTCTTTCCCATTATTTTAATTGGGAACTCACATGGAAAAACTAATAACGACTCTTCGTCTGACATAAATAAATTTAGAATTTAGAAGATATCTACATCTTGCGCTGTTGATACAATTTATACGTTTTTTGCCAAATTTTACCTGGCTTACCATCAGCAATTACTCTTTGATCAATTTTAGTTGCAGCCAACAATTCTTTTGTAGAACTTGCAATCCAAAGTTCATCTGAGGAATATAACCAATCTTTTGGAATGCGTTGTTGTTTGCATTCAATACCAAGCTCTTCCAATAATTCCAATATAAAATCTCGCGTTATACCCGGCAATATTAAATTGTCTTTTGGATGCGTATACACTATCCCGTCACGCACTAAAAATAAGTTACTAGAAGAACCTTCCAACGCATAATCATCACGAATCATTATCGCTTCAACGGCATCAGCCTCTGCAGCCTCTTGTTTAGCAAGAATGTTTGCCAACAAGCTAATTGCCTTAACATCACAACGTTGCCAGCGAGTGTCGTTAGTCGTTATCAGCTCGACACCATTCTCTATATATTTACTTGGCACTATTGGAAGCGGATTAGCCATAGCAAACACTGTGGCTTGCGTGGCATCTGGGAATACATGATCTCGTGGCGCAACTCCTCGAGTAACTTGAATATAAATGGCGAGATCATCACATTCTGATTGCTGAATTAATTTTTCAATTAATGATAGCCAATCAGACTCGCTATACGGACTAACTACTTTTATCTCCGCCATACTGCGTTGCAAACGACCCATGTGTTGGGACAAGTAAAAAGCCTTATTTTGATAGACCGTGATTAGCTCATAGATACCATCGCCAAATAGAAAGCCGCGATCTAATACGGAAACACGACAATCCTCTAACGGCAGGTATTCGCCATTTAAAAATGCAGGAACAGAAGCCACAGAACGTATGACTTAGAAGAATAGTTTCACGAAGAAATCCACAATGCGTCGCCATAAGCCACCTTCAGGGTTTGATTGCAACGCAACTAACGCTTGCTCTAAATAATCTTCACCTTTTAGTGTGACTTTAACCACCCCAACGTGATCACCCTGTTCAATCGGTGCGATAATTTCAGTATCAATACTCATATCAGCTTTTAAATCTTCGTACCGCCCTCTTGGAATAGTCACAAACAAGTCGTTATCCAAACCAAGTTGAATGGACTTTGACTCGCCTTTCCACATTCGTTGTTGAGCTAATACTTCTCCAGCTTTATATAATTTATGAGATTCATAATATCTAAAACCATAGTTCAACAACGCTTGACTGTTTACCGTACGCGCTCTATCACTATTAGCTCCCATCACTGCAGATATTAAGCACATATTATTCTTCAGTGCGGATGCCGCAAGACAATAACCAGCCGCTTCTGTATGACCTGTTTTAATTCCATCTACTGCACTATCACGCCAAAGCAAACGATTACGGTTAAACTGCTTAATGCCATTAAAGGTGTATTCTTTCTGTGAGTAGCGCTCATATTCTTCAGGAAATTCACTGATCATTGTGCGCGACAATAAAGCAATGTCATATGCAGTGGTATAATGATCTGTATCCGGTAGGCCTGTAGCATTAATATAGTGTGTATCTTTCATTCCGATTCGCATCGCTTGAGCATTCATTACATCAGCAAACGCTTGTTCAGTACCCGCAACATGCTCGGCTAACGCAATACTCGCATCATTGCCAGATTGAATAATGAGCCCTAACATTAGATCATCTAATAAAATTTTATTGCCCACTTCAACAAACATTCTTGAACCAATACTTCGCCAAGCATATTCACTAATTTCTACTTGGTCATCTAACCTAATATCTCCTGCCTGCAAAGATTTATAGACCACGTAGGCTGTCATAATTTTTGTAATGCTCGCAGGATCAACGCGCTCATTTGAATTGTAGTCTGCTAGCACTGCGCCACTAGCGAAGTCCATCAACACATAACTGCTCGCATCGAATTTGGGTGGCGCGGGCACCGGTAATGGCTCCGCACTAATTGCAATATTTGCAATATTTGCAAGAAACATCAATGCTAAAAAAATAATTGCACTTAATTTTTTAGCGCTAAGTTTTATAACTGTAAATTTCACCAATGCCTCCACAAAAACCGCTCCTTAATTAATTATTCAATCACTACGCGGTGATCACTTATACCCATTGCAATTAACTCTGCAACCGTATCATCTGCAGACTTTACCGTCGCTATTGGACCAATACGAACTCGGTGCAGCTGCTTAGTATCTTTCACTATTGAAGAAATGGTCACTACACCCAAGTTAAGCCCACTGAGCTGACTCTTTAACTGACTTGCATTCTTAAACTCACCAAAAGCGCCCACTTGCACAAAAATTTTCGGCCCTTGATTAGAAATAGTGGTAGCTTCTGTAACAATCTCGGGCGATGAATCTGCAACCATTTCAGACTCCACATTAATATCTAGTTCACTACTGGCACTAACAACTCGGTTATGAGTGATTCGATAGTTACGCGGATCGAGTGCTCGCACTTCCACTAACCCCGTTCCTTCCTTAACGATATCCAGCTTGGTGGCTGCCGTATACGACAAGTCAATAACTCTATTACCATGAAATGGCCCACGGTCATTTACACGCAAAACAACCTGCTTACCATTGTTTAAATTAGTAACCTGCACGTATGTCGGTAATGGCAATTGCGTATGCGCGGCTGTCATGCCGTACATATCGTAGGGTTCTCCACTTGATGTGCGTCTACCATGAAATTTTTTACCGTACCAAGAAGCGATACCTCGCTGCACAAATCCCTGACTACTTGGCAAGGTATGGTACGTTTTACCAAACACAACATATGAGCTGGGATTCCCATACTTGCTAAGTGGCTCTACTCTTGGCACTTGATCTGCTGGTAACTGAGACTTAGTTCGATCCACATCTAACGGTGGATCATCCGATATAGAGGGGCGCGTGGAAGAGCATGCACTGAGAACAAACAAAACCAAAATCCATATAGCTAGATTATGGCTATGCTGAATGGAATTAATTTTGAACAACGTAGTCTTTAATATCTTTTTTGATTTGCTGGCTCAATTGATAAACTGCCATGGCGTACATATGACTATGATTATAGCGAGTAATAACGTAAAAATTATTAAATCCTAACCAGTACTCCTCGGAGTTATTATTTTTAAACTCAAGTAGAGCAACAGCTCGTTTTGTATCTGCATTATATTCAGAAGTCACATTATATTGAGGCAACTCAGAAACGGATGCAACTGGTTTAAGTCCTTTTTCTAGCAATGCTTTAAAACGTTTACCTTGCACTTTTGCTGGCACCGTTACAACTTCATCTGCCTTCCACCCATGACGCTTAAAGTAATTTGCCACACTACCGATCACATCCTCATTGCTGCCCCAAAGGTCGCGTGTTCCGTTTTCATCAAAATCAACTGCATAGTGTCGGTAACTACTAGAAATAAACTGACTCTTACCCATCGCACCGGCGTAAGAACCTTTTATTGCTAAAGGATCTAACTTTTCTTCTTGTGCTAACAAAAGAAAATGTTCCAGCTCACTACGAAAAAATTTCTGTCTAGGCGGATAATCAAACCCAAGCGTTACCAGTGAATCAAGCACTGGATACTTCCCCTTGTAACGTCCATAAAAAGTTTCAACCCCAATTATGGCCACCACTATTTCTGGCGGCACTCCATACTCTCGCTCTGCCGCAGCCAGAATGGAGGCATTCTCACTCCAAAATGCAAGACCCTGTTGAATTCGTTTGTCGGTAATAAATATCTTGCGATATTCCTGCCAGTTTTTTTTCTTTTCAGCAGGTCGCTGTATAGCCTCTAAAACCTGTGTTTGCGTTGAGACATTTTTAAATAGATCGTCCAAAGATTCTTTTGGATATTTGTTTTTAGATGAAAATTCATCAATGAATTGCTTTACCTCGGCTCTGTTTAGGTAATCGTTTTCAGAAAATCCTTGCGTGTTACAACAAAAAAATAAAACTGCAACTGAAATTAAATGCTTATACATAAAATTAGTAAGATAAAAATTTACGATGTGAATGGATTGACATTAAAATTCCAAATGCAGCTAAAATTGTAACGGCAGAGGTGCCGCCATAGCTAATTAATGGTAATGGCACCCCCACCACTGGGAGCAGTCCACTCACCATGCCAATGTTTACTAAAAAATAGGCAAAAAATGACAAACTCAAACTCCCCGCCAACAACCTAGAGTAAGTATCTTGTGCACGTGCGGCAATCGTCAAACCACGCATAACAATAAAGCCATAAACACATAACAACACCACCACACCAAGAAAACCAAATTCTTCACTAAACACGGCAAATATAAAATCTGTAGACCTTTCTGGAATAAAATCAAGCTGTGACTGAGTACCATTCAACCAACCCTTACCATATATACCGCCTGAGCCAATCGCTATCTTAGACTGTATTATATGGTAACCAGTTCCAAGTGGATCACTCTCAGGGTTAAACATTGTGAGGATACGTTGCCGCTGATACTCATGCAGATAAAACCAAAACACCGGCATTAATGCCATTGCGATTCCACCAAATATTGCCAGCAACTTCCAAGTAATCCCGGCAAGAAAAATTACGCAAATTCCACCAAATGCAATTAACAAGGCGGTGCCTAAATCTGGTTGGATCAATACCAAACCTACTGGTATCGCAATCATCAATAATGCAATAAAGATTTGCAAGATGGTGGGTGGCATAGGTTTTTCACTGAAATACCAAGCCACCATCATGGGTAGGAAAATTTTTAACAGCTCAGATGGCTGAAAGCGCACAAAACCAAGATCAATCCAACGCTGTGCACCTTTACCACTGTAGCCAATTGCCATTACCACTAACAATAAGGCTATTCCTAACAAATATAACCATGGTGACCAACGCGCTAATTCTTTTACTGGAATTTGTGCTAAAAATAATAGCGCCACAAATCCTAATCCAAAACGAATGGATTGCCGTGTGATGGCTGCCATTTCTCCACTAGTAGCACTATATAAAACCGCTAAACCTATGCCGCAAAGCAACAATAGAGAAACAAATAAAGCTGGATCAATATTAAATAAATTCCGTTCTTCCCGGATTGGCGAAGTTACCAATGAATCTTTAATGGAGTAGCTACTTGCCATATATATTCTACTTTATTTATTGCACCAATGAACTTGCAAGCGCTGCAGACGATTTACCAAATTGTTGTTGATCCCCAGAGCCATAGTTAGCACCGTATGTGGCAATCAACTCTTCTTTACTCAGCAAATAATGATCCATTACAGCTCTTGCTACTGGAGCCGCCGATTTACTACCACCGCCGCCATTCTCAACAATCACAGCAATCGCTATTCTTGGATCATCTGCTGGTGCAAAGGCAATAAACAACCCATGATCACGTAGCTTTTCACTTACGTTTTCCTCTTCATACTCTTCATCTTCCGCTAAACCAAAAACTTGCGCCGTACCCGTCTTACCTGCAATTTTATATTTTGCGTCTTTGCCTATCCTAAAAGCTGTGCCATTTGGTTTATGCGCCACATCAATCATCGCGGATATTACTTGGTCCCAATACAATTCACTTTCTACATTTATATATGGCATTGCAGTGGCACTTGCAGACTCTTCAGTTTGATCTTGTTTACGTGTTGAACGTAAAAATCTAGGACGTATACCTTGCCCACGCATCGCTAGCGCACTGGTTGCTGTGGCGAGCTGCAAAGGTGTCGTCAGCATATATCCTTGACCAATACCGGTAATGACCGTCTCCCCTGGGTACCAAGGTTGGCCATAAACTGCTTTTTTCCACTGTACCGACGGTATTAATCCTTTTGCCTCTCCCCAAGTATCTAACTCAGTTCGAGAACCTAAATTAAATTGAACTAAAAACTCTGAAATTTTATCAATACCGAGTTCAGTTGCCAGAGTATAAAAATACACATCGCAAGACTGGATAATCGCTTTATACATATCAACTTTACCGTGACCACCTTTTTTCCAATCACGATACTTTCGCTCATGTCCTGGTAACTTATAAAACGGCCCGGCATACATAGTCTCGCCTGCCCAGACTGCGCCATAATGCAGTCCTGCCAATGCCATCATTGGTTTTATCGTAGAACCTGGGGGGTATTGGCCACGCAGTGCGCGATTAAATAAAGGACGATCATCATCATCTCGCAGCAGAGAATATTGCTTACTGCTAATTCCATTTACAAAAAGATTGGGATCAAAAGTGGGCGTGCTTACAAATACAAGAACCTCTCCAGTGACAGGATCCATTGCCACTACCGAACCATTTCGTTCACCTAGGCTGTGTTGCGCAATTTTTTGTAAATGCGCATCAATCGATAAAACTAAATCTGCACCTGGAGTGGGCAACACTTTTTCCAATACGCGCAGCTTACGACCCTGAGCATTAATTTCAATATGTTGATAACCCACTTCACCATGCAATACATCTTCGTAAAATTTCTCTACTCCCACTTTACCTATATGAGTGGTGCCACTATATTTTTGCTTATCAATCCGTTGTGCTTCTTGTGCATTAATTCGGCCCACATAACCCAGTGCATGGGTATTCATCCCTGAGAAAGGATAGAAACGATTTGCACGTGCCGTGATCTCAACACCAGGGAAACGATGACGGTTTACTGAAAATTTTGCGACTTCAATTTCATTTAAATTTAATTTCAACGGAATCGATTCAAATGATTGCTTACGTTTCACATCTTCAAAAAATTTCTTTAAATGATGCTCTTCTAGTTGAATATATTCTCCAAGCTGCTGGACAACTTGTTGGAGGTCATCCACTTGTACAGGAGTAATCTCTATTTGATAAGTCGATTTATTATCCGCTAGTAATTTCAGGTTGCGATCAAAAATTAACCCGCGCGTAGGCGCTATGGGCACCACACGGACTCGATTGTCTTGAGATAAGGTTGTGTAATGTTCATTGCTGACAATCTGCAGATGAAACAGCCTAGCACCCAGCACAAAAATGCAGCAAAAAACTAAAAATGCGACCACATAAACGCGTGCACGGAAATAGCGCTCTTCAAGCTTTGGGTTTTTGAGAAAATCGCGTGATGCCAATTCGCTAATACACCTTATATATAGAGAAACAGGTAAAAGATTCTAACCTACTTTTTATAGTGTATTTTAACCAATTCAATTTTTTGATTGCATAAGATTATTCATTAGTTGAATCACCCCAATTTACTTATATAATCAGCGGCCAGTCGAAAATGACTAGAATAACGACAACCATTCGACTGCTCTCACCTTTGACATAAATAACCAGCGATTTTGGAGAAAGATTAATGAACATCGACCAGCTACCCGTAATTCTTGGAGGAATAGGCCTCGTCGCAGCCTTTATTATTTACCGAGTTATTATGAGCTACTCACCTGGCAGCGGCAAAGTCGTTGAAATTGGTGAAGAAATTCATAAAGGCGCTATGACCTTCATACGCCGTGAGTACACAATCTTATTTATTTTTGCAGCCTTCGTAGGTGTCGCAGTTTGGCTCTCGTTAGGCTACAAAACTGCCATCGCCTTCACTGTTGGCGCATTATGCTCTTCTGCTGCCGGCTTCATCGGCATGCATACCGCAACCAAAGCGAATGTTCGCACCACAACGGCCGCGAGCGAGAAAGGCGCAGGTGCGGCATTAAACGTGGCCTTTTTTGGCGGCTCTATAATGGGCCTCACGGTTGCCTCAATGGGTTTATTAGGACTAGGCGCACTCTATTTAATGTTTGGGCGTGATCCCGCTACAGCCCATTTAATACATGGCTTTGGCATGGGCGCTTCTATTGTTGCTTTATTCTCTCGTGTTGGCGGCGGCATTTTTACCAAGAGCGCTGACGTTGGTGCGGATTTGGTGGGAAAGATTGAAGCAGGTATCCCGGAAGACGACCCACGTAACCCAGGCGTAATTGCCGACAACGTTGGAGACAACGTAGGTGATGTTGCCGGTATGGGTTCAGATATTTTTGAATCGTATTGCGGTTCCATTATTGCCACTATCGCAATTGCTGCAACACTTAGCCCCTTAGTATTAGAACAACTAGGCGCAAAACAGACCTTAATGTTCTTGCCATTAGGTTTAGCCTCGGTTGGCCTGCTTTGTTCAATTCTTGGCATCATAATTGTTAAGATATTTGCCGCTAAAGCCCCTGCCACCGCATTACGTATTGGCACATTCTCATCCGCTGTGGTTTTCATTATCGCTGCATACTTCACCATAAAATCACTAGGTGTTGATAATGGCGTATGGATTGCAGTACTTGCAGGTGCAGTAGGTGGAATCGTTATTGGACTCGTAACTGAGTATTACACCGGCGGCCCTCCTGTAAGAAATATTGCTAAAAGTGGTGAAACTGGTCCTGCAACGGTAATGATTTCTGGCTTAGCTACCGGCATGCAATCGGTAGTGGTACCCGTATTAGCCATTGCCGCAATTATTTTCTTCGCCAACCAGTTTGCGGATCTATATGGTGTAGGAATAGCCGCCGTAGGCATGTTAGCAACCGTAGGAATTACCATGGCGATTGATGCATACGGGCCTGTAGCCGATAACGCAGGTGGAATTGCCGAAATGGCCGAGCTAGGTGAAGACGTTCGAGAAATAACGGATGGACTTGATGAAGTGGGTAACACCACTGCAGCGATAGGTAAAGGATTCGCAATTGGTGCCGCCGCATTAGCTGCATTAGCGATCATTACTGCCTACCTTGCGGAAGTAAGCGCACATGGTAGCGGTAAGATCATTCTCGATATTAGTAATCCTCGAGTGTTAATCGGATTATTCATAGGCGGAATATTCCCATTCATTGTGGCCTCCATGACCATGACTGCTGTAGGCGATGCAGCCTTTGACATGATTAAAGAAATTCGTCGCCAATTCAAAGAGATTCCGGGTCTGTTAGAAGGCACCGCAAAACCCGATACGGTTCGTTGTGTAGATATTGCAACTACAGCTGCATTAAAGCGCATGATCCCACCCGGCTTGTTAGCGGTTATCGCACCGGTAGCAGTTGGTTTTGGATTTGGTGCTGAAACGCTTGGCGGAATGTTAGGCGGCGCATTACTCGTTTGCGTACTCATGGCACTGATGATGGCCAACGCAGGCGGCGCATGGGACAACGCTAAAAAGTATGTAGAAAAAGGTAACTTGGGTGGCAAAGGTTCCGATACCCATACTGCAGTAGTGGTGGGTGATACCGTAGGTGATCCATTCAAAGACACCTCAGGTCCATCCATGAACATTTTAATTAACGTAATGGCAATAGTAAGTTTAGTGATTGCACCGTTACTTTAATTATTAATGCTAGGTAAACAAAAACGCCGAATCTTTTATTCGGCGTTTTTTTTGGTTTAGAATTGGTGTCTATTAACAGATCAAAATGTCCGCTTATGGCCGAAAGCAGACATTCTCATTTTTACTGAGGTATGTGATAGTAGGAATGAATGTGAGGTGTAAATTAGGTCCTATAATTTATGCTATTACAAAATTTTTCTAATCAATATTAGTGGAGATCATAATGACAAGTGGACTAGGTGAAGGAGATATAAAGAAATATTTTGAGGCATGGTCTGTGGGTGACGTAGATAAAATTATGGCCTATTTCGGAGACGAAATTGTTTATGAAGATATTCCAACAAGTAAATTATCTACAGGACAAATTGAAGCACGAGCATTCATACAAAAATTTCTGAACGACACGCCAGGGCTCAAAATGATTCCGAACAACATCATGATTTTGAACAATAAAGCTGCGATCGAATGGACTATGAGTGGTGGCAGTGGTGATGAGGCTTGGGATGTTCGTGGAGCTACAGTTATGGAGCATGAAAATGGGGAAATCAACCGAGTAACGGACTACTGGAATGAGTAGAAGTTAATATAGGTGGTATTGAGTAATGTCCGCTTATGGCTGAAAGCGGACATTTAACAGACTGATTACTTAAGCATGCGAGCTCTGCTGGCGTGCACGATTGCCTGATCGTCCTTGATTATTAGAACGACCCTTATATGGAGACGAAGAAGGAGATGGCTTCTTTTTATTGCCATTGGCTTGTTTCTTTCCAGATCCAGACTGCCTTCTTTGTGATGGTTTTTTAGCACCTTGCCCTTTGCCACGGCGCGGCTGTTGCTGACGCCCCATAGTAATCGGTTGCGCTTTGATGGTCGGATCGGGCTCAAAGTTTTCAATAATTACTTTAGGAATATCAATCTTAATCAGACGTTCAATATCTTTTAGTAGTTTTGCTTCGTCTATGCATACTAACGATACCGCTTCACCTTCATGACCCGCACGACCCGTGCGACCAATTCGATGTATATAGTCTTCTGGCACATGCGGTAATTCATAATTCACGACATGTGGGAGCTGGCTAATATCCAAGCCACGTGCTGCAATATCTGTTGCCACCAACACTCTCACTTTTCCAGATTTAAAATGTGCTAATGCTTTGGTCCTAGCGCCTTGGCTTTTGCCGCCATGGATTGCAGCAGCATCCAAGCCATCCTTAACTAATGCTAGCGCAAGACGATCACAATTTCGTTTAGTACGTGCGAACACTAGTACTTGTTTCCAATTACCAGCACCAATGAGCTTGGAAAGTAGTTTGCGCTTTTTCTTGGCATCTACCGGGTGAACCACTTGCGTTACTCGTTCCGCTGCAGTATTACGTTGAGCTACTTCAATTAACTCGGGCTCGTGAAGTAAATCTCCCGCCAAATGCTTAATCTCATTTGAGAACGTTGCGGAAAATAGTAGTGTTTGTTTTTGCTTAGGTACTAACTTTAGAACTTTGCGGATATCATGAATGAAGCCCATATCCAGCATGCGATCTGCTTCATCAAGCACTAAAATCTCGACCTTAGATAAATCTACTGTGTTTTGACCTACGTGATCTAATAATCTGCCTGGTGTCGCAACCAATATATCTACACCATCGCGTAGTTTTTTAATTTGCGGTCTTATACTTACGCCACCAAACACTGAAGTAGATCGAAGAGGCAAATATTTGCCGTACGTACGTACGCTTTCGGTAACTTGTGCGGCAAGTTCACGTGTTGGTGTGAGCACTAAAGTACGTATTACACGTCGACCTTTCTGTGGTTTGCTTTCCATCAGTCTTTGCAACATCGGCAAAGTAAATCCAGCGGTTTTCCCGGTACCAGTTTGCGCGCCACCCATTAGATCGCGTCCTTCTAATATAGGAGGAATGGCTTGGGTTTGTATGGGTGTAGGAGTGCTGTAGCCTTTTTCAGACGCAGCACGGAGTAATTCGGTTCTTAAACCGAGTGATTCAAATGACATTTTTTTACTATCTCCAGAGATCGGCCCACCCAATGCAAAAGCTTGGAATGGTCTAGGCGAAAACTATTTTTGTGTTTATTTTAGTTTTACTGAGGTGAATCAATATGATTACCGTTTTGAACAAGGATGCAGACCAATGTGCACCTTAGATTGAAAAATGACTATAGCAGGTTTTTTGGCCAACATAAGTGCGCAAAAGGCTAGGCTCATTATATTACCAAAATCATATTACCAATATCCGTATTACCAAAACTCATAAACCTAAATGTAAAGCTTCTATGCAGGATTTTCCTTCATAGATCTAATTTTTTCAGAAGTATAATTACGTAAATCATCTGCAATCATATAAAAACACGGCAATACAATAAGTATTAATACGGTCGCAAAGATCAAACCAAATCCTAAGCTTACTGCCATCGGTGAAAGAAATGCAGTTTGGCCACTAGCAAAAAATATCAGCGGCGATATACCTAAGAATGTAGTAACGGTGGTTAATAAAATAGGCCGAATCCTTACCCGCCCTGCTTCAACTAACGCATCAAAACAATTCGCTCCATCTGCAATTTTCTTTTTAGCAAAATCAATCAGAATCAGTGAGTCATTCACTACAATTCCCGTCAAAGCAAGAAAACCTATCATAGATAAAAACTGCAAGTTATACCCGAAGAGCATATGTCCAACAATCACTCCTACAATTGCGAATGGTATCGCAAACATGATTACAAACGGATCTAATAATGATTTAAATAGTGCGGCTAAGATAAAAAAGATAACTGCCAAAGCAATTATCAGCATCTTACCTATATCATTAAAGGAATCTTGCGCCTCTTTTTTCTCGCCCAAGAATAATAATGAGTAACCAAAATTATCATCACTTAAAGTTTTAAATTCTTCTTCTAACAGTGCTGTTACTTCTAGTGGTGTAATGGCATCTTTATCTACTTCAGCCGTAATTAAAGATAATCGTTTTGAATCGCGTCGTTGCACTGCACCCAATCCACGACCCAGTTCTATCGTGGCCACCTCACCTAAATAAACCGTACCGCCGCTCTCTAGTGTAATCGGCAAGCGATTAAGACCCGCTCCATCTTCACGTATCGAATCTGGATAAATCACTCTTACAGGATATCGGTCAGATTTCCAATTTACCTGCATCACTTCCAAGCCCAAGTAACCTGTACGTACTGCATCGGCAATTTGCGTTTGCGTAAGACCTAACTCTCGACCTCGTGCATTAATAGTGTATTGATATTCAAGTTTGCCGGGTTCTAAATCCTGCCGTACATCACGCACTCCGGGTACACGTCGCAAAAACGTAACTACCTCACCAGACAAACTCAGTAATTTTTCTGTTTCTTTACCGACTATACCCACTTCTATATCAGATCCTGCAGGACCACCTTGTGGACGCAATATAGAAAAACGCTGTATACCAGGTATTGAAGACACGCTCTCGCGCACTTCATTTAAAATTTCTTCAGTACTACGCTCTCGTACTCCTTGCGATGTAAAACGCATATTCACCAATGGACTTACAAATTTTTCAACAACTCCTTTTGGTTTTGGTTTTTTTAGGTCCACCACAAATTGAATGTAGTTGCTGCCAAGCTTTAAACGATTAAAATCGATTAGTGTCACACCCACATTCGTTAGCAGTGTATCCAATTCGTTCTCTTGAAATATTCCATCGAATTTTTTCTCAATTTGAATTGCTAGCTCAGTAGTATCTTCAATACTGTAGGTATTGGGTGCTTCAACATTAACCAGAAATTGACCAATTTCAACATCACCAAATTGATTGTATGGCATATGCGTCTTAGCGAATGCCAACACAACACTTAACACACCTATTGTTATTGCAGAAATAAAATAACGATTGTGCAAAGCGTATTTCACAACGGAAATATACTTTTCTAACCATTTATTCCAATCTACCCTACTGCGTTTCTTTTGCTTAGCTAAACGCAACATCTCGGCTGAATGTGAAGGCAAAACAACGAAAGCTTCTAACAACGAACCTACCAGGGCTGCTGTAACCACAACCGGAATCACTTGAATAAACAAGCCGAGCGTTCCAGACACGCCAAACATTGGTAAAAAAGCAGCAACTGTGGTGCAGGTTGATGCCATTACTGGCCAAAACACCTCATTCGCACCCTTCTTTGCTGCTTGCACGGCACCCATACCGCCCTCTAAATGACGGTAGGTGTTTTCAGTCACGATGATGGCATCATCAACAATCATCCCCAAGGCAATTAAGAACGCAAACATGGAGACCATGTTGATGGTATAGCCTAGGTAATAAATAATAATTACAGCAACCAAAAATGAAACCGGTATTCCCATAGCAGTAATTGCAGCAACTCTAAAATTTAAAAACAAATACAGTGACAACAAAACCAGAACTAACCCTATTGCACCAGATGACTTTAAGGTTTCTAGCCGAGTCTTTACATAAATAGATAAATCACTAAATAACCCAACTTTAATATTGGGTGGAAGCTCTTGTTGTAATTGCGCCGCAAGCTCACGTGTTAATCTAGATACCTCAATGGTAGAAGCCTTAGCCGTTTTAGTAATGGTGAGGTTTACAGAGGGTTTATTATTGAAACGACCTAAGGTTTTAGTCTCCTCCAAACGCAGTTGCACATCAGCGACCTCACCTAATACAAGTTGCCCACCGTTTGTATCGCTACGTAAAACAATCTTCTTGGTCGCCTCGATATTCGGCGCCGCCCCTTTGCCTCGTAAAAGAATATCGCCTTCTGATGCTTTCAGTGACCCACCAGGCAAATCTCGCAGATTGTTACGCAATGCAATAGTGACCGCAGCCAATGACACATTTCGTGCCGACAAGACAAAAGGATCAACCACGATCCATAATTCCCATTCACGCTCGCCGGCAATGCTTACACTGGCAACACCATCAATTTGTTGTAAACGACTTTTAATATCTTTAGCGGTCTGCACCAAAGTTCCGGCTGACGCGTCGCCATAAATACTAATACTAATAACCGGAAAACGAGTTTTTAGCCGCGTAATCGTAGGTCGTTCTGATTCTTCTGGCAGGTCAGTTATTGCATCTACGGTAGACCGCAGATCACGCACAAACTCATCTATGTTAGCATCTGGCTTAAGATCAATAACAATTTTAGACACGCCCTCATTACTTTCAGAAGTCACCACATCAATATCTGCAAGTAGATCTAATTCATCTTCTATAGGAATCGTTACTTGCGACTCAACTTCTTCGGGAGGCGCACCTTCAAATATGGTATTAATGCGGACTTTATCAATTTCAACTACTGGAAACATTTCTTGCGGCATACTGCGCCAAGATAAAGTTCCTAGCACAATAATTAGCACTAGAAAAAGGTTCACTACAAGGGGGTTTTTGATTGAGAAATTAATGATTCCCATTTTAATAATTGTCTACAGTTTTAAAAATAGATAGTTTTGATTTAAGGCTTCAATCAAAAATAAGCCGGATGTCTCTAAATCACCATTGAATGAACTTGTATTTTCGTGCCTTGTTGAGTTTTTTCCAATCTTGGCAATACATCCATGCTCGGCCATAATCCTGAAGTAATTGAATCCGCATAGCCTCCTGCCAATCCGCTTGATTTCATTGTTTGCGAGGTCAATGAATAATCATGTTTTAATCGAAACCAACGAGCGACAATGGATTCATTTTCAGGTTCGAGCAGCATAAACCAACCATCTCTAGTTCCATCATTAGCTGGCATACCGATCACGCCAGCATTTAACCAATATCTATTTTCGATTTGTTTGCCAAATGGAATCCCGCTATGGCCGGCTATAACAATATCTGCCCTGGTTAAATTAAGTTCTTTCTGAAACAGATCATTTGGAGATGAATCAAATATAAATTTATTTATACTACTGACACTTCCGTGAACAACTCTGAATAGTTTATCGTTCAAATTAAATTCTATTGCATGCGGTAACCCTCGCATCCATGCTTTACTTTTCTCACTGACCTTTGGCAAAGAATAGTTGTACCAGTCTACTGATAGCGATGCACAAGTAGAACCTTCCTCAAATCCACAACCACAATCAACTGCATCATCTCCTAAAGATTCTTCACAATTACCCATTACTACTGGAATTTCCCAATTTTTTATAAGCTGTGTTGTTTCTTCAGGTTCTGCACAGTATGCCACTACATCACCTGTACAAATTATATTTTGAGGTGCAACACCTAATTCCTGTGATTTCTTATGTATTGCTCGACTAGCCGCTAGATTACTATACGGACCTCCAAATATTAATACTGATCCTTCTAGTTTTCCCAAATGCTGCACATTTAAATCACTAATCTTTTGCATGTATAGAGTCTAATAAACTAAGGCGCAACAATTACTCGTTGACCGTTCTTAAGTCCTGCAACATCACGCGCTACTATTTTTTCACCTGCTTTAACACCCGACGCAATAACGTAATTACTTCCTACTCTATTACTGGCTACCACAGGTAGTTTAATTAGCACACCATCTTGATAGCTATACACAAAACTTTCACCCGCATTCGTAGATACAGCAGATACAGGCACCGTAAGCACGCCAATCTGCTGACCTAATGGAACATCTGCAGTCGCCAACATTCCGGACTGCACTTGATCACCTGCAAGTCTTATTCGAATCGCATGAGTATTCGTTGTAATATTTGGATCAGGTTGCAATGCGATAAGCTCCCCAGGCATGGTGTTTGAGCCAATCATCACATCAATTTTTTGATTAAGCTTTAAAGCAGCAACCACTTCACCGCGGACATCGAGATGCAAATCTAAAGAATTCGTATCAACTACCGTTGCAACAACTTGAGTTGCTGTAACATAGTCACCAACTTCGACATTAATTTCATTCACATAACCTGAAAAAGGAGCTGCAAGCGTTGCACGCTGCAAATTTCGTTGTGTTAAATCACGTTCTGATTCTTTCAATGCGACTCTAGCTTTTGAGGTAGTCACCTTGTATTGCAGGTCAGAAACTTGTGAGTCTAGTGTTAACATTTGTTGGCGCGCAGCATCTAACTGAGATGCAGAAATCAGTGAATCACTATTTAGTTGCTCATATCGCTGTACTTCAGCTTTTTGAAGTTCTAAATTTTGTTTGGCTAGTTTTAGCATACGCTGATCACGCCGTATTCCAGCCTGCTCAATGTCGTATTGAGATTTAGATTGAGTGAATTGATCTTGCAAATCTTGAGCATCAAGCTTTAATAACTCATCACCTTGCTCAACATATACGCCGGGTTCAACCGAGCGCTTCTTCACTCTGCCTTGAACCTCAAATTTCAGTTGTGCTGTTTTCACAGGCTGCAAGCGGCCAGTTAGAGATTCCGTTGGCTTCAAGTCTTGTCGTTGCACCTCTAAAAGTACGACTTTGAGTGGGGGCAATTCCTCTAGCTTGGCTTCTGGGCCTTTTTTTGTCCAAAATAAAGCACCCACCAATAAACCTGCGGTAAGAATCGCTATCAAGCTTCCAGCCAATTGCTTTGAACCACTGGAATTACCCATAGAATTATCATTATGCTGCTCAGATTCGGTCAATGACTCACCCTAAAACTGTTACACTGTAAGTGTCTGATTAATAATCAGACTTTGCGGTTAGATCCCATATAATAAGAATCAATAATAAACACGTTTTAACGTACTTTAATTAGCCAACTCTACCTATATCCCGTGTTGATAAAAGCCATAAGCAAGCTGTATGTATCCGTTTTAGCGCTGACATGCGTTTTCTTATCAACGTGGGCTCAAGCGGCAGACAGCCCGTATGGCCAATGTAGTGACAGCTCAGTTACAGAATCTAGCCAACAAGTTATACCTTTAGACCCTAATACGCCTGCAGAGTTTACCGCAGATCAAGCGAAACGTAATGAAAATGGAATAGCAACCTTAGAGGGGGCGGTGCAAATGACACGCGGCACACAGACAGTTGATGCCGAAAAATTGGAATATGACGAGAACAATAAAAATGTTGTCGCCAGCGGCAATGTTCGCGCCGAAGATCAACAGTTAATAATTACCAGTCAAGCTGCAGAACTCAATCTTGAAACAGATTATGCAAAATCTGAAGATGCCAGTTACATATATAAACCATTGCACGCAAGTGGTAAGGCAAAAAGTATTGAACGCTCTTCTGCTGACTTGGTACGTTTTGAAGATACCACCTATAGTACCTGTGAAGAAGACGACCGCACTTGGGAACTTTCCGCAGATGAAGTTGAATTAAACAAATCTACAGGTGATGGCATCGGACGTGACGTGTTAGTTAAATTCAAAGGTGTGCCCATTTTCTATACACCCTGGATTCGCTTCCCAATTGATGACAGACGAAAATCTGGATTCTTAGCGCCTACTATAGGCAGCTCTAATGATTCAGGATTTGAACTTGAAACACCTTGGTACTGGAATATTTCGCCAAACAAAGATGCAATTTTTTCACCAAGGCTGTTAACTGATCGAGGCTTACAATTAAAATCTAACTTTCGTTACTTAAACAAAAAAAGTGCTGGTCAATTAGGTTTGGAATATTTAGATGATAGTGAATTTAAAGATGATCGCTATTTAGCAAGCTTTGAGCACATTAGCCAATTTACCTCAAATCTAAAACTTGATTTGTTATACAACAAACTTTCTGATGAAAATTACTTTGAAGACTTAGGTGACGGACTAGGATTAAGTAGTACGCAGTATGTAGAGCGCCATGGAGATTTAAGTTATCAAACTGACCATTGGGACTTTTTAGCACGAGCGCAAAGCTTTCAAATTGCCGATGAGAGCTTACCCAATATTGACAAGCCTTTTAAACGTATACCGCAAATTAAACTCGATAGTGATTATTATAATTTACCAGGTGGATTTGATTTCGGCTCAGAAAGCGAGTGGGTGCAATTTGAGCATGATGATAAGATCGATGGAGACCGCTTACATTTGGGCATTGAGCTTGAGCGCCCATTTGAAAGTAATGCATATTTTATTCGCCCCGGCGCACGACTGAACTATACTGAATATGATTTAAATCGTAGAGATGGTGTAGACGACAAACCTACGCGCAGCATACCCAGCGCGCATTTAGATGCTGGTCTGATCTTTGAAAAGAATTTAAAAAAATCTGCTCATATCCAGACTTTAGAGCCACGCCTTTATTATTTACACACACCTTTTCGCAATCAAGACGATATCCCTGTATTTGATTCTGCTGAATATGAGTTTGGATTTGAACAATTATTCCGTGACGATCGTTTCAGCGGCAGTGATCGCATAGGTGACGCAGACCGTTTAAGCATAGGATTAACGACTCGTGTACTTGACCTTGAAAATGGGGCTGAAAAATTTCGCGCCAGTATAGGTCGGATTTTTCATTTTCGTGATCGCAAAGTGGCGCTACCTGGAGAATCCCGTGATGGTGCAGACTCTTCCGAAGTGGCAGCCGAACTTAAAATCGGTTTGCACGATCGTTGGGAGGCTATCGCATCGACTTTATACGACACCCACGACGACCATACCGAAAGAAATTCAGTACGTTTCCAGTACCATAGCGAGAATGATTTTATTTTTAACATGGGATACCGCTATCGTAGAAGAGACATTGAGCCCATCGACTCCTTAAGCAACAGGCGAGAAAATCTAGAGCAATCCGATATTTCTATGGTGTTGCCTATCAATGAACATTGGCGTGCAGTCACTCGCTGGAATTATGATTTACAGGAAAAACGCAACTTAGAGCAACTAGTAGGGGTCGAATATGACACTTGTTGCTGGAAACTTCGCTTAGCAGGACGCCGCTATAATCAGAATACTGATGAAGATTATAATAATAGCATTGAGCTTCAACTCGTATTAAAGGACTTAGGCCAAATTGGATCACCCATTGGTGAATTACTAGAACGTGGTATACGCGGCTACGATGCCAGAGACGATGAGTATTTTTGAAAATGAATATGATTAATATAAAACAGCTTAGACTTTTCACTGCAACACTATTCACAAGTGCGCTGCTAGCTTTTGCATTCACTTCTATCGCTAATGCAACACTCCTTGATCGCATTGTCGCTGTAGTAGAAAACGATGTAATCATGGAAAGTGAAGTACGCCAGCGTGTAAACGTTCTTCTAAAACAGTTCGAAGGCAACCCGGAAGCGCTGCCACCGCAAGATGTTATCGTTGAGCAAGTTCTACAACGCCTTATTGTCGAGCGCCTACAACTTCAACTCGCCGAACAAAGAGGCATTCAAGTAGATGAATTGAGCCTCGATCAAACAATGCGTGATTTAGCAAAACGCAACCGTGTGACACTAGAACAATTCCGCGAAGCATTAATTAAACAAGGTATAGATTATATTGCCTACCGTGATCAAGTACGCAATGAAATGTTACTCGATCAACTACGTAGACGCATCATAGACGATGACATACAAATATCGGAAAGCGAAGTAAATGAATTAGTAACCAAGGTAGATAAAGACTTATTAAAGAAAGAATATGAATACAATATTGCACACATTCTCATTGCTGTGCCTGAAAACCCTAAACCAGGGCAAATCGAAAAATCTCAACATCGCGCATCTCTTGTGCATGACCGTGCAAGATCTGGAAATAATTTTTCCAAATTGGTCATTGCAGCCTCTGATGCACAAGATGCTTTACAAGGAGGTGACCTTGGTTGGCGCAATACAGCCCAATTGCCCGAAGTTTTTTTACAACAAATTGATAGCATGCAAGTCGGCGACATAAGCAGAATTGGACAAAGTGCAACGGGTTACCATATTTTTAAATTGCTCGATCGAAGAGCAATCGAAAATACTATGGTTGATCAAGTTCTTACTCGACACATTTTAATTCGCACCAATGCTTTAGTGACAGATGAAACTGCAGAGCGAAAACTTAAGGACTTAAAAAGAAGAATCGAAAATGGCGATGACTTTGAAGAGTTAGCGCGTGCAAATTCTGAAGACCCAGGAAGTGCAGTAAGTGGTGGCAATATGGATTGGACTGTAAGTAGCAATTTTGTTCCAAAATTTCAAGAGGCTGTCGATAACCTTGAACCTAAAACAATATGTGAACCATTCCAAAGTAGATTTGGCTGGCACATTGTGGAGGTTCTAGATAAACGCAAACATGACAATTCTCAAGAAGCGATGCGTGTAGAAGCACGTGAGCAAATTAGACAACGTAAAATTGAGGAAGAAACAGAATTGTGGTTGCGACAACTTCGTGATGAAAGTTACATAGAAAACCGCTTACACACATCAAATTAGTTACGCAAGCTCGCCTTGCTTGTTAACTAATCCTGCTGAAGTTAATGTCTAAGATTATTCGAATTGCTGTAACATCAGGAGAGCCTGCAGGTATTGGCCCAGAATTAACCCTAAAACTTGCCAAGCAACCATTAGCCTATGAAATAGTAGCCATCGCAAGCCATGAGCTACTGCAACAGCAAGCTAAACATTTTGGTATAGAAATAGAACTAGCGCCTTTTGATGCAAGCGCAACCAGTACATCACACCAAGCAAACACTCTAAAAGTATTTAATGTCGATCTACCTAACGCAGTTGAGTTTGGGCAGCTGAATACCAGTAACTCTGCCTACGTAATCGCAACACTTAATAGTGCAGTCGACCTTGTTGAAAATAATACCCTGCAAGCGTTAACCACAGCTCCAGTACAAAAAAGCATTATTAATGATGCTGGCATCCCTTTTTCTGGACATACAGAATTCATTGCTAACAAAACGGGTGGGCATCCTGTTATGTTACTTGCAAACGAAAAAATAGACGCAAACACTGATTCCTATTTACGCGTTGCATTAATAACCACTCACCTGCCAGTAAGCGAAGTAGCCTCACACATCACAGCTGACCGAATCACTAGAGTACTAACAGTTTTGTATCATGATTTAATTAATCGGTTTGGCATTGCTAAGCCATGTATAGCGGTGTGTGGATTAAATCCCCATGCTGGAGAAAATGGCCATCTTGGCAAAGAAGAAATTAACATTATTATTCCTACTATTGAAAAATTACGCCAACAAGGCATGAATCTAGAAGGTCCTTTACCTGCAGACACCGCATTTACTCAACACAAGCTCAAAGGGAAAGATGCCATAGTAGCGATGTACCATGATCAAGGACTTCCTGTCATAAAACATCAAGGTTTTGGAGAAGTCGTCAATGTTACGCTAGGCTTACCCATCATTCGCACCTCAGTAGATCATGGCACAGCCTTAGATATTGCTGGACAAGGTATTGCAGATGAAAGTAGCCTGCTCACTGCAGCAAATTTAGCAGCAAAACTGAGCAAACCTCGGTAACGAAAAACTATACATCTGGACAAACACATGGCAAAACTTACATCTCAGGCCTTAGAAGCTTGGAATAATCATGATGAAAGAATGGTCTTGACGACTACTAGCCAAGATAATGCGCCTAATTCTATATGGGTGATCTGCGCAAAACTGATCAACGATGATCAATTTGTAATAGCAAATAATGCATTTAGTAAAACATTGCAAAATATTAATCTTGGAAGTAGAGGATCATTACTATACATAGCGCCTGAGAGAGAATCTTATCAAGTGAAAGGCACATTGGAATACCATACGGACGGGCCGATCTATGATGATATGAAAATTTGGTTAGACCCTAAATTTCCAGGCAAAGGCGCATTAGTCCTAAATATTGAAGAAGTGTATTACGGTGCTGAACAAGTTGTTTAACAAATTATCAAAAATTATGAAATACAAAATATTTTTTACCGCTCTGGTATTGTTCTTCTCTGCAATATCAAGCGCTGGATTCGCAGCAGGATTAGAAGACAAAACCATTACACTTAAAGGTAACGAGCGCTTTGAATTAGTTCAAGCAAATACTGTAACCTTTAAATTTCAACCTTTGTCTGAAGATGCTCGCAAACTAGAAATTACTAATGATGCAGCGGCATTAGGCGTTGCCTACCTTGGGCAGATTAAATTAAAAGAAAACAACACTGCGTTATCAGCATTACGTTCTATAGCCGATCAAATAGGTGAAAGCTTAGATGTAAGTTTTGGAGTCATCGCAGACTCCAATACATCAGAAGCCTTAAAAACAAATGAATTATTATTATTATATCATCCAAGCGTAACCATTACTCTAGCTTTAGCAAAACCTAATGAAAGCAGTGATTATGAAATTATTTGCACTTATGCATTAAAAGATCTTGTTAAATTAGACGCAAACCAGCAAGTAGTAATCCCACCTCCAACTGATTCACAGCAAGTCGCACCTACCACATCTGCTCAACAGCCAGGAACTAACAACGACATTGCTCCAGCGGAAAACCTACCAGAAGTTACTACGAATTAATCTCATCTTTTCTGCTCTTACAACATCAATAAAATATCGTTTGATTTACATTAAAAAATTGTAAATCAATTTAACGATGACGTTATAGCGATCTCTAACCAAAAAAATAATGAGCCAAAAATACATAAATTGTGCATTGATGAAGGATGTTTTATGAATTCTTCCGAAAGATACATTAATGACTAGGCCGTTACGAAAGCGCTTTGGTCAACATTTGTTAACCAACCCAAATACAATAAATAATATTGTAAAAGTTATTTATCCTAAAAATAATGACAAATTGGTTGAAATCGGCCCAGGTCGTGGCGCAATAACTATTCCGATTCTTAAAAGTATTGGCCAATTACATGCTATAGAAATTGATAGCGACATTGCTCATGAAGTAAGTGAAAACTGTAAAGCTATTGGTGATTTAATAATTCATCAAGGCGATGTACTTAATTTTGATTTTAATGAAGTTGCAAACTCAAGCAGTCCGATACGATTATTTGGCAACCTACCCTATAATATTTCGACACCACTTCTGTTCCACTTATTAAAGTTTTCTGATTTAATCATCGATATGCATTTCATGCTGCAAAAAGAAGTGGTGGACCGTATTATCGCTTCTGCGGGCGACTCCAACTACAGTCGCTTAAGCATCATGATTCAATGTAGTTACAAAGTTGAAAGCTTATTCGACATCAGTCCTAATGAGTTCTCCCCTCCACCCAAAGTTAATTCAAGTTTTATGCGCCTCACTCCTAGCGATGAATACTCTAAGCAAATTAAAGATCTCCTGGCGTTTAGTAAACTGGTAGAAACCGCTTTTCAACAACGTCGCAAAACCATCAAAAATAGCTTGTCGAATCTCGCCACTGAAGAACAATTGACTAATGCAAATATAAAGACCAGTCTGCGGCCTCAAGACATCTCTATTCCACAATATATAAAACTTTCCAATGAGTTAGCTGCCTAGCCCATACCTCTGCAACTAATTGAATCTTTTAAGCTTCATGCTGCCTAAGAGTAATAGGCTTAAGGCGATAGTGGTTAATAAGTAAACAGTATATTCTGTTAGCTACTTCTGAGTTTTTTATTTTTAACTAGGTATAATTACCATCATGGAAGAAAATAATAGTGACATGACAAATAAGAACGAGATTGACGTCAGTGTAGATACCTCTTATATAGAAGCTCAGTCTGATGAGGGAGAAAGTCGTTTTGTATTTGCCTATACAGTAACTATTCACAACTCAGGACACGTGCCTGCAAAGTTAGTCACACGTCATTGGCTGATTACAGACTCTAACGGAAAAACACAGGAAGTCCGAGGCGAAGGGGTTGTCGGCGAACAGCCTTACTTACGACCTGGCGAAGCCTTTCAATATACTAGTGGCACGATGTTAGAGACACCCGTTGGCACCATGCAAGGCACGTATCAAATGGTGGCGGACGACGGAACTGAATTTGATGCGCCGATTAACGCCTTTACCTTAGCCGCCCCACGAGTTTTACACTAAGACAAACTCTACGAGATTTGCATTCGGCTTTTATCAAAGCTGATATACAATTCACCAAAATTATTTCTTGCCAAATATTTGGTAAATTCTTTTAGTGAGTGCAATTTGAAATGGCGATATACGCAATAGGCGACGTGCAAGGATGCTTTGACGAACTACAAGAACTTGTTAGTTATATTTCATTCAACCCAGAGAAAGACCAACTTTGGTTTGTTGGCGATTTAGTTAACCGTGGTCCTAAATCGTTAGAGACTTTACGTTGGGTAAAATCATTAGGTAGCGCTGCAGTTACCGTATTAGGTAATCACGACCTCCATCTTCTAGCGGCGTATGCTGGCATAAAAGAACTAAGTTCCACTAGTAGTTTAAACTCTGTACTAAAAGCCAAAGATATAGACGAACTCATCAATTGGCTAAGACAACAACCCTTGATGAGTTATAGCAAGAAATTAGACTTTGCTATGGTACATGGAGGCTTGGCACCGCAGTGGGACATCAAAGAAGCTTTAAGCTATGCCAAAGAGGTTGAAACAAAGTTACGCTCTAAAAACTACAAAGACTTTCTCAACAACATGTATGGCGACCAACCCAACCAGTGGGATGGAAGACTAAAAGGTTGGAACCGCCTCCGCACCATTACCAACTTCATGACGCGGGTTCGTTACTGCACCAACCAAGGTGTAATGAGCTTTACAGATAAAGGTCCACCTGGAACCCAAAGTACTCGCATGAAACCATGGTATGAAATAGCTTCGCGCAAAAGCCAAGACACCACAATTGTTTTTGGTCACTGGTCAACACTAGGGCACGTAAATAATTACAACATCATTGCTACCGACACAGGGTGCTTATGGGGCGGCGCCTTAACTGCTGTGCAAATCGAAAATGATAAATTTATTACTTACCAGGTTGAATGCGAAGCAAAAAGACAAGTCCCAAGATAAATGAAATAAGTCAATGTATAGGTATTACAGAATATCCCTTTGATTGATAGCCTATTAACGACACATATGTATTTCCGACCATCTTTACATCTGAAATGATGCCGTCATTTTCAATTTCTTGCATACGCGCTGAAATCGAGCATACTTCCATTTGCACACCTGGCCTAGCATTAAGATCACTAATTAAAGTCAGGACTTCTTGATGTGCTTGCTTGTCTTTAGTAAGGAAATCCACTTTTTCCGACTTTATCAGCTGTAAAGCACGGCCATGAAAAATAAAAACCATATCCGGCTCTACATCCTGTCTCACTAGGTCATCATAAGTTTCGTCAATTAATTTTAAATAAAAAAGCAACCGATCAGGACGACTTGCCAACACATCCCAAACCACCTTCCCTACCTCAATATTTTCTAATGCATTTGTATCCTTTGGCTTTTCCGCAGAAGCAACACTGATCAACAAGAGTCCGAGCATACTAAGTAGGAATATTTTGCATACAGCTTGCATCATTACACCTCCTATTACCTTGAAATAGAATATTAATAATTAGTTTCAACAATAATTTAAGTAATTCGTTTGAATAAGATATTATCTACATCAAATTTATTTTCTTCATCCTTCTCACGAAACTCGCGCTCAACTTCTTGCCACTCGTCTTTATCCCATGCTGGAAAATACGTATCCCCTTCTAGCTCTGCGTGCACGATGGTTGTATAAAGATGTTTGGATATGGGCAATGCGTAGTTATAAATATCCGCCCCACCGATTACAAACGCTTTACCATCAATCAAGATCTCAAGTTGTGCCCAGTTAGTTATAACCGTGCAACCTTCTGCAATATAATTAGTATTTCGTGTTAGCACAAAATGTTGGCGACCAGGGAGTAGGCCTGGTAACGATTCGAAAGTTTTACGTCCCATGATAATGGGGTGGCCCATAGTGGTTTTTTTAAAGCGTTGCAAGTCGGCTGGCAAGTGCCAAGGGATTTGATTATCTTTGCCGATAAGACCTTGTGGTGTCATCGCGACGATGATTGCAATTTCCATACTAGAGAATATTTAAATAGCTACCGGCGCAGATATATGTTCATGACATTTATAATTCTGTAATTCAAAGTCTTTATATGTAAAATCAAATATAGATTTAACATCAGGATTAATATGTATTAGTGGTAATTCATAGGGTGTACGGCTTAATTGCTTCTTCGCTTGTTCAATATGATTGTTATATAAGTGCACATCGCCAAAGGTATGCACAAACTCTCCAACTTGATAACCCGTTACTTGCGCTACCATTTGCAATAACAATGCATAAGAGGCGATATTAAACGGCACACCTAAGAAAACATCTGCGCTGCGCTGGTAAAGCTGGCATGAAAGTGTATTTTGTGCGACATAAAACTGAAAAAAAGCATGGCATGGCGGTAAAGCCATATTGTCGAGCTCACCCACATTCCATGCACTAACGATATGGCGTCTAGAAAGCGGGTTTTCTTTTAAGTCCTTAATCAATTGGCTAATTTGATCCACAGTGCCATTAGCCCCTTGCCAACTTCGCCATTGCGAACCATATACCGGTCCGAGCTCCCCATTTTCATCTGCCCATTCGTTCCAAATCGAGACACCATTTTTATTCAAGTAGTCTACGTTGGTCTCGCCACGCAAAAACCAAAGCAATTCATGAATAATGGATTTTAAATGTAACTTTTTAGTTGTCAGCATCGGAAAACCGTTTTGTAAATCAAAACGCATTTGATACCCAAACACAGACACAGTTCCAGTACCTGTGCGGTCACCTTTTTCAGCACCATTCGTGATGACATGAGTTAGAAGTTCAAGATACTGCTGCATGGTTTATTATTCTTTAGCCATTCCAAATTTATTATAGGCTAACCACATCGTTACGATGCCTACAATGATCATCGGTAATGACAATAACTGCCCCATGGTTAACCAATCAAAAGCAATAAAGTTTAAATGCGCGTCCGGTTGACGCACAAACTCTATAACAAATCGGAAAACACCGTATAACAATACAAACAAACCACACACTGCCCCGACTGGACGAGGCTTTTGTGCAAACATCCAAAGAATGATGAACATAAGCAAACCTTCTAAAAAAGCTTGATACAGCTGCGATGGATGTCGTGGCAATTCTCCTGCATACGGAAACACCATTCCCCAAGGAACGTCTGTAACTCGACCCCATAACTCACCATTTATAAAATTACCAATGCGACCCGCGCCTAACCCTATAGGTACCATCGGCGCAACAAAGTCACATAATCGCAAAAAACCATACCCTTTTATCCGTTGATACATCCATAATGCGACGATTACTCCAAGCAACCCGCCATGGAAACTCATACCACCTTCCCAAATTTTGAAAAGGTATAGTGGGCTTTCCAAAAAATAAGAAAAGTTATAAAACAACACTGAACCAATGCGTCCACCTAGGATCACACCTAACATACCGTAAAATAAGATATCGCCGACGTCATCGGGTTGCGCCACGGTATGTGGTTTTTTGGCATGGATTCGCCCCAAAATCCAGAACCCTAAAAAGCCTATGGCATACATAAGCCCATACCAGCGTAATTTAAGTGGGCCAAGTGCAAAAATTACAGGTTCTATTTCAGGAAAAGTTAGCATACTTACACTATAACAATAGATAGACTTTGGTAGTAACAAGTAAAATAATGTATAAAATTTGAACACCCTGAGCGATGTGTTGTGTGATGAAAATTAAGAAAATACAGAAATGACAAAAAACAAAAACCATCTCGCTGATCAAACCAGCCCCTACTTACTACAACATGCATACAACCCAGTAGAGTGGTATCCATGGGGTGAGCTCGCACTAAATTTAGCTAAAGAGCAAAACAAACCCATATTGTTATCGATTGGTTATTCTGCATGTCATTGGTGTCACGTCATGGCGCATGAATCGTTTGAAGACGAGGCCACTGCGAAAATAATGAACGAGTTATACATCAATATAAAAATTGATCGAGAGGAACGTCCTGACATCGACAAAATTTATCAAACCGCACAATTTTTGCTGACACAACGTTCAGGCGGCTGGCCCCTGACGATGTTTCTAACTCCTGACGATCAAATGCCCTTCTTTGGTGGCACCTATTTTCCAGATACAGCTCGTCATGGACTACCTGCATTTAAAGAACTGCTACATCACATCTCTGACTTTTACCAAAGCCGACGTGAAGAAATTGGTGCTCAAAATGAATCAATGAATACTGCGTTGCAAAATATCTATGAACCCAATTACACAAAAACGGATTTAACACCAGATATTCTTGATAGTTGCAATCAACTCCTCGAACAAACTTTTGATGCGGAACATGGCGGGTTTGGTAATGCTCCAAAATTTCCGCACCCAACAAACATAGAACGGCTATTACGTTTTTATGCCCTATCAAAGTTAGCCGGTATAGAAAAATCTCGCCCTTTGCATGCCGCTATTTTCAGTTTGGAAAAAATGGCTGCAGGTGGAATTTATGATCATCTTGGAGGAGGATTTAGTCGTTATTCTGTAGATCAATATTGGATGATCCCGCATTTTGAAAAAATGCTCTACGACAATGGCCCTTTACTAGCACTGTATGCACAAGCTTTTTCGTTAAATTATTCAGACCAGTTTAAAAGAGCTTGCGAAGGTACTACAAGATGGCTGATGCGTGAGATGCAGTCTCCTGAAGGAGGTTATTATTCAACATTGGATGCAGACTCGGAAGGAACAGAGGGAAAATTCTACGTATGGGATAAATCTGAAGTTCTAAATGTTCTAAGTGCTGAAGAATACGCCATCTTTGCACCACACTTTGGTTTGGATGGCGCAGCTAATTTTGAGGGCCAATATCATTTGCATATTTTTAAAACCGATAAACAAATTTGTGAAGATCAATCGATTAGTATTATTGAGTTTAATGAACTATTAAATAGCGCTAAACAAAAATTATTTGCACTACGAGAAAAACGCATTCGCCCTGGTCGTGATGAAAAAATTCTAACGAGCTGGAACGCACTCATGATTCGCGGCATGGCAATAGCTGGCCGCACTTTAAACAATGGCGAATATATAGAGTCCGCAGATCGTGCTCTTAACTTCATTCGAACCACCATGTGGAAAAACCAGCGTTTATTTGCAACCTATAAAGCCTCTGGCACAGAAAGTAAAGCACATCTCGATGCTTATTTAGATGACTATGCATACTTACTAGATGCCTTGCTAGAAATGTTACAGGCTCGTTGGAATACAGAAGATCTGAATTGGGCATGTGAAATTGCAGATGTTATGTTAGAACAGTTTGAAGACCCAACACTGGGTGGGTTTTATTTCACTGCCAGTGATCATGAACAACTCATTCAACGACCGAAAACCATTAGTGATGATTCCACTCCTTCTGGTAATGGTGTTGCTGCTTTTGCATTAGCGCGTCTCGGCTATTTATTAGCAGATTCAAAGTATATAGAAGCTGCTGAACGCGTAATTCAGTTTGCAGCACATGCCATCAGCCAATCACCTATGGGCCACACAAGCTTGTTACATGCTTTTGAAGAACAATTGCACCCACCGCAAATTATTATTCTCAATGGAAAAAAGAAAGCGTTAACAAAATGGTATGAAGAATGTACTCGAGGCTATGCGCCGCAACGCATGGTGTATGCTATTGATGAAGAAACTAAAGACCTACCTGAAGCCGTTGCTGAAAAGAAGCATAAGACTTCAAGCAACGAAGGTGTTACTGCATATGTTTGTCAAGGCATGCAATGCGATGCGCCCATTGAATCATTTGCTGAATTACAGAAGATTCTTGCTGATACAAGCATTCAACCACCAACAAATTAAACCCAATAATAATTTTCAAACATGAGTGCATTACGTGGCATTTTGCGACTGTTTCATCTCGTTGCACATCTATTCAAAGGGCTGTTTTTGTCATATACAAAACTTCATGGCACGCAAAGCCATGATCTATCACAAGAACAACACCACATCATTCTTAGCTGGCTGCGAAAAACTGCCGAAATTATTGGAATTGAAATTCAGGTCAAAGGTACTCCAGTTGTGGCTCCAGCTTTCGTTGTTGCTAATCATATTTCTTGGCTCGATATATTAATCATATCTTCCGTACTGCCGGTTTCATTTTTATCTAAGGCAGAGATACGCAATTGGCCTATCGTAGGCACCTTATCTGCTAAGGCAGGCACTTTGTTTATTCATCGCGGTTCAAAAAATGGTGCTGCGGAAGCGGTTGAACTCGTAAAGATAAAATTAAAAGCAGGTCATAGCGTGGCATCTTTCCCAGAAGCCAAAACTACTAAAGGTAGTTCAGTAGAAATGTTTCATGCGCGTTTATTTGCAGCTGCAATTGAGACAGACACACCTGTGCAAGCTGTCGCATTGCGTTATCCGCCATTAGAAAATCAATCTACTGAAAACATCAATCCGATTGTTCCTTATGTTGAAGGACCAAATTTAGTGCAACATGCTTTTAGAATTATGTGTGCTAAACGCACGATTGCTGACGTGACTTTATGTAACCCTATAAAAAGTAAAGATCAACTTAGAAAAGAACTTGCGCAATCAGCAAGAGATACGATTGCGCAAATAATAGAAATTTAACGTTAATTTAATGCCTGCATAGCAGCATCGTAGTCGGGCTCATTAGCAATTTCACCCACAAGCTCAGCGTGAACTACTGAGTTTTCTTGATCAAGAACTACTAGTGCACGTGCTGTAATCCCTGCCAGAGGACCGTCTTCTATTAAAACGCCGTAATCGCGCGAAAATTCGTTAGATCGCATAATTGAAAGTGGCTTAACATTATCCACCCCTTCAGCTCCACAAAAACGTGACATTGCAAATGGTAGATCGGCTGCAATGACTAAAATCACTGTATCCTCATGCTCTTTAGCATAGTCATTAAACTTCTTTGTAGAAGTTGCGCAAACCGGTGTATCTAAACTTGGAACAATACTAAGAAGCTTTTTCTTGCCAGGGAAAGATGCAAGCGATACATTTTCTAAATCTTTATTAACCAATACAAAATCGGGTGCTGTAGAACCAATTTCTGGAAGGTTTCCATTTGTGTGTATTTCATTACCTTGTAATGTAATTTTTGCCATGTATTTCTCCGAGATAACTTGCGTTATGGCTTATTTATTATTTTGAAGTGTTTAATTTTTAAACACTAATTCTCAATAGAAGAATCATATTGGCTTGCATTCAATAAGCTGTCAATTGATGATTTATCTAATATTTCAATCTTGCATAACCAGCCTTCATCGTAAGGTGATTCATTTAATACTTCAGGCGAATCAACAAGTTCCTCGTTCACTGCAATTATTTTGCATCCAATAGGTGCAAAAATATCACTTGCAACTTTTACGGATTCCACGATTGCACAAGCACCACCTGGCTGATACTCATTCTCAACTTCTGGCAGCTCTACATATACAATGTCGCCCAATTCAGACTGCGCATACTCAGTAATACCAATGGTGGCTATTTCATCAGTTTCTAACAGCAACCAAATATGTTCTTCTGAATATATGCGATCGTCAGGGCTTTCACTCATAATAAACTCTCAGGTCCTTTCATAAATTTATGCTATTCATTGTATAATTATAAAAGTTTCATGCACTGTAATCGAACCGTAATTACCCTATAACTACCGTCAAATTAATGTACAAAATAATCTTATTTAGTTTTATCACACTACTTGTAGCCTGCAATCAAACCCCTACAGAATCCTTCAGCACTGAAGGTGCCTGGGTACGTGAAGCACCACCCAATGCGGGCGCTATGGCTGGCTATGTAACTATTAAAAACAATACCGACCAAGACCGCATACTTTCCTTTGCAAAAAGCAATCAATTCAATGCAGTTGAAATTCACCGCACTATTGTGGAAAACGGTGTGGCGAAAATGCGGCGCCAAGAGGACTTACCAATACTTGCTGGTGGCTCGCTTATACTGGAGCCAGGCAGTTATCATTTGATGCTAATGACTCCAAAATCTGCTTTTAAAGCCAATGATGAAATTACCGTAACGGTCGGCTTAAAATTGGACGATAATATTCAGGAAGTCGATATCGTAATGCCGGTTAAAAAGCCTAATTCATAAACAATAACCATAATAATCACAAGGCTTAATAAGAATATTATCCCCAAATAACGCGTAAGCGAGATTCTTAATTCGGTATTATCTCTGTAGCCGTTATCTAAAAATAATTATCCATGCAGATGTATTAATAATCTGCAACTCAATTGGTACTTGTCTTGAACGATTTTTCACATGCTTTTTCCAAAGCGTTCCAACTTATATTTCAATTAGACCCAGCTCTGATAGAAATAATTGGGCTATCTTTGCGTGTGAGCATAACTGCCGTTTTTATTGCCAGCTTAATTGGCTTGCCGCTGGGTGCAGCACTGGCTTTGTATAAATTTCATGGCCGCGGAATAATTGTTGCACTACTGAATGCTTTTATGGGATTGCCACCTGTAGTAGTGGGGTTAGTAGTGTATTTGCTTTTATCGCGCTCGGGCCCGCTTGGAGTGTTAGGTTTATTGTTTACACCCACTGCGATGATCATTGCACAAGTGTGTTTAATCACTCCTATCATCGCTGCCCTTACACGTCAAACCATTCTTGATGCCAATGTTGAATACCATGAACAACTGCGCGCGCTAGGTGCCAAAGCATCACGCATGATGAAAACTTTATTGTGGGAAACACGCTTTAGTTTAATGACAGGCGTGTTTGCAGGTTTTGGTCGCGCCATTGCCGAAGTAGGTGCGGTATTAATTGTAGGTGGCAACATCAACCATGCAACTCGAGTCATGACCACTGCCATTGCACTAGAAACACGCAAAGGCGACATCGAACTTGCTCTCGCTCTTGGTATTATTCTTATTACTATTTCTTTAATTGTTACTTCACTTGTGATGAGCGCTAAGCATGCTGCATACCAATATCATAGCTAACATGAATGAAGTAAATGCTTTGCCTTTGCAGGTGAATAATCTGCAAATTACTAAAAATGGTAATGCTCTATTAAGCGATGTCACGCTCTCGATAGAATCTAATGATGTAACCGTTATTCTTGGCCCGAATGGTGCTGGCAAAAGCCTGTTATTACGCTCAGCACATGGTTTAGAAACGCTTTCTAAAGGTTCTTTGCAATGGAATACACATACCCCTCAACCACAACATTCTTGGCGTGCCTATATTTTCCAAAAACCAGTATTATTGCGCCGCAGTGTGCGCGCTAATCTTGAATATGTGCTATCCCTACATAATATCAACAAGGCCGAATACACTTCATTGATAGATACAGCACTAGAACATACTGGATTAAGCCAACTGGCGGATCGCAATGCGCGCGTGTTATCAGGAGGAGAGCAACAACGCCTCAACATCGCTCGTGCATGGGTATTACAGCCCAAAGTGATTCTGCTAGACGAACCCACTGCAGAATTAGACCCCAATGGGACTGCGGCTATTGAACGTTTAATCAAGACAATTGCCCAACAAGGCACTAAAATAATCATGTCGACTCACGACTTAGGCCAGGCACATAGATTAGCTAATGACATCGTATTTTTACATCAAGGAAAATTAGTCGAGCACACGCCCGCTAAATCTTTTTTTGAACAGCCACAAAGCAAAATGGCACAGGACTTTATTGCAGGAAAATTACTAAATGGAGATTAGAAAATAATGAATAGGATTTTAACCATCTTTTTTCTATTGCTCATCACGATGAATGTGGTACTTGCCGAGGATGAATCATTTATTACTCTTTCTTCAACTACGTCTACTGATAATTCTGGTTTGTTGGAATATTTAATTCCTAAGTTTAAAAACAAAACCGGTATCGATGTGCGTGTCATTGCAGTAGGAACCGGTCGAGCACTTCTATTGGGTGAACGAGGAGATGCAGATATTGTATTAGTGCATCATCAAATATCTGAAGAAGAATTTGTAGAGAGCGGCTTTGGAATAGACCGCCGCGATGTCATGTATAACGACTACGTGATAGTAGGACCCAAAAATGATCCTGCAGATATTAATGAGTTAAAACATGCAGCAGACGCATTTAAGTTAATTAGTCAGCACCAAGTTCCTTTTGTATCGCGCGGAGATAACAGCGGCACACATAAAAAAGAAATAGAGTTATGGTCACTTGCTAACGTAGACGCTGTTAAGCACAGCGGCGACTGGTATCGTGAAGCAGGTGCCGGCATGGGGGCTACCCTTAATATTGCCAACGGCATGAGTGCCTATACCATGACAGATCGCGGTACGTGGTTATCGTTCAAAAACCGTGATGACCTCACCTTACTATTTGAAAATGACCCCCCGTTATTTAATCAATACGGCGTGATCTTGGTAAACCCAGATCGACATGGGCATATTAAATACCTACACGCTAAACAGTTTTCTGACTGGCTCATTTCAAACGAAGGCCAACAAGCCATTGCAGACTATACATTGGAAGATCAGCAATTGTTTTTTCCTAACGCACGGCATGAAATTGCTACAGTTGAGACTGATTAGAATTCGAATTCATTTCGCTTGTAGATATAATTATGCGCTCTAAATTCAATGTTTAAGGCGTAAAAATGGATTTCACTCAAATTCTAGAATTACTTTCCACCATTCCAATTTGGGCTTGGGCATTTGGCGGCTTTATTATTTTTATGTTCGTATTTGGTGACCAGAAACTATGGGAACTAGAAGTTAAGTTTCCAACGAAACCTGGTGTGGGTCGCGGTGAGGTAGAGTTTGAATGCCACAAGAAAAAAGGCAGCTCTATAGAATTAAAATTCACCCTAGAAGACCTTTATCAAAACAAAGACATTGAAATCATTCTAAATAATAAATCTATCTATACGATACCTGTATCCAAAAATACTAGTGCTCGAACATATATTAATGAAAAATTTGCTCTTCAAAAACCTAATGAAGGCGACAAAGTCGAAGTTAATATTGGCGGGAAAAAGCAATTTGAAGGTGTGCTTGTACGAGACTAATCGACATTGAGCAAAATTAAACATCCATATAAACCCAACCCTCTGACCTTCATATTTATCACACTATTTTTTGGCGGCTGTGCAGCCATTCTATCTAAAGTCGCTTCATCAAATACACAAGGGTTAATTTTAAATCGCTTTGTTGAATTCTCTGCGATAAATGCAACGATTTTTTACTGGTGCTTGACAGCTGCAGCTACAATATTTGTAGTCATTGGTTTGCTAGGTATTTACTCAGCCTTAACTTCAAAAAATGAAATTATCTTGATGGAAACTGGTTTTTCAGCACCAAAAAGTCTCATCGGCAATACTATAGTGGCCGTACATTATTCTGATATCACACACTTAGCACCCATATCGGTCAAAGGACAAAGAATGCTTAAAATTGAACATACAAACGGCAACATCGCTATTCAGCAGAGCGCACTACCCAATAAACAAGCGTATGATGAAGTGGTTAATACCATTACAACCAAAACGCAATCCTTCCAAGGATAAAATATGAAAATTCACATTTTCGTTTTCGCTATATTCATTGCACTGTTTAGCAATGTGTATGCAGAAACAAACATTGAAAAATATAAAGAAAATTATGCGAAACAACTTATTCCATTATTAAAAGAACGAATGGGTATGGAGCTTAAAATTCAATCTGAGGCTGATGCACATGAGCATGTCACAACACTGGCAAACAGAATGGCAAGCTGTCAATTAATCGCACTAGAAAACTACCCTCAAAAGTATCAAGATGCCTCAATCGTACCGATTGCAAATGGCGTCGATCTCAACAAAGCGAATGAAGACTTAAAGGTAATAATTCAAGAAGATATCAAAAGCGGCGAAGTAACCGATCAAGAACTCAAAACAATGACTGAAGCTGCGGTTGAAAAATACAAGATTTGCCTAAGCGACGCCGAGCCGAATCCAGACAATATGCCTCAATAATATGTCAAAACAAAATCCCTGAATAACTTCAACCGTAATGTTTATAAAAATGAAACACATCATCTTCGGAGTTATTATTGTCGCATTACTCAATATTGCACATGCAGAATCCAATGTAGAAAAATACAAACAAGTCTATATTGAACAGATAACCCCTATTCTTGAAAAACAGTTTAAAGATGCTTTAGCGACTGAAGCAGATCCGCAAGCTAAATTAAAACTTGTCGCAGAAGGTATGGCTAATTGCCAAATTGAAACGCTCAGCGCCTACCCGCAAAAATATCAAGATGCTTCCATCAACCCAGTAGCAGAAGGTGGAGATCTAAGCGAAGTTACCAAACAAGTAAATGAAATGATGAAAACCGACATTGAAAGCGGCACAATTTCAAAAGAAGACTTTACGGCCATGGTCGAAAGCGCAACTGAGAAATATATTAACTGCACAAAAGCTTTAGAAAAAGAGCTTTAATTCGCAGACCTTCAGTCGCGCATGTCCTAATTCGGACAGTTAATGAGTACAGGGACGATGTGCAGGATGCACAAGTGTCGCGTGAGACAGGATGTCGGAAGCGACCGTACGAATAAGAGGCGCATCCTGGACGATGCCTTCAAATTAACTCTTTAACCTAATGTCCGCTTTCGGCCATAAGCAGACATTTAATTAAATGGGTATCTATGTCTTAATCATCTCTAACAAAGCACCCGCAGCAGGATATGATGAGGCTGGATTTTGGCCGGTAATCAGGTTGCCATCGGTGACAGTATATGGATGCCATTCATCAACACTGGAATAGATTCCACCTTTAGCCTTTAACTCGTTTTCAACTAGAAAAGGCACTATCTCAGAAAGTTTGACTGCGTCCTCTTCAGAATTACTAAAGCCTGTTACCGATTTCCCATCAACTAATGGTGATCCATCAGAATTTTTAGTGTGTCGAAGTACTCCCGGTGCGTGACATACTGCAGCAACCGGTTTCCCAGATTGATGCATCGCTTCAATCAATGCTATTGAATCCACATCTTCTGCCAAGTCCCATAGAGGTCCATGCCCTCCAGGATAAAATACCGCATCATAATCACTTGGCAAAATTTCAGATAAGCAAATGGTATTTGCTAATACTGCTTGAGCATCATTATCTTGTTTGAATCTTTTGACTGCTTCTGTTTGGGCGCCTGGCCCATCACTTTTGGGGTCCAAAGGTGGCTGCCCGCCTTTCGGTGATGCAAGTGTAATCTCTGTATTTGCATCTTTGAATACATAGTACGGGGCTGCAAATTCCTCTAACCAAAATCCAGTTTTCTTTCCAGTATCACCTAGCTGATCATGCGATGTAAGTACCATAAGAATTTTCATTTAGATTTCCCTGGTTTAAGTGAATTTATAAAGTTGGATAACCAGTATTAACTATATTGAAAGCATAGTTTAATTATTATTATGTCTGATTCCGGCCAATAGCGGACATTCAAAATTTTAATTGGGAATCGGTAGTTTAGACTCACCTGATATTTCTCTCATTTTATTAACTAGCTCCACTGAGCGCTCTCCGTCAGATTCAATTTTAGTACCTCTTTTAATTCTTTCTTGAATTTCTTGAAGCTCCATACTGGCAGCATAATATTCATCGTTCTTCATAAGCTTTACCAAGCCGTGTAATTGCAGAAGTCGATGTTCTTTGCTTTTACTTATCTCTTTAGAGTACTCAATCGTGTCTATAGAACTTCTAAATTGCCATCCGGGATTGTAGCTATCATTTATAATTGGAGAATAATTATTTATGTTTCTAAATATTTCTTCATATATTTCTTTATCCCTGTAGCGCACAGTGCCACCAGCCCCGCCAAATTGATAAAATATTAGCTCCCAAAGCTCTCCAACTAATTTTCCATCACTTTCTGAATTGGCTGTAAATAGTTTCATATCAGCTGTACTACGGATCTGACCAGCAATTAAATATTTAATTGCTTCCAGCTCATTTCCTTTTGAACCTTCTACAACTGAGGCATAAAATAGTTGTGGTGAGTTTGCTAATTCGTATGACTCTTTTACAAATTCATAATCTTTATCGTATTTGTTCGATTCATTTAGAGAGATAGCTGAATCCAAAAGGTTAGAAATTGTAATTTCCGCACAAATCTCAAGTGGTGATATTAGTGCAATGATCAAAAAAGGTATGAAATTTGATCTCATAATTACTCTGCAATGCTAACCTCTGAATGTCCGCTTTGGGTCGTAAGCAGTCATTTTAAGATTGTTATTTATTGAATCCAACCTGAAATCCCCTTCAGTGGTTTAAGTTATGTCCGCTTTCGGCCAATAGCGGTCATTTTATGTAAGATGCAATTTCAAGCATGAAGGCACATCAAGTGACTATTTTTTTGCAGTAAAAAAGACAATAAGTATTCCAAATATTCCTGCCAAAGTAATTCCGTAGCCGATATGAACTACATAACAAAAAGATCCATACCGACCCTCCATCAATATAATATTTTTCAATGATTCTGGATAAGAAAGTATTGCAACATCACATTTAAATAGACTTAATAGGCCAATTAGAACCCCTAACCCTATAAAATATAATTGAGTTTTAAAGCTCTTCTCTGAGAGCAACAAAACCAAAATAAAAAAAGAAAAGAGCAAAAATAATGAAAGGTTATTCATATTAATATATATTCCCTTATTTGCTCAAGACTCAATGTCCGCTTTGGGTCGTAAGCAGACATTTTAAAGTTGTTATTTAGAGTTTCCAACCAAGATTCCCCATATTTGAATTGATTTATGACCGCTTTCGGCCAATAGCGGACATTCATAAAACGTCGTTACCACGGACCACAGTAATGCTTATCGAGTTTGCAAGCACTTCTCTCGCTTACGTAAATGAAGTCTTCTATAACCATAGTTTTTTCATTAATAACTAAAGAAACGTTACATTTATCTTCATTGCTGTTTATGAATGGCTGTCTATCTGATTTATACAATAGTTTCCCTTCGTTAAATTGTGTTAAAGACTGATTGTTAGGAGTCAGAGTCTTACTTTCATATATTCTTGATTCTAAGAGATTTTCATATGCGTTAATGCTGATTTTATCTTTAAGATGATCGCCTATATGTTGTTGCATATCTTTTTCAAATCCAGCATTACCGAACAATAGATTGCCTGTACAACCACATCCCGATAAGAAAAGAAAAATACTACTAATCAATAATGTTTTTGAATCCAACCAGATTCTCCCGATAGTAGTGTAGTTTATGTCTGCTTTCGGCCATAAGCAGACATTAAGTATTACGAAAATGTTTATAAATCAGTACAACTAAACCTATATTTACAATCATAAATAATAATCCTGGGACTAGACTTATAAAGAGATCTAAAAGCCCTACATAATTCCATTCTTCTACCGAAAGAAGCTTATATAACCACCATCCAATATGAAAAATTGCAATGATATAAAAAATATATTGAGACCAGCTTTTATTCATTATTAAAGCTATGCCTGCAAATAAATATGGAATTGAATAAATCGCGTAATTCCACTGATTAGACTGATAGGCCCACCACACAAAATACAAACCAGCAAGAATTACAGCAAATACACTTATCCACTTACCACTTGTACTTTTCTTTGTCTTATTTGTTAAGTTGCTTTTTGGTGTTGAATATTGGTTATCCATGATTAATATTTATGAATCTTGAATGTCCGCTTTGGGTCGTAAGCGGTCATTTTAAGTGTGTAGTTTTGAGATTCCAACCAAGATTCCCCTTATTTAAAATGATTATGTCTGCTTTCGGCCAATAGCGGACATTAGTCAGTTACTCTAAACTCTATCTTTGCACCATCAGGCAAATCTCTAATTTGCTCGTAAAATGTACCCAGATACGAAATATAGTCAGATACAGAAATAGGTTTAATATTTTCCAATGTGTAATCTCCACCAACTACAGGAGGTTTGATAAAACCGTAGCATTCACTTTCCTGTAAATGAACTTCACTAGAAACTAATTTATCTACCAGAGGGATATATAACCATTCGTTTGCATTATTACCTTCATCTATAACGTTTGAAAATAAATCTTTATTAGCTGCCACTTCATTGTAGACACCATCGTCCATGTGTAAGTGGCATACAGACCCATTATCTGTGACGATAAATAAGTCTCCAAAACGATTCATAAACCACACTGTAAATTCTGTGGGCAGCAACCAATGCCATGTCTTCAGTATTGTTGACCAATCAAATTGAGACTGATCTAGTATGTATTTATCTAGCATTTTGTTAATAGTGTGAATGTCCGCTTTGGGTCGTAAGCAGACATTTTAAAGTTGTTATTTAGAGTTTCCAACCAAGATTCCCCATATTTGAATTGATTTATGACCGCTTTCGGCCATAAGCGGTCATAAACGCTATTCATCATTATCGCAGTTTTGCTGCGTCCGATTGCATGCATTTGTTATGTGAAAAGCAATTATTATTTTTTCCGTAGAGTTATTTTGTAAATCATCTCACCTGCTTTATATGTAGGGAAGTAGCTATAAAAATAGTTTTCGTCAGAAGAAATTATTAACTGATCATCTCCTTCCCATGAAATATCTGGATTATTGAATTCTGCACCAACCCACACTTCGCTGTTTGGGGGATGGTTGCTTGACAGTAATACACGTATTACTGGTGACGCATCTCTATGAGTGCCACGTTCTATAAATGTAGTGATTTTATTTGATGGATGATCAATTGTACTAACATGATGCCATTCCCAACCAGTCCATGCATCCGTCGTAACATGCTCAAAATCTGGATTCATATTTAGCGAGATAGTATAGGTAACGCCATCTAGCTCTATTATTGAACTATATGAGTGTGTTGAGATACTTTTATAGGAAATGATTAGGTTAGTATCAGAATCCCAAGTTAAAGAAGGATATGATTTATCGGTACTTTCCCAAACAGTTATTCTTTCATCATGTTCAGATTCTAATGAAACTCGTAAAAGATTGCCGACCACTTCATTACCAAAATGAAGATTCTTCTCAATTATGGCTTCTACTACATTTTGTGGATTTTTCAACGAATTAATACGAATCCAATCATGCCATTTGTCTGATGAGGATTGGTAGAAAAAAGTTAGATAGAGGAGGTAGCTAACTAGTAACGCAATACATGATAAAGAAAATATACTAGAGCGGGTCATTTTTCTTTTTTAAATTACATTGTAATAAATGACTAATTTGCATTGCTATCGCAGCACCCAGGTTAATTTATGATTGTCCGCTTTGGGTCGTTAGCGGTCATCTTGAATATGTATTTCAGCTAAAATTTCACCAGTCGATGAATGAATATATTTCGCCACCGACTCTGTGTCTGTATTAATTTCTATTCTCTCATCCATTTCCATTTCTGAAAGTCTCTCGACTAGCGTTTCAGTTGCTATTTTTACAGACGGTGGTGGTTTTGTAATTCCGTCTTTTTGCATTTCAAGTCGAGTCTTCATGATTTCTATTAACTCACCTGCTCGAGTACTCATGAATTTTCCTTCTTGTTAAATGTCCGCTTTGGGTCGTTAGCAGTCATTTTAATTCTGTTTATTTTTGAATCCAACCTGAAATCCCATTCAATGGTTTAGTTTATGTCTGCTTTCGGCCAATAGCGGACATTCATCAACCATAAATAATTAACATGGTAGCAGTGAGGCAGCCGAGCCTATTGCATTCAGTAAGGCATTAATTATCTCGGTAGTAACTCTACCTCTATTGAAAACTATGTCACACAAAAATAGAAACAGTACTCCGACATAGGCTAGATACCCATAACCTAAATAGTCACTATAGATAATTGTGAACAACCAGTTTTGTTCAAAAATATAAAAATATGAGCAAATCAAGGTTGAAGTTACTAGTAGCACACCTGGAAGAAAAAGATGTGTCATTGCTTTGGGTTTTAATAAAGAAGCAACTAATAATAGAAAAAATATAAGCATATTACTTCCTGTAAATATTCTTATATCTCGCTTTAGTTCTGTTACCACAGCCATGTATTTTGTCTTCATATAGTCGCCTAGCTTCTCATTAGCTGCCTGCAAAGAGACTAGACGTATTTGGAAGTTGTCTTTTATAAGTGCAGCATACTTTTTCCGACACTCGCAATCCAAATCACGCATTTCCGCAATTATGTCCGCAAGCCTTTCATGAGCTTCATTTTTTAATTAAACTCCAAGCGTCCGCTTTCGGCCAATAGCGGACATTTGCCAAAATTATTTACTGTATATACTTAGATTTATTCTGATAACAATCCTTTATCTCTAACGTTAGCTTTTACACATTTAAGCGTGCCTCTTGTACGTTCGTGATTAGTAAGCACGACTATACCTTCTGCGGTGTGTAACCCATCATCACTGGCTTGAAACGTAAGCACACCAGTTAAATCTGAGCATGGTAATGGTCTTTTTACATTTATTCTCATATTATTCTTTTTTAATTTACCTTTCACTGTTCCTTTTTCAGAAGGACAATATCCATAATGATTTTCCCCTGCTACTTTTCTGCCAGTAACTTTTTTAAAATTCCAGTATGTCTCTCCAGATCCATATTTGTCCCAATGAGAACAAGTCCAATTCCCCTCTATAATTTCTTTTGCGACTGCTTCATCAGAAAAATCTAGTTCATTTGCACTGGTTATATTTATAAATAAAGTAATTATGCTGATTATTAAAAGTATACGAATGTAAGAAAAAGAGTTCATGATTCCCCCATTTTTATGTTTAATTATTTGAATTAATTTACAAAGTATTTTCGTCATATAATGTCCGCTTTGGGTCGTAAGCAGACATTAAATGATTATCTTGCATATGTGGGTCTGTCCTTACTCAACCCCATGGCATGCTTCATAAAAAACTTCTTCACGGGTTGAATGGAGTCTGCCGATCGCAAAGCTGCATTCCTTGCTGTCACCACCGTACTATTGCTTGAACCGAATGCCGCAACAAATGCATCCATTGCACTTTGCATAATTTGTGTCTCCCCCACCCTTGCACGCTCATATTTACGCAATACTTTTAAGCTGCCGATGTCACGTTCTGTTTGTTCTAGAACATCTGCTAACACTGCTGCATCGGTAAATCCTAAATTTGCGCCTTGGCCTGCTAATGGATGCAATGCATGTGCGGCATCGCCCACCAATGCAATACGAGGCTGCACCATGCTCTCGGCTTGACCTGATACTAATGGAAAGGCTGCACACTTTGATTTCAATGTGATGCTGCCTAGCTGTCTATCACTGGCCTGGGTTAAGGCCTCTGCAAACTCGTGTTCATTGAGCTTCATGAGTTCATCTGCATAGTCTCCACTGACTGACCAAACTATCGAACATTGGCCATTATCTAGTGGCAAAAGTGCTAACGGTCCTGTGCTTAAAAAACGTTGCCATGCAGTATTTTCATGCGGCTGTTCTGTTTGCACTAACGCTACCAATCCTATTTGCTGATAGCTTTTTTCAGTGTAGGCAATTTCTGCCAAATTGCGTACGGTTGAGCGACCACCATCTGCACCTACCACTAGTTTGGCAGATATAACCGTGCCACTATCTAACTCTACTTCCGCATGATCTTGAAAGGTTATGACTTTGCTTATGTGTTCTGGCAAAAACCATTCAACATTCTCCTGCTGCCGCAAAACTTCATTCAGACTGGATTGGATGACAAAGTTTTCAACGATATGCCCAAGATTGTTCCTATCCATGTCATTCGCGTTGAAGTGAACCCCACCATTTTCTTGGGAGCCACCTGCCTCATCCCACACATGCATATGCTGAAACGGTGAAACCCTTTTAGCTTGCATGGCAGGCCATGCATTCAAATATTTAAAGATGGCTTGTGAGCCTGGACTTACTGCTGTGACACGTGATTGATATTTTTGCTGATCTTTAAAGGCTGCAACTTCGCTTCGATCTATAATGGCAATCGACTTACCTTGCTTAGAAAGTAAGTTTGCTAGGGTTAGTCCGACCATGCCGGCTCCCGTAATAACTACATCAACTGAAAAATGCTCAGATGTCATGAGTTTACCGAATTACCTCTAAGCAGGCTTGTATGAGCGCCTGTAATAACTACATTAAATGTTAAGAGAATTAATTTCATGAGTTAACTGCATTCCCACGCAGAAGGTTGGCGCTAGAAACTGACTCGCCAAGATTTTGTTTCACAATCCGCTCTTCTAATACTGGTATTGCTCCCAGCATGGCTAACCCCAAACCTCGTGATTGTTTTAATACAGGATAGTCGGCGTTAAACAAAAAATTTAATCGGTCAGTAAAACGAATCGTTTTTTCTATATCTGGCTGGCGTTTACGCGCATAGCACATGAGCATCTTGTCTAGATTTCCATCGGAACTATTTAGATCATTCTCATTTAATAGTTCAACTAGTTCTGCAATGTCACGTAACGCGAGATTCAGTCCTTGGCCTGCAATGGGATGCAAAGTTTGTGCAGCGTTACCAATTAACACAACACGCTGTTGCACGCGTTGTTCGCTCATTAGCAAGGCCAATGGATAGGCAAAGCGTTTGCTCACTGTTTGAAAATGGCCTAAACGAAAGCCAAACGCCTGTTGGAGTTTGTCCTTGAAAGCTTGATCGCTTAATGCGAGATGATTTTCAGCGGCCTCCGTTGGATTCATCCATATAAAGCCGCAACGATTTCCTTCTCTGGGTAACAAGGCCAGCGGGCCCTCTTCTGTAAAGCGCTCATAAGCGGTGTTGTTATGTACTCCCTCACACTCAACACTTCCGACAATAGCTGACTGTTGATATTGTTTTTCTTCCACCTCTATCTCCAGCGCTTTACGAATAAAGGAATTTGCGCCGTCTGCTGCGACGAGTAAGCTAGCTTGAATTTCTTCGCCACTCTTCTGTTTGAGAGTGACGTGGTCACTGTGATTTTCAATTGCGGATACTTCATATGGTTGTATACGTGTCACGTTGTCTAAGGCATCCACCTGCTTATTCAGTGTATGGATAAGATGGTCTGCAGGTACCAAGTAACCGAAACTTTCTACTTCATAACGCGCACTGTCTAAGCGTGTAGCACCAAAGTGGCCCTGGTCTGAAATATGAATTTTTTTTATTGCTGTCGCGTGTTCTTGTAATTTTTCCCACATGCCTAATGCAGACAGCATTTTCTTTGAGGACAGTGCGAGCGCGATACTGCGTCCATCAAGTTGATCGGCTTTGAGTTCTATATCAACCAATGGTTGAGAATCTATTAATGCAATACGGTATGAAGAAGAAGCTAAGGCACATACTAAACTACTGCCAACCAGCCCCCCGCCTACTACTGCGATATCATAATGTGAAGCCATGAGTAGATTTTAGATTAATAAGCTGCAATGTCGTATTCAGACATGGCTTATTTTTAATGAACAGAAGCTGACATAAGCGCTTCAATTTCATCTGGATCACGAGTAAGTTTTTCTGTGAGCACACTACTGCCGTCTTTGGTAACCAATACATCATCTTCTATACGAATACCGATATCCCAAAATCTCTTCGGCACACCTCTAGCTTTAGAAATGTATAAGCCTGGTTCAACGGTAAGTGTCATGCCTGGTTCTAGCAGACGCCATTCTTCATCAAATCGGTAATCGCCCACGTCGTGCACATCTAAACCCAACCAATGCCCAGTGCGATGCATGTAAAACTGCCGATATTCTTCATCTTTGATGAGTTTTGCGGGTTTGCCTTTTAGCAAACCAATTTCTACTAGACCTTTGGTTAGTACTTTTACCGCTTCATGATGCGGATCATTCCAGTGGTTGCCCGGCTTCACTTTTTTAATCGCAGCAAGTTGCGACTCTAGTACTAGCTCATACACTTCTCGTTGCGCCTTAGAAAATGTGCCATTTACTGGGAACGTGCGCGTAATGTCACTTGCATAACCTTGGTATTCTGCTCCGGCATCAATTAATAAAAGATCACCGTCTTTGAGTTCTTGATTGTTCTCGATGTAATGCAAAATACAACCATTGTCACCACCCCCTACAATAGAAGGATACGCAGTTACGCAACCTGCTTTTCTAAACTCATACAATAATTCCGCTTCCACTTCGTATTCATACATGCCGGGCTGACATGCCTGCATGGCGCGAGTATGTCCTGCGATAGCCGCTTTAGCAGCTTGGCGCATAAGTGTGAGTTCGCTGCGTGATTTATACAAACGCATGTCGTGTACAAAATAGTCTAACGACAATAATTCATGAGGCACATGCTTTGAACTACGTGCAGAGCCACGTGATTGATTCACCCAGTTGATTAGGCGACGATCAAAGTTAGTGTCACGGCCCATGGGATAAAAGAAACGTTCACGATCTGCAAATAGTTTCGGCACCATTTCATCAAGCTCTTCGATCGGATATGCAAGGTCCGCGCCGTAATTTTCTTTCACACCTTCAAGACCCGCTCGGCGACCATCCCAAATTTCTTGTTCTGGATTTCGTTCTCGACAAAATAGAATAAATTGGCCTTTTGGATTGCCCGGCAAGATCAACGCCAATGAATCAGGTTCATCAAATCCGGTTAAATACAGAAAATCGCTGTCTTGTCTAAAGACGAAATCTACATCACGGTTTCTGGAAATTGATGTTGCTGAAGGAATTATGGCTACACCATCATTACCCACCATACGCATGAGTGTTTTGCGTCGCTTTAGTAGCTCTTTTTGATCAATCTTATACAAACTAAAAACTTAACGTTAGATTAGGAATTATTGAACACAGATTATATCTGGGATTATTGTAAGAGATTATTGAATCGTTTGGGGCCGATTCATTGGGTGCATTTCCTCATTAATAAGGAGTACCCCCATACGCACATACTCAACGATATCCGAGTACGCGACTTCATTCATCTCATCTTCTTCCTCCTCTTCTGAAGCCTGAGAAATTGTAGTGATGTCTTGCAGGATCTCCATTGAGTCTTCTGGCACGTGGGTTAAATCTTTTACGCCGGCTAGCGCTAATCCAAACAAGAAACCATCACACCATTTTTTTAGTGAGGTTACTCTAGCGTTCAAGCTATTGTGCTCTTCGGGAATGAGCAATGTGAAATTCAACAAGGTATCATTCAGCTCTTGTTTGGTATGTTCATATAATGCGCAAAGGGTGTCGTGATGATCGCCTTCTAGCGACTCCCCTTCTCCATTTTGTGTGCAAATTTCACCCAACCACCTTTTGCATTGCAAAGAATTATTCACTATCAACATTGCGCACAGCATGCCGTGGCAATCTTCCGGTGTGTAAGGTGATTGCACGTAAGACAGAATATCTTGAATTTTTTCGTAGTCAGGTGTCATAGGTTGTTGATTCTAACATCTCACCAGCGTAATCACTCGAAATTGATCCGCTAAAGATGTCTATATAAAAATGTAGTTTTGTAATTATTGCTTTTAAAACTCATTTCCCTTATTTCTATCATGAAATTATGGTTGAAATTAAAGCGGTATTAAAAGGTTTTTATTGGTAATTTTGTTAACAATTTTAGTTGACGAGTAAGCCTGTACAGCCTAACATTTTGCCATGGAAAAGCGAGACACCGGAAAGCTCAGCGAGCAAGATTTAAAGGGATTAGAAATTCGTGTAAACGAATTGATCACCACTTGTGAAGAACTGAAAAAAGAAAATAAACTTTTAAAGTTACAACAAGATTCTTACTCATCAGAACGCGCTAATTTGATCGACAAAAACGAACAAGCACGCAAGCGAGTTGAAGCCATGATAACCCGTCTCAAGTCAATGGAAGTAAGCGCTTAATCTTATGGACGAACCGATTACTCTCAATATCCTAGAAAAAGAATATCGTATCGCCTGCCCTACAGGTGAAGAAGAGTCCCTCCAGGCCTCTGCCCATTATCTAAACACAAAAATTCAAGAAATTCGTGATAGCGGTAAAGCAATTGGCACTGACCGTGTTGCGGTCATGGCAGCGCTTAACATATCTCATGAGTTTTTGAATCAGAAAACTGACCATGAAAAACATAGCAAGTCATTTTTCAATCGTGTTCGTAGCTTACAAGACCGCATCGATGTTGCATTGAAGAATACGCAACAACTCGAGCTGTAACCGCTCGCGCACTCTAGATATCTGTTAAAATTTCACACGTCGGGTACCGCTGCGGTACAGGTGTGCTTCCTGGTATTTCCCTTGAGCCTACTTTTACCCCCGGGGGCAATGCTGTTTAGATGTTGATGTGCATATCCGTTCTGCGGAGAGCCTAATTCATTTTCCGGTGCTCCCACTTGAACCTTTGGTTCAAGGACAACGGCAGCCACGGTATTCGTGGGGTACCCGCATTATTTTTAAACGCATTTCAGAACTAATTTAATTTTCGAGGAAACATAGCTATGCAGTACTGGTTAATGAAAAGCGAGCCAAGCGAATTCAGTATTGATGATTTAAAGAAAGTTAAAGTAGAACCCTGGGATGGTGTGCGAAATTACCAAGCACGCAATATGATGAACAAAGAAATGAAGAAAGGCGACTTAGCCTTTATGTATCATTCTAATTGCGACCAGATAGGTATTGTTGGAATCATGACCATTGCGCATGAAGGGTATCCTGATCACACTGCGTTTGATAAAAAAGACAAGCATTATGACCCAAAAAGCGATCCTGAAAACCCACGTTGGTTTATGGTTGATGTTCGTTACAAGCGAAAATTAAAACGCACCATTACCCTTGCAGAACTAAAAGAACATAAAAAATTATTAGAGATGCAATTATTAAAACGCGGAAACCGACTCTCAATCATGCCGGTAAGTGAAAAACATTGGGAATTTATTCTGTCTTTAGAGTGATTTCTTTACAAAAATTTATAAAAAACTTTGTTTTTTTTATAAATTTAGTAAAAAAAACTAATTATTTTTACTAAATTTGCATTTTTTTTAATATTTTTTTAGTTTTTTTTAAAAAAAATTCACATTAATTTTCTATATTAAATAACGTTTTATTAATAAAAAAACGTTGCGCACAAACTACAAATTTTCCGTTACTTTTCCCTGATTTAAGCAAAATACTTGTTGTTATGTTAAATAAATAGCTATTTTCGCTGTTTTTGACGTGAATGCAGTCACACTTTTATATAAATAAAAAAAACGTTTGTAATTTTAAAAACGAAAAAAGTTTAACAAACTAAAAAACATTAACGATGGAAAGTTATAAAAACACTACAAAAATACTAGTATTTATAGATTAAATATATATACTTTGCCGCGTTTACAACTCACATATAATTGTTTGGAGGGAGTATTGATGGCCATCAAACGTAAATCTACCACTAAACGTCGCGCTACAAAACGTAAAGCGACTAAGCGTAAGGCTACGAAACGTAAATCTACAGCAAAGCGTAAAACCGCTAAGCGAAAGACTAAACGTAAAACTAAACGTAAAGCGACTAAGCGTAAGACTGCAAAACGCAAGACGAAGCGCAAAACTAAGCGTAAGACTGCAAAACGCAAGACGAAGCGCAAAACTAAGCGTAAGACTGCGAAACGCAAGACGAAGCGCAAAACTAAGCGTAAGACCGCGAAGCGTAAGACCAAACGCAAAACTAAGCGTAAGGTTAAACGTAAAACTACTAAGCGTAAGACCAAGCGTAAAGCAGCAAAACGCAAGACCAAACGTAAGGTCAAGCGCAAAACTACTAAGCGTAAGACCAAGCGCAAGACTAAACGTCGTAGATAGTAGTAGTTGGATTAATAATCCAAACAAAAAAGGGCTCTTTAAGAGCCCTTTTTTATGTCTGAAGAATCATTTAAAGACTGTAAATTAAGTCTATAAATAGCTTTATATATAGGATTTACGCTACGTCATGCAAAACTTCAGGCTAGGAACAGTTTATAGACCGGATTAGTTGATTCTTCCCAATACCGATAACCTAGTTTTTCTAGAAACTCATCAAAACGAGTACGTTGCGATACGGGAACTTGTATACCTACCAAAACGCGACCATATGCCGCCCCATGATTACGATAGTGAAATAAGCTTATATTCCAATCGTGACTGATAGTTTCTAAAAACTTTAACAAAGCGCCTGGACGCTCGGGAAATTCGAATCTAAACAGTATTTCGTCTTTAATTTCTGAACAATGACCGCCCACCATATGACGTAAATGCAAAATCGCCATTTCATTTTCTGAGATATCCAAAGCAGAATAACCATCGGAATTCATGGTTTGCAACAATTGCTGCTTTTCCTGATCCGCATTCTCGACCCTCACTCCGACAAATATATGCGCAGCGCGATTATCCGCATAACGATAATTAAATTCGGTAATGCCGCGTGAACCCAAGATTCGACAAAATTTTAAGAAACTACCTGGCTGCTCAGGAATGGTGACCGCAAATAAACATTCGCGACGTTCCCCAAGTTCAGCGCGTTCCGCAATATGACGCAAACGATCAAAATTAACGTTTGCCCCGCAATTAATTCCAATTAACGTTTGTTTAGCAATCTTTTCGCCGTGAGCATTTCCTCTAGCGATGTATTGCTTAATGCCCGCTAAAGACAATGCGCCTGCAGGCTCAACCAAAGAGCGAGTTTCATCAAATATATCTTTAATCCCGGCACAGATTTCATCTGTACTGACTAGCAATACTTCGTCAATAAGATCTTTTGCTATTTCAAAGGTCTTTTCACCTATCTTCCTCACCGCTACACCATCTGCGAAAATACCTACTTGGCCCAAATCCACCCTTTTATTGGCCTTAAGCGCAGCATGCATAGTCGGCGCATCTTGCGGTTCGACTCCAATAATTTTTATTTCCGGTCGATAATATTTGATATATGCGGCCATACCTGCCACTAAACCACCACCACCTATTGCAATGAAAATGGCATCAATAGGTTCAGGATGTTGTTTCAGTATCTCCATGGCAACCGTGCCCTGCCCAGCAATTACATCCTCATCATCATAGGGATGCACATAGCTAAGATTTTGTTGCTCAGCCAATTGCAATGAATACTGATATGCCTCGTCATAGGTGTCTCCAAATAACACTGCTTTGCCACCTAATCTCGTAACCGATTCAACTTTAATGCTTGGAGTCGTCGTTGGCATGACTATAGTTGCAGGAATTCCAAGCTTGTTTGCAGCTAACGCCACACCTTGCGCATGATTACCGGCAGACGCAGCAATTACACCTTGGTTACGTTCTTCTTCGGTTAAGTGTGCAATTTTGTTATAGGCACCCCTTAGTTTGAAAGAAAATACACTTTGCTGATCTTCCCGCTTTAGAAATATTTTATTTCCAAGACGCGCAGAAACGACTTTTGCGTAATCAAGTGGTGACTCAATTGCCACATCATAGACGCGTGCGCTTTCTATATTTTTTATTAGTTGCTCGTTCACTTTCTTGATCCACTTTTCTGAGTTCGTTATTTTGGCCTATTTTTAGCCATTCGAGTCTTAATATGAAATTCTTATTCGCTAAATTTACGATGCTTTTGGCAGCGACTGTGGGTATTATTCAATAAAACCAAGTCGATACATACATGTCATTAGAAAAAAAGAAACAAATTGCTGCTGAAGCCGCGCTAGATTATATCCAACTTAATGATGTTGTCGGTGTAGGCACTGGATCCACTGCAAATTACTTTATTGATGGTCTTGCAAAGCTTAAAGGTAAAATAGAAGGTGCCGTAGCAAGCTCTGTAGCGTCTTCTGAGCGATTAAAACAACATGGCATAGCTGTGTTGGATTCAAATAGTGTTGCATCGCTACCAATCTATGTAGATGGCGCAGACGAGACCACAATGCATAAACATTTAATCAAAGGCGGCGGTGGCGCGCATACGCGTGAAAAAATTGTTGCAGCGATCTGCGAAAAATTTATTTGTATCGCGGATGATTCAAAATTAGTCGATGTATTAGGTGATTTTCCTCTACCTATAGAAGTTATTCCAATGGCACGCAGCTATGTTGCTCGACAATTAGTAAAATTGGGTGGAGCTCCAGAATTACGTGAAGACTTTAAAACCGATAACGACAACCTTATTTTGGATGTACATAACCTTGAGATACTGAACCCAATAGAGATGGAGAAGCAGTTAAATAACTTAGCAGGGGTTGTCACAGTAGGTATTTTTGCAATTCGCCCTGCAGATGTACTTATTCTCGGCACCGACCAAGGAGCTGAAACATCTTAGGCTAAAAGGACTCTAACCTCAGAATACTGAATTTTTTGGAGAATTTCATGAATATAAAAATTGCACTATATTTATTATTGGCATGTTGCGTATTCTTTATCCCTAGCCATGCCAAAACACCCCCTGAACCAGAAGCCTATGTCTACATCATCAGCCCCGTAAATGGAGAAGTCGTAAACAGCCCGGTATTAGTAAAGTTTGGATTGCGAGGCATGGGTATTGCACCTGCCGGAGCCGAAATAAAAAATACTGGCCATCATCATTTATTAATAGATGTACAAGTTTTACCGGATACGACTAAACCCATTCCCTCTGATGAAAACCATGTACACTTTGGCAAAGGGCAAACAGAAGCATTAGTAGAACTTTCGCCGGGTACACACTCAATGCAGCTTTTATTTGCTGATTTTGTACATATCCCTCACGATCCTATTATTCTATCTAAGCCAATTATAATTCATGTAGCTGAGTGAAGCATTTTTGAAATCTTTTCGCCAACGCCTGCAAGCAGGTGAAGTTTTATTAAGCACCCTGGTTTCATTTCCAAGCCCTGAGGTTGTTGAGTTACTTTCAAAGCTAAATTTTGATTGGCTGTTTATCGATGGCGAACACGGTCCTTTTGGCACGCTTGAAATGCAAAGAATGCTGCAAGCAGCGGGTAATAATTGCCCATGTTTAATACGTGTTCCTAGCAATGATCTGGTTTACATCAAACAAGCTTTAGACATCGGTGCGGCTGGCATCATTGTTCCGCAAATTAATAATGCAGAAGAAGCCCAAGCAGCCGTCCGTGCAGCCAAATATCCAACACAAGGTAATCGTGGAGTTGGCTTAGCGCGCGCATGAATATGGGATATCGTTTACTGACTATTTAACCAAAGCAGATAATGAAACCTGTGTGGTGATACAGGCTGAAACGCGTGGTGCTATTGAGCACATAGAAGAAATTGTTGCGATCAAAGATGTCGATGCAATTTTAATAGGCCCTTATGATTTATCAGCCAATCTTGGCTATACAGGCGAGATTACACATCCGGAAGTAGTTGCAGCTATTGATAAAGTTGAATCTGCATGCAAACAAGTAGGCGTAAAACTAGGTTATTTTGGGGTGAATGCGGAATCAGTGCTTCCCTATAGGGAAAAAGGCTTCACACTGCTTACTATTGGCGTAGATAGTTTATTCGTTTTGAATAGCGCACAACTGCTTTTAGATGAAATGAACGCTTAAATTCAATCTGATCATGTCTCGTAAACTAGAAATAACGATTAACGAACATAAAATATTCGCAAGCTTACGCAACACTGCCACAGCAAATGCAGTTTATGCTGCTTTACCGTTTGCATCGAATGTGCAAACTTGGGGTGATGAAGTTTATTTCTCAACTCCTGTGTCCCATCAAATCTTAGAAAACGATGCCAAAGATGTTGTTGAATTAGGTGAGCTCGCATTTTGGGTAGAAGGTGATTGCATTGCTATAGGCTTTGGCCCCACTCCTATTTCTCAAGCTGATGAAATAAGACTTGCAGCTCGCATCAATATTTGGGCAGATACTGATTATGATTTAACCGCACTGAAAGATGTGCAATCGGGTGATGCAATTAAGCTTGAACTTAGATAAAGCATTAGCTTGTAGCGATAAATTTGCTACGGATCATACGGTAAATTATCAGCGCAACGATTATTCCCAATAAATCTGCTGCAAAATCATACATACTGAATACCCGTCTAGGCACATAAAGATGTAACACTTCAATCGCTAAACCAAACACCGCCATTACCAGCGCGGTGGTAAAAAAAGGCTTACTGAATTTGTATGCAAACAACAATAAAATGGATAAAAGGAAAAATGTTCCAAAATGAGCAAGTTTGTCCAAATTTTTTATCGAATAGCTAACCGAACCTGGCATCGATGATAAAACTGCAACGGCTATAGCTACTATCCAAAATATTACCTTCACATAACTTTGTTTTATCCGCATAACTTTTATAATTTTACATCAACCAAGTATTTATAGACCGAACATGTAGCAGATGGTTTCAATAATCAATTCATGCCCTAGCACCTTCTACCACCCACCATACAAGACTCTTTCAAACTGTGAAAATCGCACATAAATTCTCATATGTAATAGGCGCAATCTTCATGGCTGCAGCAATAGTCGTTTTTACCTGGCTACCTTCATATGTAGAAAAATCGAGAAATCGAGTATTGCCTAGTGTAGATGCAGAGATTCCAGCTGAAACGAAAATACTACACCAATCGTTATTCATTGCAGATTTACATAGCGATTCACTATTGTGGAACCGTAATTTAGCCAAAAAATCGGACTACGGACATGTAGACATCCCACGTTTAATCGAAGGCAATATTGGACTACAAGTTTTTTCAGTCGTCACGAAGACACCCAAGAACCTTAATTTAATTAAAAACTCTGATGATACGGACAACATCACCTTACTTGCTATCGCACAGCTGTGGCCAATTGAATCTTGGTTTAGCTTATTTGAACGAGCCAACTACCAAGCAAAAAAACTACATCGTGTAGCGGATCATTCAGAAGGTGATTTTCACTTAATTGAAAATCAACAAGATTTTAAAAACTACTTGCAAAAACGTGAAAATAATCCTCACATTACTGCAGGGCTACTTAGCCTTGAGGGCGCACACGCATTAGAAGGAAAACTTGAAAATTTAGATAACTTATTTAAGGCAGGATTCAGGGTCATTGGCTTCGCACATTTTTTTGATAATGCGTTGGGCGGATCAGCGCATGGAATCAATAAAGGGGGGATTACAAAATTTGGTAAACAGGTGCTAAAACGCATGGATGAGCTAAATATATTTATCGATATATCACATGCTTCTCCTTTGTTAATAGAGGATATTTTCACCTTAAGTAAACGCCCTATTTTAGCCACTCACACCGGTGTGCAAACGGTTTGCGCCTCTGCATCAAAAAGAAATTTAACCGACAAACAAATTACGCGAGTTGCCGCATCAGGTGGTTTAATCGGGATTGGCTTTTGGCCCACAGCCACGTGCAATAAAAGCATAGCTGGCATCGTGCAACCCATCCGCTATGTAAGCGACCTAGTGGGAATTGATTATGTTGGTCTCGGGTCCGATTTTGATGGCAATGTACTGGTACCCTTCACTTCATCAAGTATCGAGCAACTTACCCATGCACTAACTCAAGCTGGATTTAGCGAACCACAAGTACACAAAATAATGGGTGGAAACCTGAAAAGACTTTTTTTAGAATATTTACCTAGCATATAGACCAAAAATAAATCAGCTTCGTTATTTGTCGTTAACGTCTTTTGTAGCAGAGTAATTTTTGTCTTGGTAACGCTTATAAACCAATTCAGTCGCAACATCTGATAATAATTTTTTTGGATTTTCAGAGCAGCGCTTAATCACCAAATCTGTAAGTACATAAATATCTTCTCCCCAAGTAATGTCATAAACATCTTCGGATGTGAAATTTACTCCAGACATAAATCCTGAAAGCCACACAGCTCCGAGCTCCCTATAGCTTTCTTCTTCAGTTTTCATAGTGAATTCTGCGCATTGCATATTGCCCAAGCCAATCGCTTCCCAATAACCCCCGCCATAAACTTCTGCGTATGCTACTGATGATTGGATAACATAAGCAGCAAATACAGTCATTGAAATTCTTTTAATACATTTATTCATATTTTCACAAATGGCACCAATAAGGCGCATTTTCACCTTTACATTGTTCTTCAGATTCCATCAGAACACCTTCCCGATATGCATTAATTTTATCTAACAGTGGCCCACCAAACAAAGATAGTGCAATGTAAATAATTCCAATAACTAAGGAAAAATGCAAAATAATATTGTAGCTATTTTTTTTAACAGAAATAACTTTTTTGTGCTGCAAAATAACCAATAAACCTGCGGCTACAGTCAAAATTACAACCACTAATAGAAACATACTTGGCATTATATTATCGCTTGAATCAATGATTAAACTTTACTACTGCAACGAACCTAAAATATACAAGTGCTACATTCAAAAATCAGAAATATCACATTTCATTAAAATATTTTCAGAAAGGTTTCTGGAAACGAAAAATGAATGTGCTGTTAAATCTATTTCCTTTTCTTTAGAAAATCCGTACGACTCGTATAATTTTATTGCTGCAATATTATTTGCATATACGTGCAAGCTTAAACACTGAATTCCTTTTTGCAATGCTCTTTTAGCAGCATGGTCAAGTAATTGGCTCCCCAGACCTTGGCGTCGATATTTATCAGCCACACCTAATGTGTTGATATACCAACTATTATCAATCTGATTATCAGAAAAATACCGCATCCATTGAACACGGTCTTCACTTAGTACGCTTTGTATTTCTGAAGTTAATTGATTTGAATCTGAATGATAGGAAAATACTAGTCCAGCGATGCTATTTTCATCTAGGACTAGATCTACATTTTTATACGAGTAGTTCGAATCTTCAGCAAGCACTAAAGCTAGATGTCGCAGTGCAAATAAATCAGGCACCAGTGAATCTAACAAGTACTCTATATGCCCATGACCAACTGAATTGATCCAACTAGCAATCTGATCACAATCTTGTAACTGGCCCGTTTTAAATTGAATCGACATGGTGAGTGCATTTTTGCAAAAAAATTACAAAAAACTCAAGCTTTTTGACTGGAAGATTTTAAATTTTTCAAGCTTCTGCAAATAAGCATTCCTTGAAAACAACACTGCCCACATTAAGTGGGCAGTGTTTCAAAAAATAACTTGCTAATAACTTGAAGATTGAAGCAAGTAATAATTGCTTTAACGCTTTGAGTACTGCTCTTTCTTACGAGCTTTACGTAAGCCAACTTTTTTACGTTCAACTTCACGAGCATCGCGAGTAAGGAAGCCACTTTTGCGTAATGGTGAACGAAGCTCTTCATTGTATTTTAATAACGCACGTGCGATTCCTAGTCGAATTGCACCCGCTTGACCATTTGGGCCACCACCTTTAACCATAATATTAAGGTCAAAAGAGTCTGATGTTTCGGTAACTTCAAATGGTTGTCGAATAATCATGCGTGATGTCTTTCTACCAAAATAAACATCATCGGCACGCGTATTAATGGTGATTGTGCCCGAACCCGGCTTCATGTAAACACGAGCCGTTGAGCTCTTTCTTCGTCCGGTGCCATAAAATTGTTCTAATGCCATTTCTATAAACCTATATATCTAAAACTTGTGGCTGTTGTGCAGCGTGATTGTGTTCAGGACCAGCATATACTTTTAATTTTCTAAACATGGCTCGACCTAGTGGATTTTTTGGCAACATGCCTTTAACCGCAGTTTCTAGTACTCGCGTCGGGTGTTTTTCCAACATTTCACCTAAAGGAACTGATTTAAGGTTACCCACATAGCCGGTATGCTTGTGGTACATCTTGCCTGCAAGCTTATTGCCAGTAACACGTACTTTTTCAGCATTAATCACAACGATACAGTCACCTGTATCTACGTGAGGAGTATAAATAGGCTTGTGCTTACCTTTTAGTCTTTTGGCAATCTCACTCGCTAAGCGCCCAAGGGTCTTATCGGTAGCATCTACTAGAAACCAGTCTCTTTCTACTTCTGCTGGTTTGGCGCTTACAGTACTGGTAGTTAACATCTTATTTCTTCTACTGTTTTATATCTGGTTTATTCTGGAGACTTATATCTCAGGAAAGGCGCGAAATACTATCGAACTACGCCCATGCTTACAAGGAAATCGAGGCCTACTTAGCTAACTATTTGGCTATACATTCCTATTTCTGGCCATTTCTCGCCTATTTTCTTAGGGCAAAAAAAAGCGCGGAAACTTGCGTACCGCGCTTAATAATATATCTACTAGAAGTAGATGGAGGAGTTCTGAAGCTTTAACGGCTATCAGAATATGTGTATGTTCTAATATTCTTCTATTATTGTCAACTAATATTGTAGCTAATTGTTGCTATATATAGCGTTATTGCCGGTAGTTGTATCTATCTTGAGATAAATAATAATTTTAAATTTTTAACCTTTCGACAATTTCACCATGCATCAAGTGCTTAGTGATTATTTCATCCAAATCTTCTTCATTCGTATAGCGATACCAAACTCCATCTGGATATACCACGGCAACGGGCCCTTCATCACAACGATCTAAGCAACCAGCCTGATTAACGCGTACCCCACCCTGACCCGATATACCCAGTTCTTTGGTTTTAGTTTTAGCATAAGTTCGGAGTTCTGCTGCATCATGATCTTGGCAACAGGCCTTGTCTTCACGTTCATTCACGCACATAAACAAGTGACGTTTGTAATAAGACATCTTTTATACCTTTATCGATTTGCCCTTCTTAATTTATATAGGGCAAACTACTTGGTGATTAAACTTTCATAATTGTATCAAGACAGGATTCTCCACCCATTTCCTAGTTGGGCCAAGAACGTTTTTAAAAGCATACCTAAATATAGATGCCTAAACCTATGTCGATAGCCGAGAATATAAGCAAGCAAGAGATCATTACGGCTGCAGACCAGTGTGTGCTGTGTGGCTTATGTTTACCTCATTGCCCCACCTATGCAATTGCAAAAACGGAGCCGGAATCACCTAGAGGCCGCATCGCACTCGTGCGTGCATTATATGAAGAGCAATTAGATGCAAGTGAATCCATAAGTTCACACCTGGATCATTGCCTTACGTGTATGAGTTGCGAACGCGTATGCCCCGCAAATGTTGACTATGAAAAAATTATTGATGCAGGTCGTGCGATAACTCGCAAGCAGCGTAATTCACTAACACAGTCTCTGCTATTGTTTATATTAAGCAGTATTAGCGTACGAAAAATTACAAAAATGTGTATTTCAATTTTTCAATCGCTTGGTTTATATGGTTTATTTTCAAGTATCCGTTTATTTAACTTACTGCCTGAAACCTCAATTAGCATTCCGAACAATAATATAGATAGCAGCAGTAGCGGCCCCAAGGTAGCCATCATTAACTCATGTGCTGCTGATCTTATTAATGACCAAACAATTAAGTCGGCAGCGTTAATTTTATCTAAATTAGGATGCAATGTTATTCCGCAGAAACAGACTCAATGTTGTGGCGCACTACATCAACACACAGGTAATCTAAAAACCGCAGAGTCATTAAGAGAAGATTTTTTACACTCCCTTGAGACGCAAAAATTAGATCACGTAGTCAGCTTAGCAACAGGTTGTGGTGCACAGATCAAACGCTACTCAAATTTTGATGAGTCGCCCAGTACAAACGATCTTGTTAATAAACTTATAGACGTAAATGATCTTGTATTACAGCAGCTAAATATAAACGACCTAACATTCAAACCTCTCGCAGAAATAGTTTATCTACATAAGCCTTGCTCGCAACAACAAATAACAAACGATCCTAAAGCTGTAGAGCGCTTGCTACAATTTATTCCTGATATTGAAATCATTCATTTTGAAGATCAGTTGGCATGCTGTGGTGCCGGAGGGATGAATACCATCACGGAAGAAAAAATTGCAGATCAACTTATTGAAAATAAAATTCATGAGATAAAAAGCTCTTCAGCAAATTATCTTGTAAGCAGTAATATTGGCTGTGTATTGCACCTCCATTCACAGCTAAAGCGCAAAAATATCGACACACAGGTTTGCCACCCCATCACATTACTCGCACAACAGATGCTATAATTTCAAGAGAGATTAATTATATGCGTAACTTCAATACAACTGACCATTTCCTTTCACATGTTGATAAAGGTTTAAGAACTTTATTAGCTAAACCGAATGCGAAAAAATCATCTTCGCCTGCGGATAAAGTACAGAGCAAACCTGAGTTAAGTGAGCCTGATAAAAAATTATCCGCTCGATTAATGCGCGTGAATCATGCAGGTGAAATTGCTGCTCAAGGCCTATATCATGGACATATGCTAATGGCTAAAGACGAAAGCATTAAGCAAAAGTTTAACCAATCCGCACAAGAAGAAGAGGCACATTTAAGTTGGTGCGAAAAACGTCTTGATGAACTTCAAGATCGTCCCAGTGTGTTCACACCCGTTTGGTATCTTGGCTCTTACGCAATGGGCGCAGCAGTAGGCGCACTTGGAGACAAATGGTCTCTAGGCTTTGTGTCAGAAACCGAAAAACAAGTAGTAAAACATTTAGACAAACATCTATCACGTCTACCCGAAGATGATATTAAAAGTCGTGAAGTTTTATTAACAATGCGCGAAGAAGAAGCGATGCATGATAAGAGTGCTCAAGCTGCTGGCGCCTATGATTTACCGCAGCCTGCCAAAACATTGATGGCTGCCGTTTCAAAAGTAATGACAAAAACTTCTTACTGGATTTAATAAATTTGAATCATTAGTCTAGGGAATTAATACCATAGAATATTTCACTCATTTCTTTCTTCAATTTTTCTTCAATATTTTCTTGTTCTGAGCTTTCTAGCGCACCCATTCCTTTCCCAAACAAATAGCTATCAAGATCAAAGTCATTCAACATCATCTTAGTATGGAAAATATTTTCTTGATCAACATTCATATCAATCATTTGATACTGGTTTTTTGTTTTTTCTGACAAAAAGTCTTGAATCGATGTTATTTCATGATCAATGTAGTGCTTTAAACCATCAATATCCCTGGTAAATCCTCGTACTCGATAGTCCAAGATAACAATATCTTCGTTAAAACTATCGATTAGATAATTTAGCGTCTTAAGTGGCGACACTCTCCCACAAGTCGAAACATCTATGTCTACGCGAAAAGTACTGATCCCATTATCAGGGTGATATTCAGGATATGTATGCGCCGTTACATGGCTCTTATCTAAATGTCCAACAACAGATTGCTTGATTTCGTTCTGAACCACTTCATACGGTGTATCTTCTTTAGAGAATATCGCTTCTGCCAGATCGTGCTCTTCAGATATCATGCAAGTAACACTTGCGCCACGCGGCTCGTAGTCATAAACAGACATATTGAGAATACTTGCGCCAATTCTGTTCGTAACTTCAGTTAATACAGTCTCTAAACGAGCAGCATTATATTCTTCATCAACATACTCTAAATACTCTTGTTGATGTTCTGGAGTCCGCGCATAACAAATATCATAAAAATTAAAACTTAAGGTTTTAGTAAGATTATTAAATCCATGTAATTGTATTTTTTTATCACCCAGGTCCATTTAGCATGTTCCATATTGTAATTTTTGTGTTATTTAAACTATTGCCTTTAGGATAAATACAGTTTTAAGCTTCATCTAATTTCATGATCAAACGTTATGTTTACATTAGGCCGCATCATTTTTACTACAGAACAGTATTTATCGACCGACAACTCCACGGCTCGTTTCACATGTTTTTCGTTTAATTCATCGCCAGCGATAATGAAGTGCATATGAATTTTTGTAAACACGGCAGGAATTTCATCGGCCCTTTCAGCATCGATTTCTATTTGGCAATCGTTCACGATTTGCCTGGATTTTTCGAGTATTTCCACGACATCAAAGGCACTGCAGCCCCCTAAACCCACTAAAATCATCTCCATAGGGCGAGCAGCTATATTCTGCCCACCGTGCTCGGGAGGGCCATCCATCGTCAAAGTATGCCCACTACCCGTCTCAGCTTGGAAGGATCGTTGCTCTAACCACTTGATTCGTACTTGCATTTCTACCGTTTGATCCTTTTTACTATCGACATCAGTAAGTTATCTGGCATAGACTAGTGAAAATCACAATTTCTGAATACGAACTTGAACAATCCAAATCCAACCGTACCAGTACAGGAACCTGTTGTGGACCGATTTCTAGAACATTGCCATACCAAACGTTATGCCTCTGGGAATCGCATTATCCATGCGGGTGACCCTTCCAATACTTTGTATTACATCACGCATGGCTCTGTGAAGATCATGCTGGAAGATGATACTGGGCATGAAATGGTATTAGCATATCTCAACAAAGGTGATTTTTTTGGTGAGCTGGGTTTATTTGCAGAAAACGAACGCAGTGCTTTAGTAATTGCTAAAGAGCAATGTGACGTTGCCGAAATTCAATATTCAAAATTTCGTGAGTTAGTACAAACTGAACCCGATATTTTAATGCACATGGCGGGGCAACTTGCTAAGCGTTTACGCGACACAAGCCAAAAAGTAATTGATCTTGCCTATCTAGATGTAACCGGTCGTGTTGCACATACTTTACTTGATTTAGCGAAACAGCCGGATGCCATGACGCGCCCAGAAGGCATGCAGATTCGCATTACTCGCCAAGAGATCGCCAAAATTGTCGGTTGCTCGCGTGAAATGGCGGGTCGAGTACTAAAAGAACTCCAACAACAAGGCCTAATTTCGGCACATGGTAAAACCATCGTCGTCTACGGCACTCGTTAATTCTTTAGACTAAGCTCTTAGCTTAGCCTAACTTAATACATCCATACAATCCGATTTACTAACCTGACATCCGTCAGGGGAACTGCTGTGCATATGCGATTGTTCACTACTAATTGAACTAGCTAATGTTATAGTATAACATCACAAAATGTGGCAACGACATCAACATAGTCAGTGCATTAAAGAAGCACTTAGTAATGCGGAACAGATCTGTATCGATCACAAATGCCGACTCACACCTATACGCAAAAAAGTGTTGGAGCTAATCTGGAAAAGCCATAAACCCATTAAAGCTTATGATCTATTAGCGCAACTAAGCTCAGAAGATTTTATTGAAAAACCCCCTACAGTTTATCGAGCGCTGGATTTTTTAATTGAGAACAACTTAATCCATCGCATCGAAAGCCAAAATGCTTATATTGGATGTAACACTGATCATGGAACTTTAGATAGCAAGTTTCTTATCTGTGACCAATGCAATGAAGTAGAAGAACTCAGCGAACCGAAAATTAACAAAACGCTTAGCGAGATCAGTAAAAAACAAGGATTCATACCCAGCCTTGTAAATGTAGAAATTCACGGCACATGCTCACATTGCGCACGCGAATAAATCAAGAATACTAAAAATGATTCGACACGAAACTTTTGACCGCTTCGCAATAGCTTTATCCAGCTTGTGCGCTATCCACTGCATAGCCTTACCAATTGCCGCAAGTGTAACCCCGCTTCTTATATCTACTGTTGAACATGGTCATGACAGCCATGAGTTTTGGTTTCACCAATTCATTCTATTTTTCATAATCCCTGTTAGCTTGTTTGCATTAGTTGCAGGATATCGATGCCATCGAAAGAATTTGCCCATGCTAATTGGTGGCCTCGGCTTATGTATTTTAGTAACTGTTGCACTTTTTGCAGAGCCACTTATCCATAATCACTTGCTTTCACCCACAGGCGAAACTGTATTAACTATAATTGGCGGCATCATTCATGCAGCTGGACATATTAGTAATGTACTCACCACAAGAGCATCGCATAATGCCCGATGTTCAGCAGCACTTTAATAATTTACTGTAGTAAATCCTCTTCAATCGGGTGATACACACTTGCGGATTCAATGAGCGTTTTTGCAGTTAAGCCTGGCACGCCATACACTTTAGCTGTTACGCCATAATCGGTTTTAATTTTCTCTAATAAAAGATCAAAATCCCCATCCCCTGACAACAACACTACAACATCGACTTCTTTAGCTTTTTCCATCACATCTATAGTGATACCTACATCCCAATCACCTTTTGCTGAACCATCGCTGCGTTGAATATACGGTTTAAGCTTTACGTTAAATCCAATATGTTCTAATGCTCTTTGAAACTTATGTTGTTTGTCATCACCTTTTTGTGTGGCATAGGCGTTTGCTATCACAATCTTGCCTTCTGAACTAAGCTGTTTCCACAATTCTCTATAGTTGAATTGACGCGCATAAGCATCGCGCGTGGTGTAGTAAATATTTTGCACGTCTGCAAAAATAGCGATGGTTTTCATATTGTTATCTGCATAAATATATGGATATAAGGTTAATTGCTAAAGCCACAGCAACCTTATAGAGTGTACCTACTATTTATCTAAATCAGGACCTGCCTGTTTAGCGGCATATAACTGAGTCTTTTTCAGCTTAAAAGCTTCACCTCATACGCCTCTTACCAGACTGACCCAGAAAGGGTATCTACTCATGGCATGACACTATGTCATCACTTACTAATTATTGTCTGGCACCTAAGTTGCCTGGACTGAGGAGCACAACACATGGAAGAGATGCAAAATGTTTTGTACAACCCCATTTATTTAATAATGGGCATCGCACTTGTATATATAGCTTGGAGCAATATTTCAGGCAAAAATAAATAACAAACACTTAAACTATCTTAGATAGCTAAATTAATATTTCTATTCAGCGCCTTCTCCATCAATTTGAAACAAGGCGCCTAGATTAATACTACCATGCGTATCGGGTGACTGAATTGTTTCCAGATCATTAACATTTCCAGCATTTAAATTTGAAGCCGTGTCATCAGGTGGAAACAACACTAATGTTTCCAGAAAAGCGAGGATGCGCCGTTGACCTCTTACACTAAGATTTAAGTAAGCATCTCTCGATTCAGCAGCCTCACCACCATGGCGCTTTATCACTGCATCTAAATTGATACTACGTCCATCATGTCCATACGGTGCCGTTGAACCCACACCCCAAAGTGGCTCAGTAACAAACTCTGTTACCACGGAACCATCAAAATCGCGCTCATGAAATGCCGGTCCCAGATCGTGTCGTTTCAAGTCTGAGTAGAAATTTTTAACAATAAATGGTTCTCCTTTGGGTAGAAGCAATGGATATTCATTCCCATCATCTTCAAGGGTAAACAATTCAGTCGCCGTAGCAAACAGTTGATTAAAGATGCCACGCTCAGGATCGTAAACCGTTTCAACATCTGCCACACGACGATCACTATTAATTCTTAAATTAGGTTTATGACAAGAAGTGCAGCCAATTTCTTTCAACAGATTCCGACCACGCTCAGCTTGTTGTGTCACTTGGTATTGTCCAGGCTTAAAGTAATTAAGTAAGTAAAATTCCATATGGTCAATTAATGCGGGATCAATTTCACTGACAACACCATCATTGTCTGTATCATCACTGGCATCGCATACAGCCGGACGCTCAAATGTATCTTGTGCTGGGTCATATGCAAACCCACTAGGGCTAACAACAGCTTGTGGGTTTTCTGGATCCGTTACTGCACACAACACAGGATCCCACGCTTGTAAGCCCATCTCATCTTTAAAAGCACCAATGATAAATTCACGTATGGATACTGTGCCACCTTGATGAAAAAACGGGCGAATACGTAAATCTTCATCGACACCCTTAACTTCAGAAGTATCTATTTTTCCATTCGGACAAGCAGTTATCATTCCAAACGACACACGTTTTGCGCGCAATGGCGTAGTGATACATCTGTTTTGTTGCTCAGCCACTTCAAGTGCTCGAGCACGACGGTTACGCAACCGTTGCGTCATTTCTTCTGCGAGTTGTTCCACTATTCCTAAGCCAAACAAATGTGGGGCATCTCGGCTATCCGGCCTGGTATTAACATCACCACCAAATCCAGCAGAACCTCTAGGCCGCCCATGACAAGCTGCGCAACTGTCTGTAAGACCCGCACCCAATGCGCGATTTTGTGTGATATCGCCAGTTGAACTCGCGTTAACTCGTGGGCCGAGACCTTCGTCTGTAGAAAACTTTCGTTGGAAAAGTTGTCGGCCACGGCGTATGGATCTTGCTGGATCCCGCTTAACTAAATATACAGCCGAACCTGCAGTATTTTTATCACCATGACCATTACCAATTTGCTCATCTAAACGTTTAGCAATACACCCGCCTGGCGCATTCACGGTACCTGCATCTACTTTATCGCAAGGCACCAGTTCTGCTTGCACATCTTGTACAAACTCAAACCCTAGAAGCAAAATAATAAATGGTAAAATTTTGGTTAGTTGGAAATTAAAAACACAACCACGAACAGACTGTAAAAAATGGGCTGATAAATACATATTGAGACCTCGACGCATTATTAACTACGTTAATTAACATTGCGTTACCGCCTTGTTTCGCAATTTCTATTTGCTAATGAGGCACAAGGAAAGGTTTACTTACAGATATGTAAGTAAAGAGGCTCTTATCCAACTCCAAACTAGCTACGTCGCTTCTCTCTAGTTATTTTTATAATTATTATTATTCAAGAACAATCCTATTCTTGAATGTTCATTATCGTAATCAACCCACATTAATGTAGCAATCGTTATTTATTCTGTTTAATTATTAAAAACAGAAGTAACGAACTAATAAATATAATTAAATACTGCTTGTATGCGCGCTCATCGTAGTTTTTTATACGCTACATTAAGAATTATTCTACCAAGACCTTTAATTAACTCTGAATGTCCGCCTTGAATCGTTAGCTGACATAAAATTAAATTTTGAGATGCTCAGCCATGCATCTCCCTCTTACGGCTCAGAATAATACTAGGTATGGGCGGTACGAAAATTACTATGAACGGTAATTTTATAGGACTTAGGACACTCAATAATTTTTGAATGCTAATTATAATTGCCGGACTCTACCTACATGGATGTAAGTATATGGGCCATATCAAAATTAATCATTTAAACGTTGAGCAAATAACCGTAAAGGTAAATGAAACATTTTCTTTGCAAAATAGCAGTAATACTACTGCTGCCCATGATCATCATGCTCAAAATAATTGCCATGCATCAGGACTAGATATTACTGAATCAAATCTATCAAAGGATGCTTTTAATTCATGCTTTGAAAAATATAAAGACAAATAATTGTGGCAGACCTAACCTTTACACGCGCTAGTTTATCCGACAAATATGTTATACAAGCAATTGCTAATAAAACGATAGATCGATCTTATCGAGATTTTCTTGATAACTTTACGGTAGATAATTACCTAAATAGTAAACATCTTGAAGTATTCTTAGAAAGCAATATTAACAATACTTGGATTTTGCATAAAAATACTACTGCTCTTGGCTTCTCAATATGTATCGATAATGTAATAGACTTTATGATGATCGATGTGGATTATCATCACCAGGGATATGGAACAATATTGCTTCATCATTGCGAAGAACTACTATTTGAACACTACAAAGTAATTGCATTAGAAAGTTTTGAAGAAAATATTAGTGCTAGTAATTTTTATCTCGCCAATAATTGGAAAAAAACTGAGAAATATAGAGATCCCAAACAAAATGCCATAAAAATCATCTTTCGCAAGCAGCTTTATAGTACAAATGAGCAACGTCGTAGGAATACGTTAGTTAGATCCTAATACGAGAATGATTATTTTACGTAATTAGGCACATCCTCCGTGCTTGCTAATCAATATTGTCTTGCTTATAAGGCAGCTTAAAAGACCCATACCTCAACACAACGGATGCAAGTGTTAGTAAAAGAATGGCGCCTGCTAGTAAAATAATATCCTGCGCATTCATTTCTTTCATACCCAAAATTATAAATCGTGTAATCGCTACAATTGAGATGTAAATCGGATAACGTACTGGAAGCTTACCGCTAGTGAAGTACAACGCCACCATGGTTAGAATTTCTAAGTAGATAAATAACAGCAAGATATCGTGCAGCTCTACCCTGCCTTGCTGATATATAACGTGTAACTCTTGCCCAATCGCTACAATCGTTGCAAGTGTAATGAGCACAAGTCCGGCACGCTCGACAAACAAGATAAAGCGCATAATTGGATGTGAATTATTTAATGTAGGTTTAGCCATAAGTCACTCCAATTTATTTTAATTTTAAAAAAACAATTCTTTTAATTTAGCGCCAGGATTCTCTGCCACCATAAATGCTTCACCTACTAAGAAGGAGTTAACTCCTTTATCAATCATCAAAGCGATATCTTCTTTAGTATGAATTCCACTCTCGGTAACTACATGACAATCCTCTGGCACTTTAGATAACAGATCAAACGTTGTATCTAGAGAAACTTCGAAATTATGTAAGTTACGATTATTAATCCCAATCATTGTGGGCTCGAGTTTTAAGGCACGGCCCATTTCTTCTGCATTGTGCACTTCAATCAGTACATCTAATCGTAATTCTTTACCGAGTGCATATAGCTCTGCCATTTGATCATCTTCCAGGCATGCTGCAATCAGTAACAAACAATCTGCGTCTACCGCACGTGTCTCATACACCTGATAGGTATCGATAATAAAGTCTTTGCGTAAAATAGGCAGGAAACAAGTCTTTCTCGCAAGTTCCAAAATTGCACAAGATCCCTTAAAGAATTCTGTATCGGTCAATATAGACACACAACTTGCGCCATTCATTTGGTAGCCTGCTGCAATTTCCATGGGGTTAAAATTTTCTCGTAGAATACCTTTGCTTGGTGAGGCACGTTTAATTTCTGCAATTACGCCTGCACGTTTAGCCGCTTGCGCACCACGCAATGCACGCTCAAAGCCGCGTGGACTAGGCGCATCATTAGCCATGTCTTGAATTTTATCCAGCGGCATATGCAGCTTACGCTCCACTAGCTCATTTTTTTTATGCTCAATTATCTTGGTGAGAATTTCTGGGGTGTCATTTTGAGAGCTTGGTTGAGTATTTATCATTTTTATTATTTAAAACTATTTGTATATTCTATGTATTGTTGAAATTTGTTCTTAGCCTCACCAGAAGCAATAACGTCCGCCGCCAAACTAACCCCTTCTTCCAGCGTTGCGGCTTTATCGCTTGCATACAATGCAGCACCTGCATTTAGCTTTACAATATCTAACGCTGCACCTGTTTTATTTTCAAAAACATCATTCACTATTAGTAAACTATTAGCAGCATCCTTCGCCACAATATCAGCAAGATTACCTTCGTCCAGCCCAAATTGTTTCGGCGAAATACTATAACAAGATACCGCTCCATTCTTTAGTTCGGCAATTTGAGTATTGCTGGCAATACTAATTTCATCCAAACCATCGTCTGCATGCACGACGAGTACATGCTTACTTCCTAATGATTTTAGTACATTTGCCAACGGCTCAAGCCATTGCTTGCTAAACACACCCAATACTTGATGCGGCGCACTGGCTGGATTCGTTAGCGGGCCTAATAAGTTAAACATAGTGCGCACACCTAACTCTTTGCGCGGGCCAATCGCATGTTTCATTGCACTGTGATGCGCTGGGGCAAACAAGAAGCCTATGCCTAATTCTTCTATACAATTAGCAACTTGCTTTGGCGTTAGCTGAAGATTTACACCTGCAATTTCTAATACGTCTGCACTACCACTTTTACTAGAAACTGAACGATTACCGTGTTTAGCGACTCTTGCGCCGGCTGCAGCGGCCACAAACGCAACGCATGTAGAAACATTAAAGGTACCTTTCGAATCTCCACCTGTACCACATGTGTCGACTAAGTTTTCTGTGGCTACATTTACTTTTGCAGAAAGCTCACGCATTACAGCAGCAGCAGCGGTGAGTTCTTCGACCACTTCGCCCTTCATACGTAGCGCTACTAGAAAACCCGCAACCTGTGCAGGTGTTGCTTCACCCGACATTACCACACGCATGACCGCTGTCATTTGCTCTGAATTAAGATGATTACCTTCGATTACAGTATTAATAGCTTGCTGAATATTCATAAAAAGAGCACTAAAAGAAATATTAGTTTTGACGAACGAAATTAGTTAACAAATGATGACCAAAGTCTGTGAGAATCGATTCCGGATGAAACTGCACACCTTCAACTGCAAGTTCTTTATGGCGCACACCCATAATTTCATCTAATTCGCCGGCAGCATCTTCTGTCCAAGCTGTGACTTCCAGACAATCTGGTATCGATTGCTTTTCAATGACTAATGAATGGTAACGTGTAGCCGTAAATGGATTGTCGCATTTTTCAAAAACATGTTGATTGTGATGATGCACCATTGACGTTTTACCGTGCATGACTTGTTGGGCTTTAATAATCTTACCGCCATACGCTTGACCAATACTTTGGTGGCCCAAACAAACTCCTAAAATTGGTATTTCTCCGCCTAACTCCGCAATGATTTCTAATGAAATCCCTGCTTCATTTGGTGTACAAGGGCCAGGGGAAATAACAATGTGGTGTGGCTGCAGCGCTTTTATTTCTTTAATGCCAATTTGATCATTACGTACAACTTTAACTTCCTCACCAATCTCCCCGAGGTATTGCACCAGGTTGTAGGTAAATGAATCATAATTGTCAATCATTAAAATCATAGGATTATTTATATCTGAGCCACTAGCAGTCTTTCAATGAACTATACAATGGATGCCGCAGCTTTAGCAGCCTTAAGCATTGCGCCTGCTTTATTATTCGTTTCAATCCATTCATTTTCAGGAACAGAGTCATAAACGATTCCTGCTCCCGCTTGTATATAAAGTTTTTCGTCTTTAATAACGGCTGTGCGAATTGCAATCGCAGTATCCATGTTGCCATCCCAGGATATGTAACCTACTGCACCAGAATAAATGCCGCGTTTAGTAAGCTCATATTCGCTGATTATTTCCATAGCGCGTATTTTAGGTGCGCCGCTTACCGTACCTGCAGGGAAAGTCGCTCTTAATACATCTATCGCATCCAATTTTCCATCTAACTGACCCGTAACATTTGAAACGATATGCATAACATGAGAATAACGTTCAATAATCATTTTATCAGTGAGCTCTACCGAACCTGTTTTCGCTACATGGCCAACATCATTACGACCGAGATCAATTAACATAAGATGTTCCGCAAGCTCTTTTGGGTCTTGCAAAAGCTCTGCTTCTAACTCGAGATCATGTTGCGCATCTTTGCCTCTTGGTCGCGTACCTGCAATGGGCCTAACGGTTACCTCATCATCTTCCAAGCGAACTAAAATTTCTGGAGAAGAACCCACAATATAAAAGTCCTCCATATTCAAGTAGTACATGTATGGCGATGGGTTTAAGCTACGCAAACTTCGATATAAATTAATTGGCGGCGCAGTAAATTCAGTACTTTGTCTTTGTGACAACACGACTTGCATGACATCTCCTTCGCGTATGTATTCACGTGCCCCATCCACTGCTTGCTTAAATTTAATTTCAGGAAACTCTGAAACAAAATTTACCGGTACTTGTGGAGTTTTCGCAGCAACTTTTGGTGCAGGTTGTTGCAGCATTGCAGCAATCTCATCTAAACGCATTTCACCTGATGCTAATGCACGTTCTTGTTTTGGATCAACATGAACAATGATAAATATTTTTCCGCTTAAGCTATCGAACACCACTAGCTCTTTAGACACCATGAGAAATATATCGGGTGTTTGCAAAACATCCGCCTTAGCCTCGCCTTTCAAACGTGGTTCAATATATTGAATAGTTTCGTAACCAAAATATCCCACTACTCCGCCAGTGAAACGCGGCAATTCTGGAATATCAGGCACGTTGAATTGTTGTAGAAAGCTTTGCACCCAAGTTAATGGATCTTGTACATTCTGTTCGTGAACTTGGTTATTTTTCTCATGCACCACTTTATTACCGAACACTTTGATGTGTTCGGCGCTAGACAAACCTATAAAGGAGTAACGACCCCATCGTTCTCCACCCTGTACCGATTCAAATAAATAGGTATATGGCTGATGAGCCAGTTTTAGATAAGCACTAAGAGGAGTATCAAGATCAGCTAACACTTCCCGCACCAGCGGAATGCAGGTATAGCCTTGGCTAGTTAGTAAATCAAATTGTGCGGAATCCATGTCATCTCCAGAATATTAAAAAGAAAAGCGAGCAAAAACGTTAGTGTTGTACTAGCAACGCCAACTAAATAACTCAGCAATTCCTTTTTGCAATGAGATGAACATTGAAAAATAATTCCTTACGCGGTTGAAAGAAGGTATTGCGGTATCTCCGCAATGGAGTCAATTATATAGTCTGCGCCCAAAGCATCAACTCCTTTCCCTTGATGATACCCATAACTGACGCAAAATGACTTCATATTCGCCAATTGAGCCGCTTTTATATCACTAGCGGAATCCCCCACCATTATTGCCTGCTGTGGGCTCAAGTTGGTCTGCTTGAGAATCGCTTGCAACACTTGAGGATCGGGCTTTTTTACAGTTAAGTCATCACCGCAGATCAGGTAATCGAAAAAATGGTCTATTTTAAATGCCTCCATAAGCGGTGGCGTGAATCTTCTTGGCTTATTAGTTATACAAGCCAAAATATAGGATTGCTCACGCAATGCCATTAAACCTTCCAATACACCAGGGTACATTGCACTCTCAACATGTATATGTTGTTCATAGATATCAAAAAATAATTGATGTGCTTGCTTAAACAAACCTTCTGGCGGCTCGCCATCCAATTGTCCTGTTAATGCACGTTTAATTAAACGACCCGCGCCATTTCCTATCCAGTCACGTACTTGAGCAAGATCGTGCGGTGGAAAATTTAATTCCAGCAACATTTTATTCATGCTGATGGCGATATCCGGCGCACTATCGACCAATGTGCCATCCAAATCAAACATCACACAACGCGTTTGCACTAGAGATTGAGCACTCATAACAAAACTAATCTAAAAGAAATGCTTTAGGAAGTAACTTTATTGCTGCTAGCGAGTTGCTCGCGCATTTTAGCAATCGTGCCTTGATAATCTTTAGTATTAAATATTGCAGAACCTGCAACAAAAGTATCTGCGCCCGCTGCTTTTATTTCTGCAATGTTATCGACTTTCACCCCACCATCGATTTCTAAACGAATTGGCAAACCAGATTGGTCAATTATCTTTCTTGCATGTTTTAATTTTGTGAGCGCTGCAGGAATAAACTTTTGACCACCAAAACCAGGATTAACCGACATCAGTAACACCATGTCTACTTTATCGAGCACATATTCCAACTGATCAAGCGGCGTCGCCGGATTAAATACCAAACCTGCCTTACAGCCTTGATCGTGTATTAACTGTAAGCTGCGATCCACATGTTCAGAGGCTTCTGGATGGAAAGTGATATAACTTGCTCCCGCTGCGGCGAAATCTGCAATCATTTGATCCACCGGTTTTACCATCAAATGGACATCGATTGGAGCCTGCACACCATAGTCTCGCAAGGCCCTACAAATAACCGGCCCAAAAGTCAGGTTCGGTACATAGTGATTATCCATTACATCAAAGTGAACAATATCAGCCCCTGCAGCAAGCACGGTACTCACCTCTTCACCGAGGCGCGCAAAATCTGCAGACAATATTGAGGGGGCTATCCAGTCCATTGTTGAGTCTGTTGACATAAATTCACGACATTTGACAAAAATGAGGCTCGCACTTTAGCTTATCAGCATGTAATTTGCAGCAAAGTTCCAGTAAACTTTATCCATAAATAGACACCAATTATCTTCACTCTAAGAAAATAATACTTATCAAAAGAAGAGAGCCCAAGGAGAGACCACAATAATGGACTTACAACCGTATTACTTCCCTGCCGCAATCGCGGGTCATTTAATTGCCGCAGTGATCTGGGTAGGAGGAATGTTTTTTGCCTATATCTCACCAAGACCAGCGGCCGCTAAGGCACTGGAAATGCCACAACGGCTAAAGCTATGGAAAAGAACACTATCAAGTTTCTTCTTCTGGGTATGGGTTTGTGTAATTACGCTACCCGCAACCGGTTACTGGATAATTGTCGAACATTACGGTGGCATGGCACGTGTAGGATGGCATATTCATCTTATGCAAGTGATCGGCATTATTATGATTTTAATTTTTATGCACGTCTTCTTTTCGCCCTTTAGACGCTTGTGCAAAGCAGTGAAACAAGAAAATTTTCAGCTGGCGAGCGAGAACCTTGCGCAAGTTCGCAAGTTTATTGGTATTAATTTATTACTTGGCGTGATTGTAGTAATGGTTGCAGGCGGCTTACGTTATATTGCAGTCTAACGAACACCTTAAACCACCTGCAGTACATCAGCTTATTTTAATTATTACTCTTTGCAACCTAGTGAAGAGTAATAGGCAGCTAAATTAGCCATATCATCATCGCTTAAATTAGCCACCATCGGCGCCATTTGTGCATTCACTCTGGTGCCATCTTTAAACGCTTTAATTTGTGCTAATAAATACTGTTCTTTCTGCCCGGCTAAGTTTGGCCAAATATCAGTTGGGCTTATACCTTCTCCACCATGGCATGCTGCACAAGTAACTGCCTTTGCTTTACCTGCCTCTGCATCACCCGCATAGACGACAACTGAAGAAAGTGATAACAACAAAATACTAACAACCCCTACTAAGTGTTTCATTTAGAATGCTCCGAATAATTGTAGTGAAATTTTATATGCTTTTGATTGCTTATGTTAGCTAATGGTTCATTAGCGAAGCAGATTTTGCATAATTTTACTCATTTTATCCATTGCCTAGATGTGGAATTTGACTAGAATCGGACGTATTCACACGTAGATTACGTGTTACATACATTAAGACCATCAATACAGATAATAACAACATTGTACCCATTAATAACGCGTAGTCCTCTAACTGTAATAATGAATACAAAACAGAATAAAGTGCACCTAGTAAGACAAGTATAACGCCAGATCGTGACCAACTTTTTAACGCTGCCGCCGTATACAACGTTATTAATCCAACGTTGATTGCTGCAGCAATAATGTATGCTGTTAGAAATTCCATATGCTCCGCAACCGACAAAAGAATCAAATAAAACAAACTAAGCGTTATTCCAATTAATCCGTACTGCACAAAGTGTAACCTCGCCTGCATGGTTAATTCAAAAATTAGAAAAGTTAAGAAAGTTAACCCAACAAATAAAATTCCATATTTCACAGCACGAATAACTTTAGAATACAAAAACACCGGTTCAAAAAGATCTACGCCGGCAATAAACTCATTCAAATTATAGGAATTCGAGGACGATTCCCAAGATTGTGGAAAATTTCTAGCCAAATGCGGAATCGACCACATTGACGAAAAACCATCCTCTTTGATTTTGTATTCAGTTGGTAATGTCATGCCCTGAAAACTAGGGTGCGGCCAACTAGAATTCATATTAACCACTGTGTTTTCTCCAAAGGGCGCAAAACGAAAACCTTTACTACCATTAACAGAGAGATTGGCATTGAATTCATGCTTATCCTTTGATGAATCAAAATCAGCCAAGCTTGCATGAAAACCATATTGCAAAAGTTTTGTAAGCTTTGTTCCAGAATTAAAACCATTCTCTACACCATTCCAATTTAGTGACGTTACATTATTAATTGCTCGTGTATCCGATAATCCTAATATTACAAATGCTTTATCCCAATCAATGCGGTGTATATGATCAGACAATGATTCAATATTAGGTTTTTCAAAGCTGCCACTTAACGAGATGTCTGCTTTATATACTAGAGAATCATAAATGCCACGTTTCCTGTGCTCTTCTAACAAATCCACATCAATTTTTAAATCTTTTGGTAAATGCACTGCATAACGCGTTAAGTATTTAATTTTGGTCTTAGTTTTCTCCCTATCGTATTCATCCGTTGTTGTCTCTTTACTTACATGCTCAATGACAAATGGGATGACTAAAATTGGTGCCTGGAGTGTTTGTTGCCCTCCCCATGTATTGGAAATTTCTTGTAATACATTTCGATACAGGCCATTCCGCTCGTGCACAACTCCCTCAAACATGCCCAATGGAATTAACATTACAATCGCTAGTATTCCTATAATGACCCCGCGTACAGTTAATTTTTGGTTCATATTTTTTACCACACCTTGATAGGTGTCTTTTACACTATTCATATCTGTTGGATTTACCTGTAAAAATTTGCGAACTAATAAAAAGATTATTAAACCGATACCTACGAGCATGGCTAATAATATGAGCGAAAAAAGTACCCCGATAAACATGCAACTTCCGTTAGTAATTTGTGGTTTGCTCAAGAGGCTAACTAGGAAAGATGACGAAAATATGCGTTCAAAATGAATAATTGTGGAAAGCGAGTTAGAGTGGCTTCCAATGATGAATGGCCTGAATATGTTGACAGACTGTTTTTGTTGTAGACGTGCTAGAAGCAATTTAAACACCCGATCCAACCAGCCAATCAAATGTGCATTTGAGCATTTTCTGTTGGAATTTCAGTCAATTAGGCGGTCTAATCCCGTGCATATACAAATGAGTACAATACAAAGGATCCCAATTCTCATGCTCGCACATTTGAAAAATCTAACACTACAGAAATTAATTTCGCATGCCGCGGTATTTCTTTCACTGTGTTTTTTATTAGCCGTTCCTACATCGTCAGTATTTGCAAACATGGTGCTAAGCGATGCAATCATACATTTTGAACCTGGCAAACCCTTACGCAAAGACATTGAAGTAGAGAATGCGGGTAGTGAAACACTCTACATTCAAGTGGAGCCAATAATTGTAAAAACCCAGGCACTGAAAATGAAACAAGGGAAATAATCAAAGACCCAAGAGAATCGGGTTTACTTGTTTCTCCAAATAAATTAGTTATTCCGCCAAAAGGTCGAAAGCTCGCACGTTTTGTTTTACTCAAGCCGCCAACAGACAAAGAAGCAGTTTACCGAGTAACTTTCAAACCAATTTCAAATCAATTGATAGCGGAAAATAATCAAGTTGGCGTTAAAATTGTGATTGCTTATCAAGTTCTTGTGTTAGCACAGCCGCTAAACCCAAAACCAGACTTAATTGCTACACGCTCAGGCAGCACTATTCGCTTTAAAAATAATGGCAATACAAATATTCTTTTACGCGAAGGTAAGCAATGCCCCTCTAAAGATAGCCTTGATGAAGAATGTGAAATATTCAAAGGCAATCGCCTTTATGCGGGTAATGAATGGACAATAAAATTACCAAATAGTCAGCCGGTTAAATACTATCTGAGCATAGGCACTAAAAACTCTATAAAAGAGTACTAGTCTTATAACATTACAAAATGAAAAAGTTTTTGGCTTATGCCATTCTTTTTGTTTGCATCTGCTCATTCGCTAAAGCAGAGGAAAATGCAAACCCAGAATCAGGAAATAACTCAGACGCTCCATCAGAGTTTAAGCATTTAGTCGACACTGAAGTAACCCATCAAGACACTAGCATTAAAGTTAAACCAGGTGCTCCGCCAGGATTCGAAGACTTAGCCAATCCGCAAACAACTGCAGTGGACGTGTACTATGGAGATCGCTTAGTGGGCACTACACTTGCAACCTACACACCCGAAACTATTGAATTTGATTACCCAGAGGAAATAGTTTCATTAATTCCCCGTATTGAAAATTTTGAAGCAGTGCAAGAAGCTTTAAGTGGCCCACTAGAAACAAATGCTGATAAATTATGCCTAACTGAAATACAACGTGATTGTGGTTTTTTAGAACCTGCAGTTGCCGGCATCATCTTTGATGAAGGCTACTTTAGACTAACCGTTTTTATCAATGCTTATTATCTAGAGAATCAAAATATTGCATACAGTAAGTTTATACCAGAATCGGAAACTGGTTTTTCCACTATCGGCTCTAACAATATTAGCTTTAGCGGCAATGACAATGAAGACAACTACACATTCGCTTCAAGTGAAATTTTTGGCTACAAACAATCTAGATTTCGTTTTGACTGGGACCTGTCAAACACAAAAAATATATCTGTAAATAATATCTCATTACAAAATGATAAATCTGTATGGACATCTGAAGCAGGTGTGTTTAAGTCATCCACTAGAAATTCTAGCTTTTATAATGAAATAGAGTTATTAGGTGCTAGACTTTATTCTTCAACCAACACTCGTACAGACTTAGATTATTCCTATAGCACAGATATATTTCTGTTCTTATCAAGTCCAAGTGTTGTAGAAATATATAAGGATGAGAAATTAGCTGCTGCACAAGAATATGAAGCAGGTAACCAACAAATTGATACCAGACACCTACCAAATGGATCCTATCCTATAACTCTTCGTATTACTGATTCCCAAGGAGTCACTAGGGAAGAAGAATATTTCTTTGCTAAGACCGAACTTTTACCACCCAAAGATCAACCACTATATTTTGCGGAACTAGGGAAAATTGGTGAGTCTGAACAAGACAATTTATTCCCTAAATTTATCGACAAATATTTTGGCAGAGCTGGGGCTTCATATAGATTACAAGATAATTTAGGAGCAAATTTTGAATTATTGCAGAGCTCTGATATAGGTGTCATTCAAGGTGGAGGGGTTTACTTAGGAAATCAATATAATATTCAATCCAATCTTATGTACAGCAATGAAGGAGACTGGGGAATTGATTTAAATGGTCAAATGAAAAAATTCGGCAGTCAATTTAATCTTAATTATAGAAAAGTAGACAATAACGATGAAAGTAATTTTGAAAATGAAATTTCAATTATCCCTCAAAGTTTTACCCAAGCATCTTTTTCTGCCAGCAGGGCGTTTGCAGGCGGCACAATAAATTTTCGGGCACGCCAAAATAAACGTGGTGAAAATGATTCTGTAGATTCTATTGGATTACAATATAGAAGACCTATATATAGAAAAAATCGCTATCAAATTAATTTTAATACGAGTGGGTTTATTGAAGATGACGACATGTCTATAAACCTAGGTCTTACATTCACTCGCTCAGCAAATAGTTTTCAACTAAGCAGTAACACCCGATATACCTATGAAGACAATAACGGAATCACTGATAGCGATGTCGAATATTTTGGCAATGCAGTTTATTCAGATCAGGACCCTACATTTGGAAAATATAGCCTTGGGTTGCACGTCAATGACACGGTAAGCAGCAAGTCTGTTGGTGCTAGAGCACGCTCCCAATCCTCCTTAGGTAAAATGGATCTGCTGCTTGAAAACATAGACAATGAAACTTCAGATGATATAACTCGCTATCTAGGCAATGCTAGCTTCAGCATCTTCAGTAGTGACAAAAAACTTGCCTGGGGTGGAGAACAGAGAGCAGACTCAGGAGTGATCATTGAGCTAGAAAGTGATGCCACGGACTCACCATTTGAAGTATTTGTGAATCGCCAACCCTATGGTTACGCTGAAACTGGGAAATCTACCGTTATTGCATTACGTAGCTATAATGAATATGAAATTCAAATTAAACCAAGAGGTGATGAAATTGTACACTTCGATGATCGAGTAAGAAGGGTAACCTTATATCCTGGAAATGTAGAAACCTTAAGCTGGGAAGTTAGCCCGATAACCATCTTGATCTCCAATGCAGTATCTGAGGATGGCTCCCCGGTAGAATTTGCCAAATTTGAAAACACCATTAACTTTGCGGCAACCGATGCTGGTGGATGGTTCCAAATTGAAATCGCTGACCGAGAGCCATTAGTTCTATCCAAGCAAGGCAAACCGCTATGCGAAATAGTCCTTCCGGAATTCGAAGTGCAACAAGGTGTCGCATTTTTAGATGAAATTGTTTGCAGCCCTATTCAGGACTTACCAAAATCACAATAGTGGCAGAGTATCTTCCAGCAGCTGCAGCTCGAATATTAGATTCTCGAACGATTAGTGAAAGATTTGCGCTTAGGCGCCTGCACGTTCCGTCAGCTCTCAACCTACGTCCGCGTTGCCCTGTAAGCGCTTGCCCAGGTCTTAATTCCTCGCGCCCATTGGTTCGTGGTCTATCATTGAAAAATAATCGATAGGCAATACTATTTAATCCATCCTTTAATGCGAATGATCCAGCATGCGTATCACCATTTACCGTTACGCTATAAGGTCCACGTGGCCGTAAGCCAACACATATATTCTGATTAGCAGTGATATTACCTGAATTTAAAGCCCACCTTCCCAATGAAAAGGTTTTGAGCTCTGAGACAATAATTTGGGCATGCACTTGTGGCACAAATGCAGCACAAGTTGCCAATACGATAAAGAATCTAGCTATATGTTTTTGAAATATTAACAAGATACGCCTACGTTTAACGCATGACCTGCGTTTAAAACACTAGGCTATAGAGGCATTACTAGTAAAGTCAAGACTCCAGTGTATGAACCACCAATTGCACCCGTCAATTGAGCTGAAGGAATTCTAACTTCTAGATTTGCATTAGGCGGACGCCGCGGATTACCAAACCAATTTAATGGTGTATCACAAGGTGCGCCACCAAAAATGAAGGAAAACGCATAGTTGTATAGAAAATCTCTCCAGAAACCAGTTTGACTTCCAAGTATTGAACCTGGTGACACTATTGTTGAACCAGTTGTGCCTGTTTGGTCATTCCAACTCACATCGTAATAAATTTGGTCTAAACCATTGGTAATAGTAAAAGCTGATGGATCAAATGCATCCCCATCACCCGAAGCAACAATGGCATAACCTTGAAACCAATCTGATTTACCAATACAGATATCTTGATCTAATGCTAAGTCACCATCACCCGCCACCCATGGACCAAAATTCACTGGCTGTAAGCCAGAAATTTGAATGATATTGCCTGAGGTCACCGAGATATCTACAGAACCAGTAGATGCATATAGATCTATCGTACCCTGTGTAGTGGCAGAGAATGTTGAGCTAGAAAATACAACTAGCACAAACATTAGAATTGCAGATTTGATAATGAGCTTTAATCGCATTTTATTTCAACTAGATTTGTGAAAAATAAGTGCTGCCAATCGGAAACTGACAGCACTCTAGATCTTCAAAAAAATTAACGAGGTGCTACAGTGATTGATAATTCATCAATGTAGGTCGCCGCAGGAACTTCTGACCAGCCATTTAGAGTAGGGCTTGGATCATTTTCCGGAATTGAAATCGAAATGAGTGCGTTACTACCAGCAATACCGCAACTAGTGCTAGAAGTATCAGCGCCAGTGAAGTTTACTGCTGCAGCACCATGATCCATATCAGTAGCAGTTACTACCACTCCATCATCAAAGGTGACGTCATATACAATGTCATTTGTTCCGTCAGATAAAAAGAAGTCCGTTCCCGAACCATTATCGCTAGACATTGTTACTTCATAGTCTGCACTGCCGTTGCGATAAACGCATGCAGGGGTACTTGCAGTGGTAGCTGAACCAAATGTGTTGGTAAGACCCGTCATGCCAATGAGGCCGCTGATTTGTACTAAATCACCCACATCAACTATAATATCTACGGTACCTTCTGATGTTGTATCTAAAGGTCCATCTGCAGTTACTGCAAACGAATTACCCGCAAATGCGATAAGTCCAGCAGCCGTCAATCCTTTAACTAATTTATTCATTTCCATCTTTACAATCCTTATATAAGTTTAAAATTTTTCCCAAATCACTTTGGTGTTAAAATCTTTTTTCTGCTGAGTTCCCTACGAATGGGTTCAAATCACAGATCAATGAGCTAAAGTATATCTTTATATTTTAATTTAGATTATCTCGCCCGATAAGATAAAGCGCTTTAGTTACAAGAGGTTACGGCACTCGCTAAAGTGTTGAGGTGGGTCTAAAAGTGACAAATTTGGTCCATTATTTTTACTGCAAACGTGAGCAGCATCACTGATGATTTACAGTTGTTAACAACAATAAGGAAAATTATTGTAGATGAATATAATTAAAGAGCTAGGAGCACTACGATTAATACTCGTTGCTAGTGCATTGATTATTGCTTTTTTATCACCCGAACCAGGCACTTCTGTAGATCTTGATGGTTGGGGAATAATACCCACTGCTGTTATCCCTGCCGCCACACCTCTAATATTCATGGTATTGATGTTTGACTTTATGATGTGTCGTATTCGCATGTCGGATGAAGCTGTTCGCGAAAAATTCAGCACAATCGGATATATAGAATTAGCAGCAGCGCTTTTCTTATTAATAATGTGGCTGCCATTCTTTTTAGCCATTGGTCGCTAAAAAGTAACCCTCCAAAACACAAATGGTACTCAATTACATCTGGATTGGTTTTTTTATTGCAGCATTTATCAGCTGCATTTTTCAGCATTCATTAAAGACAATAGCGCTATCTTTGCACAAGTTGTGCAAGCAACATTTGATATGGCGAGTTTAAGTGTTGAAATTGCACTCGGCCTCGTGGGTGTACTGTGTTTATGGTTAGGTTTTTTCACTATTGCTGAGCGAGCTGGATTTGTAGAGTTACTAACGAAAGCATTTCGACCTTTGTTTAAAAAACTTATGCCGGAAGTGCCCAGTGATCATCCTGCGATTGGTTCCGTCACCATGAACATGGCTGCCAATATGTTGGGCCTAGACAACGCCGCAACACCGCTTGGCCTTAAAGCCATGCAAGATCTGCAAGACTTAAACCCTGAAAAAGATACTGCAAGCAATGCACAAATATTATTCTTAGTTTTAAACACTTCTTCTGTCACATTATTGCCCGTTACCATTTTTCTGTTTCGTGCCCAACAAGGCTCGGTTGATCCAACGGCCGTATTTATTCCTATTTTATTAACCACCTGCGCATCCACTTTGGCGGGCCTATTAATAGTTGCCTACATTCAGAGACTGAGTTTATTCAATAAAACTATATTTCTTTATGCTTCAGGATTATTAGCTGTAATTGGGTTGTTACTCATGTTCCTGCTCAATAGCAATTCAGCCTCATTAGCAGAACGTTCTAGCTTTTTGGGCAACGTACTCTTGCTACTGGTAATCATTTCGTTTTTAACCATGGGTTTTCTTCGCAAAGTAAATGTATATGACGCCTTTATCGATGGTGCCAAACAAGGTTTTGACGTGGCCTTAAAAATTATCCCTTACTTAGTGGCCATGTTAGTGGCGATTGGAATGTTACGTGCCAGCTTAGTGTTAGATGCAGTATTAGCAGGTATTGAAAAGATCGTGATTGCCCTGGGATTAAATCCAGACTTTATTGCAGCACTACCCACAGCATTAATGCGACCCTTTTCAGGTAGTGGTGCTCGCGCCATGATGCTAGAGACCATGAACACGTATGGTGTAGATTCATTTGCTGCAAATGTTTCCGCCATAGTGCAAGGTAGTACAGAAACTACCTTTTATGTATTAGCAGTATATTTTGGTAGTGTCGGCATTAAACGCGTACGCCATGCTATAGGCTGTGGTTTATTTGCAGATTTTGTTGGCATTACAGCGGCAATATTTGTTGGTTATTGGTTTTTTTCATAAATATTAGTAGCCAATTACTACCAACCTCTCAGAACCAACTTTATAATAGATATTTTGTAATAAGCTGAGGTCCGCAATGGCTAAATACAGAATGAGTTTGCCTCAACTATCTGGCGATCTATTTCTTACCGACGGAGGAATAGAAACTACCATGCTATTTCATGAAGGTTTAGATCTGCCACACTTTGCTGCATTTACTTTATTAAATGAACCAAAAGGACAAGCAGCCCTTACAAAATATTTTCATAATCACTGTGCAATTGCAGCTAAATATAAAGTCGGATTTATTTTAGAAGCTGTTACTTGGCGTGCCAGTTTAGATTGGGCTGAAAAACTAGGTTATTCTAAGCCTGGCTTAGATGAAATGTTACATAAAGCAGTAGAGTTCTTAATGCCTTTTAGAGAGGAATACGAGAATGAACAATCGAAAATGGTATTAAGCGGCTGCATCGGTCCACGCGGTGACGGCTATGTGCCAGGCGAGTTAATGTCAATTGATGAAGCCGAAGACTACCACTCCATGCAAATTGAAACTCTCAGCAAAACTTCAGCAGATATGTTGACCGTGCTCACGCTTAACTACGTTGACGAAGCCATTGGTATTGCGCGAGCAGCAAAGGCACACAATATGCCAGCCGTTATTTCGTTTACTGTTGAAACAGATGGCAAACTGCCTACAGGCCAAAGTTTAAGAGATGCCATTGAACAAGTAGAGACAGAAACGGATCAATCCCCTATTTATTATAAAATTAATTGCGCTCACCCAAGTCATTTTGAAAATATTATTTCAACTGGCGAACCTTGGTTAGATAAAATTAGAAGTCTGCGTGCAAATGCTTCAAGTTGTAGTCATGCTGAACTAGATGAAGCAGAAGTACTGGATGAAGGCAATCCTGAAGAACTTGGTCATCAATACCGTCAGTTAAGAGAGTATCTACCGAATCTAAATGTACTTGGTGGTTGCTGCGGTACAGATCACCGTCATATAGAAGCAATCTGCAAAGCCTGTGTAAATTAAAGAATATTTTATTCTTTTAGTAATTTAGCAATCAGCTTTTCAATCTTTTTAGCGCGACGATCACCTTCGTGAGTTTCGCCAATAAAGCCTTTTCGAATATTGCCTTGCTTATCGACAATATAGTACGACGGCCAATATCTATTGCGCAGTGCGCGCCAATAAGCCTTGTTATTATCCATCATCACTGGATGGTGTAATTCAAAATCTTCAATTTTTTTAACTACGTTCTCACGCTCTTTCTCGTGATCAAATTCTGGAGTATGGATACCTATAACAGTGAAATCTTGATCAGAAAATTTTTCTTCTACACTCCTCAACCATGGAAACGAGTTGTAACAATTCCAACAACCGTAGGTCCAGACATCGATCAAAACCACCTTGCCTCGTAAATCACTTGAACTTAGTGGTTTTGAGTTAAGCCATGCTGCCTCATCAATTTGCGTAAACTCAGGCATGGTGGCTGGCGGATTAACTTGTTTTGCATAAACCACGGCACTTAAGAGCAAAGTTAAGCTCAACAGTGCAACTATATATAGACGTTTTGTTATATGTGTCTTAATCATTATTAAATCTCCACCTTAAATTTCAACCAGTACTCGGCCTCGAATTTCATTATTTAATAGTTTTTCAAATACCATTGGTAAATTATCGAGATTAGTTGTCTGCGTTTTTATTTTCGCTATATGTTCTGGGTGAAGGTCATCACCTAGCCGACTCCATATTTGTTTTCTAAGTAATTGTGGGCAATTAGACGAGCTTACCCCCAATAAGTTCACCCCGCGAATAATAAATGGCATTGCTGAAAGCTTAAACTTTACACCACCTGCAATACCCACACTAACAACATTTCCCCAAGGTTTACTGGCACGTACCAACGCGCTCAAGGTATCGCCACCTACATTATCTATCGCGCCTGCCCAACGTGTTTTTTCTAATACTCCGCTGCCAATTTGTATTTTTTCGCGTGCAACAACTTTACTCGCTCCTAGCTCATACAAATATTCATGCGCATCTTGACTACCAGTTACTGCAATGGTTTCGTAACCTAATTTATGTAACAAATCGATAGCAAAGCTTCCAACACCACCACTGGCGCCTGTCACTACAATAGGGCCATCTTCTATTTGTTGGTTATTTTGTTGTAACAGATGAATACTCAGTGCCGCAGTAAATCCTGCAGTACCTATAATCATCGTTTGAGCAAGCGTCAAACCGTTTGGTAATGGCACCACCCAGTCTGCTGGAACGCGTGCAAATTCTGCGTAGCCACCATCATGGGTTTCGCTTAAGCCGCTACCATTTACAAGTACTTGGTCGCCTTGCCCAAAATCACTACTAGCTGATTCAACTACTTCACCAGCCAGATCTATTCCACCCACTAAGGGTGATCGCCTAAGAATTTGAGCTTTACCCGTACCTGCTAACGCGTCTTTATAATTAACACTTGAGTACTTGACGCGAATGACCACTTCGCCTTCGCAAAGATCATCGATACTAAGTTGCTCTATCCCCGAACGAGTGTGTTGTTGATCTGAAAATATTCGAAATGCTGGAAATTTTTTCATGTAGATAAATTTTGAAGCTATTCTGTCGAAAGCACCACGAAGGAATTCATTGCATTAGTCAGTGTATCCGTACCTTGTTCGGCAAGGTAGTTAAAATGACCCATTTTCCTACCAACACGAGCTTGATGTTTACCATATAGATGTAATTTTACGTTCTTTGTCAAAATGCGCGACCAATCTGGTTGCTCGTCTTGTGCATTCCAAAGATCTCCCAAAATATTCACCATAGATACAGCACTATGTGCTTGTGGGTTTCCAAGCGGCAAACCACATATTGCCCTTACTTGTTGTTCAAATTGCGAGGTATAACAAGCATCCATCGTATAATGTCCGCTGTTGTGTGTACGTGGCGCCATCTCATTAAAAAACAAGTTGCCATCATTATCAATAAAAAACTCAACTGCAAGTACACCACAATAATCTAAATTCTCAGCAATTTTTTGCGCGTGTGATTTAGCTAAGTTTTGAACATCTTCACTTACCTTTGCCGGTACCGTACTGGTAAACAAAATTCCATCTTTATGCACATTCTCTGCAACAGGAAAAAAGCTAAGTTCTTTAGTAGTGGAACGCGCAAGCACAACTGAAACCTCAGACTTAAGCGTAATCTTTTTCTCTAACACACATTCAACATTATCTAATGTATTCCACTGATCAATGCATTCTTGTATTGTGTTAACCACTGCTTGGCCTTTACCGTCATAACCTAAGCGAGTTGTTTTTAATATCATCGGTGATGCTAAGTCTGCAAATGCTTGCTCTATATCCTGTGTATTACTAACCGCATAATAAGGTGTAGGTGGGATTTTGAGTGACAGTGCAAATTGTTTTTCTTTAATGCGGTCTTGTGCGAGCTCTAAGGCACGCGCATTTGGAGACACTAAACAAGCTTTACCAAGATGTTCAAACACTTCTGCAGGCACATTTTCAAATTCAGTAGTAATTACAGAACACTCTTGCGCTAATGCCTTTAGAGAATGTGCGTCATCGTATTTAGCTTGCAGATGCAGATGAGCAATTTCACCCGCGGGACTCGAAGAATTTGGGTCAAGCACAATGACTCTATAGCCCATTGAAGTAGCAGCATGCACAAACATCCGGCCAAGCTGACCGCCGCCTAACATGCCAAGAGTTGCGCCAGGTAAAATCATGCGTATTACGGAAGTTGTGTGTTTAAAACTTTCTCTGATTGAGATGCTCGAAATTCATCAAGCTTTGCTTTTATATCTGAATTGTTATTTGCCAACATGGCCACTGCGAATAATCCTGCATTTGCTGCACCCGCCTCCCCGATAGCAAAGGTAGCAACGGGTACACCCTTAGGCATTTGCACAATTGAATACAAAGAATCCTGGCCCGATAAGTGCTTACTTGGTACAGGTACACCTAGCACAGGGACAGTTGATATCGCAGCTACCATGCCGGGTAGATGTGCAGCCCCACCTGCACCTGCAATAATGCATTTAACATCACGGGATGCTGCTGACTCAGCAAATTCAGCCATTAATTTTGGTGTTCGGTGGGCAGAAACCACGCGCTTCTCGTACAATATGCCAAACTGATCCAGAATTGCGGCAGTAGCCTGCATGACGGGCCAGTCGCTATCACTACCCATAATTATGCTGACTTGTGGATTGGCCATTTATGCTACCCCTGATACCTATAGAAAAATATAATAAAAAAATAAGCGGGCATTTTGGCTGAGACAGACCAATAAAACCAGCATATATAAGAGAATTAGGCACTTAAAAGAATAAAAATGCTATTTGAATCCAACCTAAAATCGCTCAGAAAGGTCTACCAAGGCAAAGTTCGCGATATCTATGAGGTAGACGACCAACATTGGTTAATTGTCACCAGTGATCGACTTTCAGCTTTTGACGTAATTCTACCTGACCCCATACCAAAAAAAGGCATGGTCCTGACCTCAGTATCGAATTTTTGGTTTGATCGTTTTTCCAACAAAGTAAAAAATCACCTTAGCGATATCAAACTGGAAGATGTAATTCAAGACGATGAAGAAATTCAACTGCTCAGAAGTAGAAGCGTCATTGTACGCAAATTAAAAGCACTACCCTTTGAAGCGATTGTACGCGGTTATGTTATTGGTTCCGGGTGGAAGGAATACCAAAACACTGGAGCTATATGTAGCGTGCCGCTTCCACCAAACTTAGAGCAAGCACAGAAACTCGACTCGCCTATATTTACCCCCTCTACCAAAGCAGCAGTCGGTGACCATGACGAGAATGTCAGCTTTGATAAAATTATAGATTTAGTCGAGGAAAATATTGCAGAAACTGTAAAAGACTTAAGCATAGAGATATATAAAGAAGCTGCCGATTTTGCATTACAAAAAGGCATTATTATTGCCGATACCAAGTTTGAATTTGGCTTAGATGAAAACGATGAAATCGTGTTAATTGATGAAGCCTTAACGCCTGACTCATCACGCTTTTGGCCACAAGACACATACAAAATTGGCGAAAGCCCAAAAAGTTATGACAAACAATATGTGCGTGACTATTTGGAAACTCTTGATTGGAATAAGCAAGCACCCGGACCCAAACTTCCGCAAAAAATTATCGACAATACCAGCGCGAAATACCTAGAAGCCTGTGAGCGGTTAACCGGCTTAAAGCTTTAATACTGCCAGTAACGGATAAATGTGTTGAGTTCAATTATGCAATTCATCTGCTGTTTTGACCTCCTTACGCTTCCTCAATATGTAACGGTACTCGCACAAGACATAATTCTCATAAGATAAATTTTCAGACAGCTGAGGATGCATTTTATGGAAAACCCTTATTCAGCACCCAAGTCTCAAGATAAAAACCGAAGAGACTTTAAGACACCCATCATTGTTCCAGTTTCAGTCGTTATGGTACTCACCATATATGTTGGATATTGGATATTTACATTGAACGGTGGCGTTGAAACAGGACTACTTGCCTCGCTAAAAGGCGCTGCATTCGAGCTGTTTCTTGTCAGCGAGACCTGCATGATCGCGATTATTCTTTACGGCAAGAAAAAACTAGAGACTTTTCTTCACGATCATCCAGTGATTGAAAACGGTGTAGCACTAGAAATTCTAAAACCTATCGCAAGAGAGAATATGTATTCAGCACTTATTTTGTTTTTCTTTCTAGGATTAGGCTCCCTCACTGCAATAATGACATTATTAAACAATGGGATTATTGATTGTATTGTTGTTGTAATATTAGGGATCGTAACAGCAGTTCTAATTCGCATTTATACTCCTATTGAAGAAAGTATTAAACAAATTGAATGCACGGATGAGACATTAGAAAATGAGCTTAGTAATCTTTTAAACTGCTGGATGAACAAAGCATTTCCAAATTTTTAAGATTACATTTAGAAACTTAATTAAAAGTAATAAGCAAGATCTACTTGGAAATAGTCGTCGCGATGAAATGTATGTAGTGGGTCTTCACTCGCTACATCACTAAACATTTGCAATTCACTTTCTAGTTTCCAGCTATCGCTAAATCTTCGCTGCAACTCAACGCGCACACTTTTGCTGCTGTAGTCAAAATCATAGAACCCACCTGCCAGAAGTTGCGTATCTTGTGCGTCATTTAATACATAGCGAGCCCCTAAAAACATATCATCCTGAAAACCAACCGGAGCATTTCGATGACGATCATCAAAGTGATATTCAGATAACACACCCAAATCCGCTCCGCTTTCACTGACTCCATAGAAGGTGTACTCAAAACCACCTACTGCTGCAGTGAAGCCACGTCCTTTTTTAGTCTGCAGAATAGACTCTAGTTTCCAGGTCCAATTACCTAAAATCGCCTGCAGATCCAAACCCGTTTGATCAATCAACCCGTAGTAAGGTATAAGTTCAACACTACCGTTTGAATTTAGCTTAGTTCGCAATTCTGGCGAGCGTGAAGTGCCATTAAAATGAGATAACCCTAAATCGAAAGGGCCAAGTTGAGTTTTTAAGCGAAGCGCCCAATCAACATGATGTTCCTCGGCACCAGACTCATATTCTTCTTCATCCGTATCGACCACCAAACCTGTACGCAACCTACCTTTACGCCCTGGGAAGGTGCGTTCTCGAAATCCAGGCAATACGTAAAATTGGACAACGCCCCAATCTTGTAGCCAAGTGGTCTCTATCATGGGTTGACCCAGCTTGTCTTCGGTATCTAGATTCTCTACAAGATCTGTCTGATTAATTATATCGACCAAATGTTGGGATTCGGTTACTCCCCAAAATACTTTTGCAACACCTACACGCCATTCCCAGTCTCCCAGCACATGTAAATAATGCGCTTCGCGAATATCAACATGAGAACGTTCGGGATCGGTTGAATCTAGACGTGCAAAAGGTTTAAAAGTTACAGCGCGTAATCCGTTATTCCAATCTTTATAGTATTCAGGCTCGAGAGCAAATGATAGATCTCCATCACGCTGGTCATCAAACTGTGGGTTTTGCCAAAACCCTCGCCCCTGGCCAGAAACATAGCCAGACCAAACTCCCGCAGAGTCTTCGTCCGCAGATACAACATGAAATACTGTTTGCGATACAACACATATCAGTACACACAAGTAAGAATATTTCTTACGTAAAGTAGACATGATTAATAATTAATTTTAGCGTAATCGCGGCAGCGCATTAGAATTAAAATCACGCTCTGGCACATCTGTCTTCAACTCGTAATTTGACCACTTTAACGTCGTCTCTTTCCCAGTTTGATGATTAACCATAAACATTTCATCCGGTCGCCAAAACCTTCCCTCGTATTCTTGATAACCTGAATAGCTTAACGTTTTTAGTTGTGCATCTTTGCGATCATAAAACTCTATCTTGACTACACGATATTCCGCTTTATCAATCCAGCCAATCTGACGCGTGTAACCCGAATACTCATATTCAGGGTAACGTTCAATTACATGGCATTCCCATTCACCGCATGACTCATCTCGCAAATGTTTATAAGAATATTTTTCTACTTCTTGTGAACCAAGATCTTCAAACGCAAATTCGCTTCCCACAAAAGGGCCAGATTTATTTCGCGAATTAATTCTTTTAACTCGTTTGAGCGCAGGCAAATATAGCCATTGATCATCCGGTTCCAGCCCATGGCTATAGGTTAATACTGCAGTGTGCTTCACGTCTGCAGGACGATCAAAAATGGATAAGGTTTTATCGCCATCGCCTTCCACTTCTAATGTACGAGTTCGAATATAACGCGTGCTTTCTTGACCCTGACGATTGCGCAAGGTCATTACCATTTCCGCAGTTTGCGATTCAAAGCCGGTATCACGTTTATCTGCAGCAATAGCGGTCAACAAACCCATCGCCGAATTCAACTCAAATGCTGACATGGATAACACTAAAAACCCTGCTGCTAAGACAATGGTAGTAATTAAAAGTGCAGTGCCAACATTTTCGAATGCATAACGTACAGCTTCCGTAGCTGAAAGATTTTTTTCTCGCTTCGCTCTTAAATATTTACTCATAAAATGAACCGTATCATCAACGACAATTCCTAATGTCATACCAGCAACAATAGATAAAGCTAAACCAATCTCACTATCAAAAATTGCCCAGATACCAAATGCGACGCCTATTGGGGTCAGATTAGGAATCAAACTTATTAATCCCAACTTAAACGATTTCAATGCAAATATTAAAATAATAGAGATAAGCGCCAATGCAACCAAAGTACCAATTATCATGCTATCGATATTACGCACCGCAAGATGAGAAAAGATTACCGCTGGACTCGATGCAATCATTTTCATATCGGAAGCATTACCTATAATCCAATCTCGCGCTCTTTGCTCAAACCCTAGCATTTGATCTGTGCTGAGCGTTGCTAATGTGGTTGATATACGCGTAGATGATTTATCAATATTAATTTGATCGTTTAGGTCCAGTCCATAAGGTAAAGATAATTCATACAACAGTAAGTACTGTGCAGCTAACTCTCGTGAACCTGGTAATTTATAAAAGCTTCCGTCATCACTATGCATATTTTTATTCAAACGTTTAAATGTATCTGAAACAGCGTTTACATGCATTACCTCAGGCTGATGGCGCAACCACTCGACAAAACTATCCATTTTCTGTAAAAACGCTGGCTCACTAATACCACCTGAAGATTCAGCTTCCAGAGAAAATTGGACACTATATAAACCTGAAATTTTTTCCGTTACATAATCTGTATGACGCCGAAACTCAATAGAGTCATCAAAGTATTCAACAAAACGGTCATTAATTTCATTGCGTGGAATGATAGCTAAAAACGCAAGGATCACAGCACCCATTCCCCATAGCAATGCTTTGCGTTTCAATATCACTACTTTCGCAATATTTTGCATAAGTTTAGTTTTTCTATCCACACCCTGCTTCACTTTAAATGGTAAGACCGCAGTTAATGCAGGCAAGAAAAATACAGACAAAATAAAAGCAAAGGTCACTCCCATTGCAGTGATGTTGCCCAAATCATGGAATGGCGGCACATCACTAAAGTTTAAGCTCAAAAATCCAATTGCTGTAGTCAGTGATGTTAAAAATATAGGATTAAAATTAATCCGCAGGGATTCTTTTATCGCTGCAAATTTATCCAAACCATTGCGCATGGAATGCAAGAATGTCGTGAGAAAATGGACACAGTCTGCAACTGCAAGAGTAAGAATCATAATTGGTGCTGATGCTGAAGGAGGAGTTAATTTAAAACCCAACCATCCAGCGGCACCCATTCCCATCATAATCGAAAAAATAATTACAACTAATGCGGATATAGTTGCGCTTATACTGCGTAAAAATAGGAAAAGCCCTATGATTATTGCGACGAAGGCCAGGGGAATCAAACTTTTCATGTCGTTAATGCTAGCTTCGGGAAAAGCATTATTCATCATCACAATACCTGTGCTATAAACATTAATTTCAGGATGTGACTGCTCAAAGTTCATCACCATGTCCCTAGTAAAGTTTACAACTTCAGGTCCTTCTATAATTTCATTCTTACCTGGGAGCTCTATAGTAATGTTTACTGCTGCAGCCTCAGATGAAGCAGACACTAATCGATGCACCAACAATGGTTCATTTAGCGCCACGTTTTGAATGTAAGTTAAATCCTTGCTAGACAAACTTTCAACATTGTCAACCAAATCTATGACTATTAAATCATCGCCTTGTGCATACGTATGCTGAAAGTTAGTGATGGAATCCACCCGAATAGAGTGAGGTACTTGCCAAGAATTTTCCGTAAGCTCTTTTAGTGCAGTCAAAAAAGATTTATTGAAAACATTGCCATCCTTAGGCTCCAACATAATGAAAACATTATCATTTTTTGTATAAGTATCTTGCAATGTTTCAAATTCGAGCAATTGAGGATTATCTTCGCTAAAAAAATAACGGTAGTCATTAGTAAATACTAAATTCTTCCCACCTGCTGCAAATAAAAACACACATACCAAACTTATGAGCACTACTAAAAAACGCCATCGAAGAATAAAATCTGAATACTTACTTAACATGCTCGATTCCTTATGCTCTTAAACTTTCAAGATAATCAATAATACTTTGTCCGCATTGGAACAATACTTTTTTACTTTGTGCATTTTTTGCAAGACCCATACATCCCTCAAGACTAGCAACCACCATAGTGGAAACACTTTTAACGTTTACTTCTTTTTTAACAAATCCTTTTTCTTGACCTATCAGCAATGCACTTTCAATACCTTTTCGCCATGAACGATAAACTGCTTCTACACGTGACCGAAACCCTTCATCTATCGGAGCCATTTCTTGCGCGAGATTATTCAATGGACAACCACATTGAATATCTTCTTCAGTGATTTCCCCGCCAGTTTGCATAATGATATTTTTAAAATTAGCAATAGGATCGTCGGTTTCTAATAGTGGCTGCACCCATTGCTGTTGAATATGCTCGGCAAGAATTTCATCCACCACTGCATAGCCAAGTTCTAATTTAGTTGGGAAATAGTGATACAACGCACCTTTAGTAACGTTTGTTGAAGACAATATTTTTGACAGACTTGCGCCCTGAAACCCACGCGCATGAATTTCTTCATAGGCAGCCTCTAAAATCACTTGCCGGGTAGCAACTTCTTGTTCAGTATTCTTTGCTGTAGATGGCATGGCTTATTCTTTATATTTCATATCATACCGATCGGTATGTTATACATACCATACGGTATGTTTGTCAACAGATCTTATAACTAATTGATTATATAAATGAAAAATACTACGAAGAGAAACGGCTTATTTATAACAGGTACAGATACTGATGTTGGCAAGACCTATATTGGTTCACAAGTTGTATCTTTATTATATGGAATGAAAATTTCTGTGCAGCCACGTAAGCCAATTGAGTCTGGTTGCGGGCTACTGGATGGTGAGTTACAGCCCGCGGATGCTAATCACTACTATGATGCTGTAGAAAAAAATATTCCATTAACTGATATATGCCCATTTCGTTTTCAGCCTGCTATTTCGCCACAGCGCGCAGCACGATTGGTTAAACAGCCGATAACAATCAAAGAATTGAAGAATGTTTGTTTAAAAAATAGTACATCAGATGATTTCTTATTTGTTGAAGGTGCTGGTGGTTTCTATTCACCATTATGTGAAGATGGATTAAATGCGGATTTAGCAAAAGCACTTCAGCTACCTGTGCTGTTAATTGCTAACGATCAACTTGGATGTATTAACCATATTTTATTATCTGCTGAAGCCATTCGACAAAAAGAGCTTGAATTAAGTGCAGTAATTCTAAACAGTAAAAATGCCACACATGACGATGCTATGGATAATTTGGATGATTTAAAAAATTACTTCGAGATTCCTATATTTTTAATCTCTCACAACGAATTAATTAAGAGCAATAAGCCTCTAGTGGACTTTCTAATCAGCATTTAGAAACAAAAAGGGCTGCGATTTGCAGCCCTTTTTAAAACTATTGCTGATACTAATTCTACATGTTGTAGCCAGTCTCTTCGTGCTGAGTGATATCTAGACCCTCAGTTTCTTCTTGCTCATCAACACGTAAGCCAATAATAGCTTTTATCACTTTTAGTATGATAAAGGTTGCTACAGCAGTCCACGCCAATACAGCTATCACTCCAATTGCTTGCACACCTAGTTGTGAACTAATGGTCATGCCTTCTGCTAGTCCTGCTCCACCAAACTGTTCTGCAACTAAAACACCAGCTAGTAGTGTTCCCAATATTCCGCCCACTCCGTGAACTGGGAAAACATCCAGTGAATCGTCAATTTTGAGTGCGCGTTTTATAAAGTTTGTAGCCAGAAAACAAACAATACCTGCTGAAGCACCAATTATTATTGCTCCCATTGGACCTACGTATCCAGATGCAGGGGTTATGGTTCCAAGACCTGCCACCATGCCAGTGACTATTCCCAATACACTTGGTTTCCCATATTTAACCCACTCTGCAAACATCCACACTAATGAACCCGTCGCAGCACTAATATGTGTAACCAACATAGCCATGCCTGCATCGCCACTTGCAGCAACTGCACTACCTGCATTAAAGCCAAACCAGCCCACCCACAGCATTCCTGCGCCTGTAACAGTCATGGTTAAATTATGCGGAGGCATGGCGGTTCTTGGGAATCCTTTTCGATTGCCCAGCACCATCGCTGCCACGATTGCACCCACACCTGCAGTTATGTGTACAACCAGCCCACCAGCAAAATCTAATACACCCATTTCGCCTAACCAGCCACCACCCCACACCCAGTGACAAACTGGAAGATAAACAACAGCTAGCCACAAAACTGAAAACCACATCATCGCAGAAAATTTCATGCGCTCTGCAAAACCGCCAACCACTAATGCAGGCGTAATGATGGCAAACGTCATTTGGAACATTACGAACACACTCTCTGGAATCGTGCCACTTAACGAACTGCGTGTTACATCCGATAAAAAGAAATTAGACAATCCACCTATCCAGTTATTTAGCGATTCACCGCCATTGCTAAATGCAAGGCTGTAACCAAATACTAGCCAAACCAGTGAAGCTATACATGTAATAGTGAAGCATTGCATTAACACTGATAAAACATTCTTACTACGCACAAGACCTGCATAAAAAAGTGACAAGCCAGGAATAGTCATAAATAAAACCAATGCGGTAGCAGTCAACATCCAGGAAGTGTCCCCAGAATCTATAACTCCTTCAGCAAAGGCCATACTTGGCAATGCAAAAAATACCAGGCTAAGTAGCCATAACTTATTTTTAGCAAACAAACTCATAATCTTTCCTTACTGATTCTTAATTTATTATTGTTATAAAGCATCTTTCCCGGTTTCTCCGGTACGGATACGAATCGCTTGCTCGATATTCGTTACAAATATTTTTCCATCACCAATTTTTCCTGTATTAGCTGCTTTGGTGACCGCCTCGATAACGGATTCAACTAATTCTTCAGTAATGCCAATTTCTAATTTAACTTTTGGTAAAAAATCGACTACATACTCTGCTCCACGGTAAAGCTCGGTATGTCCTTTTTGCCTACCAAAGCCTTTTACTTCCGTTACGGTAAGACCCATAACGCCTATTTCAGATAATGCTTCGCGAACATCATCAAGCTTGAAAGGTTTAATAATGGCTGTAACCATTTTCATGACAGCACTCCTAATTTCAATAATTTTATTGACTGACAGATGTAATTCTTATAATTGGGCGACTCTCTCAAGCCCATTCCTAATATAAAAGTACTATAAATAATATGTAGTGCGATTGCACTATAGTAGCGATAAGTGGGTAACGAGATTGCTGGCCATTTACATGCATATGCACTAATAAAGTGCGCATGTTTACAGATTTGAGTATTTATTGAGCGTTAAAGTAACTTAAAAATTTGCAAGACACAGAAGTATCAATTTGTAGGGAAGCCAAGCTCCCCCACAATAATTTCTGTAGAATTTAAGCAGCTTGCTTTTCCATAGCTTCAGTGTACTTTCCAAGAGCAGCAGAACCATTGCATTTAGCACGCCATAACAATGCATTTTGTGCTTTTTCAACATTTGCGCTCTCACCCATCCAAGTTTTCATTGCTGTTTGCTGCAATGCACGGCCATAAGAAAAAGTTAATGCCCAAGGTAATTTCACACCCATCGCATTCATAGCGTTTAAATGTGCACTGGCTTCTTCATCACTTTGCCCACCTGATAAAAATGCAATACCAGGGACTGATGCGGGCACCGATGCTAATAAACATTTAATAGTTTGTTCAGCAACCGTTTGCACATCAGCACGATTAGCAGCTGACGCACCCGAGATCACCATGGAAGGTTTTAGAATCATGCCTTCAAGCGCAACACCTTGATTTTTAATTTGCTGGAAGGTAATACGCTGTGCTAATTCAGTCACTTCGTAGCATTGCTCTATAGAATGATCACCATCCATTAAAACTTCTGGCTCTACAATTGGCACAATGCCTGCTTCTTGGCTGAGCAATGCATAACGAGCAAGCGCATGCGCATTTGCCTCTATGCATGCCCAACTAGGAATATCTTTACCAATGGTAATAACCGCGCGCCACTTAGAAAAACGCGCGCCCAGTTTATAATACTCTGCTAAACGTTCACGTAGCCCATCTAAACCCTCGGTAACTTTTTCATCTTCATGTCCAGCTAGAACTTTCGCACCTGCATCAACTTTAATTCCTGGGATTATCCCATTTTTTCTTAAGTATTCAGCAAATGGAGTACCTTCTAAAGTTTTTTGGCGAATGGTTTCATCAAACAGAATCGCGCCACCAATATAATCAGACAAACCAGGTGCTGTAACTAACATGTCGCGATACGCTTGACGCATTTCTTCTGTAGTTGTGATACCCAAGCCTTCAAAACGTTTATTACAGGTAGGATGACTTTCATCCATAGCCAAAATACCTCGGCCTGGGGCCACCATGGCAGATGCGATTATATTTAATTCTTGAACATTCATTTCTATTCTCCTATGAGACCTACTAATTTATAATTTAGAATTACGAAATTTTTATTAATAAATTATGGGATTTATATTAGCAATTATTGAGGATCAATTAAGTGACCGACTCGAACAATTTTTAAAGCGCTTGTACCACCGCCTGCACCCATCAGGTCACCTTTAGTAATTATGACCAAGTCGTTTTCTTGAACAACCCCACATATCTGTAGTACATCTATTGCCTCTTTATTCACTTCTGCATGGGTACGACCCAGTACGTCAAATTTTGCAGGATAGACACCTTTATATAATGTCACTAAACGCAAAGTTTTCTCATGGCGTGTAAGCGCATAAATAGGTATCGCTGAATTAACCCGCGACATCCACAATGCAGTTGATCCAGATTCGGTTAATGCTGCAATCGCTGCTACTTCTAAACGGTTAGCGGTGTACATGGCCGACATCGCAATTGCCTCATCCACTCTCTCAAACTTTGTACTGGTGCGTTGCTCCGATATTTTTTTCAAAGCCTGTCTTTCGGAAGCCAGACAGGTTCGGTTCATCGCCTTCACTGCTTTTACCGGGTAATTCCCTACCGCCGTTTCACCCGATAACATCACTGCATCGGTGCCATCTAATACCGCATTGGCGACATCAGATACTTCAGCACGAGTCGGAATTGGGCTATAGGTCATTGACTCCATCATTTGAGTTGCAGTTATTGCGATACGATTTTTTTTGTGCGCCATCTCAATTAAAGACTTTTGCACACCCGGTACTTCTGCATCACCAATTTCAACACCCAAATCTCCGCGACCAATCATAATGGCATCAACCGCATCTAAGATGCCGTCGATCGATTCCAATGATTCAACACGCTCGATTTTTGCAATGATTCCTGCATTACCGCCAGCATCTTCAAATAATTTTTTGGCTAGTAAAATATCTTCTGCATCACGTGGAAATGAAATTGCAATGTAGTCAACATCAAAATCAACTGCATGCTTTATATCTTCACGATCTTTATTTGTAAGTGCTGGTGCAGATAAACCGCCACCTTTGCGATTAATACCCTTATTGCTGCTGAGTTCGCCTCCCATCACCACTTCACAATTGATCTTACCCTTTTCAACATCCAGCACTTTTAAAACGATGCGCCCATCATCAACCAATAAAATATCCTTAGGACCAACATCACCCGCTAATCCTTTATACGTCGTACCTATTCTTTGTTGGTTTCCTTCATCAATTGATAAATTAGTATCAATGCAGAACGGGTCACCGACTTCAAGATGGATTTTCTTATCTTTAAATATACCAATTCTAATTTTCGCACCTTGCAAGTCTCCCAGCACTCCAACTTCATAATCTTTTTCTTTGCTGAGCTTACGTAAAGTTTTTATCCGCCAAGCATGCTCTTCATGCGTGCCATGAGAAAAATTCAGGCGCACTAAATCTATTCCTGCATCCATCAATTCGCCCATCACCTTTTCACTATCAGTGGCAGGACCAAGCGTGGCTATAATTTTTGTATGCCGCAGAATAGCTTTGCGTTGGCGTATTTCAGTTACTAAACTCATTGTTTATATTTCGCTTTATATGTTTTAGGCAGATTGTTGTTCATTAAATCTTTGTTCTAAGACTGCAACTGCAGGAAGTTTCTTGCCTTCAAGGTATTCTAAAAATGCTCCGCCACCGGTTGAGATATATGAAATCTTTTCTTCTAATCCAAATTTATCTACTGCGGCAAGTGTATCGCCACCACCAGCTATTGAAAATGCCTGACTATTCGCAATAGCTTTCGCCATCACCTCAGTTCCATTTGCGAAATCATCAAACTCAAATACACCAACAGGGCCATTCCAAACAATTGTGCCAGCATCTTGCATCAATGACGCGATATGCTTAGATGACTCAGGCCCAATATCTAATATTAAATCGTCTTCTGCCACATCATTTACTGATTTTGTCGTAGCCACAGCTGTCTCAGAAAATTCCTTAGCACATACCACATCAGCAGGTAGTGGAATCTCAGTATTTTTACTGGCAGCCACATCAAGCAAGGACTTTGCAGTATCCACTAAATCAGCCTCATAAAGAGACTTGCCAACTGGCTTGCCGATTGCAGCGAGAAATGTATTCACAATTCCTCCACCTACTATCAATTGATCTACTTTATCTAATAAAGTTTCCAACACCGTTAGCTTGGTGGAAACCTTAGATCCTCCAACAACTGCAACCATTGGGCGAGCAGGTTCAGCTAATGCTTTTTGCAAAGAATCTAATTCTTTCTTTAATAAAGGGCCAGCACAGGCAATTGGAGCAAATTTCGCTACCCCATGTGTTGAAGCATGTGCGCGATGTGCAGTACCAAATGCATCCATTACATACACATCACAGAGACGTGCCATCTGTTTAGCAAGCTGGTCATCATTACTTTTTTCACCAACTTGGAAGCGAACATTTTCACATAGCACTATTTCACCAGCATTAAGTTCTACTCCGGACAACCAATCCTTTTCCAATCTGATTTTAAGATTACATTGGTCTCTCAAGTAATCCGCTATTGGCTGTAGTGATTGATTTTGATCAAAATTACCTTCAGTAGGTCGACCTCGATGTGAAAGTAAAATTACTTTTGCACCTTTATCTACAGCAAATTGTATAGTAGGCAATGCAGCTTGTATGCGCTTTGCACTGGTGACACGACCCTCTTTTATTGGGACATTCAGGTCTTCGCGAATTAGCACACGCTGATTCGCAAGATCTAGATCAGCCATGCTTAAGACTGACATAGCTTTATAGAACCCTCATCGATGAAATAAAAATTAAAACTTTTGTGTTTTTACCACTTGCTTATTTAGCATTCATTAAAGCAACGGTGGTATCTATCATACGATTTGAGAAGCCCCATTCGTTGTCATACCAAGAACATACTTTGACAGTACGCGTACCCATCACTTTCGTAAGCGTCGCATCAAAATTAGAAGAATGTGGGTCATGATTAAAATCAATCGATACCAGCGGCGCATCTACATAATCCAGTACATGCCCATCTGCCGCGTCTTTCATTACTGCATTAACTTCTTCAACGGTAGTGTCTCTTGAAGCCAAGAAAGTAAGATCTACCACAGAGACATTTATAGTTGGTACACGCATTGAAAACCCATCGAGCTTCCCATTTAACATGGGTAACACCAATCCTACCGCAGCTGCAGCTCCAGTCTTTGTTGGAATCATCGACATGGTTGCTGAACGCGCACGTCTTAAGTCACTATGAAATACATCTGTTAAAACTTGGTCGTTGGTATAAGCATGAATTGTGGTCATCACACCATTCTCAACACCGATCTTTTCATGCAAAGGCTTTACTAATGGCGCCAAACAGTTTGTTGTACATGAAGCATTAGAAATAACCGTGTCACTGGCTTTCAATGTATCGTGATTCACGCCATATACAATCGTAGCGTCAACATCGTTTCCACCCGGTGCAGAAATAATTACTTTTTTAGCGCCCGCTTTTAAATGTGCAGAAGCTTTTTCTTTACTGGCGAAAAAACCAGTGCTTTCGTGTACAACATCTACTCCAAGTTCGGCCCAAGGAAGTTTGCTTGGATCACGCTCGGAGCAAACACGAATACGGTCACCATTAATAACTATGTAGTCACCATCTACAACTACAGTCCCATTAAATTTTCCATGCGCAGTATCGTACTGAGTTAAGTGTGCATTAGTATTTGCATCGCCTAAGTCATTAATTGCAACCACTTGAATTTCATTATTGCGGCCTGATTCATAGATAGCGCGCATGATGTTTCTGCCAATACGCCCATAACCATTAATTGCAATTTTTATCGCCATTTTCTTTCTCCGTACTCTATCTCTAAATATGAATAAATTCTGTTGTCTTACGCTAGCATTTCTAATGCTTGCTTAATGATATTCTCTTCACTAAATCCAAAATGCTTCATCGCCACACCACCTGGAGCGGATGCTCCAAATGTGTCGATACCAATTGTACGCCCTTGTAAACCTACATATTTACACCAGTAATCTGATACACCAGCTTCGATTGCAATTCGCTTGCTTACTACTGCAGGTAAAACTGATTCCTTGTAGGCCGCATCCTGTTGGTCGTATAGGTTGGTATTTGGCATCGATACCACACGTACTTGCTTGCCTTGCTGGTTAAGTTGTTTGGCTGCATCCATTGCTATCCCAACTTCCGAACCGGCAGCAATTAAAATAAGCGCTGGAGCTCCATCACAATCATGCAGCACGTAGCCACCTTTTGCGATAGCATCCACTTGTTCTGCACTTCGTTCTAAAAACGGAAGATTTTGACGTGAGAATACCAAGCATGTAGGCCCGTCTTCACGCTCGATTGCGTGCTTCCAAGAAACAGCGGACTCTACCGTATCTGCGGTACGCCAAACTGACATATTTGGAATCATGCGCAAGGTCGCGGTTTGTTCTACAGCTTGGTGCGTGGGTCCATCTTCACCCAAACCAATTGAGTCATGAGTGTAAATAAATATATTACGCAATTTCATTAATGCTGCTACACGTAGTGCATTGCGCGCGTAATCTGAAAATACTAAAAACGTTGCACTATATGGAATAAACCCACCATGTAATGCGATACCTGAATTAATCGCTGACATGCCAAATTCACGTACGCCATAACGTATGTAATTTCCTGACCAATCGGTTTTAGCAAGATCCTTAGAGCCTGACCACCAAGTATTATTAGACGGCGTCAAGTCAGCAGAGCCGCCTGCCAACTCAGGTAGCAATTTTGCAAAACCATCTAATGCCAGCTGAGATGCAACTCGTGTTGCAACCGTCTTTTTCTCATCTACCGCATTCTGAATAACTTGCATAGAATCTTTCTGCCAAGTATCAGGAAGTTTATTCTGAGTACGACGTTCGAATTCTGCTGCTAATTCAGGATACTTCGTTTTATATGCATTAAACTTTTCTTGCCACTGTGCTTCGGCTTGTACACCTTTCTCGTCTGCATTCCATTCTTTATAAATTGAATCTGGAATTTCAAAGGCTTCGTGCGACCAATTTAATTTTTCACGCACTAATTTAATTTCATCGTCTCCAAGTGGTGCACCATGCGCATTACCAGTACCTTGCTTATTTGGCGCCCCCCAACCAATAACGGTTTTGCAGCAGATAATCGTTGGCTTAGAAGTTTCTTTTTTAGCAGATTCAATTGCACTTTTTATTTGCGCGGCATCATGGCCATCTACACTTTCGATTACATCCCATCCATAAGCGCGGAATCGCATAGGCGTATCATCGGTAAACCAACCATCAATCTCGCCATCAATAGAAATACCATTGTCATCATAAAAAACGATTAACTTGCCAAGCTCCAATGTTCCAGCTAAGGAACAAGCTTCATGCGAAATACCTTCCATCAAACAGCCATCACCTACAAATGCATAGGTATAGTGGTCAACAATATCGAGCCCGTCTTGATTAAATTGCGCCGCGAGTATTTTTTCAGCTAGCGCAAGCCCCACAGCATTACTCACCCCTTGGCCTAGCGGACCAGTAGTGGTTTCTACACCTGGCGTGTCACCATATTCTGGGTGGCCTGGTGTTTTCGAGTGCAACTGACGGAAATCTTTAAGATCTTGAATGGAAAGATCGTATCCCGATAAATGTAGTAGCGAGTACAACAACATGGACCCGTGTCCATTTGAAACCACAAATCGATCACGATCTGACCAATTTGGGTTTTTCGGATTATGCTTATGAAAGTCATTCCAGAGCACTTCGGCTATATCTGCCATACCCATAGGCATACCGGGATGTCCTGAATTAGCCTGTTGAACGGCATCCATACTCAACACTCGGATGGCATTGGCAATTTCTCGACGATTATCCATGAAGATATATACTTATATATAAGGTGTAGGGCTTGAGGCCGCTATCTAGCTATTATTAGATTTCTATAGAAAAAGAGCCCTGCGTCTAACAGGGCTCAGTACTATAATTAATTGGGGCTATTGTGAAATAGTTGCCTCAGAAGGGCAACAACACTAAGTGGGTAAAATTTGCTCTATATTGATTGCTACTAACTAGTAATCAGTCATATCTGGCGAGAACAGCACCGGCACAGTGTAGACAGCGCTGTTGCCCACACCGGCATTTACATTAATACCTATTGCATTGAAATAATCTTGCGTGCCATCCCCGCCATTATTACCGGTAGTTATGGTTCCACAATTGGCTGTGCCATTTGCAACACAGGTAACAGATCCATTAAAACTGACGCCGCGCGGCAAGATATCATTTACACTTGCACCGTTCGCGTTACTTGGTCCTGCATTGGTAACGGTTATAGTATATGTAGCAGTTCCTCCAGGTGTATAGGTTGCACTACCATCATCTTTAGTTATTGATAGATCTGTTTGTGGAACAGGCTCACAAATTTGCGAGTACTGCGCTCCATCAACCCATAAACTTCCACCATTACGGGTAAAACGAACAAATCTTGTGCCACCACTTGGCGCGGTGTAGCTAATTTGTTGAGAAATATCATTTGGCCCTGCACTAAAATTAATTACACCTGCAAAACTTACATTGTCGCTTGAACTATCAACATCATAATTACCGCCGTTGTTATTCCGCGCAATAGAAAGAATAATTGTTCCATTCTGAGGCACTGTATCTGTTAAATCTAAAGTCATCGTAGGCCTGGAGTTCACTAATCTAGCTGAGTTGCTATCATTAGTACCACTTCCTAGAGACAAAATCGTTCCCAGTGCTTGTGTAGGATTAAATGGGTTGCCTGCCACTACAACATCTGCATTTCGTGGTGTGCCAAGCGTTACAAGTGTTGTTCCCGATGGACAAGAAGGCGATCCTCCACTAGCGTTAACAGTTAAATTATCGCTAGTTGTACTTGCATTACTACCAACATTTGTTTGCAGTGCTCCAACAATAATTGTATTGGTCACTACACCAAGAGTACTAGACGTTACATTAACAACAATAATGCAACCTCCGCCTGGAATGCTAGAACCATTTGTATAACGAACAAGTGTATTGGTACTGATATCTACCGTACCGGGACAGGTTGTGGCACCACTTAAGGATGTAGCCGTAACGCCGGCCGGAAGATTATCATCCATATTAGCCGTCAAGGTAATTGCACTTGCATTTGTATTTCCAAGTGTAACGGTTAGTTGGCTGGTTCCACCTGCATTGATCGTGTTTGGACTAAAAGATTTTGCAACCGTGGGCGGTGCTGTGATATTTATTGTCAAATTGTCGCTTGCCGCTACAAGATTATTACCTATATCTGTCTGTAATGCGCCTACAGGGATTGTGTTTGTGTAATTTCCTGCAACCGAAGATGTAACATCTACCGTAATCGTACAACCACCTACAGGAATTAATGATCCATTTGTATATGTAACGGTGCCCCCTCCAATAGTAGCGTTAGTTGTGCCTGGGCATGTGCCACCAATATTCGCTGGATTCTCTATCACTACATTTGTAGGTAATGTATCAACAAGATCTGCGCTTAATATTGCAGCAACTCCATTTGTGTTCCCAAGAGTAATGGTGAGGGTGCTAGTCCCATTAACACTAATTGGATCTGGACTAAATATTTTACTCACGCTCGGTGCCACAGACGGGTTCACTGTGATGTCATCATTAGCCGCAACAGTGTTATTACCCATATCAGTTTGCAGAGCACCTACGGAAATCGTGTTTGTATGAGTGCCAGTGGATGTAGAAGAAATATCGACTGTAATAGAGCAACCACCACTTGGAATGCTCGCACCTGCTGCATAAGTAATTGTAGATCCACCTGCTGCTGCCGTAACATCTGCACTATTACAAGTACCTCCAATATTAGGCGATGCGGCTATAACAACATCACCATTCCCAGCAGTTGGTAACGTGTCAATCAAAGCTGCACTTAAAGTTGCAGCTGTAGCATTTGTGTTACCCAATGTAATAGTCAAAACGCTTGTTGCACCATATGCAATGGGGTCAGTTGCAAAATTTTTACTTACTGTAGGCGCAGCATTGACAATTAAATCATCACTAGCCGTTGAACTATTGGGAGCTTGCGCTGTACTGACTACACTTGTTGTATTGGTATGTGTGCCCGCAGTACTAGAAGTAACCTCTACAGTTATTGTGCAACTTCCTAAAGCAGGTATTGCACCACCAGACAAACTAACACTTGGGCCGCCATCTATTGCAGTAACGGTGCCGCCACATGTTGTAACTACATTCGAAGGTGTAGCATTAATTATTTGAACAGGATATGTATCAGTTATCGCTGCTCCTGTTAGTGCAGTTCCATTAGGATTACTTAGCGTAAGCGTAAGCGTGCTTACCCCACCAATATTAATTGGACTTGTAGTGAAGCCTTTAGTAATCGCTGGTGCTGCAAAATTTACTGTTAAGTTGTCTGTTGCTGCATTGGCATTACTGCCTAGATCTGTTTGCAAAGCATTTGCAGGAATTGTGTTAATAACTGTACCAATCGAAGTGGATGCAATATCCACACTAATCGAACAACCTCCAGCAGGAATAGAAGAACCATTTGTATAAGTAATAGTTCCACCACCTACAGGTGCATTTATAGTGCCAGGACATGTGCCCCCTATATTGGCAGGACTTGCCACCGTTACACCAGCCGGTAAGTTATCAACTAAGCTTGAGCTAAGTGTTGCTGCAGTGGTGTCGTTATTACCTAAATCAATTGTTAGAGTACTTACACCGCCAGCCGTAATCGTGCTCGGACTAAACTGCTTTGTAACAGTAGGCGGCACATCAAAAGTAATATCGTGTAGCGAGATCCATTGATTGTGATTCGGCGGCTGACTAGTACCAGTTGCATTACTGTAAACAATAGTAATTTGAGTAATACCTGTTTGGTTAAATGTGAAAGTAGCATTACCATTCGCAGAAGTGTTTCCTGCGCTTGACGTACCCCGAACAGTATTTGTACCAATAACTTGATTTGATACACTAGAGATTATAGAACTTGGATCAAATGTATTCGTGCCGTTTGTTGCCGTAACAATTGATTCGTCAATCCACTGCGGTGATGCTGCATCCATATCAAACAAAGAGAAACTAACGTCACTAACACCACCAGGGTGAGTAAAATCTATTGTGATTGTAATCTCGTCATTAAAAACATCTGTAAAATTTGTGCGAATAAAAAGGGTTGTATCCCCAGTCCCGCCAGTTTGAAATATATTAGTCTCTGGTGATCCTGGACTACCATCTGCTGTGGTAGTCAACCCACCATCTAAATCCTCAAAAGCAAATATTACATTGCTACCACCTACACTATATGTTTCTGTAAGGCCACCCGTTGGCGCCCATGCGTTCGCGCTCCAATCCAATATTGCAGCTTGTGCAGACATAGGAAAAAACATAATTAAAATAACCACCCAAGGAAGGATGCTTAAAAATCTGGCACTTAATATCTTGGTAGAAACTTTTATTAAATTAAGATTATTCACAACTTAACTCTTAGTATTTTCCTGTAATGTCAAAGAACCAACCGTTCGAGTCATAATCGTTATCAGTTAGATCATCATCAAAATCTGTAAAGTTATAACCCGTACCCACCTTCATGTGCTTGCCAACATGGCGATACACACCTAACAGAGCACCATCTTTACTATCATCACGCTCTTCAGTCTCTAGCCAACGATATTCAAGCAATGCATCCCACTTCTTAAGCATGTGGTAACGGGCACGTGCTACAGCTAAGTGTGCGCCCGTTTCAAACCACGGCCCGGCTCCACGAGTCACTCGCGTATCACCGGTCTTGTATGCAAGCTTGGCGCCCACTTCCCATTTCTGATTTACGTCGTAAATTCCTTCCACTGCAAAGATATGGCTGCGTTGATCAGCAAACGAGGTATCTTGACCACTGCTCGCTAGGTCATATACAAAAGTGTACTTACCCAAAATATTTAATCGGTCATTAAATGCAGGTCGATATGCAAAACCTATATCTAGCTCAGCATATTTAGCTTCATCACTCTTATTTGCATCACTATGTGTTGTCGATAATTCAACTTTACCTAACCAACGCAAGCTTTCACTCTGTTGCCATTCAACGGTGTTTGAAGTAACCCATTGCGCTGCATCTTCATTAGTTTGACTATTATCGTCTTCACGGAATTCAAGCACCGAACCAAATTTAAGATCATCACCTTTATAACTCGCACCTAAAGTTGCGGCACGTCTATCAATGTCGCCCTGATCATATTCAATATCATTCTTTTGCATGGATGCAGACAAACGCCACTGATCAGTGAGATCAAAATCTAGTCCATAAGTACGTGCAATACTTTGCTCTTCTTCACCCTCACCAAATTGGTTTTCACTATATATAGAGAGTCCATTTCCATAATTCTTACGAGAACCAAATGTATACAGCGATTCACCACTATCCGTGCGATCGGGGTCTGTAGCATAGCTACCATATAGCTCTAATCCATTTGCGGTAGTGTAATTTGTACCGACCTGACTAGTCGCACCACTGCCAAAGCCCGCATCTAAACTTATATTCATATTTGGCGTAACATCATATTCAACTCCCAAAACTACGGCGTCTCCACGATCACCCGTACTGAGTTCAGTTTTCAATGCCAACCGATCATTAACTTGTGTTTCAACACCAACGGTCGCTAAGGCATTGCTTTCATAATCACCCTCATCATCCACAACAACTTGCCCACTGGTATACACTTCAGTTTGCTCAGTTAAGTCATAACGTATTTCCGCACCGGTTAATGTAGCTTCACCATCGGTATTTAAAATTTCGTCTTTTTCATCTTCATGTCGTAGTTCTAGACCAACACTTAATCTGTCACTAGCTTCATAGTCACCTTGAATGCTGATTGCCGAAAATTCACTTTCTGTCTTCTTATCAAGGCTCGTCGCGCGTGCCGTTAAATCTAAACGCTCGGTTGCTTGCCATTGCGCTTCAATACCTGTGTCGATGGTTTCAATACCATCATCTAAACGTGCAGTAGAGGAAAAGCCAGCATCACGATCTTTCCACCAACCCATTAAGTAACCTTTATGATCACTTAATTCAGCAAAGTTAACGCGCGCCTCAACTCCCTTGGCTTCGCCATCAGCATCATCGCTTAGATTATTTTGCTTATTGAAACTAATACCACCATTTGCAGACAAGAAATTATTATCCGCTTGCTTAGCATCAGACTCTGCATATTCAAGTCGTAAGTAGGTTCCTTTACCTGCACGCAACGTTACATCTGTACCCTTCAATTCATAATCAACGCCATCGCGATCTTCATTGACATAGGTACCACCCAGCGCAATGAAATCATTTAACCAAGCTTTACCTCGCGCGCCTGTAGTAATGTCATCTGCGCTAAAGGCATCTGGTCGATACTCATAATCTGCTAGCAAGAACACATCATTACCATCTAATGGTGTGTCTCTAATGATTGACGGGCCTGACCCTAAATCAAATTGAGTCAGCGGGCGAGTTAAAATAATGCGGCCTTGCAGATAATCAATATCAAAATCACGACCATGCTCAAGGGTTAGAGTCTCAACCACTTGCTCAGTATTACGTGTGCGCACCTCCACCCAAACTTTTTCAGAGCCTTGCACTACATCAGTATCTCGTAAGTAGTAAAGTGACCCACCGGTTGAAATAAATTCATTATGCGCTGCAGCCGTTTGCGCTTCACTACCAAACAAATGCACTTCATGTTTATGTTCACCAAATTTAGTGGTATCTACATTTCTATGCTCTAACTTAGCGCCATACAAGCTACGATTGTATTGCGCAAACTCAGTACCGGTAAGGTCAGTATTGTAGTTCCCCCACAGTGCCATACTCTTATCCCAATCGACACGTAGATACACTGCACCTTGACTATCGGTATCATCAATTGTTGTAGAATCATCACCATAAACTGCGTAGTAACGATCCGGGTCAAGGCGTCTAAAGATTTCGGTTGGATCTTCCTCTTCCAAACGATCACCCAAATTTCGCAACTCGTCTTCAGTGGAATCTAATTGCGCAGTAACTAAATACTTGCCTTTAATCTTACCTTTTAGGTAGAACGCAACACGGCCATCGACCCAAACATCTTCATCAAAGTGGTCATCATCACCTAATGCCTCAACACTTCCGGACAAGTCGTTTTCGCCTACGGTTAAGTTTGCAAGCCCAACAATGAACATATACTTGCCGCTTACATCAACATCTAGAGTTCGCTCAAAATCAAGGCCATTGGCATCACTCACCTCAACCACCATTTGATGTTTTCCTAATGGCAAATGCTGTTCTAGTACAAACTTACCATCTTCATCAACAATCACTTTTTCGCCATTAACTTTAATCGTGTAATCCTCATCAAGATCAACACCATTTACTCGTACACGCGACCCAGCCAATGGAATGGTCTGACGAAGCAAATTCGATTCACCATAGCTTGCTAGCGCAACCTCTTCCCGCTCTTCTTTAAGCTCACGTCTTTCAACTTTGATAATTAATTCATCTGTAACTGTCAATGCACGTGGAATGGTTTCATCCATACGACCTTGTTTATCAAATACACGTAACACATAAAACAAGCTTTCCCCTTCTTCAAAATACTTCTCATCAACTAATTGGGCTTGCCATTCAACCGTGTCGGTAAAAGCAAATCTATCACCCGATTGTGTCGCGATTGGTTTAATTAAATCCCGATCATTGTTTGCGTAAACAGATAATTCCCAACGATCGATAAAGGCAATGTAGTTACTGTAAAGCGTGAAATTAATTGGATCTTTAACTTCACCGCGTTTAAGAATAATTCCACCCTGTGCAATTGCGTTTAAACGTGGATCTAATGTTGCAGGATCTTCCACTGCCCAAATTGCGCCACCATTTGGAATTTCAGACTCGCGTTTGATAATTGGCTCTGATGTAGGAGTGTAATCAATTTCTACTACAGTCTTGGTATAACGCTCATCGTAAACCACATCGATTTCAGTGCGACGATTCTGCGCCCTACCAACTTTGGTATCGTTTGATGCAATAGGTTTATCCGCACCATGCTCCACAACCGTAATCATGTTTTCGTTTAGATTTAATTCTTGTTGCAATATTTTTGCAACTTGTTCGGCGCGCGCTTGCGCTAAGCCATGGTTGTCCCCAAACCTAGCTTTTGTTTTTTCTGAAAGTTTTCGACTATCCGCATGACCGGAAATACGTACAACCACTCTCTCTTTATTTTGTAAACGAGAAATCTCTTGCTGCAAAGTATTAAGCGCTGTTTGCGATATTTTGGCTTTACCCGAGCTAAAGTAAATCGGATCCACCACATCTTTAATTTCTCGCGTCTCTACCACTTCAACATCTCGTTCAACACGTTTTGATGCACCGTACCCTCTTTCCATCATTACTGCTTCTTGCGATGGCAATTTCACACCAAAGTTAAACTTACTCATTAGTGCTTGAGTGATACGTAGTACGCGCGGATTCTCAGTTGTAAACTCGCTTCCTTCAGGCAACGTTGCTGGATCTACTTTTATAATAAAGTTTCTTCCACGCTCCCAACGACCGCCATCAATATCTGCCAAGTGATAACGACCATATTGATCAGTTTCAACCAATAATCCTTCAACCGTTGCCAATCGCACACCTGGAATGCCAGCTTCTTGAATTCCATGGTTTGTAATCGTAATAACAAATTCATCACTATCACGTACTGTCATGACCGTTAGATCTTGCGCAGTTAAACCTTTACGTTTCTCATCTCTGTACTCTGCTTGCACATTGCCATCGTTATCTACTTTAATAACCGTACCTTCAGCACTTTCAATCACAAAGCTGTTATCACCCTGTAGATCAAGTGGTATACGCACTTCCACTTGATTCTCTTCTATAGAATCAAACTCGCTGTTGCGGCCGAATATAGTGCCAAGACTATGCCCATCCCAACCAAAGTATTCACTCTTAATAGTAACTTTCGTTGCATGCGCACTGTCTTGCCAGCCATCTTCATCACGGTCATTAAAGACCTTTCCGATGATAGTAGTCTTTTGCAGAATTGGGTCTTGAATAACTCGAACGGTTGCACTGGCTTCATTACTAACATTTACGCCACCTACACCCGCAATACGAGCTGTGTTCACATATTCACCTTCAACCACACCAGAACTTACACGTAATAAGTACCGTATTAGTTGAACTTGATTAACGGGTATATCAATATTCTCAAATGTTATTGGATCTGCACCCGATACTGTAATAGCAGACTCAACATCGTCACCAGTATTGATAATTCCGTCTGGCCCAGCTGTTATCAATAAAGCAGAGTTATCCACATAACTAAATCCACCAGGAATATTATCGACAACTCTTGTGCCAGTGAATGCAGCACCAGAACTATTTTCGATTTGTAGATTGTATTGAACAACATCACCAATACTTATTTCATCAGGTGTTGCTGTTTTTGTTAGCAAAACGGGTGCGGTAATTGCAGCGCAATTGGTTAGTGGAATATTATTATTTAGAACAATCGGATCACCAGCAGTAAAATCAAAACTGTCGTACCACGGTGTATTAGTAATTAAACTAAAGTCTGCTAAAAATCCTGCAACACCTTCGCCACTACCTAGAATGGTTGGATTAGGCCCACCCGTTCCATCAAAATCTAATGGGTCAACTAGTCTCGATGTGCTCAAAGCTGTTCCTGGAGGAACCATTATATTCATATTATATATGCCACCACCAGCAAACAAAGCTTGATATCTACCTGCTGAACCATCTTCAAGTAATGTCACAACGCCGCCGCCCGGTGGCGTGAAACTTACATTACCACCTGGAATAATTTGGCCTGTGGCTTCGCAATAAAAATAACCCAATGGATCACCTATCACTGTTAAGTCATCCGTTGCAGCTACTAAATTATTTCCAAGAGTTGTTTGTAGAGAATTAGCTGGAATAACATTTGTAGCAGTACCTTGTGCATTTGATGTTATATCAACTGCTATATCACAACCGCCCGATGGAATATTAGAACCAGACACATACCTAACAACTGAACTTGCACTTATATCAATTACACCTGGGCAGGTTGTTGCAGGATTCACAGCAAGTGCTGTCATCCCCGTTGGCATATTATCAACAAGGTCTGCCGTTAATGTGGCTGACCCTACATTCGAGTTACCTAAAGAAATGGTTAAAGTAGTTGGCGCATTTGCAACGATCGTATCTGGCACACAAGCTTTTGCAACACTAACTGCAGAGTCATCATTATTGATCGTACCAATACCTTGTGCATCATTTATTGTTGCATTTACCGGTGCGCTTACATTTACCAAGAAGGTTTCATTTGTCTCGACATTGGTATCACCATTTACATTTACCGTGATTGTAGTGCTGTTGGTTCCGGCCACAATGGTGCCGCTACCACCAGTAACTTGTACGTAGTCGGTATCCGCTAAGGTTGCTGTGCCGTCTACAGTATCAAACGTGAAATCGATGTTGTTCGCTGCATTGCCACCACCATCTACACTGACTGTGAAATTGTAAGCTGTGACACCAGCATTACCTTCCACTATTGTTACGTCATTGATACTTATAAATGATAATACTGGCGTGTTTAACGTGTCGGTGGTCGGACCTGGCACTTCCGTGCTGGTCACACTACCGGTGTTATCCACCGTGCCCGCATCCGATTCCGCTTGGCTCACCACATGCGTGCCGGTTAATACACAGGTCGCACTCGGTGCCAAGGTCACACAGGTATTACTGTTCGGCGTTAACAACGCATCACTGACCACAACATTATTCAACGTGGTGTTGCCATCGTTGGTGACCGTGACACTGTAAGTTAAGGTGTCATTCAAGGTGACCGTGGTGCTGGTGTCTTCATCGGCATTGCTATCCAAGGTCTTAACAATCGCTAAACTATTATCTTGGATCACTGGCGTGTTTAACGTGTCGGTGGTCGGACCTGGCACTTCCGTGCTGGTCACACTACCGGTGTTATCCACCGTGCCCGCATCCGATTCCGCTTGGCTCACCACATGCGTGCCGGTTAATACACAGGTCGCACTCGGTGCCAAGGTCACACAGGTATTACTGTTCGGCGTTAACAACGCATCACTGACCACAACATTATTCAACGTGGTGTTGCCATCGTTGGTGACCGTGACACTGTAAGTTAAGGTGTCATTCAAGGTGACCGTGGTGCTGGTGTCTTCATCGGCATTGCTATCCAAGGTCTTAACAATCGCTAAACTTGGCAAATCAAGATTATTACTATCAGTAGCAATGTTGTTACCAGCAGGATCAGTAACACCAACTGGAGCAGTAACAGTAGCCGTATTTACCAGTGGATCAGGAAATGCTGCATGAACTGGAAAAGAAATTAAGAAAAGAAATAATGAAAAAAAACATAAATATGCTTGCATGCACTTTTGTGCATGTCTGCAAGAATGATTTAATTTTCTGAGTTTTAACACTCGTTATTCCTTTAACGCGTTCATCAACCCACACTCGCCCGCCAACAATTTAGAAAAAACCTAAATTGCTACTCAAAAAATATTGAGCTATTCAAGTCGAGATGAGGCACTAATAATTGCTTCTGCATGCAGAGCAATTGACGTAAACAATTGACTTTTGAAGGAAATTCTATATCTCCTTGTTGAAGTCAATATTACGGCTATAGCGTCAAATTTTAGACGGTACAGGTCTCAAAACTAAGGAATCAGAGGGGTATAACCGATTTAGGAGGCCAATTTGGTGACAGACGGACTTAAGAAAATATTAACTTGATTTGACGATAAACTGTTGATTTGCAAGGACAAAAGGAGATTATTTTTAACAAAAAAACACAATTGTGTGTGGACGCGAAAAACTCTATATAATTCAATTATATACGAAAATTACAGAATAACTTTAGCTAGAAACTTAGTATTATTTCCATTTGATATTGCACCCAACACTAGGTTTCTGCTGAAGATTAAATTCTTTATCTTCAGTAATAGCGTCAAGAGCATGGCGTATATCTACACCTGTAACTGGGACATTATTACCTGGACGAGAATCATCAAGTTGACCTCGATATGCACACCTTAATTCTTTATCGAAAATATAAAAATCTGGTGTGCACGCTGCATCATAGGATTTTGCAACATCTTGGGTTTCATCATATAAATAGGGGAAGTTATAACCTAATGATTCTGCCTGTAGCTTCATCTTTTCTGGAGCATCCTCAGGATAGTTTTCTACGTCATTAGAGCTAATCGCAATCATACTAACTCCTCTTAGAGGGAGGTCTAACCCAAGCCTTACCAGCTCGTCTTGAATGTGGATTACAAACGGACAGTGATTACAAATGAACATAATCAGTGTCGCTCGCTTACCTCGTAAATCTTGCAAACATAAGTCTTTGCCAGACACAACGTCTGGTAAGGTGAAGTTTGGAGCATGTGTGCCTAAAGGCAACATATTTGAAGGGGTCTGTGTCATAACGTGATCTGCTTACTTTTCATTGGCTTACACATACGTAAAATAACGCGCCTGAATGTGACTCATATAACTAATGAGTTAATTAATTATTCTACACCTGTAATAAAATGTCGCTTAAATAGTAGCCTCCACCAAGGAATTAGTAATGCCCATCACTCGCGTTTTTACATCCGAATCTGTTTCTGAAGGCCATCCAGATAAGATGGCAGATCAAATATCTGATGCCATTCTAGACGCAATTCTAAAACAAGACACCAACGCTCGTGTAGCCTGCGAAACCATGGTAAAAACCGGCATGGTAGTACTTGCAGGTGAAATAACAACTTCTGCGCAAATCGAATATGAAAACATTGTACGTGACGCAGTTAATAGTATTGGTTATGACAACTCTGATGTAGGTTTTGATGGCCATAACTGTGCTGTGCTAAATGCACTTGGCAAGCAGTCTCCAGATATCGCACAAGGTGTAGATCGGAAATCCAAAGAAGAACAAGGCGCTGGCGACCAAGGCATGATGTTTGGTTACGCAAGTAACGAAACAGATGTACTCATGCCTGCACCGATTACATATTCACATAGACTAGTACAAGAACAATCTGAAGTTAGAAAATCGGGTAAATTATCCTGGTTACGCCCGGATGCAAAAAGCCAAGTCACTTTTGTTTATGAAGATGGTAAACCTACTGGCATTAATGCAGTGGTGTTGTCCACCCAGCATGACCCTGATGTAAGTCAAAAAGATTTACATGAAGCGGTAATGGAGCACATTATTAAACCGACCTTGCCTGAAAAGTGGTTATCAAAAGACACAAAGTACCACATCAATCCTACTGGTAATTTTGAAATAGGTGGGCCAGTGGGTGACTGTGGCTTAACCGGCCGTAAAATTATTGTAGATACTTACGGCGGCATGGCCCGTCACGGTGGTGGAGCGTTTTCTGGCAAAGATCCATCTAAAGTAGATCGCTCAGCAGCGTATGCTGGTCGCTACGTAGCTAAAAACATAGTCGCAGCAGGTTTAGCTGAGAGATGTGAGATACAAATTTCTTATGCAATTGGTGTAGCACAACCCACTTCGGTATCGATTGATACTTTTGGCACTGGTAAAATTGCGGATAACAAAATAGAAGATGTTGTACAAGATGTATTCGACCTTCGCCCATACGGAATCGTTACTATGCTCGACTTACTACACCCAATTTATCAATCTACAGCAGCTTATGGCCATTTTGGACGTAGTGAAGATAGTTTTCATTGGGAAAGAACTGATAAAATTTCAGAATTAAAAGACCGCGCATCATAGTTACACCACATTTACTAAATAAGTTACTTAATGCTTAAGGAGCATAATTAAATATGACTATTCAATCTGCTGAAAAAATCGACGCGGACTTTAAAGTTGCCGATATAAACGGTGCTGAATTTGGCAGAAAAGAAATTGCCATTGCTGAAACAGAAATGCCAGGCTTAATGGCACTGCGCGCAAAATACGGTAAAGAAAAACCACTAACAGGTGCGCGTATCGTTGGTTGTTTGCACATGACTATTCAAACTGCTGTGTTAATTGAAACCTTAGTTGAACTAGGTGCAGAAATTCGTTGGTCTTCTTGTAATATCTTTTCAACACAAGATCATGCGGCAGCGGCCATTGCAGCAAAAGGCATACCGGTCTTCGCATGGAAAGGCGAAACTGAAGAAGAATATGAGTGGTGTATAGAACAAACTATTACCGGACCAAATGGATGGAAGCCCAATATGATTTTGGATGATGGTGGTGACTTAACCAAAATCATGCATGAAAAATATCCTGAAATGCTTAAAGATGTAAGAGGTGTTTCTGAAGAAACCACAACGGGTGTACACCGCTTACACGAAATGGAAAAACGTGGCGAATTAAAAGTCCCTGCGTTTAATGTTAACGACTCGGTAACCAAATCTAAATTCGATAATTTATATGGCTGCCGTGAATCATTAGTAGACGGTATTAAACGTGCAACCGATGTGATGGTTGCAGGCAAGACTGCAGTTGTTTGTGGTTATGGTGATGTGGGTAAGGGTAGTGCGCAATCTCTACGCGGACTTGGCGCAACTGTTTTGATCACTGAGATTGACCCTATTTGTGCATTACAAGCTGCAATGGAAGGTTATAGCGTTGTGAGATTAGAAGATGTTATAGACAGAGCAGATATCTTCGTAACCACCACAGGTAATTTTAACGTTATTAACCATGACCATATGGTAGCGATGAAAAATCAAGCGATTGTTTGCAACATTGGCCATTTTGACAATGAAATTGATATCGCAAGCTTGAAACAGTATCAATGGGAAAATATTAAGCCACAAGTAGACCACATCATATTCCCGGATGGAAAACGTATTATTATGTTAGCCGAAGGTCGCTTAGTGAATTTAGGCTGTGGAACAGGACACCCAAGCTTTGTTATGTCTAACTCGTTCACCAATCAGGTATTGGCACAAATGGAACTTTGGGGAAATGTTGGCACCTATGAGAATAAAGTTTATGTTTTACCTAAATCATTGGATGAGGAAGTTGCGCGCTTACACCTAGAAAAAATTGGTGTGAAGTTAACAAAACTCACTAAAGAACAAGCAGATTATATTAGTGTTGATGTGAATGGTCCTTACAAACCAGACTATTATCGTTATTAATTCTGCATAAAGCACTACACTGAACACTCAATGCGAGTAGTTCGCCTTCATACCCATCAAAGTCTAGCTCCAAATATAGAACTGGAGCTAGATGATGATATTCGACATTATGCTGTAAACGTCCTCAGGCTAAATAAACGTTCCTCATTAAGACTTTTCAATGGTGATGGGCATGATTATGCTTGCGAAATCATCGATTACAGTAAAGCAATCCTGCGAGTCAAAATCACAGAAAAGTTAACCTTGTATAGCGAATCTTCATTAACTACACATTTATACCTCAGCGTATCAAAAAGTTCGCACATGGACTTTGCAATTCAAAAATCTGTGGAAGCAGGTGTAACGAATATCCACCCTATAATTACTGAACGCATTGTTAACAAATCAACAGATAAATCTGCTGAGAATAAACATCAACACTGGCAACGCATTATTCATAGTGCTTGTGAACAGACTGGCAGATCTATCATTCCCCAGTTATTACCTATAACCGAGCTCAATCAGATTGAACAACTGAATGATAATGAGCATGGCCTGACATTCGATGCTAGCTCTAATCAAACCATTAATAGCTTAAACATAAATAAACCATCATCGATAAAATTGTTAGTTGGCCCTGAAGGCGGGCTAACTGAAAGTGAAGTAAAAGTTGTATCGCTAAAAGGTTTTCAATCTGTGCGCTTTGGGCCACGCATACTGCGAACAGAAACCGCGGCACTTGCTGCAGTGCTCACTGCTCAGCAACTATGGGGTGATCTTGCAAAGTAAATGAAATGTTAGATTACTATGGCCTATTACTTTCCATTGCTAACACAATAATTTTAATTAAGTAGCGCGCGTTAAAAGTATTTCTTCTAACTTCTGGAAGTTAGGAATTGCCAACTCTTTACTGCCGATTTTTACATAGTAGGAAACCAGCTCTGAATATTTATTCATCATGCCATCATGATTAAATAAAGCTCGGCTATCTAAAATCAGTGGCCTAGGCATCGATTGCACTTCTATTGCATACAAAGGAAACGATTCAGTATTATCAATTACATGGCAAATTACTGCGCGAATATTCTTTGATTTTACTAATCTAGTTTGGTTGCAAAGCCGCTCAAATGAAATTACAGGAATCACGTAATCTTCCCAATCAATTTCACCAATTAACCAATCTTCCTCTTCTCCCAAAAGATTTATATTTGGCTTGTAAATAACTTCTTTAACAATCGACTTGGGTATTAACACATCGTTGCCATTGAGAGGCAATAGCATGCAACTTAGGGTTGGATAGACTGTAGATTCGGGTAGAGACATAATATTACTTCACCACATCTTGCACGTAAGCCAATAACTCACTTTCATTATAAGGTTTACCTAAATATTCTTGCACACCTATATCCATTGCGCGTTGGCGATGTTTCTCACCAGTACGAGAGGTAATCATTATGATTGGCACATTTTTTAAACGTTCGTTATTTCTGACATGAGTCGCTAGCTCATAACCATCCATTCGCGGCATCTCGATATCCAACAATATAAGGGAAGGCGTAAAATCTTGTAGTTTTTGCACCGCATCCACACCATCTTTAGCGGTAACTACCTGGTAGTTATTTCACTCAAGGAAGCGCGTGGTAACTTTTCGAATGGTAATAGAATCATCTACAACCATAATAGTAGCTTGTGCATTATCAACAGTTTCTGCAATATTTAAAGCTGCATCTTCAAACTGACTAACAGCATCCATGCGAATCAAACCTTGAATATCAAGAATTAATACAACATTGCCATCACCCAAGATAGTTGCGCCTGAAATCGCTGGCAACCGACTTAGCTGAGTTGCCAAAGGCTTAACAACAATTTCGCGATTTCCTAATGTAGCCTCCACATGAATGGCCATACGCGAATCACCAGAACGCACTAATAAGACTGGGAACATTTTATCGGCACCGCTTAGTTGTGCTTGGCATATTTCTAATAAACTACCTAAATGACATAAGCGATAATCTCTATCAGCATAATGATAGCTAGCATTTTTTTCTGCGTACTTTTGCTTTAACTCATGGGCAGACAAACGCACTACACCTTCCACACTCGCTAAAGGAATGGCATAAATTTCAGTTCCACTTTTAACTAGCAATGACTGAGTGATTGCTAAGGTAATTGGAATACGAATAACAAATTTAGCACCTTCACCTAATACCGAGTTTATTTGCAGAGAACCACCTAACTGTTTTAGTTCGCTGGCAACTACATCCATACCCACACCACGTCCTGATACCTGTGAAACTTCCCCAGCAGTACTAAAGCCAGGAGTTAAAATTAGATTTAATGCTTCACGTTCAGTTAATTCACTATCATCAATAATTCCCAGTTCCAATGCTTTGCTTTTAATTCTTTCAGCATCAAGCCCAGCACCATCATCAGATACTACTATTACAATTTCTGTACCTTCACGAATTACATCGATCTTAATTTCACCTTGCCTAGGCTTTTTAGCTTTTTCGCGAAGCCCTTCCTCTTCTATTCCATGTGAAATTGCATTACGAACCAAATGCTCTAGCGGTGCAACGATACGATTAAGAATCGAACTATCTACCTCAGTGTTTTGACCAATGACTTTTAAATCAGCATCTTTATTTAGCTCGCGAGAGGTTTGTCTTACAATGCGCTGCAAACGCGGCACAAGCTGACTGAACTGCACCATGCGAGTACGCATTAATCCTTCTTGCAAATCTCCACTTATACGTCGTTGCTGAGCAAGTAATAATTCTGATTCACGCACTTGATCTGAAAGAATGTCTTTTATACTTAATAGATCATTAACACTCTCTGCTAGTGATCTTGAAAGCTGTTGAATATTGGAATAACGATCTAGTTCCAGAGGATCAAAATCCTCTTGCTCAGGAACTTCATGCGCATGGCGAGATAAAATTTGTGTTTCCGTTTCAATTTCTAAGTTACGCAGTTGTTCGCGCAATCGATCAACAACCTGCTCGAGTTCAAATATATTTACATTGTAGTTATTACCTACTTGCTCCAAGCGGGCCTGAAAGATATTTACTTCACCTGCGTTATTAACAAGGTTATCCAACATGCTCGATTGCAATCTTACGGCTTGTTGACCAGAAATTAATGGCTGAGCATTTTGTTGAGTATTCAAATCTACAGGATTGCGTAAAACAGGAATTTTTACGATTTTACCTGGTTTCGCTTTAGTCGCCGCTTTCGTAGCAGGCTTACTTTTATCAATAGTTCTTGGTTGTTCTGGTTGTTCTGGTTGTTCTGGTTGTTCTGGTTGTTCTGGTTGTTCTGGTTGTTCTGGTTGTTCTGGTTGTTCTGGTTGTTCTGGTTGTTCAATACCACAATACTCTTGCCCAGATTGTAGTGCCTCTAATTCCGCAATCATGTTTGATGCAGGTAATACAGGCTCTCTAGCAACCGCAAGGTCTACCATTTCATTTATTTGATCAAGACAACGCTGCACAACATCAAATGTTTTATCGTTTGCGTCTATACATGATTCCGAAATATCAATCACAAAAGTTTCGAATGTATGACTGAAATCACCGATATTGCTATAGGTTGCCATGCGCGCACTACCCTTAAGGGTATGTAATTGACGAAGAAATTCGGAAACAATGTTTTCCTCGTCATTATTGCTTCTCCATTTTTCCAAACATTGATTACAAGTTTCTAGAATATCGCTGGCTTCCTCTAGAAATATCTCCACCAAATCAGCATCTTTGCCGACATAAATATCTACATGCTCATGTGACTCATTAGCCGTAATATTGATATCAGAAGGTATAGCTTTGTGAAGAATTTGCACCGCATCATCAAATGATGTTTCTAGTTCAGTTTCAGATCTAAATACTGCCTCAGATTCTGATTGATTCTGATTTTTTTCATGCTTAACATCTCTTGCATTTGCTACCCTATTCTCTAATACGGGTATTTCAACAAAATTTAAATCATTTATTTTTTGCAATAGTGCATCATTAGTTTCTGAATTCCTTAATGACGCAGCTTTTTCATTTATACCCAGTTTCACATATTCAATACATTCAACAAATACATCAAATTGTTTTGCTTTAAGTTTTTTATTACTCTGATTGCATTCTTGACAATATTTATCCAAAGGAGCGATAAGCTTAGCAACAGAAGCAACCCGAGCAGTGCGCGAACAACCATACAAGGTGTGCAATGCATGTAGCAGCTTATCGTCAACAGGTAATATTTTATGTTCTTTTTTAGTCGCTAGAATTTTTTCAATTGAATCTACATGATGCTTAGCTTCATCGAGAAATAGCGCATAAAGCTCTTCTTCAAGATCATCCTTAGGTAATACATCATCTACTGCATCTTTTAGAACATCATCATAAATATTTTGTTGTTCAATTTTCTCTAGCTCTTCTAGATCTATATTGACTACATCAATATTGGTGGCAATGGGGTCAAAAGTTTCAATGGATTCATCCGCAGTTTGTTTTATATCTTTATTCTTTTCTAAAAAGCTTTGCGCCTCACCAAACAATCCCACGACATCTGCTACAGGTTCACGATGAGTTTTAAGTTGGAAGACTAATTCATTCAATAACGCAACAGCGTTTTCTAGCAAATCGTGCAGATCACTTGTAACTACGAATGATTTATCAATTACTTTGTTTAAAGTATTTTCAAGTTGCCAGGAATATTCACCAATAATTTCAGCACCGACAAGTCGTCCACCACCTTTTAAGGTATGAAATGATCTGCGGATAATAGTTAATGCATCCTCATTCCCAGTATCATCTCTCCATATTGTTCGATTTAAATTTATTTTTTCTACTTCTTCTTCAGCCTCTTCGATAAATATTTCAATCACTTCCTCATCAGCATCTCCCCTATTAGCTAATAAGCTTTGTTCTACACCATCGATACTTATTGTGATTGCATATGACTTATCATCAAACTCAGCAGCAATAGAATCTTCGCTAATCATTTCTGGTAACAGTAATTCTGTTGCATCATGGCTTGAAAGCTCATCTAGATCGGCCTCATCAAGGAAAACTGACTCATCCTGCTCATCTAACTCACTTAAATCATATGCTTGAGAATTAGTACTAAGCTGCTCTTCGAGTTCATCAAGCTCGAGTAAGTTAGTTGCGTCAAGATCAACTTCTACTACACCAACACTCTCATCTTCATCGCTAACATCTATGTTAAGAGCATCTTCGAAAGCTACATTAGCCATACTATTAAGCTCAGTGGCTGCTTCCTCAATACTGGTAGATTCAAGTATTGCTAATTCAGGAGATAGCTCGGATTCTTCTTCAGCATTAGGCAAATCAAACAGCTCTGTATGCTCTTCAACTGCGCTAGTATCTGTTGTTGTTGCAGCCTCATCTTTATTTGTTTCCTCTTGGATTTCAAACAGATCGTAATCAACAGCGAGGTCTAAAGAGGTTGCACTTAATCGTTCTAAATCAAGCTCTTCTGAATCAGCCTGTTTAACAAGCGCTTCTTCAGTAGCAGCATTATTTAAATCGTAGTTTACGGGTATTTTTGGTTTTTTTTTAATTCTAGATCTGTCGAGCTGAGTAATGCTAGCGAATCGTCATCTGCTACTGGGTCTACACTTGCAAGCTCTTCAACTTCTACCGTTTGTAATGGCCCAGAACTACTTGATAATTCGATTTCACTACCTACCAGCTTAGACGCATTTTTAATTCCATACTCGAGAATATCTTTTGGATCACTATCGTCTACAATAAGTGCCTCTAAATAACATTCCACGCTAGTAATAGAGTCTGCAAACGCATCTAGCTTATCGGAATTAGAACTAAGTTCTTGTGTCGCATTATCATCTAGTAAAAACACTTGCACACATTCTAATATCTTTGCTGCGTCATCTAAATTTAGAATGGATAGTGCACCTATAACTTTGCGGAAATAGTCTTGCACTTTCTCATACTGATCTTCATCTTCTGGGGAAGTAAGCACCTGTGAAAAAGCATTTTTAGCTTCTTCTAATTCACTCAAAGCTTCCGAAATTGTTTGTACCTGTATTTTCCTAAGCTGACCTGCATCACTTGGAACATCTAAACTATCATCTACGGCATCAACCACCTGAACAGCTGGTTTATTTAAAACTCTGTAATTAACAAAGTTATCTACAATGTTTTCGGCTTTAATCAATGTTTCTGCAATAGCAATAAAATTGCTATCTGCATGCTCTAATTCTTCTGAAGATAAACCATTTAACGCCGTCACTTCTCGCAATACATCTTCTCTTGGTTCATCCAGCCCTAACATGCTTAAGGTATCTGCAATCTTTTGTAATTCTTTACTCACCTCAGCCACGCTTTCGGGAGAACGATTTTTACTATGCACATACATTTCAATTGAATCTTTAACAGTTTCAATATCTTCATGCAGTGCTTTAGATACTGCTTCTAGCACATCTGAGTTAGGGCCAGCCATTCCTTCACGCATTTGATCGATATCCATCTCGTCAGGTATTAGTTCATTCAAGCTATAAGCTTGTTTTACCTTACTAACAATACGGCCACGCTCATCTGCAATACCAACATAATAAAGTAGGTTTTTAATAAGACCAGATGGAATTTCTGTTGCGAAATTAGCCTCACCTAATTCAATAAATTTTTTAATCTGGCGATCAACCTGACCCAATAAAGATGCTAAACCCATACTCGTAGGCAAAGCTTCGATCGCTACTGCCTGGGCAATTGCGCTAGTTACCCACCAAAGTCTTCGCGATGCAGCTGTAGTCGAGCATTGATGTAAACGAATAGCGACCTTGCACATTTTGGTAGCAGCTATATCAATTTCTTTGTTTTGAATAATGCCAACCAAACCTATTTGAAAGCCGTAACGTATCTTCTTTGCATATTCCTGCGCAGGCATACCTAACTTCACACTTACATTTGGAACATCGATATCATCTAGGTCAGGGAAAAATAAGATATGCTCTGAAAGCAAAGGCTCATCTCTAACACCACGCAAATCATTCAATAATGGTAATAGCACTACAGGTAAGTCTTTATTACCTGCCTGCACATATTCAAGATAGTCAGACATTTGCAAAATGCCTCGAGACAAACATTCTTGAGCTTTATCTTGTTGTTGAATGGAGCCATTAACTAGCCCATCAACCACTTCACACATTTCGCGGGCTAATACAGCTGCACCATTGATTTGTACAAGCTGCAATGTACGCTCTACTTGTATTAGTGCAGTAGAAACCTCTGCCAATAATGAAGCCTCAGATCCATCTTCAACATATTCTTCTAATTTAGCGCGAGCGACATCGATAATAGTATCGATTTCATGCTTAACCTTTTTTACCGCTACTTTTTCTAGCGCACTATTTCGCATTTTCATATTTATGTAATTCTAAATTAGACTCAATTATTAAGATGCTTCTCTATTTTCAATAGTAGTATCTTCAATATTTTGCGGTAACTTAAAGCCAGCAACAGATCGTTTAAGGTCTTGACCAAGATTTTTAAGCTTACCTACCCAACTTGCTGTGTTACTTGCACTGTCAGATGTCTGCATAGTGATTTCTTGAATTACATTCATAGTCTTAGTCACGTTGCTCGCTGCCACAGTTTGTTTATCTGTTGCATCGGTAATGTTTTGAATGTGTGCAGCTAAGTTATCGGATACCGACTCAATCTCTACCAACGCTTCACCAGCGTTTTCGGCAAGTCTCGCACCACTCACAACGTTGGAGGTACTTTGCTCCATGGAAATAACCGCTTCATTAGTATCACTTTGAATGGTCTTCACTAATGCCTCAATTTGTTTAGTCGCTGTACCTGCGCGCTCTGCTAGTCTTTGTACTTCATCTGCAACTACCGCAAATCCTCTACCCGCTTCACCAGCAGTAGATGCCTGAATCGCGGCATTAAGGGCAAGAATGTTAGTTTGATCTGCGATCTCATCAATCAATCCAACAATGTCGCCAATTTCTTGAGAGCTTTCACCTAAGCGTTTAATTCGTTTTGAGGTTTCCTGTATCTGCTCGCGAATTGTATCCATACCATCAATAGTCCTACTCACAGCTTGCGCACCTTTATGTGCAATGCCAACGGATTGTTGTGCAACATCTGCTGAACTCTTAGCGTGCTCTGAAACTTGCTCAATAGATTTAGCCATTTCAGTAACCGCCGAAGTTACATTGGCAATTTCTCGCGCTTGTTTTTCACTTGACGTAGTAAGTTTTTGTGTTGAGTCGTGCGTCACATCGGCTGCCGATGCAACCTGTTTTGAAGTGTTGTTAATGGTGTGCACAAGATTACGCAATGCGTCAATCGAATAATTCACTGAGTCGGCAATTGCACCCGTAATATCTTCCGTTACTGTTGTGTGTACGGTTAAATCACCCTCAGCTAAATTAGTCATCTCATCCAACAGCAACAAAATAGCTTGTTGGTTTCTTCGGTTTTGTTCATCTACTGCAGACAGTTGTTGTTTAACTTTACTGCCCCACTTATTAGCAAATACCAATAACATTACTAAACAAACCATTCCCACCACAAAGATAGCCGCAGAGAAAAAACCACCATTCGAATCTAAACCGGCAAACTTTCCTAAATCGAAAGCCAGTATCGCCATTGCACCCATAATTAAAGAAGCAAATAGTGCCAATACTGTCAAAGTTGACTTGCTAGATTGACTATCCTTGTCTGCACGAGCAATAGATTTTGTTAACGCCATAATTCAAGAATTCCTAATAGACACTTTTTTAATTTATTCGTTTTTCAATAATTTGTGTTGATCCGAGAAAATTCTGTGGTCTCTCAAATACCCACCTAGAATCAATAATTTCCAGATACTAATGATACGGGGGAATGCCGTTAGTCAAGTCATAGCTGTGTCGTGAAAATACTCACTTTTATCGGTTTGCATGATGGGCTTCAAAGTGCAATATCAGCCAAATTGAAGCTAGGCGCTTGAATATCGCAAGCAGTTAGCTTCAACTGCGGCAACACAGGGAAAGCGGTCTTTAAGAATAATTACGTAGTTGAGTAAAACGCTCATCTAACAACAAACTTTGTATAGACAAAGCTGCAAACCATTCTTCTCCAGATGTGTAAAAAGCGCTGATATGATCAATATGTTCATAATCGAAACATTCTGGCACCTCATCAGTAGCTTGCTCTTCATTAAACGATTTCATACCAATTATTGAATCAATAATTAACCCATAGAAATGATCTTCTTGCTTTATAAGCAGCATACGTTTTGAGTCATACTTTTCTTTCATAGGAGTGCCAAAAACAAACTCATGAATATCAAGCAAGGTGATTAAGTTGCCTCGTACATTAGATATACCTACTAACCAAGAAGGAGAACGTGGAATTGAGGTAAGATCTTTTACCGTCAACACTTCACTAACATCAGTAATTGGAATAATGTATCGATGAGTACCTAACTGAAAAGCTAGACCATGTGAAAAACTAACATCAGATTCTTGCTGCACCAAACCGCCTTGATGCGCTATACATTTACGATCTACGGATAATAAATATTCAAAGGGTGTTGTTTCTTCGGAAGCCGCCATGCCTAAAAGTTACACAAGCATCAAGCAGCTAAAAATGATTTAATCGAATTGATTAACATTTCAGAACTGACAGGTTTGACTAAATACCCTTTTGCACCTTGTCTAGTGGCCCAAACTTTATCCGTTTGCTGACTTTTTGTAGACACCATTACTACTGGAATTTCAGCAGTCTCAGGAGCTTGGGTTATTTGTCGTGTCGCCTGAAAGCCATTCATACCTGGCATAACTATGTCCATTAAGATTAAATCAGGATGGATATCTTTTGCCGCCACAACTCCTTCTTCACCACTATCTGCAGTGGAGACCTTATGCCCCGTTTGTTCTAGCAATTTTGAAATGAAATGACGTTCTGTAGGAGAATCATCTACGACTAAGATATGAGCCATATCAGCTATATTCTGTTTACTATTTGCCACTGTAATCAGCAATGGCCCCAAGTAAATCGTCTCTGGTGAAAGGCTTAGTCAGATATTGCTCTGAACCAACAATTTTGCCTCGCGCTTTATCGAAAATACTATCTTTACTCGATAACATAATCACAGGAGTCGCTTTAAATAATCGATTATTTTTGATTAGTGCACAGGTTTGATAGCCATCTAAACGTGGCATCATAATATCGATAAAAATTAAGTCTGGACGATGCTCTGCAATTTTAGCTAAAGCTTCAAAACCGTCATTTGCTGTAAATACTTCACAACCTTCTTTTGTTAGTAGAGATTCAGCTGATTTTCGAATAGTCTTACTATCGTCAATCACCATTACTTTTAATGCGCCGGATGCGTGAGCACTGGCTTGTGTAGAATCGTCTAGCGCTAAACCACTTTCTTGCATAATTGCTTCCTAAAGATCGAAATTGGAACCTTAAGTATCCTTAATGATCAGATTGTTATTCTGTAACCCACACAAGCATAATTACTTACTTAAACTAACGCAGGTGAGGTCCTAACCATGCCAGCTATTGAATATAGGACAACAAGCTTCCGATATAAGTAGTCTAATCTCAGACGAGGTATACAGAGATGACCGTAAAACTAGGCGTAATCATGGACCCGATAGAGGGCATTAATGTAAGCAAAGACAGCACCTTTGCCATGCTATTAGAGGCGCAAAAACGTGACTACGAAATCCACTATCTACAAGCCCCTGATCTATTTCTCAAAGATGGTAGTGTGTTCGCGAATACTGCACAAATTAGTGTCCAAGACACATACAGCAATTGGTTTGCCGCAGAAGACTCAACAGCAGTAGAAATGTCATATTTTGACGTCGTACTGATGCGCAAAGACCCTCCCTTTAACATGGAGTACATCTACACCACCTACTTGCTAGACCGAGTAAATACACTAGGCACACTGGTAGTCAATCACCCTACGAGTTTACGCAATGCCAACGAAAAGCTATTTGCCACGCAATTTAGCAATTGCGTAGTACCGTACCTCGTAACACAACAACAAGCAGCATTAAACGAGTTTATTGATGAACATAAACAAATTGTCGTGAAACCTCTTGACGGCATGGCCGGTGATTCTATTTTTCAAATCAACCACAATGATGCCAATCGGAACGTAATTTTAGAAACCATTACGAGATTAGAACAACGCACTGTGATGGCACAAAAACTCATACCAGAGTATGTAGAAGGAGATAAACGCGTACTACTTATCAATGGAGAACCAATTCCCTATGCATTACTTAGAGTTCCTGCAAAAGGAGAACTGCGTGCAAATCTAGCTAAAGGAGGCACTGGAGAGGGAATAGAGCTCAATGCACGCGATCATTACATCTGTGAGCAGATCAAACCTGCTCTGCAAGATATGCAACTCAGCTTTGTAGGCATAGATATAATTGGCGAATATCTAACAGAAATTAACATCACTAGTCCCACAGGAATCCGTGAATTAGATAAGATGTACCAGCTAAATATTAGCGCAACCTTATTTGATCACATAGAAACTCAACTTAAAGCTAACTAATTTCTCACCCTATGGCTCATATCACAAGATAAACGCAATCTGTAACAAGACATTTCTGACTTATAAACTTTTACAATACATTTGCGAAATTCATAATAAGCAGTTACTAACATAGCTACATGCAATATTTACATACATACACATGTCAGCAGTAATGGATCCTGCCCAGGTTACTGCGTCCGATCGACTAGGTTTTAGTATATTTGTTGCTGTAATTTTGCATGCCATTTTCATTCTAGGTTTAGGCTTTGGACTGCCGTTTGCTCGTGATTTTAACGCTGCATCAATGCTTGAAGTCACTATGGTGCTTACAAAAACTCACCAAGAACCTATAAATGCTGAGCATATAGCTAGCGAAAACCAAATAGCCAGTGGCAGCACTGATCAAGAAAACCAACCTTCAGCTCCGTTTACAGGCACTAGTTTAGATGACAGCAAAGGTATTGCTCAAACACAAAGCAGCGCAATGTCGTCGCCCGCATCAGAACTAAACGAACAACATGAGCAGTTAATCGTACAGAATGAAGCGCCTACCAATGTGTTTGCAAATGAAGCAACTGAAACACCTGACCAACCTAATCTCAATTATCAAGAAAAGATTTCTGAGCAACAATTAGAATTAGCTAAACTAGTTGCAGAATTGCGACAAGAGGAGAGTGATTACGCCAAGCGCCCAAGAGTAAACTATATCGATACTCTCAGCGCTAAAACCGCTACCGAAGCAACCTATGTACGCGAATGGGTAGAAAAAGTAGAGCGAGTAGGCAACCTAAATTATCCCGATGAGGTTAGAAATAATCATCTATCTGGGACATTGATACTTAGTGTACTTATAAATCATGATGGCACTGTGGAATTGATGGAAGTACGGTCATCGGCAGGCAAATCTTTGCTGGATGAATCAGCAAAAAGAATTGTTAATATAGCCTCTCCGTATCAGTCTTTCCCGCCTGAAATGCATGATAACTACGACCAATTAATGATTACACGGACCTGGTTGTTTGGAAAAGATAACACCCTAGTTACCGAATAAAATGGTGCAGTAAAAATATAGAATGTCAGAAAACCTGACCAAGCAATTACTCATCGCCATGCCTAGCATGGAAGATCCCAATTTTTCTCGTACTGTCACCATAATTTGTGAACACAACCAAGATGGAGCCATGGGCATCATCATCAATCAGCCCACTACACTTTTTGTTGATGAGTTGCTCAGTAATTTTGATGTAACAGAATCTAATAACAAAGACACAGAAGATAAGCCACTAAACCCCCTTCACAATCATGAGCCAGTTTATGCCGGCGGTCCGGTGCAAATAGATAGAGGATTTATCTTGCATGACTCCGATAAGCAATGGGAATCGACTCATATGATTGATAACGATTTAAGCCTTACCACATCTGAAGATATACTACTCGCGATTGCACAAGGAAAAGGCCCTGAAAACACCTTAATAGCACTTGGCTATGCAGGCTGGGAAGCCGGTCAACTGGAACAAGAGCTCTCTGCAAACGCTTGGCTTACCGTGCCATACGAAGCTGACATTATTTTTGACACTCCAATAGAAAAACGTTGGCAAAGAGCAGCGACTAAAATTGGCATAGATTTACATCTGATCTCCAATCAGGCTGGACATGCATAACTATATTTTTAATATACCCAGCTTAATATCTGGCAACATTTTCTACCTAAAAGCCGTTACACTCAGCCTCAAGTGCTATGTCTAGTGTAATAGGATTTGATTACGGACAACGAAGAATAGGTATCGCAATTGGTAATAAAGATCTGCAAACTGCCAACCCGCTTACCGCTATCCTTGTTCCACCTTCTGGCATCCCTTGGGATGAGATCACCACTATAATCGAAGAATGGCAACCCAGCACACTGATCGTAGGCACGGTAACTCACGCTACTCAAAATAATAATGCCATTCAAAAACAAGTACAGAACTTTTGCAAAATCCTAAATACACGCTACCATTTACCAGTAGAGACCGTTGATGAGTCGAATACCTCAGTGAAAGCTTATGAAATTCTTAAAGATCTACGTAGCAAAGGGCAACGTAAAAAAATTAATAAGATGGACATAGATAAAGCCTCTGCTGCTATCATTCTTGATTCGTGGTTTTCATTTAAAGATGCCACAAAACTAAAGTAATGACCGAGTTAAATGCCCATCAATTACTTGAAGATCTTGCCAAAGGTCTCAATAACTATTTAGCCGAACATAAAATCGATGATCCGATTTTCATTGGCATTCAAACTGGTGGTGTATGGGTAGCTAAACAATTGCAATCTTTATTAAACAATAAAGACAAACTTGGCGTGCTAGACATTACCTTTTATCGCGATGACTTTAGCCAAGCGGGTATACAGCCAACCGTAAAGCCTTCTAAATTACCATTGAACGTAAATGACAGACATATTGTATTGGTCGATGATGTCTTATATACCGGACGCACCGTTCGCGCAGCTTTAAATGAAATATTTGATTACGGTCGACCCGCTTCAGTAAGCTTGGTGGTTTTAGTACAGCGAAACGGTAGCGAACTACCCATACAAGCAGATGTAGTGGCTAGTACACTTACCTTAGATGCAACCCAACACATCAAGTTAAGCGGCCCAAATCCATTAGAACTGAAAATTCTAGAAGTTATTAATACTAAAGATGAGCAACCCAAAACATAAATAATAATGCGGCATTTTTTACAAATAGACGGACTGAGCACAGAAGATCTACATCATATATTAGATACCACAGAATCGTTCACCAGTGTAGATGACCGTGCAGTAAAAAAAGTCCCGCTATTACGCGGCAAAACCATTGTTAATCTTTTCTTTGAGCCCAGCACACGTACACGAACTACATTTGAATTAGCCGCTAAGCGACTTTCAGCTGATGTGTTGAATATTAATATTGCTACTTCTGCGACCACCAAAGGCGAAAGCCTACTCGATACATTATTTAATTTACAAGCTATGAATACGGATATGTTTGTTGTCCGTCACCCCGAAAGCGGTGCTGCAGAATTCATAAGTAAATATGTAGATTCACATGTCAGCGTTATTAATGCAGGCGATGGAAGGCATGCTCATCCCACTCAAGCCATGCTAGATATGTTTACCATTCGCAAACATTTCAAAGATTTTTCTAAACTAAGTGTTGCGATTATTGGAGATATTTTACATTCACGCGTGGCACGTTCACAAATTGAAGCGCTAAATTTGTTAGGTGCCAAAGAAATACGTGTAATCGCACCAAGAACCTTGCTGCCAGCAAACGTAGAACAACTTGGTGTCGAAGTTTTTCAAAATTGCAGAGAAGGCTTACGCGATGCAGATGTAGTCATCATGCTTAGATTACAAAAAGAGCGTATGCAAGGTGGCTTTATCCCAAGTGAACATGAATATTTCCAACTTTACGGGTTAACACCCGAACGTTTAGCTATCGCCAACCCTAATGCAATTGTAATGCATCCCGGCCCGATCAATCGCGGTGTCGAAATAAGTTCTGAAGTTGCCGATGGACCACAATCAGTAATTTTACAACAAGTGGAATACGGAATTGCAGTACGTATGGCCATTTTGTCTCTTGCCATGAGTTCAGATGACTCCCCTGATACAGGGAGCAACAACTGATGAAACTTGAAATTATAAATGGCCATCTTGTTGATCCAAAGAATGAAATTGATCAACAAGCTAATGTATATATTGCCGATAGCAAAGTAATCGCGGTTGGCAAACAACCTGCAGATTGGCAAGCCGACCAGAGTATTGATGCAAAAAGTAAACTAGTACTACCCGGCTTAGTAGAGTTATCCGCAAGCTTGCGCGAACCTGGACATGAGCATAAAGCCACCGTGCGATCTGAGACCAAAGCAGCTGCCGCTGCAGGCATTACGAGCCTTGCTTGTTTGCCTACAACCGATCCCGTTGTCGACACTCCTGCTCAGGTAGAATTAATCGAACAGCTTTCGCAAAGTAGTGGGCAATGCAATGTTTATGTCATCGGCGCGTTAACCACCAATCTCAACGGCGAAAACTTAAGTGAAATGGCGGCATTAAAAGCTGCAGGTTGTGTGGGCGTTAGTAATGTATTTCATCCGATGAAAAGTTCATTGGTATTACGTCGCGCAATGGAGTACGCCAGCAGTCAAGACTTAACCGTATTCTCTTACCCACTCGTGCATGCGCTCGCTAACAATGGCTGTGTACATGAAGGCATTGCATCATCACGTCTAGGTTTGCCAGGTATCCCAGCTGCTGCAGAAACGGCTGCGGTTGCCTTTCAGATAGCGTTGATCGAAGAGCTTAATGTACGCACACATTTTTGTCGCATCTCTACCGGTCGGTCAGTAAATATGATTGCACGCGCACGTTTTGACAAATTGCCACTTACGGCAGATACCAGCATATTGCACTTGTATTTAACTGATCAAGAAATTCAGGGTTTTGATGGTTTGTGCCACAATCAACCTCCATTTAGAACATACGATGACCGCGAAGATTTACGCAAAGGCCTTCAGGATGGATCACTCTCGGCAATTTGCGCAGACCATCAACCACATGAAATTGAAGCTAAGTTGGCTCCGTTTCAATCTACAGAGCCTGGAAGCTCCACATTAGAAACCCTACTGCCTTTAACTTTAGAATTAGTTAAAGAAGATGCATTAACTTTAAGTGATGCTGTAAATTTAGTCACCCAACAACCTGCAGACATTTTAGGTATTCCAGCTGGCAATCTTTGTGTAGGGGCGAATGCTGATGCCTGCATAGTGGACTTAAAACATAGTTGGATTCTTAATAGTGAGAACATGTTCAGTAGAGGTAAAAATACTCCATTGTTAGGCGACCAACTAAATGGTCGCGTCACACACACCATTCTTAATGGCAAATTAATTTACGAAAATTCATTAGAAAACTAAGGACAACAAACTGAAATCTAACCGCAATCCCATCTTTGAAGAAACTGCAAACGTCATTAATCAAGAAGCCCTCGCCGCAGGGCAACACTTTCTCACTTTACATGCACCAAATTGCGCACAACGTGCACGTGCAGGTAATTTTGTGCATATACAATGTGATCAACAATTAGTCATGCGCCGCCCCTATTCCATTATGCGTGCGAACAAACAAACTGGTCACATCGATATTCTTTACAAAGTAGTTGGTCAAGGCAGTTCGCTTTTATCCACTCGCAAAGCCGGCGATACTATTCAATGCTTAGGTCCAATTGGAAATGAATTCACAGTTAACGAATCCACCACACATCCTTTGTTACTAGGTGGTGGCGTCGGCATTCCACCGATGGTATTTCTAGCAGATGAACTTAGAAAAGACAAAGCACTAACACCTTTCGTAATCATGGGTTCGGAAGTTCCTTTTCCGTTTACCGCTAAACCCTCAAAAATATTAATGCCCGGCATTCCAAACGATGTCATCGCCGCTATGCCGCTACTCGATGACTGGGGAATAGCCTCACGCCTCACCAGCCAACAAGATTATCAAGGCTGTTATCAAGGCTACGTACACGAGCTCGCTGAAAAATGGGTAGAGAGTTTAGATGACACCAGCGGAGTAGAAGTATTCTCCTGCGGCCCAACCCCCATGCTACAAGCCGTTACAGCTTTCGCTAAACTGCACAACCTACCCTGTCAACTTTCCCTAGAAGAACACATGGCCTGCGCCGTAGGCGGCTGTGCAGGATGCGTTGTGCCGTTTAAAGAAAATGATATGGTTGTAGCCATGAAACGCGTCTGTGTAGATGGTCCAATATTCAATTCTGAGAATATTTATTAATTCTTAAATGTCTGCATTCGACCATCATGGATGGTGGAAGTGCAGAAATTGCATGGAGGCAGGAGGTACGATTCCATGAAAGGAATCGGTAGAGTCGAGCCGGGAAAAGAGACCGAGAACAACGCAGGAGTAGTGGCCGAGGAGCAAATTTCTGCTGACCAATTAGCAAGCACATGGGTGTGCGAGTAAATGTTGCATCTTGGATAATGTATTCAGATTAAACTCTTACTTATCTTAAATATCTTCTTTCAGTCAATTGAGGTCATACAAAAGGTAAAGCGTAGTGTTTTTATCCTGCATGAATATGTTGTAACGCAGCCATAACAACAAGTCTATTCCTTCAGCTGTATTCGTTTAAGTCCAGCATTTGTTATTAAATATTTTACAGAGAAGTAAAAAAAAACTAAAAGTCCTATTATTTCACAGCTTTCTTCAGCAGTTGTTATCAAGTCGTATACCAGATTTTTTTGACTTGCATTGTTTTCATGGTGCCAACCACCTATTCCTTCGAGTAGTAAAACACCCGACAGGTACAACGAACCACTAAATACGAAGCCATATTTTGTAGATTTCGGAAGTTTAATTAACCAGGGAAGCAAGTAAATACAAAGAATCAATGTCGCTAAGCTATATGGAATTATCCACGCAAAGTAAAAAACTCCTGATGTATTAAATACTTCGCGAACTGGATCGATAAGACGTTCATGAATTGATGCAAATTCATCAATTGCAAGAAAGGCAAAAACTAACCAGAGTATCAGCCAATACTTTCTATCTCTTGCCACACTTAATCCAATAACCATGCAAATAGCTGACAATTGCAAAATTATAAATACAGAGAAAAGGGTAGGAATATTTCTTTCAAAATCCATATGGAAAAGAGGCACAAAACCCTTTGCAGTTTCAAATCCAAGACCATGCTTTACAAAAAGAGTTAAGAAATGCAGAAGGAGAACAAGTGCAAATAATTTAATATATAACTTAGTTGTAGATTTCAAAGAAATATTAATTTCCATAGCAGCTGACAATAGTTTTACATTAACTCTAATATATTTGGAATAATTGTTATTCTATAGTTGAAACCTAAGACCCAATGCGACGCACGCCACGTTTTTGAATGTCAAAATTGGAAAGAAAATATAGCATTAATAAAAATATATGTACTGTGCATGTGAGATTGATGAAAGATACTACTTTGAATAATGCTATAAAGAGATTTAAAATCTGTACTTCTGAATGTCCACTTTGGGTCGGAAAAATTTTGCTCCTGAAATATCTACACTTCCGCCATCCATAGCAGACGTAACAAAAGTTACTCGCCCCTAGCTGCGAGAACCCAGCAATAAAATTAATTAGAAAGATGAATTTAAGTTATATAAAAACTAAAAAAAGAAATTATTGATCCCCAAACACCGACTTCAATCGATCAAAATACCCCGAGTCCTTACCTTCCCCATCTTCATTATCAAGAATAGAAGATTCACCTGCTTCGACAGATGCAATTTCTTCTGTAGACATCTCATCCAAAAACTCTTGGTCATCAAACCCTACATGACTATCCAATGCTTCTTCATCGCTAGCGGGAGTAGATAAAACGGGTGGCTTCTTTTTGCCATTTGTTGTTTTTTTACTAGCAGGTTCTTCCGTTGGAAAAACAAGTTGGTCGCTAGTTTCACTTACGCTCTTAACACCACCACCAAAGTTAATTTGCCATTCGAGATTGCCACGAGAATCGGCATTACCAAGTGCATCATCAAGTGAAATTCTTTCGCCTTTATATAAATCGTAAAGTGATTGGTCAAAGGTTTGCATACCTGCAGCAGCCCCTTTTTCCATAATCGGCTTAATTTCACCCACACTACCGCGCTTGATAAGCTCAGAAACATATGGTGTATTAATTAATACTTCTACCGCAGGTACTCGACCACCTTCTACATCTGGAATCAATCGTTGCGCTACAATTCCACGCAAGTTCAAGGACAAATCCATCAATATTTGAGATTTCCCTTCTGGTGGAAAAAAGTTAACGATGCGATCCAATGCTTGGTTCGCGTTTACCGCGTGTAATGTGGTTAAACATAAATGACCAGTATCCGCATAGGTAATGGCAGCTTCCATGGTTTGCTTATCGCGCACCTCACCAATCATGATCAGATCAGGAGCTTCACGCATCGCTTCTCGCAAAGCATTTTCATAAGAAAGTGTATCTAAACCAACTTCACGTTGGCCAATAATAGATTTTTTATGACTGAAGGCATATTCAATTGGATCTTCAATAGTAAGAATGTGTCCGGTTTGTGCTTTATTTCGATGCTCGATCATCGAAGCGAGTGATGTTGATTTACCTGAACCTGTAGAGCCTACCAGCAAAACTAAACCGTTTTTTTGCATCACCAACTTTTTAAGAATAGGCGGCAAGCCTAGCTCCGCCATTTCAGGAATATCGCCTTTAATATAACGAATTACCATGGAAATTTCGCCGCGCTGATAATACGCATTTACACGAAAACGTCCTGCACCGGCTATTGAAATACCAAGGTTCATTTCCTTAGTCATTTCAAACTCTCTGATCTGTTGATCATCCATGATGCTGTAAGCAATTTTCTTCACCACGCCTGGCTCTAGAACATTTCTACTTACACGCCGAGTAACACCCTCAACTTTAGTGCATACAGGAGCACCTGTTGTAAAAAACAGGTCGGAAGCATTTTGCTCCACCATTAGTTTTAAATAAGGATCTATATTCATGCTGTATTTTAGACTCTACTCAACATTATATCGATTTAGCCTAAATTAGCGCGTTTCGTTGAAGCAATTAAACCTGCATCATCATCGGTTTCTTCCACCATCAAGTCAGCCGTACCATCAAGCAGATCATGGTCTTTTGCGTCTTTCCCGTCCAGTTTCAAACGTAAGCGCAAATCATTAACGGAATCTGCATTACGCAAGCCATCTTCCATAGTGATTAATCCGGCCTCAATAAGGTGGAATAAGTGCTGATCAAATGTTTGCATACCTAACTCATTTGATTTTGCAATCAAACTCTTCATTTCATGCACCTGACCTTTAAATATTAAGTCAGCCATTAGCGGTGTGTTCAATAATATTTCTACTGCAGGCACACGCCCTTCTTCACCTTTAATGGGTAACAGTCGTTGTGAAATAACAGATTTTAAATTCAAAGATAAGTCCATCAACAATTGGGCGCGACGTTCATCTGGGAAAAAGTTGATGATTCGATCTAATGCTTGGTTAGTGCTATTAGCGTGCAAGGTGGATAAGCATAAATGTCCAGTTTCTGCGAAAGCTATCGCATGCTCCATCGTTTTTCGATCACGAATCTCACCAATCAAAATAACATCTGGCGCCTGACGCAAAGTGTTTTTCAGCGCAATATCATAATCCTCAGTATCTACACCCACTTCACGCTGAGTGATAATGCAGTTCTTATGTTTATGTACAAACTCTATTGGGTCTTCGATAGTAACGATATGCCCAAAGCTATTTTCGTTTCGATAGCCCACCATGGCCGCTAACGAAGTTGATTTACCACTACCCGTACCACCAACGAAAATAACTAAGCCACGCTTAGTCATTGAAATATCTCGCAATACTGGAGGCAGTTGCAAGTCTTCAAATTTTGGAATTTCAGAAACAATCACACGCAACACCATGCCGGGGCTTCCGCGTTGCGCAAAGGCATTAACACGAAAACGAGAAACGTTAGGCAAACTGATTGCGAAGTTACATTCTTGTGTTTCTTCATACTCCCTTGATTGTTTGTCGTTCATGATGGAACGTACTAAAACTTGCACATGGCTAATGGTTAAAGGTTGGTTAGTAACCGGCACCATTTTGCCATCAATTTTCATTGAAGGTGGTGCGCCAACCGTTACAAATAAATCAGAACCACCTTTAGTAAGCAGGTTGCGCAGCAGGTCATGCATGAAGCTGATGGCCTTATCTCTATCCATAGTTTCTTCCTTTAACTAGAATTTTTTTCAAAATAATTTTAAAAATCTGCCCTTATAAATTAGCCTTAAAAGTCGGCTTTGTGTTCTGCTTTACGTCGCGCTTCTTCACGCGCTATCAATCCCTTCTTAAGAACCTCTTGTAAGTTTTGATCAAGAGTTTGCATGCCTACACTGTTGCCAGTTTGGATTGCAGAATACATCTGTGCAACTTTATCTTCGTTAATCAAGTTGCGAATCGCTGGAGTACCAATCAGAATTTCATGCGCAGCAACACGGCCGCCGCCAATTTTTCGACACAACGTTTGTGAAATTACCGCACGCAAAGATGCGGCCAGCATCGAGCGCACCATATCTTTTTCAGCGCCTGGGAATACATCAATAATTCGATCAATCGTTTTTGAGGCAGAACTAGTGTGTAATGTGCCTAATACCAAGTGGCCTGTCTCTGCAGCCGTTAGCGCAAGTCGAATGGTTTCTAAATCTCGTAACTCACCCACTAGAATTGTATCGGGATCCTCACGCAGTGCTGAGCGCAATGCCTCATTAAAACCTAAGGTATCACGATGCACTTCGCGTTGATTAACCAAACTTTTTTTACTTTCATGAACAAATTCAATTGGATCTTCAATGGTTAGAATATGGCTATACTCATTTTCATTCTTATGATCCATCATCGCAGCGAGTGTTGTTGATTTACCAGAACCAGTCGGCCCAGTAACCAAAACTAAACCACGTGGATAACTGGCGATTTCTGCAAAAATATTAGGGCAATCTAGATCTTCTAAAGTAAGGATCTTGCTAGGAATAGTTCTAAAAACTGCACCTGCACCACGATTTTGAATAAATGCATTAACACGAAAACGAGCTAAACCAGGAATCTCAAACGAGAAATCTGTTTCTAAAAATTCCTCGTAATCTTTACGCTGCTTATCATTCATGATGTCGTACACCATTTCATGAACTTGCCGATGCTCCATTGCAGGAACATTAATTCGTCTAACGTCACCATCGACTCGAATCATCGGCGGAACGCCTGCAGAAAGATGTAAATCTGAAGCGCCATTTTTAACACTGAATGCAAGTAACTGCGAAATGTCCACGAATACTCCTTTTATCTAATTCGGTTTATAGATACCCCATGGATTAACCCTTCCCACCTCAGTCAGTTATAAGGCGGTTTTGCCCTGGGTTAGGTATCTAATATCCTTAGTTTTGATCGAATATGCAGAGCTGGACTTTGATTCTCGACAAGCCGTTTCATTCATGCGACTAAATGGCCAGATAACTGGCCAATATGCCCTATGCATGCTAAAAAACTGAGGGTAATTGAGTTACTTATGTGACCTCAGTCAATATTCTGAGTCGGCCTCAATGGGTACTTTTATCCTGATTTAATCATTAGCCTTAATAAAAAATATGCCAGAAAATTCAAAACAAAATCCACAAATTGAAGCTAATCTAAAACGTGTTTTAGAAACTTTACGTACACTGGAAATAAAGTACCAACGTTCGGCTAAAAGTGTTGAGCTCCTCGCTGTGAGCAAAACCAAACCTATCAACGATATTTACGCTGCAAATTCAGCTGGCCAAATACATTTTGGCGAGAATTACGTCCAAGAAGCTATAGAAAAAATTGAGGTATCACAATTAAATAAGCCAACACTGCATTGGCATTTCATTGGGCCTATACAAAAAAACAAAACCCGCTTAATTGCAGAACATTTTCAATGGCTGCACAGTTTAGATCGCCTGGTTATTGCACAACGCTTAAACGATCAACGTCCTAGTTCATTACCTCCCTTACAAGTTTGCATACAAGTAAATATAGATAATGAAATTTCAAAAGCAGGCGTCAAAACTGAAGATATTCAAGACTTGGCAGAATCTATATCGAAATTAGAACGCATTAAATTACGCGGATTGATGGCAATTCCTCAAGCTAATAGCGATACTAGTAAGCAAAGGGTATCCTTTGCAAATTTACGCGAACAGCTTGAACATCTAAACCGAAATGGTTTTGTACTTGACACTTTATCTATGGGCATGAGTGATGATCTGGAAGCTGCGGTTGCTGAAGGTGCCACGATGGTGCGTGTTGGAACTGCGATATTTGGAAAACGATCTGCTAAAACATAAAAATGAAAACTGACTAGATGAACCAAACTATGCAAAACCTTAGTATCGTATTTATCGGCGGCGGTAATATGGGCCAAGCACTAGTAACTGGCTTACTAGATAATGGCTGGAATGCTGACAATATCGCAATTGTTGATAATGACCAGGCAATTTCAACTACGCTAAACGAGAAGTTTTCTCATTGTCATGTTTACACACAGTCTGAAGCTGCACTTAATCTTGCTGATGTTGTAGTGTTAGCAGTAAAACCACAAGCCATGCAAACAGCTTGTGAACAAATAGCCACACAATGCCAAGTTAAGCGTCCTTTAATCATATCTATTGCAGCAGGAATACTTATTAATAGTATCGATACTTGGCTGGGTGGCGAATTACCGATTATTCGTTGCATGCCAAATACTCCCGCATTAGTACAAGCTGGGGTTACCGGTTTATTTGCCAATCCAGAAGTTTCAATTGGACAGCGTGAACTTGCCTATGAAATTCTTAACAGTGTAGGCACAGCTTTATGGATAGAAAATGAATCGTTATTGGATGCAGTAACCGCTGTATCTGGCAGCGGTCCTGCTTATTTCTTTTATTTAATTGAAGCCATGATGGAAGCTGGTCAGAATTTAGGCTTAAATGAAGCACAAGCTCGTGAACTCACCGTGGCTACAGCAACTGGAGCAGCAAAATTAATTTCTAATAGTGATAAATCAGCGCAAGCATTACGCCATGCAGTTACCTCAAAAGGTGGCACTACCGAAGCTGCAATTAACACCCTGCAACAGCATGAAATGAAGAAAATCATTGAAACAGCTATTCAGAATGCTGCAAAAAGATCTCAACAACTTTCTGATACCAGCAAGTAACTAGGCAAAGAAAATATGAGTCCAATTAATAACGTATTAGATTTTTTAATTCATGTTTTATTTACCTCATATATTTATGCGGTCATTATTCGTATGTTATTAGGGTTAACACGCGCTGACTTTTATAATCCATTTTCTCAATTTATTTTATCTATTACTAACCCCGTACTCACACCACTTCGCAAGCTACTGCCCAGCATTGGGAGAATTGACACATCGGCAATTGTTTTAATACTAGTGCTTAAATTTGTTGAATTAGCAACACGAAGTTTCTTAATTAGCAAACAAGTTTTACTAACTTCGCTTATTGTGCCTTCAGTATTTGGCGTGCTTAATCAGGTAGTGAATATTTTCATATTTGCGATCATTATATTGGTCGTGATCAGTTGGGTTGCCCCTCACATACATGGGCAAAGCAATCCGATTACACCGATATTACGCTCCATCACGGAACCATTGATTCGCCCAGCTCGAAAACTTATCCCTCCTGTGGGAGTTTTCGATCTTTCAACTTTTGTAGTGTTACTTGGTTTATATTGCATTAAAATCTTCTTGCACTCATTCTAAATGATTGCGTGCGTTACACGCACTCATTACACTCCATACTCTAGTAACATTACTTTATTTAAACGTGCCAAAAACATTTGCACCAGATTCAGTGGGTCTCGTCGAGACACAATTTTTAACGGTTAAGAAACCGTTAGAGCTTGATTGCGGTCGCTCACTACCTGAGTTTACGCTTGCATATGAAACCTATGGCAAACTAAATGATGACAAAAGCAATGCGCTGCTAATCTGCCATGCACTCTCAGGCGATCAGCATGTAGCGGGTTACAACAGCACGGATGATCGCAAGCCAGGTTGGTGGGATAACTGCATCGGCCCCGGCAAACCATTTGACACCAATCGTTTTTTCATCGTCTGTCCAAATAATTTAGGTGGCTGCAAAGGTAGTAGTGGACCCAGCACCAGCAATCCAGCAACAAGTAAGCCTTATGGCCCTGATTTCCCATTACTCACCGTACATGATTGGGTTATTAGCCAAGGCCACCTTGCTGATGAATTAGGCATACAACAATGGGCAGCCGTAATTGGTGGCAGCCTAGGCGGCATGCAAGTGATGCAATGGGCCATTGATTATCCAGATCGCCTACGTCATGCATTAGTAATCGCTGCAACACCTAAACTCACAGCTCAAAATATTGCTTTTAACGAAGTTGCACGCCAAGCCATTTTCTCTGACCCTGGCTTTCACGCAGGCCGCTTCTATGAGCACGAAACGATTCCGCGCCAAGGTTTAATGCTTGCTCGCATGTTAGGTCATATTACCTATTTATCTGATGACGCAATGCGTGAAAAATTTGGACGTGATTTACGCGAAGGTAAACTTAGTTTTGGTTTTGACGTTGAATTTCAAGTTGAAAGTTACTTGCGTTACCAAGGAAAGTCTTTTGTTGATCGCTTTGATGCAAACACCTATCTTCTAATGACTAAAGTTTTAGATTACTTTGACCCCGCCTTACAATTTAATAATCATCTACCAAGCGCATTTGAAAATACCAATGCTAATTTTCTAGTAGTGTCATTTACTGGAGATTGGAGATTCACACCTGCACGTTCACGTGAAATTGTTCGAGCTCTAGTTGCCGCGGATAAAAAAGTAAGCTATGCAGAAATTGATGCCGAACTTGGTCACGATGCATTTCTAACGCCTATACCTGAATATCATGGCGTGCTTAATGCCTATATGGATAATATTGAGTAGTTCCATGGGCGATAAACACTTAAACAATAAATTAAGACCAGACCTAGAGCTTATTTGTGAATGGATAAAACCTGATACTCGCATTCTTGACTTGGGTTGTGGTGACGGCGCATTACTTAATCATTTACATAAGACTCGCAACGTGACGGGTTACGGTTTAGAAATCGATCACACAAATATTCTTAAGTGTGTCGTCAATGGTGTACAAGTTATTCAGACCAACTTAGATGAAGGCATTACAGAATTTTTTGATGAAAATTCTTTTGATTACGTTGTTATGACCCAAACATTGCAAGCCATTCAACACCCTGAAAAACTATTAAGACAAATGATGCGAATAGGCAAAGAAGGCATTGTAACGTTCCCAAATATGGCTTTTTGGAAAAATCGAATTCAGCTAGCGCTTGGTGGACATATGCCGATTACGCGTACATTGCCTGATAATTGGCACGATACTCCAAATATACATCTATGCTCATTGCAAGATTTTGAAGCGCTATGCGACACTAACAGTATAAAAATCATACAGCGCGCAGCGGTAGATCACGCTCATCGATATAGCTTGGGAAGCAAATTGTTTCCAAATTTACTTGGCGAAATCGCCCTGTATCGATTTTGCAAAAACTCAGCCTAAGCTGCAAATTCAAGATCGGCTTAAAAAATGATTGGTCTCGAAGAATAATTTCATTCGATCATTCATAGAAATTGAAAAAAGTGATAACTTCCTCGCACTTTTCCTAACATTGCTATTGTATTTCTATTCATAGTGTTTGATCATACCGCCGCACTTAATTAATTGTTCATTATCGATTTAGAGGAATTATGCATGGCCGCTACAAAAAGCTCATCCGTTAAGAAACCACCTACAAAATCAGAAATCTTAAATAACATCGCTGCTGATACTGATCTTTCTCGAAAAGAAGTTGCATCAGTACTTGAGTCTCTTGAAGGTTTAATTTCCAAAGAGCTTAAGCCTCGTGGCGCTGGTTATTTTAACCTCCCAGGCTTACTTAAGATAAAAGTAGTAAAAAAACCTGCAAGAAAAGCACGCAAAGGCACCAACCCATTCACTGGTGAAGAAATGATGTTTAAAGCAAAACCTGCTAGCAAAGGTATAAAAGTACTTCCGCTTAAAGGTCTGAAAAGCATGGTTTAAATAAAACAGGGTGCTTGATTTTCTTAAATTACAGCACCCTGTTTTTTTAAGTTAAAAAGTTATTCCCTCGATACTCTCTCGTTAAGCTTTATAATTATTCTATCCGAAAAATTATTTCGGTTAAGATTCGATTACTTTCAATTTAGTTTTAATAAACATACTGTGCGGAATGTACAATAAGTCTGCAATTTTTCGTAATTGATATTCTTCATATTTATCAAGCTTGTCATCTGCATAAGCAACTCGCCATAAATCCTCTAGTAATAGTATTTTTTCATTCATCGAACATCCATCATTAATAATTTTTACAAATGGGTGAATTGACACATGACTGTCTTGCTCTGTTCTTGCTAACTCAATAAGACTATCTGCTTCTTGTTTTGAAAAATTAAATCTTTCAGTAAATGATTTAGCAATAGATTCCAATTCTTCATCTTGAATATCAAAATCTGCACGACTCACTTCTAACAATAATGCCGCTGATGCCAAGTGCATGAGCTGCTTCTCATCCGCATCATCATCAAAGTCTTTGCGAATTGTTTCTTGTACAAATTTTGATATGGATTTAAACATTGCTACTTTCCCAATACAGCCTAATTATTAAGTCTATAATTTTGATAGGCGCCATCCTCAAAACTATCAAAGAAATCTTCAGTTAAAGGATGTGTAATAGGCTCTGCACTGATATCAACATCAAGATTTCTTTCTGCTACATAGGTTGTCATTAGTTGTCCATCAACTAAAATATGGTACCAAGGCTTATCTTTTGGTGGCTGAGATTTTGCGACTTTCTCATACCATTCTTTGGTGCCCGTATATTCAGCATCTACATCATAAATTACGCCGCGATAGTTAAATTTCTTATGCACGATAAGTTGGCCAATTGAAAACTGTGCTTGATGCATAAGGGTGGCTCCTTAGATATTAGATTTGCTATAAAGAATACGCAGATTTTACGCTATCTATGGGCCTTACGCATAAAAGATCAATGGTATAAACAACATAATCTGCTAGGCTATAGTTGATTATTTATGAACCATTTTGAGCTTTCTCTTCATATACTTAATTCACAAATTGGCTATTTAATGACTACTCGAAGCAAGGAACAACGTATTCTAGTTGTGATGCGCAAGCTGTTGGCACAAATTGTAAAAGACACAACTCCTGGTCCCGGTATGCGTCATCCACTGAATGAGCAAACTATAAAAGATATACGTGATTGCTTTGGGCTCATTTCTGCTAGAGAACGGGAACTTTCTGAGCAAGCAGGTATTGAGAATAAAGACCGACCTCGTTATGTCGATGAACCTAAAACTTCGACAGTATTAGAGTTCAAAGCACCTAATAAAGTAAAACCCGACAAAACTCCCAGTGATGACTAAGCATATTCTTGATTGAGCAAACTATAACCTTTTAATTAATGTCCGCCTCATTACAGAATCAGGTCGAAATCACTCGGCATATCATGCGTGTTTTAGACGAATGGGAATTACCTGGCAAAGAAATTATTAAACTCTTGGAATTACCTAACAAAGTACGATTACGAAATTTAGATCGCTTTCGTGATGGTGAGGCTTTCCCGGAATCACAGACAACACTAGAGCGCATTGAACATATTGCTGGAATTGCCGATGCATTGCGTACAAGTTTCCCGCGTAATGCGCATATGGGAATTCTATGGATGCATACACCACATCGACGCTTTCAAAATCAACCACCTTTATCCATTTTGTCAGAACAAGGATTAAATGGCTTGCGCATGGTGCGCTCCGAACTAGATTGTGCATTCTCATGGAGCGAGTCTCTTAGTAATTACAAATAACGCATCCATCATAAAAATAATATTAACCAGTATATAAATAGCTTAAGTTTATTCCCTCCATGCACTCGCATGCTTATAATGCTGGTCTCGTTCAACAAATAAGTGTATTGAAATGGAACTATTAGCAGACATTAAAGTTAAGCTCAAACCTGGCGTTGAAATCACTGCCGAGAATAAATGTGGATTTTGCACAAATTCCTATTGCTGCTCATATGTTACTGAAGAGCTTGAAACCCCGAAAACAAAAGTCGACTTCGAGCATATGCTTTGGCAAGTCTCGCACAAGAATGTGTCTGTCTACAAAGATGATGAAGGCTGGTGGGTATCCTTTGCTACGAAGTGCAATCACTTGCAAGCTGATGGCGGTTGCGGCATTTATGAAGCGCGCCCCCAAATATGTCGTGATCATACTAATGACTATTGTGAATTTGACTCGCCGGCTGAAGATGATTTTGATTTGTACTTTTCTGACTACGAAAGCTTATTAATATATTGCAAAAAACGCTTTAAGCGCTGGAAAAGAGGATAACAATTACAGGTAAACACTAAAGCTGTATAGGCATAATCTCATCAAAATCAGATAAAGCGCGATAGTGCAGAGTGTCTTGCAACGGCTGTGAACTATCAGGCTTTTGAATAGAAAGCAGATGCTGAATTCCATAAGCCTCTGCTGCCGCTAACACGGCTAAATTATCATCAATAAATAACGTAGTAGCCGGGTCAAATGGCTCTTCATGCATCAGTGTATGCCAAAATTCTTGTTCTTCCTTAGCGTGACCATAATCGTGAGATGAAATAACCTTGTCGAAATAGCCTTCTAGATCCAAATGATCCATTTTGACAGCAATACTTTTACGATGCGCATTGGTCACCATGGCAATATACTTTTTATGTAATTTAAGCTTTTTTAGGAACTTTTCAACATTTGGAAAGATCTGAATATGTTTAGAAACTTCACGTTTTAATGCAACAATATCTAGATCAAGCTCGTTTGCCCAAAAATCTACGCAGTACCAATCAAGCGTCCCAGATTTGCTTTTGTAGCGTGTTAGCAAATGTTGTTTTGCAGCGTGCAGCTCAATTGCATGCTTCTCACTAAATCGTAATGGCACATGCTCATGCCAAAAATAATTATCGAAATACAAATCCAGCAATGTGCCATCCATATCAAGAAAGACCGCTGTGATTGATTTCCAGTCCATCAGTGTTTGCATTAAAAAATAGATCCTAGATAATTAACATTGTTATGGAAATGAATGATATACGGCTGAAGGAACTGGTCAATCCAGTTTGTGAAATATCAAAACAAGCGGGTGCTGAGATTATGAAAATCTATGCGGAAGGCTTTGAGATAGAGGAAAAGCAAGATCATTCGCCGCTTACTACTGCAGATTTAGCTTCGCACCACCTCATACTAGAGAGTCTAAAAAAACTCACTCCAGATATCCCTATCTTGTCTGAAGAGTCTGTTTCAATCTCATATGCGGAAAGATCTAGCTGGGAAAACTACTGGCTAATTGACCCTCTGGATGGCACACGCGAATTCATTAAAAGAAATGGTGAATTCACCGTTAACATTGCACTCGTCACTGAACACTCAACAAGCCTAGGAGTAGTCTATATTCCCGTTCAAGATATTTGCTACTCTGCGTCCCGGAATCAAGGCGCATTCAAACAAAATCAAAATTCCACCGCTGAGATAATTACTTCACGAACTTCAGCACCGGATAACAAACCAACCATTTGCGGTAGCCGCTCACATGCGGGTAAATCATTACTGGCACTACAAGATAAAATTGGAAACTTTGATCTCATCAGCATGGGTAGCTCGATTAAAATGTGCCTAGTAGCCGAGGGTGTCGCCGATATTTACCCACGCTTTGGCCCTACATCAGAATGGGATACCGCAGCAGCACATTGCGTGGTCAATGAAGCAGGTGGAGAAATTGTAGATATGAATTTACAAACATTGCAATACAATACAAAAGATTCGTTATTAAACCCGCCTTTTCTTGCAGTTGGAGATATGAATAATCAGTGGCGCAATTTTCTCAGTGAGAATATTACTACTAGATAAAAACCTGGCTAAAAGGCTGGGAAATCATCATCCAAAAACCACTTTTCTGCTTCTTCTAAATACCACCAACTCTGCGTGTCGCGAATCTCTTTTACGCTATTTGTTGTTTCAAAATAGTAAGAAATATCTGCTTCTACTACAGCGGTCTTTAACTCTTCACCCATAACTACTTGCTTGATCTCATAATCGGTAACACGTAAATCTTTATACTTATCCAAATCAATTTCTACGCTTGCCTCGTCTTGATGACGAATCATATTTACCGCACCTTCGAATTCTCTCCAACGCAATAACCTTCCATACAGTTTGGTCGTCTCATCAAATGAACTTAATGTTTGATTTTTCTTTTTAGACGCACAACCACCTAACGAAATCACACTTATACATAAGGCTGTAACAAGAATAACTAGAAGTTTTATTTTCATAATTTTTTAAAGACGTTTACCAACCATGCAATACAATTTTCCCTATAGCGTGTCTGCCTTCAATCCCAGCATGCGCTGTTTTTAAGTTCGTCGCATTAATAGGCTCTAGCACTTGATTAGTTGTAGTTTTAATCGTACCAGCATCCACCAAAGCTGCTACTCGATTTAACAAGTTATGCTGCTCAATCATATCATCGGTTTCATACATCGACCGTGTAAACATAAACTCCCACGAGAATGTCGCGCTCTTACTCTTCAAAGCCCCAAGATCAACATCGCCAGCCGTCTCAACAATCGAACAAATTTTTCCTTGTGGCGCTACGACGGTCGCCATAGATTGCCAATGCTCATCGGTATCGTTAAAACACAAAATATAATCATATCCTGCTATGCCAAGTTTATTCACTTGTTCGGGAATATCTAAATAATGATTGATAATATGATCTACACCTAATTCTTTAACCCATACTTTAGATTCAGGTCGCGAAGCAGTAACGGTAACCGTGAGCTTCGCAAGCTGTTTTGCAAACTGTGTGGCAATAGAACCTACTCCACCTGCACCACCAATAATTAATAGGTGCTTACCTGCATCAGCTCCTTCACTATCAATTCCTAAACGATCAAACATTGCCTCCCAAGCAGTAATACTAGTTAAAGGCATTGCTGCAGCTTGGGGAAATTCTAGATTTTTTGGTTTACACCCAACAATACGTTCATCCACTATGTGAAATTCACTGTTGCAACCCGGTTGAGTAAAACTACCTGCATAAAACACTTCGTCTCCAACTTTAAAAATGTTCGATTCTGACCCTACTGCCTCAACTACACCGGCTACATCCCAACCAAGAATTCGCGGACTATCTTCCACCTTATCTTGTGGGGAACGCATCTTAGTATCCACAGGATTTACCGCTACCGCACGTACTCCTACAAGCAATTCACGACCCTTCGGGCTTGGCTTGTCAATTTCAACATCCACTAATGAATCAGGTAAATCGATTGGTAAATACTTATATAAGCCAACTGCTTTCAAGATTAGGACTCCAACTTTGGTTTAATTAAGATTCATAGAATTCGTACAATAAACATACAAATTTGTACGTATCTTTATGTTACTCCATAGTACAAATGCTTATCGCCTAGATCTAGATTACCTTTAGGCTATTAACGTAATATTTAAGCTAAAATCCTGAAAAATTGCAGTTTAATGTGCAGAATTACAGCATTGAGTAGCGTACTTACAGATATATTATGAAAAATGATTTAGTTCAAGCCACTAAATGGCTGAAAATTATATACGACTTTGAACTACCCGATAAAAACCTATTTAAGAAGCACGTCTTTGCAGGAAAAATAACCAATTTGTGCAATTGTGGATGCAATTCATTTGAAATTGAAATTCCTAGCGATGCAGACCTGGAACCCTTGGCGCCTGGCAATGGCCTGTTTTTTGAAGCAGCCTTCAATACCAACAAAGATGATGTCGTTGATTTTCTAGTGTTCACGGATGACCGAGGTTATTTGTCCGGAGTAGACATTACCTACGGTTTTGCAACACATGCTCCTATACCCAATGGCATTGAACTTCATGAATGCGTCCATTCACAATTTAATTAAAAATATTTTTAATTAGAAAATGAACTTATGGAAAAATGATTGGGAAAAGTTTGTACAGGAAGTAGCGAAGGGTTACTCCGATGGAATGAACCAAGACGAGCTTACTGATGTTTTCGCTGGCAGTACAGTTACCTGGTCAGGAACCATTAGGAACAATGAACTAGATCAAAATTTTTCTAAAGGTATCGCAATAGACATGCCTGAAGTAAAAATTAGATTGCTAGATGGGCGCTTGATTGTTGCCAACTATATTTTCTTATCCATGGAAACCTCTAACCCAAGTTACTGGGAAGAGTTTTCTCCCGGACAAAAAGTTAAATTCAGCGCAGATATAAAAGAATCACAATCTGCATTTCCTGAAGTTGAAGTATCGATATGCTCTAGCAATCCCGAAGCATTATTAATGCTGGGCACAGATAATGCACAACCTGTTTTATATGGTTGATTACAAGGACGATGCATCCAATTCTATCTCAGCTACCGGAACACCATGATCCGACATCACCCGACTAGGCTCTCGTTCCGTTAACGACCAATCAAATAAGTGATCATTAAAGATATGTTGGTACGTTACTTTACCTATTCGCTTTGAATTACGATGATAAAACTCTTGCGACACTAAAATATGATCCAACACATCACGCTGGCCATGATGTATATGCGTGTAGCTGAAGTCCTTTAAATCTTGTCGCGTTTGAATAGTGTTGGTGCTATACAGCAACACGTCCCAATACATGCGTTTAATTTTTGCGGGCCAACGAAAATGTGGTGCTTGGCCGGCAATGATTTGCGTACTGGTGCTCTCAACCGTATCGTTCAGATCACCCAACATTATTAATGGCTGCCGGTTCTTTTCTATATCTTTAACTATTCTTGCGCGAAGTGCTGTGGCCTCTAAACTACGTATCACTTGTGCTCGCAATGCGCCTAAAGCACGATGAATTGGATTTTCGCGATCTTCGTCTTCTTTATAGATAGGTCGTTTTGATTTTAAATGCGCTACATAAACAACAACGGTTACATCTGCATCAGGTATTAAAATTTCAGCGCGTAAGGGCGGGCGTTCAAATTGTTTGATCGGCACATCGATAAGCTGCTCTACTCCTTCAGGTGATTTACTGGGTATTTGGAAATCAGCCGTTGAAGGAAATTCTATTATCGACTCATGACGCACAATTTGAAAACGGCTAGCCAATCCAACTTTTGGACGCAAGGCTTTACCTTTTTCTTCATTATCTTCAACGCTTGCTCCTGGCGACAATACTTGCTCTTGAGCTTGTGCATGATTAGTGAAATGTTGTGAAAGGGAAACGGCAGATTGTAGACTCGAACTGCTAAATACTTCCTGAAAACCAACAATGTCTACCTGGCTTCGATCTAGTGTTTGAGCAATCCACTTTATTTTTTGCTCATGCTCATCTTCTGTATGTGGTGGCAGACCGTAATAACGTACGCCAGGCCTCACAAGATTAAGCAAATTGAACGAAGCAACACGAAAATTCATATATTTAAAGCCCAGCTTTAAGTAGGCTACTATTTGAGAAGTAGATAAATAGAGCTTAAGAAGCTAACGCTTGTACAACTTCACCTTTCCGATGCAAATAAATTGCGCAAGCTACACGCAGAAAGGATGTAAAATTACTAACATCTTCATGTTTTTCTAATATCTCGCCATACAGAACATTAATAAACTGCGGTACGGTTTGATCTTCTTCATCTGCCATTTGATCGAGGATTTCCCAGAATTCTGTTTCTAAACGAATACTCGTCACACAGCCCTGTATACGTATGGAGCGACAATCACTTTCATAGCGCTCTTGCGGGGTTCCTGTATAAACATTGCACATAAAATTTGAACCTTATAAATATTATGGTTAATTTATTAATTTTATACTTACTTATAGTGCAACTATTATATATGCACAAGTAGTATTCACTTACTACCTGATTTTTTAATAGGTTTTTATACTTATTTATTAGCTAAGAGGATCAACATGGCGAAAGTTATTCATTCAATGATTCGTGTACTCGATGTTGCACGCTCCAAAGATTTTTATGCAAAGGCATTTGGTTTAAAAGAAAAACGTTATCTCGATTTTGATGACTTTGCATTGGTGTACTTAGGCAATGATGAAAACGACTTTGAAATTGAACTTACTTTAAACAAAGATCAAAAAGATGCTTACACCCATGGAGATGGTTATGGGCATATCGCAGTCTGCGTTGATGACTTAGATGCAGAACATGCACGCATTAAATCGCTCGGTTATGAACCGCAAGACGTAGTGTCATTCAGCCCAGGTGGTGAACTTTTAGCAAAATTTTTCTTCATTAAAGATCCTGATGGATATGAGATCGAAGTATTACAAAGGCATGGAGCATATACGTAAAACACAAAAAACCGCCTCAACAAAATAAAACAAAAACTTGAGGCTTACCGGAGGAGGTATCTATGTTAGACCTTGATCTAACGCGTCGCGATTTTTTAAAAACCAGCGGCACAGTGTTAATGGGAACATTAGCAACCAGCACAGGTGTGCTCGGCTTGTTGGCGCCAAGCCAAACCTGGGCTTTAGAGTTAACCAAGCTTGATAAAGCTACGGGTCAAACACTCTTACAAGCCACACGGCACATATTACCTCATGCAACCTTAGACGATGCTGTCTATGCACTAGTGGTTAAAGACTTAGATGCCGCTGCTGCAGGTGATGATGGCGTAGCTAAATTACTTACTGATGGTGCAACTGAACTGAATGCAGGCGCGGGCGGTGATTGGTTAGCAGCAGATAACGACAAACAGTTTTCAGTGATTGAAAAAATGGCAGGCAATGACTTTTTTGAAAAAATTCGTGGCACGGCCATTGTCTCTCTATATAACAATGAAATGGCCTGGGCGCATTTTGGTTATGAAGGAGACGCTTGGGAACAAGGCGGTTACCTCACACGTGGCTTTGATGATTTGAACTGGCTACCCGATCCACCTGCTGATGCGAGTCCCGCAGCATTTTCAGCCCTAAAATAATAATTAAGGCATAAGGAGAAAACATCATGGCAAAATATGATTTAGATGATGATGGAGTAGTCGTAATAATAGGTTCTGGTGCAGGTGGCGGCACGTTAGCCAATGAGTTGTGCCAAAAAGGCGTTCAAGTTGTATTACTTGAAGCCGGCGGACATGAATCTAACGAAAGCTTTGTAAATGACGAATGGTCTTCGTTTGGACAAATTTCATGGTTAGACTCACGCAGCTCTTCCGGTAGCTGGCGTGTAGGCAAAGATTTTAATGGTTTACCCGCATGGATTTGTAAAACCGTAGGTGGCTCAACCACCCACTGGGCAGGCGCTAGCTTGCGTTTTCAAGAGCATGAGTTAAGAGTGAAAACTGAATACGGTGACATTGATGGCGCAAATCTTTTAGATTGGCCCATTACGCTTAAAGACTTGGAACCTTATTACGATAAAGCCGAAGACAAAATGGGTGTAACTCGTACTAATGGTATTCCTGGCTTACCGGGCAATAACAATTTTAAGGTCATGCACGCTGGCGCCACAAAACTTGGCTATAAAAATTGTCATACCGGAAATATGGCGATCAATAGTAAACCACGCGACGGCCGCGCTTCTTGTTTACAACTTGGGTTTTGTTTCCAAGGATGTAAAACCGGTGCTAAATGGTCGACTCTTGTTGCTGAAATTCCAAAAGCAGAAGCGACCGGTAAATTGGATCTACGCCCTAAGTCACATGTTTTAAAAATTGAACAAGACAAATCTGGCAAAGTCAGCGGCGTTGTCTATGCGGATGCAGATGGTAATCAACACATGCAAAAGGCGCGTGCGGTTTGCGTAGCAGGTAATTCAATTGAATCACCACGTTTATTATTAAATTCAGAAAATAGCCAAAGCCCAGATGGATTAGCCAATTCATCAGGCCAGGTTGGTAAAAACTACATGCGACACATGACAGGTTCTGTATACGCCGCATTTGAAAAACCTGTTCACATGTGGAGAGGTACTACGATGGCCGGCATCATCACAGATGAATCTGTTAACGATCCGAAACGTGGATTTGTCGGAGGTTATGAACTAGAAACCTTATCCATTGGTCTGCCGTTCATGGCAGCGTTTCTTGATCCTGGCTCATGGGGCCATGATTTCACCAGAAAGATGGATGAATACAGTCACATGGCAGGCATGTGGATTGTCGGTGAAGATATGCCTCAAGAGTCCAATGCGGTTTCTTTGCATGCTGAAAATAAAGATCAGCATGGAATGCCAACACCCAATGTTCATTTTGATGATCATCCAAATGACATTGCGATGCGTGAGCATGCGTATAAACAAGGTTCTGCGGTATACGATGCAGCAGGCGCTAAAGAAAATTATTTAGTTCCGCCGTATCCTTCCACACACAATCTTGGCACTTGTCGCATGAGCGCAAAAGCGGATGATGGTGTATGTAATGCACACGGTCAAGCTCATGACATCTCTAATCTATTTATTTCAGATGGCAGCCAGTTCACTACCGGTGCTGCAGAAAATCCAACCTTAACTATTGTAACGCTTGCTATTCGACAAGCAGATTACATTGCAAAACAAATGAGCGAAAAAGTGATTTAGCGCACTCACCTCTAATGTTTAAAAGCCTCCTAAACGGAGGCTTTTTTATTTCTGACATCTAAAGTTTTTTTCAGCATTTAATGACTGTACTTTTTCCATTAAATACCATTACTATAAGAAATAGTGATGGTATTTGAATTCATTATTGAGAATATCTATTTATCATGCGAGATCTTTTATTAATAGTATAAATATTTGATCAATATTTACTGCGTGTTTCATAAATTTAATTATTAAGCCTCATAAGTATATTTTAATTTATGCGCCACAAAGAAACATATCGTTAATAATTCTAAAATAATTTATGAGGCACATATAAAACTATTATATATAGTCCGCTTTTTATCATGCATAATAAACTCGTGTTATAAATCTTATGATCTACTTAAATAATACTTATAAAAGAACATAACACTCATAAAAATAATAAACGAAGCACATAAGCTATTTTGGCAGTTTAAATAAAGTGGAATTGTCGATAAATTAATGCTGTAGCAAGAGCTTCATTATTGGTTGCCACTATAATCTAGAGTAACTTTTAATGATGTATTTTAATTAGGATGCTTAACTGGAGGTAGAGTATCTATGAAAACTAATTACTATCTTTCACCTACTTTAAAAAGCACTCATCAAATATCAGACGATCTACATGAAGTAGGCGTTAACGATTTATTTATTCATGTTATTAGTAAAGACGAAGCGGGTCTCAACAAAGAGCATGTACACTCTAGTAATTATTTAGAAACATTAGATTTAGTACGTGATGGTGCAATCGGCGCTTTAATTGGTTTCATCATTGGAGTATTCGCAGCAGGTGCATTAATGTATTTCAAACCATTTGGGCCCAATATGCCGGAGTTCGTTTATCTAATTGTTGTTGCTCTGTTTACTTTATTTGGCACATGGGAAGGTGGTCTTGCTGGGGTCGCCAGTGAAAATAAAAAGCTTGCTAAGTTTCATGATGACCTAGAAGCAGGCAAATATTTAATTCTAATCTACGTTTGGAAAAGCCAAGAGCAAACTGTCAAAGAGGTAATGGCAAAGAAACATCCAGAAGCAGAACTGGTTGCAACGGATATTCAATACTTCAATCCTTTTTGCCCGCTTAAGAGAATAGAAAATTAACCTGCTACAACATCAAGCAAGAACAATAATAAGAAATTAATAGTGAGTGTAACGATAACAGCAACCCGCAGCCTGGCATCTGACCTGGTTGAAATCTGCAAGCCGCGCATAGCATTACTTGTACTAGTTACCACCTTTGCTGGCATGTGGTTAGCTGCAAGCACGTCTTTAGAATTTGATCTTGTTCTACTTACATTACTAGGCACCGGTCTTGCTTCTGCTGCAAGCGGCGCATTCAACAATTATGTTGATCGCGAAGTCGATAAGCTTATGGCGCGAACACGAATGCGCGCTCTACCCTCTTCTCGACTACACCCTCAACAAGCTTTATGGCTTGGCGTAATGTTAAGTTTGTGGTCATTCGCAATTCTCTTTTATTTAGTTAATCCCTTAACTGCGATCCTAGTTCAGGCCACTACATTCTCTTATGTCGTGATTTACACTATTTGGTTAAAACGTAAATCTTCTTTATGCACTGAAATTGGCGGAATAGCGGGGGCGATGCCGCCTGTAATTGGTTGGGCTGCTGTAACCAATGATATTGGTTGGCCGGCACTGATGATGTTTCTAATTATGTTCATCTGGCAACCACCACATTTTTGGGCGCTAGCGTTATTACGTAAAGATGAATATCGCCAAGCAAAGTTACCCATGTTGCCCGTCACGCATGGTGACCAAGCAACAAAAAACCGTATGTTGCTTTATACCATCGCCTTAATTCCCACTAGTTTAGCAATGTACTGGCTACAACTTGTTGGGCCTACTTATCTAGTTTTAGCCTCGATCCTGGGTATTACTTATTTAGTGTTAACGATCGATTTTGCACGCAAGCCGATCACGCACAAAAGCTCAAGAAAACTATTCGGCTTTTCAATTTTATATTTACTTGGTTTATTTACTTTAATTTTTATTGACTGTAAGTGTGGCGGTGCTGCCGCATGAACACACCTTATATATAGGGAGTATTGAGTATGGCTATGGCCATTGTATTAGTTCTTTTAGTGATTGGATCCATTGTTTTCCACTTCATGAGTCCATGGTACTTCACCGAACTGGCTTCTAATTGGGGTGATATTGATACCACCGTGACGATAACTTTTATTGTCTGCGGAATAGTTTTTGTTGCATCTAATTTGTTTATGGCTTATTGCATTTTTAAGTTTCGTAACAAGAGCAAAGAGCAGCGCGCAGCATACGAACCGGAAAATAAAAAGCTCGAGGGTTGGTTAACGATAATTACTACCATTGGTGTAACTGCAATGTTAGCGCCAGGTTTAGTGGTATGGGCAAAGTTTGTATCACCGCCTGAAGATGCAGCTATTGTTGAAGCCGTAGGACAACAATGGCAGTGGACATTTCGTTTGCCGGGTGAAGACAATCGACTCGGTACAGTCGATGCAAGAAAGATAAGTATCGATAATCCATTTGGCATGAATGCTGACGACCCTTACGGTCAAGATGATGTTTTAATTTCATCTAATGAACTACACATCCCTATAGATCAACCAGTTAAGTTCAATCTTCGTTCAAAAGATGTTTTGCATAATTTCACTGTACCTCAATTTCGCGTGAAAATGGATTTAGTACCAGGAATGATCACTTGGCAATGGTTAACGCCAACACGCATTGGCAGCTATGAAATACTTTGTGAAGAGTTATGCGGCATCGGCCATCACACTATGCGTGGCAGAGTAGTAGTTGAAGAAGAAGAACAATACAAAACATGGCTTGCTGCTCAAAAAACTTATGCTCAACTCGTTGCTGCACCGCAAGGTGATGCACACGCTGGTAAAGCAAACTATCAAGTATGTGCTTCCTGTCATGGTTTAGAGGGTGAAGGTAACCCCGCACTCAATTCACCAAAAATTAGTGGCCAAGAAGCTTGGTATGTAAAACGTCAACTTGAATACTTCAAACACGGCATTCGCGGCAGCAACCCAGATGACACTTTTGGTGCACAAATGGCACCCATGGCGGCAACGCTAGTGGATGATACTGCAATGAATAATGTTGCAGCTTATATTGAAGCTCTACCAAACAAACCTGCAGCACAAACCATCAAAGGCGATGCTGATCGTGGTAAAAAACTTTATATCACATGTAGCAAATGTCATGGAAAGCAAGCAGAAGGCAGATGGGCCTTAAATGCTCCACGCATGGCAGGCATGAGTGATTGGTATTTGCTCACGCAATTAAAAAACTTTAAAGATGGAAAACGTGGCGCCCATCCTGGCGACATTACTGGAAGGCAAATGGAATCGATGGTTTTAAGTTTAAATGAAGAAAAGATGCAAGATGTAATTGCATACATTAATTCCCTGTAAATTTTTATTTGATATTAAATTTTGTATTTGTAAATGAGGTAGTAACAAAATGGCACATGTAGCATTAGCCGATGAAGGTCAAGATCTCGCCCACCCTAAAACGTGGATAGGCGCATATGTCTGGAGCCAAGATCATAAAATTATTGGTATTCAATATATTCTCACTGCCACGGCAGTAGGCGTTGTAGCGTTAGTTCTATCATTCATGATGCGTTTGCAACTAGGTTTCCCCGGTGCGTTTGATTTAATTCAACCTAGCGAATATTACCAAGCCGTCACCATGCACGGCATGATTATGATCGTGTTTATGCTGACGGCATTCTTCCTAGGGGGGTTCGGTAACATCTTAATACCACTGATGTGTGGGGCAAGAGATATGGCCTTCCCGTTCATGAACATGCTTAGCTACTGGGTGTACTTACTATCTGTGATAGTGGTATGTGCGAGCTTCTTTATACCTGAAGGCCCCACTGGAGCAGGTTGGACCTTATACCCACCGCAAGCCATCACGGAAGGAACCGCCGGGGCTGACTGGGGAATTGTTTGTATGACAGTTTCTCTAGGACTGTTTGTAATTGCTTTCACCATGGGTGGATTAAATTATGTCACCACCGCTTTCCAAGCACGCACACGTGGCATGACACTCATGCGTATGCCTTTGTCTGTTTGGGGCATTATTATGGCCACCATCCTGGGCTTACTAGCGTTTCCTGCTTTATTAGTTAGCGTGATAATGATGACGTTAGATAAAACTTTAGGCACCAGCTTTTTCATTCCTGCAATATCGTCACTTGGGGAAAACTTAAGTCACGATGGTGGCAGCCCTATTCTTTTTCAACATTTGTTTTGGTTTTTTGGACACCCTGAAGTGTATATCGTCGCATTACCTGCCTTCGGCATCGTCTCAGATTTAATTAGTACGCATGCGCGCAAAAATATTTTTGGCTACCGCATGATGGTATGGGCCTTAGTCGCCATTGGCGGACTAAGCTTTATTGTTTGGGCACACCATATGTATGTAAGTGGAATGAATCCGTACTTCGGCTTCTTCTTTGCAACCACGACATTGATCATTGCGGTACCGACAGCGATTAAAGTCTACAACTGGGTGTTAACTCTCTGGCAAGGCAACATTCATCTTAATGTGCCAATGTTATTTGCCATTGGCTTTGTGTTTACCTTTATCCATGGCGGTATCACCGGCTTATTCTTAGGTAATGTTGTGGTAGACGTACCGCTTTCTGATACGTACTTTGTAGTGGGACACTTTCATATGGTGATGGGCGTATCACCGTTCTTAGTCGTATTTGGTGGCATTTATCATTGGTTTCCAATGCTCACGGGGCGCATGCTTAATGACACCATGGGCAAATTGCATTTCTGGACGACGTTCTTAGGCACCTATGCCATCTACTTACCGATGCACTACATCGGCATACTGGGTGTACCGCGTCGTTACTATGCAAATGGGTCAACCGAGTTCTTGCCGGATTCCGTACAAGCTGCAAATGTAAGCATTACGATTGCAGCGCTCATTGTCGGTGGTGCGCAATTCTTATTTATTATAAATCTTGTTTGGAGCACCTTCAAAGGCAAGAAATCCGAACGTAATCCTTGGCGTGCGACTTCACTGGAATGGCAAACCGAAGATTATCCACCCAAGCATGGCAACTGGGGAGCAAAGCTCCCTATCGTTCACAGATGGGCGTATTCCTATAGCGTGCCGGGTGCAATTGAAGATTTCATTCCTCAAACTGAAGAGCCTAGTGAAAATACTAAAGGCGATGTGCACTAATCATGACTGCAACACTCATCATCCTAGCGATAATAATGGGCACAGTTGTGTTCTGGCTAATTCGCCAGACGATTAATGTTCAACCTTGGGCAGAAGAAGGACCCATTGAACAGCACCATGCTGGCGGGCCCCTTTCTATCCCAGCAGCAAAAATTGGCTTAGTCGCCTTTCTGGCAGTTGCTAGTTCATTATTTTCACTTTTTGTAAGTGCTTACTTTCAGCGCATGGACTACGGTGACTGGACGCCACTTATTGAACCTGGTGTGCTCTGGGTAAATACCGTTTTATTAATATTAAGCAGTGTGTTTTTTCAACGCGCACGTAACGCCGCGATTAAAAGCCAAGTGAGTAAGGTGAAAATCAACTTGCTCATTGCTGGCTTGTTTACGTTTACCTTTATTGCCGGCCAATTATGGGCTTGGCAAGGATTATATGATGCAGGTTATTTTCTTACCTCAAACCCTGCCAACTCTTTCTTTTATGTGTTAACTGCAATACATGCATTGCATATTATTGGTGGTCTTTGGGTGTGGAGTAAAACGGTGTTCAAATTACAAAACAAAGCTGAAGCTCATAAAATTCGCGTAAGTGTCGAACTATGTACGATCTATTGGCACTTTTTATTACTGGTTTGGTTAGTGCTTTTTGCACTATTGTTATCTACTTAAGATAGAAAGGAACATAAGCGTATGTCACAAGATTCAGGTCAAGTCGCTGAGAGTGGTGTAGTCGATGAGCTAATCACGGATTGGGCCGACGATAAAGAAGTGTTTAAAGTGCACTGGGGCAAAGCCATGATGTGGATCTTCCTCTTAAGTGATACTTTTATTTTTACTTCTTTTCTCACTGGCTACATGAAGATACGCACTAGCTCCACCATCCCATGGCCAAATGCTAGTGAAATATTTGCACTCAGTTTTGGTGGCGACCCCATTCCTTTAATTTTAATCGCTATCATGACATTTGTATTAATCACCAGTAGCGGCACCATGGCACTCGCAGTGAACTATGGTTATCGACGTGATCGTAACAAAACAGCACTCCTGCTATTTATCACAGCAGCATTTGGTTTGCTATTCGTTGGTATGCAAGCTTTTGAGTGGACTAAACTCATAGTAGAAGAAGGTATTCGACCTTGGGGCAATCCTTTTGGTGCACCACAATTTGGCGCATGCTTTTTCATGATTACCGGCTTTCATGGCGCACACGTTTCGGGGGGCGTAATTTATTTAACCTACGTTGCCATTGGCGTGATGAATGGGCGTTATGAGAAAAAAGGTTACGACATTGTCGAAATTTGTGGCCTATATTGGCACTTTGTCGATTTAGTTTGGGTATTTATTTTTGCATTCTTTTATCTTTGGTGAGGTATAACCATGTCAGCGACAGATTCAGGACATCAAGAGCATCCACTTAGTATCTATCTTTGGATTTGGATTTTACTGTTTGTACTCAGTACCTTTTCTTATATGGTGGATTATTATCAGCTTCAAGGTGCATTAAGGTGGAACCTGATCATCATCTTCATGATGTTGAAAGCCGGATTTATTGTTTCTATTTTTATGCATATGACGTGGGAACGAATTGCACTGATAAGTGCCATATTAGTCCCCCCCTTATGCTTATTGGTTCTTATCATATTAATGTCCATCGAAGGAAAATATACTCACTCACAACGAGCAACGTTCTTTGGTCTTGACGAAGCACCTGTAGTAGAACACCATGGGAAAAAAGAACATTAAATTATTTGATTGATATTTCCCTTTCCACGATTCGATTTATAAATTATCGCCTTCGCTGTAATTCCCAATTAGTTTTTACATGCCTAGCTCTTGCCCTAGCACTGCACAGTGCGGGTGTAGGAGCTCATGGTGGCGTATTTCTTGAACAAGACGTATGTATTATAGAAATAGATTTCTATAAAGCGCATTTCACTATCTACCAACCACAAATCAGCAAACACGAACAATTCTGTGAAGACATTCCAGAAATTGGCGAAAGTACTTTTGTCATGGAATATTTACACGATGGCTTACGCGACATGCAAGTAGATTTTCGGATTATTAAAGATACACAGAAACTTGGTCGTTTTGCCAAACTTGAAGACATTGAAAAATTAGAAGATATACAGCAACAAACCATATTTTACCAAGCCCCCACATTCAATATTGATGGTGTTTACCTGGCACAATACGATTTCACTGAAAAGGAATACTATATAGGTATAGTCACTGCTAAATACCCAGATCAAGAAAAAATATATACAGCTGTATTTCCTTTTCAAGTAGGTGGTAGTAACTGGGGCTATATTCCAGCGATAATAAGTTTAGCATTATTCTTACAACTAAATTACTGGTTAATGAATGGTGGCTTTACTCATTTACGGAAACTATTTAAATCATGAGAACAATAATTATTATTTTTATTTCTTTATTGTTTTGTACTTCAACGCTTGCAGAGATGGATCTTGCAGCAAGTAAGTCTTCGGACAATGGACATTTCCAAGTTCGTTACATCAGCAAACTGGAGCCAATAGAAATTAACAATCTACACGCTTGGATTATTCATATTAAAGATAAAGATGGAAATGACATCCCCAATGCAGAAGTTAACGTAATTGGCGGCATGCCCGAACATAACCATGGGCTTCCTACACAACCGCAGATAACCAAAGATCTCGGCGATGGATGTTACTTGCTTGAAGGCATGAAGTTTCACATGTTGGGATGGTGGACCGTGACTGTATCTATCACTATTAAAGATATTAGCGACGTTGTCACTTTTAATCTTAAATTATAAAACCGCTAATGCCGAAGTATCCCCGCAATACGTGCTTTGCGACCGCTGTAATAATATTTGTTTCTATACTTACGTTATGGAGCTGCCAAAATAACAACCCATATGATTGGTCTGCAGATGAAATTAAAATTCTGCAATCTCTATCCATAAGAGAGCTCCCACCACTACCAAATGATCGCAGCAATGCCGTTGCAGATAACTTAAGCGCAGCAGAATTTGGCAGACAGTTATTTTTTGATGAGCGCTTTAGCTATAATTCAAAGATCTCATGCGCAACTTGTCACATACCTGAACAATATTTTACTGACGGCTTAGTCACCGCCGCAGGTGCGCAAGCCGGTATTCGCAATACTCCTACTTTAGTAGGTACCGCGTATAGTCCATGGCAATTTTGGGATGGTCGCAGCGATAGTCTATGGTCGCAAGCTTTAGCACCGCTGGAGAATAGTTTGGAACATGCGGGTTCTCGAAATCAGTTTGCACATATTATTTTTGCAGACAAAAACTATCGCGAATACTACGCTGAATTATTTGGGCCGATGCCAGATTTATCTGACATGAAACGTTTTCCAATTATGGCTGCCCCTACAGATAGCAAGGAGTTGCAGAATGCATGGCAAGCAATGAACTCCGAAGATCAAAAAACAGTAAATATAGTTTTTTCAAACATTGCAAAATCTATAGCCGCATATCAAAGATTGCTGCAGCCCGCAGCATCAAGGTTTGATACCTATATTGAAGGAGTAATTAATAAAGATTCTGAAAAATTAAAATCATTAAATAAAAATGAAGTTATGGGCTTAAGATTATTCATTGGCAAAGCACAATGTATAAATTGTCATAATGGGCCGTTGTTAACCAATAATGAATTTCATAATACTGGCGTCCTTTCTGCTGCACGACAATTACCAAGTTTAGGGCGTGTAAACGGCGTTAGAGTTGTCTTAGCTGATCCATTTAACTGCCAAGGTAATTTTAGTGATGCTGCTTCAAGTCAATGTGCACATTTACGCTTTGTTAAAACAGGTGATGAATTAATAGCTGCCCATAAAGTACCAACATTGAGAAATGTAGCAGACACCGCACCCTATATGCATGCAGGACAATTAAGCACCTTGGAAGAAGTTATAGAACATTACAATCAAGCACCATTGGCAATGATTGGACACAATGAAGCTAATCCTCTTGAACTCAGCAAAAAAGAAAGAAAACGACTTACACTTTTTCTACATAGTTTATCTGCACCGCTCATAACAGATTCGAAGTGGCTAATTAATCCACATAAATAAGCGAATTTTACCCATCCTATTGCTAAAGAAATAGCATTGCAGCCTGAGCAATCTATCCTGTTAAGGATATAAATAATTTGCCAGTTTCTTAGAATTAAACCCGTTATAATCTCTTCTCAATTTTGGAGTCTAAGATTTGAACGCCACCATTTCAGCGGTACGCACCCAGGCAAGTGATCTGTTTGAGATAAGCAAACCCCGCATTGCTTTATTAGTCTTGCTTACTACTTTTACCGGTATGTGGTTAGCGGGTGGAGGTTATGTACCATTAGACTTAGTCATCTACACACTCATTGGCACAGGTTTAGCTTCTGCCTCAAGTGGCGCATTAAACAATTACGTAGATCGTGAGGTTGATAAACTCATGGCGCGCACACGTAATCGTGCCTTGCCAACCTCAAGACTACAACCGCAACAAGCTTTATGGTTTGGTGCAATTCTAAGCATTTCTTCTTTCGCAATTTTATTTTATTTAGTAAACCCACTAACCGCATACTTAGCGTTAGGCACTACATTTTTCTATGTTGTGATTTATACCATCTGGCTGAAACGCACTTCTCCATTGTGCACAGAAATTGGTGGAGTTGCAGGTGCATTACCTCCCGTTATTGGTTGGGCTGCAGTTACCAACGATATCAGTTGGCAAGCCATGGTAATGTTTTTAATAATGTTTATTTGGCAGCCGCCACATTTTTGGGCGCTAGCCTTGCTACGTGCAGATGAATATCGTAAAGCTAACTTACCCATGCTACCAGTGGTTAGTGGTATGGAGGTGACTAAATTTAGAATGCTGCTCTACACCATCGTATTGATACCCGTCAGCACCACAATGTATTGGTTCAAACTGGCTGGCCCTATCTACCTAGTTGCTGCTTTAGTACTAGGCATTATCTATTTAGTCATCACTATAGATTTTGCACGCAAACCTATTACGCACCAAAGTACAAAACGTTTATTTGGCTACTCAATTATTTATTTGTGCGGGTTATTTGTATTCATCTTCGCAGACTGCCAATGCAATGGGGCTGTATAAATAACCAACCTACTCCTGGCCACACTACTTAGTAGGATGCTCTCTCAGTGTTTCGCTCTGTAACACCACCAATAACTTAGAAAACACATACTACTATTTGTTACAGATTACAGCCTATTGGCCGATATATCTTTTAAGCCGCACTCTCGTATTTACATGCTTATGACTATGAAAGCATTTATATTCACCATTTTCTTGTATTGTATGACTGTTCAACATGCATATTCAGCAGTGACCACCATTACATGCGATTACGACGCCTTCGCATCCATTCAAAGAGTTGAACAAGCTATTGAGATCATGCAATTAGTATTCACGGTAGATACTGAGACCAGTGAAGCACAGATTATTCGTAAAACAGGCGTAACGGATGTGGATTTATATCCTAGCGGTGGCGGGTTTACTTTTATCGAAGTTAATGAACGCGGCAATGTACTCACAACGACTGTTGATATCCATGGCAAAACAGCGCATAGCAGGAATACGATTTTAGATAGTGAACTTATCCCCAGCCAGTTTTATGGCACCTGTAACTACGAGCAATAAATTTATTATTTAGATCAGCCCTGATCATGCACTTCGCATGGACTACGCATTTCTTCAGGTACATTAGGTGGACATACCCCACAAGCTTCATTTCCGGGAACCGCGAAATCTATTTTTCTTGGGTACGGTAAATCTAAGCTGTCCATCATATGTATAAATTCATTTCTTGGCATATCATTTCCCAGCCTTGGATTGCGCGCCTTCTCTTGCGCAATACTACTAATATGATGTCCAGAATAATCATGCCCAGGATAGACTAAGGTTTCATCAGACAACGTAAACAACTTTTGTTGAATACTATCAAATAGCATTCCTGCATCACCAGATTGAAAATCGTTTCGGCCACACGCATCTATTAGCAAGGCATCGCCTGTAAACACCATCTGTTGCGGTGCATGATCTATTAAATATGCATAGTGATGATCTGTATGTCCCGGCGTAAATAATGGATGTAGTTCTACTGAGCCAATACGGAAAACCTTACCCTCTTCTATCTGAATATCTGCACAAGGCAACTCAGCTTGTTTAGGATAAACAATTTCACTTCCAGTTACCGCCTTAAGCTTAGTTGCGCTAGTGAGATGGTCTGCGTGGATATGTGTATCGATCGTGTACGTGAGCTTCAACCCTAGCTGTTGAATGAGCTCTAGATCTCGCTTCATCGTTTCTAATACAGGATCAATTAACGCAACAACACCTTGCTCTTGGCAAGCAACAAGATAAGTATAGGTAGAGGAACTAGGTTCAAATAGTTGGCGAAAAATCATAACTTTCTATTAATATATTTTAGATTCAAGCAATCTTTCATGCTCACTAGAGTTTTAAACCGTTATTTATGAGCGATTTCTTTATCAGTGAAAAGATAATCTTTTAACTCTTTATCCATGACAGGGTCTTTGCGACGTATCCATTCCAATACCATTGCTGCATGCTCTTTTTCCTCATCACGGTTATGCGCTAGGATGGCTTTCAAGTCAGCGTCTTTACAAGCATCTACACGTTGGTTATACCAATCCACGGCCTCGAGCTCTTCCATTAAAGATGTTATCGCACGGTGCATGTCACGCGTTTCATCCGATATTTCACCTATTGGTTCATGATAACCTTCATTTGCCATGCCGAACTCCTTAATATTTAATAACAGATCACATTTCTAGCATTTAGTTTACTAGACTATAAATATTTTCTCATAAAAAAAGCTATAAAATGAATTACGAAGTTATCGATGCACATGTCTATCCCGATGGGCAATTGGATGTTTTATCTAAAATTGAAGTAAGTCGATTACTCGACACTAGCCAAGGTGGTTTATACAGACTATTTCGTAATTCCTCACTAGCAGTACTGAATTGTGGAAATCCTCTTAATGATGGGAAAGAATTATTAGAACGATATCAATCATTTGACATCATCTTAATTCAAGAAGAAAAAGGTATTAGCCTAAAATTAAAAAATGCACCTGCCAGCGCATTTGTCGACAACACTATAATTAAAGGTATTGGTGAACATCTATTTGCAGTATTACGAGATATTATTTATGTAAATGATGAAATATATTCAAACCCTAAACTGGATTTGAATACCTCAGAAGGAATCACTGATGCGGTATTTCACATTCTTCGTAATGCAGATGTACTGCAACCCAACACAGAACCTAACTTAGTCGTTTGTTGGGGTGGCCACTCAATTGGCAGAAAAGAATATGATTATTCTAAAGAAGTAGGCTACGAATTAGGCTTACGTGGCTTAAATATATGCACAGGTTGTGGCCCCGGCGCAATGAAAGGTCCAATGAAAGGTGCCACCATTGGGCATGCCAAACAACGCATCAGAAGCTCACAGTATTTAGGACTAACCGAGCCCGGAATTATTGCTGCTGAGCCACCTAACCCCATAGTGAATGACTTGGTTATATTACCTGACATTGAAAAACGTTTAGAAGCATTTGTACGTCTTGGACATGCCATGCTCGTGTTTCCTGGCGGCGTTGGCACTGCAGAAGAAATTTTCTATACCCTCGGTATTTTAATGCATCCGAGTAATCGGGATATTCCTTTCCCATTAATTTTTACCGGACCAGAAAGTGCAAAAGATTATTTTATGGAAATAGATAACTTTATCTTAAGCACTTTAGGCAAAGAAGCCCAAAAGTTTTATAAACTTATCATTGCAGATTCTGAAGCGGTTGCCAAAGAAGTTCAAAATGGTATTAAAAAAGTCAGAAAATATCGTGAAAATAAAAATGACGCTTACTACTTTAATTGGACACTCAACATAGACCCAATGATGCAAGTGCCCTTTATTCCTAACCATGAGAATATGCTGGCCTTACAGCTACACTTTAATCAAGAAAAATATCAGCTTGCCGCAAACATTCGTAACGCCTTATCAGGGATCGTTGCGGGCAATGTAAAAGAAGAAGGTATTAAAGCTATAGAAGAAAATGGTCCATTTAAAATCAAAGGTGATCAGGAAATATTGAAACCTTTATCTTTATTATTAGAATCTTTTGCAGCTATGCAGCGAATGAAAATTTCAAGTAACGGCTACATACCTTGCTATGAAATTGAATGAATAAAAAAAAGAGGCTTTTAACTTAGCGATGTAACGCACTAAAAATACAACAATCGTTACTTCCAAAAGTCCCAAATCTCGTGGTAAGTAACACCACCCCTAATAATAGTTCGTATCCCTGCATGCCGATTATGGTTCTGAACTTTATCAACAGCATAGTTATAAGCTTTAGAGCCATCAGTGCCCTCTCGCACACGAAAATGCGTCACCAAATGCCAACCCTGGTTATTTAACATAGCAGTATCTAAACCATTTAATGATTCAATTTCTGCAGAACTATCCGACATTGAATACCAACCTTGCTCTCGAAAATTAAAAATAAGTATATTAAATACAAATACTTATAATATTTATAGTATACATATGCCTTTTAGAAACTTTAGAGGCTTACCGATATTTAGTAGAAACTAAGCTACCAGTGGTTGCACACAACAACTATCGAAATTACAGCTAGTTATGAATAGAAATTCAATAAAATAATTAGCTTGAGTATTGCTAATTCTACTTTCAACCTACAAACATACGTTATGCACATCCATGTGTACGACTAGTGCAAAAATATATTTATATCTTCCCATCCAAACCCATTTGATAATACTTATGTGTAATCTCTTCTTGGTTCTCTAACAACCAATCAATACTGGGTTCATTATTCATTGCTTTATGAATAGCGCTTGCCATCGCTTTACGATGGATATCAAATAAAATTTTATGATCTAAGTCATCCGCTTTGGCTACTAAAGGATTCAACCAAACCGATACAATAATACCAATATCATTTGCTTTTTCTTTAGGGATGTCGCCTGCACGCACTGCATCTAATACACCATTTGCTATCGCGCCTTGAACCGTGCCCATTAAAATATTGGTATAGCGCTCGTCTTTAACCGTTACTTTACTTACCATCAAGGTTGCAGGGCGAACTTGGATATCTGTATTCATGATTGCAAGTACTCTTGAATGACCCTTAACTTGGTCTCCAAGTAATGTTGCAAATGCTGTGCCTACAGGACCATCTAGCTCACCAATTACAACTTCTGGCTCCGCAGCAGTTCCCGCTGGGCCACCAGCAACTAATGATTCACCTACTCGCATTCCAATTCTTCCAGACATGTTATCGCTCTCCTATATAATTTAAAAACTTAATTTTATTTAAGCTGCAGCACTTCGGCCCGCACGTTTACGCTCAATCTCTTTAAGGTATTTTTTACGTAGACGTATATGATTTGGCGTTACTTCAACAAGCTCGTCTTCTTCGATAAATTCAAGGGCTTGTTCAAGAGTATGTTTAATTGGAGTGGTCAAGGTAATCGCTTCATCCGTTCCAGAGGCACGAACATTTGTCAGCTGTTTCCCTTTAATTGGATTCACGGCTAGATCGTTATCGCGGTTATGAATACCAATTATCATACCTTCATATACTTCAATCGCAGGACCAATGATTAAACGCCCTCTTTCTTGTAATGCATAGAGTGAATAACCAAGCGCTTTACCTGACACCATTGAAACCAATACGCCATTTTGACGCTTAGCAACCGGACCAGCCTTCACGGGTCCATAATGATCAAATATATGCGTCATGATTCCACCACCTGATGTCATCGTCATAAACTGGGAACGAAACCCAATCAATCCGCGTGCAGGAACAATAAATTCAAGTCGAATTCGGCCTTTACCATCTGGCACCATATTTTTAATTTCAGCACGTCTCTCACCAAGTTCTTCAAGCACTGAGCCCTGATGTTCCGTTTCACAATCAATCACCAACTGCTCATACGGTTCGTGCATGACTCCATCAATCTCTTTGCGTATCACTTCAGGTCGCGATACACCCAACTCAAAACCCTCACGACGCATCGATTCGATTAATACACTTAAGTGCAATTCACCACGCCCAGATACCTTAAACTTATCCGCTGTGTCGCCCTCTGCTACGCGTAAAGCCACGTTATGAATCAACTCTTTATCTAGCCTTTCTCTAATATTACGACTGGTTACATATTTTCCATCTTGTCCAGCAAACGGTGAGTCGTTCACTTGAAACGTCATGCTGATCGTAGGTTCATCTACAGATAACGGCGGCATAGCTTCGATCGCATCGGGAGAACAAATGGTGTCCGAGATATTTAAACCGTCGATGCCAGTGATACATATAATCTCGCCAGCTTCAGCTTGCTCTACATCTACACGATCTAAGCCATGGTAGGTCATTACGTTGAGAATTTTTCCATTGCGAGATTTATCATCTGAGCTTGCAATAGCAATTTGCATATTTCTTTTGATCACTCCTCGAGTGATACGGCCTACACCAATCACGCCAACATAGCTGTTGTAGTCCAGCGCGCTAATTTGCATTTGCAATGGGCCACTTGAATTCACTTCTGGCGCAGGCACTTTATCAATAATTAAATCTAACATCGGCGTCATGTCTTCATGCATGGCATCTACTTCCAACCCTGCAATACCTTCCAATGCTGAGGCATACACGACGGGAAAATCTAATTGTTCGTCTGTCGCGCCTAAGCGATCAAACAAATCAAATACTTGGTCTACTACCCAGTCAGGCCGCGAACCATCACGATCTACTTTATTGATAACGACGATAGGTTTTAAACCACGCTCGAATGCTTTTTGCGTAACAAAACGAGTTTGCGGCATAGGCCCGTCAACTGCGTCCACTAACAATAAAACACTATCCACCATCGATAACACACGTTCTACTTCACCACCAAAATCAGCATGTCCAGGTGTATCCACAATATTTATACGATGATCTTTCCATGAGATCGCAGTATTTTTTGCCAGAATAGTAATACCACGCTCACGCTCTTGGTCATTAGAATCCATGACGCGCTCCGCATCCATGCTTTTACGATCCAAGGTGCCAGACTGTGCTAATAACTTATCAACCAGAGTGGTTTTTCCATGATCTACGTGAGCAATAATTGCAATATTTCTTAACGATTCAGACAAAATTAATTCCAGTGTTTTTGAATTTGATAATCAGTGGCCCAGCCTCTAGCCGGGGCTGAAATATGCCTGAATCTGTCTGAAAATAGTACATTTCATTCTGAATAGAGCAGCGCTGGAATCACCCAAATATGCCTAAAATGTGAAGTTAAACTAACGTTTCGTCGGAAATGACGATATAAGACTTATTAATTGTGCCAAATAATCTAAAAATATATTATTTGTAGGTTCTTTTTGCCGGAATCACATTCCTAATCCCACCCCTAGGGTCTTCAACATCTCCCTCATATCTAGGGATCAAATGAATATGAGTATGCGGTACAGATTGCCCCGCAATTTTACTTACATTAATACCAATATTATAGGAATCTGGCTGGTGATCTTTTTCCACCATTTGCTTAGCACGATGTACGTTCTCCCATAACTCTGTTATTTCTTCATGCATGCAATCAAAGTAGTTGGGTACATGTCGGTTTGGAATGATAAGCAGGTGGCCAGGAGATGCAGGATATTTATCCTGACTAATAAACGTTAGATCACCCTGATAAACAAGATCAAGTTTTCTACAAAAAATACAATCGGTAGACATAGCAAGTAATATAAAATTTGAATGGAGGCCTGAAGGACAAAATTGCCAGGAGCAATTTTTGAACAGCCATAGACTGACCTGAAGGGTAAACTACATGGACGTAGTGAGCAATTGAACCATCTACACGAGGATGTACCCTCCACCGATCATTTAGTATCACACCAAGCCTGCACAGGTGTTACAGCTCACGTGCTTACTGGTATCCATCTTTCCACCGCCATGCCCACCCAAACGACGTATATGAACCCGACTTACACCGTACCTATTGAATAAAATCGCACCTGGGATAAGTTGTTGGAATATCAACTTAACCTCAAGGTGGAGATTCCCAGATGCAATAAACCTAATTAAATAGGTGTCACGCCAAAGCTGTACACCAGATGGACGTTGGAAATAAGTCCTGACATACACAACACTCAGCGCGACATAACTCAGTTTAAAAGTTATATAAAATGCCAAGCGTGAAACTGTTGGTTGACACATCTTCAAACTCATCGAAATACTCCCACTCACCTCGGATACCAAAGCCACTTTGGGAATACCAAGTAGCGCCAGCACCGAATGTGAATACTTCATCATCAAAATCATCTGATGCAACTAGCGGCCCACCGGCAAGACCTGAAGGATCTACGACTATCTCTGCATCTGCTTCGATAAACGCAATGCCAGCACTTGCAAAGAAGTCATAGTTAGATACTTGATATCTGCCAATAAGTTTTGCACTGAATGCTTGTATGTCGTCAACTTCTGTTGTTGCTAAATCAACAGCAGCACCAGTAGCATTCACTTCACCATCAAGAGAACCTAAATCGTGATAGCCAATTTCGAAACCAAAGTTCTTAACAAAGTTATACCCTGCAAAAACTTTGAATCCTGTATCATCGTCGTCTATGTCTGCTGAAAATGGAGGACCAGCTATGCCCTCTAAATCATCCTCGAGATCGTCCACGTCAAAGTAATTTTGACTTACCCCGACGCCTGCATAAAATCCCGTGTCTGATCTTTCAGCATGGGCTATTGTTATCGTGCTAGTTATGGATATTAGAAATAACGTCAATACAAAATGTATCTTCATTGCTTACTCCCTATTTAAGTTAACGTGATTTCCAACGTCCATTAACACCAGTTGACATAAGGTGATCTCAGGTTCGTTTGGAGTTGGGGACAATGAATCTATCTCCCTTAATTTGACGAACCTGAGATCTAAACTCATGGTTTTTTATCAGTAATTACCTAGTCTTCCTTCGGATGTGTTCTTACGTGAATAATTTCTTCTACCGCTTTCATATATGCGGCGCGTTCGGTAGCTTGTGCATGAAACCATTTGTTGACATAAACCAAATCATTTTCTTTCACTGCAAGTTCGTTTCTTTTTTTAAGGTTCTCATTGACCAACCCTACAAAGGCGTTATAGTTATGCGTGAACTTAAACATGGCATAGTGAATCAAGAGTCTTGGTTAGAATTCTCATATTTTCGATCATTCAGTGTAGGTAACTCACTTAATACGCGATTGGCTAATACACCGCATAATTTTTCTCCGCGCTCATTGAGAAAAAGATGTTTCGTTTTACTGTCAAATTCATTTTCTTCTTCATAGATCAAATCAAAGCCCGGTAGTCGTTGTTTATTGTCACGGTCACGATCAAAGGCGTATTTAGTTAAATCTCCTACATAACGTTTGGTAGTGGTTAATGCTTGCGGAGCGAGCGCTTCATTAATTTGTTTGCGTGTTATGCCTTTTTGTAAACTAATCAGAAATAAAATGTCTAAATGATGTGCATTAAATGTTTTATTTACAAATTGTTGTGCGGCATGAATGCATCCACGCAATTTATCAATCGCAATCAACTGTTCCTTCGTTAACATCAGTAATTCATATCATCAATTAAATTAGGTTATTTATACTGTTAATTCGATTCCATAGGACTTAGTCCAAATTTGGACAATTAAAAACTTAATGATAGTTAATAGAATTTTTATTAAGTATGTGTCTTGTCCTAAGTCTAGAGTCAATGTTTATTTTTTATTAAATAATTCTTTATAAACTCTGGACATATACAGACTTATGATAGGCGACCAGTTAATAGTTAAACGTAAACGCTTAGGGTATTAGCAAACGTAAATGCAAATGCTCTAGGTATAAATAGAGCAACATTTACCGAACAAGAAAATTCATAATGAAAAAACTAATGCGATGGATTGCGTTACTTATAATATTTACTACAGGTGAAGTGCTTGCGCATGGCGGTGGACTAAATACATGTGGCGGCCACAATAATCGTAAGACGGGTAACTACCATGTGCACCGTATGAACCTACATTGTGCATGCCATCCTGAGCAACAACAGTGCAAGGGAAGTGAAGATGATAAGGCTGCAAAATATATTAAATACTTACAGGATCATGGATACGAAGTTAAAAAGAAATGAAATACATGATTGCTTTAATTTTAATGCTCACGGCAGTCCATGCATCAGAGCGCGATGTGGTAGATCGTGAATGTAAAGGCAAGGCCGAGGTAACACTGCGCGACAAAACGCGTGTCGATTGCTTAACTAAAGATGTGGCTTACGAGTTCGACTTCGCTGAGAAATGGGCGGAATGCTTAACACAAGCGTTACATTACGGCATGTTTACCAACAGAAAGGGCGCATGTGTTCTGATTTACAAAAAACCAGAAGATTTCAAATTTTTTAATCGCGCACAGAATTTAGTCTGGTACTACGGACTACCAATAGAACTAACTCATATAAACGAATAGGAACCAACTTAGAAATGGATTTCATTATTAATATTATTTTTTTCAACTAGCGTATTCGCTGAAAATGTCCTAATGGAATGGGAATTTGAAATTCTCATGGAAGATGGCACATATGCTTACGGCAGAGCCTACCTTAATCAAGACGGCAATATAATCGGCACGCTGAGAGAAGGTGATGGCGACCATGTTCAGCTGTATGGCTATCCAAGCGACGAAACTATTTCACTTTACGGCGGAAACGTAAGCCAGTCTTCATACTAGCAATAGGTCCAAATCTGGACACATATATAAGTATAAGTGTCATTAAAAACTTTAATAATTCCATTCCGTAATCACTTGACTCTAGTACCGGTCCAGAGTTTAAAGTCTATGCACTAATTGAGGTCATCCTATGGAATTCAAAATTGGGAAACTATCTGAAGAAACAGGAATTAATATCGATACACTTCGATACTATGAAAAGCAGGGGCTAGTACTCCCCGTTCAAAGGCGAAGATCGGGCTATCGAATTTACAATAACGAGTCCATTAAAGAAGTCGAGTTCATAAAACGTGCTCAAGCTCTTGGCTTTAACCTGACTGAGATCAAAGAAATTATTGAGATCGATAAGCATAAAGATAACATCGATGATATTAGAACAGTGCTACGGAATAAGAGTAGAGATATAAAGAAACTACTTTCTGATGCATCGCGTATAACGAGAGCACTCAATATAATTGAAGCAAAATGCAGCAACACAGATGATGTAAGTCTAGTGGATATAGTTTTTAGCGATGAAGTTTATCAGATTACAAATTTAACTGAATCAGAAAATACTTATCTATTAGAAGAATCTACTTGGAACATTAACGGTGAAGCAGCAACTGAGAATGGCGAATTATTACCTTTAGTTGGCTTATCGACTATAACGCACGATGAAGAAATATGGACCATCAGGAATGATTTTGTTAATTCGGGTGGTCCTGAAAACCAAGTGGTTATGCATGTTCCTCCAATCTTGGATGATATTAAAGTTTCTCGCTTCATAGGAAACTGCTTTATTTTTGGCGAATTGGTAGGAGTGATAACTATCTCAGCGGATAGCTTATTTAAATGCTACGAGATGCCTGAGCATCAGTACCGAGGTATAGAGCATATTAAAAAGCTAAGCAGTGAAGTCTACGATGTAAGTGGGATTGTTATCGATGGCAAAGTTCCAAAACTGCAGTACCAGTTCCAACTAGAGAGAACTGAAACTTCTGTTCCTTCTAGTTAGGACTTCCTTTGTCACCTAAGCAATAATACATTCCACGAAAAGGATTGTGTTCTCGAAGACAAGATCGATAATTTTTAAGTGGTCTGAGAACTACACCTCCTCGGGGCAGTTATGAAAGAATATGTGGAGTTAAGACTGACTTTCAATTGAAAAGAGCGGCAAATTTTCCCACTGTTTTGTCCGCCCGACTTCTGTCTGAAGTAATATTTAACTAATAACTATGTCCGTTTATGGACCTATCTATTACTTAATAATCTCTTCAGAAATGTATTCTCATGCCGTTACATATTTGCTATCTAGTCAAAAAAACTTCACTAGATGTAATTCATCAAAATATGAATTTAATAATAATTGAATAACTCATGACTCTTGGGAGTTCTGCATTGGAAACGCCAAAAATTACATTAAGCGAAGACACTAGAATTGAAACATTAAAAGCACTCAAGATTTTAGACACACCCGCTGAGGAACGTTTTGATCGTCTGACGCGTATAGCAAGAGAAGTATTTAATGTGCCCACTGCTTTGGTGAGTCTTATAGATGAGAATAGGCAATGGTTTAAGTCATCCGTTGGCTTAGAAGTTAGTGAAACTCCCCGTGACATTTCATTTTGTGGTCACGCTATTCACAGCGACGATATTTTCATAATCCGTGATGCTAAACGTGATATACGCTTTCATGATAATCCATTGGTGCAAGGTGAACCCTGGATTCGTTTTTATGCGGGGTATCCGCTAAAGGCAATGAACGGGGAAAGACTTGGTACCTTCTGCATTATTGATAGTAAGCCTAGAGCTCTAAACGATAAGAATGCTCAAACTCTAATAGACTTAGGTTGCATAGCAGAACGAGAACTTTCCATGCTGCATATTGCAACCAATGATGAGTTAACAAAAATATTTAATCTCCGTGGCTTTAAGATGTTAGCTCAAAATAATCTGGATGTGTGTATTCAACATGGGTTCCCAGCATCACTTATATACTTTGATATTGATAATTTTAAATCCATTAATGATGAATTTGGTCATGCAAGAGGCGATAAACTTTTAATAAGTTTTACAAAAATGTTGAAAGATTCATTTAGAACATGTGAAGTACCCGCTAGAATTGGAAGCGATGAATTTGGTTTACTGCTTGGCAATAAAGATAAAAATCAAGCAGAAGATTGCATTAGAGTATTTCAAAAACTTATTGATGTGTACAACAACAATGTAAAGGAAGGATACACTATAGCCTTTACCCACTGCACAGTTGAATTCGACGCTTTAAAACATAGCTCAATTCAAGCCATGATAAATGAGGGACAAGATTTAATATATGAGATTAAAAATCGAAAAAATAATGTCGTTCAGCTACATTCATCAAAGATAAAAATTGCATGAACCCCTACCATGGGCTGCAGTTACTTTAAGAAAGGTAGATAAAAAAGATACTCAAACAACATATTCTTTTGAGACAAAAATTCCTGCTCTTAAACTACTGCTTAAATATCTAGTACTTAGAGAAAAGTCGCTGAAGAAATACAAATTATCGTAAAGGTATAATTTTTCTTGGTGGAAGAATGGTGGAAAATCAAAAAGTTTGTGCCTTCTTACCTCAAGAGCTTTTATAAATTATTGAATAAATGGTGGCCGAGGGCGGAATTGAACCACCGACACGAGGATTTTCAATCCACTGCTCTACCAACTGAGCTACTCGGCCAAATTTTGAAACGGGTTCCCGTTTTTACATTGCGGAGATTGAAAACACTATTTTCAACCTAGCCTACCTTGTCGCTACACGACCCCGCTACATAGGCCAAAGACGGGATGTTTACTTAAAACGGGCTATTAAACGTGGCTCTATATAGTGAGTCAATACGTTTTTGATAACTAATCCTTATCTAGCGTTAGGATCAACAAATTCCTTAGGAGCTTCTGAGCCTTCACCAAAAAAGAATTTTTCCATTTCTTCTTCTAGGAATTTACGTGCTTTAGGGTCCACTGGAGTGAGGCGATACTCATTCATCAACATGGTCTGGTGACCCACCCACATTTGCCAGCCCTCTTGTGAGACGTTGTCATACACTTTCTGACCTAACTCGCCTGGATAGGGTAAGTATTCGAGACCTTCAGCTTCTTTATTGAGCTTCACACATTGCACCATGCGCGCCATGAGGTTGTTCCTTGTTACAGTTTAAGACTTGTTCTAACACCTTTTTTACGGGTGCTGCCAGGCCAATTTTTTGGCCAACTTTTTGATCTGTAAGTTTATACCAAACCCCGAGATCGTCTTCCATTACACCATTGGGTTTTTTATTGATCTGAATGAGTTTGGGATGCATATGGAGCTTAAAATGAGAAAAAGTGTGCGAAATTACTGGCAATGTCCTGGAACGAGGTGAGCTATTTTCATAATGCTGGCTCAGCCAAGCATCCAGCTTGGCGCTATCTTCAAATTCCGGAAAGCTATATAACCCACCCCAAATTCCTGTCGGTGGCCGCTTTCCCAACCAAATCGAGTCATCTTGATAGTCTTGAATAATGGCTACCACCACATCCCGTTGTGGGATTTTTTTAGATGGCTTGGGTGTGGGTAATTCGTTTTGTCGCTGCTGCTCAAGAGCCATGCAGTTTTCTTGGACCGGACAAGCACTGCAATTTGGGTTACTACGCGTGCAAAGCTTCGCACCTAAATCCATCATGGCTTGTGTATATTCAGCAAATGATTCGGAAGGTAATAAAGATTCCGCATGCTGCCAAAGTTGTTGCTCTATTTCTCGCGCACCTGGCCAACCCTCTAGCGCAAAATACCGCGCCAATACTCGTTTTACATTGCCGTCTAAAATGGCATGAGGTTGGTTATAACTTAACGCTAGAACTGCTGCTGCAGTCGAACGACCTATACCAGGCAATGCAATAGCCTGTTCAGTTTCTTTTGGAAACTTACTTTCATGTAACGCACAGATTTGCTGCGCAGCTTTATGCAAATTTCGTGCGCGCGCATAATATCCCAGACCTGTCCAATGATGCAGCACATCATCAATATCACTAGTAGCAAGTGTATTTACATCAGGAAAGTGTTGTATGAACTTTTTGTAATAAGGAATTACCGTATCTACACGCGTTTGTTGAAGCATGATTTCCGACACCCAAATTTTGTACGCATCACGATCACATTGCCAAGGTAAATCTTTACGGCCATGATCTTCAAACCAATACAACACCTGCTGGCTAAAGGTTTTCTTCATTGTGTTATAAGTTGTTATTCTTTAGCTTTTTGTTGCAGCAATTTGACACTTTCAATGACGCGTTGTTTGAATTTTTTCTTCAAAACATAGGAACGTATAATGGGAGGAATCCAAAACTTTGGCTGCATACTTGCATCATACTTCACCACGGTATCTAACGAATGTTGTGTGAGTCCCCACACAGCGTAACCAGAACGCAAATCACTAAGCAAAGGAAGGATAAAAGCTTCAAGTTTTGAATTTTCAAATTGAGTAATATCTTCCACCCGCGTAATGCTTTTACAAAAAAATAAAATACAGTCGTGCACTACCGTTCTTACTCGCAGGCTGTCTGCTATTGACGAATCTTGTATTTCACTCTCGATAATAGAGGGATTAAGATCTGATATATTTTTGAAATCGGTTAGTATTTCCATCACTCGCGCGGGCGCGGCTTCGACTGTAAATTCTGCGCTTAGAAAATAGGTTTTATCCGCATAACGCACGTTCACTTCAACTGCATGAGTAACCACACATACGTTTAGCCCAAACAGCAAAACGCATATCATGCATTTCATTAGAATAGTTTGAGCTTATCTTTTAGTTTGCCGCCAAATTTTTCTTTAAGCTCTTCTACTTTTTCTTCTTTCTTCTCTTCGAACTCTTCTTTTAACTCTTCTTTCTTTTCTGCAATTTTCTCTGAAGAGGTGCACTTCAATAAACCTTCTGTATCCAAACCATATTTTGGATCCTCAAAGGGCCCTTTAATCTTCACAGGTACGCCACATTTATCAGGTTCGTCCGATAAACCTATCGCAATTTTATAATCTGTTTTTGATTTTCCAATATCAATCGTACCCTCGCCCTTAGCATTAACCACCGGGGATTTAAACGTTAGGTCTTTATTAGTCGCCACTCCATTGGCAATATTGTAGCTACCAAACAATTCATCAAATACCAATTCCTCTCCACTCGGCTTAGCATCACGTTTCCTCAATAATGCCGCCGCTTTTTCAACATTGGACGCTAACTTTTCATCGCGTAATGCGCCATTATTCGCTTTAAGATTAACTTTACCCCCAAGCGCTTGTTTAAGTTCTGCAATACTATTGCCCGTAGTATGAATATTTAATGCGAGATTACTGGCACCTCTTATATATGCTTGCTCTTCTCCTAGAAAATCAATACTGAGTTTATCGATGGCTACATTAGCAATATCAGTAGCCAAAGCATATTTTGGTTTATCGCCACGTACATCTACACTGGCCTTACCTTTCATGCTTCCATCGTAAAGATTCATCGACATAGGAGTGACTTGCAGCAAACCGCCCTTAGCTGTCACGGTCGCTTTGACGTTCGTCATGGTCATGCCGGAAATTATTAATTTTCCGACGGCTATATCACCATTTACGCGCATGTCTCTCAATGTTTTAGTAGGCAGCTCAATCGGTTCGTTTTCATCTGCCGAGGTGCTTTCTGCTTTTTCATCCGCACTGGAAGTTGGCAATAATTTATCTAAATCTAGTAATTCAGATGCTAAAGTAAACTTAACATCGGGTTTGCTAAACGATTTTACGGATGCATTACCTGTTAGTTGTGTATCTAACATCGATACTACAAGCGACGATAGACTTAATGCTTCATTGGCAACATCCGCATCAATATTAGTTTGCAACGCTACCTCTAGCTTACCCTCTGGGAAAGCATCTCCAGTGCCAGAAATTTTTATCTGCGTATTTTGCATCGCATATTTTTGTGTCGCAAAGTTTCCACTAACATCAGAATTTAAATCTAAATCCATCGCACCATTTGGAAAAGATTCACCCGTACTATGCAGCTCCACATCTAAATCTTTTAAACTCAAGGTTTGTGCTTTTGAATCAAACAATGCTTTAGTAACAATCTTTAAACTTGCATCCATCACTGGCTCAGCATTCTTCAGTTTTAAATCCATCTTTACATCAGTCGCTTTGCCATCACCTAATTCACCCGTAGTTAAATTAAACGGAGCAATTTGAATTTTGGTGCCTACTTGATCATCTTGCCAATGGAATTCTGCATCACTAATATCAATTCCGTTGATCACCAATTCCGGTGCTGCCGAACTTCCATCTGATGTTTCTTCACTTGATGACTCTTCAGACACTAAGTCATCCCAATTGGTAACGCCTTGCGCATTTTTATGCAAGTTCACTTTTAAGCCATGTAATATTAATTTAGAGGCTTCTACTTTGCTCTTAAGTAAAGGCAGTACTGCAACACTTATGCTAACTTCTTCTACAGTAGCCATGGGTGTGTCGCCAAAGCCAGGTGCATTACCAAAGGTGGTTTCACCTAAACTTAAGCCGAGCGGCCACCAAGAAGTCTTGATACCCCCGGTAATGACTAAATCTCTTCCCGTTGCCTTTTTAACTTCACTTGCAATTTCTTCCTTATAATTGTTGACGTCTAAGGTGCTAAGAAAAAATACTCCGCCGCCAATCACGACCACAACCAACAAAATGATCGCGATAACAAGATACTTAATTATTTTCATGGTCGTTCTCCTGACTACTCTTATAGTTATTCTTTAATGGACCACTTACTAAACGATAAGTTTATGATTTGCGCGTCCAGGTACCTGATTTCCCACCCGTCTTACTTAATAATGCGATATCTTGCAAAATCATACCTCGGTCTACCGCCTTGCACATGTCATAGATCGTTAACAATGCAACCTGAACAGCCGTTATTGCCTCCATTTCAACACCCGTTTGCCCTCGTGTTTCTGCAGTCGCTTTACAATAAATTGCTGCCGGGGCTTCTTCGATATGAAATTCAACTTCGACTGAAGTTAGCGCCAAAGGATGACATAACGGTACTAACTCTGAGGTTTTTTTAGCGCCCATAATGCCCGCAATGCGTGCAATGCCTAAAACATCACCTTTTTTATGACCACCCGTTTGCACCAACTTCAAGGTTTCGGTTTGCATACGAATGCGGCCATCCGCAACCGCAATACGATGACTCACGGGTTTCCCCCCCACATTAACCATGTGGGCTTCACCTTCTTTATTAAAGTGGGTTAGTTTGCTCATGTTAGGTAAATGGTACCATTTCGGATCGGTTTGTAGACAAAGATTTCGAGGTTAATATTTAGAGGATGTCAGTTCACGTTAAATATTTTGCTAGTTTGCGAGAAGCTATGGGTCGCAGCCACGATGATATACCGTTTACAACTACCATCACGGTTACAGAAGTATGGAAGCATGCCACCCAGAACATGCAAAAACCTGATCGCTTGTTAGTAGCTGTCAACCAAGAATATGCAAGCTTTGATAAAGAAGTTTGTGATGGAGATGAAGTTGCATTTTTTCCGCCGGTAACGGGTGGCTAATTATAAACGCGAACATCGCGTAGTTAATGTCGGCAACGGTTTTACTTTTTTCGGATTAGTGTTTGCTTGGGGTTGGTTATTATCCAGAGGACTTTGGATTAAAGGTCTTTTTGTTTTACTAACCTATATCCCAGTTTATTTTTTTCACTCTGTTGTGATGGCTTATTTAATAGATGCTAAGAAGCTACCAGAGTTTTATCTACTGATACCGACTCTATTACTATTATTGATACATCTCTATGTAGGGTTTAAAGGCAATCAATGGTTAAAAGCCTCTCTTGTTCACAAAGGTTATGAAAGTGACTAAAAGCTTTTACTGAATTAATAAAAATAAACCACGCGAATCTCGTTGAATGTTTAGCAACATTGCGTCTGCATTTCTTTTAATAGCCGTTTTCATATCACCAATACTTTTTACGCGTTTTTTATTCACACTCAGAATAATATCGCCTTTACGCAATCCAGCTGAAGCGGCTTTACCGCTGGCGCTTAGCACCTCTATCCCAGAAATCGATCCCCGCGAAGTTTCTTCTCTCACCTCACCAAACTCTGCTCCCGCTAAACGTTTACTAAGTTTTACACCTGCTACACTATTGGTTACTTGATCCTCTACGGTTGCAGTTAAGGTGCGTGATTTACCGTTACGTAGTACTTCAATTTTTACATGGCTGCCAATACGTAGCAGACCAATTTCATTTCTCACCTGCCCGGAGCTTTGAACCTCTTTGCCATTCACTTCAATAATAACATCGCCAACTTTCATTCCAGCCTTATCAGCAGGTGAATCAGCCTCAACTCGTGCCACCACCCCTTTATTTCGGTTGATCCCGAACGCTTCTGCTAGTTCAGGCGTTAAATCTTGCGCACTAAACCCTATACGCCCACGTTTCACTTCTCCGTGTTCAATGAGTTGTTGCATGATTTGCTTTGCCATGTTCATGGGTATGGCAAATCCAATCCCCACGTTGCCACCGCTAGGCCCATAAATAGCCGTATTAATTCCAATCAACTCGCCGCGTAAATTTACTAATGCTCCACCGGAATTTCCCGGGTTAATCGAAGCATCGGTTTGGATGAAATCTTCATACGATTCAATCCCCAGCCCACTTCTACCTAAGGCGCTCACAATTCCAGAAGTCACGGTTTGGCCCAATCCAAATGGATTGCCAATCGCTACAACAAAATCGCCTTGTCGCAAATCATCAGAATTTCCTAAAGAAATTTCTTTGAGATTTGTAGCATCAATTTGTATCACTGCGATATCTGCACCAGGATCTTTACCAATCACTTGTGCATCAAAACGTTGGCCATCTTCCAACGTCACCACGATATCTTGTGCTTTATCAATGACATGTGAATTAGTAACCACGTAACCATTGCGTGCATCGATAATCACCCCAGAACCTAATCCGGTTGTACGTCGTTCGCGTTGTTGCTGTGGCACATCAAAAAATCGCCGGAAAAACGGGTCATCAAAAAATGGACCTCGAACCATTACCTTGCCGGTAGTAGAAATGTTTACTACTGAAGGAGTCGTACGCTCCAACATGGGCGCTAACGTTGGCAACGGTTGGCCGTCTACGCTATTGGGTAAGCCAGCAAAAACATTAGTAGCACTTAACAACAGCGTTAATAAGATAAGACTGCAAATGATAGGTAGCTTCATATTGAACAATTGTTATTGGTTATTCTTGCAAGTAAGACGTTATTATATGTATAAAGATCCCTTAGTGTATAAAACTCGCAGCATAGCTACGAGTTAGAGATTTTGACGTGGATCAAAATCAAATCGCTTCGCCATATCCTCAAAGTATTCCTTATCTACTTCTGAACCATTATCAGGCATAACAATCTGCAACGTTACAATCTGATCGCCTGTAGGGCTGCCTTGACTTGATTGACCTTTAAGACCTCGATTTTTTAATCGTAGTTTTTTTCCTGACTGTGAGCCTGCGGGAATTTTAGCTTCCACATACCCACCTAAGGTTGGCACTTTAACTTGCGCACCTAATACCGCTTCCCAAGGAGAAATCGGAAGATCTAGTAAAATATTTTTCCCATCTATTTTAAATAGTCGATGTGGAGTAATGGTTACTTCTAAATACAGGTCGCCATTTGGACCACCCCCTGCACCTTGGCCACCTTGCCCGCTGAGACGTATGCGCTTACCTGAAGTAATTCCAGCAGGAATTTTTATATCTAGATTACGACCGTTACCGGTTTGCTTGTTTCCCAGGCGAATATTTTTTTTAACCCCTTCATAGGCATCTACCAGTGTTATAGAGATATTCGCATTTTGATCAGCACCTTTTGCCTGATAGCCACCTTGTTGAAAACCACCAGATTGATTAAACCCACCGCCAAACATGGATTCAAAGAAATCACTAAAGTCACCTGCACCACCAAAACCTGCACCCGTTGCGTGACCAGAAGAACCCGCATTTGAAAATACATCTTCCCAACCTGGCGGAGGATTAAAGTTTTGCCCTTGCTTCCAATTCGCACCTAGTTGGTCATATGCTTGACGCTTCTCTTTATCTTTTAACACTTCATAGGCTTCGCCTACTTCTTTAAATTTCTTTTCTGCATCTGCTTCTTTACTAACATCAGGATGATACTTGCGCGCAAGACGACGGTAAGCCGTTTTAATTGCAGCTTCTTCTGCATCGCGCTCTACATCAAGTATTTTGTAATAGTCTTTGTATTCCATAAGATCCCAATGATACTAATCTATTTTCACTAGCCTTACATAAAAACGCCGCGAATAAACGCGGCGCCTTGTCCATATTCCCTATCTATTCCCTTTTGCTATTTCCAGGGAACTTCCATGTAATCACATCCGTGTTGAGTCAGATCATCCTTCAACCGAAATTTTCTTCGGCAATACCTTTTCCTTTTTAGGAATATATAGTTTAAGAACACCATGTTCCGTTTTAGCCGATATATTTTCTGCATCTACAGTATCTGGAAGCGTAAAGCGACGATAAAAGCTTCCGTAGGCCCGCTCTGTGCGGGTGAATCCTTCACCTTCATCCTTGCTTTCAGACTTGCGCTCACCCTTAACGGTTAGCACACTGTCTTCAATTGAAACATCAATATTTTTCGGATCAACTCCCGGGACATCTGCAACCACTTCATAGGCATCCTTAGCCTCTTTGATGTCTACAGCAGGCACCCATTCTGTATCGGTATCGGTATCGGTATATGCAGCCGCATTAGTATTAAATATACGATCTAGTTCTCCACGAAACTCGCGGAAGGAATCCATTGGATCTCGATAAACTCGTGCAAGCATTTTAGCCTCCTCACATTAGAGTAATTAACTTTGATAGTTAAAATATATGGGCTCATTTTGGCTTTTCAAGTGAATATTTAGCTATTTTTAAAGTTTTTATTTACAGGGATGTAATGTATGCCGATAATGCACGACTACAAGGATGTAGGAGGTAGAGCAACGCAGGAGCAGTTGCCGAGGATGCAGTTACCGGTAACTTCCCTATTCTAGGTAGCTTCAAATTGTGCTGCAGCACGGTTCTTTTGCACCGCATCAGGCGTGAAAATTTGACCATTCATGGCAAGATAAATTCCATGCGGTAAATGCTGTGCGGCTGAAATTGCATAACCAATATTAAAGATTGCATCGGTATTGCGAAAACGTGCAGGCTGCATCGCTCCGGTTAAGACAATCGTTTTATCTTTAATTTCTTCTAAACGTTGTGCAGTATCAATCATCGTGTCCGTTCCATGAGTAATTAAAATGTGCTCGCAAGCATCCATAGATACTTTATCAAAAATCATGTCGCGATCTTGATCAGTAATTTCCAAGCTATCTTTTTTAAGAATAGATATTACTTCAAAAGAAAATTTAGCTAACGCTTCTTTTAAGATATTACCGACTACAGGCTCGCCAATCTGGTAGTCACTTAATGCGTCAAAATAAACTTTATCAATCGTACCGCCGGTACAAAATATTTTGACTTGATGATTTTTAGAATGCTCTTGATTTGACATGTATGACCTACTTTTACTCTATGTTCTGCACTTGTTCACGCATCTGTTCAATTAATACTTTTAAATCTACAGCGGCTTGCGTGGTCTCAACATCTGCAGACTTTGATGCCAGAGTATTCGCTTCACGATTAAACTCTTGCATTAAAAAGTCCAAACGTCTACCAATAGGATCCTTGCGGTCAAATATTGTCTGCATTTCGGTTAAATGACTATCCAACCGATCTAGCTCTTCAGCGACATCTAATTTTTGCGATGCATATACTAGCTCTTGCTCGAAACGTTGCTGATCCATATCCACATTAAGATCATCAATGCGCTGTTGTTGTTTTTGTTTTATTGATTCCAAAACTTGCGGGTAACGTATTCGCACACGCTTAACAATATTTGTAATTTCATCGCAGCGTTCTTGTAACATATTTTTTAAACGCTTACCCTCTGTACCGCGCATGTCTACAAGCTGATCAGTTGCGTTTTTGAATAATTCCAAACAGCTTGTATGAAAACTGTTCATATCTGTTTCTGCAGTACGTACCACGCCTGGCCAAGAAAGAAGATCCACCGCCTCTGCTGGGGTGGCTTGTGGCAGCTTTTCATTTACGTGATTGACCTGTTTTATCAGACTCTCTAGTAGAGGCTCATTAATCTCTAGTGCAGCCGTTTGCGCCTCGGCCAATTGATAACGAAAAGTACAGTCCACTTTACCCCGTGCAAGTTTAGATTGAAGCAACTTACGCAATTGCGGCTCAATTCTGCGAACTTCCTCAGGTAGACGAAAATTTATCTCTAGATAGCGATGATTAACTGACCGCAGCTCCCAGCTCACATTACCCTGATCACATACATCTTCAACTCGGGCAAACCCCGTCATACTACAAAGCATTTAATTTTATCCTTTTACATTCTCATACTACATAAATAAGCATGTCTTCTTATAAGTAGAAATACTATGGAAATTTTTTGCGTATAATGCGCGACTCTTTGCAATTCCACCAGGTAGTTTTATGAATTCTTCCAATACATCAGGTACAACCATCGCTCGACCTAGCGGCCGTCAACCAGACCAAATGCGCGATATCTGCTTTACCCGTAACTATACCAAGCATGCGGAAGGTTCAGTATTAGCAGAATTTGGTGATACCAAGGTTCTATGCACCGCCAGCGTGTCAGATCAAGTACCAAGGTTTCTAAAAGGCAAAGGACAAGGCTGGATCACTGCAGAATATGGCATGTTGCCACGTTCTACGAACAGCAGAATGGGGCGCGAAGCTTCTCGCGGCAAACAAGGTGGGCGTACACTTGAAATTCAGCGCTTAATTGGCAGATCGCTGCGCTCAGCTGTAGATCTAAAACAGCTTGGCGAGTACTCAATCACTATAGATTGTGATGTTATCCAAGCAGACGGAGGCACACGTACTACTTCTATATCAGGCGGCTTTGTTGCGCTCTACGATGCTATTCAAAAAATGTTGGCCTCTGGCGATCTCAAGAAAGACCCTGTGAATCATTATATAGCTGCCATATCAGCAGGTATTTATAAAAATGTACCGATCCTAGATCTCGACTATGCTGAAGATAGTGATGCTGAAACCGATATGAATATTGTGATGAACGACAACCAAGCATTCATCGAAATTCAAGGCACCGCAGAGCAACAAGCATTTACTCAAGATGAATTAGGTAGCTTATTAGGCTTGGGCAACAAAGGCATTCAAGAGATTATCCAGCAGCAGAAAGCTTGTTTAAGCTAATTCGTTAATTCAATAGGCCATACCTAACATAATGAACAGTGAGAAAATCGTATTGGCCAGTGGGAACTCAGGAAAGTTAAGAGAAATCCAAGCGGTTCTAGATCAACAACGCTTTAAACTAATTAAACAATCAGAATTTAATGTCCCTGATGTTCCTGAAACGGGTACAACGTTTGTTGAAAATGCCATCATTAAAGCTCGTCATGCGGCAGAACTCACCGGTCTACCTGCACTGGCTGATGATTCCGGTATAGAAGTTGATGTACTACAAGGTGCACCCGGTGTGTACAGCGCACGATATGCCGGCAAGCATGGTGCGGATGATGCCAACAATAAAAAACTGCTCCTTGAGATGAAAGATGTAACAGAAGAAAACCGTACAGCACGTTTTCAATGCGTCATTGTGCACATGCGTCACGCGGAAGATCCTATGCCACTCATCTGCGAAGGCAGTTGGGAAGGAATAATATTGCATGATTTAACGGGCCCTAATGGCTTTGGCTATGACCCGTTATTTTTTGTGCCGACACACGGATGCTCTTCCGCTGAATTAGAGCCTGCGGAAAAAAACCGTATCAGTCATCGTGCACAAGCTTTACAGAAATTAATTTCTAAACTAAATTAGTGTAACAAGAATTGAGCATGCGTCATCATGATCAAATATGACCAAACGTGAAAACAGTATTCCTTTATCATTATATGTGCATATCCCTTGGTGCATCAAGAAGTGCCCCTACTGTGATTTTAATTCACACGAAATACAAAATACGCTCCCCGAAGACCAATATATTGATGCATTAATTCTTGATTTAAAATCTCATGCGAAAGAAGCGCAAGATCGAGATATCAATAGTGTTTTTATCGGTGGCGGCACTCCTAGTATTTTTACGGCCAAAAACATTAAGCGCCTTATAGACGCAATTCGTAATGAACTAAATCTAAACCCTACTGCAGAAATTACCATCGAAGCCAATCCTGGCACAACCGACCAAGAAAATTTTTCCGGCTTTCGTGCGGCTGGAGTGAATCGCATTTCCATCGGTGTACAAAGTTTTACAAACACGCAACTAAAAAAACTTGGGCGTATTCATGACGCACAAAATGCTATCAACGCTGTAAATATTGCTAAGCAAGCTGGATTTGAAAACATTAATATCGATTTAATGTATGCGCTACCGCAACAAAACTTAACCACGGCACTACACGACATTGAACAAGCGATCCGCCTAAACCCAACCCATATTTCATACTACCAACTCACCATAGAACCGAACACTAGCTTTTATCGGCAACCACCACGCCTACCCGATAACCAAGAAAGCTGGGAAATACAACAAAGTGGAATGGAATTGCTCGCCAATCACGGTTACCAACAGTACGAAGTATCGGCTTATGCAAAAGACGATTTTCAATGCATGCATAACACTAATTATTGGCAATTTGGTGATTACTTGGGTATTGGTGCGGGAGCACATCAAAAGTTAACCCAACAAAGTTCAACTATGCATGAACCAAATTCTATTACTCGCTGTGAAAAACCCAAACATCCACAGCAATATATGCGTTACATAAATGAAGGAAAACCTTCTTTGGGTACTCATACGTTAATCGAAGAAGATATTATTTTTGAATTTATGTTAAACGCATTACGTTTAAAGCATGGCTTTACAAAACAACAATTTGAGTTGCACACAGGCTTGCCTATTGAAATAATTAATGAGCCTTTACAGTCCCACATTTCTGAAGGCTTATTGGTAATAACTAACGATAACATCCACTGCAGTGGTCGTGGTTATCGATTTTTAGATGATGTTTTACAAAACTGGTTGCCGCAAGCCACGACAACTTAAATGTCTCAACACCGTCCGTTTTTTCAACTCACAACTCTGGCTTGTTGCGTCGTCTTGCTTATTACAGACATGCAATGACACAAACCCGACATATTTAAAACATAATTATATTAGAAAATTTGCTTTCAAATATTAATAGGTACTTGCAATGCAAACGAAATGGCTACCCTTAGTTGTATTAAGTTTAATTCTCACGAGTGTATGTGGATATTGGCTCGGCAAAAATTTTAGAAGTGGCGCCAAGAGTGATCTATTTAGCCAAAAACTTTTAACACCAATTGAAACTACAGAGGCCATAACAGTCGAAGCTGCACAACTACAGCGTAAAGAACATTATCAAAGCCTAAACAGTATTGCTGAAGTTTTATCTTTACCGTCAATATTTGCACAACAAGAAGCGTTACATGCCATTGCAGGCCGCGCTAATAGAGTTCACTTACAACAGTTACTAAAAGAGGCAACAGGTGTAGTTAATACACAACAACGTGAAGGCATATTGAAAATATTAATGGCTCGTTTTACTGAGATAGACCCTCAAACCGCTGCAAACATCGCAATGGATGCCTATGAAAATAAAAATCCTTCCTTACTTCCTCAGGTATATCAGCATTGGGCAAAGCTAGATCTAGAAACTGCTATTAAGAGCGCAAATGACATTAAAAACACCTACCAAAAAAATACTGCATCACAAGGTGTGATAACCGCAATCAATGTTAATGATATTCAGTTGATAACGGAGGTTTCTAAACGCTTAGGAATAGAATCTTCAAAAGAACAATATGTCAGCAATGCTTTAATAGAAAAAGCTTCTCAAGATCCAGAAGCCGCTATACAAGAAGCTATGAGAATGATAACTGGATATGAACGAGATAGTGCTCTTCAAGGAATTGTAGACACTTGGACCACACAAAACCCTCAACAAGCATTTTCATATGTTGAACGCATTGCCGACAATCGCATACGTCAACAGTTATTAGAGACCGTATTATATCGATGGGCAGAGACCGATCCTCAAGAGGCCTATGACAAATTACAAACACTGCCCAATGCAGGAAGAACCAGCGGCATTAGTTATACGGTGTTTACCTATTTAGCAAATGAGAATCCTAGAGACGCACTTAATATAATTGAAAATATTCCCTCTTCTCGTAGTCGAGTGGATGCCTATAACGCTACGATACAAACTTGGGCAGCAAGTGACGCACAAGCTGCAGCAAATTTTGTAGCCCAGCTAGACAATAAACAATTGAAGCAGCAACTCGCGCCAACGGTTATCCAATATTTAAGTACGCAATCACCAGATGAAGCTTTAACTTGGGCGCGCGAACAAGATCCAACTGGACAATTATATTTACAGAATACTGTTGTCTCTCAAATTGCATCTGAAAACCCTGAGCGTGCATTGCAAATTGCACTGAGCTCACAACAACCTACACTACGAAAGCAACTTATCGTAACGGTGGTGGATAACCTTTCTTACAATGATCCCCAGCGCGCTGCAGAAATGATTGATCAATTACCATATGCAGATGTAAATGCAGAAACGATTAACTCCGTGGTATATAACTGGGCAAATAGTGATCCAGATGCAGCGATGGCTTGGGTAAACAGCAAAAGCGGGCAAGTTCAAGAAAATGGGTTGATTAGTATCGGCAATCAACTGGCTAGCGTAGATCCAGATTTAGCGGCAAGTTACTTGCCGCAACTTTCTGGCCCAGTGCGTGATAGTTGGGCACAGAATATTACCTATTATTATTCATCTTACGATTTAAACGAAGCGGCAACTTGGGTTGAAAACTTTAGAGGCGAAGCCATTTTCGAGAGCTTACTTAGCTCGGTTGTGGGGGTTGCCACCAGTAGTGATGTGGAATATGCATTAGAGCTTGCACACAGCATGCCGACTCAAACACAACGCAATGCCTTGATCCGACAAATTGCCGATCAAATCTCTTATAACGATCCACTACGCGCTGAGGAACTTTATGCGCGCCTGCCTAAACAAGAAGCTGATTTGCCACAATGAACAATCTCCTCACACCCTCAAGCATTGATTGCTCCTATTGTGGTGAGCGGTTAGAAATACTCATAGACAGCAGTGCTGGTAATCAGGACTATGTAGAAGACTGCCAAGTGTGTTGCTCACCTATTGAAATATCTGTGCAAATTGACTCTTCTGGTGAAATAGCAAACATCCAATCCAAACGAGATACAGACTAAAATTCAGCCATTTCAGACCCTATATTTGGTATTTATCGGTCGGGTTATACACAAGTGAAACAATATCCTCATGTACAGTAGGTTTTATTGATCAATAAATCATCAAGCTAACCCTTAAAGGTGTAACTCTTTACTAATCAACAACTTAAATTCTTGTACATTATTTAGGCGATTTAATAAAAGTGTCAAAAAACTCGTGTTTTGTCGATAGACTTTAAATTTACACACAGATTTATCCACAGATTTTGTGGATAAGTGATAAACCTCTATTTGGACAATCACTTAAGACTCAATCATCAGGAATTTTATAAAGGAATGGCGCAAACTATGGGCTAATGAGATAGCCTAATTAGGACACTTGAGTTGGCGTTTAGGGTTGCGTATGATCCGCTGGCTCTACAAAGAAACCCATACCACATTTATTAGGCCATGAAAGCAGACATACATCCAAATTACCAAGAAGTTAATGTGACGTGCAGCTGTGGTAACACCTTTGCTACTCGCTCCACTTATGGTAATGACGCCATGAGCATTGATGTATGCTCTAAGTGTCACCCATTCTTTACGGGTAAACAAAAGATTGTGGATACTGCTGGTCAGGTAGATAAATTCCGCAAACGTTACGGCAACAAAAGCTAACACAAATCTTGCTCTTGCTTATCTAGCAAACCCCATAGCAAACATTACACAGTCTATTTATAACACCCTCTAATTTAGGGTTTTATCATTACTGACATTTGGCTTATCGCCAAATCAGGGCTACGATTGCGCATATTATAAAAAAGTATATGTAAAAGTGGAAACTTTATATGGTTAATCTACGTCAAAATATAAACAGAACACCAAGCAAAAAATTGAAGCCAAAAAAAATGAGGAATCGATGATGGGCAAGCAAGCAAACCTTTTCGTATTGAGCATATTCCTACTTGGAAGCCTTTTCTTTTCGGGTTGTGCCACAAACCCTGTTACCGGCAAACAAGATTTTGTATTGATGTCTGAAGAGCAGGAAATCAATCTAGGCAAACAAGCTCATCAACAAGTGATGAAACAATACCGTCCTTACAATGATCCGGCTTTACAAAGTTATGTTGAAGGTCTTGTAGAAGAAATAGGCAATAAGAGTCATCGTAGTAATTTAGTTTACCATGTAACGGTTTTAGACAGCCCACAAATAAACGCTTTTGCACTCCCTGGCGGTTACCTATACATCACTCGCGACATCATGGCTTATATGAATTCTGAAGCCGAACTTGCTGGTGTATTAGGACATGAGCTAGGACACATTACCGCTCGCCATGGTGTGCGCCAACAAAGTGCTGGAACGGTTGCAGGCATCTTAGGTGCAGGCGTTGGAATTCTTACCGGTAGTGGCCAAGCTGCACAAGCTGCCAATGTTGGAAGTACAGCATTGATACGTGGTTATGGCCGCAACCATGAATTAGAAGCCGATCGCTTAGGCGCTGAGTATTTAGCTAATGTGGGCTACGACCCTCAAGAAATGCTTAAGGTAGTTGAAATTCTTAAAGACCAGGAAGATTTTGATAAGCAACTCGCTAAAGAAGAAGGTCGCGAACCTCGCGCTTATCACGGCACATTCTCTACTCACCCTGCAAATGATGCGCGCTTACAAGAAGTAATAGGCGCAGCAGATAAAATTAAAACCGCTGCTACTCGTGAAGCAGGTCGCGAGAAGTTTTTAAAATATATGGATGGCGCAGTCTTAGGTACTGCCGAACAAGACGGTGTGCTACGTAAGAATAGGTTCTATCATAGTGATTTAAATTTATTTGTTGCATTCCCTGAAGGCTGGAAAGTAAATAATTTACCAGACCGCCTCATCGCCACACCGAAAACAGGTGATGTACAACTACAAATCACGATTGATGACCTGAACAAGAAACAAACACCAAAACAATATTTGGATGAACAGTTCAAAGGTAAAGTGACTAAAGGTCAACCTGTCCAAACGGCTAACTTCCAAGGCTATACTGGCTATACCAATCTTTCTACTAAAAATGGAAGTGTACCCAGTCGTGTTGCTGCTGTTTTCCACGGTAAACGTATTTATCAAGTTTTAATTGCTGGTAAAGATAGTGCAGCGTTGGATAAGTATGACTCTGTAGGATTAGGCGCCATTAAAAGCATGCGCCAACTTAAAACTGCCGAAAGAAAATTAGCTAAACCAAAAAACATCAAGATAATACGTGCAAAGTCGGGAGACACCTTTGCAAAACTAGCCAAGCGTTCTGATCTACAAAATCATCCAGTTGAGCAACTACGTTTACTTAACGGCATGTACCCTGAGGGTGAACCAAAAGCTGGACAACTGATTAAAATCGTACAATAAACCTACAAACCTCTGTTGATGACTTCAAAGCGACTCTCTAGTAGAGTCGCTTTTTTTATGCACATCTCTTTAATATTTTGACCGATAACGTCTACTTAATAGATTCTAGTATCTATGTTTTCCGTGCCTGGTTCACGGTACCGGATAGTGTTGTAAATCAAGCCAATGAACCAGTAAATGCAGTGTATGGTTTCGCAGATTTTGTCTATCAATTTCTACAACAAGCTAAACCCAAATATGTAGCGTTTACTTTTGATGAAAGCTTGAAGTCTTCATTTCGAAATGAAATGTTCCCAGAGTACAAAGCGAACCGTGATCCAGCGCCTATAGAATTAAAACGCCAATTTAAGTATTGCCGAGAATTTATAGAAGCTTTAGGGATTTGCGAAATTGGCAGCCCACATTATGAAGCAGATGACTTAATCGGCACCTTAGCGACACGTATGCGCAATCAAGGCCACCCTATTACGATTCTATCTGCAGACAAAGATCTCGCACAGCTCATCACTGAAGATGATATTTTTTGGAATTTTGCTAAAGGCGAACGCAATTCTATCCCACAAATCAAAAAAAAGTTTGGGGTGTACCCAAATCAAATAGCAGATCAGCTTGCAATTGCCGGTGATACTGCCGACAACATCCCAGGAGTACCTGGAATCGGTATGGCCACTGCTGCAAAGTTGTTAAACAAGTTTTCAAGTCTCGACGAACTATTGCGAAATATTCATAAAGTCAGTGAAATGAAAATACGCGGTGCCAAACGTATACAGGGCTTACTAGCTGACCATGAAGAAGAATTGCTTTTATATAAAAAGCTCACTGAAATTCACTGTGAAGTTGAACTTGATGACAGTGTCACACTGAAACGCAACATGCCCGACTTCACCATGCTGAATGATTTATTTGAGGTGTTAAATTTTGGTGAATTCCGGCGCGAAAAGTGGATGAGATTTTTAAAAGCTGCCTAGCTCAAGTAAGTTAGATGGCAAAATTAATTGCATTCAACAAACCTTTTGGTGTACTCAGCCAGTTTACGGACTCGGATGCCAATAATAATTCGAACAGGCAAACGCTAAAAGACTACATCGATACTCCTAATGTATATGCTGCTGGCCGTTTAGATAAAGATAGCGAAGGTTTATTGCTCCTTACCGACGATGGCAAACTACAACAACGCATTGCTGACCCTAAGTTCAAATGGACCAAACATTATTGGGCGCAAGTAGAAGGTGAAGTCAGTGATGAAGCATTACACGCACTAAGGCAAGGCGTTGAGTTAAAAGATGGAATAACACTCCCCGCAGAAGTCACGCGTATAGATGAACCAAAAAACTTATGGGAACGCGATCCGCCCATTCGCTTTCGCAAAACCATCCCCACACAATGGTTAGATATCGTGATAAAAGAAGGTCGCAACCGACAAGTACGGCGCATGACGGCAGCCGTGAATCATCCAACCCTTAGACTGATCCGCCACCAGATTGGGCCAATTGAATTAGGCCCGCTTACTCTTGGCGAGTACAAAAGTATGGATATTAAAAATTTTAAAATATAGTTAGATAATGTCCGCTTTGAACTATAAGCCGTTATATTTAGATAACGTAATTAAAATTTCTTGCCGTGCATTCTCTCTCTAGTTTTATTCATAGCCATCTTCGCTTCGATAGCTTCGACCACTCTGTAGTTGTACCCTTCCGCATAATCCATAATGCGAATTACAGCGTCCGCTAACTCAGCCTCTATGCCTTTAAATTCTGGGACTTTGTCGTCATCTAAATCTTTGCGCAATGCCTCTAGCCCCTCACTTAACTCAGAATGAATCAGCGCAATCAATTCGCCCTCGTTGCGCTCGTTGTCCCAAAATCCACGATCTACTGCGTTCTTGTGAATTTTTGCCTGTACTGTTTTCCATTCCTTTGCAAATGTCATGCTATTACCTCGATATTGTTTTTCGATAATTACAAAATTACTAATCCGTGTTGTGCTTTATTTTTCTTTACATTATTTCAGAAATTTATGTCCGCTTTGGGTCGTTAACGGTCATTCGTCCCAGCCACATTTAATTATTGTCTGACTAGCCAATGATTGTATTTCTTTCCATTCATAGCTATTTTGCAAATCAATTAATTTTTGCTTTTCAGGAATTGAATTTATATATTTATCAAAAAAGTAATTAAACCTATCTAACTCTCTTCGTTCTTGAGAATTAAATGCTGATTCAAACAACGATGTATTTGGATGATATAAATCATCACACCACCCGCATATTAATTCTTCCGAAACATTTCCTATTGATACTTCTTTTTCATATTTGTGCTGACTTCCATCCGAAGCAATAGTGCGCAATAAACTAATTAAGTTTTCTCGAAAATCATTAGTAGCCATTTAATTAATCATTAAGTCGAATGTCTGTATTAGATTGGTAGAAATTTTCTCCTCGGCAACTGCTATTGCGTTGCTCTATCTCCTGCACCCATGCAGTCGTGCAATTTCTGCACTTCCACCATCCATGGCGGTCGTAGCGGTCATTCGTTATTGCATAGCGCCCAACTTCATTGCACGTTCTTTAGCAGTACCCTCATCAGACCCTTGATAGTTTGATGACACTTCAGGCCAACCTTGAGTGTGCTGCATAACAATATTTGCAAGTGCATCAATATGAACAGCCTCTGCATTAAGGCCTGCAATATAACTAAATGACTCGCCACCTGCATGTAAGAATACATCGCGGTTCTCTAAACTAATCTCTTCAAGTGTTTCTATACAGTCTGCTGAAAAACCCGGGCAAAACACATCGATAGACTTAACCCCTTCACCAGGAAGTTCTTCCATAGTTTTAATCGTATAGGGTTGCATCCATTCTGCTCTACCAAACCGTGATTGAAATGTTAACCGCCATTGCGATTCATTTAAATTTAATTTCTCTGCAATAAGCCTGGCCGTTTGTTGGCATTCACAATGATAGGGATCGCCTAGCTCTAAATTTCGTTTCGGTAGACCATGAAATGAAAATATTAATTCTTGGCTTTGCGAATGATTATCCCAGTGATTCTGGATTTGTGTAGCACAAGCATTGATATAGCCTTCATCAGCACCATAATTATTTACCATTCGAAGTTCAGGCATCCAACGTTGCTGCATAAATACTTTTGCTACCGCATCAAATGTTGAAGCCGTTGTGCTAGCTGAATATTGAGGATATAACGGAAATAATAAAATTCTACGTGCACCTTGCGCTTTTAAGTTTTCTAAAGCTGAAGTGATGGAAGGTTGCCCATAACGCATGGCAAGTTCAACTTTTACTGGACCCGAGCAAAGATTACTAAGCTTGGTTTGCAACGCATCACGCTGCTGTTTACTAATTACTAAAAGTGGCGAACCTTCATCGGTCCATACTTTTGCATAGTCTCCTGACTTTGCCCGTGGACGCGTGCGTAAAATTACACCATGTAAAATCAACCACCAAATAGGCCTTGGGATTTCAACCACACGTGGATCCCAAAGAAATTCAGCTAAGTATTTTCTAATCGCTCGCGGGGTAGGCGCTTCAGGTGTGCCCAGATTAGTAATTAACACACCCAGGCAAGTATTACTGCCGTGCGCATAATTTTGACTGCCTTGAAATTTTGGCATGAGTGTTTTGAATTATTTTTTAAGGTAAAGACTTTAAACTAAGACTACTGTAATTTCCTGTCTATAAGCAAAACTTCACGAGTTTTTATAGACGATCTGTCTTGTTTAATCTACTGGTTCAATCTTCTAGCTCAATCTATTGGGCAGGCTTATACTTTAGGCCATTACGTCAAGTTGCTGAGCCGTTGATGCAAAGGGCTTGTACGTGGGAAATGGGCGAGCAAAAACTTCATTTGATCCGCAAGTACTCTGCGGCCTTGTAAATATATATACTCTGCATGCGTAGGACTAAACGGGATCGCTAATAACTGCATCCCCGCTTCCTCAGGTGTTTGGCCGGCTTTGTGGTTATTACAGCGCTTACAGGCAGTCACCACATTATTCCAAAGATCTACACCACCTTGGCTGATGGGACGCACATGATCGCGGGATAATTCACGACGATCAAAGTGATCGCCACAATACAAACACAAATTTGCATCGCGCTTGAATAAGGTTCGGTTATTAAGTGGAGGAACATAGCTATCGTGCAAAGACTTATTATTGCCGTAGGTAGCAATAATCGAATGAACATCTAATGTGCTTCTAAGACCACTGCGTGCATTAATACCTCCGTGTATCTCATACATACGCTCACCACATGTATAAGCCACCTGCCCGACATGATATAGACGCGCAGCATCTTGGTAGTTAATCCATTCCATTGGCATACCTGACACATCCGTGCGTAGTATTTGTAGACCGAGATCAATCACTCTGGTTACTCCAACGATAGCCTTAGGTTGCAAACTGTATAGGTAAACCGTAAAGCATTGCAATTAAAGATTTGACCAGAGAGATAATATAAAATTCTTAAAACCTCAGTAAATATGAGACTTATAGCCTGAGGTTGCTTAAATTTACATCAATTAAGGCTAAGAGTTACTACTTGCATAATTAGTGTGAAGTTTGATTACCGCCATCATTTACAGCTCGATCTAATGCAGCCTGAGTTCTTGCTATCAACAGTTCTGCATAATCTTCTTCTGCCATTTCTGCTACACCAACCGAAAGTGTAAATTTTTCAGTTAGCTTTTGATCACCCAAGACAAGGTGGTTTACGGCTTTATGTATTCGTTTCACTACATTTTCAGCTTGGATCTCATCTGTGCCAATTAATAGCAATGCTATGCATCCTTCATCGTGCTTAACGGCCATATCCATACCACGCAGCTGAATTTGCACTGCATTAGCCACCGCTTGAAATATTTTATCTGCTGTATAGGATCCGTAAGAATGAACAAAATTATCATAACGATCGATCTTTAGAATCATGATCGACAATGCACGATTGCGCATTGCGCAGCGCGTCATTTCATACGGCAGTGTTTCCTTCATCCACTCCATATTATATAAACCGGTTGCTTGATCTTTTTCTGCTTTAATTTTACTTCTAGCTTCTTCATGCATGCGTTGGTACAGCAAACGATTTAAATCAAGCATACGCTTAACAAATAGCTTCATTAAATTTTTTGCGAAATTTAAATCACTGGAAACAAATTCCCATAAAAGCTTTTCAGGAATTTCTAGTACTTTGCAGTTGGATTGGGCAATTACAAATGCACTTGTCGCTTGACCACCAATGACAGACATTTCGCCTACCGTATCGCCAGGATTTAATGTCACAACTGCGGATGCATCTTCTTGAAGATGCATACCTAAATGGCCGTCAACAATGACATACATGGAGTGATTCTCCTGGTCTTTATACAACAACATCTGACCAGGGTTTAAAGACTTACTTGAACACTTAACCAATAACTCGGAACATTGCTCCAAATCTACCGCACCAAACAAACCAAGCCGTGACAGCGTGGAAAGTTGTCGGGTATCGCCAGGCGCTATAGTCATGAAGTAAATAGTGCTGGTTAAAGAATATACTTTATCCTAAAGATGTGTGAATGCAAAACAGTATTGGTTCGTTCAGGCCTATAAGCGCTAAATAGATAATTGTAATGACAAGTATTTATATAGCGTCAAATTAGTGGTCTTTATTCCAACTGCCTTTTTTCTTTTTCTGCTTATGCTTACCTTTGTGTTTTTTACGAAATGCTTTACGCTCTTCCGGAGACATGCTCTGCCATTTCTCACGCAATCTTTCTCTTTTCTCTGGCGGTAAATCCTTGTACCACTTGTAACGTTCACGAACTTTATCTTGTTTTTCTGGCGTCATGTTTTGCCAATTCTGAGCGCCACGTGACAACTTATTTTGCTTGTGCGGGGGTAAATCAGACCATTTGCCTTCAAACTTTTTCAACACTCGCTGCTGCTCAGCACTTAAATCATCCCACGCAATGGGATCTTGTGCATGCGCGCTCACACAAAGCATTAGCAAGATAATTGTAGTAAGTACTTTACTCATCAGCGGATTCAGTATTGTTGCCTATTAACTTGTAACATCTTCTTCGACTAACCAAGTATAAAACTCTAGCTCTTCGTATAATTCAGTTGCATCTTGAGTAGCGACAAGCTCAATTTCTTGAACCTCTTCGGCATCCATGGGCTGATTCAATTGTGTGGTTACAATCACTACTGCGATAAAAATTGAGAAGGCTGTAGCCGCAGCTGCAAACAGCTTAGGTACATTAAACCCTCTAGAGGGTTTATCTAAAGCTTGCTGTCTAGCCGCTACAATACGTTGACTGGTTTCTGCATCGATGCGATTTATAGAATCATCCAAAGCATCACATACTATTGAAACTAGTTTTTCATCATTTACATTTTGGTCATCTTTGTTCATAAGTTTTCCTGTAATTGTTCACGCAAAAAATGCACAGCTCTTGAGTAATGTGTTTTTACACTTCCTTGTGAACATTTCATAATCTTTGCGGTTTCTGCTACATCCATACCTTCCCAAGCACGCAATAAAAAAGCCTGTCTCTGACGTGGCGATAACTGTTGAATAAAATGATCGACGCGTTCAACAGAGTCATCTAAATCTGCAACTGCACCGGGACCTAAATCACTACTAGGTGCGTGCTGCACTGGATCATAACCATCGTCTTCATCATCAGCATTGCTAAACCAAACCCGCCAGCGGCTTTGCGTGGTGTTTTTGCGGTGAAAGTCCATTATGCGATTATTCAGTATGCGATAAAACAGCGGCGCCCACTGATCCGCAGGCTTATTGGCATACTTACTCGCTAACTGCATCATGGCATCCTGCACTACATCTAAAGCGTCTTCTCGGTTTCTAGTTGACAGTTGAGCCATACGAAAGGCACGTCTTTCCGTCTTCATTAGAAACTCTTCAAGCTGCTGTGACTGTGTTGAATTCAAACTTTCCTCATTTATTCAGCAGCTTTATTAATTAAATCTTTCAGCAAAATCATATACCGTGCTGATAGGCTGGCTAACTATGTGGAAGAACCACATTTCACGACATAGAATGCCCTTACAATATTAACAACGCATGAGCGCTCATTTGGTTGACATATTCACCTAAGTAAAAGCATTAGATAGTTCACAATGTTAATGTAGTTTATGCACATTATCCTGTAATTAGAAAATCCAGTATAAGTTTCAGCTTAATGCAGTTCGATAAAATATTTTAACTATGAATATCAGTACTTTAAGGGTACTAAAACCGTATATTTACCCATTCAATGCAATTAAATCTTTATATTCTCATATTTGTTAGCGATTTTATTCACAGAGTTATCCACAAATACGTATGAATTCTCCCTCTGTTTTAATCATTGCTTTACCCATCCCGCTATACCAGACGTTTGAGTATTTACCTGCTAAAGACCTGGATTTTAAACATTACAAAATAGGTACACGTGTACGTGTGCAATTTGGAGCACGCAAGCTGATTGGTCTAATTATAAAAAAGGCAGCTAATAGCTCACTGCCCATCAATAAACTCAAACGTGTAACAGAAGTATTAGATGATGAACCAATATTTGATAAGGCGTTATTAGAATTATTATTCTGGGCGGCAGAATACTATCAACAAGCTATTGGTGAAGTATTATTTACCGCACTACCTTCGGTATTACGTAAAGGCAAGTTAATTACTCCCACAACCAGCACACTATACAAATTATCCACTGATCAAAATTTAGATTCTGAATTAGCTCGTGCACCCAAACAACGTTTAATCGTTGAGTTATTAAAAGCGAGCCCCAACGGACTCAGTGCTGAAGAAGTCGCAATTCATATGCCTAATTGGCGAAGCGCTATGAATGCGCTTTTGAGTAAAAATTTCATAAAGAAGGTTCAACAAGAAATTTTACCCCAATCAATAAGCACTGAAAAATCAATAGAGAAATTGAACTTAAACACAGAGCAACAACAAGCTTATGAGGAATTAACCACTAAGCTTAATAAATTTAATTGTTGTTTATTAGATGGTGTTACCGGTAGTGGAAAAACTGAAGTTTATTTATCTCTAGCTGCAGATGTAATAGCAAAAAAGAAGCAGGTTCTTATACTTGTACCTGAAATTGGTCTCACGCCTCAACTATTACAACGCATTGAATCTCGCTTAGGCGAGAAAGTGCATTTAACGCATTCAGGTTTAAACGATAACGAACGCGCACAAACTTGGCTTGCAACAAAAACCAATAAAGCAAGCATAGTAGTAGGTACGCGCTCGGCTATTTTCCTACCCTACTCCAAACTTGGATTAATTATAATAGATGAAGAACATGATCTATCTTTTAAACAACACGAAGGATTTCTTTACAATGCGCGAGATATTGCAGTTTACCGCGCCCATCAATTGAAAATACCTATTTTACTTGGTACTGCAACACCTTCTTTCGAAACTCAGCACAATGTTAATAACCAGCGTTATCAAAAATTGGTGCTTTCTAAGCGGGCAAAAGATTCAAGTGTCCCCGATGTTAAATTAGTTGATATGCGTTCAGTAGCTTCATCAGACGGCCTATCTAATGAACTCATACAAGCGATGCTAACTGAGCTAGCGAACGGCAATCAAATACTATTATTTTTAAACCGTCGCGGTTACGCTCCAACCATACTCTGCCAAGAATGCGCATGGATAGCAGAATGCACAAGGTGCGATGCGCGTATGACATTTTACAAAAAAAGAAATATTTTAAAATGTCACCATTGTATGAAGGAAGAAAAAGTTCCTGAAATTTGCCCCACGTGTAACTCAGATAAACTTTTATGGTTGGGCGAAGGTACACAAAGAATTGAGAATAAATTAAAAGAAATTTTTCCGAATACAGCGATCACACGTATTGATCGCGACAGTACACGTAAAAAAAATGCCTTAGAAGAGAAGCTGAATGAAATTCATTCTGGCAAATATCAGATCGTTATTGGCACACAAATGTTATCCAAAGGACATGATTTCCCCAATGTTACTTTAGTCGGCATTTTGAATGTTGATCATGGTCTATTCAGTACTGACTTTCGTGCTACCGAGCGTCTTGCGCAGTTACTTGTACAGGTCGCAGGCCGGGCTGGACGAAGTACAAAAAAAGGTAAAGTATTACTGCAAACCTATTTGCCAGAACACCCGCAATTAAATTGTTTATTGGCCGAGGGGTATACCGCTTTTAGTAAAGAAGCATTAAAAATTCGCAAAGAATGCGCCCTACCCCCCTACACCTTTATGCTCATGGTTCGTGCGCGTGCCAATAGTATGGGGTTGACACAAAACTTTTTACAGGACGTTAAATCTCTCATGGAAAAAGAAAACATTCAGGGCTTAACTATCTATGGGCCTATTCCTGCAATGATGGAGCGTAAAGCAGGAATGTATCAAAGCCAGTTGATTATTTTTGCCAAGCACAGGAAATCAATTCAACAAAATTTAACCAATTGGACCCAAGCGATCACCGCACGGCCACTCGCCAAGCGCGTACGGTGGGATATTGAGGTTGACCCCCTAGAGATGAATTAACGATTTACTAGAAATGAACTAGGCTATCTCTACTTTATTCACTATCATAACTAACGCAAATCTTCTGAAATTCAGTACAATGCAACGCCTTTAAAGACCCAAACCTGCCTACATGCAATCACAAATAGCCAAACTTATCAGCGCAGCAATAGCGAATCTTCAATCGGCTGGAAGCATTTCCGAAGATCTAAGAACAGATGTGCATGTGGCTCGCAGTAAAGATAAAACTCATGGAGACTTTGCCTGCAATGTTGCTTTGCAACTCGCGAAACAAGCGAAAATACCGCCTCGAAAATTAGCAGAAATGCTACTGGCTAACATGCCTGAAGACCCTATCGTGGCAAAAATTGAAATTGCTGGACCTGGTTTTCTTAACTTTTATATACAAGAAAACTTACATGGTGAGGTGCTTAATATCATCATGCAGCAACAAGACCAATACGGTCTTTCAAAAATTTATGCGGATAAAAAAGTACAGATTGAATTCGTATCCGCAAACCCTACAGGACCCTTACATGTAGGTCATGGTAGAGGTGCAGCTTATGGCGCTACTATTGGAAATCTATTAGCCGCAGTAGGTTATGAAGTACAGCGCGAATATTATGTAAATGATGCCGGCAGACAGATCGATATCCTGACTGCATCTGTTTGGCTGCGTTATTTAGAATTATGTGATGAAAAATTTGCATTCCCTACTAATGGTTATCAAGGCGATTATGTTTGGGATATTGCAGCCACATTACATCGTGAACATGCTGATAAATATAACCACGCAACTCAAGAATGGGTGTCCGACCTACCTGCTGACGAACCCAAAGGTGGCGATAAAGAAGTTTATATCGATGCCATCATTGCTAAAACTAAAACTTTATTAGGTGAAAGTGGTTATGGCACTTTTACCAAATGTGCTTTAGATACGATCACTAATGATATCAAAGACGATTTAGAATTATTCGGTGTACATTATGATAATTGGTTTTCAGAAAAATCACTAGTAACCAATAACAAGGTACACGCTGCACTCGCAACGCTAGAAGAAAACGGTCACAGTTACATTAAAGATGATGCAATTTGGTTTCGTAGTACTAACTTTGGCGACGAAAAAGATCGAGTTTTAGTTCGTGCTAATGGCTCGCATACATATTTTGCATCTGATATAGCTTATCACTTAGACAAATATCAACGTGGCTTTGACAAACTAATTAATATCTGGGGCGCAGATCATCACGGCTATATAACGCGGATAAAAGCTGCGGTGCAAGCATTAGGCAAAGATCCTAAATGCTTGCAAATTCCATTAGTACAATTTGCAAATCTGTATAGAGGCGGTGAGAAACTTGCAATGTCTACGCGTTCTGGTGAGTTTGTTACCTTGCGCGAGCTTCGTAAACAAGTGGGTAAAGATGCTGCACGCTTTTTTTATGTAATGCGCAAACATGAACAGCATTTAGACTTTGATTTGGATCTTGCTACCTCGCAATCGAAGGATAATCCTGTTTTCTATGTGCAATATGTACATGCCAGAATTTGTAGGATATTTGAACAAGCAGGCATCGATATGAATGATCAAACCGTTATTAATGCAGATACTGAGAAATTATCGAATGAATATGAAAAAAATATATTGAAAATATTAAGTCAATTTACTGAAAGTATTTCATCTTCTGCAGATAAACTATCTCCACATATTTTAGTAAACTATCTGCGCGATGTGGCGAATGCTTTCCATAGTTTTTATGACAAAAAAGAAAATAAGGTATTAGTTGATGATGTCGTATTACGGAATGCTAGACTTAAGTTAATATATGCCACCAAAATTGTCATCCATAACGGCTTGACGCTTCTTGATGTAAGTGCACCCCAAAGAATGTAAAGAGCAGGTTTAGAAAACTCATGGCACGCAAAAGAAAACGCTCTACAGCGAAATCATCCAGCATCATTCCAGCATGGATATGGTTGACGCTTGGTATTTTAATCGGCTTGGGTATAGCAATGTTTACCGGTTCAAATGTCGGCAATGTAGAGCAAGTGACTACATCTTCACAATCAAAAGTCACTAAAGAACCTGAAACCAAACGCAAATTCGATTTTTATACCTTGTTGCCTGAACTTGAAATTGTGATACCTCTGGAAGAGTCACAACCACCTAAACAGAAACCCTCTGCTTCACCCGACACTACTAACAAACAACAAACAAACTATAGAGGCGGTTACTTATTACAAGCAGGTTCGTTTCAACAATTTAATGAGGCCGACAGTCTGAAAGCACGCTTAGCGTTAATTGGCGTAGAAGCGAATATTCAATCTGTAGAGGTGAATAAAACCAAATGGCATCGCGTGCAAATTGGCCCTTCCAATGATCGCAATGCGCTTGAGAAACTTCGCAAACGTTTAAAGTCCAGTCAAATCGATACGATTCTGTTGCAAGCTAAAAAGTAGTATTAATTTACGAATCTTTTTACTGAACGATAATTTAGAAAGAAACTACAGTTTGGTCTTTATCGGGCAGATCTGATCCAATTGTCCCTAAGACCCCAAAACTGCTGTAATTGTTATTATGTAAGCGATTCATACATAGATTCGATATCTTCAGAAAATGTCTGCAAAAGTTGAGGACGTTTTGTTTTTAGCGTTGGAGTAAGTAATCCATTTTCAATACTCCAAGGTTCCAGATATAAACTAACTCGCCGCACTTGAGCATAACCTGGGAATTCACTCAGGCATTTTGATAAGTGTTTTATAATATGTTTATGTGCACCAGTATCGTGCAAACTTTCTGGTGTATTTCGATCTATACCTAGTTTATTGGCAAGGGTTCTCCATTCAACCTCATTTAAAACTAATAGAGCCGCTAGAAAAGGCTTGGCTTCACCTATTATCATCGCTTGGTCAAATAGTGGATCCGCACAAATTGTAGTTTCCATATCTTGTGGAGGCACTTTTTCTGCACTGGCTAAAACAATAATATCTTTGATGCGGCCGGTAATATACAGATATCCATCATCACTAATAGAGGCTAGATCTCCAGTATGTAACCAGCCTTGTTCATCAATAACATCCTCGGTAGCTTGCTGGTTATTAAAATAACCCTGCATTACACAATCACTTTTAGTACACAACTCTCCTTGCTCGGTAATTTTAATTTCTATACCAGGAAGCGGCTTACCTATGCTAAATGGGTCATTATCCTCTTTGCGACCTACACTTATGGTGGGGCTGCACTCGGTCATACCATAGCCTTGATAAACCGGTATACCTAAGCTGATAAAAAATTGCGCAATAGATTTATTTAGAGCCGCTCCACCAGCAATTGCGTATCGAAGCCTACCACCCAATCTTTGTTTAATTTTCTTAGCTACCAAAAAATCTAGTATTGGCCAAAATAATAAACTCCAATGACTTCCTGTAGCTTTAGTTTGATATTGAAACCGACGCCAACCCACTTGCTGTGTGAGCTCAAATACTTTTTTCTTAAAAGAAGATTCTTTCTGCAAGGAACCCAACACTTTAGCGTAAATCATTTCATAAATACGCGGCACCGAAATAAAGGCTGTTGGCCTTACTGCTTGAATATCTTCAGCAAGATGCTGAACAGAGCGTGCAAAAGATACTTTTGAACTAGCCATCATCGGCAAGAAGCATCCGCCGGTGCGTTCTAAAGTATGAGACAAGGGCAAGAAAGATAAAAACACATCGTCAGGATAAAATTCACCACATTGCAAGGCGGCATAAGCATTCGCCAAAATATTTTTATGACTCAGCATCACACCTTTAGGTTTCCCGGTGGTGCCGGAGGTATACACTATCGTCGCCAAATCTTCACTATTAACACCTTCAATTGTAAATGGCGTACTTGCCTCACCTGTATTTATCCATTGATGCAAACGAATTATTTGCTCACTTTGTTGATCATCTTCTGGCGACTCAACACTAATTACACGTTGCAGCGCGTCCGTTATAGATGGAATTTTAGATAGTTCTCGCCACTGACGTTGATTTTGAATCAATAAAATTTTTACCCCCGCATCCTTAATAACATATGCAACATTGTTCGGCCGATCATTGGTATACAAAGGAACCGTTACTAAACCGCAAGCCATAGCAGCGATATCAAACATCACCCATTCAGGGCAGTTTCGCAACATGATGGCGACACGATCGCCTCTTTCAAGTTGTTCTTGCTTGATCGCTTGTTGAATATTCGCAATTTGATCAGCAACATTTTGCCAGCTAAGATCTGCCCAACCTTGCTCACCATTATGGTAGCCATAAGCGATCGCATTAGCAGAATGCAGGACACGTTGCTGCAACAAACCCGGTAGCGTCTTTGCAACTTCTGGTGTTATATAATCGGTGTTTGCCATATCTCACATCATCTGACTTAAAGGCATTAATTTGAACTAAAATATTCAATAATCACTATTATTTATAGCAAATTGCCTAATTATCATAGCCCCTGTTATATTTAGTTACGTAATAAATACCCTTAGTTTTTGGGGTTGAATTTGCTACTTATTGCACCCATATTTTATTAAATAACTAATGTTACCCACAATCGCAATTCTAGAATATGTCTGAAAATATAACGGAAACACCTGTTGAATTTGCTGTGCCTCTAAAAGGCATTCCCGAAACTGCAGTGATTCAGTCCAATCTGCCAATTTATAACGCAGAACAACGCGATGAAAAAATCGCCAACATTAAACGTTTGTTAAAACGTGAAAATGCTGTGCTAGTGGCCCACTATTACACCAATGAAGATCTGCAAATGATTGCTGAAGAAACAGGTGGCGTAGTATCAGATTCATTAGAAATGGCGCGTTTTGGTAATGACCATCCCGCAACAACTTTAATTGTTGCAGGGGTACGCTTTATGGGTGAAACCGCAAAAATATTAAGTCCAGAAAAACGCGTTTTTATGCCAACCCTAGAGGCAACTTGTTCACTCGACTTAGGTTGTCCTAGCAAAGAATTTAATGAATTTTGTAATCAATATCCTGATCATGAAGTGGTTGTTTATGCAAACACTAGTGCAGAAGTTAAAGCACGAGCAGATTGGGTTGTAACTTCAAGTATTGCGCTTAAAGTTGTCTCACACTTAATGGACCAAGGAAAAAAGGTTTTATGGGCACCGGATAAACATCTTGGGCACTATATTCAAAAAGTTACTGGTGCAGAAATGGTGCTATGGCAAGGTGCATGCATTGTGCATGAAGAATTTAAAGCGCGTGGATTGGGTGAATTAATAGAAAAACACCCAGATGCCGGTATTTTAGTACACCCTGAATCACCTGCTGCTGTAATAGATATTGCTGATGTTGTGGGCTCCACTACAGCACTTATTAAAGCGGCAAAAGAACTTCCGCATAAAGAATTCATTGTTGCCACTGATAATCGAATCTTTTATAAAATGAAGCAAGAAGCTCCGGGCAAAACTTTTATTGAAGCCCCAACTGCAGGAGAAGGTGCAACATGCAAGAGCTGCGCGCACTGCCCATGGATGGCCATGAATGGTTTGCATAATCTGGAGGCAGTTTTAGAATCTGGCCTCAAATCAGGTGAAAATGAGATATTTGTCGACGAGGATATTCGTCAAAAAGCGTACCGGTCAACCAGCCGGATGCTCGAATTTGTTGCCCACTAATAGCCTTCAAAGTGCCCATTTATAGGCAAAGCCACCCTCTAAACTGTCGAATAATAGAGTTCGTCGCCCTTTCGTACCTTTTGTGCACTAGTCCCTAAACTTTTAGCTAAAATTCACGCAATATCAGGCACTAATAGCTGATAGAGGCCTTTCAGCGGGAAGTACATTCAGCCTAATTAAACAATTAATGACTGCTCAAGCAACTATAGAAATTCAAAATCCACTTTCCCTGCAGCAATTCATCAAGCTGTTGCAGAAGCTTCCGCCTGGGCGTATAGCAGATTTACCGATAGAAAAACTGCCAAATAATATACCGGCAGATATTAGTGAAAAGATTCCAATGGCATCGAGAAGTGCCGTCGATGATCTGATCATGACTGCGAATTCTTTTCACCTTAAGCGTCGCATGCGAGATCAAGAGTCTTATGGTACACATGTGGTAACTGCATTAGACAAAGCCAAGGGCGCATCAGGATCTGCGAATTTACGTGTATTTAAAAATAAAATTCTTTTATTAGTGGAGATGCTTCAATCCACTCAACGCGGCACCAAGAAGATTGGTAATGATACTTTTGTAAAACATATTACATCTATAAATAATCTGTTAATTGATGTGCGTAGCGAAACGATAAGCTTGCATGAAAATATAGTGGTTTTGCAGAAATCAAAACCAATCAATGACGCTGACAAAAAAAGGTTTTCATCTTCATTATATTCACTAAAGAAAGAAACTACTTCAGTAGGTAAAATTCTTTCTGAATATTATATTTTAAGGTTAAAAGTACTAGCGCGCGCTATACATCAAAAACGTAAACTGATTGAGATTCGGGAAGAAACAACGCAAATAAAACAACAAGAGCTTGATGATTTACAAACCGATCTTAAAGAAGCGCAAACTTTATGGAACCGCACCATGAAGCGAAAGAAAACCATAGATGACACCAAAGATACGCAACAGCGAATTTATGATTTAGTTAATGAAATTAAAGCCAGCGAAGTTGTCATTGCTGAAAGTGACTTAATCCTTTGGTTAGATGCGATTGTTGAAGCCAGCTTAAACGAAGGCTCAAAGCAAAGAGTTCTTAAATCCTTGAGACAAGCAAGAATCTCATTATTCTATTTATTAAATAAATTCTGTGCCTCACAAGAAGCCTCAGCAATTCAAATTGCAAAAAACCCTTTCATACAGGTTGACCCTGAAAAAGCAATTAAATTTGTGTTGATGTCTGAGACGTTTATTCTGAACTATTTTACCAAGAAGAAAAACACGGCTACCGCATGGCTTAGCGGTGCAGCTGAAAATAAAATGGTCGAACTGGATCAATTGCAAAAAGATATTCTTACCGAGCTTAGACGCGCAAGCAAATCCATGTTCAAATTATAAAATTAACTGTCCAATTCTTTTTATATTTAATTACTGTTCTTATTGTCCTTCTTCTGGCTCAAGTATTGAGTCATCGACTTCATCATCTTCGGAAAGATTCAACGTTTTTATTTTATCCTCTTGATTAGCCCTTGCTTTAGCCTCTTGCACCTTTTCAGAGCTCAGGGCATCCTTACTTTCTTCTTTCTGCAGAGCTTCGGCTTCCAACTGCATCTGATGTTCGTGGGAAACAAATAATAGTGAACTAGTGGAAACAGCAGCTATTACAACTGCAAAAATCTGCGCGACTCCCCAAGCTTTTAATTTGAGCCTATGCACTATCCAATAAAAGAGCCAGCTAAATAGCACATATACTAGTACCGCAAACCAGTATGCCGCCACACCAACAGAGTCAATTGCAGTAGAGCTATTATCTTCTAAACGCATATACAGCCACCAACCAAATGCGAACAAAATGAGCGTTAACGTGAGATGTAAAATTAATCGAGCGGACATATGTACTTTAAATATTTATATGCAATCAGATGGGCAGACTATTTTTAGATGGCATCTGCAAGTAGTACCCTTGATCATTTATACTTTGAAGCACTTGCTGTGCATCTGCTAAAGCAAGCTTACGATCCTCAGTAAGATCAAATTCTAAGGTAAATTCAGGTTTTCCGAAGAGCACAAATAGTTGTTCAGGTATATTTTTAAAATTATCTTTCTCATTGAGATAGATATAACTATCAGCTTTCTTGAGACTTTTATACACAAAACATTTCATCACCAACACCAGCAGAATATTTTTATGGCTCATCCCCACTTTCAACTACAGGAGGAGTAACCGTATTTGTAGGTCGGGAAAGCCGTACAACTGACTTAATTTTATCTAGAGTATATTCATATGAAACAGTACCGCCACTAGATTGCTGCTCAATTGAAATTGAATTTTCTGTGCTTCTCACCAATGTGCCTATATGTTTTACACCATCGCTGAGCGTAATTTCGATATTCGAGCCCATCGAAGCGCTAATATTTTCAAGTGCAATGCGAACCGCGCTAGATTTGCCTTTGCCGATATTTTTTACTGTTTTATCTTCTTCTGGTGCTAACGGTTCAATATCTTTAGAAGAAAAACGATCTTTATCAGTACTTAGCATAGGGTCATAAGTGCCTTCATCTTCTAATTCAACTTCAGCCGCCTCTTCTGCATTAGGCAAAGGCTCATCTTTAGGTGTTGCAGTTGGTATGTTACTTACAATTTCACTGTCATCCAAAAGTGGGATATTTTTTAATCCTCCACCATAAGCTCCAACTCCGGCCATGACCAAGCCTACTAAGCCCATTGCAAAGCCATTGCGAGCCTGGCTTCTGTTCCACTTAACAAAACTATAAATAGGCACAAATATTGGTGGTATTAATAAAACCATCAGCCCCCAAAAAAAACTTTCATTAAATGCATCTAGCAGCACCATAATCATGCCCACTAAAATCAATAGTAGTGCAAGAATCAAAACAACTTGAGCTAGCATATTTTTACCCCTAAAGCCTTTTTAACTTAAATAGCTGTTTGAATTTAAAGACGCTTCTAATTCATCCATTACAAGCTCTTTTTCTTGCTTCGAAACATTATTGTTCGAAAGCCTTTCCCGCCAAACCTGGCGCATTCTACCAGTATCCATGTGCAAATAAGATAATATTTCCGAAATCGTATCTCCAGGTTCTTCATCACAAATTTGATATGAATTATCAGCTTTTATAACTATATTGACCGCATTGGTTTCGCCAAACAGGTTATGCATATCACCAAGAATTTCTTGGTATGCCCCGACTAAAAACAGGCCCAATATATAATCTTGCTGTTCACTAATATCATGCAAAGATAGATAAGGCAGGATAGATCCTGCCTCTATATACCTATCTATTCGTCCATCAGAGTCACAAGTTAAGTCATAAATTCTTGTTTTAATTGTAGGATGTTCATCAAGCCGATGTAGTGGCATAACTGGAAATATTTGATCCAAGCCCCAAATATCTGGTGTGGACTGAAATAAAGAAAAATTACAGAAGTATTTCGCAACAAACTTGCCCTCAAGATCTAATCGATCTGAATCTACCAAACAATGCTTAACTTTAAATATCTCTTTATAAGCAATACTCAATAGTTTTTCAGCTTCAGCTTTTTCAACTAGCGAAAGATCTCCACAAGAGAATTCTCGCTCAATTTCATAGGCAAGTTTTTTTAATTCTGCATAACTCTCAGCTATTTTCGGCGAATCATATTCATTAAAAGATACTGCTTGAATATTTTTTATATAATTTTCAAGTAATTTCAAACTAGCACTTGAAGTCCAATCATTAACCAATTCTTTTTGATCAGCCTTTGCATCTAAATGTGCATGTTCTATATCAATTACATCGGTTAACAATACCGCATGATAAGCGGTCATAGCACGGCCATTTTCACTAAAGATTGTAGGCTGAGTTAACAAATGTTTTTCACAACTATCCGTAACGATTTTAATAATTGTTTCGGCGTAATCATTTAACGTGTAGTCCATAGAAAAATATGAATTAGTATTGTTTCCTTCATAGTCCACCGCTAATCCGCCACCGATATTCAGCAACTCGAATTTCACACCCAGTTTTGTTAACTCAGAAAAGTAATGCATACCTTCTTGCATACCTGACTGAATATCTTGTAGCGATGGAATTTGTGAACCCATATGAAAATGCAACATTTTCATCCAATGCAAAATATTGCTCTCTTGCAGCTGCTTAACTAAAGCAAGCACTTCATTTGAAGTTAAACCAAACTTAGAGTGCTCTCCGCCTGTATTTTGCCAATTACCTTGCGCGATTGAATTTAAACGTACACGCATACCAAGGAGTGGTTGTACATTGAGTTCTGAACACTGCTTTAGAACATGTTGAAATTCTGCCAGACTCTCCATAACAATTATAATCTCATTTCCTAGCAAACAACCTATTAAAGCAAGGCGAATATACTTCTCATCTTTATAGCCATTACATATTATGGTTTGCTGTTTTTTATTTGCGCCTAAGCAAGCTATCAGCTCAGCCTTACTTCCCACCTCAAAGGCGATGGGCCACTGTTCCTGATCATGGAAATGCTGAATAACTGTAGCTTGTTGATTTACTTTAATAGGATAGGCAGCAATGTATTTACCAAAATAATTATTAGCTTTAATAGCTTGCTGAAAAGCCAAATTTAGATTACTTAATGATTGTTGTAATATTTGTGGGAAACGCACCAGAATCGGAAAACCTATACCTTTACCTTTGAGACTTTCAGTGAGTTCGTATAGATCTAGCTCTGCAGCTGCCACTTTAGCAACCACATGTCCTCGGTTATTGATATCAAAATGCTGCAAACCCCAATCATCTACTCGATAATGATTTTTTGCTTGTTTAACATTCCATTTATTTTGGTAACTCATAAAGAATAGACTTTTTTATATATTTTTATACTCAGCAATTTATAGTACAGCTTGGTTAATAGAACTTAGAATATACGCAGGATCAAAGAATGCAAAATAATAATTGGTTTACGGAAGAGTGCGCCGCGGCTGGCACTGCATTTTCACTAGAAATTAACGAAAAACTGCATGAGGAAAAAACTCCATACCAAAAAATAGAAATATACTCGACCAAAAACTTTGGCAAACTTATGGTGATTGATGGTTTTATCATGTTATCGGAACGCGATAACTTTATATACCATGAAATGATGAGTCATCCCGCGCTATTTTCTCACCTAATGCCGCGCAATATTGTCATTGTAGGTGGCGGAGATTGCGGCACCTTATTAGAGGTTGTTAAACATGATTGCGTTGAAAAAATTACACAAGTTGAAATAGACCGACGTGTCACTGATTTATCTTTAGAATATTTCCCACAACTTTGTGCAGCAAATTATGATCCACGCGTGAAGTTAATATTTGATGATGCAATCGAGTGGATGAGAAATGCGCCAGAAAATTCAATAGATTTAATAATAGTAGACAGTACAGATCCAATTGGTCCTGCTAAAGGGTTGTTCTCAACACCCTTTTATAAAGACTGCTTTCGTGCACTAAAAACAGATGGGTTGCTGGTACAACAGAGTGAGTCGCCCCTCATACACCTAGATAGCATCATCAATCCCATGCACAAGTATATGGGTGAAGCAGGCTTTACAAACGTTCAATTACTTAACTTTCCGCAACCTGTTTACCCGACTGGATGGTGGTCAGCTACGCTAGCAAACAAACAAAGTTCGATTCATTATTGTCGAGAGCAAGAGTCAAAATCTTTACAGTTTGAAACACAATATTACAATCACGCTATCCACATAGCGAGTTTTGCCTCACCTCAGTTTCTATTGAAACAATTCTAGGAATTTATTTCTCCATAAAAAAGCGCCTCATATGAAGACGCTAAAATATTTTACATACAACATGTCCTTACTTAATCACAAACTCTGGGTATGCTTCCATCCCACATTCTGAAATATCTGCACCTTCCATCTCTTCTTCTTCAGATATGCGAATACCCATCACCATTTTAAGAATGCCCCAAACAATTAAGCTGGCTACAAATACCCAAACAAAAATCGTTGCCGCTCCGATAAGCTGACCAGAAAATGATGAATTTTCACCATTCGTAACAGGGACCAATAACAAGCCTAATAAACCAACTACACCGTGAACGGATATAGCGCCTACTGGGTCGTCTATTTTCATCTTATCGAGCGCAAGGATACTAAGCACAACCATGACTCCACCCAATCCGCCAAACATAGTTGCTTGTACTACAGTTGGTGTTGATGGCTCTGCAGTAATTGCAACTAAACCAGCCAATGCTCCATTCAATGCCATGGTCAAATCAGCTTTACCAAACATAAAGCGTGCCAGGATTAATGAAGCAATCAACCCACCTGCAGCTGCAGCGTTGGTATTCATAAACACAACAGCAACCGAGTTAGCGCTTTCCACGCTTGCTGTGGCTAATACTGATCCGCCATTAAACCCAAACCATCCTAACCATAAAATGAACGTACCTAATGTTGCTAATGGTAAGTTAGCGCCTGGTAATGCCATAGACCTACCATCTTTCGTGTACTTACCTTTACGCGCGCCCAGCAATAAAACACCAGCCAAAGCTGCACTAGCGCCTGCCATATGCACAATTCCAGAGCCTGCAAAATCAGAAAATCCAAGGTCACTCAAGGTATACATACCAAATACGGGCTGACCTCCCCAAGTCCAGCTACCTTCCATTGGGTAAATAAATGCTGTTAACACAACGGCAAATATTAAGAAGGCCCATAGCTTCATTCTTTCTGCTACCGCGCCTGAGACAATCGACATAGCCGTCGCAACAAATACTACTTGAAAGAAAAAATCAGCGGATGGTGCATATGTTGCGGGCTCTTCCGCTCCTGCAACCCCGTCACCAGCAATGCCATTTAAAAACATTGTGAAATCATCTCCGCCATACATTATTGAGTAACCGCATATCATGTACATGGTGCAAGCCACTGCATATAAAGCAATATTTTTGGTCAAGATTTCAGTTGTATTCTTAGAACGCACCAAACCAGCTTCTAGCATTGCAAAACCTGCCGCCATCCACATTACTAACGCACCGCACATCAAAAAATAAAAGGTGTCTAATGCATACTGCAATTCAAATATATTGTTTTCCACAATTCCCTCCTATTAGGAATTTTTTTGTAAGTACTTAAAGAGCAATCAGTTCGTATACGCACTGATTGCTCTAGCGATGAAACAAAAATTTTTCCATCGCCGATCTTTCCAGTATTTGCAGCTTTAATAATTGCTTCGATTACAGAATCTAAAAGACTGCTATCAATCGCAATCTCGAGTTTTACTTTTGGCAAGAAGTCGACCACATATTCTGCTCCACGATATAACTCGGTATGACCCTTTTGCCTGCCAAATCCTTTAACTTCTGTGGCCGTAACGCCCGCTACACCAATTTCAGATAAAGCTTCGCGTACATCATCAAGCTTAAAAGGCTTAATTATTGCTGTAACAAGCTTCATAATTTATCTCCTTATTTAGGATTTAGTTTGTAATTTCTTAAGTGGATAACTGTGCAAGTTCCCGAGCACAGTTGAATTATTATTTGATTAGCTACCACTTCCCCATTTCATGATGTCGAAGCTACGATGAATGCCTACATAAGCCGAAGTTTCATCGCCATCTCCCAAGCCATCACAATCTGCGCTTACCACACTGCCACAATCACTGGTGAGTCCTGCAGGATCCTTATCCAAATCGGTATGCATCACAGCTGCCGTGACATCAAAACCTGCTAATTCAAAGCCATAACCAAACTCAAACGATTCACCTAATTGATCGTCTGCATCATCTCCAAACACTCGGTATGTGAGATACGCACCATTCCACCCTACAGAGGCGCCAATAAAGTCATACTCATCCCCTTCGATATTGCCTGCGTCATCAACAAAATCACCGTTGTAATCACCTTTGGAATATTCAAGATCTAATGACCAAAGATCATTCGACCAGCCAGCATAAAAATTCGCTTCGTTGTATTCATTATCAAAACTATCCGAATATTGATAACTCGTACCGCCAGCACCTAGATAAAATCCATTTGTGAACTCATGTACATAGCCTGCATAGAGATCGTACTCAATGCCATCATCCACATCGGCAATCCAAGTGCCGGCATAAAAACCACCAACTTCTATATCGATTCCACCGTTGCCAGATGCCGTATCGTTCTGCACGATGCCGCGAAAGATATACTCAGACAAAACCCCTGCATTACCGGTAAGTGTCGCCTCATATGCAGATGCATTAGTTGATAGCACTATAGTGCTGGTGGCTAGAACAGCTGCTATTGACAGTTGTTGTAGTTTCTTATTCATTTAGATATCTCCCTTTAAAATAGGTATTGTTTATATTTCCGATTTACCATTTCCTTTCACTAATGCATGTGACGTGCCAACTTTTTATTCGATATAAAACAATCACTTACTTGAAAAGTAATCTCATGCAGCAAAATTATGCACCACGAACACATGCTCTTGCTCTTAAATGGTGCGCTGAAATTTACTAAGATTCCGTTAAACTAGTAGCCACAATGTGGGAGCAAAAGAAATGAAGATTGATACCGAAGGGTTGGATAAAACAGTCAGCGAGATCGTTCAAAAAATCAGTGCCGCGATACCTGAAGACTTAAAAACAGCTAAAGAAGGACTAGAAAAAAATGCGCGCGCTACAGTTGAAGGCGCCTTTCAACGTCTTGATCTTGTCACCCGTGAAGAATTTGATATTCAGGTTATGTTGTTATCAAAAAGTCAGCAACGTGTGAAAGATCTGGAACAACGAATTAGTGAGTTGGAAGAAGCAGTAAATAAGAAATGAATTTTAAGGAATAATAAAAATCCATAATAAAAATAATTTCTAATGAGTCTCGCCACTGTCTACTCCCGCGCTCAAACGGGTATGGACGCACCCCTAGTCACTGTTGAAGTAGATCTTTCAAATGGTTTGCCTGGATTATCTATTGTTGGCTTACCTGAAGCTGCTGTAAAAGAAAGTAAAGATCGTGTCCGTGCAGCACTGCTGAATTCAGGATTTGAATTTCCCGCACGGCGTATCACTGTAAATCTAGCGCCAGCAGATCTTCCCAAAGAAGGTGGAAGATTTGACTTACCTATTGCTCTAGGAATTTTGGCTGCATCAAAGCAATTACCTAAAGAGTCTCTAACCTCGTACGAGTTCTTAGGTGAACTAAGCTTAAGTGGCGAGTTGCGTGCCATACATGGTGTATTGCCTGCAGCAGTTGCAAGCGGCAAAAAACAACGCGCAATTGTGGCGCCAATTGAAAATGGCGACGAGGCCTTACTGGCAAAACAAACTACGGTGTTTGCAAGTAATAGCTTGCTAGAACTTTGCGCACATTTATCTGGACAAGAATTGCTAACGGCTTATGAAAATAATATCGAGCCCAATCAAAGCATAGAAGCATTAGATCTTTATGATGTACGCGGCCAACACCGTGCAAGACGGGCTTTAGAAGTAGCCGCCGCAGGTTTTCATAATATGTTAATGGTGGGATCCCCTGGCAGTGGCAAAACCATGTTGGCAAGTCGTCTACCGAGTATTCTGCCACCGTTGGGTGAAACTGAAGCAGTGGAGTCTGCAACTATCTACTCAATAAGTCATGGTGGGTTCTCTCGTGATCAATGGGGTATTCGCCCATTTCGCGCACCGCATCATACTGCATCAGGAGTCGCATTAGTCGGCGGAGGCTCCAACCCGATGCCTGGAGAAATATCCCTAGCGCATCATGGTGTTTTATTTTTAGATGAACTGACTGAATTTGATCGACATGTTTTAGAAGTGCTTCGAGAACCTCTTGAAACAGGTAACATTGCCATTTCTCGCGCTGCGAGACAGGTGCAGTTCCCTGCTCGCTTTCAACTCGTTGCCGCGATGAATCCATGTCCGCAAGGTTGTGATATTGATATAAATGGAAATTGCGCCTGCACTCCAGAACAAATTCGCCGCTACCGAGGACGCATCTCAGCACCTCTATTGGATCGAATTGATATTCATATTGATGTACCGCGTGTAGCTAAAGAACAACTTAAACAAAAAAGTCCGAACAACAGCGAAACAAGTCATGACGTACAAAAAAGAGTGTGCGCTGCGCGCGAGCTGCAAATTAATCGACAGCAAAAACCCAATGCTTATATGACTAACAAAGAAATTGAGATATTTTGTGTACTTAATGAAGACTGCGACAAACTTATGGATAAAGCATTTGAACAATTAGGATTATCAGCACGAGGTTACCATCGCACACTCAAGCTCGCGAGAAGCATTGCAGATCTAGATAATTCGCAAAGCATCGAAACTAATCACCTCAGTGAGGCAATTAGTTATCGACAATATGATCGCCTACTCAATAAGTAGGTTAAATTAGAAATAGTTGACTACTTTACTGATTCCAACATGTAATCGACAACCTTCTTAATGTCGTCATCAGAGTAATCTGCACGACCACCCTTAGCTGGCATTGTACCAATACCATTTATAGCACTTGAGTATAGTGCATCTGCACCTTTCGCTACGCGAGGACCCCATCCAGCTTTATCGCCTAGCTTTGGCGCATTAAGCACACCAGAGTCATGGCATGCTGCACAACCTTTATAAAGATCCGCAGCACTTTTACTCTCACCTGCATCATTCGATGCCATCACTGTATCAGCAGAACTTTCTCCGCCTTCACTTGCATTAACGGGTGTAACGCCAGCGATAGCTACCGTACCGACGGGCTGAATTCGATCTTCTATATTACCCTGCACAAGACTATCATCAGTATAATCAGTATTTGTGAGTATATTTGAAATCACTAAAATAATGACCGTTAGCGCTATGAGTACGCCTACAATAGTCATCAATGTCGTTGCAAACTGATTGTCCTTCACACAAACTCCTAAATTGTTGTTGTTACCTTATCTAAGCGTGGCGAATTATAGTGAATGCGAGACATGAAACCAATCACCTATAACAGTTATATATAGGAAAATTTTTAGGTAGGGCTCACTATGCTATTCGACTTAATACCTACAAATATGACTTAATCTGGTCTTATCATGCCATTCCCATCCAGCCCAGACCCCCATGCCATAGGTATTTTACTACTTACTATTTTCGCATTATTTCTATTCACAAGAGAAAGTATCCCCTTAGAGACTTCTAGCTTATTAGTGATAGCGATCTTGGCCGTAGGGTTTGAACTGTTTCCCTATCAAATAGAAGGTGAAAAATTCCACTCCATTGACCTATTCTCTGGATTTGGGCACGAAGCCTTAATTGCGGTATGTGCCTTAATGATTGCTGGACAAGCACTGGTGCGTACTGGCGCACTCGAACCTATCGGTCGTTCACTTGCAAAACTCTGGAGAGTGAGCCCATTACTATCATTGTTATTAACATTAATTATTGGAGCGGTGCTCAGTGCATTTATTAATAACACTCCTGTAGTCGTACTACTGCTGCCAATTTTAGTGAGTGTTTCTCTACGAACTAATCGCTCTCCCTCGGGTGTATTAATGCCAATGGGCTTTGCCACATTGGTAGGGGGCATGTGTACAACAATAGGTACTTCTACTAATTTATTAGTGGTGTCTGTTGCCTCTGACATGGGCGTGGAAAAGTTTTCCATGTTTGATTTCGTATTGCCTGCAAGCATTGCTTCAGTAATTGGAATTGCTTATTTATGGCTGATTGCACCACTTATTGTTTCTGAACGTGACACCCCTTTATCAGATACCTCACCTCGTGTATTTCTGGCTCAACTACATATACCGGAAGAAAGTCGTGTGGTAGGTAAAACCTTGGCGCAAATAATTAAACTCACTAATGGCGCAATGAAAGTAGAACGCATACAAAGAGGCGAAGACACACAACTTTCTTTATTACCGGATGTAGAAATTAAAGCAGGTGATCGTTTATTCGTGCGTGACACACCTAAAGAATTAAAAGAATACGAAGATGTTCTAGGCGCTACACTATATTCAAAAAACAACGAGCTCATTGACGAAGACGAATTAAAGTCCAGCTCGCAACAACAGTTGGCAGAAATCGTGGTTTCACAAGGCTCGCCGCTAGAAAACACCACAATTTCTCGGTTACGTTTTAGCGACCGTTATCAACTTATACCACTTGCATTACACCATGCAGGTACCACCATCGATACACTACATTCTGGTGTACGCGAAGTATGGTTGCGCACAGGCGATATTATTTTAGTGCAAGGCAAAGCCGAAGCACTAAAAAAACTGAAACAAAGTGGTGAACTACTAATTTTAGATTCCACAGAAGATCTCCCGCATTCTATTAAAGCGCCGTTAGCGTTATGGATCATGATTGCCATAGTCGCAACCGCTGCACTTGGTGTTTTGCCCATTGCCATTAGTGCAGTGTGTGGAGTGCTGCTGTTGATAGTAACTGGCTGTTTAAACTGGCGTGATGCCACGCAAGCGCTCAGCACTCCAATTGTACTTATTGTCGTTGCAAGTTTAGCCATGGGCGCAGCACTGCTAGCTACAGGTGGCACAGAATACTTAGCAAGTGTGTTTCTTTATCTCACAGCAGGTGCAAGCGCACCAATAGTACTAAGTGGTTTAATGTTGTTGATGGCATTACTTACTAATATTGTTTCTAATAATGCAGCAGCCGTAATTGGTACACCTGTTGCAGTAAGCATTGCTCAACAACTAGATCAACCCGTAGCTCCATTTATCTTAGCCGTATTATTTGGTGCCAATATGAGCTACATCACACCAATGGCCTACAAAACTAATTTATTAGTCATGAATGCAGGTGGTTACAAATTTATGGATTTTGTAAAAGTAGGCACACCACTAACGATAATTATGTGGTTGAGTTATTCGTGGCTATTACCGTGGATTTACGATTTATAAAAATTTCGTGGCTTGATGATGAGAATCTAATTAACTAGTTAGATATATTAACAGACTAATTAATATTATTAGAAGAAACCTGGCGGCCATTTACTATATCTTCAGCCATTGAACCAAGTTCTACAATCAAATTAATTTCATCATTGTCGAATCTTCTGGGTTGAGTATCCACTAAACATAGCGTGCCAATATTCATTCCAGAATCAGATTGCAAAACAAAACTGATGTAAGAGCGTACCCACGGTTCACCTACCACAAGTGGACTATCAAAAAATCGACTGTCTTCACTCGTATCACAAATTTCATAAATACGCCCCCAAGGATGATTACTTGTTAGTTCACAAATTGCATGTGCGCAAATAGAAATGTCTCGTGATATTTCTTTTGGTGTAATTCCCCACGCAGACTTAAACCACTGGCGATCGGAATCTATAAAAGTAATCAATGCGATTGGCACTTGAAGTTTTTCTGCAGCAAACCGTGTAATGCAGTCAAACCGAACATCAGCAGCAGTGTCGAGAATCTCCAGCGCGCGCAACGCGACTAATCGACTAGATTCATTTTGCGGTATCGGGGGAAATAACATACTTTGCTCCAACCAAGTAGTTTCAAATCATAATAATTCATAAATAGAATCAAATAAAGAGAACGATAGTTTCTATTGAGTTAGGTATCTCTATTATTTTATTTGGAAATGCCTAATTCTGTTTCCAGCAGTTACTTAGCTTAAATTCTATAGTTAAGCGTGCACAGTCTATTGTGCCGTTAACAATGCAAGACGGCCTTAAAATATTTATCGAATATAAGAAGATTTAAACTGCTAGCACATCAAAAATTAATTATATGCACTCGACATGGATACACGATCAATACTAAACGAATGAGGTGTAATCATCATTCAAGAAAATAAACTAGCGTAGAGATAAGCAGTACGACTATACCTAACAAACGAATTAGATTTGTACTCGATAATGAATCAAGCTCATTGTTTAGTTCATTCTGAGACCGTAAATTAAATTTCACAATTTCAGCATATATAATTTGAATAACTTTTGGAAAAACCAAACCCATTAGGCCTAATAGCCCAAAAAATAATATCAATACATTTGCATTAGTCATCGTTAATTACCATTGATAAATACATGTTTTTTATGCCCACCTTGGGCCAATAACAGTCATCCATCCAGTATAATTTAGTCTTTATACCATCTCATTTACTGGTGTTCAGCTGCTTACTATAAAATAGAACTCAAATTTCCTTTAGATAACTTATCGTATGCTTTCTATTCTTCGCCCACTTATATTCTTGCTATTATGTTCAGGCTTGCTTGTTGCCTGCTCGCATTCACCTCAACACAGTGAAACATCTAGCAAAACCAAAGTTACAACGGCGAAAAGCAATCAGAAGAAACTTAATGCAGGTGATGAAATTGCGAATTTAGCCACATCATTATTGGGCAGTCCATATAAATATGGTGGCTCGTCACCGGAGGGTTTTGATTGCAGTGGCTTGGTGCATTACACACACGGAAAATTAGGAATTCGTACACCACGTACATCATTGCAACAATATAAAAGTGCAAAGAACATCAATCTAAGTAATTTACATGCTGGTGACTTGGTATTTTTTACTCTAAATAAAACTAACGTTTCACATGTTGGAATTTACGTGGGTAACGGTCGTTTCATACATGCTCCAAAAAGTGGTAAGCGTGTGGCAGTGAATAATTTAAACGACAACTATTGGCAACCACGATTCGTTAGCGGTGGCCGTTTCTATTAGCTTATCAAACAGTATCCATTCACAAAACTTCCCCATCTATCACCCCGGCCATCCCTCCTATCCTCATCCAGACCATAGCCACTCTCAAATTCTCTAAAATGGATTGACCTTAAACATGGATGTATCAAGGTAGCGTAAAGTGGACAAGGAAGTTAAAGACACTATTAGAAAGATTTTTAATAATCTTAGAAAAAAACAGCCTAGGATGAAATCCCGAAGAAGTGATAACGTCGATAAGTTGATTCGCGATTATGAGGAATTAGACCCTCAAGTTCGCAGCAAAGAATAAGCTTAGTAACTAATCTATTCAGCGCTTTCTTCAGTAAGGTTAGCAGCCGCTATACCTGCTTCTTTTTCTGCCAACATATTTATGATACGCAGAACATTTTCAAAGCCTCCAGCATCACCTGCGGATGTACGATATTTACCATTAATAATTATCGTAGGTACAGAGCTTGAACCATATTGACGAACCATCTGTCCAGAGCGATTAATTTTAGTCTCTACATATAAAGAATCATAAGCGCTTTTGAATTTATCGGCATCCACATCATGTTGTGATAAAAATCGTGCCATCGATTCTACATCTCGTAAACGTCTACCCTGAACATGAATCGCTTCAAAAAATATAGGATGCATTCTTTCTAATTCACCCATAGTTTCTAATGCGTAATAGGCTCGTGCATGCGCAAGCCAACCTCGATTAAGTACAGCAGGCATACGAATGAAACTTATGTAATCTGCTTTGGTATCTTTCCAGCCCGACAAATGTGGTTCAAATTGAAAACAGTGTGGGCAGCCATACCAAAATAATTCCAACACCTCAACTTGACCATCTTCCACATCCGTCTCAACTGCAGGAGAAATGCGATGATAATGTTTACCTTCTACAAAATTAGTAATCGGCGCATGATCATGTCCATCTTCAGCACTAGCACTTACAGTTAACAATGAGAAAATTAGAGCAGCGAGTAGATTCGGAAAAATACGATAAAGGTTGTGCATAGTTATGTTTTATTTTTAGGCAAAGTATTAGTTACTTATATAGACACTGATAATACACGGTAGTTCTGCCATCGTTAGACAAATTCTACCGCTTATCTTATCAATTTTTAGGTTAACTTTTCGGGTCAACCTATCAGGTTAATTTTCTGGCTCCAATTCTTAGAAAGCCTTTATTTAGTGTAAACCAGAAATATATTCAGCAACTGCGTCGATTTCAGTATCGCTTAAATAAGTTGCGATTTCTTTCATCATATTTAAATTATCATCAGGTTGATATCTAGCACCACTTCGATATGACCTTAGTTGTGCTGCGGTATATACCGCGTGCTGGCCTGCTAAAGCAGGAAATTTTGCTGCAGTATTACCCACACCATCAGGCGCATGACAGGACATACATGCAGGCACACCGGTTTCAGCATTACCGCCACGATAAATTCGCTCGCCAATAATATGTAACTTTTCACCTTGAAATTCTTTATCTGGGTCTGCACTACCTGCATTAGTGGCTTGGCTTGAATAGTAAGCAGCTATGTCTACTATATCTTGATCAGATAGATTTTCAGCTTGTGAATTCATCAGCGTGCTCACACGAACTTTTTCTTTGAAGAGATGCAGTTGGTCTACTAAATACTTTTCACCTTGCCCAGCTAATTTTGGCCATGCAGGATTTGCACTCACTCCACCTGCACCATGACATGCAACGCATGGTTCAGATTTTTGTTTGCCAGCGTCAGCATCACCCGCGGCATGAACACCGCCCACATAAAATCCGACCAGAATTAAGATTGCGATTAGCAAACACTGTTTTCTCTTCATGTATAGAATCCTTACTACAGATATTAATATTGGTAACTAAGCTTTGTTATTAAACTATCATAGCGTTGCAGTTTAAATTGAAGCAGACCTATTCAAAACCTTTCTTGTTAAAACTTACTGGGGCATAGCATATAGCACTTATGGCCGCAAAACAGCCAAGAAACTCAATGATAATGAGCTGATTTGCTGTAGGCACAATTGTTCAGCTCAAATGCGTTAAAATCTATCTTACTAACTGTATATCTATCCATTATAGGCCTCTAAATGACTACCTTGCTTTCCAAAGCACAATTCTTGCGCAGCGCATCTTCTGAGAAAGACTTCCCAAATGATATCAAAGCCGAAATCGCATTTTGTGGGCGTTCTAACGCGGGCAAATCGAGTGCGATTAACACGCTTTGCCGTCAAAACTCGCTAGCTCGCACAAGCAAAACCCCAGGTCGCACCCAATTAGTCAATTTCTTTAAGTTAGACGGTGACACCTGTTTGGTCGATCTGCCAGGCTATGGCTATGCCAAAGCACCCGTTAAAGTGCAACAACAGTGGCAAAAGTTAATGGAGACGTACCTGATGCATAGAAATCCACTATGTGGGCTAATCTTGCTGATGGATATACGTCATCCACTGACTGAAATTGATTGGACTATGATTCGCTGGACAAGTCATAACCATCTCCCACTTTATATCTTGTTAACCAAAGCCGATAAAGTTAATCGAAACCATACGGTAAAAACCATGACTCAAGTCAGCTCTAAACTTGAACAAGAAGGTTTTGAATTCGGCATACAAACGTTCTCCGCCACCAAACAAATAGGCTTAAGCCAGGCCCAAAATAAAATTAGAGCGTGGTTAGATGCAGCCATGACCGATGAGTATGAAAAAAAGCGCCCCGGTTAAACATTAGGTAACCGGGGCTAAAATTGACTCGGTTGGGGAACCCGAGTCTTTTTGTCCCGCTAAGGGAGGGAAGCGGGTAACGCTATTGCGTTATAAGTTAGAGGATCGTTACTAAAAAAAGTTCGCTAAAAATGGCATAAATTGGTGGTCATATCGGCTAATAAATAGACAGCTTTTTGGTGCCATACCTGTAGTAAACAGCAGGGAGAAATCTTAAAAAGCTAAAATCGTTGCTTTACCGTGATCCCATACGCTTCGGGGTCTTCATCTGGAAGTGTAAGGCTATTGTGGTATTTAGACCTTTGACGCAACTCGTCTAAGCCATCGCCTTGATATATTTCAAACGATATTAGGCGCTGCTCATGTGCCGCAGATTCAACAGGAAAACCAGTGGTATCTATAGTATTAGGCATAATCATATGCTCATACAACTTAATGATTCTTGCTTGTTGTGACAAATCGGGTGTCCATGAGAATGGATGAGCAGACGCACTGCTCGAAGTGGCTACATTATCTTTATAAGCAGAAATATCTAAATTTAATTCTGGCTCAACGGCGCTCGCAATCTGTGCGATGGATGCCATAGATACTAAAGCCGCTAGAAGTATGGCTGCAGTAATGATGTTCCTTATCATTATCCGTCCTATAGAGAGTAAGTAATCTTCACTTTGTAAAGCGTTCCAACTCCAAGTGAATTAACCAGAATTATATTTCTACGTTACGACTCTGCGTATCAGGCAAGATAAATGGTGAGGCCAATATGATAAGTGGGAATTTTAACTGCGCAATACTGCTACGCATATAGGTAACTAACTGATAGCTGAATCTGTGCTAGTGAGCTTCATCCCAATTATTACCAATGGCTGCATCTACAACTAATGGTACCGATAGTTCTGCAGCGCTTTCCATTTGCTCAATGACACTTTCTTTTGTCGAACCAATCACACTTTCTTCTACTTCAAAAACCAATTCATCATGTACCTGCATAATCATGATGCATTCGGGTTGCCCAGCGATTTTTTTGACTGATTTTTTATCTTGCAGCCAAACATCTATGTTAATCATGGCGCGTTTAATAATATCTGCCGCGGTGCCTTGCATAGGTGCATTGATTGCAGTGCGTTCTGCATATTGGCGACGTTGTACATTTTTATTATTGATATCTGGCAAATACAATCTTCTACCAAACAATGTTTCGACATAGCCCTGTTCACGCGCGAGCTCGCGGATACCATCCATATATTTTTTCACGCCGGGGTAGCGTTCAAAATATAAACTTACATATTGTTGAGCTTCAGTTCGCGTAATACCTAATTGCTTAGCTAATCCAAATGCTGACATACCATAGATTAAACCAAAGTTAATTGCTTTCGCAGCACGACGCTGTTCTGACTCAACCTTATCTAGCCCAAGACCAAACACTTCCGCTGCAGTTGCACGATGGATATCCTCACCTTGTGCAAATGCTTCGCACAGTCTTTCGTCTTGAGATAGGTGCGCCATAATACGTAACTCAATTTGCGAATAATCCGCAGCCAACACTTGATAACCTTTTGGTGCAATGAAAGCCTGTCGCACACGTCTACCTTCCTCAGTGCGTATGGGTATATTTTGTAAATTTGGATCAGAAGAAGACAATCTCCCCGTAATCGCCACCGCTTGATGATATGAGGTATGTACACGCTTGGTTTTAGTATTAATTAACGCAGGTAGTTTATCTACATAGGTTGATTTCAGTTTACTTAAAGTACGGTGCTCTAAAATTATTTTAGGCAATGGATAATCTACTGCTAGTTCCTGCAAAACATCTTCTGCGGTAGAAGGCTGCCCTTTTGGTGTTTTGCGAATAACCGGTATTCCTTGCTTTTCAAATAAAATTTCTTGTATCTGTTTAGGCGAACTTAAATTAAACGGACCTTCCGCTAATTCAAATGCTATTTTTTCCACTTCAGTTATTCTTTTAGTTAATTGCTTGCCTTGCTTAGCAAGTTGCTTATCATCTATCAGCACCCCATTTCGTTCGATATTGGAAAGTACTTTCAACATAGGCAGCTCGATAGTTTCATAAAGCACTTTTTGCTTTTTCTTTGTGCTTAGCTCAGACCAAAACTCTTGGTGCAAACGTAATACCATATCTGCATCTTCCGCTGCGTAATCAAGTGCCACGCCTAAATCAACCTGGTCAAAGGTAATTTGCTTAACACCTTTCCCTGCAACATCTTCAAAATGAATATTGGTGTGTTGCAGGTGCTTTTCACACAAAGTATCTAAATCATGTCGACTAGCAACTGAATTACACACATAGGATTCCAGCATCGTGTCATGCTGGATGCCATTGAGTTGAATGCCATGATTTAATAAAACGCTACGATCGTACTTTAAGTTATGGCCTATAATCTTAGCCTTACTGTCATTCAAAATTGGCTCAAGACTTTTTAACACCTCATCCCGATCTAATTGCTCAGGCGCACCTGGATAGTTATGGGCAAGTGGCACATAGGCTGCTTCGCCCGCCTCAATTGCAAAAGACAAACCCACCACATTTGCTCGCATATAATCCAAACTATCTGTTTCCGTATCAAAAGCCACTAAATTAGCTTGCTGAAGTTTCTTCAGCCATCGATTAAAATCTTTTTTAGTTAGAATAAGTTCATAGGAAGCTTTTTCTATTTCAGCAAATTTTACAGCTTCACTACTTTCAGAAGATTCTGCACTTACATCATCGCGATCAGCATCACCATGTTCTTCGTTTAACTTTTTTAACCAAGTTTTAAATTCGAGATGTGAATATAGCTGTCTTAGCTTTGGCACATCTTCTGTTTGGATCTTTAATTCATCAATACTGGTGGATAACTCTAGATCACAACGAATTGTAGTGAGGTCAACTGACATAGGTAGTTGATCGATATGTGCACGAAATTTTTCGCCGACTTTACCTTTAATTGCATCGGCATTTTTAATGATTTCATCTAAAGTTTCATATTCATTCAGCCATTTGGCCGCAGTCTTTGGCCCAACACTTGGCACACCTGGAATGTTGTCAGATTTATCGCCCATCAATGCCAAATACTCAATGATTTGATGCGGTGCAACACCAAACTTACCCATCACTCCATCGGCATCCATTTTTGTATCAGTCATGGTGTTAACCAAGGTGACTTGGCCATTAACCAGTTGTGCCATATCTTTATCGCCAGTAGAAACCAAAACTTCATATCCTTGTTCCGATGCTTGTTTTGCTAAAGTACCGATCACATCGTCTGCTTCAACGCCGCTTTCACAAATTAGTGGTAAACCCAGAGCGCGCACCATGTCGTGCAGAGGTTCAATTTGAACGCGTAACTCATCAGGCATTGGAGGCCGATTGGCTTTATATTCTTTGTACATGTCATGACGGAAGGTTTTACCTTTAGCATCAAACACGACCGCAATATGGCTTGGTTTTTCATTTCCGAGCAATCTATTCAACATGCTGATCACGCCACGAATAGCGCCGGTAGGCATGCCTTCAGAATTTTCCAAGTTTTGCAGGTTAGGTATGTGGAAAGCGCGATACAGATATGAAGAACCATCGACTAAAACAATTGGCGGCTTAGATTTTGATTGCGAATTTGATTGTGATTTTTTTGCCATGGATTAAGAAGTTATTGCTAGTGATCAGTCAGCTGGAACGTTATCATGTCGCTAAATTTGAAACATGAAAGTGGTTAAATATATTCCACATCTTGCATCAGGTATCTGATAGCTTAATTGTTGATCGAATTTAGTAATAAAAATTATCTTTCTCTTATGAAAATTCTAATTTGTGAGCGCATTGGTCGCTACGAGGCAAAGATGTTTTTAACGAAATATCGAGATAAACCAAAGTATTCTCAATAGCAAATATAAGAATTACAGTTAAACAGCATGTCCGTATACACAAACATCGAGCAATCTGAGCTTGAAGTTTTTCTAAGTAATTATTCCTTAGGTGCATTAGTAAGCTACCAAGGTATCAACGCGGGTATCGAAAATACTAATTATTTTGTTACCACTGAAAATGGTGAATTTGTTTTAACCATTTTTGAAGAAGTCGGATTTGATACGTTACCGTTTTATTTAAATTTCATGGCACATCTATCAGACCATGGTATGCCAACTGCACACCCCATCGCAGACTTGCATAATGATTATGTGCGTGTTTTAAAAGATAAACCTGCAGCGATTGTCCGGCGTTTAGAAGGTAAAAATGTTCTAGAGCCAAATACTACTCATTGTTCTGCAGTAGGGCATGCACTAGCGCAGATACATACCTTAGGCGATACATTTCAAAGTGTATTAGAAAATCCACGTGGTATTTCATGGGCAGAAAAAACTGCAGAACGAATATTTAGTCATCTATCAAGTGATGAGCAAATGCTACTTGAACAAGAAATTCAACATCGAAAACAATCTTTGCCTGAAGATTTACCAAAAGGCGTAATCCATGCAGATTTATTCCGTGACAATGTAATGTTTAAGGACCAAGCCTTAACTGGAATAATAGATTTTTATTACGCCTGTAATGACACCTTGCTATATGATTTAGCCGTCACCATAAATGACTGGTGTAGTAAAGAGAATGGTGATCTAGATATTTCTTCTTACACTGAATTAATGACTGCTTACCAAGCCCAGCGAAGCTTAATTTCAAGCGAAGTTATTACATGGCAGTATATGCTTAGAGCTGCAGGACTTAGATTTTGGCTTTCGCGCTTACAAGATAAAATCTTTCCCAAGGATGGGGAAATAACTCACATTAAAGATCCTGATGTATTCAAAAACATCTTGCTCTCACGCATAAATTGGACACCTGAAATTATTCTCTAAGGAAGCCTCTTGGTTTTGGAAAATATCTGCAACAAAATCGATGCGCTAAATGAGCGTGTTGGCCAACTCGCCGCATGGTTAATTTTAGTGATGGTATTTATAACTTTCCTGGTGGTGGTACTGCGCTATGGCTTTAACTTTGGCCGTATATCATTACAAGAATCCACTACATATCTACATGCATTTGTATTCATGCTCGCAGGTGCATATACCCTAAAATACAATGAACATGTGCGTGTAGATATTTTCTATCAAGATATGTCGACGCGCAATAAAGCAAAAGTAGACTTATTTGGCACTTTGTTTTTATTACTCCCCTTTGCAGGTTTTATCCTTTGGGTAAGTTTTGATTATGTAATGAATTCTTGGAAGTTACTTGAGAGTTCTCGCGAGGCAGGCGGCCTCCCTTTTGTTTACATTTTAAAAACCTTTATCCCATTAATGGCAGTGTTACTTTTTTTACAAGCTATTTCTTTAGCCGTACGTGCCTGGCTAAATATTAAAACAAACTAATCGAAAATTAATTAAGAAATAAAATGGAAATTATTGCATTCATATTATTTCTAGCGGTCATTTGTGTGTTGTTATTTGGTTACCCAGTAGCGTTCACACTGGCAGGTGTTTCGTTAATGTTTGCCTTTGCAGGAATCCTTACCGGCACTTTCGATCCTGCACTACTACAAGCTTTTCCAAGTCGCCTATTCGGCATTATGACCAATCAAACACTTATCGCAGTACCACTGTTTGTATTTATGGGTGTGATGTTAGAGCGCTCTAAAATTGCTGATGAATTGCTCGACACTATGGCTTCTTTGTTTGGTTCATTGCGAGGTGGGCTGGGAATTTCCGTGGTACTTGTTGGCATGTTATTGGCTGCCAGCACAGGCATTGTCGGTGCGACCGTTGTGACTATGGGCTTATTATCGTTACCCACCATGTTGAAAAGAGGTTATCAGCCTGAAATATCCACGGGAATTATTTGTGCATCCGGCACTCTGGGTCAAATCATCCCGCCTTCGATTATTTTAGTTTTACTTGGAGATGTTCTTTCATCTGCATATCAACAATCACAACTAAGCCAAGGCATCTTCTCACCCGACACTGTATCGGTAGGTGATTTATTCGTAGGCGCAATCATTCCAGGACTGCTATTGGTAGGACTGTATCTTATTTATTTGATTTTTATAGCCTGGACAAAACCTAATGCAATGCCAGCGCTTCCAAAACACGAAGACATTAACTTAACCGCATGGCTTAAACGCGTCACACTCGCTTTGGTTCCACCTATTTTATTAATTGTTCTGGTATTAGGCTCGATTATCAAAGGCGTAGCCACGCCTACTGAAGCGGCATCGGTTGGCGCAGTAGGAGCATTATTTTTAGCACTACTTAATCGTCGACTTGACTTGCAATGCTTAACAAATGTAATGCAGCGTACCGTTCGCGTAACGTGCATGGTGTTTATGATTTTTATTGGTGCTTCAATTTTCTCTTTAGTGTTCCGTGGTTATGGCGGTGATGCCGCAGTACACGAACTGCTTACACAATTACCCGGTGGCACGTTTGCAGCTATCTTTATCGTGATGCTATTGATGTTTTTATTAGGTTTTATTCTCGACTTTATTGAAATCACTTTTGTAGTCGTGCCCATCGTAGGACCGGTTTTACTCACGCTCGGAGTAGACCCAGTATGGCTAGGCATAATGATTGCGATTAATTTACAAACTTCTTTCCTGACCCCACCGTTTGGTTTTGCATTATTTTATTTACGTGGTGTTGCGCCCAAAGAAATTCAAACCAAACAAATCTATCGTGGCGTGGCGCCTTTCATAGCCATCCAAGTGATTGCATTAATGCTAATTGCTTACTTCCCTGAGCTAGCCACATGGCTGCCTCAGAAGTTTTATTCTTAGTAAATATTTTGCAAAAAAAAACGGCGCCCAAATAGATTATCTGGGCGCCGTTTTATTATTAAATGATTTTCTACTTAGCTGTACGGTGAGAAAGTTGGTATAAGTTGGAAGTATGCGAATACCACTAATACTGCGTAGCCTACTCCAAACCCGATCATAATGCTGCGATTCATCGCAGTAATATCCTTACCGCCAGATCGTAATGGCAGTGAAGCGACATAAAGTGCCGTTAAAAAATTAAACAGGAAAAATAATTGGATGGTGTATTCCTTGGCATCCCACATGGTGCGCCATTTGATAAAAAGATCATCCACTGTGCGTTCTCCTTTCCTGTACTTTTATTATGGTTATTATTAAATTCAAATACTCAGACCGTGTTTTAGTCTATCCGCTACGTAAGTTCAAGTAGGCACGTTCGGAAATATCTAACCAGGCACGTGATTTATTGAAAAAGTCGGTATATGAATCATATATCTTACGTGCCAATGGATCGGTATAGCCCAATTCTGCGGTCACTTCTTTCGATAATACCGCCAACTTGCTGATTACGTCATCCGGTAATTTACGCAATTCTACATTGTGCTCATTCACTAATGTCTCTAAAGCATCATTGTTGCGTGCTATATATTCTAAAGACATATCTTGGTTAGCCACTCGGCAGGCAGTCATCACAATAGACTGCAAGTCCTCTGGCAATTCATCAAAGGCGCTTTGATTTATAAAACACTCTAGCGTAGTGCCCGGCTCATGCCAGCCAGGATAATAGTAGTACTTAGCAATCTTATGAAAACCAAAAGCTAAATCATTATAAGGGCCCACCCATTCTGTTGCATCAATGGTGCCAGACTGCAATGAAGTAAATAATTCACCACCAGGAAGATTAACCGGTGTGCCACCTGCACGTTTTAACACTTCTCCACCTAAACCCGGTATACGCATCTTCAAACCTTTTAGGTCTTCAAGTGTATTGATTTCTTTATTAAACCAACCGGCCATTTGTACATTGGTGTTTCCTGCTGCAGCGGGCACTAAACCAAATTGCTTATAGGCTTCTTGCCATAACTCCATTCCACCGCCATGGTATAGCCATGCATTCATCTCCATCGCCGTCATTCCAAACGGCGTAGTAGAAAAAAACTGTAGCGCAGAATTTTTTCCTTTCCAGTAATACGCCGAACCATGGCCCATTTGTGCCGAGCCACTTGCCACGGCATCAAAAATTTCAAACGCCGGTACAAGCTCGCCTGCACCATACACCTTTACGTTGATGCGGCCATTCGACATGGCATTAATTTGTTCAGCTAAAAATTCAGCACCCGTGCCTAAACCAGGAAAATTCTTCGGCCAAGTGGTCACCATTTTCCACTCAAAAGTTTTATCGTTAGCAATAGCTGTAGTAGAAGGCTGTGCGTCCTTTTCTTTTCCGCCACAACCAGCAAGACCTGCTGTTGTACCCGTAAATGCAGTGGCACCCGCATATTGTAAAAATTTTCTTCTTTGCATAATCAACTCACTTAACGTATGTGAAATATATAACCTGATGCATATTTAAAGATGCACATCAAGCGATTACATTTAAGTTTGCATAGGCAAGCACTAACCATTTACTACCTGCCGATTCAAAATGTACATGCACTCGTGCACTGCTACCTTTGCCTTCGCAATCTAGCACAACCCCTTCACCAAACTTTGCATGCGATACTCGCCCTCCAATCTTAATACCCGTGTCGTTCAATGCTTCGCTATTCGCTCTAGCACCATTCATCATCATACTAACCGTTTGGGCTGGAGCCGTCTGTGTCACAGTTGATCGAGGACGTACCTCTGCAATCAATTCACCCGGTATTTCGCTTAGGAAACGCGATGGTGGATTGTAGTTATCGGTACCGTATTGACGCCTAGATTCTGCATAGGTCATTACTAACTGTTGTCGTGCACGCGTAATGCCTACATAGCAAAGTCGGCGTTCTTCTTCTAAACGGCCAGGTTCTTCCATTGACATACTGGAAGGAAATAAACCATCTTCCAAGCCCACTAAGAATACTAACGGGAACTCTAAACCTTTCGCGGCATGTAGCGTCATTAACTGCACACAGTCATCCCACTGGGCACCTTGACCTTCGCCCGCTTCAAGCGCTGCATGTGTTAAGAATGCATCTAATGGCGGCATGCCTTCATATAAATCGTCATCTACGACAAATCCACGAGCTGCCACCACAAGCTCTTCCAAGTTTTCTACTCGCGACTTGGCTTTCTCACTAGCATCTTTACCGTGATGCGCAACTAAACCGGATACTTGAATTATATGATCAACCTGCTCACTTAATTCCAAATTTGTAATTTCTTTAGAAAGCTTGACCATTAAATTCATAAACTGTACAAGTGCATTAGAAGCACGTGCAGCCAGCAGACTAGATTGCAGAATTTTTTCCGCTGCTTGCCACATGGTAAGTTGATGTTGTTTAGCAAAATCACGTACCACAGCAACCGTACGTTGACCGATGCCTCGCGTTGGCACGTTAACGATACGTTCGAAAGACGGATTATCATCAATATTTTTCGCTAAACGCAAATACGCTAGAGCATCTTTAATTTCTGCACGTTCAAAAAATCGTAAACCGCCATACACTCTGTATGGAATACTTTGCGATATAAATATTTCTTCAAACATACGTGACTGCGCATTGGAACGATACAGAATCGCAACATCATCACGACGACCACTACAGGTATCTAACCATTGCTTAAGTTTATCGGCAACAAAGCGTGCCTCATCTTGCTCATTAAATGAGGCGTATAAATAAATCGGGTCGCCATCGTCACCATCGGTCCACAACTTCTTACCCATACGACCCTGATTGTTATCAATCAAAGAATTGGCAGCGGATAAAATATTGTTAGTAGATCGGTAGTTTTGTTCTAGTTTAAAAAGCTGTGAGTCTTTAAAATCTTTCTCAAAGTTTTGAATATTCTCTACACGTGCACCGCGCCAACCGTAAATTGACTGATCGTCATCTCCTACTGCAAATATAGGGTTTTGCTCGCCAGCAAGCAGTTTCAGCCACTGATATTGTATGGAGTTGGTATCTTGAAACTCATCCACTAAAATATGACGAAACTTAGTTTGATAATGCGCAAGAATTTCAGGTCGATGCTTTAATAATTCCAAACTACGTAACAATAGCTCTGCAAAATCGACTAAGCCCGTTTGCTCACAAGCATCTTGATAGGCTGCATAAATTTTTATCAGCTGGCGTTGCGTAATATCGCCATGGTCATGCATGTCTTTTGGGCGCAGGCCTTCTTCTTTTTGCGAGTTGATAAACCAACACGCATTCTTGGCAGGCCACTTAGTGTCATCTAAACCCATACCTTGGATTACACGCTTCATTAAGCGTATTTGATCGCCACTATCTAATATTTGAAAGCTCTGCTTAAGATTAGCTTCTTGCCAATGCGCACGTAACAAACGATGTGAGATACCATGGAAGGTACCCATCCACATTCCACCTAAACGATTATTCAATAACTCTTCGACACGAGCACGCATCTCCGCGGCTGCTTTATTAGTAAAGGTTACAGCCAGGATACTAAACGGCGACACTCCTACGACTTCGCATAACCAGGCAATACGATGCACCAACACACGGGTTTTACCACTGCCAGCACCGGCAATAATTAAAGCAGGCACGGTATCGCAACTTACGGCTTCACGTTGCGCCTCGTTAAGAGGATCTAAAATTGGAGTAACATCCATAATTACAAATCTAAAAAAACCACATCGCAGCAATAACGCCAACAAAACCTAGCGCTAGCGCAAACAACAAATTCCGATTGGAATTTTTAATCTCTTTTCGAAGCTCTATAAGTTCCTGACTATGCATTTCAAGTCTGGTTTGCCCCTGCTCAAAGGTCTTCAAAGTGTTGTAAATCAAGTCTGGCATTTCTGGCAGGCGCTCTGCTAAACGCGGTAGTTGTTTACGTAGACCGGATGCTAATGCACGCGGACCTACTTGTTCGCTCATCCAACGATCTAAGAATGGTTTTGCCGTTTTCCAAAGATCTAAATCTGGGTCCAAGGTACGACCTAAGCCTTCAATATTCAGTAAGGTTTTTTGTAATAACACCAATTGAGGCTGCACTTCCATATTAAAGCGGCGCGCAGTTTGAAATAAGCGTAGCAATAAACTACCAAACGAAATTTCACTTAGTGGCCTTTGGAATATTGGCTCACAAACTGTGCGAATCGCAGATTCAAATTGATCGACACGTGTATCTGGCGGCACCCAGCCCGACTCTAAATGTAATTCAGCAACACGGCGATAGTCCGCATTTAAAAACGCTAATAAATTTTCCGCAAGATAGCGTTGATCTTCTAACGCTAAAGTTCCCATTATGCCAAAATCTACCCCGATGTATTTTGGATCTTCAGGGTTTTCATAGGAAACAAAAATGTTTCCAGGATGCATGTCTGCATGAAAGAAGTTATGACTAAACACCTGCGTGAAAAAGATATGGCTACCGCGATCAGAAAGCTTTTGTAAATTCACGCCGTGCTCGCGTAACGCCTTCATATCATTTACAGGAATTCCATGGATACGCTCCATCACCATTACGTTACGGTGACAAAGATCAAAATAAACTTCCGGCACATATAAGTCGGTTGAGTTTTCAAAGTTTTTGCGCAGCTGACTTGCATTCGCCGCCTCACGCATTAAATCTAACTCATCCATGATGACTTGTTCGTATTCATCGACTACATCTTTAGGTCGAAGTCGACGACCATCTTCCCAATAGCGATGCGCAATGGATGCTAATGCATGCATCAGTTCAAGGTCTTTGCGAACGCTTTTCTCGACCCCTGGCCGCAAAACTTTTACCACTACCTCTTTGCCGTCATGCAAGGTCGCACAATGCACTTGGGCTATCGATGCAGAGGCTAAGGGCTCAACACTAAATTCAGAAAATGCTTCAGAAACAGGCTTTTTTAAGGCCTTTTCAATAATCTCTTGGGCGATAGCTCCATCAAATGGTGGAACTTGGTCTTGCAGCTTGGCCAACTCATCTGCGATGTCTTCAGGCAGCAAGTCACGTCGTGTAGACAAGGCTTGACCAAACTTAACAAAGATAGGCCCTAGATCTTCTAAAGCACGACGAATTCGCGCGCCGTGACTGGTTTCTAATTTACGAAACCAATGCCATGGCATTAAAAATAAAATAAAACGAATCGGGCGGAAAAACGGCACATTCAGTAATACTTCTTCTAAGCCATGCCGAAACAAGACAAGGTTAATATGAAAAATTCGGAATAGTAAACGTAAATAGCGCATTTTTATTCTTATTTACTCAACTCTTTTGAATCCATCAGGCGCTGAATACGTGCCTCTAAACGCTGCACATGGGCATCTAAATGATCCACACCACTCATAAAGCGGTCTAACTCAACTTTAGTAGGCACAATGCGTGACTCTTCTTGCAAATATTCACTTACATCTAAACGAAAATTATCTACCGAACGCTTTTTATAATTTTTAAATTTATTAACAAACAAACCCACTTGGTAAGCAACCGAATCACCAACATATTTAGAAGCCACTTCTTCCCAATCGATATCAACTTGCATAAAGATCGAACGCAGTTGATTCGCAAACTCCACATCGCCTTCAATTTTTAACGAACCACTATTTAACATCGACTGATATTCAGCACCCAAACCCATTCTTGCAAGACTGATGATATTTGAATGTATGGTGGTCGTAATATTTAGGTCGCTTTTATATGAAGTATCTTCATCTACTATTTGTTCGCTTACCACAACACCTACAATAACGGGTGTGACTATAAATTCTTTTTCAATATCAGTTAAGTGCACCAACAAACATTGGCCTTCAAACTTATTTAATTTCGCCGCAATTTCAGGATCGCTGTCTAAATACTTCTTCAGCGCATTGTTGATTAACGTAAGGAGCATAACTTAATAACTTAAAGAGATAGCTTGTGACCGCGATGAATACTAACAATGCCGCCATTCAAATTTAAATAATCACATTTCTCAAAACCAGCTGCTTCAAACATCGACTTTAAAGTTTCTTGGTCAGGGTGTTTGCGAATTGATTCGGCTAAGTATTGATAACTCTCGGCATCTTTTGTAATCAGCTCACCCATTTTTGGTAACAGCTTGAATGAGTAGGTGTCATACACACCTTGCAACCATGATTTAGGTTTAGAAAACTCCAACACCATTAACTGACCACCGGGTTTAAGTAACTTAAAGATCGTGCGCAATGCTTTGTCTTTATCCGTGAAGTTACGTAAACCAAATGCAATGGTCACGCGATCAAAATGACCCTCCGGAAACGGAAGATCTTCCCCCATGGCTTGTACATAGTGAATATTCTTTAGCAGGCCCTTGTCCACCATCCGCTGACGACCCTCTTCCAGCATTGCACCATTCGGATCACACAGGGTAATGGAACCTCGGTCGCCAAGCTTTGGGGCAAGTAATGCAGAGATGTCTCCGGTACCTGCGGCCAGATCTAAAATCTGAAAATGCGGACGAATATTAGCCAGATGCACAAAATGCCGTTTCCATACCCGATGCAAACCGAATGACATCACATCATTCATAATGTCGTAATTACCTGCCACCGATTCAAACACCGCCGTTACCTTCTCAGTCTTTTCTTCAGGGCTTACGTCTTGGTAGCCAAAGTGCGTGGATTTGGCTTGTCTAATTTCTTCTGGCATGGGACTGTTTATCTGTCTTACTTTCTTGGCAAAATATCTACCCAGTTTAAACAAAATAAGCGGTCAATGGGGATTAGATTTAGTGCTGCTAGTATTAGATTGAATTTGCTAGAGTTACCTCCAACAGGTTGGTTTTTCGGAATTTCAGAATGGAATCATTAGCTGAATTAAAAATACCCTCCATACTTATGGTGATATTTTTTATTGGCATTGTAGTGTCCACCTGGATCGCACTCGACCCTATTCGCCAAAAACAAAGAAAATCGAAATACTCCCTCGTTACACTAATCTGTTTTATTGGATTTGTGTTGGTAGCGTGGTGGGACATGGGTTAATGACTGCTTACTACCCATAACTAACTTTCGCAATAAACGAAATAGTTGAGTGGTAATCTTCAACTGAAAGGTGTTACGAAATGAACGGATTACATCATCCATTATTTTATGCAATCTTAATGTTGGTTGCAGGTTTAGGAATTCCTATATTTGCGGCATTGAACGGGGAATTAGGAACAAAATTCCAAAGCCCAGCATTAGCGGCAACAATCTCATTACTAGTGGCTATCGTAGCTTCTTTATGTTTCTTGTTTATCACCGAGGGTACCCCTAAACTTGCTCCTGTTTCACCGGTTCCAATTTATTACTATTTAGGCGGGTTGTTCGTAGTTTTATATATTCTAGGAATGACTTGGGTTGCGCCAAAGTTTGGTGTTGGAAATGCTGTTGCATTTGTATTGTTAGGCCAACTCATATCGATGGCAATTATTGACCACTTTGGTTTGTTGGGAGCTTTACATCATCCTATTTCCATACAACGTTTTGCTGGGCTCATTTTTATGGGGATAGGTGTATTTTTGGCTGTACGTAGATAGTGCATCTATCTATCTGCATTAGACAGAAAATGACTGCTTACGACCCAAAGCGGACATTATAAATTATTCATAAAAGTCAGATATGAGAGTAGAGATTATAAAAAATTACCTCATCATCATATTTTATTTATTTGTTATTTCATGCTCAGTTCAACCAGAACCAGAAGAAATGACAAAAATTTATGATGCTGAATCACATGATAGGTTTATTGCAATTCTTGATGATGAAGGTGTGACTTACCGTGTGAATGAGCATGGGCAAATACACTATCCAATTTCAGAAAGAAGCAAAATTAAAGCTGCGAAAGAGTCAATTTGGGGTCTAAGTGATGAGACTAAAAAAGGTGCTGTAGTAAATGAAAAAGTCGCATCAAAGATTTCAAAAAAACTATCTGATAATAAAATTCCATTTAAGATTAGTCATGAAGAAGGCACTAGTACCATTACTTGGAATGCAAAATATGACAAATCTGCAATGCAAATTGTGAGTGATGTAATCAGAGAAGCAGAGAAGTAAATATGTCCGCTATTGGCCGAAAGCGGGCATTTGCAAAGAAAGATTTAATTTGATGCATCATCCCTGATGCGCCTCATATTCACCCGTCCTTGGGTTCACGCTCATGCCCCGCCTCTTTCAAACGTTCCAAATATCTAGTCCAGTTCGCTTCTTTATTTGTCCCTAAGTTATGCAAATGGTCCCAGGAAAAAATACCGGAACTGTGGTTGTCATCAAACACTAGTACCACTGCGTAGTTGCCGACTGGCTCTATCGCGGTAATGTTTACATCTTCTTTACCAATTTGAAGTTTTTCTTGCCCGGGTCCGTGACCTTGCACTTCTGCTGAAGGTGAGTGGGTGCGTAAATATTCACAACTTAGCTCAAATTTCTGGCCATCATCAAATTCAATCTCGAGTATGCGAGATTTTTGATGTAATTGAATGTTGGTTGGAGTTGCTATGGCCATTTCTGTAATCCTTTAAAGTATATATCTGCTGAGATCTTCATCTTTCACGAGCTCACCGATGTTTTCGTCAACGAAACTTGCATCAACTGTAAATGACTTGCCACTTTCATCTGGAGCATTATAGGAAATACTCTCGAGTAGACGTTCCATGACCGTATGCAGTCTGCGTGCACCGATATTCTCAGTAGATTCATTCACATCATGCGCGACTTGGGCAATTTTTCGCACACCGTCTTCTGCAAAATCTAGCGTGACTCCTTCAGTATTCATGAGTGCTGTGTATTGTTCGGTTAAGCAAGCATCCGGCTCTGTCAAAATACGTACAAAATCATCTACAGATAAGGCTTTGAGTTCTACGCGAATCGGTAAACGACCTTGTAGCTCAGGAATAAGATCAGATGGCTTAGAAACATGGAAGGCACCGGAGGCAATAAACAGAATGTGGTCAGTATTGACGATGCCGTATTTAGTGTTGACCGTGCAGCCTTCAACTAATGGCAATAAATCGCGTTGCACCCCTTCACGCGACACATCAGCGCCACTGGTTTGGCCACTTTTAGCGACTTTATCGATCTCGTCTAAAAACACGATGCCATTTTGCTCAACACTCTCTAGCGCGTGGGCTTTTAACTCTTCTTCATTCACCAATTTATGTGCTTCTTCTTCGGTTAACGCCTTCATGGCTTCTTCAATGCGCATCTTGCGAGTTTTCTTTTTACCGGTGTTCATGTTTTTAAACATTCCGGTAAGTTGATCTGCCATTTCTTCCATACCTGGTGGGGTCATGATCTCAACCCCTACTGGTGTTGCCGCTAGATCAATTTCTACTTCGGTATCGTTTAGATCGCCTTCGCGAAGTTTTTTACGAAACTTTTGACGGGTTTCAGCATTGTAATCAGGCTTGTCTTCGGAAGGGTCCACACGTGACGGCACCAAAATATCTAGAATACGTTCTTCGGCTGCTTCTTCTGCACGAAAGCGCACTTTATCTTTTTCAGTTTCTCGCGCCATTTTTACTGCAGTATCGACCAGATCACGAATGATTGAATCAACCTCTTTACCTACATAGCCTACTTCAGTAAATTTTGTCGCTTCTACTTTTATGAATGGAGCATTAGCAAGTTTTGCTAAGCGGCGTGCAATTTCGGTTTTACCTACACCGGTTGGACCAATCATTAAAATATTTTTCGGTGTGACTTCTACCCGTAACTCTTCAGACAATTGCTGACGCCGCCAACGATTGCGCAATGCGATAGCCACTGCACGCTTGGCTTCATCTTGTCCAACGATGTGTTTTTCGAGTTCTTGTACGATTTCTCGTGGCGTCATGTTTGACATATATATTCGTTCTATCTGTAATTTGTTTATTTGGTATCTATAGTTCTTCTATAGAAATGCTGGTGTTGGTGTAGATACAAATGCTGGCAGCAATGTTTAAAGATTTTTCTACAATCTCTTTCGCACTCAGTTCGGTATTCTCATACAGTGCGCGCGCTGCAGATTGAGCAAACGGTCCGCCCGAACCAATCGCGACCAATGAGTCTTCCGGTTCAATTACATCACCATTACCAGAAATGATGAGTGATGCAGTGTCGTCTGCCACCGCAAGTAAGGCTTCTAGTTTGCGCAACATACGATCGGTGCGCCAATCTTTAGCGAGCTCTACCGCCGCGCGAGTCAGGTGCCCATTGTGTTGTTCTAGTTTTGTTTCAAAGCGTTCGAATAAGGTAAATGCATCTGCCGTGCCGCCGGCAAAACCTGCAATAACTTTATCTTTATACAGGCGCCGAATTTTTACCGCATTGCCTTTCATGATGGTGTTGCCTAGGGATACTTGGCCGTCACCACCGAGCGCTACTTTGCCGTTACGACGAATCGATACAATCGTGGTCATTGGTTTGATTCCATTGAGGGTTTCAGTGAATAAGCAGAATATACATTCTCATTTATTCTACATTGGAGCGCTATAACCCTTTTTCAAGGGAACCCTTGTGTAATGAAACCAATTGCGGTTTTTACGCGATTAAAAGTGAGATTTAATCGTCTTTAGGGAAGGAATTTTCTGTGGTGCTATCTAGCTTTTGTGATTTCTTCGCACGTGGATGGGCTTTGTCATACACCTGGGCCAGATGCTGAAAATCGAGATGGGTATAGATTTGCGTGGTACTGATATCAGCATGGCCTAGCATTTCTTGTACAGCTCTTAGATCTCCACTCGATTCTAATAAGTGACTGGCAAAAGAATGTCGCAACATATGTGGATGCACATGCTTATCTAAGCCCTGCTCTCTACCTATTTGTGCCATACGCTGCTGAACCGCACGTGGCGATAAACGATTACCGCGATTATTAATAAATACGGCTAGCTCACCTTCAGCAACAATATTAGGTCGCGCTTCTAGCCATCTATTTAAGGCTTTGCATGCATTGGCGCCTATTGGTAAATAACGCGTTTTATTGCCTTTACCTAACACTTGCACCTGTCCTTGAGTGAGATCAATGGCATCTAAATTTAAATTCACCATTTCCGCCAAACGCAAACCCGATGAATACATGAGTTCTATCATTGCGTAATCTCGAAGCTTAAGAGGATTTTGTGGACCTTCGTTTAGCAGACGGTTAATTTCATCTACGTCTAATAGGTTGGGTAATTTTTTCTCAATACTGGGCCCGCCGACATCAGCAACAGGATTGTTTTCGATTAACTGCTCGCGTTGCAGGAAGGTATAAAAACCTCGAATAGCACTTAAGGAACGATGCAAGCTTCTGGCTGATACACCACGACGACGACGTGAACCTGCAAAATTGCGAACATGCAGGCTGTCTACATCACAACAATCGGTAACATTGACTGCATTGATAAAATCTATGAATTGGTGAAGATCTCTTTGATAGCTATCTAACGTAGCTGGGGAATAGCGACGTTCATCTTTGAGATAACGTAGATAACGTTGAAAAAGTTTTTGCGTTGACTGTTTTACTTCTTTGGGTTGCCCAATTTCTGGACTAGTAACTACTGCCATAAACAAACCTGGGTTTAAGAAACCTGGCTAAATAAAATACAACGTTAGCACTTATTTATAGCGTTTGTATATTTTTATAGTTTTTTTGCTAGATAAAGCGAACGTAATTTAAGTTAATTGGTATTTCTTAACTTAATAATCAAGATGAAATAGATTTATATTTAACGTTTAAACCGCAACTGGAGTGTATTGTTGCAACTTAGAACCCAGTATTTCACCTAAATTACCTAAGAACAATGTTCCCATACCATTTTGAAAACGGTTGGCATCGGTACTGCCTAAAAACAATACGCCTAGCTGTTGATCTTTCTTTAATGCGACTGCAGCCGCTGAGCGAATGGGCTTTTCCTGATTTTCGTTATCAAACACGTTTTCAATTTGGCGTTTAGTAAGAAACGCTACACCACGTCGACGACTAGAGAATAGATCCTGGACAAGTTTAGATTTTTGCAACGTTTTTTCCATTTCCGCGCAATCTTTCACTGCAGTTTCAGGTAATACATCAAATAAACGTAGATTTACCTTAGTGCCTGGGAAATCTGTGTGCATTAAATCGTGAATGCCACTAAGTGTCTCATCAAAGCCTCGAATAGATACTAGACCAAGCGTGATGGTATGCAGGCGCGTACTGACTTTTTCATTGTCTTTTGCCACCTTGATGAGCTGATGTAACTTTTGATCAAGCTCTTTATTCTTATTGCGTAATAGCTCGACTTGACGCTCAACTAACGAGACGGCCACTCCTGTTTCATGTGGGATAGCCAACGTTTCGATCAGATCTGCGTGATGCGTAAAGAAATCACTGTGTGTACGCAAGTAGCGTGCAACATGATCACGTGTAATCTTTGCTTTTGGTGCTGGGACTTCGGCTGTAGTGGATACTTTAGGCTTGGTCTGCGTTGTCATAAGTTTAGGCTCCCCTCAAAACTAAATTGTGCGGGTCCAGTCATTAGCACTGGAGCAGCATTGTTTTCACACTCTATTTGCAAGCTTCCACCAGGCAAGTCTACGGTTACATTTTTATCAAGCAGACCCTGTGTCTGCCCAACTGCAACTGCTGCACATGCACCGGTGCCACAGGCACTGGTTTCGCCCACGTGTCTTTCAAATACACGTAAAGCGATGTGTTGCGGGTTCAAAACCTGCATAAAGCCTATATTGGCTTTGTTCGGAAACATCGAGTGCTTCTCTAGTTTGGGGCCTAAAATTTCTACCGGTGCATGATTAACATCATTCACCTGGAGTACTGCGTGAGGATTACCCATTGAAACTGCTCCAATCTCCACTTGCTCACCATCCACATCGATTTCATAACTCGATGCCTGTGTGCTCGCTGAAAATGGAATTTTTTCAGGTTCAAAAATGGGCGCACCCATGTTCACAGTTACCATATCGTCTTCACGAAGAAAAATTTGATATACACCACTCATTGTTTTGATGTTTATCGATGTTTTATTCGTTAGTCCATTCAATGCAAGAAACCTTCCGACACACCGTGCTCCATTTCCGCATTGCTCAACTTCCTTTCCATTGCTGTTGTAGATTTGATAATTAAAATCAACATCTGCATCGGTAGCAGAATCTATGACTAAAATTTGATCGCATCCTACTCCTAATTTTCGATCTGCTATCCAACGTATTTTTTCGCTAGAAAGTTGCAGGTCTTGATTCACAGCATCGAAGACGACGAAATCATTACCTAATCCGTGCATTTTTGCAAATCGAAATTGCATAACAGTTTATTCTATATGGTAGTAAAAAATTGTTAATTAAACCTATTCGTTAAGAATATTCTTTAGAGCACTACAAACCTTACTTCATTAAACGAACATACTCTTTGTAAATACACTTATCCATAACCGTAAAGATGTTTTCTTTACATGCTTGATTAGCGCTTTCTATATCAATTACACCTTCTTGTAACCACAATGCGCTAACTTTTTTGTCTATACATTGTTCAGTAACACCTGCTATAAACTTTGGTGCTCGAAATACATTCACTAAATCCACTTCGAATGGAATTTCTAGCAAAGAAGTATAAGCCTTTACACCTAGCACTTCTTTCACTGCTGGCCGCACCGGTATGATATCAAAACCAAACTCTTGCATATGTTTAGCTACTCGATGGCTAGGTCGATCTGCTTTCGGTGATAACCCTATTACCGCAATGCTTTTAACACGCGTAAACAATGCGATTAATTCTGCATCGCTGGGTAAGCTGTAAATTATTTCAGTTTGCTTGTCCATTATATTGGGGACACTAATTTTAGGCCCACTATAAGTATCCGTAAATAAGCATATGCCGGTCGCTAACGACATCTATGTTCAAGCTATCTAATTTCGCATTATCAATCTGTGTGCGCACCTCATCCGGCGTAAAGGCTGCTAATAAAGAGTTATAAAAATCTTTGCGTAAAATTTCTGGTTCCTTGTTCGCATATTGATCAACTAATTCACTTGCTTCTTGTGCTGTATCAGGACGAAACAAATCACATACATAAATTTTTGTTTCATTAGTAGCTAACTGCTTAATGATTGACCATAAGTGTTGCGGTTCATGTAAGTGATGTAATAAGCTGTTGGAAATAATTACATCGAACGATTCGTTTTCAAAAGTGCAATTTGGTAATTGTTGATGATGCAGCGTTATTCGCTCTGATAACGATTCTTGCTCAATTAAAAGTGTTGCTTGTTTGAGCATTTCTTCTGCGCCATCGACGGCATCAATTTTGCAGTTGGGAAATTGATGCGCAAAACGCACCGTAACATCACCCGAACCGCAACCTAGATCAAGTACATTTTGCGATGGATCATCTGGAAAGATTTGGCTGAAGTTTTCGATTATAGATTGATGCGCAACCTCAAAATCTGCACTTGAATAGGCGTGCACTTGCTCTGGGTCATTCATCAATTCCGGTTCAGGCACTCTATCCATTGGGAATGCACTAGTTATCTGGAATGATTTCGTTAGCTAGTATCTGGTCAAACGTTTCGCGCATGCGAATTAAATAGGCTTCATCTCCATCCACCAAAATTTCTGCTGCACGCAGACGGGTGTTGTAGTTGCTCGACATTACGAATCCATAGGCTCCTACCGCATGTACGGCAAGCAAGCTGCCTTCTTGAATATCTAACGCTCGATCTTTACCTAGAAAATCTCCGGTTTCACATACTGGACCGACCACATCATAGCGAGTGGTTTTGCCATCAGTTTGTTCTACCGAGGCGATATCATGCCATGCTGTATACAAAGAAGGACGCATCAAGTCATTCATTGCGGCATCTACCAGTGCAAAATTTTTATCACTGGTATTCTTTAGATGTTCAACGCGTGTGAGAAGTACTCCAGCATCTCCAACAATGGAACGACCAGGCTCGACAAATATCTCTACCTCTGTTTTTTTCTTTCTGGCTTCCATAAAGGGGGCCAGCACTCCTGCATATTGCTGCATAGTCGGAGGTTGTTCTGAATCTTCATAACGAATACCTAAACCACCACCCACATCAATATGCTTTAGTTGTATACCTACATCTGACAATTGATCCACCAGCTTGAATATTTTTTCAAAACAAGACTGAAAAGGACTTAAATCTAATAACTGTGAGCCAATATGGCAATCCACGCCTACCGCTTCTAAGTGGCTGCACGTTGCGATGTGCTGATAAATTTCCAATGCGTCATTAATATCAACACCAAATTTATTTTCTATTAAGCCGGTAGATATATAAGGGTGCGTTGTAGCATCCACATCTGGGTTCACCCGCAAAGATACATGCGCATGTATATCCATTTCACTTGTGATGGCATCCAGACGTTGCAACTCAGCAGTAGACTCAATATTGAAACAATCAATCCCCATTACCAATGCACGTCGAATTTCATCTGAACGCTTTGCTACACCCGAAAAAACAACTTTCTTAACATCACCACCCGCACGAATCACACGTTCAAGCTCACCAATGGAAACAATATCGAAGCCTGCGCCTAATTTTGCTAGCAGACTTAATACCGCTAGATTGGAATTAGCTTTCACCGCATAACAAATACGTGATGGCCATGGGCTTAACGCATTTTCATACGCACGATAATTAGCTTCAATGGCTGCTTTTGAATACACATAGCAAGGTGTGCCGTAGACATCTGCCAGCTCTTGTAGACTTACATCTTCTGCGTGAAGAAGGTTATTTTTGTATTCAAATGCGTTCATGGCTTGTTACACCAAAAAATATTAATTAAGTATGGATACGTGTTTGAGGAAAAGGTTTCAAACTTGCTTATTTCAGGGGTTATGTTTTTGATTATTCTTTAGAGGTTTTTTCTTGTTCAGTCTTTGGTTCAGTTTTTGGCTCATCTTCAGGCAGGTACAAATCACCAGTCTGCCCACATGCAGCAAGGAGCAAAATACTACCCAGTATCATTCCCAGGATAATCGCAAGAAAATGTGGTTTGAGGTGTAACATCTATATACTCTGTAATTCGCCGCTATTGTATAGACCATTCCCACGACAAGAAACCTTACCCAATACATTTTTAAGCATGCCTCTTTCCACTATTCAAATCGAAACTCAAAATGATCCTGATTGCGCAGTAATTTGGCTACATGGTTTAGGTGCAAATGGCCATGATTTTGAACCCATTGTTGGCGAGCTCAATTTGCCCACCTCTATTCGAGCAAGATTTATCTTCCCTCATGCACCGGTACAAGCAGTGAGCTTAAACAACGGAATGCAGATGCCGGCCTGGTATGACATTTATGGTCTAAACAAGGATAGCGAGGAAGATGTAGATGGGATTAAAAAGATAAGTGAAGAAATTAAGCTACTGATACAGCAAGAGATGGACGATGGTATTGTCGCAAACAAGATTGTCTTAGCGGGCTTTTCACAAGGTGGCGCGCTGACTTTATATACCGGCCTAAGTCATTCTCATCGATTAGGAGGACTGCTCGCTTTATCTTGCTATTTACCCATACGCGAACAACTGGAAAGTTATGCCAAAGAAACACAACGTGATCTACCGATCTTTATGGCGCATGGGAGTTATGATGATGTAGTGCCCCTCGCCTTTGCGACCTTAGCTAAAGAATTGCTTGAAGCACAAAACTTTAAGATTAATTGGAATGACTATCCATGTGCGCATACGGTTTGCGCGGAAGAGATTCAGGATATACGCAACTTTCTTATAAAGTGCTGGAAATAATTACTTAAAATCGTACTAGCTTATTTCTTTCTAGCTTATTTCTTTCTAGTTACTTTCTTTCTGGTTAAATTTCTTCAGGCGCTCTTTTGCCAACTTAATTTGCGTACTTACCTGGGTAGGCGATGTGCCGCCATACGTATTCTTTGATGCAACCGAGCCCTCTACCGATAGTATTTTAAATACATCATCAGAAATAGATGGACTGAATTTTTGCAATTCATGTAAATCTAACTCGTCTAACTTCTTTTTCTTCTCAATAGCGTATTTAACGGTCTGACCTACCGCCTCATGTGCATCTCGAAACGGCACTTTCTTCTGCACTAAATAATCTGCAAGATCTGTAGCCGTGGCATAACCTTGCTGTGCAGCATGCATTAACACTTCTCGATTTACGTTGATATGTGGAATCATGTTGGCAAACGCCACTACACAGTCGTGCACGGTATCAACTGTGTCAAACAACGGCTCCTTATCTTCTTGGTTATCTTTGTTATAAGCCAAGGGCTGACTTTTCATCAAGGTTAATAAAGCAAAAAGATTTGCATATACTCGCGCCGTTTTGCCACGCACTAATTCAGGCACGTCAGGATTCTTTTTCTGCGGCATGATGGAAGAACCCGTGCAAAAACGATCTGGTAAGTCGATAAAGTTGAATTGTGTAGAGGTCCACAGCACTAACTCTTCTGCAATACGCGACATGTGTGCAAACAAGATAGCCCCGAAGGCACAAAACTCGATGGCAAAATCTCGATCACTCACAGCATCTAAACTATTATGACTGGGCGCTGCAAACTTTAACTTTTCCGCAACGAATTCACGATCCAAAGCAAAGCTGCTACCCGCAAGCGCAGCAGACCCTAATGGCATAATATTTGTGCTGACACGACATTGCTGCAGTCGCACACGATCACGGCAAATCATTTCAAACCAAGCCAACATGTGATGCCCAAAAGTAATCACTTGTGCTACCTGCAAATGCGTGAATCCCGGCATAATGGTTGCGCTTTCTTGCTCAGCAATACTCAAAATAGCGTTTTGTAATGCTTCAAGTCGCTGATCAATATCATCAATGGCATCGCGAAGATAAAGTCGCACATCGGTAGCCACCTGATCATTACGAGATCGCCCGGTGTGAATTCGCTTACCGGCCTCGCCCACCAATTCAGTCAGACGTGCTTCGATATTCATATGCACATCTTCAAGCTCGGTTCTCCACTCGAAGTCGCCCGCCACGATTTCAGCTTCTATATTGTCCAGTGCTTTTAGAATATCACCGCAATCATGACTGTTTAGTATGCCAATATGAGCCAACATTTCAGCATGCGCGCGTGAGCCTTGGATATCATGCTTAAATAGTCGTTTATCAAACCCTACAGATGCGTTAAATTGCTCAACAAATTCATCTGTGGCCTCCGTAAAACGACCGCCCCATAGTTTTGTACCTTTATTACTCATTTTTTGGTTCATCTAACGATATAAGGTAAATATATAAGTTCTTGTAAACAGATTCTAAATAGTGGGCCAAAGTATAGCATTAGCTCACCCAAGAACGACTCACACAAACTTGTTATCAAATTGTAATGACAGATAATTCAGACCCAAAGAATCAGTCAAATACCAATGAAGCGGATGCTGCGGAGCATACGTTTTTGCCAGATTTTTGTAATGCGCGAATTATATTTTTAGCAATATTAATTGCCCAACTACTCTCTTTTGTACTCACCCTTGCAGGCGGTGTCTCGCGACCCAATTTTTGGGTATACCTATCTTTAGTTTCACTATTTGTCACCTTTATCGCCATTGGCAACATACTTGTATTATGTGTAAGCCGTAAATTTTTGCACAAACTCCACCCCGCTACTGCAGCAATAACATATTATGCGCTGAGCTTGACCATCACTTTGATCGTTTCGGTGGTTTCTATTCTAGTCACCCCAACCGAGGCACTTTGGGCCGCCTCACCTGAAAATGTACAAACGCTTAATCTTTTAGATATTCTGACTAGCGACATTTTAATTCGCAATATGGCCATCAGCGCGATCGTTTCCGCTGTAGCACTGCGCTATTTCTATGTGCAGCATCAATGGAGAGCCAATATTCAAGTAGAAGCAAAATCAAGAATCCAGGCTTTACAAGCTCGAATTCGGCCACATTTCTTATTTAATAGTATGAATACCATTGCCAGTCTGACGCTGACCAACCCCGCAATGGCAGAAAAAGCGGTTGAAGATTTGGCCGACCTGTTTCGCGCTTCATTGGGTCATCAGGACAAAGTCACGCTACAAGAAGAACTTAATTTCACTCGCCGCTACATTAATATGGAAAAACTGCGGCTTGGCAGTCGCCTTACAGTTGAATTAAAAATAGAAGAAGGTATAAGCTTAAAGACCAAGGTACCAGCCCTAATCCTACAACCTATAGTTGAGAATGCTATTTACCATGGAGTGGAGCCTCTCACCAAAGGCGGCACAGTTAATATCGACATTACTTCCACACAGCACGATTTACACCTTACAATTAGCAACCCAGTTGGAGATATAAATATTGACCGAAAACGCCCTGGTAATAAAATGGCGCAAGAAAACATCAGACAAAGGTTACAATTGGCTTATGGTGATTTCAGCAGTATGGATATTCGCCATGGACAGGGTTTTTATAAGGTTTCATTTAACATTCCTATCGAGGCAGATGTATGAAAATTTTGATCGTAGATGATGAAGCACCAGCACGTGACCGACTAGCGCATATGCTTAGCAGTATTGATGATGTTTCAAGTACAGGCGAAGCTACCAATGGCATCGAAGCCGTAGAAATGGTGCAATCTATTCGTCCTGATGTGGTATTGATGGATATTCGCATGCCTGGCATGGATGGCTTAGAAGCTGCACGTCATCTAACGGAGATGGATGAGCCACCAGCCATAATTTTTACAACAGCCTATAGCGAGCATGCATTAGAAGCATTTGATACTTCTGCTGTGGGTTATCTGGTTAAACCAGTTCGACAAGAAAAGCTGGAAACTTCGATCGCACGTGCCAGGAAACTTACCAAAGCACAGATCGCAACATTAAACCAAGAAACCGATAGCCAAGGTCGCAGTCACATTTGTGCGCGTATACGCGGAAATCTGGAACTCATCCCAGTTGATGAAATTCTTTATTTTCAGGCTGACCAAAAATACATCACGGTTCGGCACTTAGGTGGTGAAGTGTTAATTGAAGACGCTCTGAAAAATTTAGAAACTGAGTTTGAAGGCAGGCTGATTCGCATTCACCGAAATGCATTAGTCAGCACTAACTACATTAGCGGCATGGAAAAAAACCAAGATGGGCGTTTTGTAGTGACTTTCCGTGAGATTGAAGACCGTCTTGAAATAAGCCGCAGGCATGTTGCCGAAGTGCGTAAATTTCTTAAGACTAGATAACTCCGTATTACTTTTTATTCTCATCCCTTGTGTTCAAACCACAAGGGAACACCTACCTAATAGCCTGTGCACATAAGAATCGCTACCCGAAAAAGTGCATTGGCATTGTGGCAAGCAAAAGAAGTTTCTCGCTTATTAACTGAAGCACACGGTGAGAGCTTATCGATTGAATTGATTAAAATGACCACCACTGGTGATCAGCTTTTAGAAGAGTCGCTCGCTACCCAGGGTGGCAAAGGTTTATTCGTTAAAGAATTAGAACGTGGCTTGCTTGAAAGAAATGCAGACATCGCTGTGCATTCAATGAAAGATGTGCCGATTGAACTGCCGCCCACTCTACACTTACCGGTAATACTAGAACGTGCCAACCCATGTGACGCTTTTGTTTCCAATACGTATGATGATTTAGATGCGCTCCCAGATAAGGCTGTAGTCGGCACTTCTAGCTCCCGGCGCGCATGCCAAATTATGGCCGCTTACCCACATTTAGAAATTAAGTTATTGCGCGGCAATGTGAATACACGCTTAGCAAAATTAGATGATGGGCAATACGATGCAATAATTCTTGCCGTTGCTGGGCTACAACGTCTTGGATTTAATGACCGAATTCGTTCGCAACTTTCCACCGAAGTATCGCTTCCGGCGATTGGCCAAGGTGCCATAGGAATTGAATGTAGAGAAAATGATGTCGAAATAGAAGCTTTAATTGCGCCATTAAATCACGTGGAAACTAATCTATGTGTAACAGCAGAGCGCGCAATAAGCCAAAGTCTGGATGGCGGTTGCCAACTTCCTATCGCTGGGTTTGCCCAACTACATGACAATCAGCTGCATTTACGTTCATTAGTGGGTATGCCGGATGGCAGCAAACTTTGCCGCAGCGAAGCACAAGGAGCACTAACTGATCCTGTAGCGATTGGGCAGCGTGTAGCAACTGATTTACAAATTTTAGGAGCCGATGAGATCCTCGCAGCTTGTATATAGATGATTATTAGCTCTAACACAGGCCAGTTCCTCACAGCATATTTATAAAATATTTCGGGTAAGATAGTTTAGCTGCACTCTATTCAGCCGAGGATATTCAATACATGTCTGCAAAATCATCACTTGCTGAAAAAACCATCGTCGTTACACGGCCCTTAACACAAGCGCAGAACATTCTTGAATTATTAGAGCTTCGCCAAGCTACCGCTATACATTTCCCAGTAATAAGTATCAGCGTTTCCAAAAATGTTGATATCGCAAAACAATATTTTAAAAAGCTAACGGAATACCAAGTCATAATATTCATTAGCGCAAACTCTGTGCACTATGCCATGAGCACTGCCCAAGAATTGGGTATAGGTTTTAATAACTCTATGTTGGCAGCTGTAGGCCCAGCCACTAAGACAGCATTAGAAAAATATGGTTGCACAGTCGCTATCGTTCCTGAAACAGGCTTTACCAGCGAAGACTTACTGAACGATCCAGCTCTACATGATATCGCACAGCAAAAAATCTTAATTATACGTGGCGATGGTGGACGCGAACATTTGCGCCAAAGCCTTGAAGAAAGAGGCGCACTAGTTGACTATGCAGAAATGTATCGGCGACAGTTACCGAGTGAACGCAATAGTATCAATCTAACACAGCTTCCCAAACACGACACTGCAATACTTCTATACAGTGCAGAGTCTGCACAAAATTTATGGTCACTGTGCACCTTGGAAGAACAGCAATGGTTATCCAATATAGCCTTTATTGTAGGCAGCAAACGCATTGCTGAGGCTACAACTAGGGTAGGATTCGCAAATAATTCTATAATAGCGGAAAATCCTAGCGACGAAGCAATGCTGACAGCTTTAAGTACTTGGGCCCAAATGCTCCCGCATAGCTAGAACTACTATAATAAGTAAATACGAGAGACGAAAATGTCAGACAATAAGCAAACTTCTAATTCTGCCCAGCCAAATCTTGGCAAAAAATCAACCACACAATCAGCCGGTAGTGGTCGCTTTTTTATTGGCCTACTTTCCTTACTTGCACTGTTGCTCTCAGGCGCTGGTATCGCTCTAGGTTATAAAGCTTGGCTTGAACTCAATAAGCGCGTGGACCAAGCTGCAGTAGATCGACAATCTATTGCGCACGAAGTAGCCACAATTGATGAAAGTATAAAATTACAGAGTTTTAAAAAGCAGATTGAAAATAATGTTAGCTCGATCAATCAAACGGTAGAAGAGCTAACTAGCCAAATTGAAATTCAGGCTAAAGCCCAGAAAGACGTTGAATTAGCAGCCCAAGAGACACTACAACATGTTAATCGTAGTCAGCTTGGTTGGGGTCTAAAAGAGACCGAACATGTGTTGCGCATGGCTAATCACCGCTTACGTATAGAACGAGACGTGCCTGGCACCATCACTGCGCTAAAGGCAGCAAGCACAAGATTGCATGAACTAAATGATCCACGATTATTACCAGTGCGAGAATCTGTTTCTAAACAAGTTGGGAAATTAAAAAACTTCCCCTACCCTGACTGGGTGAGCATCAGTTTACAGATAGACAATATTTTAGCGGGCCTCAAGCAAAGCGTAATTAAAAACGCTAAAAATCAGCAACAGAAAAACTCTGCAGATAAAAAAGAAAAACCAAGTAATGAAAAACTCTCCGGCTGGGGGAAGTTAGTAGATGGAGTAAAAAATTCAATCAATGATTCAATTAAGGTTACTCGAGAAGAACAAAAACTAAAAATGTTTATTAGTGACCAAGAAGGTCAACAAGCCTACGAGTTCATGCGCATGAAATTATTAGGTGCAAAATATGCCGTCGCCAGTCGCGATGATGATGCATATCATCAAGAACTTGAAGCAGCATTGGCTTGGCTTGAGTCTACAGATACTCTGTATGAAAAAAGAGAAATGATTGAAGACTTAAGTGAGCTTAATGATATTAATTTGGAACCCCAGCTTCCTGATATCACTGAAACTAACACCTTACTTATTGAAACCATGGAAACAATTAATAATAGTTAATTAGGTACAGATAAATGATTCGCGCATTACTAGTCTTTCTTTTCTTTCTTATCGTTTTTACAGCAGCAGTATTTTTAGCCATGCAAGCCCCAGGCTTTGCTAGTTTTACTTATGGTGAAACTACATACGAATTACCACTTGTTGAATTCGTTATTGGTTTATTCATATTGTTTACTATCTTCTATATTGTGCTGCGGTTATTTGCATTAGTTTTTAGTGCGCCTAAGCGCATTCAGTCTGCAATGAATAGTCGCCGAAAGAAAAAGGCATTAGGCAGCACCCAACAAGGCCTAACCAAATTTACTCAAGGCGATTGGATGCAGTCTGAAAAACTATTATTAAGTGGTGCAGAACATTCCAATTCAGCAATGGTAAATTACATTTGGGCGGCACGTGCAGCACATAAGCGCGGTGATTTTGCCGAGCGCGATGCGCACCTTGCTGAAGCTAAAAAATGTAGCCCTGCCGATCACGCTGCATTGGACGTGCTGCGTGCAGAATTGTTACTCGATCAACACATGCCAGAGCAAGCATTAGCGAGCCTTAGCCAACATGAGGATGCAATTCGTTCTAATCCTAAAATTGCTTGTTTATTTGCCAATGCTTATGAGCAACTTGAAGACTGGGAAAAACTATCAGGCATTATCCCGCAATTAAAAAATAGTAAAAATATAGACCAACACACCTATAACCAAATAGAAAAACGAGCTATACAAGGTTTACTCAATAATAGTGAAAATACATCTAATATTGATGAGATAGGCACAAAGTACAAAGAAAATATTTCTACCGACAATGAATTGACACTACATTATGTAACCGCACTACGCCAACAAGGCAAACACGAGCTTGCAGAAAGTACCGCTAGCGATGCATTGACTGAGAATTGGTGCTCTAAACTAATTCGTGAGTACGGTCTAATAGAGGTCAAAGATCCTAGTCAAATACTAAATAAAGCAGAGCAATGGGTAGAGCAACATACTAATGATGAAAATCTCTATCTAACATTAGGGCGCATTTGTAATAAAGCCCAACTTTGGGGCAAAGCCAAAGCATATTTTGAATCAAGTTTAACGCGTAAACCTTTAGCCGAAACCTATGCTGAACTTGCTGCATTACATGAACAGCTTGACGAAATGGATGATGCACATCGTTGTGCAAAAAAAGGGCTCAAGCTAGCTACACGCAGCATATAGTTTTCTTAATATAATGAGATCAGAAATGATCTACTTAGCATTATGGATAATCTACTAGATTAACTTGAATAATTGCCTAGGCTTAAGTACTTTGGTCCCCTCAGTTTCCATTTCATGATAAGCCTGAAACCATAAGCTAAGAATGCTCATTCGTATACTCATTGCATCTGTGGTGCTATTTTCTTTATGGTTACTTTTATCGGGCCACTTTGGCGTCTTACTGCTTTCATTAGGTGTTCTCAGTTGCATATTTGTTGCTTGGGTGTCAGAAAAGTTAGGCTTATTCAGCAGTAATTATTCAACTTTAAAGCTCAATTTCAAATTGCCAAAATTTTTACCTTGGTTTTTTGTCGAAGTCGTTAAATCCAACCTTATTGTAAGTTTCAGGATTTTACACCCTAAGCTACCGATAGAACCTAATGTTATGACACTTGATGCTTCTCAGCATGGCGACCTGGCCACCGCAGTATATGCAAATTGCATTACGCTAACACCAGGCACCTACAGTTTAGATCTTGATTCAAATAGCATAGAAGTTCATTCGCTGACTATTGCACTCGCTGAAGATTTAAAATCTGGTGAAATGAGTAGAAGAATTTCAGCTTTAGAATCTAAACCTGCCACGGACTCAGTAAATTAAATAAATGTTCATTACTGCCACGATTGCGATTCTTGTAGTAATGTTAATAATTTTACTGCGCGCAGCTTTAGGGCCAACTGTTTTTGACCGAATTTTAGCAATCAATACATTTGGCACTGCAACCGTACTATTAATTGCCTTATTTGGATTCATAACGGGCAGGCCGGATTTTATGGATATCGCGTTGTTATATGCCTTGATAAACTTTATCTCAACCATCGCTGTACTAAAACTTTTCCGCTATGGAAATTTGGGCAAAACACCAAGCGAATAATTTATGCAAATAATCACTGCACTAGGATGGGTATTGCTAGCATTAGGAGGATTTTTTTGCCTCGTCGGTTCAATAGGACTAATACGCTTACCTGATTTTTATTCTAGAGTTCATGCTGCAAGTATTGTTGACAGCTTAGGCGCTATTCTAATTCTATTAGGCTTGATTACTCAGACTCAAGATCCCATCGTCATCATCAAGCTCATATTTATCTTATTTTTTATGATGCTAACAGGACCAACCGCTGTACATGCACTAGCGAGGGCAGCAAAACTCACAGATAAGGAAACCAAAATTGACAACCATTAATTAGGTTGCATCTGAAAGCACAATGGATATCCAAACCATCATCAATATTTCTTTGCTGACACTATTAGCCCTGACTGCGGTTATTTTACTTCGTCTACATAATTTACTAGCCGCAGTACTATTAAGCGGTATATATAGTTTATTATCTGCTGGATTATTTGTAAGTCTCGATGCAGTAGATGTTGCATTTACTGAGGCTGCCGTAGGTGCAGGCCTCACTACAGTTTTATTACTGGGTGCAATTGCAGTAACGGGCAGAGAGCAATCAATAACTCGTCACAGCAAGTTACTACCCATAGCTGTAGCCACCATAACCGCTGCAGCATTAATTTATGCCACATTAGACATGCCTAAATTTGCTGATCCTAATGCGCCCATTCACACGCATGTCGCACCACGTTATATAGAAAAAAGTGGTGAAGAAATTGGTATCCCGAATATAGTTACCTCTGTACTCGCAAGCTATCGAGGCTACGACACATTGGGAGAGGTTACTGTAGTGTTTACTGCTGCCATTGGGGTGATGTTATTACTCGGCGGTTCGCGTAAACCAAAAAACCAAAGCATTAAAAAAACTAGAGAGTAATGAGCAAAAAAAGAAGTCTTATTTTGCGTGAGGCGTGCAACCTAGTTGTACCAGCAGTTTTATTGTATGCCTTTTATGTGCAATTCCATGGTGACTACGGTCCAGGCGGAGGCTTTCAAGCCGGTGTAATTTTTGCTGCGGCCGTTATACTTTATGCGCTTGTATACGGAAGAGATAAGACACAGAGAATATTTCCAACAAGTGTAGTGCGCTATTTTGTATCTATCGGTTTACTTCTTTATGCGGGAGTTGGAGTTGCTACTTTGTTTATGGGCGGAAACTACCTTGACTATAACGTTCTAGCTCATGACCCAATACATGGCCAACATCTTGGCATCTTTCTCATTGAATTAGGTGTAGGTATTACAGTTGCTGCCGTGATGATTATGATCTTTTATATGCTAGATGAGTACACAGAATAAATCATGTTTGCAGATTATTATAATTACTGGGTAGCTATAATTTTGATGATGTTGGGTTTTTATATTGTCATTGCAGATGCTAATTTAATAAAAAAAATAATTGGTCTAACCATTTTCCAAACCTCTGTTTTCATTTTGTTTATCTCAATGAGCAAAGTAGAGGGTGGAACAGCTCCCATTTTAGAAGAAGGTATAACAACGTACAGCAACCCTCTTCCACATGTGCTAATTTTGACCGCAATTGTTGTTGGGGTTGCCACAACCGCTCTAGGGCTTGCAATCATTGCGCGTATTCATCGTGAATATGGCACGATCGATGAAAATATTATTCATGAGCAAGATGAAAAAGAATATGATGATGAGGCTTCATCCTAGTGCTAAGCCAACATCTTGCCGTTTTACAAGTTGTAGTACCATTAATTGCAGCGCCCTTATGCGCATTACTTCCCTTAGCACGCCCGGGTAATAAATTAAGCAACTATGTTGCTTGGGTGTTTACAACGTTTGCAAGCATTACAACTTTTATTATCGCCATACTACTTGCAAAAGAAGTGTCGCAACATGGCGTTATTAGTTATCAGCTTGGAGGGTGGGCGCCTCCGTGGGGTATTGAATACCGAATTGATCATTTAAGCACCTATGTTCTTCTGATCGTATCTGGAATTGCTAGTATCACCATGCTTGCAGCACGCAAGAGCATTGAACAAGAAGTAGCTCATGAAAAAATTAGTCTGTTCTATGCCGCTTTTTTACTTTGCTTAACGGGCTTACTCGGCATCGTTGCAACCGGTGATGCCTTTAACATTTTTGTATTCTTAGAAATTAGCTCACTATCTTCATATGTTTTAATAGCTCTAGGAAGTAATCGTAAGGCCCTAACCGCTTCATATCAGTACTTAATCATGGGAACGATTGGTGCAACGTTTATTTTAATTGGTGTCGGTCTGCTTTATATGCTTACAGGAACATTAAATATTGTTGATCTACAACAAAGAGTTCCCGACTTACTCGACTCAAGAGCACTTCATGCAGCATTTGCGTTTTTTACCGTAGGGATCTCACTAAAGTTAGCGCTGCTACCGTTACATTTATGGTTGCCCAATGCCTACGCATACGCGCCTTCCATGATTACAGTATTCCTATCCGCAACAGCCACCAAAGTTTCGCTCTATGTGTTGTTTAGATTCTTCTTTGGTTTGTTCTCTAACGAAATTACATTTGAGGAATTTAAACTAGATAAAATATTGCTACCCCTTTCTATACTAGCAATTCTAATTGCATCATCTGTAGCCATCTTCCAAGAAAACATTAAAAGAATGCTGGCTTATTCTAGTGTTGCCCAAATAGGCTACATGACACTTGGTATTAGCTTAGCAACGAAGAGTGGCAGCATTGCTGGTATGTTACATATGTTTAATCATGCCATTATTAAAGGCGGACTATTTTTAGCTATGGCATGTATTGTTTTACGCACAGGCTCAGTGCAATTATCAAACTTCGCAGGACTAGGGAAACGTATGCCATGGACCATGGCAGCTGTCTTGCTTTTAGGGCTTGGACTAATAGGAGTTCCTTTCACCGCAGGATTTATTAGTAAGTGGTACTTATTAATAGCTGCACTTGAGCAAGAACGCTGGTTTGTGGCTATAGTAATAGTGGGTGGATCATTACTTGCAGTTATATATATATGGAAAATTATAGAGTATGCATACTTAAAGAGCCCAATAAAACAGTCAAATAAAAATCCTACTGAGTCTATTGAAGCTCCATTACAAATGCTCATTCCTCTATGGATATTAGTTGCGGCTAGCTTCTATTTTGGACTCAATACTTCATTCAGTTACGGGTTTGCAGAAACCGCAATTAATTATTTATTCCTATAGTCAATGACTGTTCTTCTACAACAATTTGAATTAGCCATTGTAATTCCGCTCCTTGCAGGTTTATTGGTTTTATTATTTCGAAATCATGCATCTCTACGAGAAGCTTCATCACTGCTCGCGGCGGTACTTTTATTTATTTTTACTGCACAACTAATAGGCAGCGAGCAGCAAAATATAACGCATACACTGCTTACTATTACCCCTGGCCTGTCACTATCATTTCATATTGAGCCATTAGGGCTAACGTTTGCACTGTTGGCATCAAGCTTATGGATTATTACCACGGTTTATTCGATCGGGTATATGCGGGGCAATAAGGAAAAAAACCAAACACGGTTTTATCTATTCTTTGCACTATCCATCGCCGCGACCATGGGAATAGCTTTTGCGGCCAATTTAGCTACGTTGTTTATATTTTACGAAGCATTGACCTTGTGTACTTTCCCATTAGTTGCACACAAACAAAATGCCGATGCTCAATCTGGTGGGCGCACCTACTTAGGCATTCTGCTCGGCACTTCAATTGTATTTTTCTTAACCGCGATCGTAATCACCTGGTTACAGGCAGGGACCTTAAACTTTATACCTGGGGGTATCTTAGAAGGAAACATAGATAAAACCGGCGCTATTATCTTATTCACTTTGTTTATGTTTGGAGTAGGTAAAGCTGCTCTAATGCCTTTCCATCGTTGGCTACCAGCAGCCATGGCCGCTCCAACACCTGTAAGCGCATTGTTACACGCAGTAGCAGTTGTAAAAGCAGGAGTATTCTCTGTACTAAAAATCACTATTTATATTTTTGGAATTGATTTCGTTTCAACCCAAAATGCATCTGATTGGATCTTATGGATTGCTGTTGCCACGATGCTGATCTCTTCCATCATTGCGCTGAGCAAAGATAACTTTAAAGCACGACTCGCATACTCAACCATCAGCCAATTGTCTTATATAGTGATCGGCGCTGCTTTAGCGAGTCCATTAGCAGCATTAGGTGGAGCCATGCATATTGTTACCCATGCATTTGGCAAGATCACTTTATTCTTTTGTGCTGGGGCGATATATACCGCAACAAAATTTACTCAAATCAGTCAGCTAGATGGTTTAGGTAGGCAAATGCCTTTTACTTTTTCCGCCTATTTGATAGCTGCGATTAGCATTATTGGATTGCCGCCACTAGTGGGCAGCTGGAGCAAGTGGTTTTTAATCGAAGGCAGCATCAGTACAGAAAATTATATTGTATTAATTGCATTCGGTTTGAGTACGTTACTAAATTGCGCGTACTTACTACCCATAGCACTTCGTGCATTTTTCAAAACTCCTAGTACAGAAATAGCTAACTGGACGCCAGGCATAAAAGAAGCGCCCTTAGCTTGTGTCGCGCCATTATGCTTGACTGCTTTAGCAACATTGATCATGTTCTTTTTCATACAACCCATTTATGAATTTTTAGCTCCAGTGTTCATTCAATGAAACCTAACGATAAAAAATATTGGCTAGACAAATCTAGCAATGTAAACAAGCTAGTTTATTTGCTCTACGCAGCTTGCGCAGCACTCCTTATCGTTGAATCCTACTATTTTATATTTGGGCACAAACACGGCCATTTTGAATTTGAACAATGGTTTGGTTTTTATGCTTGGTTTGGGTTTATCGCTTATATCAGTATTGTTATGAGTGCAAAGTTGTTCAGAAGGTTCATTAAACGCAAAGAGAATTACTATGACTAGTGCTCTTTTACACCCTGCGTTTATTTTAATCCTAGGTGGTTTGCTACAAATAGCCCTACCCGCACAATTACGTAGATTCTTCCTGCTAGCACTTCCTGTTCTAGCAGCATTTTCTTTACTAAGTATAGAGCCCGGACATTACGGAAACATACAGTTATTTAACTATGAATTAACGTTGCTACGGCTAGATAATTTAAGTTTTATATTTGCGCTTATTTTCCATATTGCATTGTTTATTGTCGCGCTGTACGCCTGGCAAGAAAAAGATACCTTGCAACTGGCAAGTATGTTTGTTTACGCGGGAGGCGCAATTGGCGCGGTATTAGCAGGTGATCTACTCACATTATTTATCTTTTGGGAAGTTACTGCGGTTTCATCGGCATTATTAATATGGGCCAATAGAACCACAGGTGCAATGCGCGCAGGACAGCGATATTTTATTATCCATGTAGGGTCAGGTTTATTCTTACTGGCTGGCAGTATCCTGCACTATCAAACTACAGGTTCACTGGCGTTTGATCATATCGGAATCGATAGCCTTGCAGGTTGGCTTATCTTGATTGCCTTTGCTATCAAATGCGCATTTCCTTTACTGCATAATTGGTTACAAGATTCTTATCCCGAAGCTAGTGTGGTCGGCACCGTTGCACTGTCTGTATTCACCACAAAGTTAGCGATATATGCATTAGCGCGAGGTTATCCAGGCACAGAAATGTTGGTTTGGATCGGCGCTATCATGACGGCTTTCCCGATCTTTTTTGCAGTGATTGAAAATGATTTGCGTCGCGTGCTTTCATACAGCTTAAACAACCAGCTTGGTTTCATGGTGGTGGGCATTGGTATCGGAACCGAGATGGCTTTAAATGGTACCGCTGCCCACGCCTTTGCACACATTTTATATAAAGCATTATTGTTCATGAGCATGGGCGCTGTATTGCATCGCGTGGGCACTACCAAGGCCTCAGAGTTAGGCGGTTTATATAAATCTATGCCATGGACCGCAGGGTTTTGCATTATCGGCGCCATGTCGATTTCAGCTTTCCCTCTGTTAAGCGGTTTTGTTTCTAAAGCGATGATTCTTACTGCAGTTGCGGATGAAGGCTATTGGTTTATTTGGTTAGTTTTGCTATTTGCATCTGCCGGAGTATTGGATCACTCTGGAATCAAAGTGCCCTTCTTTAGCTTCTTTGCACATGATAGTGGCAAACGTTGTGCAGAGGCGCCGATGAATATGTTGTTGGCCATGGGTATTGCTGCTTTCTTATGTATCGCAATTGGTGTTTATCCAACTTTCTTATATAACTTGTTGCCACATGAAGTTAATTTCATTCCATACACCAGTTCTCACGTCATTACACAACTACAATTACTTTTATTTTCTGCTTTAGCGTTTGCGGTGTTGTATCGAAATAATGTTTATCCAGCAGAAATTCGCGCGACCAATTTAGATTTTGACTGGTTTTACCGTAAACCAGGCGCCTATCTAGCAAGAGGCATAGGGAATTTAATTGCGGCAGGAGAAATAGGAGTTTTATCTAGCTTGAAAAAAATACTATTCTTGGTAGGTACTCGCTTACATCGCCACCATGGACCCCAAGGAATCCTTTCAAGAAGCTGGCCAACCGGCAGTATGGTGATGTGGATTGCATTTTTACTAGGCGCATACCTCATCTTTTACTATATTTATTAAAACTTCTTCACAAGATAATTTAAATTCAATTAGTGAAAGGTTTTCTTCTCTTCATCCTGCTCATCTAAGCTCTCTTCATCTGCGGGAATAAGCGCTGGCCTAAGCTCTGGTGAAGCATGATGTAAAATCATACGCCAACTGTTACTGCTTTTGCGATACACATTAGTAGCAATAATTTCCGACTGAAGCTCGCCGTCCATGTAAATCGATTCAATAACGTGATGCATGGCAATATCATTCTCCATCAATACTCTTTTTTGATTGATCTCAAACTTAATCCCATTCTCGTGGCTAAAAATTTGCTCCCAGCTCTCAACTATATTATTTATTCCCTCTAAACGATTCCCGCCGGGATGAATACAAGTAATATCTTCATCCTCTGCCCAAACGGACATCATCAACTCTAGGTCTTCTTGTTGAAATGCAGCATAAAATGCTTTTTCTGCTTCTTCTGAGGTCAAGAAAAGTTTCTTTTCTTCCATGGTAACTTAGATGTTCGATTGTTAGAGTCTTACAATGATGAGCTCAGCAAAACATATATAGCGACATGTCTCAAGAAGAATTAATTATTGCTACTGTAGATGAAATAGCAGATCCAGGCAGCAAAGGTCTAAGCATTAACCAAGAAGGTACAAAACTTGAGCTATTTATCGTCAAAAAAGATGCCAAAATTGTTGTATACCAGAACTCATGTCCGCATACACAAGGCCCTCTCGATTGGACGGCCGATCAGTTTTTAGATATGGATAGTAATTACATTATGTGTGCCAATCATGGTGCATTATTTGAAATTAACACTGGACTATGTGTCTATGGGCCGTGCAAGGCAGAAAGTCTTAAAACACTACCTTTCATGATAAAGGATGGCGATATCTATCTAACTTTGCAAACCTAATCCTTAAAAGGCTTCAATTTTATATACATACATATTCCACTTAAGCTCAAGCTTGCTACAATATCAGCCAGTTAAAAACATTAATAATAAGTACGAGTTTTACTGCTATGACACTAAATACAATTATTTCATTACTCTGCGCGCTAATTAGCTGGGCTCTAGCGATTTTTTTAGGCACTCAATTATTATCGGGCACTTTCGATGGACGCAGCTGCCAAACCTCCTGTGTAAATATTGTGTTTTGGGTATCGTTAGCAATAGCTGTGCTTGGACTTATCTTCAGTGTAGGTGGAATTTCAATTGGCAAATCGAATTGGATCAAAACTCTATCATTATTGGCCTTGGTTGGCTTGGTTGGAATTTACGTTACCACTATGTTGATTGGAAATTTTGATATCCTTTAACCTGGGATACTTAAATCCTTTTAGCATAAATTTATTTCTTTCAATTTATTAGGAGTTATACATGCCTGCAAAATTTGAGTTATATAAAGACAAGAAAGGCGAATTTAGATTTAGATTAAAATCCAGTAATGGTGAAAACATCTTAGCCAGCGAAGGTTACAAAGCTAAAACCAGCGCTAAAAATGGAATTGAATCTGTTAAAAAGAATGCACGTGACCTTAAGCGCTTTGAAGCAAAAAAATCAAAAAGTGGCAAACAGATGTTCAACCTAAAAGCCGGAAACAATCAAGTAATTGGTACTTCGCAAATGTATAACTCTACAGCCTCTTGCAACAATGGCATTAAAAGCGTTAAAACCAATGCACCTAAAGCGAAAGTAGAAGATCTGACCTAGGTTGAATTTTCTATATGTAACACATGGACGACCGTCATGGATGACGGAAGTACTAGAACCGCAGGATGCAGTCTCTAGGGAGATGCATCAAATTAAAAATAAGTAATCTTTATTAAGAGCAGGTTGGGAAATTCAAAGTTAATGTCTGCTAACGACCGAAAGCGGACATTCTGGTAAAAAGCAAATAAAACCTAGACCTGCCCATACTCAGTCGATCTACCTAGCCATCTTTGAATCACAGCATCTGCATTTTTTGGGTGATCTTGTAAAAGTTGTTTCGCAGTTTCTTGCACCAGTGGAATTAAGTCCTGATCGCGCATAATATTTGCAATGCGCAATTGCAACATTCCGGTTTGACGGGTGCCTAATACTTCACCCGGCCCACGTATTTCTAAATCCACCTGAGCAATTTTAAATCCATCATTAGTATTACGCATGGTATCAATTCGAGTTTTAGCATTTTCTGTAAGTGGTGGATCAAACACTAATACACAACTACTCTCTTCAGTACCCCGACCCACCCGGCCACGTAGTTGATGCAATTGCGCCAAACCTAAACGTTCAGCATTTTCGATGATCATTAAGCTCGCATTAGGCACATCTACACCCACTTCGATTACCGTGGTTGCAATAAGCAGGTCAATGTTTTTTGCAGTGAAATCCTGCATCACGGCGTCTTTCTCTTTACCTTTCATGCGGCCATGCACTAAACCAACTTTTACGCCGCGCAACATTTGGCTTAACACGCGATACACATCTTCTGCAGCTTGGCATTGTAGAGCTTCAGATTCTTCAACTAAGGTGCATACCCAATAGGCTTGTTGGCCATTACGGCAAGCATTAGCCACACGTTCGACCACTTCATGGCGCCTTTCCATAGGGATGGCAATGGTGCTTATTGGTTTTCTTCCTGGAGGCAATTCATCAATCACTGAGTAATCTAAATCTGCATAGGCTGTCATTGCTAAGGTTCTAGGAATTGGTGTGGCGGTCATAATCATCTGATGTGGATGCATACCATCTTTTATGCCCTTTTCACGCAAGGCCAGACGCTGGTGCACACCAAAGCGGTGCTGTTCATCCACCACCACTAATGCTAGATTTTTGAATTCAACACCTTGTTGAAACAATGCGTGTGTTCCGACAATTGCATTGGCAGAACCACTGGAAATTAATTCTTTCATCTCAGCAGCTTTGCTTGCAGTAAGTTTCCCTGATAGCCACGCAATGCGAACCCCTAGCGGCTCCAGCCATTTAGAAAAGTTACGCAAATGTTGTTCGGCTAAAATTTCCGTAGGCGCCATCATCACAGCTTGGTAGCCCGCTTCGATGGCTTGCAAACACCCTGCTATGGCCACCAATGTTTTACCGCTACCAACATCGCCTTGCACTAAACGCAACATTGGATAGTCATTGGCTAAATCAGAAAAAACGGTTTTAATTACATGTTTTTGAGCACCGGTCAGCTCGAACTCCAAAGCATCAAGAAGACCTTTATATAACTTACCTTTTGACTGAATCGAAACAGCGTCTTGTTTTTGCATTTGTAACCGTAATTTCGACAAGCTCAATTGCTGCGCTAACAATTCCTCGAAAGCTAAACGACGTTGCATCGGATGTTTTCCAGATGTTAGAGCTTCTGTATCCGCTTCCGGCGGAGGTCGATGTACAAATCTTAAAGCATCGAGAATACTGACATTTTGCCCATCAATGCGCGGAGGACTTGGTAGTAAATCTAGCGTAGGCTCGTCATCCTTGCCTTCATGCTCAGTGACCCACTGCAAAGCTTGAGTAGTCAGACGTCGCAAGCTAAGTTGATGCAAGCCTTCTGTAGTTGAATAAATAGGCGTTAAATGATCTTCAACCTTGGTAGTTTCGTCATTGTGCAATATTTCATATTCCGGATGCACCATCTCTGGCCCTTTCAGACTTCGTCTGATCTCACCAAAACATCTGATTTTAACACCGTTAGATAAGCTTTCGCGTTGGGATTTATTAAAGTAAAAAAACCTCAGCTGCACTCGACCCGTGCCGTCTTCTACACTAACTAGTAGCATGCGGCGTTTACGAAACACCACTTCACTATGCTCAATGGTGCCGATCACTACACACTCGTCGCCTGTACGTAACGCTCCTACAGGCTTAATACGAGTGCGATCTTGATAACGTATAGGCAAATGAAACAACAGATCTTGTACGGTATAGATCTGTATACGTTGCAATCGTTCAGCAACTTTCGGCCCCACACCTTTTAGTGCAGTTACCTCGGGAAATGATTTGTTACTCAATCGTTAATGTAGTGATATTATAAAAAGATAGGACTTTGTTGATGGTTGAAAAAAGTTGACAGAAATTGATCAGCCTAATTCCATTATGGCATCCATTTCCACAGCGACCCCTTTAGGCAAAGAAGCAACACCAACGGCAGCACGCGCTGGATAGGGTTCTGAAAAATATTCGGCCATCACTTCGTTCACTAGTGGGAAATGGCTCAAGTCGGTTAAAAATATATTAACTTTAGCTAACTTATCTAATGAGCCGCCCGCAGCTTTGGTAACGGCTTGCAGGTTATCAAACACTTGACTGATTTGTTTGCGCATATCACCTTCTACCACTTCCATCGTTGCAGGAACTAGTGGAATTTGTCCTGATAAATACACAGTAGAATTTACTTTCACTGCTTGTGAATACGTGCCAATCGCTTGTGGCGCCTGATCAGTAGCGATAATTTCCCTAGCCATTTTTATCTCCTGAAATATTATTAGAAATTTCTTATTTATTGAGTACGTTTTACTTTGTAAATCTGTGGAACATTACGGATCGTGCGCATGATACGCGCAAGATGAACACGATCTTTAACGGTTAACAATACCGTAATCATCGTAGTTGAGCCTAGTTTTTCATCAAACACGATATTTTCAATGTTTGAACCTGCTTCGGAAATTGTAGCTGCCACTACTGCCAATACTCCCGGCTCATTTGCCGTACGTATAGAAATTTCTGCTGTGAATTCATTAGTGATATCATTTGACCAGTACACATGAATCCATTTATCACGACTGGTAGTTTTACGTTTAGTATTTTCACATTTTATATGGTGCACCACTAAGCCTTTACCTGCTGTCATGATTCCTATAATGGCATCTCCCGGAATTGGATAGCAACATTTACCAAAACTCACCACCATACCTTCCGTGCCATGAATAGCGAGTGGATGCTTACTTTCACTTTTACGTCGCAACTTAATCCAACTACCACGTAATGATTCAATATGTTTGGCCACAAACGGCGCCATTCGATTACCCAAGCCAATTTCATGAAATAATTGCTCTTCTGACTCTAACTGCAAATCTTTTAAAAGATTTGCTTGCTCTCGAGCACTAATATCTTGCCATGATTTGTCATACGCTCTTAAAGCTTTATTCAGTAAACGTTTGCCAAGCTCTAATGCTTCATCGCTCTGCAAGTTTTTCAAGAAACTACGTATATTGGATCGCGCTTTTGCAGTAACTACAAAGTTCAACCACGCAGGATTGGGGCGCCCACTAGGCGAAGTAATGATCTCTACAGTTTGGCCATTTTGTAATACAGTGCTAAGTGACTCTAAGCGTCGATTTATTTTTGCAGCCACACACTGGTTTCCAATATCCGTATGCACAGCATATGCAAAATCAATAGTTGTAGAGTTAGTCGGTAATTCCATAATATCGCCAGCAGGGGTGAAGACATAGATTTCATCTCGATATAAATCAACTTTGACACTCTCTAAAAATTCTAGAGAACTGCCGGAACGGTTTTGCATCTCGGATACACTATTCAGCCACTCACGGGTACGAATATGTGGTGCAGCGTGGTCATCACTAGCATCCTTATACATCCAATGCGCTGCAATTCCAGACTCAGCTACTTGATCCATTTCTTTCGAGCGCACTTGAACTTCTATAGGCATACCTTTTGGACCAAATAAAATAGTATGCAAAGACTGGTAAGCATTTTTTTTCGGAATGGCAATGTAATCTTTAAATTTCTCAGGCACAGGTTTATACAAGTTATGAATTACACCTAGTACTCGATAGCAAGTATCTACACTGTCTACGATAATTCGAAATGCAAATACGTCATAAACTTCAGAGAACTGCAGATGCTTATCTTTCATCTTACGATAGATGCTATAGATGTTTTTTTCGCGGCCGTGAATTCTACTAACGATATTAGCCTGTTCTAGTCGCTCACAGATATTTTTTTCAACTTCTTGCAATAACGAATCTCGATTTATATTGGTACGACGGGTCACATCTTTGAGTACTTCATATCTTTTTGGCCACACTGCCTTAAAACAAAGCTCTTCTAGCTCAACACGTAACCCATGCATACCTAATCGCAATGCAATAGGAGCATAAATATCTAACGTTTCTCGTGCGATGCGTTTTTGTTTATCAAGTCTCATCACATCGAGAGTACGCATATTGTGTAAACGATCTGCAAGCTTAATGATAATGACACGCACGTCTTTAACCATTGCAAGCATCATTTTGCGGAAATTTTCAGCTTGTGCTTCTAATTTTGATTCAAACTCAAGATGAGTTAGCTTGCTTACGCCATCGACCAGGTTTGCAACCTCATCACCAAACTCATTATTAATCTGATCTTTTGCAGTTTCCGTATCTTCAATAACATCATGCAAAATTGCTGCTTGAATAGTTTCTGCATCCATGTGCATTTCAGCTAAAACTTTAGCAACAGAAATCGGATGATAAATATATGGTTCGCCGGAAAGACGTGTTTGGCCTTCATGTGCATTGGCACTAAAAAGGTACGCTTTGTAGATTTTTTTTACGTGCTCAGAATCTAAATAGCCCTCTAATAGAGCGCATAGATCACTGATTAAGAACCGTGAAGACTGATTTGTAGAAATACTTGAGCTTGCGGATTTATCGACTGATCCAGCAGCAGACCCTGCGACAGTTGCCATTATTCATTGTCGCGATAAAACGACTTACCTCGAAAATTTAGTCCCCATCTGTTGATGGATCCGGAGTTGAAGAAGGTGTTGGTATCCCATAATCAGAAGAATTACTTTCTGCACGTTCACCAAAAGGATTACTATTATCGGAAGTGTCAGAAGATTCGGAAGAATCATTAGAGCTTGCTGCAAGCTCTTTAGCCAATAGCTCTTCCATAGATAAAGTCTCTGCTGCTGCAGAAGTTTCGGCTTGGTGTAGTGAAGGTATTGATGATTCGCCCAATGATGGACTCGCGTCAGGTACACTTTGTGAACTGCCAAATGGGTTCGCCGGCGGCTCGGCTGACAGCTGGCCAGTCACTTGCCCTTCAGGTGCAGGTTGAGTGAGTTCACGACTTATCTCGGCATGTAAAGCAGCTGCAAGATCATCTTCATCAAATGGCAAATCATCGTCTAATGGTTTTGCCAATGCCGCTTCCATCATTTCCTCATTAACTAGCCCAAGCTCTATTTCACGTAATGCAACTACCGTAGACTTATCATTTTCCCATTCCACTAATGGTTCAGTACCCATAGAGAGTTGACGGGCGCGCTTGCTGGCTAGTAATACTAGCTTGAAGCGATTTTCTACATGATCAAGACAATCTTCTACCGTCACACGGGCCATGGGCGTACTCCTAAAATACAAATAATCTAATTAACTAATATATGGGGTCTTAGCCGATTGAGTGTAGCGAATTTGCTGCTCAGCATCTAGCTTTCGATGACAAATCTCTAGTGTTTCGGCAACAAATCTTCTGTAAGGGCTTGCAAAGTATCCTCACTGATAGGCTGATATTCACCCTCACCTACCACTAATGCAGTAAGGTCTCGCAAAGCATCACCAAAATTATCATTTAGAACAATATTATTGAACTCTTGAAAATGACTAATTTCACTTTCCGCATCTCGCATTCTACGTGCAATAGTTTCTTCACTATCCTGACCTCGCCCACGTAATCGGGCTTCCAGCTCTGCTTTTGAAGGAGGCAGTATGAATATAGATTGTGTTCCTTTAATCTGTTCACGCACTTGCTCTGCCCCTTGCCAGTCAATTTCGAGTATCACTTTTAAACCTTGATCTAATTGTTCTTCTACTGACGACAGTGAAGTGCCATAAAATTGATCAAACACCTTTGCGTATTCTAGAAATTCATTTTGTTTGATCATTTGCAAAAATATTTTATAAGGGACGAAAAAATAGTTTTCACCATCCACCTCTCCAGGGCGCCTTTCTCGCGTAGTGTGTGAGATAGAAACCACCACGTTAGAAATAGAATCAACAAGTGCTTTTACCAAGCTTGTCTTTCCTGCTCCTGACGGTGCAGAAATGATAAACAAACTACCGTCACTCATACAGCACCTATCCCCTGAGCACTAACAATGAAGAGATTTGCATTATTCGTCATAGATAGAGGCCTGGTGCAGATATGATAAATAATTTACCTTTACTCATACAATTAATCATACACAAAAGAAAAAGGCTCCGCATAGCGGAGCCTTTTTAAGTTATTACCTATATGTATATTATTTAGCTCTTGGTAAGTGGCACCAAAGCAATTTCGACTCTACGATTTTGAGAACGTCCAGTAGAATCATCATTACTTGCGACGGGATAATCTTCGCCATAACCATAAGTTGCTAAACGTAGCGGTTGAATTTCTCTACTTTGAAAATATTTTGAGACCGCATTTGCACGCTTTTCAGACAATGTTTGATTATACTCATTAGCACCGGTGCTATCGGTATGTCCCATAACCTCAACTAAGGTTTTATCAAATTCGTCCACCACAATAGTTACTGAATCCAATACCGCGAAAAAATCGCCATTAATATCCGCGCTATTTGTAGCAAAGGTTACATTTCCAGGCATATTTAAAATTATATTGTCACCGTCACGAGTTACACTAACACCAGTGCCAGCAAGTTTTTGTCTTAATTTTGCTTCTTGCACATCCATATAGTAGCCCACTGCACCGCCAGCCAAAGCACCCACGCCTGCGCCAATTAATGCGTGCTTACGTCGTTCTCGACTATCATCGCCAGTAATCAGCCCTACCACTGCTCCTGTAGCTGCGCCTGCGCCTGCGCCAATTACGGCTTTACTAGCTTGCTTTTCACCTGTGTACGGATTAATAGTGGAACATGCAGCAAGAATTATTGATAAAAATATAATTCCCGCAATGTTAATTTTTTGTAATATTTTCATTATTACCTCCTTTAGTAAGCACGGGGCTTTTGTATATGCCCAGGTACTAATTTATTTAGTCTTAATTAGCTTTACCTAAAAACAATACCGCCAATAAATATTTGGACTCTAAATCAATATATGTGGTTCATTTTTAATTCTGCTTATTATGAAACAGCTGGTCGTGTCATTTAACCTTTTGTGCACCCTTATATCGGCATATCTACACCATGCATCTAGAGCTGTTTTTAGCCTGTTTCACATAACCGCAAATGAAGTCAAACTAACGTAACGAATTTAAATTAAAGAATATTTTACTCATCACAGTTGCATTTCAGCTAATGAAATAACTGTGATAGAAGACAATAACTATAAGCTTTTAAACTTTCAGAAAAATTATTTAATGATGCAACAACAAATTGCAATGAAAATACGCGAGTATTTACCAGAAATTAATGCTAGTGAAATTAATTTTGATGAAAAAGATCTACAGCCTTATGAAGATAATTTAAAGCAATTTACTGAGAGTATTCTGACTTGGTCGCATACCATTCTCGAAAAAGCCAAATTACCCACACTCGCACATGAAGCAAAGCCTTTAGTTAATAAATACAGTATTGATAGTGATGAAGGCTGTGCGTTACGAATGGTTATAGAATTGGACGCACTGAATAGCTCGTTAGCCAATAGAGATGCTGGAACGGCTGCGCTTGCTAGTATGAAACTATTAGAAAATGTTTGGTATAGCTCTATATTCAAAATTGACGCGAAACAAAACACTAAAAGAGTAAAAAAGTCTGCAACAACTAATTCTCCTGTCGTTTCCAAAACCAAACAAACAACAAATGATTCTAGTCAGCAGCTTTATCAAGAGACCATTAACAACTTAAAAGATAAATATCCACATTGCAATGTAAACGCATTACGTTTATTAGCTGCAACTCGCCTAAATGTGAGCAAGCAAGAACTTGATGATCTTGATATTTCTCCTGAATAAGACCTAGATAATGAGTACTCCAAATAATAATCATGACTTGTTTAGTGCCTCACTAGAGTCGATTGAAACTAGTAAACGTGTAGAGAAATTTCAGCGCTTTAAGAATGATTTTCAACGTGAAAGCAATGCAACATTAGATAATGCACAGGAATGGATAAAAGCAGAACTGCCTATAATCACAGATTATATAGATGCCACCGCAATTAAAGATGAACTAAAACAAACTAAAACTTCAAACAGACGAAAACATCTACTATCTGCATTGCTATTTGAAAAAAACTTGCGGGAATCCATAGTTAATAATGATGCTGTTACAGCAGCCATTATGGCGATGCATATGTTTAACAATATGTGGCAAGCTAAAGTTGAGCTACACGGTTCACTACCTACTGCAGCTGCTTCTATAAACACCTCGCCGCCAAGCCAATCATCCAGTGAAATAGCAAATCAAACTTACAATGACACAAGCGAAAAAATACTTACAACCTTGATTAAAAAAGGTGAAAAGTTAAAAAATTCTTCACAAATACAGTCTCGAATTAAAAGCAAGTCACGAAATAAAGCCACACCTAAAAAATCAAAACAGCAGGTAACTAGCAAACCTAAAGCAAAATCATCTAATAAAAACACGAAAAAGAAAACAAATGCATGGGCTGAAGAAATAGATAAAGAGAAACAACGAAATATTTTAGCATCAGTGAATGATAATAAAATTAAAGATAGTGCTAAGAAAAAAGTTGGTAATGTGTTATCAAAAGTTAAAACAAAATTACCTTTAAAGAGAAGAAAAAAATCAATAAAAGAAAAATTTACCGCACAGCAGGATAATTCTACGGAAAAATATCAAGATGATGATTTACTTGACGATCCTAATAGATCTTCCATTATGGTCAGCCCAGGATTCTCTGAGAGTATCGATGATTCATTAATACAAGCACGTTCACAAATTATTAAGAAACCAAATGATTCAGGCGTAACCGTACACAAATTACTAAAAGAGCGTGATCACGAAAGACAAAAACCAGGTAGTAATACAATTATTATGAAACTGGCATCTAGCTCAGGGAAGAGATCTGGGGCAAAATTAAGTGTTCCAGAACAATGCCAACAAGCGATTAATATACTGACTCAACAATTTCCAGGTTACGACCTGGTAGCAATACGTCACATGGCGGCAGAAAAAGTCGGTGTCTCACCTCAATATATTGAAAATCTAAATATTCTTCCCGAAAAAACTGGCTAAACTGACTTATCGTTTTCCCAATCTATTTTATTGATTTGCATATTGAAATGCATGGTCCCAAATATAATCAATAGTGCGTTTTGCAGATTCAATGTCAGATGCACGATATTGATCGTCGGCAATATTTTCAACTACCGAGATCGTATGCCCCGAATCCAAAGCTGCTTGTAAGTTCGTTAACTGCTCTAACGCTGGCTCAACTTTGACTTCTGTACTTGTAGAAAGTTGATCCTTAGTCCAACTATTTAGCTTGAGGCTAATTTCTTCTATACTAAGCGCCTTATCTTCCAGCATCAATAAGTAGTATATTAGTAGCATCTCTTTGCTTTGCTCTTCTTCAGCAGCATCCACAACAGCATTTAATACACCTTGACAGACATCAAGGCTCTTAAAAAATAACACGTCTGTTACTTTTTTCAGAAACTCTAAACGTTTACTTTTATATTTTATATACTGTCTGGCTGCAAAACCTCCCAAGGCCACACAAGCCGTCAAGGCAGCTAACAATAATGGATAAACCGCCTTAGGGTCACTTACATCTACGTCAAAATGTCCGCCCAGGTTCCAACCAAACACTACTAATGCAATTGCCCCCACTAACAAACCTAAAGCCGGTAATATTTTAATTAACATCGGTATGGCAGCACCCAATGCTGGAATGATTAGCATCAGTTTATCGCGTAAGTTCATGCTGATTTTCACATTAGGGAACAAAAGCTCTAAATCATAATGTGGAATATTTTTATATAAATATAGATAAACTTTCCCAGGTTTAAAATTAAGTTCATTCTTTTGTTTTTCTTTTGCTTCAAAGTATTGCTGTGATTTTATTTCTAACAAAACAGAAACATAATCGTAATTATCGAAACTAATTTGTTTTTTTCTAAAAAAGCGTTTTATAGTTACCTGTTTAACATTGCTGCCACGATAAAATAATAAAATACGTTCATAATCATCTAAATCAACTTGAGTATTAACCGGAACCAAAGAAGACTGGTTCAATGCTTTTTCGATATCCTGCTTGCTTAACTCTTGATAATTTGCATTCAGCAAGACTCTTTTGAGAGTGTTAGCTAGAATGCTAGCCTGTTGTCGTTCTTCGTCATCTGTTAATTTAGGATATGCTGGAGTTTCATTATTTGGATTAAAGTTAGCGTATGATTGCTTCATTAACTCCAGATTTTTTTGCGCTTTAAAATGCACATAAGCATTAAGAATTTCAGCAAAGGACCTGAACTGCCGCTGTTCTTTTTCCTCAAGCAATTTACAGCATTTGTTTACTAGCACATGGCGACTGCAAGGAATAAAGTGCATTAATTTGAAACAGTATAGATTGTGAAAATAAATCTATTAGTAGAAACAAAAACGCCTAGATAAAATTTCTAGGCGTTTTAAGTTTTCACTATAAATATAGATATTAATTACTTTTTTATCATTCGATAAAGCAATAACAATATCAATGCGCCCACTACAGCAATAACTAAGCTGATTATATTGAAACCCGTTACAGATCCAAAACCTAGCAAAGTACTAATGTAGCCTCCGACAAATGCGCCGGCGATGCCAAGCAGAATGGTCACAATGAAGCCGCCAGGATCCTTTCCAGGCATAATCAATTTTGCAATGGCGCCAACTATGCCGCCAAGCACTATCCAAGTTAAAAAACCCATAGCTACTCCTAATTATTTTTATTATTTAGTTACTAAGAGAATTACTCTTTTTTCATCTTTTCAGCTGCATCTCCTGCATGCTCTTTTGCTGATTCAGCTGCATCTCCTGCGTGTTCCTTAGCTTTTTCTACGACTTCCTCAGCTTTTTCCATCATAGTGGATCCTTCTTCAGCCGCAGCTTCTTCTTCAATGGGTGGTAAAGAATCCCAATCTGGTAATGGCTCAAGCTTAGGTCCGCCAGCGGATTCAGCTTCCTCACCTGCATGTTCCTTAGCTTCCTCACCTGCATGTTCCTTAGCTTCTTCACCTGCATGCTCAGCTGCTTCGCTTGCTTCATCACCAGCGTGTTCAGCGTCATCTTTACTACAGCCAAACATCAAAGCTGCAATGAACAACATTAAAATTAATTTATACATCTCGAACTCACTCCTATTGGTTTTATAATTATTATAGTTATTTAGTGCGTTACTTTTGGTGGCAGCTCTTTGGCATGCTCGACCCAAGCAGTAACTTCCTTCAATGTAGGGACTCTCCTCACTAAATTCTTCTCTGCATTGACCTCTTCCATTTTAGCGGTGAGGTTTTCAGGAACTCGGTTGCGAAGTTCTTTTACCGTATCAACACCTGATACTTCTAAAAGTTCAGAGTATTCTTCGCCTACTCCCTTAATTCTAAATAAGTCACACATATTAACCCATTTAAGAATCTGGCTCTCACTACAGCCTGATTTCCCCGCACAATCTTTGCGGCCTGCAGCGGAACAACCTGCCTCCAATAAACCATTTGTATCAGTAATGCCTGCCTTGGCTAACATTTCAGCATATTTCGGGCCAATTCCTTCAACTGCTTCTATTTTATGATTTGCCATTTCAAAGAGCTCCCAGCTTTACAAGGCAATACTTTTGCAATGCCTATAGTTTTATTATGGTAATTATTTAAATTATGAAAACTCAACACTAAGCATGAGTAAACAAAAGCTTATTATAACAAGCAGAAAGGGGTTTGGTATGTAAAGTTGCTAGAATTTACATGTACAGAAATACAACATGTTGATTTAACAGTAATTGTAAAATAGGAATGCTCTTAACTTACTTATCTGTATCCGTAAGTTCATTTTTTACCTGCTCAAAACTTGTATGGCGAACGTCAGTTCCTGCCACAGTATAAATAACATACTCACAGATATTCTTGGCATGATCGCCAATTCGTTCTAACGAACGAGCGCACCACATAACTCGCAAAGCGCGTTTGATAGCGCTGTGATCTTCCATCATATGAGTAATTAGCTGACGTACTAAAGCGTCATATTCTTCATTGATTTCTCGATCACCTTGTGCAATGGCTAATGCAGCATCAGTGTCCATTCTTGCAAATGCATCCAAACTCTCATGCAACATTTTTCGAACTTGCTCACCCAAATGTTTTATTTCCATAAAATAAGAAGGTGTGCGTTCAACGGTTGCAAGTTTTACTCCATGTCGACCAATCTTCTCAGCCTCATCACCAATTCTTTCTAAATCTGTTATTGTTTTAATTACCGTTACAACAAGACGTAAGTCACTTGCAGTAGGTTGGCGTCGCGCAATAACTTGCGTGCACTCTTCATCAATTGCAACTTCCATTGAATTAATCTTGTAATCACTTGTAGCCACTTCTTCTGCCAAACTACTATCTGATCGCGTTAGAGCAATCAATGCATTTTCGACTTGTTTTTCAACCATGCCGCCCATGTTTAACACTTTGCTACGTAGTGATTCTAAATCTTCATCAAATTGATGAGAGATGTGTTGTCCGATATCTTGATAAACCATAAGTATCTCGCTTTCTTATAAACTGTTAGCCGTAACGACCGGTAATATAATCTTCAGTTTGTTTTTCTTTTGGGTTGGTAAATAATTGATCGGTCGCCCCGAATTCGATCAGTTCGCCCAAATATAAAAACGCGGTGTAATCCGAAACCCGTGCGGCTTGTTGCATGTTATGCGTGACAATTACTACCGTGTACTGTTCCTTTAACTGAATAATTAATTCTTCAATTTTCAAAGTGGAAACCGGATCTAACGCTGATGCGGGTTCATCTAGAAGGATAACCTCTGGCTGAATTGCAATAGAGCGTGCAATGACTAAGCGTTGTTGCTGACCGCCAGAAAGCCCTAGAGCGTTATCTTGTAAACGATCTTTTACTTCATCCCATAAAGCTGCACCCTTGAGCGCCCACTCTACTCGCTCATCTAATACTCTTTTCTTATTTACACCTTGCAAACGCAAACCATAGGCAACATTTTCATAAATCGTTTTAGGAAATGGATTGGGTTTTTGAAATACCATGCCTACTTTACGTCGCAATTCGGCAACATTAACGGATTTAGTATTAATATCTTCACCATGCAGAAACATATAGCCTTCTAAACGCACGATATCTATTAAATCATTCATGCGATTCATACAACGCAACAAGGTTGATTTACCGCAGCCACTCGGACCAATAAACGCGGTTACACGTTTCTCAGGGATAACTAAATTGATGTTTTTAAGTGCTTGGGCAGCACCGTAATACAAACCAAATTCTCTACATTCAAAACAAGCAGTTTCCTCCTCAATATTTTGACCACCCTTATTGAGTAATACGTCTTGTGAAATTTTTGGTGCGGCCATAGTCATGTTTTCCTTAGCTCCTACAAAGCCTTACATAATTGATATATAGGTTCAATCTCAAGTCCAGGCAAAGTACGGAATTGCATATTTAGTTTTGCTCTAAATCTTTATACTTTTCTCTTAAATGATTTCTTGTGTAAATTGCAGCTAAATTAAGAATCACAATTACGAGCACAAGTATTAACGCAGTTGCATACACTAATGGACGCGCAGCCTCTACATTAGGGCTTTGAAAACCTACGTCATAAATATGAAAGCCTAAATGCATAAATTTCCGTTCCAAATGAATAAACGGCGCATTACCATCTAGCGGCAATGAAGGCGCAAGCTTGACTACTCCTACCAACATTAACGGCGCTACTTCACCCGCAGCACGTGCAATTGAAAGAATTAGACCCGTCATAATTGCAGGACTCGCCATCGGCAAAATAGTACGCCACAACGTTTCTGCTTTGGTAGCGCCCAATGCAAGCGAACCTTCTCGAATTGCTCTTGGAATACGCGACAAACCTTCTTCAGTGGCAACAATTACAACTGGCACTGTTAGTAACGCAAGGGTAAGGGATGCCCACAACAATCCACCTGAACCAAAAGTAGGTGAAGGTAGTGCTTCAGAATAAAATAATTCGTCTATCGTGCCGCCAACAATATAGACAAAAAAACCAAGACCAAATACGCCATACACAATGGAAGGCACCCCAGCAAGATTGTTTACGGAGATTCTGACTAAACGAGTTAAGAAACCCTGCTTTGCATATTCACGCAAATAAATGGCTGCAATAACCCCAAATGGCATTACTACCACTGACATCAATAATACGGTAAGCACGGTCCCAAAAATAGCTGGGAAGATTCCACCTTCGGTATTGGCTTCTCTTGGATCATCGGTAATAAATCCCCAAAAGGTCTTAATGTAAAAGAATATTTTATCTAGCAGACCCATTGCATTAGGACGATAGGCTTTCACGACATCCGCAAGTTTAACTTCTACCTCTTTGTCACCCATGATGGTTGCCGTAATACTATCTCGCGACATCTCCTTATAAAGAGAATTCAACTCACTCTTTAGTATTTCATATTCAGCGTTAAACTCTGTCCGAGCATTTTCAATCGGCTTAAATTTTTCTAGATCGGTAACGCCATCTTTCTCAAGACCACGTTGTTTTAAACGTAGCTTTTCAATTTGATAATTAACTCGTCCAATTTCAACTTTTTCTATATGTTCAATTCTTTCTCTTAATTCAGCAACCCGATCTAAACGCTCTTCTAAATCTTGCCATTTAATATCTTCGTAGAGATTTAGTACTTTATTGTCACTTTTAATTTCCTTCAGAAATCCGTAAAAGTTACCCCATTGTGTGCGCTCCAACACCAAAACATCTTCTGGTTTATTCACCTTCTTCTCATTAGGTGTAACGGTTAACATGAAATCCACACCTAAGGAATCACGATTACCAACTTTTATTAAACTACGCTCAATGATGTCATCGTCACTGTCTACCTTTACACCCGGCTCTAGTATTCTTTGTTTTAATACCTCTTCAGATTCAACACGCTCTCCTATGACTTGAACAATTTCATCGTTATTCAGGTATTCAATTTCATAAACTGTTTTTGGCCAAAAGTGCCCTAACCCGCGCACCGCAATCAGTGCTAATAAGCCCACTACCATAATTACACTAATGGTTACCGCACCAGCGTTTAACCAAATCCATGGGGTACCGGATTTATAAAATGGATCTTTATGAGATTTATTACTAGGCATCTAGATGACTCTTCTTATAGAGAGCTATATTTTTCACGCAGCCTTTGTCTAACTATTTCTGCGATGGTGTTGAAGAAAAATGTAAAAATAAATAACACTAAAGAAGCTAAAAACAGCACTCTAAAGTGCGTGCTAGCCACTTCTGACTCCGGCAACTCAACCGCGACATTTGCCGACAAGGTGCGCATGCCTTCGAAAATACTAAAATCCATCACCGGAGTATTACCGGTTGCCATTAACACAATCATGGTCTCGCCTACTGCTCGACCTAAACCAATCATAGTAGCTGAAAATATTCCTGGACTGGCTGAGGGCAACACTACTCGCATTAACGTTTGCCAAGGTGTAGCACCTAACGCTAACGAACCTGATGACAAATGTTTTGGCACACTAAACACAGCATCTTCAGAAATAGAAAAGATGATTGGAATCACGGCAAAGCCCATGGTAATTCCAATAATTAATGCATTACGTTGGTCATAACCTACACCCATGGTGTCGGTAAGCCAGAGACGCATATTGCCATCAAATAAGACTTGTTCTAACCACGGGCTAAGCGCCAAACTGGCCCAAGCAAAAAATAACACTACTGGTAACAACAGAGCAGCCTGCCAACCATCTGCTATTCTACTAGTAATGTTTTCAGGCAATTGCCACCAACAATAACTGGCTAAGAAAATACCTAAAGGCACCAATAATAAAAGTGTAAACACGCCTGGCAAATTCAATTCTATATAAGGCGCCAACCAAAGACCTGCCAGAAATCCTAATATTACCGTTGGTAACGCAGCCATAATTTCGATCGATGGCTTAACCACACTACGCATTTTTGGTGCCATGAAATAAGCAGCAAAAATCGCACCACAAATTGCCAGCGGCATTGCAAACAACATGGCATAAAATGCAGCTTTGAACGTTCCAAAGGTTAGCGGCGTAAGACTAAATTTTGGTTCAAAATCGCTAGAAGCAGATGACGACTGCCAGATATAGTCTGGTTCCGGATAACTTTCGTACCAAACTTTACCCCAAATAGATTTCATTGAAGCTTCTGGGTGCTCACTATCAAGTTCCCAAACGTGTAATTGTCGGTTAACATCTTCAGCAATAATTTTGTCACTTCTTGGCGCAATACCAAGATACACAAGTGGTTTATCAATAACATTTTCGGTTATGACATGACGCTCTGCAGTGGCGTGAAAAATAGAAATATTTCCATCCACATCAGTAGCTAAAAACCCTTTGCGCAGCTGCTCGGTAGTAATGCTAGAAATCTCTGCACTACCGCTTTTAAATTTTCTTATGGGTGTTAAATGCCGCAAGCCATCATCCCCGCGTACTAAAAACAACTGATGGATATTGCCCTGATCATCGGCCAGCAATAAGGAAATCCCACCAAGCAAAAATTCTAAAATAGTGGGTTTGTTACCTTCATCCAGCACTGATACATCTTCAATATGAATCGGCTCATCTTTTGAGCGGATATCGTAATAAGCAATCGCACCATTTGCATTTAAAAGATATAGCCAATCCCGTTCAGGTGATATCAACGTTTTAATCGGTGTATCAACATACGGGAGTTGAACTTGGCTAGTGAGCTCAAATGTAACTTCATCTTCATCTAAAAATGAAGACGTTTTTTCAAAGTTAACCAACCGTGGGCCGCTTTCTGTTTGTACAAATAATGTTAGCCCGTCTTCATTTTCGCTGATCGCTAAGCTCTTTAACGTCTGCTCACCAATTTCTAAGTCAATTGGATCTTCGCCTAACGGAAAAGTGATGCTAGGAATAATGGTTCGCTTACTATTCTTATACTTAGAAGAATATTCATGTTGAAAAATAAGCACTGCCCCGGTACTCAGACCGAGCGCAACAATATTTTTTTCAGCATCAAGATGTGCCCAACTACTAATATATACATCTTTGTTCGCTACAAGTTCTTTACTCTCAATTAATTCGCCACTATCTACATAAAAGAAATTAACAACGCCTTTATTATTTAGACGCATAGCAATTTCTGCTTGTTCTTCGATTGAATAAAGTAAAGTTTCGTCAGTAGCCACCTTGCTTAATGAGTAATTGGTAACTTCGTGCAAGGCTGCTCCTTTAAATAAAGGAAACACCACCATAAATAGAAACAGAAAAATTAGAATGATTGAGCCGATAACTGCAATTCCACCTGCTCCTACTAAATAACGTGCAAAAATATCTTTGATCGATCGTCTACGCCATAAGGCCTGATCAAAAACTAATGGTTCAGGAACACTGAGTTGTGATGAGCTTGATTCTTCAGACATTTTTAGATTTATTTTTATAGCACCAAGCTTTTTATATTAATGCAAATTTATTCTTACAAAAAAGGCCCTACTGTTAACTGCAGGGCCATTATAAATTCTACAGACTCGTTAGTCTGATAAATTTTACAAATTTATTAGTCCGAAAACTGCAACTTAATGTTTAAAAACTGGAGCAAATGAACAAAATCTATTCAGCTACACTTATCTTTGTGTTGAGCTTCATAGGATTTTTTTCGACATCAATAGAAGCTAATACCTTATCCGCAACCTTTGAAGGTAGTGGAATATACCCATCTTTCACGACTACTTTTTGGCCTTGGGTCGATAACACCATTCTGATGAATTCTCTTTCAAGTGGTGACAATGGCTTCCCAGGGGCTTTATTTAAATAAACGTACAAGAAACGTGCAAGCGGGTATGCACCAGAAGTTGCATTTTCAGTTGTTGCTGCAATTTTTTCTCCATCGGCCTTCCTAGATAACGGCACAGCCTTAACGCCAGAAGTTTTATAACCGATACCCGAGAAACCAATTCCATTTAACGAAGAGGAAACAGACTGTACAACCGAAGCTGAACCTGGCTGTTCGTTTACTGTGGACTTAAAGTCACCTTTGCAAAGCCCTTTTTTCTTAAAATAGCCATATGTTCCTGATACTGAATTGCGACCAAACAATTGAATGTCACGTTTTACCCAATTTCCTTGCAAACCAAGGTCGCCCCAAGCAGAAAGGTCGTCATCTCCACCACACTTACGAGTGTTTGAGAAAATGGCATCTACTTGTGCAATAGACATACCTTGAATTGGGTTATCTTTGTGAACGTAGACGGCTAATGCATCAATCGCCACTGGAATTGCAGTAGGTTTATAGCCAAACTTCTTTTCAAAAGATGCAAGTTCCTTGTCTTTCATCTTGCGGCTCATAGGCCCTAGATTAGCAGTCCCTTCCGTTAATGCTGGAGGTGCTGTAGACGAACCTGCGGCTTGAATTTGGATATTAACGTTTGGATAAAAACGCTTGTACTCTTCTGCCCATAACGTCATTAAGTTAGCGAGTGTGTCTGAGCCTACACTAGACAAATTTCCGGATACACCGCTAGTGGCAGCGTATTCACCAAGCTCAGCATCAACGCTTGAATTCGCTGAAACGGTCACTACTGAACTAAGCAATAAGAAAGCTGTAACTACATAAAGCTTCTTAACTAATTCGTACATTAAATAACTCCTCAGTTATGGGATATTTTGAATTTCATACTCAAAGTTACTATCTATGTATTACAAGCATATGGTACAAATATTACAGTTTTGTGAAACCGTAAGTGTTTGATTTATTAGATATTACTTTCGTTTTTTGCTACTCGATGAGTAGGAAAGCTACAAATAAATGCCGAACCTAAGCCAATTTTGCTGTCAATCTCTAGCGTTCCTTCATGACGTCCCAATATATGCTTCACAATAGAAAGGCCCAAACCAGTTCCCCCTTTTTCACGCGAACGCCCAGCATCCACTCGATAGAATCTCTCAGTTAATCTCTCTAGATGTTCAGGCGCAATGCCTTGGCCATTATCTTCAACGATAAATTGCAACCCATCGTTATCATCCTTCTTCCAAACAACTTTTATCATTGAACCGGCATCGGTGTGCTTCACGGCATTATTAATTAAGTTAGAAATCACACTGTGAATTTCTTGCAGATCCCCTTTAAGCATTGCATTCGTTTCAAGTTGTGTTGAGATTTCGTGATTGGTAAACCAAGTAGAAAGTTTACTTTCTTCTACAATATCAACAATGAGTGAGGCAACTGGGATGACTTCAGAGTCTTTTACAACTGATGTAGTAGACTCCAGACGAGACAATGTCAGCAAGTCTTCAACCAACTGTTTCATGCGCTTTGCTTGAATTTCTGCAGAATTGATTGCTGCATTACATTCATCAGGCAACTCTTGATTCATTGAGAGTGATTCTAAATAGCCTAGAATAACCGTTAGCGGAGTACGCAATTCATGAGAAGCATTGGAAATAAAACTACGGCGCATTTCATAAATTCGTGCAGATTGCGACATGTCTTGTGCAATCAATACCAATTTACTTTCCCCAAAAGGAATGATTCGTAAACTTAGCTCTGGCTCATGGTCTGATGAGCCTCGAATTTCTAACGGCTGTTGAAAATTTCCTGCCGAGAAATAATCTGTAAAAGCAGGTCTGCGCACCAGTTGCGTAATCCTAGTATTAATATCCCGCGATGGATCAATCTGTAATAAATCGTGTGCCGCTTGATTGGCAGATTTTATTTCCCCACTTGATGCCATAATCACGACAGCATCGGGTAGCGCAGAGATCATCTCTTTGTAATGCGTAATTAAATCTTCTAACTTTGATTTATTTGCTTGGTAATCTTTCTGCAAATCAACGATACTCGAAATGTGCTGATCGGCAATACCTAAATATTCAGGCGCTTCGTCAACCAACGCGCCGCCATCCAGCCATTGTTTAAGTGTGACTAATTGTCTAGCCGTCCATAAACCATAGATAATTAAGCCGAGAATAAAAAAGAATTGTAGATGGCCTGTTACTAAACCGATTAGAACGCATGGAATAAATACGAGTAAAATTCGATTTAATTCAGATAACCATGCATTAAATGACATTACGTTTTTGCAGAGAATCGATAACCATAACCGCGAACAGTTTGAATCATTTGATCACAGTTAAGAGGTTTAAGTAATTTTCTTAAACGCACAATATGTACATCTACCGTACGCTCTTCTACATACATGTTACGACCCCAGACATAATCTAACAACTGACTGCGTGAATAAACCCGGTCCACATGAGTCATAAAAAACTCAAGCAGGCGGAATTCTGTTGGGCCCATATTAATAGACTCTTCATTCACATAGGCACGATGTGCATCTACATCCAGCTTAATTGGGCCAACATTTACCTCGCTCTCTAAACTACCTGAACCTCTCCTCATTACCGCACGAATACGCGCAGTGAGTTCTTTTACTGAAAATGGCTTAGTAATATAGTCGTCCGCACCAGAATCTAATCCATCAATTTTATCTCGCTCTTCCACACGGGCAGTCAGCATGATGATAGGAGTTTCCTGCAAAGCATCCTTGCGTTTCCAGCGGCGAAGTAATTCCAAGCCTGATGTATCAGGTAACATCCAATCCAGGAGAATTAAATCAGGTAGATTATCGGCAATTTTCATTTCAGCCGAACGCCCATCCTCCGCCTCATCAATCACATAACCTTCTTGCCCCAAGGAAAAAGACACCATCTCACGGATGGAGTGTTCATCTTCAACTAATAGAATTCTTTTGCTGCTCATACTTTGAGCTCTTATTTGGTCCTAAGGCTGATCTAAAAATTGACGTGTTTCTGCAACAGATTGATTCTGCATGATTGTAACCTGCAATGAAAAGATCCCGCATTATTTTCTATATTTGTTACAGAACTATTAAGCACTCATAGATCAACGACTTACTGCTTCATTTAACTTCCACTCTCGACAAATCTTAATTATATGTAACAAAAATGTAACATTTAATTCATATAGATTTCATAGTCTTTGCGCAAAATCCATACCTTGAATTCAAACAAATTATTTAAACAGGGAGGCTCTTCGTGAGACTTAAACAGATTTTGATTGGCGCAACGTGCGCAATCGCAATTGCCAGCATAAGCTCTACCGCTTTTGCAGGTGCAGTCACTTCGAAAGAAGAGATCGCAGTCAGTACTACTGGTGGTGGCATCAAAATTAAATCCGATAATGGCAACAGCTTCCAATTTGGAGGGGTAATTCAATACGATTTTGATAACTATGATGGCCTATATAACGCCGGCACTACAGACCCTGCTGATATTGGCGACTCCGCAAATGAATCCGAGTGGCGTAGAACCCGTCTTACTGCAAAAGGCACAAAGGGTGAGAATTGGGGCTATAAACTTACAGTTGATATCGACGATGATGCTGAAGAAGCAAGCGTTGACGAAGCTTGGGTGAAATATGCCGGCTTAAATAATATCGATTTAATTATTGGTCGACTAAAAGTACCTTTTGGGCTCGAAGAACTCATAAGTGATAAATACATTTCTACTATTGAGCGTTCTGCAATTTATGAAGTAGGTAATTTTTTAAGCGGTAAACCAGATTTCGCATTTGCTGCGCAAGGTAGTTGGAGTAACTTTTCAGGACAGGTACATTTAATTGATGAAGGCGAAGAAGATGATGATTCGAGTGATTCATTCAGTATTGCAGCACGCATAGCCAACCGCTTTGTGTTTGGCAGTCAAGAAAACAAGCCACACTTCGCTCACTTAGGTGCATCCTATGCAGTAAGAGATTTCGGCAATGCGGGTAGCACTATGGATTTTCGTAGTCGTCTTGCAGTGCATGTAATTGGTGATCGTGCTACCGCCGGTAACGATGTAGTTGTTGAACATGCAGATCAATTTGGAATAGAAGCTGCATATGCCAATGGTCCGCTGTCATTGCAAAGCGAATATCTAATGGCGGATTTTGATGGTGAATCCAGTTCAGCTGCAGGGTCGGATGTAGATGTGGATGGTTTTTATGTAGCTGCAACCTATACGCTTACTGGCGAATCTCGTGGTTATAAATCTAGCACTAACAAATTTGACAAGATTAAACCAAAAAACAATCTTGGCGCCTGGGAGTTAGTTGCTAAATATGAAGATGGTGAAGTAGATATAGACAACAATCCAAACGGTGATGCGGAGTATGACATTCTTACGCTTGGTGTTAACTGGTATCCAAACACCAATGTACGCTTTTCACTTAACTACTTAATGACTAATGCTGACAACTTTCAGTTTGGCGGTAGTGGTAGTGGACTCGGAAACCCAACACTTGAGTCTTTGGGCGAAGATGATGGAGATGTCATTTCATTTCGTACGCAATATGTGTTTTGACTACTCTCTAGATTGCCACTAAAAATGCCGCACTCTTCTTTATACTCAATGAGCAGCTTCTTGATATCCATTAAAGCATTGATTACAAAAGTTCAACTTCAAATACTTTTTCCAATAACTTTTGATTTTTAAAAAAAATGTAAAAACGATATTCGCCCGGCACGAGTTCGTATTGATTTTCAAACTCAAACGCCATGGTATGTTGATAGTCTAATTTTGACTGTTCTTGCAATATTTCAATTTTATCAACGTGCTCGCCAGTACTAGGATCAATCATTGTTGGAAGGTGATAAATCAAATGCAAAGTCGGCTCACCAACAAACCCCGCACGTGATAACCAATAACGCACACCAAATTTTGTGCCCAGCTTAGCTTTTATGACAGTTGTATTTTCTAAATCGCCAGTACTGGATACAGTTTTATCCCCTTCTTCATAATTTTTAGCACCATGCGGGAAAACTCCATAATCAAAATTATAGATCGTTTTTTTCTCATCCGCATAACCACACTGAGCAAATAGCAACATAAGTAGAAATGCGTAATTTAATCGTTTCATTTTCTTCATATCTTCTTTGTTTTGAATATATAATCTTGTGATACTTTCATGTATTGATACTATTTTATTACAATAACATTACACAATTGTTAAACACTAAAAATGGCATCTAAACAAAATACTGGATTCAAACGTATCTATAATGCGTTTTTTTATTCCATGGCTGGACTTTCTTCTGCGTGGAAAAATGAAGCTGCATTCCGGCAAGAATCTCTCATGGCTATTGTGCTAATTCCGATAGCTTTTTGGCTTGCTCAAAGTACCAGTCAAATAGGATTATTAATACTGTCTATCTTTATTGTACTAATCGTGGAATTACTAAATTCAGCAATAGAGGCAGCCATCGATAGAATTAGTGAGGAACATCATGCCCTATCAAAACAATCTAAAGACATCGCTTCAGCTGCAGTATTTCTAAGCCTAGTTCTATTCGCAACAATATGGTGCTTAGTGATTTTCGAACGATTTTATTCTTCATAAACATTATAAATAACCACTATCACCTGACTAAGTGCAATACTTAAGTCTTCTATTTCAAATATAATATTTGTGCCTACATCGCAGATATATTTAAAATGGATGAGCATAATTTCAGCCTAGCTGAAAACTACATTAACCGTGAATTAAGCTTGCTTAAGTTCAATGCGCGCGTGCTTGAACAAGCTCGAGATTCATCCACACCTCTTTTAGAAAGATTAAAATTTCTATGTATTTCTTGTACTAACTTAGATGAATTTTTTGAAATTCGAGTTGGCGGTGTAAAACAACATATAGAACTTGATATTGCACATATTACAGCTGATCAAGTTGGGCCAAGAGAATTACTTAATCGCATTCTTAATGATGCCACTGCTCTTGTTACTGAACAGTACCGTGTATTTAACGAAGAAATTCAACCTGAATTAGAAGCACAAAATATTCACTTCATCGCACGTGAGCAATGAACAGATGAGCAAAGTGCGTGGTTGCGCCAGTATTTTCATGACGAAGTAGAACCTGTATTAAGCCCGCTTGGTTTAGACCCCGCGCATCCTTTCCCTCGTATCATAAATAAATCGCTTAACTTTATTGTTCAATTAGATGGTGCAGATGCGTTTGGCCGTGAAGGCGAATTTGCGGTGGTTCAAGCGCCACGCTCATTAACACGTTTAATTCATTTGCCCGAAGAATTAAACAAGCAACCAGGTGATAGTTATGTATTCCTATCATCCGTAATGCATGCTTTTGTAGATGAGTTATTTGAAGGCCTGGAAGTTTTAGGTTGCTATCAATTTAGAGTTACACGTAATAGCGATCTATTTTTAGATGATGAAGAAATTGATGATTTAATGCGTGCACTTGAAGGCGAGCTGGCTTCACGTCGTTACGGTGACTCAGTACGTTTAGAAGTTGCAAATAATTGCCCCGAAGAATTAGTCTCATATTTATTGCAGCAATTCGGACTTTCTGCCGTAGACCTATATCGAGTTAATGGCCCTGTAAACTTAAACCGCCTCAGTCAGACCTATGATTTGGTTGATCGTGCTGATTTAAAGTACCCGCCTTTTAGTGCTGGTATACCGGATCGTTTAAGTCATGGTGCAGATATTTTTAGCCTGATTCGGCAAGATGACATCTTACTGCATCATCCATATCAGTCCTTTGCACCGGTAATTGATTTTGTCCGCCAAGCTGCTAAAGACCCAAAAGTTTTAGCCATTAAACAAACGCTATATCGAACGGGTGCAAAGTCTCCGATTGTTGACTGTTTAGTGGGAGCTGCCAAAACAGGTAAAGAAGTTACCGTAGTGATTGAGCTAATGGCACGTTTTGATGAAGCAGAAAACATTTCTCTAGCGAACCGTTTACAAAAAGCCGGTGCACATGTGGTTTATGGAATTGTAGGTAAGAAAACTCACGGCAAGATGATCCTAGTAGTACGGCGAGAAGGCGATAGTTTGCGTCGTTATGCTCATTTTGGCACCGGTAACTACCATGAAAAAACCGCACGCCTATACACAGATTATGGAATGTTTACCTCGGATGCAGAGCTCACTTCCGATGCACATGAACTGTTCTTGGCGCTTACAAGCTTTACAAAAATCCCTGTACTGAAAAATATATTACAGGCGCCTTTTACTTTATATAAGACACTGATCGAACTGATTGAGAAAGAAATCGAATTTGCTCGTAAGGGCCGCAAAGCCCGCATCATTGCAAAAGTGAATGCCTTAGTAGAACCACAAATAATTGAGGCCTTATATAGAGCATCAGCAGAAGGCGTTAAGATACAACTTATTGTGCGCGGCATTTGTTGTTTGCGTCCTGGCTTACCCGGAATCTCTGAAAATATCGAAGTGCGTTCAATTGTTGGGCGTTTTCTGGAACACACTCGTGTCAGTTATTTCCATAATGATGGCGACCCTAAAGTGTTTTGCTCCAGTGCGGATTGGATGGATCGTAATTTTTTCCGGCGTGTCGAAGTCTGTTGGCCAATTAAGGATATGATACTTCGGAAACGAATTATTAATGAGCTAAAAACATATCTTAAAGATAATCGACAGGCTTGGATATTACAGGCTGATGGAAACTACTCCGCACCCATATCCTTTGGGCAAAGTGCCGTTAGCGCACAACAAACTTTACTGAATGAGCACGCAAAAGTTAAATATTAATAGCTTTTAGATACTCACCTTAACTTTTAAGATTTTCAAATAACCTTGCTCCTGCTCTAATTCAGCCTCTGTAAGAGGGTGTGCTTCTAGCCATTTTTTATCAAACTGAATTATCAGACTCCCATCATTACCCTCAATCTTCATATCTGGTAACTTCTTAGGTACACGATCACGATTGATTAGTACTGCAACCCGCAAAATTACAATCATAAACATTGCTAGCTCCTGCCAACGCGCTGGTAATTGTTCGATTGACTCAATATCAATTTTACGTCGATGACTTCTAACCAAGCAGGCAAGTAGACGTTGTTCATTCCAGGAAAAACCCATTAGATCACTATTGTCTAATAAATATGCACCATGGCGATGATATTTAGAATGTGCAATATCTAAACCAATCTCATGCAAATCAGCCGCCCAAATTAAAAACTGGTAGGCAATATCATTATTTATTTTCCATACTTTTGAAATTTTATCCAGCAAGTGTAGTGCAGTGGTTTTAATATTCGCTGCATGCTTAAAATCTACATGATAACGACGCATCAAAGAATAAACTGTGCGATCACGTGTATCTTGATGATGAATTCTTCCAGCCAGATCAAATAGCAATCCTTCTCGCAAGCCGCCATCAGATATCACCATTTGTTTAATATCTAACGCTTCAAAAATTGCTTTCAATGCCACAAGACCACCAGCGAATACCGGTTTGCGTTCTTTTGATAAAGATTCAAAATTTACTTTATCTATATGCTCAGCTTCTTGTAGTTTTACAATCAGTGCATTAATCCCTTTATAAGTTATGCCGCGCTCACTGAGTTCAAACTCGCGCATTAGCTCAGATATGGTGCGTATTGTCCCGGCAGTGCCCACTACATGTTTCCAACCAAGTTCTTTTACTGTTGAAACGATGGGCTGTAATTGTAGCTTTGCTTCTACCAAAGCCTTTTTAAACCTCTTCTTATCTAATTCACCATTGGAAAAATATTTTTCGCTCAGCATTACACAACCCATTTCCACACTTTCCATTAACAGTGGATTGCCTTGCATACCAATAATTACCTCCGTACTACCGCCACCAATATCTACTACAAGCCATTTGCCTTCTGGCCCAGTTAACGAATGAATAGTTCCTTGATAAATTAAACGCGCTTCTTCAACACCGGAAATAATTTGAATTGGATGCCCTAACGCCTCTTCCGCACGCTGTATAAATTCAGCACTTTTTTTAGCGACCCGGAGCGTATTGGTTCCAACCACTCGAACAGAATCTGCGTGCATCTCTTGTAAGCGTTGACCAAATCGTTGCAAACACTCAATAGCTCTTTCTTTAGATTCTTTAGATAATTTTCCAGAAGAATTTAAGCCTGCGCCCAGCCGCACCATTTCTCGGATACGATCAATAACTTTAAGTTGCCCATGCTGGTCTTGCGCAACCACCATATGAAAGCTGTTTGAGCCAAGATCAACTGCAGCGATTACTGAAGAAGGATCTGATGATAATTCACCTGGATTTGAGATTGGAGAAGGGACTTCCATATACGCATCTAGCGTAGCAAATGATTTTACAAGGTAACAATTATTTAAGCTTTAATTTACTTATTTAGGGGGGAGTAATGCGCGGCCATTGCCGTAATCGACAACCACGCCAGCGGGCGTAATTTCTTCTACTAAGGGCCCATTATTAGCAATACGATCGCCTTCTTTATATTTATCCATGTTAATTAACACAAATCTGCGTATAGGATCATCGTCAAAAACATGCACATTTACTTCATACTGATTCAAGTTGCTACGAGCACTTTCAGGAAGATCTCTAACTTTCACCACATTGCTTATACTTTGTTCTTGTCCTTGATCAATAAGTAATTTGGGCTTATTAATAACTGGAAGCGCATCATCCGAACTTAACTCGGTAGATGAAAAAGAAACATTCCCTTTAGCGGCTGCCGGTGCATTGGCTACATTAACCGACGAATTTTCAATAGCTGCTTTGGGCTTGGTATTGGGTTGTTTTGATTCGTAAATTAAAGGTCTATCTACAGCAGGAGTCTGCGCACTATTTGCTTCCATCGCTAACGGCCTCGCATCGGAAGGCTCGTCATTTTGACTATGCTGTTGTTGCACAGAATTTTCGGCGCCCGCCAATTGAACAGGTTCTTGTACCAAAGGTTTTGTTTCTTTTTGCTGCACTTCTATTTTAGCTGACGGAATACGTTGAGAAGTTTGCGGTGACATTGCAGGCGTTTCTACAACAATAGGTTGTTGAATTTCCGAATTAACTGCAGCTACCTCCATTTCATTTTCTGCATCACCGGACAAAGCACGAATTACAAAAAATAAAATTAAGGCATTCGCGAGCGCGACTAGCCCAACCCATAACCATATTTTATTCGGATTATTTTTCTGCGGCTTTACGGGTGTAACAAACTTTAAATCCGGTTGTTTTTCAAGCTGGCGTTCGTGTTCAGCGCGCGTCAAGGCGTCAAGTATCATCGACATGAGTATCTACTACCTATTTCGTTTAACTTGATTGACGCCACAACAAAGGCGTGGATCGATCATTGACCGCAGAATTAATTTCCATCATGGTTTCGCGACCCGCAACACCATCTACATTCAGACCACGTATGCGTTGAAATTCCATTACTCGCCACTTTAGTGTTGGATCAAAGGAAAGTTTTTTCTTTATGCCAGTAGAAACGGCCTTGCCTTCAATACGATCCAGTTGATCACGCAACCACCCCACATCTTTACCAATAACACCTTCTTTTAAAACATTAGATCCGGCTGGTGGCGATCTCCACAGTAATAAATAGTTGCCATACCAGAATGGATCAACCGATTTTGTAGCGGTCGTAACGACTTTACCGCCAATGTTTAAGCTCACCTGATTACCTCGTAAAGCCAGTACAACAATTTGTTTTCTTTCCCCGGCGGAATTGATAATTTCTAATACTGCGGGTCGGTTATGTCGGCGAATTTCATCCCAGCCCGCTTTACCAAAGATGCAGCGCAATTCAGCAGCAGTTGCGCGTTCACATGCCGTTTCACCATTTAGTTCTGGGTACGTAAGGCCCCAGTAGCTAAATAAGGTAGTAAATGCCTTATTGTTGCCCGTGCGTAAACTCGAATCATTAATTAGATTTAAAAAACCCTTATTGCCTTGCTTAACACTGCTCAGCTCTTCAGCAAGGGGTCGCTGTTGTGAAGCTACAGTCTCAGTATTATTAGTACTAGATATGTTTATTGCAGGCGCACCCACTTCTTCATTTTTTTGGGTGACTGACTTGTCTTCAATGGTCGCTTGCGAAGCTAAAGTCTCGACATTTGTGGTAGCCGGCCCTGCATTAGCATAACTTTCTTGCGATGCACTGGGTAACAGACCCCAAATCGATAATAGTAACGCCGCGGTGCCTGCAGCAATCGCGCCGCCAGCTACCCACTGCATCGGTTGAAAACGCTCGGTAGGTTGCAATACTTCACCAGCAGCTTTGCGAACCAGATTTTTATCAATGCGATGAACGTTTTCACCATAAGCGCCCATCATTGAGCGTTCGCAAATATTATTGACTAGGCGTGGCACACCATCAGAAAGCTGATGCACAATCTGAACTGCCCCTTTGGAAAATAGCTCGCCTTTAAAACCGACAATTTGTAATCGATGACGAATATACGCAGCCGTTTCTTCTTTTGACAAAGGTGTTAAATGAAAACGCGCCGTGATTCTTTGTGTAAGTTGACGCAACTCAGGCCGTGCTAAAATAGCTTGTAATTCTGGCTGGCCAATTAAAATAATTTGTAAAAGTTTTTGTGTCGCCACTTCAAGATTCGTTAACAAACGAATTTGTTCTAACACCTCAGCACGTAAGTTCTGCGCTTCATCAACAACTAATACCGTGCGTTTTCCTTGTGCATGCTGTTTTAATAAATATAAGTTTAATCGATCAACTAAGTATTTAAGACTGGTAGTTGATCTACGGTAAGGAATATTTAATTCGTCACAGATTGAAGCGATTAATTCTTTTGAACTTTGGCGAGGATTTAAGATTAACGCGACATTCACATGATCCGGCATTTGCTCCAACACACTTCGACATAACATGGTTTTGCCGGTACCCACTTCACCAGTGAGCAATATGAAACCGCCCGCCTCATCTGCACCATATAAAAGATGCGCAAGACCATCACGATGACGTGGCGTTAAATATAAAAAACGCGTATCAGGGGTGATTTGAAATGGCTTATCAGAAATTCCAAAGAATTCTAAATACATGCGGTTATAGCCTTATTTAATCAAGCTTTTAAATGTCGAAGCTAACTAGATGTTGTGAGTAGGTATTTTGCCAAAAAAATAAACCCTTGGCCGCACTAATTTACATGTTATTCGTTTATTCATACTTTTAATTTTAACCATGTATCGACTAATGGCAGCATTTTGGTCTAACGAGTCTTATTACGAGCAAATACCATAAATAAACTAATGGTTTTATATTTTTACCTTTGGTGATTCAATATAGAGTGATGAGCTACAGCAATAACAAGCCAAAAGATAATACTCTCAAGCTACCTCCTAAGCCTACGTCTCCTGAGCCTTATGAGTGCTGCGAACGTGGCTGTGACCCGTGTGTGCATGACTATTACGCCAAAGCCTTGGCGCGCTGGGAAAAACGCGTGGCAGAAATAGAGAAGCAACAGTTAAAGAAATCAAAGAGGAAAATGCTCAGAAAATAACCAAATTTTCTCTCTTCAACCCTTATTGGATAACTTATTTTCTCATAGGGGAAAGAGCTTCTAATAGCCAATAGCATCTTAGTTATATATTATGACCTCTATAATAAAAAAGCATAATTAAAAAACCTTAATTAAGTAACTGCAATCTTTCTCAACGCTTTCAAATAACCCCAAGTGAATCTGCCATGCGTATTTTGGCTTGGAATCTATTTGTTGCAAAGATCATAAAGATGAATGATTGAGTAGTTAATTAAGCATGTCTACAGAGGAACTATCCGCTATGAAGATTGGTGTACCAAACGAAATTCATGAGAATGAATGTCGCGTTGCCATGACACCCGATACGGCTGCGCGCCTACAAAAACTTGGTTATGAGTGCGCAATTGAAGCAGGTGCCGGTGCCAGTGCAAATTTTACAGACCAGGCTTATAAAGATGCCGGTGTCGAAGTTATTTCGGATACCAAACAACTTTGGTCTGAATCAGACATTATCTTAAAAGTGCGTGCACCGGAGCAAAACAATGCTTTGGGAATGCACGAGGCCGATTTATTAGATGAAGGCAGCAACTTAATAAGCTTTATCTGGCCTGCACAAAATGAAGACTTATTAGAAAAACTTAAAAGCCGTAAAGCCACCATCTTGGCAATGGATTCCGTGCCACGCATATCTCGTGCGCAAAAATTTGATGCCCTCTCTTCGATGGCCAATATTGCTGGCTATCGTGCAGTCGTAGAAGCCGCTAACCATTTTGGACGCTTCTTCACAGGTCAAATCACCGCTGCAGGTAAAGTTCCACCTGCAAAAGTGATGGTCATTGGTGCCGGTGTTGCAGGACTTGCTGCAGTAGGTACAGCCAACAGTCTTGGCGCAATCGTTCGTGCTTTTGACACTCGCCCAGAAGTTAAGGAACAAGTGGAAAGTATGGGTGCACAGTTCTTAGAACTAGAATTTGAACAAGACGAAGAAGGCGGCACCGCAGGTGGTTACGCCAAAACCATGAGCAAAGAATTTATTGATGCAGAAATGGCGTTGTTCCGAGAGCAAGCTAAAGAAGTCGACATCATTATTACTACCGCACTTATACCAGGCAAACCTGCACCGAAACTCATTTTGGCCGACATGGTTGAAATGATGAAAGAAGGCAGCGTCATTGTTGACCTGGCTGCAGAACAAGGCGGTAACTGCGAACTAACGGTTCCTGGAGAAGTTGCGGTTAAACACGGTGTAACGCTGATAGGTTACATGGATTTACCAAGTCGTCTACCGACTCAATCCAGTCAGTTATATGGTTCAAACTTGTGCCACATGCTTACAGACCTTACACCAGAGAAAGACGGCAACATTAATGTAAACATGGAAGACGATGTAATCCGTGGTACGACTGTTATTAAAGAAGGTGAAATCACCTGGCCACCACCACTTGCGGTATCAGCTGCACCTGCAAAATCAGCAGCGGCTGCACCGGTTATACAGGAAGAAAAAAAGTCGAGCGGCATGGGTGCTCCTATCGCGCTTATCTTAGCCGCAGGATTGTTATGGTGGATCGGAAACTCCGCACCGGCAGAATTCATGCAACATTTCACAGTATTTGTACTGTCATGCTTTATTGGTTACTGGGTAGTGTGGAATGTAAGCCCTGCACTGCATACCCCACTCATGAGTGTAACCAACGCAATTAGTAGCGTAATTATAGTGGGTGCCTTGTTGCAGATCGGCAGTAGTGTTGGATTGATTGTTGGACTGGCTGCATTTTCAGTCTTCATAGCATCCATAAATATTGGTGGCGGCTTTGCTGTCACACAGCGGATGTTACAAATGTTCCGCAAAGACGATTAAGGGAGAATAAAAATGACAATGAATCCACAAATGTTAGGGGCAGCGTATTTAGCTGCTGGTGCTCTCTTTATTCTCAGCTTGAACGGCTTGAGCAATCAGGAAACAGCACGTCGCGGCAACCTGTTTGGCATCATCGGCATGACCATTGCCGTTATAGCAACAATTCTCAGTGGCAGAGTAGGAAATTTTGAAATCCTATTTCCAGCGATGATCTTAGGCGGAATCATAGGCGCCATCGTTGCTATGAAAGTCGAAATGACCTCCATGCCAGAACTGGTAGCAGGCTTTCACAGCTTAGTCGGTCTCGCTGCTGTGTTGGTGGGCTATTCCAGTTATATGGATCCAACCATGCATTTGGAAGGTACTGAAAAAGTCATTCATGAAGTCGAAGTGTATTTGGGTATCTTTATCGGTGCGATTACGTTTACCGGCTCGATCATCGCCTTTGGAAAACTCAAGGGCATCATTGGCGGTAAACCTCTAACACTTCCAATGCGACATTGGCTTAATCTAGGAATGTTAATCGCATGCATTTACTTTGGTTACATGTTCTTACAATCTGGCTCGCATGATGCAGGATTAACTCCGTTAATCATTATGTCGATCATTGCTGGCATCATTGGTATTCATCTTGTGATGGCGATTGGTGGTGCAGATATGCCAGTTGTAGTTTCTATGCTGAATAGTTATTCCGGCTGGGCCGCTGCAGCGACTGGTTTCATGTTAGGTAACACCGCACTGATTGTAGTCGGTGCATTGGTTGGTTCTAGTGGTGCCATCTTGAGTTACATTATGTGCCGTGCGATGAATCGTAGTTTCATCAGTGTGATTTTGGGTGGCTTTGGCACCGGAGGCGGCGCAGCAGCAACAGTAGGTGAAGAAGATGGTGAAGTAACTTCTACTACCGCTGAAGAAGTTGCCGGACTCCTAAAAGATGCGAGTAATGTAATTATCGTTCCAGGCTATGGAATGGCGGTTGCGCAAGCACAAACCACGGTAAGTGAAATTACTAAAAAGCTACGAGCGAAAGGTAAGAATGTCCGCTTTGGTATTCACCCGGTTGCGGGCCGCTTACCCGGACACATGAACGTATTACTTGCGGAAGCCAAGGTGCCTTATGATATTGTGCTTGAAATGGATGAGCTTAATGATGACTTCCCTGATACGGATGTTTCATTAGTCATCGGTGCGAACGACATTGTGAATCCAAGTGCACAGACTGATCCGAACAGCCCGATTGCAGGTATGCCTGTACTAGAAGTTTGGAAAGCCAGTTCATGTATCGTGCTTAAGAGAAGTATGGCCTCAGGATACGCCGGTGTAGACAATCCTTTATTCTTAAAGGACAACACTGACATGCTATTTGGTGATGCAAAAGACAGTATGGATGCAGTATTACAGCATTTAGGGTAATCGCACTATAGTTCTAAAAAAGGGTAACAGACTGTTACCCTTTTCTTTTCCTTTCATTACGTGACTCGATGCATGTACGTGAGCATCTAACTTAACGTTAGCGTAGTTCTAACAAATCTATATCATTTTTAGTTTAAGCTTATCTAAATATTCCACGCATAAAAAAGCCGGCTTATCGGCCGGCTTTTAAATAATGGTAAGACTAGGTTTAAGAAGTACGAGAGTTCTGTTTCTTACGCGAAAAACCAAGTAGACCTATCATACCCAGTCCAAGTAGCATGTAAGTAGAAGGTTCAGGTACGTCTACCACTTCTACTACTATTGGCGTCTGTGTTCCAGTGAAGGTACCACTGTCTGCAAAAGTAAGCCCAGTAATAAATGCAGTCACATCATTAGGATCTGCACCAGCAGACTCCTCAATACCTCTTACACTAAACTTATCAATACCATTACTTGGATCAAAACCTAGCATTGAGGCAAACCCTGATAGTCCGGCTAAAAAATCAAATACTACACCTGACATGAGATCAAGCCCGGTATCAAATGGATTTTCCATCTCATCAAATAGGAACAAATCAAAAAGATCATCTCCTATCGATGGCAATAGCACAGAGGCAAATAGAGGGTCACCTGCGCCCACCTCATAGTCATAGCCTACGGCTACTTCTGGATCAATAAAAACAGTTTGGCCAGCAACAACTTGTGTATTAAATGTATAGATAGGCGTGCCTGCACCACTCGTTACAACAGTAGGAAGCACCACATTCGGAGGATCAGTATCACCTAATAAATTGAAATCAAAATATGAGATTGATCGACTTGTGAGTTGCCCAGTAGTTGGATCGGTATCATTTAGTACCAGCCTTATTGTGTAGCCTCTACCATCTACTAACTGTGCCGAATCAGGAACTGTATAACTTGTCGCGGTAGGCGGTAAAAAATCAGTAGACACAAAACCAAACCCTGCATCAGGGTCAGTGCGGTCGATGATATCGATCTCAATAAAATCAATACCTGCTGGCAGCTGAAAATCTAATGTGGGTTGTGACCCTGAACCTGAGAGAGCCACAGATTGCACAAAGGGTACTTCTATGGGTTCAGGAATTCCGTCTCTTCCCAAGCTGGGAAAAACAATATCTAAGGGTGAATTCGTGATCGCTGGATTATCATTAGTAATCGTAGCATTCCAAGTCCCTAACAATTGTGTATTGTAAGCTGCATTAATCGCATATTCGTTTGGAAATACTGGGGAGCCAATGTAAGGAATTACCCCATCATTAACAGTATTAAAAGGCGGTAAAGGCGAAAAAAAAGTGTTTTGCGGGAAAGGGCCATTTGGCCCAAATACAGTTTCATTTATATCAATTAGTCCTTGAAATTGTATTTGTGTTTGATCCCCACCAACACCGCCTCCGAACGGCACACCATCTAGTGACCCGCCTGGGTTTGGACTCACAAACAGATCCCATACTAAGAAATCACCACCATTACTGCCTAAGCCTGGTGCAACCCGATCACGGTAAAATAATACCGAGTCAAATGACGGATTAAGTGGATTTTCTACAACAATCTCTACCGCAAATACTGATGTATTTAAACTACATAGCAACAAGGTACCTGCAGTAAAAAAACTAAAGATGAATTTTGAGCCCCTGATTTTCATATGTCTGTCCCTTTTTAAATTCATGGAATCTATATATCCACATTTTTGTATATTTCATGCAATGTTTCAATAACTGAATTATTGTGGGATTAAAATTAACCTTTAGCTTATACTGTAGCTAACTGTATTTATTAATTAATTTAAATTTCTCTTTTCCCATTTATTTCATTGAGCATTTACTCAAGAAAATTTGAATACAATTCTAATAATGCCTTCTCAAATAAACCTTATTTAAATTCTGTTATTCATCAATTTATTTACGCATTGCGCGCAATAGCAAAATTTGTTAACTCAACTAACGCATCTCGATATGGGTTGTTCGGTAACATTTCGATTTGCTGCCTAGCCATTTGTGCTTGTTGGTTCGCGCACTCTTCAGTGTATGCAATGGCATTGGTTGATTCTATAACCTGCATGATGTCTTGCATGTGATGCTTACCACCATTGATGATCGCAGCTCGAATCATCTTTGCGTTAGAACCATAACTATTTTTTAAAGCATAAATTAATGGCAGCGTGGGCTTACCTTCAGCTAAGTCATCGCCAATGTTTTTTCCCATCTCATCAGGCGAAGCTTGATAATCTAGTAGATCATCTTTGAGTTGAAATGCAGTGCCAATATGGGTGCCATACGCAGCACAAGCTTGTTCAATCTCGTTGCTTTGGCCCGCCAAGATTGCACCCAGCTGGCATGCCGCTTCAAATAGCTTTGCGGTTTTTGATTGGATGACCGTCATGTAACGCTCTTCAGTGGTGTCGGGGTCATTGCAGTTTAATAACTGCATTACTTCACCTTCTGCAATCGTATTCGATGCCCGCGCTAAAATTTCCATAACGCGCATTTCACCCACATCCACCATCATTTCAAACGAACGAGAAAATACGAAGTCGCCCACCAACACACTGGATTCATTCCCCCAAATAGCATTCGCAGTTTCATGCCCGCGACGTAGGCTGGATTCATCTACCACGTCATCATGCAACAGGGTTGCGGTATGTATAAATTCGATTATAGCGGCCACCAGGCAATGCTTTTCTCCTGAATAGCCACAGGCCCGGGCGCATAAAATTGCCAGAATAGGTCTTAGACGTTTTCCACCACTATTTATAATGTAATTAGCCATTTGGCTAATCAGCGCAACATCAGAATGCAGGTACTGGCGAATAGCTTTGTTTACACCCTCCATATCCTCTGCAACGAGGCTTTGTACACTTTTAAAATCCATATTGGTTAGGTTCTTACTCTTCTATATGTGCCTAGAATAGCTACTTAGGCTGTTTTTTTAGGTATATCATAACTATACATGCCAATTCAGGGCATATTTGATTGACCCACCAGGACCGTATCGCTAAAATTGCGCCTCTTTTCAGACCCCTCATAACGGAGAACTCTAAGGTGTACGCAATTATCGCCACAGGCGGCAAACAATATCGTGTCCAGGAAGGCGACCAAATCAAGGTCGAAAAACTTGCTGGTGATCCTGGCGAGAAAGTGGAGTTTAATCAAGTGCTTTTGCTTGCCGATGGTGAAGATGTAACAATTGGCGCACCCTATGTAGATGGCGGAAAAGTAATGGGCGAGGTACAAGACCAAGCGCGTGCTAAGAAAATTGAAGTGATTAAATTTAAACGTCGCAAACACCATATGAAACGCATGGGTCATCGTCAGTCTTTTACAGAAGTAAAGATTACCGGTATCTCAAAATAGAATTTAGCAAGTAGGATTTAACAATGGCACATAAAAAAGCAGGTGGTAGTACTCGTAACGGTCGCGATTCAGAGTCTAAACGACTCGGTATAAAACGCTTTGGTGGTGAAGAAGTGTTAGCAGGCAATATTATCGTTCGTCAACGTGGCACTCAATTTCACCCAGGCGTAAACGTGGGTTGCGGTAAAGATCATACATTGTTTGCTAAAGAAAGTGGTCGTGTAGTATTTGAAACTAAAGGCCCGAAGAACAGAAAATATGTACGCATAGAAGCGGTGCACTAAATACTTATTTTTATAAGTTTGCAAAGCCCCGCAGCGTCGGGGCTTTTTTTTGCTTTAAAGAAAATAATTGAAAGCCCTGATTTATTAACACAGAATTTATTTACTATGAGTGATTTAGGCGAGGCAAATATATTTTTCAAAAGCGGAGTTTGCTTGTTAGCAAATGAGTATTTTGGAAAATATATTTAACAAAGCATAAAATAAATCAGGGCTTTCAAGACCATGAAATTTGTAGATGAAACAATAATCCACGTCCAAGCCGGCAATGGTGGTAATGGTGGCCTTAGCTTCCGGCGCGAGAAATATATTCCACTGGGTGGCCCAGATGGTGGTGACGGTGGAGATGGTGGAAGCATCTATTTAGTAGCCGATGAGAATCAAAATACGCTAGCGGATTTTCGTAATTCACGTTCTTTTAAAGCACAACGCGGCCAAGATGGTTTGGGCAAAGATCGCACTGGGAAAAAAGGCGAAGATAAATTTATTAAAATTCCATTAGGGACGATTGTAAAAGACGCGCAAACCAAAGAAATTATTGGCGATCTAACCAAACATGATCAGCAATTATTAGTTGCCAAGGGTGGCCTGCATGGCTTAGGTAATGCGCGGTTTAAAACTTCTACCAATCGTGCGCCGCGCAAAACCACTCCAGGCGAACAAGGAGATGTGCGTGACTTACACATGGAGCTTAAGCTACTTGCCGACGTTGGTTTGCTAGGGTTGCCGAGTGTTGGGAAGTCTTCTTTAATACGAACTTTATCTTCGGCTACGCCTAAGGTGGCAGAATACCATTTTACCACTTTGTATCCGAGTTTAGGCGTGGTGTATATCGCGCCGCACAAGAGTTTTGTAATTGCAGACATTCCAGGCTTAATTGAAGGCGCTGCAGAAGGCGCAGGTTTAGGTATACAATTTCTTAAACACTTAGCACGTACAAGATTACTATTGCATATGATCGAATTAGCACCCGCTGAATATGAAAAAGATGTAAGCAAAGATTATTTCTCTATATTGAATGAAATAAAAAAATACAGCGATGAACACGGCAATGAACTAGGCAGCAAAGATCGATGGTTAGTTTTTACTAAAACTGATCTGCTTCCTGAAGACGTTTGTAAAGCCACTATTGATAAATGCATAAACGAATTAAACTGGGAAGGCCCTGTGTTTTCAGTATCCTCTATCAATAAATCCGGAACTGAAGAATTATGCAATAACATTTATCGCTATTTAAATGAGCCAGACAGTGAGCCCTAAATGAGCAAGAAAATTGATAATTACCGACATAAAGTTAGCCAGGGTCAACGCTGGGTAGTTAAGGTCGGAAGTTCTTCGGTAACCAATAATGGCCGCGGCTTAAACATGGGGGCTATTGCCAATCTTGCTTCACAACTTGCCAGCTTAGTTAACTCAGGCAAGGAAGTTATCCTGGTTTCTTCTGGTGCCATAGCTGAGGGCATGAATCGCCTAGCTTGGGATAAAAGGCCGCATGCAGTGTATGAATTACAAGCCGCCGCCGCAGTAGGCCAAATGGGTTTAATTCAAGCCTATGAATCATGTTTACAGAAACACGAATTACATAGTGCACAAGTATTACTTACCCATGAAGACTTGCAGGATCGAAAACGTTATCTAAATGCACGCACAACGTTACGAAAATTATTGTCATTAAAAGTGATTCCTGTAGTAAATGAAAATGATACGGTTGCAACCGATGAAATAAAATTTGGTGATAACGATACCCTAGCAGCATTAGTGAGTAACCTTGTTGAAGCCGATGCATTAATTATATTGACCGATCAACAAGGAGTGTTTGAGACACCCCCCCAAGACAATTTAGAAAATAAGCTCATTGATGAAATTTCTGCAAATAATACATTGCTAGATAAAGTAGCCGGTCCAAGTGCTGGAGCACTAGGGCGCGGAGGCATGCTAACCAAGGTATCTGCAGCTCGGCTTGCTGCCCGTGCAGGTGCAGCGACAGTGATTGCACCAGGAAAAGTCAGTAATGTTTTATTAGAAATTGCTGATGGTAAACAACACGGAACATTGCTATACCCAGATAACGAACCTCTAGTTGCTCGTAAACAATGGATTGCTAACCAACTTTATACAAATGGCGAACTCATATTAGATGATGGCGCCTGCCAAGTAATTTGCAAAGATGGGAAAAGTTTATTATCCATTGGCGTTCAAAACGTAAAAGGTAGCTTTGAAAGAGGCGAAGTCGTTAGCTGCTTTAATAGCAAAGGTAAAGAAATAGCGCGTGGACTCGTAAATTACAATGCAAAGGAAGCGAGCCAGCTGAAGGGTAAAGCGAGTACTGAAATTGAATCTACGCTAGGTTATGTTGAAGAACCTGAGTTGATCCACCGGGATAATCTTGTCGTGCTGTAAAGAGAAAAAGTTTCTACAGCGGCTTGCTACATAGATTTGATTCGAGCGTTCAGACGACTCTTATGACGTGCCGCTTTGTTGGCATGAATCAGCTTTTTGCTAACGGATGCATCAATCACTGGCACAGCATTTTTATAGGCTTCAGCTGCAGCACTCTTATCACCTGAATCAATCAATTTGACTACCGCTTTGATCTTGGTGCGTAAGTGAGAACGCTGTCCAGCATTATGTAAGCGGTTTTTAATCGCTTGGCGAGCACGTTTTTTTGCTGATTGTATATTAGCCAAAATTGATCCTATTACTTGTTATTTATAGCTCAAATATATTGCTTAAATTCTGGGCTATAGTTCTTCTGTTCGGGTCGCGTACTATGGTAGTAAGATAAAAAAATGTCAACCTCAAGCCCGTTCATTTCTGCCAACTAACCCCATAAACACCTTATAATTATCCACAAATGGCTGAACACCGCGCCCTATTCAAGTCTACGGCTGTCATCAGCGCTATGACCTTTATCTCCAGGATCTTCGGCTACATCCGAGATGCGGTGATATTCATCTTTTTGGGCGCCACAGGTAGCACGGATGCCTTTTTTGTAGCCTTTCGCATCCCCAACTTCCTACGTCGACTCTTCGCTGAGGGAGCTTTCTCTCAAGCCTTTGTGCCGGTGTTATCCGAGTATAAAGAGAAGCATACAGAACAAGAGATGAAGAACTTGGTCAATCATGCATCAGGAGTGTTGGGCTTAATTTTGTTGCTGATAACGATCGTCGGCGTACTCATCGCACCGCTACTAATATATGTATTTGCTCCAGGTTTTACTAATGACCCACAGCAATTTGAGCTCACGGGGCAAATGTTGCGTATAACCTTCCCTTATATATTGTTTATTTCGCTAACCGCCCTATCCGCTGGAATTCTAAATACTTTTAACCAGTTTGCGGTTCCCGCCTTCACACCAACATTTTTAAATCTTTCACTCATTGCAGCAACCCTGTGGTTGGCGCCACAGTTTGAACAACCCGTGGTTGCTCTGGCTTGGGGTGTATTTATCGCTGGGGTAGCTCAGCTATTATTTCAAATCCCTTTTTTAAGCCGCCTGGGTTTATTACCAAAATTTTCTTTGCATGGTGCATCTGACGGAGTTAAAAAAATTGGCCGTCTTATGCTGCCGGCAATTTTTGGCTCATCAATCGTACAAATTAACCTGTTAATTAATACGCTAATCGCCTCTTTCTTAGCAGTAGGTAGCATTAGCTGGTTATATATATCTGATCGTTTTGTCGAACTGCCGTTGGCAATATTTGGTGTCGCTACCGCTACTATCATTCTGCCGAGACTATCAAAACAATACGTTAATCAATCCACCTCAGGTTTCAATCAAACACTTGAATGGGCTTTAAAGCTCTCAATCTTTATTGCACTACCTAGTGCAATAGGCTTAATTTTATTTGCCAAACCCATTTTAATATCACTGATCCAATATCGTGAGTTCACTGTATTCGATACCAACATGGCCTCACTTAGCTTGATGACCTATGCGCTGGGTTTGCCTGCATTCATATTAATAAAAGTGTTAGCGCCAGGATTTTATTCGCGCCAAGACACTAAGACACCCGTCAAGATTGGCGTGATCGCAATGCTTTGCAGCATTAGCTTAAATCTAGTTTTTTTATGGTTATGGACAAAATACAAATTACCAGGCCCGCATGCTGCGCTTGCTTTAGCAACTTCTATATCGGCTTACTTAAATGCCATACTGCTATACATCATGTTGAAAAAATCAGCATCTATATCGATGCAAGCCGGATGGTCAAAATACTTAACTCAGATCATCATCGCATCAATCCTGATGACACTAGCACTGACACAAGTATTACCACTTACGTCACAATGGTTGGAATGGGATAGCTTTAATCGTATTACTGCACTTTTAGGCTTTATGCTGCTGGGGGTAGTGCTGTATATTGGCGCGCTGGCAGTACTGGGCGTTCGAAAAAAAGATTTTGTACTGCAATAAGTTTACTTTACGAATCCCAATCCTATGCAACTCATACGCACTATACATAGCCACAAAAGTGACTCATCTGGAGTCGTTGCTACAATTGGTAATTTTGATGGTGTGCATCTTGGCCATCAAGTGGTGATCAATAAAATTATCCAACAAGGCGAAGCATTAAAATTGCCTTCCATGGTTATTGCATTTGAACCTTCAGCAAATGAATTCTTTCTGGGTCAAAACTCACCTGCTCGTTTGACTAATTTTAGAGAAAAATTTTCACTAATTGATAAGTTTGGAATCGATCAGTTTGTCTGTTTAAATTTTAATCACGAATTGGCCAGCATGCCAGCTGAAACATTCATAAATAAAATATTAGTAGATACATTGCATATAAAGTATCTTGCTGTTGGCGATAACTTCCGCTTTGGCAAGGATCGGAAAGGCGACTTTGAATTACTGAAAAATTTTGCAAATACACTCGACTACCAAGTAGAAGATACTGCCAGCTTTATTAATGATGGCAAACGCGTAAGCAGCAGCTTAATTCGTGGCTTCTTAAAAACAGGAGAATTAGATAAAGCAGAAAAATTGCTCGGTCGTAAATACTCCATGTCAGGACATGTAATACATGGCGATGAAAAAGGTCGTACCATTGGCTTCCCCACAGCAAATATCCCTATTAAACGCAGAAATTGTGCAGTTAGCGGTGTGTTTGCAGTAAATGTATCCATGGAGGATGGTTCTGAATATTGCGGTGTTGCAAACATTGGCCATCGACCCACAGTGGGGGGCACTCGTACACAATTAGAAGTACATATATTCAATTTCTCACAAGAGATATATGGAAAGTTTCTTCTAGTAACTTTTTGTAAAAAACTTCGAGACGAAAAAAAGTTTGAATCATTTGAAGATTTGAAAAATCAAATTGAACAAGACTCTAAGTCTGCACAAAATTATTTTAGTACCACCACCTAGAGCGCTATAACAATAAAACAATGACTCAGAAAATTAACAATTATAAAGACACTCTAAATCTACCTAAAACTTCCTTCCCTATGAAAGGCAATCTTGCTCAGCGTGAGCCAGAGATACTTAAGGCATGGGAGAAGCAAGATGTTTATCAGCAAATACGTAATGCTCGCAAAGGTGCGAAACGTTTTATTCTTCATGATGGCCCACCCTATGCAAATGGCGACATTCATATCGGTCACGCGGTTAATAAAATTCTTAAAGACATCATTATCAAAAGCAAAACTTTATCTGGCTTTGATGTTCCATATGTTCCTGGTTGGGACTGTCATGGTCTACCCATTGAACATCAAGTAGAAAAAAAAATTGGTAAGGCGGGGACTAAAAAAACCCATAAAGAATTTCGTGATGCATGTCGCTTATATGCTGGAAAACAAATAGACAAACAACGAGTTGATTTTAAACGCTTAGGCATCTTTGGCGAATGGAATGAACCCTATCGCACTATGGATTTTGGTTTTGAAGCAGACATCGTACGCACTATAGGCAGAATTTTCTCCAAAGGCCATATCATTCGTGGTTTTAAACCGGTGTACTGGAGTGTTGTCGGTGGATCTGCATTAGCAGAAGCCGAAGTTGAATATCAAGACAAAACATCTTTTGCAATTGATGTGCAATTTAAAGTTGTAGATGAAAATGAATTTTTAAATAAGTGTCAAAACATCTCTAGTGAAGGACCTGTATCTATAGTTATCTGGACCACTACACCCTGGACACTACCTTCAAACCAAGCAGTATCGCTACATCCTGAATTAGACTACGTTTTGGTTGAATGCGAACACAATAATACTCAACAACGTTTGTTATTTGCAGACGCACTTCATGAAACGTGTTTAAAAAAATATGAAATCGACGACTATAAAATAGTAGGTAAATGCAAAGGCAAAGATTTAGAAAATTTACAACTTCAACATCCTTTCTATAATAAGACGGTTCCGATCATCCTCGGTGACCACGTAACCACCGAAACAGGAACCGGTGCTGTACATACTGCACCCGATCATGGCGTAGACGATTTCAATGTCGGCAAGAAGTACTCCATCGGTACATTGAACCTAGTTGATGACCATGGCGTGTTTAAAGAAGAAACTGAATTATTTGCTGGTGAGCATGTATATAAAGTGGATGAAAAAGTAATTGAAACCTTAATTACTAATAACAGCTTAATTTATCAAACTAAATTCCAGCATAGCTTCCCGCACTGCTGGCGCACTAAGACTCCTCTTATATATCGTGCTACCCCACAGTGGTTTATCAGTATGAATGCTAACAACTTGCTGACTGAAGTAAATCAACAAGTTGGGGGCGTTGAATGGATTCCTGATTGGGGTAAAACTCGAATTGAAGGCATGTTGGCCAGCCGCCCGGATTGGTGTATTTCCAGGCAAAGAACCTGGGGCGTTCCAATTACCTTTTTCATCGACAAAAATACTGAGCAACCACACCCGAATACAGCAGAGTTGATTGAACAGATTGCACAGAAAATTGAACAAGATGGAATGGATGCTTGGTATGAGCTAGATATAAATGAAGTCTTAGGTGATGAAGCCAATCAATATAAAAAGGTTACTGATACTCTTGATGTTTGGTTTGAAGCAGGAGTCTCGCATTTTGCAGTAGTGCGTAAACGATTAGATATAGACTTCAACAACAATGAACGTGCAAACCTATACCTTGAAGGTTCCGATCAACACCGTGGCTGGTTTCAATCTTCATTAATAACATCTGTAGCCATGAATGGAGTTGCGCCTTACAAGCAAGTTGTCACCCATGGATTTACGATGGACGCGGAAGGCAAAAAAATGTCTAAATCCATAGGCAATGTCATCGCACCGCAAAAAATTTGTAACTCCTTAGGTGCCGATGTTCTTCGACTTTGGATCTCATCAACAGATTATGGTAACGAACAAAATGTTTCGGATGAAATTTTAACCAGAGCTTCGGATGCCTACCGACGCATACGCAATACTTTGCGCTACTTATTATCTAACCTTGATGGTTTTAACCCCGATACTGACGAAGTTACTGCTGAAGAAATGGTGTCGCTAGATCATTGGATTGTCTGCAAAACAAATTCGGTGCAAAAACAAATCAAGCAACATTATGAGAAATACCAATTTCACTCTATTTACCATTTACTACATAACTTTTGTATTTTAGAGTTGGGCAGTAGTTACTTGGATATTATTAAAGACCGGCAGTACACAACCAGGTCAAACAGTCATGCAAGAAAATCAGCGCAAACCGCTATGTTTCATATTGCGGAAGCTTTAATCCGCTGGATTACACCAATATTGAGTTTTACTGCACATGAAGCTTGGCAACATCTCCCCGGTGATCGTACTCAATCAGTGTTTATACAAGAATGGTACGGCTTAGAACAGTTTGAATCGTTTGGAGAGATTACAGATACAAAGTGGGATGGAATTCTTGAAACTAAGGAAAAAATCAGCAAGGAATTAGAAGAATTAAGAAACAATAAAGAGATTGGTTCTTCCTTAGATGCCGAAGTAAAAATTTGGAATGCACCAGAATATATAAAGAAAGTCACAAACGATGAATTACGATTCGTATTTATAACTTCATATGCCGATTTAGAGGATGGAGCTGCGCCTAGCACTGCTCATAAATTCACTAATGCGGATGGCGCAGAATATTATGCAGAAGTAAAAAAATCTAAGCATCAAAAATGTGTGCGCTGTTGGCATCATCGAGAAGATGTAGGCGCAGACAGTCAACACTCAGAACTATGTTCCCGATGTATTAGTAATTTACCAGATGGCACTGGAGAGGCTCGTAAATATGCTTAAGTGGCTTTGGTTAACTGCATTAGTCGTAATACTGGATCAAGTCAGCAAACAAGCTGCTGTACATTTTTTAACGCCTCATGATCCACAAGCTTTTTTGCCATTCTTTAATTTCACCTTAACTTTCAATAAAGGTGCTGCGTTTAGTTTCTTAAGCAACGCAGGTGGTTGGCAGCGTTGGTTTTTTACGGTATTAGCAGTAGGTGTTAGTATTTTTATTTTTCTTTGGCTTAAAAAACTTAACAATAAAGAAAAATTACTAGCTACGAGTTTAGCATTGATACTAGGCGGTGCAATTGGCAATGTAATTGATCGCAGTATTTATGGGCATGTAATAGATTTCATTGACTGGTTTTATCCTTCCGGTGATGGATGCCTACCCTTCTTCTTTTCTATTAATCAAATAACTTGCCATTGGCCCACATTTAATCTTGCGGATTCAGCGATTTTTCTAGGTGCAGCACTTATGATTATTCAAGCCGTATTTTCCAAGGAAGAAACAGAATAATGGATGTATTGCTAGCCAATCCACGCGGTTTTTGTGCCGGAGTAGATCGTGCGATTGAAATTGTAGAACGTGCCCTTAAAATGTTTGGAGCACCAATCTATGTTCGTCATGAGGTTGTACATAACAAATTTGTAGTAAACAATCTAAAAGAAAAAGGTGCGATCTTTGTAGATGAGCTACACGAAGTGCCAGATGGCTCTACGGTAATTTTTAGTGCACACGGTGTGTCTAAAGCCGTTCAAAATGAAGCTAAAAATCGTGATGTAAAAGTATTTGATGCGACTTGCCCTCTTGTTACCAAAGTTCATTTAGAAGTTGTGCGCTATAGCAAAGATGGACTAGACACTATTTTAATAGGACACAAAGGTCATCCAGAAGTAGAAGGCACCATGGGGCAGTACGATGACTCATATGGTGGACAGATACACTTAGTTGAAAATGCTGATGATGTTGCAAACCTAAGCGTTGGCAACACCAACAAAACGGCGTTTGTTACACAAACCACTTTGTCTGTCGACGACACTAGCGATGTTATTGATGCTTTAAGAAACCGATTTCCAAGTATCATTGGCCCCAAAAAAGATGATATCTGCTACGCCACACAAAACAGGCAAGATGCAGTAAAAAAATTGGTAGCATCTTGCGATCTTTTATTAGTAATAGGCTCTAAAGCCAGCTCCAACTCAAACCGCTTGCGAGAAATTGCAGACAAAAACGGAATTCAAGCTCATCTAATAGATGGTCCTGAATATATCCAAGATTCATGGCTAGAGAATAAAACAAGAATTGGGGTTACAGCCGGCGCATCCGCACCAGAAGTATTAGTGCAACGTGTAATCCAACACTTAAAAGAAAAAGAAAAAGCAATAGTTACTGAGGATCTAGGCAAAACAGAAAATGTAGTGTTTCCACTACCGAAAATATTTAGAGAAAGCTTAAATTAATCCCATCCACACTCTGCAGCAGTCAAGCTGCCACTCGCTACGGCTTTAGCTTGTGTTTGATCAATTGTAAAATTACCGCATTTATCATTAGTCTGTTGACCGGCTCGAGTTGCAGTAATTGTAAATACTTGAGCACCTACTATCGTACCGGTAACCGCAATTGTATAAAACTGCTCCGGACTTGTCGCAGGAACAACTGCGCCTCCGCCATATTGACCAAACTGCGTGTAGTGACGTTCCATTATTGCTGCAGCATCCATTAGTGCAGCCTTTGCATCCGAACGACGAGTTTTTCTAATTTGCTCTTGATAACTTGGGTAGGCAATAGATGCGATGACTGCTACCACAGCGACTGTAATCATTAACTCAATTAGGGTAAATCCACGTGTTTTCATACTAATCATAATATAGGGTTACTATCTAACTATAAATTGACAATCTCAATGGGCACGATCACTCGATACCAAAGGCAATGTATACAAGACAGATGGAATGAGATATTGCTCTCATACAAAATGAATCACCAACACGCTGCTACATCAGCACTTTGCGCTGCAGTATCCGAACACTTAGTTGTACCGCCCACAATAGTGCATTTTACACCTGTTTGATCAATAGTAAGAGACCCGCATGTTGCATCATCTTGACTCGCAGTAGGCGTTGCTCGTAATGTGTATGTTGTTGCGGTTCTTGTAGTTGCCGCTATAGTATATTTTGCAGTAGAACCATCATTGGGCGATTGTGTAATGGGTAGCGCAACTGCAGGAGCAGGATTATATACACCTGTCTCAGAAAATAACCGCTCCATAAATTGTGATAACTCCAATAAGTCCGCAGTAGACACTGCTCGATTTGTCTTAGTTATGTGAGCTTGGTAAGAAGGATAGCCTATCGAAGCGAGTATGCCAATGATAGCTATCACAATCATCAATTCAATCAACGTTATACCAGAACTTTTTCTATTACTATTCATATCTAAAATACCTATTGTAACTGTCGCCAAGATTGTCGCCCAATCGCCCTTGGATCAACACTAGTTTGAACATTTTGAATTGAGCCATCAATTCCAGAAATAATTCTGTATTCAGACGTACCACTGGATGCAGAAATAATTGCAGGTGGCCCAAGCGTTCCTTTTATAAATATACCTGAAGCAACTGTGCCTGTTGAGTTGTAGATCACCAAGTCATTGGCATCAATGAAACCATCACCGTTAACATCAAATACAGATTCTCCAAGTCTCGCACCGCTAAGTGCATCGAGATCCATTAACAGTGATACTCCACCCCCATCGCATGGACTGGCTGAAGGTGTATAAGTTGTAAATATTGCTCTTCCAAATCGAGTTAATGATCTTGCAATTATTCTTTCGCCAAAAGCATCTGGATCTGATCCAGCGTCCGGTCCATCCGGCGCCAATAGGTCCATAAACCAGCCTCGCTTACTCGCGTAATTAATAGTATAGCCTGAAGTAACTCGCACACGATTAGTCAATACATCATCACTTGGGTCAGATGGAGTACCGTTGTCATCATACTCATCTTGCTCTGATAGAATTTCTTGCTGTACGAGAGCGCTTCGACCAGTAGTAATTGCAGCACCGATATCATTAACGCTATAAACACTATTTTGTGCAGGACTAGTTGGGATAACATTATCACCAATCTCAAGATATTTTCCCGTACCAAAAATTACATTAAAACCTCCATCAGGGTTGTATGCTATAGAAGGTCTACTTGTAATGGGTTGCTCAACACCATTTGCATCCGTTGCTGAAAACAAAGGAACTGGAGTGCCAGATGACTGATATGCAACATCCCAATTGGAAGCGTTAGTGTCTGATAGATCAAACTTCCACATATTACCGAGTAAATCTCCCGCATATGCTCTATCCACTATGCCATCTAAATCTACATCTACTAAAGTTGGTTCAGATAGTCCATTAGGATTCGCAAAACTACCTGCACCTGTATTAATAACCTTGATAATAGATCCATCGTCGGCATCTAAAATAAATAATCGTGCTTGTTGACTGGTACTGTTATAACCGTTACCAAACACTACCCCCCATTTGCCATTTTTCATTCTCACAACTTGAGGTGTAGTAAGCACATAACCGACCTCATCACTACCGTTGGAAACATCAGTATCGGTTTTAAATTCCCACATAACATCAGATGTACCAAAACTTGTAGGGTCAGTAATGTCTAGTGCATACAGTCCTTTTGCTCCTGCACCAAATGCACCCATCAGCATCGTTTTCCATGCACTGCCTAGATATGCATCTGCAATACCCACCGTTGCATTTACAAAGTACTCATGGTTGTAATTTGGCTTGGTTAAGTTCTCCAATTTACCGTGTATATGGCTTGGTATATAAGCAAAAATTTCTTTACCAGCGCTAGAAGGAGATGTGTCATAAGTATCTTGAAATGCATGCAACATGCCATCATTAGAACCTACGTAGACAATATTGAAAAACTCGTTATTCCCACCTTTGAATTTTGTAATTTTGCTCGCCAAATAACTCGCATAGCTACTACCTTCACTGCCTGGCAAATCTTCGTAGAAAAAGTTTTCTGTACTAGAAGTTACAGGAGTTGAGTTAACCAAATCTCCAATTAAGTAAGTTCGATCTCTAAATATACCAGTTGCAGACTGACTTTCTTCTCTAGATTGATCGCCACGAATGTAGTTAACAATTTCAGCATTCGAAGCTCCACCAATCGTAACGGTTGCAGTCTCATGCGCTTCAACTTCTGCAATATGTATAAATGGCGTGTTGTTAAAAGTAGCTCCTGGTTTTTGTAAACGTATATAACGTCCAGGAATACCCACATTCTGAGTAATAAGATTTGAAGAGATTTCTGGGATGATTTCAATTGCATTAATTAGTGGATCGCCCCCTGATTCCTCTCTAAAATCAAGATCTAATATGCCTTCTACTGTTTCGTCATCTCCATATCTAAGCACTACTGTCTGAGCTGTGTCTTGGCCAACTGCTCCGATATCATAATCATCTAAAGCTATTTGATTGTTATCAAACTCAACATCTAGAACTAGATCAGTCCCACCTGAACTATCAGAGAAGTGCAATATTACATAATAAGCAACTGTCGTATCTGGTATAGGAATATTAAATCTAACTTCACCATTTCTATCGATATCTGTTTTATATAGTGATTCATCACTCGTATCACCTAATAGCGGTCCACTATTTGTATTCGTTATGCTAGCGCTATTCGTATTGGCGCTACCACTTTGAAGATATGCAGTATCTGCTTCCCATTCTCTACCTTGAGCATCTGTAAAATCAACGCTTGAACCTGCATTAATGCGAATAGGCTCACCAGTAAGCTGGCTTACATGATCAGCGTTCGACAATGCAGTTGCTAGATCATTACCAGAAAAAGGTGTATCGGCAACCATGAGAATCGTATTACTCAAGCGTTTTTCATGCGTTGAATCAGAACGGTTATAAATATTGATATGGCTGACATCTTTAACTGATTGCAAATCAACATCCACCCAATCATTAGCTGTTAATCCGCAAGTATGGTTAACTGAGCCTGGAGCGACTGTAAAGTTACCATTGGTATCACCGTCAACCACCTTAGATGCTGGCCCTGTAGTTTCATAATTACATTCACTTATTGCACTTGCAGTAGCACCTGTTACTGGTACCACTACCGTAGTGGTTGAACTGCCCGAACCGCCTAAAGTTACATTGGCGTCAGTAAATGTCTTAGCAGTTGGGGTGCCGCTCACATCTACAGTAGTAAATATTTTTCGTGCGGCATGAGCAGGGGGCTCAGAATTAGCATCCCATACTTGGGTGTTTACAGAACCATCTAAATTTAAAGAAAGTGCATTTAGATTGCCACTCCAATCTGTACTAGCAAAAGTAGCTTGGTAAATCCTTGAGTTAGTATTGAGTACCGTGCTGTTAATGGCCACAGCAGAACCAGATGCTTCTGCAATTTTAGTAATGGCATCAAATGAATCTTGCAGTTTATCCACCATCTTTGATGGTTCTGTTGCCAACACATAATTATCTGGAACACCATCGCCATCCGCATCCCACTCTGAAGCTTGTGGAATATCATCATTGTTTGCATCAACGAAACCACCATATTTTCCTGCTAACCAAAGCTGGTTCACGTTCCCTATTAATGGATTGTTATTATATTCTTGAGAATCAATCATGAATGTAGAAACGGTTTGTCCCCCAGGCATATTGGATTCTGTACGTAAATCTTTTGTGTTTGCGTAATAACCTATACCTGCTAGATAATAACTATTACCTCTACCATCACCACTGGTTGGCGTTAAGTTAGCTCCTGTACTAGGTGCAATCATCTTACCTAACTCATTTGTACCTAATTTTGTTGTTAACTCTCCACCACTTTCAGCGTCTTCCAAAGAACCAATATGATCAGTCCATTTCGTTACAAAATCAGTTTCAAAATCAGAAGATCCTGTAGGCTCACCAGAATCACGTGTAAATGAAATAGAACGACCTAGTGCATCCGTTGTGGGGCTATTTTTAAAATGTGTGCCTGGTAGAGATTTATCATTCCATGGAAATGCATCATTCATTGCTACCATAAAGTTCTTTTGGCATTCATATTGAATCGGGTCTTCCCAATCTGACGATGTTAAAATTTCAAACCCACCATTATTACTTGTAGATAAGCCTGAATAAGTTTCTGGTGTTGGCCCTATATTCTTAAAATACCGAACCGCCTCATAAAACAATTCACTTACCGGGTCATAACTTTTATATTGCCCGGCAACTACAGCAAAGTTATTTACATAATTAATTACGCCACTATTAAAACCATATGGTGCTGTGTCCACACCCACGCTAGGAGAACTTCCATCGGGATCTATAATCATTAAACCATCATCGCTATATTCTTTTTTGGTATTGGTTTCACCAGTGCCCAATTCTGGGCCCACAGACTTCATGTTGCTGCGCAGTACGCCACCTTGACGTGTATGCGAATTGTCAGTGGTATACGCCATCACACCAAAACGTAATTTTTTATCATTGTTTTGAATTAAACCTTCTGGCTTGTAATAATTATTCGTACCATCCGTACGTGCCACACAAAATTCTTCTAACCCATTATTGGTTAGTGAGGAATTTTCTTTACATACCTCTACTGCAACGTTAAATGAGTTACTGCTGCCGCCTTTGCGTGTTAACGTAAATTGTGTTGAGTTTTGATTTTGAACAATTCGACCCCAATCATCGTTATAAGGTGTAACCGTAGCTAGTGCGACCGCGCTAATGCTATTATTAACATCAATACCAATTGCCTTGGTATGGAAAGCATACCCCGCAACAAAAGACAGTGAACGTTCGATTACAGTTTGAGATGCAGTATCAACAACCCGTCTGCCACCAGTCATCGTAAGCATGTAGGTATCAATGGCAGTCATCGCTGCCCAGTTTAAAAAGTTTCCGCTCCATCTACCTGTTTGGCCACCGTCACAGGAATGATCAGAACTTGTGTTATCTGTAGGTGTATATCGATTGCTGCCATAGGAATAACATTTATTGGCATCAAAATAGCCAATGTATTCAAAGGTTGGGAAATAGCATGTTCCAATATTACTTTGGCCTGTCGCACTTTTTCTACCTGTACAACCCGGTATAGATCCTGGAGCATCATTGTATGCGCCGCCGCCCATAGGTGTTTCCACAGACATATTTAACAATACGTTTGCACCAGCACCTGTTTTAAGAAACAGAGGGTCATCCGTTAAATCAATTGCTGAGTACGCTGTGCCACTTGCAAACAGCATGGTAATTATAAAAATTAATATGAAACTTTTTGATTTCATAAATATTTCTCGCATCAAATTGAAACTTTCTTTTGATGAGTTAGTGCTTGATAATAAGCTGTTCATATTGCATTTCCTTTGCATCACTACTGTCCAAATAATTTATAAACGTTTGTAGGTTGATTGAATAACAGATACCGAATTAGCATTTAACCCGGCAGATCTTGCTGTAATCCTATATACAGGCAACATACAGCCTGCTGGTCTAGGTCTTTCGTATTGACAATCTCTATCTCTAGGAGACTCACTAAAGTCCTCAATAATGTATTGAGGAACATCTGATAACCCTATGTCGGTGGCATCTACCCAATCACTATCTAATAAATTTTCCCAAGCTGGAAAATCTACTAGTGCACCTGCAACATTTTTTACATCACCAGGGTTTGAGCCAGGATACAAACCATTAGAGCCATCAAATAGAGTTACATCTGATAGTCCCGATGCTGCAATTTCTGCAACACGCAGTCCGGCTTCAGCGCCTTGGAATGACATGTGTTTATTTCTAATATTACCTGCCATCTTTTCTTCTAAAACTGTGGAACTAACTGCATTAATTGCAATGAGTGTCGCAACGGTTAATAACATTAAAACCACAATTATGGCTGAGCCTGTTTGTGTATGATTTTGTTTGGTTAAGTTCTTCATCATAGTAATTCGCTATCAATAAAATTAGGGTGTGTTATTTCGTAAAGACACTGTGGTGGTATACACTGTGCGTAAACGTCTATCGCCAGTTGCAACAGGATTTACTGTTGCCCCATTAAATTGTATTGAACGTGGTTCTTGAGTTATATTGTTATCACTTCTGAGTAATAAACCAATCCTTATACTTCTTACTGCATCCCAATTTGTAACGTTATTTGCGGTTACATAAGCATCCGCGTACTCGTCCATGCCGGTATCAATACCGTATAAAAGTTGCATATCTTCTATTCCACTTGCCAATGCAAGCGTTGTGAAGTCATCTGCCTGAATATCGTTATCACCATCAGGCGTCCAGGAAGATCGAAACAATGCTGGTTGACCATTCGCATCGGTACCAACAAAGTACGCAGTCGACTGCCAACGAAAAACTTGTGATGCTTGTGAGTAAATTGCGCTTAATGTGCCGCCTGCACGATTTAAAGCTACAGTATCTGTACCTGTAGTAAGACTGCCAATTTGGAATACATCAGCCACACTACAATCGGTAATCATCACAACTTCGTTTGCTGTAAAATCACAACCATTTGGATCTACAACATCAATAGCAGTATCGCCAGTGGATGTAGGAGCAGAGGTTAACTGTGCACCGCAACTTGAAGCGCGCTGAATATTAATTACATCTGTGTTAGCAACTACACCGCTTAAATTCAAACTTGCGTCTAAAGAGGGAACCCAATCGCTAGTGCCGTAATTAAAACCGCGAATGCTGTCTGTTCCATCAATTGCGTATGGGAATAGGACAAAAGCATTTGACGTTGCTATTGCGCCCGGCGTGATATCGTTAACAGGCACACCTGCACCGCGACTTAAACATCCGTTATAACCCGCCATACGTAAATCGTTTATCATCTGATCCACCACAAACCGACCATTTTCTTGCAGTCGTGATAGAGCATTTTCAAGTCGATAGGTACCTTTATTGCTTGCGAATATTTGGATTGCAGCCGCTGACACTACCAAGCCAAGCACTAGTGCAACTAATAATTCAACCAATGAAAATCCAATTTGTTTTTTATTTTGATACATGAGTTATACATCTGTCCTAAATGTGAAAGTTTGCAGTGTTGCGCTGCCGCCACTAGCTTGGCCGCCTTCACGTGTAATATTCCATTGCACGACAACCGTGCATGCGCCAGCAGCAGTACAGTTTATAGATCCATCACCACTGGGTAACAAGGCTAAAGTATTTACCAACCAACTGTTTACATCTGCATCTGCCAATGTTGTTCCAGTTTTATCGCCTTCAGTTATAAGTTGGTTATACGAACCATTAATCGCTTGAGGCCTATTTGCTCGCAACCGATCCACCATGTCATACGCAAGAAATGTCGCTTGAGATTTATGATATGCACCGTGATTCGCTTTTAAGGATGTTGCATGCAACGCCGCTAATCCAAGCAACCCTATAGATAAAATAAACACAGCAATCAGCACTTCAAGCAGTGAAAATCCACATGACTGCTGTCTCTTGGATTGAAATTTTAAAATTTTCATATCAAATAAACTCATGTGCAAACAGCAGTAGTTGAGCTAGATTGACCAGAAAGTGTAATAGTAATAACTCGTACGTCACTACTTCCTGTTGGGCAATCATTAGGAGTTAGAGTTAGAGTTAGAGTAACGTTAGCTCCTGTTGTTAAGGTTCCATCAGATTGGTAAGTTATAGTTGCAGCAGTACTAATTAACGATGCATTCTCAACGCCTTCAAAAAATTGAATGTCGACACCATTAACTCTAACCTTCCAACCAGCTGACCAATCTGTACCAGCTGTAATTGGCTGAACAATTACAATTTGATTCTGATTTATTGTTTGTCCTCTTGCATAATTTAATGAAGACAATAGAGAGTTTGTCTGCGCAGCAAGTCGATTTTGTTTGAATACTGCACTAAATGATGGCACTGCAAGTGTCAACATAACACCCAGCATTAGAACGGTAATCATCAATTCAAGAATTGTGAAGCCACGTTGTGCGAAATTTTTCATTTATCTAAAATTTAATCCTCTGTAGAGAGAGGTAGACCCTCACTCATCCAACAATGCAAATTACTCTACATTGATATTCAAGTATTTTTCGCGAGTGCGTTGTAACTCGCTTGGATTCTCTGATGAGCGGAAGTGCTTGATTTAAAAACGTGAACGAGGTTTATTGTGCATAAAATAGCGCAACATCTTTCGCCGATGAATGGTAATTATAAGAAATTAATTACAAATTGCTTGTAAAATTATTGTGTATCGTTTTAAAAATAATGCCGTGCAAAATTACTATCTGGCTACATCTATTACTCTGACATGGGTTACTGAAAAGCGGTCTAAATTGCCGATAAATGAGCGGAGTTTAAATTCCGATCGAGTGTAAAAAACGCAGAATTTTTTAGACTGTGCACATTACCAATGTGTTGCAGGAGTTTTTACGTTACGTGAATTGTAAGTAAGATCACCATCACTTGCTTGTCCACGTTGCGGTGCGGCAGCTAGTAAAACACAGTCAGCAATCGGTGTGGGCACATCACATACCGTTGCTGTTACTAAATAAAATTCCTTATCTGATAGAACACTTCCATCTCCATTTGGATCCGGATAACTAAGCCCTAAAATACCGCCAGCCACAAGATTTGTAGTATAAGTACTGTTTTTAGAGTAAAAATTTTGTTGCTCATGCATGATTTCTAGAAGAAGTTTCTGCCCGTCAGATCTTCGATTCTGTCTCATTTGGTTTTGATAACCAGGATAAGAAACCGCAATAAGTATAGATACCACAATCATTACGATCATCAATTCGATCATGGTAATACCAGTATTTTTTTTAAACAATTTTGTATACAGGTTTAAGCCAATAGGCAATTTGAATTACTTACTAATCTCTTTCCACGAATGCCTACCCAGTAACGAACCTATTGAGCCGCCACTGTTGAGATCTGGGTTTACCAGAATTTGATCAATATTGGTGTTCGACAACTGTGTAACTCTATAATCACCAATAAATGTGGAATCGCCAGGCGAACTTTCAAATTGTGTGCCAACAACAACATTAGCTGGACCTCTGAAACCATTAAGATTATCTTTTTCATCGAATAATCCATCTATGTTGATATCGAAAATTACATCCGTTCCCACACTACCTGTAAATGGATCAACACTTAGACCAAATCCACCAGATGTTGCGGAACAACTCATACCATCCTGTGGAATGACAGTACTAAAAAATAATTGATTATTACGGAGTTGTAAATTTCGTACCGGGCGTTCTCCCGGAAACTGTACACCGTTACTGCTACCTGGTGGTGGAATATCAAAATCGATAAACCAACCACGCGGTGAAGACCCAGGAATATAAGTAACGGGGTTTAAAGAAACTGTACGAACAACGAAACCATTATTATCGACTTGTGTAGTGAACTCCTGTTCAACTAAATCTGATGGCGAATACTTGCTTATAGTAGATAGATCACTAGGGTCATCCCATAATCCATAAATCGATTGAATTTCTGTATTAAGTGCATCATCTGAAGTGAAGTAGCTTCCTGTTCCAACTAATACAATATATCCACCTTCTGGGTTCTCTATAACAGTAGGTTTTGTTGTAATCGGCTGAGGTGTAGAAATAGCGGGTGTACCTGACTCATATGTTGCTGTGAATAATAGATTCGAGCGTATACTCCAACTTGAGTCATTCGTACTACTCATATCGATGATGTATACGTTGCCTAGTAGATCGCCTGCATACAATCTATCAACCGTTCCATTCCCATCTGTGTCAATACCCGTAATCCCACCAATTCCATTTGGAGTTAAAGGATCACCATTACCCGTATCGAGTTTTATAACATCACTTCCGATGCTCCAACCGTTATAACCTTCTTCTAAAAATGCAATGTAAATTACAGCGTTGCCTGTTGTGCTAAAAAATGGACCATCCACCTCTGTATTGTTATAACCATTTCCAAAAATGGCTACCCACTGTTTATTACCGGTACTAGGTGCATTACTCATTGCAATGATGGGTACGCTGTAAGAGAAACCTAAATCAGCGTCATCGCTATCGGAGAACTCCCACATTACAGAATCTGTATCAATATTTCCTGGCTCAGTTATATCCAAGGCAAAGTAACCTTGCCCGCCTGCACCTAAACCATTAACTAAAACAGTTCGCCACGAAGGTGTAGTTGCTGAACTGTCGCGTGGATCTATATATACATCATTCACACTAGGTGTTGCGTCTACATAAAATAGATGGTCGTACATTGGGTTGGTATATTCGCCAATACTATTCAGCAAAACATTTGGAACGTATGCAAATTTTTCTACGCCATCGGATACTTGAAATGCATGAAGCATGCCGTCATTAGCACCAACATAAACTAACTGATCACGTGTCTGGTTCGCTACACGAAACTCAAAATAGGTTTCACCAACTGCACTCGGAAAAGCCCCGCCAAAACGATTAGCAAATGGCGGTTCGCCAACAAAAACTGGCGATGAATGAACGATATCTCCGAGCACGGCACCCGTTCTTATACCATTAACAGTTGTATCCTCACGTATACGCATTTCACCAGCCATGAAATCTGTACCTTCATTGGATCTGTCACCGCGTAAATATTCCACTCGATCTTCTACAAATGTTGCGGGAGGTGTAGTTGGACTCGGCATTGCAAGATCCATTTGTTGGGGACTAGAAAGACCCGTAGTTGTAGGTGTTGTAATTTCAAAAGTACGTCCTTGTTGCACAGTGGGCTCATAGGTCAAAATATTTCTTGAGTTGGGAGTAATCGCATCAAGCTCTTCAGCTGCACTCCATTCAAAAACTGGATCGCCACCACTATTTACGTTAAAGGTGCCATTTGGATTTACACGCTGCGCAACTAATTCGCCAGCATTGGTTGCAAGGTTTGAAAACGTTCTGAATACTAATGTGTCTTGAGTTATGCTGGATGAATTAAATGCTACTGCAGTAGTGGAACCAAAATTTGATGCAGCGCGTGAAAAAGAAGACTCTACTTCGTTTATTACTGTAGAAAAATCACCGCTGTCTAAAACAGAAACAAAATTTCCACGTCCATTGTAAGAGGCATGTACTAAATCTTGCATTTGGCCTTCAAAGCTTGCATCAGGATCTAGCCAGAAACTTGGATTTGAAATACTAGGATCTGGTGGAAAAGAAACATCAACTGCTGAATTTTGATTATTAAAAATTCCAACAGTATGAGTATTCATATGTTGGTGTAATAAATCTCCAGGTGCCAATGCTCTTGGGTTTGGATCACGACTGAAGTCAACACTGGTGACAGGCACGCTATCAGTCAAACTACTTAAGTCACTTTCATAATAGAGCATCGCAACATCAGCCAATGTGTTGGTATGTATATCTTCAAACGCGAAACCGTCAAAGTCACTGCTTGATCCAGTATCTTCATTTCCAACTACACCAGCTTCGTTGTTAAAACCATCGGTAAAAACGAACGTTGAATTTTGCTGACACTCACCGCTTGGAGCAGCCAGGAGTGGGCAGTTAGAATTTCCTGCACTGGTGCTACCCGCGCTATTGAATATATCGTCAGCCGCACACTGAAAATATTTACCTACCTTATCCAGTCCCGTTCGCAAAGGTGTTCGATTTGTAGAACTAATCGATTGTGTTATTGCATCTAACAGTGCTGTTTGATTTGCATCGAGATCATCAAAATAAGTTGTGTCGGTTCGATCAATGCGTAGTTCGCTTGTTGTATTTTGGTTTACTGTTGCGTAATCAAAGTATGCTGAGTTACGACCGGTGACGGTATGACTCGCTATCGCTTTTGCTACATATTCACGCTTTCTATAATAGGTGAACCAGTTGGCAAACTTTTGTTGTGTTGCAGCATCAGCTGCGCTGATTAAAAACTCAACTTGCTCACCAAGTTCAAATATTCCATTACTATTAGTATCATTCCAGTCATAGTATTTAAACCCAAGCCCGGTCAAACGATTACCGGAAATATCTAATCCCGGAAGATCGGTTGTTAAATCAATATTATCGGCAGAAGTATTTGGATCATCAAAGTACGGATCGTTAGGTGCGTTGGTAATATCTGCATTCGGATAACCCGCCCATGGTCGGTAGGTTTTACTGCGGTCAAAATAAAGTGGGTTAAAAGTAGAACTTCTAAATCGAAAATCATCATCTGCTGCGACATAACAATTTTCTATTGCACTGCCAAATGCAGCATCTAGTGGCACCGGGTCTCCAGGAAACCGGACACCGTACAAATAGCCACTTACAAAATCCTGAGTTGGAACAGGTTCTGGTGGATTTACATATGGTTCACATGACGCTGGAATTCCACCTTCCGGTACACGATGGATAATGTTTACAAAATCACAAACACCCGAAACCATGGGTGAACAAAGCGCGCCGCTATTTTCTTGTTGTGTTAGCACTTCCCAATCCATACTCCCAGAGTCATCCATAAGGATCAAAACATTTGGCGGTAATGAAGGTGAAAGCTCTAACGGAACATCTGAGATATTTAATGACGCGGCATTTACAGTGCTTACGCTTAATAAGCTTGCGAACAGTACAAGCTGTTTAGCAAATAAAAACTTTGTATTTAGAGATTGAAACATATGTCTTATTTGTTACCAGTCAACACCGTACAGAGATTGCAAAAATACTTCTGTATTATCACTTCCACCAGTCCCCCGAGCCGTCACCCGAAATAACTGAATTGTTTGGCCTGCTTGACCTTGACCATATCCTTCAACTAATAATTTCGGTGCAACTTGTGTTTCAGAAATATGTTGAATAATAAATCTAGGCTCTGTAGTTACATTACTTGGATTGAACGCCATATACCTCCTAGAATTAACATCTTGCCAGCTTATGCTTTTCCAAAGTTCGTCATCAGTATTGTCATACAGTGCATCAATACCATTGTTATCAAAGTTTACGAGACTAAGCCCACCTGCATCCAATAAGCCTTCTCCCGCCTTTAAAGCAGCTTCAGCAGTTTGCAATGCAACCAAACTATCTCGAGTGTTACCTGCCATTCGCAGCTCTAAAGTTGAACCTTGCATGCTTGTTACCGCGATAAGCGACATAACGAGTAACATTATTAAACCCACAAACAGCACAGCACCAGATTGTTGAAACATGATATTTATATGCATTGTGTTATTGCACTCGATTGCGAAGGTTGATTGTAGTATTAGCTACGTAACGTAACTTGCGATCAGCAGGATGAGAAATTGGGGTGGCATCAGAAATTATCGTGCCCGCAACATTATAAGAATTCGTGTCCAACTGCGCGGTGACATCTTCACCCGTTACCATCAACAACCCCAAACGCACCGCTATAACACTTTGCCAATCAGCAACATTATTTGCTGTTACATAACGATCAACAACTTGGTCATTTGGCGCAGTTATATCTACGCCATAAAGAATTTGCATAGATTCAACACCTTCTAGTAATTCCTCAGCATTCATCTGGGCTGTATTTGTACCTGTAGGAGGACCGAATGCTATTAAGTTACTGCGCCATAAAGAATTTACACTAGGGTTTTGTGTACTAGCTCTTATGTAATAAATTTCAGGCTTATATGATGCAATTAGAGCATCTTCTCCGTAAGTGCCGATGGTTGTTGTAGTATTCCCAGGGACAATATTAGTGTTGTCACCGTAGCTGACGGTATTTAAACCATAATCAGCATCCGATATTTGAAAAATGGAAGCCTGTCTTGGGTCACAGACAACGCCAATTCTTCCTCTTTCAAAATCTTGATCCGAAAAACTACTATTAAGCTCAAACGTATTTCCAGCGGTATTATGGAATATTAAACTCGAGGTATATGTAGATGCTTTTAGAATAACAATTGCATCTGTATCAGCAACAGCTGATGCCACTGGTATTACATCTACACCACCTTCATAGCCATGAATACCGCGCGCAAAATAATCAAGAAACCAAGTTGCAGCTCCGCCTACAACTGCATTTGTATTATTTGTTGTAGTGCGACATGGCAAATAACTAGCCATACGAATGTCATGAGACATAAAATCAAGACTAAAACGTAAGCTTTCTTGTAAACGTGACAAGTTATCTGTCATGCGATATGTCTGCTTACTGCTTATGTACATCCCCGTAACACCACTTACTAAAAACAAACCAAGCAATAGTGCAACCATTAGCTCAACAATAGAAAATCCTTTTTCATTACACTTAATTTTCATAACTCAGCCATAATCATAATTTCTTCAGGGTTTGCGCCTGCCTGCCATTGAACTGTAACCGTTACATCGTCACCGTTTCTCTCAATTTTACCATCGCCGTTTGGAAGCACCGATGTCATGTCCAACGTACCGGTACAGGACGAATCGTTTTCATAATTCCCTAGTGCACACTTCCATTGAGCAAGTTCAAATGAAGCAAGCTGTGTAGGCGAACACGTCGCAGTTGTAGACTGGCAATTTGGAGGACTACCGGGAATACTTGTATAAGCGCTATCGTAATTACCATTACCAAATCCGATAGGATTAGCACGCATTTTATCTATCAAATCATATGCAAAATAACTGGCTTGTGATTGGAGATAAGCGTTATGGCTACTTTTCATACTGAACAATTGCATGCCCGCCATACCAAGCAAGCCAATAGATAGTACTGCAAGTGCAACTAACACTTCCATTAACGTAAACCCCTGAGCTTTTTTATTCATAAAATTTAACAACTCGCTACCGGGGTGCCGAGACTTTGTTCAGGCACCCCACTAGAATTTAATGGCGCCAGTCTTGTGCGCCCCCCAGGCCCAATAATAATGGCGCGTGCTTTTGTTAAATCACTGTTTTTACAAAGCACAAAAGTACCTTGATTATCAGACCTGCCTTTTGCATTAAAACTAAATGAGTCCATCCCACCATTAACATTAAATGTATAGTTAGATGGTAAATTTTCATTTACACGTATCAGTTCTTCTCCTGCATCAACAACATCATCACCATCGTCGTCTATAAATATGATCCAACTATTTTCATATCCTGATCCATTACAATCAGTAGAATTGTCGCTATGACAAACTTTTATTGATTGATTTCTACGTACTGCTTCACTTCTAGCAAAATGCAGAGATGAGACTAACTGATTGGTATATGCACTGAGTTGATTGCGTTCGATGACACGCCCAAAGCCAGGCACGCCCAGCGTCAATACAACAGCCGCCACGGTTATCGTGATCATGAGTTCAATTAATGTAAAAGCAGATTCGTGTTTTTGCATCTTTTTTCAAAGTTGCGAACACACGACGAGAAGATACAAGCCAACTCTCCAAGCAGGCTTATTCCATGTTAAATATCTCAGTGACGTTGGATAGAGTGCCAACGCTCGTTCCTTCCTGACTTACCCGCCGCGATATTTCGCGATCTATATATATTTACTAATGTAATTAAGCACATCCAGTGCTTACCACTTAGAGTATATCTATTGTATTAGGTTCTATAGGTAAATTCTTGTTCCAGCAGGAAAGAATTTCACCAGCTTCTATGTCATTGCTGTGCGGAGAGTTTTTATCCTTATGAGGCATAAGGCTTTAGGCGGGAGTGCCTAGATTTTGTTCTAACAATTAAAAAAACCCACGGTTTTGAGACCGTGGGTTTAGAAAGCCTGCTTCCCTGTAGGCTAATGCATAGATATTTTACTGAGGGCTATGTGACTAATTAGTGACCGGCTTCACGCTATTTAAACTGTCAGGTGCCTCATATCCAAGCAATTATACCGACTGTCAAAATATGGCTTTAATGGTAATTACTGAAGATTTTTACGCGACTCGCTGTAATGCAAGTTCAACTTGATTGCGTTTTTCATCGCCTAACAAACAAGTGATAATTTCCAGCGTAAAATCCATTGCAGTGCCAGGTCCACGAGAAGTTAAAATCTTACCATCTATTTGTACTGCTGAGGCTGTAATTTCAATAGCATCATTTTCTAGTGCTTCTAATACACCTGGATATGCAGTAGCTTTTCTATTATTCAACAAGCCTGCACTAGCTAAAACAATTGGGGCTGCGCAAATTGCAGCAATGTAGTGATCTTTATCAACAGCATTTTTTAAAATTTTATGAATGCGTTCATCTTTATTTAAGTTATCTGCGCCCGGCAAACCACCCGGTAGCACTACCATATCGAATTCCTCATCGATAACTTGATCTAGCATAGTATCTGCAAGAAGTTTTGTGCCGCGCGAAGCAACAATAGGTTTTCCATCTAAGCTGGCCGTGGTTACCTGCACATCTGCACGACGTAACAGATCTATAATGGTGACGGCTTCTAGTTCTTCACAGCCTTGGGCGAGAGGGACGAGTACTTTTGCCATGGTGTTGTCGCTTTATTAGCTAATTTTTTAGAAATCGCGGTGTTAATAAGTCCGCTTACTGTAACTAATTCTACCTCTTGTGCACTTAGTTTAGAAAGCTCCTGCTCAAGTACCGACAAGGTCGTTTGATGAGGATGTCCAATTGCTAGAGCGTAACCTTGTTGTTTTGCAATTTTAATGAGCTGCTGTATTTGCTGCTTAACGAAATCTTTATCGTTTGCAACAGAATCTAAAAATACATCGCGCCGCACACTCGGGATGTGATAGCTCAGTGCCGCATCTCCAGCAACGGTTTTAGCTGTTGTTTTACTATCAACAAAAAATAGATGTTCGTCGCGATTCGCAATGGCCTGCATCAACCATTCCATATGACTAGAATTACTAGTTAGCAAGCTTCCCATGTGGTTATTTATACCTTGTGCATGCGGTACAGCATCAATACTAATATCTACTATGCGAGTGAATTCTTGCTTAGACATGTCCGACCTAAGCCCCCATGACCAAGTTTTTCTGACTTAGAGGCTTGCATTGGCAAATGCAACATGACTTCTTTACCGTTTTGATGTGCTAAGCGCGCTAATTTAATCGAGTGAGGTCTAGCTGGAAGAATAGAACACGTAACGGGTAGGCTAGAATTGATAACTCGTTTGCCTGCTTCAATATTATGCCCGATATCATCAATGATAATAGCAATAACCGCAGGTTCAGCTGCAAAGCCATGCAATGGGGCCAAACTAAGCAGCCCCATAAAAACAATTGTTAGTTTCTTAATATTAGTCTTGAGCACGTAAGCGTTAGAGATTTGCTTGTTGTGTGCCCGACATGGTTCTTAAAACTTTTAGTGCTTCTTCTAAAGCATAGTCCGTCGCATCATCCTTGGTTTGCTTGGGGATTGTCACTACCGATTTTGGTTCTCTTGCTTTTTTATTAGCCTCTTGGTGTTCATTTTCCAAATGGCCTTCTAAATCAGACTCAGAAATAATACTGAGTGCAGAGTTTTCTTCATCAGAGGCACCTTCTATTTTTAACAAAATATCTGGAACAATTCCTTCGCTCTGAATCGATCTGCCTAAAGGTGTGTAGTACCTGGCAGTAGTTAGCTTCAACGCCGTGCTGTCATTCAATGGCAAAATTGTTTGCACCGAACCCTTGCCAAATGAAGTGGTTCCTAAAATAGTTGCACGTTCATGGTCTTGCATAGCGCCCGCAACAATTTCTGATGCCGAAGCCGAACCCTGATTTATCAACACAACTAAAGGCGCTCCCTTTAACGAATCACCTGTACTTGCTGAATATTTTAATTCTGAATCTTCAACACGCCCTTCTGTGTAAACAATCAATTGATTATCTTTAAGAAAAACATCTGAAACACCAACCGCACCGGTTAATACACCACCAGGATTATTGCGTAAATCTAAAACCAAACCTTTTAAATTGCCTTCATTTTTCTTTTTCAAACTCGCTAGTGCATCTAACAACCCTCGTGTGGTTTTAGATTGAAAATTGGATATACGCACATAACCATAACCTGGCTCAAGTACACGGTTTCTGACGCTACGTACGCGAATTACATCTCGCGTTAAGGTTAGGTCTAATGGTGCGTCTTCACCTTCACGTACAATAGTAAGTACGATATCCGAGCCCTTTTTGCCGCGCATTAGTTTAACGGCTTCTTCTAGAGTCAAACCTTTTACAGATTTATCATCTAATTTAATTATTAGATCACCGGCTTTAACCCCTGCGCGATCAGCAGGAGTATCGTCAATAGGTGCAATAACTTTTACAAAACCATTTTCCATTCCTACTTCAATACCAAGCCCACCAAATTCTCCAGAGGTTCCAATTTGAAGTTCACGAAATTGTTCTTCATCCAAGTAGGATGAATGCGGATCCAAGCCAGCTAACATACCGCGAATTGCATTTTTTAATAAATCGCTATCATCAACGTCGGTTACGTAATCCTGTTTAATACGCGCGTAGACATCTGTAAAAGTACGCAAGTCTTCTAGCGGTAAAGCCGAGGCCATTTCTTTATCGGCCCACACATTGTGCGCCATCGCTAAAGTAAGCCCGATTACCACTCCCCAGATAATTCCGATGTTTAGGGGGTGCTTAAATTTCATTACCGCTCTCCTAGAATGTTCTTTTGTCACGTGGATACTGTCCATTATGAAAGGAAAAAATAGATTCGCAACATATTAGATTGCTAAGTGTGATCAAACGTTCACGAAATTACTCTATAAATAAGTACTTAAATAAGTCGCATCTACTCATATATACATTATATAGGGGTTTATAAGATTGTACTCCCCGACCATCGGCCATAAATATGCCAGTCAATGCCTGATTGAATTCGAGAAAAATACGCTCAACCCGATGCTGGACTTCTGGATGCAGCTGATTTGACACACCATTTTGCCGGATTGATTGGGCTTCCCTGCTTACGAATTTCGAAATAAAGGCCTGGCTTATTGTTCCCACCGCTATTACCTACGGCAGCCACTTTTTCTCCTGCTTCAACCCATTCACCAACTTGCTTAAATAAACTCTGATTGTGGCCATAAAGACTCATATAACCATCGCCATGATCCACAATAATGAGCAACCCTAGCCCGCGCATCCATTCTGCAAAAGCAACTCTACCATGATAAATACTGCGCACATTATTGCCTTCTGTGCTTGGGATAAATACACCCTGCCAATATAATTTGCTACGTGCTGAATTACGTTTCTGTCCAAATTTATTACTGGGTTTGCCCACTGCTGGCCAGTACAACTTACCTTGTGATTTACTAAAGTTTTTACCTTTTTCAAAAACCGGAATATCCGCCAGAGCGGAACGAAGACTTTCAATTAATCCTTTAAGTTGTTTTTCATTACTTTCTAGATTTTCGAGCTTTCCCTTTTCTGATGAAACATTACTATTTAACGAACTAATTGCTGTTTTACGCTGTTTTTGCGCCTGTTCCAGCGATTGTTTCTCATTCAATAAACTCAGCTTGGCTTGTTTAGCAACTTCTTCTACTTGTAGAATCTTGGCCTGAACTTCGTTAACAGACTGCAATACCTTTGTAGCTTTATCAATTTCACTCAGACGCGCGCGATGCAGATAGTCGTAATAAATAAGATTGCGCCCCAGCTTTTCAGGATTCTGTTGATTCAATAACAATTTAAGTTTTTGTTGGCCACCGTATTGATACTCTGAACGAATCTGCGCATATAAGATGTTGTGATGTTTGGACAATTGCTTTTGCAATTGTTTTTCCTCTGCTTGCAACTTTGCTATTTTTTCTTGACTCTGTTTAAGGTTTGTTTCGGTTACCGTAAGTTGCTGGTTTAACTTTCCGATATTTTGCTCAGATTCACGCAGCTGTTTTTCTAACCCACCAAGTTCGCCACGTTTCTGTTCTAGTTTTTGTTGTGAATTGCGAATTTTCTCCTGAACCTTGACGAGCTTTTTTTCTGTCTCTTGTTTAGTAAGTTCTGCAAATGCAGCTCCCATCGAAGCCATACACACTAAGAAAATCAGCACGAAGGATATTGCTCTAATCATTTGGAAAGCTCGTGTTTGCAACATATATAGATAAAATTACACCCACTAAACTAGTCATAAGTAGTTTTAACTTATTGATTTATATAGTTTATTAATGTATTAGACATTTATAATATTAGCCTATACTATAAAAAGATACGTTTGCATGGAAACGCAAACCTACAACAAATAGGATCCATTATGAGCATAGGCGCAGAAGAACTCATCTCTAGAGAAGAAGACATAGAACAGGCGTCACGATCTCTAAAAGCCATGTCGCATCCTTTACGTTTAAAAATTCTTTGTGTGTTGGGTGACCGAGAAGTCAGCGTACAAGATATTGTCTATAATGTCGGCACCTCTCAAAGTAATATCTCTCAGCATCTCGCCATTCTACGTGATAAAGGTATTTTAGCCTCTCGCAAAGATGCTAATCGTGTATTTTATCGTGTTGGTGATGAACGCACACTCAGTTTAATTAATATGATGCAACAAGTATTCTGCTCAGCGCATTAGTTCTATCTCGTTTTTTCTTTACATGATTTCTAAGTTACTTCTATATGCAAGAATATATTGAATTCGCCGGGCGGCATACCATGCTATTTATAGCGCTTGCTGCAGTAGTTGCTTTAATTATTATGAGCGAACTAAAGCGCGCCACAAAAGGCTTCAAAGAAGTACCGCCTTCTGAGGCGGTAAGATTGATCAATAAAGAAGATGCCTTGGTATTGGATGTACGAGAAGCTAATGAGCTAGGCCAGGGTAGTATTATAGATGCTAAGCATGTCGCTCTCAGTGTACTGCCTGAAAAATTAGATAACCTTGCAAACAATAAAGACCAACCTATTTTGGTTTTTTGTAAAATGGGCAATCGCTCAGCACAAGCCTGTAAATTATTATTAAAAAATAGCTATACCAATGTATTCGGTTTAAAGGGCGGTATTACCGCCTGGGTGAATGACCAGCTCCCCATTACTAAAAAATGAGTAAAAAATATGAGTGCTCCTGAAGTTACCATTTATACTGGCCACCGTTGTGCATACTGCAATGCGGCAAAAAAAATGCTGGATAGCAAAGGTGTTGGGTATAACGAAATTAACATCCATGAAGATTCAGCCAAGGCTGAGGAAATGGTAGAACTCACTAAGCGTCAAACGGTTCCTCAAATATTTATTGGCGATACACATATTGGTGGTTTCGATGATATGGCTGAGTTAAATAGCGAAGGCAAGCTTGATGACATGCTAAATGCGAAAGGTTAGAGCAAGGAATACCAAAAGAATTATCCAAAAGAATATTTTAGGGAAAGCCTTAAGTAATTCAGTCATAATTAGTCATTAAAGAAATTAAACACATAAGAAAATGGCTGATAAACCTGCTCAAAAATTTGAAATCCAAAAATTATACGTAAAAGACCTTTCCTTCGAGACACCAAATTCACCTAAGATCTTTACTGAAAAATGGAATCCTAAAACGGATGTCCATATTCAAACTGAGAATGACAAAATAGACGAAAATATATTTGAGGTCGTCATCACCGTGACAGTAACCGCTATTCACGAAGAGACTACGGCATTTCTAGTTGAAATTAAGCAAGCAGGAATATTTTTTTTAGAAAACTTTCCTGAAGATCAGCATAAACAATTATTAGGTAGTTATTGCCCTAATATACTTTTCCCATTCGCGCGTGAAGCCGTTGCCGAATTGGTCGCCAAAGGCGGCTTCCCACAATTGTTATTAAACCCAGTTAACTTTGATGCGCTGTACCAACAGCATTTATCTGCAGTTAAAGAACAAAAAGACAACCCTGAACAGATCAAGCATTAATATATGACTACCGCTGCAGTATTAGGTGCAGGATCCTGGGGAACTGCGCTAGCCATTCAGTTAGCTAACAATGGTCATGCAGTAAAACTTTGGGGCCATGACGCAGAGCATGTTAAAGCCTTACAGAGTGATCAAGAAAACAAACGCTATCTTGCCGAGAAAACTTTTCCTGATACCTTATCTGCTGAAGCATCGCTCGCTAATGCTATTCAAGACAGCGATTTTATTCTATCTGTTGTCCCTAGTTATGCTATGCGCGAAACCTGTGAGAAATTAAAGCCACTGGCAGAAACCAGTAAGTTTGCCAATAAGTTCGTATGGGCAAGCAAAGGTTTTGAAAAAAAATCCAAAATGATGATGCATCAAGTAGTAGAAGATGTATTAGGAAATAAAATTCAATCAGCCGTGTTATCTGGCCCGTCATTTGCTAAAGAAGTAGCAAGCAGTTTACCTACAGCGGTTTCTCTAGCTTCGAGTGATATTGAATATGCAAAAGAGTTAGCGGCATATTTTCATAGCGATAACTTCCGAGTCTATGCAAGTGACGATGTTATCGGCGTAGAACTAGGTGGCACAGTAAAGAATGTGCTGGCAATTGCATCTGGCATTGTTGATGGCCTAGGATTTGGCGCGAATGCACGTGCGGCTTTAGTAACCCGAGGGATGGCAGAGATGATGCGTTTAGGCGTTGCATTAAAAGCAAAACCACAAACGCTTATGGGTTTGGCTGGGATGGGAGACTTAGTGCTGACCTGTACTGACAATCAATCTCGTAATCGCAGATTAGGCATCGCGTTAGCACAAGGGAAAACCGCTAAGCAATATATGGACGATCTAGGGCAGGCAGTAGAAGGTTTTCATGCTGCACAAGTTGTATATGAAGTTGCCAAAGATAATAATGTAGAAATGCCAATTTGTAATCAAGTGTGGAATGTTTTAAGTGAAAAAGTAGATCTTAAAACAGCCATTGCACAGTTACTGGGTCGCGAGATGAAGCAGGAATCTAGCTAGGCCTTATTGTTTTAAAGTCATTATTCAAAGTTATTTTGGCGCCAAGCCTCGTAAAGAATAATTCCTACAGAGTTTGCTAAATTAATACTGCGAGATGATACATGCATGGGTATACGCAACACGTTACTTGGCTCATATTGGTCTAGCACCTGATCGGGCAAACCTCGTGTTTCCGGCCCAAAAATAAATGTATCGCTGGCTTGAAAGCTTGGGACATCATAGTTTGTGCACCCTTTAGTAGAACATGCGAAAATCCGCTTCGGTTTAAGCGCATCCAACATGGTTTGGTAACTTTGATGCTCCGTTACGCTGGCAAATTCATGGTAATCCAATCCTGCTCGACGCAGCTTTTTTTCATCAAGCTGGAAGCCTAAAGGATGAATTAAATGCAGATCACAGCCCATATTGGCGCATAACCGTATAATATTCCCCGTGTTCGGTGGAATTTCAGGCTCAAAGAGAACGACGTTAAACATTTATAAATGACTAATAAAAAATTATATCTGGAGTTTTGCGGATTAAAGCTAAACTCACCTTTAGTTTTACTGTCTGGATGTGTGGGATTTGGTGAAGAATATACACGTATTGAAGGATTCTCCAACACCGATGTAGGTGCAGTCTGTTTAAAGGGCACTACAGGTGAGCAGCGTTTTGGCAATGCACCACACCGCATTACCGAAACTCCTGAAGGTATGCTCAACGCCATTGGCTTACAAAACCCTGGGGTGGATTATGTCGTTAACGACATATTACCTAAACTCGATTTTTCCGAAACACGCTTCATTGCCAATGTATCTGGCTCAACCATTGAAGAATATATTGAAGTCACACAAAAATTTGATGACTCACCGATTGATGCCATTGAAATAAATATTTCATGCCCAAACGTAAAAGAGGGCGGTGTCGCCTTTGGTAATGACCCAGATATGTCTGCACGCGTAGTTGCTGCTTGTAGATCAGTAACCAAAAAACCAATTATCACCAAGCTATCGCCTAACCAAACAAATATACAGCTCAATGCCAAACTTTGCATTGAGGCGGGAAGTGATGCCTTTGCAGTTATCAACACCGTGATGGGTATGGCGATTGATATTCACAAGAAGCAGCCCATCATTCACAACAACCAAGGCGGCTTATCTGGACCTGCCATTAAACCGATTGCATTATTAAAAGTGCATGAGGTGCATCGAGTATGCAAACCTCACAATATTCCCATCATTGGTCAAGGTGGGGTAGTAAATGCAACGGATGCTATCGAGTTTTTATTAGCAGGTGCTACAACGGTAGGTGTAGGTACAGGTCTTTTCTACGACCCTTTATGTTGTACTAAAATTAACAAAGGCATTATTGAATATCTGGAACAAAACAACCATCAACATGTAAATGAAATAATCGGATGCTTGCAAGTTCACTCGAATTAATTTCTGATTTTTAGACAACGACAATTTACTTAGAGTAAATTCTAAATCTTATATATTAGAATGAGCCACAGAGATTATACTCAATGTACTCCTAGTTTACCCACCACTTGATTACCTAAACGTTTCCCATAAGACCAAAGTTCTCGGCCCTCCTGATTACATTCTAGCTTTACGAGTCTTCGGTCACCATTATCTACACTACGTATGCGTGTAATAAATCCTTTTGCCTCAAGGAGCTCCAGTGCTTTTGATATTTGTGAAGCTGCGATATTTAGTTGTTTGCTAATTTTTGTAGGGGTAGCAAAATTCGATTGAGCTACTTTATCCAATATTCTCCATTCGGCTAAACTTATACCTTTCTTTCTTAACAGAGCTTCCATCTCTTCAAAAACTCTATAAACAACGCTAGATGCAACGGCTACATCATCAAAATCTAGACTATTTGCTAATTGAACTTCTTTTAGGCGTTCATCAACCATTTTACCCAGCTCAACTAGAAGGTTTTTATCATTTTCATTCGCAGTGCGTGGGCTTGTATCCATGATACAGAGCGTACCAAGATTTTCTTTTTCGATAGACTGTAAAACATAGCCCATGTAATACCTTACCATTGGCGCATTTATTACTAGTGGATTATCTGTAAAGCGGGAATCAGTTTTAGTATCGGCAATCTCAAATAATCGTGAAGCATGATCATCGGTAACAGTCTGGTTTATCGCGTGGCCGCAAATGGAAATATCTCGGTCTATTTCAGGAATTTCTACCCCTTGAGCAGATTTAAACCAAACTCGATTTGTATCTACGAAACAAACGCACGCCATAGGTACTTTCATTGCTTGCTTAGCAATAAGTGTAGCCCTGTCATATATACTTTCAGGACTTGTATCGAGTAAATTTAGTGAATGTAACGCTCTTATACGATTTAATTCGGTTATTGGAATTGGCGCATCCTTCATTTATTGTCCCTTAAATTTCTTCAGAATTTTTTATGCGTAATTGCAAAACCTATATGCAGCAATGCAAAATAGACTTTATTTTACATCTAATATTGTTTAAATAAAAATATATTTGAATTAATTAATAATTGATACATTCTTGTACATTACGAAATACAAACTCTAAATACAAGAGATTAAACCTCTTCTTTATTAATATTTAGATGCTTTTAATTCTGTATAAACTAGCGCTACCTCTATCATTATCCTTAAGACGGTATTAAATTTTATATCCAAACTCAGTTTTGATTGTAAGAAATTATTTAATTTTATTAAATATTATTTTTTACAGATTTTCTCCTTAATAAGAATTCTCCTGGTTATAGTTCATGTGAAAAACGAAGGTTTTCGTTTGCAAAATGCATAGAAATTTAACCATTAACGAAAAATTTAAACACAAATTCGCATTAGTTGATCAAAATGGCGAATGCTCTCCTATTGTAAATGGAATTATGAGAGAAGATGAAACTGGCGCATTACTACTACCTGAAAATGAGAGTTTATTAAAAGAATCACAAATTCTTCGTTTCTTTAGCACTACACACGAAACGCGTGACTATTTAATAAAAAAGCGTTTCCACGACTGCAAGCGTCCCATTGGTAATTGGCTCATCAAACCATTTGTGGTTCTATTCTAATTCACAGAATAATTACAAATGATGCACACGTACATACAGAAATTAATCCTATGTTTAAAACTCAATTTTAAAAATATTTCTGTGCTGAATCGATAATTACAGATGTCATATCTTTATTCTAAATAATACAGACCTTGCATGGATGCAAATTAATTGTAAAATATATAAACTTATTTTGCATATATGCAAACATGATAGATTGGAATGATATACCCTTTTTTATAGCTGTCGCAGAATGCGGCACTCTTAATGATGCAGCTAACAAACTTTCAGTTAATCACTCCACTGTTTATCGTCGTATAAACACTCTAGAAAAAAAACTTGGAACACATCTTTTTGATAGGGTTCAAGATGGATATTCTTTAACCGAAACTGGCTCATCTGTTTTAGAATATGCATTAAATGCAGAAATCTCTATTCACAGTTTTGAACGTACTGCTGACGGCGAAGACTACCGGTTATCAGGAAGAATACTTATAACTGCTCCCTCTTCGTCACTCGCATCAGATTATTTAGCGCCCTGTATTTCACTATTCCGCAAGGAGCATCCCGGTATAAAAATAGATGTAATAGTAAGTGATGAGCTACAAGATCTATCTAGACGAGATGCTGATATAGCATTACGTGTCATCCAGAATCCACCCCAATCTTTAATTGGCCGTAAAGTTTGCAATATCAGTTGGGATCTCTATGCAAGCCAACAATACTTAAATAAATATGGGAAGCCTCAATCTATGAAAGATTTAGGAAACCATAAACTTATCGGAACAAATGGACAATTTCTTAGTGTGCCTGCATATAAATATTTTAATGAAATGTGCCCAATTGATAACTACGTGTGCAAAGCTAGTGACTTATTAACGATTTCTGCACTATGCTCACAAGGAATAGGCGTGATAATTTTGCCATCTAATTTTAAAAACCACAAACTAGTAAAATTATTTAAAGTGACGCCAAATTTCAATGAGCAGCTTTGGATATTGATTCACCCAGACTTACAACGATCTACGCGTATTAATATATTTAGTGATTTTTTATATGAATATTTAGAGAAACAAAATTTTCATATAACTGAAAAAAAGAAGTAGAATAATATGAGAGATATATCTTAAATGTTCTTATGATTGAAACAAATCCAGCTCTTGGATCTTCCTAGTTAACGTATTCCTACCCCAACCCAATAGTTTTGCGGCCTCTTGTCTTTTACCATTGGTTTTACGCATTGCAGCTTTTATCATAATGGACTCAAATTCAGGCATTGCACGATCGAGTATGGATTCATTTCCTTTTGATAATTCTTGATCTGCCCACTCTCTTAGTAATGCTTGCCAACTTGCAATATCTGTAACCGACATTTCATCTTTAAGCATTTCGGCAGGTAAGTCTTGCATTCGAATTTCATTACTTGATGCCATAACTGTTAACCATCTACAAACGTTTTCTAACTGCCTAATGTTCCCTGGCCAAGTTAAAGCACTCAAGTATTCAATCACCTCATCTGATACGTTTTTAACATTGGTTTCTAACTCTTTAGCAGATGCTTTCATAAAGTGTTGTAATAATGCAGGTATATCTTCTTTACGCTCTCGCAAAGTAGGTAACACGACACGAATAACATTTAGGCGATGAAATAAATCTTCACGAAAGTCGCCATTAAGCACTCTTGCCTCGAGGTTTTGATGCGTTGCTGCAATAATTCGCACATCGGCTTTTATGGGTTGATGTCCGCCAACCCGATAAAAATTTCCATCTGATAACACACGCAATAAACGGGTCTGCAAGTCAGCGGGCATGTCGCCAATTTCATCTAAAAATAATGTTCCTCCATTCGCTTGTTCAAAACGTCCTTTACGTTGGGAATGCGCACCCGTAAATGACCCCTTTTCATGGCCAAATAATTCAGACTCTAATAACTCGCGTGGTATTGCAGCCATATTTAGTGCAATAAATGGGCTTTGTGCACGGGGACTATTTTCATGCAATGCATGTGAGACAAGCTCTTTACCCGTTCCAGATGCACCATTAATTAATACCGTTACATTTGAATTGGATAATCTGCCAATCACGCGAAACACTTCTTGCATAGCAGGTGATTCACCAATGATCTCTGGCAATTCATCAACCGATTCTTCTTGCTTATGAGTGACTATTTCTTCGTTTGCAGCCATGCATGCTCTTTTAGTTAGCTCTACTGCATCATCCACATCAAATGGTTTAGGCAAGTATTCAAACGCACCTTTTTGATATGCTCCCACCGCACTTTGTAAATCAGAGTGTGCAGTCATAATTATGATCGGCAAATCTGGATGGACAGACTTTATTTGCTCTAAAAACTCAAAGCCATCCATACCCGGCATGCGCACATCGGCAAGAATGGCACTAGGGGTATCACTTTCAAGTTCGTGAATTGCAGTAATGGCTGATTCAAAAGTCATCACAGGGATCTGTGCTTTTTGAAATGCCCGTTCTAATACCCAGCGTATAGCCTGATCATCGTCTATCACCCAAACTTTTGATGTTTTCATTATTTTTCTTGCTAACCTTGCATTTATTTTTTTAAGCTAAGCTGGTCTTCAGCACTTAATGGTAGCAATACACGAAACTGTGTATGCCCCGGCATAGAATCAAATTCAATTAATCCACCGTGCAAATTAATTAAATTTTGAGATATTGATAAGCCAAGACCTTTGTCGTCTGCGCTTCCAGACACCATGGGGAAAAAAATTTGTGATTTAAGTTCTTCTTTTATTCCCGGACCATTATCAGTCACGCTGATCTCGACAACCAAACGATGCATAACATCGCCTAAAGTATATTGTCTCAATATGCGAGTTTTTTGAGTTATTTCAGGTTTTACTTCATTCGTATATCTATCTGCAGCACGCACTGCATTGCGGACAATATTTAGAACGGCTTGCACCAGTAAATCACGGTCGGCAATAATCTCCGGAATACTTGGGTCATAATCAATCTTAAATTCAACTCCAGTGGGAGTTTCCGCAAGGGCCAAATGGCGAATATGTTCTAATACGTGGTGCACGTTGACTAATTTTTTTGCAGGCATAATGTTCGGGCCAAACATACGATCTACTAATTTTCTTAAACGATCTGCTTCACTGATAATAACGTCTGTATATTCGTGCAATGAAGTCTCAGTAAGTTCTCCTGCTAATAATTGTGCTGCACCGCGCAAACCGCCTAATGGATTTTTTATTTCATGCGCTAAACCTCGCAACATACTTTGTGTGGCTTGTGTTTCTGACAATATATGTTCTTCACGACTTATTCTGACCATGCGATCGACTTTAGAAATTTCAAGCAAACATACTGAACCTTTTTTTTTACTAATCATGGGGGTAGTAGAACAATCGATGATTAATTCACTTCCACCTAAACACTTCATACACACTTCACGCTGGGTAATGGGATGGACACTTTGAATAGAGTCTTGAATTCGCTTTATGAGTTCACCATCCGTATCTTGAATAAAATCGGTTAGAGATCGATTCAATGCATGTCGCACGCCCGTACCTACAATTTCTTCAGCAGCAGGATTTAGATATTTTATGAATAGCTTTTCATCAACCAAAAACACAGCCAATGCAAGGTTGTCTAATATGTTCTTATGATGATTTATATCTGCCATTGATTGCATAATTATTCAGTTTTCACCAAAAATGTTTGTAGGCATTTGACATAGCTTGCTCTTAACTAAGTAATTGCAATAATCGATCCAACTGATTTGCGCTGAATCTGTATGCTGTATCAATAACTTAAGACGATTCTATACCAATTAGTGCACTATTATAGTGCATTTGTAGAATCAAAATTGTGCAATATGCACCAATTTGAAGCTAAGGTGCGTTATTTACTGATCTGCGTGAGGAGTTAACACCACTGCTTGGTGGCGGTAGATGGTTCGCAGTAGATTCGATTGACTATTAGTTGTTTATGCCTGGAGATGGTGGTGCCGGTGCTGGCGGAGGCGGCGGGGGAGTAGCTTGTCTATTAAATTTTGTGTTGCTAGGTAAATTACCATTCCGAGTAATGCCAGGATCATCACTTCCATCGTTCGATGAATTTTCAGTATTTTGTAAAGCAGAATACCGCTGTAAGGTAACGCTCACTGGGGTTGCAGTGATCTTAGCACTACCATCTGCATCTACTACTTTTACTGTGATGACATGCGTCCCACGATCAACATTATTTAGTGCGGTAATGGTACTGGTTCCAGTGTATACCTCTGCGCCACCAACGGTAACCACAAACTTATGGCCTTTACGTGTTTGTAAGGCAGGGTTCACACGAAAGTTAATCGTAAGGTTGCCTTGGTTATCTCTAAACGTAGCATCATTACTTGGAGATGTAATAACAAGCTCGGAATAAGCATTTTTATCGTCTTCTTTAACAGCACGATTGCTATTAGAAGTCACTAGCGACTTTGTTGGAATTAACGTAGGTAATGCATCGACTTTTACTTCTTCAGCATTAGCGCATGCACTTGGGGAATCTGTATACACAGTATTGCCTTTTGCATCTTTACAGGTATAAATCTCCGCTTGCACATTGTGTAAGCAGGTCGTGATTAACATAACAATGAAAATGGTAAGGCTAATACGCATCCAATCGGTTCCTTATTTGATCTACTAGAATAGTACTCTTAGATATTTATAAGACCCAGGAAAAGCGTCTCAGTTGCAAAAAAAACGCCCCTAATGGAGGGGCGTTTTTAACTAAAGTACTAAATCAGTAGTTTAACAGCTGTAATACATATCAAACTCAATTGGGTGAGTTGACATGCGTAGTGCGGTAACTTCTTCCATTTTCAATGCAATGTAACCGTCGATACAGTCATCAGAGAATACTCCGCCAGCTTTAAGGAAGTCACGATCATTGTCTAATGCTTCCAATGCTTGGTCTAATGAAGAACAAACAGTTGGAATGTTCGCTTCTTCTTCAGGAGGTAGATCGTATAAATCTTTATCGTTAGCAGGACCTGGATCGATCTGATTTTGTATTCCATCCAAACCAGCCATCATCATCGCTGCAAATGTAAGATATGGATTGCCAGTAGGATCGCCAAAACGTACTTCTATTCTTCTACCTTTAGGATTTGATTCATACGGGATACGAATAGATGCAGAACGATTACGTGCTGAGTAGGCCAACATCACGGGTGCTTCAAATCCTGGTACTAGTCGTTTGTAACTATTAGTACTCGCATTAGAGAATGCATTAATTGCTCGCGCATGTTTAATGATGCCACCGATGTAATACAAAGCTGTTTGCGAAAGATTACCGTAAAGGTCGCCTTGGAATAAGTTATTGCCTTCTTTAACTAAAGACATGTGTACATGCATACCACTACCATTATCTCCAACAATAGGCTTAGGCATAAATGTCGCAGTTTTACCGTAGTTATGTGCAACATTGTGCACTACATATTTCATAATCTGGTTCCAATCTGCACGTTCTGTTAACGTGCTGAATCGTGTACCAATTTCACATTGCCCTGCAGTACCCACTTCATGGTGATGAACTTCTACAGGAACACCCATTTCTTCTAGCACTTGGCACATGGCTGAGCGAAGATCTTGCAAAGAATCGACAGGAGGAACCGGGAAGTAGCCACCTTTAACACCAGGACGGTGGCCTATGTTGCCATCTTCAAAGTTTTTCCCAGAGTTCCATGCAGATTCGTCAGAGTCGACTTTGTAAAATGCTCCTGACATTTCATTGCCCCATTTAATATCGTCAAAGACAAAAAATTCAGGTTCAGGTCCGAAGTAAGCAGTATCTGCGATACCTGTAGAGTTTAAATATGCCTCTGCACGCTTGCCCACCGAACGTGGATCACGCCCATAGCCTTCCATCGTTGCAGGCTCAAGAATATCGCAGCGAAGAATCATGGTGGAATCGCTAAAGAAAGGATCAACCACTGCAGTGCTAGCATCCGGCATTAAAATCATGTCAGATTCATTAATACCCTTCCAACCGGCAATGGATGAGCCATCAAACATTTTGCCAGACTCAAAAACACTTTCTTCTACAGTGGAAGCAGGTACTGAAACATGTTGCTCCTTGCCTTTAGTATCCGTAAATCGGAAATCAACGAATTGAATATCTTCGTCACTTAATTGTTTGATCACATCACTCGCGGACATTAGGTACTCCTTAGCTTCGACTCTTATATATTTTATAGTGTTATTATTACGGTGTTATTCTTATGTATGGTTGTGACTAGTTGCTAGGCACATTCATATTCTAGAAGTACTAAAGCACAATTTGTGCCACTGCACTCTATTGAGGCTAGTACTTACGCAATCGCAGCATTATACGCAGCTTTTTACCAAGATATAGAGCGACAAATGTATATGTATGCCCCACAACAGTGCCTCTACGCACTAAGATGGTGCCATAGCTTTGACAAGCACCGTGTATTTAATTCTTTCCTCAAGTGATCCAGATTAATAACAAAGTAATACTTTCGATAGTTACATTAATCAGGCTGTGATCAATCTATATTCTCAAAATATCATTATAAAATGTAATGACATTTGCTCTGAGTGAGCTTCCTTAGCATCTGCCCAGATTGGTCACCATGAGCCACATTATGTAGACAAATTTTGTCCATCGGATGGCTGAATTACGCAACATATTCCTGCTATTTATCTTGTAAACAACAGCCTTTCAATAGGTTACTAATATTGCTTAATGTGGACACGTTTCTGGCATAAGCCTTGCTCTATAGATATCAGTAACATTTTTATTGCTCAGGACGAGCATAGTTAAACATGGCATGGAGGTCATTATGGGCGTAACAACTGATGTATTCACAACCGTATATATCGTGTGGATCGCCGCAAGTATGTCCGCGTTAGCTTGGGCTTATCGTCACACAGTTAAGGATAAATTTTGTGGCAGTAAGAAGCGCGGTTAAATACTGAAAGGATTCATTTTAAAGCAAGGATGCTTTATCAACACATACGGAAATGTGTGTAATGAAATGTAGAGTGGTGCGACGAGCCTAGCAACTCGCACCGTAGGGAACACCTCAGACAAGGATTGTCGCCTCTACAATTTAATTAGGAACCAGCTTGTAACTAAGGACAGTTACAGCTTGCATGGATGCAAACTAGATAGCTCATCATCGGAAGGGTGTTATCTAAATCGACTTAGGGAAGAGGGCTGCGAGACAAGGATGTCATTTTGCAGCATTAATATTAAAGGCAAGCACATAGCTTGCCTTTTTTATTTCTGAGCTATTTTTGCATAGATTTAGTTATTTACTGTATTCCAAAACTGGTAGCTAACGCAGTGCATCGTTATACTCTCGCTGCGTATAGCACTATAACTATGTCCGATCCAAAAATTATAAGCTTTCAACAACTTATCCAACGACTCGAGCAGTTTTGGGCTGCACAAGGCTGTGTGATTGAGCAATCCTATGATGTGGAAATGGGCGCAGGCACATTTCACCCGAGTACTTTCTTGCGGGCTATTGGACCTGAAGCATGGAGAGCTTGCTATCCACAACCGTGCCGTCGGCCAACAGATGGACGTTATGGAGATAACCCCAATCGCTTGCAGCGTTATTTTCAATTTCAAGTAGTGCTAAAACCTTCTCCAGACAATATTCAAGACTTATACATAGAGTCGCTCACTTCACTGAACGTTGACCCTCTCATTCATGATATTCGATTTGTTGAAGATAATTGGGAGTCACCTACTTTAGGCGCTTGGGGCTTAGGCTGGGAAGTTTGGCTCGATGGCATGGAAATTTCACAGTTCACCTATTTTCAACAGATTGGTGGCTTAGACTGCAAACCCGTTACCGGTGAAATTACATACGGCTTAGAACGCATCGCTATGTATTTGCAAAATGTTGACAGCGTTTATGATCTAGTTTGGTCTCAACATAATGACGATAAAATCTACTACCGAGATATTTATCACCAAAACGAAGTTGAGCAATCTACTTATAATTTTGAGCATGCAAATACCGAAGCATTGTTTAAAGCATTCGATGCAAGCGAAAATGAATGCTTACACTTAGTTGAAAAAAAAATATCAGTTGCTGCATATGACCATGTATTGAAGTGCTCACATGCATTTAATTTATTAGACGCACGCCAAGTCATCTCGGTTACTGAACGTCAGCAATATATATTACGAATACGAAAACTCGCTCAGAATGTTGCTAACTGCTATTTAGAAAGCCGTGAAGAACTAGGTTTCCCATTAGAAAAGTAATGGCCTGCGGCGAGTAACAAAAATGAACAATAAAAAAGATTTATTAATTGAAATAGGAACAGAAGACTTACCTGCTAGATTACTATTAAATATGTCTAATGAATTTGGCGAATTAATCTGCAAACAGATTGGCGATGCTGAGCTTTCCTATTCAAGTCATGAAATATATTGCACGCCTCGCCGTCTAGCGATCGTAGTATGTGACTTAGATATAAAACAAAAAGATCAAGTCATTGAACGCAAAGGCCCAAAAGCGTTGGTTGCCTTTGACAAAGAAGGAAAACCTACTCAAGCAGCCATTGGTTTTGCAAAGTCCTGTGGAGTTGATGCGACACAATTAGAAGTGGATGACGACCCTGACAACCCCAGACTCACTTTCAGTGAAAAACGTATGGGTCAAAACACTAGTGAGTTGATACCCCAGATAATTGAATCATCTATAAAGAAAATAAGTGTTCCTAAACGTATGCGCTGGAATAATTCTGACTCAGAATTTATTCGCCCCATTCGTTGGTTATTGGTAATACTAGGTTCAGAAACCATTAATACCACCTTGTTTGGAGTAAAAGCTGGAAATGTGACACATGGACATCGTTTCCACACCGCAAAAGAAATTACAGTAAAGCATCCCTCCGCTTATAAAGAACTGCTGCAAATCAAAGGTCACGTGCTTGCAGACTTCAAAGAACGTCAAGAAACCATCTTGCAACAAGTTGAGAAACTTGCGAAGCAAGTTGGTGGTACGGCTTCTTACACACAAGCATTACTAGATGAAATCACGGGCTTAGTGGAGTGGCCATGTGCTCTATTAGGAGAATTTAATGCGCAATTTTTAGAAGTGCATAAAGAGCTACTTATCAGCACGATGCAGGATAATCAGAAATACATACCATTGCTCGATGAACATGGCGAGTTATTGCCACAATTTATTATTGTCAGCAATATAGATAGCAAAGACCCAGCTACCGTTAAACGCGGCAATGAAAAAGTTATTGTGCCACGCTTTGAAGATGCGATGTTTTTCTGGCAGCGAGATAAAAATATAAATATAGAAGAAAATTTAGTAAAGCTAGAAAATGTTATTTATGAAAAACAACTAGGAACACTAAAAGATAAAATTGAGCGCGTCAGCCAACTAGCAGTTTATTTATCAAATGATACTAATGCTACTAAAAAGGATTGCGAACGTGCAGTAGAACTAAGCAAGTGCGATTTAGTCAGTGAAACTGTTGCTGAGTTCCCGAAGTTGCAAGGAATCATTGGGCGAAATTTAGCCTTTATTAATAATGAATCTGAACAAGTATGCGTAGCAATTGAAGAGCAATACCTGCCTAAGCACTCTGGTGGCACACTACCTATATCGCCAGTAGGAATAACACTTGGCTTAGCAGATCGTATTGATACACTCATTGGCATTTTTGCGATTGGCAAAAAACCTACTGGGCTAAAAGACCCTTATGGATTACGTCGAGCGGCTCTTGCTGTACTGCGTATCATAATTGAAACACCTTTGAATATTAATCTTAGTAAATGCTTAGAAAAAGCAGCGTCTTTTTTCCCGTCAGCGTTACAAGCTGATAAAGCTGTTGAGGAAGTAAATGAGTATATAAATGAACGCTATCGCGCCTATTTTTCTGATCGTGATATTCCAGTAGATGTAATCGATTCTGTGTTAGCCAACCACCCCACGCATCCTAGCGATGTAGCTGCGAAGATTGATGCGCTAGTAAGTTTCCGCAAGCTGCCCAACGCAGAGAGTCTCGCAGCTGCCAATAAACGTATTCGTAATATTCTGAAAAAGATTGATCGTGAAAATATAGGTCAAGTAGATTCGAGTTTATTCAAGGAAAATGCCGAAAACATCTTGCATAGTGCCTTAGAAAATTTATCCAATGATGTTGAAAAACTATTTAAAGAAAACAAATATGAGCAAGCATTAAGTAAATTAGCTGAATTGCGGCAACCGGTAGATAGTTTTTTTGATGACGTAATGGTTATGGATAAAGATGAGAAATTAAAAGCAAATCGTATAGCTTTATTATCAAGAATCGATTCATTATTTATGCATGTTGCAGATTTTTCCAGGTTGCAGTCATAATTAGTTTAGGAGTCACCCTCATGAGTGAATTAAAAGCTGTTGTTCTAGATCGTGATGGAGTAATAAACGAAGAGTCAGATGAGTTTGTAAAAACGCCCGAGGAATGGATTGCAATTGAGGGCAGCCTGAAAGCCATCGCAAAACTCAATCATGCAAAAATAAAAGTATTTATAGCATCCAATCAATCTGGTATTGCACGTGAGTTATTTAATTACAATGCGCTCAACCAGATTCATCAAAAAATGCTAGCAGAGCTCGCACAACATGGTGGCCACCTCGATGGAATTTTTATCTGCCCAGATCTTGAAAGTGAATGTCGAAAACCTAAAACTGGCATGTTGGTTGAAATTGAAAAACGCGCGCATCTTTCACTGGAGAAAGCTCCTTTTATAGGGGACTCTTTACGTGATGTCCAGGCAGCTATCACTCATGGCTCACAACCTATATTGGTACGCACAGGTAATGGTTCGGTAACCGCGCAAAGCGAGCAGTTGCCTCGTAACATTCCTATTTACGATGATCTTGCTCAAGCAGTCGATACCTTACTTTCCGTATAAATATTTTCAGAAGATTGTTTACTGACTGATGTTGCAAACTTTACGATCGTGGCTGTTCTTAGTAGGCATGGCGGTGCTTACTTTCTTTTTTGGCTTTACATCCCTGCTCACAGTTGTTCTGCCTTATAGAGTGCGATATCGATTCATTACTTATTGGAGCGCTAGCAACTTATGGTGGCTACGAATTACTTGTGGATTAAATTTTCAGGTAATCGGTAAAGAAAACATTCCTGATCATCCCTGTATAGTCATGTCTAATCATCAATCTACTTGGGAAACCATGGCAATAGGGCCTATCTTCCCGCCATTAACTTGGGTGGTTAAAAGGGAGCTGTTTTTTGTGCCCATTTTCGGCTGGGGCTTAGCGCTCACCCAACCCATTGCTTTAAACAGAAGTGCTGGAAGAAGAGCGGTCGATCAACTAGTTGAGCAGGGTGTAAAAAAAATAAGAAAAGGCCGCTGGATACTTATTTTCCCCGAAGGCACGCGCACCCCACCTGGTACCAAACGTAAATTTAAAATTGGCGGCGCAATGTTAGCGGAAAAATCAGGGGCACCAATCATTCCTGTTGCGCATAACTCAGGCACTTTTTGGGCGCGCAAACAACTCACCAAAAAATCCGGTACGATAAATATGATTATTGGTCAGGAAATAATTACTCAAGGGAAAACAGCCGAGCAAATCAATCAAGAAGTGTACGAATGGATTAGCGCGCAGCGCGACGCAATGGAAATCGAATAACGATACCTATGTCAGTTAGTTGTTACTTAAAGAAAAATATTTTCTGGCTGATGGTAGCGATAAAAAGATAACTGCAATAAATGCTAAGAAAATGTAAATCACACACAAATACTCTAGCAAACCAAAACCATTAACTTCCCCATCTTCGTTTGGTCTAAGTCCAACATATAATATTAATGCAATGGTGAGGCCTGAAATTACAAAAACGACATAGGCGCCGACCCTTGCAATATGATGTTTTTTTATTAAACCTACTGCAATCAAAATTGTAGCCACACCAATAAAAATTGATGTAAACCCACTGTATGCGTAGATGGTTATAAAACCATAATAGATTGTAAATAATCCTTCCAATGCACAGAATATTGCAACTAACCAAACGCCAACATTAATGCTATTTGTATTCATGGGCAGGGGTTAGGGTTTTTCAGATGAACGCATTCAATTTTTTCTACGACTTCAACCGGTAGCTTTACATCAATACTGTCAATGTTTTCTTTGAGTTGCTGCATACTTGTAGCTCCAATGATATTTGCAGTAACAAAAGGACGTGTGTTTACGAAAGCCAATGCCATTTGTGCAGCAGTATACCCATACTCGCCAGCTATGTTTACGTAAGCTGCAGTCGCACTTATACCTTGATGATTACTATAGCGAGTAAAACGATCAAATAAGGTCAGACGAGCATTAGTAGGCGAACTATGCATGTATTTTCCACTAAGCATACCAAAACCTAAAGGCGAATACGCTAATAAGCCCATGTGTTCACGATGGGAAACTTCTGCCAAACCAATTTCGTAAGTACGATTCAACAGGCTATATGGATTTTGAATACTTACCATTGCAGGCCAACCGTTTTTTTTTGCTAGCAATTGATACTGCATTGCACCCCATGGCGTTTCATTGCTGATACCTAGATGACGCACTTTACCTTGTTCAACTGCTTTAATTAAACATGCATACGCATCTTCCATAACGTTAGTAGTTGTTATCTCTGTTTCTTCACCATTGAATTCATAGCCCAAAGGGCCAAAATAGTTAGTATTTCTTGCCGGCCAATGTATTTGATACAGATCGATATAGTCTGTTTGCAGACGTTGTAGACTTGCGTCTAATGCAGCATTAATTTGTTCAGGTATTAATTGCACGCCACCGCGCAAATACGGCATCATCCCAGGCCCAGCAACTTTCGTGGCAAGAATAATTTCTTTACGCTTTCCAGTTTTTTTGAGCCATGTGCCTATATATTCTTCGGTTTTACCTTGCGTATGTTCCAACGGCGGCACCGGATACATTTCTGCAGTATCAAAAAAATTTACTCCCTGCGTGACCGCGTAATCCATTTGCTCATGCGCTTCAATCTCCGTATTTTGTTCGCCATAAGTCATAGTGCCTAAACAAATCTTACTAACACGGATACCTGTTTTGCCTAGTTCATTAAATTGCATAGGTTAAATATATATTAGCTAAACAATACGAGCACGCCCGTATAGCCATACAAGCGATTATGGAAAATTTCGCCATTTGCGAAAAATCCAACTAACGGAAATTCACCCAGCTCGTCTTGAATCATTATTAGTTCTTCTGAGTTATCTCCAAATTGATAACGACCACGACCAAGACAAGTATAATACAAACCACCGCGCGGGATTCCCTGTAGACGTGATTTCATCGTGGCCAACATTCTTAACATATCTTCACTTGCGCTATTACCATCACGTCGGCAGAACATAAATTTGCTGCCCTCATATAAATAGTCGCCCACTGCAATTACTTTTTCTTCTTCATCAAAACCAATAATATTTCGTACCAGATAATCGCCCGTATCAGAAAACTCGATCGGCATCCCCGCAAAAATATAACCCGCAATTTTATTTAAATCTTTCGCCAACACCTCGCCTACATCTTCACGCAAAACATCCAGAGCAGGGCGGCCATCCAGCTCAATTAGTAAATTACGTTCCGCTCTGGTAATTACATGCTGCTTGTCTAACGGCGTACATCCTTGGGTATGGCCAATTACAGTTTTGATTTCGGGCGAGAAAAATATACCTGACACGCTACCTTGAATAATTTCATTTGCAACTTGGTAGTTTTCAAAATTAGATGAAGTTAATCCTCCCACTAAATATGCAGAAGGGACCATTTCAGAAATTTTGTCTATAATGTTCGGTGTAGCAGGGTTGCTGGGGTCGCCATGGATAATACCCACATGCGGCAACTCTTCTTTGCAGTAACTAGAGACTTCTTCAAGAAGTTTTTCTTCATCTGCATCATTACTACCAATTATTGAAAATTTTTTCGCGTCAATATCGGTTAGCATGACTACCAATGTAGGTGCGTCATAATATTCAGTTCCTGTACTACACACTCCCATTCCAAGAGTGCCCAACCAGTTTTGTATACCGGTTTCTTGTTTTAATCGGCCAATAATATTCTCTAAATCATCTCCTAATGTGTCATTTGCATAGACAAAACCAAGCTGATACATACCACGCACATTGCCTAGCTGTTGTAAGCAATCGTTAACCAATTTGCGAGGCTCAGGCCCAGTTGCTACACCAAGTAGAAATGGCGCATTCATGGCGTTAACTTATTAATCATTATAATAATTCAACTTGCTTGAGATTTAAGTAATGAATATTTATCTACCAGCATTTTTATAGCCGGTGTAAGTAAAATTTCCATCGCAAACGCCAATTTATCTGCCGGCATTACGAGTTGATTCGATTTGATGTTAAAAGAATTTTCAATTTTCCCACGTAATTCATCAATGCTTAAGGTAAATTTTTCTGGTCTACGCATGTGCACAATCACTACACTCTCATGCGAATTTGGTATTTCTTGATAATCAAATGGATTAGAAGTGTCTACTATTGGAACTCGCTGAAAATTAACATCAGAACGAGAGAACTGGGGAGCAATAAAAGTCGCATAATCTGGCATTCGTCGCACGATAGTATTAACGATGTCTCTGTGTGAATAACCTCTTTCTGCACTATCGCGATGAATTTTTTGTATCCATTCCAAATTTACATTGGGTGCGACACCGATAAGCAAGTCAACGTGCTGTGCAACGTTTATGTCTTCTGTAACGTATCCACCATGCAAGCCTTCGTAAAATAATAGATCACTGCCAACAGGTATTGCCTGCCATTTCGTAAACTCGCCTCTACCCAGTCCCGGATAAGGCGCTGCTTCTTCTTCAGTGTGCAAATAAATACGCCTCTCGCCTACACCTGTCTCTGAATACTCGCGAAACAGTCTTTCTAGTCGATCGATATAATTACCTTCTGGAGAAAAGTGTGTCATGCGGCGACCGAATAAATCTGGTACTTTGATGCGCTCATGCATTTCTGCACGGGTAAATTTATGGAAGCTGTCGCCTTCGATAACAGCAGGTCTTACGCCAATATTGGAGAAAATATATTCGAAAGCTTCGCGAACAGTAGAAGTACCAGCGCCTGAGGAGCCGGTTACTGCAATGATGGGATGTTCGATCGACATATACTCATCCTCAACTGATAGCTGTGTCTTACTATGCCAACTGCTTTAACCCTAGCAGGGGAGATAGTTCGCGACGAATAGTGGTTCACTCTACCGGTTTCCTGAAGCAAAACGAAATCTGTGTACTAGCTCAAAGCAAAAATATCTATAACTCTATATATTAGCTACGATTACATTTATGGCTTAATAGCGCATATCAGAATAGTTAGATAACTGCATAAAATTCTCTGCGGTATCTCCAGTATAGAATCTGACTATTTGCCAATAAAACTAATATTTATAGAATATCCGCCGCTATTTCGAAAGAGTAAATAGCGTGAATAGGAGTATCAGTTGATCACAGCACGACAATACACACGTGAATTCATCAGTCGATTTATTCCCTATTTGAATTGGCTTGGCGAATTAAAAAATCCCCAAACCATAGTAAAAGATTGTCTTGCTGGCTTAACGGTTGCGCTGGTATTAATCCCGCAATCCATGGCCTACGCACAGTTAGCTAATCTTCCCGCATATTATGGTCTTTATGCCTCTTTTTTACCGGTAATCATTTCTGCTCTTTTTGGTTCTTCTCGACAACTTCAAACTGGCCCTGTAGCTGTGGTTTCACTCATGACTGCAGCAGCATTGGAGCCTTTAGCCACTGCAAACCCTGAAGGCTATTTAGTTTATGCTGCTGTGCTCGCCTTCATTGTGGGCATATTTCAAATATCGCTGGGCTTGCTGCGCCTAGGAGTATTAGTTGAATTTTTATCTCATTCCGTAGTCATCGGTTTCACCAATGCTGCCGCTATCATCATTGGTACTTCACAGTTAGCAAAACTTTTTGGTGTTACCGCTGAATCTGGCAATCATTTTTATGAAACTATCTGGAATGTTCTTGTAGAAGCGAGTAAACATACTCACTTTCCAACTCTAGCGATGGGTATTGCAGCACTAGTAATCATTTTTACTTTAAAAAAATATGCTCCCAAAGTCCCTGGGGTTCTTACTGCTGTAGTTATCACAAGCATAGTTTCTTGGGTAATAGGATTTGAAACGCTTGGCGGTAAAGTAGTGGGTGTCGTACCAGCCGGGTTACCAAGCCTTGGTATACCAAATTTTGATATGTCAGTAGCTTTGGATTTAGTATCAAAAGGTATCGTAATAGCAGTTATCGGTTATATGGAAGCGATCTCTATTGCCAAAGCAATTGCAGTACAAACTAGACAACGTATTGATGCAAACCAAGGATTAGTAGGGCAAGGCTTAGGTAATATTGCTTCAGGGTTATCTGGCGCATATCCCGTTGCTGGATCATTCTCTCGCTCTGCAGTGAATATAGCCGCTGGAGCGAAAACAGGCTTTGCTGCAGTATTTACCGGTGTGTTAGTTGCAGCATCCTTAGTATTGTTATATTTCAGCCAATACCTTTATCACCTTCCACAAGCAACTCTAGCGGCGGTTATTATTTCAGCTGTTATCAACCTTATTCGAATCAAACAAATTAAATACGCGTTTCGAGTACATACGCACGATGGATTCATAGCCGTACTTACGTTTGCATTAACACTAATATTAGCCCCTCACTTAGAACAAAGTATTTTTGTAGGCGTTGTGCTTTCACTAGGTTTGTTCATGTATCGCACCATGCATCCCCATATCACTATTCTATCGAGAGCAGCCGACGGAGAGCTACGAGATGCCGGCTCCAATATATTAAAAACCTGTCCAAATATAACCCTTATGCGCTTTGAAGGGCCTCTTTTCTTTGCCAGTGCGATGTATTTTGAAGAAAAAGTTTTAGAACGCGTTGCTGCCAAACCTGATTTGAAATTTATTATTGTAGACGCTGAGGCGATTACAGAAATTGATGCAACTGGTGAGGATATGTTACACCAACTTTCGCTGCGTCTAGCTGCTTTACACATAGAATTTGTTTTCGCACGCACTAAACGACAAGTAATGGATGTGTTTGTGCGCACCGGTTTTGCAGGGCCTGATTGGTCCGATCATTTTTACCGGCATGATGAAAGCGCAATTGAATTTGCTTGGCAAAACATTAGCAATTGTGAGCAAGATGTTTGTCCACTTGCAAAAGATCACGAATGCCCGGCGCAACGTTTAACACCAATAAAACTAGATCCTTCTAAAACTAGCCAGTTTTCTTAATATAAACTAGGTCTGATACTTGGTGACCCAGCTTTTCACCGCGCCGCTCGAACTTTGTTTGTGGGCGTTGCTGTATCAAAGTAGATGTGGGCATCGCTGCAAACAAACCGCTTAGCTTTATTGTTTCTTGAATATGTTCGGCATAGGGCTGCCAATCTGTAGCGATATTTAGCTCACCCTCATAAGAAATTTTTTCAGCAAGTAACTTTAAAAAAGGCACTTGAATTAAACGACGCTTATGGTGACGTTTCTTTGGCCACGGATCCGCAAACCAAATAAAAACTGCTGCAAAACTGTTTGCAGTAATATTATTTTGCAGTATCTCAACTACATCAGCATCGATAACACGAATATTTTCTAGTTTTGAATTAAATGCATTTCTTAATAAACTACCAATACCTGGTCGATATACTTCGACGCCTAAAAAGTTTAATTTAGGATGCTGTTCTGCAAGCGTAACTAAAGACTCTCCATTACCAAACCCAATATCGAGTACTACGGGCTGTTTCTTTACAAATAAGGCATCAAAATTTAATTTTTCTTGTCCAATCTCTATTCCATAGTGTGGCCAATGTTGTTGCCATGCCTCACGCTGCGCTTTGGTAAAACGCCCTTCACGACGGACAAAACTACGGATAAATGAAGAAGATTGCTGCAAGAAATTTTACCGACATAAAGGTTCCTAATGGATGGCCAAATATACCGCTAGAAAAAGCTACCATCGATAGGTGAAGAGGCTGACGCATAACGACGTCGCGGCATTCGTCCTGCAAGAAACGCTTCGCGGCCTGCGGCAACGCCTTTATTCATCGCTGAAGCCATTAATACAGGTTTTTTTGCTTCGGCAATTGCAGTATTCATCAACACACCATCACAACCCAATTCCATTGCAATGGCCGCATCCGATGCCGTACCCACACCTGCATCAACAATGATAGGTACCGAAGCATTTTCAACGATAGTAATAATATTATGTGGGTTGCGCACACCCAAGCCCGAACCTATCGGCGCTGCAAGCGGCATTACCGCCACACAACCCAACTCTTCAAGCTGCTTTGCAATAATAGGGTCATCATTGGTGTACACCATAACTTGAAAATCTTCTGCAATAAGTACCTTTGCAGCTTCTATAGTGTCAATAACATTTGGGTATAACGTTTTTTCATCGCCTAGCACTTCAAGCTTCACTAGTGAATGTCCATCTAGTAATTCACGCGCCAGCCGGCAAGTACGTACCGCATCTTTAGCTGTGTAACACCCTGCAGTGTTGGGAAGGATGGTAAATTCACTTGGTGGAATCACTTCAAGTAAATTAGGCGTATCTTTATCTTGGCCAATATTTGTTCTACGAATGGCAACAGTAACAATTTGCGCACCACTGGCTACGATAGCTGCGCGTGTTTCTTGCAGATCTTTATACTTGCCCGTACCTACTAACAGACGTGACTCATAATTAATTTCTGCAAGGTTTAGAAAATCTTTACAAATATTTGATACAGAAGGGATAGCGGGATTTACTGTCATGATGATGCTTCTATGTTACATTCAAAATCATCGTATTTACGCGTTATTACCATACAGCCAATGAATAAATGCTGGTCTTCAAACTTCATTAATATTTTGATACTGGCGTTACTGCCAATCTTCATAATCGTACATGCATATTTACTACCTGAAGCCATTAGCGGCGCTGCGATAGCGGATGCTGGGTATATTTCTATCATAACACTGACCTTTGTGACATGTGCGTTTCTGTCACTTCTAATCCTCATTTTTAATACTGAATTAGATATTTCAAAACTTACCGCTACTACTTCAGCTTATATCTTATTAATATACTTTTTGCGCGAAGCAGATGTACATCGTTTATTTACCCTAGAGCATGTTACGCGGCCGAAATTTTATTTAATGCCAGAAGTTCCCATTTGGCAAAAAATATTTGCAGTGTTGGTATTTTCATTACTAGTTGTATGCATAGTATTTTTATTAGTTAAATATATTCGCAGTCTATGGAGGAAGTTCCGTAAGCTAGAGCCCTGGGTTCTAGCACTGTTTTTCTGGTTTATCGTTTTAGTAATATCTCAACTATGTGACAGATCTGATCTTAACCATACACATATCGGTAGAATTATCGAAGAATGTTGCGAATGTTGGGCCGCAATGTATTTATTTTTAAGCGTGCTTCAATGTATCCCTAGTCTAAATAAGCACGAAAGTGCCCACCACACATGACACAAGCTAGCCTCCACCAATTGCATGGATGATTTCTACTGCGTCACCTGGCTGAATGACATGCTGAGACAAAGTGCTCCTTGGCACAATCACCTGATTAATCTCTAACGCCAGCTTGTGCTCAGCGATACCCAATTGTTGCAATAACTGCTGAGCTGTCAGCTTCTCACCAACTGTCTTTGATTCGCCGTTAATAATAATCTGCATAGCCAAATATCTTACTTAGATCTCTTGTTAAGATAGCCAGTATATGTGTCGAGCTTACTTTTATATAGACTTCAAATAATCAGTACACTAAATTAAGTGCCAAATAAACTAGTTAATGTCTTTGATGTACTCATCGTAGGTGGTGGCATAATAGGTATGCTAACGGCCCGCCACTTGCACAGTGAAGGCTATAGAGTTGCGATAATTGAGAAAAGCAATCTAGGGGGCGAAGCAACATTGGCTGCGGGTGGAATATTATCAGCTCTTAACCCCTGGAAACAAAGTGCAGCAGCACAATATTTAATAGATGAAGGTAGGCAAAACTTTTTTTCGCTTGTAGAAGATTTAAAACAAGAAACCAATATTAACTCAGAGTTCATTCAATCGGGAATGTTGGTACTAGATGTTGATGAAAAGCAAGCTGCACAAGAATGGGCCAGGCAAAACAATGAGGTAGTAGAAATTCTTGCTCGGCAATCATTACTGGAGCATGAGGTAAATATTTCACCCATTTTTAAAGAAGCACTTTATTTGCCAAATATTGCACAAATCCGGCCGTCCAAACTTATTGATGCACTTCAGCAATCCTTACAAAATAATAAAATTGATGTTTTTGAGAACACTACGGTTAATGAACTTCTAATCGAAACTAATAAAGTTACGGGAACAGCCACACAAAATGGAAATCTTTATGCTGAAAAAGTAATTGTATGCGGTGGGGCGTGGACAAAGAATTTATTTCAAGAAAACAGTGATATTGATATTGCACCAGTACGAGGACAAATGTTGTTGTACAAATTACCTAATAAAATTCTTTCTCATATTATACTGAAAGATAAGTCATATTTGATCCCCAGACAAGATGGCCATATATTATGTGGCAGCACCGTAGAGCATGTGGGATTTGAAAATACAATTACACAGGCTGCGCGCCTAACTTTGCAAAACATTGCGCATGAATTAGTACCATCGATTGCAAAAATTAAACCGATAAAACAATGGTCCGGACTTCGTCCTGGTACACAGCGCGATGTACCATATATATGTAAGCACCCTCAGATTAGCGGCTTATATATAAACAGCGGGCATTATCGCCATGGAATTATTATGAGCATTGCCTCTGCCAGGATCATGACAGCGCTAATATCCAATTCGCTTAATACGTCACATATAGCAACATATTCTTAGTGGATAATTACATATTCACTTACATATACAAGGTGTTAGAACTGTAAATAGACTTTGTCTAAATTATGTCTATAATTCTAAGCATGCAAGGCCTCAAGAAATTCCCAAAGTCGCGTTCTGATGTAGTCGCTATGTTGCGTGATTCAGGCATTACACCAACTCATCAACGTATAAAAATAGGCGAGGTTTTATTTTCTTGCAAACAACATTTGTCTGCAGAGCAAGTATTAGTCGCTGTTAACCAAGATGACGATGAAGTTTCTAAAGCCACTGTATACAACACGCTTGGTGTATTTGCTCAACATGGGTTAATTCGTGAAGTGATCGTAGACCCCTCAAAAGTGTTCTATGATTCCAACCTAAGTAAACATCATCACTTATATTATTCTGATACTGGCGAACTAGAAGACGTAGCGAACGAAAGTGTAGAAATCTCAAAACTTCCAGAACTTCCTAGTGATCTAAAAATCGAAGACGTGGATGTAATTATTCGCGTACATCGAAACTAGAATACAACTACCACTTCTCCCAAATCTCAAATAAGGTGTGATTACCTTTCTTTCGTGTTCGAATTCCAGTTTGACGATCAATAGAATTAGCTTTTTCTACAGCTAAGTCATAAGCATTAGAGTTAGTATCACCCTCTCTTGTTTGAAAATACGTCACTAAAAACCAGCCACGTTTATTCAGAATGGCACTATCTTCACCATCCAATTTTTCTAACTCTTCACTCATACTCTACTTTCCTTCAACCAAAGATAAATTTATGTAGTTGTGTAGATTTAGATAAGGTATTGCAGCTACGCTAACATAGTCAATATTTTGACGCCACGATCCGTTCACATTCAGTCACTACAGTACGTAATTTAGCTTTACAATTATATGAAATACCGCATTTGTTTTAAAGTGTAGTTTCCACTTAAGTATTACGATATCCGTCCCCTAAGTGTCCGGTCTTCACATAGATCACACAACCCTGTTTAGTAAAAGGGGTATGAAAACTATCCGGTGGATTCCTCAACCAGGTTCCTTTTGGATAATATCCAAATTCATCTTCAAACGTACCCTCTAAAACAAATATTTCTTCGCCGCCTATATGGCGATGCGACCGAAAAATTGTATTCGCTTCCCACTTTACTAATGCAACGTGCTCATGAATGTGTTCATGCAATGGCATAACATTTAAACCCGGCACTAATCCGGGCAGCCATGTTTGTTGCTTAGTTTGGATTTGCAACGGCTTGGAATCACTCTCTTGAAATTGCTGTAATTTTACAAAGATGGTGCAACCGGCTTTGCTGAAGGGCGAATGTTTGGTGCCCGCAGGATTGCGTAGATAGCTCCCCGCCTCATAGTTACCACGATTATCAGAAAAAGTACCTTCTAATACTAATATTTCTTCGCCTTTAATATGCTGATGTGCTGGAAAGGCGCTATCAGCTTGGTAACGCACAATTGTGGTGACTGGCTCAGGCTTTGCATCAACTCTTTCTAAACGTTTTCGTAGTACGCCACCCGCTTCTGATGTTTCCCAGTCCATTTTAGCCGTTTCGATCACCACGCGTTGACTGTGATCTGCATTAAGTTCTTGTATCAATTTCATGTTTTAATAGCCACTTTAATACCATATTGGCTTATTTTAAACGTGCAACTTACTGCAAACAAAACTGTTTTATTACTATTGCTTGCAGTTGCAGGACTGTTACTTGCTATTGGCTTAGTTGCACCGATTATTACCTTTAAAAAATTCATATTAATTCAAAATACATTTTCGATTTTAACAGCTTGTTGGAACCTACTTAAGCAAGGCCAGGTTTTTTTATTTGCTGTAATTGCTTTATTTAGCATTATTATGCCAATCTTTAAACTATTCTTGTTAACCAAACTTGTATTGAGTAAATCATTGGTCAGTGGAAGCACGAAAAAAGTGCTAGAGCTAATGCACCGATTCGGCAAATGGTCGATGTTAGATGTTTTTGTAGTAGCAATATTAGTAGTAGTAATTAAATTGGGCGCAATAGGAAGCGTTGAAAAGCATATTGGTTTGTATGCCTATGCAGGAGCAGCTATTTTAATCATGCTGTTAACTAACAAAATAGTCCGTCATGCAGAGCAACAAGCTTAATCTGTTTTTCTGAATGGTTGCAACAGCAAGCGATCTAACCAAAGCTCGCGCTGCTTACGAAAGCTATCAATGCCTATCGTCATTCCGATATGTCCGGCCTTAGGCTGCGCACAGTAAGTTTTAAAAATGTAATCCCACCACGGTACATTAAAACCAAAGTTGCTATCCGTTTCCTCACGAATAATGGAATGGTGCACACGATGCATATCGGGTGTTACGATAAAAACCCGTAATACTTTATCAATATTTTTTGGAATACGAATATTTGCATGATTAAACAACGAAGTGGCATTAAGTAGCACTTCAAAAATAAAAACTGCAATAAATGGTGCGCCAATAGCCAACACAACAAACATTTTTATTCCCAGGGAAAAAACAATTTCCACTGGGTGAAAACGGATGCCCGTAGTCACATCAAAATCTAAATCAGCATGGTGCATTCGATGTAAACGCCATAATAAATGCACTTTATGAAATAATATATGTTGGATATAGATAGCAAGATCGAGCAGTAATAGCGCGATGATAATCGACACAACTACTGGTAGCTCAATTACATTTAGTAACCCAATGCTATTCCATTCAGCGCCAAAAGCGACGGCTATCAATGTACTTGGGATAAGTAACCTTGTAACGAGAACATTGATTGCACTAATCGATAAATGATTCAGCCAACGCACACTTTTCGGACTGGTTACTTTGCGACGAGGCGCAATTAGTTCCCACACTCCAAACACGGCAAATACGGCTATAAAAATACTCAGGCGTACAGCAACATCTCCATCTAGCAATAAATCAAACACGCCTTCGCTCCATATATCAGTTACTTTAGTAGAAACCAATAAGAATGCTATTCAGTATTATTTATGGGCTGAAGAATTTGTAACCGCAAATATAAGAGTAAGGGTGCCATCCATGGCTTGGGGACTTCCTTATGTTAGTAAGACTCTCTTGCTCAAGCTTAGTTCGAATATTTCACATGTAACGTGTAAAACTACGTCACAATCCTGAAGATAAAAATGCACATCTTATTTAGCTCCTAAATAGGCACGCACTTGTTTACATGTCTTTACAAACCAAGCAGTAATGAGTGGAATTAAAAACATAAAAAAGCGCTACTAAATATGAGGTTTTAAGCTTTTGTTAAGCTTATCTAGTGTTGTAAGTACCGCTGGAACTAAACAAAGTCGATTCGTGTCATAGAGTTATAATCCTTTTAGCCTTAGTGACCTGTGTACAGTATAGTAATTGCTGTGTTTTTAGGAAATTTCCATGATTATTCAGGGGCTTAGCGTAATGCGCGTGTCGATATGAAGACAGCAACTTATCTATTATTGGTATTTGTGCTTTGCACTTTTGTAGGTGCATGCAGTAGCACTTCATCGTCGAATAGTAAGCCATCTATCCCGACACCAAGTTCAGAATCTGAATCCAGTGCCTCTTCTTCAGAAGAAGAATCCAAATCAGAATCTGCTAGTAAAGAGAAAGATTCATCCAGCGAACAGAAGCAAGCTGACAAAAACGGCGAAGCCTCTGAACAAGATGCAGCTAAGAAAGAATCTGAGGAGCCCCAAGCTGGAGAAGCACAAACTGACGAAGAAAAAGTAGCTATGTTAGATAAACAGCTTGATAAAGAATTAAGCGAATACGATAAACAACTGCATGGAGAGCTTGAAAAGGCAGAAGAACAAAAACAAACTCGTGCCAAAGAACGTGAAGCGTTAGAAGCAGCAGAAAATGGTATTGATGCAGAAGATGAATTTGAAGAAAGCGGCGAGGACAGCGAGGTTACCGAGCAAGGTGGTTCTGAAGATGAACAGATAGCCAATGCAGGTTCACAACAATCAACAGAGGGTAGTGAAACAGAGGGCAAAAAAGAATCTAACAATAGTAACAATGGCCAAGGCAATAAAGGCACTGCACCAAAAAATATTCCTAGTGGCTCGGACGATGATGTAGTGGCTAGACAATTGCGTGAAGCAGCAGAGAAAGAACAAGATCCTGAATTACGTGAAAAACTTTGGGAAGAATATCGAAAATACAAAAAACAACAAACCAGCGCTAGCGCACCTCCACCGAATGCTTCTAGTCAATAACAAAACGATCATGACAATATATAAAAATAATAATATTTATTCACTCTTATTAACTTTATTTATAATTCTTGTTAGCAGTAGCTGCTCTACTACGGGCGTTAAAGTTACTGAAGCAGAAGAAATTGAGACTGAAACAACACAGCTACAAGAGAGCAATTTGCTTGATGTAGGAATTTTACTATTTGAAAAAGGTGAAATTACAGACAAGCAAAAAAAGGAAGAAGGGGCACACGAAGATATACGACAAGCCGAATCACGTTATATGGCTTACCATTTAAAAGAAACAATGCAACGCTCAAATGGCTGGGGCGCCATCCGTGTGTTGCCAGAAAAATCGTATATTGCAGATATTGTAGTAACTGGGATCATCTTAACGTCAAACGGCGAAGAGATGATGATAAAAATAAATGTTATAGATAGCACAGGACAAGCGTGGTTTGAAAAGTCCTATAAAACCTATGCAGATGACGAATCGTATCTCCTTACAAAGCCAGGTAAAGATGTTTATCAGTATGTGTATAATCGTATTGCAAATGATGTGCGAAAACATCGTAAAAAATTAACCGATGAAGACCTGACCGCGATTCGTAACACCTCTGAGATTCGCTATGCTGCAGGCCTATCACCAGATCCTTTTGCAAATTACATTGCTTCTGGACCTAATGGGCAAAGCACCATTACTCGCTTGCCAGCAAATGATGACCCTATGTTAGATCGCGTACGTAAAGTGCGTGATCGAGAATTTTTATTTATAGACACCATAAACGAGCATTATTCTAATTTTTATGGAGAAATGTGGGAACCATATGAAAACTGGCGCAAATATTACCTGATTGAAGCTGAACAACGACGTGCAGTTGAACGACGTGCCAACCAGACAAGATTGATGGGTGCGTTATTTATCTTACAAAATATACTTAATGGTGGCGCTATCCCTGGTGCTGTATCAGCTATATTAGTACACAAAACCGTTAAAAATATTAGTGAGGAAGCTGAAATACATAATGAAGCCATACGTGAGCTAGGTGACTCTCTACAAGCAGAAGTAAGTCCATTGGTTGTTGAAATTGAAGGGCGTACAGTAGAACTAACCGGCTCTATAGAAGAGCAATATCAAAAATGGCGTGAGCTACTACACGAAATTTATATTAACGAGACTGGATTTGCCTTTGATGGCAATGCTGTAGACACAAATAGCGCACAGCTATAATACTGCGACACTTAAGTCCACCTTCGCATAGCATGATATTGTTTCATGGATGCCAATCGCTTAAAAACAACATTTATTAGAGCTATAGAAGCGCAATGCATGACAAAGATGCAACTCCAATTGAAGCCATTGATTTTGAAACTCTGCAAGAGTCTGCAGAGAAAAACAAGGAATCAACTCCAGGCTTAAGCAAAAAATCTATTCTATGGTTTGTTTTTGTTTCACTATTACTTTGCGCATTAATTGTTTTCTTTTTCTTGCCTAAGTATGTTGCTGAAAATCGCAATAAAATTACGCCGGAAAATCAGACACAAGTTGAAACACTCTCTTTAGAAGAACCCTCGCAAGCTGTTGAAGAAGAGCCAGAACCACTTATATCCTTATCTCCTGAAGAGAGTAGCGCTTTTAAACAACAGGCTGAAGAACTGTTACTAGAAATTATAGGGAAACAAAAATTTTTAGAAAATAAAGCCGTTAAAAAATGGGCTAACGAGGAATTTAAAATTGCACTAGAGCAAGGTTCCAGAGGTGATGAACACTTTCGTAAACAGGCATACCAACAATCAATTGCAGCTTATGAAGATGCAGCAGCGATATTGATGGACTTAGAAAGGCAGGTAGAACCTACACTTACAGAACATTTAGCAAAAGGTGGGCTAGCTTTAACACAAGCTGAAAAAGATACTGCAATTATCCATTTTGAATTAGCGAAATCAATTGATACAAGTAATACTCAAGCAATAAATGGTTTAAGACGTGCTGAAACTATTAAAGAATTGTATGCCTTGCTTGTGCAAGGTGGAAAATATGAAGCCGCAAATCGATTTGTCGATGCCAAAACTATATACCAGCAAGCAACCGATTTAGATCCTCTTTCACCTGAAGCAAAAACTGCATTAGATAGAGTTTCAAATAGACTGGCACAAAATGAATTTAACCGACTCATCAACCAGGGCTATACATTACTAAAAAAACACCAGTATAGTGATGCACGTACCGCGTTCACAACTGCACAAAAACTAGCGCCAAATTCAGAAAAACCTAAACAAGGCATCGTTGCCATTGAACAAGCAATACGTAATGAAAGACTTTCAGCTTTAGCGGCTGAAGCCCAACATTTTGAAAATATTCAAGATTGGAGCAATGCCATAGAAAGCTACCAGCAAATGCTTACGCTTTCATCAAACTTGCCATCTGCACTTCAAGGATTAGAACGAAGTCGCCAACGCGAAACGATACTTGCAAGACTTGATGAGCACATCAATAATAAATTACGCCTGGGTTCTGACCAAATAGCTAATAAAGCTAAACGATTATTAGAAGAAATCTCATCGATCAATAATCCTGGAAGCAAAATTGAACAAAGTGCTGCGACACTTAGTGAATTGATTAAGCTCGCCGATCAACCTGTTTCGATTACGTTACAATCTGATAATCAAACTGACATTGTTATTTTTAAGGTTGGTAAATATGGAAAATTTAATCAGCGTAGTATTGAGCTTAAAACCGGAAAATACACCATAGTGGGATCCCGTGCTGGTTTTCGAGATGTAAGAAAAGTGCTTACCGTAAGTTCGGACATGTCTAGTAAAATAATATCCGTACAGTGTGACGAACCAATTTGATTTTACAAACTAATTTAAAAATATAAACAACAGTGATAGAGCAAGTTTGCATAAGTGATCGCAAAGGCCCAAGGTTTTATACCCATGTCGACTTTCCTTTGTCCATTGGCTCACACCCAAATGCAGATATAGAAATCAAAAGTGGGCAAGCAGATTACAAAGTCACTCAGGAAGCAGCATTTCTAATAATCATTGTTAACCGTACTTACATAGATACTGAAAATTCCAAATTTAAAATTCTGTTAAATAATGAAGTAGTTAGTGGTCAAAAAGAAATACAACATGATGATATATTAGAAATAGAAGATACTACATTTCACTGTGAGCTTATTGGAAACACCCTTTCTATTTCTTTATATGAAGATGACTCTCACTTAGTTTCAAGAAACGAAGCGATCGCGTCTGATGGCGAACTTATCGAACCCATTATTCCATCTGAGCCTGGTACACAAATAAAACCCAGTAGGCGCTTTACCCGTATGTTTTCTTTTATCGGCTTATTACTATTTGGTTTATTAGCAATTGTACTTGGATATATTTTTACAGCTAAAAGTTTATTAATTGAGATTGAACCGACGCCAGACCGTGTTGCATTACATGGGAACATTTGGCCTATCAAAGTACAAGACCGTTATTTAGTACAGCCTGGTACTTACTCTTTACAAATTGAAAAATCGGGCTACCGCGCATTGAAGTCTGAGATTGAAGTTAGTAAACATCAATCACAAACCCTGTCATTTACCTTAGAAAAGAAACCTGGTTATCTAAATATTTCTAGCCCAAATACTGAGCAAGTAGAAGTCATAATTAATGGTGAAATATACGGCAATACTCCTATTGAAGGTTTAGAACTTGAAGCAGGAACCTATACTTTAGAAGCGAATGCAAAACGCTACCAACCTTATACGACTCAACTTGTAATTGAAGGTAAAGAAGTTCAACAACAATTGAATATCAAGTTGCTACCTGATTGGGTAAATGTAGTAATCGACTCCATACCTGTTGGCGCAGAAATTTGGTTAAACGGCGAGAGCAGGGGCTTAACGCCACAAACATTAGAACTCAATTCAGGACAGTATAGTCTCGACTTACGTCATCAGAACTATATGCCCTATATAAAAGATTTTTTGTTGATGCCAGTCAACCGTTTGATCTTCCAATTGCAGAACTATTTACAAGCCCAAGTCACTTAGTTATCACAAGCACGCCAACAAAAGCTACTGTTTCTATAGCGGGGCAACAGCAAGGGGTTACTCCTTTTACCGTGCGCTTGAATCCTAATACGGAACACAGCATTTCTCTTTCAAAACCTGGATTTAGATCAAACCAACAAACCGTTACACTAAAACCCGGAGAACAACAAAATATAACAGCAACACTAGAGGCTATCTTGGGTACAGTTATATTAAACGTTGAACCCACCGATTCAGAAGTTTTCATCAATGGAAAGTTTGTTGGTAACGGCAATGTAAAATTATCTCTACCTAGTGCAAGTCAACGACTAGAAATTAGAAAGTCAGGTTATGAAGTATATGAAAAAATGATATCGCCAAAACCTAATGCGCCACAAATTTATGATATCAGCTTATCTCGCATCACTAGCACTGCTAATGTAAGCAAACCTAATACCTTTCGCACTTCAGAAGGACATGAGTTGAAGTTAATTTTTGGCGGGAAATTTTCTATGGGATCATCACGCCGTGAACAAGGACGGCGATCAAATGAAGCATTGCATTCTGTTGAGTTAGTCAGACCATTTTATGTAAGCGTATACGAAATCACAAATCAACAATTCTTAGCATTTAAAAATACCCATAACTCAGGTTCCTATAAAGGCCATAGCTTATCTACTGCTGATCTACCCGTTACAAACATATCGTGGGAAGATGCGGCTATGTACTGTAATTGGCTAAGTGAAAAAGATGGCCTTACTAAAGTTTATCGTGAAGAAAATGGCGCCTTGGTAGCAAAAAATCCCCTTCCAACTGGTTACCGTCTACTTACTGAAAGCGAATGGGAATGGGCAGCTCGCATACAAAGCAGCACTAGTATGAATCGTTATGAATGGGGTGTTAACTTCCCACCTACTCAGGTAACTGGTAATTACGCAGACCAATCTGCAGTAGATTTATTAGACCCTGTTATCTCTGATTACAATGATGGTTATATTACGACATCGCCAGTAGGTAGTTTTAAAGCCAATTATTTCGGTATTTATGACATGGGTGGCAATGTAGCTGAATGGTGTCATGACTATCATAGTTTCTACCCTAGCTTAAGTGATGAAGTATTTACTGATCCTACAGGCCCTGTTTTGGGACAAGCGATAGACAATAAACATGTGATACGTGGCGCATCTTGGATGCGAGGAGACTTAAGCAGTACGCGCCTTAGTTATCGTGATCGAGATAATAGCAAACGTATTGATGTTGGCTTTCGTATAGCTAAATACTTAGACTAAGTCATTATGAATATACGCAATCTATTTGTTATATTAATAATGCTATGTTTTTCATTTGCGATTATGGCGGCTGAAGAAAATGAAAAAAAAGATGTGGCTTCGAAAGAACAAAAAACAAAACACCCAAAAGTGAGTGTCAGCAAACGTAAGCAAGTAAAAACCTTAGAAGAATTTATCCCATCCGAAGAAGTTTCAGCTGATAAACCAGTTGCCTTCCCAAATGATATTTAAACTAGTTAAATTTAATTTTTAGTTGTAAACAATGAAAAAACATTTCCCATTTGAATTCGTATATCAGGTATTTAGTCTATTAGTCATCATTATCGTGGTTCATGCAGCTTATGTTGCGATCATTCGCCCCAATGCAGAAGCAGAACTAGAACAACAAGCTACACAACTGAAAGTTGATACTGATTATGTTCCAAAACGATCAATATTTGTTTTAGTGCGTGACTATGAACAGGAGGCCTGTTTCATATTAATGTTTTGGTCCTTATTCATAATGGCATTCAAAGGTTCTAGTTTATTTCGTGAACGTAGTTTATTAGACATAGACATCCTACATGCTAAAGATGGGATAAAATTTTTACCTCAGGATAGTCGCGAACTGGCTAGACAGATTCAAATTCTACCTGAAGAAGAGCAAACATACTTATTGCCAAGAGCTTTAACAATTGCCTTACATCGTTTTAGCTCAACTGAAAATATTCAAGATGTATCTTCAGCCGCAATCAATGTGTGCGAGTCTGAATCAGAGCGTTTGGATTCTGAACTATCAATTATCCGTTATATCACTTGGGCAATTCCATCGATTGGCTTTTTAGGCACAGTGAGAGGCATTGGCGATGCTTTAGGTCAAGCACATAAAGCAGTGGAGGGTGACATCTCTGGGGTGACGGAAAGTCTAGGCGTTGCTTTTAACTCAACATTGATTGCTTTATGCATCAGTATAGTATTGATGTTTATCGTGCACCAATTACAGCTCCTGCAGGAACGCTTTATTTTAGATACACAAAATTACTGCAACAATAATCTAATTCGCCACTTGCAAGTCACCTAAGGTGTATTGCCATGCCACTTGTAATTATCGAATTTTATGACAGTGGTGTGCGAATTAGTGATGGCAAAAATACTCTTGCCAATAGTGTTAGTTGTGCACTAATTGAAGCAGACAAAACCATTCTTGTAGGCGAACAGGCCGCACAACAAGCACATCTTCGACCACGTGAAAGTAGCACACTTTTTTGGAGCCAACTTTCGGAAAATAGCGACACTAAACGTGTTATCAGTAATGCTGAAATAGCATTGCGTCATCTCGAGCAACTATGGAATTTAGCAAATCGTACTGATCAAAATGCAATTTTAATCACGCCAGTAAACCTTGAAAAGCATGATTTAGGCTTGTTGCTTGGTATTTGTAAAAAATTATCTATAAACGTTACAGGAATTGTGTGCAATGCAACTCTTGCAATGCAACAACCTGTAGAAGATTGCAAAGCAGTATTTTTAGATTTGTTACAAAAGCAATTAGCAGTAACAGAGATCACACAGGATGAAGCTGGGCTCACTCTCAAGCAGCCTAGCCATATACTTAACTATGGTTTACATAATTTAATTGGAAATAGTGCAAACCATATTGCCAAGAAATTTATAGCAGAAACACGCTTTGACCCATTGTATTCTGCAAATGATGAACAACAATTTTTTGACAAATTGCCACTGTGGTTAGCTGACTTAAGTGAAAGAAACTCTATTGAATGCAGATTAAATACCGGTGGTAAAATATTTTCTATACAAATACAAAATGAAACTCTTCAACTAGCGAATAGAAAACAGTTTGATGAAATAGCTGCTCACTTAAATGTGCTTTTTCACAACCACAACAATATTGCTATATTTTGTTCGTCAACTTGCCGGCAAGTATTCGGCTTGAAAGAATTTTTATCCAGCCTGCCAGGTTGTGCAATAGCTCAACTAGATGAAGCCAGTCTTACTGAGCACGCATTTCGTTGTAGCGATGAAATCATATCTAGAGATCAGGTTCATTATGTGAACTCCTTAAAGTGGTGTGCTAATTCTTCAAGTACCAAATTGAGTTTTAATTCGGGGAAATTATCAAATCTTGCCAGTATTCCGACTCATGTCTTAATTAAAGGTCATGCTTATTCGCTGCAAACAACTATATTCATTGCCAGTAGCGATGTCACAGCTGAACCAAGAATAATGCTAGAAGAAAATCACAACAGTATTTGTAAAATCGTCGCTAATAATTTAAGCGTTGAAATACATATTATAGGTGATCAGTCTGTTACCCTAAACCAACATAAAATCGAAATAAAATCTTCAGCGAATATAGACGATGTATTGACCATTAAAAATTTCGCAATAAGCTGCTTGTTTATAAAAGTACTGGATAATGAAACGTAAATCAGTCAACGTTTTTAGTCTAGCTTTTTTAGATGTAATGTTTTGCGGATTTGGAGCAGTAATTTTATTTTTTATGATAATAAATGCAAATACCTATGATCGAAGAGAAAAAATTAATTACCGGGTGACAGGAGAGGCAACTAAGCTTGATATCGAAGTTCTAGAGGCGCAAAAATATTTAGTTGAACTCAAAAACTCACTGCAGACAGTAAATGATGAATTAGTACAAACTCAAGGACTAGCACATGAAGTAGTTGAAAATATTAAACAAAACAGGACTCAGCTGGCAAGATTAGATGAAGACACACTTGCAAAACTAAAAAATATAGAAGCTCTTAAAGCAGACTTGAAATCAATAGAAGAAGAAAATCTGCGTTTAGAAGGGGGGGCGGAAAAACAACTAGAAGGAGACCGTTTAAAACAGTTCGCAGGACAAGGCCAACGACAATACCTTACGGGCTTAAAAATGGGCGGCGAAAGAATCCTAATACTAGTAGATAGCTCAGCTAGCATGTTGGCCGATAGAATTATCAATGTTCTGCGCTTTCGTAATCTACCACCAAAAGAAAGAGTGCGTGCAGCGAAATGGCAACAAGTACTTTATACCGTAGACTGGATTACTACACGTATTCCCACCTCAAGCAATTTTCAACTCTATAGCTTTAATGAGACCGCTAACCCCACTTATGAAATTGTGGGAAATCAGTGGTTAGATGGTAGTAATGGAAAACATTTAAATACAGCCGTACAAAATTTATTTAACACCGCACCAGAAAAAGGCACAAATCTTTATACTGCTTTTGAGCGCATTAATAATTTATCCCCACCACCTGATAATATTTATTTACTAACAGATGGGTTGCCTACAAAAGGTGCTTCAACAAGTTTTGGCAATACTGTGAGTGCGAAACAACGCAAAAAGCATTATCGCAAAGCATTAGAGCAATTGCCTGGTGGTGTACCCGTAAATATTATTTTATTTCATATGGAAGGAGATCCAGAAGCCTCTAGTGAATACTGGAAATTAGCACAACGTACCAATGGTGCATTTTTTAGTCCTTCTAAAGATTGGCCGTAATCTAATTTAATATTAATTACTAAAGTGAAACACCGCAGAAATATAGAAGTATTTAGTTTGTCGTTTTTAGACTGCGTATGTTGTGGTTTTGGTGCACTGATATTATTACTAGTACTCTCGAAAACAGCTGAACCGGTCATCTTTGAAGAATATACTGAAAATCTAGAAAGCGTTGTATCAAAATTGCAAGAGGAATTATTTGTTATAAGAGGCGAGGCGCATATATTAAATCGAGAATTAGTTAGCAAGAAACAACAAGTGTCTAAAGATCTAGAAAAGATAGCACTTCTTCAGGGTGACTTATCTTCTATCCTAGGAAAGTTTTCAGCTTCAAAAGATAGTTCATCGGTACAAAACAAAATTGAACAACAATTGGCGTCCGCTAAACAAGATTTAAGTGAAGAGATGCGCCGTCTTCAAGAGCAAGAGCGAATTCCTAGTACACTAGATGATACGGTTGGCGGAATACCTGTCGATAGCGAGTATATAATTTTTATAATCGATACATCAGGAAGTATGTTCAACCATGGCTGGGGTTCTGTTGTTCAAAAATTATCAGAAGTATTAGATATTTATCCTAAGGTAAAAGGTATACAGGTAATGAATGATATGGGTGAATATATGTTTACTCAATACACAGGAAAGTGGATTCCTGACACTCCTGCTCGTAGAAATGCAATTATAAAACGCTTAAGTAAATGGCAAGCATTTAGCAACAGTAGTCCGGTTGAAGGCATTACAGCAGCAATCAATACTTTTTACTCAAAAAATAAAAAAATCAGTTTATACGTATTTGGAGATGAATTTACCGGACCTTCTATACAATCTGTATTGCGTGAAGTAAGTAGATTAAACCCTAAAAACAAAAAAGGTAACCGTCGTGTGCGCATTCATGCGGTGGGTTTTCCAATTCAATTTAGTCGGCCCGATAGCGAACAAGGGACAGGGATACGTTTTGCCACCTTAATGCGTGTTTTATGTGAACAAAATGGTGGCACCTTCGTTGGCCTAAACTCGCATTTTCGCTGACATCTATACTGATATTGTCCGCTTGATGGGCTGATTCATACCCATTACCTAGCACTAAATGATGTGTTATCGCATACTGTGGTTAACTGTCTGAATCAAATAAACTTTTAACCATAATATTAACTACACCACAAAATTATTCATGCCACACTTTGTCGTGAAAAAACCACCGTTTATTGCTTCGACATAGGCCTACTTCTAAAAGGAGCTCAAAATGTCACTCTATAATTTACATGAAATATCCAAGTCGTATTTTTTGAAAGGTTTAATTAAGTACACCGTTATTTTAATTACATGCAGCATTATTTTAAGCATTAGCGCATGTGGTGGAGATAAAGATGAGGCACCAACAGAAACTGCTGAGAATGAAACCACTGAAACGGTAACACCAGAAAGTACTAAAGCCACTTCAAACGATATCTCCTCAGAGGTTCAAAGTAACCGAGAGAAATGGATGGCTCATGAAATTAGCAACTACGAAATTGAAATGCAGAAAATCTGCTACTGCGTTCCTGAAGTAGTTCGAATGATGGTGTTTGAAGTTGGTGATAACAAAGTTGAGACCGTACGCTACGCGGATACTGGAGATGATGTCGATCCGCAGCATTACGGTGACTTTAACACTATTGAAGGCATGTTCTTATTTGTTGAGCAAGCATTAGAAAAAAATCCAGCGGATTTAATCATTGCTTACGATGAAGAATATGGCTACATAAAAGAATTGAGTGTCGATTTTAAAGAAAATATTGCAGACGATGAGATTTCAATCATTGCCTCTAATATGAGGCCCAGGTAAAACTGGTTAACATAAAAATGGCTACTTATGAGATTACGAGTTGGATTACACATACTATTTATATGCAGCTTAATCACATGCGCTGCGCATGCATCTACAGACCTTGATGACTTATTTATTACCGTAGATGGAATTGATTACGCAGTTGAACTAGAAAAAAGTAGCTTAGCAGAACGCATTCAAGTCAACATAGATGTCAATGCAGAAGAAAATAACGATTTAGAACTCTATCAAGGTGCCGCACCTGAAGTACCTGGAAGCTGGGTAGCAGCTTCTTATCACGATGGCGAATGGCAGGGTCTTGCGTCTATTCACGATAAATTATATGAACTTAAAGGTGCAGGTCTTTCTGGAGTAGCGCTAAGTGTTGTTGGTAATGATATTTCCGTTTCTATGGAAGCCAACGAACTGAACCTAAGTGGTGAATTTGATCTGTCAAACATGTGCGCGATGCCGCATGCATATAATGAAGTAACAAAGTCAGCTTTAGCCTCTATCGTTCCAAATGCGAATGCGGTGAACGGTGGAGTATTAGGGCAAAACAATGTTGCCTTTGCTGTAGGTGGTATCACTCAAGCAGTCAATGTAGTGCTGGCACTAGATCAGTTTCATACCGCTCAATATGCTGACTCAATACAGCGTGCGATGCGCATTATAAATAATGTTGATGCTATCTATCGCAACAGTCTTGGCATTGCTATTAACAACACGGCTATACAAAGTTTCGACAATAACAATCCACTGTTTGTGGGTGTAACCGATGCAGAGGTTTTGTTAAATCAGTCTATTATTAATCAAGCTAATGTATTTGGAAATAATCAACTCACGTTAGGCGCTTTAATCACCGCTAGAGATATACAAGTACCGTTAATAGGTAACGGTGTTGCCGGGATCGCGCCACTAAGTGCAACCTGTGTTACACAAAATGGTTTAAACATCGCAATAAGTGTAAACGAAGATCGGGCTTCGGAAGGGGTGGCTTCAGTCATCCTAGCGCACGAAATGGGGCATAACTTTGGCGCCGAACATGATGGTCCACCTAACAATGCTGCGTGCCCAGCAAGTACCTTTATTATGTCTCCAGTTGTAGCGAATGGGTTAAATGCATTTTCACAATGCTCAAGAGATGAAATAAATGCACATATAGCACTTGGGAATTGCTACAAAGAGCCAATTGATATCGCTCTCGCTCGATTCGGCGCCGCACCAGCAAATAATCTTGCGCAACAACAAGAAATTATTCGTCAAGTCTCTGTCACAAATAACGGTACGGTTGCAGTGAGCAACGTACAAATTGATGGTGATATCGATAATGTTGCATTCGCTAGTTTTAGCGAAGTTACAGTAAATGGGCAAGCCTGTGCATTACTCGCTGCTGGTAAATCATATCAATGCACTATTGCTTCTATTGCTGCAGCTGCACAACAAATTATTACTGAAAAAATCCAAACCGCAGGATTAGGGACTTTCACATTCACTTCATCATTTGATAGCTCAAATGTCACACAAAGAATTGATATTATTACTGGTAACCAACTTATCACTGACAATCGTACCGTAAACCAAGCTGCCGCTGCGCCTATTGCAGCTTCAGGATTAAGTGCAAGCGCGCAAAACACAGGTGATATCGCATTAGCTTGGACAGATAATAGTAACAATGAGCAAAACTTTATGGTGCAAAGAGCAAGTAACGGTGGGGGATTGGCTACGATCGCTAATTTACCAGCCAATACTACTTCTTATACGGATAACTATACTAACCTAACCGTAGGAACAGCCTATACCTATCAAGTCATTGCCTTGAATGCTATTGGAAATGCACCATCGAATACATCTACCGCAACAGCATTAGAACGTACCGTAACCTCTAGCAGCCCTGCTGCATCAGAAGATGGCGGCGGCGGAGGTGGCGGTGCCTTTTATTGGCTAACGGCAATTCTATTGTTAGCAAGAACAGCCAAACGCTTTAATTAAACAAAGCCTATTCATACAATACTAATGACCGCAATTGCTCTAATGCGGTCATTCTGAGCTTTACTTATTTAATCCGATAATTTGCTTGGGGCCAGAGTTCATTAATTTCATCTGCCTGATGTTTGGCATTAAACCTTTCCCATATGATTCCATTCACGTCTATCTCACTACTGAATTCCAATGCGCTGTCATCTTCCCACCCTAAATGACGAAGCAATCCCGGTGAAGAATCTTTATCTCGACGAATTGAAACATTAAGTGCTTCTGTTCTCCATAATGCATATTCATTATTTACAAGCGAGCATGGCTGCTGTCCCAAACGCTCACTGTAGTCTTTTATGCTTTCATCTAACTTATCCGTAGAAATGGAGATATGCAGTTTTTTCATAATTAGTTCTTTGTTTGAATTTAATAAATTCTATGCCTACGTTCGACCAATAGCAGTCATTCGATAGATTTTATTAGATAATATAGACCACCACCGAATATGGATACATCATTTGTGAGTAAAAGTTGTTGCCAGAACCAGATAGACGTTGCGGCATTACATGCTAAGCAACGTCGAGTGCTGATTATTATCCTAGTGCTAAATTCAGCAACGTTTCTAATGATGGTCTTCGGTTCAATCATCAGCGGCTCATCATCTCTGTTATCTGGCGCACTAGATAATTTCGGTGATGCATTAACCTACGCACTAAGTTTGATGGTGATAAGTGCAAGCTTGGTCGCCAAAGCACGTGTAGCTTTGTTTAAAGGCGTGTTGATCCTAGGTGCAGCACTTGTCGTTGCTATACAGATTGCTTGGAGCTTATTTCATCCGGCAACCCCTGCATTTGAATCAATGGGGATTGCTGCATTTTTAAATTTAGGAGTTAATTTAATATGTCTTTGGTTGTTAATGTCGTATCGATATGGTGATGTGAACATGTCGTCTGCATGGGAATGCTCACGCAATGATGTAAACGAAGGTATAGCCGTTATTGCTGCGGCACTTGGAGTATGGGTCTTTCAATCTGGTTGGCCTGATTTGGTGATTGCAGTCGTTCTATTAATTCTATTTTTACGCTCGGCTATTCGTGTACTTCGTAGTGGATGGCGAGAACTTCATTCGTCGTTGTAGTAAAACATACTAATGTCCACTTTGGGTCGTTAGCGGTCATTTTGAATGTGTTATTTATTGAATCCAACCCGATACCCCTCAGTGGTTTAGCTTATATTTGTCTTAGAGAAATATTATAAACTCAACTTATTTTATTTATTTAGTTTTAGCTGCTATTGCGGTCTTTGTTATTTGGAGCAATTCAAGAAAGGTGTAGCGGAATAGCTATTACATAGCATAAATAATTACGAAGATTCATGACTAGGCGAAGCGCCTAGTTAAAAGGAATTAGGAAGCAAGGTAAACAGCGTTCAGACGTAGAGAATGAGAGAGTTGTTGGAGAGAGAGGTTCACTATCTGGTAATTCCGCTGTCATAGAATCCTTGCTTCCTTAGACCGGTGATTTTGCGCCCCTATCTTTCAATAGGTTTGCCATTTTCAGAAGTTATATTAATCCTCAGTTATCAACAAACAAATATAGTTTAGTAATAACCACTCAGTAATAACTAGTAATCAATCACACTTTTCCCTGTATACCGCCCATTCTTGCTTCAATTAATTTACTTAAAATCAGTCTGTTATTAGCAAGTCGGGTTAAAAGGTACTGAATTCCAGATAAGTGTTATATGTATATAATTAACCATCTATAAAAACGATTATTACCATGAAAACAATCTAATTTACTAATTAACAATAGGAGTGGATTATTACTGCCATCAGAACTCATACAGTGCAGAGCCTGCACTGATCTTAATTTAACGATAAGGGGCTTAATGATGGCGCAAAATAAACTAACAACTTCTACTGGCATCCCTATAGCAGATGACCAAAACGCAGTAACCGCAGGTGAACGTGGTCCAGTCTTAATGCAAGATGTGGCATTAATGGAAAAACTTGCACATTTTAATCGTGAAAGAATCCCAGAGCGTATTGTGCATGCCAAAGGAACAGGTGCATACGGTACATTTACCTTAAAAAAAGATCTTTCTAATTACACAATTGCTGACTTTCTAAATGGAAACGACAAACAGACAGAAGTCTTTCTTCGTTTCTCAACAGTAGGTGGTGAAATGGGCTCGGGTGATGCTGAGCGTGATCCTCGTGGCTTTGCAGTGAAGTTTTATACTAAGGAAGGTAATCACGACATTGTTGGAAACAATACACCAGTGTTTTTCATTCGAGATGGACATAAATTTCCAGATTTCATTCATACCCAGAAACGAGACCCGCAAACAAATCTTAAATCACCAGAAGCGGTTTGGGATTACTGGTCATTGAACCCAGAAGCGATGCATCAAATTACCATCTTAATGTCAGACCGTGGTGTACCTGCAGATTACCGTCACATGAATGGTTATGGTTCACATACCTTTGGAATGTGGAACAAGAACGGCGAGCGTTATTGGGTGAAATTCCACTTTAAAACAAAACAAGGTATTGAGTGTTTAACCGAACCTACCTCACGAGAAACCATAGGACAAGATCCCGATCATGCTCAACGTGATTTAGTAAATGCAATTGAGAACGGAGACTTTCCTCAATGGACAGTTAAAGTTCAAATCATGCCTGAAGCCGATGCAGAAACCTATAAGGTGAATCCTTTTGATGTTACCAAGGTTTGGAGCCACAGCGATTATCCATTAATTGAGATCGGCACTTTAGAACTTAATCGTAATGTTGAGAACTATTTTGCTGAAACAGAACAGGCTGCTTTTGCACCTAGCAACATGGTGCCAGGTATAGGTGCATCACCAGATAAGATGCTTCAGGCAAGATTGTTTGCCTATGCCGATGCACAGCGTTATCGAGTAGGCGCAAACTATAATCAAGTTCACGTTAACTGCCCACATGCAACACGTGCACAAAACTATCAGCGATCAGGTGCGATGGCGGGAGTAGTACAGCCTGGATCAGATGCAAATGTAATTGATCAAGCGGGTGCGAACTATTATCCAAATACTAAGGGTGGTCCAATAGATGGCCAAGAAATGAAAGAAGCAACACCTGAACCAGCTTTACGCATCTCGGGTGACGTAGATCGCTATGACCGCAATGAGGGCAATGATGATTACACTCAAGCGGGTGATTTATTTCGCTTAATGTCTAGTGATCAACAACTACAGTTAGTTGACAATATTGCGGGTGGATTAAGTCAATGCTCAAGTGATGTACAAGATCGTATGTTGCCTCACTTTGATCAAGCAGACTCACAGTACGGAGTCATGGTGAGAGATTCTATTGCTGCAATTACGGGAATACGTAAAGCCAGCTAAATAAAGTAATCTAAACTAAAACTGTGTCGGGTTGTATTAGCTTAAACACGCAGCCCGGCACATCACTTACTAATTGTACTCGTTCATATTTTAGAAATATTTAGAAATATATACATGAAGAAAATTATCTACAATACAATCGGTGCAGCCTCGCTTAGCTTAGGTATTGTAGGAGCATTTCTTCCATTATTACCTACTACATGCTTTGTTTTATTAGCAACCTGGGCGTTTGCTAAATCATCACCCTCAATTCACGCTTGGCTATATTACAAATCACCTTTTGCACGGTCAATACAGGAATGGCAAGAGCACCGAGTTATTCCAACAAAAGTAAAGTGGATTGCAACCTCATCTATCGTAGCGTCTTATTCACTTACATTACTGTTTGTTGAGAATATTTACGTATTGTGTGGGGTAGGTGTTGGTTTACTTTGCTTAATAGCTTACTTGCTCTCTAAACCTGGCAATATACAAGTGGTTACTTACCGACAACTTCCTGAATTACATCAGCCAGTAATTTAAATTCTTGTTTCCTAACACTAGACTTTCTCCAAGCCAAGCCTATTTCTCGATAAGATTTGTCTTTATAAGTCTTTAGTTTGTACTTTAGTATTTTTTAATAAGCCGCTATCAATTGCCATTTGTGGTATGAAGGTTATGCCAAGATCACTGTCGACCATTTGAATTAAACTGTATAAACCACTTGCAGAAAATTTACTTATATTCGTTTTACGGCCAAGACTACAGGCACTCAATGCATGATCTCGCAAACAGTGTCCATCCGCTAATAACATAATTGCATCATTGTTATGCTTATTTGGTGAAAAATTATCTGGGTCGATTAGAGTAGTGTCTTTTTTATAGGCAAGCTTAAAAGGGTCATTGAATATTGAAATCGTTTCCGTATTCTTTAATTCAACGGGAAGTGCTAACAGTAAAATGTCTAGTTCACCTAGCAATAATAGTTCATGTATTTTCTTAGTTTGTTCTTCAACCAAATAAAGCTCAAGACTTGAGAACTTTTTTCGAATCTTAGGTAGAATTTTTGGCAGCAAGAAAGGAGCAATGGTGGGGATTACACCCATTTTCAATACTCCGCTTAAGGGTTCTTGCACTGACTTGGCGATATCGACAATGCCTTCCATATCAAATATCGCGAGGCGTGCTTGTTGCGCGACTAACTTACCAGCAGAGGTAAACACTACACTTCGATTGGTCCGGTCTACTAATGAGACATTGAGAAGCGTTTCGAGATCTTTAATAGCAACACTAAATGCAGATTGAGTAACAAAGCAAGTTTCTGCTGCACGGCCGAAATGCAATTGTTTTTCTAGTGCTACCAGATAGCGGAGCTGCTTAACGGTGGGCAGATTTATCATATATAAAAGCGATTACTATCATGTAAATAATGAAATTTACTTATAGCAGGAAAAGCCTAGTATGGCCACCTATATAGATATTCATTGCCCTGGCGCTCTTCTCAGAAGATACTCCTCCCTCTTAACTCCCTGCCAGGGCAATGCTTTTTTAGGAATTATTTAATACTAGTTTTGAGATTCAATAACCTGTTGAGCACGCTCTACATAATCTTGATACGCAGGAATTGCAATTGCAGCAAGTATTCCTACAAGCACTATCGGTAAAATGAGGCCCGCAATAATTAGTAATCCTGAATTACTAGAAGGCTGCATACCATAAGAATTTGAGCCCTTAGTGCCGGGCCAGAAAAGAATATACAGCGCGAAGATAATTCCAACTATTGGAATGTATACTAGTAATTGCCACCAACCACTTTTATCTAAGTCATTTAATCTTCGTTTCATAAATATGATCGAAAACACTATTAAAGGCAAATATAGAACTACTAATATCACAACCATTATGGCTTCTGACATGCCGCTACTAGCAAGCATAGGAATCATAATTGCTGATAAAATGCCTAGAACTACAATTGTTAAAACAGTAGCAATCATTCCATAAGCTAGATATCTCAGCCTACCAATTCTTCCATTTAAGGCTAGAAATTTTGGTTGATAAGTTTGATCTGAAGATGTAGCAGGATTTGATTTAGGACTTTCGTAAGGATTAGTTGCTTCCATGTTTACTCCCTTAAAAAATTAAGTATGTATGATTATTAGTAATTCACTAAGACATAGAATGATACATCCTTACATTTACTGGGATAATGCTATTTAGTGGATAATATCCAAAAATTCTAAGACTTCGTCCGCTGTAGCACGATCTTGATGATTATCGCTAACTTTTGCATATTGAACGTAGCCACTATGGTCAATTACAAAGGCAGCTGGGTAAGCAGTTTCTTTTGGTGCATCCCATCTAAGCCCAAGGTGATTTGTAATCTTATAATCATGGTCAATAACAAATATTATGTTATTAGGTAGATCTACTTCTTTTTCCAATGGAGCTGTAAACTCTTGAGCACGCTTTTCCAGATTACTTACTTTACCCGGATATATAAATACTACCGGTGTGTTTCTTTGTTTTTTAAACTCGTCTGCCTTTGCTACGTATCCTGCAACTTGCGTTGAACACACAGGACATTGATAGCCTGGAAATCCGCGTAGCATAACTATTACTACTGAGCCTTTATCCACTAATTTTGAAAATTGGAATGAGTCTCCATGCATAGTAGTGCCCGAAAAATCTTCCAACTTGCTGCCCTCTTTAGGGCCAACTTGCACTTCTCCTGCATGTATCAGTCCCACACAGCAAAATAATACAAAACTAATAAATATGAATAAAAGATTTTTCATGTCATTACTCACTGATCTAATACTGAGGTTTAAATAGTTACTACAGAACAAGTATTAATTATTCTACTGTAACAGATTTAGCTAGATTTCTTGGTTGGTCAACATCAGTGCCCTTCAGAATAGCAACATGATAAGCAAGTAGTTGAAGTGGAATAGTAAACAATATAGGTGCTACCGCATTATCGGGTGCATCTACTTCTATTACGATAGTGTCTGGCTCAGATACAAAGCCCGAGCTGGCATCTGCAAATACGTGTAATACCCCACCTCTAGCACGTACTTCTTCAAGATTAGATTTTAATTTTTCAAGTAGCTCATCATTTGGCGCTACTGCAATTATGGGCATCTTGTCATCTACCAAAGCAATTGGGCCATGCTTAAGCTCACCTGCGGGATAAGCCTCTGCATGAATATAAGATATTTCTTTTAGCTTTAATGCACCCTCCATAGCTACTGGATGGTGTGAACCGCGCCCTAGGAATAAAGCATTCTGTTTGTCGCCGTAGTGTTTGGCTAATTTTTTGATTTTACCGTCTAACTCTAAAACTTTATTAATGCGCGTTGGTAAATTAGTTAATTGTTCAACTAATATTTTTTCCATTTCATCATGCATACCATGACGACGGCCAGTAGTAATAACTAACAGTAGTAATGCAATGAGCTGAGTAGTAAATGCTTTGGTAGAGGCAACACCAATTTCTGGGCCAGCATGCGTCATCAATGCAAGATCAGATTCGCGCACTAATGAACTCTCAGGAACATTACAAATTACTAAAGAACCTGCATATTCTTCTTCTTTAGATTGTTGTAATGCCGCTAAGGTATCTGCTGTTTCGCCTGATTGAGAAATGGTTACAAACAGTGTGCCCGGTTGAACAACATGTTTGCGGTATCGAAATTCACTCGCCACATCAATAAAACAAGGAATCCCTGCTAATTCTTCAAACCAAAACTTGGCTATTAAACCGGAGTGGTAACTTGTTCCACATGCAATAATTTGAATAATTTTAGTTTGATCTAAAATCTCTTTGGCTTTCGGACCTAAAATTTGTTCCGCAACACGTCCATTAATTAGTCTACCTTCAAGAGTGTCTGAAATTGCTTGTGGTTGCTCAAATATTTCTTTGAGCATGTAGTGCGGATAACCACCTTTTTCTACCGCATCAGCTGATAACTTACTTACTTTCGATTCTCGTTGTACTGATACACCCGTATGGTCAAGAATCTTTATTGCATCACGAGTAATTTCGGCAATATCACCATTTTCTAAAAAGATAAATTCTTGTGTTTCTTTGAGCAAGGCTTGTACATCAGAAGCAATAAAATTACCTTTTTTTCCTATGCCTAAAACCAATGGGCTGCCATTACGCGCAGCAATTAATTTATCAGGATCATTTTTATCAATAACGCCTAGTGCATAAGCTCCTTTAAGATCTTTGATAGTTTTACTGACCGCTTCATAGAGTGAAATATCTTGATCTAGGTAATGAACTATTTGGTGGGCAATAACTTCTGTATCGGTCTCAGAGGTAAAACTAAACCCCTGCTTAACTTGTTGGGCTCTTAACTCTTCAAAATTTTCAATAATACCGTTGTGCACAATAGCCACTCTGTCATTACAGATATGCGGGTGTGCATTATTTTCTGCAGGAATACCGTGAGTAGCCCAGCGTGTATGCGCAATACCTAACTGACCAATTAAAGCTGTCTGATCTAGTGCTGCGCTTAGCTCACTTACCTTCCCAGTTCTCCGAACACGATCGATCGATCCATTGGTAAGAACGGCCATACCTGCAGAGTCATAACCGCGGTACTCTAAACGACGCAAGCCCTCTAGTAATACTGGGGATACATCTCGGTTAGCAATAGCTCCAACAATTCCACACATATATTTTTAATCTAATTTGTTTAAAAATTTATTTTGGTTTCTTTTCGGGACGCTGCCAACCATCTATTGATACTTGCTTGCTGCGTGCCAAAGTTAGTTTTTGTTCAGGTGAATCTTTAGTTATGGTTGAGCCTGCTCCGATAGTTGCGCCATCGCCTATAGTCACCGGTGCTATAAATTGGGTATCTGAACCTACGAATACATTATCACCAATAGTAGTACGGTGTTTGTTAGCCCCGTCATAATTACAGGTGATCGTTCCTGCCCCGATATTAACGTTTTCGCCTAGATCGCTATCACCGATATAGCTTAAGTGGTTAATTTTACTGCCTGTTTTGACATTGGCTTTCTTAATTTCAACAAAGTTACCCACTTTCACATTCTCAGCCAACACCGTATCTGGGCGAATGCGAGCAAAGGGTCCTAACTCACAATTTTTACCTATATTGGCGTTCTCAATATGGCAGTTTGCAAGAATAGTGGTGCCTGCTTCAATACGAGAATTTATGACCACTGCATTAGCACCAATACTTACCCCATCGCTTAAAATATTGTCGCCGATAAATACGCTATTGATATCAATCTCAACATCTTTTCCTGTCTGTAATTTACCTCGAACATCAATGCGAGCTGGGTCAATCAGGGTTACGCCACTAGTCATTAGCTGTTCAGCAATTCGCAATTGCAAGAGACGCTCTACTTGAGCTAGATGCAATTTATTATTTATACCAAGGACTTCATTCTCGTCATTACAAATAATAGCTTCTACTTTTTGCTTTTGTTGAACCGCTAAAGCGATGCAATCTGTTAAATAATACTCTTGCTGCGTATTGTTATTACTAACATTAACCAGCCAGTTTTTTAAGTTACCTGCTTGAGCTGCAAGAATGCCAGAATTAATTTCTTTTATATTTAATGTTGTTTGGTCTGCATCTTTTTGCTCAACGATCGCTTGAACGTTATTTGAATTATTACGCACAATGCGCCCATAACCAGTAGGATCTTCTAGAACTGCAGATAATAGTACTAACTGTTTATTTGATAACTCATTAACTAATTGATTCAAGGTTTCTGTTTTAAGCAAGGGCACATCGCCATATAAAATTAAAACATTTTGTTGATCATTTTTTATATTTGGTAGAGCTTGTTGAACCGCATGCCCAGTACCTAATTGTTGTTCTTGCACACACCATGTTATTGCGTCATTTTGAAATGTTTCTTTTACTTGATCCGCACCATGTCCAATCACTACATAGATTGCATCTGGGGATAGTTGTTGTGCAGTTTCAATTACATGGGCCAGCATGGCTTGGCCTGCTACTTTATGCAGCACTTTTGGTAGTTCGCTTTGCATGCGAGTACCTTTCCCCGCAGCCAGGATGATGATTTCTAAACCCATATTAATTTTTATGTTTATAAACGATGAAGGTTATCAGCAACACATTAATAATACGTGTATGCGCGCCTGCTTTTACAACAGTTTATGCCAAGCTGTGGGATAAAAGAAAAGCTAATTTAGAACGGATGGGGAAATGGCCTGACAAAGCCACTAGGAAGACTGCTTTAAAGAGTATAAACGCTTGTTTTACATGTAAATTTAACTATGTAAATTATTTGCGAATCTTACGCATTCTTTCAATCATGCGCAGTTGTTCGGCAGCTCGAACCAGTTCAGCCTGGGCTTTAGCTGCATCAAAATCGCTTTGTTGATCTTTAAGCGCTTCTTCAGCATTTTGTTTAGCTTCTAGGGCTTTTGCTTCGTCTAAATCTTCAGCGCGTATAGCCGTATCAGAAAGAACAGTAACTACACCGGGTTGCACTTCAAGAATACCGCCAGATACATAAAGATACTGATCTTCTTCGCCCTCAATTTCTATCTTTAATTCACCTGGGCGTAAACCAGTTACCAACGGAGTATGGCGTGGGTAAATACCAACATCACCCATTTGTGCAGGCGCAAACACAGCGCTGATAGTGCCAGAGAATAATTCTTTCTCGGCACTTACTACATCAAGATGCATGGTGGTATTTTCGGCCATTTACTTTAATTCCTCAGCCTTTTTAATTACGTCTTCAATTCCACCTTGCATATAAAAAGCTTGCTCAGGCAAGTGGTCATACTCACCATCTACAATCGCTTTAAAGCTAGAGATGGTATCTTGTAGAGAAACTAATGCACCTGGAGTTCCAGTAAATACTTCAGCAACTGCAAACGGTTGAGATAAGAAACGTTGAATCTTTCGTGCACGAAATACGACTTGTTTATCTTCTTCAGATAATTCGTCCATACCCAGAATTGCAATAATGTCTTTTAGTTCTTTATAACGTTGCAAGGTGTTTTGAACCGCGCGAGCCGTATCGTAATGCTCATTACCAATAACTAATGGATCGAGTTGGCGACTAGTGGAATCTAAAGGATCCACCGCAGGGTAAATGCCTAGCTCGGCTACTTGTCTTGAAAGTACAACGGTTGCGTCCAAGTGAGCAAAAGTGGTTGCAGGTGATGGATCGGTTAAGTCATCCGCAGGTACGTATACCGCTTGAATAGAAGTAATAGATCCGTCACTAGTTGATGTAATACGTTCTTGTAGCGCGCCCATTTCTTCAGCCAGTGTTGGCTGATAACCCACCGCAGACGGCATACGTCCTAATAGTGCAGATACTTCTGTTCCTGCAAGTGTGTAACGATAGATGTTATCGATGAATAACAACATGTCTTTACCTTCATCACGAAAGTGTTCTGCCATAGTCAAACCCGTTAGTGCAACACGAAGGCGGTTACCTGGAGGCTCATTCATCTGTCCGTACACCATCGCCACTTTATCCAGAACATTGGCTTCTTTCATTTCATAATAGAAATCATTGCCTTCACGAGTACGTTCACCTACACCCGCAAACACAGAAAGACCAGAGTGTTTCTTTGCGATGTTATTAATCAGTTCCATCATGGTTACGGTCTTGCCTACACCTGCGCCACCAAATAAACCAATTTTGCCACCCTTAGCGAATGGGCATAGTAAATCGATTACTTTAATACCTGTTTCTAATAACTCATTACCACCGGCTTGTTCTTCGAATGTTGGTGGCGCGCGGTGAATTGGCATACCTGATTCAGCACCAATTTCGCCTACATTATCTATCGGTTCACCGAGTACATTCATAACACGGCCTAATGTTTTAGGTCCTACGGGTACAGTAATCGGCGCTTCAGTATTAGAAACTTTTAGACCACGCTGTAAACCATCCGAAGCACCCATTGCGATGGTTCTAACGATACCGTCACCTAATTGTTGCTGTACTTCTAGCGTAATTTTTTGTTCATCTACGATTAACGCATCATAAACATTTGGCACATTGTCACGTGCAAACTCGACGTCTACGACGGCACCAATAATTTGAGCAATTTGACCTGCACTCATGATAAATCCTCTTTAGCTCTAAATTTATTTAATCTATTTAAATTCTTGTGTTCAATTGCGATAACAGAGTGTTTGTTTACACCGCTGCTGCGCCACCACAAATTTCTGATATTTCTTGTGTAATCGCTGCTTGTCGCGCTTTGTTGTAAGCCAGCTCCAAATCAGAGATAAGGTCACCGGCATTATCCGATGCGCTTTTCATCGCCACCATTCTTGCAGACATTTCGCAAGCTACGTTTTCAACAACGCCTTGATAAACAATGGATTCTGCGTAACGCGTAAGTAGACCATCTAACACAGTCTTGGCATCAGGCTCATAAATGTAGTCCCAATGATGTTTCATTTCATCATTATCTTCTGCGGCAAGTGGCAGTAAGGGAGACACTTTTGGTTCTTGTGTCATGGAATTAACAAATTCATTTTCAACCAAGTACAAACGATCGATCTTGCCATCGGTGTAGGCATCTAACATGGCTTTAACGGTTCCAATTAGTTCTTCTAAATGAACTTCATCTCCTAATTGTGAAACTTGCGAGACTATATTTGCAGAAAACTTTTTGAAGAATTGCGTGGCTTTAGCGCCGATTAAGCAAAAATCAATTTCAACATTCTTATCTTGCCACTGCTGCATATCATTTAGTGCAGCTTTAAATAGGTTTACGTTTAAACCACCACATAACCCTCGATCGCTTGAGATAATAATATAACCAACGCGCTTAACTTCTTCTCGATCAAGCAAGAAAGGATGGTTGTATTCAGTGTTAGCATTAGCAAGGTGGCCAATTACATTACGCATTTTTGATGCATAAGGTCGCGTTGCATTCATGCGGTCTTTTGCTTTGCGCATTTTACTCGCGGCAACCATTTCCATCGCTTTGGTGATTTTTTGAGTATTTTTAATACTCGCAATCTGCGATCTTATTTCTTTTTCGTTTGCCATTAGTTATAAACTTTTAGATAAACCTTACCCAGTAGTTACCCTGAAATCTACCAAGTGCCTTTTGCTTTAAAGTCTTCAATCGCTTTCGCTAGTGAAGCTTCAATATCATCGTTGTAATCGCCAGTGTCATTTATATTGTCGAGTAAATCTTTATGTTGTGAATGCATAAAATCATGCATCGCTTTTTCAAAATCAACCACTTTATTTACATCAACATCATCAATGTAACCTTTGTCTACGGCATATAGCGACACAGCCATCTCGGCAACGTTTAATGGTGCGTACTGGTTTTGCTTCATCAATTCCATTACCCGCTCGCCACGCTCTAATTGTTTCCTCGTTTGCTCATCAAGATCTGATGCAAACTGTGAGAACGCTGCAAGCTCACGATATTGAGCCAGTGCTAATCGTACACCACCACCAAGCTTTTTAATGATCTTAGTTTGTGCTGCACCGCCTACACGAGATACCGAAAGACCCGCGTTAATCGCAGGACGAAAACCAGAGTTAAACAAATCACTTTCTAAGAAAATCTGTCCGTCGGTAATTGAAATTACGTTGGTAGGTACGAATGCAGATACGTCGCCCGCTTGTGTTTCAATAATAGGTAATGCAGTTAGTGAGCCGGTCTTACCTTTTACTTCGCCTTTTGTAAAATCTTCTACATATTCAGCATTTACGCGTGATGCCCGCTCTAACAAACGCGAGTGTAAATAGAACACATCACCTGGATACGCTTCGCGACCTGGTGGACGACGCAACAACAAGGATACTTGTCTATAAGCCCAAGCCTGTTTGGTTAAATCATCATAAATAATTAAAGCATCTTCACCACGGTCACGGAAATATTCACCCATTGAACAACCAGAATAGGGTGCAATGTATTGCATCGCGGCGGATTCTGCTGCCGCTGCATTAACGATAATGGTGTGGCCCATTGCATCGTGCTCTTCTAATTTACGTACTACGTTAGCAACAGAAGAATTCTTTTGACCGATCGCAACATATATACATTTAACGCCAGTACCTTTTTGATTGATGATAGCGTCAATCGCTACTGCCGTTTTACCCGTTTGGCGATCGCCAATAATTAACTCACGTTGGCCACGGCCAATTGGCACCATGGCATCAATTGATTTCAATCCTGTTTGAACGGGTTGGTCTACTGACTTACGCTCAATTACACCTGGCGCAATTTTTTCTACTGGAGCCGTTAGTGTGGTCTTAATTGGACCTTTGCCGTCGATAGGCTCACCTAGAGAATTTACCACGCGACCTAATAGTTCTGTACCAATCGGTACTTCAAGAATACGGCCAGTACATGAAACCTTGTCGCCTTCAGTGATATGTTTGTAATCGCCTAGTACTACCGCACCAACTGAATCACGCTCTAAGTTAAGCGCCATACCGAATGTATTTTTTGGAAACTCCAACATTTCACCGGCCATTACATCGGCCAGACCATGAACACGCACAATTCCGTCGGTTACACCTACTACAGTGCCCTCTGTGCGCGCCTCAGCAACAGCATCAAAATTCTCGATGCGGCTTTTAATGAGTTCGCTTATTTCTGTTGGGTTAAGTTGCATGTTTCAAATCCTCGTTAATATACCCAGGTGTACCCAGTACTAATAAATGTATTTAATTCTTAATTTGTTAACGTAGTAGACAGTTTATTAAGTCGCCCACTAAGCGAACCATCAATTACCATATCGCCAGCACGAATAATTGCGCCGCCAATTAATGTTGGATCTATCTTAGAAGTGATACGCACTTCTTTACCTAGTCGTGTCTTAAGTGCTGCAGCAATTTTTGCAAGTTGCGCATCGCTCGTTTCACTTGCAGATATTATTTCTGCATCAATACTTCCTTCCGCTTCTGCACGATAATGTTCGTACAATGCTGCAATTTCTGGCAGCAATTTAAGGCGGTCGTTTTCAGTTAATAATTTGATGAAATTTTTAGCACGTTGATCAATTTTATCTTCACAAACCGATATGAACATTTCTGCCGATTGTTCTTGAGACAAACCTGGGCTATCTAACAACGCCGTCATGGTCGGGTCATAGGCTATTGCAGCTATGAATGACAACATATCCGTCCACTGTTGTTGTTCGCCATGTGTATTAGCGATATCAAATGCGGCTCTAGCATATGGTCTTGCAGCTGTAGTGAGTTCAGACATTAATTTTTTAGTGTTGCCTTACCGTAGATTATTAAATCTGAGATGCAAGATCATCCAAGATATCTTGGTGTGAACTAGCATTGATCTCTTTCTTCAAAATGCGCTCAGCACCAGCCACTGCAATGGTTGATACTTGAGTGCGCAATGTTTCTTTAGCGCGATTCACTTCTTTTTCAACTTCAGCATGGGCCGCTTCTTTAATACGGTTGCCTTCATCAACGGCTACTGACTTTGCGTCTTCAACCATTTCATTAGCACGCTTTTGTGCTTGGCCAAGAATTTCGGAGGCTTGTTGTTTAGCTTCAGATAATTGCTTAGCTGCATTTTGCTCCGCAATTTCTTGTTGCTGCATGCCACGCTCAGCTTCAGCTAATCCATCTGCAATTTTCTTTTTGCGCTCATCTAACGCTGCCATAATGGGTGGCCATACAAATTTCATGCAAAAGAAAACAAACACAATAAATGCGATCGTTTGCCCAAACAGGGTGAGATTAATATTCATACCTAAACCTTAATTTAAACTATTACTGTTTGACGAATACTTAGCCTGCGCCGCCAACTACTGCAAATAGTACATATAGACCAATAGCGATTGCGATTACTGGTAACGCATCCACCAGACCCATTACGATAAAGAACTGAGTTCTTAGCATTGGGATAAGTTCCGGTTGGCGTGCGGCACCTTCTAAGAATCGACCGCCTAAAACGCCGATACCTACTGCGGCACCTGCTGCACCAATACCTAGCATAAGCGCGCCAGCTACATAAAGTATTGCTATTGATAGTTCCATTTTCTTCTCCTATTACAAATTACTTAATTAAACGATTAATGATGTTCTTGATGTGCCATATCTAGATAAACAATGGTCAACACCATAAATATAAATGCCTGTAGAACGATGATCAAAATATGAAAAATTGCCCAGCCTAGCTGCAGCAAACCGCCCATAGTTCCCCACACAATGCCGCCGCTGTACAGCAGCGCGATCAGAATAAAAATCATTTCGCCAGCGTATAAATTTCCAAATAAACGCAGCGCTAAAGACACAGGCTTAGAAATTAACGAGATGCCTTCAAGCAATAAATTTGCAGGCATACCCCATTTACCAAATGGCTGTAATGTAAGCTCGCCTAAAAATCCCCCGAGCCCTTTCATCTTTACACTGTAGTAAAGCATCAAAGCAAAGATAGCCAATGCCATGCCAAAGGTGATGTTCGGATCGGTCGTTGGCACAACTTTGAAATACACATGATGTGGATCTACTCCAAATACAGAATGGCCAATCATGCCAGCCAAGTGTGGAATCCAATCCACGGGAACTAAATCCATCAAATTCATTAACAACACCCAAAAGAAAATCGTTAACGCTAGCGGTGCAACCATGTCGTTTTTAGCATTAAACGAACCGCGGACATTTTCATTTACAAAATCGACCACCCATTCAACAAAATTTTGTAAGCCGCTTGGCACCCCCGCCGTCATAGATTTGCCTGCGCGACGAAAAATATAGATGAAAACTGCGCCTAAAAATATTGACCAAATCATGCTATCCACATGAATCGCCCAAAATCCCATTTCAGTAGCTTCTTGTGCATTATGTGCAAATCCCCAATGACCGTCGGGGTGCTGACCATAGGTCCAATTGGTCAGGTGGTGCTGAATATATTCAGAAGAAGTAATTGTATCGCCGGCCATTATTTAAGGTATTTGTTTTAGAGTTGGTTTGCTTGAAAATTGCGAAATTAAAGGTACGGCCCACATACACGAATGTGTAATGAAGTACGTTACAAATAATGCTATCGGATGAACTTCCTTATATTTTATTAAAACTATCGCTAACAATGCGACAGCTAAACCCATTTTTACAAATTCTGCTACAAATGCAGATCGCAACAAGGCAGGTGCAACTGCAATTCTGCGTTTATACAACTGTTGTGCAAAATACATATTGGGCACTGCACAAACAAAACCACCTAAAAATGCTGATAGAGCAAATTCACGATTAACCAAAAACAAGCTAGCCGCAATAAAAAATGTAACCAGCCATTGCCACACCAATATTCGATGTATTTGCGTAGGAATTGTTAATTTTCGAACCAAGTTTATTAGCTTTATTATTTAAAGGTTCTTTATCCAACAGCCATTCATAATTCGAGGCTGATATCAGCTTCAATAGAGGCGCGAAGTATAAATTTTAGCCCGCCAAATCTCAATAGGTCCGAGGGTGTATTACCCGCTGAAGTTGAACAAACTTTAAGCTAATTTGATTTGCCTAGTAGCTTATCAACGATTCCCTCAAATTCATCAAGGTTGGTATATCTAATTTGCAGTCGTCCACTACCATTTTGACTATGCTGAATGGATACTCGAGCTCCTAGTCGATCTGCTATGTTGTTTTCCATGCGCGAAACATCTGGATCTTGATGGTTAGCTGCAGTGGTTTTCTTTTTGCCCTTGCCCTCAAGCAACTGCTTAACCATAGCTTCTGCGCCACGCACTGAGAGCTGACGCTGAATAATGGTTTGTGCGCATTTACTTTGCTGCTGTTCAGCAAGCGCTAATAAAGCACGCGCATGTCCCATCTCCAAGTCACCTTGGTTGAGCATATCTTTGACCGGCTGTGCTAGTGCCAATAAGCGTAGGCTGTTGCTCACTGCAGCGCGCGAGCGACTCACCACTTCGCCTACCTCTTGATGAGTAAGACCAAATTTTTCGATTAAATTAGCAAATGCCTGAGCTTCTTCTAGAGGATTTAAATCTTCGCGCTGAAGATTTTCAATAATCGCTATAGCGGCAGCTTCTTGATCATTAACGTCTTTAATCACTGCAGGAATATCTTGCAGACCTGCTTGTTGTGAAGCACGCCAACGACGTTCGCCAGCAATTAGCTCATAACCATCACCCAACTTGCGAACAACAATGGGCTGCACCACACCTTGTTGGCGAATGGAACTCGCGAGTGCTTCAAGTGCTTCCGGTTCCATAACTTGCCGTGGCTGATACGGACTTTGATGAATCATGTCGATAGGTAAACTCTGTAATGACTTATCTGTGCTGGTGTAACTGGCATCACTGTTGCTAATTGCATTTTCAGTTTTCGCCGCACTCAGTAATACATCGACACCTAAGGATCCTAATCCGCGTTTTTTCTTAATCATATTGAATCACTTATTTCTAAAACTTTTATCAAGCTAAATTAACTCGCTAAAGCCGACGGTATGTCGCCTGCGGTACGGCTTTCGTCGCGACGTAGCATTTCACCCGCTAACGCTAAATAGGCCAATGCGCCACGCGAGCGCTTGTCATAGAGTAATACTGGCAAACCATGACTGGGTGCTTCTGCCAATGTGACATTGCGAGGGATAATGGTGCGATACACGCTTTCGCCAAAGTGTGAGGTTAATTGTGCCGATACGTCATTGGCTAAGTTATTGCGTGGGTCATACATGGTGCGCAACAGGCCTTCGATTTTTAATTCAGGATTGGCCGACATGCGTATACGTTCAATGGTTTGCGTGAGCGCGGATAGGCCTTCTAAGGCATAGTATTCACACTGAGTTGGAATTATTACGCTGTTCGCAGCCACCAAGCCATTCACAGTAAGCATGTTTAATGAAGGCGGGCAATCGATAAATATATAGTCATAGTCATCAACCACTTCTTGTAATGCTTTGCGTAATTTAAATTCTCTGCCTTTTACATCTAATAACTTAACTTCCGCGACGGTTAGCTGCTCATTTCCTGGCAATAAGTCATAACCGCCTTTACTACCTTTCACAATACATTCGCTTACCAAGGCTTCATCAAGCATGACTTCTGCAGCAGTCCTTTCGATGGTGCGTTTATCCACACCAGAACCCATGGTGGCATTGCCTTGAGGATCCAGGTCAATTAATAACACGCGGCGATTGGTCGCTGCCATTGAGGCTGCCAAGTTTACCGAGGTCGTGGTCTTGCCTACTCCGCCTTTTTGATTGGTTACTGAAATGGTTTTTGTCATTTGCTGTTAATTCTAATAGTCCATTTATTCTGGGCCATTTTTTTCGACTATAGCGATATGTCGTTGTGCCCCAAGATGAGGAATTTTAATGCTATGAATTTTGAGCACATTATATCTATTTGGCAGCACTTCGAGTTGCTTTTGTTTAGCCAACATAAAAATTATTCGCCCCTTATCACTCAAGTTTTCTAGCAGCTGCTCACAACAAGCGAAAAGCTTGTCGCTATGAGTAAAAGCCCTACTTATTAAGGTGTTAATTTCTTCTGCGAATCCACCACTTGCTTGATAGTCTTCAACGCGTGTGTGCATAACATGTATATTTTTTAGCCCAAGATCAATCGTCGCTTGCTGGATGAACCGCGTCTTCTTAACGTTGCTATCTAGCAACTTAAATTGTTTATCAGGGCAAACTATTGCTAGTGGTATCCCTGGTAATCCAGCGCCGCTGCCCACATCGATAATATATTTTCCTTTCAGGTGTTCTGCTACCGATAAACTATCAAGTATGTGTTTGCTAATAATTTCATCAGTGTCTTCTATAGCCGTGAGGTTATAGGTCTGATTTCATTTTTGTAATAGCTGTACATACCGCATTAACAAGCTTTGTTGCTCTTTGTTGGCTTGAAGTTTTAATTGCTGCACACCACTGGCTAGTAGTTGTGAAGAATTCATGAAAATAGATTAGGGTTTGCTAGTCTTGAAATTGCTCTGGTGCTTTTCTTAAGCGCTTTTTATTATGCACTTTTACGCGCAGGCTTAGACTTTAAGTGCACCAATAGCAATGAAATGGTTGAGGGAGTGATACCAGATATTCTCGCAGCTTGACCAATTGTATGTGGCTTAATATCCATGAGTTTTTGTTTAGCCTCATTCGATAAACCGGTTATCGCTCTATAGTTTGTATCTTGAGGTAATTTAACCTCTTCTTGCTGTGTAAGTTTTTCGACCTCTACATTTTGACGCTCAATGTAACCAGCATATTTTGCTTGTATCTCTAGTTGCTCACTCACTTCAGCAGGGATATCACTTAAATCTTGTGTACTAAGTTTTTTTAAATTTTCGAAATTAACTTCAGGTCTGCGTAATAATTCATACATGCTGTATTCATGCTTAAGTTTTTTACCCAGAATTTCTTCTTCCGTTTCGACATCCACTTCGCCCGGTTGAACATAACTGCTTTTTAAGCGCTGCTGCTGAGTTTCAAGCTGTTCACGTTTTTCGCTAAACGCTTGCCACTGTACTGCAGGCAAGCAACCAAGTTCATGTGCGGTTTCGCTTAAGCGCAGGTCCGCATTATCTTGGCGCAGCAATAAACGAAACTCCGCACGGCTGGTAAACATCCGGTAGGGTTCAATGGTGCCACTAGTGACCAAGTCATCGATCATTACACCTATATACGCTTGGTCGCGGCGTGGTGCCCAAGCGTCTTGTTCTTGCGCGCGCCGCACTGCGTTGACACCTGCCACCAAGCCTTGTGCAGCAGCCTCTTCGTAGCCGGTAGTGCCATTAATTTGCCCTGCAAAAAATAATCCCTCGATAGCCTTGGTTTCTAAGCTTGGCTGCAAATCTCTGGGATCAAAATAATCATATTCAATCGCATAGCCCGGTCGCGTGATATGTGCATTTTCAAATCCTTTAATGGAGTGCACAAATTTTTGTTGTGTTTCAAATGGCAAGCTAGTTGAAATGCCATTCGGATACACTTCGTGAGTTTGCAACCCTTCTGGCTCAATAAAAATTTGGTGTTGATTGCGATCTGCAAATCGCGTGACTTTGTCTTCAATAGAAGGACAGTAGCGTGGCCCAGTGCTATCAATGTTGCCGTTGTACATTGGCGATAACTCTAGATCATTGCTGATAATTTCGTGGGTAGAGGGATTCGTGTAGGTTATAAAACAGTTCACCTGCTTGGGATGTAGCGCACGCGATCCCATAAATGAAAATACGGGTGTTGGGACATCGCCTGGCTGTGCTTCGAGTTGTGTGTAGTCAATGCTGCGTCCATCAATACGTGGAGGCGTGCCCGTTTTTAAGCGGCCAACGCGTAAAGGAAGTTCTCGCAATCGATTGGCTAAGGTGGTTGCAGGCGGATCACCGGCGCGCCCGGCAGCATAATTATCATTACCAATATGGATCTTACCACCCAAAAAAGTGCCCGTGGTTAATACCACTGACTTTGCTAAAAAGGTCAGGTCACTTTGTGTAACAACACCACGAATACAGTCTTGTTGAATAATTAAATCATCCACTGCTTGTTGAAATATTTGCAAGTTAGCTTGATTCTCAACTAGCTGGCGAATGGCAGCTTTATAAAGCGCGCGATCGGCTTGCGCACGTGTTGCGCGCACCGCAGGCCCCTTACGAGAATTAAGCACACGAAACTGAATACCGCCGTGATCGGCCGCTAAAGCCATAGCGCCCCCCATCGCATCTATTTCTTTCACTAAATGACTTTTACCAATGCCGCCAATGGCAGGGTTACAACTCATTTGGCCTATGGTTTCTATGTTATGTGTTATCAACAAAGTTTTCGCACCCATACGCGCAGCCGCTAAGGCAGCTTCGGTGCCCGCGTGTCCGCCGCCAATTACAATTACGTCATATTGTTGATGTTTAACTGTCATGGTTAATTATTGTACTGAATGAGAGACGATTACACGACTGCCTATTAGGGTCATTTCCCTATACAGAACTCGCTAAAAATCTTGCCGAGCAAATCATCAGGTGTGAATTCTCCGGTTATTTCCCCTAAATTCTGTTGGGCTAAACGTAAATCTTCTGCGGCTAGTTCAAGCTCTTGGCTGTTGGATAAGCGCTGTTGAGCAGAATGTATATTCCCTTGTGCTTGCTGCAAGGCAACCACATGTCGACCTCTTGCTAAAAAAGGGGTATCGCCCTGTTCTTGAATATTGTTGTCGCCAATCAAGTGTTCGCCTAGTTGTTGTAGTAATTCATCAATTCCCGTCTGTGTTTTTGCTGAAATATATATATTTTCATTATCGTTGTATTTTTTCTCTGTACTCAAATCAACTTTATTGTGCACATAGAAAATCTTTGCAGTATCCATGTCGCTTGGTACGGATTGAGAATCTTCATTACTCACATCAGTGAGCCACAAAACAATATCGGCTTGTGCGAGTGCTTGTTGTGTGCGTTCAATACCTTTTGCTTCGACTATATCTTGCGTTTCACGCAGACCCGCAGTATCAATTAAGCGTACTGCAATGCCTTGAATTTCGATATCCGCGCTAAGTGGGTCGCGTGTGGTTCCTGGAATCTCAGTTACGATGGCCGCCTCACTTTGAGCCAACACATTTAGCAAGCTCGATTTTCCCGCATTAGGCTTGCCAGCAATTGCAATGGTAGCTCCGGTTTGTAAACGCTCGCCCAATTTTGCTTGTTGCAGTAATTCATTCAAAAAGTATTTTAACTTCGTCAATTGCGGCACAAGTTGTTCGTTTTGTTGTCGATCAATTTCTTCGTCTGGAAAGTCTAGGTCCGCTTCAATATGCATGCGCATCTGTGTTAATTGCGTGAGTACATCTTGTACGCGCTGAGAAAATGCGCCTTGCATAGATCGGGTTGCAGTACGAGCAGCTTGTTCCGTAGTGCTGTTAATTAAATCCGCAATTGCTTCTGCTTGAGCTAAATCAATTTTGTTATTTAAAAATGCTCTTAAACTAAATTCGCCAGGTGTAGCTAAACGTGCTCCTAGAGCGCAAAGAGCTTCGAGCAATAAGTCTGCTAGTAATGGATTACCGTGGCAATGAAATTCAATTACATCTTCGCCGGTAAATGATGCCGGTGTTTGGAAATAGATTGCTAACCCTTGGTCTAGAACTACATCGTCACGGTTATAAAAATTTGTATAGCTGGCTTGGCGAGGAGCTAATGATTTATGTGTAATTTGTTTAGCTATGACATGCGCATTTTTCCCGGACAAGCGCACAATTGCCAACGCCCCTTTGCCAGCTGGAGTGGCAAGCGCACAGATCAATTCTTTTTGTGTAATATTTTTGGGCAAAGCTCGCCCTTTATTTGTTAACTATTTTCAGTAATAGTTATTTTAATTTGTTTCTTTTTCTATTCGTTTGGTAATTACATACTGTTGAATTATCGACAGAATGTTATTTACCAACCAGTACAAAACTAATCCTGCTGGGAAAAATGCCATAAAGATCGTCATCATAATAGGCATCATGGCAAATATTTTTGCCTGCATAGGGTCCGGTGGCGCAGGGTTTAATTTGAACTGGATAAACATGCTAATACCCATCAAGAATGGCAATACAAAAATGGGGTCACGTATCGAAAGATCGTGTATCCAAAACATGAACGGTGCTTGTCTCAACTCAACACTTTCGATTAATACCCAATACAACGCCAAGAACACCGGCATTTGAATAAGAATAGGTAAACAACCCTTGGCAGGGTTAACCTTTTCTTTTCGATATAAATCCCATGTGGCCTGTCCAAGCTTTTGCTTATCGTCAGCAAAACGTTCTTGTAAGGCCTTTATTCTCGGCTGTAGCTTGCGCATGCGTGCCATAGACTTATAGCTGGTTTCAGATAACTTATAAAAAATAAGTTTAACCACAACGGTAACCAGAATAATTGACAAACCCCAATTGCCTACCAGATTGTGAAACCATTGCAGCAACCAGAACAAAGGTTTGGAAAGAATTGAAAACATCCCATAATCGACACTTAGATCTAAGCCCATCGCGATCTGTTTCATATCGTTTTGAATTTTAGGGCCAGCATATAAACGCCGATTAAATTCGGCACTACTATTTGGCGCTACCGTTTGTGCACTAGATAACATACCAATTAATAACTGGTTTTCACCAGCAGCGGTTACCGCCTTACTGTAAAAACGATTTTGTTCTTCTGCTTCAGGAATCCACGCTGAAACAAAATAGTGCTGCAATACCGCAACCCAGCCACCGTCTACCTGCATGTTGATAGGTTCGTCTTCTACGTCACTAAATTTATGCTTATGATATGCGCCATCAAAATACGCAGTTCCTGTATAGGTCGGTAAACGCAACCAACTACGTTTTTCAGAAATAGGGCTATGACGCAATTGTTGATACTGTCGACCCGCCCAACTTGTGTCGCCTTGATTCATTACTCGGTGCTTAACGTCAAATACAAAAGAGTCGCGGTAGAAAGTAAATATTTTTTCTACACTAATGCCGTTCTCGCCACTCCATAACAATTTAACTTCAAGTTCGTCTCTGCCTTCATCCAACAAATATTCTGTTTGCTCCGCGCGATAAACTTCATGGTGCGTAGGTGCGGCGCCGCTAACTGATTGGCCATTAATTTTGTCATGGCGTAGCCCTGATTGCGCAATGTAGGTACGGTTATTACTAAACATTAAACGAAATGCTTCGTCTTGTTCTTTTAAAGACACCGGATAGGTTGGCAAATCAATTTGTCGTATATCGCCGCCTCGAGTATCAATAATTACATCTAACACATCGGTACGTACATGCACCTTTTGGCTTTTGCTTTGCGTTACGGATTTATCTACAACATTAGATGCCGTATTCGTTATTTGTTTTGAATCTAGTGCGTCAGGCAAATCGTCAGAATTTTCAAAACTATTTTCGTTACCCGTATCTGTGTTTTGCTGCAGAGTTGAATCTTGTTGTGCTACAGGCGCGGGTGCCTGCTCCTGTTGCCAGGTTAACCATATGATATAAAGCAAAAAAGCGAGCGCTATATATAAAAAGAATCTTTGGTTTTCCATTTTATTTGTTCGCGTGATTTTCGGGTACTGGATCAATGCCGCCTGCATGCCATGGATGACATGATGCAAGACGTTTCGCTGCTAACCAACTGCCTCGGTAAGGCCCATGTTGCTCAACAGCTTGCAATGCATATTGCGAACAAGTTGGGTGAAATCTACATTGTTGTCCTAACCAAGGGCTGAGCACAAAGCGATAAGCCTTAATCAAATTGATTGGTAATTTGCTGATAACTGCACGCATGATTTAGTTAGTATTGCTTCCAGAGCGATTCCATTTGCAACCTAAGGTTTGAGCGCTTAATAGTCTTGATTGGGCGCTTTAAAATCACAATGAAATCATTAGTTGGTAGTTTTGCTTTACTCAAACGAAAGCTCTCGCGAATAATTCTTTTTATTATATTTCTATCAACTGAACGTTTAGCTCTTCGTTTAGCGACCACTATACCTAAACGTGGTTGGTCTTCGGTATTTTCTCTCGACAGTATGGTAAAAAACTCACTGCTCGATTTCGTTGCCTGATCAAAGACTCTTGTAAATTGACTTGCGTCTAGCAGTCGGTCTTGATGCGTAAACGAAAAATCTTCTCTAGGCAATTATGTGTGTGTTACAGACAGACGTGCGCGTCCACGAGCTCGGCGTGCATTAATTACTGCGCGGCCGCCTTTCGTTTTCATTCTTGCCCTAAATCCGTGCGTGCGTGCGCGCTTTAAATTGCTAGGTTGATATGTACGTTTCATATTATTTCAACTTTAAAATTTCTTAACTTAGTCTTCATTAGCATTAATTATTCTAACTTTTAGGGGTTTAGGATAATTATCTAATAAGGTGCGCAAAAATAGTCGCGCTACTTACATTTGTCAACGATTATTGTCTGACATTAAACAGTGGATAACAATCCTATTACTGGATAGACTGATCTACCCCCATAACAAAAACATAACCATTATAAGCATACTGGAGTTAGATGCGTGACTAGTATTCTCTGGAAATCATGTATTCATAAGCTTGAATCCGAATTAACCGAACAACAACTTAATACCTGGATCCGCCCCTTACACGCCATCGAAGAAAATGGTGGGCTCACACTGTTGGCGCCCAACCGTTTTGTGTTGGATTGGGTGCAAGACAATTTTCTATCGCGGATTGATGAGTTAGCGGGAACTAGCAATAGTGCGTCAACTCGTCCGGTAGCGTTAGAAATTGGTAGCAGTGATCGAGCAGCACAAACAAGCTCAGCAAATGCAGAAACAGATGAAAAAAATCAAGCTGCCCAAGCCGTAAGCGCAACTTCGGCTAAATTACAAAATTTCAACCATAACCTAAATCCAAATTTCACCTTTGATACCTTTGTAGAAGGCAAATCTAATCAGCTACCCAAAGCTGCTGCTTTGCAAGTGGCTGGCCATCCAGGAACCGCTTATAACCCATTACTAATTTATGGCGGTGTTGGTTTAGGTAAGACGCACCTTTTACACGCGATCGGTAACCAAATGCTGGTGCAAAACCCTAACGCGAAAATTTTATATTTACACTCAGAGCGTTTCGTGGCTGATATGGTAAAAGCACTACAACACAACGCCATCAGTGAATTTAAGCGTTTTTATCGCACGGTCGATGCTTTGCTGATTGATGATATTCAATTCTTCGCCGGCAAAGAGCGTTCACAAGAAGAGTTTTTTCATACCTTCAACACGCTGCTCGAAATTCAGAGCCAGGTGATTTTAACTTGTGACCGCTATCCAAAAGAAGTTGAGGGACTAGATGAAAGATTAAAGTCTCGTTTTGGCTGGGGGCTAACCCAAGCAATTGAGCCGCCAGAACTTGAAACACGCGTAGCGATTATGCAGCGCAAGGCAGAGCTGATGAATGTTGACTTACCTAGTGAAGTAGCATTTTTTATTGGTAAGCGAATACGTTCAAATATTCGTGAACTTGAAGGTGCGCTACGCAGGGTCATCGCTAACGCCCAGTTTACGGGCTCAGCGATAACACTCGATTTTGCGAAAGAGGCCTTGCATGACTTGTTAGCCTTACAAGATAAATTGGCCACTATCGATAATATTCAGAAAACCGTGGCGGAATACTTCAAAATTCGTGTATCTGACCTTCTTTCTGCGCGTCGCAGCCGCTCCATTACTAGACCAAGACAAATTGCGATGTCGCTAGCAAAAGAATTAACCAACCATAGTCTGCCTGAAATCGGAGACGCTTTCGGCGGTAGAGACCACACCACGGTATTACATGCTTGCAGGAAAGTGGCTAGCTTACGTGAGGGTGATACGAGAATTAACGACGACTATATTAATTTACTTAGAAGCCTAAGCAGTTAATAACTCTAATTACAAAACGGCGCGTCGCTAGATTTGTTGATTAGCTGTGTATAAAAGGTGATATAGTTTGCACAGAATTCTTATCTAAGACTTATGCCTGTAACATTCAGTGTTAAAGCGCCTTAACTGAACCGTTTTTACCCAATCAATATTAATATAAGATATTGAATTACAAGAATAAAATAACAATATCCACAGAAAATTGGCTACTCTATAACTATAACTAAATATATATAATATGCAGTTATCTATAAAACGTGAAGACCTATTAAAACCTCTACAGCAAATCATTGGTGCCGTAGAGCGCAGACAAACCATGCCCGCACTCAGCAATCTGCTACTTCGAGGCGGTGAGCAAAAACTTTCAATCACAGCAACGGATCTTGAGGTTGAATTGGTCGCGACACTTGATATGGAAATTGAAGATCAAGGAGCAACGACGATTCCGGCAAGAAAGTTGCTAGATATCTGCCGTTCTTTACCAGATGACTCTAACATCGCAATTAATTCTTCAAATGAAAAAATAAAAGTCAGCTCAGGGCGCAGTCGGTTTTCTTTAGCAACATTACCTGCTGAAGATTTTCCAACAATCGGTGACCTGGAATTGGATCAAAATGTAGTCATTAAGGAAGGAGATTTTAAGACCTTAATTGAAAAATCTGCTTTTGCAATGGCACAGCAAGATGTACGTTACTACTTAAATGGTTTGTTATTAGAATTGGATGCTGGACAAATTCGTACGGTAGCAACAGATGGACACCGGCTTGCCCTTTCCCAGCTGGAACACAAATCAGATATCGACGGTTCGCGACAAATCATCTTGCCACGCAAAGGCGTGCAAGAATTGTTGCGCTTGCTCAGCCAGGAAGACAATGAAATTACGGTTGCAATTGGTAAGAACCACTTGCGTGTGAATTTAGCTAATTTGCAATTTACATCGAAGCTCATTGATGGACGATTTCCGGAATATCAACGCGTGTTACCCGAAGAGTGCGACAATCGCGCTAAGGTTGATAAAGTACTTCTTAAACAAGCACTTACAAGAGCTTCTATCTTATCGAACGAAAAATATAAAGGCATAAGACTGATACTTGATAACAATATTATGGTTATTCAGGCACATAATCCTGAGCACGAAGAAGCCGAAGATGAAATTGAGATCGAGTACACTGGCGACCGCTTAGAAGTCGGATTTAATGTTGTATATCTGCTCGATGTACTGAATGCCCTTGAGTCAGATAAAGTGGAAGTTATTATTCAAGACGCAAACAGCAGCGCTTTAATTGTTTCACCGGGCAGCCAAGCAAGTCGCTACGTTGTCATGCCAATGCGCCTATAGTTTATCTCTGGCACGCAAACAAGCTCTACCATTGGCGCTGCAAACTCTCCTCGTTCAAAACCTAAGAATAATTGAACAACTAGATATTTCTTTGGCAGCTGATGCCAACTTATTTATTGGTGAAAATGGTGCGGGTAAAACCAGTATTCTAGAGGCCATTGATGTGCTCAGTCGCGGACGGTCTTTTCGAGAACGACGCACCTCTCCTTTAGTTCGCAAACAAGCAACCGACCTTATTGTTAGCGGGAAAGTAGACGCTGTGGATGGGTTTGCACGCCTCGGTATCCAAAAATCTTCAAAACAGACGGTATTGCATTGTAATCAAGAAAAAGTGGCTTCAATTTCTAGCCATGCCAGCTATTTGCCTGTGCTATGCATGCATCCGGATTCGCACCAGCTTATTCAAGGCAGCGGCAAACATCGACGTAACTACATGGATTGGTCCGCGTTTCACGTGAAACATCAATTTTTACAAAATTGGCGTGATTATAATAAATGTTTGCGTCAGCGGAACACTGCGCTACGAAATCGATGCGATACAGAGGAGCTTTCAGTATGGACAAACCGACTAAGCGTATTGGGCGAAGAGATTGGTATTGCAAGATCGGAGATTTTTCAAGAAATTAGTCCATATTTCGACAATTATAGCAACAGCCTGCTGCCAGAATGTGAAGTCAGCATGAGCTATCACCGAGGTTGGTCAGAAGAGGCGGGTCTTGAAACAGCGCTGTGTAGCCTAAGGGAACAAGAGTTAGTAAGCAAAACTACTGGTTGCGGACCGCACCGCGCAAATATTAAATTATTCTTAAATCAGCAGGATGCCGCTGCAGTAGCCTCACGAGGTCAGCAAAAGCTCATCGCAGCTTGTTTGTTACTTGCACAAATAAACCATATTCAACACTTCAATAAAAAGAAGTGCGTTGTGTTATTAGATGATATACGTGCCGAATTAGATCAACAGCATGCGCATGCTCTGATCACGGCATTACAAACGCTAGGCTGCCAAGTGTTTATTACCGCAATAGAAGAGGGGCAGATCGAGTTACTGGGCTGGGATGACACCAAGGTGTTTCACGTGAAACAAGGTGTTTGTAAGCCCATGAAGTAACAAATATTTATCTTCTGTTTGAAGCGGATGTACAAGCTCTTGTGCGAAAGGCTTGGTATAATCCAGCATTACATTAAACGTATAAATAAACTATGTCAGACGACCAAAATAAGTCCGAGAAACCAAAGAAAGCCACATACGATTCAACGAATATCAAAGTCCTAAAAGGGCTTGAGGCGGTACGTAAACGCCCGGGTATGTATATCGGTGATACCGATGACGGCACTGGCCTTCACCACATGGTCTTTGAGGTTGTAGATAATTCTATCGATGAAGCCTTAGCGGGCCACTGTAGCGACGTACAAGTAATCATCCATACCGATGGCTCGGTATCGGTATCAGATGATGGTCGAGGTATTCCTGTCGATATGCACGAGGAAGAGAATCGTTCAGCAGCAGAAGTCATTATGACGGTATTGCATGCCGGTGGTAAATTTGATGATAACTCTTACAAAGTTTCTGGCGGGTTACATGGCGTGGGTGTGTCAGTGGTAAATGCATTGTCATCAAAGTTGATTCTTTCTATAAATCGCAGCGGCTATGCCCATCAACAAGAATATCAAATGGGTGAACCTATACACCCATTAAAACAGGGCGATAAAACAGATAAAACCGGAACCACCATTCGCTTTACGCCTAGCCCAGATGTCTTTGGAGACACCGAATTTCATTACGACATTTTAGCCAAACGCTTACGCGAATTGTCATTCTTAAATTCCGGCGTATGTATTAAGCTTAAAGATGAGCGCTCAGAAAAAAACGATACATTTCAATATGATGGCGGTATTCGAGCATTTGTAGAACACCTCAATACAAAGAAAACACCACTGCATGATACGGTGATTTATGTAGATACTCGGCGCCAAGATATGGGCATCGAGGTGGCATTACAGTGGAATGATTCCTATCAGGAAAATATTTTTTGTTTTACTAATAACATTCCTCAGCGTGATGGCGGAACTCACTTAGCAGGTTTGCGTGGTGCACTGACTCGTTCATTAAATCAGTACATCGAAAAGCAAGGTATTGCTAAGAAATACAAAATAACCATGACCGGTGACGATGCGCGTGAAGGACTTACTGCGGTATTGTCCGTTAAGGTGCCGGATCCAAAGTTTTCTTCGCAAACTAAAGACAAACTGGTTTCATCGGAAGTGAAAGGCATTGTTGATTCTGCGGTATCAGAAGCGCTGCAAGATTTTTTAATGGAAAGTCCAGCAGAAGCGAAAGCTATCGTAAATAAAATTGTTGAAGCTTCGCGCGCGCGCGAAGCTGCGCGCAAAGCGCGTGAAATGACACGCCGCAAAGGCGCCTTAGATGTAGCAGGACTGCCGGGTAAGTTAGCGGATTGCCAAGAGAAAGATCCAGCTTTGAGTGAACTGTTCTTAGTGGAGGGTGATTCAGCAGGAGGCTCAGCTAAACAAGCACGCGATCGACACACACAAGCCATACTGCCGTTAAAAGGAAAAATATTGAACGTCGAAAAGGCACGTTTTGATAAAATGTTGAGTTCGGTTGAAGTGGGTACTCTTATTACTGCATTAGGATGTGGAATAGGCAAAGAAGAATTTGATCCCGACAAACTTCGTTATCACCACATTATTATCATGACGGATGCGGATGTGGATGGGTCGCATATTCGCACATTATTATTAACATTCTTTTACCGACAAATGCCTGAATTAATTGAGCGCGGTTACATATATATTGGTCAGCCACCGTTGTACAAAGTTAAAAAAGGAAAACAAGAAACCTATATAAAAGATGACGTAGAGCTAAACGCGAATTTACTCCAGCAAGCATTAGATGGGGCAGGGTTACATGTGAATGCAACGGCGCCCGCTATTTCAGGTAACGCGCTAGAAGAATTAAGCAAAAGCCATATGGCTGCCATGCCTACGATTCAAAGACTCAATCGTGTACATGAAAAAGAAGTATTGCTTGCAATGTTACACACACCTGCACCCGAGATTGAATCTACAGAAGATAAAAGCGCACGTGTTGCTTTGGGAACATGGTTTAACATACTGGCTGAGCAACTTAATCAACAGCAAACTTCGGGTACAAAATATACGGTAACGGAAGATTGGGAGAATTCACCGGGCCACCTTACTCTAGTGAAGTGGGTACACGGCCAGGCAAAAGATGATGTTTATAATGAAGATTTCTTCACTTCTGCAGATTTTAAATTGTTGCGAAATTTTGCCAATCAACTTGATGGTTTGTTGCAAGAAGGCGCGTTTATTCAACGTGGCGAACGCAAGCATGAGAGCCAAGATTTTGTTGTAATGATGACTTGGTTGATGGACGAGGCAAAGCGTGGACAAACAATCCAGCGTTATAAAGGCCTGGGCGAAATGAACCCCGATCAGCTTTGGGAAACCACCATGGACCCAGAAGTTCGGCGAATGATGCAAGTTAAAATTGAAGATGCGATTGCAGCAGATGAGGTGTTTACCACATTGATGGGTGATCAAGTCGAGCCGCGTCGAGAATTTATAGAACAAAATGCGTTGTCTGCGACAAACATTGATGTTTAGTAGCTAGCCTATTAACAACTGATATTAATTAGTTAGTCAGTATTAACTCCACACTAGTCATCATTTTACTAGCGTAGATGGTTGATTTTAAAGAAAATACCCCCATATTAATTGTTATGTAGTTGAAAATTTCAATCTAAACAACTAGGGAGCGCACATGGGAATCGGGAGCATTATTTTTCTAGCCATTATTATTGTTTTGGCTGGCTACTTCATTGTCATTTATAACAATCTAGTTAATCTAAAACACGCGGTAACTAAGGCATGGTCCAATATCGATGTGTTGTTGAAACAACGCCATGACGAAATCCCAAAACTCATTGAAGTGTGTAAGCAATACATGGGATATGAACAAGAGACGTTAACCAAAGTAATGGAAGCTCGCTCAAGAGTTTCTAATGCGCAACAATCTGGTGACATGAATGCACTGGGTTCAGGAGAAGGGATGTTGCGTATGGGCTTAGGCAACTTGTTTGCAGTAGCTGAAGATTATCCAGAACTTAAAGCAAACGAAACTTTTCAACACCTACAAGGAAGAATTTCAGGTTTAGAAAATTCGATTGCAGATCGTCGTGAGTTTTATAATGAAAGCGTAAATCGCAATAATGTTCGCATTGAACAATTTCCAGATTTAATAGTAGCGAGAGCGCTAGCTTTCAAACCATTCGAATTGCTTGAGTTTGCTGAGTCAGATACGCAAGACGTAGATGTAAAAGCATTGTTTAATTAAAGTTTGGCGCTTCTTTAACGTTTACCTTATCGTTCCGTGCAAGAATTAGCGCACTTTAGCGGTGGCGATTGGTTTTTAATAACCGCATTATTTGTTGGGGCAGTAATTTGTTTACTTGCTGCACTGCGAATGTTTCATCGGGCACGCTTGATCGAAGACATGCCCACATCAAAAATACGTTCTTGTACTCAAGGATATGTTGAGCTTCATGGCACCGCTAAATGGATGGAAGGGCCGGATATTCATGCCCCATTAAGTGGACAACCTTGTGTGTGGTACTCCTTCTCAGTTGACGAGTATGTTGCACATTCTAAACAAAAGTGGCGCCATATTGATGGTGGCGTGAGTGACCACTTGTTTTTACTAGAAGATGATACAGGTACGTGTGTTATTGATCCTGAAGATGCAGAAGTGACACCTAGCTCTTCAAACACATGGTATGGGTCTAAACGCATAAATCCTTCTGCGCACATGTCCCCACTTGACGTGTTAGGGGGCGCTATTTTTCAGTCAGGCGAAAAATACCGTTATACCGAGCGACGCTTAGATCAATATGAGTATCTCTATGCAATTGGTGAATATAGCTCGATGGGAACAGGTGTTGAAGAAAACCTTAAAGATGCGGCAAGCGCACATTTGCGTGAACTAAAACGCGATAAAGAAAAACTTGCTGAATATGATAAAAATAACGATGGCCAAATCAACCAAGAAGAGTGGGAAAATGCACGTGCCGATGCAAAAAAAATTGTATTAGAACAGCAATTATCAAGACCATTACCTAAACGCATGCATGTGCTTAAAAAACCTCAAACAAAAAAGTACCAACCTTTTTTACTTTCCTCAAAATCAGAAATTCATATTTCACGTAATAATCGCCTTTTCTCAGTAGGACTAGCATTTTTATTTGTGGTATTTGTCGTCAGTATTTTCCTGAAGACTATAGGTGCTTATTAATACTAGCCGCGTTCTATTATTTTTTTCATATAACCAAAAGTAAGGCAGTTGAGGCATAATGCTCGGCAATGAAAAAATGTTTATGTATTTCAGCATTACTTGCTCTTTGCACACAATTACTCTGGGCGCAGGAATTTGCTTACGTAACCGATTCGCTACAATTACGAGTGTACTCAAAACCAAGTGCTGAGAGCGAACTGCTACAAACAATTGCTAGCGGGGATTCCGTGGAAGTGTTTTCGACTCAAGATGGTTTCAGTCGAGTAAGTATTTACGACGGTACAGAGGGCTGGGTGAAATCAGCTTTTTTAGTAGAAGAGCCACCGGATAAACTGCTTTATTATTCAGTCAGTGAAAAGAATAAAGAGTTGGAAGCAGAAATTGAAGTGCTTAAAAATAGTGGACAAAACCAGGTTGCGGTTATAGATAACGAAGCTGAAACCAATAAAATTTATGAATTACAAAGTGCTTTAGATAAAGAACAAGAAATAAACCAGAGACTGCAAGAACAAATCGCCGACGCTGGGAATGCCCAAACAATTGAAGCTTCAATTAACCCATCTCACACGCAAAACAGAGAGTCTAAGTTAGGGCTCGATTATGAAAACAAAAAATGGACATTAATTGGCCTACCTCTAGCACTAATAATTGTGGGTCTTTTGTTGGGCGTTAAAATTTCATCATGGCGCATGAAAAAACGATTACATGGGTTTCGTTTCTCATGATTTTAACAAAGCTTATTTAAGCAGAAATTATGAAAATTGCTTCTTGGAATGTGAATTCGTTAAGAGTGCGATTGCCGCAAGTATTGGAGTGGCTGGAAGATAATCCAGTGGAAGTACTCGCTTTACAAGAAACCAAAATGGTAGATGAAGATTTTCCTTTTGAGGAAATTCAACAGGCGGGTTACCAAGTACAATATTCAGGACAAAAGACCTATAACGGAGTGGCGGTACTTTCAAAACAGGCAGGCAGTGATGTCGTAAAAGATATTAAGGGGTTGGATGACCCGCAGCGCAGGATTCTTGCTGTAACCATAGACGATGTTCGGGTATTAAATCTCTATGTGGTCAATGGCAAAGAAGTGGACTCTGATAAGTATGAGTACAAACTAGATTGGTTGAAAAAAGTTACCGCGTTTATCAAGCAAGACATAAAAAAATACCCAAACTATGTAGTGTTGGGTGATTTCAATATCGCCCCAGAAGATGCTGACGTGCATGATTCTGAAGCATGGCGAAATAAGATCTTATGTAGTGAAAAAGAGCGTAAAGCGCTGGGTACAATTACCGATTTAGGGTTTGTGGATACCTTTAGGCTATTTGATCAAGAGGTAAATACCTTCAGTTGGTGGGATTACCGCGCTGCAGGATTTCGCCGTAACCTTGGTCTGAGGATTGATTTGATTCTTGCTAGCACAGCGCTTGAGGGCAATTGCAGCTTCAGCGTAGTGGATAAGGCACCACGTAGTAATGAACGACCTTCAGATCATGCGCCAGTAATTGCTGAATTTATGTATTAAATATACGGTTAATGCTTCGATCTCCTTAAAAAGTGATCATAATGTAATTCTAGAAAAGAAGCTTCCAGCGTGCGACTGTGGTCTATAAGCCTTATCAATTTCTCTTCCTTCTTTAGAAGGTTTTATACAATAAAGTATCTCCTACCTCATCGTTGTGGCCTTACTCCACTAGCTTTTGAAAGCCACTCGCAAGAGTGTTTTGTATAGAAGTAATTAATTGCACTTGGCATGTCGTCATAGTTAAGACAAACTTCGTCTACCAATCTACATACGTGAGGTGTTAAAGAAATGCGCAACATTATGGTGATTAATTCAAAGGGTGGATCAGGAAAATCCACAATCGCGACAAATTTGGCTTCTTATTTTGCCTCGCAGAATAAGAAAGTGGTGATAATGGATTATGATCAACAAGGTAGTAGCATGGACTGGCTAGCGTCACGTTCCGCCGCCCGCCCGCCAATTGAGGGCATTGCAGCCTATAAAAAAAGCGCAAAACGCCCTAGCCGAAATACCGACTTTGTCATTCATGATGCCCCAGCCAGAATGCATGGTGGTGATCTAAGCAAAATGTTGAATAAAGCCCAAACTATTCTTATACCGGTGTTGCCTTCGCCCATTGATATGCGCGCGGTGAGTGGATTCATCGCGGAATTAAAAAAATCAGCGCCCGTTCAACGTAAAAGAGCAAAACTCGCACTGGTTGCAAATCGCTCTCGTGACTATACAAACATCTATTGGGAACTGGATGACTTCCTTAGTAAGCAGCGTATACCGTTTTTAACCATGTTACGGGACAGTCAAAATTACATTAAAGCCGCAGAACGAGGATTAGGAATATTTGAAATGGCGCCGGGTGCCACCGAGCTTGACCGTGAAATGTGGGAGCCCATCCTAAAATGGGTTAAAAGTAAGCGCAGTCAGCCGTAAAATTAACTAGGTTAGCAAATTGAATTGCCACACTTTCTGATTTGGCATTAATAACGAGAGTGCAACCTTGATAAAATATTTTAGACCACGAAAAATAATCTGTATTAGTTTTAGCATAGCGTTTTGCATTACTTTTTTTTAATTAGTACGGTTCATGCTTCTACAGAAGATGCGACCATAATCGATAAAGCAGATTATGTGGTGGTTAAAAAAGCTGAACGTAAGCTATATCTATATCGCGGTAGCGAACTTCTTAAAACTTATCGAATTGCGCTTGGCAAACAACCAGATGGGCATAAAGCGCGTGAAGGCGATTCCCGTACACCAGAAGGTATTTACACTTTAGATTGGCGTAATCCTAATAGTAAGTTTTACCGCTCTATTCATGTTTCTTACCCCAGTAAGACAGATCATCGTGATGCACGCGAACGTGGTGATTCTCCAGGCGGTGCAATTATGATTCACGGCCAACCCAGTAATTGGGTAGAAAAAACAAGCCTTTTATTTAATCAAGACGATTGGACGGAAGGCTGCATTGCTGTACAAGATCATGAAATGGATGAAATCTGGGAGTCTGTGGAAGACGGCACTCTCATCGAAATCATTCCATAATATTTCGTTATATTACTTAGCGAAAACTTTTTTCAATAAATCTGTTGTCCGTGCAACAGGGTTAGTTCTTATCTTAGCTTCTTCTACTGCAAGGTAGTGAAAAATTCCATCCATACCTTTTTCTACAACATAACTACTTAAATCCGCTTTAGCATCTGGAACTAAAGGGAGCTTTTTATATTGCCCAATCGCTTTGTCGTAACTTTGTATTGCTCCAGCTTCTGACAAACTGTCATTCACTATAGGGGTGAATTCTGTTACTAAGTCAGGTGTCATTTTAGATTGGAAATAACGTGTTGCAGCATCGTTTTCTCCACCTAGGATGTTACGTGCATCATCAAGCGTCATTGCTTGGATTGCATTAAAAAATAATTCCTTTGCTTTTGGCGTAGCAATCTCTGCCGCTCGATTCAATCGCGTTTCTAAATCATCCAGCATGCCACTCATACCAACTTTGTCTAAAGTGGATTGCACTTTCTTCAAACTATTGGGTAATGGTATATGAATACTTGGGTCAGCATTAAAACCATCCGTAACACCCAGTTGGTTAACGACTAAATCAGAACCTACACGTAATGCTTCTTTAAGGCCTGAAGAAACTTCTCCATCCGTTAATTTACTCGCACTAGAAGAGGTGACGCCTGATTCATTTAATAATTCTTTTGCCTTATCAAACCAACCCGCATGTAAGCTCCCAGCAAACACACATGTAAAAAACGTAATAGTTAACAATTTAAACTTCATGACTGACTCCTGAGGAATGTTATTTTATATTTTGACCTTCCGTACGCGTATTTGTTCTAAAAAGTTTATCTTTTCGAGAGTACAAGAAGATTGCTAGCACTATGGATGGCACTCCTAGCATGGCCGCATAAATAAAGAAATTTGCGTAACCGATGTTATCCACTATTTGACCAGAGAATCCACCAATGAACTTACCTGGCAGTAGCATAATAGAACTGAATAAGGCGTATTGTGTGGCCGTGTAAGCACGATTAGTAAGTCCTGATAAATATGCAATAAATGTAGAGCCCGCAATTCCTCCGCTTAAATTATCTGCAGTAATAACAGTTGCGAGCATAAATATATCTGCAGCTTGTGTAGCCATCCAAGCAAATACAAGATTTGTAAGCACAACAAGTATTGCTGAAATAATCAGCATTATAAAAACCCCATAGCGCATTACTAATACACCGCCTATTAGTGCGCCCAATATGGTAACCGTAATTCCAAACGTACCTTTAATTAAACCAAGCTGAGTATCTGTAAAACCCATATCTACATATAAAGGCCCTGCCATAACACCCATGGTGATGTCACTAATACGAAATAGGCCAATAAACAGAAGAATTAATAAAGCTAAGAGTCCATTTCTTTTAAAGAAGTCTATAAAGGGACAAGCAACCGCTCCTATTAGCCAAGCAATAATTGTACGCAATGAATTAGGTAATTTGGAATTCTGGTCTAAGTATGAAGTAACACGTTTTTCCTGCGTCCATGTTTGTTGATCGATACTTCGTTTAGGTTCAGAAATTATGAAAGTAGATATTAAGCCTACAAACATAGCGCAGCCCATTAAGAAATAGGCAACATTCCATGAAAAACTTCCTGCAATAGTAGCTGCACCACCAAATGCTAGGATGAGTCCTAATCGATAACCTATTTGATATGCACCAGCCATTGCGCCTTGATGGTCTACAGAGGCTGATTCAATGCGCCAAGCATCAATACTTATATCTTGTGTTGCAGAAGAAAATGCAACTAAAAGTGCGCCTATTACTAATGCACCTATCTGAACAGATGGGTCTGTACTTGCCATCCACCATAAACCAAATATCACGCCTAATTGCGCTACTAGCATCCAACTACGTCTCTGACCTAAAAAGCTAGTTAGAAATGGAATCGATAGACGATCTACAAGAGGTGCCCATAAAAATTTTAGTCCATAAAATAGCGTTACCCATGAGATAAACCCAATTGCACTCCGGTCTACCCCTTCTCTTCGCAACCAAATTGAAAGTGTTCCAAAGACTAAAAATAGTGGTAGACCCGCAGAAAATCCCAAAAATAACATGGCAAGAACTTTAGGCTCTTTATAAACCTTTAGTGCTTCTGACCAAGAGATTTTTTTAGAATAGACGCTCAATTTTATAGTTTGTAATCAATAATTAAGGGAGCATGATCTGAAAAGCGTTCATCTTTATAGATACTAACTTTTTTGGCCACATCCTTTAATTTTGGTGTTGCAATATGGTAATCAATCCGCCAGCCGACATTATTAGCCCAAGCTTGACCTCGATTCGACCACCAAGTGTATTGATCTTCTTTTGGATTAAACTCTCTGAATACATCTATATAACCAATGTCATCAAATAAACAGTCTAACCAAGCGCGTTCTTCAGGCAAAAAGCCTGAGTTTTTCTTATTCCCTCGCCAGTTCTTCAAGTCAATTTCTTTATGGGCAATATTCCAATCACCGCAAATAATGTATTCCTTTTTGCGCCGCTTTAAGTTTTTTAGATGTTTCATAAAGGTTTTCATGAAACGAAATTTGGCCTCTTGTCTTTCGTCGCTGGAAGAACCAGATGGGGCGTATAAAGAAACTACTGCAAGATTCTCGAATTGTAGTTCTAAGTAACGACCTTCACTGTCAAATTCATCATCGCCGTATTTTCTTATTACTTTTATTGGCTCATGCTTACTGTAAACCGCTACACCACTGTAGCCTTTTTTAACTGCATCGACGTAATAACAATGATAACCCTTAGGGAAATAGATAGGGTCTTCCTCAAGTTGATGAATTTGTGCTTTGGTTTCTTGTATGCAGACTACATCGGCCTTTTGCTTTTTCAACCAATCAAAAAAGCCCTTACGAGCCGCCGCTCGTATACCGTTTACATTGACTGTGATGATGCGCATAGTTAATTGGGATTAGATCAAAATAAATTAATTTTTAGTACACTAGCAAAGATCCCTTAATAAAAATATCCACATGAAAAATAGTACTAAGTTTATTCAATTTGCAGTTGAGCAGGGTGTTTTACAGTTTGGTGAATTTACACTTAAATCTGGCCGAATTAGCCCATACTTTTTTAATGCTGGATTATTCAATGACGGGCAAGCATTGGATCGACTAAGTCAGTTCTATGCCCAAGCGATCGTAGATGCAAATTTGGATTTTGATATGCTTTTTGGACCTGCTTACAAAGGCATTCCGTTGGTAGCAGTTGTGGCTATGACTTTATCACGAGACCACGGTAGAAATTATCCCTATGCCTTTAATCGCAAAGAAGTGAAAATACATGGTGATGGGGGACATATAGTTGGTGCACCCTTAAGCGGAAAGATATTGATCCTTGATGACGTAATTACAGCTGGAACTGCCATTAATGAGGCAGCAGAGATCATTAATCAGGCGGGGCCCATGGCGCAGGTAAAAGGTGTGGTAATAGCCTTTGATCGTCAAGAGCGCAGTAGTGACCAATCGCTTTCTGCCGTTCAACAAGTTGAACGAGATTTAAATATATCGGTTACAACAGTGGCGGGTGCGAGAGAACTTATCGAATATGCAGAAAGCAACAATATGTATGGTGAGCATCTAGAAGCACTTAAAAACTACCTGGAAAAGTACCAGTCTATTACCTTACAACAAACAAGGTTAATGTTTTTGCTGGGTTGTGGTCCTTATATGACGAGTGAGTAAAGTTTCGCGATTAAACAAGCTATTTTGACTCTAACTTTTTAGTATATGGTAGTAAAATTCCCAATAGAAAAACACAGATAAGCAATATGTTCCCAGCAAAATATCTAAGCTACTTGTTATTAATCCTGGTCTTAAGCATGACAAGTAATGTGTATGCCGAGTTTTATCGCTGGGTAGACAATACTGGCACCATTCACTATAGCGATAGCTTGCCTCCAGCTGAATCTCAAAAGAAACAAGAACTATTAAATGATACCGGTCGTGTGGTGAAAACAATTCCAGCACCTAAAACAGTAGGCGAAATAGAAGAAGTGCAGCGTTTAGCTAAATTAGAGAAACTAAAAAAACAAAAAACAGAAAAGGCAGAACATAGAGATCGTGTTTTATTAGCCATGTATTTAACCGTAGAAGATATTGAGCTCGTGCGTGATGAGCGAATTGAAACAGTAGAGTCCGCGATAAGAATTACTATGATACGTAAAAATAGATTTACTAATAAACTTGATGAATTAAATTCATCTGAGCAACGTTTAAAGGCTAACGGCAATAACACTCCATCTTGGCTAACCAAAAGTCGTAAGCACTACAAAGAACAACTTGCTAATGTCGACGATATCCTTGCGATTAAAGAAAAAGAAAAATTGGTTATTAAAAAACGCTTTGCCGGAGACATCAATCGTTATTTAGAACTGAAAGATCCTGAGTTAGCTGCTGAGTAAAGTTCCAACACCCTGATCGGTAAATAATTCTAATAGTACCGCGTGTTGAACACGCCCATCAATAATATGTGCATTTTTCACGCCTGATGAAATTGCATCCCAAGCACAAGTTACTTTAGGCAACATACCATCCTTAATTATTTCACTAGCAATAAGTTGCTTGATTTCATCATACTTAAGACCTGTTAAAAGCTCACCGTCCTTCTGTACCCCTGGCGTATTGGTTAGCAGAATAAGTTTTTCTGCACGTAGCGCTGAGGCTACTTTGCCAGCGACAAAATCCGCATTAATATTTAATGACTCTCCATTTTCACCTAAGCCAATTGGCGCAATGACTGGTATGATTCGATCCTTATTCAGTTGCTCGAGATATTCAGGATTCACTTTTCTAACTTCGCCTACATGACCTACATCAATAATTTCAGGCACTTCTAATTCTTCTGATTTGTGCGTTATCGTTAAGCGCTTAGCTTGAATTACGCCGTTCTCTTTGCCCATCATGCCTTTTGCATTGCCACCATGTTGGGTGATGAGATCGACAATTTCTTTATTAACGATTCCACCTAAAACCTGTTCAACCACCTGCATAGTTTCGCTATCCGTAACGCGCATTCCTTCAATAAATTCAGTTTTTTTGCCTAGTTTCTCTAGTGTTTGTCCAATTTGGGGACCACCACCGTGCACAATTACAGGATTAATGCCTACCTGTTTCAATAACACTATGTCACGAGCAAAACTACTTTTTAAATCTTCATCTACCATCGCATTGCCACCATATTTGATGACTATTGTTTTACCAGAGAATTTTTGAATATAAGGTAAAGCCTCAATTAAAACTCTGGCGATTGTATCGGCGCTGCTTGGTTCCATGTGGATATTAGCTACTAACAAGAAAGTTAAAATGGCAATTCAATATTAGAATCCGTTTTAGACATTTGTTGACGAAAATCATTTTTAATACTCTCTATTACTCTTTCATCATCTGCTTCAAATCGAATCACTAAAGAAGGTGTTGTATTTGAAGCGCGCACAAGGCCCCAACCATTTTGGTAATCAGCACGGATGCCATCAATAGTTGTGATCTTTGCATCAGGGAGGTCCACGAGGCTGGCAAATTTTTGCATAAACACGTGTTGTGCTCCGTCCTCATCAAAGTGTACGTTAATTTCTGGCGTACTGATTGAGTTTGGTAGAGTAGAAAATAGATCGCTACTCGACAGATCTTGCTTAGCAAGAATTTCTAATAAGCGTGCAGCACTATAAAGTGCATCATCAAAGCCATACCAGCGCTCTTTGAAAAAGATATGTCCACTCATTTCACCCGCTAATTCAGCGCCTGTTTCTGACATTTTGTTTTTAATAAATGAATGACCTGTTTTCCACATTATGGCTTCGCCACCGGCTGCTTCAATTACGGCTGCTAAATTTCTAGATGATTTCACATCAAAAATGATTTTTGCTCCCGGCTTTCTGGAAAGTACGTCACGAGAATAAAGCATCATTTGGCGATCTGCCCATAATACTTCTCCCTTATCATCAACAACCCCAACTCGGTCACCGTCACCGTCAAAAGCAAGGCCTAAGTGCAGTTTATTTTTATGCACACATGTAATTAAATCTTCAAGGTTTTTTGGATCGCTGGGATTGGGGTGGTGGTTAGGAAAACTCCCATCTACATCACAATATAAATCGAAAATTTCACACCCTAGTTGTTTAAATAATGTTAGTGCAGCGGGTCCTGCAACACCATTGCCACAGTCAACGCCGATTCGTAGAGGACGCGCAAGTTTCACGTCTTCGGCTATTCTTGAAATGTAAGTATCTAATAGATCTTCTTGTTTAATACTGCCTGCTTCGGACTTAAGTTGATTATTTATAATACATTGGTAAATGGCCTGTATGTCTTCACCATGCAGTGTTCTTCCATCCATTACCATTTTCAGGCCGTTATATTCAGGTGGGTTATGGCTGCCAGTCACCATTACACCTGCACCGGTGTTAAGTTTATGAGTGGCGTAATACAACACAGGCGTTGGCACTTCACCAATATCTATAACTTCACAGCCACAAGCCTGCAGGCCATGGCTTAGACTATCTACCAGCTGTTTACTAGACATTCTGCCATCACGGCCCACAACCACGGTTTTACTGTTTGGATACAGGCCTCCTAAAGCTTGGCCTATCAATGTGACGACTTCTGGTTTCAGCGCAGTCTTAACCACACCGCGGATATCGTAAGCACGAAAAATATGGGGATCTATATTCATTGTTTTAATTTAAATGTGAAATAGAGAAACTAGCAAAACTCTAAGTTGTGCCGGTGTGACCGAAGCCACCCTCACCTCGATCCGATACTGTAAATTCTTCAACAATTTCAAATTCAGTTTGCACTATCGGCACGATAACCAATTGAGCAATACGATCCCCCACATCGATAGAAAATGTTTCGCTGCCACGATTCCAAAGCGATACCATTAGCGGGCCTTGATAGTCTGAATCAATCAATCCGACTAGGTTGCCTAAAACGATCCCATGTTTGTGGCCTAGGCCTGAACGTGGTAAAATGGTTGCGGCAAGCCCAGGGTCTTGGATGTAAATGGAGATGCCTGTTGGGATTAATACAGTTTCACCTGGTGAAATAGTTATTGATGCATCAACACAGGCGCGTAAATCCATCCCTGCAGATCCAGCAGTGGCATAAGTAGGTAGCGGGATTTCTTTACCGATGCGGCTATCGAGTATTCTGACTTCGGTCTTTTGCGTTTTTGAGTACTGTGACATTGCTTCTCTTATCTGTGTTGGCGTAACGTTCTGCGATTAGACCAATAAGTCGTCGCGCGATTTTTGTTTTTGTATCACGCTCTAGTGAGCAATGTCCACCTGTCCAAAAAACTTCTAGTGCATTTTCTGGGCTATCAAAACCAATGTTGTCATCAGAGACATCATTACCTGCGATCATATCCAGGCGTTTACGCTCTAATTTCTGTTTGGCATATTTATTAAGTTCACGAGTCTCTGCTGCAAAGCCCACCACAAAAGGTTTGTTATCTTGTCTAGCCACCTCAGCAATAATGTCAGGGTTGCGCACCATGGTTACGGATAGATCATCATGTAGCTTTTTTATTTTCTCAGGTTGTTTAGTAACGGGTCGATAATCTGCAACGGCAGCACAGCTTATAAAGATTTGTTGAGTATTAATATCTGTTTGCACCGCATCAAACATTTCTTGTGCGGTTGTTACGGAGATACATTCAATGTCATCAGGTACCGCTAATGAAACTGGCCCAGATATGAGTTGTACGTTGGCGCCTGCGTCATGAGCCGCTTCTGCAATGGCATAACCCATTCGACCTGAACTGCGATTACTGATGTATCGCACTGGATCAATGGGTTCGCGAGTAGGGCCAGCCGTTACCATGACATTGATCCCGGTTAGTTCGCCCGTATTAAATAAATTACTTAATGAAAGGAGTAGTTGATGAGGTTCAAACATGCGCCCTTCGCCTACATCTCCACAAGCTTGTGAGCCGGCAGCAGGACCAAAAAATAATAAGCCGCGCTTGCGTAACAGTTCAACATTATCTTGTGTTGCACTATTAGCCCACATGGCTTGATTCATCGCCGGAGCTAATGCAATGGGCACTTTAGTTGCTAAGCATGTTGTACTGAGCAAATCATCCGCACCACCGTGGGTCAATTTTGCAATGGTATTTGCACTCGCAGGTGCGATAAGTACCGCATCTGCCCAGCGAGCCAATTCAATATGGTCCATCCCATTTGCAGATTCGGCATGTTCAAACTCATCGGATAGAACGGGGTTGCCAGATAAAGCCTGGAATGTAAGGGGAGTAATGAATTCTTTAGCAGATCGAGTCATGACTACACGCACATGTGCATGTGCACGAATTAATTCACGCACTATTTCTGCACTTTTGTAAGCAGCTATACCACCACTTACGCCGAGCAAAATATTTTTATTGGCTAGAGACATGAGATTAGTCTATCAAAGATAGCTAGGGAGATGGTTTAATAACCATCACGCTTTACCATATGCTAATAGCCTTTTGTCAGTGATTGCTTTTTATATCAAGGGCTTATATGCATTAGTAAGATATTAGGGGGATAAATGGCGATACCAGATTGGCCAGAAGGGGAACGTCCACGGGAACGCTTACTTGATCAAGGTTCGAATGCGCTTTCTGATGCCGAGCTACTAGCAATATTTTTACGCACCGGCGTGAAAGGAAAATCTGCCGTCGATTTGGCTCGTGACCTGCTAAATGATTTTGGTGGCTTGCGTAAGCTATTGTCTACTGACTTGAAATCATTTTGCCAAGCTAAAGGATTGGGCGAAGCAAAATATGCACAATTACAGGCATGTCTTGAAATGTCACGCAGATATTTGCGTGAATCCTTAGAGCGTGAAGGGCCTTTATCTAATCCAGATGATGCGGAGCAATTTTTACTTATGCGGATGCGGGATTATGGCAAGGAAGTATTCGCTTGCTTATTTTTAGATACCAAAAATCGAGTAATTGAATTTGAAGAATTATTTGTCGGCAGTTTACACAGTGCGGAAGTGCACCCAAGGGAAGTGGTGAAGCAAGCACTAAAACATAATGCCAATGCAGTTATCCTTGCGCATAATCATCCTTCGGGTGATTCAAAACCGAGCCAGTCGGATATTGAAATTACCCATACTTTGCGTGATGCCTTGTCATTAATGGATATTAAAGTGTTAGATCACTTAATTATTGGCGATGATGTGATATCGCTTGCCGAATTAGGGCAGCTGTAATCTATAAATAATTCACAGACATAAAAAAACCCACGCAATCGATTTACGCGGGTTTTTTGTCTTAATTAATAAGAAATTTATTTCAAATATTTTTATTCCTTCTTTTTTACTTTTTTAGGCTGTCACGAATTTCGCGAAGTAAAACAACATCTTCTGGTGGAGCCGCAGGTGCCGCTTCTTCTTTTTTCTTCATGCTGTTAACCGCTTTAATAATCATGAAAATTACAAAAGCAATAATTAAGAAGTTAATAAGTGCTTGAATAAATGCACCGTAGCCAAATATAGCAGCACCTTCACCTTCTCCAAGTGGCATGCCGAGAGTGCTGAAATCCACGCCACCCGTAAATAAACCAACTATTGGCATGATAATGTCATCGACCAATGAACCAACTACTGCGGATACAGCTGCACCGATGATAATACCGGTAGCCATATCCATCATGTTGCCTTTCATGACGAATTCCTTAAATTCACTTACCATTCCCATGATAAATCCTCCTGAGATTATTATAGTTATAAGAGTCGGAAAGAACTGTAATCAGCAATACTTGAAAATGCAAGCTAACTTATTGACGCTTTATCTAGTTGATTGTAATGAAAATAATTATGTTACTAATTGTTCAAGAGCAACTATAAGCTGATCGATCTGCTGTTTGGTATGTGTAGCCGAGAAACTTATTCTCAATCTTGCAGTGTTATTTGGAACGGTTGGTGGGCGAATAGCAGGCGCAAGTATTCCAGTTTTTAAAAGATTCTTACTGACTTCTAAGGCAGTTTCTGATGAGCCTAAAATAATGGGTTGTATGGGAGTGCTTGAGGCAGATACATTTATGCCAACGTGTTGGCATCGATCTTGAAAATACTGAATCAACTCTTGTAAATGTTCTCTGCGCCAAGCTTCTTGTTTGATGAGTTGTAGGCTGGCTCGTGTGGCTTCTGCGATGGCAGGCGGTAGGGCAGTAGTATAAATATAGCTATGTGCTTTTTGTATTACCCACTCAATGGTTTCTTTTCTTGCCGCAACAAAGGCTCCAAAGGTGCCAAAGGCTTTGCCCAGTGTGCCAATTAAAATGTCGTCATTAGATAATAAACCTTCTGTACAGCCTTTGCCTTGTTTGCCAAGCACGCCTATGCCGTGAGCATCATCGACGATTAATGCAGCACTATGTTTTTTGGCTATCGTCTGTAATATTTTAAATGGAGTGATCGTGCCGTCCATACTAAACACACCATCGGTTAAAATGAATTTGCTAGATTTTTCTTCTGCAGCAATATTCTTTTCCAACTGATTGGTTTCTTGATGTGCATAACGGCTTAATTTTGCACGTGATAACAAAACCGCATCATTCAAAGAAGCATGATTTAGTTTGTCTGCAAAAATTGTGCTGTTACGTGTAGCTAAAGCACTGACTACGCCTAAGTTCGCCATATAACCGGTTGAAAACAGCAATGCTTGCTCACAACCAAGAAATTCCGCTAGTTCTTCTTCTAAAGCGGCATGACTTTGGTGATGACCTGTAATGAGATGTGAAGCGCCTGAGCCAACACCACTTTCTTGCGTAGCACTAGTTAAGCGTTCAATTACTTTTGGATGATTCGCTAGACCTAAATAATCATTACTGCAAAAAGATAAAATTTTTTGTCCATTAATAATTGGCTCAACTTGCTGAGCCGAGGAAATCAATTTTCGAGTTCTGAAAAGATTTTCGTGCTTAAGTTTGTCTAGCTTTGTTGCTAGATCTTTCATACCAAAGCCTCACGGAATAGAGAGGGCAAGCTTAATTAACGGCAGCTGCTTGACTAGAGTCAATCTCAGAATGAAGAGCAGCATTGATAGGGTCATTTACGCTATCTGCCTGAATGCCAAGCTTGTTAAACAATGCTCGGTCTTTTTCAGTCTCTGGGTTTTTAGCAGTTAATAACGTCTCACCATAAAATATAGAATTCGCTCCGGCAAAAAAGCACAACGCTTGGGTCTGTTCATTCATTTCTTCACGCCCGGCTGATAAACGCACATAGGTCTTAGGCATCAAGATGCGTGCAATCGCAATGGTACGAATGAACTCAAACGGATCAAGGTCGTCTACGTTTTCAAGTGGCGTGCCTTTGATTTTAATTAACATATTAATCGGTACCGACTCAGGGTGTTGAGGCAGGTTCGCTAGTTGTAATAACAAACCCGCTCGATCTTCGCGAGATTCTCCCATACCTAAAATGCCACCACTGCACACGTTAATGCCGGAATTACGAACATGTTCTAGAGTATCTAAGCGATCTTGGTAAGTACGGGTGGTAATCACGCTGCCATAAAACTCTGGAGAGGTGTCTAGGTTGTGGTTGTAATAATCCAGCCCAGCTATTTTTAACTTCTGCGCTTGCAGCTCGGTGAGCATGCCCACCGTTACACAGGTTTCCAATCCAAGGTCTTTAACCACTTCGATCATTTTAATAACCTGATCTAAGTTTTTATCCGAAGGGTTACGCCAAGCAGCGCCCATGCAAAATCTTGAGGCGCCGGCTTCTCTGGCAGCTTCTGCATTTTCCTTCACTTCATCTAGAGATAACAAACGCTCTTTTTCAATCTCCGTATCATAGTGGCCACTTTGTGGGCAGTAGGAACAGTCTTCAGAGCAGGAGCCGGTTTTAACCGAAAGCAACGTGCTGACTTGTACTTTATTAGGATCGTGATTTTCACGAAAAATACGATGTGCTAAATATAGTAAATCGTTAAATGGCAGTTGATATAGGTCTAAGACCTCATGTTTTTTCCAGTCATTGCGCATAGTTTCAGATTGCATAGAGTTGCTTTGCTATAAAGGTTAACGATAATAGTGCCAGCAAGTCTAATCTTTTGCAGTGGGGTGTCAATAAAAGCATGACTACTAGGATACCGCTAATTACTTCAGCTTTTAAAAAAGCAGGTGCGCTGTTGTATCCGAAAGTGTGTCTGCATTGCAACGATGCGGGGCATAACGGAATGGATCTTTGTGAGAGATGTTTGCAAAGATTGCCTTGGGTGGAATACGCCTGTAGTCGTTGCGCGCTCCCATTGCAGAGCGGGAAAGCTTCTGTTTGTGGGGCATGTAGTAATCGTGAACTATATTTTGATCATGCTTCAACACCCTTTCAGTTTGACGGGTTTATTCGTGATGCAATTTATCAATTCAAATTTAATAACAAGCTTAATCAAGGCAAGCTACTTGCTGAGCTTTTGTTACAACATATTGAGGAAAAACAACTAGAGGTTCCTGAACTGATTATTCCTGTGCCGCTGCATAAAAAACGCATGCGACAACGTGGGTATAACCAGGCATTGGAAATCGCGCGTATTATCAGCAAAGAATTAGCCAAAGAATGGGGCAGTCAGCTTGATTACGATATTGTGTATCGGAATCGTGACACTAGTGTACAAATGGACTTACCGGCAAAGCAACGACATAAAAATGTCAAAGGTGCTTTTTCAGTTAACGAGAATTCAACCGTTTTGAAAAACAAACAGGTTTGTATTATTGATGATGTGATGACGACGGGGAATACGGTTAATGAAATGGCAAAGTGTTTGAAGGAAGCTGGTGTGGATAGGGTTGGTGTTTGGTGTATAGCACGTGTTGCTTGATGGCGATGCCAGCTAATATTTATTTAATATCTTTCAGCCATTTGGGCGTTCCCCAACTCAACTCATTTTCAAGTCCGACCTCAATCAATTCTATATACCCGTCTTCTTCTACTTTGTATTTACCAGACTCCAGTTGGTCTGCATACATAGAAAAAGCCTCTTCGAGGCTATCAGCTACCACTTGGTAACTGCAGCCCTCCATATCAACTTCAATAACTTGTCCTTCTGTTCCACCGGGAGCAGGATCAAAATCAAGGTATCGATATACATCGCCATTCATACACGTAATGGGTAACCAGTTAGGTTGAAGAAAAAGAGGTTTAACGTTTCCTTTAACAAATATAATTCCGCATTCAATGCGATCTTTCCAATACGCTACTGTATCCATTTCATCATCGAAGTTTTCTTCAGCTGCTTCTTGACCAATTTTATAATCCTCGATAATTCTTTTACACGATAACAATTGGTTACCATTACCTAAGAGCGCTAACCAAGTTTCCCCATCTTCTCCATCAAACTGTTTTAATAGTTCTTTCAAGATATTTGGTAATTTGATGCCAATTTCTGTTTCTACAGTTCTAATATCGTCATCACTTGCTGGGCTATTTAGATGTTGCAATGTTTGTGGCGAATGTACTTTCGCCCATGCAAGAATTCTCTCCAGATCTTTATTCATTTGCTAACCCAGTAATGTGCAAAGATTCCAATAAATACCACCATGCCGAAATAATTATTATTTAAAAATGCGTAAAAGCAGCGGTCTGGGAAGCGGTGTTTGATTAAAACTTGCTGATAAATAAAAAATAAACCCGCGAGTGCGATGCCAAGGTAATAGATCCAGCTCATGTTGGTGTTAATTCCTACTAACACTAAACATAGCACGACTAAAAACTGCATCATGCCGATAGCAGCTTTGTCCATCGGGCCAAATAAAATCGCTGTGGATTTCACGCCGATCTTTATATCTTCTTCACGATCCACCATCGCGTATTGAGTGTCATAGGCGGTGGTCCAGATTACCGCTGCGGTAAATAGCAGCCAGGCAATCGGCGTGGGGTAGGCATTTGTGATGGCGGTAAAGGCCATCGGAATAGCAACGGCAAAAGCGATGCCAAGATGCACTTGTGGTAAAAAATGCAACCGTTTCATAAATGGATAGGTTGCCGCTAGCAGTGCTGCACCGAGGGCAAAAAAAATGGTGAGCTTGTTTAAGAAAATGAGTGCGAGCACAAATGCAATGAATGCTAATACACCGGCAACGACTAAAGCTTCTTTAGGTTGAATAAGTCCACTGGCCACCGGGCGTTGCTTGGTTCGTGCAACAAACGGGTCTATGTCCCGATCCGCATAATCATTAATGGCGCAGCCAGCCGAGCGCATAAGTATTACGCCAAGAATAAATACGACGAGTATGGCTAGATTTGGTATGCCATCCGCGGCAATAAACAATGCCCATAAGGTGGGCCATAGCAGCAATAAGATACCAATTGGTTTGTCTAAACGAACCAACTTTGCATAAAGCACTAGACGATTTATGTCTATTGGTGGCTTCTTAATATGTTGGATCATAAGCCCGGTTTTTTTGTGGTGTCCGGACGGAAATAGTGTTGCGCCATAGCGGTATCAGGTCGTTTGCCACGCCATAAATAAAACGCTTCAGCAGCTTGTTCTAATAGCATTCCAAAACCATCCACTACTTTTCCAGATTTATATTGTTTGGCCCATTGCATGAAAGGTGTGTCTTGATCGCTATACAAAAGGTCATAACAACAAGTGTTAGCACTTAATATTTCTGTTGGCAATGTAACATTATGTCCTTGTAAACCTGCAGAAGTAGCATGTAGCACAACATCAAAAGGCTGTTTAGGAATTTCATCTAATGCACAGCTTTTTACTTCACCAAAAGTAATAAATTGTTCAGCAATGACCTCAGCTTTACTAACCGTGCGGTTTGCAATGAGTAACTGATCAGGTTGTTCATTTAATAGCGGCTCCACTATTCCTTGAGTTGCACCCCCTGCACCAATAATTAATATTTTTTTATTTTCAATTTGTATTCGCAGTGATTTTTTTAAATCGCGTAATAAGCCAATGCCATCGGTGTTATCGCCGATAAGTTTATTGTTCTTACCAATATAAATAGTATTTACTGCGCCCGCATGTGCTGCATAATCGGTAAGCTCGTCCACAAATTCACAAGCATTATTTTTAAATGGCACGGTAACATTTAGACCTTTTCCGCCGTTGGTAAAAAATTCAGTTACTACTTGAGAAAATTTATCTTCATCCGCAAATAATTTTTTATAATTAAGTTGTTCGCCAGTTTGATCAGCAAACAAAAGATGAATATCAGGAGATTTACTGTGTTCGATAGGATTACCGATCACTGCATACTGGTCAATATTCGAGTTGTTTTCTAAAGAGGACACTAAAGTAGTTTAGCAATATCTGCAAAGACTCTGATAATTTAGCTCCTAGCTATTTAACCAATTTGCTACATCTTTAGCATAATAAGTGAGAATGGCATCTGCACCTGCACGTTTGATACAAAGCAATGCTTCCATTACACACTCTTTTTCATCAAGCCAGCCATTTTGTGATGCGGCTTTTAACATACTGTACTCACCACTTACCTGGTAAACAAAAGTGGGCATTTTAAATTCTTCTTTTACACGACGCACAATGTCTAGGTAAGGTAAGCCAGGCTTTACCATTACCATATCTGCACCTTCGCCAATATCTAGCGCGACTTCATGTAAGGCTTCATTCGAATTCGCAGGGTCCATTTGATAGGTATATTTATTTCCACCGGCGAGATTTTCAGCAGAACCTACTGCGTCTCGGAAAGGGCCATAAAAACTTGAAGCATATTTTGCCGAGTAGGCTAGAATTTTAGTATTTCGAAAATTATTGGTTTCCAGAGCATTTCGAATTTCTGCTACACGGCCATCCATCATGTCGGATGGCGCAACAACATCTGCACCGGCTTGTGCATGAGACAAAGCTTGCTTGGTAAGGACGTCTACCGTTTCATCATTCAATACATAGCCTTGATTATCGATCAGACCATCTTGCCCATGCGTAGTAAAGGGGTCTAAAGCCACATCACTGATCACGCCTAATTTTGGTACGGCGTCTTTTAATGCGGCAATCGCGCGTTGCGCCAAGCCATCGGCATTAAAGGCTTCTTCTGCTTGCTCAGATTTCTTGTCTGCATCGACGACCGGGAAGACCACTATCGAAGGAATGCCTAACGCATGAACCTGTTTACCCTCTTTAACCAACTCATCCACCGTCATGCGCTCAACTCCTGGCATAGAGGGCACTTCTTCACGCGAGGACTGACCTTCCATGACAAACACAGGATAAATCAAATCACTCACATGGATACGATTCTCACGCTGTAATTCACGCGAGAAAGCATCCGCACGCATACGACGCATTCTTATATAAGGGTATTCACTCATGGCAAGAATAGTAGCAAAACTTATTCAAGAATACTGATTTGAAACCTTATCTGGGCAATATAGAAGATTAGTGAGTATATGGACGACTTACAAGGATGTAGGAAGTGCAGAAAATGCAGGAGCAATTTTCTGCCGATGTGAATAAGAGCTGCAACTAGGATGTTGCTTCAGATTAAAGTTGGTGATTTTAAAATGACTGCGTTCGGTCATTGCGATTATTCGGATGAGGCTTTTCTATATAACTCTAAAACAAAATTAACATTTTTATTGAGGATCTTATCGCCCTCAATCTCTTCTATAGAGCTTGAGCTTGATAATCCTGCCAATTGATATGGATTGGCAAGACGATAATCAACTGCATTCTGAATAGGTTTGCGATCGAATGGTAGCCTATTAGGTAATAACCACTTTAATTTGCTTTCTAAAAATTCTGCATGATTAGAAAGCTCATTGTTTAAAAATATTTCATTTGCGTCTATTGCTTTTTCTACGTTTCCATTTTTTAATAATTTTTGTTGTGATGCAAGTATTGATGCTTTGTATTGACTATCCCAGTAAATAAATTCTTGTGGTGCTTTTTGAAAACCAACATAGATGCCTCCACAAAAACCAATAGATATTAAAATTAGATACATAAAATATTTCATAACTAGTGTCCCAAATTAATTATTAATACGTCTGACTTGAGTCGTAAGCAGTCATTTCAGATCCACTCCCGCGCTGGCAAAAACTCCGTATACAATTTTTCTTCTTCACTCCCTTCTTCAGGATAATAGTCGTATTCCCAACGCACATTCGGCGGCAATGACATCAAAATAGATTCGGTACGCCCACCGGACTGCAAACCGAATAACGTGCCACGGTCATACACTAAATTAAACTCTACATAGCGACCGCGACGATACAATTGAAAGTTGCGATGCTTCTCATCGAACGCATGGTCTTTGCGTTTTTCTACAATGGGCAAATAAGCTTGAAGAAACTGATTGCCAATACTTTTGAATAATTTAAAACTATTTTCAAATCCGCCTTTATTAAAGTCATCAAAAAACAATCCGCCTATGCCACGCGCTTCATTGCGGTGCTTAATATAAAAATATTCATCACACCATTTTTTAAACTTTGCATATAAACCTTCATCTATTGCATCGCAGGCTTGTTTTGCCGTTTGGTGCCAAAACACGGCATCTTCTTTGAAGCCGTAATAGGGGGTTAGATCAAACCCGCCACCAAACCACCACACCGGTGCTTCATTTTCTTTTTCGGCAATGAAAAACCGCACATTGCAATGCGAGGTTGGCACAAACGGGTTGTTGGGGTGAATGACTAAAGACACCCCCATTGCTTGAAAGCTGCGGCCCGCAAGGTCTGGCCGTTGCGTGGTCGCGGCGGGTGGCAGTTGATCACCAAACACATGTGAGAACCCTACACCGGCTTGTTCGAACACCGCGCCATTTTGCAGAATGCGCGTGCGACCGCCACCGCCTTCTGCGCGCTCCCACGCATCTTCTTTAAACTTAGCCGCACCGTCTTGCTTTTCTAACTGCTCGCAATTGCGATTCTGTAAATCCAGCAAGTAGTTTTTTACCTTGTCGATGTCTGGGTCGATGCTTGGTGTAATATCAATTGACATACGCTAACGAAGTTTTTCTCCGGTGATTAAATCTATAATTTTACTTGGTACGCTTGATCCTGTTTCGCCTACGATAATATAGTCTACGTGAGGGCCGAACCAATCTCGAACCTCATCTTGATCTGCTAATATTTTATAGCTGGAAACATTTGCGCTGGTAGACACAATTCCATGAGTGGCTGCAGATAAGGGGTTGGCTGTGGGGTGTTGGGTAATGCGCATGGCTAAAGTTTCATGTTTGCCTAGCATCCAACTTGGAGCTTGGTCATTCGCCGGGATGAGCCAAGTGGTATTTTCTGCAGAAGAAATTGATGCAACCTGTTCAGCAGTCAATGATGTTGTGTATTGCTGTAACGACACAATATTGTTTACCAACATGATCAAGCCATTTTCAATGGCGCGGTTTTTTAGCCAAAGAATTCTGTTAACGGCTTGTTGATTATTGGGATCACATCCCAGACCTAAAACTGTTTCGGTTGAATAAGCGACTACGCCACCGTATTGCAAAATAACCGTAGCTTGCGAAACCTGACTGGCAAGCATGATTATTCTGTTGAGCTGGTATCGTCGCTAGCTTTAGGAGATTTCTCAGCTGACTTCTTAGTCGCTGCTTTCTTCTTGCTTGATTTTTTCTTTGCCGCTTTTTTTCTTTTGGTAGTTTTTTTCTTAGGCGCAGCCTTCTTTTTCTTTGCCGCGGCTTTTTTCTTAGGCGCAGCTTTTTTCTTCTTTGCCGCTTTCTTTTTGCGGCCCCATTTCTTTTCTGGCGCCTCGGCAATCATCTTTTGACAGTCTTCCAGGCTGAGTGATTTAGGCTCAGTGTCTTTTGGAATTTTTACGTTCTTGTTGCCGTCGGTAACGTAAGGCCCATAACGGCCATTAAGCACTTGAATGCCTTCTTCTTCCCAATGGTTAATCAGCTTTTCGGCATCGGCTTTCTTTTTCTCTGCAACTAATACCATCGCTTCTTCAAGTTTAATAGTATAAGGGTCAAGGCCACTGTCTTTTTTAATCGAAACGTACTTTGGGCCGTACTTAACATAAGGGCCAAAACGTCCAATGCTGGTGGATATGATTCCGTCTTCTTCAGTCTCGCCTAACTCTCGAGGCAACTTAAACAGCTCCATGGCGTCTTCAAAAGTAATATCTGCCATTTTTTGGCCCGGTAATAGGCCTGCAAATTTTGGTTTTTCTTCGTCTTCTTTGGTGCCAATAATTACAAAGGGTCCGTAACGCCCCATACGAACACTAACGGGTTTTCCTGATTTGGGATCCGTCCCAAGCTGTCGTGCTTGCACCGCCTCTTCGCGTGTGACACTTTCTTCTTTTTCCTCAACTAAATCGATGAGCGGCTTCCAATAAGTGCGCATAACCGGCACCCATTCTTTTTCGCCACGTGAAATTTCGTCTAATTCATTTTCTAAGTTGGCGGTAAAATCATAATCGACATATTGGGTGAAGTGATTAGTAAGAAAATCATTTACTAATCTACCCATCTCGGTAGGCGTAAAACGGCGACTCTCCACTTCTGCATATTCTCGATATTGCAAAGTAGAAATAATGCTGGCGTAGGTTGATGGGCGGCCAATGCCAAATTCTTCTAACGTCTTCACTAAGGTAGCTTCTGTAAAGCGTGGCGGCGGCTCAGTAAAGTGTTGCTCGGTTCTTATTTCATGAAGGCTTACGGTTTCGCCAACTTCTAATGCCGGTAACATGCGTTCATCGGATTCTTCTTTTTTGTCGTCCATGCCTTCTTGGTAGACCTGCATAAAACCAGGGTCTTTGATGGATGAACCCGTAGAACGAAAAATATTGCCATCGCCGCAAGCAAACTCTACGGCCACTAAATCTAAGGTAGCGTGAATCATCTGACTGGCCACAGCACGTTTCCAAATCAGGGAGTAAAGTTTCATTTCATCTGCGCTAAGAAACTTTTTAACCTCATCTGGTGTACGCATGAAAGAGGTAGGGCGAATAGCTTCGTGAGCTTCTTGTGCGTTTTTAGATTTGGTTTTGAATACACGAATTTCATCAGGCAAGTTATCTTTGCCATAACGCTGCACAATAAAATCGACCAATTCATCCAGGGCTTCTTGCCCAAGTACCACAGAGTCGGTACGCATGTAGGTAATTAAACCAACGGTCTCTCCATCTAATTCTTTACCTTGATATAAGGCTTGTGCGACGGCCATGGTCTTTTTGGCAGAGAACCTAAGTTTACGCACGGCTTCTTGTTGCAAAGTAGAGGTAGTGAAAGGTGCAGCTGGGTTACGCTTGCGTTCTTTCTTATCAACCGTTTTAACAACCAGTTTGCCATTCGCATTGCTATCTAATAATTTTTTAGCAGCTGATGCATCACCTTCATTATTGATATCAAACTGTGCAAGTTTCTTGTCTTTATAAATGTTTAACTTGGAGAGAAATTCTTGTTTGTCTTTTTCGCAATCGGCTTCAATGGTCCAATATTCTTGCGGATCAAATTTTTCGATTTCATTCTCTCGTTCACAAAGCAAACGTAAAGCGGGACTTTGAACGCGTCCTGCAGATAAGCCACGTCTGATTTTTTTCCAAAGTAATGGCGAGAGGTTGAAGCCAATAAGGTGATCTAACGCGCGACGTACAAGATAGGCATGGATTAAGTCGTAAGACAGTTCTCTTGGGTTCTCAATGGCTTCACTAACTGCGCGTTTGGTAATTTCATGAAACACTACTCGACGTACGTCTACGTCTTTTAGCAGGTCACGTTCTTTTAATATTTCATACAGGTGCCATGAAATCGCTTCACCTTCGCGATCTGGGTCAGTGGCAAGATGTAGCACATCCGATTTCTTGAGTGCTTTAACAATAGCGTTAATATGCTTTTCGCTGTCTTCCTTAATTTCATACTTCATCTCGAATTCATTATCTGGATCGACCGCACCATTCTTTGATAATAAATCTCGTACGTGGCCTACTGAAGCGAGCACGTGGAAGTCTTTGCCTAGATATTTTTCAATTGTCTTAGCTTTGGCTGGAGACTCTACAATGACTAAATTTTTACTCATGTGTTTATGCAACTACTATTATTAAGTACCTGTAGCGGCGAACTATTACGCGTTTCTAATGGGTTTGTAAATGCCTATGGCGTTATTCTTAGCAGAATTACCGCCGAAGATAAAAGTTTTACAGAAAAATTTATCTAATTAGCTATTGTTTCTAAAAATTATTGCGGCGCAGATAAATGCCATTGCCATGATGTGTAACTTGGTTATTCAGCTCTAAAATCAAAAGGATAGAAGATACTACTTCAACTCCAAGGCCACTACGCTCGATCAATACATCAATACTAATGGGCTCATAGCCCATGCTTTCTAATATTTTTTCATGTTGCGGGTCTAATGCACTATCTTGTTTGTCTTCGGAGACCGATTCTTGACTAGACTCTATAGAGTTTAGGTTGATGTGATGTTTGAGTTCTTCTAGAACATCTTCCACAGTCTCAACTAACTTTGCGCCGTTACGAATTAAAGTATGCCCGCCCTTAGAAAGAGGATTATGAATAGATCCAGGGGTGGCATACACCTCGCGTCCCTGTTCTGTAGCAAGGCGCGCTGTAATTAAAGAGCCACTCTTCATTGAGGCTTCTACTACTAATGTACCAAGACTTAACCCGCTAATAATTCGATTGCGTCTGGGGAAATGTCCTGGCATTGGTGAGGCGCCGATAGGGAATTCAGAGACGAGTGCACCGCGTTGAACAATTTGTTCAGCGAGTTGACGATGCTCTGCAGGGTAGACACGATCTAATCCACAGGCGGCGACGGCTATGGTACTGCCAATATCTGCCTGCAATGCACCGCGATGGGCTGCGCCATCAACGCCACTGGCTAAGCCACTGGTAATGACAAGGCCGTTAATTGCTAACTGTTGTGCAAATGAGGTAGCAAGTTCTTTGCCATATGCGCTGGCATTTCTACTGCCGACAATTGCCAGCTGCGGTTCAGTTAATAAGCTTACTGACAGCGTTGGTTTGCCTAAGACGTATAAAACACAAGGCGGGTCAGATATTTGTTTGAGTAATTCAGGATAAGACGTATCCTGGATGGTAATTACGTGATGGTTTTCGTGCTCTAACCACGCAAGGTCGCGTTGTATAGCATCTTCATTAGGTTCCAGAATGCCATCGATGATGGATTTTCTAATACCGAGTGATTGTAATTCGCTACGACTGGCTTCCAGTATTCTTGCTGGGCTACTAAAGTGGCCTAATAATTTTATCAGTGTAACCGGTCCAAGTTTGTCAACATGGATAAGCGTAAGCCAAGCGTTGAGTGGTTGCATGTGCTGATACTATTAAGTTGCCCCAGCCTGTAATTGTAGCGACTTACGTGAGCTAACGAAAAACTTGCAACGTACTAAAGTAGCTAAGCCCAAGATCTATGTTAGATCTTGGGCTTAAGGACGGTGTATTTGTTATGTTATGGTGATTAAGGGTTGGTTGCTGAATCACCGAACTGAATGGCTCTTGAAGTTTCCATAATCAAAGCATAACTGACTTTTTCAAAGGTGCGAAATACCATAGCGCGGCCTGCGCTTTCTTCAGGTAATTCAACATCGATCAAAGATCCTGGTTTTTCGAACGGGTCTGCCACCACTCGTCCAGCTTGATTAATATCCAACACATGGCCTTTTTCGATGCCGTTACGTTCTCCAAGGCTAAGCGTGATTACTTGAAATGTGCCTACTTGAGTAATCGCATCAAATAAAGATATCACATGGCCATGAGTATTTTCGGGTGGTGCATGAGGGATAAATTCGGTGTCAATTTCACTAAAATCTACCGGCAATAGTCTATCGCCACGTAACACTTCGCGCGTTGTATGCGTTAAATCTAACGTTGCAGGATCTTCCGCGCGGATAATTTCACCGTCACCAACAAGAATGGCCTCAAAACCGAGTAACTCATCAGTTTTCGGGTCATACAGTTCCTCGCCTTTACGGAAAATAGAGTATTGACCATGCGGTTCACCGCCAAAGCCACGTGCATAAACACGATCTCCCGTGCCGAATGCAAGTCTTTCTTCGATGTGACTTAAAATATACGGAGCACTATCTAAGGTCTCTTCACTCACCACACGAGGACGAATAATAAATTGCTGAATAGCGGGGATGGGAATGCCATACGTCTGGGAATCAATATCTTCACTACGAACTTTTGGTGAAAGTTTAGTGACTCTTGGCCCGTCCCCAACGGTTAGATAAGGTTTTCCGCCTACATAAAAAATTGATATTACATCCCCAGGGTAAATAAGGTGCGGGTTATTTATTTGAGGGTTTAGATACCAAATCTCTGGCCAATACCAGGGCTGAACTAAAAAACGATTCGACAAATCCCATAATGTATCACCTGGTGCAACCGTGTATTGCTCAGGAGCAGATGCTTTAAATTCAACATTATGTTGTTGCGGAGATACAGGTAGATCTTCTAAGTGTGGCTCGCCGGACGTATCTAATGCTTGTGTTTCAGAGGTATCGATATCTACATTCGGTTCACCAACCTCGATACCGGTATCGGCATTGTTTGATTCCGATGTTGTTGTGCAAGCTGCTACTAATATAGCTAATAGGCAAGTGACTAGTAGTATGAAAAATGTGCCGTGATGGTTGAATTTCCCCAGCATGTTGATCCTTAATGCGTTGTTATAGAAGATTTTTTGCTAAACTAGCTACCAATACTTTTATACTAGAGTATAGCCCTATAAGCATAAGGTTATCTTATTTGTGAGCTTATTAAAGGCAATACTAAATTAATTTATAACTATTGTGTAACTTAATGGCGTTCTTAGAAATTTTACACTTTCCTGACCCGCGGTTGCGAAAAAAAGCAACTCCAGTCGATGAGGTGAATGAACAGGTCCGACAGACGGTGAAAGACATGTTTGAGACCATGTATGAGGCTCCAGGCATTGGTCTGGCTGCAACTCAGGTGAACATACAACAGCAGATTATTGTAATAGATATATCCGAGGATAAATCGGAGTCTCTGTGCCTGATCAATCCCCAAATTATCAAAAAGGATGGAGAAGAAGAGATGCAGGAAGGCTGTCTATCGGTACCTGGTATTTTTGAGAACGTGCAGCGTGCAGAGAACATCACGGTACAGGCTCTGGATCAGCAGGGAGTAGAATTTACCCTGGATGCAGACGGATTGCTCGCGGTATGCATTCAACATGAAATGGATCATTTAGACGGTAAGCTATTCGTAGATTATCTATCACCCCTTAAAAAACAGCGGATAAAAAAGAAAATGCTCAAGCTGAAAAAACTAGAACCATCAGATCAGGATGTTCCTTCTCAAACTGCCACGATCATCTAAAGGCACGATGTAAGTGTAAGCTGCAGCTAAAAGCGTAACGTTCAGTAATGCGCGTTATCACTATCAATTCGGTATCCAACGCGTTCAACATAACTGCACAAATATATGAGCCAGCCTTTAAATATAATTTTTGCGGGTACTCCAGACTTTGCAGCGTCTGCATTGCAAGCATGTATCGCCAGCCAACATTATATCGTCGCGGTGTTTACTCAGCCGGATCGTCCGTCAGGCCGTGGGCAAAAAATTAATTATGGTCCCGTAAAGCAACTTGCTATCAATGCAGAAATCCCTGTTTACCAACCATTACGTTTAGACCAAGAACAGTTTTCCCAAATTAAAAACTTTCAAGCCGATGTAATGCTAGTTAGTGCATATGGTTTGCTATTACCTAAAGAAGTATTAGCGATTCCTAAATTAGGTTGCATTAATATACATGCATCCTTACTACCAAGATGGCGAGGTGCTGCACCCATTCAACGCTCGATTATTACTGGAGATACGGAAACTGGAATCAGCATTATGCAAATGGAGGAAGGCTTGGACACAGGTCCCGTCTTGCAACAATTTGAATGTGACATTCAAGCTACTGATACAGGGTCAAGTCTGCATGACCGACTTGCCTGTATTTCTGCTGCTGAAATTGTGCAGGTTTTAGAAAATTTACAAGAGGGCAAGTTGGCAGCTGTTTCTCAAGATGAAATTCACGTTAGCTATGCTAAAAAAATTACTAAACAAGAGGCCAATATTGATTGGCAGCAAAGCGCCATAGTAATTGAACGCAAAATTCGTGCTTTTAACGCATGGCCGGTAGCTTATACATACTTTGGGCAACAACGGATACGGATTTGGCAAGCAGCAGTAAGTGACAAAAGTAGTGATAAACTCCCTGGTTCTATTTTAAGCAACAATAAGCAAAGTATAGAAGTGGTTACTGGAGCGGGGGTAATAAATCTAATCGCGCTACAACTTGCTGGCGGTAAAATCATCAGCGCACAAGACTTTATCAATGCCCACGATGTTAGTGGATACGGCTTTACTAATGAACCTGTGAGCAATTCACTCGGCGCATCGGCATGAATAATTGTTGGCCACAAAGATTAGTTTCAGCATTATTGCTCATAAACATAGCTGTGTTTATGAGTTCTCTAATAGGTAATTCTGCACAGGCGAAAACCAGTGCGATCGAAGTTAACTATTTAAACATTACTGAGTTGGATAATGAATTACGTTTAGATGCTGAAATTGCTTATGTATTAAATAGAGAAGTTAGGGAAGCGTTAGTTAATGGTATATCTTTGCAGTTTCAAATTGAAGTGCAAATAGTATCCTTGCAAAAATGGCTTTGGGATAAAGTTGTCGTAACAACGGTAAAAACTCACTTGCTAAAATATCATGTGCTCAGCAAACAGTATGTGTTGGAAAATCTTGAGACGGGCGAAAGCGATAGTTATCCAGATTTAGAGTCTGTCTTGATTCAGCAAGGAAGAGTATCTGCACTGTATATTGCTGAGGCTGACCATTTAAATAAACAAGAAACTCATGTTGTGCAACTGCGTTCGCAGTTATTAACTAATAAATTACCTTTACCGTTAAGAATGAAGAGTTATTTTTCACCTAAGTGGCGATTGGATAGCGGGTGGTATGAATGGCAGCTATAGAAAAACAAACCATTCTGCGTATTTGGCCGATCATATTTTTGTTCAGCTTGTTAATGGGGTCTTTGTATTTATTGGCGGACGCCACGCGTAGTGAAACTAGTTTTGAAGAGCTTCATTATTGGTTATTCCCATTCAATGTATTTTTGCTGGGTGTGTTTTTACTTCTAATCATTGTCAATGTGTATCGACTCGGCATGCAAGTGCTTAGACGCCAGCCCGGTTCGCGCCTAACATTACGCTTGTTATTAATGTTTGTACTGCTCGCGATTGTTCCTGTTGGTATCGTGTATACATTTTCAATGTGGCTTATTCAAGAAGGCGTCGACAGTTGGTTTGATGCAGATGTAGAAAAAGCTTTGCAAGATTCAGTAGACCTAAGCCGCTCTTCTTTGGATTTGCATATGCGACAACTTCGTAAGCAAACCAAGCCTATGGTTAAAGAGTTATCACGAACTACTTCATTAGATGCGCCCTTGGTGATCAATGATTTATTGCGACGCAGCGGTGCAGCGGAAATTGTTTTATTTACTCGCAGCAGTCGTATTATTGCGTCTGGGGGCGAAGTTGGAGCGGCGGTTGTGCCTCGGTTACCGGGAGAGACGGTGATGCGCTTAGTTGGCCAAGGCGAAACATACGTGGGTTTGGATCCTATAAAAGATTCGGGTTTGCATGTACGCCTAGTGTTTCCGATGAATACTACGGGAGCCACTACGCAAAGACGTATGGTGCAGGTTTTATATCCAATTTCCGATCGTATTAGCGATCTCGCATTAAGTGTACAAGAAGGGTTTGGGAAATATAATGAATTGGTTTATTTACGCACTCCTTTAAAACAAAATTTTGCTTTGATAATTACCTTAGTGTTATTGCTTGGAATTTTGTTTGCTGTGTGGGCTGCATTTTTTTCTGCACGTAGATTAGTTGAACCAATCAAAGATCTTGCGCAGGGCACCAAGGCGGTAGCAGAAGGTCAGTACCATAAAAAAATTCCTGTTGAACGTAATGATGATCTGGGTATGTTAGTTGTATCCTTTAACCAAATGACAGAGCGTTTATCCTTAGCGCGTGATAAAGCTAAGCTGAGCCAGCGATTAATTGACAGCCAACGCAACTATTTACAAACTATTTTAGAAAATCTCTCTTCCGGAGTAATCAGCCTCGACCAAAACTTGGTAATTAAAACAGCCAATGCAACGGCTTCACAAATATTAAATACTGATATCAACGAATTCATTGGTCGTGATGTCGCACAGTTGTCTATGGGGCATGAAAACTTGAAAAGTTTTTGCGATCAGGTTGTGCCTATGTTGCAAGGTAGCGAAATACAATGGCAAACCGAGGTTAAGCTAGTAGGCGGAAGTCAAGGCAACAAATTTCAAAGCAAAATACTAATGTGTCGTGGGGTGACATTACCAAATGATGAAGAACAGTCTGGTGGTTATGCGCTTGTGTTTGATGACATTACCGATCTCATTAGTGCACAACGTGATTCTGCCTGGGGGGAGGTGGCGCGTCGATTAGCGCACGAAATTAAAAATCCATTAACTCCGATACAACTATCTGCTGAACGATTGCGGCGTAAAATTCTGCCCGAACTTGACCAACATGAAAGCAGTATTTTAGATCGCGCTACTACTACTATCGTTGAACAAGTAGAATCCATGAAAGAAATGGTGAATGACTTTGCTGACTATGCGAGGGCACCACAAATTGAAAAAAGCCCCCTGGATCTTAATAAATTAATTTCTGAAGTTGTTGAGCTGTATCAAAATAATATTCATAGCTTTGAGGTACACACCTCACTTGATGATTATCCTCCATTAATATTGGGAGATAGCACGCGACTTCGCCAATTAATGCATAACCTTATAAAAAATGCATTTGAAGCCATGTTAGATAAACCTCAGGAATATGCAAAAGTACAAATAACTACACGCTGTTTTGAAATCAGCAGTGTGCCATTAGTAAGTTTAGTGGTGGTGGATGATGGACCAGGTTTTCCGAATGATTTATTAGAACGTTTGTTCGAGCCTTATGTAACTACTAAAAATACCGGCAATGGTTTGGGTTTAGCAATAGTTAAGAAAATTGTTGAAGAGCATGGTGGCACAATACGCGCAGAGAATTCACCTGATAGAGGTGCGCGAATTAAGATTCGTATACCTTTAAGCGCTGCAACATTAAGCACGGTTGATGCAAGCGAAATTTCAGTGCGTAGTCAAGGAGACGCAGCATGAGCCAAGAAAGCATATTGGTTGTAGATGATGAGCCAGATATTCGTAATCTGGTGCAAGAAATATTGGTGGACGAAGGTTACAAAGTAAGTGTTGCCGAAAATACTGCAGTGGCGAGAAAGCATGCTAACAGCAAGCATCCAGATTTAGTGTTACTTGATATTTGGATGCCAGGGGAAGATGGTATTAGTTTACTAAAAGATTGGCAGAGTAGCGGCAGCATTGATTGTCCGGTGGTGATGATGTCAGGACATGGCACAGTGGAGACTGCTGTAGAGGCAACCCGTTTGGGTGCTTACGACTTTATCGAAAAGCCATTAACCATGTCAAAGTTGTTAGTGAGTGTTAAGCGCGCACTAGAAGCCGGCGAAAAAAATACTGCTTCTTCGTTAGCGAATGAGATAGTCGAAATGCCTATCGGTTCAAGCCTGCCTATTCAATCCTTGCGTGATCAAGCAAAAAAATTAGCTGCACATGATAATGTTTTATTTATTAAGGGCGAGATAGGTGTTGGTAAAAAATATTTTGCTAATTTTGTACATTCATTAAGCATTAGAAAATCAAAACGTTTATTAGCGCTTAACGAGGATAACTTTAATACTCGTGAGCCTGCTAAACAGTTATTTGGTACTGAAGCAGATGAAATTATCAGCCCTGGATTATTAGAGTCGTGTAAGGGCGGAACAATATTTATTAGTGATGTTGCTAATCTGAATGAACAGGGGCAAAAGATTTTGTCTCACTTGTTGCAAAAGAAACAATTTAGACGTATTGGCGGAGCTAATGCACAAAAATTCGATAGTAGAGTGATGGTTGCCACACAATCCGATCTACAAGCTGAAGTTAAGGCCAATCGTTTTGATGATGAATTGTATTTTTTACTGAATGTGGTGCCAGTTCGTATTCCAGCACTGCGTGAGCATTTGCAAGATGTGCCTGAATTGTTGCGATATTACATTGATTTTTATTGTTCGAAAGAAAACTATCCATACCGAAACTTTGCAATTGCTGCGCAAAATCGACTACTACACTACAGCTGGCCAGGCAATATCCGTGAACTTAAAAACCTAGTGCAAAGATTACTTATATTAAGTTCATCAGATGAAGTGTCTGCTGAAGAGGTAGAGGCAGCATTAGAGGAGCAAAGTGAAGATCAAACAAAAGAGGTTTCAAATGATAAAGCGGCACATGAAGACCTTTATCAATTACCGCTTCGAGAAGCACGTGAGTCTTTCGAACGTAGTTATTTTCTATATCAGTTGAAACAAGTAGGCGGCAATATCACTAAACTGTCAGAACGTGTTGGGTTAGAGCGTACCCATCTTTATCGCAAACTTCGTGCGCTTGGGATCAATACCAAAGAGTCCTAATTAAATCACGTAGAGAGAAAAGGGCTTGCAAGTGCTAATTAACAGGCCTATCCTGCGCCGCCAGTAAACAGCCAGATATAGCTGACGGTTGGAGAAAAACATTATGAAAATCATAATCTTAGGTGCAGGACAAGTAGGCGGGTCATTAGCACTTAGCCTGGCTAATGAGAATAATGACATCACGCTTGTTGATACTAATGCTACTGTTTTGCAAGATATCCAAGACCGTGCTGACTTACGTACCATTGCAGGAGAAGCTTCTCATCCTTCGGTGTTATCACAAGCGGGTGCGAAAGATGCTGACATGATTATCGCTCTTACCAATAGTGATGAAACCAATATGGTCGCTTGCCAGGTTGCGTACACCTTGTTTCATACACCCACTAAAATTGCTCGTATTCGGGCAGTGGAATATCTAGCGTATAGCGACTTGTTTGTGCAAGAAGCGTTGCCAGTTGATGTGTTAATCAGTCCTGAGCATTTGATTTCACAATATATTCAACGTTTGATTGAACATCCGGGTTCATTACAAGTGCTAGATTTTGCAGAAGGCAAAGTAAAACTTTTAGCCATGCGTGCAGAACTTGATGGCCCTTTAATTGGCAAGCGGGTAGATGAAATCTGGGAGGCCATGCCAGAAACTGAAGCAAAAGTAGTTGCAATTTATCGCAATAATAAGTCCATTACATTGCATAGCGAAGGGCATATTCAAGCTGATGATGAAGTATTTTTTCTTGCTTCATCTTCCAATGCCGCCTCGATTACTGCGAAATTGCGCGGTACAGAAAAGCCGTATAAACGAATTCTGTTAGCTGGAGGAGGTAATATTGGGCTGCATCTTGCTAAGTCTCTTGAAAATAAATACCAAGTTAAAATCATTGAGCGTTTTCCAGAGCGTGCAAGTTATTTGTCTGAGGCACTTGATAAAACTATTGTTTTACAAGGTGATGCAGCTGATCAAGACATGCTGCGCGAAGAGAATATTGAAAATATGGATGTATTTTGCGCCCTTACCAATGATGATGAAGCGAATATTCTTTCTGCTATGCTCGCCAAACGTTTGGGCGCAAATAAAGTCATGTCACTCATCAATCGTCCCAGTTATGTAGATTTAGTTGAAAGTGGCATGATCGATATTGCTATTTCGCCTCAACAAGTTACTTTGGGCACTTTACTTACACATGTGCGTAAAGGCGATATTGTTTCAGTACATTCTTTACGTCGTGGTGCAGCAGAGACCATCGAGGCGGTTGCGCATGGCGATAAAAAGACATCTAAGGTTGTGGGGCGTAACATAGAACAAATTAACCTTCCAAACGGCGCAACCATTGGCGCAATTGTTCGAGGCGAGGCAGTTATAATGGCTGAAGCAGATATCATTATAGAGTCTGAGGATCATGTAATTATCTTTTTGGCCGATAAAACAGGTGTTAAAGATATAGAACGACTGTTTCAAGTTAGTGCAACGTTTATATAACTCAAGCTTAATAGTCACGCGCAGTCAAGAAGCCCACTATTTGTAAATATTTTCTTAAATATTTATACATTCAAACACTCTCATGCAAAGAAAAACTATTCAACGCGTACTAGGATTTTTGCTTGCATGGTTTAGCTTTACTATGCTGCCGCCTATTTTGGTGGATGTAATCTACGAAGAAGGTGCATATGCTCCATTCGCAATTGCATTTATGATTACTCTCATCACTGGTTTGTTGTTGTGGTATCCAGTGCGTAGTTACCGAAATGATTTACGCTTACGGGATGGTTTTTTAGTTGTTGTGTTATTTTGGACAGTGCTGAGCTTGTTTGGTGCATTGCCATTGTTATTAAGTAACTCTCTTTCTTTAGGCATTACGAATTCAATTTTTGAATCGGTTTCAGGGTTAACCACCACTGGCGCAACGGTGATTACCAATCTTGACCAATTACCAAAATGTATTTTGTTTTACCGCCAGGCCCTACAGTGGTTAGGCGGTATGGGAATTATTGTTTTAGCGGTGGCCATTCTGCCTATGTTAGGTGTAGGCGGTATGCAACTTTATCGCGCAGAAACACCAGGTCCTGTCAAGGATACCAAGTTGACTCCGCGTATTAAAGAAACTGCAAAAGCACTTTGGTATATCTATTTGTCTTTAACGATTGCGTGTGCAATTGGTTATTGGCTAGCGGGCATGAGCATATTTGATGCGATAAGCCATAGTTTTTCTACTGTAGCGATTGGCGGATTCTCAACTCATGATGAAAGTATAGGCTATTTTCGTAGCATGCCGATTGAAACCGTTTCCATTATTTTTATGTTGTTGTCTGGCTTAAATTTTGGTTTGCACTTTATTACCTGGAAATCACAAAGTTTACGACATTATTTTCAGGACGCTGAATTTAAAACTTACTTTTTTGTAATTATTTCTATCACTACAATTACTGCAGTGTTTTTGCGTATCGGTGAAGTGTATCTGAGTTGGGGCGATGCATTTTCAAAAGCAGTATTTCATGCTGTGTCTATTGCTACTACGACGGGTTTTACCACTTCCCAATACCATTTCTGGCCTAGTTTTTTACCATTGCTGCTAATACTGGCAAGTTTTATCGGTGGCTGCACAGGTTCAACTGGTGGAGGAATGAAAGTGATTCGGGTGTTGCTATTGGTTAAACAAGGTATGCGAGAGATGATGCGTCTGATTCATCCCAATGCAAAAATTGCAGTAAAAATAGGTTCTAAAGCAGTCGATGGACGTGTTATTGAAGCGGTATGGGGCTTCTTCTCGGCCTATATCGGCGTATTTGTCGTAATGCTTTTATTGTTAATGGCATCTGGCTTAGATCAAGTTACAGCATTTTCAGCAGTGGCCGCAACACTAAATAATCTTGGTCCAGGTTTAGGTGAAGTAGGCGCCAATTACACTAGCATTAACGATTTTAGTAAGTGGGTATTGTGTTTAGGCATGTTATTGGGACGTCTCGAAATCTTTACCTTATTGGTTATACTGACTCCAGCATTTTGGCGTCGTTAATTTATGGCTGACCATACTAGTGAAAAAAAGTGGAATGATATTTACACCACCCAATTTCAAATAGAAAGTAAATTAGAAACTAAAGCTGCAAGTGTTCTACTTGACTATGCCTATTTATTGCCTAGTAGTGGATTAGCATTAGACCTCGCCTGTGGTTTAGGCGGCAATGCTATTTATTTAGCACAATGTGGGTTGAACACTCATGCTTGGGACATCTCAGCAATAGCAATTGAAAGAGTGCAAGCGCATTGTCAGGAAACAAATATTTCTATTGCTGCAGACGTTAGGGATATTGAGCAACACCCACCCACATCGAATTCATTTGATGTAATTTGTGTCAGCTATTATCTAGAGAGAACATTAACGCAAGATATTATTGCGGCATTAAGACCTAAGGGTTTATTGTTTTATCAGACATATACAAATGAAAAAGTATCTACTGTGGGGCCTAGTAATCCACAATATCGATTGCAGCAAAATGAGTTGTTAGCATTATTTTCACCTCTGCATGTACTTGCGTATCAAGAACATGGAACGGTAGGCAATGTTAAAAAAGGTTTGCGAGACGTTGCAAGCTTAGTTGCCCAGAAAAGATGAGCCAAAAGATGATCAAGAAAATACAGTAGTGGAATTACTAACTTTATATCCGGAAATTGAGCCTTATCATGAATTTCAACTTAAGGTTTCACCTATACATACAATATGGATTGAGGAGTGCGGTAATCCCCATGGCATCCCAGTAGTGTTTCTACATGGCGGGCCTGGCGCAGCATGCGAACCGTTTCAACGTAGATTTTTTGACCCCGAACAATATCGCATTATTTTATTTGATCAACGTGGTTGTGGTCGTTCTACACCACATGCGGAGCTAGCTGAAAACACAACACAGCATTTAGTTGCTGATATAGAAACCATTCGTAACTACTTAAAAATTGAAAAGTGGTTAGTGTTTGGTGGGTCTTGGGGTTCAACACTGGCGCTAGTTTATGCTGAAACACATACAGAATGTGTGACCGGACTCATTTTAAGAGGAGTGTTTCTTTGTCGCCCACGAGATATTCAATGGTTCTATCAAGATGGGGCTAGCTATATTTATCCTGATCTTTGGCAAGACTATATTAAAGTAATTGCTAAAAATGAACGTGATGATCTGGTATCTGCGTTCTATAAACGTTTGACTAGTGAAGAGGAAAGTATTCAATTAGAGGCTGCGCGTGCTTGGTCGATCTGGGAAGGCAGTACTTCTAATCTTATAGCAAAGCCTAGTGTGTTAAATCATTTTGCGGATGACCATACTGCATTGAGTTTAGCGCGCGTCGAATGTCATTTTTTTGTTAATAATTCATTTTTAAACGACAATCAGGTGCTAGTAGAAGCCCATAAGCTTCGCGACATACCTGGCGTGATCGTGCATGGCCGATATGACGTTGTTTGCCCTGTTGAACAGGCCTATGCATTACACCAATCTTGGTCTACTGCTGAACTTATAATCACTCCAAAATCTGGTCACTCTGCCACTGAAGATGAGAATGTCGATGCATTGGTGCGTACCACACAAAATTTTGTAAAATTACTATCATGATCGCTTTGTTACAACGCGTATCTAGTGCCAGTGTAGTTGTTAATAATATAAAAGTTGCAGAGGCTAATGCTGGAGTGTTGGTGTTTCTTGCAGTGCAAAAACAAGATACCGAGAAAATGGCTGAGCAAATGCAGCAGCGAATATTATCGTATCGAATGTTTGCAGACGATGATGATAAAATGAATAAAAACATCTGCGAAGTACAGGGGGATATTCTACTTGTACCGCAATTCACCCTAGCAGCGGATACCACAAAAGGTTTAAGGCCTAATTTCTCTGCTGCAGCGACTCCTGATCATGCTAAGAGGCTGTTTGACTATTTTTTAGACAAATTAAAAGCGGAATATGCTAGAGTTTCATCAGGAAAGTTCGCTGCGGATATGCAGGTACATCTGGTTAATAACGGACCGGTAACTTTCTGGCTAGAGATATAGTAAGAACTATAAAAATTTATTTAATTAACTAAAAACCACATCTCCTGTGACTGCACGTACTGCCAGCGTTGAACGCAATACCAACGAAACTCAAATTTCGATCCAGCTTAACATTGATGGCACTGGCCAATCTTCGCTACAGACGGGTCTGCCATTTTTTGAGCATATGATTGATCAAATTGCTCGTCACGGCATGTTGGATCTAACCATCGATGCAAAAGGTGATTTAGAGATTGATGCTCACCACACTGTAGAAGATGTTGGCATTACCTTAGGCCAAGCATTTAGCCAAGCGATAGGTGATAAAAAAGGAGTGGTTCGTTATGGACATGCTTATGTGCCATTAGATGAAGCGCTTTCGCGAGTGGTAATCGATTTTTCAGGGCGGCCAGGTTTAGAATTTCGTGTGGACTTCCCTCGTGCGCGCGTGGGTGATTTCGATGTAGATTTAACCCATGAGTTTTTTCAAGGTTTTGTAAATCACGCTAATGTGACTTTGCATATAGACAGTTTATCTGGGGTGAATTCCCACCACATTGCGGAGACTATTTTTAAAGCATTTGGACGTGCTCTGCGTATGGCAGCAACGCCGGATGAACGTATGCAAGGCATAATACCGTCTACTAAAGGAAGTTTGTAAACAGCACACTTACGTAAAGCATGAGTAACATTGCCATTATTGACTACGGTATGGGGAATTTATATTCCGTTACCAAGGCGATTGAGTATGTTGCCGAGCCAAAAGATTATATTATAGTTACCTCAGATGCAGATAAAATTGCGTCTAGTGATAAAGTAATTTTTCCTGGTCAAGGAGCGGCTAAAGACTGTATGTCTGCTTTGCAGCAATGTGATCTGCAATCTGCAATTATCGATGCTGCAAGTCAAAAACCTTTTCTAGGTATATGCATGGGCATGCAGGTGTTGATGCAAATGAGCGAAGAAAATGATGGTATCGATTGTTTGGGGCTGTATAGCGGTAGTGTGAAATATTTTGGTAACCATTTAACCATAGGCTCTGGAGAGGATAGCTATAAGGTGCCGCATATGGGTTGGAATTGCATCGAACAGCAACAGAGCCATCCTTTATGGAAAAATATTTCAGAATCGAGTTATTTTTATTTTGTGCACAGCTACTTTGTGGCAACTGAAAATGAACGTTTAATTGCCGGCACAACAAATTATGGTCCAACATTTACTTCGGTAATCGCACAAGATAATGTGTTTGCGATGCAATGCCATCCTGAAAAAAGTGCTCAGGCAGGCTTGCAACTCCTTAAAAACTTCATACATTGGGACGGCAACAACACCGTTAATTAAATCATGATTGTTATACCTGCAATTGACTTGAAAGATGGTAAATGTGTACGCCTGCGACAAGGCGGCATGGAAGATGTAACGGTATTCTCTGAAGATCCGGTAGCGGTAGCAGATCAATGGGTGGAAGCAGGCGCAAAGCGCTTACACATAGTAGATTTAGATGGCGCTACTTCGGGCGGGCCTGTGAACCGTGAAATTATTCACAGTATAGCCGAGAATCACCCTGATTTAGAGATTCAAGTAGGCGGTGGAATACGTGACGAAGATACCGTGCAAGCTTATCTAGAGGTTGGCGTTCAATATGTGATTATCGGTACTCGAGCAGTTAGTGCACCACATTTTGTGAATGATCTTTGTTTAGAGTTTCCAGGACATATAATTGTTGGCTTAGATGCTAAAGATGGCAAAGTGGCTATCGATGGTTGGTCAAAGTTATCCCATCACGACGTAATTGATATGGCACAGCATTTTGAGACAGATGGTGTCGCTGCAATTGTGTTTACCGATATCAGTAGAGACGGCATGATGCAAGGCTTAAACGTTGAATCCACCGCAGAGCTATCTGCTGCAATCCATATTCCTGTAATTGCTTCAGGTGGAGTGACGGATGAAAATGATATCAAGCGCTTATGTGAGTGTGATGAAGAAGGTATCATTGGCGTGATCGTTGGCCGAGCGCTTTATGAAGGTACCATCGAATTTCAGCATGCACAAAAACTTGCTGATTCTTATCAATCATAACTATTTCTAAATAATCATTTGGTAAGCAACGGATATTTTTTCTGTTTCTACAAATAGTATTTCTAAAAGACATAAATAACATGCCGCTTGCGAAACGTATCATCCCTTGTTTAGATGTGGATGCAGGGCGAGTAGTTAAAGGTGTAAAGTTTGTAGATATTCGTGATGCAGGCGACCCAGTTGAAGTGGCTAAGCGTTACGATCATGAAGGTGCAGATGAAATTACCTTTTTAGATATCACAGCAAGTTCAGAAAATCGTGACACTATGATTAATGTGGTTGAACAAGTTGCAGCTCAAGTATTTATTCCTTTAACGGTAGGGGGTGGCATACGTAAAGTGGAAGATATTCGCACCATGCTAAATGCGGGTGCTGATAAAGTGGGTATTAATACTGCCGCTGTTTTTAATCCAGAATTTGTAAAACAGGCCAGTGATAAAGTCGGCTCCCAATGCATCGTAGTCGCTATCGATGCCAAGCAAATAAGTAAAGTCGGCGAGCCGTTAAAATGGGAAATCTTTACCCATGGTGGACGTAAGCCTACAGGGCTAGATGCGCTAGAATGGGCGCAGAAGATGCAAGATTACGGAGCAGGTGAGATTTTATTAACGAGTATGGATCGGGATGGCACTAAGATAGGATTTGATCTGCAGTTGACACGTGCCATAAGTGAGGCCGTTGGTATTCCGGTTATCGCCTCTGGGGGTGTAGGTACGTTGGCGCATTTGGCGGATGGCGTGACAATAGGCAAGGCAGATGCTGTACTCGCGGCTAGTATTTTTCACTTTGGCGAATACACTATACAAGAGGCAAAAAGTTATATGGCACAGCAAGGGATTGTGGTGAGAAATTAATTATGAGCAATAAAGATGCCTTGCAAAAATTAGCTGAGATTCTTGAGCAGCGTAAAGATGCTAAAGCGGATGAATCTTATGTCGCTAGTTTATATGAGTCTGGCCTTGAAAAAATTCTAGCCAAGATTGAAGAGGAAGCTGTTGAAACGATTGATGCTGCAAGAAAAGCGGACGCTAAACATCTTATACATGAAGTTGCTGACTTGTGGTTTCATTGTATGGTGTTGTTGGCACAGCAGAATTTAAGTCACGAAGATGTGCTAGAGGAATTAAATCAGCGCTTTGGAATTTCAGGGCTGGTTGAAAAAGCTCAGCGTTAGTCTCAGCAAGATATTTTGTGAATTTAAATTAAATACTTATTTATAGTTTTTATTAGGAGTTTAGATTATGGGAATTAGTCCTTGGCAATTACTGATTGTACTCGTTATTGTTGTATTAATTTTTGGCACAAAAAAATTACGCAATATGGGGGGCGATGTCGGTGGCGCAGTTAAAAATTTCAAAAAGTCCATGAAAGATGAAGACGATAAAGGCGCAGACGATGCAGCAAAGTCTGAAACAGACGACACTACACCAAAAGAATAAATCCCTAAAATCATAGATACGCATGTTTGATTTTGGATTTTGGGAGCTTGCCATTGTTATGGTGATTGCTTTACTTGTGGTTGGCCCGGAACGCTTGCCCGCCTTAGCAGGTCAGATTGGCAAATGGGTCGGCAAAGCAAAACGAATGATTGCCAGCGTTCGCTCAGATATTGAGTCTGAGATTAAAGCAGCGGAGCTGAAAGAAATTTTAGAAAAGCAGCAAGGTGAAATTGGTGAGCTTAAGGAAATGCTGAAAGGCACCCAAAATGAAATAGAAAAAGAATTAGACCTTGAAAATGAAAATGAAAATGAGGATGAGGGGAAAGGTGACCGTGAACTAATTCGAGCGGTTGAGAACCACATCGAATCAACCAAACAGAAAGAGTTGTTATTAAGTTCAGAAGAAAGCGCAAAAATAGGCCCAAATATGGATAAGGCTGAACAAAAGCATGACGACAACTAACGACACATCTAGCAGTAATCAAAAAAATGAAACGCTTTTAACGCATCTTTATGAATTGCGTAGCCGATTACTGTGGATTGTCGGCAGTGTGATGTTTGTTTTCATGTGTTTATTTTATTTTGCAAACGATCTATACGGATATTTAGCAGGTCCGTTGATGGCACATATGCCAGAAGGCAGCTCTATGGTTGCTATAGATGTTGCTTCACCATTTTTAACACCTTTTAAACTGGTTTTTGTACTCAGTATTGTATTGGCAATACCGGTTATTCTTTTTCATGTCTGGGGATTTATCGCACCAGGACTCTATAGTCACGAAAAACGTTTAGCTTTTCCGATTATTGTTTCAAGCTGGGTTCTTTTTTATATCGGTATGGCGTTTGCTTATTTTGTAGTGTTTCCATTGATGTTTGCTTTTTTTACCCGGGTTGCGCCTGAGGGCGTAGCGGTAATGACCGATATAGGGCGTTACTTAGATTTTGTACTGAAAATATTTATTGCTTTTGGTGTCGCTTTCGAAGTGCCGATAATCACTTTTGTGCTGGTTAAATTAGGCATCACCACATCGGATCAATTAGCGACTAAACGTCCTTATGTGATTGTGGGCGCGTTTGTTGTTGGGATGTTGCTCACTCCACCAGATATTATTTCGCAATTTTTATTGGCCATACCAGTATGGCTATTATTTGAACTAGGTTTATTATTGTCGCGCGTAATGATTAATAATAGGAGTACAAATGAATTAGAAGCTTCAGAACGCCAGGAGCCTCGGTTTAGTGCATTAAGTAAAGAGGAACATGCAATAGAAATCGATGATAATGAATTATTAGATGAACCTCCTGAAGATAAATGATCACCAATGAATCAAGTTCACTTTGATTAAACATACCCGCCTCGATAATTAATTATAAAAACTGTTTTAACCGTGGAAAAAAAAGTAACCCTTCGAAATCGTGCCATGCTACTAATCCTGGATGGCTTTGGCACGAACCCTAGTAAATCCAATAATGCAGTGTTGCAAGCTAAGACACCTAATCTAGATGAATATTTTTCTAATTATCCGCATACCGTATTAGAAGCTTCAGGCGAGGCTGTAGGACTGCCACCCGGACAAATGGGTAATTCTGAGGTGGGTCATATGACGATTGGTTGTGGTGCTATTATTACTCAAGACTTAATCCGTATAAATGCTGCTATTGCCGATGGTAGTTTTTATGAAATGTCTCCATTACGTCGTGCTTTGGAAAATGCAAAGAAGAAAGAAGGCTATGTCCATATTATCGGACTGATGTCAGATGGCGGTGTGCATTCGCACATCAACCATACTCTTGCGTTAATGAAACTTTGCCACGAAGTGCAAGTACGACCTGTGCTACATATCATTACAGATGGCCGAGATACAGCGCCTAAAAGTGCAAAAATATATGTAAAACGTTTAGAAGATGCGCTTCTTGAAGTTAATGGCACCATTGCAACCTTAATGGGTCGTTACTATGCAATGGATCGGGATCGCAGATGGGAACGCACCCTTAAAGCCTGGCAAGCACTCGTACAATTAAAAGGCGAAAAATGCACCGACGCAATAGATGCGATTGACAAAGCGTATGCGCGCGGTGAGTCAGATGAATTTATTTTACCTTCTGTGCTAGGAAACGCGATGCCATTAACGTCCGAGTCAGAAGTGATCTTTACTAATTTTCGTAATGACCGTCCGCGCCAAATCAGTAAAGCGCTCGCAAAGCCAGACTTTAGTTCATTTGATCGCGGGCCAGGTTATGAGCCCATCAAACTTACTAAAATGACTAAATACAGTAAGGAATATCTGGGTCCTGTAGTGTTCGCGCCTCGCAAACCAGAAACTAATCTGGCGGAGATTATTTCTAAGCATGGCTTGTACCAATTTCATTGTGCTGAAACCGAAAAATACCCGCACGTGACGTACTTTTTAAATGGTGGCCATGAAGAAGCTTATGAAGGAGAAGATAGGAAAATGGTGCCATCTCCAAAAGTGGCTACCTATGATCTACAACCCGAAATGAGCGCAGAAGAAGTTGCAGATGAAGTGATCAAGGCCATTAATAATGATACGTATTCATTAATTGTTGCAAACTTTGCCAATGCCGACATGGTGGGTCATACCGCAATCAAAGAGGCAGTCGTCGCTGCGATTGAAGCCCTGGATCTACATGTCGGCCGAGTTTTAGATGCTGCTAAAGTTAAGGGGGTCTCTGTCCTGTTGACTTCTGATCATGGTAACTGTGATGAGATGATCGATCCGCGTACTAAGGAGCCGCATACTCAACATACAACGTATCCTGTACCTTGTTTAGTTATTGATGATGGCGCCTGGGATTTGTCCAACGGCCAAGGGTTGAGTGCAGTAGCGCCAACGATTTTAGAATTGATGGGTATTGAACAGCCTAAATCAATGACGGGTGAATCTTTACTCATTCACCATATTGGAGAGTAATATTTGTATAGAGAATTTATTATAACTAATGTTCTTAACCCGTTTTAGTCAAACGGATTCCACCATTTTTTCTTCTTTTTATTTTCTTCTTGAGCTTTTTCATAGGTTGGTTGTGACGCAAGGTATTCCTCTTCAGTGGGAGGTGTGTAAGAGTCGTCTAATACTCTGGCAACTTCAGTTGAGTCTACTCCTGTTTGCTTAGCATTGGTTGCATCGGCTAGTGTTCTGATCGCATTCACCATTTGACCAGGATCAGCCGTTTTGCGTAACTGAATTTTAGTAGTATTGCCTTGTTCATTTTTTTCGTGTTTTCGTTTTAACTTAGTTTTCATGTCCGCACGTAAATTTTTCCATGGGTCAGCGGTAACATATTTGCGTTTTATAGCCGCACTGGACACCGTTAATCCTGTCTGCCCATATAAAAGTTTACCTTTACCAGCTTCATTCACTTTTAAATCTTTGCGTGAGATAGAAAAGGCGACATCAATGCATTTAGTCACCCATGAATCAACATCAGGCGACATCTTCCATTGGGTGCACACTTTTTTAATATAATTCAAATTTTCAGGGGTAATGTCAATGGAACGTGCATCTATACCACCACGTAACGCATTGATAGCTTTTCGTTCATCAGCGCTGAGACCTGTAGCATCTGTTTGGCCTCCTTCTTGTACAATAATAACCGGCTTTTGGTAGGGTTGATAACTCTCGGCTTGATTAGAGGTGGCGGTGCATAATTTTGTAATTTGCTCCTGATTAAATCCCTTATCTAAGTAATACTGAATCGTTTCTTGGGTACATTCAGCAAAGCTTGTTGCAGGGAGTAATAGGAGAATGAGGATTAATTTTTGCATAGTAGACCTGTGTTAACAATCCGACGTTATTAATGAGATTATAGTATGAAGATAAAGTTCTTGTATCAAGCATATATCAGGCATAAACCATTAAAGTTTAGCTGAGAACTTGAAATTAAATCATGGAATATAAAAAAAGCCCCCAAGAATGGGGGCTTTTTACTTATTCCCCAGTAACTACCAGGAAATAAAATACAGCGTGTTTTCTCTAACAGTTCAATTAGAACGCTTGGGTAATACTAACTCCCCAAACTTCTGAGTCAGAACCGGCTGATAGAGAGCCGTCGCCAGCTGCCCAAAAACCTGTGTCGTATCGAGAATTATCCTCGTTATCAACTTCAACGTATTTAAGCGCAAACATGGTTCCACCGGATGTGGTGAAGTCAACACCTAAGCTGATTGAAGAAGCGTCTGTGTCATTATCAGTGTCACAGCCATCGGATACACCGCAGTCATATTCATCTGCATCCAAGTAGGTGCCACGAACAGCCCAGCCGTTACCGAACTGATGGTTTAATGAAACCATCCAGGTGTCTTTTCCAAGCTCAAGGTCTGTTGCACCAAGTGTTCCTGTAGATACAAATGTAGAAATTGCGCCTAGTGTGTCGACCATACCATCATCGTCTGTATCGACCATGAATCCACAATCATCCCAGTCATATTCTAGTTCTTCATACATTGCGGCAATGGCAGTTGAACCGCCTCCACCCCATTGGTGTATGTATTGAGCTGAAATACGCGCGCCGGTGTCATCTGAATCATCACAATTAAAATCAACCGCTGCCCACTCATCATGCATTGAATAAGATACGGCCATCCAAAAATTGTCACCATTAGCTAGTGGCTTATTAAAGGTTGCACCAAATTCCGTCAAGCGAGGATCAAGCTTTGTAGCACCACTGGTTGCGGTGGCAACTTCTTCATCACCCATATCATGCGTAGTCGTCGCAACTCTAAAAGCAAAGCCATTAAAGTTAGGTGACAAATACTGGACCAAGCTGTCTTGTCGCTTGTTGAATCCGTTAGCACCAACTGAACCTGCACCAATGGAAGGACCTGAACCAGGGCCAGTGTAGTCAAAGTTGTTAATGGTACCCATTAAAGAGGTATGTGATGTGAAGTCTGCGTCCCAGTATGGATCGATCCAGGCTGCATGCACTACGTTGTAAGGTGTGAGCCAGTTGCCCCACATAACCTCACCAAATGCACCACTTATACTAATTTTAGAGTTACGATTACACCAGGCTGGGCCTACGCCACCGAACTCACCACCAAATTGCATAAATTGCTCACATTGGAAATTAGCTTTTACTGCTTGACCGCCTGTTGAAAGACCTGTGTCAATACTGGCTTTGAAGCCAAGGTTTGCAGCGTTATTTCTAATTTTTTGTGACTCTTGGTCGCTGCTAGTCTCCGCTGTGTTATTTTCAACATCAGTGAATTCATACGACCAGTTATGCCAACTATAAATTTGCCATTCAGCAGCTGGAACGTAGCCGATAGTGTCATTGGCGGTTGCAGCAAAAGATGCAAGGCCTAGCACTACAGCTGACGCCGTTGCTAATAGTTTAGTTTTCATGAAGATACTCCTCTTCGTTAACTAAGGTTTAAAGATAAAAGAAAAATACTCGAGTAATTTTCCTAGACGAGATTACTCATACTTATTTTGGTTACAACCTTAGTAATAAAACGAAGGTGCTTCCCTCCCTCTGTATGATTCATCTCAATCTGTTTAAGTAAGTAGTTACATCCTTGCAACACTCCGCACAGATCCAATACAACAAAAGTTGTATTTGTGCGACAGATTGCCTTTTGGCGTGAACGAAGTCAACTAATTTACGTTGTATTTACGCAACAAATTAAGCAAAAGTTATAATCTTTACAAACAACTAGCCGTATTTCTTGGCGTATGCACTGATATGGTTAATGAAGTGAATTTGAGGGCAATTGTTGTAAATAAGCAACATAGTAGTAAAAGATAGAGTAAGGTGTTGATTAAATTAAGGAATATTATCTTTTATGCGTATTAAGCAACAAATCTAGACGTAGTCTTGCTTAGGGAATGAGTGGCTCTTATGTAAGTATAGTTAGATAGAGATGGTTGGATTGATTATTCGATGATTTTCAACAAATTGAGTATTTTTTTAGATTAAGCTAGATCTAACTAATGTTTTGTCGGCATATTCTATGAACTGATCTGGAGAGCGCCCTTCAGCACTTCTTACTTCTATATAGTGAGCCTGAATCAATTGTGTTGAAAGGACAAATTGGATGTCTGTGAATTTACTAGTCGCGCTCTTTATACTTGTGGTAGGCGCTGCAGTACTAATTTGGAATTAGGGCTGTCACGCATACATAAAATATTTTTGTATTGTATTTTTTAACAAGTAATTACTCTTAAATTACTCTTAAAACTTTATTTACAAAGTTAATCTTATAAATTAATTCCCTTCGTATTGAATTTTATTGTTGATATTGACCTGGCGGCACAAAGTTTAGCTTCTCTTCAGGCTGGTATTCGCGATCAAAAATCAACTCAATCGAAATCTCTCCATTTTTTTCCAATGCCTTTATTTGCTTTAATTCAGGTAATGCGTGGGCGAGATAGGCGCAGCTTGCTGCTGAAAGTACTTCTTCGTCATTCAAAATAGCCGAAATTAAGTTTGCTGCAACAAATTCAACCCGTTGTTCAAGAGTAGGGTTGGTAATTTCTACACTACCAAGCGTTAGACCTTGGCTTAGTTTTTCTTCCATAAGCACTAAAGATTGTTGTTGGGTAGATGAGAGTGTTTTCATGCGGTCATACTCAAGCATGGGTGTGCCATTTACTTGCACAATTAATAGTATGGAAGAATTGTTATTCATTGAAATAGTTGTTTCGTGTTGACTGCGTAATTTAGTAAATAGTTGCTTATGGTTTATTTCTATAACGCCTTTTTAAACTCTAATAATTGTTCGATTCGTTGAGCGATTTGCGAACTTTTTGGTTCAATGGCAAGTGCTTGTCCATATAAAAACAGTGCAATATTATAATTTTTACTTTGTGCATGGAGTTCTGCCCAGTCAGTATAGTGATCTTTTAATAAAGACAAGCCTTGTTTGGCTTGTTGGTTTTGTGGTTCAGATCTCAAAACATTCTGGTACGCTGTTTGAGCTTTTTGATAACTGTTGTAGTTGCGGTTGTTAGCGCCAATATCGGTTTCTATTTGCTGCATGCTTTGTTCCGCTGTAACGAGCAAATTTTGAATTAATGCAGTTTGTTTACTGTTTTGGAGTACGTCAGTATTTGATTCATTAGCGAACTCAGTTGTAGCAATGGTCTCTTGTTGGGCGACGATGGTTTGTAACTTATTTTTTGCAACAGTGTCGTTTGGATCTATGCTTAATGCTTTATTGTAAAAATGGGCTGCACGACTAACCTCGTTATTTTGAAAATAATAATTGGCCCAGCTTAAATATTTGTCATGTACTTTTTTGACACCATCAATCGCAGCCAAGTTGTTAGGATCATTTGTTAGAATATATTGATATGTATCTAGCGCATTATCACCAGCAGGGGTGGATAAATTTTTATTTTCAAGCTGCTGCTTAGCCAGTGCTAGCAGCTCATTAAGCTCCTTGCTAGGTAAAGAGTTATCTACGATATGTATATTTTCTTGGGGGGCTAATACTTTATCTTGATCATTGTGAGAAAGCTCATTGCCCGGTATTTTATTTAGAGATGTAATTTGTTCTTCTAGCTGAATCGTCGCGACATTATTTGTATTTATTTCTGCAGCGTGTGCATTCTCATTGACATTTTTCTCAGCATCTATAGTAGGTTTTTGTGGTTGAGTATCTGAATTTAAAGAGTTTTCAGTTGTGGCGACTACTGTATCAGGTGCTAATTGCTCTTCGATAACAGTATCTTCTGATTGATTTAAGTTAACGTGTTCATTTTGTGATTCTTCAATACTTGTGTTGGGCCCAATTCGAAAAGCGATAAAGGTAATAAATCCTAGGAGGAGAATAGTTATGAGTCCTGCCATAACAGGGAATGATTTTATTTTTGCAGTTCCACGTTTAGCGGGAGGGGTCCATTGCAATGGCATGGATTCGTTTTCTGCCGCATGCTGTCTTTGCAACACCTCGTTGCCTACCGGTTGAATTTGTACGCTTTCTCCTGCATCCCTTTCTTCAGAAGCAATTACAGAATAATTGGTTTGTTGAATTGTCTCTTGGTTATACGGTTTAGTTTTATTTGGCTTTTCGTCTGATTCTACGGATGTTTTTGTAGTAGATTCCTGGGTAGTTCCTTGGGTAGATTTAGCATTATTAATATATTGATATACTTCATGCGAAGGTGGATATGCGTTATCTAAACCTAAGTTTTTATCTATAGCATACTGCTGTGCAAAACTAATGGCACGATTAACAGTGTGGCTTGATATTGAAGTAAGTTGATCTTTTTTAGCTAAGGCAGCACACCATTCGAGTATGACATCTAATACCTGTTGGCTAGATTGAATAAAGTCTGCAAGGGTGCGAAAAGATTCAGATTCAAACTCCAGCCGCTTTATAATAGAAGATATTTTATAGGTTTTTGCTAGGACATAAGCACGTATAGTTTGTTCACTAAGGGTGTCCATCGGAAAGTGGACCAAATCTTCTGAGCCTATTTGCTCAATAGACATAAGTTGGTCTTTAAAAGTTAACGGGCCCGACAGGATCAACTGCAAACTATGATCTTTAGCAGAGGAGCACTTAGCATGCTCAATGAGCTCTGATAAAAAGTTAATGGGTAAACAATGTGCATCATCTAAAGATACAACTAGTTTATCCCCCAAATCAGTGGACTTTAAAAAAAAGTCCTTCATGTTGTACAACTCAGGGCTGCTATTTTTGTCCTTAAGCTTTTCAGTAGAAGGTAAATCTTTCCCAGATAAAGTGATAATGCGGTGTTTTTCAGCGATATCTTTGCTTATAGTGTGAATAAGAGCGGTCTTACCTTTTTTTGCATCACCGGTAATTAAAATGACTCTTTTATCTTCCTGTAATGCAGCGAGTACTGATTCGTAAGTGCACCTAAGAATATTTTTGGGTGCAGGATAATTTGAAGAAGACTCTTCTGATGTGGTATCACTTGGAATAACGGTACTCATGTATCTGCGAGTTGGTAGATTTTTACTTAGGATTATTTGCTAGGAATAATAATATAGTACATAAAGAGATTACCAAGAAAACTTCATGAATTAATTCCTCAATATCGAGAATATTTTGATGTAGCTTGAAGGGGTATGAAATTAATACTAAACCCATGTTAAATATAGGGGTATAGTTGCAGTACGTTAGATGGCTAGCTAGCCACAGTGACTGGGTACTGTATTGCATATACATGAGAATCAAAATACGTAAACTTAAATATGCATATAGGCAACATTAGCCAAAAATCGTCTATACACATACAATCTAAAATGTTTAGTAAAATATTCTAGGCCACTACCGGTTTTTAATAATTTATAAATCAATAAGCGCTATGTCTGATAAACAGAGTGTTCGCTTGGTAAGGAGATATTGTGAGTAATAAAACACAGCAGGGCTTTTCAACCCGCGCTATTCATGCAGGAGCTGCACCAGATGCCACTACAGGTGCACGCGGCACCCCTATACATCAATCAACGGCATTTGTATTTAAAGATGCAGATCATGCTGCAAGGTTATTTGGTTTAGAGGAATTTGGATTTATCTACTCGCGCCTAACCAACCCAACGACGAGTGTTTTACAAGATAGAATGGCAAGCCTTGAGGGCGGAGTAGCAGCGGTCTGTACTGCTTCCGGCCATTCCGCACAACTGCTTGCGTTATTTGCCCTAATGAATAGCGGTGATGAATTTGTGGCTTCCAATAAACTCTATGGCGGGTCTATCACTCAGTTTGGCCATAGTTTTAAAAAATTTGGTTGGGAAGTTAATTTTGTTGATCCCACCGATCCTGAAAACTTTCGTAAAGCGATTAATGAGAAAACCAAAGCCGTATTTACTGAAAGCTTGGCAAATCCAGGTGGTGTGGTGTGTGATATTGAGGCGATTGCAAACATTGCGCATGAATCAGGTATACCACTGATTGTTGATAACACGCTACCATCCCCTGCATTATGTCGACCGATTGAACATGGCGCTGATATCATTGTGCACTCAACGACTAAGTTTATTTCTGGCCATGGCAATGCCATGGGCGGTGTGGTTGTTGATAGCGGCAATTTCGATTGGTCGCAAAATGACAAATTTCCTGGTCTGACAAAAAACTGTGAGGCTTACCAAGGGCTAAATTTCCATGAAACCTTTGGCAATATGGCCTATGCCGTATTTTGTATTGCAGTAGGGTTGCGTGACTTGGGCCCTACTATGGCGCCGATGAATGCATACTTAACTATTACCGGCGCTGAAACTTTGCCATTACGTATGCAAAAGCATGCAGATAATGCTCTAGAAGTTGCAAAGTGGCTACAAGGAAATTCAAAAGTTACATGGGTTTCTTATGCGGGCCTACCTGATAGTGAATTTAATGCCTTAGCCAAAAAATATTGTCCTGATGGTGCCGGCGCTGTATTCACCTTTGGTGTTAAGGGCGGCTACGACATGGGTTTAGGGATTGTAAGTAATTGCAAGTTGCTGTCACATCTTGCAAACATTGGTGACACACGTTCATTGATTATTCATCCTGCTTCGACAACACATCGTCAGCTTACAGAGGAACAACAAATTTCAGCTGGTGCAGGGCCAGATGTGGTGCGCTTATCCATTGGTTTAGAAGATGCCGCTGATATTATCGCTGATCTTGATCAAGCGATATCGGCTAGTAGTTAAATTCTGTATTTAGCTATCTGCTAAATTAACATGTCCTTACTGCGCAAGCATTTGTCTGCTTGCGCAGATTTTGGATCTCTTTTGCTAAAGCCTTTAGCCCATGTTGATATTTTCATCATTTCGACTTCTATCTAGTACAAAGTGCATGTATTTCCGGATAAATGGAGTCTCGGAAATTATTCCAGCTTGTATAGTTTCGTAACCTATGATGATTCTTTGGAGTTAGTTTTTTCATTGTAATCAGAGATTTACGATTTTAATTACAAGAGATCAAAATCAGTCTATTTAATCCGAAATTTAAACCCATTCAGTGCGTTACAGGGTTATTTATTTATGTGAATATCCAATAATTCATATCAGGCTTATTTATTAATGAGCAGTGTTTCGCACAGTTTTCAAAAAGTTTAGACGCGGATTAAACGAATAGAAAATAAATCGATCAAATAGTGATGATTTAATAATTAAATATATGAGGTATAAGCATGAGCACACGTCTACTAAGTAAATTAATTCTAATAGTATTTATATTTATACCATTCGGTGCATCGGCCGCAATTTCAGTTGGTGACACGGTGCCTTCGTTTAAAGCTCGTTCAATTGATGGTAGCAGTAATGTTTCCATGGAAGATTTCCGTGGCAAAGTAGTGTTAATCGATTTTTGGGCATCATGGTGTCCGCCATGTCTTAAGTCATTTCCTAAATATGATGATTTACGCAGAGAGATTGGTACCAGCGATTTTGAAATTGTAGCGATCAATGTTGATGAAAACACAGATGATGCAAAAAAATTCTTATCTAAACACCCAGTAGGTTTTCCAATTGTTAAAGACCCTAAAGGTGTTTTACCTGGGGTATTTGGTGTAAAAGCTATGCCGACTTCGTATTTAATTGACAAAAATGGTGTTGTTAAATATGTTCATGCAGCCTTTAAAGAAGGCGATATTGAAAAGCTTAGAGTTGAAATTGAAAAACTAATTGCACAGTAGAAGCACAAGTATAATCTCGACTTAATTAACCTAAAATAATTATAGGCATAAATAAATTATGAAAATATTTTCGCGTATTTTCGCTGTTCTATTAACCTGTTTCCTTACATTTTCTTGTAGCTCGGTAAGCCCATGGGAGCGAGGTATTTTGGCTAAGCCTGAAATGGCATGGGAGCCTGATCCATTACTGGGTCAATTGCAGGAACATGTCTATTTTAGTAAAGAAGGATCTGCGGGTGGATACGGTGCCGGTGGCGGAGGCTGCGGTTGTAACTGATTTAAATATCTTTCTAAATAACACTAACAAATTAGACAAATAATTAATGAGTAAAAAACAAAGCGGCATCAGTCCCGCATTAGCTGCGTTAACGTCTGCCGCTATGGCATTACCTGGATTTAGCACAGTCGTGAAAGCAGCAGTGGGTGCCAGTGAACCTAAGCTCTCAATGCAATATACCCGTTATGATGAAGACTCCATCCCTAGTGGCGACTCTGATCCTGCTGCTGGAGAACGAGATCGCTACGAAATTGATGTTCTGCAAGTTCAATTCCTTTATCCGCTTAATGAAAAATGGCAACTTACCACAGGGTTTGTTTACGATGATATGAGTGGTTCATCTCCTTGGTATGTAAGGCCTACGGATATAGGAAATGCCACAGGCGATCCACTCGTAGTCATGAGTGGAGCAACAATTGATGACACACGTTATGACTTTAGGGCAGGGTTAGATTACTTTGGTGATAAATATACCATTTCTCCAAGTATCGCGTATTCAACCGAAAAAGATTATAAGTCAATTGCTGGAGGGGTAAGTGTTGAGTATGAATTTCCAAATAAAGCCACATCGGTAAAAGGAAGTATTTCAGCTTCTTTTGATGAGATAGAACCTACCCAGCTAGCCGGCACATTACGTGTAGATAGTGAAGATAAAGAAAATTACACAGTTACTGGTAGCGTTACTCAAGTAATAAATAAATATACTGTATTGCAATCTACATTAGGTGTCTCATATTTTGATGGATTTTTAACAGATCCATATAAGCAAGTATGGATTGGTGTGGGAGGAGGTTTTGAAATAAGACCAGAAAATCGACCCGGCGATCGCACTAAGTATACTTGGGCAACGCAATTACGTAGATATTCCGAGTTACTCAGCGCAGCGTTACATGCAGATTATCGTTTCTACTACGATGATTGGGATGTGCGTTCTCATACTTTAGAACTAGGTTTAAATAAAGTAACTGAGAGTGGCTGGGCGTTTGACACATCGATTCGCTACTATTCACAAACGCAAGCAGACTTTTACGAACCATTCTATCGTCAGGAACGAGCAGATGGCGAGTATTCTAGCGATTATCGCTTATCACCCTATGGGGCAATTTCATTACGATTAGGGTTATCGGAAAGCATTGGCGACTGGACAGTCAGAATTGGTGCTGAACGTTATTTAAGCGACAAGTCCTACTCTTTCCAAAAAGTTGATGTTGAAAATCCAGCTTTACTTGATTATACGCAGTTCACCTTTGGCATGGATTATAGTTTTTAACTATCCAGTTATTGCTTAAAATTTAGTAGACTTCATTATCTTTAGTCTACTGGGGTTTCCTGTTTGGAGCTCTTTACTTTTCCCTTCAAAGCAATGGGTTCGCCATGCGAGCTGCGGCTCTATGCAGCTGATAACAAAACTGCGGACTCAATATCTAATGATGCAATTGCAGAAATACATCGACTAGAAAAAAAATATTCTCGATATCGTGAGGATAGTGTTACTACAAAAATAAATAATAGTGCAGGTGATGAAAATGCTATCGAGGTTGATATTGAGACAGCGTTATTACTCAACTATGCACAAGTAGGTTATGAACAAAGTAATGGGTTATTCGACATCACCTCTGGAATTTTGCGCAAAGTTTGGGACTTTCGATCGAATAAAATACCCACGCAAAAAGACATTGAAGAACTTCTACCATTCATTGGTTGGAATAAGTTAACTTGGAATGCACCTGTACTAAAATTACCATTACAAGGTATGGAGTTAGACTTTGGTGGCTATGTAAAAGAATATGCAGCTGATGTTGCTGCAAACTTTTGCTGCCATGCAGGCGTACAAGGCGGACTTGTAAATTTAGGTGGCGACATTTGTATTATTGGCCCGCATCCTAACGGTGATCCTTGGAAAGTTGGTGTGCGACACCCGCGTAATCCAAATATACCGATGTCGTTTGTGATGTTATCAAAAGGCGGTTTGGCAAGTAGTGGCGACTACGAACGTTTTATGTTGGTAGATGGGGTTCGTTATGCACACATACTAAATCCACAAACTGGTTGGCCAGTGAATAGTCTAGCGAGTACCAGTGTTTGCGCTGAGCAATGTGTAGTAGCGGGAACAACTTCGACCATTGCGATGTTAAAGGGAGAACAACAAGGATCTGCTTGGTTAGAACAACTTGGCTTACCTTATCTATGCATGAATCAAAATGAAGAAATTTTTGGCACATTAAAACGTGTTAGTCGCTTAGAAGTGTAATCTCAGAGGAACTAGTGTTATAAATTGTGCAAATAGCAATTGAGAATTACGGGGAGAGCCTTGAATAATGCATTTACAAAAGTGTGAAAGCCATCACACTTTGAATTAAATCCACAAAGAAAACATAGCAATACGACCGTTTATTCATGCTTTGCTACCACATGTCGTGAAAAAGAGTTACTATTTCCTTGCCACATTGTTCCAACTCCAGTGGCAAACTTGAAAGCCTTGTGGATGGATCCACGGGGCTTTCTTATATCTAGACGCACATTGTTTTGTTTTTATTGAGTTAAAAACTCTTCAATCTGTTCTGCATTTTCTTCAGCATCTGTTTCTCCCAATTCTATTAATCGATTTAAATAATCTGGTTGAAACATTAATAGGGAAAGTGAATCAGGACTCTTTGTATCACGTGTTCCAAAGCCGCGGGTAAAATATCGGAATGGTTGAGGAAGTTTAATTTCATACTGGCTTGCGAGCTTGCCTAAGTCTTCACTCGGCCTCAGAATTAACAAATTCACTTTATTTAATGCTTCTCGAGTTTTTTCATTCACTTCATCGTAGAGCATATTTATGCGGCTCATATTAGCCGCATCATAATCGAGCAAATCTAAAAATATAGAATCGAGCAAAATGCCAATAATCTGCGCTACAGGTGCGAACTCGTCAATCATAGTTTCATCAGGTGTAACTTCACCGCCACGATAACGTGTCGAAATAGCGAGTATTTTTTTTGCGCCTAAATGCATAGTAGGTGAAAGAGGAGCGATCGAACGTATCCCCCCGTCCCCATGCCAACCATCATCGAGCTTTATAGCAGGAAACACTAAAGGTAAGGCTGTTGATGCCATTACATGCTCAACCGTAATTTCAGCACTCTCGCTGCGTCTTCTTGGTCTTTGCCAATGTTCTTCCACATGACCTTGTACCCAGGTGATGGCTTTCCCTGTTCCATAATTTGTGCTGGAAATACCTAAAACTTGTAAGTGACCTTTATCAATATTTTCTTGAATGCCTTGTATTCTATCAGTGGCTTTTGAGGCTAATTTCTTTTCTAAGAATTGTCGTAGTGGATCGCTATCTAATAAACTGCGTTTACGTGGACCCATACGACTGCCGCCAAGAACAAAGCTCAAGCCCCAGCGGAAAAAGTTTGAAAAGAAAAAGCCACTATCCGTATGAAATACTTTATCGGTTGTAAGTTCTTGCCATAGTTCCGCAAGTTGTTCCACTGCCTCGCTAAATGTGCCTTGATAAGCTGCAAGGTGTGCAGCATTAACGGCTCCTGCAGATACACCCGTAATTATTGGAGGACGGAACTCACTATGTTTCTTGCAAATGTAACGCAATACGCCCACTTGATACGCAGCTCGGGCACCACCACCCGTCATGGCTAAACCAAGGTCAGAATTAATTGAAGGCGGCATATTTTTTGACGGTTAAAGTAAGCATATAAAGTGGTGTAGGGTCTATTAAATATAGAGTAGAGTATTATTTCTTACTTTAAGTGAAAGGGTTTTAATGCAAAGGCTTTCAAAAATACTTATTGTGACGGTATCTTATCGTCATGTTTTAGTATTGCCTAGTATTCAAGCTAACCAGCGCAACAATCTATAACTTAAATGGCCAAATGAACGATATTGACCCTCAAGAGACACGAGAATGGATAGACTCCTTACGTGCGATCGTAGAACATGATGGAGAGGATCGTGCACATTTCATCATAGAGCAACTCATTAATGATGCTCGATTGGCGGGTGTAAACTTACCGTTTAGAAATACTACTGCGTACGTTAATACAATACCTGCAGATGAAGAAGAACGACTGCCAGGTGATCCTAAAATGGAACATCGAGTTCGTTCCTTAGAACGATGGAATGCTTTAGCCACTGTAATTAGAGCCAATAAAAAGTTTCCTGAACTTGGTGGGCATATCTCTACCTATGCATCTGCAGCTACGCTAATGAGTATAGGGTTTAATCATTTTTTTCGTCCGGCTAGAGAAGATTTCGCTGGGGATTGCGTTTATTTTCAAGGACATGCTGCTCCAGGTGTCTATGCGCGAGCTTTTTTAGAAGGTCGGTTAAGTAAAGAACAATTACAAAATTACCGTCGCGAAGTTGAAGGCAAAGGCTTGTCTTCCTATCCTCACCCATGGTTGATGAAGAACTTTTGGCAATTTCCAACCGTATCGATGGGTTTGGCAGGGATTATGGGAATCTATCAAGCACGTTTCATGGAGTATTTACATGATCGCGGCATCATCGATAAAAGCAATCGTAAGGTGTGGGTGTTTACCGGCGATGGTGAAATGGATGAACCTGAATCCTTGGGTGCCATATCTTTGGCTGCACGTGAAGAGCTAGATAATTTAATTTTTGTAATTAATTGTAATTTACAACGCTTGGATGGACCAGTGCGCGGCAATGGAAAAATAATTCAAGAGTTAGAAGGCGTGTTTCGTGGCGCAGGTTGGAATGTTATTAAGGTGGTGTGGGGTGAGAATTGGGACCCTCTGCTCGCTAAAGACAAAGATGGTTTTTTGCGTATGCGCATGGAAGAAGCCTTGGATGGTGATTATCAAAATTATCGTGCCAAAGGCGGCGCGTATGTGCGCGAACACTTCTTTGGTAAATATCCAGAGCTAGAAAAAATTATTGAAAACATGACCGATGATGATATCTGGCGTTTAAATCGTGGCGGCCATGATCAACAAAAAGTATACGCAGCCTATGCGGCGGCAATGAAACATACCGGCCAACCCACTGTGATATTAGCCAAGACCGTAAAAGGTTATGGGCTAGGGAAAAGTGGTGAGAGCATGAACATTGCGCACCAATTAAAGAAGCCGACTAAAGATTCTCTTCAAGCATTTCGTGATCGATACCGTATTCCAATTAGTGATGAAGAGTTGGAAGAAGTGCCTTTTTATAAGCCACCAGCCGATAGCCCTGAAATGCTGTATATGAAGCAGTTACGAGAACAGTTGCAAGGTGAATTACCGAAACGCAATCAAAGCCAGATCAATTTAGAAATCCCATCGATTGAGGTTTTTAAAGATGTAATTTCAGGTAGTGATGGTCGAGAAAACTCAACCACTATGGCGTTTGTAAGAATCTTAATTGCACTGACACGCGATAAAGCGATTGCCAAGTATGTGGTGCCAATTGTTCCTGATGAAGCGCGCACATTTGGCATGGAAGGATTATTTCGAAGTTTGGGTATCTATGCACATAAAGGGCAGTTATACGATCCAGTAGATGCTGATCAAGTGATGTATTACCGCGAAGATCAAGCCGGACAAATTCTGGAAGAAGGCATTAATGAGGCTGGCGCAATGTCCTCATGGATTGCAGCTGCAACTTCGTATAGTAATCATGATGTTCCGATGATTCCATTTTATATTTATTACTCTATGTTTGGTTTCCAGCGTATTGGAGACTTAGCTTGGGCAGCCGGAGATAGTCGTGCGCGAGGTTTTTTAATTGGCGGTACTGCTGGTAGAACGACATTGGCGGGTGAGGGCTTGCAACATCAAGATGGTCATAGTCATTTATTAGCATCAACCATTCCTAATTGCCGCGCTTATGATCCTACTTATGCATATGAACTTGCGGTGATTGTGCATCACGGCTTGCAAACCATGTTTGTGAAAAAGGAAGACTATTATTATTACATTACTGTAATGAATGAGAATTATGTGCAACCTGCTATGCCTGAAGGCTGTGAAGAAGGAATCATTAGCGGTATGTATAGCTTGCAAACTACTCAAGCAAAATTACATCACGTTCAACTTTTGGGGAGTGGTGCAATTTTACGAGAGGTGATTGCCGCAGCTGAATTATTGCAAAAAGACTATTCCATAACGTCTGACATTTGGAGTGTTACCAGTTTCAATCGCTTGCGTCGTGATGGAATGGAGGTGCAGCGCTGGAATATGTTGCATCCCGATGCAGAGCAAAAAGTGTCGTATGTTGAAAAATGCCTAGAGGGTAAAAAGGGGCCAGTGATAGCAGCTTCGGATTATATGAAAATTTATGCCGACCAGATTCGCCCGTATATAAAATCAAACTATGTAGTACTAGGTACAGATGGTTTTGGGCGCAGCGATACGCGGAAGCAGCTACGATATCACTTTGAAGTAAACGCGCATTACATCGTCATTGCTGCTATCTATAGTTTAATTGAAGAAGGTGTGCTAGAAAAATCAATCTTAACGACAGCGATGCAAAAATACGGCATCGATCCTGATAAAGCTGATCCAGCAGTATCTTAATATTTAACTAGAGTGCGTTGTGAGTGATGTAAAAAACATTCCGATAACCGATATAGCAGAATTTGATTCTGTTGATGTAATTGATGTACTAGTTAAAGTAGGTGATGAGGTGGCTATTGATCAGCCTCTAGTCACCATCGAAAGTGAGAAAGCGATGATGGATTATCCGTCGCCACTCGCGGGGGTAGTAGATGAAGTGATTGTGGTGAATGGTGGGAAGATTAAAGAAGGGGATATCTTAATTACCTTAAAGTTAGCCTCGCAAGCGGATTCACAAGCAGGCCCAGGTGTTTCCAAGCAACACGCAGCTGAACCACAGACTGATAGTAAAGCTAACCCTAATTCATCGATGCGCGATGAGCCTATAGATAAAACTACAGCTGTAATTGAAGAAGTCAAAACCATCTCGATCACCGATATAGCAGAATTTGATTCTGTTGATGTAATTGAGATATTAGTTAAAGTAGGTGATGAGGTAACTATTGATCAGCCTCTAGTCACCATCGAAAGTGAGAAAGCGATGATGGATTATCCATCGCCACTCGCGGGGGTAGTTGAAGAAGTAATCGTGCAGGCTGGTGGTAAAATTAAAGAAGGAGACGCTTTAATCAACCTCAAGATTACTTTACACACTGTAGAACCACAAGCAGAAAACCAATCGAATTCAGCACCAGCAAGAAGCGGTCATGCAGTTCAACCTATGGCAAATCAAGTTTCTAATAGCCAAGCCTCTTCGAGTAGAATTTCAAGCCATGCTTCCGGTCAAGCTTCTGGTTCAACAGCCTATACCAGTCCCGGCACCAATAAATATGCTCGTGAGCTGGGTGTAAATTTAGAGAACGTGCAGGGTACTGGACGAAAGCAGAGAATAGTAAAAGAGGATATTCAGCATCACGTACGTGAACATCTGCAAGTCAAGCATGTAGGGGGCGGCAAATCTGCTAAAGCATTGGATTTTTCAAAATATGGAGATTCCTCAGCGAAAGAATTAACCAAAATTCAGAAAATAACAGCAGATAATATGTTGAATGCATGGCAAAGCATTCCTCATGTTACGCATTTTGATCAGGCAGACGTTACCCAGCTTGAAATACACCGCAAGCAATTAGCTAATGAATTGGCAGCCAAACAAATTAAACTCACACCGCTTGTGTTCGTTGTGAAAGCACTGGTTGCCACCTTAAAGAAATTTCCACAATTTAACACCTCTCTAGATACCGTTTCTGAAACACTTATCTATAAAGATTTTTACCATATTGGTATAGCGGTGGATACCGAATTTGGTTTATTTGTTCCGGTGTTACGAGATGTAGATAAAAAATCTATTGAACAACTCGCAGTAGAGCTTGTTGAGATTAGCAACCTTGCAAAACAAAGAAAACTAACGCCTAAGCATATGGGTGGAGCGAGTATGACAATCTCCAGTTTAGGCAATCTTGGTGGGCGTGCCTTTACTCCCATTATAAATCCCCCCGAGGTGGCAATTTTAGGTTTGTCGAAAATGATTACCAATGAATTAATACTGGAGTCAAGCGAAGAACAACAAAAGTTATTACCTCTTTCTTTGTCTTACGATCATCGTGTTGTTAACGGGGCTGATGCAGCTCGTTTTTGCTCACATTTAAAAATGGTACTTGAGGATGTTTGGAAACTTATTCTATAACCACAGCTTTCTTATAAAATGAGAATTGGTGTCCCTAAAGAAATTAAGGCGGATGAATATCGTGTTGCTTTGCTGCCTGTCGGCGCTCATCTATTAGTCGAAGACGGGCACGATGTCTTGATAGAAGCACAGGCCGGACTTGGCAGTGGTTATCATGATGATGAATACCTATCGGCTGGAGCAAAAATTGTAGATTCACCGAACAGTCTATTTAATGAGGCAGAGCTAATAATAAAGGTTAAAGAGCCTCAAGCAATTGAGCTAGAAAAGTACACTGTGTCACAAATAGTATTTGGATATTTTCATTTTGCTAGTTCCGAGCACTTAACGGAAATGTGTCTGCAAAAAAATATTACTGCATTAGCATACGAAACATTGACTGACTCACAAGGACAATTGCCGCTTTTAAAACCCATGAGTGAAGTTGCAGGTAAAATGTCTATTCAAGAAGGCGCAAAATGTTTAGAAAAACCAATGATGGGACGTGGGATATTGTTGGGTGGAGTGGCCGGAGTGGCCCCTGCTAATGTACTCATTCTAGGTGCAGGTGTAGTAGGTTCCAATGCGGCACGTATCGCCGCAGGTTTAGGTGCGAATGTTATTATTATGGATATTGATATTGAGAAGCTTAGATATATCGATGAAATTATGCCTGATAATGTTACTACAATATATTCTGACCCCCATGCAATTCAGCAATGTGCACTAGATGCAGATTTAATAATCGGTGCATTGCTGATTCCTGGAGCACGTGCACCAAGACTGATTAACCGAGAATTGCTAAAACAAATGAAAAGCGGAGCCGTTTTGGTAGATGTTGCCATTGATCAAGGCGGATGTTTTGAAACCAGTAAGCCAACTACCCATCATGATCCAGTGTATGTAGTAGATGATATTGTGCATTATTGTGTGACCAATATTCCAGGAGCTGTTGCGCGTACCAGCAGTCAGGCCTTGTGTAATGCCACGTTTCCTTATATTCGTAAACTTAGTAATTTGGGCTTAGATGCATTTTTGAATGAAAGCAAAGGTATCCGTAGTGCGTTAAATATTCATGCAGGAAAAATAAAACACTTGGCGGTTGCAAACGCTTTTCCAAGCTTACCAAATAGTTTTTAAATATTAATGGTCGATAAATATTTTCGTGACCCAGATGATTTTCCAGCCACACGACAATCTAATAATACTGAATTCCAGACAATTCTTAACAAACGTCTCAGTAAACGCAAGCTACTGGAAAATACGGCACTCACAGCGCTCGCATTACCATTGTCTGCGTTGGCCAAAGATTCTCATGATATAAATGGACAAGCTTCACTATCATTCGATGAGATCTTACATGGCTTAGACGAGCACTTACATATTGCAAAAAATTACTCTGCACAAGTTTTATTAAGATGGGGGGATCGATTATTTTCAGATGCAGATAAATTTCATCCTGATAAGCAGAGTCCTGCATCGCAAATTAAGCAATTTGGATATAACAATGACTTTGTTGCGTATCTTCCATTCCCAGAGAAAAATAAATCATCCACTCATGGCGTGCTTGCGGTTAACCATGAGTATGTAAATAGCTCAATGATGCATCCTGGTTCACCACATGCGTTCGATTTAAACCGAGAGCGGGTGGATACAGAGATAGCTGCACATGGGTTAAGTATTGTTGAAATACATAAACAGGCAGGTCTGTGGAATATTAAACTCGATTCAAAACTCAACCGACGCATTACCCCCTTAACTTCAATGAAATTTTCTGGTCCTGCACGTGGACACGAAAGGGTGACAACTAAATTTTCGCCTGAAGGCAATAATTGTATGGGGACCTTTGGAAATTGTGCAGGTGGCGTTACTCCTTGGGGAACAATATTAACTGCAGAAGAAAATATACAAGCTTATTTTTCGGGTAATGCACATAACACGAATGAGTATAAAAGCTATAAAAGATTTGGCTTGTTGGGAGATAAAACAGCATTTTCTGCTTGGGGCAAATATCATGATCATTGGAATATTGATATACACCCTCAAGCCGCCATGCATGCTGGTTGGGTGGTAGAGATAGATCCTTATGATACATCCTTTGTGCCGATTAAACGAACCGCATTAGGACGATGTAAGCATGAAGGCTGTGATGTGCATGTTAATAAAGATGGAAGAGTGGTTGTGTATATGGGGGATGACCAAATATTTGAATATGTTTATCGATTTGTGAGTAAAAACAAATACCACAGCGGTGATCGCAAACACAATATGTCTTTACTCGATGAGGGTGAACTATCTGTTGCCGAGTTTACAGATCAAAACACTGTAATTTGGCATTCTCTGCAGTGGGGCCGCGAGCCGCACACTAAGTCTAACGGCTTTAATAGTCAGGCAGATGTAGTTTTGGATATGCGTAAAGCGGCAGATTTGGTGGGTGCAACTGCAATGGATAGACCAGAAGAAATTAAGGTTAATCCAATTTCAGGGAATGTGTTTGCGGTGTTTACTAATAATGCAAGACGTAATCCTCTAAACACTGATGCAGCTAATCCACGACCAGTTAATCGACATGGGCATATTCTTGAATTAATCCCGCCACAACAAGACCATAGTGCACGAGAATATAAATGGGAAGTTTTTGTGTTAGCGGGTAACCCAAATAACAAAATTGATAGTGCTTATTTCCATACAGCTATATCTGACAATGGCTGGTTTTCCAGTCCAGACAATTGTTCGTTTGATGAAAATGGAAATATATGGATTGCAACCGATGGGTTTAATCGATCTGGAAAAGCCGACGGCATTTGGGTGAGTACAACAAGCGGTAAAGATAAGGCGCTTACAAAACAGTTTTTACGCGCGCCCATAGGTGCGGAGATATGTAGCCCTTGTTTTACACCAGATTCCAAAACCATGTTTTGTTCTGTGCAACACCCTGGTAATGGCTCTAGTTTTGATCAGCCTTCTACTCGTTGGCCAGACTTTGATGAAAACATACCGCCTCGCCCTAGCGTGATTGCTATCACGCAGGACAATGACGAAATAATAGGGACTTAAAAACTATTGGTCTGCAGGATGTACATTTTCACCTACCCAAGGAGAGAGTTGCAAAAATTCCATAAATTCTAGGCGATTAATTAAGCCATTTGAGTTTTCATCAAAACGTGCAAAAATTTCAGGTTCGCTTAAGTTATGTACAGCCTTGGCTTCATCTCGATCGAGTCGTTGATTTTTATTTTGATCTGCATAAAAAAACAAACCTTCTTCATAGCTTAAGCCGCCACCGCCACGCCCAGCCATTGATGAGACTGGAAGCAAAACGAATATTATGGCTAAAAGTATCAATATATATTTCATTATTTTTTCCTTCTTAAAGTATCTGAATAATAGTAGACCTAAAAGTTAGTGTTGATCTTACAAACAATAGTTCATATTTGTAACTAAAAAATTATTTATAGTTCTTAATTATCATTAGTTCGAAATATTCAATATAGCTTGAAGTATAATTTATCTGGCTAATAACATAACCTTATTTGAATACTCATTCATTATAAAATTATGCGCGAATAAATAATAACCTTTCAAAAATTTTGCACCATTTGTCCAGTACTTTTGACCAAATAATGTATACAGACTAAAAATGTACCGACATATTCATACAATGGTAAGTATTAATTACAGTACAAGGCGTGAGGTTATGTGGGGGTTGAAGAAATTAACTAAGAGGAACCATGAAGGGTTTCCTACAATAGCGAATGTGACAAATCGCAGGGGTGTGCGTGAGGATAGACGTAGGTTTGGGCTGCCGACTAAATTTCCATTTTTTGATAGTTTGGGGAAATTAGTAAAATTTGATCGAAGAACGATGCCAGATAGAAGAATTGCAAATATTCAAGTCAAAGAAGATCACCTTACTTTTGATTCAAACAAATTCAAGAAGTAATAGTCAACAAATATTACTTCTCTTAGATTTGCGTTTGTAGTTTTTTCGAAAGCTATGCAGTAATACTAAGCTTGTTAATTATATTGAGTAAAATGTCTTCGTCGTAAGGTTTTGTCATATATTCTGTAACACCGATGCGATGAGCTTCTTTCTTATGTTTATCCGTTGCACGTGATGTAATCATAATGATTGGTGTATTTTCTGTTTCTTTATTAGAGCGCAAGTGATCTGTTAATTCTAATCCATTCATGCGCGGCATCTCTAAATCAGTAAGTATGATGGAAGGCAGTTGTTTTTGAATAATATCAATCGCCTCTACGCCATCTTTAGCCGTTGCAACATTAAAACCAAGATCTGTCATAAACTGCGCAAGTGATTTACGAGTACTGATTGCATCTTCGACTATAAGTGCATGTATATTATTAACATGTTCAGACTGTTTTTTCTTAATGTTTCGCGACCTTAAAATACTAGGGTCTGCAATATTTACGATGTCTAATAAATCTAGTACAGAAATTACACTTCCGTCACCAATAATGGTTGAGCCCAGCAAACCCGACATTTTTGGTATAAAGCGGCTAAATGGTTTAACTACAATTTCTCGAGAGTCTAGAATTTTATCTATTAAAATGGCGTGACTATTATCAAACTCATCTTTGATGATTAGTACAGCTTGACTTGGGTCATCTGATTCAATTTTATGTTCATTGAATAGTACATTCTGTAAGTTAAATATTGGATAATGTTTTTGTTTATACGCAAAAAATGGCATGTTCTGTTTAGAAATAATGCTACCCGCACCAGGGTGTAAAATTTCTTCTACACCTCTGTTTGAAAGTGCTAGCGTGTTGTTAGCACAAGAAACCAATAATGCTTGAGTAGAATGGAAGGTCATAGGGATACTAAGTTCAATTTTTGTGCCAACACCATAATGGGTATTCATGGACACAGAGCCTTTTAAATCTCTTACATCTGCAAATACCACATCTAGTCCAACTCCTCGTCCGGATAGTTGGGATATTTCTTCTTTAGTTGAAAAGCCATGCTGTAAAATTAGTTTTAAGGCATCTTCTTTTTCAAATGCAATATCTTCATGCAGAAGCCCCATTTCGAGTGCTTTTGATTTGATTCGATCAATGTCTAATCCGCGTCCATCATCTTCGCAGCTGATATATATTTGTTTTCCCTTCTTATGAAAGCGTAAATTTACAGAGCCACCTTCAGTCTTTCCTTGCTGTTTTCGAGATTCTGCGGGTTCAATACCATGATCTATAGCGTTTCGAAGAATATGCATCAATGGATCGACAAGTTGATTGAGGATGTCGCTATCAATAAGGATATTTTCACCTACAATTTTAAGTTGTGCAGATTTATTTGATAGTTTATTGGCTTGTTTAACGCAGCGTTTCAATCTTTGGGTGATTGATTTAATGGGTACCATTCTTGTGCGCAACACTGCTTCTTGATTTTCTAATAATATGCGTCTTTGTACGGTAGAAAGATTTTCTAATTTTAATAGTGATGCCTCAATACTCATGGCAAATTCGTTTGAATCAGCTGCAGCTTCAATAAGTAAATTGGAATAAGTATTGAGTTCATTAAATTTATCCATTTCTAATGGGTCAAACTTATCCTGTTTATTTTTTGGTGAAAACTGCGATGAAAATCCACGAACTTCGATTAAGTGTTCTAACTCATTAACCAAATTTTTAATTTTATGGTTGTTGCTGCGCAGCTGTTTTGCGAATGTTTTAGAACGTAAGATATATTCTTGCATTTGGGCATTTGAGATTATGTTTTCATCAGCACGCTTGAGTAAATCATCTACTAAGCTAGTAGCAATTCGTAGTGATTGCTCCACTTGAGATTCTTTCTCTTTCTCGTCGTCTTCAATTTTTGAAGTTATATTTATTGGTGTTTCACTATTCTCTATTTTGTTGGCCGTAGATTCGTGATTATAATTAAAAGAGTCATTTTCTGCTGGGATTCCATGCTCATCAATGTGGTTTGCCCAATTTAATACTTCTTGTAATATCTGTAATGTCTCTTCAGGCGCTTGTCCCATTCCATGAAGATGCTCTGACATCTCTTCTAAACAGTCGGCAGCATTCTCAAGCACACTATGTAATTTATGGGATGGTTTTTCATTTTCCTTGAGTAAAGCGTCCAGTATGTCTTCCAAGTGATGGGTTAAATTAGCAAGTCCTTGTATGCCAACTGTATTACCTGCACCTTTTAAGGTATGCGCAATTCTCTTAGAGATTTCTAATTGCTTAAGGTAATCATGGCCTCTTAAGTGTTGAACAGCGAGTGAAAATTCTGCGGTTTGATCAGGTAAATCTTGTAATAAACTATCAAAAAGTTCTTCCGGAACATCTTCTGGTTTATTTAGGTTAATATTTTCAAGGGTTGCATCACGAATACGTGAGAGAGTTTGACTTGTGTCGCCCTCAATTTTTGAAGAATAGAAAGCATCTTCAAAATCCTTTTGCTCGACAGGTGTTAACTGTATTGGCCAGCAATCTAGGTTTAAGTAATCTAGTGCAGCTAGAATATAGTCAGAATCTTCGGGTGCAAATAAATATGCCTGTATAATATCGGGCCAATCGAGTAATGGTTCTATTAGAGTAGTAAGTTGATTTATGTCGCTATCGCGCACATGACTTAAAAATTTATGAATTTGCTTACAAAACTTTTTTAATCCTCGTAAGCCCACCATTTCCGAAGCTGATCCGATGCGTTCAAGTTGGTCTATTTGAGTATCAAGTTCGTCTTGTAGATCAGACTCTTTTCTCTCTGATGACTCAATTAATGTAGTAAGTCTTTCTGTATGGGATGCTTGAATATCAACTATTTCGGCATTGATTAAATTTAAAAATTCTTGTTGTTCAGCACTTAAATTTGTTGATTCTTCTGGAGGGCGCTCAATCTTTGATTCTGGTTCAACTAGACTTTCAGGTATTTCTGTTTGCAGAACTAGAGTATCGGCGTTTGATTGTGTTGTATGGTTATGTTCGGAGCTATAGGCATAAGGCCAATCTGGATCGCATAGAAATTCTATAAGCCCCACAATGGTTTCTTCATCTTGGCGGTTTGAAATAAATTCACTGAAGTAAACTGGCCAAGCGCAAATTAATTCAATTTGTTTTTCTGATGCAACTGATTCATAAAAAACGATCAGATTATTCTGAAATTGAGTGTAGAGATCTTCTAGTTCAATATCATTATTTTTATTTGCATGATCTTTTAGTTGGTTAATTACTAAATCAAACTCAAGTAGAAGTTCACTTAGTTTATCAGGCTCTTGGTTTTCATTATCCGACCAATTTTGGCTTAGATTGTTAAGACGCTCCAAATGTTCTAAGCAAAAATTAATATTTATTTCCATGAGCTTATTCTAGTTTATTAATATACTTAACTATTTGATTATGCGCTTGCCGATTTAATAGTAGTGCTTTTTTTGCTATCTTCCTGATTACTCAGAACACTCTCAATTTCAGGCACCTCAATATTTTTAATTGAGTTAGTCTGTTGCATTGATTTACTTTCTGGAAGTTTGAAAGACTGAATAGTTGTTAATAGACGTTTAGAATAGGCTACAAGGTTGTTAGTACTTGTTACTTGGGTTTTTAAATATTTATCTGTTTTTCTAGTGCTTAAAACGATACCCTTAGACTGCTCAACTAGTTCTAAGCTTACGTTCGCTTGATCTTTAGAACTTTGAGTAATTCTTTCAACTGCCTGTACTAGATCTTCCGTTGATTTTTCAGTCAATTTCATTGCAGAGCCTGCTTGTTCGGCAAGTTGAGTACCATTGGCTACTTGGCTAATAGCTTTACTCATGGCAGTTACTGTATCGTTAGTTTCTGTACGAATATTACTCACTAATGAACCAATTTCTGTTGTAGCTTCGCGCGCACTTTCGGCGAGCCGTTGTACTTCGTCAGCGACCACTGCAAAACCACGCCCTGCTTCACCTGCTGATGCGGCGTGCATGCTGGCATTTAGTGCGAGGATATGGGTTCGTTCAGCAATACTGTTGATTAAATTTACAATTCCCGTAATTTCTTGCGATCGTTCGCCTAGCCGCTTAATTCTTTTTTCAGTTTCACGAATAGTGTCACGAATACTATTAATGCCTTCTACTGATTTATTTACTGCATTTAAGGCGTATTGAGTATTTTGAAGAGCATTATCAGCTCTAGTGTTCGCATCGATAGCATCCGTGGAGATTTTGTTCATCGCAGTTGATGATTTGTTCAGTTCATTTACTGTTTTTTGAACTTGCTGTCGTTCATGCTCAGCAACTGAGATAACTAAGTTTGATTGTTTTTGAACCAGCCTGGAAACTCCCGCTACATAAGTCGATATGCTTTTTACATCATTAAGGGCTCCTGCAGTTTCTTTTGTTAATAAATTTAGTGAATCACCCACTGCTCCGGTTACATCTTCAAATACAGGGACCTTAACAGTGAAATCTTTCCTTCCTAATTGAGCCACAGCTTTAATTAACTCAATTACTGATTCATTGAGTTGTTCGTTTTCTTTTTCTGATTCGGAGAGTTGCGCAACTTTCTCATCTAATAATTTATCAAATGAGGAGGATAATTCACCTAATTCGTCTTTTCGTTGTGTATGTACTCGGGCTGATAGATCTCCCTGATTTACTGCATGTATCGTATCTAATAGTTTGTTAATTGGTTTTCTGATTGAATCACCAAAGAAATAAAGTAATGAGGAGATCAAGGCCGCAATTGCAAGCAATAAGGTAGAAACCACTATTGTTGTAAAAATTGTACTTTTCTCTAGTACAGCCTGGTTTTGAGTAATGCTCAATTTAGATGATTGGCCCATTTCGTCAAACATTGGGCCGAGCATGAAATCGTAAAGCTCTGTATATTCATTTGCATTACGTTTATTAGTTACTATTTCATCTACAATATGAATGTAATTGCTAATTTTATTAGTTAAGTAAAGTCTATCTTTTGTATTTAGAGAAGTTGCTTTTAATTCTAAGTTGAATATTTTAGCCTCGAGTTTTAAATCTTCAAATGATTCAGTTAAATCTATAGATTGTAAAATATGTTTTTCATGCGAGCGTAATTTTGCAATAGAGGTGAATAATTTTGGATTTGTTGAAGATTTAGTATTAGTTTCAATTGAGTTAATTGAATCATTAGCCTTCAGTCGTAGTCCCTCTGAGTTGGTGAATCCAACTAGTTGATTGAATTTTACAATATCAGAAAATGATATTTTATAATTTTCAACAACTGTTGACGCTTGCGTGATCAGCTGAGATATATAATCAGTAGGCATTTCTACCTCATTAATGACTATTTCTTTGGAATTAGATGCATCAATGGTGCTGCCTAATGACCGTAGCCCTTCCATATTCTTTTCTAACAGCTGTACATGTTTAGCATGTTCATCAAGAGGGGCATTGTTATAAGTTTGGCCTGTTGATGCAGAAATACTTAATAAAAAATCTTTTTCAAAACGTCTAACTTTAAAATAATTTTTTTGAGCCTCACTAATTAATTGCCCATATTCAATAAATAAATTAGTTCGTTCTGTAGAGGCACGAGCATTATTAACTATAAACCAATAAGTTGCAGTGGTTGCAATAAAACCAATTGCAACAGTAATAAATAATATTGTTAATTTTTTATTTATCGATATATTTGAAATTAAATTTGAATTGACCATAGTAATGTCCTATTGAGACGCCTGATGTATAAAAAAGAGTTAAGTTTTTAAAGATTGAATGAATAAAGGAAAATTTATACATACCCATTTTTGATCATCATGTGTATAAGCATATTCCACGTACTCTTGTATTATTTTAGGTAAGTTAGAGTAATCATTTAGTTTTGCATCATCGGCGACACTAATAAGCATTGGTAGCTGATCTAGTAGTAATCCAATGGCATCTTCACCTTTGCCAATAATCATAATGTTATTACTATTGGCATTAATATTTTTGGTTTCACCTAATACAGTTTTTTCTATATCAATTATCGGGATAATATCCCCTCGAATGTTAGCAACTCCTATAATCCAATCGGCAGCTAAAGGAATAGGGAATACACTGTTATCTTCGAGTAATTCGCTAGGGGTATTTTTGTCAATCAAAATATGTAAAGTATTGAATTTAATTCCATATAGCTGGTTACTTTGATTAGTAGAATTCTTTTCTGGCGTAGACTTGTAAGCAGCTTCAAGTTTTTCAATTAGCTTTTCATTTTCTTTTAGCCATACTGAACCAGTGTGCGCAGTGTTTGACGCATCAATAATTTCATTAAAATTTGAATTGGAAACCTTATCCATCAGATATGCTTATTAATTTCTGTCATTATCTGATCAGAGGTAAATGGTTTTCCCACTAATGCTTTGCCACCTTGCAGCTCTGCCCAGACGCGATCTGCTTTTTGGCATTTCCCAGTTACAAAGACTATAGGTATGTTTTTAGTCTCTTTGTTAGCAATAATTTCACGACATGCTTCAAACCCATCTTTATTATTCATAATGACATCCATAAATATTAAATCTGGGTGGATGCTTGCTGCTTTATCTACTGCTTCTTGGCCAGAGACTGCCGTAACGACTTGATATCCGGCATTTGTGACAATAGCTTTTAAAACTTCTAAATCAAGTTTAGAGTCATCGACGATTAATACTTTACTGCTCATAATGTCTTGTCCTCATTAGATAAGAAATCCAGTCACTATTTTTTCAAATTTTTCGTGTTCAACTGGTTTTGTTAAGTATGAATCACAACCCGCTAACTTCCCTTTAACTCTATCGAATGGAGAGGATCGGCTCGTTAACATTACAACAGGGATATTTTTAGTAGCCTTGTTACGCTTAATTAATTTACAAACTTCATAGCCATCTATTCCAGGCATGACTACATCAAGAAATATAAAATCAAAACGACTGTTTTGAAGTAAAAAAATTGCTTCTCGCCCGCTAGAAGCATGTTGGACTTCATAATCCATAAGGCGCAGCTTCATATCTAACGCTTTTCTTACAGGTAAGCTATCATCAACGATAAGTACATTGCGTTTGTTGCGTCCATTATCTTTGCTTGGTTCGTTACCAATAAAAGTTTCTAATTCTTGATTTGAAAGTTCAGATTTGTAGTTGCGAATGCTTGAATGGGTAGTCTCTGATTCAATTTCTTCAGTAGGTTCTTCAATCCGTAATTCTGGCGTATATTTAAAATTCTTAACAGTGACCTCATCGAGACACTTAAGAATTCGAGTAGGGGAAAAGGGCAACGATGTGTTGCTATACTGTTCTTTTGTATTATTGTTTCGACTCGCAAATACCGTTGCACACATACTAACGCCATTGCTTCCTACATATTTTTCGTTCCATTCATCTGTAGCGGTAGGGTCATCTGCATTAACAATTAAAATATCAGTTTCTTCATCTTCTTCTAGATTTGATAATGAATAGGTGCGCGCACGTCCTTCTGTTATGGCTAAAATACGTTTTAGCACATTGTGATCTTTAAGCTGAATCCCGCACAGTTTGATACGGAACGACCTTGTCATTTCATTCACTTTAGCTTCCTTGCGTAGTGAATTTTATAAATACTATTTTCACAAAATGGCCACCAGTCAGTGTGTATAAAAGGTTTTAATGACTGTAATCCCATTATCTTTTTTGTGACCTGTAACCCGTTTAAGCGGGATACTTTTTCAGATATAGGGCCTTAATATACCGTTGGATACGAAGGCACATTTGCTGTTTGATGCTAGAAAATTAGCAGTTATAGGGAGCTATGAATAATTGTTTTTTACAGGGGCTCAGAAGGGCTCGAGCCTACGATTAATGGATTATAAGTTCTTACCGGAGGATCAAGCGCTACACGAAATTCAGCTTTCTAAACAGGTAACAATTAAATACTTACTGAATACAGCCGACTATCAGAACACCTTTGCGGAATGCTCTAATAGAACTTTTTGATTAGTGGGGTTGGTGGGCCCTCGCAGACTTGAACTGCGGACCTGCCGATTATGAGTCGGATGCTCTAACCAACTGAGCTAAGGGCCCTGAACAAAAAACATATAGGATAATACAGAGTTTGTTGAAGGTACTCTATTTCTCGTGCAACTTCATTTGTTCAAATGACCTTATTCAATTTCAAGGAAACTTCGTAATTGTTCGGAACGACTAGGATGTCGAAGTTTACGTAATGCTTTGGCTTCGATCTGACGAATACGTTCACGTGTTACGTCGAACTGTTTGCCCACTTCTTCTAGTGTGTGGTCAGTATTCATATCAATACCGAAACGCATGCGCAGCACTTTTGCTTCGCGAGGTGTGAGTGAGGCAAGTATTTCACGCGTGGCTTCTCCTAAACCTTCGAAGGCAGCCGAATCTACGGGCGATTCGATCGTAGCATCTTCAATGAAATCACCAAGATGTGAATCTTCATCATCTCCAATCGGAGTTTCCATCGAAATAGGTTCTTTGGCTATCTTAAGTACTTTACGTACTTTGTCTTCAGGCATTTCCATGCGTTCTGATAGTTCTTCAGGTGTCGCTTCACGACCCATCTCTTGTAGCATTTGACGCGATATACGATTGAGTTTGTTAATGGTCTCAATCATATGCACTGGGATTCGAATGGTACGTGCCTGGTCAGCAATGGAACGTGTAATGGCCTGTCGAATCCACCAAGTAGCATAGGTAGAGAACTTGTAACCGCGGCGATATTCAAATTTATCTACCGCTTTCATTAAACCAATATTGCCTTCTTGAATTAAGTCTAAGAACTGTAAGCCGCGATTGGTGTATTTCTTTGCAATCGAAATAACTAAACGTAAATTTGCTTCAACCATTTCTTTCTTGGCACGTCTTGCTTTAGCTTCACCAATTGACATGCGACGGTTAATGTCTTTAATTTCGCCAACTGTAAGGGCGATTTCACCTTCAATTAGAATGAGCTTTTCTTGTTCTTTTTTAATTTCTGGTTTGAATTCGATAAGTGCCGTAGAAAACTTTGCTTTAGCGTGTGTATCTATCCATTTAACATCGGTTTCACTACCTGTGAAAGACTCAATGAATTTGCTGCGCGGCATTTTCGCGTTATGCACACAAACTTGCATAATGCTGCGTTCGTGAGACCGGATGCGGTTCATCATTTTGCGCACATCTTCAGTAAGAATGTCTACGATTTTTGGTACTAACTTGACCATCGTAAATTCTTCAGCAAGTTTTTCACGCGCCTTGGCTAGTTTTTTCTCATCATCTGCAACTGCAGGACTTGAAAGCTTTTTGAATAACTTTTCTAAACCTTTAAAGTAAGCACGAGCCTCCTCGGGATCAGGTCCGGTATCTACTTCTTCTTCTTCATCATCGCCAGTCTGATTTTTTTCTCTTTCTGCTTGTTGTTGTGCAGCAGGTGGAGGAATGGCATCAGTGTCTTCATCTGGATCAATAAAACCGGTAATCAAGTCAGTTAGTCGTAGCTCTTCGGCTTCAACCTTGTTGTACATAAATAATAATTTTTCGATCGTCGCGGGATAGTGACCAATCGCGAATAGAACTTGACGCAAACCATCTTCAATACGCTTGGCGATTTTAATTTCGCCCTCGCGTGTTAATAGGTTAACAATGCCCATTTCACGCATATACATGCGAACCGGGTCTGTAGTGCGGCCAAATTCACTATCTACTGTTGCTAACGCAGCAGCAGCTTCTTCTTCTACATCATCATCAGTGGCCGTGCTGTCAGATATTATTAAACTGTCTGCATCCGGCGCTTGTTCATGGACTTTGATTCCCATGTCGTTAATCATGCTAACGATGTCTTCGATTTGTTCAGGGTCAACAATTCCGCTAGGCAAGTGGTCATTTACCTCTGCATAAGTGAGATAACCTTGTTCTTTGCCTTTGGCGATAAGTTGTTTAATGCTGGATTGTTGATCTTCGTCCATTTTGTTCCAAACTCAGATTTGAAGGATTGCTGGGTGAACCGGCAAGTCTATCAGAAAACACTGATATAGGTAGTACTTATGATGCTTTTTGATGAAGTAAGTTCTTAAATTCTTGCCGCTCATCCTCAGTAAGTCCATCAGTGCTTTCTTTTTCAATGAGTTCCTGCACGCGTGATGTCTGGGTCTTACGCTCAATCCAGCTTAGGGCATCTTCCAGGGCCTGTTTAGGCTCTGCTAATTCAGGTGGAGACCAGGTCATCAGTTTTTGTATTTGCTGCTCTTCCGGTCGGTCACGAAAGCGTTCAATTAGGGCTGCATGACTTAGAGAGGGCTCCAGTTTCCAAATTTTTATAATCTTGGTTAGTAGTGGGACACCGGAAAGGCTACAAATTTCTAGATGAGCAATAGAGCCGATATCTAATGCTAACGATGGTTGATGCAGTAGTGCGGCAATTGCTAAACGCACCGGTGTGGCTTTATTGTTAGACGGTACAGCAGGTTTAGTATTGTTTAGAGCAGATGTATTGTAATGGATAGGTGCGCCAACTTTTTTTTCTAACTCCTCAAAAACTAATCTTTTAAATACTCCATTAGGAAATTTTTCTAATAAGGGTTTAGCAATTTGTGCCAGTCTGGCTTTACCAGATGGAGTCCTAGTGTCTATGTCTTCACTTAGTTTCGAAAATATAAAGGTTGATAATGAATCGCCTTCATCTACGTATTGTAAAAATATTTCTTTCCCACGTGTGCGGATTAAACTATCTGGGTCTTCACCCTGTGGTAGGAATAAAAATTTTGTTTCAAGTCCATCTGTAAATAATGGGATGGTTTGTTGTGCAGCACGCCAGGCTGCCTCTCTACCAGCACGATCACCATCAAAGCAAAATATTATTTCTTGAGTACAGCGATACAGTTGTTGTATGTGTTGCGAAGTCGTTGCAGTACCTAGTGTTGCTACCACATTGTCTATGCCATGTTGCGCAAGGGCGACAACGTCCATATACCCCTCAACAACTATTAATGCTTTAGTTGTATGGTTTGATTTACGTGCTTCATATAAACCGTAAAGCGCATCACTTTTATGGAAAACTGGTGTTTCAGGAGAGTTTAAATACTTGGGTACCGCATCATCAAGCACCCTGCCACCAAAGCCGATAACTCGACCACGACGATCTTTAATTGGAAATACAATCCGGTTACGAAAACGATCATACAAGCTGCCTTTGTCATTTTTTTTAATTAAACCAATTTCAATCAGTTGTTCTTGAGTTGCTGAGTTATTAAATTGTTTAAGTAAGTATTCATATCCATTTTCGGCATAACCTAAATCATATTTAGCAGCCACTTCGCCACTTACTCCGCGATTTTTTAAGTAATCAATAGCATGAGGATGTTGACGTAGATTTTTTTGGAAATAAAGGTTGGCTTGTTCAAGCAAAATATATAAATTTTGATGATCACTTTTTACAAAATTTGTTTCATCCTGAGGAACCTCAAGCCCATGTTGTTGCGCAAGGACTTCAACGGCTTCTATGAAATCAAGACGCTCGTATTCCATTAAAAAACCTAACGCCGTGCCATGCGCACCACAACCAAAGCAATGGTAAAACTGTTTTTCAGGACTCACGGTAAATGAAGCGGTTTTTTCGTTATGGAAAGGACAGCACGCAGCATATTCCTTGCCTTTCTTTTTCAAAGACACATGATTATCGATAAGCTCAACTATATCGGTACGAGTGACAACTTCATCAATGAAGGCTTGAGGAATTCTCGAGGACACTATGATCTAGACCTGACTTAAAAATTTATTAGTGAAAGTTTACAAAGGTAAGATGATGGACCTATCGTAGCAAAACTTAAAGCCTGTGGCGGTGAATAGAATCATTATTATTTTTCAGGTTAATTGTTTTATGACTGTAACAAGACCCTAAGGGTTTTTTTGAATAGTACCAAAATGGCCTAGCGTTATAGAGATTACTGTTCAATAGTAATTACTGGTATTACCTCTTGAAGGTATTTTAATTGAACTGGATAAGGAGTATTTTTTTTCAGTGAATCTGAAAGCGTTTCGATACCACGAAGAGCGTCTTCTCGCGAACTATAAATGCCGTGTACAAGAACGAACCAATTTTTATCCGCAGAAGATTTTTTGTAATAAGCTGTATTTTCTTTTAAAGAATTTTTATTTGCAAAATCCTGCAAGTTATTTTCATTTGGCGAAGCCACGATTTGTATAGTATAGGCTTTAGGGTCTTGCTCTAGTATCCAATCTGATGAGTGAAGTGATTGAGTTGAGTTTTTAGTCTTTGCCTGTTTGCCAACGGTTTTGGGGCTACTAGTTGGTTTTAGTTGTTTATTTTGTGATTTAGTCTGAGTGCTTGGGCTGCTGTCTAGAAGAGGTCCTAGTACTAAAGGAGCTACATAAGGCTTAGCTATAGATTTATTACTTGGTTTAGAAACAGCGCTTGCCTGCTTTTGTTTAGTTGCGATTTCTTCTTTGTTAGATTTTTTGTTAGATTCATTTTTAGGTTTTGTTGCTACGGCCTGATCTTTAGTATCTATGCTTTCTTGTTCTGTTTTTGGCTTGCTTAAATCTAGAGATACAGTCTCATCAGGTTTACTAAATCTATTTGTTAAGGCTGCAAATATTACTGCCAGTCCAATTAGTCCTGCTAAAATAAGACTTAGACGCATACTCGGGCTAGATTTGAGCTTGTAGGTTGTATTTGTCGCAGTAGTCTTTTTTTCACACAGCTTTGAAATTTCTTCTCGTGCTAACTTATTAATGTGCTTGGGCAAACCTTTAGATCTTGTATAGATCTCTGATATTTTTTCTGAATTCAGGATAGTTTCATAATTTACACCAGCTTTATTCATACGATATTGAATGTATTCTTTGCACTGATTCATATCGAATGAACGCACATTTATCTGATAGATCTGTGTTGCTGCGGGGTTAATTTGCTCTAATTCTGCTAGTTGAGTCTGTAGAGCTGGTTCTGAAGCAAGAATTAGACCCATGGTGTGCGGTGATTGAAGCCCCACGTGATGCTTAAGTTTTAATAGATCGTCGAGCACATTATTTTGTAGTCGATGCGCATCATCGATAATTAGTACTGGTTGCTTGTTATCTTCTATATACTTTTTTATGTGTTCATTTGTGGCTAAGTGCTCATTGCTATCAATGTCTGCCTGTAATTCATTTTCATCTATATTTTGTGGTAGACGCCAACGTTCTTTAATCTTTTGCTCGATCTCGGCAAAGGATATTTTAGGTTTTGCGCGTAGTGTGCAAAAGTTAAATTGTTGATACCCTTTGCGTAGCAATGCACGTAAATGAGTAGTTTTCCCAATGCCTACTTCGCCAAGTAATACAATTGTCGAATTTTGATTTACTAAATAGTCCACTAATACGTTCATGGACATTTCAAGTTGCTTGTCGGAGAAAAGGAAAGGATCTCGTGCATGATCAATGAATGGGTTTTGATCAAGACCTAATTTTTCTAGGCACTCTATGGATATAAAATCCATACCTATATTGTCGATAGCATGAGTGCTGTAGCGTTGTTCAGATGGTTTTTGCATTGAATATACGTTCGTGTTCTGCAATTGCGTAACGGTCTGTCATCCCAGCAATATAGTCTGCAACAATGCGCGCTCTACCTTTGTCACTTTTTTGTTGTTGCGCAGCAGAGGCATACTCTTGGTATTCTTCAGGCATTAGCTTGGTGTCATTATAAAACGATGTGTATAAATCCAGTATTATTTTTTTCGCTTTTTGGCTCATACGATGGACCTTATAATGCTGATATAAATTCTTATTTAGAAATGTCTTAAGTTCTCGGTTTTTTAAACGCATAGACTCGCTAAATTGAATCATTGGTTTGGGCTGAGTTCGCACTTCCTCAATGGTTCCAGGCTTCATATCACTGATTACGGCTTTACTTTGAGAGATTAAATCAGTTACTAGTTCATTAATTATACTTCGAATGCATTCATATATTCTGCGTCTTTCGCTTAGCCGTGGATATTTAGCGCTCACATTTGTAAATTTTTCATCAAATAACTCAACTTCGCTGAGTTGTTTCGCGTTAATTAGGCCGGCACGCAAGCCATCGTCCAGGTCATGGTTATTATATGCGATTTGATCAGCAATATCGGCTAATTGTGCTTCTAAACTGGGCTGCATTCGCTGTAAAAAACGCTTACCCAGATCACCAAGATGCTCAGCATTTTTACGGGAGCAATGCTTAAGAACACCTTCTCTGGTTTCAAACATCAAATTTAATCCTGAGTATTCTGGATATTTTAGTTCAAGCTTATCTACTATCCGTAAAGACTGTAAATTATGCTCAAATCCTCCATGTTCTTGCATACAATCATTGAGTGCATCCTGGCCTGCGTGTCCGAATGGTGTATGTCCAAGATCATGTGCTAATGAGATGGCTTCACATAAATCTTCGTTAAGGCTAAGTGCGCGGGCAATAGCACGGGCTATCTGTGCTACCTCTATGGAATGAGTTAGACGGGTGCGGAATAAATCACCTTCGTGATTAACGAAAACCTGGGTCTTATATTCTAGTCTACGAAATGCAGTGCTGTGAATTATTCGTTCACGGTCACGTTGATATTCTGAGCGATATTTAGCACTGTTTTCTGGATGTTCTCGGCCTAAACTTTGGTTTGCATGCGCAGCATAGGAAGCTAAATCATCGGTAGAAATGTCTTGCAGTTCATTTTTAGCAGGTGCTGTGTTCATTTTATTATTCGTTGCAATATTCTCGTAGCGTTTCTTCTAGCGTTGAATCCATGAGGTTAGCCGTTAAAACAGCTTCTCCTATTTTATTTAGTAACACTAAATATAATCTACCATCACGTACTTTTTTATCCACGGACATCAAGTTAATAAAATCTTCGACAGTCATTTTATCCGGCGTTCGTGTAGGTAGATTTGCCGCCTTTATGATTGTTTCGATACGTGAATAATCTTGTTTGCTTAACCAGCCCTGTTTTATGGATAGGCGGGCAGCCATCAACATGCCACATGCTACTGCTTCGCCATGTAACCAATTGCCATAACCTGTTCCAGTCTCTATAGCATGTCCAAAAGTATGCCCATAATTTAGTAGTGCGCGTTTCCCAGACTGTTCTAGTTCATCTTCAGCCACAATCTGTGCTTTGTTTTCACAGGAGCGATGTACGGCATAAGCTAAAGCGTCGAGGTCACGAGCGATTAGTCTACTCATGTTTTTTTCCAGCCAAATAAAAAATTCAGGGTCTCTAATCAAGCCATATTTAATAATTTCTGCAATACCTGCACTAAGTTCACGCTCATCTAATGTGTTAAGTGTACTAAGATCAGCGATCACACATCTTGGCTGGTAAAAACAGCCGATCATATTTTTCCCAAGCGCATGATTAACGCCAGTTTTACCACCTACTGAAGAATCCACCTGTGCTAATAATGTAGTAGGTACTTGAATGAAGTGCACACCTCGTTGATATGTGGCAGCAGCGAAGCCTGTGATATCTCCTATAACTCCGCCACCCAATGCAATTAAAGTCGTGCTACGGTCACAGTGCTGCTCTAATAGCGAGCTATAAATCGTTTCCATAGTATTAATATTTTTGTGCTGCTCGCCATCAGGCAAAATCTTGAATTCGCAGTTAAATTTTTTGCAGCTATCTAGAACCTTATCTAGATATAAGGGGGCCACTTTTTCATTACTAATTATGAAAACATTTTTATGTGCCGTGTGATTGAGGAAGTGCTGTGGCTGGGTAAGTAAATCTTCCCCAATGTAAATTGGGTAACTTCGTTTACCTAGCTGTACGTCAAAAGTATTCATATTTCATTATTACGTTAACATAGAGACTAGCTATTACTGTTTTGAATAACCTTTAAGATTTGATCAGCTGACCAGTTAACCGTGTGTCGATCAGTATTAATGGTATGGTGGGCTACAGACTCGTAAAGGGGTGTTCGTTTTTCTAGCAACTTACTAATTGTTTTTCGTTTATTAGAAGTTTTAAGTAATGGCCTAGAGTTTTCACTTTTAGCTCTATTTAATAGGGTTTCGATTGAAGCTTTTAAGTAAAACACTGTTCCTGATTTTGATAATAACCCACGAGTGTTTTTTGATAAAATTACTCCGCCACCTGTAGCAAGGACAATATTTTCTAATTCACAAAGTTCTTTAATGGTTTTTTCTTCACGTTTGCGGAAACCCTGTTCACCTTCATATTCAAATATTGTGGCTATATCCACACCTGTTTTTTCTACTATTACCTGATCACTGTCATAGAATTCAACTACAAGCTTTTTAGCTAAGCGTTTGCCGACAGTAGATTTGCCGACACCCATTGCGCCTATTAGGATGATGTTATGTTTAGTAACCAAATAATTGCGCTCTATAATAAGCGTTTTGCATTAGGCAAAACGTTCTACATGGGGAGGAGTATAGACTAAAACGGTAAGACCCTCTCTATGTAATATAGAAAGGGTTTAGTTAACTTTATATAAGCTAATTGTTAGCGGACGAGCCCTAATTGCTCGCTGATAATTTTTGGAGTTATGAATACGAGTAATTCTGACTTGTTATTAACTTCTGTAGAGCTTCTGAATAAAACTCCCACAAATGGTAAGTCGGCAAAGAATGGCACGCGAGCAACAGAGTTTTGTGTATCTTGTTCATATACACCACCCAGGACTATAGTTTGTCCATTGTCTACTAGTACATCTGTTTCTATTTCATTGGTATCAATAAAGGGTATAAATCCACCAAAGCCCGAAGGGACTTGGCCGCCTACACTGTCATTAGTGATTACTAGTTTCATGGATACGCGATCATCAGGTGTGATTTGAGGTGTAACTTCCAGAGATAAAACAGCTTTCTTGAGCTCTACGTCAGTTGCGCCACTAGAAGTTGCAGATTGAAATGGAATTTCTGTACCTTGTTCAATGCGCGCAGTAGTTTGGTTAGAAGCAATTACTCTCGGAGTTGATATTACCTCAGCACGACTTTCCGCTTGAGCTGCAGAAAGCTCTAATTCAAGTAATAAGCCCAAAGGAAGCTTGGCCAATGCCAGCCCAATACTAGCAGTTGCATCAGGAGCGGGTAGATTCACATTTAATCTATCAGCTAGCTCTAGGTCATCTCCATTGATGGCATCGGTGGTTGCGTTCAATCCGCCTGAAATAACACCTGTATTTCCAAGTCTTCCATCAAAATCATCATCGATATTGGTTACGCCAAACCGTACACCTAGTGACTTACTAAAGTCGTCAGTTGCAATGACGATACGAGATTCGATTAGCACCTGTTTAACAGGTACATCTAGTCTTTCTACTAAACGTCGGATTTCATTTAATTTCAGTGTAGTATCTTGAACTAATAAATTATTGGTTCGCTCATCTACTGATACGTTTCCACGCTCAGATAGCAATGAATTATCAGAGGACTTTAATAACGATGCAAGATCGCCTGCACGTGCATAATTAACTTGAATAAACTCGGAGCGCAACGGCGCTAGTTCTTGTACTTGTTGTTGAGCTTCGAGCTCTAATTTTTCACGTGCGGCTATTTCTTCGCTTGGAGCGACATAAATTACATTACCATTTTCACGTTTACCTAAACCTTTGGTCTTTAGGATAATGTCTAAAGCTTGGTCCCATGGAACGTTTTTCAATCGCAGTGTTAAATTCCCAGAAACGGCATCACTCACCACCATGTTTAAATTAGTAAAGTCCGCGATCAACTGCAACACTGACCGAACTTCGATGTCTTGAAAGTTTAAAGAAAGTCGCTCTCCTTCAAATACGTCTTTTTTTCGCTGCTCTACAACTTCTTCAGGGATCTCTCTAACTTCAACTACATATTGGTTGTCAGACTGGTAAGCGAGGTGCTCAAATTCTTTGCTGGCATCAGGTGTAATAATCATTTTGGCGTTTGACCCATCAGCAAAGGGTTCAAATAATTTTACTGGCGTGGAGAAATCAACCACATCCCACCGCTTGCTTAGATTATTTGGTATTGAGGTGTTGCCAAAGTCAACAATAACTCGGCCACCTTGCTCACTTAAATCAATTGGAATATTAGCATCTGAAAGATTAACAATTATGCGGGCAGCACCGTCACTACCTCGTCTGAAGTCGACGTTGTTTATGCTATTTCCATTCGTAGCGCTAGATGAAGAAGTTGGAGGTTTTGCAGTAGTACCTGTTTGTGGTTGCGATGAGGCAACGGTGTTAGTAGCAGAATTAGAACCTATGGTTAGGATGTAGTTATTGCCAGATACGCTGGATTTGTAATCTTCCATGCGACTCAAATTCACAACCACTCTTGTGCGTCCCTTGGCTTCTGCGGCGTTAACGCTTTGTGCAATTCCGATCCCTATATTTTGGAAACGACTTGTGAGTACACTGTTTGTAGCTGGGAAATCTAAGGCAATGCGTGCAGGGTTATCAATAGTGAATGTTAAAGGTTCGGTTGGTGGGTTAGAAAACTGTAGAGATAGCTGTATTTCATCATTAGGTAAGCTCGCAACTTTAATGTCTTGAAGTTCGTTTTGAGCAAATGCTGTCATGGCCATCATAAAAAGAAGCAGTGTAGCGATCCCTTTAAGTGCAGTAGCTCTAAGTTTGTGGTTTTTATTTAACATGATTGCTGTGCAACGTCTGTATGAGTTAATTAATGATTCATTCATGGCCTAATGCCCCTTAGTATTTAAGCTTTCCCTGTAAATAATAGCTCTAAAAATTATTCTGCTGCTTTGTGAATTTGTATTAAAGTTATTCACTTAATGCAACAGCGCCATCACGTTTGCGCCAGCCACCAAAACCGTCTGGGATAATTTCTTCAAGTTTAATTCCTGCATCAGATACATTCAAAACTTTGCCATTGTTTTGACCAATATAGTTTCCATTAGATATTCGCTGAATCGTTTTTTCAGGTGTTTGTACTAATGCCCAAAGTGTGCCGCGCTGCTCAAGTGTTCCTACCATGCGTAAGGTATCTAGAGGGAAATTTTCTAAAAATTCAGGCGTGCGATTAGGATCTGGCGAAATTGTTGAATTCGTTTTTCTTATGTTTTGAACAATTTTGGCTTCAAATATCGATGCGTCAAATGGATTGCGGGCACTGCTGGTTTGATATTTAAAACTTTGGTAAGGCTTAACTTCTGGAATAGGGTCAATGCCAGGAGGTTCGCGTGATTTGACTTGTTCAGCATAGTCTTCCAGATCACGCATCTCTCTGCCGCAACCAGATAAAAGTACTGTGCTTGAGGCTAGTAATAAAACCCAAAAGATAGAGCTTAAATTATTTATGTTAAACCTTGTCATTCCTCATCCTCTTCAAGATAACGATAGGTTTTTGCGGTTGCTGTCATGGTCATATCTTTGTTCTCACTAGAACTAGGTGTAAGCGAGATGTTATGTAGTGTGACTATTCGAGGCAGTGCTGCTATCTCACTCGCGAAGGCACCAAACTGATGGTAGTCACCTTTTACTCGTAAGCTGATAGGTTTTTCTGCATAAAACTCTTTGCGTGATTCAGAATTTGGTTTAAATAGTTCAATTTCTAAGCCACTTGCTAATCCGGTTTGAGAGATGTCTACGATAAGCGCAGGAATTTCTGTTTTGCTCGGTAATTGGCGTAGTAACGTTCCAAAGGTGCGGCGCATTTCTTCAAGTTGAACTTTATAAAGTTCTAGATTTGCAGCTTTCTCAGCCTTATTTTCAAAAGTGGACCTAAGCTCTACTTCCTTTGCTTGCACTCTTTTCAAACCTTCTAACTGGCCTTTGTGATGTAACCAATAGCCTGCGAATAGAATTGCAATGCAAACTACTCCAATTAGCAAAACTTTTACCCACAAGGGCGAAGTACCGATATTGGTTAGATTTACATTTTTTAGTTCTGCGAAATCCATGGCTTAGTTATCTTGTTCTTCGATGTTAGGATTAATTTGTTGCGCAGTTAGGCTAAAACTGCTGATTCGTGACAACTTCGTATCTTTTGTTTCAATTACCTCTAAACTTGGGCTAGCTAGCCACTCAGAATCTTCTATTTTGCGCATATAGGATGACACACGAGCATTCGACTCGGCTTTGCCGGATAACTGTAAGTTATTTGCAGATTGTTTAAGACTAGAAAGATGTACGCCTTCAGGTAATGTTTTTACCAATTCATCAAATAAATGCACTACTCCTGGGCGAGCGGCTTGTAAGTTTTGAATAACATCCATGCGCTCAATCAGTGCCTGCCTAGTTGAATCTAGCTTTTTAATTTCCGCAATTCTTCCATCCAATACTTTAATTTCATTGGTGAGAAACTGATTACGTTTTTCTTGGTGGCCAATTCTACCGTTAATCTCAAAATGTGTGAGTAGCACAACTGCAGCGCACAAGGCCCCGGCTAATCCCATCAGGGTAAAAAATTCTTTCTGCTGTTCGCGCCTACGCGTTTCGCGCCAAGGTAATAAATTAATTCTAGCCATAATTAATCAAATGCCCTTAACGCAAGACCGCATGCGATTAACATGGAAGGCGCATCACTACCTAGTGTCTGTGGATTTATTTTCGAACCCAGGGAAAGATGGCTAAACGGGTTTGCGATAGTAGTTTGTATGCCGGTTTCATTGGCGATTCTTTCATCTAAGCCTGGGATTGCAGCGCAACCACCAGCGAGTAATAAATGGTCTACGGTTACGTGCTGACTAGCCGAGTAATAGAATTGTAAAAAACGATTTGCCTGCTGTGCGGCAGTGTTTTTAAAGGGTTCTAATAGGTCAGAGACATAATTTTCTGGTAAGCCACCTTCTTTTTTTGCTAAGCCAGCCTCTTCAAAAGTTAGGCCATATTGATGCATGATCTCTTCAGTTAACTGCTTACCGCCAAATGGCTGTTCGCGTGTATACACCATCTTATGATCTTCAAGCACATTGAGACTAGTCATAGTGGCCCCGATATCTAATATGGCAACAGTCTTGTCGCGTCCTCTGTTTTCAACAGACTCCGTTAATATAGGGAATACATTTTCAATTGAATACGCTTCTACATCGATCACAATCGGAGCAAGCCCTGCAGCTTCTGCGGCAGCAACTCTCATATCGACATTCTCGCTGCGTGATGCTGCGAGTAGTACATCGATGGTTTCAGGATTTTCTTCAGTAGGTCCTAAGATATCAAAATCTAGGTTTACTTCTTCTAAAGCATAAGGAATGTACTGATCAGCTTCGAGTTGTATCTGGCCTTCCAAGTCTTCTTCGCTTAGATTAGCGGGCATGGTGATGACTTTAGTAATTACCGCCGATCCAGCTACGGCTAAACAGCAGTTTTTAGCTTTGGAACTAGACTTCTTCATCACTTGTCTAATACTTTCACCAACTGCATCCACGTCTGAAATGACTTTTTCGGTCACAGCGTTTGAAGGTAAAGGCTCTACTCCAAAATGATCAACACGATAACCATTACTGGTTTGTGAAAACTCCATGGCCTTCACCGAGGAAGAGCTAATATCTAGGCCAACTACAGGGCCTTTATTTCTATTGAAAAACAACACGTTGATAATTAATTATTTAAATATTGTGATAGTTATGATTGGCTTATATAAATGTATATTAGGAACTGTGTGTAACTCTATATCAAATAGTGGGTTTCGCAAAATACTTGCTGAACCGCATAATTTAGGTTCTGATACCCTGCTCTTAAGATAACTCACTAGAGCGACGTTCATTGTAAGCATATGCCATTGTTTTTAAAGCTATTACGACTAGTATTCATCGGAATTTTCGGGATCTCCGTCGCTGCAGGCATCATTGCAGTGGGTGCATTCCTGTATTTCGCTCCAGGATTGCCTAGTGTCAGTACTCTTAAAGATGTTGAATTACAGGTGCCTCTTAAGGTATTTAGCCGTGATAGCAAGCTAATTGCGGTATATGGCGAAAAGCGCCGCCAGCCATTACAGATCAAACAGTACCCTCAGCCAGTTATACAGGCATTTCTCGCTGCAGAGGATGACCGTTTCTACCAACATCCAGGGGTGGATTACCAAGGCTTAATTCGTGCAGCAATTGAAGTGTTGCGTACGGGTGAAAAACGCCAGGGTGGCAGTACAATTACGATGCAGTTGGCGAGAAACTTTTTCCTTGGCAATGAACGCACTTATGTACGCAAGTTAAGAGAGATACTTTTAGCCTTGCAAATCGAACATGAGCTCAGCAAAGATGAAATTCTGGAGCTCTATCTTAATAAGATCTATCTTGGCAATCGCGCTTATGGTGTGGGTGCCGCAGCGGATGTTTATTACGGACTCAATGTGGATGAATTATCGATTTCACAAATCGCCATGATTGCAGGCCTTCCTAAAGCACCATCACGTTTTAACCCGATTATAAATCCTGACCGTGCGTTAGTACGACGTAATTACGTGCTGGGTAGAATGCTCCATTTACGATTCATTGATAAGGATACTTATCGTAATTCTATTGAGGCCGAAGTCACGGCTTCACGTCATTACCCAAGGGTTGAAGTAGACGCACCTTATATAGGCGAGATGGCGCGTGCGTTTATTGTCGATATCTTTGGTACTGCAGATGCTTATAACAAAGGCTATCGTGTTTACACTACTGTCGACACACGTTTGCAACAAGCTGCAAGGCAAGCATTAGTAAAGGGTTTGCGCGACTATGACAAACGTCATGGTTACCGAGGTGTTGAATCAAAGGTAGAGGGTATCACTAATGAGATGGGTGAAATCGATACTGAAAAGCTAGATGAAACCCTACGCGTATTGACGGAAATTGGCAGTCTAGTTCCCGGAGTCGTTACCGCAGTCAGTAAAGATGATTTACAAGTTTACATTGGAGCGGATCGTGCTATAGCCATTCCATTGAAAAGTGCGGAATGGGCACGTCCTTACTTAAATGAAAATGCGATGGGTGAAGCGCCTAGCGACCTTACAAAGATGTTTGCCGTGGGCGATGTAATACGTGTTACAACGGAAGACTCTAAGCAGTGGTCTCTAGAACAAGTGCCCGAGGTATCAGGCGCTTTAGTTTCAGTGGACCCACAAAATGGGGGCATTTTGGCACTGGTGGGTGGGTTTGATTATTACTACAGTAAATTTAATCGCGCTGTACAAGCCAGGCGTCAACCCGGCTCTAGCTTTAAACCTTTTATATATTCTGCAGCCTTGGATTCCGGTTATACACCTGCAAGCATTATTAATGATGCGCCAGTAGTTTTCGAAGATGTTGCTCTAGAAGATACCTGGCGCCCACAAAATTATAGCGGTAAATTTTTCGGTCCTACGCGCTTAAGAGTTGCTCTATTTAAGTCACGCAATATGGTTTCTATACGACTACTTAATGACATGGGCCGCCGGCATGCCATGCAGCATATTGCAAAGTTTGGTTTTGACCGAGAACGTCTACCTTATGATTTAACCTTAGCGCTAGGATCTGGTGCAGTGACACCTCTTGAGCTCGCTAAAGGTTATGCAGTGTTTGCAAATGGGGGTTACCTGATAGAACCCTACTTAATAGAACGTATCGAAAATGATAAGGGCGAAGTGTTATTCAGCGCTGAAGCTTTGGCAGTTTGCGAATCAGATTGTCTACAACTACAGCAACAAATTAGCGAAGAAGAAGCAATTACCAATAAAACTACTGTAATAGAAACTAGTGAGGTTAGTAAACAGCCTGAGTTATCATCAGACTTACCGAGTAAACTTAGAATTGCTTCGCGCGTGTTAGAGAATGAGAATGCATATCAAATGGTGAGCATGATGCAAGATGTTATTAAACGCGGCACGGGCACCAAGGCAAAAGTGCTGGGCCGAGATGACTTGGCTGGCAAAACGGGTACCACTAATGAGCAGCATGATGCTTGGTTTAGTGGTTTTAATGGTGACGTGGTGGCAACTACTTGGGTGGGGTTTGATCAGGATCGACCGTTAGGTAAGCGTGAAGTAGGCGGTACTGCCGCATTACCGATTTGGATCGACTACATGCGCACAGCACTAGATGGTAAAGCTGAAAATACGTTACAGACACCGCAAGGAATCGTAACGATGCGTATTGATCCTAAAACAGGCTTGCTCGTAGACCAGGACAGTAATCAAGGTATCCAAGAAACTTTTCGCGAACAATACATTCCAACCACAAGTGTCGAAGTGGGTAATCAAATTACTTTTCAACAGCAAGGTGGTGAGCCTGGTGAAGTAATAGAGATTCCAGAGCAACTTTTCTAGTCTCTATCTTCTAATTATTGGCCGTCATTAGAAAGTGGGTCGCAATAAATCAGATAGATTAAGACAAGCGTTAGCTTTCGAAACCGCAAAAATTATCACTGAAGAAGGTGTGCGAGATTTTCATCGTGCTAAATTAAAAGCCAGTGAAAGACTAGGTAACTCTGAGCATGGCTCATTGCCAAGTAATTTTGAAATTGAGCAGGCAATAGCATCTTTTCAAAAGACTTTTATACCTACGCACGAGCAAATACTATTAGTCGAGCGTCAAATAGCCTTAGCCGTTATGGAATGGTTAAAAGACTATGCTCCGTTTTTAGTCGGTCCTGTTTTAGAGGGTACTTTAGGTGTAAACACGCCAATAAGCATTCATGTTTCCTGCGATACAGTAGAGAGAATTATTGATGTATTGCAAGATAAAAATGTAGCCTTGAAATTTTCTGAGCAAAGATTAAAGCTAAATAATGATTTTGTATTTTTGCCGACTGTAAATTTTGAATATCAAGATAATGAGATTGAAGTATCGGTATTTAATTTACGTCAGCAACATCAATTACCAAAAAGTAAAAGTCAGAATCGAAGTATACAAAGAATCAATTTGAAGGGTTTGAAAGAATTACTTGCTGAATAGTTGCCTAATGATAGGCCGGGCTAAATTCTTTAACCGCCTCAACTAAGACGCTCACCTTGTCTGGGTTTACATATTGTTGGATGCCATGACCTAAATTTAGAACATGCCCAGAGCCATTTCCGAACTTACTAAGCACTTTCTTAACTTCTTCGCGAATGACGTCGTCGCTACCATATAATACGCAGGGATCTAGATTACCTTGTAATGCAACCTTGTTGCCAACTTGTGCTCGCGCATGATCAATCTCAGTGGTCCAATCTAACCCTAACGCATCACAACCAGTGGCTGCCATTTCATTTAACCAATTACCGCCACCCTTGGTAAATAAAACGATGGGTACATTTTTAGCAGATGGGATATTTTTAAGTTGGTGTACTATTTTCTGCATGGGGGAGAGTGAATATTTGAGATAACACTCTTTAGATAGTACGCCTCCCCAGGTATCAAAGATCATAACGGCTTGTGCGCCTGCATCGATCTGTGCAGCAAGATACTCTGTGACGGATTTACTTAAAACATCTAATAGCTTTTCAAGTGTTTCAGGTTCTTGATAAAGCATGCCTTTAACTTTGTGAAATTCTTTACTGCCTTTACCTTCTACCATATAGGTTGCTAGCGTCCACGGGCTTCCAGAAAAGCCAATCAGCGGCACTCGGCCATCGAGTTCTTTACGTATCAAACTGACGGCATCGGTAACGTAACTGAGATCATTGATTGGCGATGAGATATCGGCAATGCGATTTACATCCGCCATGCTTGTAATCGGTGATTTAAAACTTGGTCCTTCACCTTCGCTGAACTGTAGACCCAGTCCCAATGCATCGGGGATGGTAAGGATGTCGGAAAATAAGATTGCAGCGTCTAAACCATATCGATCTAGCGGCTGCATCGTAACCTCACAGGCTAATTCGGGTGTTTTGCACAGCGTTAAAAAGTTACCTGCACGTTTTCGTGTTGCGCGATATTCAGGAAGATACCGACCTGCCTGGCGCATAATCCACATTGGAGTGCGTTCTACTTCTTGTTTAAGTAATGCGCGAATAAAAAGATCGTTTTTCAAAGCAGACATAGTAAATGAAACCTATTCGGTATTAGCCGGGATGTAACCTTAGACAAATTGAATCTGGGATAGTTAAGCCCGAATGATTTAACAAGCTTACTATATCAATGTTAATTGAGAATTAGTTAAACGGTATTTAATACTAGCTTAGCTAACTATGGTTAGGCCAAGGTTAGGCTAATGCTGCTTTGATTTTTGCACTGACCGCGCCCATATCTGCGCGTCCCGCAAGCTTGTGTTTTAAAATACCCATTACCTTGCCCATATCCTTAATACTTGTTGCCCCAGACTCGGACATTGCATCAGTGATCAATTTATCGATCTCATCTTCACCTAATGCTGCAGGCAGATATTCGCTAAGGACAACTAATTCTTGCTCTTCTTTATCTACTAAATCTTGTCTACCGGCTTTCTCAAATTGGCTAATGGATTCGCGACGCTGTTTTTGCATTTTGGTGAGTGAGACAATAATGTCTTCGTCACTTTGTTCTTCGCGTGTATCTACTTCTTGCTGTTTAACTGCAGCAAGTATTAAACGAATAGTTAGCAGGCGTGACTTCTCCCCACTGCGCATAGCAGCTTTCATGTCATCCGTCAGCTTAGCCTTAAGATTGGACACGGAACTAGTCAAGTTTGGGGAAGCACCAGAAGGTGTAAGAGAAATTTTTAGTAAAGACGACGACGACGTAAACTGGTACGAGATACGCGCTTTAGGTTGCGTTTTACAGCAGCTGCAGCTTTACGTTTACGGATTTCAGTAGGTTTTTCATAAGCCTCACGACGACGAACTTCGGTGACTGTTCCCGCTTTTTCGCAAGAACGGCGAAAGCGCCTTAGAGCGAAATCAAAGGGTTCGTTTTCTTTTACACGTACACCAGGCATATGATTATTGAATTTATTTAATTGAAAAATGAGCCGCGATTATACAGACGAGTTGCCAAATATCAAACAAAGCATCAGATTACTAGACTAGATATAAGGCCATCCCCCTAGGAATGTTGTACCTATGTAGCAAAATCGCGTGATAATGCGCCCATGCGTGTACTGGGAATTGAAAGCTCTTGTGATGAAACGGCAGTAGCCATTATCAGTGAATCTGGTGGGCTACTGGCAAATAAGCTCTACTCACAAATTGAGCTACATAGTCCCTATGGCGGTGTAGTGCCTGAGTTGGCCTCGCGAGACCACATTCGTAAATTGGGTCCATTAGTTCAAGAAACCCTACATGCTGCCAATCTTGGGTTAGCTGAAGATATCGATGCGATTGCATATACCTCTGGCCCAGGGCTGATGGGTGCGCTTATGGTTGGAGCTGGTTTTGCACGTAGCCTCGCCTGGTCAATCAATAAACCCGCCATTTCGATTCACCATATGGAGGCACATTTATTGGCACCACTGATCGAGAATATTTCTCCAGAATTCCCTTATGTAGCGCTATTGGTTTCAGGTGGCCATACCCTGCTGGTCAAAGTAGATGCGATAGGAAGCTACAGTATTTTAGGTGAAAGCATTGATGATGCGGTGGGAGAAGCATTTGATAAAACCGCGCAACTATTAGGACTGCCTTATCCGGGCGGCCCCCAGATTCAACAATTAGCTCAGTTAGGGGATGCAAAGCGATTTCATTTTCCCCGACCAATGACCGATCGACCTGGCCTGGACTTCAGCTTTAGTGGACTGAAGACCCACGTATTAAATACATTAAAAACATTACAAGAAAGCCAATCTTCTTTTATCGATGATCAAACACGTGCTGATGTGGCTTGTGCATTTGAAGATGCCGCGGTGGATACCTTAAGAATAAAATCACTGCGCGCATTGGAACAAAGCAATGCTAAAACGTTAGTGGTTGCGGGTGGCGTAGGTGCGAATAAAAAACTACGTCAGCAGTTAAAAGAAAAACTAGGTAAACGCGGCATACAGGTTTTTTATCCAGCCCCAGAGTTTTGTACAGATAATGCAGCGATGGTGGCTCAGCTGGGCCTATTACGTTTGCAGCGCGGAATTCAACCGCAAGACATGCAGATTCAAGTACAACCTAGATGGTCGTTAGAATCTATATAACGTAGGAACAGCTAGATCTTTATTTATATTTATTCCTGAGAATTACTTAATTTAGATTCAGTACCATTCAGTAAATTTTTAATATTGCTGCGGTGTCTCCAGAAAACAAATGCCGTAATAATGACCATAGATATAAATAACCAAATATTCTCTAACCAAAACCAACTTGTTACTAAAATTAATGTGGTTGCAATCAGAGCTGCGAGTGAGGAATAACGAAAAAATAGTGCGGCACATAACCAAAACGTAATCCATGTTGCACCAAGTAGCCAATCAAAACCTAGCAGCACTCCGAGTGTTGTAGCCACTCCTTTGCCGCCCTTAAAACCGTAGTAAAGCGGATACATGTGACCGAGCAAGGCCGCAACACCGGTTGCCGCTACGAGAGGGGTGTTTGCCGTAAGTAGGTCCACTGCTAACACCGGTAGCAAGCCTTTAAGTAAGTCGCCAGCTAAAGTAATCACTGCGGCTATCTTATTGCCAGTGCGCAATACATTTGTGGCACCAGGATTCCCAGAGCCTAAGTTTCGAGGGTCAGGTAAACTAAATGCTTTGCTTACGATGATTGCGCTATTGAATGAGCCAAGCAGATACGCGCCTACAACGATTAGTATTTGAGCGGGAAGAGTGTCCATAAATACGATGTCTAGATTACATGTTTCAAAATTTGGCCAAGCTAACAATGGCCCAGTGTTGGCATTGTTGCATGGATGGGGGTCCAGTTCGAAAATTTGGCAGGCTTGTATCGCTGATCTCAGTAAAGAATTTCAACTTTGGTGTGTAGACTTACCAGGCCATGGTCATAGCCATGATATAGAGTGGGATGAGAGTGTTGACCAAGGAGTAGAATTGCTGGCAAATACATTACCGCCTAGCTGTGTACTTATCGCTTGGTCATTAGGCGGTATGTTAGCTCAATTGTATTTAAAGCAATTCCCGCAACGTGTGCAAAGTTTGATGTTAATCGCGAGCACACCTAAGTTTGTTGCCAGCAAAGAATGGCCGCATGCAATGCCACCCAATACTTTTACAAGATTTGTAAAACAGTATGATGCTTCTCCAAAGACTACGCTAAAACAATTTTGTGCATTACAAACACTACACAGCACGGCCGCAAAGAAAAGTATGCAAGCTTTAGAGCAAGCCTCTAATCAGCATCAAGATAAAATTCGTTGGGGCTTAAGGTGGCTAAAAGAAATAGATTTACGCGATTTATGTCTATCAAAGAATGTTCCAATAGTTTTATTGCAGGGTGAAAACGACCAGGTTTCATCTGTAAGAGCCGCTGAGCACACGGCTGAAATATGGGGGCATTTACGGATTTGTAAAATAACTGATGCTGGCCATGTACCGTTTTTATCGCATTCTGAGCAGTTTATTGATCTAGTAAAAAGCATGTTTGCACAAACAGAAAAACAAGTTTAATGCTTAATAAACATCGAATAAGTAAAGATTTTTCTAAAGCAGCAGATACATATGATGCTGCTGCTATTGTGCAGCATGAGATTTGTGATCGTGCATTAGAACGTTTGCAAATGTTAAAACTAGAGCCGTACACTATTTTAGATATAGGGTCAGGAACTGGGAGAAGCGTACGAGGTTTGCAAGTTCAGTTTCCTAACAGCCATGTAATTGCCAGTGATGTTGCCATGTCTATGTTGTTGCAAACGAATCAAATGCAGCCGCCCTTACAACCAACCGCCTCAATAATGTGTTGTGAGGCAGAGCATTTGTCGGTTAAAGATGAGTCTGTTGACCTGATATTTTCCACCTCTACTTTTCAATGGTGTGGAGATCTAAATCAAGTGCTCATTGAATGCGCTCGAATTCTAAAACAGGACGGTGTACTGGTGTTTAGTACTTTCGGGCCTGATACGTTGAAAGAGTTACGTCAAAGTTGGGCGCGCGTTGATCAGCGTGATCACGTGCATCAGTTTATCGATATGCACCATATAGGTGATTTATTAATGGCGAATCACTATGCTGATCCGGTTGTCGATATGGAAGTTATTACGATTGAATATAAGCAAGCGCGGCAATTATTACGGGATTTAAAAGATACAGGTAGTCGTGGCAAGTTTGGTATGAAAGAAGATAATTTCTCTAACGGCTTAATGGGGAAGAAAAAATTCCATCAATTTGAAGCAGCCTATGAACATTATCGCCAAAAAAATGGCTTATTGCCGGCTAGTTACGAAGTTATTTATGGTTATGCTCGGAAGTTAACATCAAATAAAGATAAAATGCCGGTTAGTGAAGTGCGAATTCCAATAAATCAGATTAAATAGCGTGATGAAAATATTCTTTACAAAGAATCTTGAACAACAAATGAAAACAATATTTATAACCGTGGTTAATAGCAACATAAGACATCAATTTAGCAGAGTGTAACTATCTCTATTGCCCTAATAGTGTGGGAATTACTTTTTCTAATGGAGGGCTACAATTACGAGCATTAATATTGCCTAATATCATTAGTATTTAACCCAAGAAATACTGGATATGGGTTCGCTAAATAAGGGATTTATAATTTGACTACTGCTACTGATATAGATCATGAACTATCAGCACAAAAGCAGTTTATAGTTCGTCGCAATCAATCTCTTTCTTGGCGTGGCAATAAGCTTTTTATTTATTTTATGGCGACTATATCGTTTGGTATAGCAGGCATGTTTGCTTTGCAAGGGCTGTGGTTAATTTTGCCGTTTGCAGGATTAGAGATATTCGCGCTTACATTAGGCCTATATATGTGCAGTTTACGCTGTCGCGACCAAGAGGTCGTCACTATAGAAGACGATCTAGTGATTGTTGAAAAGGGGAGACAAAAACCTAGTGAAGCATGGCAATTTGAACGAGCTTGGGTCAATTTGGAGTTAGTTAAATCTCCATTACAAGGTCATCCAAGTAGATTGCTGATTCGTTCGAAAGGTAAAGAGACGGAAATAGGAAGGTGTTTAACTAATGATGAACGCAAAAGTTTGTCTGATTCATTAGCAAAAGCACTACACACACTACTTATACATAGTTAGTTTTTTGGCAGGAATATACAAATGAAACAGAAATACTTGGTGCGTTCAGTCGGTTCATTATTCGGATTGATGATTATTGCTTCTCAAAACGCATGGGCCGACATTCAGCCCTATAATATGACCGAAGGTGTAACAGATATCAGCAAGCAGGTATTTGATTTGCACATGGCTATTTACTACATTTGTTGTGTAATCGGTGTGTTAGTTTTTGGCGCTATGGCGATTTCGATTTTTAGAGATCGTAAATCAAAAGGTGTTACACCCGCTGAATTTCATGAAAGCACTTTACTTGAGTTTATTTGGACGGCACTTCCGTTTGTAATTTTGATTGGTATTTCTATTCCTGCGGCAAAAGTACTAATCGCGATGGAGGATACCAGTGGCGCAGATATGACTGTCAAAGTTACGGGTTACCAGTGGCTTTGGCGCTATGAATATATTGATCATGACATCGATTTTTATAGCATTCTAAGCACACCTCGTGAAGAAATTTATAATCAAGAGCCCAAAAATGATAACTACTTGTTAGAGGTAGATAATGAGCTCGTACTTCCAACCAATCGCAAGATCCGAATTTTAATTACTTCCAATGATGTGTTACATGCTTGGTGGGTTCCAGATTTGGCGCTTAAGAAAGATGCTATTCCAGGTTACATCAATCAAGTATGGACTGTAATCGACAAGCCTGGCATTTACCGCGGTCAATGTGCCGAGTTATGTGGGCGTGATCACGGTTTCATGCCGGTTGTGGTGCGTGCACTTTCGCCTGAAGATTATGATGCTTGGGTCGCGGAGCAAACCAGCCAAAAAAATATTGCTGTTATAGAAAACAAGCAAGCAGTATTAAGCAATTAATGGATTTCAATTTATTAGTTTTTAGTTTTAAAAAAGTTTATTTAGTTAGGGAGTTTTAGATATGTCTACCGTGGCATCAGAAGAGCATCACGACGAACATCATCCATCAGGCATGATGCGTTGGATTACAACTACCAATCATAAAGATATTGGTACATTGTATTTATGGTTCTCATTCATCATGTTCTTTATTGGTGGATTCATGGCGTTAATCATTCGTACAGAATTATTTCAGCCAGGTATGCAGTTTGTAGATCCACAGTTCTTTAACTCTATGACCACAATGCACGCCATTATCATGATTTTTGGTGTAGTGATGCCGGCTTTTACCGGTCTTGCAAACTGGTTAATTCCACTGATGATTGGTGGTACCGATATGGCACTGCCGCGCATGAATAACTGGAGTTTCTGGATACTACCGTTTGCATTCGCCATGATGTTGTCAACGTTGTTTATGGACGGTGGTGGACCTGCAGGTGGCTGGACTCTATATCCACCTTTGTCACTGCAGACCGGTGATGCGCTTCCGTTTGTGATTTTCTCAATTCACTTTATGGGTATGTCATCCATCATGGGTGCCATCAATGTGGTAGCGACTATTTTAAATATGCGCGCACCTGGAATGACATTAATGAAAATGCCCTTGTTTGTATGGACGTGGTTAATTACTGCTTATTTATTGATTGCAGTAATGCCTGTGTTAGCAGGTGGCGTAACTATGTTGTTAACCGACAAGTTTTTTGGCACTAGCTTCTTTAATGCTGCGGGCGGTGGTGACCCGGTATTGTTCCAACATATATTTTGGTTCTTTGGCCACCCTGAAGTATATATTTTGATTCTGCCATCGTTTGGCGTGATCTCTAGCATCATCCCGACGTTTGCACGTAAGCCATTATTTGGTTACTCATCAATGGTGTATGCAACGGCATCCATCGCATTTTTATCTTTCATTGTATGGGCACACCATATGTTCACCGTAGGTATGCCGTTAGCAGGCGAACTGTTCTTTATGTTTGCCACCATGCTGATCGCAGTGCCGACAGGCGTGAAGGTGTTTAACTGGATTTGTACCATGTGGCGTGGCGCGATGACGTTTGAAACACCAATGTTGTTTTCCATAGCATTTATTATCTTATTCACAATTGGTGGTTTCTCAGGATTAATGCTGGCGATTACGCCAGCAGACTTCCAATATCACGACACATACTTTGTAGTCGCGCACTTTCACTACGTATTAGTGCCAGGTTCCATCTTTGCAATCATTGCTGCGGTGTATTATTGGCTTCCGAAGTGGACCGGCCATATGTACAACGAGTTTTGGGGTAAGACACACTTTTGGTTATCTACCATTTTTGTAAATGTGACTTTCTTCCCAATGCATTTTGTAGGTTTAGCAGGTATGCCGCGACGTATACCAGATTACGCTTTACAGTTTTCTGACTACAACCAGATTGCAACCATTGGTGCATTTGGTTTTGGTTTTTCACAACTAATTTTCTTAGGTCTTGTAATCGCAACTATACGTGGCGGCGCTAAAGCCACTGATCGAGTTTGGGATGGCGCACATGGCTTAGAGTGGACATTAAGCTCACCACCCCCATATCACAGCTTTACAACACCACCAAATGTTGAAGACGAATGGAATTGGTTTACACGTGAACATTATGAAACAGTCAAAACGAGAAGCTAGGCGCACCGCAATTCTATTGGGTTGCGTGGCATTGATTATTTATGTTGGCTTCTATTTCTTAATGGCTAGCAAATGAGATTATTAAGATATGAAGTCTTCATCCAATAATAGTGCGATTAAGCTCTGCTTTTTTGCAGTTGCGATGTTTGGTTTTGGTTATGCGCTGGTTCCATTGTATGACGTGCTTTGTGACATCACTGGACTAAATGGTAAGTCTGAAAATGTCACTCAGCAGCAGCAAGCAAGCTTTGAAGTGGATGAGTCACGCACCATTACCGTTGAGTTTATTACTAGTTTAAATCAGGGCATGTCTTGGGATTTTGAGGCAGCGACTGCGAAGATGCAGGTGCATCCAGGCAAGCCTTACCAAGCCAGTTTTTTTGTAAAAAATAAAACCAGTCGTTCGATTGTTGGCCAAGCGATTCCAAGTGTTGCACCTTTTTCAGCGGCAAACCATTTTATTAAAACCGAATGCTTTTGTTTTAATAATCAAATTCTGGAAGCAGGGCAATCTTTAGAGATGCCAGTGGTGTTTGTAATCAATCCTGCATTACCTGATCACGTTAAGACGGTAACGCTTTCCTATACGTATTTTGATGTGAGTAATACCGTTAGCAAATCATTAAATAATATTGATAACACTTAAAATTTATTAAGAGAAAACTTATGGCACAAGCAGAAAGTAATTATTACATCCCTCATGGCAGTCATTGGCCCATCATTGGGTCAATTGCGGTTTGTAGTCTTATGGTTGGATTTTCGAATCTTCTAAATGGCGCAACATGGGGCAAACACCTAATGATCGTGGGTGCGGTTATTTTATTAGTCATGTTGTTTGGTTGGTTTGGTGCGGTTATTAAAGAAAGTGAAACAGGCGCATATAACAGCCAAGTAGACACTTCATTCCGTTGGGGTATGTTCTGGTTTATTTTTTCAGAAGTGATGTTCTTCGCTGCGTTCTTTGGGGCCTTATTTTATGCACGTGTGTACTCTTTGCCTTGGTTAGGGGGCGAAGGAGCTGGGGCAGCCACCAATAATTATTTATGGCCTGGTTTTGAAGTGATTTGGCCACTAACGGGAAATGGCCCAGGCGAGATTGGCGGTCAATTTACACCGATGCCAGCATGGGGTTTACCTGCGATTAATACCGCTTTGTTATTAACCAGTGGCGTGACCTTAACTTGGGCGCACCATGCGCTAAAAGCAAATCACCGTAGCCAGTTAATCATTGGTTTGTCTTTAACCGTATTACTGGGTGCGATCTTCATGGTATGCCAGGGCTATGAATACTACGAGGCATACCAGCACTTAGGTTTAACATTGGGTTCAGGTGTCTATGGTTCTACATTTTTCCTGCTGACAGGTTTTCACGGCATGCACGTATCCATCGGCGCCATCGTCCTATTTGTGATTCTGGTACGTTGCATACGTGGCCACTTTAAGCCAGAGCATCACTTCGGGTTCGAAGCGGCAGCTTGGTATTGGCACTTTGTAGACGTTGTATGGTTAGGCTTATATATATTTGTCTACTGGGTTTAAGCTGGCAGATATATTAGATATAAAACGTCGCTTTGACTCGTACCTTCCTGGTACTCGGCCATACGGCTAGCAAAGCTACCCAAATCTGCTCCCGGCAGATTTGTCGCGGCGTTTTTTTAGCTTATAGTTTTAACCTGAAATGCCATGAGGTTCGATGTAGCCGGCGAAGTATGCAAGGATAAGAAGAACAAAAATAAATACAGATATACCAATTCTATAGGTTAGTGCTTTTGCTGTTCGATTGGTTTCGCCTTTGTCCTTAACTAAAAAAACCATAGCTGAAGCAAGGCTGCCTAGTGCAGCTAGAAATAATAGAATAATAATAATTTTCATGGGAATAAACTTTTACTTTTTTATGGTTAATTCATTGTGACAGAAAATAAGCATTGGCGAAAACCAACTTGGCAAGTGGTAATGGCTACTATAGCGGGAATATTTTTTCTTAGTAGCTTAGGGGTTTGGCAGTTGTTACGTGGCGAAGAAAAAAAACAAATCCAACTAGAAATTGAATCACGCAAAAACAGTGAGCCACAAGCATTTAGTTTTCCGATTATTGATCCTGCTAGCCTACGTTTTCAGTCTATACGCGTAAAAGGAAGGTTTATATCAAGTCAGCAGTTTGCACTAGATAATCGCTTTTTAGATAATCAAGTGGGTTTCAATATATTCACACCCTTTAAAATTTATAACTCTGATCGAGTAGTTTTAGTAGATCGTGGATGGGTACCACTAACTGGTTCGCGTGAAACATTGCCTAATGTAGATGTTGATGAAAATATGAGAACTTTAGTAGGCAGTGTGTATGTTCCCTATGGCAAAGCCTTTAGTTTGGGTGAAATAGATAGCTCAATAAGTTGGCCGCGTTTGATTCAATTCCTAGATTTTGAGTTATTGTCATCTAGGATAGGGCAAGACTTAATGCCGTTATCCTTGCGTATGCAAGCAGGGCAAGAAGATACGTATAAAGCGAAGTGGAGAATATACGAAACTTCCTCATCGAAACGCAATTACGGTTACGCATTTCAATGGTTTGCTATGGCTATAACTGTGCTGATTATATTCGTTGTGTTGCATCGACCTAGGCCCATTTCTAGGTCGAATAATAAATAAAATATAATAAGACTAATGGAAAATAGAACTAAAAGTAGAAGTTATATGATCGGCTTATTCGCAGTATTTTTTGGGCCGTTATTTTTTGCAATGTGGTTATTTTATGTGCCGAACAGTTGGATGAGTTCAAAAACACAAAATCATGGCACATTAATTAGCCCTGCTCAGCCTCTCGAAAAGTTTGAGCTAAAAGCTATTGATGGTAGTTCATGGAGTCATGAAGAATTCATGGGTAAGTGGACCTTGTTATACATCGGTGATGAATCTTGCGATCTATACTGTGAAGCTGATTTATTTAAAATGCGCCAAGTGCGTTTAACGTTAGGTCGTGATAGTGATCGCGTGCAACGAAAATATCTTGGTGTGCATAACCAACAAAGCACACAAGCTATAAATAAATTATTTTCCAAATATCATCGCATGCAAGTGGCCTGGTTTGAGAAAAAAATAGTGGATAAGTCGCTACCACTATTCAAAGATCTTCCTCTGCATCAGATCTATGTGATTGACCCACTTGGAAATTTAATGATGTGGTACTCTAAAGACGTTACTTCTAAAGGCATGAAGAAAGATCTTAAGCGCTTATTAAAAGTGTCTAAAATAGGTTAAATCTGAATAAATACAAGAAAGATAAAACAATAGTATGTTTAGAAAAATTGCACTGTTTGCGACATTGCTAGCACTTATGGTTGTAGTGATGGGTGCTTACACGCGCTTATCTAATGCAGGTTTGGGCTGCCCGGATTGGCCTGGTTGTTATGGCCATATTTTAGGTGTTCCAGAAACGAGTTCTGAAATTGATCAAGCTAATCAGGCATTTCCTGAGCGCGAAGTTGAATCTAGCAAAGCTTGGAAAGAAATGATCCATCGTTACCTAGCTGAAGGATTGGGCCTATTGATTGTGGCTTTGGCTATTGTTGCAATAATGAGACGAAGAGACACGAAGCAAGCGTTATGGTTGCCTATTATCTTAGTGGGATTAGTTATCTTTCAAGGATTATTAGGGATGTGGACGGTTACCCTATTGCTAAAACCGGTCATCGTGATGCTGCATTTATTCGGTGGCTTGAGTATTTTGGCATTGCTCTGGTGGTTAGTATTAGATAGTTCGCGGGAGCAAACTTCGCTTCGGAAAAACTCTTTAACACCAATTTTAGTTGTGGGTTTGTTGCTATTGGGCACACAAATTCTTCTGGGCGGTTGGACGAGTGCGAATTATGCAGCTTTGGCTTGTCCCGATTTTCCAACTTGCCAAGGTAAATGGTGGCCAGAGACAGACTTTAAAGAAGGTTTTGTAATTTGGCGTGGTATAGAGCAGAACTATGAGTTTGGCGTGCTCGACAATCCTGCACGAACTGCAATTCATCTTAGTCATCGCATGTTTGCGATAGTCGTTGGAGTTTTTTGGTTGTATTTAGTATTACGCATCATGAAACGTAGCAGTACATCATCGAATATGCGCCAGCTGGCAACAATAACTTTGTTGTTATTGTTAGCACAAATTGCCTTGGGAGTTTCTAATGTAGTGATGAAGTTGCCCATCAGTGTTGCGGTGATGCACAACGGTGGAGCAGCGTTGCTGCTGCTCAGTGTGGTCACATTAATTTATTATTCGCGTTTAGAGTAAAACTAAATTTAAGCAGTAACTACTGATTTAAGTTTTTTAATTGCATTGCTCTCTAACTGACGTACGCGTTCTGCAGAAATATCATATTGCTTGGATAAATCTTGCAAGGTGGTCTTTTTCTCAGCTAACCAACGCTTAGCAACGATGTCGCGACTGCGTTCATCTAATTCTTGCAGCGCTATTTTTAGCTGGCTATTCTGATGAGCTCGCCAATCATTTTCTTCAGTAATAACTTCTGGTGTATCAGTATCTTCACTTAAGTATGCAGCCGGTGCGTAGCTCGCTGCAGAGTCTTCTTCATCAGCATGATCAGGCAAGTCAAATCCCATATCAGGACTGCTGAGACGTTTTTCCATTTCCAATACATCAGTAGTTTTAACGCCAAGTTGTTCCGCTACGTTCTCAACTTCTGCCTGGTTTAACCAGGCCAGTCTTTTTTTCTTGCTGCGTAAATTGAAAAATAATTTACGTTGCGCCTTAGTAGTAGCAATTTTTACAATGCGCCAATTGCGCAAAACATATTCATGGATTTCTGCGCGCACCCAGTGCACTGCAAAAGATACCAAGCGCACACCTTTTTGCGGATCAAATTTTTTCACAGCTTTCATAAGGCCTACATTGCCTTCCTGAATTAAATCAGCAATAGGTAAGCCGTAACCGTTGTATCCACGCGCCACCTGAACAACAAAGCGTAGGTGATGGAGAATCAAAGTACGTGCCGCATCAAGATCATTATCCTCATGCAGGCGTACAGCCAGAGCATGCTCTTGTTCTGCATCCAACACAGGTATTTGATAGGCAGACGCAATATAGCTATCTACGTTCGCTGTGGATACGCTTAGAGGTGTCTGTGGGGGCATAATCGACTTTGTCATATACTGTGATTTCCTCTCTTAAAGATCATGTGAATGATGTAATTTTAGCACTCTTGATATTAGAGTGCTAACCTGCCCATGAGTTCAATAATAAAGCCGATGTTTGGTGTAACCGCATCGATTCAAGGCTTAATAAGCATTATTTTTATAAGGTTAATAATCCAAAATCAGCGGTACTCTTGCTCAAGATTCTTCTCGTCTATGCATTTCGAAATAATGAAGATTTCATAGCGTTTTGATTTATTAAATCCCGTTTGTTGTTACGTCGCTTCGAAAGCACGCTTCACCCGGTAACCTATTGTTTCAAAATGCTGAGTCAGTATCTTTGTTGCCACACAGGCGTTGAGAAGCTCTCATGAAGGAACAAATTTGGAGCTAACTCATAGAAAAATATCAGAATGGAGTTGATGTCCTTTTATCGGTCTAAATTTGGACTTTGTCTATTTCGAATACGCCTAAAAATATATTTCCATACAATTTAGTTAGATTACGTATCTTAAAAAATAAATACATGCCTGGCGTACAAGTAAGCAAATCTGATTTAGCGCATATCTTTGGTGTTGATCAACCCACCATTGATCATTGGATTCAAAGGGGCTTGCCCTATATCCGCAAGCGTTTAGCGGGGATTCCTGTAGCGAATAACGAACGTGAACTTGTTTTTGATACTGCAGATGTAATTAATTGGCGTCTCTCGATTTCTAACTTAGAACAAGAATGGTGACATCAACTAATTCTTAAATTCTTCCTCTAGGAAAATATTTCAATAGGCACAAGGATGAGTGCTCAAAACCTACAAACTTTTTCTTCTCAACCGTCTTACTATGCGATGAATATGAAAAATGATCACTGGGTGAGGATTAGTGATTCTTATTCCAATCTTGAAGATGCTAGAAATGTCTACCATAAATTATTAAAAAGGCATCCTTTCGCACGCCTTGGCGGCAGTAAACATCTTTCAGTTAAAGCTAGATCTAGTTGAAATTAGCTAGGTTGAATTTTGGCAATGCGATGCCCTACCGCTAGCCAGGAACCAAACAGTCCTAAAAAAATACTGCTCCCAATTAACGAAATACTTTGCACAAAACTCGGTAGCATTAACTTAAAGTCACTATTGTAGAGGCCTATTAGATCCTGAGCAGGTTGGCGCACAACGAGCAGTACGATAAATACTAGCAGTAGCGCGAGTATTCCGCCTAATAGACCAAACCACAAACCGCCGTATAAAAATGGACGACGAATAAATCGATCAGTTGCACCAATCAGTTTGGTAACTTCAATTTCTGCACGGCGATTTTCAATATCTAAGCGAATACTGTTGCCCACCACCAATAAAACCGAAAGTCCTAGCATGATGCCAATAGCAGTAATTGCGCGGCGAATAATATCGGTAATGGTTTGTAAACGCTGTAGCCATTGCATGTCTAACTGTACTTGCTCAACATTCGCTAAAGATTGAAATTCTTTTTCGAGTGCATTTAATGAGTCACTTTGCTTAGCTAATTCAATAGGAGTGACTATTAATGTCGGTGGCAAAGGATTGTTTGGTAAGCCTTCTAGTAATTCACCAAATTCACTACGTTTTTTAAATTCTTTTAGTGCTAAATCAGCGGAGACATAGTCAATATTTTCTACTTGTGCATGTTCTGAAAGTTTACTTTTTAATTGCTTTACCGCTAGTTCTGAAGTTTCGGTGTTTAAGAACAGTGAGATCTGACCTGAGTCGTCCCACTTGTGAGTGACGGTTTGTAGGTTATTGAGTAATATATATAAGACTGCGGGCAATGCGAGTGCGATAGCAACCATTAACAGCGTAAAGGTGGTGGCGAAGGGGGTTCGATAAAGTTTGCCTAAGCTAAACAACAGTACGCGAAGATGGTCGCGAACGTAAGCGCGCAAACGAGTTTTTGCACTCGGTTTGGCAAGCGGCTGCTGACGTCTGCTTTTCACCATGCGCTAATTAAGAATCTCGAAGTTTTGAGCATCTTGAGGGCTTTGCGAATCGATACATTCTCCATCACGCAAGCGAATAATTCGCTTTTGCATACGTTTAATGAGTTCTAAATCATGACTAGCAATCAGTACCGTAACGCCAACTTGATTAAAGTCATTAAATAAACGCATGATTTCAGCAGAAAGCTCTGGATCAAGATTCCCTGTAGGTTCATCAGCTAATAAGATAGCAGGCTTATGTACTACAGCTCGTGCAATACCTACACGTTGTTGTTCGCCACCAGATAAAGTTATTGGCATCATCTGTTCTTTATCAAGCAAATCAACTTTATCAAGTGCGGCGCGTACGCGGCGATTGATATCTACCTGCGCAAAGCCTGCTATTTGCAATGGTAGTGATACATTATCAAAAACGTTTCGATCATGTAATAAATGATGGTCTTGGAACACCACGCCCATGTGTCTGCGCAATGCGGGAACTTTACGTTTGGGTATGCGGGTTATATTTTTTTGATTAATAAATATCTGTCCGCGGGTAGGTCTTTCGATTGCAGCGATAAGTTTGAGAAGTGTACTTTTACCTGCGCCTGAGGGGCCGGTTAGAAAAGTCATCTCACCCTGCTCGATGGTTAAATTCAGATGGGCTAATGCATCACGGTTGCCCGGGTAACGCTTTGTAACATTTTGCAGTTCGATCATTGCGTCATGCCTACTTATAAAATTATCGTTTTAAGTTATTTCGGCAGTAATGGGTTCGCGCCCCAGTAAGGCGCCAGCATATTGGTGTGCATTGAACACACGTAAATCATCTACGGCTTCGCCCACGCCTATATAGCGAATCGGTATCTGCAATTTGTCTGCGATCGCTAACACGATGCCGCCTTTTGCGCTGCCATCTAATTTTGTAATAGCAAGACCCGTTACTCCTAAAGCTTGATGGAATTCAATCGCCTGATTAATGGCATTTTGTCCAGTGCCGCCTTCAAGTACTAGGAGAGTTTCATGTGGCGCTTCCGGTTCAATTTTTTGTAGCGCACGTTTAATCTTTTGTAACTCTTCCATTAAATTTTGTTGCGTATGTAGACGGCCTGCGGTGTCAGCAATTAAGACCTTCATATTACGTGCTTTAGCCGATTGATAGGCGTCGAATACTACTGCTGCACTATCGGCACCACTTTTTTGCGCAATTACTGGTGTGTTGATTCTTTTGCCCCACTCCTGTAATTGTTCCACTGCGGCAGCCCGGAAGGTGTCGCCAGCCGCCAGTAATACGGTTTGTCGGTACTCTACTAATCGCTGTGCAATTTTACCTATAGTGGTGGTTTTGCCAGCGCCGTTCACCCCTACCACTAGAATGGCGAAGGGCTGAATACTGCCCATAATCAGAGGTTTATTACAGGGAATTAGAATTTCTGCAATACTTTCTTGCAGAGCGCCATAAAGGACTTCAACATCAGTGAGTTGGATGCGACTCACGCGTGCTACAAGATCGATGATAATTTTATTAGTAGTTTCGATACCAACATCAGCCATCACTAATCGATCTTCTATTTCAGTGATCAGATCGTCGTCGAGTTCTTTTTTGCCCAGTACGGCAGAAGCTAAGCCTTCCGTTAAGGCGTCGCTGGTTTTGGATAATCCTTTGCGTAAGCGCTGGAAAACGCCTGTGTCAGTCATATAGAAATCCGCTTAATATAATTTCAGGCATAGATTTTGAACGAATGTTTATAGTATGGTCTAAGAAATACTGCTGTATATAAAACGGCGCTAATCCTAACATCAAGTACATTCACACGTAACAAATGAAGCTAATAAAAATTTTACCGCTACTATTTATAGCAGCGAGCTGCTCTAGTTTATCTGACAAACCTGATGCTACCTCAGAAATTGATAATCAAACTGCCATTACAGAAAGTTCTAACGGTACACACGAAAAGACTTTTAAAAATGGAATGAAAGTGATCGTCAAAGAGGATCATCGCGCTCCAGTTGTGATTTCACAGGTTTGGTATCGAGTAGGTTCAGCCCAAGAACATAGTGGCATCACTGGTGTATCGCACGTACTAGAACACATGATGTTCAAAGGCACCGAAAAATATCCTTCTGGAACATTTTCTTCTACTGTAGCAGAGATCGGCGCGCGCGATAATGCATTTACAGGGCGTGACTACACTGCGTACTACCAGTTAATGGGTAAAGATAATTTAGAGACAAGTTTTGAACTCGAATCTGATCGAATGTTAAATCTGATTTTGTCACCAGAAGATTTCATCAGTGAACTTGAAGTAGTCAAAGAAGAGCGACGTTTGCGTACCGATGATAATCCTAATGCATTGGTATACGAGCAATTATATTCAACCGCTTTTATAAATAGTCCTTACCATCATCCAATCATTGGCTGGATGGATGATTTGCATAACCTCGAAATTGAAGACTTAGCAGACTGGTATCAACGTTGGTACACGCCGAATAATGCTGCATTGGTAGTAGTTGGAGATGTAGATCCTGAACATGTGTTTGCAATGGCAGAGCAGTATTTTGGTGGGCTTGAGGGTCGCACAGTAAAACCTAGTAAGCCTAGGTTGGAGCATCCTCAAACTGGTTCTCGTCGCGTCGCGGTTAAAGCTATCGCCAAGTTGCCATATGTAATGTTGGGCTACAAAACGCCCTCATTGGCGACCGCTGAAGAGGATTGGGAACCTTATGCTTTAGCTGTATTAGGTGCAGTCTTAGATGGAGGCCGCAGTGCACGATTTAGTAAAAGGTTAGTGCGAGATAAAGAATTAGTCTCAGCTGCAGGCGCGGGCTACAACATATTTTCTCGCTACCCAACCTTATTCTTGTTCGACGCTACTCCGACTGAAAAGCACAGTATTGAAGAGGCGGAGCAGGCTTTATATGACGAAATTAAGGAAATACAAGAAAATTTAGTTAGTGATAAAGAATTAAAACGTGTGAAAGCACAGGTGATTGCTAGTGAAGTGTATCAGCAAGACTCAATTCAAAGACAAGCCACAGTGATTGGTAGTTTAGAAACGGTTGGTTTGGGTTGGCAAGTTATGGATGGATATAACCAACGTGTCAATGCCATTACAGCTGAACAAGTACGTGAGGTGGCGCGAAAATATTTAGTTGAAGAAGGCCTCACCGTATCCGTGTTGCAGCCGCTTGAGAAACAAGCACCCATAAACGAAAAACAATAAATTCTATATGATGCAAACTAATAAGAAATTTAGATTAATCACATATCCTCAATTATTGTCGAGTCGATTATTTTTCTGTGTACTGTTTATAAGTAGTTATTTTATTGTCGGTCACGTACATGCAGCACCGAAAATTGAACAATGGAATACTGCTAATGGCGTAAAAACGTTATTTGTTGCAGCACCTGAGCTAGCAATGTTAGATGTTGCGATCACATTTGATGCAGGCAGTGGGCGTGATGCGCAACTCGCGGGATTATCCAGGCTAACGCATAGCTTGTTAAACACAGGCACAGGAGCTCTGGATGCGGACGCGATTGCTGAGCAATTTGAAGATGTAGGTGCGCAATACGGGTCTAGTGTAAATTTAGATCGCTCAAGCGTTGCATTGCGCAGTCTAACGGATAAGGTATTGCTAGAGCCTGCATTGAAAACATTTATCGATGTGCTTACAAAGCCAAGTTTCCCAGAAAAGGACTTTTTGCGCTTAAAAAACCAGGCTTTGATTGCAATCAAGGACTCACAGCAGCGGCCAGCAGATATAGCCAGTCGAGCTTTTTATAAAGCTATATATGGCCAGCACCCTTATGCAAACCCGGCTTTGGGTTTTAAAGGATCCATAGAGTCGATTAGTTTAGAGGATGTTAAAAACTTTCATCAACAATATCTAGTTGCCGATAACGCTTTGATTACGATAGTAGGCGGTATTGATGATGAACAAGCGAAAAAAATTGCTGAACAAATTTCAGCAAACTTAGCACAGGGAGCTAAGCCTGAATCGTTAGCTCAACCAAAATCGTTAAATGAGGTTGCAGATGTTTATGTGCCTTATCCTTCGCAACAAGCGCATGTATATCTAGGGCAATTAGGTATTCAGCGCGGTCACCCAGACTACTTTACGCTTTACGCAGGGAACCATATATTGGGCGGCGGCGGCTTTACATCTCGGTTAGTAAAAGAAGTGCGTGTAGAGCGAGGGCTTTCTTATAGTGTCTATAGTTATTACTTCCCAATGTATCAACCAGGACCATTCACTCTGGGCTTGCAAACACGTAGTGATCAAGCACAACAAGCGGCAGAAGTATCTTTGCAGACCATCGAAAAATTTGTCAGCGAAGGCCCGACGGAAGATGAGCTTGCATCAGCAAAAAATAATATTATCGGCGGGTTCCCCCTACGCATAGACAGTAATCGTGACATATTAGGTTACCTGTCTTTGATTGGTTATTATGAACTGCCGTTAGATTATTTAGAAACCTTCACTAATAAAATTTCAGCCGTTACAGAAGATGAAATTATCAGTGCATTTAGTAAACATTTGCAACCGAACAAGCTAGTTAAGATTATTGTTGGTGGGCCAGTAGGTGGATCACAAGCCAGTGGCGAAAAGCAATAGTTTACGCATCATCGGTGGTGGTTGGCGCAGCCGTCGTATTCAATTTATAGATTCTCCAAAAATTAGGCCCACGCCTGATCGTGTGCGTGAGACTTTATTTAACTGGTTAGCCACTAATATTAGTGGCGCATCATGTTTAGATTTATTTGCTGGCAGTGGCGCATTAGGTTTCGAAGCCATGTCGCGTGGTGCTGATAAGGTTGTGCTGGTGGAAGAAGATGCACGCATTGCGGCCATGCTTAAGGAACAAAAAGATCAGTTCAATGCACAGATGATCGAAATTAGAAACCAAGATGCGTTGCATTACTTACAAAATGAAAATCAGCAATATGATGTTATTTTCTTAGACCCCCCTTTTGATAGCGATCTATTAGAAAAAGTCATTCCCATGATACTTAAGCAACAATTCCTAAACACAAATGGTCTGATATATGTAGAGTCTGCTGTACAACAAAAAGATATAAAAAATCTCGAATTATTACTAGAAACCTTAAGCTGTATACATGAAAAAGTAAGTGGCGAAGTCCGCTATGCTTTGTATAAAGCGATATATAGCCGTAATAGTGTAAATTAATCGCGATTATTAACGGTATTCATATTAGAATTTGTTCATGGCACTAATCGCAGTTTACCCAGGTACTTTTGATCCCATCACTAATGGTCATACAGACTTAGTACGCCGAGCATGCGAAATTTTTGATGAAGTCGTGGTTGGTGTTGCCACAACAGGTGGGAATAAAGAGCCGTTTTTCGTTGTCGATGAGCGTGTTGCGCTTGCTGAACAAGCACTCGTAAAGTATCCAAATGCAAAAGTACGTGGTTTTGATGGTTTATTGGTAGAATTTGCACGCCAACAAAAGGCTAAAGTTATCTTGCGTGGTTTACGAGCGGTGTCAGATTTTGAGTTTGAATTTCAATTGGCGAGCATGAATCGACAGTTAGATCACGAGCTCGAGTCGATGTTCTTAACGCCAGCAGAAGAGTATGCCTATATCTCATCAAGTTTGGTGCGCGAAATTGCCAGGTTGGGTGGTGATGTCTCTAAGTTTGTGTCGTCTGCGGTTGTAAAGGCTTTAAAAGCAAGAACCTCTTGTTAATTTGCCAGATTAACTTGCATGGTAATTCATAGGCCGTTGATGCGTTGCTTCTCCATTGTGTGGTTAGCAATATTGGTTTTGTTGCATGCGTGTAACACACAATCTGAATTACCACAGCCATTTAACTCTAGCCAAGAAAAATTTGCGGTTGCCAGCGCTCATCCTCTCGCGACTCAGGCAGGTATTGAGATCTTGCAACAAGGGGGCAATGCTTTTGATGCTGCGGTAGCGGTTACCGCCGTACTTGCAGTAGTAGAACCCTATGCTTCTGGTTTAGGCGGCGGCGGCTTTTGGTTATTGCATGTAGCAGCTGAAGACCATGACGTTATGATTGATGGTCGTGAAGTAGCGCCCCAAGCTGCGACGCGAGATATGTACATTGATGAGAAGGGTATGCCTACAAAACAGTCAGTTAATGGCCCATTGGCTGCTGGTATACCTGGCACACCAGCAGCAATGGCGCACCTATCAGAACAATATGGTCGGCTGCCATTGAAAACTTCATTAAATGCTGCAATTGAATTGGCACGTAATGGTTTTGTTGTTAGCGAATTTTATATTTCACGTGCAAATGCCGTAATCAATCGTCTTAAAAGTTTTCCTCAAACAGAGGAATTATTTTTGCAACATAGCGAGACTCCACAACCAGGATATGTTTTACAACAATCTGATCTCGCGCAAGTTTTAGAAGAGATAAGTCAATATGGTGAGGATGGTTTCTATCGTGGGGAAGTTGCTAATAAATTAGTTACGAGTGTGCAACAAGCGGGCGGTATTTGGCAGCTACAAGATTTAGTAGATTATAAGATTATTGAGCGTCAACCGGTGATTGGAGAATATAAGAATATTGAAATAGTCAGTGCAGCTTTGCCTTCTTCAGGCGGCATAGTGTTGATGCAAATCTTGAATATGTTATCGAACTTTGATTTGCAAGCGATGAATGAAGTGCAGCGCAAGCATCTAATTGTTGAAGCTATGCGTCGCGCCTATCACGATCGCGCAGCATATCTTGGTGATGCAGATTATGTGGATGTGGCAATAGAAGAATTATTGTCAACTGAGCATGCAGAAAAAAGTATTGCTGATTTAAGTATGCTACACGCAACACCTAGTCAGCATTATATTCAGCAAGATATTGCCAATGCATTACCACTTAATGAAGAGGCACAAAATACTACACATTTTTCAATCTTAGATCAGCAGGGTAACCAGGTCGCTGCAACGCTATCTATTAACTACTACTTTGGTTCAGGCTTTGTGGCTGAAGGAACTGGAGTGTTGCTAAATAATGAAATGAATGATTTCGCTATTCAACCTGGCCATGCAAACTTATGGGGTTTGGTGGGTAGTGAGGCGAATTCGATTGATCCCGGCAAACGCATGTTATCTAGTATGTCGCCGACGTTTTTATTTGATGGCGAGCGTACGGCTATATTAGGTACACCTGGTGGCAGTCGTATTATTAGTATGGTGTTGTTGTCGACTTTGGCTTTTGCTGAGGGCGCTAGTGCTTTGCAGATGGTGAAGTTGCCACGCTTCCATCACCAATATCTACCAGATGAAATACAGTTTGAAACAGGAGCATTAACTTCTAAAACCCAGAGCTTATTAGAGTCAATGGGTCATACAGTAAAAGATCTAGAACGTAATTATGGAAATATGCATGCTGTTATTTGGAATCAACAAAGCAACACAATTACTGCAGCTAGTGATCCACGTGGCATCGGGCTTGCGAAAGTTGGCCCTTGATTGATTAGCAATTACTTACACTATGAGTGATAAATTGTGCAGTTAGTATATTTCGTAAGCCCAATGTGTTCTTGGTGTTGGGGGTTTCCCCCTGTGATTCAGCAACTCAAGGCAGCATACCCAACATACAGTATTCGTTTGGTATTGACTCCCTTTAGAATTGATACCACACAAGCAATGGATGATGCTTTACGAAACTATGTATTAGATCAGTGGAAAAATGTAAATAAAACAACGGCTCAACCATTTGATTTTAGTTTTGCTATGCCTGCTAAGTTTATTTATAACACCCGTTTAGTATGCCGTTCAATTAAAGCTTTTAATAAACAGCGACCACAGCAAGAGTTAGAATACTTACGTGCACTGCAACATGCCTTCTATGTTGAAAATAAAGACCTCACAAGTGAAGAAGTGCTAATAGAAGTTACAAACAATTTTTCAGTAGATGCCAATTTGTTTGCTGATGATTTCAGTAGTAAGGAAATTGCTGTTGAACTTGAGCAAGACTTTAGTCTTAGCCGACTACTGGCGGTGCAAAGTTATCCTACTTTGATGACAGAGAAGGATGGTCGTTATGCCATGCTGGTGAATGGCTATATGCCTTATCAAGAAGTGGCCGCAAGAATCGAAAATATAACTGCAAGCTAATGTTACTGTTGGTAGCTTTACTTTTCAGGACTGGTAGAGGAGGCTGGAGGCTCTTTGTTTTCTTCTGTGTAGCTATTACGCAAGACCTCAATTTGCCAGGTCTGCAAAGTATCAGCATCGGTGAGCACAAAAGTGTCTTCACCCACTTTACTGATTGAATAGCGTTCCTTGTCTGATAAATCCATTGATGGTGTGCAAGTAGTTAAAACAAGTTGTTCAGCTGCACATATTGAACTGATTCACACATTTGCTCCTACTGGATATAGATGCAAGGTGTGATCTAAATCACGAGTGACCACTCAATTGACAGTCGGTAGGAATAAGCATTTCAATGGACTAGGCGACTAATTCTTTATAGTTGGAGCATGTAAAAAATAAATAATTTTGTCGCTTATTTTATTATCAGCCAAGATACGAAAATGGCCTAACCCTGTAGTAGCAAATAGTTTGGCAGTAGCAAATCCATTCGCTACTGTTTCGGCCTCTGAGAAAGGTACTACACGATCTTTATGGTCGTGAACCACCAACGTTTCGCCTGTGTAATGTTGTAAAAACTCAACGACAGACATACGTTCAATTTTGCGTTTGGCAATTATTTCAAGTTTTTGATGGAAAATAGCTAAGATGTTATCTGGTAACTGCATAGCTTGCGCAAAAGAGGCAAATATATCTATAAGCTTATTCGGTCCAGCAATTAAAACTATTTTATCTACAGTTGATAGATGCGAAGTTTCTTTTGTCAACTCAAGTGCATAAGCATTGGCCATGGCGCCAAAAGAATGGCCGATTAAAGCGTCTACAGATTCTGCGTATTGACTTACATCCAATAAAGCTTGGGTGTTGTGTAGCAAGTTGGTTTTTTTGCCAGTAGATTTTCCGTGTGCAGGGCTATCATAGGCGATTACGTTCAGGCCGCCTTCCAGTAGCTTTTGTATGATGTGTGAATAATTTAAGGCATACCCACCCCAGCCGTGAGTGAGTAATATTGTTTTTGGCTTGTTTGTATTATTAGAATTTCTCCACTCATATACCGATATTTTATATTCGCCGCTATCAATAAAGTACTGTTTAACCTGTTGTAATAGTTCTTTTTCTATGCCGCGTAGAGGCTTTTTTTTAATTCGCGGCTTACAAAATATAGACCAGGCAATTTCTGCTGAATATTTGGGCGATATCTTGGAGAAAATTTTAAAGAAGTTGGTAAAAATTATTTTTAGTAGAGCTTCCATTGAGGTTCATGCAAAAATATTTAATGCTGACACTGTACACAAAAGAAGCTACTGCGTTGGCTAATCGTGCGAACTTTTATTGGGTTATTGCATACCGGACAGGGCTTTCCGGTTTGGTTGTAAACATTCAATTTATTTGCAAAGTAACCTGGTTTGCCATCTTCACGTACAAAGTTGCGGAGTGTAGTGCCACCTAACTTGATGGCGTGGGCAAGCACTTGTTTGATATTTTTGGCAAGTATTTCATAACGTGCCAAGGAAATTCGTCCTGCTGCGCGTTGCGGGTGAATGCCGCTTAAAAAAAGTGATTCGCTGGCATAAATATTACCTACACCGACCACAATGCGGCTATTCATGATAAATGTTTTAACGTTTACTTTTTTGGCTTGCGCAAGATGATGTAAATATTCTCCAGTAAATTCTTCGCCTAAAGGTTCAGGCCCAAGATATTTTAGTAATTTATGCTGTAAAGGGTCTTGGCTGGTCCAAAGCACTGCGCCAAAACGTCTGGGATCATGAAAGCGCAGGGTTTTGTTACTAAACACAATATCAATATGATCATGTTTGTTTGGTTCAATTTGGTGGCTAACCACGCGTAAGCTACCGGACATGCCTAGATGTATGATCAAGTGTCCAGTCTGAGTCTCGAATAATAAATATTTAGCGCGTCGCTGAATATCTTTTATGGTTTGATTCTTGAGTTTTTGCTTGAGGTTGTGTGTTACGGGCCAGCGCAGACTAGCTTGACGTATTACTACACTTTGAACTTGTTGTTTTTTAACATACGGAGTTATGCCTCTTTTAGTTGTTTCTACCTCAGGTAACTCTGGCATTAAAATCAGGCCTGATAAAAAGCTTCAATCTCAACTAACAAATTCTCTCTACACATATCGCCTAGTAATAATGCGCGCGGTGTAGTATTGGAAAGTCTTGCAGCTAATACTTGATTGATTTGCTTAACATCTTCGCGATTGCGTATATAGACTTTCATATACAGTAAATCGTCTTGTGCATTAAGCTGCGTTTGATGTTTATCATTAGCATGTGTGACGAGTGTTTCTATGTTGTTGATACTTTCGTTTAGTTGTGCACAAACGTCATCAATATGCAGGGTTTCATGACCTATTATGCTGGCAGTGCCGGAGACGTAGAAATGTGTACGTTGCCCCCAAGTTTTCAAAAGTCCGCGCGAAAATAATGGCTGTGTATGATGGTCATCCACTGGATAGTGGTATGCACTGGTTTGGCGCGGATTTTCTACTGCTGTGCCAGGGGTGTCGCTAGCTAGAAAGTAAATTTGCAAATTATTATCATGGCTGCCGATTACCGTGGCGGCTGGATAGACTTGTGTTTTGATGCCACTGTCCTGCATAGCTTGCAATCTGCCATGACAAAATACTTCATAACGGTTTTGCGGTGCTCGCTGTGAGTCCGTATCAGTGATCTGAGGAAAGAAATTCCAGGTACGCAACAGGTGGTTGCATGTAGAACTTTGCAGACACTCATATATTTCGCAATAGGCTTTATGCGTGAGGCTTTGAACATCTTCGCCTGCTGAGCAGGGGAGTTGAATCAGCCCAAACATCATTTGTGATGTATGCGCATAGCGAATATTTTTATAGCGTGCTTGAGCTACTTGCTGGTCGGTGAACCAATATTGCGCAAATAGATTTGAGCCGAGTAGCTCTAGTTCAGTTTGGATGGACAGGTAATCATGGTTTGCATTGTCACTGTCACCAAAGTATAGGTGCGTTAATAACGGTTGCTGTATGGGTAAAGTGGCTGCGTCTTCGCACACGATGATGTCGAGTGGAGGGGCAGCATCACTTGAACTGGGATTATTCATATTGATAACTGTAACGCGACAAGCCAGGTCTCGCTAGCAAGCAAATTTGATTTTAGGATTAGTTCAGCCGATTCGATTAGCTAATTAATGGTAAGTATAAGGTCGATGGAGATACTGCCTAAAATTATTAAGCTCGACGTCGTCGAATTCCAATAAATATTCCGAATAACAGCACACCTAATGGCACAATGAGTAAATAGGTAGCTGCTAGCGCTGCAATTGCGGGCTTGCTGAATTCAATCGATATATCAGGCGCTTGGTAAGGCAATAGGGAGATGCGTTGATCGTCGTGTGCTAGCCACTGCAATATACTTACTATCAGTGTTAGATTTGCGCCATGGCCAATGTAAGCATTGGCGGCGAAATCACTGTCGCCCATCAGCACCACGCGTTGCATTGTGTTTTTATCTAATACCCTGATTAAGCTTGCGGCCATTAATAGCGGCCCTTCTGTGTCACCGGTTTCGCTATCAAATACGATATTTTCACCACTTAGTGCGCTGGCTTCAGACCACGCACGGGGTAACGAGTAAAATAACGGTTGAGCTTTCCATTTATCAGGAGTTGCTATAGCAATACCTGCTGCAAATGGAAACAGCGTTTGGTTTTTTAATTTACTGGTGATGCCATGTTGCTGATATTCAACCACTGGTACTACCGCGGGGTGTTTAATGCCAAGCATGCTGCGTAGTTCTAGATTGGCATCGATAATCGTGCCGTTAATCCAACTTAGACCTAACTTTTTTGCCAATATAGGTAGGGGTTTATTTTCTGCACTGTCTGATGGCCAAGGGTCTGATAGCCATAATAAATTTCCGCCAGCTTCGATGAATTCTATAATTAATTTTTCTTCGCCTGCTAAAAGCGCTGATTGTGGCGCTGCAATCACTAATACTGAAATATTGTCTGGAACAACAGTGGTCTTTAATAAATTTAGATCTTGAACTTGTACGCCACTAGTTTCAAGCGTTTGCTTGAGTGTGCTATAGCCTTGGTTTTCTTCATTAAATGGGTCACGTTCTCCATGGCCAGTTAAAAAAGCCACCCATGGACTAGTTTGTCGTGTTAAGCGTTGCAAAGCATTGGTGATTTCGCGCTCCGTAATCTTATCTACAATTTCAAAACGACTATTGTAATCAAGACGCATTTGATTAGGGTTTTGTAAATGCAATTCTTTAGCTAGTAGGACATCCTTATCGAGATCTAAAAATTTAAAGTCAATATCAGGATTAATAGACGAATACTTTTTTACTTGTCTTAATACAGCTTGTCGTTCACTTGCCGCATTACGTGCTAGTACAGTCACCAATAAAGTTTGATCTACTTGCCGTAAAACCTCACGACTGGTTTCGCTTAAGCTGTTTCGACTATCTCGTGTCCAGTCAAACACGCGATGATAATTTTGCGTCAACCAAGCACAGGTGCCAATTATTAATAGCAATAGCGCAAGTTCGAGCCATTTACGAGTTTGATTTTTTATCTTATTGGTGATCATGGCCATGCTTTAGTTTGCGTATGCAAAGTGTTAAAAATAAGATCGCAAACAAAATAAAATAAGCCACGTGTGTAGTGTCAATTGAGCCCGTTATTAAGGCTGCCAAGTGAGGGATGTTGGATAGATAAAGGAATAGCTCGCTGCTACTCGCGGTGGCTGAGCCAGACATATAGAGCATAACCATGATTAACAGTAAGCCAATGATAGCGGCAGTCGCGATAATCGGCACACGGGTGAGGTTAGCAATGAATAATGCAGCTGCATTAAATGAACTAATAAACAAAAATGCCGCTAAACAAGTTGCTGCCACTTTGCCGTAATCAATTGGGGTGAAGTAACCAAGAATTAACGCAAAGCAGCTACAAATAATTGTATAGATAAAAGCTAATAGAGCTAAGGCGAAGTATTTTCCTAAAACAATTTGAGTTGCACTGACTGGCGCACTGGTTAATAAAAGATTAGTTCCAAAGTAGCGTTCTTCGGTAGAACTGCGAACAGCAAATAGCGGCACAACTAAAATTCCTACAATTGCTACCCAGAACATATAAGGTGCGATCACTAAATCTGTTAAGCCCGGGGCTTGTTTTAACCCCACTAGTTTAGATTGTACTTCGCTATAAAAATTATTCAGTAAAATTAATAACAATAAACCTAAGACAAATAACGCAACAGCAAACAGAGCCCATGCAATCGGCGTATACCACACGCGCTTAAATTCATTTTGTATAATAGACCAGATCATGTTTATCTCGCTGGAGAGGTAGCAGAGTCGCGCATCACAAGATCTAGAAACACTTTTTCTAAAGAGCCGCCAATTGAGCCCATTTCATATAACTGCCAATCATTTTCGAGCGCACGCACCTGTACATGTTGTATAAACTGCATATCGCTATAACGGCAAATATATTTTCCAAACTGGGAACAACTTACTGATTCACAACCAGGAATATCTTTGAGCTCATCAATTGTAGGGTTGCCATTGAAACGAAGTTTTACGCGTTTACTTTCTTTACGATTACTAGAACTTTGATTTAACTCCTCTAGAGTTTGATCTAGTAAGAGAGAGCCTTGATCAATTATCAATACGCGGTTGCAAGTTGATTCTGCTTCAGCTAACAGGTGTGTAGATAACAGTACACTATGATTTTTAGAAAGTTCCCCTAGCAATGAGCGAATATCTTGCATCTGTACTGGATCAAGCCCAACAGTAGGTTCATCTAAGATAACTAATGCAGGGTTGTGAATAATGGCTTGCGCTATGCCAACACGCTGTTTAAAACCTTTTGATAAATTCGCAATAAGTTTTTTTTCGACGTTGTTTAAACCGCAGACTTCTATTGCATGACTAACACTTTTAGAAATCGTTTGTTTAGTCACAGCATGTATACGTGCAGCAAATTGCAAATATTCTTTAACCGTGAGTTCTTGGTAAAGAGGCGGAGTGTCTGGCAAGTAGCCTAAGTTACTTTTTGCTGGTTTTGGGTGAGTAGCGATGTTGCTACTACAGATATGAACTTCACCAGAATCGGGAGTTAGGTTTCCAGTGATTATGTTAAGCGTGGTAGATTTTCCGGCACCATTAGCACCTAATAAAGCCACCACTTCGCCACGCTGAATTTCGAAATTAAGACCCTCGACGGCTTTTTGGCCATCAAAACTACGGGATAAACCTTTTACAGACAGCAATGTATCTTGCGTCATAGGAGGGTTCTTTTCACTATAATTTGGTAATGCATGTTTCTAAGTGTAGAGGTAAAGCGCTAATTTTGAATTTGTATTGATTAAATACAGTTGTGTTCTACATATAATTTAATCGAATGATTACTGAATTATACAAGTTTTGTTTTTTTATTATCGCGCTAAAATTCATTGTCTGCATTAAATCAGCAACTTACAGATTAGATATATGATGGCCAATATGAGCTCATGTCAGATATCTACTGGCGCGCACCAGTAATCACATAGCTCTTCACTTAATCGCTTACTGGCCGTATTATCTATATAGCAAGGATGCTGTGCTTATTCATAAAATAATAACAATAATTAACTAGGATCTGACGTATGTTGAATGGATTAGTTTCTTTGCCTTGGTGGGGCTATATCGTAGTCGCACTCGTACTTACCCACATTACCATTGCTGCAGTCACACTATACTTACATCGTTGCCAAGCACATTGTGCTTTAGAACTGCATCCCATCGTTGCACATTTTTTCCGCTTTTGGTTGTGGCTGACGACTGGCATGATAACTAAAGAATGGGTTGCAATTCATCGTAAGCATCATGCGAAAACAGAAACCGAAGCAGATCCGCATAGTCCACACACAAAAGGGATTGCTAAAGTATTTTGGCAAGGTGCAGAGCTGTATCAAGAAGAAGCAAAAAATTTAGAAACACTAGAGAAGTACGGACATGGAACACCTGAAGATTGGATTGAGCACAAATTGTATGCGCGATATAACACAATTGGTCTTGTATTGAGTTTCATCCTTAACTTTTTATTATTTGGCGTTATAGGGGTCACAATTTGGGCTGTGCAAATGATATGGATTCCCTTGAATGCTGCAGGGATCATTAATGGTATTGGGCATTATTGGGGCTATAGAAACTTTGAAACTGAAGATGGTTCAACCAATATTATTTTTCTTGGTTTTATAATTGGTGGCGAAGAACTGCATAATAATCATCATGCTTATCCAAGTTCCGCAAAGTTTTCCAGCAAATGGTGGGAGCTTGATATCGGGTGGCTTTACATTCAGCTACTTTGTTTGTTTGGGCTAGCGAAAGTACGCAGACGAGCTCCGCAACCAATGCGATTATTAAACAAGGATATAATCGATTTAGAAACCGCTAAAGCTATGGTGACTAGCAAATTACATGTTATGGCGGAATACGCTCACCAGGTTACCTTGCCTACTTTCCATGCAGAGCTACCTGACTTTGAAGAACGCTATAAAACACTTGTTAGCCAAATGCGTACCGCATTAGTGCGCGAAGATAGTCGCATGAAACCTTTACATCGTGAACATTTACAAGAACTATTACAAAATAGTGAAGCATTGCACACGGTGTATGAAATGCGTCGTAAGCTACAAGATCTTTGGAACGAAACTCACGCAAGTCACGAGCGTATGATCCAAGCGATTATAGATTGGTGCAAAGAAGCTGAAGCAACTGGGATTAAAGTGTTAGAGGATTTTGCGCAGAGTCTGCGTGGTTACGCATTGCAACCAGCCGTATAAACTTCTTTGAAATTTGAAGATTGCTTAAATATGAGGCGGAGTGCTTTTTGAAGAGCGAGCGGGCGCAATGGGTAGGAGTTGGAGTACCGCAGGATCAGTTAGTATGTTTAACCGTAATTAATCAGACGTGAGTCAATGAGCACATAGGCAAGTGCGACAACGCCTTAGTGAATTTTTATAGTTGGAACAATATGCAGGTTTTGCTATTTGATCTTCGCTTCTTTATACATGACATGTTTACGCACAACTGGATCAAATTTTTTCATCTCAAGTTTTTCGGTCATGGTGCGTTTGTTTTTGCTGGTGGTGTAGAAATGACCCGTACCTGCGCTGGATACCAATTTAATTTTTTCGCGAGCTGATTTAGCCATGGGGTTACACCTTAATGCCGCGTTTGCGGACGTCAGTTAGCACTTCATCAATGCCTTTCTTATCAATAATGCGCATACCCTTAGTTGATACGCGAAGCTTTACCCACTTATTCTCACTCTCCACCCAAAAGCGGTGAGACTGAATATTAGGCATAAAGCGGCGACGTGTTTTATTATGGGCGTGGGAAACGTTATTACCAGCGACTGGTCGTTTTCCGGTTACCTGGCAAACTCGAGACATGATTAATAAATTCTTTCAAATAAGGCGCGTGAAGATAACAGAATCGCCAAAACGGCACAAGCGAGCCCCCCTTTTAAGTAACAATGGACAAGACATATAGCCCTTTTTAGGCCTTAAATTGCCACACCTACTAAATAAGCGATACATTTAAGCAATGGACACAATTTTTCTGCGTGATTTAGAAATCAACGCCACTATTGGCATATTCGAATGGGAGAAGCGCATCAAACAAAAGGTGCGAATTGACCTGGAGATGGCCACGGATATCACCAAGGCGGCAGCAAGTGACGCCATTGAGAACACACTGGATTACAAAGCCATATCCAAGCGAATCATCCAGTTTGTAGAAGATAGCCGCTATGAGCTGATTGAAACTCTGATTGAGAAGGTAAGCGAAATATTACTTAAAGAATTCGATGTCTCCTGGACCAGGGTCACCATCAGCAAGCCAGGAGCGGTCCGAGGCTCTCGTGATGTGGGCATCACCATAGAACGCGGTGCGAAGACTGACTGATGGCACGTGTATATGTAAGTATCGGTAGTAACATCGATAAAGAAAAAAATATATCTTCATCTGTGAAGGTTTTGCAAGACCATTTTGGTGATTTGGATATATCCAATGTCTACGAGACCAAAGCAGTTGGCTTTGAGGGTGACGATTTTCATAATCTAGTGGTCGGTTTTAACACAGATGAATCGCCACTAGAGATTAGTAAAGTTCTAAAAAAGATCGAAGCAAATCACGACCGTACCCGCGGCAAAGAAAAGTTTGAGTCGCGTACTTTGGATCTAGATCAATTATTGTATGGCGATTTAGTCATGCAAATGGATGGCATAAATCTTCCACACCCAGACATTATGCGCTACAACTTTGTGTTAAAACCGTTAACTGAATTAGCTGGAGATGTTGAGCACCCTGAAGAAGAAAAAACTATCAATAAACTTTGGGGTAAATATGAAGAAAAAGGCGAGATGGAAATTGTGGATTATGGCTTTTAATTACGACTTACAGCCTAAAGTGGAATATCAGTAGCATCATCACATTGATTATTAACAATAAGCTATAAGTTATTTGGGGCCTGAGTTCAAAACAATAATATCGTAAATTATATAAAAGTATGAGTGTAAATAATTATTATTATGTCAGATACAATTGAAATTAATATTTCTTTAAAATCAGTAATTAAATTATATATAGCTATATTCGCATTAGTTTTGTTTTTCCATGTTTTGGCACTTTTTGTAAAGCATGGTCTTGGTTATGCGTCTGCTAAGGGCCTGGTATCACTTTTTCTTCTTGATTTTGAGAGCAATGTGCCCACTCTCTTTTCCGTTTTTTTATTTTTGCAGATATCCGTTATTTGCATGGCTATCGGATTTAACAGAACTAATGGCCGAGGCTATTGGTTGATACTTTGTTTATTGTTTGCATTATTTGCACTTGATGAATTTGCATCACTTCATAAAATTATCAATGAACCAGTACATATAGCTCTTTCTACATCTGGTTTTTTTTATTTTGCATGGATAATTCCTTATGGCGTGTTTACATTGATTATTGGGATTATTTTTACTCCATGGCTGATTAAGCTTCCTAGATTAACGAGAAGCGGTTTTCTGGTAAGTGCAACGATATATATTTTTGGCGTTCTAGTGCTGGAAGGTATGGGTGGCTGGTATCTAGAAGGTAAAACTGGGCAGCATGATATTGTGTATGACTTAATAATAACTGCAGAAGAAAGTTGCGAATTAATTGGTCTTTTAATATTTTTCTATTTTTCAGTAGATTATCTCATCACAAACACTGGTGTTAGACGAATTCAACTAAAAAAATAGATAAGCTCTATAGCTGTTTTATCTCGCACCCAAACTATTAATCTAATTAGCCAGTTAAGTGGGACAACCTCAAAAAAGAAAAAGGAAGATGGGTGCCGGATTTGATATTTGAATATCTATAGCAAATTTCTACCGACATAAAGCTAACATTTAAGTTGAAAAGAATAGTTATTGGTATTGCCTTGAGCAAGTTGCAAATCTGTCTGCATTAAGCACACAATATGAGATGACTGGGGAACGCGTGACGAGAAATTTATGGATAGATGTAGCATAGGTGCAGCTTTCATCAAGCGTGTTAGTAATGAAGTATTGGATTCTACTGCGATAAACCACCCGTATTTACAAGCGATACGTAAGGGTGACTTCCCCAATATTAACTTCGCATTTAAGGATTTTGCATTCCAATACGGTATATATAGCGCTCAGTTTGTTATTTATTTATCGGCAGTAATTGAGAACTTTAGCAACACCAAGCACAAGCAAATACTTCAGGCTAATTTAGCCGAAGAGAATGGCAACATCCACGATGTTGAACTACCATTTGATGTATTGGCTAGTGTAGAAAATCAATCACACACGCATTTATTTCGCCGCTTTCAAAAAGCCCTTGGGGTTGATGACGAATACTGCAAGACTGCATCTGATCGCCAAGCCGGCCTGCAGTGGAGCCAACAGTTTTTACAGCTTTGTGAAATGAACGAGTGTATCGGTATAGGCGCCATAGGTATTGGCACTGAACTTATCGTTTCCCATATTTATAATCAGATTCTTGAAGGACTTAAAGCCCATAGCAATCTGACAATGACGCAACGCGTATTTTTTGATTTGCACAGTGAATGTGATGAAGAGCATGCTGCCCAGATGCTATTGGTTGCCGAAGATTTAGCAAAAGACCAAAATGCATGCGAACAAATTGAATATGGCGTGAACATGGCCGTCAACATGCGGACTGTGTTTTGGGATAAAATGCTAGAACGTGCTCAAAGTTTCCCTGCCTCTGCCTCCCGTAGTACTGAGAAGTTATCTGAAATTGGATACCAAACAAGTCTATAACGACAATGCCAATAAGTGGTTGCGCTTAGCGCCGAGCTCGTTGTCTGATTTTACTGCACGCCCTCTAGTATTTGAAGCTTGTGGTGATCTAAATGCTCGCTCGGTTCTTGATATAGGCTGCGGTGAAGGGTATTGCGCGCGTGAGTTGAAGCGTCAGGGCGCAGGCGATTACTTGGGCGTGGATTTGTCATTACAAATGATTGAAGCCGCTCAGATGCAGGAGGCGAAAGATCAGTACGGGATTGAGTACCGCGCCTGCAATGTGGTGGAGTTTACACCTGATAGACAATTCGATCTTTGCATTGCAGTATTCTTGTTTAACTACTTGCGTGTAGAAGAAATGCAGCGTGTGTTTTCCATGGTGCATAAGGCTTTACAGCCGCAGGGGCAATTTATTTTTAGCGTGCCTCATCCTTTCTTTCCATTTATACGTACCAAACAAACAGCACCTTTTTACTTTGCCTCCACCGGAAAGAACTATTTTGCCGATGTTAACCAGCAGTTTGAGGGAGAAATTTGGAAGCGTGATGGCGAGCCTTTGCATGTACAGTGTGTGCACAAAACGTTTAGCAATTATTTTGATGCCTTACACCAGGCGGGCTTTTGTGTCATGCCTGAGGTAAAAGAGTTAACAGTTACGCCCGAGTTGGTCGCGATAGACAAGGAATTTTTCTCGCCGCTGCTAAACGAACCCTTGCACGTATTGTTTAAAGTCACCAAGTGATGTCCGCTACCCATTCTAGCGATACAGTCTCAACATCCTACTCGTTAATCGAACGTCTCTTTTACCACGCAGCAACTAACTCTACCCACGACGCGGTTGTTACACCGACATTAAAGCTATCTTATGCTCAACTAACCCAACTTGTGCACGCGCAGGTACAAAAGTTCTACGACGCTGGCATTTCGAGTGATTCTGTTATTGGGATCAAATGCGCTAATGACGTACAACATTTAGTATTGTGCCTAGCAGCTACTTATATTGGTTCAACATCATGCACAATCCCTTCACACGAAATGGATGATATGCAAAATGCCATCAGTAACCGTTGCGGTGCTACAGATGTTGTTGATGAGAATATTGCTGTAGATCCGATGACACTAGATAGTAACGTTAGACCAACTCCAATGGATGTACCAACGACTTGTCTACTTTTTTCTACTTCAGGCACAACCGGTGATCCCAAGTTGGTTGTTCATCATGACAGAGATCTCGTAGCACAAGCCCATCGCCACATAGGTTCCGAACAAGAACGATTTGCTTGCTTGGCATCAATGGAACATAACTTCGCTAAACGTCATCGCTTATACTGCATAGCCGTGGGAGCAACAAACGTTTTTCTTGATTCTGATCGAGATTCGCTAGTTGCTCAGTGCCAGTTTCTAAACGTTAACGTTTTGCATGTGTCAGCGTTTCAGGCTCAGGAGCTATTAGCGATACCTAATATCAGTGAGCTATCCAATATCCGCTTAAAGCTTGGTGGCTCGCATGCCCACGTTTCTCTTAGGCAGAAACTGCAAAACAAGATCACACAGAATCTACATGCGGGTTACGGTACTACTGAAACCGGAGCAATCGCATTTACAGATCCAAATGATTTGGATGCGGGTGAGAGTGTTGGCCAACCGTTACCTGGGATTGAAATACGCACGGTTACTCCAGACAGGAAAACTCTTGGCAGAGGCGAGCATGGGGAATTAGCGGTTCGTTGTGCCGGTATGTTTCGTGAATATTTAGACAAATCTGATCTGACTACTGCTCGGCTTGAAGATGGTTGGTTCTATACGGGCGACATCGGTTATCTCGATAAGCAACAGCGAATTTATCTATGTGGTCGAGCCGACGATATGTTTGTATTCAACAGCATGAATATTTACCCCCAGGATATCGAATCACAAATTTGCCAATACCCGGGTATCACCGATGCCGCCGTACTGCCCAAAACATCATCATTACATGGCAATATTCCAGTGGCTCTGGTGGTTTTTGCTAAGAATATGAAATCGGATCTTTCCTCATTGAAAAAATTCGTTAAGGAACGAGTTGGTATTCGCAGCCCACGCCAATTCATAATCGTTGACGAAATTCCAAGAAATGCTTCTGGCAAAATTTCTCGTCAAGAAGCAATGAGATTGTCTAAAAAGAGCGATCATATTCGCAAGTATATTGTTGAAGCGTTAGGAGCGTATGCAACAGATCATTTAAAGCCATCATTGGTAGCCGCCTTTGTTAAGGGTGAGACTGATATTAGATTGAAAAAAAGCAAGATGGACTCGCTAGCACGAATGGATTTGTTAGTTGCGTTAGAGGTGGATTATCACACCATCATTACACCACAAGAGTTTGTTCAATTTCGCTATCTTGGCGACCTTGTAGCTCGTGTTTTATCTACGCAATTACAAGAAGAGCATAAGCAAGACAGCTGCCCTCAAATTAGCAACCCAATAAGTACCGCAGTCCAAACGAATACCCAGCATTATGTTATACAGTTTTTTCAGCGAATCTTTAGCTATTGCGACACCGTTGCTCAATTGCATAAAGCACTTACGACGTTGGAATACCGGCTAACACCGATAGAGGTAGAAATTTTGCATGAAGGGAATCGTGCTCACCAGCTTATTTCAGTGAATGCTGCCGAAAAATTCCATACGGCTTTAAAACATTGGTTGCAAAGATTGAAAGGCATGATGCTAGATAGTGGGAAACAAGAACCAGAGCCCTTTGTCTCATACAGAGTTGCCCCTACTGTTACCCATTTTGTTGGTCCGGGAGCACCTGCAGACAAGACACTTTTAGTCTGTTTCTCTGACGCGGGTGGCCGCTGTCTGATGATGCCCAACGTTGTATTGATGCAGCATACAAATTCTGCACATTACGACCTACTGGTTATTGCAGAGCCATTAAACCAAGGCTATCAGCTTGGAGTTCCTCCATTAGGCAACAACTTAACGGAAGTAATTGAATGGATCGCCAATTTAAAGTTGATCAGAAATTACCGCCGCGTCCGCACTTTGGGTTGTAGTGCAGGTGGCTATACAGCGGTTATCGCAGGCTATTATTTGGGTGCAGAAATGGCTGTAAGCGTAGGTGGGCGCTTCCACACAAAAAGCCATCCTATAAAATTTTTAGAGAGAATATATACAACCTGGCGAGCTATGCGCAAAAGACACTGTTCACGTGTGTTAATGAGCTACGCTATTGACGACACACGTGACCGCCACTACGCGAAGATCATGGCAATGCTCTGTGGTGGTAGCTCGGTTGCCGTTGAATTTACCAATGGAAGTGTAGGGCACCTTATTCTTCAGCGGTTGGTAGAGCGTGGCGAGTTAGCCCCATATCTGGCGCGTACTATTTTTGCTGAGATGAAAGATGAACATATCGCCAGCCAACGGGCAAATGTTATCATAAACTTCCCTGCACACATTATGCGGCCTTATAGCTAGCCCGCATAATCAGACCGAAAGTCAAAGAGAAAAAATAATCACTATTGCTCGAAAGCAGGAATATTAATTGCTAAGAGTTCGTCCGCCATCCACTGCAATGATTTGTCCGGTGATATAATTTGCATGGTCGATTAAAAACAATGCAGTTTCAGCAATGTCGTGAGGGCAGCCTTCGCGTTTTAATGCCGTTCGCGAGATAATTTCTTGGTGCATACCTTCGTAGTGTTCTTCTTCTGGCCACATGATGGCACCAGGTGCGATGCCGTTTACACGAATCTCAGGTGCGAGTTCGCGAGCCATGGATTTGGTGAACATAATTAATCCAGCTTTTGCGATGCTATACACGGAATAATCTTTTAAAGGCCGATCTCCATGTATGTCGACTATATTAATAATGCAGCCTTCGTTTTTCTTTAATTCTGTTGCAAGTGTCTGGGTTAAATACAAGGGAGCCTTTAGATTTACGCCAACAAGGTCTTCCCAGATTTCTTCAGTGACGTCTTTTAAGTCTGTAGGGTAAAACGATGAGGCATTGTTAATGAGTGCATCAATGCGACCAAATAATGCGATGCCTTGTTTTACTAACTTAGGGATTTGTTGATAATCTTTTAAGTCGCCTTTGAGTAGTTTTACCGAGTCTGCACGTTGAGAATTCAGACTACTCGCAAGAATGGTAGCTTCCTCGCCAGAGCTGCGATAATGTAGAACGATATTCATGCCCGCTTGATGTAAGTGTCGAACCAATTCTGCGCCTACACGTCGTGCGGCACCCGTAATCATGACTACTTTAGGTTTGCTCATCTTATTTTTCGTACCAGTATGTATTGCTAACAATTAGTACATAAACTTTATCATATCTGTTTTACCATTAACGCAATGTCTAGTTCACTACATTCAGGTCCGAAATCTAATATGCTCACTGCAGATCAGCAGCTTGTTACACAGCGCTGTATGACACGTATTCAAGCTGTCATTAGTGAAAAAGGTGAAATAGGGTTCGATGAATACATGCAGTTAGCACTGCATGACTCTGAGGTGGGGTACTACTGCCAGCAAGATGAAATCTTTGGTAAAGATGGTGATTTTACGACGGTGCCAGAAACCTCAGTGCATTTGGCATTCTGTTTAGCCCATGCTTGCGCTAAATTAATACGAGATGATGTGCAACGGTGTGTTTTAGAGATAGGTGCGGGTAGCGGTAAATTTGCATGCGATCTACTGGAATATTTAAAAATATGGGGAATGTTGCCTGGTCGCTATTATATTTATGAGCCTAGTGAAGCTTTAAGAGCTAAGCAGCGCGAACTGCTAACGCAAGAGCTACCTGAGTATGTTGAACAGGTAGAGTGGTTAACAGACTTGTCACACAATATTGAAACCGTAATTATTATTGCCAATGAAGTGTTAGACGCATTACCGGTTAATTGCATTGAAGTAGGGCCGCAAAAAATATACGAGAGATGCGTAACTATTAGCCAAGAAAATGAATTAGTTTGGATGCTTAAAGAGCCAACCGAAAAACTGGATGCTGCAATAGACTTTATTACCGTAATGTTGGATGAACCGCTTGCCGAGGGTTACCAAAGCGAAATTAATCTACAAGTTGAGCCTACGCTTTCATCTTGGGCAAGTAGCTGTGAACAATGTGTAATGTTTTTAATTGATTATGGTTACCCACGTCATGAGTATTATCACCCACAGCGCCATATGGGCACACTCCGTAGTTATTTTAAACATCAAGTATCAGAAGATGTCTTCATCAATCCAGGACTTCAAGATATAACTGCCGACGTAGACTTTTCCGCAGTAGCAAGGATGGCTTCTTATATTAGTATGGGAGTGTTGTCCTTTAGCTCTCAACGCAACTTTATGTTGGCGAATAATTTATTGGACTGGCAACCTTCTGCAGACACTGAGGTGGAACGTATTGCACAGATTGCACAACTTAAACAACTTACACTAGGGTCTGCAATTAGCGAACGTTTTCAAGTAATGGTGTTGGGTAAAGGCATAGATTACGGTGCAGATCGATTCACTATGCGAGATATGCGCACAAGACTTTAAATTTAAATACTAAATTATAGAATAGAAAGATATGGGGACACTACAGGCCTTTTTGCTCGCACTAGTTCAGGGGTTAACTGAGTTTCTGCCTATATCTAGCTCTGCGCACTTGGTATTGTTGCCTGTTGTTATGGAGTGGCAAGACCAAGGTTTGGTGATGGATATTGCTGCGCATCTCGGGAGTTTATTTGCTGTTCTATTTTATTTCCGCCACGATTTAAATAAATTGAGTAAAGGGTGGTTGCAATCTTTTAGCACAAATAATTCTAGTAATGAAGATGCGCGTTTAGCCTGGCTAGTGCTGTGGGCAACGTTACCTATTTTTATCGTCGCACTACTGGTGCAAGCTTATTTAATCCCGCATATGCGCAACGCAGTGGTGATTGGCGTTGCTTCTATTGTATTTGGCTTGTTGCTTTGGCATGCGGATAAAAGCGGCAAGCAAACACGCCATAACTACGATCTAACAATGCGTGATGCCTTGCTGGTGGGTATAGCTCAGGTTTTTGCGTTAATACCCGGTGCTTCACGTTCCGGGGTTACGATGACTGCAGGAATGTGGTTGGGGCTAACCCGCGTTGAAGCAGCGCGCTTTTCTTTCTTATTAGCTATCCCGACGATACTGGCTGCTTCTTTATATGGCGGCTATAGGAGTTTGCAGCACGATGTAGTAATTAATTGGGGACTTACTCTGGGGGTGGTCGTTTGTTCAGCTATTGTGGCTTTCTTATGTATTCACTGGTTTATAAAATTCGTTAGCCAAATAGGGATGTTGCCGTTTGTGATTTATCGAGTAGCACTCGGCGGTTTGTTACTGTTCTTTTATCTATAAAAATCTAATCTCGATTTTTTATCAATTCATGCAGCAGTGCTAATTGCGCTTGCTTGATATTGTTTGCAAATTTTTCGCCGCTAACTTTTTCGCGCACCCAAGTGTCGATGCTTACCTTTTCAATTTCTGCTGCGGCTTTGCGCAGCCATGTTTTTTGTTTATATGTATCTCTCTTATTTGAAGAGATGTAAATTGCTTCGCAAACATCAAGTAGGGTTGTAAAGCGTTCAGGGTTTCTTCTTGTGTCTAATCTGTGTAATAACTTGAGTAGCTCATGCTCATCAAGTTGCAATGAATGATGACACTCATGTTGCATATTCACAGTGAGTGTTAATAATTTCTTACAATTGTTTGATAACGGGAAGGTATCGGTTAACTTCTTTATGTTGATGTATTCATCTTTTGTTTCGTTAAAATAGAGGCCACCAACAAATCCAGCAAATCGAATATTGGGATCACCATATTGTTTTGCTATCGTATTCAGCGCCGCAAGCCCAAGTTGATTGCTGTCTGTATCTGAAAACTGATAATAAAAGTATGGGAAAACTTGTGCTAAGGCGTTGCTTGCTTCCAGCACTTTAAAATATTCACCTGGAGTATCGGTTAATAAAGCTTTACTAGTTTCTTGCCAAATACGCTCTAGTGATAGCTCTCTTAATTCCCTAGTGGATACTATTTGGCGCATGAGTATCAAAGTTTCATGCTCTATTTTGAAACCAAGTGAGTGTAACTTTGCAGCAAAGCGAGCTACACGTAATACCCGCAAAGGGTCTTCAGAGAAGGCGCCTGAGACATGTCGCAGGATTTTATCTACTATATCTTGCTGTCCTCCATACGGATCTATGATTACACCGGTTTCGTGTTGTGCAATAGCATTAATAGTTAAATCTCTACGTAGTAAATCTTCTTCTATCGTTATATCTGGTGAGGTATAAACTTCAAAACCTTTGTAGCCACGACCTTTTTTCCTTTCAGTACGAGCCAAGGCATATTCTTCTTTGCTCTGTGGATGTAAAAATACTGGAAAGTCTTTGCCAACAGCTTTATAACCTTTAGCTTCCATGTCTTCAGGACTTGCGCCGATGACTACCCAGTCACGTTCGGTAACTGGGATACCTAAAAGTTCATCGCGTACTGCGCCGCCGACTAAATAAACTTCCATTGTCAGAAATTGTAAGTGTGATAACGTAAAAGCATGATAAAGCTTATGGGACGAGCAAGCACTGCAGTGCTGCTATTGGTATGTGTTTCAGGATGTAGCACGATTGATTATTACCATCAGTCTATTTCGGGGCATTTTAAATTAATTTCAAAGCGTGAGCATATTGCCGATATCGTAAACGATCCTGCGCGAGACGAGAAACTAATAACGCAATTAAATCTGGTAGAAGAGTTACGCTCATTTGCTAGTGACAGGTTGAAATTACCTGACAATGATAGCTACCGTAGTTACGTTCAGCTAGATAAGCCCTTTGTCACATGGAATGTATTTGCAGCTCCTGAGTTTTCTAGCAATCTGCAGCAGTGGTGCTTTTTGGTGGTGGGCTGTGTTCCGTACCGAGGTTATTTTGATGAGATTGAAGCAAATAGTTATGCCGAACAACTATCTGGACAAGGTTTTGATGTATATGTCGCCGGCGTGCCGGCCTATTCCACACTAGGATGGTTTGATGGCCCATTATTGAGCAGCATGTTGGATAGGGGAGAAATTGTGACGGCTGCGTATATTTTTCATGAGCTCGCCCACCAGCAGTTTTATCTAAAGGGTGACGGTGCATTTAATGAAGCTTTTGCTACTGCAGTGGAGGAAATTGGCGTGCAGGAGTGGTTGCAGCAGCAATTCCGCGGGCAAGAGGTACAACGTTATGATGATTGGCTGCTACAAAAATCGATTTTTTCTGAGTTTGTTAAAAACAGTCGTGACGAATTTGAATTGTTATATCTACATGAATATGACATCGAAAAAATGCAAGCTGAAAAGGAAATCCTAATCTCTGAAATGAGAAGAAAATTTGCAGTTCTGAGTAGTGAGAATAATCAAATTGCTAGATACTCTAAATGGATGGCGGGGCCATTAAATAATGCGCAACTAGGAGCAATTTCTTTATATCGTGAACTGGTGCCTTCGTTTCGAAGAATTTTCGGATTGTGTGGGAATAATCTTGTTAGGTTTTATGGTTATGTTGAAATGATTGCGGAACTGCCAGAAGAACAGCGTGTAACAACACTGCATACTACTGAAGTATGCCAATAGTAATTTATTAAGTTGAGCGCTTAGCTCGAAACTGTTTGTACCCAGGTATATTTTGGAGATAGCCCGGCACAATAGATTCTAAAGCTGTAGGGCAAAGCTTAGCATCAGTGCATACGCTATCTTTTTGTAACGAGCGATAGTTGTCAATGGAAAAAGGTTTGCCTGGTATAAATTCAAGGATGCCAGCTTGTAATTTGGAAGCCCAGTTAGGTAAGCCAAAAACAGTTCTTCGCAAGTTGCTCATATTTGCTACATACTTTACTAATACTTTTAGACTGTATTGTTTCGGACCACATAGATTAATTCTTTGCTCAAATGTCCGCTTGTCAGTGAGCGCATCTGCCATTACTTGAACTACATCATCAACATATACGGGTGCAAATTTAGTATTTGCACAGGCGAGAGGAAATACTATTGGGGTGAGCTTAAGGATACTAGCAAAGCGATTAGTAAATGAGTCTTCAGCGCCAAATATCACTGATGGTCTGAAACTAGTCACTGCAATTTTATTTGCTGCAAAGGTGTGTACATAATTTTCAGCTTCACCTTTGGTACGCAAATAAAAGCTCTTTTCATCTGGGCTTGCGTTCAAGGCGCTCATATGTAGAAGTCTCGGTACCTTGCAGGTAGAACACATAGTAATAACTTTGCGGGCGAGTTCTACATGCGCCACATGGAAGCCATTACCATCGCGCCCTTTCTCATTGAGGATGCCCACTAAGTTAACCACTGCATCGCAATTTTCAAAGTGTAGTTTTAAATCTCTTTCATTATGAACATTTGCTTGGTTCAGCTCTAAAGAAGGCAGCACTAATAAGTCTCTGTGTCGTTCACGCTGCCGAGTCAATACCTTTACTTGGTGACCACGTTTAACCAGTTCAGCGCATAGGTGACTACCTACAAAGCCTGTTCCCCCTAATACGCATATCGCTAAGTTTTTCATTTGCTATTGTTGATTAGAATATTCGCGTGAATTATGAATAAGCCGCTAGGTTTTTGATAGCATATTCTGTGTATGTCAATAAAATGTCGAGCGTGGCATTCACGAAAATCTGCATTAGGAAGGGTGCAACTTAGGCTAAAATTTCACCGTTTACAGCCATACTATTGTGAAAACACGGCATTTATCGGTAAATTTAGCCATATTTGCCATGCTGGCCAGTAAAGGCTTGTAATCATATTAAGAATGCATAAAAATACAGCTATCTACTTTTGACCCCCTTGAGAGCGCCATTCCAGGTGTTCGAGTTTTCAAACAAATTTTTTAATCAATCGGAGTTTTACTAAGTGAGCGAAAGTATTTGTCACGTTACTGATGACAGTTTTGAAGAAGAAGTATTAAACAGCGAGCAACCTGTGTTAGTTGATTATTGGGCAGAATGGTGTGGCCCATGCAAGATGATTGCCCCACTTCTGGATGAGATTGCTGGCGATTATGAAGGCAAGCTTAAAATTACCAAGCTTAATATCGATGACAATCCAAATACACCACCAAAGTATGGTATTCGTGGGATACCAACATTAATGATTTTCAAAGATGGTAATGCCGAAGCGACTAAAGTCGGTGCATTATCAAAATCACAGTTAACGGCGTTTATTGATCAAAGCATTTAACCAAAATATTTACCAAGAATTTAAACCTTTCGCATAATCTTCATTTCACCTAAATAATTAATACAAACTAAAAATAAATACCAACCGTACTAGATTACTCGTCTAGTAATTTTTCATAAATTTTCCCAAAAAATTTACCAAAAAACTTACTAGATATTTCTTAGATAACGTTCCATAAGCGTTATAAAAAATGCAAGCAATGAACGATTGCATTGCTGCAAAAATCATCCTTTACCTATTTAACCAACAGACTTATATGCTATGAATTTAACCGAACTAAAAATAAAACCAGCTGCTGAATTGATTGATATTGCTGCGGATATGAAAATCGACAATTTGTCGCGATCACGTAAGCAAGACATTATATTTTCAATTCTTAAAGCGCATGCCAAGAATGGTGAAGATATTCTCGGTGATGGTGTATTAGAGATTCTGCAAGATGGTTTTGGATTTTTACGTTCTGCGGATTGTTCATATCTTGCTGGGCCAGATGACATATATGTTTCCCCTAGCCAGATTCGCAGATTTGGCTTGCGTACTGGCGATACCGTTTCAGGGAAAATTCGTCCACCAAAAGATAGCGAACGTTATTTTGCTATGCTTAAAGTGGACAAGATTAACTTCGACAAACCTGAAAATGCTAAGCGCAAAATCTTATTTGAAAATTTAACTCCATTACATCCGGATGAGCGTTTGAAGCTTGAACGCGGCAATGGCAGCACTGAAGATATTACTGCACGAATTATTGATATCTGTGCGCCGATTGGAAAGGGTCAGCGCGGTTTGATTGTTTCACCACCTAAGGCTGGTAAAACGTTGATGCTGCAAAACATTGCGCAGAGTATTACAACCAATCAGCCTGAGTGTTTTCTCATCGTATTACTAATCGACGAAAGACCGGAAGAGGTCACCGAAATGTCACGTATGGTGCAGGGTGAGGTGGTATCCAGTACTTTTGATGAACCCGCTAGTCGTCATGTGCAAGTTGCTGAAATGGTCATTGAAAAAGCGAAGCGCTTAGTGGAACACAAGAAAGATGTTGTGATTCTGCTGGACTCGATTACACGTCTTGCACGCGCCTATAACACGGTGGTTCCTGCATCAGGTAAGGTGTTAACTGGTGGTGTGGATGCCAACGCATTACAAAGGCCAAAACGATTTTTTGGTGCTGCGAGAAATATTGAAGAAGGTGGCAGTCTTACCATAATTGCAACTGCGCTAGTAGAAACGGGTTCTAAGATGGATGAAGTGATCTACGAAGAATTTAAAGGCACCGGTAATATGGAAATCCATATGGACCGCCGCATTGCAGAAAAACGTGTATTCCCAGCGATTAACATTAATCGTTCAGGCACGCGTCGTGAAGAATTAATCACCGATAAGGATGAGTTAGCCAAAATATGGGTATTGCGCAAGTTCTTACATCCTATGGATGAGATCGAAGCGATTGATTTCATGCTAGCGCGTATGCAATCTTCCAAGACTAATAATGAATTTTTTGATGCGATGAAAAGGTCGTAAGGTACAAGTCTTGATGAAACGCTCATAAATAACGTTTCTATTAGATGCTAGGCTTTCTGCTGGTGGCTTTTAAACGCTAAAACCTGAAACACCCTATCAATTGTATTGTCAATGGTCTCGGGACTCGCATGCAATTGTGCCAGTACTCGATGCCCAAATAACAAAGTCATTAAAAAGCGTGCTAACTCAATAGGATTTTCTTCACATATAATTTCGCTATTCTTTTGTGCTTTAACTAATAGTACATAAATGCGTGATTCAATTTCTTGAAGCTTTAACTGTACATAGTAACGTAATTCTTTTTCATCGTCGGGTATCTCAAATGCGCCGTAGACGAGTAGGCAGTGTGCATCGGGAGTGCGGTTCGACATGCTATCTCCCGTCATTTTGAAAAAAGCTTTTAATGCGTCTAGGCAGTTGTCATTTTGTTCATCACAGGCATCCAAATACGCAACTTGGCGTTTTGTGTAGTACTCAATAACTTCCGTATATAAACCTGATTTGTTTTCAAAAGCAGAATAGATGCTGCCAGGCTGCAAGCCGGTAGCTTTAGTGATGTCTTTTATGGTGGTACGTTGAAAACCATTACGCAAAAAAACTTGCGATGCTTTATCAAGCACATCATCCCGCTCAAAAGCCGGTTGCCGCCCCATAGCAATCATCCCCTATGACATTAATTTGTCGCTCAGCAATTAAATAATTGTTGAGCAGTTGATCAATTATAAATGTAAATATATGTATTTATTTATTATTTCTACTCAATATAAGTGATTTATAATAACTGTCAATGTAAGTAAAGGCTTATGGCTATATTAGAGCACTTAAATATAAGTAAACGGTGAGCTGCTTGGATAATGCGTCGCGTTAAAGTTAGCGAGAAAGGTTGTGAATGCTATAAATAGCTTAAAATGCAATAAATATTTGTTTAACAAAAGTTATATTAGTAAGGGCAAGTTGCTAATAATAATTGAGTAAGCGCTCAATAATTATTTTTTAATGGCACGATAACCGATATCATTTCTATAAAACATATTCGGCCAGTTTATTTTTTTTACAACTTTGTAGGCAAGCTTTTGAGCCTCCGTAATATTGTCTCCAAGTGCGGTTGCGCATAATACACGACCGCCATTGGTTACAACATTGCCATCATCTATTTTGGTGCCAGCGTGAAACACTTTTTGTGTTGCAGAATCTTCAGGTAAACCTTGGATGATTTCACCTTTTTTGTAATTTTCAGGATATCCTCCTGCTGCAAGCACGACACCTAATGCAACGCGAGTATCCCACTTAATCGTGTGTTGATCTAATTGTTGATTTGCTCCCGCTAAACACAGTTCAGCAAAATCTGATTGCATGCGCATGAGTATCGGTTGGGTTTCAGGATCACCAAACCGGCAATTAAATTCCAGTACCTTGGGCGTTAAGTCCTCGCCGATCATCAGACCGGCATATAAGAAACCGACATAGGGAGTACCTTGCTTAGCAAATCCATTCACAACGGGTGTAATCACTTGATCTAATATTTTTTGATGCATAGCCGTGTCTACTATGGGTGCTGGAGAGTATGCGCCCATGCCGCCGGTGTTCGGTCCTTGGTCACCATCGTCTCGTGCTTTGTGATCTTGTGAGCTAGCGAGTGGCAAAATGTTTTTACCATCCACCATACAAATAAAACTCGCTTCTTCACCTTGGATAAACTCTTCCACCACAATGCGATGTCCTGCATTGCCAAAACTTGAGCCACTGAGCATGTGTTCAGCGCATTGCAAGGCTTCTTGTTTGTTTTGTGCAATTACAACACCTTTGCCAGCGGCTAAACCATCCGCTTTGATAACGATTGGGAAAGATTGCGAGGAAATAAAATCTTCGGCTTCTTGGTAATTAGTAAAAACTGCGTAGCCACCGGTTGGGATACCGTTTTGCTGCATGAATTGTTTAGCAAAGGCTTTAGAGCCTTCTAGTTGCGCAGTTGCAGCGGTGGGACCATAGATGGGTAGTGATGATGGGTTAAATTCATCAACAATACCTGCTACTAAAGGAGCCTCTGGGCCGACTATTGTGAGATCAATTTTTTCTTGTTTTGCAAAAGATTTCAGTTCAGAAATATTTTCTACATCGATAGCAATATTTTCAGTTTTGGTTTCAACTGCGGTGCCTGCATTTCCAGGTGCTACAAAAATTTTAGTAACGCTAGGAGACTGACTTAATTTCCATGCCAATGCATGTTCGCGGCCGCCGCCGCCAATGACGAGTATTTTCATTTAATGTATCTAGTATTATTTTTGGTTATAAATCTGGCAATAAAATTAGGAATAATTTGTTAGCACGTAGGCTAGAGCTATAGGCAAAGTAATCATAGCGAATAGGTTGCCGAGTAACACTATAGATGCAACGGACTTCGGTTGCTGATTAAATCTTTCTGCAAATAAAAAATTCATTACCGCAGGGGGTAAGGTGCCAAAGAGAAGTAAAGAGCCTGCCTGTATTGCAGTGAAGTCAAATAACATTACTAATGCGAAGGCAATGCAGAATCCTACCGTTGGAGTTAGCACTGCAAACAGTAAGCCTATTTTCCATTCTTGTAAGTCGATCGATGCTATGCGAACGCCTAATGAAAATAACATTAATGGAATAGCTATTTGACCAAGCATGGTGATGGGTAGCATGGCGCTTTCAGGAATCACGATAGGTGATACGTTGATGGCTAATGCGACGATAGCCGCCCAAATTACAGTTTGTCGCAACAGAACCTTGATGCCCTGTCCTGCACTTAGAATATATGTGCCTAGGCCATAGTGCAGCAGGTTACCTACTAAAAATAAAACCAAGCCAGTAACCAAACCAGGCTTACCAAACGCAAGGCTCATGATGGGTAAACCAACATTGCCCGCATTATGAAACATCATCGGAGGTGCGATCGTGCGTAAAGGATAATGGGTGAGTTTAGAAATCAAAAAGGCTATGACACCAGCGAGTAGAACAATTGCTAACCCAGCTAGGGCCAATGATATATGTGGCGCTAGTGAAAAAGTTTTGTCACTTAGAGAAGAAAAAACCAATGCCGGCACAAATACATCTAAATTAAGATGGTTTGCGGTACGCATTTCTAGCTTTGAAGTGCGCCCTAATACAGCGCCCACTGCCACGATCGCAACAATCGGGAACATGATGCTGATAATTTGAGTAATAAGCGCCATGTGGTATTTAGATTCTCTAGGTCAGTTTATTAAGTATTTGAGCTAGAGATATTGTTCGGCTAGTTGTTGCTCCTGCAATACTTGCATACAGTACATCCATGTAAATACGCGTTACAAAAGGTCAGCTCAAATTAATGACGGAAGTGTCGCATGTTGGTTAACACCATTGCCATGCCAAGCTCATCAACCGCCTCAATCACATCTTTATCATTAATAGAGCCACCCGGATGGATGATCGCTGTAATTCCATTCTCATGTGCTGCATCGATGGCATCTCTAAAAGGAAAAAATGCATCTGAAGCCATAACCGATCCTGCAACTACTAAGTTAACATCCTGGGCTTTAATCGCAGCGATGCGAGCAGAATAAATACGACTCATTTGACCTGCACCTACACCAATAGTTTGTTGATTGCGTACATAGACGATGGCATTAGATTTAACAAACTTAACTACCTTCCATGCAAATAAGAGGTCAGTGAGTTCTTGTTCAGTAGGTTGGCGTTTAGAAACAATTTTTAGATCATCTTTTTTGATAACTCCTAAGTCTCGGTCTTGTACTAATAGGCCGCCAATGACGCGTTTGTAGTCAAACGACTCAAAGGTGCCGTCCCACGCTCCGCATTCAAGTACGCGAACATTTTTTTTATCTGCTAAAACTTTACGAGTTTCATCTGGAATAGTGGGTGCAATTAAAACTTCAACAAACTGACGATCAATAATGGCCTTAGCAGTGTCTGCGTCTAAGGCTTGGTTGAAGGCAATGATGCCTCCAAATGCGGATGTAGGATCCGTTTGATAAGCAAGCTCATAGGCTTGTAAAATAGTATCTGCAGTTGCAACGCCGCAAGGATTGGCATGTTTAACGATTACACATGCAGGGGTTGTAAACTGTCGCACACATTCTAATGCAGCATCAGTGTCTGCAACGTTATTATATGAAAGCTCTTTGCCCTGAATAACATTTGAGGTTGCAACACTAGGTTCGAGCACACCTTCTTCTATGTAAAATGCACCACGCTGATGTGGATTCTCTCCGTAGCGTAGAACCTGTGATTGTTGAAACTGAAGATTAAGCGTGCGAGGAAAGATTTCGTCACTATTCGGTAATTTCTTGCCTAAATAGTTTGCAATCATGCCGTCGTATTGTGAGGTGTGCTCAAAGGTTTTAACTGCAAGATCAAAGCGCAGCTCATCATCTAATACACAATCGTTACTATTGAGCTTATCTAGTATCGTTACATAATCTGCAGGATTAACTACAACTGCAACATGCTGATGATTTTTGGCTGCTGCACGTAACATGGTGGGTCCACCAATATCGATATTTTCAATCGCATCTTCTAGTGAGCAGTCCGGATTCGCTACTGTAGCGGCGAATGGGTATAAATTAATGACCACTAAATCTATTGGCGGAATATCATGTTGTTGCATGACCTCATCATCAATCCCACGACGCCCCAGTATACCGCCATGAATTTTAGGGTGTAATGTTTTAACCCGGCCATCCATCATTTCGGGAAAGCCAGTGTGGTCGGATACTTCTGTTACAGAAATTCCATTTTCACTAATTAATTTGGCGGTGCCGCCGGTAGATAGCAACTCAATTTTTAATTTACTTAACTCGCGCGCGAAATCAACGATGCCGGTCTTATCGGAAACGCTGATTAAGGCACGCCGAACAGTTTGTGGCCCTATATTTGCCAACTAGGAATAGCCAGGGAAAAGATCTAATTTAATTCGAGGGTTAGTGCAGTTGGCCTACTAGTTTAGGCCGTATAATTTAAGTTTTTTGCGTAGCGTACCGCGGTTGAGTCCTAGGCATCTGGCAGCTTTGGTTTGGTTGCCATTGCAGTATTCCATTACCGATTCAAGTAGCGGTCGCTCTACTTCTTCAGTAAACATTTTATACAGCTCTTCAGGCTCGTGACCACTTAAAGAGTTTAAGTAAAGGCGTAACGAATTTTTTACATTGTCACGCAAAGGCGACTTGCGACGCTCTTGATGTAAAGTGGCTACTTGTGCTGTAGAAAATGATGCATTCATGCGGCTAACTCCGTTATGTTTGTATGCTGATTTTTAAAGAATTCTTTTAAGTATTTTTGTTGTTGCTGTGGGCAATCTGCTTTCAACAACAAATCTTTATATATCGCATAGCCTTTATAATTTTTTAAGTACCAAGTGATATGTTTTCGAGCAACACGTACTCCCACGTTAATTCCATAATGCGAATACAACCCAACTATGTGAGTGAGTACTACGCTTTCGATTTCTTCCAATGAGGGTGTAGGCAACGTCTTTTTATTTTGTAATAGGTAATTTACTTGATTAAATATCCAAGGATTACCTTGCGCCGCTCTTCCAATCATAATCGCATTTGCTCCAGTAAAAGCCAAGACCTTTTTTGCAGTTTGTGGTGAATTAATATCACCGTTTGCAATTACTGGAATTGACACAATATTTTTTACAGATTTTATTGTGTTGTATTCAGCATTGCCCTTATACATGCATTGACGTGTGCGTCCATGTATGGCAAGCGATTGTATGCCTGAAGATTCAGCTATTTTTGCAATGTTTATTGCATTGCGTTGTTTGGGGGTTATACCGGTACGTATCTTTAGCGTAACTGGTGCATCTACTGCATTAACTACCGCTTCTAAAATGTCGCCAACATTTTTTTCGTCGGCTAACAGGGCTGAACCTGCATTACTTTTACAAACTTTTTTTGCAGGACAACCCATATTGATATCAATAATTTGCGCGCCTTTGTCGATACAAAGTTTTGCAGCAGTTGCCATAATTTGTGGTTGCGTTCCTGAAATTTGCACAATGCGTGGTTCAGGATCGGTAGGTTTGATAATGCGTTGCGAACTTTTATTGCTTTTCCACTGTGCAATATCTGAGGTAAGCATTTCAGCTACCGTTGCAGCGGCGCCTTGTTGCATACAAATATTGCGATATACGCTATCTGTAATGCCTGCCATAGGGGCTAACAACACGTTACTAGAAAGTGTATATGGCCCTATTTTCAAGGGCTTATAGTTAACAGAATGTTTAGTGGAATTCGAATTCATATGCGATCACTTTATTGCCAGGATCTAACACTTCTAGGCGTGCGCCTACCGGTTGATCTGTGGGCATAAGTGTATCCGCAAGTGATTTATTAACAAGGTAGTCTTTTGGGCTAAAGCGACGTACGGCAACAATTTTTCCATGGGTGTCGAGTAATGTGATCTCTAACAATGGATAAGCTTGCGCTAACCGGCCCTGGTTTACAAAAGAGGTAGTTATCATTAACGCTTCTTTTACGTTCGGATGTGTATATATATTACGGTTGAGAATTTTAATTGCGTTTAAATCACGTTGATTGTTTTCGCCACAGCCGACAGTATTACAAAAACCATTTACCCAAACGCGAGGCAGAATCTCTATATTTTGCCAGTAATTAATTTGTCCGAGAAAAAATAGCGCCAAGCCAATAGCACCTAATGTAAAAACAGCAATTTGAATAGGGCTATTTGTTTTAGTGAGTATATTGCCGCCAAAGTCATCGCGAATAACAGTTGGAATTCTTTCTGCATCCGTTAATGCGTCATCATCGCTTTGCTGCTCAAACTCAAGAGCCTCTGCATCGCCCGCTTCAGTATTTGTATCGTCGCTGGGCCATGGGTCATCGTTAAAGTCTTGGTTGTTTTCTGGATGCCAAGGTTCTGGGGTGGTTGCATTGGGATTGTGATCTTTTTCTATATGATCGCTACCATTAAAAACAGAATCACAAATTCCGCATCTAACTAAACCCTCTGCCATATGGAGTTGTTCAGTGGTGACACGAAATACAGCACGACACTCTGGGCATTTGGTATACATTGTTAAGTAAGAACTATAACTTTATAGATTAACTTTAAATTTAACTTAGAGAAGCTTCAATTAATAACCATTTATTTTTCGAGTGAATAGTATCGAACTTAAAAGTGGGTTCATATACCTGCTTTATTTGGTCAAGCTGTTGTTCGAGTATACCGGATAAAATTATTTTGCTAGTAGGTGACATGACTTTGGCGAAGTCTGCACTATATTTTAGTAAGGGTAATAACAGGACGTTGGCAATTAATACATCGCAGGTTTGCTGTGGTGGGCTGTCTGCTAACAATGTATGTAATCTTTTCTCATCCACATTATTTTTACTAGCGTTTAAAAGAGTTGCTTGTACGGCTTGTGGGTCATGATCGATGGCTACAATGTGTTTGGCGCCTAGGTAATATGCGGCAATGGCAAGAATTCCAGAGCCACATCCAAAATCCATTACGGATTTATCTAATAACGGGTAATCGGCTAGCCATTGCAAGCACAATTCTGTTGTTGGATGCGTGCCGGTGCCGAAGGCTAAGCCAGGGTCGAGTTGAATATTAACTGCAAATGGATCTGGGCATGTCATCCAGCTAGGACATACCCATAAGCGATCACTAAACTGCATAGGCCGCAAGTTTTGCATCCATATTTTTTGCCAGTCTTGATCTTGTATTGGCCGCTTACTGAGCTCAACGGAAGCCGTTAAGGCTTCCTCAATAGGTTTTTGCAATGTTTCTATTTCGATATCTTCTACAAACAATGCGCTTAGTGTGATGTGTTGCCAAAGTGGTGTGGTATCCACTTCCTCAACGAAAATAGGGCAATCTTCTGCATCTACAGTACTGATTGACACAGCGCCAAGTTCATCGAGCAGGATCTCAGTGGCGAGGTATTGATGACGTTCGAGACGTAAACTAATTTCAAACACAATAAAGTGTTGTTGGTTCTAAAATAAAGCTGGTTATGTAGAAAGTTTAGACTCGAGGTAATGAATATTGTGTTGCTCGTTAACATACACTTCGTCCAGCATTAGATCTTGTAATAAAGGAACGTTAGTGACGATACCCTCAATCACGATTTCATGTAGTGCTCCACGCATCCTGGTCATGGCGCCTTCTCGACTATGGCCAATAGCAAGTAATTTGCCGATCATGGAATCATAATAAGGAGGAACGGTATAACCATTGTACAAGTGTGTGTCTACTCGTATGCCAGGTCCACCAGGACAATGAAAATGAGTGACTTTGCCAGGGCAAGGAAGAAAGGTGTATGGGTCTTCGGCATTAATCCGACATTCAATGGCATGCCCACGAATTTTGATGTCGTCTTGAGTAAACGTGAGTTTTTCGCCTGCTGCAATTAACAGTTGTTGCTTGACGATATCAATGCCAGTAATCATTTCTGTAACGGGGTGCTCTACCTGAACGCGAGTATTCATCTCGATGAAATAGAACTCACCATTAGCATATAAAAATTCAAACGTACCTGCGCCTCGATAACCTATTTGTCGACAGGCTTCAGTAATGCTTGCGCCAATCCTTTCGCGTTGTTCGGGAGTAATGCCAAATGCAGGCGCTTCTTCAATTACTTTTTGATTACGGCGTTGCATAGAACAGTCACGTTCACACAAATGGATCGCATTACCATGTTCGTCCGCTAATACTTGGAATTCAACATGACGTGGATTTTGCAGAAATTTTTCTATAAATAAACGATCATCATTGAATGCAGCGCCTGCTTCATTACGAGTAATAGAGATGGCTTCGACTAAGTCTTCTTCGGCTTCCACAACGCGCATGCCTCGTCCACCACCACCACCGGCAGCTTTCACCATAACGGGATAACCGATTTCTCGAGCGATTTCTTTTGCCCGATCCATGTCTTCACTAAGTGATTCATTGGTACCCGGCACGCATGGAACGCCCGCTTTCTCCATGGCCTTTTTTGCTGCGATTTTGTCGCCCATCATGCGAATCGTTTCAGACTTTGGCCCAATAAATACAAAACCGCTCGATTCGACGACTTCGGCAAATTCTGCATTCTCTGATAAGAAGCCATAACCAGGATGAATAGCCGTGGCATCAGTTACTTCTGCGGCACTGAGAATGGCAGGGATGTTTAAGTAGCTATCAAGCGAAGAAGCAGGACCAATACAAACCGATTCATCAGCCATACCAACATGCATTAAATCTCGATCAGCTTCTGAGTGTACCGCAACGGTTTTGACTTCCATATCGCGACAAGCGCGCAATATACGCAGTGCAATTTCGCCGCGGTTGGCTATTACAACTTTTTCAAGCATAAGAATTTAATTATTTTGGGTTGAGTAATTTAAGCTTACTTAATCATTCGATGATAAATAACGCTTGGCCAAATTCTACAGGTTGCGCATTATCAACTAGCTTAGCTTTAATAACGCCTGATTTGTCTGCTTCTATTTGGTTAAGCATTTTCATGGCTTCGATAATACAAAGCGTTTCACCGACTTTTACAGACTGGCCCACTTCAACAAAAGAGGGTTGTCCGGGAGCTGCAGCTTCATAAAATGTGCCTACCATAGGCGAATTCACACTATGCCCACTTGGTACAGCATCTTGTGCATCAACTACTGGCGCTTCAGCAGCAACCGCAGGCACTGGAGCAAGTGGCGCCGCCATAGCTTGGGGAATCATTACTTGATTGTTTGCAACCCCGCGACTAATACGTACCGATTCTTCGCCTTCTTTAATTTCTATTTCGGCTACACCCGATTCATCCAGTAATTCGATTAGTTTTTTAACTTTGCGTATATCCATGATCTACTCTTTATTAATTTCTTTATTAATTATTTTCTTTTTAACTTTTTGATGCTTACGTTATTTAGAAGTAAGTTTGTTATGTGCAGCCTCAACAGCTAGCTCATAACCTTTAGCGCCCATGCCCGATATCACGCCTACCGCTATATCGGATAAAAATGAATGCTGACGAAACTCTTCACGTGCAAACACGTTAGATAAATGCAATTCGATAAAGGGAATGCTTACACCAAGGAGTGCATCGCGTAGCGCGATACTGGTGTGTGTAAATGCGCCGGGGTTAAATATAATCATATCCACGTCATCCACCTTGGCTTGATGAATACGATTTACTAATTCGTGCTCTGCATTGCTCTGAAAGTGTTGTAGAGGATAACCATGCGCTTTAGCGGCATCATGTGCACGCTGCACCACATCCGCTAGTGTTTCATGGCCATATACTTCGGGCTCGCGTTGACCGAGCAGATTTAGGTTAGGACCGTTTAAGAGTAAGAGCTTATGCATAAATTTGTTATTAACTTGCCGCTAATTGTAGTTAACTTGCAAGTATCTTAGTTATTTTTCGAGTCTACATGAAAAAGCAGTTAAATCCACTCTATTTATTGTTAAATTACTAATTTTTAGAATTTCAAAGAAGTTATACTTAATTTCATGTAATTTAATGGAATTTAGTAATATATGACCTTTCAAAAAAATAATAGCCTGCTGATCCGTCTAACTTGTAATATCCGGCCTGGTTTGGCTGTCATACTAAAGCCATGTCCTTTAATTTAAGATACAAAATGTCCCTCATATTTAAAAACTTTCGCTGGACGATACTAGCAGTAGCGCTGATTTTAATGGGTAGCTGGTTATTTGCAGGAAAAATGCAAGCCTCGGCTGAGACCAATAAGCAAACAACCACTGCAGTTTTTGCAGGTGGATGTTTTTGGTGCATGGAGCCACCGTTCGATAAACTAGCAGGTGTTATAGAAACTACTTCTGGTTATACCGGTGGGCACACTGAAACCCAACCTACAAACAAGTGTCGTCTGATACCACCGGACATTTCGAGGCATTGGAAGTAACCTACGATCCAAGCAAGATTGATTACGCAACGTTATTAAATGTTTTTTGGCATAACGTTGATCCGCTTGATGCACATGGACAGTTTTGTGACAAAGGAGAAAGTTACCGCACCGCAATTTTCTACAACAGTGATGAACAAAAAAAATTAGCATCAGCTTCAAAGAAAGATTTAGTCGACTCAGGTTACTTTAAGGAAGAGGTAGTTACTGATGTTGTTGCGGCTAAAAAGTTTTATCCGGCAGAAGATTATCATCAGAATTATTATCAAAAGAATCCAGTGAGATATAAATATTACCGTTTTGCCTGTGGTCGAGATAATCGGCTTAAGGAGTTATGGAATAATTCTGCTGGAATTAAAGGAGATTTAGTTCCTATGTCTACTAAAAATGGTAACTAATGGTATGAGTGAGACGGTATTAAATGCAGTACGTAAGGCCAGTGCCCAATGGAAATCTGCTTTTAATTCTGGTGATGCAAAAGGTTGTGCAGAACAATATGAAAATAATGCGGTTATGCATGCACGACCGTTTGGTACTTTTACTGGTGTTGTCGAAATACAAAGCTTTTGGCAACAACTAATTGAAGATGGATTTTCAGATGTTGAATACATCAACCTCAAAATTGAAGTGATTAATGAGACCAGTGCACTGCTAACTTCTGAATGGAAAATGAATAAAGCAAAGGGTGTAATTCATAAAGAATTATGGGTCTTGCAAGAAGATGGTTCCGCCAAGCTTAGGGAAGATGATTTTGAGGCAAAGAACTAACTAATCAATGAGTGTAATGGAGCGTTTCTTGGGTGATGGGAAAAGCATGTAAGAGTTACATTTAGAATGACCGCGTTCGACCCAAAGCGGACATTTTGCAAACAAAAATAATGCTGTTATTAAACATCAAATTGTGAAATAGGCATCTAAAATTAATCTTCATAGCTAATAAGGTTATTTATAGTCTAGTTACAGAATTGGAGGTTTAGTGAATAATTGGCTTAGTGTTGTAATAATAGTTATTAGCTTCCATGTGTACTATTTAGTCGCACATTCAGAAACTAAAGTATATAAATATGTGGATGAAAACGGCAAAGTCGTTTACACATCTAACCCGCCAAACAATTCAAACAACATTGAAGTAATAGAGGTAAATGAAGCTAACACTATCCCTCCGCTTCAAATTAAAGCTAAGCAAAACGAGATAAAACAGCAGCATGATAGTGTAACTAATCGAATTAAAGAAAGAATGAGTGATAGGGAAGAGCGTACTGCTGAAATTAAAGAGGCAAGACTAGAAGTAACTAAGAAAAAAGAAGCTTTAGAGAAAGGAAAAACACCACAAGCTGGTGAGCGACTTGGTACGATTGGCGCTCTGACTGGTAATAAAACTCGATTATCGCAGAAGTACCATGATCGAGTTTCGCTATTAGAAAAAGAACTAGAGACTGCCGAAGATAAATTGAAAGAAGTGCTAAAAAAGAAAAAGTAAAATGTCCGCTTCTGGCCGGAAGCAGACATAAAATAGATACGTTAAAAATAGTTAGATACACATATGCAAGAGTAATGAGTTGAAAAACAATGATCTAATTACTTCGGTATCTGAGGATGTATCAAAAAGTTTAGTTATTGTACTGACTAGTTCGCTAAGCCTGCTTGTTTATCTTCCTTTGTATCTAGCCCGTGATAAATTACCGGTTTGGCTAATATTGTTCTTGGAACCTAGACTCGTTATTTCAGGTGTGTTGCTAATAGGATTAGGGGTTTATATTTGTGCAAGGGCTATTCGCAAGCGATTAAATTGAAAACGAGTCAACTACAAATTCAATGACCGCTATTGGCCGGTATAAATATGCTCCTGCGTTACTCTATCTCCTGCATCCATGCAGTTGTGTCTCCCGCGACACTTGTGCATCCTGCACATCGTCCTTGCGCTTACTACTTTAGAGTTTATCGATGACTAAGTTGACCATCGTGTCATCATTTTCGTCTCTAACCTTAAGTTGGCCATCGCCAAATTTTTGAATACACCGAGTAGCGCGCTGAATGGCCATGTCCAGTTTGTAATGACTGGTATCAGGCCCGCGGCCATCGGTTCGATGATTAATCCACTTTTGGCCTTCGCGGTAAACAATTCGATTGTTATTGTCTTTCATGAAACATTTCCATATGTATATTTAAGTGCAATAAGCCTATATTTTCAGCCCATTTAATTATTCGCCAACTTCTGTTTCTTCTGTGGAGTCATTGCAAAAGAATTCAGTAGCTTCATCACTTGTAACCCATTTAGGTACAAGTTCGCCTTCATGTTGACTGCCTTCAGGACATAACAAAACAACCTCTACGGGTACGGGCTGAATGATAAGTGGTTCGATAGTGCGAACATTCTCGGATGCATAGCTTGTTAGCGTTAACAGCATAAAGCAAAGCACGCTTATGAATTGTGTGTAGCGTCTTTGCATAATCATGAATCCAACTTTTGATATTCTTTAAATATCGCCTGAAAGACTTTTTTTGGTAGGTTGGTCTCGGTGAGTTCCAAGCCTTCCGTTCTACGATCGCAGCTGACGCGTCGATTCATAGCGACAATTATTCCATTGCTGTCGCGCAATGGGAAAGACACATTTGAGTTAGCTACTCTACGATCTTTACCAGATCGTCGATTTGTTTGGGCATTCATGTTCTTACATCCATGTAATTGAACAGTGATTACCTTATCAAGGGTTTAACTTAATATGATCAGGTATTTATACCGTTTAATGCTTAATATCGACCGCTTGTGCGGACTATAGTCAGCTTTCTTGAATATAGGCGCACGAGATGTATCTAGCGCGAAAACAAATTTAATTAATAGAGTGAAATAACGCGATCGTTCACAAAGGTATAGCGGGGTTGTTTATACCAACCATAGAGTAGCGACTTGCGAGGTTCTTTGTGCACCTTGGTGTCATAAATTTTAAGTTCACCTGTTACAGGGTTCATCCAGAAGTCTAGATCAAATAATTTCTTAGACTCTCCTACGACATGAAAATCAGTGCAGGCAAAATAGGTGCTACTGTTAATTTTTCGTACGGGATCATGAATTTTAACGAATCGCAATGCGAGCATTTCCCCAGTTTTATCGTCACGTAAATGAAATATGCCATCGACATCGGCTTGTGCTGCAATGTGCTTCAGCATGGCGTCTTTAATATCTTCTACGTAATACTTGCGAGGAGATTTGTCCGAGTTAGGGTGCACATCATTATTTTTAACTGCAGATTCAGTGTCCCCTATAGCATTACCTCCGAAGGCAATCAACAATCCAACCATTAGGCCAGCACTTAAAGTGACTAGAAATTTCATTTATTAGTTCTCATGTTGATTACTTTCGAGAGTTAACAGTTTAGTGGCTACTCTTCTTCAGCCGGTTCACCTGCATGTTCCTTATGCTCAGCAGCATCACCCGCGTGCTCTTTAGATTCAGCAGCATCACCCGCGTGCTCTTTAGATTCAGCAGCATCACCTGCATGTTCCTTTGTTTCTGCAGCTTCACCACCGTGCTCTTTCTTCTCGGCTTTATCGCCAGCATGCTCGCCTGCATTAGCTACCATTAAAGGTGCTGTCATCAGTAGTAGAAGCGTCGCCAATATTTTCATAAATTTCATAATCAAACTCCTGGTTGTTTGCCTAAATGGCATTTTTATAAAATGTTGTATTTCAAATTCTTTCTGAGCTTAGGTGTAATCTACTTTTCTTCTGCAGCTTCGCCACCGTGTTCTTTTTTCTCAGCTTCATCGCCTGCGTGTTCTTTAGTATCTGCAGCGTCACCGGCATGTTCTTTCTCGGCTTCATCACCTGCGTGTTCATGGTTGTCACTACTGCAGGCTACAAGTAAGTACATTGTAAGCAGCAAAGTGGCTAATAATTTCATAATGTTCATGTTAAATACTCCTAGTTCGTTGGCCTATATGGCAAAGTTTATATGACAGCATTCTACGGGCTGCTAGCTGGTTTCTCTGTTTTCACGCAAGGTGGATACAGTTTGTTCTGGGTTAAGGTTCAAGTTATCACTACGGAATGGCTCTAGTAACCATGCGACAGGTGAAAATACTAGATGTCGTCCCTCTGGTAATCCTAAAGCATCTTCTGCTTGAGTGGTTGCACCGCTATTCTCGGGTTGAGAATAGGTGCCAAACACGCGATCCCAAATACTTAAGATCGTAGAAAAGTTAGCATCACCGTAACGTCGGTCAACCGCATGGTGCGATGCATGGAAACGAGGTGTGACGATGATCCACGATAACCATCGTTCAATCCAATCAGGGAAATCAATATTACTGTGATGAAATTGCGCACATAAACTAATAAGTCCCTCAAACAGGAACCAAGCCACTACGGTGGGCCCCCAGATAACGACCCAAAGCGCTTTAATAAATGATGAAACCAGTAACTCTGTCGGATGAAATCGTAGTGCAGTGGTTACATCCATTGCGGTGTCGGAATGATGGGCCTTGTGGAAGCGCCATAAAATGCTTACACGGTGATTTGCACGGTGCCAAATGTAATCGAAAAAATCGAGTACCACTAAAGACAAAATTATCTCGGTCCAACCCACAAAATGTAGCCAGCGTGAGATCCCCCACCCTTCTTCTTCTACATAAACGATCCACAGTAAAAAAGGGACATAGGCTAAAATTCGAATAGTAACAGTATTTAATGCAGCAATTCCGGAATGAAAGGTAATGCGTTTTAAGCGCGACCCACGCCATGGGCGAGCGGGGAAAAATGTTTCTACGCTAAGGAAAAGCACCAGACCCACTACAAAGACAATGAGTTTTCCGGTATCTAAATTGAGATCCATTTGACCACTATAGCTTAAGTTCTTAATTGCTTAGTTACAAAATACGACAGGCATGTACTACGTAAAGTTCATGCCATTAATAACAGACCGGGGGAGTTTTAAAAAGCTTACACGCGAATAACCACTAAATTATTGTGGCTAGTAGGCAGCCGAAAATAGTTATCTAATTATTTTTGTGCCACTAATCCAGATTCTTTAAAGAGAGAGATGTGTGAGACGAGTTTTTCGGCATCTACGAAGGTGATAATTCGGAAATTTCGATGCTCATTGCCACTTGTGTCGTAAAACAATAACGCTGGAGGGCCAATTAAACCCAATTTTTTTAGTAACTCTTTATCGATATTATCGTTATCTGTTACGTCGGCTTTCAACAATACAAAATCTTGTAGTGCTGCTTGTACATTAGAGTTTGGGAAAGTTTCGCGGTCTAATTGTTTGCAATAAATGCACCAGTCTGCATAAAAATCTACAAGTACGGGTTTACCTTCTGCGCTAGCTTTTGCTATTTGTGCATCTAGGTCCTCGACACTTTTAAAATATTCAAATTTAAATGTTTTGGTGTCATTTGATGAAGGTGAAATTGTGGTGTTTACCATCTGCACATTGTTAGCAGATATCTTCTGCAGAGGTTGTAATAAGCTGGTGCCACCACTTGCCGCACCTATGACTAAAATAGCTCCATATACAAATGCAATTAGTCCTAGTCCTTTGCTGAATTTAGACCAGCCGTTTGCCCCTTCTTTAATTGCATCCCAGGCACCCATATAAATAGCGGAAACTATTAGCAATGCGCCTGTCATCAGTAGAATGATAGATGCAGGGAGAATGCGATCGAGCATCCAAATGCCCAAGCCAAGTAAAAGTACTCCAAAAACTCCTTTAACAGTGTCCATCCAGGCACCCGCTTTAGGTAAAAGTTTTCCTGCTGAAGTTCCTATGGCAAGAAGTGGCGCGCCCATACCCATGCTTAAAGCAAACAATGCTGAGCCACCCAACACATAGTCTTTAGTTGAAGATATATATAACAATGCACCTATTAAGGGTGCGGTGACACACGGGCCGACTATTAAGGCTGAAAGAAAACCCATAATGCCCGCGCCTATATATGTGCCACCATCTTGACTAGAACTGAGGTTATTCAATTTAGATTGAATGCTGCTTGGCATTTGTAATTCGTAAAAACCAAACATAGCTAGGGAGAGTAAAACAAAAATTCCAGCAAATACGCTAAGTACCCATGGGTTTTGAAACCAAATTTGTACATTCTCGCCATAGTAACCAGCACCCATTCCTGCAAGGGTATAGGTAACTGCCATCGCGAGCACATAAACAAGCGAAAGGGTGAATGCCTTTGATGTAGAAAGATTTTTACCTTGTCCAACGATGATGCTGGAAAGGATTGGTATCATCGGAAATACGCAAGGCGTAAACGCAAGTAATAGACCCAAGCCAAAAAAGATAGCAATAGTGGACCAAAAACTTCCATTTGCTAGTGTGCTTGCTATTTTGTCTTGTTCAGATGTAAATTCAGCACCCGATCCAGAACCACCAGAAGTCGTGTTTGCACTCCCTCCGCTAGTTGAACCTGCAGCAGCAGCGCCACCGGAAGAATCTAAATTTACCGTTATATTTTTAGTGATCGGTGGATAGCAAAGTCCTGCTTTAGCGCAGCCTTGATATTTGAAAATTAAATCTACACTACTGGCATTAGCCGCTAACGTTGTAATAGGGATCTCGGCATTAAATTCATGATCAATGCTTACAATAAGACCAAAGTATTCATCTTCTTTTTCTTTACCTTTGGGTAACGGAAGATTACCTAACGTAAGTTGTGATTCATCTGCTGGCGCAACACTAATCTTATCTTTATATAAGTAGTAACCATCTTGAATTAACCAATTGGTCTTGATCGTATTGCCATCACCTTGTGTAGCCGTTACAACAAAGGCGACATCAGGATCTAAAAATTCCTCTTCTTCTTCACCTGCAAGATTTGATAGCGGGCTATCGGCCCAAGAAACGGTGCTGATGAAGGTAAAAAGTAATAGTAGAGAGATGCGTAATATTTTCATGATGTTGTTTTCGTTGTTAGTTCGTTTGTTAAGTCGTTCATTAACCAGTCTAAATAATCTTTTGAGCCGTTAGTTATTGGAGTCGAAATAATCTCAGGAAGTTCGTAAGGGTGTTGTGTTTTTATATAACTTTCAAGTTCTGGGTAGCATTTATCAGTCGTTTTAATAATGGCTATATGCTCCGTTTCTTGGAAAATTTTCCCTTCCCACATATAGATGGATTGCCCTGCAGCCGCAATATTTACACAAGCTGCCAGCTTTGCCTGCACCATTTCCCGAGACATCCGCTGAGCGGTGTCTATATCTGGAAAAGTGGTTAGTACCAGGATGGGCGAGCTCATGTTTTGTTTCTAATTGGCGATGATCATTGAATTCATGTTGGGTGTTGAAGTTTGAGGTGTGTGCCCTCATATTGCCAGCATAGACCCTACAAAATGGGCCCTCAAGCTACGGAAATCAAAGTTATATGTCGGCGGTTCGAATTCGTATTTTTCCAATTTTAATGGCCTTGTTCTTGGTGATTCCAATCATCGAAATCTACCTGTTAATTAAGGTGGCAGGCATCATTGATTGGCTGCCAACCATTGGCCTTGTAGTATTGACCGCAGTTATTGGCGCATCCTTACTGCGTAGCCAAGGGTCACAGACCTACATGCGTTTTAATCAAGCACTTAGTGAAGGTAGGGCGCCTGCAAATGAGATATTAGAAGGAGTGGCCTTGTTAATAGGAGGTGCGCTATTACTTACGCCAGGCTTCTTCACAGATCTGATTGGTTTCTTCTGTTTGCTACCTTTCACACGCCGGCCTGTGGCAACCCTTATCGTGAATCGTTTCAACTTTATGTCTGGTCCCATGTCTGGGATGAACATGGGTGGTTTTGGCCCGCCACCATCAGGCTCCTCGCCCGATGCATCTTCAAGCAATGAGCCAGGAAATACGCCAGGCAATAAGCCCGGCAATGTATATGAAGGTAAAGTGACTCACCGTTCAGATGAATGATCGGAGTGTATTTGGGCACTAAGGTGATTTTTCTAGAAACTACTTGACTTCAAAAAACTCATTCGTATGATTAGCACTCATTGAATGAGAGTGCTAACAATAAAAGCACCCATATAAATACTATTTAAAATTAATAAATTAACCCCTTATTAGGAGGCGTCAATGAATTTACGTCCTTTGCATGACCGCGTGGTCGTCAAGCGTATGGAAGAGGAAAAAACAAGCCCAGGTGGCATTGTAATTCCTGATTCCGCTACAGAAAAACCAAGTAAAGGCAAAGTTGTTGCAGTAGGTAATGGAAAAATTACTGAAAGTGGCGATGTTCGCAAATTAGATGTGAAGAAAGGCGATACGGTTTTGTTTGGTCAATATTCCGGTCAGTCAGTGAAAGTAGATGGTGACGAGTTATTAGTGATGCGTGAAGACGACATCATGGCCATTATCGAAAAGAAATAAATTTTGTAAAAGATAAACAAATTTAGGAAGGAATTATCATGGCAAAAGAAGTACTTTTTGGCGAAGACGCTAGACAGCGTATGGCACAAGGTGTCAACGTTCTAGCGAACGCAGTAAAAGCAACATTAGGCCCTAAAGGTCGCAATGTTGTATTAGATAAATCATTTGGTGCACCTACCGTAACAAAAGATGGTGTATCCGTTGCTAAAGAAATCGAACTTGCAGGCAAGTTTGAAAACATGGGCGCGCAGATGGTGAAGGAAGTTGCTTCACAAACATCAGACATCGCGGGTGATGGCACCACTACTGCTACCGTACTTGCGCAAGCTATTGTACGTGAAGGTATGAAAGCGGTTGCGGCGGGCATGAACCCAATGGATCTCAAGCGTGGCCTAGATAAAGCGGTAATCGCAGCTGTAGAAAGTTTACATAAATTGTCTAAACCTTGTACGGATAGTAAAGCGATCGCTCAAGTAGGCAGCATCTCAGCAAACACTGATGTATCCATCGGCGACATCATTGCTGAGTCAATGGATAAAGTGGGTAAAGAAGGTGTTATTACCGTTGAAGAAGGTAATGCATTAACCAACGAACTTGAAGTGGTTGAAGGTATGCAGTTTGATCGTGGTTACTTGTCTCCATACTTCATCAATAACCAAGACAGCATGACGGCTGACATGGAAAACCCATTCATTCTTTTACACGACAAGAAAATTTCTAACATCCGTGAGTTATTACCATTGTTAGAAGGTGTTGCAAAAGCGGGTCGTCCATTATTAATCATTGCTGAAGACGTTGAAGGCGAAGCCTTAGCCACTTTAGTTGTGAACACTATTCGCGGTATTGTTAAAGTTTGTGCGGTGAAAGCTCCAGGCTTTGGTGATCGTCGTAAAGCCATGTTGCAAGACATCGCAGTATTAACAGGCGGCACGGTAATTGCGGAAGAAGTGGGCTTATCTCTAGAGAAAGCAACACTTGATGACATGGGTACTGCAAAACGTATTAATGTTTCTAAAGAAAACACAACCGTTGTAGATGGCGCTGGTAAAGCGAAAGACATCAAAGGCCGTGTTGATCAAATCAAAGCACAAATCGAAGAAGCTTCTTCTGACTACGACAAAGAAAAACTACAAGAGCGCATGGCAAAACTTGCTGGCGGTGTTGCAGTAATTAAAGTAGGTGCGGCGACTGAAGTAGAAATGAAAGAAAAGAAAGCACGTGTTGAAGATGCATTGCATGCAACGCGAGCTGCAGTAGAAGAAGGTGTGGTTCCTGGTGGTGGAGTTGCGTTGTTACGTGCGCGTAAGGCACTTGATAACTTGAAAGGCGACAACCATGAGCAAGATCTAGGTATCGGCATTGCACGGCGTGCAATGGAAGAGCCTCTACGTCAAATCGTTACTAATGCAGGTGAAGAAGCTTCGGTAATTCTTGCAAAAGTTGACGAAAGCAAAGGTAACAATGGTTACAACGCTGCAACGGGCGAATTTGGTGACATGATTAAGATGGGTATTCTTGATCCAACTAAAGTGTCTCGTACTGCACTGCAAAACGCTGCATCCATTGCAGGCTTAATGATCACTACTCAAGCTATGGTGGCAGAAGCGCCAGCGCCGGAAGAGCATGATCATGGCCCAGCGATGGAAGACATGGCAGGCATGGGTGGCATGGGCGGAATGGGTGGAATGCCTGGAATGATGTAATCATTTCTGTTCACATCTGTGAAGAAATTGAGGCCTCGCAATGCGGGGCCTTTTTTATGGCTGTTATATAATGTCTGCTTACGACCCAAAGCGGACATAAGGCGAATGTTTAGTAATACGGATAAGCTAAAATGAAAATTCAAGAATTTGTACCCTATCTCAGCGTAACGGATGCTAATAAGGCGGTTGCCTTTTATTCCAAAGTATTTGATGTCCCACCAAGGCTGCTCTTAAAGATGCCAGATGATCGAGTAATGCATTGCGAGTTTCGGATAGGTGACGCACGTTTTTTTGTTAGTGAAGAGTTACCTGAACATGGTGGGACTCCAAGCCCTAAATCATTAGGCTCTACCAGTGTAGCAATTCATCTTTATGTTGCAGATTGTGATCAAATTGTTGAAAAAATGAAAATTAATGGTTCAGAGATTCTAGCAGAGCCAGAAGACCTGTTTTGGGGTGAAAGATTTGCTCGTGTCCGCGATCCATTTGGACATGAATGGGGAGTAGCTACGCTCTTAAAAGAAATGACACCAGAAGAAATCCAAACAATAGCTTCAAAAGTGTTTGAAGAAATGCAGGGCTAATATATTTTTCTTAATGACCGCTATTGGCCGAAAGCAGACACAGCACAACATTAGCCTCTAGGGCGGAACTATTTGTATGTGAGTTATCTAATTATAAGTAGACAATATTTCTTAAATAAATCTAATGGAGTTGACAATATGTGCAAGATAATCGAATTAAAATCAATAGGTGCTGTATTACTGTTTAGTGCATTTATGATTGCACCCGTAATTGCGGAAAATAATCCTTTCAATGAAACTGATCTAACTTCTGAATTCTTAGTTGCTGATAGCCACGGCGGCAAACACTGTAAAATAAAAAAAATGGATACGGATGGTGATGGGTCGGTAAGTAAAGAAGAGTTTATGTCCCATGCAGAGAAAAAGTTTAGTCGCAAAGATAAAAATGACGATGGCGTTCTAGGTGCGGATGAAATGAAACACAGGAAGCATCATGGTGAAGGCAAATCAGATAGCTAAATTCTATAGAATTAAATTACAAGAAAGGCGAACCATTATTGTTCGCCTTTTTATAAAGAAAGTAGATTAATTTGTCCGCTATTGGCCGAAAGCAGACATTGGGCAGAAGAGTTAATTTGATGGCATCATCCACGATGCGACTCATATTCGCACATCCATGTGCTCACTAAATTTTTAGATATTTGCGTCCTTTCCTTTTTTGATACGTCTTTACTACTAACTCAATCAATTTATATGGAGTCAGTACCATGAGACTACAATTAGCCTTAAACGTAAGAAATATTGAAGAAGCCGTACACTATTACTCAAAACTTTTCGATACACCGCCACATAAACGTAGAGCGGGATATGCAAATTTTGCAATTGGCAACCCGCCGTTGAAATTGGTCCTGATTGAAAACCCCAGTGCGGATGACCGAATTAATCATCTTGGAGTAGAGGCTGAGCAGAATGAGAATTTGGATGCAGTGATGAAGCGACTCGAACGTGATGGCATTGCAGATACAATTGAAGACCAGACTACGTGCTGCTTTGCAACACAAGACAAAGTATGGTCTACCGAGCCGCAAGGATTGAGTTGGGAGTGGTATACCATAACCGATGATAATCCCAGTGAAGCCAATATCTCTAAATCAAGCGTGTGTTGTGCATAAATGGCGGAACTCGATACCACCTGGGATGAATTGCGATCCAAGTTAACTCGCTATGTTCGCAGCAAAGTGGATGTCGATGTATCTGAGGATTTAGTTCACGACATACTCTTGCGCGTTCTACAAAACGAGGAAGCTTTATCTAATGCTGATAACCCTCTTGCATGGATGTACAGCATTGCCAAAAATAGAATTACTGATCATTATCGTAAACAATCTATGATAAATACTAAAAATGAAATTGTTGATTCAGAAAGTATGCCTGACAGTGTAGATCATGACTTTGCTAAATGTTTGAGGCCGCTCTCAGACCGGTTAGAACCAAAATATAAAGAAGCTTTGCTATTAGCAGACTTTAATGAAATTAAGCAATCGGTTGCAGCTGAACGAATTGGAATTTCAATTTCAGGTATGAAGTCACGTGTACAGCGAGGACGTGCAAAATTGAAAGAAGAACTTTTAGCCTGTTGTGCAGTGGAGAAGGATCGCTTTGGAAACGTGATCGACTATAAACGTAAAGACAGGTCTAATAAGGATCAATGTTGTTAATAATCGATGATTGTAGTGTACAGTTTTAAATTATGAGAATTGATCCTGCCAGTCATTTGGTCGTTGGAGTGCGTTATGCGCCTTCACCAAATTATGATGGGCGACCAGAAGGTGCACCGCTTTCTTTAGTAGTGGTTCATAATATTAGTTTGCCACCGAATGAGTTTGGTGGGCCGTATATTGAGCAATTGTTTACCAATCAATTGGACCCCAATGAGCATCCATACTTTGAGGAAATTAAAGATCATAAAGTTTCCGCACATATTTTAATTCGACGTAATGGAGAGGTAGTTCAGTTTGTGCCTTTTAATAAACGTGCATGGCATGCGGGGGAATCAGCCTATAAAGGTTGTGAAAATTGTAATGACTTTGCCATTGGCATTGAATTGGAAGGTGCAGATGAAACGTCTTATGAAGAAGTGCAATACTCGGTGTTAGCTACATTGGTTGATTCACTTAGGATGACCTATCCGTCGTTAAGTAAAGAAGATATTGTGGGTCATTCTAATATTGCGCCGAGTAGAAAGAGCGATCCGGGGATGTCTTTCCAATGGAAAAAATTTCGAGATCTTCTGGCCTAAGACCTGCTCTAGCATTCAACTGGCAGAACTTCCGCGAGCTTTTGGCCTAAAACTTTAATAAAGCGCGGCTGTTTAATCTTTTGGTCTAAAAAGATCAAAATGTATGTAACAGGCATAAGTCTCTTAGGTATTCAGCCTAAGAGCTTTCTTTGTTTTTCTCTACCACAAGTTTTTGCCAATGTTTATTTACGTAACCCTCGACGGGTTTAAAATTAACTTTGTAATTCATTTTTTGGCTGGCTTCGATCCAATAACCAAGATATAGATAAGGTAGCTTTAATTCTATTGTACGTTGTATCAGTTGTAGAATGGCTACGGTGCCCAATCCACGCTTTTCATATTCAGTATCATAAAAGGTATATACCGCAGATAACCCTTGAGGCAATACATCATATACGGTAACCGCGATTAATTTTTTATCTAAGCGAAATTCGAGCAAGTCAGTTTCTGACCAAGTGCCTAAAATGAACTCTTCGTAATCATTTCGAGTAGATTGGCTCATGGGTCCGTCGCTATGCCGGTTTTGAAGATATTCTACATATAAATCGAAGTGCTCTTGCTTGTAATTATTCTTTACCTTACTGATTTCAAGGTCTAGATTAAGTTTTAATGCACGCTTCTTTGAGCGATTGGGTTTGAAATCATCTATGCATACTCGTGTGGGTACGCATGCATTGCATTCTGGGCATTGTGGGCGATAAAGGTGGCTGCCGTTTCTACGAAAGCCATAGTCAATTAACCAACTATAGGTTTGGGTAGAGATTTCTTTGTTCGGATCAGCGAAAATATTAATGCTGTAGCGGTTGGGTAAATAACCACATGGATGGATGGGGGTTTGATAAAAATCCATGTTGCTATTATTAAGCCGGTATACTTAATTTACCAATAAATAATAATTTGTAAGTACATAACAAAAATCATAAATGTATAAGCAACTGCACAGTACGTTATCGGCGATCAGCCAAGACCAACAGCTAGGTCTTTTAGCGGGCGGTAGTATTGGAATTGAGAAAGAATGTTTGCGAGTAGATAAAAATGGAAAATTATCACAACAGCCGCACCCTGCATCGTTTGGATCCGCACTAACAAATTCTTATATCACAACAGATTTTTCTGAAGCTTTGCTAGAGCTGATTACACCGCCTGAGCAAAGCGTCTCCGCCGCGCGAGACTGTTTGCAAAAAATACATCAATTCGTTTATTCACAACTTGAAGATGAATCGCTTTGGAATGCCAGCATGCCATGTGTCGTCGCAGGTGAAGATGGAATACCGATTGCGCAATACGGCAGTTCGAATCAAGGCATGATGAAGACAGTATATCGTCGTGGCCTGGGTCACCGATATGGGAAGATGATGCAAGCCATAGCGGGCGTGCATTTTAACTATTCTGTGCAAGAAAAATTTTGGCCGTATTATCGCCAACTACTGAAGCAAGAAGAGATACCGTTACAAGATTTTATTTCCGAGCAATACTTTGGTTTGATCCGTAACTTAAAACGTTTTGGGTGGTTAGTGTTTTATTTGTTCGGCGCATCCCCCGCAATCTGTAAAACGTTTTTAAGCGGTCAGCCCAGCCAACTCGAAAAGTATGACAGTAATACGTACTACTTACCGTATGCCACTACATTACGTATGGGCGATATTGGTTATACCAATAAAAAAGAAAATGAGACCGGTGTGCAAGCCTGCTACGACAGTTTGCCTTCCTATATTAAATGTTTAACTAAAGCGATCGAAACGCCTTGTCAGGAATACCAAAAAATCGGTGTAAAGGTAGATGGGAAATACCGTCAACTGAATGCCAATATTCTGCAAATAGAAAATGAGTACTACAGTACAATTCGACCTAAACAACCCTTGGTTAAAAATGAAAAACCGATACATGCGCTAGGGGAGCGAGGCGTACAGTACATTGAGCTAAGATCATTAGATATAAACGTATACGACCCATTAGGTGTGAGTGATTCACAGTTGTATTTTCTGGAAGCCTTCATGTTGTTTTGTCTATTGCATGAAAGTCCGTTAATCGATGCAAATGAGCGCAAGGCGATGGATGATAATGAAAGCAAGGTGGCACATGAGGGCCGAGATCCAGCACTTAAGTTAGTTCGTAATAGTGGACCTGTTTCGCTGCAGGGTTGGGGGAGTGAATTATTAAGCGAGATGCAGGCAATGTGCACTATCCTTGATCAGCAAAACAGCACAACTAAATATAGTGATGCACTGCAACAGCAACAAGCGGCTATAGACGATTCAAGTCTGACGCCATCGGCGAGAGTGTTGCAAGATATGCAAGATAATCAGGAATGCTTTTTTGAATTTGCTAGTCGAATATCTATGCAGCATGAAAAACAACTGCGCAACAGTACCTTAAGTGAAAAAGACATGATTTTCTTCCAAAACCATGTGCGACAGTCGGTAGAAAAACTAAGACAAATTGAGGCATCCGACACACAAGCGTTTGATCAGTTCCTGCACAATTACTTCTCAAACACAGTATCTGAACAGGAAGTGACGGTATGAACAGAGTTGGAGTTGTTGGAGCAGCGTTATTAGGACTCATTCTTATGAGTGGTGCTGCACATGCAGAAATTTTCAAATGGGTGGATGCTAATGGCAAGGTCCACTACAGCGATCGTAAAGTTGATACCCAAGCGAAAAAGGTAAATGTAAAAACAGGTACCTCTACACTTACTCAAACTCAAACTCAAACTCAAACTCAAACTCAAACAAATCAGAGTGTTGAACAACGCTTAGTGCAGCAACAAAAGTATGTGAATTTTCTTACATCTGAGCGTATTGAACGACAAGAAAAGCGCCAGGAAGCACAGCAAGAAGAAGATAAGAAAAGAAAGTTATGTGCTGCAATGCAGGACAAGCTTAAGAGTTATTCACAAGGTAACTATCGTTGGTATGAGTTGGATGCGAAGTCTGGGGGAAGACAGTACCTTTCTGACGACCAAGTAGAGCTAAAAAGACAAGTGTTGCAAACTGACCTAAAATCCAACTGTAGTTAATAGCTAGCTACAGCTGGATCCTATAAAGCTAAAAATTATCTGCCATAATTATTTTTATCTGCGATGTGCAGGTGGGTACGGCGCATAACCTACTTCGTAATCATCTCTAGGCCAAAAACGATTTTTCTTTTCATTTTTGTAACCACAATCAATGATCCTCTTGTGGCATAGTGTTTCACGCCACTCATATTTATAAAAATTCTTCGCTAGTGCACTGCGATTAGCATTAAACTGTACACGCCGAACATGTGAGGTTGCGTGGTCGCCGAATCCCGTGCCAGCTTCTTTTTCTGCTTGCTCTGCTAAAACGGAGTCATTCGCAGCGCCAGAAGAGTCATAAGAACGATTTGGTGCTGGTGCCCTGGATTTGTTCACTGTTTGCTTTTTCTCACGTTTAGTAAGAAACGGCTGTTTTTCCTCAAACACTGCAACAGCAATTACACCCATGGCAGAATCATCGTTAAAAGCTTGAGCGTAGGAGTCTTCTATATCGGTAAAGTAAAAGCGATGGATATCTTTACTGCTCGTACGCCAACCTGCATAAGATTGTGATTCATATGGGCCAAGAATATACATATTCTCATTGTGTTTTAACTTAGACTTTTCGCCAGAAATGATATTCCGACCATCCACTGCGATAACTAAGCCAAGGCGCTGGTTTGAGTGGTTGCGTATATTCAAAGAATAATTTTCTCCATTAATTGCTTCTACATACGCGCGATATTCATTTTTGAGGCGTCGCTGTGATGCCGGATAGATTGAGAAAGAACTACCGTTATCAGAGATAATCTCAATTTCTATTGGCTGATAGTTTTGATTAAATTTACTCGATGCTAAGCAAGGAGCTGTTAAACTAAGTGCTAACGAAATCCATAGCCATCCAAATTTTAAAAATTGCCCGTTAACGTTGAATCTGTTCATCATGTCGAATTCCTTTTAAGTATTGGTTCTTAAGCCTATAAACGTAATAAGTATTCAAATGGGTTAATTGGGAAAGGATTTATTTTGCAGGTAGCTAAAAATACTCCAGTAATTAAGGATTTAGTGCTAATAGGTGGCGGGCATAGCCATGTTGCAGTACTAAAGAAATTCGGTATGAATCCCATATCGGGTTTGCAAATTACCTTGATTACACGTGATGTTCATACCCCTTATTCGGGAATGTTGCCGGGTTATATTGCAGGTCATTACAGTTATGATGAAAGTCATATTGATTTACGTCCACTGGCTAAGTTTGCTGGGGCACGTTTAATACATGTTCCCGCCACTTTTTTAGAACTTGATAACAAACAAGTAATATGTGGGGATCGCCCTCCGATAGCGTATGACGTGCTTTCAATTAACACTGGATCTACACCATCGCACATAGAAGTTCCTGGCGCGCAGCAGCATGCTTTAGCGGTTAAACCCATCAATGAGTTTTTGCAAGGTTGGGATGCTTTGATGCTAAATGTGCTTAAGCACAAAGGTGAATTTAAGGTTGCAGTGGTTGGCGTGGGCGCGGGAGGGGTCGAGGTAGCCTTGGCGACACAATTTCATTTGCAGCAGTTATTACGTGAAAATTCTTTAACAGCTGAGAACCTTCGTTTTGATTTAGTTACAGGAAATGGTTCCATTCTGCCCACCCATAACGCATCTGTGCAACACCGCTTTAGACGCGTGCTATCAGAGCGTGGGGTTACTTTACAGAAGGGAAGTAAAGCAAAGCGTGTAAATGAAAATGCTATTGAGTTGGATAATGGTGAAACTTTGCAGGCTGATGCCATTATTTGGGCCACACATGCTTCTGCGCCTGCTTGGTATAAAGAATCAGGCTTGGCAGTGGATAATAGAGGCTTTATAAAAATAGACAGTTCTCTGCAGTCGGTGTCACACAAAGATGTATTTGCAGCAGGCGATATCGCAACCGTAACCAATTATCCGCGCCCTAAGTCAGGCGTGTTTGCAGTGCGTCAAGGGCCACCGCTATATAAAAATATAAGACGTGCTCTGACGAACAAATCACTGAAAAAACATGTGCCGCAAATTAGTTTTCTAAGTTTGATCAGCACCGGTGATAAGTGTGCAATAGGCTCACGCGGGATTTTTACCTTTGAAGGCGCTTGGATTTGGAAGCTCAAAGACTATATTGATCGTGAGTTTATGCGTAAATATAACGAGCTTCCAGAAATGGAACATGATAAAGATCCAATACATAGTGAATTGGCTAGTGCGGACGCCTTAAAAGAAATCTCCGCTATCGCTATGCGCTGTGGTGGCTGTGGCGCCAAAGTGGGCAGTAATGTTTTAAGTCGTGTGGTGAATCAACTTACTACCGTAAAACGTGATGATGTCATATTAGGTTTAGATGCACCGGATGATGCAGCCGTACTTGAGGTGCCACCCGGTAAAGTGCAGGTGCAATCGGTAGATTACTTCCGTTCTTTTGTTGACGACCCTTATGTTTTTGGACAGATTGCAGCGAATCATAGTTTAGGCGATGTTTTTGCAATGGGTGCAGAAGCACAAGCGGCAATGGCTATTGCGACCGTCCCCTATGGCAAAGAAAAAGTGGTTGAGCAGCAGTTACACCAAATGATGGATGGTGCATTGCAAGTTTTAAATCAACACAACGCTGCATTGATTGGTGGGCACTCTAGCGAAGGAGCCGAGCTATCTTTTGGTTTGAGTGTTACTGGTTTAATTGAAAAGCAAAAATTATTGGCGAAGGGGGGCATGCAGGTAGGCGATGTCATCATCATTACTAAACCAGTGGGCACCGGAACTCTGTTTGCCGCAGATATGCGTGGCAAGTCTAAAGGCCGTTGGATTACCCAAGCCATAGAGTCCATGATTCATTCTAATCATGCAGCAGCACAATGTTTATATAATTATGATGTGCATTCTTGTACAGATGTTACCGGTTTTGGGGTGTTAGGCCATTTGGTAGAAATGGTACGCGCCGGACAGGTGGATATTAGTATTGATATAAATAATTTACCGGTTCTTGATGGCGCATTAGAAACTATGCAGTTGGGTATATTCAGTTCTTTGCAACCATCAAATGTGCGGTTACGGCGTGCAATTAAAAACCAAGATGTAGCCATAAAGCATGAACTCTATCCCTTATTGTTTGATCCTCAAACTGCGGGAGGCTTACTTGCAACGATTCCTAAGCAACATAAAGATGCATGTGTGGCTGAACTGCATCAGCTTGGTTATCAGCATACCTGTGTGCTTGGTGAAGTTGTGCAACTTAGCGATGCAATTGAAAGTGTAATGATTAATCTCTAGGCGGAAATATTAGTAGTGGTTAATAAAATAATTTGGCTAGTAATATTTTTTGCAGTGCTTGTTTGGTCAGGAATTAACCCTAAAGATCAATTCACATGGTTCTTAGAAGTAGCACCTGCATTGATTGGTCTTGTTGTAATAGTTTTTACTTATAAAAGTTTTCCTCTAACAACCTTGCTATACGTACTTATACTCTTTCACTGCGTGATACTTATGGTGGGTGGCCATTACACTTATGCAGAAGTGCCATTATTTGATTCTTTTAAAGAGTGGTTTGGTTTTGCGCGAAATAATTACGATAAAGTTGGCCACTTTGTGCAAGGGTTTGTCCCTGCTTTAATAGCAAGAGAAATTATAGTTCGTAAAGATATTATCCCCCGTGCTTTTTGGCAATTCTTTTTCATAGTTTGTTTTTGTTTAGCCTTTAGTGCTTTTTATGAACTAATCGAGTGGTGGGCTGCTATAGCAGTTGGAGAAGATGCTGAAGCATTTTTGGGGACTCAGGGTTATGTATGGGACACACAGTCCGATATGGGCTTAGCTTTATTGGGCGCAATTATAGGTTTGCTTACATTAAGTAAGGTGCACAATAAGCAGTTAGCTCGTATATAAAAAGTATAAATAGATAAAAGAAAGCCCGCTAATTTTGTGTGAGGCGGGCTTTCATTGCAGGCTTATTTTTTGTTTGCGATGTTTCATGCGTCGAACCTTGCGTGTTGATGTTAATTTGCCTCGTTGAGTAGGGATCTACTTTTTCAAGACATTGATATTAAGTTACGCCAGGTCGATCTACACAGGTTGTTTAACAGCCTACGGTTCCAAACAACTAGTAAACATCTACAGTGAATACGTTACGACTTGTTGTTCGCCAGCACAATTAAAACTTCATTATGTTTCGAATCAATGGAATTAATATAAGATCAATTTGTGTGCTTACGCTAGTTTTTTGACATATGTGGCCAAGCCAAATTAATGGTATGTATTGTGATGCTTGGTATTTAATAAATTTATTAAAAACAATTAATTATTTTTTTCAAACTATTTTTTTCGTTCTTATATCTAAATAAGCTTGCTTTAGCCTGGCATGCTTTTGTAAGCTTGTTTAAAAATAGGTGATCCGTTTCGGTCTTTATTAGTAATTCACGTAAAGACCTTGTGTTGCCACATGGATAATAGCCAGGATAGGTTTTGCCGAGCAGTCCTATGGAACCATCAATGTCTGATGCGACTATAGGTAAGCCTGCAGCGCAAGCTTCTGAAACTACATTTGCGCCGCCTTCCATTCTTGAGCTTAGCACCATAAGATCTGCGTTTGCGTATAGTTTATTAATTTTCCAATGAGGCACTTCACCGTGCCACGTGTAGCGTAAATTATTTTGCATTTCTTTTTTAGCCTGTTCTTCCCAAACAGATGTATGTGCTTTGCCATAATGTATTACTCTAATACGCGAATCGTCGGGTAGTTTGCGTACAGCATAGGCAGCTCGCAAGGGATCTTTTTCTTCTCTTAAATGACCGATTACACAAACATCAAAATTGCGTTTATTTTTCTTTTCTTTTCGTTTAATGAATTCCGCAGACTGATGAACCACATGGATTTTTTTGTGAGCAGATTTTGGTAGAACTAAATACGCTAGATCGTGCAAGGTGATTAAAACATCGGCTTGCTTGATTGAACGCAAAGTGGGTTTAGGGTGGCTGTTTATAAATTTGTATAAATCTGTGCCAGTAAGTGCCACGATAAGTGGCTTTTGTGGAAATTGCTGTTTGAAATAATCTATTGATGCAGCACTTCTCCAGGCATGTAGCGCTATCATCGCATCATGTTTTTTACATATCTGGGATATATCATCACTGCTCGCCTTCACCGTTATCTTATGCCCTAGTTCGGTCAACATAGTTTTCCAACGAGTCGCGGTAACGCGATTACCTGAGCGAGAACTGGGTAAGGCGGGGGTTATAAGAATGATTTTCATACGTGTAAATATGATACCGCTATTGTATGGTTAGTGAATACTTTCTTACATATTTCTCTCTATAGTGAATTACCAAGACGCAACCATAGATAATATTTCCAAAGCCTTGCTCGATGTTCGTTCTAGAACTTTGGCATTGATAGAAGGGCTAAGCGATGAACAGTTGATGGGGAAGATACTGTCGACAGTGAACCCATTGAAATGGGAAATTGCGCATGCTGCGTATTTTCATGAAACCTGGGTATTGCGTCACTTGGGGCGTCAAGCGGTTGTAAATGAAGATGCAGATAAATTGTTTGATTCAATAAACATTCGTCATGAGGATCGTTGGAATTTGCCGCTGCCTAGTCTTAAAAATACATTCGAGTATATGAATAAAGTTCTACAGTATGAACTTGAGTTACTTAGAACTATTGAGCTGGATAGCAATGCAAAATATTTTTATTTGCTAGCGCTCTTTCATGAGGATATGCATAACGAGGCATTTATATGTACACGTCAAACATTGTCTTATCCAACACCAAGCTTTATTAAAGGTAAGGATAATTCGAAATTAAATAACCATGTAGTAGAAAATAAAAATGAAGATATAACTATTCCTGGTGGATTGTTTATGTTGGGCGCTGAGTTTGGAGATAAATTTATTTTTGATAATGAAAAATGGGCGCATGAGGTGAATGTTGCAGCATTTAGTATTGCTAAATATGCAGTGAGTAATGAGCAGTACTTAGAATTTGTTGAGGCAAATGGTTATTTAGAAAGTAAATACTGGGATGATGAAGCTTGGCAGTGGCGCAAAAAACATGATCTTCAACAGCCTATATATTGGGAAAAAGATTCTAGTGGCGATTGGTTTGTAAGGTTGTTTGATCAGTGGCAAGCTCTTGAATTAAACCACGCGGTTATTCATGTGAGTTGGCATGAGGCGCAAGCCTATTGTAAGTGGTCAAATCGGCGTTTACCTACCGAGGCAGAATGGGAATTTGCAGCGTCTTGTAATCCAAATGTGATCAATGATAAGCAGTTCCAAAAAAATATTTATCCAGGCGGAGACGATATAAAAAGTATCTTTGCAAACCTGGACTGCGCGCATTTAGGTACTGTAAATGTTGCGGCCTATCCAGAAAGTGACAGTGCATTTGGTTGTCGGCAAATGTTTGGTAACGTATGGGAGTGGACCGCATCGGTATTTGAACCCTATCCAGGATTTTCCCCAGATTGGTATAGCGAGTATTCGCGTCCTTTGTTTAAGCAGACAAAAGTATTGCGGGGCGGAGCATGGACGACACGTAGTCGAATGCTGCGCAACACCTTGCGTAATTACTATGGTGCAGATCGGAATGATGTGTTTGCTGGATTTCGCACTTGTGCAATGAGTTAAGCCATAGGTAATAACGAAAATGGAAAAGTATGTATGAATTGGTGGGGTAAATTACTCGGTGGTGCTCTAGGTTATGCGTTAAGTGAGTCAATCATTGGTGTCCTCATCGGGGTGTTGCTGGGCCACCAACTAGATAGAAGCGCTAGACCTGGCAAGGGTAGAGTTAGTCCTGGAGGTATAAACTTTGGTCGGGGCGCACAAGAGCATATACAAGCTACCTTTTTTGCCACAACATTTTCAGTGATGGGCCACATTTCTAAATCGGATGGGCAAGTTTCGCCTGAGGAAATTCAACTAGCGGAACAAGTTATGCAGAAAATGCGCTTGAGTAAGGATCAGCGCAGGTCTGCAATTGAAAATTTTAACCAGGGTAAACAAGAAGATTTTGTTTTAGACGATACACTTGAAGAGTTCCGTAAAACATGCAGTCGTAAGTTTGCGTTGATTCAGATGTTCATTGAGATCCAGCTACAAGCGGTCTATGCGGATGGTATTAAACAGCCTGGAGAAGAGCAAATACTACAACATATTTGTCTAGTTCTAGGTTATCCGGACGTATTACTGGCGCAGTTGGAATCGATGTTATTTGCAAGTCAGCGTAGTCAACAGTCATATCGTTCGAATAGTTCTTACGCGTCATCTAGCTCTGCACTAGAAGATGCGTATAAAATAATTGGTGTCAGCAAATCCGCTACTGATGCGGAAGTTAAAAAGGCCTATCGTAGATTAATGAATCAAAATCACCCTGACAAATTGATTTCTAAAGGCCTACCAGAGGAAATGATTGAGATCGCTACTAACAAAACAAAAGAAATTCAAAAAGCTTACGATTTAATTTCAGACACTAGAAAATAAATGAAAAACATACTCGCCATTTTTATTATTTTACAAATTTCACCAATTGCTATTGCAAATGAAGTTACGCATATTGGTAATCAGGAATTCAGAGAGCTAATGCAGCAGGGAGTTGCGGTTATAGATGTGCGTACAGTTTCTGAGTGGCAGAAAACAGGTGTAATCGAGGGCAGTCATTTGATAATGTTTTATGATGAAACTGGTAAGTACGACTTAAATGCCTGGTTAAATGAAGTGACTAAGATAGCCAAAAAAGACGAGGCATTGATTCTAATTTGTCATTCAGGAAGTCGTAGCAAGCAATTAGCTAAATACCTAACAAGCGTAGTTGGATATAATGAGGTGTTTAACGTTAAACGTGGTATTGCGCACTGGATAAAAAAGAAAAATTCCGTTGTAGCTCCACCCCAAGTTCATTAAGTTCATTAAGTTCATTAGTAACTATGAATTTTTCGTTTTAGAAAAATTCAATAAGCCATATAATTACATATAAGTTTTATAGTTTTGAAACTAATAAAGCTATAAAATATCTTATACAGATCCTTAGAATTTATTTAATAGTAGAAACGCCATGACCAGACCTTACAATATATTGATGTGGATGGTGGCATTTGTATTTGCTGCTGCTATTGCAATTACCTTTGTCTATGACCCGGTATTATTTGCATTTAAAACTAACCCTTGGTTTAACGCTTTAATAGCTTTAGTGTTAGTTATTGGTGTCGTGCATAACTTTCAACAAGTTATTAAGCTGTACAAGGAAATCTCTTGGATAGAAAATTTTCGTAATACTGCTGAGGTAAGTCAATCACTTGCAATTACACCGTTACTTGCGCCGATGGCACGGATGTTGTCGAAAAAAGATAATGATCAATTAACTCTTTCTACAATATCAATGCGATCTTTGTTAGACAGCATAGGGAACAGATTAGAAGAATCACGTGATATTTCGCGTTATCTGATAGGGCTGCTTATCTTTTTAGGCTTGCTAGGCACATTTTGGGGGCTATTAACAACAGTGAGCTCTGTAAGTGATGTGATTAAAGGCATGTCAGGGGATGGAGAAGATAGCCTATTATTATTTGAAAATTTGAAAATTGGTTTACAGCAGCCACTATCGGGTATGGGAATTGCATTTAGCTCTTCACTGTTTGGTCTAGCGGGTTCTTTGATACTTGGATTTTTAGACTTGCAGGCGGGGCATGCACAAAGAAGGTTTTTCAATGAATTAGAGGAATGGCTTTCCGAAATCACTCATTTATCTTCAGGAGCATTGCCTGGAGATGGTGAGTCAACGGTTCCTGCATTTGTTCAGGCCTTACTTGAGCAAACCGCAGATGGTATTAATAGTTTACAAAGAGAATTGAGTAGTCAAAATAATGAACGCACAAGGTTGGATTCACATTTACTCACGCTTACCCATCAGTTAGCTGAATTAAGTGAATACCTAAAGCGCGATCAGCAACCATTTTCTGAAGAACTCAGGAAAGAGTTACGAATTCTGACAAAAACCATAGCTGCATCGCTGGCAAATCAGCAAAAACCTAATTAGATATGCAGTATGGGATCTCTACACGGCGGACAGTAAATATCTGGCCAGGATTTGTTGATGCTTTAGCAGCGTTATTAATGGTAATAATATTTTTATTATTAATTTTCGCGGTAGGTCAACTGTACTTGACCGAAACGTTAAGTGGCAAAGAAAAAACCTTAGTTACTCTTGATAGACAAGTAGCACAGCTTGCCGATCTTCTCGCGCTGGAGAAATCGACTAGTAAAGAGCTTCAAGAAACAGTAGGGGATTTAAAATCACAGCTATCCGTAAAGACTAGAAATAACGAATTACTGCAAGCAGATGTTGAGCTGCTTATGGAAATGCGTGAACAGTTAGAAAAAGATGTGGCAAATTTTGTAACCAAGTTACATGAAAATGATGCAAACTTGCGTGCCGAAAAAGAGGTTTCTGAAAAGTCGCTTGCCCAAGTTGAGCTTCTAAATCGACAAGTTAAAGCCTTGCGTGAGCAATTAAGTACGGTGTCAAAAGCATTAGGGCTTGAGTTAGATGCAGAAACTGCAAGTATTGAAAGCCTCGCTGAACGCTTAAATGTTGCATTAGCTGAAAAAGCACAAGAATTAGCGCGCTATCGATCTGATTTTTTTGGTCGATTACGTGAGGTGTTGGGAGAGAATCCAGATATTCAAGTGGTGGGAGATCGTTTCGTACTGCAATCAGAATTGTTATTTGAAAGTGGTTCAGCTGATTTAGGTGAAAAAGGAAAAACACAAGTAAAGAAATTATCTGAAACTCTAAATAGTGTAGCCACAAATATTCCAGATGATATTGAATGGGTTGTGCGCATAGATGGACACACCGATAAAAGATCTATTAATACCAAAGAATATCCTTCTAACTGGGAGCTATCGACAGCTCGCGCATTGGCCATCGTTAGATATATGGTTGCCCAAAATGTGCCCGCTAAACGACTGGCGGCAACCGGGTTTGGTGAATTTCACCCTTTAGATGATGAGACTAACGAAGAAGCCTATACTAAGAATAGAAGGATTGAGATTAAGCTTACGTCCAGATAAATTAACTGAATTCATCACTGCGATACTGAATTGAGTTTTATACACATAAGAAATTCATATGGATATTTCTGAGTACTACCCGCGCGAAGCCTTTGCAAATCGAACTGTATTTATCACAGGAGGAGGCAGTGGCATCAATCTTGGTATTGCAAAAAGTTTTGCAGCTGTGGGTGCTAAAGTGGCTATCTGTGGTCGTAACGAAGAAAAGCTTGATGATGCAAAAGGTGAATTAGAAGCATTAGGTGTAAAAGCCCATGCAGTGGTTGCAGATGTACGCGATTACGATGCTTTGCAAGATGCCTGTGATGAAATACAAGGATCATTAGGGCCGATTACTGATTTAGTGTGTGGTGCAGCAGGAAATTTTTTATGCCCAGCAAATGAAATGAGCGCTAATGCATTTCGCACCATTGTTGATATTGATCTAAACGGTTCATTCAACGCATGTCGTGCTGCGTTTGAGCAACTTAAAGAAACCAAAGGTTGTGTGTTAATGGTTTCGGCGGGGCAAGCGTATGTTCCTTATTCTCATCAGGCTCATGCGGGTGCCGCAAAGGCAGGTGTGGAAAACTTGGCTAAGAATCTAGCGTTGGAGTGGGGTCACTACGGAATACGTGTAAATACGGTTGTGCCCGGACCTATTGAGGGAACTGAGGGTGTGAAACGTCTTACGGATGAAAAACAAAAACACATGTTGTTGCAATCAATTCCGCTTAAACGATTAGGGTTGCCTGAGGAGATTGGGCAGGCAGCAGTATTTTTGTCTTCGCCTATGGCGGCTTACATTACTGGTTCACAAATTGTCTGTGATGGTGGCATGAATCTTTCTGGTTCAGCTTTGTTTAATATGGGCCTAACCGAAAAAAAACAATCAAGCCAAAAAAGCGAATAAATAATTAATCTAAAAATTTATTTTATAGAATCTGGATGATATTCAGTTTCAAACATTACCCAAACTGCTAAGAAGAATGCTGCAATCACCGGACCAATGACAAAGCCTGATAAACCGAATAATCCTAGCCCGCCTAGTGTGCTGAGTAAAATCAAATAGTCAGGCATTTTAGTATCTCGCCCAATCAGTATTGGGCGCAAAACATTATCGATCATGCCGATGATTAAAGCGCCTACACCGAATAAAATTAATGCTTTTATCCAATGCCCATTCGCTAGAAAAATCAATGCTGCTGGCCCCCAAACTAAAGCAGAGCCCACAGCAGGTAATATAGATAACCCTATCATCACAACCCCCCAAAACACGGCAGACTCAATTCCCAATAGGGCAAACATAATACCGCCAAGGGTGCCTTGAATAACGCCTACAACGAGCGTGCCTTTTATAGTGGCGCGTGATACTTCAGCAAATTTAGATAATAGATGACGCTCAGCTTCATCACCAATCGGTAAAACACGAATAATGAGCTCAACTATTTTATCTCCGTCTCGCAAGAAGAAAAATAACAGGTAGAGCATTAACAAAAATAAAGCAGTAAACGTTAAAGCATTTTGACCAATGTTTAATAGGTTGGTGGCTACCCATTGACTAGAATTTAATGCGGTGTCTGAAAAGCCTGCTTTAAGCTTTTCAAAATCTATACCTACTTTGTTTAATGAATCACTGACGATAGGTAAGCTTTTTTGAATCCACGCTAGTGGTTTGGAGAAATCATAAACACCATCGCGAATATCGCTATATAAATCGGTACCTTCATTGACTACAGCAATAGATAGAGTGGTAGCGGGAACGACTACTGTGAATAATATTAATAATAGTGTTATGAACGCGCTTAAAGAATGTTTTCCTTTGAATTTATTTAAAATAAATTTATGTAGTGAGGAAAATAATATTGCAAAAGTAGCAGCCCATAAAATGGGTTCAAAGAAAGGCTTGAGTAAAAATATAAATGCCAGACTGGCGGCGACTAGTAGAGTAAAAAAGAAGATGTGTTTTATCAAAACAATGTATTTTAAATAGCAGTTTGAGTTTCTTTTTCAGCGTGCCCTAGTTGTAGCAAACTGGGCAATAAAATCAGTGTAAAGACGGTACTAATAAACATTCCGCCAACAATTACGCCAGCGAGACCTTTATAAAGTTCTGTGCCCGCACCTGGTATCACTAGCAACGGCAACATTCCAAAAATACTGGTCAGGGTGCTCATAAGTATCGGTCGTAAGCGTATACGCACTGACTCTCGTACAGCCTCGCGACGTGTTTTGCCTTCGCGTTCCGCAATACGTGCTTGATGCACAAGTAAGATAGCATTGTTTACCACTAATCCCAATAAAATAATGAAACCCAGCATAGTAAGTAAGTCTGCAGGTAAACCTAGAAAACGTAACATCAGCACGCCGCCTACCGTTGCTAATGGCAAAGCTAGAATTACTAGTAAGCTATCAATGAAAGATCGAAATAGTGCGCTGATTAACAAATACAAAATAACTACGGCTAAAATAAAACTACCAACAAAACTCTTAATCGCAGTTTTAAGGTTGTCAGCAGAACCACTAAGACGAATTTCGCCATCTTCAGGGAGTTGCTGTTCCATTAAGGGAATTATTTCTTCTTGTATTTTTGTTAACGCGATTTCTAATGGCATGTCTTGTGGTGGGCGTAATTCGAGTGTCACGGTGCGGCGTCGATCTAAGCGTCGAATTCGATCAGGTCCGGCAGTGCGAGTGATATCTACCAACTCGCTAACAGGTAAAACACCACTGTTAGGTGTATGCAGTGGTATGGCCGCAAGCTCTTCGGGTGTGTGCCATGGCTCTACACGGGCAATGATGTCGAGTTTTTCTTCGCCGTTAAAGTATTCTCCTACAAACAATCCTTGTCCTAGTAGGCGAGTAACATTTGCCATAGTGGCGCGATCCCATCCTGCTTCTACTAAACGATCTTCTTTGGGGTTCAGTTGCAATTCTGGTTCGGCTAATTGTAGACCTGGTCGTGGGCGTGCACGTGTTTTGGGCCCAAAAACTTGCGGTATGGTAATGAATCCAATTTGTGCTGCGCGCAATAAACTATCGATATCGTTACCTTGAATATTGATATCAATTTCAGTGCGCCCGCCCACGCCGCTAAACAACGACGCTTTTTGTACAATCGCAAAAGTATCTGGGAAGCCAGATACTGCGTTACGCACTACGTTTAATGTTTGATCAACTTGATCTTTATCGGCATTAGCAGCGCGCGCTCCTAAAAAGATAGAACCAGCGCTGGCAACAAAAAAGTAATGCTTAATCTTAGGTTCTTTAGTGCCGTCAATATAAGGTTGCATGCGTGCAGCAATCACATCACCCATTTCTTTTTCTATATGGTCAATGTTTACACCAGGTGGTGGAATCACAATACCAAAAACTAAATTTCGATTACCAGTTGGCAAGTAATCAGTTTTAGGAAAAGCTGCATACGTTATAGCAGCTGAAATTCCAATTAAGCCAAAAATCCAAAATGCACGTTGTGCAGGAGATTTGGTGATATTCATAATGAAAGCAGTTGCGCGATCCCACCATGAGGTGTGTAAGTCTTCTAACTCAATATTGGCAGTGAATTTATACATTGCAGTGGGAATTACAATGCAGGCGACCACTAATGAAGTCCCAATAGCGGCAGAGATCGCTACTGCAAGATCGGAAAATAATTGACCACTTTGATCTTTTAAAAAGATGATGGGTAAAAATATTGCCACTGTAGTGAGTGTAGAAGCAAGTAGAGCAGGCCATACTTGTTGTGTACCTTCCAAAGCGGCTTGCAAAGCAGACATTCCGCGTTCACGCATACGTACTATATTTTCTAGCACAATAATCGCAGCATCCATCACCATGCCGACTGCAAATGCCATACCCGCAAGTGAAATTACATTCATAGTGCGACCCGTAGCGCGCATCACCATAAAGGTAACGAGTAAACACAAAGGTATTGTAAGGGTGACGATTAAGGTGGCGCGTAGTTTTCTTAAAAACCACCAAAGAATGATTACCGCAAGTATAATCCCTAACCCTAAATTGTTACGTAACAGTTCAATTGCGCTATCAATGTAAACGGTTTCGTCATATACCTGTTCAATATTTAAATTTGCACGTTTAAACGGGCCTGCTTCGATATCTGCTACAGCTGCTTGAATATCGCTCATCGTTTCAAGTACATTAACGCCGGCTTCACGATAGGCATTTACGGCGATAGATTGATCACCTTTTGTGATTACAAAATTATTTCGATCTACCGTGCGCACTTCTATATTTGCAATATCGCGCAATTGAATGGCTTTTCCGTCACGCCATTCCAGGTGGAGCTCGCTTAGCTGCTGAGGAGTAAGTGCACCGGTATAACGTAATGTGTAACGACGTTTGCCAACATTAGCAGTTCCTCCGGATACGTCGTCATTTCCACCTGCCAGTCTTGCGGCATTCGGTAAATCTACGCCTAGACCTGCAGCTTTATAAGGATCTACCGTAATGCGCACTTCATATTCATGTCCGCCGCGCACTTCCGAAAGGGCTACACCTTCAACACGTTCAAAACGTGTCTGTACCACTTCTTCTACAAAGTCTTTATAGGTTTCAATCGGACGGGTGTTACCTTCATTGGGTTTAATAATAAACCAGGCAATCGGTCGTCCTCGCCCCCCCGCAGTACTGAGCACTGGCTCATCTGCATCTTCTGGATAACTAGGCACACGGTTAAGACGATTAATCACTTCAATAAGCGCGCGATTTAAATCAAAATCGACTTCGAACGTAATAGTGATTTTCCCACTGCCATTACTGGCTTCTGAAAGTAACTCTTTCATGCCTGGTAAACCGCGTAATTGTTTTTCTTGCGATTCAATTATTTCAGATTCGACTTCTTCCGGTGCTGCAGCACGCCAATTGGTAGTGACTACAATCTCAGGTTGTTCGACTTCTGGTGTTAGCTGAATAGGAAGTTGTGCAAGCGCGAGTATTCCAAAAATGCTAACCAATAGGCATGCAACTAACGTTGCGACTGGATTATCAAGCGCAGGTCTCAAAAATGTCATAACAGGAATGTCATGGTAGGGGCGTCATAGTAGAAGTCACAAGAATTGTTAACTATGAACCCGTTTGCATCGGTTTTACTGTGACCGTCATACCTGGGCGAAGGTTTTCGCCACCACGAGTGATAACTAGGTCATTCGCTTGTATTCCGCCAATGACTTCAATGCGATTTAAATCTGCTATACCGGTTTCTACTTGAATGCGCTCAGCAATAGAGTCTTTTATAACTCGGAATACATATACGCCTTCCCTGCGTAGTACAAGCGCATCGCGAGGAACTAGAATGGCTTCACGCTCATGTTCTGTTGGTATGGCCACTCGTAATAATTTTCCAGCAATCAGCGATTCATCTTCGGTCGTAATACGTAATTCATATAAACGTGAAGTATCACCACCAATGGGAACAAGCGCACGAACTTTACCTATGCCGCTATTAGAGCCGTTTACGTAATTAAGGAATGCTCCGATCGTAATAAAACGCAAACTACTAGCAGGTATGTGGGTTTGTATTTCAAGATTACTAGCACTTACCAGGCGAACCACCGTAGTACCGTTATTGGCCCATTCTCCAGTTTGTAAGAGCCGTTCAGATACAATGCCATCAAATGGCGCGACGATGCTGGTGCGACGTAAACGTTCTTTAGCTTGAGCTAATCTGGCTCGGGAAGATGCCATATTGCTACGTGCAACCGCCTGATCAGAAATTGCCTGATCCAATTGACTGCGAGCAACATTATTATGTTCAAGTAATTCGGTAAAACGTTTCACTTCTTTAGAGTGTAAATCAAACTTAGCTTTTTCACTTTGGATGGTAGATTGTTCTTCAATGACTTGCTGTTGGATGAATATGTCATCGAGTTTTACAACCGGATCACCTGTCTTAATTCGGTCACCGACTTCAGCCACCCAAGTGATGCGTCCAGCCAGCTCTGCAGATAAATTTGCATCATCACGGCTGATTACGGTGGCGCTAAATAATGCTGTAGGCGCAATATTTTGCTGTACCGCTTTTTCAGTAACTACAATTGCAGCAGGTCGGCCAGGTCTTTTTTGTTCCGTTTCGGGTTTAGTTTTGGGTTCAGCTTTAGGTTTTGGTTCTTCTGCAATGGATATGGAAATACAGCAGACAGCGAATAAGAAAAATAGTAAGCGAGTCATGAATTTAATTGTATATGAAGACTAACTCTGATTTCAGAGTAAGTTGAATATAATTCCGTTTAAAAACCTAGGGGGATTGTAAGGGGAATAGTTTGTACAAATACTCTTGTACTAATTTAAGGCCCCACCACAACTACTACCTTGACCAGCCGTGCAACCGTAACAATGGTTGGCGATAGAGATTTCATTTTTTTCAAGATTTGAGTTCATAATTTCAGATAAGTGCGTGCGAATTTTGTCATTGTGTGGCAATGACATGCCGAGCATCTGATTAAAATCGCAGTCATATACAAATCCTTGCCAATCGACACTGATTGTCGAACGGCACATTAGAGATTGCAGGTTGTCTACACTGTAAGCATCACGCAGCAGCTGCATATATTCGTCAAATTTACCTTTACTTACTAGCATGCTGCCAAATCTTTTAATCGGCATATTGGTGATGGTAAATAAGTGATCGAAGCTGATGCCATACTTTTCTGCTAGAAACTTGGTGTAATCTTTTTGTAGAGATTCTTGTGAGGGCGGTAATTGAGGACCCTGTGGGTTATACACTAAGGTAAGTTTTAGATTGTTATTGCCTTTGCCGTAACCAAGTTTATTGAGCTCTTGTAAGCCACGAATACTTTTTCCAAAAACACCTTTACCACGTTGCTTGTCGACGTTTTCTTCTAAGTAGCATGGCAGTGAAGCCACTATTTCTACTTCATGCTCGGCTAAAAATTCTGCTAGATCTTCCTGATTTGGTTCTTCAAGTATCGTTAAGTTGCAGCGGTCAATAACATGTACTGATTGGCTGCGCGCAATTTTTACTAATTCTCTAAATTGCGAATGTAATTCTGGTGCGCCACCCGTTAGATCCACGGTACTGATATCTTGCGCTTGCATATAATCGGCTACAGTATTGATATTTTCCGCAGTCATCATTTCTGTGCGATTGGGTCCAGCATCTACATGACAATGTGTGCAGCTTTGGTTGCATAGATATCCTAAATTTACTTGCAGCGTTTCAATTTTGCTGCGATAAATTTTAGGAAAATCTGTTTTTTCTAGTAAGTGTATGGTTTCATGCATGGTAGTTTTTTTTAATAGTTGTGTTTATTTGCGCATATAGGCATGGAATTTTTCAACCCAGTTTAATAAGCCTTCTGGTGCATGGGCACGTTTCCATTCGCCTGCAGCATATTTATTGGCTTCAGCCAGTGTTGGATAAATATGAATTGTACCGAGGATTTTATTTAATCCTAGACCGTGTTTCATTGCAGTAACATATTCACTGATTATATCACCTGCATGGTCACCAACAATGGTAGCGCCTAAAATTTTATCTTTTCCTGGCTTGGTAAGCACTTTAACTACGCCATGCGCTTCTTCATCAGCAACTGCGCGATCTAGTTCAGCTAAATCATAACGTGATACTTCATATTCAATATTTTGATCTTTTGCCTGAGTTTCATTTAATCCTACATGGGCTACTTCAGGCTCCGTGAAGGCGCACCATGGAATTACGGAATAATCGACACGAAACTTCTTGAAGGTTCCAAACAAAGAATTAACACTGGTGTACCAAGCTTGGTGTGCAGCAGTGTGAGTGAGTTGGTATGGGCCAGTAACATCTCCGCAAGCATATATGTTGGGATAATTTGTTTGTAAGAATTCGTTGGCCTCTAAGGTTCCATTTTTACGTAGTTCAATATTTAAATTCTCTTTCCAAACATCAGAGCCTCTGGCTTTGCGACCCACTGCGACCATCAATGCATCAAATGAAACTAATATCTCATTGCTATCGCCATTATCATCACTAGTGCAGACAAGCGTATCTGCCCCCTTAATACTGCTGGCAGTATGATTAGTTAACAGCGTAACACCATCAGCGACCAGACTATTTTCAACCATTTCTGCAATTTCGGGGTCTTCCATTAACATTATTCTCGGCGCCATTTCTACCAAAGTTACTTCTGCGCCCAAGCGTGCGAAACATTGTGCAAGCTCGCATCCAATTGGTCCGCCACCGAGTACTGTCATCTTCTTGGGTAATTCTTGTAAATTCCAAATGGTATCTGAAGTGTAATAGTTAACTTTATCCAAACCAGGAATGGGGGGTACAAAGGGCTCAGCACCCGTTGCCAAAATTACATTTTTACTGGTTAATGTTTTGCCATCCACTTCTACAGTCCAAGGGTCTTTTAGCTTTGCTTCACCTTGTATGCATTCCACACCTAAACTTGTGTAACGTTCCACTGAATCATGCGGCTCAATATCTTTGATTACACCATGAACTCGATTCATAACATCTTTAAAATCAAAATCGACTTTAGCGTTTTTGAATCCATACTTTTCAGCACGATTAACTTGTGAAATGAATTTAGCGGAGCGGATCAATGCTTTTGAGGGAACACATCCTGTATTTAAGCAGTCGCCACCCATCTTATGTTTTTCTATAAGGACTACTTTGGCTTTAACGGCGGCTGCGATATAAGAAGAAACTAATCCAGCAGAGCCTGCGCCAATAACTGCTAGGTTATAGTCGAAACTTTTAGGCTTGTTGAAACCTGCATAGATGCGTCTATGTTTAATAGAGTTGATAATAAACTTGGCTATCCATGGGAATATCGCTAGCAGTATGAAAGCGCCCCATATCTTAGGAGTTAGTATTCCGCTTACTGATTCTAGATTGGCCAGTTGCGTACCAACATTTACATAAATCATTGTTCCAGCTAGCATTCCAAAAAAGCTGGTGACTACATATGTGATGGTCCGTATAGGAGTGAGCCCCATTAATACGTTGATGATGAAAAATGGGAAGATGGGTAACAGTCGTAAAGTAAGCAAATAAAAAGCGCCGTCTTTTTCCACGCCAGCGTTGATTGTTTTTAATTTATCTGCATAACGTTCTTGAATTGTATTGCCTAATAAATAACGTGCTAACCAAAAAGCGATGGTGGCACCAATGGTGGCTGCAAAAATCACTAGTACACTTCCTAGCAATAAACCAAATACTGCGCCAGCAAGTAACGATAGAATGCTTGCGCCAGGAATAGAAAAACTTGTAGCTAGAACATACACTACAAAGAAAATCATAATACTTTGCAGCGGGTTGGCTTGATAATAAGCAGCAATAGCTTGTTGTTTGGATTTGATATACGCAAAGTCTAAATACTGGTGTAAATCAAAAACAAAAAAACTAACTACTAAGGCAATAATCGCAGATACTAATATTATTTTTTTCATTTTTTAGATGCCTTGGCTAAACCCGCTATAAGTATTTTTATAAAGATCTGATATAACTAGATTCATTTATGTGGATGTGATTACAATTGCTTCCGTAAAATATATATTTATTCAAACTATTCTAAAGTATCTAGAAGATGCATATCGCTACATGTAAATACAATGATCAAGTTCATCTTGCGGTAGTGCAAGATAATTCTGTTATTTTCCCTGCAATGATTAAGGAATGGTCAGATGACATTAACAGCATGCTAGAGTTGATCGATGCTGGGCCAGAATCCTTACAGGCATTGAGAAATATAGTAGAGCAAGCGGGTCCTGATCAGTGGATAGCGCTATCTAAAGTAGAACTAATATCGCCTATTCCCAGGCCACGACAAAATATAATGTGCTTAGGCTGGAACTATACCGAGCATGTAGCAGAAACTGCGGGGAAGGCTTTAGAAGCTCCAAAATTACCTAAATACCCTATTGTATTTACCAAAGCCGCTTCGAGTATGAATGGTCCCTTCGCGGATATACCGGTGGATTTAGATGTATCAGACAAGATGGATTGGGAGGTGGAGTTAGCCGTAATTATTGGCAAGGCTGGGCTAAAAATCCCAAAATCTCATGCAATGGATCATGTTTTTGGCTACAGCATTATAAATGATGTCTCGGCACGGGATACTCAAAAGAGGCGTAAGCAATTTTTTGTAGGCAAGAGTTTTACCGGGGCATGTCCAATGGGCCCATGGATTGTTACTGCAGATGAAATACCTAATCCACAAGTACTGGATCTGAAAAGTCGTGTAAATAACGAGCTAAAACAAGACTCCAATACAAAATATCAAATCTTTGATGTAGCCAGTGTAATTGAAACGTTATCTCAAGGTATGGAGCTTGAGCCTGGAGATATCATCGCAACCGGCACACCTAGTGGTGTGGGTTATGTGCGTAATCCACCTGAATATTTAATGCCAGGTGATGTGGTGGAGTGTGAGATCGAAAGGATAGGAAAAATTTCTAATCCCATAGTGGCTAAATAAATCTATAGCATTTCATTCAATGCGCGGTGCAGTCCATTTACATAATCGTTTTTCGAAAGTAAAAAACCACTACCATGACCACCACGTAATTCAATGAACTGCTTTGGTTCATTGGCTGCTGCATAATTTCTCTGGCTGTGTTCGTATGGAATAACCTCATCATTTTTACTGTGTACAAATATAATGGGGCAATGAATATCTTTGAGTTTTAAGTTGGTTTCATATTCATGTTTTACAATCAAACCGGTTGGCATAAATGGATAATGTTTTGCGGACACTTCGGTCATTGAAGTAAAGGTAGATTCCAAAATTAACAAGGCTGGGTGTACTTTTTTTGCTAGTTCAGCAGCAACACCTCCACCTAAAGACCGGCCTGCAATAATGATATCTGTTGATTCTAATTTTCGTTCCTCAATTAGATATTTCCAAACCGCATCTGCATCTAGGTAGGTGCCTTGTTCACTTGGTTTGCCCGTGCTAATACCAAAGCCTCGGTAATCAAAAATTAAAAAGTTAAATCCTAGATTGTTATAGATTTTAATGGTTTCTAAACGATGTGAAATATTGCCTGCATTTCCATGAAAGAAAAGTACTGTTTTTATAGTTTCTGTACTCGGTTTAGATGTAGGAATATACCAAGCATTAATCTTTTCGTTGTCTATTGTTTGTAAAGCTAGATCTTCAAATTCAAGGCCAATATCTGCGGGGGTTGCGACTAATGCTCTTGTCGGCATTTGTGGCGCATAGATAAATAGTGCCTGTGCAAAATAAATTGCTATCATAGCGGCTATATAAAAGAGTGCGACGGCTAGTAAAATTTTAATAAACATAAACTACTAATATTTTTTATCGTCTTCAGAATGGTCTGCATACTACCTTATTGATTGATGGGAACATACTATCCGGAATGACCTACTTAGCTATATGAGTCATGAGTGGTATAGTTTTATTGGTAGTTAGATAGGCTATGATTTTTTAATGATATATTTTTAATTTTAAGCTAATCAAATTGTAAATTCGATGAATATTAAACAGCGAGTCAGTGAAATCTTTGCTCAAGAAGCAAAGACCATTACATCTATTCCAGTCAGCGATGAATTCGAACGTGCGTTGAAATTATTACAAGGTTGTAAAGGCAAAGTGCTGACTACAGGGATGGGCAAAGCAGGTCATATTGCGCATAAGTTTTCGGCTACACTGTGTTCAACTGGAACGCCCGCTTCATTCGTTCACCCTGGTGAAGCAGCACACGGAGATTTGGGTATTATTGAAGAGAACGATGCCATTGTGGCGTTTTCTACCAGTGGAAAAACAAAAGAAGTATTGGACACCTTGGCAGCGGGTCGTGAACTTGGTTTGCATACGGTAATCGGAATCACTTCGCATCCTGATTCAGAGTTACGTGAATTGAGTGATGTGGTACTAGACATGGGTACTATTAAAGAAGCTTGTCAGTTTGAACTTACTCCAACCTCAAGTATGGCAGCTATGCTAGCCATAAGTGATGCTTTAGCTTTGTTATTAATGGAATTAAAGGGCTTTACTTCGGAGGACTTTGGTAAGCGTCATCATGGCGGTTATTTAGGAAAAAAAGCGCGTAATTCAGCCTAGTTGTCGTTATAAAATTCAGGATTGTTCGTGCTACGATATTCTTATCTAATGCAAAGCAGGTAGGTGTGTTATGGCCCATAAAATTATCTTTTTGCTCGCGTTATTACTAGTACCAAGCTTATCCATTGCCGCAGACTCAGGAAAGGTTGTAGTTACCCCAACCATCACTTGTGCTGATCAAAAACTTCAATTAAATGGTTTCGGTGCTCGAAAAAAACTTTTTATTAAGCTCTATGTTGCGTCACTTTATGTTCAAGAGCAGGTAAGTAATGCAAGTCAGTTTCTTGAGATGGCACAAGCTTCATGCATGCGCTTACATATCACTCTTCAAAAATCACCTCGAAAAAAATGATAAAGGCCACGCGCGAAGGGTTTGAGAAATCCACTCAAGGCAACACGGCGCCAATTGAGAACGAAATGAAAACATTTCTATCATGGCTTGAACAGCCGATTAAAAAAGGTGATGAATTTGAGTTTGCTTTTATTCCTCATAATGTAACCCATGTTTCAAAAAATGGTTCTAAACTTGGGGTTATTGAAAGTAAAGAGTTTTCTTCTGCATTATTTGGTATCTGGCTGGGTGATATGCCTGCACAACAAAACCTAAAAGACGAGCTATTAGGGCAATTACACACTCTTTAAAAGTGCTCATAGAAATGTTTAAACGATAGTGTATTTTGCAATTAATGGTTATAGGAAGAATAAATAATGCAGCATGTATTAACGTTGGTGCGTCATGCTAAATCAAGCTGGGATCAAGCAGGTTTAAGCGACTACGACCGTGCTTTAAATGATCGAGGTCTAAAAGATGCTCCAGAAATGGGTAGGCGTCTTGCCGATGCAGGTTATGCAGTGGATACTATTATTGCCAGTCCTGCCATCAGGGCGATCACGACTGCAGAAATCATCGCAAATGAAATTGGGTATAGTGCCCAGAAAATTGTGCAGGACGCTGAAATTTATAATGCAGATATAGATGCATTAATAGATCGTGTGTTCTCCTTGGATACTAGTGTAAATAGCGTGATGTTGGTGGGCCATAATCCTGGCTTTACGGTTCTATGTAACTATCTTAGTGACGCTAGAATAGATAACATGCCGACCTGTTCGATTGCTCAAATTCAGTTTAACTCGAATTCTTGGGAGGCTATATCTGAGCATTCTGGTGAGCTGTTAGATTTCGATTACCCTAAAAAACGATAGTGTAAAAATAATAATAATGAATATTAAAAATGCCACGACCGATAAAACCTAAATTTACTGAATTTAATCTACCAGCAGGGCGCATCATCGCTAAGAAATATGAAATTCTTTCCAAACTGGGTGGAGGTTTTGAGGGCGAGGTATATAAAATTCGCGAAATCAGTACTGGTATTGAACGTGCTGCTAAGTTTTTTTACCCTAATCGCAATGAAAAAGATCGCGCAGTAAAATTTAACGCACAAAAACTTCATAAGCTTAGACAGTGTCAAATACTTATTCAGTATCACACCAAAGAAAGCTTTGTCTTCAAAAGAATACCGGTAACAGTCCTAATATCAGAATATGTAGAAGGGCAGCTACTTTCAGAATTTATAAAGTCATTTCCCGGAAAGCGTTTAACCCCATTTCAAGCATTGCATCTTCTATATGCGTTAACTAAAGGTATCGAATGTATTCATAGTTTGAATGAATATCATGGTGATCTGCATTCTGACAACGTCATCGTAAATAAATTTGGGCTGGAATTTGACCTAAAGCTAGTCGATTTATTCTCAGCAAAAGAGTCCAAACGTGAAAGCAGAAGGTTTGATATTTTGACCTTAATTCAAGTGTTCCATGAGTCATTGGGGGGGCAAAACACTATGCTAAACACCCGGATGCGATTAAATACATTTGTTGTGGCTTAAAATCGAATTTAATATTAAAGAAGTTTAAAACGGCAGGTCAACTTCGCAGACATATAGAGAGTATGGATTGGTAAGTACATGGACGATGTGCAGGATGCACAAGTGTCGCGTGAGACAGGATGTCGGGAGCGACCGTACGCATACGAGAAGCGTCAAGGATGACGCAACAGATTAAATTCTTTCTTGCTAGAATGTCCGCTAACGACCCAAAGCGGACATTTTCCCTGTTACGAATCTACTCAAGGAATGCGGAATAGTTTGTTCGTTAGTAAGAATGTCAGTCGTATAGAGGTCATATATAAATGAAACAGCTTTACGATGATTTATGGCAAAGCGAGCGATATTCTTCCGGCATATTGAATACGCATGCCTATTTTTTACAGCGCGAGCAAGGTAATGTGTTGTTCTACAATACAGGAGCGGCCAAAGATCTAGCTCAAATGGATGAACTTGGTGACATTAGTTATCAACTTTTAACGCACCGAGATGAAGTAGGCGCATCCTTGGCAGAGATTAAAAAGCGATTCAACTCCAAACTTGGTACGGGAAAGCTTGAAGTCCCCTTTGCAGAAAAAATTACCTCTGTAGACCTGGCGTTCAATCCCACAGATACCACTCTAGAAGATATACAAATCATCCACACACCTGGACACACAGATGGGAGTGTTTGCTTCTATTACGATTCACCGCATGGGAAGTCGTATTTGTTTACCGGTGACACACTCTTTAAATCCAATGGTAATTGGGCAACGTTTGTCTTATCTAGTTATGGCGGTTCCGAGGCAGCACTTGCCGATAGTCTTGTAAAACTTAGGGAACTAAGTCCCGATGTTGTTATAAGTAGCGGATTTGTCGGTGATGTTGCCTATGGTGAAGTTACACAAAACGAATGGATTTCCACAATCGGTGATTCAATTAAGAATCTTCGTAGTTAATAGAGGAAAATAAAAATGTCTGAAAAGTTAGCAGCCTATTTAGTATGTAGTTCATTTATGCCAGAAGGACATGGATCGATCATTCCTTATGGTGAAGCTGCGCATCCAATTCTAGATAAATATCAAGGTGAGTTACTTGTTGCAGGCGAAAGCGATCAGTTTATGGATTTTCTTGAAGGTGATTGGAAAGAAAATGCCAAATTCACACTATTTAAGTTTCCTTCAATGGAACACTTAAAAGGTTTTTGGTACTCAGAAGAATATCAAGCCATTAAACATCTTCGCATAGAAAATACTGCACCCAATTTCACATTTGCAGTTAATGCAGTGGATATGTCTAAGTGGGAACCAGTCTAAGTGTTATGTCCGCTATTGGCCGTAAGCAGACATCAAGTAATTTCTAACAACCCACTCAGTTGTGTTTTCTTATTCCTAATCAAATCTTCTATCGTATACCCCTCTAACGTTTTCAAAAAACTTTTTGAAGCTTCGGATAAAGCTTGTTTCAAAACACATGATGGTTCTATCGGACAAAAATTTCCATCAGGATTGAAACACTCCACGATATAAAAATCATTTTCGGTATTTTCTACAATTTCTCGAATTGAAATTTGCGCGGGTTCAAACGCCAGTGTTACTCCGCCTCCTTTGCCTTGGGTGGAATCTATATAACCCAGCTTGGCCAGATGATGAACGACAGAACGAATATGGTGTCTTGAAACATCATAGGCATTAGTGAGCTGGTCGATAGTGGTGCGCTCTTTTGGTCGCAATGCAAGGTAAATTAATACACGCAAAGAGTAATCAGTGAATTGTGTAAGGCGCATAGTGGGTTTGCCTGGTAGTTAGTAATTAGAAATAGTTGACATAAGATTTAGTATAGCGATAGTATAACATCTAAATAAAATAGATGTTATAGGAAATTACATTATGTTAAGCGAAAGTACTAAAGAAATTGTTAAAGCGACTGCTCCTACGTTACAAGAGTATGGCGTTGAGATCACCACTAGAATGTATGAGCGTATGGCGGAAGAACAGCCAGATCTTAAGGCTTTATTTGCGAACACAAGAAATGGTCAAGCTGAACGATTGGCGGGTGCCGTGTTAGCGTATGCACAAAATATTGATGAAATAGAACAGCTAGCACCTGCTATTGCGGTAATTTCAAAAAAACATGTTAACGCTAAAGTGTTGCCTGAGCATTATCCAATTGTAGGTCAGTTACTATTAGCGGCTATGCAGGATGTATTGGGCGATGCGCTAGAGAAGAAAATTGTAGACGCATGGGCTGAAGCGTATACCTTTCTTGCAGATGTTTTTATTGCAAAGGAAAAGGAATTATCTGGAAATTAATGGTTTGTATCGGCAGAAAACTGTTCCTGCATCCCTATAGGTCTCCCATGTATTTACCAATATGATTCAGTCGTAATTTGTCCTGGACTGCGGCGTAGGTTTTTCTTAAGACCTTTTTCTTTTAACGCATTGCGAGTGTCTATTAACATATCGGGGTTACCGCACACCATCACTTGAGAGTGTTCGGCTGTAAAATTCATGTTTGCTTTCTCTTCCAGTTGACCACTTTCAATAGCAGCAGGGATGCGACCCGGTAATGTAAAGTCGACTTTCTCGCGACTTACAAATGGGATGAATTGAAAACGATCCTTATATTGATATTTAAGATCTGCTGATGTGTCCTGATACGTTAACTCATTTTTAAAACGTACTGCATGTACGAGCACAATATTTTCAAACCGCTCCCACACTTCTTTAGAATTTAGAATCGATAAAAAAGGTCCTAATGCAGTACCTGTTGCAAGCATCCACATGTCACGGCCTTCGGGCACTTCATTTAAAGTAAAAAAGCCATTTACACGTTTATCAATGTAAATAGAATCGCCGACCTCTAATTTAGCAAGTTTCGGCGAAAGAGGGCCATCAGATACTTTGATGGAATAAAATTCGAGTAAGGGTTCATGCGGTGCATTTACAAATGAATAGGGGCGCCCAACAATTTGATCATCGATTTCTAATCCAAGACGTCCGTACTGACCCGCTATAAAGGGATCAATTTCCGCCTCAATGTGCAGAGAATAAAGCAAATCTGTCCAATGCTTATTTTCTACAACTTTTCCTTCAATCCAATTACTCATTTGGGCCAATTACTTATTTCTATGCTCAGTAAAATTAATGTGTGTCCGCAACATAGAGGCGGGGTTGGTAAAAAGCAACTATCCATGTCTAGGTGTGGTTAGGAATACACAGTGCTACAAGCTTGATCAATGCTGGTCACCACTAGTACTCCTAATAGTCCTAGCGGTGTTACAAAGATTATTTGCTTACTGGAAGATTTGTGTCGGTGGAGCTATCTGATTTGCCACTAAATAGATTAATAAAGAATTGCAGCACTCGCTTGATACCGCGCCACAGTTTTGGCAATAACCAAATCATTAACAAAATAAACGCTATAAGTAATCCAATGAATACATAAGGATGTGCAATTGCAGCCCATAATCCCACGAACACTGCAATGTCTTCTGTGATAGAAGCTGCTCAGTTGGATACAGGTTCGGGTGAGGTATTTATCAATACTCGACTGCCTGCTTTAGTAAAATGTGTGCCCGCAGCTAAACTGCCGCCAACAATAGCGGCTGCCATTTCTGCTGCGGGTGTTACATCACCAATTGCTCCTGCGGCAAGTAATGCACCTGCTGGTATGCGTACAAAGGTATGTAAAGTGTCCCAGCCTGTATCAACGCCAGGCACTTTGTCTGCAAAAAATTCCACGCCATACATAAGTGCAGCCGCTGCAATCACTAATGGGTCGCCAACAATTTGTAAATCGACGGGTAGATCTACATAACCTGTGTTGGACATGATGCCCAAGGCGAGCAGAGTGCCATATAGATTTATGCCGCTTGCCCAAGCTACACCCATGGTGAGAGCGATGGTTTGAATTAGTGTTGAATACTCTTCCATAGTTAATTGTAACAAGTTAATGGTATGTATAAGACCACTAAGATATAGATTAGTGCCTGGAAAAACAGCAGCTTAACGTAAAATTTTGTGGCTAAAAAAGGTAAATTTTACAAGGTTTATATTGAAATTCGTTTACACTGACCCCATATAGCTTTTTTAGGAATACGTTATTTTATGGATTCTAGAGACACTTCTATACGATTATTTAGAATACGGACTTCATAGCGTTGCAGAGCTTCAGTCGCAGGTTCTTCCATGGGTTCACCAGTACGAATATTGAAGCGACTGCCATGTAAGGTGCAATATACGAGTTCACCTTTGAGACAACCTAGCGATAAAGAGGAATCTTCATGTGTGCACATATCATCAACGGCATATATTTTGCCATCAACATTGGCCAGTAAGATGTCACCACTATTTGTCGTAAATTTTTTGGTATTACCTGGTAGCAAATCATTTACAGATGCAATGTCAACGAAAGTAAATTCTTTATCCATTTTTTTAGACTAGTTTTACAAAGAAAGTTAAATCATGCTGTACTTTATATATAAAATCACTTCGGGTTCTACAGGCGCGATAAAAAACTTGGAGTGTATTGATAAATATGATGAATACAAACAAGCAAAGAAGGTAATTAGAGAGAAGCGCACCGAATTTGATAAGGATAGTCGTACTACACTTAAAATGATATTTGCAGAAGATGAGTTTGAGGCAGAGCAACGCTTAAGTTCTAGTGCATCACGTGATGCTCCTATACTTCGCGAGTGGGAAAAATAATTCATCGCCGCATTAATAGTGACTATATATGGACGAGAAGCACTATAAAGAAACATATTCTAATATAAATCCCAATCGCTGCGTGTTTGAGAAATCCATTAATTCACGTATATGTAATTGCAATAAATCGCAACGTTTTAACTTGGCAGACCGTGAAGGTGTGGCTTGCACCTCGAAAAAAAATCTTGATCGTTGTTCTCAGCTTATAACTCACCTGCATGACAATGCACGCTTTGTTTTGCAACGTCTTGATGTAAAAGAATTGGGCCATGCGCAGGAAATAAAAATTCAAAATGGTGGCCTATTAGGATTGCAAGGCCAGCTAAATAGCAAAACACAAGACAGAGTTAAAAATATTGACTCGGTCATTTCAGATGCAGAAAAAATATTTCAAAGTATTGAAAACTTCCCATACTCAAAAATTATGCAAGTTATAAGCGCATATCGCATTCGTCCTAAGAGGGTGCGGGGAAAGAAAGAGTAGTCTGCTAATTGCTTTATGGTAGCCATTACTAAATTAGATAAGTTACTGATAGAAGTGCGTGCTTGCCGCGTATGTGAGCCTGACTTACCGCTTGGGCCAAACCCTATCGTACGTGCTAAACGTCGCGCAAGAATATTAATTATTGGTCAAGCGCCTGGTACAAAAGTGCACGAAAGTGGAATTCCCTGGAATGATCCAAGTGGTAAACGTTTGCGAGAGTGGATGGGTATTGATGATGAAATATTTTATAATCAGGCAAAGATTGCGATTATTCCGATGGGGCTATGTTATCCGGGCAAGGGTAAATCAGGTGATTTGCCACCAAGAAAAGAATGTTCAGAGTTATGGCATGAAAAATTACTAAAACATTTGCCAAATATAAAGTTAACGTTACTTATTGGACAATATGCACAAAACTATTACTTGAGTGAATCGAAGCACTACAACAGTGGTACAGTGACCGAAACAGTTACTAATTGGAAAAAATTTGCGCCTAAATATTTCCCACTACCACACCCTTCTCCAAGAAATACACTTTGGCTTAAGAAAAATAGTTGGTTTGAGAGTAAGACTATTCCGCATTTGCGCAAACAAGTGAGCAATGTAATAAGAGATTAATTTCGATTCAGGAGTTATGCATGTCAGAAAATGATACACAAGTTGAGCATACGCAAATTCTTAGCACGGGAATTGAAAACTATGAAAACTTTAAAGACATCACGACTTTAGTTTATCTTTTACAAGCGATCGCTTTTGTCGGTTTCACGCCCGTTATCGGTGTGATTATTAATTATTTTAAAAGAAGTGATGTAAAAGGTTCAATTCTCGAGAGTCACTTTCGTTGGCAGATCAGAACATTTTGGTGGGGTTTATTATGGTCAACCTTAGCTGGTATTCTTATCTTCACAATAATCGGTATGCCAATTGGATATCCGATGTTGGGCGTAACGATTGTGTGGTGGATCTATCGCTTTGTGAGAGGGTGGGTCAGGTTGAATAAAGGGCACCCAATGTATTCATGATAATGAGCATACCGTTCATCTGAGAATATAAAAAAATATATATATAAAACAATACGTTACACTAATTATAAGAATCTATCTATATTGGAATATTATTAAACTCTAATATATAAAGTACTATTATCCTCAATAAAGATTTATACCAATTTGAGGACAATGTTATGGATAACTTTTTTAGTAAAATAAACCGAGCAGACACTAATTCGATTTATCACAACCCTTATAAGTTTTTAACTACTGAAAATAATAGTGCTATCAAATCTACAAGGTTGGGTGACTTCGATACTACGTTATGGTTGGAAACGACCGGACTTATCGTTTTTATGTCGCTAATCGTTCTATTGCCTACTATATTCTAAAGTAGCTATAGGTAGCATGTATCTTTGGATTAAGAATTTAATTTAAGGAAGAAACTACAAACACGGATAGTTTTCTAAGCCGGCCATGATGGAAACATCACGGCCGGCTTTTTTATGTTTGTATGAAATTTTAAGTTGTTGGGTATGTTTAATAGGGAACTTGCTTGATTAAGATCACTCAAAGTAATCATCCAATAATAACTACCTTATCTTTGTCTCGCATATGAAACAGCGCGTAACTTTTTTTAGTTTGTTGATATATTTAGCACTATTTTCTGTTCCAACAGCTGTCTACGCAGATACAATTTTATTGTTGCATGGATATTTGGGTTCTAGTCAGGAATGGCAGCGCTCTGGAATTGTCGGTCAGTTAGATTCCATGGGCTGGAAAAACGCTGGCGTATTAAATATAGAAGACGATAGGGTTCAGTCAAGTAAGCCAAGTAAGCAAGTACCCACCAACTTGCGTCGTTTATACAGTCTAGAGCTGCCTAGCGAGCAATCCATTGATAAACAGGCAAAGCGACTTGATCAATATGTAAAGTTTGTTCAACACAGACACACTGACGAACAAATTATTCTCATCGGTCATTCTGCAGGTGGAATCGTTGCCCGTTTATACATGGTGCAAAATTCACAACTTAATCTTAGTGCTTTAATTACCATTGCAAGTCCACATTTAGGCACAAAAAATGCTGCACTGGCACAAACTGTTTCAGAGAATGTATTAGTTTGGGTGGACAGTCTGCCTGGAGTCGAAAAAATTTACCGATCGCAAGGGTTGTTTTTTGATTTAAGTCCGAATCGTACTGATAATTTGATTGGATGGTTAAACTATCAAGAACACCCGCAAGCGCGTTACTATTCTATAGTACGCGAAGACTCTAAAGATCATCTGCAAGATTTTGTTGTACCTAGTCACAGTCAAGATATGAATGAAGTTTTTGCTTTGCGGGGTAGAAGTAAAACCTATCAGATTAAAAGTTTACATGGTTTGAGCACTAAGGACGGAGAGCTGTTGAAAACCATATTAATCGATCTATACACAATCTAATGTTAAGAGCATTTATGCATTTCAAGCACTTTTCACCTATTTTATTTATAGTAGTTAGTGCGAGTTGCGTATCCTCGGGTTCGCCTGAAACAGAAAAAATTAGCAAAACTTTTACCGTTAATAAAAACGATTCATTTCAATCTACAAATTTTCATATTCAGTTTCTTAATCAAGTGAATCTTGCTCGTTCAGAGGGCAGGCATTGTGGGCAACGTTTTTTCCCTGCTGCCCCACAGTTAAGTCTAAATAATGTTTTAAATCATGCGGCTTATAATCATTCAAATGATATGTTTGAGCATCAATTTCTAGACCACGCTAGTTCGAATGGCGATACCTTGGTGGAGCGTATGAGTAGTGTGGACTATTCCTGGCGTGCAGTGGGTGAAAACATTGCGCATAATCAAAACAGTATCGGGCAAGTTATCGAAGATTGGTTGAGTAGTCCTGGACATTGTAGCAATATAATGTCTGCAGATTACACACAAACCGGTGTTGCTCAAGTAAATCGATACTGGACACAAGTCTACGCAACACCTAAATAAATAATTACTGTTGGAAAGAAATGGAAATCGAAGGGCCGTTAAAATTTAGAATTGTTACTTTTGATAATTCAGAAGATCGAGAGGTCCACGTTGATTTCAAGCAAGAGTTTCAAGATTTAGATGTACAAGGGCAGGCAGATGTATTTCTAAAGCATATTAGTTCGCTTCATTCTCAAGTAGCTGCACTAAATAAAGAAGATGAAAAAGAAAGGCAGGGGATGTTGATGGTGCTTAAGTTATTAGAAGAACTATGGCCGCATGTTAAAGCGGGAGAGGTTTCGCTTGATGAAACCATTGTGGGTAAAGTGGAGGCTCCCTCACCCCTTGATCAATTAATCTCAGGATTGAAATTAAACTAGAAGCATTATGTTTGCCGGATTTTATCCAGCAAACATAAAAGTACTTAATCAATCGCGTGCGCGTCCCGCCGCATCTTTAGCAATATCATTTGCATAAAATTCACGAATTTGTGCAACAGGTTCAATGCGGTTTGCTCCGGATCCAGTTAAGCACTGGTCCTTTTTATCAACTGCCCACATTACATAAGCAGTAAAACCTACAAAGTCTTCATGAAACTGATCTTTATGAGGTACACCAGTATGTTCAACGCGATCACCTTTAAGTTCTTTCTTAATGCGCCCTAATTCTTTCATTAGATCATTTACATCTTCTCCGTCCCATTGGCCAACTACTTCACCTTTTCTACTTGTTATATCGTTTGACATGTTGTTCCTTATAATTAATAAGTAAAAATTTGTATGTATAAATTTTGTAGCATGGATGATTCTATTTCAAGCAAATGATTGGTATAAATTTATTTAGATATTTATGTTGAATTTATTAATCCCATTATTTATGTAAGTTTATTTCTTGAGTTAACTTAATGAAGTTGAGACAAAAAATTGAGAATGCTTATATTCTTTGCTGAGTAGAATAATATCTCGCACTTAGGTAATATTTATATCTGCAAGGATCAATTAAGGAGGGGTTAATGCGATCTTTAAAAAATGGGTTATCAACGATTTTTCTATCTACATTTCTATTCTCTTGTGGAAGCGGTGGTGGGGGCGGTGATGGGGGCTCAGTCTCAGCAGTGGTTTTATAGACCCTGCAAGCTGCGTACTTCCAACTAATGCAGTTGCCATAACCGCAGCTAATGCTGAGGCAGTGGTAAGTGAAGTAAAAGGTGCCATCCAAATCATCTTGGCATTTGCTAATGCAGGAAGTGATTTAATAATTTTAAATAATCAAGTGTTGGCTTCTAATCCAATTAGTATTCCATGTGACAATGTGGGCGGGTTATCCACAGTTGCGTTAACAGGTTTAAATCCGATATCGATGGGTGATCAACTCTCGGTAGATTTTGCTAATTGTGTGGATACGGGTACTACAATTAATGGGAATTTCACTGGATCGTATACGACTATCAATGAACTGGTTGCAGGGGAAGCGGGTAATGTTGCGAGCGCTAATGATTGGGACTTCGTTATAACAGGAAGTTCAGATAACTTAAGAGTTACTGATGGAAATATTGATGCAGCCGCTGATGGGGATACGACAGCAACTGTTGCTTTCGCAGCAGCAGGTGTAGATCTTACTTCTACAGCAACCAATAGCATTCTTACTTTTGCGGGTAGCGGTGGGGAATGTGCATCAATTGAGAATGCGAATATTGTATCAACTGCAATGAATGTCACAACTAATCCTGCTATGTACACTGTGAATGTCAATCCTGCAGCAGCACTTCTAGTTGCGAGTACTGAGTTTGCAGGTACTGTAACAGCACAGACTCCTGCAACACCATTCTCAGGTATGGAGAACTTATATGATGTAGGTGCTGTTGAGATTGATAAATATTTTGTCGAGCTTGATGATACTTCGCCTCCTACAGGTGGTGTGTTGGTCATTACGGGTGACACATCAAGCATTACTATGACTGCGATGGCAGGAGGTGTGGTGCAAATTGATGTAGATGAAGATGGGGTGGCAGGATTCGAGGCAACGATTATGACTACATGGGGTGTTTTGTAGTGCTATTTATTTCTATAAAAGATTAATTTAAAACGCGACAGTTAAGCCGCGTTATTGTTTATAGGAAATAAATGCAACATTACAAATAATTATTTATTGGCAATCCTCTGAAAAAATTAAAAGACTGAAGAGCTTAATTCATTCACTGCAGTAAGCATCTCTGCATCATCAGTAAGTGCTTGGGAAATGCAGCTCGAGCATGCAGTTACAGGATTAACACCCGTTACAATTAATTTTCCTGCATGTACTAATAAGCGTGTGCTAGCACCTTCATCTAAACCACTGCCTTTCAAGTTACGAGTCATCTGTGCAAACTTTACTAAAAGTTTGGCAGTATTTGCATCGACTCCGGTTTCCTTTTCTACAATCTTTTGCTCGGTGGTGGAACCGGGGTAGTCAAATTCCAATGCCACAAAGCGTTGTCGTGTACTTTGTTTCAAATCTTTCAATACACTTTGATAGCCAGGGTTGTAGGAGATCGCCATACAAAATTCTTTTGGTGCTTCTAACAATTCGCCAAGTTTTTCCATCGGTAATACCCGTCTATCATCACATAGAGGATGGATAACTACAGTAGTGTCTTTGCGCGCTTCGACAACTTCATCGAGATAACAAATGCTTCCTGCTCGTACCGAACGTGCAAGTGGGCCATCGACCCATATCGTTTCACCACCAGTAACTAGATAACGGCCAACCAGATCGGATGCGGTAAGGTCATCATGGCAAGAGACGGTAATAAGAGGGCGCTTGGTTTTCCAGCCCATGTATTCCATGAAACGAGTTTTGCCACAGCCTGTGGGCCCTTTTAGCAGTACGGGTAGTTGATTTGCATACGCTGCTTCAAACACCGCAATTTCATCCCCTACAGGTTCGTAATAAGGCTCTTCTTCTACGAAATATTCTTCCGGTTTGTATGACTTGGCTTGCATTTTAATTTAGCTATTAGGATGTAATTTTGACCCTACTGGGTATCAAACTATGGCGCAAGCATCTAGCAATTGATGTTGGTAAAAAAGTTGCTAGAACTATTCGCTAAAGTGATTACGACACACGAAATCATTTAAATAGTAGGTGAAGTGGTGGCTGTACGATATTTGATGGATCTGAATAATGCTAATAATGACGTTTCTGATAGGTTGTGTTAATGGCGATATTCAGTTCGGAAAATACTTATGGTTGTAATCAATAAATTTATACTAAGGACATAGAAGCGTTTCCTTAGGCACATGCTGAGTAACATTGTTATAACTAATAGTTTCGATTCGGAATCCCTATAAACACCAGTGTATATAGCCATATAATTTAAATTAGTTATTTAATACAGCTATAAGAATACTAAACGAATATCACTTTTTATTTGTTGAATTGTTACGGAATAGCTAGCAAACTTCCCGATCATTAAAAAATTAACTTAAGCGGATTTCCTAAACAATGTTCTCAACAAACCCCTTTGCCGAACTCTCTGCATTAATTTCGCCTTCAATCATTCAGGGGTACATCGTACTCATGGTTATTATGGTTATCGGCGGCACAATTCTCGACATGTTGCATAAAAAGAGTGCTCAGTACTTTTTTGAAAATGCTGAAAAAGCAAAAAAGAATGCTAAGCGAACTTTAGGCAGTGGAGAAAAGGTTTCAATGGCCGTATCTACAGTGACGAGTGAGGTTTTAACCTCGTCCGAATTTGCAAGCACAACTCGTCGCCTATCTCATCTGCTGACCATGTATGGTTTTATTACCATTGTCGTATCAACGGCTGTGTTGGTGTTCAACTACCCTACGGATAGCGCTGCTGGTATATGGCCTGTTGTTTGGCATATTGGTGCAATCATGCTGTGTTTGGGTGGTTACTGGTTCTGGTTCTTCATCCGTGTAGATGTCTCTTCTGAAGGTGTGAAGTGGTACAACTTCAATGGTCGCGGCGACATTTTCATCGTCTCTCTGATCACCATGGCTACTTTCGCATTGCTATGGTCTGGCACACTGGCCAGCGGCGGTTTACTGAATATGATTTTCCTCGTGCTGTTCATTGTATGTAGCACAATGCTGTTCTGCTCTGTTTTTTGGTCCAAGTTTGCTCACATGTTCTTCAAGCCAGCAGCGGCTTACCAAAAGAAACTCATTAAGGCAGACGGTTCATATGAGAATCTGCCTGAATTAGGAGAGCTTACGGATCCTGACTTACAAGCAAAATTCCCGGATATCCCAGAATATATGGGTGACAACCCACCCAACATGGGCGAAGGAATCAAGCGTGAAGCCCCAAGCCATTATTAATAATTATCAGTAACTGAATCTTAGAGAGAAAAAATTATGCCTACATTTGTATATATGACGCGCTGCGATGGTTGTGGACACTGCGTTGATATCTGTCCTTCAGATATCATGCATATCGATACCACTACTCGACGTGCTTATAACATTGAGCCAAACATGTGCTGGGAATGTTATTCCTGTGTTAAGGCTTGTCCTCACAACGCGATTGATGTTCGTGGTTATGCCGACTTTGCTCCACTGGGCCACTCGGTACGAGTAATCCGTGATGAGGAAAAAGGTGTTATTGCCTGGCGCATTAAATCTCGCAACGGTAAAAAAGATATGAACCTGTTAGCGCCTATCACCACAAAGCCTTGGGGAACAGCCATCCCAGAATTGGCGAATGAGTCAGCTCCAAGTCAGGAAATGTGTGACAGTCAATTACTTTTCAATGAGCCAAAATATGTTCGCATGGACGACGGTGGTCTGAACACGCTTGAGTCTAACGGTTTAGAGATAAAAGCAGGGGTTTACTACTAATGGGTTACAAAACTATTGTTGAAGACAACATTGATGTTCTGGTAGCGGGCGCCGGCATGGCAGGTACGGGTGCGGCTTTTGAAGCACGTTACTGGGGGCACAATAAGAAGATTGTCATTGCAGAGAAGGCTAATATCGATCGTTCCGGTGCGGTTGCACAGGGGCTCTACGCAATAAACACCTACATGGGAACCCGTTTTGGTGAAAACAATCCTGAGGATCACGTTCGTTATGCGCGTATCGACCTGATGGGGATGGTTCGTGAAGACTTGCTGTTTGATATGGCACGTCACGTAGATTCAGCGGTTCACCAATTCGAAGAATGGGGTCTGCCGATAATGCGTGATCCTAAGACCGGTTCATATTTACGTGAAGGGCGATGGCAGATTATGATTCACGGTGAGTCTTACAAACCTATCGTCGCGGAAGCCGCCAAGAAATCGGCGGACAAGGTATTCAACCGTATCTGCGTAACCCATCTGTTGATGGACGATGCAAAAGAAAATCGCGTTGCGGGTGCTGTTGGTTTCAATGTGCGTACCGGTGACTACCACGTATTCAAATCCAAAACGGTTATCTGTGCTGCCGGCGGTGCATCAAACATTTATAAGCCACGTTCAGTAGGTGAAGGTGCGGGTCGTGTTTGGTATGCGCCTTGGTCATCGGGTTCGGCGTATGGTTTGATGATTAGTGCTGGGGCCAAGATGACACAGATGGAAAACAAAATAGTATTGGCACGTTTCAAAGACGGTTACGGTCCTGTGGGGGCGTACTTCCTCCACCTTAAAACCTACACACAGAATGGTCTTGGTGAAGAGTATGAATCAAAGTGGTGGCCACAACTTCAAGAGATGGTAGGTAAGGAATACTTGGATCCGGAGCTTGCACATGCAACCCATCGACCTATTCCGACCTGTCTACGTAATCATTGTATTATTTCTGAAGTAAATGCGGGTCGTGGTCCGATACACATGGTGACCATGGAAGCGTTCCAAGATCCTCATCTTGAAGAGATCGGTTGGCACAATTTCTTGGGTATGACAGTGGGTCAGGCGGTACTTTGGGCGGCGACTGACGTAGACCCTAAGTACGAAAATCCTGAGCTAACCACTTCAGAGCCATACGTTATGGGTTCTCACGCTACCGGTTGCGGTGCATGGGTTTCAGGTCCAGAAGATGTGTCACCGGAAGAATACTTCTGGGGCTACAACCGTATGACGACAATCGAAGGTTTGTTCGGTGCAGGTGATGCTGCCGGTGGTACACCACATGCATTCTCATCCGGTTCCTTTACTGAAGGTCGCCTAGCTGCCAAGGCAGCCTGCTTGTACATCGACGATGGTAAAGCAGAAGGTATCCAAGTTTCTCAACAGCAGATTGAAAAGCGCGGGAAAGAAATTTTCAAGCCGATGGAACATTACACGGTTAACCGCAACGAGATTACTGCGGGTGATGTTAACCCTAATTACATCAACCCACGTCAGGGTCTTGATCGCTTGCAGAAGCTGATGGACGAATACGGTGGTGGTGTAACGGTTAGCTACATGACCAACGAAAAGTTACTCAACATTGGTCTTAAGAAGATGAAGGCGCTTGAGGAAGATCTTGAGAAGATTGCAGCAGAGAATATTCATGAACTACTTCGTGCATGGGAACTGAAGCATCGTACTCTTGCCTCTGAGGCCGTCTTGCAACACACGTTATTCCGTAAGGAAACCCGTTGGCCTGGATACTACTACCGTGGCGATTTCATGAAAGTGGATGATGCTAACTGGCATGTACTAACTGTTTCTCGACGTGACCCAGAAACTGGTGAGTACACTATGGAAAAAGCACCTTGTTATCACCTCGTAGGTGATGAAGAGAAAAAGGCTGCTGCTGCATAATAAGTCTTGAAGATAAGGGTTCACCCATCTTGGTGGTCCCTTACACTTCAGCGATTTAACTAAAAAAGATCAACAGTTATGCTGTTGGTCTTTTTTAGTTAAAGCTCAATCAAAATTGTAATCACATACAGCGTAGACTTTCATGAACATTATTGAAAAAACAGAAGACGAAATCCTCGAAATTGCGCACCCGATGTGGGACGACCTCATCAAGCATTCCAACGCAGGCGAATATGGCAAGTTTATACGTAAGTTTTCCTATGATTTACTGCTTGGCCTAAATGAAGTTGAAGTCGGCAAACAGTTTGCCAAAAGTGATCTGACCAGAAACTTAAATACAGAGTATGACTATCTTGGTCTTATTCGTCGCGGTGAGCATGTGACGGTTTTATATCGCGTGACGAGTAGCAAGAAAGAAGGTGAATGGCTTGGGCGTCTTGTGCTGGGCTATGAGAAAGGTGAAATAAAAATTTTTGGTGCATCGGTTTTCTGAATATTTAAAAAGAAGCTCTGATTTAATCAGAGGTACCTTAACGGAATTAACTTTATTTCTTTTGCGAAAAACGGCATGAAAATACCAACATGAATGAAATAATTAAACAGCTTGTCAAAGAAGGAAAGTTTGTTGAGTTGACATACAAAGTCATCGATTCTAAATCTGAGGCTATTCTAACCAGAGTCGAGTTCCCTATTGGCTATATCCATGGAGTTACTGAAGCTCTCGCACCACAAGTGACTGCAGAACTGGAAGGCAAAGCGGTCGGAGACGTGATTGACGTACCTATCGACTGCAATAAGTTGTATGGGCCGAGAGATGAAACTTTAGTGTTTACTGACCATATTGATAATGTCCCTGAAGAGTATCGTGAAGTTGGGATGTCGATACTGATGGAAAAAGAAGACGGCACCACTAAAAGTTTTCTGGTGACTCGTGTCGATGAAAAGTCGGTTACCATTGATGGTAATAATCCACTCTGTGAGCGAGAGGTTATTTTCAAACTTGAAATATTAACGGTGCGCGATGCGACCGATGAAGAAATTGAAGCGGGTGGTCCTGTCGATGCTGAACCTGATATCAGTGAGATCGTAGGATCAGATCAAAAAGTACAACCAATAAATTAGATTCTAGAATCTAATTTTAGTTTCTGGTTTCTTAAATAAGTTAGTAATGTTGATCTGACGGAGAAACGCTTTGCCGCAAAACTTGTTTGCCGAAACGCTGTTAACCCCAGGCCTGGGCGTGCCGATGGCTTGGCGGTATCAAAATAAAGCACAGCATCTGGTTGACCTACTTGATAGCGATTCACCGGTGCGTGGCGCGCTTTCTCAAGCGATTGATCGTTATGGGGATACTTTCTTTGAGTTATCCGCTAACAAAGAATCACTGATTGAGTGGGCTAATTCCCAAGTTACTTTGCAAGACGCTGCTGATGTTCGTGAATTACGCCTTGGTGGTGCACATGTATTCCAACAAGCCATCGAGTTGTTCCAGGGAATGCAAATGATGGTCGAAAAAGAAGACGACCCTGTTAAGTGGTCTGCTGTTCACCACAACATTGGTGATGTGATGGGTTTCATCGGGCAACGTAGTGGTAGCTCACACTTTCTTGAGCAAGCCGCTATGTCGTATGAACAGGCATTGGAAGCGCGTACTTTTGAAGAGACTCCATTCGAGTGGGCAAGCACTCAATATAACCTTGGGTTTGTCATGCAAACACTCGGTCAACTTGAGGATGACCTCAATATCTTAAAGCAGGCAGGAGAAACCTATAAACAAGCTTCTACTGCCTTGAAAAGAGATGAGTACCCAGAGGATTGGGCCACTGCGTTGTGTAGTGTTGGCAATGTGCTGTGTTTGCTGGGCATGCATCGCAGAGGGCCGCGCACCTTGGAGCAGGCGGTGGTGGTGATGCGTAATGCTATGGCTGAGCGCACGCCTGATAAATCTGCTTATGGTTGGGCCATCACACAAAACAACCTGGCCGCAGCATTACAGGCATTGGGTACACATGAAGAAGACATTCCATCGCTTGAGGAATCGATTCCCATTTATGATGCAACCTTAAAGGCATTACCAAAAGATGAAGTGCCGATGATGTGGGCCATGGTATCCGCGAATCGTGCTTCTGCAATGCTCGCACTTGCAGCGGAGTCAGATTATGTCGACATGGCATTAAAGGCAGCATCTGAATTTGATAAGGTAGCTGAATTGTTTGCTAGTGCAGATTTGAATCGTTATCAGCAATTGGCTGAAGAACGAAGAGATCAATCTAAACAGTTAGTAAAATTACTTCAGGTGTAATTTATGAATACGAACGTCCCTGAAGTGAGAATACAAATGATGTGGTAGAGCTTTCATAACTCAACACCAGAACAGTGGGAGCGCTGTATTATTCGTAGACATAAATCCTAGCCAGACACTGAAACCAGAATTTGTAGCCAAAAAACCGTAATTAGAAACGAGAGGAAATTCTTCATGCCACAATACATTTTCATTTATCTTGGGGGTGATTACCCTGACAACCCTGAAGATGGTAAGAAACACTTTGAGCAATACCAGGGATGGTTATCCGCATTAGGTGATGCCGTGGTGAGTCCTGCCATACCTTTTAAGGACACCCATACCGTGCATCCTGATGGCAAGATAGAGTTAGGAACGACCACAATGATGTCAGGTATGAGCATCCTAAAGTTTGAATCAATGCAGGCAGCACTTGAAGCCGCAAAATCCTGTCCGTTCCGGGACATTAACGGCACACTTGAAGTCTCAGAAATGAGAGAAATGTCTGACTCTGGTAGTTAGGCCAGTTGAGTTAGGCGAATTTAATTAAATAGGTTTTTTGAAGTTGTTTCCATTCGTCTAGCTAAAAACCTGAAACCATTCAAAATGATTTATAAGTTAATTCAAAAACATTTTTTGTATGGTAGGCGAGAGTTCGAGTTGCGCGGTGATATTGTTAAAATCAAAATCAATAGCCTGCTGGATGAAAATAAAGACTTTGAAGTTGAATTAGCGATGATCAATCCTGAGCCCATAATCAGTAAATCACGACTGGAATTTCATAGTCGTGTGAAGTGTAGACCGCTACTTTCCCTGTATTTGAATAAACCCAATGCAAAAGAATTCAACACCTTTGTCGATGCATTGAAATCAAAAGCTAAGATGGAGTTTGATACTTTTGCTGGGCTGAACTCTAGTTAAATTTATTTAAATATAATGTTTAAAAAATACAAAGCTGTAATAGGTGGTAATAAATATGTCATCAAAGAAGATCTCCCAGAAGTAGGTTGGTACTTATTTGTCTATGAAAATGATATTTGCATCAAAGATTATCTTCAAGAAACATTGGCTATAGCAAAAGAGCAAGCTCAAGAAGATTGCTCAGTACCAGAGAACGCTTGGGAAGAAATATGAGCACCAAACTCACGCAAAAGCACCTACTTAAAGCTACTCATGCATTTGAAATCGTTGAAGATCAAGTCAATATCAGTATAAAATCTCGATTTAAACAAGAAACGCATAGTGTTTCGTTGGCAGTGCTCAATCCTGAACCTGTTATCACTCGTTCACATCTGGAATTCCTGAGTCGTGTGAATGGTGAGGCACTCTTGTCCCTGGAATTATCTCGACCCAACGTGGCCGAATTTAACGACTTTGTGAACACACTTAAGCAAAGAGCGCTGGAAGAATTCAATTCAATTGCTGGAATTAATGTCGCTGCTAAACCCGCTGCACTTAATGGCAATTTATATGAAGAACCTCCCGAGTTCGATGAGCTTACGCCTGCAGATATCAGCAAAGCCAAGAAAGTTCATGTTGAAGGAATTGAGAATGCGATTAACATGTTAGAAACGTATGTAAATAATGAAGAAATTCAACCTCTGTTAACTGCATTAGTTTCACTCAAGCAGGCCCCGCAAGATCACTCAAAGTTGGTTGATGTAGCGACTGTATTTAACGAGCTCGGGTCTAGCCAAGGTGCAGTACTAACCTATGCGCCCTACATTGGTCTTATGTTGTCAGATGACCCATTTGGGTGAGGGTAATTTGGAGATGCCAGACAAAATAAAGGGTAATGACGGCTAAATGAAGGCATCGTCCTTGATGCATCTCTCATTCACACATCCCTGTGTTCACTAATAGATATGTTTTTACTATGCATAAAGAGAAAGTGTCATAGTGAAGGCCTAATTTGTTACAATTTGCCTATCGAATTATTTCTATTTTTTAAGTGAAAGGTGATTTATGAGTGAGCAAAAAAATACCCGACCCAAGGTTCCAGAAGGCGAGGCTCAATTTTTTAAAACCCGCCAGATGGAAGCCACTGAAAAGGGCTTTGTTGGCTATGAAACTATCTGGGAATCGTTCCAGAAAGAAGCAGAATATACAACTCCAAAAAAACCATGAGTTTTGTTGACTAAATCTAGTTTCACAGAAATGATTAAAAGGCCCTCTTTAGAGGGCCTTTTTAGTTTTTAGTCTCAACGCTTTTAACAAACTAGCCAATTGAGATGGCTTGGTCTGTTATGTATTTAACGTTATAGTCAAACGTAATGACGTAATGTAATGCCTCGAATTTTATGCAACAAGCCTTAGCCAAAGAAGAAAATCACCCCTTAGCTGGAACCAATATGTCCGGCTCGGACATCATTGTTCAAGTGCTTGCTCAAGAGGGAACAGATGTAATATTTGGTTATAGTGGTGGCGCAATCTTGCCGACGTATGATGCTGTGTTTCGCTTCAATGCTGAAACCAATGAATCCATGCCATTAATTGTTCCCGCTAATGAGCAAGGTGCAGGGTTCATGGCATCTGGTTACGCGCGTGCAAGCGGCAAAGTTGGTGTTGTATTGGTTACTTCTGGCCCAGGTGCAACTAATACGGTAACTCCTGTTCGTGACTGCATGGCAGATTCAACACCCATTGTTGTAATTTGTGGCCAAGTGCCTACCCCCGCGATCGGTAGCGATGGTTTCCAAGAAGCGCCAATTGCAAACATTATGGGTGCAGTGGCTAAGCATATATTCTTAATTACCGATCCTACAAAACTTGAAACCACGATCCGTACCGCATTTGAAATTGCACGCACTGGCCGCCCTGGTCCAGTGGTAATTGATATTCCTAAAGACGTGCAAAATTGGGAAGGTGTATTTCAAGGTAAGGGTCAGTTACCTATTCGTGGTTACCGTGAACGTATAGAAGAGGTTGCAGAAAATTTATTAACCGATAAAGACTGCGAATCATTTTATGATGCTTTTGCAAAATCTAAACGTCCGCTCATCTATGCAGGCGGCGGCGTAATTAATGCAAACGCACATGAAGAGGTGCGTAAATTTGCAGATAAATTTAGTATTCCGGTAGTGACGACTTTGATGGGTATAGGGACTAGTGATACCACTCAACCACATTCGTTACATATGTTGGGTATGCATGGAACGGCCTTTGCAAACTATGCGGTAGATGATTGTGATTTTTTAATTGCCATTGGTGCGCGCTTTGATGACCGTGTGGCTGCCGTTCCACCTAAATTTGCACCTAATGCAAAATTCATTGCGCATTTTGATATCGATCAATCAGAAATTCATAAGGTTAAAACGGTTGATTGGCATCATGTAGGAATGTTGCCGCAGGCAATAAATAAGTTATTAGATTATGGGGTCAATAAAGCAAAAGCTTCTAATGATTTTTCTGATTGGCATAAGCATGTTGTAGAGCTTAAGAGTACGTATGCGATGAATTACGATAAGCAAAGCGAACAGATTCAACCCTATGCTGTAATTGAAGAGTTGAATAAGCACGCCAAAGGTGAAGCGGTAATCAGTACCGGTGTGGGCCAACATCAAATGTGGGCGGCACAATATTTTGATTTTAAGTCTCCTAGACTATGGCTTACTTCAGGAAGTATGGGAACCATGGGCTTTGGTTTGCCAGCCGCTATAGGCGCTCAATTTGCGAAACCAGATTTGGTGGTAATTGATATTGACGGTGATGCAAGCATTCGCATGAATCTAGGCGAATTGGAAACGGTTACTACTTATAAATTGCCTATTAAAGTGGTTGTGCTTAATAATCTAGGTGATGGCATGGTAAAGCAGTGGCAAAAGTTGTTTTTCAAAGGTCGTTTATCTGCCAGTGATAAATCACTACATAAAAAAGATTTTATTAAAGCTGCCGAAGCGGACGGTTATGAATATGCTGTTCGTTTAGAAAATAAATCAAATCTGCCAAAAGTTATTAAAGAATTTATGGACTTTGATGGACCGGCATTTATTGAAGTGATGATTGATCCAGATGCGGGGGTGTACCCAATGGTAGGTCCGGGAATGACATTTGATCAAATGATCACCGGAGATCATATTCCTTCGCGTAGTGAAAAAGTGGATACAAAAACAGAAGTTGATTCATCCGAAATGTTTTAAGTTAGTGTTTGTTCTGGAAGGCTACCTTATCCAATACTGCTAATAGTAAAGCGGATACTACAAACGCCATATGAATGATGGTGTACCACGCTAGTTTCGTATTATCGATTGTTTGTGCCTCCATAAATATACGTAGCAAATGTATCGATGAAATGGCTACGATGGATGCAGCCACTTTCAGTTTTAAAGTATTCGCATCCAGTTTCCCTAGCCAATCTAATTTGTCTGTGCCTTCATCAAGATCAATTTTAGATACAAAGCTTTCATAGCTACTGAACATCACCATCACGATCAAGCTAGCAACTAATGACATATCAATCAGCGTTAAGATATTTAATATTAGATCTGATTCTTTCATAGTAATGATATGCCCAAAAATATGTATTACTTCTTGAAAGAATTTAATTCCTAAAGCAAATACAGCTAATGATAAGCCAATATAGATTGGAGCAAGCAACCATCGACTTGCATACATGATTTTTTCTACGAGTAACTCTAATTCTTTCATCTTAATTTAATCTTTAAATATTAGTTAATAGGAAAAATATAGGAAGGAGTGTGATTAAGGCGTAGTTGTAATTTTCCGTTTACAGTGTTTATGTGTTTTCGATTTTTTTGGCTTTTTGCAGTAGCCAATTTTTCAATCTGAAATTGATCTCCAACAACATCAAATGAAACTTTTTTGTATATTCGCTGTTATCTGGTAACAAGACTTTACCTATATCGTGCCATGCGATCCAGAAAGTTTTCCCCATGTTATTAATCTTGTAGATGCGTACCTGCTTATTCTGGTGAGAGACTCTTTGAATGTCATTATATCCATTGACGTGCTGTATAAGTTGCTGGATGGAATAAAATAATGGCCGCATTTCTTTGATTTTGCCACGCCGATTCAGCGCTAACGCGCCGCCCCAAGCAGAAATTCCCGCTCCGGCCTTCATAAATTTTGCAGTCAAAAACGGCAGGTCTATAGTGAAAGAGAGATTAATTAACGCATAACCCTGTTCTGCAGCAATGATCGTTCTTTGCACGTGGTCAGCGGCTACAAAGTTACGCGTCCAATGAATCGTACGCTTATCCTTGTTTACCAGTTTAGTAAAATACTTGGCAAGTCTGCATCTGTCTTGTTCCGTAGCAGGTGGGATGAGGATACCTAAATGTTTGCCTTTGCAGGTAGTTGCAGCTCCCCAAGCTATATAAGAGGTAGGGATCGTGTCACTGACGATGATTGGCTTGCGATAATTGCGCAAGCTCATCTCAAGTTGCAGCCATTTATTGATATGTTCTAATTCATAGGGGTCACCAAGGTTATGGATATTTACGACATCGAAAATGTCTGGCCGATTTAATATTTCTCTAATGTCGTGGTAGCCATGGCTCTTGTCATATCGCTTGGTATTGGCCCAAACCTTTTCGTACTCTGTGAACTTGTTGACGATTAAGTGCACAGGTGTGGTTAAAAATGCTGCGTGTGCAACCAGCACATTTGAATAAGCCTGGTGTGCAGCATGGTAGGCGAGCTCTAACATTTCAAGATACTCCGCTACCGGTTCGGGTTCATAACTAGAAAACTACGATCCAATTTCGTAATAGCGCACCGGCCAGCGTAATCCTGGCATATCTTGTATACCATCCGCATCATAGCGTTCGACTACAGCATGAATCCATTTGCTGTAGAGTTTCTGATATTTCTTTTTTGGCGTAGGGTTAGTTGATTTAAACTTATTTCCGTCTTTATCTGCCCATTTAGAATGAGATTTAAGCGCAACCGTTAATTCAGTGAAGCCTACTTTTTGATATTCACGTACAAATAAATCTAGCTTAGAAAAATCAATAGGTTTATTAGCTGCTTTTTGCATCTGCCCCCATTGAACTGCTTCTGCGTAGTGCTTCATGCCAGGTATACGCGTGTCGCTAAGCGCCTTTGCCATACCTTTAGTATAGCTTGGAGAATCTAAGCCTGCATATTCAAGTCCAATAACAATTCCATTGCCTGCATAATTTCCGGCCTGTTTTGCATTTGCAAAATTACAAAGAATAATAAGGGCGATGATTAAAGTAATCTTCATTTCTGCATATGCATAAATTAAATAAGAACGGATAAGAATACACTCATTATTAATATGGTTGTACTGATTTGTAAAAGAACACAATAATCACGCTATGAAAAAAACTATTCGAATATTATTTTTTATACTTATCTTTTCTTTGTTGATAGTGGCTGGTGTAATCGCGGTCGGTTTATATAATCCTCAGGCTTATGAGGGTGTGATTAATAAATTTGTGTATAAGAAAACCGGGTATCAATATTCTACTAGTGATCTCTCCATACAATTATCGCCGACTATTATTACTGTTGAAGGTCTCGAGTTAATAAACCCAGCCTGGAGTCCAAAGTCTAAATTACTTACTTTGCAAAATGCAGAAATTTCTCTGGATATAAAACAGCTGCTTAATAAAAATATTCCATTTTGGAATGCAGCATTGAGTGATCTAAAAGTTCAGTTGATTGAGAATGATAAAAATCAATTAAATTGGAATACACCAATTCTTGCTAATCAGCCAAAGCCGGATACAAATAAAACTTTAGCGCTAAAAGAATTACTAAGTTTTTCAAAGATCAGTATTAATCAAGCAAATATCCGTCAACATAAAGCAGATAACAGTGAAGATATTGATATCTATTCATTGCTTATTAACAGAATAAGTGATGATTCGATACAACTAGAGGGTGCAGGAGTGTATCAAGAGCAAGGTGTTGATATATCAGGAAAAATTGAAATCGATGATCTAAACCCTGGAATAGAAGTTTTACATTTTGCTATGCAGGCTAAAGGCTTAGGCGTTGATCTACAATCAAGCGGAAAGATTAATCCTAGTAATTTAGACGGGGCAAAAATTTCATTAAGAGCTAAATCAGATAGCTTAGAGAAGTTAGAAACGTTTTTAGAAACTACATTTCCTGCCGTGGCACCTGTTGAGGCATCTCTTGAGCTTTTATCTTCCAATGGTAATTATGAGGCATCAAAAATTAATTTAAAGCTTGGGGAAAATGTTTTAACTGGAGATGTGAAATATAAATCTAAAGACTCACATGTGAGTGTCAATCTTATTTCGGAAAAAATAGATCTAAGTTCATTGGTTCTCGAACAGAAAGATAAAGAAATTAAATCTGAAGAAGATACAAATCATCAAGAGGCTGAGATGGATTGGACTTGGATGAACTCACTAAATACAGACATTAATGTAGACGTCGGCGAAATTGTTTTAAATGAACATTCGTTAACAGATATATCTGCAAAGTTAAAGCTCAATAATAAAATTTTAGATGTGGATAAACTAAGCGCTAGATATTTGCATCATGATGCTAATGATCCAAACAAGTCCTTTGCTAGCGACCTAATTAATATTTCAGGCATCGTTAAACCTTTGGCGGATAAAACGATTAGAGAAGATGTGCAGCTAGCGATTAATATTACTGATAACAATACGTCATTGTCTTTAGAGGGTGAAGCAAATCTTAATGGTACTGAAGGAAGTGCGTTAAAACTTCATGCCGACTCTACTAATTTAGATTCGGTATCAAAATATTTGCAATCAGATTTTTCTCCCTACCTACCCATGAAGATTGATGCAGATATTGAAACATCTGAAAATGTAATTAGTATTTCTCAGCTATCGGCACAATCTGCTGAGAGTAAGGTAACCGGAGATGTGATTCTTAATTGGTCAGATGAAATCGTTAAAGTAAAAGGAAAGATTAGTTCAACCTTGCTTGATCTATCGCCCATCCTGTCATCTGGAAAAAGTGAGCAGGAAAGTTATAAAGACAAAGACAAAGACAAAGACAAAGATAGTAGTGATAAGTCATCATCAAAAGATAAAGTATTTAGTGACGAACCAATCAATTGGGAGTGGCTTGAGTTATACGATGCAGATCTTGATTTAGATATTCAAAAACTCATTGTCAACGATAACATCTTTAATAAAGTTAACTCAAAATTAGCAATAGGTAATGGATCATTAAACATTCTGCCTTTACAAGCACACTTTGCAAATGGAAGTTTAAAATCAGAATTTACACTTAATAAAACAGGAGATAATGTAAAACTAACTTCCCAACTTGATGCTATCAACCTTAGTTTGGCGGCTCTTAGAGCAACGGATGGTAGTGTTTTAGAGGGAGGTACAACAGATGTTGTGATGAGTATTGCCGGGCAAGGGAATTCGTTGCATCAAATTGTATCGTCGCTGAATGGAGAATTAATAGCTGAAGTGCAAAAGGGTGTAATAAAAAATGACGCATTTGAGGCTATTGGAACAGATATTATTTTAGAAATGTTAACCATGCTAAATCCATTTATGAAAGAGGATGAAACCACTGAACTTGAGTGTGCCGCTGTGAAATTTACTGCAAAAGATGGTGTATTAACGAGTAAAAACCAAATGGCTATTGAAACCAGCAAAATGAAGATAGTGGGTGGAGGGATCATCGATTTAAGTACAGAAGAACTTGAAATAGGGTTCAGCCCTTCCGCGAAAAAAGGAGTGGGCATTAATATTGGTAGTTTGGTTAAATTTGTAAGATTAGGCGGTACATTAAAAAATCCTCATCCTGAAGCTGATCCAGTTGGCTTATTAAAGAGTGGGGCGGCGATTGGTGCTGCAGTGTCTACAGGTGGTCTTTCTTTATTGGTTGAGGGTTTGTTTAAGCGTGCTACCAGTAGTGGATCAGCATGCAATCAAGCTTTGAGCGAAATTGTTGTGCAAGAGGGTGCAATAAAAGAACAAAATAAATCTGAACAACCATAATAAATAGTTAAGAACTTCAGTTGCATTGATTTATATAAGTAAAGCGTATCAGTGTAATTGAAAATTAATGTAAATCCGCAAGCATTTTACTGTTCAGCATACTTAAATAAGGCTATTTTGTAGCATTAGCTCGATCATATAAATATTTATAAATAAGGGAGAGAGTAATGTCTATGTCAAAAAGTCTAACAGCCGAATTTATTGGTACATTCTGGTTAGTACTAGGTGGGTGCGGTAGTGCGGTTCTCGCTGCAACCTTTGTATCTAATGGTGCAATGATTGGAGAGAGTACACATTTTCCACTCGGTATTGGTTTAGTTGGAGTTTCCTTAGCATTTGGTCTAACGGTTGTCACCATGGCGTACGCCATAGGCCATATTTCTGGATGTCATTTAAATCCAGCCGTTTCATTTGGTTTAATGGCTGCGGGACGTTTTCCAGCAAGTCATTTGCTGCCTTATATAATTGCTCAAGTCCTAGGTGCCATTGCAGCTGCAATAGTTTTGTATATTGTTGCCAGTGGTGATGGAAGTTATAGCGGTTTGGCTTCGAATGGGTTTGCTGAACATTCCCCAGGAGGCTATAACATGATGGCAGCGCTAGTATGCGAAATTGTAATGACCTTTATATTCTTGATGGTTATTATCGGCGCCACGGATAAACGTGCACCTGCAGGTTTTGCGCCCATTGCAATTGGTTTATGTCTCACACTGATTCATTTAATTTCAATTCCAGTTACCAATACCTCTGTGAACCCTGCAAGAAGTACTGGTCCCGCTTTAATGGAAATGTTCACGGGTATACAGAATGCAGCGCTTAGTCAATTGTGGCTATTTTGGGTGGCTCCGATTGTCGGTGCAGTTCTTGCTGGCGTAGTTTATAAGACAGTATTTGAATCATCGGAAAGTTAGTTTAGCCATCTAAACTTTTTAAAGGGCGCTTTTTGCGCCCTTTTTTATGTCTGCTATGATGTTATGCAGAACAGCAAGGATACATATGGACCTTAAAAATGGAATGCTACTGATTGCGGTTATTATTAGCTGCTCAGCGTGTTTAGAAAAACAGCATGAAACTAATGAGTCAAATTTAAATTCTGAAGAAGTTCTGAAAAGGCAGCTTAAAGTATATGAAGATGCTGAAGCGAGTCCACAACAATTTAAAGATGCATTAAAAGAAAGCTGCCCACACTATGGAAATGCGTTGCTTACTACAGCAGAAACAATTCAACTTGGAACCAGAGTGTTTAATGCTGGTGGCGTGAGTCTCACTAAGCGAATTTATGAAGGTACAATATATAAGTTATTATTTACTATAAAAGATGACTGTATGAGCTTGAGCGATGCTTTGCAGGTCGGATTAGCTAAAGCATATGAAACTGAAGATCATCATGATCAAGCTTGGGCCATGCGTAATGTTTTAGATTTAATAATGGGTGGGCCGCCCTCGAGACCGCCTGGCGCGCAATAAAGATTTCATAGATTTATGCTTTACAGTAAATTAAATAAAACTTCTCTCTTTTCTTTCATGGTGTTGTTATTTTCTGCCTGCATTGTTTATGCAGGTGAAAATATATCAACAGATAAGGAAAGCTTTGCGAAAGAATATGCTCAACTAGGAATATTATTGGGGAAGGTTCAAGATAAAAAGACAGCTATTGAGTATAAGCCTCAAATTGTAAAAGAACTAAATAGAATCAAGCTAAGTGTGGGCAAACAAAGTAACTTTGAAGCGCTCTCTCCGATTGAAAAGAAGCTATTTATTAAAAAATTTCAAAATAATAATCTACACTGCGGTTACGTAACTAAAGTTATTGATGAGCGCAATAGATTGTTACTCAACAAAGAAGCAAAAAACGAACTAGGTGGATTGTTAGATCAACTATTGCAATAACCCAGTTGCAAGTTAATTTTAGTACTACTAGAAATACTGTGTCGCTATCGCCTGTGTCATTATTAATCTATGTTATTTATAAAAATTGTCTAGATCCCAAATTATTATTTTAAAACTTATTTTTATTTCAGCAATCCTATTATCATTGTCAGGATGTGTTGCACTTCTACTAAATGGCCATCTTAGTTTTAACCACTATGAGGCTAAAAGTGAGACCTTTAAATGCAAGCTGCCTGGAGGTGCTTTAAGTTCACGGTTAGATGTGACAGATCGCAGTAATGCTATTGGTGAAACGGTGACTTTTAGTTTAGATCTAGGATTGTTATGGCGTATAGATCACTTACTGATAGGTAAGCATAAACTTGCCATGATAGGTAAAACCTCAAGCAGTGCAGAGAATAGAAGAAAGCAGTTAGACCTAGCGAAAGAAAGCTATATCTCAAGCTACCTTGAACAAAATACAGATGGTGTAGAAATGAAATGGGAGCAATTTATTGCAGTAAATGATGTAGAGGTGCTATTAACCAATGCGTATGTGAAATGGGAAGATAAAGAAGAGGTGCGTGAGTTATTGTTCTCAATTGATGGGGATTATTTAAATATCATTCATTACGCCCAGAATGTATCAAGCGAATTACAAACTTTTACTGCTGGAGCAAAAGGTTTTTATAAAAGCTGCCAGTTCTACTAAGAAAATTAATTAATTTGCACTAACGGTACGAGTACTCGCCCAATTTCGTAACCGCTCTACTTTTTCAGCCATAACGACAGATAATGGTTTGGTGTGCAGCAGTTCTTCTAATAGTTGGATTTGTTTCAGTGCAGAGCCTTCAGCATGAGCCGCATACAGCGCCGAGACAACTGCTTGCTCAATTTCAGCCCCTGAAAACCCGTCACTAATTTGTGCAAGTCTGTCTAAATCAATCTTATCTCTAGGAACATCTCTTTTATCTAAGTGTATGCGAAATATTTCTTCCCTAGTCTCACGGTCGGGGAGGTCAACAAAAAAGATTTCATCTAATCGACCTTTGCGAATCAGCTCTGGTGGTAAGGCTTCAATATTATTAGCGGTAATGGCTAAAAATACAGGGTGTTTGCGTTCAGCCATCCAAGTTAATATCGTGCCAAGAACTCGATCGCTGGTTCCGGTGGTGTCGTCACCAGAGCTAATGCCTTTTTCAATTTCGTCTATCCATAATATACATGGCGACATGACCTCAGCAGTTTTGATTGCATCACGAAGATTTTTTTCGGTTTCGCCAATAAATTTATTAAATAGACTACCCATATCTAAGCGCAATAATGGTAAACCCCACACACCGGCAATGGCTTTTGCGGTTAAACTTTTTCCACCGCCTTGAACCCCAATTAGTAATACGCCTTTCGGTCGGTCTAATCCCTTTGGTGGATTCTCTGAGATGAAAATTTCTTTACGGTGATCTAGCCACTTTTTTAATTTTTTCATACCTGCTATGTCTGAAAATTTTGCAGTGTCATATTCAAATGACAGGCCATTATCTTTGCTTAGCAGCCGATATTTTGCAGCCATGATTTCAGGTAAATCTGATGCAGTTAGTGCGCCATCTTCAGCAATTGCACTACGTGCAAGTCGACGCACATCTTGTTCTGGCAAACCGGTTAAGTTGCGTGCTAAAAGTTCAACCACTTCATTGTCTTGAATTACATGTTTAGTTTTATTTTTACCTTGCCAGCGAATCGCTTCTTGAATAACGATGTTAGATAGTTCTTTGGTGGTGGGCAGGCGTAACTCAAAATGCGCAACGAATTTTTCTAACTCAGCAGGTATTTTCAGATTATGACTAACAAATACTAAAGTATTAGGGTTTTCGTCGTATTGCAGGGCAATTTCTTTAATGGTACGAACATTAAACGGATCTTCTATATAAGGATGAAAGTCCATAAATAAGTAGATGCCAGATTTAGACCCGCTTCTGATATGGCGGAGTGCTTCTAGTGGTTCTTTATTGAAGGCTTGTGGACGCATGTCCTGCACATCAATTCTTTGCAGGCCTTCTGTTACCGCCCATTTATAAAGCGGACTCGGAGACTCAACCACTAATTGAGTAAATAAATTTAGCACCTGAGTTTCATCATGAGTCTCAATGACCACAATAGGGGTTTTGGATTTAATTAAGACTTTGAGGTCGTTCAACCCATACATTTGCGAGAGCCTAAATTCAGGTAAGAAATATAGTTATACATTCAGTACGTTTTAACATCGATTTCAATATTTATGCAAGAATTTGCAGGCCCAAGTGTGCGATAAGATTGATTACCCGCGATGATTATAATGGATGAGTCGCTTATGAAATGCATAGTGTTGGTTTATTTACTGGTTGGATTTGTGTCTTCTAGGTATTTAATCCCTTTGGTATATATTGAATTATTTGAAATACTATAACTTTGCTTATAAATGGAAGATAAAAATTATAAAGAATTACGAGAAATTCGTATAAACCCTATTGTTCCAACAGAATCAGTGCTGGTATCTACTGCACGTGGATTGCGTCCTCGCAAGGAAGAAAAACCTCTGGCTCTGAGTGTCGAATCCAGGGTAGAGAAGTGCCCATTCTGCAAAGGCAATGAAGATAAAACACCACCAACTATCAGTAGCTGGCCGAGTGAAGTGGAATGGAATATCCGTATCGTTGAAAATTTATTCCCAGTACTAAGCGATAGACAAATATCTAAAAATCTAAGCTTCGGTTTGCAGCATGTAATTGATGGCTATGGCCGTCATGAAGTCGTCATCGACCATGACAATCATTCCATACATGTAGACCACATGTCACAACAGCATCTACAGGCTTTATTTAGAACCTACCGTGATCGCATGCAGGTATTGTATGACAGCGATCCACGTATTAAATACGTATTAGTGTTTAAAAATTTCGGTCCTGCAGCAGGGGCGAGTATTGCCCACACGCATAGTCAAATTGTAGCTATGCCTGTAGTGCCAGAGAATGTCGCTACAGAGCTGCAACACTCAAATGCTCATTACGAAAAATATAATCAAAATATCTTTTCGCACTTAGTGGATGAAGCGCTCACCTTTGAAGCCACAATTTATGATCGTGAGTCAGGAGAAGTGCGGCGTAAAATTGATGTAGGACAATATGTAATCGAAAAAACCAAACGTTTTATTGCTATCAAGCCTTTTGCCAGTCGTTTTGAATGGGAAGTGCAAATATTCCCACTATTCTCTCAAGCAGATTACTTAGATTGCAGTGATGAAGATCTAGAAGATTTTGCAGGATTGCTTAAGCGGACCATGTTGCGATTAAATAAGGTTATCGGCGGTGCACAATACAATTATTTTCTCCATTCCATCCCACATGGCGATGAATTTAAGAAACATAAAGCTAGTTATCAATGGCACTTGGAAATTTGTCCGCGAACCAGTATTCCAACAGGCTTTGAGTTAGGTTCTGGATTGTTTGTCAGTACCGTTAGCCCAGAAGACGCAGCGAGGGAACTACGTGAAGTTGATATAGGTTAATTATAGGATTTAAAGCTCACTCTAAATAGCACGCTATAAAGTACAGGAACAAGCAATAAAGTTAAGAACGTAGCAAATAAAAGACCAAAAATTATCGTTACAGCCATGGGTCTAAACATTGCAGTGCCGCCCCACCATAAGGGCATCATGCCTAACACGGTGGTTGCTGTTGTAAGTAAAATAGGCCGCACTCTTTGTAAGCAAGCATCTATTACTGCTTCTGCTTGTTGTTTGCCCAATTCTTCAATCTCAATCTTAATTCGATCTATTAATACAATCGCATTGTTAATAATGATTCCCGCAAGAGAAATTATTCCTAATATAGTAAAAAAACCAATGGAAGAGTTTGCAACGAGTAAGCCGAAGGTAACGCCAATAATCCCTAATGGTATGGTTGCGAATATAATAATAGGTCGTCGGAATGAGTTAAATTGCGCTACGAGTAATAATAGAATAACCATACCAGCAATGGGTAATTTTGCAGCTATCGAAGCATTACCTTTATCGGCTTCTTCAGATTCACCACCTTCATTATAGTAATAGTCTTTCGGCCAGTTCTTTTGTGCGCTTTGTAGCCATGGGGATAACGAATTATTTACGTCCGTTGCCGTTGCTCCTGGATTTAGCTTTGCTTTGAGTGTGATGGTTCGATCACGATCGCGACGTTCTATCATGCCGGGCTCAAATACCAAGCGTACATCTGCAACTTGTTTGAGAGGTACAGATTCACCAGTCGCTTCTGAATACACACTAGTTCCGTCTAGCTTACCAATATCTTGTCTGTCTGCTGCAATAGAACGTAAGGTGATGGGTATTAATTTATCGTCTTCTCGAAATTCAGTCATATCAATTCCGGTTAAACTCGCTTTTAATGAATAAGCGACATCATCACTGGTCACACCCGCGCGTCGAGCACGCTCTTGATCCACTTCAACTAAAAGTTTTTTGGTTTGTTTGCCCCAGGTATTTTTTACTGTGGAAACCTCTGGTCGAGAGTAAAGATATTCTGTTATCTGCTCAGCAATGGTATAGAGCGGTTTAAATTCAGGGCCAGAAAGACGGATCTGGATTGGATAACCCACAGGAGGTCCATTCTCAAGTCGGCTTAACCTTAAATTTAAGTCTGGATATTTTTCAGCAGCGTACTTTTCAATTCCTTGAATGATAGTCTCAACATCTTTTCCAGTCACCGTATTAGCAACTAAAAAAGAATTAGCTGGGTTTTGATTGGGTGGATTAAGACTTAAGGTTAGGCGAGGGCCACCAGTTCCTATGAATGTTAACCAGTTTTTAATTTTTGGTGTGCCTTCCTGAGGTTTATAAAATGTGTCATATATATATTGGTCGATGTCTTCGATTACTGCTTGGCTGGCTTCAATAGAAGTGCCTAACGGCATCTCAAGGCCGCCATTGAATACGGGGTCTTCTGACGGTTCGATAAAAATGACCCTCACATAGGCCACACCTTTGATAGCCGCAAAGAATATTGAAATTATAATTATTCCAAATAATAGTTTATGTTTTAAAGAAAATAGTAATGTATTTCTATATACAGCATACATTGGGCCAGAAAATACTTGCTGGTCTGTGTCACTCTGTTGCTGCTTTTTATTTTGCATAGAAAAGGCAGCAAGCATTGGGATTAGCGTCATCGCAACACAGAAAGACACTAATAAGGTAATGGTCACTACATAAAAAATATCAGAGGTGTACTCACCAACAGATGACTCGGCTAATCCAATAGGTAAGAATGCAGCACTGGTGGTAAGTGATGAAGTTAGCAAAGGTAAAAATAGTTCGCGGCCTGAATCTATCGCCGCATTGATGGCAGATAATCCGGAGTCAAATTTCACGATAACGGACTCGACCATAACGATGGCGTTATCTACCAAAAGCCCTAAAGAAATAATTAATGCGGCTAGCGAAATTTGATTAATGGTTATTCCAAATACTTGCATGACGTACACGGCAATCACCATTGCGACTGGAATTAACGTGGCTACTACAATTCCTGTTTTTAAGCCAATGAATAAAATCACTACTAGACAAACAATTCCAACCGCCTGTAATAAACTCAGAATGAAATTATCAATATTGGCTTCGACTAAATCTGCTTCAAACCATATTTTTTCTATTTCTACACCCCAAGGGTAAAGTGCCTGTATGTCAGGCATAGTCAGGTCTAGTTCTGTGCCTAATTTAGTTATATCTCCGCCATCACGCATCGAGATAGCGATCGCCAAGGTTGACTGGCCATTGGCTCTAGCAACGCTAGAAGGCGGGTCTTTGTAATCTCGATAGATATTGGCAATATCACCTAAATACACCACGCCACCGTCAGGTATTTGGATTACTGTAGTGCGTAAGTCTTCAATCGATTCGAAGTTACCGGTTGGCTCTAAAACTATTCGTTCTCTGCCGGTTAAGACATCGCCTCCAGAGGATAAAATATTTACGGTGCTTAGTACGCTGGAAAGTTGTTTTGGCGAAATGCCAAGTTCTGCGAGTCGCGCATTGTTATATTCGACAAATACAGCTTCTTCTTGATCGCCATGTATTTCTACTTTAGCTACATCAGGTAATTTTAGAAGACGATCTCGAATATCATCTGCAACATCTTTTAGTTCCGCGTAGCTATAACCATCCCCCTTTAAGGTATAAACACTTCCAAATACATCACCAAATTCATCATTAACAAATGGACCGTTTACATTATCTGGCAAGTCGGTTTTTACATCTTCTACTTTGCGTCGTAGATCATCAAATATAGGCCGCATGTTTTTATACGATTGCAGGAAATTCACATTTATAATTGAAATGCCATTGCGTGATTCACTGGTAATGAAATCAACTTCAGGCATTTCTTGGACTTTCTTTTCCAGCTTGTCAGTAACAAGCAGCTCGACACGCTCGGGGTTGGCGCCAGGTAATTGAGTGGTAATTACTGCAACTCGAATGGTAAAGCCTGGATCTGTGGCTTTAGGTAGTTGAAAAAATGCTGCAATTCCACTTAAGACTAAAAGCGCTATTAAAATATAAACAATACGATCGTATCGAAAGGCAAATTGTGTAAGATTCATAATTTAGTTTATTAAAACTTCTAGCCCTTCTCTTACAATATTCACACCAGCAGTTACAACTTGGTCACCTTCTTCAACGCCTTCTATGATCTCTAATCCGGTGGTGGTCAACTCTCCAGTTGTTACAGCTTGGCGTTTAATAATACCGATATTTTCTTTTTCAGTTTTTTCTACTAGATAAACATATTTACCAGACACATCTTTACCTACTGCTACTGCAGGCACTATAAAATTACGTTGGTTTTCAGCTTTCTCAAATGTGAAGGAGACTTGTGCCGCGAGGCCTGGGCGCAAGCCGTCCGTTGTATCTATTAAAGCTATTGTTACTGGATATGTGGTGCCTGCACTTGATGCGACACCCACTTCAGTTACTTTTCCTATAAATTGTTTATCAGGAATTGCACTAAAACTAACACTTGCACTCATGCCGCGTTGAAGTAATGCAATAATACTTTCAGGCACTACTAATTCAACATCTAAGCCCTCACCACAGGTGACTTCAATAATGGTCTGGCCAGCCGTTACTTGTTCGTTCACTTCAGCTAGTGTGTTGGCAACACTGCATGTTTCAACCGCTTTCAACTTTGCATAAGACTCATTGAGTCGTGCTAATTCAAGCACTTTATTTGCTGCGCTTACTTGCGCACGACTTGATTCCGCATTGGCTCGCGCAGAGTCCAACTCGTTTCTGGAGATATTATTGTTTTCATAAAGTCCCTTAGTACGTTCAAAATTAGATTTGGCATTGCGCAAGGTGGCTTGTGCTTGGGTGAGATTAGCTAACGCTTCTTGTGCTTGTAATTGATACTCAAAGGGGTCGAGAGTAGCAATTACATCACCTGGTTGAAGGCGGTCACCTACTTCGACCTTCAAGGATTGCATGTTCCCTGCAACTCTAAAACTCAGATTAGATCGTTGATTAGCTTTAGCTGAACCTGAAAAAGTACGTGTAACCCCATGCTGTGATGAGCCTACTAATTGGGTTTTAACAGACCTTAAAACTTGCTCTTCCTGTTGAAGTGTTTGATCTTCTCCGCATGCCGACAAAATTAGTAGCAACAAAAAATATAAAACTAATTTTGCATATATTTTCATAGAGATGTCCATATTCTTCTTAATTTTCGAGATTATTTTGTTGCATAGTATTCATTTAAAGCTTGATACCAGTTTTCAAACCCATCGGGCTCTAGTAATACATCAAAGTTTGCAGTTGCTCGCTGTACCTCGATCCAATCAATCATAAACTGATATTGTGCATTTACAGCAGCAAGATTTGCTTCTAGTGATGCATCTTGTGCGTCAATTAAGTCGGTTATGGAAACAGCGCCCTGTGAATAAGAATCAATCACTAGCGACAAGTTTTCTTCTGCGGCTTGAGCAGCATCATTCGCAAGCCGAATCGCAGGATAACTTCCTTTGGCTTGCTTAAGTGAGTTTCTTACCCGGGTTTCAATCTGTTCTTGAAGGTTTTTATTATTATATTCGTTTTGCAGTAAAGTATTTCTTGTGCGAGATACCTCAGACTTCAATGCACCTCCAGTAAATATAGGCAGACTTGCTTCGATTCCAACAGACCATTCATCATCCAGTAATAAAGAATTATTGCTCCCTGTACCACTGCGATCAAAATTTTCACCGTAGCGAGCATTCAGATTAACGTCTGGAACATAGTAGGATCGTTTTGCTGCTTTCAGTTCCCGTTTATTAGAAGCAATTAAGTGATCAGAGCTAATTAACTCGGGTGCATTATCGATTGCCCGTTCGACCTCAAACTCAGTGAATATATTGAAACTACGAGGGTTATCAAAAAACCTTGTAAATTTTTCGCTTTCTAAAATGCTAAGTTGATTAGCAATACCATCATCGGTAACTCCGATGGGTTCAGACAAAGGTTTGTGTATTAATTGTTTTAAATTAATCCCGGCTTGTTCGCGGCTAGCTTCAGCTGAATATAAGTTTCTTCTATCCGTAGCGATTTGACTGCGCCAGCGTAATACCTCGGAACGATCAGACGAACCGATTCTTAATCGCGATTCTGCTAACTCTAGGTTAGTCTCAGTAACTTTCACATTAGACTTTCTGACTTCTTCAGTGGCTTCTGCTGATAATAGTTGTAAATATGAGGTGGCTGTACTGCTTACTATATTTAATATACTACTTTGGAGATTGGCATCTTCAGCTTGCTGCAATAATTTTGCGACTGCATGACCAGATCGGCGACTTTCAGAATAAATAGTTTGACTTAAGTTTAATGAGCCATTAGAAGAGCGTTCTGACCCCTGTAGTTCTGCTTGATCTTCACCAATTTGTGTTATGTCCGTACCGATATTTAATTGCGGTAATAGAGTAGAACGCGAATTAGTTACACTATCTTTAGCAAGCTCTAAGTCTAATCTATCTACTTGTAAAGAAAGATTTGAAGCAACCGCTTCTTCAATGGCTTCTGTAAGTGTTAGCAATGATTGATTTTCAAATGAGTCTTCATGGAGTAAATCTGCAGTTTCAAGAAACCTCCAATTCGGCGAGAAGTTAATTGCACGCGCGGTTTGCATATTTATGGCTAGTTTTTCAGGTTGTGCGAGGGCTACTTTAAGATTGGCTGCATTTTCTCCTAACAATATACTTTGCGTTAATAGCGCAATTCTTCTCGCATAACGAATTGTATCTCGGTCTCTGCCGCTAGAGGTTGCAAGTATGCCCATTTCCAATTCGTCTCTGCCCATAAGAGAGTAGCTGGGCATTTTTAATGCAATTAATTTTTGTGTAAATTGTTGGAACTCATCACTCCCAAAGCGCAATAACGGTGGAACATACATGGCATCGATATCACTAGGCATCTCGTTTAATGCGCTGCCTAGATTATTTGTGACAGGAATAAAAGTGAGTTTAAACCCCAGTTCATTCTGGGCACCTTCCGTTATATTAGCCAGTTCTGGCAAAGAGTCTAAAAACAATTTGTCTACAATAATTCCGAGATGGCCAAACTGGACTAATTCATGAAATTTCCGCAAATCATTTCCAACGGTGCGGTCATCACTTATATAGACATAATTGTCTTTCCCACTAACACCTGATTCGGTATATGGAAGTCGTTGGAGTACTCGATCAGCAACTATGGCTGCAATGACTGGTTTATTTAGGTTTTTAATTTGAGCAGCTTGTTGGGAGCCTAAAATACCATTGGTAATGATTACATCTATGTTTGGATCGCTTAATAAATTTAGTAATTCATCTCGAATTTGAGCCACTTGCCAGTTTCCGTGTTTAATTTTGTTATCTGGAAACTCAACATTAAAGTCATCCTTATTTAAATCTCGTATTTCACTAATAATTTGATCAAGAGGGACGTATTCTCGTTTTATGGGGCCGTCTAAAAGAACCCCTATACGGATTGTCTCTGCAGCATTCGAATTTGTGAACACCGTTAGAAATAACATGCAAACTAGTATGGTTATTTTTCCAATGATGGATGAATTGCGATAGACGAATGACATATTCTTGGCTGGTTATTATTTTTGAGGATCTGATTGTTATATCAGTTTATCATCGGAGTAAGAAAGCTTCGACTATATATGCATGAATTCAAATTCATTGATTATTAAATTACAGAACAAAAACCAACGTGTTGCATAAGCAGATATCCTTAGGAACCATAGTCATTATACTGGTTGTTGTATTTCATGTTGTGTGCTTGGTTGGACTGATTGATTTATTAAAGTGGATGCCCATTACTTCAGAATTTTGGCAAACACAGTTTGGTACGATGTGTATGTTGGGGTTTGCGGTTTTTATGATAATTGGTATACACACTGTTGAGGCTTGGGCTTGGGCGTTTATATATTTAAAACTCGGGGAATTTAAGGAGTTAAGCAAGGCATTATATTTTTCTGTCGTGACGTGTACTGCGCTAGGCTACGGAGATATCACGCTCTCAGAACGTTGGCAATTGTTGAGCACCTTTGAAGCAATGGGCGGATTGTTGTTATTCGGTGCAAGCACGGCTTTTCTGATTGGTTTTATGCAGGTTCTATTTACTTTTTAGCTATATATATCCTTAAGATCTCAATAAAAACAGATCGATAGCATGGCGTGTAACGCAAGTTTCCTTAAAATTTACTGATGGACGATACTCCGCCAGAAGAACAAACCCAAGGCAATCAAACTAGGCAACTAGGTAAAGGCATGATCATCATCGCCTGGGTGTTAATTTTTGGTATGTTGGTTTGGTTTTTTGGTGTGTTAGAAAAGAATAAACGCAACCCCAATCAAAATATAAGCACACAAGTGCTCAGCACTGGCGAAAAAGAAGTAGTACTGGAAAGTGGTGCATATGGGCATTATGTTGCTACAGGAAAGATTAATCGTACAGAAGTTACTTTTCTTGTAGACACGGGTGCGAGTTATGTTTCAGTTCCTGAGGGCGTTGCAAAAAAAGTAGGTTTGAAAAAAGGTGCAGAGATGTTGGTATCTACTGCAAATGGGAGCGTTTCGGTATACGCAACGATTTTAGAAGAAGTCAGCATTGGTGAAATCAAACTCTACGATATTAAAGCAGATATAAATCCGCATATGGATGGTGATGAAATATTACTAGGCATGTCTTTTCTACGTGACCTATCTATTACTCACAAAGGCAATCAACTGACTATTCGGCAGTAAAGCTAAAATCTTGCCTAATTGTATGCTTTCGGCCAATGGCAGTCATTCGATACAAGCAAAATTTAGAGTGGTCTAAATAAAGACTCCAAGTATGTTTTATATTGTTCCAAATGTGTTTGTATAATTTCAGGCTTATGCATGACTCGTGTCATGACATACGCGCCTTCTAATGTAACAAGAAACGAATCTGCTAATTCATCAGGGTCAACTGAGTAACGAGGAGGATATACTTTTATGATTTCTTGAATTTTTTTGCTTAATTGATCTTTCCACTCCGTGAGTGTATCGGTAGCTAAAGCTAATAGGTCCTTATCTACTAATTGATTTTCATAGCTATAACTAGCAAACAGACATCCAATATGATCTTCTTCAAGCTGAGCATGTAATTCTTGTATCAGCCCTACAAAGATTAAAATCTGTTGAAGCGGGTCTTTACTTAATTTATTGGCCTTCTCCATATTCTCTTCAAGAATCTGCATTTCAATAGCTGAAAACTTCTCAATCAGGGCTACAGCGAGGGCTTTTTTACTTTTGAAGTGATAGAAGAAAGTACCTTTAGTTATTTCGGCTGCTTCAATGACTTCATCAACGGAAGTCGCTACATGCCCTTGTTTTAGTGCGAGGCCCATTGCAGATTCAATGATTTTGTCCTTAGTAATACTTCCATCTCGTGCCATATTCATATCCTTATTTGAACTAACTAGTCTGTATGATAACAAATATTTTAATATTTTTGCAATATTTTTACTGAAATAACAGTAATAAATATATAACTATATGTATTATAAGAAATATATAAATATGAATAAATATAGACTAAATGGTTGACAACTAGAGAATCAGGTGTATTATTAACTTATACCAACTAGTCAGTATAAGTATAGATAACACATTAACCTTTGATTATAGGGAGACCTAGAAAATGAACCACGAAATACAAAACAGCCAAGCAGACCAGAAGAAAATAAAAACCATTAAACAAGCTGAAACAGCCTTTGCTTATAATATCTTATTGCCAGATTTTGCAATTTTAGTTATTGGCTTAACCGGCGCATTCGGAGTTTTGCTAACAATGTTTTCTTAGACTTATTATATACTCCTCATCTTGCTTTAAATTAACCCCGTCAATAATACGGGGTTTTTTAATGTCCGCTTTAGGTCGTCAGCGGACATTTATACTTATATTTTGAAATTAGTGTTTAGTATTTTTGGTACTTGTATATTCTTCAATTGAATATACCTCGGTAGTCCATCACGGTACGGGGGATATGCTTCACCTTTAATTAATGGCTGCAAGTAAGTGCGACAACGCTCTGTGATCCCTAAGCCATCTTTAGTGATGTAACTGCGCGGCATCATTTTTTCTACATTGGCGACCTTAGCTAAAGTAGTGCTACCAATTTTCCATTTATAAGGTTTGTTAGAAGTTCTAACAATTATGGGCATCACTGCGGTTTTGCCTTGTAAAGCAAATTGTACTGCTGCTTTACCCATTGCGTAGGCGTGATCTACATCCGTTTTAGAAGCAATATGTCGAGCAGCGCGTTGTAAGTAATCAGCTACCGCCCAATGATATTTGTAACCATGTTCTTGCTTAATCATGTCGGCAATTACCGGTGCGACACCACCTAATTGTTTATGACCAAAGGCATCGGTGTTTCCAGAGTCAGCCAGAAAGGTTCCATCTACAAAGCGCGCGCCTTCAGATACACAAATAACACAGTAACCATATTGTTCTACTGATTCTTTAACACGCTTAAGCACTAACTTTTTATCAAAAGGAATTTCTGGGAAAAGAATGATGTGCGGAGCATCTCCTTTTTCTTGTTTTGCTAGTCCGCTGGCTGCAGCAATCCAACCTGCGTGTCGCCCCATCACTTCCATCACAAATACTTTGGTAGAAGTTTCCGCCATTGATTTCACATCAAAGGCAGCTTCTTTTATGGATACGGCAACATATTTTGCCACCGAACCAAAACCAGGGCAGTTGTCGGTAATAGGTAAATCATTGTCAACAGTTTTGGGTATTCCTATGCATTGAATGGGGTACCCCATTTTTTTGCTTAACTGCGATACTTTATGTGAAGTATCTTGTGAGTCACCCCCACCGTTATAAAAGAAATAACCGATGTTGTGTGCTTTAAATACCTCAATCAGCCGTTCATATTGTTCACGACTCTCTTCGACACTTTTCAGCTTATATCGACAAGAGCCAAATGCGCCAGATGGGGTGTGTTTCAGTGCGGCAATCGAGCTCGCCGACTCTTTAGAGGTATCGATTAAATCTTCAGTCAAGGCGCCAATAATGCCGTTACGTCCAGCGTAGACTTTACCTATCTTATTTTTGTGTTTGCGAGCGGTTTCTATCACCCCACATGCTGTGGCATTGATGACGGCGGTCACACCACCCGATTGTGCGTAAAATGCGTTGCGTTTTTCCATATTGATTAATTCTACAAGTTTATTATTTGGGTTTTATTTTTAAATATTATTGGGCAATGTCTATTTAGTTTGATGTCTTTGTGAGTTTACAGCATTGCGAAGTGTGCCATAGCTCACATTAGTGAGTCAGTCACGGCATCTTTATATGCTTATCTGATATTTTTATTCTAGTTTAGCTAATTAGAGTAGTAGGCGCTGGCTTAATTCTCCATTATGGTGTGCAAAATTTGTAAACTAATGGAGTAGTACATATGCGAGTGATTTTATTAGGCGGACCGGGTGCAGGGAAAGGCACTCGTGCAAAATTCATTGAGGAATTGTTTGGCATACCGCAAATTTCCACTGGTGATATGTTAAGAGCAGCTGTGAATGCAGGCACTCCATTAGGCCTTGAAGCAAAGAAAGTGATGGAAGCGGGTGGCCTTGTGTCGGATGAAATCATTTTAGGTTTGGTGAAAGATCGTATAACAGAAACTGATTGCGCAAATGGATATATTTTTGATGGTTTCCCGCGCACTTTGGCTCAAGCAGAAAGTTTAAAAGTACAGGGTGTAGATATTGATTACGTGGTTGAGATTGATGTTAGTGATGAAGAGGTCATTAAGCGCATGACTGGAAGACGTGTGCATCCTGCATCGGGTCGTACTTATCATATAATTTTTAATCCTCCTAAGCTTGAGGGCAAGGATGATGAAAGTGGTGAAGATCTTATCCAACGTGAAGATGATAAAGAAGAAACTGTTAAGGAACGCTTAAAGGTTTATCATGATCAAACCGAACCACTAATAAATTACTACACTACTTGGTCAGAAAGTAGTGATAGTGATGCGCCAAAATATAGAAAGATAGGCGGTGTGGATACGGTGGAAGAGATTCGCGATCAAATCAAAAACGCACTAAATTAAAAGTTTTTGAAAATTCTATTTGCCATTGTCTCACTATTCGCAGTGGTATGGTATTGGCAAGATAGTCTTCGCAGTCGCGAATTGGCACTGAAAAAATGTCGTAGATTGTGTGAAGATCACAATGTCCAATTTTTGGACCAATCTGTTCACGTCGCACGCGTACGCTTAGGTAAAACTACACGACATAATATATTTATTCGCAGATTTTATGCATTTGAATTTAGCATTGGTGGTGTTGATCGACACCACGGTGTTGCAGTTGTATCTAGAGATAGTATGGAATACCTTTCTTTGTTACATCCTGACGGCGAAATTATTGAAGGAAGCTTGCCAAACTAAAGTACTAAGTTGTTTGCACCCTGAATTCAGAAACTTTCCATTCTTCTTTGTTAGCAGTAATTCGTAAACACGAGACACCATGTCTATGTATACGTGATTCACCTGCTGGGCCAGGATTTAGCACCCAAGGGTCTTCTTCTTGATCACATACTAGTCGATGACTGTGCCCATAGATGATTGCTTTAGCGCGAGGAAAATCACTGCGAAGTTTTTTGTGCCAAGTTTCGTATTCTGAATAATGCTCATCGCCATGAGTGATCGCAATGATTCCTCCAGGTAATTCTATTTCTGCAATGTGCGGGATACTCTCTAAATCAATATGCTCAGATGAAATCCATTGTTCATTATTATCATTGTTGCCGCACACTGAGACGACATCTTTACTAATTTTATGTAGCTGCTTGATTACCTCGATCGAGCCGATATCACCCGCATGCAAGATAATATCGCAATCACTAAGATGATTTAGCACTGAGGGGTTGATGTGACTATGGGTATCCGACAACACACCAATATTGACGTTGTCATTTTCAGTGTAGTTGAAAGATAGTTTATTTTGGCTTTTATCCATGAATGAAATTTAATGCATCCTGAACCACCTAGGCAATATTGCTTAACAGATATATTTTATTACTTAGTGTCTAGTCTAATTGCGTAGCCAGCCAATTTCTCGAGCCGTCTTTTCGCCTACAACGCAACGCTTAAGGCTGCGTGCCATTTTTGATTGTGCTGCACTGCTTGCAATCGTTCCTGCCATTATTTCTGCGCGTTTTTGTGGATAAAGCGGGCTTAAATTTGGTTCACCTAAACCATCAGGTGGTATGGGATTGCCATAAGCATCATATTTATCACTAGCACCTACCGTGTGTAATAACTCATGTGTAACGACTATATTGTTTTGCTTAGATTGTTCATTGCTTGCAAAGGCATGCACGATGCCCAGTAATCCTTTTTGAATGCCGAGCGAGTGTTCTAGCTTTAGGTTAGGCTTGTCGTCATGATATAAAACAAATATACGTACCCGATGCTTGTTAGATTTATCATCTGGTGTATTTTGCATGGCCCACCAACGCAGTTTCATACTCCAAAAAGCAATTGCGAGCGGGTTAGAACCCATACCCGGCGGTTTAGGTGGAAGCGTGGTAACTCTTTCCCCTAAAGTGGTGGAAGTTGGTGTAGAACTTACTACATCATATTTTTTGCTTTCTCGTTTTATGAATTTATCGATATCTGCATAGCTTTTAGTGCTGAGATTTTCTATATATTGATCAACACTGTTACTGGAGTCAGCATTGATAGGAAAAATTACTATTTCGAGAGGTTTGTACCAACCTTGTGTAACTAAACGTTGGTCCTGTGTGTATAGAAGCACGGCCCCAAGAATGGAAATTAAAATAAGAATTCTTAAGTTTTTGAAGGTAAAAATGCGCATTCGATAAGCATAAGATTTATACTTAACAAAACAACAAATCTTAGATTACTGGCTATAAACCAAAGCCGTTTGGTATGGTTTAGACACTTCTATGGCGCATATAGTAAAACTTCAATCAGGCAAGTATTCTTTTCAAGCTGATACGCATGAATCCATTTTGGATGCAGCGATTCGTGCGGGTGTGCCATTAAACTATGGATGTAGTAATGGCAACTGCGGCATGTGTAAAGCAAAAGTAGTTTCTGGGCCTACCGCTCTGATACGCACACATGAATTTGTTATTCGTGATGCAGATAAGATACAAGGTCATGCACTGATGTGTTCAACTTCATGCCAAGGTGATGTAGTCATCGATGCTGATGTTGTTGCGAGAGCTGGTGATATACCTGTACAAGAGTTGCGAATAAAAGTACGAAAAATAGATCGAGTCAGCAATGATTTGGCGATTATAACTTTGCAAGTTCCTCGTACTGTGCGATTACGTTTTATCGCAGGTCAGTATGTGAGAGTGTACGATGATCAACAACGATCGCATGAATATGCTATTGCAAGTTGTCCATGTGATGAAAAGCGTATTGAATTTCATGTGCGCAAGTTAGAGGGCGATGCATTTTCTAGCATGGTGTTTAATCAACTTAGTATTGGAGATTGGCTAAATATACAAGGGCCTTACGGACAATTTGTAATTGATGATACAAAAGAATCTCCAATTGTGATGTTTGCTTTTGATACTGGCTTTGCAACGATTAAAAGCTTGCTGGAGCACATCACAGCACAAGATAAGGAGCGTTCTATACATTTGTATTGGTTAGCATGCGGTGTTGAAGGGTTATATTTAGACAATTTATGCAGATCATGGGACGACGCATTGGATGAAATGCATTATATACCTTTGTACATGTCTAGAAATGTTAATGAAATTCTCGACAGTCAATACGAGGGAATGTGTGTGATTGAGGATAAGATAGTTGCCTCATTGCATCATATAGATCATGTTAAAGATGCTGAAGTTTTTATTGTTTCGCCTAATCCAGTTGCTAAGCTTGTGCAACAATTACTGATGGAAAGGGGTTTTAAAGAAACAAATATTCATCATGAAGTGATACGTGGAAATCCAAACTTAAAATGTATTCATAGCGCGGTTTAAAGGCATGATTGATTGTAAATGTTGTTTTGCTATCACGTTAATAAAAGAAGAATTTGCCTGTGAACAAGCTCAATTGGTTACTCGGCGTGCGGGTCCAGATACAGCCTGTGCGTCAGAACAAGGCAGTCAACGTTGCCAGCAATTATATGACCAGCTTAAATTGGTAGGGTTGCCGGCGTTTGATGCAGAAGATGATTTATTAAAAACACCCGCTAGTGTGTTTTCAAAAATCCAATTTGGAGGTTTGCTCGGTTTAGCCAAAATTGTTGCTGAAGATGTATCGAAAGAGTCTAACAGACAACCTATGATAGAAAGAGTTGAGAATATATACCAATTACTAGAACAAGCAGTTTCACGCTATGAGTCTGTTAGCAATATCCCATATCCAGAATTGGTGGATTCGATGACAGCATTTAAAATTAAACGTAAAAGATAAAACGAACATTTTGGCCGCAAAGCTATTGCATTAGGAGTTACCATGACATATCAGACCATAATTTCTGTCGAGGATTTAAATAATAATATAAGTAATCAGGATTGGTTTGTGTTTGATTGTAGATTTTTACTCAAAGATCCTGCGGGTGGATTACAGAAGTATAATAAAAATCATATTTCTGGTGCACAGTTTGCAGATATGGATACAGACTTAGCTTCTCCTATGACACCAATTTCAGGTCGTCATCCATTGCCAAATCCAGATGAACTAATAAAAAAATTACAATCCTGGGGGGTGAGCAATTCATCGCAAGTTATTTGTTATGACGATATATCAGGCGCTTTTGCTGCACGAATGTGGTGGTTGTTGAAATGGTTAGGGCATAACGATGTTGCCGTATTAGATGGAGGCATTGATAAGTGGGTCGCAAGTGGCTTACCAGTAGACACAGATGTCCCGCAAAGGGCGGCTGGTTCTTTTCGCGGTGAAGCAAATAATGATATGTGGGTGAAGGTTGAGTTTGTTCAAGAAGAAATAGCACAAAGTAAAATTAACCTAATAGATGCAAGATCAGACGAAAGATTCACCGCAGCAGACAGTAAAACAGATCCGGTTGCAGGTCATGTGCCTGGCGCAATGAATTTTCCTTTTTCTGACAATCTCTCGAAGCAAGGGGTGTTTTTATCTGCAGAAACATTGCAAAAGCGTTTTTCATCAATGGTTTCAAATATCGAAAATAAACAAGTTGTTAGTATGTGTGGCTCGGGAGTTACTGCCTGTCATAATTTGCTAGCAATGAGTATTGCGGGCTTACCGATGGCGCGTTTATTTGTTGGTTCATGGAGCCAATGGATCAAAGATAAAAGTCGACCAGTGGCGACTGGTAAAGCATAAGTATCTCGAATAAATTGTAAAAAGCTGTATATAGTATTGAAATATAGTTACTTTAGCGTCTTCGTCATGCCGCTAGACCCGCTTATAAGCTAGATTCTAGAGATCCCTCACATCGTCAATTACTATTTATAGTGTATATAAAAGGTGTTCAACGTGAAGCATGCGTTGAATGTATTTGCGTATCCTTAATAAATAGGCAAACAACATTTCTCAAGTTAGTCCTCATATGGCGGCAACTACGACGTCCGTGGAATTGCCCAACAATGCGGCTGCATCGCTTTTAGATGCCGGCTCGTTACCATTTGCTGTTGTACTTCTGAGTGCCAACGATGGCACCGTAGTATTTGCAAATCATCTTATGAGCGTGATTCTGAGAAGTAGTACGGATGAGATGATCGGAAAAACGATTCCAGGTTTGTATGATGATGGTACACAAAGAAGTAAAGCATTTAAGCTGTTAAAGAAAAACACATTTGTACCCCCCAAACAAATAGAAATATCAAACTTCGATAATAAGAATCTTAAAATTACCGCAGCATCTTCTTTATTAAAATATCAAAATCAACTTTGTATTCTTGTTGCGTTTCAAGCGCCAAGCAATGATGCTTCAAAGGTTAAACGACTGCGTATTGCAATTGAACGCCACAATATGGCGTTGCAAGCTGCCAACATAGGAATTTGGAGTTGGGATTTAATGTCTAACCGTATTGCATGGGACGACACCATGCACAAACTTTTTGGTATTGAGTCGGGAAGTTTCTCAGGTAAGCAAAGAGATTTTTTGAGTTACATGCTTCCTGAAGATCGAGAAGAACAGCTTGAGCTTGGGAGAACGTATTATCAAGATGGTGGCAAGTTTGATACTAAGTTTCGGATATTGCGACCAGATGGTGAAACTCGAGTCATTATTAATCGTGGTGAAGCGACAAAAAATGAACAAGGTATCGTTATTAGTGTTGTTGGGATCTGTTGGGATGTCACTGAAAACTTTGCTTTAAGTGTGAAAATAGAACATCAAGCTTTGCATGATCCATTAACAGGATTGTTAAATAGATTTGAAATGCAGCAAAGGTTAGAAGCTTTATTACAGTCTTTAAGTGAAGATCCGACAGAAAATACTTTTTGTTATTTTGATTTAGATCGTTTTAAAGTCGTTAATGATACTTGTGGCCACGAAGCAGGTGACGAATTGCTTCGACAAATATCGGAACATCTGAAGCCATATATAACTGAAAAGGATACCTTTGCGCGCATGGGCGGTGATGAGTTTTCTCTAATCATTACTAACTGTTCGAGCGATGAAGCACGAAAAGTTGCGGAGACATTGTTGCAGGCTGTGCAAAACTTTCATTTTGAATGGTCAGGAAAAGTTTTCGATATCGATTTAAGTATGGCGCTGGTACCAATCTCAGCTGAAAAGACTGTAAGTGAAATTTTGGGGACAGCTGATGTGGCATTGTCCGCTGCAAAAGATGGTGGACGTGGGCGGATTCATGAGTATCGGCCCCATGATTCAACCGTTATTCGCCGACATGATGAAATGCATTGGGTATTGCAGTTAGAAGATGCACTACGTTCTGATCGTTTCCAATTGCATTTTCAACCTATCATGCCTTTGCAAGAAGATTGTGATGAGGGATTGCATTATGAGGTCCTGTTACGGGTAATAGATGAATCGGGTGAAGTTATGGCTCCAGGTGAATTACTCAATGCGGCAGAGCAGTTTGACATGGCGACGCGTGTAGATAATTGGGTAGTGAATGCAGTGTTTGATTGGCTGATTAAGCATCCAGATCATCTCCAACAACTGAGTCTTTGTTCGATAAATCTTTCAGGCGCATCAATTGGTGATCCCAATTTCTTAGTCTTCTTAAAAGAAAAATTACAAGAGTCTAAAATTCCATTAGAAAAAATTAGTTTTGAAGTAACAGAAAATGCTGCGATTAAAAATATCACTAAGGCACGTGATTTCATCGATACCATCAAAGAATATGGATGTAAATTTGCACTAGATGATTTTGGCAGTGGGCATTCTTCCTTTGCATACTTAAAAGATTTACCTGTTGATATCTTAAAAATTGATGGCATGTTTGTGAAAGGTATTCATTTAGAGCCTGTGAATTATGCAATGGTTAAGGCCATTAATGATGTGGGTCAGGTTATGAAAATGAAAACCATTGCTGAATATGTTGAAAATGAAGAAATCTGTAATTCTTTGAAAGAAATCGGAGTTGATTACGGGCAAGGCTATTATTTTGGTAAGTCTGAAAATTTGGATGAAGTAATTGTTGTTGATGCTACCGTTGCCACTATGGCTGAAATACCAGGATGAAAACTACAGTTTAATTCAGTTATATATAACTTAGTTATCTATCTAGTCACTGTATTTCACTTCTTAACCATTTATTCTGATTCTGTTATGGTTTAAAAACCATTTCAGATAGTAGGCATCATTTTGAAATTTTGTAGTAGCTGCGGTTCTGAAGCAATCACACAATCGATACCTGAAGGCGATAATCGTCTGCGCTTTGTATGTTCCTCATGCGAAGAAATTTTTTATCACAATCCGAAAATGGTAGTGGGCTGTATTGCGCAGTGGCAGGGAAAAATTCTTATGTGTAAGCGTGCGATAGAGCCACGCTATGGAAAATGGACGTTGCCGGCGGGCTTTATGGAAAATGAAGAGACGGTACATGCGGCGGCGGCGCGCGAAACTCAAGAGGAGGCGACTGCTGAAGTGGCTAATATGAGTTTATATACCATATATAACTTGCCACATATAAGCCAAGTATACGTGATGTTTCGAGCTGAATTGGTAGCTGGAAAGGCAAGTCCAGGCATTGAAAGTTTAGAAGTGGCGTTGATGGATGAAGCAGAAATACCTTGGGATGAGTTGGCTTTCCCAGTAATTCGAGAAAGTCTGCGACACTACTTTGAAGATAGACGTCAAGGAAGTAAATTTAAATTGCATTATGGCGATATCCACAAACTCCCTAACAGTGAATTTGATATTAAGCATTACTAATTTTAGGTTTTATCCGCATGGCTAGGGATAAATCTTTACTGTCTATTATTGAATTAGGTGGTTATCCAGATCTTAGCCCGCTGTATAAGCGACATGGTTATGAGCCGATTGTGGTTTATAGCATGCGAAAAGCGTTAACTGCACTTAAGAAGGTGAAACCGGTTGTAGTAGTGGCTGAATTTAATTACCAGTCAGACTTTAGAGATCGCACAAGTAGCCTCGAGTCGTTGATTGCAATTGCTCAACGTAATTTAGATATTAAGCTGATCGTATTTTACGAAAAAGAATTTCTACATCAATTTGAAAAGTTAAAAGAACGTTATAGCTTTCATGCAACGTTTGCTTATCCAATTATAGAAGAAGCGATTGAGGCAACGTTAACATCTCTAAATGTATAAGCAAAAATTTTACGTGAGAAGTGTTTTAGTAACTATTTTTCAGCATTAGAGCCGCCGAGACATGGCGGCGATTTTCGCACTTCACCATTTTTTTCTTGCCATTCCTCTGGTGTTAGGGTGTTTAGAGATAATGCATGTACGGGTCCATCAAGCTCTTCTTTTAATAATTGATTAAGCATGCGATGTCTTGCAACTAACATTTTGCCGTCAAATTCAGTAGTTACCACGGTAACTTTGAAGTGTGATTCAGAATCAGGAGGCACATTATGCATATGACTTTCATTTGCGACCTCTAAATATTCAGGTCGTAATGCGTCAGTAATTTTTGCTTCGATGTTGGATTGGATGGTCATAGAAAATTTATACCACTTATACGTTCAAGAATGAAAGCATTCTTTAGTTAATTTCATAGGTTAGCGAATAGAGAAGAAGTCTTTAGCAGTTTGAGTGGTTTCTTGTGCAGTTTGTTCCACACTAACGTTACGATATTTGGCTACTGTGGATAGAATATGAGGTAAATAGGCAGGCTCATTACGTCTACCATCGGGTTTAGGATATATGTCTTTAGGTAAATCTCTAGGTAGCAAATAAGGTGCGTCGGTTTCTATCATTAATCTGTTTGCCGGAATATTCATAATAGTGTCGTGCAAATGATGGCCGCGGCGTTCATCGCATATCCAACCGGTAATGCCGATATGACAATCTAATTCTATATAAGTATCCAGCTCTTCAAGGGCGCCTGTAAAACAGTGCACAACAACCTTAGTTATGTGTTCCCTATGCTTAGTTAAGATTTTTGTAAAATCATTATGTGCATCACGCTCGTGTAAAAATATTGGCATCTTAAGTTCCGCAGCTAGCTCTAGCTGTGCTTCATAGACGGAACGTTGTTGTTCTGGTGTTGAATAATTGCGGTTATAGTCCAAGCCTGCTTCACCGATCGCCACTACATTTTTTTGTTCTGCAAGTGCTTTTAGTTTGGCATAACTATCATCTTGCCACTGTTTGGCAAGATGAGGATGCACGCCGGCTGTCGAAACCATGCCCGCATATTGTGTGGCGAGTTCTCTAGCACGCTCACTTTCTTCAACATCAGAACCTGTTAATACGAAATGTTTTACACCTGCTTTATTGGCGCGTGCAACTACTTGACCTGCATCTTTTCGAAATGCACTACTCGTAAAATTAAATCCAATATCGACGAGTTCCATTGTTCTGAATATATTTAGTTGTCGGTTTGGACTTAAGCGAGATATGCGCAATCATCGCAGTATTCATTATCAGTATCTGCTATGACGATTTGACAATGGCGACAAATCTTGGTGTCGCTAGGTTGTAAATTAGTGTCTAAACAAACTCGATCATCAAAGACAAAACATTCGCCACGCCAGTGCTGATTTTTATGTTTTTCGATATACTTTATGATTCCACCTTCTAATTGAAAGACTTGGTCAAAACCGTTATTGGCTAAAATATTTGCGCCTTTTTCACAGCGTATGCCGCCAGTGCAAAAGGTGACTAGGGGTTTATCTTTGGGAATCTCGTTAATTTTAGAATCGAGTTGGATAATGTCTCTGAAGTTTCGAATTTCAAGATGGGCGGCATTTTCAAAAGAACCTAAATCTACTTCAAACTCGTTACGCATATCCAAAAGCGTGATATCTTTCCCTGAATCTAACCATTCTTTTAGTTCATTGTTGCTAATGTACTGTGCTTTTTTCTCAATTACGTCGATATTTTTTAATAATGCGTTTGTTGTAGACGAGCTTGGATGATCGCTTGGAAGTGGCTGAGTAGGAACGAGTTCATCTCTTACTTTAATTAATAGTCTTTTAAAAGGGATGTATTCTGAGTAAGTGGTATTGAGCAACAAGTTATTTAATCCACATATGCTATCGAGTTTTTGTAAAAAATATTCAATGTCACTTTGCGTGCTCGCCAACCCAAGATTTATACCTTCGGGGCTAATGAAAATATTGCCTTTTATGTGAGTTTCGCTACAAATTGATTGAGCGCTCTCAAAAACTTTTTCCACATTATCAATAATGCTGAATTGATAACCGGCAATATTTGTTATTTGTTCGGGCATGGCAATATAGGGTTGTGTGATAAAACAGTACTTAACAAAAGATTATCTAATAGGTTAGGGTTAGCATTATGAAAGAAGGACAACCACAAGCGGTATATCTAAAAGACTATACACCTCCACATTTCTTTATTGACCAAGTGTATCTTGATTTTGAGCTGGGTGAAGAAGTAACTGTTGTAACCTCCCATATGCAGATTCGCTGTAATCCTGATTATGGCGATGCTAGCCCAACATTGGACTTACATGGGGAAGACCAAGATCTGCAATTTATAGAGCTTGATGAAGTTCGATTGAGCGCCGAGCAATACAGTTGCTCCGAAGAGGCGCTACTCATTCCTAGTGTTCCTAAGCAATTTTCATTGATTATCCAAACTCAAATTACGCCTCAGACCAATACATCTTTAGAGGGATTATATAAATCCAGCGGCAACTTTTGCACCCAGTGCGAAGCTCAAGGTTTTCGTAAAATCACCTATTTTCTAGATCGTCCTGATGTAATGTCAAAATTCACAGTCCGTCTCCAGGCAGATAAATCTCGTTACCCAGTATTATTGTCTAATGGAAATCTAAAAGAGGAAGGAGTTGTAGGCGATCAGCATTTTGCCGTGTGGGAAGATCCGTTTCCAAAGCCTAGTTATCTTTTTGCATTAGTAGCAGGCGATTTAGTATTTTTAGAGGGTTCACATCGCACAACATCAGGAAAAGACATTGTCTTACGTATTTATACAGAAGAGCATAACGCTGATAAGTGTGAGCATGCGTTGCGTTCCTTGCAAAAAGCCATGCAATGGGATGAGCAACGCTTTGGTCTAGAGTGCGATTTAGATATTTATATGATTGTTGCTGTTGACGATTTCAATATGGGCGCAATGGAAAACAAAGGTTTAAATATTTTTAACTCTAGTTGTGTATTGGCGAGACCTGATACTTCTACGGATGCAGAATTTATGCATATAGAGGCCGTTGTTGCGCATGAATATTTTCATAACTGGACCGGTAATAGAGTTACCTGCCGTGATTGGTTCCAACTAAGTCTTAAAGAAGGTTTGACGGTATTTCGTGATCAAGAATTTACATCTGATGTGACTTCTCGAGCAGTTAAACGAATTGACGATGTGCGTTCTTTGCGTGCATATCAATTTGCAGAAGATGCTAGTCCAATGGCGCATCCGATTCGCCCTGCTTCTTTTATGGAAATTAGTAATTTCTATACGTTAACGGTTTATGAAAAAGGTGCTGAAGTTGTGCGCATGTACCAAACTATGTTTGGTGTCGATGGGTTTCGAAAAGGTATGGATCTATATTTTCAACGCCATGATGGCCAAGCGGTTACGACGGATGATTTTGCTGCGGCCATGGCTGATGCAAATAACGCAGATCTAACAAAATTTAAGCGTTGGTATGCACAGGCGGGCACTCCGGTGGTTAAGGTGAAAGATAGGTGGGATGCTACAACCAGTACTTACGAAATTGAATGCGAACAAAGCTGCCCAGCAACATCTGAAAGTAGCGAAAAGCTTCCATTTGTTATTCCACTTAAAACCTCACTTTTAAGGGATAGTGGTGAAATTCTTGTTGAATCCCAAGTGTTGAGTTTGACTGAACACCAACAAACTTTTAAGTTTCAAGGTATTGACTCAAAGCCTGTACCAGACTTACTGCAAGAGTTTTCCGCGCCGGTTCAACTTCAATATAGTTATAGTAATGAGCAATTAGCATTTTTGTTAAAGCATTCACCAGATTCGTTTAATCGTTGGAATGCGGGTAATCGCTTAGCTGTAAATGTGTTATTAGAAAACTTATCTGGTGATGGCCAAGATTCTTTGCTTGTATTGCAACAAGCTCTTGAACACTCGATAAACTCTCCATCATTAGATCAAAGTTTACTGGTGGAATTGCTAATGTTGCCAAACGAAAAAGACTTGGAGCAACATATCGAGACTGTAGATATGCGTAACTGTGTTAATGCAAGTGACAAGTTAGTTAAAGATATTGCAAAATGTTTGGAAGTTGATTTGTTATCTAGGATATCGGCAAATATTCGTAGTAATAACGAATATAGTTATAACTCGCAGGAAATGGCACGTAGACGGCTTATCAATGTTTGCTTACAAATTCTTTGCAAATTAGATAAACCTGAGTATAGAAAAATTGCTTTGGAACAATATCAATCAGCTAATAATATGACAGAGCAATTAGGTGCGATAAATGCTCTTATTCATTCTGAGTCTGAAGAACGTGAGCAAGTATTATCTGCGTTCGAGAAAAAATGGCAGCACGATAGCTTGGTAATGGATAAATGGTTTGCCATGCATGCGCGTTCTAAAGTTCCGAATGCGTTAGAGACTGTAAAAGCACTTATGCAGCATCCGCTTTTCACTATGAGTAACCCGAATAAAGTGCGTTCTCTAGTTGGTGTATTTGCTGGTCAGAATGCTTATCATTTCCACAATCCTGATGGCAGTGGATATGAGTTCGTAACTGAGCAAGTGATACACCTTAATGACACAAATCCACAGATTGCCTCTCGCTTAGTGCGAACTCTTATGCGCTGGAGAAATTATGCTAATCCTTGTGGAAAAAAAATGTGTCAGCAGTTAGAGAGAATCGCTAAGCATAAAACATTATCAAAAGACGTATTTGAAATAGTTTCTAAAAGTTTAAAGGCTTAGATAATGAGTAAAAAAAATATTATCACGCCACTTGAGAATGGGCCGTTGCATGTAACCGGAACACTGGAATTATTAGATTCAGATGGTGGGTTAATAGAAAAATCTGAAGAGTTATATTTATGTAGATGTGGTCAATCTAGTAATAAGCCTTACTGTGACGGGGAACATAAACAAACTGGATTTATTGAGCCAGGTGTATTTATTAAGCCGCCAGAATCTGAGGAAGATCAAAATAATGAAGGGTCCTTATCTATTAAAGTGCAAGCAAATGGGCCATTGATATTTCGAGGCAATGCATGCATCCAAGATGCAAGTGGTCAAAAAATATATCGAAAAGTAGGCGGTCTATGTAGATGTGAAAAAAGTGCTAATCGGCCATTTTGTGACGGCACCCATTCTAAGATTGGCTTTGCAGCCGAATAGTAAAGTAAGTTTTAAAATCCTTCGGTTGAAGTGAATAACCCTACACGTAAGTCTTTAGTTTTATAAATATCTTTTCCATCAACTGACATCACGCCATCGGCAATGCCCATTGCAGTGCCGCGACTGATGACTCTTTTAATATCTAGGCGATAAGTCACCGTTTTAGCGGTTGGTAGAACTTGCCCAGTAAAACGAACTTCGTTAACACCTAATGCTCGTCCTCTGCCTGGGTTGCCTTGCCAGGCTATGAAGAAGCCCAGTAGTTGCCATAGCGCATCAAGTCCTAGACAACCAGGCATAACGGGGTCACCAGGAAAATGACAATCAAAAAACCATAAGTCGGGCTTGATATCTAATTCTGCTACGACTTCACCTTTCCCATACGTACCATTTTCGCTGGAGATCTTAGTGACTCTATCCATCATTAACATATTCGGCATGGGGAGTTGTGCATTACCAGGGCCAAACATTTCACCTCTGCCGCAAGCCAGCAGGTCTTCATACGAAAAGGAATTTTTTTGTGTCACAATTTTTACGATTATTATTGTTAAATAAATTCTGGGTTGCTAATCCATAACCGTGTGGATTATAGGAATAGTCATTGTTCTAACGAGGCTAAGTGTAGCAAATGAAATTAGCTAATGCTTCTCACTATTACCCAAGCCGTGTGTTCTGTTTCACACGATCAAGTAATAAATACAGTTCACTAATTGTTTGAATGAAGTTAGCTTGAATTTCTTGGAGCACATCAAAGTAGGCTGCAGCGCCACTACCTGTTACAGCAATTTCAATTGTGGAATCAAGTTCGTTACGTAAGCGCCGTAATTGATTAGGTAGTAAAGGATCATCAGCGGGTCTGGTAATACCAATTGCAATGAGTTGAGCATTGCTTTTTCGTTGCGCATAAATAATTTCATGTACTGAGCCATACATGCCCAGAAATATTGCTTGCCAGCCATTCGATTTGCTTGCAGCGGCTAGTCGTAAGGCTGCAATATCGCTTACCGGCCCGGCAGGAGATGCACAGATAAGTTTATATTCTGACTCCGCAAAGGGTTCGTTCATTACTAAGTTTGAGAGAAATCCACGAATTGAATACATTGCAATTGCATAATGTGTATCGCGCAGAGCACCACGACGACATTCATCTTGAATGTGTGACACAAGAGGACGTAATAAGTCTTCTAATAAGAAGATGATACCTAAAGATTTAGAGGCATCATTTAAACTGCGATAGAAATCTTGGCTATTTAAACGCTGTATCGCGTCCAAACAGTCATCAAAATATTCCATCACAGAGCCGGTGCTGGGGCGTTGTTCTATTTTAGCTACGGGCACGCGCGCAGCTGCAGACTCATCGTTATCTACTAATTCTTGAAGTTCATGAATGGTCAAGGCGGCAACATCACCGATTCGTCGTCCGGCAGATGTAGCGCGACGTAATAAATGAAGTTTTTGTACGTCTACGTCGCTATACAGTCTGCGGCTGTTGTTGGCACGTTTGGGGTTCACAACACTGTAGCGTCGTTCCCAAACTCGAATTACATCTGCGGTGAGCCCTGTGCGTCTTGCAACGACTTGAATAGGGTGCTCATCAGTTGATACTTTTGTCTGTCTAGCGGCCACGTTAGTCTGTCGTAGTTATGTCTAAGATATTGTAATAATAATGTCTGATTATTATAACATATATAGGGCATCGTTACAGTATTGTATAAGACAAAGTTGAGTCAGAGTGAAATTTCTGCTTTATAACGAGCAAGCTGAGTGATATATTAGTTTCAATACAAATTTATCTTACAAGCGTTATGCTTGTTGAGATTAGGGTCTATGACCCGTAAACGTTGAGTGAAAGCTCGCGGTATTACTAAGGAGCAAACATGAAGAAGTTATTAATCAACGCGCGGTACTTTCTCGCACCATTATTAATATTCGCCAGTTTATTTGGCGTGATTGCGGGGGGTCCATGGGTGTGGACCGGCGTAGTTTTATTAGGCGTAGGCATCATTGTCGACACCTTAACCACGGCCCAAACTCCGGGTGCAGGCTTTGATGACGAAGGCGACACCATGGGCATCGTCCCGTTACTCAATGGCACCATGTACGGCATGCTGGCCGTCTTTGCCTTGATACAACTCGCCCTTGCTTGGCGCATCTGGCAATACATGGGCAACGTGCCGATTGGCGAAACCAGTATTCTGGGTCTCACCGTTCAAGACGGCATCACCGGACGCCAACTCATCGGTGCAGTGATGTCCTCCGGCATCTTTGCGGGGATTGGTATTATTTACGGACACGAACTGGCCCACACCAAAGGCTTCAGCTTTGTGATCGCGCGCTGGATGATGGCCTTAAGTGGTAAAGCCCACTTTTGCTACGCCCACGTCTACAACCACCACCTAGAACTCGGTCACCAAGACGACCCGGCGACTGCTCCACGTGGACGCAGCATGTACACCCACTATCCTTTATCAGGATTTGGGCAAAGCAAATTCCTCTTCATGATGGAGAAGCAACGCCTCGAAAGAATCGGCGTGAACTTCCTCTCCTGGCAAAACCGCTGGATCCGAGGCTACTTCATGGCCCTACCGACCGTTCTATTATTTTGGTTCGTAGGCGGCTGGACCGGCATGCTTTGTTTAGCCGGTGTATGGCTCATCTCCAACTTTGAACTTGAAGTACTGAACTACCTTGAGCACTACGGCCTGATACGCGAAAAAGGTCAACCGATTGACTACCGTCATAGCTGGGACAACAGTACCGCATTTACCAGCTGGTTCTTTATCGAAATTGGTCGCCAAGCGGATCACCACGATCGAGGCGAGACCCACTTTTGGGAACTCGACGAAGTGGGGGCTCCGAACTGCGGGCGCGGCTACTTCACTCTCTTTGCATTAGGCTTATTGCCACCTGTGTTTCATGCCTACATGAAGAAACAGCTGGGGAAGTGGGATGACGAGATGGCGTCTGAAGGTGAGCTTAAGATCGCTGCACAGATGAATAAACAGGCTGGATACGTTTAATAGCGAACAGCTAGTTTAGCAATCTAAAAATTAAAGCCCCGATCTTTTAGGTCGGGGCTTTTTTATTTACAGGGGCATAATGTATGCTGGTAACGCACGACTACAAGGATGTAGAAGGTAGAGCAACGCTGTAGCAGTTGCCGAGGATGCAGTAACCAGTATTCTTAAATAAGCATGCATTCCTAAATAGTTTTCCCATAACAAACGATTTATAAAATTTAAATCAATACTCTCTAACATAAATAAAAATTACTTTTAATACATCAGCTAAATAATGATCGAAAAGTTTAACCCTAAAAAAAACGAATCTGTAAAAGATTCATTACCGGATGCAATTGGTTCATTGCAATCTGCTGATGAGCGTGCCTGGTTAGAAAATGAATTAATTAAATTTCAACAGCAATTGAGAAATTTATCCGCCGAAGCTAGTAACACGGAGCGTGCTAAATTAGAACTTGAAATTGCTGAGGTATTTATTGGTCTTGATCAATTAGATGGTGCTTGGGAAAGTGCGCGACCTCTGCTTGAATTATTTATTAATGACTCTGAATTTGAATTAGCAGTGCGTACTTGTCGTGTGCTGTATCAAGCGGATCAGGAATTATCGATTGTCGCGCTGGGTCAAGGGTGTTGGTTAGCCGTAACCTATCCAATCAATCCAACATTATCTGTGGAAATGTTGCATAACATCGTTGATGAGACGCCAGATAATTCAGATGGTGCTGCAGTGGCCGCAATGGCTGCGCAATATATTGCCGATATACGTGGCGATGAACATCGCGAAAACTTAATGTTTCTTACCACTCAAATTATTGCCAAAGTTGCAAAACGTCATCGCAATATTGAAGGCGAAGAGATGATTAAGACCTGGATCGAGATTTTAGAATTGAACGATACCGACCAATTATTTGAACGTTTGGCAAAGATTATTGACATCATGACCGCCGATCAATGGTGGTTTGACCGAGATGAGCTTCGTGCGCAATTACCTGTAAATTAAGGGAAAACTGCATACTTGAGACCTTTGTCACATTAATTCCTTCCACTAATCACGTAATCCCCTCCATTTACGCCAATCCGACGGTTTTTAGTCTGAATTTGTAGCTATATCTCATTATTGAGAGTGCGATATATGTACAGTTATCGCACTAGAGTTGGAAACTTTTATGGAGAGCGTGGTGAGCCAATCAGCACAAAATGCTGGCTTCACCCTAATTGAGTTAATGATTGTCATCGTGTTGATGTCAATTTTTGTAACCGTGGGTGTGCCCAGTTTTCAAAATACGATTCGTGAGAATCGCTTATCTACACAAGCAAATGAACTTGTGTCGTCGCTACATTTTGCTCGCTCTGAATCTATTAAACGTCGTTTGCCTATTTCTGTTTGTAGAATTGTTAATGGATTTGCGTGTGTGACAGTTGGAACAGCAAGCTGGGAACAGGGGTGGTTAGTTTTTATAGACACAAATAGCAATGGTGCTGTTGATGGCGAAACAATTTTACGAAGTGTTGACAATACTCCAGACAGTACTCTTCGTTACACGGACTCTGCAGCTGCAAATAACAATCTAATACTATTTAGAAGTAATGGCTTACTAGCTAGTACTGGTGGAAGCTTCAATCTTTGTAATGAGACTACAGCTGATACGGCTTCAGGAAGAAATATTCGAATTAATGTAACGGGTCAAGTGGTAACCGCACAACCGGCAACATCTTGTCCATAGGTCCATGGTGAAGTTGAGTATATCCATATGTTAAATTTTACGAGCAAGAGGTCAACACAATATCAAAGTGGGATGAGTTTGATCGAAATTCTTGTCACTGTGGTTATTCTCTCAATAGGATTATTAGGTATTGCCGCAACGCAAACAGTTGGTGTGGGATATAACCATGATTCCTATTTGCGCAGTCAGGCAACTATGATGATTAATGAGTTAACCGAGCGCATGAGCCTTAATCTTGATGCGGTCAATAATAATGATTTCAATGTAAATGCTTTCAATATGGCCGGTTGTGGTACGGCTCCTGCAGCACTTTGTGAAGGTACTGTTAATTGTACGCCCCAACAACTTGCAACTTATGATATTTATAAAATTTCATGTGGTTACGATGCAAATGGTAATGATGGCATTACTAATATTTTCCCGAGTGGAGCTTTAGCAGTAGCCTGTATTGATTCTGATGCTGGAGTTGATGCAGATCCATGTACTGATGGCTCTAACCATCAAATAGTGATCTCATGGCAGCGCGCAAACTTAGCTCAAGCTCAAGTTCAGCTGGTGGTGCGACCATGAAGCCTTTAACCAATTTAATCAGCATTAAACAGCAACAGGGTTTGAGTATCGTTGAACTGATGGTGACCCTAGTTTTATCACTTTTTATTGTGCTAATTACCACTGGGTTTTATGTTAATAATAAATCTACCTACCGATATATCGATAGTAGCGAAGAGGTGCAAGAAAATGGCCGATACGCGATTCACTTTCTGCGAGAGACAATTGCCAATGCTGGTTTTCCTAAAGTTGATTTAAGCATAATTGCATTTTCTACTGTGCCAACTAATGACTCAGGTCCAAATAATTCGGATCAAATTTCTGTCAGCTACCAAGCTACGCAAAATTGTTTGGGCGCTAATATCGCAGGACCCATTACTAGTACTTTTGCAATAGTGGGTACAAACTTAAGTTGTAACGGTACAGCATTAATCGCCGGGGTTGAAAACTTACAATTAGAGTACGGAGTCGACAATGATGGCGATGAGATTCCGAATACATACCAGACTGCAGATGCTGTAACAGATTTCAATCAAGTAGTGGCTGTGCGTTTAGCAGTTTTAATCTCAAGTCAAAATCAAGTGCGCGATCAAGCATCTGCTGAAACTTACCAGCTTTTAGGTGTTTCATACACAGCGCCAAATGACCGATTACATCGTAGAGTATTTACCACCACGATTCCTCTCAGGAATAACAATAAGGATACCTAGGCTATGCACTCGCTATATAAACAACAAGGTGTGGTGTTAGTAATTGGATTATTAATGCTTTTACTAATAACTATTGTAGGTGTGTCAGCAATGAGCTCTACCATTAGTAATGAACGCACTGCTGGTAACAATCAGTACTCTACTGTCAGTTTTCAAGCTGCGGAGTCAGCAATTAAAAGTATGTTTTCGCGTACTGCTGTTGAGCCAACTATTATGGATGCAGATGATGGCACGAATGATAATCAAATTACTCAAGCAAGAGCATTTGATGTTGAGCTAAATACATATTCTGCATCTATTAATGTGCAGACTACAACGGTTGCAAGATTTTGTGGTGGTGACCCTATGAGTATAGGTACAAGTTTAGTATCTGGCTCAGGGGGTGGTGGTGTAGAAGTGCTTGCCTTTGATGTAAATGGAAATAGCCAAGTTGGCGGCACAGGCGCGCAAGAGAATCATTTGCGTAGTGGCGGATTATTAAACCTAGCTCTTGGTATGGCATTTAATGGAGCAGGTACAGCAGGCGACTGCGCAAACTTTTAGATAGATTACTTTTTACATGGATGGGATTTGGAACATGAAGATTATATTACGAAAATTATTATTCATAATAAGTGCAAGCGCATTTATTTTTGTGACAGGCACAACATCATCGTTTGCGGAAGATATTGAAATTTATGCAACATCGCCAACAGCTAATGTTTTGTTTGTGATTGATGTTTCTGGAAGTATGGATCAGTACGTAAGTGGCAATAGTGGGCCTAAAAGGCTAGATGTTCTCAAAGACGCATTCGCAACTGTTATGGGTCGTAACTGGGAAAACTTGAATGTAGGTATAATGGACTATGGCGATTGGGCGGGTAGCGGTATAGATCTGCCAGTCACAAATATTAACTTGGACGCTGATTCGATAGAGCCACAAGCAAACTCTATTGCTGGTGAGACATACTCTGATTTATTAGTTCGTGCCGTAAGAGCATACGATCCTAGACATAGTGGTGCGAAAACTCCTACAGTTGAAGCATTGTATGAAGCTGCGCTTTATTTTCGTGGAGAAAATCCCTATGCGGGCGACTATGATGAACCTCATGATTCCTGGGACGATGACATAAATGATTCTGAGTACAGAGGCGGACATTGGCGTGCAATGGGGATGCGAACGTACAGTGGTGGATCAATTGTTAATTCGTCTGCTCATAGTTGTACTCTAGCGCCTGTGCCATCTGGTGCTCCTGGGCCTGCATGTGTAAATCCTTACGGAAATGGAAGTCCGCCAAGTTCGTGTAATTATAGAGCAGCAGCAAGTGGCACATATCAGGCATGCACAGGTGGATGGACATGCACGCAATACGATGCAACAGGTACTGAATGTATATCAAGCACATGTAATCAATACACTACGCAAACTTGGTCTGATCCAGCTCATTATAGGTGTAGAGAGACTGAGCAGAGACTGAATGGTGCTAACTATGTAACCCCAATTACATCACAATGTGATAATAACTTTATCGTATTACTTTCAGATGGAGCGCCATCAGAAGAAGATGGCACTGTTCAAAATAGAATTGAAGACTTATACAGTCCAACATATAACTGTAGGGATTTACGTTCTAACTTCTCAATTACCTTTTCTAATAATTCTATTATAGATAAAGGGGAATGTGGTCCAGACCTTACAAAATATTTAAGAGATAATAATCAAGTTTCTGGGATTAATAATTCGTTTATCACTACACATACGGTTGGATTTGCATTAGGAGGAGGTGCGTCGGAGGCAAAAGATTACTTAGATCTGCTTGCGTTAGAAGGCGGAGGAAATTTTTATAATGCCTCTACTGATCCAGGTAATTTAGCTGATCAATTACAAGATCTGCTTACCTCTTTAGAGACAAAACCAAGAACCATTTCAACCCCGATTACTACGATTGATTTAGGTAACCCTTTAACAACACGCAATGAAGTGTACTACACACAATTCGCAGCGAAAAAGACACCGCGTTGGCCGGGAAATGTTAAAGGCTATTATCTTGGACCTAAAACAACTGCTCCAGCGGATCCAATCATTGCTATTCGTGATTTAGACGAGGAAATTGCTACGGATGCTAATGGTGATTTTTTAGATTCATCACGTAGTTTCTGGACGATTGGAGATGATGGAAATGATGTTTCTAAGGGTGGTTTTGCAGTAAAACTTAACCCAAGTGTTCGTACATTGCACACTGATGATGGTGCCAGCAGTCCTTCATTTGTCGATTTAACTGTTAGCGCTTTTGATGACGGTGATTTAGCGTTATTTAATTTAACTTCCACAGGCAACTCAACCAACGACCATACAATGGTTGATGAGTTAGTAGATTGGGCGCGTGGTGTAGATGTTGATGATCAAAATAATAATGGTTCTACAACAGATGCTAGAGCTGAAGCGGGTGATCCACTGCATACCGTTCCATTAGTTGCACAGTATGGCTCTGGGCCCGCACGAGTGCTTTACGCGATGACTAATGAAGGGTATATACATGCTATTGACGTGAGTTCAAACGTTACTTCGGGCACAGGGGGTGACGAAATATTTGCGTATATGCCTAGAGATTTATTAATAAATCTAGACCCTTTGCGTAGAAATTCAGGCACACAAAAAATTTATGGGCTTGATGGTCCATTATCTCTATTTCAACCTGATGGTGTGTTGGACACTGCCGGCAATAAATATCTTTACTTTGGCATGCGCCGTGGTGGTAAAAATTATTACAGCTTAGATGTGTCTGATTCATCTAGTCCAAGTCTAGAATGGATTATTAAAGGTGGAGTAGCAGGCGACTTTGCAGAATTAGCGCAGACGTGGTCAAAGCCTACGCCTGCAAAAGTTTATATCAATTCAACTACTACTAAAGATGTTGTCGTTTTTGGTGGTGGTTATGATGTAGATCAAGACAATAATTTACAGCGTGCGGATGATGATGAAGGTCGCGCTGTATTTATAGTCGATGCCAGTGATGGTTCTTTAATATGGTCTGCTGGGCCTGACAGTAGTCACGATCTAGAACTTGTAGACATGAAGAATAGTGTTCCAGGTGGTATTGCAGTAATCGATTTAGACTCAGACGGCATACATGATCGCTTGTATTTTGGTGATACAGGTGGTCGTTTGTGGCGCATGGATTTAGATCAAACACTTTCAAACAGTACTGGATATATGCTTGCTGATTTGGCAAGCGATGGATTCGATGCGCATAATCGAAGATTTTATACTAAGCCTAGTGTTACCCGTTTGAGTAATGGGAAATTAGGTATCACTATTGGTTCAGGCTATCGAGCACATCCATTAAATAGCGATATTCTTGAACGAACCTATATGATTTATGATCCACATGCTGCTAAAGGTGATATACCTGCAACGGCACCTGCCCCTAAGATTGATGGAACGGGTGCAAATGCTGTAGAAGATATTACTTCTAATTTCAGTTTTAATCCAAACGCTCCAAGTGCAAATGTGAATGGCTGGAAAATTGAATGGCCACAAGGCAATAAAGTGATGACAGATATTGATGCCATTCAAGGTGTATTAAACTTTAGTATCTATGAACCACCTTCAGCAGGTAATTCATGTGCTGGAGACATTGGCAGAAGTGCACAGTTTGTGATTGATATTAACGGCCGACCAGTAGGACAACCCGATTCTTTCTACACAACTTCTGGGAATACGGTCTTTGATTCTGCAAATTTTGTAGGCAATACGTTATGGGGAGGCGTCAATCCATATTTTACTTATGATGGAATGGGGTTACTGGATGGAACTAAGTCTGGGCAACCAGTGGCGAAAGGGCCATTGAAGACAAGATTTTGGTATAACTTAGATACTTTGACTCCATAAGCATTTTACACTCAAAAAAAACGCCGCAATTGCGGCGTTTTTTTTTGGTGAATTTTTATATAATTCTAATTATATTTTTTTGCGTACTCTTCATAGGAACCATGAAAACCCATGTGTTCTTTTTCGTTAAATGGATCAGAGCTTTGCTTCTTTGCTGGTGTTTGAGTGTCGCCTCCATACTTAGCTAAGTAGTCATCAATGCCGCCGTGATATGCATTGAAATTTGAGTTTTGTTGTTTGACTGAAGAAGAGCCACTATTCTTAGCTTGATATTCTTCCATGCTCATTGAGCTCGCGCCATTAGCTTGTTTAGAATTTGAGTTTGCGTTATCAGTCTTTGATTGCATATTTTTGGTAACTTTAGCTTGGCTGCCACTGAGATATTCATCGATACTGCCAGAAAAACCTTGGTGATGAGTCACGTTGGCTTCAAGTTCAGTGCTACGCTGATTAGATGATTGTGCAAGATATTCGTTTATATCCATGGAGGTTGCGCCAGCACTGTTTGATGATGCAGCTTGTTTTGTAGTCGCACTAGAAGGCGTCTTTTTTGCAGCTTTGCCAGCATGTTCGCTGTTTGCTTGCTTGTGATCAGCCGCTTTACCACCATGTTCATTTGAACTCGCTTGTTGTTGGTTAGGGTCGGCGCCTTCTTCCGTTAATCTTCTGCGGTCGTCGATATAAAATCCGGCGAGTACTCCAAAGATAAAAATGCCAACTATGGGCCAAAGAATTTTTTCAGATAATGCGGCCATGGTGTTAACCTCGTTATGGTGTTGACTAGATTTACGATGAATCTAGTGCATTTATATATAGTTAATTTCTAAGTAAATTCTAAATCATATTCATAGTCATTTGATAGCCATTTAATAATAAGAATCGATAGTTTTCATTGATAAAATGCTTGTTATAAATTTAAATGAGGGAATTTAATAAACGTTAAACATGCAAGACATCATCCATATCGATATGGATGCCTTTTACGCATCTGTAGAACAAAGAGATTTTCCACAATACCGCAATAAACCTGTGGTTGTTGGTGGAGACCCTGAAAAGCGAGGTGTGGTGGCGACGTGCAGCTATGAAGCTCGAAAATTTGGTATTCACTCTGCGATGCCTTGTGCACATGCTTTACGATTATGTCCCAATGCCATTTTTGTACGGCCACGCTTTGAGCTGTATCGCGAAATATCACAGCAGATACGCGATATCATGTTTAGTTATACGGATTTAGTCGAACCACTCTCTTTAGACGAGGCTTATTTAGATGTCACACAATGTAAGCGTAGCTTTGGTTCACCGACGCTTGTAGCTAAAGCGATTAAAAATGAAATTCAACAAGCGACAGGACTCACCGCATCTGCAGGTATTTCCTACAATAAATTCATAGCCAAAATAGCATCAGATCTAGATAAGCCGGACGGTTTGACGCTGATCACCGAACAGCAAGGGCCGGATTTTGTTAAGCAATTACTGATTGGGAAATTTCATGGTATAGGGCCGGCAACGGAAAGCAAAATGCAGGACTTAGGGGTGTATAGCGGTGAAGATTTACTTGCTTGGAACCTTGAAGAGCTAAAGCCGATTTTCGGTAAAGTGAGTGATTACTATTACCACGCTGCACGCGGTATAGATCATCGTAAAGTGGTCAGTCACCGACAACGTAAGTCTATCGGTTCAGAGAAAACGTATAGTGAGGACGTGGCCAATATGGAAGAAATGCGACAAAGGCTGGAGAAGCTTGCTGAAGAGGTTTGGCAAGATCTGTCCGATAAACACATGACGGCCCGTACCATTACGATTAAAGTAAAATTTGACAATTTTGTGCAGCTAACCCGTTCCATAACCCTAGGTAATGATGTTAGTAAACTTACTGATATGACGGCTCCTTTGAGAGATTTGCTCGATAAAGCGGAAGTAAATGGAAGACGTGTACGGTTGTTGGGTATTTCAGTATCAAAATTGACGATGTTAGAGCAGCTAGACGAAGAGCAACTCTCTCTTCTATGAAAACTTCTTTATAAGCTCGCGTAAAAGCCTATTTGCATACTTTTGTATGTTTCAGGTGAATACATAAATCCCCCTTTTTTTTTAATGTCTTATTGTCAAAAATTAGCTCATGGATAAGTCATGAATGGTATGCCATATATATGTAGACCCATATTGTAGACATTGGGGCCATGTAGTAATGTCTAATGAAAAGGAAGTGACACTTATATATATGTCATATCATCAAGCTACTCAAATAATGCCAAGAATTGGCAAATTATAAAGAGTAGAGGACCAGTAGTGTTAGGAGATTCAAAAAATGCAGACCGATAAAATTAAAGCGCCCGAAGGGCATTCGATTCACCACGTAACCTGCCCACATGACTGTCCTGACTCGTGTTCGATGCTGGTAACTAAAGACGATTCAACAGGTAAAGCGGTACGCGTTCAAGGTGATCCAACGCATCCTATTACTCGCGGTTATCTGTGTAACAAGGTGAATCACTATCTTGATTTGGTCTACAACGAAAATCGTGTGCTTTATCCGCATAAGCGTGTGGGACCAAAAGGCCCAGGTGCTAAATTTGAACGCATCAGTTGGGATGAAGCACTAGAAACCATTACTGGAAATTTCAAAAGTGTAATTAGCGAATACGGCAGTGCTGCAGTACAGCCATATTCGTATTCAGGAACCATGGGTATGGTCGGTTATTGGACGATGGATTATCGTTTCTGGAACAAGATGGGAGCGGGTGGTTTAGTGCAGTCGATTTGCATATATGCAGCAATGTGGGCGGGCTTACATACTTACGGTTTAGCGCATCCAAATATGTCAGTGCATGAAGCGGCTGAAAAAGCAGATTTGATGATCCTCTGGGGTGCGAATTTAGTCAGCACCGGTGTGCATGCGATTCCATTTATTCGCGAAGCCAAAGAACGTGGCATGAAGTTGATCGTAATCGATCCGCGGGTAACACGTACTACGATGATGGCAGATTGGCATATTCAACCTAAGCCAGGTACCGATGCTGCTTTAGCGCTAGGCATGATGAAAGTCATAGTAGATGCCGGCAAGCATGATCTTGAATTTTTGAAAGAGCAAACAAATGGCTGGGAAGCTTTACTAGAAACCAAACTTCCTGACTATCCATTAGATAAAGTGGAAAAAATTACCGGTGTTCCTGCGGCAGATATTGAAAAGCTTGCAATGGAATACGCTTCAACGAAGAAGACATTCATTCGTGCAAACTACGGTTTAAACCGCCATCAAAATGCAGGACAAATGTGTCGCTCCATTTTAGTTCTACCATGCATTACAGGTGCATGGCGTGAAGATTGTGGTGGTGCTTGTTTTGGTAATTTAGAAGAAATGTGGTTCCGCTGCATGACTCCACAATTACATCGTCCAGATTTAGGGAAACGCGAACGTACTATCAATATGGTGCAAATTGGTCGTGCTTTATCTGAGAATATTGGTGCAGATGGTGAGCAGTTAGACCCGCCTATTAAAAGCATCTTTGTTTATAACTCTGACCCCGCTAACTGCGCACCCAATACAAATGGTGTGCGAAACGGTTTTATGCGTGATGACTTGTTTGTTGCAGTGCATGAAACTTTCTGGACCGATACCTGTAACTATGCTGATATCGTTATTCCTGCAGATACACAGTTAGAGCGCATGGATATGGTAGCTACCTATGGCAACTGGTATTTCACAATGAATAAACCCGTCATTGAGCCTTTAGGCGAAAGTGTTCGTAATTCGGAATTATTCCGTATCTTAGCGAAGAAAATGGATTACGTTGAAGACGGTGATAATGCATTTACACAAACAGACGAAGAACTTGTTCGCGATGTGTTATGTGATGAAGGTGAATCTAATCTGTTAATGGAAGGTATTAAATACGAAGACTTTGAAAATAAAGGTTTTGTTCGTGCCAATACTAGTACGGAGAGCAGAAACTTTATGAAAAACGGCTGGCCAACTCCATCAGGTAAAATAGATATCTGGTGTGATGCATTGAAAGAAGAAGGAATAGATCCATTGCCTTCTTATGTGCCAGAAATTGAAGGTCAAGAAGATCCTAAACGTAAAAAATATCCTCTACAGATATTAAGTAGTGCGTCGCACTACTTTATTGGTGATTCGTTCCAATCAGTGCCACGTTTACAAGCCATGATGTCTAGGCCAACGGTGGAATTAAATCCGAAAGAAGCCAAAAAACGAGGCTTAGAAGATGGTGATTTATGTCGATTGTATAATGACAGAGGTGAGACCTATGCATACCTTGTGATTATTGAAGGCCATGTGGATGGTATTTGTTCTACGCAAAAACAATTTAAAGGTAGTAACACACCTGGCGGTGTGAACGTGAATGCCTTGAATTCAGAAATGCTTACAGATTTTGGAACTAGTCCAACTTTCTATTCTGTGCTTTGTGAAATTGATAAGGCTAGTGAAGAGATGCGTAAAAAAGCTCTACTCAAAGAGTGGGGCGGTAAAAAAGGCTATGTTCAAAAATGGCGTGAAGATCCACAAAACCAGGGTGTTGAAGCAAGTGATAAAGAAATTCTCGCATTTGCTGAAAAACGTCATCCCGGTATCTTTAGCTGAGTTGCTGAAACGCATGGAATAAAGACCAATAAGAGTTAATTGAGGAGTAAATGAGATAATGGCAACGGCGCAGAAAAATTTTCACGACCCATTGGATAATTATTTTAGAAAGTTACCAGAACCTAATCGTGATATTCAGACTAAACGTGTAACGGTAAACCAAGGGGTTATTTGTAGTGTAGAAAACTTAACCTACGATACCTATAAGGTTGTGATCAGATGTAATGAGGATTCTAAGCAAATTGTCTTTAAAGCAGGCCAATATGCAACCATCACCGTGCCTGGTTGTAGAAAGCCTCGCTCGTATTCTTTTGCTCTTGCTCAAGAAAACGAAAATAAAAATGAGCATTCGTTTTTTATTCGTTTAGTACATGGTGGCAAGCTTTCTAGTTGGATAGCGGGGGAAAATCGCGAAGGGGAGCATGTAAAAATTTCTGGGCCACTCGGTAAGTTTGGTCTAGATTCCAGTGATAAAACAATGGTTTGTATTGCTGGTGGTAGTGGTATGAGTGCCATCAATGCAATTGTGCAACATGCATGTAATGAACAAGTTACAAGAGATTGTTACTTTTTTTACGGCGCAAGAACTCAAGCCGATTTATATTTGCAAGAAGAAATGCAAGAAATTGAACGTAAATGGAATAAGAAAAATTCATTTAAGTTTATACCTGTCTTGTCGGAAGAAGCAGAAGATAGCGATTGGGATGGAGCGCGCGGTTTTGTAACGGATCACTTTAAGGATGAGTATTTAAGTAAAGGTGCAGTTTCTGTTAATAATATGAAAGCATTCTTTTGTGGGCCACCGGTCATGATTGATCTTGGTGTTGAGGCATTGAAAGAAGCTGGTTTAGCAGACAGTGATATTTATTTTGATAAATTTGAGGATGCGCGTTCACCTGCGCCGGTAGTTGATAATACTAAGTGTGTATTATGTGATGAGTGCTTAATGGTGAAGCCAACTCCTAATTGTTTAGTCGAAGCCACTAACTTCAAAATGAATGGTGGTGGGGAAGTTTCTAGCTTTGATCGCGTGCAGCCAGCAAAAACTTCGGGTTTGTACTACAACTCTCTTTTTATTGATGAAAACGAGTGTATACGATGTTTTGCTTGTGTTGAGGCATGCCCGCATGATGCTATTTCTGTAGATTACGATAAGGTGCCAAAGACTCTTAGGAAAATTTCTTAGTGGATGTTTGCACGGTTATTTACGCGAATCGCAGAATAAGTTTGTTTTAATATTGTATAAAGCTGCTGTTGGGAAGCCAAAAGCAGCTTTTTTATGTGTGATTAGTGGGGATTATAATTTCACTTTTACAGTCTAATTTTAAGGGCCACCTATTATTTTTTTGCTGGAGTCATACCTATGTACCTAATGAATTCATGGAAAACATTAACTTTTGTAGCTTTCGCTACAGTTCTAACTTTTTTAGTAGGAGTGCAAATGAGTAATGCATCTTCACAAAAAGTGCATAAGCCTATGGTTGAGGAAATAGGTGAATTAAGTGATGAAGAATTGATAAAAATGGAGAAGGAACTTCAAAAGCCCGTCAAAGAATCAGGTCGTTTCACCGAAGGAGTTTTGTGGCAGATTGAAAAAGATAAGGAATTTGTTGGGTATATTTTTGGCACTCTTCATATGAATGATAAACGCATAAACGAAGTGCGTGAAAATATCATAGGAAAGTTTGATGAAATGACTAGCTTTGCGATGGAATCATTTCCAAGTGATCACTACTTTAATCCCTACCATGGTGGGCAGATGATTAAGGGCGACATGACATTACCAAAAGGCCAAACATTGGAAGACTTAATTGGGAAAGAGCTTTATGCGCGTGTGGAAGAAGTATTGTTAGATGTGGGTTTGGATAAAGAAACTATTCTACATCTGAAGCCCTGGGCAGCCATGCGTAGTTTTGCAGTTAAAGCTGAAAATACTGAAGACTTAATATTAGATTATGAATTATTAGATCGTGCAGCAGCACAAAAAAAAGATCTTTATCAAGTGGAGAGCATCGAAGAGTTTCTGGTAACTTTTTATTCCATGCCAGAGGATGTGCAAATTAAATTACTCGAATTTACCGTCAATAGTTATAAGGAAATGCGTAATACGATAAATAAAATGTTAGATGCTTATTTAGAGGAAGATCTAACAGAGATGTATCAAGTGAGTACCAGTTTCATTCCTAATAAGCCTGAATATGAACGGTATCGTGAAACTTATTTAAAGCATGTAGTGAAAAATAGAAATGTTGTTATGGAACATTATATGCGCAAGCCTATGCGTGAAAAGAAAACTTTTATTGCAGTTGGTGCGCTACATCTTTATGGTGATCAGGGTGTCTTGGCGTTAATGGAGAAGGATGGCTACCAGGTAAAACGTGTTCCTGTTAGTTCACTAACTGACAAGTCTTAGAACAGCTGTTATTTAAAGTTTTATTCGTGTTTCATAATCTATTTCACAAACGATTTCCAGTAATGTTGATGTTAACGTTAACTGTAAGCAGTGTGAATGTGCATGCTGAAGATGTTCGATATGTGACCGATGAATTGGAAATCACCATACATCGGAACATGAGTCTCAATAGTGATATTGTTGCGCAGTTAATAAGTGGTACACCTGTAAAAGTATTAAAAACTAATCGTGACGAAGGTTACGTTATGGTGGCTACTCAGGATAAGAAAGTGGGCTGGATGCTAGAAAGTTATTTAATTAATGAGCCTGCAGGTCGTGCACAGCATGAAGCTTTGAAAAAAGAATATGATCTGTTAAAAGCTAATTTTGATACTCAGGTTAAGGAACGTACTATTAAGTTATCAACTGAGCTTGCTAAGGTAAAGAATGCTGCTAAGCGACCTTTGGAATTGCAGCAGGAAAATCAAAAACTGAAAAAAACTCTTGAAGATGAGCGTGCACAGGTGGAAGAAATTAAAAAAGAAAATCGTGAATTCAAATCAATTCACAAAGATCGAAAATGGTTTGTTACTGGCGCTTTAACGGCCATTGGTAGTTTGGCATTGGGTTTGGTGCTAACCAGAGTGCCTTGGCGTAGACGTAAAAGCTGGGGCGAGCTATAAAAAGTGCACTCCCGAAATATTTTAAAACTACTCCTGAGTATTTGCGTAAGCCAGAATTAATACTAAATTCTGTAGCGATCAGTTATCTTGCATGATAACTTTTAATGACTTTGCTTGGTTAATCATCAGGTCTAAAGAAGACTCATCTGGAATTGTTTTCACGCGGTTTTGTTGCTGGTTTGTTGTAAATAGTTTGCTATGTAGTGCGCCTGCATTCTGTTGGCCTAAGTCTTGTACAGAATCAATTCCGGAGTAGACGATAAGTTCAGAGAACTGGCCTTCTATGCCGCTTATGCGCATTAAATCAGACATACTTGCCCACTTTTGTACGACAAAGTCTTCGATACCAACATGTTCTGATACAGTCACGCGACCGTTCATAATGCAGCATTGATTCAGTAACTGCTCAGTGGTTGAAATTCCCATATCGCGAAGTTTTTTACCATAACTCTTACCTATGCCTTCTATTTCTTCGACTTCGTAACTGGTTTGCTCCGCCATTGAAATCATTGAGTCAACAGTACCCGTGGCAGCAGGTTTGCTAACTTCTGTGAGCCTTTTAGTGTAGTTACTCTCTTTGTCTTCTAACTTGCGACGCCAACTCTTATCTAAATCGTCCAGCTGATTTCGACATGATGATTTAGCTAACCACCAGCCAATTAGTGCGCCAAGTAATGCTGCAAGCAGTAAACATAACCACATTTGTTGAATTAAATAACTCATTGTGAAAGCCCCTTTACGTTAAATTCAATTCTTCTGTTTTTTGCCTTACCCTCATCACTTTCGTTATCAGCAATTGGGTTGTTTTCACCATAGCCGACAGCAGTTAACCGTATTGCATCTATTTCATTCGCTGCTAAATAGTCCATAACAGAGGATGCGCGTGCCTGACTTAGACGTAAATTGTGAGCATTGCTACCACTAGAATCGGTGTGTCCACCAATTTCAATTTTGGCCTCAGGGCACTGATTTGCAACTTCAATTAGGTCGTTTAAAAGACGATTACTTGAAGGGTCAATATCGGCACTGTTGGTGGCAAAGTGTATTCCATTACTACTTAGTAGTGCATTAAAGTCTTGTTGACAAGTGAATTCAGGTAGCACTTCCAATTTAGGCTGCTGAATAACTTTTTTAACAGGCTCGGGGTTTTTATCAGGTTCAACAACTGGCTCAGGTGCCGCAACAGATAATTTATTGTCTACTGTACGAACGCCATAAACTTTTCGAGCATATTCTTCTGCCTGTCGTCTGACGACTTCATTTGAAACCAAACCCGTTAGTACAATTTCTCGACCATCAGTACCTACTGTAATATTGTCTAACCCATGTTCTGTGAGTACTGCACGTGTTCGAGCATCAATATCGATTTGAATTCTGGAGCTGTTATTGTAGATGCAAAAGTAGCCAAGAATGGCTAGCAGTAGTAAACCTAGGAATAGTATTAAGGCTTTACTCATTTGAACTCCCCATTACTGATTATTAGTATAGATGTGTAATGTAAACATCATATGTTAGCTGATAAAACTTAATATACGATGTGTTTAGAAATCAAGCGCAGGCTAACGTATTCATTATTTATTTGCAATAGTAAAAAACTGTGTTCTAAAGTTAAATAATAGTTAACTATTATTTAACTTTACTCAATATTTAAACTAGTTTTCTTTTGTCGGCGTACTTTACTTATGTAAAAAGAAAAGACTCTCTAAAATATACTGCTAAGAATATATTTTGGGGAAGCCATTCTTTTTTCAATTTTACTTTATCTAAATTTCGTTTAGATTTGTTAGTTTTACGGTGTCCTCCGCCTTTGCTTAGCAATGGATGATCATGCAAAGGATTGCGCCTCGATAATTTAGTCACCATATTTTGGTGCGACTTGATTTTACTAGTCATTTTCATCTCCTTATTTATAAGTTATATATTAGAGTTAAGCCGCTTCTTTAATTAGCGTGCCCTCTCGAATTGCTTTATGTATGTAATCCATAAAGTAAATAGTATGACTTTCTGCTGCTAAGGCTTCATCTTGCATGGTATTTAGTGGCACAGGGAAGCTGTATAGCATTTCGCTATAAGGCACAGTTAAAGCGTAGTACGCAATACCATTTTTACAACGCAAAAATTTTGCTTTGCTACTAATTACTATATCTTTGATTTCCATGTTTAACCTCTATTTATAAATGCTAAAGCAGGTAATTATTATTTTCTTAACTAATATTTAAGCTGCTTTAGCTCTATCTAATTTTTCTGCATGCGCTTTGATATATGGATAAAAGCGGTTTACACGGTCTTCGTTAAGAAAAACCGATTGGCCTGAGCCTTTAATAGGCACAGGAAACTTAAATCCACTTTCAGTGCGATACCATAGTTTTCCTGAAAGGAAAAACATAAAGCTCACGCTTTCATTGCTTTGTAAGACTTTGTCTAAATTCATCGTTTGTCTCCTTATATTCAAGTTGTTAAAAGTTCTCTAGTTGGATCATCAATAATGACTGTAATGCCAATATCAAATTCATAGCTCATTAAAATCTGGGCATTAAAAAACCCCGAAGCTCACGCTACCGGGGTTTTAGGTTCTATCCGGAAGGTGAGCTGCACCTCCCATTTAAATTAGAAGGTTTGCTATTTAATAAGTTTCACTTGTTTCATAATCGTTTCTATATAGTGTTTCATTCTATTTGCCATGCTATGGGCACGTGTAAACGTAACCACTGGGCGGCATGTATATTTAGCTTGTTGTTGCGTAAAATATTTCATCGGTCGCGAACTATACTCTTTAAAATTTCTATTGCAATATCATTGTTAAACTTTAATGGACTAAATAATACCGTTTATCTGTCAGCTGCATATTGAATTAAATTAACGATGCTTTCTTTCACAAGCCCTACGTATTCGTATAACAGCATCGACGCTTTCGACACCGACCATGTGGTCAAGCAAGCATTCGTTATATCGACGTTCATTGCTCATGATGCTTTTGCTGGGTCCGCTGCCATAATTTTCCTCACAGGCCTCCGCAATAAAGCGGCTTGCGACATCCAATTTTGCATGATCTAAATGCTCTAATAGGCAATCTTCGTACTCATATCGATCTTTTTTAGCAGCTACATTGTTTATCAATAAAAAGCCTATAAATACCATGGATATTAACTGGGTACTCAACAATCTCATTTTAGTTAGAGTGACTGAGTAACGGTTAGTTCCCTATAGGGTATAGGGTGAATCTGTAGGCCGGTTGTATAGAAAGTTTGTTTTACAAATTTCGAATCTTAAGTCGAATATATTCTTGCATTACAAAATAACCATCACGCGCCTCATCTTTTTCGATGTCTTTGCTTACCTGTTTCCAGATAATGCTATTTGGATTAGGCAAGTTTATATTTAGAGCATTAAGGATATTTTTACTTTCATCAATGCGGATAGCACTTCGATGTAAATCATTCGTATCGCGAAGTTTAATTACACTTTTCGAAAAACTACTTTCACTCATATAAAAAATTAGTGCATAAGGCTTATTATGCAAACTATTAAATTCAAATTCATAGATTTTATGGAATGGAGTACGACTTGTGTATTTATTTACTTTGTCTAGTGTGGATAATGAAATATTGTGTTGTATATGAGAGAACTGCGATTGTTGTTGATAGTGATGAACATAACTGCAACTAGCACATTGTAGCGCAACAAATGCTATAAAAAGATTTTGGCAAGAAAAACATTTACTCATGTAAATAATTAAGTAGACATCAATAAAACCCTTTTCACAGATAAGGTTAAATCCTTGCTACATCCAAGTAAATTAATCACATTTTAGTGTAGGCGATAATGCAAATAGACCTGTTGGACAGGGAATAAAGAAGGTAGATTTTCAGATAGATGGCGGGCATTAAATAATATATTACTTATAAAAATAATCATTAATTAGACTAGTGTTTCAGCTTTATCAACCTATTGCTGGTATTTTCTAAATCAGCAATGCTGTGATGTAATATAGAAATTAGAATTAATTCTTATTAAATGCAAAATGAAAAATTTACTACTAATGCTTATTTGGGGAATGAATACATTAATGCTACATCATTTTTTGAATTTTCCTAGGAAGCTAGGATTATTCATTTTTTTAGCAGGCATTATAGTTTTGTTTGTTTTTGGAAAAAAACTTTATATAAGTATTGTGCCACCATTAATATTAGTTGTTCTACTAATTTGGTTGTCTACTATACAAGCTAGTAATGATTTAGATTGGTTGACAGAGGTATCAGTATTGCCTCGAATTAATATAGAAGATGATGTGATTACGATAGAAAAATTTCGCAATTTCACCTGGCAAGATATTAACAGCAGTGATCAGAATTGGGAAACGCGCAGCTATAATTTAAGTAAGTTAAAGAGTCTTTCACTTATAGTAGTGCCATTTCATGATTCAAAATATATGGCACATACCATGCTCGATTTTGAATTTGCAGATCAAGGTCATGTCATTATTTCAGTTGAATCACGCAAAGAAAAGAATGAAGCATATAGTCTAGTGGCAGGCGCATTGAAACAGCTAGAATTGATATATGTTATTGGTTCAGAGCGTGATCTCCTAACACTACGTGCAGTGCATAGAGGGTCGAAAATTCACCTTTATCCTATCAAGGCTGAACCTGAATTTATGAATTCCTTGTTTAACGATTTATCAAAGTCCGCGAATTCACTAAATGCTAAGCCGCAGTTTTATCGTACTTTGCGTGATAATTGCACTACTACCTTAGTGAAGCATATTGATCGTCATTATCAACAAAAAATTGGGCTTCGTTTGGAAACGATATTCCCGGCCAAAGCTGGAGAGCTATTACATGAGCTAGGTAAAATGGATACTCATTTACCTTATTATCAGGCTTATGAGGCCTCGCGCATTGACCACATAGTCAATGAATATCAAGATGAGGAAAACTTTTCTTCCAAGCTGCATGCTAGGATTAATTTGGCCTATGCTGACCAGTAATGTTTGTATCACTTCTTGATGATATGGCTTTGATGACTGGCTCTTATATAATGTTTCTTGAACTTTATAAAAGTAATTCATTATGAAAAAAATTGTTATTGCTCCTGATTCTTTTAAAGGAAACCTCACTTCTTTAGAGGTGGCAAATTGTTTGGAGAAAGGTATAAAACGTGTTTTACCAAAAGTTAAATGTGTAAAAGTACCTATGGCGGACGGCGGTGAAGGTACAGTGCAATCTATGGTAGATGCAGCAAAAGGAAGGTTCGTTTCAAAAAAAGTTAAAGGCCCTGCTGGTAAGCTAGTAACCGCAAAATATGGCTGGCTGGCTAAAGATAAAACTGCGGTGATTGAAATGGCAGAAGCATCAGGTTTGCCGTTAGTTAAAGGGCGTGAGAAAAACCCATTGAAGACTACTACCTATGGTACTGGCCAGTTAATTTTAGATGCGATTAACAAAGGTGCTAAAAAGGTCATTATTGGAATTGGTGGTTCAGCAACAAATGACGGTGGCGTTGGCATGGCGCAAGCTTTAGGTGTGCGCTTTCTAAATGCCAGTGGAAAGGAGATTAAAGAACTTGGATCAGGCGGCATGATTGCAAAAGTGGCTAGTATTGATGCGCAAACCATTGATCCACGTGTTGCCAAGACAAAAATTGTAGTTGCCTGTGACGTTAAAAATCCATTGTTTGGGAAAAAAGGTGCATCCCATGTGTTCGGTCCACAGAAAGGGGCTACGTCAAAAATGGTGCAACAACTAGATGAAAATTTAAAAAATCTAAGTAAATTGATGAAGCGAGATCTCAAGCAAGATGTTGGTCGTATGCCAGGAGCGGGAGCTGCAGGTGGTTTAGGTGCAGGCTTAGTGGCATTTGCAGGTGCTAAACTAGAAAGTGGAATTGATATTGTAGTACAAGCAACCAATCTTGCTAAGTATATTAAAGGTGCGGATTTAGTGCTAACGGGTGAAGGACGCGTAGATTTTCAAACAGCCTTTGGTAAAACTCCATCAGGTGTAGCAAAAGCTGCTAAGAAATATAATGTCCCAGTTATTGCAATTGGCGGAGCGTTGTCTGATGACGCAAGGCAAGTGTTTGATCACGGAATTGATTGCATTGAAAGTGCCGCAGCTAAAGACATGACCTTAGAAATAGCAATTCAAAATTCTAAACAAGACCTAGCCAATGCAGCAGAGCGAGTAATTCGTATGCTTCTAATTGGTAAAAAAATGGCTACAAAGAAATGATGATTAATATAATTTAATCAATAAAGCTTAGTTTTAAGTCTTCAAAAGTATCTTTAGGTAGCCCACGGTTTTTTATAAACTGCTGTTTGAAATCGTTTTTAGCTCGTTCTAAATGTTGTCTGCACTCAGTAGATTTAACTTCACTATCTAGTACTTTGCAGCCGATTAGGGGTGTGTATTGCTTGAGAAAAGCCACTTCAAAATCATTTATTAATTTCTGTCTTACTGAATAATCTATATCACCCAACTGACTTTTAGAAGAATCGTTTTGTAGAGAGGCAACACGGTTATTCGCAGATGTGGTGCTGTGGGATGATAAATAATAACCAAATAGGAAGAGAGAAATGACGGTTATCCAAGGTATTAATGTTTTAGTAATCGTCCTGTTCATATGCTCAATAATGCAATATTAAATCATGCTGAGAGTATGGCTCCCGATAGAAGGGCTGACTTAGCTTAGAGGCTGTAAGTGACTTAAGTTTTTACATAGTGTGTTGTTAGTATTGCAAATTTAAAATTTATGTAGAGCTTATGAATTTGATTGATCTTTGGTGTTTTTGTCTGTCATAACCATCCAAGCTTTGAATCTTGCGCGTTCAATAAATTCTACATTCCCTTCAATGTTGTCGCGGCGATCAGATGATTTCCTTCTGTCTTCACCCTTGAATTGGCGACGCTCGCCACCCGTTCTCCGTTCTTGGAAATGTGCCATGCTCTCTCCTCTAGTTGAGCAGGGTTAGGGTTCACCATCTGATTATAAAGGTAAAGTTAGGCTGAAATGAACGGCAAATAAAAACCGACAAACGGTAACTACGGATAGAGCGTCAAAATTACGCTCACTATGTGACAAGAAAGAAATGCATTTTTAAAGTTATTATAACTTATCATCCCATTCTACAACTTCATCATGATCAAGCGTAATGAGCAGACCTTAGTGCCTACGTTCTAAGGGATAGTATTTCCATACTTCTTTAGTTTTAGTTTTTAGTACTTTTTGGTCAATCTCTTTTAGTTCATCACATGTGACACTAATGTAGTTATGCAGCCTTGCTCATTTTGTAATCACGTAGACTACCCAGCACAGCCGATTTAATTTCTTGAGCAGAATATATCTGCCTAGCGGTAATTCGTATCAATGGAAAGCTTGCACTTTCACATGCAGCATTAAGAAAAGCATCGCGTTTTTTTCTATCTGCCTGATTGTTGCTACGATCATCTAACTCAATTGCAGCAATGATTTCATATGTGTCTTGACTGCAGAGTAAGAAATTAAAATGTTTGGATTTAATTTTATTGAATGAGCTAGTCCACTCATTTTTAGAAATACCTGTTGTTGGCTGCAGTACATCTGCAACTCTGACCTTCATCAATATTATGAATTGACTGCAAAGACCTTGTGATAAGACCTTGTAAAAATTCTGCTCTGCTCGAGAAAGAATGTATTGGTTTACTTGGAACGTATAAGTTGGAGTACTAACTTCAGGTAAACGTGCGCTTGGCTCAAGTCTCAGTTTACTTATTTCATGTTTCTGTGCGGCTTTAGTTTCTGATTTTTTAGCATTTCTTTCAGTAAGCCATTTTATGATCGATGCACCGATTAAAATCAGCGCGCCTAGAACTAACCATTCCATACTTCACTCCACCTTGTTATAAGGTTGTATGGTTGATTAGTTTACGTATGTAATAAACCGCTTCCTGATAGCCGTTCGAACTAACTCGCTAAATGGCAGTGTCGTCAATTTATTGGCCCATACTGTCAGGAGATACAGGAGCTGGTAATTCGCTAGCGCCCATTAAGAAACTATCCACCCCTCGCGCAGCACTGCGTCCTTCGGCAATAGCCCATACAATGAGACTTTGTCCGCGCTGCATATCACCTGCGGTGAAAACACCATCAACATTCGTCATCCAGTTTTGATCACAAACTACATTGCCACGGGCGTCAAGTTCGACTCCAAGTTGTTCTAACATGCCAGGTTTTTCTGGGCCTATAAAGCCCATAGCAAGCAAGGCTAGGTCGCAGGGTAGGGTTTGTTCGCTACCGGGCACTTCCTCGAAACTCATGCGGCCATTATTATTCATTTCGACCGTTATGAGTTCCAATGCTTTTACATTGCCATTGCCATCATCTATAAAACGTTTAGTAGAAACAGAATAAACTCGTTCCACACCTTCTTCATGTGCAGAAGCCGTGCGAAAAACACGAGGCCATTCTGGCCATGGATTATTCGTGCTGCGTGCTTCAGGTGGTTTTGGCATAATCTCTAATTGATGAACTGATTTAGCCCCTTGGCGATTCGAAGTGCCTAGACAATCTGCACCAGTATCACCACCGCCAATTATGACGACATGTTTATCTTTTGCATTGATGAAATTATCGGCTATTGAGTCACCTTCGCAGAGTTTATTCTGCATAGGTAAAAACTCCATGGCTTGATGAATTCCTTTTAGCTCACGGCCTTCTGCAGGGAGGTCGCGCGCAGCGCATGCACCACCTGTTAGGATTAAGGCGTCAAACTCATTGCGAAGATCATCAACGGAAATATTATCGCCTACATGTGTGTTGGTTTTAAACGTTACGCCTTCGGCAATCATTTGCTCCATGCGACGATCAATAACTTTCTTTTCCATTTTAAATTCAGGAATGCCGTAACGCAGTAGACCACCAATGCGATCAGCGCGTTCAAAAACGGTTACATCATGACCCGCTCTAGCGAGTTGTTGGGCGGCTGCTAAGCCTGCTGGACCAGAACCAACAATGGCAACATTTTTACCGGTTTTATTTTCTGTTATTTGAGGCAGTACCAAACCATTTTCGAAAGCTTTATCGATGATGGTGAGTTCAATACCCTTGATAGTAACCGGGTCATCATTGATACCCAGCACACAAGAGCCTTCGCATGGCGCAGGACATAAAGTGCCCGTGAATTCAGGGAAATTGTTAGTCGCATGCAGTCGTTGGATCGCATCTTCCCATTGGTCTCGATATACCAAATCGTTCCAATCCGGAATTAAATTACCAAGGGGACAGCCTTGATGACAGAAAGGAATGCCGCAATCCATGCAACGTGCAGCTTGGTCTTGTAGTGGGTCAATAGGCCATGGAGCCATCACTTGGCTCCAGTCTTTAAGACGGACTTCAACGGGGCGATACGGTTGTTTTGCCCTGGTGTATTCCATAAATCCTGTAACTTTAGCCATGTGCAAGTTCCATCATCATCTTATAATCCATATTGTTTTTATTACCCGTGCGCGGCTTCCATTACTGCTTCATCCACTGAGGACCCCTTTGCTTCAGCTTTCTTTATGGCTGCAAGTACGCGCTTATAATCTTTTGGCATCACTTTAATAAATTTGCTCTGATATTCATTCCAGTTATCTAATATATTGCAAGCAACGGTGCTCTTGGTATAGTCACCATGATGAGTTAGTAAGTTCTTAACCACTTCTTTATCTTCATCATCCAATTCATCAAGATCAACCATTTCTAGGTTGCACAATATTTTAAACTCTTCTTTGTTGGCTAACACGTAAGCTTCACCGCCGGACATTCCTGCTGCAAAATTACGGCCTGTAGGCCCAATGACTACTACGCGGCCACCCGTCATGTATTCACACCCGTGATCGCCTATCCCTTCAACTACTGTATGCACACCACTATTACGTACGCAAAAACGTTCGCCTGCCATGCCGCGAATGTAGGCTTCACCAGATGTAGCGCCATATAACAACACGTTGCCGACAATAATATTTTCTTCGGGTATGAAAGTAGATTTACTGGATGGGTAAACAATAATTTTTCCACCAGATAAACCTTTTCCTAAATAATCATTCGCATCACCTTCTAAGGTCATGGTGACACCTTTAGGGACAAAGGCGCCAAAACTCATTCCTGCTGAGCCATGGAAGTGAGCTTTAACCGTATCTTCTGGTAAGCCTGCTGCACCATAACGCTTAGTAATGTGATAACCCAAAATGGTACCCACTGAGCGATGGATATTTTTTACTTCCAGCGAAACTTCTACTGCTTTGCCGTTATCAATTGCATCTTGAGATAGTGGCACTAATTGAGTGACGTCCAATGATTGCTCAAGACCATGATCTTGTGTGGTGGTGCAATACGACTTAGTGTTCATTGGATTGGTTGGTGTGTGCAGAATGCTACTGAAATCAAGTCCGTGCGCTTTCCAGTGATCTATAGCGTTATTCACATCTAAACGCTTCACTTGCCCAATCATTTCCTCAAATGTCCTGAATCCAAGTTTTGCCATGTATTCGCGAACTTCTTCGGCAATAAACTTAAAGAAATTTTCAACGAATTCAGGTTGCCCTGTAAATTTCTTAGTCAATTCTGGATTTTGAGTCGCCACACCTACTGGGCAGGTGTTTAAGTGACAAACACGCATCATAATACAACCCATCACTACAAGTGGCGCTGTCGAGAAACCAAATTCTTCAGCACCTAGTAAAGCCGCAACGATCACATCGCGTCCGGTTTTTAATTGCCCATCAGTTTGCACAACAATACGGTCACGTAAGCCATTCATCATTAGTACTTGCTGAGTTTCTGCTAAGCCTAACTCCCATGGCAGTCCAGCATGCTTTAAGGAGCTCATGGGTGATGCACCCGTGCCGCCATCATAACCAGATACCAGTACAACATCTGAATGAGCTTTTGCTACACCCGCGGCAACAGTTCCTACACCCACTTCAGCGACTAATTTCACATGAATGCGCGCTTCAGGATTAGAATTTTTTAAATCGTAGATTAGCTGGGCTAAATCCTCAATCGAATAAATGTCGTGATGTGGCGGTGGTGAAATTAATCCAACTCCTGGAGTAGAGCCACGTACTTTTGCGATCCACGGATACACTTTAGTTCCTGGCAATTGCCCGCCTTCCCCCGGCTTTGCGCCCTGTGCCATCTTAATTTGGATGTCATCGGCATTAACTAAATATTCACTAGTAACACCAAAACGACCGGATGCAACTTGTTTGATGGAGCTTCTTCTAGAGTCACCATTTTCATCAGGCGTAAATCGATCAGAGTCTTCGCCACCTTCGCCAGTATTTGATTTACCACCAATGCGATTCATTGCAATGGCTAAAGTCTCGTGTGCTTGTTTACTGATTGAGCCATAAGACATTGCGCCGGTTGAAAACCGTTTCATAATGTTCTCAATTGGCTCAACTTCTTCTATAGGAATTGCGTTGTCTGAAAATTTAAAATTAAATAAACCACGTAAGGTGGCCAAGTTTTCATTTTGTTCGTTTACTTTGTCAGTATATTCTTTAAATATACTGAACTGTCCGGAACGTGTTGAATGTTGCAACTTGAAAACGGTATCAGGGTTAAATAAATGATATTCACCATCACGACGCCATTGGTATTCACCGCCCCAATCTAGGTCAGGACGTTTAGCTGTACGCTCAGGGAATGCATTGTGATGTCGAATACTCATCTCTTTTGCAACTTCTTCTAAACCGATTCCACCAATGCGTGAAGCAGTCCAAGTAAAATATTGGTCTACAAATTCTTTATTAAGACCGATCGCTTCAAATACTTGTGCGCCACGATAGGATTGCACTGTAGAAATACCCATCTTCGCCATGGTCTTGGTTAAGCCTTTGTTAATGGCCTTTGTGTAATTTTGTACTGCTTTTTCTAATGGCATTTCAGGCAAATGACCTTTACCGATCATGTCGCCTAATGATTCAAGTGCAAGGTACGGGTTAATGGCACCAATGCCATAACCGATTAGTACTGCAAAATGATGTATTTCACGCGGTTCGCCCGATTCAAGAATTAACCCCACTTTAGTGCGCGTACCAGAACGAATTAAATGATGGTGTACACCTGCAGTAGCAAGAAGAGCAGGAATCGCTGCTAGTTCTTGAGTGATACCACGATCCGAAAGAATAATATTTGCATATCCATCTGTAATCGCTGCATCAATATCAGCAAATACACTTTTAAGGGCTTTATCTAATCCTGCGCCTGCATCCGCAACACGATATAAAATAGGTATGGTTTTAGATTTTAAGCCGGCATCCGCTATTTCACGTATTCGAGCTAAACCATTATTAGCAAGAATAGGCGAAGGCAGTCTGACTTGTTTACAGCTATCTGCAGTGGCCTCTAATAAGTTTTTTTCTGGTCCAACAGTGGTTGCTACTTGGGTAACCAATTCTTCACGTATGCCATCTAAAGGTGGATTGGTAACCTGCGCAAACAACTGCTTGAAATAGTCATATAGTAAGCGTGAGCGATTCGATAACACAGCTAGTGCAGTGTCGGTACCCATTGAGCCTGTTGGCTCTAGGCCATTGGCTGCCATAGGTGCCATGAGCACGCGTAAATCTTCGTGTGTATAGCCGAATGCTTGTTGTCGTTGTAACAAGGTGTCTTTGTCACCTGTATCTACATCTTTAGGTACAGGTAAATCTTCTAATGCAACTAGATTTTCTTTTAACCATTGTTCATAAGGATGTTGTTCAGCAAATTCTTTTTTAATCTCTTCATCATCGATTATGCGACCTTGTTCAGTATCCACCATAAAGATTCGTCCTGGATGCAAACGATCTTTAATTAATATGTTTTCTGGCGGAATATCTAGCACGCCAACTTCAGAAGCCATAACTACCATGTCATCTTTAGTGACATAGTAACGTGATGGACGCAGACCATTACGATCTAGAACGGCTCCCATAACATTGCCATCGGTAAATGCAATCGAAGCTGGGCCATCCCAAGGTTCCATTAAACAGGCGTGATACTCATAAAAGGCTTTGCGAGCAGGATCCATGGTTTCATGCCCACTCCAAGCTTCAGGAATCATCATTAGCACAGCATGAGAAAGTGGCCGGCCACTCATATGTAAAAATTCCATTACGTTATCAAATGTAGCGGAGTCACTGCCGCCTTCTAATACGATAGGGAATAATTTTTCTAAATCTTCACCAAACACATCTGACTTGCATAGCGGTTCACGTGCACGCATCCAGTTTGCATTGCCACGTGCAGTATTAATTTCACCATTGTGTGCAACATAACGAAATGGATGGGCAAGTTCCCAAGCAGGGAAAGTGTTGGTGGAAAAGCGTTGATGTACCAACGCCATGGCCGATTCAAAATCAGGTTCAGATACATCTGGAAACATGGGTTCAAATTGCGAACCGGTAAGCATACCTTTGTATATACAGGTACGGTGTGAGAGTGATGGGATATAAAAATGCTCACGCTCAGAAAGTTCTACATTATTATAAATGGTATGTTCGATGCGCTTACGAATTACATATAATTTACGTTCAAAAGATATTTCATCATTTATATCTGCGCTGCGGCCAATAAAAATCTGTTTAAACGTTGGTTCACCATCTTTAGCCATTGAACCCAGAGAAGATGAATCGATTGGTACATCTCGCCAACCTAAAACCTGTTGGCCTTCTTCTGCAATAATTTTATGAAACTCTTCTATACAGTGCTTTTGTTGGGTGACATCGTTTGGTAAAAACACCATGCCTGCACCGTATTGGCCGTATTCTGGTAGTTCGAATCCAAGCTCATTGCAAACGCGAACAAAAAACTTATGCGGTAGTTGGGTAAGCATACCCACACCATCACCGGTATTCTCTTCACAGCCACATGCGCCGCGATGGATTAGGTTCTTAAGAATGGTTACTGCATTGTCTACAATCTTGTGTGACTTGCGACCTTTAATATCCACTACAAAACCAACGCCACAGGCATCATGTTCATAGGCAGGGTCGTATAGCCCCTGGTTGGATTGCCCCATGTGGGATTTAATAGTGGTGGGCTTATTAAAAATTCTCATCTCGACTCAAAAACCTGGGTGTATTTATACTTATATATAATAGTTGTGCATTTTAGATGCTTTGGGCCTGAATCGATCTAGTACAAAAGAGTAACGATCAAGCGACAGCGTACATAATTTGAGCTAGTTGCTATGCGCATTATGTAGTTGGCCCGAGAGTGTTTTATGCAAACGGCCGCGAATTATAGAGGAGTACGAACGAATCCTCTAATAACCACAAAATATTTGCTGTTTTACATTGAAAACAGCCGTTTTGTTGATTTTAAGCTTTGGTAAGGAATAGTGCGCCGATGATCAAGATAACCGTAGCCGCTTGGAGACCTATGCGAATCCACATAAAGCGTTCACCAAAATCTTTATCAAGTGAACCGCCGATTCCCATTGATAATAAGCCTAAACCCAGCGCTGATATGGTTCCGAGTAATGCCAGTATTATTACTATGTTAAGCATGATGTTTCTTTTTCACATTTTTAGTAAAAATATTATGCCATGACAGTAAGCTTAAAACTCCGTTGACTAGTATATATATGGTAAAAATCGATAGCTTTTCCGTTGATAATTAAGGTATTCAACAAATCTCATAAGTAATAGCTTTTCTTCTTTATTAGCTTTTTTTATAACAGAACTCATTACCATCACCAAACCCACCGCATTCACCCAGTGAAAGTTATAAAGTGTAATGCCTAACATCATCGCAATTAAACTTGTATACATGGGGTGTCGAATATAACGATAAGGTCCAGTAGTGATTAGCGTTGCCTGATGTTTAATTTCCGGATAGACACTGAAGTTACCGATTTTGTTATAGCAAAGTGTATGTATGCCTAAGATCGCACCAAATACACAAAAAATTAGCCAATAAATTTTACCTGCATTTAGTAGGCCAACGGGGTAGCAACAAAAAGCAATGCCAGTCATTTGTATGATTACAAGTAAATGGCTAGAAATAGGATAATGGGCGAGAAAATTTTTCATTTCTTTTCTCAATTAGAAAGAAAAGTTAGAAATTAAGTTTAGTTAGGTAAAGCGCTAAACATTAATTTTTCTTCATTCTCTTTAGTTGATGAGTCAGAGTTCATGGTATTGAAGTCAAATAAACTAGTGTCTAATAAATGACTGCTAGTAATATTTTGCATGGAGCGGAAGATATTGCTCACACGGTCAGGAGACTGTTTGTCCCATTCCTTAAGCATATTTTTTATGCGCGTTCGCTCTAAATTTGGTTGTGATCCACATAAATTACATGGAATGATAGGAAACTCTTTTCGCTCGGCGTAGCGAGTGGTATCTTTTTCGCGGCAATATACTAAAGGCCGAATTACCACATTGCGTTTATCATCGCTGACTAGTTTTGGTGGCATAGTTTTAAGTCGCGAACCATGAAACATATTTATAAACATCGTTTCGACTAAGTCGTCCATGTGGTGACCCAGTGCAATTTTATTGGCACCTAATTCTTGTGCAGTGTTGTATAGAATTCCGCGACGTAAACGTGAACATAACGAGCAAGTAGTTTTTCCAGGTGCAATTTTCTCTTTAACAATGCTATAGGTATCTTTTTCAATAATGCGATAATCAATATTTAGTGCATCAAGGTAATTGGGTAAGACATGTTCTGGGAAGCCAGGTTGTTTTTGATCTAAATTTACCGCTATTAGCTCAAATTTAATTGGCGCAACGGATTGCAGCTGCGATAACATGTCTAGCAAAGTATATGAATCTTTTCCACCAGAGAGGCACACCATAATACGATCACCATCATCAATCATATGGTAGTCAGCAATCGCTTTACCGGTTTGCCTTCTTAACTGTTTTTGCAGTTTTATAAATCTTTGAGAATACATATCTGATATCTTACGTGAAAACGATCGAAGTATTATTCGGCTTTTCCACTTTCTTTTGCATCGCTATCAACCTCACTCCAAGCTTCACCAATAACAGAGTCTTCCTCGTCTTCGTTTTCCCAGCTGTACTGTTTTGCAGGTGGAGTAGGGTCGTAATTTCGAAAAATAACTGCGCAGATAGCGCCGAGACCCGCTCCCCAAAAATGGGTCTCAAAAGACACGCCTGGTTGATGCGGAAATATTCCCCATATCATCGTGCCATATAAAAAGAACACCAATAGAGAAAGTGTGATGGCAAGTCGATCTCTGCGTAGAATTCCAACTACAAATACAAATGCCATAATGCCGTAAGTAAGACCGCTTGCACCGAAATGAAAAACAGGTCTCGCGGTAAACCACACTCCTAGTTCGGCAAGTATCCATACTACAAAAAGCACAACCCAGCGTGAGCGTGGATAGCCATATAAAAGTGCTGTACCAAGAATCAGTAATGCGGGTGTATTAGAAATTAAATGTTCAAATGATGCATGAATGAGCGGAGCGGTAACTACTCCTATTAAGCCTGATAATTGTTGTGGGTGTGTGCCAAGCTTAAAAGTATCTAGGCCTGCAAAAAACTTTAGTAATTCGATTGCCCATAAAATAACTACAAAACTCAAAGCAATATAAAAAGCTTTTTTTAATATCAAAACATCTTGTGGCGATGAGCGAGTGGAAGGGATGCTTAACATAGAGTGCTAATAGTCAATCAAATTATTTTGTGCATATTTAAGCATAATAAATCAGTAATCTTGAAGTGTGTCACTAAAATATGGGTACGCCTGGAGCAGACTTCAAGTTGTTTTATGGCTTTATTGAAAGACTTTATCGCTAAAGGTGGCCCAATTATCCTTGATAATGACTACTAAACTTGCGGATAGAGTAGATAAGGTTCATGGTCTAATTGTTACGATATTTTGACTAGAGGCAAGTATCATGATTTTTCTTGGAATAAGAGTGCAAGACGTGCTCAGTAAATCGCATGGTAAAATTATTGAAGTGATTAAACGTGGAAACATTATCGAGAGTTTTCGCATTCAACTAGATAGTGGCCATATTGTCACGCGCAGTCGTGATGAATTGTTCATGAAGGAAAAGAGGAAGCCTTTGTTTATGCACCTAGCATGGGATGCTGACAAGGAAGCCCTTGAAACTTAATGTACAGGCTACCGTAATTTACGTGCTCTGAATTTACGGCCCTTAATTTTCCCTTCAGAAAGTATTTTCAAAGCTTGCTTAGCAATAGGGCGCTCTACTGCTACAAAAGCTACATGATCAAATATGTCAATTTTGCCAATTTGTTTACCTGGAAGAGACTGATTTGCAGTTAATGCCCCCAAAATATCACCAGCACGAACTTTTTCTTTGCGGCCACCGTTAATGCATAAAGTCACCATGGGTGGACTCAGATTAAAGTTTTCTCTGGATTTAAGCGTAGAGGGCTTTTTTATAGTCGCTGGAGTATGTTGATAATCTTCAATAGCAGTTATTTTTCGAATTTCAGAAATCATAAACAAGCTTAATGCTAATCCAACATTGCCAGCACGTCCCGTACGACCAATACGATGGATATGTACTTCAGGGTCAGGAGATATTTCAAACACAATTACTGCACTCAAATCCTTAATATCTAAACCGCGTGCGGCCACATCTGTAGCTACCAGGATAGAAGTGCTTTTATTCGCAGCTTGTACCAGTACTTGATCGCGTTCTTTTTGTTCCAGATCACCGTGTAAGGCTAAAGCATGAAAACCCTTTCTCCATAACTCATCCGCTAATTCTTGGCACTGTTGTTTGCGATTACAAAACACCAAGCTAGATTCAGGTCGGTAGTGTTCTAGTATGGCCGTTAATGTTTTAGTGCGCTCACCTTTTTCTATTTCATAGAATACTTGTTTAATCTTCTTATCGTCATGCAAACTTTCTACGCAAATATCGATGGGATTATTCTGAATAGATTTACTGATGTTTCTAATTTCATCTGGGTAGGTTGCAGAAAAGAGCAGGGTTTGCTTTTTTTGTGGTGTTTTTTCAATAACATTCGTTATGTCTTCTAGAAAACCTAGGTCCAACATGCGATCGGCTTCGTCTAATACTAATATCTTAAGTGCATTGAGTTTTAAGGTGCCTTTTTGCAAATGCTTGAGTATTCGCCCGGGTGTTCCCACAACTATATGTGGATTGCGTTCTAGTGAAACTAACTGAGGGCCAAGTGGTTTGCCTCCGCACAGAGTGAGGATATTAGTATTCGGAATTGCGCGAGCGAGTCGACGCAACTCTTTGCTAACTTGATCAGCAAGTTCTCGAGTAGGGCAAATTACTAAAGCTTGAGTTTGGTAATTTTTAGGATTAAATTTTTCCAATATACCAATAGCAAAAGCTGCAGTTTTACCGCTACCCGTTTTTGCTTGAGCAAGCACATCTTTGCCGTCCAGTATATAAGGCAGGCTTTGTGCTTGGATAGGAGTCATTTCCTGATAGTCTAAAGACTCAATATTAGTGAGTAGTTCGGGAATTAATGGCAGATATGAGAAAGTAGTTGTGGACACAAGTAAATTGATTAGTGAGTTCTTATAGCAAACCTTATCATCCATTGGCTATGGTGGTAGCTAATACATCCAAATGTGAATAGAAAAACCATTAGTACTTTGAATATGTACGGCTAATTTCATCTGAGATTACAAACTTCACAATATTGCACGGTTTCACTCGACGATTAAGCCACAAAACTTTATAGTACGCTGCGTTTAAAAGGCTTGTTCATCTACTTCTGCAGGAATACTTCAATTGATTACTACCGCAAATATCACCATGCAATTTGGTGCAAAACCATTATTTGAAAATATCTCTGCAAAATTTGGTGATGGTAATCGTTATGGCTTAATTGGAGCTAATGGCTGCGGTAAATCTACCTTTATGAAAATCATGGATGGCAGCCAAGTGCCTACATCAGGCAATGTTTCCATTACCCCTAATGAACGTTTGGGTAAGTTGAGCCAGGACCAATTTGCTTTTGAAGAGTTTTCAGTGATTGATACGGTGATCATGGGTCACCAGCAGTTATGGGAAATTAAACAAGAGCGTGAGCGTATTTATTCATTGCCGGAAATGTCTGAAGAAGATGGCATGAAAGTAGCTGATTTAGAAGTAGAGTTTGCTGAATTGGATGGCTACAGTGCAGAAAGTCGTGCTGGTGATTTATTACTTAGTGCGGGTATAGAGCTAGAATTTCATAATGGTCCGATGAGTGAAGTAGCGCCTGGTTGGAAGTTGCGTGTGTTATTAGTGCAAGCTCTATTTTCAGACCCAGATTTATTACTGCTCGATGAACCAACCAATAACTTAGATATTAATACGATTCGTTGGTTAGAAAACATCTTAAACGAACGTAAAAGCACAATGATTATCGTCTCGCACGATAGGCACTTTCTAAATGCAGTATGCACGCATATGGCGGATATGGATTTTGGTGAACTGCGTGTTTATCCAGGCAACTATGATGACTTTATGATTGCATCTACAGCAGTGCGCGAACGCATGCAATCAGAAAATGCTAAAAAGAAGACGCAGATTGCAGACTTGCAACAGTTTGTTAGCCGCTTCTCAGCCAATGCATCGAAAGCCCGTCAGGCGACTTCACGTGCTAAGCAAATTGAAAAGATTCAGCTTGAAGAAATTAAACCTTCAAGTCGACGCAGTCCTTTTATTCGCTTTAACCAAGAGAAAAAAATACATCGCAACGCCTTGACTATAGAGGGCCTTGGCCATGGATTTGATGGCGAAGAGTTATTCAATGGTGGAGAAATGATTATTGAAGCAGGAACACGCTTGGCAGTAATCGGAGAAAATGGTGTAGGGAAATCAACTTTTCTACGCTGTTTAGTGAATGAGCTTAAACCTGATCTAGGCATGATCAAATGGTCCGAGAATGCAAACTTAGGGTACTGCCCACAAGATACAAGCAACGAGTTTGAAGGCAATATGAATTTATTTGACTGGATGGCTCTGTGGAGAAAACCCAGTCATGATGATGAGGCAGTTCGTGCCACGCTAGGTCGTTTATTATTTTCTTCAGATGATTTTAAGAAACAAGCTAAAGTGTGCTCGGGCGGCGAAAAAAATCGCTTGTTGTTTGGAAAGTTAATGTTGTCTGATGCGAATATTTTGGTATTAGATGAACCTACTAATCACCTTGATATGGAAAGTATCGAATCCCTCAATCTCGCACTAGAGCACTATGAAGGTACTTTGATATTTGTCAGCCATGACCGCGAATTTGTTTCATCTCTGGCTAATTGTATTGTAGAAATAAAAGATCAGCAGATGCAATTATTTCACGGCAACTATGAAGAATATCTTGCGAGCCAAGAGCAGTCTGAGCTTGTGAGCACAGGGACGTAAAAATTTTAGTGTGCTTTACAATTTAGCTTATAAACCGACATAAAATTCTTTATGTAATCTACGTGCCTGCATAGGCCACTTGTCACGCTTCACACGACCTTTGTAGGTTTTAAGTTTGCTGTCTATCATCACTATATCTTCAGCGGTTAGGTGAGCAATTTGCTCATAATGATATATGCCTAGACGATGAAGTTTTCGTTCCAGTGTTGGCCCAACACCATTAATGAGTTGCAAATCATCTAACTCGCCAGTGGGTCGTTTCATTCCAAGAGGCTTCATTTTTGATTTGCGGTTAGTGCGTTGTGGTGCGCGTTTTTGTGTAGTTTTCTTCGTCGCTGCTGGAATCTTATTATTCCGAATCAAAGCGCGTGCTTGTTTAATCCAGTCATCACGATCAATGCGCCCCCTGAAATTTAGCAATTCATCTACAGTGTTAACATCTTTAAGATTAAAGCCAGCAATCTGCTCAAAGTAGTAGATTCCGCATTTGTGTAACGTCTTTTCAAGTGTTTCGCCTATTCCTGCAATGAGTTTTAGGTCGTCTGGCTTGCGAGTTGGTTTTTTTAAGCCATAGGGTTTGATTTTGCGTTTTGGGGCTTTTGTAATAGCTTTGCCATTTACAGTGGCTAGTTTGGCCGAACCATTTGCTTTGGATGCACCGTTACTCTGTGAGCCTCCATTGCCATTTGCTTTAGATTTACCATTGATGTGGATAACATTGCCATCTTTTGCGCTGTTACCATTTTTACCATTTGCTGTTTTTCTACTACTGTGACCATTTCCATTACTATGTCCGTTACCGTTTTGGATAGCAGTGCCATGGCTTGGTTTTAAAATCGCTTTCTGTGCTTCTTTCATGAACACTTCTAGTTCGTGAATATGTGCATCACGTGCAGCAATGGTACTTTTTAAAGCAGGAATTTTTTGCTGTAATGTATGCACCTGCTGCTTTAGCACATTTGAGTCAGTGCTGCGTGCTTCAAGCTGATCTCGTAATGGAGGGAATTGTTTAGCTAAGCGGCTCACTTCGCTTTCAAGTGCTGCAATACTCGAATTACGTTGTTTTAGTGAGCTCTCTAAAGATGGAATGTGTTTTTGTAGTGAATTGATTTCGTTATTTAAAGCAGGAATATGTTTTTTTAACATCGTTTAATTCTAATAGGGAATCTTTGTATTGCTTAGATACTAATTTAACTTGGTTTTCTAATACTAATATTTTCTCATCACGTTCTCTTAATTGAAGATTGTTTGTAGCGCTGTTATTATCACGTGAATCCAGTTCGTTCTGAGCAACTTTATACATTTCATTAGTGTTATTTAATTCATTTTGTAAATTAGTTATAGACACCGTTTGGTTATCATGTTTTTTGTCTTGCTGTAATAGTTTTTCTCGCAATTTTCCTAACTCATTGTTTAGCGAGTTGTTATGTTTGTTAATTTCGTCAAACTTATTCTGTAAAACCCCAAGTTCCTCATTTTTATTTTTTAATTCAAGACCATTATTGTTATAACGCTGAGTGGCTTGACCAAGCAAGGTTTTAAGTTCGCTTATTTCATTTGGTGTGCTGCGTAAAATTTCTAATTCTTGTTTATGTTCTTCAAGTTCTTTGTTAGCAATTTGATTACGTGTAGATGTTTCTCCTATTTGATTCTTTAATTCCTCAATCTCATAATCTGCTTCACTTGTTAGAGTTGCTGCGCCACTTAGTTTTCTATTTAGTTCGTTCTTTTCACTATTGAGTGTATCGATATGCGTTATCCTATCTTTAAGTGCTTTCTCAACTTCATTGAAATCTTTAATTACTGACTTGTATTCACTATCTAAACTTAAATAACGAGTACGCCAATTTGCTTCAACTGACTGAAGTCGGTTTTTTAAACGACCCCAGATAATCCATCCCATAACTAAACCCAATATAAATGTTGCGAGAAGTGTAAACACAATATTGGAAATTAAATAAGTCATCTTTATTCTCTCTAGCGGGTTATTTTTATAAGGTGCTTGGCATTAATTTTTTTAATAGGATTTGCCTACTTTGAACGGGTGTTAATAATTGTTTATACCTATTTTTACGACAATTCTTTGACAATATTATTACATTCAGGGAAATAGAGGTACTATTTTTAAGGTAATAGTCCACAAAAAATTTTTATTAATAAAACAGTTAATGTAAAAGATTAAGTATTTAACGTAAGTGAAAAATATTTAATTATTACTTATGAATTTTTGATGTACAGAAGATAACTTTAAGAATTTTTATAATTATTTTTTACTAATTTAAATATATTGCCTATAAATTAAACGATATAAGATCCCAAATCGTTAAAAGACTTTTATCAATGTGCTTTGTGGTTATGCTTTAATCAATGACACCCATAAGATTTGAGCGATGTGATTTAGTTCAGCGACTACGCTAATGTTTATCAAAGACCTCTGTAAGTAAATTCATGTTATTCCTGTCATATATAGGCACAATTCTCATATATTTTGCTCAAACTAATAAATTTAAAAAGATATAGACCTACATAATGGAATATGCGCTGATCGCTATAGCAGGCGTAATTGCTACCTTGTCTATTGTATTTGCACCCATCGCAAAAACAGTAAATACGTTTTTTTCGGGTTCATCATCACAGGGTGAAGCACCAAGTTTAATTACATTAACCTTCTCTCAAGTCACTACCTGGATATTTGCACGTTCTTTAATGAACGCTGCCATTCTTGGTTATTACTACGGAATATGGGGCACACTTGCTTATGCGCTTTACTATTTGTCGTTTCTAACTGGCGGTAAAATAATAGATAAGTTGCGCTTTGAACAAGGATTTGCAAGTGTGCAAGATTTTTTACAAGCACGTTTTGGTCGTATGGGGGTCACTTGTTACAACATTGTGATCATCATTCGTCTAGTAAGTGAAGTATTTGCTAACTTACTAGTGATAGGCATGCTGTTTGGCATGGCAGGTTCGAATGCTTACATTCTGGCCATCATTGCTTTTTCTGCAGTCACTTTACTGTATTCAATGTTAGGTGGATTACATGCCTCTTTGAAAACGGATGTGTTGCAGATGAGTATTTTTGTATTTGTACTTTTAATGTTACTTGCTACGGTTTTAGGGAGTGGGCAATTTGCGATTGCTGATTTAGCATTTAAAGAGTTTCAATTTGATCAACCTGGTCCAATATTAATGCTAGTGGCATTATTACAAATATGGAGCTACCCAATGCATGATCCAGTAATGATGGATCGAGGATTTATAGCAGACAGAGATACTACGCGTAAAAGTTTTTACCATGCGGCTTGGATAAGTATTATTTGTATTATTGCATTTGGTGTCTTGGGTGTTTGGGCGGGCGCGCATGCAGGAGAAGGCGATACTATGAATACCGTGCTGATACGGTTACTAGGTGACTGGCCAATGCTGCTGTTTAGTACCACCTTAGTTGTTTCTGCGATGTCTACACTCGATAGCACGTTATCTAGCTCTGCAAAATTAATTGCTGTAGATATGAGACTTGTAGGTACCAGTGTAAAAAATGGTCGAGTAATTATGTTGGTGTTTATGTTGTTGGGATTGCTGTGTGTATTTTTTGGCAATCAAGATCTTTTCAGTGCTGTGGCAGTGAGTGGAACTGCATCGTTATTTCTAGCGCCAGTAGTGTTCTTTTCTATCTTTGGCAAGCAAAAAAATATTCCAAGTTGGAGTTATTTGTTTGCTTTTATGATCGCCATATTAGGTGCAGGGCTCTATTTTCTTGAATCATCAGGTCATACTCAATGGCTAGGTGATGCGCATAAGTACACTAAGTTGTTAATCATTTCATTAGTGATTTTAGTCACAGGTTGTGCGTTATTTTTTGTGGGCCAATTAAGCTATTCACGCAATAGAAGTCTTAATTAAAAAGAATATTCATTTCTGTTTTACTATAGACCGTATGAAGTTAAGCAAGAAAGTTATATGGTTTGCTTTACTGCTCAGCGTAGTTGCATGCGAAGACTTTTCTTTTAATGAAGTTTATGAAGGAAAGGTGGTGAATGTACTGGATGGAGATTCAATAAATATTATTCAACAAGGCAAAGAAGTTCGCATTCGACTAGCAGAGATTGATGCTCCTGAGCGTAATCAGCCATTTTGGAAGCAGTCACGAAAAGCGTTGGAAGAATATGTGTCTGGAAAAACTGTTTCGGTTGAGGAGTTTGATCGTGATCAATATGGCCGCATCGTCGGGCATGTTTACATAAACGATACTTGGGTGAATGGTGAGTTGGTGCAACGGGGCTATGCTTATGTGTACGACCGTTATGCAGTTTCTAAGAAATTATACCAGTATCAAGCACAAGCAGAGAAAAATAAACTAGGTATATGGACATTACCTGAAAGTCAAAGAACTAAACCTTGGGATTGGCGCAAAAAAAATAAAAAGTGAACTCTATTACTTAATTTTAAAATTACCTTTAAATATACGGTATAAAAATTTATGTTTATTTATATCATAAGAGAAGTTTGAGCTAAAAAACCAATACGATAATAAAAAACAGGAAAGCTGCGCCATAAAATCCCATAAATCCCCAATAGTCTGTTGGTTCGGAGTTACGATGTTTTTTAATGGCCCATGATTCCATTTCTGTCACACTGGCAAGTAAGCCTTTGCTGCAGCCTTTAACCCATACAGCTTGGGTAAGCCATCCTTCAATCAGAAGAAAACCAGTAAATAGCGCTCCAACGAAAAAAAATAGAGTTTGTAATAGAATTAGCATTATTTTTGTCCTTTTCTTAATTCAGAATAAGGGTAGTTCAACAATTCTAGTATTTTAGAAGATGCAGAGAGGAGCTAATAAGATCAGGATGCTTAGATAGTTGTATTTAGACGATAAACTAGCCGTTTCCAGCAGATTATTTATCTGACCAAACCGCATACTCGTTTCCATTTGGGTCTGCAAAATGAAAGCGCCGACCGCCTGGGAAAGGAAATATATCTTGAATGATTGTTCCGTCTGCATTTTTAATTTTAGTTTGTGTTGCTTCTAATGCATTACTATAAAAAACTACTAAGGCGCTACCGTCTTCAGTTGAAGTGGTTTTATCTGATGTGAAAAAACCGCCATCAAGACCTTGATTTTCAAAAGCAGTGTAGTCTGGCCCGTAGTCAGTAAAGGTCCAATCAAAGGCAGCAGTGAAAAATGCTTTTGCCGCATTAATATCTTTAGCCGGAAATTCTACGTAATTAATTTTTTCATGAATATTCATAAATTCTACCTATCAGTCTTAGAGCTAAATCGGTATGCGATATTTGTTAATCGTATACTTTTTTTGTAATACACTCGATATAAATTCTGTCATCTATATACAGTATAACTGCTCGATATTCTGTGCATCGAGATAGTAAATTTATCAAACAATAAAGGGGCAATCCATGACGACTTCATACGACATTAAAGGAAAAACAGCATTAGTAACGGGTGCAAATCGCGGCATTGGAAAAGTGATTGTAGAAACCTTAATAGATAAAGGTGGCGTTAAAAAAGTTTATGCAGCCGTTAGAAATCTAGACTCAGCTAAACCTTTAATAGACCAGTACGGAGATCAAGTTGAGGTTATTTTAATTGATTTAGAAAAACCAGAAACAATAAAGCAAGCTGCAACTAAGGCGACGGATGTAGATATTATAGTAAACAATGCGGGCGTGCTCAAAACATCAACACCTTTAGATGCAAATGCTTTGGACAGCATGGCGTATGAAATGGATATGAATGTATCGGGTTTAGTAAGAATGGCTCAAGCCTTTGCACCGGTATTAAAAAAGAATGGGGGTGGAGCATTAATTCAACTTAATTCATTGGCATCGATAAAGAGTTTTGCACCCTTTGCAACCTACAGTGCATCTAAGGCAGCAGCATATTCAATTACGCAAGCCTTGCGTGATCTTTTAAAAGAGCAAGGAACAACGGTTGTGAGTGTGCACCCAGGACCAATAGCCACCGAGATGGCTGATGCAGCTGGTATCGGCGAAATTGCAGAACCCCCTAGCCTAGTTGCGGATAGTATTCTTGAGGCGCTTGAAAAAGGAGAGTTCCATGCGTTTCCTGATTCTATGGCAAAACAATTTGAGGGTGAATATCAAGGATTTGCAGAAAATATCGTTAATGCCAATCTACTAGGGTAATAATTTTCAAACTGAGAGCGAAAAGAGTGTAATGCTCTTTTCGTTTTTTATTTTCCCATTATAAGTAATGACGAAAACATTAGTGCTTCAGTCTCACCAGCTGCCTTTGCCTGCAAAATGGATGCAGAAGTGTGTAGATTCTGTAAAAAACTGGGCTGAAACTAATAGTTTCGATTATAAATTTATCGGCGATGAGCTATTTGATCATGTGTCTGCTGAAATTTTAGAAAAAACTAAGAATCAACGTGTGATTGCCACAGATTTGGCGCGTTTGATTGCACTTAAAAGCTATTTGGCTGAAGGGTATGAAACGGTAGTTTGGTGTGATGCTGATTTCCTTATATTTTTTCCAGAAAAGTTTAATCTTCCTGATGAAAAATACGTAATAGGGCGAGAAGTATGGGTGCAGAATGCAGATGAGGCTTCAAATAAGCTCACTGCATATGTGAAAGTTCATAATGCTTTTATGATGTATAAACAAGAAAATGCCTTTCTAGATTTCTACATCGATACGGCCGAGCGTCTGTTGGCAAAAAATAAAGGTAGTATGCCACCTCAATTTATTGGACCAAAGCTGCTAACGGCTATTCATAATGTTGTGCAGTGTCCAGTGCTAGAAGCGGCAGGTATGCTAAGCCCATTGGTTATTAAGGATATCGCCAATGGAGGCGGCTCAGCGCTTGATTTGTTCCAACAGAAATCTTCACAGCCTATCGCTGCAGTTAATTTATGTGGTTCTTTATTTGAGAAAGGTGAAGTGAGTGCTGGTGAAATTGATAGCTGTATTCTTGAATTACTAAAGTTGTCGTAAAATTATCTCTTAAAAGTCGGTTTATTTGGCTTTTTCTCGATTAGAGATTGGAACTATTTTCTTGGCTTCGTGAAATAGTTTTTCAAGTTCGCGAATTCTTGTTTCTTGTGTGGATAGCTCATTGCGTAGAGGTGAAACTTGTTCTTTGGCCTGAGTTAGCACATTTTCAAGTGAAGTGATTTTGCTGTCACGTAAATTAATCGAAGTGTTATAGGACTCTAGTCGCTCTTCTTGTGCAATTAGCTCTTGTTCAAGCGTAGAGATCTTATCGTCTCGTAAGCGAATATTTTTTTCCAGGTTTGGAATGGCTTGATTAGCATTTTCAATTTTAGTTTGTAAGCTATCAACTACCATGCGAGCCTCGCTCATCTCGGTTTCAAGCAATCGTGTGTGTGTACGTTCAGCTTCTATTGTTTGGTTAAGCTTTTTAACTTTATTTTCACGATCAACCAGCTGGCTCTGGATTTTTGTTAGTTCAGCTAATTGAAGTTCTTGCGCTTGAATTTTGATTTCATGTAGTTCAATAGATTTCTTATCTTTCTCTATTTGTTTCTGTAATAAGTTTTCTCTTTCGGTGCGCTGTTCCACTTCACCGGTAAGCTGGTAGATTTTATTATCAGAGTGGCCTAGCTCATCTTGCAACTTTTTTAGCTCAACACCACGACTATTGAATTCTTTACTAATAGAGTTAAACGATAAAATCTGACTATCTAATTCTTCAATTCGATTGGTTAAATGAATGCGTTGATCTTCAAGGGCTTTGCTTAATGTTTGATTATCGCTATCTGCTTGTTTGAGCTGTGTTCTTATTTCTTGAATATCAATAATCTTAGAGCGCAGTACAGAAATTTTCTCATTATGGCTTTCAATTTGACTATCACGTTCTTGTAATTGTTTGCTAAGAGCTCGGTTGTCTTCGTCCGCACGATCAAGTTGTATTTTTAAAGGTTCTAAGTCAGAAATACTTTCACGTAGAAAGGAAATTTCATCATTAAGGTCTTGAATCTCAACTTCATGTTCTTGATGATTTTTGCTGAGAGTATTGTTTTGTTGAGTAGCCTTACCAAGTAAAGTTTTTAATTCGGTAATCTCAGATGGTTTGTCTTTAATATCATCGATGAGTTTGGCTTGTTCATTTGAATATTCGACTGCAGTTTTTAGTTTGGCTTGTAATTCATCACGTATAGAACTAGCAGCTTCATAAGCAGAACGAAGTGAAGCTAATTCATTTTCGGATGCACCAAGTACGGGAATCTCAAGACCTAGCTCAAGCTCATGTGTATCGGCTTGTTGCTCTTTTGATGGGGAATCCAGAGTGGTCATTAAGATATTCTCTCCCTAAATATAAATCGATGGGCTGTACGCTAAAAATCAGCTGTAGTTTTCCCTTAACCATATGAATCTTAATACATTTGGCGATGAATATTAACCAATAAGTATGCTCTCGAACTTGCTGGAAAATTGAGCAATTAGGTACATAATTCATTACTTTTTATATGGATCAATTCACAAAATATCAGTTAGTTATAGCCTTTTTTAGTGTATATAAAGAATTTTTGTGAAATACGTCAACCCTACGGCAGTACTAAGCGTTGTAGGCAGTATCAATAGCGAAAAGTAGAGGAGAAAAAAGGATGAACATTAAGAAACGGCTCATATTAATACCAGTAGGGATGCTGCTTTTAATTGCCACGGTACCCTCACATGCCAGCGGTGTGTATGGAAATGTAGGTTATAACGATTATCCATGGAGCATACTGGTTGGCTATAACGGTGGATACGGTTATGACCGAGGACATAGGCATGGGCCTAGCTGTGGACACGGAAACTACAAACGCCACTACAAACGTCATTATAAGCGCCATCATGATTATGGGCATCACTATGGCCATCGTTATCGACACCATTACAAGCACAAGAGACATCACTATAAGCGTGATCGACATCATTACGATAGACATCGTGATCGTCGACATCATGCTACTCATGATCGACACAGAGATCGACATGAATATCGCCGAGATCGTCACCGAGACAGACACGACTCACGTGATAGAAGAGATCGTGGACGAGATGGTGATCGAAGAGACCGACGTCGTGATCGTAGATAAACTGCTCTAATTATTTAGCTAATTAAAAAAAGCCCTGCATAGCAGGGCTTTTTTTATGCAAGTTTTTAAAAAATTTAAACCTAAGTAAATATCTGTAAGATTCCCCACATGTTAAAAGCAATGCAACATCGATGGGCAGAAGAGAGTGGATACCGTGAAGTTTTAGTAATATCAATCCCTTTAATTTTAAGCACTGGTGCTTGGAGTATTTTATTATTTTTCGATCGTATGTTTCTCGCTTGGTATTCACCTGCCGCAATAGCAGCCGCAATGCCAGCAGGGATGACAAGTTTTGCAATGTTGTGTTTTTTCATTGGAACGGCAGCGTATGTAAATACATTTGTTGCACAGTATTACGGAGCAGAAGAGGACCATAAAATTGGTGCTATCGTATGGCAAGGTATTTACTTCAGTGCAATGTCGTTAGTAGTGATTATTCCTGCCTACTTCTTAGCCAGTAAATTCTTTGCAATGGTAGGGCATGCGCCAGAAGTGCAAGTACAAGAAACGCTGTATTTTGAAATATTAATGTATTCAGCCATGTTTATGGTGCTGAATAATGCATTAGGGAGTTTCTTTTCGGGTCTTGGGAAAACAATGGTTGTAATGTGGGTAAGTGTAATAATTACCATCATCAATATAGCGCTAGATTATATTTTCATTTTCGGAAATTTTGGGTTCCCTGAAATGGGCATTCGCGGTGCTGCTACAGCAAGTAACATCGCTGTCATATCTGGTGCGCTACTATATCTATACCTAATTTTTCAAAAAAAATACCGTGCTAGGTTTAATTTAACATCCTCTTGGAAATTAGATAGATCGCTATTTAATAGATTGATCTACTTTGGCGCTCCAAATGGACTTAGATTATTTATTGATATGACTGCCTTTACTGGGTTTCTTTTGATTGTCGGAACGCTTGGCACATATGAAGGTGTAACTACTAACATCGCATTTAATATTGAAGCACTATCTTTTCTGCCGATGGTGGGAATGATGATAGGAGTTGCAGTCATCGTTGGTCAAAGACTGGGTGAAAACAAACCTGAACTTGCAGAAAAAGCAGCATGGTCTGCAATTCATCTTGCACTCGCATTCTTTGGTGTACTTGCAGTGTTGTATTTAACCGTTCCTAAAATGTTTATCTACCCATTCACCTTGCACGGAGGATTAAGTGAGTTAGATAACAGTGTTGAAACCATTGTGGTGTTATTAAGATTTATTGCATTCTTTTGCCTGTTTGATGCAATCTTTTTAGTGTTCCTAGGTGCATTAGAAGGCGCAGGGGATACGCATTTTATTATGAAAATGAGTATTCTAATTTCTATATTTTTATTAGTCGTACCCTGTTATTTGTACATACGATATTTTGATGCAAAGTTACTAGGACTTTGGTGGATTATTACTTTAAATGTAGTGATTTATTGCTTGGTATTTTTCTGGAGATTTAAAACCGGCCCATGGAAAAGTATGCGGGTGATATCAGATTAAATATTCATTGTAATCCTGGCATAGAAATAAAATCGGGTAGTTCCTTAATGCCTGCAATCCACTTATTTATATTAGGGTAAGGATCTAAAGAAACTTTACCTTCGTATGCAAGTGCAATGTAGGGGAAGCAGGCAATGTCAGCGATGGTCACGCGATTTAATTCCAGCCAATCTCTATCAGCAAGATGATTATTGATTATGGTTAAAATAGAGCTGCTTTTCTCCTGCGCTTTTTTGATGTCTATATCCAGTTTAAATTTATAGTGAGCTCTTGCATCCATTGGGCCGCGCGCAATTTCATTACATGCAGTAGATAGCCATTGCATCACAAGTGCCATTTCATCTGGTTGGTTAGGGAACCAATCTTGAGTACCATATTTTCTTGCCAGATAAACAAGAATCGCTTGAGAATCACGTAAGACGAGATCACCATCTTCAAGAACGGGAATTTCACCTAAAGGATTTTTCTGTAAATATGCAGGAGATTTATGTTCCTTGTTGGCAAGATCGATGGGTACTATTTCGCAGTCCATTTTTAGCAAAGATAAAAACAGACGTACCTTATAACAATTTCCTGAAAAATCGACATTGTGCAGTTTCATAATGACACTCTCTTAGTATTTCTATCCTCTACAAGATTATTGTAGTCTTTACTTTGCAACTCTACATATTTGAATTTACTATAGTTACTAATGCTATAGAAAACCCTGATTGTATTCATAGCAATATACTATTTGTTACTTAAGAGTCGCTTCAAGTAGCATAAAATAAAGTTCGCCATACTCACAGTAGTGTGCGGTGGTTAAATCAGCTCTATGAGCAGAATATATAAACTCTTGTTCATATCTGCGGTCAATAGCGATCGTTCAAATTGTTCTATGTTTCAAAAATAAAATGAATAATAAGTGAGGCACCATATGGCAAATAAAATACTCTATACGCCTGAAGAAGTTCAAAGATTAATTACCAAAGGCAATACCGTAGTGGTCGATATTCGTGATGAAGAAGACTACAAAGAGAATCACATTCCTGGCGCAGTAAGCATTCCTGATATTTTTTACTATTTAGCAGAAACATCAAATGAAGGTTTGCAAGAAGTACAAGATAAGTTTCAAGCACTGTTCTCAGCAGCAGGAATAAACGCTGACAAAACCGTTATTATTTATGAAGATGCATTTGATAGTCGCTATGGCGGGTCTTGTCGAGGGTATTGGTTATTAACTTATTTGGGTCATCCGAATACAGGCATTTTAGATGGCGGCTTTTCTGCTTGGTTGGAAGCAGGCATGTCTGCAGACGATGAAACTCCAAATCCTGAGCCATCAAATTTCGAACTTAATCTACGTGAAGATATTATTGCCACGAAAGAAGTGGTGCTCGCATCCTTAGTAGACTACAGAATAAAATTACTCGACAACCGTGATCGAGTTGAGTGGGTGGGTAAAAGTTCTTCACCCTATGGCGTAGATTTTGCACCACGCAAAGGTCGTTTACCCGGTGCGCGCTGGATAGAGTGGTACAACTTTATGGAACGTGGCAGTGGCATTCCCTATTTCAAATCACCCGAAAAAGTGCGCGCCATGTGTGCAGAATATGGGTTATATCCTGATGACGATATTATAATTTATTGTTTCAAAGGTGCACGGGTTTCCAATACCTTCGTTGCTATGAGGCTGGCGGGATTTAAGCATATGCGCAACTACTTCGGTTCTTGGAATGAATGGTCTCGGGATGATACGTTACCCATAAATGCAGAAGTATTGCCTGATTAGTTTTCTATTAGATAATTAATGGGAAGCGGTCTGTAAGAAGAGCTCTGATTACTTTTCTTGTACTTACGTGGAAAGGCAGAAGCACTTATACTCTTTGTAATAATCAATTAACCCTAACTAATGAGTTAGTGTTAATTTTATAAATTGACAAAGTAGTAGTGTTTCACTAATTTGTTTGTATAAGTAATAAGAACAGCGAGCCTAAGATGCTCATCTCACGTGTCATGTAATAAATTATGATTGGACGTATTCCAGGTCCAGCACTTCTGTGGTACTCCATTATCATTTTTGGAGCTGCAAGTTCCATTGTCCATATCCTTGCAGAACTCGGCACTCAGCACACGGTGGATGGCCGTAACGTCATATCATTTTGTAATTTGCTATTTGCAGGTAATGCTTGTGCAGTAATCGTGTTATATGCAGTTCACCGCAAGCAATGGACCATGGAAAATTTGCGCAAACTTACAAATTTAGAGTGGTTGTTTCTAGTTATTTTAGCACTGCTTGCTAATTGTCTTGCACCATGGCTATTTTTTGTAGCAATAGAAAGCACCATGGTGACCAACGTTGTGTTAATTAGTCAAATTGAACCTCCATTGTTACTTTTTTTAGCTTGGTTGGTGTTTAAAGATCAAATTAGTAAATGGTCATTCATAGGCTCGATAATATGTTTGCTAGGGGTTGCGTTAATTGCATTACTACAACCGCAAACAGAAGGCTTAATTATTGGTCGGGGTGAGGTTTATGCAGCCCTTGCAGCGGTAATTTATGCGGTGTCCATCGTGCTTGCAAAATTATTTCTAAAAAATGTACCGCTTGGAATTTTTAGTGTATTTAGAAGCGCAGTGGGCACGATTGTATTTTTTATCATAGCCTCGTATCTATTTGGCCTGGGTCATTTTGTTGATATAGGTTCGCCTTTTCTTTGGAAATGGATGTTGGTGTATGGCGGCATTATTATCGTATCCGGTCAACTAGCATGGGATACCGGTGTACGGAAATCACAATCCACTGATGTATCGCTAGCTACTTCATTTGCTCCGGTATCCGGTGTACTCGCCGCATATTTAATCCTTGGAGAGCAACCTAGCTCCGCACATTATATTGGTGGCGCAGTGTTATTAAGCGGCATTGCAATTTTTTATATGCAACCTTGCAAAAAATTCATCAAGAAAAACTACAAGATGAAGGTATATCAGAAAAAAAGGCTGTGCCTAGCCTAGAAGCAGAATGCAGAACAGGATTTAAAGGTGTTTAGTGGTAATGAACTAACGTAGTTCATGTGAATAAAACTTGGAGAAATATTATGTTTGCGAATTTAATTAAAATAACGCTACTGGGTGAGCGACGCTGGGAATGGTTGCCTATCTTGGTTGCACGCGTATCGCTGGGTTTGTTTTTTGCAGTTTCAGGCTACAACAAACTTTTTAATGAAGAGAAACATGCAGGATTAATCGAACTGATGATGGAAATCGGCGTGCCGCTGCCTGAATTTATGGCATTGTTTTTGGCATGCGTAGAGTTCTTTGGTGGTTTAATGCTTATGGTAGGTTTTTTGTCTACATTTGTATGTATCGCGCTAACCATTGCTATGATTGTAGCCATCGCCACAGTAGAAATTGAACATATAATACCAAAAGGTATTGGCCCGTTAGACTGGATGAGCTGGTTTCTTTACTTGCCACAAGTGATGTACATAATTCTATTTGGTTGGTTGATAACTACGGGACCTGGGAAATTAAGTTTGGATTATTTCTTAGCAAAAAAACTGGGTATGGATAATGACAGCTGAGACATAAATAGATTTAAGTACCACAAAACGTTTTGTAAGCACCAAATGTTTCTGGTGCGGGTTGCGCGTATTCATCTTTTCCTGTTTGCAACAGATGCGGCTTGCTAAGAGTGTCTATTAAAGTTTCGAATTTAGAGTAGTCCGCATGAGAAACAGCCGCGTCTAGAGCTTCTTCCACTTTGTGGTTACGAGGAATGTAGAGCGGGTTAACTTGATTCATTAGCTGAATGCTTTTATCTGTATTTTGTGTCTCGTGACGTAACCGTTCGCGCCATCGCTCCACCCACGGTTTAAATAAAGAAGCATCATCAAATTGTGTGTAGGCAGCCTGTTGCGTGTCTGGTAATTCATGGTCTTGCAATAGAACTGCAAGATTGCGAAACAACAGTGTAAAGTCAACCTGTTGTCCATCCATGGTCGCTAGTAAATCGTTAATCAGTGCTAAATCATCTTCTTCAGAAGTACTCAAGCCTATTTTTGCGCGCATGCTTGTTAACCAGTGTTCGGTATATTTTTCTGGAAAAGCATTAATCGCTTCAGTCGCTAATTCAATGGCACGCTCATTATTATCGTCTATCAACGGTAATATGGTTTCTGCCAAGCGTGCTAAATTCCATTGCGCAATAGGTGGCTGATTCTGATACGCATAACGACCTTGTCTATCAATAGAACTGAATACCGTATCGGGTGAGTACACATCCATAAATGCACAAGGGCCGTAATCAATAGTTTCACCTGATACCGTCATATTGTCGGTGTTCATCACGCCATGAATAAAACCGACCGACATCCATTGTGCAATGAGGAATGCTTGTGCGTCTGAAATAGCAGTTAATAAAGAAAGATATAAACTTTCAGATTCTTTTAGTTCTTGCCTCAATTTAGGATAATGCCGCGCAATTGTATAATCGGCTAACTGTTGTATTTTTTCGGTTTCACCGCGTGCTGCAAAATACTGAAACGTCCCTACACGAATATGGCTCGCGGCCACACGGGTAAACACTCCACCAGGTAAAATATCTTTATTGCGCGTCACTTGTTCACCCGTAGTGACTGCAGCGAGTGCACGTGTGGTTGGAATGCCAAGTGCGTGCATAGCCTCGCTTACAATATATTCACGTAATACAGGTCCTAGTGCAGATTTTCCATCACCTGCACGCGAATAAGGAGTTCGGCCTGAACCTTTTAGTTGAATATCAAAACGTGCACCGTTGCTATCAACAATTTCACCTAATAACAAAGCTCGGCCATCACCTAACTGCGGTACAAATCCACCAAACTGATGACCTGCATAAACTTGAGCGAGTGGTGATGCGCCCTCCGGTGCAAGATTTCCAGAAAATATTTCTGTTTGTTGTTCTTCGCTAAGACATGAAAGATCTAAACCAAGTTGAGAGGCAAGCGCAGTGTTTATTTTAATGATTGAAGGTGCTGGTGATTTTGCACTTTGATATGGGGAGTAAAACCCCTCAAGTTGCTTTGCATAAGTATTGTCAAAGTTAAAAAGCATATTGGATCGTCAATTTCAGTTACAAGCGGCATCTAAGATTCAATGATTATCACATATACTGTAAGGATATGGATTACTTCTGGCCAATAATAATAGGGCTCTGCTTGCTAGGGCTGTATCTATTTAAGCAAGAGAGTGTAAGCATCCAATTTGCATTTCAGCAACTAGCCTCTCAATACAATGGCAATGTAAAGCACGGAATCATCCATTACCCTCAGCTATTTTTCCCCCACCAAGATCTAACCATTCAAATTTCTGCCATGCCTCATGAGCATGGTGCATTTACCTATGTGCATTTTTCTACCCATCAGTTTTCTGAAGATTGTGTATTTAAAATAATCAGTAGATCTACGCCAACAAAATATTTAGAAACAGATAAAAATTTAAGAAAACAAAAAACGAGTATTGAAGAGTTTGAAAAAAAATTCACCCTGCGAGCCAAACATGATGACTATCTAATTGCCTTGTTAACCAGTGAGGTTTGTGATGCGCTCTCACAACTGGATGCTAAGTACAGTATTGAAGTGCGATATATTGAAGATAACTATGTAGATTCTTTGCATAATAATGAATCATTCAGATTTGATCTTCATATAGATCAAGTATTAACAAAAAAAGAAGCGTACGAGCAACTTATCCAGGTGACGTTATTGATAGTTAAACAAATGGAAAAAATAAAGCGTTAGTAAATACCTATATGCCTACTTGCAAACAAAAAATTCATGCTTCTCAAGATCAGGTATTTAATTACCTAAGTGATCTGCAAAATGTGGTAGATCTATATAAAGATAAGCGCTCCATCAAGACCATAAATGATCTAGGTAGTGCCTGCTATGGAAAAAAATACCGTTACGAAGTAGAAAGCAAACACAGTGCCAGTCTTAGAAAGCAGGTGTTCACAGTAGAAATAATAGAGTATGAGCCATTTGAGAAGATTGCATGGTCAGTGAAGTTTGATCGTAGAACCAGTTTAGATAAAAACACAACCTATATACCAACCACAGTGTTGTTGAACTGCATATTAAAACCAAAAAGTGATTATACCTTAGCTTTAGTGGATGTTGATTTTGAAATGCAAGCTTCTTGGTGGATTAAGTTTATGTTTCAGGCGGTGATTCGTATATTCCAAACCAAGATATGTAAAGTGCTGGTAGAGGTTCGAAAAGATATTGAGCTTAGGAGCACTTAGAGTGCTATATCTACTTCTTAGCTTTAGCTAATTGTTTATTAGCCCATACTTTCCAAGCATCTGATACATGCTCTGCCTCAAGTATGCGCTCGGCTTCGTCACGGTCTTTTGTATAGATGCGAAACACATCTTTAATGGTTAGATCATGCTTTGGTTTTTCGATAACTTTTATTTCATCACCGGTTCCAACATCACCTTCTTGAATAATGCGCAGGTAAGTGCCGGGTCGTAACGCTTGAGTGAATTTTTTAGGGAAGGTTTTGTCCTTCATGCGCACTCCAAAGCGCCAACAAGGAATTCTGGGTTCAGACACTTCCAAAATCGTGCTGCCAATCTGCCAGTGTTCACCTACTAACGCATTATTAACATCAATCCCTTGTGTGGTGAGATTTTCTCCAAACTGACCAGGCTCAATGTCTTGTTCAATTTGCTGTTCCCACCATTGCAGGTCTTCAATGGCATAAGCATAAAGGGCTTTATCAACTCCGCCATGCGCTTCACGGTCAGCTTGATCATCGCCTTCTAAATTAACGCCTTTAGCTGCAACACGACCGGTGACCGGTACCTTCCAAATAGCGCTAATCGCAGTTCGCCCTTTATATTCAAATTCTCTAGGCGTACCCACATTAATAGAAAGTAATTTAGCCGATGCTTGATTCATGTATACCTATCTTACGCCTGGTAAATAGGATTACGTAGTCCATATTTCACACATAAGGAGTATTATTTGTAATAGAACCAATCACACATAGGTCTATAAACATAGAAAAAGAATAATTAAGTCAGAATATTTAGTTAAGAAAAATAGGAAAAGAATAATGAAAAAATATGACGCCATTGTTATCGGCGCAGGCCAAGCAGGCCCTTCTTTGGCTGCAAAGCTTGTATCCAAAAACCTAAAAACGGCCATTATTGAACGTAACTTATTTGGCGGTACTTGCGTAAACACTGGGTGCATTCCTACCAAAACGTTAGTGGCCAGTGCGCGTGCAGCACACATGGCGCGTCGCGGAGATGATTTTGGAGTGGATATCACGGGCGATATCAAAATGGACATGCAAAAAGTCAAAGCCAGAAAAGATGCCGTGGTACAGCAATCTAATCAAGGCGTAACCGGTTGGATGAAAAACATGGAAGGCCTAGATGTGTATGAAGGGCACGGCCAGTTTGAAAGTTCAAATGTAGTAAGTGTAAACGGCGAGCAACTGCAAGCCGATAAAATATTTATCAATGTAGGTGCGCGTGCACGTGTGCCTGAGATGCAAGGCTTAAATGAAATTGAATATTTCACCAACTCCAACATCATGGATGTCGATTTCTTGCCCGAACACCTGATTATAATCGGGGGCAGTTATATCGGCTTAGAGTTTGCGCAAATATACCGTCGTTTTGGTAGCGAAGTTACGGTAGTTGAAATGTCAGATCGACTTATTCCAAGAGAAGACGAAGATGTATCCGAAACCGTAAAAGAAATTCTAGAAAATGAAGGTGTCAATATACGCCTCGATGCAGAATGTATTAGCTTTTCTAAACAAGGTTCTAACATTGCAGTAACGGATAGCTGTAATAATGAAAAACATGAAATTATCGGCAGCCATGTGTTGCTCGCCGTAGGGCGGGAGACCAATAGCCATGATCTAGGGTTAGATAAAGCAGGTGTGAAGGTTAATAAATTTGGAATCATCGAAGTCGATGATGAACTTCAAACCAATGTTCCAGGAATATGGGCGATTGGAGAGTGCAATGGCAAAGGTGCCTTTACACACACCTCATATAATGACTATGAGATCGTCGCCGATAATTTATTCGACGCCAAAACACGCCGCGTGAATGACCGCATCATGTGTTACGGGTTGTTTATCGACCCACCCTTGGGCCGTGTAGGTTTAACCGAACAGCAAGTGAAAGACTCCGGCAAAAAAGCACTGGTAGGAAAGATGATGATGTCACGCATCGGTCGCGCCAAAGAGCGCGGTGAAACGCAAGGTTTTATGAAAGTGCTCATCGATGCAGAAACGGATGAAATTTTAGGCGCGAATATTTTGGGGATTGGTGGGGATGAAATTATTCATTTATTTATCGACACCATGTATGCAAAAGCCCCTTATCATGTCATTAAAAATGCAGTGCATGTGCATCCAACGGTTGCAGAGCTCATTCCAACCATGTTGCAAGATTTAAAAGAACTAAATTAGTACCTAATAAAAATAAGAGGGCCTGACCATATATATCGAATGTAGATTGATCTATGTTTGTGGCTGGATTGGTTTAATAGCCTGCATTTTCTCTCTTTCTGTGCATGCTAATGATTCAGAGATAGTGGAGATTCAGTCCTATAGGCTATCTCCAAAACTTAATAATATTCCTGCTAATGTAACCGTAATAGGTCGTAACGATATCGAAAATGATACAGCTCATAATGTAGCTGAATTATTAACGCATTATGGTTTGCATGTTGAACAAGCAGCAGGGCCAGGTAGCTTAAGCTCTATATATGTACGAGGAGCAGATCCTAATTTTACGTTGGTGCTAATCAATGGTGTAAAAGTGAATGATCCCACCAATAGTCGTGGCGGTTCGTTTGATTTTTCCAGTCTTAATATAGACACCATAGAACGCATTGAAATTATTAGAGGACCCCTATCCTCTACCTATGGCTCATCGGCGCTTTCAGGTGTCATTAATATCATTACCACACAGTCAGACACAGAAACAGACGCCACTGTGAAGGTCGTTAAAGGTGAAAGTGGACTCCATTCTATTTCATCCACATTTTCCCAAGATTCAGATCAGTTTAAATTTAGCATGACCGGTGCTTATAATGATTCAGGAGAACAAGTACGCGGTACAGAATTAGAAAGTCGCAGTAGAGATGTAACAGGCGCTTGGATTTTTAGTGATGCCACACAATTAAAATTTCATACACGCTATTACGAAAGTGATGGCTCATCCTTTCCAGAAGACAGCGGTGGTTCAGACTTTGCAGTGAACCGAACTGTCGATAAACGAGATGTGTTTGAATCCGTAAGCAATTTCGAACTGATACATAATGTGAGTAGTCTTTTGGAGCTCTCCTTTAAGGGTTCATTATTTCACCACGAAGAAGATACGAAATCACCTGGTGTGGCGCCGGGTATACGTGACCCCTTCGGGATTCCAATAAACAGTAGTGATAGTGAATTTACCCGGTACGTGTTTACAACCAGTGGCTTATTTACCACTGCACACAATGTCACCAGCGTGGTAGGAGTGAATGTTGAAGTTGAAGAAGGGGATACAAAAGGCTTGTTAGATTTTGGCTTTGTTCAGATGCCAACCGATTTTGATCTAGAACGTACCACATACTCTGCCTTTGCAGAAATAGAAGCATTCGTAGGATCATTTTCATTGCAGTCAGGGTTGCGCTTTGATATGCCGGAAGATTTTAGTAATCGTGTTAGCCCAAATATTGGGGTGAAGTATCAACTTCCAAATTTAAATTCAAATTTAAGAATGAATTGGGGTAAAGGTTTTAAGTTGCCTAGTTTTTTTGCACTCGGCAACCCAATTGTCGGCAATGCAGAAATTAAGCCTGAAACCAGTGAAACGTTTGAGTTGGGTATGGACACCAATATTTTAAATGATAAAGGGCAAGTCAATGTAACGTTATTTACGCAAGAATTTGAAAACATCGTCGACTTTGATGTAGGCCCCCCACCCAGCTTGGTGAATCGAAGCAAAGTCAATGCAAAAGGAGTGGAGTTTGCACTGTCATTTTTTCCCACAAAGAAATTATCGAGCCGAATGTTTATCAATTATATCGACACGAATATAAAAGGCAGTGAAGATGAGTTATTAAACCGTCCGGAGTGGCGAGGTAGTGTATCGATAAATTGGCAGGCGAAAGACAATGTAAGCTATAACGTAAATGCTGTTTATGTAGATGATGTAGAAGATAGTGCTATACCCACAGGGCGCGTCACGCTTGAAGACTACACACAAGTAGATGTTTCCGCAGTTTGGAATGCGTATTCAAATTTAGATTTGATATTCGCAGTTGATAATGTATTTGACTCAGACTATGAAGAAACAATAGGCAACACAGCTGCAGGTATTGCGGCTAGCATTCAATTACGTGGGAATTTTTAGTATCTATGCATTCAATCGAGTCTATGTACCTGGATGTACAAGTGTCGTGATAGATAGGATGCCGAGAACGGCTGACTCCTATCGAAATTCGTTATTAAATATTAATGTATTCAATTCACCAGGTTTATCCTGGATATAGCGCCATCTATGAAGCACGCATCATGATTGAAAAAAACTCTAGCTATAATTGACACGAGTCTTTTCTAGCATAAATAAGGAGATTTCTAATATGCTCATCACTCAACGGATTGCAACGTTAATTCCACTTGTTTTAATCTTTTAAGTAGAGATTACTAATCTGCATAGCCATAAATAAATCAGAGTAAAGCAAATATGGATATCGATCCAAATACACCTCTAGATAAAATTGAATTTGATGATCCAAATGAAGAATTATTCTTTGCAATTGCCTGGTGTGAACAACCCGGTGTAAGCGGAGATTTTATTTCTAAAATCAAGCATGCACTGAAAAATGGTGCAGACGTTAATTCATTTTCAGAAGATGGCGCAACACCCCTTACAGAAGCTATCGAAGGCGGCATGAGTTCCTCTAAGGCCGTTAAAATATTATTAGAAAATGGTGCAGATTCCTCACTAAGAGACAAAAATGATATTACCCCGTGGGGCATCTGTATCGCTCGACTAAGTGATAATGTAGTTAAAGATAGAATGGAAAAGATCAAAAAACTACTAATTGAATATGATGCAGATCAAAGTGACGAAGTGTTTTTGAAATTTACAAATGCTGTAATGAATAAAAACTACGAACAAGTGCAGCAATTTATAGACAACAAGATAGATTTAACTTCTCAACAAATAAATCCATTAAGTAACGCGGTTCGCAATCAAGATATTAAAATGATGAAGTTACTGATCGCAGAAGGTGTTAATCCAGATGGAAACCTTACAGATGAAAATGACGAGACCTGTCTAATCACGGCAGCAGGTTTTGGAAGCTTAGAGATGGTGAAGTTGTTGGTTAATGCCGGTGCAGATACGACTAAATACGCATATGGCGATCATAAATACACAGCTGATCGAGTAGCGCGAGAAGGTGGTTATCAAGAGCTTGCAGACTGGTTAATCCAACAGATGCCTAGTGAGCTAATTAAAAAGCGCAAAGAAAAAGTTAATGCGATTAATCCAAAGTTAAAAGAAGTATATGAAAAAGGTACTAATGGAATTAATTATGAAATTACCAATGAAGATGTAATCGAAAAATTAACGAAGTGGGATGAGCAATACACAATAACCATTTTAGAAATAGAAGCAGATCGCCTCACGGTTCAATTTGAAAATTTACCAGAAAACTTAGAAGCATTAGCGAATGAAATGTATGAGTTTTGTCCCGATATTATCGATCAAGGCTATGGTTGTATGGAAGACATGCTAGAAATGTCGCAAGAAAATGGTCATGAAATTCCTGCTTGAGCAGAAAAGTTGCTCGAAGGAATCGACTTTAGCGATGAAAATTATGGCTTAATACTATTGCAACGCGACTTAAAAGAAAAAAACGCTATGGGATTTTGGTGGGATTAGACTAAGTTAAATTAAATATATCAATTAAAAGGAGTCTGACCTCAATTTATTCCTTAAATCAATAGAGCCTGAAATTGTTAGTTATTTTGTGCAGATTTTAGCTCTAACTCTTCCCATAAACAGGCACCGCAGCACCCGTCACGCCTTTTGCTTGCTCTGAACATAGGTGCAAAATTTCATTGGCTAAATCAGTCGTAGGTACCCAGTTACTAAAATCAGCATCCGGCATATCATTTCTATTTTGTTGTGTATCCACCGTTCCCGGTAAAATACAATTTACATTGATGTTATTCATTTTATGTTCAGCTGCTAGGCTTTGGGTGAGCGTAACTACAGCGGCTTTACTCACACAATACGGTGCCATTTTAGCTTTGCCTTCTACCGCTGCACGTGCAGCAACGTTTACAATTTTGCCTTTTTTCTTTTCAAGCATATGGGGGATCACGGCGCGGCACATTAAGAACACGCTTTTGGCATTCAGGTTGATCATGAAGTCCCAATCGGCTACGGATGTTTCGTGCACCATCGGCCCCATTTTAAAACCTCCAGCAACATTAGCTAGGCAATCTATTTTTCCAAAGCGCTCTATAATTTGTGCGACAGTATTATTTACAGAATTTACATCGGTTAAATCGGTTTCAAACAAACCAACGTTTTTGGCATGTTTCCAACGCGGGTGAGTGAGTTTTGCAAAGCTGATATCGACTAGCGCGATGTCTGCTCCTGCACGAAAGAATAATTCTGCAACGGTTGAGCCCAGTGCACCTGCCGCGCCAGTGATAACTACGGTTTGTCCTGTGTAGTTGAATTTACCCATTTATTTCAATCCATCCATATGAACGGCCTATAAAATATCCACCTAATATTAGCACTACATAGATATAGCCGCAGATTAACGTTGCGACTAGCGCAATCCAAATGAGTCCTTTTAGGCCAAGTAATATATCCATACCCAAGGGTACGATTAAAAATAGGATAGGGGTTAGTAATAGCAATACAATTATTCGTTTAGAGCTCCAACCTTTAATTAGTATTGCAATAATGATTGCAAAAATTATGTACGGTGCTGCGGCATATAAATGTCCTATCGCAGCGATAGCTAAATAAGGTTGCAAGTCACTTTTGAAAAAAGATTTCTCAAATAAAAAAATTAATGCCGCTAAGGTTGCCCCCACAACAATTGGGAAAAGAAGACTGATTCTGAAGTATTTGACATGAGTCATTTTTTGAAAAACTTGTACCAAAAGAAGTTCATTGATAGGTATTCTATCAAAGCTTATTTAATTACTGGGGAGAAGTGACTAATGTTTAGTCAGATTTGGAGGCTTTTTCGCTAAGGTCTCTGGAAAATATCCACTCCATGCAAACCAATAGGCTACATGCCCGGGTAGGCGAGAGAGTTTTTGATTTTTGGGACCGATGAGTTCGTTTTCGGTTTGTTGCCATTCTTGTTTGTCTGCTATGAGTTGGCCGTTTTTTGAAAGTTGAAACTTTTTGCCTTCTGAACGATAGGCACGGACGGTCTCGGTTTTTGCATCCCCAATGAGGACGATGGGAATAATGCCGACTTGGTCGTTTATCACTTTAGTTTGTTCAAACAACTTTAAGGGCCAGGCTTTGTTGGCACCACTAATGCGCAGACCAAACACTTTGTCTTTTTGTTTGAGTGAATCATCTTTTACGCTTGCGGGAAACATGAGTTCATCACTGAAGAAATACGCACCGTAGGCTGCACCGGGCGTGTAGTCTCGTTTAAATCCAGTTTCGGATGACATGATTTTAGTATCAGGGTGTTGTGCTAGCCATTCACCCCAGGTAGTGGTCACCAGTGGCAACACTTCGAGTTCGATATCGTTCTGTACCAACGAACCTACAACTGGTTTACCATTGAATTGATTCCATAGGGAATGGGTTTTTTGGTCATACATGAGTTTGTTAGAGCGATATAAGAATCCTGATGAGCCAAATATAAGTGGGTCTTCATCCGGCGTTATTTTGGTTTTATATAAAATGCCGGAACCACAGAGCGTGCAATAGGCTAACGATACGGAAACGCCGCCGATCATGTCGTTTAGCATTTCATGCCAATCCATAAAGCGGTACGGATAGGCACGGGTATCGCCATTAATAGAAATGCCAAATACGAGTTCATCTTTGCTGATGTAATCGGCTTCCTTTGCAGCAGTCATGAAAGGGTAGGTTAGCGCTGGGATGCCATCTTTGCGTACACCGCCCCACACTATTTCATCTAAACGTATGCTTCGCTGTATATCTTCATGAAAAAAGTCTTGGAAGTTTTTATCAATGCGTTTAGTGATGGTTTTTATAAATAATTCGTTTTTAGCAAATGGTTCGGTGGGGTTGTCTTGCATCCATAGCACCCAATCATGCCAAAGCGGGCCGCTATCTTGTTGGGTGAGCTCTCTTAATAGATGCAGTGTTTGGCTTGAGTCTTCTGGGAAGTAACGCAGGCTACGAATTAGTGCTGGGACGACATCGGTTTTGCCACGTTGTAGCATCCATTGCCTGGCCGCGATACGAATGCTGGTAGCGCCATATAGATCGATGGCATATTCATGTACGGGTTTGTCGCTACTACTATTATTTTCTGTATTTTCTTCTTGGGCAAAAACAAAAGTACTGCAACTAACGAAGAGGAGTATCAGGAAGTACGTTAGTCGCAGCATTTTGGTACGATTTTCTAGTTGTAAATAATAAGTAGTTTATGGCCCGTTATGGCCCGGTGCCGTTTAGGCTCCAATCATATTTTAAGTATTTAGTTTTGTAGTTTCCTTCACTTAAATCTTTTGCGACGTTTTCATCATTTACATATTGCGCAATATATTTTTCAACCGTTCCAGAATGATTGGTAAAGTCGCTTTTAAACCAGTCAAATATTTTTGAAATGGAAGCGATGTTCATAGCTTTATCAAAGTGGTTGCGCATGGTGTCATTAATAAAATACTTTGCGGCTTGGGTGAGTTCTTCATCCAGATTTTCTGCGCTATAGGCTTGTGTGGTGAGTTTGGGACATGAGCTAGAGGCACAGTTAATGGCGAAATGAATGCGCGGTTCGCCAAGAGGAAGTATCACTTCATGTTCAATTTCAAATAAGCTAATGCTTAGGCCATTTACTTGGTATTTGTCTTTTTTGAAAAAACGCATTCTGCTAAAGAATGAGCTGGGTGAGCCACCATTTAGAATGCCTTGAATAACTAATGCATTATAAGCATTAATCCAATACGCCAATTCTTCATCTTGGTTTTCAAAAGTAGCTTTTTCTTTAAGGGTTTCTAGGTAGCTAGCGAATTTTGGGTTCTCATTAATGGTTTTGTAATTCACTTGCCCATTTGTAACACTCTCACTTAATACGTCTGTGAAAGGTTGATGTAGATCATCACTGGCATGGATTGTATTCGCAACCAAACTGGCGACGATTAAAAAAAATGCTTGGGTGAAGAAAGTGTTTATTTTTAACATGTTTCTAGAAGAGTTTTAAGAATGAGTCATTATCGGTAATCAACGTTTGTAGAATTGATGAAAGGACCTTCTTTAATGTAAAACTTCTTTGTTTGAGATGTTGAATGGGTTTCTTTGGTTTGAGGGTTACGTTCTGTATGGTTTAGAAAATATTGCTCTGTCGTTTTGTAAAATTGTTGTCTAGCTTCACTCATGGCTGTATTTCCTGAAATTTGATTAATGCAACGATCATTATGTTGCATGGGTTCTACTCAAGTAGACCCGGGAAGGGGTTGGAATCCTTACAAGTAAGGGGAAAATTTAATCCCTTACTTGTAAGTGGTTCTAATGTTGAGGATGGGTGGTTTAGCTGGCTATTTTCCAGCTACCATCATCTTGGCGGCAGGCAGTGCCATAGGCCGTTTCCGATTCACCGCCCACTTCAACCATGGAGGTGTATTCACGACAGAAGCTGCCATCCGCCATTTCAAAGGTGTTGGTCGGTATCACCGATCCAGCATTACCACTGTCTGGGTTGGACCACATTGTTTCGGTATTAGACTTGTTGGTTTCAAGTGCAGAATACGTGGCTTTTTGCATGGCTTGATGATCATTCGTATCTAAGCGTTTGCCAATATGTGAACCCACCAGCGCGCCACCAATGGCACCTGCCGCTGTGGCCCATACTGTTCCTCGTCCATCGCCGACGGTGGAGCCTAAAATAGCACCAATCGCGCCTCCGGCTACGGTGCCTTGAGTTTGGTTAGTTCCAGGTAAGCTGGCACAGCCCGTCATGGCTGCAAGCATTAATATTAGTATTCCTATTTTATTCATCGCCTTTCTCCTTAAAGTTTCATTTTCTTTTGTTAGTAAAATTTTCTAATGTCCATATCGGTAACGATTGTGGTATCGATTAGAGTAATAGTAGTTACGTGGTTGGTAATAACGGTGACCATAGCGGTTATATCGATGGCCTCTATAATGAGAATTTCCACCTCGGTAATATCGATTGCCGCGATAATGATTGCGTTTCGATTTGTGGCGGTAATTTCGTTTTCCATAATGTCTAGAGTGAGAAGCCTTGCTGAAGTTTAGGGAGGAGTGCAAAGCTTCTGACTCGTAGACCGTACGATGTAAACCTTCATTTAAGTCGCGTGCGTTACTTGCATTAGCAGATAGCAATAATAAAAGAGTTGCTACGGATACAAGTACGACTTCAAGATTAATTTTATTTTGCATGGTAGTTCTCTTTTACTTTACTTCTACTACATCCAATAGAGAGTTGTAATATTCATCACACTTATTGCATTCGCCGTTGTAATCCACCCAGTCTGGGTACTCTTTGCGAATCATTTCGCGAAGGAATAATTCAGCCACTAGATTTAAGTGCTTGTCCAAGTTTTTTGATTTTTCTATTTGGTTCATGTTCTCGCTCCAGTTAAGGTTTAGTTCACAATTTAAAATCTAAGTTCAAATATATTATTATTGACTACTTCTATGTCATCTAAATAGGTATCAGGTTTAACCGAATTTGTTGAGTTCACTAAACTTGAATTCAAATTTAATAAATTAGCGTTATCTCTTGGTGTTTCTACCATATGCATAGCTAATGGTTTCTTAGCGGGTCTTGCGATGCCTGGAAATAACGTCATCTGAAAACGAGGTTCAACAATTTCTTTAAAATTCATTGTTTCGTCATTTATTTCAAATTCACTGGCGGTTGCTGCGCTAGCGCTTATGGTTAAAAGTGCAATGAATATACTTGTATATATAGTTTTCATAATTATGTATGTTTAAAGAGAACGTCCTTGTTCTTGATTACATCCTTATATATTTAAAATCTGCCATTTCGTAGTTTATAAAACGTCATTAAGTGAATCATAAGATTGCTGAAGTGAAGTGATATCCTCTTTCTCAGCATTTTCAACTTTTACATTGAACTGATCCGTTGGGCCTTGAGCCTTAATTTCAGTCATTTCAACTACAGCGGGCTTAACATTGTTCACATCTATATTGCTGAAGTCGCGACCACCTTGGGCTAGTGCCAAGCCGCTTGTTAACAATAATGTAAGAGTTACGATCGCTTTTGTTTTCATGTCCATATTTCCTTTTTGTTAAGTTAATCAGTTACGACTCAATAGACACGGCTAATGGAATATTCATTGCAGCTTATTTGCCTGATTTACGCGCAAAAAATTCATCGTAATGATTCATTTTTTGCATGTAATATATTTGAACGGGTGCCGGTCTTGATAATTAGTCCGTGTGTTTCACGGACTGCTCATAAAATTCTCGAAATGAAGTAATTAATTCGCTATATATAAGGTCTATAGGCCTGTATATGGTTAATTCAACTAAAATTTAGGAGTCATTCAAATGAAAAAACAACATACATTGCCTGCATTGTCGGGTATGACCATGGCGCTTGCGGCGGCAGGTCTTATTGCTGGCTGTACTACTAGTGGGTCGGTTAACAGTGCGGAAACTACCGCTGCGGCGGAAACCGTAGAACTTGCACACTGTTATGGCGTGAACACTTGTAAAGGCCACAATGACTGTGGCACTGCAACGAATGATTGTGGTGGTCAAGCTTCATGTAAAGGCACAGGATTTGTTGCAATGCCGGTTAAGGCATGTGGTGACATCGGTGGAACCGTTAAAGATGAATGGAGAGGCGAAGTCACTACGGCTGATCTTGTTCATTGTAATGGTGTAAATATTTGCAAAGGCCACAATGACTGCGGTACTGCAAATAATGACTGTGCTGGTCAAGCTTCATGTAAGGGAACAGGATTTGTAGGGACTACTGCTAAATCTTGTGGTGATGTTGGTGGAGAGGTTGGCTAAACTAGCTCTACTATATTAAACACCTCCAAGGACCGGGGGAGCATTAACACTTCCCCGGTTTTATTAATATGAATAATAAATTTATTGGTTATGGTCTGGGTCTGCGTACCGTGCACTATCAGCATGTTTTAGAGCACAAGCCGGATGTGGATTGGTTTGAGGTGCATTCTGAAAACTTTATGGTCGCAGGTGGCAAGCCTAAGTATTACTTACACGCCATTCGTGAACATTATCCTCTTGTTTTACACGGTGTGTCGATGTCGATTGGCAGTACGGATCCGTTAGATTTTGATTATTTGAAGAAACTAAAAACCTTAGTGGCTGAAGTTCAACCTGAATGGATTTCAGATCATTTTTGTTGGACTGCGGTAGGTGACATCAATAGCCACGACTTATTACCCATGCCTTATAACGAGGAAGCGATAGATCATCTTGTGGATCGAATTACTCAAGTGCAAGATTTTATGGGCAGGCAGATTTTATTTGAAAATGTGTCTAGTTATTTGACCTATAAAAACTCTGAAATGGAAGAGTGGGAATTTATTAGTGAAATTGTAAAACGTGCGGACTGTAAAATGCTGTTAGATATTAATAATATCTATGTTAGTTCACGTAATCATGGTTTCTCACCACAAGAGTTTCTAAATAATATTGATCCTAATTGTGTTCAACAGTTTCATTTGGCTGGGCATGAAGACTGTGGTGATTATGTAATTGATACGCACGATCATGATGTGCCTGACCCGGTTTGGGATTTATATGCTGATGCTTTGAAACGCTTTGGTCCGGTAAGTGCAATGATTGAGCGTGATGATAATATTCCAGAATTTTCAGAATTACAGGCAGAAATGAACCACGCAAAAGAAATTGCGCAAACGGTTCATCCACAAGCGGCCTAGAAGGGTGGCCTAGAACGATGGATAAGTTTATTTATGTTTGAACTGAGTAAGCTGCAACATGAATTTATGCAACATTTGTTGGATAAAGATTCCGTTATTGCTCAAAATGTAACGCAACAAGGACAGGTGCCTGTTTCTACCCGCTTGGGTATTTATGGCAATGCTTATAAGGTTCGTTTAAAAGGCAGTATCGAAAACGACCACGAAATGCTGGGCATCTATCTAGGAGATGAGCTGTTTGATTTACTGGCTGCGGGATACATTGAATCTAAGCCTTCGCATTACACTTCCTTGCGTGATTTTTGCCAACACTTGCCAGAGTATTTAAGAACGACGGCACCTTTTTCGGATCATCCTATTATTGCCGAGATTGCAGATTTCGAAAGACTGTTATTAATTGCATTTGATGCAGGGAATGCACAAAGAGCGACTATTGAAGAGTTAACTGCAATTCCACAAGAGCAATGGCCGGATTTAACATTACGTTTTCATCCGAGCCTGCAGATTTATACAACCGATTGGAATTCAGTGCCTAGCTGGCAAGCTCTTAAAGCTGAAAAATCTCCACCTCAACAAGAAGAGTTAAAAGCACAATGGTTGATATGGCGTAACCGTGATCGCATTACCGAGTTTCGTTCACTTGCGAATGATGAGCATGCCATGTTGAGCGGTTTTTTACAGGGCAGTAACTTTGCAGAAATTTGTGAAGAGCTGCTTGAGTTTCATGTGGAAGAGGAGGTTGCAAGCCATGCCATACAACATTTAACCTCCTGGCTTAAAATTGGAATCATTTCTTCATTTCAGTAACGATTTAATTCACTTCCTAAACAGCCGTTTCCTGCATTGCCCTAGCTCCTCTAATTTTGTATTCATAGATTAAGTTTTTGCTTAATTATTGGATGTAATAGGTTCTTGGATAGAGAATAGAAATAAAATGAGTTCTAAAATTCTACCTCTAACTAAGGTATCGCCGTACTCAGGGTCTACTTCTGACCAAGATTCTGTACTATATCGGTTTCCCCAAATTGGCATTAATCTTGGCCCATGGCTTTTTACGATTTCTCTACCATCGATAATTAAATAGGTTTCAAGAAAAGGGAAGACACCATTATTATCTGCAAGCAGTGTGGTGAGATCAGAGGGTTTGAAAACAAGCGCAAATGCATAGGGTCCATTTCCTTTCCCATTATCTCCATGACATAACGCACATCGTTGCTGAAATTCTTTAGCGCCAGCATTTACTGCATCTATAGATTCGCTCGCAGACACGGTATTAAAGCTACAAGATAATATTAAGAAAAGTAAAAATAATAGTGCTTGAGTAGTATTTATTTTTAATAAATTTGCTTTATCGAAACTATATTGATAGCGCATTTCTAAGCTCCTATTTTCCAAGCACATCTTTTCGATGCTCTTCGATTTTTGCCATTACCTTATTTATTAATGTGTCTTCTATTGCTAATTCTTTTAAGGTAGCGCTTACGCATTCCATCATGGCATCTACATGATCATCATTAAGGCCATTTTCAACAACCTTCTCATGTGCTTTACGCATCGTTTTTCCTAAATATAAAGATGGGCCACCAAATATGTTTGTTAAAAAACTGGACATTTTTCGCTTTTGTTTTTCTATATCTATATTTTTGAAAAAACCATTAATGCGTTCGTCACGTAGTATATTTACATAGAGAATGGCAGAAGCTTTTTCGACAGTTTCCTTGCCTCCTATCTCATCAAATAATGTCTGATCCATAACGCCTCCATAGATTGATATCAATTTAGTAACGGTCTTTGCCACTAAAGGCTTTTCGCTTTAGAAGCGATATAGATAGGTTAAATGCGCAACGATATGCGTGATCTGATATAGATCAGTAATTAGCGAATAAGCTAATGAATTGTCTAGGTAGGAAAATTGAAGTGTATATAGGGGAGGCTATTTAGTTTAAAGACTGATCGCCTTCAGCAATATCACACAATAGACTATGGTTAAGTATCGATATTTTCTTTCTGTTGGCATCTAAAACTTTGTTGTCTTTAAATTTAGAAATTAATCTACTTATTGTTTCATCTGCAAGTCCAAGATAGTTACCAATGTCATATCGAGTCATTGTTAAGTCAAACTCTTCTGCTGAATATCCACGAGCTTTAAAACGTCCAGAGAGGCTGATTAAAAACGTTGCTAGTTTTTGTTCAGCATTACGGCGCGCAAGCAACATCAGCATTGTATGGTCTTTGGTAATTTCATTACTAATCAAACTGAGTAACTGTTGTTGAAGGCCTGGTATTTTCACGCATAAAACATTTAGATCATTAATGGGTAATTCACAAATAGTAGTGGTATCAAGTGATATTCCCGAACAACTATGTATTTCGTTATCTAAGCCATCTAAACCAAGCAGTTCACCGGGCAAATGGAAACCTAGTACTTGTTCTTCGCCATTTTTGTCTGTACTAAATGTCTTTACAGATCCCGATCTAACGGCATATACACAACCCGACTTTTCGCCTTGTCTAAATATAGTCTCGCCTTTCTGTACCAGTCTTCTTTGTTGGATTACCTCATCTAGAGTCGTTAGATCATTACTATCTAAGCCTCGTGGAAGGCATAACTCAACCAATGAGCAATTTTTGCATGAAGCCTTAAGTGATTTGAAATTAACTTTTTGTTCGGTCTGAGGCATTAGGTTTCTATATTTCCCTTTGTACTATAAGGTTTGCGTGCAGTCTCTATATACATATGTTAACGCATTCTAGCGCTTAATTATTATGAATAAGCATCTTAATTAATTTGTTCAATTGAGCTTTCCTGTTCTAGATCAGTAAATACGAATAATAATTCATTTTATTCAGTATCTGAGAAATTATGCTGATTTAGATCAGTGTAATCCTGTAAGGCCCAAATTAACCTGTGTTCAAGATTTTGGCACAAAATTATTTGGAGATTAAGAACATGGGTCTATTTAGTTCAAAGAAAAAAGTACATCAAGCTACAAAACTTATTTGCAATAAAAAAGATGCTGGTTCATACAAATGTGTCTTTTTAGCATCTTATAGAAAACTTCCTGTTGAAGTGAGTTGGGAAGAATCTTCTGTTGCCGATGACAAAATGTCAGAGTCTTTGCATATGACAGGATTGAATCGTTTCCCCTGTGTAGAGGAAGGAGATTTTACGGTATGCGGAGCAGAGGCTGTTTTAACTTATTTAAATATAAAAGGGGCGGCACCTACAATACATCCGAGAAAAGCTAGGTTGTTGGCTGCACAAAATTATTGGGTTCAAGTTTTATCAAGAAAATTTGAACCATTGTTAAATGATATACCAAGTAATGTAGTGCGCATCTCAGACATTCTAGAAGTTTTAGACAGGGAAATAGCTGGAAACAATTATATTGTTGGAGAATTCTCACTCGCAGATGTTCATTGGTCTGCAGTATTCAAGTTACTTGAAGACCAAGGTCAAAGCAGCTTATTTAGTGGCTTCAAAAACTTAAATTCATGGTTGACTAAAATTAAAACAGAGATACCAGGGTATGAGTCTAATACTGAAAAAGTAGCGGCATAAAAAATTACATACATTTTAATGATAGGAAAAATTATGACAGATTTATTCAATGCAATGGCAGAAAAATCAGGACATGCAGATGCTTCTAAATATGGCATGTCTGGTGAAATGAAAAAGACACAATACGTGCTTGAGTTGATTGGCTCTCCAACCGATGCAGATACTCTCAAATGTATTATCACAGCTGCAGAACAAGGTATGGAGATGAATTGCTACAGCATGATTACTAATGCTGTAGATGGCATGGATAATTTAATAAAAGAAATATCTCCATTCTCAATTACTCCCTGCTTAAAAGAGGGTGACTTTGTTACTTGCGGTAGTGATGCCATAACTTCATTCACAGATGCACGAGGTTTGGGATATGCGCTTACGCCACGTAATGCATCGCTTGCAGCAATGCAAAATTATTGGGTAGATATAGCTGAATCAAATGTTGCACCTCATGTAAATCTTATGGTTGATGAAGCGATTACAAAGAAAATAAAAGATTCTTCTTATTTGCCTGATACACAGGTGATTAATGCTAATAACGAAGATCTAAAAATATTTTTTGATGCTTTAGATCAGCAGTTGTCAAGTAACAAATATATTGTTTGCGATAAGTATACCTGGGCAGATCTTCATTGGACTGCATATGCTCATCTTTGTGTAGTCGCTGGGTATGAATCTATTATCGATGATAGAAAAAATGTAAAAGCATGGTTTGATCGAATTAAATTTAGAAAAAGTCAATGTGGCCAAGATCTCATAGCTTATGACATGTTGCCAAATTCAGGCGAGACACTGAAAGGACAACTTAAGGATGTGGTAATTGATAATTACTAAGAAAATTAATTTAAATAATAAATAGATAGTAAGTGAGGAAATAATGCATAAATTTTTAGTAAATATAAGATATTTTTTAACACCGAGTTTAATTTTCTTAGCGTTAGTAGGTGTTGTAGTGGGTGGGCCCTGGGTATGGACGGGGGTGGGGTTATTTATTGCATCCATCATTGTCGATTATTTAACGAGTGCTATGAAATTTATTCACTGCGGGCCTGCGGGCACGGATGAGAATGGGGAGTTGTATGGTATAGCTAATTTATTAAAGGTAATGATGTGGGTGCAGTATCCAATATTTGTGATGCTGCAATTAGCATTGGTATGGCGCGTATATGAATATGTAAGCGGCGTATCTTTTGGTCCTTCTGAAATTTTAGGCATCACAATTCATCATGGTGTTACAGGTTGGCAATTGTATGGTGCAACAGTATCTGCAGGCATCTATCTTGGGCTCGGCATTATGTTTGGGCATGAACTTGCGCACACAAAAGGACCTACCTTTGTATTAGCACGTTGGATGATGGCGTTAAGTGGTATCGCACATTTTTGTTATGCGCATGTGTATAACCATCATTTAGAATTAGGCTGTGAAGATGATCCTGCAACTTCTCCTAGAGGTCGTAGCATTTACAAGCACTATCTACTTTCTCACTTTGGCCAATCGCGATTTTTATTCGTGATGGAAAAACAGCGTTTACTTAAAAAAGGTGTGCCATTTATCTCTTGGCAAAATCGCTGGATACGCGGTTACGCAATGAGTCTTCCAAGTATCTTCATGTTTTGGTTTGCAGGTGGTTGGGTAGGTTTGGGTGTGATGGTGGGTTCCTGGGTAATTTCGGCTTTTGAATTAGAGGTATTAAATTATCTTGAGCATTACGGATTAATTCGTGAGAAAGGCCAACCGATCGATTATCACCATTCATGGGATGTAGGCGATTCTCCTTTTACACAATGGGGCTTCATAGAAATAGGTCGTCAGGCAGATCATCACGATAGAGGCGAGACTCACTTTTGGGAGTTAGATGATTGTGGTGCACCCGATACTGGTTATGGGTACTACACAATGTTTGCGATGTTACTTGTGCCACCAGTATGGGAGGCATTTATAAAACCGCGACTTGCGGAGTGGGACGAAACAAGAGCCAGCGAAGGCGAACGTAGTATTGCAGCCAGAATGAATTACAACGCAGGCTGGCATGACATGCCGCTTTGTGAAAAACCATCTTAATTCTATTTCTTTGAGGAATTTTAAATGAAAACACCACTAGCATTACTATCAATAACAATTTTTACAGCGATGATAGGTTTTATTTTGTATTCAATCGGGGTCGGTGATCACCATGCCGACCCTATATGGGCGCTTGGTACCTCTGTCGTATTTCTAACGGTGTTATTAATTGATGTATGGATGTTTTTTGCCATCGCAGGCGAAGAAGCTTATCAGTGGAAAATTTAAATTTATTAATTAAATAATTTAAATGCATGTGAAACGCTTAATTATTTTAATGCTAACCGCAACGTTGGTATTAATTGGTACAACAATATTTGCATTTATGCATCATGAGGATGGCCTTAGTAAAAAAATTAATTTTAATTTAATAAGCCATAATAATATTGAGAAAACTGAAAAAAATTTTGAAGATAAGTGGTTGTTTGTATATTTTGGTTTTACCAACTGCCCTAAGGTATGTCCAACACAAATGTTTGTTATGAAAAAAGTTTTGCAAGAGCTGAAATTAAGTGGGCATTCCAATTTAGTAGTACCAATATTCATTACTGTGGATCCAGATCGTGATACACCTAAAATAATGAAGAATTACATTGCGCATTTTGATGCACGCATAGTTGGGCTGACTGGAACAAGAAAAGAGATAACAAAAGTTAAAAAGGTTTTTAGAACTTTTTCGCAATTCACACAGACATCAAATGATTCGAATAACGGAGTAATTCATTCAGACTATTTCTATCTCGTAGATCCAAATGGTGTGCTAGTTGGCAGCTACGCAAATAATCAAGATTACATGCAACTTACAAAAAATATTCATGACAATTTAAGTAACAATATAAAAGTTAGCAATGAAAGAAAATAACAACCCATTACCATCAGGACATGAGCCCGATACCGTAAGGCTGATATACGCATATTTTTCTTGGTCAGCATTTTGGTTAATGGTGGGCACGATTTATGGGTTGCTTGCCGCATTTAAACTGTATTGGCCCGATCTTTTAGCATTTAGTGGCTTATCGTTTGGGCGAATTCGTCCAGTGCATACTAATGTAGTGATGTTCGCATGGTCATCTATGGCGTTAGTGGGTTTGGCATTATTTATTGTTTCACGTACCTCAAAAGTGAAATTATATAGCGTGCGATCTTCACGTTATGCTTTGTATTTATGGAATATTGCCATTGCGCTTGGAGTGATCACCTTGTCGTTAGGGATAACGCGCGGACCGCAAGAATATCGAGAACTTATTTGGCCGATTGCGGTGATATATGCAATAGGCTTATTACTGAATGCGTATAACAGTTACCAAACTGTTGCTAATCGTAAGCCTAAAGAAATATATATTTCTAACTGGTATATCTTAGGCGCATTTTGTTGGCTTGCGATCCTTTATACCGTTGGGTACTTACCATTCTATCAAGGTGGTATCGGAAATATTGTCACGCAAGGGTATTACATGCATACGGGAGTAGGCATGTGGTTTACTCCATTGGTTTTAGGTATTACTTACTATGCACTTCCTCGCATATTGGGTAAGCCAATATATTCTTATGCGCTAGGAGTTTTGGGTTTTTGGACTAGTTTAGCTTTTTACACACTCATTGGTGCACATCATTTTATTTTCAGTCCAGTTGCTTGGTGGGTGCAGACGACTGCAATTTTATTCAGTGTTGGGATGATGGTGCCAGTGTGGTCTGGGTTTGGTAATTTTTTTATGACTGCAAAAGGTTCGTGGCACAAGGTGCGAAAAAGTTATGCAGCTATTTTTTTATTAGTAGGGATTTGGGGTTATGCACTGTCTTCCACGCAAGGAACTATAGAAGCATTTAGATCTGCCAATATTTATTGGCATTTTACTAATTTCACAGTAGGGCATTCACATCTTGCTATGTATGGGTTTGTAGCATTTGGAATTTGGGGTGCGATCTATGGCTTGCTTCCACGTATAACGGGGCGCTCGCCAACTGAAGGCATGATGGGCTTGCATTTTTGGTTAGCATTTGTTGGTGGCAGCATGTATGTAATTGCCATTTCAATTGCTGGAGTACTGCAGGGGATTTCTTGGGTAGCGGGAGAGTCATTTATGGCTTCTGTGCATACCGCTGCGCCTTTGTGGTTGTGGAGGTCTGTGGGTGGTTTGATGATGGTAGCAAGTCATGTTGTATTTGTAGTTAATCTTTGGGAAATGCGTCCACGTTCTGAAGCTACAGTATTAAAGGAAGTGCATGCATGAGTTTACATACTGATCATCGTGCATTGGTAGCTGTTTCAGCGATAGGGTTTTTCGTGCTTACTTTAATAATTGCAGTGTTTCCTGCATTTGAAGCACAAAAAACATTACCATTAGAAAATATAACTGCGCGCACAGTTCAACAAGAACGCGGTCGTGAGCTATACATAGAAGAAGGTTGTGCATTTTGTCATACACAATTTGTTCGTAATCTTCCTGTAGATGCGCCTTATGGAAGAGGATCTGTAGCGGGAGATTTTGCAACTGAAGACCCGCCTTTATTGGGGACACAGCGTACTGGGCCAGATTTGTCCAATGTTGGTGTTCGACAGCCTAGCGAAGTGTGGAATTTAATCCATCTTTATAACCCTAGAGCAGTGGTTGCAGGCTCAGTAATGCCTGGTTATCCGTGGTATTTCATAGAAAAAAAACAAGCTGATATCAATGATGTATTGGTGCCTGTACCTGATACATATAAACCAAAAAATACTCAAATTGTGGCTACTGATGATGCACAAGCAATCGTTGCGTATTTGCAATCACTTAAACAGGTAGAGATTCAATAATGTTTGAAGAGGCTACATATTATTTCAAGCTGTTTCTAACGCTTTGTGGCGATATTGTCAGTTCTGATATTTCAGTGCCGGCGTTGCTGGTTGTTGTTTTTTCTGCAGGGGTTGTTGTTTATGCATTTTACCAAGCGATTATTTGCACCCTATGGCCTGGCGAAACTTCATCAGCACATATTAAGCGTAAAGTTTTAGAAGACTGATTCAAAAAATGAAAATAGAAATATATTTAGATGATGACTCAAAGCCATATAAGGTTATAGAGCCACCAGAGAATATAAAAATTAATTCCAAAGAATTATCAGATGGTCGTCATCGATTACGTTTTTGCGCAGTTGAAAAAGATGGTGTCACTAGTGAGCGAGAAGTTGAATTTATTGTTAGTAATGGCCCTAGTATAGCTCTTCACGGTATTCGTAATAATGATGTGGTTTCAGGAGAAGTTTCAATATTAGCTAACGCCTATAGTAGCCGCATCGGTGATGAATTTGAGCCAGTACGTATAGAGACACCTTTGCCGATTCCAACATGGGCATGGGTACTTTGTTTAATTATTTTTTCTTGGGCGGTTGGCTATCTTACTTGGGAATATGGTGCTCGGGAGTCATTACTTTCTAATTCGAGTATTAGTTCTGGAATTAATAGTGGTACGAGTTCTAATTCAGATAATAAAGATCAACTTAGTAAAAATGATAGTAGTGATGTTTCTGTACTGGGTGAGCAAGTGTATGGGAATTACTGTGCATCATGCCATCAAAGTAATGGAGAAGGTTTGCCAGGTGTATTTCCGCCTCTTAAAAATAGCGAAGTAGTGTTAGCGGATGACGCAAGCGAACATATAGATATAGTCTTGAATGGGCTAAAAGATAAAGAAATTTCAGGTGTGAATTACTCTGCACCCATGCCAGGGTTTGCTGCGCAATTATCGAATGAAGAGGTTGCTGCGGTTGTAAACCATGAACGGTTACAATGGGGAAATTCTGCTAAAAAAATAACGAGTAAGAACGTTGCGGAAAAGCGCTGATTTATGTTCTTTTTAAACCAAACAGTACATGGAAGTTTATTTATGTTTTCAATAAGGTCGTTAATTATATTTATATTTATTTTTTCCCCAACGCTTACAAGCGCCACCAATGGTTATTTTTCCCACGGTACTGGCATAAAAACTCGTGCTCTTGCAGGAGCGGGCGTTGCATTTCCACAAGATGCAATGGCTAGTGCAACTAATCCAGCAGGCATGGTTTTTGTTGGTGATCGATATGATGTGGGCTTAGTCATTTTTAATCCTGATCGAGGTTATTCCTCTTCTAATAGTTTAGCGAATGGTATGGGCGGTGCATTTACGATTGGGCCTGATGCGCAAGACAGTGGCGATAATATTTTTCTTATTCCTAGTTTTGGTATTAATAAGATGGTGACTGAGCGAGATGCGATTGGTTTATCAGTCTATGGAAATGGCGGTTTAAATACGACGTATAGATCTGGCGGTGGTTCCGCAACGTTTGATCCTGATGGAATGGGTCCAGCACCCGTGACTACCTTTGCTGGCGTATTTGGTGGAGGTACCGCAGGTGCTGATTTATCCCAACTATTTATCAATTTTTCCTATGCGCATAAATTTAGCGATACATTGTCAATTGGTATTAGCCCGATCTTTGCTGTGCAGTCATTTCGAGGCAATGGTGTAAGCCCATTTGCAGGTTTCACCAAAACTTTTGTAGAAAGTGGTTTTACTCAAATGCCCACTAATTTAACTGAAAATGGACAAGACTACTCTTATGGTGGTGGTGTGCAAATTGGAGTGGTAGCAAAAGATTTAATTGGAACCACAGACTTTGGAATTTCTTATCGCTCAAAGATTTGGATGAGTGAGTTTGATGATTATTCTGACTTGTTAGCTGAAGATGGAGATTTTGATGTACCGCCTACATTATGGGCGGGTATTGCAGCAGAATTAAGTGAGAGTGTGACACTAGTATTTGATTACCAAAAGATTTGGTATGACGAGATCGATTCATTAGGTAATGATTTTGAGAGACTATTTGATTGTCCGGCATTGGGTGGCTCTAATGTGGAAGCATGTTTAGGGGGTGATGAGGGTGCAGGATTTGGGTGGAACAATGTTGATGTGTTTAAACTTGGTTTGCAATGGCAAGCTTCTCCAAGCGCAACTTGGAGATTTGGTTTTAGTCATGCTGATCAGCCGATTGATAGTGATCAAGTTTTATTTAATATACTAGCAACCGCTGTAGTGGAAGATCATGTTACCGCAGGTTTTACCTATAAAACTAAAAATATGGGCGAACTAAATTTTGAAGCAATGCATGCATTCCATCATTCCCAAGACGGTGTGAATCCTTTAGATCCTACTCAAACTATACGCATTAAAATGAAACAATATGAAATTGGGCTTGGTTGGTCTAAGGAGTTTTAAATGCAAGATAAAGAAACAAATCAAAGCATGTATTACATTGCTGAGACTGAAAAACTATTTGATCAGGCAGTCGATGATTTAGAGATAGCAGTAAAAAAACATGGTTTCGGAGTGTTGCATATTCATGATTTAGGTAACACGCTGCGTAGCAAAGGCGTGGATTTCAATGAGGAATGTAAAATATTTGAGGTATGCAATCCTAAGCAAGCTGCGAAGGTTTTATCTACAGATATGCGTCTTAATATGGCATTGCCGTGTAGAATCTCTGTCTATACAGAAGGCGCGACTACAAAAATAGGCTTGATTAAGCCAGAAAAAATGTTATCAGCGCTTTCTCAAAATAAGAGTTTAGAAGAAACGGCTAATGAAGTAGAAAAAAAGACAATTAAAATGATAGAAGAGGCAAAGGCATAAATACATATTCGTTAGCCTAATAATTATGAAACCTATAATAGATAAGTTACATAATGACCACATAAACTTTATCAAGCTTTTAGAGTTTCTAGAAAATCAGCTACGTCTGTTGAAAAATTATCAACAATCAGACCTGGAATCCATGCTTGATGCAATTCAGTATATGAAAGAATATCCTGATTTAGTTCATCACCCCTTAGAGAATGTCGTATTCAAATATTTCCTAGAAAATCACGATGAAGTTCGCAGCGAGTTAAAAACACTTTTGCATGAACATGATGAATTACCTGAGCTCACCGATAGACTTATCGAAATGCTACAAAGTGCGCTAGCTGATATACCTCAAAAAAGAGAGGAGCTTCAACGATACTTAAAAGAGTATATTTCTGTTCAAAAAGAACATATGAATAAAGAAGAATCACTTGTTTATCCAATTATTAATTCAGTCCTAAATGATGATGATTGGGAAAATATTAGTAGCGAATTGGAGTTTGTTAAAGATCCTTTGTTTGGAGATAGTGTTAAAAAATCCTACCAAGCTTTATTGCAAAAAGTTATTGGATAAAAAAAAGGGAGCAGAGGTTGCTCCCTTAATATAACCACCATAGTGGTGGCCCCATAACGCCGGTTAACTACTGCATTAAATCGCTTACCAATACGTCATTCACAGGTAGTGAACGATAATGGGTAACTTCTTTGGTTACAGTGTTCATGGTTAATTCGAAATAAACATTCTTTTCTTGGTTAAAAACTTTGATGGTTTCTGTACCATTTTCTTTGGTTACATACGCTTGGTTTAACATTGCATTATTTGTCATGTTGATTACCAATCCTATTGCCAGGCCTTGCCTACCACGTAAGCGCCCCGCCAGTTTGGTACTCCGTTACGCGTGTTTCAAAGAAATTCTTTTCCTTTTTAAGGTCCAAAATTTCAGACATCCAAGGGAAAGGGTTGTTGGCTGCATTGTATTGCTGTGGCAAACCAATTTGTGAGAAACGTCGGTTGGCGATGAACTGCAGATATTCTTCAAACATCGGTGCGTTCAAACCTAAAATGCCACGTGGCATGGTGTCGTAAGCATATTGCGTTTCTAAATCTACACCACCCTTAATCAGGTCAATCATTTCTTGTTGGAACTCTTCAGTCCATAAGTGCGGATTTTCTAATTTGATTTGGTTGATTACGTCGATGCCAAAGTTCATGTGCATAGACTCATCGCGCAGAATGTATTGGAACTGTTCTGCAACGCCGGTCATTTTATTGCGACGGCCCATGGAAAGAATTTGCACAAAACCTACGTAGAAGAAGATGCCTTCAAACACTACATAGAATGCAATGAGGTCACGTAGTAAACGTTGGTCATCTTTTGTGGTACCGGTGTGAAAGTCTGGATCGCCCAAGCTGTTGGTGTATGGCAGTGCCCATTCCGCTTTTTTAGCTACTGAGGGTACTTCGCGATACATATTGAATACTTCGCCTTCATCTAAACCTAAAGACTGAATGCAGTATTGATATGCATGGGTGTGAACCGCCTCTTCAAACGACTGACGTAATAAATATTGACGACACTCAGGGTTAGTGATGTGTTTGTATACGGCTAACACTAAGTTGTTTGCTACGAGTGAATCGGCAGTAGAGAAGAAACCAAGGTTGCGCTTGATTACGGTACGCTCGTCTTCAGTTAAGCCTTCTGAATCTTTCCATAAAGAAATATCGGCATTCATGTTTACTTCTTGCGGCATCCAGTGGTTTGAACAACCATCTAAATACTTCTGCCAAGCCCATTCATATTTGAAAGGTACCAATTGGTTTAGGTCTGCACGGCAGTTGATAATTTTTTTGTCATCAACTTGGATGCGGTCTGCACCCATTTCAATGCCTTCTAAACCTGTGACACCTTCATGTCTTTCATTAGCGCTTGTGTTTTCAGCCTGTTGTTCTTCTGATGCAACTTCATCTCTTAGGTTTTGCAGTGCTTGTGTGGCTTCAACAATTGCGGTGGTACTTGGCGTAGCCACCACCTCTTCAAAAGTGTGTGATGTCTTTGGGTCTGTTAGTACTGGCACATCTTGTGATGTAGCAGAATCTGTAAACACGGCGGGTGCGGCGGCACTTGTCATGACGCGCGAATCAGCGATTGGGTCTTCCCAGCTTTGCATATTTCCTCTCTCCTCTATTTAAAAACCAAACTTATAAAAATATTTTCTAAGCAAGGTTTTGGTCTACTATATTGCCTGTCTATTATTGGCAGGCTTCACATTCTGGATCTAAGATCGAACAAGCCTGCGGTGCTTTACTGTCGCCATTACTAACTGCATTCAGTTTGCTTTCTCGACCTTCGACGGTACTTTTTTCTACATGCGTAGCGCCCATAGAGCGTAAGTAGTAAGTAGTTTTTAAGCCACGTACCCAGGCTAACTTGTATAAGTTATCTAGTTTTGTGCCTGAAGGTTCTGACATGTATAAATTGAGCGACTGTGCTTGATCAATCCATTTTTGTCGGCGCGAAGCCGCTTCGACTAACCAGCGTGGATCTACTTCAAACGCAGTGGCATATAACACTTTTAAATCTTCTGGAACGCGATCAATCGATTGCACACTGCCATCATAATATTTGAGGTCATTGGCCATGACTTCATCCCAAATGTTGCGTTGCTTTAAGTCGTCAATTAAATGTGGATTGCTTACCGTAAACTCACCGGATAAATTCGATTTCACAAATAAATTTTGGTAGGTAGGTTCGATGCTTTGTGTCACACCACAAATATTAGAAATAGTTGCGGTTGGTGCAATTGCCATGGTGTTGGAGTTGCGCATGCCCACGGATTGCACACGTTGACGTAAGCTGTCCCAATCCATCGTCATGCTGCGATCTTGTTTTAAATAATCACCGCGACCTTGTTCTAAAATTTCAATCGAATCGATGGGTAAAATACCTTGGTCCCACAATGAGCCTTTATAGGTTGCATAGGCGCCGCGCTCTTCGGCTAAGTTGCTAGAAGCTTGAATGGCGAAGTAGCTAACCGCTTCCATCGAACGATCGGCAAATTCCACTGCGTCTTGGCTGCTATACGAGATGCGTTGCTTATACAGTGCATCTTGAAAGCCCATCATACCCAAGCCCACTGGACGGTGACGCAAGTTAGAACGTTTTGCTTTGTCTACGCTGTAATAGTTGTATTCAATTACGTTGTCTAACATGCGCATCGCGGTAGAGATGGTTTGTTCTAGCTTATTAAGATTTAAGCCGTTTTCATCTATATGCGCTGCGAGGTTTACAGAACCTAGGTTACACACTGCAATTTCATCTTGCTTGGTGTTCAGCGTGATTTCTGTGCATAGATTAGAAGAGTGCACTACACCAGTGTGTTGTTGTGGCGAACGTAAATTACATGGATCTTTAAATGTGATCCAAGGATGACCGGTTTCATACAACATGCCGAGCATCTTGCGCCAGAGGTCTACCGCTTTTAGACGTTTGAAGTTTTTAATTTCACCGTTATCTGCCATTTTCTCGTAAGCTGCATAACGATCTTCAAAAGCTTTACCACTTAACTCGTGTAAATCCGGTGCTTCATGTGGTGAGAATAATGTCCAAGGCTTGTCCTCGCTGACACGCTTCATGAATAAATCTGGCACCCAGTTGGCCGTGTTCATATCATGGGTGCGACGACGATCATCACCGGTGTTTTTGCGTAGGTCTAAAAACTCTTCTATGTCTAAGTGCCAAGTTTCTAAGTAGGCGCACATTGCACCTTTACGTTTACCGCCTTGATTGACTGCAACCGCGGTGTCGTTAGCCACTTTAAGAAACGGAACCACACCTTGTGATTTACCATTAGTACCTTTGATGTGTGCGCCCATGGAGCGTACCGGTGTCCAATCATTGCCTAAACCGCCCGCAAACTTGGATAACATGGCATCGTCTTGAATCGCTTCAAAGATGCCGTGTAGATCATCCGGCACGGTGGTTAAGTAACAAGAAGATAATTGTGGGCGTAAAGTGCCAGAGTTAAATAAAGTAGGCGTTGAGCTCATGAAGTCAAACGAAGACAACAACATGTAGAACTCAATCGCACGTTCTTCACGCTCCACTTCGTTCAGTGCTAAACCCATCGCTACGCGCATAAAAAATGCTTGTGGCAATTCAAATCGAGTGCCCTCACTTTGAATGAAGTAACGGTCATACAAAGTTTGCATACCCAGGTAGGTGAACTGGTGGTCACGCTTCGGTTGTAACGCTTTACCAAGTTTCTTTATGTCATATTCGCTAGCCAGTTTTGGATCTAATAATTCTAAGGAAATCGCTTTGTGAATATAGTGTTCAAAGTAGTCTGCATACTGATAAGACATTTCTTTGAAGGTAGCTTCAGTAGGCATGTCATAGACAAAAGTAAGTGCTTCACGACGCAGGGTATCTAACAATAAGCGTGCTGCTACATAGCTGTAATTTGGTTCTTGTTCAATGAGTGTGCGTGCGCTCATGGTGACCGCTGTGCCCACTTCATTTTCAGGAATGCCGTCGTATAAGTTGCGCAGGGTTTCATCGATGATCGGTCGTGCGGGTACATCAACGGTATCTGTACAGGCTTCTTCCACCATGCGCGACAAGCGCTCGACATCTAGAAGTTTTACATTACCTGCCTCATCTTTTACGTTCAGGTTAGGAGTGTCGGTTTCTTGTTGGCTAGTATGTGCAGCCAATTCAATTTGTGCGCGTTCTTGTGTGCGTTCTTCTCTATATAAGACATAGGCGCGAGCTATTTTATGGTGCTCACTGCGCATCAGAGCCAGTTCAACCTGGTCTTGTATGTCTTCTATATGGAAGGTGCCGCCTTGTGGGCGACTGCGTGACAGGGCATAGAAAACTGTGTCAGTAATCTTATCCACCATCTCATGAATACGAGTTGATGCCGCGGCATGACCGCCTTCAACGGCTAGAAAGGCTTTAGTGACCGCAACCTTAATTTTTTCACGATCAAAGGTGGTTACCTTGCCATTACGGCGAATTACACGATATTGGCCGGGTGCTGTGGCAGCAATTTCAAGTTTAGTAGGTGCATTATTTTCATGTGGAGTGTTTGGGGTTTTTTCTTCGGTAATAGTAGTAAGTTCTGGCTGCATTTGGTCTCTCAGCTTGGCATTATAAGTTATTGTTTTTACTTCCCTTTTTCACGCGCCCTTAGATCTATTTTTATAAACTTCAGGTAAACTGAAGTGGACTGCTGTGAACGGGGATTACTATAAATTGGGGTGAGAATTTCGTCAAGCACAACATCTTGTGTGTATGGTGTGGAATAAGCTGTGGATAAGCTGTGGATAAGCCGTTGGTTGAATACAATTAGGTTAAAATATCCTGAACGTTCGTGTGGTTGGAGAAAAGCAAGCTTTTTTTGGCGCTTTTGACTTAAAATCTTTCGATCGATTGGATAGAAAAGTTTTATAAAAGATCTTCTTTTTTTTGTACTGGGGCACACTGAGATCTGCAAAAACGACCGTTTAAATTTTTCCAAATTTAATTTTTTACTCAAAAATATATTCAACGTGAATTCAGAGATATTAAGTAAAAAATTTGTTTGCGTCATGATGCCTAGGCATACATAAGTCCCGTCATTTTTAATAATTAACTAATGTAATTACATGCAATTTCACGCACGAACCGAAGAGCCGCATAAAAAACGTACCGATTTTAAAAATCTGTTGCAGATGTTTCCTTATTTGTGGGCCTTTCGTTGGCGAGTGCTCATTGCTTTAGGGTGTTTAGTGATCGCTAAAGTGGCGACGGTTGCAGTGCCATTAATTTTGAAGCGCATTGTTGATTCATTAGATGTAGAAGCTAGTTTATTAATATTGCCATTAGGTTTTTTATTAGCCTATGGCGCTTTGCGTTTAACCACTGCGATATTTAATGAGTTGCGTGATGTGTTATTTGCGCGCGTTCGCTACCGTGCAATCCAAAATCTTTCTACGCGTGTGTTGGAGCACTTGCATAACTTGTCGTTGCGTTTTCATTTAGAAAGACAAACCGGCTCGATCACACGTGATCTGGAACGCGGTACGCAAAGTCTGTCTTCGATTATCAATTATATGGTGTTTATTATCGTGCCGACTTTTGTTGAGTTGGGATTGGTTGCAGCCATTTTATTGGGTGCTTATGCATTGAAATTTTCAGTCGCGACCTTGATTACGATCATCATATATATCTCATTCACTCTATTTGTAACTAATTGGCGCATGAAATATCGCCACGAAATGAACCGTTTGGATTCGCAAGCCAACTCGATTGCCGTAGATAGTTTGCTGAACTATGAAACCGTAAAGTATTTTAATAATGAGCGTTATGAGTTATCGCGCTATGGTGAAACGCTTTCGCAGTGGGAGAATGCAGCGGTAAAAAGTATTACTACCATGTCGATGTTGAACTTTGGTCAAGCCTTCATCATTGCTATTGGCGTTACCATCATCATGATTTTTGCAGCCGGTGGCGTGGCTGATGGAAGTATGACGTTGGGTGATTTGGTATTGGTGAATGCATTGATGTTGCAATTGTTTGTGCCGCTTAATACTTTGGGTATTGTGTATCGACAGATTACGTATTCACTGGCAGATATGGATATGTTGGTGAAGCTGTTGCAAAAAGATACTGAAATTAAAGATGCAAACGATGCAAAGCAATTGGCAGTAAGTGCAGCGCAAATTGAATTCGATAATGTTTCGTTTTCATATAACCAAGATCGCGAAATTTTACGTAATGTTTCCATCGCTATTCCTTCGGGACATAAAGTAGCCGTAGTCGGCGCCTCGGGTGCGGGTAAGTCGACCGTCGCACGTTTGCTGTTTCGTTTTTATGATGTGACTGAGGGTGCAGTACGAATTGATGGTCAGGATCTGCGCGAATGCACGCAACAAAGTCTGCATGAAAACATTGCCGTCGTTCCACAAGACACCGTGCTATTTAATGAGAGCATCTTTTTCAATATCCAGTACGCTAAACCCGGTGCGAGCAAAGAAGAGATTGAACAGGCTGCGAGGCTGGCCAATATCCATGACTTTATTGAACAGCTTCCACAACAGTATGAAACCATTGTCGGTGAACGTGGCCTGAAGCTTTCAGGTGGTGAAAAGCAACGCGTTGCGATTGCGCGTGCGGTATTGAAAAATCCAAGGATTGTTATTTTTGACGAAGCGACTTCCAGCTTGGATTCGCAATCGGAAAGTATGATTTTGAATGCCATGCAAGAGGTCACCCAAGGGGTCACTACCCTGGTGATTGCGCACCGTCTTTCAACTATTGTTGATGCCGATAGTATCTATGTGTTTGACCATGGGCAGGTAGTGGAAACGGGTAGCCATCGTGAGCTGCTAGCGCAACAGGGTATTTATGCCAATATGTGGGCGCTACAACAGGAAGAACGTGCCGCGGAAAAAGCTGTCGAATCAGAAGTTTAAGTGATACCGAGAATGGAATTAGTATGAGACATTTTTGCAAAGTACAATATTAATTATGAGCCAAAATATGAGCGACTCTAAAAATCCTTCAGAAGCTGTCATAAAAGAACAAGTACTGCACGCTGATTTAGCCGACCACGGTGGTTGCGCAAATTCAGAGCCGTTTGCGTTGCGAGTGATAGGTGACAGTATGGAGCCTGAATTCAAAGATGGCTGTATTATTATTATCGATTCAGCTGCGGCTGTAGAGAGCGGTAGTTATGTGCTGGCAATGGTAAATGAAGAATATATTTTTCGCCAATTCATTGTTGAAGATGATCGCTATTATCTGCGCGCACTCAAACAGGGCTATGAAGAAATATCACTTTCGAATAGGGATGCAGTGCGAGGCGTTATTGTTCAACGTGCGGGTACACGTCGTAAAGATCACAAACACTATACTTAAGTAATACCTCTGATTTACTTTATTAGATTTAGTTCATAAGTCTTTTTTCGCGTCTAAGCTCCAAGTTATTCCTCCTCTGTTTGTCGTTTATTCCATTGCTTCCACCTTTTGTCGTGAAGATGTCGTTCACCTGTAATATTTTATTAACTTTCTGTGTATAGTCTGCGCCCCGTTACTTAAAGGATAAGCCAAAAGTGTTGGGCTTAAGAATTTAAGTATCTATATATTCAATATGCCGATGATAAACGACTGGTGATTGAAACTAGAACCGAGTTGTCTCGTAGCAGTTTAAAAAATGCTTAAGTAATGATGCTAATTGACGATAAAGGTGTAGTTAAATCTTAGGATTATAAGAATATCGATTATTACGAATAAAAAAGATTCATATCGATAAATTGAACTTGAAGTGATTGGCTCCGTCTAACTAACATAAGTACTGAAAAAATAATTTTTAACGATATTATTAATTTAACCCATAATTTTAAAATAGAGGAACATTACCATGACTAGCTGCGTAGAGAATGCCTTTGCATACAATGTATTGATGCCTGATGTGTTGTTATTTGTAGTAGGAATATCGACTGTATTTGGCTTAATGCTTTTAATTTTTTAATACATACCGATTTTATACGTAGATATTTCTCCCCTTAGTTGCGTAACTAGCCCCGTCTTTTAGCGGGGCTTTTTTATTCTTAAAATAAATGATGTACGACCGCCATGGAAGGCGGAAGTGCAGAAAATGCAGGAGCAATTTTCTGCCAGGGATGTAATTGTATCCCGGTAACGCAGGAGCGGCTACCGGGGTTGTAAAAGATTAGCGTTAAGCTGAAAAATGGAAAGATTTCCGGGCTTGTTAAGGCTAATTGTTATTTTGAAAATAATTAGCGTAGCTGCGATTGCCGGCTAGTTATAATCTTCATACAGCGAGATTAGAAAAAGTGTTAAGGGAATAACATCTTTTGGTTTGATATCAATTTTAGCAATATCTTCATCTGGGTTTCTAAATTGTTCGTTACGAGTATTGATCGAAGCGGCTAGATAAAACCCTACTACTGCATGTAGATCGCTGATTTGACCGTTATGCATATAGGGTGCAGAGTGTCCTAAGTCTCGCAAGCTTGGTGTTTTGAAGCTTGCCAAGCTACGTGATAGTGCATCATCTCTTGATTTGCACACTACTTCTCCATTCTTTATGCATATTAAGTTGTAAATACTTTCTTGGGGAAGCGGGTAGTCTGTATTAAAGAAAATATTCCATGTACCTAAATCTGTATAAGCGAGGTGTTCTTGTGATGCGGGCCTTCTAAATATTCCTTTTCGTTTAGGATTCTTCTCGTTGGCTGGTAAGAATACATTTGGATTCTTTTCACGTTGACTGAGTGAAGGGATATTTAATGCGGCAAATTTACCAAATCCATGGATGTTGTCATACTCGATTTGTGAAATGCCAATATTATGTAATCCAAAGTCTGTAAAGTGTGGAGCAGCATGGCATGCAATACAGTTGCCTGTGCCAATATTATCTTCCGGATCTTGATTGAAAAAAGCCTCTAGACCTGCTAGTTCTTCTTCCATAAATTTATAATCCGGATCATGAGTTATAAATTTACCATCTTCAGTGTTTGGGTTTTTTTCTACAAATTTAAGTTTGTTGTTTTTCTTTAATGACTCTATTTCTGTAAGCAATCTCTTGCTATAGACTAAATCCGTTTCGTTTTCATTTGCTTGGGTTGGGAGGTTGTTAATCTTTAAAAACACATCATAAGGAGAAAAAATTTCTTCATCACTTGCAAAGGTTAGATCCTCAGTATAGGCAGCTATTAAATTGACAACGCCAGCATACATTTCATCACATGATGCTTTGTTAATATTTACTCTGTATTGTTCTGGCAGTAAAAATTCTTGATCAACTGGAGTGGTATTACGGGTTACCCCAGAAAACATTTCTGTATAGGAAAGCCCACCAAATTCTTTTGCTAATTCATCTTCACCGTTATCTTCTTTTAAAATTCGGCAAACATGGTTAATGGCGAGTTGTTTTTCACCTGGTATCCAACCAAAATTTCTACCTGCCAATGTGTCGACAATTAGCTGTCTTAAGCTGGAGAATTCTCCGTCTGAATGTAATAGAAAATTATTACGTGCAATCGATGCGTCTACTAAAATAGGAGAGTTTCTAACAACAGTAGTTTGCTTGTCTTCGCGTGCTGGGACCGGGCTGCGTGCTGCAAAATCTGCGTAAGCGCGCATACCGAGTTCTGATTGTTCTATATGTTCATCAACCATATGACAGGTGCGGCAGTTTATGGACTGTCCTGCATAGGGGCTATTGGTAAATGGAATTTGATAAGGCGGTAGCCCAAAAAAGCGTACGGTTTTGCTTAAGACTGGATCGCCTTTCGGCATGGGTTTGTTTGTTGTTCCGCCGTTTTCAAGATACTGATAAAAAAATTGTGCAAATCTTGTTTCTATAAATAGTCGTTCACCGTTTACTATTTCTGGCGGATCCAATTCTTCTGCATGAAGGATTGCAGTCGTTAAACATAGAAGGGTGGTTATGAAGAGGTATTTCATATGTATTCTAAATAATAATGATTATCATTTATATTTAAATATTCTTTTAGGCATAGTGATTATTTTAGATGATAAAACCTGCTGAATAACACTAATTAATATAAGGGATTTGACTGAAAACTTATTTCTTAAAAATTTAGATAAATCCTTTTGCAAATGAGTTTGAAGATTACTTAATGAACCATATACCTAACACTATTAGACATAGCGCAGCCATTTTTTGCAGATTTATTTCGCCATTTGCAAAGATGACAGAAAACACAAAAGACACCAATAACCCTATGGAAATTACGACGGTAATTGCGAAAGGGGAACTTTTATAGGCGTAGAAAGTGGCTACTCCAAATCCGGCACTACCAATAATAATTAACAGAAAATTTATAGGATCTCTAACAAGAGAGAAAGCCGCTTGATAGACTGATTCGGCTTGTCCGGTTCGTAAGCCGAATACTGAAAATAAAGTATAGGATGTAATAGTTGCTAATATTGCAAGAAACCAGTTCATAATTTTTCCTTTCAGACAAATCAAATAGCAGTATGGTATTTGATTTTATATGGATTGAGCACAGAGAACTTAAATATGAATTATCAATGGCATGATTTTTTGGGCAATATTGGTGTTGCCTTAATGGTGGGTATGTATTTGCTTTTGCAAATGGAACGTATTGAATTCTCTAGTTATAAATACTCATTATTCAATGCGCTTGGGGCTTTTCTCGTGGTTGTATCTCTGATGTACGAATTCAATATGTCCGCATTTGTCATTGAAGGCTTTTGGGTTGTGATTAGTCTATATGGACTAATTAGGCAGTGGCGATTGAGAAGAAGCTAATTCTCTGAAGTGCGATGAATTGCAGCTGGCAGCTTTATATCAGCACATTAAGATTCCCAATATTTAGTCTCTTTATTATAAGGAGATTACTCACTATGTGGTACGTCCTAAGTGCAATTGCCGAACTACCCATCGACGGCCATATTTGTTTATTAAATCAAGCCTATAAAGGCTTTTAGATTAATATTTTCTAAGAATTCATACGTATATATATGGGTATTCCCAAGCATTCAAAATACTTAATCATTGGCGCTGGCATACATGGGCTGAGCACTGCCTATCATTTGGCATTGCAGTTAAAAGCAAATGGGCAAGGTAGTGGTAAAGATATACTTGTGGTTGATAAAAGTGGAATAGCCGCAGGTGCCACCGGCATTGCATGTGGTGTTATTCGAAATAATTACTTTCAACCCGCCATGCGTGAATTAATGGCGCACAGTGTAAATGTATGGGATAGCGATCCTGAAACCTATAGTTATCATCCTGTAGGGTATATGCAGATTAGTCCGGAAGTGATGCATGAAAATGTTGCAAGCATTGCAAAACAACAAAAAGAAATTGGTTATGAGTCCGTATTCATAGAGGGAGAAAGCGATAGCATGAAATACATGCAAGGTCTTTTTCACGATTGGCAAGCCAAAGAGATTACCTCCGTATTGCACGAAAAACGTGGCGGTTATGCGAACAATGTTAAATCAATGCAAGGATTAGCTTCTAAGGTAGAAGCGCAAGGCGTTCAGATTATAAGCGACGTCACGGTTACGGGTTTCCAGTATGCAAATGAAAGTGACAGTATTAAAGCAGTAGAAACAAACCAGGGCACTATTGAATGTGATTACGTTGTTATTGGTGCCGGGCCATGGGTGAAAACATTCTGGGACATGTTGGAGCTACCAAAAACGGTAAGTATTAAACAACCAGATGGGAAAATAGTGAATGATGTTCCCATGTGGATTTATTGGTCATTACAAGAGGGTACTTTGGGTGTCGACCCTGATATTCAAAAAACCAACGATGGTGGATTCCCACCCGTTGTGCACGTGGATTCAGTAGCGCCCCTTTATTCAGATAAAACAGGTGATTTAATTACCAATAAGATGTGGGGAATTTATTACAAACCTGATTTTAATTTTGGCGGCATACAAGGTGGTGCGGCTCCATTTAGAGTCAATGAAGATCCTAATAAAGTTGACATTGATCCCTACGGTTCTGAGTCACCGCATTACATTGTGGATGATGATTTTGTAGAGATGTGGGTATCGGCACTTGCGCATTGTCAAAAACGCTTCGAAGGAACATTACCACAGTATAAGCGTGAACCCTCCGGCGGCTTAGGATGTTTTACCCCCGATAGTTTTCCAGTGTTTGATGTATTCAAAGACAATTGTTACATCATTGCTGATTCAAATCATGGTTATAAGATGTTGGGTATTGGCCAATTGGTTGCAGAAGAAATATGCGGAACTACATCTTCATTGTTGGAGCCATTCCGCTTTGCTCGTTATGCGCAAGGAAAATTACATCCGGTATCCAATAGCCCATATCCGTGGAGTTGATATAAGAGGGATAAGTGAGTTTGTTTTGTTGGCAATATAATTTAGTACAACACAGTTATGAGTGTAAGTATGGAAAGTTAGTATAAATAAGGATCTTAGCTTAATCGTTCTTATTAAAAGTAAGGGCGGAATAATTAAAAAAGTAGTGAGGAGTCCAAAATGACACAAGATAGTACAGACCTAGAACAACATGTGAATGCACCCGGGCGAGATGATCTGGTTAAACAGGTTAGAGAAAAAATAAATGAAACCGGAGTCGACTATATTTATTACCAGTTTATATCGGTCTCGGGCCGAATTATGGGTAAAGGTATTCCTTCGGCACACTGGGAGCGTCTTGCTAAAACAGGATTTCAACTGGTTTATGGATCGACGGCCAACCTTTTTGTCGATCGTCACGGACAATATATTGGCTACGGGCCTGAGTCATCGGAACTTGTGGGTATTCCTGATCCGGAAACCTTTATGCAATTACCCTGGGACAAACGCGTCGGTCGTGTGTACTGCACCCTGTTTCGTAACCGCGAAGAACGCGAGAATCCAGGTGGCGCACTGTCTTCGGATTGCCGCGGTAACTTACGTCGTATTCATCAGGAATTTGAAGACAAACATGGCCTGAATATGCGTTGCGGAACTGAGCCGGAAATGATGTGGCTCAAACGTGGAGCTGACGGTAAACCAGACGGTGGTGTCACCAAACCATTCTGTTATCACATCGACCAGTTTGAAGAATTGCGTCCCACGTTTATGAAGGTGATTGAGTACGCTCAACAAATGGGTCTTGATATTATTCAGGGAGACCACGAAGACGCACCCGGTCAGCTTGAATTGAACACACAATACGATCTCGTATTACGTAACGCAGATCGTCTAACTACTTATCGTCAAATCTGTGCACAAGTCGCACGTGAAGACAATTTAATTGCGTGCTTTATGCCGAAGCCATTTATGGGCGTTGCCGCATCGGGTTGTCACCACAATATGTCGCTATGGCGCGGAGGTGAAGATGTTGTGAATAATCTTGGTTTTGATTCCTTAGCTGGTATGGAAGGTTCATTTACTTACCGCGAGGGTGGTGAAAACACCTTCATGCCTGATCCATCCATTGATGAGCGTGCGCCAGGTCCTATTGGCTTGCACTCCATTGGTGGTGTGATCAAACACCTGGGTGCCTTAACCTCAATCGGTTCGCCTTCAGTTAACTCGTATCGTCGTTTATGGGATACCGGTTTTTGGGCGCCCATTTTTGCAGATTGGGGATATCAAAATAGAACTTGTGCGTTGCGTGTTTCAGCACCAGGTCGTTTTGAATATCGCTCAGTAGATTCGATGGTGAATCCATACTTAATGGGCTCTGCATTGTTGAAAGCCATGGACGATGGTATCGACAACAAACTGGATCCAGGCGAAGCCGAGGAACGCAACATCTATGAAGCGATCGAAGCGGGCAAGAAAGTTAAAAAATTACCCATGTCGCTCGGTGATGCTTTGGTAGAACTGGAGAAAGACGAAGTCATTAAATCCGCTCTGCCAGATGAAATGTATAGAGTTTATGAGCATTACAAACGGGATGAATGGGAACGATTTAATCATACCGTTACTGAGTGGGATCTTGAAACTTATCTGGATGTCTTGCCGTAACTTTGGCTGTAATTTTGGAGAAATAAATAATGTGTGGAATAGCAGGACTTATCTGGAAAGGTAAGAGTTCGAATATTGGTTCAGAGATGACTTCAATGCTGCAAGCATTGAAGCATCGTGGACCAGACTCTACCGGTTATGCGTTGTATGGAAACGCTGATAAAAAACAATATGTAATGCGCTTCATCACCGCAGAACAAGAAGCCATGAAATCAGGTTTTGATATTCAAGCTGAAGTGGAAGCGCGTGAAGAAGCAGTAGAAGCACGCCTTAAAGAGTCGGGTGTGAAAATTAACGAGCAACACGCTGCAACAGATTATTCCCACCGTTATACATTCAGTTTTGATGGAGATTTGCGTCGCTTGATTGACTACATTGAAGATATTGATGGCGTAGAAGTGCTGTCTGTTGGAAATGCTCTGGAATTAATTAAAGATCTCGGTGATGCTGAAACGGTTTCTGATCAATATAAATTAGATGGTTTTCAAGGTACGCATAGTATTGGTCATACGCGTATGGCGACTGAATCCGATGTCGACATACGTTCTGCACATCCTTACTGGGCCTATCCGTTTTCGGATGTGTCGGTTGTGCACAATGGTCAGCTTACTAATTACTGGACCAACCGACGTGCTTTAGAACGAGACGGTCACCGCTTTATGTCTAACTGTGATTCTGAATTGATTGCAGTATATCTTGCTAATCGTATCGACAAAGGTGATGACTTGGAAACCGCAATGAATAATTCGGTGGAATATTTAGATGGTGTGTTTTCTTATTTAGTTGCTACCAGTGACCAATTAGGTATGGCAAAAGATGTAATGGCTGCCAAGCCAATGGTGATTTATGAAAGCGATGAGTTTGTGGGTTTAGCCTCAGAAGAAATTGCAATTCGCAGTATCTTCCCGCGCGAAATTGACACATTCGATCCTTATGAAGGGGAGGTACGAGTATGGCAAGCGTAGCCAAAAATCAAAAATCTGAAGACATGGGGATGCATGCCGAGCAATTGGCGGGTCGGACACAACAGATGTATTTCTCTGCTTCTGAAGAAGAGAACTTCACATATGCATATGCACACGATGTAGATTTTGACAAAACTGCAGAGTTTGATTGCGAGAAAATGAGTAATGTGGAAGTAAATATCAAAATACGTGAGTTGATGAAGCAAGGGCATGGAACGATCACTGTAAAAAATCCTATGGGCAAGCATTCCTTGGGTGTAGGAATCTTGAATCGACTCAATCTTAATTTTGAAGGCAGTTTAGGTTACTTTGCAGTAGGCCTAATTGATGGTCCCAACATACATATTAATGGTCGTGTGGGTTGGTCATGCGGTGAAAACATGATGGCCGGAACGGCGTTGATTGAAAAAAATGCTGGTTCAACTTTTGGGGCCGCTATTCGTGGCGGTGATTTAGTTTGCAAAGGCAGCGTTGGTTCTCGTACCGGCATCGACCAAAAAGGCGGCACCATTATTGTGGGTGGAGATACCGGTGCTTTTACAGGTTTCATGATGCAACGTGGTCGTATGATCTTATTAGGTAATGCAAGTAGCAACCTCGGCGATTCAATGTATGACGGCACTATTTATATTGCTGGTAAAGTTAAAAGTTTAGGTGTCGATGCGGTAGAAGGCGAAATGACGGATCTTGATGTTCGTTATCTGCAAAGCAAACTTGATTTGTATGGAATGGAAGCACCGAATGGTGTTGAAAACATCACTAAGATAGTTTCTGGAAAACAGTTGTGGAATTACGACAACTTAGAACCCACTGAGAAGAAACTGGTGCTCTAATAACAGAAGTTGAGGATAAAATTATGTCTGTAAAAGACGACGCAAAAAAATATCATTTAGGTAGCAGTTATGTATTCCCGCCGGAGGTCATGAATGACATTCATGTAAAGGCTGAGTTAGGTCGATACCGCATGCGTGGATTTTCTTTATTCAAGAAAATTCCGAGTTGGGATGATTTAACATTTATGCCGGGCACATTAACTCGATTTGTGATCGAAGGATACCGTGAAAAATGTGAGACCAAAACCGTAATTGGTCCAATGGCCAAACGCCCGCTTGTTTTGGATATTCCTGTGTATATCACTGGTATGAGTTTTGGTGCTTTAAGTTATGAAGCAAAAACAGCGTTAGCACGGGGTGCAACCATGGCGGGTACGGCAACCTGTTCAGGAGAGGGTGGCATGATTCCTGACGAGCGCCGCTATTCTTCAAAATGGTTTTACCAAGTGATTCAATCACGCTACGGGTTTAATCCAAATCATTTGCGTCTTACTGATGCGGTAGAATTTTTTATAGGACAAGGTTGTAAAGTCGGTTTAGGCGGGCATTTGATGGGTCAAAAAGTGACGGATCAAGTTGCTGAAATGCGTTCTTTGCCAGCAGGTATTGATCAGCGTTCTCCTGCGCGTCATCCGGATTGGCTAGGTCCGGATGATCTTTCGTTAAAGATCCAAGAAATTCGTGAGGCTACTGATTGGCAAATACCCATTCAGTTAAAGCTGGGTGCAGCACGTGTGTATGACGATGTGCGTATGGCTGCGAAAACAGGTCCGGATTCTATTTTTATTGATGGTATGGAAGGCGGAACTGGAGCGGGTCCTCACCTGGCAACGGAAGATACCGGTGTTCCAGGTATTGCTGCGATTCGCCAAGCACGACGTGCCATTCAAGATGTGGGTATGGAAGGAAAAATTTCCTTGGTATACGCAGGTGGAATTCGTAATGGTGCCGATGTGGCAAAAGCGATAGCTTTAGGTGCAGATGCTTGCGCCATTGGGCATTCTGCGTTAATGGCATTGAACTGCAATAAAGATATTCCGGAAGCCAATTTTGAAGAAGAAATGGGTGTAGAAGCGGGTCATTGTTATCACTGCCATACCGGGCGATGTCCAGTAGGCGTTACCACGCAAGATCCAGAATTACGTAAACGCTTAAATCCAGATGAAGCTGCGATTCGTGTGTATAACTTTTTGCACACCCTCACCATTGAAGCGCAATTATTCGCAAGAGCTTGTGGAAAGACCAATATCCACTCGCTTGAGCCAGAAGATTTAGCGGCTTTAACGATGGAAGCTTCTGCAATGGCGCAAGTACCACTGGCGGGTTCACAGTATACTGTGGGTCGTCCTGATTTAACGCGTTTCTAAAATGATTTCACTATATAAAAGTATTTGGAGAAGATCATGAGTGATAAAGATATAGACCATTTTATAAAATCCGACGGGCTTGATGAAGAGCGAGAAAAAATGATTGGCCAACATATTGGCTATCGTTATGATGTAAATTTAGTGCCTGACTTAAAATATTTAACACCGTTTCTTAAAAAATATATTGAATTAATGGGTTGGTCTGATCTGAATTGGCTTGAAGATGTGCATATGGGTTATGAAGAAAACCGTGCTGCAGTATTTGATCGCAATATTAACGGTTGGGTTACTGTGCCTGAGGATTTAGAAATGTCTGATAACCAACAAGAGCGAGACATGGTTGCACGTGAGTTACTTGTTAAATTTCAAATGTCAAAAAATCACCCTATGGTAGATTTGCGCAAAGCTTATGAGAAATTTGACTAACCTCATGTTCAAATCTGGCTTAGATAAAATAACAATAAGGTGACAGAGGAAACTGCAGGACAACTACTGCGCGCTCACTTCCTAGGTTGGCAATGCAGAGTTCGCCAGCATGCAGTTCGCATGGAAGAAGGTAGACCTTCAGAAGGAATGCAGCCTTCAGCAGTAATAAATAATGAAGTAATTGGTAATCTTACCGTTTTAATTAATAAAAAAGAATTGGCTGAACTGGTTGCCGAGTTTCGCTATATGTATAAAAAAAATGATGATCCTGCTTTACGTCGCAAAGATTTATTAAAAGTTTTAGTCGCGGGGTATTTTCAGCAACTAGAAGAATTTTCAGATTGTTTGACTGCTTTGTTTTCACCAAACTCTGAGATCACCAATAAACTTATAGCGGCAAGTAATCTATCGTTATATTTTAATCAACAAAATCAGAAATATATCATTCCATGTTCTGTGCAAGAACTGAATTCTGAAAATCTTGAGTACCAAGCCACTTTTTGGCACAACTCAATATTTAACGCTAAGCTTCCAGCAGATGTTCGCATCCTGTCTTTTGTGCCAGATTGGTCCTCAGCACAAGCAGATCCTTTGCCAAATCAGCTCGCGGTAGCCATGTAGTTTCCCACATAATTCTGTGAGTAATTCTAGTAATCAAGCTTATAGAGTTCATACAGGTAATTGCCTCTGTGGAGCCGTTCGCTACAAAGTTACAGGACCTTTGCGCGATGTTGTGAATTGTCACTGTAGTTTGTGTCGCAAGTTTCACGGACATTATGGTGCTTACACAGCAGCACCTCGCGAAAACGTATTCATTAAAAATGAAAATAATCTTCTCGCCTGGTATCGAGGAATGAATAATCATGCGCGCAGAGGATTTTGTGTGGTTTGCGGATCAAGCTTATTCTGGGATTTGGAAGATGCAGCTACATTAAGTATTGCAGTAGGCACACTCGATCAACCTACTGGCCTACATACAACAACTCATATTTATACGGTAGACAAAGGAGACTATTATAATTTGTCTGAGGGTCTCCAAGAACTTCCTAAAGGATTAGGGGCATCTAAGTATTCAGTTAGCTAGTTCAGCTGATAATTGTCAAATAGAGCTGTAGCATTTGCATAGATTAATTGAAGATTATTCGTCTACAGATCTTATAGTGGAGATCTGTTGAGAAAAAATTTGTGGATCAGATGTAGGGAGTTTGCAAGTCCCTTGTTCGCAAACGTATGCCGTCGTTTCTCCTTGCATGGCAATTTTCCCTTTAACTAAAGGAATGCTATTAGCAACATTACTTTGTTCGCTACCTTCAGATAGCACAATTAATACTTTATTGGGCAAATAGTTTTCTCTATATTTTTTAATAAAATGTTCTGCATCTTGTTTTTTATCTTGTGGAGTGACAATAACAATTTCTTTGGGATTGTCTAAGTAATAATCAACAGCTAGAATCATTTCAGAAAGAGCAGTCGGATTCTCGGTTAGAATTTGATTGGCTGATTTAAAGGCTTTGTCTGCTCGCATGCGATATGAATCGTTCGAGGTAAATTCATATAAACGTAATAGATTAAGTGCAGCAACTGAATTGCCTGAAGGTTCTGCCCCATCAAAATACGGTTTTTCTCTAACCAGGAGGCTTTCATGGTCATCACTGGTCATAAAGAAGCCTCCATTCGTATCATCTTCATAATGATTGGAGAGTGTGTTATCGAGATCTATCGCAAAATTAAGCCATTTAATATCGTGAGTGGCCTCATAAAGATCTAAAGTTGCTGCGGTGTAAAATGCATAATCGTCAAGATAAGCATTGTGTTTGTGCGCGCCATCTTTATAGCTTCGAAATAATCTGCCTGCTTCGATTAAATGCGTTTTAATAAATGTAGCAGCCATTGCAGCGCGTTGAATATATTTTTGTTCACCAAGAATTAATCCAGCGCGCGCATAAGCAGAAATCATTAGCCCATTCCAAGCAGTTAATATTTTTTCATCTCGAATTGGGCGGGGTCTTTTTTCTCGTTCTTTATAAAGTTTTTCTTTGGCGTCGGTAATAATAGTTTCTAGTTTTTTAATAGATATATTGAGTTCTTTTGCAATAACTGCTTTATCCTTAGGTGTGTGCAGAATATTGCGACCCTCAAAGTTTCCATTATTGGTTGTTGCAAAATAGCTCTTTACAATGATTGATGTTTCTTTATCTAGTGCTTGATCTAATTCATTTTCGGACCAAGTAAAAAAATAGCCTTCTTCACGACGGTGATTATCGACAAGGCTATCTGCATCTGTAGCGGAGTAAAAAGCGCCGTTGGGTGACGACATGTCTCGTTCAATATAGCGGAGGATCTCTTTGGTAATTTGAAGAAAACTTTCATTACCAGTAAGCTGATAGGCCTCAAGGTATGCCATGGATAGTAGCGCGTTGTCATAAAGCATTTTTTCAAAATGCGGCACTAGCCATTCTTTGTCAGTACTGTATCGATGAAAACCTCCTCCTACATGATCGTAAATTCCACCCGCAGCCATCTTCTTTAACGTTAAGGTTGCCATTTCTAATGCTTGAGTATTTTTTGAATGTCTTTGGTAGCGCAGCAGAAAGCGAGTAGATAGATCACTCGGAAATTTTGGAGCTCGTGACAATCCTCCGTGTAATGGATCAAACCCTGATTGATAATATGAAAACGTATCGTGGAGAATTTTAATCGTGGGTAACTGCTTACTGCTTGTGGCCGGACTAAGGGAGCTGGAAATTATTTTTGTTAATTGCTGGCTTTGTTCGGCGACCTGATCGGGTTGTGTGTCATAAATATTTTTGAGTTTTTTGATTACGGTTAAAAATCCAACGTGTGCGCCACGATCACCATCACGCGCAGGAAAATAAGTGCCACCATAAAATGGTTTTCGATCCGGTGTGAGCCAAGTTGTCATCGGCCAGCCTCCGCGGCCGGTCATGGTTTGTACGGCAGCCATGTAGATGCTGTCTATATCTGGCCGCTCTTCACGATCAACTTTGATCGCAATATAATTTTCATTCAAAAACTTTGCTATTTCTTCGTCTTCGAATGACTCTTCTTCCATCACGTGGCACCAATGACACGTGGAGTAACCAATACTTAAAAGTATCGGGCGCTTTAATCTCTTAGCAGTTTCAAAAGCTTCATCACCCCATGGGTACCAATTTACAGGGTTATGTGCATGTTGAAGAAGGTATGGACTAGATTCCAGAAACAATCGGTTAGTGTATTTTGCCACGCCACTATTAAGTAAATGCTTAGTGCGAGGCTGGTAGGCACTGCCGCGTTGTTGTTTTTTTTGTTTAGTTCTAGTTGAAGTTCTTTAGAATAAGGATGTGTGCCTGGCGGAAATTCAAAATTATTTTCATTAGTTGGTAGTTTATTGTTATTTTCTTCTGCGAAACATACTGTGCATTGCAATAATGTAATCGCTACTAGAGCAGTAATATGGTTTAAATTCATCGAGATCTTTTTAGTGCTGTGTTGTGTTGAAGTATTAAGTAATTTGAGAAAATCATTCTTTTAGTTAGCAGCAGTTATAGCGGTAAAGTAAATTGATGCACATAATTTAATCTGCATCTTTTCGGAATTTAAAGATACGTTGACGCTTCGTTAGTGGTTAAATTTTAGTCTATTCGAGAATAATTTAACGCCCATATAATTGCTATTGTTTATAAGTACCTATTTGTAGTTAGAATTTACTACCACTCTGTACTAATACCCTCTAAGTATTTTGTCTTAGCGATGAGCGGCGTAGAGTGATACGTGTATTTTTAGTGGAAAATAACTTTATAGTCCTTGAAAATAGGCTATAGGGAGGCGTACGTTCAGATTGCCGTTCGTCAAGAATAATAATAAGAGAAACTAACTATGACTGATTCACTGAGTTCACTCACTACTATATTCACTGAGTTCTATTACTGGGTAACGGTTGTGCTGATGTTTTTGATCCATGTTGGTTTTTGTATGTATGAGGTGGCGATTTCAAGACGCAAAAATCATCTACATACATTGATGAAGAATGTAATGGTCATTCCTATTGTTACCATCTCTTTTTTCTTATTTGGTTGGTGGATTTATTTTGCGTTTATTTATGGTCCAGGAATTATGGGAGGGTTGCAGTCCGCTGCACACGCTTTGCCATGGAGTGAACTTATGGGTGCGCACCTTGGGGGTGCACCAGTTCAAGATACTCTGACTGCAGGTGACACCGCTTATTGGTCACGAATAAATGGCGTATTCTGGGCTGCGTTTTTACTGTTCTCTTGGACTGCCGCGTCGATTGTTTCTGGTTCAGTCATTGAGCGTATTCAATCGGGTGCGTTTTGGATATTAGCGGTATTAATCGGTTCGGTATTTTGGGTGGTAGATGCAGCTTGGGGATGGCATTGGGATGGTTGGATGGTGCATATGCTTGGATATCACGATGCCTACGCATCTGGCGTTATTCATGCAGTAGCCGGTGGTTTTGCTTTAGGTGTTTTGTGTGTTTTAGGTGCCCGAATTGGAAAGTTTCGCAAAGACGGTACCCCAAGAAACATACCTCCTCAACATCCTTGGTTAGTGTGTGTTGGGATCTTTCTAATCTTTACAGGTTTCTGGGGATTTTACGCTGCATGCAATATTCCAATCATCGATTTCTTTGGTGGCGACATGCTTGACGTGGAAGGCAAGAGTTACTTCACTGCAACTAATATTTACTTAGGACCGACTACACTTTCTGCTGTCACATTAAATTATTTGTTGGCGATTTCTGGTGGCTTTTTAACAGGCTATATTCTTTCCAAGGGTGATCCGTTCTGGGCATTCTCTTGTGGTCTTGCAGGTGTTATTGCCTCATCAGCAGGTAATGACTTGTATCATCCGTTACAAGCCATGATTGTTTCTATTTTGGGCTCTATCGTTGCCTTTAAAATGCATTATTGGGTAGAGAGACGTTTTAAAATTGACGATGCGGTAGGTGCCTGTGCGGTACATGGTTATGCAGGGTTCTTTGGTGTCGTTATTGCCGGCTTTATTTTATGGGGCTATCCGTCTTCACCGTTTGAAGGTTATGCGGTAATCACACCATGGGGGCAGTTGGCCGGTGCGGTGATTATGTTTTTTGTGTTGGGGTTCTTGCCAGGGTTTATTGTGGCAAAAATACTAAATAGTTTTGGGATTCTGCGTATACCAAGAGAAGTTGAATTAGCGGGTTTGGATATCTCTGCAGAAATGCTTAGTGACCAAGAGTTTTCAGATTTAGAAAAAGCTTTACGTGATGAATCCTAGTACATCTAAAGAACTAGCGTTTAAAAATACATAAGAATTTTTATAAGGAGGCAAAAGCTATGTCAACCGGTGTTGAAAGTTTTGCAAAAATTGATGAGTTAGGTGCTGTGTACCCTATGGTAGGTAGTGAGTGGTTATTGGTAATCATTACCGTGGTATTTTTTGTAGGGTGTTTTATTTGGCGAATTAAAACTGAAAAACATGAACATCAAGAGGCAATTAAATGCGCGCGCGAACAAACACAAAATAAATCGTAGTAATTTTAAAGATGCTTTGTTTGTATACTAAAATAATAATTATAATGACTCCTCCAAACTTAAGTCCCGTTTATAGCGGGACTATTCTTTAAGATGAAAATTTGTAATTCACAGCGAGATTAAAATAACAACTGAATTTAAGTAACACATGTTTGAAATGTCTAGATAGTTAGTTCAGGTTCATTTATGAGTCGATTAATTTGCAAAAGATAGAGGAACAAAAATGAAAACGTTAGAAGAAGCTAGGCTCGAGTACCGATCGCATAGTATTCACTGGGGCTTTAAATGGACTCTGTTCTGTGCTTGTTTTTGGGGGCTCTGGTATGTGCCAGGAAGCGCGATTTGGTTTGAAGCACCCTACTTTAGCATGGCATTTGAAGAGCCAGGTGAGCTACTTGTTGCTGCTGCAATCATTACCACGCTTAACGCAATTACGGTTCTAATTTCTCTATTTGTGTGGAATATCGTGCAGCATAAGATGGGTGAATACCGTCGCACGTTCCGCCAGATGAGAAAATTATCAAAGTGGTTTTTTCTCGCCGCAATATTTGGCGGGCCCTGTGCAATATTTGGTTCCTTTATGGCCATCGCCTTTGTAGGTGGTGTGTTTGCGGCCGTGGCAGCACTTTTGTATCCGATAGTCGGCGCGACCTTAGCAAAACTTTGGTACAAGGAAAAAATCACGACAAGAGCTGCATTAGGCATCTTCGTTATGGTGATTGGTGGGGTAACGGTATTCGCGCCCGGAATCATTGAGGAGATTACAGGTGCAAGTGGAGGCAGTTCAGTCTGGCTAGGCTATTTGGGCGGCGCAATGGCAGCCATCGGCTGGGGGATTGAAGGGGCTGTTGCGGGTCGCGCACTCGATGTTACCGATCCCGATGTAGGAATTTCCATTCGTTTTACAGCAGAAGTTCTATACTGGTGCGTACTTATTCTGCCTGGAATCATTATTTTTACCGATTACCCAGTATTACAAATAATTAAGGACACAATGAATTTTTGGGGAATTGTCTGGCTAATGTTAGCGGGTTTTACTTTTGGTTATAGTTATGTGTGCTGGTATAAATCCTTTCCACTGATTGGTGTGGGTCGCGGGCAAGCAGTTGCTTCTTTATACGGGGTATTCGCAGTGGTCTTTCTCGCTATTTTTACACTGGATTTACCTGAATGGAATTTTGTTTTGGGCTTGGTACTAGCCGTTGGAGGTGGGTTTATTATGTTTACTGAAGATAATAGCAAGATTGAAGTTATCCGAGATATCGGTGATTCACAGTCGGAGGGGGGATAACCATGGCACCAACTATACACATGAAAGGTTATATCCTGCTGCAACTTAACGATGCACCAAATGGCTTGTGGGACTACGAAATTGCTAATAAGGTGTTGAAAGATTACGACGTAGATATGAATACTGTTTTCTGGAAAGGTGAAGTGCGGGCTACGTTAACCGATATGTTTTCGGGCGCTCTAATAGAAGAGTTGGATGACAAATTGGATGATGGTGAACATTTTGGACCTGAGCGGGTTCTGTGCAAATTTGGTTTGACGTCCTTTGGCCGTGAACGCATGCAAGAAACAGGAATTTTATAAAATAATTTTAATTCACAACCGTTAAATATTACATGAGGTAAGTACAATGTCAGACTTTTGGGCATATCCTGGTGCAGACATTCTGGCTATCATTTTGATGGTAGTGCTATGTGTAGCCGCGCTTATTCTGGCGCGTTTCTGGACCAGAAAGTTGTAAAATTATTTATGCTATTTTAATCCGTTAAGTTTAACGCTTTGAAATAAGTTTAAAGAATTAAATTTTTCGATCATGTAGAAGTGCAGGGATTTTTTGACGAGCCTGCTGAACAAGTTGTGTATCAACTTCTGCGATAATGTAACCGGGTTGTTCTCCAGCATCGGCTAAAGCTGTTCCCCAAGGATCTACAATTAAAGAATGCCCAAAGGTTGTTCTTCCTCCCGGGTGTTCGCCACACTGACAAGGTGCAAATACATAACAACCGGTTTCAATTGCTCTTGCGCGAATTAATGTATGCCAATGAGCTATTCCTGTTGTTTGGGTAAAGGCGGCTGGTATGGTTAAAAAATTTGCCCCGTTTTGAGCAAGTTGTCTGTACAGATATGCAAAACGCAAGTCATAACAAATTGACATTCCTAGCGAGCCCCAGGGCGTAGTAGCCAGCACTGACTTGTCACCAGCTTCCACGGTTGCTGATTCTAAGTAGGATTCCCTACCACTAAGATCTACGTCAAACAAATGAAGTTTATTGTATTTTGCTGCAATATTACCCAGATTATTTATTAAGTAAGAGCGGTTATTAACCTTTTTGTTATCAAGTTTGATTGGCAGTGAGCCTAATAATAACCACACGTTTAATTTTTCAGCGAGCTCGCAAAAATGAGAAAGCGCAGGGTGTTCTTCTTCAAAGTAAGAATGTGCGAGCATTCGCTCATCGTCATTATCTACATAACAAAAATATTCAGGCAAACAAATTAGTTCAGCACCTTCTAAGTGTGCGCTCATTACTAGCTGGGTAATGTCGTTAATATTCTGGCTGATATCTGCACCAGAACTATTTTGTATGCAGGAGACCTTAAAAGTGTATTTCATTATTAAAAATATTCAAAGCGTATTTGTAAAAGCATATTAGATCGAGTATATCTTCTATATAATATATAGATACTTTATCGAAGGTGCATCATGTCAGGTCAAAAACATCACGTAAACGTGCCTAATAAATCTAAATCAAAGAAGTTTTCAGATTCTGAAATATATCTTATGGTGATGCTGCACACTTATCAGCATAAAAGCTGCAGTGAAATTGCCAAGAAATTTGGCGTAACGCAAGGTGAGGTATATGAAATTATTTCACGTAGAATAAATTCAGGGTGCTGTGGATAAGAAAGATTGAGGTGTAGATGCGTGCTCTAAAATGCCGAGAAAAAATCTCTATATAATTTTAACCTTATGTAAGGAATGTTAAAACAAGCCTACAATTTCGTTGTTCTCGTCTACGTCAATATTATTTGCAGCAGGCACTTTTGGTAAGCCGGGCATGGTCATAATATGTCCGCAGATAACCACTAAAAATTCTGCACCTGCAGACAAATACACATCTTTTACGGGTACTACATGCCCAGAAGGCGCGCCTCGTAAATCTGGATCGGTTGAAAAAGAATATTGTGTTTTTGCCATACACACCGGGTAATGCCCATATCCACCGTCTTGGTATTTTTTTATTTTATTTCGAATTTTGGTTTCAGCTATCACATCACTTGCGCCATAAATCTTAGTGGCCACTTTGGTAATTTTCGTCCATAGCGTGTCATTTTCTTCATAGGCAAAATGAAGATCAGGAGGGGTGTGTGCAATTTCATCTACCACTACCTTGGCTAATTCTTCTGCTCCAGCGCCTCCATGCGCCCAATGATTGCATTCAATCATTTTCACCCCATGATGAGCCATCTTATCTTGGAGGAGTGAAATTTCAGCATCGCTATCTGAGGTGAAACGATTGATTGCAACAATACACGGTAAGCCAAAATGACTACGAAGATTATTAACGTGGCGTTCTAGATTAGGGATGCCTTTTTCCAATGCGGAAAGATTTTCATCTTCTATATTTTTTAATTCGGCATGCCCATGAAACTTCAGCGCACGAATAGTTGCAACCACCACCACAATGGATGGCTGTAGACCAGCCTTTCTGCATTTGATATTGAGGAACTTTTCCGCGCCTAAGTCGGCACCGAAGCCTGCTTCGGTGACTACATAGTCGGCGAGTTTAAGTGCAGTCTTAGTTGCAATTACGGAATTACAACCATGTGCAATATTGCCAAAAGGGCCGCCGTGTATAAATACAGGATTATTTTCTAAAGTTTGTACTACGTTGGGTTTAATTGCATCTTTTAATAAGGCTGTCATCGAGCCTTGTGCGTTAATATCTCGAGCGTGAATAGCGTCACCATTAGGTTTGTACCCACAAATGATATTGCCTAGACGGGTGCGTAGATCTTGAACGGACGTTGCTAAGCATAAGATTGCCATAATTTCAGATGCTGTAACAATATCAAATCCGGTTTCGCGCGGGTGCCCATTTGCAATGCCACCTGTACCGATAACAATTTTACGTAGTGCACGATCATTTAAGTCAACGACACGTTTCCAAGTAATGCGTCTATCATCAAACCCTTGCTCATTTCCTTGTTGGAGATGGTTATCAATCAGCGCGGCAAGTAAATTATGTGCCAAGCTTATAGCATGAAAATCGCCGGTAAAATGTAGGTTGATATCCTCCATAGGCACCACTTGCGAGTAACCACCCCCTGCAGCTCCACCTTTCATGCCAAAGCATGGACCTAAAGAAGGTTCACGAATACACATGAGTGCTCTTTTCCCAATACGGTTTAATGCATCACCCAGACCTATGGTCGTTGTGGTTTTTCCTTCACCAGGAGGGGTGGGGCTAATTGCCGTAACAAGAATCAATTTCCCATCATCTTTGTCATTTAACGAGTTTATATAATCGAGTGAAAGTTTTGCTTTGTAATGGCCATACGGTTCTAGATGTTCGTTATCAATATTAAGCTTTTCATGTGCAAGCCCTACGATATTTTGCATGCTCGCTTTTCTTGCAATATCGATGTCACTCATAATTCAATTTCTCTCTGTTTAATTTCTGAAGCGTTGATTGGAGTTTAAAAGACGTAAAATGATATTTTTCCTAGCCTACTGACTTGGTGTGTTAACAATTACGAGATTCCATGTATAAGGTTTAACTGTAGAGTGGACAAGGTCAATGGCTCGTAATACATACTACCTACTGAGTAATGACTCATTAGTTCTTCTTATTTTGCAGGCATTCATTTTTGTTTAGTGTTCATTAAGTATCAGATCAACCGCTACACTAATATTAGATGCAATACGTGCAGACGAATTTTGTATTAATTGGTCGTCACTGATACGGTACTTTCCAGTTTGTACCAATATGGATTGTAAACCAGCAGATAACGCGCCATTCACATCTGCTTCTACATCATCACCTACCATTACGACTTCCTTAGGTGAGCAGTTAAAATCTTTAATAGCTTGAAGAAAAAATTCTTTCGCGGGTTTGCCAAGAACTATTGCATTAATTCCACTAGCCATTTCTAATGCATGAACAAATGCGCCAGCGTCTAAACTAAATCCATCCGCTTCTTTAAAATATCGATTTTTACCCATTGCTATTAAAGGCTTTCCTGTGAGCAATATGCGGAATGCACTATTAAGAGATTCATAGGTAAAGCTCGATCCAGCATCACCAAGCAAAACCGAATCAAAATCTTGTGCTGGAATCTCAGAAAAATCAGGGAGAAGGTTGGGGTGAATTAATAGATAAGGGTTGAGCTTGTTATCTTTTATGTAATTCTTTGCGGCTATAGGTGCAGTAAAAAGTTGATCTTTAGGTATAGCTAAATTCATGGATGAAAGTTTAGCTGAGATCGCACTGCGCGTGCTTCGTGTGGTGTTAGTAATAAATCGAATCGGAATATGATTCGCATGTAATTTCTGGATTGCTCTTAATGCGCCTTTTATCAGATGATCTCCGATATAGACGACTCCGCTTAGGTCAAGTAGTACTCCTTTAATCATGACAAGAATACCTTATACAATTAATAGTCATTATCTTCTTATGCTCAAAGAGAATAAATGATTACTTGTATAATTATTGATGCCTACGGTTTTTTATTACTTTTTTAAATGACGTGCATTCATTATTTTTGAAATCCAATAGATGTTCCATTTACGTATAGATTAGTTAATTATTTTCTTGAAAAGAGTTTCGCGCTCATGGGGTTTAGTATGAGCGCGAAACTACTGCAACATCACGAAGAGGGCTGCGTTTCAATAACGACATGAAGAACGTTTAAACGATATGGAAGGCCCTTGTTCTAAGTGATGATGTTGGTTATGGCATTCTAGTATTTAGCTTTAACTCGAAAGCGTGAAATAAAAAAGACGATACTTTAATCGAGATGTTCGTCAGTGTCGTTGTTTGATACATCTTGATAGATGTATGACAAATTGAGACCCCATAAAGTATGATTTCTGTAAGTGATATCTTCTTATGAAGCGTGATCCCAAGCAATTACGTTATGTAATTAACTCAAAGTAGGTAGAGAATGAGAGAAATCAATGATTGTTTGATAGAGAGGATAACTAAAAGAGAGTTAGACATAATTTGTATTTAATAATTCTTATGTCGATGATTAGAAATAATTATGTATTCAACGAATCTATAAGAATATCTCTTGTTGCATTTTCTGTTTGCGGTATGGAAATGAAGCTACCTTGTGCAATGTCTATATTGGCTTCATTAAGAATATTTAATTGGTTATCGGTTTCTACCCCGTTTGCGATTACGCTAATATTTAAGCCATGCATGAGCGAAACAATTGCGCTTATAAATTTGCCGCGGTCTTTAACACAATTTTCAATTAATATTGGATTCAGCCTAACAAAGTCGATGGGCATTTTTTCCAATAGATGTAAAGATGTCTTGTCATGACCGTATCCATCTAATAATAATTGAATATCCTTTCCTTTCATGGGTTTTAATATGCTATCTGTAGTGCGAGGAGCGTGACTGAGTACATTTTCAGAAACACCAACGATTAAATTACATTGCTCTGGTTTAACGGATAATAACTTTTCACGTAATCTAAATATTGAATCTGCATCTAATAATGATGCACCCGTCACTTGAATGTTTAAGGCTAGTTTTTCGATACCCGATATAGAATTATTCCAGTTTTGGATTTGTCTGTATGCATCATTTAACATCCACTCCCAAAGGGGTGTAATTAATTGAGTATCATCAGAATCTGGTACAAATTTTTCAGCATAAAGTAATCCTTTAATTGGGTGAGGCCAAGCTAATCTGGCCTCAAGTCCAATTAATTTGTTATCTTTAATAGTGACTATGGGTTGCCAATGAACAAGAAATTTATCTTCCTCAAGCGCTTGCTCAAGTTCTAAATCCATATGACTTTGTAAGGCAGCTCTTCCATGCGTAATTAAATCAGAGACTTCGTATCGAGCTCCGCCCAAGCTGGCGGCCCGACTTAAGGCATTTTGAGCTTCTAATAATACGCTGCTGCTATCAGTATGTTTTTGGTGACCAATTACAACCCCAATGCTTGCAGTTGCAAATATTTCGTTTTCGTCAATAGATAAAGGGGCTTGTACTTGCTCCTGGATTTGATTAATAACCTTAGTGATGTTCTTTATACTGTATTCAGATGAATCTATTAAAATACCAAACTGAGTATTTAGTAATTTGCACATTGAAATAGGCTGGTTTAAATCTTCAAATATCCGCAAGCCAATTTCTGTCATAAGAAAATCAGCGCTTGTGAGCCCTAAACTTTCAAGAATCTGAGTGTGTTGGTCAATGCTTAATAACAATAATGCAAAGGTATAATTTTTTCTAGATTTAATTATTTCGATTGCATGCTCTAATCGATCGATAAATAAAATTTCATTAAGAAACTTTGTATCAGGATCGTATAATGAATATTTTTGATCTAGTTTTTGTATCTGTTTTTGTTTATCAAAGTCAATTAATGAGCCTTCAAAAGAAAGTAATTCACCGCTAGATGAGTAAACTCCTTGACCGATATTTAATACCCATCGCTCAGTTTCATCGGCCGTTGTGATTCGGTGAGTGAGTTGGTAATTTTTTCCGTCAGGTAACTTGTATTGGATTGTTTCCATGATGCGTTGACGGTCATCAGGGTGAATAATACTGATGTACGTAGCTTCATTATTTTTAACTAATTGTTCATAGCTATAACCTGTGAGTTCAAGGCATCCAGAGCTTGCATATTCTATTGTTAGCGCTTGATCGTTGCGGCATCTGTACAACATTCCTGAGTAGTTATCTACAAAATTACGCAGGCTGCGGTATTTTGCGTTTAGGATATTTTGTTCATGCATAATTTCCGCAACATCAGTAATCGTACCAATAATGCTTTTTATTTCTTCATTATTATTTTTTAATATCGTATTAGCACGAAGTATGGTGTGAATAGAATTATTAGTTTTAGAAAGAAAGCGAACAACAATAGATTTATCTGCCTGGGCACTCTGTTGGAATTGTTGTTGTAAAAATACTTCAACATTGGGTCGGCCTTTGGGGTGAACATAGTCTAATAAACGTGTGCCTAACGTTTCATTAACTGAAAAGCCTGTTAATTGCTTCCATGAGTTATTCAGAAAAGTCCACTTGCTCGATGGGCTAATTTGGAATACAACCTGTTCCAGATTGCTTAATAAAGTTACTGCAGTATGTTTATCATCATCTTGCTTTGTAATATTGTTGTCTTCAATAGTCTTATTAAAAAACAGCAAAAAATTACTTAATATTTTCATGCTGAGGTATGGTTTTAATGTTACTTACCAAATCCATTGCTTAATGCCCATACGGCAGCCTCAAGTCTGGAGTGAACTTTAAGTTTTCTTAATAAATTTTTAACATGAACCTTTACGGTGCCATCACTAATATTTAATTCGCGGGCAATAAGCTTGTTATTATTTCCATGAGCAATTAATTGTAGTATTTCTTTTTCTCTGACGGTTAAGGATGCATCTTCTTGATTTTCGGGGGAAGAGTTTTTATCTTGTCGTATTGAGCTAGCAAGCATTTCAGATAAATTTTGATCTATGACTACTTGTCCTTTCATTACGCTCTGTAATTTAGATTTTAACACTTCAGGCTCTAGATCTTTTAATAGATAGCCATCTGCACCATTGCGTAACGCAGACACTAAATCTTTCTCATCATTTGATACTGTCAAAACGACTATAAAAGAGTCAATGTCACTTTTTTTAAGTTCAATTAACGTTTCAATTCCATCCATACCTTTCATATTTAAATCGAGCAAAATGAGATCAGGGTTATGTTGTAAAGCAAGTTTAATGCCTTCTTCACCTGAGGGAGCTTCACCGATAAGCTTAAATTCGTCCTCCATATCACTGATTAGTTGGCATACTCCTTTGCGAAATAAGGGGTGATCATCAATAATTAAAACGGAATTATCTATTTGCATATTTACACGCGTAGGTTAGTTATTATAATTTTTTAGTTTCAAAAGTTACACTAATACAAGATCCACCAAGCAGACTTTTTTGTACACGGAATTTCCCCCCTAAATCATGCGCACGTTGTTGCATAATAATCATTCCATGTCGATGAGTGGCGGTCTGATTGTTATTTATTCCTATTCCATCATCGTCAATTGAGATGCTTACCAATCCCTGTTGCAGTATGCTTAATGTTACTTCTGCACGACTAGCTTGCGAATGTCTTACTACATTTGAAATGGCTTCCCTTATTATTTGCAATACATGAATTTCTTCATCTACTGCTAAATCAACTCGGGATAATCTATTATCTAAACTTATTGCAACACTGCTGCGATTTTCAAATTCTTCAATTGAGTTTTCTAATGCGTGAGATAGGTCGCGACTATTTAAAGCTAGTCTAAAAGTTGTAATTAATTCGCGTAATTGTTTGTAGGAAACATCTAGGTTTGTGCGAAGTTCTTCTACAATTCCGTTCACCGCTACCACATTGTCTTCTGAGTTAACTTTGCTGGGGTTTAATAGTGCTTGTAAACGACTAACTTGAATTTTAAGATAGGAGAGCGATTGAGCTAATGAGTCGTGTAGCTCTCTTGCAATTAAGGCTCTTTCTTGATGTAACGCAACACGCTTACTCATATCTAGATGTTGTGAGCTTGATAATATCCCGCTTAATGCAATCCTAATTGAATCAATTTCCTCGATAGAAATTTGGTCTGATAAGTCTTTGGGAATCTTTAAAAGTAAAGTTCCATATGTATTTAGACTGTCTTCACTAAGGCGTATTATTTTTATGTGATAGGGACTGTTATTAATTTGAGAGCTCAGTGCATTGTAATGGTCATCTATCGACATATGATTCAGATAGCTGAATAACAGGTCTTGTTCATTTGTGCTTGCTAATAACTCATTTTCTCCTGATTCTTTGGTCAAATACACTGCACTTGCATCAGCAGAGCAGATTTCTTCAATTTCTTTTAAAAGTGTTTTGAAAGGCGCGTTGGACCCAGGGTTTTCAATTATGGATCTGAGTACGGTATGTAGGAAATGTATATGCCTATGATGAGCTAGAGCATCATCTTCGTGTTCAGAATATTCTCCACTTTTGTTGGAATGAAAGAGTCTTTTCCAGTACGTCGGTCTCGACATGTGTCTGGATATGTCCCTGGTACTTTTGGGGTTGTCAAATAACACAACACTGCCTCGTTATGGATTCACCTTATTCTTATTCGACTATGGTTCATATTATATTTTTAACTGAGCTTTCACATAGAAGGAAAAAACATGAATATCAAGTTTTCACAACTATAATTATAACAGTTAAGTGTTTTTAGGGATTAGAAATATATCTGTGCTTTGTATAGTAGTTACCACTTAAGTTATACATATATTTAGTCATTGACCTATGGCAGGTATACTTTTAATAGTAAGGCCTATTAACCGAGATATAGCTATGTGTATTGTGATGATAAGCTAGCAATATCAATCTGTAGTAATAAAGAAAAAACAAGGAGAAACACATGTCGGTAACTCGCCACACTGCTCTAGAATCAAGACATAAGGCACTAGGTTCGCCTTTAGGCGATTGGAATGGCATGGATATGCCCTGGGAGTACGAACAAGATGTAGTTAAAGAGCATCTAGCGGTTAGAAATGCAGCTGGCCTATTTGATGTATCAGGCCTTAAAAAGGTTCATATTATTGGCAGTGATGCCATTGCGGTTGCTAATCATGTATGCACTCGTGATTTATCTATCGTATATCCCGGTAGATCGATATACGCAATCATTCTTAATGACGATGGTTGTATAACAGATGACTGCATTATGTTTCATATATCCCCTAATCACGTCTTGATGGTACATGGAGGTGGCACGGGTATGGAGCAGTTGAAAAAGTCTGCGCATGGTAAAAATGTAAACATTATATTTGACGATGATTTGCATGACATTTCATTGCAAGGCCCAGCAGCTGTAGATTTTCTTGATCAGCACACTCCTATCGATATGCAGAACTTGAAGTATTTTCATCATATGCCTACTACTTTGTTTGGTCATGAGTGTCTAATTTCTCGAACAGGATATTCTGGTGAACGTGGCTATGAGATCTTTGCCAAAGCGAGTGATGTTGGACCGATTTGGGATGCAATTTTAGAAAATGGCAAAGAGATTGGAATTATTCCATGTTCTTTTAACTGCATCGATGCAATTCGGGTTGAAGCTGCATTGCTGTTTTATCCTTATGATATGTCTGAAGAGAATACGCCATGGGAAGTAGGCATAGGATTTGCAGTGAGTAAAAAGAAAGCTGCTGATTTTCGAGGCAAAGATGCCGTCATGCAGTCTATCGGCAAGGAAAAGATCAAAACATTTGGAATCATTGCAGATTGTGATACTGCAGTGGATGCAGAGGCTGAATTATATCAAGACGGTACAAAGGTGGGTGTCGTTACCGCTCCTGTGTTTTCACCCGTGTTAAACAAATCAATCGCTATGGTTCAATTAGAGCCTGAGTTAGCCCAACCAGGGATTAAGCTTGAAGTTAAAGGCGAAAATGTGTCTTGTTCGGCTGTTACCACAGCGACTCCATTTTTAGATCCAACTAAAGAAAAAAGATCTAAAACAAAGTAACTATATTCAGTTTATGCCTATATGTGGAATACTATTTTATCGTAATCGATCTAATTAATATGTAAGAATTGTATTGGCAACAATGTTGTGAAACCTTTACGTATATATAGGCATGATGAATCCGTTGGTCCTGGCTATTTCCTAGATTATTTAAAACAGCATGGTATTGAGCACGAGTTAATTGCTATCGATCGAGGAGATGCAATTACTGATGATTTTAATAATGCCAGTGGTTTAGTTTTTCTAGGTGGTGATTCAAGTGTTAACGATTCTTTTTCATGGATCGATGATGAAATCAATCTGATAAAACAAGCTGCCGAGAAAAATTTCCCATTATTCGGCCACTGCTTAGGTGCGCAACTTATTAGTAAAGCATTGGGCGGGAAAGTGACGGCAATGCAATGCAAAGAAATAGGCTGGTTCCCATTAGAATGGACAGATAATTCAATAGCTCAAGAATGGTTTGGTCATTTTAAAAATAACATTCAAGCTTTGCATTGGCATGAATATTCATTAACCATGCCAAACGGTGCGACACCTTTATTTGGAACTCAGTTTTGTCCAAATCAGGCATTTGTAGCAAATAATATTGTTGCCACAACGGCACATGTTGAAGCAACTCCTGACTTATTAAAGCAATGGTTGAATGAATATGGCGACAGTCTAATTCCGACATCACAAACGGTGCAGTCAGAGCAAGAGATAACGAATGACTTAAAGGCACGTGTTACAAGCATGCAGCGCGTAGCGGATACCTTATATCAGCGCTGGCTTGTTATGGTGATGAATTACAATTCTAAATAAGATATCTACCTGCATAAAAAAACCCAGCCAATTAGCATTGACTGGGTTTTGATTTCGATTTAGTAAATCGATTAGTTACCAGGCATTACTGGCTTTTGTACCGTTGGGTACTTGAGCGTTACGCTGTCAGGAACAGCCATCGCGTCAGGGTTTTTCGCACCGCGCTTAACGTTATAATCGTCAGTGAATGTGCCATAGGTACCTGGTTCCATTTTATATTCAACTTCTTGCGTACCATGTGCTGCGTTTGCAAGATAGGCATTTGGATCACTCCAATCGTTTCCATTTAAGTTCGCATAGAACTTAATATCTACTAAGACGCCATCACACAATGGGGTGATTTCTTCGTAGTTGGTTGGCCAGCCAGCAGCTCCTGTGGTTTTAGGATAGTTGCTCCAGTCGCCACCTTTTAATGGACAAGCACCGCCACCACCAAATGCTGCACGATCTGGATGATGTACACCATAAATAGGTAAGCCTTTAGCTGCAGCCAGTTTTCCACCTTCTATATGGAATCGTGGCTCTTGAGTAACTTCTGTTTTAACAGCAGCCTTCTTGCCTTTAAGAAAATCATAGTACTCACCGTCTGGTCGTACATACTGAAAATCTTTATTGTCATCATTATCATAAACTGCAGTTACGAAAAGGTAAGGCTCATTGAAAAATGGTCGTTCAATAAGATAGTACTCAGTATTCGTTTTGCTCTCATCAACGGCTTGCCAGTTAACGGTAGATGCATCTTTGCCACCAACATTGATCCATGAGCGCGCATCAGGAAACTGCTCTAGACGTAAGACTTTTGTATAAAGTTCATTTACATCCAATCCAGCACGTTTGCCTAACGGTCCTACTTTACCTGCTGCAGGTTGCTCAAATGCAAAGTCGATCGCTTTTCTAGCATATGGATATTGATTTGCTGACATAGTGCAATAGAAATGCGGTAAGTCTACTGGTACATGGTCTGCGTATTTACCTTTATATTTCGGATGATTTAAAGGTAGATCAATAAAGTTTAAATTTCCATCTTCTGCAACTTCTTGATGAGGGTGCTTGTAACCGTCCCAGCTTTCTTCTGGAATGAAGCTGCCGTATTGATTAGCGATGACACTTGCATGCTTTTTATGAAAAAGATCTGCACCTTTGGGCAATCCTTGAGTGCCTTTTTTGCGGTATTCGCGAATGGTGCCGTTGTCTTGAACCCGCCACAAACCATGTTTACCTTCACCAATAAACGTCATGGTTTGTTCCGTGACATTTACAAATCGATAGGTGTAATTAGTATTCATGTAACCTGAAAAAGCAGGTAAATGTGGGACTTGTGAGTGGGTCATTTTTACACGACCTGTACCCACTACATTTTTTTGCGCATTTTCATCGTCAATGACTTGATCAGTGGTGTAGTAATATGGGTCATCACCTGTTAAGTCCGTTAGACTCCCATCAATTGGCAGTAAGTTTTGCTCATCTGCAAACAGTGTGGGAGTAAACAATAGTAATGCCGCAAAAGTTAGATTTAGATTAAGTGACTTAATCATAAGAACTCCTCGTTATAGTTTTATATCTTTTCAGGCACCGTCATTATGAGTATGAAGAGTACCCGCATAAAAGTTTATTGCGCAATAATGATATTGAGCAACTGACTTATATTTATCTAGTTATTCAATAGGGTCAATTTCTCGAATTACTTACCCATTTAGTAGTATAACCTGGACCTTAAGCTTTAAAGCAGTAGTTAAACTAATAAGACGCATTAAAAATACATATAGGCCAAGCTTGAACAGTATGAATATTGATCAAATAAGCCGCTTTACTTAAAACATTTCTCAAGAACGCTGCCCACAGTAAAAAACAAGTGCTGAGAAGTCGCTAGTGTAAGTAATGTCTGCACCTTCTTCTAAATAAATTACATCTCCCGTCTTCATAACTATGGTTTCACCACCTTTTTCTGCCATGGCCATTTTTCCTTCAAGAATGATGCTGGTCTCGTCATAGTCAAAGGCAAATTGAAGCTCTTTTCCTTTTTGCATTCGAAATAATCCACAGGTGATGGGTGAATCAGGATCATTAGAAAAAACGATATCTTTAATGTATGCATTCACACCGTCAATTTTCATGGAAGGTAACTCAGTAGATACGCTATTTCCCAAATGCTTCATGTGGTTTTCTTCTGAGTGGCCGAGTGAAATAAATAGTATTAATAATGTGAGTGTAGTGAGTGCATATATAGGAAGTTTTTTTATTAACATGGGTTACCTTTTTGAACTTGATAATTTGAAGTGCAGTTATGTGAAAATAGTTATGAAAAAGTTAACCTTTTATCACGTCTAAAAATAGCGAGGCACAGTATCGTGATGGTTTTGTTTTGTAAATGTAAATGTAAATGTAAAATTAAAAAAATGTTATTTTTAAAATTACTCAATAATAATTATGCATAATTATTCACTAGCATAAATAAGGAAATAGCTTTTCTGAATATGCAAGTGTTGCTTTGATGTTTTGATTGTTATCTATGCAAAATAAGTGGATACTTACTCGATTCTGTAATGTGAGAGTTCTCTTAGCGGAATACCCGCCTTGAATAGGTTTTGCGCTATTTAGCTTTTTTAAACACTAACTAATTCATGAGGGTGTAATGATGCTTGGCAAATTACTATTGCTTTTCATTCTTAGTGCAATTTTATCATTTTCCGTAGCAATGGCTGCAAGCGCGCTTCAATATGATGAAGTAATGATTGGATTTGATGGTCCTGCGGTAGAAAAACCAGGTGTTATCGTTATAGACAATGCTGGCATGCTGAAGGAACATTGGATAAGCGAAAAATTAGGCGATAAAAAAATAGCATCGCTGTTAAAGGAAATAGATTTTAGCTCTCAGTTTATTTTAGTCGCCCAGGTTGGTGTTAGAAATACAGCAACAGGCAATATGAATATTGCAGAGATTGAATTTGATGAAACTAAGGACAATGTTGTTGTTTATATACGTATTGGAGTTAATGAACGGGAATGTGAAATACCTAAAAGACAATCACTTCCCTATGCAATTGGTGTAATTGATAAGCCTGAAGTTTGGCCTGCCATGGTCAATTACTATATCGGAAATTTTGGTGATGGATGCAAGCAGCCTCGAGGAACTCAAATTGTTGATATTTAGTTTAGTGTTAATATCAATATAATATTTTATCTCTCAATTAATTGCTGCTTGTGTTTCATCCTATAGGCGGGTGAAATATTCGGCTAGCTAAAGCAGTTAATATTTCTACTTTAGAGCCTTTCAATATTCTTTGCCTAGTATTTTTATACTAATCGCTATATTTCACCTTCTTTACGTTGTCCGCAATAAAATCCAAGTCCTGATGATTTAGAAGTGAAAATAATACTGGTTCCTTTTGGGAAAAAAAGTACGTCACCCGGGGTGACATTAACGGTTTCTCCACCCACTTCTTGTACTGTCATTTCACCTTCGACAATAATTTTGCATTCATCATAGCTGTAGGTGTACTCAAGTTGGTTTCCAGCTTCCATTCTAAAAAATCCCCAGCTTATAGGAGCTCTCTCGTTGTCAGATGAATCTACATCTTGTAAATAAGCACTCACGCCATCAACATTTAAAGAGTTAAGGTCCATTTTTTGCGCGTTTTTGTAATGTTTCATAGCCATGGTAGTCTCCTAAGGAAGGGTAATTAAGTAATGTGTTATTTGTAATTATGCTGTAATCATATCTAATTATTTGGTGATGGGCATGACAATAAACCCCTATAGCAAAAAAATGAATCAGAAATGTGATGTTAAACTTTAAGGAAGAGCCACCGTCAACTAAAGCGCTAAAACAGTATTTTATAGATGGTAATTATCAAAGCCATGCTGGTGATATGTTGGACTGTGTGGCGCATATGATCATCGCGATTGAAAATCCTAAGGAAACTGTACGAGTTGCCCTAAGCTATATGGGCAATCATCTATCTGCTTGTCGCGCCGATGCCGGTTTTGCAGCACCTACAGATACGGTTTACAAACCGTTGTCGGAATATTGCAATGAGACTACGCGACCTCCATCGGTTGAGACACTAGAGTTATCAAATCAACATGATGTGCTGCAAAGAGTATGGCGAAGCCGCACACCTGTTAAATATGAAAATGTATCCAATAATCCCATGCTTGAAGATGTACAAGAAATATTATCTTCAATCCAGAGTAAATCGATGCTTATGCAACGTCTTGTTTGGGATAAAGAGCCTATAGGCATTTCTTGTGTCGATCATACTTTAATAGATCATGAATGGAATGATCACGAAGTTAATTTCATGCAGCAATTTTGCACAGAGTTTTTTGCGCCTCTGGCTGGCATAAGTAATTACTGGCATAACCCCACTATGCATCAAATGTTTAAAAAGCCCAGTGAGTCTGAACTAACGGCTATTAGACTTGCAGCGGAAGGATTGAGCTATAAAAAAATTGCGGAAGAATTAAATAAGTCTGTGAGAACAATAGAAAACCAACTAAGAAATGCGAGACTTAGACTTAATGCAAGTAATCAGGCAGAACTTATAAAAAAATGTGAACCTTGGTTGTAGTTCATTACTTCTTATAGGCGTTCCAAAACAATACGTATGCTGAAAATAAAACTACTAGTAGGCAATATGAGATGATGCTTGTTTGATAATTTTCGCAAGATCCCACGGCATGACTTCGACTACTTGCTTGGAATGTTTAGTGACCAGTTATTTGAAGGTTTTCATATAACTATGAAGGGTATGAATAAGACTTATCGTTCGCAACATTTGCGTTGCGAACGATTGATGAGTTTAAGCGTTGAGGTCGGTTTTCTTAGCGCGTATTCCTTGTTCCACAGCAATGACGGCTGCTTCAACACGAGAGTGAATATTTAATTTTCTTAAAATAGCTTTTACATGCAACTTAACAGTACCGTCAGAAATACCAAGATTTCTGGCAATGACTTTGTTGCTTTGACCTTCTGCTAGCAGACTTAATATTTCACGTTCTCTAGGGGTTAAGTTATCGAGTGGGCTGGGCTCAGGTTCTAGCGGGTCTTCACCCTTTACGACTTTAGCTAGAATTTGTGTCAAGTTAGGAGCCACTACGGTTTCACCTTTGATAATTTCGCGTAAGGCTGCCACCACATCATCCGGTTCCATGTCTTTTAATAAGTAACCTTTAGCGCCATTGCGCAATGCTTCGACCAAATCACGCTCGTCGCCACTGGTGGTGAGCATGGCAATTGGGGTTTCGAATTTTGCTTGTTGAAACTGTTTAAGTACTTCTAGACCGCTCATTCCGGGCATGCGCATATCTAATAATACGATGTCAGGTCTAAGCTCTTGGGCTAGGCGAATGCCTTCACGGCCATCGCTGACGGAAGCAACTACCTCAATTCCATGGCGGCTTAGTAAGCCCTGTAATCCTTCTCGAAATAGGGTGTGGTCATCGATAACAACGATGCGTAATGCAGTATCAAGGCTCATAAATTTGAATTATATTCTCGGTTTTGATGTATTTTGTGGGGCATCAGGCGAATAATCAAATTCTAAGCGAACCTGCACTCCTTCACCAGCGTCTCCTTCTATACTTAGTGTACCACCAATTCGATTAGCGCGGTCTTTCATGACGCTGAGACCTACGTGTTCTCCGGCACTATTCTGTTTTTGTCGCTCAGAAATGCCAACTCCGTCATCTTCTATAAGTACTGTGTAATGACCCTTTTCATCTCCATGCATCCATACACGTACAGTATTGGCTTCACTGTGTTTGCGCGCGTTGGTTAGCGTCTCTTGAATAATGCGTAAAACCTGTAATTCGATAACTTCAGGTAATTTTATATTTGGCCACTCTTTTTGCAGATAGACTTGTATACCGTCACTGTCATGTTTAAAACGCTCCACTATTTGTTCCACCGAACCGGTAAAGTTATATTCGCCACTAGGAATGCGAAAATGGGCGATTAATGCGCGTAGCTCTGAGTTTGCTTCATCAATCGTGGTTTCAATACGTTCTAATTCTTGCCAGGTAGCGGCTTCATCTTCCTGGTGAATCGTTTCATCTAGTACACGAACTTGATATTTAACACTGGCCAATGTTTGTGCCAGCGAATCATGTAGTTCATTAGCGAAGCTGGTACGTTCGCGCACAATATTGAGTTCATTAGTTTCTTCATCAAGACGTGATTTTTCTACTGCAATTCCTAAATGGCGGCCAATACTTGTAAATAATTCTTCATATTCACTTTTATTAGAAAATTGATTTTCATCGATATACAGATTGTAGACGCCTAGAATATTTCCACGGTATTGTAAAGGCACAACTAGAATTGAGAGTGGTTTGTTGTTGAAGTATTTTTCAGATAATTCCTGTGGGCAGGTGACAATATCTACAGGAATAGTTTGTTGCTCAGAGTTCCTTATAGCTTCAGGTAAAAAAGGATGTCGATTATTAAAATCAGTAGTTAAACCAATTTCAGCAATCAGTGAACATGTATTTTCTTCAGCTGAGAGATAAACTGAAGCTGCATGTGCGTTTGATAGTTCAGTCATGGTATGCAAAAAGTGCGTAAGTAATGTTTGCACATCTCGTGTCATATTGATGCTGGTGACTACATCGTAAAGTGTTTCCAGTGACTTATTTTTTTGCCCAATGTGCTCAGTATGAAGTTGCAATTGTAGTTCTGCGTCTTGTGATAATGAACCCAACATTTCGCCAACAAAATTGATGTCCTGGCTGAGTTCTGTAATTTCAGAGTGTTCTGATACAGGTATACGTGCGGATAGCTCACCAGCACGTATTTTTTGTGTCCAAGTACGTAGTGAGGATAGAAAATCGCTTAAATCTTGTTTGGGCAACGCATGCATCTTCTCTTCTTGTTCAGGATTGCTGCTTCCAGAATTACTATGTTTATTTTGTGTTTTGTTCATATTTTTCTATTTTATAATTTTGCGACCCCGTAACTATAGAGGTGTGCAGTATACGCTTTCTGCAGGCTAAAAATTTATTCTACGTCTATTTTCAGACACTCAAATACTATTCCCAAATAGTTTTTAAATATCCAGCGCCTCCAAGTGAGCGGGCTTGATTGGAGATATGTTCTGCTCGTTGTAAAACATAATTTGATGGATGTGAGGCATGTAGTTTGTGAGGGTTAGGTAATACCGCCGCAAGTACTGAGGCTTCATGTTGACTTAGCTGGGCGGCGGACTTATTGAAATGTGTGTAGGCTGCGTTTTTCACACCAAAAATATTCGGTCCAAATTCTGCAACATTTAAATACACTTCTAGAATGCGCCATTTTGGCCACAGCGTTTCAATTAATAATGCAAAATAGGCTTCAAGCCCTTTTCTGAAGAAACTTTTTTTTGGCCAGAGGAAAATGTTTTTAGAAACTTGCTGCGTGATGGTGCTGGCACCTCGCAATCTTTTTTGATTTTTATTTTCTTCAAAAGCAGATTGTATTGCCTTAAGATCAAAACCATAATGATTTGGAAATTTTTGGTCTTCAGCAGCGACCGCTGCAATTAAAAGGTATGGAGAAATTTCTTTGAGGGGTACCCAGTTTAATTTATAGGGCACAAAATCAGTTGATACTCTTTGTGCGATCATGAAGCTGGTATACGGGGGATTGAGCCAACGCAATGCCAGAGTGGCTATCAGGCTTAAGCCGACCAGTACCAATACCAGATTTCTTGACCATTTAAAGCTGCGTGTAATGGCCCGTACTATGATGGAAGAAGATTTTTTCCGTTTGCGAGATTTTTTCTTTTTTCTTCTGTTCTCTGCATATACATGTATGTTCATTGGCAGTGTGCTTTGTGGTGAAAGATTTGCATTGCAGCGATTTTAGATAGTTGGATTATAGCGAGTTCATAGCCCTATCTAAGCAATGCTTACCAATGGAGATAGATTGATAGAGCTCATAGGGACAGCAAAGTACATAAAACAATAGATTATTAGTGTTCTTGTAGGTCAGCCTCGGTTTAGCGATAATAGGCCTTGTGGGACTGTATCAGTCTCAATGAGCATAATGCTCTATAACCATAAAAAATTCATAGGAGTATGGAAATGGACGAATTTGTAAAAACGATGTTAGTAGTGGCTGCGATGGTAATTCCTTGCATCATTATTGGCGTTGCTATTATCGGCAAATTTTAACCGCCGACCTGATACTGTACTAGGCGCGGTATTCATTCGTGCCTAAGTCGCAGATAATTACCCCGCAAATATTTTCTTAATAAACATAGTTACTTATCTTGAATTCAATTTTTTATAGGCTCATTGTTGGTGGTTGCTTAAGTATAAGCTTTTGTACAGCTTGTCTTTCATTGCCCAGGTCTAATGAAGAAGTACCCGCAAGATATAGCCATACCGAACTAAGTGCAGGTAAGCATTACTTGGCATACAGTGGGGTGTTGGCGATGACCTTAGAAGTCGCCAATGAAAAGTGGCTGGCTAAAGCAGAGAAACTATGCAAGTCGCGTGAATTTGAGTATGAATTCGATAAAGAAGAATTTCGCGGCAAAGATTTCTCCGAGAATAAATACCCATATATTGAAGGGAAATTGTTCTGTACCAAAACAGAATAAATTTTTTTTTGATTTCTCATTCAATAAATCTAACGTTTTATTGAACCAATCCCTTAGTATTCTGCCTATTTTTATATTAATTGATTCTCGACATAAGTAATTTATAGTCGAATTATCAGATACTTTAAAATACAATTACTTCATTGCTTGTGTATTGCTAGGCTTGCGAGCATACAAATAATAATTATTTCTAGAGTTGGAGTTGGGTTATGGCTATATGGTCATCACGGTCGAATAAAAAAAATTTGCCGCCTAAGGTTGTGGTTAAAGCTGCGATCAGTCCTTCCCACTGTGTGGAAGTGAATATGCCGTATGACGCATGTGAAAAAGTGTTAGAACTTCATGGCAAGCGTTTCCTATCTGCCGAAGCACCTGAATTGCCACAACCGGGCTGTGACCAATACTGTAAATGTAAATTTAAACATTACAACGACAGGCGTCAGGATGAAAGGCGCGATGCATTTAGTTCAAGCGGGATTCACTTCAGTGGCGAAAAAAACCGTCGTTTAGATGGAGATCGCCGTCGTAATTCTGCAGTTAGAGTAGGTTTTTAGTAACTTAAGAATCTTCTATTACTGCATCTGGTAGAATTTCTACTGTTTGATCAACACTCTGCTGTTTTATATTAATAGCTTGATGGTCGTCCGTAAGGTCTTCTTCAACTTCAATTTTATCAATATCGAAATCAATCGGTCTTAGATTTAAGTCATTTGAGATATCTGCAAAAGCGGATTCAAATGCAAGCACCATAGCTTTATATATAGCTTGTCCGTATATGTCTTGTGTTTCGCGTTTATTGCGAAGTATTTTGCCTTCTTGGCCTTTACCTTCAGCAGTAAATACACTTTCATAAATTCTGTTTTTGTTGGAGTCTGTTAGGAAAACTTCAATTTTAGTTTTTGCAATAGGCTGCATGCGTCCTTTTACCACACGAATAGAATGATCTAGTTTATAAATGCGAGCGTGCACATTTAGTAATGGTAGGTCTGGGTGTTTGCCATCATCTTGAAACCATCGAAAGATACTTGCATGACCTGCAAGATTTAACATTTGGTCTTCTGGGATAATAATTTTTGTCAGATTGCGATCGTCAGCATTTTCTGCTTCTACCTTGCCGGATTTGTCTCGAACTTCAGGGTAAAAATATACATTCGCGAGGTACGGTTTAACCTCAGGTAGATCTTGCATGGCGGCAACGAGTTGATCGGCATCCGCATCGGCCTCATATTGTGTTGCGCAAGCCGTTAGCGCAAGCGTAATGGCTAGAGCTAAGTATGGGAAAGATATTTTAATTTGATTGAAATTACTGTTGTATTGCATAAGTCGTCCCGCCTACGAAAAACTCCCTCATATACAAGAGTGTAACGACTTCATAGGACAACTCTAATACACGAATAGACCGTTAGTAAGGCAGAAATGCCAATTATCAGGATCTGGCCTATTAGTAGGTCCAGTAAAGACAAGAGGGCTAGTTCAAAAAAATAAACTAGAGAAGGTGGGGTTTTAAGTGCGCTTATTTATCTTCTTCGACGATTGATTTTAATTGGTTTAAACCGTCTTGAAACATCTTTCCAATCGAATATTTCATAAACAGGGCAAAGTAACCACCAATGATAGGCATGCTCATATCTCCCTCTAACGACCAGCGCACACGGGTGCGTGTTTGTGAGGAAGTGTCGTATTGAATAGCGCTTTTACTTTTGTACTTTCCGCCTTGAAAAAATAAATCGTATTCAATACCTTTTTCAGGCGACCAGGAAGTAAAAGTTAAAGAACCCCCGCCATGTTTATCTGTCCAACTTTGGCTAGCGCCGATCCCTGTAGCTCTTTCGCCTATGGTGATTTCAATTTCCGGGTCTTCACTTTTCCAAGCTGTCCATGTTTGCCACTTATTTAGATCACCGACATACTCATGTAGGTGTGCAGAGGTAGATGAAATAGTTGTAGTTTTACTTACCGCGAAATTGGTAGGTAAAAAGTAACCAATAATTCCTAAGACCAGTAATAGCAGAAAAATGAATGAAAGAAGTTTTTTCATAACTAGCTCATATAGGGCTTATGCGTGAGTACTTTTTGACTTATATATAAACGCAACAATCATTCCGGCTAATATTAATTCAATAATTACTCCCACGATCCAACTGATTACCATATTCATAGGATAGGGCGCCACGGCATACATTATTAGATTAGTGCCGATAAATATTATTGCAACTAACAAGCCATAGATAGCGCCTTCAGCAATGCCACCACGCTTGAAAGCTTTGGTAAATAAGGCTACAAAGCCTACCGACATAATAATTTGGCCTAAGATCATCCACACCATATAGTCGTTCATGACTTCGTGAGGCCGCCATAAACTAGCGGTTTGCTCGTATGTACTGGCCATAAACATACCATGAAATAAAAAATCAAATGCCATAATAAAAATAGTTACAGCGATGCTTGCGAGGATAAATTTTTTAGCATTCATAATTGTCCCTCACTATTTAAATTAGCTTTCAGTCGGTGGAGTGTAATTAGGGTCGTTAGGATTTAAAAACACGAAATGAAATTGTTTGGGTTCGAGCTCGATATAATCAAGCGTGGTGCCATTTAATAATTCAAAACTAGAGTCTGCCACCACAATTTCAACGCCATTTGATTTAAACGAGTGATCTTTTTCACTATTGGAGCCTATGTCATCAAACCCTAGACCATAATGTAATGAGTCATCACTATTACGGGTTGCAGCAATTCGCAGTGAGGTGTTTTCTAATTTTGATTCGACAGCAGCTTTTTTAATTTGGTTGGCTGCAGTTTCAGTAACTTCAATGCTCATAGAATCGTTGGATTATTATCATTGATGGAGTTCTAATTGTAGTACATCCCCTAGCGATGTACATCTAGGCTTTGGATTTAACAAATTCTAAAAAGCTTAAAATCCATTGATTTTGTTGTGTATTTCGCTGGTGAGCGTAACAAGCCAATAGGTTTTTATACACGATGCCATCGTGTTCACCATTCACACCAAAGCCGCGATTTACCTGGTATGCGTAGTCAGTCTCTATGGGAGTGTTAACTAGTTTTGAATAGTGAAATTCATGACCGGGGATCTCATTACCATGGTTTGTATCCCACGGATGAATATTTTTATTTTTTAGTAATGTGTAGCCGCGTCCAATGGGCTTTTCATGCATTTCGCAATCTGCATTAATGATGCCTACCATATCAGATTGTTGTTTTTGGTACTTAATAGACTTGCTTAAATACATTAAACCGCCGCATTCAGCATAAGTCGGCATGCCATTTTCAATTGCATTGAGAATGGCTTGTTTCATGCCGCTGTTAGCCGCAAGTTCTTGCATGCGTTTTTCAGGAAAACCGCCACCAATGAATAATGCATCTGTATCGGGTAATGTTTGATCGTGTAAAGTATCGAAAGGGATGAGACGTGCGCCATACTGGCGAAACCTATCTAAATCATCTGCATAATAAAATCCGAAAGCTTCATCCTTAGCATAAGCTATCGTAAGATTAAATTGCTGATCAAACTTTTGCGATTTTTCGACTTGAAAGATTTTAGCAGTATTAGCAATAGCGGTAATTTTTTCCAGATCGACTTGCTTAGCAATAATCTCTGCCATGCGCGAAATTTTAGAATCAGCATAGTTATCTTCGTTGCTTGGCATTAAACCTAAGTAACGTTCGACTAGCTCTAATTCAGCACTGCGCTGCACCATACCTAAAATTGGAATATTGGTATAACGTTCGATGACTGCGGTTAATTTTGCTGCATGTCGTTCACCACCAACAAAATTTAAGATTACACCGGCAATATTGACGGCTGGATCAAATTGTTGATAACCGATCAATAATGGAGCTACACCGCGTATCGTGCCACGAGTATCTAACACTAGGATGACGGGAGACTGGATGAGTTTCGCTAAGGCTGCATTACTGTTGCTACCATCGGCCGCAAGACCATCATGTAAGCCTTTGTTGCCTTCGATAACGCTGATGTCGACATCTTGACTATGTGTGCTTAACGTTGCTTTGATTTCGTCTTCGGATTGGGTCCAAAAGTCAAGGTTGTAACAATTGCGATCAGTCGCTTTTGCAAGCCACATTGGGTCTATGTAATCGGGACCTTTCTTAAATGATTGAACGTTAAGGCCTTGCTGATGTAAAGCTGCAGAGATACCAATACTTAAAACAGTTTTGCCTGAAGATTTATTTGCGGCAGATATAAGAAAGTGTGCCACGATGATTATTTAAAGCACTCTAGTGTTATCCAATTTAAGAGGATTTTGCCGCGTTTAATTCTAAAGCTTTGTCAGAAAGACTTTCAGGTAAGAAATCTAAAATTGCCACGCCTACTGTAACGACAAGTAGCGCGATACACGTGCCGCCAATACCAAGTAAGATTTCCCAAATGCTTGGAGCATATTCAGCCACTACGCCATCATAGAAGCTACTGCTAACTTCGTGGCCAGGGAACATTTCTAATGGATAAGCTTGGCCGCCGATAATAATTACATACAATTGTGCCAGGCCTCCGATGATTACTAGGAGAGAAGCGATAGTTAAACAATTACGACACTGGCTCATGGGTTTGATAAAGACTAATGCTAATGGAATTAAACAGCCTAAAATAATATGCACACCCCAAAACAAATATGTATAGATTCCACCATCTTTTAGAATGAATGCTTCGACACCGTGGTGTTCTGTCGCATATAGATTTGTGAGGTGGTAGGCGATCACGAAGTAAAATACTGCAGCAACAAATATTCCCAATAATTTTCTAAGTTTGTCGAGCATTGCATCACCAAGATTACGATGACTCCACTTATAACTGGCTTGCAACACTAAAATAAAAACAGCCATGCCAAAGGCAAAAGACATAATAATAAACATCGGGGCCATAATGGCGGCATCATAAGCTTGGCGCGCTACGAGGAAGCCAAAAATTGATCCAGTACCGGTAGTGAGTATCAAACGCCAAATGAACGCAAACAGACCAGCAGTTTTGCTGAATTTGTTCATTTTACGTTCCATCATCATCCATAGGTAGAAACCGGTAATAATGATGAAGCCGGTGTATAAGAAAATATTCCAGGCAAAGATGGACTTAAAATTATATTTTGTCATCGCCACAATTAAACGATCGGGTCGACCTAAGTCCAGCACTAATATTGCTAAGCCGCCTATTAGCAAGGCGATTGCAAGCAGCGCAGACAGCCTAGCGAGTGGTTTGTAATCATATTTGCCAAATACAGACGATATCGATGCCACATTCAGTGCGCCAGAAGCTGCAACAATTAAAAAGATAGCAATTACATGAGGGAACCCCCAAACAATTTGGTTGGTCATACCTGATATGTAATGACCATGTGAATCCATATGATGTGAGGATAAGTAACCGACTACAGCTGCCAGCCCTAATGCCATTAATAAAACCCAGTATTGAACTGATTTTGCTTCTAGTGAACTGAATCGAGTAGTTTCAATCATTTTTCTTATTCTTAACTAAAATAAACTTACTTATAAACCTTCTTATAGGCCTTGGTAACGCACACCAGTATTTAAATCTAAGTCCGCACGTATCTGAACACCACCGTGTTTTTCCAATTGCTTTGAAATTTCACTATTAGGATCGTTCAAGTCACCAAATAAAAGTGCTTGATGGCCGTCTTTAGCGCAAGCTTCTGCACAAGCGGTATTGTTGTCGCCACGATCTACTTTATGTACACAAAGTGTGCAGCTTTCTACAGTACCTTTGCCACGTGGGGCATGCGGTAATTGATCTTCTAGCGGTTCATGAATAAAAGAGCGGGCTTTATAAGGGCAGGCCATCATGCAATAACGACAACCAATACAGGTGTGTGCATCGACCAGAACGATCCCATCTTCGCGTTTAAAAGAAGAGCCAGTTGGGCAAACGTCTACACAAGGAGGGTGCTCGCAATGCTGGCACATCATAGGTAATGAGGTGACGTGACCAGTTTGCTTATCTTTTACATTTAATTTGCGAATCCATTGCGCATCAGTTTTAGGTCGTCCTAAATCCCAAAGACCATGTTCTTCGTTACATGCGGTAACACAAGCGTCACAATCTTCTTGGCATACATTAGTATTAACTAGCATGCCCCATCTTTGCTGGCTGCTAACTGCTTGATCAACAGGTTTTGCAGATGCGGTTTGATGCAGCATTACACCTGGAGCAATGGTTAAACCGCCTACTACAGCTGCACTTTTTATAAACTCCCGCTTGTGCATGTCTATATTAGGGTCAACTTCATAGACAATTTCTTTTCTGTCTATGGACTCGTCAACGGCACTAAGTACGTTGTCTATATTGGTATCAATGTCTAATTTATAGCGCATGTGTATTATCTTATTTGTGCTCTACATTACCAAGGTGTAGGTAATTATTTATTTTATTTTCCTCAGAGTGCTCTACAGCCTGATTCGGATTCATGGCTTTGCGAATTGCATTTTCTGGACGATCTGCATGACATTGAAAGCAATCAATGTTTACCGCTGCATACTGGTGGCAGCTGGCACAAAAATGTGTATCTTCTGAATAACGTGCGTATTCACCTTGTGCATTAGCCGTGATATGGCAATCGATGCACTCGTTTAAGCTATGTTTCTTGGTGCGTATTCCCTCAATTACAGTCTTGTCTCGATGATCGAGCACATACTCAAAGTGTTGTTTGCGCATGATCTCAACAGGTTCTACGCAAAGCGTTTCTTCGTTGTATTTTTGCTTAGGAGGCGGAATGTCAGCAGGACTATCTGCAAATACAATACTGATTCCAACAATGCAGCAGACCAGTGTTATAACCAACAAGATATAAATAAAATACTTTTTGAAAAACATGCGCATATTCTTTTTATATTTTTAGGCTTCGCTTTATTGACGGTATTAAAACGGAACCATATAGCTCTTATTAATGACCGAGGGCCATATCTATATACCCCGTCGGGCAAACATCTGCACAGATGTGACAACCAATACACTTGTTGTAATCAGTGTCTACATAACGTCCTGTGGTTGATTCATCTTTCTTAACACGAAACACCGCATCTTGAGGGCAGTACACTACACAGTTGTCACACTCAAAACACATGCCGCAACTCATGCAACGTTCAGCTTCTTCTACTGCTTGTTCGTCACTAAAGTTTTTCATGCGTTCTTCGAAGTGACCAAGCACTTCTTCAGCGTCAGGGCCATGCTCTTCGCGTAACAAACGAGGAGTGAATGGGAAGTGAGCTAGGAAAAGTTCATCGTAAGGGATGATTTCTTGTGCCGCACGATCTTCAAAGTTATGCACGGCGTACTTAGCTTCATCGGTTCCCAAGTGTTCGCCTGCTGCGTATTCTGCCGGCTCAAGACCTGATTCTTGTAATTTTTCTAATAGATCAAAATGGTGCACGTCTACTTTAGGACGTTTTCTGATTTCAGTATTGTTGAAGTAGTAGTCAATACTTTCTGCTGCAATAGACGCTTGGCCAATGGCCGTTGTAAGTAGGTGAGGGCGAATAATGTCACCTGCTACAAAGTGTCCTTCGCGTTCGGGTACTGCATAGAATTTATCTGCATCGATAAGACCGCGACCATTATTAAATTCTTCAAGGCCTTCTAAATCACCGCCTTGACCAATCGCAGAAACAATCAGATCACATTCGATATCGAATTCAGTGCCTTCAACAGGCGTTGGACGGTTATCTACCATTTCGCATGTAGCCATGCGTAATGCAATAGCGCGACCATCAGCACCTAAAATAACTTTGACTGGCATTACACCATCTTTAATGGTTACACCTTCGCGTTGTGCATCATGGACTTCATGCTCTGCTGCAGTCATTTCTGCTTTAGGGAATAATGAAGTAAGTGTTACTTCAGCGCCTTGGCGTGCTGCCGCATACGCTGCGTCATGTGCAACATAACCACCAATTACATGTTCTGGTGCTTCTTCTTTGTTTAGTTTTTCAATGCGACCAAGTCGACGAGCAACGGATACGACGTCAATAGATGTATCACCACCACCTACACATACGACACGATCAGCAGTAACTTGCAAACGACCTGTGTTAAATGCTTCTAGGAACTTTACACCGGCAACACAGTTAGGTGCATCACCACCGTCTACCGGTAAACCACGTCCTGACTGACAGCCAAGTGCCCATAAAATAGCATCAAATTCTTTTTCTACGTCTTCTACTGAAACATCTTTACCAACACGTGTCTGCATACGGGTTTCGATGTTACCCATATCAATAATGCGCTGAATTTCATGGTTCAAATGTTTGCGTGGCGTTCTGTAACCCGGGATGCCATAACGGAACATACCACCAAGCTCTTCATGGTCATCAAAAATTACACTGGCATGACCCATGCGTCGTAATTGATACGCAGCAGCCAATCCCGCTGGGCCGCCGCCAATAATCGCTACGGTTTTGCCAGTAAGTTTTGCAGGGGCTTCAAATTTAAAATTCTGTTCAACCGCAGTGTCACCTATATATTGTTCTACGGCGTTAATACCAACAAAATCTTCTACATGATTACGGTTACAACCGTCCTGACATGGGGCGGGGCATACACGACCCATTATAGACGGGAAAGGGTTGGCATCGGTAGAGCGAAGGAATGCATACTCTTGCATGCTCATGTCTTCTTTTTGTGGCTTTTCTATACCGCGTACAATTTGCAACCAACCGCGAATGTCTTCGCCAGAAGGGCAACTACCTTGGCAAGGCGGTGTGCGGTGTACATAAGTTGGACATTTGTGAGAAGTATCTTCTTTAAAGATCTGGTCACCAAAGTTGCCCCAGGTGTAATCACCTTCTTCATACTTTGTAAACGTAAGTTTATGGTCCATTTCTTCTTTAGAACTTGCCATGTGTAGCTCCTAGCTCTTATATATTTCTAATTAAAAAAAATAAAATTGTGTTTAAGCCGCTTCGGCTTGGTTTTCGTCGTCTGTGTCATTGTCGTCACCATCATTATCTTCGGTGACGTTTTCTGGTGTTAACACAATTGCGTTACTTACCAATTGATGCAGGCTAATAATTTGATCCATTGTGAAATCGTAATATGGGAACACTTTAGAAAACTGACTCTTACAAATGGCGCAGATCGCGGCCATATGAGTTACCCCATATTCATCGACTACATTTTTTAGTGCTTCCATACGTGGTAGTGCACCTTTAACACGCAGCTCAATTAAATCGTCGGTTAACAAACCTCCACCGCCGCCACAGCAGTATGTGCCTTCTTTAATTGCATGGCTCGGCATGTCTACATAGTTGTTGCAAACCGATTTGATAATGTCTCTTGGGATTTCAAATTGGCCGCCTGGTGTGTCACCCATACGTGATGCACGTGCCACATTGCATGAGTCATGATACGTAATGACCATGTCGTCATTCAATGATGGATCTAAAGTTAATCTGCCTTCTTTAATCAAACCATGGGTTACTTCGCAAATATGTTGCGGTACCGGATAATTAGGATCAAGAAAATCAAATGGACCGGCTAGAGTGTTTAAGAATGAATACGCTACACGCCATGCATGACCGCACTCGCCAAATACAATTCTCTTTACACCTAAATCCAGTGCGGCTTGACGAATTCGCAGTGCAAGTTTCTGCATATTTTCATAACTACCGATAAACATGCCAAAGTTTGCGGCTTCACTAGCATAAGAACTTAAGGTCCAAGAAATGCCCGCTTGATGAAATACTTTTCCATAACCAATTAAGCCATCGATATGTGGCTCGGCAAAGAAATCTGCAGAAGGGGTGATTAATAATACATCTGCACCTTTTTCATCTACTGGGAAACGAACTTTTACGCCAGTTTCTTCTTCTACGTCTTCTTCTAAACCTTCTAATGTGTTTAATAAAGCAGGTTCAGGTAAGCCTAGGTTGTTACCTATAGTTTGTGCTTTTCCAATAATTTCATTGCAGTATTTTTGTCCCTTTCCAACCGTATCCATAACTTCGCGTGCTGCCATGGAAATTTCTGCAGTATCGATTCCATATGGGCAATACACGGAACAACGACGACATTGTGAGCACTGATGAAAATAGCTATACCAATCATCTAATACTTCTTCAGTTAAATCTTCAGCGCCCACCAGCTTAGGAAATAATTTACCAGAGACAGTAAAGTAGCGACGATAGACTTTGCGATATAAATCTTGACGGGCCACCGGCATATTTTTAGGATCGGTTGTGCCTAAATAGTAGTGACACTTGTCAGTGCAGGCACCACATTTCACGCATGAGTCTAAATATACGCTTAGTGAGCGGTATTTTTTGTTGAGCTCACCCATTTTATCAATCGCAACTTGCTGCCAGTTATCAACTAGCTCGCCAGGGAAACCCAATTTTTCTTGGAACTCAGCTTTAGCCGTATAAGGTTGGCTATGCTTCATCACACCTTCTTGCAGGCGAGGGATAACCGGATATTCTTTAAGTTCAGGGGTTTTGAATTCTGCAGCAGCCATGATTAATTAACTTGCCCTTGTAGATGATTTGGTGGTATCAATTTTTGTAGCCCACTCTGCGATGTGTCGACGTTCGCGTGGGTTATCTACTTGGTCGCGTGACGGGCTAAAGAATACGCCTGGCGCATGCAATAGTTTGCTGAATGGAAAAATAATCATTAGTAAAATAACTAAGCTTAAATGAACGATTAAAATTAATTCATTAGGCATGGCAGTTAAGCCTGCCTCGGTTGCCCAGGCGAAAGTCATTAAGCCGATTAAAAAAGATTTCAAAGAAACGATGTCAGTATGTTCGACAAAAGTCATCAACGCACCGCTAGCACCAATGGCAATAAGTAGCAAAAGCATTAGATGGTCAGAAGGTGCAGATATATAACGCACACGATCAACAAATATTCTACGTGCCAATAAGCCGGCTAAACCGATCAGCATCATAAAGGCTGCATATTTTCCAAACGGTTGAATAAAAGCTACCCAAGCCCAAACCGGATCAGTGAAATAACGTAGATGTCTAAGTAACACCAACAGTAAACCGAAATGGAAAACCCAGCCAAATAACCATGTCCATTTGCTAGATTTAAATAAACTTTCAAAGATGGTGACTTCTTTTACCATCCTAAAGGCAACACCAGCACGTGTTGTAGGAGCAGGTGTGGTTGGTATTTTTAAAGGTGCAGGGGTTTTTGCGTAGATCCAGATTTTACGCGCAACAAATATTACTAATATAGCGGTAGCTATATAGAACAAGAAAGCAAATGTTGCGGTTAAAATTGACATGAATAGTGAATCCTAGAGCACACATGTTTTTATAAAACATAGCGGCGATAAAACAACTAAGTTAAAAGTGAAGAATTATACCGAGGAGTGTTAAAAACAACCCTCGGTGACAATACTTCTTATTTACTAAACGCAGCCAGTTGGCTTTGGTAGACCTGCATATTTACAAGCTTGCTTAGCAGGACCATATGGAAACAACTCATATAAGTATTTGCTGTTACCTTTATCTTTGCCAAGTTTTTTGCCAATAGCTTTTGTCAGTACGCGAACTGCTGGAGCAATTTGATACTCTTCGTAGTATTCACGCAGGAAGTTAATAACTTCCCAGTGGTTTTCACTTAACTCAGCACCATCTGCTACAGCCATTGCTTCAGCCAGGTCAGGTTGCCATTGGTTAAGGTCGGCTAAGTAACCTTCTTCATCAGTTTCATATGACTGACCATTTACTTCTAAGGGCATACAACTCTCCTAAATTTACCTAATGGTATAAAAATTTAAAGCCAAGACTGAACAGTATGATGTTCGGTCGTTAGATCTACAAAGCCGTCATAATCGATAATTTTAATTCCATCAATTACGTTGCCATCTTTCAGTCCACGGGCTTTGATATCGGGACCTAAAACATAAAAAGAAATATCGCTCATTGAATTGGCAACGGCATCAGAATGTTTAGTGTTTTTCATCGCGCCAATGACGCCATCTTCAAATAAAAGGACTGCGCTGCCTTTAGCAGCTAAACGCAAACAAGACGCTAAAGAGTTGCGCTCGAAAGGAGATTTGTTGACGGTATGTAATGCTGACATGGTTAACTTCCTATTAAAAACTTGGTGGGCTCGCAAATAGTTATAATTAACATTATTTTTTCTATTAGAAACTCAAGACCACATCTTGTGCGTCGATAATGCTTGTAAGCTCTGCGCGATCAACCACAAATAATGAATTTTTTTCTGCCCAATCATCATCTTCGTCTTCGTAGACTAAAGCTTGAAGATCATCAGCCGTTAAGCCACGCTCATCTAAAGATTCTTTTTCTACGTAAATCTTTTTAATGTCGTAGTCACCAAGTGCACTGTAGGTTTTGGAGAAGTTCTTCATGCCAATGCCATCAGTTTCTTGGTTGTTAGTCAGTTGATATACGCCATCATCAGCAAACACTAGGCTGATGTCTTGGTCAAACGCTGCTGCTATGAGTACAACTTCTAATGATTCAAGCGCGTAGATAGTGCCGTAAGGTGCTTTACGGTTCAGATAACAAAATTTCTTTACGATGCCTTCTTCTGACATTCTTAATCTCCAAAGGTAACGAGGCGATCCGCTTGGATGCCAGCTTCAATTAATTGGCCTAAACCGGAAATACGGAAGCCTTTAATTAAGTTATTTGAGGTTTTGCCGTTTCGTTTACTTTCATCTTCGTCAAGCATGCCGCGACGTTGAGCAGCGGCAACACAAACCACTAAGTCTAAACCGTGCTTTTCAGCCAGTTCGGACCATTCTTTTGGAAGATTACGGTCATCCTGAGGAGGAACACCTAAGTCTGTTCCATTGTTTACGCCGTCATGATAGAAAAAGATACGAAATATTTCGTGACCTTTTGCTAAGGCTGATTTAACAAATTGCAATGCAGTATCAGATGCTTGATGCGTGTACGGTCCTTCGTTAATTACAATTCCAAACTTCACAGAGACTCCCAGAAATAAATAAGAAAATAGATAAGTTAGAAACGGATGTGAGTCGAAGCATTTAAGCTGCGACGTGCACCACGCCAGTTATCAATGTGGAACTTGGTGAAAGGTAAACCGGTTTTTTCAAAGAAACGAGGCCAACCAATACGCTCAACCCAGTCATTCATGCGTTCCCAATCTTTTGCGTCATCGCGGTAAGCAAGAAGGATGCGTTTAACAATCGCTGTGGCTTCAGGCCAACGCGGTGGGTTGTTAGGTATACCCGCAGCTACTAATTTTTGGAAAGTAGGTTTGCCGCGTGCATTGGAGTGATTGCCGCCCACCCATACCGCAAGTTTGGTGTGTTCAGCATCATTAATTTGCATAGGCGGACAAGGGGGGTAACACGCACCACAACAGATGCATTTCTTCTCATCCACTTCTAATGAAGGTTTGCCGTTAACCATTGCAGGACGAATCGCAGCAACGGGACAACGTGCAACCACTGAAGGTCGCTCACATACATTGGATACTAAATCGTGATTTATTTTCGGTGGCTTAGTGTGTTGAACATTAATAGCGATATCGCCTTGTCCACCACAGTTAATTTGGCAACAAGAAGTTGTAATGTGCACACGGTTAGGCATGTTGTTTTCTTTGAACTCATCGATAAGTTCATCCATCATTGCCTTTACAACACCTGATGCGTCTGTGCCTGGAATGTCACAGTGCAACCAACCTTGAGTGTGCGAAATCATTGCCACAGAGTTTTTAGTTCCGCCTACTACAAATCCTTCTGATTCAAGCTTATCAATCATTGGCTGTACTTTTGCTTCATCAGCCACCATGTATTCAATGTTGCTGCGAATCGTGAAGCGTACGTAACCATCAGCAAATTCATCGCCAATGTCACATAGAGTTCGTAATGTGAATACGTCTAAGATGCGTTGTGTACCTGCGCGTACCGTCCAAATTCTTTCACCATTATCAGCAACGTGAAGTAAAACACCAGGACGTGGATGTTCATGATAGTCCCACATTCCATAGTTTTTTCGCATCACAGGATGCATGTATTGGAATCCGTCTGGGCATCCTGATTCTATTGGTGGACGGTGATCTATCGCCATTATGTTCTCCGCTTATATATCTTATAAAGTTGTAATGTAGGTTCTATACGTCTTGGGAATGTATTAACTAGCCGCTGCTTGCTTTTCTTCAGACTTTTTCTGGAACCATTTTTCAGCTTCTTCGTCCCAGCCATCCATGCGTATGTAGGAACTCTGACGTGGCTCAGTAACCATATTTGGATCAACGTCTACATCAACGCCTTCAAGGAAATTAACCAAGCCAATACGCTCAATCATTTCACCACAACGCTCATGCTCTAAACCATTTTCTGCCCAGAAGTCGATAGTTTCTTCTGCTAGTTCAGTAATTTTTTCATAATCTTCGTCTGTGTCGAGTTTCATGAAAGGAATAACTACGGTTCCCATTAGGTCACCAATCTTAAGGGTACGTTTACCACCCATTAGAATGGACACACCTTTGTCATCTCCTGGGGATAATGCTTTTACCATAACGTTTAAACAGTGCATGCAACGCACGCAGTCTTTGTTGTTTACATCTAAGGTGTCGTCATCTTTAAGCGCTAACGCTTGAGTTGGGCAGCGTGTAATGACGTTATCAATTACATACTGACGACCTTTGCGGTTTACAAATTTCTTAACTTCTTCTTGATCGACTTTCATGTCGTCACGCCAAGTACCTATGATGGCAAAGTCAGCACGCTCAATTGCATTCATGCAATCGTTTGGACAACCTGAAACTTTAAATTTGAATTTGTAAGGTAATGCAGGACGATGCACGTCATCGGTAAAGTTATTTAACAGCGTACGATGAATTTTCATTTCATCTGCATTAGACATTTCGCAACGTGCGGCACCTACACAAGACATTCCTGTACGTACGCATGGTCCTGCACCTCCAAGATCCCATCCGTATTCATTAATTTCATCAAAGAAATGTTGTGTGTTTTCGGTATTTGCACCGATGAACATAATGTTGCCAGTCTGGCCGTGGAAAGTAACTAAACCTGAACCCCATTTTTCCCAACTGTCACCTAATTGACGCAACATATCCGTAGAGTAGTAGTTACCTGCAGGTGGTTGTACACGTAGCGTGTGAAATTCTTTTGATTCAGGAAACGCTGCACCGACTTCTGAAAAGCGTGGGATGATTCCACTACCGTATCCAAATACAGAAACGGTTCCACCTTTCCAATAACCTTTACGAGTTTCGTATGAATGTTCTAGCTGACCTAAAAGCGAGTTTGCTACACCATTAATTCTTGCATCTGGATGTTGGTCGCGAAGACGTTTAAATCCAGAAATAAAACTAGGCCAAGGGCCTTTCTCTAGCTCATCAAGCATGGGGGTAGGATGATGCTTATCGGCCATAGTGGAATCTCCTAAAAATTGTTACCAAGAAAGTCGTAATACTGGGTCAGTAGTTCAAGCCATAATTGATTGAATCTACACTCCATTTATCGTTACAGAATAAACGGAAAAGTCCTAAAAACATAATGTTAGGAAGTTTAGAAGTAGGGCTAATAAGTCAAAATCCCCTCCTTGGGATGCAGTCTAAAGTGCAACTTATCCCTATAGAGATACGATTTATTACAGTGTTGAGATAACTTATTTTAGTGGCTTTCCAAGTAGGCTAAGTCTATGTTTATAAGCAACAATAGAACCATACGTTTACAGCCATTTGCGCATATAGCTCATAAGAAATGCAGCCCTATCTCTTAAAAGAATCCCACTCTTATGAGGAGTGGCGTGCGCAAAAGCTATATAAGTACCCTGTGGATGCCAAGCAGCTAATTATTGAGCTAAATAACCCTATAAATTTAACGGATAATGAGCTAATCGCCTTCAAAACTACCTGTTCAAAGACGAATATCGCTCTCTATCGTTGTACAAATGTTGATCAAAATTTCAGGCAGAGTGCTATTTCTATCGCGCAACAACTGGGTTTGCGAGAGTTGGATGCCAATCTGTGTGCCGATGAAGATCGACTTTCAGTCATCACGGATACGGGGAAGGATATGGGCCAGGAAATAGGCAAGAAAAACTCCCATTACATTCCGTACACCAACAAACCACTCAATTGGCATACCGATGGATATTACAATGCAAGTGAGCAGTGTATTTATGCATTTTTAATGCACTGTGTGCGTCCGGCTAAAAGCGGCGGTGAAAATAGTTATCTAGATCCAGAAATTGCATACATTTTATTGCGTGATGAAAACCCTGATTACATCACTGCATTAATGCATGATGATGTAATGATGATTCCTGCAAATGAAATAGATGGAAAACAAATAAGACCTGCGCAAACAGGGCCGGTGTTTTTTGTTGATGAGGATTCGCAAGCTTTATGTATGCGTTACACCGCACGTCAACGCAGTATCGTCTGGAAGCAAGATAAGACTGTGCAACGCGCATTAGCTTTTTTGCATGAAATATTACAAGGTAATCCTTATATGTTTCATTACAGCTTAAACGCAGGTGAAGGTGTGGTTTGTAATAATGTTTTGCATAATCGCACTGCGTTTGAAGATCATCAAGATGAAAATAAAAGGCGCATGCTATACAGAGGTCGTTTTTATAATCGTCTGGCTATTGATCAAAAACCCCTACAAAATACGGTAAATCATTAATGTTGTGGCTAAGCGAACTCCTCATGCAACACCATGAGCTTAATTCTTTTGAAGAACTTAAAGAAAAGTTAACTGAACAAGTAAAACAAGGTGAAATGTTTTTTCGTATGGATGTGCGCCCGCCATTTCAAGACACACCCGAAAACTGGGAAGATATTTTGGAAGCGATATTTACTTCGGCTGGTAAAATCGGCGATTAGTATAAGCTTGTAAATTAGGATCGTTAAAAAAGTATGTTTTGGCAAGATCAAGAAGACGAAAATCAACGACCTGTTGTTCCCGATAACATTGTTGATTTATCTTTTAAAGTGCAGTGCAAACAATTGCCATTGGATCATGCTCATGAACTATCACAAACTTTGCAACAAGCATTGCCATGGATTGCAGATGAACCACAAGCAGGTATACATCTTATTCATGGTGCCGAATCAGGCAATGGTTGGGTGCGGCCACAAGAACCGGATGCAATATTAAGTTTGTCGAAACGCACTCGTTTTATGTTGCGCCTGCCAAAGCATCGTGTAGATGATGCATCTAAACTTGCAGGTCAAACATTGAATGTGGCAGGTAATGAATTAGTGTTAACTATGCCTAATCAAAAACCTCTTTCTGTTTTAACCACTATTTTTGCGCGTTATGTAGTGGCTTCTAATATGGAAAATAATATTGAAGATGAAGAGACTTTTCTAAATCAAACAGCAGAAATGCTAAGAAAAGAAGGTATTCAGGTTAAGAAGATGATGAGCGGTCGCGCGCATGTATTGCGCATGCCGGGCAAAAATTTGCTCACGCGAAGTCTCATGATTGATGGATTGAAAACGGAAGAGTCTATCTATTTGCAACAAAATGGCTTAGGTGCTGGCCGGCTCGTAGGGTGCGGGCTGTTTATACCGCATAAGGGAATTGAAGCTGTGGGCGAAGCTCAGCAGAAGTAGCTTTTTGAGTAGGGTAAAGATATCTCTTTTTGGAAAGTTAGTTTTTAGTCGTAAAACACAATAATAAAGGCAGCACTATCTATAGTTTAGGAGTTAAAGAAGTATGGGTATCATCGTAAACGGTACAGAAATAGAAACAACACCATCTGGGTTTCTTGTAAATATTGAAGAATGGTCTGAAGATTTGGCGTTAGAGATTGCTAAAGAAGAGGGCGTAGAATTATCTGAAAAGCATTGGGATGTGATTAATTACCTGCGTGATGAATTCATAAACAATGCAGGTAACCAACCTAATACTCGTAACATGACTAAGGCTATGGCTAAAGCATGGGGCGAGAAAAAAATTGATGCCAAAGTGCTGTATGACTTATTCCCAGGTGATCCAAGTAAACAAGCCGGCCGTATTGGTGGTTTGCCTGAAAGTCGTCGTAAGGGTGGTTACTAAACTACTTTTACCCATAGTGGAATACAGACTGACCCTGTTAAATCATTAAATTAATAAATACATTTACAGTTAAGGATTCAATATGAGTTCCAAACAAGAAAAAATTCAAAAAATGCTTGAGTTGCAAAAAAAGTTCATCGAACTTGAGCAAAGTGGCGAAATAACTGCAGAGAGCTATTTTGTTCCTAAAGACGGTTCAAGTCTGGATGGTTATAGAGAAGAATACGCAAAACTTGCAATGGAAGTGGTTGAAGATGCGCATAAGGAAAAAGGTTCGCACGCTTAATTCTTTAACTAAATCTAATTTAAAAGGCCGCTAGCTTGTATTCGCAAGGGCGGCTTTTTTATATCTTATACTTCGCTCCACATTCGAACCAAATTAACGTAAGTGCTATCAATACGTTTCGTGTCTTCTGAGTCTGGATCTTTATGCAACCATTTCTCACGCGTTTTACTAAGTTGATAAAGTAATTCGCGCTGTTCATTGTCACGAATCAAACTTTGCACCCACGTTACCGCCACTAACCTTTGGCCACTGGTTACTTTTGCAACCCGATGTCTTGTGGTTGCGGGATAAAGCACAGCATCGCCTGCATTAAGCTTTAGAGATTGTTCACCGTAAGAGCTTTGTATAATTAATTCACCACCTTCGTATTCATCTGGCGAATTAAGAAATATAGTCATTGCAAGATCAGAGCGATATCGGTCGCCTTGTCCCATAATGGGGTCATCAATATGTTCGCCATATTCCATACCTGTTTCATAGCGTGCATAAAATGGTGCGGCGATGCGGTGAGGTAAAGCAGCTTGTTGATATATGGGTTGACGAAGTACATTGTTCATTACAATGTTGTTTAGTGATGAAGTAATATCTTCATCCGAAACTTCAAGATTATTTTTAACTTGTTGTGCAGCCATGCCAGCGGATAGGTGTCCATCTCTGAACTTTGCGTTTTTAAGTAATTTCTGAATTTTCTGTAATTCAGCGTCACCAAGAATACTTTTAATCTTAACTAACATTATTTTGTTCGCTTGTTACAAGTTATACTGATTTCACATTATAGAGAATTAATCCCTGATGATACTGAAAGTTACGATTGATGAGAAAACATTTCCCCTGGAAATAGATGCAGACATGATATCTAGTGCGCAAGAAATGTTTGTAAAAATGGATACCGATATGGACCAAGGATGGCAGATGAGTCGTACTTGGGTAGAGGCTCCAAATGAAATGCAGCGTTGCCAGATAGCTGCAGATAAAATGCTAACGGCTATACAGCAAGAAAAATCCGCTACTGTTGGGCTGATGGCGGCTTATATAATGCATAAAATTCCAGGTGTACAGGCAGTAGATATTGATACTGGTGGCGATATGAATCTAACCGAGCTCGTAGTGACGTAGTGTTAGAGAATCTTTTGCATTCTTTGATGTGGAATCTCTAGTTTCGATATAGCTTCACCAATAATATTGTAATGGTTTTTGGTGTAGAAGGGGGCGGCGGTTTCACGTGCATACAACCAGCAGCTTCCAATATTTTTTTCAATTGCATATTTCTCTAATTTATTAAGTAGGCGACTGCCAACACCTTGTTTTCTAAATGCACTGTCAACAGCCATGTAGCGTATTCGCGCAGTATTATTTTTTTCAATATGTAATCTGCCAACCGCTATAATTATTTTATTGTTGAAGGCCGCAAGCTGAAATGCAGTATTTTCTAATTCATCTTGTTCACTGCCGCGTTTAAAGCCTAATGGTTTTCGTAGTAACTCCCAGCGGAAAGTAAAATAATCCTCAAATTCTTTTTCAGAGTTAGGAGAGCGATAAATTATTTGCATTTAAGGTGTATATTTATGCAAATACTACCCACGTAGTAGCAATATATTTCACGCCAGACTCTAATGTGACGCCACGATGTTCGTGTGTCCAAAAAGGAGGAAATAAAATTAATTTCCCTAGTTCAGGTTTAATTTTAATGTCTTGAAATAAGAATTCCGTTTCGCCGCCCATGCCAGCAACATCGTTTAAATACCAAATGGCTACAAGTTGCCGGTGACTAAAGTCATGACTGCCACCATCGATATGCCAATGATAATGTTCTCCGGGATTCGTGCGCTGTACCCCATAGCCCATGTCTTTAAAAGAACCTTTGAAAAAAGGATAAGTCTCGCGAAATTCTATTACGGCTCTACCTAAGGATTGAAACAACGCTTTATCAACATCTTTCCAATGTTCTTTTCCGCTAACCATTAGGTCGGTTGATTTTTTAATACTGTTATCTTCATTTGCATGTTGGCCAATGCGTCCTTTGTATTGACCTTCTTCATCTTTCTCGAATCGTGCGATTACATCAGCGCAGAATTCTTTAGGTAGTGTATTGGGTTTTTCAAACACAAAACTATTGGGTTTGACCTCATGTATGGTCTGTAAAGGTTTGCTGGGCATAAATTATAAAATGTTATTCTGTACGAGCGTCTCTAACGTATCTAAATCTACATCTTTTTCTTCTTGGTAGAGCGTTAGCATTTCTTGTGCAAGTGTAGCCCAATGTTGTGCGCCTTTTACAGCTAAAGCTTTTAGAGGTTGAGTGTCTTCTGTGTCTAGCCATACTTGATAAGCAATATAAAAGCTTGGAAACAATTCTTTTCGCATTGCGACAAGGTTAGCGGCATAAAAATGTAATGAAGCTGGGTTATAGTTATCAATTAACCCTGGCAGAGTCGATAAACAATCTGCTAGCAAGTCTTTAACCGCTCTGGCTAAAAACTCAGCGCGAGACCGAGGTAAGCTAACAATCATTTCGCGCCATTGGTCACCTAGTTTTTGGGATGCGCTGATTTCACCAATCTCATGTAAGGTGACAGCCTGCAATTCGTTGTTGGTCATTTGCTCAAGTGCTTGGTCAATATCATTCTCAAAATCATAAAATGATAATGCACGAGACATCGCATTTTCATATTTGTGCCATTGCCACTCGGTAAACTTTTCCCATAAGTATCGGTGTAACGCTTCACGACGAATAAAAACATGCTTGCCTTGCGTCATGGCGGGAGGGGCGGTTAGATCGCGCGCGCATTCATCTGCAGATACATGCATAGTGAAGTCGTTGTAGACTTTCTTTTCTTCGAGTTTAGCTAAAAAGAAATGGGGTGCTGCGCGCAAGCCCATGCCACCACTATAAACATAGCCTTTCGGCGCCAATGCTTTATTAATATTTTCAGTATCAAAGGGGTCGTATTTTTTGCCATCGATTTCTAATGGCAAAAAGGCTTGGTTTTCAATTTCTTCCCACAAACTTTCACGTTCTTGTACCCAATTACCGACGTCTTCTTTGGGTAAAACATCATTGTATGAAAAACCATTTTCCCAGCGGTAATATTCACGCATCTTTAATAAATACACACACAGTGTGTAATTGGCAGCATGATGTGCATCAGATATGTCGCAGTTCTTTTGAACCGTTTCACATAGTCGATTGTTGGGTGGATGACTGGGTGGGTGGGTGGCTTTCTGAATCATCCTATTATACAGGGTCCATGTTAATATCTGAGTTAGTATCTAAAAGTTAGCATCATAAGACCACATTTATTAACACTATGTACAGCAAGCAAAATGGCAAGATTAAAGACTAAATGGAATCAAGCGGAAAGAAAGCGCAAACCAGAAGAGATTGCAGGGGTCATTGGCTTTAATCTTTGGGTGCTTGCAGCAGAGTCATGCTTATTTTTAGAAAATGAAGGATTTGAAACGGCATCTCGTTTTCAAAGACTAGATGTGATTGGTGAATTTATTGCATTTGGCGCACATGTTGCCGATCGCATGGTGTTTGATGAAATGTCTGCCGCCGAACGTGAAATATTCATTAATGCGCTTGGCCAGCATCTAGCAGATACGATGCAAAGCAACCGATCAGATGTGGAAGCGGGAGAGTATCGTTCAGACTTTATTAATTTGCTAAACGAAAGAATGAATGAGTATTCTGAATGTTCTTACAACGAAGAAGATGGCCCAAGTTTTTCTATGCGTCGTATAGCGGGCAACTATGTTCGAGACGTAATGGGTGAAAAAGATAATAAATGGATTCCAGATTATGTAATTGATTCAGAAATACCTAAACATTTATTAGCACTTAAACGAGTGTTTAAAGGGCAAAGTCCATCACTAAGTGAAGCTGACTTTGCGCCGCCGCCAATTCCGGAAAGTGGGGTGTGGGGCGAGGAATGACCGCACTCGATCCAAAGCGGACATTCGTATACAAACGGTTCAAAATTTAAAGATTTTCAAGAATAATAATGACGCTTAAAAACACCGCAAACAATTATGGCTCAATCGCAAAGTGGTTTCATTGGACAATAGTGGCTCTATTTTTAGGTTCGTACTGTGCTGTTTATTTTCGACATTGGTTTACAGAAGAAAAAACCCCAGAAAACTGGACAGCTCTGCAACTGCATTTATCATTTGGCATCACCATTGCGGCAGTGGTTATTCTTAGAATAATTTGGCGCAACTTCAATCAAACTCCAAGTCAAGAACCTGGAACTAAGCTTGCACATATCGCTGCACACATTGGTCACTACGCTTTATATGCTGTAATGATTCTTATGCCGCTAAGTGGTTATATTGGTACTGGCGTAAATACAGAGTTTTTCTTTTTGTTTGATGTCGTTAAGTTTGAGGCTACTTCTATTTATAATACGCTTGTTACTAATTGGTTGGGATTAAGCTTTAAAGAATTTGAAGAACCCATCGACTTTTTTCATAAAGAGATAATGGGTAAGTGGGCGGTCTGGATTTTAATTCTAGGCCACGCAATTGCAGCGTTGTACCACCACTTTGTAATCAAAGATCGCACCTTGAAGAAAATGACAACAGGGTAGTATTGTTTAATGTCTGCTATTGGCTGAAAAACAGACATTTATGTAAATGAGCATTTTCAAATAGCTAACGATATAAATGTGCCGTGGGCTTGGTGAAAACGCAGGGTTAAAAACTCTAATCCGTAACTCCATTCAACACTCTTTTCATTAGAACCCAATTGGCGGTTAACAATATTGGCCACTGCATCGAGTTCGCTACTGGTGATTTTAATCAGTTGGTTTATATCTAACGATTCGGTGGTAATTAACTGCATGCCATTCAGGGATACGTTTCTTGTTTTTCCAATGTGGGGTTCGGAGTTGGGCCATAAGCTATAAAATCTCACTGACCATTCTTTATTCATTCTTTGAATGGTTCGTTTGCCACAAATTTCTACGGTTTGTTTTTTTGCAGGGAACACGGGGCTTTCACACTTAGGGCATACATCATCAGGTCCAATATTATTTCCCATGTTATGTTGCGAGTTACAAAATGAACATTGCTGTTTATTGTCAGCATAAGTGTTTTTCCTGATTGGCTTTGTTGGGGCCTTGGTTTGTTTAGTTTTTTCAGTGCGTTGTTCAGTTTTTGGTTTAGTGTTTAGAGTAGTATCGTATTCCGCTCTTGCAGTGTCATTCATTAGCACGTTATACGCTTCATTCACCACCGCAGCATCTTCATGGCAACCTCCTAGGTCTGGATGCATTTTAAGTTTTTGCATCATGGTGCGATAACTCGAGCGAATGACTTCCTTCGGGGCATCGGCTTGAACGTGGAGGGTTTGATAGTAATTTCTGCGATTCTTCATGAAGGTATTATTTGAGTGTCAGAATTATTTTCCAACTTATTGAAGCTTTGTTTAATTATCGGCAGCTTAATTCGATGCTTTAGTGATCAGATCTAGAATAAATGCTAAATAACCGCAGGAATTATGCTTATAAAACAAGAGTTTAAATTGTGATGCACTTGCTTGAAAGGCACAGAATTGAGTCATTGATGACTTCCGAAAATTAAGTTTACTTAAATAGAAGAAGAAATTGGGAAATTCAATATACAGGTTTAAAATGTCTGCTTACGACCCAAAGCGGACATTATATTAATTTGATAAAAAAAGGCTCAAAGCTTATAGATCAGTTATCTCCTAACGAAAAAAAGGAGTATCTAAGAGAGCGCGAACTAAAAAAATTGGAACGTTCAAATGCAGACAAGGTGTTGAGGCGCTTTGCTAGTCAGATCAAAGAGACCGGATTTATTAGAACAAAACCTACATTCTTCGTGCGAGAAAACAATCTAATCGCCGAGTTTATTCATATTCACAAGTATAGTTTTGGGCCATATTTCAGGATACATACTTGTATTAGAGTCTTGAATGATAGTAGAGAGTTTATAGCCTTAATAGGCCCAATTGAGAAAGATTTCAAAGCAGGTAAATATAAGTTTGAATACGAATCTTCGATAGAATCTGTAGAAATCTGCGCAAATGAAATGGCAACTTTCGTTAAAAAAGAATCAGAGTCATGGTATCAGCAATGGAGCGATAGAAACTCTTTACTGCAAGATAATTCACCATTGCATGATCAGGATAAGCTGTACTTGAAAGAAGCAATTCTAGGGGAATCAGTGAAGTCAAATGTATTGCGTTCTAAAAATTTACTCAAAATCAAATGACCGCTATTGGCCGAAAGCAGACATAATTAAATAGATTTAAGGGGAAGCAAGGTTGGAATCAATAAATAACACGTTCAGAATGACTGCTTACGACCCAAAGCGGACATTTTTGATTTAACTAAATGGATTATTCTATAACAGGATTGTTTGAAGCATTTAGCGAGGCTCCAAGACCTAATTTTAATGAGATTACAACTCATGCAATAGATGAATGTACGGAGTGCAAAGAATTAAGCAGGAGTTTCGAGGAGTATTCTGTAGTAGATGTTCCGGACACACTATTGGAATATCATGGAAATGATATTACTTTGTTTTCTTCAAAAGCATTTAGATACTATTTACCTAGTTTTATTAAATACGCTATAGAAGTTCCTGACAGTAATGCTCATGAAAATATTCTTTACAATCTTTCACCCGATGACCCAAATAGTGATTTTTGGTCTGGAAGATGCGACCAATTTAATTCTTATGAAAAAGAAGCATTGATTAGTTATTTGAAATATCGCCTATCTATATGTGATGTAACAGAAGTCAATTGTATTGATTCTGGTATTAAATACTGGAATCAGAAATGACCGCTATTGGCCGAAAGCGGACATAAGCTAAACTACTGAAGGGGATTTCAGGTTGGATTCACAAAATAACAAACATAAAATGACCGCTTACGACCCAAAGCGGACATTTTCCAAGATACAAATATATGACTAAGGAACAAGCAATAGAAATTCTAAAAGAATCTTTCAGTAGACCTTGTTCAACTCCCGACTTTAATGCGGAAGACCGAGAAGTATTCTTAAATAATAAGAAAGCAGAGCTATTGAGCCTTGTTACTGAGCCATTTATTGCTCAGGCAAATACCAATGAATGGACACGTAAATGGGGAGTTTTGCCAGAAGAAACTTACCAGATGTATGTGATTGCGGGAAATGAAGAGCATTGGTTACTTTACGATTCAAATACAAAGAATTTTTCTCAAGCTCGTGGCAATCCCAAGAAAATTTTAATACTTATTGGACACGCATCAGATGATGCTTTAGCTGAATGGAATGGTTAGATGTTTAAACTATTTTATGTCCGCTATTGGCCGAAAGCAGACATAATTCAAATTAAATAAGGGGAACCTTGGTTGGAAACTTCAAAACAAACGTTCAAAATGACTGCTTACGACCCAAAGCGGACATTAAAATGGTTTTGAAAAGCACCAATAATTAATATAAAAATAGAGGAAATATGGCTATTTCATTCAAGCAATTATTGATTTTCAGCGCATTAGTTTTCTTAATCTATTTGCTTAATGTTTTTTTATAGAAGATATTCATGCAAATACTGTTGTAGAAGACATGCGTAAAAAAGGACAACAGTGTGCAGCTTGGGTCGACGCTGGAAAACTTAGATCAGACCGCGCTCACATGTGTATAGCGGCATGTTGGAGGTATGCGGAAACAGTAACTAAGCATCCAGAATTATTAACAGATAGAAGTATTCAAAGTTGTGAAGAAAATTACGCTAACACGAAGAACCAACTTCCTGGAATGAAGAAACCTGCGATAGCCGTTACTAAAGCCCCCGAAACCATTGATGAGATGGTCAACGACATGAATAAGGCTACGCAGGAATGGAAGGTTAAGCTCGAAAATGCTTCAGATTCAACTTCAAAAAGACAAGCACAGGAATGTCATGACGCATGTAGTCGTGGCGCTACAAGAATTAGTAGAGCAGGATACCGTATAGATCGTGCTCAAAAGTACTGGGCAAATTGTACATGGTGTGGAGATTCTGAGTCTAGAGTACTCGCTAATGAAAAAACAAAGACGAAATTTTCATCGATGCCAAATATAGAAGGAGAATATTTGCAATATATAAGAAGCGGATTTCGGGTTCGAGTCGAAGGTCGTGAGGATTGGAAAATCTATTGCAATGAAGCGGCACGTATCAAAGATGGTCAAGACGAATTTGCACGCAAGATCAAACCAAAAGATCGTGTACGCTTCGTTGGAATCACATACGATGCCAAAAATGCTAACCAAGTAAAAAGCCATTGTGTTGCGGAAAGCGCCATTATTCTTGAATCAAACTAAGAAAGATTCTATGTCCGCTATTGGCCGGAAGCGGACATTTTATAACGAAGAATTTTAACCAGAAGCATCGGCAAAATTACTCCGGCATTTTCTGCATTTCCTACGTCCTTGTAGGTCGTCCATATTGCAACTCTTATTTGTACATCCAGTGTTTATTTATTTTTTCCAACTATCAAAATTGCTACCATTTTTTTCTGAGCCATCTTCAAAACCTGCAGTGTAGGCATCGGTAACACGCTGTTCTTCGCGCTCTGGATGCCCTAAGTATCCGCCTTGCCACCCCAATACGTATTCTGGGTCTACCTTGGCTTCTTCCATTTTTGTAATTGCTTCTCTGTATGCTTGGTCCATTTTTATCTCCTTAAATAAAAGTTAAATATATATATTTTAATGTAGTTGATTTTTTTGAAAATGTGCAAAAGCCTTGCCTGAGTCTATTGTCGTGCGTACTTTTTCAGCAGAAGCTTGTATGGTTTTTTCTACGCCCATGTGTGTGAGCATAATTGCAGTTGAATAAATTAAGCTATCACGTGCAGGGCCGTGTTCGCCTTGCAGTGCAGCAACGCCAATTTTGGCAGCTTCTTCGGCGAGTTGGTCGGTATCAATCTTCGCGGCTGTGTTATCACCTGTAGATTTTGCAGCGTTTAATTCTGGCAAAGGTACTGCGCGGACATCCTGTTGAATGTTGAGATGTTCAGGATATATTTCAACTTCAGTTAAATCATTTGTACCCTTGTATTCAAAATATTTTGATTCTTGTTTTAACGAAGGAATCACGCCTCCTTCAACACCGCGTACCAGTACGGCTGAATCAAAACCGGATATTCTTGCTAAGTGTGTATAAACAGGTGGGTACGGCTTGTGCACATAACCTGTCATTAATGTGGTACTTTTTTTGCCACGTACTGGGCCAATTAAAACTTCTACAGTGGTAATAACCGGGCGTTTAACTATTTGTGTGCGTAAGGGAATTAAATTATGTAGAGAAGGACAAATGGTTTTTTGATCAATATAAGCCCAAGCACTTTCTGGATTATTGATTTGCGTTAATGCTTGTTGCATGTCGCAATCCACATCTATTCCTGCCGCACGTAAAACTTTTCTGTGTGTTGCGCCATACTTTGGGCCAACCGCTTCTGCACCATGCGAAACCGCAGGTAAACCACATGCTGCTAGCACTGCAGGAATAAAAGGTGAAACGGGTGTGCCGCGCGTATAACCATCATATGGATCTGCGACATCAATGATATGATCAACATCTGCGGCAACCATGTTAGAGGCATCAATGATGGCTTGTAGGCAGCCGCCGTTTTCATCCAACGTTTCGCGCTTCATGCGCAAAGCGATTAAAAAGATACCAGCTTGAACCGGGTCCGCTGAAGTATTCAGAATATGGGTCATCGCATCTCGTGCTTCTGCAAACGAGATGTCTTTACTGTATTCCGGTCCGGTGGCTACGCGCTGTATATAAGAGCGCATCGCAAGCTTTGGGTCGGATATAATTTCTTGTTCGCTAGCTGACATAGGGCTAATGATGCCACTTTCAATTGGGCATCGCAGGATACAAAAGGTGGTATTAAGCTCTATATATCCCTATCGAGAGGACTATATTTTCCCAATTTTAAGTAAACCCATATATAAGTTGGCGATATTAAGGGTTATTCCTACTAATTCGGGCTTTCGCGTATTATGAAACGCCTGTAATCATTCTCATCAAGAACAATCTGGAGCCAATATGTCTGCGCAAGATGATATGGATTTTAATAGTGGCATGATGGCCTTTGAGGCCAAGCATTTTTCTCGTGCTATGCAGATTCTTTCCGTGATTGCGGAAAAAGGTAATACAGATGCCATGCATCGTTGTGCCATCATGTATCAAAATGGATTAGGGGTTGCAGTGAATAAAGATGCAGCAGTTAAATGGATGGAAAAGGCAGCAGAGCAAGGGCATGAGTTAGCACAGCATGGATTGGGATTTATGTTTATGGAAGGTGATTGTGTTGAGCAAGATGGAAAGCAAGCAGTGAAATGGTTTACTAAAGCTGCAGAACAAGGATTACAGGGTTCACAGACCACATTGGCCATGATGTATGAACAAGGTGCGGGCGGGATAGAGAAAGATTTAGATAAAGCTAAAGAGTGGTATGCGAAAGCTGGGTTTACACCAGAAGAGATTAAGCAATAATCAGAAGAGCTTGAGCAACAAATAGTCTAATTTTTTATCCAATCTAAAATTTAATTTTTATCATACTTAATATATGCGTCCTGCACATTTACTCGTCGTTCTAGAAAAAGAATTCAAAGGTGCTTCTGATGGCAACCACACTCCGGTGATGTTGTGGGGACCGCCAGGCGTAGGAAAATCAGAAATGGTTTCTCAAGTAGCTAAACATAATAATGTTGAAGTCATCGATATTCGTTTGTCGCAAATGGAACCTAGTGATTTGCGTGGCATACCTTTCCGTGACAACGGGTCGGTAGAGTGGGCCATTCCTGCAATGCTTCCAAATGTTGAACGACATGGTGAAACGGGAATTTTATTTTTAGATGAAATTACATCTGCTGCACCGAGTGTATCGGCTGCTGCATACCAACTCATTCTTGACCGTCGCCTAGGTCAATATGATGTGCCCTCGGGTTGGGCAATTTTTGCTGCCGGTAATCGTCAAGGTGATCGTGGTGTTACCTATTCAATGCCGGCACCTTTAGCAAATCGGTTTTCGCATTTTGAAGTGGATATTAATTTAGACGATTGGGTCGCGTGGGCTTATGCAAATAATATTGATGATCGAATCATTGCATTTTTACGTTTTCGCCCAGACTTGTTATTTGATTTTGATCCGGCACACAATCCTGTGGCTTTCCCATCACCTCGTTCGTGGCAATTTGCGCATCGCGCCTTAGAAAAATTTTCTGAACGCCCTGATTTGTTAACCGGAGCATTGCAAGCATGTGTAGGGCCTGCTGCAGGTGTGGAATTAAATGCATTTATTTCTAATTTAGATCAGATGCCTGATCTTGAAGCGATTGTGAATGGTGAGGATGTAGCGGCACCAAAAGAAATCGATCTGCAATATGCAGTGGCATCTGCATTAGTGGGCCATGCTATACGTGCCCAGAAGGTGAAAGATAAAACAACCGACCCAACCAAAGTGCATGGCAACATACTTAATTACGCTAACCGATTTCCGCAACGTGAGATGGGTGTAATGATGGTTTCAGATATGCATCGTGCAATTGGCGAAGATATATTTAGTTTGCCAGAGTTTGCTAAGTGGGCAGATAAAATTGCCGACATTATGATTTTCGATCACGCTTAACTTCATGTGGCTGACTCAGATTTACAAAATAAACTTGCTGCAGCTAGAACGCGCTTAATACTAGACAAGCCATTTTTAGGCGCATTAGTCTTGCGCCTTCCGTTAGTTGCTGCAGATCCAAACTGGTGTTCGGGGGCGGCAACTGATGCGAAAAAGTTGTACTACAACGAAGACTACATCAACGCATTAGATATTCAGCAAACACAGTTTGTTTTAGCTAAACAAGCGTTGCATTGTGCTTTGTCGCATTTTGCGCGCCGTCAACATCGAATCAAACATCATTGGGATTTGGCTTGCGATTACGCGGTCAATCCTTTGTTAATTAAAGACGGTCTTAAGGCGCCGCCCGAAACATTAGTGGATGATGGGTATGAAGGGATGACTGCTGAAGAGATCTATCATTATATTGGTGATTTAGATAATGAAAATTCCGAATTAGAAAAACAAAGTAAAGATCCTTCAGACGACCAGGATAATCCAAACAAGGATAATCCAAACAAGGATAATCCAAATCAGAATGCTAGTAGTCATCAGCCACTCTCGGATGCCCATGATCAAGAGCCGCAATCATCATCCGATTTAGGTAAAGATGAAAATAGTGAAGAGATGGATGGATTAGCACCGCAACCTGCAGCGTTGACTCCACAAGAACAAGAAGAGTTGTCGGTGCAGTGGCAACAACGTTTGGCAGGAGCGGCACAAACGGCTAAACAAGCAGGCAAATTGGGAGGTTCGATGGCACGTATGGTGGATTTTATGCTGCAACCTAGATTGCCATGGCGCATGCTCCTTGCGCGTTATATGACGGCGAGTGCGCGAGATGACTATAGTTATTCCAGACCCTCGTCGCGTCGAGGCGATCCTGCAATTTTTCCAAGTATGCGTAGTGCTCAAATAAACGTTGCGGTAGGAATAGATATTAGTGGTTCTGTGGATGATAAAGAGATGTGTGAGTTTATGTCTGAAGTGGATGCCATCAAAGCCAATATGCGTGCACGTATTACAATTTTGCCATGTGATGCAGCACTTGCCGAAGGTGCGCCGTGGGTGTTTGAGCCATGGGATGAAATTAAATTGCCAAATGAACTTAAAGGTGGTGGCGGTACTGATTTTTGTCCAGTATTTGAGTGGATAGATCTACAAGATCAACAGCCTGATCTGTTAATTTATTTCACGGATTGTCAGGGAGACTTCCCTGATATTGAGCCAAACTATCCTGTAATTTGGTTAGTAAAGGGAAAAGATACCGCTCCATGGGGGCAAAGAGTTCAGCTTAATTAATAATGCAACTTTCTAGCGAAGACCAACTGCGGCTAAATGTATTAGTTGCGCAACCCTTGCAAGCGGTGCGTATTGATGAGTCGCGCATGTGTGTGTATGTGTTATCAGAAAAAGGTGATGCGAGTGTGCAGCTTAATCCTACTTGTAAAGACGAAAAATATGTTCGTTTGGTAAGGCAATTTCTATCTACACATTATCTAGGGTCGCCTGGTGGTTACCCCGTTTATCTAAAAAGATGGACACGTATGGGGCAGGCTCGTGATGACAGTTTGGAAAAGCTATTGCTAGTTGGCGAGCCAGAAGCAGTTGTCGCAGTAGTGCATGCATCGGGTTTAACAGATGAGTTGGCTAGACGCGCATGGTGGTCAAGCGCAACCGCAGAAAATGCACGACGCATGCTTGAAAAAGATAACGTTGTGAAGGGTGCAATGGGAGGGGAGTTAGCAAAATTTTTAATTGAATTTTTACCTTTTGAAGAGCATCAAAAAGCGATTATAGATAGTGTGCGTTTAGTGCTTCAGCCTGGATTAATAACACAAGAAATGCGGAAGAAGTTTGGAAACGTGGCAAACGCAAGAATGTCTATTACGTAGGGTTTCTACAACTAACACCTGACGATCTTCCTATACATGTGAACTCGCACCACACTTGGAAAGATGTTTGTAAAAGTACAGAAGTAGAGGTTGATGAAGGCAATGAAATTGCAATATTGTTGCGCCAAATTTTGAGTCCTGCTGGGCAAGCGTTTCTACAGACTGCAGAGTTAGTGCTGAATAAGCCTAATGATCAAGAGGTAGTGGCAGCGATACTGAATGCAATAGGGAACTATTTTAGTAAATTTGAAAGCGAGTTGCCTAACTGGAGGGATATAAGGGCGTTAGATGAATACGTTGATAAATATCACCAAGAACCTAAAGAAATACAAAGACTTTTAGTGCTAGAGCAGTCTTTTTTGCCCCAGCTAAAAGCGATATTTTATTTATCCATGATTAGTGAAACACTTGTTGATCCTATATTCGGTATGACTGATGCGATTGGCTCCGTAATGCGTAAAAAAATTGAACCAGTAATAACTCCGATCATTAAAAATATAAAGTTACTTAAATAAAAAGACATTTCTGTGGATTATTTGCCTTTATTTTTAGATATAAAAAACAAGCCTTGCTTAATTGTAGGTGGAGGCATAATTGCTGAACGTAAAGTTTCTATACTTTCTCGTGCACAAGCAGCGATCACAATCATTGCGCCTGAAATAACGGCAGAAATTAAGCGAAAGTTAGACAATAAAATTGTTTGGCATGAAAAAACTTTTTCTGTCGATGATTTGGCGAGTGATTTAAATACTTATCAAGTAGTGATTGCAGCAACCGATGATAGAACGGTGAATGCTGAGGTCGCGCAACTTTGTCGCGATAAAAATATTCTTGTTAACACAGCAGATGACAGTAAAAATTGTGATTTTATTCTGCCATCGATAATTGATCGCTCACCCGTGCAAATCGCTGTGTCTACCGGAGGCGCATCTCCGGTCCTGGCTAGAATGTTACGCACTAAACTAGAAAATTGTACGCCTGCATCCTATGGGCAGTTGGCAACGTTAATAGAAGAGAATCGACTTGCAGTTAAAGAAAAATTTTCTACAATCGATCAAAGACGAAAATTTTGGGAACAAGTGTTGCAAGGACCTATTGCGGAACTAGTATTTGCTAATCAAGTCAGTGCAGCACAAAAGTTACTCGATGACGCAATACAGCAAGCGGATGACAGCGAGCTGCCTCAAGGGGAGGTGTATTTGGTGGGGGCGGGTCCGGGAGACCCTGATTTATTAACATTCCGTGCTTTGCGCTTGATGCAACAAGCCGATGTAGTGGTATACGATCGCCTAGTTTCGCAAGAGATTATGGATTTAGTGCGTAAAGATGCAGAACACATTTATGCAGGCAAAGAGCGTGCGCAACATGCTCTTCAACAAGAAACAATTAACCAACTATTAGTGCGGTTAGCCAAAGAAGGTAAACGTGTTTTAAGGCTGAAGGGTGGTGATCCGTTCATCTTTGGTCGCGGCGGCGAAGAAATTGATTCGCTTGTTGATGAAAATATTCCATTTCAAGTAGTGCCAGGCATTACTGCAGCAGCGGGCTGTGCTGCATACGCAGGCATTCCGTTAACGCATCGCGAATATTCACAAGCCGCTATTTTTGCTACTGGGCATCTAAAGGATGGCACAGTGGATTTGAATTGGGAAATGTTAGCGCATACTAATCAAACCTTGGTGTTTTATATGGGTTTGCATGGTTTGAAAATTATTTGTGAAAACTTAATAAAGTATGGCCTTAGTGCAACCACTCCTGCTGCATTAATTATGCAAGGCACTACAGCAAATCAAAGAAATATAATTGGCAGTTTAGAAAATTTACCCGAATTAGTTGAAAAGCATGATGTCAAACCACCAACGTTAGTCATCATTGGTGATGTTGTGCAGTTACACAAGAAACTTAACTGGTTTAATCCAGAGGAAGATGTCACCGCAGGGGCTGTTAAAGCTTTTGGAGCAGGTAATGTGTAATAGCTTAAAAGGAGCTATTTATGCAATTTTCACTGTGGTCACATGCTTAGCGCAGTTAAGCTACGCTGCAGAATTGAAGTTATTGCTTGATGATGCAAATAAACCGATTTTGCTCACGCATGCAGATGATTCTCGCATTTTCATGGTTGAGAAAACGGGCAAAGTTTTTGCTCTCAATGGTACAAAGAAACATCTTTTCTTAGATGTATCATCATTAATAACCACAAGAGGCAGTGAACAAGGTTTGTTGTCTATTGTATTTCATCCTAAATATTCAGAAAACGGTTATCTATTTCTTTTTTATACCGCACAGAATGGCGATAACACGCTTGCGCGTTTAACGGTTGATCCGCCAAACGCAAAACAAACTAATTTACAAAGTCTTGAAGTGCTTGTTGCCCAACAAGATCCAGCCTCTAATCATAATGGTGGAATGTTGGCATTTGGGCAAGATGGTTATTTGTATTTAGGTATGGGGGATGGAGGGCGCGGTGGAGATCCATGGGATAACGCACAAAATTTAAAAACATTTTTGGGAAAAATGTTACGTATTGATGTAAATCAAGCGAGTGGTTATTCGATTCCTAAAGATAATCCATTTGTAGAACGAGATAATGTGCTTGCAGAAATTTGGGCTTATGGATTACGAAATCCTTGGCGCCATTCGTTTGATCGTGAAACAGGAGATTTATGGATTGCGGATGTAGGGCAAAACAAGTGGGAAGAAATACATTGGCGAGCGGCAGATAGTCAAGGAGGAGAAAATTACGGTTGGCGTTTGATGGAAGGTAAGCATTGTTTTTTGCCTAAAAAAGAATGCAATACAGGAAAGTTAGTTATGCCCGTTGCAGAGTATGGACGTAAGCATGGATGTTCCGTCACAGGGGGTTATGTATATCGTGGTAGTAAAGTGCAAGAACTGTATGGAAAATATATCTTTGGTGATTTTTGTAGTGGAGTTATTTGGAGTATAGAAAAAGATAAGAAATTTGAAATGCGTGAGCTACTGCGAACAAATTTAAATATTAGTTCATTTGGAGAGGATTCGTCTGGCGAACTGTATGTGCTGGACTATCAAGGGAAAGTTTTTAAATTTGTACCATAATGACTATAAGTTAATAACATAAACATAATTATTGTTAGTTTTATCTTTATGGGAATATTTAGTTCATCACTTGCATCCGAATTGGATATTGGAATACAGGCACCTCAGTTTGAATTATCAGATCAAGTTGAAACCGTGCATGAGCTAAAAGACTATCTGGGGAAGTGGGTGGTGATTTATTTTTACCCAAAAGATGACACTCCGGGTTGTATTAAAGAAGCATGTGCGTTTCGTGATGATATCGCTACACTGCAAAATCTTGATGTGCAGGTTATTGGGATAAGTGTTGATACGACAGAAAGCCATGGCAAATTTGCCGATAAATATAGCCTGCAATTTCCTTTGCTTGCAGATATAGGTGGCAAGGTTGCTAGCAGTTATGGCTCTTTAACAAAATTAGGGCCTCTTAAGTTAGCGAAACGCCACACTTTCATTATTGATTCAGAAGGGAAACTTGCAAAAATATACCGCTCAGTAAAACCAGCAACACATAGTGATGAAATCATCGCCGAAATCAAAAAACTTCAAAACTAATTTCTTTAAAAGCTGATAGAATCCATTTCATAACCACATCACTTAAGGTGTCCTTGTCATAATTTAAATGCGCAAGGGTGAAACAGGGAAGTCTGTGTAAGACAGACGCTGCCCCCGCAACGGTAATTGAGTATTGGTGATTCAGTTGGCCACTGTGTTGTTTAAAACATGGGAAGGCGAATCATTTAGTTTTATTTGAAAGAATGAACACTCATTAGCCCGGAGACCGGCCTTTTGTGACTCAGGAAGTTGCGGCGGGCGACTCTGGCTGAAGTTCAAAATGTACAACTTAAGTTGTGCCCTTCACTGTGTGTCCGCGATCAAAAAATGATTAAGGATATATATGCGATTATTACCTTTGTATTTAATATTAACATTTCTTACAGGCAACATAGTTTTTGCCAGTGATGATGTGATCGTGCTCAGTGCCTCAAAGGTTTCTGTCCCCGGAAAAGAAGTAGGTGGATCAGTAACCATTATCACTAGAGACGAAATAGAAAAAAGTAATGCGGTAACACTAGTTGAGTTATTACGCATAGTTCCAGGAGTTACGATTAGTCAGTTAGGACCTTATGGCTCTCAAACACAAGTTCGTATTCGTGGTGCTGAGGCAAACCATGTATTAGTTTTGATTGATGGTGTTGAAGCAAATGATCCGGCAACAGGTTCTGAGTTTAATTTTGCAAATTTATTGCCAGACAGTATTGAGCGCATAGAGGTCATGCGCGGAGCTCAAAGTTCAGTTTGGGGCAGTGATGCATTGGCAGGAATTATTAGTATCAAAACCCGCATTGGTTATGGTGAAAAATCAATTTCCAGCTCAACCGAAGTGGGGTCTCACAATTTTATTCGTAGCTCTGCATCTGCCACTGGTGATTTGGGAAGATTAAAATATTATTTGCAAGGTTCGTATCTAGACACTAATGGCACGAATGTTTCTGAGCAAGGTACGGAAGATGATGGTTATGATCAGACGGGCATAGTATTTAATTCGCAATATGAATTTAATCCAACATTAACATTTGGATTAAATGCAAGGTATGTTGATTCATCAAACGAGTTTGATAGCGGTTCATTTGGTGCACCGGTTGATGCAGACAACATATCTGATGTAGAGCAATTTTATGGTGCCTCTTTCTTGTATTTATCCATGTTTGATAATCGTTGGAATCAAAAATTTTCAATCAGTCTTACAGACACGCGAAATCAAAATGAAGATACTTTTGGAAATAGTAGAACAGAAGGAGAAAAATTAAAGCTCGATTATTTATCTGAAGTTACTTTTAACACTAGAGTATTTTCAGATGAACAACATAAAGTACTACTTTCTATTGAACAAGAAGATGAACGATTTAAGCAAAGAGGAGCAAGCTCGTTTGGCAATCCAAATCAAAATCAAGATATAAGAAATACTGGGTTTGCTGTCGAATATCGTTTGAGTATGTGGGATCAATTGTTTCTGTCTGCTTCTTTGCGGAAAGACGATAACGATCAATTTAAAGATCGAGATACGGTTCGATTTACGAGTGCTTATTATTTTCCTCGCTCTGGAACAAAAGTGCGCGCATCGTATGGTACGGGTGTAAAAAACCCTAGTTTCGGCGAATTATTTGGTTTTTTCGAAGGATCATTTATGGGCAACCCGAATTTGAAGCCGGAAAAATCAGAATCTTGGGAGTTTGGCATAGATCAGTCCTTTGCCAGTGATACGGCTCATGTCGGCACAACATTTTTTTGGGAAGATCTAAAAGATGAAATTACAACTTTGTTTTTTCCAAGCACTGCTGTCAATCTTGACGGTAGGAGCGAGCGAAACGGCGCAGAGTTTTACTTTGATGCACAAATTAATAACCGTTTTGATATGCGAGGAGCATATACTTATACCGATTCTACAACGCCAAATGTTAATGATGTTCAGATAAGAGAGATACGCAGACCTAAAACGGTTGCGAGCCTGCAATTTAATTATGAATCCCTTTCAGGCAAGGGAAATCTGAATGCAGGATTTAACTATGTGGATGAGCAACTTGATACAGATTTCTCTACTTTCACAGAAATCAAACTAGACGATTATTACCTGGTCAATGTAAATGGATCCTACAATATAACGGAGAACTTTAATTTGTATGCGAGAATAAATAACTTATTAGACGATACGTATCAAGACGTGTTTGGGTATGAAACATTAGGGCAAACATTTTATGCAGGAATTAAGGTGAATTTGTAATGGCTGATCGAATAACTAAGGTATACACCAAAACAGGTGATAAGGGAGATACTGGGCTTTCCACAGGCTTGCGCGTACGTAAAGATTGTCCGCAAATTCATGCTATTGGTGATGTGGATGAGCTCAATTCGGTAATTGGCATGGTGGCAAGCTACGAAATACCTAATGACTTAAATGGAGCTCTCATATATATACAACACCAGCTGTTTAATGTGGGTGCTGAATTAAATAATGCTGACTTAAAATTTATGAATAAGCATATTGTAAAAGAGTTGGAAGAAAAAATAGACAGCTATAACCAAACGCTTCCTCCTTTGAGAAATTTTATCCTTCCAGGAGGAGGGCATGCCTCTGCTACATGTCATTTAGCGCGCACAGTGTGCCGCCGCGCTGAGAGAAGCGTCGTAATGTTAACGGAAGACTTAAATCTAAATCCCGAATTACAAATCTATTTAAATCGACTTTCCGATTTTCTATTTGTTGCATGTCGTGTATTAGCTAAGCATTCTGGAGCAAAGGAAACATTATGGTCGAGTGAAACGATTGCGCAGGAGACATATTATTAAATTTGGGGATTATTAATTACAACTGTTATATTTCAGTAGTTTATTTAATGTTAAGTGGGAGTACAGCTAATATATAGACTTATGTTAATTTGTAAAAATAAGTACAATATATGTATTAAAAAGCTAATACTCGGGGTAGATATTTATGAGTGTTGCATTGCATATTTTCAAAGACATATCTTTTTTTGAAGATTTCCACCAAAGTGAGCTAGAGTCTTTGGCTTCTAATGCCATAGTAAAGATCTATAAGAAAAATAGAGTTGTACTCTGTGAAGGCGAGGAAGCTGATTGTGTATATTTTATTTTAGAAGGAAAGGTTCGAGTTTACCTTGAGAACTTAGATGGGAAAGAAGTTACCATTAATACTATAGGTTCCGGCGAAAGTTTTGGGGAATTATCGTTATTTTGCGAAGCAGATCGTACAGCAAATGTTGAAACTATAAATGAAAGTAAATTACTAAAAATCAAAAAAGATGATTTTGAAAAATTCTGCTTTAGCAATTTAAAAGCTGCTAGAAAAATCATAACTTTATTTGCTAGTACAGTTAAGAAACTAACAACTGATTTTGAAAATCTTGCTTTAAATGATGTTACAAAAAGAATTGCATTAACATTGCTTGAGCATGCGCAATCAACTGATGCTGGAAACGTCGTACAAGGTCTAACGCATAACGAAATTGCGCACCTAGTAGCGTCATCTCGTGAAACTGTAAGTAGAATTATCAGCTCAATGAAAAAAGAAGGTTTATTAGAAACTAGCGACGGTAAAATATATTTAACGCAGCAGTTATATAAAAACTTCTATTAAAATAGTAACTACTTTCATGTAGCTCTGGCTATGATTTAAATGCGATATGAAAAATAATGTTCACGGTTCTTCTGTGAGGCGCATGTCGTATATTATTAGTCAAGCACTCTGGAAAATAGAAATGTTATGGGCGAGTGAAACCATAGCGTAGGAGACTTATAATTGGAATTAAGGTGCTTAGACCAACGTAAAGTATTGTTCGGTTAAGTATTTATGCGAAGATTATCTATAAGAGCAGTTTAAGTAGTAAGATATGCTTAATTAATGTTTATACGGTTTGCGTTGGAGTATAAATAACATGCCAGCTGAAGGTGTCAATAAAAAAGTAGTGGCTGTTTTATTTGCTGATATTTTTGAATACAGCAAACATACAGAATTGTATGAGTCAGAAACCCACAAAAATTTGCAAAATGTATTAGAAAGAGCTCACCAATTAGTAAGCAAGAATTCTGGCTTTGTATCTAGAGCACATGGCGATAGTATACTTGCAACATTTTCAAACTCTCTTGATGCAGTTTATTGTGCAGTCGAAATTCACGCTGCAACTAATCGCCATAATTTTTATATTGTTGAGAAACACCAGCTGAAATTCCGTATTGGAATTAATTTTGGTGAAGTTATTTATGATATCAATGATCAGCCCTATGGCAATGTAGTTAATATTGCCGCTAGACTAGAAAAGATGGCTGACCCAGGTGACACGGTAATATCTGAAAATACCTTTTCTGAATTAGATGAATCCTTTCCATTCGCTTGCTGCTATTTAGGCAATGCAAAACTAAACAATATAGAAAGCCCTGTTAAAACATTCAAAGTGTTGCAACACAAGCGCATCGGTGATCGATGGTTTGATGTTTCAAAAAGAATATTTAAAATCGAAGCATCAAAAGCCTATACCTTTTTTGTAGCATCTTCGATTTTAGTAAGCGTATCGATATTAACACTCGTTACTGCTCTAGGTTTGTTTAGTGAATTTGAGAATAATTATGTAGCTATTAAGACGAGCCCTTATTATGTAGAGCCTAAAAAAGTAGAATTTGATACCGAGCAAAGAGATAAGAATCAATTGTATAGATATTTAATATCAATAGCAGAAGATAGTATTGTTGAGCGTAATTATAGTCGCGCAGAAGAATATTTAGATAAAGCTATCGAAGTGTTGCCGGATAAATCTGAAGCCTATAAGAAAAAAATTGAAATGTTGGAAATCAAACAAAAAAGCTTAGTTGATTACCAAGACATATAAGTTCTGTGCGTAAATGTCACTAGCTTGCGCGTAAGCCTTGCCCTACTGATATTCTTGTTGCGTAATAACAAGGGTAGATTGCGCTTAGTAAACCAATCGCAAGTGAAATTAATGCGCCGATTATTAGTAAAGTTGGCGTAACTGCAAAGGTAAAAGCCACCTGACTAAAGCTCTGAGGATTCAAGCTTGAAACTTGTTGCCTGTTAAATAATAAATAAGCAATAATTAATCCAATTGCACCACCAATCATCGATATGACCACTGATTCCAGCAATATCGCCCCAATGATTGTGCTCGAACTAAAACCTAGAGCGCGTTGTACTGCAATTTCACGTACTCTACTCACAATTGAATTATAAGCCGTCACTAGAGCGCACATGGTTGCGCCCATAGCCATGAGCGCGCCAACAATAATTCCGATCGTTTTAGTAAGCTTGGTAAAAAACTCGGATTGCTCGGCGTAATGTTCTTTCTCTGAAGAAACGCGGGTTGTGAGTGAAGGATTGGTATTCAACCAATTTTCAAGCTTTGATCTGGCATTGGGCGAATCATCTAACATTATTCTTACTGTTGACCAATATTCGTCTCTTTTGTAAGCAGCCATCATGATAGGTGCATCTGCCCATACTTCAGATTCTGTGATGCTACCCTCTGCTTCCATAATTCCGACGACGGTCCAAGTATTATTTGCCCAAGTATGTTTGCTACCAACGTCTAGTCCAATAAATTGTTTTGCAGCTTGTTTTCCGACCACTATTTCGTTTAGGCCGGGTTTAAACTTACGACCTTCAATTATATTTACATTGTTTCTAATTTCGAATGCTTGTTGTTTAACACCGCGTAAAGAAAGGTTGGCGTCAGAGCCAGAAGGTTTAATGGGTACATTTACCCAAACTAAGGTTTCAGGCGACATTACTGGCCCATGTTCGGTACGCTTAATTCCTTCGGCTTGTTGCATGCTTAAATACTCATCTGTGGAGAAATAACCTTCTACTTCGTTATTTGCGAATCCTCTGAATACAAGCATCAATTTTTCAGATGCTGTATTTTCCATAGTTGATATAAAGCCGGAAGCTACTGATAGCAGGCCAGTAAATACAACTACAGTTCCAATAACCCCAATGAGAGCAGTAATAGTAGAAGATTTACGATTGCTAATACTGCGTAAATTAATACCCGTTAGTTTTAATATGCATTGAAGTAATTTCATTTATCTTGACTTTTGTCGGGCTTAATTAATGGTACGCAAGGCTTGTACTTTGTCCATACGAAGAATTAGAAATACTGGGACTAGACCTATTAACAAACCAAATAGGCCGGCTAATACAAGTCCTTGCCATACTACAAAATTTGGCAAGTGAAAAATCGGTAATAAGCCTTTAGTTGGGTCACCAAAAAGGTTGCAAGCCAGCCAGGCTAGAGCAATACCAATACTGCTGCCAATCAGTGCAACCAATACGGTTTCTACTACGGTAATGATTGCAATGAGTCGTGAAGAAAAGCCAATTACAGACATCACAGCAAGGTCACTGATATGTTCTTTAATACCTTGCGCCATTGCGCTGCCAGTTACCGCCAGTAAAGTTAAGAACACCACGCTGAGAATTGATAAAAAGATCGCTTCGATGTCGCCGATTTGATTGAGATAACTACGGGAATATGCTTTTTCAGGAGAAGTTTTGGTTTCATAGTCTGAATTTTTAAAAAATGCATCTATTCTGTTGCCTACTTCATCAAGCGTACTTGCATCTTCGGCTTGTACATTGAACCAGGCAACCTGATCATTTCCCCATGCTCGATATTCATCAAAATATTTATGATGAAATAGCATGCCTTGCATATTTGCATTTTTATCTTTTTGATAAGAAATACCGCGGATATTAAATTCCCAGTCGTTCGTATTATCTTTATTTCCCCAGATCGCTGAAGTGAGTGTAATTCGGTCGCCAATATCCCAACCAAAGCGCTCAGCAATAACATCACCAATCAAGGCTCCCTCACGGTCTGCAATCCACGCTTGTTTTTGATCTTCGTTTAGTTCATAGCCAGTATTGTACATAGTCAAATAATCTTCTGGATTAATTGCATATTGCGGGGAAGTATTTTTTCTGTTTTGGTAGTAACCGCCAAACCAAGATGCTTCATTAACATTTTTTACACCAGGAATATTTTTAATTTTAAACTTGTGGCCTATAGGCATGAGATTAAAGTTAGATACCTTGTCAAATATAATCATTTTATCTACGCCAGATATATCTACGCCGCCTACAAAGCCTTGTTTTATTGCCGAAAGATAGGCAAACATAAAAAAAGCGATTGCTAATGATAAAATAACAAATATAAAGCGTACTTTTTTAGTTAAAATGTCAGCGAATATAAGAGGAATATACTTCATAACTATTGCACTGCTTTAGTGGAAATATTTCCTTCATCTAAATATAAAATTCTTTTTGCACAAGAGGCGGCATGAGGATCGTGTGTCACCATGATTATAGTTTTTCCGTGTTCTGAATTTAAAGCTTGTAGTAGTTCTAAAATTTCATCGCCTGACTTACGGTCAAGATTTCCAGTGGGCTCGTCGCAAAGCAAAATATTTGGATCAGTAACAATTGCACGCGCAATGCCTACACGTTGTTCTTGTCCGCCAGATAGTTCTGAAGGTTTATGATGCGCGCGATCTTCTAAATCAACTAATGATAATGCTGCTAGTACTCTTTTTTTACGTTCAGTTTTACCCATCCTATGCAGTAGAAGGGGAAGCTCTACATTTTTTTCTGCGTTAAGAGTTGAAATCAAATGATATTGCTGAAAAACATAGCCAATATTATTGGTGCGCCACTTGGTGCGTTGTGAGTCATTTAGAGATGCGATATCCACACCATCAATATATATATTTCCATGTGTTGGCGTATCGATCCCCGCAATAATATTCAAGAGAGTGCTTTTGCCTGATCCTGAGGCTCCCATTAAAGCGATAAAATCGCCAGATTCAATTTCCAAATCAAGCTCGTTTAGAACATTGATGGCTTCTGTTCCCTTGGAAAACTGTTTGTTTATATCTTGTGCATTTATCAAAGTATTAGTTTCCATAATAAAAACTCATTCGTTTGTGGATTGAGAAGAAGTAATTACTTGTTTTCTTTCTTTTAACTTTTCTAATTTGCTGATCGCGATTTTGTCGCCAGCAGATAAGCCTTTATCAACCTGAAATAGATTACCTATACGCTTTCCAAGAGTGATTTCCTTCTTTGATACTGAGTTATTATTTATAAGCCATACAAAGCTTGATTCGGCGTCACGAACTACTGCAACTTTTGGAATGACTATTGTGTTTTCAGAGTCTTCGTCTGATTTATCTTCCTCTTGTTTCGCGAAAAATTTAACCTTAACACCCATGTCGGGAAGTATTTTTGGATCTAACTCATTTATAGCAATGCGTACTTTGACGGTTGCTTTTTGTCTATCTGCAGTAGGAATAATATTTATTACTTGACCAGAGACCTCCCAATTTTGGTAGGCGTCTAGCTGTGCAATGACTTTTTGGTCTTTTTGGACCCTGTTTATATAGGCTTCATTTACATTCACTTCTATTTCGCGTGAATCCATATCAACAATGGTGCATATGCCAGTGCGAGTAAATTCACCACTCGAAATGGGTGAAACAATCTCGCCAACTTGTGCATCTTTAGAAATCACTACACCTGAGAATGGAGCATTGATGAAGTATTCTTCTAAATGACGATGTAGACGATTTACATTGTCTTTTTCAACTTGAACGTTACTTTTTGCAGTGACCAGCATAGCTTTTAGTGTGCTGACTCTTTGCTTTGCTTGATCAAGCAAATCTTCGCTTACGTAATCGTTGTTACTTAGTTTAGTGAATCGAGCATATTTATTTTTTGCTTCTACAAGCTGCGAGTGAGCCTCGTTAATTTTAGATTGTGCAACTTTTAGCCGTGACTCAGATAGAGTGATGTCTTTCGAAACGAGGCTACCATCTAGGACAGCGATTTCATCACCTTTCTGAACTACATCGCCTTCTTCTACGTTTATGTTTAAAACCCTAGCGGTAACCGTTGCAGCTAACGTTGCATTCTTGCGTGTGACGATATAGCCAGAGGCTTCTAGAATGGCTGATGGTTGATTACTACCTAGCATCTTCACTTCAAACGTATCTACAGTTAATGTTTCTTGAGTTGATTTCCAAAATTTAAAGCCTCCAAACCCTAACAAAGCGGCGATTGATATGAACAAAAGCGTTAAGAAAACTGACTTGATATTAGATTTTTCCGGCTCCGTAGAATCTAGTCTTAATGCGTCTAATTTGTTTTTATCTAAGGCCATAGTCTAATATTTGTAGTCTGATTTAATCACTAATGCCTTATATAAATACATTAGCGAGTAATCTGTACTTTATGCGGTAGGAGAAGTCACTTGTAGATTGTGATATATATCACACATAAACTAACAGAATAGCCCCCATCACATAATTATATAAATTATCTCAGTAAAAAAGTAAGTTAAAACTTATGAATCAGCTGCTTAATTTTGAAATTATGGATAAATAATTGGAATTATTAGGTAAAAAATCGTGCCCCACCAATAACCATATATGCAAAGTTGGAAATCGAGGCACTTAAGATCACATAGATCTTGGCTAGTACGCTCAAGTTAGGTGAGCCTTCAAAACTATTGGCTTTTTTCCAGGTGAGGATATATATCAAAGGAAAATATAGACAGGATGCAATTGCAATAAAGGTAATGGACCAGTAATAAATTACGTTTGTAGCCAGATATTCTTTGTGGTCACCGCAGAAGTAAAATAATAATCTAACAAGAACATCTGGAATAAATAAGAACTTCCAAAAAACTGAATATAATTCATTATTGCCTTTTATTGAGAAACTAAACGGTGTGTAAATCTCGCTTTTGTCTTGTTTGGCCATCAGCATAAAGTATCTTTATTTTTAATATATTGTTTCCAGTGTATTTATATATGCACATCTATTAGAGTGATGTTGGCTACAGAAAATAAGTGATATTAATCACACAGAGTATTTGCATAGAGTAACGCGCTATGAAAGCAGGAATTGATTTAGGTGGAACGAAGATTGAAATCTTGGTTATTGATGACAGTGGTAAAGAGCTATTGCGTAATCGGGTAGCCACTCCAAAAGATAATTATCAAGAGATCATCGATGTAATAACTGCGCTAATTAAGAATGCTGAGGAATATTTAGAACAAGAATGTAGTATTGGTATCTGTACACCAGGATCTTTGTCAATTAAGACAGGTTTGTTGCGAAATTCGAATACTGTTTGTCTTAATGGTAAGCCATTTGAACAAGATCTAGAAGCTTCTCTTGCCAGACAAATTCGTATAGCAAACGATGCTAATTGTTTCGTATTGTCTGAAGCCATCGATGGCGCTGCGCATAATGCAAAGACAGTGTTTGGTGTAATTGTTGGAACGGGTGTCGGGGGAGGGTTGGTCATAAATAAGAAAGTATTAATAGGTGCAAATGCAATTGCAGGAGAGTGGGGTCATAACCCATTGCCTTGGTCGGATGATGGGGAGCTAAATTTAACTAAATGCTGGTGTGGGCTGCAAGGGTGTATAGAAACATTTTTATCAGGGCCGGGATTAGAATGTGATTATGCGCGAGCTGTAGGTAAACATCTAAGTGCAGAAAAGATTGTTGAGTTGGCTTCACAAGATGATGTTGCCGCAGAACAAACAATACTTCGCTATGAGCAGCGCATGGCGAGAGCTTTGGCCCACATTGTTAATATCTTTGACCCTGAAGTCATTGTGCTTGGCGGCGGCATGTCTAATGTAAAACGTTTGTATGAAAACGTACCGAATCTTTGGCAGCAATGGATATTTTCAGATCATATATCTACTAAATTAGTCTCTGCAAAGTATGGTGATGCTAGTGGGGTTAGAGGTGCTGCTTGGCTATGGGAAAATAATTAGTTTCTAAGACCAAGTATAGAACAGGTATAATGCCCATATGGTTCAAAATCGTATTCAGCCTTGGTATCTAATAGCCATTGTACTTGTACTGGCATTTTCTCGATTAGTGCCTCATCCACCCAATGCAGTACCCATTGCGGCAATGGCGTTATTTGCAGGTGCTTTTTTCTCAAATCGTGCACTGGCTTTTATGGTCCCACTTGCGGCGATGATATTGAGTGACTTGGTGATCGGATTTCACAGCACGGTTTGGTATGTATATGCTGGAATTGCAGCTACAGTATTGATTGGCAGCATATTAAACCATGTAACGGTATTTAGAGTGGGTGTGGCTGCTGTAGTGGCTTCAATTGTTTTTTACCTAATTACCAATTTTGGCTCATGGTTGCATCATGAGATGTATACGCAAAATCTAAGTGGCTTGCTGCAATCGTATGCAGCCGGACTTCCATTTTTGCGTAACTCATTAGCCGCTAACCTTATATTTACTTATCTGATATTTTTTGGGCTTAATTACTTCTTGCCTTTGCGTCATTCTCTTAAGAGTTCTTTATAAATCATCATCTTTTTCGTTAGTTATGTAACCCACAGTTACAATTGTCTGTACAAAATGTGTACTGAGTCACAATTAATTGCTGGGTGATGATTACACTTACTTTCATAGTATTTCATTTGACAGATATCTGTCTGGCAAATAGTTACAGGGATTGAATGTTCATCTCCTGGCACGGATGCCTTGACCCGTGAGTGGCAACACTCACGGGTTTTTTATTGGAGTCAATTTAAAGCGATTGTTATACAATTGGGGTCAAAGCGGGCATTTATTCTTTTTTGTCTATACTAAGAATAATACTTTTTGCTAAATCCATGATTTCGTTAAATTGATCATCTTGTTCTTTTCTGCTGCATAGATGGGCGTTAGCAGTAGTTATAACAATTAAATCTAAACTAGGTACAAGGGTAATTTGTTGACCACCCCATCCTAAAGCAGAGATAACTTGGTAATCACCAACGCGAAACCTCCACCAAAGATATCCGTATTCCCAGCTTTCTTCTCCGCCTAATGGGAACTGGTTATATAATGATTTTTGTAACCATTCTTCCGATACCACGCGATTTCCATCGTATACACCTCCATCAAGCACCATCTGACCAATACGCATTAATGCGTGAGGCCGTAAATACAATGTAAATCCACCATAATAGTTTTCTGCTGAATCATGCGCCCAGATGTATTTATTAATACCCAGCGGCTTAAATAAGTTTTTTTCAGCAAATTCGATAACGGTCATGTCCGTAGCTGAAGCTAAAATTGATGATAATAAATCTATATTAGGTGTCCCATATAACCATTGATCTCCAGGCTCGTAATTTAATAACATCTTTTTATTCAGAACCCAATCATGTGCATTATCATCTCGAGAATACTTCCAATAATTCGCAGGGTCATACCAATTATTATTGTCTGAAAAATTAATTGTTGAGGACATGGTTAGAAGGTGTCGAATAGTAATTTTATCTTTTCGTGCGTCATGTTTCCCTTTGTAATATTCCTTGAAAAACGGTTTTATTAGTATTTCTTCCGACTCTAAATAATCTTGATCAATAGCAATCCCAATTAGTAGTGATGTAATTGATTTTGTAATCGAGAAAATATGGTGTGGTTCTGGGTTCTCATTAAATTCATAGTTATCTTCAAAAATTAATTTCCCATTTCGTGCAATAAGCAAACTTTTTAAATTTCTGATCGTTTCAGCTTCTTCTGAGATATCTTGAATGTGAATTTTACTAAGACCGTTTGAAGCTGGATTTTCAGCAGATAAAGATATGTCTGGAGCGCTATGAATACGTTCCCAAAGGCTTACATCATTTCCTTTACAGCTGTTGTAATCATCTTGGCAATGGACAAATTCATACTCTAATTTTGTCCATTCCTTAATATTATTGTTACATTCCTCAGGATCATGCTCATAAGTATTTATATAGGGTTCATACTGGTCCATAAAATTTGATGTGCATGCCTTATATGTTACTTGGCAAGTATCATAATCTTCATTTTGTGCGTTAGCAGAAGCGCACATCAAAACTAGTGAAAAGAAAGTTATTTGTGATTTTTTCATATTAGTACCCTCACATAAAAGATACCGCTCTGAACACAAATATACGGTGAGGTTTAGTGCATCTAAAATGTGATATTTATCACAATCAGTTAGATTTAATATGGAGGCGGGTACTTTTTTCGGTGTCCGCTATAGGACGAATGCAGATATTGAGTAATCTTTGGTGCTAAGAGAGTTTTGTGCCAAGAATGATTTCACTGCTGCGCAACTGTTTTAAAGTTTGTTCGCCGCCTTTATAAACGACTTCAGGGTTTGGGTGATTTATTTGTTTTACCATCTCATCTAAACATTCTTGGCCCGTTTTTGAATGATCTGTTGTCAGCATTTCAACAAGCATGGCTGTGATAGGGTTTAGCTCTGTAAAACTTACATTATCTTGTTGGTCTCTATGCACCATTAAAAAATGTGCTTGTTCACTTGGCTCTTCGGGTTGAAAGTTTGGTTTTATTTTATGTACTGGGAACTGATAGCCATGCATTTTAGCAAGCGGTGATAAAACAGGTATGCCTTTCAATACATTACCATTCTTATCAATTTTAGATAAGTCTGGTTCAATATCTGAAAATGTTAGATAAATCTCGAGCCATTCGTAGTGGGCGAGTTCTTTAATGAATATGGGATCTTCTGCTTGTAAATCGCGTTCATTTTCTAGGTAGGTTAAAAACTCTAGCGAAATATCTTTGAAATAGGGGGAAACAGATTGATGGTTAGCAAAAAAATCACGCACTATTTTGTGCCAGTTCTCATCGCTATACAGTTTTCGTAAAACAGGGAATGCATTATCGATAAAGTTTTTTACATTTCTGTAAAAAAGGCCTCGATAAATTTCCATGCGACGATCTTCAACATCGCTCGGTGCAGTAGCGTGCTCCGGATCTCTTAAGTGGGCAGTAAAGTCGTATTGAACTTTTTTGAATGCTGCATTCTCGTTAGCCATATTTTTTATGCTCGACTAACTAGCTTTAGCAACGGTTTGCTGAGATTCATCCCATTTATTTTGCAAATTGCGAATGGTGTGAACTTCTTGCATCAGTTCTTCCATTGGTGGGAAGTTGAAGTCTCTTTCAAGCAAGGTAGGCATGTTACCAAATAGTTCGTATGCCTTATCTAATATCTCCCAGACCGGATCAATTACATTTGCACCATGCGTGTCTACAATAAGGTCTTCAGCTTCATTGTAATGACCAGCAACATGACAGTAAGCCACACGTTCACTAGGCAAAGCTTGTAAAAAATTTATTGGGTCGTAGTGATGATTGACTGAATTAACATAAATATTGTTTACATCTAACAATAAGTCGCAATCTGCTTCTTCCAAGATATTTTTGATGAAATTAATTTCATCTATTTCTTTACCAGGTGCAGCGTAGTACGACACATTCTCAATTGCGATTTTTCTTTCTAGAATATCTTGTACGCGTTTAATTCTATCTGCAACGTAATGTACGGCTTCATCAGTAAATGGAATTGGCATTAAATCGTAGAGGTGTCCTTGGTCGGAGCAATAGCTAAGGTGTTCGCTATAACAGCGAATACTATGTTCATCTAAAAACTTCTTAACTTCGCAAACAAATTTTTCATCCAAAGGTGCTGGGCTACCTATTGACAATGACAAGCCGTGGGTTACAAAAGGCACTTTTTCTGTAATTGCACGAAAGCGTTTACCTAGTTTGCCGCCAATGCCTATCCAGTTTTCCGGAGCGACTTCCATGAAGTCGATCCCCGCTGGAAAGTCAGCTTCTAGTTCATTAAGTAGATCGCGACGTAAACCCAGGCCTGAGCCTGAAACCGAATATGATTTTTGTGGGGAATTTTGCATGGTTTGTATTTTACCTTAGCCTAGTAGACCGTACTACCACCGCTAAAATTACCGAAACAAGCAGATTTATTGTAACTAACTGTAAGGCCCTGTGCGTGAGTGCATACAGGGCCTTATTTAAAGATGGATCTAGTAAATGGCTCCTATAGCAGAGCTATTCTTGCCGGAAGATTTTATGCAGCCAGTAATCGATGCTGAAGTATTTCCCAGCGCCGATGAAAAACAATACGAGCAACATGATGAAATAGGTAGCTGCGAATTCAATGCCATTATTAAGTACCACAAAACTTCCTTTTTCAGATAGCCAGTCATAGTTACCATGTTTCTTTAATAATGATTTGGCCGCACTTACGCGTTTACCAACTTCCTCACTGTTTGCTAAACTTTGTTTTGCAGAATCAAGGCCTAGATAATCAGCTACAGGTTTAGCGGTACTGGTTGCAGGGTCGCCAGGTGCAACTGCAAACCATCCGTCATCCCAGTGCACAGAAAAAATAGCGACTAACATAGTTATCATTAATGGAATTGCAAACCAACGAACTGCGAAACCGAATAATAGAGCAATTCCCCCTATCAGTTCTGTATAAGCTGCAAGATATGCAAGCAATTCAGGTGCTGGTAATCCTAAGCCCCAATCAGGATTTCCTAACCAATTTGCGAAATTTTCTATACCTGAGATCTTGGTCAAACCTGCCGCAATAAAAATGGGCGCTAAGTATAATCGCAGTGCAACAGGACCTAGAAAATCAAGTCCACGAAATTTATCCAAAACATTCTGCAACGTGTTTGCAGTTCCTATTAATGCCGACATGTTAAATCTCCAAATGTAGTAATTATTGCTTTGTTATTAACGTACGAAAATCATGTATTCAAAGGTTCAGGATATAACTCATTTAAAGGTACAGACTTTCCATCAGGTCTTACCATACGAGCATGAAATCTACGTAATAGTCGAGGTTCTTTTACACCGCATGAATGAGCGATCACCCCTACCTCATAGACCATGTTTTGAGCGTAACTTCTTACACGCTCGGCCTTAATTTTTGGATTTAAACCTGTTTGTAGCTTTTTATTGTGAGTGGTAATTCCCGTAGGGCAAGTGTTCTTATTGCATTGTAAGGCTTGAATGCAACCAAGAGAAAACATAAACCCACGTGCCGAGTTTACAAAATCAGCACCCATTGCAAAGGCCCAAGCAACTTCAGCAGGTGTTATGAGTTTGCCAGATGCTGCTATTTTGATGCGCTCACGCAAGTCGTGTTTTTTAAGAGCGTCCACCACAAGAGGGAGGCTTTCTTCAATCGGTAAGCCCATATAATCGATTAAACTCATCGGTGCGGCACCGGTACCGCCATCAGCGCTATCAACGGTTATAAAATCTGGTGCAGATTCAATGCCTCGTTTGTTAATCGCTTCAAATAAATCATCTAGCCAGCCATAAGCACCTATAACTGCTTTAAAACCAACCGGCTTGCCGGTGACCTCGCGAACATGGCTAATCATATCCAGCAAATCATCCGTATTATCAATATCTGGATGTCGATTCGGACTGATGGAATCTGAACCCAATGGAATTCCACGAATTTTAGAAATTTCTTCTGTAACCTTGCCGCCAGGGAGAATGCCTCCTTTCCCAGGTTTTGCACCCTGACTTAATTTAAGCTCAAACATTTTAATTTGCTCATGCGCGGCAACTTCGCGAAGTTTATCGTCACTTAGGTTTCCTGCTTCATCTCGCACACCATACTTTGCGGCTCCGATTTGAAACACGATGTCGGCACCGCCTTCTAAATGATAGGGTGACAAGCCTCCTTCACCAGTATTCATCCAGCATCCAGCCATGCGCGCACCATTTGACAGTGCTAGAACAGCGGGTTTTGAAATTGCACCAAAACTCATGCCTGAGATATTAAATATTGAATTTGTGATGTAAGGGATTTTAGAGGAGGGTCCGATAGTAACTTCGCTGGTTGGAGCAGCATCTTGATCAAGTGTTGGATAAGGGCAATTCACAAAAAGAACTGTGCCTGTCGGGCGCAAATCACGAGTTGACCCAAACGCCACCGTATTATCGATATTTTTGGCAGCTCGATACACCCATGATCTTTCTGCGCGATTAAAGGGTAATTCTTCTCGATCCATGGCAAAGAAGTATTGGCGGAAAAACTCACCTATTTCTTCAAAGAAATAGCGAAATCGGCCGATAACAGGGAAGTTATGACGAATTGCATGCGTGGTTTGAGATTTATCAATGATGTATAGGGCTACAACAAAAAGCACTAAGACACCTAACGCAAATATAAACAGTAAAACAGCAATTTCAAGGAAGCGTACTAAAAATACAGGTAATTCGGCCATCATAGTGTTTTCCCCTTATTAATTATTATGGTGTTTAAGTATGGGTAAGTAGAACGGGAAACTAAGTAATATATTTCAACATATTATCGCTTAATTGTATTAGGCAATAAACTTATTATGTTGATTTATTGACGTTATTAAATAGGCACTAAAGTTAGTGAATGCTTATATTCCTCAATTACAGGAGCGTGTGTTTAGAAGGCAAGGTACACTTTGCATGTAGATGTAATAAAAAATTGGAATCTCGGTCTACTTAGCGGTAGTTGGATGAAAAAAGATTAAATAAAGTGTAATGAATAAAAATATTTAGGGAGCCAACATGAAAGCGTCAGATCTTTTTGTTAAGTGTTTAGAAGAAGAGAAAATTGAATATATATTCGGTGTTCCTGGTGAAGAGAATGCTGATTTTATGATCTCTTTAGAAGACTCGGAAAAAATTAAATTTATTTTAACGCGTCATGAGCAAGGCGCTGCTTTTATGGCGGAAATCTATGGGCGCTTAACGGGTAATCCTTCGGCATGTTTAGGAACTTTAGGTCCAGGTGCGACTAACTTAATTACCGGTGTTGCAGATTCAAATATGGATCGCGCACCCATGCTTGTGTTAACCGGTCAAGGTTCAACGGAGCGTTTACATAAAGAGTCTCATCAAATTATGGATGTGGTGAAAATGTTCGAGCCTGTAACTAAGTGGGCGACTACTGTTTTGCATCCCAACACTATTCCAGAAATTATTCGCAAAGCAGTGCGTGTAGCACGCACAGAAAAACCTGGCGCAGTGCATATTGAGTTACCGGAAGACATTGCAAAAGTAGATACTGATAGTAAACCGATCAAGCCGCAACGCTATATGCGTTCGGTTCCCGACGAGGCGGTCATTGATAATGCTTTTGAGATGATTGCGACAGCGAAACACCCCATTATTCTTGTGGGCAACGGTGTAGCGCGTAAAAATGCAAGTAAGCAATTACGTAAATTTTGTGAACAAACAAAGATTGGTGCGATGAGCACCTTCATGGCTAAAGGATGTGTGGATGTAGATTCAGAACAATGTTTATTTACAATCGGTTTAGGTAGTCGTGATCGAATGTCATATTTAATTGACCAGGCTGATGTGGTGATTACATTAGGCTTTGATATGGTCGAGTATCACCCAAAATTATGGAATCCAAATTGCGATAAGAAAATTATTCATGCAGATTTTCTACCTTCAGAAATCGATCAAAATTATCATCCGCAAATTGAATTGATTGGCGACCTTGCACATACATTAGAAGAATTAAATACACGGGCGAAGGATCGTGCAAAGTTTATTTATGATACTACTAAGCAACAGAAAATTCGCAAAGAAATGCAAGAAGATCTTGCAGAACACAAAGATGACGACACGACTGGTACAGTTCGGCCTCAGAAAGCGATCTGGGATGCGCGCCAAGTTTTGGGCCCAGATGATATTTTGCTGTCTGACGTGGGTGCGCACAAAATGTGGATCGCGCGATACTTCCATTGTCACGAACCCAATACATGTCTAATTCCTAATGGCTTCTGTTCTATGGGCTTTGCACTGCCCGGTGCGATTGCAGCTAATTTAGTGTATCCGGATCGCCGAGTATTAGGGATTGCAGGTGATGCGGGCTTCTTAATGAACGTGCAGGAAATGGAAACCGCAAAACGCCTTAATAGCAACATCGTCATGATGGTTTGGGAAGATAATGAATATGGATTAATTGCTTGGAAACAGCAAGCTGAGTTTGGTAAGCATACTGATCTTGCATTTGATAATCCTGACTGGGAATTATTAGCTAAGTCATTTGGTTGGAATGGATACTATGTTAATAACAGTAAAGTTTTACAATCCACTTTAGAAACTGCATTTAACGATGGCGTACCTAGCTTGGTGGTGGTGCCGATTGATTACCGCGAAAACATGTTGCTTACTAAGCGTTTAGGTGAATTAACCTTGCCCATATAAATATTAAAGTCTAATAATATAAAAATACAATAAAGCATGAGTAACAAAAAATATTCCTTAATGTTGCATAAGGCAACAGCGGCAGCAGGTGTTATAGAAGTGTGTGCGCCATTTGACCGCTCTTTAATTGCAGAAGTAGAAACTGTAAATGCTGAGCATATAGATCAAGCGATGAGCATTGCCTACTCTTTGTATCGTGACAAAGATTGCTGGTTGCCACTTCATAAGAGAATAGAAATCTTAGAGAAGACTGCTCAGATTATGATGCAGGAAAAGGACAGATTGGCATATGAGGCTGCGCAAGAAGGCGGTAAACCTTTGGTGGATTCTATGGTGGAGGTCACACGTGCAATTGATGGCATACATTTGTGCATTGAAACTTTAAAAACAGATCAAGGCGAAATCATTCCAATGGGCGTGTCGTCGTCATCAGCAAAACGCATAGCGATTACACAGAAAGAACCCATTGGTGTAGTGGTTGCTGTAAGTGCATTCAATCACCCGTTGAATTTAATTGTGCATCAAGTGGCGGCAGCGGTAGCAGCAGGTTGCCCAGTAGTGGTTAAGCCGGCTGAAGACACGCCGATCTCATGTTTAAATTTTGTGAATATACTTTGGCAAGCAGGGTTACCTACTGAGTGGTGCCAAGCCGTTATTCCAGAGAGTATTGCCGTTGCAGAACAACTGGTAACCGATACGCGTGTTGGTTTTTTTACCTTTATCGGTAGCGCAAAAGTGGGTTGGATGCTGCATTCAAAGCTAGCGCCTGGAGTGCGTAGTGCATTGGAACACGGAGGTGCCGCTCCTGTAATTATGGCAGAAGATACTGATGTTGACAGTGCCGTGCAAAAACTCGGCAAGGGTGGTTTTTATCATGCGGGTCAAGTATGTGTTTCGGTACAGCGTGTTTTTGCACATAAAGCCTTAGCAAATGACTTTATCGAGCAGCTAGCTGGTTACGCAAAACAACAACGTATTGGTGACCCTACGGAGGAGGCCACAGATGTGGGTCCACTCATTCGTCCTGTAGAAGTTGAACGAATTAGTAGCTGGGTGAATGAAGCAAAAGAAGAAGGTGCACAATGTATAACCGGCGGTAATACGATAAGTGACACTTGCTATGAATGCACGGTACTCGCTAGTCCTTCATTGCAAAGCAAAGTCAGCACCGCGGAAATATTTGGTCCTGTGGTGTGTGTATACGAGTATGATGACTTGGATTGGGCTATCGAACAGGCCAATTCATTGCCTTTCTCTTTCCAAGCTTCGGTATTTACGAACAACTTTGATACCGCAATGCGTGTGTATAAGCGAATAGATGCTTCTGCGGTAATGCTGAATGACCATACTGCATTTCGTATTGATGGCATGCCGTTTGCTGGTCTTAAGCAATCCGGTTTAGGGGTGGGTGGTATTCCTTATACCATTGAAGACATGCAAGTTAATAAAATGCTAGTGATGAATTCACCCGAACTCTAAGACAAAAGTTTAAAGTCCATTATGAAAGATCTTAAAGAAGCATCAGGGTTTGATGTTTTGTTTAACCCTACCTTAAATAAAGGTACGGCTTTTACCGAAGACGAAAGAGAAAAATATAAATTACGTGGTTTATTGCCGCCAGGTGTATCGGACCCTGATGTTCAATTAGATAGAGCGTTGCAAAACATGCGCCGCAAGCATAACGATATAGAAAAATATATTTTTTTGTCAGCGCTGCAAAGCAGAAATGAAAGACTGTATTACCGTTTGGTACTAGAGAATATTCAAGAAGTTATGCCACTAATTTACACCCCGACTGTCGGGCAAGCGTGTAAAGAATTTGCTGCAATCTTTCGTCAACCTAAAGGTATTTATATAACCGCAAAAGATCGTGGCAAGGTGCACGAAATATTTTCTAACTGGTCCGATAAAGATGTGCGCGTGATCGTGGTTACGGATGGTGAAAGAATATTAGGCTTAGGAGATTTAGGTGCAAATGGCATGGGTATCTCCATAGGTAAGCTAGCGTTATATGTTGCTTGTGCAGGAATACAGCCAAATCAGTGTCTACCTGTAATGATCGATGTCGGTACAAATAATCAAGAGCTTCTAGATGATCCTCTTTATTTGGGTTTGAGGCATAAAAGGGTGCAAGGCGATGGGTACGATTCATTGGTGGATGAGTTTATTCAATCTGTTCAAACTGCATACCCAAAAGCATTAATTCAATTTGAAGATTTTCTTACACCCAATGCTTATCGTCTGTTGAATAAGTATCGCAAACAAGTGCTATGTTTTAATGATGATATCCAAGGTACAGCGGGAGTTGCATTGGCGGGGGTCTATGCGTCAACCCGTATATCGGGCGTCGCATTTAAGGATTTGCGAATTATGTTTCTTGGAGCAGGGTCTGCTGCAACAGGAATTGCAGACTTAGTTACTTATGCATTTCAAAATGAAGGCTTTAGTGAGAAAGAAGCACGTAACAAACTTTGGTTTGTAGATATCGAAGGCTTAGTAGTTAATTCTCGCAACGATCTTCTTCCTCATAACTTGCCATACGCTCATGATCATCCATCGGCTGATTTCATTTCAGCAATTAAACAAATTAAACCACATATATTAATCGGTGCGACGGGATTCCCTGGAACGTTTACACAACAAGCTATTGAGCTAATGGCTGAAATTAATGAACGCCCAGTAATATTTGCATTATCGAATCCGACATCGCGTGCAGAGTGTACAGCTGAACAAGCCTATGAGTGGACTCAGGGACGCGCAATATTTACTAGCGGCAGTCCATTTAATGAGGTGTCATTTAAAGATAAAGTGTTTAAACCGGGTCAAGGTAATAATGCGTATATATTTCCAGGCATAGGGTTAGGTGCAGTGGTGAGTGAAGCCACACGTATTACAGAAGATATGTTCTTGGCTGCGGCGAGAACGTTAGCTGATCTAGTTAGCGAAGAAGATTTATCGGTAGGCTCTATATACCCACCATTACAAAATATTCGTGAGGCATCGCTTCAGATCGCTATAGCAGTGGCTGAGGAGGTGATGGCTAGTAATGTTAGCTCTATACAAAAGCCTAGAAATTTGAAACAGGATATAGAAGATTATATGTATAAACCCACTTATTAGCGGGGCAAAAAAAACGGCGAACCAAAGGTTCGCCGTTTTAGTTAGCCTAAGTGCTAAAAGTATTGATTAACCTTCGTCTTTACCTTCTCCACATTTGCCTTCACCGCATTTTCCTTCTGCGTCTTTACCTTCTCCACATTTGCCTTCACCGCACTTTCCTTCTGCTTCAGCTTTGTCTTTACCTTCTCCACACTTGCCTTCACCGCATTTGCCTTCACCACATTTTCCTTCTTCCATTTCGGCTACCATATAGCCAGCGGAAAGGGTGTTGATTTCAAATGGATTTTCTTCGGCATTTGCTGCGCCCATTGTGAATACGCTTGCTGCAAGGGCTGCGCCGACTGCAATAGATAAAGGGTTAAGTTCGTTTTTATTTCCAACTTTCTTGGACATGTCTAAATCTCCTAAATTATGAGTTATTTTGGTAAAAAAATTTGAAATTAATCAGTTATATCGTTAGGGACCGGGTGTAATGCGTATTCATTACATAATTATTGTTTAAAAATACAGTAATAAAACCTGCGCTAATCTACAAGGTTTTAATGCTTCAATATTGGAGTGTTTGGATTTTGTATAGTTCTATGCAAGTTTAAAATTATACGAGAATGCATATTTTTCATTAGTTTACACTTTTCTTAGCAATGGTTTTTTGGCGATATTCACATAGATCGATTATTGAGCACACGCTGCATTTAGGGGTTCTAGCTACACATGTGTAGCGGCCGTGTAATATTAACCAGTGATGAGCATGTAACTTGTATTCTTCGGGTACGAATTTTTCTAACTTCAGCTCTACTTTAAGTACATCTTTGCCTGGTGCGATGCCGGTTCGGTTGGAGACTCGAAAAATATGAGTGTCCACTGCGATGGTGGGTTGTCCAAAAGCATTATTAAGTACAACATTTGCGGTTTTTCTTCCCACTCCGGGTAATTTTTGCAAAGATTCGCGATCATCAGGAATAATACAATTATGTTCATCAATTAAAATCTTACAGGTTTTAATGATGTTTTTAGCTTTGCTGTTGTAAAGACCAATAGATTTAATGTATTTTTTTAGACCAGATTCACCTAAGGATAAAATTTTTTGTGGCGTGTCAGCGACTTTATAGAGTTCTTTGGTGGCCTTATTGACGCCCACATCGGTCGCTTGTGCTGATAAAATTACTGATATCAATAATTCAAAAGTAGACTTATGTACAAGTTCTGTTTTAGGTGCTGGATTAGCTTCTTTTAAGCGCCGAAAAATTTCGCTACGTTTATCTTTGTTCATGGCTGGTGTAAGTATCGGCTACCGCTTCATTAATTCTTTTTTCTTGCGTTCAAAAGCGGCTTGCTTCGCTTGAATAGCTTCTTCTAACCGTTTGTCGCGTCGATCTTTATTGTTTCGAGAAACAGCTGCGAAGGATTTTTTTAATTCGCTTTGCTGTGGTTTTGAAAGTTCTTTGCACACCTCTTCGAATTCACTATTTATGTCTAGTCGTATGCAGTCTACAGGGCAGGGGGGTAAGCATAATTTGCACCCCGTGCAATATTGGCTAATCACAGTGTGAAGATGTTTGGATGCGCCAATGATGGCATCAAATGGGCAGGCTTTAATGCATAAGGTGCAGCCGATACATTCTTCCTCAACGATGCGAGCGATATATTTTCCAGTGGGAATTATATTTTCTTTTGTTTCCACACTTTATTTAACACGCATACCAGGCGTGGCACCACTGTCGGGTTGTAGTAAAAATATATCTTTGCCACCAGGTCCTGCCGCTAATACCATGCCTTCAGACATACCAAAGCGCATTTTACGTGGCGCAAGGTTAGCCACTACTACAGTAAGACGTCCTTCAACTTCTTCGGGGGTATAGGCAGATTTAATTCCAGCGAATACATTCTTCTGCACACCACCAGTGGGTTCGCCTAGATCTAGCGTTAATTGAAGAAGCTTGTCAGCACCTTCAACGTGTTCTGCTTTTATAATTTTCGCAATTCTGAAATCTAGTTTAGCAAAATCATCAAAGTTAATTTCATCGCTGATTGGATCTGCCGCTTTAGGTGCGGTGTCTACTTTAGAGTCTTCTATCATTTTATCTACCAACTCTTTTTCTATTCGTGTAATTAAAGGTTTGAATTTATTGATTTCATGACCCTCGGCCAGAGGCTTTCCGTTATAAAGTTTTTCCCATTTAAACTCAGTGTTCAGAAAGTTTTCTGATTTAGACGCCAGCTCTGGGAGCACAGGTTTTAAATAACCAATTAATAAACAAAACATATTTAATCCGAAGCTGCATACCTGGTGTACTTCGGTACGCTTGCTATCGTCTTTAATTCTTTCCCACGGTTTGTGTGCATCAATGATCTGATTAGCAATATCCGCAACAGACATGATTACGCGCATGGCTTCGGAATATTTTCGTGCTTGGTAGTAATTTTTAATTTGAATATTTTTCTCAACAGCAAGATCAAATGCATGTGTGCATTCATCATTAAAGTCTGCCGTAAGTTTACTGTCATATTTTTTTGTAATAAAACCAGAACAGCGGCTGGCAATATTGACAAGTTTGCCCACCACATCACTATTTACTCTTTGCTGAAAGTCATCAAGATTTAAATCGAGATCATTAACGCCGGGGCCTAATTTCGCTGCAAAGTAATAGCGTAGATATTCGGGCTGCAAGTGATCAAGATAGGTGCGCGCTTTAATAAACGTACCACGTGACTTAGACATTTTTGCGCCATCTACCGTTAAGAAGCCGTGGCAGAATACCGCGGTAGGAATTCTATAGTTTGCACCATGCAACATAGCTGGCCAAAACAGCATATGAAAGTAGGCGATATCTTTGCCAATAAAGTGATATACCTCAGCATCGCTGTCGGTTTTCCAATAGCTGTCAAAACTTTTGCCCCCGACATTAGATGGGTTATCACAATACTGTTGCAAACTAGCCATGTAACCGATTGGTGCATCCAGCCAAACGTAAAAGTATTTTCCAGGTGCATCGGGAATTTCAAAGCCAAAGTAAGGTGCGTCTCGGGAGATATCCCAATCATTTAAACCGGATTCAAACCATTCTTTTAATTTATTGGTAATTTCAGGTTGTAAATTATCTTGATTAATCCACTGCTGCAGCATTTCTTTAAAATCATTTAGCTTAAAGAAGTAATGCAGATTTTCTTTTTGAACAGGTGTGGCGCCACTTACCGATGAGAATGGGTTGATTAAGTCAGCCGGAGTATAGGTAGCTCCGCATACTTCACAATTATCACCGTACTGATCTTTTGCGTGACACTTCGGGCATTCTCCTTTCACAAAACGATCGGGTAGAAACACATTCTCTTTGGGGTCAAAAAGATCCGTTACCGTTTTGGTCGTGATGTGACCGTTTTCTTTTAAGCGCTCATATATTGTTATTGCGTGTTTTTTGTTTTCTTCAGAATGGGTGGAATGATAATTATCAAACTCAATGTGAAAATCAGCAAAATCTTTTTCGTGTTCTTGCTTAACTTTGGCAATCAATTCTTCCGGAGAAATGCCTTCTTGTTGCGCGCGCAGCATAATGGGTGTGCCATGTGCATCATCTGCACATATATAGATACAGTCATTGCCACACATTTTTTGAAAACGCACCCAAATATCGGTTTGAATGTACTCAACTAAATGACCGATATGGATAGGGCCATTTGCATAGGGCAGAGCGCTGGTAACTAGTATGGTTTTACTCACAGAATTTTTCTTACTAATGTATTTTTCAATTGCATTTTGGGGAGGTTATAAATTCGCCGTATCTACAGCGCTGGCCACCTTATCAGGTTGCTAATAATACCGCTAATATTGTCATTGAATTTAGTATTGTTATTGTTTGATTCTTCACTTTTCAGGCTACTCAAATAGGGATCTTTGCTGCCAAATCTAGCGTGATATAGTACAGCCCATTCATTTTGAACCCCATCATTTAGCCATTCATGGCAGGAGCATACAAAGCATGGCCGAGCTTACCAAAGAGCAAGTAGAAGCTGTACTAAAAGAGATTCAAGATCCCTATATTGGCAAAGATTTAGTTGCGAGTAATACGGTTAAAAACATTGAGGTTGACGCAGGTAAAGTAAATGTCTCAATTACATTAGGTTATCCGGCTAAAGGAATCGTTGACGATCTATCTAAGCAGATTGAAGAAAAGTTAGTTGCAGCAGGTGCTGGCAGTGCCAATGCAGATATTGATTGGAAGATTGAAGCGCATTCAGTACAAAAAAGCCTCAAGCCACTAGAGAATATTAAAAACGTAATTGCAGTGGCTTCCGGTAAGGGTGGTGTTGGCAAATCTACTACTGCGATAAATTTAGCGTTAGCGCTTTCGATGGAAGGTTCAGTAGTAGGAATGTTGGATGCAGATATATATGGTCCTAGCCAACCACGTATGTTGGGTGTGAGTGGTCAGCCTAAATCAAATGATGGAAAGAGTTTGGAGCCAATGGAAGCACATGGTTTACAAGCCATGTCGATCGGCTTCCTGATTGATGAAGAAACGCCAATGATCTGGCGTGGACCGATGGTTACACAAGCGTTAGAGCAGCTATTAAATGATACGCAATGGCGCGGATTAGATTACTTAGTGGTCGATTTACCGCCAGGTACGGGTGATGTGCAGTTAACGTTGGCGCAAAAAATTCCTGTCAGTGGTGCAATCATTGTGACCACACCTCAAGACATTGCCTTATTGGATGCACGCAAAGGCTTAAAGATGTTTGAAAAAGTAGAAGTGCCGGTGCTAGGGGTAGTTGAAAACATGAGTATTCATATTTGTAGTGAATGTAACCACGAAGAGCCAATCTTTGGTGAAGGTGGCGGTAAGCGCATGGCTGAAGAGTCTGGTGTTGATATGTTGGGTGCGTTGCCATTAGATATATCGATCCGTGAACAAGTGGATGGCGGTAACCCAACCGTAGCGGCGGATCCGGAAGGACGCATTGCTGAAATCTACCGTGATATTGCGCGTAAAGCAGCAGCTAAACTCGCTTCTAAAGCTAAAGATTACAGCGCTAAATTTCCTAAGATTGTTATACAGAATACGTAAAACATCTGAAAAGGTATTTGCTCATGATTATTCGTTCTATTTTAATATTAACTTCATGTTTGGTAGTACTTGTGTTGCAAGGTTGTGGGACCTTAGATAAACGATTAAATCCCATCCAGCCGAAAGTATTTATCGATGCCATAGAAATTGAGGATGCCACCTTATCTGGATTAACGGCTTTACTTACATTGAATGTAGAAAATCCAAATAATTTTGCACTAAATGCTAAAGGTTTGGATTACACCATGAGTTTGGCAGGCACCGATATATTAAGTGGTGAAAGTGCCTCTAACATGTCCGTACCCGCATTAGGCAGTGGAAAAATTGAAGTGCCTGTGCGAATAAGTTATGCCTCCATATTAGAAACGATTCCGAAGGTATTGGAAACGGGTGTTGCATCCTATAATTTCAGCGGCAGTATACATACGCGTTTATTTAATATTCCTTTTACTAAAACAGACGAGTTGAAGTTACCGTACATTGGCAGCTCATCTAATTAATTTTCATTTAATTAAATCTAACTAAAGTTTTATGTCGATAAAATCTGATCGCTGGATTCGCGAAATGGCGGAACAGCATGGCATGATTGAACCTTTCGAGTCAGGCCAAGTTCGAGAGAACGGGAATGGCAAAATGATCTCCTACGGTACCTCTAGTTACGGCTATGATGTGCGGTGTGCCGAGCATTTTAAAATTTTCACCAATATAAATTCAGCAGTCGTTGATCCAAAAGGCTTCGATGAGAGCAGCTTTGTAGATTTACATGCTAGTGAATGTGTAATACCACCAAATTCATTTGCTTTAGCCAGCACGGTTGAGTTTTTTCGCATTCCACGTTCTGTGCTTACCATCTGCTTAGGAAAGTCTACCTACGCACGTTGTGGCATCATCGTGAATGTCACACCACTAGAACCAGAATGGGAAGGCCATGTAACGCTAGAATTCTCTAATACAACGCCACTGCCTGCAAAAATTTACGCTAATGAAGGTGTTGCACAAATGCTTTTCTTTGAATCAGACGAAGTATGTGAGACCTCATATAAAGACCGAGGTGGAAAGTATCAAGGTCAGAAAGGCGTAACGCTTCCAAAGGCGTAGTTGTATAAAATAATAGTTATTTATAGCTGGATAGTTTTCACAACACTTCACATCGATCTTTGACAATCTGTAGCATGATATCTGTTATGGATAAATTAACAGATGGAATTACAACGGATCAAAAACGTATTCGGGAAGACGATATAAATATCGGTGGAACTATTGCATCCATTCTTCTTTTATTAGCTTTGTTTGTAGCCTACTACTTTTTTGGCTGAATGACACATGGGTGATGTGCATGGGTTTTGTTTCTGATACCTAATCTATCCCGATCTAGAATGTCTGCTTACGGCCAATAGCGGTCATTAAGCTTTTACAATCAAGTAGCTTCCAGCTCCAATCATGAAACCACCAGCTACCTTTTTTGCTCCTCTTTGAAACTTCATTCCTTGCGTCATATCTACTACTTTTTTTGCAATGATTGCGTAGGTAATTTTTACTCCTCCAACTGTCGTAATAGTTACCAATATAATTATCAACAAATCTAAATACTTTATAGCTGCCAAGTCTATAAAAGCTGGAAATAAACTCACATAGAAAAATATTGCTTTAATATCGCCAAGTGTTAAGAAAAATCCTGATAAGAAGCTGATTGCTATATTTCCTCTTAACTTTGATGAATCGACTGTATAAGTAGGTTTCTTTTTTGACGTCAACAATGAATATCCAATCCAAAGAAGGTAAGCGCCACCAATATATTTTATAACTACAAACATAGCGCCCATGGTTTCTGCTATTACGGATAAGCCAAGTATGGCTAAAAATATGAATACGAGATCACCAAGAACGATACCCATTGCAACTGCTACACCATTAGATATGCCAAGCGTAGCTGAACGAGTAACCACCAGAGCAACACTTGCGCTTGGAATTGCCGCAAGCGTAATCATAATCAAGAAAAGCGATATAGAATCAAGAAAACTCATAAATTCAATCTTACCTAAATGTCCGCTTTGGGTCGTAAGCAGACATTTTGAACGTGTTATTTATTGAATCCAACCAGAATTCCCCTTTAACGGTTTAGTTTATGACTGCTTTCGGCCAATAGCGGACATTCACACACGCATGTTTAACCGGGTTCTTTATGATCTTGGTCCATCCTTAATATCTACTTTAATTCCTCTTCTCACCGATGGTTTAACAGCAAAACCTTTGTCATTAAGCCAGTTTTCTGACTTGGTAAACCAGACATAGCTTTTATCTGATTTATTTAAACTGCTTCTATCTCTATGCATCAGGCTAGACAAGCTCACATATCGATCAGTCTCAATTGTGTAATCAGCACCTCTATTTAATAATTCGTAGACGATGTCGTAGCGTTTAAGTATTGCTGCCTTGATAACTGCCGTTCCTCCAAACGCATCTTTTTTATCTAGATCCGCTCCAGCATCAAGAAGTAAAATAGTTTGAGGATATTCACCAAATTTCCCATCCGATCGAATACTTGCTATCAAAGTAGTTTCTTTAAACGAAAAACTATCAACGATGTTTGGATCTCCGTTATGTTCTAGTGCTGCTTTAAGGAAGGCTATATCACGATGTCTTGCAGCCCAATGCATAACTGCTGTGCCATCGTCATATACAACATTTGGGTCAGCTCCAAGTTCTAACAACTTTCGAAAACCGTGAATGTTACCAAAGGCTACGATTATCGGTGTTGCCTTTCTTTTACCTTTAGAATTTACGTCAACCCCCTCATCTACGAGCTTTTCGATTGTATCTAGATCCCCATTCCCTGCTGCTTTTGCTAATGCACGCACTTTCGGATCAGGGAACATAATCTCCAGAGGCATAAACTCTATATTGTTATCTTTTAAGTGTTTGTTACGTGCATTTTGCGCATCACTTAATTCTCCATCAAGAGAGCTACAACTTATAAGCGATAGCATTGTAGTCATGACGAATGTTGCTAGGAGTTTCATTGTTAATAATTAATTCAGTGAATTGGATGAAACGCAGATTGTTTCTAATGTCCGCTTTGGGTCGTTAGCAGTCATTAGCCTGAAAATATTCCAACTAAGACCCAAGTTATTACTTCAAATACCCAATATGTACCCATACCTGCATCATCATATTTAAATCCTTCACTTTTTAGCTTAGGAATAACCCCTTCCAATTCTCCTTTATCAAAATACATTCCATTACAACTTTCGCAGTAATCTAATTCAACACCACGAATCTTTAGCACATGTAACTTTTTGTTCTCACAAGAGGGGCAGTTCTTAGTACCTGATAGATGATTTTTTTGATTAATAATTTCAACAATCTTTTCATAACTAGGGGCACTTGGTTCACTTGTAAGTAACCTTTTTAAACTTGTTCCTGCTATCCAGATTCCATCGCAAACATTACATTTGTGAACAACTATTGCATCTACAGGGTACTTAACGGCCTTTGTAGATAATATGCTATAGCAATCTGGACAGTTCATTTTACCAATATCTCAATGTCCGCTTTGGGTCGAAAGCGGACATTTTAAGTCTGTAGTTTTGAGATTCCAACCAAGATTCCCCTTAATTAATTTAAATTATGTCTGCTTTCGGCCATTAGCGGACATTTTAACAATGCTTATTTAAAATTTTAAAAACCCCCATAATCATCAAACTCAGATTTATTTTTGTTTGGTAATGTCGGCCTATCTATTAAAAGCAAGTAAAATGGCCATGGAACTACTGAAGGTATTTTATCTTTAGAATAATGTTGTGAAATAAAATGTAGCGAAGTATAAGGCCCAATTATTGGGATAAAACACGAAAAAAAGATATAAGCTATGCGCTGAGTTAAATTGAGACATGTATCATTTAGCACAGCCCTAATAGCGACGATAGCTAATATTAATGAAAAGATGCCAATTGCGACCAGTAAGATTATCCAGTAAATATTCATATTGATTTCAATATTTATAATGTCCACTTTGGGTCGTAAGCAGACATTTTAAGATTGTAATTTAAAGATTCCAACCAAGATTCCCCTTAATTAATTTAAATTATGACCGCTTTCGGCCAATAGCGGACATTTAATTATTAATCTAATTTCTTTGGCTTGTAGAAATTAATTGCATTTTTATATAAAACATTGATTACCTGTTCTGGCTCTAAAGTATCAATTACAAGAGCATAATCACTGTCATTGTATGGCCTTGCCGCTCGTGTAGATGGAAGATCACTTCCAAACATCAATGATTGTGGATTTGCAGAATACAATTCACTTAGGGCAGTACCTATATCAAAGTCGGCTCGGCCAAATCCCGTTGCCTTTACACGAGCACCACTTTCAGCAAGCTTTATAAGTGTACTTAAACCTGCTTTGGAAAGGCCCAGATGGTCAATACTGATTGCAGGCAGGTCCACAAGTGTATGATAGAGATTAGTCAGCTCTTTTGAGTCTACATACAACTCAACATGCCATCCTACAAGTTCGTAGACACGTGTTGCCATACTATTGAGATGCCGAAGCTCTTCTGAACTACCACGCTTGAGGTTAAATCGCACAGCACGAACACCTGCATTGTGAAGTGCATGAAGTTCTTCATCTGAAACAGTTACAGGTAGTTGAGTAACGCCCACGAATGATGATCCAAGCTTATTAAGAGCATCAACCAAATAAGATTGATCAAATGCTTGGAAAGAACCGGATACTACAGCTCCACCACAGAGCGCATACCCCTTCATGCGATTTAAATAATCTTCACATGAATACGTTTCTGGCAGATACCCTTGATTTGACACAAGTGGGAAACGATTATTGATTATGTGAAGGTGTGAATCAAAGAGTTTTAAGTTCTGAATCAATAAAACACCTCTTTAGGTTTCCTCAACTATCTTGAGCACTCAATATTTTTTATCCGTGAATGTTCGCTTTGGGTCGTTAGCGGACATATTAGCAAAAAGAATATTAATCTGATGCATCATCCCTGATGCTTCTCATATGCGTATATCCATGTACTTACTATGGTCGACAGAAATTTGCTCCTGCAATTTCTGCACTTCCACCATCCATGGTGGTCGTAGCGGTCATTTAGCTTTATGAGTGTTTGTACTAGTTTTCGAGCCAGACTCTACGATTATATGTTCTATACCATGTTGTAAATTACGTGTGGAAATAGATACCTCAAGTAACAATAACAACAAAGAAAGAATCACTAATATCATTGCAGTCACAAATAAGTACGCAATGAATGTGCCTAATTGAAATAGCGCAACGTCACCAATAAATAAGCTCATCACGACCATACAGATGATTAGAGCAGAGCCTACGGAAAGACGAATAGCCCAGTTAATAACCTGTGTACGCTGTCCTAGGACTTTGGCTTCTAGTCTGAGTAATACTTGATGATTTTCGGATTCGGCCTCGTAAATACTTCTGTCTACGTTACGAGTACGGTCCACTACACGACTGAGTCGGTGAGACAATACTGATAAAAAGCCCGCGATACCCGCAAGCAGAAAAACAGGAGCAACGGCTAATTGTATAACTTGGGAAATTTCGTGAATGGGTACATTATCCATTGTTCAGTCTATTTTTGGTTTTTAATATTTATGAATTAGCAATTTGAAATCACAAAAAACTTTTTAAATGAATTCTGAATCGTCCAGGTTGTTTTTAAACCTTTGTTAAAAACAGCGATGTCGCCTTTTTCTAAGTGCACATCATCTTTGTCTGGAATTTCAATTAATAAACTTCCATCTAATACTTGAATGAATTCGTCACCAGGAAATTCGTATGCAAACGTCATCGGGTCGCAACGCCATAAGCCTGAATAAGTGGCTTCACCGCTAGAGTTGGTTGTACTTAACCAATGGACTTCACCGGCTTGTTTGTCACCGACCATAAACGGCTCATACGATTCTGTGTTGATCGTTGATTTATTGTAAATTTCATTACTCATGAGGTTTTTCTCTGTATGAATGAGCAATAATTATAACAGTAAAAAATGAATTTATCGGTGCCAGGAAGCAGGATCTACACGATAAAAAATTTTTAACTGTGCGTATAAATTGGGAAGTCTTTTTTGCATTCGTCTGGGTTTTTCAAAGAATGATTCAGTAGCAACGGCAAAAAATTCTGGCGGTGACACCGTTCCATATTCATCTAGCACTTTGTTTTTACCGCGTTGGGCGCGTTTTTTTAATGCCTCGTATTCTTCTCTGAAGACTTTTGTCCATTCTGCATATTGGGATTTTTGTTGAAGTACGGGTAAACCATCCATGGTGTTGTTTTGTTCATCTAGTTTGTGTGCAAACTCATGCAAGACTACGTTGTGTCCATCTCTAGGGTGGTGTGAGCCTCGTACTACATCTTTCCAGGATAATACAATCGGTCCACGCATCCAGGATTCCCCGGCGCGCGCACTGTATTCTTGATGTTCCACTAGACCGTCATGTTTTGTTTGTGTGGCTACATAGGTGTCGGGGTACACGATGATGGAGGTGAAGTCTGGGAAACTACGATTCTTGTCTATTTGATTCTGGCTTATTCGTTTCTCGTCCACTCGATTTTGGTCTTGAAGCAATAAAATGCATGCACTGCCCGCTATGGTTAATTTTATTTCATCTGTTATTTGAATGCCTTGGCCAATAAATTCCTTTTCATTTATAAATATTTGAATGTGACCATGTAATTCTTTGCGCAGTGCATCGGGTAGCATGGAGTAAAGCGCTACATTTTTTTGTAAAACTTCAATCCAATCTGAAGAGAGTGGTTTTTGGTAAAGCTTTTTTTGATTTTGTCGACGAAGATACTTGATGAAAAGCCAGGCACATATACTAAGTCCGACTAAAGAGAGTATTAGAGGTGGAGACAAAATGTATTTTGTAAAAAAACAGTTATGTTAGATCAGCAACCAAGTCGCAAGGCCTAAGAAAGCAAAAATTCCTATTACATCGGTAATCGTTGTAAGCACTACGCCGCCTGCGAGGGCGGGGTCAATCTTGAGTTTGCGCAAAATGATAGGAATAGTAACGCCTGCAAGTGCGGCACAGATTAAATTGGCTGCCATGGCTGCAGCGATAATGCCACCCATCTTAATATCCTTAAACCAAAGCACTACCACAATGGCCACGACAATCGCCCATACCATGCCATTCAAAAATCCCACTGCTAGCTCTTTGGTTAACAGTAATCTGGAATTACTGCGCCCAACTTGACCGGTGGCAATGCCACGTATCACGAGCGTTAAGGTTTGGCTGCCTGCAATACCGCCCATGCTGGCAACCACAGGAATTAAAATCGCTAGCACAATTATTTTTTCCAAAGTGGGTTGGAATAAACTAATTACCCAAGCAGCAAGAAACGCAGTGGCTAAATTAACCCCTAACCAAATTGCCCGGCGGCGCGTGGAAGATACGATTGGACCAAACAAGTCTTCTTCTTCTGACAAACCAGCCATACTGAATACAGAGTGTTCTGCTTCTTCGCGGATTACGTCGACCACGTCATCAACAGTAATGCGGCCAATAAGTTTATTATTTTCATCGACTACGGCTGCAGAGAGAAGGTCTAGATCTTCGAAAGATTTCGCGACTACATTGTCTTCTGCATCTGCTGAAAATGCTTCAACATCATCCACCATGATGTCGCGTACAAGTTCAGTTGCTTTGTTTGTGAGTACAGAAGTAAGTGGAAGTGTGCCTATGTAATGATCATAACGATCCACTACAAATAATGAATCTGTTGCGCGCGGCAATTCACCACGGCTACGTAAGTAACGTAACACAACATCTAATGTAACATCGCGTCGCACAGTTACCGTGTCGGTGTTCATTAAACCGCCAGCAGTATCTTCATCATAGGCAAGAACTGCTTCTAAACGTAACCGGTCTTGATAATCCATGCCTGCCAGTGCTTGTTCGGTAACGGTGTCTGGCAGGTCGGCCAGTAGATCAGCCAAATCATCCATCTCTAAGCCTTCGGTGGCGGAGACTAATGCATCACTATCCATGTTTTGAATTAAACCATTTCGTACTTCATCGCCCACATTCAATAAGATCTCGCCATCATCATCGTGATCTAACATATTCCACACAATGCCACGTTGAGAATGGGGTAGAGCTTCGAGCAAATTTGCAATCTCTGCTGGGTGCAGCGCATTTAGAATGCGGCGTGCACGTTGCATCGTGCCGCTTTGTAATGCGTCACCGATGACCTTTAATGTTTGGTCTTGAAGTTGAATTACGGTATCAGGCATGAAGCACCAAATGTTTTATTTTTATGCGCGTGGCAAGTGTAACTGCTCGCACGCAGCTTGCCAAAGAATAAACAGATCAAGAAAGGTGAGTAGTCTGACAGACTATTCGTTTAGGGCATCTACCATCGGGGCAATCTTGCTAGGCACGGTAGTGTTCAAGATTTTTTTCGTCTGTTTTTCAAGCTCTGAGATTTTACTTTTATTAATGATTTGTTTAATTTCTAGCAAAGTGGATGGATGCGCACTGAACTCTTCTAGACCTAGTCCTAACAGTAGGCGTGTATAACGCGGATCCCCAGCCATTTCGCCACACATAGCAACGGGTATGTCGGCTCGGCGACCCGCTTGCAATGTGGTGTTGATTAGCTTTAGAACCGAAGGGTGTAAAGGATCGTATAAATAGTTTACTTGGTCATCAATCCGGTCAATCGCTAAGGTATATTGAATTAAGTCGTTTGTACCTATCGATAAGAAGTCGAGTTGTTTAGCAAAAATATTGGCAGAGATGGCTGCTGCAGGTACTTCAATCATAGCGCCAACAAGAATTTCGGCATCAAAATCTTTATTTTCATCTTTTAATTCGTGTTTGGCTTGGTCTAAGAGAGATAAAGACTGCACAAGTTCTGTATCGCTAGTAATCATCGGCAACAAGATTCTTACCGGGCCGCTTGCAGAGGCGCGTAATATTGCACGCAGTTGTTGCTTAAATAGCTCGGTATCTTTTAATGATCTTCGTATCGCGCGCAATCCTAATGCAGGGTTTTGGGTTAATGGCCCTTGGAAGTTAGGATCAAATTCTTTATCGCCACCTAAATCTAATGTGCGAATGGTTAATGGTTTGCCCTTTAAGACACGAATTATTTTTCGATAGGCATTGAGTTGCTCGGATTCATCAGCAGGTGTTTCACGATCAATATATAAAAACTCGGTACGATAAAGGCCAACACCGTCTGCACCGGATTTTTTAAGCGCACTGACATCTTCCGCAAGTTCAATATTGGCTTGCAAGCTAATGCGTTTTCCGTCTTTGGTCTTAGCTGAAATGTTTTTAAGCGAACCAAGTTTGCGCTGAGCGTCTTTTTGTTCGCGTTGAATTTGTCGGAATTCTTTTATGGTATTTTCGTTAATGCCTGCGAGCACCAAACCGCTACTACCATCAAGCACCAACTGTTCTTCTCGTTGTAACAATGTGCGGGCACTTTGAATGCCCACTACTGCAGGAATGCCTAAACTTCTAGCCAAAATCGCAGTGTGCGAAAGAGGTCCGCCAAGCTCAGTTATGAAACCTGCAATGTTTTGATTTTGCATGACTACCGTATCTGCTGGGGTCAGATCATCTGCAACAATGATGCTGCCTTTGAGTGGCTGCAGTTTAATTTGCATGGTGAACTGCTGGTCTTTAAGGATTTGCTGGATCAAATTTATGACATGTTCAATATCATTAAGACGTGTACGCAAATAGTCATCTTCCATTTGCTCAAACACCGCTTCTAATTTATCGCGTTGTTGTTTCAGCGCCCATTCTGCATTACAGTGTTGTTCTTGAATGATCTCTATAGGGACTTTGCGTAGCATTGAGTCTTTGACCATCAATAGGTGAGAGTCGATAAAAGTAGCTACATCTTTAGGTGCGTCTTCAGGAATGGTGTCACGTATGCCACGAAGTTGATCAGCTGCATCATCAACAGCGTCCTGAAAGCGCTCTATTTCGGCATCAATTTCGTGTTCTTTTAGCTTGCGCTCAAAAACCTCTGGTGCGCCACGATTAAGCAAGTGCACATTGCCAATTGCAATGCCTCTTGATACGCCGATGCCAGATACGATTAGCGCCATAAATATTTAGTGGGTTACCTTATTCATCTTCATCGAAAAGATTCTTAAACAAGTTCTCTATCTCTGTCATAGCTTGTTGTTCGTCTTCGCCTGTGACGACTACATTTACAATGGTATGCTGACTGGCAGCTAACATCATTACACCCATTATACTTTTGCCGTTAATTTTTCTACTGCCTTTTTGTAAAGATATTTCACTAGCAAAATTTGATGCTAAGGCAACTACTTTTGCGGCAGCTCGCGCATGTAAGCCGAGTTTGTTTGCAACTGTCAATTCTTTACTTATCACAAAGCTTACCTATCTTTAATTTGTTCAGTGGTTAGTCATTCGCTTGGCAATCGATAATTCCGTCATGTGCACCGCTAAGTGCTTTATCGATAATGCCATCTAGTTTGAGTTGTGGATAATTAAGTGCTCGAATCAGCATGGGCAAATTCAGACCTGCGATCACGTGGACATTTATATCGGAGTCATGTTTTAGCTTATTGCAAATATTGCTTGGCGTAGAGCCAAAAATATCTGTAAGTACTAATACTCCATCCCCGTCATCCATTTTTTTACATATGCGCTGAGCTTCGAGTATCAATTTATCTGGATTACAGTTGTTTGATACAGATAGAGTTTCGCACTTTAGTGGTAGCTTGCCCAGCATGGTTTTAGCGGTAACAAGGAGCTCTTTGCCCACATTGCCGTGAGTAACGGTGAGAATTGAAACGCTCATCTAAGAGTCTAAATCTCGATGTCGTACAGAGACGTGGGTGTCATTAAAATTACTGAATCGATTGGATAAATACTCCGTGACGTGTACAGATCGATGGTGGCCACCTGTGCAACCAATGGAAACACTCAAATAGCTGCGGTTTTCCTTTGCAAACAAAGGTAGCCACGTTTTAATAAAATTCGAAATAGAATCGATCATTTGTTTAACTTCGTCATGTGATTGTAAATACTCAATGACTTCAGCGTCTTTGCCTGATAAATCGCGTAATGATTTTTCCCAATATGGATTGGGTAAGCAGCGCACATCGAATACATAATCTGAGTCTTTTGGTGCGCCATATTTAAACCCAAAGGACTGCAATAATATAGTCAGTTCAGATGAATCTTTTTTACATACTTGTTCAGTAATAATCGAGCGCAGCTCGCGCACATTCGTTGAAGTAGTGTCGATACGTAGATCAGCAAGTAATACTAGATCTTCGAGAATATGCTTTTCCATCTGGATAGCTTCAACCAAAGGCAAGCCATTTTTAGTTAATGGATGTTTGCGGCGTGTTTCACTGTAGCGCTTGATTAGCGTTTCCTCATTGGCTTCTAGATGTATTAGTTCTAAATCAATGCCGCGTTTTTTTATAGCGGCGACGATATCTGGGAAAGAAACTATATCTTTACTAGCGTTGCGCGCATCTACCCCAATAGCAATTTTTTCATAGTATAAGGAATCAGAACTAGTGGTTAAGTGTTCGATACATGTTAGCAACATGCTCAGCGGCATATTGTCTATGCAATAAAAATCATCATCTTCGAGTGTATTGATAGCGACAGATTTTCCTGAGCCGGATAGACCGCTAATAATTACTAATTTCACAATGATTATTTACGTGGCATTTATTGCATCGATTTTTTTTGACGTCCAATGAAATCTTCACTGGCATTGTAACCATTTTTTGCGAGCAAGTGGTTTCGAACCGCAGCTTCAACCAACACTGCTAAATTTCTACCGGGCGCTACAGGCAGAGAGATGGTGGGGGTGTCTACTCCAAGTATATTGGTTTTTCTTTCTGACAGTCTAAGCCGATCTTCTGTTTTTGGCACATCCATTTTTGGTGGAATTAGTTCGATAATAAGGCGTAGAAATTTATTCGATTTTATCGCGCTGTCACCATACATTTCACGAATATTGAGCACACCTAAGCCACGTACTTCAAGGAAGTTTTGTAATAATTCCGGGCAAGTGCCATTTACTGTTTCAGGAGCAATGCGTGCAAATTCAGGTGCATCATCAGCAATCAGTCGATGTCCACGGCTCACTAAATCTAGTGCAAGCTCGCTTTTACCCAAACCACTTTGACCCGTAATCAACACGCCGACACTAATGACTTCCATAAATACTCCATGCAGTATTTCTTTTTCTGCCAATGCTTGGGTTAAGTAGTGTCGTAACTGATCTATTAATTCATTGCTAGATAATGATGAGCAAATGATGGGCAAGTCATACTTTAGTGACTGTTCTCTAAACCCTTCTGGGGGGCTAAGCCCATCACTGATAAAAATTGCAGCTGATTTTCTTTGGAATAGTTGCGTAAGTAAGTTTTGTAATATGTTCTCATCCGCTTTGTTAAAAAACCTAAGCTCCGTCTCACCAAGGATTTGTGCTTGATTGGGGTGAATTAAATTAAAATAACCTACCAGACCAATTTCTGAAGATGAAAAAGATAAGCGAGTAAATCCAAGGCCGCTGTTTTTATTTCCTGACCACCAGTGAAGATCGAGGCTTTCTTGTTTGTTTGCAAACAGATCAATGGTTTTCAGCGCTACGCTGCTATCTTTTGTATTTGATGCTGCCATGTTGTGTAAACAGCTCTATTTGTATCGAAAACACGCACCTATTGCGCGTGAGTTAAGCGGCAAGATGCTTCGGGTCTTGAGTAAGAATTTGGTATAGCTCTCTTGCATTGCTAGATTTTTGAATCGAATTACGAAGTTGTTCATTGTCTAATAGTTCAGCCAGGCTCGCTAATAGCTCCAGATGGTCTTCATTAGCGTCTTCTGGTACTACTAAGCAGAATAAAAAGAATACTGGCTTGTCATCGCTAGCTTCGTATTCTACACCTTCTTCCAGCTTTAGCATGGTTACATAAATGTTCTCTAGCTCTTGCATACGACAATGAGGTATTGCAATGCCTTCTCCTAGGCCTGTGCTGCCAAGTTTTTCGCGTGCTAATAGAGCATCTAGCACTTTGTTTTTGTTAAGGCTATCGTCTTGATGCGCGAGTGTGTCGCTTAACACTTCAAGTGCTGCTTTTTTGCTAGTCGCTGAAGGAGAGAAAACAATCCCTTCTTCAGAGATAAAATCTTTGATTTGCATTATTGTAAAAAATTAAAATAAATTAATTTATTGCGTGTTTATTGCGTGTTTATTGCGTGTTTATTGCGTGTTTATTGCGTGGTGTTCAACGTCTCGTTGATGATGATCTTTGAGTTTTTCTTTGTGTTTAACGATTTGTCTATCTAGTTTGTCAACCAAGTTGTCGACTGCAGCATACATTCCTTCATTTGATGCATCTGCAAATATTTTATTGCCACTTACTAGTAGTGACGCTTCTGCATGATGCTCAAGTTTTTCTACAGTTAATACTACATGAATATTGATTACGTGATCAAAATGACGCGTGAGCTTTTCAAACTTTTTTTCAACATATTCTTTTAAAGATGATGTTACTTTTAGGTGTTGCCCCGTTATGTTTATTTGCATAATTACTCCTTCAATTATTCATGACAATAGTAGATCACAGTCGTCATAGGATTAAAACAAATTAAATAATTTGTCTTCTTTCGCTGGATGACGGTATTCCCATAGATTCCCTATATTTGGCGATTGTGCGACGTGCCACAGTGATGCCATTTTGTTCAAGTAATGTCGCTATTTTATTGTCACTTAGCGGTTTGCCTTGTACTTCTTGTTTAATCAATTTTTTGATCATGGCTCGAATTGCAGTAGCGGAACAAATTCCCCCATCATTTGTGTTGACATGGCTTGAGAAAAAGTATTTAAACTCGAAAACACCTCGTGCGCAGTCTAAGTACTTATTTGTGGTCACTCGGGAAATAGTAGACTCATGTAAATCTAGTTCCTCCGCAATATCTCGCAATACTAATGGTCGCATAGCTTCTTCACCATATTCAAAAAATGCTCTTTGGTGGCGCAATATAGAATTGGCTACTCGCATTAAAGTTTCATTACGGCTTTGTAGACTTTTAATAAACCAACGTGCTTCTTGTAGTTGGTTACGTAAATATTCTGTGTCATTACTTTTACTAGAATCTTTTATCAAACTTGAATATACGTCGTTAATACGTAACTTCGGTGCGCTCTCAGTGTTGAGTCGGACATGCCAAATACCGTCATGTTTAGATACATATACATCTGGCACAATATAATCTGACTTTGGTGTGTTAACTAAATCTCCGGGTCGTGGGTTGAGTGACTGAATTAAGCTAATGGCTTCTTCGAGTTCCTCTATTGGTAATTTAGTGATCTTTAAAAGTTGCTTGTGGTTTTTTGTGGCTACTAGGTCTAGATGTTTTGCAGCTAAAAGCTGGGCAGTATTAAGTGAGTCTGTGTCCTCGCTCATCTGTTGCAGCTGTATCTCTATACATTCTTGTAGGCTTCTAGAGCCAGATCCTATGGGGTCTAGACGTTGTACAAATTTCAGAACAGCCTCGACTTCATCTAACTCTATTTCTTCATAGTCTTTGCGAAGGTTTTCATAAATACTTTCTACTGACTCCTGTAGATAACCAGATTCATCAAATGAATCTATAAGTGTGATTGCAATCATATGATCTAGCTCAGTGAGTGAACTTAGTTCAAGTTGCCACAATAAATGCTCCTGTAATGAATCTTGATCGTCACCGCTTTGGTTTTCTAAAAAAGAGGAATAATCTTCAGTTTTTTGCGTTGATGGTGTTGTGGGTTGACTGGGTTCGTAATAGTCATCCCATTGACTATCAGTGGGTAACTCGTCAGGTAAGCTCTCATTTGTGCCTAGTTCTTTAGCATCGCTGACATCTTCTTTTGATGTTTGATCTTCAGGGGTTGTTGAGGTCTCCGGAGCTTGGTCATCTTCGGTCTCAAGCATGGGATTGGTTTCAAAGGCTTCTTGAATCTCAGCTTTCAGCTCCAATGAGGAGAGTTGCAGCAAGCGTATGGCTTGTTGCAATTGTGGGGTCATCGTTAACTGTTGACCTATCCGAAGTTGAAGCGAAGGTTTCAGCATAAATTTGATTATGGCACGGAAATTGCTTATTAAAAACTAAAAGAATCTACGGCTCATCGACTGAATACGACCCGTAGTAAGCTCTACGCCGTGTTATGCGAAGAAATTAGTGGAAGCTATTTAAGAGATAGCGGTATTAGCTAAGAGTAAAGTTTGAGCCGAGATAGACATCTTGCACTTCTTTGTTGTCCAATAAACTATTCGGTGTTCCTTTTGCGAGCATACGTCCTTCATTGAGTATATAGGCGTGGTTACAAATACCTAAGGTTTCGCGAACGTTGTGGTCTGTAATCAATAAGCCGATGTCTTTGTCGCGAAGTTCTTTTAATATACGTTGAATATCTTTTACTGAAATGGGATCTACCCCTGCAAAAGGTTCATCGAGTAATATAAATTTAGGTTGCATGGCAAGCGCTCGTGCAATCTCGGCGCGTCTTCTTTCGCCGCCAGACAAGCTTAAACCTTTATGGTCACGAATATGTTCAATTTGTAAATCAGAGAGTAATGCATTGCATTGCTCCTTACGTTGATTCTTTTTTAGTACGCCTCTTGCTTCTAGGCTAACCAGAATATTTTGTTCTACCGTCAATCCTCGAAATATGGATGCTTCCTGAGGTAGATAACCAATGCCTTGTTTGGCTCTAATGTGCATAGGTAGACGTGTAATGTCTTGCCCATCAAGCTTAATGTTTCCATCATTGCACTGTATTAGGCCCACTAACATATAAAAGCAGGTGGTTTTGCCTGCCCCATTGGGGCCAAGCAAGCCTACAATTTCGCCAGATTTAATTTCAAGCGAGACATTGTCGACCACTACGCGAGATTTAAATTGTTTGCGCAAGTTTTCTGCGCTCATGGTATTCATATAAATATATTAGTAGTAATGCCAGCTATTATTCGTTGATGTTTTTTATTGTTGAGTGTCTTCTTTAATGGTTTCTGGAAAAACAGTTATATTCACTCGATCATTGCCAGTTGAGCTGCCAGCGGTAACAATTTCTTTATCTGTATAGAATGTAATTTTGTCACTGGCAAAAGTATTCCCCGCTTCAGTTAGTTTTGCATTCGTGGTTAAAACAATTTTATTCCCTGTAATGCTGTAAACCATTTTTTCAGCTTCGGCATTTATCTTTCTTCCATCGTCGGTGGTTTGTTTGAAGGTGCTTAGTTTTCCTTCAGATATAATTTTCTGAACTTTTTTATTTGCCGTCTCAAGTATCACAATGTCACCCGTTAAGATAGTGCTGCCTTGAGTAATTTTTACATTACCACGGTAGGTGCTGATGCCTGTCGCATCATTAATTTCTGCCGAATCTGCCTGAATATTAATTGGCTTAGTGGAGTCGTCTGTCAGTGCTAGCGCATTGGAGACGTATATAGAATGTGCTAAGAAAATCGTTGCGACTTTAATAATTATTTTAAATTTGTTGTTCATATTTAACAATAATGTATTTAAGGATTATATTGACCTTTAACATTTTTATGAAGATGAAGCACCTTATCGTTTAAATTCATGGTCATGCCAAGGGCGGTTACTTGTTGAGAACCGCGAGTAGCCGTCACGGCCATATCTGTGGTCACCTGCTGCTTTTTTTGTGAAACCGTGAGCATCTCGGTATAGATGCTTAATGGGACTGGTTCAGCATTGGTACTTGGTTGTTCGATTTTCACATCACCGATTAAGGTAATCACATCATTGTCGTCATGTGTTTGGCCTTTTTCAGAAGTGGCATAAATTTTACTGCCATTTTCGTTATAAATCACAATATCTGGCGAAGTAAACTCACTTCTTTGCTGGTCATGATAGAGCCAATATTTAGGTGCCGATAATTCATACTGTGGTTGACCAGCAGGGGAGTTAATAATCATTTCAATATTTTCGAAGCTGACTGTGGGGGTGTTGATTGACGTTGAAGGAGAAACGATTTCTGTGTAACTGTCTCGCTGATTTAAAAACGATAAGGTGAGCGCTGCGCCCACTACAATTAAACAGAAAATCCAAACTAATCTATATGACATTTATTTATTCACCTACGTTAAATGTGAAAAATAGGGTACTTATTAGTGATGCTATTAGTCATGGCCTTTGTGTAGGTTATAGTTCAAAGCTTCTTCTAATAGACCTTGCGATTCCAGCAACAGTTCACAAATTTCGCGTACCGCACCATGGCCGCCTTTTGCGGAAGTTTCCCAATGCGCATGCTTTTTTACAAAATGATGCGCATTTGCCACAGCAATGGCCAAACCACAATGTGACATCACTTGTAAGTCAACAATATCATCCCCTGCAAAAGAGGTTTGTTCTGGGCTTAAGTTAAGTTTATTTAATAACTGCTGAAATGCCGAGTATTTATCAATACTACCTTGATAAACATGTTCAACATTTAGATCGCGCATGCGATGTTCCAGTGCTTTGGAACTGCGTCCGGTTATAACACCCACTTGTATTCCGTAATGTTGTAGTAAGCGTATGCCATGACCATCTAAAGTGCTAAAGGTTTTAATTTCTTCGCCCTGCGAATCAATATGGATATTTCCATTGGTAAAAACACCGTCGACATCAAACAAGGCTAAGCGAATGGACTTTGCGCGAACTAGAATATTTTGATCAGATTTCATATTAAAGTTTATCTATAGAGATTGGGTATAAATTAGATATATGTATGCTGCATATCCAGCAATAAATAGTAGTCCAAATCCTCGCGGAATGATTTTTTTACGTAAGAAAATCATCACCAGTAAAAATAATACTCCTGTGGCAATTAGCATAACAGGATAGTCGCGTGTATAAATTTTCTCAGGGAGATTATAAGATGTAATCAAGCTTGCAGTTGCAGTTACGCCAAGGGTGTTGAAAATATTCGACCCTACGATATTGCCGAGTGCGAGTTCACCATGCCTTTTCATCGCACTGGCCACGCAGGTCGCTAACTCGGGCAAACTAGTGCCGAATGCAACAATGGTAAGGCCAATAATTATGTCGCTTACACCTAGTTGTAATGCAACTTCTGTTGCACTCCATACTACTAATTTTGAGCTTGCTAAAAGAACCGCAAGGCCAATGAATAATCCTGTGACGATTTTTGGGAGAGCTAGGTTGACAGCGGGTAATGTTTCGTCTGCCGAGTTATCCGTTTGATCTTCAAAACGCGAGAGCAGATAAAGTATGAAAATTAATGCGATAGCTAATATAACGCCATCAACAAAACTTAATTGTTGGTCAAAAATTAGCAGGCTAAATAAAGCAGTTGCAGCCAGTAACAATAAGAAATTTTTTCGTATTAACTTTGCGTCAATTCTAATCGCTAATATACAAAGCGTTGCGCCTAGAACTAGCAGTATGTTGGTAATATTTGAACCAATCGCATTTCCAATTGCGAGGCCTGCATTTCCTTGCCATGCTGATAATGCAGATACCAAAAGTTCAGGTGCAGAGGTGCCAAAACCAAGGATGACAATACCTATTAAAATTTTTGAGATATTAAAATGCTTGCCCAGCAGTAGTGCATTATTTGCGAAAGTATTTGCACTCCACATTAGGAGTAAAAACCCTATTCCAAGAGCAGCAATAAAGATCAACATATGTACGCTTAGAGACTTGCTTGTTTAGTTAATTAATTGAATTGTTAGTAACTAGTGGGTGAGTACGTCGCCAAGCATACTATAAGCAGGTATGATGTTTGCCTGTTTTATGTGGTAATTACATAGAAAAATTGCACTCACTTCGTGCTGGCTATAAAAGAAGAATAAATATAGTGGAATCAATCGTACAAATCCGTGACCTGCATTTTACCCGCGGTACGCACAAAATTTTCAACGGCATCAGTTTAGATATTCGTGCTGGCCAAGTTACTGCATTTATGGGTCCAAGTGGAACAGGTAAAACCACTTTGCTAAAGCTCATTGGTGGCCAGTTACACCCTCAACAGGGAACTGTGCAGGTGTTTGGCGAAGATATTCATAATGTTGGTCAAAATACACTTTATGCGGTGCGTAAGCAGATGGGCATGCTGTTTCAAAGTGGCGCGTTGCTTACCGATTTAAACGTATTTGAAAATGTTGCGTTTCCATTGCGAGAACATACACAATTGCCAGAACAAATCATGCGTGATTTGGTGCTACTAAAATTAGAAGCAGTAGGTTTGCGCGGTGCGCGCAAGCTTATGCCCAGTCAATTATCGGGTGGTATGGCGAGGCGAGTGGCTTTGGCGCGTGCAATTGTTTTGGATCCTTCGATGATTATGTATGACGAGCCTTTTACTGGGTTAGATCCGATCACAAAAGGTACTATTGTGACGTTAATAAAAGAGTTGAATGAAAGCATGGGGCTTACCAGTGTCATCGTTTCGCATGATGTAGATGAGACGTTATCCATTGCTGATTATATTTATGTCATCTCCGAAGGTGAGATTGTGGAGTCCGGTACATCTGCTGATTTGTCCACCAGTTCATCAGAATGGATGCAACAGTTTTTGCAAGGGCTGCCGGATGGGCCTGTTCCATTTCATTATCCTTCCGATAATTTTAAAGAAGATTTACTAGTAGGTAGATAATGATAGCTGCAACCTTACAGAATATTGGTGGCTGGGCATTGGGTTTGTTTGAGAACCTGGGCCGCGCTTCTATCTTTTTTGCCAGAATAATTGCTGCAATTCCACACGCTTTGACGCGACCAAGATTGATCATCAAAGAAGTTTATTCCATAGGTGTTTTGTCTCTTACGATTATCGTCGTATCCGGTCTTTTTGTGGGCATGGTGCTGGGTTTGCAGGGTTATATAACCTTAGTGGACTTTGGGGCAGAAGAATCACTAGGAGTGGTGGTGGCGATGACCTTGGTGCGCGAACTGGGTCCTGTAGTAACCGCATTACTATTTGCTGGCCGAGCAGGTTCAGCATTAGCTGCTGAAATAGGATTAATGAAAGCAACGGAGCAACTCTCCAGTATGGAGATGATGGCTGTTGACCCGATTAAACGAATCATTACACCGCGTTTTATCGGTGGTTTTATTTCAGTACCATTGCTTACCGCGATTTTCACTGCAGTGGGTATATTGGGCGGCAGATTTGTCGGTGTAGGTTTGCTAGGAATTGATGAGGGCTCTTATTGGTCACAGATGCAAGCCAATGTAGACCTCGTTGATGATGTAGCGAATGGCATGATTAAGGGCGTAGTGTTTGCTATTGCTTGTGTTTGGATTGCTTTATATAAGGGTTATGATGCAATGCCAACCGCAGAAGGAATTAGTTTAGCCACTACGCACACGGTAGTAAATTCGGCACTTGCTGTGCTGGGTTTAGACTTTATTTTAACAGCGTTAATGTTTGGAAATTTGTAGAGCTTATTTAACGTGATAAGAAAAAATTAGGTAAATGAAATTATGACAACGCGTTTTATCGAAACCATGGTGGGGCTTTTTGTAGTGCTCGGGTTTTTAGCTTTCTTTATGTTGGCGATGAAAGTTAGTAATTTAAGTAGGCTAACTAGCAAAGACGGTTACGAAGTGTCGGCCTATTTTGAAAATATTGGTGGTTTGAAAGTACGTTCACCGGTAACGGTATCGGGTGTGCGCGTAGGTCAGGTAATTGAAATCGTCTACGATTCAAATCGATACGAGGCTAAGGTAGTGATGCGTCTTGAAGCAGCACATGATTATTTCCCAATTGATACCACTGCGAGCATTTACACTGCGGGCTTGCTAGGTGAGCAGTATGTAGCGTTGGAGCCTGGTGCGGAAGAGGATGTGCTGGTCACTGGCGACAATATAGAATTTACTCAATCGGCCCTGGTATTAGAGGAGATAATTGGCAAAATTGTTGTCAAACTTACATCAGGGTAGCTAAAAATGTATAAGTCATTGATTTTTAATATATAACCATCCTAATTTAGGGGAACTCATTGTGATGAAGAATAGGCTAATAAACCGCAAGCATCTATCTCAAATATTTATTCAAGTTTCGGTAACCACGCTCGCTGTGTTAGCAATGCTAGTGAGCAGCATCGCCTTGGCTATCGATGACCGTAAGCCAGAGCAAATTGTTGAAGAAACTTCAACAAACATTCTTAAGACAATTAATGATGAGAATGAGCGTTTGCGCGAAGATCCAACTTTAATCAATCAACTGATTAATGACACCGTGATACCCATCATCGATTTAGATTCGATGGGTAAATTGATCTTGGGAAAATATTGGAAAAAAGCGAGTGCAGAACAACGAACAAGTTTCGTTGCTGAATTTAAAGACATGCTAATTCGCACTTATGCAAAGTCTTTGGTTGATTATGGGCATGCAAAAGTGAATGTGCTTCCTGCGCGCGATAAAGAAGAAGGAAAGTATTATACCGTGCAATCCGAACTTGATGTAGGCTCCGGTAGGCCAGCTTTACAAGTTGCCTATATATTTCGTAAGAATAAGCAAACTGAGTGGAAGGTGTTTGACTTGGCGGTTGATGGTCTTAGTTTGGTAAAGAATTTTCGTACCAGTTTCAATCAAGAGATCAGAGAGACTTCTTTGGATGCATTGATTGCGCGTTTAGCCAATACAAATAATTCTGGTGCAATAGACGAAGTGGCAGAGTAACTTTAGTGTCAATATCAGTTTAATTACACGTGTCAGATTTTAAATATATAGAGCCAGGTCGTTTTACCGTTACAGGCGACCTAACTTTTGCGAGTGTTCCTGAAGTTTGGAAACAGGCGCGAAAATCATTGTTAGAAGTGTTCGAAGATAGTTTAGAAATAGATATCGGTGCGGCAAAGAAATTTGATAGTGGTGGTTTAGCGCTAATGGTTGCCTGGTCGCGTTGGGCGCATTGTAATAACAAAGATCTTGTATTTAGGAATGCAACTGAGAAGACTCAAAAGCTGGTTGAGATAAACAAGCTTCAGGATGTGCTTAATATCCACATCAGCTAAGTAAAAAGTCAACACTTAGCTAGCAACTAGCAGATGGGTTCGTTAAGATCCCTACCTTCTCAATCGTACATCTCTTAACTTAATCTCCTCATCGTAACGTATGGAAAAATTATTAATTGAAGGCGGCAAGCCTTTGCTGGGTGATGTACGGATCTCAGGCGCAAAAAATGCAGTGCTACCCATCTTGGCTGCAACTTTGTTGGCCGAAGGTCCCATGCAAATTGCCAACGTGCCACACTTGCAGGACGTTACTACTACCATGGAATTGCTCGGTCGCATGGGAGTTTCACTTACCATCGATGAGTATATGAATATTGAAACGGATACCAGCACGATTCAGGAATTTTTTGCACATTACGATGTGGTTAAAACCATGCGTGCATCGATATTGGTATTAGGCCCATTACTCGCACGTTTTGGTCATGCAGAAGTATCGTTACCAGGTGGTTGTGCGATTGGTTCTCGTCCAGTGAATATGCATTTGCGTGGTTTGGAATCCATGGGCGCAAATATAGAGGTCAAGGCGGGTTATATCCATGCAAGCGCCAAGCGCTTAAAAGGTGCGCACTTGGTTATGGATATGGTTACGGTAACCGGTACGGAAAATTTAATGATGGCGGCAACGCTAGCAGATGGTACCAGCATAATCGAAAATGCGGCGCGCGAGCCTGAAGTCACCGATTTAGCCGATTGTTTAATTGCTATGGGCGCTATTATTGAAGGCGCTGGCACCGATACCATCACTATTCATGGCGTGAAGGAGTTAAAAGGTTGTCACTATAGTGTGTTGGCAGACCGTATTGAGACAGGGACTTTTTTAGTCGCTGCAGCCATAACCGGCGGACACGTAAAATTAAAAGATACACAACCAAAAATTTTAGAATCGGTATTACAGAAACTCGATAAAGCAGGCGCCACAATTAGCAGCGGGCATGACTGGATTGACATTGATATGCGAGGGCGTCGTCCAAAGAGTATTAATTTACGCACCGCACCCTATCCTGCATTTCCAACCGATATGCAGGCGCAGTTCACCGCACTAAATTGTATTGCGGAAGGTTCTTGCGCGATTACCGAGTCTGTTTTTGAAAACCGTTTTATGCACGTGCAAGAAATGCAACGCATGGGTGCAAACATTAAGGTAGAAGGCAATACAGCAATTGTAACGGGAGTAGATAAATTAATTGCTGCACCGGTTATGGCAACCGATCTTCGTGCGTCAGCAAGTTTAATTTTGGCAGGCTTGGTAGCGGAAGGGCAAACCATTGTCGATCGCATTTATCACATCGACCGTGGGTACGAATGCATTGAAGAGAAGTTAGCGCAGCTGGGCGCAAATATTCGTCGCGTACCTCATTAAATAAAAATTTTCATTCATGTCTGCACAAGCAAACAAACAGTTTACCACTATAGCCTTATCCAAAGGACGCATCTTTGATGAGTGTCGCGAGCTGTTGGAAAAAATCGGCATCACGGTTGCGCAAAAAGAATTAGATGGACGCAAATTGGTGTTGCCCACCAATAAACCAGATGTTCGTTTATTAATTATTCGTGCAACGGATGTACCGACCTATGTGCAATACGGCGCGGCAGAATTAGGTGTGGTCGGCAAAGATACCTTAATGGAATTTAGTGGAGACGGAATTTATGAACCGCTGGATCTAGGCATTGCAAAGTGTCAATTGATGGCGGCAGGAGTTGAAGGCAAGAGTGCTGGAAACCGTCGTATGCGGGTGGCCACGAAATATTTACAAAGCACGCGTCGTTACTTTGCTTCTAAAGGTCAGCAAGTAGAATTGATAAAGCTTTATGGTTCGATGGAACTCGCGCCATTATTGGGCTTGGCGGATTGTATCGTTGACCTGGTTGCAACCGGCAGCACACTAAAAGCAAATGGATTGGTGGCTACCGAGCATATTGCCGATATCAGTTCGCGTCTGATTGTTAACAAGGCAGCAATGAAGATAAAATCTGCTACACTTAAACCTTTAATTGAAGAATTCAGGCTAGCTGTCGAGAAACCATAGTATTTCCAAGAGAATATTCTCATAGAAATTCCAAGAAATTTATAAAGGTCAGGAAAGATCATCATGCAACATCAAACGGACGATCTCAGAATAGTAGAAACTAAAGAGGTTATTGCACCTTCTGAGATACGCCAAGAAATTCCCGTAAGTGAAAAATCTGCTCAGTGCGTTTTAACTGCGCGTAGTGCTGCGCAAAAAATCTTACATGGCGAAGATGATCGTTTACTAGTTATTGTCGGTCCGTGTTCGATTCATGATGCAGATGCTGCACGTGAATATGCAGGTCGTTTAACAAAAGTACGTGACGAGATAGCAGGTGACTTGATGATCGTCATGCGCGTGTATTTTGAAAAGCCGCGCACTACAGTGGGCTGGAAGGGTTTAATTAATGATCCTAATTTAGATGATAGTTTTGAGATTAATAAAGGTTTGCGTGTTGCACGAAAGTTGTTACTTGATCTTAATGAATCAGGAATGCCTGCAGGTACAGAATATTTAGACTTAATTAGCCCACAATATGTTGCCGATTTGGTGAGTTGGGGTGCAATTGGAGCGCGAACAACTGAAAGCCAAGTACATCGAGAATTATCATCTGGCTTGTCATGCCCGGTTGGATTTAAAAATGCGACTGATGGTGGTTTGCAGGTTGCAGTTGATGCTATTGGTTCGGCAATGAATCCGCACCACTTTTTGTCGGTTACTAAAGAAGGTAAATCTGCAATTTTTTCAACTGCTGGCAACAAAGATTGCCATATCATTCTGCGTGGTGGAAATGATCAGCCTAACTATAGTCCAGAAAGCATCAATGAAGCATCAGCTTTACTAGAAAAGTCGGGTTTAGCGGCTCGTATTATGGTGGATCTTAGTCACGCAAACAGTTTGAAGCAGCACGATAAGCAAATAGAAGTAGGTGATTCCATTTCTCAGCAGCTCAGTGCTGGAGATATGCGTATTTTTGGTTTGATGATCGAAAGTCATTTGATTGCGGGTCGTCAAAACGCAAAACCCGGACAAGAGCTCGTCTACGGTCAAAGTATTACCGACGCTTGCTTAGGTTGGGAAGATACGGAAACCTTACTACATACTCTTGCCAGCGCAGTTCGCGAACGACGACATTCTAAGTCAGCGGCAAGCGCGGCCTAACTCCTTTTAGTTTAAAAAAACATGTTGGATATACGTCGTCTTTCTTCTCAAGACGCAGATTTCTCTGTGCACTTTAATAATTTGCTACAACAAAATCAGTCGGCAGAGAATGATGTGCGTCATACCGTAGAATCTATTATTAAAGACATTCGTGAGAATGGCGATAATGCATTACTGGCTTATACTAAAAAATTTGATCATGTCAGTGCTGCGCAAGTTTCTGAATTAGAAATTTCTAAGCAGCAGATGCAAGAGGCGCTAACAAAAATAAGCGCTGAACAATCCCAGGCATTAGTGGCAGCCGCTAAACGGATTCGTGATTATGCTGAGAAACAAAGCCTTCAATCATGGTCAACTAAAGATGATGATGGCAATGAAGTTGGCCAAGTGGTTACTGCGCTAGAAAGAGTGGGTGTCTATGTGCCGGGTGGTAAAGCAGCTTATCCATCTTCTGTATTGATGAATGTCATTCCTGCAAAAGTGGCAGGTGTAGACTCAATAATTATGGTGGTTCCCACGCCAAGTGGTGAGATAAACAGCATGGTTATGGCTGCTGCATCGATTGCGGGTGTTGATAGAGTGTTTACGATTGGCGGTGCTCAGGCAGTTGCAGCACTTGCTTATGGTACAGAAACGATTCCCCAAGTTGATAAAATAGTTGGGCCAGGAAATGCTTATGTTGCCAGTGCGAAACAACAGGTGTTTGGAAAGGTCGGAATAGATATGATTGCTGGGCCATCCGAGGTATTAGTGATATGTGATAGCAGTGCGAATCCAGAATGGGTGGCAATGGATTTATTTTCACAGGCTGAGCATGATGCCAATGCGCGTGCAATTTTAATCAGTAATGATGTGAAATTTTTTGATCAAGTTCAACAGCAAATGGAACTGTTGTTAAAAGATCTTGACCACACAGAAATTATTATTGACTCTATAAATAACTTTGGGGCATTTATACAGGTTAGTGGGTTAGATGAAGCTGCAGAGCTTTCAAATCAAATTGCCCCAGAACATCTGGAGTTGTGTGTTGCTAATCCTGAAGAATTGTTGAAAAAAATTCGTAATGCAGGAGCTATTTTCTTGGGACATTATTCTCCTGAGGTGTTTGGAGACTATTGTGCAGGACCTAATCACGTATTGCCCACTGCAGGTACGGCGAGATTTTCTTCGCCGCTGGGTGTGTATGATTTCCAAAAACGCACCAGCGTTGTGAATTGTTCTAAACAAGGTGCAAATAAATTAAGTTCGATAGCGTCTACATTAGCGCATGGCGAAGGTTTGACGGCGCACGCTAGATCAGCAGACTTTAGACGTAAATAGTTAAAAATTTTACCGATGAATGTCACGCCAAAAAATATACTGCGCGCTGAGCTTGCCAATATGCAGGCTTATCATGTGGCGGATTCTAGTGGTCTGATTAAATTAGACGCAATGGAAAACCCATATATCTACCCTGCGACGTTAAAGGAACAATGGCTCACAGAATTGAAACAGGTCGATTTAAACCGTTATCCAAATCCACACGCATCTGAACTTAAGAAAACTTTACAACAAGCATTTTCACTTTCACCAAAACTTGAATTAATATTTGGAAATGGCTCTGACGAGCTGATCCAATTATTAGTGATGGCGATCGCAAAGCCAAACGCAAGCATTCTTACAGTTACACCAAGTTTTTCTATGTATAAGCTGATTGCTGAATATATTGGAGTGAATGTTGTAGAAGTGCCATTGCAGCAAGATAGCTTTGCGTTACAAATAGATTTGCTTGAAAAGGCAATGCAAGAACATCAGCCAGCAATTATATTTTTGGCTTGCCCAAACAATCCTACCGGTACACTTTGGCCGCAAGATCAGGTTGAAAATATTATCAAGCAGGCGACGGGCTTAGTGGTAATTGATGAAGCTTATTCGCCGTTTGCTGCCTATTCAATGATGTCATTGGTGGAACGTTACCCTCATGCATTAATGATGCGTACAGTTTCAAAAATGGGCTTAGCGGGATTACGCTTAGGTTGGATGTTGGGCGAAGGGCGGTGGGTGAATGAGCTAGATAAAATGCGCTTGCCGTACAACATCAATGTTTTGACACAAGTAAGCACAAATTTTGCATTGCGGAATATCGCTGTTTTTAATCAGCAGGCTGAGCAGATTTGTCAACAGCGAGAAGTTTTGTCAAATGCGTTGCAAGTAATGGAAAATATAGAAGTATTTCCAAGTGAAGCAAACTTTATTCTGTTTAGAGTTTTGAGCGGCACTGCAGATAGGGTCTATCAGCACCTGCTAGATAATAAAATAATTATTAAAAATGTTTCTAGTGGTTCCTTTGGTAACGATTTATTAGAAAATTGTTTGCGGGTAACGGTTGGAACAGAGAAGGAAAACCAAGCTTTTATAAATGTACTAAGCTCTGCGTTTTCATAATAATTTACTATTTGTTTATCTGTAAATAGGGCGTTGCCCAATCTTAGCTTGAACTTCAAATATTTTGCCACGGCGTAATCCGCTTATTGTGACTTCAGAGCTGGGTTTGCTGCTGGCAATTTCATTTTGAATAGTTTTTGCATCACGAATAGCTTTGTCGTTAAAACTTAAAATAATGTCTCCAGGCCGGATGCCAAATTTATAAGCTGGGCTTTGTCTCACCACGCCTGCAACTAAAACGCCGGTGCGATCAATCAGTCCAAATGATTCTGCAAGTTGTGGAGAGAGATTTTGCAGCTCTAAACCTAGCCAGCCACGAATAACCCGACCGTGTTCAATAATTTGCGACATTACATCGCTGGCTAAGCCAATGGGAATGGCAAAGCCAATTCCTTGTGAGCCACCAGACTTAGAAAAGATTGCGGTATTGATACCGACCAACTCTCCGTAAGCATTAATTAATGCACCGCCAGAATTACCTGGGTTGATTGCAGCATCCGTTTGAATAAAGTTTTCAAATGTATTGATGCCTAAGCGGTCCCTGCCTGTGGCACTGATAATTCCTTGGGTAACCGTTTGGCCGAATCCAAATGGATTGCCTATAGCGAGTACCACGTCGCCAACTTCTAATTTAGTGGTGTCACTAATGACAATGCCAGGTAAGTTTTCTACGCCAATAGTGAGTACGGCTAAATCGGTTTCCGGATCGGCGCCTAACACGTTTGCAGAGACGGTATTGCCATCTGCTAGAAATACTTCTATTTCATCTGCATTTTCAATGACGTGATAATTGGTAAGCACATAACCCTGTGAGTTCATGATCACACCTGAACCCAAACTTGTTTGTGTGCGTTCTCGCGATCGATTCTGATCACCAAAAAAACGACGGATAGTAGGGTTATCAAGAAGTGGGCTGGGATTTGTAACCACTTGTTTGCTTGTATAAATATTTACAACGGCCGGGCTGGCGCGACGTACTGCTTCTGCATAAGAAACAGGTCCTGTGCCGATATTAGTAGGACGATCAGAGTCATCTTGTAGAAACTCTACAACCGGGCGCTTATCAATGATGTAGTCAGGCAAGAAAATCAGCAGTAACACAGCTGCGAGCACGCCAACTGCCGCGGCTTGCAATACGAATAGCAACAGCTTGCGAATCTTCATCAGTACGTTAACCTAGTCACTACTAGATAATTTTCGTGTTTATTATGGTGTTGTTAGAAGAGCTTACAGAATACATAAATACTTTTTTACAGATAGATCGATTTAAAGATTATTGCCCAAACGGGTTACAAATTGAAGGTAGGAGTGAAGTACATAGTGTAGTCACAGGTGTTACAGCAAGCCAGGCTTTAATTGATCTCGCTTGTGAAAAAAATGCCGATGCTATTTTGGTTCATCATGGTTATTTTTGGAGAAATGAGGATGCTCGTATTGTTGGTATAAAGCGCAAACGTATCGCGACGTTACTGCAAAATAATATCAGTTTACTAGCTTACCATTTACCATTAGATGTCCACCCACAGCTAGGAAATAATGCGCAATTAGGGCGATTATTAGGCATTCAAATTGATGGTGATTTGTGCAGCAGTGCTAATAAGGTGTGTGGAAGTTATGGGCATTTGAAATCACCAACCAAAGCAGAAGTATTTAAAAATTCGATGGATTCGTTGCTACAGCGGGAAAGTACACATATCCATGCTGGGTCGTCCGATATAACCACAATTGGTTGGTGTACAGGTGCTGGTCAAAATTTCATTGATGTAGCCGTGCGCCAGAATTTAGACGCATATATTAGTGGTGAAATTTCTGAGGCAACTACGCATCTAGCGCGCGAGGCTGGCATACACTATTTTGCTGCGGGACACCACGCAACGGAGCGATATGGTGTACAAGCGTTGGCGGATCATTTGTCTAAACAATTTGGGATAGAGCATGAATTTGTAGACGTGGATAACCCCGCGTAATCAAAGCATTTTTCTAACTTCTACTTGACGAAATTCAGTTCTTGCGCCATCCTACGCGTCTTTCGTGTGCTGATGTTCTATGGTGAATTTTTGTACACAAACCATTTATTAAAATCGATATTTCATCATTCAAATTAAACTAAATCATTGCACTTCGTTGAGGCAAAGCGAGGAGAGTTAGTACATGGCAAAAGACAACATCGATACGGGTCGTCGTAAAGCACTCACCATTGGTACTGCAGTTGTTGGCGGTATTGGTACCGTTGCGGCCTTTGTGCCTTTCGTAGCAAGCATGAACCCAAGTGCAAGCGCACTGGCTGCAGGTGCTCCGGTTGAAGTGGATGTAAGCAAAATGGAACCGGGACAACAAATTCAAGAAGTCTGGCGTCGCAAACCGGTTTGGATTATTCGCCGCACTCCCGAAATGATTGGCACGTTAAGCAAGTTAACAGAAAAACTTCGTGATCCAAATTCAGAAGAAATATCTCAACAGCCTGCCTTTGCTCAAAACGAGATTCGGTCCATTAATGATGAATTCTTAGTGCTAATTGGCATATGCACACACTTAGGTTGCGCACCTGAATTCAAACCTATCCCTGGAGAAGTGGGTGCAACGTGGTTAGGTGGATTTTATTGTGCTTGTCACGGTTCGCGTTTCGATCTTGCCGGCCGTGTTTATAAAAATGTTCCTGCAAACAAAAATTTAGAAGTACCTCCTTATCATTTCATCAGTGAGAATAGAATTCTGATTGGTATGACTGAAGAAGAGGCCAAAGCATGAGCGATCAATCAACAGGTCTATTGGGTTGGATCGATGCACGTTTTCCACTCTCAAAAATGTGGAGAGAGCATTTATCTGAATACTACGCACCAAAAAACTTTAACTTTTGGTATTTCTTTGGTTCCTTAGCGCTTCTTGTTTTAGTTATACAGATTCTTACCGGCATCTTTTTAACCATGCACTACAAACCAGATGCGGCACTCGCCTTTGCATCGGTTGAGCACATCATGAGAGATGTGAATTGGGGCTGGTTAATTCGCTACATGCATTCAACGGGTGCCTCATTCTTTTTCATCGTCGTGTACTTGCATATGTTTCGTGGCTTGATGTACGGATCATTTAAAAATCCGCGCGAATTGATTTGGCTATTCGGGATGCTTATTTATGTGGCCTTAATGGCGGAAGCCTTTATGGGTTATTTATTACCATGGGGCAACATGTCTTACTGGGGTGCCCAAGTAATCATTAACTTGTTTAACACTATTCCATTTGTGGGTGAGTACATTTCAACGTGGATTCGTGGTGATTTCGTTATTTCTGATGCTACTTTGAATCGTTTCTTCTCGTTACATGTTATTGCTGTACCGCTTGCGCTGTTAGGTTTAATCGTTGGCCACATCTTAGCGTTACATGAAGTGGGTTCTAACAATCCAGATGGTGTTGAGATTAAAAAGACGAAAGGTGCAGACGGTATCCCTCTAGACGGCATTCCATTCCATCCTTACTACACGGTTAAAGATATTCTAGGTTCAGTTGTGTTCTTGGCAATTTTTGCATTCGTTATTTTCTTTATGCCGGAAATGAATGGCTATTTTCTAGAGCATGCCAACTTTGATCCTGCGAATGCATTAAACACTCCGGATCATATTGCACCTATTTGGTATTTCACACCGTTCTATACGGTGTTGCGTGCTATACCAAACCCATTTGGCGGATTTTTTATGATGGCAATGGCGATAGTTGTTTTGTTTGCTTTGCCTTGGATTGATCGCAACCCGATTAAATCGATTCGTTATAGAAGTGTCTTGTTTAAGATCAACCTCATTATTTTTGTAATTACATTCATCATATTGGGTTACTTGGGCCTTAAGCCGGTGACTGATCTATTTTCACAGTTGGCATTACGCTTTACTGAATTATACTTCTTGTTCTTCTTTGTGTTGTGGGCGTATAGCAAACCACGTTCAAGTGGGTTTTGGATTGGTAGCTTTATTGTACTTCTTGGCGGGATAATTTTTTATGACTTCGTAAGAAGTCGAGGAATAGAGGAAGCTTCGATTATTACTTTAATTTGGTCGACATTAATAATACCTGCTGCATATTTGTTCATTACTTTATTGTTATCCCAGTTCACAAATTGGGATACTGAAAAGCAAGTACCAGAGCGAGTAACCTCATGAAGATAGTAAACAAAGTTTTATTTTTATTGGTTTTACCTATGTTAGCGATGAATTCTGCATGGAGTGCAGGCGGCGGTTATAAATATGATGTGGGGAAAGTAAACATTGAGCTATCTAATAAAGCTTCATTGCAGCGTGGCGCAAAATATTTTGTTAATTACTGTTTAAGTTGTCATCCAGCACAACACAGTCGTTATAAGAGAGTTGCAGATGATTTGGGTATCAGCGAAGACCAAATGATTAATAATATGATCTTTACTGGCCAAAAGTTTGGTGAGTTAATGACGGTGGCGATGAAACGTGAAGATGCACAAACATGGTTTCTGGGTGTGGACCCACCCGATCTAAGTACACATGTACGTGCAATTGGGCCACAGGCGGTATATGAGTTTCTAAAAACATTTTATATAGACGACACACGACCATTTGGTGTGAATAATTTGTATTTACCTAATACAGCAATGCCACATGTATTCGCTAATCTACAGGGTATGCAGCGTGCTGAATTTCATATTGCTCCAGGTGGTAGTGGTGTTGAGCACAAAGAATTTGATAAGTTTGAAATAATACAGACTGGTTCAATGAGTGAGCAAGAATATGAACAAGTGGTAACAGATATTGTTAACTTCTTGGCATATCTTAGTGAGCCTGCTCAGTTGATACGCAAGAGCATCGGAGTAAAAGTGCTATTATTCTTAGCTTTCTTGGGAATACTCGCTTACTTCTTGAAAAGAAATTACTGGCAAGACATACATTAATTTTCTTATCGACCCATAACGAATAATATAAAAAGAGAAATACATGGCTTTAGTAGCAAACCGACGTTCGGGAATGACATTATTTTCAAACCCACATTGTGCGCAGAGCCATCGTACGCGCATTGTATTGGCGGAAAAAGATATTACCGTTGATGTAGTACATATCGACCCTAACAATAAGCCTGAAGACTTGCTTGATGTTAACCCGTATAACTCTGTCCCAACCTTAATTGATCGCGAGTTAGTGCTATATGATGCACGCGTAATTATGGAATATCTTGATGAGCGTTTTCCACATCCACCGCTCATGCCGGTAGATCCTGTATCTCGATCTAAATCACGTTTGGCCTTATACCATATTGAAAAAGATTGGTATGTGCCATTGAGTGAAATTAACTCTAGTAATCCGGATGTATCGAATGCAGCTAAGAAGTCTTTACAAGAAAGCATTCTGTCTACCGTAGAGGTTTTTAGCGCCAAACCGTATTTTCTTAGCGATGAATTCAGTTTGGTAGATTGCAGTATTGCGCCAATCTTGTGGAGGTTGCCGTATTTTGGAATTAAGTTGGGTGCTACCGCTAAACCGATTATGCAATATGCTGAGCGCGTATTTGATCGACCTTCCTTTAGAAGCAGTTTGTCTGAAGAAGAAGTTGAAATGTGGCCGGGTTAGTGGATACGTAAAGTAATTACTTCCTTCCACCCTTACAAGTTATACTGGTCAGTATAATTATCTGATTATTAGTTTCTCGCCTATGACTTCAAGTCGACCTTACTTGCTACGAGCGATGTACGAATGGATCGTAGACAATGGTATGACGCCCTATATCCTTGTTGATACAAAAAATGATCAAGTCATTATCCCGCGTCAATTCGAAGAAGACGGAAAAATTGTTCTAAATCTTGGTCCAACTGCCGTGCAGTCACTTGACCTTGGGATTGAAGCCGTAAATTTTGATGCTAGGTTTGATGGCACTTCAATGGATGTGATGGTGCCGATTGAGTTTATCCTAGCAATCTACACGCGTGAAAATGGGCAAGGCATGATGTTTGCCGACGAAGAATTGCCGCCTCCAGGTGATGATGATTCGCAAGATGATGTAAGCAAGCAAAAAGCGCCACACTTACGTGTAGTGAAATAGACTGCAGTTATTCGACTTAGATCTAGTTGTAAAGCAATTCCATAAAGAATGTTAAACGTTTTACAAGACGATATTACGACTTTAAAAATTGATGCCATCGTAAATGCAGCAAGTAATAGTTTGTTAGGCGGTGGGGGTGTAGATGGTGCGATTCATAAGGCTGCAGGACCAGAACTTCTCGAGTTTAATAAAACATTAAAGGGTTGTGAAACGGGAGCAGCCAAAATATCGCCTGGCTTTAAACTTCCTGCCAAGTGGATTATTCACACTGTAGGCCCAGTATGGCAGGGCGGAAATGTGAGCGAGCCTGAATTACTAGCGCAATGTTACCGACACAGTTTTGAGCTAGCGCTAAAGAAACAAATTAAAACTATTGCTGTTCCAGCAATCAGTACCGGGGTATATGGATATCCCAAGCAAGCTGCAGCAGTGATTGCCGTTCAGCAGTTAATAAATTATGAAAATAAGTTTGAGGAAGTTATTGCCTGTTGCTTTAGTGAGGTAGATGTAGAAATCTATGAGCGGCTGTTAGGTTCTGGAATACAGGCGGCAGCGGTATAAAATTTTAAGCCATACTTAATTTTAACGCTTCAAAAATCTGATCGCGGATTTCGGTTACTGTTCCAACCCCATTTACCTGAATGAATTTAGGCGCATGTTCATCGTTGCTATCTGACCATCTTGAGTAATACTCAATAAGCGGTTGAGTTTGTGTGTGATAAACATTTAAGCGTTTTCGCACTGTAGCTTCTTTATCATCTTCGCGTTGAACCAATGTGTCATCCGTTTCATCGTCATGGTTTTCATGTTTTGGTGGATTAAACACGATATGGTAGCTACGACCAGAAGCTGTGTGCACGCGCCGACCACTCATGCGTTTAATAATTTCATCATCATCTACATAGATTTCGATAACAAAATCAATATCTACACCATGTGCTTTTAGGTCTTCTGCTTGGGCAATGGTGCGTGGAAAGCCATCAAACAAATATCCATTTTTACAATCCTCTTTAGTAATTCGATCATTAACTAAGCCTAGAATGATCTCATCAGAAACTAAGCCGCCTGACTCCATTACTTGTTTCGCCTGCAGACCAAGAGGAACCTCTTCTGCAATAGCAGCACGTAACATATTGCCCGTAGAAATTTGCGGAGTGTTGAATTTTTCTTCAATGAAGTTTGCCTGAGTACCTTTTCCAGCACCTGGGCCACCAAGTAATATAATACGCATTATAGTGCTCCCTAATAATAAGCGTAATGTGGTGAAGTTATTAACGGCTTCATATAAATATTATTTAGAAATATCAGCAATTAATATGCCAACATCAAGTAGCGGTAATTAAAGTGGATTAAAAGGTAGGTTGTTTAGGTTAACAGTAAAATGTTTCTAAATTACACAAGCTGTGTCTCATAAAATCGCATGTTAACAAAAAAAATGCATAAGTTGGAAGTGTTTTTTTTAAAAAAGAATTGCTACGACCGCCATGGATAGGGAGGCAAGTTCTGCTAACTCAAAGTAAATGAAATTATATATACTTATTTTTTTCACTTGAGTAACGCCTACCAACTTAGGGGGAGGAAATATGGATATTAAGTCAAAAAAAATAATAGGGTCCATTCAGTCTATTTGGCAGTATCCCGTAAAGTCGATGCAGGGTGTGAAGTTGGATCAAGCCAATATCACTGCAGGAGGTGTAGTGGGTGATCGTGACTATGCTTTGCTGGATCAGTCCAACCATAAGGTAGCCAGTGCTAAATACCCAAAAAAATGGGGCAAGTTGCTTGAATTAAATGCAGCCTTTGTTAAACAACCCAGCCAAGATGATCAATTACCTGCTGTTCGAATTACTTCTTCAAATGGGCTTAATGCTTTAAGTACAGATGAGCATATTGATGAATTGCTATCCGAGTATGTGGGAAGACCGGTAACATTATCCTCATCACGACCTAATACTATAAGTTTAGAGCGCCTTGATCCACTAGAGCAAGATGAGACAATTTTAGACATCGGTGATCTCATGTTGAAAAACAAGTTTTCCGATTATGCAGATACCCACATATTAACGACTGCAACGCTTCAGCAACTTGCTGGCCTTGCGTCAGAGGTGCAATTTGATGAGCGTAGGTTTCGTCCTAATTTTGTAGTTGAGACGTCACTTGAAACGACAGGATTTGTTGAAAATGATTGGGTTGGCAAAACTGTTATGATTGGCGATAGTGTGCAGTTCAAAATTACTGACCCCACGCCTCGTTGCTCAATACCAAATTTACGCAATGGCCAGCTTTTAAAAGATCTGAAGGTATTAAAAACCATCGTTAACCACAACATGCTCGAAGTCCCTTTGCTGGAAAATAAAGTTTTACCTTGCGCAGGTGTTTATGGCTTTTTGGTTCAAGGTGGAAAGGTTTCTATCAATGACCCTGTTCGGGTTGAGTAATTTAGCACATATTTTTAAATGCAAGTAATAGCGCGCGAGATTCTATTGAAAAGTCAATGATTGCCTCTGACTTTATTTTTAAATCGAATAATTTATTGTAAATAATACCGGATCGTATACTTATTTCATTAGGATATGTTAATCGCATGTGCCAATCAGAGAATTGTCGTCTTGGTATGTTGCCACGTCTTATTACATCAATATTATGGTGTCGAAGATCTTGTTTTATAATTGAAAATATTTGAATTACATCTATTTCCGAGCCTTCTAGAAATTGCATAAACCTTCCGTTTCCGAAGGCTAAAATCCCCGTTATATCAAGTCGCCGATTATTTCGTTGAGATACATGTACGATATTCTCAATATCATGCTCCAAGAAAGCTTTCGTGGTTCTGCTTACATATACCAAGTGAAATAATTCAGTAGCATTTACTAGGGTTTTGATCACAATTCTGCCACCTTGCGTTGTATAAATACGATATTATATTGCTGCGGTCTATGGAAGCAGCAAACCATTAATTCGTCTCAAGCTTAGTATTGATGAATAAGAATTATAAATACGTAGGATCTAACATATTATTACCGCTATTGGTCGAACGCGGATATTAAAGGGATAATTAATTCAATCTGATGCTACATCCCTGCTGCATCTTATTTTCCTGCAGTCGCTCCCGACATCCTGTCTCCCGCGTACTTGTGCACCCTGAACATCGTCCATGTGCTCAATCAGGCAAGGTCTTTCCAGGGTTAAGTATATTGTTTGGATCAAACTGCTGTTTGATTTTTTGCATTAAGGCTAATGTTGTGGCATCTATTTCTTGGCTAACATAATCACGCTTTGCTATTCCTATACCATGTTCACCTGAAAGGGTACCGCCAAGCTTTAATACAAGTTCAAATACTTCATTCAGACAATTCTTAGCTGCTTTTTCTTGTTTGTTCGCATCGTACAAAAGATTTACGTGTAAGTTTCCGTTGCCAGCATGGCCAAAATTAAAAATGGCGATGTTATGTTTATTGCTTAGTTTTTCTAACTCTGACAATAAAGTAGGTAGCTGAGTAACGGGAACGACAACGTCTTCATTTATTTTATTCGGTGCAAAGCTGCGCAGTGCAGGGGAGAGTGCTTTGCGTGCGGCCCAAAGCGCTGCTTTTTGTTGCTCGTCTGCCGCATCTTGAATGTCTATGCAGCCAGCAATATTTGCAGCCTTCAAAATGGCTTGTGCACTGAATTGAATGTTTTTATTAAGCCCGTCCACTTCAATCATCAGCATGGCTTGTGCTTCTTTGTCTAATATAAGATTTGAATTTTTACGAATTAAATTTAATGAACCTGAATCAATGAATTCCAATGCATGGGGTAGTGCGCTTTGCGCCAGTATATTCACTACCGCTTCAATAGCAGTGCTGGAGTTTTTGTATAAAGCGCGAATAGTATTAATGCACTCAGGTCTGGGACTAAGCTTCAGTCGCGCTTCGGTAATGATGCCTAGTATTCCTTCGCTGCCAATAAGTAAACGAGTAAGGTCTAAGCCCACTACGCCTTTAGTGGTGGCGCTGCCGGTGTGGATGGTTTCGCCTGCGCCAGTAATTGCGGTGAGGCTCAGCGTATTTTCTCTGCAGGTGCCATATTTTACCGCACGTGGCCCCGCGGCATTGCAGGCAAGGTTGCCACCTATACTGCAATAATCAGCACTGCTTGGATCGGGTGGCCAAAATAAGTTTTGTTCTGCAGCTTGTTTTTGAACTTCTACATTTAATACACCTGGCTCAACGCGAATGTTTCTATTTTTATAATCAAATTCTAAAATTTGATTCATGTGTTCAGTGGATAGCACGACACCTGCTTGAATAGGCACGGCAGCGCCTGTAGTACCTGTGCCGCGGCCACGCGCAGTCAGTGGTAACTTGTGCTCATTGCAAATTTTAACAGCTTGTTGAATTTGTTCGTGTTGTTGTGGGAGTAGAACTAAATCAGGGCAGGTGTGTTGCTTGCTATTGTCATAGCCATAGGCCCAACATTCACCTTGATTAGTTAATACTGAATCTTTTCCGCAGGCGTCGATAAACTTGCTGAGAATGGAGGGGTCTAAAGCCACGTTTTAATCTATGTAAAATGAAACTTAACCAAGTAACTCATCGTCAATCAAATTACATAGGCAGTGCAAGACTAAAAGGTGCACTTCTTGAATGCGCGCAGTTGAATGACTAGGAACTCGAATTTCAATGTCCGTATCTTTTAAAACCGAAGCTAACTTGCCGCCGCCATTACCGGAAAGCGCTACCACAGTCATATTTTTCTGATGAGCTGCTTCAATTGCGGATAATATATTTACCGAATTGCCGCTGGTGGTAATTGCAATTAACACATCGTTGGCATTTCCAAGTGCGAGCACTTGTCTGGAAAATATATTTTCATAAGCATAATCATTGGCAATCGAAGTTAGGGTAGAGCTGTCAGTAGTTAGAGCCATGGCGGCTAAACCTTCTCGTTCACGTTCAAAGCGATTGAGTAATTCAGAAGAAAGGTGCTGCGAGTCTGCGGCTGAACCGCCATTGCCACAGGAGAGTATTTTGCCTTGCTGCTTAAAAGCTTGAAGCATTATTTCAGCCGCAGTAGCAACAGCTGCTTTCACTTCATTCAGGCTGGTCTGTTTAGTTTCAATGCTGGCTTGAAAGAGTTCTTCAATTCTAGATTCTTGTTTATTCATAATGTATAAATTTTAAAATGCGGGAAAAGCGTTACTTACCCAGTTTGGTTTTAATGATGCATCAAACCCTACCACATCAAAGCGCATGGGTAGGTCGGGTTGATGTGTAGAGACATAATGACCTGCTGCGGAAATGAGTTTTTCGATTTTGCGTTGATCTACACTGTCCAGGGCCGATCCATAGTCGTTTTTAGTTCTATAGCGGACTTCGACAAATACTAACGTTTCTTTGTCCTGCATGATTAAGTCAATTTCACCTGTGCGGCAGCGATAGTTCTTTTCAACTAATTTGAGCCCTTGTTTTTTTAGAAAGTGACAAGCTTCATCTTCTGCAATTTTTCCTTGTTGAGATGTTTTCACTAAAGAAAAATTACTGTGAGGAATGTAATTGTGCTGAAAAATCTGGTGTAAGGCTTGGCGTTACACCCAGTGACTCGGGGCGACCTTTCTTAAATTTTGCCCAGATGAGTTCGCGGTAGATTCGATTTTGCCGGTCAACGCTTAATTTGCCTGTGGTGCCTTGATAGCGGTCAAAATCATTGGCAGCTAGACGTTGTAAATGCGGAATGACTTGGTAAGCATCAATTCCTAACGCTGCAAAACGTGGCAGTCTGGAAGAGCTGCTTGAAGATTGAAGGTCTAGAGAATCACGCAACAATTCCATGGCTGGGTCGGCAGACAATAGCCAAGGTACATCACAGTAGGTTATGCCATTGATGTCTTTATCAGCTGAGATATTTTCGTTACCCGAAAAAACGTGCGAGGTTGCAAACACGGGTAGATCAGATGCAAAATGATAACTTAGTTGTGGGCGTATTAGTCTTGCTTGTTGTGGTGATGCAGCAATGAAAATAAAGTCTGCGTCTTGTCTGCGTCGCGGTTCAAATTCAAGATCTGCTTTGACAATTGATTGTACGGTGCGTCGGCGTTGTTCGCTTTGGTTTAGTTGAAGTAGACTTTTAATGGCAACAGAATAATCAGAGTTCTGTGGGAAATATCGTTCAGATTGAATTACAGAACCACCCAGTTCATGAAAACGATTAGTGAAGGATGATAGCAAGCGCGTACCCCATTCACCCTCTGGTACAAGTACTAAAGCTGCGCCTTTGTTTTCAAATGATGCGCGTTCCGCGACTTGTTTGGCTTCATCTTCTGGCAACAAACCAAACTGGTATAAATTTTGTGCGCCATTAAGTTCGCTATCGGTATAGTTTAATGACAAGGTGGGTACAGGTAATGAGCCTTGGCTACCCAAACTGCGTACTGCATCTTTTTGAAATGGGCCAATTATAAAGTCCGCGCCTTCGGATACAGCACGCTGGTAATAACTTAGTGCTGAAGTTGGATTATCACCTGTGTCATAGACAACGAGTTCTGGAGGAGGGTTGAAAGCTTCACCAAATTCCCTTGCGGTTGTGATTCCTGCGTAAACCGCTTCGGCCACTTTGCTGTAGCGACCCGTTAACGGTAACAATAGAGCGATTTTGTTAGGTGCGATATGGAACGAAGCATAGTCTTTTGTGATGGAGTCAACGATGTGGTTTGGAATTCTATGATTCGAGTATTTTGCACGCCACTGTTGTATTTCGCTATCTAACGATGGCTGATTTTCATGTGGGCGTTTCTGGATGGCAACAAGACTTAACCATGCGGTGAGTTCAGGACTATTTTTGCCGGCAGACCACGAGTTTAGTTCTTGATTATTTGTATTCAGCAGAGTCTGCCAAATTAATTCATTATTTTTCTTAAGTTGCCCTGGTTTTCGTAATAATTGATTTAAAGCGATACGTGTTTCGATCGATTGCTTCATCATGCCTGCGTTTTTTAATGCTTTGGCGCGGACTGCAAGTAAATGAGGGTTATATTTTTCAGATACGTTAATGAGCTTCTCAGGAGCAGTATCTAACGCAATTTGTGGCTGACCGTTTAGCAGTGCAAGTTCTGCTGAGGCCACGCGTTTTCGCACTAATAGATCTTTCGATAGCACGCTTTCATCAATTGCGCCTAAATATTGTTGGGCTTGTAGCTTGGTCCCAGGTTGCAATACGGCCTCTGCTGCTCTAATTTGTAATGCTTCTTTTTGTGGCGATGGCCGTGTTTCTGCCTCAGCCCAAAAAATAGCTGCAGCTTCTTGATAGTGCTCGGCTTTAAGAAGCTTTTCTGCGTGTCGTGTTTGAGAGCTGCTGCCAGAGTCAAAAACTTTACTGGTATCTAATGGGAAGTCTGCGCAACTCCATAGCATGCAAGTCGCTAACAGGCTGATGAATACAAGGGATAGTTTTTGGTTTAGTAGATGTTGAGTTTGGGGTGTTTGCATTTTAATTTTTCTGGATTATGTATAAATGAGTGATTATGGCACTTTGTATATCATTGCCACTCCTATTGGCAATCTTGCGGATATTACACTACGTGCTCTAGATATTATTAAGAATGTTAAGACTTTATATGCTGAAGATACCCGCGTTACTAAACATCTTTTAGAGCACTATGGTATCCAAGCTACATTGCAGTCGCTACATGATTTTAATGAATCTAAAAAAATATCCTCTGTAATTGAGCAGATACAAGCGGGTGCAGACCTTGGTCTGGTTTCTGATGCAGGCACACCCTTAATCAGTGATCCTGGCTATAAGCTCGTGTCTGCGGCTCAAGATGCTGGGATCTGTGTGCGCCCAATTCCTGGGGCAAGCGCGCTGACCGCGGCACTATCGATTGCTGGGATGCCAACAGATCGCTTTATATTTGAGGGATTTTTTCCTAAAAGTTCCACCGAACGAATAAAGCTATTGAATGACTTGCGTTATGAAGCGCGGACCATGGTTTTTTATGAATCCGCACAGCGTATTCAGGCAACGCTGCAAGATTGCTTAATTGTCATGGGGGGTGAGCGTAAGGCTGCATTATTACGTGAGTTAACGAAACATTATGAGCAGCATATTTGTGCCCAGTTGAATGAAATTCAGCAGCAGTTAGCAGAGCAAACAGAAAAAATACGTGGTGAAATTGTATTGATATTGCATGGCAATACTGCGCCTGATGATGCTGCTAGCGTTGAAAAGGCGGAAAAATTGTTGTTTGAGTTGCAGCAACATTTACCGCTAAAAGAAGCTGCTGCGATTGTGTCCAAACATACCGGTATACGTCGTAACCAGCTTTATGCATTAGGTTTAGGCAAATCTAAAAACAAGCCCAAATGAGTGTGCTATCTTCTTGGAAGGAGTCAGCTAAGCAGTCGCTGTTTCATTTATTCTATAAATGAGGCAGAGGAAAGTCCGGGCTCTATGGGCAAGGTGCCAGGTAACGCCTGGAGGATGTGAGTCCATGGAAAGTGCAACAGAAAGTAAACCGCCTAAATTATTTAATTTGGGTAAGGGTGAAAGGGTGCGGTAAGAGCGCACCGCGCAGCTGGTAACAGGTGTGGCAAGGCAAACCCCACCTAGAGCAAGGCCAAATAGGGGGGCGTGGAGCAATCCAACGCATGGTCCGTGCGGTCCCCGGGTAGGTTGCTCGAGGCTTGTGGTGACGCAAGTCCTAGATGAATGACTGTTCTCGACAGAACCCGGCTTATCGGCTGACTCCTTATTTATTGGCCACAAAATGGACCGTTGCAGGCCTTGTGTTCCTAATTATCTATATCTTTTGAGTGGCTGTGTATTTGTTCACTTAATCTAAATTATTATCATTCTCTGTTAAGCCCTCAAAACTAGGTAAGTTCTTGACTAAATACCCTGTATTTTTCAGGGTAGAAAACCTCTTAACTATCTGTCTTATAAGAATTTTTTGGGGTTTTTTCTATGTATTCACTTGCAATCTAACAGTCCTGTTTCTATAGTGTCAAAAAGTGGGAAAATGTGGGAAAACATGGAATAACTATCCGTGACCAATACTTATGTTTCAGGGAATAAACGATCTAAATTTGGATGCCAAAGGCCGCATGTCTTTGCCTGCACGCTATCGCGAGAGCATCCAAGAAAGTTGTGACGGTAGTTTGGTGATAACGGTAGATGTTGATCGCTGTCTTCTAATTTATCCCTTGCCAGAGTGGGAGGTTATACAGCAAAAACTCATGCAATTACCCAGTATTAATAAACAAGTAAGGCGTTTGCAAAGATTGTTGCTGGGTCATGCAACGGAATGTGATGTGGATGGCAATAATCGAATTTTACTACCACCTCCACTAAGAAACTTTGCTGATCTGAAAAAACACGCGGTGTTAATAGGCCAAGGGAATAAGTTTGAGCTGTGGGACCAAGATACATGGGAAAAAATGCGTGAACGTTGGCTAAAAGAAGAAAGTAAGTTGAGTGACATTACGGGTGCACTTGAAACACTCTCAATTTAAGAATGTGTAGTGATGCTTCAGATTTGCATCATCCGGTATTACTTGCAGAAGTTATAGAGGCTTTAAGTATTGATCCGAATGGAAAATATATTGATTGTACGTTTGGTAGAGGTGGGCATAGTCAAGAGATCTTAAAAAGCTTGGGTGGAAATGGAAGGCTATTGGCAATTGATCAAGATATAACAGCAATTGAGTACGGTAAATCAAAGTTTGTTGATGATTCACGATTAATTTTAGAGCAGAGAAATTTTTCTCAAATTGTGCAAGTGGCTAAGCAAAATAAATTCGAGAATCAGGTGAATGGAATTTTTTTTGATTTGGGAGTTTCGTCTCCTCAGTTAGATAACCCAGATAGAGGATTCAGTTTTATGCATGACGGGCCATTGGATATGCGCATGAATACCACGCAAGGGGTGAGCGCTGCGGAATGGCTAAAAAAAGTAACCGTGGTGGAGTTGGGAAATGTATTGAAAGAGTATGGACAAGAGCGCTATAGCAAAAGAATTGCAAATGCTGTGATTGAGAGGCGTATTCAGCAACCTATTACAACTACGAAGGAATTGGCTGATTTAGTGTTGAGTGTGGTAGGGAGGTCGCGTGAGAAAAAGCATCCCGCTACTCGTACTTTCCAAGCAGTTCGTATTTACATTAATCAAGAGCTCGAGTCCCTTTCTAAAGCATTGGATGAGTGTCTTAGTTTGCTTGCTAATTCAGGAAGACTATTGGTGATTACCTTCCATTCGCTTGAAGATCAAGTGGTGAAAAAATTATTACATAAGCATACGCATTCAAACCTTCCACGCAAGCTGCCGGTTGTAGAGCAGCACGAGGCTAAATTAAAGCGAGTTTGCAAGGCGATTAAACCTTCGGATGGAGAAGTGTCTGCAAACCCGAGGGCAAGAAGTGCGAAGTTGCATGTGCTGGAGTGGGCAACATGTTAGCTAAAGTATTGCTGGTAATTGTTTTGTTTATTGCAAATGTCGCAACTGGTGTGGGCGTAGTGTACTCGAAGCATTCAATGCGAAAGTCATTTATAGAATTACAGAGCATGCAAAATAATTTTGATGAGTTGCAAATTGAGTGGGGCCGTTTTCAATTAGAGCAAAGTGCTTGGGCTACGCATGGTCGAGTAGAGAAAATTGCTCGCGAAAAATTAAACATGGGTCTTGTGCATAAAGAAAGATTGGTTTTTCTTAAAACAGATTAAGTCATAAATAAAATGAAGAAAAATCCAATTTATTCAATGCGCAGAGCTTTTTTGCTGTCATTGTTTGTTATAGGTCTTGGCGGATTATTTGCGAGATCTGTTTATTTGCAATTATTCGAGCATGAGTTTTTAGAGGAGGAAGGTAAGGCGCGCCATCTGCGAGTAGTCGAAATACCTGCCCATCGCGGCATGATTTTAGATCGAAACGGGGAGTTACTCGCAGTTAGCACGCCTATCCATTCAGTGTGGGCAAATCCACTAGAAGCATTGCAAAGTCATAAAGCAATACGAAATGTTGCGTTGATTTTAAATATGAACGCGGATCATTTGATCAAAAAATTGCAAAGCAAAAAAAACCGTCAGTTTTTTTATGTAAAGCGGCATATTGCTCCTGAGCAAGCAGAAAAATTAAAGCAGTTAGGTAGTCAAGGAATTCATTTAAAACGTGAATATCGAAGATATTACCCAACTGCAGAAGTTACCTCGCACGTTTTGGGTTTTACGGGAATCGATGATAATGGTTTGGAAGGAATAGAGCTTGCATATGAGGAATGGTTGCGTGGCCAGCCAGGTTCTAAAAAAGTTATTAAGGACTCCTATAGGCGAATTGTTGAAGATGTTGAAGCGTTAAGTATTCCAGAGCCAGGTAAGGACATGGTGCTTAGTGTTGATAAAAGAATTCAATATATCGCCTATCGAGAATTAAAAGCAAAGCTTTCAAAGCATCGTGCTAAATCTGCATCGGCTGTTTTGTTGGATGCAAAAACGGGTGAAGTTTTGGCGATGGCGAATGCGCCTTCTTTTAATCCAAATAATCGAGAAGGCTATGGTCGTAGTACATATCGCAATCGTGCAGTGACAGATGTGTATGAGCCAGGATCAACCATTAAGCCGTTTACTATTGCTTCTGCCTTGGAGTCACAACGCTATTCTCAAAATACCATCATAAATACTGCGCCAGGTACTTATCAGATCGGTGAGTTCACCATTCGTGATCATAGAAATTATGGTTCGCTTACAGTGAGTGAAATCATCCTTAAATCTAGCAATGTAGGCGCTACAAAAATTGCACAAACTATTCCAGCACAAGAGTTGTGGTCTACGTTTAGCTCAATTGGTATAGGTCACTCGACTGAATCAGGATTCCCTGGCGAGGTTTCCGGTTATTTAAAAAGCTTTCATGATTGGCATAAGGTTGAGCATGCGACGCTCTCATATGGTTACGGTATGTCGATGACAAGTTTGCAGTTGGCTCGTGCGTATATGGTGTTGGCATCTGGAGGCAAGCTTTTGCCAGTCTCCATGTTGCGTAGATCAGTTGAGGATGTAAAAAAGCAGCAAATACCAGCCATATTTTCGCCACAAACAGTTGATAAAGTGGTCACTATGTTAACTGCAGTGGTTTCTGAGCAAGGAACTGGTTCGCGTGCTGCGATTCCGGGCTATAGCGTAGCGGGTAAGACTGGCACGGTGCATAAATCTTCAAAAGGTGGTTATGAAGAAGATAAATATATTTCTGTGTTTGCAGGAATGGCGCCGGCGAGTGATCCGAGGTTGGTGTTGGTGGTGATGGTGAATCAACCTAGCAGCGGAGCATATTTTGGTGGTGAAGTTGCTGCGCCTATATTTTCTAAAATTATGGGCGGGGCGCTACGGATATTAAATATCTCGCCAGATAAAGTGCCTTTGCAAGCTCATGTTGAACCAGCAAAAGATCATGCGGGTTAATTTATGCAAAGCAATGCGCCGAATTCATGGCCTTTGGATAAATTGTTAAAAGGCTGGACGACTACGTTGCAAACTAATCATTCAGAAACTTTAATAAACGGCTTAAGTTTAGACAGTCGCTCTACAAGTAAGGGCGATTTATTTATTGCTTTGCAAGGTCTGCAACAGCATGGTCTTGAATACAGTCAGCAAGCTATTGCTCGTGGTGCTGTGGCATTGGCTTGGGAGTCTAGTCGGCAAGTAACTGTAGACGAATTGCACAGCACAATTCCATGTTTAGAAATTGATAAATTACAAGATAAGCTCGGATTGATTTGTCAGCGTTTTTACCATAATCCATCTTCGCAAATGAATGTCATTGCGGTAACGGGTACGGACGGGAAAACTTCTGTAAGCCATTTTATTGCGCAAGCCTTAAAGCAATTAGATCTTTCTTGCGGGGTGATAGGTACTTTAGGCTATGGTGTATATCCAAATCTTGATAATGCAAGCCACACCACGCCTGACGCTGTGCGCATGCATGGCTTATTGCGTAACTTGCATGTGAATGATGTAAACAATGCGGTGCTGGAAGCCTCGTCTCATGGTTTAAGTCAAGGTAGATTAAATGGGGTTGATGTTGATACGGCCGTGTTTACCAATTTCGGTCGTGATCATATGGATTATCACAAAACCATGGATGATTACTTCAACTCAAAACGATTGTTATTTCAAAATCCAAATCTAAAAAATGCAGTCATTAACATCGATGATAAAGCAGGCATGCGTTTGGCTAAAGAATTCTCCGGTCAGTTGGAGGTGATTGCGTATTCGATTAAAGGAAATCCAATTAATACGTATCCATATATCAGCGCAATCAATATTAAATATGTTGCTGGCGGAGTAAGTTTTGAAATTGATTCAAGTTGGGGTAATGCTGTTGTAATTACAGATTTAATTGGCAAATTTAATATTAGCAATTTGCTTGCAGTACTAGGTGTTTTGATAGCAAGTGGTGTTGAGTTTAAGAGCGCGGTAAAAGTAATTTCTAAGATTCAAACCGTTCCTGGCCGAATGGAGTTTATTGTCCGCAACGGAAGTATGCCTGTAGTGGTTATTGATTATGCACATACACCGCAAGCTCTTATTAATGTATTAAAAGTGCTCAGGGAGCATTGCGCGGGTAAGTTGTGGTGTGTATTTGGTTGTGGAGGAAACCGCGATCAAGGAAAGCGCAGGTTGATGGCGCAAGCCGTAGAGCAGTATGCAGACATTGCAGTGATTACCGATGATAATCCGCGATTTGAAGATCCGGAGGAAATTACCAATGAAATACAGTCAGGGTTTTCGTCATCTTCACATTACACCTTAATTCATGATCGTTGTGGAGCCATTGAGTATGCGATTCAAAATGCGCATGACGAAGATGTAGTGTTAATTGCGGGTAAGGGTCATGAGGTTGTACAAATTATTAAGCATGATTATTTGCCATTTGATGATAAAAAGATTGCCAACGCAATTTTAGAAAAAATTTCCAGATGATACTGTCTTTAGCAGAAATTGCCGCCATTACTGATGGTCAAATACATGGTGATTTGCAAGGCAGTGATGCCTTAATAAATGGTTTGTCCACTGATACACGCAGCATGTTAGCAGGTGCTTTGTTTGTTGCTCTGGTCGGAGACTCATTTGACCCGCATGAAAAAATTGAATCGGGTGATGCTAGTCAGGCGGCTGCAGCGTTAGTGCAGCGAAAAGTAAATGCGGCTATGCCGCAAGTTGTGGTTAAGGATACTTATAAAGCTTTGCAGCAATTAGCAGCTGCATGGCGCAAGCGATTTAGTTTACCTGTTATTGGAGTTACGGGCTCAAATGGCAAAACTTCGGTTAAAGAATTAATTAAACAGATTCTACGTGCTCATCTTGCATCATCTGGGGGCGAGGTTTTAGCTACGGTTGGAAATTTAAATAATCATATTGGTGTGCCTATAACACTTTGTGATTTAAATGAGAGCCATCGATTCGCTGTTATAGAAATGGGCGCTAATCACGCTGGAGAAATTGCTGAATTGGCGAAGTTAGCTGAGCCCAATATTGGCGTGATCACGAATATTGGACCTGCACATCTAGAAGGCTTTGGTTCTATCGAGGGTGTGGCACGTGCAAAAGCCGAGATGTATCAAAACTTAAGCGCTAATGGTGTCGCAGTGGTTAATGCGGATGAGCACTATAGGGGAGAGTTGGAAAAAGAGATAGGCGAGCGCATGCAAATTAGTTTTGGTGTTGAAAAACCTGCCGATGTTAGTGGTAAACAAATTGCAAGCGATCAGCTTGAGATTATTACTCCGATGGGAGAAGTTCGTGTTAAACCGCAAGTGTTAGGTATGCATGCTTTGCTAAATACTTTGGCAGCAACAGCTGTTGGGTTGGCGCTAGGTCTGGATCTTGAAGACATTAAAACGGGTATCGAAAGAACTCAGGCTGTGCCGGGTCGTTTAGTGAGAGTGGAAGGGCTTGCTGGTGCAACTGTATTAGATGATAGCTACAACGCTAATCCTGCCTCCTTAGCTGCGGCATTAGATGTTCAAGCGCAAGAACCAGGCGAACACTGGTTGGTATTGGGAGACATGGGTGAGTTGGGCGATGAGAGTGTTTTTATGCATAAGAAGACAGCCGATATTGCTAAACAGTTTGGGGTCACAAGGTTATTTGCTTATGGGGAATTGACTAAACATTGTGTTAAGGAGTTTGGGTCGGGTGCAATACATTTCAGTAGCCATAAAAAGCTTATAGAGGTATTACAAAACGAATTGTCTTCGGAGGTATGTGTATTGGTGAAAGGTTCTCGTGCAATGCAACTTGAAAAAATTGTAGCGGGTATTCGCACTAATAAAACCATTGCAAACAAAAAAATGAATGGTAAGACTAACGGTCAAAATATGGAGCATAACGAACATGTTGCTTAGTGTTTTTGAGTTCTTGGAGCAATACCATTCTGGTTTTAATGTGTTTCAGTATTTGACTTTACGTTCGATTCTGGGGGCGCTAACTGCGCTGACTATTTGTTTTATCACTGGCCCCATTATGATTCGAAAACTGACTAGCTATAGTGTGAATCAGAATGTAAGAAGTGATGGGCCGGCAACACATTTAGCAAAAGCGGGTACACCGACTATGGGAGGTGCATTTTTATTAGTATCAATATTAGTGAGCGCGCTTTTGTGGAGTGACTTATCTAACCGTTATGTTTGGTTTGTTTTAGTAACTACATTTTTGTTTGGTCTAGTTGGTGCAGTAGACGATGTAAAGAAGCTATTAAGTCGATCAAGTAAGGGTCTCTCGGCTAAGGGTAAATATTTTTGGCAATCAGTAATCGGATTGGGGGTTGCTTTAGCTATTTTTTACACAACCAGCCTGCCCGAAGAAACAAATTTATATGTGCCGTTTTTTAAAAATATTGTCATTCCTTTAGGTGCTTGGTTTGTGCTGCTTACTTATTTAGTAATTGTTGGTTCAAGTAATGCAGTTAATTTTACTGATGGATTGGATGGGCTTGCCATTATGCCAGTGGTAATGGTGGTGGGTGCCTTAGGTGTATTTGCATATCTCAGTGGCAACATAAATTTTTCTAATTATTTGTCAATTCCACATTTGCCTTTAACAGGCGAATTAGTTGTTTTCTGTGGGGCTACAGTTGGCGCCGGTCTTGGGTTTCTTTGGTTTAATGCTTATCCCGCACAAGTATTTATGGGCGATGTGGGCGCGCTCGCGCTTGGGGCTGCAATGGGTATTTTAGCAGTGCTGGTTAAGCAAGAAATCGTATTAGTCATTATGGGTGGAGTATTTGTACTTGAGACCGTGTCAGTAATGATGCAGGTCATCTCTTTTAAACTTACGGGTAAGCGAATATTTCAGATGGCGCCATTGCACCACCATTTTGAACTTAAGGGGTGGCCAGAACCCAGAGTTATAGTTCGCTTTTGGATTATCACCTTTATTTTAGTGTTAATCGGCTTAGCAACCTTGAAGCTTAGATAAAAGGAATGGGTTTAGCGTTGCAAAAACAAGATGCTAGCAATTTTCGAGATACGGTTGTGATTGGTCTTGGTGAGACAGGTTTATCTGTGGCTCAATATTTAAGTAAACATGATATTGCTTTTTCGATGTTTGATACCCGATCTAATCCGCCACAACTCGCGGCGTTCAAGCGACGTTTTCCAAGTGCAGAAATTTATTTAGGTGAACTTGTGGCAGATGCGTTCGCACATACGGCACAAGTTATTATAAGCCCAGGTGTCGATATTAATCAGGATGCTCTTCGAGAAGCGGTTGAGGCTAACGAATGCGAGTGTATAGGTGACATAGAGTTATTTGCGCGCAGCACTACAACACCAGTAGTGGCCATCACAGGATCAAATGGTAAAAGTACCGTGACCAGTTTACTTGCTGAAATGGCGAGGTTAGCGAGTGTGAATGCCTATGCAGGAGGTAATTTGGGTCCGCCTGCATTAGATCTGCTCGATCATAATGATGCGGAGCTGTTTGTTTTGGAATTATCGAGTTTCCAACTTGAATCTACTCAGTCATTGCAACCTGAAGTGAGTGTAGTGTTAAACATCTCGCCTGATCACCTAGATCGCCATGGAGATGTGAATAATTATGCGCACATTAAAGAGCATGTTTATTCTAATGCAAAAATTAGTGTCATTAATCGCGATGATGAATACGTATCTCACATGCAAACTACTGGAAAAGTTATTTCTTTTGGTTTAGGTGATCCATTGGAAGGACAGTTTGGAATCACTAAAGAAAACCAGTGTTCGTATTTGTCGTTAGGCGCAGAACAATTGGTGCCAGTAAGTGTGCTTGCTTTGCAGGGCGAATCAGGAGTTTTAAATTCTCTTGCTGCCTTGGCTGTTGGTCATGCGTTGCAGTTGCCAATGCAAGCTATGTTAGAAAAGCTTAAAAACTTTAAAGGTTTGCCGCATCGTTTAGCGTTAGTGGCCGAACAAGATGGCGTGTCTTGGTTTAATGATTCAAAAGGTACCAATATCGGCGCTACGATTAGTTCATTACGCAGCTTGCAAAAGAATATTGTCTTAATTGCTGGTGGGGTATTTAAAGGCGGTGATTTAGCACAGCTAAAAGAGGCGATTGCTAAGCATGTTAAGCATGTAATTTTGTTAGGGCAAGATGCAAATGTATTGCAACTGGGAATCGAAGGTGTCTCGACTATAGATATTGCTAATTCAATGAATGAGGCGGTAGAGATTGCGCAAAAAGAATCGATTGCAGGTGATCAGGTTCTATTGTCTCCTGCTTGTGCAAGTTTTGATATGTATAAAAATTATATCGAACGCGGCAGTCATTTTGAAAATTGCGTGAAGGATCTTTTGTTATGAGCGCGGTTAAGCAAACAGCACGCAAAAAAGCAGCTAGCTTTGATATTGAGCTGGCTCAGTATTGCGATGCTAAGCTCATGTTTGCGGTTGTGATGTTGCTTGGTATAGGTTTGGTGATGGTCGCGTCATCTTCGATAGAAATTGCAGATCGTGCTACAGGAGATCCGCTTTATTATTTTAAGCGTCAATTTATTTTTGCCTTGATGGGTATATCTGCTGGTTTCGCATTGACTAAAATTCGCCTTACACACTGGGAAAATTCTGGTATGGCGATATTGTTATTTATGGTGGTGTTGCTGTTATTGGTATTAATTCCGGGTTTGGGAAGAACGGTTAACGGAAGTACTCGTTGGCTAGCCATTGGTCCTTTTGGTTTACAAGTGTCTGAAGTCGTAAAGCTCATGTTGATTGTCTATCTTGCTGGTTATGTGGTTAGGCAAGGTAAACAAATTCGTGAGTCATTTATTGGTTTTGTGAAACCCATGCTCGTGTTGGTTGTGTTGTTTACGCTTTTATTATTAGAACCAGATTTTGGTGCAGCCATGGTGCTGCTAATTACTGCTTTGGGAATGCTGTATTTGGCAGGCGTAAAATTTTGGAAATTTGGGATTTTGTTGATGGCCTCGGCAATCTCGATGAGTTTTGTTGCTATTTCATCTCCTTATCGAGTTGAGCGCTTTACTGCGTTTCTAAATCCATGGTCTGATCCATTTGGTTCGGGGTTTCAGCTAACTCAATCATTGATAGCAATAGGTAGTGGCGCATGGTCGGGTTTAGGTCTTGGCGCTAGCGTACAGAAATTATTTTATTTACCTGAAGCTCATACTGACTTTGTGTTTGCAGTGATAGCAGAGGAATTGGGTTTGCTAGGCGTGTCTGTAGTACTAGCGCTATTTATACTACTAATTTATCGATGTTTTGCGATTGGCAAAATGGTTGAAAAGCGGGGCATGAAATTTGGTGCACAAATTGCTTATGGCATCGGAATTTGGTTGGGTCTGCAAGCATTTATTAATATTGGAGTGAATACGGGTGTATTGCCTACTAAAGGACTTACTCTGCCTTTTGTTAGTGCGGGTGGAAGCAGTCTGTTAGTGGTGTGTATGGCTATTGGTTTGCTCACGCGTGTTTATACGGAGGGTCATGCCAAGTCATCTTATAGATGACTGCTTACGGGATGACTCGCACAGAAATATGACGACTCAACAACCACTTCAACGTTCACCTGTAATGATATTAGCGGGCGGTACCGGTGGTCATGTATTTCCTGCGCTTGCGGTAGCTAAACAAATAGAGCAGCAATCAGTGCCCATTGTTTGGGTGGGTACTAAGCGCGGTATTGAAGCTAAAGTGGTTCCCAATGCGGGTTATAAAATTGAATGGATTGCGGTGAATGGATTACGCGGGAAAAATTTTGCTACATATGTATTTGCGCCATTCAAATTAGTATTGGCCAGTTTGCAAGTAACCTGGCTTTTGATTAAGCATCGTCCTTGTGCGGTGCTTGGTATGGGTGGCTTCGTAGCGGGTCCTGGTGGCTTAATCGCAGCATTGATGCGTAAACCACTTATTATCCACGAACAAAATGCAATTGCAGGTTTAACAAATAGACTGCTAGCACCATTTGCAAAACGAATTCTTACTGGTTTTCCCAGCACTTTCGTGCGCAAAAATGTCGAGGTATTAGGTAACCCAGTAAGAGCTGAAATTTCTCAACTACAACGTCAGTATCAAATAGCAGAGCCGGCTGATCGACCTCTACGAGTACTAGTGTTTGGTGGAAGCTTAGGTGCACAGGCATTAAATGAAACGGTACCGATTGCGATGGCGAAGGTAATGGCAGAGTTTTCTGCTGAATTACATCCTGAAATTTGGCATCAAACAGGTGAACACAAGTATAAAACTACGCTTGAACATTACGAATCGCAGGGAGTGAAATGTCGCGTAGATGCATTTATTGAAAATATGCAAGAAGCCTATGCTTGGGCAGATTTAGTGATCTGTCGAGCTGGTGCGATAACCGTGGCTGAATTAGCGGTAGCTGGAGTGGGTGCCATTTTTATACCTTATCCCTATGCGGTTGATGACCATCAAACTGCTAACGCTGGGGCGTTGGTGAACGCTGGCGCTGCATTGATGATTGCAGAAAAACATCTTAATGCTGACAGTCTTGCAAAAGTGTTGCATGAATTGCTAAACAATCGCACTAAATTAAGATCTTTTGCAAAAGCGGCTGGGGCTTTTGCAAAACCACAAGCTGCTAGAGATGTTGCAAAAGTGTGTATTCAGGCTTGTTTAGGTAAAGATGGTGAGAATATCAGCATGGTTAAAGACTTTTAGCTATGACATTTAATATCGGACAATTTGCTACACGCAGAATTAAACAAGTGCACTTTGTTGGCATTGGTGGTTCTGGTATGGGTGGTATCGCAGAAGTCATGGTGAACCTTGGTTACAAGGTATGTGGTTCTGATATGCAGCAAAACGTGATGACTCGGAAGTTAAGTGAGTTGGGTGCCACAGTGTTTAATAAGCATGAGGCTAGCAATATTGCCGGCGCAGATGTAGTGGTTATGTCGAGTGCAGTAAAAGAAAATAATCCGGAAGTGGTTGCTGCGCGAGAGCAACGCATTCCTATTGTGCCGCGCGCTGAAATGTTGGCAGAGTTAATGCGCTTTCGTTACGGCATAGCGATTGCTGGCACACATGGTAAGACCACAACAACTAGTTTAGTGGCATCCATTTTGGCTGCTGCGAATATGGATCCGACTTTTATAGTCGGTGGGAAAGTAAATAGTTTTGACAGTCATTCAAAGCTAGGTGCAGGTCAATACTTGGTGGCTGAAGCCGATGAAAGTGACGCGTCTTTTTTGCATTTGCAACCCATTATGTCTGTAGTTACAAATATTGATTCTGATCATTTGTCTGCTTATGACGGTGATTTTAATAATTTACAGGATGCATTTTTAGAGTTCATTCATCATTTACCTTTTTATGGTATGACCGTCTTGTGTATTGAAGATGAGACTATTAAAGCCTTGCTACCAAAAATTTATCGTCCATATTTAACCTATGGCTTTGGCGAAGATGCGGATTATCAGATTACTGATGTAGAAATGTCTGGAGCACAAACTAAGTTTAAATTACAACGTCCAGAAAGTCAGTCTTCAATTGATTTTGTGCTCAATCTACCTGGCGTTCACAACGTACAAAATGCAGTAGCGGCTGCGGTTGTGGCATTGCAATTAGATGTTGCAGAAGAATTTATTCAAGATGCCTTTGAAAGCTTTCAAGGCATTGCAAGAAGGTTTCAGATTTACTCAGACATTTGTATTGATGGTAAGAGTATTCAGTTGGTGGATGATTATGGTCATCACCCCACAGAATTAGCTGCAACAATACAAGCTGCGCGTGAGGCGTATCCCGAGAAAAGACTGGTTGTGCTTTTTCAGCCACATCGCTATTCACGTACACGAGATTTGTTTGATGATTTTGTGCGCGTCTTAAATGAAACCGATGCATTGATGTTATGCGAGGTGTATGCCGCAAATGAAGACCCAATTATTGGTGCAGATAGTGCGGCTTTATGTCGTGCCTTGCGCGCGCGCGGTAAGTTAGACCCCATTTTGGTTAAAGATATGTCAGAGATTCAAAGTACGCTTGAACATGTGATTCATGATAATGATGTTTTGTTAACGTTGGGTGCAGGTAGTGTTGGTGGTATAGCACCTGCATTGCATGAGTCATTTGCAGTGCGTTGATATGGGTACTGTGATGGAAAAAGGATTAAAAGATAAGAATCTGCGAGGGAAGCTCGAAAGAGGAGTTTCCTTGGCGCGATTTACCAGCTGGAAAGTTGGGGGTGCGGCAGAAATACTTTTCCAGCCAGAAGATTTGGCTGATTTACAAAAATTCATAAAGACACTGGATGTGGCAGTTCCAATTACTTGGTTAGGTAGAGGCACAAATGTATTAGTACGAGATGGCGGAGTGCGTGGTGTAGTTATTATTATGCAAGGCTGTATAAATAAGTTGGAAAAAATTGAAAGCAATTTGATTCGTGCAGAGCTAGGTGTGTCATGTGCAAAATTGGCACGTTTTGGCGCGGAGAATGACTTGATAGGTGCAGAATTTCTCGCGGGTATACCGGGTACGGTGGGTGGTGCGTTAGCAATGAACTCTGGAGCGTATGGTAGCGAAACTTGGAATTATGTAGCAGAAGTAGAGACTCTTGATCGTAATGGTGAGCTACAAGTGCGCAGACCTAATGAATTTGAAATTGGCTACCGTTCAGTTAACGGGCCTGATGATGAATGGTTTATTGCAGCTACGTTTAAATTTGAAACAGGAGATGGCCAGCAAGCCAAGCAAAAAATTCGTGAATTATTAGATCAACGCAACGCTTCACAACCTGTAGGAAATAAAAGCTGTGGTTCTGTATTTAGAAACCCTGAAAATGATTTTGCAGCGCGATTGATCGAGTCATGTGAACTAAAAGGAAAAACGATTGGTGGTGCTCAAATATCAACGAAGCATGCAAATTTTATTCTCAATATGGGTGATGCGACTGCAGCGGATATTGAAGCATTGATTCTCAATGTTCGTAGCACTATTAAAAGCAAATGTGGAGTTTCATTAATTCCTGAAGTAAGAATTATTGGTGAGGCTGCGTGATGGCTCAGCACGATACACAACAGCATTTTGGTAAAGTCGCAGTATTGATGGGTGGTCCATCGGCTGAGCGTGAAATATCACTTAAGAGTGGCGCAGCAATATTAGCTGCATTGCAAGAATCGAATGTGTGTGCGGAAGCGATTGATGTTGGAGTCGACGTATTTGAAAAATTACAAAATGGAAAGTATGCGCGTGCTTTAATTGCGCTACATGGGCCGCTTGGCGAGGATGGTTGCATACAGGGAGGGTTGGAAGTCATCGGCATGCCGTACAGTGGTAGTGGTGTGATGGCATCGAGTATTTGTATGAATAAATTGATGACCAAACAGATCTGGCAAGGTTGTGGAATACCAACTCCAAAGTATCGTGTGTTAAGTGATAGCGTGGACGAAGATGAATTGATTGCTGAGCTGGGTATGCCGATGATTTTTAAGCCCATTTCACAAGGCTCCAGTATTGGTATGACAAAAGTGAACAGTAAAGCCGAAATTGCCCCAGCTTGGGTAAGTGCACATCAGTTCGAGGAGTCCGTGATTGCCGAACAGTGGGTTGAGGGTGGTGAATATACTGTTGCCATATTGGATGGTTGCGCATTGCCTGTAATCCGACTCGAGACGCCTCATACTTTTTATGATTTCGATGCTAAGTATCAATCAAACGATACTCAATATCATTGCCCATGTGGCTTATCTGCGGCGTTAGAAAAACAAATACAAGCTCTCGCTGTCCACGCCTTTGATGCAACCGATGCTTCTGGTTGGGGTCGTGTAGATGTGATGTTGGATAAGAATAATCAGCCTTGGTTTTTGGAAGTGAATACTGTGCCAGGAATGACAGATCATAGCCTTGTGCCGATGGCAGCTAAAGCAAAAAATATTAGCTTTAATGAGTTAGTAATTAAAATATTACAGACTTCTTTTAAAGAAGATTCTGAAATTATATCTAAAAAATTAACGGGACAAATATCTGCAGTATGTGGCGCAACATGAAAAGAAAAAAACGTAACATCAAAAGAAGAAGTGCGGCGAGTCGTAAAAAAACCGCGATGCAATCGTTTTCAAAGCGTGATGCTTGGGACGTGATCGTAGTGGTTATGTTGCTAACAATCATAGTGTACTTTTCTGCCTATGTTAGGAATAATCACTTCGCGATTGCAGCATGGCCAGTGGTAGAGAATGTCGAGGTAAGAGGCGATATCGATGCGGTTGACCGTGTTGCATTAAAAGATATTATTCGCAGTCACAGTGCAGGTGGTTTTTTGCGTATAAAAATGGCAAAGCTTGAAAAAGAGTTGGAAACATTAACTTGGGTGAATAAAGCATCTGTACAAAGATATTGGCCTGATAGTTTAAATGTAAAAATTTTACAACATAGTCCTATTGCTCGCTGGGGTGATACGGGGCTCATGAATGCTTATGGAGATTTATTTTTTCCGAACGATATCGAGGCTTACCAAACTCTGCCAATGCTATACGGCGAAGCAATCCGAGCAAAAGAATTAGCGCGGAATTTCCAAAATAGTATGCAACAACTAAAACCATTTGGACTACAGCTGCGTGGTTTGTTTGAAGATGGGCGCCAATCTAAGCATCTGGTTTTGGCTGATGGTTTGGTAATCTCAATTGGCGATGGCAATGTCTCAGAAAAGATTAAACGATTTATCACGGCATATGAGCAATATCTTGCTGAGAATTTAAACGAAGTAAAAAAAGTAGACCTGCGATATACCAATGGTTTAGCCGTTGAATGGAAAAGTCCCCAGTTTGCTCAAAACCTAGCACAGCATTTTGAAATGGAACCAAATTTATGAGCCGCAAAGTCGATAAAAGTATGATTGTTGGATTGGATATTGGCACTTCCAAAATTACGGCGATTGTGGGTGAGGTGAATGAAGAAAATCAGATGGAGATTGTCGGTATTGGTTCGCACCCCTCCCGTGGTCTTAAGAAAGGAGTGGTAGTAAATATTGAATCCACCGTGCAGTCGATTCAACGCTGTGTTGAAGAAGCTGAATTGATGGCCGGATGTCAGATTCACTCAGTCTATGCAGGTATCGCAGGTAGTCATATTCGAAGCATGAATTCACATGGCATCGTCGCGATTAAAGATCGTGAAGTTTCATCAAGTGATGTAGAGCGCGTGATTGATGCCGCAAGAGCAGTTGCGATTCCAGCTGACCAGCGCGTACTGCATGTGATGCCGCAAGAATTTGTAATTGATCAGCAAGAAGGTATTCGTGAACCAATAGGCATGTCTGGAGTTCGTCTAGAAGCAAAAGTACATTTGGTGACAGGAGCTGAGAGTGCTGCGCAAAATATTATTAAATGTGTGCGTCGTTGTGGTTTAGAGGTTGACGATATAATTTTAGAACAATTAGCATCTAGTTTTTCAGTGTTAACCGATGATGAAAAAGAGTTGGGAATTTGTTTGGTGGATATTGGCGGTGGTACGACAGATGTTGCAGTATTTACAGAAGGTGCAATTAAACACACAGCAGTTATTCCTATTGCAGGTGACCAGGTTACTAACGATATTGCGGTCGCGATGCGGACGCCAACTCAATATGCTGAAGAAATTAAAATTAAATATGCTTGCGCATTACGCCAGCTTGCTAATCCAGATGACACGATAGAGGTTCCCAGTGTAGGTGATCGCGAACCGAGGCGATTGTCGAGGCAAACGCTTGCAGAGGTGGTCGAGCCTCGTTATGAAGAATTGCTGACACTTGTACACGCAGAGTTGCGCCGCAGTGGTTTTGAAGACTTGGTTGCCGCAGGCGTCGTGCTTACTGGAGGTAGTTCAAAGATGGAGGGAGTTGTTGATTTGGCGGAGGAAGTATTTCACATGCCAGTACGTTTAGGTTTGCCACAACATATTACTGGGCTCGTTGATGTGGTACGCAATCCTATTCATGCAACCGGTGTAGGTTTGTTGTTATTTGGGCATAAAAACCAACAGGTGGGTGAAACTTCATTATTTAATGAATCAAGTATGGGTAGTGCGTTGAAGAGGATGAAGAATTGGTTTCAGGGGAGTTTTTAGTATCGTAAATTGTATTTATTTTTGTCAAATTTTTAGCATGTAACTAGAGGAGAAATATCATGTTTGAATTAATGGACGCATACAGTCAGAGTGCTGTAATTAAAGTCATAGGTGTTGGCGGCGGCGGCGGTAACGCAGTGAAACATATGGTTAACTCTGCAATTGAAGGAGTTGATTTTGTTTGTGCGAATACTGATTCGCAAGCACTGAAAAATACCAACGCAAAAACAGTTATGCAGTTGGGTAGTGAAATTACTAAAGGCTTAGGTGCGGGTGCTAATCCTGTCGTGGGCCGTGAAGCAGCAATTGAAGATAGAGATCGTATTCATGATGTCATTGCAGGTGCGGATATGTTGTTTATCACGGCTGGCATGGGCGGTGGTACAGGCACAGGTGCTGCGCCAGTCGTGGCCGAAGTTGCCAAAGAACTCGGAATTTTAACCGTAGCGGTTGTGACCAAGCCGTTCCCGTTTGAAGGCGGGAAACGCATGCAGATTGCAGACACGGGAATTGAAGAGCTTAGTAAGCATGTTGACTCATTAATAACGATACCTAACGAAAAATTATTAACCGTATTAGGTAAAGACACAAATTTACTTGAAGCATTTAAATCTGCAAATGATGTGTTGCATGGTGCGGTGCAGGGTATTGCAGAATTGATAACTTGCCCAGGCTTAATCAATGTCGACTTTGCTGATGTACGAACTGTAATGTCAGAGATGGGGATGGCTATGATGGGTTCAGGAATGTCTGTAGGAACTGAACGTGCACGTGAAGCTGCTGAATCAGCAATTTCAAGTCCATTGCTTGAAGATATAAATATTTCAGGTGCTAAGGGTATTCTGGTAAATGTGACTGCAAGCAGTTGCCTGTCAATCGGTGAATTTGAAGAAGTGGGTAATCATATAAAAGGACTGGCTTCTGATGATGCGACCGTTGTTGTCGGCACGGTGATTGACGAATCTATGGCAGATAATCTACGAGTGACATTAGTGGCGACGGGTATTGGCGCTCCAAGTGTGGCTATACCCGCTAGACCAACCGTTAAGTTGGTTGAAACTCAGACTAAAATGGTAATTGAGGATCCAGCGGTCGCAGGGCTTGGAGATGATTTAGAAGCTCCAGTCGCGATACGCGCAGAGAATCGTACTAAAGCTGTAGCCAGTGAGAAAGAAGATGACTATGATCTGGATTACTTGGATATTCCAGCATTCTTGCGCAGGCAGGCCGACTAATAGGCTGATTAATAGCCGATTGATTGTCTGCTTAATGAGATGGTTTAAACGGAACCAAATAACGCTGCTGGGTTCATATATCTCAAGCGACGTAATTGTGGGATTTGTGTAATAATGTCGCGGTTTTTAAATGGTGTTTTCATGCGAGGCTAATGAAAATACCAATACATTGTGCTGGTACATCCACATAGGGATGTCCATTTGCTAACTGCGATCGAATAGGATTTACGGTCCGTGATAAAACAAAGAACGCTAAAAAATGTAATACGTGCCACTGGGGTGGGATTGCATACAGGAAAGAAGGTGTATTTAACCTTAAGGCCTGCTCCCGTTGAAAACGGTATCGTATTCAGGCGTATTGATCTTGATCCACCTGTCGAAATCAAAGCCAGTCCGGAAAATGTTGGAGACACCAGTCTCTCAACAACCTTAGTGTCTGGTGAAGTCCGCATCTCAACGGTTGAACATCTATTGTCAGCAATTGCAGGGCTTGGAATTGATAATGCCTATGTTGATGTGAGCGCCCCTGAAGTACCTATTATGGATGGCAGTGCAGGTCCTTTTGTGTTCTTGGTTCAGTCTGCAGGAATTATTGAGCAAAATGCCCCGAAGAAATTTATACGTATTACCAAAGCAGTTGAAATTAAAGAAAATGATAAGTGGGCACGGTTTGATCCTTTTGATGGTTTCAAAGTTGGTTTCACAATCGATTTTGATCATCCTGTTTTCAAAGCTGGACCACAAAAAGCAGAACTCGATTTTTCTACCACATCATTTGTTAAAGAAGTTTCACGTTCACGTACGTTTGGATTTATGCGCGATTTTGAAACACTGCGATCACAAAATCTTGCTTTAGGCGGAAGCCTGGATAACTCTATTGCAGTTGATGAGCACCGCATTCTTAATGAAGATGGTCTTCGTTACGAAGACGAATTTGTGAAACATAAAATTCTCGATGCAATTGGTGATTTGTATTTGCTAGGGCATAGCTTAATAGGCGCATTTAGCGGTCATAAGTCCGGTCATGCGCTAAACAATAAGTTGTTACGTAAACTTGTCTTGGTTACTGATGCCTGGGAAGAGGTGACCTTTGAAGATGATGCAGAAGATGTGCCTATTTTCTATAGTCGTCCGATCAGTGCCAGCTCATAATCAACTTTCTAGCTGAAACTCTATTAAGCTAAAAAACCATCTAATTTCGATCAAATTTGCCTCTTTCGCTTAGGCGTTGCATGGCTTTTTGAAGCTCTAAGTCCTTGATATCTTTGGCGCACTGTTTGATGTGATTTGCGCTCCCAATGGACAAATATTCGGCTTTCGTCGGATGATTTACGCCATTGATAACGTTACATATTTTAACCTTTATTTGATTCAAGTATTCCTTTACAGTAAGACTTAGTTCTTGATTCAGTTGCTTCAATATCTCACGTTGTTGGAATCGAATAATACTTGCCCTATTAGGATCGTCCGTAATGATCGTAAGGGTGCGATTTTCGATACTTGCAACCCAACAGTGACTGGCTAGGTCTTTAGGCAACTGCATTCTTATGCTCAAGGTGAGCCTGTGAAGCAGCTTTGCTTTTTTTTGCAGATCTACGCTGATGTAGGAAGAAAATTTTTGCATCAGATTGTTATATACATGGATTGTATTAATACATTAACAGGGACTTTACATAATAAGTATAAAGAATTTTAGATGAACATTATCATTTTCCCGCGTCCGCAAACAAATCATATCTATGCAAACCCATTGCGTGGATTCAATAAAATAAGTGTATTTTTGGGGTTAATCGCGCTTTCAGCCGTGTTGTTGGGCGGTGGTTATCTGTTGGGCATTTCATTTGGCCATAAAACTTTACTGAACGAATGGAAGGCGGATGTAAGTGCACAAAAAGAACGTTTACAAATTGCTAAGCGCGAAAGTGAAACTCACGTAGACGCACTAACCACTAAAGTGGGTCTAATACAGGCGCATGTAAACCGTATTGACGCGCTAGGCAATATGCTCGTCACTATGGCTGGTTTGGAAGCAGATGAATTTAGTTTTGACTCTGTGCCTGGTCTTGGCGGTCCGAATGCATCAGGTGATGGCGAAGCACACGTTGATATGGAGATTGATGCAGTGCTCGCAAGACTTAATACTGAAATTGATAATCGTGAATATCAATTACGAGTGCTTAACGATTTACTTATCGACGAGAAATTAGAACAAGAAACTCGTCCACAGGGCCGACCGGTTATTCATGGCTGGATCTCATCTTACTTCGGTAAACGCACCAGTCCATTTAGTGGCAAGACGGAGACACATAGAGGTGTTGATTTTGCTGGTAAAGCGGGTAACGATGTCGTAGCGGTTGCTGGTGGAGTGATAACTCACGCGAGCAAAAAAGGTGCCTATGGTTATCTTGTTGAGATTGATCATGGTAATGGCTATGTCACTCGTTATGGGCATAATCAGATGGTACACGTACAGGTAGGCGAAGCGATTAAGCGCGGCCAAGTGATAGCCAAACTTGGTAGCACAGGTCGTTCAACTGGTCCTCATGTGCATTTTGAGGTCATTAAGGACGGTGCTCGTATCGATCCCATGAAATTTATAGAGTAGGGCTGCGGCGTTAACTACTTTGTAGAATTCTTTCTAGCTAGTCTACTTTCTACTAGTCAACTTTGTTCTAGGCTAGTGTATAATCTCTAGCTTGCTCCTATATTAAACTTATATTCCATTTACCCAATAATTAGCATTGGTAGAGCCGGCTCGTATTGCTGTTTGTTTCGCAATCTAAAAAACAGGCATTTCTCTATAGTGTACGTTCAGTAATATTATTATTCATACCTCATAAATTATGTTTCAAAAGGTTACTAAAAAACTGTTTGGAAGTCGTAATCAACGACTGGTCAATCAATATGCTAAAGCAGTTAAGCAAATAAATGACTTAGAAGAGTCTTATAAAGCGCTGAGCGATGAGGCGCTGAAGAATAAAACTGCAGAATTTCGAGATAAACTTAGTAACGGGACAGTTTTAGAAGATCTTCTGTCCGATGCTTTTGCTACGGTTCGGGAAACCGCAAGTCGTGTATTAGAAATGCGCCATTTTGATGTGCAACTAATTGGTGGCATGGTGTTAAACGATGGAAATATAGCTGAAATGCGCACTGGTGAAGGTAAAACTTTGGTTGCTACCTTGCCAATTTATTTAAATGCGCTGACAGGCAAGGGTGCGCATGTAGTGACGGTTAACGATTATCTGGCGACACGTGATGCAGAGTGGATGGGGCAGATATACCGCTTTCTAGGTCTTAGTGTAGGCGTCGTTACGGGCGGCATGATGCACGAGGCGCGACAACAAGCTTATGCTGCAGATATCACTTACGGTACTAATAATGAGTTTGGTTTTGATTATCTGCGTGACAACATGGAATTTTCTATTGAGGGTTGTGTGCAGCGTGATTTGAATTTTGCAGTGGTGGATGAAGTCGATTCAATTTTAATTGATGAAGCGCGGACACCTTTGATTATTTCTGGGCCGAGTGGCGAAAATTCAGAAATGTATATTGCTATCAACAAACTAGTGCCAAAGTTGGTTGTACAACAAGAAGAAGAGGGTCCTGGAGATTACAGTGTTGATGAAAAGAGTCGACAAATATTTCTTACCGAAGAAGGTCATCAAAATATTGAGGATTTATTATCCAATCAGGGCTTACTGAGTGATGGTGAAACGCTTTACGACACTACAAATATCAATCTCTTACATCATGTAAATGCAGCATTGCGCGCACACGTGCTGTTTCAGAAGGATGTTGATTACATTGTCCAAGACGGCCAAGTCGTCATTGTAGATGAATTTACGGGTCGCACCATGCCAGGACGACGTTGGTCTGATGGCTTGCACCAAGCGGTTGAAGCTAAAGAAGGTGTGAAAATACAAAATGAAAATCAAACTCTAGCTTCGATCACCTTCCAAAATTATTTTCGTCTCTATAATAAGCTCTCTGGCATGACCGGTACTGCCGATACCGAAGCGTTTGAATTTCAGTCTATCTATGGTTTGGAAGTGGTGGTGATTCCAACGCATAGAGATATGGTTCGCAATGATATGGGTGATTTGGTTTACCTGACATTGAACGAAAAATATGACGCCATTATTACGGATATAAAAGATTGTGTGCAGCGTGGTCAACCTGTATTAGTGGGCACAACTTCAATTGAATCGTCCGAATTAATTTCAAATGTGTTGAAAAAATCGGATATCGAACATCAGGTGTTGAATGCTAAGCAGCACGAAAAAGAGTCACATATTATTACCCAGGCAGGAATGCCAGGTAAGGTGACCATTGCAACAAACATGGCAGGTCGAGGTACAGATATTGTATTAGGCGGCAGCTTAGATGCTGAATTACAACAATCTGAGAATGCAGATAAAGCTGATTCTGTTAAAGCAGAATGGCAAAAACGACATGAGGCGGTACTCAGTTCGGGTGGGCTACATATCATTGGCACCGAGCGGCATGAGTCTCGTCGCATTGATAATCAATTGCGCGGTCGTTCAGGTCGGCAAGGTGATTCGGGTTCAAGTCGTTTCTATCTTTCAATGGAAGATAATCTGATGCGTATATTTGCATCCGAAAAGGTCCGTGGTTTGATGCAAAAACTAGGGATGCAATCCGGTGAATCGATCGAGCACCCATGGGTATCTAAAGCGATTGAAAATGCGCAGCGTAAAGTAGAGGCACATAACTTTGATATTCGTAAAAATCTTCTTGAATACGATGATGTAGCAAATGATCAACGCAAAGTGGTTTATGAACAGCGACGTGACTTAATGTTAGAAGATGATATTTCAGAGAATCTAGCAGATATACGCGAAGATGTTGTTGATGTTGCAATTAGTGAGTACCTTCCAGCTGGAAGCATGGATGAGCAATGGGATATTGAGGGCTTGTCCAACGCATTTAAAAATGATTTTGGCCTTTCTTTTCCTATTCAACAATGGCTTGATGACGAAGATGCTGTAGCGGAAGAAGAAGTGCGTGAAAGAATGCATCAACGTGTCGCTAAATTATTCCAGGAAAAACAAGATCGTGTGGGTCCTGAAATAATGCGCAGACTTGAAAAAGACATGATGTTAAAAGTGCTGGATAATCGCTGGAAAGAACATCTTGCAGCAATGGATTATTTGCGCCAAGGCATAGGGTTACGCGGTTATGCGCAAAAGAATCCCAAGCAAGAATATAAACGTGAAGCTTTTGGTATGTTCCAAGAAATGTTGGAGCTAATTAAGCACGAGACAATTTCATTAATTTCCAGAGTAGAGCTCCCAACTTTGGAAGAAATTAAAGCTATGGAGGCCGCTCAGCAGGTGCCTGATAATGTTCAGTATCAACATGCACAGGCGGATGATATTTTGCACCCGGAACAACAGCAAGAAGCTTCTCCACAGTCAGAAGAGCAAATCAAACAAGAACCTTATAAACGTACCGATAAAAAATTAGGTCGCAATGACCCTTGTCATTGTGGATCAGGCAAAAAATTCAAACAATGCCACGGTAAGTTAACGTAAGAAACCATCTTCAAGACAGCCTGAAAAAAATATTTTGCTTACTTTCCTTGAGGCGAGTTACAGTTAGCTATGGCAATCTCACTACAAGCTCCAATAAATCTTCTGCCTGTTTCGGGGATCCGAATTGCTACAGCAGCTGCAGGAATTAAATATAAAGATCGAGATGATCTCGTACTGTTTGAATTGTCAGAGGGTTCAAGTACCGCAGTTGTGCTCACAAAAAATCAATTCTGTGCTGCGCCTGTTGAAATTACTCGAAAGCACTTAAAAGTATCAACGCCAAAATATTTGTTGATCAATTCAGGTAATGCAAATGCGGGTCTTGGTAAGCAGGGTATAGCTGATGCAGAACAAACATGCGCCACGCTTGCTTCAGAAGTTAATTGTGTCGATTCAGAAGTGCTACCGTTTTCAACTGGCGTAATTGGTGAGCTGTTACCCGTAGAGAAAATTACGAAATCACTACCAGTCCTATTAAAAGCATTAAATGGTGATGCATGGCTGAGTGCTGCTAAGGCCATTATGACTACAGATACTGTGACTAAAGGTTATTCCGAAAAAATTAATCTAGATGAGAATGAAATTTTAATTACGGGTATAGCAAAGGGGGCGGGTATGATTCGTCCTGATATGGCAACGATGCTTGCATATGTTGCTACAGATTTAAACATCAATAATGGGAGCTTGTGTGATCTTTTAGAACAAGCGGTTGATCAATCATTTCACTGTATTACAGTTGACGGCGACACCTCAACTAATGACTCTTGTGTGCTAGTTGCAACAGGTAAATCGAACTTGGGATTCAACGATCTGTCTAAGCAAGCTAAAGAAAAATTTGTTACTGCCTTAAATTCTATATTTTTAAAATTAGCGCAATCCATTATTCGAGATGGTGAAGGGATCACAAAATATATTTCGGTTAAGGTTGAGCAAGCAAAAAGTAAATCAATAGCACGTGAAATCGCATTCACCATTGCACATTCTCCACTGGTAAAAACAGCCGCGTTTGCTAGTGATCCAAATTGGGGCCGTATATTGGCTGCAGCAGGACGAGCAACTAAAGAGCCTATGCAAATTCGTAATATATCTTTATATATCAATGGTTTAAATGTTATCGACCATGGTGAATTGGCAGATGGTTATAGTGAAAAAAGTGGCCAGAAAGAAATGCAAAAAGACGAAATTCAATTTTGTTTGCAGCTGGATGAGGGTGGCTTTGGAGCCACTGTGTGGACTACTGATCTTTCGTATGACTATGTGAAGATCAATGCAGAATATCGGACTTAATATATAGGTCTTTTAATAGTGAACACTTTAACAGAGCAAAAGTGTCTTCATATCGTTATCGGAATCATACAAAACAATAAGCAAGAGGTTCTTGTTAGTAGGAGAAAGCCAGGTACTCATTTAGGAGGTTTTCTAGAATTTCCTGGCGGTAAGGTAGAAAAAAATGAAACTGCAATTAAGGCTTTGATAAGAGAGCTCGCTGAAGAATTAAATATCGATGTATCGAAGTTTGTCCGGCTGATTCAGATTCCATATTCCTACTCAGATAGGAAGGTGCTACTGGATGTTTATGTTGTAAACGAGTATTCAGGGAAAGTAGTGGCACATGAAGGACAAGAGGTTTTCTGGAAGCCGATTGCGTCACTGGATAGTGAAAAATTTCCCGCCGCTAACTATGGAATTATACGGGCTTTACAGTTGCCCAAAGTATTTCCAGTTACTCCTAACTATACTCAAGACTCTAGTAACTTCTTAAAAAAGTTTGAAGTAGTAGTGAGTAGACCGTCAACTCGTATCATTCAACTTCGTTCACATGAGTTGGAACTTCCAGAATATTCCCAGCTAGCAAAGCGATGTAACGAGCTATGCAAAAAACACGGGGTCGATTTAATTTTAAACACAAATTTAGAATACTTTACTGAATTACCAGCAACAGGATTACATTTAACGAGTGATAAATTACTAGATGCTAAAAAGAGGCCTCTCAGTACAGATTATTTAGTAGGAGCATCTTGTCATAATGCACATGAAATTGAGCATGCAAATTCACTTGGTTTGGATTATATAAATTTAGGCCCTGTTATTGAAAAACATACTTGTGAAAATAGTAAGGCTCTCGGGTGGAAAATGTTTTCAATACTTGCTAAGAAAAGTTTGATTCCTGTTTATGCGATTGGTGGTCTTGGTGTTGACGATGTAGAGGCAAGCGTATTGAGTGGTGGACAGGGAGTTGCTGCTATTAGGAATGTATGGGGTATAACTAACTAAAATGTACAACACGCAAGTTTGAAATCAATGCTAACTCCAGTTTGCTTAGGAGTGGTATTGGGATCATTTTGTAATAAAAAGCGAATCGAAAAACGGTGTTTGCCAGCGCTACATTCAGGGAAAAAATTATGTTTTTTGGCGATAGCAATACGTATTAGTTGATTAGGTGAATTTGGGTCTAGGTTTTGATCATAGAAGCCATTGGCAGCAGATTTATTGACATATTGAGTGCTTTCTCTGATTAAGCGAAGTGCCTGGTAAACGCTTTGTTGCACAATCTCAAACGGTTCAATCCATTCTAATAACACTTTGCTGCGCTGATTAAAGGACAAAGATAGCCAGTGATGATATTCAGGTAAATCAAAATCACAAGTCCCGCCAGGGATAACAGCACGTTGCCGAATACTATTTAAGAAATCATTTTCTTTAAGGTGATGACCAATTTGGCCACGTATAGTATGTAAGTGATCAAATGTATTTTTATGTATCGATAAAATTTCAGTTAGTTTGCTAGTATTCAGCTTAGGTTTATTTGAAAGTTGCTCTAGTGTATCGATCTGTCGCTTTAATTCTTTTAATAGCTCTTGTTTAAGATCCCCGCGGGATACTAAGCTCAGTATTTCTATTAATGTTAGAAGCGCAGCATGTGAGTCAGAGCTACTTTCTTGCTTAGCAAAAAAATTAAAGCGGCGAGTTAATTCTTCGTAGCGTAAAAATGTTCGCATACGCTCATTAAGCGGTTGCTCATAACATATTTCATTTGTATCAGTAGCAATGTTCATAATTTGTTATGGGGTATGCTAAGTTCGGTATATTTTTTATGTAGTAAAGCGATTTTTTCTTTTACAAGTGAAATACTTTCGCTATTTTCAATAATATCATCTGCTAGCGATAAACGACTATCTCGATCTATTTGTGTTGCAATAATATTTTTAACATGAAGTTCGCTGCACTGGTCTCTTTTCGTTACACGTAAAATTTGTTCTTCAATAGTGCAATCTACGACTAAAATGCGGTCAAGAATATCTGTTCGTTTGGTTTCAAGTAATAATGGAATAACGACAATGCAGTAGTTAGCTTTAATTTCGCTAAGCTGCTTGCTAATGTCATCATACACTAATGGATGGAGAATATTTTCTAGCGTGGTACGAATGTCTGGATCAGAAAAAATTGCCTTTCTTAATTTTACGCGTAACAGCTGTTTATTTTCGTCTAAATAATCTGCCCCGAGTTGCTGAGAAATTAGCTCGATTACCGGGGTGGTTTGAGAGAGCTCTCTTGCGATGATGTCTGCATCAATGATTGGAATAGTATATAGATCATGGAAAAGATCAGAAACGAGGCTTTTGCCGCATCCAATTCCGCCTGTTAGGCCTATCACCAACATAGTCGTTATGGATATTAATTATTAAGTTTAATTCAAATATAGGGCTATTAGTTGGTTACCGTACAACATTGCAATCCATCCTGCTACTGCTAGGTAGGGGCCGAATGGAATGGGTTGGCTGCGTTCTTGTAGCTTTGTCACGATCATAAAAATACCAATAACAGCACCTACCGCTGAGGATAGCAGGATAATTAAAGGTAGAGTCTGCCAACCTAGCCATGCACCTAGCGCAGCAAGTAATTTAAAGTCACCATAACCCATGCCTTCTTTACCAGTAATTAGCTTAAATAAGTGGAATACTAACCATAATGCGAGATAACCAAAAATGGCTCCGAGTACACTTGAGTTTAAATCTGTATAGGTTGAAAAAAGATTAAAAATAATACCTAGCCATAAAAACGGGAAGGTTAAATTGTCGGGTAGCAATTGAGTTTTTATATCTATGCCACTAAGTGCGATCAAAAACCAAGTAAATATAACTCCTCCAAGTGCTTGCGGACTAAAGCCAAACTTCCAAACAATAATCGTTGTGAAGATTGCTGTTAGTAATTCAACAAATGGATACTGAGGTGAAATTTTAATCCCACAATTACTGCATTTCCCTTTCAGAAATAAGTAACTAATGACCGGGATATTTTCAATCGCTTTGACTTGATGGTCACAAGCTGGGCAATGTGATCTAGGAACACTGAGGTTGTATTTTGAGAGTGCAGGAGATTCAGTATCAGGTGAGAGCAATTCTTGGCACTCGCTCTTCCATTGTCGCTCCATCATCACCGGTATACGATGAATTACAACGTTTAGAAAGCTACCAATAAAAGCGCCAATGATGAAGCTGTAACTCAGTAACATCGCTGAGTTATTAGCAATAAAACTCAGGATCGAATTATCTAGAAAATTCAATATTATTAGCTATCAGATGGAAGTAGAAATACTTTTATTTAAACTACAGCGCCAAGTTTGAATATTGGTAAGTACATAGCAATTACTAATCCACCGACTACAACACCTAAAATGGCCATAATAAGAGGTTCCAATAAGCTGCTGAGGCCGTCTACTAAATTGTCTACTTCAGCCTCATAGAAATCGGCTACTTTACCTAGCATTTCATCTAATGAGCCTGATTCCTCACCAATGGCAACCATCTGTACAACCATATTTGGAAATAAGTTGGTTGAGCGCATGCTCTGTTGTAACTGAGTACCGGTAGAGACTTCATCTTTCATTCGCAATGTAGCTTCTTCAAAAACTGAATTTCCTGTGGCGCCTGCTACCGATTGCATGGCCTCTACAAGTGGAACACCTGCAGCAAACATAGTTGCTAATGTTCTGGCAAATCTTGCAATGGCAGACTTTTCTAAAATCGAACCTATTACAGGAATTTTGAGTGATGCTTTATCAAGTCCACGTCGTAAAGCAAGTGATTTTCTTTTTGCGGTGACAAACCCAAATATTGCTGCGCCAATGATTAAGAGTACTAACCACCACCATTTTTGTAGGAATACAGATAGGTTGATAACCATTTGAGTAAATGCAGGCAAGTCAGCGCCGAACCCTTGGAACAATTCTTGGAATTGCGGGACAACAAATAGCAAAAGAATGCCGGATACGATAAAAGCCACTACAAGTACTGCAGTTGGATAAAAGAGTGCTTTTTTGACCTTACCTTTTAGTTCTTCAGTTTTCTCTTTGTACATTGCTATTTTATCAAGCAGTGTTTCTAACGCGCCAGATTGTTCTCCTGCATCTACCAGGTTGCAAAATAGGTCATCAAAATACTTCGGGTGTTTTTCTAAGGCATGCGCTAATGCAGTACCAGATTCTACGTCAGCTTTAACACTCATGATAAGTTCTTGCATAGCGGGCTTTTCATGGCCGCGACCAATAATTTCAAAAGCTTGAACAAGTGGCACTCCTGCCGCCATCATTGTTGCTAGTTGCCTTGCGAATATAGCTATATCTTTCGGGACAATTTTTTTGCCGCCACCGAATAAAGGTTTAGGTTTTTTCTTAACTTTTAGAGGATTAATTCCTTGTCGGCGCAAGTCTGCTTTCAGTAGAATTTCATTTGAAGCTTGTGCTTCCCCTTTTACGCGTGTGCCTTTACGGTCTACGCCTTCCCATACAAAAATAACTGCATTAGGGCTCGTTGCGGTTGCGGTTGCCATTGCGTTAATCCTTTGTCACACGGTTTAGTTCTTCCAGGCTTAACATTCCTGTGCGAACTTTTTCTAATCCTGAAAGGCGTAAATCTGGATAGCCTTCTTTCTTGGCTTGTTCGGCCAGCTGTATGGCATTGCCATTTTCCATAATCATAGTCCCCATTTCTTCTGATATCGCTAAAACCTGGTAAATACCTGTGCGTCCTTTATAGCCAGTATTGTTGCATTGATCGCAACCTGCAGCTTTGTAAATTTTCAATTCATCAATTTCTGTCTCTAGAAAACCTTCTTCAATGAGTGCTTCTTTTGGTACATCATCGATGACTTTGCATGGTTCGCAAAGTCGGCGTGCAAGGCGTTGTGCGATAATTAAACTTACAGCTGATGCTATGTTATATGGGGGTACACCCATATTAGCTAATCGAGTTAGTGTCTGTGGGGCATCATTAGTATGCAAGGTGGATAAGACCAGATGACCTGTTTGAGCTGCTTTAACGGCTATTTCGGCTGTTTCTAGATCTCGAATCTCGCCTACCATGATGATGTCTGGATCTTGTCGCAGAAAGGCGCGTAGGGCTGAGGCGAAGGTCAAGCCTACTTTAGGGTTAACGTTTACCTGGTTGACTCCAGGCATGTTGATTTCAGCTGGATCTTCAGCAGTAGAAATATTGCGATCTGCTGTGTTTAGAATATTCAGACCCGTATAAAGAGACACAGTTTTTCCGCTACCCGTTGGGCCCGTTACTAAGATCAATCCATATGGCTTAGATAATGCATTAAGGTAAAGTTGTTTTTGGTGTTCTTCATATCCAAGTGCATCAATACCAAGTTGTGCGCTAGTAGGATCTAAAATACGCAGTACAATTTTTTCGCCAAATAATGTTGGGCATGTATTGACACGAAAATCGATAGAACGTTTTTTAGAAAGTTGCATCTTAATGCGCCCATCTTGCGGGATGCGGCGTTCAGATATATCTAAACGTGACATAACTTTTATTCGCGCAGATATTCTTGGTGCAAGATTTTGTGGAGGGTTCGCAATTTCCTCAAGTACACCATCAATTCTAAAACGCACACGGTATACTTTTTCATATGGTTCAAAATGGACATCTGATGCCTTTTTGTTGATTGCATCGAGTAAGCATTTATTTACAAAGCGTACAATTGGTGTGTCATCTATATCAGAATCACCACCATCTTCTAAATCATCATCACCATGCGATACATCAAGATTATCTAGGTCATCATCTAGCAAGCCATCCATGTCGAGTGATTTGTCGCCCAGTTCAAGAGCTTTATCTATAATCTTTTCAAGCTTATCTTCTTCTACCAGAACAGCTTCAGTAGTGATGCCTGTGTTAAACTTGAATTCATCTAATGCGGCTAAATTCATCGGGTCTGAAATTGCTACAAATAAGCGGTTACCGCGCTTTTGAATGGGTAAAGCATGGTGTTGGCGAATTAATTTTTCTGGGACTAAGTTGCTTGGCAATGATTCCAGGTCAACAGAATTAATATTTAAGAGCGGAATGCCAAATTCATTCGAAGCAGAGTGAGCAAGGTCACTTGCATCAATTATTTCATTTTTGACTAAATAGGTTGTTAAAGCTACGCCGTTATCGTGAGCTTCTTTTTGAGCATTTGCAGCATCTTGTTCGCTTACGAATCCGTCATTAATAAGTCTACGAGATAATCCACTTATTCTTATTGTAGATGCAGCTGTTGCCATTTATGATTCCAATACTAAAATTATAATATTAACAGATAGTTATAGTAATTTTTAGTGAGACGTAAAAGTTTAAACTAATTATTTGATTCAATACTGAGATCTGAAATTTCTGAATTAAGTATTTAAAATGCACAGTTCCAAATTAGATGGAAATCAAGCACATAGAGATAATCCTTCAATCTTGTTTGTAAGGGAACCAGGTTTTGCCTGCCGGTAGCGATAATCCGACAGTTGGCCAGTAAGTAACTATCTGAAAGTACAAGACTATTTTACAATTCACAACACTATATTATGAAAATGTTTAAGCATGTGGATCAAAGGTAACTGAAAATGAAAGGTGTAGTTTTAGCAGGCGGAAAGGGTACGAGGCTATTCCCTCTCACAAAGGTAACCAATAAGCATTTGTTGCCAGTTGGGAAAGAGCCAATGATTTTTCATCCAATTCGGCAAATGGTTTGTGCGGGTATCACTGAGATTTTAGTAGTAACCAGTACCGATCATATGGGTGATATCGTGAGGTGTCTAGGTAGTGGAGAAGAATTTGGTTGTGAGATTACATATAGAGTACAAAAAAATGCAGGTGGTATTGCAGACGCTCTATCGTTATCAAAGTCTTTTGCAGGCCATGAAAAATTATGTGTAATGCTGGGCGATAATATATTTAAGGAAAAAATAATTCCTTTTGTAAATTCATTTACTTGTCAGAAAACTGGGGCTAGAGTTTTAATTAAAAAAGTTGATGACCCCTCAAGGTTTGGTATTGCTGCTCTTGACGAACGCCAAATTATAGAAATCGAAGAAAAACCTAAAACTCCTAAATCTCCTTATGCAGTTGTTGGCTTGTATTTTTTTGATAGCAAGGTGTTTGATTATATAAGTGAGATATCTCCATCTAAAAACGGAGAGCTTGAAATTACTTCGGTAAATAATAAGTATATTGAGCAAGGAGAATTAGAATTTGATATTTATGAAGGTGAATGGACCGATGCAGGTACATTTGAATCGCTGCATGAAGCTAATCGGCTCTTACTTTAGTATAAATACACTATCTATATGACTTATAAGCCTAACAATATGTTGGTAACTGGCGGCATGGGATTCATCGGTTCCCACTTTATTAAACATACGTCTTTAAATGAGCTTGCAACAAAAATTATTAACCTTGATAAATTAACATATGCATCATCGCAACAAAACGTTTCACGTTTGAATTCTATTCCTGGTTACACTTTTGTTAAAGGTGATATCTGTGATTCAGAGCTTGTTTCGTCTATTTTTGAAAAGTATTCAATAGACACTGTTGTTCATTTTGCAGCGGAAAGTCATGTGGACAATTCGATCGTTTCTCCTGATGAATTTATAAACTCTAATATAGTAGGAACATATGTACTATTGGATGTTGCTAGAAAAAAGTGGTGTAGAAATGGTCTAGTTGATAATAATGTACGCTTTCACCATGTTTCAACTGATGAGGTATATGGAAGTATTGGGGTAGATCAGCAGCCCGTAAATGAAACTGCTGTTTATAATCCAAGTTCTCCTTATTCATCGTCTAAGGCAAGTTCAGACCATCTCGTTTTTGCGTATCACAAAACTTATGGTCTCCCAATAACAATGAGCCATTGCAGTAACAATTATGGTTCATATCAACATCTTGAAAAGTTTATTCCTGTGATCGTTAAAGCATGCGTTGATAATGCACCTATTCCTGTGTACGGGGATGGAAGTAATGTTCGTGATTGGATAAACGTTACAGATCATTGTGAAGCTATTGCGGCAATTATAGAAAGTGGGAAAGTGGGTGAAAAATATAATGTTCCAGGTAATTTAGAAATATCAAATATAGAGCTAGCAAAATTAATTTGCAAAATACTTGACGATATTCGACCTACAAAAAAACCATATGCATCTTTGTTAACATTTGTTAACGATCGTTTAGGCCATGATTGGCGTTACTCTATAGATGGCACAAAAATAAAAAATAAATGTGACTGGTACCCTAAAACTGAATTTAAATTCGGAATCAAAGAAACCGTGAAGTGGTATTTGTCACAACAGTTCAATTAAGCTGAAGTAGCTAAATCATAAGGTTTTATATTGTTGTGACTAAAGAACAAGAATTTATCGTTTTCGGTGCGCCGGATATTAGAGATGAAGAAATTCCAGAAGTTGTGCAAACACTACGAAGTGGCTGGATTGGAACTGGGCCTAAAGTTTCTAGATTTGAGCAGGATTTTTCTAAATATAAAAATGTATCTCCGGGAAATACGCTTGCACTAAATTCATGCACTTCAGCATTACATTTAGCATTAATCTCGGCAGGTGTAAAAAGTGGTGACGAGGTTATTACTACTGCAACTACTTTTTGTGCAACTGTAAATGCAATAATACATTCTGGTGCGACGCCAGTTTTAGTTGATATTGATCCGGAAACATTAAATATTGATGTCAATAAAATTGAAACAGTTATAACGAAAAATACAAAAGTTATTCTTCCAGTGCATTTAACGGGATTGCCTTGTGATATGGGCGCTATCGTTGAAATTGCAAACAAAAATAATTTAATTATTATTGAAGATTGTGCACATGCAATTGAGAGTGAATATAAGGGTAAAAAAATAGGGACCATAGGGGATTACGGTTGTTTCAGTTTTTATTCTACTAAAAACGTAGTAACTGCTGAAGGTGGGATGATGATCGCTAAAGATAAAAAAATGATTAATGCATCACGTAAATTATCTTTGCAGGGGATGGATCATGATGCTTGGAATAGATTTGGTAGCGACGGCTATAAGCATTATTCAATCTATGATGCGGGTTTTAAATACAATATGACAGATATAAGCGCATCTCTTGGAATACATCAATTGGCAAGAGTAGAAGAGATGTGGGCGCGTCGCCAATCAATTTGTGAGTTCTATATCGAGGCTCTTTCTGATTTGCCCGTTATTTTGCCTTTCGTTTCTAAGAGTGAAGTTAAGCATGCTCATCATTTGTTTGTAATTCAGATAAACGAACAGTCATCGAAAATTTCTAGAGATTCGTTTATTGAAGGTATGAAAAATGCAGGAATTGGAACAGGAGTTCATTATAAAAGTATAGCTAGTTACCAATTTTATATTAATAAATTAGGCTTAAATCCTATAGACTTTCCACATTCCATAAAAAATGGAGATCAGACTGTTAGCCTGCCATTGTCTGGTGCGCTTACTGACTGTCAAGTTGAGAGAATCGTTAATTCTATAATCCATTTATATTCGAGATAAATGATTTCAATCTTGCGAGCTTAGTGCTTTCGTCTATATTTGCACATAGAGACATACTTAAATCCCTATAGAAAATTATTTTGTAATAAGTATGAGTAGTAATGTAATAAAAAAGATAGCCATGATTATATTGCTATTTATTGCAATATTATTTTTGGGAAAAGTTGGGATAGATAATTATATAGACATCAAGAATGAGGTTGCATTTTTAAACAAAACGCATTTATTTTTGTCGTTAGTATTTTGCTTATTGATGCTGTTATCAAAAGCATTATTCCATTTGATGCTGGTTTCAGATTTTGTGAGCATAGAAAAACGGTACAATTTAATATTAAGTTCATATGCACAGTCACAAATAATTCGATACTTACCGGGGAAGGTGTTGGGGATAATATTTCAAGGTGAGAAGTTAGACACGATTGTTTCTAGAAAAGTGGTTTGGGTGGTGAATGTATGGCAAATGCTTGTTACAAATATAAATGGTATAGGGGTCATTATATTTATCATTTTATATTTTCACTATGATTTGAAGTTTCTTGCGGTGCTCGCCTTAGCTACCTGTATAGTTGTCTTTATTTTATTTAGATTTAATTTTTTAAATCAACTTGTTTGCTTTGTAAATAAAATAAAATATATAAATTTATCTAATATGGTATTTATAGATAGATCATCTATCTCTGTATCACTATTTAAAACATTACTGTTGCAATTGGATTGGGTTTTTTATTTTATATTTTGGTATTTCTTGTTACCTGTAGATATTTCAATTTCGGATTCTTTGATTCTAGGATCAGTATATGCAAGCGCAGCTTTGGTGGGTTTGCTTGTTCTGGTTGTACCAAGTGGTTGGTTTGTACGCGAAGCTAGTTTTATTTGGTTTGGCCTCACCTTGGGTTATTCGGAAGAATTGCTATTTCTTCTAAGCATTTTAGCTAGATTGGCGACTATTCTAGGAGATATCGTAAGTGCACTATTGCTCGGTTTAATGGCTAAATTAATAGATGTAAGGAAATAACAGGATGGAGAAAAATCAAAAAGAGTTTTGGGATGCGCTAGGGAAAAATGATCCTGATGCTGCTGTGATAGATCCTTATGATAAAAAAGGCCATAAGAATCAATATATAGTTGATATTAGGAACCGTGTAATTTGCGAACAAGTTAAATCAATTGGCAAGGATAATCTTGTTTTAGACTTTGGCTGTGGTTCAGGGTTAACTACAGAATATTTGTTTTTAAGGAATGTCAAGGTTGTTGGGTTAGATATATCCTTTAGACTTTTGTCAAAAGCTATTTCAAGAATTAATAATAAAAAACTTGCAGTGCTGCAATACGATGGTGCGCATGTGCCAATTAAAGAACATGTTTTTGATTCTATAGTTACTTACGTGGTGCTAAATCACCTTACAAGTAAAGAACAGCTTGTTAGTATTTTGCGTGAGCTAAATCGAGTATTAAAAGATAACGGTACTGTCTTTGCTATCGAACAAACTAGGAGAAAAGTTAAGATAAATAAGGATAAAAGTAAAAAGCAATTAACAATTGAAGAATTTAATGAAATATTTAGAGCATCAGGATTTAGCGTTATAAGAAAAAGAATATTACGGTATGGGCATTTTCCGTTTATATATTTAATTAGGTTAGGCCTTATAAAGAAGAGCTGGTATAAGCATATAGCGTCGCTTGAATCACAAATCGGGAAAATATATAAAATTCCTTTATTTGATTATGCTGATACTCTTTTTGTTTTAAAAAAACAAAATAAAATGAAAAGTGCATCATGAAAGAAAAAAAGTATGCAGATATCATTATAGTTGGTGGTGGGCCAGCAGGATTAGCTACGGCATATTGTTTGCAAAAACTAAATATAGATTGCCTTGTAGTTGAAAAAAATAAAGTTGGCAATTCTTGGGGCAATATGCCTAAGTATTGGAGAGTAGTTAGCCCTCAATGGACAAATATGCTCCCAGGTTCGGGTTTTCCTTATTCTTCGCCATTTTCAAAGCCCTGGGTTAATTCATATAGAGAATACTTGCTCCAGTATTCTAAAATTAACTCAATTAAGGTACATGAAGAGATCAATATATATAATGTCTTGCAAATAGATAATTGCAAAAAATTTAAACTTACGTCTGATGATCTAGATTTTGAATGTAAGATAATAGTTTCAGCTACTGGATATTATTCAAATCCATATATTCCTAGTCTTCCTAGAGGTGACGATGACTCAATAAGGTCATTTCATGTATCAGAATACTTCAGTCCAGAACGACTTAAGAAACTATTTCCACACTGTACCAAGATCCTTATCGTTGGACGTAGAGTGTCAGCTGGACAATTACTCACGGATCTTAGTAAACACGATTTTTCATTGTCAATTTCTGCAAGAGGATCGGTGTCTCCTCGTGACGGATCTTTTAAAGGTAAAATTAAGGATTTTATTTATTTCCCGTATGAAGAACTAAAAGTTAAATTAAATCCAAATATTTATGCTGATTCTTTTCCGCATATGGATGGTGGGAAAACTGAAGAGTTGTTAAAAGAAAAAATAGTTACAGTGCATTCAAATATAGTAGGTATACGTGATAGGCATGTGGTCTTTGAGGATGGAGCAAGTGATAAATTTGATCTCATAATTTATGCTACAGGTTATAAACCATCTCTTGCGTATTTGAAAGACATTGTTAGATTTGAAGATGATGGTGATATGCCTATTATAAAGGATATGCATTGCAGTGATATTGAGAATATATTCTTCATTGGGTTAGATCAAATATATAATTTTAGAAGCAGATACTTAAGAGGTATTAGGAAAGATGCTGTTGTTCTCGCAAATGACATAAATGTAGCATTACGCAAAATTAAATAAATATAATCTCAATATACAAATAAGCATGACTGTAAGACAACCAAATATACCTTTTAGATTTAGAGTGCCAGGTGTAGTTCAGCCTAAATGGTCTTTTTCAGATTTGCACCGTTCTTGTTTTATAGATGAGTATGAGAGCAGTTTAAATAAAGAAATATGCAGACAATATGGTGTTAAATACTGTTTATTATTAAATGATGCAAGAAGTGGAATTTATTTTCTTGCAAAGAATTTTGGCTTGCAGGGGGAGTGGATTACTACATCATTCATGTATCAGCCACTATCAGAAATAATCAGAAATTTCTGCAGCGGCTTTGCGCTAGCTGATATTAATAAGAATTTTACTATAAATATAGAATCTACAAGGTCACTTATTGGCAGTAATACTGAAGTATTATTAGTAAACCATTTTTATGGGAAGTGCTCTGAAGTTAAAGCACTAAGATTATTAGCAGATGAGCATAAATTATTTTTAATCGAAAATTGTGTGCATGTGCCTGGAAATACAATTGTTGATAATAAACCTATTGGGTCATGGGGGGATGCAGCTATTGTTAGCTTTAAGGCAGATAAAGCTTTCGGTGGTATTGGAGGGGGCGCATTGATTACAAACAGGGAAGATGTATTTAATTCCATCAAAGAACATGTTAATAGGGAAAAGAAATATTTGCATACCCTAAAATATATTATATCTAATACGGTTGCATATAAATTAAGACCATGCACTGCAGTACTAATTCGGTTATATAATAATATTCAAAATCTTTCAAATGAAGTTGTACCTGAATGTAATGACCATATAATTAACGAGAGTCTATATAAATATAGCATAGGGTCTGCACAAGCTAAGGTAGCGCTGTTGTTATCTAATAAATTAGGTCACCTGAAAAATAATCAAATCGAGAAAGGTCGATGCTTATCTAAATTAATTAATGATGTAGAAGGTATTAGCTGCCCAGAAGATGTGGCAAAAGCTCCTCATACCTATACATATTTTCCTATTGTATTAAATTCTATTGATAGGATGGTGTTTGCAAATAAGCTATCTAAAAATGGTATTGAAACAAAATGGCGGTACCATGCACTACATTCTTTGCCGTTTAAAGATGTGAGATGGCATGATGTGAGCTGTACGAATCACGTTTTAAATCAAAATATATTACTACCGCTAGGAATTGAGACAAAACTTAAACATTTAAAGTACATTGCAAAGTGTGTTAGCGAGGCTATGCGTCAATAAAGGCTATGTGCTTCATTTATTAAATGGAGCATCCATATCATCTGAGGTTAATTATGTCTAAAAATATTCAATTTATAATTGTTATTCTTCTGCTTGTGGCTATCTCACTGTTTGGTTGTAATCAAAATGATCGTGCCTCATTGGAGACTAATTTAGATGAGCATCCACAAAAAGAGCTTGTGGATATCGTGCAGCTTCTAGAAGGTTATTGGAATAGCGGTCAAATAGAAGCCATGAAACCCTACTATGCAGTAGAAATTGTGCAAATGCCTCCAAACCAACCTCCTGTTATTGGTCGTTCGAAACTATTTAAGAGGTGGCAGTTATATCAACAGAACTTTATAGATTTGTGGGAGCCGTATGTAGAATCCGTATATGTTTCGGGTGATCTAGCAGTTGTTCGCGGTGGATTTGTGCAACGCAGCGCACCTAAAAAGGGAGGCTATGGTGTATTGATGGAGGCAAAGTCAATACAAGTGTTCGAGCGGAATCTAGAGGGGAATTGGCAGATGACACTAGATATATGGAATACATCTGCACCAAAAAAATCGTTCACCGAATCTGATAAATTAATGAGTTACCTAATGTCTGATGAAATGTTTGAGTAAGCCTTAAGTTACCTATATTAATGTACTTATCGATATTTAGAAATAAATTTATTTGCAACATGTATTGAAGAAGTAGCCATTTTAAACATGGAGCTGTGTAGAAGTGATAGATTGTGCTCAATTGTTATATTTGAACTAGTGGTGCCTCCCCATTTCTCTTTATATTTAACTAAATTTAGTTGATTATTTGGCGAGCACATTAAATTGAAAGATTTTGCATTATTGTTTTTCGCCCACATAATTGCATCGTATATTAACAAGTCATTAGGAAGTGATTTTCTAAAACTGTAATTGATTGCGCCATGTAAGTAATTTGCAACATCATTGCTAAGAGCAACAATTAAAAATGCAATAATTTCACCTTTATTCTTAATGCAAGTGATGCGTATTTCTTTGTTGTTTTTTGATGCAATTATAATTGACTTAAAATATTTTTCGTTATATCTAAGTGAGCCATCATTCTTTCTAATAGTGTTCTCGTACAATTTATAAATACTGGTGCAATGTTGAGGATCTATTACTTCATTAACATCTTCATTTTCGCGAGTGGCCTTTTTTATATCTCTTCGACAGTGCTTTGAGAGACAGTCAAATGTCCAACTGCCTAATTCAGGGATATAAGTTTCTGGGCAAGAAAGGTGCGACTCAGTAGAGATTGAAGTGGGAGAGCATATCCCTGAAGGAATGCGTAGAATATGGATTAGCCCGGGTGGTAAAAGAGCTTTTAAGGAATTAAATATATCATCATCTATTGTACTCCCTGTAATTGTCCCTCCTACTGGGAACCCTAAATAACCGATTTTAAAAATAGCTTTCGTAAATATTGTGATTGAAAAACCACTATTATGAGCTTCATCCCATATATATAGTCTTAGCATTAAATCCTTTTTCCAAAATCGAATGCCATTGGCTGTTATGAAAAAAGGATTTATTTAGAGAACATTTTTTGTCCCAAAAATCAGGAGGTTGCTTAAATAGAAGCATAAATTATTTTATGTTTTTTATATCGTTATAAAGCTGTTGTGCAATAGATTGAATATTGAATATTGATTTTGCAAGTTGAATGTCATTATTAAAGCTTTTCGGCGAAATTTGGATTGCTAGTTTAATTGCTGAAGAAATAGAGTCAGCAGAAATTGATGTACATAATAATCCAAGATTATTTTCTTCTAAAATCTCAGGAATGTCTCCAGCAGGGGTAGCTATTACAGGTTTATCAAGCTGTAGAGCATCAGATAAGATCACTGGGATGCTTTCCACGCGAGACGGTATAACTAAATAATCAGTCCAGGATATAAGTTTCGCTGCATTTTCTTTGTTCTGGTACCCAAGAATTTCTACAGGTCGATTGTTATCGATTAAAGTGGCGCATCGCTCATGTACTAATGATTCCATAGGCCCGCCTCCAGCAATAATTACTTTATTTATGCTTTTCAGTCTGTCGCTGATAATAAATGCAGCGCATCTAGTAGTAGGTCAATACCTTTGTTATGGTGCCAACGCCCTAAAAATGCAAATCTTGTGCCCGAATGTTCTTCATTCTTAGGTGGTATTTTGGGTAATACTCTAGTGCTTGGGAGAAATGTGCAATTCCTGTTGGTGATATTTGTAACGTCTTTTTTAAGAATATATCCATCGGCATAAATGTATTTAGCATTGCTAAGAATTTTATTTAATAAAAGCCTACCGAATATATTATTTTGGAATGACCAAATATCACTACCAAGTGCCCAGCATGAATATGACATGCCGCTATTTTGGAATGCTTTAAGAGCCCAAAACCCGCTCGGCAGCACCCACAATGCAAGTATATGGTCAACAGATTTGCGTTTTAATAATTTATTTAGTGCGCGCGATCCTGATCGAAGCGTTCTGACTATATGGAGCCAATGTGTTGGGTAGTAAAGTTTTAGTAACGATAAAGGAAGTTTCGGCACCTTAAATCGAAAAACATCTACATCATTTGTGTTTTCTTCGTTTTTTGAAATGCCAGGAGTTAGAACACTTACCTTTGTATGTTTACTTAATTCCATAGCAAAATCATATACAAATGAGCCGGCTGCAGCAGATCCTTCACCAATAGTTGGGTATGAGCTACTTATTAGAAGAATATGATTTACTTTTTTCTGCAAATTAACAAATACCCATATGGCATAAATGAGTTATCACTGAAGATTCTACCCAATAGTGATCCTACTATATTAATAAATAATACTAAGAAGGAAATGATTGGAATCATAATAATGAATAATTTCGTATAGCTGATTAGTTTCAAACTGATTTTGGCCAAACCAATATTTGTTAGCAAGGAAAATGTTTCTGAAATATTTCCTTGAGAATAAGCGGACTCAATTTCGAAGCCATGATTTATTAATAGTTGTGTTAGACCAAATATTGTCCAGCGGTGAAAGTCATAAGGTGCATCGTGAATCGGATACATGAATGGAACTTGTAAACATAGTGCGCCATTTGGCTTAAGTACTCTTTGAATTTCCTTAATGCATTTATCTGGGGTGTGCAGATGTTCTAATACATCGAGTAATGCAACATTATCAATAATAGAGTCAGCAATCGAAAGATTGTGTGCATCTCCGTAAATTGTTGGGGTGGTATGATACATTTCGTCTGCGGTAGTTGGATAATCTATACCAATATATTGACTGTCCTCATTGAGTAATTTTTCTAAATAATTGTCTGCGCATCCAATATCTAAAACCTTTCCACATAAAAAAGGTTTAATTCTCTCGAGCGTAAAATTTTGTTCTTTAAATACAAACCATTGAGGATGTAATGGTGTGGATGATATATGCTTGGCAATTCTTCGAATAAAACTATGCTTCACAATAAATAAAAATTTGTACGAGTAGTTTAAGGGTTGGTATCAACTTTAGAATATAACAGTGTAGTTATTTGTTCAGAAACTAGGCCAATAAGAAAAATTAGTATAGACGATATAAGTAGCAAGGCACTCATATTGGTGAATCTGTCCATTGTTATGAAAGTATACATGTAATAAAAAAAACCGATTAGAAATAATAAAAAACTGATTGGCGTGAAAATTTTAAGAGGTGAATAAAGAGTTCCTATTTTAAATATTATAATTAAAAATCGTATGCCATCTTTAAATATTCGTAAATGGCTTGTTCCAACTCTTTTTTCAGCATCGATTGGGATATATGTAACTGGGTAACCGTTCCTAAAAAAACTCATAGTTATAGTCGTTGGATAAGAGAATCCATTTGGCAATAAATATAAAAAGCTTTTAAATCTTTTTGCGTTAACGATTCTAAAACCAGATGTTAGGTCTCTAATTTTTTTGCCTACAATTACACTGGCAATATAATTAAAAATTTGATTGCCTAACCATCTTCGCTTGCCAGCTTGGGACTTGTGCGACCTCGCGCCAACTACCATATCATAACCTTCTTCTTTCTTGGCAATTAGTCTTAAAATGTCTTTGGGATCGTGTTGTCCATCAGCATCCATTGTGACAATTGTATCGCCTGTTGCAGCTCTAGCTCCAGCCTTAATCGCTGCGCCATTACCCATGCTATATGGGTGAGAAATTAATCTCATTTCATGCTTAATTACAACTGATTTGGTGTTATCAGTAGACCCGTCATCAACGATAATAATTTCCTCTTTAGGGAAAAAAGTTTTTAGTTTTGGAAGTAGTAGAGCTAAAGATTCAGCTTCATTTTTGGCTGGGATTATTATTGAAATGTCCATGTTTATTGCTTACCGTTTCAAATATTCTGGTAAAATTTAGTTAAAACTTGAGTTTTTCTTTTAGAATATTTGTATCAGTCGTGAATGAATTATAAATGTCATTTTTATCAATATATTCGATGTGATGTAATGCTTCATCATACTTCTCTATTTCTATTAGTAATGTAATTAGGTTGATCCTATATTGCAAGAAATCTGGTTTAATATCTACTGCGTCAACTAAGGCATTATAAGCGACAGTCTTATCACCAAGAAAACTACTGGCAAAGATAGCATATAGTGTTAACAGGTCTGATCTGCTTGTCTTTGGTGTTGGAATATTATTGTTTAATGCGGTAACGTATAAATTAAAAACTTGATCTAAAGTAAGTTTGCATGCTTTTTCGAGGCATCTGTTTATCTGTTTAAGGCTTTCGATAGTATTATGTGTTATTGGCTTTGTCTCAAGTTTTGTTAACATGCTTTCTAGCCATTCAGGTTTAATTTCTGCATCTATCGCGGTACTGAGCACTATTGCTGAAGATTCTCCTATTATTTTATTAGGTGAAATTCTAATAAATTCTTCAAATAGACTAAGTGCATACTCACTCTCCTCGATCAAGTTCTGTGCAGACAAGTTAGCATATATCCTGCCCAAATTATAAATGGCTCTGCCAGACTTAGGGTGGTGCACAGCTTCATAATAAGCATGTCTTGCTTCATTTCCCCAATGGTGTGCACGCAGAGTAGTTGTTATTGATATTGCGCATAGCCATATGCTAACAATTAAAGCGGTTGCTTTTATGTGGGATGACTTCCCGATATATAAGAATATAGATGTAATAATGCCGAAAATAACACCATAGCTTGCCAAATAATTACGATGTTCATATGCAAGTTCTAGTGGGAGTACTGTAGACTCTAATATATGTGAAGAGAAAAAAAATAAAATACCAAATGATAGGAATGTTTTTGTTTTTATACTTATTGTTGAGAAAATAATTAAAATGCTTATAAAGCTCATTGAAAATATAGTTGTTAAAGGGGAAAGTAATGATTTAGATATCGTGATGTCATCATGGAAAAGTCCTAGTTCTGAAATATTTGGCATTACAATCCATTTTAAGTAACTTGCTAACAAGCGAAATTCGGTTAGAACTCTTTCCGTTAGTGAAAACCCTCTATGTGAGTAGCCTGCCTCTAAGTAAGTTGGGTTGTTTATAATCCAGAGTATTGCGAAAAAAATTGGCACTAATGTAGCGGTTAAGAACAATCCTCGATAGATTTTAGGTGAAAGTTTTGTGTTAGACATAAAGCGAAAGAAGCAAAGTTCTATGCATAACAGATAAAATAAATTAAGAGCTCCATTCTCTTTTGAAAAAATTGCAATGAGAAAAAAAATTCCACTAAGAGTGAAAAAGTAGAAGTTATTTCTTTTTTCGAAAATCATTGACCGCCTTGCTAATACATAAAAGCATAATCCAACAACACTGAATAAAGCGGATAAGCTAGTCATTCGTTGAACAATATATAAGACTCCAGTAAGATTTATCGGCGATACTAACCATGCTATTGAAGTTATTAGCGGAATGTAAAAGCAGAAGTTTTGGCTTAATTTTTGTTGATGTATTTTTCTGTAGCTATCTAATAAAAGCCTAGATAAGAAAAATAAAAATACCCCAACTGTAATGTGAATTATAATATTTACGATTTTGTAACTTTTCGGATCTAATCCAAATGTGTAATAGTTAATTGCGAAAGACAGCATGCTTATTGGCCGCATTAAGGGGCCAGATTTAACGGAGTAGCTTGCTGATGTTAGGGAGTGATAGTCTAAGCTGTCTATGTGGAGTTTAGTATTATTAACAATATTTGGATAATCATCGTGGGTAAAGCTGCCGGATAGCCCTGGCAGATAAACTAGTGCGCAAAGACTTAAGCTAAGTATTAAAAGAATATATTTAAAGAAATTATTGTTTAGGCTAAGGGTTTTTTGAAATTTATACAAAATGATATTTTCTATTGGGTTTGATACTTTAATTGCGTCACGATATAAAGTATGTGAATGATATATTTAATTTTAAGATGAGCTTTATTTTGATAGTGCATTCTTTGCTTCAAGTGTTAATCTTGAAAGTTCTTCTTTAAAGGTCTTTATCTGTTTTTTGTGGTAGTTAAATGTATCATTATTTTCTATATAGATAAGCTCTGACTCAGCTCGATCGTAATTTTTTAGTATTAGTAAGAGGGTTATAAAATTCACTCTATACTGCAGTATATCGGGCGATATATTAATGGCATTTGTCATTGCGTCATGTGCTGTAGCAAGGTCCCCTAGTTTATTGGCAGAGAATTTGGCATACAGCGTTAATAAATCTGATTTGATTTTGGGTACAAATGGGGCTTGATTACTAAGGGCGGCATTATAAAACCCATGCACTTGTTGAACCGTAAGCGTGCATGTTGAAAGTATACAATTATTAATTTCATATAGTGCGCTAATGCTATTTTGAGTTAAAGGAAGTGTATTAAGTTTTTTAGTTACACTATCTATCCAAGAAGTTTTTGGTGTCTCTCCAATTAGACTGGAGAATAATATAGCAGAAGCTTCGCCTATAATTTCATGAGGCATGTATTGTGAGGATGCTTCAAATAAATCCAATGTTTTTTCTTTTTCATCAACGAGATCCGCTAGTGTCATATTCGCATAGGTTTTTGCGAGAGAAAAAACTGCTCTTGCAGAATTTGGATGATGCTCTGTTTCATATAAAGCCAATGAGGCATCATTTTGCCACTGAAATGCTCGTATACCGGTAGTTGTAGCTATTGCGCAAATCCATATACAACCTACTAGCAAGACTAGTTTCAATGTTGATTTTTTGTTGATTGTATAAATTAAGCTTGATGCAATACCAAATATAACAGCATAGCTAGCTAAATAATTCCTATGCTCATATACAAGCTCTAGTGGCAATATGGTTGATTCTAGAAGGTGGGAGGCTAAAAAAAATAGAATTGAAAAAGAGATTAGAGGTTTCTTTTTTATTATCACTATAGATGTGCAAAATATTAGCATTACTCCAATTACTGATAGTAGAGTTGAAATAGGTTCAGCAAGCGATTTAGATGAAATGATATAGTCGTGATAAAGGCCTAGTTCTGTAATGTTGGGCAAAAGTATCCATTTTAAATATAAAAAAAACATTCTTGTCTGGGTAAGCATTCTTTCTTCAAGTGTAAAGTTCCTATGATCGTATCCACTTAATATGTAGCCAGGCTCTTTTAATAGAAATATGAATGCTATTAAGATTGGGGTCAGAACTACTGCAAAAAACAACACTTTGAATGTGCTTGTTGAGATTATGCAGTTTGATATAAATTTAAAAAAACAAATCTCGATACAAATTATATAGAAGATATTTAATGCGCCAATTTCTTTACTGAAAATAGATAATAAAAAAAATATTGCACATAAAATAAAATAATGAACCTTTAACCTATTGTCGAAGATCATCGATTTTCTTGCTGCTACGTAACAGCATAGTCCTGCTATACTAAATAGTGCTGCTAAACTTGTCATGCGCTGTACGATATATAAAACACCGGTTAAATTAATTGGTGATACGAGCCATGCCAAAGCCACGAATAATGCAATGTAGAAGTGATCTATATTTAATGGATTTTTTCCATATATTTTCTCATAGAAATTTAATAGTAAGGTTGTTAAAAAGAATAATAAAAGACCGGTGATGATATGAATGAATAAGTTAACTACTTTGTAACTGTAGGGATTAAGTCCTGATAAGTAGTGGTTAATCGAAAAAGTAAACATGCTGATGGGACGTCTAAGCGGCCCTGATTTAGAAGAAAAGCTTGCAGTGATAAGCGAATCATAGCTTAGCGTATTGACATGTAATCTATCATTCGTAACAAGATTGGGAATATCATCGTGTACAAAATCACCTTTAAGTCCTGGAATATAAATTAAAATACTTACAGCAAGGGCCGCAATAAGTAGGGTAGTTTTAATGTAATTCTTTTGTAGGAAGAGCAACGTAAATGTTTGGGTCATTTTTACGTATTGGATACTAATTATGTGAATTAAGTCATGTGCTATCTTAGGGGGATACTATAATGCAAAAAAAAAGCGCCATGCAAATGCAGGGCGCTTTGATTTTTTTGCTAAACTGAACTTATTATCTGCAAGTAGCAGGTAGGTACTGTTCAGTTAGGTCGTCAGTCCCTGCACATGTCCACTCAATTGAACCAGCGTTTGAAGTGTCTGGTGTCAATGTGATAGTAGCAGTATTAACACCGCCGCCTAAAGTTGCATAAGTTACGGTAACTATACCACTAGCATCTACACCAACACTGTTGACGTTATTACCAGTAATAGAACTTGCTCCAGCAAGACCATAACTAGCATTAGTAGATTTCATTGAGCCTTCAGAACTGTAGGTTTCAGCAACGGCTAGTTTAGCAGCACTTGCTAGATTCAAGCCTTCAGTTACTTTAGCGCGAATGGTGTAATCCTGGTAAGCAGGAATAGCAATCGCAGCAAGAATACCGATGATCGCAACTACGATCATAAGTTCGATTAAGGTAAAACCTTGTTGTGTTTTTTTCATGGGAATCTCCTATCCTCATTAAAAATTAAAAATATTAAGTTGAACGTTAATTTCCAGCTGTCCTTGCCAGAAGTCTTTTAACGACTCCAACTCCGGAAATACTGGTGATTGCCCAAATTATAAGTAAGGGCAATCTTGCTTTAAATATATACAGATATCATGCCAATACAGTTTTGACTGAATAACTCTAATAAAAACAGTATGTTCGATTTAGGTCAGATTTAAAGCGTTTAAGAGATAAGCGGCATTTTATGACGTTTAGCCGGGGTTCAGTGTTCAAGAGTGACAATATTTGTCAGTTGAGCATAAATCTAGGTGTTTATTCTAACTCCAGCTTTTGTAAGCGATAGCGGAGTTGCCTGAAAGTGATGCCTAGTAGCTTGGCTGCAGCGGTTTTGTTCCAACGCGTTTGTTCTAGTGCGGCAACAATAGCTTTGCGCTCTTTTTGAATTAAATAGTCTTCCAGTTGGTCAACCGATAATGAAATTGAAGATTCTTCAGGGTCTTGTTGATCTGCTGACGGTGAGATTTTGACATCAGGTAAGTCTAGATCATTCGCTGCAATTTGATTTTCATCGCACAGTGTTGCTGCGCGCTCTAAAATATTCTCTAGTTCGCGTATATTGCCAGGGAAAGGATAGGTTTTGAGTTTTTCTATCGCATCATCTGAGAGACTATATATTTCGTTATTAATGCCCGATACTCTGCTCAACATGAAATTGGCTAGGATAGGTAAATCGGTGATGCGTTCTCGTAATGGTGGAATATTCAGTTCAATGACATTGATGCGGTAATATAAATCCTGTCGAAAATTTCCCACTTCAACTTCAGCACTTAAGTCTTTATGGGTCGCGCTCAGTAAGCGTATATCTACAGGTATTTCTTTTTGCCCACCAATAGGTTTAATGGCTTTTTCTTGAATAGCGCGCAACAGCTTAACTTGCATATGAATCGGTAATTCGGCTATTTCATCTAAGAATAAGGTTCCTCCGTGAGCAGCTTGAAACAAGCCTTCTTTATCACTTACTGCACCGGTGAAGCTTCCCTTAAGATGTCCAAAAAATTCACTTTCCATAAGTTCAGTAGGTATCGCGCCACAGTTTACAGGTACAAAGCTTGCATTTGCTCGCGGGCCTTGTTGATGTATCTGAGTTGCAACGAGTTCTTTGCCAACGCCTGATTCTCCGCGTAGATATACAGGTGCTTGACTGCGGGCTAATTTATCGATTTTTTGGCGTAACACTAACATTGCCTCAGATTCACCAAGAAGTTTTTGCGATGGTTTAACTCCGTTTTCTGTAGTTTTATCGATGGGGGTGCTAGCAACTTTTAATGCGCTATCCACGAGGCCGCGCAGCATGTTTAAATCAATGGGTTTTGAAACAAAATCAAATGCGCCAGCTTTTAAAGCTCTGATAGCTGCTTCCATACTGCCAAAAGCGGTGATCACGGCAACAGGAATGTGAGGGAATTGTTCTTGTATATGTTCGACTAACTCAATGCCGGTTCCATCAGGCAGTTTCATATCGGTAAGGCATAAGTCAAACTGCTCGTTTTCTAATAAAGATTTAGCCTCACGCACATTTGCAGCGGCACGTGAATCTAGATTCATGCGGCTGAGGGTGATTTCTAACAGTTCTCGAATATCAGGTTCGTCGTCAACGACTAATACGTTTTTCAAGACTATGATTCTCCATAATTTATGGGTGAAGGAAACTCAATTCTAAAGCAGCTGCCGCCTTCTGGGAGGTGAATATAACGTAAATTTCCTCCATTGTTCTTGCATAATTCGCGTGAAAGGTACAAACCAAGGCCCGTGCCTGTATCACTGGTTGTAAAGAATGGTTCAAATAACTGGGTTTGATGGTCCTCGCTGATTCCAGGACCATTGTCGATGATATCAAGATAAGGTGGAGACTCAGGATGATTACTGTTTGCCAATAATTGGATGCGAACATCATTACCCTGTACAACACCATATTTTTTTGCATTTTTACATAAATTCCATAATACCTGGTGCAAATTATTAGGATCCATCATAACGGTTCCATCTGTAGGAGTAATTTTTAATGATACCCAGTCATTATCTATATCATTTGTACGAATGAACTCCTCTATAAATTTTTGTAACCAAGTGCCTAGCTCTATTTTTTCAGGCTTTGATTTTTCTCGTCTTGATAAACGTAGAACATTATTGATAATGTTGTTTAATCGTATTGATTGATCTTGAATTATAGTAGCGAGACGTTTATCGGCCTTATGTAATTCAGATGATTCATCTAATAGCTGTGCTGCGTGGCTTATCGCGCCCAATGGGTTTCTAATCTCATGCGCAATGCTAGCGGTTAGTCTTCCTAATGAAGCAAGTTTGGTTTCCTGAATTTGTTTATCTACTTCAGTATTATCATTTAGATATATTACAGACCCTCGATCGTGCTTTCTTAACCCCACTGGTGCAATACGCACCTGTAAATCTGCTTGGTTTGAACGATTCAGTTTTCCTATGTGATTTCTAAAGGTGGGGTTTTCAGCTGCTTTATTCCAGGATTTATATAAATCATACAAAGGTACAGAAATATCTAAAAGTGTAGTTTGTTCACTAATCTCAGGTTGACCTAATAATTTCCAAGCAGCATGGTTATGCATTCGTATAGTACTGTCATCATCAAGCACCATAATTCCAGCTTCCATTCTATTGATTAAGTGTTCATTGAGTTTTGCTAAATTAGCTAAATCAACGCCGCGTTGTGCTGCAAGTTTTGCGCTTTCCGTTGCGCGATGCGCAAGAGTGATTGCCAGTAATGCGGTTGCGAATAATGCTGCTCCTAGTAATCCAGCTTGTGTGTAAGCTGTTTTTTCAAAATCTCCATGCAAGTTTGCATAAATCTCATGACTTAGAATCGCTAGTGTTGCTAGTGCTGCAAAAAGCAGTGCGGTTCTACCGGGTAATAACAGACTGCCACCTGCAACTACGGCGATCATAAGTGTGCCAAAGCCACTGGTTACCTCCCCATATAGATGCATTAGTGTAACGGTGATCGCGATATCAATTATGATGAAAAAATATACTTGGATCTTATATGGCAGCCACCTGAAATACGCGCATATGAGTGCGACAATTGCACATAACAAATAACATCCACTTACCCAGCTAAGTGAGTTAGGGTCTAGTGATGCTAGGAATCTGTTATGGTCTGCAAATAGGCTAAGGCCAAAAAAAATGACGGAGATAGTGAGGCGGTAAAGTGAAAATAGCCTTAAAGCTGACCATTGTTGAATGGTTTTTTCTTCAAAAAAATTGCTCATAATTGAATTAAGTAAAAATTAACCTAAATAAATTTACTTTGTTAAGTGGATGAGCATAACTCAGTTTAACTTGTATATGGAATTGAATTCATCAGTATAATGTAGCAATTCAACGGTAATAATTATGAACATACATGAGTACCAAGCCAAAATTCTATTTGGTGAAAATGGAATTCCTATCTTATCCTCGCGAGTAATAAAGCATGATGATGATGTTCAGACAATTTGTGAATCAATCAAAGATCAAGCCTGGATCGTGAAAGCGCAAGTTCATGCTGGTGGACGCGGTAAAGTGGGTGGTGTTGTCATTGTGAGAGATGCACGCCAACTGGAACCTACAGTCACAAGCATGCTAGGGAAAGTTTTAGTTACCAAGCAAACCGATGAGCAAGGACTGCCTGTGAGCGCTGTACTTTTGGAAGAGCTTACGAGTATCGAGCGAGAAATTTACCTAGCGATGCTGGTTGATAGAGGCTCTAGGCAGATTGCAATCATTGCTTCAGCTGAAGGCGGTATGGATATTGAACAAGTAGCAGAGCAAACGCCTGAGAAAATTTTCACACATTATATTCATCCCTCTGTTGGGCTACAACCAAATCAAATACGCGATATTGGTTATGCATTGCACCTAGGGAAAAGTCAGATAAAACAGTTACAAAAAATTCTACACAGTTTATTTGGATTGTTTATAGAACATGATTGCAGCCTTGTTGAGATTAATCCTCTAATTGTTAATGAAGAAGGCGATTTAATTGCCTTGGACGCAAAAATTAGTATTGATGATAACGCTCTTTACCGTCACCAAAAGTTACAGAGCTTTTATGATGCTTCGCAACAAAATCAAGCAGAAGCTACTGCAAAAAAACTGGGTTTAAATTACATAAAGCTAGATGGGAATATAGGTTGTATCGTTAATGGTGCCGGCTTAGCCATGGCGACCATGGATTTGGTTAAACATCACGGTGGCGAGCCAGCGAATTTCCTTGATGTAGGTGGCGGTACAACGCAAGAAAAAGTTGCCGAAGCATTTAAGCTTGTTTCTAGTGATAAGTCGGTTCAATCAATATTTGTAAATATTTTTGGCGGTATTGTGCGTTGTGACTTGATCGCGCAAGGAATATTGGATGCCCAGAAAGAATTGGATGAGAATGAAATATCTTTGAATACTCCAGTAGTTGTTTTGTTGCAAGGAACCAATGCAGAAGAAGGTAAAAAATTACTCGAAGAAAAATCATCTAATGTTATTCCTGTCGATAATCTTACCGAAGGTGCTCAGCAAGCTATTGCGCTTGCAACAAGTGCATCGGAAGCTTAAATATAAAAGAATGTGAGCATACTTGTAAATAAACATACCAAGGTGTTGTGTCAAGGGCTTACCGGTGCGCAAGGAAGCTTCCATACCAAACAAGCTGTTGACTATGGTACTCAGGTTGTAGCAGGAGTTACGCCAGGCAAGGGTGGCGCAATAGAATTAAATATACCAGTATACGACACAATCCGTTCAGCGCTTGCGGAACATGAAATCGATGCAAGCGTTATATATGTACCTGCAGCTTTTGCAGCGGACGCAATACTTGAAGCTATATTCGCTGAAATTAAACTAATTGTTTGTATAACCGAAGGTATAGCAGTTCTAGATATGGTAAAAGTTAATGCCGTGTTAAATGATAGTGATTCAATTTTAATTGGGCCAAACTGTCCAGGAATAATTACTCCCGGTGAGTGCAAAATAGGTATTATGCCTGGAGAAATACACAGGTCCGGCAACGTCGGCATTGTTTCTCGTTCAGGTACACTAACTTATGTTGCGGTTAATCAAACAACTCAACACGATTTGGGGCAGTCAACTTGTGTAGGTATAGGAGGTGATCCAATACATGGTTTGGATTTTATTGATTGCTTGCAAATGTTTGAAGAAGATAAAGACACTGATGGGATAATTATGGTGGGCGAGATTGGTGGAATTGCAGAAGAAGAGGCGGCAGACTATATTCAACAAAATGTATCTAAGCCAGTAGTTGCATATGTCGCTGGCGTTACGGCGCCAACTGGAAAACGTATGGGGCATGCGGGCGCAATCATAAGCGGCGGGAAAGGGACTGCTGAGAAAAAGTACCAAGCGCTAGAAAATGCTGGCGTAGTTACTGTGAGATCACCTGCTGAAATTGGTAAACGAATGAGTGAGCTTTTAAAGATATAGTTTAAATTTATTTATCGAAATGAAAATTACTATGGACAGTGTGTTAAAAATTTCATTAGCGCAAATTAATTTTTTGGTAGGTGATGTAGAAGGTAATGCGCAACTTATTATTGCAGCTGCTATACAGGCGCGTGACGAGAACTCAGCTGATATCATAGTTTTTTCAGAGTTATCCATTACAGGCTATCCACTAGAAGATCTTCTGTTTAGGCCGTCTTTGTTGGCGCGTGTGCAAACTGCAATTAATAAAATTCAAAAAGAAATTAAAAATATTTACATATTGCTTGGATCGCCAACCCAGGAAAAAGGTCAACTCTTTAATTCAGCATTGCTTGTTTATAACGGCGAGGTTATCGCTATCTACCATAAGCATCAATTGCCAAATTATGAAGTGTTTGATGAAAAACGTTACTTCAATCAAGGCAATGCTGCATGTGTGGTTAATATTAAAGGTGTGCAAGTTGGAATTACTATATGCGAAGACATATGGTACGAAGAGCCTATTAAAAAGAGCAAAGAAGCAGGGGCTGAGATAGTTATAAATCTTAATGCAAGTCCATATCAATTTAATAAGACCAAACAGCGTTTAGATATATTGCGGCAACGAATAACTGAGCAGAAAATCCCAATTATTTATATAAATCAAATTGGCGGACAAGATGAATTGGTATTTGATGGAGAATCTTTATGTTTAGATAAAGATGGTGAGGTTTGTTTGCAGGGTCCTGCGTTTGAGACTGGTATATTCAATGTGCAATATTCAAAAGCAAAGCAAGACTTAATTAAAAGTCAAAACATACATTCACAATTAGCTAAACACGCTTCTATATATCGAGCACTGGTTTTAGGTGTAAAAGATTATGTGATAAAAAATAAATTTAAAAATATTGTATTGGGTTTGTCAGGTGGAATCGATTCTGCTTTGACCCTCGCCATTGCGGTAGATGCCTTGGAGTCAGAAAATGTGCACGCAGTTATGATGCCATTTCGTTATACATCTGATATTAGTATTGAGGATGCGCGACAACTTGCTAATTCATTGAGTGTAAAGTTAGATGAGATTCCTATTGAGAGTTCATTCAACACCATAACAAAAAGTCTAGAGCAAGTGTTTGATGGATTGGAGACAGATGTTACCGAAGAGAATATTCAGTCTCGCATTCGGGGTGTGTTGTTGATGGCTATATCCAATAAGACTGGAAGCATGCTGCTGACAACAGGGAATAAAAGTGAAATGTCGGTAGGCTATGCAACCTTATATGGAGATATGGCAGGTGGCTTTGCGCCTCTTAAGGATGTGTCAAAAACATTAGTATACGAACTTGCTAACTATAGGAACAGTATAAAGCGTGTTATTCCAGAGCGTGTAATAACTCGTGCACCATCTGCTGAGCTAGCTCCAGATCAAGTCGATCAAGATAGTTTGCCCGCTTATGAAGTATTAGATCCTATACTTGAGAAATTTGTAGAGCAGGACTACACAGTAGAACAAATTATAGCGGAAGGTTGTGATGAAGAAGTTGTTAGTCGTGTGGTGAAGATGGTGTTACGTAACGAATACAAGCGGCGTCAAGCTCCGCCTGGTGTAAAAATAACTTCACGTGCCTACGGTAAGGATCGTCGTTATCCAATTACTTCTGGCTTTTTAAAAAATCGCTAGAGTTCGTTTTAATTACAATAATAGGTTCTTAAACGCAACTTTTCTAAAGCTTTCCCCCATAAACTTTCAGCACAACTTTTATTCGCAAATTTTTCGTCGATAACACCATCTTTCCCAGTTTGATAATTTTGTGCGTATACTCGATGTGTATCATAAGCTAGATCATTTAATTCAAGTGCCAGGTAGGCTTGCTCGAGTATATAAACTGCTTCTGGCATAATCTCAGCACCCTGGTAATTTTCCATTATGTATTTTGCGCGATTGGCAGAAGCCACATAGGCTCCACGTTGCATATAAAACTTGGCTACTTTTAGCTCATATTCTGCTAGTTCGTTTCGTAAATAGATCATCCGATACTTTGCGTCTTCGGCGTATTCACTATCAGGATATTTTTCTATAAGTAGTTTAAAGATATCAAATGCTTCACGTACGTAGGTTGGATCATTATTTGAGGGGTCGCGCTTAACTATAACGTGAATTAAACTTTTTCCTTTATCAAAAGTAGTTAGCCCTTTCATGTAGTACGCATAATCAATGCTTGGGTGCTGAGGATTTAATTTAATAAAGCGGTTAATTGTAGCGAGTGCACGATCAGGTTTGTTTGCCGCATGATATGCATATGCAAGTTCCAGCAACCCTTGTTGCGCATAGCGGCCAAACGGGTAACGGGTTTCTAATAGCTGGTATTGTTCAACAGCAACGTCAATTTCTCTATTTACTAGCGCTTTATTTGCAGCATTATAAATTTTAGCCGCAGATTCATCTGCAGCTATTTCTGAATCTTTTTCTTCGTCATCTTTACCAAATGGCCACAAAGATGAGCAGCCGCTGATAGATGCGATAAGTATTAGCATTAATAAGACCTGCCAAATGGATCTTTGAGGAGTAAATGTATAGTCTTTCATGTGTTTTGGATTATAACCATATTTTTACTACAAATCCGTACATGATAGTGAACGAAAAAGAAATCTTTACTGCCGTTATACCCAATGATTATGCGGGTTTACGATTAGACCTCGCATTGGCGAAAATGTATCCAGATTTTTCTCGTGCGCGCTTACAAAAATGGATAAAAAATGGTGATGCATTAATAAATGATCAAATAATGCGTCCTAAAGATATTGTGGCGGGTGGAGAGTCCGTGCTGCTTAATGTGAGTATTGTGGATGAAGTTTCTCTTGATCCTGAAGCTATAACGTTGAATATCGTATTTGAAGATGAATATCTAATGGTAATCAATAAACCTGCAGGGCTCATTGTTCATCCTGGTGCAGGTAATCCTTCGGGCACTATGGCAAATGCTTTGCTCCATCATATACCTGAATTACGTTCAGTCCCTAGGGTTGGTATTGTGCATCGTTTGGATAAAGATACGACAGGTTTATTAGTGGTCGCTAAAGATCTTAAGTCTCATACACATCTTGTAGATCAACTACAGCAAAGAACCGTTTCCAGAAAATATATTGCGCTGGTGTATGGTGAAATGATTTCAGGTGGAACAGTTGATGAACCTATTGGTAGGCATTCAGTCGACCGTAAACGTATGGCGGTAAAACCTTCGATGGGCAGGCCTGCGGTCACGCATTATCGTGTGCGAAAAAAATATAATGGTTTTACTTTGCTGGACGTGAAATTAGAAACCGGCAGAACCCATCAGATACGTGTACACATGTCACATATAAAGTTTCCAATTATTGGTGATCTTGTGTACGGAAGAAAAATGAACGCTGGTAAAAATAGTATGTTACAGCTGCTATCTAATTTTCCTCGCCAAGCATTGCATGCAGCAGAATTATCTTTTGTGCATCCTAAAAAACAATCAGAAGTATCTTTTTCGGCTCCCATACCTACAGATTTTCAAGAATTGATTGAAGTTTTAGAGAGTAATTTAGATGAATCTTGAATATATAATTCCCAATTGGCCAGTGCCGGGAAATATTCGTTGTATAACCACTACCCGGAAGGGGGGATGCAGTCAGCAAGAATATCGCTCGCTTAATATAGGTGATCATGTAAAAGATAATCAAGAAAGCGTTGTCAAAAACAGGCGGTTAATTAAACAAGACTTACAGCTTCCCAATGAACCAGTGTGGCTTGATCAAGTGCATGGGTCATCCATTTTGACTTTGGGGGATAAAGCGCCAGCTGATAAAACTGCAGATGCAGCATACACAAATGTGAGGGGTGTGGTTTGCGCAGTACTTACTGCAGATTGCTTGCCTGTCGCTTTTTGTGATCAAGCTGGTGAGCATATTGCAGTTGCTCATGCAGGGTGGCGCGGTTTGGTGAATGGCATTCTTGAAAACACCTTGCGAGCAATACCTGTAACTAATGAAAAAATATTGTGCTGGTTAGGGCCTGCGATAGGTCCAAAAGTGTTTGAAGTGGGTGAAGAGGTGGTTGAGCAGTTTATAACAATAAATGAAAAACACCGAAATGCATTTGTAGAAAAAAGTAATGGAAAATATTTGGCAAATATTTATCAGCTTGCGATGAATATATTAACTAAACACAATGTGAAAAATGTCTATGGTGATGAGTATTGCACCTATACTGAAAGTGATGCATTTTATTCGTATCGAAGAGATGGTGAAACAGGAAGAATGGCGACGCTGATTTGGAAAAATGAATAATCGCTTCGACCGCCATGGATGGTGGAAGTGCAGAAATTGCAGGAGCAAATTTCTGTCGGCCAATAGTGAGCACATGGAAGTGCGAATATGAGTCGCAACATGGAAGTTACATCAGTTTAAATTCTTTTTTCCAAAATGTCTGCTTATGGCCAATAGCAGACGTTTAGCGCTAATTAATTTAACCTGAAAAAAGCTACATAAAAAAGTATCAGCATTGCTATTGGCACTAGCTTTGTTATCCATAGACGCGATTCCCAAAAGATACTAAGTATCCCTTCAACAAATATTTGCAAAAAAATATAAGCTGGTGCGAATAGCAAGAAATGAAGTCATGAACTATCTGAAGCTGAATAAACATATAAATCTAACCAAAGCATTATTCCCAATAAAATAATAGTAAATGCCAGCGAAGAACACACTGCCCAAAGCGGTAATTTAAAATTATCTACTGTAGGTTTGCTCATTTATTTAATATTCGACAATGTCCGCTTTGGATCGATAGCGGACATTGTAAATTAAGTATTTAATCGGTTGCATCGTCCCTGATGGACATCATATTCGCATGTCCATATTCTTATTATAGAATTCTCCCATTCTGCCGATGACTAATTATATAAGAATTCCGTTGTCAGGCCTTGAAATACAGGTAATTGGCCTCATTTTTGATGACATAGCCAAATTACTATGGAGATTTCAATATGCGCATGGATAAACTAACCAATAATTTCCAGCTTGCTTTGCAAGAGGCGCAGTCTATGGCGGTAGGCAAAGATCATCAGTTCATTGAGCCTGCGCATATGATGGCAGCGATGCTGAATCAAGAAAATAGTGCGGTGGCTAACTTGTATCTACGTGCCGGTGCAGATGTAAATGCAATTAAACAAAAAACTCAAGATATTATTGAACGTTTGCCAAGGGTTTCGGGAACAGCGGGTGAGGTGCATATATCCAACACGCTAAGCAATTTATTAAATGTTACCGATAAGATATCCCAGAAAAGTGGGGATAATTACATTGCATCAGAAATGTTTGCTGTTGCAGCATTAGAAGATAAGGGTGAGTTAGGGAGTTTACTTAACCAGTCTGGTATCCATAAAAAGCAATTAATGACAGCGCTAGAAAGAATGAGAGCGGGTGAAAATGTGATTGATCCTAATGCAGAAGAAACTAGGCAAGCATTGGATAAATATACAATTGATTTAACCGAGCGTGCCGAACAAGGCAAGCTTGATCCTGTCATTGGTCGTGATGATGAAATTCGTCGAGCCATACAAGTTTTGCAACGCCGCACTAAAAATAATCCAGTATTGATAGGTGAGCCGGGTGTAGGTAAAACTGCAATTGTGGAAGGTCTTGCCTTGCGCATTGTAAACGGCGAAGTTCCTGAAGGAGTTAAAAACAAAAAACTCCTGTCTTTGGATTTAAGTGCATTAATAGCCGGTGCAAAATTCCGCGGAGAGTTTGAAGAGCGTTTGAAGGCTGTTTTAAATGAATTATCTAAGCAAGAAGGACAAATTATCTTATTCATAGATGAACTTCATACTATGGTGGGTGCAGGTAAAGCCGAGGGTGCAATGGATGCAGGAAATATGCTTAAGCCTGCATTAGCAAGAGGGGAGCTACACTGTTTAGGTGCTACTACCTTGGACGAATACCGGCAATATATTGAAAAAGATGCAGCATTAGAGCGTCGTTTCCAAAAAATCATTGTGGATGAGCCAAGCGTCGAAGATACCATAGCTATATTACGTGGCTTAAAAGAACGTTATGAAGTTCATCATGGTGTAGATATCACGGACCCTGCCATTGTAAGTGCTGCGACACTCTCACATCGTTATATTTCCGATCGACAATTGCCTGACAAAGCGATTGACCTTATTGATGAGGCCGCATCACGAATTCGCATGGAAATTGATTCTAAGCCTGAATCGATGGATAAGTTAGATCGCAAACTCATTCAGTTAAAAATTGAACGTGAAGCATTGAAAAAAGAATCTGACGATGCATCTAAAAAGCATTTATCAGAGCTTGAGGAAGAAATACAAAAACTTGAAAAAGAATATGCGGGCTTAGATGAAGTGTGGCGCTCAGAAAAAATTACATTACAAGGGGCGCAAGAAATAAAAGAAGCGCTTGAGCAAGCACGATTTGACCTAGATGCTGCGCATAGGGCAAGTGACTTAGCTAAAATGTCTGAACTGCAATATGGAAGAATTCCCGAACTGGAAAAACAGCTACATGCTGCAAGTGAAGTAAAAACTTCTGAAAATAAATTGCTACGTAATAAAGTAACTGATGCGGAAGTAGCAGAAATTGTCGCGCATTGGACCGGTATCCCTGTGTCAAAGATGTTGGCGGGAGAACGAGAAAAACTATTAGAAATGGAATCTGTATTAGGCAAAAGGGTAGTAGGTCAAGATGAAGCAGTTCAAGTGGTTTCAGATGCTGTGCGTAGATCTCGTGCAGGTATTTCAGACCCAAGAAGACCTAACGGCTCTTTCTTGTTTTTGGGCCCAACCGGTGTAGGTAAAACTGAACTTACCAAGGCGTTGACAGAGTTTTTATTTGATAGTGAAGAGGCGTTAATTCGTGTCGATATGTCTGAGTTTATGGAAAAACACTCTGTTGCGCGTTTGATTGGTGCGCCACCAGGATATGTGGGTTACGAAGAAGGTGGGTACTTGACCGAAGCCGTGCGTCGCAAACCTTATAGTGTGGTGTTGTTGGACGAAATTGAAAAAGCACACCCAGATGTATTTAATATTTTGCTTCAAGTATTAGACGACGGGCGTTTAACAGATGGACATGGGCGCACGGTAGATTTTAAAAATACAGTAATCATAATGACTTCAAATTTAGGCAGTGATTTGATTCAAGAGATGTCTACCGATAAAGATTATACAAAAATGAAGACAGCGGTTATGGAGGTTGTAGCGGCAAGGTTTAGACCTGAATTTATCAATCGCATAGACGATGCCATTGTGTTTCACCCTTTGTCACAACAACACATTCGTGCAATTACAGAAATTCAACTCCTACAATTGCAAGCTAGATTAAATGATCGCGATATTAAATTATCGTTTTCGGATGCTGCATTAGATAAGTTGTCTGAAGCAGGTTTTGATCCTGTGTATGGGGCGCGTCCTTTGAAACGGGCTATTCAAGAATTGGTTGAAAACCCACTTGCACATTCACTCTTGTCTGGTGAAATACAAACAGGTGGAATTGTAAATGTTGGGGTAAGTGGGGATATGTTAAGTTTTAATCATAAAGCTTCTTAAGCTGATTAGAAGTTATAAAGGAGCAATGGCTCATTGCTCCTTTCAGCCACATTGTTACATTAATGCCTTCGATTGATGCGTTGACCTTTTCGATCTAGACGTCTATCTATACGATCACCTTTGCGATTTAAACGATTGTCGATTCGGTCGCCTCTTCGGTCTAATCGATTATCGGCAATATTGCCTTTACGCTCTAGTCGGTTTGCTAAGCCATCTTTTCCTGCATCACGTGCACGATCTGCCTTTCTGTCAAATCTATTTTCAATGCGATCACCTTTACGATCTAAACGATTGTCAATACGGTCGCCTTTGCGGTCTAGATGACGTTCAATTCGATCACCCTTGCGATCTAGGTGGCGTTCTATCTTGTCCCCTTTGTCTGCACTTGCAATAGATGCGCTTGTAACTAGTAAAAAAGTAGCAGTCAATAATGTTAGGTTTTTAGTATTCATGTTATTTGCTCCAGTTGCATAATTCACACTGTATACAACGGGAGAGTAAGCAACTGGTTGACAGGACATTCTAAGAATGATGCTAAGAGGCTAAAATATTAATAATTATTAATTACTTACCTTTAACTTTCGAGGATCGTGAAAGTAGGATGTCAAGCATTCTTGTTGGGAATATTCTTTTTAAATATGCAAATAGGTAGGTTGGGAAAGTTACGTAATATCTGGGTTTAGGGTGTCGTCTTTGTAGTGCATGCAATACTTTTTTTGCAACTGCCTCTGGTTCAAGCGTAAACGGTACTGCAGGGCCTTCAGTTTCAAGTCGAGAAATCGTTGCATGATACGTTTTTTTGAATCGACTACGATTACTATCTATATTTTTTTTAAATAGTTTTAAGCTATTTTGGCGGAATTGACTTGTGATTGGGCCGGGTTCAACTAATGATACATAGATATTTGTACCCCTCAGTTCTAAACGTAATGCATCGCTAATTCCTTCCAATGCAAACTTTGAGGCAATGTATGCTCCGCGAAAGGGCATTGCAACAAACCCTAATACAGAACTAATTTGAATAATTCTTCCATGCCCTTGTTGATGCATGATAGGCAAAACCGAATTAGTTAGTTCGATTAAGCCAAATAAATTGGTTTCAAATTGTTCGCGTAATACTTTGCGACTCAGATCTTCTACTGCACCTGCTTGCCCAAAACCTGCATTGTTGATGAGTGCATATAGATTTCCATTTGTTTGTGTTAGTAATAATTCAACTGCAGCTTTGATAGATTCGGAGTCTGTTATATCTAGTTGCAAGCAGCGTAAGCCAAGTTGGGTAAGTTTCTTTACATCGGATGACTTTCTTGCCGAAGCAAAAACTTGAAATCCACTTTTTTCTAATGATTGTGCAAGATGTAAACCAATGCCTGTTGAGCACCCAGTAATCAGTACGGTCTTATCTTTCATGGCGAAAGTATAAATCTAAAAGCTTCAGCTTAAATATTTTAAGGTAAATTATTTTGAGCATAAAAAAAGCTGAGCTTCTTTCGAAGCCCAGCTTTTTATTTACTAATGTGTGATTTAGATCTTAAAGGTCGAAATCATCATCATTACTGTCTGCAGAACACGGACGAGCCGCAATCTTGTTGTCGGTTGCATATTGCTCTGCACCCGCATCAATGATCGCTTGTGATAGAGGTACGTCGCCCTCAATCCAATCCGATACGATGTTCCACTGACGTGCACCTGAATCCCATTGCTGGAATTTAGCAAGATGTCCGCCTACGTGGTCAAGACAAGATAAAGCAAGTTCTGGTACAAGACCCGTAGCGCCTAACTCTTCGATGCGATCCGCACCCAATTGTAGGTTCTCAAAGCCCCAACGTGCTTCAGATGAAGTCAACGCGCGGTTGCCAAAACGTGCTTGGGCAATACGTAGCGCTTCTGTGTGTACTACACCCGCTAGTACGCCAAGGTTCCAATATACTGAGCCTAAACGTGACTTGTCTTGTAAGTCGCCGTTTCCGCCGCCGTATACGGTCTTGATGATTTGTTGTACCACATCAAAGTCGGTACCCGCTGGGTGAGTGGTAATAGCTTGGTAGCCATCCGCTGCTTTACCCGCTGGGATTACGTCTTCGTCAGAGTTAGACCAGATGTTGCCGATTAATCGGCTTACTGGGTAACCGGTACGTACCGCAGTTTGCATCGCAACTGGGTTCATAACACCCCAGCCTCTTAGCAATACATAGTCAGGCTTTAATTTACGAATGTTCAACCATTGTGATTGTTGCTCGTTACCTGGATGAGGTACTTCTAGAGGGTGGTGGGTGCAACCGTGCTTCTCACACATGCTGTCCATGAAGTCGATCGCTTCACGACCGTATGGAGAGCCGTGGTACAACATGGCAATCTTCTTGCCTTTAAGGTTGTCACGTCCGCCTTCTAGTACGTCACCAATGAAGTGCACCATAATGGAGTGCTCGTCATAGGTGTTGATACCTGGCATAAAGTAGTACGGGAAGATGTCGCCGCGTTGGCCGGCTGTCTTACCGTGGTTTACCGCGATGATTGGCATCTTGTCTTTACGACCGGTTTCAATCAATGCAGTAGATATACCTACTGATAGTGGGTCAAAGAATACCGCACCACCTTCACGATCTTTCAATCGCTTGTAGCACTCTACTCCGCGCTCTACTGAATATTCAGTTTCGCACTCTGACCAAATAAGCTTTACGCCGTTTACACCGCCGTCTCGCTCATTTAATAAATTGTAGTAGTCTAAGATCCCACCAAAGTACCCTGTTCCACCTGCCGCATATGGTCCTACACGGTAGCTTGGAATCGGTACGTACATGGTGTCTTCCGCTAACACTGCTGTGCTAACGCTTAGCATCGATCCTAATGCTACCATTAACGTTAATAGTCTTATCTTCATGTGTACTCCTCCTATCCTTCAAGTACTTGAGGTTATATATAAACCACAAGTCTTAAAACATGGGTTGGTTTGATTTGTGAAAATAAATTTCACATTTAGTTTAGTTGTAAAAAAATAACTTTTCTTACAGTTATTTTTTAGACCACATAGGCTAAAAGAAGTTTAGGTCCTATATGCCTTCTGGCCAGTGTAGCTATTGCTAGATGGAATGCAAGGCAAAAGTATGAAGATGGGCGGGAAGTAAACAGTAAATTAAGCATAAATTAATAAACTAAATAAAACATTACCCTTATAAATATAAGGTTAGTAATGCTTAATTTACAATTTATTTTAGTTTGCTGCTTATAAAGTGTGCAGATTATTTATATATTTACGCAAACAAAATCAGTTATTTAAGGCACGCATCGATAAACCGCAAAGGTTTGTTCGCCATTATCAATTTTTGAGATAGGGGTAACGGTGTCACCGCCCATATTTACAGAGCTATTGCGTGCCAAGATCTGCAGTTCTTTAGCAATAATGGTGGGTTGTCGAGGAACTGTCATTAATGTGGGTTTTACTCGTACTGTTGTTGCGCCACGTTTTTGGCAATTTGCAACTTCTCCGGAACTCAATAACCGTGCTTTTTCGCCACCATGCGTGAGTTTTACACTTGCGCAAGCGTTGATAGTCAAAGTGACCAATGCAATTAATGAAACAAGGAAAAATTTATACAACATGACTTAGACCTAATGATAATTGGGGTTTGAATTATACTCTCTAGAAGATGACAGACTACTAGAACTTCTTCATGCTAGTTAGTTAGCAAATAGATTAAATAGTTTCCTATTAATATCATGTATTAGTGGGAAATAATTTTTTCTTTAAGAAAATGGATAAGGCTATCGATTGGAACTTGTTGGGAATCTGCATCTGCGCGACCTTTATATTCAATATTCCCTTCTTTTAAACCGCGGTCACCAATAACAATCCGGTGTGGTATGCCCATAAGTTCGTGGTCTGCAAACATTAACCCAGCACGCAGATCTCGGTCATCAAAAAGAACTTCTATTCCTGCATCTTGAAGCTTTGAATATAAATGTTCACAGGTTGATTGCACTTGTTCGGATTTTTTTAAATTTATAGGCACTATAGAGAGATGGAATGGTGCAATGGCTTGCGGCCAGATAATTCCATTTTCATCAAAGTTTTGTTCTATAGCGGCTGCAACAACGCGAGTGACGCCAATGCCATAGCAACCCATTGTAACAACTTGATCTTTACCGTCAGCGCCTAATACGCTAGCTTTGAGCGCTTGGCTGTATTTATCTCCTAGCTGAAAAATATGACCGACTTCTATACCGCGTTTAATGGAGACGGTGCCTTTACCATCAGGGCTGGCATCACCATCAACAATCTTGCGTAAATCTACAGTGGGCGAATTGTTAAACTGTTTGCAATCTCGCTGCCAATTTGCACCTTTATAATGAAAACCTTCCACATTTGCCCCGCAGATAAAATTCGATAATGCCGCTACAGCATGATCAAATAAGATTGGGATTTTCAAATCTAGAGGTCCTATAGAACCAGGCTTGCAACCAAGTTCTGCCTGAATGTCTTTCTCACTGGCGAATTCAAGTGGCTCGGCCACACCTTCAAGTTTTTGAGCTTTAACAGGATTGAGTTCATGGTCGCCGCGAAGTACTAATGCAATTAATGTGTCATCCTCGCCTTTTACGATCAATGTTTTAACCACTTGCTCAGGGTGGGTTCCTAGGAATTTGCAGACTTCATCTATGCTGTGTTGATTTGGAGTAGCTGTTTTTTCTAATCTTGCCTGGTCTGTATTCTCAATGCATTCGGGTTTAAATGTAGGTGCTAATTCAACATTTGCTGCGTACTTACTTTGGTTTGAAAACGCAATTGCATCTTCACCAGACTCAGCTAGCACATGAAATTCATGCGAAGCATTACCACCAATGCTTCCGGTATCTGCTTCTACGGCGCGAAACTCGAGTCCTAAGCGAGTAAAAATACTTTGGTAAGTATCAAACATAATCTGATACGTACGTTCAAGACATTCTTTGCTAATATGAAAAGAGTAGGCATCTTTCATGCTAAATTCTCGTGCACGCATCACACCAAAGCGTGGGCGAACCTCATCGCGGAATTTGGTTTGTATCTGATAAAAATTAACTGGTAATTGTTTGTAGCTACGCACTTCTTTACGGACAAAGTCAGTTATTACTTCTTCATGAGTGGGTCCGTAACAAAATTCGCGTTTATGGCGATCGCGCAAACGCAATAGTTCCGGGCCATATTGCTCCCAACGTTCCGTTTCTTGCCATAGCTCAGCGGGTTGAATGGAAGGCATGAGCACTTCGATTGCACCTGATTTATTCATCTCCTCACGAATTATATTTTCTACTTTGCGTAAGGTTCGCAGCCCTATAGGCATCCATGTGTAAAGCCCTGAAGCAAGACGCCGGATCATTCCGGCACGTAGCATAAGTTGGTGACTGACGACTTCTGCGTCAGCAGGTGATTCTTTAAGGGTAGATAGGAAAAACTGGTTTACACGCATGAGATAAAAATAGACTAAATAAAAATTAACTTAAATGATTAAGTCACATAGTAACAAGAAGTCACCACGATCTATATCGTGGTGATTAAATTTAAGGAAGATTGAGGTTAGCTAGGGTGAGTTAGCTGCAGAATTCAGAAACTTGTTCTTGAGATTCTTGTATTTTACCTTGGCGTTCGTCTTCACTAAGCTTGCGATAAACATCGCCATCTTTAATGGTTACTTGACCGCGACTGGTGAGAGATTCCATATTTTTTGTGGCAATTGCACAGTTTTCAGCTTTAATTTTATTACTTTCTTGCATTACCTTTTTGTCAGTTTCACTTTGTTTGCGTTCTTCGCGTCGTTCTTCAAAGCTGTCGCCTGAATTCGAAGCGTCTGAATCCGCTTTAGCGACAGATGTTTTGACTCCAAGATCATCTTGATAGACCACTTCAAATTCAACACCTGGTGCTGGGGGAGTCTGGCTGTAAATGATTCTGCCTTCTTCATTCCACTTATATACAGGAGCGGCATAAGCTGCTGTCCCAAGAATTAGAGCTAAACTTACCGCAAGGAGAATTTTTGAAATCATGATGTGTGAAAAATTAAATATTTAAGTAACAACAGTCTAGCAAAAATGAGTTGTATTTTGGCGAATACTGTATTTTCAGGGGGTTAGGCGGAGCCATTCTAACGACGAAGTTATTTGATAATGGTTCATTTTTACTAAATGTGAACTGCGTATTTGCTTGTTTAAAGCCCTCTGATGTTATGCCTATAGACGAATAAAGGGTGAATTTCATGAGACTTCTAGAGGGATTCTGGTGCTATACTAATTGCCTATAAAAAAAATCAATTAGACTTCAAAGAGGTCTCCATGGCGGATCGACGATTACAGGTATTTTATACAGTTGCAAAACTGTTGAGCTTTACTAAAGCGGCAGAAACGCTACATATGACTCAGCCTGCAGTTACCTTCCAAGTCCGTCAGCTGGAAGAGCATTTTAATACCCGTTTATTTGACCGCACCCATAATCGAGTGACTTTAACCGAAGCAGGACGTAAATCTTATGAATACGCAGAAGAGATTTTCGAACTCTATGCGGAATTGGAAAACTCTATTAAAGAGTTAACGGGTGATGTAAGTGGCGTTTTAACACTAGGTGCAAGTACTACGATAGCTGAATACATGTTGCCAAGTTTGTTGAGTGGTTTTACTAAAGAATTTCCTGATATTCAGTTGCGTCTTAAGGTCTCAAATACTGAAGGCATTGTATCGATGATTGAAAATAGCATGATCGATTTAGGTATTGTTGAAGGGCCCGTTACCAATAAAAATTTATTGGTTGAAAAATGTCGTAAAGACTCTTTGGTAGTAATTGTTCCAAAACATCATGAGCTGGCATCAAAAACTTCTATTTCTATGGAAGAATTGTTGCCTTATCCATTCATATCTCGTGAAGAGGGTTCAGGTACCCGCGAAGTCATTATGGACTATGTGGTCAGCCAGGGTTTGGATCGTAATAATCTTAATCTTAGCTTAGAGCTGGGTAGCCCCGAGTCAGTTAAGGGTGCTGTTGAAGCAGGAATGGGAGTTTCTATTGTCTCAAATGTTACGATTGAAAAAGAGCTTAAGCTCGATAGTATTTCTAAAGTTGATTTAGCCCCGCCACTTGAAAGACCTTTTTCCTTTGTGCGCCAACGACAAAAGTTTCGTTTGCATGCTATGGAACAGTTACTAGAATATGCGCGTGGTTATTGTAGCCCTCCAGAGTAAATTGACCCTATGTAGATTGATAAATAGTAGGGTTGTTATGCAAGAATTACAGCCTTTCCAATAGTTTCTAGTTATTAAGCTCAGTATTTGTTTGTAGATACCCATACAACGATAAGACTGTAAAGAATTTGCTTCATAAATATAGTCTGAATTATGTCCCAAGAATACGCAGATGATTGAATATATAAGAAGTTGGTATCAGCGACATTTCTCTGACCCGCAAGTTGTAATCCTTGCCTTATTTATCATCATTGGCTTTGCGGTCGTTTTATTGGCTGGCGATCTGCTTGCGCCCTTATTGGCCAGTATCGTAATCGCTTATGTGTTGGACGGAGCAGTTGAGATTCTCCGTCGCGGCAAAATTCCAAGATTTTTAGCACTGGGTATAGTGTTTTTTGCATTTATTGCTTTATTGCTGATCATTATCTTTGCTTTGATTCCACAGCTATCTCAACAGTTCACTCAGTTTTTTCGTGAATTGCCCACTATGATTACCCACGGTCAAGATTTAATCATGCAATTGCCAGATCGATATCCGAGCATTGCGCAAATATTTACAGAAGAACAAATCAATGAACTTATTTGGTCGATTCGTTCGCAATTAATTTCTGCTGGGCATAATTTTATCAGTCAGCCACTCGAATCGGTAGTAGGTGTGATTACCATTATGGTGTATCTCATATTGGTGCCATTGTTAGTTTTCTTTTTTTTGAAGGATAAAGAAAAAATATTAAATTGGTTAGAAGGATTTCTTCCTGTCAACCGTGAACTTACAAACGAAGTGTGGTTTGAAGTTAATCAAAAGATAGCGAGTTATATACGCGGTAAATTTTTAGAGATATTTTTAGTTTGGTCGGTCACTTATGCGACATTCGTATTTTTTGGTTTGCAATATGCAATGCTGTTGTCGTTTTTGGTTGGTATCTCGGTGATAGTTCCTTATGTAGGTGCGGCGGTAGTGACTATTCCGATCGCATTTGTAGCTTACTTCCAGTGGGGCATAGGCCCTGATTTTGCATACGTACTTATTGCCTATGCTGTTATACAATTTTTGGATGGAAATATCTTGGTGCCACTTTTATTTTCTGAAGTGGTGAATTTGCACCCAGCAGCAATAATCGCGGCAGTACTTGTGTTTGGAGGAATTTGGGGATTGTGGGGAGTGTTTTTCGCAATCCCGTTGGCCACCTTAGTGAATGCAGTCCTGAAAGCATGGCCTGCAGAAAATGGTAGTGTTGAAAATGATAGTGAGAATGTTCAACAAGCTAAGTCTGCGTGAAATATTTGCTATAAAATTCGTTTTTAGTCCTTGATCTTTAGCCTATATCATTGATTTAAATGGAGGCTAGCACTCTGATTCCTTGTAATACTAGGGTTTCATTTGTAATATCGCTCGCTCCATCATTCAACCATCTAATCGAGGTAACCTGTGTTCAAAGGTAGCATGGTCGCCATTGCGACACCTATGCATGTCGGGGGGGAGGTCGATTTCGACTCGCTGGCCAAATATGTAGAGTTTCATATAGAAAATGACACCGATGCGTTGGTACCTGCGGGTACAACCGGTGAATCTGCAACGCTAAATCATGCAGAGCATTGCGAGGTGATTCAATTTGTTGTTGATCAAGTTAAGGGACGAATACCTGTAATTGCGGGTACCGGTGCAAATTCAACTCAAGAGGCAATTGAGCTGACACAGTGTGCTAAAGATGCGGGGGCAGATGCCTGCTTGCTGGTATCTCCTTATTATAATAAGCCCACGCAAGAAGGTTTAATATTGCATCATCAAGCGATTGCAAAAGCAGTAGCGATACCACAAATTTTGTATAACGTGCCCGGACGTACTGCTGTCGATTTATTGCCTGAGACGGCAATTAAGTTGTCATCTGTTGATAATATTGTTGGCATAAAAGAAGCTACTGGTGAAATTGATCGTTGCAAACAAATCTTAGCTGCTAGTCCTAAAGAGTTTATGTTGATCAGTGGTGACGATTATTCTGCAATGGAATTTCTATTGGCGGGTGGCTGTGGTGTAATTACGGTTACAGGTAATGTAGCGCCTAAACTATTCCATGATATGTGCATAGCGAGTATTGATGGCGATCGAAATAAAGCGCAGGAAATGAATGCCAGATTAGAAAAATTGAACAAGGACTTATTTGTTGAGTCTAATCCTATACCGGTTAAATGGTGTTTAACGGAAATGGGTTTATTTCCTACAGGTACAAGACTACCCATGACTACGCTGTCTGAAATTCATCATGAAACGTTGCGCCAAGCTTTATCAGCAGCAGGCTCAATCTAGATTAATATATACCCTAATTATTGGATTAAATTTTAGTGAAAAAGATACTTCTTACTTGTGTTTCGTTATCACTACTGCTGATTGGTGGCTGTGGTTTCTTAAAGTTCGGTACCGACTTTGTTAGTGGTGGGGAATCTAACCCATTAGAGGCGCCGCCAGATTTAGTGACTCCACAATGGGAAGAGAGTTTAGAAATTCCTAAAACGGCTAATGATCGAGTAAGTGCATTGGAAACCCAAGGTCCAGCATTAGGTGCTGCAGTGCTGCCGGAATTTTTAGATGTTCGTGTGCGTCGCGAGGGTCCAACGACATGGTTAGAAGTGGATAGTGATCCAGTAACTTTGTGGCCACTGATGCGTAAATTTTGGCAAGAACAACAGTACCCGATCGGTAAAAACGAACCTACACTTGGATATATCGAAACGGAGTGGAAGCAACATACCGATCGTTCAGTAAACAGTGAGCTTAATCAAGAGAGCTATGATATCACCGGCGAAAAATTTCGTACGCGTCTAGAGCGCCAACCAAATGCGGTAACAAATATCTTTTTGACTCAACGTGGTGCAGAAGTTGCTGCAGTCAATAAAGGTAATCAAATTTTATGGAAACCTCAGCCGCCCAATAGTGAGCGTGAAACTGAAATGATGATTAGGCTGATGGAGTTTTTAGGAACAGAACGTCAAGATGCGCAACAAAAACTAGCCAGTGCCGATGCGCAAAGTTTATACTTAGATATAAAAGATATTGGCGGCGTTCCTGTTCTAGTGGTGGGTGATATTTATTCACGTGTTTGGCGTCGCACAGGTGTTGCATTAGATCGTTCAGGATTAGCGATTGAAGATCATGATCGTAATAAGGGTGTGTACTTTGTTGTGGTGGACATTGCCCAACCAGGTGTCCCTGCTGAGGAAGTTATTGCCCAAAAAGTGTATTACGAAATACATTTGCTTAGCCAAGGCAAACAAACTTTAGTAACCGCTCACCAAGTAAATAAGGGTGTAGGTGTGATTGATTCAAATACAGCTAAGGCGCTATTAAAACGTGTTGTTGCAGCGTATCCAGGGAGTTATCCAAACTCTTAAGTCAGAACTTCTTTGAGTGATTTAAAAATCTAATTACGAGTACGATTTAGTCTTTTCATTGGTAAAAGTTTGAATCGATTTGAGAATCGATGATGCATCTAAGCAAGCTTGTTCTAGCAGTTCTTCGCGTGATGCGTGATCTAAATATTCATCAGGTAGGCCTAGATTTTTTATTTTAATGTTAGTGTTATTCGCTAACACTTCGTTCACCGCGCTGCCGGCACCACCTGCAGCAACATTGTCTTCAACCGTAATAATAAATTTATATTGTTTAGCGATTTTTTCAATTAGTGTTGAATCAATCGGTTTCACAAATCTCATATTGACTACTGTGGCATCTAGTTCTTCACCCACTTGTAATGCGTCATACACTGGGCTGCCAAAGGCGAGAATAGCAATGCCTTTATGGGTGCCTTCGCGCAAAATTTTAGCTTTACCAATTTCTACTGCATTCATATCTGGATGAACAGGTGCGCCTGGACCAGAACCGCGCGGGTAACGCACAGCAGTTGGGCAATCTTGTAAATGTGCGGTGTAAAGCATGCGCCGAGTTTCGTTTTCATCAGCAGGCGCCATGACCATCATGTTTGGTATACAACGTAGATAAGATAAATCGAAACTACCTGCGTGAGTTTGACCATCTGGTCCCACTACACCAGCACGGTCTATTGCAAACACTACGGGTAAGTTTTGCACTGCAACATCATGAATAAGCTGATCGTACGCGCGTTGTAAAAACGTAGAGTAAATTGCCACTACTGGTTTTAAATTTTCACAAGCCATTCCTGCTGCTACGGTTACGGCATGTTGCTCTGCAATCGCAACGTCGAAATAACGGTCAGGAAATCTTTTTGAAAATTCTACTAACCCAGATCCTTCACGCATCGCTGGAGTAATGGCAACTACGCGCTCATCTTGTTCAGCAATATCGCAAATCCAGTCGCTGAATACATTTGTATACGTAATTTTTGGTTTCTTGTTTGACTTAACCACCCCAACGCTTGGATCGAATGAAGGTACAGCATGATATCCAACGGGATCAGACTCAGCTTTTTCATAGCCTTTGCCTTTGCGAGTAACAATATGTAATAGGCGAGGGCCATCTAAGCGTTTTAAATTTTGCAATGTTTTTACTAAACCAGATACATCATGACCATCTATAGGGCCAAAATAATTGAGCCCCATCTCTTCAAATAAAGTACCAGGTGCAATCATGCCTTTGACATGCTCTTCCGTGCGTTTTGCAAGCTCACGAATCGGAGGGATGGGTTCTAATAGCTTTTTACTACCTTCGCGCATACTGGAAAATACCCGACCCGATAACATGCGGGTTAAATAATTTGTCATTGCGCCTACGTTCGGTGAGATCGACATTTCATTGTCGTTTAGAATCACTAATAAATCAGCCTTGCAATCACCTAAGTGATTTAAAGCCTCATAGGCTAATCCTGCAGTAAGTCCACCGTCACCAATTACCGCAACTACTTTGCGTTTGTTGCCGCTCGCAATGGCCATTCCTAATGCAGCACTAATTGAAGTACTGGAGTGACCTACACCAAAATGATCGTACTCACTTTCTTTTCGCGCTGGGAATGGTGCAAGTCCATCTTTGGTGCGAATGCTAGTAATTTGATTTTTACGACCGGTAAGAATTTTATGCGGATAACATTGATGACCTACATCCCATACAATCCGATCATGGGGGGTGTTGAAAACGTAGTGTAGTGCAGTAGTAATTTCAATCGCACCTAAACCTGCTGCAAAATGCCCGCCACTGGTTGCAACCGAATCTAATAAATATGCACGTAACTCATGTGCGATTGCAGGTAACTGCTGTGAATCCAGCGCACGTAAATCTGCTGGGTATTCGATGCCGTCTAGTAATGGATACTTATGATTCATTATTTTAAGAGTTTCGTGTAACCATATATTGGCTAATTTCGCGCAGATTCTCGGCGCGATCATCTAAGTGATCTATTTCATTTAATGCTTCTTGCAACAAATTATTCGCTGTATTTTCAGCTTGTTCTACCCCCACAATGCTAGGGTAAGTAGGTTTATTTTGCGCAGCATCTGAGCCTTGAGGCTTACCCAATGTTTCGGTATCTGCTTGTATATCAAGTATATCGTCACGTATCTGGAATGCTAAGCCTACTTTCTCTGAAAAATGTGCGAAATGAGCAAAGGTTTCAGGATTATTCATATCACTGGTAATGACCGCCATTAGTACACTGGCTTGGATTAATGCTGCGGTCTTAAGTGTATGCATAGTTCTAATTTGTTTTTCATTAAGCTGCTTGTTTACCGCAGCAAGATCAATCGCTTGACCGCCAGCCATACCTAAAGAGCCAGAAGATTTTGCTAGCTGCAGAATCATATGAACGCGTTGCTCATATGTTGCATCGTCACTAGCTAGTATGGCAAAAGCTTGGGCTTGAATGGCATCACCCGCAAGAATCGCAGTTGCCTCGTCAAATGCTTTATGACAGGTAGGGCGACCACGGCGCAAGTCATCATCGTCCATGGCAGGTAAATCGTCATGAATGAGTGAATAGCTATGCATGAGTTCAACTGCACAAGCCGCGCAGTCTAGTGATTCTAAATTACTGCTGAGTGCTTCACCGGTTGCGTATACGAGAGCAGGGCGAATACGCTTACCGCCACCCAGAACAGAATAACGCATGGCTTTATGTAGCGTTATAGGGGAATCGGTTTCTTGGGGCAGTTTTGTTTTTAGTTGCTGGTTGACTCGACATGCATATTGATCAAGTAACTCTTCAACTGTGTCTGCCTCAGTGGCAATCGTTTCAGTTGACTGAGTCTTCATCTTTGTCGAGATCTTTCTCAATCCAATCTTTATCCTCTTTGCTTAACACGGAAATCTTTTGTTCAGCAGTTAGTAACGCTTGTCGACACTCACGAGTAAGTTTTACGCCTTGTTCAAAGTTTTTAAGCGAATCTTCAAGAGAAAGATCGCCTTTTTCTAATTTATCAACTAGCGTTTCCAGTTGTTTTAGCGATTTCTCAAAGTCGACCGCTTTTGTGGTTGTTTTGCGCGCCAAAGCCATTTCCTAATTAATTTAATTTTTGTACGGACCAGTAGCAGGTTTTGATTTAAGCTTAGGCAATCTGAGTTGACAACATTTTAGACCTAGTCTAAAGTTTCACCCAGTTTAGACTAAGTCTAAATCATAGAAACAGGCATAATCCATTGTGATTTTGCTAAAAACATCATAGCTGGAGGTAGCGATAATGTCTCTAAAAGGCAGTAAGACAGAAGGTAATTTAAAAGATGCGTTTGCGGGTGAATCACAAGCGAATCGTAGATATCTATATTTTGCGGCAAAAGCTGACGTAGAAGGATACAACGATGTGTCTGCAGTATTTCGTTCAACCGCTGAGGGCGAAACAGGGCATGCTCATGGTCATCTTGAGTACTTAGAAGAGTGTGGTGATCCAGCAACGGGTCTTCCAATTGGCTCAACCTCTGATAACTTAAAAGCAGCAATTGCTGGTGAAACTCATGAGTACACTGATATGTACCCAGGAATGGCAAAAACTGCACGTGACGAAAGTTTCGACGAAGTTGCAGATTGGTTTGAAACGCTTGCTAAAGCAGAGCGTTCACACGCTAATCGTTTTCAGAAAGCCCTTGATACACTAGACTAGAAACACTCTAGACTAGTCTAGGTAACTGAATAAAAGCCGAAAAGATTTTGCAAATGCACAAATCGTATTAACACGATTTGTGCATTGCAGAAGTTCTAAAACACACAGGATTTATTAATGAGAGAAGGGAGCTTAGACGCACCTACGCGGCATCCTATTGACTGGAAAGATCCAAAGTTTTACGACCAAGAAGATCTTAATACTGAGTTAGAGCGTATTTTTGACATCTGTCATGGATGCAGGCGCTGTGTAAGTTTGTGCAATTCTTTTCCTACACTATTTGATCTGGTGGATGAATCCGAAACCATGGAAGTAGATGGTGTTGCAAAAGATGATTACACCAAAGTCGTTGATCAGTGTTATCTATGCGATTTATGCTTCTTAACTAAGTGTCCTTATGTTCCACCACATGAATGGAATGTAGATTTTCCACATCTAATGTTGCGCGCAAAAGCAATCAAATTTAAAGAAAAGGGTGCATCTAAGCGAGACAACATGCTTAGCAACACGGATAAAAATGGCAAATTTTTTGGAATTCCAGTCGTTGCGCAAACCGTAAATGCGGTAAACAATAGTTCTCTTGCACGTAAAGGCATGGGGAAAACCCTAGGCATTCATCCAGATGCTTATTTGCCTAAATATCAAAGCAAGTCAGCAAAAAAACAATTTACCAAACATCAAACGTCTGTGAGTTCGCCAAAAGCAATTGGCAGCACAACAGGGAAAGTAGCTATTTATGCAACGTGCTATGGAAATTATAATGAACCTGATTTGGTCGAAGATTTGATAAAGATTTTCGAGCACAACAACATTGCTACCAAGTTCATCACCCAAGATAAATGTTGCAGTATGCCTAAGTTAGAATTGGGTGACTTGGAATCCGTAGCGGCGAATAAAGATCATAATATTCCTATCATGGAAAAAGTTATTGATGATGGTTGGGATATCATTGCACCTATTCCTTCATGCGTATTAATGTTCAAACAAGAACTGCCATTGATGTTTCCTGAGGATGAAGCATTAAAGAAAGTGCAGCAATCTATTTTTGACCCGTTTGAATATTTAGCATTGCGTAAAAAAGAAGGCATGATGAATACTGATTTCCCAACATCACTTGGGAAAGTCTCTTATCACGCACCATGTCACTTGCGTGTTCAGAAAATAGGCAATAAAACCAGAGATATTTTAAATTTGGTTCCCGATACAGAAATTGAGCTGATTGAACGTTGTGCAGGGCATGATGGTACTTATGCAGTAAAAGAAGAATTCCATGAAATCTCAATGAAAATTGCACGACCCGTTGTAAATAAAATCAAAAATAATGAGCCAAACTATTTTTCCAGTGATTGTCCATTGGCGGGCTATCATTTAGCAAATGGCCTCAACAAAAACGATGATAAAAATGAGTCGTCGCCAACACACCCAATAACTTTATTGAAAACTGCATACGGGCTATGACTTATCTAATTTCAAAATAAATTGTTATTTATGCAAAAACTATTCAGACAAGATTTACATTCTCTAGAAGACTACTCTGCCATGCGCGATGAATTTCGCGCGCAAATCATTCAACATAAAAAAAATCGTGTATTACAAGTCGGCCCCAATATCACCATGCATTTCGAAGACCGTCTGGTGATGCAATATCAAATTCAAGAAATGTTACGTGCGGAAAAGATTTTTGAAAGCGCGGGCATTCAAGAAGAGCTTGATGCCTATAATCCAATGATTCCAGATGGAAGTAATTGGAAAGTAACCTTCATGATTGAATTTCCAGACCCAGATGAACGCGCAATTCGTTTAAGAGAATTATTGGGTATTGAAGACGCTACTTATGTGCAAGTGTCGGGTCACGATAAAGTACATCCTATAAGTGATGAGGACTTGCCGCGTGAGACGGCTGAAAAAACTTCTTCTGTGCATTTTATGAGATTTGAATTAACACCAGAAATGGTGAGTGAGTTAAAAGAGGGTGCAGCATTAACTATCGGGATTGATCACCCTGAGTATAAGCATGCCATTGAGGCATTGTCGGGTTCTATGCGAGATTCGTTAGTGGCGGATATGGATTAAATGTAAATTTTCCTAATGTCCGTTTTCGGCCAATAGCGGTCATTCAGTTTTTGATATTTAAATTAAGCGTAATACATTTATTCAATTACTTCGACACCTCGCCAAAAGGCAATATAATTTTCGATATTCTTTGCTTTGTCTTTTGCTTCTGGGTAATACCAGGCAGCATCTTCGTTTTCTTTTCCGTCTACGTTAATAGTGTAGTAGCTCGCTTGCCCTTTCCAATAACATTCAGTGTGTTTATTGCTTTTTACTAAATGTTTATAGTTAACCGATTCAGGAGGAAAGTAGCAGAAAGTATCGATTACAATCGTCTCATCACTCTCTGCAATGACTTTATTTTTCCAAATCGCTTTCATGATTTATTTCTACCAAATTTTACAGTTTATTGTGCAATGCTTAATTATTGAATGTCCGCTTTGGGTCGTAAGCGGACATTACACTTAGTTTATCCACGCAAATTTTTCTTTTAATTCTTCTGTTGAGCTTATACACATATCCAGATCTTTCAGAATTCCATTGTTAATATTATAAATCCAACCATGAATGGTGAGGTTAGCGCCGCCTTCCCATGCGTGTGCAACAATATTGGTATTGCATACATTAACTACTTGTTCCTGAACATTAAGTTCACATAATCGATCATGTTTGTTATCAGCGGATAAACCATCTAATTTTTTAGCATTAAATCGTGCGACGTCTTTTACATGGCGCAGCCAATTGTCGACGAGACCATGTTCCTGGTCTTCCATAGCCGCGCGTACACCGCTGTAGCCATAGTGTCCACATACAATGATGTGTTTAATTTTTAATACATCCACTGCGAATTGTATGACGGATAAGCAGTTTAAATCGGTGTGGGTGACCACATTGGCAATGTTGCGATGCACAAAAACTTCACCTGGTGGTAGAGCGATAATTTGGTTTGCTGGTACACGGCTATCCGAGCAACCAATCCATAAGTACTCAGGAAATTGTTGTTGAGCTAATGTTGAGAAAAATTCGGGGTTATTCTTGTTAACAGTGTCTGCCCAAGCAATATTATTATCTAAAAGATGTTTTAGCGTTTTCATTTTTTATCTATTCCTTGATAAGTAGGGTCATGACTCTAATGCTTTGTTGACAATTATGAGGCGGGTGGTTTTTTGGGCGTTGCATCGAATTCAATTTGTTCGGAACCATTGTAAACAAGAAAAGCTTTACCTTTAGCGCGTGCGATCATCACGATACCTAAGTCGCGTGCGAGCTCTAAGCCCATGTTGGTTACACCTGACCGTGAAAGTAAAACAGGAATGCCCATATTAGCGGACTTCATTACCATTTCTGAAGTTAATCGGCCCGTGGTATAAAAAATTTTATCACTGCCTTGTTGATGTTCCAGCCACATCCAACCAGAGATTGCATCAGCTGCATTATGCCGGCCTACATCTTCAACAAATTTTAATATATTCTTGTCATCACCCACATCTTGATTGCATAGGGCGCAGCCATGCACGGCACCGGCTTTTTTATAAATATCATTGTGTGTAGTAATTTCTGCGAGTAGCGCATAGATTTTAGATTGCTTTAAAGCAACTTTGGGTAACTTGGCATCGTAAAGTTTATCCAGTGTGCAACTGAAGACTGTGCCTTGTCCGCAGCCTGATGTAACGGTGCGTTTACTAAGCTTTTCTTCCCAGTCAGTAATTTCTTTATCAGCTACTAAGCGAACATCAACTAATTCTTTTTCCCAGTTCACTTTCACTGATTCAACATCGGTAATGTCTTCAAGTAAGCGCTGATTTCGAAGATAGCCTAGAGTGAGTTCTTCCGGGTGAGTGCCTAGAGTCATTAAGGTAACAATCTCGCGGTCATTCACTTTTAAAGTCAAAGGTGATTCACCGGCCACGTGTACTTCACGTTGCTCGCCAAATTGGTTAATTGCACTTACGCCGTGGGTAGGCGCTAACCCTTCTTGTGACATCTGTGGGCGGTATATTCTATCCATACTTGCTTGGTCTAATTTCACTAATTTATTTTATAGGGCCTTTTCGATCGCTTCACTAAGTTTGTCTACGCCAATGATTTCTAGCCCGGGAATTTTTTCTTTTGGTTTGTTGGCACCAGGGATGATGGCTTTCTTAAATCCATGTTCCTTGGCTTCTTTAAGGCGTGATATGCCGTTATAGACTGGGCGTATTTCTCCAGTAAGTCCTACTTCACCAAACACGATTAAGTTGCGGTCGAGTGGTTGATCTCTAAAGCTAGAATAAGCTGCTAGTAAAACTGCTAAGTCAGCACCGGTTTCTTTTAATGAAACGCCGCCTACGATGTTTACAAATACATCTTTGTCATAAATGGCAATACCGCCATGTCTATGCAAGATGGCGAGCAACATAGTTAATCTATTTTGATCGATGCCTACGGTTACACGTCTAGCGTGTCCAGTGGGGTTGTCATCTACAAGAGATTGGACTTCTAGTAATAAAGGGCGTGTGGCTTCACAAGTAACGGTGATTACACTTCCAGGCGTGTGTTCAGAGCGTTGTGATAAGAAAATAGCGGATGGATTTTTAACGCCTTTTAGCCCTGACTCTTGCATGGCGAAAACACCCAGCTCGTTTACTGCACCAAAACGATTTTTTACTGCGCGTAATACTCGATAGCGACCGCCTTCTTCGCCTTCAAAATACAAAACAGTATCAACAACATGTTCGAGCACGCGAGGGCCGGCGATTGAGCCATCTTTGGTGACATGTCCCACTACAAAGACGGTGGTGTCAGTTTGCTTTGCAAATTGTGTGATTTGATTTGCGCATTCGCGCACTTGAGATACGGAGCCAGCAGCAGAAGGTGTTTTTTCTGAAGAGAGTGTTTGAATTGAGTCGATCACCATGATACTTGGGCGTTCGCGCATAGCATTGGCAAGAATTTCTTCAAGATTGTTTGATGCCAGTACGCGTAATGTTGAATCTTTGTAGCCTAGACGTTCTGCGCGTAGTGCAACTTGCTGTAAAGACTCTTCGCCAGTTACATACAAGGCTCGCTCACGGTCCAATGAACTAAGAACTTGTAATAATAAAGTGGACTTTCCTATGCCGGGATTTCCTCCTACTAAAATAACGGAACCAGAAACAATTCCCCCGCCCAATACGCGATCTAATTCTGTAAGAGGGGTTTTGATGCGAGCATGGGTTTCGCAAGCAACGTCGTTGATCGCTTGAATTTCGTTGGCTGCGCCGGGGAGTGAAAATGAACTTACTTTCTGTTTTTGAAAAACTGCCGCTTGTTTTTCAATCGAGTTCCATGCACCACAATCAGAACATTGTCCCATCCATTTGGAGAATAGTCCTGAGCATTCGGTGCACACATAGCTGAGTTCTTTTGCCATGTAGCTATTGTACTAGATCAGTAGATTTTCTTGCTTTACTCGTATGGGAGAGTAAAGATTAGGCAACCTGTTCGTGTTGTGGTAAACGAGGGCTTATGCGCACCGTGCGAACTGCATTGTTCTGTATTTGTACAACTTCTATGGGGTAGCCATCAATTAACACACTGGTGCCTGGCTCTGGGATGGATTGCATGTGTTCTAAAATTATACCATTGATAGTTTTTGGCCCGTCTGCGTGTAACTTCCAAGTTAAGGCTTTATTGATATCGCGGACATGTGAACTTCCATCAACTAGGAATGTGCCATCTTTCTGTGGATGAATTTCAACATCATAGCTTGCGGGGTCGTTAGTAAATTCGCCGACAATCTCTTCTAGTAAATCTTCTAAGGTAACCATGCCTTGAATATCACCAAACTCATCGACTACCAAACTTAAGCGACGTTTTTTGGCCTGAAATTCAAATAACAGTTTTTTTAAGTGTGTGCCTTCGGGTATGAAGAAAGGTTCACGGATTACTTTTTCTAAATCCTCGCGTTCCAAGTCTTTATCTAAAATTTTTAAAATGAATTTCCGCAAATGTAGGAAGCCAACAACATTATCAATACTGTCTCGATAAACCGGAACGCGTGTATAGGATATATTTTTTAATTGCGTAACAATGTCTTCCCAATCATCATCAAGGTCTATACCAATAATTTCATTTTTAGGGATCATGATATCTTCGGCAGTGATTTGTTCTAAATCTAAAACACCCAGGAGCATTTGTTGGTGCTCGCTAGATATAGTTGTGCCCTCATCATTTACTGCAGTACGAAGTTCATCGTGAGAAAGTGAAGTGAGCACACTCTTTTCAACATTTATTCCAAATAATCGTAGTAGTGAATTTGAAAAGAAGTTAGCTACCCAAACGAACGGGTACATTACCGTTAATAATGGCTTGTAAATCCGCGCAGCGGGTAGCGCTAGTTTCTCTGAATGTAATGCGGCAAGTGTTTTTGGTGTCAGCTCAGCAAACACTAAAATCGCGAAAATTAAAATAAGGTTGGCAACAAAAATTCCGAAACTGCCGTGCATTCGATAACCGATGTACGCTGCAAGTTGGGCAATTAGTAAATTGACAACATTATTGCCCAATAGGATTAAACCAATTAAGCGATCAGGTTTTTCTAAAAGTGATTGTGCTTGTTTAGCGCCAGGGTGACCGTTATTTGCTAAATGACGCAAGCGATAACGATTTAAGGCCATTAACGCTGTTTCTGAGCCTGAAAAAAATGCTGAGAGAAAAATTAATATGAGCAACACTAATAGAAGTGTGCCTATCGAGTATTCGTCCAAGGTCGTGTTGACCCTCCGGTAATAAAGATACAGTCATTAACTGCCGCACGCAGTTATTTGTCAAGAGAGAGGTATGTTAGTTGCCCTATTCAGTAGAATTTCTTGGACAAACTTACTTCCTAAGTAGGCCAAGATGAGAAAAGCAAAGCCGCCTAGGGTCCAGCGAACCGCCATTTGTCCACGCCAACCAAATTTCCAACGCCCCCACAGCAGTACTGCAAAAAGCACCCACGCTAAGATAGATAAGATTGTTTTGTGAACAATATGTTGTTGAAACATATTTTCTAAAAATAAAAATCCGCTTACCAGTGCAACAGAAAGTAGAACAAAGCCGATAGTGATAGTTTGAAATAAGAACTTTTCAGTATCGTGCAGCGGCGGTAAGACGCGCGTCATGCTGTCAAATTTTGCTTTATGAAGATGGCGTTCTTGATTGAATAACAAAATCGATTGTATAGCTGAAATAGTGAGCACACTAAAAGCGAAAAGTGAAAATACAATATGTAACTGCAAACCGCGAACATTTGATGTGGCGACATGAATTTCAGGTTTAATAATCGTCAATGCAATACCGGCAACCACAATGGGCAATAAGTACAAACCGATAAATTCTCTTTTCTTGGAGATGGATAAAATTAAAACCAGAGTGGAAATCATAAACAGCATCAGAGAGACGATGTTGTAAAAGGTTAGATTCAATCCTTGGGATGTAAAGGTTTGTGGGTAAAGGTGTACTGCATGCAATACGCAAGCAATGGCCCACATCAATAGCATAAGGCCGCGTTTGTCAGTAATTTGACTATTTGATGGGAGGTGTGAGCGCCACAACAGCACGACAAAAGTGATTGCGTAAAATACTATGGTGCTGTATTTCAGTATGCTTGACATATACAAACAAAAAATTCTGCTTTAAGTGGCTAATATAATGAGAACGAGGTCACAAGAAACTAGGATCGATGTAATAAATATCTTCGTTTATCAGGTCATTATCTCAGACAATCATATCTAAAGTGAATTGAGATCGGTTAGACATTTCTGTGTTGTTGGCAATGATAGCATTATTCAGATCTTGATCATTAATAACCAATGAATATACGTATCCTCGGCTGCAGCGGTGGAATTGGCTTAGGCAATAAGACCACCTCGCTATTAATAGATGACTCGGTGCTAATCGATTGTGGCACGGGTTTGGGCGACCTGTCGCTTGATGAACTGTCTAAACTCCAACATGTTTTCATTACTCATAGCCACCTAGATCATATTGCCTTATTACCGATGTTGTTGGACACGGTCTACGATGCTCTTGTAGATCGCCCTTTGACGTTGCACTGCAAACAAGAGACCTATGATGTGCTAGCAAAGAATATTTTCAATTGGGATGTGTGGCCAAACTTTTTCGAGTTACCTGATCCTAAAACTCCTGTGATTATTTATGAATCGATGCAGTCTGGCGACTGTATAGAGTTTGGCGACAAGGTCATAAAGATGGTGGAAATGAATCATTCTGTTCCTGCTGCGGCATATATCATCAACAATGGCACAGGCAGTATTGCATTCAGTGGCGATTCATTTACCAATGACACCTTCTGGGATGCGCTTAATGAAGAACCGCGAATGGATATGATTATTGTAGAGTGCGGGTTTACCAACGAAGATGAAGATATTGGTCGTGATGCGAAGCATTATTATCCTAATGCCTTGGCAGATGACTTAAAAAAATTAAACCATCGTCCAGAATTATACATTTCTCATTTGCAGCCAGGGAAAGAAGACTTGATCATCGAGCAGCTTAATACCGCTATTTCAGACTTTAAAATACATCAGCTCACCAGTGGCCAGATTATTAGGATCTAATTACGATTTAATTTCGATCTAATTACGTTGTAATTTCGCTATAATCCACTTCCTTTGTTAACTAGGCTCCTTAATAGGAGCATATTTCTATGTTTGATAGTTTATCCACTCGCCTTGCGGGTACTGTTCAAAAACTGCGCGGGCAAGCACGCTTAAGCGAAGAAAATATCCAAGAAACGTTGCGCGAAGTACGTATGGCTTTGCTAGAAGCCGACGTTGCGTTGCCGGTTGTCAAAGATTTTATTGCAAGCATTAAAGAGAAAGCTTTAGGCCAAGAAGTATTGACCAGTTTGTCTCCTGGTCAGGCGCTCATCAAGATTGTAAATGATGAGTTAGCGCATTTGATGGGGGATGCTAATGAATCATTAGCGCTCGCTGCGCAACCTCCTGTGGTTATATTAATTGCGGGATTACAAGGTGCAGGTAAAACCACCAGTATCGGTAAACTTTCTCGCTTTCTAACTGAGAAACAAAATAAATCTGTCGCGGTGGTGAGTTGTGACGTTTATCGTCCAGCGGCAATTCAACAACTGCAAACACTGGCAAATGAAGTAGGTGTTGAATTTATACCAAGTGATACTAGTCAGGCGCCGATTGATATTGCCAAGCGAGCAGTAGAGCAAGCTAAAACACAATTTAAAGATGTGTTGTTAGTGGATACTGCGGGCCGATTGCATGTTGATGAAAAGATGATGCAAGAAATCATTCAGTTGCATCAAGCCATACAGCCCACTGAAACATTATTTGTTGTCGATAGTATGAGTGGTCAGGACGCGGCGAACTCTGCAAAAGCGTTTAATGAAGCACTGCCATTAACCGGCGTAATTCTGACCAAGACAGATGGTGATGCGCGAGGTGGCGCAGCCTTGTCGGTGCGACACGTAACGGGTAAACCCATTAAATTTTTGGGAACCGGCGAAAAAACCACAGCGCTAGAACCGTTTCATCCAGATCGTATTGCATCGCGGATTTTGGGAATGGGCGATGTGGTGAGTTTGGTTGAAGAAGTTGAGCAAAAAGTTGATCACGAAAAAGCTCAGAAACTTGCTAAGAAAATTAAAAAGGGTAAAAGCTTCAATATGGTTGATTTAAAAAGTCAGCTTGAACAAATGATGAGTATGGGAGGCATGGCTGGCATTATGGATAAAATTCTGGGTGCTGCGGGAATGGCTCAAAAAGCATCAGGTATGGGAGATGACAAGTCTTTGCATCAGATGATTGCGATCATCAATTCTATGACGCCACATGAGCGTCGTTTTCCAGATGTGATTAAGAATACCCGCAAGCGTCGTATTGCTGCTGGGTCCGGTACTCAGGTGCAAGATGTAAACCGTCTGCTTAAGCAGCACCTACAAATGAAGAAAATGATGAAGAAGTTCTCCAAGAAAGGAGGCATGCAGCGCATGATGCAAGGATTGAAAGGTGGTGGGATGCCGCCAGGATTAGGTTAACGCATGGCTTGATATATTCACGGACTGAGATGCCGTCTGGGTTAGCGTAAGGAATTGAACCGTCTCTTATCCCTTTATCTATCTCTTAATCTCAGGGCTGAAGTGCCTCAATACGCTTTATTTTCGGCCAAATCTGCGTACAATGCCCGGCTCTCAATAACGCAAATATTCAGATTAGAAATATATGGTCACCATTCGATTAGCCAGAGGCGGAGCTAAAAAGCGCCCTTTCTACCACATTGTTGTAACGGATTCGCGCAAACGTCGTGATAGTAGTTACATTGAACGAATTGGCTATTTTAATCCTACTGCAAAAGGTCAGGAAGTAAGGTTGAATATTGAGATGGAGCGTTTTGAGCATTGGTGTGGTCACGGAGCTAAGCCTTCAGACCGAGTTGCATATCTGGTGAAGAATCACCTCAAGCAAGCTGCTTAATAAGCACTGCCTTTTCAAAACAATTTCTTTAGCCCGTATTGGGCTGCATCTTGAGTCAGCAAGATACACATATTCAGCTCGGAGCTATCCAAGGTGTTTTCGGCATCAAGGGTTGGCTAAAAATATTTTCCTTTTGTCGTCCTAAAGAACAGATTCTCGATTACTCAAAGTGGCAGTTGCGAACATCCAGCAGTGCAGAGATATATGAACTGCAAGAGGGTAAGTTGCATAGTAATAAAATTGTCGCAAAGTTGAGTAACATTGATGACCGTACTCTAGCGGAAACATTGGTGCGTTCTGAGATTTGGATTGCTAAGACCGAGTTGCCTGATCTCGTGAGCGATGAGTTTTACTGGTTTCAGTTGGAAGGACTAAGTGTAATTAACATTGAAGGAGATCAGCTGGGCCTAGTTAAGAGGATGATGGAGACCGGGGCGAATGATGTGTTGGTAGTGCAAGATAAAAATGACAAGCAAGAAATATTAATTCCATATATTCGTGAACAAGTGGTTAAACACGTAGACTTAGAGCAGAAAAAAATTACGGTTGATTGGCAAAAAGACTACTAGCGCTTACATTAATGAATTTTAAAGTCATTACACTGTTTCCAGAAATGGTATTGAACTTGGCAATGTTCGGTGTTGTAGGTAGGGCGATTGAAAATAATATTGCCAGCCTTGAAGTTTTCAATCCTAGAGATTTTTCTAGCGACCTTAATCGTCGTGTGGATGACCGTCCCTATGGGGGCGGCCCAGGCATGGTGATGCAATTTGAGCCTTTACTAAAAACCATACAAAAGGCTAGGAAATCTGAAACTAGCGTGCGAGTGATCTGTCTGTCCGCTCAAGGCAAACCATTTCAACATGCGGATGTAGAAAGACTAACTGCCTACAGTAATCTGATACTGCTTGCAGGACGGTATGAGGGCATTGATGAGCGTTTAATTGAAGCTGGGGTCGATGAGGAGATCTCGATCGGGAATACTGTAGTGAGCGGTGGTGAATTACCTGCAATGATGATGGTGGATGCACTCATTAGACACATTCCAGGGGCATTGGGGCATGATGAATCGGCACATCAGGATTCCTTTGTTGACGGGCTGCTCGATTGCCCGCATTATACGCGCCCGGAAAGAATCAACGATCTCAGTGTACCCAAGGTATTACTGGGCGGTGACCATCAAGCCATTCAGAGATGGCGCGAAAAACAGTCATTGGGACGTACTTTTCAACGCAGGCCAGATCTAATTGAAAAATTAGAGCTAAGCGATGAGCAAAAGGCCTTGCTACAGGAATATATACAAGAACACCAAAACTAAAGTACCTTAAGAACATGTCGAATATTATCCAAGAAATAGACCAGCATCAGCTCAAGCAAGATTTACCTGACTTCAGTCCTGGTGATACCGTAGTTGTGCAGGTAAGAGTAAAAGAAGGCGATCGTGAACGTTTGCAGGCTTTTGAAGGTGTTGTCATTGCCAGACGTAATCGTGGAATAAATTCCGCATTCACAGTACGGAAACTTTCGCATGGTGAAGGGGTTGAGCGAGTATTTCAGACTCACAGTCCTTTAATTGAAAGTGTAGCGGTAAAGCGTAAAGGTAACGTAAGACAAGCTAAGCTTTACTACTTGCGTGGACGTACCGGTAAGGCCGCTAGGATCAAGGAAAAAATCTAAAAGAAAAAATATAGCTGTAGTTTTAAATTTTATTCGAAACGCCTCGTATATCGAGGCGTTTTTGTTTCTGCCATAGTAAAGTCTATAGCAGACCCTCCAGGTCAAACATGTACAATTCAGTATGGATCAAATCGTTGTAAAAACCCCAATCGGCAAGATCGCGGTGGATTATCAAGATGACTTTGTAATGGAAGTGCGGCAAGTCGCTGATCAAGTGCGTGCGCTATCTAAAAAAGATCCTTTTGCAGTAGAAATACAAAAACAACTAACGGCTTATTTTTCAGGAGATCTAGAAGAATTCAATTTGCCGTTTTTATTTAAGCAAGGAACGGATTATCAATTAAGAGTATGGGATCAAATTAGAAAAATTTCATTTGGCAGTACTAAAACCTATGGAGAAATAGCTAAAAAGATTAAATCGGGTCCACGTGCAGTAGGTAATGCATGTCGGCGTAACCAGTTATTGTTACTGGTTCCTTGTCATCGAGTGGTAAGTGTTGCGGGCTTAGGTGGTTTTATGGGTGATGACACAGGCAAGCTTGTGCAACGCAAACAATGGCTGCTTGATCATGAGCAGGTTGTTGATAGCTAAATAATTTTTATGCAAATACATTACTTGAAGCATGTTCCATTTGAAGGCTTAGGCTCAATGGAAGATATATTTGTTGCTCGTGGTTGTACTTTGTCGAGAACTTGTATGTACGAAGATCAATCTTTGCCATCGATACACGATATTGATGCATTGGTGGTAATGGGTGGGCCGATGGGTGTGGGGGATGATGATGAATATCCATGGCTTACTTTAGAGAAAGAATTTATTGAATCGGTGCTAAAACGTGAAATACCTGTGTTAGGGGTATGTTTGGGCGCGCAACTTATCGCTAATGTGTTGGGAGCTAAGGTCAGTAAGAATGCAAATGAAGAAATAGGTTGGTTTCCGGTTAAGCGTACCAAAGGACTTATGGATGAACGAGTCGAGAACTTGCCAATTCGTTTTGATGCTATTCACTGGCATAGCGATACTTTTGATATTCCAAAGGGCGCTAAAAACTTTATGACGAGCGAGGCATGCGTAAATCAAGGTTTCGCCTACGGTGATTCTACACTCGCACTGCAGTTTCACTTAGAGATGTTACCTAGTCATGTGCAGACGATTTATCAAGAATGCGGCAAACCAGAGAAAGTAGGCCCTTTTGTTCATGGATTGGAAGAACTGCTAGCACCAGTGGATAATTTCCAGCAAGCACGCGAAACGCTAGAGAAATTTCTAGAGGCCTTTATTTTTCAAAAAGTGACCCAATAATTAGGAGAATGACGATGGATGACAACAGCAGAAAAGATATTCGAGCTTTGCTCAAAACCTTTGGTGTAAAAGCCGATGAAGCCATCGTTGGGCATTTAGCTAAAAACCCAGATGTAAAACAACTTAACTTAAAAGCCACCTTAGAAGATTTGACGGATTATGGCCCAGGTGCACCCAGCGAAAGTTTATCTTTTGTAGTAGATGGTCAAATAAATCGTTAAGTTAAAACCGTAAATTTTAAATAACCAACGCATTATTAAGAGTATGAATACAAAAACAAACAAAAAGACCGAAGACAGTAACAAGAAAGAAACATTGCAGTTTGAAACAGAAGTTTCACAACTTCTGCACTTAATGATTCATTCGCTTTACTCAAATAAAGAAATATTTTTACGCGAATTGATATCCAATGCATCGGATGCGTGCGACAAGTTACGTTTTGAGGCGATCTCTGATGATTCCTTATTAAGTAATGATGCAGAGTTAAAGATTCAAGTCGAGTTTAACAAAGAGGACCGCACCGTAACGATACGAGATAATGGTGTGGGTATGAGTCGTGATGAGGTGGTCAGCAATGTGGGCACGATTGCCAAATCAGGCACCAAAGAGTTTTTAGATACACTTACGGGGGATCAAAGTAAAGATTCGCATCTTATCGGCCAGTTTGGAGTAGGTTTTTACTCTGCATTTATTGTTGCCGACAAAGTTACCTTAATTACCAGGCGTGCTGGGCTTGAAAATAATCAAGCCGTTCAGTGGGAATCTGAAGGTACCGGTTCGTATACATTAGAACAGGCTGTAAAAGAACAACGTGGAACTGAAGTTATTTTGCATCTAAAGAAAGATGAAGATGAATTTTTAAGCAGTTATCGTCTGAAATCAATTATTGGCACCTATTCAGATCATGTGCCTTTGCCTATTGAGATGCTCAAGGAAGATGAGATCAATAATGATGAGACCAAGGAAGATCAGAGTGGTGAAGATGATAAAAGTGAGCTTACCAATGAGTGGGAAACGGTAAATAAAGCTTCTGCTTTATGGGTGCGCCCTAAAAGTGAAATTACTGAAGAAGAATACAAGGAGTTTTATAAACATGTAGGGCATGACTTTGTTGATCCATTATTGTGGACCCATAATCGAGTGGAAGGGAAAACGGAATACACTTCCTTGTTGTACGTTCCTTCGCAAGCGCCGTTTGATTTGTTTGAGCCCAATACAAAGCATGGTGTCAAACTCTATGTACAACGCGTGTTCATTATGGACGATGCGGATAAGCTAATGCCACGTTACCTGCGTTTCGTGCGTGGGGTGATAGATTCAAATGATCTACCGCTGAACATTTCGCGTGAAATTCTGCAAAACAATAAAGTTATCGACAATATACGTTCAGGTTCAGTAAAAAAGATTCTTGGTTTGTTAGAAAAGTTAGCTAAAAATGAGTCTGCTAAGTATCAAGAATTTTGGAATGTATTCGGCAAAGTTTTAAAAGAAGGTCCTGGCGAAGATTTTGCTAATAAAGAAAAAATAGCCAAGCTACTAAGGTTTGCATCAACGCATCAAGATAGTGATGGACAAACGGTTTCTTTGGATGACTACCTTGCGCGCATGAAATCTGATCAAGAGAAAATCTACTTCATTACTGCAGATAACTATGCCGCAGCTAAAAATAGCCCGCATCTAGAAATTTTCAAAGAAAAAGATATTGAGGTATTGCTACTTTCTGACCGCGTAGATGAATGGTTGATGAGTCATCTAAATGAATATCAAGAAAAATCTTTTGCTTCAGTAGCTAAAGGAGAACTTGATCTTGATAAGCTAAGCAGTGAGGAAGATAAAAAAGAACGCGAGAAAGCAGAGAAAGATGCAGAAGGATTAATAGAGCGCATCAAGAGAGTATTAGAAGAAAAAGTAGAAGATGTGCGAGTCTCGCATCGTCTAACGAGCTCTCCGGCCTGTATCGTGTTGAGTGAACAAGATATGGCGTTATATATGCAGAATCTCATGAAACAAGCCGGACATGACATGCCCGAGAGTAAGCCGGTATTAGAAATTAATCCGACGCATACTTTAGTGCAGCGCATGGAAAATGAACAAGCTGAAGATCGTTTTGAGGATTGGGCGCGAATTTTGTTTGATCAAGCGATTCTTGCAGAAGGTGGGCAGCTTGAAGATCCGGCTACCTTCGTCAACCGTTTGAATCAGATGATTAATGAAATCGCCAAATAAAGAAAAATCAGAAAAACCATTCTGGAAAACCAAAACACTTGTAGAGATGTCCCAAAAAGAATGGGAATCTCTCTGCGATGGCTGTGGGAAGTGTTGTCTAATTAAATTAGAAGATGCTGAAACTAAAGAGCTGTTTTATACCGATGTAGCATGTCATTTGTTAGATGAGAACACCTGTCAATGTAAGGACTATAAGCATCGTAGAAAACTGGTTGATGATTGTCTGCAACTTGAGGTAGACGACGTCGAAGAATTCAAGTGGTTGCCGAAATCTTGTTCATATCGTCGACTGCATGAAGGCAGAGGGCTGCCTAAATGGCATTACTTAATTTCTGGTGATCGCAGTACCGTGCATAAAAAAAAGAAATCTGTCAAAAATCGTGTCATTAGCGAAACAGAAGTGATGGAAGTAGCGGAGCACATAGTTTACTGGGTCTAAGCAATGGTTGATAATTTATGTATATCAATTCAAGTTTTTATAGCTCGTAATGTATGAGTAATAACAAATAGAGAAAGAATATGAATTTAAAAAATATAGTAATGGCTGCACTATTAAATTTAGTTTTAATATCATCTTTGTTAGCTGAAAGTGCCGGCGAACATGTTGATGATGCGGTCATTGCTTCTAAAGCAAAAACAGCACTTATTAGTGAAAAGAATGTTCCTGCAAGGAATATCAATGTTGAAGTCTCTAAAGGGGTTTTGCAGCTCTCGGGGTTTGTCAGTACTGAATCTGAAGAATCAATAGCACTAAGTATTGCGAATAGCGTTGCAGGCGCAAAAAAAGTGTTGGATGCACTGATTGTATTTCCTGGTTCTAGAAGTGCAGGTGAGGTTTTAGATGATGCTAATATTTCTGCAAAGTTAAAAACAAAGCTTACAAAAACTACCGGATTGGGCGGAGCAACGGCTATCACTACCGAAGTAAAGCAAAAACAAATACTACTTGCAGGGTTTGTCGAAAATGAAAGTGTTAAAAGTGCAGCAGCTGAAATGGCAAATAGTATAGGTGGTGTTGCTAAGGTTCATAACCTAATTGCTGTTAAGGAATGAGTAGTTAATTCTAGTTTGTAACTCGTAAATAAGTTTCAAATTATCTTATTGCAGGATACTAGCCAAATACCCGTTCTGACCCTTAATTTTGTTGGTGTAATGCAGGTCAAAATTATCAATAATCGATTTTTGAACAGACTTTAAATCGAGTAAGTTGTCCCGCCATTTTTTAAGTTTTGGAAAGGTGTTCCAATCAATTAGATTCAATTTTTCATTCATAAAATCTAAGCGTATCAGCAACGGTGCATAAGCAGCATCAATGAGCGAAAGTTCTTCGCCATTAAAAAAGGTGGAATCACCTAAAATATCTTCCACTCGTTGCAATCGCTCTACACACTCATTCATTTGCTTTTTCATATCGGCTTCTTCGTTATGATCAGAAATCATGTACAAGTCAGCTAAACAAGTGCCACCGTATTCAATCCAAGCACGGTTTTTCGCTAAAGTAAGAGGGTCGGAAGGTTTTAAAGTGCCAGGGGTAACATCATCTATAAATTCGTTAATCACCGCAGACTCAAAAAGCACTTCTTTATCATCTACTTTTAGAACGGGTACTTTGCCTAAGGGAGAAATTTCAAGAAACCAATCTGGCGGGTTGCTTAATTCAATAAAGGTGATGCCATAGTCACAATTCTTATGAATAAGGGTAATGACACTGCGTTGCACAAATGGGCAGACGTTAAAACTAATCAGTTCTAGTTTCATGGTAAAGATTTCAGCGGTTTAAAGTGATGAATTATACTGATGAGGTTAGAATAAACCTATGCCTGAAGATAAGAATATTCCACAAAAAGTCCGTGTAGATAAATGGCTTTGGGCAGCACGGTTTTTTAAAACACGCGCTATTGCAGCCGATGCAGTGAATGGTGGCAAAGTGCATGTAAATGACCAACGCGTGAAATCATCTCGACCCGTACAAGCGGGAGACCAGCTTGAAATTACCCGCGGTCAAATACATTCAGTTGTAAAAATAGTCGCACTAAATGACAAACGTGGCCCAGCCAAAGCCGCGCAGCTGCTTTATGAAGAAACACCACAAAGCATACAAGAGCGTGAGCTTAGGACTGAACAACGAAAATTATTAAATGCCAGCATGCCGAAGTCTCACGGCAAGCCAGATAAACACCAACGGCGTGAAATACGCAAAGTCAGCGGGAAGCACTGAGTTTGTGTAAATTCATGTATTTTATGAATAGCTGACTATCCATGAATTAGGTAACTAGATTATTTTTGCGAAAGAGAAATTTATTGGCTGATCTTGAATTCAATAACGGATTTGGATTTGTCGTCCACAGGTTTGCCCATGCTCATTAAACCGTTAGCCACGAGGGTTTGCTCGTCTTTTGAGACGTGGATTTTCTGGCCGTTACTAAATTCGATATAAGTGCCATTGAAGCTACTGTCTTCAACTAAGAACTTTCCATCTTTCAAAATTATCTGTGCATGCATTCGAGAAACGAATTTGTTCTGAATGATAATATCGCAACTAGGGTCACGTCCTACTTTGCAGGTGTCTTTGTCTGTTGTGAGCACATGCTTTTTACCTTTTATTAATAGCTCAATCGTTACACCCTTATCTTTTCCATTTGATTTCCCATTAGCGGTTGTATCAATCTCTGGAAGCTCGGCAGGCTTTTCAACTATTTTGGGTTTGGCTATTTGTTTTTCTGCAGGTGCATTTTCTTTACTTGCTGCTTCAAATTTCTCTTTAGAAACAGCTTCTATATTGGTTGCATCTAGTATCTCTTCTTCTAAATCTTTTATAGATGCCGCTATGCTTGATTCAGGCTTGCTTTCATCCTGTAATGCTTCTTCCAATTCCATTACTTTTGATTCGCTAATGTCTAGCGAAGTATTTTTATTTTCTTGTTTAGACTTGCCAGCAACGGAAGATTGAGTTTCTTCTTCCTGTGCTGCTTGATCTTCCTCAGGGAGATCATCTCTACGATCAATCTTTCGGCGGCGGTTTTTGGTAACGAGTACGCCTTCACTATCAATGAATGGATAAGTGACTTTTCTGCCCCAACGACGACGTTCTTGATTTCTGCGTTCTTTCATAAAAAAGGAGGATAAACTAATGAATGTCAAAGTATGCGGAAATAGCTAACACTTTGAATACCTTAAGACTATTCTCCAGCCAGATGGTAGAAATCTACCGATTAATGAAGCGAGAAATAGCTTAATTTTAGCCATTCAACAATTTGCAGAGGTTATGTGGAGGGGGTGCGGCTAGATTGGTCGTTTGAAGATTTATTTAAATCTAGATCGCTTGGAATAAATTATGGGCAGAAGTAGTGAATAACGTCTTTTTCAACGTATTCAATTGGGGTGCCTAAGCTTACGATACCGCTACCATGTAGTTCCATTTTTTCACCCATTAAAAACATCTCACCTTCTTCGTTTTTAATATAAGTGCCATTGGTGCTGTGGTCGGTAATGGTGAATTCACCATTTTCAAACTTAAATCTTGCGTGGTGGCGAGAAGTGTAGCGGTTTTGAAAAATCAGTTCACAAGCTTGTGCACGACCCACAATAATTTCGTTTGTGCCGGGAAATAATTCACAGACTGCTTCTTTATGCCAAAGAAATAGTCTGGTAGCTTCTTTTGTAGACTCTTCGTTATTGCGGTCTATTTGAATATTATTGATTCTTCTGTCAGGTGTTCTTCGCCTGTTTTCACGAACTAAAGTTTGCTCGCTATCAAAAAACGGAAAGGGTGGTTCACTTTCCGTTTTACGACGATCGTCTAGTGCCCTTCGTTCATTGATGTGTTCAGAATTCATGTTGTTATTTTTAGTTGAAGCGTAACGACTACCTCACACGAATAAAAACTCATGTGCATGTTACGGGTAACGCATCAAGCTGAGGTTACGTTACGTAATAATTAGTAATGACTGAGTTAGCTGTGGCGCCCATATTTTGAACATTGCATAGCCATAGGTGGCAAGACCTAAAAACAGCCAGGTTGCGAGTAAAATTACCGGAGAAATCCTCTGTTCGTTAAAACTGGGAAGACTAGCGTTATCTACAAGTTGTGTCATCGACGTACCTCAAAGACTAGATGTTGAAATTCTAGGTAGAAATTTTAACATGTTGAGTGTTAAGTTGGTATGTCGTTGGGGTAATTTTTTATTCACAATTACAAAGTAAATTGTGTGGTTTTTTTGACAAAATATGTATCTGGAATGACTGGAAAGTGAGCAGATTTGCCTCATTTTAATTTCCTTTTGAATCAAGGTAATGGTTAAAAATGCTATGATAAGTTAAAGATATTACTGATAATTTTATTCCATTTGAAAGACTAAATAGCGCATGAAGGATTTAGATCAAAATCACAATAAAACCTCAATGAACAGGTTGGGTGAGCCTTCGATTGATTCGAGCTTGATCTGCGAAGGTGCTTTGGATGTAATTTCCCAATTGCATGCAGCCGGATTTAAGGCCTATATCGTAGGTGGTGGTGTTCGCGATTTGCTGCTAAATCTTCACCCTAAAGACTTTGATATTGCCACAGATGCCACCCCAGAGAACGTGCGCGAACTATTTGAGCATAGTCGAATAATAGGTCGGCGATTTCGCATTGTGCATGTTTACTTCGAAGGTGGCTTTACTGAAGTAGCAACATTTCGTGCTGCTAATACGGCTAGTGTAAATACACAAGGACGTATCATTGCAGATAATACTTTTGGCAGTATTGAAGAAGATGCATTTCGACGTGACTTTACGGTTAATGCATTGTTTTACGATTCTGAGAAAGATCAAATCCTGGATTTAGTAGAGGGTCTGCAAGATGTCGATGCAAAAGTATTGCGCGTTATCGGAGACCCTGATCTGCGTTTTCGCGAAGACCCAGTACGTATGTTGCGTGCGGTAAGATTGGCTACAAAATTAAATTTTGAAATTGAAGAGAGCGCTAAAGATGCCATTATACGCTTAGGCTGTTTATTGTCTGAAGTACCTTCAGCGCGGTTGTTTGATGAGATGATTAAACTGTTTCATGGCGGCTTCGCGTTGCAAACCTATCAAGGCTTGCGTGACTTCGATTTATTTCGCCATATGTTCCCGTTAACGGAGCAAGTGTTAGATCAAGGTGCTAATTCGTTTACTAATTTGGTTAAAATAGCATTAGAAAATACCGATGACCGCATACGTTCAGGAAAATCGGTTACCCCTGCTTTTTTGTATGCTGTGTTTTTATGGGGGCCTATGTGCAAGCTGAGCAAGCAATTAGAATTGGATGGTCTTTCTCCTCAAGTAGCTCATGATGCGTCAATAAAAGACACGATTCTTTCGCAACTTCCTTACACTTCTATTCCTAAGCGTTTTTCTTATTCAATGCGCGATATATGGAATCTGCAACATCGTTTTTATCGTCGTCGTGGCAAACTAGTATATAAACTTTACGAGCATGATCGATTTCGTGCTGCATATGATTTCCTATGTTTGCGAGCCAGTGCGGGTGAGCCAGTAGAGGAGTTGTGTGAATGGTGGACAGTGTTTCAAGATGTCGATGATGCTACACGCAAGAAAATGATACACGCGCAACAAAAAAAATCTAATCAGTCTGGGTCAAATACGAAATCTGGCCGTTCTAAAAAGAAAACCTATCACTAAGCTTTAGATAGTTTTTAAACGCCACGATCAAAATAGTGTGATGCAAACGGTAGATGCCTATATAGGTTTGGGTAGTAATTTATCAGACCCTCAAGAACAAGTTACCCGTGCATTGCAGGAGCTAGATTCTATATCGGATACTCATTTGATGAAGGCTTCAGGTTTGTATGTGAGCAAGCCAATGGGGCCGTCAGATCAGCCTGACTATGTAAATGCTGTAGCGAAGATTTCAACGAGTCTGCCGCCAGAAAGTTTGTTAATTGAGCTACAGGGCATTGAGCAGGCGCACCAAAGACAAAGAAAAGATCAACGCTGGGGGCCAAGGACCTTGGATTTAGATATTATTCTATTTGGTGATCTACAAATGGATACTAAAACTCTGCAAATCCCACATTACGGTGTGGCGGAACGAGAATTTGTACTTATTCCTTTACAAGAGCTGCAAGCGGACCTCATTATTCCGGGTAAGGGACCGGTTGAGGATTTGATTGCGCAGTTGCCGCCCTATGAGCTATCAAGAATAAATAACCAAAATGATCAAGCATAATCTTAAATATATTGTTGTAGAGGGCCCCATTGGTGTGGGTAAAACCAGTTTGGCGCAGCGCCTATCGGATGAATTTGGTTCAACTTTGTTGTTGGAGCACGTAGATGACAATCCGTTTTTGGAACGTTTTTATCAAAACCCTCGTGAGGCTGCACTTTCAACTCAATTGTATTTTTTATTGCAACGCACCAAGCAGCTTCAAGAATTTAAGCAAGCCGATATTTTTTCGCCGGTAAGAGTTGCAGATTTCCTAATTGAAAAAGATCGTTTATTCGCGCAAGTAACATTGAATGCAAGTGAATATGAATTGTATGAGCAAATCTACTCGCACTTAACGATCGATGCTCCAAAGCCCGACTTGGTGGTGTACTTGCAAGCCCCAGTAGAAATTTTGTTACAGCGTATACGTAAACGCGGACGCGGTTATGAACGATTAGTTGAAACGGCGTATCTAGAGCAGTTGAATGAGGCTTATGCAAAATTCTTTTACGATTATGACGGCGCACCATGTTTAATTGTTAATGCAAGTGATATTGATTTTATTAATAACGATCAAGACTATGAGCAGTTGTTGGGTGAGATTTTAAATACAGATGCGGGTAAGCGATACTTTAATCCGCTACCATTTGTAAGTTAAACCATTTGTAAGTTTAAAATGAGCATCCATAAACCAAACAAAAATATAACGCTTACTCGCTTGCATGCTATGAAGGCTAGTGGTGAAAAAATTGCCTGTCTCACCGCTTATGATGCGAGTTTTGCTTCCATACTGGATCAGGCTGGGATGGATATTATTCTTGTAGGGGATTCTCTTGGGATGGTCGTGCAGGGACGAGACAGTACGGTATCAGTGACTATGGAAGATATGATCTATCATAGCCAATGTGTAAGTAGCGCAGCTAAACAGGCTTTCTTGATTGCAGATATGCCCTTTATGTCTTACACCAATGTAGAGCAAGCTCTAGCAAATGCCACTGATCTAATTCAGTTAGGTGGTGCGCAAATGGTGAAACTAGAAGCATCCAGCCGCCAAGTTAGTATTGTGCAAGAGCTCAGTGAATGTGGTATTCCAATTTGTGCGCATTTAGGTTTACGACCGCAATATATTCATAAGTTGGGTGGATATGCCATGCAAGGTAAAGATGAAGCCAGTGCAAATGAACTGTATCAAAGCGCGCAAAGTTTACAGGCGGCGGGTGCAGATATGTTATTGTTGGAATGTGTACCAGATGCCTTAGCGCAAAAAATTACTCAACAGTCTTCCATTCCGGTAATTGGCATTGGTGCCGGTTCACAATGTGATGGCCAAATACTGGTACTGCATGATGTGATCGGTATTACGCATGGCGTGACTCCTAAATTTGCAAAAAACTTTCTTGCAGAGGCGGAAGATATACAAAGCGCAGTCGTAAACTATGTGCAAGACGTGAAAAATCTTAAGTTTCCTGCTTAATACATTTCATTTTTTAAATTTCCTGTATGCAAACTGTAACCACCGTTGCTGAATTACGTCAGCATATTAATAAATGGAAGAATCTGGGTAATAAAGTTGTGTTGGTGCCTACTATGGGTAACTTGCATGCAGGCCATTTAACGTTAATGAAGCATGCACATCGCTGTGGAGACAAAGTGATATGTAGTATATTTGTTAATGCGCTGCAGTTTGATCGCAGTGAAGATTTAAAAGTATATCCTCGCACACCTGAGCAAGATCTTGCGGCATTACAAGTTGAAAATGTAGATCTAGTATTTATGCCGGAACATGAAGAGGTGTATGCAGCAGTGCATAAACCCCAGCAAGCTATACCCAAGTATCCACTTAATGATCAGTTATGCGGTAAATATCGACCAGGCTTTTTTGATGGCATCGCTGAAGTGGTGGCGAGACTATTTCACATGATCCGTCCAGATGTGGCGGTGTTTGGAGAAAAAGATTATCAGCAACTGATTATCATTAAACGTTTAGTTCAAGATATGAGTTTTCCAATTCTGATTGAGCAAGTCCCTACTCAACGTGAAGAGGATGGACTTGCTTATAGTTCTCGTAATTCATATCTAAATGTAAACGAAAGAGCACAAGCCAAACAAATTCATGAGGCATTGTTAGAAGTTAAAACCCAAATTGAATCAGGGTCTCAAGATTTTGCTGAAATTGAAAAGCAGGCAATGAGCCACCTTATGAAGGCTGGATTTCAACCAGATTATGTAGCAATCAGGAATGCTAAAGACATGGAGCCTGCAAGCTATAGTACTGATTTTATTGTAATTTTAGTGGCAGCATGGTTAGGGAAAGCGCGCTTAATCGACAACTTACTGTTACCGAAGCGCTAATTCAGTATACTTTGCAAAAGAATATTTATTAGTTAAGGAGATAGATATGTGGGTGTTAGTAGTAATTTGTGTAGTGTTAACGTTTATTCTTGCAGTATGGGCGCAGCTAGATGTATTTGGTGTAAAACTTACACAACTTATACAATTTAAGCGCGTATCAAATGACGATTCTTAACGCTTAAAAAAAATTTCAGATAAAGGCGCTTTAATTAGCGCCTTTATTTTTTGTGCGATATTAAAATCACTATGCGTGACTCAATAACACAATTATCATCCTACCAAGCGCTTGCTTCACATTTTGAGGAAACAAAATCTCACAACATGCGAGATATGTTTGCGCAAGATACAAATCGTTTCTCCACTTTTTCTGTCCAGTTTGATGGCCTGCTGCTTGATTATTCAAAAAATCGCATTAATTCAGTAACCATTGAAAAACTTGTTGCGCTATTTGATGAATGCGATGTGCATGCATGTCGAGAAAAAATGTTTTCTGGAGAAAAAATAAACTCAACTGAAGATCGAGCAGTCCAGCACACAGCATTACGCAACTTAGAAAACCAAAATTCAGCGTTAACAAAAAAACAAGTTGCCATCCTATTGCTTATTGAGGCTTTTGTAGAAAAAGTTGATCGGTCTAATATTACAGATATTGTAAATATTGGTATCGGAGGCTCCCATCTCGGGCCATTGTTTGTTTGCGATGCATTGCAGGAAATATCTAAGCCCAATTTAAGTGTTCATTTTGTAGCGAATGTGGATGCTGAAGAAATTAACCGCGTATTGAATAAACTGAATCCTGAGAATACGCTCTTTATCGTTACTTCTAAGAGTTTTACTACGCAAGAAACACTTACCAATGCAAAAACTGCAAGAAATTGGTTATTAAAAAGTGAAAATCTAAAAAATGAAGACCACTTCGTTGCGGTGACAGCTAATGTTGAAAATGCACGAAAGTTTGGTATAGCAGAAGAAAATATATTTCCAATGTGGGATGAAATTGGTGGCAGGTATTCGTTATGGTCTGCGGTTGGTTTATCTATAGTGCTATCAGTAGGAATGGGTGCTTTTAAAAATTTGTTGAAGGGCGCGCATGCAATGGATGAGCATTTTATAAATGCTCCTACAGATAAAAACATCCCTGTTTTAATGGCATTACTGGAGGTTTGGAATCAAATCTTTCTTGAAGCTCAAGCTCATGTGATTTTGCCTTATGACGTAAGGCTGAAATTACTGCCTGCTTATTTGCAGCAATTGGTGATGGAGAGTAATGGAAAGTCTGTTGATCGAGAGGGTAATGTTTTAAATGTTCCAAGTTCACCAATTGTGTTTGGGGATGTGGGCACCAACGCGCAACATAGTTTTTTTCAGTTGTTGCATCAGGGAACGCATCAATTGAGTTGTGATTTTATAGGGGTTGCTAAGCCTGGGCATGATAACCACGTGCAGCACGACATGCTATTAGCCAATATGATTGGCCAAACTCAGGCCTTAATGCAGGGACAGACTCTCGAAGCAATAGGGCCCGCGAAGTATGCAGAGCATAAAGTTTTTCCAGGTAATCGAGTCAGCAATACTATATTTTTAACCGAATTGAACCCCTATTCGATAGGCCTACTAATAGCTATGTATGAACACAAAACATTTGTACATGGCGCTCTATTAAATATTAATTCATTTGATCAAATGGGTGTTGAGCTGGGCAAACGCACTGCAAATAATTTGTTAGATAAAATCAAAAATAATGGTTTAGTTACTGATGAGGATTCATCAACTATTGGGCTGATTGATTTTTATAAGCAGAATAAATAGCTAATTTAAATGGTGTTGTTCTATTGCCCATGCAACGTGTTCACGTACTAATTCACTTGGGTGGCTCTGTTTTTCTTGCAAAGCAGTATTGATTTTTGAGCTGCTAGGTGCATTGCCCAGTGCGACGGCAATATTTCTTAACCAGCATTCATAACCAATGCGTCGAATAGCGGATCCTTCAGTATTCTTTAAAAATTCTTCTTCGCTCCAGCTAAATAAGCTTATAAGTTCTGGCGCATCTAAATTATTTCGTACTGCAAAGTCTGCTAGTTCGCTTTTTTGCTCAAAGCGATTCCAGGGGCAATATAATTGGCAGTCATCGCAGCCATAAATGCGATTACCCATGGCTTTTCTAAATTCAATAGGAATTGATTCTCTAAGCTCTATTGTGTGGTAAGAAATGCAGCGGCGAGCGTCTAATTTATAAGGCGCAATAATGGCTTGTGTAGGGCAAATTTCAATACATTTGTTACACGTGCCACAATGATTTTCAACGGGTGAATCTATGGGCAAGGGCAGGTCGGTATACAGTTCACCTAAGAAAAACCATGAACCGCATTCGCGGTTAATTAAATTAGTGTGTTTACCAATCCAGCCGAGTCCTGCTTTTTCCGCCAGGGCTTTTTCTAATACGGGTGCGCTGTCAACAAATGCACGGTAACCAAATGGGCCAACTTCTTTGGCAATTTTATCAGCGAGTTTTTGCAAACGTTTGCGAATCACTTTGTGATAATCGCGGCCTAGTGCATATCTAGAGATATAAGCTAGTTCATGGTTGTTTAATACATCTTCTTCATCTGCGGCATCAGGTGTTTGGTAATTTATACGAGTAGAGATTATGCGGATGGTTCCTGGGATCAGTTTTTCAGGTTGTGAGCGTTTTGTTCCGTGCTTATCCATGTACTGCATTTCACCTTGATAACCAGCTGCTAACCAATTCATAAGATGAGTTTCGTGTTCACTCAATTCAGTATTGGTAATTCCAACTTCATCAAAGCCAAGTTCAATGCTCCAAGCTCTTATGTCTTGCGCGAGTTTTGAGAAATCTGTAGTGGAGCTATTCATTTAGGGCTTAGATATACTTTGCTTATGAGTGATTTTGTAAAAGATGTTTATCTTACTGAGCAAGTGCGGGAATTAGATCGCACTGCAATCGAAGAATTTAATATACCCAGTTTTAGCTTAATGCGACGGGCCGCTGAAGCTGCGTTTCGTGAAATTCAACTAGCATGGCCAAATGCGAACCATATCATTGTGTTGGCAGGTACGGGTAATAATGGTGGTGATGGATATGTAATTGCCAGTATTGCGCTAGCTGCAAATCTTAAAACAAAAGTAATTCAGGTTGGAGATCATGCCAAATTACAGGGCGATGCCAAAAAAGCCCATGATATGTTTGTTGAAAATAATGGGTTTTGTACTGCTTTTGATGAGCATGAGTTCTCTGGCTGTGACGTTATTGTAGATGCCTTGCTGGGGACAGGATTGACTCGAATAGTTAAAGGAGATTATGCAACGGCTATAGAATTAGCCAATCAACATACTGCTCCTATTCTTAGTGTAGATGTTCCATCTGGATTGGATGCAAATAACGGTTGCCCATTAGGTGTTGCGATACAAGCAGACAGCACGGTTACTTTTGTAGGGATGAAGTTGGGTTTATTAACCGCATCAGGGCGAGAGTATTCAGGTAAAATAATTTTTAATCATTTGCAAATACCAAAAGAAGTTTATCAATCTATGTCATCTACCTGCCAACCTATCTGCAAGTCTATTCAATTAAGTGATCTGCACGCTGTGCTTGGAAAACGTGATGTCGATGCGCACAAAGGTGATTATGGCCATGTGTTGGTTATTGGTGGAAACGCAGGGATGGCAGGATCGGTGATGTTGGCTGCGGAAGCTGCGGCAAGAACGGGTAGCGGTTTAGTTTCTGTTGCAACGCTTCCGCAGCATGCAAATACTGCGTTGCAGTCTTGTAGAGAAATTATGATGCATGGTGTTGCCTCTATAAAAGAATTAAACCCACTGTTGAAGCAGGCGACAGTGGTGGCCATTGGGCCAGGTTTAGGGCAAGACGCTTGGGCTAAAAAATTATTTTCGCGTGTATTGGAATTTGATATTCCTATGGTTGTGGATGCCGATGCGCTTAACCTTCTAGCGGGCGAGCCTTTGCAAAAAGAATCTTGGGTACTTACACCTCATCCAGGTGAAGCTGCACGTTTATTAAATAGTACTACTAAAAAAATTCAGAAAAATCGGTTGAACTCTTCTCAGACTTTGCAAAATCAATATGGTGGGGTAGCAGTTTTAAAAGGCAGTGGAACCTTGGTTACAAGTGGGATTGCAAATGAAAATGAAACATCGATTTGCACAGCTGGAAATCCTGGTATGGCGAGTGGTGGAATGGGAGATGTGCTAACAGGAATTATTGCAGGATTACTTGCACAAGATTTGAGTGCCTATGATGCTGCATGTTTTGGGGTACAACTGCATGCGCAAAGTGCTGATCTCGCAGCAGAAGATGGAATGCGTGGAATGTTGGCGAGTGATTTATTTGTTCCTCTGAGAAAATTAATTAATTCTTAATTTAGAAAATGACTAAGCTAATCGGCGAAGCAGCCACCTTAGAATTTGCTGCAAAGCTTGCAAAATTTTGCCAGCCGCCTCTAAACATTCATTTGCAGGGTGAGTTGGGGAGTGGCAAAACCACGTTTGCACGTGGTTTTATCAATAAGCTTGGGTACAGTGGTAATGTAAAAAGTCCAACCTTCACGCTTGTTGAAACCTATGACTTAGAGAGTGCACGTCTATACCATTTTGATTTGTATCGTTTAAAAGACCCGCTTGAATTAGAGTACATTGGCATCCGTGATCTTGTCGGAGAAGTCGATGTAATGTGTCTGATTGAATGGCCTGAAAGAGGGGGTGCAGGGTTGCCTGAAGCCGATCTAGTGATCAGCCTTGAGTATCACGGGGAGTCACGGGATGTTGATTACCAAGCAAATTCTACCAAAGGTCAGATGATTATTGACAAATTATGAGACCAGGCTCTAATAAATAGGCATAGGTCATTAGTTTCATTGGAGTTATTGCTTGCAATTTTTTCTAGATTTGTCACACTTTCGATTCTGTTTCTTGTTGTAAGGACTACAGCTTCTCGTGCAACAGCGTTCATCATTGGCTACAAAACCACCTCAATCAGCGAGCGCTGGTGTAAATCAGCTAAAGCTTGTCGCCTATATTTCATTATTCCTTTTATTGCTGGTTAGTTATTCGACTTTCTCGGCGACTAATATAGCCAAAATAAACGAAGTTCGATTTGCGGATCGTGCAACCGAAACTCGTGTGGTTTTCGATTTAACTTCACCGGTTAAGCACAGTGTATTTGTTCTGCAAAACCCTAATCGCGTGGTGCTAGATATTGAACAGTGCGATGCCAATGGAAAGCTCAAAAGGGGGCGCATTGGAGGCACCTTAGTTAAAGATTTACGTTATGCGCAAAAGACTAGTGAAAAATTACGTGTAGTTTTTGATCTAAATTCAAGGGTTTCACCAAAAAGTTTCTTGTTACCGCCTTCTAGTGGAAAAACTTATCGCCTAGTAATTGATTTAACTGCTGCAACAGATATTGCGTCGGCCGCAAATGCTAAAGCGGCTACAAGCGAGAATCCAAAACCTAGAGTAGAGCCAGTAATTGCGATGCAAGATGCGCCGGCAAGTTTTCGAGATATTGTAGTGGCCTTAGATGCAGGTCATGGAGGGAAAGATCCAGGTGCTATAGGTCGTGCCGGTACACGTGAAAAAGATATTGTATTAGCAATTTCAAAAAGATTAAAAAAGCTTATTGATAAAGAGCCTGGCATGCGTGCACTTTTAATTCGTAGTGGTGATACCTATGTGCCATTAAGAGGGCGCATTCAAAAAGCCAGTAAACTTAATGCCGATATATTTATATCTATTCATGCGGATGCTGCGGTTAATCGTCGCGCGAAAGGTTCGTCGGTGTATGTTTTGTCACAACATGGCGCTACCAGTGAAGCGGCGCGCATTTTAGCGAAACGAGAAAATGAATCCGATAAAATTGGCGGTGTCAGTTTGGAAAACAAAGATGATGTACTGAAATCTGTGCTGGTAGATTTATCGCAAACTGCAACGATTGATGCCAGTATTGATTTAGCAGAAGATATTCTTAAAGAGCTTGGTCAAGTGGGTAATATTCTTCGAGATAAAGTGGAGCAAGCAGGCTTTGCAGTGTTGAAATCACCAGACATCCCATCAGTTTTAGTGGAGACAGCGTTTATATCTAATCCACAAGAAGAAAAGCGTTTAAAAACAGCACAACACCAACAAAAATTAGCAACTGCGATCTTTAAAGGTTTGCGTCGTTATGCTAAAGATCATGCGCCAGCCGATGCCATTATGGCGAATATGCAAAATACTGTTCCGTTAACTACATACAAAGTTAAATCTGGTGATACTTTGTCAGGCATTGCCATTCGTTACCATGTGAGCTTGGTTAATTTACGTAAAGTTAATAGTTTGCGTTCTGATATGTTACGTGTTGGGCAAGTATTGAAGATTCCAGCTACGGTTACAGCTGGCACTTGAGCGCACTGATGCTTCTTCTATGCGTACATTCATGTACTTACTCTGGATCGTAAGCAGACATTATTAGGTTTAACATTTAACTGAACAATTTTGAATCTTGTTCTTTCTGCCACCAAGAAAAAAATAATTTATCTACACTCATTTGCACGGATGTTGCGATCCGTTCGCTGATAGTTTTTGGAACGGTGTAGGAGATTTCGTAAATTTCTGCGTCTTTACTTGCTTCTAGTAAGTAGTCATCACTGGTGAGCAATTCATCAACCAGTTTTAATTCGATTCCACGCGTAGCTAGCCAATGTTCGCCAGTCGCTACTTTGTCCATTTCCAAAACAGGCCTGTTTTCTTTTACAAAATCTTTAAATAAATCGTGTGTATCTTCTAATTGTTCATTAAAGTGTGCACGGTCTTCGTCAGTGTTTTTGCCAAACATGGTGACGGTGCGTTTAAGTTCACCGGCTTTCATAAGTTCAAAGTCCACACCATGTTTGTCCAGCAAGCGATTAAAGTTGGGTAGTTGTGCGATCACACCAATAGAGCCCACAACGGCAAACGGTGCAGCAATAATTTTGTCGGCCACACAAGCCATCATGTAACCGCCGCTGGCAGCAACTTTATCTACTGCAATGGTGAGCGGAATACCTTTTTGCTTAATGCGCAATAACTGAGAGGATGCGAAGCCGTGTTCATGTACTAAACCACCGGCGTTTTCTAAGCAAACTACTACCTCATTATCGCTAGAGGCAACGGATAATATTGCTGTGATTTCTTTGCGAAGATGACGCACTGCGGTAGCTTTGATGTTTCCAAGAAAGTTAAGTACAAAAATACGTTTTTTGTTGGTGTCTGGAGTTTTCTTTTCTTGTTTGCGTTCTTTTTTATTTTCTTTCTTGTTTTCTTTTTTGGCTTTTTTTAGATCTTTTTTAGTTAACAAAGAAAATCGCAGAATGTCTGCCATGTTTTTGTACTTTTTATTCAGATGGATAATTTCAAAATGATCATCGCCGCGTGCTTTTTTTGAGAATGAAAAAATCAACAATATAAGTACAAAGATAAATACAAGAATGGTAATAGCTTTGGCTAAAAATAATCCGTATTCGGCAAATAATTCAATCATGGGGGTTCCTAATTTTTATTGTAGTTGCAGGTGTAACTGCTAAAAAATTGTCCGTGCATATTTTCTGAAGATTCATCATAAAATAATGCATTTAATTCTAGCTTGGGTGTGTTTAGAGCAGGGCCATCTATTTTAGTTCTAAAAAAATTACCACCTAGTATTTGATGTGAATAGCTCAGATAAAGTTTGTTTAATTGTTGATCGTTAATCATGGTGTGTAACATTTTTGGACCAGCAATTAAATAAATGTGCTTATAGTTCTTGTTTGCGAGCGTCTCAATTAATGGTTTACCTTCTACTGTCTCTGATTTTCCAGTAATGAGTACTTCATAGCCATCATCCTGCCATTTTTTAATTTTGTCGGAATCTGTTTGCTGTCCTGTAGCGATGTAGACTTGCTGGCTATGTTCTTTCAAAGAAGGGTGTATTGGAAAGTCTAGGCTTGCGCTAGCAATTACCAATGCGGGATGTGGTGAAAGCCCTTGCAGTGCGCGCCAGTTGTATAAATCTTCACAATCTCTGGTGTTGGGCAATTGTAATATATTGCCCAGTTTTTGTTCAGCTAGTGAGCGCATATAGCCGCCATGTGTGATTAAGCAATCTGCTTGTGCATGCAGTTCAAGAAATAGTCGAAAGTCTTCTAGGCTGGTCAATGATTTTGGCAATTCAGCGCTCGCATTTGCATCAGGACTGATGGCAATACGTCCATCAAGACTGCTGAGAAAATTTGCCGCAACAATGGGTTGTTCTGTGTTCGCGGAATACCAACCTTGTTTGTATAGATATAAATTCTTCAGTTCATGCATTTCCAATGATTGAGGAAAGAGTTGTAAAAGTTTTTTTGCCATGAAAGGAAAGTGCTATTCAAAAAACGCTATAGGATTATTTCTATATTTATTGGATAATTTTGCATTATCCTAGCATGACAACCCTGAATATTTATGCAAAAACCAAACATTTCCACCGCAATTCCAAAGCAACGCTATAAGTTTGGCGCATATACAATTGTTGTGCTTGAAGAAATTGAATCTGAGAATGAAATTGAATACAGCTATTTGCTAGCGGGCCTCAAAGATGGGCACAATGAGCCTGAAATTTATATTACATGTGAAAAGGCGCCATCAGATTTATTAGCAAATGGCACACATATTATTAGAGTGTTCGCAACTCAGATGGACGAACAATCATCCGGTGCGGTTATCGATCAGTCCGATACTTGGAGTGATCGTGAAGAATTTATATCGTACGGACTTTCCGGTTTTCGACAAATGTTGGGGCTAGACGATGAAGAGCCCTATCTTATTTCTTAATCCCATTTCTTAGCTAAATATTATGAGTTCTATTCAACAGTTGCCACCTCAGCTAGTAAATCAAATTGCTGCGGGTGAGGTGATTGAGCGTCCAGCATCGGTATTAAAGGAGCTGCTGGAGAACGCACTTGATGCAGGTGCATCAAGAATTGTTGTTGAGTTAGAACAAGGTGGTATGCAATCTATTCGTGTTAGTGATAATGGCGTCGGAATTGTTAAAGATGAATTGCTCTTAGCGGTTCAGCGTCATGCAACCAGCAAGATAAAAAATATGGACGATCTTGAACATATTGCGACCTTGGGTTTTCGTGGAGAAGCGTTGCCTAGCATTGCGTCAGTATCAAGATTCCGTTTGGCTTCTAATAATTGTGAAGAAGGTAATGCGGGTTGGGTGATAAGCACCGACGGCAGAGAATTTGCAGAAGAGGTTGAACCTGTGCGTCAAATGCGGGGTACTACGGTTGAAGTAAAAGATTTGTTTTTCAATATTCCTGCACGGAAAAAATTCTTACGAACAGAAAAAACCGAGTTAAAACATTGTGACAACGTTTTGCGTAAAATTGCATTAAGTCGATTTGATGTATCCTTAATAGCTAAACATAATGATCGAAGCTTTTTGGAAATTAATGCATGTGATTTTTTAAGTGATGGATCTGATCGCGTAGGCCAGATAACTGGCAAACCGTTTGCCGGTCAAAGCATCTATCTAGAAAATTCTGCAACCGATATCCAGGTTAAAGGTTGGATTAGTTTGCCAACATTTTCACGAAGCCAGGCAGATCTACAATACTTTTATGTGAATGGGCGTGCGATACGCGATAAGGTTGTCGCGCATGCCATTAAACTGGCCTATAAAGATGTGCTTTATCATGGTCGCTTTCCTGTATTTGTTTTATTTCTAGAGATGGATCCTTCGCAAGTTGATGTAAATGCACACCCTACTAAACATGAAGTACGTTTTCGTCAAAGTCGATATGTGCACGATTTTATTCGTCATACAGTGGGTAAAGCGATTGCGGAAACGATGCCTAAGCAGGAGCAACAAGGTGCTGAGCAGTATCGTGAAATCGTCGATGATTATATTCGTGCTGCGCAAAACCAAAGTGCTTTAACCAATAGTTCTTATCCGCCACAAAGTGGCTCAGCCCAGTCGCGTGTCCGTGAAACAGGACATAATTATAGTGCCCAGACTATAAATGAATACGACTTACTACTAAAAACTCCAGCCGAAGAAGCACATACCACTGAAGATGCGCCGCCATTGGGTTACGCGATTGAGCAACTACATGGCATTTATATTCTTGCGCAAAATGCTAATGGTTTAGTGGTTGTCGATATGCATGCTGCACATGAACGCATTGTGTATGAAAAACTAAAGGCTTCGTATCAACAAGGTGATTTGGCGACTCAACCATTATTAGTGCCGCTAACAATAAATGTTAGTCCGCAAGAAGCTGCGCTTGCAGAGCAGTATAGTGATGATTTTTTGAAATATGGTTTTCATGTTGAGCGTTTTGGTGAAGATAGTATTGTGGTGCGTGAAATTCCGTCACTATTGCAACAAGCGGATGTAAATAAGTTGGTGCTTGATGTGTTGGCAGACTTAAATGTATTTGGAACTTCTGAGAAATTAGAACAGGCCAATAACGAATTATTATCTACTATGGCTTGTTACGGCTCAGTGCGCGCGCATCGGAAGTTGAATATTGCTGAAATGAATGCCTTGTTGCGAGAAATGGAAGCCACGGAAAGAAGTGCGCAATGCAATCATGGTCGTCCGACTTGGGTGCAGCTTAGCATTGATCAACTAGACAAATTATTTAAGCGCGGCCAGTAATTAAATACTAATTTTCCGTTGTTAGACTCTCCCGTAATATTTTTAATGGGTCCTACCGCTAGCGGTAAGACAGACCTGGCGTTTTCCATTGCAGATGAATTTCCTTGTGAAATTATTAGTGTGGATTCGGTAATGGTATATAAAGGTTTGGATATTGGGTCTGCGAAACCGGATGCAGATACTTTAAAAAAATATCCACACCACTTGGTTGATATTTTAGAGCCAAATCAACATTATTCTGCAGCTAATTTTCGTGATGATGCTTTACATATAATAAAAGAATCACATGATAATAATAAAATTCCACTTCTGGTGGGTGGCACGTTGCTATATTTTGGCGCGCTTTTGCGTGGTCTTTCTAAAATGCCCAGCGCTGATTTAGAGATTAGAAAAAAGATTAGTGATTTAGCGGAAGAAAAAGGTTGGGAGTATGTGCATGCTCGGCTTGCAGAGGTAGACCCGTTAGCGGCTGAGCGAATTCACCCAAACGATCCGCAACGCATTCAACGTGCGATGGAAGTGTATGAGCTTACAGGGACGCCGATAAGTGATTGGCATTCCGAGTCTGAACAGAATGAGTTACCTTTTAAGGCATTAAAGCTGGCACTGATTCCAGAAGATCGTGCACATTTGCATAAGCTTATTGAGCAGCGTTTTGATCTAATGCTTGAGCAAGGTTTTTTGGAGGAAGCGCAAAAGCTGTATCAGGGCAAAACGCTTCATGCAGATTTACCTTCTATGCGTTCGGTAGGCTATAGGCAAGCATGGAAGCATTTTTCAGGGGAATACGATGTCACTGTGATGAGAGAAAAGGCAATTATCGCTACGCGCCAGCTAGCCAAACGTCAGTTGACTTGGTTGCGAAGTGAGTCATCCTTATCTGTAAATTCTGCCGAAAAGCCTGATATTCATGATGTACATCAACAAATACGGTCTTATTTGGCATAGCTGAACTAGTAGCTGAACTGGTACACTAATAGTGTAATGTGAGAGTCAAGCAGAATTGTTGAATACTCATTAGGAAAATAAAAATAACAATAACTAGAGGTTTAATCGCAATGTCAAAAGGTCAAACTTTACAAGAACCCTTTCTAAATGCTCTGCGAAAAGAAAAAGTCCCTGTATCAATATATTTAGTGAACGGAATTAAGTTGCAAGGTCAAGTGGATTCATTCGATCAGTTTGTAGTACTACTTAAAAACAGTGTCAATCAAATGGTTTACAAGCATGCCATTTCAACTATTGTGCCTTCACGCATGGTGAAGATGCCAATGGCTGATGAGCAACCTGAGTAACTTGCGCTCTTTCTTAACAATTACATCGGGATTCGTCTTTGTTTGAGCGTCCCGATCTTGGTCAGCGTGCGATCCTCGTGCATGTTGAATTTAGTAATGCTGAGGGCAATCAGGATCTAAATGAATTTAAGGATTTGGTGCGTTCAACTGGAGCTGAGATTGCGACTATCGTAAAAGTGCAACGTAGTATTCCGGATGCAAAGTTATTAATTGGTAGCGGCAAAGTAAATGAAATACATTCTCTTGCACACTCATTAGACGCTGATATCGTCATATTTAATTTTTCTTTGTCTCCAAGTCAGGAGCGAAACTTAGAAAAAATTTGTGAGAAGCGTGTGTTAGACCGTACCGGTTTGATTTTGGATATATTCGCGCAACGCGCGCGATCTTATGAAGGGCAGTTGCAGGTCGAACTTGCACAGTTGAAATACTTATCCACTCGTTTAGTGCGTGGCTGGAGTCACTTAGAACGTCAAAAGGGCGGCATTGGTTTGCGCGGACCAGGTGAAAAACAACTTGAGTCAGATAGGCGCATGCTGAGATTGCGCATAAAGCAACTTTCAAAACGATTAGAAAAACTACGCAAGCAACGTGATCAAGGGCGTGCCTCGCGTAGAAAAGCGACTACCCCTACAGTTGCAGTGGTGGGCTATACCAACGCAGGAAAGTCTACGTTGTTTAATAATCTTACAGATGCCAACGTATATTCTGCTGACAAATTGTTTGCCACTTTGGATCCAACTTTACGACGTATGCAAATTTCGAAAGGTCAGCATATTGTCTTGGCGGATACGGTTGGGTTTATACAAGATTTACCACATGATTTAATCGAATCTTTTCATGCAACTTTGCAAGAAACTAAAGAAGCGGATGTGTTGTTGCATGTTGTAGATGCCAGCGACCCGCATCGTGATAATAATATAGCGCAAGTCCAGGTGGTGTTAGAGCAGATTGATGCCTTGGAGGTGCCGCAGATAATGGTTTATAACAAAATAGACCAAATTAATACGCTCCCTCATGTTGATCTAGATTCCCAGGGTATTATTAAGCAAGTTTGGTTGTCGGCTTTAAATGGTGATGGGCTAAATCTATTGGTTGAGGCATTGCGACAATATTTTGAACATCAAGTAAAGCGCATATGGTTGCACCTACCGCCCGCTGAAGGTGGCTTGCGCAGTGAGCTATATAGCATAGGAGCAGTTTTGCAAGAATTTACGGATGATCAAGGCTGCTCGCAGATTGAGGCTGAAATTCCACTAAATATACTTAAAAAATTTACGGAATATCAGATTTCAGAAGAATCTGTTCAGAGAGCAAGCTTATAAGCTGACTTTTTCTATTGTCTTGATAGAATACAACGTTCGTGTCTAATTAATTTTAACCTGTAACCATATTTGGAGAGCCTTATGCCTTGGAATAGCCCAGGCGGTGATAAAGATAAAGATCCTTGGGGTCAGAATTCAGGCAATCAGGGCCCCCCTGATCTTGATGATGTATTTCGTAATATAACTAAAAAATTCGGTGGGATTTTTGGCAGTGGTGGAGGTTCGTCTTCTGGTTCAACAGGTTCGGGTAAGCCTGTGCTGTTGATTGCTCTGATAGCGGTTTTAGCTATTTGGGGGCTATATGACAGATTTGGTTTCTATATTGTTAAGCAGGCGGAAAGAGGTGTTGAACTTAGGTTTGGTGAGTTCAAACAAATAACCAGTGCAGGCTTAAATTGGAAACTACCATTTCCGATTGAGACAGTTGAAATTGTAAACGTTGATGAAGTGCGTGAAGTTACAAACAAAACTGCAATGTTGACACAAGATGAGAATATCGTTGGCGTGTCACTGGAAGCACAATATAAAATTGGCGATGCTAAAGAATACATATTCAATGTGCGTGATCCGGATAAAACCGTTAAAGATGCAATGGAAAGTGCACTGCGTGAGATCGTGGGCAAGAGCACCATTGATTTTGTGTTATTTGAAGGTCGTGCACAAATTTCTACTGCAACGAGGCTACTGCTACAAGAAATTCTAGATAGTTATGCGTCAGGAATTTTTATTCAGAAAGTGAACTTAGAAAAATCTTTACCTCCTGATCAAGTTAAAGAAGCGTTTGACGATGCGATTAAGTCTCGTGAGGATTATGATCGCTACATAAAAGAAGCTCAAGCGTATGCAAATAGCATACTTCCCCAAGCCCGTGGTGAAGCAGCAAGATTTTTACAAGAAGCGGATGCATATCGTGATCGCGCCATTGCAAATTCCGAAGGTGAGGCAAAACGTTTCTTAAAACTTTTAGCAGAATATAAAAAAGCCCCCGCGGTAACACGTGAACGCTTATATATAGAAGCAGTTGAGTCTGTTTATGCGAATAGCACTAAAGTGCTTATGGATGTTGAGGGTGGTAATAACATTATGTATTTACCGCTAGATCAAATTGTGAAGCAACGTTCAAATTCTCAAAATAATTCAAGTAATCCACTTACTAGTGAAAATTTTGGGTTGAGTAATCAAACAGGATCAGGCCTTCGGCCTGAGCGTGAGGGCCGATAAGATGAATGCGAAAATATTAATAGCAATTATTGCTATAGCTCTTATTGGTTTGTTCTCGTTTACATTTCAGGTAGACCAAAGAGAAACAGCCATTAAGTTGAAGTTTGGAAAGGTCGACAAAGCAAATATACCGCCTGGTTTACATTTGAAAATTCCTTTCATGAACGTCATTGAAAAATACGATAATCGTATTTTAACGCTGGATGTACCGCCAACAGAATTTCCAACCAATGAAAAGAAATATGTAAAAGTTGATTTCTTTGCTAAATGGCGAATTAAAGATGTTGAGAAATATTATCTTGCTACCAGTGGTATAGAAACAAAAGCTAATCAACGTTTAGAACTAATTTTGGTGGATGGTCTTAAAAATGAGTTTGGTAAACGCACAATTCAAGAAGTAGTTTCTGGTGAGCGCGCAGAAATCATGGATGTGATTCAGATTCAATCAAATGAAGAGGCTAAAAACTTTGGCATCGAAGTGGTAGATGTTCGTGTAAGCAAAATTGACCTGCCAGATTCGGTGAGTGACTCGGTGTTTAAAAACATGCGTGCTGAACGGGATCGTGTTGCAAAAGATTTTCGAGCACGTGGTCGAGAGCAGGCTGAAGTGATTCGTGCTAGAGCAGATAAAGAGCGTACTGTAATCATCGCCAATGCTTATAACGAAGCTGAACAGGTGCGCGGTGATGGTGATGCAAAATCTGCAGAAATTTATGCACAAGCCTTTACGCAAGATGAAGAATTTTATAGCTTCACTAGAAGTTTGAAAGCCTATATTAATACTTTTAATAGTAATAATGATGTGTTGATTATGGAACCTGATTCCGAATTCTTCCGCTATTTTAAAAAATCTGAACAATAGTCATTTGTTCAGATTTTATTTGGCTAAACTGATTTTATGTGGAATGAATTACTGGTTGCGATTGCGCTGGTTTTAGTTTTTGAGGGCATAATTCCATTTCTTGCACCTGATAAATTCCGACAAGCTTTAGCCCGACTTGTGCAAATGCCTGATCAGGTTTTGCGCATGATTGGGTTAGCAAGCATGACGTTAGGAATTGTCTTTCTATATATATTAAGAATTTTAAATTAGCATGAGTAAAGATCTTTGGCTTTTGCCCGAGGGTATTGAGGAATCACTGCCGGATGAATCCGCATGGCTGGAGAAAAATCGCCGTGAGTTAGTCGATATGTTTTCTACCTGGGGGTATGAGCTGGTCATACCGCCTTTGATTGAGTACTTGGACTCTCTGTTAATTGGCCCTAGTGATGATCTTGATCTGCAAACCTTTAAGTTAACCGATCAGTTAACGGGGAAAATGATGGGTGTGCGTGCAGACATGACGTCTCAAGTTGCACGTATCGATGCACATATGTTGAAGCGTGAAGCCCCTACGCGCTTTTGCTATCTTGGTACCGTATTACATACACGTCCAGATGGTCGTGATTTAACACGTAGTCCTTTGCAAGTTGGTGCAGAGTTATATGGGCATGCGGGGTTAGATAGTGATGTAGAAGTCATTTGTTTAATGTTAGAAGCCTTGTGTTTAGTAGGAATTGAAGATGTGCTGTTAGATTTAGGGCATGTTGGAATACTGACTATTTTAGTTGAGAAAGCGAGTTTAACTGAAGCTCAGCAAAAACAACTACAGGCCTTGCTGCAACAAAAAGCTCAACCTGAATATGAACAGTTTCTTGAGACATGTTCATTATCAGATGAGTGGCACAAAATATTTTTATCACTTATGGATTTAAGTGGTGATGAGAGTGTAATCGTAACTACCAAGCAGTTATTGAAAGATAGTGGCAATAAGGTGCTTGAATATATCGACTACGTAGCCGAACTTTCAGTGCGTGTGTCTAAGCAGTATCCAAATACTCAACTACATTATGATTTTGCAGCACTGAGTGGTTATCGTTATCAAAATGGCGCAGTGTTTGCAGCTTATATTTCAGGTCAAGGCGGAGAAATTGCGCGCGGCGGACGCTACGACACGATCGGACAAGTGTTTGGACGTTCAAGACCTGCTACGGGCTTTAGTTTAGATTTAAAAGCCTTGGCAAAAATCTCACCGAAAACAAATCAAACTGTTTTAGCAATTTATGCGCCACTCGATGATGATCCCGCGCAGCGAGAAAAAATTAAACAATTGCGAGCGCAGGGTGAACGAGTGATTTGTGAATTATCAAATCAACAAGGTGGTGTAAAAGAAATGCAATGCGATCGTGTTTTGGTGAAAGAGCAACAAAAGTGGGTAGTTAAGGGTGCTTCATAAAATAATAATATATAAAGAATGGAATTATAGTCATGGCTAAAAGTGTAGTAGTACTAGGTACTCAATGGGGTGATGAGGGCAAAGGTAAAATTGTCGACATGCTTACCGAGCAAGCGGATGCGGTGGTGCGCTTTCAGGGAGGACATAATGCTGGGCATACCATTATTGTTAACGATCAAAAAACTGTACTCCATTTGGTGCCCTCAGGTATCTTGCGTGAAAATAAAGAGTGCCTTATCGGCAACGGTGTGGTGCTGGCGCCAGATGCATTGCAAGAAGAAGTCACGATGCTTGAGGCGCAAGGTGTACCGGTTGTCGAACGTTTACGAATCTCTCCTGCATGTCCACTGATACTGCCTTACCATGTTTTATTGGATCAGGCGCGTGAAAAAGCGCGTGGTAAATCTGCGATTGGAACAACGGGGCGTGGCATAGGTCCTGCATATGAAGATAAAGTATCGCGACGCGGCATACGTGTTGCAGATTTATATAACGAGCAACATTGTAATGAACGATTGGAAAATATAATTGATTACCATAATTTCGTTCTTAAGGAATATTTTAAGCATGACACAATAGATTTAGGTGAGATGAAAGCATTATGTAGAAAATATGCAGATATGCTTAAGCCTTATGTGATGGATGTTTCTGCCCGTATAAATGAGTTACGTGCAAATGGTAATAAGATTTTATTTGAAGGTGCTCAAGGAACCTTGCTGGATATTGATCATGGTACTTATCCGTTTGTAACTTCATCCAATACAACTGCAGGAGGCGCTTGCATAGGTAGTGGCACAGGCCCAAGTAGCATTAATCATGTGTTAGGTATCGTGAAAGCATATACCACACGTGTGGGAAGTGGTCCGTTTCCAACTGAATTATTTGATGCGGTAGGCGAAGAGCTTGCTGATAAAGGTAAGGAGTTTGGCGCAACTACGGGTCGTGCAAGACGTTGTGGATGGTTAGATGCGGTAGCACTGCGTCGCGCTATGCAAATAAATGGCGTTACAGGTTTATGTATTACTAAGCTCGATGTCATGGACGGACTTAAGACGATAAAAATATGTAACGAGTATAAATACCAAGGTCAATCGTTACACTTGTCACCAATGGATGGTGGAACCTTTGATCAATGTGAACCTGTTTATGAAGAGCATGAGGGATGGCAGGAGAATACACTAGGGATAACTCAATTTGATCACTTGCCTAAACAAGCAAGAGAATATTTGGATAGAGTCTCAGAACTACTTGGTGTGCCAATCGATATTGTTTCAACAGGTCCAGATAGAACACACAACGTTATATGCAAAGAGTTATTCTGATTTAGATAGATAATACGAATTTACTAAGTGCCACTCACTTGTTTTTTTCGTGGTATTGAAAATATCCAGCCTCTGGCAACTACATGTTTTTGCATAGCTACCATTTAATTCTTTTTGCAGTGCTTGTTGCTTTTTCGCATCAAGTTTTCCATATAGTAAACTTAGGTGAGGCATAAAAGTGTCATCTGTTACCTTACTAAGTGTGGTTTTGCAGTCTTCATATAAAGAGGTTAATAAGGTTTCTGTTTTGGCAAGAATATATAGGTTTCTATAATAGTCTTTTGTATACGCAATCTCTTTCAGTTCAATGTCGAAAGCTTGATGTCGTTCAATTATCTTTCTGCAAGCCTTTTCTACAGCATTTATAGGCGCTGTGATATTGGATAATAATGTAATGTGTGGCGGGAAAGGTGTCGTGCGATAACGATGCGAAAGCCCTGATATAATCCTAGTCAATTCATCAATTTGTGTTTGACTAGGGCGTAACCAAAGTGAATAACTGTTTTCTTGTTTTTTCATGAGCTTAAAAGATAAAACATTCTTAATTGTTGGTGGTGCGGGTTATATTGGTTCACATATGACTTTAATGCTACATGAGTTAGGGTATCAAGTAATTGTGCTGGATAATTTGTCCACAGGATTTGAGGATGCGGTGATTGGTGCAAAGTTTATTCAAGGCGATATTCATGATTCAGAAAAATTAGACGAGGTTTTTAAAAATTTTAAAATTGATGTAGTTATGCATTTTGCTGCGCATATCGATGTTGGAGAATCTGTTCGAGATCCATTTAAATACTATCGAAATAATGTTGTGGCTACGCAGGCTTTGCTGGAAAGGATGGTTTCTAACGGTATCAGTAATTTTATTTATTCATCCACTGCGGCAATCTTTGGTGAACCAGAATATGTGCCCATTGATGAAGTCCACGGTAAAAACCCTATAAATCCTTATGGGCATAGCAAGCTCATGGTGGAGCAAATGCTCGAAAGTTATGATCAAGCATATGGTTTAAAATCAATTTGTTTGCGCTATTTTAATGCAGCAGGCGCGGACCCTAAATCTAGAATTGGTGAGCGTCACGACCCTGAAACGCATCTCATTCCGCTAGTGTTGCAAGTTGCTTCGGGTCGCCGTGAAAGCGTTAGTGTTTTTGGTGATGATTACGATACTGATGACGGCACTTGCTTGCGTGACTACATACATATTGTAGATTTATGTAATGCACATTTGTTGTCTACTAAGCTGTTGCTAAAAGAAAATATTAGTAGGAGATTTAATCTTGGCAACGGTAACGGCTACACCGTTAAACAGCTTATTAACTTGGCAAAGCAAGTCACCAATAAGCCCATTAATGTGCAGCAGGCTGAACGTAGGGATGGCGATCCAGCCAAACTTGTGGCAGATGCTGCTTTGGCTAAAAAAACGCTGAATTGGCAACCAAAATACTCGAATTTAGAGGAAATTATTGAACACGCTTGGAAATGGGAGATTAAGCAAAGTCATCAATAAGCCATATAAAATTATCTTGTATTTTCTGTATATTATTTAATCATATCTAAGAAATTAACTATAATTAACAAGTAGTTATTTAATAGTAAACCTTATCTCTATTTTCACCCACTAATTTCATGTAGGCCTTTATTTTGAGTTTTTATTACACCATCGCTGTGTAAACCAAATTCGAAGTGAAACGTTGTAGTAGATATGAAGTTTTCAATAACGGAGGGGTAACCCATGTATAAAAATCTCATACTATCGATGATTCTTGTAATTAGTGCCATTTTATCGGGCTGCGCATCCAGTCCTTACAATGCTCCTAGCAAACAAACCCAAGGTGCAATTGCCGGCGGTGTAATTGGCGGTCTTTTGGGCTCTACTGTCGGCGATGGTAGAGGGACAGTGTGGGCGACAGCGGCAGGTACGCTAATTGGCGCGCTAGCAGGTGCGCATGTTGGCAAGCAGCTAGACGATCGAGATCGTTACTATACAGGTCAAGCTTTAGAGACGGCTCCTACTGGTGCAACGAAGGAATGGGTGAATCCTGATTCAGGTACTGCGTACTCGGTTACCCCTACAAATACCTATGAATCTGAAGGAACGCCATGCCGTGAATTTACGATGGATGCAGAGGTTGGTGGTCAAGCTGAGCAAGTGTATGGAACAGCATGCAGACAAGCAGATGGAAGTTGGAAAATGTCGGTTTAATTTTCCTTGAAAGGGAATTTTATAGTGAAATTAAAAAGCCTCGCATTGGCGAGGCTTTATTTACTCGTATAAATTGTTGAAATTTATTATTAAAAAATTTTGCGTGATTCAATTGTATCTTGTTTCATGTTTTGCGCCAGCCAAGCTTTAAGTGCCCAGGGAAAAATATTTTCTGTTTTAGAGATATCCTGCCAGCCTTGCTCAAGATAACTTTCATATGCATCTGGACCAAAAATATTTTGTACGTGTAGAGGTGCGCTTTCTAACTGTGAATCTGCATCTTCATTTTCTTCTCTAAAAGCATAGAGTGTTGGTCCATTATCTTGTTCGTCGGTTTTAAGCAGAGTGATATATGCGCATTCGACTCCCTTACGGTACAGTACTTGATAATCGATAATTTCTAAATTTTCAGATCCTTTGTTAGGTTCGTCATTGTTCGGTTCAGATTCGTCTTTCTGGAATTGCTTAAATACTTCAGCAAATTCATCATCATTGATATCTGATGTAGACAGCTCTAAGCCTTCGGTTTTGCGGCGATCTCCTAATAAACGTCGGTTATCCTCAACGACTTTGCCTTTGCTGTCATGCAATGGAAATGATCCTTTTTTATCAGTCCGACGATCCTCATTGGACCGGCGATCATAGATGACTTTTGCTTCTTGCCCCATGAGTAATCACCAAATTATATATATGTAAAATTAGTATAAAACAATACCAGTCATGCGATCTATAAGTGTGAGCTAGATCACATCGAACTTTCCACTTGGCAGGGTATTTATTCCATTAGGAGCGCCAGAGTTAAAACACTAATATGAGGGTGAGAAAAAAGTACCAATGATTACTTTTCTGCTATTTCACAGACCACATCATCGCTATACCCATCTTTAATGGTTAAGTGACCTTCTCCTAGTTTTCTAATGCAATGTGCTGCGCGTTGAATTGCATGGGTAAGATAACGATGGTTCGTATCTGGACCAAATCCATCAATACGATAATTTACCCATGTTTTACCTTTGCAATAAATAACCCGATTTGGATTGTGTGCCATTTAACTTATCCTTAGTTTTATAGCATTAATTGAACTAACTATAATTATTAGTAAACGAGACCTTAAATAAGTTGAACTCCATCACACTTTAATTTTGGGTTAGGTGGCAGGTAATGGAACAAAACTAATCTAAATTTATGTGATATCAGTGATTTAATTTTCAGCAACGTATTAAAGGTAGTGTTGACTTGATGGACTGAATGAGCCGGATAAATCTGGTTCTCCAATTGAGTGTCTACAAAACACATCATTGCGAAATTTCAATTCTGATTGTTTTTAGACTTAATTGTGCAGAATGAGAAAAATTAGTTAGTTAATTGATCGAATTTCATCTTATTGTTTGCATTGGAAATTTAATAAAGTTTCCTGTTTGCTGGCGGAGATAGTAGAGTGCGCCACACATGGTACGCAAAAAGAAGAATAAATTAGTTGACCCTTACGCCAAACGTGAGGCATCTAAATACGAAAGCCCAATTGCAAGTCGCGAGCTCATTCTCGAAATTTTAGAGAAAGGTGACGGCCCTATGTCGCTGGATGATTTGCATAAGGCGTTACAGGTGGATTCTGAGCAAGTGGTTGTAGCGATGGCGCGACGCTTGGGTGCAATGGAGCGCGATGGTCAGCTAATTCGCAATCGTCAAAATCATTATTTACCGATTTCAAAAGTAGATTTAATGCGTGGCCGTGTAATGGGTCATGCCGATGGATTTGGGTTCTTGATTCCTGATGAGGGCGGCGAAGATTTATTTTTATCGCCATTTGAAATGCGTACCTTAATGCATGGAGATCGTGCAGTAGTTCGACCTGCTGGCAAATCCAAGCGCGGCAAGCTGATGGGTAAGCTAGTTGAAATTATTGAGCGTGGTAATAAGCAAATTGTAGGGCGTTACTATAAAGAGTCTGGACTGGGGTTTGTGGTGCCGGATAACAAACGTTTGAATCAAGACGTTATGATTCCCGAGCAAGCTGCAATGCAGGCTAAGAGCGGGCAGTTCGTAGTGACGTCTATCGTAGAAATGCCTAATAAATCTCGACAGCCGATTGGTAAGGTGATTGAAGTAATTGGTGATCATTTGGCACCTGGGATGGAGATTGATGTTGCGATTCGCTCTTATGATTTGCCTTATGAGTGGCCTGATGAGGTCTTGCAACAAGTAGAGCAGTTTAGTGAACAGTCTATTCAAGACCAGCTTAAGCATAGAAAGGATATGCGTGAGCTAAACTTCGTAACGATTGATGGCTTAGATGCAAAAGATTTTGATGATGCGGTGTATTGCGAGCGGCATGATAAGGGTTGGAAGCTCTGGGTAGCGATTGCAGATGTGTCGCATTATGTGGAAACCGATACTGCTTTAGATGAGGAGGCGCATAATCGTGCAACCTCGGTATATTTTCCAGAGCGCGTTATTCCTATGTTGCCAGAAAGTCTTTCTAATGGGCTTTGTTCTTTAAAACCTGAAGTAGATCGTTTGTGCATGGTTTGTGAAATGTTTATTTCAGAAACAGGGGAGCTTAAACGTCACAAATTCTATGATGCTGTAATGTGTTCATCTGCGCGACTTACCTATGATGAAGTGCAAACCATTCTTTATGATAAAGATCCGGAGGCTAGAGAAAAGCGCCAGCATCTGATTGGCGACTTGGAAAATTTACAGTCGGTTTATAATGCGTTGCGAAAGCAGCGCAAAAAACGCGGTGCGATTGATTTCGATACTAAAGAAACGTACTTTGAATTCGACCATGAAAAGAAAATAAAAGCCATTCTTCCGCGCCAGCGTTCTGAAGCTCACATGATTATTGAAGAATGTATGATCAGTGCTAATGTTGCCGCAGCTGAATATATCACCAGAGGCAAGTTGCCCACATTGTTTCGTGTGCATGAAGACCCTACGACTGAAAAATTGCGTGACATGCGTGAGTTTCTTGAATCGTTAGGAGTAGGTTTCAGTAAAGCGGAAAAACCTACGCCGAGTGATTACATGACGGTACTCAAGAAGATAGCGCATCGTAAAGATAAGCATATCATTCAAATGATGTTGCTCAGATCGATGGCGCAAGCGGTGTATAGCCCGGATAGTATCGGTCACTTTGGTTTAGCTTTGCCTTTGTATGCACACTTCACTTCTCCAATTCGTCGTTATCCGGACTTGGTGGTGCACCGAACTATTCGGCACTTAATTAGCAAGCAAAACAAAGACTCTTTCCCATTATCACAAAATGATTTAGTGCTTCTAGGCGAGCATTGTTCTATGTGTGAACGTAGAGCAGATGATGCAACGCGTGATGTGGATGCCTGGCTTAAGTGTGAGTTTATGTTGGATAAACTGGGGCAAGAGTTTAGTGGCACGATAACCTCGGTTACGGGCTTTGGTTTTTTTGTCTTGCTAGATGAGTATTTTGTAGAAGGCTTGGTGCATGTAACCGCGTTAAAAAGTGATTTTTATCATTACGACGAGCAGTCGCATAGCTTATCTGGTGAGCGTAGTAAGAAGCGCTATTCCTTGGGAGATGAGATAAAAATTATTGTAGCGCGAGTTAGTTTAGATGAGCGTAAAATGGATTTTTCACTAGCATTAAGTGGTAGTAATGAGAAAGATCAGGGTAAATCTCCATACGGGAAAAAATCACAAAAAAATAAAAATAGAGCGAATGGCAAACAAGTGTCTGCAAACAATAAGCGTAAGAAGGGTAAAACTAAAAAACGCAGAAAAAAGAAAAAGATATAAATTGGTTTCATTGTGAAAAATATTTCTTTTGGTCTTTATAGTTCCCTCGCAGCCATTCAGCAACGTCCTTTTCATATTCAAAAAATTTATTTACTGGAAAGCAGGCAAGATAAGCGTATACAAGAAATTAAAGATCAGGCCTTAGCAAACAACATTGTTCACCGATTAGTGAGTAAGGAGGAGTTGGAGAAGTATAGTGGGAAAGGTAATCATCAAGGTGTGGTGGTGATCTATAAAGAGCAACAAACTAATAGTGAAGCAGTTCTGTTAGAGCACTGCGCAAACGCAACTGAGCCATTATTGTTATTAGTATTGGATCAAATAGTGGACCCACATAACTTAGGTGCGTGTCTGCGCACTGCTGAAGCTGCAGGTGCCAATGCAGTGATCAGTTCAACCCGTAATTCTGCACCTTTAACGCCTACCGTGCGCAAAGTGGCATGCGGTGCAGCCGAACGAATTCCATTAATTTTTGCAAAGAATCTGGCGCGCTTTTTAGATGAGCTCAAACAGCTGGGGGTGTGGGTTTATGGTACGCAGCCAACGGCTGCAAAATTAATCTATCAGGCTGATTTCACTCGCTCTGTAGCCTTGGTAATTGGAGCAGAAGGAGCAGGAATGCGCCGTCTGATCTCCGAAAATTGTGATGAATTACTGAATCTACCGATGTCGGGAGAAATGGCGAGCCTCAATGCTTCAGTCGCCACAGGAATTGGGTTATTTGAGGCAGTTCGACAACGGCAGAAAGCTAGCTAGATGATAAAAACCCTACAAATTAGACTGTAAGTATTATGGTAGCTTGTTTGTAGCCGGGTCATCACGTAGACTTCGCAGCTCAAAATTACTACTAACTCCTTGCTTCACCAGAATACAGATACTGTGTTATTGGGAGGCTTTAACCCCATAGGGAGCATATATATGCGTCACTACGAAATAGTGTTTCTGGTGCATCCTGACCAGAGCGATCAAGTACCTGCAATGACTGAACGTTACCGTTCAATTATCACTCAAGGCAATGGCAATGTTCACCGTTCAGAAGACTGGGGACGTTTGCAGCTGGCTTACCCCATTCAAAAAATTCACAAAGCACATTATGTGTTGATGAATATCGAGTGTAATCAAGAAGTATTGGATGAATTGAATAGTTCGTTTCGTTTTAACGATGCCGTAATTCGCACCATGGTAGTGGGAATGAAAAGGGCTAAGACTGAACCATCTTCTATGTTGAAATCTATCCAACAAGAAGAAGCTGACAGTAGTAAAAGGTCTACCTCTACTGCGCCAGCGCAAAAGCAAGAAACTTCAACTGAAGCAACTAAGTCGGAAAGTGTAACTGAAAGTCCTGCAGTTGAAGAAGCTCCCGCTGCGGTTGAAGAGGTTACTGCAGAAACAGAAGTAGCTGTTGAAGATCAGTCTGAAAGTTAAACGTAAATACACACAGGTATAAAATTTAAAAGGTAATAATTATGGCACAAGCAAGTTATTTTCGTAGAAGAAGGTACTGCCGCTTCACTGAAGAAGGCATAGAAGAAGTAGATTATAAAGACATTGCGATCTTAAAAGATTTCATCACCGAAACAGGAAAGATTGTTCCTAGCCGTGTCACGGGCACTAAAGCAAAATATCAGCGTCAATTGTCTACTGCGGTAAAACGTGCACGTTATATAGCATTATTGCCATACTGTGATAACCACTAGGTGTATATTGCAAATAATTAATTAATCTTTGCTCTAGTTATATTTTCTGGCCATGCGCTCGTTGGCTCGCTTTATCCTATCAGGCCCGATGCAGGCGATTGCCGTCGTGTTTGGGTTAGCGGTGTTGTCGTTGCCATTCCCATTTTTGATTATATTTAGTGGCGCTGCGCTAGTTTTAGTTACTTTGCAGTTAGGACTAATTCAAAGTGTAAAAGTGATGCTTATAAGTGCTGCGCTAATTATTGCGAGCACTTATTTTTTGCTAAAAGGTTTTTCGATAGGTCCGCTCTTCGTATGGTTGTCAGCGGTTGTAGTTGCAGCAGTGTATCGAAATACTCAGTCAATAAGTTTGTCTTTGCAATTGCTTACGGTTTTAGGGCTATTTTCAGTGCTGCTGTTAGCAGTAATGTTTCCTGATATGCAAATGCATTGGCAAAACTTTATGCAAAGTGCAATTAAAGTGATGGAGAAAGATCCTGCATTACAGGGTATGTGGCAAAGTGATAAATTAAGTCCTGAGCGACTAGAGAAGTATTTGCCGTATATCGCCTCATTAATGACTGGAGTACTAGTAAGTTTGTTTATTCTTGTCACGTCTATAACGGTATTTCTGGGTCGACAGTGGCAGGGTTTTCAGGAAAATATCCGTAGTTTTCGTGAGGAGTTTGTGGCTATACGTTTAGGTAAGGTGCTCGCGGGGCTTGCGGTCGTATTTTTAATTGCTGCATTGGTGTTTAAGTATGCAATTTTGTGGCAGTTAGCGCTGGTTTGCCTTAGCATATTCTCCTTACAGGGAATGGCAATTGCACATGCGTTTTTTGGGCAGTTTTCAAATTCAATTTTTGGGTTTGTGGCAGTTTATGGGCTGTTATTTATTGCTGCGCCACAAATGATTATGACCTTATCAACATTAGGTGTGGTGGATACCTTTTTTGATTTTCGTAAACGATTGGTTAAGCGGTAATTTATTTAGTCAGAAATTTTTAAATATTTATAAAGAGAAAAAATATGGAAGTCATCTTACTTACTAAAGTCGATAATCTTGGTGATCTTGGAGACAAGGTTAGTGTGCGTCCAGGCTATGCACGTAATTTTTTGATACCAAGTGGCAAAGCAAAATTTGCAACCTCAGCAAACTTAGCCGAATTTGAAGCACGTCGTGCTGAGCTTGAAAAGCTTGCAGCGGACTCTTTAGCAGCAGCTGTAGCAAGAAAAACTGAAATTGATGGTGCAAAGATTAGTATCACAGCAAAATCTGTAGGTGAGGGCAAGTTGTTTGGCTCAGTGGGCATGGTGGATATTGTTAATGCCTTGAATGAAGCTGGCAAAAATGTTGAGAAGAAGGAAGTGCGCTTGCCAGACGGTGCGTTCCACCATGCTGGTGAATACCAAGTTGAAGTTCATATACACACCGATGTGAATGCGACGATTAACTTAGAAATTATTGGTGAAGAATAAAAGTTTTGTAACTATGTTGCATGCTGCTAATAAAAAAATATTGTGGCTGAGTTAACCACGATTGATGCAGAGTTTGGGGCGACAAATACAGAAAGCCTACGTACGCCTCCATATTCTATGGAGGCAGAACAAGCTGTAATTGGTGGCTTGATTCTAGACAATGCAACCTGGGACCAGGTGGCAGATCGAATCAATGAAAATGACTTCCATTTGTTTGATCACCGACTCATATTCCGTTCCATCAGTGAGTTGGTTGATAAGCATCAACCATTTGATGTGCTCACTCTTTCAGACCTATTACGTCAAAAATCCGAAATTGCGGATACAAATATTCTAGCCTACTTAGGCACGCTTGCGAATGACATACCCAGTGCTGCAAATATTAGAGCCTATGCAGATATCGTAAGAGAAAAATCTATTCTTAGAAAGCTGGTTACCGCTGGAAACGAGATTGCCTCCAGTGGTTTGTCGCCGGAGGGTAGGGATGTTAATGAGCTGTTAGATGAAGCAGAGCAAAAAGTTTTTCAGATTGCAGATGATAGTACGCATTCTGGACAGGGCTTTCAAAACATAAAGTCTTTATTGAAAACTACGGTAGAGCAGATTGATGAGTTGTTTGAGCGCGGAGATCACATCACAGGACTAGCCACAGGCTATGATGAGTTTGATGAAAAGACTGCCGGCTTGCAAAGTGGTGAATTGATTATTGTTGCGGGTCGGCCCTCAATGGGTAAAACCAGTTTTGCAATGAATATGGTTGAGTACGCAGCGTTGCGTAGTAATGCATCAGTAGCGATTTTCAGTATGGAAATGCCGGGGCGTTCTTTGACTATGCGTATGCTATCTTCCATGGGACGCATCGATGCACAGCGAATTCGAACCGGAAAATTAAATGATGATGATTGGCCGCGTCTAACCAGTGCAGTGTCAATGTTATCGGAATCGAATTTGTTTATTGATGACTCAGCAGCGCTTACACCTACTGAATTGCGTGCACGTGCGCGAAGATTGAAGCGTGAGTACGGCCTGTCTTTAATAGTTGTGGATTATTTGCAGTTGATGACTGTAAGCGGATCTAACGAAAATCGTGCTACTGAGATCTCTGAGATTTCTAGATCACTTAAGGCGCTTGCAAAAGAGTTAGACGTGCCAGTAATAGCGCTTTCTCAGCTGAATCGAAGTCTAGAATCGCGGCCTGATAAGCGTCCAGTTATGTCAGACCTTCGCGAGTCTGGTGCAATTGAGCAAGATGCTGATTTAATTGTATTTATTTATCGTGATGAAGTTTATAACGAAGACTCTCCTGAAAAAGGAACTGCTGAAATACTTGTAAGAAAACAACGAAATGGTCCAATATTTAACACCAGGCTTACGTTCTTAGGGCAATACACGCGTTTTGAAAATTACGTACCAGAAATTTATTCTGGTGGAGGTATTGGGGGTGAGAGTATTAGTAGTGGGAGTTTCCCTACCGAAAAATTTTCTGATAATAACCCCAATGATGGGAATAATGACGACGGAAATAATATATGAAGCGTGCCGCGTTCGCGCGTATCAATTTAGCTCATCTAAAATATAATCTTGCATCTATTCGAACGTTTGTAAATCAATCACAAGTCATGGCGGTAGTGAAGGCTGATGCCTATGGTCATGGTGTGTTGGAAGTTTGCAGATGTTTAAGTGATGCCGATGCTTTTTCGGTAGCTTATGTTAATGAAGCGTTGGAGTTGCGAGAGAGTGGCATTAAAAAACCGATTGTGGCATTGCAGGGTTTTAGTAGCACTGACGAATTGCGCAATGCAATTGAACATAAAGTACATGTTGTGCTTCATCATAAAGAACAACTCAAAATTTTACAAAGCAATGAGCCTGCACAGACTTTAAATGTATTGCTAAAGATTGATACCGGTATGCATCGACTAGGATTTGCAGCTGAAAAATTTAAGCAAGTTCTTGACGAACTAAAATCATTATTGTCGCCTGAATCTACTATTCGTCTAATGACACATTTAGCATGCGCGGATGAGGTCAAGAATCCCCAGACACAGCAACAACTCGATCAATTTGATTTGCTTGTAAAAAATGAGCCCTACGCACAAAGTATTGCAAATTCTGCAGCTATATTAGCTTGGCCAGAAGCTCATCGTGATTGGGTGCGTCCTGGCTTAGCCTTATACGGAGTAAATCCACTTCAAAATCAGACTAGGTCTTCACCTATAGAATTACGCCCCGTGATGAGCCTGCATGCGCCACTTATTTCGATTAAACACTGTAAAAAAGGTGAAAAAGTAGGTTATGGAGGAGATTTTTGTTGCCCAAGTGATATGGTCATAGGCATCATAGCAATAGGGTATGCAGATGGTTATCCACAACATCTTAAAAGTTCGCCAAGCGTGTCCATCAACGCTGAACAAGTGCCACTAGTAGGACGGGTTTCGATGGATATGATCGCGGTTGATTTGAGTGGTGTTCATTCGCAAGTTGGTGAGATAGCAGAGTTGTGGGGAGAATCGATATCTGTAACTGATGTGGCAGAACATGCCGAGACCATAAGCTATGAGCTGCTGTGTGCTGCAGGAAACTCTGCGTATAAAAAATACATTCAATAATGGCGGTGTAATATGGAAAAAGTTTGGTTAAAAAGTTATCCAAAAGGTGTTCCTGAATTTGCCGAGTTAGGGGAATATAACTCACTAGCACACATGTTTGATGAGTGTGCTGAACGCTATAGTCACCTCCCAGCCTTTGCAAATATGGGCGCCAGTTTAAGTTTTTCAGAACTTAATATAGAAAGCTACAACTTTGCTGCCTATCTACAGACTGAACTAGGTTTAGTTAAAGGTGACCGAGTTGCCATTATGTTGCCTAATCTTCTTCAATTTCCAGTAGCTCTATATGGTGTATTGCGTGCTGGATTAGTAGCGGTAGATGTTAATCCGTTATACACACCACGTGAGTTAGAGCACTACCTAAAAGACTCTGGTGCAAAAGCAATCGTAATTTTAGAAAACTTTGCTGATGTGTTGGCTGAAGTGATTGATGAAACGGCGGTTGATAAAGTAATCCTTGCGCGTGTGGGCGACATGCTCGGTTTCCCTAAGTCATTGTTGGTTAATTTTGTTCTCAAGTATGTAAAGAAGAAGATTCCAAAGTATGCGTTGAATAACATTGTTCCATTTAATGAGGTGTTGGCGACTGGACAGCAAAGGCAGTTAGTTAAGCCAGAGCTCAGCCGTGATGATTTGGCCTTTTTGCAATTTACTGGGGGTACTACCGGTTTAGCAAAAGGTGCAATGTTGTCGCATGGAAATTTACTAGCAAATGTTTCTCAAGCAGGTGCTTTTTTTGGTCCGGCTTTAGATGAGGGAAAAGAGACCGTGATAACTGCTTTACCGCTTTATCATATCTTTTCATTAACTGCGAACTGCTTTTTGTTTACTAAAATTGGCGGCCTTAATTATCTTATTACCAATCCGCGTGATATGAAGGGCTTTGTGAAAGAATTAAGTAATGTTAAGTTTTCTGTTATCACGGGTGTAAATACGCTATTTAATGGTTTGCTGAATACCGATGGGTTTTCTGATATTAATTTCTCTCATCTTAAAGTTACTTTGGGTGGGGGTATGGCTGTGCAAGAGTCTGTAGCGAAAGAATGGCATGAGACTACAGGATGTGTGCTTGCAGAAGCCTACGGCTTAACCGAAGCATCGCCAGCGGTCACAATGAATCCATATAATCTTAAGGAATATAACGGCACTATCGGTTTGCCAATTCCTAATACAGAGATCTCTATACAAGACGATGACGGTAATCATCTTGGAATAGAAGAGGCCGGTGAACTTTGTGTGCGTGGGCCACAGGTGATGCAAGGCTATTGGAATCGACCTGAAGAAACTAACAACACTTTGAGTGACGATGGTTGGTTGCGTACAGGTGATGTAGCCATGGTGTCTGAAGATGGCTTTGTTCGTATCGTTGATCGCAAGAAAGATATGATCTTAGTGTCTGGGTTTAATGTTTATCCAAACGAAATTGAAAATGTAGTGCAGTCTTTGGCTGGAGTGCTAGAAGTGGCTGCGGTAGGGGTTGAGGATGAAGAGTCTGGTGAAGTGGTTAAGCTGTTTATCGTTAAGAAAGATCCTAGTCTCACTGAGGAAGATGTATTAGCTCACTGTGAAGATCGACTTACTCGATACAAATGGCCTAAACATATAGAGTTTCGTGAAGACCTGCCAAAGACAAGTGTTGGAAAAATTCTTCGTCGTGCGCTACGTGACGGAGAGTAAACTAGATAAGGTAAGGTCGAGTACTAAGAGTTGGCCTGATTAAACTACAAATAGAAATCAGCTAAGGTTCTGAATGTGGGTGAAATTAGTACTCAAAGAGTCTATTTGTCATTATAAATATCCCAAATAAAAATACGGCTTTTATAAAAAGTGTGACGTAATTCCGTTGATCAAGCCGCTATAATTAGTGACTATAGGTATTCTTAATTTTTTCTATATGCCATTTTGGAACGTGGCAGAGTTGGAGCAAGTAAATAGTGAAGTCATATGAACACTCAGAAGATGCTGTTAATGATGCACAGCTTGCTTTAGAGCGACGTGATCGCAGTGAACGGCGTAGACCCTCTTTAAAAGGGTTTGTATATGGGTTGTTTCTAGCTAGGCGTCGTGGCCCACGGCGTGCGGAAAATCTATATCAATATAGTGATTGGTATGACGTCAAACTACTAGTGTTATCGCTAAGCTTATTATTACTTTCCTGCCTTGATGCGGCAATGACTATGAAGCTGCTCTCTTTGGGTGCAGTTGAATTGAATCCGATAATGAACGAGCTAATTAATCAAGGCACTCGATATTTTATCTGGATTAAAATTGTAGTAACTGCGTTATGTATTATTGTGCTGGTAGCACATAATCGAATTAGATTATTTAATCTATTACGTGTTGATGTGGTTTTGATTGCAGCAGTGTTTATTTATCTTGGCTTAGTAACGTATGAATTTTACTTATACACCTTAGGTGCGCCTGTTGTTTAATTGAGCGACTGTATTAAGCTCTCATTTGGGTCCTGGCGAATTTTATATAATTCCCTTTCCCATAACTTTATATTTTTAGGGCTGACACCTTTCTCAACACTGTCTAACCATTGATCATGGCAGTGCATCACTAATTCTAATCCTTCTTCAGTAAAGTCTGAGAGTTTTATTTCCAGACTTTGCCAGTCTTCAAACGATTTTGGTAAACCATGTTTGTATAGCTCGCTTTCGAACAAAAAACCTAATAATGGTTCGTACCTGGATTTAAAGTTTTCAATGGCGTCGAGCTTGGAGGCGTCATCCATTTCTTCGTCTAAATACCATTTACATGTATCAATGATGAATTCTTTCATCGTGCATCCTTATGTTTGAATTTTATTTCCATAATTTTTTAGAATCAGATTTTTGTGTTAATAAAATTAATTGTATTGTTGTGTTATTTATCTGATTGGATCAATGATTACTATAAGCCTGTAGTCAGGATTTGTTTGCCATTCATCAGAGTTTTAGATGAGTGGTTTTTAAACCTCGACAATGACGATATTGAAGTAATGTGCGTACACTTCAAGAGCACGATCTTTTGCCAAGCCTAAGTGATCAGCAAGTGCAAGATCCATACCGCGAAAATTAACATCATATTCAGTTGTATTAGTATCTGCTTTTATATGCAAAGGTGATTCTTTGTTATGCAATAGAAAGATTTTTGCAATTGATTGTTCAATAGGGATATCTAAAGAATCATATTCTAAGTTTGCGAGATGCTGTTTAGTATGTTCTCTTGCAGCAATAGATAGATCATCAAAGCGTGCGGTAAGTGCATAGGCTTGACTGCTATCCATCCATTTTTCAATATGTTGGCTTTGTATTTCAAGAATTTTTTCTGCGTGTAAGCTGCCTAATTCATTAATCGCATATACAAAGAAGATATATAGTTGATAAAATTTTACTGCATTGGTGAAAATTGGAATAAAAGACTTTGGGGTTTCGTGATCTTGCTCAATTGTGTAGTTAAAAGGTGTTAGATTTTTAAGTAATAGATGCAATGGATAAAAAGCCACGCTTTCAATAGTTCTAATTTCGCTGTCAACGCTGTTATTTTTATCAATGTGATATTCTTGTAGGCTCAGGCGGGCAGTGGATTTACGATTAGCCACCTCATTCGCTGTCAAGCCCCATAGATCTGGGAAATCTGTTGTATCTACTTGCTCAGACTGCCTCAATGTATCTGCCCCTAAATATGTAGGTTATTTAAAACTCTTATCTTAAATGGCCGATAATGTAGTGCTCTATATGCTTGAGATCGTGCGTTGTAACCATGCGATAGAAGGGTGATCACTGCTACTAAGTGATTGTTAGATCTATAGGGAAGCATGATTTTTAGCTATTTCTATTCATCAAGCGGACATTTTTCAGTTTGTGTTCTAGTTTGGAGCTTATTTTTGCGTGTACAATATTGATAGTATTTTCGATTACGAAGGTGCGGGTGCACCTGGGAGTGAAAATCATGATCCAACCTAGTTCTGTAGGCAGTATAAAAATAAGTGAATAATTATGGGCAATTCTAAACAAGAAGCATCAATTAAAGTTTCGCAAGTCGAGGCAAAACAAGTCTCTACACATAAAGTTAAAGCAAGTAATGGCAATAGCAATGATGAGCTGCTCGTGGATGAGGTTAAGAAACTAGATCAGATTCGTGCCATGTTGTTTGGCGAACATGTAGCTACATTGCAAAATAAGCATCAAGCGCTTAACCAAAAATTTGACAAGAATCTTGACCAAAGCGTATCCATACTGCGTAAAGAGTTTGCTACTTCAATTGCAGATTTACAACAGCAAATAGATAAGAAGTTTAATCAGTTGCGAAAGAGTCTGCAATCTGAAGAGGCGAATCGTGAATCACAAAATGAGGAACTCACTTCAAGTTTATCTGGTGTGAATTCAGACATCCTTACTAAAATTGATTTAGAGGCTAAAAGATTAGATCAAGCACTAGAGGATCAGCATCTGGAATCAACAAATCAGTTGAATTCTATGGCGGGTTCTTTGCAGGATACAAAAGTCGATCGCAAATCTTTAGCGGCTTTATTTAGTCAATTTGCTAAGGAACTTGAGGGCTCGTAGGCGAAGTTATTTATAGCTTCGCATATGACGAGAGTCATGTTGCATCAAAACGATATAGTTGGCGAAACAAACATCGAATCAAGACTGCCTACGTCAGATGATGTGCATGATTTAGCGCATTTGAGAAAGCTATTATTAGGTAGTGAGTATCAAGATTTGCTCAAATTGCAGCGTGAATTTTCAAATCATTCACATATTAGTGAAAAAATCTCTCAAGTTATATCAGAAGCCATTGCAATTCGTTCGAAACAAGACGATTCAGTATCACAAGCTTTAGTTCCTTCAATAGAGCATGCCATCCGCGCATCTGCAAAACGTGACCCTAAGCGTTTAGCAAATGCTTTGTTTCCAGTAATGGGCCCTGCGATAAGGGAATCTGTTGCTGAAACTGTTAGCGCAATGATGCAGCAGGTCAATCAATTATTAGAGAACAGCTTTAGTGCGCGCTCTGTTAAATGGCGCGTTAATGCTTTTCGAACTAAACGTTCTTTTGCGGAAGTCATGCTGGCAGATACTATGCTGTATCAAGTTGAGCAGGTGTTTCTAATCCATCGTGAGTCGAGTCTACTTATCAAACATCTCACGTCTGCAAATGCGATCGTCAAAGATCCAGATATGGTTTCCGGTATGCTCACTGCGGTGACCGATTTTGTAAAAGACTCATTCGTTGTTGATAAGCAGCAAAATGTTAAGTCAATAAAGTTTGGTCAGCTGAATCTTTTGTTTGAAGCGGGACCGCATGCCATTATTGTTGTAGCGGTGCGGGGCCTGCTTCCTGCTGATTTGCAGATTACAATTCGCGAGCAAGTCGAAGAGCTGCATCGATTATATGGTAGTAGGTTGGAAACTTATAATGGTAATGCTGAAAACTTCCCTGATACTTATGAGCACTTGGATAAGTGTTTATTGAGCAAGAAGAAAGATAGCAGACTAGAATCCAACAATAAACAAAAATTACCATGGCCTGCGATTTTCGTTGTCAGTCTTTTGCTATTACTTCCGTTTCTATGGTGGATGTTTAATAAGATAGAGCAAAATAAATGGGAGAATGTTGTTCATCAATTGCAAGCAGAGTCTGGCGTTGTGATTTTAAATCATCATAAACAGAATGGTGAGTATGTAGTGATTGGATTGCGTGATCCCTTGTCTAGAGATCCTGCAGAAATTGTTGCGGCTAATCAAGAATTTCATAAGTCGGTTAAGTGGCAAATGCAATCTTACTATTCCAATGAAAACGAAATTATTCAAAGACGTTTGCTCGATGTATTGAACCCACCCAACGATGTGGATGTAAATTTTCAAAACGGACTGTTGATTATATCGGGGAAGGCAGAAGCTTCATGGATAGCAGCTTTACCTAACAAGCTACCGTTCATATGGGGTGTTAAGCGTGTGGATACCAACCTACTACGTGAAAAAGAAGACATTCAACAAAAAATACAACAATTCATCGGCTCTATTGAGGAGGTGGTAATAGAATTTGCACCAAATTCAAGCGAGCTATCGTCTAATGACATAGTATCTATAGGTAATGTTCAAAAGCAGATAAACAACTTGCGGATTTACTTAGCTAAAACCGAGCAAGAATTCAAACTTGGTATATTGGGTTATGCGGATGCAACTGGGACATCCTCGGCAAATATTTTGGCAAGCGAACAACGTGCTAGAAATGTACATAATGTGCTAACTAGCAAAGGTATTGCTGAAGATGATTTGCTAGCCAAAGGTTTGAGTGGTCAAGTTGTTCAATCTGAGTTTGTTAAGACTTTAAAATGCCATTCGCAACGCTGTGTAATGTTTGAGGTCTATATTAATTAAGGTTGCTCGTTAAATGCCTGCTAATTTATATTATATGTCTACTTCTAATTTTGAAACACTCGTATCTTTGTATAGAAGACTTGGGATAGTCGTGCTGGAGTTACGACAAGATAGGAGTCTATGGTTGGTCTCTCCTGCGCCGACCTGGTTTTCATTGCTGGCTAAGTTAGCTAAAGATAATGGGGAAGGTCGAGTTCTTTCAGTTACCTCCAATGTTTTAAATACATTTATTGAAGATGACGCGCAGAAAATGTGGACTACCGGGCAAGAACGAAATGTTTCTCCAATATGGATTGAAAGAGACACTTCTGAAAATAGCATACCCTTTGAGGCAACGGCTTTACGTCAAGTGGATAGCATGTTGATTATTATTGAGCATGTGCCAGACACCTACGAGTCTAAGCAGTCACAAGCGAAGCAATTGCGCGAAAATGTTTTACTTAAAGGTTTGTTGGAAGACAAAAAGGCTGAACAAGCGCAAAAAATTGCATCTCGAGAAACTGAGCTTGAACAAGAAATTAGTGAACGCAGAGCGCTGGAAAAACAACTTACTCATTTGGCTTTTCACGATGCATTGACAGGATTGCCGAATAGATCGCTGTTTACGGATAGATTGCAAAGGGCGATTGCAGAAGCTGAGAGAAAAAAAGAATCCGTAGTGGTGATGTTTATTGATTTAGATGATTTCAAAAAAGTGAATGATTCATTTGGCCACCAGGTTGGCGACAAAGTGATTCAAGGGGCAGCATTACGTTTAAAAAAATGCTTGCGCGACATTGATTCCATTGCCCGTTTAGGTGGTGATGAGTTCACCTTATTGGTTCCTCATATTGGAGATCGTGAAGATATAGAAATCATCGCTAGCCGTCTAATTGAGTCCTTGGAAGATCCGATTGTTGTAGAAGGTACAGAATTTCGCATGTCTATCAGTATTGGTATTTCGGTTTTCCCGAACGATGCCAACAATGAAGATAGTTTATTGCGCAATGCAGATACTGCAATGTATTTTGCCAAGCACACGCGTGGTCCTAGTTATAAATTTTATGTCAAAGATATGGGTACATCGCCTTCGAAGCGGTTGGCATTAGTGTCAGATATCGAATTTGCTTTACAGCAAAAAGAATTTTTCTTGGTTTACCAGCCGATCATCGATATAAAAAATATGGAGGTTATGGGTGCTGAGGCACTGATACGATGGCGACGCACAGATGGTGAAATTGTTGAGCCAGATCGGTTTATTCCTCTAGCGTGTGAATCAGATTTGATTGTAAAAATTGGTTCATGGGTTATCGAGCAAAGTTGCAAGCAACTTAGAAATTGGCGTGGGATTTACGGCGATAAATTTAGGATGAATGTTAATCTTTCAGTGCGTGAGCTTGAATCTAAGAAGTGTAAAGGCGACTTGCAAAAGTTAATGGAGGATTTGAACTTGCCCCCAGGCTCTTTAGAGATTGAAATAACCGATACGATGCCGATCGAAAATTCTAATATTATGCAGACCAATGTTGATTTTCTAAAGAGTTTGCATGTGTCGACTGCGATCGATCGGTTTGGTGATCGTCAAACATCTTTAAAGTCGATTAAAACACTAGGGCTAAATTCGATAAAAATAGATCGATTCTTCGTAAATGGAATCGAATCCGATCAAGATAGCTACGATGTTTTTAATGGTATTGTCAAGCTGAGTTTGTGCCTATCAGATAATGTTTTAGTCGAAGGTATAGAAACCAAAGAACAGCTGGAAATTATTCAGAGTATGGAAGTGGATGAGGCCCAGGGGTTTTTCTTCACTCAGCCATTAGAGTCACACTTTTTTGATCAATGGATGAAAGAGTTTGATAAGAAACAAAAAACTCAACTTAAAATAGTTGAGAAAAAGAAAGCTTAGTGAGTCTTTTTTAAGTTATTTTGTGCTTAGGCGTAGTGTTGCGCAACATATTTTTGCACTATTATTTTAAATTCCTCAGCAATCTTCTCGCCCCTTAAAGTAGTAAATTTATCACCATCAACATATACTGGTGCTATAGGTTTCTCGCCGGTTCCAGGTAAACTAATGCCAATATTGGCATGTTTGCTTTCGCCTGGTCCGTTTACTACGCAACCCATGACAGCTACTTTCATTTCTTCTACACCGCTATATTGTTGTTTCCAAACAAGCATTTGAGTTTTTAAATAATCTTCAATGTCCGCCGCTAAATATTGAAAGTAATCGCTAGTGGTGCGCCCGCAACCTGGGCAGGATGTTACTTCTGGTGTGAACGAGCGTAATCCCATCATTTGTAATATTTGTTGGGCCACAACAACTTCTTGCGTGCGTGCGCCGCCCGGTTCAGGAGTTAGCGAAATTCTAATGGTATCGCCAATACCTTCTTGCAGCAGTATAGAGAGTGCGGCTGTTGAGGCGACGATGCCTTTACTACCCATACCCGCCTCTGTAAGGCCTAGATGTAACGCATAGCCACATCGTTTTGCTAAATCTCGGTAAACACGCACCAGTGCTTGCACTTCGCTGAGCTTGCAAGAAAGAATAATTTTATTGTGTGCGAGGCCAATCTTTTCGGCCAATGCGGCGCTTTCTAATGCAGATGCAATTAACGCATCGTGCATCACTTCTTGTAGAGATCTTGGTTGTGAGGAACTTTTATTATCATCCAGCATTTTAGCTAACAAATCTTGATCTAAGCTGCCCCAATTAACTCCAATGCGAACTGATTTATTTTCTGCACATGCGATTTCGATAATTTCAGTAAACTGTTTATCACTACGTCCAACATTGCCAGGATTGATGCGATATTTGTCTAGCGCTTGTGCGCACTCGGTATATTTTTTTAATAAGCGGCTGCCATTGAAATGAAAATCGCCTACCAGCGGTACATCCACTCCAGCATTGTCCAATTTCTCGCGTATTGTTGGTACTGCTTTGGCAGCATCTTTATTGTTTACGGTGACGCGTACAATTTCTGATCCTGCGGAAGCGAGAGCTGAAACCTGCGCTACAGTTTTTTCTATATCAGCCGTATCAGTATTGGTCATGGACTGTACGACAATAGGAGAATGTCCTCCTACTGTTACATTGCCAACATCGACTGCAGTACTATTACGCCGAAACTTTATTGAATTCATAGCTTGCTTATACTCAATACAGTATTAGTTTCAAAACGATTTAGAATCTTAACTCATTAGGATCCTGTTGCGGGTAGAATTAGCCAGATAGATTTAGCTTGGTATGATTCGAAAAACCATATATACCTCATTTTAAATATGTATTGGCAAAATAAATTCACATTTCAGTCTTCGGGTAGAGGTACTTACGAGATTACTAGAAATGTTGAAGAGATGATTCGTGACTCTGGTGTACAGCAAGGGCTGTGTCATTTATTTATTCAACATACCAGTGCATCGCTCATAATTAGTGAAAATGCTGATCCTGCTGTACATGTGGATCTTGAAACCTTCATGTCTAAACTCAGCCCAGATGGTGACCCAATGTTTACCCATCGAGCAGAAGGCAATGATGATATGCCTGCCCATATTCGCAGTGTGCTAACACAAACCGAATTAAATGTTCCGGTTAGTAATGGGGGGTCTGGTTTAGGAGTGTGGCAGGGAATTTACTTATGGGAACACCGAACTTCGCCTCACCAAAGACAAATTATCGTTACCATTCATGGGCAATAGTTATGGGTGACTTTTCGAATATCCGTTGTGTTGTATTTGATTTGGACGACACTTTGTGGCCTTGCGAACCCACTATACTAAATGCAGAATTGGCATTATATGAATGGCTTAAAGAATGTTATCCACGTATTACAGCTCAGTATTCACTAGAAAGTTTGCGGGAACAGCGTGCTAATTTTGCATTACTCAATCCGCACATAGCCCACGATGTGACTGCACTGCGCAAACAATCGCTAGCAGAGTTAGCGCAAAAATTTGATTATCCAATGAGTTTAGCAAATGATGGCTTAACACTTTTTAGACAGCATAGAAATCAAGTTGATTTGTTTGATGATGCTTTGTCAACAATACAAAAAATAGGTGAACATTTTAAAATTGGTGTTATAACAAATGGAAATGCTGACCTTGAGGCTATAGGTCTGAGCGAGCATTTTGATTTTATTGTGACAGCTGAGGAAGCAGGAGTAGCAAAACCGGATAAAGCGATATTTGAGTATGCGCGAAACAGAGTAAAGTTAGCCAGTCATGAATTACTTTATGTAGGCGATCATCCTACTATTGATGTGCTAGGGTCTAGCAATAGTGGCTGGAAATCACTGTGGTTTAATCCTGCGGCGGCGCATTGGCCAGAAGATATTATGCCGGATGCAGAAATTCAGAAACTCAGTGAGTTGCCGGGTCTGCTATCTATCTAAAATAAAAAATATGTAAGTTAAGGAGAGGGCAATGCAAGAACCTGGATTAGGTCTAGAAGAAAGAATTGTTAAATTAGAACGAATCATGTCTACCATGCGTATCGCAATTATTGTACTAGTTGGTTTCATGATGTACGACACATTAGCGCCGGAAACTGGCTCAAATATTATTTTTGCAGATAAAATAAAATCTAGACAGTTTGTGTTGCTTGGTCCAGGTGATGAAGCTATTGGCTATTGGGACTACAAGGATACCAAAGGTTTGAAACTGTTCTCTAAAGAGGGTGATCACGTTATTGTGAGCCCCGATGCCGTTACATTTTACCAGGACAAATTGAATCCTGAAGTTAAATCTAAATACGATTAATCAATTTTTTGACCATACTTTTGTTTATACAGCCTTTTTGACTGGCTCACCCATTTGTCTCGATTGATACGGTCTGGGAAGCTTCCAAGTGTAGTGGCTAAGGTTTCTATATCTGCAGCTTTCAAGCGTCCTAATTGTTCGTATGAATACACGCCAAACGCATTAAGCTTGCCCTCCATAACGGGGCCTATACCCTTTACAACTTGAAGATCATCTTTAACTTTAGCGGCTGCAATTTTTAGGCCTTTTGCAGGTGCTTTTAGCCCAGCAGCACGTTTTGCAGCAGGTTTAGATGCTTTCGATTGTTTTTTCTTAGCAGGCTTTGGGCGAGTTGGTTTTGGCGTAGGGATAGTTTTCGTGTTTAATTTACTTTTGAAGGCTTCAATAGTGTGTTCATGCTCACGCAACATGGACTGATCAAGTCGTGAAGTTTGTAGGTCGCTTTCAAGGGTTGCTAATTTTCCTTTGTACTCTTGAACTGCAGCAGCGCTTGATGCGAGTGCTCGGTTATCTGCGGTACGTATTTGTTCACGAAGATCATCTATTACTGCATCTTTTTCCTCGCAAGTGTCGACGAACACACGTTCTTTTTCGCTAGATTCAAGTTTTATTTCATTAATTTGTTTATAAGTGCGACCCAAGACATTATTTTTACTGGTTCCAGCAAGCCGAACTTTATCCATGAAGCGATTAAATTTATTGTCGTTGCTTGGTGTCTCTAGTGGAGTTAGCTCATCGATGCGTTTCATCAAGCTTTGTAGTTCAGCTTGGTTGCTAGCATTTTGTTCAGCCAAATCTTTATTACGCTGTTTTTGAACAGCCGTTATTTCGGTTTGTGATTTGTTTTTAAATGCATGTAACTCTGCTTTAGCACCGCTGGCCTGTTGTTCTAGCATTGGATGTATTTCGCGCATGCTAGCCGTGTCCACACGATCCCGTCTCCACTTGCTTTGCACCTGTCCGATCATGCCATGCAAGCCGCGAACATCATTTTCTGAATTAGTAACTTTGTCGTTGAGGTTTTGTACTTTGACAATCATGTCATCGAGTCTGAATTTATACGGCTCTTGATCCGTAACGTGCTTATTTAGACGTTTGATTTTTTGATTAGCATCCGCATGCATGTCTACATACTGGCAAGCTAAATTTTCAAAATCATTTCGTTCGCTAAGGGTTGTCTGATACTTATGTTGAAGATTTTTAACCCAAGTTTGATGAATGGGTAGCAGCTTGGCTTTTTTTAATGTTGACTGCCAACGTGAAGTCATCAGTATTAAGTCGCCGCTTTGGCGATCGTATTTTGATTGGATATCGCCGTATTGGTTTTTATAGTTAATTGCTTGCTTTTTTGTATTTTCTAGTTCTGTTGCCTGGGTATTTATTTTAGATTCTAGGCTGCTACGTAATTCGGCTAAATCGCGGTTGCAGGTGCAGCGGCGTATAAACCATCCTATTGCTGCACCGATGGCGGCAGCTGCTAGCAAATAAAGTAGTAATTCATTTAGTAAATAGCTCATGGTTATGGTCTCGTGATTTAATTCTCTGTAGGATTTATTGTCTTTAGACTTAGTTATTTCCGGCTTACAGCAAACTCAATGCGTCGATTAAGTGCGCGGCCTTTTGCAGAACCGTTGTCAGCAATCGGTAAAGTTTCGCCGAAGCCTGTAGCGGTAAGGCGTTCAGTTTGAATTCCAGCGGCGGCAATGTAGTTTAAAACGGCTTGTGCGCGTTGCTGGCTAAGTTCAAAATTCAAACTGTCGTCACCAACGTTATCGGTGTGGCCTTCAATAACCGCATCAAATTCTGTGTGTTCGGTTAATACATTCACCACATCATCCAGAATTAATTTGCCTTGCAGGGTAATTTCGTTGCTGCCAAATAAGAAAGTTATGCCTGATAGATCTAACGTTTTTAATAATTCTTCGACAGCTTCAACTAGAACTTCAGGTTCGGGTTTAATTTCAGGCGCAAGAACAACTTGTGGCTCGGGAGTTGGTTTAGGTACAGGCTCAGGGGCTATTTCTGGTTCAGGTGCAACTTCAATAATTTTTGTTTGTGATATCCTGAGTTGATTGTCGACTAAACGTATACCAGGTAAAGTCGCAACAATTTGTTCGATCTCCTGAGAGCGACTTACACTCACAACAATTCCAGTTAGCGTTGCATCTCGTCCATCCACGTTAACCACTGCGCCGCCAATTTGATGATCTTTAAGTAGCTGATTGCTACGGATGCTCAAGTTGTTTTCAATGTATTCTGCTTTGCTATCTCTTGCGTACCAATATAAAGCGGTAAGGCCAGCAATGCCTAAAATAAAAGGCATTAACATGCAAAAAGTACAATGATTTGTACGTTGGTCAGTCATGGTTAGTAATAATTTTTATAGTTTTACAACAGTCAGAAACTAGCATTTCTCAACCCTAGGTAAGTATTGCTTGATAGCCATAAATTCGCAAACAAAATTGTACAAATCTAAATAATGTTTTGTATCAAGTCGCATAAATTACACGCACATTATCCTTATATATTTAAAGGTAATGTCTCGTAATGGAAGTAATATTTGCACGATAAATCCAATCTTGGGTTTATCGTTAGGGTTGTGTCAGATCAAAATTTACGAATTTGCTAAATTTTTTATGCGGGCACTTGTGCTCTAGGAGTGGGAATATTCTCAGAAAGTTTTTTAATTAAGGCAACAAAATTTTTGTTTTCTGCGGCAGAGAGATCTGTAAGTACTCTTTTGTAAGCTTTGTCCATCAGATCAACTCCAAATTTGGCAATTTGTTCACCATTAGAGGTGAGCTCGATGTCTACGACTCTTCGGTCAAAAGGGTTATGTGAGCGCCGAATACATTCCTTGTCTTCAAGTTGATCTAGATAACGGCTAACTGTGGCACGTTCGATCATTAATTCATCGGCAAGTTTTGCGGGAGTAAAAATAGACTTAGAAGAAATTGCATGAATGAGCCGCCATTGGTTGAATTTCAATCCATAGCTGTCTAATTCTTTATTTAGCGTGGCCCGCGTGAATGAATTTAATCTGTCTGCAAACGAGATAATCAGTGGTAAGGCCGAATCATCATGGCTGTTTATTTCATTCATGGTTTGTGTGCGATTAACTTTGTTAAATCAAGGGTTTATTAATAACACACTCTGCATGCCACCGGCGTTGATAGCTAATTGAAATTACGATTGTTCACAGTTTAAATTTATTATAATTAACGATTGTTAATTAAAGAGGTGGTTAATACGGATAGATGTCGCCTCAAGTTGGGGTCGAGCCACCCTGTAATGGAATTTAGTCTAACTATGAGTTGATGCTAATGGTGCCCCGAGTAGGAGTCGAACCTACGACCTTCCCCTTAGGAGGGGGACGCTCTATCCAGCTGAGCTATCGGGGCAGATAAAACAAGATAAAGAGAATGCGTGGCTGTACAACAATTAAATTTACGACTAATTCCGTCGCAAAAGATTAACTAAAGCCACAGAATTATGCTATTTACAAAAAGTATGTGCTAGCACTGGTGCCGAGGGAGAGAATCGAACTCTCACTATGTTTCCATAACCGGATTTTGAATCCGGCGCGTCTACCAGTTCCGCCACCCCGGCAAGTCTGTGCCCACACGGTGTCTAGTGTAGCGCAAATTGATAAGCTAGCAAGAACTTAGCAAAGCATTGATTAAGAATACATTGTGAAAATAAGCCAGTTTGACTATCACCTTCCAGAGAAGTTGATTGCGCAAGAACCATTATCAGAACGTACTGCAAGTCGTCTGTTGCATTTTAATGCACATGCAACAGTTTTTAATGATTTGCAATTCACAGATATATTGAGCTTGTTACAGCCAAATGATTTGTTGGTGCTGAATGACACTAAGGTTATTCCTGCTCGCATGTACGGTGAAAAAGCATCCGGTGGGAAAGTAGAGTTTTTATTAGAAAGGATAATGGATTCGCATACTGTTTTAGCGCAACTCAAAGCAAGTAAGAGTCCAAAGATAGGTGCTGAAATCTTTTTTGCGGAAAATATAAAAGCGGTTGTGCATGGTCGTCAGGATAATTTTTTTGTACTAGATTTTGATGAAGCAACGAATGTTGAAAGTTTACTAGAAGATTACGGTCGCATGCCATTGCCACCCTATATTCAGCGTGAACCTAGGAAAAGCGATAGTGAGCGTTATCAAACCGTATTTGCTAATTATAAAGGTGCGGTTGCGGCTCCGACAGCAGGTTTGCATTTTGATCATAAAATTTTAAAAGCTTTACAGCAAAAAGGTATTCAGTCTGCAAATGTTACATTACATGTTGGTGCAGGAACCTTTCAGCCAGTTCGAGAAGATGATATTAAGGCGCATAAGATTCATGCAGAAAAAGTTATCGTTGCTGAGGAAGTGTGCGAAAAAATTTCTGTGTGCAAGCAACAGGGTGGTCGGGTTATTGCGGTTGGGACAACAGTGACTAGGGCTTTAGAGTCTGCTGCACAAAGTGGAAAACTGGAGCCGTATGAAATGGATACAAGTTTATTTATTTATCCAGGATATAAATTTAATGTAATCGATGCGTTGATCACAAATTTCCACTTGCCTAAATCTACATTACTGATGTTAGTAAGTGCATTTGCTGGATACGAAACGGTAATGTCCGCATATCAACATGCGGTTACAGAGAAATACCGTTTTTATAGTTATGGTGATGCTATGTTTATAGAAAGCTCTTGCTAATAAATAGAGAATGAAAGCTAATCATGGACTTTAAAGTATCAGCAACGGATGGTACTGCACGCCTTGGGCAGTTGTCGTTTACTCGTGGCATGGTGGACACACCAGCATTTATGCCAGTGGGTACTTATGGCACGGTGAAAGCGATGACACCGGAAGAACTGCAAGGTCTTGGTGCGCAGATGATTTTGGGCAACACATTCCATCTTATGTTGCGGCCAGGTATGCAAGTGATCGAGCAGTTTCATGGTTTACATGATTATATGCATTGGCAGGGTCCAATTTTGACAGACTCGGGTGGATTTCAAGTCTTTAGTTTGGCGACGATGCGGAAAATGTCAGAAGAGGGCGTGTCTTTTCAGTCGCCTGTTGATGGCGCCAAAGTTTTTCTAAGTCCAGAATCAGCTATTCAAATTCAACAAACATTAAATTCGGATGTGATTATGGTGTTGGATGAATGCACTGCGCATCCAGCCACTCATGAGCAGGCTAAAGCTTCCATGCAGTTATCCATGCGGTGGGCCAAGCGCTGTAAAGAGGCACATGGTTCTAACCATGGTTCTAGTCAAGGTGCTTTATTTGGAATTGTGCAAGGGGGCATGCACCGTGATTTGCGAGAACAGTCGGCAGACGAATTGCTGAATATCGGTTTTGACGGTTATGCGATAGGCGGGCTTGCAGTAGGGGAGCAGGCCATTGAGCGCGAAGCCATGCTGGATATCACTCTGCCATTTTTACCCAATGATAAGCCTCGATATTTAATGGGAGTGGGCAAACCAGCCGATATTGTTGAAGCTGTGCGCAGAGGAGTGGATATGTTTGATTGTGTGATTCCTACTCGTAATGCCCGCACTGGCTTCTTGTATACAGGTAAAGGTGTGCTAAAAATCAGAAATAGTCGGTTCAATGATGATGCGAGGCCGATTGATGAGGCATGTGGATGCTATACGTGTCAGCACTATTCGCGCTCATATCTTCGCCATTTAGACAAATGTGGTGAAATACTGGGCCTCAGGCTGAATACCATTCATAATTTATACTACTATCAGACCTTAATGCGTGAGCTGCGCCAAGCCATCTCGAAGGGTGCGCTTCAAACTTATATAGAAGAGTTTTATCGTTTACAGTCGCACAGCACAGAGACTGTGGCATAATACGCCGCTTCGAATTTGAGTCAGTACCTATAATATGTTTTTGATATCAGACGCTATGGCTGAAGGAGCGGCAGGACCTGCAGGCGGAGGCTATGAAATGTTCATCATGATTGGCATTTTCTTTGCCATCATGTATTTCATGATAATTCGTCCACAGCAAAAGCGAGCCAAAGAACACCAAAATCTTATTGGCTCACTTTCTAAAGGGGATGAAGTGGAAACAACCGGCGGTATGCTTGGCAAAATTGCTAAAGTTGGAGATAACTCACTGCATATAGAAATTGCAGAGGGCGTTACCGTTAAACTGCAAAAAAATTCAATTTCTAAAGTGCTGCCTAAAGGTTCACTTAAACAAGATTGACCAAGCAAAGTTTAAAGTACGTTTCAAACCCACTAACTAATAACTATAAAGGCTAGGTAAAAGACCGTGGTTCCAATGAATCATTATCCACTGTGGAAATATCTGCTGATCTTATTTATCGTAGCAGCGGCTGCATTGTATGCATTGCCTAATCTATACCCCAATGTCCCTGCGGTACAAATTTCTCACGAATCTGGAGAATTAAGCGATACAACATTGAATGTTGTAAAAGAAGCGCTTACTAAGAAAGGCGTTGTTGTTCAGGGTGAAGAGCAGCAAGACGGCCGAATCTTGTTGCGTTTCGAAGATACTGAAAAACAACTCCAGGCTTCTGAAATAACAAAAGATGCTTTGGATGGTCAGCATATCGTTGCATTAAATTTAGCATCGGATACTCCAGGTTGGTTAAGAGGCTTGGGTGCTTCTCCGATGAATCTCGGATTGGATTTGCGCGGTGGAGTGCATTTTCTTTTGCAGGTTGATATGGCAGCGGCTAAAGAGAAATCTATTAATAACTATGTTTCATCTTTTAGAACCTCGTTGCGTGAAGCTAAACAAAAGCGTTTTTCTGTAACACAAAGTAAAGATAAAGTAAGTGTTAAGTTTAGAGATACTGAAAGCAAGGCGGCAGGTTTAGAGGCTTTACGAAAAGAATATAACAATGAGCTTATATTTGATGAGAGTAGTGAAGGTGGTGATTATTTCGTAACTGCAAAAATAAGTGAAGATGCAGCGAAAGAAATCCAGTCCTTAGCCATTCAGCAAAATATTCAAACTCTGCGTAATCGTGTAAACGAATTAGGTGTTGCAGAACCTGTGATTCAGCAGCAAGGTGCTGAGCGCATTGTTGTGCAACTTCCTGGTGTGCAAGATACTGCTCAAGCTAAAGAAATTTTAGGTGCAACGGCTACGGTTGAATTTCGCATGGTGGATGAACAAAACGATCCATTTGCAGCGGCAGAAACAGGGCGAGTACCTGTGGGTTCTGTTTTGTATTACGAGCGTGACAGTAAAAATCCAATTTTATTAAAGCGTAGCGTGATGCTAACGGGTGATCGCATCATTAATGCTAATTCTGGTTATGATGAAAATGGTTCACCGGCAGCAATAATCACTTTAGATGGGCAGGGTGCAAGTCGTTTTAGCAAAGTAACCGGTGAAAATATTAAAAAACTCATGGCGGTTGTATTTATTGATAATAAATCTATAACTGTAGATAAAGATGGTGAGAAAGTTAGAAAAACCGTTAAGAGTGAAGAGGTAATTAACGTAGCTCGAATTCAAGAACAGTTAAGCAAGCGCTTCCAAATTGAAGGTTTAGATTCAACTCATGAAGCGCTTAAGCTTTCACTACTATTACGTGCAGGTGCACTAGCTGCGCCAGTAGAGATTGTTGAAGAGCGCACCGTAGGGCCAAGCTTAGGTAAGCAAAATGTTGAGTTAGGTAAAAAATCTATATTAATTGGTTTGGTTTTGGTGATGATATTTATGCTTTTTTACTACAAGGTATTTGGTTTTGCGGCTAACATTGCTTTGGCGGCTAACTTAGTTTTAATTATTGGAATCATGTCTCTAATTCCTGGTGCGACGCTTACGCTTCCCGGTATTGCAGGCATTGTGTTAACAGTAGGTATGGCTGTGGATGCTAATGTTCTGATCTTTGAACGAATACGTGAAGAATTACGAAATGGTAATTCGCCGCAAGCAAGTATTCATTCTGGTTATGCAAAGGCATTGTCTACAATTGCTGATGCCAATATCACCACATTAATTGCAGCAGTAGTTCTATTCGTATTTGGTACAGGGCCTATTAAAGGATTCGCAGTAACATTGTCCATTGGGATCGTATGCTCAATGTTTACTGCCATTATGGGAACGCGCGCATTAGCTAATTTATATTACGGCAATAAAAAATCTCCTTCGCTTTCAATCTAAATTTATGCAACTTCTAAAAAATAATCTCAATTTTGATTTCATGGGTAAGCGCAAGCTTGCTTTAATAATTTCATTAATTTTAATAATAATTTCTATCGCTGCGATGGTAACGCGAGGGTTGAACTTAGGTATCGACTTTACAGGTGGTACCTTAGTTGAGGTCGGTTATGCGGAGTCTGTAGAGCTTGAGCCAGTGCGACAGGCGTTAGCCTCAAGTGGTTATGATGATGCTATCGTGCAACATTTTGGAACTACGAAAGATGTTCTGATTCGATTGCCTGTAACGGATAAGGATGCTGATAAAGCGGCATTAAGTAATCGAGTGCTAGATTCGCTCGTTTCTACCGGTGCTCCCGAGATGCGTCGTGTTGAATTCGTTGGCCCACAAGTGGGCGATGAATTGCGTGATAAAGGTGGTTTAGCCATGCTGTATGCCTTGGTTGGCATACTTATTTATGTCGCTTTACGTTTTGAGTGGCGCTTTTCCTTAGGCTCGGTTGCCGCATTGATTCATGACGTGATTATAGTGGTTGGCTTTTTTTCCATTACCCAGATTGAATTTGATCTAACGGTGCTTGCGGCATTGCTTGCGGTAATTGGTTACTCACTCAACGACACAATTGTGGTATTTGATCGAATACGTGAGAACTTTAGACGTCTTCGTAAAGCGACCTCTGAAGGTGTGTTGAATACTTCAATTAACCAGACTTTGTCACGAACTTTGATGACATCGATTACTACCTTGCTAGTGTTGGCAGCGTTGTTTGTTTTTGGTGGTGAAGTGATCCATTCATTTTCTATCGCACTAATCGTAGGCGTGATTGTTGGTACGTACTCTTCAATTTACGTAGCCGGCTCTGCATTGCTAGCGCTTGATGTAAGCAAAGAAGATCTAATGCAGGCAGAAGTAGAAAATCCTAACGAAGATGGTAGTCAGGTATAATTTTTAGTTAACCTTATTTAGGCTTTGTAAAATCTGACGAAATATTTTCGTATTCGCGGCCACAATATTTCCAGTTTCTAAATGTGTGTGTCCGCCTTCCGGGTCACCAACTAAGCCTCCGGCTTCTTGGATGATTAAGCACCCAGCAGCGATATCCCAAGTATTTAAACCAAATTCCCAAAAGCCATCTACACGTCCTGCTGCAACATAAGCAAGGTCGAGCGCTGCAGACCCAGCGCGGCGAATGCCAGAAGTTTGCAGCATGATATCTTTAAGTGACGTCATATAAGTATCGATGTTTTGGTTTTCTTTATACGGAAACCCGGTTGCCAATAATGCGCCATCAAAACTAGGTAATTTAGAAACCCTAATTTTTCTATCATTTAATGAAGCGCCATTGCCGCGACCCGCGCAAAATAATTCATCTTTAAACGGATCATAAATTACCGCAACTTCCAGTCGATCATTGTGCTTAAGTGCTATTGATACTGAATAATGGGGAAAGCCACGTAAGAAGTTGGTCGTGCCATCTAATGGGTCGATGATCCACTGATATTCATCATCTTTGCCGCTAAACCTTGAACCTGATTCTTCGGCAAGAATTCCATGCTGGGGGTAGACGCGATGGATTACATTAATGATTTCTTGTTCTGCTTGTAGATCCACTTCGCTTACAAAGTCATTCTTTTCTTTTGTTTTAATATTTAGCGAATGAACACGAGACATATTGCGAAAAATAATTTTCCCGGCCTCGCGCGCAGCTTCGATTGCAATGTTTAAAGTGGCTTGCATGATGAGTAGGTATAGCTAGTGTATGAAAAAATTTAGCCCAGCATAGCACTGACTGATAAATTACGTATACTTCACTAGAAAAATATCTCTTCTGATCATTTCGAATTTTAATTATAAAAGTGAACAAGCCTAATCAAATCAAAATCGTTTTGGTCGAACCCTCTCATCCAGGGAATATTGGTGCGGCAGCGCGTGCAGCTAAAACCATGTGTATTGAAAATTTAGTACTCGTTAATCCTGAAAAATTTCCAAGTGGAGAAGCAAGAGCGCGTTCAACGGGTGCAATAGATGTGCTTGAGCGAGCAGTTGTGTGTGACACTCTCAAGGAGGCGATTGCGGATTGCACTTTTGTAGTAGGTGCAAGTGCGCGTGAACGAGGATTGCAGTGCCCAGAAATCAAGCCAGATAAAGTGGGGGCAAGGGTATGGCAAGAACTTGAGCAAGGTAATGTGGCGATAGTATTTGGACGCGAAAGTAGTGGTCTTACCAATGAAGAGTTAGATCAATGTCATTATTTAACAACGATTCCGGCGAATTGGGAATTTAGTTCGTTAAACTTAGCATCTGCCGTACAAGTTATTAGTTACGAAATTTATAGTGCATATCTAAAAAAATCTTCTACTAATAAAACAACATATGATGGTATTGAGTCTGGTAAGGATGTGGATCCATTGGCAACCGTAGAGCAATTAGAAAACTTGTTTGAGCATATGCAGCAAGTGCTACAGGAAATTGAGTTTTTTGACCCCAAGCAGCCTAAGTTGTTGATGCGTCGATTGCGCCATCTTTATAGCCGAGCTCGGCCCACATTGGTAGAAACCAACATTCTGCGTGGCATCCTCAGCGCCGTACAAAAGGTTAGGCGCCAGACGAAGTCACTGGATAAATGAGCCTCTAATACCTTGTTTTTAAAAAGGTATTTAATTTTCTATCTTATTTCCCACTACCTTGGGGATAGTGCCGTTTATAGCTCACCTCCCTATAATACCTGAGTGATCTACTGGGTTATTTGTTATACTACAACCCTGGTATATGGGTTAAGCATGACGAGGATAGCGCACCATGAAATTGAGCACTAAAGGGCGATACGCAGTGACTGCTATGTTTGATATAGCATTGCATCATCAAACGGGTCCGGTTTCGCTGTCAGATATAGCAGATCGACAAGGCATATCGTTGTCGTATTTAGAGCAATTGTTCACGCGATTACGCCAGCAGGGTTTAGTAAAAAGTACCCGTGGTCCAGGTGGTGGTTATTCGCTAGCGGTTGATTCAAAACAGATCGCTATCTCAGATGTAATCGATGCAGTTGATGAAAGCGTTGATGCTACCCGTTGTGGTGGTAAAGCAGATTGCCAAAATCATCAACGATGTTTGACGCATGACCTGTGGGAAAACTTGAGTGGTGAAATAAGAAGCTACCTCTCTAATATCAGTCTTGCACAAGCGGTGAGTGATTTAAGCGTGCGTGAAGTAGCGAATCGCCAAGATTTAAACAACAATCATCAGGTGCACCGAGTTGAATTTAGCTAACAGAATTTATTAAAGTAAGGTTATTTAAGGAAACAAAAGTGACAGACGTACAAGTGCCAATTTATCTAGACTACAGCGCGACCACGCCAGTAGATGAGCGTGTTGCGAAAGCGATGATGGATTGTTTAACCAAAGAAGGAAATTTTGGAAATCCGGCTTCACGTAGTCATGTGTTTGGATGGGACGCAGACAAAGCGGTTGAGGAAGCGCGCAATAATGTTGCTGCGTTGATTAATGCAAATCCAAAAGAAATTGTTTGGACTAGTGGTGCAACAGAGTCAGATAATTTGGCTATTAAAGGTGCTGCACATTTTTATCAAAAGAATGGCAAGCACATTATTACTTGTAAAACTGAGCATAAGGCTGTGTTAGATACATGTCGCCAACTTGAGCGCGAAGGTTTTGAAGTTACGTATTTAGAGCCGCGTGATAACGGTCTGGTGGACCTAGAGGTTTTAAAAGCAGCAATTCGTGATGACACTGTTTTGATTTCTATCATGCATGTCAACAATGAAATTGGTGTAATTCAAGATATTAAAGCGATTGGTGAAATTACTCGCGAACGCAAAATAATTTTTCATGTAGATGCGGCGCAAAGTCCTGGCAAAGCACCAGTTGATGTAGAAGACATGAATGTAGATTTAATGAGCTTGTCGGCACATAAAGTATATGGCCCAAAAGGAATTGGTGCTTTGTATGTGCGCAGAAAACCACGTGTACGCATCGAAGCGCAAATTCATGGTGGCGGGCATGAACGCGGCATGCGTTCGGGTACTCTAGCAACCCATCAAATTGTCGGTATGGGTGAGGCGTTCCGTATTGCTAAAGAAGAAATGGCAGTAGACAACGAGCGAATTTTGATGCTGCGTAACAGATTATTAAATGGTCTAAAAGATATGGAAGAGCTCTATATCAATGGCGACTTAGAGCAGCGTATACCAGGCAACCTGAATGTTAGCTTCAACTATGTGGAAGGCGAGAGTTTGATCATGGCATTGAAAGATATTGCGGTATCTTCCGGGTCTGCTTGTACAAGTGCTTCGCTTGAGCCAAGTTATGTATTACGTGCAATTGGTCGAGATGATGAGCTTGCGCATAGTTCACTTCGATTCACTATCGGCCGTTTCACTACAGTAGAAGAAGTAGATTTCGCTGTAGAGTTAATTCGAAATGCGGTGATTAAATTGCGTGACCTTTCGCCTTTGTGGGATATGTTTAAAGAAGGTATCGATCTTAAGTCGATTGAATGGGCCGCACATTAACGTTAGAAATTGAAATTTATAATTAAGAGTATAATTAGGAAATATTAGGAGATAATAGCCATGGCATACAGTGACAAAGTTTTAGATCACTATGAAAATCCACGCAATGTAGGGTCTTTTGAAAAAGATGATCCAACCGTTGGTACTGGTATGGTAGGTGCGCCTGCTTGTGGTGATGTGATGAAATTGCAAATTAAAGTGGGTGATGATGGTGTTATTGAAGATGCTAAGTTTAAAACTTACGGTTGCGGTTCTGCGATTGCTTCGTCTAGCTTATTAACCGAGTGGGTTAAAGGTAAGACCCTTGATCAAGCAAGTGAAATCAAAAATACAGATATTGCGGAAGAGCTTGCACTTCCCCCAGTTAAAATTCACTGCTCAGTATTAGCTGAAGATGCAATTAAAGCGGCTATTACCGATCTTAAGTCTAAAGCAGACGGGCAAGACCAAAAGAAGATTGCATAAATAGAGTTAATTAAAATGTCTATTTCACTAACCGATAGCGCAGCAACACATGTAAAAAATTACCTTGATAAACGAGGTAAAGGTGTAGGTGTGCGTTTGGGCGTCAAGACAACTGGCTGTTCAGGAATGGCCTATACCATTGAATTTGCTGATCAAGTAGAAAATGAAGACCAGGTTTTTGAAGATAAAGGTGTAAAAGTTATTATCAATCCTAAAAGCATGGTCTACCTAAGCGGTACGGAATTAGATTTTACGCGTGAAGGTTTGAATGAAGGATTTAAATTCACTAACCCGAATGAAAAAGATCGGTGTGGGTGTGGCGAAAGTTTTAGTGTTTAGTAGATAATATTTATACCTGCCTGCAGCGATAATGCTGCTTCTTAAGACAATCTAATAATTCATAACAATGAATATCGATCTTACTCGAAACTTTTTCGAGCTATTTGGGTTTGCAGAAAGCTTTTCGATAGACCAAGAACAATTAGCCGAAAAATATCGTTCTTTCCAAAGCGAGCTGCATCCTGATCGATTTGCTAATGCGAGTGATCAAGAGCGTCGTATATCTGTGCAAACTACTGCATATATCAATGAAGCCTATACAACTCTAAAAAGTGACTTAAAGCGCTCACATTATCTTTTAAAGTTAAGTGATGTTGAGTTCAATGCAGATACTGAAACATCAAGTGATAGTGAGTTTCTGATGCAAACTATGGAGCTGCATGAGCAGGTAGAAAGTGCAAGTGGTGCCGAAAATCCATTGGATGCGCTTGATGTTTTATCGAAACAACTTAAGCAACAGCAGCAGCAACTTGTTTCACAATTCTCTACTCAATTTATTGATGGTGAGCTTGGTGCAGCAAAAGAAACTGCATTAAAACTACAATTTTATGAGCGACTAACCAATCAAGTTCGCAAAAAACAAGAACAACACGAAGAAGAGCTTCTGTAATTAGTTATGGCATTGTTGCAAATATCTGAACCTGGTCAATCCACTGCTCCACATGAGCATAAGTTTGCAGCGGGTATAGATTTAGGCACGACAAATTCTCTCGTAGCTACTGTGCGCAGTGGGATTACCGAAACGCTTGCAGACGAAAATGGTGAGCATATTCTACCCTCGGTGGTACGTTACACCGCCAATGATAAAGCTATGGTGGGTGCTGAAGCGTTATCACATGCAACTACTGATCCCTTAAATACACTTGCTTCCGTAAAGCGCCTAATGGGCAGATCGGTGAGTGATCTATCCACACTTGAAGGATATCTACCTTATAAGTTTGTTGAGCACCAAGATGATCACAATGGTAATGTGCCCCGCATCGCTACTGTTGCGGGTGCAGTTACTGCAGTAGAGGTATCTGCTGAGATCTTAAAGAATTTGCGTGAGCGAGCTGAAGTAAGTTTGGGTGGTGACTTAGTAGGTGTGGTGATTACGGTACCAGCGTATTTTGATGACGCGCAACGCCAAGCAACCAAAGATGCCGCAACATTGGCAGGGTTAAATGTATTTCGCTTGCTTAATGAACCTACAGCGGCAGCCGTAGCTTATGGTTTAGATCAAAAAGCAGAAGGAATAACTGCGATATATGATTTAGGTGGAGGCACTTTTGATATTTCAATATTAAGGCTAACCAAAGGTGTATTTGAGGTTTTATCAACGGGTGGTGATACGGCCTTAGGTGGTGATGATTTTGATCGTGAAGTTGCGGCATGGCTATTAAACCTGGCGGGCGTAGAAGTTGATCAAGAAGCAACGGATAATCATCAAATGATGCGCAGAGTTATGAAAGAAGCGCGTCGCGTCAAAGAAGCTTTAAGTAGTGATGATGAGGTGCTTGTATGCGTTCAGCTAAATGATGTCAATAACTATGAAGTTACTTTGTCACGAAAGCAGTTTGAAACGTTAATCGGAACTCATATCAACAAGACCATTGCTTGGTGTCGCAAGACGATTCGAGAAGCTGAGATCGAGCCTGCAGAAGTTCAGCATGTGGTAATGGTCGGTGGTTCAACACGAACTCCGTATGTGCGTGAAAAAGTGGCTGAGTTTTTTGATAAGCCACCGTTAACCGATATTGATCCAGATAAGGTGGTAGCTATCGGTGCGGCTCAGCAAGCCGATAAGCTTGCGGGTAATAATCCTGATGAAGAAATGTTGTTATTAGATGTTTTGCCGCTGTCTTTAGGAATTGAGACGATGGGTGAGCTGGTTGAGAAAATAATTGACCGTAATACGGTTATCCCCGTGACCATGGCGCAAAAATTTACGACCTTTAAAGATGGTCAAACGGCAATGCGAGTACATGTATTGCAAGGCGAACGCGAAAAAGTCGCAGATTGTCGCTCTTTGGCCACGTTTGATTTAACAGATATCCCACCAAGAGTGGCAGGAGCAGCACATATTAAAGTTACCTTTCAGGTAGATGCAGACGGCTTGCTGAGTGTGAGTGCAGAAGAAGAAAGCAGTGGTGCGCGCGCCAGTGTCGAAGTTAAACCTTCGTATGGTCTTACGGATGCTGAAATTGAGGGTATGTTAAAAGAATCATTTACGCATGCTGAAGATGATAAGCATGTTCGTCAGCTAGCTGAGCAACAAGTAGAAGCAGATCGTGTATTGGAAGCATTGAGGTCAGCATTAGATAAAGATGGTGATTTATTAACTAAAGATGAAATAGCCAAAATTGAACAGGCTAAAAGTGTATTGTTGAAAGCGCGCCACAGTAGCAGTGAAGGTGATGATGGTGAAAGTATTATGCAAGCCATAAAAGACTTAGAGATCGAAAGTGAAGAGTTTATTGCGCGCCGTATGAATAGTAGTGTGCAGAAAGTAATGAAAGGTCATCGTGTTGAAGAATTTGACCAATAAAATTTAAAACAAGAGTTTAGTAATGCCAACGATTAAAATAATGCCTCATGAAGAAATTTGCCCAGAGGGTAAACTTATAAAAGTTGAGTCCGGTATCAGTATATGTGATGCGGCTTTGTCAAATGATATTGATATTGAGCATGCCTGTGAAAAATCTTGCGCTTGTACAACTTGCCATGTGTATGTGCGTGAGGGGCTAGATTCACTTGCGGAGGCAGAAGAGAATGAAGAAGACTACTTGGATAAGGCATGGGGTTTGGAGCCAGATTCGCGATTAAGCTGCCAAGCGATAGTGGGGAATGAGGATTTGGTGATAGAGATTCCGAAATACACCATAAACATGGTCTCGGAAAACCACTAAGAAAAACGCATTTGAGGATATGTTAATGGAACTAAAATGGACCGACTCGTTAGATATCGCTATAGCTTTGGATGAGGCGCACCCTGATGTAGACCCAAAATATATACGGTTTACGGACCTACACACCTGGATTTGTGCTTTGGAAGAGTTTCAGGATGACCCAGAATCATCTAACGAGAAGATCCTCGAGGCTATTCAAATGGCGTGGCTAGATGAGAGAGATTAAACCGGGTTTCGTTGCCATTCTGTAAATGTGGAATCACCGTCAGACAGCTGGACGATTTCGCATCCTTTCCGTCCCTTCAGGGCATTGCTTCCCGCTACTCTCAAGGAGTAGAATTCACTGAAAAATCAGGGAAAATTACGTTAAATCAATTCGTAAGCCCAAATAGTTAGATTTCATATTAATTAATATTGCGACCTAGGAGTTTTTTCATATGGCAATGGAACGCACTTTGTCCATCATCAAGCCTGATGCTGTTCAAGATAATGTAATTGGAAAAATAGAAGCACAGATAGAAGGTGCTGGCCTATCAATCATCTCAGTAAAAATGACGCGCATGAGCAGAAAGCAAGCTGCCGAATTTTATAATGTTCACAAGGGTAAAGATTTTTATGATTACCTAATTGAGTTTATGACTTCAGGTCCTGCAATTGTGCAAGTACTGGAAGGTGAAGATGCAATTAAAAAATATCGCAAAGTAATGGGTGCGACTATGTTTGGCGAAGCTGAGCCTGGAACGATACGCGCAAATTTTGCAACTTCAAATGCGCATAATGCAGTTCATGGTTCTGATTCCGTAGAAAATGCGCAGCTTGAAATAGGTTTCTTTTTTCCTGAGAGACAAATTTATCCTCGCAAAAATGAAGCAAGAAAGTCAGCTCTAGAATCCGTAGCATGAAATTAACTCAACAGAAAACAACTGTTCAAAACTTGATGGGTATGCCGTGCCAAGATCTTGAACAATATTTTTCTGTAATAAGAGAAAAACCTTTTCGTGCCACTCAAGTTATGAAGTGGACGCATCAACAAGGTATTACTGATTATGAGCATATGACTAATCTTAGTAAATCACTACGAGATTGGTTAAGCGAAAATGCTCAGATGCAATTGCCTGAGATGCTAAGTGAAGAAGTGTCAACCGACGGCACACGTAAATGGCTGTTGCGTGTAGACAATAAAAATGCAGTTGAAACCGTATACATCCCTGAAGATGATAGAGCCACGCTTTGTGTGTCTTCTCAAGTGGGTTGCGTATTGGACTGTACTTTTTGTGCAACTGCGAGACAAGGTTTTGCGGGTAACCTTAGTTCGGCTCAAATAATTGCGCAGTTATGGTTTGCAGAGCATCGTTTGCGCAAACAACTGAATAAAACGCGCGTCATCAGTAATGTTGTGTTCATGGGTATGGGTGAGCCACTGGCAAATTTTGACAATGTAGTTAAAGCTATACAGATTATGATGGATGATAATGCTTATGGCTTAGGTAAGCGAAAAGTTACTGTAAGCACCTCTGGGTTGGTGCCGAAGATTGATAAATTAAGAGAAGCATTGGATGTAAGTTTGGCGGTATCGTTGCATGCACCAAATGATGAAGTCCGAAATCAGCTTGTGCCGTTAAATCGACGTTATCCAATTTCTGAATTGATCAGCGCATGTCATCGCTTTTTAGAAGACAAGCATCGCAAGCACAGTATTACATTTGAGTATGTTATGTTGGATCAAGTGAATGATCAGCCTGAGCATGCTAAACAATTAGTAAAAGTAATTCAGGCTTTGCCTTCGAAGGTAAATCTCATTCCATTTAACTCATTTCCTAACTCGGGTTATCAGCGTTCAAGCGATAAGGCGATTGAGAAATTTAGAGATATATTGCAAGCTGCCGGGATCACGACAATTACACGCCGGCCACGCGGTGAAGATATTGCGGCCGCTTGTGGGCAATTAGCGGGTGACATTCAAGACCAAGCTAAACGTAAACGTCATTATGAAAAGCTTTACGAGGCGGATTTACTAAAGCATAAAGTTGAGGTCGCATGCGCATAATGTTACGTACGTTATTTGTTTTAAGCATACTGCTAATATTGCTGTCTGCATGTACAACGTCTAATATTGATGCTCCTTTGTCCGAAAATCAAAAAGCTGCAGAAATTAATATTCAGCTCGGTGTGCGTTATTTGGCTAAGGGCGAATTTAAGTTGGCAGATGAAAAATTACGTCGCGCACTTAAGCAAGATCCAAGATCAGCCACTGCACACTGGGTATTTGCTTTATTGCAAGAAAGATTGGGCGAGAACGATGAGGCTGAGAAACATTTCCGTAAAGCCATCTCCTTGGACCCGAAAGATTCGAAAGCACATAATAATTATGGGACCTTCTTGTGTAACCAAGATAGAGTTCTTGAGGCAGAAAAAGAATTTCTCAACGCAGTTGAAAATCCTTTATACAGTGAAGCTTCTTCTGCTTACGCTAATGCGGGCACCTGTTTTTTAAAAGTACCTGATAAAGTGAAAGCTGAAGAGTATTTCCAAAAATCCTTAGAAAAAAATGCCTCGCAGCGTTCTGCTTTGTATCAGATGGGTTTGATCTCGTTTGAACGTCAGGAATACGAACAAGCATCATTTTATTTCCAAAAGTATGAAAGTGTAGCGAAGCATAATTCGCAATCTTTGTGGATGGCTTATCAAACCGAAGTAAGTCTCGGTAATCCAGGTAAAGCAGAAAATTATGCGCATCAATTAAAAAGATCATTTCCCGCTTCGCAAGAGGCAAGATTGTTAGCAGAAAGTTATTGGAATGCAGGAAAGAAACAACAATAGCGAAACGCAGATAACAGCTAAAAAAAGCGTGAGCATTGGCGCGCTGTTATCTAATGCGCGTACTGCCATGGCGCTAAGCCAAGCAGATGTCGCGGAGCAGCTAAATTTACCAAAACATATAATCCAAGCAATCGAAGTGGATGATTATGAAAGCCTTCCTGAGTCCACATATATAAGAGGTTACTTGCGTAATTATGCTCGTGTAGTGGGTGTCAATGATGAAGGTTTGGTGAAGCTGTATTTTGATCAACATCATTTCGAACCCGTTGCAGAAGTTAATAGAAAGTCGAAGCAAAGTTATGACCCAGCCATTTTATGGAGTTCGGCGGCTGTGTTTAGCATACTAGTGGGGTTAGTGATTACCTGGTGGTTTGATGCTAATCAAATACCAGAACAAGGCGCTGAGCTTGTTAATAATAAAATCGAAATACATCGGGATAATGCAGAGGGGTCACTACTGGATAAGTCTTTAGCGGGTAATGACCAAGTGTCAGAAGTAAAAGTACCCAAGGAAAGATTTGTTACAGAGGCAAAATCCAAGTCTTCATTTTCTATAAGTGAAGCGGGGCAACGCGTTACCGGCTCGGATGAGGCAGTTACTGCTGACCAGCAGCAAGCGATGGAAGAAGCGTCTAGAAATCCTACTCTTGTTACCTCAATAGACGGCACACCGGTACTGACCGTAACGTATGTGGAAAAAAGCTGGACCGAAATCAGGGATGCTGATTCGAATACCTTAATACAAGGTTTGATTGAACCTGGAGTCGTGAGAAACTTAAGCGGTAAACCACCCTTTGAGATTTTTCTCGGTAATTCGCCCGGTGTAATAATTGAGGTTAATGGATTTTATTTTGATCATTCGCAATACAGCAGAAGCAACCGCACAGCACGATTTCAGGTATCGAACGGCTCACTCAATTAATTTTTCCTCTCCCGCAGAAAGTAATAGTTAAAAATGTCTAAGCGAATCCAATCCATTCGCGGTATGCATGATGTATTGCCGCCAGAAAGCGGTGTGTTACGTGCAATCGAGCATGCAACGCAAAGTGTTTTGCAACAATATGGTTATCAAGAAATACGTATGCCTCTGCTTGAGCAGACAGAGCTTTTTAAACGCTCTTTGGGAGAGGTAACCGATATTGTGGAAAAGGAAATGTATACTTTTGAGGATCGTAACGGCGATAGTTTGACATTGCGTCCTGAAGGTACTGCGAGTTGCGTACGAGCAGGCATCCAACATGGGTTTTTATATGCTCAGCCACAACGACTTTGGTATTGCGGACCGTTTTTCCGTCATGAGCGTCCTCAAAAAGGTCGATATCGTCAATTCCATCAACTTGGTGTAGAAACATTCGGTTTTGTTGGGCCAGATATTGATGCAGAGTTGATCATTTTAAGTGCCCATATGTGGAAGAAAATCAATCTTCCCATGCAGCCAAGATTAGAAATAAATAGTTTGGGTTCATCGCAAGCACGAAAGAAATATCGAGAAATACTTATCGCTTATTTGCAGCAATATGAAACCCAGCTTGATAACGAAGCCAAGCAACGCTTGCACACAAATCCGTTACGTATCTTAGATAGCAAAAATCCTGATTTACAAGAGATTATTCAAAATGCTCCGAGTTTGTTAGAACATTTAGATGCCGAATCAGCAGATCATTTTTTGCAATTACAAAAACGATTGGATGCTGCAAATATTACATACACCATAAATCCTCGTCTTGTGCGTGGTTTAGATTATTACAGCAAAACCGTATTTGAATGGATTGCTGAAGGGTTAGGTGCGCAAGCTACGATTTGTGCTGGAGGCCGATATGATGGTTTAGTGGATCAATTGGGTGGTAAACCATGCCCTGCTGCGGGTTTTGCGATTGGTTTAGAAAGACTGGCCTCATTACTGGAAGGCTCTCAGCAAGCTGATTCATTAGCAAATGCTTCTGATGTGGATGTCTATATGGTGCTCATGGGTGAGGAGGCTGAAATGGCTGGATTACAACTAGCAGACCAACTTCGCACACAGCTACCTATATCTTCTGTGGTAACAAATTGCGGTGGAGGTAGTATAAAATCACAGATGAAGCGAGCCGATAAGTCAAAAGCTAGGCTGGCTTTTATTTTGGGTGAGGATGAGCTGAAAAACCAAAATGTCACGGTGAAATACATGCGTGAAAAGCGTGACCAAGCAACGGTTTCACAGGGTGATGTACTGAATTTTTTAGATAGTTATTTAAATACGCAATAAATTAGGTAAGCAAGAAAATATGGCTGAGTACGAAACAGAAGAACAGCAGGTTGAAGCGCTAAAAGATTGGTGGAAGCAAAATGGTCTAGCAGTTATTGGTGGTGCAGTATTAGGTATTTCTGCGCTCATGGGCTGGCGTGGCTGGAATTGGCATCAAGAAAAGCAGGCGACTGAGGCTTCAGATATTTTCGCTGTAGTGCAAGAAGCGGTTAATAAGAATGATGTGAATGCTTTACAAGAGCAAACTAAAACGTTGCGAGATAATTATGCAGCTACACCTTATGCATCGCTGGCAGTTTTGCATCAAGCAAAAAATTTAACTGAGCAAGGCAATACTGATGCTGCGGAAGAAAGTTTGCGCTGGGTGTTAAATAACAGCAAACAAGAAACTGTGCAGAATGTTGCGCGTTTGCGCTTGGCCCGGCTTTTACTCGCAGACAATAAAGTTGATGAAGCTCAAGCTATGGTAGGTAGCGAAATGTCTGATGCCTATGCGTCATTAGCAAATGAAATTCGTGGCGATATTTTTGTAGCTAAAGGTGAAATTGAGCAAGCTAAAGAAGCTTATGATCAAGCCATGCAATCAGCTAGCGGTGACGGTGTAGAATACTTGCAACTTAAGCGCAATAATTTAGGCAGTTAACTTGGCAATTTCAATCGCGATGCGTAATTGCATCAATCTACTTTTAATAATTGTGATCGCAAGCAGTTTGCAACTTGCGGGTTGCAGCGTATTAAGCAAACCAAAAGAATGGTTTGAAAAAGAAGAAAATCCGAGAGAGCCAGCAAAGCTTGCAAAAATCGAAGCTGAAAAAATTAGTGTGCAACAGGTTTGGCGTAATTCGGTTGGTAATTTAGAAGAGTCTTACAATAAAATACGTCCTTATATTACCGATAATCGTGTGTACCTTAGTGATGCTGAAGGTCGTGTAGAGGCCTGGCAGCGTGAAGATGGTAAGCACTTATGGTCTGTAAATCTTAAAGAAGATATTTCTGGCGGGGTAAATGGTGGCGAAGGAATTGTCGCCATTGGAACGGAAAACGGCGAGGTCGTTGCTTTGGATGCAGATGATGGCAGTGAAAGTTGGCGCACCAAAGTACCGAGTGAAGCAATGTCATTGTCAGAAGCAAGATATGGAGTCATTGCAGTAAGAACGAATGATAATTCTGTGCATGCTTTGGATGTAAGATCTGGCAATATAAGTTGGAGTGCAGGCAAAAGTCGTCCGGCATTAACATTGCGAGGCGCGAGTCAGCCCAAAGTGGTGGGTGATTTAGTGCTAGTGGGTTTCGATGATGGAAAGTTAATGGCCATAAATTTGCGCGATGGCGAACCCGTGTGGGAAGTGCCGGTTTCAATACCAAAAGGACGCTCTGAATTAGAACGTATGTCCGATGTGGATGGTGAATTTGCTTATCTTGATGGTATCGTATTTGCAGCGAGTTTTAATGGCCGAGTAGTCGCTATTGATTTAGACACAGGTAAAACACAATGGACAAAAGATCTCTCATCATATGCAGGTCTGAGTGTAGATCGTGAGCGAGTCTATGTAACCGATGCTGATGATAGCGTTTGGGGCTTAGATATTTCTACAGGCGCAACCTTGTGGCGACAAGATAAATTTTTGTATAGGGAGCTTACTGCTCCACAAGTAATGGGTAACTACATTGTGGTCGGCGATTACGATGGTTACCTGCATTGGCTTTCTAAAGAGGATGGAAAAATTATCGGCCGTGACAATGTCGCGGGAGATAAAATAGAAGTAGCCCCTATCATTATAAATAACCGTGCCTATGTGCTGGCAAATAATGGTTCACTTTCAGTATTGCAATACCGAAAGTAATTCCCCAAGTTTTTTACTAGTTTCTTTTATTCAAATATTTAGTAACCAACGAGTGTATAGATATGAAGCCTGTCATAGCGCTGGTTGGTCGACCTAATGTTGGTAAATCAACCTTATTTAACTATCTAACTAAATCTAATAATGCTTTGGTTGCAGACCAGCCTGGTCTCACGCGTGATCGTATTTATGGCTTAAGCAAGCGTTTCGATAATCGCTATATTGTCATTGATACAGGTGGTATTGCACCACGGGATGAATCACAGGATCAAGACGATATTAATCATGCCATTAGCACACAAGCATGGCATGCCATTGAAGAAGCTGATTTGGTGTGTTTTTTGGTCGATGGTAGAGAAGGCTTGGTTTCTCAAGATCAAGAAGTTTTCAAAAAGTTAAGATCTACAAATAAAAAAGTATTTGTTTTAGTTAACAAAGTAGATTCTGGTGTGGCCAATATGCTTTCCAGTGATTTTTATTCACTAGGCGCAGAACATGTATATGAAACTTCTGCTAGATCAGGGAAAGGTGTACGTGCTTTATTTGCAATAATAGATGAACAATTCCCTGATCGAGAAGAAGAGCCAGAGGAAGACGGTCCTTCAGATGTAATAAAAGTAGCGCTAGTCGGCAGACCCAATGTGGGTAAGTCAACCTTAGCGAATGCTTTGATAGGTGAAGAGCGTTTTGTAACATCTGATGTTCCTGGTACAACACGTGACAGTATCTCCGCTAACATAGAAAAGTTTGGCACCAAGTTTGAGCTTATTGATACAGCTGGTGTACGTCGTCGTAGCAAAGTAAATGATATGGTTGAAAAATTCAGCGTGGTGAAAACCATTCAAGCCATTGAGGATGCCCACGTAGTGATATTAATGCTCGATGGCACCAAAGAATTTGCAGTACAAGATGCGCACTTGGCAGGCATGGTGCTGCAAAGCGGTCGTGCAGTGGTGGTGGCAATCAATAAAACCGATGTCAGTTCTTTTGAAGATCGTAAAGAGATGCAAAAAGGCTTTGACCTAAAGTTACGTTTCTTAGAGTTTGCAGAGAGACAATTTATATCCGCTAAACATAAAGAAGGTATTACAAAACTGATGCGTGCCGCTGCACGAGCGTATAAATCAGCTAATGTGAACGTAAACACCTCTGATTTAAATAGAATGTTAGAAGGTGCTTTAGAAAGTTTTCAGCCACCACTGGTAAGAGGGCGTAGGATAAAACTCAAATATGCTGCACAAGTAAGCAGTTGCCCACCCACCTTTGCTATTCATGGTAATCAAATAGAAAGAATTCCAGCAACCTATAAACGTTATTTGGAAAACTACTTTCGTAAGTCATTGAAACTAGTTGGAACCCCTATTCAACTTCTCTTTAAACAACCAGATAATCCTTATGCAGGTAGGCATAATAAATTAACGCCTCGCCAAGAGCACAGCCGCAAACGCATGATGAAGAAAGTTAAAAAACGATAGAAAGTTTAAATAAAATATAGCTTGTTCCTTTAAAAAATATGACTGAGCACCTAGAAACTGTCATGGTAAAGTTATTAGCACCATTAATAATGCTACTGGCAATAGCAGTTATTTATTTTATCTTTAATAGACAGCAGTCTCTATGGAGCCGAGTACTTGCATCGTCACATTCATTGATCGCAATAGTCGGCATCCTTTACGCGATTATTGCAAGTAGCTACACGAGTCCATCTTCTTTTGCGCCGCATACCGCTATTTTTTCTAATATATTAGTGATTGCGTGTATATTTGGATTTGTTGCAGTATTGTATTTTGAAGGTAACAAGAGCATACATCTATTGTTGCTCCCATTTTTGTTATGCATGGCATACATATGGCATGTTGGTGGAAAGGTGATCACCCATAATTGGGTGTGATTTTGGTGAATTGCCTAAGAGTGTGGATTGGTAAGTTACGTATGTTTATTTAAAAACTATTTGCTAGAATGCATTTCTAGATCTTCCTTTGGATAATGCATGGTTTTAAAAAAAGGCACTCTCTCTGCTCGCGGACTTCATGAGCTATATGCAGAAGATGCAGGCAAAGCCGATAAGCTTTTATGGGGCAGAGAAGCGAATCCGCTTACGCGACGTGGGTTTTTAACCAAAAGTAGTTTGCTTGCCATGAGCGCTGCAGTAGGTGCGGCCATTCCTTTCGCGCATTTAATACCAAGTGGGCTGATTCCAGCTGCATTTGCTGAAGAAGAAACACCTTTTAAAATTGAAGGCAAAGACGGCTTGATTGTATTAAATGATCGGCCCGTTAATGCCGAAACGCCTGCACATTTGCTGGATGATGAGATCACGCCAGCGAAACATATGTTTGTTCGCAACAATGGTATTCCACCTGTTAAAGAAAAAATTGATCCAGCAGCATGGAAATTAGAAATTGCAGGTGAAGCGTGTGAAACACCTGCTTCGTTTACCATAAGTGAACTAAAAGAAAAATTTAAAACTTATACCTATCAATTACAACTTGAATGCGGTGGTAATGGGCGTAGTGAATTTGTGCCTTCTGCAAGTGGTAACCAGTGGACTACGGGTGCAGTCGCCTGTCCAACCTTTACTGGTGTGCGGGTACGTGACGTATTGGAGTCTTGTGGAATTAAAGATAACGCAGTGTATATCGGGTATTACGGAGCCGATACTCATTTAAGTGGTGACCTTGATAAACAGCCGATCTCACGTGGTGTGCCGATTCAAAAAGCCGTTCAAGATGAATCACTCATTGCTTGGGCGATGAATGATGAAGATATTCCATACCTTAATGGTTATCCGTTACGTTTGGTTTGTTCTGGATGGCCCGGTTCAGTATCAGGAAAGTGGTTAACTAGAATTGTTGTACGTGACCAAGTACATGATGGCAAGAAAATGGAAGCACCTTCGTATCGTGTGCCTAAAGTTCCAGTGGCCCCAGGTACGGAAGTGCCGAAAGAAGATATGCAGATTATCGAATCCATGCCGGTTAAATCACTGGTTACTTTTCCAAAATCAGGCATTAGTCATAAACTAGCTAAACCGTTAGCGGTGCGTGGTCATGCTTGGGCAGGGGATTTTCAAGTAGCTAAAGTTGAAGTGTCGAACGACTTTGGCGCTACCTGGAAAATGGTGATGCTTCAAGCTCCAGTAAATAAGTTTGCGTGGCAGCATTGGCGAACAGAAATAACGTTTCCTGAAATCGGTTATTACGAGGTTTGGGCAAAAGCGATTGATCGCGAAGGGCGTTCACAACCGATGGTGGTGCCAGGCTGGAACCCTAAAGGTTATTTAAACAATGCATGTCATCGCATTGCAGTTCAAGTGGTATGAAACTTTTCACTTTTGTTTCGTTACTGATAATTACTTTTGCGCTAAGCATTACTGTACAGGCAGAACAGGTGGATGAATCTACTGGTTTAATCAAAACAGATGGATGGGAAACCGTACGTAATAATTGTATTGCGTGTCATTCAACAAAATTAATTACTCAAAATCACGGTGCTCGAAACCGCTGGTTGGCAATGATTGAATGGATGCAAGCTACTCAAGGTTTGCAGCAATTTGATGCTGATACACAAGAGATAATATTGTCTTATCTGAGTGTACATTACGGCCCTAAAGAAGATGCGAGGCGATCATCATTAGATCCTCTTTTGATGCCGAGTAATCCATATAAAAAAACTTTGCAGCCACAAAATATTACGCCTGAGTTGAAATAATAATCCTATATATTATATGTGCGGAGATTGGAGCTAAGTATGGATTCTGACAAGCAGCACGAATATAAACCACGCAATGTGGAAGATATGAGTGAGCAAATATTTGTTTTTGCTGAAGGGAAAATTAGTGGCTACCTTTCATGTCTTTTAGGTGTGTTGAGTTTTCTTGCCGTGCTTTGCTATCAGTTTCCTAGTTATTTAACCACTACGGATTTACGCGCAGCGTATGATTCTGTATTTTTGCAGAATGTCTTAATGGTTTGCATGTGGGCAGCGCTAATATTTTCTCTCATCACATTTATTTTAGCGAAGCGTAGAAAATTGGGCGCCATTGGTGCAGTGTTTACCTTGGCAGCTTTTGCATTAGGCGGTTACGAGGTTGAAACCGGTGCTGTAGAACCCAACCAGCTTTCACTGGGTTTGGATTGGTTGATTTTAACCTTATTAATGTCGGTTGGAATTTTTACTTTTCTTGAAAAGATTTTTCCTAAATATAAAGAGCAGGCCATCTTAAGGCCTGAATGGACATTAGACTTATTTTATTTTGTATTTAATCACTTGTTGATTGCAGTATTATTGTTAGTCGCTAATTATTTTGTAGTCAATGTATTTGGTTGGGCGGCCAATGCAAATGTGCAGTCGACGATTCAAAGCCTACCTACAGCAGTTCAAGTACTGATTTTAGTGATTGGTGCGGATTTTGTGTTGTATTGGTCACATAGAATCTTCCATGAAACGCCTGCATTATGGAAAATTCATGCCGTGCATCATTCGGTAGAGCATATGGATTGGTTGGCGGGTTCTCGCAACCATATTGTGCAAACCATTGTAGATCGGTCTATCGCTATGGTGCCGTTGTATTTAGTTGGTCCTGATAAAGCGGCGTTAGATATTTATGTAACTTTTGCAGCACTTCAAGCGATCACTGTGCATGCTAATTTAGGCATACCATTTGGTCCGTTGAAGTATCTCATTACCACCCCGCAGTATCATCATTGGCATCACAGTACCGATCGCCCTGCGATCGATACTAACTATGCGGTGCATACCCCTTTATTTGATAAGTTGTTTGGAACCTATCATATGCCAGTGGAGCATTGGCCTGCGGAATATGGAACGACTAAGCGATTACCACGTAGTTTTTTAGGCCAACTTGTTTATCCGTTTAAACGTTAACTTTCATTTCTTTATTTAAGACCAAATTGCGGCAGAATAATTTGTAGATATAAATCTGCAATTTTTTGATGACCATCATTGTTTGGGTGAAAGCCATCTTTTTTGCTGACTAGCATGTCTCCCGGTGCAGCTTTAAAGAAATCTACAATTGGAACTTTGTATTTATTCGCTTGACGAGTAATGACTTGATTGAATGCAGTAACGCGTTCTGCAGTAACACGTCTGTGTGGCTTTTCACGAAAACGTTTTATTTGTGTTAGGTCTGGCAGATTCATAATTACAATAAAAGCGTTACTTTTGCTGCGAAGACGGCTTAGGATGTATTCTAGATCTTCTTCAAAATCACCTTCGTCATCCCCTGCAATGAGATCATTTGCGCCGGTCCAGATGGTAACTAAATCTATTTCTTTGTCACGTTTAAGTGCTGCTTTTGCGGTTTTTTTGATTGCGGGGATGTCGGCTGTCGGTATGCCTAAATTTAACAGGTCAACTTTTCTGCCTCGATCTTCAAATCCATCTTTTATTCTATAGACATAGCCTCTTGTGATTGGGTTTGCTCCAATCCCAAATGCATCGCTCGCGCCTAATGCGACATAGTTAACCGTGGGAAGATTATTTGCAGGGCTTTCTTTAATGTCGTTATCATCTGATGAACTTGCGCATCCTATAACGAATAAAATTATAAGAAGTGAAGTAAATAAAAGTTTAAGTTGTTTCATGATTAACCCACCATTAATAAATTTGCCAAAATTCTATAAGGTAATTATATAGAAATTAGACCCTTTAATGGCTTTGGGTTCACTTCATAGGCGAGAAATATCTTGAGCTAAGATATTTAGGAAATATTTGGTGTTTTTGCTGGGTTGTTTAACGTGTTGTGTTTGATGGAATGCTTATTCAGTTTGTGTTTTAGACATCATGGATTTTGCATTATGCATACGTTTGTAGAGTGGTGCGCACTCAGGAAGTACTGTATCTGTGAATTCCTGTCTGGTCATTTTGTGTTCAGATGCGTATTTTTTAACAAGCTTAATATACATATCGCATATGGCTATTTCGTTTTGATAGTTCTTTTCTTTTCTAGATAGAACGGCTACTTGTTCAAAATATTTTGGCGCTGGCATGATTCCCGTGTCTACTGATTTTTGTATCTCATCTCTGCAACAGTTCACGACAGTATTAATGTCTGCTGTATCGTCTAGCAAACTCTGTGTATCAGTAGGAATGTCTTTTAAAGGAATTACTTTTCTAATGATTGTATTTAACTTATTCGATGCCATCATGTGTTCCTTGTATGATGTAACCATATTCTTATAAATAAGCCCAATCGTGCTTCAAGTCCCGATAAACGGATAATTAAATTGTATGAAGTTCTACTTGTGTCAATGAATTGAAACGGCAGTTGTACTACTTCTTGAGAGAGCGTTATCTTTATGAATTATCGTATCTAACTAAGATTTTGAGATTAAACAATTATAATTGAGTGAGTTAAGGGTGAGTTAGTTGAGTTTATTTACCAAGCGGTAAGCTCCAATTAGGATTCCAAACCCCATGTACATCCCTAGCAAAGAAATGAACAGTAACAAGCCCATTTGAAAGGGGATCATCCCAGTTTTGACCGAGTAATATATTGCTGCCACTAGTGAAACAAATAGAATCATTACAGCGAGCGGGAGTAGTATTTTTTTATTCTTGTTCAATTTAGATGTCAGCTGTCATTTGCGGTTGTGGGATACGTTGGCTTCATTTTACAGATCTCAGTAATACTTATTCAGTTACATTATTTCAATGATCGTTTGGACTATTTTGAAGAAATTTAAGATTTGATGTTCTAGCTGTTATTTATATTCTAACAAAAACAATGAGTTAAAAATTTTCAAAAACCCTAATATGTTGTATATTTAACTATTATGTATATAATGATACATATACATCATAGGAGAATATCATGAGTGCACAGGTACAAAGGCTACCTTCTGAAAATGAAGTGCTGGGTAAAGCCTTGTTGAATAGCAAAGAGCATTTAGGCTTAACCAATACTGAGCTTGGTGAAATTATGGGTAAAGATCGTACTTACTTTACGCGTTTACGTAATCACAGTGTGCTTGAGCCTAATAGCAAAGAAGGTGAATTAGCGTTACATGTTATTCGCATTTACCGGTCTTTATATGCGCTTGAGGGCGGTGATGTTGAGGCAATGGAAGAGTGGTTGAATACTCCTAATAAACATTTGCACGGCATACCCAAAGAGTTGCTTAAAAATATTCAAGGTTTGGTTAATGTAGTTGAATACCTCGATGCGATGCGTGGAAAAGTATAACGACTCGCATGTCACTAACGATTCAACAAGAGAATATTAAACCACTTAGTGAAGTAGTATTTCGTGTAGCAGAGTCTCAGCAAAAGGTAGCGACTAATACACTGGTTGATACTTTGCAGGAGCAACGAATATTGGAAGAATTGCTTGATCGAGTAAAACCTCCTATTCCATACGATTGCCAGCAATACGATTATCTTGTCTACACTCCATTTCGATATCCGCCGTTAAAACATGGGTCTCGTTTTGGTAAAAAAATGCATCCGAGTATTTTTTATGGTTCTAAGAAGCTTGACACTGCATTTGCGGAGCTCGCATATTATCGGTTTGTATACTATGACGGTATGATGGCGTTACCTAAAAAGAAGCAGAAAGTCACACAACATGCTTCTTTTAGTGTTGAGCTGGAAACTCAAAAAGGTGTTGCATTAAATGAGTCGCCATTCAATAAATTAAAACATAAAATAAGTAATCCCAATAGTTATGGTGATTCGCAAAAGATAGGCGAAGAAATGCGAGTAAAAGAGGTTGAGGCATTTACCTATTTCTCTGCTCGTGCTGACGAGGAAGTTAATGTTGGTATATTCAGTTGTAAGGTTATAGCCAGCTATATGCCTAACGCATTACAGCATTGGAGCTGCATAACTAGAGATAGGAGTGTAACGATACGCAGTCTTGATGATAGATGGAGTAGTATAAGCTTTGAGCTTGATCAATTTCTAGTGGATGGAGTATTGCCAGCTCCAGCTGTGTAAATAATAGGAAAAGGTAAGGTTATATGAATAAACTAATTATATTATCGATTGTTTTATTTAGTCTGTTTGCAACTCTGCATGCAGAAGATAACTATTGTTATCAAAAGCCTGATAAATGCGCTGCTGGAGATATTCTTATTCTTGCACTTTCGGAAGATGTGGCTAAATACTGTGATTTCGATAAACAGATTACAGCACTTCGAAGACATACAACTTCTAGTTCCTTTAATAACCAGGAAGTAGTATGTGTAAAAATTGAAACACCTAGAAAAAAATTAAAATAAAAACTAAAATTTGAATGGTATTAATGAGTAAATATTTTTAATAATCTCTAATTTAATAAAAGTCTAAAATTAGTTTGGTCTTTTAATTTTTGATGTTTTTATTGTTACTTCCAGCCTACAGGCTCATAACCTTTGTCTATTAAACAACGCTCTACGATTTCTTTGTAAGCAGTGCTAGGCCCATTATTACGGCGCATGCCTGAAAAAAAGCGCCCCATTCCTCGACTGATGGCTCCTACTGCAGCAGCAGTTCCTGCATTGCCTGTTACCGCACCTGTGGCAGCTCCAGTAGCGGCTCCTTCTGTAGCGCTACCAGCAGTTTCTTTAGCCACTTCACCCGCACCACTTGAGGATGCGCCGCTGTTTTTAGCAAGTTTTGTACATTCATTGATATCTTTGCGAACTTGTTCATTGCCAACTTTTTTAGCTTGTTCGTTAGGGTAAAGAATAGGTTGTGAAGAGGCGCATGCACCTAGTAAAGCCGTAATGCAGATGACAAGTACTGGTAATTTAAATACGTTTATTAATGAAATGTTCATAGCGCTTATTGTGGGCCTAGATTGGATGAATGTAAGACAAGCTTTATAAACAATAGTTACAAATAACTTATCTTTAAGGAATTTTGGCGTCTAGATCTTCTACATTTACGTTGGGATGCATTTGTTTAAACTTAACTAGCTGGCGAGAAGCTTCAGCATAGTCTTTTCGTGCAACCAGTCTTTCGATCATGAGAAGCCAATCTTCAACAGGGATGGGGGCAAATTCATTTTCATTTTGTTTTTCATCAATACCTAGCTCGGCATCCGCAGCCATGCCTGAGCTTGTGTGGGTATCTTCACGGCTCGGCATCGATTTTTCACCCATGGATCTTTGTTGTATTACTTCATTTGGTGCGGCTTCAGAGCTACTGCCTAATGTGCCATTACTTGGTTCATGCATCTGCTTTCCCGCAGCTTGTGGCTTAGTAAGTTTGGGCGCATAACCTTCGGTAGATTTTGGTTTTGGGGTTATCGAGGGCTCGTTATTAATTGTGCTTTGAGTTTGGGTGCGTTCACGATAGGTTTCTAGTTTTTGTTCTGCTTTTTTGTTTGAGATGCGTTCAGTTTGAATTGTATCAATTGGTTGGGATTCTTTTCGCACAGGCTTATCTGTGATTCGTGCATCAGCATCTTGTGAATCCATGTCAGATTCATTCGCGTCTTTTTTGAATGAAGATATATCATCAGCCAATGATTCTTCAGCTTCATAAAGTTGCTCAGGTGCGGGTTGGCTTTTGAGCGCTCTATCTTTTGATTTTGTTGATTTTTGCTCAGTTGGAATTGTGATCTCTGGAATAGGGGGTAATTCTAAATGCTGCGAGTTTTGATCCAACTGCACAAGCAATGCGAATACCACTACAACGCTTGCAGCCATAGATAATGGTACTTTCCAACCACCACCAAAATGACTGCCCACATGACTAGGGCTAGATGAAGACTTATCGGCATTCGCTGCATAATGAATTATTTCGTGATTGAGCTTAGCGGGCGGTGTGTCTTTGGCACCTTCTTTATAAAGTTGCGCAAGTACCTCATCATCTTTTAGGTCGTCTTGTGAATGTGTAGTCATCTTTAGTTCAATATGGCAGCTTTAAGTTTGTTCTTTGCATAACGCAAACGGCTTTTCGCCGTTTCTGTTTTAACTTTAGTAATTTCGGCAATTTCTTGCACACTCATTTCTTGTTCAAAATGTAATATTGCAACCTCTTTTTGATCGGCTGGTAATTCTTCCAAGGCTTGCATTAATAAATTAGCTTTTTGTTTCAAAGTAAACTCATCTTCTGGCAAGGCTAATGGTGTTGGGCTATTCATAAATTCTTCAGTTATTTCTGCATCTTCAAATTCAATGGTTTGTGAAGGTTTTGCTTTACGATAAAAGTCTACTAATGTGTTATGCGCAATGGTAAATAAATAGGTCTTAAATTTCGCCTTGGGCGTATAACGTGCAGTGCTATTAATCAATTTAATCCACACCTCCTGGTATAGTTCTTCAGACTGTTGACGATCGCTGCAATGCTTAAGAAAATATCGATACAACACATCCTTATACTTGCGGTATAAGGTCTCAAAGGCTGCTTGCTCACCTTGCTGGTACTCCAGCATGAGACTTTCGTCGCTAATCTCCGTTTGCTCCATAGTTGGCAGCGTAGCTACGCACCACTATCAACGCAATAGCATATGCTTACCTATATAAACGAAATAGATGCTTAAAAGGGTTGATAAATATATACCGTTGGTCTTATGACCCTAAACAGATAACTCTCGGCAGATAACCTTGATAGGATTCAGTATGGCTAAAAATAAGGTATGTGGCCCTAAGGTTTCTGGGCGTTTGCAGAATGTGAACGCGTTTCATGTTATGAGCTTGATGGCTGAAGCCAAACAGCTTGCTGCACAAGGTCATCAGGTAATCCATATGGAAATGGGTGAGCCTGATTTTTCTACTCCTCAACCGATAATTGAGGCTGGAGTTGCAGCATTACGATCCGGTATCACGCACTACACGCCTACATTAGGGTTACCTGCTTTGCGTGAGGCGATTGCTAACTTTTATATAACAGAATACCGAGTAACGGTTGATCCAGAACAGATAGTGATTACACCGGGTTCAGCTACCGCGTTGCAATTAGTTTTAAATCTGATGGTATCGGATGGAGATGCAGTAGTAATTCCAGATCCAGCTTATCCAAGCACTCATAATCTAGTGCGTTTATTAGGCGGCACAGTGTTGCAGGTTGCCGTGAATGAGGATTCATTTTGGCAGCTGACGGTGGAGTTGCTTGAAGAGCATTGGAATGACGCTATAAATGCAGTGTTGTTAGCAAGCCCTTCAAACCCTACCGGGACAATTCTTGAAGACGTTCAATTACAAAAAATCGCAGACTTTTGTGAATCAAAAGGTGTGTTTTTACTGGTAGATGAAATTTATCACGGTTTAGTTTATGGACAAGCCCCAAAAACTGCGGTGGATTTGAATGACAACACTTTTGTCATCAATAGTTTCTCCAAATTTTATGGTATGACAGGATGGCGAGTGGGCTGGATTGTTTCACCTAAAGCGTATTTGCAAGATTTAAATAAACTTGCGCAACATACATTTTTAGCAGCCCCTACACCCGGGCAGTATGGCGCATTAGCTGCATTTGATGATGATACGAAAAAAATTCTTGTCGAAAGGCGCGATGAATTTAAAGCGCGGCGCGATTACTTGTATGAAGCATTAACAGATCTGGGATTTAAGATGCGCGTAAAGCCGCAGGGCGCATTTTATATCTATGCCGATTGCTCTGAATTTTGTGAAGATAGTTATGAGTTTGCTTGTAATATTTTGCGCGATAAACACGTGGCTTTTACGCCAGGGATAGATTTTGGTTTGGAGGGCGCTAAACAACATGTGCGTTTTGCATACACTACAAATATAGAGAATTTAAAAATTGGCGTGGCGCGTTTAGCTGAGTTAAAGAGTAAGGCTTAAATAAAGGTTAATCTATGAAATGTGCAATACGTAATTTTATATTATTTGGATTCTTTTCATTAACAATTTCCTGCGGCGGTGAAGATGTTGTTATTAAAATCTCAGATGAAGAAATAGTTACTGGGTTGATGAATAATGCGCCTATGGATAATGCACGTATGCATGATTTATTGCAGCGAGTTGATCCAGAGCTGGAAGGAGAATTAGGTTCGTGGATAATTGCTCACGAAGCAGTTAAAGCGCAAATTATTACTGATGAAAAAGCCGATCGTATGCGTGTTATTGTGCCTATTGTTAAGGTTGAAGATATTGAAGAGGGCGAGCTGCTACGTTTAATGCAGGCAAATTTTGATTCCGCTTTAGATGCGCGTTATAGCATTGCGAATGGGGTTATTTGGAGTGCGTTTATTCATCCGCTTTCAGTTTTATCCGACGAAGAATTTATATCAGGTTTAGCACAAGCAATGACTGCTGCTGCAACCTTTGGATCTACATATAGCTCAGGTGCATTAATCTTTAGGGGTGGAGATAGTGGCGGTCAACAACGAGATTATTATGAAAGTATTATTGAAAAAGGCTTGGCTATATAATTTAAAATGTCTACTAACGGACCAAAGTGGACATTCGCTTATTATTCAAATGACTTTGAATTCTATGCAACATCGTCATGAATTGAAATATTAACTAACCAAATGATCAAACTACAAAAAGAAATTAAGTCCACTTTTGGAGCGAAACACACACCTAATACAAGCCAATTGGTTACTGTGGATGGTTTTGATGACCTTGAGAAAGAAGGCGCAGTAAAGTTTTTCTCAGGGAAGTCCTTGGGGGATGTATTAGAACATCTTCAATCACGTAAGGCCGATATGATTGCCGGTGCTGACTACCAGTTGGAAGAATGGTCAGTACTAAAGCCGAGTGCTCGGTATTATTATTTGCAAGCTTATCTTGAGTTTTTGCTTGAAACACAATCTGAAAATGATCCCGATGGAGGATATATCTCAGATCTTTTTCATCAGCTATATCAAACAGTTTATATGTATGGGGCTGAGGCCTATAGTGATGAGCAAAAAGTACTGCTTCGAAAAATAGCAGCATTTGCTTTAGAAACAATCAAAAGTCACAAGGGGATAGAAGATTGGAGCGATGACATTATTGATAATATCAATACCTTTCTATTAGAACTTGAGAAAAATGACTAACAAATAATCCTGCGGACATTCGTAATTATTTAAATATGATTAAATTTATAAAAGAATTTTTAAAAGTAATTCGTAATCCTCCAGACCCGAACTGGCATATAGAGAATGAAGCCAAGCCAAGCAAGAAATTTCCACTTGGTGGATTTTGGAAGAAATCAAAAAATCGTGACCATGGGATTGCAATAGGGCCGTCTGATAATGGTAAATATTTTGTTACATTTTGTGGGCCAGGTGGGTGTTTTGAGAAGGGCACTTATCGACCTAATACATCTATTTATGGCGACTCTAGTTATCGCGTCATTGATGAAAATACTATTGAGGTAAAAGATAAAAAGGGGAAATTTAGTAAGTATGAAAGAGTGAAGTCACGCGAAATTTGATAAACATCAAAATGTCCGTTATTGGCCGAAAGCAGACATAAACTAAACCACTGAAGGGGATTTCAGGTTGGATTCAATTAAAAACACATTCAAAATGACTGCTAACGACCCAAAGCGGACATTAATTAGAAGTTAGAATTGAAGGCATCGTCCAGGATGCGCATCTTATTTGTGCATTCCTGTGCTCACTAATTGTTCGCTAGTGGGCATAAATTGAACCATTAAAGTGGGCGTCTGATTGGATTCAATGTCAAAGAATACTAAATATCTGTTAGTGGCTCTAAGTTGATATTAAAAACTTACGCTGTCAAAAGTAATTACTTAAAATACTTAAAAAACTTCTTTAAGTTATGAGGCTTAAGTGTTGTTTAATTCTTAAACTATAAAACTAGTTTATTAGCAATATACTTGGGAGATAGTGTGTTCGATTTACCTTTGCGTTTGATTGACAAAAAATGTGAATGCCTCCACAGTTATTGCGGGCGGGGCTGATAAGTGCTTATTCATAACGTTGTTGCCAATAAAATATTCTTAACTTAAGAAGTTTTAATCTCTCGTGGATTCTTGGTTGTTATTTTAGCGCAGTAATTTCTTAAACCGATAAGAGCTTTGTGGTCTGCTTTAAGGAGAGAGTAACAATTTAGATTATTAAAATATGATTCATAAAGTACTCGTAGTAGATGATTCTGTTCTTGAATTAGAAAATTTGAAAAAGATAATTTCAAATGAAGGTTATCAAGTAATTTCTGCTGTTTCTGGTAAAGAGGCAGTTGAAAAGGCTAAAAGTATGCAGCCTGATTTGATTTTTATGGATGTAATCATGGATGACCAAGATGGATTTCAGGCATGTCGTGAAATTACTGCTGATAGATTAACTAAAGACATACCAGTGATATTTGTTACTGGGAAAAGTCAAAAAGTTGATCGGGTTTGGGCTGGACTTCAGGGTGGCAAGGCATTAATTGCAAAACCCTATACCCCTGACCAAATAATATCGCAAATTAATAGATATTCTTGATGGAAAAAAACACCCACCTATCTGATAAACCTGTTGATAGTGTTGCAGTTGAAAAATCTGCTCGCGTGGCATGGGTAGATAAGCATGCTGAATTAATTGCAAAACTTGAAGCAGAGTATCAACTGCCCTTACAGGCACAAAATAAATTATCTGAAACCCGCTACCATGAATTCAGTGTTGGTGATTTAAATATTCTAATTTCTGACCAATATTCTCCTGAAATTTTAGAAGATAATGTTGTTTATCCAATGCTTCTTACGCCGGATTGGGTAATAGGCACCTGTAATGTTCGAGGAGAAATTGTACCAATATTTGATTTGGAAAAAATCATATATCCTGAAATCAGAGTAGCCAAGCCCGCGAACTTTAAAACTCTAATTTTGCATGATGGGCAGCATACAATAGGTTTGCCGCTGTTTAAATTGCCTGAACTAATACATCTTGAGAAAGAAGACCGTATAAGTAATTACTCTAAGTTTCCGGTGTTGATAAAGCCTTATGTAAAGGTGGTTTATAAAAGAGAACATAAAATTAGGATTCTTGTTGATTTTTCTTCTTTTTTTGCATTTCTAAAAACTAGCTATATCCAATCTTAATTGCTAAAAAAGGTTTATACATATGCTTAATTTAAATAATATTTTAGACATAAAAATTACTAAAAAACTGACAATTTTATTTATAACTGTGACATTAGGTTTTGCTGCAATTGCGTTAACGTATTGGATGGTGATAAAAAATGAGCGTGAAGCTACTGAAAGATCTAATCTATTTATAAAATATGGGCAACTTGTTAGTAATGCACAAAAAAATTATTTCAAAGTTAGACGATATGAAAAAGATTTTCTTTTAAGCATTTCGGCATCAACTGGCCAGACATATAACAACACACCACTTGATGAGCATGCAAAATATGTTTATTTGTTGGAGCAAAACATGGAGCAGCTTCGTGCTTTGAGTGATTCAGAAGGTTTTAAATTATCTGAAAAAGTAATTATAAATGAGGTCGAGCTGCCTGCAGATTATCAGTCTGAATTAGTTACGCAAGCTTCTGCTGTTGTTGAAAACTATAAATCTTCTTTTGCGGACATTGTGAAATTTAATCAAGTGGTTGGTTTTACAGATGAGGAAGGCCTCAGGAAAAAAGCAAATAGTTTGCTAAGCGTTATTGAAAGAGGGGTGGGAAGTGCATACGCAAATAACGTGCAATCCATTTTGGCTAAGATTAGATCGAATGAGAAGCACATCTTACAATCAATAGATTTAACTGAATCATTTGAGGAATTAAAGCGTCAGCTTCAAGTACTTCAAGTTCAATTGGAGAATCCTGAGAATATTTTAGAATTGGGCAACCCTAATTTGGGTACATACATGAGCGAATATGTAGGCACTATAAATGAAATTGTCGCAAACAAAAGAAACGCAAACGAATATACTGAGCTGTTTGATTTCATGCTTGGGCCAATCTTTGATGAGATGGGGCAATCTTCATCATTGAGTATTATTCAAAATCAAACTACACAAAAAAGTAAAACTAATACAATTGCAGGATTAGTAGCTGTTTCATTAATTGCTATAGCGTCGCTTATTTCATTTCTACTGTATTTGTTTGGCTATACGATTACTAAACCCATTAATAAATTGGTGGATACGATACATGAGGTCAATCAAGGTAATTTGCAAGCAAGAACTAATCTTGTACGTAAAGATGAGTTAGGTGAGTTGTCTACTGCATTTGATCGATTGCTAGATGAGAAGGTCACTCAACTTTCACTTTCAGAAAAAAATAATAATGAGTTAAATGAGTCTATAATTTCGTTATTAAACTCGGTAGCACAGCTCAGCAAGAAGGACTTTACTGTAAAAGCACCTGTATTTGAGGATGTAACAGGTGCGCTTGGCGATTCATTAAATTTTCTAACAAAAGAGACTGCTACAGCACTTAGTGATGTAAAAGAAATATCAGTTCGTGTTGTTGTTGAATCTAATCGAGTGCAAAGACAAGCTAAATTAGTTATGGCTGTTGCAGAGAAGGAGCGTCATCAGGTTGAAAGTATTATGGGTGAGTTGAATAAGTCATCTAATGAAATGGTCAAGATGTCAACGCATGCGACTGATGTAAACAAGAAGGCCGAATATGCATTAAGAAATACACATTCAGCGTTAGAAACTGTTGATCGTTCAGTTGCAGGAATTAATGGTATTCGTGAAACCATTAGGCAAACAGAAAAGAGAATTAAAAGATTAGGGGAACGCTCGCAAGAAATTACTGGAATAGTGAATTTAATGAATAGCATTGCAGAGCGAACACATATACTCGCATTGAATGCCAGCATGCATGCAGCTTCTTCTGGCGAAAAGGGGCGTGGCTTTTCGGTTGTGGCTGAAGAGGTTCAACGATTAGCAGAGAGTGCAAGAGATGCGACTACAGAGATTGAATCATTGGTAAACAATATACGTATTGAGACAAAAGATGCGGTTGCAGCGATGAATACTGCCATTACTCAGGTCGCAGATGGAACTTCACTAGCTGAAAAAGCAGGTTCTGCTATGAGGGCGACTCAAAACTCAACCCAGGATTTGGTTCAAGCTGTGAATGCAATAACTAAAAGTTCAAAAATGCAGGCACATACAAATCTTCAGCTGGTAGAAGATGCAAATGAGATCTTAGAAAGTACTCGTAAGACGGATCAGCATTTGCACCAACAAATGACGACAACAAATAATCTAGTTAGATATTCAAATATGTTGCTCACTACGGTTGGTATTTTTAAATTGCCAGTTGTAGAGCATGAAGACAAATTAGCGAACATTTCAGTTGAAAAAATCCAGAATAAAAAAACAAATATAGGTGTTACCTCTGCTGAAGACGTTAATTTGTACCCAGCAGCAAGAGTGAAACCAAAACGCTTGAAAACGCGTAAAACATATATATAAAAATACTTTTATTATTTTGTATGGAAAAGGATAGAGAGAAAATTGAATGTTTAAATAAACATTCGCCTCAGCAGCAAGAACTAATTGACATAATAAATTCTGAGCTTGCAGAATTTATAATAACTCAAATCGAACTGGTATCTAATCTTTCAGAGCACGTCTTTAAATCAGTAAAACTACAACAAGTATTGGATGCACAAATTGAATATACTAGTCGTATTGATTCTGTTGCAGAAATAATTGGGCTGCACGGCCTGCGCCTATTTTGTTTGCATATTCAAAAAAACTTTGAATTGATGCTATCGAAAAAGATAGACCAGAAAAGTATTATTGATTCTCAGATTTTATACTGGCCCGAGGTAGTACAAAGTTACTTGCAAGCCCCGAGCGATCCAGACTATATACAAGAAGTGTTAGTTTATTTGAATCATGAAGGGTTTCCAATTGCACTAGCCGAGCAGGAAAATATCAGAATTGAAGAGCAGTTCTATAATTCTTCCATTCAAGTCGATAGCAATGAACGTATACAGAAAGCTACCCCATGGCTTGTGAGTTTGGATGTGTCTGAGGATATTGATACAGGAATTATCGATAATTTAATGCTTGATTTGCCAAAACAAACAGAAAGATTGTCAGCTACTGTTCGATCTTTATGTGGCGATGATTTTGTGAATCAGCTAAAAATTGCTGCAAAAATTACACATACTTTAAAAGGAACGGGAAACACGGTAGGAATACAAGGAATTGCTAATCTTACACATTACATGGAGGATATTTTTGAAGTATTGCTAAAAGCGAAAAAGAAGCCATCTAATTCACTTTGCGAAACACTCAAGAATACAACTGAATGTTTAGAAGAGATGTCCGAGTATTTGGAGGGCTTGGGGTCTAAGCCCGAGCAGTCTGTAACAGTTTTCCAAGAGTTACTTAATTGGGCAAATAGTATCAATATTCATGGTTTGACAGATCGAATTGAGTTAAAAGACGATCCTGTAAATTCAACTGATGAAACCTTGGCGAGCTTAGATTCTTCAAAACAGATAGAAAGATCAGATGAAATTTCTTCAGATCTTCCATTACGCGTATCTGCTAAACTGGTAGATGACTTATTAAACAGTACAGGCGAAAGTATAATAACAGGTGAGCAGATAGCAGAGCTTGTTTTAATACTAAAGTCTACTATTCAAAATTTAGTCAATAACAATAAAAAAGTTAAATTACGTGCGCATGAGATTGAGAATTTAATTGAACTTCGAGGAGTATCGGATCGTTTAGAAAATCAACATGTAAATACAGATTTTGATCCGCTTGAATTGGATCAGTTTGATGAGTTACATGCATCTGCTAATCATTTAGTAGAATCCACTGAGGATTCATTTGAATTTTCAAATGAAATTCAAAACACATTACATTTACTTGAGAAGCATTCTGTAAACCAAGTACGAATATTGCAAGAAAGCCAAGATGCAGTATTGCGTATTAGGATGGTGCCTGTGCAAAGCATTGTCCCTCGTCTGCAGCGCGCGGTTAAACAAGTATGTAAATCATCGAATAAGATGGCAGAGCTAAACATTACGGGTGAAGACACGCTTGTAGACAGTGAATTCATTCATCAGTTAGCAGATCCTATTATGCATATTCTTCGTAATGCTATTGATCATGGGATTGAGACGCCTGAAAAACGATTAGAGCAAGGAAAGGATGCTCAAGGTGACATACATTTAAGTTTTAATATGCAAGGCAATACAATTCACGTGGCGTGTCAAGATGATGGTAGTGGTCTAGATTTAAATCGCATAAAAGCCAAGGCAATAGAAAATAATTTATTAAATGAAAACGAAGAATTTAATAATGAAAATGCGATTCGCATGATTCTTCGTCATGGTTTTTCTACAAAAGATAAGGTTTCTCAATTATCAGGTCGCGGTGTGGGCTTGGCAGCTGTGCATGCGAAAATAACCGAAATGAAAGGCGCAATAAGTATTGATACGAATGAGTTAAATGGTATCAATGTAGAAATTTCGATACCTACAAACTTAAATTCTGTACACGCACTGCTAGTAAACTGTGATGACTCAAAATTGGCCATTTCTAATCGAGGTGTTGATGAAATACTTTATGCAGGTGCTGGAAATATTGTTTCGGTGTCAGGCCAATACTATTTTGAATATATGCAGCAACGATACCCAGTATTTGATCTACGGTTTATGCTTGAAAAAACAGAAAATAATAAACCATTAAATAATAAAGTTACTTTGCTAGTAAATGACAGTGTTGGTAATAAATATGCAATAACAATTGATAAAATATATGAAACGCGCGATATCTTAACTAAACCAATTAGTGAGTTAATACCAAATATTTGGGGATTGCTTGGTGCCACTATTTTAGGTGACGGTACAATCACAACAGTAATTGATATTGTTGAATTACTTAAACATACAAGATCGCTAGAAAATAAAAATATTCATAGATTGCACGCTAAAGAAAAAGAAATTCATCGTCCATATGCGCTAGTAGTAGAGGATTCAATAAGTTCACGCAAATCTCTTGCACAGTTTATGCAAGGCCTTGGTTTCACTGTAAATACGGCAAAAGATGGTTTGGATGCACTTAATCAAATCCAGAAACAACGGCCCTCAATTGTGCTAACTGATTTGAATATGCCACGTATGAATGGTTTAGAGTTTACAGCTCATCTTCGATCAAATGAAGATACGGCATTTACACCTATAATCATGGTTACATCAAAATCGTCAGTCAAACACAAAAAAGAAGCAGAGCGTTTGGGGATTACTTCATACGTTACTAAGCCTTATGATGATGAAGAACTGCTTGAAATTATCAACTCACTAAAACTGATTGATCATGTAATCGCATAGAAATGTCAGTCAAAATATTATCCTTAAGATTATAGAGTTATTATTGTTTGATATATTTCTAAAAAACTACACATCACATATACATATTGTTAAGCTATTAGCAGTAATACAATGACACCTAAATGACTGAAGTTCAGGATTTAACATTTGAGATTGAAGCCGAAAATGACCCATCATTTGCGGTGAATTCCTTTAGCTTGGATATACCAGGTTATGAGGTGGTAGGGCTTTGTGGTAGCGGGGCAACTGCAGAGGTTTATGTCGCCATTCAAAATTCTTTAAGTCGTCAAGTTGCTTTAAAAGTGATGCACTCGCACTTAATTTATGATGAGATTTGCGTTAGTCACTTTCTACATGAGGGGCGCATTAATGCAAATTTATCTCATGCTAATATAGTGCCTATCCATAATGTTGGAGAGGTTGATGGTTGTCATTATATCGCCATGGAATATATGCCTTGGGGTAATTTGCGTAGACATCTAAAAGAACCTCACACTCTAGAATGGGTAATTAGTGTCGTAATACAAATAGCCGATGCACTTGCGTATTCGCATGAGCATGGTTTCATTCACCGAGACATCAAGCCTGAAAATATCCTTTTTAGAGATAACGATTCTGTAGTTCTCTCGGATTTTGGTATAGCCGATGACCTTGAACATCGTACTGCAATAAAATCAAAGTCTACTCAAGCAACACCTAGGTATATGAGCCCTGATCTTCTGCGATCAAACCCGATTGGTCCGAGTTCTGATATATATTCTTTAGGGACTGTATTGTTTGAAATGCTTGCAGGTCGCCCTCCTTATGACAGCGGCACTAAACCTTATACTCGAAAAGATATAGTAGCGGTTCAATTCGCTCATTTACGTGACCCTATACCTGAGTTACCCCATGAACTTCAGCATCTTCAGCCCATTATTAATAAGATGTTAGCTAAACATCCAAAAGATCGTTTTTATAAGGCTAGTGATGTAGCAGAAGCTCTTTCATCTATTTAAATAAAAACATTTCTAAATACAGATAATCTCGGTCAGGGTCTTCGAGGATATACACTAAAATAACGATTTAACTGAGCACATAGCCCATATGCTATTCAGCTAAGTTCTAAAGTAGAATGTTGGTATAAAGACGAGGCTTTTTCGCAAAGTTCTTTGCGCAGTTCTTCCTCATATGCGCCTTCGAAGCGGGGTAGTTTTGAAATCGTTGCAATGAGATGCCATAAACCATTTGGTTGACTCATGAAATAAGAAACCATTTTATTGGCTTGTCTTCTGGCTCTGGCTAAGAGTAGTTCGTCTTGCATTGCCATTCTCCTTAAGTTCCATTTTGAACGACAACTCTTATATTGCATGTTTTCAATATTAAAGAATCATCGCGTATTGATTAAAGGCATTAATCTCCTTAATTAAAGGTTCAATAATAAAAATTACAAGAGCAATTGCATGGTTAGTTAGAGTGATAAATATTAACTAAGTTCCACTATAAGTATTGTTAATAAGCGAGCATAAAAGAATATTTGTGTGCTCGGTATGCTATGAAAATTATTTGGTTTTGTTTTCTATTGCGGGAGCGTGCTGTTTTAAATGTTTTGACCAAAGTGAAGTGGCTGCTGCTACACCCACTGGCATCGCGAAAAAATTAAGTCCTGGAATTATAGTCATTACCATTAAAGCAATGCCCATTCCCAAACACAGAAATCGATTATGTTTGATTATGGTTAATTGTTGTTTGAAAGTTAAATTTCGATTTCCCATGGGATAGTCTAAATACTCAATTGCAAACATCCATGCCGCAAATAAAAACCAAATAAACGGGGCAAAAAAATTGATTCCAGGAATGAGAAATAGCAACAGTAAGGGGATAGCGCGTATGGCTATGTAAAAGAGTTTGCGAAACTCATTGCTGATACCAATTCGAGCACCTCGCAATAAACTAAGATAGCCTTCATTGCTACTGTCATTCAAATCCAATTTCTCATTGCTGAGTTTTTGCTCAATTTTTTCCGAAAGCACACCATTAAAGGGTGCTCCAAATACGTTGGCTACAATGGTGAAGGCAAAAAATACGACTAATAAACAGGCAATAAAAAATAAAGGCCAGATGAGAAATTCTAACCAATCTAACCAACTGGGTAAAAATTGCTCTAATAAGCTGTCAAATTTAATATACAAGTACCAAATTGCTCCAATAAATATAATAAAATTTATGAGCACTGGTATCACTACGTAGCGTTTTACGCCACGTAATTTGATCAATTTAAAACCATCTCGTACGTGAGAAGCTCCTTTAAGTATTTGGGAAATCATTCCAACAGCTCTTTAGTTATCGGTTGTTTGTCTGCAGTTGTTAATGTGAACTAGGAAGTTCGACAGGTGATGCAGGATGCCAATCTTGCTTACGATGTTCGACGATTACGTGCGTGTACATACCTCCGCGCACATTAAAATCGGCAACAATTCGCATAAATCGGGGCTTTAGCAATGTCGCAATATCGCTTAGAATTTCATTAGTTATTGCTTCGTGAAATACACCTTTGTCTCTAAATGATGACATGTACAATTTGAGCGCTTTTAACTCAACGCATAGGTTGTCGGGCACATATTCAATTAAAAATTTAGCGAAGTCAGGTTGTCCAGTAAGTGGGCACAAACAAGTAAACTCAGGAATTCGAATTTGTATGGTGTAATCAGTTTCTGTTTGCGGATTTTCAAATGTATCTAAATGTTGGGTATGGAAATTCGTCATTTGTAAATTGGTCTCATTCTTATAATGTATACATTCTAGCGAAATAATTGGCGAAATAATTAATGCGTCTCACATCTATTAAAATGGCCGGGTTTAAGTCTTTCGTAGACCCGACAACTCTGGATTTCCCTACATCAATGGTTGGTATCGTGGGCCCAAACGGCTGCGGTAAATCTAACATTATTGACGCAGTGCGTTGGGTGATGGGCGAAAGTTCTAAACATATCCGTGGCGATACCATGGAAGATGTCATCTTTAATGGTTCTTCTACACGTAAACCAATAGGTCAAGCTTCCATTGAATTGGTGTTTGATAATAGTGACGGCAAGTTGGGTGGGGAGTATTCATCGTTTGCTGAAATTGCAGTACGCAGGCAAGCCACTCGTGATGGTATATCTAAGTATTTCTTAAATGGCACGAAGTGCAGACGTAAAGATATTGTACAGCTGTTTTTAGGTACAGGTTTAGGCCCGAAAAGTTACGCGATTATCGAGCAGGGCATGATCTCAAGACTGATTGATGCCAAACCTGAAGAATTACGTGTATATCTTGAAGAAGCTGCAGGTATTTCTAAATATAAAGAACGTCGTCGTGAAACTGAAACGCGAATTCGTCACACACGTGAAAATTTAGATCGTTTGAATGATGTAATTGAAGAAATTACCAAACGTATTGAGCATTTGCAAAGACAAGCGAAAGCGGCAGAACGTTATAAAGAACTAAAAGCAGAAGAACGTAAAGCAAAAACAGAGTTATTAGCATTGCGTTGGCAGGCGCATCAGGATGAAGTGCAGGAACGTAAGAATGCAATGGAGCATAAAGAGACTGAAAGTCAAAAAGTGGTTGCGGATATTCGTGGGATTGAAGCTGAAATTGAAAAATTACGCGAGCAACATGCTGATGAAACTGGAAAGTTTAATGAGGTTCAAGGGAATTATTACAAGCTAGGTGGGGAAATTTCACGTGTTGAGCAGTCGATTAGCCATGTGAAAGAATTGAACAGTCGTTATGATGAAGAGCTGAAACAAGTGCAAGATGCTTGGGCGCAATCGGAAAAGGGTTTGATTGATGAGCAAACTAAGTTTACTGATTTAGAAAATAAGATTGCTGAAGTTGAGCCAAAACTAAATGCTGCGCGTGAAGAGTTAGATACTAACTCAGAAAAGCTTGGTGAAGCAGAATCTAAGATGGCGAAATGGCAAGATGCTTGGGAAACATTGAGTGTGAAGATTGCTGAGCCAGCACAAATTATAGAGATAGAGGCATCCCGAATCGAGTACCTTGAAAACCATCTTGAACAATTGGCGGAACGCAAAGATAAACTGCTCGAGGACTTACATCGATTTAGCCAGCATAAATCATCCAAACAGTCTGAGGATTTCGTTTCACGTGTAAATGAAACCAGCACTGCGCTACAAGCGATTTCTCCTAAGATTATAGAGTTATCAAAAAGTATTAGTGCGGGTCGTGATACAAGTCAAACACTCGGCGTACAGCTAGAGAAAGCGCGGGAACATCTGCAAACAAAACAAACTGAATTATCATCTTTGCAGGCATTGCAACGGGTGGTGCTGGGTGAAGAAGGTAAGGATGTAAGTCGATGGTTAGATCAGCATGGTTTAAGTGATGCGCCAAGACTGATGGATAGAATGAAAACTGAGGCAGGCTGGGAGGCCGCAGTTGAAACGGTACTGGGTGATTATCTGGAAGCAGTTTGTGTGGACGAGCTCTCACAAATAGCGAGCTCAGTGAAAGATATAAAGACCGGCCGAATGATGGTGTTGAGTCAAAGCACATCAAAATCTTCTCAGCCAGATCAAGCATTAGGTGGAACTTTGGTTTCTAAGGTTAAAGCGCCTGTGGACTTGACCGATAAGCTCGGAAATATTTTTGTTGCTAAGGATGTTCAAAGCGCATTACAAAAAAGTGGTTCATTAGAAGCTGGCCAATCGGTTATTACAAAAGATGGAGTTTGGTTAGGGGCGGGTTGGCTGCGTGTTTCAAGAATAGCTGCAAATAAAGGTAATGTTTTACAACGTAAAAATGAAATTCTGAGTCTTGAAAAAGAAGTTCAAGCTCAGCAAGATGCCATTATAAAAATGGTTTCAGATCTAGAAGTCTGTCAGCGCGAGTTATACAAGAACGAAAAGCAGCGCGATACAGTACAGGCAAGTTTGTCGAATGCTCAAAAAGTACATGCGCAAGCTGAAGCGGAAATGTCGGGTTGGGAAAGTGAAAAAGAGCATGTTGGGCGACAAGAAGAACAGTTGCGAGATTACTTGGATGATGTAAATCGTCAATTTAAGCAATCTGAAGAAGAGTTAGAGGATTCACGCTCATCTAAGCAGCAAGCTGATTCTGTACTTGAGGGGCTTGATATTGAGCGCAAGAGTTTACTAGAGCAGCGTGACAGTGCCGCGTTCCATTTGGATGGTGTGCGTAGTGAAGAGGTTGAGCGTCGTGATTCCACGCATCGTTTAGCATTAAATTTAGAATCATATCGCAGTTCCTTAAATGCAACTCATGCAGCTCTTGATCGAATGAAAGAGCAATCTGGACAACTTAAAGAGCGTGAGCAGTCTTTGCACCTATCTATTGAAGATGGCAGTGCGCCATTAGTGGAATTGAATGAAAAACTAAAAGAATATGTCGATCAGCGCGTTAAGATTGAACATAGCTTGGCCGATGCACGAATGGTTGCACAGAAAACTGAAGAATTAGTGCGTAGCAAGCAAGAACACAATGTAGAGACACAGCGCAATCTTGAGCAGCTTAGAAATGAGTTGAATGAACTGCAACTTGCTTGGCAAGAAGCTAATGTGCGTAGTAAAACTGTTCAGGAACAGTTGCATGAATATGATGTTGCGCCTGAAGCTGTGTTAGATGGATTGGATGAAGAGGCGACATTGCAGAAATGGGAAGAAAAGACTGAGAAATTAGAACGTAAGATTAATCGTTTAGGGCCTATTAACTTGGCTGCGATTGGTGAGTATGAAGAGCATAATGAGCGTAAAGAATATTTAGATAAGCAGCATGAAGATCTCACTAGTGCGCTAGAAATCCTTGAAGATGCTATTCGAAAAATAGATAAAGAAACTAAAGATCGTTTCAAAGATATATTTGACAATGTGAATAGTCATTTGCAAGCCATGTATCCGCGTTTGTTTGGTGGTGGTAAGGCCTGCTTAGAAATGACGGGTGATGACCTGTTGACTACAGGTGTTTCGATTATGGCGCGCCCACCAGGTAAAAGGCTATCATCAATACAGTTAATGTCGGGCGGAGAAAAAGCGCTTACAGCGGTAGCGCTTGTGTTCTCACTGTTTGAACTTAATCCTGCTCCATTCTGTCTATTAGATGAGGTCGACGCCCCTCTGGATGATGCAAATGTCGCTCGTTTTTGTGATTTGCTAAAAGATATGAGTGAACGAGTACAGTTTATCTATATCACTCACAATAAGAACACAATGGAGTATGCCAACCAATTGCTGGGGATTACGATGCATGAGCCAGGAGTATCTCGAATTGTTTCTGTTGATGTGGATGCTGCGGCTGAGATGGTTGCGGTTTAATTATTTTATTTTCGCGCATCACTATAATCTGCGTCAGTTAAAATAATTTATGTCTGCGCAAATTTTATGGAATTAGAACTACGAATTGCACTATTGCTAACTGGGCTGGCAGCGATCGTGGCGATGTATTTCTTTGGCAAATCTAAGCGTGCGGTAATCAAACGTGAAGACGATGAATATAATTTTGAGACTGGCGATTTACCCGATCCACTAGAACTAGATCGAGCGCTTGAGCTAAATGATGATCTAATGCGGGAGGATGATGCTGTAAGCGAAGAAGCAGTTATTGATGCAGCAGGTGATGGTATAAGTAATCTCGTGCGAGAGGATATTGAAGAGTCTCCAAGAATTATCATACCTAAAGACAAGCCATCCCTAAATCATCAACCTAGTCTATTAGATGCTGAGCCTGAGCCTTCCAAGCAAGTAGAAAAATTAGTCATTTTGCATGTAGTGGCGCGACGCCCACAAAAGTTTAATGGGAAAGCGATTTTAAATTTATGCAAAGAACATGATTTGGAGCTCGATAGTGCCTATATTTTCAATAAAAATGTTGAACGCTTCAGCGGAAAGAGAGCATTGTATAGTATTGTAAATATGGTTAAGCCAGGTACATTTGATGCAGATGGCATGCATGGGTTTGAAACCCCAGGTTTGAGTTTCATATTAAGTTTGCCTGGGCCAGAGGAAGGATTGAGAGCATTTAATTTTATGTTGGAAGACGCTAAAAAGTTCTCGGAGCGCTTAAACGGAGATTTATTAGATGAATCTCGAAATCGTTTAAATCCACAAATGACGGCTCATTTGCAAGAAGATATACAGTTGTTTAGTTTGAGACACCCGCGTCCTGTGCCCGCCTAAGATAATTACATCTGCAAAAATCATTTCGGCAGCATTATAATGGCTATGCTGTAACCTCGTTATCTACAGAGTTCGTAATGGCTGTTAGCATACAAAATAAGATTAAAAAGTTGCGGGATGAAATTCTGCAACATAATTATTCCTATTATGTTTTAGATGAGCCCACCATCCCTGATGCTGAATACGACAAGCTGATGAGCAGTTTGCAAGAGCTTGAAAATGCTAATCCTAAGCTAATTACTACAGATTCACCTACGCAACGTGTAGGTGCCAAACCTCTTAACTCTTTTTTATCTGCAAAACATGCAGTGCCAATGTTATCACTTGGGAATGTTTTTAGTGCAGAAGAACTAGAGGCTTTTGAAATTCGCGTTAAAGATCGCTTGAAGAGAGATATTAATATTGATTATACCGCTGAGCCAAAGCTTGATGGTTTGGCGGTTAGCTTGATTTATATAAAAGGTGTATTGGTTCGTGGAGCCACGCGTGGTGACGGTATGACAGGAGAGGATATTACTGAAAATATTCGCACGATTAAGTCTATTCCGTTGCGGTTACGTAAACATAAAAAGTTGCCTACTGAATTGGAGGTTCGTGGCGAAGTGTTCATGCCTAAAAAAGGTTTTGAAAAAATGAATGCAATGGCACGAAAAAAAGGTGAAAAAACTTTTGTTAATCCAAGGAATGCAGCAGCGGGTAGTTTGCGGCAGTTAGATCCGCGAAACACTGCTAAGAGGCCTTTAGATATTTATTTTTATAGTGCAACAAATATTGAAAAATCAACTGCAATCACTACTCAATATAAATCGTTGCAGTTTTTAAAAGAGCTGGGTTTAAGAGTGTGCCCAGAAGTTGCTCTGGTGCCTGGTTATAGAGGTTGTCTAAGTTTTTATGAAGAGATTTCAAAGCAGCGTGATACGTTAGATTATGAAATGGATGGAGTGGTATATAAAGTTAATGATTTAAAGTTGCAAGAAGAGCTTGGGTTTGTTTCGCGCGCACCAAGGTGGGCGGTTGCGCATAAGTTTCCAGCGCAAGAAGCAGTATCTAAAGTAGATCGGATTGAGTTTCAGGTAGGTCGCACGGGTGCATTAACGCCTGTAGCTAAGTTAGAGCCTGTTTTTGTTGGCGGCGTTACAGTGAGCAATGCAACCTTGCATAATATGGATGAGGTGCAACGCAAAGATGTGCGTGAAGGTGACAAAGTTATCATCCGTAGGGCGGGAGATGTTATTCCAGAGGTGGTTAAAACTGTTTTAAAAGCGGGCGAAAAGCGTAGCAAGCCCATCAAGGCGCCTGCAAGATGTCCTGAGTGTGATTCGGAAGTGGTACGTATAGATGATGAAGCCGCTATTCGCTGTAGTGCGGGGTTATTTTGCCCGGCACAGCGAAAAGGTGCGATTAAACATTTTGCATCTCGCACTGCAATGGATATAGAAGGCTTGGGAGATAAATTAGTAGATCAATTGGTAGAAGAAGAATTGATTTCCAGTGTGCAAGATCTATTTTATTTAGAAAAAGAAAAAATTACAGCGTTAGACCGTATGGGGGAAAAGTCTGCGACAAACTTATTAGCTGCAATAGAAGAGAGCAAGCAGACTATATTTTCTCGTTTTATATATTCATTAGGTATACGAGAAGTAGGTGAAGCAACAGCAGCTGCTTTGGCAGATTATTTCCCTGACTTAAGTTCATTGTTAAACGCTAGTAATGAGCAATTACAGGAGATTGACGATGTAGGGCCAATTGTTGCAGAAAATATTATAGCTTTTATAGCACAAGTACATAATCGAGAAGTTATTGATGAGCTAATTAAAGCAGGAATAAATTGGAAGAAGAAAACAAAAATAAAAAATGATTCACTTGCTGGAAAGATATATGTATTAACTGGGAGTTTGGAAAAACTTAGCCGTCCAAAAGCTGCTGAACAATTGAAACAGCTAGGAGCAAAGGTGACTAATAGTGTTTCTAAGAAAACCACTGCGGTAATTGTTGGGGCTAACCCAGGCTCTAAGGTAAATAAAGCAGAATCTTTAGGTGTTAAAATATTAAGTGAAAAAGATTTGCTAAAACTTCTTAAATAATCGTTGGATTGACATAACTATCTTCATATTAGATAGTTTGTTGAGTCGTTTTAGGATACAGGAAAATAAATTATCAATCGGGAGCCGTTTGTTGAAAACTGAGCGTAGAGCAGTAGCACGTTATCGAGCTAAATTGGCTGTTCAGATAAATATGGATGAGTACAGTTTTGGCGCAACTTCTATGGAGGTCTCTTTGCGGGGGTTGCGCATTGTTTGTGAGGGTCCGACAGCAACCAGCATCTTCAGCCGATACATACAAGTTACTCCTGGTGAGAATATTACCGCGAATATTCATATAAAGACTCCTAAACCACGTGGATTGACAGATACTATTGAATGTAAAACTAGAGTGATTTCAGTTAACCGAATTTCCCAGAGCAGTTATGTTGTTGGATTTAGTATTCTTGAATTTGATGAAGATTGTCGGGAACTCTGGAATAGCTACATATCTACCAAACGTTAGCGCCAAAAATTAATTAATGTCACGCAGCAATATTTTGCTAAAATGAGTAAAGGATCTAATGAGTGGTGACGTTATTGATATCGATGACATGGCCGTTCTATTTTAATTACTAGCATATAGTGGATTCATTAAAAGATTCTAAATACTAAAATTCTTCTTAACGTCGTTTTATTAAAAAATTGTCAAATATTCACTCTACTGCTGTTGTTTCTTCGAAAGCAGAAATCGACACTGATGTAAAAATAGGACCTTATAGTGTCGTTGAGGATAATGTAGTTATTCAATCGGGCACCGAAATTGGTCCTCATTGTGTGCTGCATTCCTATGTAAAGCTCGGTAAGAATAATCGATTACACGCACAAGTTGTTTTAGGAGGTCTTCCGCAAGATTTATCATTTGACAGTGAAGAAACCTGGGTGGATATCGGTGATGAAAATATCATTCGTGAAAATTGCACAGTGCATCGTTCTACTAATCCAAATGTTCCAACTACACTAGGTTCTAAGTGCTACTTAATGAGTTATTCTCATGTGGCACATGATTGCCAATTGGGTGATGAAGTAATTCTTACGGCATATGTTGGTTTAAGCGGTCA